>BNJT01002330.1_pt1 | contig 3017529 bp, 3139 predicted proteins | sample 8540491 | NCBI WGS metagenome assembly BNJT01 (sample SAMD00202455, study PRJDB9452) | human saliva metagenome | host: Homo sapiens | reverse complement strand
CTAGATACAAATAATAATACATGGTATTATTTATCAATGGATCATGATGGATTCTTTGGTGAGATGGTAAAGGGATGGCATTATGATGGCCAGGATGGCAGATGGTACTATCTTGATCCAAACAGTGGTGCAATGCATACGGGTTGGAGCAAGATTGGTGGAGAGTATTATTACTTGAATCCAACAGCACCTGCACAGACATGGTTCTTTGATAATGCTACAGGTAGATGGAATTTTGGAGATATAAAATCTAGACCTCTAGGTTCAATGTATCAGAATGAAAGTACACCTGACGGTTATCATGTAAATGAAAGCGGAGCTTGGAGATAATCTATAGCAAAGCATAGTAATGGGGAGTCACACAAAAGTGTGGCTCCCCTATTTTATAAACTTTATTTTGTTCCAAATATTCTATCGCCTGCATCTCCAAGACCGGGACATATATAAGCATCAGAGTTTAATTGTCTATCTAAATGACCTACATATATTTGTATATCAGGATGAGCTTCTTCCAGAGCTTTAAGACCTTCAGGAGCTGCAATGATACACATAAATTTTATTTTCTTACCGCCATGCTTTTTGATCTGAGAAATGGCATCTATAGCAGAACCTCCGGTTGCTAACATAGGATCTGTTACAACTATGATTCTCTCCTCTATTGGACTTGGAAGCTTACAGTAGTATTCTACCGGTGTATGAGTGTTTTCATCTCTATAAAGTCCTATATGTCCGACCTTTGAAGCAGGAACCAGACTAAGAATACCATCTACCATACCAAGACCTGCTCTAAGTATCGGTACTATTGCCATCTTCCTACCTGAAATCATCTCAGTCATACAAGTTTCGAGCGGAGTTTCAACCTCAACCTCTTCAGTAGGTAGATCATTTAATGCTTCATATCCCATCAGCATTGCAATTTCACCAACAAGTGATCTGAATTCATTGGTTCCTGTAGTCTTATCACGCAATATTGATATTTTATGTTGAACTAATGGATGCTTATTAATATAAACTTTTGACATTTTACACCTCAATCTAATTTTAAACTTTTATTATTATAGTTCAAAAAAATATATAAGTACATAGTATTATTTAGTATTAGGAGAATATTTTATAAGTACATAATCTCCAAGTTCATGTGAAACCGGCATTGAAATAAAGATATCTCCACCTGATTCATAGGAGAATACTTTTGGGAATCCTTCGTTTATATCGTTTTCTTTTACCAAAGGAAAATCAGCATCTTCAAAAAGTGTTTTTAAAATATCTACACTCAAAGTCTTTTTATACTCCTCAAAACCGGCAGCTTGTGAGTTACTTGCATTTTCAAGTACTACATCATCTGATAGTACATAATTTGCAATAGTAAGAGGATCTGCAAAATCTGAAAGTCCTATACTCTTACCATTCTCAAGATTAATATTATTTGTAAAAATGACTTTTTTACTGTTACTACCGTCTTTGGATGTTCCGGTATAAACTATACTCATTCTGTTTCTACTTTGATTTTTAATGCTATAATTTATCTCAGTATTGCTGTCAGGAGTTGAAGATAGTGAGTTAAGAGCAGTCTTAGCATTATCCTCAATCATTGTATTGATAGAATTCTCATTTTTAGAATTAGTCCCACCAAGCTTAGGATAAGAGACTTTTGACTTATCCTTAGTAAAGCTCTGTGAAGTTTCAGTAATACTATTTTTTGATGTGGTCTTTTTAGTATCTGCCTTTGTTTCAGAAGTTTTATTATCTGTGGAACTTTCAGCGGCAATGGTTGTAGATGACATAGAGCCATTAGCTGAAGCTGTTGTCATAATACTTTTCAAATCAGAATTATCCTTATTTTTACAACCCACAGTAATTATAGGGAGTGAAATAATTGCTAAATATAAAAAAATAATCTTTTTCATTTTACCTCCATAAATAAATGTTTTATTCAATTATATTATACATTAAAAATAGTGAAAAATAAACATTAAATATAAATTAGGTTTTTGCACAACAATATAAGAAGATAGTTAAGTTATATTAAATACATAGTTTTATATAATTTGTTTAACTAAAAGTGTTTTATATGTTAAAATAGTAGTAATAAAGCAAACGGAATTTTGTTTTTAGTAGGAAATTCAATGATATTTTGAAGAAGCAATAGGAGATAAAAATGGCATTTATCAGTATTTTTGATGTACTTGGTCCAAATATGATTGGGCCGTCAAGTTCACATACAGCAGGTGCCTGTGTGATATCTTTTTTGGCAAGAAAAATGATTGGTGGCAACCCTAAGAAGGTGGAGTTTATATTATATGGCTCTTTTGCCAATACATATAAAGGACATGGAACAGACAGGGCTTTACTTGGTGGACTTATGGGATTTGGTACAGATGATGTAAGAATTAGAGATTCATTCCATATTGCAAGTGAGAGAGGAATTGAGTATAAATTCACACCAAATAGTGAGTTAACAGAGATTCATCCAAATACTGTTGATGTATGTATGGAAGATGAAGAAGGCAGAAAGGTTACAGTCAGAGGTGAGTCACTAGGTGGTGGAAAGGTTAGGATAGTTAAGATTGACCAGGTAGATATAGACTTCTCAGGTGAGTACAGTGCCATTATAGCAGTACATATGGATAGACCCGGAGTTATAGCTTATATTACCAAGGCACTTAGTGAGAATAATATAAATATCGCATTTATGAAACTCTATAGAGAGTCGAAGGGAAATAGGGCATATACTATTATAGAGTCTGATGAAAGAATTCCGGATGATATAAAGGTAGGGTTATTTAAAAACAAAAATATATCACAGGTTATGATAGTTCAATAGGAGATTTTATGGATTTTAGTAATGCAAGAGAACTTTTGGAACTTTGTGATAAAAACAATTTATTAATTTCTGAAATAATGAAGATAAGAGAATGTGATGAAAGCACAAGTTCAAAAGAAGAAATAATAAATAAAATGAATAGAGTTCTTGAAATTATGAGAGACTCTGCAACAACACCTATAAAGACTCCAATGAAATCTATGGGCGGTCTTATAGGTGGAGAGGCGAGAAATATACATGAACATATGGAGCAGGGTAAAAATATAGGCGGATCTATGCTTAGCAGAGCTATGATGTATGCTATGGCTGTACTTGAGTGTAATGCCTCAATGGGACTTATAGTGGCAGCACCTACAGCAGGATCTTCAGGCGTAGTACCGGGACTGCTTTTGGCAATGCAGGATGAGTATGATATTACTAATGAAAAGATAATTGATGCCTTGTTCACATCAGGTGCTATAGGCTATCTTGCAATGCGAAATGCTACAGTTGCAGGAGCAGTTGGAGGATGTCAGGCAGAGATGGGTGTAGCTGCCGCTATGGCTGCTGCAGGTGCTGTTGAGCTTATGGGAGGTACTCCAAGGCAATGTCTGGATGCGGCATCTACTGTACTTATGAACATGTTGGGACTTGTATGTGATCCGGTAGGCGGACTTGTGGAATATCCTTGTCAAAATAGAAATGTTGCAGGAGTTGCCAATGCCTTGGTTGCAGCAGAGATGTCACTTGCAGGTATAACTCAGCTAATACCTTTTGATGAAATGCTTGATACTATGTATAAAGTTGGAAAGAGAATGCCGGTTGAGCTAAGAGAAACAGCACTTGGTGGATGTGCAGTTACGCCAAGTGCTTGTGAAGCCTGTGGTAAATGTAGATAAAATGTTAGTATAAAAGAGCCGTAGAGCAATCCATGATATGTAACGATTCTTTAATAAAATGTAGGGCGTGTAAAAATATAAATTCATTTTTACACGTCTCTTTTTATTTTGGCATTATTGCTTTTTTTTCATTATATTCGTATAATATAAGATTATATGAGTCTACCTGGGCAACAGCTGTTACAAAGAGTAAGGAGTTTAATGAAAGAAGATAAGTATAACTTTCTAGATGAAAATATAGAAACACAAATTGATAAACCGGCTGATTTCACATCACCGGAAAGTTTACATGAAAAACTTATAAATATCATATTGCATTATCATCCTTCAGATGATATCTCTATGATAACTAAAGCTTATGAGTTGGCAAAAAAAGCACATAATAATCAAAAGAGAAAATCAGGTGAACCGTATATCATTCACCCTATTTGTGTTGCCATTATTCTTGCTGAGCTTGAGTTGGATAAAGAGACTATAGCAGCCGGACTTTTACATGATGTAATCGAAGATACTGCTATTTCATTTAAAGAGTTGTCTGATATGTTTGGAGTGGATGTTGCCAATCTTGTGGATGGAGTTACAAAGCTGACACAGCTTTCTCTAAAAAATGATAAGATAGAAATGCAGGCTGAAAATCTTCGAAAAATGTTTGGCTATGGCAAAGGACATTAGAGTTATTCTTATAAAACTTGCCGATAGGCTCCATAATATGCGTACACTTCAATATATGAAGCCTGAAAAGCAAAAGGAAAAAGCAAGGGAGACTATGGATATATATTCCCCTATTGCTCAAAGACTTGGTATTTCCAAAATAAAAGTAGAACTGGATGACCTTTCATTAAAGTATCTACATCCCGATGTATACTATGATCTATCTGAAAAGTTGGCATTTAGAAAAGAACAAAGGCAACAATTTGTAGACTATATAATACAGAAGTTCAGTGAACATCTGTCAGAAATAAAAATAAAGTTTCAAATAAATGGTAGGGTAAAACATTTATTTTCTATTTATAAAAAGATGGTAAATCAAAAATAAGACTTTGGATCAGATTTATGATGTATTTGCTATCAGAATAATTGTAGAGGATGTAGCTGCATGTTATTTAGCATTGGGTACGGCACATGAAATATACAAACCTATTCCCGGAAGATTCAAAGATTATATAGCAATGCCAAAGCCTAATATGTATCAGTCATTGCATACCACATTAATATCTGATACCGGCCAGCCTTTTGAAGTACAAATAAGAACCTTTGAAATGCATAAGACTGCAGAGTTCGGTATTGCCGCACACTGGAAATATAAGGAGAGTGGAAGCGGATCTGTCGCAAAGGGTTCAGAAGATGCTAAGATGAACTGGTTAAGACAAATCCTTGAGTGGCAAAAGGATACCTCAGACAATGCTGAATATCTTAAGGTTATAAAGAGCGATTTGGATCTGTTCTCAGACAGCGTATATTGTTTTACTCCAAATGGTGATGTTAAAAACTTGCCTGCAGGTTCAAACCCCATAGATTTCGCATACTCCATTCACTCTGCTGTAGGTAATAAGATGGTAGGTGCCAGAGTAAATGGAAAACTTGTAAATATTGACTACCCTCTAAAAAGCGGTGACAGAGTGGAGATCATAACCTCTCAAAACTCTAAAGGACCAAGTAGGGATTGGTTAAATATTATAAAGTCAAATCAAGCAAGGACAAAGATACAACAGTGGTTCAAGAATGAATTAAAGGAAGATAATATAATTCGTGGTAAGGAATTGCTTGAAAAGTATTGTAAAGCCAAGGGAATAAACTGGCCTGAGATCAATAAACCTCAGTTCCAGGAAAAGGTAATGAAACGATATGCCATCAAAGACTGGGATTCTATTTTGGCGTCCTTAGGGCATGGTGGTTTAAAAGAGGGCCAAGTCATCAATAAGATGCAGGAAGAGCAAAAGAAGGTTGCTAAAAAAGATATTTCAGAATCTGCTCTTTTGGAAAGCCTTAGTGATAATGCGGCTAATACCAATATTCGAAAAAAATCTAAATGGTATCACCGTAAAGGGGATAGAAGATATAGCAGTAAGATTCTCAAAATGTTGTAATCCTGTTCCCGGTGATGAAATAGTAGGTTTTATTACAAGAGGTAGAGGGGTATCTATACATAGAACTGACTGTATAAATGTAATGAACCTTCCTTCGGATGACAGAACAAGACTTATACCCGCTGAATGGCAAGAATTTGAGGATTCTAAACTGGAGGAAAAATACCAGACAGAGCTTCAGATTTACGCTCATAATCGTACAGGACTTATTTTTGATATCATTAAAATCTTCAGTGAAAATAATATTACTATCAACAATATGAATGCACGAACAAATAAACAAGATGTTTCCACCATCAATTTGGTCTTTGATATAAAGGGAAGAGAACAACTGACTTCTCTTATAGGAAAAATGAGACAGATTGCAGGTGTAATAGATATTGAAAGGGCTACAGGCTAATGGATAAAATAGGAGTATATGTAATGCCACTTGGTCCGGTACAGACCAATGTGTTTATAGCATATAATAAAGAAAGTTTAGAATGTTTGATAGTTGATCCGTCTGCAGAGAGCGATAAAATTATCAATGTAATAGAAGAACATAAATTAAAACCAAGTGCAATACTGCTTACACATGGGCATTTTGACCATATAATGGCAGTAAATGATTTATTGGCAAAATATGATATTAAAGTTTACATATCAAAGTTCGATGAGGAAATGCTCTCAGACAGTCGTAAATCCGGAGGAAGTTCATTTATAGGTAGCGGATATGTTACAAAAGCTGATGTTTTATTGGAAGATGGTGACATAATCCATCTACTTGGTAAGGATATAAAATTTATAGCAACTCCGGGGCATACAAAAGGTTCAGGTTGTTACTATATGGAAGATGAAAAAATACTCTTCTCAGGTGACACAGTTTTTAGGGAGGATTGTGGTAGAACAGATCTTTATGGAGGTGACAATCCATCAATAGTAAGATCTATTTATGAAAAGGTTCTTACATTGCCGGAGGATGTAAATATATTGCCCGGACATATGGAAATGACTACTGTAGGTCATGAAAAATATATAATCCTGTTGCAGATTACATAAAGAGATATGGGATAGATAAATGATTTCACTTGTATTAGAGGATATGACCTTTGAACAGGATATCAGAGAACTTTTGATGGCATTTTATCCCGGTGAAAAATATATTTATACAGATGAAGATTCAATACTTTCACTGTTTTTATCAAAGGATAGCAAAAGTTATAATATCAAAAATAAAAAAAGTGAAGATAATGTATTGGAGTTTATTTCTCCGCTTAGAGAAACCAAGTTTGATACCAAAAAAATGATTTAAAAAGAAATATATATGAAAATCTATTAAATTTTTGGAAATACAGATCTTCCTTGGGGTACGCTAATAGAGTATAAGACCTACAAAGATAGTAATGGAGATGCTTGAAAACAATATGCCTTTGGAAGATATAAAAAAAGCATTTAAAAAGATATCTATCTGGTAGGAGATAAAAAGAATTAAGCTTTGTATTGATACGGCAAAAAAATGAATTTAATATATTAAAAAAAGGTAGATTATAAAAATGGGTATAGCTTATATATAGGCATACCCTTTTGTCCGACAAGATGTTTATACTGTTCTTTTACATCTTATTCCATTACACAGTGGAAGAAAGATACAGATACTTATATTGAGGCGCTTTGTAAAGAGCTTATAGCAGTATCAAAGATGTATGCGGATAAAAAACTTCAAACAATTTATATGGGTGGTGGAACACCGACTTCACTTGAAGGATACCAATTATCAAAGATTTTAAATGTTGTAAAGAATAATTTTGATCTTTCAAACATTTTAGAATTAACTGTAGAGGCAGGAAGGCCGGACAGTATAACAAGAGAAAAACTCGAAGCGTTAAAAGTGGCAGGAGTGGATAGAATTTCTATAAATCCACAAACTATGCAGCAAAAAACGCTAGATCTTATTGGAAGACAGCATACCATTAAAGATATATATGAAAGTTATAGGCTTGCCAGAGATGTCGGATTTGAAAATATAAATATGGACTTTATAATCGGATTAAATGGTGAGACTTTGGAGGATGTTATTGACAGTTTTACCAAGGTGAAGTCATTTGATCCTGAATCTATTACTATACATTCTCTTGCATTAAAGAGAGCAGCCAGGTTAAATACAGAAAATAAAAGAGAGATTATGGACAATGATCTTATTTTATCAATGATAAATACAGCAACCGATACTTGTGCAGATTTGGGACTGCAACCATATTATTTATATAGACAAAAGAATATGGCTGGTAATCTTGAAAATATAGGATTTTCAAAGCCGGGTAAAGAATGTCTCTATAATATATTGATTATGGAAGAAAAACAGACTATCATAGCTTGTGGAGCAGGCACATCAAGTAAGATAGTATTTGGTGACGGCAGAATTGAGAGAATCGAAAATGTCAAGGATCCAAAACTTTATATAGAAAGACTTGATGAAATGATAATGAGAAAGGAAAGTATGCATGGCATTGATTAAAAAAGGTGTCACAGGAATGAAAGATATTCTCCCTGAGGAAATGATTATCAGGGATTATTTGATAAATATAATAAAAAAGACTTATGGAAGTTTTGGCTTTACATCAATAGAGACTCCGGCTATGGAGCATATTGAAAATCTTTTAAGTAAGCAGGGTGGTGACAATGAAAAGCTTATTTTCAAGGTTCTAAAAAGGGGAGAAAAATTAAAGCTTGATGATGTTAAGGATGAGAATGATTTGGTAGATGCAGGACTTAGATATGACCTTACATTACCACTGGCCAGATACTATTCAAATAATCAGGCAAATCTTCCAAATCCATTTAAAGCTTTGCAGATAGGTAATGTATATAGGGCCGACAGACCTCAGAAAGGTAGATTCAGACAGTTTACGCAATGTGATATAGATATACTTGGTGAGGCTTCAAATCTTGCAGAAATAGAGCTTATACTTGCTACAACCAAGGCGCTTAGTGAGATTGCAAAGGGAAAGAAGTTCACTGTAAGAATCAATGACAGACGAATTCTTCTGGCAATGGCACTTTTTGCGGGCTATTCAGAAGATAATATAAGTAATGTATTTATTATCCTTGATAAGATGGATAAAATAGGACTTGATGGCGTCAGAAAAGAATTGATAGAGCTTGACGGAGCGGATAAATGTGAGAAGTATCTAAATCTTTTTGATGGATTGTCTAATGACACAAAGGCTCTTTTATCTTTAAAGGAAAGTTTGAACGGATTTATTGAAGATGGTGTACTGGATAGCCTATCTGAGATAATGAATACAGTACTGGATGTAAAAGAAAATGATTTTTCACTGGAGTTTGATCCTACTTTGGTTCGTGGTATGGGATACTATACAGGAACGATCTTTGAAGTAAGTATGGAGGGATTCTCGGGTTCAGTAGCAGGTGGCGGAAGATATGACAAGATGATTGGAAAATTCACAGGAAGTGATACACCTGCATGCGGTTTTTCTATCGGTTTTGAAAGAATCATCACAATACTTATGGACTCAGGATTTAAGATACCTAATGAAAGTAAAAAAATTGCATTCCTTTATGAAAAGAACATTGATGCAAATGTATTAACATCTATATTAAAAGATGCATCAGCTCTTAGAGAAGCAGGAAATATCGTCTTGGTTTCAAAGATGAATAAGAATAAGAAGTTCCAAAAAGAGGGGCTTGAAAAACAAGGATATATAGAATTTAAAGAATTTTATAGAGAAGCTTTAAAATAGTGAGGAGATAAAAATGGCAGAATCAATGCTTGGCTTAAAGAGAAGCCATAGATGTGCAGAGGTGGTCAATGCACCACTTGAAAATGAAGTTACAGTAATGGGCTGGGTTCAAAAGAACCGTAACAAAGGTGGAATTATATTCTGTGATTTAAGAGACCGTTCAGGTATTTTACAGATCATTTTTGAAGAAGATGAATGTGGCAGCGAAGTGTTTAACAAAGCCATGAAGCTTAAGCAGGAGTTCTGTATAGCCGTTACCGGAATATTGAAAAAGAGAGATGGTGCTTTTAATGAATCACTTGAGACCGGGGAGCTTGAGGTAAGAGCAAAGGGACTAAGGATACTTTCAGAGTCTGAGACACCTCCATTCCATATAGAGGAAGATTCAAAAACAAAGGAAGAGCTAAGATTAAAGTACAGATTCCTTGACCTTAGAAGACCTGACCTTCAAAGAAACCTAATGGTAAGAAGTAAGGTGGCTACAACTACAAGAAACTTTCTTGCAGAAAACGGATTTTTAGAGATTGAAACACCTACACTGATAAAGAGCTCACCTGAGGGCGCAAGAGATTATCTTGTGCCAAGCCGTGTATATCCGGGAAGTTTCTATGCACTTCCACAGTCACCTCAGCTTTTTAAGCAGCTTTTAATGGTATCCGGATATGACAGATATTTCCAGCTTGCAAGATGCTATAGAGACGAAGATCTTAGAGCAGACAGACAGCCTGAGTTTACTCAGATAGATATGGAGCTTTCATTTGTTGATGTGGATGATGTTTTGGATGTAAATGAGAGACTCTTACAGAGACTTTTCAAGGATGTACTTAATGTTGATGTAAAACTTCCAATACAGAGAATGACATGGCAGGAAGCTATGGACAGATTTGGTTCAGATAAGCCTGACCTTAGATTTGGTATGGAATTAAAGGATGTTTCAAGTGTTGTTGCAAACTCTGAATTTGCAGTATTTAAGAATGCTTTGGCAGCCGGTGGCAGTGTAAGAGGTATCAATGCTACAGGCCAGGCAGGCATGCCAAGAAAGAAGATAGATGCTCTTGTAGAGTTTGTTAAGAGCTACAGAGCTAAGGGACTTGCATATATGGCTATCGAGTCTGATGGAAATATCAAGTCTTCATTTGCAAAATTTATGACTGAATCTGAAATAGAAGGTCTTAAGCAGGCTATGGATGCTAAACCCGGAGATATGCTCTTCTTTGCTGCCGACAGCAATAAGGTTGTTTGGGATACTCTTGGTGCTCTAAGAGTTGAGCTTGCAAGTCAGCTTGGACTTTTAAAGAAGAATGACTACAGATTCCTTTGGGTTACAGAATTCCCACTTCTTGAGTGGTCAGAGGAAGAAAATAGATTTAAGGCAATGCACCATCCGTTTACCGCACCTATGGATGAGGATTGGCAGTATATTGATTCAGATCCGGGTAGAGTAAGGGCAAAGGCTTATGATATTGTACTTAACGGTACTGAGATAGGTGGAGGTTCAGTAAGAATCCACCAAGGTGATGTTCAGGCAAAGATGTTTGATGTACTTGGACTTTCAAAAGAAGTTGCACAGGAAAGATTCGGTTATCTTCTTGATGCGTTCAAGTATGGCGTACCACCTCATGCAGGACTTGCGTATGGTCTTGACAGAGTGGTAATGCTTATGGTTGAGGCTGACTCTATAAGAGATGTTATTGCATTCCCTAAAGTAAAGGATGCGTCAGATCTTATGACGAATGCTCCTGACAAAGTGGATGATGCACAGCTTAAGGAACTTGGACTTATAATAAAGAGCGAATAGTAAACTTAATATTTATGCTGTTGTGGGGATTATATGGAAGATGTAAAGATACTGGTAGTTGATGATGAAGCCAGAATGAGAAAACTTGTAAAAGATTTTCTCTCTATTAAAGGATTTATAGTTTTGGAAGCTGAAGATGGTGAGGAAGCTTTGAAAGTCTTTGATTCTAATAAGGATATAAAGCTTATTCTATTAGATGTAATGATGCCAAAACTTGACGGCTTTGAGACATTAGAAGTTATAAGACAGTATTCCAAAGTACCGGTTATGATGTTGACTGCAAGAAGTGAAGAAAGAGATGAGCTTGAAGGATATAAGCTTGGAGTGGATGAATATATTACAAAGCCTTTTTCACCTAAGATACTTGTAGCCAGAGTTGAGGCAGTACTTAGAAGAACTTTTGGTGAGTCCGAAGAAAAACTTATAGCCGGTGCGATTGAGATAGATAAGATTGCACGCAGTGTTTATATAGATCAAAAGCCGGTTGAACTCAGTCTAAAGGAATATGAGCTTTTGACATATTTTATTGAAAATAAAGGAATTGCACTGTCCCGTGAAAAGATTCTCAGTTCAGTATGGAACTATGACTATTTTGGAGATGCCAGAACCATTGATACCCATGTAAAAAAACTTCGTGCCAAGATGGGTGAGCGAGGTGACTATATAAAAACTGTATGGGGCATGGGCTATAAGTTTGAGATAACGCCATAAATATATAAAATCATACTAAATAAAAAGATAAGGAGCATTTATGACAAAGATAAGGACAAGATATGCACCAAGTCCTACAGGAAGAATGCATGTTGGAAATCTTAGAACCGCATTGTATGCGTATTTAATTGCAAAGCATGAGGGTGGAGATTTTCTACTTAGAATAGAAGATACAGATCAAGAAAGATATGTCGAAGGTGCCACAGAAATCATCTACAGAACCCTGGCAGAAACAGGACTTATTCATGATGAAGGTCCTGATAAGGATGGAGGTTGTGGTCCATATGTACAGAGTGAAAGACAAAAACAGGGGCTTTACCTTGAGTATGCCAAAAAGCTTATAGAAAAGAAGCAGGCATACTATTGTTTCTGTACTCCCGAAAGACTTAATTCACTCAGATCAAATGTGAATGGAGAGGAAATCATGAAATATGATAAGCATTGCCTTTCACTGTCTGAGGAAGAGATAAATAAAAATCTTGAAAGCGGTATGCCATATGTAATCCGCCAAAATAATCCAACTACCGGTACAACATCATTCCATGATGATATTTATGGTGATATTACAGTAGATAATTCAGAGCTTGATGATATGGTACTTATAAAGTCTGATGGATATCCTACTTATAATTTTGCTAATGTTGTAGATGACCATCTTATGGGAATCACACATGTTGTAAGAGGAAATGAGTATCTTTCATCATCACCTAAGTACAACCGATTATATGAGGCATTTGGCTGGGATGTACCTACATATGTTCACTGTCCTTTGATAACAAATGAAGAGCATAAAAAACTTTCAAAGAGAAGTGGGCATTCATCATTTGAGGATCTTATTGAACAGGGGTATGTATCTGAGGCTATAGTAAACTTTGTAGCCTTACTTGGATGGTCACCGGAAGATGATAAAGAAATATTCTCATTAGATGAGCTTATAAAGGCATTTGATTATAAGCATATTTCGAAATCACCTGCAGTCTTTGACATGGTTAAACTTTCTTGGATGAATGGCGAGTATTTAAAGAATATGAGCGAGGAGGATTTCTTTATACTTGCAGAACCTTATATTAAGGAAGTGATTAAAAAGCCTCTTGATTTAAAGAAGATTTCAAATATGGTAAAGACTAGAATAGAAGTTTTGCCACAAATTTCTTCACATATTGATTTCTTGAGGAATTGCCTGAGTATGACATAGAAATGTATACTCATAAGAAGATGAAAACAAATTCTGAGAATTCATTATCTCTTTTGAATGAGGTATTGCCACTTCTTGAAAGTACAGAAGATTATACAAATGACAATCTTTTTGCTATCTTACAGGAATTTGGTAAGGAGCATGAATATAAGACAGGATTTATTATGTGGCCAATAAGAACAGCACTTTCAGGAAAGCAAATGACTCCGGCAGGTGCTACAGAGATTATGGAAGTTCTCGGAAAAGATGAATCAATAAGAAGGATTAAGATTGGAATTGATAAATTACAGCAGTAATCAAAAGAAAGCCATAGAGCATGGGGCAGGTCCCTTAATGGTATTGGCAGGTCCCGGCTCCGGAAAAACCTTTGTGATCACACATAGAATAAAATATCTTATAGAGGGGCTGGGTATAAACCCGGCCCATATTTTAGTTGTAACCTTTTCAAGGGCTGCAGCCAAGGAAATGAAAGACAGATTTGAAAGACTCTACAACAAAAGCTTTGTAACTTTTGGTACATTCCATTCAGTGTTTTTTAGCCTCTTAAAGACTGCCTATGGTTTTACATCTGAACAGATTGCCTCAGATGAGCTAAGGTATTCACTTATAAAAGACTTGATAAAGAAAAACTCTATTATGAATGAGGACATTAACAATCTATCAGGTAATCTTTTTAAACGAAATAGCACTTATAAAAACAGGACAATATTAACATAAAAAAATTATTATTCAAACAGTATTGCAAGTGATGTTTTTAAAAAATTATATAGAGAGTATGAGGCTGAACTGGAAGTCAGAAATAAACTGGACTTTGAAGATATGCTTTCTTTGACATATGAGCTTTTAAATGGAAGGAAGGATATTTTAGAGGCAATACAAAACAGATATAGATATATTTTAGTAGATGAATTTCAGGATATAAATTTTTTGCAATATAATATCATAAAACTTATGGCGGGAAAAGATCAAAACATTACAGTTGTAGGGGATGATGATCAGTCCATATATAGATTTAGAGGGGCTAGACCTGAGATAATGTTCGGTTTTGAAAGAGACTTTAGAAATGTTTCAAAAGTTTTTCTTGATATTAACTTCAGATCCAGTACTCAAATAGTTGATGCTTCAACTAAACTTATATCATTTAATAGTAAGAGATTTCCAAAAACTTTTACAGCAAAGAATGGATCTGGAGCACCTGTATCTGTGATAGAATTTAAAAATCCATTTTCTGAGGTAAATACTATAGTTAATGATATCAGGGAATATATAAAAGCAAACCAGGATATAAATAATATTGCGGTGCTTTATCGCACCAACCTTTCCCCAAGGCTTTTAATAGAAAGAATGATGAAAAACAATATTCCTTTTACTATTAGAGATGCTATACCAAATCTTTTTGAACATTGGGTGTCAAAGGATATTATATCCTATATAAAACTTGCTCTAAATATGGGAAATAAGACAGATTTACTTCGTATTTCAAACAAACCCAACCGATATATAAGCAGGGATTCACTTTCCTCATCAAAGGCAAATATTGAGACTTTATTTGACTATTACGAGGATAAAAGCTACATGATCAAGAGAATAATAGAACTTAGAGAGCATTTAAGAACCATAAAGAATTTGAAACCTTCGACTGCTCTTAGATATATAAGGACTGTAGTAGGATATGATGAGTATATAGAAGAGTATTGTGATATGAATGGTATAGAAAGTGATGACTGCTATACTATTTTAGGCGATTTGGAAAACAGTGCGTCTGAGTATAATACATTTAACGACTGGTTTGTTCACATGGAAGAGTATAAGAAAGAATTAATTGAGTCGAGAAAAAAATCGAATGAGAATGATAATGGTGTAAGACTTATGACCTTTCATTCCTCAAAGGGGTTGGAATTTGATATTGTTTATATTATAGATGTAAATGAGGGCAGTGTACCTTATAAAAAAGCAAAGGGTGTTGATGAGATTGAGGAAGAACGAAGGATGTTCTATGTTGCAATGACAAGAGCCAGACAGAAGCTTTTTATTTGTTACTGTAAGGAAAATTTTGGAAAATCCATTGGAAAGTCAGAATTTATAATAGAACTTTCTTCCAATGTTAAGTCATAGAGAGGTATATATGATAAAGAAATTCAGTCATTCTCTGCGGATGAAGATAACATTAATAATATTGATTCTTATTTCGATACTATTACTTTCCATAGGTATTTTAAATAATTTTGGACTACCATGGTTTTATCAAAATGAAAAGGTAAGTGAGATAAAGGAGGCATACCTTAAAATAGATGATGAGGTGATGAAAATTGGATCCTCAGGCCAGCATATCATTGATGAAAGTAGTGATAAATCTGTTATTAATGAAAGACTTAAAAATATTATTATAGATTATTCAAATAAATATAACATAACCATTGCTTTGGTAGATTCTTTTACAAATAAGGCCATATATTCATCAGCAAGAGAAGGTGACGGTCTGATAAGCAGAATTCAAGACGGTTTCATAGGTAATAAATATCAAAATATATTATATAAAAATGATAATTATGCCATTATACTTCATCAGACTATGCAAAAGAGTTCCTTTATAGAAGGATTTGGATATTGTAGCGACAATCAGACCATAGTTATTATGTCCACTCCGGTAGCCAGTTTGAAAGAAAGTGTAAATATATCAAACAGATTTCTTATATATATGGCAATTATCGGTTTTATTATCACTGTAATCATGACCTTTGTCATTGCAAAGATGATTACACAGCCTATTTTACAGCTGGCTGAAATATCAAATAAAATGGGAAAGCTTGATTTCACTGCAAAGTATAACGGAAACAGAAGTGATGAAATACAGACACTTGGTCAAAATATGAACTTTATGTCAGACAGGCTCAAAAATGCAATAGAGGAGCTTCAAGAAGCAAATGAGCTTCTAAAAGAAGATATTAAAAGAAAAGAAGCTATAGATGAGATGAGAAAGGATTTTATTGCTAATGTCTCACATGAGCTAAAAACTCCAATTGCACTTATTCAAGGATATGCAGAAGGACTAAATGAAGGATTATGTGAGGATGAGGAGAGCAGAAAGTACTATACCGAGGTAATCATGGATGAAAGTGAAAAGATGAATAAGATGGTAAAACAGCTTCTTACACTTTCTTCACTTGAGTCAGGAAACAGTATCTTACATAAGGAAAACTTCAATGTCACATCACTTATTACTAGCGTTTTGGGATCAATATCAATACTTATAGGTGAGAAAAATGTAAATATTATATTTGACTCCACTAAGGATATATACATGTTTGCCGATGAATTCAAGATAGAAGAAGTAATTACAAATTATATCAGCAATGCAATATACCATGTAAAGGACTTTGGAGAAATTAAAATTAATGTATTCTATGATAGTGATAGTATAATTTTTTTAGTGTCTTTAACACAGGAAAGTCTATCCCTGAAAAGGATATAAGCAATGTTTGGGAAAAGTTCTTTAAGGTAGATAAGGCACATTCCAGAGCGTATGGAGGCAGCGGTATTGGACTTTCCATAGTCAAGGCAATAGTTGAAGCACATAATGGTAGTGTTGCTGTAAAAAATATATCAGATGGTGTAGAGTTTAGCTTTAAGATACCAAAGGCATGATATGACAATTGATGAATTTAATATAAAAAATAATAATAAGCAAAGATATGGTTTCACTACAGGCACTACAGCAACTGCTGCTGCAATAGCTTCAACATATCTTTATCTAAATGAAAAAAAAGATATGGTGGATGTAGAGCTTCCTATAGGTATAGCATTAAGTGTGCCAATAGAGTACTCAAAATCAGAGGATAACTTGTATATATCAGGTGTAATAAAGTATGCCGGAGATGATCCTGATGTTACTGACGGAGCTTTAATTAGTGCTAGGCTGGAATTTATAAAAAATGAGAATACTTTGGATTTTCGTTTCTTTGCCGGAGAGGGTGTGGGTACATTTACAAAAGACGGCCTTGCGTTACCTAAGGGTGAACCCGCAATCAACCCTGTTCCAAGACAGATGATAATTGACAATCTTTCCAAAGTTTTAGAAAACACTAATTTCTGTGGTATTATAAATATCACCATCAGTGTAAAAGATGGAGCTGATATTGCCAAAAAGACATTTAATGAAAGGCTTGGCATTGTTGGCGGTATTTCAATTCTTGGTACTTCAGGTCTGGTGTTACCTATGAGTAAAACTGCACTTTTAGAAACTATAGAGGCTGATATAAAGTTTAGACTAAAAAATTCAATAGATAAAAAGATATACCTTTCCCCCGGGAATATAGGTGCAAAATTCTTAGAGAATAACTTTACCATTAGCAGTAGTGAAGTAGCAATAATTAGTAATTTTATTGGTGAAAGCATTGACTATGCCATATCAAATGATGCAAAGGAGATTATTCTATGTGGAGATATTGGCAAGTTAATAAAACTATCAGGTGGAATAATGAATACACATTCAAATGATTCAGATTCACGCCTTGAACTATTGATAGCTGCTATAATCAAATTAGCTTTAAGAGAAGGTATGAATTTTATATTACTGGAGTCTATTGTTTCAAAGGTACTTGAACAAAAAACTACTACAGGTGCTATAGCAGTAATAAAAGAAAATAGACTAGAAAAATGTTTTGATATAATTGCAAATCAAATGCTTTACTATGCCTATAATCGTGCATTTAAAGCTGAAATTTTTTTAATAAAAAAACAGATTTGCAAATATTAATGAATTCAAAAAAACAGTTTTAAAATTAGAATTGTCTCATTTAGTGACAATGTGACAATCATAGATACAGGAGATCTTATATGAGTAAACTATATGGTATAGGTGTAGGACCGGGTGATCCGGAGCTAATGACCATAAAGGCGTTAAATGCCATAAAAAAAACAAAAATAATATGTTTTGCAGGTAAGAGTGAAGATAGCTCCATTGCATTTAGTATTGCAAAAAAAGTGATGCCGGAGATTACCAAAAAGAAGAAAGTCTGTATTGATTTTCCAATGACTAAAGATCAGTATGTCTTGGAAGAAGCACATACAAAAATAGCTGAACAGATAAAGTCATTATTAAAAGATGGAGATGTAGCTCTTCTCACTCTTGGTGATCCCGGAATATATGCAACATATTCATATATTGCAGATAGGCTAAAAAACGAAGATGTAAAGGTTGTGACTATCGCTGGTATAACATCATTTAGTGCAGCTGCCGCCAAGCTTGGTATACCCTTAACATTGGCAGACGAGGAATTGCATGTCATACCTTCTTCCTACTCATTTAAAGAGGCCTTTAACCTTAGTGGTACTTTGGTATTTATGAAATCAGGAAAAAGCTATGAAAATCTAGTTGAATATATCAGGTTTAAAAAGCCTCACTGTGAGGTTTATATGGTTGAAAACTGTGGTATGAAGGATGAGAGAGTCTTTGTAGGTATAGAAAATCTTCCAAAAAGTAGCGGATATTTCACAACTATTATTGTAAGGGGATTAAAATGAAACAAATTTATATAATAGGTATGGGACCTGGCAAGTACGAACAGATGACAGTTGAAGCTATTAAAAAAATCAAAGAAAGTGACATTGTAATAGGTTATACAGTTTATACTGAACTTATAAAGGATATATGGCCTGATAAAGAATGTATGTCCACACCTATGACTAAGGAATATGAAAGATGTGTCCTTGCATTTGAGGAGGCAAATAAGGGAAAGACTGTAGCTATGGTCTGTTCCGGTGATGCCGGAGTATATGGTTTAACCGGTTTAATGCTTAGTATAGCACCTAATTATAAAGAAGTTGCAGTAAGTACTATAGCAGGAGTTACAGCAGCTATTTCAGGTGCTGCAATAATTGGTGCACCACTTATACATGACTTTGCCGTAATAAGTCTAAGTGATCTTTTGACTCCTTGGGAGAAGATAGAAAGAAGACTTGAATGTGCAGCTATAGGAGATTTTTGTATTTGTCTATATAACCCCGGTAGTAAAAAACGTGCAGATTATTTGCAAAAGGCATGTGAAATTCTTCTAAAGTATAAAAATGAGAAGACTCCATGTGCTATAGCAAAGAATATAGGTAGAGATGGCGAAGGATATACAATTTATAGTCTTTTAGAGCTTAAGGATGTAAAAGTTGGTATGTTTGAAACAGTATTCATAGGTAATTCTATGACAAAAGTAATTGATAATAAAATGGTTACACCTAGAGGATACTCTAATGAATGATGTTCTTATATTTGGAGGTACAACTGAGGGAAGAGAACTTGCTATATTTTGTGATAGTCTTAGAATACCTACTATACTTTGTGTAGCTACAGAATATGGAAAAGAAGTTCTACCAACTTTTAAATTTGTTAAAGTCAGTGATAAAAGATTAAATATAGATGAGATAATATCAATTATAGAGAATAATGATATATTATATGTCATTGATGCTACACATCCATATGCCTATGAAGTTTCGAAAAATATAGCAGCAGCTATCAGTCAGTTGGAAAGAGAAGTAAAACTTCTAAAAATAAAACGTGAAGATATGGACATTGCTTTGAATGGAGCACTTGAATTTTCAAGCAATGCTGAGGCTGTTTCTTATCTTTTAAATACAGATGGAAATATTTTACTGACAACAGGTAGTAAGGAAATAGCTGCATTCAGTGAACTTTCATATCGAATATTTCCCAGAGTGCTTCCAAGTGTTGACTCTATAAATGCCTGTATATCTGTCGGCATATCTTCAAAAAATATTATAGCAATGCAGGGCCCTTTTTCTAAAAATTTGAATGAAGCAATTATAAAAGAGTTTGATTGCAAATATCTTGTAAGTAAATTATCCGGTAGAAGTGGAGGCTTTGAGGAAAAAATTGAAGCTGCAAAAAATACAGATTGTATTCCAATAATTATTATGCCAAAGACTGAAATCAAAGGTATTTCTGTAGAAGAGTGCAGAGTGGAATTAGAAAAGTTATATAAAAATCATTAAAATAGGTATAAATATGAGAAATATAAATCTTGTCGGAATAGGGCTTGGAAATCCTAATCTTCTTACAAAGGCAGCCTATAAAGCAATAGAAAGTTCAAATATTATAATAGGTGCAAGAAGGATAGTAGAAATTATTAAAGAAGATTTTTGCAGACAAGCTATACTATATAGAATATAATACAGAAAAAAATTCTTGAAATTATAAAAAGAAAAATATAGGCAATGAAATAGCCGTAGTATTTAGTGGTGATATTTCACTTTTTAGCGGGAGTATTAAGCTATTTGAAAGACTGAATGCCGCAATAGAAGATAGGAAAGTCTTCAAAGATTGTAAGATTAATACATTCCCGGGAATATCCAGCTTAAGCTATTTATGTGCAAAAACAAATACTGATATTTCAAAGGTGAAGATACTATCATTCCATGGTAAGGAAGAGCTTTTATACCACAATATCGACTCAAATGAATATACTTTTATAATCACTTCTAAAGCTGATGGAGTAAAGAAGATTTGTAGAAAACTTATCGAATTTGGATTCTTTGAACTTGATATAATTTTAGGCGAAAATCTATCTTATGATAATGAAAGAATAACAAAGGCAAATGCATCAAAGTTTTTGGATATGGAAATATCTGATCTAAACTGCATGATCATATCAAATCCTGATGCTGATAAATCTATTAGCTTTGGACTTTCTGATGAAGTATTTGTCAGGGATAAAGTTCCGATAACAAAATCTGAGGTCAGGGCAATAATAATGAGTAAATTAGATATTCAAACTGATAGTATTTGCTATGATATCGGAGCAGGTAGTGGTTCAGTAAGTATCGAAATGTCAAGACTTGCCTATGATGGAAAGGTGTATGCCATAGAGAAAAATCCTCTAGCAGTTGAACTTATACAAAAGAATATTCATAATTTCAGTGCTGAAAATATAGAACTTATACATGCAAAAGCACCTGACGGACTTGATAATATAATTAATGCTGATAAAATATTTATAGGTGGTAGCGGTGGAGAGCTTATCAGTATGATGGAAATGATATTTACATCGAAAAAGAATCCTACAATTGTAATTTCAGCTATAACTATGGAAACCATTGCTCAGATAACGGATATTGTAAAAAAATTGCAAAAAGAAAAAGGCTATTATACAGAAATTACAGCTATTAATGTGTCAAAGTCAAAAGAGGTAGGCCCTTACAATATGATGATGGCACAGAATATGGTGTTTATTGCTAAAATTTGGTAGGAAAATATGAAAAGGTGGAAATTAAAATATATTATTAGATGTAATAATTATGGCTTTTAATTGATTTTATCAATAGCAAAAACAACTTATCGGAGGTTTCTATGAGTGTATTAGAACAGCTACAAACAAGAATTAAATCTGAAAATTTAGATGACAGAGCTAGGGAATTTTATTTGTCCAATATTTCAAATCTGGATAATGAAAAGCAACAGTCAATACTTGATCTTGTAATAAAGATGGAAAATGCAGGTTTTAGAAATAATATACCTGCTGCGTACAGTGAAGTTACAGAGAATATTCCACAATTTGCCAGAATGTCAGTATTTAAAGAAATGCAAAAGATAGTAAGAGATATTGAAGGCACTCTAGATCTTGCAGATGACTTTTATGAAGAAGATAATGAGTTATTAAAAAAGTTTAATAACTGCTTTAGTGATGAAGAAGCTAATAGATTTTTACAAATTTATACAAAGGCTGTAATATCAAGGTTTTTATAGTTTTCTTGACGAAGGAAACCCTAGGTTAGATGATGATGATTTAAACTGGGTACTACTTGAAACAAAAGCTGATGGAAGTCATAGTGAGAGAATTATTGAAGGCTTCCTTGAAGATGACTTCAACGAAGATGATTTTGACTGGGAGAGTGAAAATGAATTTTGAAGAGCTTAGTTTAAAATATAAAGAGAAAAAAATATAGTAAAAACTTTCTAAGAAGCTGGCAAAGAGTTTTGCAATTACAAGAAGTAAAGATTTAACCAATCTATATGAATTAGCTTTTTGGTTGTATATTTATGGTTACAAAGTTGAGATCTTAAATATATATAATCTTGTAAACATAGATATACCAACAAAGATTGATTTTAATATCTGGACATGGATCTTAGCTATATGGGGCTTACAGGCGTATATCTATGAAGCAGAAAGTGAGATATCTAAAAAAGATGAGATTGTTGCAAATATGAAAAAGGTATATTCAGTACCTAGGACTACAGAAGACACAGAGGAATCTACCTGGAAATTTTATACTAAGATTGCCGGAAGACAAACACTGGAATCTGTATGCAATATAGCAGAAATTGAAAGAGCAATAGAAAGTGGCAACAAAACATCTGAGGCAGCATATAGATTTTCGGGGCTTTGTAGGATGATTTCATATGGTGTAACAGGATTTTATCCACATTTAGTTGAGAATCGTGATAAACTTGAAGAAAAAATAAAGGAATATATTGAGTATCTCAATAAATAGTCATTGAATAATTTTTAAAAAAATCAAAGTGGCGTATTACTTTTTATTGTAATAATGTCACTTTGATTTTCAAAATTTAATAAAATATTTTTTTCCGGAACCATTGCAGCGTGGACAATCTGTATTAGGTCCCAGAAATTCAATCTTTTTGCCTGTGCCTCTACAATCAGGACATACTTGAGATGACTGGCAACTGCATCGTTTCATATCATACTCACTTAAGTGAATTTTTCCACATTTTGGACATGTCCAAGTCATATTGCTAAACCTCCTCTATAATTAATAATCTAATTTCACTCTATAACTCTTTTTAGAGTACTAGGTATTTACATGATATGTTTTAGTTACTCTTTTGTCAATATAGTATAAGTAAAAAAATAAATTTCAACACTCCCATGATATTATTTAACACTCATGGATTCACTAGTAAAAAAATAATGAATTCAACTTAAATATATAGAAAAAAATAAAGCTTATAAATGTTATAATATTAGTAATGTATACCTTGATCATCTATTCTAGATAAGATAGATTGCAATTAATGCTAGTTTATTGAAGAGGTTTTATATATAAATAGTGAAAGGGGAGTGGTATAAAAGGAGTATATAAAAATTCTAAATTTAATTTAATATTTTATTATATCAAGAAGTTTAAAGTTTATATGTAATATTTTTTTATGGAGGATCTTAGTATGAATAGTCATAAGGTTAAAAAGTTTTTATTAGTTTTCACAATGTTATTTACTTTTTCAGTTCTTTGTTCCGGATGTATGCAAAATGATGAGCAGGCAGCAAAGGCAGTTACACAGAAATATTTTAATGCTGTTAAGTCAGGAGATGTGGATGGAGCCATCAAATGTTTTACACCTGCTTTTCAGGAGCAATATGCTGCACTTGTTGCAATAGGTGGACAAATGAGCGAATATTTTTTTGACATGGACGGAAGTGATCTATTAGGTGGTCTTATGTCTTACGCCAATCAAAATGCATATAAAGATTGTAAATTTACAGCAGATGAAGTTTCATTTACAAATGATAGTCATGACAGAGCAACAGTACATGTAACAATTAGTGGTGCAGGTGGAGATATTCCAAGTGAAACTTCAGTTATAGTTGTAAAATATGATGGAAAATGGTATATAGAGCAATAAAATTCCCAGGATAAATTTTTAAATCCTATTTTTTATGAGTATAATTAGAGCTTGCCACATCATGGTAGGCTCTTTATTTAATAGTATTTTTATTATATAATTTTTCTGTACATATTATAAAAAGGAGCATCATTACAAATGAACTCTACTAATAAAAAAGCCTTTATGGTTTCGGCAATGAAATCAGGTAGTGGAAAAACTCTTATTACTTTAGGGCTTATCAATACATTAAAAAAAAAGGGTGAAAGTATTTCTATATACAAAACAGGTCCTGACTACATAGATACTATGTATCATGAAAAAATAGGAGGTAGTTACTCAACAAATCTGGATCCGTTCTTCCTTGAGCCTGATTTTAGGCCAAATGAACTTAAAAACTTGTTTTATAGGAACTTTACAGGTGATACAGCCATCATAGAGGGAGCAATGGGACTTTTTGACGGAGTATATGGTGAAGGGAAAAGATGTAGTGCCTGTGTAGTATCAGAAGAGATAGGTATTGATGTGGTTTTAGTGTTAGATATAGATGAAATTGAGACTGTAGGTGAATATCTTAAAAAGTTTTCTCACCTTGTAAAAGCTGTAATAATAAATAAAGTACCTCTTGACTATGATATAGATTTATTGAAAGAAAAGATAAATGAATTAAATCTTATATTACTTGGATTCTTATATTTTGATGAAAGCTACCATATAGAGAGCAGACACTTGGGACTTTATGAGCCACAAAAAGATATATTTAAAATAGTAGATAAGGTATCTATTGAGCTATCAAAACATTTGGATTTTGATGTTTTAGAAAATTTTAGAATAAATATAGACGCTACCATATCAACCAAATACACAAATTTTGACAAGCCTAAATACAGACTTGCTTTTGCCTATGATGAGGCCTTTTCATTCACATATACAGAAAATATATGTGTACTAAAAGAATATGGCTTTGAAATAGTAAAATTCAGTCCCATACATGATAAGAAACTTCCGGATAATATATCTGCTATTTGGCTGTCAGGTGGTTATCCTGAACTTTATGCGAAAGAGTTATCTTCAAACACATCAATGTTAAATAGTATAGCTTTGGCAGAGAATATACCTATTATTGCCGAATGTGGTGGCTTTATATATTTACATAAGAGTTTTGAAAATAATAATGGAGAAGCTTTTACAGGCGTAGGGGCAATAGATGGAAGAGTTTTTAAAACACCAAAACTTGTAAGATTTGGATATATAGAGATAGAAGCAAAGTCTGACAGTATATTAATGAAAAAGAACCAAAAAATTCGCAGCCATGAGTTTCATTACTATGACTCTACAAATAATGGTGAGTATGCTCATGCTATTAAGGCAAATAAAAGCAAAGAATGGAGATGTATAAATGCAAATAAAAATATATTTGCAGGATTTCCACATATATATCTACGTGGCTATGAATTTTTTTAATAGAGAATTTAGTTAAATATTTAGAGAGGAAAAACTAATGTATAATCCACCGGTTTTAACAAATATACAAAATGAGTTATTGGAAAGGCTTAAAAAACTTTTATCCGGTATTACAAGCACTTCAATCGAATATAAAAGTATGGCTAAAAAACATTGGGACAGTATTGCAAAGCCACTGGACAGTTTGGGAGAGTTTGAGAAGATATTTCAAAAAATATCTGCAATCTCTGAAAATGAGATTCCTAACATAGATAAAAAATGTATAACTGTTATGTGTGCCGATAATGGAATAGTGGAAGAGGGTATATCACAATCCGGTAAAGAAGTTACTCTGGCTGTTACAAAAAGTATGGCACTTGGAACTTCAAGTATTTCTGTTCTATGTAAAAGTACCGGTTCTGATTTGATGATAATCGATATGGGTATTGATAGCTTTGGTACAGATATCTACTCAATGGGTGTTATTAATCACAAGTTAATGCATGGCACCAATAATTTTTCAAAAGAAAAGGCAATGCCCTTTGATATAACACTAAGAGCATTACTTACAGGTATCGAGATAGTAGAAAATTTAAAGGAAAGCCATGTATCTATAATAGGTACAGGTGAGATGGGTATTGGGAATACTACAACATCTTCAGCACTTTCAGCAGCACTTTTAGATTTATCCGTAGGAGATGTGACCGGAAGAGGTGCAGGCCTTAATAATATTAAATTAAAAAAGAAGATAGATATAATAGATAAAAGCATAAATAAATATGGCTTTAGAGATAAACTCTTTTTAGATTCCATGAAATCAAAAGATTTAAATATTAGAATAGTATCAATACTCGATCTACTATCATCACTTGGTGGATTGGATATTGCTGCTCTTACCGGAGTTTTTTTAGGAAGTGCTATATATAAATTACCTGTGGTTATAGATGGTGTGATTTCTGAAGTTGCAGCCCTTTTAGCTTATTTTATAAATCCACTTTGTCAAGAATATATGATTGCCTCACATCTAAGTCGCGAACCTGTAGCCGGTATAATATTTGATGTTTTAGGTCTAAATCCGGTTATAGAGGCCTCATTGGCCCTTGGAGAAGGCAGTGGATGTGCTATGTTATTTTCACTTCTTGATCTTATAGCAAACATTTATACAAAGAATGCTTCTTTTTCTGACATAAAGATAGAAGAGTATAAAAAGATTTGTATGATAGTTTATATTTATGGTGGAGTAGCCAGTGGAAAAATCCAAATATGCTGAGGAAATTATATCTAAAAGTTTTAACAATAAAAATATATCTTGCTACTATGGAAAACATTGGAAATATTGCAAGCAAAAGGATAGAAAAACATCTTTTACAAAGGGCTGACAAAAATTTTACTACTGTTGAAGAACCAAGAAATCTACAACATTTAAATGTGTCTTTAAATAATAATATTTTTATTGGAGGATTTGACGAATCTTTTATCAAATAATATTTTTCGATAAATACGGTATGAAAAGTGACTTCAAAGAGATTACAGAAAAGATTTTTTTCTGATATAATTGAGCTTGCAAACAGATGTAACTCTGTTTTTTTATAGTAGGGAATGATATATTTTCTACCAAAAAGAAATCAAAGTAAGGAATTGGATATCTTTATAGATTGTCTTTTTTTACTTACATAAAAAAATAATAGAGGTATCAGATAGGGTGGTAGAGGTAGTTTATGGTCTACCATATAATAGAAAAATTAAAATGATAGATATATTAAAGTCAATGGCAATCACCTTTTGCCATGTATTCAAAAACTTCCTGTAAGAAGTTTTTAATTGGGAAAAAAAGAAAATATGAAATATTGCCTTTTTATTCTTGCCAATGGTAGGTTTGGTAGAAGGGATTTTTTTGATTATATTTTCTATATTTTTTTATAAACTTAAAGTCAATCATATATTAGTTGCAGCATTCCTCACTGTGCTTCCTATTTTATATACAGGTGGCATACATATGGACGGATTTTTGGACACAATGGATGCTCTTGGATCAAATCAGGATAAACAAAAAAAGCTCGCTATACTAAAGGATTCAAACTCCGGGGCATTTGCTATAACCGGTGGTTTGGTATATATATTATTGTATTTTGCAGCAATGCTCTCCCTTAATAACATCACAAAAATATATATACTTGCTATTTCATACATTCTCATAAGAGCCTACAGTGCATTATCCCTGATAGTTTTTAAAAATGCCAGAGGAAGCGGACTGGCTTTCGCATTCTCTGACAATAGCTTGATATATACAAATAGAGTAGTATTACTTATTTTTTTATTGTAATCAGTAGTGTAGCTATGATTATAGTAAATGTGAATTATGGTTTATTATGTGTAATTGCCACATATTTAGTTTTTTTATATTATAGAGTGAAATCTTTTGAAGAATTTGGGGGTATTACAGGTGATTTGGCAGGGTACTTTTTGCAACTGGCTGAGCTGGTTGTTGTTTTAGTACTTGCACTTGCACCTTAAAGAAAATGATTCATTATTTTGCATTTGTTTGTGGTTTTATATTAGATTTCTTTTTTAGAGATATTCATAAACTTCCACATCTTGTAAGATTTATTGGAAGCAGTATTTCAGGTCTTGAATTTTTAGAAAAGCTTTTTAAATCAAGACTAGGACAATTATTCTCAGGTTTTTCTTATTGTAATTTTCAATATTTTTAATTTGGGGATTTTTTTGGCATATTTTATTGATATATTTATATACAGAATAAATTATATTTTGGGATTCATAATCGAAACTTTTCTATTCTTTCAAATATTTGCAAAGGCTTCTCTAAAATATGAAAGTATGAAAGTATATAATGCCTTAAAGTTCGGTGATATAGACAGCTCAAGAAAAGCTCTTTCTATGATTGTCGGAAGAGATACTGAAAATTTGGATTTTGAACAAATTACAAAAGCTGTTATAGAAACTTTAGCTGAAAATATGTCTGACGGTATTGTAGCACCTTGGCTTTACGCTACTTTGGGAAGTGTTATATCTCTTTTTTATAATATGGAGTTTTCATGGCTGATTTTAGTATTACCTGTAATATATAAAACTATAAATACAATGGATTCTATGATAGGCTACAAAAGTGAAAAGTATATTTATATAGGAAAGATGGCAGCCAGACTTGATGATATTGTGAATTTTTTACCGGCACGATTCTCAGCATTTACACTGCTTTTTGTGATATTCTTTATTTCTATAGTAAAATCTGAATTCAAAATATTTACAAGATCTGTAAAAGCTTTTTGTAAATATAGATATATTCACTCCAGTCCAAATGCAGGTCAAACTGAGAGTGTTATTGCCGGTTTTTTTGATACAAAGTTACTTGGTGATGCTTTTTACTTTGGTAAACTGGTAAAAAAGAGAAGTATTGGAGATGGTCAGACAAAGGTAAATACCGAGGATATCATAGTTATAAACAATATTACATATCTGGCCTATGTAGTATTACTGATAATTAATTTAATAATTGGGGGCATAGCATGCTTTATTTTATAGGTGCTGGTGCAGGAGATCCGGAGCTTTTAACTATTAAAGGTAAAAGAATAATTGACAGCTCTGATGTTATCATTTATACAGGTTCTCTTGTAAACAAGGATTTATTCAATGATATAAAAAAAAGTGCAGAACTTATTAATTCTGCTTATCTAAATTTGGATGAAGTATTAAAAATTATATTTGAATCAAATGAAAAGGGACTAAGCATAGCCAGAGTACATACCGGTGACCCGTCTATGTATGGAGCTATAAGAGAACAGATGGTGGCTCTTGATATGGCAGGTATTGAATATGAGGTGATACCGGGAGTAAGCTCTGTCTTTGCCGGTGCAGCTGCATTAAAGAGAGAATTTACTTTGCCGGGTATTACACAAACTCTAATACTAACTAGAATGGCAGGAAGAACTCCTGTGCCGGAATCCGAAAGTATTGAAAATCTTGCAAAAATACAGGCAAGTATGGCTATATTCTTAAGTATTGCAAGTATTGATGAACTTACTAAGAAGTTGATGACCTCATATTCTGAGGACACTCCGGCAGCTGTAGTATATAAGGCCAGTTGGGAAGATCAAAAAATTATAATATCTACACTTAAAAATATTGCAAAAGAAGTAAAAGAAGCAGATATCAATAAAACTGCTCTTGTATATGTAGGCAGATTTCTGGCAGACGAATTTGAATTAAGTAAGCTTTATGATAAAAACTTCAGCCATGAGTTTAGAGAGGCAAAAAATGCATGGAGGTAGAATTTTAGAATATTCTAAAGATGGTAAAAACCTTATTGACTTTTCTGCAAGTATAAATCCGTATGGACTTGATAATAATCTAAAAGAGATATTAAAAGAGTCTATTTCACTTCTAATTCATTATCCTAATGAAAATTTTGATGAGATAAAGGCATTAATAAGTCAAAAACATGGTGTAGATAAATACAGTATATATATTGGGAATGGTGCCAACAGTATTATTTTTAGATTATTCCAAACCTTCGGTAAAGGGATTAATATCTGTATACCTGTACCAAGTTTTGAATCCTATAGGTTAGCAGCTGAATCAGTAGATGGCAATATTATATACTATAATATGCCAAATTTTTAAGATAAAAGAAGATATATTTAATATATTATCTGATGATATTGATGTTTTAGTACTTACAAATCCAAACAATCCAACAGGTTTTATGGTGGATGATTCGCTTTTATGTAGAATAATCGGACATTGTAGATCAAGGAATATATTTGTATTACTGGATGAATGTTTTTTAGAGTTCCTTGTGGACGGTGAAAAGAGCTCACAAATAAAAAATTTACTTGCTTTTAATAATATAGCAATGCTTAGATCCCTTACTAAGCTATATGCTTTTCCGGGACTGCGTTTTGGATATTTGATTACAAATAATTCACATATTATAAGAAAATTAGAAAAACTTACGCCATCATGGGATATAAATACTCTGGCACTTGTGGCTGCCAAATATTCACTTTCTCAAAATATGGTGAATGTGATTGATGGAATTCAAGAAGAAAAGAGTATTTTAGAGATAAATCTGAGGTCTATAGGAATAACAGTTTTTCCATCTTTGGCTAATTTTATACTTTGTAAATATAATAAAAATTTATCAGATGATTTGTTAAAGGAAGGAATTATAGTAAGAGATTGTTCAGACTTTATTGGACTTGATAATACATATTTTAGAGTTGGAGTCCGTACAAAAGCTGAAAACTTGATACTGTTTGAGGCAATCAAAAAGCTTGTAAAGGAGCAAAATATATGACAAAGGTTGTAATGGTACAAGGCACTATGTCAAACTCAGGAAAGAGTTTTTTAGTGGCCGGACTATGCAGAATGTTTAAAAGAATGGGCTATAAAGTGGCTCCTTTCAAATCTCAGAACATGGCTCTCAATTCTTTTATTACTGAAGATGGTATGGAAATTGGTAGAGCTCAAGTGATGCAGGCTGAAGCTGCCGGCATAAAACCATCTGTAGAGATGAATCCAATTCTTCTAAAACCTACATCAAATACCGGAAGTCAAGTTGTTTTAAATGGCAAAGTATATGCGAATATGAATGCCTCCGAGTACTACAAAAATAAGAAAGCATTTATTCCATATATACTTCAGGCATATAATAAGCTTTGTGATCAATATGATATCATAGTTATAGAGGGTGCAGGATCCCCTGCAGAAATAAACTTAAATGAAAATGATATTGTAAATATGGGCTTGGCAAAGCTTGTAAATGCACCTGTTATTTTAGTTGCCGATATAGACAGAGGTGGTGTATTTGCATCTATCTACGGTACGGTAGCATTGATGGATAATGATGCCAAAAGTAGAATCAAAGGTATTGTTATAAATAAGTTTAGAGGTGATAAGAATCTTCTAACACCGGGATTTGAGATGCTTGCAGAACATTTTAATAAAATAAATGTTGATATACCTATTTTAGGTGTAATTCCTATGACTCAAATAGATATAGATGATGAGGATAGTTTATCAGAGAAGCTTGATACATCTAAAGTTGATTTTTTTGTACAGATAAAATAAATATTTCAGTAATCAGATTTCCGCATATTTCGAATTTTACAGACTTCAATCCACTTGGTAGGAGAAGGGATGTAATTTTAAAATACATTTCATCTCCAAAAGAAATGGATAATGCTGATCTGGTTATATTACCCGGTACAAAGAATACTCTATATGATCTTAGATGGCTTAAGAGCATGGGTTTTAACTATGATAATCTTTCTAAAAAGAATATTATCGGAATATGTGGCGGTTTTCAAATGCTTGGAAATAATCTGATTGATAAGTTTGAAGTAGAGGAGGGGGGATCTGAAACCGGACTTAGTCTTTTAAACTTCGATACTATATTTGCAAAAGAAAAAACCACAAGACAGATACAGACTAAAATAATAAATTTTCCTGATTTTATGGATAATTTTGATATTCCACCTATAAGCGGTTATGAAATACATATGGGCAGCACTACAAATGCTTCTGAGCTATATTTTACACAATCTGATATTACTGATAATTGCGGCTTTGTAAATATGAATGTACTTGGAACATATATACATGGTATATTTGAAAATGATGATTTTGTTGATGCTCTTATATCCGGTTTAGTAAAAAGAGTAATAAAAAAAGTCATATTGGAAGAAAATATAAATGACTTTGATGTATATAAACAATTACAATACGATAAGCTGGCAGACTTAGTGGAAGAGTCTTTGGATATAAATAAATTATTTAATATTTTAGATACCCAAAAATATATAGAAAAAGGAGTTTTATGTTACAGATAAGACCTGAAGACATAGAGAAAAAAAGTTTTGAAATCATTACATCACAGATGGATAAAAGGCAGACTTGAATTTTATACAGAGGATGAACTTTTAGTTGTAAAAAGGACCATCCATACCACTGCTGATTTTGATTATCAGAATAATGTTATTTTTCAAAATAATGCATTAGATAATTTGAAAGATTGCATCAGATCAGGTGCTATGATTTTTACAGACACTAATATGGCATTAAGTGGAATAAATAAAAGAATATTAACATCTAAATTTGGTATAGAGCCACTTTGTCTAATTGCCGAAGAAAGAACAATTGCTTTGGCCAAGAAAAATTCTACTACCAGAGCCAGTGCAGCTATTGATTTGGCTTATCAGATACATGAAGAAAAACGATTAAGTGATGGACAAAAACTTCCAATAATATTTGCAGTGGGCAATGCACCAACAGCACTTATAAGAATTCACGAGCTTTTGGATAAATATAAACCTGATTTTATTATTGCAGCTCCTGTTGGTTTTGTAAATGTAATAGAAGCTAAAAATCTTATAAAGCAAAGCAATATTCCTTCAATAATATGTGATGGAAATAAAGGTGGTAGCAATGTATGTGCAGCTATAATAAATGCTGCATTATTGCAGCTTGCTTAATATTTTTATCATATATTACATATATTGTATGATTAATTATATAATAGAACAAATTATATGATATTAATTTACATTTATTGACTTTTATATGCTTTGCATAATATAATTTTAACGAAATATTAAAGATACTTATATAGGAGGTATAAGCAGTGAAAAAAATAATGTCCTTATGTGCAATTGGTTTTGCATTGGCCGGTTTTGCAAGTGTGGAGGTATCAGCACAAACATCTTTTGTTTGGGCTACTTCATCAAATGCTAAAATGGCTGAGTTTAGATCTGAATCCGATATTAGATCTTATCTGGCAGCACATCCATTTGATGTTACTAAGGCTGATACATGGAATATTAGACCTGATTATAAAAATAATATAGCAGGTGAGCTCTCAGATGCTTCAAGACAGAATGCATTAAATACTTTAAATGTTATGAGATATATTGCAGGACTGGAAGAAGTCAGCTATGACATTAATACTGAAAAGTATGCACAGGCTTCATCAACTCTAATGGTTGGAATTGGTGGTATTACACATCATCCTGAAAGAAAATCAGGGGTATCAGATGAATTATATAATTTAGGTTCACATGGAGCAAGTCATTCAAATCTTGCTACAGGGTATGACACTCTTTCAGAAGCTATAATATATGGCTGGATGAATGATGGTAGCCCCAATAATATTGCATCTGTAGGTCACAGAAGATGGGCATTATCCCCAGGACTTGAAAAGACATCATTTGGAATCGCCATTGCTCCGGATACAATAGAATATACCTCTATGTACTGTATATATACAGGAACTGATTTATGGAATTCATTCTTTGGTACACCAAGTGGTAGTGGGCCTAGCGTAGATTTCCTTACATGGCCTGCAGCTACAATGCCGGTAGAATATATGTATGGTCCATGGTCAATCAACCTTAACAGTGATTATTATATTGCAAATAAATAATGTAAATGTCACATTAACAAATTTAAATACCAATAAGTCTTATTTCTTTGATAAGAATGATAATAGTTATACAGGTGAGTTCTTTAATGTAAGTTATGAAAATATTGGCACATTGAATTACAATATTGTTTTTGATGCAAAATTAAAATTCAATGCCGGAGATAAGTACAAAGTACGTATAGAAGGACTAAAAGACAGATCAGGAAATACATATAACCCTATTGAGTATACTGTTGATTTCTTTAGTCTGTATGGTGGTAAGCAATTCGGTAGACCTGGATTAGAGGTTAAAAAAGACGGTAGTATAGTTGTACATACATCATCAAAAGGTAAAAGTGGTGGTGGCTCAGGTGGTTCCGGTGGAGGTTCAGGCAAATCAGGTGGTTCAGGAGGTTCCGGTGGAGGCTCAGCAAAAGCTAGATTTACATGGGGATTTTTAGATACTACAAATAATAGTTCAACAAATGGTAGATGGTTTGAGCTAAGCAGCGGTGGCTGGGGCTATTATTTGAATAATGAGATAGTTAATAATAACTGGGTAAAGGATAATGGACACTGGTTTTATATAAATGATAATTCCAAGTTGGTTGAAAATAGCTGGCTAAAAGTAAATAATAGTTGGTTCTACGCTAAAGGAGGCGGTTATATAGCTGAGAATGAGTGGTTATTCTCAAATAATAAATGGTATTACGCACAAGCAGGAGGATATATTGCGGCAAATCAATGGATTCTTCTAAATGGAAAGTGGTATTGTTTTGATTCCAACTGTGCATTATATGTAAATACAACAACACCTGACGGTTATAGGGTAGACCAAAACGGAGCTTGGATTCAATAATATATGTGTTATAAGGAGTTACCATACGATGGTAGCTCCTATATTTAACTATAATAATTATTCGTTAAACTTGAGTTTTGCGAATAGTTGTATGCTTATAAATAAACTATTAGAAATTCATATATAGCACTCTTTTCGCTTATATAAGGCTTTTAAATATAAAAAATGCAGAGAATAATCTCTGCACTATACTTATACAAATTGATTTCTAACTTCGTCATAATGATAATCTATCACTGAAAGTCTTTCTTTTATTATTTCCATACTCAAACCATTTTTCCTTACAAAGATCATCTAATGAAGAATTATAATCTCTAAGCTTTGTATTTATAAATGATAGTAATATAATCGGATCCTTTGGTAATGTCATATTATTCATCCCAGCTATGATATACATTCTGTACATCATCTTCGGCATCTAAAAGATCCAAAATACGATTCATCTTCTTGATATCTTCTTCATCAGAAAGTGTTACCCAGTTCTGTGGAATCATTGTAACCTCAGCATTTACCATAGGTATATTCAGCTTTTCAAGTCCTTCTCTAACATCTGAGAAGTTATCCGAATCTGTAAGTATCTCATAACTGTCTTCTTCATCATTGAAATCTTCAGCACCAAGATCAAGTGCAGTCATCATTAGTTCATCAGCATCCATATCACATTCTTCCTTATCTATAAGGATTTGACCTCTTTTTATCAAACATGAATGATACACATCCGGGAGTTCCGATATTTCCACCACCCTTAGTAAAAGCAGCTCTAACATTTGCTGCAGTTCTGTTCTTATTATCTGTTAAAGTTTCGACAATAATTGCAACTCCGTTTGGTCCATACCCCTCATATGTATTCTGCTCATAATTTACAGAATTTACATCTCCGGCTGCCTTTTTGATACCTCTTTCAATTGTATCATTTGGTACATTATTAGCTTTTGCCTTTGCAATAACATCTCTAAGTTTTGAATTATTGTTTGGGTCCGGTCCACCCTCTTTTACGGCAACTGCTATCTCTCTACCTATTACAGTAAAGATTTTTCCCTTTGCAGCATCATTTTTCTCTTTTTTATGTTTAATATTTGCAAATTTGAATGTCCTGACATAATATCTCCTTTATCTACTAATCCAAGAATATATTTTATACTGAAATTAATTTGCTGTCAATTCATCCTCTTTTAATTTTGTTACCTTAATGGTATTGATCATTTTATTCGATACATGCAATGCCTTAAATTCATATCCATGCATTATAATATCAAATTTCTCATTATCCTCAGGTATTCTATCAAGTTCGGATATCATAAGACCATTTATGGTATCAAAATTTTCCAACTCCTCTTCATCAAATTTTATATCAAGTATATCCTCTATATCTGATAATGGAGTCATCCCTTTCATTATAAATGAACCATTTGAAAGCTCTTTTACAAGCTCTTCGTCTTCGTCATATTCATCCATTATATTTCCGACAATCTCTTCAAGTATATCTTCCATGGTAACAATACCTGATGTTTGACCATATTCATCCACTACTACTACCATATGATTTTTCTGAGATTGCATTTCTTTGAATAATGTATCAAGACCTTTATTCTCAGGAACAAATGTAATTGGCCTAAGAATATTTGGAATGTCCTTAATTGCAGTATTTTGATAATTTGTTGTATTTTCACATATCAGGGCATCCTTCATATTTAGAATACCCATAATATTATCAATATTCTCATCATAAACAGGATATCTGGAGTTTTTACCTGATGACAGCATAAAGTCAATGGCAGTTTGTAAGCTATCCTCTCCATTTATAAATACAACATTTTTTCTATGAGTCATTACATCTCTGGCCTGCTTATCATTAAGTTCAAAGATATTGGTAATCATCTCAGCTTCCGAACCCTCAAAAATCCCCTGTTCATGTCCTTCATTTACCATACTCATTATATCTTCTTCACTTACAGTATCGGATTGAGCTTTTATATCTACTCCAAAAATCTTAAGTATAATATATGAAATACCATCTACAATATAAATAATTGGTATCAGCAAAAAAATCAATGCACTTGAAATATTCATAAAAATACAGGCACTCTCTTTTGCCGACTTTTTTGCTAACTTGTTTGGTATAGATATTCCAAAAAAATAACAAAGAAAAATACAAAACAACAATAGAACAATAAAAAAATAGAAATAGCTATTGATATTGTCTCCGGTAGTAAGTTTGATAATAAATCCCTTTATACCGTAGGTAAAAGATCTTACAAAGAACCATCCTATAAAAATTCCCGATAAGACATTTATTGTATACATACAATACAGCACTCTATCAGAGTTTTCTAAATAATATTTTAGCCTTTCACCACTCTTGTCCTCGCCAATATCTGAACTGTTCAGCTCATTGATAGCCGAATTGAAAGATTGAATCGAAAAATTAATAAATAATACAACTATAAAAAAATAATAATTAATAATGCCGAATGAGCATCGTCCATGAAAAATCTCCTATTATCTGATATATCACAAGTAATACTATTATATCATAGTGTATAAATCCCTTGTGTAATCTTTTTTTCCAACATATTCACCATTTAAATAGTAAAGCCTTGGTACTCTTTTATTTATGCCACAAACAAATTCATAGGAAAATGTATTAGAATCCTTTGTAAGTTCATCAACAGTAATTCTACCATTGTCACTTTCACCAAGAATTACAACCCTATCTCCTATCTTTGCATCTGTAACATTACTGATATCTACTATTGTCTGATCCATACAAATCCTACCCAAAATCTTACACTTTTTACCATGAATCAATACGTAGCCCCTATTGCTCAAATCCCTTGGATACCCATCTGCATACCCAAATGAAATTGTAGCAATATCCATATCTTTTTCTGCTGTAAATGTGGCACCATAACTTACACACATTCACCTGCTTTGATTTGCTTTATATAAGTAATAATAGAGTAAATACTTAAAGCAGGTCTATAATCAAAATTTTCAAGATTCACATCACTTGAAGGTGCGATTCCGTACATAGTAATGCCACAACGAACCATATCAAATCCTGTTCCAATACCATTTACAACGGCAGCAGAATTTGAAGCATGTGTTATTTTGGGATCGACTCCCATATCATGCAGCATATTCAAAAAGTCTGAAAATAACTCCTCCTGCTTTAGTGCTGAGGTGAGGTCTTTCTCATCAGCACTATGAAAATGAGTGAATATACCCTCTATATCTATATTCTCCATTTCATTTATTTCTTTTATAATTTCAGCACTTTCCTTTGTCGGCTTGAATCCTATTCTATTCATTCCTGTATCTATCGCAATATGAATAGACATTTTCTTATCCATTTGCCTTGCTTCTTCATTTATCTTCTTAGCCTGTTCTAATGTAAAAACTGATTCTCTTATATCAAATACTATTGATTCCTTATAACTGTTTCTTGGAATACATGCTAATATCAGAATTGGCTTTGTAATGCCATGATATCTTAGATTAACACCTTCTTCCAGTGTTGCAACGCAAAAAAAAATCTACAATATCTTTTATATATAATGAAACCGGTACACTTCCATGCCCATAACCGTCAGCCTTAACAATAGCAGCTAGCTTCATATCTTTCTTTAAAGCTTGTTTTGTCACCATCAAATTATGCTTTATAGCATCTAAATCTACCTTAGCATAAGCTCGTCTATATGAGTCCATCTCTCTTCCTTCTACTTAGCACTTCTCCTATATTCTCAATAATCTCTCTTGCTATAATACTATGCTCCCCATGCTTTTTACCGGCGAGAGTACCTGCCATTCCATGTATAAATACTCCTAATGCTACAGCCATATCATCATCTATACCAAGACAGAACATGCCTGCAATTATACCACAAAGTACATCTCCACTTCCAGCTTTTGCCATTGCTGCACTTCCTGATTTGTTAATAAAAGTATCTTCCTTTGCAGCTATTACACTTTGATGAGATTTTAAAACTACTGTAATACCATATTTACCGGCATATTCCTCAGCATATTTTATAGGCTCAGATAGTATTTCTTCTATTGAAGATTTCACAAGTCTAGACATTTCTCCAATATGAGGTGTAATAATAATATTGTCAGTATAATACTTTGTGAGTAAAGGTTCAGCCGCAATAATATTCAATGCATCAGCATCTATTATCATAGGAACATAGCACTCAGATAATACATATTCGACTATAATTTTTGCATAATAATCAGTGGAAAGCCCCGGACCTAGTACCACTACACTGGACCAGTCAAGGCATTGCTTCATCTTACTTATAAAGCCTTCCTTGTTTTCATATGCCTCTCTTTCATCATATGTTGTAATTATAGCCTCAGGCAAAAGGGTTTGCAAAATTGTTCTGTTCTTACTTACAGTAAATATTCTGACCAATCCTGCTCCTGAACGATATGCTGCCATTGCACTTAAAAAAGCTGCACCGCTCATACCATTGCTGCCGGCAATAACCAACACATGTCCATAGCTACCCTTATTTGCATTCTTTATCCTGTCAGGTATATATTTAATGCAGTTTCATCAAGAATTCTCATTTCCCCTTCTCCACATATTAGTCTGATTCTATTACTACTGTTGAAATAGCCAATGTTTTAGTATTGCTTATAGATACATGGACCTTTGCTTCATCAATGTCCTTTAAATGAATATTAGATATATTACATATTTTTATAAAGGGCTTTCCATATTCATCTCTAAGTACTTCAAGATCCTTTAATCCAATTCCTCTAAAGCCAAGTCCAAGTGCTTTTACAAAAGCCTCCTTTGTGGCGAAATTACCCGCCAGAAAACTATCTCTATTTCCGGCTTCAGCCATATTAATTTCAATGTCACTAAAGGCCTTTTTTAAGAAAAAATCTTTTTTTATTGCATTTGATATTCTATCTATTTCAACTATATCAGTACCGATTCCCTTAATCATACTTACCTTCAAAAGGTGGTGCATCTATATTGCTAACTCTATATGAGAGTCTCATTAAAGATTCTGATAGATGTACATTCTCCACTACAACATCATAAGGCACTATAAGGTCTGTATGTGCAAAATTCCAAATAGCCTTTATACCTGATTTTGTAAGCCTTTCTGCAATCTCCAGTGCTCTGGTCTTAGGTATTGTAAGTGCTGCTATCTGTATATCGTTTTCAGAAATAAATTTCTCAAGATTATCCAAAGAATATACTCTAGCACCACGTATAGTCTTACCAAATAAATTCGGATCCACGTCAAACATAGCCTTTATAAGAAATCCTCTTCTCTCAAAGTTTGCATAGTTTGCAATAGCCTGTCCTAAATGACCGGCACCTATTATAATAACATTATGTTGACGGTCTATACCAAGTATTTTAGCAATCTCATTGTATAGATATCTTACATTATATCCATAACCTTGCTGTCCAAATCCACCAAAATTATTTAAATCCTGCCTAATCTGTGAAGCTGTAACCTTCATTCTTTCACTAAGCTCCTTTGAGGATATTCTCTCAACACCCTCTTCTGAAAGCTCACCTAGATATCTATAGTATCTTGGCAGCCTAGATATAACCGCTCTTGATATTTTTCTCTCTTCCATAATTGTTCCATTCAAACATTAAGCTTTATACTTATCAATGTTTGATACAGATGCTAAATCTCTATGCATCTGTATGATCCTTCCTAATATTCTCAGCAATTCTCTTTGTTAAGAATTCTACAATTAGTATATTATTTATTATTATAAATGTCAATACAGAGATATATGGTAATAATTATATAATATATCAATAAAAAAACTGCTTAGAATAGTCAGTATTATAGCTTCTAAATCAAAAAGAAGGACAAGGATTTATACTGTTTTCCTTGCATTCAAATACATATTTACGATATACTTATGTAGATTATAAGACTAAGGAGGCAAGTTTTTTGATTTTAAATGCCACGAATATCTCAAAGTCATTTGGAAGCAATGAGATAATAAAAGAAGCAAATTTTTTAGTCAATGAACATGAAAAAGTTGCTATTGTAGGTGTAAATGGTGCTGGAAAAACTACACTTTTAAAAATACTTACAGGAGAAGAAGCTTCAGATAGCGGTAGTGTTACACTTGCAAAGGATGCAAAACTCGGATATTTACGACAGATCAATAATGTTGATTCTACATTAAGTATTATAAATGAATTATACACTGTTATAGAGCCAATATTAAATATGGAAAAAAGAATGTTGGAGATGCAAGAACAAATGCAACACCTAACCGGTAAAGCTTTAGAGGAATTATACTCTTCTTATACCGCCCTTACACATACTTATGAACTTTTAGACGGATATGCAGCAAAGAGTAAAGTCGTAGGTATATTAAAGGGTTTGGGTTTTGATGAAAATGATTTTGAAAGAAAAATAAATACTCTGTCAGGAGGGCAAAAGACTAGAGTTTTTCTTGCTAAACTCCTACTTGAAGAACCTGATATTATTTTACTTGATGAACCTACAAACCATTTAGATTTAAGAAGTATAGAGTGGCTTGAGTCATATCTTCTAAATTATAAAGGTGCTGTGATAATAGTATCTCATGACAGATATTTTCTCGATAAAATAGTAAGTAAGGTTATAGATATTGAAAATTCTACGGTTCAAATGTATTTAGGCAATTACTCTGATTTTTCTGCAAAGAAGCAGATGCTTATGGATGCAAAGATGAAAGAATATCTAAATCAGCAGCAGGAAATAAAGCACCAAGAGGCTGTTATAAGCAAGTTGAAGCAGTTCAATAGAGAAAAATCTATAAAGAGAGCTGAAAGCAGGCAGAAACAGCTTGAAAAAATCGAAAAAGTTGAAGCTCCACAAACACATATTGAGAATATGAGATTATCATTAAATATTTCAAAAGAAAGTGGTAAGGATGTACTTGCCGTACATAATCTTTCAAAGAGTTTTGATGATAAAAATTTATTCTCAAATATTGATTTTGAAGTAAAAAAGGGTGAAAGAGTTGCCATTATAGGTGACAATGGTACAGGTAAGACTACTCTGCTCAAAATAATAAATGGACTTCTCTCTCCTGATACCGGTGAAGTTATCTATGGCTCTAATGTATCTATTGCATACTATGATCAGGAGCATCAAGTACTACATATGGATAAGACATTATTTGACGAAATATCGGATACCTATCCTGAGATGACCAATACACAAATACGTAATATATTGGCAGCTTTTCTTTTTACCGGTGAGGATGTGTATAAGAAAATAGGTGATTTATCTGGTGGCGAAAGAGGTAGAGTATCTTTAGTAAAGCTTATGCTATCAAAAGCTAATTTTCTACTTCTGGATGAGCCTACAAACCACTTGGATATACTCAGTAAAGATGTACTTGAAAGTGCACTTAACAGCTTTCCCGGCACTGTATGTTATGTTTCACATGACAGATATTTTATTAATAAAACAGCTACTAGAATACTGGATCTTACCGGTAACAGATTGCTCAATTATATAGGTAATTATGATTACTATATTGAAAAGAGACAGGCTGTTGAAGACGCTGCAAATCTCACATCTAGTGCCGTAGAAGAAAAGCCGGTCGAAATATCGGATTCAAAACAGGAGTGGATAGATAATAAAACAGCACAGGCACAAAAGAAAAAAATCAAAAATGCTTTGAATAAATGTGAAAAAGAAATAGAAAAACTGGAAGAGAGATTGGGGATTATTGATGAGGAATTTTTAAATCCTGAGATTTCTTCAAATGTTGGTAAACTTATTGAACTGCAAAAAGAGAAAACTTCTCTTGAAGAAAAATTGGATGCTTTAATGCAGGAATGGGAAGAGCTGACATTGCGCATGGAGGAGGATTGATATGAAAATGAAAAGATTTTTGGCTATAGTAATCTTGCTCATACTTGTTATTAGCTTAATTGGTACAATTTATGTGGCGATCTTTACAAGTAATATAAGGCTTTTATTTGTCTTTTTATTTATAGACATTGTAATTCCTGTAGTGATATATGCATACCTTATTATAACTAAGCATATAAGAAATTTAAATAAAAGAGATGATGATAAGTAAAAAAGACCCGGGTTTGGACAAAGCCCGGGCCTTTTATTATACTCCAATATATCAGACAATCAAAAATTTTTATTCATCATTGGTATTTGCTTCTTCGTCTTCTTTTGCTCTTTCTTTTTTGCTATCAAGTTCATATTTACTAAGACTTGTTACCCACTCATCATCCTTATCACCGGTCTCTTTTGCTTTTGCAATAGTTTTAGCTGTTCTATATCTTATAACTCCTGTATCGTCATATCTTATATCTACAACTTCACCATTTGATTTTGTCTCAGTTGTTTTTTTGTTCTTGTATAATTCTCCGGTTGAAGGGTCAGCATAATATGATAACTTATTATCAAGGAAATCGCTACCAAGTTCAAACTTTCCAGTTACCATAGAACCGTCTTCCCTCATATAATATCTTTTTGATCCTATATCTAACCAATGTGTGTGCATCTTACCTCCATTGGCAGGATCAAGATAATACCATTTATTGTTTTCATTCAGCCATCCTGTTTTCTTTGAACCATCCGGCTGGAAATAATACCATCCATAGCTATTATAATTGGTATACTGCCATCCTGTTACCATATATCCTGCGTCATTGAAGCAGTAATCTACACCGTCAATATTACGGATTCCTGATTTTGCATATGAATTGTCTGAATATGCATAGTACCAGCCAATATCATCTTTTACCCAACCTGCAGCATATGTAGTCAAACTACATGCCAATGCCAACACCAATGTTGTAATTGCAACTAAAATTTTTCTTTTCATACGTTATTTCCTTTCTTCTATAGGTTATTTTACCTACATATTTATAGGAGTATTAATACTCCCTCATGTTCATTGATATTTTCTTCTTATCATATTATACCATGAAACATAGAAAAATTTCATATGTTTATTCTAAATAAGATTTTATATCATCTGAATTAAAGTCCAAAGGTAGAAAATGAATTAGATATATCAAGTTCTATAATTGTGGTAGTTTGATTTTTGCATTCATCTAAGATCTCTTAGATGCTATTAAAAATCCAATACCTGACAGTAATGCTGACATTGCTCCAACAATACATGCAATTCCAATATCTCCAAACATCATTCCACCCATTACAATACCTATTATACCCAAAATAATAAGCAAAATACCAATTACCTTCATAAAAATCCTCCTTATTTACTATAAGTGGTACTAAATCACCACATTTTTAATAACTCTAATATAAAGATCTTTAATCTTCTGTATAATAAAATTCTGTATATTGTTCGTCACCGTTTTCATCTATATAGAATCCTGCGGTATAATATACTTCTTTCTCCTCGCTGCTTTCTACATCTTCGTCATAAGATTTTTTCTTCTTATCTTTTTTCTTCTTCTTATCTTTCTTCTTCTTGCCCTCTGTACTTTCCTCTCCCTCTGCGGTCTCTTCTTCCTCTGCCTGAGTACGCTCTATGTACCTTGGCCTTACAGCAGTTGGCATATCTGCAGGTTCACTTGGTTGCGAACCAATCTCCTTTGATTGAGAACTTTCAGGTGTCGGTGGATCTGCCGGTATTGCAGCTTGAGTTGGTGGCTGTGTTTGAGTTGACTGCGTCTCCCTAGCTCTTGTAGTCTCAGGTGGGGCAGTTTTAGTTTCTACTTTTGCCTTAGTTGTCTCAGTTGTAGTTGAAGCACCTACACTTTCATAACTTGTAGTGGGGACATTCGGATCTATTCCATTATTTACAACTAATGTAATATTATCCCCACTGTGTAAAATAGTACCCAAAGGTAATTCAGCACCATCTCCCCCTATTACTCTTATTATACTATTAGCTTTGACATAAGGATCAAACTCATATTGAGTTGAAACCGTAACACTGGCAGACATTAAAATATTTTGAATTTCAGCTAAGTCTCTACCCCTATAATTGTCAGTTGCAAAAGGCTTTATACCATCATAGACATATACATGTAAGAGTTTACTTTTGTTATTAGCACTTTCATCAGTATATTCATTAATGATACTCCCCCTTGAAATATTATCAGGAACATCTATATTCACTTCCTGATAATCCTGCTCTTTATCATTATATTCATCTACTCGAATATACTTATTATTTATAACATCTTTAAGTACAAATACCGGTGACAAATAGATAGAATAGTTGCTGTAAAAATATCTTTGAGCATCTGGAAGTTCTTGTAAGCTTACGGAGATACTTTCAGGAATATCGGTAGCAGTATTATCTGCAAGATATACGCTTTTATCATATCCGTCTGCATTATAGTATAATGTAATACTATCTCCATACCCACTCTTAATAGTTTCACTGTAAGGATCATGAGACTGACCTAATACTGCACCCGGCAGTATTGTAGAAGTATCACCGGTATACGGCTCTGCTATAACATTTTTGTACAATTTTCCGGCAATCTTTTCAGCCTCATCCAAACGCATTCCTACCAAATTTGGAATAAGCATCGGTCTGCTTCCCGCACTTACAATAACATTAATTTCTGTATCTCTAGGTACAGTAGTACCTGCATTTTTATCTTGAGATATTACCCTTCCTTCAATATACTCATCATCATATTTAACCTCATCAGTTATAATACTAAGATCATCATTATCCTTTATACTTTCGTAATCCTGATTGACAAAATTTGGTACAGTAACCTCCGTAGCACCCAATATTTTATCTATTCCAAGTCTTGGTGCTACATTTATTGTAAGAACAGCCAACAATGCCAAAGATATTACGCCAGCCCCCACTCCTATACATACCTTTAAAGGCATCGGCATACTTCCTGAAGTATCTTTAGCTGCTGTTTTCTTTCTTTCCTTGACCTCAGCATCATTTAACTCTTCTTCAAACTCATCCATAGTAGGAGTTCTGTCCTCTATATTGACCATAAGAGCATTCATTATTGCTGTATCCATGGACTTAGAAATATTTACACCTAGCAACTGTGAAGGATGCTTTAGCATATCTTTGACACTTCTCTCCATGGCATCCTCAGGAGTAATTCCTGTGATCATTTTGTAGAATGTCGCAGCCAAAGCATATACATCTGTATGTGGTCCCTGATCGCCTCTACTTCTATACTGCTCTTCAGGTGCATATCCGGGCTTTATGATAACCGACAAGCTCTTTGAATGCTTTGTCGTAGCATATCTTGCAGCACCAAAGTCAATAACCTTGATATCACCATTCTTCAATATAAATATATTGTCAGGTGCTATATCTCTATGAATAATACCTTCTCTATGAACTATCTTCATAGCAGATATAACTTTTATAACTATACCATATGCATCTTGAACAGGCATTTTTCCTTCCCTGTTTAGTTTATCTTTTAGAGACTCGCCATCCAAATACTCCATAACTATGTACACAGTATTATTGGCTTGGAAACAGTCAAAAATATGAACTATATTAGGAACTGAACTAAACTTACTCAGTCTTTTAGCTTCCTCTTCAATTTTTATAAGGCCTTCTTTAAACTGTTCCTCTCTATCACCTGAAAATACTGTTACTGTTTTTTGTTCAGGCATTCTGGTAGAGAACTCTCCGGGCATGTATTCCTTTATGGCAACCCTTTGTTCAAGTACCTTGTCATAGGCAATATATGTTATTCCAAAGCCTCCAAATCCAAGTACCTTTCCTATAATATACTTATTATTCAGTATGGTACCGGGCGTCAGATGATAAGCTTCTTTTGGAGGTGTACCATAGACATAACCACAGAATGGACAAACTTCATATCTGGCATCATATTCCTGCATACAACCCATGCACAGCCTTTTCATTTTTCACCTCCTATATCTATCATACTAATTATTGATCCACAAGATCATCCACAACATCTGGTGCTATTGTAGCTTGAGTTTCCCTTTGTGTTGGATTTGCTGTCTGTGGCGGTGCTGTTGTAGTTGGTGGCTGTGTAGGTGCTGCTGTAGTTGGTGCACTTGTTGCAGCTTGAGTTTCTCTTGTAGTATTTGATTCTTTTACAGTCTCCTGACTTGCTTTTGAAGTACTGGTTACATTTTGAGTAGGCTTTGTGGAACTGTTATTTTGCGGTTGAGTAGTATTTGGTACGCTACCATCCTGTGGTGCTTCACCTGTATTTACTATTAATGTTACACTATCACCCTCATGTAAGAGCATACCCTGTACTAAGCTTCACCACTAGCATACTTCTGCTCTATAATGCTATCCTTCGCCACTGATGGATCATAGCTATACTCAACATTTACATTTATACCATAGGTTAAAAACTTACTTTGTACATCAGCAAATGCACTTCCTCTATAGTCATCAACTTTAAACGGTATAATACCGTCATATACATATACCTGAAGTATTTTATCTATATTTTTACCATCTACTGTATCTATTGCAAGTATTTTACCCTTTTCTGCATCTGTACTAAGTCCTGCTACTTCCTTTTTTTCATCACTTGAAAGTACATACTTATCTCCATCTTTTAATACATACACAGGTGATAGGAAGATAGCATTTTGATCATAATAGCTTTTTTGTATTTCCCAAAAATCTTTATTTTTTACATCAGCTTCATCCGGTACAGTAGTAGAAGTTTTATCTACAGTATAATTTTCTAAGTCAAAACCATTTGCATTATAGGTCAATACAATACTATCTCCATCTCCAGGAATAACAGTACCACTATATGCTTCTATAGATTGTGATACCACTGTTCCGGGTGGGTATGCTGACATATCATCTGTTGATGCCACCACTTCTACATTTTTGTACATTGATTTAAATATATTTTGTGCCTCATCTATACGCATTCCAACTGCATTTGGAATAATCATAGGCTCTTTACCTGAACTTATAGTAACAAATATTGTTGAACCTGTAGTTATAGTAGTTCCCGGAGCAGGATCCTGAGTTATAATCTTACCTAACAATATATCATCACTAGGTTTTTTACCATTATCAACAACATTAATATATTTAATATTATTCTCTCTTGCATTGTCAAAGTCCTGATTTATAAGATTGGGTGCGGGTATCTCCTTTTCACCAAAAATAGCCTCTGATATCAACTTAGGAGCGAAGTTCATTGAAAATACAGTTATTGTTGATACAGCCACTATAGCTACACCAACAAGTATTCCAATCTTTACAGAAAGTGGAATCTTTCCTGACCTATCCTTAGCAGCAGTCTTTTTTCTTTCCTTGACTTCAGCATTATTTAGCTCCTCCTCAAACTCATCCATAGTAGGGGTTCTGTCCTCTATATTGACCATAAGAGCATTCATTATAGCTGTATCCATAGGCTTAGAAATCTCTATCCCAAGTTTTGATGGACGCTTCAGCATATCCTTGACGCTTCTCTCCATAGCATCTTCCGGAGTGATTCCGGTAATCATTTTGTAGAATGTAGCAGCCAATGCGTATACATCTGTATGTGGACCTTGATCACCTCTACTTCTATACTGTTCTTCTGGTGCATATCCGGGCTTTATGATAACTGATAGACTCTTTGAATGCTTTGTTGTAGCATATCTTGCAGCACCGAAGTCAATAACCTTAATATCACCATTTTTTAGTACAAAGATATTGTCAGGTGCTATATCTCTATGAATAATACCTTCTTTGTGTACCTTTTTCATGGCAGCTATAACCTTCATTACAATATCAAAGGCTTCTTGAACCGGCATATTGCCTTCTCTATTCAGTTTTTCTTTAAGGGTCTCACCATCCAGATACTCCATAACAATATACACTGTATTATTTGCTTGGAAGCAGTCATATATATGTACTATATTCGGCACTGAACTGAACTTACTTAGCTTTTTGGCCTCAAGCTCTATTTTCATCAGACCTTCTTTAAACTGTTCCTCTCTATCACCTGAGAACACCGTTACCGTTTTTTGCTCCGGCATTCTTGTAGAGAACTCACCCGGCATATATTCTTTGATAGCCACTCTCTGCTCAAGTATTTTATCATAGGCAATATATGTAATTCCAAAGCCACCAAATCCAAGTACTTTTCCTATAATATATTTATCATTTAAAATAGTACCCGGTGTCATATGATAGGCTTCTTTAGGCGGTGTACCATGAGCATATCCACAAAAAGGACAGATGTCATATTGTTCATCATACTCCTGCATACATCCCATACACAGTCTTTTCATTAAAATTTTTCCTCCATTATTTTGGACCCTCACTTATTTTATCCGGAAAAGGTTCTACAGTAGCAGCTGCAGCATCACCAATCACCTCTTCTGTATTATTTTTTGCATCATTAGATACAGTAGTAGGTGTCTCAGTTGCCTTTTCTGTTTCGGTAATCATAGCCTCAGTTGTTTTTGGTGTTTCGGTACTCTTAGTCTCAGTTGCCTTCTCTGTGTCGCTACTCTTAGCCTCAGTTGCCTTTGCTGCTTCGGTATTTATAGCCTCAGTTGCCTTTGCTGTTTCAACACTTTTAGACTTGCTTGCCTTTGTTGTTTCATTAATATTATCGTCAGACACAGTTGATTTCTTTTTTCCGTCATTACTATTTTCATCTTTATTCTTTGTAGAATCTTCTTTCTTTGGCGTAGAATCAGTTGAATTTCCTTATCTTTATTTTTTTCCCTGGTTACAGTTGAAGCCTCTTGTGCTTTAGTAGTACTCTGTTCCGTCGCATTACTACTACTTTCCTGAGTAATACTATCTTTAGTAGTACTTTTCTCAGTGCTGCTCTCTTTAGTATTACTTTCCTGAGAACTACTTTCTACTACATTTTCCTTTGGAAATAATTTCGACTTTCTAGTAATAAAGTATCCTGTAGCACCCATTACCGGTAAAGCTATAAGTACTGCCAAAGCTATTACCAAGGTCTTCTTCACTGTATTCTTTGAATCATTTGAATCTGTTTTTCTCTTAAGTAACCTAGATGATTTTGCTGCAGTTTTCTTTGTTTTAGAATCAGGCTTTTGATTGATAGTTCTGGAATCATCAAAAATATCTCTAAAGATCATATCCAAGGATTTATCTAAAGACTCTCTCTCATACATAGAAAGCATTTCTTGCTTTACCTTGTTAGATAAAACGGTCTTATCACTATTTATGAGATTTTTAACATCTATTTCCATTACATCAGTTTGTCCTAAAGCCATGCATCCAAAAAGATTAACTAATGATCTTCTATCCTCCAACTGAGCCTCACCGACCTGCAAATTGATTCTTGGATAGAAATCTTTTACTATAACATCATCTGCTGTTGCCCCAAATATGAAGCTGCTTGCTTTAACATTTCCATGATATATTCCTTCATGGTGTAGTTTTGCCACAGAACGCATAGCCTTACCAAATAAGTCTAAAGCTGCAACAATTTCGAGCGGTTTATTCTCATTTATAGAAGATTCATATGTATTGCTCTTTATATATTGTTCTATAGCATAACAAGTATTATTATGATAAAAGCAACTGTATATATCAGACACTTCTCTCTCTTTGTAGAGTAGCATTATTTGATTGTAGTAGTCATAGAAGCTTTTCATCTTATTTTTGTATGTATTACCATCCACACCACTCTTAAATATCAGTTTTGCAGAGCCATCTCTTTGTAAATAATCTTCAGGAAAATATTCAACTATTTGTACTATTCTTTGAAGCTGAGCATCTTTTCCAATATATCGTATTTGTGATTTCTTTCTATCAAGTACCTTACCAACGACATATCTATTATTTAAAATCTCTCCGGGCTTTATTTCATTGGACTCCGATGGAACATCTTTTTGTATATCATACTTACAAAATGGACATATATCTTGAAAATCCCCAATCTCCTCCATACAATTTAAACACATTTTCATTGTTTTAGATCTCCAATATCTTTTAGCTCAACATAGGTATTCAAATAATATTCATTAAGTATCTCTGAATTGACAGGAACACCATTGTTGTTTTTTATATTCAGCACCTGTTGTGCTTTTTCCTTCATAAGAAAATACACTAATATTTCTCCGGCCTTTTTTTCTTCGTCACTTACATGATTATTTACACTTACAAGATTGGTAAATCTCAGCTTGATTCTCTTATCACCTACGACAGACACAGAGTACTTACCTGCCATATTTTCCTGTATTTCCTTATAATCAGATGTATCTGATATATAGTATAGGCATTCTCCATTTACAAAATCCTCTATAGTTTTGTCAGATGAAATATCTGAATCTTTAGCCAATAGTAAATTCGGATTTAGAGCATAATCTCCTGATTCAATGACTGTATCTAAATCATAATCTATTACAACGTCTGATTCTTCACTATTTGATGTTTCAGTAGTATTTGAATTAGAATACTTTTCATTCCTATAGATAAGAGGATATTGTACACTTAATGGTACTTGATCGCTATCCTTGAATTTTTTATAATAATCCATTATATTTCTACTGTTGTCTAAATCTATAAAGTCATAGGTCGTATCAAGCTTATCTAAATCACCATCAAACTCATCCAAATCCAAATATGTACTGTCAAATACTGTAGGTACATCTTTGCCACCGGAGTCTAATGCATCTTCCAGTGCAGTTTGATATTCTTTGTCTGACTCAAATGTCCTAAAACTCACATCTACACCGGCATAGTCTTTTTTAAATCCTGATATAAGTTCATCAAAATCAGAGTATTTCTGATCAGCTACTTTTTCATCAGTTATATTATCAGATGGAGGTAGCCAAACTTCTATAGAAGTGCCATCCTTAAGTGCAAATTTGGCTCTTCTTATTGTAAATACTAAATACAGCTGAAATCATTATAATAAAGATAATTAATGACGCTACCACAGTTATAATTCTGAATTTCTTTCTTCTACTCAATACTTTATCAGGAGTATCTGAGTATTCTCCCTTTAGAAGAGCATCTTCAAATTGGTCTACATTCTTAAACCTTAATGATTTATCAAGTGCCATTGCAGTCATTATAATATTACTCAAATCACTGCTAACCTCATTGTTTATTTGATCAGGTGGGACCACCTTATCTTCTACCATTCTATTTACAGATTCATCAGGCATTACTCCTGTAACAGCCCTATAGAACATAGCTCCAACTGCATATACATCAGTCCAAGGTCCCTGGCTACTTCTAGTTCTATACTGCTCCGGTGGTGCATAACCCGGCTTTAGAATTATAGACATAGTTTTTTCTTCTTCACCGGTAGAAAATCTTGCCGCACCAAAGTCAATAACTTTTATTACACCTTCCGGGCTTATAAAAACATTGTCCGGACTTATATCTCTATGTATAATACCGGCTCTATGTATTTCTTTTAGTGCATCAAGTACAGCTAAAATTACATTTTTGGCAATATTACAGTCAATAGGACCATTGTTTTCCTTCAAATAGTCTTTAAAAGATTTACCCTCCAAAAACTCCATGGCAATATATGCAGTACTATTTTGCTCAAAATATTCATAAACGTGAACAATATTTGGATGACCACTGAATCTTGCCATACTTCTTGCCTCTGTCAAGAATCTTTGTTTTCCTTTTTCAAACTCTATAGCCTTTTCACCTGAATATATGATAACATTAGCAACTCCGGGACTGCGGTTTACTATACCACCTGCACTTGGATAGAACTCTTTTATAGCTACTTTTTGTTCCAGTTTTTGATCCCAAGCTACATATGTAATACCAAATCCTCCAACTCCCAATGCAGTACCTATTAAGTATCTGTTATTTAATACAATGCCGGGTGTCAACTGATATAATTCTTTAGCATTTCCGGATGGTACATATCCACAATGTGGACATACTCCGTATTCCTCATCGTATATCTGCATACAATTTAGACAACGCATAAATTATCCTCCCTAAATATTGTTTCCTTTATACTTTAAAACAAGTACTGATGTGTTATCCTGTTTACTCTCTTTTTTTAAAGCTCTGGATCTCTCAATTAATCTGTCAGATGTCATCTGCATATTTATATGATTATCTTCTACTATAAGTCTTATCTGCTCATCACTTAGATTCTTGTACAATCCATCACTACACAAAATAATAGTATCGTCTTTTTCAAGCTTTATAGGATTTGCAGGAATATCTATCAAATATAAATTCTGTATTCCGATAAAACTTGTCAAAGCATCCACTCTAGTAGTCGCCTTTTCCCTCTCCACAAAATCTTGCGTTATTTCTCCTGCTCTAAGCTGGCTCATTAGCTGTTCGTAGTAATTATGCTCTTTGTTTATCTGTACCAATCTGTCATTTCTATAAATATAAATATGACTGTCTCCAATAGACATAGGATAGAGAAAACCGTCATTAATAATAACTGTAACAACTGTTGATCCCGCATGCATAGGTCTACCATCAGTACCTAGAAGATTTTTGACACTTTCATTCATCTTATAGGCATTTTCTTTTAGAAAACCAAAAAAATCCACATTTCCGGTTCTGTTTTCAAATGCACTTCCCAATATATTTGCGGCAGTATAGCTGGCTTTTTCACCACCTTCTAATCCACCCATTCCGTCACAAACAGCTGCCAGTGTCACTGTAGCATCTTGAGAAAAGTACAAATAATCCTGCTGATATTCTCTATCTCCGATAATTGCTGTAAGACCAACCTCAACTGATCTATTTTCAGCATTTTCCTTTCTTACATAATTCACTTTAAGACCTCTCTCATCAGTTTAATAGATAGCTTGCATCTAAACAAATACGACTGACATTATCGCCCAGTACCAATGTTGTTGCTGGATACATCTTATAGGTACGACCTTTTTCAAGTTTTATACCATCCACAAATGTTCCATTGGTAGATGTATCTGTAACATCAAAATTCTTTTCACGGCTATTATAGCGTATTGTTACATGCCTTTTACTTATTTCACACCAGTTTATTATTATGTCACATGTCTCTCTGCCGATAATATAATTTTTATCTGCATTAAGCCTGCCCTCTCGACCGGCGTTAGGACCATACATAATTTTAAATTTAGGTAAAATATTTAATCTTTTTGTAGTACAAATTTCTTCAATAAACTCTCTAACACTTCCAGTCCTCATATGTATATCCATTTGAAGTGCCCTGTCTACAGCATCAGAAATCTCTCTTGGAATGTTCTTGTCTATATAACACAAAGATGTGTATATTGCACCATTTCGTCTATCAACAGCTGAAGGTATTCTAAGTCCGGTCAATGCATAATAATAGCTACTTGCAAGACCGTACACATCTGTATATGCCCCTTGTGGAGCATCATAAACCGCTTGTTCAGGTGCTCCAAAACCGGGTTTAAAAATAAGCCTTTTGTCTCTTCTGTCACTGTCTAAAATAATAACTTTTGCATTACCAAAGTCAATAAGATAGACTTTATTATCAGCTATATAAATGTTTTCAGGACTTATATCTCTGTGATAAATAGGCTGAGATTTCTCATGCATTACCATAAGAATCTTTGCAACCTTTAAAATGATTTCTGTAACACCTGCAAATGTAGGTTTGAATATTTTTATAAAACGACTTAAATTCCAACCTTCCAGGTACTCCATAACATAATATAATGTACCATTTTCTGAAAATTGATCTCTAAACTGTACTACACCGTCTACACCCTTTAACACATTCAGAGCACTCATTTCTCTTCTGAATTTCTCTTCTCCATCTTCAAACTCGAGCCTTTTGTCTTCTTTAGCCACCAAAAAATTAGAGTTTTTTGCTCTATTGGAGTCTGTAAAAGGAAAATACTCTTTTATGCAGCAAATACCGCCATTAAACAGGTCCACAGCCTTGTAGGTGATTCCAAATCCACCCTCTCCCAGTTTTTTTCCTAAAATATACTTTCCATTGTTCAATTTAGTTTTAGGACGCAATGCTCTGTCTGAAATATTTTCTGAAGCCATAGTATACCCACAATTTGAACATATCCCGGTAATATAGTTGTCATTAAAAGTATATTCATTTAAAAAACAGTTAGGACACATATCTTTTTTCATTTCATACACCATTAGAAATGAATAATCATTCTTTCCATACCGGCAGAAATCTCATCTCCATATTCTAACTTTCTCTTTCCTAAAATCCTTACACCGTTTACAGATGTTCCATTTGTGGAATTCAAATCTGAAATGTACATATTTTCTCCATCCCATTCCAATGCAAAATGCTGTCTTGACATCTCATCATCATCAAAATAAAGTTCATTCATACTGGATCTTCCAACTATAAAGCTTTTTGTAATCTTAAAATCCGTCTTTTTAGTTTTCATGCCCTTGACTGATATCAGTAGACTAAAATCCTTAGCATCAACATGTTCTAGTTTTATATGATATTTCTGGTTTTGAACTTCTTCATTAGGCATATCAACTGAGTAATGTGGGGCAATATGAGCACTATTTTCTTTTACAGTATTTGCTTCTGGCTTCTTTTTCCCTCTAGATATTGACATAGCAACAATTCCTACAATAATCAAAAGTATTGAAATAAAGAAAGAGCAAGTGTAAGTAGTGTAAAATCATCATCACTTTGATTCAGCTTTATTTTAGTCTCTTCTAAAACTCTATTCTGCTCATTTGAATCGTCAGTGATACCATCTCCACAAATAAGTCTATATTCCCCACTATTAAACTTTTCTGCAGTTGTTAGTAAATAAGTGTTTTCTTCATCCTCTATTTTGTTAACAGCCGAAAAAGCTATAGTCTTATTATTTTTTGTAACAAGAGAATAGTTTGCCGGATCTGATGCACCTGACATCTTTTCAGAGAAAGTTATTTTTATATTTCTCCCCTTTTCTTGTTCAGCCTGTACAATCTTAGGATTAACATTATCCGGCTGTGAAAGTATAGACATCACCTGTCTAGTATCAGACGCCTTCGATCCATCAACTTGAATAGTTACATTTACCAAGGCATTTGTAACCTTATTATTATCAGCTACAAACTTTAATACCCTTGCGGAGTCTATTCTTGTCTTTATATTTTGAAAACCTGTTTTGATCTCTTGAGGAGATACTACCTCAATCTGACCACCTGAGCTTCTAGCTACCTCTCCAAATGCATCAATATTTTCCTTTTTCGTGTCTTTTATACATAGGGCATAGAGTGAAATAGATTCTTTTTGTAATTGACTTAGTACTTCTGAAGAAGTAACCTTTCCAACTGCAAAATCCTCTCCATCTGACAATACTATTATTTCTCTTCTATGCAGACTTGTGTCAGAATTTTTTGAATCCTTTTCTACAGCCTCCTTTATGGCTTCAAAAAGTAATGTATCCTGATCTCTGTTACTTATAGAGTTTAGTATATTTCTTAAATCATCATTTGACACTCTTGTGTCCACTTTAGTTTCTACAGTCTCTCCGAATGTTATAAGAGAAAATCCGTCGTTTGGAGACAATGTAGAATAAAAGTCCAAAATAGATGCTTTCATTTGAAGAAAATAATCTTTATTTATTGAAGCTGATATATCAAGCAAAACATAGTACTGAACACCTTCTTTAATACTACTAAAATCCTCATTATTTTTAAGAGTAAGTTTTTCACCATCTATAAAGCCTTCAACAGTTTGGCTTTTATCTATACCATAACTATATATGGTAACATCTGGCATATTCAAATACACTTGTTCAATAGCCGGACTCTCAGTATCTGCAAATAATACTGATGTCATTCCCAGTATCATACATAAAAAAATAAATATAGATATTATTCTTTTTCCCATTCTCTGCCCTCTCTACAAAATGCAATGAATTCATATCTTTGCATTCCAACCTGTATTACATCACCTGTTTTTATTTTTTCAGGCTCATGTATAGGTTCTCCATTTTTATACAATTCATTTCCGGCATTTGGTACAATAGAAAAGCTATTGCCTCTATCATCATATACAATAGCACAATGTTTTTGCCTGCTTACTGATATATCACATTGCAATATAACATCCATATCATAATCACGGCCAATCCAGTTGAAGCCATGTCTTATTCTGAAGTCTCTTCCCTTTTCTACACCGTCAATACACACTAACCAACCTGTAACATAGTCATTTCCCTTTGCAGCAGAAAACATACCTATAGTCTTACCATCATCTGAAGGCTTTTTTACAGGTGCTTTTTCCACACTTTCCAGGCTTACAGTTACTGTGTCCTCCATAGGTCTATTATCTGTATAGTTGCTTTCATGTTTTGCTACAGTCTTTGAATCATCTTTTGATCTGGTAAAAGCGGAGAAAAATCCTTTTTTCTCTACATTTTTACCCTTTTTCTCTTCAACTCCTGCAAATATTCCACAATGAGGACATCTGGAGAATTTTTCATCATCATAATAATGCCCTTGATTACATCTAACAACTGCCATTAAATGCTCCTATTCTATCCAAACAGCAATAGCAGAATAATTGTCCATATTTGTATTTTTACCCTTTTTTAGAACAATAACTTCCATCATTTCTATCCATTCTTTAGGAGTGGATGCTTTTTTCAGACAATTCATCATCTGTTTTTCATCTATAAGCTCCCAAAAACCATCGCTACACAACAAAAAAGCCTGACCAACTACTTTATCCACAGGTTCTCCGAGTTCAAATTTGGGACTTTCCCATTCGATACCCATTACCTTTAAAAAGTCTATTTCTGTCAGGGTGGTTTCTTATGTTTCTCTTTTAATCTTCCTGCGTCCACCAACATCTGTGGAACACTGTGATCTCTTGTCCTTTGTACAAGCTTATTCTTGTAAAAATGATATAGTCTTGAATCTCCAACATGTCCCCACTGAATACTGTTTTCACCAATATGTAATACCACACAAGTTGTCTTCATATCTCTACACTCAATATTTGACCTCTGTGTCTGCATAATAATGTCCTGTGCATTCTGTAATGAAGTTGATAAGCACTCTTGTGAAGCCCCTCCTGCACTAACAAACCAACTCCTGCAAATATTCCACAATGAGGACATCTGGAGAATTTTTCATCATCATAATAATGCCCTTGATTACATCTAACAACTGCCATTAAATGCTCCTATTCTATCCAAACAGCAATAGCAGAATAATTGTCCATATTTGTATTTTTACCCTTTTTTAGAACAATAACTTCCATCATTTCTATCCATTCTTTAGGAGTGGATGCTTTTTTCAGACAATTCATCATCTGTTTTTCATCTATAAGCTCCCAAAAACCATCGCTACACAACAAAAAAGCCTGACCAACTACTTTATCCACAGGTTCTCCGAGTTCAAATTTGGGACTTTCCCATTCGATACCCATTACCTTTAAAAGTCTATTTCTGTCAGGGTGGTTTCTTACATGTTTCTCTTTTAATCTTCCTGCGTCCACCAACATCTGTGGAACACTGTGATCTCTTGTCCTTTGTACAAGCTTATTCTTGTAAAAATGATATAGTCTTGAATCTCCAACATGTCCCCACTGAATACTGTTTTCACCAATATGTAATACCACACAAGTTGTCTTCATATCTCTACACTCAATATTTGACCTCTGTGTCTGCATAATAATGTCCTGTGCATTCTGTAATGAAGTTGATAAGCACTCTTGTGAAGCCCCTCCTGCACTAACAAACTCCTCTATCACTCGTTCTACTGCAATTCTAGACGCTTCTTCACCTTTTCCGTGACCACCAAGACCGTCAGCAAGGACAAAGCAGAAGTCTTCTCCTGCTTTTGTCATGCCAACTGAATCCTCATTGTTGTCGCGTCTACCCACATTACTGTATAAATAATAGGTTATCACGACCATCCTCCTATATCTTATCCTAATCTAAATGAATTCTTCTTTTGCTTTCCAAGTAGTATAATTCTTCCCGGTGCAACATTTACTGTACTACCTCTGCTAATAGGTGTACCATCGTCAAGGTATGTACCATTTGTAGATATATCAGTAACCTGATATATACCATTAGCATATCTTACTATACAATGCTCTCTTGAAATGTCAGCATCTGTTGAATCAAATACAATGTTTGACTTATCAGCAGATCTACCAAACTTAAACTGTTCACCATTCTGAATATCAAATGTAACACCTACGTACTTTCCTGATACACCGATAATTCTACCATCAGGACTACGTGAGATAGTTCCTCCTTGAACTGCTCTACCTGAAGGTGCACTTGAACTTCCACCATTTGACTGCATAATCTGCTTAACATCATTCATGATTTGATTCTTAAGCTCTTTGCCATCAACAGATGTCATTACGTCTCTTTGTGTTCTGTCTTCATAATTTGAATATGCCATAACAGCCTCTATTGTAAGTTCAATGCCAAAAGGTAAGAAGGCTATAAATGGATTAAATCCGAATCTGGCCAAAAGCTTCATATGTGTCATAATTCTTACAACTACAAAGGCAATAATATATATAGCTATCAATATAGCTGTAATTAATGCAGAAACATTTAATAATGTAAACCATAATAATATACAAAATAATGCTACTATTGTTTTACTTAACAATAAAAATAAAGCGATAGGCATTCCTGCTAATTTGCATAGGTATATTGCCCTTGCTACAGGAACAAATGCCATCCAACCATCTTCATCACCGGTTTTTTTACCTAAAGTATATAAAACATGTCTACATGCAAAGTATAATAATCCAAAGAAAACAATAGGACAAAAAACTCTGTACATAAAGTCCGAAAACTTTGTCGCAGTTATTACATCATCCGGATTATTCATATAAGCGTTTGCAAGAGGCTTAAAAAAAATCTCTAAAGGTCCACCACCATACACAAAATTATCTATATACATATATTTCTCCTATTCTCTACAACTCCCATTTAAATGCATCATCACAGAATGGCACTAACATAAGTGCTACATTACCTACCTGAAGAACATCATTTTTCTTCATTATCTGTGGAACCAAAACAACTTCATCATTCAGATAAGTCAATTCCTTTGTATTACCCGGTTGTGCAAGGAATATGTTCTGTTTTGGCTCATAAATTATAATTGCATGTTGCTGTCTTGAAACACTACTTTCATTTTTAAGACAAACATCCATATCATTATCTCTACCTATGAAGTTTTTACCTACTTTAAGTTTGAAATCTCTTCCCTTAAGACCGTTTGCACCACTTACGCAAACCAACCATCCTACTACAGGTGAATTATGCTCCTCAACTCCATTAGATGAAACTTCATTTGAGTCAAAGTCTCTTCCCCAAATAGAGATAGTCTTTACCTCATCATCATGGCTTGGCATTTGTGATGTCTGTGCTGACTTTGGAGTATCCAGATCTGACATTGAGAGCTGACTCATATCAACTGTCTTTTGCTCTTCTTCTCTCAACAAACTACCACCAATAGTTACATCAACATTTGCCGGTGGAGCTGAAAAAGGAACTGTGAAGTTCTCATGTCCTCCTGACACTCCACAATGTGGACAACTTGGATATGTGTCCGCATCATAAAAATGTCCATTATCACATTTTTTTAGATTCATATATCTCTCCTTTATTATTTTTTACAAACGGTTTTGTTTGTAGATTATCAAAGTAAAAGTCAAGCAATAACGAATGTTAAGAGTTATTTAATCAACATTTCACTTTTCTTAATATAAACCCTTGTCATCCCTATGTCAAGTAAATATTGTTTGCATCTATATTTGATACTTTCATATTCATAAAAAGTTAAATAATTGGCAAATATGATGTTTTATAAACACTTTATAATGCAATATGGAATCATTTTTTTCATTTTATTGTGTTTTTTTTATATTGTTTTTTTATACTTAAAAATAATCTTCAAAAAAATATTTTTTTATAAAGAGTATAGGAATACAATCTCCAAATATTATCATTTAGATTTATACTATAAATTTTTTATACTTTAAATTGAACAAAAAATATTCCGGTTAGAATCCTCTATCTAACCGGAATACTTTAAAATTTTATTTTATATTGTTTTCACTATATCCACATTCTTCATTCATACATAACAGCTTACTTCCTTTTTCTACCATGTAAGAGCCACATTTAGGGCAAGAAGTTGCAGATGGTTTATTCCATGACATAAAGTCACAATCAGGTGCATTACTGCATCCATAGTATATTCTCCCCTTTTTAGTCTTCTTTATAACTACTTCTCCGTCACATTTTGGACATTTTACACCTATCTTTTCAAGATAGGGCTTAGTATTCTTACAATCAGGAAATCCCGGACAGGCAAGGAATTTTCCATGTGGTCCGTATTTTATAACCATATTTCTACCACAATTCTCACATATAACATCAGTTACTTCATCTGCTATTTTAACATTTTCAAGTTCCTTAGAAGCCTGTTCTACAGCTGATTCCAAATCCGGATAAAAATTTGATACCACAGTTTTCCAATTTATACTTCCATCTCCCACCGAATCCAATAGTTGTTCCAGATTAGCTGTAAACTCTTTGTCTACAATACTTCCAAAATAGTTTACCATCATAGAATTTACTATTTGTCCAAGTTCAGTGACATACAAATTTTTTTGTTCCTTAACAACATAATGTCTCGCCATAATAGTAGTAATAGTTGGAGCATATGTAGAAGGACGCCCTATTCCCTGCTCCTCCAAAGCTTTTACCAGGCTTGCTTCAGTATAATGAGCCGGAGGCTGTGTAAAATGCTGTACATCTATAAGTTTTTCAAGCTTTAACTCATCACCTACTTTAAGCTTGGCTATAATTATATCTGAACTCACTTTCTCTTCTTCATCATCTGTATAAACACTCATAAAACCGTCAAACAGAACCTTTGATCCTGCCATAGTAAATATATAATCTCCGGCAGCCACTTTTACCGATGTTGTCTTATACTTTGCATTTTCCATTCTACTTGCAACAAATCTCTTCCAAATAAGCTGATACAGTCTAAACAGCTCTCTTGGCAATGCTTCTTTCAATGTAGCCGGGGTTAATGTTACATCTGTTGGTCTGATAGCTTCATGTGCGTCCTGTACATTTGTATTTGCATTTTTTGTAACTATATTTTGTGAAACATAGTTTTCTCCATAACTTTTCCCTACAAATTCTCTTGCAGCTGCATCCGCTTCTGCAGCTACTCTTGTAGAATCCGTACGAAGATATGTAATAAGTGCAATAGTTCCCTTGCCTTTAATATCCACTCCCTCATAGAGCTGCTGTGCAAGTCTCATAGTCTTTTGAGTAGAGTAATTCAGCTTTTTGCTTGCTTCCTGTTGCAATGTGGAAGTTGTAAATGGAATTGGAGCTTTTTTTATTCTCTCTCCTTCATTTATTTCGGAAACAATATATTTTGCCCCCTCCAGTGCCTTTAGAATTTCAGCCATTTGAGTTCTATTATTTATCGCAAGCTTTGTCTTTGTGCCATAAAACTTTGCATTAACACTTCTCTTAGAAAATGCCGTCAAAAGCTCAGCTTCCAGAGTCCAGTACTCTTCAGGTATAAATTCATCTATCTGTGCTTCTCTATCGCAAATCATCCTCAAGGCTACAGATTGTACTCTACCTGCAGACAAGCCTCTCTTTACCTTTGACCACAGTAGCGGACTTATAGAATACCCCACCATTCTATCTAAAACTCTTCTTGCCTGCTGTGCATCTACCAAATTCATATCCAATTTTCTTGGATGTTTAATAGCCTCTTTAATAGCATTTTTTGTAATCTCATTAAAGCTGATACGAAATACCTTCTTATCACTGTCATCAAGCTTCAATGCCTTTGACAAATGCCAACTGATAGCTTCTCCCTCACGATCAGGGTCAGTTGCAAGATATATTTTATCAGCTTTTTTTGCATCTTTTTTTAGTTTAGCAAGTAACTCGCCCTTCCCCCTTATAGTAATATACTTAGGCTCAAAATCATTTTCAACGTCAATTCCCATAGTTGATTTAGGCAAATCTCTTACATGTCCATTTGACGCTGTTACCTCATATCCTGAACCTAAATATTTTTTTATGGTCTTAACCTTTGCAGGAGACTCCACTATCACTAAACTTCCAGCCATTTTAACCCCTTACTAATTTATTCTCTTACAATAATAATTTGACGAAATCTGTACGATAAAACCTTCCAATTCAAGTAATAAAAGTGAGCTCAGCACCTGTGATATATCTAGAGTGCTTTCTTTGATTATGTCATCAATGTATTTAGGTTTTAAATCAAGGCAACTATAAACCTTTTTATCGTTCTTTGCAAGTATATTAGGATTTTTTTCATTATATACTTGTATTTTTCTATCAATATTAAGATCTAGAGCTTCTAAAACATCAGTAGGCGATGAAATTATACCGGCTCCATCAGCTATAAGTTTATTGCATCCAAGACTCATACAATCAGTTATTCTACCCGGAAGTGCAAATACTTCTCTCCCCTGTTCCAAAGCATGTGAAGCTGTTATAAGAGAACCTGATTTCAGTCTTGCTTCTATTACTATAGTTATATCTGCCAGACCTGATATTATACGATTTCTAATGGGAAAATTAAACTTTAAAGGATTAGTTCCAAGTGGGAATTCAGATATTACACCACCAAAACCATCTGAACATAGTTTATTATAAAGATTAAAGTTGCTCTCCGGATAACATACATTTACTCCGGTACCTAGTACTGCATAGGTTTTACCTTCACCAAGTATAGCACCTTCATGTGCTTTTGTATCAACTCCCAGTGCCATACCGCTTATTATATCTACCCCATTTATTGCAAGCTCCTGTGCTAGAAAACTTGCCATTTCCAATCCGTATTGACTGGCACCTCTACTACCAACTATTGAAACACTTTTTCTTTGCTTTGGAATTTCACCTTTTACAAATATTCCAAATGGATAATCTTTTATATGTATTAGTTTTTGTGGATAATCCTCATCAAAAGGCAGTATAAATTTAATTTTTTTCTATCATCTAATGAAAGATAAGTGTCATGTAAATTATCTAAATTTAGTTTTTAGTCTTAAAATTGCATTTATTTGTTTTTTTCATTCAATTTTACTTTGGTTTGTACTTCATCAAAGCTCATTTTAAATATATTATATAAAGGCTTGATATTTTCATAGATTGCCTTTTTTGCTGAATATCCAAGTTCAGATATTGTGGAAAGATAAAATAAAGCTTCTCTATCTGATATTTCATAAATTTGCATAGTTCCCCCTTTACCAATATTTGTCTTCTAAAGATCTATAAGATATCGCCTCACATATATCGTCATGCTCCAATATCAATATGTTCATTAAAAATCTGCAACTGTTCTTGCTACTTTCAAAAATCTTATGTAATCCACGAACACTCATTTTCTTCATTTCATATAAATTAGACAGGAAAAATATCATCTTGCTCTTTTAATTTACAAAATGTATTTATCAGACTTGGTGGAATCTCGGAATTATATGAAAAATTATAATTACTATATCTGCTTAGTTGTATCTGCCTTACTTTCTCTATATATTTTTTTATTTCATTACTGCTTGTATTATTGAAATCTCCCTTTAGTTCATCATATCTTATAATAGAGGTTTCTACAGTGATATCAATTCTGTCAAGTAGGGGTTTAGATATCCTTGAGAGATACTTTCTCACCTGTACTTCATTGCAATTACATTTATTTCTATCCGGATAATATCCACATTTACAAGGATTTGTTGCAGCTACAAGCATGAAATCTGCCGGATAATCAATACTGGCATTTACTCTGGAAATGCTCACTATTTTATTTTCCATAGGCTGTCTAAGTACTTCTATAGTATTCGTCTTAAACTCTGCAAGCTCATCTAAGAATAGTACACCTTTATGTGCCAATGATATTTCTCCCGGCTTAGGTACTCTACCCCCTCCCGATAATGCCTGTGGTGATACTGTATGATGTGGAGACCTATATGGTCTTATTTTTAATATAGGCTCTTTTGAGTTTAATAGTCCACATACACTGTATATCTTTGAAACTTCTAATGCTTCTTCATCTGTCATATTTGGCATTATGCCTGGTATTCTTTTGGCAATCATACTTTTTCCGGTACCTGCAGGACCAATGAACAATATATTATGTCTACCTGCTACTGCAATCTGTACAGCTCTCTTTAGTAGGATTTGACCATTTACATCAGAAAAATCACTGTATTCTTTTTTCATTGGAATTTGTGTGGAAATATTCTCTGAATATATTTTTTTGTTATTTAGAATTTCTATTAGATCCTTTAGATTTTTTATTCCAAAATTCTTTATATCAGATACGATATTTGCTTCCGCCAGATTATCATATGGAAGAAATATATTTTCAAATCCCATCTCTTTTGCAAAAATAACAATGGGAAGTATTCCCTTTATAGGTAGTATTGCACCACTTAATGAAAGTTCTCCTACAAACATTGACTTACTTAGAATATCAGATTTTATTACACCCAGTGCCTCAAGTATTGATATGGCTATAGGCAAATCATAACCGCAACCTTCTTTTTTAATTTCTGCCGGTGAAAGATTTATGACTATTTTTCTGGGATAAAAAGAAATTTTAGAATTTTTTATGGCAGTCTTGACTCTGTCTGCCGCTTCTTTGACCTCTCCTGATAAGGAACCTATTAGAATGATTCCCGGGAGACCATCTCCAATATCAGTTTCACAACAGACATGAAATGCATTGATACCTAAAAGACCTGCCGTATTTATTTTACTTAGCATAATCTCCTTTATGATCTATCGGTGCAAAGGCACCGATAGATCTAAATAATTTTATTTTTTGATAACTGAGGCATCTTTTCTGACTACTATATCAGAACTCTCTTCATCAAATCCATTCGGATTGTTCCTTGCCATCTGAATGAATCTCTACACATATCTTCTATGTTCTTCTCAGCCTTCCAGCCAAGTTCTTTAAGTGCTAGAGAAGGATCAGCATAGCACTCAGGTACATCTCCTGCTCTTCTGTCCTTAAATACATAGTTGATTTTTAAATCATTTACCTTCTCAAAAGCATTTATAACATCCAATACACTATATCCTATACCGGTTCCTAGATTGTATATATCAACTTTGCCCGGATCCTTCATCATCTTCTCAAGTGCTTTGACATGTCCCTTTGCCAAATCTACAACATGGATATAATCCCTTACACATGTGCCATCCTTAGTATCATAATCATTTCCAAAAACACCAAGACATACCAGTTTACCTACGGCTACCTGTGTGATATATGGCAAAAGATTGTTTGGAATGCCCTTTGGATTTTCACCTATTCTTCCTGACTCATGTGCTCCGATAGGATTAAAATATCTTAAAAGCATTACAGAAAACTTATCATTTGCAGTATGAAGGTCTGTCAAAATCTGCTCAAGCATTCCCTTAGTTCTACCATATGGATTTGTAATAACTCCTAAAGGTGAATCTTCAGTTATCGGTACCACCTTAGGATCTCCGTATACTGTGGCACTAGATGAAAATACTATTTTTTGTACACCAAATTCTCTCATTACTTCGCATAGAATAAGAGTACCTGTGATATTATTATGATAGTATTCCAAAGGCTTGTATACAGACTCTCCTACAGCCTTCAATCCGGCAAAATGTATAACCGCATCTATTTCATTTTCCTTGAAGACCTTTGTAAGAGCCTTTTGATTTAATAAATCCACTTCATAAAAACGTAAAGACTTTCCTGTAAGTTCTTCCACTCTCTTTAGAGATTCTCTGGAAGAATTAACCAAATTGTCTACTACAACTACCTCATATCCTGCATTCAATAGTTCAACACAAGTATGACTTCCGATATAACCGGCACCACCGGTAACTAATATTGCCATAGCCCCTCCAAAATAATAGCTAAAATCTGTTATAAACATATTGATTATATAAATTTTATAATAAAATATATATTAAATCAATGAATTTTTTCAATAATATTGCTTAATGATGGAAAAGTCTTATACCTGTAAATGCCATACATATACCATATTTGTTACAGCAATCTATAACTGCATCATCCCTTAGAGAACCTCCCGGTTGTGCAATATACTCTACACCACTTCTTTTAGCTCTCTCTATATTGTCACTAAAAGGGAAGAAGGCATCTGAACCCAAACTTACACCTTTTAGATTTTTCAACCACTCTTTCTTTTCTGTTGTACTAAATTTCTTTGGCTTTTCCGTAAATATATGTTCCCACATACCATCGGACAAAAGTTCTTCTATACTATTATCCCCAATGTATACATCTATAGCATTATCTCTATCAGCTCTTTTTATACCCTCTTTAAAAGGTAATTCAAGAACACATTTTGATTGTCTAAGAAACCAATTGTCTGCCTTAGTTCCTGCAAGTCTGGTGCAATGAATCCTTGATTGCTGTCCTGCTCCGATACCTATAGCCCGACCATCTTTAACATAGCAAACAGAGTTTGACTGTGTATACTTTAATACTATCAAAGATATAAGCAAGTCAAGTTTCGCATTCTGTGGTATATCTTTATTCTCTGTAACTATATTTTCAAGTAATGTCTCATTTATATCCAGATCATTGTGCCCCTGTTCAAATGTAATTCCAAAAACTTGTTTCTTTTCCAACTTCGCCGGAATATAGTTTTCATATATTTGAATAATATTATATTTTCCGTTCTTTTTTGATTTCAGTATTTCAAAAGCCTCATCAGTATAACCCGGAGCTATAACACCATCCGATACCTCTCTTTTTATTAGTAAAGCCGTTTCCTTATCACAAATATCACTTAATGCTATAAAATCTCCAAATGACGACATTCTGTCTGCCCCTCTTGCTCCGGCATAAGCACAAGCAAGAGGACTTAACTCACAGTCCTCTACCCAATATATTTTCTTTAAAATATCATCAAGAGGAAGTCCTATAGCGGCTCCTGCAGGTGATACATGTTTAAAGCTTGTAGCAGAGGGTAGACCGCTTACTTTTTTCAATTCAGAAACCAACTGCCATCCATTAAGTGCATCCAAAAGATTAATATATCCCGGATTGCCGACAAGAACTTTTATAGGCAAGTCATCTCCATTTTCCATAAAAACTTTAGCAGGCTTTTGATTGGGATTACAGCCATATTTCAATACTAATTCATTCATTACATACCCTCCAATTTGTTCTTTATTACCTGTTCATACTTTCCGGTTTTTATATCAATATATCTGACTGCCAGCGATATTTTATTGTCAATATTTAGTGCATTCCATAATTTTTCACTAAATTCATCTATGCTACCATTTAGTATTACTTTTTTAGGTTCCCCTTCAAAGCTCTTTAAAGGATCACCATTTTCTTTATATGTATGAATGAAAAATCCCTCACCCTGTTTAGGATTATCATAATTATAGAAAAATCTCAGCGTCTGACTATCATCTCCATAATTACTTTTTAATATTGAAAGCTTCAGTTTGAGTCCGTCATTAATATCAATAATTCCTGATATTCTTGGGGTAAAATTAGGTGCATCAGGTTCAAATGTTCTTGTATAGAGCGCCTCCTCAAAAGTCTTATTCTTTTTTAAATACTCGTACACCGTATCTGTTTGATCTCCATTTGTTACAATTACACTTTTTTCATATACTCTAACCGGAGAATATATGATTAGAGATGGATCTGTAAGTAGACTCTCATCGAAAGCCTTAGTTCTTATATCATCTTCCCTAACCTTAAAGATCCTGTTTCTGGAATTACTGCTTCTCCCCATTATAAAATATGCAAAAACAGCATTTTTACCATCATCTGACCTGCCTAAAATAATACCTCTACCCGGATATTCATTTGCCGATAGATACTCAAACATAAAAACCTCCTAATCGTTTCTAAGTGCTGTAAGTGGACTGAGCTTCATTGCTCTTAAAGATGGGAAAAATCCTGCCAGCATACCTATAATAATAGCAAATATGATTGCTGATATTACAAGCCATAGAGGTATTCTTGAAATATCTCCATCAACACCGGCAACTGATGCTGCAACTCCAAAAGCATTGATTATAAATGAAATAATAAAACTAAAAATCACTCCGGTCAAGCCTCCTATAAGACCTATTGCGCCTGATTCTATAAGAAACATATCTCTAATACGATTCATATCACAACCTAGAACCTTCATAATTCCAATTTCCTTGGTTCGCTCATATATACTCATCATCATAGTATTTGCAATACCTATAGAAGCAACAAATAGTGATACTGCACCTATACCTCCAAGTACCATCTGTATCATATTTGTGGAAGCCTTGCTTTGTTCAATCCATTCCATCTGTGAGTCAGCTTGAAATCCCATCTCAGTTATCTGTTTTTGAACACCTATTACATTTTTCATATCATCCACATATATTTTTGCTGAATCATATACCAAATACTTTAAAGGTTTTCCTTTTTTTGTAGTAGGTTGACCCGGAATAGGCTTATTCTTATAAATTTTCTTAAGCATAGACTTAAGGGCATCTATATTGCAATATATCCCATAACTGTAGCTATTATAATTATCAAAGTCATCCATAGAAGCTCCACCCTTTACTACTCCTGCAGTTTCTATAATATATTTCTTCGGAGGCTTTGGGGCATTTTCTCCTCCCATATTTGATTTTTCATAAGCATCAGTATCAAAAATTACAAACATAGGCTTATAGTAATCTACATTTGGAAGCTTATTAGTATCATAAAAAGATTCACTTGGCTTTTTTTGAATTATAAAAATCTCTTATAATAAAATTTCCATATACAAATTCTAGATTTTTCTTATCTGTAGGAAGATGACCACTTTCAAGCTCTATTTCAGCCATAAAATCATTTCCTACACCACTTACCTGAACATTTTGCATATAAGGTCCCTGCATCACTATAACTGAAGTTGAAAGTACCGGCGATACTCCCTCCACATGTTCAAGCTTTGAAAAGCTTGCAATAGTTTCATCCTTTATACGCAGCGGCTCAGTCTTTTTTGATGTATCATTTTGTCTGTTATATGGCACAGAGACATCTATAGCTTTTAATGATCCGGACTGTGCTATGCTCTCCTTATTAAGTTCATCCAGACCTATGCCAAGCGAGAGCATAGTAACTACAGAAGCAGTACCTATAAGTACACCCAATACAGTAAGTACAGTCCTCAATTTCCTTCTCTTCAAATTTGAAATACTTAATTTAAGTAAATCAAGTAGTTTCATTTACATTTGCTCCTTTTTTGATTTTCTCTTCTTCAATACAATAACACCTGCAATAACAGCGGCTCCAATTCCTCCTATTACAACAGGTATAGCATTAGGTTGCTTGGTTTCTTCATCTGTTACATCAGGATAGAGCATATCTATCTCTGTTTCCATTTCTTCATTCACATTCAAAATAAAATCTCTAGTCTCTTCTGTTATATTGCCATTTTCATCCTCATAGCTTATTGTAAGACTTATCTTTCCATCATCTGTAGTTACTGCCTTTCCGGTCAAATTTACATCCACATTTCCTGTCTCTCCGGGTTTTATATTTCCAACATAGGCTTCATTTTCCTTGATGGAATCTGCCTTAAACTTAGCCATAAGATTGTATAATACTACCTTACCGGTATTATTTATCTGGAATGTAATATTTGCATCATCTCCTACACTTATACTTTCAGGATTTATTTCAAAACTTCCTATATTCATTCTTGCAACTTGCTTTACAGGTATATCTACAGTTACCTTATCTGTAGCATTCTTATACTCTGGAGAGTCATATTGTTCATTTATTGTTATAGAATATGATCTTTGGTCTACACCTGCCCTTGCAATCATCTTAAGCCTAAGTTCTGTTGTCTGATTTGCAGGCAGTGAATTGACCGCATGTGAGCTTGATCCCTCTTCAATGCTGAACACTGCACTGTCATTTGCCTTTTCAGATTCTAAAGTAAACAATATATTGCTTGCAGGCACACTTGCAGAAGCATTTTTCATGACTATAATAAGTTCAAAGGCATCTCCGGCATATACATTCTTTGGTTCTGTTCTAAAACTGTCTACCACTATTCTTGCCTTAGTTCTGTCATTTGGATTAAACTCTCCTGCAGCAGTTGTTGTCTCGTCCTTTTCCTTATTCTTTATATGCACAAAAAACTGCTCTTCAGCCTTTTTAAGCTCTCCCTCTGTACTATCACGATAGGTTATTTCAAGCTTTATAGGATAATACCCCGTATAAGTATTTTTTTGTATAGCAAAGCTATAATCAAGGGTTGTTACACCTCCACTTTCAATTTTGTCAAAATGTCTGTCATAGTTTGCATCATTTATTTCAAAAGGAAAAACTGTATTATCCTTATCCATCACCATATGTGCTGTAACATCAAATGCTGTCAGCTTTCCGGCATTTGCAAGATTTAAACTGAAGTTAAGTACATCCGGATATGTACCTCTAGGAGTAGACTGTCCCTCTCCCAGAGTAAACTCTACATCCTTTACAGCCTCTGACTCACTACTCTCAGCAGTGGTAGACTTTTGAATATATACATTTATATATTCCTGCACACCCTTACCGCCATTTTCACCATCTGCTAAATACACAGGTATTCCATAATAACCTTCAGCAATATCTCTTCTAACTCTGGCAGAAATAGTTACACTTTTTTTTTTTCCCTTTGTTATCTTACCTATATGTTTCCTGTCTGTAGTTTCTGAAGTAAGCTCAAAAGGAAATTCAAGTTCTTCATCATCGTCATCATCATAAGCTATTCCGGCCCAAGCATTGTCATAATCGGAACCTGTTTCAACGTAGAAAGTAACATTCATTATCTTTCCGGTTTTACCTACCGGTATCTTATCCTGGTGAAAAATATCATTACCTTCTATATTTTTTAGCTTTGCAAAGGATTGCATTGGTAGAACTATCACCATTAAAAGAATAATTAACAGTCCAAAAATTCTTTTTATTCCTCTCATACTCCTTAAACCGCCTTTCCATCTACGATTCTTATTTGTCTATCAGCCACATTTGCAATATCATTGTCATGTGTTACCATTATAAGTGTTTGATTCTCTTCCTTCACTATTTGCTTCATAAGCTCAAGTACCTCAGCAGTAGTCTTTGTATCAAGGTTTCCTGTAGGCTCATCTGCAAATATAATCTTTGGTTGCATAGCAAGTGCTCTGGCTATACCCACTCTTTGTTGCTGTCCACCGCTCATTGCATTACCATTTTGATATATCTGCTTTTCTAGACCTACCAAAGTAAGATACTTCTTCGCAATTTCAATACGCTTTTTATTATCCATTCCTCTAAATACCAACGGGAGTGCTACATTGTCAAGTGCATTCATAGTCGGTAAAAGATTGTACGATTGAAAAATAAATCCTACATTGTTTCTTCTAAATGCTACCAGTTGATTTTCTTTCAACTTTTCAAGATGAGTTCCACCTATTATTATCTCACCTTTTGTAGGCTTTTCAAGTCCTGCAAGCATGTTTAAAAGTGTTGATTTTCCTGAACCTGATGGACCTACTATTGCCACGAACTCTCCCTTGTTTATTGTAAAGTCCAAACCATCCAGTGCATGCACTACATTCTCACCCGCTTTATAGAACTTATAAAGCTCCTTAACTTCTATTATTATCTCAACCATCATACTCACCTTTAATAAATACGACTATATTCTACATGTATTCTATCATATCATATATTTGATATATTTATCTTTTTATTTTTAATTTTTTTATAATTTTATTAAATATAAAAGAGCTGACTAATAAATGTACTACAAATATCAGTCAGCTCTAATAATTATTGTGATACCAGCTCTTTTGCTTTAGTTTTATTTACCATTGGTTTAAATATAAGTTCTCTATCCTTATCCTCGCCCTTGCAATCCACCTTTATATGGTCTCCAAGCTTTACATTACCCATAAGTATCTGCTCTGCCATCTTATCTTCAATCTCATTTTGTAGGGCTCTCTTTAGCGGTCTTGCACCATACTTTTTGTCATAACCCTTGTCAATAAGAAATTCCTTTGCCTTTTCAGTTAATCTTATACTCATTTGCATCTGCTCAGAGAGTCTATTATTGATTTCTTTGAGCAAAATATCAAGGATCTCTTTAAGATTTTCGCGTGTAAGCTGATGGAATACTATAGTTTCATCAATTCTATTGAGAAATTCAGGCTTGAACATCTGCTTTACTTCATCCATAACATTATTCTTCATAGCAGAATAGTCTTTTTCATCATCAGAACTTGAAGCGAATCCAAGATGTTTTGGCTCAACAATTCTTTGTGCTCCGGCATTTGAAGTAAGTATAATAACAGTATTCTTAAAATCTACAACTCTTCCGCTTGAATCAGTAATATGCCCATCATCGAGCACCTGTAGCAGTATATTAAATACATCAGGATGTGCCTTTTCAATCTCATCAAAGAGTATCACAGAATATGGATTTCTGCGTACTTTCAGATAGTTGGCCACCCTCATCATATCCTACATATCCTGGAGGCGAACCTACCATCTTTGAAACAGAATGCTTCTCCATATATTCACTCATATCTACGCGAATAAGGGCACTTTCAGATCCGAACATACTATAGGCAAGGGCCTTTGACAACTCAGTCTTTCCGACACCTGTAGGTCCTAAGAAGAGGAATGAACCTATAGGTCTTTTTGGATCCTTTAGTCCAACTCTACCCCTTCTTATCGCTCTTGCGACGGCATTTACCGCCTCTTCTTGTCCTACAACTCTCTCATGTAATACTTTTTCAAGATTATTAAGTCTTTGAGAATCATTTTCTGTTATTTTCTTTACAGGAATCTTTGTCCAAAGAGCAACAACATCAGCAATTTCATCCTCATCCACTACAAGCTTTTTATTTTTCTTATCCTCAATCCATCTTTCTCTAAGTTTGTTTTGCTTTTCTCTAAGTTTTTCCTGCTTCTCTTTGATTTCCCCGGCTCTTTCAAACTCTTCAGCACCTACAGCCTCTTCCTTTTCCTTTTCCATCTTTTCTATTTCAGCTTTTATTTCTTTGATCTTATCAGGTTCCATATAATTGCTTATTCTGGTCTTTGAAGCAGCTTCATCTACTAAATCAATAGCCTTATCCGGTAAAAATCTATCTGAAATATATCTCTTTGATAGTTTTACAGCACTCTCTATTGCTCTGTCAGTTATAGAAACAGCATGATGCTCCTCATACTTATGCTTCAGTCCAAGAAGTATCTTAGTAGCATCCTCCAAAGACGGTTCCTCAACTATTATAGATTGAAATCTTCTCTCCAATGCTGAGTCCTTCTCTATATGCTTTCTATATTCATCTATAGTTGTAGCACCAATCAGCTGCAATTCACCTCTAGCAAGCAAAGGCTTTAGAATATTTGAAGCATCTACTGCACCCTCTGCACCTCCTGCACCTATAATGGTATGAAGCTCATCAAGGAAAAGTAATACATTACCGGCATTTACTACTTCATTTATTACCTTTTTAATTCTTTCCTCAAATTCACCACGGTACTTTGATCCTGCAATCATTGCCGGTAAATCAAGAGTTACCAATCTTTTATCAAGCAATGTATCAGGCACCTCTTTTGAAATAATGCGTGATGCAAGTCCCTCAACTACTGCAGTCTTACCAACTCCGGGTTCACCTATAAGTACCGGATTATTCTTGGTTCTTCTGGATAGTATCTGCATTACTCTGTTGGTTTCATCATCTCTACCAATAACAGGATCAAGCTTACCTATTCTTGCAAACTCAGTCAAATCTCTGGAATACTTATCTAGAGTAGGAGTAGAAAAATTATTTTGTTTTGTATAACTTCTCTCATAATTTTCTTTTCGCTCTATTTCTTCCCCCATTGCTGAGAGTATTTCCATATAAATCCTTTGAATATTTATATTCATAGTCAAAAGAAGTTTATGTGCTATACATGCACTGTCCTTTATTATTGCTATAAGTATATGCTCTGTACCTATAAGAGCAGACTTATATCTTGTGGCCTCTCTATATGCATTTTGTAATACACCTATTGCAAGTGGAGAATAGTTCTGCTTACCCTCTACTGCCACATTATAATTTGATACTATCAGTTGATCTATTAAGTTTAATATCTTTTCTTCTGTTATTCCATTATTCTCAAGTATTTTTGCAGCTACTCCACTTCCTTCTTGTACAAGACCAAGAAGGAGATGTTCGGTGCCGACATAGTTTTGCGATAATTCTTTAGCAGCCATTTCAGCATACTTTATCGCCTCCTTTGCTTGAGATGTATATCTTTCAGCCATTGCTTTTCCTTTCTATTTTAAATCTCCTATATTCTCTCTTATATATTCTGCCCTTATTTCATCAATTTCATCTTCATTTAATGGTCTTCCTGTCATTTTTAAAAGATTTGATGACTGTGCACCAATCATCAGTGCATATATTTTACTTTCATTTGTAAGCTCTATTAATCCGTCTGCAGTACCCATCATAAGAGAACTCAAAAAACTGAGTGCATCCTTTAGTGATAACTTTCTGGCATATTTTAAAACTCCATATGATTTATATGCCTCATCCTGTTTTTCCAATCTTTTTTCATTTATTAGAGATTCTCTAAGTTTTCCTTCATTTGCATTAAGTTGATTAGCAACCTTTATCACAGTATCTACTATTTCTTTTTCAGATATACCCAGAGTTTTTGGATTACTGATTTCAAACAATGAACCAAAATTTTCTCTGCCTTCACCATGCAATCCTCTTATGGATACCCCAAATCTTCCAACATTTGAAACAAGCTTTGAAAAACCTTTACTATGTGTAGATGCAGGCAAATGAAGTACTATAGCGGCTCTCAAGCCTGTTCCTATATTTGTTGGATATGTTGTCAAATATCCATACTTTTCATTAAAGGCATACTCAAATGTTCATTTATATAATCATCAATCTTATTTGCCCTCTCAAGCAAATCATACAATGTAATTCCTACTGAAATTGTTTGCAAACGAATATGATCATCTCCATTTATTACTACACTAATATCTTCATCATCACTTAATATAATACCTGTAGGTGTTTTTTTCTTTGCCAATGTCATATTTAAAAATTTTTTTCTATCATACATTGACATTCTATCTATTTCAGAAACTCTATTCAGTATTTTTGCACTTGTATGAATCCCCAAATCAGTAGACATATTTGACAATTCAAAAATTGTATTGTCAACTAGCTGCCCTGCTTGAGCATCTGAGAGTTTATCCGGAAATAATGCATCATCAAAGTTTCTTGCAAGTCTTATTCTACTACTTATATAATTATAATCTGTCTTCAAAGATACATTATCATACCACATCTTCATTGTCCTCTTTGATTGTTTTTATCCTGTCTCTAAGTATAGCCGCTTGGGCAAAATCTTCTTTTTTGATAGCGTCTTCCAATTTATGTCTTAAGTTTTCTATTTTTATCTCCTCATCACTAAAAATACTGTCTATACTCTCAGCAACTACTGTCCTTGGAAGTATCTTATGATTTTTATTGTAATTCTTTGGCTTCTTACCTACATGTGTATCATTTCCATGAATTTGCTTGATATTATCGTTTATCAACAAATTAAAAATTTCAAAACAGTCCTTACATCCAAACATTGAATTTTTTATAAAATCATCATAACTTGTGTTACATGTAGGACATACTATTTGCCTATATTCTTTATTCTCATCCTTCTCAAAGACATCTCCAAGTAAACCTGACAATAACTTAGAAAAGCTAAAGTCTTTGTCAAATATACTTGAATATTGATCAATATCCTTGGCACATTGTGAACATAGATGATGCTCATTCTTTTGGTCGCCATCTATTATCTCAGTGTAAAAGACATTTGCCTCTCTTATTTTACATTTCTCACATAACATCTTTGCTACTATATCTCCTCAATTTCTTGTACTTCAAACTCATTATACAACTCATCTATCAATTCATGTGCTTCATCTCTTGTTACACCATTGCATATACCTCTTGCTACTACCACTCCAAATTCTTTTCGCATGCTATTTAGTACTCTAAGTTTGTCTGCATCTATTTTTATCACTGCACCTTTTCTTCTGTCAAGTTGTACAAAGCCTTCTCTCTTCAATGTAGCATAGGCCTTATTCACAGTATGCATATTTATGCCTATTTCTTCTGCAAGATGTCTTACTGATGGCAATAAATCTCCCTCATGGTATTTGTTTGTTGCAATTCCAACTATAATTTGATTGCAAAGCTGTACATATATAGCCTCTTCACTATGAAAATCTATGATTACATCCATACTTACACTCCAAAATAATATAAAATTTGTCTGCTTTATGCTCTATATATCTCATATTTAATAAATAAAAAAATGAAATAACTATTCAAGTCAGTTATAAATGTTATAGTGATAGTATAACACAATAGGATTCTAAAAAAACAATATTTTATAACTTTGGCCATTTATTTTAAAAATTCTAGCTTACCTGTTATTCTTATCTTAATCCTTGTTTTATATATATTAAACAACATTTTTTATACTAAAAGTTGGATATAATTTTCATTTTTATTTTTTTATTAAGTTGAATCGCATAAAAATTATTTATATTATACACTTATTTATGTAACTATTATAACTTAAATTCATAAAATATTAATTTTTTTACTATTGCATATATTTGTCTATTATGCTATCATAATACACGTAGTTGAGAGTTTTCTTGCGTTGACCTCTCACTACAAAATGTGCATTATGCACTCCTATATCACTCTAACAGGGAAACAGCAGCCGTTCGGCTGCTGTTTCTCGTTAGATAAAAAAATAGACTTCTATTACAAACTATATCTTGCAATAAAAGTCTATCTAAAAACCATATTATTTTGAAATATTCAATTCTCTTCTAAGTATCTTTGCTATTTCCTCATAATCATTTTCTGACAGATACTTCTTGTCAGGATTCATAGTAAAAGTGGAACCCCATTCATCCCCACCTTTATACTTGGGTACTATATGCATATGTAAATGACAACTTGTATCTCCATACATACCATAATTAACCTTACTTGGTGAAAAAATTTTATGTATAGCCTTTGCTATCTTATTTGCATCAAAAAAGAACCGGTTTCTTTCTTCATCAGAAATATCGACAATCTCACTTACATGATCCTCATAAGCCAGAATGACTCTTCCCATCTTGGTCTGTTCCTTAAATATGTATAAATATCCACTGTCCATTTTACCTACCGGATATCCAAACTTATCAAGCAAATCTCCTTGCATACAATAAGCACAATTATTATCTTTCATATATTCTCCTTATGTAGAGCTATTTTACTCCACATTTTCATAAACAACATTACCCTTGCAAATAGTATAAACGATCTTTCCTTGTAATGTTTCACCCAACCATGGGGAGTTGCAAGATTTGCTTTCGCTCTTATCATATTTCCACTCTTTATTTATATCAAACACCACAATATCTGCAATTTCATCCTCTCTTAGAACTCCTCTATCCATATTGTATAGTCTTGCAGGCTGATAGCTCATTTTATTTACCAAATCAAGGAGTGAAAGATACCCTGGTTTTACCAGATTCATAAATCCTAATGAAAAGCTGGTCTCAAGTCCTATTATTCCACTTGGTGCATTTACAAAATCCTTATTTTTTTCTTCAACACTGTGTGGTGCATGATCTGTAGCAATAATATCAATAGAACCATCTTTCAGTCCTTCTATAATTGCCATTCTATCCTCTTCTTCTCTAAGCGGAGGATTCATCTTTGCCAATGTACCATATTTTATAACATCTTTATCAATGAGTGAAAAATGATGTGGTGTTGCCTCTGCAAATACACGGGCTCCGGCTTTTTTTGCCTTTCGTACAAGCTCAACACTTTCCTTTGCACTTATATGCTGGATACTTATGGTTGCACCTGTCTCTCTCGCAAGTTTACAATCCCTCTCAACCATTGATATCTCCGCCTGTCTATCTGAACCAAAAATATGCATCTTATCTGATGAATAACCATGATTTATTCCATTTTCTTTAATAAATTGTGGATCTTCTTCATGGAATGAAAGCGGCATTTTTATATTCCTTGCATATTTCATAGCTTCCCTTGCTAAGTTTCCGTCTAGGAGTGGTCTGCCATCATCTGTAAAACCTATAGCACCGGCTTCTCTAAGCTCATTTAATTCAGCAAGTTCCTCTCCTTTCATACCTTTAGTAATGCAGGCACATGTCAAAACATTGATAGGAGTATTTCTTCCTTTTTTTAACACTTCAAATATTAATTCGGGAGTATCAATAGGTGGTTTTGTATTTGCCATAGCAACTATTGTGGTAAAACCTCCCTTTGCCGCAGCCATTGCACCACTTGCTATATCTTCTTTATACTCAAATCCCGGCTCTCTAAGATGTACATGTACATCTACAAATCCAGGAGCCGCACAAAGACCGGTGCAATCATATACCTTCAACCTTTCTCCATTTGCTCTTGCCATCAATGTAGCATCTAAATATAACTCTCTACCTGTTTTTTTATAATCTTTCCCTCTGATATCAGTATATCCCTTATATCATCAGTCCTTGTACAAGGATCTAACAATCTAACATTTTTTTAACATTATCATATAAATATATTCCTTTCTAAATACTTATATCGGGCTATATTATATCATATAAACGATTTTTGTTGGAAATTTTATATATAAAAAGGTATTAAAAAAAGGTGGTTGCCATGCAACCACCCAAAATTTCATTTAGATTACTTAAGAGCAACCTGTGCTCCAACTTCTTCAAGCTGCTTCTTGATAGCCTCAGCCTCATCCTTAGAAACTTCTGCCTTAAGAACCTTAGGTGCTCCATCAACAAGATCCTTTGCTTCCTTAAGTCCAAGTCCTGTAACCTCACGAACAACCTTGATAACCTTAACTTTCTGATCACCTGCTGCTGTAAGTTCTACATCGAACTCTGTCTTCTCTTCAGCTGCTGCTGCACCTGCACCTGCTGCTGCTACTACAACGCCAGCTGCTGCTGATACGCCAAACTCTTCCTCACAAGCCTTTACAAGCTCATTTAATTCAAGAACTGATAATTCCTTTATTGCATCGATAAACTCTGCAGTTGTTAACTTTGCCATTTAATAATCCTCCATTATTTGTTTATTTACGCTTCTTTGCTTTCAGCGATCTGATTAAGCACACGAGCGAAGTTTGTAATAGGTGACTGGATACTTCCAAGAAGTCTTCCGATCAACTCGTCTCTTGATGGTATTGTAGCTATAACTTTTATACCATCCTGGTCATATGTTACACCGTCTACTACTCCTGCCTTTAATTCAAGCTTTGGAGCAGTCTTAGAGAAATTGTAAAGTATTCTAGCCGGAGCAGTTGCATCTTCCTTTGAAACTGCAATTGCTGTAGGTCCCTCAAGTGAGCTATCTAATGTCTCAAATGGAGTACCCTGAGCAGCTAAACGAATCATTGTGTTCTTATAAACCTTATAAGTTATACCTGCTTCTCTAAGTTCTTTACGAAGCTTTGTATCCTGGTCAGCAGTAAGACCACGGTAGTCAACGACTACAGCTGCCTGTGCACCGTCTAAAAGCTCAGCAATTTCCTTAACTATAGGCTGTTTTAATTCGATTTTTGCCATTTTTAACCTCCTTTATAGTTTCAGTAAAACCCGTAAAAGCAATAAGTGTAATTTATACTAAAAAACCCTCTGACATGTAGACAGAGAGTGAGAATACATCAACGTACTTAGTCACTTCCTCGGTAGGCATTGCTTTAAGCCAAAGGCACCTACTGTCTACGGTCGTTTTACCTTGCCTAGGATACCAAAAACTCATTTACTTGTCAAGAGAAAAAAATATTTTTTCAATATTTTTATAAGCCATAAATGATAAAGTCCTAGTATACCACAAATAAATGTCCCACTTATGGTAGAATAATAATTTATACATTCTACCAGACAGGAGGTAATTTATAAACAAAACAGAGCTACTGTTAAATTATTAATTTTAACAACAGCTCTACTTAAACTAGCTTGCATTAGTACACAAGCATGCCCTTTGCCAACTGCCGGCATATACACAGGTGCTACCAAGAGCAGTCAAACCTAGAAGTAATGGTGCAAAAAAATAATTTCTTCATACAAACCTCCTTTAAACATATAATAAATTTTTATATACTAAAGTTAGCATTAAATATTAAAAAAATATAGTATTCATCGAATACTCTTTTTACTAAAAATCCAAAAATATTATTCATTAGATAATACTTTTTATAAACATTTTTAAAGTTATGCTATCTAAAAAAATAGTATATCCAGTTTGTATTATCTTCTTTAATTATTTACTTTCTTTATCAGTTGTACGATTACCGTCATTATTTGCATTAGCTACCATATTAAAATATATATTAAAATATATAATATTATTCTTATATGATACATGAATCTTACCCTTATGTCTGTTTATAATATTTCTCGCAATAGAAAGTCCCACTCCATAGCCCGAAATACTGCTGTTATGTGATTTATCTTCTCTATAAAATCTTTCAAAAAACTTTGAATAATCTGTATTCCTACCCTCTTTATATGTATTATACACCACAAGCTTGGCTTTTTTGAATGTTAACCCCTGTTGTAGCATTCTTACACCAATAATCCCACCTTCATCACAATATTTATTTGCATTATCGATTAGAATATTGACCAGCTCATATATAGCACTCTGATCTCCGGATATATATATATCCTTTTGGACATCTGATTCAAAATTTTTACCGCCCTTTATTGCCAATGATTTAAAGGACTTTGAGGATTTTTCCACTATATCTGAAAAATTGATATTTACAGCCGCTACACTCGTCTGTTCCTCAAATCTTGCAAGTACGACCAACCTATTTATAAGTTCAGTCAAACGCTGTATCTGTTCCTTTGTACTTTGCGTCCATTCATTTTCTCCGGTAAGCATCTCTGCCAATTCGTTATTAGCAGAAATTATAGCAATAGGAGTCTTTAGCTCATGACTTGCATTAGTAATAAAAGCTCTCTGATTCCTATAGTTTTCCATAAATGGCATCATTACCTTACCTGAAAAAATAATAAATATTACTATGAAAAAAATTAAATTTGAAAAGAAAATAAATACCGATGTCTCAATCAAATCATCCCTATCCTCAGAATATCTGGTAATATCCAGTACAACTATAAGCTTACTCTCATCAACCTCATCAAAATTAAGCTTATACGCAAGCTTTTGTCCATCAGTAGTTGTAAAGTTCCCATAGGTTTTACCTCCCGATAGTATTTTCTTTACATAAAATACAACATCTGTATCTGATAGATTTGCAATATGTTCAGTATTCATAGTTATTACTTTATCGCTACTGTCTACCTGTACACTAAAATATCTGTATTGATAGATATTATCTGAATTAGTCTTTTTGCCAAGAATCTTTTCGATAGTTTCTTCTTTGGGAAGAACTCCGTTGTTATCAGATAATAAATCTAATATTTTATTTATTCTCTTTTTCACTTACTGCATACTTTGAAGCATTTAAAACGCCTATTACTGAAATAAGCATTATAATAACTGCCACAGTAGCAACTAAAATGAATTGTATACGAAGCCTTCTAAACAAATTACACCTCAACTAATTCAAAATCACTATTTTCTTCTCCCATAATATCAATGTTTGCATTGATTGCCTTAAGTTTTTTCTTTAAATAAGATATATATATCCAAACATACCCGGCATCAGAGTCTTCATCCTTAGACCATACATGATTATAAATGTAATCTGTTGACAATTTCTTATTTTTATTTAGCATAAGTACTTCCATAAGCTTGGTTTCCTTACCTGCCAAAATAATAGAATTCTTTGCCGACAATTCCTGTTCTGCTACATTTAGCTTCACACTTCCAAATGTAAGTATCTTTTCATTAAACTTTGTATCTATTCTTCGCTCAAGTGATCTTATCCTTGCAATCAATTCCTTTAGCTCAATTGGTTTCGTAAGGTATTCATCCGCACCCAAATCAAGTCCCGCAATTTTATCATCTACCTCACTCATTGCAGTGAGCATAATAACATATGTTGTATTACCTGATTCTCTTATGTTTTTCAAAACTTCCAGCCCTGTCATCTTTGGCATCATTATATCAAAAATCATCAAATCAAATATTCCTGTACTTGCATGTTCAAGTGCCTGTTCTCCATCAAATGCCTGTACAACCTCATATCCTTGTATTTTCAATGCCGTAGCATATGCCCTTGACAAAGCAAATTCATCTTCAGCTAATAATATTTTCATTATCTGACTCCTCTATTAATTTTTTTATAGTTTGCATATTTAAGTCACAGGATGCCAACTCATCAGCACATCTTTTCAGCTCTTTTGTAATCCTCTCATGATTGCCTATATTTTTCTTGTATTTCATCTGATGCTCAAGAGATGCCCATGAATCCATAGCTATAGTCCTTAGTTGAATCTCAATGTAATACTTTCCATTCTCATTATCTTCACAATCCGGATATTCTGTTACTATTTCAAGTATCATATGGTAGGAACGATATCCATTAGGCTTTACATTAAGTATATAGTCCTTTTCATCCACTACATTTATATTATTCATATTTTTAAACATACCTACAAGAGTGTATATGTCGTCAACAAAACCACATACAATTCTTACACCTATAGCATCCTTGATTTCCTTTAATGCATTATATGTAGTGGGCTCTATACCTTTTCTCTTACATTTTTCTATCATACTTTCATTTGTCTTTATTCTTGTAATAAAATGCTCAAAAAAAGTTTATATCCGGTTTTTTTCTTTATATTCATCATTTAATATATTTACATCTCTTGAAAAACATCTCCAGTATAATTCCCAAATATTTTTTTCATAGTTTCCATATATATTCATCACGTAAACTTCCTTTTTATCTTTATACAAATAGTTTAACATAAATAAGTGTATAAAGAATGAAAAAAAGGCTAAACTTTTTATAGTTTAGCCAACGAAAAATATTTAAATTTATTTTATATGTAATAGTTCTACAGCAATCTGGAAGTAAATAACCAAAGAGACCGCATCAACGATTGTAGTAATAAGCGGTGCTGCCATAATAGCAGGATCCAACTTAAGTTTTTTTGCTAATATCGGTAACATTCCACCAATAACTTTAGCTAAAAATACTGTGGCAAACAACGCCAATACAACTGTAAGAGCTACAACAGGCTGTCCCGGATACTGAATAACCAATCTTATAAAGTTCACAAGTCCCAGTATCAAACCTACGATAACAGATACTCTAGCCTCTTTCCATATAACTTTAAGTATATCTGAACTGGCAATCTCGCCTATTGTCATACCACGAATAATCATTGTAGATGACTGTGAACCTGCATTACCACCTGTGTCTGTCAGCATAGGAACAAATGAAACCAGAAGTGGCATTACCTGAAATGCATCCTCATACTTAGTAAGTATACCACCCGTAAGCATTGAACTAATCATAAGCACTAAAAGCCATGTGATTCTGTTCTTTGCAAGCTCCAATACACTTGTCTTTAGGTAAGGCTTCTCAGATGGGAGCATAGCTGCCATCTTCTCAAAGTCCTCTGTTGCCTCTTCTTCCATGACATCCACAGCATCATCAATGGTAACAATACCTACAAGTCTGTTTTCATGGTCAACTACAGGTAGAGATAACAAATCATATTTATTAAATAAATCGGCGATATCCTCCTTATCATCCGTGGTTACAGCCTTAATGACATTAGTATCCATAATATCTTCTATTTTGACATCATAGTCATTCATCAAAAGATCCTTGACTGTCACTACACCTTCAAGCATTCGCTTGGCATCCATAACATAACAGGTATATATAGTTTCCTTGTCATAACCATGCTTTCTTATATAGGCAAATGCCTCCTGCACCGTTATGTTCTTTTTTAATCCTATATACTCCGCAGTCATTATAGATCCTGCTGAGTTTTCAGGATATTTTAGGAATTCATTTATCTGTAATCTTGTACTTGGAGCAGCATTTTGTAAGACTCTCTTTACAATTGTTGCCGGAAGCTCCTCAAGCATATCTACAGCATCATCTACATATAACTCTTCAATTATATATGCCAACTCTTTATCTGTAATACTGTTTATTATATGTTCCTGAGTCTCTACTTCTAAACAAGCAAACACATCACTTGCAAGCTCCTTAGGGAGCATTCTGAAAATAATGATCTGTTTTTCAGAATCAAGCTCCTCTAAGAAGGAAGCAATATCAAACTCATTCATCTCGCAGAGCTCATCTTTTAATTGTCGGAACTGTTTTCTTGATACAAGATTAAATAATACTTCTTTTACATTCTCTTCCATAGTCCCACCTTTCTCTGCCAAAAATTATTATTATTCAAGATCTGAAGGCTTCATAGACAGATCTATTCTTCCCTTTACAGGATCAACCTTCAATACCTTTACTGTAACCTCATCTCCTATTTTTACAACATCTTCAACTTTTTCCACTCTCTTATCTGAAAGCTTTGAAATATGAACCATACCATCCTTACCTGGAGCTAATTCTACAAAGGCACCGAACTCAAGCATACGAACAACGCTACCTCTCATAATCATTCCGGCTTCAATCTCTATTGTTATACCTCTTATTATATCAATAGCCTTATCAATCATTGTCTGATCTGTGCCTGCAACTGATACCAATCCTTCTTCACTGATATCAATCTTTACTCCGGTATCTTCAATGATCTTATTGATCGTCTTACCCTGCTTACCTACCACATCACCAATCTTTGAAGGACTGATTTGGATCTGTGAAATCTTCGGTGCATATGGACTCAGTTCTTTTCTAGGTTCAGATATACATGGCTTCATACAAGTGTCCATTATGAAATTTCTTGCTTCATGACATCTTGCAATAGCACCTTTTACAATATCTTTGTAAGTCCATGAATCTTAATATCCATCTGAATAGCTGTAATACCTGCATCAGTTCCTGTTACCTTAAAGTCCATATCTCCAAAGAAATCTTCCAGCCCCTGAATATCTGTAAGCAATACATAGTCATCATCAGAATCACCTGTTACAAGTCCACATGAGATTCCTGCTACCATCTTCTTTATTGGAACTCCGGCTGCCATAAGTGCCATACATGAAGAACATGTAGATGCCATAGAAGTAGAACCGTTTGACTCAAAAGTCTCAGATACAGATCTTATAGCATATGGAAAATCCTCAGGAGTAGGAAGTACAGGTATAAGTGCACGCTCGGCCAATGCACCATGTCCTATTTCTCTTCTTCCGGGACCTCTTGAAGGTCTGGTCTCACCTACTGAATAAGAAGGGAAATTATACTGATGAATATATCTCTTTGTAGTTTCTAAAAGATTAAGTCCATCAATCTTTTGTGCCTCTGCTAAAGGTGCAAGTGTAACTATATTACAGATCTGAGTCTGTCCTCTGGTAAACATAGCTGAACCATGTACTCTTGGTATAATATCTGTCTCAGCTGCAAGTGTACGAATCTGATTCATAGCTCTGCCGTCAGGCCTCTTCTGATCCTTTAAAATCATCTTTCTTACAGTCTTCTTCTGATACTGATAAATAGCCTCACCAAGTAGAGGTATCCACTCTTCTTTGTCTGCAAATGCTGCTTCAAGTCTTTGTGTGATTTCCTTTATATTTTCTTCTCTAACCTGCTTTTCATCTGTGAAAACTGCTACTTCCATCTCCTGTGGAGGTACGATTTCCTTAATAGCTGCTGTAAGCTCTTCAGGAATAACAAATGCTGTGTAAGAATGCTTTTCCTTACCAACTTCCGCTACAATCTTATCGATAAATGCAATAATCTCCTTATTTACTGAGTCAGCTTTATAAATAGCCTCAATCATCTTTTCATCAGGTATTTCATTTGCACCTGCTTCAATCATTATTACCTTATCTCTTGTAGATGCTACTGTAAGCTTAAGATCTGATACAGCCATCTGCTCCTCATTAGGGTTTACCACAAAAAAATCCACCTACCATACCGATCTGTGTTGTAGCACAAGGTCCATCAAAAGGAATATCTGATATCGCTGTTGCAATTGCAGAACCAAGCATAGCTGTAAGTTCAGGTGAACAATCAGGATCTACAGACATTACAAGATTGTTTAATGTAACATCATTTCTATAATCCTTAGGAAAAAGCGGTCTCATCGGTCTGTCTATAACTCTTGATGTAAGTATAGCATTCTCACTTGCCTTTCCTTCTCTCTTATTAAATCCTCCCGGCATTTTACCTACCGCATACATCTTCTCCTCATATTCTACTGAAAGAGGGAAGAAATCAATACCGTCTCTTGGCTTATCTGATGCTGTAGCTGTAGATAAAACTGTTGTATCACCATAGTGCATAAATGCAGCACCATTTGCCTGTGCAGCTACTCTCCCGATATCAACTCTGAGAGTACGACCTGCGAGTTCCATTGAATAACTTTTAAATTCCTTACTCATTTCATCTCCTTTTGGCTTGCCGATATTCGAGAAGGGCTCTTCTTGAAACATAAAAATATGAACTAGTGATAAAAACTAAAACAATGCTTTAATGCTTATCACTAGCTTCGGCTACAAGCCACTAATAAATTATAATAATATGTTAGAACATATTTGGTCACATAGAATAATTGGTTGCTCCAATATCTTAAAAAAGGTGGAGAAAAACTCTCCACCAATGATACGATAATCATACAAGGCTTTCAAAGAATTTTCCTTGAACGAAATCCTGAAAACTAAAGACTCTTTATTACTTTCTAAGTCCAAGTTTCTCTATAAGTGCACGATAACCCTCAAGATCCTTATTCTTAAGGTACTGTAAAAGATTTCTTCTCTTACCTACCATCTTCAAAAGACCTCTTCTTGAGTGATGATCCTTAGGATTTGCCTTTAAATGCTCTGTTAATTCTGTGATTCTTGCTGTAAGAACTGCTATCTGAACCTCAGGTGAACCTGTATCTCCTGCTTTTCTTGCATACTCTTCCATGATAGCTGTCTTTTTCTCTTTTGTAATCATTTTCTTTCTCCTTTAAAAAATCTTACCGTATACATAAGGTAAGGTTGGAGTATCCATATCTCATGTATAGGCGTTACTACCCCAAAATAATAACAAAATCAAGTGGCAATGTCAATGGAAAATATCATAATACCCTCAATATTTATAAGCCATAAATGATAAAGTCCTAGTATACCACAAATAAAAACCCCCTGATTATCAACCGCCACAGTATATATTAAAGAGTTAAAAGCTCAAGAAGATACAAACCTTATCATTAAAGTACGATAAATAATGTACATTACAGGGCATTTTTAATATCATAAAACTATTTTTTATTTTTTAAATATGCACCAATCAGCTGTCCGGTTAAGCTTATCACAAAATACGCACCAACAAACATAAGAGATCCGGCCCCAAAAATAACCATATAAAGCAACAAAAGAATGGCTACCCTCAATGCAAAGTACCATTGAAGATCATTATATATTGCAAATATTATTGACATAATAAGTATTATTAAAGGTGTGATAATAAACCAAAAATATACTCCAAGTATCATTCTGTCTGATGGATGATTTACAGGCAACACATACGTAAATAATGGCAGTACATAATATGTTACAGCTATTAAAAATAGTATATTTATATTTATGAACCAGACATTTTTTTCAAAAAAATCTTCCATAATCGATCTCCATAATAAATCCTTTATTTTTTTAAATAGAGCTATTGTATACCTACTTTTTCAATATATTATTTCTTATAGTGTAATTATAACACAATTATTCGCTGATGTTTTATATTTTTCTTTATAAGCACAAAAAGCAAACTGTTATAACAGACTGAAAAATTCAAAGTATTTCCATTATTTTTTTATAAAGTCAAATATTATTCTTAAGACAGTAAACCACAATATTGCCACTATACGGGAGAAGTATATATGAAATATAACTTGATAGATACAACTCTAAAACAACTTTCTTCTTGAATTCAAAACTATATATTACCACAAAAATACCGACCTACTAATCATTAGATTTTAGTCTAATTTTTGGAGGTCAGTACAATTAAACAGCCCGTTTTTTCTACATATTTTATAATAAATGTGCACGCATTTCTTCAGCAGACATATCAAGAAGATATGCAGGTGCAATATCAAATACTGTATGAGCTCCTATCTTACCTTCCTTATGTAAACGATATACTGCTCTTGAATATGCAACTATTACAGAAGCTGTAAACTCAGGATTTGAATCGAGTTTTAAGCTATATTCAATAACATGATTATGCTCATTCTCCCAACCTGTCTTACCTGTTCTAATAACAAATCCACCATGTGGTAGTTTTGAATGATTTTTCTTCATTTCTTCCATAGAAATAAAATGCACTGTAGTATCATAATCTGCAAAATAATTTGGCATTGTCTTTATTTCATTTTCTATTCTTGCCTTATCAGCACCGTCCTCTACAACTACATAGCACTCTCTTATATGCTTTTGTCTTGTGGTAAGATTTGGATTACTTCCACCTCTTACTTCCTCAAGTGCCTTATCTACAGGAACTGTATACTGTCTGGCATCAACAACCCCATCTATTCTCCTTATAGCATCTGAATGTCCCTGACTTACACCCTTTCCCCAAAAAGTATAGTCACAACCTGTAGGAAGTATAGCATTTCCGTAAACTCTATTTAATGAAAACATACCCGGATCCCAACCTGAAGAAATGAGGCCAAAATGATGGCTTGTCTTTGCAGCATCATCTACTCTTTCAAAATGCTGTGGTATATTTGCATGAGTATCAAAACTGTCTACAACATTAAAATATTTAGCATACTCAGGTGTTTGCTTTGGTAAATCAGTTGCACTTCCACCACAAAGTATCAAAACATCTATATCGTCTTGATAATTCAATATTTTATCAACATTCTCAACTTTAGCATCTGATGTAAGAATCTTTACACTTGAAGGATCTCTTCTTGTAAATACAGCTACCAGCTTCATATCTTTTGTATGTTTGATAGCACATTCTATTCCTCTCCCAAGGTTTCCATATCCCAAAATTCCTATTCTTATCATTTTCTCACCATCCGCCAGCCAAATAAATCAACCGGACAAATCCTTTCTTTGTTAATGCCACATACAAAGCCCTTATACTAAAAAAGATAGAATTACTCTAAGACTCATCTTTGAGCATTCTATCCTAAAATATGTATAATTCATAACGAACTAAGTTGTCAGCTGTATATATAATAATACTTTTTTGAAAAATTGCAAGTTAATTATTTGTTTTTATCTTCCTGTTTTTTTCTTTCAACAAATCTTCCCATATAGTAGGCTATGATTCCAACTCCTATACCGGTTTGCACACAGAACAAAAGACTTTCAACCTCTCCCGGCAGTTCCTTTCCTAAAACAGTCTCTATTATAGGATTAAACCATAGGCTCATATTCTCCACCCTGTATTTCAGAAACCACTTCACTTCCTGCATCATCAGATCCACCAAACTCAGCATTCCTTAGCATAAACAAAGGTACAATAGCCATCAGTACCACTACTACAAGCAGACTTATCACAAGTTTTTTTATTCTTTGACATTAATTACTACCTCCTTTTTAAAAAAATCCTATTTCTCTAAGTTCAGATTCTGCATATGTTTTAAGACCAACCATTATAACTACTGTAAGCAATCCCTCTATTATAGCAAGTGGAAGCTGAGTAGGTGCAAATACAAGTAAGAACTTACCCGCAGAAGCCATTACTCCACCCTCCTGCATAGGATATGCAAAAGCAAGCTGGAAAGCAGTAACAACATAAGTAAGCAAGTCTCCGAGGAATGCTGCTAAGAATATTGAAACATTGTCATTTACTTTAGACTTTTTACAAATCTTATATACTATAAATGATACAAAAGGTCCTGCTATCGCCATTGAGAAGGTATTGGCTCCAAGTGTAGTAAATCCTCCATGTGCTAAAAGTAATGCCTGGAATATAAGTACTATTATACCAAGTATGCTTACTGCACTAGGACCAAAAAGAATGGCTGCAAGTCCTGTACCTGTCATATGTGAACAAGATCCAGTCACTGAAGGAATCTTAAGTGATGAAAGTACAAATACAAATGCACCTGACATAGCCAAAAGTGTTATTGATTTTCTATCGTTGGATATTGTCTTTTTAATTGAAAGATATCCCGCTATTAAAAATGGCAATGCTATAAGACTCCAGGCTATAACATGTCCAACCGGCAAAAATCCCTCCATAATATGCATTGCATTTGCAGTAAATGGCAGTGCAAAGCAAAATGCAAATATAATTGCCGGAGTAATAATAAGTTTCTCTTGATTTTTCATGAAATCCTCCTAAAAATTATTTTATATTAACTCAAGTCTTTTACCTGAGAAATAAACTTCTCTCGAAATTCATCTATATTCCTTGCCGGTATATCGTTTGCCTTAAAAACTGAATTTTGTCCAAGTATTTCAAAAACCTCAAGAAGTATAGGCTTCTTAAGATTTGCTCTTCGTAAAACCTCTTTATTAGAAAATACATCTATAGGATCTGAATCAGCTATTATATTTCCATCACAAAATACCACTATACGGTCTGCCCAGCGGAAAGCAAACTCCAAGTCATGTGTGGATATAACCAGAGTTTTTCTATCTCTATTTAATTTATCAATGACCTCTTCAAAAATAGCTGTATTTTTTGGATCAAGTGAGGCTGTAGGCTCGTCAAATATAATAATCGGTGAATCCATAGCAATAATATCAGCTATACTTACCCTTTTCTTTTCTCCACCGCTTAAATAATGTGGTGGTCTATCTATCAGATGAGAAATATTCATATAGTTGAGTGAATCTAAGACTCTTTTCTCAACCTCCTCCTTGGATAGACCAAGATTTATAGGTCCAAAACTCACCTCAGCTCTTACAGTAGAAGCTATTATTTGATTGTCTGCATCCTGAAATACTATACCTACATTTTTTCTAAGCTCCTTTATAGAAGTCTTGTCTATCAACTTATCCATATAATACACATTACCGCTATTAGGCTTAAGTACACCATTTATATTTAAAAAGAAAGTTGATTTACCTGAACCATTCGCACCTAGAATAGCTAAGCGTTCACCCTCATATATATCCAACGAAACACCTTTTAAGGCCTCATGTTCTTTAGTATAGGAATAATGCAAATTTTTCTGCTTTTTAAAATAATCTTTTTCATATAATAAATCCCTTAATCAAGACTGTGTAAAAAGGAATATTAAACCTTTTAGTCATAGTCCATATAGCAAACATAACAAAAATATTTAAGATCGCTATAGCAATATTTTTTTTATCCAGCTTCTTTTCTTCCTGGAGAAATTTTAAATCTCCTTCAAAACATCTTGCTTCCATAGCTGTATAATAGGCATTGGCTTTTTTTAAAGATACCACCAAAATATTGCTTGCAATATTTCCAAAAGCTTATAAAAGAAGCTCTAAGATTATGATATCCCATCCTTGAAAGTGCAGAATTATGCATATTTATATAGCTTTCTATCAAAATAAATATAAATCTATATATAAGATTCATAAGTTCGATTATAAGTTTGGGTATATGCATATTTCTTAACGCATTAATTATCTCATATGGCATAGTCGATAGTATAAGGCTTTGCATAATACTTACACAGGCAAGTACCTTTATTATAAGTTTTGCTGTTTCTATAAGCTGCCCTCTTGAGGTATAAATGTAAATCCCTAAAATTTTTATATAAAACTCACCACTATTCTCAAATGAAAATCCTAAAGCAATACCTATACTTGCAAGAATTATAAAACTAAGAGGTGCCATAAGTATGGAGATATACTCACTAAAATCCATTCCACCCAAGTTTACACTTATAAAAAACATCAAAAAAAATACATAGGTTGATACAAAAATATTATTAAACACTATTGTCAAAATCAGTGTTAACAGGGAAGATATAAGTTTAAATTCAGGATTTATATATTTAAGCTTTGAATGAAAAAGCATATAAATCAATCGAAAAAGTAACTACCATGTTGATGAGCCATATAAATTTCCTCAAAAAAATAACTGCCTACTTCAGTTTCATATGAAAATGATCCCAAATAAGACAGTTAATAATGTCAATATATTACACAATTAGAACAGCAAAATAAGAGTACTAAAAGCACCTCTACTTATCTAAAATATGTTGTAAAATGGCTGAAGTTTATAGGGATCGTAAAACTCAGTCTTCTCTACATGTAAAACAATATGAATCACATATACATAGATGTATCCTGACTTAAATTCTAATAAATTTTTATTAGAAGACCCAACCTTCCCATTTTATAAAACAGTGGTAAAAAAGAGTCTATTAATTATCACAGTAGCGTCCCTGTGCGGGATTCTCACCCAACTTCCTATGCAAAGCATAAAAATCTATGTATCTTGTAAAAAGATTACCATAATATTGTGTTAAAATCAAGCAAGACTAATAATTATGTTGATATAAATTCTTATGCTAAAAATTTTGCTTTGCATCACAAAGTCACTTTGGTACAATTTTTAATACAAACTGATTATTTTAAAAAGGCCCCTTATGATTTTATTTATCATAGGAAGCCTTTGACTTAATTTCTATTCAAATTATAATATATTACATTGCAAATAAGTCATTTAGACTTTCTGACATTGTAGGATGTGTAAATATAAAGTTTGCTATATCCTTTGCTTTGATACCATTATCCATTGCAAGCTTTATAAAGTTTATCATTTCATAGGACTCCTCACAGAAAAGTTCTGCACCCAGAATAGTTCCATCTGATGTAACCAAAGCCTTTAAGAGTCCCTCAGTTTTCCTTAAAACCTTAGCCTTTGGAATAGCATTAGCACTAAGACTTAAAACTCTGTAGTTAAGTCCTGCTGCCTTTGCATCCTTTTCACTCATTCCAACCCTTGAAAATGGTGGATTTATAAATACTGAATATGAGAAGGCACCTCTGTTCTCAGTAGTTCTCTTATCTTCTCCCATTATCTCATCCCAGATGATTCTACTGTCGTCGAGTGAAATATATGTAAACTGAAGCTTACCGCAAACATCACCTGCTGCCCAGATATTATCTGCACTTGTCTTTAGATGCTCATCAGTTACAATAGCTCCTCTCTCAGTAAGCTTAACTCCTGCATTCTCACATCCAAGACCGTCAGTATTCGGTCTACGACCTACAGCAAGTAAAATTGCATCAGATTCCAAAGTCTTTGCCTCTCCTGCAATCTCGTAATATAATTTGCCTTCTTCGGCCTTAGTTACCTTTGCACCTGTAACTATCTCTACACCCTTTGCTTCCAAAACTTCTTGTATAGCTTTAGCAATATCTTCATCTTCTCTTGGTAAGAATATATCACCATCCTGAACTATTGTTACTTTGCTACCAAAATCTGCATACATAGATGCAAACTCGAGTCCAATATAACCACCTCCTACAATGGTAAGTCTTTTTGGTAACTCCTCAAGGTTCATAATAGACTCTGATGTATATACGCCTTTGCTGTCAGCTCCTTCAATCTTCGGTATTACAGTAACTGAACCTGTGTTGATAATAAACTTCTCAGCTTCAATTTCCACATTTCCGTCTTTAGTTGAAACAACTATATGGTGATTATCTTTAAATGATGCCGTTCCGTCAATAATCTCCACACCTGCGCTTGCTATCTTATCATAATTTGCCTTATTAAGAGCAGCTGTCAACTTTTTCTTTTCTACTACTGACTCCCTGTAATACTGTACTTTCTCCTCAAACTCCATATTTTGAGATTTAGATGCATCTGTTATAAGACGCTTTGAAGGAATACAGCCTACATTAATGCAGGTACCTCCATACATATTTTTATCTTTCTCAACTAAAGCAACACTTTTACCGGACTTACTAAACTTAGCCGCAAGAGTCTTTCCAGCCTTACCGAAACCGATAACAACTATATCATAATTAGCTTTCATAAGCTTTACTTCCTTTCAATTTGATTTTATATTATTATACACCTGATTTTATACAATTGAAATACTTATATTTAATTTATATTGTCTATACTCCAAGTATGTCTTCTTCACCTTTATAGACACAATACTCCATATCCCCACTGTTCCAGATATACATAATGGCTGATACTGTATTCTTCCCATCCTCCCAAAGCCATCCTGAATAAGTAGTTGAATTTTGAAAATAGCCTTCTGTAATAATCTCAAACTCGGAATTTTTATGAACTTCCATAAATTCCTTTAAAGAAATACTATTTCCCGTAAAACGTCCTTTCCCTAAAGTTTTATTAAAAATCAACATACTGCATAGGCTCAAATCGCAATCTTTAAAACAAACTTCACCTGTATATTCTCTTTCTTCATTATCGATATATCTAAATAATGTATCCAACCTTAGAGTAAGCATTTTATTATGGAATTTAAATTCCTTTACTCTGCTGTTTTGAAGGCTGAAAATAATATTACTGTGTCTGTCATATATAAATTTATTAAAACTTTTATTCACAATTTACTCCTGAATCTAAAGCAATAGAAATTTTATGCTACTGTCTACGCATCTTGAATCTGCAATGCCTTATAATTATTATACATTATTCTATTATATATTGGTTGTCGGAATTTAAATATACCATAACAGTCCTCCATCGGTCACAAAACTATATTACAGGCACTCCTATATGCAATACTTTCTTTACAAAAGATTTGAAAGTGACCTCATTACAAGGTCAATATCCTGATTTTCCAGCTCCTGTATTACATGTAAGTATGTTTTCTGAGTAGTAGTCATACTTGCATGTCCAAGTCTTCTCGCTACACTGGCAATAGATACTCCGGCATATAGCAAAATAGAAGCATGTGTATGGCGAAGTCCATGTACAGAAATAACAGGGATATTAACTTTTTTACAGTACCTCACCAAAATATCATTAACTGTAGAGTTATAAACCTTATTATCTCTTACAAATATAGGCTTATCTGCCGGAAGATCCTTTACAAGTGTGGCAAATTGCATCACCACCTGCCAGTCAATCTGTATCTTTCGCACCGATGATTTATTTTTTGTAGGAGAAAAACCACCACCTTCCTTATAATTCCATGTCTTATTAACTGATACAGTCTGATGTGCAAAATCAAAGTCATTTGGTGTAATTGCAAGACCTTCTGAAAATCTCATTCCTGTCTTTGCCAAAAGTAAAATAAACCAGTCCCAACTCACCTCATCTTCAAGAGTCAAGCTCTTTAAAAGACTGTGAAGTTCAAACTGGTTCAAATACTTGATTTTCTTATTTGACGGAATCTTACCTTTGATAATAACCTTCCTGGTAGGATCCCTTGGAACAAGTCCCTCATCTACCGCATCCAGTATAGCTCCCTTTAACTGGTGGTGGAAATCCATAGTTGTCTGACGCTCATGCTCCTTTGCATAATCATTAATAATCTGTTGATATTCAACCCTTGAAATATCACATAAGCGAAGCTTTGGTGCCAGTTTTTCCACCCATATAAGACTCATCTTATACTTTGACAACGTTACATCCCTGATAGCACCTTCCTTATATATTGTTATCCATTCCTTATAAAAATCTTTCAATAAATCTGTTGATTGAAAATCCTTAGGCATATCTCTCCTTCCTACCGATGAAGGACCTGCCTAAGGATATTATAAATCTTTGATATTAAATTATTCTACATCTTCATTATCCGGATCCTTAATATCTATATCATATAAAATATAGTCTCTCAATAATTTTTCGGCATTATTTCTAACTACAAATGGAGGAAGCTTCTTTCCCTCAAGCTTCGTATAATATTCCGTTGCAGGCTCATTTGCTATAGATTTTTTCAATGCATCGTATCTTCCGAACTCATCAAGATTTGACTCTGTTACCTTGGACTTTTTGATTTCTACAAGCAGACCTTCTTCAACTCCCAGATATTTTACGAACTTTTTTATTTGTGACATTTCCTTATTTTTTGCATACATCACTATATAATCTCTAAAAGTCATATCTTTGCTAAGCTTGGCATCTCCGGATTGTATATCATGAAGAAAAATATTTGCGTACTTTTGTTCCTCCTGAGAAAGCATTGCAAAAGATTTATGAAGCTCCTCAAGTGTAGCCTCCCTCTCTTCCTTACTTACATTAGGATCGTAAAGCTGTTTTTGCCACTTCTCAAATCTGGAATTCATATAATCATTATCTATAATACCTGTATTTTGCTCACTTAAATACGGATCGACAGTAAACGTAACCTCATTATCATATTCACTTGTAGTATCTGTAGGTTTACTTAATTCCTTATATCTTTGCAAAAGTATATTATAATCTTCTTCACTTGGAATTACTGTAATACTGCCTGTACGATTATCCTCATCATCAATCTTTATTGAATATTCTTTTATATTCCAGCTAAATCCCTGTATTTTTGCAGCCTGTAAATATGTAGAAAACTCTCTGAAAAGCTTTGCAAACTTTGCCTTGGACTCAGTATCATCAGGAAGCTTTTGCATATCTGCAATATTTGCCTGTTTGAAAACAGCCTCCATATCCTTAAATGATATATTCATATGCTCAATATTATCAGGCAGATGATCCGCAAAAAGCCCTTGAGGTCTGTCTCCGGAATATAGCTTCATAGCATTCTCTATATTATTTTTCATTGTATGCGGCATTCTATAGTATTTTATAGAACCGAAAGGTTTTTCATTTATATTAAAAAGTCTGTTTGTTCTTGAAAATGCCTGTATAAGATTTTGATATTCCAAGATCTTATCAAGGTATAATGTATTTACCCACTTAGAATCAAAGCCTGTAAGCATTTGATTTACAACTATCAGTAAATCAAGCTGAGATTCCGCTTTCATGCGAACAAACTGTCCCTTGTGAGCAAGTCTTTCTGATACCTCCAACTTAAATTTTGCATATCTTGCAATATCCCAGTTTGTAGAATACCAATTATTATAATCATTAAGCATTTCTACAATACCGTCTTCTTTTTCCAAAGCCCTATCACCGCTTGCATTATCAATAGTCGGATCAAACAGACCGGTTACCTTCAAATCAGGATATTTTTCACGAAACTTCCTGTAATAACTTATTGCTTCAGATATGCTTGAAGTTGCAAATATGGCATGGAACTTATTATTTCGACTCAATCTAAGCCAATTTCTCTTTATATTATCAACTATACTGTACTGATACTTGTCATTTTCCCAAGCATCTTTCTTTATATAATCCTCAATACCTTTTTGATATGTACCGTCTTCCAGCAATGTTCCTGCCATAGATACTTCTGATGCTGTCATAAACCTATAATATATCTTTTGCATCTTCGGATCTGATATAGCCTCATCCTCGGAACTTGCACCGGCTTCTTCTATAGCCACCTTTTTTCTAAGTTCGATATCAGGATATACACACACCATAGTAGGATCGAATCCGAGTACATTCTTATCACGAATACCGTCTGCAATACTGTATCTGTGAAGTTCATCACCGAAGATATCCGTTGTGGTGCTCAAGCTCTTTTCATTCTCAGAAAATACCGGCGTTCCTGTAAAACCGAAGAACAGAGCATTGGGGAAAGTATTCTTTATCGTTATAAGCATGTCTCCAAATGTGGAACGGTGGCACTCATCAATAATAAATACCAACCTTTTATTTCGCATATCTTCAATATCCTTGGCACGCATCCTTCCAATCTCATCTTCCTTGATTCTGCTCATCTTCTGAATAGATGAAACTATCAAAGTATTCTTAGGATCTGTACTCTTCAGCTTTGAGATAAGCATATTTGTATCCTCAGTATCTTGCACATCATCTTCATTATCTGCAAATCCTTTATACTCCTTCAAAGATTGTGTTCCAAGCTCCTTACGATCCATTAAAAATACAACCTTATCGGCATCTTTTGAATTAGCTATAAGCTGTGCCGACTTAAAAGATGTCATAGTTTTTCCTGAACCTGTAGTATGCCAAATATATCCGCCTCTTTGATTATTATCCTTCCAATCATTCCTTGCTACTCTGTCGGAAATCTTATTTGATGCATAGTACTGATAACTACGCATTACCTTAAGTACACCGTCACCTCCGTCAGCTACAGTGTAAAATCCTATAAGTTGATGTGCCATAGGAATTGACAAAAGCCTTTCCACAACATCTTTCCAATAGTTAATCGGTTCATTATTTGCATCAGCCCAATGGAAATAAAAATCAGGCTTAAAATCACCATCCGGTCCCGGATTTGCAAAATAGAGTGTTTCATCAGGATTCATAGCTACAAATACCTGAACAAGTGCAAACAATCCTGTGAATACACCCTCATGGGCATACTTTTTGATTTGATTTGCCGCCTCCGCTACAGGAACACCGGATCTTTTCAGCTCAATATGAAAAACAGGCATACCGTTTATAAGAAGCATCAAATCTCCACGCCTATCCTGACGAACGCTGTCTTTTCTAAAAAACTTAGGCTGCTGCACTATCTGATATCTACTCTGTCCTGCTGCTATCTCATTTCTGTCATAAATTTTTAAACTGACTTCTTTATTGAAATGAAGCTTATCTTCAGGATTCTTTCTTGTGATAGATACAGTTTTTCCATTGATAAAGCTGTTAAGTGCCAACGGAGTCTTAAGCTCTCTGATTTTTTCTATCAGTTCATCCATCTCCTCATCTATTAGAGGAATATTGTTTAACCTGTCAATATCTCTATTATTCTCTAACAGTATATTAGCCCAATTTCTTATAAGGTCTTTTTCAGTATAATTTTTAAGTACATTCTTCTCCCAGCCGTAGTTTTGCAACAAGGCAATGACTGCACTTTCAAAGTCTGCTTCTTTGTAAAATAATCCATATTTACTCCAATAAGATTTATTGTAAAACTAAATATCCAAGCTGTTTTTATTCAGCAAAAAATCGTATATGCTCATGTTAAGTATTCCCGACTCACTGTAATGTGGCACAGGCGTATCCCTTGTTATTATAATTCGTTTAAAGAAATCTCCCGTAAGCATCAGCGGCCTTTGTTCCTGCATCAGTTTAGCCTCATCAGGTATAGCATATGCCGATTGTATATAATATCTCTTCGAAGCCTTATTACATACAAAATCAATTTCAAGTTGCTTGCGAATGCTGCTTCCGTTTTCATCTTTGCCGTTTTGTACAATCACCCCTACATCCACATTGAAACCTCGGATTTTTAATTCATTATATATAATATTCTCCATACTGTGAGTTTCTTCAATCTGCCTGAAATTAAGTCTTGCATTTCTTAATCCCATATCATTAAAATAATACTTTACCGGACTGCCTATATACTTTCTTCCCTTTATATCATAACGAAATGCAGTATCAATCAGGAAAGAATCACTGAGATATTCAATATAGCGTTTAATAGTATTGCTACTTATATTTTTATTTTTTACCGACTTGAAAGTTTTTGACAATTTCTCCGGATTAGTAAGTGAACCTATTGCTGAAGAAATTATATTTAATAAATCCTCAAGTTCGGCTTTATTTCTTACATTATGTCTACCGATAATATCCGATATATAAGTCTCCTCAAATAAGGATTTTAGGAATGCGACCTTTTGTTCGGGGCTTGAAATATTCAATACCAAAGGAATACCTCCGTATAACATATATTCATTCCAACCGTCAAGCTTTTCACCCTGATATACAGACATAAACTCTGCAAAGCTTAACGGATACATATGTATTTCATCACCTCTACCTCTAAATTCTGTAATAACATCCTTTGAGAGAAAACGTGCATTACTTCCTGTAACATAAACATCTACATTTTTCATTCTGATAAGACTGTTTAAGACAGCTTCAAAATCACTCAGCAATTGCACCTCATCCAACAATATATAATACATCTTTTCATCTTTTATAGACTCTTTCAGATGTGGATATAAAACATTAGGATCACAGAATTTTTTACTTTCAAAAGTATCAAATGATATTTCTATTATATGATTTTTGTCTATTCCTTTAGAGCTAAGATACTCTTTAAATATATTAAATAATAGGTATGATTTTCCACATCGTCTCATACCTGTCACTACTTTGACCAATCCGTTGTTCATCTTACTAATCAGTTGCTCCAAGTAATGATCCCTTTTTAATCTCCATACCGCCTCCTATTTTATATTATAATTTTGCATATATACGCCATTTACATCAATATTATTATATTCTTGATATAATATATTATCAAGAAATATACGTAATTATATTGCGAATATACGCAATTTTCATACATAGCATTTTATAGTTGATATTAAATTAAATTAGTTTATTTTCTATGACTTGGAGGCTTACTCTTAGTGTAATCTATAATTCTATAAGCTATTGCCTTAAAAATCAGTTGAAAAGGCTCCAGTTGATGAAGGGTGATAAGGTGGTCAATTAAATCAATAAACTTGCCTATACGCCTCTGCTCATCAAAAATAGTGTATGGAATGTTTATTGATTTCATACCTTCTATATCAATACTCCTACCATCTCTAATTCCATAAACATGTGGTTTTAAATCAGATTCAATAAATTTTTTAGATCTAAAATATGTATAGTAGAAAGTTATGTCAGTATTTTCTCCGCTAAAAGTATGATATGCAGGACTTACAATTCCTGTAGAATTTGCCCTTTCTAACCCACCTTCAAAAGAACGCAAATGTACAATAAAGTCACCTTTATTTACCATTTTATAATTTGACAAACTACCCTTATCATATTGTAAAGCCCTGTCAGATTCATCACGTCTTATTGTTCCACCACCCTGAATTATTGTAAGTGGTGGTAATTCTGAATGGTTCTTTTCAGAATATTCTTTAAAATCATACTATTTCCCCCAGCTTACGCTGTTCCCAAGATAAAGTACAACTAATTATCACCTTCAAAATATGCCCAAAAGACTTACTTTGATGAAGGGTGATAAGGTGGTCAATTTTAAAAAAGAAGTCTACAATGATATCTTGTTCTTTTCTTATTGGGAAAATTACATTACCTTTCAACGCATTTCCTGATGAGATTTTCATATCATTTTTTGCGCCTTTATTAACTAAAGGTTGCATATAATTATTCATTCTCGCATTTTGCTCGAAATATATTTGTATAAAGTTAGAATTTACATTTAATTTGGGTTTATATATTGCATATAACGTTGATACAATACCATCTCTACCTTTGTTTGCCTTTATAATCCCATATGGATTATTTTTTTAGAGGTGATTTTGTGTATACAACATACCCTGTTTTTAACAACTCCATAGTTATTTACTAACATCCCAGCAAATGATCTACCCTGAAATTCTATCTGGTTTTACAATACCAACATCTCCAGAAACTGATAAAACATTTTCTTTAGTATAATCATTGCTTAAATTTCTTTCCTCTGATACTTCAAGATAATATTCCAGCTTACGCTGTTCCCAATATATCGTGTCTTTTTATGCAAAATATTTCTTGTTATTTTAAAGAAATAACAGGAAATATTACTTATGATGCTTAATGTTGAGTAAAGTTATAGTTTTTTTCCGTTTCAAAAATACTTTATATGCTTAATAATTCTATTTTACAAGCTACACAAACATACTTTCTAGCATGGATTTCTTGATTTTTTGTAATTTTTCCAACTTACTTTGATGAAGGGTGATAAGGTGGTCGAGAGTTCTAAAAAAAGACCCTACACTATTCTGCTCACTTTTATTGGGTATGTCAGCATCTATTTCTGAAAACTCTTTTCTATTTACTATCTGCATTGTTCCTGCAGGTGCCAAACTTTTCATCTTATTTGACCATATAAAGCTTTCTGTTAGCAAAAAATATGGTTCATATTTATTTTTATAGGGTATTAATCCATTAATCTGTTGATTAAAGCTTCCTCTATCTATTAGCATTGTGTTTTTCCCAATGCTTGCAATGCATGTGACAAGTATTGTATTTGGGGGGACAATATGTGCCACTTTTTGGCCTAAGCTAGTTAACCTTTTCTCACTCTCTACCGTTATATTATTGATTATATCTGTTGGAGTAACCCAAACTATCCCTTCGTCACTATCATCTGTATAATAATATTTAAGTGAAGTTGATGGAGTACTACCAGTTATAATCATACCTATTTCCCCCAACTTACGCTGTTCCCAATCTTTAGTAAATCCTGAAAACCTGATTTTTGGAGTTTTTTCTCCATTTTGTGGAAAAAGATTTTCAAGCATTGATTTTTTTATAATTTTTAATTTTTCAAGCTTTCGTTGATGAAGGGTGATAAGGTGGTCGAGTGTTATAAAAAAGTCACCAACTTTTTTCTGTTCAGATATATTAAACGGTATTGATAGCATTGTCTCAAAGAAATCATTTGGTGCAATATTTAACAAACCATGATTTCTTGTACCTTCTGCCGCTATTGATTGTATCCCTCTATGCCATAAATCTGTGGCATAATATGTAACTAAGTAATCTGAACTGGTACTAGTATCATCTATAATCTTAAAAAGTATGTATAATGTAGATAATACACCATTCTTATATTTATCTAAACGTTTAATTGCCCCTAATGGAGCATCGACAGATGTACTCTTATTGTAAGCAAATTCACCTTTTTTTATAAGATAATAACCTCTAACATCTTTGCTTGCTATTCGTTTATCGAAAAACTCATTTTGATCAATCAATCCATATTGTGCTGAAATTGTCAGTGGCAGTGTTGATTCTAGTTTTTCATTTTTTCTTATAATCCTTTCTGCTATTTCCCCCAGCTTACGCTGTTCCCAATCTTCTTCAAAGCCTTTAAATCTTATCCTTGGTACTCTACTCATCTATACCTCCCAAGAGCTTTATCAGCTCATTGATGCCTTCCATATCTCTCTCCGATCCGGTAAGCTCTGAGAGCATACTTGCAAGTGACTTTTCTGTTTCCTTGATTTCTTTTTCAAGGTCATCCATAGTTACAGCATACTTTGTAGAAAGTGCTTCTACATCCTTTGTGAAGGCTTTCAGCATATCATTTGATAAATCAAGTATTTCGTTATAAATAGGGCTTGACCATTTTTCGTGTAATATATTATTTACCTCTTCCTCTGATAAGCTCTCTATCTTAGCTTTTGTCTCTAAATGAAGTTCATCTTCTCCCTGCTTTATTTCAGTCTTCAGCTTTTTCTCTTCGTTATTAAGTTTTTCAACTTTTTCCAAGGATTCTATAAGCTCTTTTGACTCACCGTCAGCCTTTAGAGATTTTACAACCGCCTTTATATTCTTGAATACAAAAGCGTCATTGGTATCATTTAATGCTTCCGATATAATTTCCTTATCATCTTCACTCATTGATTCCAGAATCTCCTCATATGAAGACGGTATTTCAGCCAGCTTTTCATGTTTCTCTTTTAAATCTCTTTTTCTTTCAGAAAGACAAATATCCTGTACCAAATCAAATGGCAGTATATGTCCCTTCCACCCTTCTTGTACTTCTACATCCTTGCCGTTCTTTTTCTTTATGACCATATTGGGGTCTACCTGTGTTATGGCTTTTATTCCCTCTGTCTGTATAAGCTCCAAATCTCCTGATATTTCAGTAAATTTATCTTCAAATATCTCATATGCTCCATACGGATCAATCAATGTGTTATCTACAAATCTCATAAAGATATTATTGGCAATAATCTCCTGAGTCTTTGGTATATTTATAGTTGTTGCGTTTGCTATTAGGATACTATCCAAGTATGCTCCCAAATCACCAAATCTCAACATATGATTTTTTATAAATTGCAATACATCCTTATTGTTTTTTATCGTCTCTCTTATATTCTCAGACTTTAATGATAAATAATCTTCTCCGGCAAAAAGTTCACCTTAAGTGAAGGAAACACCTCCCAGTATTTATCAAACTTTCCAAGCTCTGTTTCAGGGATTCCACCAAACATTGAAGCATATATATCATAGCTTTCTGCTGCTTCAGACGAATCCACATAACGAGGAATATTCAAGTTGTAGTCATTGGCACGAATATCTTCAAGACTTACTACTTTTGAATATTTTTCTATATCCTTTCTTGACTTTATCGTATCAACTATTTTTTTCTTATATCACATGCACGCAGTTGGTTGTTCTTTCCTTCTTTTTTTAAATCCTTTTTGAAGCATCTATTATAAGTACATCTGTATTTTCTCTCTTTTGTCTGAGTACCATCACTATAGTAGGTATACCTGTTCCGAAGAAAATATTTGCCGGTAATCCGATTATGGCATCTATATTGTTCTGTTCTATCAAGTTTTTTCTGATATTTCCTTCTTCGCCACCTCTAAAAAGTACACCATGTGGCAGTACTATTGTCATTATTCCATCCGGCTTTAGATGATAAAGGTCATGCAAAAGGAAGGCATAGTCAGCCTTTGACTTTGGAGCTATTCCATATCTCACATATCTTGGATCGCTGTCTTTGCCTGTAGAATCCCATCTTTGAGAATAAGGAGGATTTGATACTACAGCATCCACATACAGCGGTTCATATGTACTATGTGGATCAGACTCATCAAAGTACGGCCAGTCTTCTTTTAATGTATCACCATTTCTTGTCAATATATTTGCAGGAAGTATACCACGCATTACAAGATTCATTCTTGTTAAGTTATATGTATTTAAATTATACTCCTGTGCATAATACTGTATACGATTGGCATCGTCCATATATTTTGCAGCGGTTTTTCCTATATTTATAAGCAAGCTGCCGCTTCCCGATGTCGGATCATATATTTTAATTGTATCACGTCCCTTTAAATGTTCTGCTATAATTTCCGACATCAAAAGAGACACCTCATGAGGTGTATAAAACTCTCCTGCCTTCTTTCCTGCATTTGCTGCAAAGTTGGAGATCAAGTATTCATAGATAAATCCCAAAACATCATAGTCATGTTTATCATGCATTGGAATTTCATTGATAAGCTGTATAAGATCACTTACCGCCTTTGTCTGTGACTTTGTATCTGCACCAAGCTTTGAAATACCTACCTCAAGTGTTGTAAATACTCCCTCAAAGAGCTTTTTATGTGACGGTGATATATTCCTGTTAAATGATGACAGTCCTGTTCGAACATTGTCAACTGAGAAATCAGATCCCATATTTATCCAAGTAGAAAACAAGTCCTTATATGCTATAAAATATCCCAAATCCTGCTTTAGACTTGACATACTTGAATAACTGTCATCTGCCTCTTCATTAACATATTCCTTGATATTGTCCGCATCATATCCTCTATTATACAGGCCCTGCTCTTCTTTGTCTGAAAGATACTTATAAAAAATAAAGCCCAATATATAATCCTTATATTCATTGGCTTCAATCTTTGACCTCATTTGATTTGCAGACTCCCAAATCTTTGCCGCAAGCTGTTGTTTATTCATTTTACTTCCCCATTATCCCTTCATATGCACTATAACTTTAACTAAGTAAAAGTCCTAAAATATATTATATATTATTTCTTTTAAATAGATAGTCATTTTAAGGCAAATGCTGATAATATTTTGACCGTTTAAAAGATGTTCTACCATAGCGGCTCAGTTGTCAAAATTTTAGTTTGTCACTCTGTTTGCTTTCTATCGACCTATATATTCAGTACCCAGTTTTATTTAACTATACAAACAGATATTCTACCAATCAATTGTAATTTCCTTATTTTTTTAATTTTTGTTGTATATTTCTTTTTCTTTATTTTTTTCTTTCCGCGGGAAGATGTAGATGGGGCCGGATTCCACAATAATGCCTTTGTTAAAAAAATGCAAACTTTACCTCAGAAAAAAATTAACAGAATCATATTCTCCCCTTTCTTTAGAAAAATGTATCAGCATTTATACATAAAAAAATATAAAGTTATCATGTTTTTTTATATATCGCTCTATACTTTTCACTATTCTTATCCCTTCCAATTTCATAAGAAAAAAAGCTTTTTTTCAGTAAATGTAGTATCTACTGAAATTTTTTTTAGGTTTTAGTCGCATCAAATCAAGTATGTCTTTAAGTTCTTTATTAATATTATAGCTACTGCCAACTTGCAAACACTTGTACTTCTCGCCTTTTCTTCCACCAAAAATAGCACACAACCCTTTTTCTGTTTTTACATTTGAGTTATATTCCTTTATTTCCTTATAAACTTGATTTATTGCTTTTTTATCCATATTTTTGTTAAAAGAACATATTTCTTTAACATACGGTTTAATCTTACACCAATCTTCAATATTTTTTATTCCATTATCATCCATAGCTACATTTCACTTTCTTCTCCAGACCAGAATTTGTTTACACTTGCTTTAATCTTTTCATTTGTTGATTCAATAAATGCTATCACTATTGCTCCTATCATAAGAAGTCTATAATGGCTAAACAAGAAGCTTATAACAATCCGGATATATCTATTCCAATTTCTCCGTAAACGAAATAAGCTACTTCTACAAGTATGCAGAATACCATAACGATATATAGCAATGTCGTTCCTATACCAAGCTTGAATATCAGAAAAACTGACACAACTGATAAGATAAGACTACTAGGGAATAGGATAACTTTCAATATAAATCACATACACTACCTTTTTTTCACTTTAGCTTATGTGCCGCTTACAAACATTATCTTGGTAGATATCTGTTCTAAGCAACACGTGCGCTATCAGTTTCATTGATTTTTAACTTTAGCAGAAGCTTCAAACCTCTTAATTTCGTTAAAACATTTGCCTCTGTAATTATTATTTATTCATTTTACTTCCCCATTATCCCTTCATATGCACTATAACTTTAACTAAGTAAAAGTCCTAAAGTATATTATATATTATTTCTTTTACTGGTCTTTATTTTCTATACTAAGCAATCCATCATCATTTAATCTTTCTAAAGATAGAAGCTGTGTCCTTGCCAGTTTTCTAAGCTCCACCATTCTCTCTTTTTGCTTCACACCTTTTTCAATCAGAATAGCATTATAGCTTTCCATATTTGCAAGTACCAAGAGTTCATTAAGGCTTGCATAATCTCTAATATTGCCTTTTACGCTCGGATTCTCCTCTCTCCACTGTTTTGCCCTTTTACCAAAAAGTGCTACATTGAGTATATCTGCTTCACTTGCGTACTTATATGATAATTGTTCACTAGTAAGATCTACCAAAAGATAAGTTTTAATCGCATCGGTATGAATTCTATAATTGATTTTTGAAATCTCTCTGTGTAAGTTCCACGAAATAGATAGTTTTGAGTTTTCATCATTTTTTAATCTTTTGTAATCTTGAATAATATATAACTTAAATTCCGGAGAAATCCAAGAAGCAAACTCCATTGCTATATCATAATGTGCATAAGTTCCACCATATCTCCCTGATTTTGATATGAAACCAATAGCATTTGTAGAATCAATCCATTTTTGAGGAGTCATTGTGAACCGATTAAGTCCTGCCTCATTTCTAAACGTGTCGAATTGCACACGGTTAAAATCAGCATTGTTCAGAGCTTCCCATAAACCTATAAATTCTAATGTGTTCCTGTTTCTCATCCAGTTCTGAATTACAAATCTTGGATCGTCCGTATTCTTATACCTCGCAATATCCGTTAAACTGATATAGTCATTCTTAAAATCTTCTGTATAAATTTGTATAGAAAATCCCTGTGCTTCTATGGTATCTTTCTTTTGTTTTGGCATCATTTACTCCTTTCTACCTAGGCATTACTGACTGTTATCTATACCACATAAATCACTCTGAGTAATGATAAGGCTTTTAAATGTTTTGCTACAATTTCCGAAATCAATTATATATTATTTATTTTAAATAAATAGTAATTTTTAAGGCAAATGCTGATAATATTTTGACCATTTAAAAGAGGTTCTACTATAGCGATTCAGATGTCAAAAATTTCAGATTTTTTTATAATGATATAAAAATAACTATTTTCAACTGATATCAAGTTTCTTCATTTAAAAATAGTCTATAACTGTCGTCGATATCTTTATGGTTACCTACTTCTTAAGCTCTTTAATGTATGGATTTCTTATAGCTTTACTAAAATCAAATTCCTTTTCAAAAAATTTATCTATCATAGACTCACTCATGATAGAATACTCCATATCCCCACTGTTCCAAATATACACAATAGCGGATACAGGGTTTTTCCCTTCTTCCCAAAGCCATCCTGAATAAGTAGTTGAATTTCCAAAAATAGCCTTCTGTAATAATTTCAAACTCAGAATTTTTTTATAACTATCCATAAATTCCTCTACAGAAATAGCATCTCCAGTAAAAACGTCCTTTACCTAAGGTTTTATTAAAAATCAACACACTGCAAAGCCTTAAATCACAATCTTTAAAACAGACTTCACCCTCGTGTTCTACTTCTTCATTGTTTACATATTGGTATAATGAATCCAACTTAAGGTTGAGGGTTTTATTGTAGAATTTGATTCCCTTTACTCTGCTACCACTAAGGCTGAAAATGATTTCGCTGTGCCTGTCATATATAAATTTATCTGAATTTTTGTCCATAATTTACCCCCTGAATGAATCTATAGCAGCAGAATTTTTTAATGCTACTGTCTACTTATCTTGAATCTGTAATGCCTTATAATTATTATACATTATTCTATTATATATTGGGCTTCTATTTGTTATAATATGAGCAAGAAAGTGAAATTAGCTTATAAAAAAAGGAAAACAATAATGGAAATGAATTTAAACCCTGAAGAAATACAGAAAATAAATAATCTATGGAAAACCTCACGATTTCAGCGTAGTTGGAGAGCCGTCGAGAATACTGTCAATTGTGGTCAAAGAGTTAAAAAAATTATTTTGTTCGAAATATTATTCTGCTATTTTTTAGCTTTATTGTCGGTGGCAGTTTATTCTTATCAAAAGATCTGGGACTCCTTACTGACAGTATTTTTATAGATAAACTTATGATGCTAATTGCCAGGCTAATTCTCTTCCTTTTAATACTTCAAATCCTAAGTGTGCTGATTTTTGCCTTTATTGGTCCGGGTTGGGAATCAAATCAAAGAGCCAAGTTGCGTGTACTTTACGAGAGTGAAATCTTTGAACCGATACTGCAAGCCATTTATCCTTCAGCCAAAATTGACATAGAAAATGATATTTCTCCGAGTAATGTAAAAGAGGTAGTTCCCGCCGCAAAATACTATATCCAATCCGGAATAATTAAACTAAACAATGAAAAAGATATTGAAATAGTAGATTTATATGCATACACTGTTTCAAAAGGATTAGCTACCGGAAAGGATGAGATAAAGCACCTTCATGAGATTACGGGCTTTATAGGACAAGTTTACTCTATAAAGAATACACATTCTTTAAAAGGAAATTTGCGAATTGTTCCAACAAAACATTTCCTTAATATAAAGACTCAAGGAGGCTATCTTGGTGCCATGTCAGGAGGTAAGAAAATCGATATAGGTGATGTACAGTATAACAAATACTATAACACTTACTGTACTGACGAACAATCAGCAAGAATGTTCTTAACCCCTACTGTTATTGATTGGTTTAACGACAATACTTCAGACTTTGGGCTTTCCTTATACAGCAACGAATCTCACATTTATATTGCAGCTTATAATAATAAGCGTCTTTTTACAGCACCAAGAGACAAAGATAGTATAAGGTCATGGAGCATAGAAAAAACGGCAAAAAATATAAAATATGCCTTATTCTTTGCAGACAAAATAGCTGAGATTATATAAACATCAAAATAAATATAAGTTAAAAAATAGTCACAAAATAGGAATCTGCATTCCTGTTCTGTGACTTTATCATTATTTAAAATTACTACTCATTCCGACCTTTAGGAATGTAGTTTTACAATATTTGCAAATCCGGGATTTATATACCTATTTCCTGTAAGGTTATATGTCTTCCATTAATATCTTTAATCTCAGCCTTTTCATCTTCATTAAGATTATCAATAAAAATACACCATTCATTAGGGTATCCACCTACAAATTCCATTTTTGGAATATTAATTTGACTTGGATTTTTCGCAAACAAACATAATCTGTTATCACCCCAAAATCTTGTGAGCGTTAAGATCTGTTTATTGTATATAACATCTATACCTTTCAATTTTATCTCCGTAAATTTCCTGTTTCTACAAACTGAGATTTTATTATTTCTTTTTCTTTGGTTTTGGTGCAGGTAAATCATCATACATAGCATCAAACAAGCCAATTAGAAACTCTTTATTATCAACATCATCTACCAACAGCATTTCCTTTGCTCCATCATACGGAAACTCATATACTGCATTTGGCATATAATTTATTGCAGACTGCACAGGTTTGACAAGTAATCTATCATCATATATTCCGCCAATAATTTTCCCCTTATAATAGATAATAAATTCTCCCATCATAGCTTTATAACTAACATTATCTAATTCAGATACTTGTTCTAAAATAAAGTCTAAGTATTCTTTGCTTGAAGCCATTTTTTTATATCTCTCCTAATTACTAAAATTTCAATAATACTGTTTCTGCTAAAAAAAGAGATTCTCTTTTCTCTCTGTAAAGCATTTTCAGCTAAGGGATCACGTGATATTTGCGTTACTGCCACCATCTTATCTTTTGCTAAGTCTATTTAATTATATGAACTTTTTTTCATAATATACTTTAGTTTTGGTTTTTTTCAATCACTTCATAAATCTTAAATCCAAGCTTATCATATACTCTCTTTGCACTTTTATTAAAGTCAAACAACGTCAAAGAGATACTTCTGATATTCTCATCTTTAAAGATAAAAATCTATAAATTCTTTTCAATGCCTTTGTTCCAAGACCTACTCCTGTTTTTTTGTAGGATTTAATACAAATCTACCTATATGAATATTATCTTTTTCGATTTTTCACCTCTTGTATCATTCCGATAAACTCTTCTTCATTAAAAATTGAAAATTTGTTGTCAAGTTTTTCTATTTTTTCATAAGTTAATGGAAACGATACTTCTGTTCCCATCCATTGCTCTTGAAATGTCACTCCTCTTTCATTTGACCACTTGCATAAAAGTAAAATATTGTCTTTCTCAATACCTTTTGTAAATTTAATGCTCATAGCAATCTCCAAAACACATTATACCTCACATTGCAGTAGCTCTTTCCTCAGCTCTTTTACAATTTCTGCCATCTCTATGATATCATCACCTATCATTTCATATAAATCATATGACTTCGAATTTTTTACAAAGTCTTCCAAAGCAGCTTTTATACCTGTATATTCTTCTTCTGTGGCTATAATTCGTATACATCTATTTTGTGCATCTTCATTGTCGTACAATTCTCTAAGATTTACATATCCACTAATTTTACATTCCAATAAAATGGCGGCAAGGTCTGTAACAATATCTATCGCATAATTAAAGTCTATTTCCAGTCCATTCGAATTGATAAACCCGAGATTCTCGATTGTTTGCCTAAAATCCATATTCTGCCTATCAAGTCCTATACCTGTAAATATTTCTTTAAGAGTGATTTCTTCTTTATTCAGGTCATCCAAAAAATCAACAAGGCTTAGACTGTCATCAGAACCACCGATAAAATCTCCCCAATATTTTGTAATATACATACTTCACCTCTATCCGGTTTTTATTTTCAAATCTTCCTTAAAATATCTCCATAAAGCCATGCTACTCCCTTAAGAATACCACCAACTGAAATATTTTCATCAGTATTAAATACTACTGTAACTGTCATATCTAATGTTTCAACTATTACAAAGCAGTTCGGTTCATCAGACTTAGCTGTAGAGTCCGCATCCACTGCGATAATTTTTCCTGTAAAAATTATGTGTGGACTCTCTTCAAAATTTTCATCTTCGTCTAATGCAAACGTACCTATTGGAATCATTGATACTACATCAAGCCCTGTATCTGCCTTAACAAACTCTTCTTCATTTTCATAATATTTTATTTCACTACCTACCCCTATAATATCTACAGAGCAAATATCATTTTCCTTAAGCGAAAAATCAGAATCCGGATCTGCATATATATTTACCGGAATTTCACTCTCACATGTTTCAAGATGAGCAAGTTTTCCATCCTCATACTCTGTAAAATAAAAAAACTTAAAATCTGTCATATTCTAATCTCCTTTTCCATCCATTCTATACTTATATCAAAAAAGTGTCAAAACCCTTTTACTTTAAAGAGTCTTGACACTTTCTATTACCTGTTCATTATCAAATTTTTATATCTTGCCAGTTCTTCCTTGGCCTTTTTAAAGTCTACCATATGCCATTCCCAGTTCGGACTTCCGACTGTTCCCGGTGTATTGATATGACCTTCTTTGCCAAGTCCTATAATATCTGCCAAAGGTATAATGGCATATTCAGCCCTACTCTTTAACACATAGGTCAAAAGTCTGTCCTTTATATTGCCTGCTTTTATACTCTGCTTCTTTAAAAATTCTCTGACCTTTCTCTTTGCAGCAACTGTTAATCCGTCATACCACTGCATTAGAGTATCATTGTCATGAGTTCCTGTATAGAAAATAACATTCTCTATATCATTTGATATGTCTCTTGCGTACTTTCCTTTTGTATCGATAGAGAATAGAAGAATTCTCATTCCCTTTAGGTGATAATGATCCTTTAGCTCCAATACCTCAGGTCGCAACTCACCCAAATCTTCTGCTACAAGATTTACACCGGGTAGTTCCTTATTTAGGGTATCTATCACTTCATAGCCCGGAGCCTCAATCCACTCTCCGTCAATAGCTGTAAGACATGAAGCCGGTATCTTCCAAAAAGTATCAAATGCACGGAAGTGATCAATACGGATGATATCAAATAACTTATTGCTATATCCTATTCTGTCTACCCAGAACTTATATTTATTTTTCTTTAAATAGTCCCAATCATATATAGGATTTCCCCATCTTTGTCCTGTAGCACTGAAATAATCAGGTGGAACTCCCGCAATAAATATAGGTCTTCCGTCAGTATCAAGTAAGAAATTATCTTTACCTGCCCATACATCTACAGAATCAAGTCCGACATAGAAAGGCACATCACCCATGACTTCAATGCCTGCCTCATTGGCATATCTTTTTACATCCATCCACTGAGTATAGAAAATATATTGAATAAAGCATTGGTATCTTGCTTCTTTTTCTACATTCTCAGAAAGTACACTCTTATCTCCTGACCAATTCTTGTAATCAGCCTTCCAATCATTCCAGCAATCACCATTGTTGTCAAGCTTTAAAGCACGAAATACAGCATATGTATATACCCAATCCTGTGACATAAAGTCTACATATGCAGGATCTTTTTGTCCGTCTTTAGATACAAACTTTTCAAAGGCTTCTCTTAAGTAACTCTCTTTAAAAGCTCTTACAGCTGTATAATCAACTCTTTTAGCATTTTCTCTAAATTTATCAGGTTTCTTATCCAGTAATCCTGCTTCAAAAAGTAAGTCAAGACTGATATAAAGCTCATCACCGGCACATGATGAGTATGGTTGATAAGGAGAGTTTCCAAATCCTACAGGGTTTAGCGGTAAAATTTGCCAGATCTTTACTCCATTTTCCTTCATTATATCAATCCACTGATAGGAAGCCCATCCAAGCTCTCCCACTCCTGTTGTGGAAGGGAGGGCTGAAACCGGCATTAAAATTCCTGTTTTTTTCATTAAATTCTCCTTATAAATGCCAGATATCATTATTGTATTCCGCAATAGTTCTATCTGATGAGAAGAATCCTGCTTTTTGCCATATTTACAAGAGCTTTCTTTGACCAAGCCATCTCATCCTCATAGTCATTTAACATCTGCTCTTTTTGTCTTTATATAATCCTTTTACATCAAGGAGTGCCATAAACCAGTCTTTATTTACAATTTCCTTATAAAGTCTGCACAGATTCATCGGATCTCCGATACGGATAAGTTCTTTTGCTTATAATAAAGTCTACCAACTCCTCTACCTCAGGATCGTTGTCATAGATATCGGCAGAACGATATGAAGATGTTTCATAAAGCTTTATTACATCCTCTGACTTCTTACCGAAGATATAGATATTGTCATCACCTACAAGCTCATGAATCTCTACATTGGCACCATCCTCTGTACCAAGAGTTACAGCACCATTTAGCATAAACTTCATATTTCCTGTTCCTGAAGCTTCCTTTGATGCAAGCGAAATCTGCTCGGAAATATCACAAGCAGGGATAAGCTTTTTCAGCCTTTGTAACATTGTAGTTTTCCACCATAACTATCTTAAGATATGGACTTACAGCCGGATCATTCTCCACTAATTGCTGTAAACACAAAATCAAATGAATTATATCCTTTGCAATAGTATAGGCAGGTGCAGCCTTTGCTCCGAAGATCATAGTTATTGGACGCTTTGGTAAATGTCCTTTCTTAATCTCTTTATATTTGTAAATAGCATAGAGTGCATTCATCTGCTGTCTCTTATACTCATGCAAACGCTTTATCTGAATATCAAATACAGAGTTCTCATCAATATCAATATTCTGAGTATGCTTTAAATACTTCTTAAGCTCTAATTTAGCATCCTTCTTGATTTCTCTAAGCTTTTTTAATACCTTTTCATCATCTTTGTAGTCTAAAAGTTTAGAAAGATTAGCAGCATCCTCCATGTAATCTGTGCCGATAAGCTCGTTTAAATACTCTGAAAGCTCATGATTACAATGAACCAGCCATCTACGGAATGTAATGCCGTTTGTCTTATTATTAAACTTCTCAGGATATATATCATAGAAAGGCTTCAGCTCTGAGTTTTTCAAAATCTCCGTATGAAGAGCCGCAACACCATTTACGGCATATCCGAAGTGAATATCAATATGAGCCATATGTACACGGCTTTGGTTATCTATGATATACACTCTCTCATCACTAAACTCTCTTTTTATTCTTGCATCAAGCTCATAAATAATAGGCAATAACTGTGGCACTACCTTCTCCAAGTAGCTGATTGGCCACTTCTCAAGTGCTTCGGCAAGTATTGTATGATTGGTATAAGCACATGTCTTTCTTACCACATCAGTAGCTGTATCCATGTTGAATCCCTTTTGCTGTGTCAAGATACGGATAAGTTCAGGAATAACCATGGTTGGGTGAGTATCATTGATCTGAACACATACATGCTCATGAAGTCTGTAGAGATCTACACCTCTTCCTTCAGCCTCTCTTATAATTAACTGTGCCGCATTGCTTACCATAAAATACTGCTGATAAATTCTAAGTAAATGACCTGCCTCATCACTGTCATCCGGATATAGGAACAGTGTTAAGTTCTTACCGATATCATGTTTATCAAAATTTATTCCGTCTCTTATAATAGACTCATCCACACTGTCAATATCAAAAAGATGCAATTTATTGCATTTACTCTGTTGATATCCCGGAATATCAATATCATACATTGTAGATCTCAAAGTAAAATCTTTGAAAGGAACTTCAAAACTCACATCAGTTCTTGTAAGCCAGCTGTTATCTGTGATCCAAGGATTTTTCTCTTCATATTGCTTTTTATCTATAAATTTTTGTAGGAACAGTCCATCATGATAGTTTAATCCTACTCCGTCACCATTTAATCCAAGTGTTGCAATAGAGTCAAGGAAGCAAGCAGCCAGACGACCAAGTCCACCATTTCCAAGTGATGGTTCCGGCTCTACCTCTTCAACGGCTGTTATATCATGACCATTCTTTGCAAGTATATCTCTTACCTCATCAAAGATTCCAAGATTGATCATATTGTTAGATAAAAGCTTTCCAATCAGGAACTCCGCTGAAATATAATATAGCTTTCTATTTCCTGCATTATGTTCCATACCCTCCATCTTCTCTTTTGTGATATTTAAGAGTGCTGTGTAAATCTCAGCATCTGAAGCTACTTCAATTTCCCTACCAAGCTTGTTCTTTAACATCTCTTCTAATGACATACTTTTATTCTCCTTTTTATTTTAAATCCTGCGGATTAAAGTTCCATTTGCTCCAAGTATCTCCCTGTCAAAATTTCGTGAAAATAGAATCTCTTTCCCCGAATTTATTTTGATTGGATTTTCTGAAGCATTTATTAGAACCTCCATACTATTTCCATATTCATCAATCTTGATATATTCCACACATCTATCATTATCATAGTTGTCCGGAAAATGGAAATGTGGACTTCTGCACATCTTTTCATTTCGCCTTAGCATTATAAGGCTTTTCATTGTAGCAATCTTTTCTACATTTTCGCTACTGCCTATCTCACTCCATGGCATACATCTCCTACAATCAGGGTCATGTGCACCCTCCATTGCTATCTCTGTACCATAGTAGATACATGGACTACCGGGAAGTGTAAAAAGAATTGCAAGTTGCTGATAGAATTTATCCAAATCATTGCATCTATTCATCAACCTTTCCGTATCATGTGAATCAAGTAGATTGAATAAAACATTGTTAGACTGCTGCATATACATTGTATAACAACGATTTACCATGTACTCAAACTCATGCTTTTTCATAGTCTTATCCAGGAAAAAATCGTGGATTCCGCTAAGTAGTGGATAATTCATAACTGAATCGTACTCATCTCCTTGTAGCCACTGTGTTGCATCATGCCAAATTTCTCCAAGTAGATAAATATCAGGTTTTATAGCTTTTAGATGTTCTCTTATCTTTTTCAAGAATCTGTGTGACACTTCATTGCCAACATCAAAGCGTATACCATCTATATCAAACTCTCTAATCCAGTCTTCACAGATTTTACAAAAATATTCTGTAACCTCATTATTGTTAGTGTTTAGTTTAGGCATTCCGTCTGTGAAAGCAAAAGTGTAATATCTCTTATCTCTAGTATCTCCTCTTTTTGCAATATCATCCCAGTTTTCCACCATAAACCAGTCTGCATACTTTGAAGATTTGCCATTTTTTTAAGCACATCAAGCCTTATGGCATAAACTTTCTTCCACAGTGGTTAAATACTGCATCCACCATTACATAGATGCCTTTTTTTATGAGCCTCTATGCAAAGTGATTTCATAGTATCAGTATCTCCAAAAAGACGGATCGATCTTTTGTGTAATCAGTTGTATCATACTTATGATTTGATTCAGCTTCCATTATCGGATTTAGATAAATACCTGTTATTCCAAGGTTTTGTAGATATTCAAGTTTACTTCTAATACCTTCTAAATTACCACCAAATTTCTCATAATTGGTTACACTGCCATGATCCCTCCAAGGTGTAATGTCATCTGTATTATTTTTGTGGAGTACCATTGCAAAAATCTGTCCGGGAAAATCTGATACCATATAGTATCATTTACCCATTTTGGAGTAATATTTATGTCAGATGGATTCATCCATGGAACAATAAAGCATTGTAGTATCCTACCCTCCATATGAAACTGTTCCTCAGTTAAAAATCCGTCTTCAAAATAATACCAGATACTGTCCTCTGTATGTAACTCAAAAAAGTACTTACATCTCTTATACATTGGAGTAAGAGTTGTAGTCCACCATATCTGATGTGATAGACGTTTTTTATAGACTATCTCATCTCTTTTGCCACTCCATTTCTCATTTCCACCTAATATTCCGGCTTCGAACGGATCACCATAGTGGATAAAGACTTGTTTTACATCATATCCTGTTTTTAAATTTATAATAAGTCTATCATCATCCAGAGGATAACTCATCTGTTCAGATGTTCTATGGTATACACCGGCAAATTCCATCATATCTCCTTTATATTACCTTTTCCCAAGTATCAGTACGCTCTGTGGCTGCACCTTTATCTGAGGATTTGCACTTATATTCTTTTGCCACAGACTACTGTCATCGGCATCGCAAAGCACTTCCCAGTTTCCTTTCAAGTACTCTCCTTCAAAAATCTTTTTTGAAGCATTATAAATGACTTTTACCTGACTCCACAAAGATGTACTGTCATTGTTTATCGTAAATCCAACTATCTGCTTTTGCTTCCACATATCAGTGATATGCTTATAGCTTCCTTTAGATTTATCACATAGTCCTGAAAGTTTTTTTCTTAGTGAAATCAGACCTTTATAGTAATCAACCAGCTCTTTATTTTTCCATGCCAATTCCCAGTCAAGTTTATTTACCTCAATAGGCATATTGTAGGTGTTATCAAGTCCACCCTTTGTTCTGCCGAATTCCTCACCTGATAAGAAAAACAATGTTCCCTGACAAGTCATATAAATTGCGGCAGCCAACTTGTTTAATCTCATTACCTCATCTTTACCGGCGGTATCACCTAGCTTATCCCAAAGTGTCTGATTGTCATGTGCCGAAACATATGAAACTATCTGCGAAGGTGATTTCACACCTTCAAACTCTTTATTATATTTCGGGTCACACCATGCACTTACACTTGAGAGTATATCGTCTTCTTTATCCTTGCCACCGTTTACAAATCCGGCTTCCTTAGGTCTGAGAGCGGAACCCTTTATAGAATCTCTGGTGTTGTCACAAAATACTCCTATATTTTCATCTAAAAGAGCTATATTGTCTTTGCCTGCAACCTTTTTATTATATTCTATGGCTGTATCTGTTGCAGACCAAGGCTCACCGTAGATTATCTTTTTCGCCCTTACCGTATATGATATCAAGTTCCTTCCTGATATTGTTCATCAAATCGGTATCAAGAAGTCCCATCAAGTCAAAAGCGAAATCCGTCAATATGATACTCCCTTGCCCAGTAAAGTATGGACTCCAGAATATATTTTTGAACACATGGCTCTTTCACTTGCCACATCATTGCCGCAGGCAGAACCATCGGATACCTTGCCGTCACTGTATGCTCTGTAAAAATACCAAGGCAGAGTTCTTTGAAACCATGAATCAAGTGAGTAAGTATGATTATATACAACATCCATAATTACGCCAAATCCGGCTTCATGGATTGACTGTATCATTTCCTTCATTTCATTGATACGAACCTCACCATGAAAGGCATCTGTAGCATATGAACCCTCCGGTATATTGTAGTTGACAGGATCATAACCCCAGTTAAACTCATCATCTTTAGTTTCGTCTACAGAACCATAGTCATACATCGGCATTATTTGAATATGTGTTACGCCAAGCTCCTTTAAATAATCAAGTCCTGTTGGATGAATACCGTCATTATTTAAAGTTGTATGTTTGCAAGTAAAAGCCTTATATTTTCCACGATACTCTAGAGGAAAACCACCTGATTTATCATAGGAAAACTCTTTCACATTAAGCTCATATACAATTCTTTCTGCTCCTTTTTGCGGTGCCTTATCATTTTCCCAACCGGAAGGATTGGTCCTTTTAAGGTTGACAGCCATGCTTTTTTGTCCATTAACTCCACAGGCTTTTGCATAAGGGTCTGCAGTTAGAACTTCTTTACCATCTCTTGTGATCAGATAATCATAGTAAACACCATGAAGTTCTTTATCAGAGTAAAAGCTCCACACTCCCTTATCTTCTTTTTTCATATGAATATGCCTATGGGCCTTAACACCATCTCCAGCTTCATATAGGTTTAAATATATACTATCCGCTTCAGGTGACCATAGACGAAATGTAGTACCATTTTCATCGCACTCTACACCCAAATCATTTCCATCATAAATAAAATTTTCAAGAAATTTCTTTGATGAATAATATTCCTTAAGTTTATTTATATATTCCATTGCTATCCCTTAACTGCACCTGAAATACCATCTACATAGTATTTTTGCATAAATAAGAACAAGAGTGCTATAGGAATAGAAATAAGCACTGCACCTGCAGCAAAACTTGTATACCAGTTGTCAATATATTCTTTTTCAAGCATCTTCCAAAGTCCAATAGCTATTGTATACTGATCTGAATTAGCTCTACATATAACCTTTGCAAAAATAAAGTCAAGCCATGGTCCCATAAAAGCTGTCAAAACTGTATATACAATTATTGGCTTACTAAGCGGCAAAGTAACTTTATAAAAAATCTGCCATCTTGTACATCCATCTAAAAGTGCCGCCTCATCTATTGCTACCGGTATAGTATCAAAGAATCCCTTTGCGATTTGGAAACCAAGTCCTGCACCACCTGAATAACATAGTATAAGTGCCAACTTTATTAAATTACCCTCTGTAAGTCCCATAGACTTTAAGATAAAGTAAACAGCGATCATGGACATAAATCCCGGAAACAGTCCAAGCACCATTGCCATATTCATATACGGCTTTCTTAATTTGAACTTTATTCTGGACAAACAGTATGAAACTGCAAGTACATAGAATGCTGACAAAACACATGAACATATAGCTATAAACAATGTATTTATAAACATCTGCGGAAAGTTCAAAATAGTTGTATCATTAAATAACTTTGCATAGTTATAAAGTGTAAATGACTTTGGTAAGAAGGTTGATACATATGATCCCGTTTCTGCACGAAAGCTTGTCATTATTACCCAAAATATTGGGAAAAGCCAGATAGCAGCTAAAACTGCAAGAATAATATGTACAATAGTATTGTTTATCATTTTTTTCTTTTTTGCAGACTGAAATTGTTTTGCCATGATTAGAATCCTCCCTCTTCCTTATATGATTTACTATTTCTATAGGTGAATAGTGCACCAATTGCCAAAATAACAAATGTCATAATGCCGATGACAGCACCGATATTGTAATACTGCTTATCAATTGTTAGCTTATAAAGCCATGTAACCAAAAGGTCTGTCTTACCTGCCGTTGAAGAGAGGTCTGTAACAGGATCTCCTCCTGACAAAAGATAGATTACATTAAAGTTATTGATATTACCTGTAAATGTAACTATTAAATAAGGTGTTGTAACATAGAGCATATATGGCAATGTAATCTTTGTAAAGTCTGTATTGCATTTGCTCCGTCAACTCTTGCAGCCTCATAAAGATCCTCAGGTATATTCTGTAGCACACCTGTAAGCTGAAGCAAAGTATATGGTACACCAACCCAAACATTGATAATAATAACTGTAACTCTTGCCCATGTAGGATCAGCAAAAAATGGAAGGCTCGCATCATTTGCAATAAGTCCAAGGTTTCTAAGAAGTACATTTACTGCACCCTCAGGCTGTAGCATTGTACGCATGATAAGTAATGATACGAACATTGGTACTGCACATGAAAGCACAAAACAAAATCTCCAAAATCCCTTAGCTTTTGTTCCTTTTCTATTAATAAGTAATGATAAAATCATACCAAAAATATAGTTACTAAATGTTGCAAAAAATGCCCAAATAACTGTCCATGCAAGTACTGACCAGAATGTACTACCAAGGATACTTTTTGAATCAAACAATGTCTTGAAATTATCAAGTCCAACCCAATTAAACAACATTAGATGATTATCTATACGGCTGTAGTTTGTAAATGCCATACAGATCATAAATACCAATGGAAGTATTGTAAATATAAATACAAATGCTGTAGGCGGTGTCATAAACAGACGATATAAATTTTCATTTAAAAGTGTTTTCAAATCTTCTACAAAGTTATTTACATGCTTACCTTCTTTGCGAAGACATTCAGCTTTGTATGCGCTCTTTAATGTACCTCTCCAAATAACTATCATAAGAACGGTAATTAAAATTGCGGCTACACCGTACAGCAATATAAGTATAGACTGATCACCCTTTGTATATGTGTAAATCTGCTTTACTTCATCCCACACTTCCTGCTGCTCTACACTTCCAAGTGTGCGAAGACCTGCTATAAAGCCTATTCCATTTACTGCCATAAAGACAATATAAGCAATCTCTATGAGAAGATATATAAGTCCTTTAACAATCTGTCCGTTGACAATATTTCCAAATCCCATCAAAATCATGGAAAGTTTTGTTGATAATCCGCCTTCTTTTATTGCATTAGCGCAAGTGTATGGCGTAGGAAATTCATTAACTCTTTTTTTAAATAAACCCATTCCATTTACCCCTTAATTTATTCCATTACTGTTCATTGCGTCATTCATTGCTTCTGTCTGTTCTTTAGCATTATCATGTGTCACGCTCTTATTTCTGATTCCCTTACCCATGTTTTCAACAGGACTCCAGCAATTACTCATAGCTGGTACAAACGGCTGAAGAATTGAAGTACTATTGAAAGTATTATTCTGTGCCAAAACAAGAGCATCCGATGAAATCTTAGGATCCTTCAAAAGTTCAGTATTACATGGTATAACATTTCTCATCTCATAGTGTGCTTTCTGTGCATCCAATCCACCAAGGTATACTGCAAGTGCAACTGCCTGTTCCATATGCTCACTATGTGAGTTTACTCCAATTGCCTTGGAACCTGCATATGCAAGCATCTGCTTTTGCTCCCCGTTAATAGTATAGGTAGGTAGCGAAACAACTCCCATATTATCTCCAAGAGCTTTCTTAATAGGATTAGCCTCCCAAGAACCTGTAAACATTGCACTCACGCTGCCGTTACGAAGCCCCGCAAGTGCAGAACCGTCAGCATCAATTTTGAAATTAGGATTTGCTGCAAGGTCTATAACATAATTTGTAACATCTACAGCCTTGTCTCCTCCAAAGTCAACACCCTTTGACTCATCATTTTCATTTCCAAATAGTGTACATCCATTTCCAAGATAAAATGAAGGAAGATACCAAGAATTTACAAGCGGGAAAGATACCGTTCCCTTCTTTAACATTGTATCAAGATTTTTCACATCATCATCAGAAAATACTGACTTGTCATAGAACATATACCAAGTATTTGTTGTAAATGGCACACCATAGAGTTCATTATTTACTGTAACTGAATTCAAGACCTCGTTTGAGTTGGTTGACTCGATTGCTTCTTTATACTTACCACCAAATCTTGCTATTGCTTTTGCATCTATAAGATTATTTATACGATCATTTGCATACATAAATACATCCGCACTTGCCTCCGGATCCTGAGATACCTGATCCGCAGCTGTTGCCTCATCTGCAACCCCATAGACAAATGTGATATCCCACTCCGGGTGTTCATTCGCAAAATTTTTACACATTGTCTGAAGCCACTCACCACTGTCTTTTGACTGATCTTCTGATGGTGACCAAACCATTAGCCTGACCTTCTCGACCCCACCTAAACTCTTGCTATTACCACATCCGGTAAGTCCGGTGCACAGAGTCAAAGCCATGATTCCTGTTAGAAATCTTTTAAGACTTCTTACCATAATCTTACTACCTCCTAATAAGAATTTTCGTATTGTTTCGTTAAGTTAAATATATAACTTTTTCAATTCTTAGTCAATCAATTTTCATGTATTCTTTATGTTTTTTTTAGTCTGCATAATACATCTTTACAATTTATATAATACCCCTTATTAGATTTCACTAAAAAATGGTAAAACTATATATTTGTGTTATTTGTTGATTTTTTTATTATTTTATTCTATATAATTAAAGAAAATATTATTTTCTTTTGTTATGAAAGGATATTACTCTATGACTACAATACAGGATATTGCTGATAAATTGGGCATTTCCAAGAGTACTGTGTCAAAAGCATTAAATGATGCACCTGATATTAGCGAAACTTTACGCAAACAAGTGCTGGAAACTGCAGTTGCACTGGATTACACTAAGCTTAGACGATATAAAAAGACTAAGAAAAGACTCTGTATTTTAATAGAGAAAGAAAATATTGAGTATGAAGAGCCACATCACTTTGCTTATGATATTGTTATGGGATTCCGTCAGTTGGCAGAGCCTGCCGGATTTTATGTTGAAATAGTACCTGTTGATGTAAAATTACAAAAAAATACACCTTATGATGTTTTTATGCTTGAGCATGACTACGTAGGTTCTTTTGTACTTGGATTTTCGCTCAATGATACATGGCTTGATGATTTTAAGAACAGCCATACTCCTGCTGTACTTTTTGACAACTATGTCACCGGAAATCCATACACTGCCTATGTAGGTATTGACAATGATGAGGGAATGGAGTTAGTGCTGAAACATCTTACAAATCTTGGACATAGAAAAATAGCTTACCTTAGCGGTTCACTTGGCTCCTATGTACTTCAGAGAAGACATGCAGCTTTTTTAAGTGCTATGCATCGTCATGGGCATAAAACCACAGCTAAAAACACCGGATGTTCTTATTGTTTATCAGAATGTATAGAAAAGCATCTTCCAAAGTTCTTAAAAGCAGGAATGACGGCTATTATATGTAGCCATGATACTATTGCAAATGCATCAATAATTCAGTGTCAACAGCTTGGTTATAAGGTGCCTGAAGACATAAGTATTATAGGGTTTGATGATTTACCTCTAGCTGAATATACATTGCCTCCTCTTACCACTATTAAACAGGATAGAGTAGAACTTGGTAAGAGTGGCTTCTATGCACTCTCAAGTTTACTGAATAATATACCAATCAGTACATTTTTACTGCATGCAAAACTTATTGAAAGAAAGTCCACTTCCAATGTTTATATTGAAAAAAAAAGCAACGCTCTGTAATATTACAGTTAGTTGCTTTTTTGTGTTTATATCTTATACCGGATACTACCTTGCAATATCTTATCAGCATTCCTCACCCTTTCCTCAGTAGGTGGCTCTATACCCTCAAGTTTGTACTCAATTCCCAGATTGTCCCATTTATGTCTACCCAATGTATGATATGGCAGTACCTCTATTTTTTCTACATTTTTCACAGTGGAAATAAATTCTCTAAGTTTAATTAGATCCTCATCATAATCACTTCTCTCAGGTACTAAAACATGACGAATCCAGATCTTTTTCCCCATTTCATCCATAGTTTTTGCCATCTCCAGTATATGATCATTTTTCATACCGGTAATTATCTCATGTCTTTTATTATTTATCTCCTTTATATCAAGCATTATCAGATCTGTATATTGCATCAAAATTTTGAACTTTTCAAAAAACTTTAAATCTTTACTAAAAGGTCCTCCGGCAGTGTCAAGACATGTGTTTACTCCATTTGATTTGCACAGTTTAAACAGTTCTGTTACAAAATCTATCTGTAATAGTGGCTCACCTCCACTGACAGTAATGCCTCCATCATCCTTCCAATATGGTCTATATCTTATTGCCTTATCAAATACTTCCTGAGCATTAAATACCTGATTTACCCTTGTAGACCATGTGTCCGGATTGTGACAGAACTGACACCTCATAGGACAGCCTTGTACAAATACAACAAATCTTACACCCGGTCCGTCTACCAGTCCAAATGTCTCAAATGAATGTATATTTCCTCTTACTTCCATAATTCCTCCGAAATCGAAAGGCTATGCAAAGTAAACTTTACATAGCCAAATATAGAATCAGTTTATATTATAGCCTATCATGGCATGTTCTGGCGATAACATCCAGCTGCTGTTCTCTTGTAAGGTCAATAAACTTAACAGCATAACCTGAAACTCTTATTGTAAAGTTTGCATACTCTTCCTTTTCCGGATGCTCCATTGCATCTATAAGCTTTTCTGTTCCGAATACATTTACATTGAGGTGATGTGCACCCTGATCAAAATATCCGTCCATTACCTGTGTAAGATTTTTCTTTTGCTCATCTTCACCATGTCCAAGTGCTGAAGGATTGATAGTCTGAGTATTTGAAATACCGTCAAGTGCATACTCATATGGCAACTTTGTAAGTGAATTTAGTGATGCCAAGAGACCGTTTTTCTCTGCACCATAGCTTGGATTTGCTCCGGGTGCCAGTGGCTCTCCTGCCTTTCTTCCATCAGGCATACTTCCTGTCGCCTTACCATATACTACATTTGAAGTAATTGTAAGGATGGAGGTAGTAGCCTCAGAATTTCTATAGGTATGTCTCTTCTTTACCTTTGTAAGGAATGTCTTTAAAAGCCATATCGCAATATCATCAGCTCTATCATCATCATTTCCGTATCTTGGGAAATCACCTGTTGTCTCATAGTCAACCACGATTCCGTTTTCATCACGAATGGTCTTCACCTTTGCATATTTTATAGCGCAAAGTGAATCTACTACATGTGAAAATCCTGCAATACCTGTTGCAAAGGTTCTTCGTACATCCGTATCTATAAGTGCCATTTCGGCAGCTTCATAATAATACTTATCATGCATATATTGAATAAGATTTAAAGTATTTACATAAAGTCCTGCCAACCAATCCATCATCACATCATATCTCTTCATTACCTCATCATAATCAAGGTATTCAGAGGTTATTGGTCTATATGCAGGTCCAACTTGCTCTTTGGTTTTTGCATCTACACCACCATTGATAGCGTACAAAAGACATTTTGCAAGATTTGCTCTGGCTCCAAAGAATTGCATTTCCTTTCCTGTTTCTGTAGCTGAAACACAGCAACAGATAGAATAATCATCTCCCCATACCGGACGCATTACATCATCATTCTCATATTGTACTGAACTTGTTCTTATAGAAATAGCAGATGCATACTCCTTAAAAGTCTTAGGCAGTCTGCTTGAATAAAGCACTGTAAGATTAGGTTCAGGTGATGGTCCCATATTCTCAAGTGTATGTAAAAATCTGAAATCTGTCTTTGTAACCATTGATCTTCCATCCATACCAAGACCTGCTACTTCAAGTGTAGCCCAAACAGGATCTCCTGAAAAAAGCTGATTATATGAAGGTGTTCTTGCAAATTTTACCATTCTAAACTTCATTACTATATGATCTATCAGCTCCTGTGCTTCACTCTCTGTAAGTTTACCCAATTTCAAATCTCTTTCAATATAGATATCAAGGAATGTAGAGATTCTTCCTACACTCATGGCTGCACCATTTTGTGTCTTGATAGCTGCCAGATATCCAAAGTATAGCCACTGCACAGCTTCCATTGCATCCTTTGCAGGTTTTGAAATATCAAATCCGTATGCTGCAGCCATTTCTTTTATTTGCTCAAGTGCTTCTATCTGCATTCCAAGTTCATCTCTTAGACGAATCACTTCATCAAACATTGTTCCATCGCCACAGTTTTTTAAATCATCTTTCTTTTTTTCTATAAGAAAATCTATTCCATATAGTGCGACCCTTCTATAATCTCCTACAATTCTTCCTCTTCCATATGTATCAGGAAGTCCTGTAATTATTTTATTATGTCTTGCTGAGTGCATTTCATCTGTGTACGCATCAAAAACAGCTTGATTGTGAGTTCTATGATATTCTGTGAATATCTTATGGAATTTTTCATTTGTCTTGTAGCCATAAGTACTTGCAGCCTGCTCAGCCAGTTTTATTCCACCAAATGGCATGAATGCTCTCTTTAAAGGCTTATCAGTCTGAAGTCCAACCACCTTCTCCAAATCCTTCATTCCTTCGTTGATATATCCCGGACCATAAGCTGTAATAGTAGATACAACCTCGGTCTCCATATCAAGAACCCCGCCTTTTGACCTCTCTTCCTTTTGAAGTCTTGAAAGTTCTCCCCAAAGCTTGTTTGTAGCTTCTGTAGGTCCTTCAAGGAAACTTTCATCACCACTGTATATTGTATAATTATTTTGTATAAAATCACGCACATCTACATCATCACGCCATTTTCTTCCTTTAAAACCATCCCAGCACATAAGTACCTCCTTTAATATCAAATAATATAGTTAGGCTTTACTAACCTATCTATGCCCTGATAATATCACCAGTAAATTTAATATTCAAGTCTTATTTGTTAAATTTTTTTCCCATAGTTCTTAATAAAAAAACAATTCCTAGTATTCTGCTAGGAATTGTTTGAATGTTTATACATTATATATGCTTTGATCAGAGATTTTCAGTCCACAAAAACAAGCCTTTATTAAACCGCTTTTCTTTTTTTATAAATATTTTATTTACTATAATAGAAATAACTATTGTAATTATCATACTAGGTACAGTACTTCCGATTGGGGTATCCATCTTTATCAATATCCTATATATTATAAATCCTATTATCCATATGATAATATTTATTACTGAAAAAAACATTTTTTTCATCATGTCTTATTTTTTTAATATAAAGAAATCTGATATTTGTATTGATATCATTGGAGCAAATAATGAACCTATAAGATATAAAAATCCTGTTATATCGTCCATAGGTAATATTATTGCTCCCAAAGTACCTATTATTGTAACAGCTACAGCAATCCACTTTGATGATATATTGGTAAATATAGACTCTGTAGATACTCCTGCAGAATATACATCCAAGAATGTAGTAGTTACAGTGGAGAGTACAACTATAAAAAGTCCCATTATTCCAAGGCCGGCCTTTAATAAAATCTGTGCTATATCAGACTCCATTGTAAATAATGCTGCACTCATTCCTATAACATACATCCAAACACTGACAAGGCCATATGTTATAGTACTTGCAGCAGTTGCCTTCACGGGTTCCTTCGCCTCTTTTGTATAATCACTTATAAGTGGAAGCCAGGAAAGTGGCATTGCTACAGATAATTCCAGAGCTGCACCAAAGCTCATACTTCCATCACTGTTGCCAAAAGCTATTCCACCCCTAAATATAATAAAGCTAAGTATTATAGTCATAATGAACAGAGCTGACATAGCTATTATATTTACCTTGCCAAGGTTTTTTACACCTATGAGTATCCAAACCAGTATCAGTCCACCTATAACAAGGCACCATATGATATGTCCCACAGCCAGTATTCCCTGTGTAGCCAAAGCACCATCATAAATCATTATACCTGTCCAGCCTACCAGCTGTATAATATTTAGTATGGCAAAGAAAATACTTCCCTTCCCTCCAAAGCTCAGCTTAACAGTATCCATAGCACTTTTTTCAGTCTTAGCTCCTATTATTCCTGCTAAAAACAGTAAGATACATCCTATAATATGCCCTAAAACTATTGCAAGCATTCCATTAAGGAAACCTAAGGATGCAAATATGTACCTGTCAAAATCTCCGCTATAGAGACTGCCGCTCCAAACCAAATCAAACCATTTTCAAATATAGAGGTACGCTTATTCATTATTATTCTCCTTTGCATATTCGCCTTTTATATTAAAGGCATGGTTCATAGGCCCACTTCCCTTTCCAAGATCAAGCATTGCAAGCAAAGCTTCTGAAATGTAGTTTTTAGCTCTTCTTACAGAATCTTCCAATGTATATCCCTTTGCAAGATTTGCAGCTATAGCAGATGAAAGTGTACATCCGGTACCATGTGTATTTTGATTATCTATATGTTTTCCAAAAAACCACTTTTCTTTTCCATTCTCATACAATAAATCATTGGCATCGTTTATACTATGTCCCCCTTTTAACAGTACTGCACAACCATGATTTTCATATATTATTTTTGCAGCCCTTTCCATGTCCTTTTCATCTTTTATATTTATACCTGAAAGTACCTCTGCCTCAGGTATATTGGGTGTTATTACCTTTGCCAATAGAAAAAGCTTTTTCTGCATTGTTTTTATTGCACTATTTTCAACTAAATTTGATCCGCTAGTAGCTACCATTACAGGATCCAACACAATATTTTTAGCCTTATATTTGATAAGCTCATATGCTATCGCTTCTACTATTTCTCCCGAAGATACCATACCGATCTTTATTGCATCAGGGTAAATATCATCAAAAATCATCTCAAGCTGACTCTTTACAAAATCAGGATCTATATTTAAAATGCCTGTTACGCCTGTGGTATTCTGTGCTGTAAGTGCTGTTATTGCACTCATAGCATAGACATTATTTGCTGTCATCGTTTTGATGTCTGCCTGTATACCTGCTCCACCACTACAATCACTTCCGGCTATCGTTAATGCTGTTCTCATAAATAATCTCCCCCTTTATAAAAATAATTCTTTTGTAATAATATCAAGTTCTTTTGTTGCTTTAGCTATATCATCTGCACCGAATATTGAAGATATAACTGCAACTCCATCTATTCCGCTACCTTTTAATACTGATATATTTTCCTTATTTACACCTCCTATAGCTACCTTGGGTATATCTATCACATCACATATAGACTTTAATGCTTCATACGAAATAGCTATAACATTATCCTTTGTGGATGTTTTAAATACTGCACCAATGCCTATATAATCTGCACCTTTTTCTTTTGCCAGTATAGCTTCCTTTACTGTATGAGTTGAAACCCCTATTATCATATCTTCTCCAACAAGTGAGCGAACATATAAGGGATCCATATCATCTTGTCCCAAATGTATACCATCAGCACTGCAGGCGATGGCTACATTTACATTGTCATTTACAATAAATGGGACATCATATTGTTTGCATAATGCTGCAATTTCCTTGGCTTCTTCTATAAAACTACTCTCAACCAAATCTTTTTCTCTTAGCTGTACACAAGTAACCCCATTATCCAGTGCATCCTTTACCTGCTCATATAAAGTTTTTTCTCCAATCCAGCTTCTATCAGTTACAGCATATAGCCTCATATATTTTTTATCTAATCTCATACTTGGCTCCATCTTCTAATTTCTCCGGTGTAAGATTATATACAGCATCTATTAAATAAATTCTGTAGCTACTATTTCCATCAAGTTTTTCCATACGAGATTTTGCCATCTCACCACAAAGACCCATAGCACATATGCAGGCAAGTGCAGCTTTTAATATATCAGTCGGATTTGCACTTATATAAGCTGCCATCATAGCTGAAAGTTGACAACCACTTCCTGTTATTTTGCTCATCATCTTATCTCCATTGTATATACAATATGCTGTTTTACTATCTGCAACTATGTCTATTTCAGATGTTATAGCTATTATAGAAGAGGTTTTTGCAGCAAAGTCTTTTGCAAAAGCAACTATACTGTCCAAATTTTCTTTATTTATAGATTCAACAGAATCAACTCCGCCAATATTTTCATTTCCCAGTGCTAAACTTTTTATCTCAGCTAAATTCCCTCGTATTACACTAAATTTAATATCATTCAAAAGCATTTTAGCTGTGTCTGTTCTCAGCCTTGATGCCCCTGCACCTACCGGATCAAACACTATAGGATGGTTTAATTCATTTGATTTTTTCCCTGCTACAAGCATTGATGGTATCGTCCTCTTATTTAATGTGCCAATATTTATATTTAGTCCTGAACATATCTCTGTGATCTCTTCCACTTCCTCTATATCATCTGCCATTATAGGACTTGCCCCACATGCCAGCAGTATATTGGCACAATCATTTACCGTAACATAATTTGTTATATTATGTATTAGCGGCGATTTACTTCTCACATTTTCAAGCATCTCTTTTAGCATATTTTTCCCCCTTACCTTTACTATTTTCTATTTTAAATTGTGTAAGAATATTTGTTTTCATAATGGAATAAAGCAAAATCCCTGCTATAATACTTCCTACAAATGTAGAAATAAAAATGGTATGATATAGGCGTAAAATACTATATCCTTCATACTTTTCCCCATTATGAATATTGCTATCGGATATGCACTGAGTCCTCCAAGTATTGCAGTACCTGCTACCTCCGCCAAAAGCGTAGGAAAAATCTTTTTACTTTTATGGTATACGATTCCACAAAATAATGCTCCAAACATACTTCCAGGAAACGCCATTGGACTTCCTATTCCAAGTATATTTCGTATAAAGCTTGCACTAAATGCTACAGCTACTCCATAAAAAGGTCCAAGTATTACCGCACAAAGAATATTGATCATATGCTGTATAGGGGCACATTTACTTCCCAAAACCGGAAATGAAAACAGGTTTCCTACAACTGCAAGTGCACATAATAATCCTGAGATACTTAACTTTTTGATATTACTTTCTTCCATAGTAATCCTCCTAAAATGTATTCTTAACTATAAAACTTATAGATCATATATTTAGATCGAATTTTTGCAATAAAAAATGAGATACAAGAACCTGTATCTCCTGAAAAGAAAGTAAAAAAACATTTCCCTACGTTGGCATTATCCAAATCAGGTAATCGGTCGAAAGTCACACTTTCCTCTCAGCCTATATATAAGCTCCCAAGTTAAATATTTAATTACAAGAAGTATATCACTCTAGAATAAAATGTCAATATAAAGATAACAGGGCGAAATGATAATCAATCCACCCTGACATTTGACAAGAAGTAAATCTTACAATTTGAGTCTAATTAAAATATTGCGTTTACTGTACCCAAGCACCTGATGCGTCAAGCCTATATGTGCCGACTGTGGTGTTTGCTAACATATGTCCGTCAGTGTCAAGATAGTACCACTTACCGTTAGTATTTACCCAGCCTGTAGCCATATCACCTGATGCGTTAAGATAGTACCAATTACCTGATGTGTTAATCCAACCTGTAGCCATAGAGCCGTTAGAGTTCATATAATACCACTTGCCATTTGAACTCACCCAACCTGTCTGCATAATACCTGAGCTATTCATAAAGTACCATACTCCGTTTACATTTACCCAACCTGTAGCATCTACTCCGTCAATCTGATACTGCCAACCGTCAGATGTTGATACCCAACCTGTTAAGCTTGCTGAACCGTTTGACTTTGCCTTATGCGAACCTGAACCACTGCTTGATGATCCTGAACCTCCGCCTGATGAATGGTTACCTGATGAACTTGATGAGTTTGATGAACCTGTATCAGAGATTGAGTTATCTACGCCACCATCAGACTGTGAATGTTCTGTATATTGCTGAAGCGGATCGTTGCCTGTTCGCACTTTATCATAATGTGCTGTAAGCAATGTTCCTTTACCGTTGATAAGCTTAGATGTAACCGGAACATATGTATGACTGAACATATTATCGTATTTTTCAATTTCACCGATTGCATTATTGATGTAATCTTCATATGTCCAGCCCAATTGTGTCATCAGTTCATTTAATTGTTCTTCACCTACTTTTGTTACTTGGATTATTTGAATTCTACCGTCTTCTGTTCTGGTGTAATCAACATCTGCTGATTCGCCGAAAGCTCCCTCGCCTGAAAAATTCATTGTTCTGCCTTTTTCGATATCTCTGATATCGGTTTCCCATTCAGTTGCAATAACTTTCATAGCAATATTTAGCGTTATAGACTCCATCCCATTTTGCATCTTCATAATCTCTCGCCCATTTCTTGTGACGTTCATAGTCCGTTTCAGCATGTGCTGTAATTACAGTTCCGAATGCAGGTACAATACCTGTTGATAGTGAGAGTGCGACTGCTCCCATAGTTACTAATTTTCTTAAATTTCTTTTCATTTCTTTTTGTCCTTTCACTCCTTATTTTATGATCGGTCGTCTCTCAAAATATAGATACTTTGTCTGCTGAAGTCCTCATCATTTTCACTAAACTCCACTCTCTTTTAATATCTGATTGGCGACTTACCAATACATAAAATAACTCTATATAGACATATAACGGATCGTTCAAAATATACTCTATATAAAGAAATCGTTCTATAGTATTATATATATATATATATATAGTCAATAATATCTTAATAAGATTATAAATATTTGTAAATATAAAACCGGATAGATCAAAACAACATCCATCCGGTTTATATAAATCATTCAAATTTTATTAAATAAAATAGTCAATCGCTACTCTGGAATTTGTATTTGGCTTTATCAGACTGTCAACAATAGCTATATGCTCTCTGGATGATGCATATTTATCAAGTGCAGCCTTGTCCTTTACATCCAATATCAAAATAATATCATGTGTACTCGTCGGCAAAATATTGTAGACCACATCCGCATGTTCTACTTCGCTCATCTTTTCGCACAAGTCCAAAAGACTGGTCTTTATTTCCTCACCAAGTCTTGGAATATTTATCCCCTCATTGAACTTCCACATTACGATATGTCTTAACATAAATCCTCCTTTAGTATATTAATGCCAAACCATCAAGTCAGACATTTTGTTCTTGTTTAGCTTTTGAAAAGAATTCATATACTGCACTGGCAGCCCTTTTATTCATTCCGTCTACTGACATCAGTTCTTCTAAACTTGCATTTTTGATATTGTCAATATCCTTAAAGTGCTTCATAAGAGCTTTTCTTCTTACTATACCAACTCCCTCTATATCATCCAATACAGACCTTACCTGTGTCTTTGACCTTAGACTTCTATGATACTCTATTGCAAATCTATGTGCTTCATCCTGTATTCTAGTTATAAGCAAAAATCCCTGTGAATGTGTATCTATAGGTATTTCAACATTATTGTAATATAATCCTCTTGTTCTATGATTGTCATCTTTCACCATTCCACAAACCGGAATATTTAGTCCAAATTCTTCCAAAACTTTCAGGCAGATATTTACCTGACCTCTTCCTCCATCCATAAGTATTATATCAGGAAGCTTATTAAATCTGTTATCTTTTTCATCTATACCATGATCAAATCTTCTTGTAAGAACCTCTTTCATAGAAGCATAATCATTCGGACCTATAACTGTTTTTATTTTGAATTTTCTATAATCACTCTTCTTTGGCATTCCATTCTCATATACTACCATAGAACCTACAGATTGAACACCTGAAATATTTGATATATCATAAGCCTCCATCCTATTTAAATTGGAGAGTGAAAGCAATTCCTCTATTTCTTTCACTGCACCCACGCTTCTTGCTTCCTGCCTTTGAAGCTTTTCTCTATCTTTGGTAAGAACAATCTCTGCATTTTTCTTTGCAAGTTCTACCAACTTTTCCTTAGAGCCTTTTTTTGGCACAATAATACTTACCTTAGATCCCCTCTTGGCAGAAAGCCATTCCGATATGAGTTCACTGTCCTTAAGTTCATACTGTGACATGATTTGTCCGGGTACAAACGGTGTTCCGGCATAGAACTGCTTTATAAAGCTCTCTAAAATATCAACCTTTTCATCATCCATAGCTACCTGTATATAATGATGTTCTCTACCTACCATTTTGCCTTCACGTATGAAGAACACCTGTACAACAGCATCTCTCTCATCTCTTGCCATTGCAATAATATCTCTATCTTTTGCATCATCAGAAGTGATTTTTTGTTTTTGAGTAATATGAATTACTGAATTTAGCAAATCTCTTTGCTTTGCTGCATCCTCAAATTTCAGTTCAGCTGAAAGTCTCTCCATCTCTTCCCTGATTTTGTTTATAATAGGGTCAAAATCTCCGCTCAAAAATCTAAGAGTTTCTGTAACATTCTTATTATAGTCCTCTTTGGAAATATAATTCTGACATGGAGCATCACATTGATGTATGAAATAGTCAAGGCATGGGCGTTCTGCACCTATATCCTTTGGCAAATTTCTGCTACAAGTTCTAAGTTTGTATACTCTATTCAATAGATTTATAGTATCTCTTACAGCATTACCGCTTGAAAAAGGTCCGAAATATCTGTTCTTATCCTTTTTTATCTGCCTTACCATCTGTAATCTTGGATATTCCTCTTTTATAGTGAGCTTTATATAGGGATATGTCTTGTCATCCCTAAGCATGGTATTATATCTTGGTCTATGTTCCTTTATCAGGTTATTCTCAAGTACCAATGCTTCCAGCTCCGAATCAGTAACAATATACTCAAATCTTTCTATCTTTGAGACCATTTGTTTTATCTTTGTGCTTTTTATCCTTACTAGATTGAAAAATACTGTCTAACCCTGTTTTTTAGAGAAATAGCCTTACCCACATATATAATATCATCCTTTTTGTCATGCATTATATATACTCCGGGTTGATGAGGCAGTTTTTTTAATTCATCTTCTATTACAAATGCCATCTATTACCTTAATCTTTTCCCCTCAAAATGTTGTTGCATATTCAGATACGCAATAAAAATCCGCAATATCTATTTCTATATCAATTCTTTTTTTTCTTTTTAAACCATAAATATCAAACATAGCATCTAATTGCTTTTCTGTAATAAAACTCTTATTTGCCAGAAGTATCTTTTTCTTAGTGCTAAAATCCTCCGCTTCCAAAAATTTTATAAAATAATCTTCTGCAAATTTTGTATCTTCAACCTCTGAAGAATCAATTACATCTTTTTTTCAATTCTTCATCCTCTGATTTATCCAAAGCCTCCGTTTTCTCTACCTGCTCTGATATGTCTATTTTCTCAAAGCGATACTTTTGACCTACATCAGGGTATTTCTCCTTGTCCACTTCACTCAAAAACATATCCAGAGGTCTGGCATATACTCCAAAATCTCCATATAAAGCTTGATATATTACTAACTTTTCTTTGGTTTCAGAATGTGTAGCTATATTAACTATCTGATAAATTTTATTTTTAAAATGCTTATAAAACTCTCCCGGTTTTGGATTATCTCTCATATTTATGCCTCCTTGAACATATCTTCTAACAATTTCCATACATCCTCTATCAATGCATCTATACTTTCTGCCGCATATACTATCTCATCCGGATCATGTATATAAAATATTATTTGTCCTTCCTGTCCTTCCTTATCCGGATCGAAGTCCAACATCAAATAACAGCAATCACAGTATGAGGCAAAAGGAAACCAAGCTTTATGGAATAGATAGGGCTTTTATCCTGTTATCTCTCATATTTTTTTGATATCTTCACTTGTAAAAAAGTCCGGATAATCTGTAAGTAATGCATCTCTATCTTGAAAAAATCCTTTTTATTCTCTTCATTTCATCCAAACTTAATAAAGAAAAATGATACATTCCTTTTTATCAATACTACATTGTAAGATGGAAAAAAATATCCACTGCCATTTTTTTATATTTATAAAGTTCTTTAAAAATCTTTTGGCAATTTAATATCAAATGTATTTTCAAAAATTCAAGAAATCTTCTTCAACAGCACCCTTTGATATCCTCATATTCTTTAAAAATATCCTTCTTCTATAGGATCATCCATATCCAATTCTTCAAAAATTTTTCACAGATATTTTTTTCTATATCTTTTATTTTTTTTCCTGTATGGTTTTCTCCATTACCAATCACCCGCTTTAATCTGTTTATAACCACTTACTTCAAAAATCTCGGCTATTATTATATCACATATCAGTATTTTAAACTATTAAAATACATTCAAAAAAAGGACCTCCATTATTTGGAAGTCCCATTATGCTATCCTTTTAAACCGTCAATGGCCTGTATTCTCTTCTTATCTCCTATATCTTCAAATCTTATAATAATCTGCTCTAAAGTACCTGCAAATGTAGCATAGATATTGTTGTCTTCCCAATGATAATCTGTGCCATTCCAGGAAAGGAATCCCTCTACCAAAATTTTATGGTCAAGTTCATATAGACTTATAGCATTCATTATATTGCTGATAAATCCACTTGCATCCACCGGTGCAAAGAATTTTTCAGGTAAATCATATAATGCAACAAATGCCACACCTTTTGAGTGCTTACATGGATAATATCCGTAATTTTTATCACTTATTCCACAGGCAAGCATTGAAAGCATATACCCTGTTACCTTGTCAGTTAAAGGTAATTTGGGATGAGTCAGGGCATCAAAACCAAACTTTTCTCCGAATTCCTTTGCTTCATTTGCCAACTCCAGTAAGCTTTCATAAAAACCGTTTATATTTTCCCAACCCCAAAGCCAGTCATTTGATTCAAAAGATTCACTTCCGATAAACTGTATCGGATATGTGCTTTTTCCAATCTTAATTTTCTTTGTAGCAAAGTCTACATTCCAACTCTGTCCCTTTGCTACATACATTTCAATCGCATTTTGTACACGAAGCATGCCTCCAAACACTGCTGATATTACCTCTGTCCAATCAGTGCGATCCATCACATACTCTGTTTTTAATATATTTACCCTATCTGCCATAATACTTCTTTCCTAATTTTTTTAATGTTATTCAACCAAATATATCTGTAGAATGCAAGTATTATTTTAATACTCTATATTCATTCATAACCTTACCATCTTCAAAGATAATAGGCTTTGCAGTAATGCCGTCAGTCTCATTGTCATAATATCCCATAAGGTAATCATTTACATCCTGTAAATTATCAAATTCCTCTACCTGGTATGGAAGTTCAAATGCCAACTTTTCAATAAACAAATATTTATCTCCATCCTGTACTAAAATGCCTGTATGACCTATAAATTCCTGAACCGGATTCATACCATCATCCATAGTCATAAACACTGAAATCATATGCATCTTATCATTATTAAATGAAATCTGCTTATCATCCAGTGATTTTACTATTTCATCAGACAAAACATTGGTGTCATGAGTATTTGTCACATCAATGTAGGAATACAAAGTATCAAACTTTGCTTTGTCCTCACCATCAAAAATCTTCTTTGATTCTATTGAGGCAAAATCACTAAATAACATTGTGGTATCTCCCGGAGTCGGATTTCCAACTGTGATAAAATCTCCCATCAAAGAATATGATGTTATCCTACAGTTTCTACCCACATATCCTCCATTGTCAAGCCATGCATCTACAAGCTTATCCTGATCGTATGTAGGAAATGCTGCCTCTATGCTCATCACACTCTGTGCAAGATTTTCACTTCCAACTGCATTATTATACTCATCCACCGCTTCAAAAAAGCTCTTTATCTTCTCCTCACTCAAGCCTGCATTTTTTAATGCATTTGAAACCCTATCTCTTGTCTCAGTATCTACAAGATTTGAATATTTTAGATGAATATTTGCCTTACTTAAGACGACTTTTGTTTCTTCAACTGTATTACCCATATCAGAACTTTCTTCATCCATATTTTTAGTGCTTTCCATTACAACTGTAGTGTCTTCTTTTTTATTTCCACATGCTGCTAAAACAATAGCAGCTCCCATCACAGTCATCAATATTTGCTTTTTCATATATTAAAACCTACTTTCTTTTTTAGTCGCTTAAGTATAGCACTTTAGTTCTATTTATAATAGATAAGTTTATAAATATATTCTTTAAAAAAATTAGCTAATTATTTATTATCGATTATATAATAAAAAGCACTTTAATACGCTTTCAAAAAGTGTTATAATAATTCTTTGATTTTGTATAATAGTTCATTTAATGAAGAAAGGCATATTATGAAGATCGGTTTTGATAATCAAATGTATTTGAAAACACAGTCAGAGCATATTAGAGAAAGGATTGCAAGCTTTGGTGATAAGCTTTACCTTGAGTTTGGTGGAAAGCTCTTTGACGACTACCACGCATCCAGAGTGCTTCCCGGCTTTGAACCTGATTCAAAGCTTAGAATGCTTCTTCAGCTGAAAGATCAAGCTGAAATCATCATATCTATCTCTGCTGTTGATATAGAAAAAAATAAGATTCGTGAAGATCATGGTATCACATATGATGCAGATGTGCTTAGACTTATAGATGCATTTCGTGCAAAAGGACTTTATGTAGGAAGTGTATGCATTACCCAGTATTCCGGTCAAAAGAGTGCCGACAGCTTCAAAGAAAGACTTGAAAACCTTGGTATAAAAGTATATAGATTATATCTGATTGACGGATATCCAAGTAATGTTGCTCATATAGTAAGCGAAAAAGGATATGGAAAAAATGACTATATAATAACTTCCAGACCTTTGGTAATAGTTACCGCTCCGGGTCCAGGTTCAGGTAAAATGGCCACCTGCCTTTCTCAGCTCTATCATGAAAATAAAAGAGGTATCAAAGCAGGATATGCAAAATTTGAAACCTTTCCTATTTGGAATCTACCACTGAAACATCCTGTAAATCTTGCTTATGAGGCTGCAACAGCAGATCTTAATGATGTGAATATGATTGATCCTTTTCACTTGGAGGCATATGGTAAAACTACTGTAAATTATAATCGAGATATCGAAGTATATCCTGTACTTACAGCTATATTTGAGGGAATATTTGGAGAGTGTCCATATAAATCTCCTACAGATATGGGAGTAAATATGGCAGGTAATTGTATTGTTGATGATGAGATATGCAGGGAAGCCAGTAAACAGGAAATAATCAGAAGATATTACAATTCTCTATGTAGATTTGTCAGGGGTGAATGTAAGGCAGATGAGATTTATAAGCTTGAACTTATAATGCAACAAGCAAAAACTTCTACCAATGATAGAAAAGCTGTTTCTGCAGCACTTTTAAAAGCTGAGACAACTAATCTTCCTGCAGCGGCTATAGAACTTGATAATGGAGAGCTCATAACCGGCCGAACATCAGAGCTTCTTGGTGCCAGTGCCGCACTTATATTAAATGCACTAAAAGCATTAAGTGGTGTGGATGATGAAATCAGACTTATCTCACCTACAGTTATTGCACCTGTTCAAGAATTGAAGACTACATATCTTGGCGGTACAAATCCCAGACTTCACACAGATGAAGCACTTATTGCCTTATCTATATCAGCTGCTACAGATGAAAAATGCAAGAAAAGCTTTGAATGCACTTCCAAAACTTAAGGGACTTCAGATGCACTCCAGCGTTATGCTTTCTGAAATTGATGTAAAAACCTTAAATAAACTTGGAATCGGGCTTACCACAGAAGCCAGATATGCAAATAATAAAATATAAAAATTACCACCCATTTTTAAATGGGTGGCATTTTTAGAGATCTAAATCTTCAAAATCTTCTGAATCTTCTTTTTTTTCTTCTTTAGAATCCTCGGTGGATTCTTCCTCTCCATCTGATAGATCTACTTCATCAAAATCATCTGAGTCAGCTGCTTCTTTCTTAGTATCTTCCTTCTTCTGATTAAGAGGCATATATTCCAGAGGTGTTTCATCATTCAAATCTTCCTCAGGTATCAAATCTACTTTAGAAGTAATATTACTCTTATTTTTTTCTTTTTTTAACTAAAGCTTTTTGAACTACCTTTTTCAGCTTTTTTTCTTATTTGAATTTCTTGATATAAGCAATATACATATAAATACTGCCAATATAATAGCCAAAGCAATTATATTTCTAAGCCATTCATTAATTACAGCATATTTCTTTTCCAGAGCACTGTATTCTTCACTTGACACTCCTACATTAGCATTAGGATCTACAAAGTATCTTTGTATAGTTCCTTCTTCCACATCGTATCTGTAGAAGTCTTTTCTACCATTTGAATTCATAGCATATACAACACAATATCTCTTGTCATTGTCACTGCCCCAAATCCATCCTTTGATCTTTTTTCCATTTATAACTATTATACTGTCAACAAATCCATTAGGCTTCTTTACACTCTTATCAAGTGGCATTATAGTAATACTTTTAGGATTTGTAGTTATTTGAGTATAAACAGACCATTTATCTGCATCATCATCATAAATATAAAAATCCCCTGATCCATCATTACCTACCAAGTACAAAATATATACATCCTGATTCTTCATCTTTCCGGCTTTGACTTCTCTATTTTTATATGTAAATGTAGCCTCCTCAAATCCTTCCGGTAATATATTCTTATCAAATGAATCCGATACCTGATAATCTATTCCACCAAGAGTCAAACCGTTATCAGTTGAAACAAGGTCCAAAACTTCTTCTGATACGCTACTTTCACTCTCCTCGGCTTTTGTTTCCTTGGCAGTAGTTTCTTCTGATTCTGCTGCCTTTTTCATTTCACTTTTATTTACATTTATTATGTAACTTTCTACATTTGAGCCATCAGGTGATGTTACCTTAACCGCTATAGCATTAACTCCTACTAAAAGATTGTCATTTCCTGTAATAACAACCTTTGCCCCATCCTGTCTTGCTTTAGCATTAACTGCAATATTGGAGATATTACCTGCAACATTCATATCATAATTCTTCACACCTGTGCTAAATTCAGGACTCAAACTACCGGGGCTGACTTTCAGAGATGCCAATGTAGCATCTTTTTTATCTACGGCGACAGTGGTTGCAACTTCCTTACTCTTTTCTACAGTTGCTTCAGTAGCCTCAGTTGGATCCGTATCTTTTATCTTTATTCTTCCACTTCCTTGAGATTGCATAGTAGCCATCTTTGAGTTACCATCATATACTTCCCAAGTGCTTACGACTACAGTAGCATCTCCGGTAGCCTTTGCCTTAAATTTAAGTGAATAGTTTTGATTGTTAGTGTTACTTCCTGCATTTGAAACAACTTTACACTTCCTGCACCACCCTGTGCATTTGTTCCACTGACAAACTCCAGCTTGCTGTCATCATAGCTGAGCATTATCGTTGCACTGTCAATATTTCCATCTGTTGATGAAAGTGTCATTATCAAATTTACTTCATCCCCCACTGTTGCATTTACATCTGCAAAGCTTATGCTGATACCCATAGCGAAAGCATTAAATGCTAATACCACCATGAATATCAGTGTAAGCAAAAAAGAAGGTATTATTATTTTTACATTATGCCTTTTAAAATATTTCATCTCAATCCTCTGACATCAATTCTACATAAAATCATATAGATCAGTATCTAATTTCCTCTCTTAATATTTATCCTATAGTTACCTTTAGATCCGTTTTGAGCTGTAACAATTATGTCGATTGTGGAATCTGAATCTTTTAATTCAATATCTCCACTTCCTGCTACACTTGCGTTAGCATCCAAAGCATTTGCTTTAATATTTATCTTCGATACATTTGCAGGTAATTCCAATGTATATGAATAATTATCTCTACTAAAACTTGGTGTTATATTATATACGCTAATGCTAAGTGATGATAATCTATTATTTGGACTGCCATCTCCACTAGGCATTGCCTCAGGTACTGAGGGCATATCCCTATAAACCGGTATATAAAATGTAAATACGCCTTTTTTATCCTCCTCAGAATACGCCCTTGAGAGCATAGAACCTTCATTCTTTGCTGCTTCAATATTAGTCATATACTGATGTTTGTATCTATTTTCACCAAGTACATTAAACTTTTTCAAATAAAATGAATTTTGGTTAGCCTTTGCATAATTACTTCCATAATACATAGCACCACCTATTATAGCCTTGGCCTTGTATTCCATGGTCGAAGATAAGTGTTTCCACTTCCTGCCCATGCAAGACCTCTGCTTATTGCAGATTGGTTTCCTGACTGATAAGCCTCAATATTAAAGAAGTTATAAACACCATTTTTACCACTTATAAGATCTGATGTTCCCTTAACTCCCTGCTCTTGAATAAGCATTGCAACAAGTACATATGGATTTACTCCGGAACTTTTTGCTGCATCCATTATAATATCCACATAGGTAGTACCATTTGAAAGTGCTCTGAAGTCCTCTGTAGAATCAGTAGTTTGAACACTATCTGAAGAACTTATACTTTCTTTTATAGTATCATTATTTACAACTCCCGGGCCATGCTCTGTATCATTAAATTCTGTTGTAGACTCAGACTGTGGACCTACTTTAGAATCCAAATTTACTGCCTCACTTGAAACCACTGTACTTGTTTCAGTAATTTCAGGTTTTTCCAATGTTGGTGCAGCCAGTTCTACCTTTTCATTCGGATCTGCTATTGGTCCATCTACCTTCACATATACATCATCTGTACCGGTACTGTTTTTTGAATTATCAGGTGAAGCTGCACTTGAAACACTTACTGTTTTGGCCTGTGTAGTACTTGGAGCAGTCTGTGTAGTTTTAAAACTTGATTTGCTCTCCATAAAAGTGCCTTTGAGCATTTTTTCTACACCCTCTGCAGTCTGCTCATTTGAAGTATAACCATGATTCATAAATTGGAATATATTTGTTGAATCCAGAAAATTCCTGGGGTCCATATAATACCTTACGATACTCTCACTGGCTGCTACCCACTCATTTGAATCAAATCCCGGCCAAGTTCCGCTATTCCAGTCATATGCCCCTTTTGCAGTAGACTTCCATGAAGACTTTGAAGATTTACTTACCAGATTTACACCTACCACCGATTCGTTTTTTATAACCTCATCCCAAGGAATATCTACATCCTGAACTACAAACTTCCAGTTTGGATATTCTGCATGTAATGCTCTAAGTCTGACCTTATATCCCTCCGGAAATCCGGCTATATCTGACTCGAATTTCTTATCCGTAGTATATGTTGCAATAGTTTCAGTCTTTATATAGTTCTTTGCTACATAACCTTCTTTATCACCTGAACCATCATTGAATGCTATCTTATACCAATACATACCGTCACTGTTCAACTCATCAAGCACAGTAACACTTGTATCCCTCGGCAATGTAGCTATAGTATTATTTCCTGTTCCTGCACCCGACCTCACATTCAAGCTACTTACATCTACCGTACCCTTTTTACTTGTAAATGCATTGATATCTTTTATAAAAATATTTCTTCCAATACCGGTAACAAGTATTGTACTCATCGTAGTTAATAGAATAAATTTATTTAATAATGTCTTCTTCATCAAACCTTCCTATATCTTTAACCGTCATTTTAGATTATCAGGTCCAAATCCAAATGGTAGTAGTTCTTCTAATTTCATAGTTTTTACTTTGCACCATCATACATTATGATTTCAAATTCTTTGGAATTACAAAATTCCTGCATCACCTGTCTGCAAACTCCACAAGGAGTACATAATGCATCTATATCTGCTTCTTCAAAGCCGCCAACAACCGCTATCTTACAAAAGTCATATATTCCTTCTGACACTGCTTTAAAAAAAGCAGTTCTCTCTGCACAATTACATGGTGTATATGCAGCATTTTCTATATTGCATCCATGTATAACTTTACCTGACTTCGTCATAAGTGCAGCACCTACTTTATATTTTGAATATGGAACATATGCCATTTTTCTGGCTTTTTTGGCCTCTTCAAGTAACTCTAAATCAGTCATAACTCTCCTAAAATTGTACTAATCCGTCTATAGGTCCTGTAAGTAAAACTTCATTGGCATATATTACAGGTCCCTTTGCACGATATTGTGGGCTCATCTCATATTTGATTTTGCCCTTTACCTTGACCCAATCTTTATTTTTAAAATTCTTTGCTCCCTTATAGTGACATACAAATCCAAGGAATTGAATATCAGCCTCACAGCAAGTCATCGCTCTTCTTCCCGGAATAAGAATATCATCACCTATGCCATTAGGTCTGACAACTTGAGCAGTAAACTCCACATCTTTTCCGTCATACTTTTCTGATCTGTCCATGGCATCTACATAGAAGATACCATAGTCTTCAGGCTTTATAATAAGTTTTGTATCCTCCAAGTTATATGGAAGATTTATACTGAAATCTCCTGTTATCTCACCCTCTTCGCCCTCAAATATAATCTCGGCATTCGGTGCCATAGCTTTTATTTGAAGATGATATGTACTCAAAATATCCTCATAAATATTATCTGCTCTATTGCATATAACAAGTTCTGAGTCTTTGAGCATCTTACCCATATATGCCTTCAAATCTTTATTTTTTATATAAAGATCAAGTGTGGAAGTATCATATATAGTGATCATTTGATTTATGAACCAACTCTCAGGTATTAAAATTTTGTCCTGCTCCCATAAACCGTTCCACTCTATAAGTACTCTTTCAGGATTCACTTCTTTAGTGAATTCTTCCATCTTTTCTTTTGTGAAGTCTGATATATCATCTATATATTTTACAGTTGTGTGAGTAGCATCTAATAATGCCTTGTCATACTCTTCCTCACCCTCTTCACATACTATCAGCAAAGTATTTCCATCAGTCTGAAAATACTCCTGCTGCATTGTAAACTTCATAAACTGTGTTTTTCCGGCTTCTAAAAAACCATTTATGACAAAAATCGGTAACTTTTCCATAACTTCTCCATTAAATATGCTTACGCCTTAAAACACTTCTCTATTTCATCCATCCTAAGTCCTGCTCCAATCACACATACCTTACCGGTATATTCAGCATCACCTCTTCGGATATCACTCTCACCTGGAACAAGGTCAAAATAGAACCAGTCATCACTATTTACATCCTTTAGCATACCTTTTGCTCTAAGTACAACACCATACTTTTCCTCATTAGCAAAGCCGTCCAAAATACCTCTAAGTTTTTCTTCACTTATTGCAGGTACCTGCTCCATACCCCAACTATCAAATACATCATCAGCATGATGGTGGTCGTGGTGATCATGTCCACATCCGCAGTGATCATGATGATGGTCGTGGTTCTCGTGACTATGGTGATGTTCGTGGTCATGATGGCATCCACAATGCTCATGCGCTTCATCATGTTCGTGATTATGTTCATGTTCTTCGTGATCATGGTGATGTTCGTGGTCATGTTCTTCGTCATGTTTGTGCTCATGTTCATGTTCTTTGTGACCTTTATGATGTTCGTGGTCATGATGGCATCCACAATGTTCATGTTCTCCATCATGTTCATGATGATGTTCATGCTCCTTTGCCAATTCCTCAAGCATCTCACTCTTTAAATCTATAGGATTTGATAAAAGCTCCTCAATCTTCTCATTACTTAACTTATCCAAAGGTGTTGTCACAATAGTTGCCTTAGGATTTACTTTTTTGATAAGCTCTAGTGCTTCTTCTATCTTAGCGTTGTCTGCCAAATCTGTTCTTGAAAGTATTATAGTATTAGCAAACTGAATCTGATTATTAAAGAACTCTCCAAAATTCTTCATATACATCTTGCACTTTTTTACATCTACAACTGTTACAGCAGAATTTGACTCTACAGGAAGATCCTTTTCCACATCAGATACTGCTTTTAACACATCGGAGAGCTTTCCTACACCACTTGGCTCTATAATAACTCTATTCGGTTCATATGTTGATAAAAGTTCTCTCAGAGATGCTTCAAAATCTCCTGCCAAAGAACAGCATATACAACCTGAATTCATCTCTCTTATTTCAATACCCGAATTCTTTAAAAATCCTCCATCAATACCTATCTCACCAAACTCATTTTCTATTATTATTGTCTTTCCTTTATCTTTATTGCTTTCTACAAGTCTTTTTATAAATGTAGTCTTTCCCGCACCTAAAAATCCTGAAACCACATCAATCTTTGTATTTGCCATATTTCTCCATTCTATAATCTCTAAAAAGCAAGCCTGATTTACAATCAAGCTTGCAATCCATTTTGCTATTTTAACTTACAAACTCCCTAAATACAACCTATTTGCGTATATATGGTTTTACCCTAACTATTACAAGTGATGCTGCTATACCTATAAGCATTCCGCTCACCACTCCTGCAATCATCAACACTGGTAAATATGTAAAGACCCCATTTGTTCTTACTACAAAGGCTGCACATATTATTTGCCCTACATTATGCATTATTCCACCAATAATGCTTATACCTACCATTGAAAATCCCTTGATCTGCTTTGCCAATATCATACAAAGTAAGCTTAGTGTTGCACCTGAAATCGAATAAAACATCATTGAGATATTTCCAAATGTCATTGCTATAAGTACAATTCTAAGCAATGATACTACTACGCCCATTTTTATATCAAATAAATATAATGCAATAATTACTATCAAATTTGCAAGTCCAAGCTTCATACCGGGAATTCCAAGATTTATCGGTATCAAAGCTTCAACATACCCCAGTACCATTGCAAGTGCTGTTAACATTCCGATAATGGCTATTTCCTTTGAAAATGACCTCATCAGTTTGCTACAACATAAGCTATCTTGATATTCACCTCAAGTACTGTTAGCCCTGTCATATTCTCTATAGCACTCTTTACTCTATCCTGTACCTTTTCACTCACCTCAGGTATATTGTAGTTGTAGCTGACATTTATAGACAAATCTACACAAACCTTACCCTCATTTACCTCTACCTTTACACCCCTCATGCTCTTTGCAATCTTGCTTCCTGAAATCTTTCCAACAATATCCTTTGTTGAGTTTCCTGCCATAGAGTCAACACCCTCTACCTCAGTTGCGGCAATACCTGCAATAACCGCCACCACTTCATCAGCAATCTTTACTTCTCCAAGACTTCCTGTTTCCCTTGTCTCTACTTCAAAATTATCTTTTATATTCTTTGTATCAGCCATAAAAGCCTCCTTATATTCTATGATTATTGATTATATCAAATATTGTATAAAATTAAAAGAGAATAGATATTAAGTCTGTATTATACTCTTTTAATTCAATACAGGAGTGTTAGCCTTTAAATGCATAACACTCCTATATTCTTAATCTCTATTATGATTTTCCTGTTTTATGGTTAGATACTACATCAAATACTACTGCTCCCAGAAGTACTGCTCCTTTTACAATATATTGGAACTGATCCGGAAGCCCAAGTATTGACATGCCTTGATTAATTACACCCAAAAGTATAGCACCTATCATTATCCCTTGTACTGTTCCTGAACCTCCATAAGCTGATGCTCCACCTATAAAGCAAGATGCAATAGCGTCCATTTCATATGAGTTACCCATATTTCCATCAACCGAACCTATGCGAGCTCCAACCAAAAGTCCTGAAAGTCCCGCCAAAAGGCTCATCAAAAATACGCCCGGAAATAAACCTTTCTAGGATCTATTCCTGAAAGTCTGGTGGCTTTTTCGTTACCACCTACAGCATAGAAATATCTTCCAAATACTGTTGAACTCGTGACAAATGCAAATATTGCCACTACTATAAGTATCCATATGAGCATAATAGGAATACCCTTATAGCTCATAAGCTTATATGCATAGAATAATATTACCAAGTCAAAAATACATACTCTAAGTGCTGTCATTCCTAGACTTGCACTTTCATAGCCTTTTTTAATCTTGTTGTGTTCAGCAATAAATGTATAAGCTGTAATTGCTATAGCAACTACTATACCTACAACCATTGATGAGATTACTCTTTGATTTACATCTAATCCCGGTATTTGAATATATGATGTAAATAGGCTCAAAAACTTCTTATCCATTATTGCTATGGTTTTTGAATCAAGAATTACTCTTGCTAAACCTCTAAAGAGGAACATGCCTGCCAGTGTACATATAAATGGAGGTATATGTACATATCCAATAAGCCAGCCTTGCCATATACCTATAATACAGGCAACTCCAAGTGATGCCAATATTGCAATAATTGGATTAGTTCCAACACTTAACAATTTTGCTGAAAGTGCAGCAGACAGGCATAATGTAGATCCTACAGACAAATCTACATTACCACCTGTAAGTATACAAAGAAGCATACCACAAGCCATAATCAGCACATAAGCATTTTGCAGTAATAGATTTGATATATTCTGTGCCAGAAGAAGTCTACCACCTGTTAGATATGTAAAGAATACGAAAACAACAAGCAGTGCAAGTACCATTGTGTATTTTTTTACAAATTTATTTGCATTCACTTTTCACCTCCTAATTAACAGCAGCACAATCAGATTTTAGAATTGTACTCATTATCTTTTCTTGTGTGGCTTCTTCGGCACTAAACTCTCCGGTTATTTTCCCTTCATTCATAACATAAATTCTATCGCACATACCTAAAAGTTCTGTAAGATCAGACGAAATCATTACAACTGACTTTCCCTGTTTTACCATATCATTGACAATCAGATATATTTCATATTTTGCACCTACATCAATACCTCTGGTAGGTTCATCAAGGAATAATACCTGCGGCTCTGCAAACATCCACTTGGACAGCAGTACTTTTTGCTGATTTCCACCCGAAAGATTTCCTACTTTTTGCTGAACGGACGGTGTTTTGGTCTTCATTGCCTTGACATAATCTTTTGCCACCATATTTTCTTTTGAAACATCTACAACACCCCTTTTATCAGCTATCTTTTCCATTCTAGCTAATGTTGTATTCTTCGCTATTGTTTCTGAAAGTATCAATCCATCAGTTTTTCTATCTTCTGTAACATATGCTAATCCATTCAAAATAGCATCACGAGAGCTATTTAAAACGACCTCTTTATTTGCAATAAATTCTCTGCCCATAATACGGCTGCCATAGCTCTTTCCAAAAAGTGACTTTGCAAGCTCTGTTCTTCCGGCTCCCTGCAAGCCTGAAAATCCTACTACTTCGCCCTTTCTAACATTAAAGCTTACATTATCAACAACACATTTCTCTGTATATATAGGATGATATACAGTCCAATCCCTTGCCTCAAACATAATCTCATCGCTTATTTCATGTTCCCTCATAGGATATCTGTCTTCAAGCTCACGACCTACCATGCCTTTAATTATTCTTTCTTCATTTATACAATGATCTGAATTATCCATAGTTTCTATAGTAGATCCGTCTCTTAGCACAGTTATTTCATCAGCAACATACGCTACTTCCTGCAATTTATGTGTAATGATAATAGATGTTATACCCTTTTCTTTTTTAAATCTGATAAGCATATCCAAAAGCATTCTTGAATCTTCATCATTAAGTGATGATGTAGGTTCATCTAAGATAAGAAGCTTAACATTCTTGGATATAGCCTTTGCAATCTCTACAAGCTGTTGTTTTCCGGTTCCTATATCCTTTATTAAAGACTGTGTGCTTTCATTTAAGCCTACTGTTTTCATGGCTGCATCTGCTTGATGAAATGTCTCATTCCAATTTATAATACCAAACTTATTCTTTCTTTCATTACCAAGAAACATATTTTCGGCAATAGTAAGTTCAGGTATAAGAGCTAACTCCTGATGTATTATTACTATACCAAGTTTCTCACTGTCATGTATATTTTGAAACTTGCACTCCTCATTATTATAAAGAATTTGTCCTGTGTACTCACTATGTGCGATAGTTCCGGAAAGAATATTCATCAAAGTTGATTTTCCGGCCCCATTCTCTCCTACCAATGCATGTACACTGGCTCTTTCAATCTTGAGGTTTACATTATCTAAAGCTTTTACTCCAGGGTATTCCTTTGTAATATTCTTCATTTCTAAAATATAATCTTTCAATATATCCGCCCTTCTGCCTAATATGGCAATATTTTAATATTATATATTTGTACAATAAATTCTACTAAGAATCCCTAGAGTAAAAATAATCTACTGCACCGGATGTGGATAACCGTCACTTCCCATTGTATAATAACCGGTATCAACCAATTCTTTCTGAATATTGTCCTTTGTAACTGTTACAGGAACCAATAGATATGAAGGTATTACAGCAGATCCATTGTCATATGAAGATGTATCATATGTACAATCAAAACTCCATCCTGCTTTTTCTATAAGTGATGCATCAGGCTTTTCATTATTTAATATAGCTGCACCAAGGTCAAGTGTTGCAACAGCCTCATTGGCAACGGCCTTATATACTGTCATTGTCTGCTTTCCATCAATAATATTTGCAAGATTTGCCTCATCACCATCCTGTCCTGTGATAACAACTTCGTTTGTACCTGCATAGTCTGACTGTATAGCCTGAGTAACACCAAGAGCTGTAGAGTCATTTGAACATAAAGCAGCATCAAGTTGTGTACCATCTGAATAGTATGATCCTAAAATATTCTGGAATCTTGACAAAGCCTTTGCAGTATCCCACTGTGCTGTACCAACCTGTTCAAATGTAGTCTGACCTGAAGGTACTACTACTGTTCCACTTTCAATGTATGGCTTTATAACATCCATAGCACCATTAAAGAAGAATGTTGCATTATTATCCGCAGGATCACCACCTGTAAACTCTATATTGAATTTCTTATCACCTGCATTTGCAAGTCCAAGCTTCTCAGCTACAAATTCTCCCTGAAGTTTTCCTACAGTGTAATTATCAAATGACACATAATAAGATATTGCGTCAGTATTCATGATAAGTCTATCATATGCAATAACCGGAATATTCTGGCTCTTTGCCTCTGCCAAAACCTGTGCTAATGACTCACCATCTATTGCAGCTACTACCAAAAGATTTACCTTATCTGCGATAAGTCCCTCAATATCCTTTACCTGCTGATCTATCTTATTGTCAGAGTAAGTAAGAGATACTTCATATCCTGCCTTAGTAAATTCCTTCTCCAAATAAGATCCGTCACGATTCCATCTCTCAAGTGACTTTGTTGGCATTGAAATACCTATTTTACTTCCCTTTGACTCTGTAGGTGCAGTATCACCCTCAGCCTTAGAGCTGTCTGCCTGTGACTCAGCACTTGTTGTTGTCGTTGTGCTTCCATCTGTACAAGCTACTAATGACAATGCCAACATGCCTGCCGTTAAAAACGCACATAATTTTTTAAGTTTCATAATTCCCTCCTATTTTCATGTTTTTACAAAACATTATTTTTATAACTGACAAAAAACTTACTTTCGCATCTTGGGAAAACTTTTATATATGTAAAACTTGTTTTCCCAAAAGCTTTTATTTTATGTTCTAACTAAACAATATATTATTCACTATAGACTCAAGATATTCCTGTCTTCCGGATTCAGGTTGCTCAGGCTTTTTCATCTTAGCAGCATACTCTGCACATTCTTCTAAAGTCACTGATCTATTCCTTATCTTCTCACCTATGCCTGTACTATAGCTTGAATATCTTTCCTTAACAAACTCATCTATTCTACCATCTTCAATGATTTGTGCAGCCTTAATAAGACCAAGTGCAAATGTATCCATACCTGCTATGAAACCATAGAACATATCTTCAGCCGTATTACTTGGTCTACGATTCTTTGAGTCAAAGTTCAATCCGCCACTTAGACCTCCGGCCTTTAGTATTTCATACATTGCAAAAGTAGTATCATAAATATTTGTAGGGAACTGATCTGTATCCCATCCAAGTAAAGTATCACCCTGGTTTGCATCTACAGAACCTAACATACCGTTTACTGCAGATACTCTAAGCTCATGTTGGAAAGTATGTCCTGCCAATGTAGCGTGATTTGCTTCTATATTTAATTTAAAATCTTTATCAAGTCCATATTTTCTCAAAAATCCAATTGCAGTTGCAGCATCAAAATCATACTGATGTTTCATTGGCTCCTTCGGCTTTGGCTCTATATAGAAATCTCCTCTAAATCCAATGCTTCGTCCATAATCTCTACATATTGTAAATAATGTAGCAATATTTTCTTCCTCAAGCTTCATATCTGTATTTAGAAGTGTCTCATATCCTTCACGACCACCCCAGAACACAAATCCCTTTGCACCAAGCTTTACAGCATTTTCAATGCCTTTCTTAGCCTGTGCCGCTGCAAAACAAAACACATCCGCACTGTTTGAGCTACCGGCACCATTCATAAATCTTGGGTTTCCAAACATATTGCAGGTTGTCCAAAGGCACTTGATATCAGTATCCTTTGTCTTTCCAATATATAGTCTGTAATCTCATCTAAACGTGCATTTGTTACATTGATATCTTCCATATCCTCCGGAACAACATCTGTATCATGGAAGCAATAGTATTTTATTCCCAGTTTCTGCATAAACTCGATACCGGCATCAACTTTAGCCTTTGCATGCTCCATAGTTCCTAAAACAGCACCAAAGCTCTTGTCTGCTGTCCCCTGCCCGAACATATCCACTCCACTTGCACAAAGATTATGCCACCAAGCCATAGCAAATGACAAATGCTCCTCCATAGTCTTACCCATTATAACCCTTGTGGCATCATAATATTTGAAGCTGAGCGGATTCTTACTATCTCTACCCTCAAACTTGATAGGCGAAATGCCCTGGAAAAATTCTTTCATAAATATGTCTCCTTTCAAAGTTACAATAAAAGTATGATACTAAAGCCAAAAATATTTGACTTCTAAACTACCGGTATTTTATTGTATATATTTTATAACGATTCCCTTTGTGCTTTTTATAATAACTGATTTATTACTGCAAATGTAGATAATCTTGTTATTATATAATGTTAATATTGCTATTTATGTGTTGAAATAATATATATTATGGAATATACTCAATTTAACAGACAAATACATATCTGAAAAAAATATTTATTTGTCTATTTATTAACTATATAATTGATAATTTTATTATATTTTACTTAGGGAAATTTGTATTATGGATTTGGAAATCAATAAAAATGCTAAAACAGAATATGAAATCATCAGACATACAAAGACCAACTCACTTGCAATGCTATTGATAGAAATACTTTCAAGAAGTGTACATTGTCACTCAGATCTTGAAATCGGTATGCTCCTTGACGGAAATATTGACCTTGTAATTGACAATGAGGTATTCAGGCTCAAAAAAAATGATATCTATATTGTAAACAGATATCAGCCTCATTCATTTTACAGCAATAAAAGCCATAATAAGATAGTAATATTTTTAATAAATCATGCACTATATAAAAATATAGGACCTGATATAATATATAAAAAAAATCATATTGTATTTAACAAAGAATATAATAATTTATATAAGACAGTTTTTGAATGTGCCATGTGCTATGCCAGTGATTTGCCATTTACTGAGATGGGCGCAGGTGCCAAGGCCCTTGATTTGATATATCAGCTCAGCAAGATAGCAAATCCTATTATAGATGAACTCAGTACTAAGCAAAGCCGTTCAAAGGCAAAGCATTTACAAAGAATCACCGATTATATTTCAGAACATCATTCAGAGAATATATCCTTATCCGATATTGCACAACTAGAATCATTGTCAACCTATTATATCTCTCATTTTATAAAGAAAATGACAGGAATGAATTTTACAACATACTTAAATAATATCAGATTTGATCATGCATTTTCGCTGCTTACCAAAACTAACTTAAGAATCAGTGATATATGCTGTGAATCCGGCTTTTCAGACAGCAGGTATCTTAACAGATTGTTTAAGGAAAAAATGGGGATGGATATTCAATCCTATAGAAAGAATATGGACAAAATAGAACTCCCCCTAACAGACCAACCCTATATGACAGTGCAAAATCATATATCACAGAGTAAATTTATGTCGGTACTTGAAAAATATTATAAGGAAAGTTTAGAGGAATTATTTTTATCGGAGGAATTATAATGAATACTAAAAGACTAAAAACAATTGCAATCATTTCAATGTTAATCGACCATATCCCAAGAATTATACCCCGGCAAATGTGGATTGCCATTGCCGAGAGTATATCACTTTCATTTCCCGGAAAAGAAGAACTTGTAAGTGAAATTATTATAGACAGAGTTCCCAGTATTATGGGATACATAGGAAGGCTGGCAGCACCTATTTTTATGTTCTGTATCACTGTGGGTTTCAGATATACCAAGGATATAAAAAAGTATATTTTTAGAGTATTTACATTTGCATTTATCTCCCAGATACCATATATACTTTTTACTCAGTCGGAAGAGTATGCATCAGGATTTAGTAAACTTGAGGTGACTCCTTTTTATAAAATAGACTTAAATATTATGTTTACATTGGGGTTCGGTCTTGTTGCACTTTATTTTTATGAAAAAATAAAAGATAAAAATACAATAATAAGGCTCACTCCAATAATAGCTGCGGCATTAATTTCCTATGTACTGAATACAGAAGGTGGTTATATATACATAGTATATTTTTTTATGTTCTATTTATTAAGGGATGTAAGTATATTAAAAAAAGCATTTATTTGGATATTTATTATAGTTATATGCAGACTTCCGCTATTATTCCATTTGTTACAAATAAATAATGATATTATGAGAGCATTGCCTACAATGAGAGTAAATACAGTGGGTGTATATGTCGGAGCATTCCTCACTTTCTTCTTTAATAATAAGAAGACTCATATAAGCAAAAACATTTAAATATCTGATGTATTTGTTCTATCCGGTACATTTAATATTACTTTATTTCACATACTTATTACTTTCAAGTATTTTTTTTAAAAAAATTATGATGTTGATAAATTACATCCCTTTACTCATATATAAAGGGATGTAATTTAGTTTAGCACTCTTCTATTATTCCGGTCAAAGCAAATAAATTAATTGCACACATTTCAAGCACTTACCTCAGCTTTCGTAAAATCTAATTAACATAAATATAATATCATTCATTTAATTTCATATAAAATTGTTTTATAAGAGCTGACTGATTAAAAAAATCATAATGACTCCACAAACTGATAATTTTAATTATTTTATCTTCCTCATAAACTTTTTATGAAAAATTGGATTGAAGACAGGTTTACAAAGAGTAACCATAAAACAAGTAAAAAAGATAATAAGCTTCCTATTATAAAGCTGGGAACACATAAAAAGAGAACCGTTATTTTATGGATAATATTTATGGCAGGCTTTATATTTGCGGTATACAAAAACTTTACAGCCATAAACATACATACCGTACACGAAAAAGCGATAATAAAAGAGGAAGTGGTAGATACCTCCGACATACGAAGCTTTGCCACGGACTTTATTAAAACCTATTACACTTGGGAAAATAACAGGGAATATATGTACTTTATTTTAACCCATATTATGTTAAGATAAAAGTAATTATTAAACTACAAGAGGGAGGACTTATGTTTTACAATAATAATGAAAAGATAGAGCAATTATTTAATCTATATTCTGATTTAATGCTACAACTATGCCTATTATATATTAAAGGATATATCGACTTCAGAAGACGCAGTTTCAGAAGTTTTTTTAAGGGTAATAAAAATAATTGAAAAAATTAATGAATTAGACTGTCCCAAAACACGCAAGTTAATGGTTATTATAGTAGAGAACATTTCAAAGAATATCTATAATCGAAGGAAACGAGAGGCTTTAGTTGACTTTACGGAGATAGATGTTGAAAATGAAAGTTCCTTAGATGATTTTTATGATATTGAAATAAAGCAGGATATGGATAATATACTTAAAAGATTACCTGTTGACTATGCTAATATTTTAGCATTGAAATCGGACGGATACAGCCCTAAGGAAATAGCGGAAATACTTGACATAAATTATGACAATTCAAGGAAAAGGCTGTTAAGGGCTAAAAAATCATTAAAGAAACTGATAACAGAATATGAAAGTGGAGGTAGGTATGATGAAAGATAATGATTTTGATAGGTATGCAAGCAGATTAAAATGGAATTTAGTGGATACAACTAATTCGGCACATAGAAAAAATGTATCTGGATTTAAGTATTTTATAACAGATAAAAAATCGAAAGCAAAAAATAAAACATATTATGAAGGTTATCTCCCTAAAGAATGGAAAACTCAAGCACTGGCAGTATGGTTTCACAATGAAATGTTTTCTTATAGTGTTTGGGATGTTGTGGGTTGGTCATAAATGTTTAGATGTATAATAATTTTAATAATTTCATTTGTATTAGGCTTATATTTTTTTATTTTGCAAAGATAATAATATATCCAGAGCCTTGGCAAATATGAAAGCAGGATATTATAATTATAATAAGATTTCTAAACTACTATCTATCTACTTTTTTTGGAATAGCTGCTTCAATGGCAGTATGTATAATAGGAATAATTGTTGATAGTTTATTTTTGGAAATATTAAGTTTTTTTCTTCTACTTGCTCTATATATATTTGTTTATATATATGAAGCAAATGATCATTTAAGATGATTTTTTTGAAACATTATTTTTTTGTACAATGGTATATCAATGTTTTATATATAAATAGGGTAGCATATTTTTCTACCCTATTTTATTAATCTAATATATAGTAAATCTATGCAATACTAACATTTTTTAGAGTTCTACCATGCAAAATGTAGAATTTTTTTATTTCTCAAATTTCTATAAAAAACTTTGGCATTTTTGTAGGTAGTGAAAGGGGAAACAGGAAATATTCATAGTAAGAAAGAGGAGATAATGCTATGGATAGACAGAACCACAACGAATTTGAGATACGCTGTGCCTTTAGCGGATGCTGTAAGCAGGTCATTAAAAATGAAGCTGATAATGCACATAAGGAACTGAACAGGCTTAGTCAGAAAGAAGTCTTATTTTCCGATATGTCAAGGTGCTGATGAAAAGTGTCTGTATACCCGCTGATGAAAAGTGTCTGTATACCTTAGATGAATATTTTAAGGACTTGAACAATGAAATTTATTATCTTTCGTGTTATAATAACCTTAAGTATATCAAGGATCTTTCCGAAAAGAAAGGAGCAATTTGTTATATTTGTATTGATCACAAAGCTACCTCCTATATGTACATTATAGTGTACATGTAGGAGGTGTCAATACTTGTTTAAAAATACCCCCCTATATGAATATCATAGTTACAGTTCAGGTAGCCCCTTTAGAGCTTTTGTTTTACAATCCTAATCGCAACTCTTTCTTAAAACTTCGCAGGATTTTACGCAGTCTGCGGAACTCGTTTGTTCGCTTGGGGAGCAGCGAACTGCACTCAAACAAGTCCTCGACTGCTTAATCCTGTCTCGCTTTCACGAAAGAGTTAAACGCTACAAGGATTGTAAAATTAAAAGTCTCAAGATATATAGTACCTGAACTGTAACATATCATACATATAAAGGGTGTAAATGGAGTTTTATATTTAATCAATTACTTCTTCTGTATATACTTTCTTATATCGAGTGCAATAGCAACTACAATGATGATACCCTGTACTATAAACTGGAAATCCGGCTTGATTCCGAGGAATTGCATTGAGGATTTCAAAAGCTCGAATACCAAAACACCGACTACACAACCTGATATTCTACCGATACCACCGTTTACAGATACTCCACCGATGGTACAAGCCGCGATTGCCTCAAGCTCATATGAAGCACCCATATTTACAGATGAACCACCTGACTTGCTCCTAAGAGGAAACCGGCGATTGCATAGAGAACTGCTGCTGATGTATAGATAAGTATCTTTGTTTTCTTAACATTAACACCTGATACCTCTGCTGCTGCTTCATTTCCACCTATTGCATACATATACTTACCATGCCTTGTTTTATTAAAGACAAACCACATAATGATTCCTATAATAAGTGCATATATGAAAAGGAATGGAATCTTTAAGATGTTACCTGTAGCTACTGTTGTATATGCTGTTCTATATCCACCGATAGGCTCAGCCTTTGTATAAACAAGACATACACCATATACTATAAGCTGCATTCCAAGTGTTCCGATAAATGCAGGAACATTCAAATGAGCCACTACTATACCATTTATAAGTCCAAATACAGCACAAATTGCTATGGATATCAAAAGAACCACAAAAATATTCATATCCCCAAGGTTTGGAAACATCTTACCTGCATAGTCCTTATTCTGTAAAAGAGTACCTGCTATACAAGCTGATAAACCTACAAGACGACCTGCTGAAAGGTCAGTACCCTTTGTAATAAGACAGGCTGATACACCAAAGGCAATAATTACTCTAGGTGCCACATTTACCAAAACGTTTCTTAAGTTACTTGCCGAAAAGAAATTGTCCTTCATTATACCTGTAAATAATACAAGTAAAAGTAAAACTATGATTATACCATTGTCAAGTAACAATTTCTTTATATCTAAAGATTTTGTATTCATAAGTATTCCTCCTAAAATTTTGTTGCCAATGCCATGATATTTTCCTGTGTAGCTTCACTATCTGTCACCTCACCGGTAATCTCACCATTGCACATAACAATTATTCTATCAGACATTCCAATAAGCTCAGGCATCTCTGAAGAAATCATTATGATACCCTTTCCTTGCTTTGCCAGGTTTATCATTATTTGATATATTTCATATTTTGCACCTACATCGATACCTCTTGTAGGCTCATCCATTATCAGCACATCCGGATTGTTTGCAAGCCATCTGGCAATTATTACCTTTTGCTGATTACCTCCTGACAAAGACTGTATCAAAGTCTTATTACTTGGAGTCTTTATACTAAGTTTGCTTACATTCTCATCAACCACCTGCTTGATTTACCATCATCCAACGCAATGCCTGCAACAAGATAATTATTGAGTGATGATATAGCCACATTATCTGCTATTGAAAGACAACCAAGTATTCCTGTGCCTCTTCTATCCTCTGTAATCATTCCCAGTCCATCTTTTATAGCATCCTTAGGTCTTGCTATCTTTTGCTCCTTGCCCTTCATGTATACTTTTCCGGATTTTATACTTCTAAGTCCAAATATGGCTTCCATAAGTTCACTTCTACCTGCACCTACAAGTCCACCAAATCCAAGTATCTCACCCTTTCTAAGTTCAAATGAGCAGTTTCTAAATATATTTTCATGTATACTTGTAAGGTTTTCCACCTTTAGTATAACATCACCTTTTTCCAAATCATCTTTTGGCGGATAGATATTTGAAAGTTCTCTACCTACCATTTGTCTTATTATTTCACCATCACTGATATTTTTTACTTCCCAAGTTCCAACATATGTTCCGTCTCTCATGATGGTTATATCATCAGCAATCTCTCTTATCTCAGCCATCTTATGTGAGATATATATGAGAGATACACCCTTTTCTCTAAGTTCTCTTATTATTTTAAATAGTCCACTTACTTCATTTTCTGTAAGTGATGATGTCGGCTCATCTAATATAATGATTTTTGCTCCCATTGACACTGCCTTTGCTATTTCTACAGATTGCATCTGTGAAATAGACAATGTCTGTAACAATGCATTAGGATTTACATTAAGTTTTACTTCTTTAAGCCATTTACCGGCTTCATTTTCCATCTTTTTATGGTCTACTATTTTTAAAGGTCCTATATCTATTGTGGGATATCTACCTAAAAACATATTTTCCGCAATGGACCTTGCCGGTACCGGCTGCAACTCCTGGTGAACCATTGCCAATCCCTTATGAAGTGCATCATCAGGATTTAATATATGCATTTTTTCTCCATCTACATAGACCTCACCGGTATCCATTGTATATATTCCAAACAGGCATTTCATAAGTGTAGACTTACCTGCTCCATTTTCACCCATAAGAGCATGTACGCTGCCCGGTCTTACATTAAGATGGATGTTGTCTAGTGCTTTTACACCGGGGAAACTCTTTGATACCCCTTTCATTTCCAATCTGTACTCTGACATCCATTGCTCCTTTCAAAAATCGGGTGTGCACCGGCACACCCGAAAGATGTTTACATTAAGTTGATTTTAATTATTTAACAAGTTCCAAGATCTCTGCTGCGTTATCTTTTGTAACCTTTACATAGTCTACAGGAATCTTTGCATCTACCTTCTCTCCATTTGTGAAAGAAACTGCTGCCTTTGCTGCTGCCTGTGCCTGGCTGATGAAGTCATTAAATACTGTACCTGTCATCTTACCCTCTGAAACATCCTGAACTGCCTCTGCAAGTGCATCAACACCTACGATATAGATATCTTCACCAACTTTTCTTCCTGCTGCATTGATAGCCTGAAGTGCACCAAGTGCCATAGCGTCATTGTTACAGAAGATAACTTCTATGTCATTTCCATACTGTGTAAGAGCGTCCTGTGCAATCTGCTGTCCCTTAGCCTGATCCCAGTCACCTCTTTGAATTAAGAGCTGCTCAGCCTTTAATCCGCTCTTCTCTGTAAGAGCCTTAACTGAATACTCTGTTCTGTACTGTGCATCAATATTCTCAGGGTCACCCTGAATCATGATATACTTAACTGTTCCGTCACCATTGATGTCACCCTTGTTGTCAAGTTCTGCAATCTCTTCACCCTGGAATGTACCTGACTGACGAGCATCTGCACCTACATATGTAGCATTGATACCATCTGAAGCCCATCTTGACTCCTCAGCCTCATCCGGCTCACGGTTGATGTAAACTACAGGGATTCCAGCCTCTTTAGCAAGATCTGTAACTGTTGGAGCTGAAGATGACTGTACAAGGTTAAGAATCATAACGTCAACCTTAGTTGCGATAAAGTTGTTGATCTGGTTTGTCTGCTCTGCCTGGTCATTCTTACCGTCCTGAACCATTACATTCTCCTTTGGAATACCAATGTCCTCTGTAAGATATCTAACAAGCTCATTACGATACAATGTCATGAAGTTGTCATCAAACTTGTAAATTGAAATGCCGACTTTGATGTCCTTTACATCCTTACCTGTTGCTGCTACAGCCTCTGAAACACTTTCAGCTGCCTTGCTTTCATCCTTTGACTCGCTGCTTGCTGCCGCTGTTGTCTCTGCTGTCTTACTTCCGCCTCCACATGCTGCTAATGAAAGTGCACACATAGATGCTACTGATACCGCTAATACTTTTTTGAACAATCTCATTGTTTTCCTCCCTTGGTTCTGTTCATTTACTTTGTAAGCATATTTTAATATTACTTACGTTTTTTTTACAGAGAATATTTTTACTCTTTTTATTGATTTTTTTTCAAGAATGTCATCATTTGTTCACCACCTGTACATATTTTTTTGATTTAATTATTATCAATAATAATGTATAATTATAATACTTATATTAACAATAATATAAGACATACCCTTGTGCATTTTAGAAATCTTTATCCAGAAGGAGGAAAATATGAGCTACAATCAGAAAATCACAAAAGAAATAGAAGACTTAACAGCCAAATGTCTTGAGAACCTTAAAATCAACCAGTCTTTGTATAAAGAATATGATGTACAAAGGGGACTTAGAAATTTGCAAGGCGAAGGCGTAAGAGCCGGACTTACCCGCATATCAGAAATTACAGCCTTTAAAAAGATCAATGGTGAAAAAACTCCATGTGATGGCGAACTTAGATATCAAGGTATAGATATACATGAACTTACAGACGGTTTTTTAAAGGAAAATCGATTTGGATTTGAAGAGATCTCATATCTTATGCTTTTTGGACATCTTCCAACTGACACACAGCTGAAGGATTTTATGCTCTTACTTGGAGAGCAAAGATCATTACCCAAGAATTTTACAAGGGATATCATAATGAAAGCTCCCAGCAAGGATATGATGAATACTCTTTCAAGATCTGTACTGACATTATATGCCTATGACACAAAAGCGGATGACACATCACTTGCAAATGTATTAAGGCAGTGTATAAACCTTATATCAACCTTCCCTATGATGTGTGTCTATGGCTATCATGCTTACAATCACTATATAAGAGATAAGAGTATGTATATACATCGTCCTTCAAATAATCTTTCTACAGCTGAAAATATTTTGCTAATGCTTAGAGAAGATAAGAAATACTCAGATTTAGAGGCAAAGGTACTGGATTTGGCAATGGTTTTGCATATGGAGCATGGTGGTGGTAATAACTCTACCTTCACAACCCATGTTGTAACATCATCAGGTACAGATACCTACTCTGCCATAGCTGCTGCTCTAGGTTCACTAAAAGGTCCAAAGCATGGAGGTGCCAATATAAAGGTAGTGGAAATGTTTAAGGATATGAAGAAAAACATTCGTGACATCAATGATGAGGAAGAAATCAAAGCTTATCTTTTAAAGCTGTTAAGAAAAGAGGCATTTGATAAAGCCGGCCTTATATATGGAATGGGGCATGCGGTATATTCTCTTTCAGATCCTCGTGCAAATATCTTCAAAAAATATGTTGAGCAACTTGCAAATGCCAAGAACAAGCATAATGACTTCAAACTATACAGTGCTGTTGAAAGACTTGCACCCGAAGTGATAGCCCATGAGAGACATATCTACAAGGGAGTTAGTGCAAATATCGACTTCTACAGTGGTTTTGTTTATGGAATGCTTGATTTGCCAACAGAATTATATACTCCTATATTTGCCTGCTCAAGGATAGTAGGTTGGAGCGCTCATAGAATTGAAGAACTTATAAATACAGACAAAATCATTAGACCTGCATATATGGCAGTAAAGGAACATGAAAACTATGTTGAAATGAAAGATAGATTATAATATAAAATTTGGCGGGTTTATTATAACCCGCCATTAAAATATTACTCTTCTTTTTTTATCTTTAGATACTATCTCCATATTTCTTAGATTTCTCAAAACACCTGTATTTATAGGCATACTTACTCCCATAGGATTTATAAGGTATCCGTCACATCCTGGTGGAAGTGGAAAATTGATAAGATTCTTTGTATCAATAATTGTTTTCTTCACATTTTCATCACCCGGCATCTTATCAAACTCAATATTATCAGTAAAGATAGGTATAACATTGCCACCTTCATTGTTGATCTTTAGCATAAGCATATGCATCTGAGTTTCTCCATCTACCTCAACTTCCCTGACCGGTACAATAAATCTTGCCTTCAAAATATTTACCATCATTTCCTCTTCAAGTTCACGTAATTCAGGAATATTTGGATTGCCTATATTTGCTCTTATCTCCTGTCCAAAATAAAGCATTGTAAGCTGCAATGATCTATTTTCTATAGGTCTTTTTTCAGGTGGTAACTCGCTAAAATCAGAAACCTTTATTATCTCATCCAACTGTACTATAAAGTCCTCACCTTGGTAATTATACTTAATTGCATTTACACCTGCAACAACCAGACAGGTAAAGGTTCTTAAGATTCCTTCCTGATTTAACTCCACTACACTATTCTGCTGCTTATTTGCCAAAAGTTCTTCTGATTTTTTATCGGCTTTTTCTTTTTCATCAAAGAAAAAAGCCACATCATCAAAGCTTTCATCATCACAATACACATATGGCAGTCTTGTAAAATCTGAAAGAATCATATACAGATTCACTGCCTTTGGAATGCTTGCAAGTACTTCTCTTCTTACCATTTTTTATCTCCAAAAAATTATTTTCTTAGAACTAATATATACTTTTTAAGTATTAAAGTCAAATATATAAAATAATCTAAGGTTCTGCCAGCTGTTCCTTAGCACCTTCTGAATATATTATACTATAGTCTGAAAGAATAAAATAACCATAGGTATCCGGTATACTATCTAAAAGTTTTACACCTTCTTCCACTCCCAGTGAGAAGCAGGTGGTGGATAATGCGTCCGCATCTGTAGATGACTTTGTCAATATACTCACTTCAACCAATCCATTATCATATGGATATCCGGTTTTAGGATTTAAAATATGGTGATAATTTTTGCCATCTATTACAAAATGTCTTTCGTATACTCCTGAAGATACCACCGATTCATCATCTACTGTCAGCAATGCTACGGTTTCATTTCTATCCGCATAGGGCTTTTGAAGTCCGATGGTAAAATTCTCACCACTTGGCTTTTTGCCTACACATAGTACATTTCCACCCAAGTTTATGATTGCGCTATTAACTCCCATCTCAATGAGATATTCCTTAGTCTTATCGGCAATATATCCCTTTGCAATTGCTCCTAGGTCAATCCTTGTATCATCAGATGTGAATTTGATTGTATTGCCATCTACAGCAACTCTCATATAGTCTACCTTTGGTAATTGCTCCTTTATACTTTCATCACTTGGAAGCTCAGGTTCTTCAGCATTAAATCCCATAGTTCCTTTAAAGGTTCTGTTGTAATATCAAATGCACCGCCTGATATTTTACAATAGTACAATGCTCTATCTATAAGAAATGCCAGATCATCACTTACCTCCACACTCATAGTACCCTTTTCTCTGTGATTAAGTTTATAAAGTTCAGCCAAAGGATTAGTGGCTGAAAAAACCATCTCATAATTTCTTATAAACTCCATAGAACCTTTCAATATATCTTCATTTCCACCCTCATAAATAGATACTGTAATAAATGTGTCAAGTGCAAATGTAGTATCAGTCAAAGGCTCTTCACTATTTTTCTTATCCAATGTAAGATCAAAGTTATTGGCTACAGATTTCATACTTGTATTCTTACCTGCTATTGCAAGTACAAACAAGCATATAATCACTGCGGCCACTACAATCACCGTTTTTTTATTAGATTTTTTCAAAATAATCTCCTACTGGATTTCCCATTTCTTCGACAAATCATTTATCTGATCTGCAAATTTAGCCAAATCCTTATTTGCTCCATGTTTATTTTCTTTTATAATTCTAAGTAGTCTCTCACCGGCTCCAAGCAATCTCAAGTAAACACTGCTTTCCTGCTCTCTTGTATCCTTACTTGCAACTACAGCAACCCCCTTAGTCTGCTTTATCCACTCTCCGGTTATCAAATCAAAAACTGATCCAGAAAATGGTGCTGATGAGTTTATCCCATATTTAGTCTTAAGTTCATTTGAAAAACTTTCACATACCCTGTCATCCCCATGGACTATAAATACTTCCTTTGGCTTCTCTTCAAATGCACTAATCCACTTTATAAGTCCATTTTTATCAGCATGTGAGCTGATACTCTTTAATGTTTCAATATGAGCATGTACCGATATATTTTCTCCAAAAAGCCTTACCTCAGAAACATTGTCCTGCAATGTTCTTCCCAAAGTTCCAAAGGCCTGATATCCGGCAAATACAACACTGCACTCACTTCTCCAAAGATTATGCTTTAGATGATGTCTAATTCTACCGGCATCACACATACCTGATGCAGATATAATGACCTTCGGCATCTTATCCAGATTAATAGCCATAGATTCATCACTGCTTACAGTCATCTTTAGGTTTGGAAAGGCAATAGGATTTATGCCACTTTCTACCAATGCCTTTGTCTCTTCATCATAACAATCTAGCAAATTATCCTTGAATACATTTGTGGCTTCTATTGCCAGAGGGCTGTCCACATATACCGGAAAATCCGGTCGATTCTTTACAAGATTATTTTGCTTTATCTGTCTCATAAAATAAAGCAACTCCTGAGTTCTACCCACTGCAAAGGCAGGTATTACCACATTTCCTCCCCTATCCAGTGTTTCTTCAATAATCTTTGCAAGATTTGATACATGGTCTGCACCCTCTTCGTGGAATCTGTCACCATAAGTGGACTCCATCAAAACATAATCCGCATCCTTGATATACTCAGGATCTCTTATTAAAGGCTTGTTAAAATTTCCGATATCACCTGAAAATACTATCTTTCTGCTTTCATTGTCCTCTCTTAGCCAAACTTCTATAGATGCTGAGCCAAGTATATGACCTGCATCTATGAATCTTATACTTATATTCTCATCAATATCTATCTTTTCGCTGTAATTCACTCCTCTAAACAACTTTATAGCAGCTTCTACATCAGCCATTTCATAAATAGCTACTTCCTTTTGTCTACCGGCTCTTTCCGCCTTTCTATTTTTCCACTTTAATTCCTCGGCCTGTATATGTGCACAATCTCTAAGCATTATCTTACAAAGTTCCATTGTGGCAGTTGAAGCATAAATCTCACCTTTAAAACCTCTTGCAACAAGTTGAGGTATCATTCCTGTATGATCAATATGAGCATGTGTCACAAATAGATAGTCTATCTGTGCCGGAGGTACCGGTAAAGGAGCATTCTCATACACATTTACCCCCTGTTCCATACCATAATCTACCAAAAACTTCTTCTCTCCAACCTCAACATAATGACAACTTCCTGTAACCTCGTGGTCCGCACCTATAAATTCCAGTTTCATATTTTTCCCCTTTAATACAAGTTATACTAACCTAACTCTATTATGCAAATAAATGCATTTCCTAATACTATTATACGATAATATTGGAATATAATCTATATTATTATGCAAAAATCATCCCTGGCTACATGTTTACAATTACAGTTCAGGTACTATATGTCTTGAGACTTTTAATTTTACAATCCTTGTAGCGTTTAACTCTTTCGTAAAAACGATACAGGATTAAGCAGCCTGTGACTTGTTTGAGTGCAGTTCGCTGCTCCCCAAGCGAACAAACGAGTTCCACAGACTGCGTAAAATCCTGCGAAGTTTTAAGAAAGAGTTGCGATTAGGATTGTAAAACAAAAGCTCTAAAGTGCTACCTGAACAGTAATTATTCACAGCCTGGGGAATGATTACCTCTTCATTATCTCTTCAAGACTTGGTTTTCTTTTTCTTCTGGTTATTTCAAACAGGCATAGCTTTGTAATATCTATGGCAACTGTATTTAATCTATCCTCTTTAAGGTATTCCTTCATCGTATGATATATCAAATCGATTTCTGATTTATCCGTAGTATTTATTAAATCAATTATAATAATACCTGAAATATTTCTAAGTCTCAGCTGCCTTGCTGTCTCCTTTATAGCCTCCAAATTGGTATTTAACTTGATTATACCGGCATCCTTTTTTTGTACATTCTTTCCTGTATTCACATCCACCACTGTTAAGGCTTCAGTGGACTCTATATAAAGATAACCGCCATCCTTTAACCAGGCTTTTTTATTAAGAGATTCGCTAAATAGAGTGTCTATGGAATATAGCTTATTTAAACTTATCATACTGTCTTCATAGAATCTGACTCTATTAAGCAGCTCTTTATGATTTTCCTCAAAAAAACTCACTATACCCTCATAGATTTCTCTGATATCTGTAACTATATCAAATTCGGCATACTTTAATCTATCCTTTATAACATCAATATAGTCCTCTGAGCCTGCATATAGCATACCTGGAGCTTTTATATAGTTTTTCCTTGCCAAAATTTTCTCCGGTACTTCACTGCCCAAGAGATTGGCAGTGGCACCGGGTAATTTATTTTTTATAGGAAGCTTTGAAATTTTAATTAAAATATCATCTCCCTCATGTAAACAATTATGCTCCTTTTCATCTGCAAATATCAAATGCTTTAATTCAGCCATATCAAAATACACCATTTGACGCTCAGAGTTAAACTCGATCTCTACAAAAGCAGCATTTATATTTTTGGCTATCTTCTTCACCTTACCTATATGAATGCTTCCCAATAAAGATGTATCTTCTATATATTCTATCTCATTTGGCTTATTATCATTGTATGATATTGCAAAAAGCTTATTCCTATACCTTGTGATCAAAAGCTTAGATAATTTCACATCCGTACTCATCAAGGGCCTTTCCTTCTTCTGTATACATATCCAGTCTATACAAATAATATTCATTTCTTTTTGCTTGTGGAAGCCCCTCTTCATACAAAAAGTCCATTACAGCTGCAGGCTTTATATTGTTAGTACTTCCCTGTGACAAATGCATGAATACCCCATTTTCTATAGCATCAAGCTTATATATAAAAGACTTTATATCCACAACAGATGTAGTCTCCACTTCAACAAACTTGCCAAACTGATTTTTCTTTTTCTTTTTTGATACCTTAGTAAGTAAAATAGATTCTTTTGACATAAGCTTATCTATAGCCTCTCTGATATCGGTTTCTAAAACCTCAGTTTTAAACTCAGCTTTAAAATCCGCCGTATCCATAAGTGCCATAGCCGGCTTTGAATTATCAGGTATTTGTAAAAACTTCGTAACCTTCATACCGGTACACATAATATCATTAAGTCTTTTTATGGCTTCACTTGAGGAAATGTGGCTTCCTTCCTTAAGCTCAATATCCATATATTCACCAAGTCCCGATACACCCATGCTAAGAGGTGCTCCAAATGACATTATCTGATGCGGTGAGAATCCCTCACTATATTTTATTGGAATATCAGCTCTTCTCATAGCTTTTTGAAAATATCTCATCAAATCCAAATGACCGATAAAACGCATTTGCTCTGTTTTTTCAAACTTAATTCGCACTTTCAAGACAAACACCTCCATTATATTTTCTTGCACCGCAGCCTAAGCACTGCTGTCTGCAGTTTGGTGATATCTTATCTTCATGTGCAGTTTTCCACTCTCTGATAAGGAAGTTCTTAGTAACTCCGGCATCTATAAAGTCCCAAGGGAATATCTCATCTATATCCCTTTCTCTAAGTGTATAGAATGTCGGATCTATACCGGTTTGTTCATATGCCATAAGCCAGTATTCCATATTGAACTGATCCGACCAAGAATCATACATTGCACCATTTTTGTATGCATTTACAATAACATCTGCAATCTTTCTGTCACCTCTTGCCATCAATCCCTCAAGCAAAGTAACCTCTGCATCATGGTACTGATATTTCATACTCTTTTGATTGAGCTGTTCTCTAAAAGTATCCTTTACAAGATGCGCTCTTCTAAGATACTCCTCCTCTGTCTCCATCTTTGCCCATTGGAAAGGTGTAAAAGGCTTTGGCACAAAGAATGATGAACTGGCTGTAATAGATACCTTACCTATTCTTTGATCCTTTGGAATGGAATAATAATGTTCGGCTATTCTTTCACAAAGCTGTGGTATACCTTTAATATCCTCTTCTGTTTCTGTAGGAAGTCCAAGCATAAAATAAAGTTTCACCTTATTCCATCCACCCTTAAATGCCTCCATAGAACCATTTAAAATATCTTCCTCAGTTATTCCCTTATTTATTACATCTCTAAGTCGCTGTGTACCTGCCTCGGGTGCAAATGTCAGAGAGCTCTTCTTTACATCTTGCACCTTACTCATAACATCAAGTGAAAATGCATCTATTCTTAATGACGGCAGAGAAATATTTATACCTCTCTCCTTAGTATATTCCAAAGGAAATTGAGCAGTTTATCAAGCTGACTATAATCACTTGAACTTAGAGAACTTAATGATATTTCCTCTGCACCTGTGATATCCAACATTGTTTTTGCATAGTTTATAAGATACTCCAGTGAACGCTCTCTCTGTGGTCTGTACACATTTCCAGCCTGACAGAATCTGCATCCTCTGATACAGCCTCTCATTATCTCAAGTACCACTCTATCTTGAGTAACCTTGATAAAAGGTACTACCGGTTTTGACAGATATGAAACCTCATCCATATTTTGTACCACAACTCTGTGAACCACACTTGGTACATCCTCATGTTTAGGTGTAAATGATTCTATAGTACCATCTTCCTTATAACTTACATCATAAAACTCAGGCACATACATACCATCAAGCTTTGCAGCCTTTCTTAAAAACTCATGCTTAGAAAGCTTATTTTTCTTACATTCCTTATAAAGATCAAGCAAGGCATCGTATACCACCTCGCCCTCTCCAATATAGAATATGTCAAAGAAGGGTGCCAATGGCTCAGGATTATAAGAACATGGACCTCCACCTATTACTATAGGGTATTCCTCTCCCCTGTCCTTTGCATACATCGGAATCTGTGAAAGTTCCAAAATCTGCAAAATATTGGTGTAACACATCTCATATTGTAAGGTAATGCCCAAAATATCCGCATCCTTTACATTTTCCTGACTCTCCAAGCTAAATAGCGGAATATTCTTTTCTCTAAGTACCTTGTCAAGGTCCACCCATGGAGAAAACAGTCTTTCACAAAACGTATCCTCTCTTCTATTTAACATATCATATATGATTTGCATTCCAATATGACTCATTCCTATTTCATAGACATCAGGAAAACACATAACAAATCTGATATCCACATTATCTAAACTTTTATCTCTTGAATTTAACTCACCACCAATATATCTTGCCGGCTTGTCAACGCTAAGCAGTATATCATCGCTTAGTGCTAATTTTCTCATATCTTCCTCTTTCTTTATACCGCATTATTAAGCTCATAATAAAAGCCCTTCATATCCATAAGCTCCTTATGATTTCCCTGTTCAATTATATGACCGTCTTTAAGTACAAGTATCATATCAGCATTTTTTATAGTTGAAAGTCTATGTGCCACAACAAAGCTTGTTCTTCCCATCATCATCTTGTCAAATGCCTTACTTATTCTAGCCTCCGTCATTGTATCAATACTGGAAGTCGCCTCATCAAGTATAAGCATAGGAGGCAATACCAGCATAATTCTGGCAATACATAAAAGCTGCCTTTGACCTGCTGAGAGATTTTCTCCTCCTTCTGTTACTATAGTGTCATATCCATCAGGTAATCTCTTTATAAAGCTGTCTGCATAAGCTTCCTTGGCAGCAGCCTCTATCTCTTCAAATGTGGCATCCGGCTTTCCAAAGGCAATATTGTCACTTATAGAAGCATTCTTCAACCATGTTTCCTGCAAAACCATACCGAAGTTTTCTCTGATAGATTTTCTTGTGATATCACCTATATTCTTGCCCTCTATCTTAATAGAACCACTGTCTATATCATAAAAACGCATTAAAAGATTTATAATAGTTGACTTTCCACTTCCTGTAGGGCCTACTATTGCAATTCTCTGTCCCGCTTTCACATCCAGATTCAAATCTTCAATAAGCTTCTTTGATTTATCATAGGAGAAATATACATGTGATACCTCTACATTGCCCTCAACATCCTTTATTACATTATTTACATCCTTGTCAGGAAGTATTTCCTCTTCATCTATAAGAGCAAAAACTCTTGCTGCACATGCAAATGAATTTTGCAATTCAGTCACAACACCGGATATCTCATTAAAAGGCTTAGTATACTGTGTAGCATAACTAAGTACTGAAGTAAGCTGTCCCACACTCATATTTCCGGTTATAACAAGTAACGCACCTGAAATGGCCACACCTGCATAAACCAGTGAATTTACAAATCTGGTGGCCGGAAAAGCTATAGCAGATATAAATATTGCATTTTGACTTGCCACCCTAAGCTCCTCATCAGATTCCTTAAACTCATTCTCTATCTGATTTTCCATAGTGAAGTTTTTTACCGTACTAAGTCCGGCAATCATCTCATCCACTATTCCGGTCATTCTTGCCCTTTTTTCTGATTGAGACTTAAAATGCTTATATGTGTTCTTGGCAATAAATCCTGCAACAAGCATTGCAAGAGGAGTAACAAGCAGCACAACCAAAGTTACATAGACATTTATTGTAAATAAAATAATTATAGTAAGTACAATAGTAAGTATGCCTGTAAAAAACTGGGCAAATCCCATCAAAAGTCCCTCTGAGAACTGATCCACATCATTTATTATTCTATTTATAATCTCACCATGACTGGTAGAATCAACATAAGATATAGGCAGTCTCATTATCTTATTAAAAGCCTGATTTCTTATATCCCTTACCATATGATATGCCACTCCATTGTTTATAGCAGTCATGCACCACTGTGCAACAGCAGTAACACACATCATAATAATCATAATAAAAATAATTTTTATAAGTCTTTCAAAGTCTACATTACCCTTGCCTACAATAGTGTCCACTGCTCTACCTGTAAGTATCGGCAGATAGAGAGTTGTAAGCACGATGACTACAGCCAGTATCAGGCTGACTGCCATTCTAAATTTATATGGACTTAGAAGATTCAAAATTCTTTTCAAAGTGTTTTTATTATTCTTCATCTGAATCCTCCTTTGCCATAATCTGAGAATTATATATCTCCTTATATATTGGACTGTTCTCTAAAAGCTCATCATGAGTACCTATACCGACTATTCTTCCATCATCCAATACTATTATTCTGTCTGAATTCTTTATAGAAACTATTCTTTGACTTACAATCAATGTAGTGATATTTTCTATCTCTCTAATAGCCTTTCTAAGTCTCGAATCAGTAGCATAGTCAAGTGCTGATGATGAATCATCAAGTATCAATATTCCTGCTTTTTTCACCAAACTTCTGGCAATAGAAAGTCTCTGCTTTTGTCCACCTGAAAAATTATTGCCATACATAGCTACCTCAGAGTCAAGCTTACCCTCTTTTGAATTGATAACATCCATAGCCTGTGCAATGTCTGCAGCCTCATACAATGCTTTATCAGAAGCTTTAGCATCACCCCAAAGCAAATTGTTTCTGATATTGCCCCTAAAAAGTCTGGACTTTTGCTCAACCAATGCCACATTTTTTCTGATTGACTCAAGACTGTATTCCTTGATATCCCTACCTGCCAGCTTTATACTTCCTCTGCTTATATCATAAAATCTTGGAATAAGATTAATCAAAGAACTCTTACCGGAACCTGTACCACCTATGATACCTATAGTTTCTCCTTTTTTTACAGAGAATGTGATATCTGAAAGAGCTTCTTCCTTTGACTTCGGATACACAAATCCTACATTTTCAAAAGCAATTATTTCACCATCAAAATCCTTTAGATTCAGCTCATCACTTCCACCACTTATAGAAGATTTAATATCAAATATCTCGTTAATTCTCTTAGCACAAGCACTTGCCTTTGATAAAAGTATTATAAGATTTGCAAACTTTACTAACTCTACCAAAATTTGTGACATGTAGTTTATAAGAGCCACCACCTGTCCTGTGGTAAGATTTCCGATATTCACCTGTATAGCTCCTGTTTGCAATATAGCCACTATACCCAGATTTACCACCACATATGTGAGTGGATTTAGAAGTGCTGAAATATTTCCAACCAGTACCTGATCATTATATAAATCCTTGGTTGCCTTATCATACTCTGAAATCTCACTTGACTCCTTTGAAAGCACGAATAACCCTTATACCTGTAAGATTCTCTCCGGTCTTTCCAAGTACTTTATCAAGCTTTCTTTGTACATTTCTGTAAAGTTCAATGCTTTTTGACATAATGAATGCTACTATTATTGCCAGTATAACGATCACAGTAAATGCAATAAGTGACATCTTTGCATCTATATGGAAGGACATTATAAATGCACCTGCCACTATAAATGGTGATCTTAGAACCAATCTAAAAAATCTGTTTACTCCATTTTGAACCTGATCACTGTCATTTGTCACTCTGGTAACTAAAGTATCCCTTCCAAGTACATCAGTCTCAGCATGTGAAAAGCTCAAAATATGAGCAAATAAATCATCCCTCAGTTTTGTTCCAAAACCTGTTGCCGCCTTTGCACTAAAGTACTGAGCAATGATAGCGGAGGTAAGTCCAATCATAGCTAAACTTACAAGCAATATACCCATATTTATCACATATTTTGAGTCTTTATTTACAATACCTATATCTATTATTCTTGCTATAACAAGTGGAACCAACAGCTCAAATGCCGCTTCCAAAAGCTTAAACAAAGGTGCCAGAACAGACTCTAATTTGTATTCCTTTAAATAGCGAATTAATCTCAGCATACTCCTCCTATCTGTACAATTTCTTTATAATAATGCTTTTTAGGTGGATTGTCAAAGTAAAAGGCATATACTTTCAACAAATATATGCCTCTAATTCATATTATTTCATTTTCATCAAAGTCGATACAAAATACCATACCAATACTATAATTCCAAGACCGATTCTATAGTATCCAAAGAACTTAAAATCATTCTTCTTTATCCAGTTAAGCAAGAAATTGATTGAAAATATAGATACAATAAATGAAACAAACATTCCAAGTAGTAGATAAACCACCTCTGCTGCAGTATAATGCAATCCAAATTTAGCCAGCTTCAAAAAGCTTGCACCAAACATTATAGGAATACTTAAAAAGAAAGAGAACTCTGCGGATACAGACCTTGTAGCTCCCAAAATCATACCGCCTATGATAGTCGCTCCAGATCTTGATGTACCCGGTACAAGTGCAAGCACCTGAAAAAATCCTATAGACAAAGCAGTTTGATAATCTATTGCATTCACATTTCTAATGCTATACTCTCTTTTTTTATTGGAGTTTTCTATCATTATAAATAAAACACCATAGATAATAAGTGCCATAGCTATAACAAAACCGTTAAGCAAATGCTCCTCAACCCAATCATCAATCAAAAGTCCAAGCATAGCCGCCGGCAAACATGCAATTATTATTTTCGTCCACAATTCCATAGCAAGACGTCTCTTCTTTGGACTCTTACTTTTACTAAATGGATTCAACTTTCTAAAATACATTACAACCACCGCCAAAATAGCTCCAAGCTGTATCACCACCTCAAACATTGCTTTGAACTCTTTGCTTGCATTTAACTGAAACAGCTGCTCCACCAAAACAATATGACCTGTGGAGCTTATCGGTAACCATTCAGTTATACCCTCTACAATACCAATAATTATAACCTTGAGTATTTCCAGTATATTCATATAAGTCCTTTCTATATTTATCCTTTAAACATTTTCTATCTGCCAGTCTATTGGAGGTATATTATTTTCTAAAAGAAATTCATTCGCTTTTGAAAAATGCCTACATCCAAAAAATCCTCTATACGCTGATAGTGGACTGGGATGTACAGTCTTCAATACTAAATGCTTAGGGTTATTTAACATCTTTGACTTTGATATAGCTGCACTCCCCCATAACATAAAAACTATAGGTCTGTCAGTATCATTAATAATTTTTATTATGGCATCTGTGAAATTCTCCCATCCCTTGCCTTGATGTGAGAAAGCTTTGTGAGCTCTTACAGTCAATATAGTGTTCAACAAAAGTACACCCTGTTTTGACCACTTTAGTAGATTACCATTGTTAGGTATATATGTTCCCACATCATCTTGAAGTTCTTTATATATATTTGCCAGCGAAGGTGGGATTTTCTTTTGCGACTTTGGCACTGAAAAAGACAGTCCATGGGCCTGATTCTCACCATGATAAGGGTCCTGACCCAAAATAACTACCTTTATATCTGATAATGCTGTAAGATGTAGAGCCTCAAATATCTTATCTGCCGGAGGATATATAATATATTTGCTATATTCCTCCTTTACAAACTCATACAAGCTCCTATAATACGGCTTTCTAAACTCAGCACTGAGTACTTCCTTCCACTCTCCTGTCAATTCACTCATATAGAATACCCCGATCATCTGATTTTATTGAAAGATTTAGCTAAAATATATGTCCTCTTTTATAAAAAATAGGTCATATACAGAAGTATATAACCTATTCTATCATAGCTAATTGTCCTATACAAGGTTTTAAAACAATCGAAGTTATAAATCGATGACGTCTTTTTTATCATATTTTTTTGACATGTAAATAAGGTGATGATTCTATATCTTCTATAGTAATATCTAATTTATAAATCAAAAAGTCTGTCGCTGATTGTATACAATCCTAACACCCCGGAAAGCACCATTTTAAGCCATTCTTAAAAATAGATTGACAGACTTTTTCGCCTGTAATACAATGATTTTAGGTCAAAACAAGAGTTTTCACCTATTACAATGGCTTAAATGCAGGTGTAAGTACCTTACCTATAAGGAATGGAAACAATCCAAACCACCTATTAAGGATCACAGCAATAACAGGGTAAGTACCTTACCTATAAGGAATGGAAACAAGCTTGTCCAACCATTGAAGTCTATATTCATATTGGCGTAAGTACCTTACCTATAAGGAATGGAAACATATAGCTAAAATATTTTGAATAATACTAGCTATAAGTAAGTACCTTACCTATAAGGAATGGAAACTCAGCTACCGGAAACAACTTCCTTGCTTCTTCTTGATTGTAAGTACCTTACCTATAAGGAATGGAAACTATTCCAGAACCTGCGAGTAGCTCGTCCCAAGTGATCGTGAGTACCTTACCTATAAGGAATGGAAACTATATGATATTGTCGGAGTTATTATCACGGACATAATAACTCGTGAGTACCTTACCTATAAGGAATGGAAACAGATTTACTTTAGCCATTTCCTTATCGGTCTTTTGAAGCCCCTTTCCGTAAGTACCTTACCTATAAGGAATGGAAACAGAGCTAGTAACAAATATCTGCATTATCGGCACTTTTATTGTAAGTACCTTACCTATAAGGAATGGAAACAGTCACTATGTTGCTGAGGCTTTCATTCATCCCTAGTAAGTACATTACCTATAAGGAATGGAAACAAAAATCATCTTTTCCCTTAACTGCTGGAAATTTCTCTTCGTAAGTACCTTACCTATAAGGAATGGAAACATAAGTATCATGGTGAATACATTTGACGGTGTAATCGTAAGTACCTTACCTATAAGGAACACTCCCACCTATCAAGGAAAACTCCCACCTATCTAGGCTGGGATAACAAAATTACTACAAGGAGCAAGAGATGTTCGTCATTGTCACCTATGATGTGAATGCTAAACGAGATCCTAAGGTGATGAAAACTCTCAGAAAATACCTTACACATGAACAGCGTTCAGTATTTGAGGGGCTTATCACACCAGGACGACTAAAGCATCTAAAAGAAGAACTTAAAAGAATTGTGGATGTTTCTGAGGACTGTATTAATATTTATTCTTTGGAAACTCTTAGATATTCCAAAAAAGAAAGCATTGGAAAACAGGTGTACCATGGGAACATACTATAAGATATCTTATGAAAAAGCTTACAATGGCAGATATTTTTATCCCAGAACAGATTGAAGAAGCCCTATCTCATCTGTCTACCAAAAAAGATACTTGTGGAATAGATGGACTCTATCTTTCTGAATTAAGAGATGATTGGAATATTAATGGAGCTAGATACCTTTCTCTACTGCGTGATGGAAAGTACAAACCGGGTATTGTTCAAATCTATGAAATAATAAATTATACAGGTAAAAGGCGTTCTATATCTTCTTTTAACAGTGTTGATCGCCTTATTTTGCGTTGCCTTGCAACATCTTTAGAAAGTATTATGATTCCATATTTTCTGCTTGCAGCTTTGCCTTTCGTCCGGGACTTGGAGTAGATAAAGCTGTAGCATCCTTTGTAAGCAATCTAAATAAAGGATTAGATAAAGTTGTCGTAATTGATATAAAACATTACTTTGATTCAATACCTATAGACCGACTTGAAATGATTTTAAAAAGAATTATTGATGATAAGATCCTCATCTCTTTTTCATAAATTTTTTTATACTGTAGGATTTCAGAGGAAAATATAATAAAAACAAAAAATAAAGGGATTTTACAAGGTTCTCCAATCAGTCCCTTTCTTGGGAATTTATACCTTTCTCTTTTAGACACACAGCTTGAGTCAATGCAGATTCCATTTTGTCGATACTGTGATGATATTTCTATGTTCTTTTCAAGTTTTGAGGAGGCAAAAGAAGGCTATACAAAAGTAATCGATATTCTAAAAAATGATTTGGAAATGGATATAAATAGTCAAAAAAGCGGAATATATGAGGGAATAAAGCAGAATTACTTAGGATATAGCTTTACTAAAAATAAAAAGCAAAATCAGATTCTTGCAATAAAGAAGAAAAAAGCACCACCACAGATATATCAGCATTGGAGTACTACTGCTATTCAAAGAATAGACAGAAACTATCACATTATTAATAATGGAATCTTGAATAGAAAAGATTTTACTATACTATTTGAAAATGATCGTGGGAAAAAGTATCTTCCTGTAGAGGCTACTGAAAGTCTGAATGTATACTCTTCCGTTATCTTTTCCTCTGATTTCTTCAAATATATAGGCGGTAAGAAAATCAGTGTGAATATTTTTGATAAATATGGAGAACTTGCCGGTACCTTTTCACCACCTGAAAGTCTTCATGGTGGACTTACAATGTTAAAGCAAGCTGCCATTTATCTGGATGAAGATAAGAGAAAGCTTATTGCAAGGAAACTGGAAATAGCTTCACTTCACAATATGCGTTCCAATCTCAAATATTACGAGAGGCATCATTCACATGAAAATCTAAAAAACGGAATAAAGCTTTTTCTGAGTGGATAACTGAAATGAATGAAGCCACAGATGTACCAATGCTTTTAACAATAGAAGCCAGAGCCAGGCAGTTATACTATAGCCTTTTTCATGAAATTATAGATGATCCGGCATTCCGGTTTACCAAAAGAACTAGGCGTCCCCCTAGGGATCCTCTTAATGCTCTTATAAGTTTTGGGAATATGTTTTTATATAATCGTATAGCTACAGAGATTCAAAAAACCTCTTTGGATATTCGCATTGGATTTGTTCATGCCACCAACCGAAGAAGTCAGTCCTTAAACCTTGACATTGCAGATCTATTTAAGCCATTGATCGTAGACCGAGCCATATTTACTATAATAAATCGCCATATGATACATGCCTCTGAGCATTTTGAAAAAACTGAAGATGGTGGTATATATCTAAATAAAGAAGGAAAGCAAATTTTTATCAATGAACTTGAAAATAAGGTATATCAAAAGCAAACTGAGGAAAATCAACCACGAACCTACGATACCAGAATTAGAGAAGAAATACATAAAATATTCAGGTTTGTCTGCTATGATGAGAAATACAAACCATTCAAGTATAACTAAAGGAGCATTTATTTGCTCCTATTTTTATGTCCTTATAATATGAAATAAAAAGGCAGTAGCATCATTTCGATACTACTACCTTATATTAATTTATCTACCACATACTTTATTGTCTACTTCTTAGCTTTTTTCAAATCAGAAATATAGTTTATAATAAACATTTTTAATTTTGGAAGGCTTACTCTATACTCCGAATTTCCATGGTTAAATGAATTACGAATTATTTTCAGAATACGATGGCTTTGTAAAAAGAGGTACTACTTTATTGCGAAAGTCCTCCATTTTCACATTTCCATAATTATCATAGTTAATCCATTTACTTTTTGCTTCCAAATCCTCTCCTTTTGCTGCATCTTCAGGATGATAATATCTCAAAGTAGTATTTCTTGGCCTAGCCCAAGTTACATCATATTCCCCCGTATTCTCTAATAAATGGTATGCAAAGAAGTTTAACTCTTTATTTGACTTTTGCTGATTGAAACGCAATCTACCTATATATCTATTAAATGCAATATATGCGTCTTCATCAAATTTTTTCAATTGTTCCTTATCAAAATACAAAAAGTTTTTTTATCCCAATAATAATATGGCAACATAGATTCTATAAATGTAAGTGCTTGTTGAATCAATCCATGGTCAATACACCAAATAATCAGGTCTAAAATATTTGGATTTGTCAACAAACTTCCATATTCATCTTTTATCTTTTTTTCAAATATTCCAAGCGTGGTCCCTTTCAAGCTGCTGCCACCATTTTTTTCAAATTCATTTCCAAGTTCCTTCAGTCCCTCCAAAAATGCCTTAGGGTCAGACATCTGTGCTCCCAAAGAAATCTTTTGCATATGCTTTACAATTTGCTTTGCTGTTTTCTGTACGATTGGATCAGCTCCTGCCAGATATGAAACATCTTTTTTCATATCAAAATATTCTGACAATATATCTGCATTTCCAAAGTGCAAAAAATCATTAATACCTGAGAAAAAATTAAAAATATTAAATGTTGCATTTTGATCTTCTATTCTGGCTAAAGCCATATTTATACCACTTATAAGCTTTGGTCTGATAGATTCTCCAACAGATAGCAAAGAAATAACAGCACTCAAAGACAATACTACATCCCTTAGACCACCATGCGTATCAATATATAGTCTAAATGATCTTTTTTCTTGCAACTTCTTATATCGAATGAACTCTGCCGCCTCTGAAATAGCTCCAAGTTCATCTTCAGGAAAATGTATTTCTTCTTCCTTAGTCGCAGGCATCAAAGGAATAGAGGGATCTATATCATCCATCTCCTGCAATCTATGCTCAACCGGAAGTTCATTCTTATATAATTTTATCACCTTGTAATTTATCTTATGCTTCCCTTTTTCAGGTGACCTGTCAATTCTTTCTATCAAATAAGATACTGCACTATAAATATTACCCTTATTGTCAATTCCATTCTTTTCATCCTTTTCCAATGTTTTTCTACTGCAAAGCATTACAATATCGACTTCATCATCAGAAGGCATTAATTTCAAAAAATATCTGACTACGCTTTCCCCTTGGGATTTGCAATCATCAATAGTAATATCTTTTCCATCATTTCCTACACCCTGAAAGCTGTCACCTCTTTCCATTCCAGGATAATTTCTTCCATTAAATGTGCTGACTGCCATAAGTATTGTAGCAGACATAATATATTCCTCCTTTTCTAATATCAACATCTAAAAGCAAATTACAATAGAGCTATATATTTTATAACATCTTTTTCATATATTCTTCTGGCATCACAAAAAAATATGAATTATATCATAATTTTTCTTATATTATTCATTTAAAGTTATATTTTTATAACTTATATATTTATAGTATAATGCAACTCCATATTATTTCAATATTAATATATACTATATTCGGGTATATAATTATCAAAGCTTATATAACATAATTAATAATAAATATCAGCTATCCGAGTGTCACATACAGGAGTGCCTGTCTATTCTTCTATCAATAAACTTCAAAAACCAAAAAGTCTGTCGACCTCATTTTTTTGACCGTATGCATTTATATGTGTATGCCATACTTTTTGTATGATACTTGTATGAGCTTTGTATGTGTGCTATTATTTTATCCTTTTTATTTTTTTCTAATATAAAAATATTTTTTTATTCTGTTTTTTTAGTAGTATATTTATATTATTATCAGATAATAGCTGTATTATTTTGCTTTATCACTCTATTTTTGCTACAATATATACACTTTTTTATAAGTAATTATGAATAAAAAAGTCTGTCACTGATTGTATACAATTCCAACATCCCTAAAAGCACCATTTTAAGCCATTCTCAAAAATAGATTGACAGACTTTTTATACTGTAATACAATGATTTTGGGTGAAAATGAAAGTTTTTGCTTATCACAATGGCTTAAATGCAGTTGTAAGTACCTTACCTATAAGGAATGGAAACGATTCATATTTTTTCATCTGCATACTCTTCGGATAAGGTTTGCTTGTAAGTACCTTACCTATAAGGAATGGAAACTTTATTTTAAAATAGCAGTGCGACGATAGTTCTCAAGTCGTAAGTACCTTACCTATAAGGAATGGAAACGATAATATTACCATAGTCTGTAATCCATATAGTTTTACTGTAAGTACCTTACCTATAAGGAATGGAAACAAATTGGAGTACATTTCCCATAAGCATTTATTGAAAAACCCAAATGTAAGTACCTTACCTATAAGGAATGGAAACTGTTTTGTTTGTGGATTTATCATCTGTCATATCAAGTTGTAAGTACCTTACCTATAAGGAATGGAAACGCTTTATCAAGATCTTTCCAAATTCTGTTGATACAGTTAAATGTCTCTGTAAGTACCTTACCTATAAGGAATGGAAACTAAACCATTCTATAGTTTCGTCAGAGTAGTAAGCTTCAACCGTAAGTACCTTACCTATAAGGAATGGAAACAGTCTATCCATTATTGGTTTGATAATTGATATCACCCTGTCTGTAAGTACCTTACCTATAAGGAATGGAAACCCACCATCCCTTGATAGCTTCGTCCGAATAAGACTGTAAGTACCTTACCTATAAGGAATGGAAACTGTGTCTTCACGAAGCTCTCTGCAAACTTCCTCACCCGTAAGTACCTTACCTATAAGGAATGGAAACATATACCTCATTTAATGTGGTATACCCCCTTAATATGAAGTTTCTATTGTAAGTACCTTACCTATAAGGAATGGAAACCTTTACGTTTTCAAGGTCAATGTATATTTTAACCTTTAATTCTTTATCGTTGTAAGTACCTTACCTATAAGGAATGGAAACTATATGCCTTATTTTTTGACAGCTGAGTTTATATCCTTTTGTAAGTACCTTACCTATAAGGAATGGAAACATATTCAGCCTGTGAAAACAAACCATATTTAGACCATCTGGATTCTTGTAAGTACCTTACCTATAAGGAATGGAAACAAACACTTTAGCTGTTTCATATTTTCCGTGTAAGTCAAACATAGTAAGTACCTTACCTATAAGGAATGGAAACATAATAATCTTGATTTAAATGCTCCACACTGACATCTGTATCTGTAAGTACCTTACCTATAAGGAATGGAAACCTTCTTTTTGCTGGATTATCTCGGACCCGTCTAAACGGTATCCATTTTTTGGTTCCCAGCGTCGTAAGTACCTTACCTATAAGGAATGGAAACTTAAACCTCCGATGTGCATTTACCGTGTGGACTTCTGTAAGTACCTTACCTATAAGGAATGGAAACGTAATCCCCAGCTTTAATAGACTCGTAAAGAGTACTATCAAATGTAAGTACCTTACCTATAAGGAATGGAAACGTATACAAATCAAGTAAAGCTAATAGCCAAAAGACCACCACAAATGTAAGTACCTTACCTATAAGGAATGGAAACTTAGTTTATAAAATTATCATATATATATTTATTTCTCTACCGCTTCCTCATAATTGCCGCCTCGTAAGTACCTTACCTATAAGGAATGGAAACATACCCTTACAGATATAGCTAATAGTTCTTAAAGAACCGGTGTAAGTACCTTACCTATAAGGAATGGAAACGTAAACTATGAATATTATTACCTTCATGTTCCCTCCTTGGGATAGTAAGTACCTTACCTATAAGGAATGGAAACCTATCAGCTGCCGTTTCAAAGTTGTCTTCGTCTTGTAAGTACCTTACCTATAAGGAATGGAAACGCCTTGTTGGTCTGAAGATGCAACATTTTCTCACTGATAAATTGATGAATAGTAAGTACCTTACCTATAAGGAATGGAAACCTGCCATAATAAAGCATTTATCAAGTGAATGTCCTGCCAAGGTAAGTACCTTACCTATAAGGAATGGAAACACACTTCTTTATCACCACTTTTAATCAATCTCCTTGGTAAGTACCTTACCTATAAGGAATGGAAACGATTATAGATTTGCTCATCTATTGTTTGACATAATAAAACTGTAAGTACCTTACCTATAAGGAATGGAAACGGTTACGAGTGTTACAGCGAGTGCCAGTGTTGCTAGTACTGTAAGTACCTTACCTATAAGGAATGGAAACATCATTGCCAGGCCTGACACCAATAATGGTAATTGTGACTGTAAGTACCTTACCTATAAGGAATGGAAACTTAAGACTTGCAGTTTTGTATTGTAATGATCCTTATTCAATTGTATTTGTAAGTACCTTACCTATAAGGAATGGAAACACAAGAACCCCATCTTCTTCAACGCTTCCATTTTAGCAGCTATTGTAAGTACCTTACCTATAAGGAATGGAAACAATTAATGATGTCTTCATAATATACATAATTCTGTGGAGCTTTAAAGTAAGTACCTTACCTGTAAGGAATGGAAACCATAATTCAATACGGAATAATCTATATCGTTTTTATTTACTTTGAAATAGTAAGTACCTTACCTATAAGGAATGGAAACACAATCTATCAGCAAATTTCGGCTCAAGCTTTGCTTCGTAAGTACCTTACCTATAAGGAATACCTTTCCCTTTATACTTTGATATCTTCTTTGGGATTTTCCCTACCTTTTAGGCATAAAAAAGACAGTAGCATTATTTCAAATGCTACTGCCTTTTTACTTTATCTATATTCTATTTTCTTTTCTTATACTCTCTACCTCTTCATTTATTCCTCTGATGTCTATTTCAAAGTCTTTATCTGACTTCTTATCTATACCCTGTCTTTTAGAATCATTTACATTAGAGTCAGAATGATACTTTTCTCCATCATCTGGCAAATGGACTGAAAAGGGTATACCTTTTTGTATAATTATTTGTTTTAGACACATTTTAAGAACTGTTGTTAGATCAATACCCAACTGATTGCAAATATTTTCAGCATCAATTTTTTTAAATCATGAGTCAATTCTAAACTGTATCAAAGTATTTTTATTCAAAACGCCTCTCTTTCTATTTACTAAACTCCTTCAAATCTAAAATACAGTTTTATATATTTTTTAGATTCTTCAAGCATACTCTATAATCTGAATTCGCATTATTGAACATATTACAGATGATCTTTAAAACACAGTATCTTTGTAAAAAGCAAAAATATTTTCTGTACCCAAGTGTAAGTCGGTTTTTATATAACTTTATTACCTGATAGTTTATTTTACACTTTCTTTCTTAGACTATTCATCAATTCTTTCCTCTAGAGACGATACTCCACTATAAATCCCTCAACTACCATCACATACATTTTTCATCCATTTACAGAGTTTTCTGCTGCAGAGCATATTACATTTATGTCATCATCTTAAGACATTAATTTCAAAAAGACGAACTATACTCTATTCAAGAGATTTGCAATCCTCCATAGTGATACATTCTTTATTATTTCCTTCCACTAAAATCTTTCTCCATTTTTCATTCTCGAATGATTACTAGCGTTAAATGTACCTTCCACCATAAGTGTTATAGTAGACATAATATATTCCTCTTCTTATAATATTTTGTTTACTTTTTCTTTTCATCTTCCTTAAGTTCCATTACAGGCAATTTTTGTTCATTTATATATACACTGCTCTGTTTTTAAAAATACACTTAGGTCTATTCCTCCCAACTTTAAATTCTCTGAAAACCATTTGGAAGAAGCCAAGTCATTTATAGCTAGCTTCTGACTCTTATCTTTTCGTTTATCTAGTACATATGGATAAGCTACTTTTGTATTTGCATCCAAATTAGTAAAAACTGTTATATCTAAAATACTTCTCATAGCTTTTATAGATTCTTGTATCTTAGATATTTCTTCTTCACTACCACTTTCTTTATGAATATTCCACTTATTCAAATCACTGTAGATTTTTTTCTTATATTCATAATTATTTTTTTGTCTCCTTTATTTTTTTATCAATTATGTAATGATTAAAAAAATTCTTTCTTCGAGACTTTCTATTACAATTTTTGCACTTCCAAATCCAAGCGGCTTTCCATGTCCAAGTTTAAAGCAAAGATTTCCATCCTTATTATTTTCACCCAGGCATAATAAAGTAGCTAGTTCATCCAACTGTTCTTGTGTCAGATTTTCAAAATAGACTTTAAATCTAAAACTTCCCTCACCAATGCCTTCCATTTTCGAGTCAATTTTTTGGGGATCCAACTTGCCTAGGCCTTTATAATCAGGAATAAAATGCCTATAAAATTTTCTTCCCTTTATATTGCATTCAGCTGCATCATATCCCAAAGAATAATCTTTTACATCTGCATAGAATGGTAGATATGAAGGATGTGGTGTACGCAATTCAGTAAGCTTATATTCCTTAATTGCTTCATCAATATTGCCATCAAAAATGGCATCAGTGATACGAATATGACTGCCAAAGCCTTCCTCATCTCCTACCATACCGAATAAACTACAAGTCTTACAAAGTTTTTTTACATCATGGCATGGCATTCTACCATCATCCTGTTTACCTAAAATCTTATCCATTGATGTTTCATATCTAAAGCGTCCAATATTTGCAAGGGAAAAATAGTACTCAACCTTTTTGTCTTTATTTGTATTCTTCTTATACCATATTGGCAATACAGCATCATTTGCTTCTTCAAGCTTTTTTAAATCTACTTGTTTATATCCGCCATGATGATCTTTATTTCCAGGCTCTCTTGAAGAAACAAATTTTTGATTTATCTTCTCATCCATATTTTTTTCTTTATTTCTTTTTAATTGTTCAAAGCAATTTTCAATAAGTTTAGAATTATTTGATTTTAAATCAACTTTTTTTAAATATACTTTCATACTTTTTTTCCATTAATATATTCTCCGATATAGTAGTAACCTAATTCATATCCAGGTTTCTTAACTATCGAAGTATGAAGTACTCTATATTGAAGTATACTCCTTCCTCGTATATTTTCAGTGTGCTCATCCCCTTCAAAGTAAACACTCCCACCATGATTATCAATAACTTCTTTATATTTAAATATCTTCCCATTATCAAACGGTCTTGCACCATATTCTTTTATAGGAAGCAGGTATCTTGTAGCTGAATACAATTCCCATTTCCCATTTGTTTTTATCAGCAATCCCGGCAAAAAAGGGCTCTTTGTTCTTGCAGTAATATACTGTCCACTCCTAGTAGTTGAATAGCATGAATCTGTCAAAGCCTCATAAACGCTGCGAAGAGGGCCTCTTATTGAGCTTCCTGGTATCACCGGATTATCTCCCAATCGAAAAAAAGGATAAGAAAAATGTTTTATCTCCTTGTTTTTCGTATTCTTTTCTTTCCTATCTACTATCTCTTGCTTTTTAAATACATCTGGAATCAATAATGGTGTTTTTGGATATATACGACACACAAAAACTCCTGTATGATTTCCTACTACTTGTTCCTTTTCTTCTCTATTTACTTTTTTTGTTTCTTTCTAAAAAAAGTATATGGATTTATAAAAAAATTCTTTATTACTAATTTCATACTTATATTTTATTTTACTATTTTTTTCATCTTTTCCATTCTGCTTATTTTTCATGCTTTGGCATTCTTACACTCCTTTCAAATCATTGCTATAGTCCCTTTTCTTGGCACTTTCAAAGTCAACCAAGCGATAATCCATTATAAATGCCTGACCTGATTCGTTATCTACTCCAAAATAATGGCGTACCCTTATAGCTGCCCTATCCAAGTCTGATATATCTTTGGGAAGATTATATTTTCCTCCCGCTGTGGTACACATCATCTTTTTTCCCTTTGACGACTTGGTTATATCAATGTCTAGAAGCTGTACTTCATCAAAGTAGTCCACGCCTTCTTCTTTATTATCATCTTCTCCTTGTAATCTATAGCTGAAATCTTTTCCTATATCACTTCTAAAGAGCTTCCATTCTTTGTTCTTATTAAATATACGAAGTTCTAACAACTTATTCGTATTTTCAATAACATTCTTATTCCAAATACCTATATCAAATTTGTCTGTATACTGTGCGACAAAGAAAATACTGTCTGTAACATTAAGAAAATATCCGTTTACCTCATTCAATACTTGTTCAACATCATTCTTTTTGACATGTTTGTTTTCCATCCCTTGCCTCCTTTTTCTCCAGCAATGTCTTTAAAGTATTATAGAGCTTATCAAATACAGGATGATTTTCCCTGTCTTCCTGTTTCACTGTGTCAAACTCATCTCCATTTATATGTGTTATAGAAAAAACACCTCTTCCCACAGATGTTGCACCTCCTACTGCCAAATATCCTTCATGTAGGTCAGTCAATGTGGCTGCCAAAGCCTTAATAAAATCATCTGAATATACTACAGCTGTATTATATGGATCTCCAAAACTTATATCTAGTGTAGTCTCCCCACCTATGTATATTTTTTCAGTAAACAATGCACCTTCTGCCGTACTTCCAAGGAATCTGTCAATAGCATTTCTGGACATTATCTTAAATTCCCCACCTGTAAGCCTACTCTCACCAAAGCAAATAAGGGACTTCTCTTTATTATTTTCCTTTGCTGCACCAAAGTAATGATAAATTTGAATATCATTGTCTTTTCTTTCAACTTTTTCCACTTTACTGCCTTCTATCAATTCTTCCATTCTATGTCCGATAGCTCCTGCCCAAGTAGTACCCGGGATAACCGCTATCTCTTCTATCGATTTTTGAGATTCCACCTGATCTTGATCAGAAGATTTTTTATTATTGAACTTTATAGTTGTCATCTGCTCCTGGTCAGGAGAGGATTCTTCTTCACTACACTGTGTGCTGTATCTTCGTATGGAAATCCCACCTTCCAATTTCAGTTTTAAGTAAAGCTTCTTTTTCTCTTTTAGTTTCCATTCATTATATTTTTTAAAATCACTCGAAATCTTTTCATATGAATCATTATCTTCCCATGACTTATTATCAAAAGCATCAAATTCCAACCAATCCTCTATATTCCCTTTTCCATTATCAGAATTTTTTACAAGTTCAAAGCTTCTTCTAATGATATCTACATTGCATATTTTGCCAAATCCCCTGGTAGTCTTTGCACCAAATCTGATATCTGCTTCTTTCCATACTTTTGCAATATTTATCAGCATTTCTTCTGCTGCTATCTCATTATCAGATTCTTCCTCAGATATCTCTATAAAAGTTTGGAACTTACAATCTCCTTCAAGTATTTCCCAGTCAAATTTTGCCTGTTTTTTTGCACTTTTATATTCATTTAGGGCAACACCGTCTCTTTGAGAAATACGATATAACAACTCGCCTTTTTATTTTTTTCATCGTCTACTAATGTAGCATCATAGAATATAATCTTACTTTCTATAATAGAGCTCTCTACACTTTCATCATTCTTCCCCTTGTTAATATGAGCATATCCGAAGTAGTACTTCAATCTATCTTCATCTATAGCTCCATCACATGCTTCTCGAATCACTCCTGCCACAGCACTTCCCGGAATATAAGGAATTCCCCTGGCATCACGCAAAATATCTTGATCTGTTATATCATTTCTTCCACTACCTATGCATAAAGGAGACTCAAGCTGAAAGGTTATTTTTAGATAATGTTTTTTTATAATTTTTCCCATTTCACTACTCCTACTAATTAAATTTTTTCAAATACTTTTGATTTGCCAATAGCTCAAGCATCAAATCTCCCCACAGACTACGGATATGTTCATTCACCTTTTCTTCACCTGTAAGTTGGCATAGCAAGCTATACAATCTAGCATTTTCTGAATTAGAATCTTGGTCTAAACTTTCTCCAATCATTTTTTTTATGTCTAAATCGACATTTTCTTTTTCTTTTGACGGTATACTGCCCAAAAATCTTCCAACAATTTTTAGAGCCTCTTCTCTTTCAGTATCACGCTTAATAGATGCTACTCTTTTTACAAAATCCTTGTATTTATCATTTGCTTCCTTTTCATTTTTAGGTAATGTCTCTTTTACCATCAGGTTTACACGACCTATGGTAGATGGGGACATACGAAGTTTGGAGGAAACATTTGCCATTTCAGTAATTATTCTTTCAAGCATATTTTGATAAAGTACTTTATACAAACTTTGTTTTAATATCTCTTTTACACCTTCTCTTTTTAAAGTATCATCAATGTTTTCAGTCTTGGTATCATTATTTTCAGTATTACTGTTTTTAACCTCTATATTCAATTCGTATGGAAGTAAATCTTCTCTATAAAGACTAACCTTTCCAAAGCCCTCCAAGTTGCGTTCTCCAACATAATACTTATCAATATCTTTATCTTCTGCTGCCCTGTATATAAATGTGGATCCTGACTCTATTCCTGCAATAGTAGGTTTTCTAAGATTCCATACACCTGAATATCCGTATATCATTGCAGATTGTATAGAGCAGAATGGATATTCTTTTTCTTCTCCCTGAATCTCTCCATTTTTTTCTGATATATCTGCTTCCTTATTTAATAGTCCCAGCTGCTCTCCTATAATTTGATATACTTTCTTTGACTCCTGTGTATATCCATATTCATCTAAAAAAATACCTTTTGAAGCCAATGAAACATATATTAATTCATCTTTTTTCACCTGAAATTTTGTATCTTTTTTGAAAAGCTCGTCCACAAATCCTTTAATAATACGGCATTTTCCATACTGTGCAGTTTTTGACTTTCCGAAGCTAAAATTGGTGTTTTTTAAAAGTCTTAAAAGTAGTTTGTAGTCCTTACTATTACATATAATATTTCCACCAAAGATCTGTCCTTCTTTCAATGCTGTCTGTGAATATAGCAGTGCATCATTACCTCTTCTATGGTGATAAATAACCCTTTGCTTTGGCTCATATTCCAAAACTTTTCGATTATCTTTATTAATTTCTAGATATATATATTTTCCTTTTAGCTTCTTTGGTTGATTTCCATTCGCAGGATCATAATCTTTATTATCAGTGTCATAATCTTTATTAGCACTGACCTGTTTCTCCGAATATCTTAAGCTGTTTACATACTTTTTGCTTTTTTTCATCTTATTTAGAAATGAAGGTGCCGGAGCAAAAATATGTACTCCATCAGAAATATTAAAGTCTGAATATATAGTATCTCCATTTAAAAACAAACGAACAAACTCTTCATCGTCAGCACTATGCCCGGCTTCACTAAGATATGTTCCTGCCAATGCTCCAAGTACAGCCTTTCCCGGAATGTAATTTAATGTAGTATTTTTATCATCTCCACTAATTATCATTGGACCAAGATTTTCAAAAAATATAGTAATATTAAGTTTTTGATCTGAATTTTCATTTATTACCATATCCTTAGCAATTTGAATCTTACATTTTACATTATCTGCTTCATTCTCAGCAATTAGATTTTCATCTTTTATATTAGCTGCTTCATCCTCTGCCTTAAACTCACATTTGACACATCCCAGTCCACGATTTCTATTCATACCTATATGACGCAGTGCCTTACAAATCTGTTTTAATTTATCTTCTTGACCTTCCGGGTATTCTACCTTTGCAATAAACTCAAGTCTATTTTCTTTATTAAAAGGTGAAAACTGATGTATTATCCTTGTAAATCTGAGTGAATTATCATCTGCTACACCATTTTCCATCTTTGTTTGTGCTTTTACATCAGAGAAAATATCCAAAACTTCATCCGGAGATATGTACTTTTGAATTTGCTTATTTTCTTTTATAAGTTTCAAATCCTTTTTTATCTGTTCATACTCTGAAATATAGGCATTTTCAATTCTAATTCCTTTAGTTCCATCATCGGCACTCACTCCAAATAAGTAATTTAAGGGATCTGTATATTTTTCAGTGTCTCCACTCTCATCATTAGATTTTCCCCATAATCCGGAGTCACTTAGTAGCTCTGCACATTCTCTCAAACAGCCTTTTAATCTTCTTGCCGGTATAAAAGGAAGTCCAAATTCGTCATGCTCTGCCTCAGAATCAATAGTACCATAGTATGAATACCCATTCCCTGTACATAGATCTGAGTAAAGTGTAATATGTATCTCGCCTTGTTTTTTATTTTGCATTTTTTTCCTCCCCTTCTTTAGCTTTTCCATATCCCATATCATACATACGCACCAGATCTTTTAGAAGCTTCTTATTCTCTACGAAGTATTCAACTATATCTGTGTCTGATTTGAATCCAATTTTCTCCTTCTTATCTTTGGACATATGAGCTATGATTCTTCTAAGTTCTGTTCTTAAAGCTGTTTCTGAAAGTGATACCGGAACTGCCAAACCTTTAATATTGGTTCTGCCCAGAAGTGAAAGTTTAGTATGAAAATCCTCAACCTTCTGTAGGGATAATAGATCTTTTAACTTATTTATCTTCTCCTTATTACTTCTTTCTTCCTCAGTTTTTCCTTTTTCCCATGAAGGTAAATTTTTATTTTTTACCGGTTTATAATGATATGATACCTTCTCCTCAACTTTACTTTCCACAAGCCAAGGTCTAGAATTATTATCATCTCCATTTTCTTCTCGAATATCCTTTAGACTAAATCCTATTCCGCCCTGACAGTACTCAAAGTCCATAAGATTAGCTAATGTCAATCCATTTTCTTTCATATAATTTTTACAAGTGTCTTCACAGCACTGTTCTGCAATACGATATGCATCTGCAAAAGGAGTATGGCTGTGGAAAATGGCAGCTCCGGCACAGGATGAATATGGTGACGGTATCTTAGAAAGGTATTCTTTGATGGTTTCATAAGATTCGTCAGCCTTACATATAATGGTCATTTCATCTCCGGCTCCGATTAATATTCTACTTTTATAATTCTTTTTATCCGAAAATTTTGTCTCATCTATCTTTAGCATATCTACTTTTCTATCATCAATGAAAGTTTTTTGGATTTTCTTAGAAAATTCTCTCAGTAGGTTTACACAATCATCATAATTTTTCTTTCCTTTTAAACATGCCTGTACCTTTGCTCCCATAGCATTTCCATCTATATAGAAGATTGCCAACATACTGTCTTCACCCTTAGTTTCAGCCACAATATTGTCTAATACTGTCTCTCCCATCTCATAACCAGGGTTACTAGCTTCTTTCCAATATTTTTTCAGTTTTGCATTAGTTTCAGTAGAGTATTTTACATACGACTTTCCGGAAGCACTACTGTCTGCCGGTGCATTGTCATACATATAAGTCAGAGGCAATGATGATGTCGGTTCTGTTTGTACTATAGGAAGACTTCCATATGGAAGTGTATAAAGTGCAGTACTTTCACGAAGTCTATGCTTCTGATATAATTTTTCATAATCTCCGGGATTCTTTAAATCATCACTATGGTAGTTGTCTTTTGAAATATCTCCAATATATGTGGCAACTACTTTTAAAGTTCCTATTTCTTTCAATATTTTCTTTGTGAAAATCTCTGTGGTATTTTTCATCGCATTTCATCCTTGTAAAGCAACAAAAAGTTTCCACCACCGTCATAGACGATTTCACCGATATACTGATCTCCATTCATTCTTTTTTCAAATTCTTCGAAACTGAATCTATCAAGTTTTTCTTTATTTGGATCATACCTAAAAATAGCATCCTTATCTTTATATTCTTCCTTAACTTTAGACTCTTTATTTATATTATCTCTACATGTCTTTGCTGCATCATATAAGTAATCTTCAAACAAATCTCTAATTATTAAAGATGCTCCCACAATCTCCTTTAACTTTGAGCTCCTGTAAATGAACTCCTGTTTCCCTCGTATGTCATACATACAAAGGACATAACCTTTTCCCTCCATTATTCCTCCTTTGCTAAAATGGCTTAATTAATTATAATATTATTCATATCTTATTTAGTACCTTCTAAACTGCACAAACTCAAACAGCATTTCCTTATGGTATTTACCGTCATCATCTCTCCATTCATGTACTCTTCTTTCACTGCATGCGGCTACTACCTTTAAGCCATCTTTCTTTAAAAGTTGTACGAGTCTGAATGATAATGTAAACTCTCCTTGTAAAGTATCATTGGATCTTTAAGAGCTAAGACTTTTTCTCTATACTCCTCTGCCAAATTATCAAGATCTTCTTCAGTAGCCGAAGGATCAACAGCAGGAAATGGAATCTCTTTAATATCTCCAAATTCACTTGCCGCCCTCTTTTGTGCATCATCCCACATTTCATATGGATGGTTGGTAAAATTAATCATATTACCTCCTCTTATCATTTTATATCTGTAAACTTCCACACTTATAAATACAAATACCGAAAGTCTTAGTTATTAATTTTTTATTACTCTTATAGTATAAACCATTTTAAGATTGTTTCAATACTGTTATATTTACCATATATTTTTCATATTTTTTTATTCATCTATTCAATATTTTTTTCTTCTTAATTTCAGTATATAGGGCATTTTTTTACAATATAAATTTATTTCATCTAAGATATTTCTATGCAAGTGATAGTATAGTAGATTTCTAAGTGATTTTTTTGCTTTTTATATTAGACTAACTAAGTATTTATTATGTAAAATAAAAAAAGTCTGTCGACCTCTAATTTTACTTTTTAAATATGTAATTACATTTACATACTATAGTATGTGTTTGTAATTACATAATATATTCTTTTTGCTTGATTTTTTTATAGTATTCTGATATATAAATTCTTTAGAGTCTTACTTGGTATAAATTTGCTGTTTTAAATGGATTTTTTCATAAATAGTACTATATTTTTTTGCTTTTAATATGCTATTTTTTTATATCAATACTTACAATCATTCTTTTTATATAGCAAAACAAAAAAGTCTGTCACTGATTGTATACAATACTAACACCTCAGGAAGCCCCATTTTAAGCCATTCTTAAAAATAGATTGACAGACTTTTTCACCTGTAATACAATGATTTTAGGTCAAAACAAGCGTTTTCACCTAATACAATGGCTTAAATGCAGTTGTGAGTACCTTACCTATAAGGAATGGAAACTACCAGATATGCAATACATATAAGTAAACAGGGATAATTGTGAGTACCTTACCTATAAGGAATGGAAACCTCCGTTCTTACTGAATGTAATGTGTGCTGGGTAATCCTCTATAGATTGTGAGTACCTTACCTATAAGGAATGGAAACTTAACCTCAATCCTTCTACCATCAAAGTATCCGTTATGGATTTTCGTGAGTACCTTACCTATAAGGAATGGAAACGTGCTACCGCAACGCCATAAACTGGGTTGCGTAACAATTGTGAGTACCTTACCTATAAGGAATGGAAACCAAAGAACTTTACCGTCCTTATCTAGGAATTCAAGTGTGAGTACCTTACCTATAAGAAATGGAAACGTGGAAGTGGAGCTGGACGTACGTGGTTGAACAGTCTTACGACTGCTGTGAGTACCTTACCTATAAGGAATGGAAACGCTATAAAATCAACCCTCTTTCCTATTTCTTTAAAAATTGTGAGTACCTTACCTATAAGGAATGGAAACTTTTCCGTAGACTACTATACTAAAGAAAGTACTCATTGTGAGTACCTTACCTATAAGGAATGGAAACAATACTAATAATAAAAGAAAAATAATTGGATAGAATAAAAAATCTCCCTACGTGAGTACCTTACCTATAAGGAATGGAAACTCTTCTTCTACAGCTTCAATTAATTTTTTTCCTTTTTTGATTAAAGGTGAGTACCTTACCTATAAGGAATGGGAACAATCTGGGGGATTAAACCCCATTAGTATTGCTTTTATTAATACTAATGTGAGTACCTTACCTATAAGGAATGGAAACTTCATTGCTCCGAAGATTTCACCTGTCACGTTGCGTCCTGGTGAGTACCTTACCTATAAGGAATGGAAACCTACCTACAATTCCTATGAGGATAATTACTCCGATAATTAAAAAATTGTGAGTACCTTACCTATAAGGAATGGAAACTTTATGGATTCCTGAACAACCAACCTTCACGGCTACATATATAGTGAGTACCTTACCTATAAGGAATGGAAACTCCCAATGGATATTTCCTTTATACTCGTGGAAATCATTTACCGTAAAGTGAGTACCTTACCTATAAGGAATGGAAACCATTGATCAATTGTAAAAGCCTTGGAAAGGAAAATGTCTGAAGCGTGAGTACCTTACCTATAAGGAATGGAAACGTAATGAGCAATATATGCTCGTCATCATTCTTTCCGCAAGGGTGAGTACCTTACCTATAAGGAATGGAAACACCCTTTTATCAACTCTTTTATATACCTTGTCACCATCCGTGAGTACCTTACCTATAAGGAATGGAAACACTTTACTGTAGACATATGGAGAGAATATCTGATAGAATTGTGAGTACCTTACCTATAAGGAATGGAAACGATCTCCCCCCCCCCCCCCCACCCATATTCTTCACTTTTTTTCATCTGTGAGTACCTTACCTATAAGGAATGGAAACAATACGTTGGTTTTTACTACAGTTCCGTCAGGATTGCGTTTTTCAACGTGAGTACCTTACCTATAAGGAATGGAAACTGTTGCATCAGCCTGAGAAGCTTTCCATTCTTGTATCTAGCGGTAAGTACCTTACCTATAAGGAATGGAAACTTTAGCAACGAAAAACAAAAATCCTAACAACATATTCTATTGTAAGTACCTTACCTATAAGGAATGGAAACCTTCAAATCGAAACTTCAGAGTCGTCCTAGCACTGTGAGTACCTTACCTATAAGGAATGGAAACTCAAGGAATTTAATTACATAGAACCCCAGCTACCGAATGCAGTGAGTACCTTACCTATAAGGAATGGAAACTAAAGTGATGACTTCATCATCTTCAGATTCCTCAGGATCAAACAGTGAGTACCTTACCTATAAGGAATGGAAACTCTACTCCTTTCTTAAAGAGTTGCAAGTCATCACTTTCAAGAAGTGAGTACCTTACCTATAAGGAATGGAAACGGGTCTGGATCATTGCCTGGCTTAGTGGGCTTTGTTTGATCTGTATTAAGTACCTTACCTACAAGGACTAAAAAAAGACAGTAGCATCATTTTGATGCTACTGCCTTTTTCGTTTTCTATATTCTATTTTCTTTTGTAAACTCCACACCTCTTACTTTGCCTATTTCTTAGCTTTTTTCAACTCGGAAATATAATTTAGTATAAATCTTTTTAATTTCGGGAGGCTTACTCTATACTCTAAATTTCCATGGTTAAATGAACTACGGATTATTTTTAAAATACGGTGGCTTTGCAATAGAGGCAATACTTTATTGCGGAAGTCCTCTAATTTCACATTTCCATAATTATCATTGTAGATCCATCTACTTTTTGCTTCCAGGTCCTCTCCCTTTGCGGCACTTTCAGGATGATAATATCTCAAAGTAGTACTTCTTGGCCTTGCCCAAGTCACCTCATATTCTCCGGTGTTCTCTAACAAATGGTATGCAAAAAAGTTCATCTCTTTATTTGTCTTTTGCTGATTGAAACGGAACCTGCTTATATATCTGTTAAAAGCCATATTTTCGTCTTCATCAAATCTTTTTAGTTGTTCCTTATCAAATACAAAAGTTTCTTATCCCAATAATAATACGGTAGCATTGATTCTACAAATGTTAATGCTTGTTGAATCAATCCATGTTCAACACACCAAATGATAAGGTCTAAAATATTTGGATTTGTCAATAAACTTCCATATTCATCTTTTATCTTTTGTTCTAATATTCCAAATGGAGTATTTTTTAGATTGCTCTCACTACTTTTCTCAAATTCATTTCCAAGTTCCTTCAAACCCTCCATAAACGCCCTAGGATCTGACATTTGTACTCCATAAGAAATCTTTTGCATATCTTTTACAATTTGCTTTTGCAATTTTTTTGTACACTTGGATCAGCTCCTGTCAGGTATGAAAAATCACTTTTTATATCAACATATTCTGACAATATATCTGCATTCCCAAAATGCAAAAATTCATTAATGCCTGAAAAGAAATTAAACACATTAAATTTTTCACTCTGATTTTCTATTCTTGCTGATGCCATATTTATTCCACTTATAAGTTTTGGCCTGATAGCTTCTCCTACATATAGCAGCGAATTAACTGCACTCATAGAAAATACTATATCTCTTAGCCCACCATGAGTATCTATATACAGTTTAAACGTTTTTTTCTCTTGTAACTTCTTATAACGAATGTACTCTACCGCCCTTGAAATAGCTCCAATTTCATCTTCAGGGAAGAAACTCTCTTCTTCCTTATTTGCAGGCATCAAAGGAATCGAAGGATCTATATCATCCGCTTCCTGCAATCTATGTTCATTTGGAAGTTTATTCTTATACAATTTTATTATCTTATAATTTATCTTATGTTTTCCCTTTTCCGGTGACCTCTCAATTCTTTCTTTCAAATAAGATACAGCACTATAAATATTTCCCTTTTTATAAGTACCGTTTCTCTCATCCATCTCCAAAGTTTTCCTACTGCAAAGCATTACAATATCTACTTCTTCATCAGAAGGCATTATTTCCAAAAAATATCTAACTACACTTTCTCCTTGAGATCTGCAATCATTAATAATGACATCTTTTCCATCATTTCCAATGCCACGAAAATAGTCTCCTTTATCCATGCCGGGATTATTTCTTCCATTAAATGCACCGACCGCCATAAGTATCATAGCAGACATAATACATTCCTCCTTATCTCAACATCTAAGATTTCCATACACCTGTATATTTTGTCCAATCCTGTTCTCAACATACTTTATCTCATATAGATAGATGAAACCCACAGTCCGATTAAACTTGTATTTTATAATTTATATACATTTGTATTGATTTTTATCTTACTAATAGTATAAAGCAATTCAATATTATTTCAATATCAATGCTTTTATTATTAAAATCTATATACATTATCACATATAAAATCTGCTACATACTATCATTACACTACATTTATGCAACCGGTAAGAATGTATAATCACTATCTTTCTACAATAAAAAATGTGCTACCGGCCAGGACTAATCCCTTGCGATAACGCATTTTTTTTACCTTACTAGCCTTATTGTTTCAGTTTTGTATAAATCACTCCAATTTTCATCCACTATCCATAACTTAAACTCTATATTATTTTGTGGCTCACTACCTATTAGCCACGCTTGGTTCATAGACTTATGTCCTTGCATTGTAGCCGGTAAACCACTTACAAACTGTACCATAACATCATCCACTGATGAATCCATTGGTATTACTGTAATCTCACCATCTGTCTTATTCTCAAGCTTTACATCAAGTGTAATATACCCAAATGAATCACCTATACATAAGAATGTCACCCTTAAATACTCATTATCACATATTACATATTCATCAACCTCAGCTTCAGTTTCTTGTCTTATTGGAATAGATAAAATTATTTTATATATAACATAATCAAGAAAATCACTCTTCATATAAATGACCCTATCCTTTTGTATACTGTATTTTTACCATATAAAGTCCAATATTTCAAGCTAAGACATAAATATTATATTATTATTATACAAATATCAAAAAAGAACTTGGCATTCTCTACCAAGTTCTTTTGCTACTGTTTTAGCTTTTTATGGGCACATTACTGCTCTCAAGGCAACTCAATACCTCTTTTTTATAGTCAAGAAATTCCTTGCTCAGTTTAAATGAATTGTCTCTGCTCTTTCCCTCTATTTTCAGCTCTGATTTTATGGTACAGTCTCCAAGTATATATATTCTATCTGATAAAAGCACCGCCTCATCCACATCATGTGTTATAAATATAGTTGAAATATTGTATTTATTTCTCATATTCATATACCACTCATGCATTTCATCCTTTGTGATAGCATCCAAAGCGGAAAATGGTTCATCTAACAAAGATACATCCTTTGAAAAAAGATATGTTCTGATAAGTGCAATCCTTTGTCTCATACCACCGGACAGCTCTTTTGGATATTTTGAGGCATAGGCATCCAGTTTAAATTCTCTCAACATCTCATTTGCCTTTTTTATAGCATCTGTCTTCTTCTCTTTTTTTATCAAAAGAGGCAATGACACATTTTCTTCAATAGTCATATATGGCAAAAGCAAGTCTTTTTGAAACGAATAACTTATAAGCCCTGTTTTTCCTGTAATATCCTTACCTCTGTATATTACCTGCCCATTATTTGGCTTTAGCAATCCTGATATTATATTAAACAATGTGCTCTTTCCACTGCCACTTACTCCAAGGAGTGAGATCAATTCATTCTCCCTCAGTGTCAAATTTATATTTGAGATGATATTTCTTTCATCATATCCAAAGCTTACATTTGACACTTCCAATATATTTTCACTATTTTGTGATAAATTCATTATCAAGTCCTGCTCCCTCATCTATAGGGCTTTCCAATAGATTATTCTCATTTAACCATCTATAAAAATCTCCCCATCTTGTCGCATCTATATAGCCCCATGGTATATCATTATCTATATAGCAAGTAGATAAATACTCCTGTGATGCCATTGCAAGTTCCTTATCTATTTCAGGTGCATACTTTAAAAGTATTTCAGCCGATTCCTTAGGATTACCTGCGGCATACTCATATCCTTTTTTTGTTGCCTCAATAAAGCTCTTTACAGTTTCCTTGTCATTCTTTATCATATCATCATTTGTAAATAAAACCGGAGTATAGTAATCAAATGTAGGATTGATATCTTTGAATGCAAAATAATCAAACCCAAAACCCTTGACATTGGCTGCAATACCTGCCCAACCATAGTATACCCATATTGCATCTACCTGGTTACTGCTAAGGGCTGAAACTTCATCTGTAACAGTTGACGGTATCAGGTTTACCTTGCCGAAATCTCCTCCGTCTTTTTCTACTACATTCTTTAATATAGCCTTTTCTATAGGCATATCCCAAGTGGCATAATTTTTTCCTTCAAGTCCCTTTGGAGATGTAATACCATCACCTCTTCTAGACATTATTCCTGAAGTATTATGCTGTGTTATTGCAGCAACAGCCTTTATAGGCAATGGATTGTCACCTGATAGTGCTCCTGCCATAGTATCTTGAAAGGATATACCAAAATTTGCCTTGCCGCTTGCAACCAATACCTCTGCACCATCCTCAGGTGGCTGTACTATTTCGAGTTCTATACCTGCATCTTTATAATATCCTTTTTCTAATGCTACATAAAATCCTGTATGATTTGTATTAGGTGTCCAATCCAGAACCAATGTAAGCTTCTTACTATCTGTATTTTCAGCTTTCTTAGCTCCACATGCTGTACTTGCCAAAACTAGTGCACCTAAACCAACTACTGCCAAAATTTTTCTAATTGTTTTTCTCACGTCTTTCCTCCCATGGCATGGATACCTTTGTAATAGATCCACTGCCCTTAATAATAATAAACTTAGTATTGAAATAATGATTATCACTGCAAACATCTTATCAAAGGCATATGCCTTTCTTACTCTGGTCATATATACTCCCAGACCTCTAAAACCTCCAAGCCACTCTGATATAACTCCACCTACAACTGAGTATGAAGCTGAAATTTTTAATGCTGCAAAAAATTTACCCATTGATGATGGCAATTTGATATATCTATATATATCAAACTCACTTGCCCCCATAGACTTAAGCAGATTTATTTCATCTCTATCTGTACTTTTGAAACTTTCCAGTACACCTATCGTAATAGGAAAAAATGTTACCAGCACTATCAATATAACCTTTGGTAAAAGATCATATCCGAACCATAATACCAATAGTGGTGCAATAGCAATAGTTGGTATTGTCTGGCTGATGATGATGATAGGATAAAATGTTTTATAGACTCTTGCAAATCTATCCATTACTAAAGCAAACAAAAGCCCCAATACCACTCCTGCAAATAAACCTATTATACTCTCTGACAATGTATACAAAAGATGATACATCAATAAAGGAAAATCTCCTATCACTGCCTTTGCTATTTGAAGAGGCGATGGCATCAGATATACCGGAATTATTTGTAATGTACAAAATATCTGCCAAAGTAATAAAAATACAATACCAAAGGTTATTGGGTATATATTATCTCTTTTATTTCTCATCTAAATGGTGTTTTGTTACCTTTCTATCTATAGTAAGTAAATCTCCATCCGGTCTGAAGCTTACTTTAATATATGCCATCACTCCCGGAGCACCTGCTCTTATCGCTACATGCTGACATTCCTTTATAATATCCATTAGCTCATCATAATCCCCCTCTATTGTAGTTTCAAATGGTCCAACATAATATTTTAAGCCTGTGCTCTTTATATATGCTATTACCTCATCAACTATTCTTACAATTTCCTCATTATCATAAACTTCCGGTAATGTTTGTATAGCTACACTTGCATTCATCTCTACCTCCAAAAAAACAGACTGCTATACGGCAGTCTGTTTTCTTACCTACGCTAGCATTACCTAGATCAGGTTATGGGTTAAGGTAAACACCTCTCTCAGCCGTATAAGCACCCCTTACATATTTACTTTGATTATAATACTAATAAATTTTTTTTCAATCAAAATTTTTTAGAAAAATACAAAAATTTTTGTTGACATATTCATACTTTACTGATATAGTATCAAAGTACCTTGCAGAGGGGAATAGTTCAATGGTAGAGCAACGGTCTCCAAAACCGTAAATGGGGGTTCGAGCCCCTCTTCCCCTGCTTTGTTTCTCGAGGTGTGGCTCAGTTTGGTGGAGTGCAGCGTTCGGGACGCTGAGGTCGCAAGTTCGAATCTTGTCACCTCGATTTTATAAGGCCAATTGGTCAAGCGGCTAAGACGGCGCCCTCTCACGGCGCAAACCCGGGTTCGATTCCCGGATTGGTCATCAAAAAGTTAATACCCGATTATTTTGGCCAATTGGTCAAGCGGCTAAGACGGTGCCCTCTCACGGCACAAACCCGGGTTCGATTCCCGGATTGGTCATCAGAAGGAAGAGTTTTACTCTTCCTTTGTTTATATTATCAAGATATGCTTGTGTAGCACAGTTGGTAGTGCAACTCATTCGTAATGAGTAGGTCGTCGGTTCGAGTCCGATCGCGAGCTTATGATCTCTAATCAAAAAGGAGCTGTCGGGAAATACTGAATTTTAATCCCTACAGAACGAAATAGAAATATCCTGACAAATACAAGGCGTTTTGGCTTTGCGACTTTGTCAGGATATTTTACTTTTCTATAATACTGTCTATTTTTGGGCATAAAACCCCCTTGGCTGAAATTTTGCTTTTGCATTTTTTACTATGCGGTTTTCTCCTGTGGTTTTCCTTCAAATTTCTTTAGTTTTGCGTAGAGAAAACGATGATATTTGTTTATATTTCTTCCTATCGCAAAAAGCATAAATTCTTTATATACCTTATCTGAAGAACGATAGTTAAAGCGTCGGAAATCTTCATTCTCTTTAATATCTCCAAAATGACCTTCCGTTTGAATAGACCGTGTCTGTCGTTTCAGAATACCTTTTTCACTCTGTATGTTAGCATGTGATTTCTCTCGAAGCTCTTCCCATACTTCATTGATCTTCATCACTTTGTTCTTATCAACATCTTTATCAGGATTATATTTGTATAAGCATTTAGACTTATGTTCACATCCACTACAGTCTGAACATCCATATACTTCATATGTTTGTGTATAACCATTCTGTTTTTTTCTTTTTCTGTGTTGATATGTCTAAGTTCACGACCGTCATGACAGATATAGACTTGCTCATCTTCAAATACCATTGTCTTCATGTTGTAGTATTTACCTATATCTTTACTGTATGCTCTTGTTTTTCGTTTTTCATGATCCTGTAGTTTTATATAACTATCTATCTTATTTTCTTTTAGATATAAGAGATTTTTTTCTCACTACAATAACCGCTGTCTGCCGTCACTTCTTCAAGTACTTCTCCGAATGCTTCCTTATGCTTTTCAAGGATCGGAATTAATGTATTATAATCTGTACGATCATTACTTACATAACTATGTACAATAAAATAATTCTCTACCGCTATCTGTACATTGTATGCAGGCTTTAGCTGCCCATTAAGCATATGATCTTCCTTCATTCGCATAAAGGTTGCTTCCAAATCAGTTTTGGAATAGCTGTTTCTATCTTTCCCCATAATCTCAAAAACATTCTTTATAGTGCATTAATCGCTGTCCACAATGTTCAAGTTCTTCATAGAGTTGTTGAAGCTTTGGCTTTCTCTTACCCTTTCCGTTAACAAATACAATACCTTCTCCGTCAGCAATAGTCATAAGGTTTTTCTGAAGCTTAAGTATTTCAATAGGCGAGCAGTTATCAATCTCTATAATACGGTTATTAGATAGCTTTTTATGTTTCGTAATCTTTCTTTTTCTGTTTTTTTCAATAATATCTCTAACTCTATCAATCCCGTCAATCACAAACATTTGTGCATTTCCAAGCTCGTACTTTTCACCAAATCCATTATCTTGTAAAAAAGAATTATAGTCTGAATAAAGCTTATCAATAGAATCCAGCAGACCTGCAAGATGATAATTAATACTTCCACGCCATACAAAAGTATAACGATTAGCATTAGCTTCTATTTTTTTGTTCCATCAATAAACAATTCTTTTTAATGTTACAAATCCTTCCTTTTTGTAATCGTCTCATAAACTGATAGTTTAAGTCATCCAAAAATATCTGAAGTAAGTTTTTTTACTTTTAAATTCATAAAAAAAGCATCTCTTTTAGGCTTCCTCCCTTGAGTAAGCCAGATAAAAGCAATATCTCTTTCACATAAATCCACAATACGATCAATAGAGCGTATTCCACGCATATTTGCATAAGTAATAACTGCATACATCATGATCGGGTTGTACCCTGTTCTTCCCTTGTCCGAACAATTGGCTAATAGTCCGGAAAAAAATCTAAATCCTCCATAACTTTTTTTAGGGGTATAGACTGGATCGTCATCGGGTAAACTCAATTCATAGAAGCTAAAGTTGATTTTCTGTTGACCTATTTCAAAAAAAGTCGTTATAATAATTAACTGTGAGCATAGTTACATTATAACATGTAACGGAGAAAGATGGTTATCGTTAGCCATCTTTTTTTATGTAAAAACTTAGGGAGGTGTGACTCGTTTTGAGTCACACCTCCCTCTTTTATGGATGCCATTTCCCGACAGCCCCTTTTTTACATTTCTATTTCTTTTCCGTCTCTCCAGATTCTATCCAGATCATAGAATGCTCTATCCTCTCTCAAGAAGATATGAACTACTATATCATTATAGTCCAAAAGCATCCAGCTTGCATTTTTATTGCCCTCTATAGCCTTTGGCATAATACCCTCCTTACCAAGAATAAAGTCTATTTCATCCGATATAGCCTGCACCTGATTTATATTGTTCGCGCTGGCTATTATAAAATAATCTGCAATAGCACTCACCTTAGCAATATCAATAACCTTGATATCTTCACCTTTTTTCTCTTCAATTATATTATAAATCTTCTTTACAATTTCTTTCAGTTCCATCTACACCTCATCACTTATCAATTCATATATATATCTATCTATGTATACATCCTGATCATTTAAAAATTCAATGGTTGACATTGCGATTCTTTCTACTGCCTTTGTTATATCTTGAAATGCTAATGTTCTTATCTCATCAAGACTTGGCAGTTGTTTTCTATTTGGCTCAATATAATCTGCCACAAATACAATTTTTTCTAAGGTAGACATATCCTTTTTCCCGGTAGTATGCCATCTTATTGCAGATAAAATATCTTTATCTTCTATGTTATAGTTTTTCTTTGCCAGATATGGTGCATATATCGCATGCAGGATCTGAGGTGCTTTATCTGATACCATTTCCACATAACCTGCATCAGTATATGGATCATCAAATCCTATCATAAGTTCTTTTAGCTTTGGCAACTTTTTGGCTTTGGCAATGTCATGCAAAATACCTGAAAGCTCAGCCTTTATGATATCCTCTCCGTAACGCATAGCCAAAGCTGCTGATGTATAAGCTACTCCCAAGGTATGCTCATATCTCTTTTTTGGTAATTTCTCTTTTAAATCAGCCTTTATGATATCTATTCTTTCTCGACTAAATCAAACATATACTTTCTTCTCTTTTATATACCTACAAACACTCTCCGGAACATAGTTTTTAATATCATCTCCCAACTTCAGCAATTCTCTTATCTTGGTTGACGATATATCAATATCCATGGTATCCAAAAAGTAAATACCCTTAATTTCGTATTTACTCTTTAGATATTCAAAAATGTTTTTTTAATGTAAGATTCTCATTACTATAATCTCTTGATGCCACTATAAGTTTTACAATCCTCAATATAATATCAGGATTTCTCCAACTTTCTATCTCGTAAAAAGAATCAGCACCCATAATAAAATAAAATTCATCATCAATATACTCTGATTGAAGCCTTTCAAGTGTATTATAAGTGTATGAATTCCCCTCTAAGGTATTCTCAAAGTCAGAACAATAAAAATATTTATACTCTTTTATAGCCAAATCAATCATAGCCTTTCGATCTGAAAACTCGCTCACTCTTTTACCAAGTTTATGTGGTGGTGTTTTTGCAGGCATGAACCACACTTCATCAAGACCACATTTATCTTTTGCTTTCTCTGCAAGTATTAGATGACCCAAATGTATCGGGTCAAATGTACCTCCCAGAATACCGATCCTTCTCATATTATTTGGGAAGTTTTATCTTTCTGTTTTTAGGCTCATCAGCCTGCTTGTACAAAATAATCTTCTTTCCTATAACCTGTACCACTTCACTTCTGGTCAAATTTGCAATTTCATTTGCAATTATCTTAGGATCATCTGCACAATTTTTTAACACTGAAATTTTTATCAGTTCTCTAGGCTCCATGGCCTCTGCAACAGCTGCAACACTCTCCTCTGTAAGGGAAGCTTTACCTATTTGCATTATAGGGTCAAGGTTCATTGCCAATCCCTTTAAATATGCTCTTTGTCTACTATTCATTTTTCTCCTATTTACTTATAATAGTCAAACTCATGGCCATACATACGAACAGTATTTCCATCAACTATTCCGGCCTCTTCCAACTTTTCCAAAACACCTGATGTCTTTAAGAATTTCTGAAAGAAATCAAATCCCTTTTCAGAATCCAGATTTGTATATCCAAGCATCTTCTCTATTCTTGGACCTTCTACCACAAATACTCCGTCCTCGTCAATCTCAACTGTAAACGGAAGATTCTTATCGCTTGAATAGTCTATTTCAAATTCTTTCTCAAAAACCTTTACGGTTCTATCTATTGTACTGAGAACATTTACCAGCTCATAGAGAAGTTCCTGTATACCCTTGCCGCTTACACCTGATATAGGGAATACTTTAATATCCGGAAAAGCCGCCTTTATTCTCTCTATTTCATTGTTCTCTTCGTCATAGATTGCATCTATTTTATTTGCGGCAATAAGCTGTGGTCTTTCAAGAAGACTCTCATCATAACTCTTAAGCTCATTCATGATGGTTTTTATATCCTCTACCGGATCTCTGCCCTCAGTAGAAGCTGCATCTACTACATGTACAAGTACTTTAGTTCTTTCTATATGTCTTAGAAAATCATGCCCAAGACCTACACCTTCACTGGCACCCTCTATAAGTCCGGGGATATCTGCCATAACAAAACCGCCTGCACCCTTTACATCTACTACTCCTAGATGAGGATCAAGTGTAGTGAAATGATAATTTGCAATCTTAGGCTTTGCATTACTTACTCTGGAGAGTAGTGTTGACTTACCTACATTAGGGAATCCTACAAGACCTACATCCGCTATAACCTTTAGCTCCAAGAGAACGAACATCTCTTTTCCCGGCTGACCCGGCTTGGCAAACTTTGGCACCTGCATAGTAGCTGTGGCAAAATTCATATTTCCAAATCCGCCTTTACCGCCTCTAAGGATTACCTCTCTTTTATTTTCACCTGACATATCGGCAATTACCTTGCCGGTTTCAAAGTCTTTTATTACAGTACCCTCAGGTACCTTAAGTGTAAGGCTCTTGGCATCTGCACCATGGCATTTTCGCTTACCACCCGGCTCACCATCTCCTGCCACATATTTTCTCTTCATTCTAAAGTCGGTGAGTGTATTCAGGCCTTCATCCACTTCAAAGATGATATCGCCACCTTTTCCACCATCTCCACCGTCAGGACCACCGGCAGCCACAAAAAGCTCTCTTCTAAAGCTTACATGGCCATCTCCGCCCTTACCTGATTTTATAAAAATTTTTGCACTATCAGCAAACATAAATACCTCTTTGTATTAAAGAAGGCCTCATACATCTGTATGAAGCCTCCCATCTCAACTCTTATTCAGCAATAGCTCTTGGGTAAACAGAAACCTGCTTTTTGTCTCTGCCCTTTCTTTCAAAACGAACTACACCATCAACTGTAGCGAACAAAGTATCATCACCACCACGACCTACATTAAGTCCCGGATGAATCTTTGTACCTCTCTGTCTGTATAGTATATTTCCAGCTAAAACAAACTGTCCGTCTGCTCTCTTAGCACCAAGTCTTTTTGACTCAGAGTCACGACCGTTCTTTGTAGATCCAACTCCCTTTTTATGAGCGAAAAGCTGAAGGTTCATTTTTAACATTTACTTGACCTCCTGTAAATTAATCTTGATAAAATCTCTGTAATCTTCCCCTATATCCATAAGACCAAGAATACATGAATCCAGTAATACTCCCGATTTCTCACTTCTATCCTGCAAAGTAAGATGAAAAAAACCATCATTTGAATCGACTATAAAGTCATCATCACAAAAATGTTCAATAGAATTTGCCAAGTTCAGCGTAAGTACTGAAACCGCAGCACATACTATATCCTTACCTTCTTCACCAAAACTTGCATGACCTGAAACTTTCAAACCGGTATATTTGCCATCTTTAGCAAATGCAATGACGTTAATCATAAAGATTATGCATTAATCTTTTCAATCTTAACTTCTGTAAACTGCTGTCTGTGACCGTTCTTCTTGTGGTGACCTTTTTTAGGCTTGTACTTGTATACAATAACCTTCTTAGCCTTGCCCTCTTTAAGAACAGATGCACTAACACTTGCTCCTGTTACAGTAGGTGTTCCAACTTTAAGTTCTCCATCGTTTAGTGCAAGAACCTGATCAAATGTAACAGCCTCACCGTCTGCTTTTCCAAGTTTCTCTACTCTAATGATATCTCCTTCTGAAACCTTATACTGCTTACCACCTGTAGCAATAATTGCGTACATAAGGATACCTCCTCTTATCATTACTCGCCAAAATTGGTGCCTGGAACAGGCTTGAAACCAACATTGAGCGGCATACTTATTTATTATACACTGAATACATAGCAAATGTCAATCAATATATTTACTTTCGCTTTCATTTAATATTGTTTCAGCTTGTTTTGTAGCTTCCTTATCGACATCCGCCTTATTTGTTATCTTATTTATAAGGTCAGGAACCATATCAAGTATCTTGCTGATGGCGTCCTGATTTTTTATGTTGACAACTTTAGTTCTACCATCTTGAATTATTAACATTGCAGTAGGTGATATCTTTGCACTCATTCCACCGCCACCTTTTGACTTTGAACTTTCTTCAAATGTACCTGCTGCCATTCCGCAACTTACGTCTACCAATGGTATTATAGTGGTCTCTCCCACAACAATCGGCTCTCCTACTACAGTCTTTGTGGTGAGAAAGGTGTTCATCCCATTAAATATAGCTTCGGCATTATCAAAAAATTGACTTTTCTTCTCCATATCTGCCCTTCTATTTCAAACATAATATGTATAAATTTATAAACTCTCTTAAAGTCTCTATTATACCATATATTTTTAATAATATCACCATACTTGGTTTACATTTATTTCTATATTTGATATTATAGTATTAATTCCTAGTTGTGTACTAGGCATTAACTAAGACAAGACTGATGATATGGCTCAAACTCTTAAATGTCTTCAGTTTAAATAGAAAAGAGGATTGAAATGAAAATTTCTACTAGGGGTAGATACGCATTAAAAATGATGGTGGAGTTTGCCATAAATTCAGACTCTCCTACAAAGATAAATCAGGTTTCCAAATCTTATGGTATTTCCGAAAAATATTTAGAGCAGATAGTTTCCATACTTTCTAAGGCGAAGCTTGTAAAAAGTATTCGTGGTGCTCAAGGCGGATATCTCCTTATCAAGCCTGTGGAGGAATATACAGTCGGTGAGATTCTTAGACTTACTGAGGGATCTCTATCTCCTGTAGACTGCCTTGACGGTCATGGTTTTTGTGTGCACTCCGATTTTTGTGTCACCCAAAATCTTTTCAAAAAAGTTGAGGATGCCATTAACAATGTAGTCGACAATATTTCACTTCAAGATCTGGTTGAAGATGAACTAGATATAAGAAGAAGAGAGAAAGAACTCGAATCAATTAATCCAATATAAAAGGTATGGCTCAATTGCCATACCTTTTATATAACTCTAACATTTTTATCACTCTAAAAATTCTTGCGTTTGTATACCACTCTAATTTTTACATCACTCTAAAGTTTCTAACCTTTGTGTTAAAATATCACTCTAACTCTTTCTACATCACTCTTTATATAGCACACTCCTTAATATCACCCTAGCTCTCTAAAAACTCTAACTCATTGATATTATGAAAGGTTTGTATCCCAAACATTTCTTGTCTTTGACAATTATGATTATAGCACTTTTTAATAAAGTTTTATAAAAAAAGTATGAACTGCGGTTTTTATGGTATAAACTGCAGTTATTTAAAATATACTATTTTTTCATACATTTATATGTCTATCTTACACTCATAAATATCTTTTTAAAGCAAAAGAGCCATCATCTCTGACGGCCCCTACACTATGATATCCTATACACTCTCAACCTGATTGGTTTTTATATCACTCTATCATCTGATTTCTCTAACAGTTGCAATTATACCGGCTATTCTATAAAATCTACTTAAAAAGGTACAAACTACTGTTTTTTAGGTATAAACTACTATATTTATCTTTTTAAAGGAGAATCATATGAATGTACTTATAACCGGGGCTTCCAAAGGTATTGGAAAAGCAATAGCACTGGAGTTTGCAAAAAATAAATGTAATATTATAGGATGTGCAAGATCCGACTTTGATGGATTAACTAATACACAGAAGCAGTGTAAAGATTTAGGTGTAGATTGCTATATAGATCTATGCGATGTCGCAAAAGAGGATGAGATTCAAAAGTTTATACTTTCATCAACAAATATAATAGGTCCTATAGATATTTTAATAAATAATGCAGGTATATCCTACATCGGATTGCTGCAAGATATGTCTTTGTACGAGTGGAATAATGTAATCAATACCAATTTAACTTCAGCTTTTTTGACATCAAAATATGTTATTCCACATATGCTAAAAAGTCAAGCAGGTCATATTATAAATATATCTTCAGTATGGGGAAATGTCGGAGCATCTATGGAGGCAGCGTATTCTGCTTCAAAAGGCGGACTGAACTCATTCACAAAAGCTCTTGCAAAAGAATTAGCACCAAGTCATATAAATGTAAATGCTATTTCCCCGGGGTTTATAGATACTGAAATGAATAATTCATTTGATCCGGCAGAATTAAATGCTATATTTGATGAAATACCAATGGGAAGAGCCGGAAAAACCGAAGAAGTTGCAAAATTGGTTTATAGAATATCAATATCTGAATATATTACAGGTCAAATTATAACCATAGATGGTGGATGGACATAAAATAACCAATCTCCCTATATCTAAAACAATTACCAATATGTTCCCTTCTACGTATAAAAATGCTTGGTACTTAGAAGGGAATATTTTTAATATATATTATTCCATATTTTTTTAAATTCATTTACAACCAGATTATATTCTTTAACAGTGTTTGACTTTCTTATCTTTTTTTAATATCTTAGTATATTTTTTTCATTATCACCTAACATCATTCCCCAGATTTCCTTAAGCTTGAACAATGTATTTCTCTCACCAAAAATCCAGTGATAGGTACTCATTTACTATATCATCAAGAAATTCTACAGCTTTATCAATGTCATAAATATTATCTTTTTTTCTTTATTGACTCTGCTAAAAATGGATTTCTTACAAGACCTCTACCAATCATAATTCCAAAGACTCTGTTTGATGGCAGATTTTTTTTATTTAAAAATTACATTATCTTCTAATGTATTTATATCTCCATTGTATATAAGTTTTTGTTTTAACTCTTTGCATGCAGATAAAAAAGCCTCCATATGAATATTGTTCTTATAAAAATCACTTCTAAGTCTTGGATGGATTATTATTTCACAAAATTCATACTTTTCATATACTTTTAGCAAATCCTCCCATTCATCATAATCTGAAAATCCAATTCTTGTCTTAACAGATATTTTTATATCATCCTTTTTCTCAAAAATATCATAAAAGAATCTATCCAAAGCCACCACATCCTGCAAAAATCCCGATCCTCTTTTTTTTGATGTTACCGTACCTGACGGGCATCCCAGATTTATATTGAATTCATTATATCCCATCTCTTTTTATCTCATATGCAAGCTTCAAAAAATCATCAGAATTGTTTGTCAATATTTGTGGTATAAGATACTGTGTTTTGTTATAATTCGCATTCAATTCCATAAGTTCAGATTTTGAAAAGCCCTTTTTCATATGTGGTGTTATAAAAGGTGTAAAAAATTTGTCTACACCTTTAAAATGCTTTATATATGCTTTTCTAAAAACATAATTTGTTACACCCTCCATCGGTGCCATATATATATCCATAAATCTCCTCAATAAAAAACTTGGAAGAGTACAACCCTTCCATGTAAGTTTATCATTTTATATATTTTTATCAATATATTTAAATTTCCATCCTTATCAGTTACCTTAATCTCTGTACCTGATTCAAGTGTACTTGAATAATATGCGGTTATAAAGTTTTGGCATCTACATTTACAACACCTCCTGTAATTTTCAGATATGTATCAGCCTGGTTTTCCTCACCATATACCTCTTTCTCTGCATCTGACGCACTGTCATCTATAAGACCTCTTGCATTTAGGCCGTCATCTGTTGCTACTATAGTTGTTGTATTAGTTGTTGTTTTGTATTTTAACATCCTACTATTGCTAAACCAAGTGCTATAGTCATAAGCCAAGCACACATTTTCTTTTTGTTCTTTTTCACATTGTACATCGTTTCTAAAATGGGGTTGATATCTATGCTCTGTATTATCCCTTAAATTTATGTTCAGAATATGTACTTAAAATGTAAATTGTGTTTTAAATGATATAGAACTTAAAAGCAAAAAGGTGGACAGACCAAAGATCTATCCACCTTACAATTTTATATAATTATCTTTCTACATAAACTCCGTCACTATTTACATAGTATCCGTCAGGAGTTGTTGCATTGTACCACATAGCACCATTGGCATCAAAGTAATACCATAACTTTGTATCCTCTGTACGCAACCAACCTATGTTCATATGACCGTCATCATGTAAGTAGTACCAGTTGTTATTGATATATAACCATGAAGTATACATATAACCATCTGCATTGAAATAATACCAGTTAGAATCCTTAAATACCCAAGTATTCTTTGCATAATTTCCTGCACCATAGTTTAACCACCAGCCATTAGCATCCTTAACCCATGTTCCTGCTGAATTTGAAACACTTTGAGCTGAGCTCTTAGATCCTGAACCACCTGATGATCCACCTGAAGAACCACGTGATCTTCCTGAGTTAGAACCTGTTGCTGTTGATGGTGTTGCAACAGATGATGTTGCTGTTGATGGTGTTGCTGTTGTTACTGTAGCTGTGCTTTTTGATGGTATTACTATCACTGATGGAGCTGCTACAGCTGCAAATGCTGCACCAACTGTTAATGCTACTCCTAATGTTATTGTTGCTAAAAATTTCTTCATATATCCCTCCATATTCGTAAATTAATATTTTCTTAACCAAACATAAAGGATAATATCACTATCCCTCTAATAATGCAATGTAATTTATCTTTCTAAAAAAATTACAATTTTCTTACAATCAAATTCCAATCGAAGAAACATATTCTAAATAAATACACTAATACTTAACACATGTAAATTTTTTCTACCAAAAAAGGAGGGACAAGCCCTCCCAAAAAGATACTTTATTTCTTATCAAACTTCTCAAGTGTATCCCATATACCAAGGATATACATAACACCAAGTGCTCTGTCATAAAGTCCATATCCCGGTCTACTTTTTTCATCCCAGATATGTCTTCCATGGTCAGGACGAATATATCCAGTATAGCCACAGTCATGATATGCTTTAACAATATCAAGTATTCCTACATCTCCATCGCAATCTCTATGTGAAACTTCTGAGAAATCTCCACCTTCATAATGCTTTACATTTCGTACATGTGCAAAATATATTCTGTCACAATGCTTTCTTACTATATTTGCAACTCTATTATTTTCATTTGCTCCAAGTGAACCTGAACAAAGTGTAAGTCCTGAATATGGGTTGTCTACCAATTTCAAAAATTTATCAATAGCAGCCTCATCTACCAAAAGCCTTGGGAGTCCGAAAATATCCCATGGCGGATCATCCTGATGAATGGCCATCTTAATATTACATTCCTCACATGTTGGCAAAATAGCCTCTAAGAAATACTTCAGATTTTCCCAAAGTTTCTCTTTTGTCACCGGCTTATATGCATCAAAAAGTTCTTGCAAATGCTCAAGTCTCTCAGGTTCCCATCCCGGCATAGTATATCCTTTTGAACCTTCGATAATATATTTTGCCATCTCCATAGGATCTTCTTTAATAATTTTCTTCTCATAAAAAAGGGCATTCGATCCATCCGGAAGCTCATGGTGTAGATCAGTCCTGGTCCAGTCAAATACCGGCATAAAATTATAACACACTACTTTTACACCGAATTTTGCAAGATTTCTAAGAGTTATCTTGTAATTTTCGATAAGAGCATCTCTGCTGGGCAAGCCTATTTTTATATCATCATGGACATTTACAGATTCTACAACATCCATATTAAAGCCATATGGCTCAATTTGTTTTCTTACCTCTTCTATTTCAGCTACTTCCCAAACTTCTCCGGCAGCCTTATTATGTAATGCCCATACAATGCCTTCAACACCCGGAATCTGCTTGATCTGCTTTAAGGTAACGGAGTCATTCCCTTCTCCGTACCAACGCCAAGTCATTTGCATACATTTCTCCTTACTTAATGCTTATATTTTATCAAAAGAACCTTTTGGCCCTTATACATACTTCTTTAATGTATCTCTTACTGCACCCTTTCTTGCTATAAGTTCCACAAAATAATTCTCAACAGTTTCGCCCAATCCTACTTCATAAAGATTTACTCCAAATATGGAAGCATCACTAAAGAGCTTTTCAATCTTTGAATGTACATCTCTATCACCAATCTTGATATCTGCTAAAATAGTAACCACCTTTTCAAGTAACGGATCCGGACTAAGTTCAAATTTATTTAAATTATCATCTATTCCCATAAGATATCTTGCCCAACCTGCAAATACCAAAGGAATAAGCTTCAAATCAGCTACATTCAAAACATCTGACTTTACATAAGCTTTGATCGTCTCACCGAATCTTATTGCAAGCTTTTGTGAAGTATCACAGGCAATCCTTTGTGGTGTGTCAGGCATAAAAGGATTTGGAAGTCTTACTTTTACAACTGTGTCTATAAAGTCTTTCGGATTTATAATTTCCGGATCAGTAACTACAGGAAGACCTTCTTTATATCCTATAGTCTTAATAAGCTTTGTAAGTTCCTCATCTTTCATCTCATCGCTAATTTTTTCATATCCTAAGAGACATCCATATATTGCAAGGGCTGTATGTAGTGGATTAAGGCAGGTACATACCTTCATTCTCTCTACCATATCTACGACTTCACGCCTTGTAAACATTACACCGCCTTCTTCAAGTTTTGGTCTGCCATTTGGGAAGCTATCCTCTATTACAAGATATTCTGTCTCTTCTGCATTTACAAAAGGAGCTACAAATGTATTCTTACTTGTCTTTACAAAGTCTACATCCTCTATGCCATCTTTAATGAGCATATCCATTACAGAATCTGCCGGCCTTGGTGTTATCTTATCAATCATAGACCATGGGAAGCTTACCTTATGCTCATCCTCTACATATTCTAAAAAACCTTTATCACAAACACCATTATTACACCAGTTTTTTGCAAACGCCACTACTGCAGCCTTTAACTTATCACCATTATGTGAACAGTTATCCATACTTACCATAGCTACAGGCATAGCACCTGCCTTAAATCTCTCATACAGCATGGCACATACTTTGCCCATATAACTTGTAGCTTTGTCAGGACCTATTTTAAAGTCCGTTTCAATTCCGGATGGAGTATTTCCATTTCCATCCACTACAGCATATCCTTTTTCGGTAATGGTAAAGCTTACCATTTGAAGTGAAGGTTTTCTAAAAAGCTCTTTCAACGCTTCATAATCTACATTATCAGGGTCAACTCTTAAAGACTCTACAACTGATCCTACAATATTTTTCTCAACTCTTCCGTCACAACAGAGTTTCATATATATTGTCAAATCATCAAATTTTTTAAATGCCTTGTCTATTATCTCATAGTCAAAGCCCTCAGCCACTACAAGTCCAATATCCGTTTTAGCTTCATTTAAAAGATTATTCAGTACATTTGCCTGAAAAGCTCTAAAAATATTTCCGGCACCAAAATGTATCCAGTTTGGATTTGCCAGTGTATTCTTTTTTACGTCTTCTCTATCATACTTCGGTAGTGCATAGCCAAGCTCTTTCCATTTTGCTGTATTTTCTAAAATACTTTTTTGATTGAGTTTCATTATTATTCCCCTTGTTTTAACCTTGAAAGGCTTTAATAAACAATACTTAAAAGCTACAACTCCAACTTCGGAATATGCTACAATTCACGCTGTCAGATATTCAATATTTTATCATTTTTTCTATATAAAAAGCAAGGCTGAACCGTTACAAAACTTGACTTTTATAACATAGTTCAGCCTTTTAAATTCAATGACTTTCAGTATTTAGTTGTTTATATAATCAAGGACTTCTTCTATACTCTTTTTGCCAAAGAAACTTTCTCTTCGTTCATTACCATACATGGCACACTCATCACATGATATTTTTCTCTCAAGTCTCCAAAATGATTTATATCATAAACCTGAGCATCTACCAATGGGTTCAATGAAGCTATTCTTTGCACCGCTACAACCAAATCCGGACACATAGTACAGCTTAATGATACCAGAAGTTTAAATGAAACCTTTTCTTTTATCGCAAGAATTTTCTCTTTGATATCATCACTTAATCCCTGTCCCGGTCCTGATACATTGTATATACCAAGAATAAATGAAGTAAACTCATGGCCTCCGGGTACACCATGGAAAGCTAAACCGCTGTATTCTCCATCCTTGCATACTTCTACAAGCGGTGCCTTGGAATCATCATGAATTTCTTCTAGAGATATTTTTTCTGTAAGCTTACTCAGCTCTGACATATATGAAAGCAGTTCCTTTGAGGTGTCATCATCTTTCACATACACCTTAAGTAAAATATCTTTTTCCATCTTACCAAACACAGTATTTAACTGTGCAAGCATATCAGATGAAAATAGTCCTTCTTCTTTAACTTCTTCCTTAGGTAAACTTCCTTTTCCTGCACCTGACTGGCGAACAGGAACTATAGGCTTAATACCTGTCTTTTTGTGCATTGAAGAAATATACTTTTCAAGTTCTGTTGCTGCAATACCTGCATCTCCAACAGTAGTTACTACCTGTCTAAGAGGCTTTATACAGACATCTCCTGCTGCATATAATCCTTCAACTGAAGTTTTCTTTGATGCATCTGTAATCACATATCCTCTTTCATCCAATACTCCAAAGTCCTTTACAATAGCAGTCGCAGGTTCATATCCGGCAAATACAAACACTCCAAATCCATTTTTATCTTCAAAGACCTCTTCCTTACCTGTTTGATTGTTCTTATAAACAATTCTCTCTAGAACATCATTACCTTCAACTTTTACTACTTCAGTATGTGTAAGTACTGTGATTTTTTCATTATCATAGGCATGTTGAGCTGTAGTCTTTGCACAGGTAAAGTCGGGTTCTCTTATAAGAATAGTCACATGGCTTGCATACTTTGTTAAGAATACACTTTCCTCTGCTGCAGCAAAACCTCCGCCTACAACAAAAACTTCCTTTCCTTTAAAGAACTCACCATCACATGTTGCACAATATGCAACTCCATGTCCCTTGAACTTAGCTTCTCCCTCAAATCCTATCATTCTTGGAGATGCACCTGTTGCAAGTATTACTCCAAAGCACTCAATATCTCCCTTTGATGTATGAACTTTTTTGATATCACCATCCATATCAATTGAATTTACTGTAGCAAGCAAGAACTCAGCACCAAAGTTTTCAGCCTGTTTTCTCATTTGCTCGCCAAGCTTTGCACCTGAAATATGCTCAATACCCGGATAATTTACAACTTCGGCAGTCAGAGTAATCTGACCGCCAAATTTTTCTTTTTCTATAACAAGTACACGATAATATGCTCTAGCTAAATAAATAGCAGCCGTCAGACCTGCGGGACCTCCACCCACAATGACTGCATCATACATGTTCTTACTCATAATATCCCCTATTATTATAACTGACCTACAAGATCAAGACTTGGCTTTAATGTTTCTGCTCCCGGCTGCCATTTGCAGGACAAACCTGATCACCATGCTCATGAACGAACTGACAAGCACGAAGCTTTCTTAAAAGCTCTTCTGCGTTTCTTCCAACTCCACCTGCATTTACTTCATAAGAAACGATCTTTCCATCAGGATTTATTATAAAAGAACCTCTCTCTGCTAAACCGTTCTCCTCTATATACACTTCAAAATCTCTTGATAGTACATGTGTAGGATCTGCAAGCATTGGATACTCAATCTTTGAGATACGTTCTGAATGATCATGCCATGCCTTATGTGTGAAATGTGTATCTGTTGAAACTGAATAAATCTCACATCCTGCCTCAGCAAACTCCTTATAGTTCTTCTGTAAATCCTCTAACTCTGTAGGACATACAAATGTGAAATCTGCTGGATAGAAGAAAAATACGCTCCACTTTCCTAAGATATCCTTCTTAGATACTTCAACAAAATCTCCCTTATGGAATCCCTGTACACTAAACTCTCCAACCTCTTTGTTAATCAATGACATAATTGCCTCCTTATATAAATAAAATATTTTTGTTCTAATCAGTATAGGAAAATAACTATACCCAAAAGGTAAATAATAGGTTTCCCTAACCTGTTACTATTATATTTAACATAAAATAATTGTATACACAATAGTATTTTTTTGTAATTTCGTCGTTTTAACTAATAATAATTCCTATTATTACTAATTATATACACTAATTTTTTTATAAGTAAATATAAAAAAATTAAATTTGAATATATTGTCGACTTAGTTACAAATATAAAAAAAGTGAGTTGAAAAATCAACCCACCCCAACATTTGACAAAAGAACCAAAAAAAGCTGTTGTACCGAGGACTTACATTAATTAATATAGCTTAACTACTATATTTTTTTGTCTCCGGACAACAGCCTTTTTTATTCATTTTCCAATACCATTCCTATAAGATCAAATTTCTCTGTACTTATCTTTATATCAAAGCTTTTATTCTTTGGATTTTTAGTTTTTACCATTATGGTTCTGTCTGAAAGATTATAATACCACCCTTCATTTGCCTCATCAAAGTTATCTTTTACCAGAAATCTCTTTAAAAGCTTATCATCTGCACTTACATAGAAGGCACCTTTTTTCTTACTTACAAGTTTTAAAGTAATATTTTCTATGCTTTCCTTATAATCACCGCTCTTTTCAAAGGAAATAGTAGTAATATCTCCGGCTTTTACCTTGATCAAAGTATTTAGATATTTTCCTTTTTCATAGTCTTTGGAGTGTCCGTCATCATCATATATAAAAAATTCAACATCTGACTTGGCAGATATAGTAAAATCAAGCTGTTTTGCAATATCTCTTGACGCCTGATGTATATCATTTGTTGTAAAGAAAATACCGCTGTCTCTTAAAAACATAGGTATACTGTAACTGTTTACATCAATATAAATAGTCTGACCACCTTGATATTCTCTAAAGCTATCATTTATATCATACCAGCTTGAACCCTCAGGCAAATATATTTTTCTAATCTTGGCTCCCTTTTCAAATACATTTGCCACAAGTAAACTGCTGCCAAACATAAATGTAAGATTCTTATCATTATATGTATTTATATCATTGGGAAATTCCATAAATAAAGGTCTCATTACAGGTGTGCCCTTTAAATTGGCCTCTCTCATAAGTGAATACATATAAGGAATCATTCTATATCTCAGAGCATAGGCTTCTATCACCTCAGGCATATATTCATCATACATAAAGGCTTGAGTAACTGTATTATCATTATTTGCTGAATTCATACAAAATCTGGGCTGGAATATACCGCTTTGTATCCACCTAAGTAAAAGTTCTCCCTCCGGTGCTCCTCCGGCAAAACCGCCGATATCACATCCCATATTTGCAACTCCTGAAAGTCCCATTCCTATTATTGTTGCAATATTGTATTTTAGTGTATCCCAGGATGTAAGATTATCACCGCCCCAAACTTGGGCATATCTTTGTATACCTGCAAATCCTGCCCTGTTTATAATATATGGTCTTTCATTCGGATAAACCTCTGCAAGAGCTTTTTTAGCCACATATGCCATCATATTTGAGTGGATTATTTTTAGTTCAGCCATATTTCCACCCTGGCCGTTATTGTCCACTCTTGCAAGTCTGTCTTCTACACCGTCATACTCACAATTATCATTCCATACAGTTTTTGAACCCTTTAAAAGTAAGGTTCTCTTTAAAAGTTCACCCCAGACTTTTCTGCCGCTTTCCTTAGTAAAGTCGATAAATTTTCCATAACCACCCCACCAGCGACCTATATAGTCTTCTTTTCCCTCAGAATCTTTTACAAATGCATCAGCTTCTACAAATTCCTTCATATATGGATGATTTGGCAATATTCCGGGCTTCATATTTGGAATAACATTTATTCCCATGGCATTCATCTTTTCAAAAAATCCTTCAGGATCCGGAAATCTCTTTTTATTCCAGTTAAATGTATATCTTAGATTATCTTTTTCGCCTGATGAATACCCTGATGCCAACCAGAAATTATCAATATATATATTTTCATCAAAATGCTTTTTGATTACCTTATATATTTCCTCATCACAATTTTCTTCCAATTCTGCATAGTACATTGTAGATGCGGTAAATCCCATTTCCTGCTTTGTAGGCATTGCAGATCTTCCGGTAAGATATGTATAATTATCTATAACATCCTTTATGTTCTCTCCACATATAAAGAAAAGATCTATATCACCGCCCTCAGCCTGATAATATGTATATCTGTCCCAGTATCCGCTTATTTCATTGCACATATCAAAAACAGCATCATATGAGTTGTTATAGAATAATCCCAGAGGCTTTAATATCCTCATTTATTCTTATATAAAAAGGTATATGCTTATATAAAGGCTCTCCGTTTTCGGGGTTATGACCTATAGCATCCTTTGGATTCATCCTAAGCCTTCTGCCCTTTTTATCAAGATGACCCGTTTTTTCACCAAAACCGTAGAAATGATCTTTTTCCAAATCCAAAAGTGAGTAATGTGAGACTCTTCCAAGATAGTCCTTATCAAAAGCCCTCTCCTTCAAATCTCTGTATATAACATTTCCAAAGACATCTTCCAAACTGAAAGAAAGAGGATCTTTTCTAAGTGTAAGTATATATTTCTTTGTTCTAAATACTATCTTCTTATCATCCTCTTTGTAGTCCAATTTGGCTGCTTCAATCCTTGTCCTTTCATCTGCAAAAAGTTCATCCAGATTATCTTCCCAAGCGGTGGTTACCAGAGCATAAGAAGTTTCTATAAATTTTTTATCAAAGCTTACTCTTACTCTAATTATTTCATCAGTAAGTGCAATAACCTTGATAGAGGCATTCTTTGCCTCTATCATATAACCGTTTTCGATTTCAATTAATTTTTCAAAGCCTTTTACTATCATTTACATACCTATCAAATCAAACATTTCAAAAGATACAATAAGCTCATAATCACTTTCCGGATTATCATATTTTATCTCAACGCTTCTATTTGTCTGTGAATAATACCAACCTTCACTTGATGCATCAAATTTTCTTCTGTTTAAGAAATGTGGCAGCTTTCTGCCTGCAAGACTAACATGGAAAGGACTCTTTTCTTTCTTAATGATATTTGTCCTTACTGTTTTTATGCTGTCCTTATAGCCCCCCTCAGACTTAAAGTTAAGCTTTATAATCTCATCTCCCGACATTTCTATAGTAGTCTTTTTGAATACACCTTTTTTGAAGTCATTACTTACACCGTCATCATCATATAGTACAAAGCTTCTATTTTCACCTGTAGCCACCAAAAGCTCCAAAGCTTCAACCTTATCCATCGCCATACTTGTAAGCTTATTTCCAGACATAGGTATAATAGCACCACTTCTGATAAACATAGGTATAGTGGAAATATCAACCGGTATTACTATAGTCTGTCCACCCTCATATTTCTTAAAATTATCATTGTAATCGTACCATGTACTACCCTTAGGAAGATATACTTCAATGCTCTTTGCATTTTCTTCAAGTACATTCGCCACTAAAATATCTCTTCCCAATGTGAATTCAAAACTTTCATCAAAAGTATTTTCATCATTTTGGAATTCATATACCAATGGTCTCATTATTGGACTGCCATGCCTGCTTGCTTCATACTCCAAAGAATAGAAATAGGGTGTTAGCTTATACCTAAAGTTTATAGCATCTCTGATGATATCAGTAGAATTTTTAAACATCCATGGTTCAGTTACAGTATTATCACTGCTTGCAGAATGGATCGAAAATCTAGGCTGGAATATACCATTTTGTACCCAACGCACAAAGAGTTCTTCACTCGGTGCAGGACCTGCAAATCCTCCTATATCTGCACCTTCATTTGGTTGACCCGAAAGCCCCATGCCTGTGATAATAGGAATATTATATTTTAGAGAATTCCAGTTGGTGAGATTATCACCACACCATGTTTGTGCATACTTTTGTATGCCGGCACTTCCACTCCTGCAAACCACATAAGGTCTGGCATTTTTATTATGTTCAACTACCGCTTCATTTGCTATTTGACACATTATAGTACTCATAAGAGGCTTTAATTCTCCTATCGTTCCACCTTCTCCGTCAAAATCTACTTTTGTATCCTTATCTAAGAGTGAGTCGTACTCGCAGTTGTCATTCCAAATAGAGTCTGTACCGATATCTATTACATTCTCTGTAAGGTACTCTTTCCAAGCTTTTCTGGCATCAGCCTTTGTAAAGTCCCAAAAGGCTCCATCTCCTCCCCACCAACTTCCTATGGCGTATGTATCTTTTTCAGAGTCTTTTACAAATACATCTTTTTCTACAAACTCATCAAATTTGGGATGCATTAAAAGTATTCCGGGCTTTACATTAGGAACATTCTGTGCTCCTTTATCATTCATTTTTTTGAAATAATCTCTAGGATCTTTGAATCTGTCTAAATTCCAGGTGAATACACATCTTTTATTATTATAGCTTGTATAACCACTTGAGAGATGAAATCCATCTATCGGAAATCCCTCTTCTTTAATGGTATCAATAAATTCTAACACTGCGTCATCAGAGTCCTTTTCAAGTTCAGGATAATACATTGATGAGCCCTGATATCCAAGTGCTCTCTTTGGCAAAAGTGCAGGTCTTCCTGACAATAAAGTATAATTATCCACTACTCTTTTGATACTGTTACCACCAATAAGATAGAGATCTATATCACCTCCGTCTGCCTGAAAATATGTGTATCTGGGCCAGTAATTACTCTTTTCACAGCCCATATTAAAGACAGATTCATAGAAATTGTGATAGAAAAGTCCTACAGCCTTTTTACTTGCTCTCCTCATTCTTATATAGAATGGTATATGCTTATATAATGTATCCATCTTATCAGCATCATAGCCCATGGCATCTGTGGCTCTTTCTCGTAGGAAAGTCTTATTCTTATTTAAGATTCCCGCCTTTTCACCAAAGCCATAGAAGCATTCGTCTTCTTCCATCCTTGAATAATGATTTACTCTATTGTTTGAATCAAGTATAAAAGGATTGCCATTTAAATCCGAGTATAGTAAATCTCCCTCTATATCATACAGACAAAATCCTATGCTTTTTTTATCAAGAATCAGCTTTAGTTTTTCAGTTTCGAATAATATTTGGTCTTCGTCTTCTTTTATATCAGGCTCAATAGGATCTATTTTCTTTCTATATTCTCCTGATACAATATCAAGTCTGTCATCCCAACCTAGAGTTGATAGAACATATGATTCTTCCTTAAAATTCTTATCAAAAGATGCTCTTATTCTTATGATTTCATCTGTAAGAAAATAAATCTTTATATCTGCATTATTAGTATGTACTATATAAAATTTACCGGCCTTAGATAAGGACTCAAATTTTTTTACAATTTGCATAAACGCTCCTATTAAATTGATGACACAAGTCCTGCCAGATAAGGTATTCCCAGTGATATAAACGGTATATATGTGATAAGTAACAGTGCCACACCATGGCTACAAACATTGGAATAATATATTTTGTTACACCCTCAATCTTAACATTACCAACACCACAACCTACAAATAAGCAAGAACCTACAGGTGGTGTTACAGATCCGATACCAAGATTCATAATAAACATTATACCAAAATGCACAGGACTCATACCAATGCTCTTTACTATCGGAAGGAATATAGGTGTAAATATAAGTACTGCAGGTGTAAGATCAAGGAACATTCCCATAACCAGCAAAAATACATTCATAATAAGTAAAATTACAAATTTATTGTCTGAAACTCCCATTATCATAGAGCTGATAGCTCCCGGTATACCCGAAACTGTCATTACATATGACATAATGGTAGATGTTGATATAAGGAAAAGTATTGTTGCTGAACTCATCATAGTATCTGCCAAAAGCTCATATACATTCTTTAATGTAAGCTCTCTGTATATAAATCCAAGTGCTCCACAATAAAGTACCGCAACCACTCCTGCCTCTGTAGCTGTAAACCATCCAAGTAGGATTCCTGCCATAACCAAAATAACTGCAAGTAATGAAGGTATTGCATCAATTATTATCTTAATTGCAGGTACATCTTCTTTTACGGTTGATGATTTATATCCCTTTTTATATGCAATAAACATTGCTACCACCAAAACGCAAATTCCAAGTAATGCACCCGGAAGATATCCGCCCATAAAAAGTGCAGCAACTGAAACACCACCTGCTGTAATTGAATAAAGAATCAGCGGACCTGATGGTGGAATAATAATTCCTGTCGGTGCCGAACAAATATTTACAGCTGCGGAATAGTTCGGATCATAACCTTCTTCAAGTTCAAGCGGACTCATAATACTTCCCATGGCAGATGTAGCCGCAACCGATGAACCTGAAATAGCACCGAAACATATTTGCCAGTACATTTGTAGCCGCCAGATATCCCGGAATCCAGCCCACAAAGAGTCTTGCAAGTCGTACAAGTCTGTTTGCAATTCCACCTTTATTCATTATATTTCCTGCCAATGTAAAGAATGGCAATGCCAATAATGAAAATGAGTCAATACCTGAGAAACTTCTCTGTGCTGCTATAAATGATAAAACCCCGATACCCGGATTTGGATCAAAACTTGCCAAAGCAGTTGCAATGGAAGCTATACCAATACCAACTGAAATAGGAACTCCGGCAAATAACATTACAAAAAATACGCCAAAGAGCATTAAAACCGATTGTATAACCACTTATTTACCTGCCTTTCTTTCGCTAAAATACTGAATATATTTTAAAACTCTTCCCAGTATTGCCAATATGCCTGACAATGGAAGCACTATATACAAAACCTTAAAAGGTATATGCATTACAGGTGAATAGTTAGTAGAGCTGATTGCCATATGCCCACCACCATAAACAAATACTACAAATAAAAATGCCAGTATACATACTTCAATAAAAACTGATAAACACATTGCAGGGATACCTTTAAGCTTATCCTTTACAAGATCAAGTGCTAAATGCTTATCCTTATAAAAGCAATATGCAGATCCAATCATGCTTGCCCATATAAGCATATATCTCATAAACTCTTCAGTAAATGTAGAAGGATTTTTTAAAATCCATCTTGTAAAAATCTGCCATGTTCCACCAACTACCAGTGAACCCATAGCTATAGCCATCAAAAACCTCATGGCATTATCCAAAAATTTATCAAGTGCTTTCATATTTCCACCTATTTCTGTACTTTGAAATTTTGTATCTTTTCAACTATATTATAAACTTCAGGCTGTTCAGTCTTTAAAGCATCATATATTGGTTTACAAGCCTCTTGGAATGCAGCTTTATCAACATCTGTAACAAATTCTACACCAAACTCATTTTTTGCCTTATCTACGACCTTATTCTCGAATTCTGCCCATTTGCCTATATATTCCTGTGATGCCTCTCTTGCACACTCAGTCATTACGGCTCTTTGTTCATCACTCATTTCATCCCAGATCTTTTCTGACATAACTATAATATCAGGGATTCTGGTATGCTCATCATATGAATAATAATGTGCCACTTCTCCATGGTCTCTCATAGCTGTAACATTATTCTCTGCACCATCAATTACACCTTGCTGCAATCCTGTATAAATATCAGAATATCCCATAACAGTTGCAGAACCTCCAAGTGCCTTCATCATATCAATAGCCATCTTTGAATCCATAGTTCTTATCTTAAGTCCCCTTAGATCCTCCGGCTTCCTTATTGGTCGCTTAACTGTATAGAATGATCTGGCACCTGAATCTAACCAAGTAAGTCCTCTAAAACCGTCAGCTTCTGTCGACTCATACACTTCTTTTGCTATATCGCTATCCATTACACCAAAATAATGTTCCTTATCATTAAAAACATATGGTACCGCATACGCATTATACAGTTTCGAAAAATTTCCCAATGTTGATGCTGAAACCTTTGCCATATCAAGTGCCTGGCCTTGAATCTGAGCGATCATATCAGTTTCAGAACCCAGAGTTCCATTCGGAAATATTGTGATATTGATAGTACCATGCGACTTCTCTCTCACACTCTCCACGAACTCTGATAAAACAATATGTACAGTATGATCCTCAGCCATATTATGACCAAGTTTTAAGTTGAATACTTTTTCACCTGCATCATTTACTGTAAATCTTGGTGCACCACAAGCTGCAAGTGACAATGCCGTTACTCCTGCCAGCACGCTAGTAATAATTTTCTTTATTACCATAATAACCTCCTAAATTTTATTCGGAACATTATTCCTATATAATACAAATATATGAACCCACCATATATCTGTCATTATTTTCCTTTTCTGAAAAATATCCACTATATCAAATATATTGAGAAAAAAATAAGACTTTTTGACACTTCAAATTTCTTTTTTTCGTTTTTTTCTTCCAAAAAAATCTTGAATGATTCAATAGTATCTCTATCAGTATTTTTTTCAAAAAAATCCCTTTAACTTCTTTCTTATCAAGTATTATGGCATTTGATCTACCCATAAAAAAATATAAATATATTCCCCATCTAAGACTAAATGTTCTACTTTTTGAATAATCTATATTCATTGATTTCTTTTCTTTAACTATAAAAATATGAACCTTTAAACTCATACTTGAATATAGGAAATTCATTTCCAAACTTTCTTATATTTTTCATCAGCTCTAAGTCTTGCCGGAAAATCTGTACTTGATATAAACCATGCTCCTATAGCAATCATTATTCCCTTTATCGGAGTAGCAAGATTAAGAAATATTGCAGCTATTATAAATATTGCTCCTAATAATAGTCTGAATAATACAGTTCTTTTTCTCGTAAAGTCTAAACTCTGTTATAAATAAACTGATAATACTATTCTTATCATGTTTAATTCCTGCCGAATACAACATATTCCTCCTTTAATTTTAATTATTGTACTATTTATCTTAATATTTTGACTACACATTTATTGCTGTTTATAGCCTTTTTTCTACATATCTTGCTATTTATAATTTTTCTCAAAAAAAGAGATGCGATAATCTCGCATCTCTCTTAAATATATTCAATTTCTACCAAAGTCAGTCCCTTTGCAGGCATGGTCTGCCCTGCAAGTTTTCTATTCTTTGCTTTCATTATATCCACTATATGGCTTGGCGGATAAACTCCCATACCCACCTTTATCAAAGTACCTGCTATGATACGAATCATATTGTAGAGAAATCCATCACCTCGTATTACTATTGTAATCATATCTTCATCCTGTAATACTTCTAAAGAGAATATAGTTCTTACAGGTGATGAGGCCTGGGATTTTTGTGAACAAAAGCTTGTAAAATCATGTGTTCCTATAAAGTATCCGCTTGCCTCTCTCATTTTATCAACATCCAGATTGAAGTAACAAAAATGTGCATAAAGTCTCTCTGTAGGTATATCAATCTTACGATTTAAAATTCTATATGTATAAGTCTTTATACAGTTATTCTTTCTTGGATGCCAACCTGCTTCAACCTCATCAGAATGTTGTATTCTAATATCATCCGGAAGTCTTTGATTTATAGCAAATGCAAACTTATCTGCCGCCATTCTGGCATTTGTATCAAATACAGCTATATTTCCATAGGCATGAACTCCGGAATCTGTCCTTGAAGCACCTATTATCTCTATCTCTTCTCCGGTAAGCTTTGAAATAGCATTATTAAGTACTTCTTCTATTGTAACACCATTTGGCTGTTTTTGCCATCCACAATAATTTGTACCGTCATAGGATACTATAAGTCTTATTCTTCTCATTACCCTACTTTCTAAAAACAAAAACTATAGCAATACATATAATCATATATATTAAATAATATAAATATGCAAGTATATCAATTTTCTTATATTTTAAAGGTTTAAGCTTGGTTCTGCCCTCACCACCATGATAACATCTGGCTTCCATTGCCATTGCCAAATCTGTAGCCCTTCTCATTGCAGAAATAAACAGAGGTACAAGCAGAGGCACCATCGCCCTTGCCTTTTGTACAATATTTCCTGACTCAAAATCAGCACCCCTTGCCATCTGTGCTTTCATTATCTTATCAGTCTCCTCTATTAAGATAGGTATGAATCTAAGAGCAATTGACATCATCATAGATATCTCATGTACCGGTATCTTTATAACCTTCAAAAAACCCATACTTTTTTCAAGTCCATCTGTCAATGCATTTGGAGTTGTAGTCAAAGTCATTATGGATGAACCCACTATGAGAAAAATTAATCTTAGACCCATAAATATTGAAACTCTAACTCCCTCTTTGGTTATCTTAAATATCCAAAGCTTAAGTATAACCTCACCATCAGTTAAAAACAGATTAAAACTTACACTTATAATAAGCAGTATCAGTACTGCCTTAAGTCCCTTTAACATAAATTTTACCGGAACTTTTGATAAACTTATAGCAAGTACCAAAAACATTGTCGCAAGTGCATACCCCAACCAAGAGTTTGCTATAAATAGAGAAATGATAAAAATCATTGTACCAAAAAGCTTGGTCCTTGGGTCAAGTCTATGTATTACAGAATTTATGGGATAATACTGTCCCAATGTAATATCTCTAAGCATTTTTATCCTTTCTCCTGATATATTCTAATATTGCATCTTTTGCCTCTCGTATTGTGGTAATATCGTCACCCAAGTCTATACCTTCTTTTTTTAATCTTTCAACTATATAGGTTATTCCCGGTGCACTAAGTCCAATACTTTCAAGGAATTTATACTGCTTGAAAACTTCCTTAGGAGTTCCATCAAGCACTAGTTCTCCATTATTCATAACAAGGAGTCTATCCACATATTTTGCTACATCTTCCATACTATGTGAAACCAAAATAATGGTCATATCTCTTGATTTTTTCAGCTCAATGATTTCTTCAAAAAGTTCATCTCTTCCTTTTGGATCAAGTCCGGCTGTAGGCTCATCCAATATAAGAACTTCCGGATTCATCGCCAAAACTCCTGCTATGGCAACTCTTCTTTTTTGTCCTCCTGAAAGTTCAAAAGGTGATTTTTTATAATAAGTTTCGTCCAGTCCAACCAATGCCAGACTCTCTTTGGCACGAGCTTCTACTATTTCCTCAGAAAGTTTTTGATTTCTTGGTCCAAACATAACATCTGAGAGTACATCCACCTCAAAAAGCTGGTGTTCAGGATATTGAAATACCAAGCCTACTTTTTGCCTCAAAAGCTTCATATCGTACTTTGGAGCATATATATTTTCACCTTTAAACAATAAATCACCTGATGTAGCCTTTATTAGACCATTCAAATGCTGTATCAATGTAGATTTTCCAGAACCTGTATGTCCTATAATACCTATGAACTCTCCCTGTTTTATTGTAAATGATACATCCTTTAGGGCATATTGTTCAAATGCCGTTCCCTCTCCATATATAAAATTCAATTTTTTTGCTTCTATTTGCATATTTTCTTGCATTATTATCTCCAAATAGTTTTCTATTTTAATATCGGCAAAAGATTGTCTACCAGCTCATCCAATGTCAGTATGCCATCAGGCAGATCAATTCCTGATTGTTTAAGCTCATACGCCAGTTCTGTTGTGCTTGGTACATCCAATCTAAGTTTTTTAAGTTCCTCTACATGTGAAAATACATCTTTAGGTGCACCGTCCATCACAATTTTACCCTCATCCATAACTATAACTCTGTCAGCTTCAACTACTTCCTCCATATAGTGAGTAATAAGTATCACTGTGATATTTTCTTTTTTATTTAATTCAAGTACTGTCTTTATAACTTCTTTTCTACCATTTGGATCAAGCATTGCTGTCGGCTCATCCAGGACTATACATTTTGGCTTCATTGCCATAATGCCGGCTATTGCTACTCTTTGCTTTTGTCCGCCTGAAAGTTTGTTTGGAGATTTATATCTATAAGCGGTCATTCCTACTGCTTCCAGAGCATTATCTACTCTCTTCCACATATCGTCTGTCGGAATACCGATATTTTCCGGACCAAACGCTACATCTTCCTCTACTACATTGCCAATGATTTGATTGTCAGGATTTTGGAATACCATTCCTACCATCTTTCGCAAATCAAGAAGAGTTTCATCATTTGCTGTATTCAAATCTGAAATAAATACAGTTCCTTCAGTTGGCAAAAGTATACCATTTAAATGTTTTGCAAATGTAGATTTACCTGAGCCATTATGCCCCAAAACAGCTACAAAATCTCCCTGAGTAATATCAATATTCAAATCATTGATAGCTCTTTTTACATCCTCTACATTATCTTCTTCATCTCTTGTTATATACTCAAATATAAGCTTTGTTGCTTTTACTATTCCCATATTTTCCTTTTACTTGCTCTTAATAAAACAAAAACCTCAGCAAGGTTGCTGAGGCTCTAATAACGTGCGTGAGAAGATTCGAACTCCCGACACCTTGGTCCGTAGCCAAGTGCTCTATCCAGCTGAGCTACACACACATTGCAAGTATGTATTCTACAGCAATGGTGTATATTTGTCAATAGAGTTTTTATGTCGGAGTGATTAATCCTCTATTTCATGTAATCTTAATGCATCTATTTCTTCTTTGCTTGCTAAATCAAAAAGCTCTTTCTCATTTCCTGTGTAAATCACATACACATTTTTATATAGTTTAAGATTATAATCTAACATATTAAGATATTCTAAATTATCGTAACTATGTGTATGTGGATTAAAATAGCTATAATATCTCATATCAAATATGATATTATCGGCATTTATATACATATACTGTGCTTTCATGGCATCATGAAAATATCTGTATATCTCTTCATCCGAATATTCTGCTCTATATGTAGGTATAATTGTAATATTAGCCCTAGGATATAGGGTACACACTTCGCCTGATATATCAACTTTTCTAAAAAGTTCATCAGTATTTAAATCAGGCAAATTAGTATATACTATTGCATAAACAAATGATAATGATGCATAATCCGAAATACTCATAATATGGTATGGAGTCCATGAAAATATAATGGATACTTTTTTTTCATATCAGGCATAAATTTTATATCATCAATTATTTTTATCATATTCTCCCCTTATAATAATTTATCAAAGAAATTATATAATTGTATTGTAACTCATTACTCCCTGTCTATGGCTGTGGAACATCCGTCTCATTATAATCTTTTATTACATGGTCTGCTGAGAGTAATCCCACATTTATATCAAAATAGTGATATCCTCTTAATCCGGTATTTTTTTCAATACCTCCGTTTCTCCATGCATTATCACTATCCCAGGTTGTATCAAGTATTACCCATCTTCCATTTGCCCAAAACTCATTCCAGGCATGATTGGTATCCTTATTCGGATCATAGTTTTCAGGCCAATAATCATTTGATACACCCAAAGCAAATCCAGAAATTTTTTTTACCGGAACTCCGGCTGCCCTTAATAGTGCCGCTGTCAGGTTTGCATATCCGTCACAAACACTTCTTTTTGAATGCAATGTTCCAAGTGCTGAAGTATCCATTCCAGTATAATTTTTACTTGAATATCTATCCCAATCATAATAAATATTATTGCATACCCAGTCATGTATTGCTACTGCCTTATCATAGTCATTAGTAATTCCACTTGTAATACTATTTGCCAAATCTATTATTTCCTGATTGTCACTTTGAATATTGTAAGATGGCTGTCTATAATATGTCAAAGCCTTTTCATCTGTTCTTTTTATTATTTACTACAGCCATATTATGATCAAAATATGGATATGGTACAAGACTTAACTTTCCATCTTTAAATAAGATTTCAATATCATTTCCATATACCAATGATTTATATGTACCATATTTATCAGAAGATGAGTATAAATTCACAGAGTACTTTCCCTCAGATATTTTATCTAAATAAAAGCTTATATTTCCGTTAGTATTACTACTTGTACTACTATATACCTCTTTACCGTTACTATCTTTTAGTATAAGCCAAATATAATTGTATATTGGTATCACAGGTATTTTTTCTACAATAAGCATCTTTCCCTTGATACATATACTCTTAGGATATCTTTCAGAACTATTCATTTCTACTCTGTAATCAATATTTGTATCATAGGCAGCCTGTTTTGCATCCGTAGATTTTGATTCCTCATTAATTACTGTTGTATTTGTTCCCAAGCTAATTTGTTCCACTCCGGGATCTGTATCAGCTAATGATGTAAATAAACTTCCTGAACTTAGCAAAAATGCAAATGATAATGCTGCCACTCTTTTCAAAAGCCTCATTGAGTTTTTTTCTTTTCTTACACTCATAATATACACCTTCCTTCTCTTGCTCAGAGCAAAATATCTTGTCATTATTTTAACCTTTCTAATACTAAAATAGAATACCATTCTATTACATTTCCCATGTGTAATTTTAGTGTAAGTCTAAAAAGCATTTTACAGTATAACTAGAACATAAAGTAAATTTCACACTGTCACTTATTTATACTTAAATTAAATTTCACATTGTTTAACTGCTACTATATCATAGTAAAATAAATTTTAACTTATTCTTTATAATCATTTGACTTGTATTTCTACTACCCATATAATAGTACAATCACTCTAAATACCTGCTATCATATATTTAGAATAATGGAGGATTTATATGTATACCGCTACCAAGGGCAGCCAGTCTTTTAATAAAGATATACTAAGACTTGCCATTCCTATAGTTTTACAAAATATTGTTACTACTGCAGTCAATTCAGCAGATGTTATAATGCTTGGATTTGTTGGACAAAATGCACTGGCAGCAGGATCTCTAGCAAATCAGATCATGTTTATATTAAATCTGGTATATACCGGTATTTCATCCGGTGTTATCATGCTTGCCGCACAATACTGGGGTAAAAAAGATACTAAAACTATTGAACATATAATGGGCATAGGTATGCAGCTATCGGTATCGATATCCGTTGTCTTCTTTATATTAGCTTTCTTTTTTCCAAATATTTTAATGCAAATTTTTACAAATGATAGCAGTTTAATTCTTGCCGGTATACCATATCTTAGAATGGTAAGCTTCTCTTATCTTTTTATGAGTTTTTCACAAGTATACCTGTGTGCAATGCGAAGTATAGAAAGAGTTCATTTCTCCACTGTTGCAAATGCGATTGCACTTATTTTAAATATTATTTTAAATGCTGTTTTTATTTTTGGACTTATGGGAGCTCCAAACTTGGAATAGTTGGTGTTGCACTGGCAACTGTAATTGCAAGAGGCATAGAATTTACAATATGTGTTATTGATAACCTTATACCTAAATCCATTCATTTTCATATGAAAAATATTTTAGAGGTAAATAAAATATTGTTTTTTGACTTCTTAAAATATTCACTACCTGCTTTCGGCAATGAAATAGTTTGGGGAATAGCCTTTTCTATGTACTCAGTAATTATGGGACATCTTGGTGGTGATATAGTGGCTGCAAATGCTGTTGTTATAGTTGCAAGAAACCTTGGAACTGTTGCCTGTTTTGGTATAGCTGATGCAGGTGCTATAATTCTTGGTAAATTAATAGGTTCAGGAAACACCGATACTATAAAATCAGATTCTTCACATTTTGTGAAAATAACTTGTATGTCTGCAATCATTGGAGGTATAGTTATTTTTCTTTTAAGACCGGTATTTTTTTCTATGGCTACTTTAACCACTACCGCACAAGCATACCTTAGTATAATGCTTTTTATAAATATGTATTATATAGTAGGTCAGGCATTCAATACCTCAATGATTTGCGGAGTGTTCAGATCAGGTGGTGATTCCAAATGGGGATTTTTCTGCGACATAATAGATATGTGGGGATATGCTGTTCCGCTTGGCTTTATATCGGCTTTTGTTCTTAAGCTTCCGCCAATGTGGGTATATTTCCTTATTTGTACTGATGAGTTTGTAAAGATTCCTTCTGTATATAAGCATTATAAGAGCTATAAATGGCTGAAAAATATTACGAGAAATTTTTAAAATAAGTGGCGATAATCGCCCCTTATAAATATAATTGTATCCATTCCAATCTGTCTACGCTCTTTAATGTAAGTACACTTTTGTCATACCTGTTTTTAAGTACAACTTCATCTTCCACAGATATATCGGTATACCAATGATTAAGACTTGCATATTTTCCTCTGTGAATATCAACGATTACGGTAGTTATAGGATCCCAGGTTTTCTTTTTAACACTCTCTGTAATCACATAATATGCGTCTAAGAATACAAGATTTCTTCCATACATCCAAAATGGAAGTTCTCTGTCTAACAGTGGAAGCTTAGCCGAAAAAATAAAATCCCCCATCGGTGGCTCCGTTTCATAGTTTAATTCAATCTCACTTCCAAAATAAGCAATTGTTGCCCCGTAACAACCTACACTTACAGGTACACCTTCTTCGGCTATTATAAAATCCATATATTTCCTTTCAAAGTCTATACTATCCCCTCCGCATTCATTCGAATGGCAAAGAACTCTTTAATTGAATCAGGTTCATTTTCTACACTTTCTTTCATGGATATAAGTTTCCTTTTTCCGACTCTTCTATCCAAAACAGCAAATATCCTCACGAGTAAATTATCGCTATACAAACTCTTTTCAATGCTCTGATTATCAAACTCATCAAATGCCTTATAAAAACATGTTTGATCGAACACTCCAAGCTTTATGGCGGTATCGTCCATAAATGCAAACTCTTCGCTCATACGTCTTTCATATTTTTCATCTTTGGGAAATGACTCCGCTTTTGTCCAATTATGATAATAACAACCCTTTATAATCTCTTTACCTTTATATCTTATAGCTGCCCTGCCCTCATGATCCGAGGATCTGCTATAAGATGTCGCAAAATAGCTGATATCTCCCTTTAAACTTTCCGCCAGATATTCGCTTTCCATTCTTTTTCTAATACCGCTCCAACTTGACATATTCCCTCCAAACTATAAATTCGTGTTATCATAAAGCTCCTCAAAATATTCATTTAAATTATGATATATTTTCATATCCTCTTCATCATCGCCTCTTAGAACCACACAAATATTTTTATTTTCCATATCTGCAAACACAAAATTATACTCACCAAAGTAAGCTTGGTAGCCGTATCTTATTAGAGTCAATATCTGACCAACCTTAAAGTTAAAAATACTCTTTCTGACAATATACGTATTGCCTGTTTTCATTACTAGTCCCTCTTATAAAAATATAAATATGGGTAGTTTACAATCTCTTCATGCCAGTTATCATCATGCTTTATTATAACATTTCCATTTTCATCATAACACCTTGCAACTATCGGTGCACTCTCTCCGGATTTTATTTTCCAAACCAATATTCCGTCCTCAAGCCCTGAATCAGGTGAATCGGTCTTTATATATTTTCCCAAATAGCAATCCCACCTTCCAAAAGGCAACTTATCATACACAATATTTACAAACTCTGCCAAGGTATCCGGCAAAATAAATGTATCAGGATTAGGTGCATTAACATCATCTCCCATACAAACACTGCTCCTGCCCATATAGACTTTTATTTGCATACTATTCTCCTTAAAATTTATATAAAATAGAAAATGCCAATCCGACATGAATAGCCATAAATCCAAGTATAATACCCCAAACACCCACGAATATAGTTGCGGTCTTAACATTCTCACGAATCTGTATGGAGAACTTCTTATAATCAATAACCCTATTATTTATAATATTCTCCCTTTCTTCTACACTGTCCGTTAATGAGATATTATAGCTTCCTCTATCCGCATCAAATGTATACAGTTTAACTCTGGCATCCTTGACACTGTTTGCTGTAGTTCTAAAAAAATCTGGATATAATATTACAAACTTTCCTGTAGCATTATTTTTAAGTTTAATATCTAAATTATATATAGGTGATATTGAATATTTTTTTCCTGAAAGCCATATATCATATTTACCGCCATCCTCAAGTGTAAAGCTTCCGTCTATAGAACTGACAGGAATTTCATATATCATCTTAGCCTTGGCAAATGCAGTTATCTTTCTAATGCTGATAACCATCAGATATATTCCCACAGGTACAAGAAAAAACAATAAATATCTCAAATCCTTAATAGATTGTAACCAAGACATTTCCGTCCGCCTCCAAAATTTCCTTATAGAACTCCTTCATTCTTTCAAAACAATCAAGAAGATCTTCTTTTATTTCTTCTTCCTCATCGTCATAATCCCAAATATCCGGATAAAGTTCCGCTTCTTTACCTTCTTCCAAGCTAAAGCTTTCTAAGGCACTTTCCATATCAAAGTCTTCAAGTGCTTTTAATATATCGGAAACTCTATCCTTATTTATATAGGCTATAAAATCTTCTATTTTTTCTATAGAAGTCACACCTACTACAGCTTCACTAAGTGGATCTTCCCATATAGGGTCTGACGCACTTACTCCTGTCAGCATATAGTGAAGAAGATCCCAGTTCTTATCTATATCAAGAAGTATTTCGGCCTCATCATTCCAATCTTCCACTGTTTCAAAAATATCATCCTCATTGTCAAATTTTTTAAGTGCTACCAAATCCTTATCACTTAAATACTGATAATTTGCTCTAAGTCCCATTTTACTCTCCTTAAAATTAAAATATTTTTATAAATCTTTTTTGTAGTTTATCCGATGTATATCCTATATTCTCATAAAATTTATGTGCTTCCAAACGATAATTTGCTGAATTCAATCTGATAAAAGCCATATTGTTATCCATAGCATATTTTTCAATACAGCACATTAACTTTTTGCCGACTCCATTGCCCTGAAATTGTGGATCAACAGCCAATCCTAATATATTAAGTCCGGGATCGCTATACACGCTTTCATACACTTGGGCATGAACAAATCCGATAACTTTATGTATATTATCATCTTCATATACCGCAATAATATGATGTTTGTTATCGCAAGATAATTTATTTATTTGATTCCTTACTGTGCTTATATCAACATCATAACCTAAGGCAACTTTGCATATTTTTTGTATTTCTTGTGCATCTGATATATTAATTTCTCTTATCATATATGTTAAACTATCCTCTCAACCGCCCATTCTTGCATACTGAATACCCTTTTTCAAGCTTCCGTTCACAATAATACAATGTCCTGCAAAAATATCATCATCTCTAAAATATGCACTAAATAAACCGCCGGATGTAATAGAAATTGTCTCAATGCCTATTCTCTCGGCAAAGCTCTCTTCTGTAATTTTTGCGGCTTCCTCCTCGGATTCACACCAATCTCTTGCAAGATCTATAAGATTTTCTGCTGCAAATTTTCTCATATTAGCATCCCATTTTTCATCACTTAAGTACAATTCTTTCATAGCTTTTCTTGCCTTTGTGATTCCCGATTTGTTGTCTTTATCAACATCCAAAGAAATATCAATTTTTTTATCAAGCCAAGGAATATGCCCCTCAAAGCTGTTTATAGTTTTATCATACAAAAGCTCACCCAATATATCATCCTCTATGATTATAGGCTTTTTGTACTCTGCAAGAATTTCTTCAAGTTCCGGACTTTGTAAATTTTTTTCTATTACATCCACTAAAAGAAAATCAATTCTTTTTATCATAATCTCCGGCAATTCCTCAGGTAATTTCTCACGCACCTTTAAATGATAAACTGTTTCTTTATCAAATTCCGGTATCAAATGATTTTCATACTCTTTTTCACTTGCTGCAAATACAAATCTACATTCTTCTTTATGTAGCCCTCCTGTTTCACAATCTATATAGCCCAGGCAGCAAATTGCTACTTCCCAAAATCCGTTTCTCTTACTTGTAACATCACCTTCATGTCTAAGTACAAGTATTTCCTGCTCTTCTTCTTCAAAAGAGTTTTCCCATTCGTTCTTAGTCATTTGATTTCTTTTTCTCATATAATCAATGAGTTCCATTAAGGTCAACCCCCTATAAGCTGTGATAATTCATTCTCATCAAGCTTACCGTCAGTATATAACTTTTCAAGCAAATTTTCATCAAAATCTATTTCATAATAGTCTGTTACAAACTCCTTGAAGTCATCATATGTTTCACATATATATCCCATCATCCATTTGCTTCCGTCATCATCAGACAATTTATTTTGATGAATTTTCCCGTCATACCAAATGAAAATGTTGTTTCATCTATTTCCCATTCATCAAAGAGCGAAATATATTTTTCATCAACACCGTCATATATCTTTTGTATAATACTTCTGTCAAATTCTTTCTTAGCAAACTGACTCAAACTGCTTTCATGTGAAAATCCCTTTATTAGGATTATATCTTCTGTAAAAATGACATTGAGAGTATCGCCGGAGCCGTTATCAACAATATACTTTAAATAAGTTTCATTTTCATCTTTATCAATTATTCTAAGGTATTCCTCAGATGGGTCAGTCAAGGCATTGTCAAGAAAATATAATGCCTCAAGTCCGGTTCGCATATTACCCCAATCCATATTTTTCTTTTACTCCTATTTATAATCAGTTTTTTTATATCTTCCGGAAACATATCCTAAAATACAAATCTGAGCTATATTCCATTCATTTGCAAGATAGATGCTGCATCTGACTTCATCACCTAAAGTATTTTTTGCAATAAACTCATATCTTCCCAGTTCTTCATTATTTGAAATTCTTTCAATATCTGCTACATATGTTTCCTTGAAAAACATATTAAATTCATCCCAAACGGTTAGTGCATCAGCTTTTGTAATTTCCACCTTTAGACAATATCCGATACTGACCTTGCACCTTTTCTTTCTTCCGGTTTCATCAGCCTTAAATACTTTTGTACTGCCCTTATCAAATACCCATTCCTTATCCTTCAGTGCATCTACCTTTTCTGTCAATATATCCTTAAATTTGACGATATTATCCGAAAAGTAATTACAGGCATTTTCAAAAATCTCTAAATTTTCCATTTTGATTATTCCTTTTATGATATTAAATCTGCTCTAATCTCACGATCAAAAATATCAGTCGACATCCACCCACAAATGATATTTTCCACAGTGTAAACATCTAAATAAATATCCGCAAATTGATCCGTCTTTCTCAAGATATTCTTCTATATCATTAAACTCGTTTCGTTTATTGTACTCTTCAAATACTTCTTCTGCAATTCCCATTTCTTTTAATTCTTTTGTTCCTACGCTGCCAAGATATGCACAGTAATCATTACAACAATAAAGCCAATACTCACCCTGCCAGCTCAAATACCCCGGTGTTCTATAAAAGAGTTCGTCTCTCTTTTCCTTATCCGGTACAAAGTCATCATCAACATCCTGAATAAAATCGGCATCATATTTCTTTGCGGCTTCTCCGTTTGAAATACATACAGGACAAAGATAATCCAAATCATCTACAGCATATGGCCTTTTTACATAGTAAGTGTTACTTTCTTTACCGCAACAAGGACATATCTTTGCTTCACCTTCTATAAATGAACCTGTCTCCAAAGGATCAGGATGATATCTGAATTTCGGCAATAATTTTTTACGTTCTTCCCTTTTTAGCCTTTCCTCTTTATTTAGCGGCCTTGGTGTTGCAAATCTGTCACCATGACTCTCATTTAAATCTTTTAAACTTAAAAACTTTTTAATCTTTTTTCTGTCAGATTTATCATATATATTTTCATACAGTTTATATGCACTTTCCATCTTATAAAGCAGTTGATAGACATCAACCAGTACTTCTATAGCTTCTTTTTCAGTATGCTTTGACAATCTATCTGCAAATTCATACAGTGCCAATACACTTTCACTACTCTCATTTTTGTTTTATGAAGTTTTCTTTTAATCTGATATATTCTTTTTGAAAAATTCGTTCATATTTCATCCTTATATAATCAAAGAGTGTCATAGTGTTCTTTTTACAAACTCTATAAATTTATATATATCTTTAGATACCTCTTCCATTTCACATGATCCTAGTGCTCCCAAATCATTTTTTTATATAGTATCATCCGAGTTCTGTTTTATAAAGAAAGCCAAATCTCCGTCCTGACCGATCATGAAAAAAATCAGGCTCATATTCAAAAACCTCATATGTCAGATTTCTTTCCGGCAAATCTTCCTCTTCATAAAGTATCACACCTGTATCTTCTATTGCAAATCCTTCACTCCCTCTTATTTCCTTTAAAAAACTTTTCATATTTTTTTGGAAGTTTAAAATTTATATTATCCATGGTATTACCTCATATTTTATAGCTCGAACTTTTTCCAATCATCCACTGATTCTATTATCGGTATCAGACTGTCAATTTCAAAATATTCTTTTTCAATAGGGTCGGCATAACCGTCAACAATCAATACTCCGGTGCATCTTATATGAGCATTATCATCTTTTATCTCTATAATTTCAAGCCTATATGAGACCATAGGTTCCGACTCATAAATATAAAATGTATCTTCTCTTTCATCACATTCTTCCAATGTATTTACACTAAAAGTTTCTCCTACAAGATCTTTTACACTGCTTTTGTTTGAATCTATACTGTTTATACAAATAGACGGAGCTGTTAATTCACCACGAAAGTTCCCATCTTTAAACCCTATATCTACAGACCATGCACCGTTATCTTTATCAAATATAAGGCAACTCTGTCTGTCACTTAAATCATCTTCAAAACGGTACTTTTCACCTATCTTCAGCATTTTATACCTCCAAAAAAGAACCGGCTTTGCCGGTCCCTTATATGCTTACTTTAATTAATACCTTGATCCTTTTTAATCTCTTCCAGTTCTGCAAATACTACATCATTTATTACCTTGATGTAAGTACCTTTCATACCGGATGACCTGCTTTCTATTACACCTGCACTTTCAAATTTTCTTAGTGCATTTACTATCACCGATCTGGTGATTCCAACTCTGTCAGCTATCTTACTTGCTACAAGCACACCTTCACTACCTTTCAGCTCTTCAAAGATATGTATTATAGCTTCTAGTTCTGAAAAGCTTAATGTAGATATTGCAGACTTTACAATAGCTATCTTTCTATTTTCCTCTGCATTCTCCTCATTTACACTTCTCATCATTTCCAGTCCTACCACTGTCGTACCATATTCACTCAATATTATGTCATCGATATCAAAGCCATTTTCCTCTTTGTAGATGAATACAGTGCCAAGTCTTGAACCGGCAATATCAATAGGGCTTATAATAGCTTGAAACCTATTGACATATTCTTCGTCAAATCCAAGTGTTGCAAGATTAACATTTTCTTTTGTGGACAATATTGAGAGTAGTCTTTCATTGAGCATTTCATCTATCAGTCCTCCGACTTTATCAGCAATCAATTCTGTAATCTCAGATGTACCCTTATGTGTTCCAACTCCTAATACCTTTCCCTTTTTACTAATAACAAGACTATTTGCTTCGAGTATTTCTGATAATACATCACATATATCATTAAATACAACTTTTTGTGAATTATTATTGTGTAATAACTTGTTAATCTTTCTAGTCTTATCCAATAATTGTACACTCATTCAAGAAAACCTCCCCTTAGAAAACAATGTATTTTCAATAAAGCTCACACTTAAATTTTAGCACAATTCAAACAAATGTACAACTTTTTTATGTAATAATTAATATTATTTGCTTATCTAATCCTATCAAAACCAAATGATACATTATTTCACTTTAGTACTTTCTTTAAAAATATCTGAATAATATTAGATAAATTGTATATATTCTGATAACATAATTTAAAAAGGCGAAGTTTTTACTTCGCCTTGCACAATTTATAATTCACTAAATATTTCTTTACCATGTACATATACAGCTTTTATATTTAATGACTTGTCCATTAGAACCAAATCTGCATACTTTCCGTCTTCAATGCTTCCAACTTTATCATATATTCCAATCTGTTTTGCCGGATTTATAGTAGCTGCCGCTACAGCATCCTCAAGTCTAATATGCATATCTTGTACCGCTCTCTTCATACATTCAAAAAGGTTTGTAACAGAACCGGCAATAGTTCCATCATCAAGAACAGCCTTTCTTCCTGTAACAAATACTTTCTGACCACCAAGTGTATACTCTCCGTCACTAAGTCCACAGGCTCTCATACTGTCGCTTATCAGTATGACTCTCTCATTTCCAAACATCTTGAATGTAGCCCTCACAACTGCCGGGTGAATGTGAATACCGTCGCAAATAAGTTCTACACACACTCTATCATTGTCAATAGCTGCACCTATTACTCCGGGTTCTCTATGTGTAAAAGGTGGCATAGCATTATATAAATGAGTAACATGAGATGCCCCCTCTTCAAAGGCCTTGGATGCTATATCATAGTTAGCCATAGTATGTGCAATAGACACTACAACTTTATCTTTAACACCTGCTATGAAATCCATAGCGCCATCTCCCTCGGGAGCGATATCTACAAGCTTAATAAGATTTCCTGACAGCTCATTTAATTCATTAAAGAAATCTACATCAGAGTTTAAAATATATTTTGATGACTGAGCACCTTTTTTAGCTTCACTTATAAAAGGTCCTTCCATATTTATACCCACAAGCTTGGAACCTGTATCACCGGTATACTCAGCAGCTTTTTTCATAATTTCTTTTAGATCATCTTTAGAAATAGTCATTGTAGCCGGACAAATACTTGTTACACCTACTTTAGCCTCATACTCAGCTATATTCTTTATTGTATCTTCCTTTGCATCACAAAAATCATCACCCATACAACCATGGAAATGTATATCTACAAGTCCGGGTATAGCATAAAGCCCCGTGGCATCCACATGCTTTTTGTCTTCTTCAGATGTAAATCCTATATTCATAAATGATGATTCTACAAACTTTTCTCCTGAAATATTTATCTCTCTATTTCTAAATACCCTATCAGCATCAAATACAATAGCATTTTTTATAAGCATGATAAAGCCTCCACATCAACGATGAGGATAAAGTCATTATGTAATTGAAGTATTGATGCAGGCACTTTCGGTGTAATAGGTCCAAAGAATGCTTCTTTTACTATTTCAGCCTTTCCCTTACCATTTACTACCATAAGTACACGTTTTGCTCTCATAATACTTCCAATGCCCATAGTATATGCCTGTTTTGGTACATCATCTATACTTGCAAAGAATCTCTTGTTAGCCTCTATTGTACTCTGTGTCAAATCTACTACATGAGTTTCATCAATGAACTCATCACATGGCTCATTGAAACCTATATGTCCATTATTTCCAAGGCCCAAAAGCTGTAAATCTATTCCACCATAATTTTTTATAATATTCTCATAGTCCTGTCCGGCTTTTACTGCATCCGGCTCCATACCATCAGGTACATTCGTATTATTTTTATCTATATTAACATGATCAAAAAGATGTGAGTGCATAAAATAATAATAACTCTGATCATTTTCCTTTGTAAGTCCTCTGTACTCGTCCAGGTTTACAGTCTTTATTTCGCTAAAATCAAGTCTGCCTGCCTCATATCTTCTTACAAGTTCCTCATAAGTTCCTATTGGTGTTGAACCCGTAGCAAGTCCAAGTACAGCATCAGGCTTTAAAAGTATCTCTGCACCTATTATGTCTGCTGCCATTTCACTCATTTCTTTATAATCTTTTGCACATAAAATTCGCATAATATTTTCCCCCCCTATGCTAACTGTGATTTAAATTCTTCTTTTGCTTTCTCAAGAGCGTCTTTGATACCTGCCGGATTCTTTCCCCCTGCTTGAGCGATATTTGGTCTACCGCCTCCACCTCCACCTACAAGTGTAGCAATAGCTTTGATGATATTTCCGGCATGTGCTCCTGCCTTAAGAGCATTGTCACCTGCCATACATAAAAGATTTACCTTACCGTCAACATCTGATGCAAGTACGACCATACCGTCATCCACATCATTTCTTAATTTATCTCCAAGATTTCTAAGCTCATTCATCTCAACACCGCTTACCTGCATTGCAATAAACTTGATACCATTTATTGTTTCAATATTTTCAGCACTATCTCCAAGTGCCTCACTTGCAAGCTTTGCCTTAAGCTTCTCATTCTCAGATTTGAGAGCTTTCATCTCATCAAGCAAGCTCTCAGTCTTTGTAATAAGATCAGATTCACCTGTTTTTAATAGCTCAGCTATTCTTTGCATTCTGCTTTCGATTTCCTGATAGAATTCGATAACCCCATCACCTGTAAGAGCTTCTATTCTTCTTACACCTGCTGCAATACCATTCTCAGACAGCACCTTAAAAAGCTTGATATCTGATGTATTATGTACATGAGTACCACCGCAAAGTTCCTTTGAGAAATCTCCCATGCTTACGACTCTTACATCACCCTGATATTTCTCACCAAAGAGTGCCATAGCACCACTCTTTTTAGCCTCTTCCACATTCATCACATCTGTAACTACCGGAAGAGCTTTATTTACCTCTGTATTTACAAGTGCCCCTACCGCTGCAATCTCTTCTCTTGAAAGACTCTTAAAATGTGTAAAGTCAAATCTGAGTCTGTCCGCTGCTACATAGCTTCCTGCCTGCTCTACATGGTTTCCAAGCACCTCTCTAAGTGCTTTATGTAAAAGGTGAGTTGCAGAGTGATTAGCTGCTGTCTTCTTTCTATTATCTGGATCTACAACAGTTTCCACTGTATCTCCAAGCCTGAACATACCCTGACTTACAAATCCTACATGACCTATTTTATCACCTGCAAGCTTGATAACATCCACTACATTAAATACTGCATCATCTTTCTTTATTAAACCTATATCTGCATTCTGACCACCCATAGTAGCATAGAATGAAGTCTTATCAAGAATAATAGTTCCATGATCTCCTTCTGCAATAGCTTCCACTATTTCATCTTCTGTGGTAAGCGCTGTTATATTTCCTGTATCAATAAGGCTGTCATATCCCTCAAATACTGTAGTAAGCTTAGGGTCAAGCGATTGATATATTGTAACATCAGCTCCCATATAGTTTGTAGCTTTTCTGGCTGCTCTTGCCTGATTTCTCTGGGCCTCCATAGCCTTATTAAATCCTGCCTCATCTACACTGAAACCTTTTTCCTCTATTATCTCTTTTGTAAGATCAAGAGGGAAACCGTATGTATCATAGAGTCTGAAAGCATCCTCACCTGAAATTACCTTTTCACCACTCTTAGCAAGGTTTTCTTCTATCTCTGCGAGGATTGAAAGTCCCTGGTCTATAGTCTTATCAAATTTATTCTCTTCCTCAGTAAGAACCTTAAGGATCATCTCCTTCTTCTCCTCAAGCTCAGGATAGCCGTCCTTTGAAAGCTCTATTGCGGTATTTGCAAGAGAAGCTAAAAAAGTATCCTTTATTCCAAGCATCCTTCCATGTCTTGCGGCTCTTCTTAAAAGTCTTCTGAGAACATAACCTCTACCCTCATTACTTGGCATAATACCGTCTGAGATCATAAATGTGCATGATCTAATATGGTCTGTAATAAGACGGAGTGATATATCCTTTTTTGCATCCTCTTTATATGATGTCTTTGCCAAATCTGCAACCCTGTCAAGCAGATTCTTTATAGTATCAACTTCAAATATGGACTCTACATCCTGAAGTGCTACTGCAAGTCTTTCAAGTCCCATACCTGTATCTATATTCTTTTGAATAAGCTCTGTGTAATTACCCTTGCCGTCTGAATTGAACTGCGAAAATACATTATTCCATACTTCCATATATCTGTCACAGTCACAGCCTACTGTACAGCTTTCCTTACCACAGCCATACTTCTCACCTCTGTCATAGTATACTTCTGAACAAGGTCCACAAGGTCCCTCTCCATGCTCCCAGAAGTTATCTTCTTTTCCGAACTTAAATATTCTATCAGCCGGAATCCCTATCTCTTTATTCCAAATCTCAAATGCCTCATCATCCTCTAAATATACTGAAGGATAAAGTCTATTAGCATCAAGACCTGCTACTTCTGTCAAGAACTCCCATGTCCAAGCTATAGCCTCATGCTTAAAATAATCTCCAAATGAGAAGTTTCCAAGCATCTCAAAGAATGTACCATGTCTTGCTGTCTTTCCTACATTCTCAATATCTCCTGTACGAATACATTTCTGACATGTACATACTCTTCTTCTAGGCGGTATCTCCTGACCTGTGAAGTATGGCTTAAGTGGTGCCATACCTGAATTTATCAATAATAGTGAATTATCATTATGAGGAACCAAAGAGAAGCTCTTCATTGCCAAATGCCCCTTGCTCTCAAAAAAGTCCAGAAACTTCTTCCTTATCTGGTTTACCCCTTTTTCACTGTTAAAACTTGTGTTACTCATAGATCTATTACTTTCCTTTTCTCATATCTCTTACTTTTTTGCCTAGTTTTATACCCACAAAAGCCAATATTCCAAATACAACAGCCTTAACTAAACTTCCTATAAATGATGACAACAAAATAGCCATAATACACCTCACTTATTCTTAGGCAATGCCCTTTATTTTATGGACAAAACTGTTTTTATAATATCACAATAATGGCTAAAACTCAATGTACATGTTGATATGGTTAATTTGCTTACTGTAGTCAATATTTTTTAGGTAGTTTCTTCTTTATTGTAAATTTGTATTAACTCTATACTATAAAAGCCTTATTTAATATTGCAGTATATGTTGATATTCTGTGGTATAATGTAGTTTAAAAAATTACTATCAATATATGTTTTAGAATAGGGGTACAACATAGGCTTTTGACGGTATAGTCATATCAAATTTATCATACGAGCTTAATACAAATCTTGTGGGCGGAAGAATATCAAAGATATCAATGCCTGAAGAAAATGAGCTTATTTTTACAATAAAAAACAATGCAAAGACCTATAGACTTTTAATTTCTGCAAGTGCTTCTCTTCCACTGGTTTATCTTACCGATGTAAATAAACCTGCTCCAAAGGTTGCTCCTGCTTTTTTGATGTTGCTTAGAAAATATATCGGAACAGCAAAAATAACTGATGTATTTCAAATGGGACTTGAAAGAATACTCTGCTTTAAGCTTGAACACCTAAATGAACTAGGAGATCTGAGTCATAAATGCATGTATGTGGAAATAATGGGTAAGCATTCCAATATAATCTTTACAGATGAAAATAATAAAATAATCGATTCTATCAAGAGGATCTCCGCAAATATGAGTTCTTTAAGGGAAGTACTTCCGGGAAGGGAATACTTCCTGCCTGATGAATTAAAGAAAAAAGATTTGTTAAATACGGAACTTGAGGAGTTTATAGAGATTTTAAAATCAAAGGAATATCCTCTGTCAAAGTCCATTTATATGAACTTTGCAGGTATCAGTCCGCTTATTGCTGAGGAAATAGTTTTAAGGGCTTCTCTTTCCTCACAAGCTCCTTCCTCATCACTAAGTGAACTTGAATATACTCATCTTTTTCATACAATAAAGAATTTACTTGATGATATAAGCTCTTACAACTTCTCACCAAATATAGTATACAGAAAAGAAGAAGCTATTGAGTTTTCTTCTGTCAAGCTTTTATTCATATGAAAGTGATGAATATAAAAAAATACGTACTATGACTCTATCAGTAAGATGTTATATGATTTCTACTCTTCCAGAGAGACATTTGTGCTTAACAGGCAAAAGAGCTCAGATCTACGTCGTATTGTAAATACTGCATTGGAAAGAGCAAGTAAAAAGTATGACCTGCAGGAAAAGCAGCTTCAAGATGCTGATAAAAAAGATATTTACAGAATATACGGAGACCTTTTAAATACTTACGGATACAGCCTTAAAGGAGGAGAAAGTTCCTTTACAACTGAAAATTTCTATGATGAAAATAAAGAGATAACAATTCCATTGGATAAAAACAAGACTGCCAAAGAAAATGCAAAAAAATACTATGATAAGTATGCAAAACTTAGCAGAACCACAAAGGCACTCAGTGAAGAAATTTTAAATACAAAAAATGATATTGAGCATTTGCTCTCTATTCAAACTGCACTTGAGGTTTCAAGTGATGATGAGAGTCTTTCACAGATCCGTCAGGAGCTTGTAGATTTCGGTTATATCAAAAAACATTCTTCAGTAAAACAAAAAAAGAGTACCTCTCATCCATATCACTATATTTCAACGGACGGTTATGATATATATGTGGGTAAAAATAATTATCAGAATGAGGAGCTTACCTTTAAAGTCGCTACCGGAAATGACTGGTGGTTTCACGCAAAGGGTATACCGGGTTCACATGTAATTTTAAAATCAAACAATGAAGAGGAACTTCCTGACAGAGTATATGAAGAAGCTGCCGCACTCGCTGCCTTCTATTCAAAGGCAAAAGATTCCGAGAAGGTCGAAGTGGACTATATACAAAAGAAAAATATAAAAAAAGTTGCAGGTGCAGCTCCCGGCTTTGTAATCTATCATTCCAACTGGTCAATGATAGCTACACCAAAGGCTGATTTACAACTTGTAAAATAATTTTATAAGGCTGTTATTGAAATACAACACAAAAAAGTATTATCTTCAATAACAGCCCTTTTATCTTTACATTCCAATACTCTCTGAAATCCTGTCTCTAAGCATAAGTGCATCCACTGCCTGCTTTGGATCCTTATTTTCAAAAAGAACAGCATTCACTTCATCAACAATAGGCATACAGATATTGTACTTTTCAGCCAAAGATTTGGCAGCCTTTGCAGAATATACACCTTCTACAACCATTGACACTTCTTTCATAGCCTCATCCATAGTCTTTCCCTGTCCCATAAGCATACCTGCTTTTCTGTTTCTACTATGCTTACTTGCACAAGTAACTATCAAATCACCAATACCTGAAAGTCCATAGAAAGTCTCCAGATTTGCTCCCATAGCTGTACCAAGTCTGCTTATTTCGACAATTCCTCTGGTAATGAGCGCTGCTTTTGCATTGTCGCCATAACCAAGTCCATCTGAGATACCTGCTGCCAAAGCTATAACATTTTTCAGTGAACCGCCAAGCTCAATTCCAAGCATATCTGTAGAAGTATATACTCTAAATACCGGACTCATAAACACTGACTGAATAAGCTCTGCAGTTTTTAAATCATTTGCTCCTGCTACACAGGTTGTAGGAAGAAGTCTTACCACTTCTTCTGCATGGCTTGGTCCTGAAAGTACTGCTACATTTGCATTCTTTATTTCATCTAAAATCTGCTCTGTAAGTATTTTAAGAGTATTTTCTTCAACACCCTTTGCAACATTTACAATTATTTGGCCATCTTTATAGAATGGTGCCATCCTTTTTGCAGTGCTTCTAGTAAAAATAGAAGGTACTGAAAGCACACAAATCTTTGAGCCCTCCATAGCAACTTCCAAATCGCTTTCAAATATGATAGCTTCATCAAATACAACACCCGGAAGATTTTTATGTGTACGGCTTTCTCTAAGCTCTTTTATCTCGCTTTCAATTGCAGACCACACTTTTATACTATGTCCATTATCAAATAGGAGTCTTGCAAGTGCCATACCCCAAGTACCTGAACCAATAACTGAAATATTCATTTTCACACCTTTTTCCCTATTTTATTTTCCGTACCGCTAAGTAGTCTTTTTATATTTGCTCTATGCATAAATATTGATAAAAATCCGATAACAACAACTAAAAGTCTAAATTCCATCGGTGAACTTCCATTGGCAAATCCGTAGTTTGTCTTTACCAACAGATGTGACATACCTATGAAGATAATCATTACAACTATTGATGCCAATGACACATATCTTGTAACAGCAACTATAACTATAAATGCAGCTAGACAGACTGCTGCAATCCTTATATCCAAAGCCATTATAATACCTGCTGTGGAAGCAACTCCCTTTCCACCTTTAAACCCAAGATAGAATGGGAAGTTGTGACCAAGTACCACACCAAGTCCAATATAGAGCATATACATATAGCTTAAACTTACATTATCTCTAAAAATATATCTTACAACCAAACAGGGAATCAAGGATTTACAAAAATCTCCTAAAAAAACTATAAGTCCTGCCTTTGGGCCAAGTACCCTAAGAGTATTTGTTGCACCGAAGCATTTCCTGAACCATAATTTCTTATATCCATCTTATTGAGTTTTCCGAATATGTATCCGGTCTCTATATTTCCGATAATATATCCTATTATTAAAAGAAGAATTCTAATCATTATTTATTGTCCTCTCCTCTTTCTCTGATAATAAATCTTATAGATGTACCCTTAAATCCAAAGGCCTCTCTAATCTTGTTCTCCAAATATCTTTGATAGGAGAAATGCATAAGTTGCTTTATATTTACAAAAAAATAACAAATGTAGGCGGCTTTACTGCTACCTGTGTAGTATAGAATATCTTTAATCTCTTACCCTTATCTGATGGTGGCTGCTGCATTACTGTAGCTTCTGAGATAATCTCATTTAAAACACCTGTCTGTATTCTGAGTGTCTGATTCTCTCTGACAATATCTATCATCTCAAAAAGCTTTTGAAGTCTCTGACCGCTTAGTGCAGATATAAAGACAAACTCCGCATATGGCATAAATGAAAGTATTCTCTTTATATTATTGGTGTACTCATAGATAGTTTTATTATCCTTTTCAATAAGATCCCATTTATTTACAGCAACAATAATACCCTTACCCTTATCATGTGCTATTCCGGCAATCTTTGCATCCTGCTCTGTAACACCCTCATTTGCATCAATAACAAGTATTACCACATCAGCTCTGTCTACAGCAGTTACAGTTCTGATTATTGAATATCTTTCAATATCTTCTTTTACCTTTGATTTTCTTCTAAGGCCTGCTGTATCTATAAAAACATATTCCTGCTTATTGTTTACAACTACGGTATCTATAGCATCTCTGGTAGTTCCTGCAATATCCGATACGATTACTCTGTTTTGACCTGTAAGTCTGTTGATAATAGATGATTTACCTACATTTGGCTTTCCGACTATGGCAATTCTCGGTCTGTCATCATCCTCATCATCTTCAGTGTCCCTACTCTTAAAATGTGCCGCTACAGCCTCAAGCAAATCACCTATACCAAGTCTGGATGCTGCTGATACCGGTACAGGATCTCCTATTCCCAGATTGTAAAACTCATATACATCATTTCCAAATTTAGCCATTGAGTCAACCTTATTTACGGCAAGTACAACCGGTTTTCTTGACTTTCTTAACATATCACAAACCTTAGAGTCAGAATCCACAAGACCTTGACGCACATCTGTAATAAACACTATTACATCTGCTGTCTCTATAGCTATCTCAGCCTGTTCTCTCATCTGTGAAAGTATGATATCACTGCTGTCCGGCTCTATTCCACCTGTATCTATAAGTGTAAAATTCATATTTAGCCAAGTACAATCAGCATATATTCTGTCTCTTGTTACTCCCGGGGTATCCTTAACTATGGAAATCGGCTCCCCTGCTATGGCATTAAACAATGTAGACTTTCCCACATTTGGCCTGCCTATAATGGCAACTACGGGTTTACTCATTATTAACTCCTTTTTCATATGCCTTATAGGCATTTTCTTCTATATAGTTATCAGAAACGATAGCATTTACAAGATCATATCCTGACTGACCTACAATAACCGTTTTGATATTTAACTCTCTTTCAATATCAGTTCTGGTTAAATCATCCAGTAATACCTCTTCTCCGCTTCTAAACATATTGACAGACAACAATAATCTGTCACCAAGTTCCTTACCCTTTAACTGATTTATTATATCAACTCCTGTCAAAAGTCCTGCCACAGTTATTCTTTCTCCAAAAAAATCATTTCTTATAGTATAGAAATTTACCTTTTTTGCAGGAAATTTTTCCTCAACTTTTTTTGCAAGTTCCTTCATTGAATGAGCAGGTAAAACAGCTGTTGCAATACTTATAGTCTCTTCTTTTTCAATATCCCCTTTATCGATTTGCAAAGTTTCTATTGCATCTGCCACTTCTTCACTGAGAAGTCTGAGCATTCCCACACCGTTTTCCAGCTGAATATATCCGTCATATGTATCTTCCTTTGGCATATCTCTCTCAGCAATCAGATAAAACTCATCACTTGCCTGGGCAAAATGCATATTGCACTTTTCCATAGCCTTTCTTTGAATATCCTCTATGATTCCTATAGTCTCTATTGCCTTAGCCTTATCCACAAGTGACAGCCTTGGCAAATCATCCCTATACTTTGTAACACCTACAGGTACTACCGATACACTCTCCATTATAGGTGCATATTTTAATAAATCATTTAATGTACGCTTTAACTCTTCACCATCATTATACCCAGGACACATAACCACCTGACCATTCATAGGTACATTTTTCTCATAGAGCTTATCTATATACCTAAGTGACTCTCCTGCAAAGCGATTGTGAAGCATCTTTTTCTAAGTTCAGGATTTGTAGTATGTACGGATATATTGATAGGTGCCAGATTGAATCTGATTATTCTGTCTATATCTGCATCCTTCATATTTGTGAGTGTTACATAATTGCCCTGCAAAAATGAAAGTCTGGAATCATCATCTTTAAAATAAAGTGTCTCTCTCATTCCCTGTGGCATCTGGTCTATAAAGCAGAATATACAGTTGTTTGTACAGGATCTATAATCACTCATAAGTCCCTCTTCAAACTCAAGTCCTATATCTTCATAGTCATTTTCAATATCCAACTCCCACTCTTCACCATTTGCCTTTTCAATCACCATGGTGAACTCCTCAGCATTTATATAATATCTATAATCTAATACATCTTTTATTTCATTACCATCAATAGATATAAGCTTATCTCCCGGCTCTATTTCAAGCTCCTCGGCTATAGACCCTTTGGCAATGCTCTTTATTATATGAAAACTCATTTTACTCCATTCATTTGTAAATAGCAAATGACTATAGTCATTACTCTTGTTCTCTTATAATAACAATCTCACATATTTTTGTAAAGTAAAGAAAGCTACTACTTTTTATAGTAATAGCCTTCTTAGACAAGTATTTATTTCTTTATTCTTTGCAAATTCTTATTTATAAGTGCAAGTACCTTTTCAGGAGCCGCCTTATCAGGGTTAAAGAATGAAGACATTTCTTCTACAAGCATGCCACCCATTATTCCAAGCATACTCTTTTTAATCTTCATTGCACCAAACTGATTTACAATTGATACTAACATATCTCCGGCTTCATCATTTCTGACTACATCTTCCACTGTGTCTTTTATACTGAAATATTCCGGATTAAACTCTAGCTTTTTGATATCAAGACTTTCCGTATCCAAATCATCAAACCAGTTCTTAACTCCATCCTCTTCCTCTTCATCAACAGGTCTTACATATCCGACAAAAGGCTTCTCTTCTCTGATAAATGTGGTTCTGTCAGCTATTTCCTCATCTTCACTTATACCTACCGCTTTTATATAATTTGCACCCATATCAAGGCATACATTCTCAAATACAAAAAAACCTTTCTTCCTTCCTTTTTCTCCAAGATATTCGCCGTTTACAAACAACTTTACCTTTTCCATATTTGAATAAATCTTTATATTTATTTTTTTCATCACTTCTGATCGCAAATCTCTTGCTTGCGATATGAACAAATTGCTCGTCTGACCAGTATGCCTTGTATACATAGAATGAATCCTTCTTAATTTTTTTCTGTCTATGGTTACAAGTCCTTTGTTGTTTCTACCCTGAACACCGCCTTCATCTCTCATATCACAGCCAAAGTCAAACATATTCCAAACATACGAGCCCCCAGATTTCAGGTCTCTCATCAAGAAGTTTTGCCATATGCTCATGATACTCCGCCTGATACTCCTCTGTATAATCCTTGCATTCAGGAGTATTTGAGTGCCAACTTATAATACCTTCACAACCGTACTCTGAAAGTCCTACAGCTCTGTTTGGATGCATAGCTCTGAACTTGTCAAACCATACTTCATTGTCTGTATACTTTCCGCCATACCATCCAAAGTATAGATTGTATGCCAGTATATCAGTAATCTGATTGTGTTCCGAGTCCATAGGGAGCATTGATACCTGTGCCATTGTTGTAAGTCTTGTTTTATCTATACTCTTTACAAGTTCATCAAGCTCTCTTAAATTATCTGTAAGTCCCGGAATATCTCCTGCAATAGTTATCTCATTTGAAATTCCCCAAAAAAGTATACTACTATGGTTATAATTTTGATAAATAAGCTCTTTCATCTGATCCATAGCATTCTCATGTGCCTTTGGATCCTTGTTCATTCTGGATATAAAAGGAATCTCAGCCCATACTATAAGTCCATATCTGTCACAGAGCTCATAGAAATAATCATCCTGCTGATAATGAGCAAGTCTTACACTATTGGCACCTACATCCGTTATCAAATCAAGATCATCAAAGTGATCCAACTCAATAAGTGCATTACCCTTACCCAGTCTGTCCTGATGCCTACTCACACCTCTAAGAGGTACACTCTTTCCGTTTAGGAAAAATCCCTTATCAGAGTCTACATAGTACTCTCTGATACCATGATTTACCTCTACATTATCAAGTACTTCATTATGTCTTACAAGCTTTACACTCAATTTATAAAGGAATGGATCTTTTATACCGTTCCAAAGATGTGCATTGTCTATCTTAAGACTTAGCTTTGTTATCTTCTTTGCAGGTGCAACAACAAAACCTACATCCTCATAGCTGTCACCATCTTTTACATCAACCATTACCATGTCTGATTCGTCCGGATCTTTTACATAAGCAGTAATATCTATTATTGCATCCTCACCGTCTATTTTTGATATAACTGCCACTCCGCTACCGGCATAATACTCTATATCAAATCTTGTCTTAGGTACCGATATCAAGCTTACATTTCTGTATATACCTCCATAGAATGTAAAATCCGCCATTTGAGGATATACATCAGAATGGTTGGCATTATCAACTTCTACTGCCAATATAATGGCATCCTTTTTCTCGAAGAATCTTGTGATATTAACTCTAAATCTTGAATACCCACCTCTATGCTCCTGTACAAACTCACCGTCAATATATATTCTTGCTATCGAATTTACACCTTCAAAATTTAAAAGAAAATCACTGTCCGGGTGTACAAGTGGTCTAATAATCTTCTTTACATATACTGCTTTCCCCTTGTAATAGTCATTTCCACCATCTTGACCATCAAATCCGTTATATGTATGAGGAACATCTATCATATCCCAGCTCTCATCTATAATAAGCTTTTTCAGTAACATCGATTTTCTTTTTTTAAAAAAATCCAGCCATTGTTCAAATCATCTATTACTCTCATATATTTCCCTCCCAGAACATATTCTATGATATCTGCTCTATGTATAATATACATCTTCTTACTTTTTAATATTATATATTCCAACCTAAATGATTTAAATATTCTACTTTGTTAAAAGATACTCCTTGACTCTCTGCTCTTTTCTTTATTTCAGCTATTTCAGCCTGAATACTTTCCATCTTCTCCTTTGTTAAAGGATAGAACTTCATAGCAATAAGATTACAAACAAGTCCTATTATAAGAAGTCCATACATACAGAACATTGCAACTGCCTTAATTGCCGGAGACATCGGTGTATCCACTGTTGGAAGTTCATCCTTAAATCCTATATATGCACAGCAAAGTCCAACTATTGTAGCTCCAAGTGATGAAATAAGCTTATCTACAAATGAGAAAAGTGTTCCCATAAGTCCAGGTACATATTTACCTGAGCGGTATACCTCATAGTCTGCACAGTCTGCTGTCATAGGTATTACTATATTTCCTGATACTCCTGTAAATCCCTTCATAAGTAGGAATAATACAAGGAATACTATTGTAAATGTGTTCCAACCTGTAAATCCCTCTCCAGGGAATCTCAAAGTTGTAGGATCAAATATAGAATGATGCTATTGAAAGTATACATGTTACAAGTCCACCTATAGAACCGAATAGCATTGCCTTTCTCTGTCCAAGATATCTTGCGATATAACCCACACCAAAGAATAACATAAGTGCTGTAGGTATTGCAGTATAAGCTGCTACCTGACCACCTGCCGCTGTATTGCCGCAAACTATAGAATAAACCATAATTACAACTACTGCATTTGACTGTGTAGTAAGTGCAAGCTTATCTGTAGATGCAGAAACAACAAGCATCTGTATTGCTCTGTTCTTTGATAATACCTCCCAATAATCTCTAAGTCTTATCTTGGTAGGCTTTCCAAGTCCGAAGAACTCAGTTCTATCCTTTGCTGATATTGCAAATATTGCAATAACTGTAAATATTCCTGATACAACTGCGGTTATAAGCCAAAACTCATGGAAAAATTCTTCTGTAAATTTTCCATACTTAGGTATAAGCTTTTGGAATACTAAAACCGGTATTGCTGCAAATAAAATTGTGTTATAAATGCCGTCAAAGATCGTAAACATCGGTCTTTGCTTAGGATCATTTGTAAGACAAGTCTGTGCTGACTTTGTAACAACACATTGGAAAGTATATCCTATGATATAGATCATATATAAAACAATAAATACCAATAACCTGCTCTTTTCAGGTGCGATATGTGTTAGATGAACTATCAAAAATGAGAAAACAGCCAAAAATGATATTTCCTATCAGCATAAAAGGTCTGTTTTTTCCGAATTTTGAATCTGTCTTGTCTACGACATATCCTATAAAAGGATCTGTAACACCGTCCCAAATTCTCATGTTCATGATGATAGTGGAAGCCAATACAACTCCTACACCTACAAATCCTACCAGATAGTAACTGATAAAATTCATAAAAAATAGGTACAAATTTGTAGCTGTGTTATTTAAGGCAAATCCACCTATCTGCCATAACTTAGCCCTGTGAACTCCGTTCTGATTCATAAATTACCTCCGTTTTTATTAATTATATAAATATTATATTAATTTTATAAATTATAAAAGTGAATCAATATCTTTAAAATAGTACAATATTATGGTATTCTTCTTTTGTAGATGAATTTTAGGCTAAATTGTTGGAGATAGAATATGAATTATCACAAATATGAAGATGATACTCTTATGACAATTACTCGTATTGAAAAAAGATATGAAATTGAAGAGGAATTTTTACAAGAGCTATCATCAGGAGATTTTTCAAGGGCTTTGAGTGTTTATAAAGTTTTTAGTGGCCTTAAACTTGAGGAGAGAAGTGGAGATTCTTATCAAGATGCCAAATATCTTGCCATTGTACTTGGTACATTATGTAGAAAGACCCTGCAATACAGAAACAAGGTTCATCCTTATTACCTTAATGCCATATCTACTGAAATGGCATTAGAACTAAATAATACAAAAACTGTACTTGATATAAAGAATATCTCTATAAAGTACATTAAAAAATACTGTCTTTTAGCCAGAAATCATTCACTTCATCAGTATACTGATATAGTCAATAAAACTATTTCCTATATAGAATTAAACTATAAAGAGGACTTAAGTCTCTCAGATCTTTCCAAACATTTTCATATAAGCAAAAACTATCTCAGTGCAATATTTAGGAAGCAACTTGGCAAAACTGTAACAGAATTTATTCATAATGTCAGGATGGATAAGGCCATATTTCTGCTTAACTCTACAAAGCTTCCTATTCATAATATTGCTACTCTCTGTGGTTACAATGACAGCAATTATTTTTTTGTAGAATATTTAAAAAAACAGCATAAAAATTTCTCCTGCACAATACAGAAATAGTCTATTTCAATAATAAAATGAATTCATATTATTGTTAATTTTTTTAAACAAGTTTTGTATCTGATTTAATTTTTTTATATTAAAGAGTTTCAAAACCACATTGTTGACTTCACATTTTTTTAATAGTGTATAGTATCTTCGTAAATCAATAATAATATTTGTGATAGTTTATTTTATAACTCTTACAAGTCTTAATTACCTAGGAGAAAGAAATGCCAAACGATTTTGTTTTTAGAGATCAGTTGCCTGTAGCACCCCTAAAAATTGCTGCTCTTGAAAGTTGTTATGATTTTGCGAAGAAAGTCAATGACTATATACTTGAATTTAGAAGAAATGACACTACTGAGCTTATGAAAAGTAAAATGGATTTACATTACAGAGGCTATGACTGTGATAATTATCTTCTTGATATTTCCTGCCCAAGATTTGGATCAGGTGAGGCTAAGGGAATCATAAATGAATCAGTTCGTGGTGCAGATGTATTTGTAATGGTGGATGTATTGAACCACTCACTCAGCTATAAACTGAATGGTTTCACCAATTATATGTCACCTGATGATCATTATCAGGATTTGAAGAGAATCATCAGTGCAAGTATTGCAAATGCAAAAAGAGTTAATGTCATCATGCCTTTTTTATATGAAAGCAGACAGCATAAGAAAACAAAGAGAGAATCTTTAGACTGTGCTTTAGCACTTTCAGAACTTGTGGATATGGGAGTAAGCAATATTATTACATTTGATGCACATGATCCACGAGTACAAAACTCTATTCCACTTACAGGATTTGATAACTTCATGCCCACATACCAATTTGTTAAGGCTTTATTTGGAAATATATCTGATTTGAAGGTAAGCAAAGATGATATGATGATCATAAGCCCTGATGAAGGTGCTATGAACAGGGCTGTATACCTGGCAAATAACCTTGGGGTAGATATGGGTATGTTCTATAAAAGACGTGATTATTCCAGAGTAATTGATGGTAGAAATCCTATAGTTGCCCATGAATTTTTAGGTAGCAGTGTAGCCGGCAAAGATGTAATAATTATGGATGACATGATCTCTTCAGGTGAAAGTATGCTTGATACAGCTAAAGAGTTAAAGAAGAGAAATGCAAAAAGAATTATTATCTGTGCTACATTTGGATTATTTACAAATGGACTTGCAAAGTTTGATGAATTTCATAATCTTGGTCTTATTGACTATGTTTGTACAACTAATGTACATTACAGGAATCCTGAATTGCTTACAAAGCCATGGTATCTGGAAGCTGATATGACAAAGTACCTTGCAGCTATTATAAACTCATACAACCATGATGTTTCTATAGGTAAGAGCCTTTCATCAACAACAAAAATACAAAATTTTGTCGCAAAATTCAAATAATAAAAAATCGCTTTTACGAAAATATCTTCGTAAAAAGCGACTTTTTTACACTTTAAATGTACTTCCACCTATAAATTCTCTTAAAATAGAATTTGAAGGTACATTATCACTTGGTATTCCTAGGAAATAATCAAAGAACTTCAATAGTCTCTTTGCCTCCTGATACTCATTACAGTCTTTTTTCACACTGAATAAAATTGGCTCTACATACTGTTTTAAAACAGCAATTTCATAATTCAGTGCAGAATTAAAAGTAGCATCTGCACTGCTTTGATATGGAAAAATATTTCTTTCCTCTCCCCTTCTTACAGATTCCCACATTGACAATGTTTTGGTAGGAGAAATGCCTCTTTTTCTAACATCTCTTATCATTCTTCTTAATAGTCTTCCATCTGTTGTAGGTATACGATTGTGCTCATCAATATTTAATTGGGTCAAGGCACTTATATATATCTTGTATCTACTATCATTTGGCAGCTTATATGATAGCTTATCATTAAGGCAATGTATACCCTCTATAACAAGAATATCGTCCTTACCAAGTTTTAAGAAATTGCCATTATACTCTCTTTGTCCTGTTTTAAAATTAAAGCTAGGAATCTCAACTTCTTCTCCATTTAACAGTGCAAGCATATCTTCATTGAACTTTTCGATATCCATTGCATCCAAACTTTCAAAATCTAACTCGCCCTTTTCATCTCTTGGAGTATCTTCTCTATTCTTAAAGTAATTGTCTACTTCCATAGGGTGTGGCTTTAATCCATGTGCTCTTAACTGTATACTAAGCCTGTGCGAAAAAGTTGTCTTACCTGATGATGAAGGTCCTGCAATCATTACCAACTTTACATCATCCCTCTTTACAATATCATCAGCTATATCTCCGATCTTCTTCTCCATATATGCCTCAGATATAAGTATCATCTCGTTTGTCATGCCATTTGCAATCATCTCATTCAATGATCCTACATTAGCAACACCCATATCTTCTGCATTCCTGCTTGCATTATTAAGTTCATTAAATATCTTCTCTTCCGGTGCAAACTCCTCCACTACATTTGGACTTTCCTTCTTTGGAATAATAAGAACCAATCCATCCTTATATTTTGTAATAATGTATTTGTCAATATATCCTGTTGAGTAAACCATATATCCGTAGTTATAATCAATAAATCTTCAAGCTTATATATATTTACTCTTGACACTCTTCTGAATTTAAAAAGTTTCTCCTTATCATAAAGTCCGGCTTCATGGAACATCTTTATAGCTGTTTCTGTGTGAACATTCATCTTCTCAATTCTAAGATTTTCATCTACTATTTCACGCATCCTACCATCGATTATGTCTATATCAAAATCGTCTTTACCGTTTAATCTTATGTAAAGCCCATTACCTGTAGAAAATTCTACAACAGGCTTTATTGTATTACCATATATATCCTTAATAGACTTAAGCAGTATGAGTATAGCACTTCTCTCATAAGTCATACGACCTATGGAATCTTTTAATGTAATAAATTCAAGATCTATATCCGACTTAAGATTCTTATAGAGTTCTTGAAGTTTTCCATTGACCTTTACTAATAGTGCTTTTTCATTATGCTCCTTTGCAATATCAAAATATCTGGTACCTTCCACATATTCATAAGACTTATTATCTATATTTACTTTAAACTTTTTCATTATCTTCACCTACCTATTTAAAGAAAAGACTGAATAATCAGCCTTCCCCATAACTTTTATTTTATTTTTCTGATCCATCCCTGTGGTGCTTTAATTTCACCCATCTGTATTCCGGTAAGAGTATCATAAAGCTTCTTTGTAATCTCTCCCATACCTTCCATACCTGCAGGTAAACTTATAACCTCTTCCCCTCTGTAGATTCTTCCTACCGGAGAAATAACTGCTGCAGTACCGCAAAGACCTGCCTCTTTGAATTCCTTTATTTCATCAAATGCAACCGGTCTTTCCTCTGTCTTAAGTCCAAGATAATGCTCTGCAACATAAAGAAGTGATCTTCTTGTAATAGATGGTAATATAGAATTTGATTTTGGTGTAACTACTGTATTATCTTTAGTAATAAAAATAAAGTTAGCACCGCCTGTCTCCTCAACATAAGTCCTTGTAGCTGCATCCAGATACATATTTTCATCAAATCCGTTTCTATGTGCTTCCATAAGAGGATGAATACTCATAGCATAATTAAGTCCTGCCTTTATATGCCCTGTACCTCTTGGTGCTGCTCTGTCAAATTCACTTACAGTAATTGTAATAGGCTTTGCACCGCCTTTAAAATAAGGTCCTACAGGTGTTACAAACATTCTAAACTGATATTCTTCTGCAGGCTTTACTCCTATTACAGGTGATGAAGCAAACATATACGGTCTTATATAAAGTGTAGCTCCCGAACCAAATGGCGGCACCCATGCTTCATTTGCAATTACTACCTTATCTACTGCCTCAAGAAATCTCTCCTCATCAAATGGCGGCATTTCAAGTCTTTTAGCTGAATCATGCATTCTCTTTGCATTTAGATCAGGTCTGAATGTGACGATATGTCCGTCCTTGGTTCTGTAAGCTTTTAAACCTTCAAATACCTCCTGGCAATACTGTAAAATACCTGCCGACTCATTTATTGTAATATTTGATTCTTTTGAAAGTTCTCCATCATCCCATTTTCCATCTTTAAAATTGCTGACATATCTGTAATCAGTAATTCTGTAGTTGAAACCTATATTTCCCCAATCTAAATCCTTTATTTCCATGATAGCCTCCTATTGTTCGTTAAGTTTGGCAAGTTTTGCAGCCTGATCTGCTGCAATACATCCATCTATAAGCTCCTGAATATCACCATTCATTATCTTATCAAGTTTATATAAAGTAAGATTTATTCTGTGATCCGTTACTCTTCCCTGTGGGAAATTGTAAGTTCTGATCTTTTCAGATCTGTCACCTGTACCGATCTGACTTCTTCTATCTGCTGCCTCTGCACTTTGCTTTTTCTCCAGCTCTATTTCATAAAGCTTTGATCTAAGAAGTGTAAATGCCTTTTCCTTGTTTTGTAACTGACTCTTTTCTGTCTGAGAGTAAATAACAATACCTGTAGGATAGTGAGTAAGGCGAACTGCAGAGTCTGTAGTATTGACACACTGTCCACCATTTCCGCTGGCTCTCATAACGTCTATTCTGACATCATTCATATCAATCTGTACATCAACCTCTTCCGCTTCAGGCATTACCGCAACAGATGCTGTAGAGGTGTGTATTCTTCCACCTGATTCAGTCTCAGGTACTCTTTGTACTCTATGAACTCCAGACTCATACTTAAGTTTTGAATAAGCACCCTTACCGCTTACCATTGCTACAACTTCCTTGTATCCACCTATACCGTTCTCATTCACATCAATCATCTCCACCTTCCAGTTTTGAGACTCCGCATAATGAGTGTACATACGATACAGCTGCATAGCGAACAATGCCGCCTCATCGCCACCTGCTCCGGCTCTGACCTCCAGCATTATATTCTTATCATCATTGGGATCCTTTGGCAAAAGTAAAATCTTTAACTTTTCAGAAAGCTCCTCTTCAAGTCTTTACCCTCTGCAAGTTCTTCTTTTGCCATCTCTCTCATTTCATCATCATTCATCTCAAGCATTTCAAGTGCATCTTCCTGTAATTGCTTGGCTTTCTTATATTCCCCATAAGTTTCCACTAGTGGTGCAAGATCAGACTGCTCTTTCATAAGCTTTCTAAATCTATTCTGATCATTAGCCACATCACCACTGGCAAGTTCTGCCATGACTTCATCATAATGTACTACTATATCTTCTAAATTATCAAACATCTTTTCCTCTTATGTTTTATCCTTCTATTAATATATGATTGCTACTCTATCTAAATTTGCTAAATCTTTCTTTATAACTACAGTTTTATCCTAAACAGATTGCGAATATCTTCAGCCTCGTCATATCCTATTTCCAGTACCAATACTCCTTTTGGAGTTAAAAAACGAGTGAAATTTTCAGCAATTATCCTATAAAATTTCATGCCGTCAATATCTCCATCAAGTGCAAGTCTAGGCTCAAAATCCTTTACTTCACTTTCAAGTGTATCCACAACATCACTCTGTATATACGGTGGATTGCATACTATGATATCATATTTATTTTCGTATGTTAAGCTTGAAAACATATCACTCTCAAAAAAATTAATATCCAGATTCAAATCCTTTGCATTCTTTTTTGCAACATCTAGTGCCTTATTTGATATATCCAGTGCATCCACTCTCTCAAAGTTTCCTAATCTTTTTAGCGCAATGGCTATAGCACCTGAACCTGTACACATATCAAGTATTCTTTTACTTGTATCTTTTTTTGAAAACTTTAAAACTTCTTCAACCAGTACTTCCGTATCAAATCTTGGAATAAGTACATCTTTATTTACATACAGCAAAAGTCCGCAAAAATATGCCTTATTTAAAATATACTGTATCGGCATATGACCAAGTCTTTTTTCCACATATTCATCCAATGTATTAAGCTTTGATATATCCTCTATCTCATCATACTTATGCATCGTCCATTTTGAAAAATCAAAATCAAATATCTCATATATAAGCATGAGTATATCACTTTTTGCATCTTTAAAGTTTTTTCCTTCCAACAGCTTTACATATTTATCAAAAGCCTCAATATATTTCATATCAGAAATTTTCCTCTAAGTATGCTCTCCAGTCAAATACCCTTTCAACTGCTACTATAGCTACCTCCACCATATCAGGTGTAGGCTCCTTTGTTGTAAGTCCCTGCATCCAAAGTCCCGGTTTACTTATAAGATTTACAAGCCAGAAATCACTTCTTCCTGCTATTCTTAAAAACTCGTAGCTTACCCCTGCTATTACCGGTACAAGAACAATTCTTGATACTGCTCTAAGCCATATGGTGTCCACTCTGATAACCATAAAGAAAAGTATACTGATCATCATTACAATAATAATAAAACTGGTACCACATCTCTTATGCTCTTTTGAACTTTTCATTACATTTTCTACATTCAGCTCAAGTCCATGTTCTATACAATTAATACATTTATGCTCTGCACCATGGTACATAAAGGTCCTATTTATGTCTTCCATTCTTGAAATTAATTTTATATATAGAATAAATATTGCTATCCTTATTATTCCCTCAAAAATTGCAATCACATAATAATTGTCAAATTTCAACTTAATAATATTACTTAAAAGCATTGGTAATACCATAAATATTGCTATTGATGCCACTACTGAAATAAACATAGTTACACCCATTATAACCTTATCTAACTTATCACCAAAAATTTGTATAAGCTTTTCTTCAAACTTTGATGGCTTTGAGTTTTCATCATCCTCAAAAAAACTGGATGAGTATGCCAATGTCTTCATTCCAAGTACTAGAGAGTCTATGAATGAAAATATGCCTCTAAGAAATGGAAGGCCCAAAATTGGAAACTTTGTAGTAAGACTCTCATATTTATCTTCCATTACTGCTATTGTTTTATCCGACTTTCTAACTGCTGTAGAGTATCTATCACCATTTTTCATCATGATACCCTCTATTACAGCCTGTCCGCCTATTCCTGAATATTTCATATTTGCTCCATAATCTATTTAAAAAGAGTCAGACACCTGCCTGACTCCCCCTAATAAATAGTATTTCTTTATTTTATTATTCAGCCTGAACACCATATCTACGGTTAAACTGCTCGATACGACCACGTGCCTGAGCTGATTTCTGCTGTCCTGTATAGAAAGAATGGCACTTAGAACAAATTTCTACGTGGATATCTTCCTTTGTTGAACCTGTTACAAATGTGTTACCACAGTTGCAAGTTACTGTTGCCTGATAATAATTTGGATGTATTCCCTGTTTCATATTTCACCTCTTTTTAAAATTTAACGGTTACATAAAGTAGACTCGTTACAAAGTACATCTTAGAATAGCATAAAAACCATCAAAATGCAAGAAGAATTTCTAATCCGCTCTTCTCCTGTAAAATCTTCCAAGAAGCTGCTGTGTTTTTATCAAATTTATAAATGCTGCTTTATCTATCTCCTTAATAGCTCTGACCACCTTATCAGCTTCGGCACTTGAAACTATAGAATATACCAAGGTTCTCTCACAGTGATTGTAATGTCCCTCCGCTTTCCAAGTGGTAGCACCATGATTACTTATATCGGAAATCATATTGCATACCTCGTTTGGATGGTCTGTAACAATAAAAAGTGTGACTTGTTGGTACTTTCTATACAATATATGTATAACTGTTGTTGTGACATACTGGAATATAATTGAATATAATGCCCTGTCCCAACCAAATAAAAGTCCTGCTATCAAAAGTACAACTGCATTTCCTGCCAAAATTATATTAAATGAATCCATTCCTTTTTTCTCTGATAAGAAAATAGAAATAAAGTCAGTACCACCTGTGGTAGCATTCATCAAAAGGCAAATACTTATAACCAAACCATTTATCATTCCACCAAAAATTGTTATGAGCAATATATCCTCTGTAACAACATATCCCGGAATAATATCCACCATGAAACCGGCAAGCAAAATAACCCAACAAGAAAATAAAGTAAATTTCTTTCCTATATACCTAAATCCAATATATACAGGTATTGCATTCAAAGCAATATTTACAACAGTGTAAGGTAATTTTATATTAAAAAACATATCCGCAGACCTTGTAATAAGAAGTGTAATACCTGTAGCACCTCCTGGAAATAAATCTCCAGTTTTTACAAAAGTCTTGATATTGACAGCCATCAAAATTGCAGCCAGTGTAATAACAACAAATCTTTTTATATCTGTTTTTATATTGTATTTTTCATTCTTTTCCATCAAAATATCTCACAAAATTCATTTTACTCTGTGGCAGGCTACACTTCTACCATTATTTTCACTCAACACAGGTTCCTCTGTTTTACAAATGTCCATACAATTTGGGCATCTGGTATGAAATCTGCATCCGCTTGGAACATCTATAGGACTTGGTATCTCTCCTTTAAGCATTTCCCTTTGTTTACCTGCATTTTCAATACTTGGAATAGCATCCAGTAATAATCTTGTATATGGATGCAGTGGATTTTCAAAAATATCATCTGTATTTCCTATCTCACAAATTTTGCCTAAAAACATAACACATACTCTATCAGCAATAAAATTTACCACTGATAAGTCATGTGAAATAAATAGGTATGAAGCTTTTCTCTTCTCCTGGAGATCCTTAAGCAAGTTTAAAACCTGTGACTGTATCGAAACATCCAATGCCGATACCGGTTCATCACATACTATCAACTTAGGATTTAGTGCTATAGCTCTGGCAATTCCTATTCTCTGCCTTTGTCCACCTGAAAATTGGTGAGGATATCTGTTATAATACTCTTTTCTTATGCCCACATCCTCCATAAGATCTAGTACTTTTGACTTTATATCTTCTTTTTTCATACCTCTATTATGTGTAATAATAGGTTCAGCTATAATCTCTCCCACTGTCATTCTTGGATTTAATGATGCATATGGATCTTGAAAAATAATTTGCAAGTTTTTCTTGATATTCTTTAAATCATTGCCTTTTTTATTATATATATTCTCATCCAAAAAAATGCTTTCTCCACTATTTGGACTTATAAGTCCTATAGCACATTTCCCCAAAGTTGACTTACCACAACCACTCTCTCCTACAAGTGCTAAAGTTTCATTCTCATATATATCAAGGCTAACATTACTTATAGCATGTACCTTTTTATTTTTCTTTGATGTAGGAAATTCTTTAACTATGTTTTTCAATCTTAATACTACATTTCTCATCTTCTATCCTTTTATGCAGAAAGCATGATACCATATGGCTTTGATTTATATTTTCGTCTGCCGGTCTTTCTCCATAGCACATATCCTCAGCAAAGTCACATCTATCAACAAATCTGCATCCTTTTGGTAAATTCAAAATATTTGGTACATTTCCTTTTATAGTATACAATCTATGCTGTTTCTTACCTATGGTAGGAATGGATTTTAAAAGTCCGTTTGTATATGGATGTGCTGTTTCATTGAAAATTGTCTTTGTCACCGCTGATTCAACAACTCTTCCTGCATACATTACATATACATAATCGCATATTTCAGCAACCACCCCCATATTATGGGTAATCATTATTATAGATGTACCGCTGTCCTCACAAAGTTTTTTCATAAGCTTTAAAATTTGTGCTTCTATAGTAACATCCAAAGCTGTTGTAGGTTCATCAGCAATCAAAAGTTTAGGCTTACATATCATTGCCATACCTATCATCACTCTTTGTCTTAGACCTCCTGAAAGCTCATGTGGATAGACATTAAATCTTTTTTCAGCCTCAGGTATGCCCACCTCATTAAATATTTCAATAACACGCTTTTTTGCCTCTTCTTTCGAGATCTTTTCATGCAGAATAATTGCTTCCATTACCTGCTTTCCAACTTTTACTACAGGATTTAACGAGGTCATAGGTTCTTGAAATATCATAGAGATATCCTTACCCCTGATTTTTGCATAATCTTTTACAGATAATTTAGTAAGATCTGTACCACAAAAATCTATACTTCCGCCAACTATCTTACCGGGCTTTTTTATAAGTCCCATGATACTCATAGCTGTCATAGACTTTCCACATCCGCTCTCTCCTACTATTCCAACTATTTTTCCTCTTGGTATATCTATATTTATTCCGTCAAGTGCATAGGCTAATTTTCCCCTTACCTGAAATGCCACCTTCAAATCTCTTATTGTCAGAATATTGTCCATATCATTGCTCCTTAAGGTATGGATCCAATACATCTCTTAATCCATCACCTAAAAAATTGAATGCTAAAACCACTATCATTATAGCTATAGCAGGTGCTAAAACAAGTATAGGCTGAGTAAACAGATATTTCTTAGCACTTACAACCATCAGTCCCCAACTTGCAGTAGGAGGCTGTGCTCCTACACCCAAGAAACTCAGTGAACTTTCAGAAAGTATTGCTGAGGGTATACTTAGAGTAAATAATACAACTAATGTAGGTATACAATTAGGTAGTATATGTCTAAAAATAATGGTTGCATTATTTACCCCCATACTCCTTGCAGCCTCTACATATTCTTTTTTTGACAATGCCAATGTTTCAGAGCGTATTACCCTTGATGTTGAAGCCCAGTTTACCAAGACAGTGCAATAAATATATTTATAAGCCCTCCGCCCATTGTATACATTACAACCATAGCCAATAAAAGTGAGGGGAATGCCAACATTATATCTGCAAGTCTCATTATGGCAAAGTCTATCTTTCCTCCAAAATATCCCGCAATAAGTCCAAGTATTGTACCAATCGTCATTGATATAAATGTAGGAACAAGTCCAATAGTCAGTGACACTCTGGCTCCAAATATAACTCTTGTAAGCGTATCTCTTCCCAGCTCATCTGTACCCAAAGGATGTGCAAATGAGGGTGCCAACAGCCTATCCCTCAAATTCTGAGCATACGGACTGTAACGACATATTACATTTGCAAATATCGCACATAGTATGATCAATAGAATAATAATCAATGAGAAAAATGCCAGTTTATTTTGTTTTATTACATTCTTTAACTTTTCTTTTAGGCTTTCCTCTATTTCGATTTCCGACTCTATTTTTGAATTTATATTAATTTCCATATTATCTTTATATTCATTGAACTACCTATATCTCCTTTCTAATTCTAGGATCCAGAATAGAATACAATGAATCTGCTATCAAGTTACCAAATATAACCAATATTGTAGTAAATATAACTGTTCCTTGTAAAAGTGGCATATCTCTTGTTTCTATTGCATTTACTGCAAGTCTACCTATTCCCGGTATTCCAAATATATTTTCAGTAATAACTGCACCTGAAAGCATAGATGATATCTGTAATGCCATCATAGTAACTACCGGAAGCATGGCATTCTTTAGTGCATGTGATTTCATTACTGCAAATTCAAGCAATCCCTTAGCTCTTGCCGTTCTGATATAGTCCTCCTGCATTACCTCTAAGATATTTGATCTTGTCATTCTTGCAATACTTCCGGCTGAATTCCATCCCAGTACTATAGATGGTAATACCATAGAAGCCGCACTCTCATAGCCTGATACCGGAAAGATCTTCAACTTATACGCAAAAAAATACTGTAGTACTAAGGCAATCATAAATACAGGCATAGATACTCCAAGCAATGCCCCACCCATGAACAATCTATCTAAAATATTATTTTTATTTACTGCTGCCAATATTCCTGTAAAAATCCCTACTATCCATGATACTATAGCAGCACATACGGCCAGCTTTACTGTATTTGGAAAGGCATCTAATATTATGCCTGTAACATTTCTGTTTAATCTATAGCTGGTTCCAAAGTCTCCTCTTATGGCATGTGAAATGTATTTAAAGAACTGCACATACAGTGGTTGGTCAAGTCCCATTTCTCTGCTTATCTTATCTATAACTGTCTGATTTACATGCTCTCCCAACATAGTGGTAACAGGATCTCCCGGTACAACTCTAAGCATTATAAATATTATCAAAACCACACCTATTATAACCGGTATGGAAATCAAGATTCTTTTTAATATATTTTTTAACAATTCAGCCTCCAAAAGCTCCAACTACTATAAAAAACGGAGCGATTCCTCGCTCCATTATACCAATTATCTTTTTTTAGTGCTATATCTATTTTTTTGAAAATCCAACAAATCTCATATCTGAAATTCCAGCCCAATTCGGCTTGAATCCTTCTATATTTTTGCTTACACCATAGTAATGCTCCTTTGAGAACATAGGTAACCACGCAAAGTCCTCTTTTACAATTTCTTTTCAAGTTCATTATACTCTGCCATTCTCTCGTCATTATTTACTATAGTTCTTGCAGCACTTACTCTATCCATAATAGCATTATCAGAATAGTTCAGTGATCTTTGTTTTGTATTGTTCTCATTTCCAAAGAAAGTATAAATAAAGTTGTCAGGATCATTGTAATCTGCTGTCCATGTTGAAATGAATGAACCCAATGTACCGTCTTTTCTTGTTGCAAGCCATGTAGACTCATCATAATTTTTTATAGTAGCATTGATACCTACCTCAGACAACTGTGCTGAAATAACCTCTAAAACTGTTTTTATAGTATCTGAAGATGATGAATCCACTGAAATTTCCATATCAAAACCATTAGGATATCCTGCTTCAGCCAATAAAGCCTTTGCTGCTTCAGGATCATATTTTAACTCCTCTAATGAAGCGTTGTATCCTATAAGACCTCTTGGGAATATTCCATTTTCTATTTTTGCCACTCCTGCATATAATGAATCAATAATCTCCTGACGATTTATTGCCATTGAAATAGCTTCTCTAACTTTCACATTATTTAAAGGTTCTATATTCTCATTAAATGTAAAATATGTAACTCCAACTCTTGGATTGTGATGAAGAACATCAGGCATTTCCTGTTTATATGTGTCAATATACTCAATCATATAGTCAAAATCCAGTATATCAAGTTCACCATTCTTAAACATCATATTTCTTGTCTCTGAATCAGGTATTACTCTTATAAGTACTCCGGGAAGTGATACATCTCCATTCCAGTATGTATCATTCTTTGTAAGCACTATAGAATCATTTACTGTCCATTCCGCCATCTTAAATGCACCTGTTCCAACAGTTACTAAAGGATCTATTCCAAACTTATCTCCTGCCGCTTCTGTAGAATCCTTATCAAGCATACATACCGGAGATGATGACAAACAAGCAAGGAATCCTGAATAAGGCTCTGATAATGTGATCTCAACAGTGTAATCATCTATAGCTTTAACACCAGTAAGCTCGGAACTGCTACCATCCATAACCTTGTCTGCACCCTCAATCTGGCTTACAAAGTCACCATTTACAGCACCTGTCACTCCAAGGATTCTGGTAAGGGAATATACTACATCATCTGATTTGAAATCTGCACCGTTTGAATATTTTACGCCTTCTTGCAAATGCAATGTATAAACCTTACCATCATCTGATATATCCCAGCTTTTAGCTAATGAAGGCACCAACTCGCTTGAACCATCATCCTTTATCTCTGCCTCCAACAATCTGTCAAAGATATTCAGTGGAACCATATAATCTTTCGATGTCTTATGTGGATCCGCAGTCTGTATATCAGAATTAATAGATGTTACAAGAAATCCCGTAGTGTCAATATTTGTGCTTGCTTTTTCTGTTTCGATATTTGCTGTTTCAGCAGTTTTTGAGCCACAAGCACTCAATGTCAATGCCAATAATGCACCAATCAATAAAAATTTTTTCTTCATATTCTTCTCCCAATTCTTCTTACTATGTAACATTATAATACTTTTTATACCTAATGCCAAATATTTTTTATAAAAAAAGTCAGGCATATTTTAACCCGACTCTTTTTGATTTTGATCACTTATATTAAGTTTATTTTATAAATGTTACTGCCTTTATAGGAGTACGATAGGTCATGCTGCTTGTTATGATTCCAGATTTGGAATTTGCAGCATGTACAACTCGTCCATCGCCCATATATATAGCTACATGGCTTATCTCACCGCCGCTACCATAGAATATCAAATCTCCAGGTTGAACATCATCAATACTTATCTCTCTACCATTATTAGCCTGCTGTTTTGTATTTCTTCCTGTACTGATATCAAATTTCTCATATACTCTCATTACAAAACCTGAACAGTCAGCACCATTTGTTAATGATGTACCACCAAAAACATATGGATTACCAACAAACTGTTTTGCATAAGCTACTAATGCAGTTCTGGATACTTTTTCTTTAGCTGCTTTTGTTGCTGCTGTTGTAGCCACTGTAGTCTCAGCTTTCATAGTAACACCGGGTCCACCATTCTCACCGGTTACAGAAGAAGACTCTTTTTGAGCTTGCTTAGTCGGTGCCTCTGTCTCCTTTGGCTTTTCACTGCTACCACCCGGTCCATAAGGAGCTGTTGGTGCATCTCCAATGCTTATTTCAACCGGCTTATCCTGAGTACTTCCTTCTGTTGGCTCTTTTACTGTTTCAGCTGCCTTTGTAGACTCAGGGGCTTTTACCGTTTCAGCTGCCTTTGTAGACTCAGGAGCTTTTACCGTTTCAGCTGCCTTTGTAGACTCAGGCTCTTTTACTGTTTCGGCTGCCTTTGTAGACTCAGGGGCTTTTACCGTTTCAGCTGCCTTTGTAGACTCAGGAGCTTTTACCGTTTCGGCTGCCTTTGTAGACTCAGGGGCTTTTACCGTTTCAGCTGCCTTTGTGGACTCAGGGGCTTTTACCGTTTCAGCTGCCTTTGTAGACTCAGGGGCTTTTACCGTTTCAGCTGCCTTTGTGGACTCAGGGGCTTTTACCGTTTCTACTGTAACTTTAGCTGTTTCAGTATCCTCTATTGCCTTAATAGTCTCAGGTTCTTTTTTCGCCTGTGTATCCTTTATCGGCTCAACAGTTTCTGAATTCACATCAATCTTGTCTGTAGCCTCTGTTGGCTTACTTGTTTCTTTTGTCTTAGTCTCCTTAGGAGTTTCTTTTTTCTCCTCTTTAGCCTTTGATGTTCCGGTTGTTGTATCAGGAACCTTAATATCTACTTCCTTGCTTGCCGGAGTCTCTCTTGTTTCAGCAGCAGGAGATTTAATTGTTTTCGGCTCTTCACTACCTGATGTAGGTTTTTGAGTATTCTTGGTACTTGTAGATTCTTCCACAACCTTAGATTTTTGCATATCCTTTTTATCATCTGCAACTACCATATTTTTATAGATAGCCATTGCTTCCTCAGCTTCTGTTTCCAGCTTCTTCTTCTCTAAGGCCTCAATAGTACTCTCTTCTGTTGTCTTAGCAGTCTTATATGATAAATCAGCTTTAACAAAATCTTTGTATATATATCCTGTCAGATCATCATCTACCTGGACTTTTACAAAATCGTTATCCTGACCTATAACAACATATTTACCTCCACCTTCAAGCATAGTAAGAGTTTCTGTTGTTATCTCAGGAGATGTTCTTAATCTAACATTGTCAATATCTACAACAGTAGCGTATGTAACAATAGCATCTTTTGCCAGCTTCTTTGCTTTTTCTCCGGTGGCAACTTCTGAAGCTTTTACATAACCTTCAACACTTCCTGAGTTGATCTTAAGCCATTCACCGGTTTCATTTACTTCAGAGTCAACAACAGTTGCAACTGAACTGTAGGATATACTTCCCACAACTGCTCCCGTTTCTTTTGCACTGGCATGAACTACAGTATCTTTTTTATTGTTTGCTACTACAATATCTTCTTTTAGTATCTCTTCTTTTAGCTTATCCTGTACTGATGGTGCTTCATATTTCACCGTATCATTTACAAGCCTAGTTCTTGCATCATCAATTCCTGTTATCTCTATTGTATTAGTTGTTGCTGTCTTTAGCGACTCGCCTAGAGCTGTCTGTGGAGATATGGAGCTTGCTTTATAATTATTCAAAGCCACTGCTATTCCTGACACTGCGTTATTTGTCTCCAAATCCATATCTGCATAAGCACTAAAACTATATAATGAAACAAAGGTTAGAGTGGATGCTAATGTTAAAATTTTCTTTTTCATGAGCACTCCTTGTTTTCTTTTTAGAGTATTTAGATTATATCAAATTTTCTTTGAATGAACAATTAATTTACACTAGTACAATTATTACAATATACTGAACTTTTTAATTACTTTCACGTTTATAAGTATATATTGTAAATGTTGCAGTAAATATATTTCATTTTTTATAATTATCACGTTTTTTTTATTAAGTTTTACATTCAAATATTAATATAACTATCTAATATATCTACAAAAAAAGAACAACCTAAGTTGTTCTTTGAGTGCGGGAAAAGGGACTTGAACCCTCACGTCTATACAGACACAAGATCCTTAGTCTTGCCTGTCTGCCAATTCCAGCATTCCCGCTTGGATTAGATTTTCTAATCAAGGCGACAACCAGATTTGAACTGGTGATCAGGGTGTTGCAGACCCACGCCTTACCGCTTGGCTATGTCGCCGTCGTCTAGTTTCCTAAACAGCGCCCCGAACAGGGCTCGAACCTGTGACACTGCGGTTAACAGCCGCATGCTCTACCTACTGAGCTATCAGGGCAAAATACTTTCGTATTATAACAAATTTCTAATGAATATGCAAGTATTTTTTGAAGAAAACATACCTTCAAAACTGCCTACCAAACTGCATTTCTTACTTAGCAAAAACTTCGTTTGAGCTTTAGTAAGAAAGTACATATCAAATTCGCTTGCGCATTTGATTATGTATCCGATTATATGTTATAAATTTTCTATCCTTTTGGTTAAACCCTCGACCTATTAGTAACCATCAACTTAATACATTGCTGTACTTACATCTTGGCCCTATCTACCTCGTAGTCTTCAAGGGGTCTTACTGTTTTCACATGAGATATCCCATCTTAAGGGGGGCTTCACGCTTAGATGCCTTCAGCGTTTATCCCGTCCCGACATAGCTACCCCGCCATGGAGTTACTCTCCAACAGGTACACCAGCGGTCAGTCCGTCCCGGTCCTCTCGTACTAAGGACGGCTCCTCTCAAATATCTTACGCCCACGCCGGATAGGGACCGAACTGTCTCACGACGTTCTGAACCCAGCTCGCGTACCGCTTTAATGGGCGAACAGCCCAACCCTTGGGACCTGCTACAGCCCCAGGATGCGATGAGCCGACATCGAGGTGCCAAACCACTCCGTCGATGTGAACTCTTGGGAGTGATAAGCCTGTTATCCCCAGGGTAGCTTTTATCCGTTGAGCGATGGCAATCCCACTTTATGCCACCGGATCACTAAGTCCTACTTTTTCGTACCTGCTCCACCCGTCGGTGTCGCAGTCAAGCTCCCTTCTGCCTTTGCACTCTTTGAATGGTTTCCGACCATTCTGAGGGAACCCTTCGAGCGCCTCCGATACTCTTTCGGAGGCGACCGCCCCAGTCAAACTCCCCGTCTGGCATTGTCTCCCACCCGGATAACGGGTGCAGGTTAGAAATCCAGCAATACAGGGGTGGTATCCCAACGGCGACTCTGCATAAACTGGCGTCCATGCTTCTACGTCTCCCACCTATCCTGTACGAGTATTACCGAATCCCAGTACCAAACTGGAGTAAAAGCTCCATGGGGTCTTTCCGTCCTGGCGCAGGTAACCAGCATCTTCACTGGTACTTCAATTTCACCGGGTGCATTGTTGAGACAGCGCTCAAATCATTACGCCTTTCGTGCGGGTCGGAACTTACCCGACAAGGAATTTCGCTACCTTAGGACCGTTATAGTTACGGCCGCCGTTTACTGGGGCTTCAATTCAAAGCTTCGTTTCCTGACTTCTCCTCTTAACCTTCCAGCACCGGGCAGGCGTCAGCCCATATACTTCACCTTGCGGTTTCGCATAGACCTGTGTTTTTGCTAAACAGTTGCTTGAGCCTTTTTTCTGCGACCACTATTTCTAGTGGCACCCCTTCTCCCGAAGTTACGGGGTCATTTTGCCGAGTTCCTTAACAATGCTTCTCCCGCTCACCTTTAGGATTCTCTCCTCATCTACCTGTGTCGGTTTGCGGTACGGGTACATATAATACAATAGCGGCTTTTCTTGACGGCTCCCTAACCGACTTCCCTACTATTTTTCGGTACGCATCACGTCTTCCCTTTGCATGGTGGATTTTCCTCCCATACAGGTACTTCGCTTGCCCCGGTTTTTGTCCTCCCGGGTTCGGTTTTTAGTCTCCGTGTCCCCACAGTTCTGATTATATGTAGTACAGGAATCTGTACCTGTTATCCATCGACTACGTCTTTCGACCTTGCCTTAGGCCCCGACTTACCCTGAGTAGATCAGCTTTACTCAGGAAACCTTAGATATTCGGCCAAGAGGATTCTCACCTCTTTCTCGCTACTCATTCCGGCATTCTCTCTTCTTATTACTCCACCACTCCTTTCGGTATGGCTTCTACGCCTCTAAGAATGCTCCTCTACCAATGTATATATTACATTCCTAGGCTTCGGTGGTGTGTTTAGCCCCGGACATTTTCGGCGCAGGACCTCTCGACTAGTGAGCTGTTACGCACTCTTTTAATGTATGGCTGCTTCTAAGCCAACATCCTAGCTGTCTTCGAAATCCCACATCCTTTTCCACTTAACACACACTTTGGGACCTTAGCCGTAGGTCTGGGCTCTTTCCCTTTTGACTACCCAACTTATCTCGTGTAGTCTGACTCCCGTTAATCATCTATCCGGCATTCGGAGTTTGATATCTCTTGGTAGGCTTTGACGCCCCCGCAAAAATTCAGTGCTCTACCTCCGGTAGACTAATAACGAGGCTAGTCCTAAAACTATTTCGAGGAGAACCAGCTATCTCCGGGTTCGATTGGAATTTCTCCCCTATCCACACCTCATCGCCACCCTTTTCAACGGATGTGCGTTCGGTCCTCCATTCACTTTTTACGCGAACTTCAACCTGGACATGGATAGATCACCCGGTTTCGGGTCTACACATACTGACTACATTCGCCCTATTAAGACTTGGTTTCCCTTCGGCTCCGTATCTTTAATACTTAACCTCGCCTGTACATGTAACTCGCCGGACCGTTCTACAAAAAGTACGCGGTTCACCTTTCGGTGTTCCACAGTTTGTAAACATAGGGTTTCAGGTTCTTTTTCACTCCCTCCCGGGGTTCTTTTTCACCTTTCCTTCACAGTACTATACGCTATCGGTCACTGACTAGTATTTAGCCTTGGGGGGTGGTCCCCCCTGCTTCCCACAAGGTTTCTCGTGTCTCGTGGTACTCTGGATACTGCTAGATTAAATACACTTTCCCTTACACGGCTCTCACGCTCTTTGGCCCGCTTTTCCAAAACGGTTCAGATAATGTATCTTACTCATGTCGCAGTCCTCAACCCCGCAGTGCACGCACCACGGTTTGGGCTCTTACGATTTCGCTCGCCGCTACTTTCGCAATCACTTTTGTTTTCTTTTCCTCCGGCTACTTAGATGTTTCAGTTCACCGGGTTCCCCTCTGTATGTTATGTATTGGCGTACAGATACTTGGAGTTCTTCCAAGTGGGTTTCCCCATTCAGACATCTGCGGATCACTGAATATGTGCTTCTCCCCGCAGCTTTTCGCAGCTTGTCACGTCTTTCTTCGGCTGTCAGTGCCTAGGCATCCACCCTACGCTCTTTATGTTTAACCTCTTAAATCATTTAGATTTAGTGTTCATGTATGACACTAGCGTGTATCATACACTATGTTTAAAAATTTATTACTTTTGTGTTCTTCATACTCACTTCGTTCGTATGAAGAACTGCTTATTTACTAAAATCTGAAACAAGCTTACGCTCGTTTTCATTAAGTAAATAATGCATTAAAATATTAATTACTTAAAGCAATTAATACCTCGGATGTCTAATTATAAAATATTTATATAATTTCTCGTTTGGTATGCAGTTTTCAAGGTACATTTAGTTAAAGCTTGTCGCTTTAACAGTGAGATATGAAGATTTGAACTTCAACACCTTTCATCCTCTCCAAAGGAATATCTGATGTAATCTCTGTTATATACGATAATTCTATTAATACTGATATCAATCAAACTTTTCTTGTTCTCATCAAGTGAAAGTATATGGGCTTAAGTGGACTCGAACCACCGACCTCACGCTTATCAGGCGTGCGCTCTAACCGGCTGAGCTATAAGCCCATGTTTTACATCGTACTCTGTCCTGTAAATATCATGTACAATGAATAAAAAAACAATATTATAAATACAAGAATTTGAATTGGTTTTATTCTTAGTGACCAATTATTCTTATTAGCTAAGTAAATAATCAACCCTTGACCAACAATAAACAATAGAGAAACAACGCATACTATATGCCATGGGTATTGTCTAACCAAATCCCCAAATTGTACACCCATTTGTTCTCCTCCTAAATGTTTTTAATAAAGCGGCATCCACCTACTCTCCCATACCGTCTCCAGTATAGTACCATCGGCCGACTAGGTCTTAACCATCGTGTTCGGAATGGGAACGGGTGTGTCCCCCAGACGCATCGACACCGCTAAGTTTTTAGCCTTAACATTGATAATGTAAAACTAAACAGTACTCACAACCCCTACTTTTTCCTTAGAAAGGAGGTGATCCAGCCGCACCTTCCGATACGGCTACCTTGTTACGACTTCACCCCAGTTATCCTCCCTGCCTTCGGCAGCTCCCTCCCACACTGCTAAACATAACTTACTGCTATTCTTTATATCATATAATGATACTCATCCATAAACCTAGCGATTTATTACTTCGTATCATTATCACAGCTTTATGTTTACCAGTGTGGGTTGGGTCACTGACTTCGGGCATTGATGACTCCCATGGTGTGACGGGCGGTGTGTACAAGACCCGGGAACGTATTCACCGCAGCATTCTGATCTGCGATTACTAGCGATTCCAGCTTCATATAGTCGAGTTGCAGACTACAATCCGAACTGAGACGTTATTTTTGTGATTTGCTTGGCTTCGCAGCTTTGCCTCACTTTGTTTACGCCATTGTAGCACGTGTGTAGCCCAAATCATAAGGGGCATGATGATTTGACGTCATCCCCACCTTCCTCCGGATTATCTCCGGCTGTCTCGTCAGAGTGCCCATCTTACTGCTGGCTACTGACGACAAGGGTTGCGCTCGTTGCGGGACTTAACCCAACATCTCACGACACGAGCTGACGACAACCATGCACCACCTGTATCCCCTGTCCCGAAAGACTAGCTTCATTACAAAGCTATTCAAGAGTATGTCAAGATTTGGTAAGGTTCTTCGCGTTGCTTCGAATTAAACCACATGCTCCACCGCTTGTGCGGGTCCCCGTCAATTCCTTTGAGTTTCATTCTTGCGAACGTACTCCCCAGGTGGAATACTTAATGCGTTAGCTTGCGGCACCGAAGGGTTTTCCTCCCCGACACCAAGTATTCATCGTTTACTGCGTGGACTACCAGGGTATCTAATCCTGTTTGCTCCCCACGCCTTCGAGCCTCAACGTCAGTTGTCGTCCAGTAAGCCGCCTTCGCCTCCGGTGTTCCTCCCTAATATCTACGCATTTCACCGCTACACTAGGAATTCCGCTTACCCCTCCGACACTCAAGCTATACAGTTTCCAAAGCAGTTCATAGGTTGAGCCCACGCCTTTCACTTCAGACTTGCATCGCCGTCTGCGCTCCCTTTACACCCAGTAAATCCGGATAACGCTTGCCCCCTACGTATTACCGCGGCTGCTGGCACGTAGTTAGCCGGGGCTTCTTAGTCAGGTACTGTCATTTTTCTTCCCTGCTGATAGAGCTTTACATACCGAAATACTTCTTCACTCACGCGGCGTCGCTGGATCAGGGTTCCCCCCATTGTCCAATATTCCCCACTGCTGCCTCCCGTAGGAGTTTGGGCCGTGTCTCAGTCCCAATGTGGCCGTTCACCCTCTCAGGCCGGCTACCGATCGTCGCCTTGGTGAGCCTCTACCTCACCAACTAGCTAATCGGACGCGGATCCATCTTATACCTATAAATATTTTTACCCCTGCACCATGTGGTGCTGTGGTCTTATGCGGTCTTAGCGGAAATTTCTCTCCGTTATCCCCCTGTATAAGGCAGGTTATCCACGCGTTACTCACCCGTCCGCCACTAAGTCTATTAAAATTCCATCCGAAAACTTCCTTTTAATAGCTTCGTTCGACTTGCATGTGTTAAGCACGCCGCCAGCGTTCATCCTGAGCCAGGATCAAACTCTCATATAAAAGTTTAATCTAGCCTTCTCGCTAGCTTGCATCATCTGTTTTCACAGATCTACTGTTTTTTAAGGTTTTAAATTCTGTTCGAATCTAAACGTTGTTTTTACTGAAATCTCATCGATTATTTTAAAATAATCAAGTTATTTTCAGGGTTGTGTGTACTGTTTAATCTTAAATTATCAAGGTTCATTACTTCGCTGTTTGAAACAGCTTAGCTATTATATCAAGTTCATTTTTCTTTGTCAACAGTTTTTTTCTAAAATTGTTTCAAAAGTTTTTTCGAACTTCATCACTCTTTTGGAGCAACTCAGACATAATATCAGTTTCTTAAATTCTTGTCAACAACTTTTTAAATTATTTTCAAGTTATTTATAAGCCATAAATGATAAAGTCCTAGTATACCACAAATAAAAATGTCCCACTTATGGTAGAATACTATTTTATATATTCTAACACTAGGAGGAACTGACTTATCAGAAAGGTTATTTTATCAATGGATGAACAAAGAAAGTATGATGTTATCAAAGGTCTGGTAGATCACCCAGATACAGCCAACAAGGATAGAGCCGCTCTTATCCTAGGATGCACCAAAAGGCATATAAACCGTATGATACAGGGTTATATTAAAGATGGTAAAGCATTCTTTATTCATGGTAACAGAGGTAAGAAGCCGGCTACCACTATCTGCCCTGATATTTTCTAACTTTTTTCTTAATCTTCTTACTTAAACAACTAATGCCATGTTTGGGTTACGTACTTTTACAGACGATATGTTCCTTGTACTTAAAAGTGCATTAGTTGGGTCAAATGCAAATATATAATTCTCATTTATATTTCCATTTTTATCATATATATTTTTTCCTTTTGGGTATCTTTGTACACCTAAGTATCCTACGATTTTTATATTATTATCCTTTCTTTTATACTTTAATAATTAGTCTATGTATTCGATAAGGCTACCTGCTTTGTTAGGTACAAGTCTAATACCGGTATCTTCGTTTATGAAATCATAACTATAATACTTTTCAATATCTGTAAAAAACATAGGTTGGTCTCTGTATGCTCTTGCTTCACTTTCCCACATTAAGTCAAAGTATTTCCACTCACCGTCTACATAGATTTGATTTAGTGCATGGTTTCCTATTTTACCGTCAGGATACTTAAGGCTGATTCCAACAAGTCTTACAGGTATATTGTTTTTCTTGCATGCCCAGTACATAAAATGTGTAAATCCGTCACAATTGGTTTTGTTTTCTACTAATGCACCATATAGATTAGGATATGTTGCCTTATCGGTTTCTTTAGCACTTGTTTTATCAATATTTATATTGTTAAAGCCGTAATCTATTATATCATCTAGTGAGTTTAGGTTCAATGAATTTAATTTGTTCATAGCTTCAGTATAGGCATTATAGTCATTTACACTGTTGTCTGTATTACTAGCATAAAATTTTAGACCGTCAGGTGTAATGTCATATGAGGCGTCTATCCAAGAGCCTACAGTTTCATTGATGTAGTTTGCACATAAGTCACTTACATTCTTTGCATTTAATCCAAGTGATAGGAATGTTTCATTTGGTATAAAGACTTGATGATTTTTCATTAACTCGATGTAGTATTGTTCGAGTTCTTTAAAATCATCTATGGTTAAAAGTCTGCCGTGATCATCAACAAACTTTCTTGTAGCAATGTTTTTATCAGATGTTACTTGTGTATTTTTTGCCAGTTGTCCGTTTTCCCTCATATAGTAAGTGTAGTTACCGCTTCTAAACCATGAGTTTGGTTTAACTTCTGTTGTTGCATTTTTTATTATATCATTGTCTGATGGTGCTCTTTTTACATCAGCCGCTTTAGTTGTTTGTGTAACCACTTCAGTTGCTGTAGTTGGTGTTGTATTTACATACCTACAACCTGTTAAAATAGCACTTATAGTAAGTGCTGTTATTATAAATTTTTTCATTTTTATTTGTATCCTTTCTTTTTTTCTTTTCTAAAAAAAAGTCCGTAAAAATTATAATTTTTGCGGACTTTTTTCGAGTTTAATAATTGAATCCGTGAGGATTCATGTCTAACTTAGAAACAGCGTATGGTGGCGTTACAGGTAGATTTTCTTTTGTTCTCCAGTATGTCCATAAGTCACCCAGTAATGATTTTATCATGTATCTGAGTGCCATACTATTTTGATGTCCCTTTGATTTATTTGCATGTTTTGGTGTATTTTGTATGCGTAGTTTGTAGTCATAGTATATTTTGCTATACTTTGGGTCTTTTGCTTTTATTATACATGATGCTAATACGCCTATCAACTTTGATTTTAGAATAGGGTTGTAGGTAAGTCCTTTCTTTGTTGCTGTTTCACCTGCTTTATTGATGTATTCATATTCTTCTGTATCGCTTCTTGATCTGCCATGAGTGAGCAAATTTCCTTCATCATCGGTTAAAGGTTCACCGTCTTTATTAGTTGATATTACAACATCTAAACCTGCATATTTAAAAAATGCAGATGTATGTCTTGCCTTATACGGATCAAGATATGCAATGATGTTTGCAGCCATTAGCGGTCCACAACCTTTTATATTTGATAGAAACTCCGTTGTAATCTTATTTCTTCTAGAGCATTTTTAAATAGATTTATCGTTCTTTTACTAGTCTATAAGCATTTAGAAGATACTATAGCAAGTCATGCTATTTTTCTCTGCCAAAATCTACTTTACTATATTATTGATACTATATTCCTTGATAATATTTTAATACTTCTACTTCCTTCATAATATTGCAACATCAATATCAAGTACTATGCTTCTACCTATTTTTTTTCATAACATTCCAACTCCAATATACTTTTTACATTATATTGACAAATACAATGTAAAAGTATATATTGAAAAACTACATTAAAATATTATGTTTTTTTAAGTTAATTTGAATCTTTATTTAAAAAAATAGACAGTTCAATTTTTACAATATAAGCATAATATTTTTACAGTATTTACATAAGCACATTAAATAGAATCTATACAAGTTATATTAAGAAGTATTTATAGGAGGGAGGATAACAGAAATTGCTTTTTCTATTTAATATTGCTTTTTTTATTAAGTGTAATATATAGAGTATATTTCTTTTTAACTATTCTATATTTAACACTACTAAACTAGTTAAAGTGAGGGAGAACATGAATAAATCCGTTAAAAAAATAATTTTTGGAATTGCTGTTGGAATTGCTGTGTCTTTTATATTCCTTATTATTTTCCTTTTAGGTATTTTCTTAATTACTCAAGCAGGTAAAGATTCAAATCAACTTACATTTGATGAAAAAAATCGCATATATAACCAAGAAAAATGAGTACATAGAATTTAATGAAGAAAATGGTATAATATATGTAAATGATGAGATAATAGTTGTTTCTAAAGAAGACGCACAAATAGATGATATAAGAAATCTTGCAATAGAGCAAGGTGCCACTATTGATGAAGATATGGCAGATATTGGTATTTATAGGTTTATTTATAGTGAACCTATGTCATATGAAGATATAAATACAAAAATAGAAGCACTTAAGCAAAATGCATTAGTTGATGATGCTTATTATAATATTGTATCTTTAGATGAATCTGATACTGGAGAGGACACCTCTTCTGAATTTAGAGAACCGGTATATCCCAAAGATACATGGAATAGAGATTCTTGGAATACTTCTATACCTAGAGGTGCGAATTGGGGAATGGAAGCTATTGATGCTCCAGGTGCATGGGCATATTTGGATGAGGCAAGTACCATTAATATTGGTCTAATAGATGCTTTCCCAAATACTTCACATCCTGATCTGCAAAATATGTTTGATAATTCAAGCAATATTTTTATAGATAAAAAGACTAACTCTACGAGTATTAATTCTTTTGATATTCAGCCAGATGACCATGGAAGCCATGTTTCCGGAATTATGAATGCCGAAACTGAATGGACTGATACTGCTGATAAGCGTAAAAATACCGGAGTTTCCGGTGTTATGAGCAACAATGGTAGATTATATTATAGCCATGCATATTATGTTAATAATGGAAAAGTATCCTTTGACTTTAATACTAATTATACCTATCTTCAATCCCTCAAATTACTTATTGACGAAGATGTTCAAGTTATAAATATTAGCCAAAACACATCTAGATTAATAGGATTTGCAGCCAGTCGTGGGAATCAAATGCAATCAATTACTTAACTGAACAGGCTAACTTTACAGATAAAGCTCTATCAAGGTTGATCTCTAAAAGAGAGACTGAGGGTAAAAGTGATTTTGTTATTTGCGTTGCAGCAGGTAATAGTAATAATACATATTATTATAAAGACGATTCTAAAACTTATGGATATCGTGAAAAAAAGACATTTGGGGAAGCTCTTAGAAGTTTTGGGGGGTGGCATGGTGAGATTAGCAATTCTCTTGCCCTATATAATAATTTTTTAAATATGATGAATTCTACTGCTGTAAAAGAACGCATTATTGTTGTTGGCTCAATAGGCATTAACAATGAAAAATCAACCACTACAAATACTATTTATAAATACTCTGATTTTTCAAATGTTGGTGATAGAGTAGATATAGTAGCACCCGGAGAAAGGATATATAGCTGTATAAACAATGGATACAAGTCTCTGAGCGGAACATCTATGGCAACTCCACATGTTTCAGGTGTAGCCGGACTAGTTTTTGCTTGTAATCCTGGTATTAGTGGTCCAGATGTTAAAAATATCCTTATTCAATCTACAAACGGAACATATTATTATAATGGAGGACATAGTGGATTGCTCAATGCAAAGATGGCTGTTGTAAATGCACTGGCAGGCACAAATAAAGCCATTCCGGATAAAATTATAAAAAAAGCTCCTACAGGAACTACTTCTTCTTCTAAAAAAGGATTAGATGTATGCTTTGTCGTTGATACTACAGGATCTATGGATGATGATATTGATAATGCTAAGGAAAATATGTCAAATATTCTGGATGTTTTATCACAGAAAACTTCAGACTATCGAGTGGCACTAATAGATTATCGTGATTACTCAAGTAGAACAGGGTACTCTTATGATTACCCCTATAAGGTCCAGCTATCTTTTACTAATAATAATGAGCAAATAAAAAATTCAATATATAGCCTTGATTTGGGCAATGGTGGTGATAATGAAGAAACTGTTTATTCTGCACTAATAGAATCCTCAAATTAGATTGGAGAGAAGATGCTAAGAAAGTTATTATAATTTTGGGTGATGCTGCTCCACTTGATCCTGAACCTGAGACAGGTTATACCTATCAAGATGTTTCAGCTGCATTATATGCATCTGATATTGCACTTGACTATGATGAATCTGATACAAGAGTTACAGATTTTATAGATAAAGATCTTATAAATGTGTATTCAATAGGTACAAATGCCAGTGATGAGGCATCTGATTTCTTTAGAGAGATTTCAGAAGATACTGGAGGAAACTTTTTAAGTATAGATGATGCTTCGGAGGTAAGTGATGCTATTATTGATTCTATTGAACAAATAGATATTACTAATTTAGTACCTGTAAGTATAGACTTTGGACAATCACTCTCTATAAAAAATATTGATATATATATGGATGACATTTATCAGTTTACTATAAGAACTGACAATTCTGGTAAATTTCAGTTTGATGGTATAGAACCCGGTACTTATAATTGGAAATTTAAATCCAGATCAGGTGTACTCGATATTACCGGTACTGAGGACAGTATATTAGCTGATCCTACACCAAGCAAGCATCCCTCATCACCTTTTTAAAAATTCATTTCAATAATTTATTATATATACAATATATAATAATTTAATAGGCAATTTAAATTTAAAAAAATAACAGGCATAAATATAATTTACTTTTAATGATAACTTATATCAATATGAGTAATAAGTATTTATGCCTTGTATCTTTCAGTATAAAATAGTCCACAAAGTATATCATTTACGTACAAACATAACTTCATAAAAATTTTACACATATCAGCTCTTAATTAAATGTATACTCTATATCCACAAATCTTAGAAACTCTCTAATCTCCTTATGCTCACATATTATCTTCTCCATCCAAACCATATGATACCATCTACCGAATTTATGTCCACAATTTATAAACTTCCCCACCATTCTATATCCCATATGTTCATGAAATTTTGCACTGTTATTGTTCAAATACTCATCATCTTCATCCACATACCCTATACATGAGTAAAGATTGGTAATATTTTGAACTCTTGCAATATCTTCAAGTACAGTATATAGTCTCTTACCTATACCCATATTTTTCTTATTCGGATTCAAATATATTGTAGTTTCCGCACTAAGATCATAAGCTTTTCTTCCTACAAACTTATGCAAGTATGCATACCCAAGTATCTCATCATTGTCATATGCAATAATGTATGGATAATTTTTTATTATCTCTTCTATTCTTGATTTGAACTCTTCCACACTTGGCACCTCTGTCTCAAAGGATATCGCAGTTTCCTTTACATAATATGCATATATATCAAGTAGCCTCTTTGCATCATGCGTATTTGCAAACCTAACAGAAATCTCCCTAGTCTTCATCTTCCTCTTCTTCTGTCGTAAAATTTATGGAATCAAAATCCAAGAATTTTTCTAAATACTTATTTGCTCCATATACCAATATATCCTGGTCTTTTTCAAATTTTATTTTAGGAGTAATAGTCATATACCAATTATCACCTTTTTTTATTGCCATTATATTTACTTTGTATTTCTTTCTTATATCCAGATCCAATATAGTTTTGCCTTCCCAATTTTTAGGTACCTTACATTCAAATATAGAATTTTCACCCGGTAATTCTATATAATTTGAAATATTATTTGAACTATATCTTATTGCAGTCCATTCAGCTAACTGTCTCTCCGGGTAAACCACCTCATTTGCCCCATTTCTTAAAAGAAATTTTGCTTGTGTATCTCTGGATGCTCTGGATACAACATATTTTGCACCACACTCACTAAGTAGGGAGGTTGTTTCAAGTGAAGTTTGAAAATCATCGCCTATAGCTACAAAGCATACATCAAAATTGCTTACTCCAATTGATTTTATAAAGTCAGTCTTCGTACTGTCTCCTATCATTGAATTTAAAGTATATGGTAATACCTGCTCTATACAGTCTTCATTTCTATCCACAGCCATTACATCATATCCGAGTTCAAATAATTTCTTGCACAAATGACGACCAAATCGTCCCACTCCTATTACCAAAAAACTTTTCATAATTCACCTTTTCTAAAATCTATCCAACTGCCACCTGATCCTTAGGATATCTTGCATTTCCATTATTCTTAGGAGCAACTGCTGCAAATATAAGTGTTATACCACCAACTCTTCCAATATACATCATACATATCAGCAAAAGCTTTGACACAATTTTAAGATGTGGAGTAATACCCAAAGTCAAGCCTACAGTTGCCACTGCAGATGCACATTCAAACATTGTTTCTTTCAATGAAAATCCCTCTATGTAGCTTATAAGCATTGAACCTACTATAAATAAAGCCATATCCAGAACAAACACCGCAGCTGCATTTTTTATTATATCCGGCTCTATTCTTTTCTTAAATACAGCCACTTCTTTGTCTTGTTTTAATACAGAACACATTGTAGCAAACAAAATAAAAATTGTACTCATTTTTATACCACCGGCAGTAGAGCCTGAGCCTCCACCTATTAACATTAAAATAATAGTCAATGCTATACCATTGTCACTAAACTTTGTGTAGTCAATAGTATTAAATCCTGCCGTTCTTGGAGTAACTGCTTGAAATGCACTTGACAACAATCCTGTCTTAAAATCTAAGCTTCTAAACTCTGTAAAGAAAAACAGTATTGTTGGAAATACCACTAAAATTGCACTCATAGTTAATACAATCTTAGTTTGAGTAGAGTATCTGACTATGTCAATTTTATATTTCAACAAATCCTGCCAGATTAAAAATCCAAGTCCTCCCACCAGTATCAAAAACATTATAGTTATATTTATCATTATATTTGACTGATATTTTGTAAGTGAAGAAAACTTGCTGATATCTCCCATCAAATCAAATCCAGCATTGCAAAATGCCGATATAGAATGAAATATGGAATAATATATACCCTTTGACAATCCAAAATCTTTAAAAAAGGTAGGAAACATCAGAACTGCACCAATTATCTCTATAATAATTGTAGCTTTAAATATGAAACTTGTAAATCTTACAATACCTCCTATTTGAGGTGCCGACAAGGCACTTTGTAATGTAGCCCTATCTCTAAGTCCTATTTTTTTACCTGCAAACTGAATAAAAATAGTTATCATAGTTACAACACCCAGTCCTCCACATTGTATCATAGCTATTATTATTATCTTTCCAAACAATGACCAATGTGTAGCTGTATCATATACTATAAGACCTGTAACACAACTTGCACTTGTAGCAGTGAATAATGCATCTATAAATGGAGTAAACTCTCTACTCCTTGATGAAATTGGCATACTTAGAATAATAGCACCAAAAAAAATCATAATTATAAATCCGAACAGAATGATTCTAGCACTACTAAACTGCTTTAATATCTTTCTCTTTAATTCTTTCATAACTCTCTTATATAAAAGAGCTGTCGCAACAAAATAAATATCGCACAATATAGTAGATACTATATTTTCTCATATTATATTTATTAAGCGACAGCCCAAATGAATACTTATATAAAATTATACCGGATATGCTCCGGCAGCCTTATCTGCCTTAGTCATATCCACTTTTGTCTTTTGTGCAGCTCTGTACTCAAAGAACTCCTCAGCTACCTTTGGGAAAAGTGCATATGTGAGCACATCTTCATCCTGCTCTTTCCACTTTGCAACCTGCTTCTCGAACTCAGGAAGCTGTGGTGGAATAAGATCTGCAGGTCTACATGTAATAGGCTTCTCATCACCTATTATCTTCTTTTGTACCTCTGCATTAAAAGGCTTTATAGTCTGACCGAATTCTCCAAGCATTATCTTCTTTGATTCCTTTGGAACCAACTTATATCTCTCACCTGAGAGTACATTCATAACCGCCTGTGTACCTACAATCTGTGATGAAGGTGTAACAAGTGGCGGCTCACCAAAATCCTTTCTAACTCTTGGAATCTCCTCCAAAACTTCTCTGTACTTATCTTCCTTACCTGCCTCTTTAAGCTGATTAATAAGATTTGAAAGCATTCCTCCCGGTACCTGATATTTCAAAGTATTGATATTTACTCCAAGTACTTTAGGATTAAGTAATCCACTCTTTATAAATCCTTCTCTTATAGGCTGGAAGTAGTCTGCTATCTCAGAAAGTAAATTGATATCAAGACCTGTATCATATGGTGTTCCTCTAAAAGTCTCTACCATTACTTCTGTTGCAGGCTGTGAAGTTCCAAGTGCAAGCGGTGAAATAGCTGTATCAATTATATCACATCCTGACTCTACGGCCTTTAAAAGAGTCATAGAAGCAACACCTGCTGTATAGTGAGTATGAAGCTCTATAGGTAACTTTGTAGATTCCTTAAGACTTCCAATAAGTTCCTCTGCAGCATATGGTGTCAAAAGTCCTGCCATATCCTTTACGCAAAGAGAATCAGCACCCATATCCTCTATTCTCTTTGCAATATCTTTCCAATAATCAAGTGTATACGCATCACCCAATGTATAGCAAAGAGCTATTTGAACTTCCGCATTCTTCTCTTTATTAGCCGCATTAACAGCTGTCTTTAAGTTTCTAATATCATTTAATGCATCAAAAATACGAATTATATCAATACCATTTGCAACTGACTTTTGAACAAAGTACTCTACAACATCATCTGCATAATGATTGTATCCTAGGATATTCTGTCCTCTAAAGAGCATCTGAAGCTTAGTATTTTTGAATCCATCTTTAAACTTACGAAGTCTCTCCCATGGATCTTCGTGTAAGAACCTAAGTGAAGCATCAAATGTGGCACCACCCCAACATTCAACAGCTCTGTAGCCTACTTTATCCATTTTATCTATTATAGGAAGCATCTGTTCCGTAGTCATTCTTGTAGCAACCAAAGACTGATGTGCATCACGGAGCACAGTCTCAACTATCTGAACAGGCTTTTTCTTAATATCTGCCATAATCCCTCCTTATACTATTCCAAATATTGCCATAAAGGTTCCCGCCGCTACAGCTGTACCTATAACACCTGCCACATTAGGTCCCATAGCATGCATCAAAAGGAAGTTTGTAGGATCATACTCCGCACCAACCTTTTGTGAAACTCTGGCTGCCATTGGTACTGCCGATACACCTGCTGATCCGATAAGCGGATTTACCTTACCACCGGTAGAAACTTACACATTATCTTACCAAATATTACACCTGCCCAGGTACCGAAAGCGAAAGCTATAAGTCCAAGAGCTACTATCTTTAAAGTTGTAACTTTTAGGAAAGCCTCTGCACTTGTAGTAGCACCTACACTGGTTCCAAGTAAAATAACAACGATATACATCATTGCATTTGCTGCTGTTTCTGTAAGCTGCTTTACGACCCCACTCTCTTTGAAAAGATTTCCAAGCATCAACATACCTACTAAAGGTGCTGTAGTAGGAAGTATAAGACATACTACAACTGTAACTATTATAGGGAAAAGTATCTTCTCAAGCTGTGATACAGGACGAAGCTGTTCCATCTTGATTCTCTTCTCTTCATCTGTTGTAAAGAATTTCATAATAGGTGGCTGTATAATAGGAACCAAAGCCATATATGAATATGCAGCTACAGCTATAGGTCCAAGATATTCAGTCTGTCCAAGCTTACCGGCAAGGAAGATTGAAGTAGGACCGTCAGCACCACCTATAATTGATATGGCAGCTGCTGCCTTATCGTTAAAGCCCATAAGTATTGCTATAAAATAAGCTGCATAAATTCCAAACTGTGCCGCTGCACCAAGTAAGAAAGATTTCGGATTTGCTATAAGCGGACCGAAGTCAGTCTGTGCACCTACACCCATAAATATAAGTGATGGCAATATACTCCATTCGTCCAATACATAGAAATAGTGAAGCAAACCTCCCACACCATTTCCGGAATTCTCAGGCCTTAACATTATATCAGGATAGATATTTACGAGTAACATACCAAAAGCAATTGGAACCAGCAAAAGTGGCTCAAAACCTTTTTTTATTGCCAAATATAGGAATACAAAGGCGACAAAAATCATTATCAAATTACCAAAGGTAAGATTCAAGAATGCAGTCTGAGCAATCAAATTGGATAATGTATTTAATATATAATCCATTTTTTCTCCCTCCGGATATTAGTTGATTGTTACAAGAGTTTGATTAGTTTCAACACTGTCTCCAACATTTACATTTATACTTGCAATTATACCGTCCTCAAGTGCTACTATATCATTTTCCATCTTCATAGCCTCTAACACAGCTACAACTTCACCCTTTTTCACCGCCTGATTAGGGCTAACTTTTATTCCAAGGATCTTTCCGCTCATAGGTGCTACTATTTTTACTCTGCCCTCGCTTCCACTTGCAGCAGATGCCGCCGGCTTTGCAACCGGTACCACTGGTGTCTGTGCTACAGGTACCACAGGTGTACTTGATCCACCTCTTTCTTCAACAGAAACCTCATATGACTTACCATTTACTGTAATAGTATAATTTTTCATTTTTCCCTCCACTATCTTTTAACTCTCTTTATTGAACGAACAATAAGATTTGACGCATCTGTATTACTAAACTCTGCTATAGCCGCAGTAATCACTGCAATAAGTTCTAAGTCATCAACAAGGCTTTCATGGTTTTCAGTATTTTGCGGCTCACTATTCTCTACAATATCATTAACCACCGGCTTTGCATTTTTCTTAGATTTTAACTTGTTTTCAAACACACTTATATATTTAAACAAGCTTATAAGGAATGATATAAAAATAAGTATTATAAATACTGTTCCCATTCCCAAAATTGTATTAAGTGCAGCCTTCTCCATTTTCTCTGCTAATGAATATCTTGGTGAAAAAGATACAGCCACTAAATTATTTGTTTCTTCACTTCTTCCTATTGCAAACTCAGCTTTTCCTAATGTTCCCGAATAATATAATTTAACAACATAATTTCCATCTTCATATGCTGTAGTAATTTTATCAATACTTACCAAATCACCTACTGATTCTTTGGTTATTATAAAACTGTTTATTCCTTCTGCAATTAAAGACTGACCATACTGCTGTGCATTCATACTTTCCTGAATTAATTCGCCATCATCCATCTTATAGAGTTCATGTAAAATACTCTCAGCATCTGAAGTAAGCATACTTGAAATATCTTCAGGAACTTTTTTTTTCCACATGCACAAAGTGCCATTATGATGAACACAAACAGACATAAATATAAATACTTTATTCTCTTTTTCATGTTTCACCTCTAAACTGTTCCATGCTTCTTATATGGACGATCTTCTTTCTTTGTAAAAAGCATTTCAAATGCAGCTATCAATCTCTTTCTTGTATCTGCTACTGTAATAATATCATCTACATATCCTCTTCTTGCAGCATATACTACAGAATTTTGAAGGTTCTCATATTCTTTGGTCTTTTCATCAAGAGTTGACTTTATATCCTCGCTTGAATCTATTTCCTTAGAGTATATTATCTTTACAGCTTCACCGGCATTCATCATACCCATTTTTGCACTTTCCCATGCAAATACTATATCTGCACCTATTGATTTTGAATTCATTGAAAGTGCTGCACTTCCATAAGCATCACCGACTATAAGACTTACTTTCGGTACTGTTGCATTGGCATATGCAAATGTAAGTCCTGCACCGGATTTAGGCATTCTCTTTTCACTACATTTTGTAGCTCTATATCCCTTTACATCTACCAATGTAAGCATTGGAATATTGAATGCATCACAAAAGTCTACAAACCCGGCTGCCTTATCACTTCCCTGATGAGATAGAACATTCTCAAACTCCTGTTCGATCTCACCCTTTTCATCATATAGAACTCTTCTATTTGCTACAACTCCTACAGTATTACCATTTAATCTTATAAATCCGGTAAACATCTCTCTTGCGTAATTTTTCTTTACCTCAAGCACATATCCGCTGTCTGAAATTGTATTCATTGCAAGTGCCGGATCACTTATTCTATCTATAAGTTCAGGTGTAGTTCTGTTCAAATCGTCACTACACTCAATATAAGACATATCATCTTCATTATTTGCAGGAAGTACTGAAATAAGTTCTCTTATTCCGGAAATAATTTCTGTCTCTGTTCCTATAAAATCCACAAGAGCTGTTGACTCTGACTGAAACTTTGCAGATGAAAAATCGTTTTTGTCCTGTGAATTTCCTGCAATAGCATTTGGAGAATTAACAAAAACTTTTGCCTTATCTTGTTCCATAAACACGAAATCACTCAGCCCATTGCTGATTGCCATACCGCCACCACTAAGACCAAATACTGCCTGTATCTGTGGTATCACACCACTTGCTTTTGTCTGTGCTAAATATATCTTTCCAAAGGCATCCAATGCATCAAAAGACTCTTCCAGTCTCAAACCGGCACAATCTATAAGTCCAATTACAGGTGCCCCCATCTTCATTGCCATATCATATAATGCAACTATTTTTTTAGCATGCATCTCTCCTATAGAGCCACCAAGCACTGAAGAGTCTTGACTATATACATATACCAGACTGTCATTAATCGTACCATAACCTGTCCAAACACCATCCTTTGGAGTATCCTTGTCAGATAGATTAAAATCTGTGTTCCTTGAACTTATATATGAGCCAATTTCCACAAAACTTCCGATATCTAGCAAATCTTCAATTCGTTTCATAGCAGAAACTCCTATTTGAGCCATATACAAACCTCCGTATAATTAATAAGTTGTTTTGGTCAAAATTTTTTCAACCTTGTGACAATACAATATAGTGTCACCGATATTGTTAAATACAAAACAATCTTAGTCTATTTTATAATGAAACTAATAAAAAAACAAGTGGATAAAACTGAAAATTACATTCATTTTAATAATAATCCGTTTTATTTCAAATAATTGGTAATATACTTTACTTCAAAATAAAAAGGAGACAAAAGCCTCCCTTTACTAAATATTCTTTATAATAGTCTTTACCAAACTCTCAAAAACATGTGCAACCTTATTTGCAGCCTCCGATACTTCCTCATGGCTAAGTGGCTGATCTAAAATACCTGCTGCCATATTTGTAAAGCAGGATATACCACAGATTTCTGCACCCATATGATTAGCAGCTACAGCCTCTATAGCAGTTGACATACCTACTGCATCTGCACCAAGCAGCCTTGCTAATTTTACCTCTGCAGGTGTCTCATATGCAGGACCACTAAACTGCATATATACTCCCTCTCTAAGACTTACTCCAACTTTCTTTGCAGAATCTCTCACTACATCCTGTAGTCTCTTGGAGTATACATTGCTCATATCAGGGAACCTTGTACCGAACTCACTTATATTCTCACCAATAAGTGGTGAAGGTACTATAGTTGATATATGATCTGTAATAAGCATCAAATCTCCAGGCTTATATGAAGTATTTACAGCACCTGAAGCATTAGTAAGGATAAGTTTCTTTGCTCCAAGCATTATCATAAGTCTTGTTGGAAGTACGACATCAGTTACAGGGTAGCCCTCATAATAATGCACTCTTCCCTTCATTATGACAGTCTTTACTCCCTCAACTGTACCAAATAAAAACTTGCCGTCATGTCCTGCTACTGTAGATACAGGAAAACCCTCAATACTTGAATATGGTATCTCGCACTCTACTTCCATATGCTTTGCAAACTCTCCAAGTCCTGAGCCAAGTACCAAAGCAACTTCAGGAGTAAAATCTGTAACACTTCTTATGTAGTCATAGCTTCTTTTTACCTTTTCAAATATCTTGTTCATAAAACCTCCATTCAAATGCTTATATACTGTCTAAAATACTATATCCAATAGTATTTTCAGGCATCTCTAAATCAAAATTGTCTACTATACTCGCACCTATTACTGCAAATGTATTGGTTGTATCAAGTAATTTTCCGCCATCAAATTTCTTAGAATATGACATAAAGAATACGGCCTCTCTAGTGTGATCTGTTCCTGTATGAGTTGGATCATTTCCATGGTCAGCAGTAAGTATGATTAAATCATCCTCGTTCATCTTCTCCATAAACTCACCGAGCTTTACATCAAACTTTTCTATCTCTTTAGCATATCCTATCGGATCTCTTCTATGACCCCATAGTGCATCAAAGTCTACAAGATTTGTAAAGCAAAGACCGGTGAAGTCTTCACCAGCATGTCAATAGTCTGCTCCATGCCATGTACACTTGAATCTGAATGGTATGCCTTTGTAATACCCTCTCCAACAAAGATGTCATTTATCTTTCCTATAGAAATTACGTCAAGTCCATTGTCCTTTAAAACATTGAGTGCAGTCTTACCAAAAGGCTTTAGTGCATAGTCATGTCTATTAGATGTTCTCTTAAACTCACCTTTTTTCTTGCCTAGATATGGTCTAGCAATAACTCTACCAACCTTCCACTCATCTTTCATTGTCAGTTCCCTGGCAATTTCACAGCATCTATAAAGATTTTGCAAATCAAATGTTTCTTCATTTCCACAAATTTGTAGTACAGAGTCAGCAGAAGTATACACTATCATTGCACCTGTATTTATCTCTTCTTCAGCAAGTTCTTCAAGAATCTCAGTGCCTGAAGCTGATTTATTACCTATTACTCTTTTACCACATCTTTTTTCAAGCTCATCTATAAGTTCCTTTGGGAAACCGGTGTCGGTAAATGTCTGGAAAGGCTTTTCAATTCTAAGACCCATCATCTCCCAATGACCGGTCATAGTATCCTTACCATTGCTCATCTCCTCCATTCTACAAAATCTTCCAAGTGGATTCCCTACTCCATCTTCACCCTCTACAGGATGGAGATTGTACATTCCCAGTTTTTTCAAGTTCGGAATATTCAATTTACCATAGCTTTTTACTATATGTCCAAAGGTATCGGTATTTGTATCTCCAAATCTCTCGGCATCAGGCATTGCACCAATACCCAAAGAATCTAATACTACAACAAAAATTCTCTTATATTTCTTCATATAATCTACCCCTTGATTAGCATTCCTTCCAAAGCATGTCCTTTATATCATCACTTGCAAAAGATACCTCTATAGCATTTTTAATACCTTTTAGTATCTCTTCATCATTTATCATAGATTTATTCTGCAAAAATAATATTTCATTTGTAATGCTTGTATTGCTAACCAATCTATTATCTGTATTGATAGTAGCAAGTATACCCCTCTTTAAATAATCGGAATATGGATAAATTTCATCCCTACTCACTGCCTTAGTCTGATAATTACTTATAGGACACATTTCTATACCAATACATTTATCTTTAGCCAGTTTCAAAAGCCTTTCATCATTTCTCATAGCAATACCATGTCCAATTCTTTTAGCTCCATATTCTATAGCACCTTCAATATTGGACTTTGGTCCTGCCTCTCCTGCATGAATAGTAAAACTCATGCCTAAACCTTTGGCAAAGCCAAAAAGTTCCTCAAATTCACCTATAGGATGATTTGCCTCATCTCCTGCCAAATCAAGACCTGCCACTCCACTGCCATAATATTCTCTTGCAACCTTAAACATTGCCATACTGTCTTTTATATCATGGTGAGTCATAGCACAGCATATTGCATTGCCATAAATATTAAAGAGTTTTCTTCCCTCTTCAAGTCCCTCTATTACCGCCTCAATAACATCTCTTGTATTCATAGAGTTTGATATAGACAAAAGTGGAGCAAATCTTATTTCAATATATCTTACGCCCTCAATAGATGCTGACTTCATCACATCAATAGTTGCAGCCTTTATATTCTCTCTACTATTCATAGACTCAAGTGGAATGTCAAATTTTTCAAGATATTCCACTAAACTCTTACAGTTCATATCTATAGACAATTCTTCCATAGTAAAATTTCTTCCTAAAGTATTTTCTAAAAATACTTTGGATAAAGAACCGTCCAGATGACAATGTAAATCAAGCTTTGGCAACTTTATAATATTTTCTCTATTCATATACTATCCAATATCATAAAATGCTGATTCTGCTATCTTAATGGTAGCACTTGTTCCAAGTCTGCTTGCACCGGCTTCAACCAATTCTTTAGCAAGCTCCTTGTCGTGAATTCCACCACTTGCCTTTACTCCCATACTTTCGCCTACTGTATCTCTCATAAGCTTCACATCTTCTATCTTGGCACCGGCGGTACTAAATCCTGTGGAAGTCTTTACAAAATCAGCATTTGCCTCCTTTGAAAGCTCACAAGCCTTTACCTTTTCTTCGTCAGTCAAAAGACAGGTTTCAATAATCACCTTTAATAGAGCATTCCCACATGCCTCTTTAACCGCCTTTATATCCTCTAAAACTGCAGTATATTCCTTATCCTTAAGAGCACCGATATTTATAACCATATCTATCTCGTCTGCACCATCCATCACAGCAATCTTTGCCTCAAGTGCCTTTGCCCTAGTTGACATTGCTCCCAAAGGAAATCCTACCACACTGCATATCTTTACATCACTTCCATGTAAAAGTTCCCTTACATAAGGTACATAATATGAATTCACACATACTGAGCAAAAACTGTATGCCATAGCTTCATCACATATTCTTTTTATATCTGCTTTTGTAGCATCTGCCTTTAATATTGTATGATCAAATAATTTTGTTGATAACATATTCCCCCTATCTAGACTTCAGGAATGGTTTTCCATTTGCAGCCGGTACTCTAGCACTTCCTACTACAAGTACAAGTGCTAAGATAGTAACTACATAAGGAATCATAGAAATAAGGTTTGGTGATACCACATTTCCTGCTCCAAGAAGTGCCTTGATACCATTACAAAGTCCGAAAAGCAAGCAAGCCTTAAACGCTCCCTGTGGCTTAAACTTTCCAAAAATAACTGCGGCTATAGCAATAAAACCTTGACCCACTATTACAGATGGTCTGAACTGGTTAACTGTTGCTAATGTAACGAATGCACCACCAAGACCTGCCAAAAATCCTGAAAGTATAACACAAATATATCTTGTACGATATACATTTACTCCCAATGTAGCACAGGCTTCAGGATGCTCTCCTACTGCCCTTAAATGCATACCGAATTTTGTTTTATAAAATACGAACCATATAACCAAAACAAGCAAAAAGCTCAGATATGCAACTGCATATGTTGAAAAAACATTGTATCCAAAAGATCCTGATTTGAACATACCATTAAACATCTTTGGAAGCTTTGCGGCTGTATCAAGTGCAGGCGAATCTGAGGAATTGTCAAAAATAGCCTTACATAGGAATACCGCAAGTCCCGGTCCTATGAAGTTGATTGCAGTACCTGATATAGTCTGGTCTGCAGCACAGTGTATACAAGCGATCGCATGTACTACTCCAAGTAATGCCCCGGCAAGTCCACCTGCGAAAAATCCTACCCAACCATTTCCGGTAAAATATGCTACACAAGCACCGGTAAAAGCTCCTATGGTCATCATTCCTTCAATACCGATATTTACTACTCCACTTCTCTCTGAAAAGCAGGAGCCAAGAGCTGCTAAAAGTAGTGGTGGAGTTGCAATCATTATAGCATTTATTAATAGACCTAAATCCTTTATCAAAATTTCCATTATGCCGCTCCCTTCTTTACACGATTTAAGATTATGGTTTTAAATAGACCTGATATAGCTATGAATACAATAATTATACCCATGATAATATCTACTACCTCAGCCGGTGCATTAACAAGTGAAAGTTTTCCACCACCATACTTCATTGCTCCATAGAATATGCCTGCAAATATACAACCAAGCGGATTTGATGCACCTATAAGTGCTACTGTAATTCCCTGGAAACCATAACCCTCCTGACCTGAGAACTGTGATATTCTTCCACTCATACCTAGAAGCTGTACCGCACCTCCGATACCTGCAAGTGCACCTGAAAATGCCATTGCCGTCAAGAATGATTTTCCGGTATCTATACCTGCATACTCTGCGGCACTATTACTAAATCCTACTGCTCTAAGTTTAAAGCCTAATGTTGTTTTATTTATAACAAACCAAACGATTATTGCAAATATAATTGCTAAAACAAATCCCCAGTTAGCAGCTGATGCACCTGTTGAATTCCTTATAGACTCAGGTAAAAGTATTCTGGCACTGTCTGCAACATCCTTTGTGGCCTCACCTCCACCATCTTTGTGGATTATAGTAAGATTCACTACAAAGTTTGAAAGATAGAAGGCAATCCAGTTAAACATAATGTAAGAAAGTACTTCATTTACTCCCTTTTTAATCTTTAGTACTCCAACTATAGCTCCCCATGCAGCTCCTGCAAGTGCAGCACCTATAAAACATAATGGTATATGAATGATTGCGGGTACCTTTATTAGTATGCCGATTACACAGGCTGTAAGTGAACCTACTACAAACTGTCCCTCTGCACCAATATTAAATACACCTGTTTTAAAAGAAAAAGCCACACTAAGTCCTGTAAATATAAGTGGTGCTGCATATATGAGACACCAAATCATAAACTTAGGCTTTCCAAAAATCCCTTTAATTAGCTGCCCATATGCCTCTACAGGATTAATTCTTGCCACTGCAAGCAATATAGCTCCCACAATAAAGCCTACTATTATTGATATAAGAGTATAAAAAGCACTACTTGCGAGTATATTATTCTTCTTACTCATTCTTTTTTCCTCCTGCCATCAAAAGTCCAAGTTCATTTTCATCAGCCTCATCTCCTGCCACTTCTCCGGTAATCTGTCCATCAAAAATAACCTCTATTCTATCTGATAGATTCATTATCTCATCAAGTTCAAATGAAACCAATAAAACTGCCTTATTCTTATTTCTCTGTTCCACAAGATACTTATGGACAAACTCTATAGCACCTACGTCCAAACCTCTTGTAGGATTTACTGCAATCAAAAAGTCAGAATCATTTGTAACTTCTCTGGCAATTATTACCTTTTGTTGATTTCCTCCTGAAAGAGTCTTTGCTGCCTTTTTTGAACAATCATTTGGTCTGATATCAAATTTCTTTATCATATCATTAGCATGACTTTCAATGTCAGCTTTATTTAAAATACCGTTTTTTGAGAAAGGCTCTTTTTCAAAATTTTGTAATATAAGATTCTCCGCCACACTAAAATCAAGTACCAATCCGTACTTTTGTCTATCCTCGGGTATACTTGTAATACCCATCTCAAAGCTCTGCTTAGGTGTAACATTGAAAGCATTTTGACCCAAAATTGTCACGCTTCCAGACTCCGCCTTTTTCAAGCCTGTCAATATCTCTACAAGCTCAGACTGTCCGTTACCGTCGACTCCGGCTATACCCACTATCTCTCCTCTACGAACAGATAAGCTTAAAGACTTAAGTATCTCAACATTTCTATAATCTTTAGCACATAAATCTTTAACTTCAAGTACTACTTCTCCGGGTTCTCTTTTTTCTTTTTCTACTGTAAATGACACATCTCTACCAACCATCATAGATGCTAATTCACTTTCGGTGGTATTTTTTACGTCTACAGTATTTATATACTTACCATGCCTAATAATTGTACAGGTATCTGCACAAGCCTTTATCTCTTTTAACTTATGTGTAATCAATATAACGGATTTACCGTCATTAGTAAGGCTTTTTATAATTTCAATAAGCTCTGCTATTTCCTGTGGTGTTAGGGAAGCTGTCGGCTCATCCAATATCAATGTATTGGCACCTCTATACAACACTTTAATGATCTCTACTCTTTGTTGCATACCTACTGAAATATCTTCTATCTTTGCATCAGGATCTACTGATAATCCATATTTCTCAGAAAGCTCAACTATTTTTTCTCTTGACTTTTTTAAATCAAGTACAAGTCCATTGGTATCTTCCATTCCAAGTACTATATTTTCTGTTACAGTAAATGGCGGTATAAGCATGAAATGTTGATGCACCATACCAATACCTAAATCAATTGCTCTCTGTGGTGTACCAATAACGGTCTCCTTACCGTCTATGAATATCTGTCCTGATGTAGGGTTGTATAAACCATACAAAATATTCATAAGTGTAGATTTTCCGGCACCATTCTCTCCCAAAATGGCATGTACTTCTCCTTTATGTACAGTAAGATTGATACCATCATTTGCAACAAAATCGCCAAACTTCTTGACTATGTTTTGCATTTTGACAGCTACGTCCATTTTCCCTCCTTATCATATAAAGCCTTTAGATACTATATCAGTACAATATCCTTAAATCCGTTTTTTACCAATATATTTTTAGCTTCATTCATCTCTTTTTCTGTCGGCATTCTATAATCTCTAAATTCTTTTCTAACTCCGTTTTCCCTATAGGAGATAAGCTTGTATCTGATATTTGACTTTTTAAGGAAAGGTGCTAAAGCCGCTGATGTATCATATACGGTCTTTCTAAAGTCAAATAGTTCCGGTACAATAACAGTCCTCACTTCAAATAGTTTACCTATATACGCCAAGTATAGTGCATTCTTTAATACAATATCATTGCTAAAGTCTGTTACCTTTATATGTTCCTTAAGGTCATATGCCTTCACATCAAGCATAACACCATCTGTAACATCTAAAAGTTCCTTCATCTTTTCAAAATCTATACTTCCATTACTATCTATCAAGGTACCCAGATTTTTCTCTTTACAAAGTTCAAATACCTCTCTCATAAAGTCCGGATATAACATACACTCCCCACCTGAAAATGTGACTCCCCTTATAAAAGGTATATTTTCACATATCTTTTCAAATGTTTCCCGGGAAGTTAATCTTACTATCTTTGGTGTAGCACCATATTTGCAAATTTTGATACATGTATCACAACCTATACATTTTTCAGGGTAGAATCTCACCCTATTTTCTTCATTTTTCAATGCACTCACCGGACAATGCTCTACACAATCCAAGCAGTTAATACATTTATTTCTAGTTTCAGGATTATGACAATATTTACAGTTAAAATTGCATCCTTGTAGAAATATAGCTGTACGATTTCCGGGTCCGTCTACACTACTGAAAGGTATGATTTTATTGATATCGGCACTGTGCACTAACGAACTTTCCTCTCAAGTATCTTGCCGTTGTGCTTTGCACCCATTCCAAGTGCTGTAGTATCCTGAAGTACACTTTGTCCCTTTTCAAGCTTATTTATCTCTGATTTTTTTACAAGATAACCTGTAATCCTTATCACATCTGAATCTGAAGAATAAAATGACAAATATCTGATATTCTCCTGCATAGCACCCTTTATTATATCAAGTACATATTCATGGTTTTTATGTACTGTCAGGTCTATTGGGAATATATCTCCTGTTCCTGATGGAAAATACTTATGAAATCTTGAGCAATGTTTCAAATGATCAATAAGATTCTCCGGCTCCTCGCCTATAGGAATTCTTGTTCCCGGTGATACATTTACATCACTTGCAATGCCAACCTGTGCATGCAATAGGAAATGATTATCACTTACTTCACAGTATTTATTGAAATGATTTTTATTAAAATCATCAATTATATCCATTATTTCCACAGCCAACTTATTTGCAACTTCACTATGTCCATATCTACCTTCAATATTTTCTTTTTCTAATAAAATATTTACAGCCTCAGCTAAACCTACCAATCCGAACATAGCGGAGAATCTGTTTCGGCTTATGAAGCCCTCTTTTGACAGAAAATTATTTTCAAAAAATCCACTCTCTTCTACTTCAAATCTAATTCTTTCATCCATATATCTTGCCATAATATCCATAACATATGGCAATGTATTCTTCTTAAAATCCTCCACGCCCTTCGCACGCTTTGCAATATTTCCTAAAATCATTCTTGCCAGAGTATATGAACCCCCACCTAAAGGCAGCCCATTATAGCAACTTGCTATAACATATCTTTCACTCAATTCAGATGAAAACATTTTGTGATTTGCAAAGCTTGGTTTTGCACTGTGAAGTGCTGTATTTATAGCCATAAGTGCAAATTCATCACTTGTGATATTAGGATCATACTTTAATGTGATATTTGGAACAGCCTGTTCAAGTTCAGCCTCCACTTCAAGTATTATTCTGCCTGCTAAAGTGTCTTTTGGCCCTATATTTGCATGTGAAAATGAATCTAAAATAGTTCTGTCCATATTTATAAAAAACAATCGTATCATCTTCTTGGCAAGGCCTCTGTCCATATCCTGAACAAAAGGATCCAGTAACTCATCAAGTTGTCCTACATACACTGGGAAATTTGTCACGCTTGGTACATGACGATAGAAAATAAGTAGCGAATTCAGAGCCTCATACAAGTCCTTTGGTGGCTCTAATTGAAGGAACTGACTTCCTTCTTTCATGAATTTTTCATAGTCAGGTATAATGTATCTCGGTCTTAAAGGTGCATGACCTTCAAATAAATCACATATACATTGACTATCTATATCAGCATCCAGTAGCTCCTCAAGTCCATCCGGCTTATCCAACACCTCAATTAATGAATCGGCATGGTTTGCCATATTAGCTACTTTTTGTTCATGAGTAAGGCTTACACTTTTTACAGTCTCAAGCATCTTCTCTCTTATCTCGTTTACCTTTTCAAGGCTAATATCTCTCATATTACTCCATTCTATAAGGGTATCCCCTTAAATAAATCTATGAAATTCATAGACTTATTTAAGGGGGGCAGCAAAAATGCTGCCCATTTAGAATATATACAGTGTAGAACTAATCTAAATCGTAGATATCGCCGTACTTAGCCTCAAAGTCTGCCTTATTGTTTGGAACTTTAACTTCTCCTGCTATGATCTTAGCCTTAACATCTTCTACTTCCTTAAGGAGTTCTTCCGGAAGATTTGTTGTTGTAGGTGCTATATCAACACCACCATCACTTAAACTATAAGTCTTTACACCTGACTTATATGTACCATCAAGTACAGCCTTTGTCTCATCAAATACAGCATTGTCAACTCTCTTCATAGCTGATGTAAGAATTGTCTCAGGTGCATCTTTTGACTGATCTGAGTCAACACCTATAGCCCAAATTTTCGCCTCTCTTGCTGCCTCAATAACGCCATGTCCACTGCCGCCTGCTGCATGGAATACAACATCTGCATTATTGGCTATCATATTGTTAGTAGCTGTCTTTCCTGCACTTGCATCTGCAAAGCTGTTGATATTTGCCTGTAATACATTTGCATCAGTATTAGCATCTTTAACACCTGAAATATATCCATAACCGAACTCATTCATTGTGCTGGTAGCCATACCAAGTACAAAACCTACATTATTTGTCTTTGTTGTCTTTCCTGCAATATATCCTACAAGGTATGAAGCCTGTGCCTGCTCAAACATAAGGCAAGCCACATTGTCAAGTTCTATTGATTGATCATCTACTATAGCGAACTTCTTATCAGGATTCTTTGCTGCCTCTTCTTTAAGTGCATCTGCCAACTGATAACCTATACAGATGATAAGATCATAATCATCATCTACAAACTGCTCAATATTTGGCACATAATCTGCATCTGTCTTAGATTCGAGATACTTTGCCTGTACCCCAAGTTCCTTCTGTGCTCTCTGAAGTCCTTCCCAAGCTGACTGGTTGAAAGAACCATCATTAACACCACCTACATCAGTTACCATACCGATTTTGTAATCTGTTGAAGCTTTTTCTGCTGAACCCTCTGTTTTAGCACCATCTGTCTTAGCTGAAGAACATGCCACAAGTGAAAGTCCCATAAGTGTTGCCATAGCGATAGCCAATAATCTTTTTTTCATTTTTCCTCCTTAAAAACGAACATAAACATTACATATAAATATCCATTTAAGTATATCGTATAAAGCACTTGTAATCAAGTTGTTATATTTAAATAACATGTTAATTACTTTTTATCATTAAATTACTACATGTTTTGAATATTTTTTAACTAACTTTTATACTCAATATCATTATTTATTTTTTCTTTTTTATCATTGTTCTGATAGCTTCAACTGCAGTCTTTATAGCACCACTGGTATCATGTACCTGCTCATTACTTAGACCTTTTTTTGCTCTTTCCTGATTTGCAATAACCAGGAATATTGATCCCATCTTAACTCCCAGATAGGATGCCACTGTAAAAAGTGCTGCTGACTCCATTTCTGAAGCCAATGTTCCAAGCCTTAACCAAGCTTCCCATTTGTTTACAAGTTCATAGCTTACCGGCTTATTCTCAGGCTCATGCTGACCGTAAAATGCATCTTTACACTGTACAACTCCTATATGTGACTTAAAGTTTAAATTATCAGCAGCTTCTTTCAACGCACTGATTACTTCAAAATTAGCTACTGCCGGAAATTCTATAGGTGCATACTCCCTACTGGTTCCCTCCATTCTAATAGCACCATTTGCTATTACCAGATCTCCACCGCATACATCTAATTGCATTCCACCACAAGTTCCTACTCTTATGAAAGTATCCGCACCACATCTTACAAGCTCCTCAAGTGCAATAGCAGATGAAGGACCTCCTATACCTGTAGATGTCACCGACACCTTCTCTCCCTCCAAGTAGCCTGTGTAAGTTACATACTCTCTGCTGTCTGCCACAAGCTTTGCATCATCAAAATACGCTGCAATCTTCTCACATCTTTTAGGATCTCCCGGAAGTATCACATACTTACCGATATCGCCCTTAGCTACGCCAATATGATATTGAACTCCTGCTCCTTCAGTATAATCTATCATATTTTTATCCCCTTCTATTTTATAAAAATATTATATATATCAATTCAAAATTTTACAATCAAAATTATAAATACATAGTAAAAAAACCTATATTCCTGTGAATATAGGTTAAAATTAATATATATTTAGAATATTCTCCATGCAACAATGAAGTTATTTCTCCACCAGCCTGACATACTGCTTCTCTTTACTCTACCTCTTGAAGATGAAGCATCTATTACTTCACCACCTCCGGCAGCAATACCTACATGACCTGAAACCACTACAATATCTCCTGCCTGTATATCAGAGAATGAACTTATTCTAGTATATCTTCCCGGATTTCTCCAACCCGATGATGTAAGATATGATTGACCTACTCCCATCTGCTTTAAAACCCAGTACACGAATCCTGAACAGTCAAAGGAATCTGAACCCTTTGCCCCCCATACATATGGACTACCAATTTTTGAAGATGCAATACTTATCATGTTTCCAACACTACCTGAATATGAACCACCTGAAGAAGAACCGCCCGAACTTCCTCCGGAATCACCTCTGGAAGGTCCGTTTATACCACCGGAATTCAATTTTGCAAATGTCTGTGCTCCGGCTCTACCGTCTGCTGAAAGCCCATTATTACTTTGGAATCTCTTCAATGCATTCTCAGTTATTTCCCCAAAATATCCTGTGGCATTATCCTCATTCAAATATCCTGCCTTTGCCAGGAGATTTTGAAGTCTGGTAACCTGCTCATTTTGATCACCCAAGCTTAGTCCATTTGCCTTTGCTTCACTTGAAAGTATAATCGCTCTTGTAGATGGTCCCAAGTATCCGTCCACTACAAGGTCATTCTTTGACTGAAATAATCTTACAGCAAGTTCTGTATCATTTCCATAAGTACCGTCAGGACTTGTAGTAAGATATCCTAACTCGAAAAGTCTGTTCTGTATAGCCTGTACAACCTCACTGTGTTCACCTAAAGAAAGGGTATTTGCTTTTATTTCATCAGAATACAGCAAGTTCATAGTCTCGCTTCCAACTTTTCCATCCTCACCTAAAGAGTTGACTTTTTGAAGCTTCAATGCAGCCTCCTGAGTCTTTTCATCGTAATTACCAGTTATCATTTCTGCTGAAGCCAGATATCCCAGCTCGTACAGACGATGCTGTATTCTTTTAACATCCTCACCAACATCACCAAGCTTTGCTGCATAATGCTTTGCATTGGCATCCATCAAAAGCGGCAATGTAGAAGGTCCAATAATACCGTCTTGTGCAAGACCATTCTGTCTTTGGAAAATCATTACTGCTGATTTTGTAACATGTCCAAAGTAATCTGTTGGCTCATCATTATCCATGAATCCAAGTTGCATAAGCCTTTCCTGGACTTTGGCAATATACGAATGTTGTACGCCCTCTTCCAAAGTTCAGGTCTTGGTTCCTCAGTTTCAACTGTAATATCAAGTGAAGGGAACTCATTTCCGGCCTTCTCCATAGGCATAACCTGTGCGGCCGCCACTTGCTCTACTGTAGTGGTTTCAACTTCAGATGAAATACTTGTATTTGTAGCAACACTTCTTGCACTCTTTCCTGTAGAAGACACTCCAATAATAGCTGCTATAGCTACTACTCCTATCACTCCTCCGGCCATTAATTTTTTACTTCTATCCATATCCTGTATGGCTTCTACTTTATCTTTTACACTTCTTAAAAATTCATTCTTTTTTTTCTTGCTCATCTTTTCTTCCTTGTCAAAATTTATATGCTCTCTTTTAAACATCCTGCCAACTTTGCAAACTCTTCTAAAGTAAGAGCTTCACCTCTTATCTTTTCAGACTTTCCAAGCAATGACAAAGCGTGAATTATCTTCTCCTTTGAAAAATTTAATCCCTCAAAATTAGTCAGTGAATTTACCAAAGTCTTTCTTCTTTGATTAAACCCTGCACGAATAATCTGAAACATCAATTTTTCGTCCTCTGCTTTTACAGGTTTATCTTTATAAATATCTAATCTTATTACGCTTGAGCCGACCTTAGGTCTTGGAATAAAACAATTCGGAGGAACAAATGCTACCACGTATGGATCCGAATAATACTGTACTGCCAAAGACAATGCACCATATTCCTTACCACCCGGTAATGCTTGCATCCTATCTGCAACTTCCTTTTGAATCATAACTGTAATGCTGTCTATATGTGTATGTGATTCCAATACATTCATGATAATCGGTGTTGTAATGTAGTATGGTAGGTTTGCAACTATTCTGATGTTCTCAAACTCTCCAAATTTTTTCTTACATTCATCAATCAGATTCTCTAAATCTATTTTTAGAAAATCAGCATTTATTATACTTATGTTTTTGTGATTTGCCAATGTTTCATTTAAAATAGGTAATAAATTTTTATCAATCTCAACTGCTACAACCGCCTTGGCTGTATTTGCAAGGTATTGTGTCAATGCACCTATTCCGGGACCTATTTCAATCGCCAAATCATTTTCACCAAGCCCTGAGGCTAAACATATCTTATCTAAAAACATGAGTATCTATCAAAAAAATTTTTGACCAAACTTCTTTTTGAAAGTTAAAAATCATATTTTTTTTAATCATCTCTATGGTATTTGCCGGATTAGCAATATTTGTCATTTCAATCTCCACAACTCTTACAGTGGTAATAATGAAAAATCATTATTTCATCTTCGGATACAATCTTCTGGCATTTTCAAAGGACTGCTCTATAATAAAATCCCTTGAAACTCCTTTTATCTCACTTATTCTGTCTATAATATAAGTTAAGTTTAAGGATGAATTTCTCTTTCCCCTATTTGGTACAGGTGATAGATATGGACAGTCAGTTTCTAGCACAAAATCTCTGAATGAAATATCTTTTATTGTATCTTCAAGTTTTTTTGCATTCTTGAATGTGGAAACACCACCAATACCCAAAACATATCCAAGTTTTATAAACTCCTTTGCCATTTCCTGACTATAGGAATAGCAATGTATGACTCCCTTAACACCTTTATATTCCCTTAAAATATCCAATGTATCTTTTGCCGCATCTCTGGAATGAATAACTACAGGCAAAACATGTCTTTTTGCTAAATCAAGCTGTGCAATAAAGCACTTTCTTTGAATATCTCTTGACGGCTCATCATAGTAATAGTCAAGTCCTATTTCCCCTACAGCCACGACTTTCTCATCTGAAAGCATATCTTTCAATGTCGAAATACTTTCCTCATCTAATTCTTCACTTGAAGATGGATGTATACCTACAGCTGCATAAACAAATGGATATTTCCTTGTCAGCTCAAGGCTTGATCTTGAACTCTCCATTGAAGCACCTATATTTACAACTCTCTTTATATCATTTGCCTCAAAGCTTTTTAAAAGCTCATCTCTATCATCTTCAAATGCCTCATCATCATAATGGGCATGTGTATCTATTATATAAAATTCTTCTTTTTTGTCCATGTAATATTTTCTTAAAATTTATGTAATATTTTTATCTCAACAAATTTTTTTCAAGAGAACCAATACAAGTAAATGTACAGGATAAAAGAAATAAAACAGATATTTAAAGCTCTTTCCCTTTTTACCATTGTACATATTTATAGGTATCAGACTAAAAATAGCCGGTGGTTCAAATGAAAACACAAGTGCAGTAGCGACATTTTTATATATTATCCAGTCTCTAAACAAGTACATACAGGCAACTGCTAATGGACCGATATAGACATAGTCACATCTACAAATCCAAGCAATAAAGCAACCTATACCTACAAAAATTATACTGAAATCAGGATACTTCCTCATCATATGCATCATTATCACGCAAATGAGTAGTGACCACATCACATTCTGATGATAAAACTCCAGTATATGCCCCCAAAATACCAAATCAAAAGGTATTTCAGATAATACTGCAAAAGCTGCTATTCTAATTATATATTTTTTTATGTCCTTTGTGTGAACAAATCCTTCAACCAGCAAAAACAGATATATAGGAAATGATATGCGACCTACCATTATGGATATATGATACAATCTTACAGATATGCTACTATTAAACAAGATAAATATAAATCCACTTGCTCCTATATGGTCTATAAGCATTGTCAGCATTGCAATATACTTTAATGCTGCAGAAGAAAAAATTTTAAAATTAATTTTTTTCAATACTTTTCCCTTTATTATTATTTTAAAATTAGGGAAATGCTAAGAAAAGCATTTCCCTAATATATTATGCTATCTCCGCACCTGTTTTAATATTTTTTTCAGGTGATACCAATACTGCATTTCCGGCATCATCTTCTGCCATAAGTATCATACCTTGACTTTCAAGCCCTGCAATCTTTCTAGGTGCAAGATTTGTCACCACCAAAACCTGCTTTCCTAGCATATCCTTGGCAGAGTACCACTGCTTGATACCACTTAGTATCTGCCTTGTTGTACTTCCAATCTGTACCTGTGAACATAATAGTTTCTTTGACTTCGGAACTTCTTCGCATTTTACCACCTGTCCAACCTGTATCTGAAGCTTTGCAAAGTCATCATATTCTATGGTAGCCTTAGATTCTACATCTATACCGTCTACTACTTCTTCCTTCTCTACACTCTGTGTATTAAGGTTTAAAGCCTCCACTTGCTTTAATACTTCTTCTAAATCCAGTCTCTTAAACAATATTTCAGGTTCTTCCACTACCTTTGTACCACTCATAAGAAGTCCGAATTTGTCCATATCCTCTAGACTTCTCTTATTTGTTCCGAACATATCCAAAATTTTCTCAGAAGTTTCAGGCATAAAACTATATAGTAATGACGCACCTATAGCAATAGACTCTGACAAATTGTAAAGTACTGTTTGAAGTCTTTCCTTTTTGTCCTCTTCCTTTGCAAGTATCCATGGTGTAGTCTCGTCAATATATTTATTGCATCTCTTAAACAATGTCCATATCTCTGTAATAGCATCTGCAACACGAAGTTCAGACATCTTCTTTACAACCTTTTCTACAGACATAAGTACTACGTCTTTCAAGTCTGTATCTATTTCAGTAGCTCCCGCTACGCTCTCATCCTTTGCATCAGTCAATATACCACCAAAATACTTATTTGTCATAGATATGGTTCTACTAACAAGATTTCCAAGTACATTTGCAAGATCAGAATTAAACCTCTCTACCATTAAATCCCAACTGATAACTCCATCATTATCAAATGGCATTTCATGCAATACAAAATATCTCACCGCATCTACACCAAAGAAATCTACCAAAGTATCTGCATACAGCACATTTCCCTTGGACTTACTCATCTTCCCTTCACCCTGCAAAAGCCATGGATGACCAAACACCTGCTTTGGAAGCGGTAAATCAAGTGCCATAAGGAATATAGGCCAATAAATAGTATGGAATCTAATAATATCCTTACCTATCAAATGAAGGTCTGCCGGCCAGAATTTCTTAAATCTGTCACTGCTGTTTCCATCTACATCGTAGCCAATACCTGTAATATAGTTTGAAAGTGCATCAAGCCAAACATAAGTGACATGCTTTGAATCAAAATCAACCGGTATTCCCCAAGTGAAACTTGTTCTGCTTACACAAAGGTCCTGTAGTCCCGGTAAAAGGAAATTATTCATCATTTCATTTTTTCTTGAAACCGGTTGAATAAACTCAGGATGCTCATTTATGTGCTTAATAAGTCTATCTGCATATTTACTCATTTTAAAGAAATAAGCATCTTCCTTTGCAGGATAAACTTCACCTCCACAATCAGGACATCTTCCTTCTACAAGCTGAGAATCTGTGAAGAATGATTCACAAGCAGTGCAGTACATACCCTCATAAAATCCCTTATAAATATCTCCCTGATCATAAAATTTCTTAAATATCTTTTGAACCTGTTTTTTATGATCTTCATCCGTAGTTCTGATAAATTTATCATATGATGTGTTCATCATATCCCAAATTTTTCTTATCTGACCTGCGGCATTGTCTACATACTCCTTTGGAGTGATACCTGCATCCTTTGCTTTATTCTCTATCTTTTGACCATGCTCATCTGTACCAGTTTGAAAAAAAACTTCAAGTCCTTCCTCTCTTCTAAATCTAGCTATAGCATCCGCTAAAACTATCTCATATGTATTACCAATATGCGGTTTTCCTGAAGCATATGCAATGGCAGTTGTTATATAATATGGTTTCTTACTCATTTATCATTCCACCTTCTTATAGTTTGTATTATATTCAAAATCCGAAGAAATTGTTTCTCTATTAAGCTTACTATCTATCTGCTGCAATTCCTGTAGATATATGCTCTATAATATTAATCATTTTTACATTCAACTGCTGAAAACATCGCCCATGCAGCAAGCATTGTAACTGCAGTTTTTTATTCTTCTTAACTTATATCTCCTTGTATTAAGGCAGTCTTTTTTTGATCCAACGATTTATTTTTACAAGAGCACTCATCAAAGTGTCCATCTCTACATCGCCCATATTTTCAAGCATAGACTTAACCATTTCATCATTAAACTCTTCATATTTTAGGAATGCCCTCTCACCCTTTTGTGAAAGGTTTACCAAAACCACCCTCTTATCCTTTTCAGATCTTTCCTTTACAACATATCCCTTTCTTACCAGGCTATTCATTGAAATAGTTAATGTACCGAAAGTGACTGTCAATTCCTTGGCAATCATTGACATACTCTTTTTAGTATTCATACCTATCGCACTTATAACATGTATATCATTATTGGTCAAATCCTTAAATTCAGTGGTACTGAGAGCACTCTCCTGATACTCAAGTATATCATTAAATAACTTTACAAGGATTATTTTAAATTCCTGTGAACCTTTCAAAATACTCTTCCTTTTTGCAACAAATTTAAAAATCTGTCACCTAATTTATCAAGCAAGTATTATACTAGATTTATCAAAGAATATCAAGCTTCCTTACCGTTCCAACAATATGTACACAGCTTACATGGGCTTATACCTATGGATTCGATAAGATCATCCAGTCTGTGAAATCTTAAACTTGAGAAATTTTGAATTTTTCTTATCTCTTCCACCATATCTTTATAATTTTTACTGTCAGGATCAGCATAATCAAAAAGTATCTCCTGATTTACATTTTCTCCTTCCCTATCTCTTATTATTCTTCTGGTAATGAGGTCGTAGTCGGATTTGGATCTTGAAAAGTTGAGATATTTACATCCAAACAAAAGTGGTGGACAGGCAGGCCTGACATGCACTTTCTTTGCACCGGAATTATATAAAAACTCTGTAGTTTCTCTCAGCTGTGTACCCCTGACTATGGAATCATCTATCAGCAATATATCATTATCATATATCAATTCCTGTACAGGTATAAGCTTCATCTTAGCTATCAAGTTTCTCTGACTTTGATTGGTGGGCATAAAAGATCTAGGCCATGTAGGGGTATATTTTATAAAAGGCCTGGCAAAAGGTATACCTGATTTATTTGCATAACCTATGGCATGAGCTGTACCGGAATCCGGTACTCCTGCTACAATATTAGCATCTACATCATCTCTTTTTGCTAAAAGTTCGCCACATTTATATCTCATTTTCTCTACATTTACACCCTCATATGAAGCTGTAGGATAACCATAGTATACCCATAGGAAGGAACATATCTTCATATCATTTTTAGCAGGCGATATTTCTCTAACTTCATTTGGCGTAATAAATACTATCTCTGAAGGACCAAGTTCCTTATAAAAGCTATATCCCAGGTTCAAATATGCATGATTTTCAAAAGTTATACAAAAAGTATCTTCTTTGTGGCCTATAACAAGAGGCGTTCTGCCAAATCTGTCTCTAGCAGCGTATATTCCCTCCTTTGTCAAAAGTAATATACTCATAGAGCCTCTTATAATGTCTTGCACATATTCTATACCCTCTTTAAATGAAGGCTTTGATGATATCAAAGTTGCAATCAACTCATTATCATTTATACGCCCCCCACTCTGTTCTTGAAAATGCACCCTGCCGTTTGTATAAAGTTTTTTAATTATTTCATCACGATTGTCTACTTTACCCACTGTAGTTATAGCATAGCTTCCAAGATGTGATTGTATCAAAAGTGGCTGTGGATCTTCATCAGAAATACATCCTATACCCATAGGGCCTCTAAGATCTTCCACGTCTTTTTCAAACTTTGTTCTAAATGGTGAGTTTTGAATATTATGAATCACTCTATTAAAATACTCCCCATCAAATACTGCCATTCCTCCACGCCTTGTTCCCAGATGCGAATGATAATCCACTCCAAAAAACAAATCCATAACACAATCATTTTTACCTACTACACCAAAAATACCGCCCATGTTTTTCCTTCCTGATATAAGCACAAAAACAGATATAGAATTTCTATATCTGTTTAAAATTTATTTATTGATTGAATACTTCCTTAGCAAGGGATACAACATTTTCCTTTGTAAATCCAAACTTCTTAAATAACAGATCCTGTGGTGCCGAAGCTCCAAAAGAATTCATAGAAAGTACTCTTCCATCAAGACCTGTGTACTTGTCCCATCCAAAACCTGACAATGCCTCTATTGCAACTCTGTTTCTAACAGCTCTTGGCAGAACTTCTTCCTTATATTCCTTACTCTGATTCTCAAAAATATCCATACATGGCATACTTACAACTCTTGTAGAAATACCGTCATTTTCAAGCTCTACAGCTGCATCAACAGCAAGAGAAACCTCTGATCCTGAGGCTATTAAAATCATATCAGGAGTGTTCTTTGAAGCCTCTTTTATAATATATCCACCATTAAGCGCTTTCTTTCCGCTGCCATTAAGCTGTGGCAGATTTTGTCTTGTAAGAACAATAGCTGTAGGTGTGCTCTTTGAAGACATTGCTGCATACCATGCTGCAATAGTTTCTCTAGCATCTGCCGGTCTAAATGTATTAAAGTTTGGTAATGATCTAAGCATAGCAAGCTGCTCAATAGGCTCATGTGTAGGTCCGTCTTCACCTACTCCTATAGAGTCATGTGTGAATACAAATATAGTAGGTATATTCATAAGCGCTGACAATCTTGCCATAGGCTTTGTATAATCGCTAAATACAAAGAAAGTTGCACAATATGCTCTTAATCCGCCATGCAACACAATGCCGTTGGTTATAGCAGTCATTGCAAACTCTCTTACACCGAAATGTATATTTCTACCAGAGAAATCATCCTTTGACATATAACCTACGGACTTCATTTCAGTCTTATTTGAAGGCGAAAGGTCAGCAGAACCGCCTACAAGATTTGGGAATATATCCTTTAATCTGTTTATAATACTTCCTGAAATATTTCTTGTAGCTGCCGGTGCATCATCCCAACTCCAGAATTCCTCATTATCTATTAGAGCTGTATTTATTTCAGAATGATAGTTATCCCAGTCCTTTGCTTCCTGTGGATACTTGCTTGCGTATTCTTTAAAACGCTCATTCCACTCTTCTTCCAACTTTGCATTCTTTTCATTTATTGCTTTAAAGTTTTCATATACATCTACATCAACATCAAAACTCTTCTCAGGGTCAAAACCAAATCCTGTCTTTAATGCAGCCAAAGCTTCACTTCCAAGAGGCTCACCATGTACTCCTGCAGTTCCTTGCTTCTTACCTGCACCATAACCTATGATAGTATTTATCTTAATAAATGAAGGTCTGCTCTTATCCGCTTTAGCCTCTTCTATAGCCTTTCCTATAGCTGCAGTATCATTGCCATCCTCTACCTCTATAGTTTGGAATCCAAAAGCTTTCATTCTATCTACTACATTCTCTGTAAACGCTATATCTGTACTTCCCTCTATAGATATACCATTTGAATCATAAAATACTATAAGTTTTGAAAGTCCAAGTGTTCCTGCAAGTGAAAATGCCTCTGATGAAATACCCTCCATCATACATCCATCACCACCAAGAACATAGGTATAGTGATCTACAATATCAAAACCGTCCTTATTGAATACATTTTCCATATGTGCTTCAGCCATAGCCATACCTACAGCCATACCCATACCTGCTCCAAGTGGACCTGTAGTAGCTTCCACACCTATTGTATGACCATACTCAGGATGTCCCGGAGTTTTTGAGTCCAACTGTCTAAAACTCTTTAAATCTTCCAAACTCAAATCACCATATCCAAACAAATGGAATAGAGAATATAAAAGCATAGAGCCATGTCCTGCAGATAGAATAAATCTGTCTCTATTCTTCCAGGAAGGATTCTTTGGATTGTGCTTCATATGATGGGCAAAAAGTTCATATGCAATAGGTGCCGAACCTAATGGCAATCCCGGATGACCCGATTTTGCTTTCTCTATACCATCCGCACTTAAAGTTCTTATGGTATTTACTGATTTGATGTCAATATTACTCATTTATATGCTCCTTTTCACATAATATTATGATTTTATAGTTCATAAGATATAAATTCTAAACTCTAATGCATTCTATTGTACCACAATATAATAAATTATAAAATGTCTTGCAAATAGTATTTTTCTTTGGTAAAATGTATTCGTTATGGATTTTGCAAGGGTTTTTCCCGATTGTGATGAAGTCCAATCCAAAATAATTATAAATTTTTATAATTAAAGTCAAAGGAGGTGTAACCGTGGCAAAATGTTCAATATGCGAAAAAGCTGCTCATTTTGGTAATGCAGTAAGCCATTCTCATAGAAGATCCAACAAAATATGGAAGGCTAATGTCAAGTCCGTTAAAGTCAAAACAGAAGGTGGATCTAAGAAGATGTATGTATGTACTTCATGTCTTCGTTCAGGTTTTGTAGAGCGTGCTTAGTTTATATTAGAGAATACGTATTTTTAAAGAACAAAAAAGGGGCTGTCGGGAAATACTGAATTTTAATCCCTACAGAACGAAATAGAAATATCCTGACAAATACAAGGCGTTTTGGCTTTGCGACTTTGTCAGGATATTTTACTTTTCTATAATACTGGCTATTTTGGGGCATAAAACCCCCTTGGCTGAAATTTTGCTTTTGCATTTTTTACTATGCTGTTTTCTCCTGTAGTTTTCCTTCAAATTTCTTTAGTTTGGCATAGAGAAAACGATGATATTTATTTATATTTCTTCCTATTGCAAAAAGCATAAATTCTTTATAAACCTTATCTGAAGTACGATAGTTAAAAGCGTCGGAAATCTTCATTCTCTTTAATATCTCCAAAATGACCTTCTGTTTGAATAGAGCGTATCTGTCGTTTCAGAATACCTTTTTCACTCTGTATGTTAGCATGTGACTTCTCTCGGAGCTCTTCCCATACTTCATTGATCTTCATTACTTTATTCTTATCAATATCTTTATCAGGATTATACTTGTATAAACATTTAGACTTATGTTCACATCCACTACAGTCTGAACATCCATATACTTCATATGTTTGTGTATAACCATTCTGTTCTTTCTTTTCTGTGTTGATATGTCTCAGTTCACGGCCGTCATGACAGATATAGACTTGCTCATCCTCAAATACTGTTGTCTTCATGTTGTAGTATTTACCTATATCTTTACTGTATGCTCTTGTTTTTTTCGTTTTTCATGAGTCCTGTAGTTTTATATAACTATCTATCTTATTTTCTTTTTAGATATAAGAGATTTTTCTCACTACAATAGCCGCTATCTGCCGTAACTTCTTCAAGCACTTCTCCAAATGCTTTCTTATGCTTTTCAAGGACAGGAATCAGTGTGTTATAGTCTGTACGATCATTACTTACATAACTATGTACAATAAAATAATTCTCTACTGCTATCTGTACATTGTATGCAGGCTTTAGCTGCCCATTCAGCATATGATCTTCCTTCATTCGCATAAAAGTTGCTTCCAAATCAGTTTTGGAATAGCTGTTTCTATCTTTTCCCATAATTTCAAAGCATTCTTTATAGCTCATTAATCGCTGTCCACAATGCTCAAGTTCTTCATATAGTTGTTGAAGTTTTGGCTTTCTCTTACCCTTTCCGTTAACAAATACAATACCTTCTCCGTCAGCAATAGCCATAAGGTTTTTCTGTAGCTTAAGCATTTCAAGAGGCGAGCAGTTATCAATCTCTATAATACGGTTATTAGATAGCTTTTTATGTTTTGTAATCTTTCTTTTTCTATTCTTTTTCAATAACATCTCTAACTTTATCAATTCCGTCAATTACAAACATTTGTGCATTTCCAAGCTCGTACTTCTCCCCAAAACCATTATCTTGTAAAAAAGAATTATATTCTGAATAAAGCTTATCGATAGAATCCAGAAGACCTGCTAGATGATAATTAATACTTCCACGCCATACAAAAGTATAACGATTAGCATTAGCTTCTATTTTTGTTCCATCAATAAACAATTCTTTTAATGTTACAAGCCCTTCTTTTTGTAATCGTCTCATAAACTGATAATTTAAGTCGTCTAGGATATTTGAAGTAAGTTTCTTACCTTTAAAATCATAAAAAGCATCTCTTTTAGGCTTCCTCCCTTGAGTAAGCCAGATAAAAGCAATATCCCTTTCGCATAAATCTACAATACGATCAATAGAACGAATTCCTCGCATATTTGCATAAGTAATAACTGCATACATCATGATAGGGTTATACCCTGTTCTTCCCTTGTCCGAACAATTGGCTAACAGTCCGGAAAAATCTAAATCCTCCATAACTTTTTTTAGGGTATAGACTGGATCGTCATCGGGTAAACTCAATTCATAGAAGCTAAAGTTGATTTTCTGTGTCAAGCATAAATGATTATGTCCCAAAATAATTAATTTATAAGCCCCCACAAAGGGGCTTTTATTATGCACTTTTTATGTCTTCTTCAATTCTGTGTGGCTGTGAGTGTGCGAATTTATTAAAGGCATCCAATCTCCAAGGATGGTTCATTGGAGGTATATAAGGCTTTCTAGGCTTTGGCTGTTTGTAGTCAGCGTCCAAGTCCTTAGATTTATGCTCATGAGCCGGTATTTCTTCCAGTGCATAAATATCTTTGTCATTTACGCACGCAAACATAGACCTATCAAATGCCTTGATAAGCATAACCTTGGTACCTTTTCGATAATGGGTCTGCAATCCTTTATTATCTATCATCTTATAAAATTTCTTCTCGAATTGAATCGCATGTCCGGCATCAACAGTTCTCTCAGTTAAAACCGCCAAAGTAAAATTTATTTTTTCTTTAGATGGTTGCGTTTCAAAGACAGATTTGATACCATAAAGTGGAAGTGAGAACTTCTCATTGAATTCTTTTATGTAGTGGTAAATGAATTCATTGGCTTTATTGATATCGGTTACGCCTGCGAGCCTTAGCTCAATAGGCAGGCGTGACTGTAAGGTTTGATTCAATCGTTCTATACGTCCTTTAGCCTGTGGTACGCTGCTTGATTCAAGCTGTGTGCCAAGTTGCTTACAGGCGTATGCAAACTGTGTATAGGTGTCTTTGTCGTCAGATAAGGCACCTTTTTTCTTGTAAGTAAATACAGTTCGTTTATCAGTAAGAAACTTATAGGGAATACCATAATCAGTAAGAATCTGCTCAAATACATGGTAGTATCCATTAAGAGTTTCTTGAGTATCAAACCATGCACCTGTGACAACACCTGAGGCATCATCAATAGCCAAATGTAGATGCCATATCTGTCCCGGCACCCATTCATAAGGGGTAGCATCCATCTGAAGCAATTCACCAAAATAAGCACATCTTGGACGACGACTGTGAGCATCTTCAACTGCTACTAAGTTAGCTTGTATCTGTGATAATTCCCTTTTTGATGTTGCAGCTTCCTTCTTAGCTCTGAGAGCTTGCTTAATGCGTCTACGCTTAGCTTTTGTAGCCTTTGGGGATAGAATGTACTCTGACTCCAAAATACTCATTACAGAGGAAGAAGAGATACTTATGCCTTCATGCTTTTTTAGAAGCTCTGTAAAGTGTTCAAAGTTAGCTTCGTAGTATTTAGTTCTGTATAGATCAAGAACCTGACTTCTGATATCAGGGCAGATAGTGGTAGCCGGCTTTTTGCCTCTGTTACCATGAATAAAGAATGCCTTACCATCTTTAATATAACCCTGTATCATACGGTTTATATGCCTTTTGGTGCATCCTAGGATAAGAGCGGCTCTATCCTTGTTGGCTGTATCTGGGTGATCTACCAGACCTTTGATAACATCATACTTTCTTTGTTCATCCATTGATAAAATAACCTTTCTGATAAGTCAGTTCCTCCTAGTGTTAGAATATATAAAAATAGTATTCTACCATAAGTGGGACATTTTTTTATTTGTGGTATACTAGGACTTTATCATTTATGGCTTATATTCATAGAAGCTAAAGTTGATTTTCTGTTGACCTATTTCAAAAAAAGTCGTTATAATAATTAACTGTAAGCATAGTTACATTATAACATGTAACGGAGAAAGATGGTTATCGTTAGCCATCTTTTTTTATGTAAAAACTTAGGGTGGTGTGACTCATTTTGAGCCACACCACCCTTTCTTATGACTATCATTTCCCGACAGCCCCTTTTTTATTATTTAGATTATTTTACTGAATTCTCATAGTCCGCTATAAACTTCTTGATACCTGCATCTGTAAGTGGATGACTTAGCATTGACTTGAATACAGAGTATGGCACTGTAGCTATATCCGCCCCTGCCTTGGCACACTCTATTACATGCATATTGTTGCGTACAGAAGCTGCTATAATCTCTGTCTCAATACCATGTACCTCAAATACCTCTACAATATCTTCTATTAAATCCACTCCATTAGTTCCCACATCATCAAGTCTTCCAAGGAACGGAGAAACATAAGTCGCACCTGCTCTTGCTGCCAATAGTGCTTGAAGTGGTGTAAATATTAAAGTACAGTTAGTAGCGATTCCCTCTTTACTGAGTACTGCTATTGCTTTTAAACCCTCATCAGTCATAGGAATTTTTACAACCATATTCTTATGGATCTTTGCAATCTCTCTACCCTCTACTACCATATCCTCAGCCTTTGAAGTAGTTGCCTTTACTTCGCCACTTATAGCACCGTCCACTATATCAGTGATTTCTTTGATAACATCTTCAAACTTTCTTCCTGACTTTGCAACAAGTGAAGGATTGGTTGTAACTCCTGCTAACACGCCCCAAGATGCGATTTCTCTGATCTCATCCACATTCGCAGTATCAATAAAAAACTTCATAAATTCACCTCACATATATTATTTATTCTATTTTACCACTTCTATATATTATTTCAATTCATTTTGTATATGATATTAGACTTAATTTATAGGAACAATCCATTTGCAAACTCCGTATTCAATAGTTTCATCACTTTCTGAATAAATAAAATATAAATAATCAGATATATCTGAGCTTATTCTATAATAATCCGCATTATCAATCTCAAAAACAGGCTCTCCCAAATAATCTTTTATCTGCATCTTATTTAAGTATTCATTCTCATTCGGTAATAAACCCAAATTATATAACAACTCACCACCGTTAATATCTTCTTTATTTGGATGCACAGAAATTGCTGATACTTCAAGTTCACCCGATCCGTTATTTTTTTAGGGTGTTAGTTTAAATGATGTGTAACTATTTTCATCACCATAAGTATAAATATATTCTAAATCATCTTTTTCTTCTTTTTTATCAGGCTCTCCATTCCTCAGTATCAAGGTTTCTTCATCAGATCCAAGTCTAATACGATTATAAAATAGTCTATCGGCATATATAGCATTATTAAATTCCAATAATTCATGATAATAGCTTTGATTTTCTTTCATGTACTCAAAGTTTATGTTTTTTTGTAATAAGCTTTCTCTGCTTATTATATCGACTACTTTTTCCTCTATTCCTTCTACATACTCTTTTGGAATATTAACTACTATTTTTATATATGAAATGTATTCATTTTCAAGCATCAATAACATCTGTTATTAAATTTAAATGTATTAAAATAAGGAGAATGATACAAAGGATTCTCAGATAATTTCAGTTGTTCAGCCTTCTCATATATTTCATCATATTCTAAAATGAGCCCGGTACCTCTTTCTGTATTTTCTATTTTTGCATCCTTTATTTCAAGATAAGCTGCCAATATAGGCAGCTTATTTATCACACTCTTAATTCTATCACTGTCAGCATTTTTATCAATTGATAGTTCATGTAAATTTGCATAAGGAAAATAGTTTTTTTCTGCTGAAACTTTTTGAATCACCTGATTTCTCTGTGCTTTTACAGCAGTCATACTACATCCTACTAAAACAAAAGCGGTACAACTCAATACTACACATGTCGATAATTTCTTTTTAATAATCATACTATTCTCCTTATTGCATTATTTATTTCAACTTTCTTTCCATTCTATTTAATCTAAAGAATCTGAAAATAGCAACTATAGCCTGTACAATTAGAGATATAGCAATAATTAAAGATATATAGCTTGCAATTAGCAATGGATTCAATATAACTATAATACCAAATATAATTTGTATTACTGATATTACAATAAGTCGCTGCCCTATATTTTTTTCAAACTTTACAACTCTCATTCCCATAAGCAATTTGCTTATGCCGATAAAAAACAACCAGATACCTATTGCCACAATAATAGTAATAGGTAATCCCAAAGGATATCCTATGACCAAATATATTCCTATAATTATTGAAATAATTCCTTCAACCAATCTCCAATTACTTCTGCCTTCTCTTTTTTCAGATAAATATGCACTTATTTGTGAAATACCCTCTATCAAAAGCATTACACAGAAAATAATATTTATTGTGTACGCTATAAATAAAGGCCTTGTTATAATATATATTCCCACTATCAAAAAGATTATTCCTGATATAAGTGAGAAATATTTTGTTCTGGAAATATCGTTCATCAATAACCCCTTTCTTTCTTTGAATCATTTACAAACCTGTCATCCGGATAATTTGTAATAATTTCAGTAAATAAATTATTTGCAGTTTCTATATCTCCCATTGCCTTATATGATAGAGCTTTCTTGTACTTCGCCTCCACATAATCCGGTGAAATTCTAAGTGCGGCATCATAATAACCTATAGCTCCTGCAAAATCTCCTGATCTGTTCAACTCATCTGCAACTTTTATCAAAAGTTTTGGTCCTTCCTCTCTCATCTTAGGTGCAATTTCTGCAAATATCCCGGTTACAGATATTTCTAATCCATTGTCCACATCTGTAAGCTGACCAACATCCAGATTTGAAAAAATCTCTGCAGCTCTTGTATAATTCTTGGTATTATACTCCTTTATAAGTCCAAGAAAATAAACATACTGTAAAAGTTTATAGTTCATATTCTCTGTAGAAGTATTATTGACCTCAGTCAGTTTGTTTACCTGCTCATTTAAATCCTCATTCTGAGTTTTTAAACTCTCCATTGCAAGATTTGTATCACTAAGTTTCTGTGATACTTCCACTATTTCCTTATTGTGGATATTACTTAGTGATACTTTCATAGTAGGCATATACAAAAATACCATGGCACATGCTCCTATTATAAGACCTATACCAACATTGATTGCAGTAAATAATCCTGAATAGTTTCTGTAAATATCTGTCACAGGCATACTCGTATTCATATTTTCTGCAGCTTTTGCTTTTTTTACCGGACTACCTATAACATCAAGTTTTTCTTTCCTTACACTTTTCCCTTTTAATGGCTTTAGCTCATCTAAATAAGCAATAGCCTTTGCATTAAATCTGTCTATTGATATGACAGATTCCAAAAGTTTTTTAGCTTCACTTGCTCTGCCTTCTCTAATATCTAAGATTGAAAGTGCAAGCATAGCCTTCACATAATGAGGTCTTATATCCACAGCCTGCTTTAAGGTGATTCTTGCCATATCATAATTCATAGTTCTGATTTGAGAAATCGCCTTATTATACTTTGAAATAGCATCCTGTGATTTTTCTAAATACGAAGATCTATTTCTTAATTTTTGCAAATAATTTTGTGCCATATTATTTATAGGGTTTATATTTATACTGATTACCCATGAAATAAGTGCCTTTGCCTCCTCACCCATCTCAAATTGAATAAGGCCGTATAGATTTCTGGCATCTATATTTTTCTTATTCAATCCCATAGCTATGCTCAATGCATTCAATGCCGAAGATAAATTTCTTTCCTTTGCCAAAGACAAGCCCAAATTATAATATCCGTTTGAAGCCTGCTCCAGTTTTCTTCTTTTCTTCATATCAGCCCTTTACTTGCTCTTTTAACATTTCCATCAAAATATCATTCATATCTGAAATATCACTTTTTGATATGATATCCTCCACAGCTGAAACATCCAGTGAAGGTTTAAATTTTTTTAATTCTTCTTCAAAATCTATCATCTGTTTTCCTCTAATATCTCTCCTATTAAATACAGTGAGCCAACACAGAACAAAATTTCATCATCTTTTTTTTCTTCTCTGGCTCTATCAAAAGCTTCTTTACTAGTATTATAGCAGGCAATGTCTGTGCTTCTTTTATTTTTTTCTAAAAGTATATTTAAGCTATTATAAAGTTCACTGATGCTATTTGTTCTATAAGAATCTATGGATGTCAGGTAGTATTTTTCAACTTTCAAATTTGATACAATAATATCAAAAACCTTATCCATCTCCTTATCCTTCACCAAAGAAATCAAAAAGCTTAATTTTTCTTTTTTTGTTTTCACAATATTTAAGACATTATCAATAAATTCACGTATAGCCGGCTCATTATGTGCCCCATCTATGATAATATCTTTTTCTATTTCTTCCATCCTGCCATGCCATATTGTATTTCGTATGGCTGCATCAATATTCTCTATGTTATTAAGCAGCTGCCTTGCTCCAAGTATTGCAAGTGCAGCCGCCTTCTTCTTATATTTTATACAGGTAAAATCCAAACTTTCATATTCAAAATCTGAAAGTGCTATTAGTTTTGCATTCTGTTCTTTCGCCTTTTTTGTAATTATTTCATTTACTTCTTTATTTGAATCATCAAAAATAACCGTGGAATTACACTTTATAATGCCTGCCTTTTCAAAAGCAATATCTCCTATATTATTCCCCAGATACTGCATATGATCCATTCCAATACTTGTGATAATTGAAAGGTTGTCATCAAAAACATTTGTAACATCAAGTCTTCCGCCCATACCGGTTTCCAATATTACAAAATCCAGATTGGAATTTGAAAAATGAACCATTGCAATATAAAAAAGATATTCAAAATATGTAGGAGAAATCTTGCTATTATTTAACCTCTCTCTTACATATTTTGATATACTTTCCAGGTCATCGTCACTTATAGGTATCATATCAAGCAATATTCTTTCATTTACTTCTATCAAATGAGGTGAAATAAATGTTCCCACCCTCATTTTATTAGCTATCAAAATATTGCTCAAATATGCACATACAGAACCCTTCCCATTGGTACCGGCTACATGTATTAAATTAGGTAGCCTGATACCAAGAGCTTTGATATTTTTTTTCACTTCAGAAAGTGTATTTTTTTCCTTTGCCCACATGGGAATATTCTCTATATATTCTTTTTCACTCATATCAGTCAGATAATCTTGCAAGCTGCTCTCTTACTTGAGAAAGCATCTGTTCATAGTTTTCAAGTTTTTTCTTCTCTTCATCTATTTTTGCCTGCGGAGCCTTGCTTACAAATTTTTCATTTGAAAGCATACCTGTTGATCTTGCCACCTCACCGATAAGCTTCTTTTCTTCTTTTTTAAGTCTTTCAACTTCTTTTTCTATATCTACAAGCTCCTTTAGAGGCAGACAAATAGATGCATTGGGTATTGCAACTCTCACAGAATCTTTCTCAACATTGCTGTCATCAGATTCTATTATCAGCTTATCAAGTCCTGCCAGCTGCTTAAAGAAATCTCCGGCACTTTCAAATGTATCTCTAATCTTTTCACTTTCACTTACTACAATTCCTTTTGCCTTATGTGAAGGAGGTACATTCATAGATGCTCTTACATTTCTTATTGCCCTTACAGCTTCCTTTATAAGTTCAGCCTTGTTTTCATCACCCTCAAAATTACATTCAGGATTTTCTACCGGCCAAGGTTCAACCATTATGCTCTTTGCATCTTCATTGATTGTACAATAAATTTCCTCTGTGATAAATGGCATAAAAGGATGTAAAAGTTTTAAAATAATATTCAAAACCTCAGTAAGAACTGCAAGTGCTGTATCTCTGCTCTCATCTTCCTTATTCCAAAGTCTTACCTTTACCATCTCAATATACCAGTCACAGAACTCTTCCCATGCAAAGTCATAGATCTTTGAAAGTGCTATACCAAGTTCAAATTTATCAAGATTTGTTGTAACTTCCTTTATAAGTCGGTTTGACTTTGAAAGAATCCACTTATCAGAAAGTAAAGCTTTGAACTGTCTATATTCTTAGGCTTTGTGTCTCCAATATTCATCATAATGAGTCTGGCTGCATTCCATATCTTATTTGCAAAGTTTCTGGCACTTTCCACTCTTTCATAGTAGAATCTCATATCATTACCGGGTGCATTTCCGGTTATAAGCATCATTCTAAGAGCATCAGCACCATACTTATCTATTACCTCAAGAGGATCTATACCATTTCCAAGGGATTTACTCATCTTTCTACCCTCAGAATCTCTTACAAGACCGTGAATAAGTACTGTATGGAAAGGTGATTTTTTGGTCTGCTCATAGCCTGAGAATACCATTCTTACTACCCAGAAGAATATAATATCATATCCTGTTACAAGTACATCTGTAGGATAAAAATATTTCATCTCTTCAGTATCATCCGGCCAGCCAAGCGTTGAGAAAGGCCAGAGTGCAGAAGAAAACCAAGTATCTAAAGTATCTTCATCCTGTACAAGTTCATGACAACCACATTTTGGACAAGCATTTGGTTTATCCTTTGCAACTGTTATTTCACCACATTCAGAACAAGTATATGCGGGTATCTGATGTCCCCACCAAAGCTGTCTTGAAATACACCAATCCCTTATGTTTTCAAGCCAATGTAAATATGTCTTTGCATAACTTTCAGGTACAAACTTAAGTTCTCCCGTTTCTATAGCTTTTATAGCCGGCTTCGCCATCTCAGACATCGAAACAAACCACTGTGGTTTTATAAGAGGTTCAACTACAGTCTTACATCTATCATGTCTTCCTACATTGTGACTATGTGGCTCAACCTTTACCAAAAGTCCTGCTGCATCAAGATCCTTTACTATAAGCTTTCTTGCCTCATATCTGTCCAAACCGTCATATACTGTACCCTTACAGTCGATAGTTGCATCATCATTCATTATATTGATTTGAGCAAGATTATGTCTCTTTCCTACATCAAAATCATTAGGATCATGTGCCGGTGTTATCTTCACACATCCTGTTCCAAAAGCCTTGTCAACATACTCATCTGCAACAACCGGTATCTCTCTGCCTACTAATGGTAGAATAAGCTTTTTACCTATAATGTCCTTATATCTTTCATCTAATGGATTTACTGCTACTGCAGTATCTCCTAAAAGAGTCTCAGGTCTTGTAGTTGCAATTTCAACAAACTTGCCTTCTTCTCCGGCAATAGGGTATTTTATATGCCAGAAATTACCTTCCATCTCAATATGCTCAACCTCAGCATCTGAAATAGATGTCTTACAAACCGGACACCAGTTTATTATTCTGTTTCCCTTATATATATACCCCTTTTCATACAATCTGATAAAGACTTCTTTTACAGCCTTTTGTCCATGTTCATCCATGGTAAATCTTTCTCTATCCCAATCAGCTGATGATCCCAGTCTTTGTAACTGGTTAATTATTCTTGTACCATAGTCATTTCTCCATGCCCATGCTTCCTTCAAGAATCCCTCTCTTCCAAGTTCATGTTTATCCTTGCCCTCTGATTTGAGCTTTTCAATAACCTTTACCTCTGTAGCAATGGCTGCATGGTCGGTTCCCGGCTGCCAAAGTGCCTCATAACCTGACATTCTTTTATATCTTATTAGAATATCCTGCATAGTATTGTCCAAGGCATGACCCATATGTAACTGCCCTGTAATATTAGGTGGAGGCATTATAATAGTAAAAGGTTTTTTATCTTTATTTACCTTTGCATGAAAGTACTTTTCTTCCAACCACTTTTTATATATTCTGCCCTCTATTTTTTCCGGACTATATGTCTTTTCCAATTCCTTCATATCTACCTGCCTTATTTCATATTTCTATAATCAGATTTTAGCTTAGCAATATACTCATTTATTAATTTTTTCTTCTCTTCCTTATCATCAAGCATAAAAATAGCTTCCAGATTTTTAATTCTTTCGCCCTCTCTTATACCGTTTACGGCTATATCAAATGCTTTTCTTGCTTCTACCATCAATTCCGACTTAAGTATTGCTTCTATTTCCTCATCCTTTTTTAACTTGTCATAAGGATCAAATATTCTTTTCAAGAAATATAATTCAACCAAAACCACTTCATCATTTGTAAGTTCATAAGCTTTCTTAAAAGCATCATAGGCCTCATCATATAAGAAAAGATTCGCATATACTACTCCAAGATTGTGATAAATACTTCCGACAAAACCGTTTTCAACATTTGTATCCATCTCTATTATCTCAAGATAATATTTTTTAGCCAAATCATACTTGCCTATATAAAACATATAGTCAGCTCTCTGCTTTCCAACTTCCCAAACTGCCATTTTCTTGATTTTTCCAATGACATTTCTAAAAATTATAGATTCAGCATTATTATATAAATCACATGAATCAATGATGTAGACGAGAATGTCTTCATCACATACTCCATTAGCTATTTTCCTATTTAAATTTTCAGCTAAATCCGGTAATTTTAAATCTTTTCCAATAAAATCCACCAAAGCATCACTTACTATTCCCTCCGTGACTAATATCGGATTTTCAAATATTACATAGCATAATTCCTCAAAGCTATAAATATCCAAAGGCAAGACATCTATATGAAAAGGATTTTTCACTTCCAGAGATTCACATAAAATCAATCCCATATATTTACCTCAATATTTCTTTTTACACCAGTGGCAGGATACATATCTCCAAATCCGGCATCTGATATTTCCAGGTTCATTACCTTATCACTTAAAAAGTGACTTTTCAAACAAAATCTTCTGGTTTTCACCGGTCTCTTCGGCAAGAAATCCAGAGTAATAGGAATATTCTTTTTACTTTTTCCATCTACACTTACTATATTTATATCTATTGATTCTCTTTCATCAGGTATTAAAAATAGTTCCTCATTAGGCTCATCCCAAATATCTCCGGCTTTTCCCAAATACATCTTGCAGCTCTTACCATTACTGAAAACATTTATAAATACATCTGATTTCAGTCTTCCTTCACAAGTAGCCAATATATTATAAATCGAATTCTCACTTGCCAGATCAACTCCCTTAAATGCCGCACCTTTGGCAAAGATATTTGTGTCCAAATACACTCTGCCTCTGGAACACAGGAAACCTATAAAACCTTCTGCCCATTCATGCTCCGCAAACACCTGCCCTGTAAGGAAAATAGAAGAGAACTTCTTTCTATCCATTACCTTCTCGGCCACAGAGGTCAATATTTTATCTGCAAGTTTTGCACCTGACGGATTATTCAATATTTGTAAGTTAAATGCCTCATCCATATTTTCAGATTCAGCATTCACAGAAAGTTTTCTTGTGTTTCTATTTACCATCATTTCATAATATGTAAGACTTACATCTGATAAGTCAAACATTCCAACTCTATTACTCCAAATATCCTTTTTTAAGGAAAGCACAAAATATATAAAACTTTCTTCTTTACTTATAACATGTATATGATTAGGCTGATATCCAAGTCCAACAAAAGCTTCTCTGATATCTCTCACTATATATTTATCTAACTCTGCTATAGCTATGACTACTTCATCAGGTTTTTCCTTATATAGTTTTTCCATTCCTACATTTATTATTTCTTTGAAAAAAATCTTTAGTATTTCTTTTCCCTTCATATTTTTGTACCATCAATAGTTGCAGTACCGTTTTTTTCTTGCTAATTTTTAATAATTTATCAGTAATTATTCCTTTTTCCATCCAGTGCAAGAGCATAGGCTTCTTCTCCCACTACCCAAGCTTCTTCACTCTTTTTCTTACTTATGATAGTAGGGAATATTATCGCTTCATCATCAGGATAAAATATAAGGCCTGTACTTATATCAGATAAAGCAATTCCAAGCACTCTTGGATTCATCGTATCTCCCATTTTAGATAAATTTTAGATGTAAACAAATGTTTACATTCCTTTCATATTTTTTTATATCAGTGTAAATAAATTATTCACCAACTCATCTTTGTATACAAATTCTGTCAGCTTTTCCTTCATTTCATCATCTTTTCCATCCGGCAAATCTTCCAAGTCATTTATCATAATAAATCTGCTTTCCTTGGCATCAGGTTCTTTGTTAAATTGAACACAATCGGTTGTAAGTACATTGGCTGTACCCTCTGTATTTTCTAAAATCTGATACTCCCAAATTTCATCCGCAAAGATCTTTTTATGCTTAACAAAAACATTTTTATAAATATTTGGAAATTCCTCTTCTTCAAATTTATCACTAATTGGGAAAATCCTTGATTTAAATATGATGGACTCACTATTTGATTTATATTCTACAAATGCAGACTCTAAAATATCTCTGTCTATAGATATAAATCTTGACAATGACTTAAAATATGAAAATATCATGCCCAAATCACAAAGATTTTTTACAATTAATTCGCAAAGTCTTGTCTGTTTAAAATTAAGTGTATCCTTTTTTGAGTAATACTTAGACAATGCAAGCATGTATATATTAGGAAATTCCTTCATATCATCAAAATCACTGAGTCCATCTTCCAAGTAATCAAAGACATCATCCTTAGTAAACTCGTCATTCATAAAGAATGCATCACTCTTTATTGTAAAGTATGCCCTAATAATGATATCTGTAACTCTTTTTCTATCTGTATAAATACTAAATGCCTCATCCAAATCTTTAGTTTGATTAGAGAAAAGCATTTGTATCAGTATTCTTTCCTCAAAATCATATGTTTCAACATTTCTTTCCACACATAATTTCAGGCATTCAAACATATCTTTTGTTCTACCATTGTATACTCTGGCAATCAAGTCCAATGTTTTATCTGTAAATTTTCCTTCTTTATATAACATAAAGGCAATGCTTGCCCTGAATGTATCGTAATCTACTGCCTTTGAAATAAGGCTGAGGAGTTCCTCCTCCTTAATATGTTCTATACCAAATGCTTTTATTATATCTATTGCCTCTTTTATATTTCCGGTATTCATTAATGTATCACAATACATAAAAATATTGTCTTCATCCAAATTCAACTCACCTGTCCTATTTAAGAGTTCAAGATTAATTATATCCTCATCCTTAGAGGATCTCCAAAAATATTCTATAAGCTTTGACAAAAGCAGGTTTTTAAAGCGGACATCAATATCTATCTCTTCAAGTGCAACCTCAACAAGTTCAACATCTTCCAGATCTATACTATCACTCTCAGATATTATTCCCAGTTTTTCAAGCCTGTTCATATCATGATTTTCATCTATATCATAGGCTCTGTCTATCAAATTCTGCATATGGAATATCTTATCTACAACCATATCTTTAGAATAATATCTGTTTCCAAATGCATCACCAGTCAAAATTATAGCATTTTCAGAATACAATGCTACAAACGCCCTTCCATCTACAAGATCATATATCTTTTCACCATTTAACTCCGGATATACTACAACAATGGATCTTGCTGCTTTATCCGGAACATAAACCTCATAGGAATTCATTAAAAACGGAATTATCTTTGCCAGTCTTTCATCTACATCATCCTCTTCCAGTATTCCTGCATAGATATTTATTAAATGCTCATCCATCCTCAGCTTCATAGCATTGTCAATAGTAAATATCTTTATTCGCTTTATATAAGCTCTATAAATCTCACTATTATGAGGATAATGTTCTACAACATTTTCAAAAATCCTCAGTTTAAAATCATCCGCCATTGAATTTATTCTTTCAAAATATTTCAATACAGACTCAGGCATAGGTAAATCATATTTTTCAGGAAGCGAATATAAGAAATACTCGTATATCCTATCAACATTCAATCCTTTTTGAATGCATCTTTCGTACCACATGTTTACATGCTTTTTTCTTACATTACCATTTATAAGTATTTCACATATGTCAAAAAGTAACTCATCACTTGGTAATGCATTGTATATGGAAAATAATATATTAAGTATTGCACCATTTATCTTCTTTGTCTCTCTTACAACGACTAAAATTCTCTCAGAGAGATTAATTGATATAAGATTATTCCTTATTCCAAAGCTCAATGCCATAACTTCAAATTTTCCACACACAGTCAATAAGTGTGGATTCTTACAAAGCAGTTTTGCATACTCCATCATCAAAAGCTTTGATCTGTCTCCAAGCTCAAATGCTCTCTTTAGGACTTTCTGCTTTTCTACAGGATTGTCTTTCAAATTATCATCTATATTTAAAATAAGAACAAGCTGAATAATGGAATGATATTTCTTATATAAATCCTTTATCAGCTTTGTCAAATCTCTAGCCTTATCAGCATCCGGATACATATAAGTGTCCAAATATTCCAAAATCAAATACTCATCTCTTAGTTCATGCCTGTTTTCCTTGATCTTAGAAGTTAAGCTGTTGATGATAGACTTTGCACTTGCCTTATCTCCCAGTATCAAATATATCTCTGCCTTTAAAAGCTTTACTAAGAAACTTTTATATGTGCTTGCCAATAATCTATCAAGTACTGCCATCATTTTAAGTAAAATCTCATTTTTTTGTATTTTTTCACTACTAAGTTCGGCTTCAACTCTCAGCTTAAAATAATCTATCCACTGCTTTCTTTCAAAAATCCTAGCTTCTCTTTGATATTCCTTTTCAAGATTCTTATTTATTATGACTTCCAAATACTTTTCATTCAGGCCATTTTTGAACTTTATATTTGCAATATTTTTTCTATCTTCCAACAAATTTGGATCAATAGTAAACTCCAGTTCATATACATTATCTATGAAATCTTCATTCTTTATCTTTCCGGTATTTAACTTAATAAAAGAAGCATTTGTAGATACATCAATGTCAAGAAGTCCCCAGTTTTCCTTATAGACCTTTATGGTAAAGCTCTTCTCTTCTTCTATTGTAGAAATATCCAACTCATTTGACTCAAGCTCAAAGTTTACAGCCTCTTTATTACCTACAGCCTGTAAGAAATTCTCTAGATTCGATCTGGAATCTGCACCTTTACTTAATGCATCATAGATTTTTTGCAATCTTATGTCTTTCATAAATCTTGACTTACAAAAATCTTTATACATAAAAATAGCCAGTGCAATATTTATGTCTTCTTTAGCAATCACCATAAAATCATCCACTGTCTTTAATGAGTCCAGTACCAGTACTGTATCTGTATTTTTTGTATAGAAAATATAGGGTATATCTCTCTCACCTGCATTTGTAACCAAAGTGATATTACCCTCTATCTTTTCTTCACTATTAAGATTTCTGGAGTTGATTTCCAGTACAAGCTTGCTTTCTAAACCGCCAAAGGTTGCATCAACTATTCTTACTCTAATATTGTCAGAATAAGCCACGCCTCTTAAAGGTACATTGTTCTCACTTCGTATCTCTATCTCAAAGCGAACAGCTTCATCCACCTTTATAGGCAGGTCTATATTTCCCGGCTCACAGACCAATATCGGTAATTCCTCTTCTATTATTCCTTTAGCCAAACGATTGATTCGCTCTCTCATTTATACACCTCTTTTATAAACCGTATCCTACATTCTATCATAAATAAAAACGAATTTCTATATCTAATAAGTAGTTGTCACCATAGCCCAAAATAAAACATCTCAATTATACTGCTTAAATACTTTATATACAGAACTCATTCTGCTTTACAGACCATAACATTTGTTGTAAAATCTTTTATAAGACACAGGAGGTCCGACGATGCTCTCAGAACCTATGACATTATATAAATTAATGATACTATATATGTTAAAGCAAGTGAAATTTCCACTTACAAACTCAAATATATCAGACTTTTTTGTCAGCAAAGAATATACCACCTATTTTATAGTTCAACAAGCTCTATCCGAGCTTTTAGAATCGAACCTGCTTAGTATGGAAAATATAAATAATAATTCCAGGTATGAAATGACAAAGGAAGGCGAGGAAGCACTGTCTTTTTTTGAAACAGATTTCCCCTGCTATTATCACTGATATAAACGAATTTATACAGACTAATAAATTTAGAATGAGAAATGAAGTCTCAACTACAGCAGAATATTACAAACTTCCGGGAAACGACCTCATTGTACATTGTGAGGTGTTAGAAGGTAAGACTCCACTTATAAATATTGAGATCAATTCACCTGATGAAGAGCAGGCAAGTATTATGACAAATAATTGGCGTTCTTGCAGTCAGGATATCTATCAATATATTATGAAAAGACTTCTTGGTGGCATGGACTAGAAAAAGGACACATTGTGTCCTTTTTTATTCGCCTAAATATGCCCTTTTTACACTGTCATCATTAAGCAATGTCTTTGCATCTCCATCCAATACAATATTCCCGGTTTCAAGTACATATGCTCTATCTGCAATACTAAGTGCCTTCTTTGCATTTTGCTCAACCAAAAGCACTGTAGTTCCACTTTCATGAATCTCTCTAATGATATCAAATATCTCATTAACGTATAGTGGTGAAAGTCCCATAGAAGGCTCATCCATAACGATAACCTTAGGATTACTCATAAGAGCTCTTCCCATTGCAAGCATCTGTTGCTCACCGCCTGATAGAGTACCTGCCACCTGTAACTTTCTCTCAAACAGTCTTGGAAATCTCTTATATATCTTATCAAGACTCTCTTCGATACCTGCCTTATCATTCCTGATATATGCACCAAGTTTCAAGTTTTCAAGTACTGTCAAATCTCCAAATACTCTTCTGCCCTCCGGTACATGTGCCATACCAAGCTTAACTATATCATGAGCTCTAGCCCTTGTTATATTCTTACCATCAAATTCTATACTTCCTTCTTTTGCACTGATCAGCCCTGTAACAGTATGTAGTATAGATGTCTTGCCTGCACCGTTTGCACCGATAAGCGCAACTATTTCACCTTTATTTACGGTAAAACTTGCACCCTTTACAGCTTTTATCATTCCATAGTTCACGACAAGATCTTTTACTTTTAATATTTCCATCGTTCCTCCTATTCTCCCAAATACGCTGTAATAACATCAGAGTTATTAAGTACCTCACCAGGTGTACCGCTTGCAAGCTCCGTACCAAAGTTTAGCACTGTAAGCTTTTCACAAATTCCTGCTACAAGCTTCATATCATGCTCTATCAACAGTATGGTCATATCATACATATCTCTGATTTTTCTTATAGTATCCATCAACTCTTCTGTTTCATTAGGATTCATACCTGCCGCCGGCTCATCCAATAAAAGTAAAGATGGTCCTGTTGCCAACGCTCTGGCAATCTCAAGTTTTCTTTGTTCACCATATGGCAAGTTTCCTGAAAGTATATCTTTCTTATCTCCAAGAGAAAATACATCCAGTATCTCCAATGCCATATCATCCATCTCTTTTTCTTTTTTATCAAATCCGAACAAATGAGTCATAGATGTTATAAGTGGATATTTTACTTTTTCATGCAATGCCACCTTTACATTGTCCAAAACTGACATATTTGAAAAAAGTCTTATATTTTGGAATGTTCTGGCAACTCCCATATTATTTATTTGTGTAGGTGTTTTCCCATTTATCAAATTTCCATTCAGCCTTATAGTACCGCTGCTAGGCTTATATACTCCTGTCAGAAGGTTAAAAACTGTAGTTTTTCCGGCTCCATTCGGTCCAATAAGTCCGTAGAGCATTCCTTTTTCTATATTCAGATTAAAATTATCTACCGCTTTTAATCCGCCAAATTGTATTCCCAGATTTTTACACTCCAGCATTAATCCTCCTTTCCAAGCTTTCTAAATGTTTTATTCAGTGATAAACTTGTCTTAAATTTACTATTATTAAATATCATAATTAAATCAACACTATTGCATACAATAACATTCTAAGGTTATCTGCGCCTCTAAGGAACTCAGGCAATACTGTAAGTATAATTGCTGAAATTATAGATCCCGGAATATTTCCCATACCTCCAAGGACTACAAATACCAGTATCTCAATTGATTTATTATAGTCAAATATACTTGGCTTTATAATTCCTACATTATGTGCATATAGTGAACCTGCAAGTCCGGCAAAACCCGCAGCTATAACAAATGCACTAACCTTATATTTACTTATTTTTATGCCGATAGATTCAGCTGCAATATCATTATCACGAATAGACTTTATTGCTCTTCCGTCTCTTGAATTGATAAGATTTGAAATCAATACAATGCATATTGCCATGATAATAAATACAATAGTAAAATTATTGTAATCTGAATATAAAGGAATTTTACTGAGTCCCTTTGATCCTCCGGTAAAATTCAAATAATTTATAATAGACTTTATTATCTCACCAAAAGCAAGTGTTACTATAGCCAAATAGTCTCCCCTAAGTCTAAGTACAGGTACACCGATTAAAAATCCAAATACAGCCGCCAAAATACAACCACATACCAATGCTATAAAGAAAGATAGCACAGGTGGCAAAAATCTTGTATTTATTGATATCAGTGCACTTGTATATGCACCTATTGACATAAATCCTGCATGACCTAATGAGAGTTCTCCCAAAAATCCGGTTACCAAGTTCAGTGATACCGCCAACATTATATTTACACATATTGGAACTATCAATGATTTATATTGTCTGCTGAGCAGTCCTAAGTTTATCAATACAAAAACCAATGCATAGGCCAGCAACATTATCGCTATATTAAATATAGTTTTTTTATTTAATATCTTCATACCACACCTACACCTTTACAATCTTCTTCTTACCCAAAAGTCCTGAAGGTCTGAATAATAAAACGACTATCAAAACTCCAAATACAATAGCATCAGCAAGCTCAGTTGAAATATATGCCTTTGAAACACTTTCTATAAGTCCAAGCAGTATTCCTCCAAGCATTGCCCCGGGTATGCTTCCTATACCTCCAAGAACCGCAGCTACGAAAGCCTTAATACCCGGCAGGGCACCTAAAGTAGGTTTCATAGACTGATACTGGCATATATATAAAATACCTGCTACTGCAGCCAATGCAGATCCAATGGCAAAGGTCATAGAAATAGTGCTGTTAACATTAATACCCATAAGCTCTGCAGCACCCTTATCTTCTGAAACAGCTCTCATTGCCGAACCAAGCTTGGTTTTGTTTATAAACAATGTAAGCAATATCATTGCAATAGCAGTAACCACTAAGTAACCAAAGTAATACTTGAAATTACAACCGGTCCTATCTTTATATTTACATTCGGAATTACTGATTGAAAAGGTATCGGTGTAGAACCGAAGAATAACAAAGAGCTACTTTGTAAAAAGAAACTCATACCTATAGCTGTAATAAGTACTGCCAATGGTGGTGCTTTTCTAAGCGGCTTATATGCTATCTTTTCAATCAAAACTCCCAAAACAGAGCACACAACAACAGTTATTAAAAGTGATACCGGAACAGGTAAACCCAATACCGATATACTAAAATAAAGAGCATACGCTCCCACCATTATTATATCTCCATGAGCAAAATTTATCATTTTAGCTATACCATATACCATTGTATAACCGATAGCTATCAATGCATAAATGCTTCCGGTCCTCAATCCGTTTATTAACTGTTCAATAAAGTTAATTAACATTTCTTTACCCCTCTTTACCTAAACTACGGAAAACTCCTACCATATGCTAGAAGCTTTCCGAGGTCTATGTCAGAAAAAGAGGATGGGACAATTATCCCGTCCTCTCTAAAAATTTTATAAATTACTCAAAAAGCTTATACTCACCATTTTTTATAGTGACAAACATAGGCTCTTTATTTGGCTCACCGTCAGCATTAAATGATACCTTTCCTGTGATACCGTCAACCTCTATCTCAGTCATAGCCTTGATAAGGTCGTCACTCTCAATGCTTCCTGCCTTCTCCATTGCAGCCTTGATTACATATACTGTATCATATCCATCAGCTGCGAACTGATCAGGTGTTGACTTATAATCGCTCTCATACTTTGAAGTGAAATCAGCCGCTGTTGGTGCTGTAGCTAAGAACGGACTTAAGAATACTGCACCCTCAACTGTACTTTTATCTGTAACCTGTGATAATACACCGTCCCATCCATCAGAACCTACAAAAGCTGCTTCAATTCCCTGCTGCTTTGCCTGCTGAACAATATAAGCTGCTGCCTCATAGTATCCCGGTACAAATATAGCCTTAGCACCTGAAGCCTTGATCTTTGTCAACTGAGTTGTGAAATCAACATCACCATCTGCAAATGACTGTTCCTCTACAAGCAATTCACCCTTACCACCCTTACTTAGTTCCTCTTTGAAAGACTCGTAAACTCCGGTTGAATACTCATCAGAGTTATTATAAAGAACAGCAACACTCTCATATCCCTGATCTACTATAAAATCTGCAATCATCTTTCCCTGAAGAGGATCTGTAAAGCAAAGTCTGAAAACATTAGGATTCTCAGTAATTGCCTTTGCTGAACCTGAAGGTGTAATCTGCAATATATTGTCCTTTGCAGTTAAATCAGTAAGTGCAAGTGAAGAACCACTTGTTACAGCTCCCATAAACACATTGATGCCACTATCCATCAAACTGTTATATGCGTTTACAGCCTTATCTTCCTTGGCTTCATCATCCTGGAAGTTAAGTGCCAACTTATAGGTCTTATCTCCCACCTTCACACCACCTGCAGCATTGATTTCATCAATAGCTATAGTAGCACCATTCTTTACTGAATTACCGTAAGATGCAGCACTTCCTGTAATTGGTCCTGTAGTTCCTATTGTAAATACATCTCCATCAGCAGAAGCTGCCGCAGTCTCAGCTTTTGAACCTGAATCTGCCGCCTTATCTGAACCTGCATTATTTGCATTGCCACAGGCTGTAAGTGCCAACCCGAAAGTCAATGCCAATGCTGACATTAATACTCTTTTCTTCATAATACCTCCAAAAATTAACTTAAATTTTGTAAAACTCATCTCATTATATTTATTTCAAATAATTCTGTCAATAAACACATCTCAAATACATATATATTTTTTTTATGGTAGGTATAACAAATAGGTATATCAAAACCCTTATCGATAGTATTTTTTTAATGATACATATCAATAAGGGTTAAATTTAAAGTCTAAATTTTATTTTTCTGACAGATACTCGTCTATTCCTCTTGCACCTGCTCTTCCGGCCTCCATAGCCAAAATAACAGTAGCTGCGCCTGTTACAGCATCACCACCCGCGAAAACTCCTTTTCTTGAGGTTTGTCCGGTTTTCTCGTCAGCTTCAATACATTTCCACTTGTTAATATCAAGACCATCGGTAGTTCTTGCAATAAGCGGATTTGGTGAAGTACCAAGTGACATAATAACAGTGTCACAATCAATAACGAATTCACTATCCTTTATCTCTACAGGTCTTCTTCTTCCACTGGCATCCGGCTCTCCAAGTTCCATTCTGACAACCTTCATTCCCTTTACCCATCCTTTTTCATCCTCAAGGATCTCAACAGGGTTTGTCAAAATATCAAATATAATACCTTCCTGCTTTGCATGGTGAACTTCTTCAACTCTTGCAGGCAATTCAGCTTCACTTCTTCTATAGACTACATGCACCTCTGCACCAAGTCTTAAAGCAGTTCTTGCAGCATCCATAGCCACATTTCCACCACCTACAACACATACCTTTTTGCTCTTTATGATAGGTGTATGATAGTCATCTCTGAAGGCCTTCATAAGGTTGTTTCTTGTAAGATACTCATTAGCAGAGAATACACCGTTTGCATTCTCACCCGGAATACCCATAAACATTGGAAGACCTGCACCTGAACCGATAAATACAGCATCAAATCCCTCTTCTTCCAAGAGTTCATCTATAGTAACAGTTTTTTTCCAATAATAACATCTGTCTCAATTTTTCACTCCAAGATCTACAACATTTTGTATCTCCGGTAGAACCACATCATCTTTTGGTAATCTGAACTCAGGTATACCATATATCAAAACTCCACCCGGCTCATGCAGTGCTTCAAATATGGTCACTTCATATCCAAGCTTTGCCAAATCACCTGCACAGCTAAGTCCTGCAGGACCTGAACCTATTACAGCTACTTTTTTTCCATTCTTATTAGGATTTGCCTTAGGCTTAATACCCATTTTTCTTGCAGTATCAGCCACATATCTTTCAAGCTTACCGATAGAAACAGCCTCACCTCTGTTTCCTCTAATACACACACCTTCACACTGTGTTTCCTGTGGACAAACTCTTCCACATACTGCCGGCAATGAGCTTGACTGTGCAATAACATCTGACGCACCTTCAATATTGTCCTTTAAAATCTCCTGAATAAATGCAGGTATATCTATTGATACCGGGCAACCCTGTATACATTTTGCATTCTTACAATTAAAGCATCTTGTAGCCTCTGCCATAGCCTCTTCTTTAGAGTATCCAAGGCATACCTCTTCAAAGTTTCTAGCTCTTACCTCAGGCTCCTGTTCAGCAACAGCAACTTTCTTCCACATATCCTGTGCCATTATTTGTCACCTCCACATACGCCACATCCTCCATGATGTGTTTCGCCTTCTATGATCTTCAAAAGTTCTTTGCCTTCTTCTGTCTTATAAATCTGTAATCTTTGAAGTGCTTCGTTAAAATTGATCTTATGAGCATCAAACTCAGGACCATCAACACATGCAAATTTAATTTCATCACCTACAGACAGTCTGCAAGCACCACACATACCTGTACCGTCTACCATGATAGTATTCATACTTGCGATTGTAGGTATGCCAAGTTCTTTTGTAAGAAGTGAAACAAATTTCATCATGATCATAGGACCGATAACTACGCAATGATCATATTTCTTGCCTTCATTTTCAACAAGATCTTTCACCTTATCCGTTACAAGTCCCTTGAATCCATAAGAACCGTCATCTGTACATACATATAAATTATCAGAAACCGACTTAAGTTCATCCTCAAGAATAACAAAATCCTTACTCTTTGCACCCTGAACAACATCAGCCTTTATACCTCTCTCAAAGAGCCATTTAACCTGTGGATATACAGGTGCTGTTCCAAGTCCTCCGGCCACAAAAAGAATTTTCTTCTTCTTCAACTCCTCTATATCCTCTGAAATAAGATCGCTTGCATTTCCAAGAGGTCCTACAAAGTCCATAAACTCATCGCCTTCTTTAAGTTCATCTGCAATCAGTCTGGTTGAGCCACCAATAACCTGAATAACAATAGTAACAGTTCCTGCTTCGCGATCATAATCACAGATAGTCAAAGGAATTCTCTCACCCTGCTTATCCTGTTTTACAATAACAAACTCTCCGGGGAGACATTTTGCTGCTACTCTTTTAGCCAAAACATCAAACAAAAAAATGTTCTCAGCTAATTGTCTTTTCTTCACAATAGGAAACATATTGCTTATCCCTCCAAAATTAGATAAAATCTCATATCTATACTATCATAAAAATTTAAAAAAACCAAGCTAAATAAAGCACTTTATCAGATAAATCGTTATTTTTTTAGCTATTTTGATAATAAATATTATTATTGCTATCTATTCATTTCAAACTTATACCCCTCAGTCATGTTATGGTCTGCTATAATACTGTCTATATCATTTCTATTTGATGATGGAACATCTCCAGGTATAGTATTTTTTACTGCCGAATATGCATTACCATATGCAATAGCTTTTGCACAGTCCAGTCTATAGTGAAGCAGACCATACAATGCCCCTGCTATATAAGCATCACCACTACCTATCCTATCCACTACATCAATAGATTTATATGGTTTTTCAGTATAATATTCATCCTGATAAGCATTATATATCACTGATCCGAAATCATGTACCTTAGGAGAATGCACTGTTCTTTGTGTTGAAGCTACAATAGATATAGGGTATTCATCCGTAAATGACTTCATAATTTCCCGTACATCTCCACTCTTTCCAAAGGTAAGTCTGGCAGTATCCTCAGAACAAAAGAAAATATCCACATATGGCAATACTTTCTCTATAACCTCTCTTGCTTCCTCGCCTGACCACAAATTCGCTCTAAAATTTACATCAAAAGATATTATTGATCCGTTTTTCTTAAATCTCTTTATCATTTCTATAGCAGTTTCTCTGGATTTTTCACAAAGTGCCAATGTAATGCCGGTTGTATGAAAACAGGTAGTAGACTTGTACATATTTTCTTTAAATTCATTTATATTTATATTTTCAAAGCAAGAATTTTTTCTATCATATATTACATTAGGCTTTCTTGGGTAGGCACCATTTTCATAAAAATATATTCCTACCCTTGCATCTTTATTTGAATCATAGATTATATAATCATCACTTATGGAGCTGTCGGGAAATACTGAATTTTAATCCCTACAGAACGAAATAGAAATATCCTGACAAATACAAGGCGTTTTGGCTTTGCGACTTTGTCAGGATATTTTACTTTTCTATAATACTGTCTATTTTTGGGCATAAAACCCCCTTGGCTGAAATTTTGCTTTTGCATTTTTTACTATGCGGTTTTCTCCTGTGGTTTTCCTTCAAATTTCTTTAGTTTTGCGTAGAGAAAACGATGATATTTGTTTATATTTCTTCCTATCGCAAAAAGCATAAATTCTTTATATACCTTATCTGAAGAACGATAGTTAAAGCGTCGGAAATCTTCATTCTCTTTAATATCTCCAAAATGACCTTCCGTTTGAATAGACCGTGTCTGTCGTTTCAGAATACCTTTTTCACTCTGTATGTTAGCATGTGATTTCTCTCGAAGCTCTTCCCATACTTCATTGATCTTCATCACTTTGTTCTTATCAACATCTTTATCAGGATTATATTTGTATAAGCATTTAGACTTATGTTCACATCCACTACAGTCTGAACATCCATATACTTCATATGTTTGTGTATAACCATTCTGTTTTTTCTTTTCTGTGTTGATATGTCTAAGTTCACGACCGTCATGACAGATATAGACTTGCTCATCTTCAAATACCATTGTCTTCATGTTGTAGTATTTACCTATATCTTTACTGTATGCTCTTGTTTTTCGTTTTTCATGATCCTGTAGTTTTATATAACTATCTATCTTATTTTCTTTTAGATATAAGAGATTTTTCTCACTACAATAACCGCTGTCTGCCGTCACTTCTTCAAGTACTTCTCCGAATGCTTCCTTATGCTTTTCAAGGATCGGAATTAATGTATTATAATCTGTACGATCATTACTTACATAACTATGTACAATAAAATAATTCTCTACCGCTATCTGTACATTGTATGCAGGCTTTAGCTGCCCATTAAGCATATGATCTTCCTTCATTCGCATAAAGGTTGCTTCCAAATCAGTTTTGGAATAGCTGTTTCTATCTTTCCCCATAATCTCAAAACATTCTTTATAGTGCATTAATCGCTGTCCACAATGTTCAAGTTCTTCATAGAGTTGTTGAAGCTTTGGCTTTCTCTTACCCTTTCCGTTAACAAATACAATACCTTCTCCGTCAGCAATAGTCATAAGGTTTTTCTGAAGCTTAAGTATTTCAATAGGCGAGCAGTTATCAATCTCTATAATACGGTTATTAGATAGCTTTTTATGTTTCGTAATCTTTCTTTTTCTGTTTTTTTCAATAATATCTCTAACTCTATCAATCCCGTCAATCACAAACATTTGTGCATTTCCAAGCTCGTACTTTTCACCAAATCCATTATCTTGTAAAAAAAGAATTATAGTCTGAATAAAAGCTTATCAATAGAATCCAGCAGACCTGCAAGATGATAATTAATACTTCCACGCCATACAAAAAGTATAACGATTAGCATTAGCTTCTATTTTTTTGTTCCATCAATAAACAATTCTTTTTAATGTTACAAATCCTTCCTTTTGTAATCGTCTCATAAACTGATAGTTTAAGTCATCCAAAAATATCTGAAGTAAGTTTTTTTTACTTTTAAATTCATAAAAAGCATCTCTTTTAGGCTTCCTCCTTTGAGTAAGCCAGATAAAAGCAATATCTCTTTCACATAAATCCACAATACGATCAATAGAGCGTATTCCACGCATATTTGCATAAGTAATAACTGCATACATCATGAGTCGGGTTGTACCCTGTTCTTCCCTTGTCCGAACAATTGGCTAATAGTCCGGAAAAAAATCTAAATCCTCCATAACTTTTTAGGGGTATAGACTGGATCGTCATCGGGTAAACTCAATTCATAGAAGCTAAAGTTGATTTTCTGTTGACCTATTTCAAAAAAAGTCGTTATAATAATTAACTGTGAGCATAGTTACATTATAACATGTAACGGAGAAAGATGGTTATCGTTAGCCATCTTTTTTTATGTAAAAACTTAGGGAGGTGTGACTCGTTTTGAGTCACACCTCCCTCTTTTATGGATGCCATTTCCCGACAGCCCCATTCTTTATGTATGCCCCTATTTCATGTGATGGTAGTTTAGTAATAACCCCTGTCTTAAGTCCAAGTAAAGATGCACCCACAGCTACATTCAGCTCTGCTCCTCCCACTTGCCTTATAAGTGTATCCCCCCTTACAAGTCTGTCATCTCTGACAGGTGAAAGTCTTAAAAGTGCCTGACCTAAAGTCAATAAATCAAATGTTTTCTCCATCTCTTTGCCTTTCAAAAATATATTATAAGTTTTATAGTCCTTATTTTTTAATCAACACAGCAATTCTTTCCAGCCTATGCAGTGATCGTAAAATTACGGACACATATCACTTTCTCTTATATAACCTGAATGTATATGGTATATCAAAATAAGTTTCTTCCTCAGTTTCAAGGACCATAATCCATTCATTATCTGCATCTAAATTCAAAAAATACCTGTCTGCTTCATACTCATAGTCGATATATGTAACATGGGCAATATTACAATAGGGCAAGAAATCCCTATAAATACTTTCTCCCCCTATAATAAAAACATCACCATCATTTATATTATTTTCTTTCAGGTACTCAATACATGAATCTACACTATTCAATACAGTGGCACCCTTTATCTTTAAATTTTTATCATTTGATAAAACTATATTTTCTCTTTCAGGTAGCGGCTGAGAGCCGGGAAGAGATAATAATGTATTATGTCCCATTATTATCACCTTTCCCATAGTCTCCTCTCTAAAAAGCTTTTTATCTCTAGGTATTGAAACCAAAAGTTTTCCTTTATTTCCTATACCCCATTTTTTGTCTACTGAAACAATTATATTCATTCTATTCCTCAGCTATAATAATTTCATCTGAATATGGCAATGTCTTTATCCAATCACAAAAGCTTCTCCACTCATCAAGCTTATGATTCTTTCTGGATCTATATATATTCACAAGTGTCTCATAATTCAATGTACATGTTCTCATCTGATTATAGCTTGATGGCAAAAGTTGTATCAAATCATACCACAACGCCTTATCCTTATTATCTACATACTCAAGTCTTATCTTTTCCAACTCATCAACAAGATTTCTAAGAACATTCATACCATTGTCTGTAAGATGATCATGTGAAAAATCATCTATTTCAAAAGGTTTTGAATGAATCTTATGCATAGTAGATGTGGAATTCGCAACTGTACCAACTTTGTATGTATCGTATTCTTTCCACCAATATAGTGGTGCCGTTATATCGACTGAAAGCATTATCTGTCTTATAAACTTTCTATGGTCACTCGTTCCGGCATTCCTAAGTCTTTTCGCAAGCGAAAGATCATTTTCACCCAAAATATATTGTCCGTTTTCATCATAATAGCTATCCGATCTCGCCCAAGAGTTCATAGGATTTCTCGCTCCTCTTATGGCATTCTCAAAATTCATCACATAGCATCTATCAAAATCTATCATCCCATCTCCCATTTCTCTTTAATTCCATATAAATATTATAGCCTCTTTCTAGCATCATCCTTTCATTTGAAAATTTCAAAAGATGAAAGGACTCATGATATTTATAATAACCTGAATCTACAAAATACTCTTCTCTTTGCGGCCTTGAAAAGTAACTGTCAGTCTTCATCAAGAACCAATGTACTCTCTTATCAATTATCTCCGTACTTGTATTAAATGTATAATGGCTTGTACCTATAAATTGTACTATCCTTGCCTTTGCTCCGGTTTCTTCATAAACCTCTCTTAGTGCAGTCTGTTCAAATGTTTCGCCCTCTTCCACAGTTCCCTTAGGCAAAACCCATCCCTCATATTTATTTTTATAATTCTTAAACAAGGTCAATATCTTACCATGATATATAACTACACCACCGCAGCTGGTTGCTTCTATCATTCCACACCTCCACTTTAGTGATACCTAAAAGAAGTATAAACCAATGCAGCATTATAGTAAAGAACATATCACTCTATACCTCTCTTCAAATGCCCTCTCGTAAAATCAGATATATTACTTACATCAATACCCTTCCAAAAATCATCTATATATTTTTTCAAAATAACTTTTGTTTCTTTGTAGTCTTCAGTAGTAAACCAAATTCTCAATATGGCGGGATCAAGTTTCTTTATCTCCTTTTCCATACCTATTATTGAAAGAGGTTTGGAGTTCAATATAGTATTATAGCAAAAATCACAATGTGTCTTAACCTGCATCTCAATATTTTTCCTGTCTTTTAATATAAGGATCTCTTTCTTATGGTCACAACCCTTTGTAGTCTTTTTAAGGCATTGTGCTGATACCATCATTGGAATCTTGCCATAAGCTATCATTTCATTTCCGTAATCTTTCAGCTGCCTCATCTCATTAAGATTCAACTCCAGAGGATATGTAAGCCTTTTTACATCAAATTTTTCATTATAAAAATTCATAGTACTCTTATTATAGGCATATATATTATAGTCAAGTATAATATTGGCATCTTTATCTATATTTTCTCTGATATAAAAGATCTCTTCTAAACTTCTAACTATAAAGTTGTTAAATTTATAACTCATTATTAAGTCCAAATTCTTCTCGAAAAAAATTTCTTTGCCTCTTCTCTAAAAAAATATGTGGCATATACAGATTACATGCTCCGGTATATAACTTTATATTGTTAAAAAATTTTCCAAACGAAGGAGTGCCAATAAGTTCACTTTCTATACTCAACTCATCAAATATTATATTTTCATTCTTTGCGAAATCAATAGTCGCCTCTATTTGCTCTATACTCTCACAAAGTATATTAAATTTTATTTTCTCATTATTTTTTCTGTTTATAGATGGATATATAAAGCCCTCATACTCTCTTACATTAGAATCATCTCTTGTATATCTTTTCAAGATTTCAAGGCTTAATTTCTCCAAAGCCTCTCTCCTTATTTCATTCAATGCTTTTAACGGTACAAAAATATTATCATCCATATCAACATTCAAATTTTCAAAATAAAAAAAAGTATTGCCCGTCTTTTTAAGCTGCTTATCCACATCTTCATAGCAGATTGCCTTCGTCTTTGCCTGCTGTACCAAATCTCCGTTAACTTCAACAGCTATATGATTGTCTTTACAGTCTCTTCTATATACTTCCTTTAAATCATTTGCACTAACCTCAAAGACAATCGGAGTATTTTCCTTGATTTTTATAGAGCCAAAAATCGGCAGCTGTCTCTTACCTTCTACAAAAGTCTTATCCAGATATTCAAAATACTTAGCATTAGCCTGCTTGTTATCAGGCTTTTCATTGATCGCTATCATATCCCTGCCATTATGTTCCTTGTAATAGCCATCTGTTTGTCCGCCTCTATCAAATAGATCTAAAAGAAGCTTCCTATCAGCCTTATCCACCTTATAACCGGCTCTCCCTCTTTCTTTATAAAGGTCTAAATATTTCCTCCAAATACTTACAACACCTGCAGTGTATCTTGGTGCTTTCATCCTTCCCTCTATCTTTAGAGAATCAATACCGGCATCTATTATATCCGGCAAAATATCCAAACTACAAAGATCCTTACAACTGAGCAAATTTCTTTCATCGGATTTATTTAATTTTTTCTCATCATCATATACATCATATGGCAATCTGCATGTTTGTGCACACCTACCTCTATTTCCGCTCCTGCCACCAATCATAGAGCTCATAAGGCATTGACCTGAATAAGAGTAACATAATGCTCCATGTACAAAACATTCTATTTCAATATCGCTCTTTTTATCAATATCTCTTATCTCTTCTAAAGATATCTCTCTAGCCGGAACTATTCTGCTTGCCCCTTGATTTTTCAAAAATATAGCACCATAGCTTCCGGTTATAGTCATCTGAGTACTGGCATGTATAGGTAAATCCGGAAAATGTTTCCTTATAAACTCAAACACTCCCAAATCTTGTACTATAACTGCATCAACTCCGGCATGGTAATAAGTCTTTATATAGTCAAAAAGCTCTCCCATATCATTTTCCTTTAAGAGAGTATTTATTGTCATATAGACATTCACTCCAAAGGTATGAGCGTATTCAATACCTTTTATCAAAACATCTTCATCCGGATTATCAGCATATGCTCTGGCAGAAAACTTTTTCCCTCCGATATACACTGCATCCGTCCCTGCATTGACAGCCGCCACAAGACTCTCATATGATCCGGCAGGGGCCAAAAGCTCTATATTATTCATTTCTAACCTTTCATTTCAATACCAAGGTGAATATATGCATTTTCAGTTGCAACTCTCCCACCCGGTGTTCTGTTTATAAGTCCATTCATTAAAAGATATGGCTCATACACTTCTTCCAGTGTACCGGCATCCTCACCTATTGCCGCACTCAAAGTATTTAGACCTACAGGACCTCCTCTAAACTTCTCTATAATTGTCAAAAGTATCATCCTGTCATTATTATCAAGTCCCAACTTATCTACATCCAAAGTATCAAGTGCATAGTCCGCTACTTTCTTATCTATAACCCCATTATATTTTACCTGAGCAAAATCTCTTACTCTCTTTAATAGTCTGTTTGCAAGCCTTGGAGTACCACGACTCCTTCTTGCTATTTCTACAGCACCACTCTCATCTATTTCTACTCCCAAAACTATTGAAGAACGTTTTACAATCTCCTTTAACTCCTCAGTAGTATAAAACTCAAGTTTCTGTACCACTCCAAATCTATCTCTAAGTGGTGCTGTAAGTAATCCGGCTCTGGTAGTCGCACCCACCAATGTAAACCTCGGCAAATCAAGCCTTATACTTCTGGCACCTGCATCCTTACCTATTATTATATCTATGGCAAAATCCTCCATAGCCGGATAAAGCACTTCTTCCACCTGTCGATTTAGCCTATGTATCTCGTCCACAAAAAGCACATCACCCTCATTTAAGTTATTTAAAATAGCAGCCATATCTCCGGGCTTTTCAATAGCCGGACCTGATGTCACTTTAAGATTTGTACCCATCTCATTTGCAATTATATTACAAAGTGTAGTCTTTCCAAGACCCGGAGGTCCATAAAACAGCACATGGTCAAGACTTTCTTTTCTCAGCTTTGCAGCATCTATATAAACCTTAAGATTTTTTCTGATTTTCTCCTGACCTATATACTCATTCAAAAATTGCGGCCTTAAAGTTTTCTCTATTTGCTTATCTTCCTTAGTTACTTCTGTTGATATTATCCTCTTATCCATTTTTATGCTCACTATACTTTATTGATTTCTAAAATATTGCCATTTTTTTCAAAGCAATCTTGAGTATATCTTCTGTTGTATCCGAATCATTTATTTCAATACTTCTTACAGCCTTATACGCTTCACCGCTTGAATATCCCAAAGAGATTAGTGCTTCTACCACCTCTCCAAGAACGCCTGAATCACTTGTATTTTCAACCTCAACTGTAGTGATATAATTCAAATCCACCTTTTCCTTAAGATCAAGAATTATCCTCTTTGCAATCTTTGGACCGATACCCTGAGCAGCACTTATAGCCTTATGATCCTCTGATACTATCGCCATCTTCAAATCAAATGTACTAAGTGTTGACAATATACTAAGGGCGGCCTTTGGTCCCACTCCATTTATACCGATAAGTTTTTTAAACATAAGTAAATCATCCTTATTTAAAAAACCGTAAAGACTATGTGCATCTTCTGAAATCTTTAGATATGTATGTAGAAATACTTCATTTCCTTTTGTTATTTTCTCTATATCTCTAACACCGACAAACACCTCATATCCCAATCCGCCACATTCCACTATCACATTGTCAATACTTTTTTCTATTACAATTCCTTTTATATATGCAATCATATTTCTTCCTAAATATTTTCTATCTTTCCACTATAATATCATATATCAAGATTACAAATCAAATAAAAATCGAACACACTTTCGTAAATTCTTGATTTAAATACGCTCAAACATTATAATACATATATGAAAAGAAATAATAAAGAATTTTTCCAAATAATATAAAAATATAATTTATCAAAAAAATTTGTGAACCAAAGAAAAACACTCTTTTTTGATATCGAAACCACAGGGCTTAGTCCTAAAAACTCAAATCTCTACCTTATAGGCTGTATCAGTATTGTTGAAGATAAAATTATTTTTAAACAATGGTTTTCTGAGAGTCTGTCTGATGAGACTGCTATATTACAGGCATTTTACGAGTATGCCGGAAGTTTTGATACCTTAATACATTTTAACGGTGATAATTTTGATTTGCCCTATATAAAAGAGTGTGCAAAGCAATACTATCTTTTTAACCCTTTAGAAAACTATAAAAGTATTGATATCTATAAAAAGATAAGACATCTTAAGAAACCACTTTTGCTTACGAGAATGAATCAAAAATCTCTAGAGGAATATCTGGGACTTTATAGAAATGATATGTACGATGGCGGTACTCTGATAAAATTCTACTATGAATATGTAGAGAGCAAAAATCAGAACATATTGAACGTACTGCTTTTGCATAATGAAGAAGATCTTCTTGGTATGTTAAAAGGTAGTTGAAATGCTTTCATTTATAGATTTCTTTAATTCAAGTTTTACTTTTTATTAATAGTTTTTAGAGAAAAAAATGTTTTTACACCTTGATTATATCTCCAACGAAACACTCAACTATAATTTGTTATTAAATGAAGAAGTATGCATAGAAATTTCAGATAATAGAATGCGTATATCAGTTCCTATACTTAAAGATGAGCTAAAGTATTTCTTTGAAAACTATAAGGACTACTACTATCTGATAATTGAAGATTATGCCATACATAAAAAGCATAGGAGAATTTGTAGATAAAAGTGTAAAGAAAAAAAGCGACAAAACAGACCGCCTATATCAAACAAATATCTGAGTACATACAATGTTATAATTCTCAGCACATTGGCGAAATATTCAGAAAAGATTATAAATCAAAAGAAAAAAATATAAATTTGGCAAAAAAATCGATTTTAGCAACAAAGATTTTTTTCAACGAATATGCCGTCAAAGTGCTCAAACAATTTAAACTATTAAAACAATAATTATATTGTTCAGAATATAGGTATAAAAAAATCATCAAAAATAATCCTTTATTTTTGTAAAACCCTTATAATTTCAGATTATAAGGGTTTTTTTGTTTAAAAAAATATCGTTTTTTCAAATAGTTTGCACAATTTAGTATAGATATGGATGTTTTAGTAACCATCTCATGTATGCTAACGCTTTCTTTTCACCTTCATTCTTATTTATCAAGAGTATTTTTTCAAGCAAAGTCCTAGTATCATCATGCAAGTGAATATAGTTCTTTCTTTTACAGTAATAATTCCATGGCACATCTGTGGTATACCCATCCCCCGAATATACTTTTGAAGCCGCAATCCTGTCACAACACATCTCAAGCACATATTTTAAAGGCATTTTCATACCCATAAGCCCATCTTTCTCGTCAGGTCCGTAGTCAATCCAGTACTCAAAATGATGCTTATTTCTCCCCTTATGATGAAGCCAAGCACTGGAATATCCCTTTTCCAGCTTTTCTACAGCATTAGGGCTTCTGTCCCCTTGATAATATTTCACACCTACAAGGAACTCTTCAGGGGAATATTTGCTTAGATCGTGTAAAAAACCCTGCTTAATTAAACCCACTTTAAAGCATAGGTCCATTACAGTAATCTTATGTTTATTAATAGTCTTCAAGTGATTAAACATACTGTTATTATGCATAATTATCTAACTCCTCTAATTAAAATATTTGACAATACATACATTCCATGATAATATTAAATTGCAGATAAAGATTACAACATGAATGCTTGTTGATAGAAAGTATTACTTTCATCAAAACAAAGAAAGACTTACAATAATCCCCTAAATGGATTTTTGAGCCAGTAATCTTTCAAGCTATTTAACTTTTTTCTGTAGTTACACTTTTTGATTTGGAGGCATTATTTATGAACAGAGGTACAGTTAAGTGGTTTAATAACCAAAAAGGTTACGGTTTCATCTCAGATGAAGGTGGAAGTGATGTATTTGTACATTTTTCTGATTTGAACATGGAAGGGTTTAAGACTCTCAACGAAGGAATCTCAGTTGAATACGATCTAACCGAGGGCGCCAAGGGTCCACAAGCTGTAAATGTTACAGTAGTCAGATGATCGGATATTTTAAAGAGCTCTAAAAAGAGCTCTTTTTATATACCACTTACATCCAAAGAATCAAATCCTATTTTGATGTAACCTTTTCAAGCATCTCCTTTAGCTCGTTTACATCAAATCATATGCCTTATTACAGAAATGACATTTTACTTCTATCGACTTACCATCATCAATCATTTCCTGTAATTCCTTTTCTCCAACACTTATAAGAGCTTTCTCGATTCTCTTCTTATCGCAATTACATTTAAAGCAAAGATCCAAACTTTCATTAAATTCCGGATCCATATCACCTAAAATATCTCTAAGAATATCATTCGGTGACATCCCCTCACTTAGCATTGTAGTAACAGAACTCAAATTATTTATTTTTGACTCTAATTTATCTATTATCTCATCAGGACATCCGGGCATTAACTGTATTATAAAACCACCTGCTGCCTTTATTGTATTGTCTTTATTTAAAAGTACACCAAGTCCTACACTCGAAGGTGTTTGCTCACTTGTCGCATAATAATATGTCAAATCCTCCGCTATCTCCCCTGAAAGAAGTGCAACCTGACCAACATATGGCTCCTTCATACCGGTATCTGCTATAACACTCATAAGACCCACACCTATAGCTTCTGCAACATCCAACTTACCCTTGGCATTTGGAGGAATGATAACTGTAGGATTAAAAGGGTAACCTTTTACCTCACCCTGATTATTTGCAGTTGCAATAACACCTCTCAAAGGTCCATCACCTTCTATCTTCAAAGTTAGAAGATCTTCTTCACCCTTCATCATGCTTCCCATCATAGCCGCTGCAGTAAGCATTCTTCCCAATGCTGCAGTAGCCACCGGAGAAGTATTGTGGTCATTTTTAGCTTCTTCAACCAAATCTTTAGTACTTGCAGCAAAGGCTCTAATATAACCGCCTGCCGCTGTAGCTTTTACCATATAATCCTTCATCTACTTACCCTTCTCTCTAGCTATAAAAAGTATTCTCTCTGTGTTTTCACTTATTTCACCATAAGTATCTGCATCCATATATCTCTCAAGAGACATTTTACTTGATTCTATGGCAGAAACTATTTCATCAAATGTATAAGCTCTTTGCACATGTCTTTCTTCAAATCTTTTATATGTATCATCTTCAAGCCTTATAAATAGATTTAAATCATATTCATTTATTCTTTCTTCAATATCATATGTATTTTCCCATATAAAGCTTGCTTGTTCCCTTACCTCAGCAAAAGTATTTTCCCCAAGAATATCCTGATATTTATGGATAGTATTCATATCAAAAATAAAAACACCTTTAGGATCTAAATAATTATTCACCAAGGAAAACACCTCTTTTAGTTCCGATAAACTTTGTATATAATTTAGGCTGTCGCATCTGGATATTACAGCTCTCACCGTACCATACAACTCAAACTCTCTCATATCTTGACAAAGATATAGTATATCATTGCCTGAAGCGTATTTTTTCTCCATTGCAATATCTAACATATCATACGAATTATCTATACCTATCATATCATATCCTATATTTGAGAGTCCCTCAGTAATAGTTCCGGTACCGCAGCCCAGATCGCATATCAACCCATCAAAAATATTTTCCTTATGTAAAATATCTTTTATCTGTTCAATCCATTTATCATATGGTACATTATCCATGAATAAATCATATACTTTTGCAAAGTTCGTATATTGTTCCATTGTATAACCTTAAAATTTTAGGTGACGATTCAAACCGCCACCTAAAACAATACCTTTATTTAGTTCTTGCCACAGCAGAATTTATACTTCTTTCCACTTCCACAAGGACATGGATCATTTCTGCCAATCTTCTTTTCCTTTACTACAGTTCCACTCTTCTTCTGAGTCTTGTATAGATCTTTTCTCTTCTCTTCATCCAAAAGAGAATCCCACTCAGGCAAGTTATAAAGCCAATCAGCTTTAGCCTCTACCATATTGTAGTAAAGCTTTTCAAGGTCTATATCAAGGCTTATAGTAGCATCTTCATTCATCTCCTCAATAGGATTTGGTGTATTTAATGAATCATTTATTCCATCTAAGAAGCCTGTAATAGTTTGTATATCAGTATCAAATTTTGTTGCCAGTTCAGCTACAGTACATGAGATAACATCCTTAGGGTTCTTCAAAATCTTCTCATATATACCCTTTTCAACAATAAAGTAATTTTTCCAAATTTCTTCTTTTTGCTTGTTATCTGTTGCGTCACCGTATGCTTTATTTCTCCAATTTTCCAATAAGGTCATTGTTATTTCCCCTTTTTCTTAAACTTGATTAAGTATTATATACTAAATTCTATTCAAAAGCAAGCCGGTAGGTTTGTATAATATTCTGACTATTGGTAACTTTTATTAAAATTGCATAGTTAGTAAGGCTTTACTAACTTGTATTTTTATTCAATACATGAAAAATTTACTCTTGTTTTTTTACATTGAATAGATTAAAATAGCATCAAGTAAGAGAAACATATATATTTTAGGAGGATATTTCAATGGCATATACAATTACAGATAAGTGCGTTAGTTGCGGAACTTGTGAAGGCGAGTGTCCGGTAAGTGCAATCTCTCAGGGTGATACACAGTACGTTATTGATGCTGATGCTTGCATCGATTGCGGAACATGTGCTTCAGTTTGCCCTACAGATGCTATCATAGCTTAATTATTACTTGCTCAGGTAATAATTGCTTATCATGCGAGACCTGCTTTTGCAGGTCTTTTTTATTTTATCTAAATAAAAAAGAGATAGAATAAATCTATCTCGCCATATTCACAAATTTTGTTATATCCGGCTTCCAAACAAGATTAATCGTACCTATTGCACCATTTCTTTGTTTTGCAATAATTACCTCAGCCTCATTTGGATGTTCAGTATCCTTATGATAGTAATCATCTCTGTATAAAAACATTACCACATCAGCATCCTGCTCTATAGCACCTGACTCCCTAAGATCCGAAAGCATAGGTCTATGGTCAGGTCTTGTTTCACAAGCTCTTGAAAGCTGTGATAATGCAATCACCGGTGCTCTCATCTCTCTAGCCAAAGCTTTTAAACTTCTGGAAATATCTGAAATCTCCTGCTGTCTACTTATATTCGATTTACCACTTCCTGTCATCAACTGCAAATAATCAATGATTATGATATCCAATCCTTTCAAGTTTCATCTTTCTACATTTGGATCTAAGCTCATTTATAGATATACCCGGAGTATCGTCAATAGCCAAAGTAGATGAACCCACACTCACAGCTCCCTCTATCAGACTGTTCCAGTCATTATCATTTAAATTTCCGGTACGAAGCTTTTGTGAGTCTACATTACTCTCCATACTCAAAAGTCTGTTTACCAGCTGCTCTGCACTCATCTCCAAAGAAAACACCATACAGGATATTTTCTTTTTCATTGTAATATTTTGCACTATATTTAACACGAAAGCTGTCTTACCCATTGAAGGTCTAGCAGCTACCAAAATCAAATCTGAAGGCTGTAAACCACTAGTTTTATAATCCAGATCTACAAATCCCGTAGGTATACCGGTAACTGTCTCATTATTTTTTGATGCAGCCTCTATTTTATTAAGAACATTCAAAACCACTTCATTAATTGGTACAACATCCTTAGTTTCCTTTGTTTCAAGAAGTTTAAATATCTCATTCTCTGTTTTTGCAAAGAGTTCCTCAACATTTTTTTCTCCAATATAGCAATCATTCACTATCTCCTCAGATACCCTTATTAGTTTTCTGAGACTGGATTTATCTTTAACAATTTTCGCATAATTCTTTATATTGGCAGAAGTAGGAACCGAATCCATTATACCTCTAAAGAAGTCCAAACTTGTTATTTCAGGTGGTACTTGCTTTTCAAGCAATTTATTTTGAATTAACACCAAATCTATAGGCTTTCCCTCATTAAAGAGTTCTACCATACATTCAAATACAATGCCATATGCTTTGCTGTAAAAATCCTGTTTTTCAAGAATTTCTATAGCACCTGTAACAGTCTCCTTATCAATGAGTATAGACGCCAAAACAGCTTTTTCGGCGTCTATACTGTTTGGCATAACTCTCTTAATCAGAGATTCTTCCATTATTCTTCTCCAACTTTTACCTTTAAATTAGCTGTAACATCCTTGTGCAACTTAACTTTTACCTCATGACTTCCAAATGTCTTTATAGGTTCTGCAATAACCAGCTTCTTCTTGTCTATTTCAAGTCCAAGCTGAGTTTTTATAGCCTCCTCGATTTCTTTTGATGATACTGATCCAAATGTTCTTCCATCTTTTCCACCCTTTATAGTCAAAGATACACTTGCCTCGTTCAACTTTGAGGCTAACTCTTTTGCTGCTTCAAGTTTTTCCTTAGCAATCTTCTCTTCATTTGCTTTTTGCAGTTTTAAAGTATTTAAATTTTCCTGATTAGCCTCTACGCCCTTTTTCTTCGGTATAATAAAGTTTCTTGCATATCCTTCACTTACCTCTACAATATCTCCCTTTTTCCCAAGTGATTTTACATCCTCTAATAAAACAACTTTCATTATATTTCACCTCTCTCAATCATTTCTTTAAGAACATCCTTAACTCGGTTTTTAACCTCATCAATCGTGCCATCTTTTATCTGTGCCCCGGCAACCGAACGGTGACCTCCACCTCCAAGTTTTTCCATAATTGTTTGTACATTTACTTCATCCATGGACCTTGCACTAATATATATCATATCATTATATATTGTCAAAACAAAGCTAGCTTTAATACCCTTTATGTTCAAAAGATCATTTGCAGCCTGAGCACATACCAAAGTAGGTGACGCTGTATTTTTTGAATCACATTCACTTATGGCATAAAAATCTCTAAAAATCTCTGCATTATGTATAGCCTCAGCCTTTGCTAAATAATCTGCAGCATCCTCTCTGAAAAGTTTTCTAACCCTTGTTACATCTGCACCACAGCGCTTCAAAAATGCTGCGGCTTCAAAAGTTCTGACACCGGTTTGTACATTGAAATTTTGTGTATCAATGACTATTCCGGCATACATAGCATCAGCTTCTAAAGTCTTTAGTTTTATATCATCAGATATGTACTGCACTATTTCAGATACCATTTCACAGGCAGATGACGCAAAAGTCTCTACATAAGATAATGTAGCATTAGTTATTATTTCTGAACTCTGCCTATGATGATCCAGAACTACAATATTTCTCGCTTTTTTTAGAAGAGATGGACCCTCTGTTATACTTGGTCTATTTACATCTACAACAACCACCAAAGAATCATTGCTTATACTGTTAAAAGCTTTTTCTTCTGAAATAAATAAATCTTCAGGATATTCACCCGCTTTAAATTTCTTTATCATCGGTTTTGCAGAAGGATTCACATCACCCATAAGTATATGTGCCTTTTTATTTAAACTTGTAGCAATTCTCCAAATTCCTATTGCTGCACCAAAGGCATCCATATCCAGCATCTTATGCCCCATTATAATGACCTTATCCTTATTTTCAAGCAACTCTCTAAAAGCCTGTGCTTTAACCCTTGCTTTTACTCTTGTTTGTTTCTCCACTGTTTGAGCTTTACCGCCAAAGTATCTTATATCATTTTCAGTTTTTACAACAGCTTGATCGCCACCTCTTCCCAGTGCCATATCCATTGCCATTCTGGCAAGCTCATAGTTTCTTATAAGTTTATCACTGCCATATCCTATACCTATACTCAAAGTAATTCTCATCTCATTACCAATATTTACAGTCTTTACATCCTCCAAAAATATCAAACCTTACTTCTATTGCAGAATCAAGATTTTCCTTTTTTTATGATAAAGAAAAAAACTTATCTTTTTCCAATTTTTTTACAATGCCGCTAAAAACTATTTATGTACTGGTTTATCTTTCTATCTATTAATGCCTCTAAAAAGCGAGCGTCTTACCTCTTCCACACTCTCCATAGCTTCATCATAATTATCCATATACATAAGTCCGATAACAAGCTTTTGAATTATCTTTTTTTGAATCTTAAGTTCAGTCAAATCAGTTTCATCAAAGAGACAAACAGTGTACACAAACGATTCTTCAACATATAATCTTGTTATTCTTATCCTATACTTCTTTTTCCTGATATTCTCCATGAAAATCAGCTTTATCTGTAATATTTCCAATATCATCCTCACTGATATTTTCAAACATTGCATTAATATCCTTCTTCGCCTGTCTATCCCTTTGTACCAATGCATTAAAAGCTCTGTTTCTCCAAGCTATAATACCATTCTTATCCATAAGGGCATAGGGTATATCCAGATCCTGCGAAAATATATTCTGCGTACTTTCACTTGCCATGGCATACTCCACCATGTAATTTGACAAATTATTAGATAATATAATATTCCATAGTATAATAAATATTATCCCTGAAAGTGCCAGTAAAAAAATTATTGCACCACATCCTCTTCTTGGTGCAACAAGTAATATTCCAAGGAAAAATACCAAGACTATCAGCGAATACGCCAAATTTTTTCTTAATAGTGCTTTTGTATTTTTTGTATTTTTCATTAGCATCTCCATTATTTTAAAACACTTCTTGATTTACACTATTTGTGCAAATCCATAATGCCATTACTTTTATTGTAAAAAGTATGAATTTATTATACCAAGAAAACCTTAATCTATCAAGCAAAGTAAGTTCATCAATGAAATTCCAAAAAAATAAGGGCTGTCTTCACAGCCCCTAATTTTAAGATGTAAATTTCACACTCATCAAATTATACATTTACATCTGCCGCATCTTCAAGCAGCATTGCCTCATACTTCCCTATGACCGTATCTGAAATAAGTTCTCTCGTTTGAGAATTTATAGGATGTGCAATATCTCTGTATTCACCATCTGCTGCCATTCTACTTGGCATAGCTATAAATAAACCTTTTTCACCTTCAATCACCTTTATATCATGAATAACAAACTCATTATCTAAAGTAATTGATACAACGGCTTTCATCTTACCCTCTTTATCAATTCTTCTAACTCTGACATCAGTAATCTGCATTTTTGAACCCCCCTTAATCTCATTAAAGAGCATATCTTTCGTTTTTTTCTATTACTATTTTGACCTTCTCTGCTGTCCCAATATAAGTCGAATTTGCACGTATTGTATCACGGCTTTCCACAACACAATTTTCTATAACTGTATTATCACCAATGTATACATCATTCAAAATAACAGAATTCCTAATCACACAACCGTTACCTATGTACGATTTGTTAAAAATAACCGAATTTTCAACTGTACCATTTATGATACAGCCACTTGCAACAAGCGAATTTGACACCTTGGCCCCCGGATTATACTTTGCCGGTGGCAAATCATCAACTTTAGAGTACACCCCCGGATATTCTACAAAAAAATGATCTCTCACTTCCTTCTTCAAGAAATCCATATTTGTTTTATAATATGATTCTACTGAAGCTATATTGCTCCAATATGAATTGATTTTGTATGCATAAATCCTTTTTAGATTTTTGTATCTAATCAAAATATCTTTTACAAAGTCGTATCTATCCTCAGCAATACTTCTCTCAATCAATTCAATAAGCTGCCTTCTTCTGATAATATATATACCACAAGATATATTCAAAGAATCTGTAACTATCGGTTTCTCTTCAAAACCAACTATTCTACCATCGTCATTTATTGAAACCATACCGAATCTTGTCAAATCATCCGAAGCATTTGCTTTTTTGCAAACTACAGTAATATCTGCTTTCTTTTCAATATGATACTCCAATACTTTATTATAGTCAAGTTTATAAATACCATCACCTGCACATATAATAACATACGGCTCATGAGACCTCTTTAAAAACACCAAATTTTGATACAGTGCATCAGCAGTTCCTCTATACCAATCTGAACTCTCTGCTGTAATGGTTGGTGTGAAAACAAATAAACCGCCTTGTTTTCTTCCAAAATCCCACCATTTTGATGAACTAAGATGTTCATTCAATGATCTTGAGTTGTACTGTGTAAATACAGCCACCTTCTGTACATGTGAGTTTGACATATTGCTAAGTGCAAAATCTATACTTCTGTAACTTCCGGCTATGGGCATTGCTGCAATAGCCCTCTTGTTGGAAAGTTCCTTCATTCTCTTTGAGTTTCCGCCTGCCAACACTATTCCTATTGCTCTCATATCCTGCCACCTGCCTTTACAATAAAGTCTCCACTTGGAAGTATTCCATCTACATAATCTTCTTTGGTTGTATTTCCAACAATAGCTGTATTCTTACCTATAACAACTCCATCAGGGATAGTTGTTCTCTCCCCAATCACTGCCAGATCACAATTATAGACCTTGTCATCATACTTGCTTTCACTAAATTCAAAAGCTCCTATCTCACAATTCTTTCCAACTTCGGAATTCTCAGCAATAATAGCTTTATTTACTCTAGAGTTTGCACCTATTTTGCTGCCTTTCATAACTATAGAATCATTTACTACAGCACCTTCTTCGATAACCACTCCGGCACCTATTACCGAATTGTTTACTTCTCCATATACTTCTACACCTTCTCCAATAATGCTCTTATTAATAATAGCATCACCTGAGATATATTGAGGTGTAATAATATCGCCCTTAGTATATATCTTCCAATATTCCTCGTATAAATTGAATTCAGGTATAATATCAACAAGCTCCATATTCGCTTCCCAATATGTTTGTAAAGTACCTACATCTTTCCAATAGCCATTGAACTCATAACTGAAAATCCTACCGCCATTGTTAAATATATGAGGAATAATATGCTTACCGAAATCACAACCAGGTTCATTTGACAATTCAATCAAGGAATCTCTAAGTGCTTTCCAAGAGAATATGTATATTCCCATAGAAGCAAGATTAGATCTTGGAACCTTAGGTTTCTCCTCAAACTCAGTCACCCTGCTGTTCTCATCAGTTATCAATATTCCGAATCTTGATGCCTCTTCCATCGAAACAGGCATAGCCGCAATGGTAATGTCCGCATTATTTGCTTTGTGATAATCAAGCATTACCTCGTAATCCATCTTATATATGTGATCACCGGAAAGTATTAAAACATAGTCCGGATTATAGCTCTCCATATATTCAAGATTCTGATAAATCGCATTAGCAGTCCCTGAATACCAGTCACTACCTGCAGCATTTTCATACGGCGGTAAAACAGTGACGCCCCCATATTCCTATCCAAATCCCACGGAATACCAATTCCTATATGGGTATTCAGTCTAAGAGGCTGGTACTGAGTCAAGACTCCAACCGTATCAACACCTGAATTGATACAGTTGCTCAATGGAAAATCTATAATCCTGTACTTACCGCCAAATGAAACTGCTGGTTTTGCCACATTATGAGTCAACACACCAAGGCGACTACCTTGGCCGCCAGCCAACAGCATAGCTATCATTTCCTTTTTAATCATGTACACACCTCGTTGCCTAAATGCTTTTTCCTTGTATTTTTTCAATTAAATTATAGCACAAATTTACTCGAATGTGAATAAAAGATTTTATTTTTACACATTTTTTTCTATGTTTTGACGAAATTTAATATTTACGCCTAATAATCACGCTACAATTATCATTTTTATAGATTCTCACTTAAAAGTATACAAATTTCAAGCTTTAATTTTGTATATTATCACAATAAAATCAATGCTCTACAGTATTAAAAATATTACCTATTCTTAAGTTGTCCAAACAAATGATTTTTATGCTATAATTAGATGTTACTAAATTTATGCCAAAGTGGTATTGAGGAGGAAATGTAATGAAACTAACAACAGTAAGAGAAATATACAAAAACAAAGAAAAGTATATTGATACTGAAATTACAATAGGTGGCTGGGTAAGAAGCAACAGAGATTCAAAAGCTTTTGGATTTTTAGTTATAAGTGATGGTAGTTATTTTGAACAAATTCAAGTTGTATATAGCGATAAATTGTCTGATTTTAATAAATTGACAAAAGTTAATGTAGGTGCTGCTCTTATTATAAAGGGAACCCTTGTTGCAACACCGGGAGCAAAACAGCCTTTTGAAATACAGGCTGCACATATAGATATAGAGGGTGAATCAAGTTCAGATTATCCACTTCAAAAGAAAAGACATACTTTAGAATATTTGAGGACAATTTCACATTTACGTCCTAGAACAAATACATTCCAAGCGGTTTTTAGAGTGAGATCACTTATTGCCTATGCTATACATAAGTTCTTCCAGGAAAGAGACTTCGTATATGTTCACACTCCAATTATTACAGGAAGTGATGCAGAGGGTGCAGGTGAAATGTTTAGAGTGACAACTCTTGATCCGTCAAATCCTCCACTAAATGATGATGGCAGTGCTGATTTTTCTAAGGATTTCTTTGGTAAGGAAACTAATCTTACTGTTTCAGGACAGTTAAATGGCGAAACTTTTGCTATGGCATTTAGAAATATCTACACCTTTGGTCCTACATTTAGAGCTGAAAATTCCAATACTACCAGACATGCTGCAGAGTTTTGGATGATTGAGCCTGAATTTGCTTTTGGTGATTTAAATGATAATATGGATTTAGCAGAAAGTATGCTAAAATATATAATAAATTATGTTCTTGAGAATGCTGCACCTGAACTTGAATTTTTCAATCAGTTTGTAGATAAGGGACTTTTAGACAGACTTAAAAATGTTGCTGAATCTGATTTTGGTAGAATTACATATACAGAAGCTATTGAAATACTTGAGAAAAACAATAATAACTTTGAATACAAAGTTTCATGGGGATGTGATTTGCAAACTGAGCATGAACGTTATCTCACTGAACAGGTATTTAAAAAACCTATATTTGTTACCGATTACCCAAAGGCGATCAAAGCATTCTATATGAAAGAAAATGATGATAAGAAGACTGTAGCTGCTATGGACTGTCTTGTTCCCGGAATAGGTGAGATAATGGGTGGAAGCCAAAGAGAGGATGACTATAACAAGCTTTTAGCAAGAATCGAAGAACTTGGTATGGATACTAAGGATTATGACTTCTACCTTGACCTTAGAAAGTATGGTTCAACAAGACATGCAGGCTATGGTCTAGGATTTGAAAGATGTGTTATGTATCTTACAGGAATGTCAAATATAAGAGACGTACTTCCATTCCCAAGAACAGTAGGAAATTGCGAATTATAAAGGGAGGTAAACTTTAGCCATATGAAATTTATACATACAGGTGATATTCATTATGGTATGAAGCCTGATTCAAATAAACCCTGGGGTAAGGAAAGAGCCGATGCCGTAAAATCTTCACTTCGAAAAATCATTGAGGTTGCTAAGAAAAAAGAAGTTGATCTTCTTCTTATAGCCGGAGACCTTTTCCACTCACAGCCATTTAGTCGTGACTTAAAGGAAGTAAACTTTCTTTTCTCAACTATTCCTGATACAAAAGTAGTTGTTATAGCCGGAAATCATGACTGTTTAAGAGAGAATAATAATATACTTACATTCCCTTGGGCTAAAAATGTAGTTTATTTGTCCACTCCCACTATCAGCAGTGTATATTTCCCGGATATTAATACAGAAATCTACGGTTTTTCATATCATGACAGAGAGGTAAAGGACAATATAGTTTCAGGACTTTCTATTCGTGAAAATGACAGAGTAAAAATTCTTCTATTACATGGCGGTGATGCTACACATTTGCCATTTGACAAAAATGAATTAAACAAGATTTCTTCATCATATATTGCCCTTGGACATATGCATAAGCGTGAGGTACTTTTTGATAGACATATGGCGTACTGTGGTTCACCTGAGCCTTTGGATATGACAGAGACAGGTGACCATGGAATTTATTATGGTGAAATAGATAATGAAACTCGTGTTATGAAAGATTTTGAATTTGTTAAAATTTCAAATACTTCATATATTTCATTAACCATAAATGTAACTCCTGAAACTACAAACTCAGAATTACATACGTCTCTCATAGAGACTATTAATAAAAAGGGTAAGCAAAATATATATCGATTTAGAATTAAAGGTCTTAGGGACCCTGATATTGAATTTGATTTGGATTCACTCTCATCCACTCTTAGGATTGCAGAAATTATAGATGATTCTGAACCAAAATATGATTTTGCCAAACTTTTTGCGGAGCATCCATCTGATATGATTGGTTTTTTCATTCGTGAGCTTGACAGACCTAATATGAGTAAGCTCGATAAAAAAGCCCTCTATTATGGTATCAATGCATTACTTAGAACTACTGATGAAAGGGGGAAAACATGAAACTGCTTAGCTTGCATATAGATGGCTTTGGCAAATTTAAAAATAAAGATCTACAATTTGCCGATAACATGAATATTATATACGGTTATAATGAAGCCGGAAAATCTACAATATTTATGTTTATTAAAGCAATGTTTTATGGGCTTGAAAGAGCAAAGGGCAGAGCTAGTAAAAGTGATACCTGGACCAAGTTCAAACCTTGGGGCAATGGTGATATATATGGCGGAAATCTAAGATTTTCATATCATGACAATGACTATCGCATAGAAAGAGATTTTACAAAAACCGCAGCAACCCCCTTTGCCATTGTAAATGAGACAGATGGCAGGAATGTGGAAACCCAAGTGAATTCTTGAAGGAAGCTCTATGTGGTCTTTCTGAAACAGCCTACTCAAATACCGTAAGTATATCTCAGCTAAAGTCTGCCACTGATGCAAAAATGGTTGTAGAATTAAAGAACTATATTGCCAATATGAATACAACCGGTAATATGTCCTTAAATATCAACAAGGCTTCAGACTTTTTAAAGGACAAAAAGAAAGCATTTGAGTCAACTCTCGATCCTGATGCTCCAAAAACCTTCAATCAAAATTTGACAGAAATAAAAGTACTTGAGAAGAAAATCTCATCGCCTGAATTTTCAAGTCATTTAAAAAATTTAAAAGAGGCTGATGCACTGACTGAAAAAAGAATCATTGATTTAAATTCTCAAAAAGAGACTTTGATAGAAAGTATTGCTTCAAAACGTCAGCATCTTTCAGATCTTGGATTTAATGATAAAAAGACAATAGTAGATTTACAAAGTGAACTTAACAAGGGATATAATGCTTATCTCTCAGCTTATGAATCAGAGAAAAAAATCTATCAATAAAGTTTATTCTATAATCTTTTTGGTATTGTCAATTATAAGCGTAATTTTATCTTTATATATTTTTAAAACCGGAAAGAACAATGTTTTTACAGCAACAACCGGTATAAGTTATCAGTTTGCAATGATTCTTTTTATTGTTATATGTCTTGCATCACTTGTTTTTGCAAGTTATATATATACTATGCACAATAAGGACAACAGACATTTAACTGAACTTAAGGTGAATTTGATTGCACTCATGGCAAGAGTTGGTTCCTTTGATTCTATTACTGAGGAGAATATTCACCGTGCCAATAAAACATTGAGCTCTAAGATAAGTATTTTTGATGAAATGTCTTCAGATATTGCGAAAATTGAGGCTTTAAATGTAGATATAGATAATCTGCGTGCTAAAAAGGCAGCCTATGCTAATGGTATTGATGCTAAAAAGCAAAACGAATGGGAACTTGAAAAGCTTATGGAAAAGCTGGCACAGTTAAAAGAAGAGAATGATTCATTGAAAAATATCATTAGTGAGAATGATAAGATTCGTTTTGAAATAGATGCTATAGAGCTTGCTATGGATACTTTGAAAAATCTTTCAGAAACCATCAAAAACTCTTTTGGACTGTATCTTAATAAGGATGCATCTGAGCTTATTGAGGGTATTACAGGTGGGGTGTATGATTCAATATCCATTGATGAGAATTTTAATGTATTTCTTAATACTCCTAATCGTCTGGTTCCTATAGAGCAGGCCAGCTCGGGAACTATGGATCAAGTATATCTTGCTCTTAGAATTGCAGCCGGAAGACTTATGCAGGGTCGCTCTAAGGAGTTGCCTTTTATATTTGATGATAGCTTTGTAAATTATGATTCAATTCGTCTAAGAGCTGCCTTGCTTTGGATCGCAAACAATGTTCCGGAACAAATCATTGTTTTTAGCTGCCATATGAGAGAAGCTCAGTTGATGACAGCAACTATGCAGGAGTTTAATCTAATAGAATTGTAGGGAGTTTATGCGTTTTATCAGACAATTTCTAATTATATTATTAGTAAGTTTTTTAGGGGAAGTGTTAAAAGCTATTTTACCACTTCCTATTCCTGCAAGCATCTATGGTCTTGTCATTATGCTTGCATTACTTGTGTCAAAGGTAGTCAAACTTGAACATGTAGAGGGTGCCTCTATGTTCTTGATAGATATCATGCCTCTTATGTTTATTCCAGCTTCAGCCGGGCTTATTGATATCTGGCCCAATCTAAAACCTGTACTTTTACCTATAGTCATCATTACATTAGTATCTACTATATTGGTAATGGTTGTCTCAGGAAAGGTAACTGAATTTGTTATCAAACTTAGTGAAGATAAAAAGAAAGTAGAGAGTGATAGATGAATGATTTTTTAAGTAATTCTGTTTTTTTTGGTGTTCTACTATGCCTATTATCTTACCAGTTTGGAGTATTTTTAAGACAAAAAACAAAAATAGCAGCCTTTAATCCACTGCTTATTTCTATTATTATAGTTATTTTTGTACTTGTTACGCTAAATATCAAGTTTGAAGATTTTTATAATGGTTCAAAATATATCAGCTATTTGCTTACACCTGCAACTGTAGCTTTAGCAATTCCGCTCTATTCAAAGCTTACTTTGCTTAAGGCAAACTTCAAAGCTATAATATCGGGTCTGATTGCCGGAGTTTTGACATCACTCATATCAGTGCTTACTATGTCAATACTTCTTGGTCTTAGTCATGAGCATTATGTCACTATGTTACCAAAATCCATTACTACAGCTATAGGCATTGGAGTTTCACAAGAGCTTGGCGGTATACCCACCATTACAACTGCCGTTATTATTGTAACAGGAGTTTTTGGAAATGTTATAGCTGATATTGTTTATAAAATATTCAATATTACAAATCCTATTGCAAAAGGTGTAGGACTTGGTTCCTCAGCCCATGCTATAGGTACGGCAAAAGCCCTTGAAATGGGAGAAACCGAAGGTGCTATGAGTTCCCTATCCATAGCTGTAGCCGGTATTATCACAGTTATATTTGCTTCATTCTTTGCAAACCTTATATAAAGATTAAAAAATGAGGGACGACTTGTATTAAGTCTCACCCTCATTTTTAAACTATTTATCAATAATTTTATTGTGTAGATAATATTTCATTTATCTGTGATACCAATATGTCACAATCCATACCATGACCATACAAGCTTCTTCCAACGTCTCCATCTGTGATGAAGGACATCCAAGGCAATGCATACCTGATCTCATAAGTATTGGTGCTATTAAATCACTTGTCATTAAAAGTTCACCTATAGTCATATTCTTGTTTATTGTCATAAAAACTCCTTTACTTAAGCTTATTTGAAAAACTTAATATTCCTTTTTTTATTTCATCAACTGTCAGACTGGCAAAGCCAAGCAAAACAGTGGATTTTCTTTTATTTTTACCGCTATAGAATATTGATATCGGATACAGCCTTATCCCTGACATCTCTCCATAGTTTATTATCTCGTCCTCAGTTAAATCCTCCAAAGTCAATAAAATATGAAGTCCTGAATTATTCTCAAAAACTTTAGCCTTTGAAATCTTCTCCTTAATTTCTGCTATAAGAATGTCCCTCTTTATACGGTAATTTGTTCTCATCCTGTTTAAATGTCTTTCAAAATATCCCTCTCTTATAAAGATTTCCAAGATATCCTGGTCAGACCTTGGAACTGTACAAGAAAGAAAATTAAGTTTTTTCTCATACTCTTCCATCAGTTTTTCAGGAAGTACCATATATCCCACTCTTATTGCAGGTGCAATAGATTTTGAAAATGTTCCTAAATATATTATTTTCTCGGGGTCCAATCCCTGCATTGCAGGGATTGGTTTCTCAACAAATCTAAACTCTGAATCATAGTCATCCTCTATAATATATCTATCCTTGCCTCTGTAACACCAGGATATAAGCTCTCGTCTTCTATTTATCGGCATTATCACCCCGGTAGGATATTGATTTGCCGGCATCAAATAGCATATATCTGCATTTGTACTGTCAAGTATGTTTATATCCATACCTTCATCATCCATGTCAATACTCCATATATTCCAAAACATTGATTTAAAAATCGCTTTAGCTTTTATATATCCGGGATTTTCAAGTGCTATATGTCTATGCCCTAATAAAAGTCCCAAGAGCATTATCAAGTATTCACTTCCGGCTCCGACTATTATATTGTTCGGTGAACAAATGACTCTCCTTGCTGTACGAAGATAGTCTGATATTTGTATTCTAAGTCCATACTCACCCTGTTTATCTCCTGCAATAAAAACATCCTCTTTTTCACTTGAGAATACTTTTCTTGCAATACTTCTCCAAGATGCGTATGGAAAGCTTTTTGAATCTATCTTTGTCGGAGAAAAATCTATATCCAAACTCTCATATACATTTTTCTCCTTCTTTAGCTCTCTTTTATATTCTTTTCTTTCAATATTTAGCACATCTAACCGGTTTACAATATATCCACTGCCTGCTCTTGACTTTAAATATCCTTCTGCCAAAAGCTGTTCATAGGCATTTACCACAGTTGTTCTGGATACCTTAAGGCTCTGTGCCAAACTTCTTGTAGAAGGCAGCTTAGTATCCGGCAAGATATGTGCATTTTTGATCTCATTTTTTATAAATTCATAGATTTGCTCATATATCGGACAATCACTATTTAAATCTATAAGAAGCTCCATCAGTCATTTTTTGGTAATTTAAAAGAACTCTTTAATGAGACTATTCTGTTAAATACCAAAGCATCAGGCTTAGAATCCTTAGCATCTACACAGAAGAAACCATTTCTTACAAACTGGAAGCTATCATATGCCTTTGCATCTTTAAGACATGGCTCCACATAGCAATCCTTTAATATTGTCAATGAATTAGGATTGAGGTTTAAATTTCCGTTCTCATCAAGCTTACCCTTTTCCTCATCAACTATATTCTCATAAAGTCTCATTTCAGCTTTAATTGCTGTATTTGCATTACCCAATGAATAGTTCCCTTTACTTTTCTCTCATTAAAACCTGATCCTGACTTTGTCACCGGATCATATGTGGCATGTACTGCAATAATTTCACCATTCTCATCCTTTTCTACAGATGTACAGGTTACAAAATATGCACCCATGAGTCTTACTTCATTTCCCGGGAATAGTCTGAAGTATTTCTTTGGAGGCACTTCCATAAAGTCCTCTCTCTCAATGTAAAGTTCTCTACCGAATTCTATCTCTCTTTCTCCAAGCTCCGGATTTTCAAGATTGTTCGGCATTGTACATAATTCAGACTGACCCTCCGGATAATTATCTATTATAAGTTTGATTGGGTCAAGTATTGCCATTATTCTGGCTTTCTTAAGCTTTAGATCCTCTCTTATGCAATACTCAAGCATTGCAGACTCTATAGATGAATCAGCCTTAGAGACTCCTGCCAACTTTACAAAGTTTCTTATAGCATCAGGAGTATAACCTCTTCTTCTAAGTGCAGCTATTGAAACAAGTCTTGGATCATCCCAGCCGTCAACTATTCCGTCTTCTACAAGTTTTTTAATATATCTCTTACCTGTTACCACATTTGTAAGGTAAAGCTTTGCAAACTCTATCTGTCTTGGTGGATTCTTATACTCACACTCTTTTACCACCCAATCATATAGCGGTCTGTGATCCTCAAACTCCAATGTACAAAGACTATGTGTAATATTTTCTATAGCATCCTCTATCGGATGTGCAAAATCATACATAGGATAGATACACCACTTATCACCGGTATTGTGATGAGTCATTCTTGCAACTCTGTAGATTACCGGATCTCTCATATTAATATTAGGTGATGCCATATCGATCTTTGCACGAAGCACACGACTTCCATCTTCACAAAGTCCGTTCTTCATATCCTCAAACAACTTTAAGTTCTCTTCAACACTTCTATTTCTATATGGGCTTTCATTCCCCGGAGTTTTAAAATCTCCTCTATACTCTCTAATCTCATCAGCACTAAGATCACAGACAAATGCCTTTCCTTTCTTTATAAGAAGAACTGCTTTCTCATACATCTCCTCAAAATAGTTTGAAGCAAAGAACAGTCTGTCCTCAAACTCTCCTCCAAGCCACTTTACATCTTCAAGTATTGAATGTACAAATTCTTCTTTTTCTTTTGTAGGATTTGTATCATCAAATCTTAAGTTGAACTTTCCGCCATATTCTTTTGCTATATCATTGTTTAAAATAATGGACTTTGCATGGCCTATATGCAGATAGCCGTTTGGCTCCGGTGGAAATCTGGTCTGCACATGGTCAAACCTTCCGGACTCCAAGTCCTTATCTATCTCTATCTCAATAAAATTCTTTGAAACTGTCTCAGTATTGCCATTTTTTTAATTTCTTCTGACATAAGTTTCTCCCATCTGTTTTGCTTATTAAAATAGTATTATATCATTGAATTAATTTAATATCCATATATCTACAGATGTTTAATACAAAAACTGTAATTAATAAAAAATTATAGCCAACTAAATGCAATATACTTAGGGTTACATTATATCTGTAACAGGCTATGTATATCTTTCAAATTAAAAATATAGCGAGTGTCAAAAATTTTGTCACTCGCTATAAATATCTATATTTTAAATTTATTCAGTAAATAATGGTGTAGAGAAATATCTGTCTCCACTATCCGGCAGAAGTGCAACTATTGTCTTACCCTCATTCTCAGGCTTCTTAGCCTCATTAATGGCAGCAAATAATGCAGCTCCTGAAGATATACCAACCAGAATACCTTCTCTTGATGCTATGAGTCTACCATACTCAAATGCCTCATCATTCTCAACTTTTACTATCTCATCATATATCTTTGTATTTAATGTCTCAGGAATAAATCCAGCACCTATACCCTGAATCTTATGTGGACCGCTCTTGCCCTCTGAAAGTACAGGTGAGCCCGTAGGCTCAACGGCAATAATCTTTACTCCCGGCTTCTTTTCTTTCAGGAACTCACCTACTCCCGATATAGTACCGCCTGTACCAATACCGGAAATAAATATATCTACCTCTCCATCAGTATCATTCCAAATCTCAGGTCCTGTGGTAGTCTTATGTACAGCCGGATTTGCCTTGTTTTCAAACTGTGCAGGTATGAAACTATCCTCAATACTTGCAGCCAACTCTTCAGCCTTTGCTATAGCACCCTTCATTCCTTTTGATCCCTCTGTAAGCTCTATATTGGCACCATATGCTTTAAGTATATTTCTTCTTTCAACACTCATTGTCTCAGGCATTGTAAGAATAACATTATACCCCTTTGCACTACCTACTGAAGCAAGTCCTATCCCTGTATTTCCCGATGTCGCTTCTATTATAGTAGCTCCTGGCTTTAATTTGCCCTCTTTCTCTGCTGCCTCTATCATTGCGAGTGCAATTCTGTCCTTTACAGAGCCTGCCGGATTAAAATATTCAAGCTTTACCAAAACCTTAGCCTTAAGACCAAGCTCCCTTTCAATATTTGAAACCTCAACTAATGGTGTATTACCAATCAATTCACTGCTGCTTTTATAAACTCTAGACATACAAACCTCCAATTCTGTATTCCTTTATTCCTACTTGTTTTATGGGTTTATAATAATTCATTTATTTATATTTGTCAAGCAATATTTTTATTTTTTTCTTGAAATTTATATTTTGATACAATAAAAATATTACTATATTAAAATATTTTTACTTTTAGAGAGTTTTTTTATGTTAGATAATGCCGGAATAAAAGATAGCTCAAGGAGAAAAATATATCCTGTGAGCAAATAACAGGTGTAAATGACAATATGGCCGAGAACCATTATCATGAGTTTTTCGAACTATATTATCTAGAAAGTGGAGAAAGATATCATATGATTCAGGATGAACTTGTCGTTATGAAACCTGGAGATTTTATAATCTTTCCCCCTTATGTTCTTCACCGTTCTTTTTGGAAAAGAAAACATTCCTTTTAAGAGAATAGTTCTTTACTTTTCTACAAATGAGATAATATCTGAAGATATGCACTTAGAACTTTTGAATGAATTTGGTTTTTATAATTGTGATAGGAAAAACAGCTTTGCTGTCCATCGCTTGCTTGAAATGATGGTATATGAAGAAGATACTAATAAGGTTTTTTTCAAAGGAAAATAAAAAAAGCAATATTGAATCTGCTACTTGTTACTATACTTAGATATTCAAGAGCTGAGGTTAAATTCAAAGATACAAATAGGATAAACCAGGTAATTCGCTATATACATACAAATTATATGGATGATTTGAAGCTGGAAGATCTTGCAAAGAAATTTTTTATATCAAAATATCATCTTGCCAGGCTTTTTTTAAGCAAAAGAACCAATAAGACAGTTATTCAATATCTTAATACAACAAGAGTCATAGAATGCACAAAGAAAAAAATTATGGAAACAAGAAAAATCTTTAACAGAGATTTCAAATGAAACCGGATTTGCTTCACTTACACATTTTAGCAGAATATTCAAATCGGAAACAAATCAGACTCCAAGTGAGTACCGAAGAAATTATTTGTATAAAAATAAAAACATGCTTGAATAATATTCTTTTTTTGATGTATATTTATAAATGTATTACAGAAATAACATTAGTTACAAGCGTTTTATTCGTATATTTATACATAGGAGGATTTATGGCAAAGGATAAAGTTGTATTAGCATATTCAGGTGGTCTTGATACCACCGCTATCATACCATGGTTAAAGGAACATTTTGATTATGATGTAATATGCTGTTGTATAGATTGTGGTCAAGGAAATGAGCTTGACGGACTTGAGGAGAGGGCTAAACTATCAGGTGCAGAAAAACTTTATATCATAAATATGATTGATGAGTTCTGTGATGATTATATTGTTCCATGTGTAAAGGCCGGTGCTGTATATGAGAATAAGTATCTTCTCGGTACTTCAATGGCAAGACCTGGTATTGCAAAAGCACTTGTTGATGTGGCAAGAAAGGAAGGTGCAGTTGCTATATGCCACGGAGCTACAGGTAAAGGAAATGATCAAATCCGTTTTGAGCTTGGTATAAAGGCTTTGGCTCCGGATCTTAAGATTATTGCACCTTGGCGTATGACTGATATATGGACAATGAATTCTCGTGAAGATGAGATTGCATATTGTAAGGAGCATGGTATAGATTTACCATTTTCAGCCGACTCAAGTTACAGTCGTGATAGGAACCTTTGGCATATAAGTCATGAAGGCTTGGAGCTTGAAGATCCTTCACTGGAACCAAACTATGAGCATGTGCTTATGCTTGGTGTAACTCCACAAAAAGCACCTGATAAAGAAACCTTGATTTCTCTAAACTTTGAGGCCGGAGTTCCTGTTGCACTAAATGGTGAGAAAATGAAAGTATCAGAGATTATAACAAAATTAAATGAACTTGGTGGTGCAAATGGTATAGGTATTATTGATATAGTTGAAAACCGTGTTGTAGGTATGAAATCAAGGGGCGTTTATGAAACTCCCGGCGGTACAATACTTATGGAGGCCCATGATGCACTTGAAGAGCTTGTACTTGATAGGGCTACTTTTGAAGTTAAAAAAGACATGGGAAATAAATTTGCACAGATAGTTTATGAAGGAAAGTGGTTTACACCGCTTCGTGAAGCTATTCAAAGCTTTGTAGAGTCTACACAGCAATATGTAACCGGTGAAGTTAAGCTAAAGCTTTATAAGGGTAATATTATAAAAGCAGGTACAACATCTCCATACTCACTATATTCAGAATCTCTTGCATCATTCACTACCGGAGATTTATATGACCACCATGATGCAGACGGATTTATTACATTATTTGGTCTTCCACTAAAGGTGAGGGCTATGAAGATGGCAGAATTAAACAAAGATAAATAATAGTATTAAAATAGGGGCTAATCAGCCCCTTAATTTTATTTGCTTTTATTATTTACATAATTAACTAATCCGCCTGCATTTATGATATTTTGCATAAATTCCGGAAAGGCCTGACCCTTATATGTCTTGCCTGTTGTGATGTCAGTAATCATACCGGTATCAAAATCTACCTTTACATCATCACCTTCCTGTATCTCTGCTGCCGCCTCAGGGCTTTCAATAATCGGTAATCCTATATTTATTGCATTTCTATAGAAAATTCTTGCAAATGTATCTGCAATTACCACACTTACTCCGCTGGCCTTTATAGCTAATGGTGCATGCTCTCTGGATGAACCACATCCAAAATTCTTTCTTGCAACGATGATATCTCCCTTTTGCACCTTATTTACAAAATCTTTATCAATGTCTTCCATACAATGCTTTGCCAACTCTTCTCCTGTAGTCGCATTCAGATATCTTGCCGGAATTATAACATCAGTATCTACATTTTCACCATATTTAAATACATGTCCTCTTGCTTCCATATTACCCTCTCTATCTTTAAACTGTTGGTGCTACTATCTTACCTGCTATTGCACTCGCTGCCGCAACTGCCGGAGAAGCAAGATAAACCTCTGACTCCACATGGCCCATTCTGCCGATAAAGTTTCTATTAGTTGTAGATATACATCTCTCACCGGCTGCCAAAACTCCCATATATCCTCCCAGACAAGGACCACATGTAGGAGTAGAAACTATCGCACCTGCATCTATGAAAATATCTACAAGTCCTTCTTTAATAGCCTGCTTATATATCTTTTGTGTAGCCGGTATTACAATACATCTTACATTCTTAGCGACTTTTTTATCCTTCATCTGTGCAGCAGCACTTCTAAGATCTGATATATGACCATTTGTACATGAACCTATTACAGCTTGGTCAATCTTTATATCTTCAAACTCTCCTACCACCTTTGTATTCTCCGGCAAATGTGGGAAGGCTACTGTAGGTCTTAATGTAGACAAATCTATATCAATAACCTCATCATATACTGCATCTTCATCTGCCACATAAATCTTTGGATCTCTGTTTGAATGTTCTTTAATATAATCCAAAGTTATATCATCTACCGGAAATATACCATTTTTCCCACCTGCCTCTATTGCCATATTACAGATAGTAAATCTATCATCCATAGAGAGTGAAGCTACTCCATCTCCACTAAATTCCATAGATCTATAAAGAGCTCCATCAACACCTATCTTTCCTATAATATGTAGTATAACATCCTTACCACATACATCATTTCCAAGTTTTCCTTTTAAATTAAACTTTATAGCACTTGGTACTTTAAACCATGCTTTTCCTGTAATCATTCCGGCTGCCATATCTGTAGAGCCAACACCTGTTGAGAATGCACCCAAAGCACCATATGTACATGTATGAGAGTCTGCACCTATTATACAATCTCCTGCTACAGTAAGTCCCTGCTCAGGTAAAAGTGCATGTTCAATTCCCATTCTTCCAACATCAAAAAAGTTTACTATTACATTCTCATCTGCAAAGTCTCTACATGTTTTGCAGTTCTGAGCAGACTTTATATCCTTATTAGGTGCAAAATGGTCCATGACCAATGCTATTTTCTCATTATTGAATACATCTTTTTTTTCAAATTTCTTGATTTCATTTATTGCCACCGGCGATGTGATATCATTTCCCAGCACAAGATCCAAATCTGCCTCTATAAGCTGACCCGGTTCTACAAAGTCCAGACCGGCATGGGCAGCCAAAATCTTCTGTGTCATATTCATTCCCATATTTTTTTCCTCTTTTCTTTTAATTAATGTTGATTGTAACATATCAAATGATATAATAGCGATATAAATTCAATATATCAAGTATTACATAAAGTTATAATGGTTACAATAGTAAATAATCATTTATAAAAATAAATAAGGTGGTAGGAATATGGAACAGCATTTATCACAATATAGAATATTTTTTGAAGTGGCAAAAGCCGGTAGTATATCAAAGGCAGCCAAATTATTATATATAAGCCAGCCGGCAATATCAAAATCCATTATACGCTTGGAAGAAAATCTGGAAATTGCACTCTTTGTACGAACTTCAAAAGGTGTAAGTCTTACTCCTGAAGGACAAATTTTTTATGAATATTTGCAAAGTGCATTTTCAGCTATAGAAGCCGGAGAAAATCATCTTACAAAGATAAAACAGTTTAATATAGGTAAAATAACCATAGGTACCAGTAATACACTTTGTAAGTATATTCTACTTCCCTATTTAAATAATTTTGTGAAAGAAAATCCACATACTATGATAAGCATTTTCACACAGTCCTCAGATCAAACATCTTTTCTGCTTTCAGAAAACAAAATTGATATAGGCCTTGTGGCAAAGCCGGCCAAAACTCAAAATATGTCCTATATAAATATAATGGAAATACAAGATATTTTTTTGTAGCTACTCCGGGGTATTTGAACAACTTAAAGCATATCTTCAATAATCATTTTGATCCTTTTAGAGATGGAAATATAATGTTGCTTGATAAGGATAATGCCACAAGAAAATTTATTGATAACTGTATAGAAGGTTCAAAATTGCAGCTAAATCAATCCATAGAAACAAGTAATATGGAACTGCTTATTGAGTTTGCAAAAACAGGAATAGGTATTGCCTGCGTTATAAAAGAATTTATACAAAAAGAATTAGAAGAAGGTACTTTGGTGGAAATAGAGATGCCAAAGGGGCTTTCAATACCAAAAAGAGAGATTGTATTTCTTTATGATAAAAAGAATATCAATCCCTCCCTTATCAAATTCATATCTATGTTAAAAGCATAAAATTAATGGGGCGTTTTGCCCCATTAATTTATCTTTGAGCTTCTATTATTATATCCAGTATCTCTTTTGGTTCTTCTATAATATAATCCGCTTTATTTTCTCTAAGCTCTTTTTCATCTCTAAAGCCCCATAGCACACCTATGCTTATAACATTAGCTGCAAGTGCAGTCTGCATATCTGTAGCAGTATCTCCCACATACAGTATCTCATCTTTAGAAAATCCCAGTTCTTTTATTATCATATTGAGAGAAGTAGGGTCAGGTTTCTTTGGAATTCCTTCTCTCTCACCATATATCAGATCAAATACTCCTTCTCCAATGACATCTTTTATATTTTTCTCTACACCAAGCTGTGACTTGTTTGATAAAACTACAGTCTTTATATTTAGATTTTTTAGTTCCTGTAAGAGTTCCATAATGCCGTCATAGGGCTTCACACCCCTTAAGCAATCTTTTTCAAAGATCTCATCATATACTTCGTAGGCCTTCTTTGCAAGTTTCAAATCTTTATCACCATTATATATCAAAGATCTGTCTACAAACTTCCTTGCACCTTCTCCCACAAAATACCTTGTATGCTCATTGTCTATATCTCCAAGTCCAAAATGTCTCATAGTTTTACTCATACAATATGATAATGCGTCCAATGTATATAACAATGTACCGTCCAAATCAAAAACAACCGCTCTAATCATCATTATACCTCAAATAATAAATCACCATAACTTGGCATTGGCCAAAGATCCTTATCCACTATCATCTCCAGAGTATCAATAGGCTTTCTCAGTGCTTCCATTGCAGGAACTACTACTTCATGCATATACCTTGCATGTTCTGTTACATCAGAAATTTCAGCTACTTTGTCCATGTGCCTTTTCAGATTTTCAATCTCAACCTTGGCTTCCTTCAAATGTTCATTCACTTCCAATAAGATAGCATTCTGTGCATATGGCTCTATACCATCTATTGCGGCTTTCAGCTTTATAATAGAATCTGCAAGTCTTGTAGTATATCTTATTACAGCAGGTATTATTGATTTTCCTGCAATATCTATCATAGTCTTTGCCTCTATATTTATAGCCTTGGAATATGCTTCATACTCTATCTCAACTCTTGACTCAAGCTCTTTTCTTGTAAAAACCTCAAACTCCTCAAACAACTTTACAGCATTATCAGAAACCAAAGCAGGTATCGCATCTATCATACTTGGTAAATTTGATAAACCTCTTCTTTTTGCCTCTTCCACCCACTCATTAGAATATCCATTTCCATTGAAAATAATTCTTCTGTGTTCACTAAAAAGCCTCTTTATCATATCGTGCACTGCTTCGTCAAAGTCACTTGCATTTTCAAGTTCATTAGCAGCTTCCTTAAAGCTCTCTGCCACTATTGTGTTTAAAACAATATTTGGAGAAGCTATGGAATCAGAAGAACCGACCATTCTAAACTCAAACTTATTATTTGTAAAGGCAAACGGAGATGTTCTATTTCTATCAGTAGCATCTTTTTCAAAATCAGGAAGTGTAGCAACACCTGTTTTTAACTTGCCGCCCTGAAGAGAATGTGTAGCCTCACCTGTGGAGCAGAGCTGATCAATAACATCCTCCAGCTGTTCTCCAAGAAAAACAGAAATAATAGCAGGAGGTGCTTCATGGGCACCAAGCCTATGTTCATTTCCCACACATGCCGCAGATTCTCTGAGTAAGTCTGCATGCTTGTCTACAGCCTTTAGTATACAAGCAAGAACCAATAAAAACTGAATATTATCATGTGGAGTATCTCCGGGATTTAACATATTTATTCCGTCATCTGAAGTTAAAGACCAGTTATTATGTTTTCCTGAACCGTTGACACCTGCAAAAGGTTTCTCGTTCAAAAGACATGTAAGTCCATGTCTTCCTGCCACCTTCTTCATAGTCTCCATAGTAACCTGATTGTGATCTACTGCTATATTTACCTGCTCATATACCGGAGCAAGTTCATGCTGTGCCGGTGCAACCTCATTATGCTGAGTTTTAGACGGAACCCCAAGCATCCAAAGTTCATGGTTTAAATCATTCATATATGATGCTATTCTCTCTCTGATAGATCCAAAATAGTGGTCCTCAAGTTCCTGTCCCTTTGGCGGCATAGCTCCAAAAAGAGTCCTACCTGTATATATCAAATCCTTTCTTTGTAGATATTTTTCCCTATCCACAATAAAATACTCCTGTTCCGCACCTACAGAAGGTATTACTCTCTTGGCTGTAGTATTCCCAAACAGTCTAAGTATTCTAAGGGCCTGAGTATTTATAGCCTGCATAGAACGAAGCAGTGGAGTCTTTTTATCAAGTGCCTCCCCCTTATATGAGCAAAAAGCTGTAGGAATATAGAGTGTAACACCCAAAGAATCCTTCTTTATAAAAGCCGGTGAAGTGCAGTCCCAAGCAGTATAACCCCTTGCCTCAAAAGTTGCTCTAAGACCTCCTGAAGGAAAGCTGGAAGCATCCGGTTCACCCTTTGTAAGCTCCTTAGCAGAAAATTCCATTATAACTTTACCATTTTTAGGTGCCGAAATAAAAGAATCATGCTTTTCGGCAGTTACACCTGTCAAAGGCTGAAACCAGTGGGTATAATGAGTAGCTCCTCTATCTATTGCCCACTCCTTCATACCATGAGCCACCGAATCCGCAATATCATTGTCCAGTTCCAAGCCATCTTCAATAGTCTTTTTTAACTTTTTAAATACTGCTTTTGGCAAATATACCTGCATAGCCTCATCATTAAATACATTAGCCCCAAAAATCTCTGTGATTGTATCCTTTTTCTCCATATGCACCTTTCAAAATTATAGGCAAAGCCTAGTATAAAATAAACTATAGTTGAAAACTTATCATTTCCCAAAGTTTTCGCAAAAATTATAGCATATAAAAATATATTTTTGCATCTTTGAATATAAAAAAAGACTGCCTGCCTACACAAACAATCTTTTAAAAATCATCTTATTATTTTGCAAAAATATGTCTTGCAAACTTTACTGCTGTGAAAATCATCAAAATAACAGCAATTAAAATTTGAACATTCACAATCCATGTTCCGGGATAAGGAACCCATCTGAAATGACCTATTTTTTCACTTACTGTATAAAACTGTTTTCCGGCTATTGCACTTATAACAAATGGGAATGTAAATCCGGCATAGCTTGGATAAAATCTATGTTTTTCTTTATCACTTATATAATGTTTTAAAACATCAATTGCAACCACCATTCCCAGTAAATATATCGCAAATGACACCATATACAATGGTCCTAAAAAATTGATATTCTTTTGCTCAAATGAGTTTATATATCCTGCCACACAAAGACTTGCCGGTGCCGCATAGATACATGCAAGTGCTTTGGCCTCAATATTCTTATTGCCAAGTTTTATATATCTAAAAGATACATAGAAGAAAAGCGGAATATAAAGAACAAATCCTATCCAAAAGCAAATCTGTCCCAGTGCAATATTCTTAAATGCCGGTGCAGTAACTGAAGCAACAACTATTCCAACATAAACAATAAAATAGCTTGCGGCTATCTTCATCATATCATCAGGTATCTTGATTTTTAATATAAAGTTCAATGTAAAATAAATCATTAATACAAAATGAAAGATAATAGCTACATACCACAAAATAACAGCTACTACCGGTATAATAGGTTTTATATAAGTTGCCAAAAGCATCAAAGTCATAGTATATGTTCCTGAAACACTTGCCAGTACAGGATTTTTCATATCAGTTGCAAAGGAATTAGGCATAGTCAAATACTTGCATGTAACAAATAAGATTCCTACAAATGATAATATCCCACAAACTGTTTTTAAATAAGGATTATAAATTGCCAACAAATTTCCAAGAGCCGCAAATCCCAAGGCAACACCACTTAATGGCAATGGTACTCGTTTTAAAAAATTCATAGCTACCTCTTATAAGTCTATATTCTTCAGTCCCTTTTCTCTTACAATGATCTCTGCTACCTTCTTAGCAGCTATACCTGTAAATCTGATGCACTGCTCCTTGTGCTCTCCGGCACCCATATCAAACTCTCTTGTAAGTACTCTACAGCAATTTGAATGCTTTCCATTAGCCTCTTTAAAGTAGTCATGTAATTCATGGGTGAGCTCCATACATTTTACAACCTTAGGATCCTTAGGACCGTTTTGCTCAGTTCTACCAAATATCATTCCCAAAGCCAAAACACCACCATTTAAAGCACCACACATACAGCCGCTTTTACCTGCACCTACAGCCATACCTGATGACATAGCTATAACTTCTCTTGGAACATCAAGTTCAAAATTGTCTACTATTGCTGCCATGAGCGCTTCGCAGCAAAAATATCCGTTTCTGTAATTGTCCTCAGCATCCTGTCTTACCTTGTCTACACTAACCTCACTTCTAATATTCATAATTTCCTCCTGAATTCTTTTATACAATTTTAACACTAAAAAATATTTTTGTATACTAAAAAAAGTATAGATTATGTGAATCTATACCAAAAAAACCCTCGTTATTTTTTTATAGTTTTTTTCTAATTGATGAAGACTATTTTTATTTGTTCTATCAATAAATATGTTTTTTTATAGTCTATTTTCCAAGTATATGCCTTGCCACAAATACCCCACTGGCTGAAGCATGTGATAGGGAATGTGTTACACCACTACCGTCACCTATTACATATAAATCTTTGTGAATTGTCTCAAGATTATTATCAATCTCTACCTCCATATTATAGAATTTCACCTCTACACCATAAAGTAAGGTTTCATCACCTGCAGTTCCCGGAGCTATCTTATCAAGAGCATATATCATCTCTATTATATCATCCAGAATTCTCTTTGGAATAACCAAAGAAAGATCTCCCGGGGTTGCTGACAGAGTAGGTGTCATAAATGACTTATTGATTCTTCCTGTACTACTTCTCTGCCCTCTTATAAGATCTCCAAATCTTTGAACCATTACACCGCCACCAAGCATGTTTGAAAGTCTTGCAATACTCTCACCATAACCATTACTGTCTTTGAAAGGCTCTGTAAAATGCTTAGACACCAATAGTGCAAAGTTTGTATTCTCAGTTTGAAGTGCCGGATCCTCATAGCTATGTCCATTTACTGTAACAATACCATTTGTATTCTCATTTACTACAGCACCCTTAGGGTTCATACAGAATGTTCTCACTAAATCCTGATACTTCTCAGTTCTATAAACAATCTTGCTTTCATACAATTCATCTGTAAGATGTCTGAATATCTCAGCTGGAAGCTCAACTCTTACACCAATATCCACACGATTTGACTTTGTAGGAATGTTCAATTCTCTACAGATTTGCTCCATCCATTTGCTTCCGCTTCTACCTACAGATACAATACATTTATCTCCAAAAAATTCTTCTCCTGTTTTTGAATCCAACTTATATCCAGATTCCATCTTTTCTATTTTTACTATAGGAGTATTGAAGAAAAATTCCACCTTGTCCTTCAAATCAGCATATATATTCTCAAGCACCTCATAATTTATATCAGTACCCAAATGGCGAACACTTGCATCTAATAAATGCAAATTATTTTGTAGACATAATCTCTTTATATCAGAATTTGCAGTAGAATATAGTTTAGTTTTTCCACCACCATATTTTACATTGATACCATCAACATAATTCATAAGTTCAATGGCTTTTTTCTTTCCTATATATTCATGTAATGTGCCGCCAAACTCATTTGTGATATTATACTTTCCATCAGAAAATGCACCTGCACCACCAAATCCATTCATTATTCCACAGCTCTTACAATTTATACAGGATTTTATTTTAACTCCATCTATTGGGCAATGTCTTTTCTCCAGTGGGTTACCGTACTCAAAAACCGCAATTTTTAGTGAGCTATCTTGGTTTATAAGTTCATAAGCAGAGAAAATACCTCCCGGGCCTGCTCCTATTATCATTACATCATATTTCATATCTTTCCCTTTCACAAAAGCGACAATACTATCTTACATAAAAATGGCGACATCTCGTTTGAAATATCGCAATGCAGTATTTCTATTATAATATTTATTTTCTATACAAGCAATACACTTTTTCATATCTTGTTTCAGCATTCTTTATTCTTCTACAAATACTCCTAAATCTTCTTAAATAATTATAATTCTTCTACTTTACTATTTTTAACAATAGATGCATAATATAAGAATGAATGCGAAAATTAAAAAAACTTTAAAAAAACAACTCTAATATTTTTGACAATTATTACCATAATCAGTTTTTCCGCTAAAGACTTTTGCATATGTGGATTGGCCCACAAATGTAAATGTTCTCTCAGAAGGTGCCATACTGATTGACTCCGACTCCGGTGCTGTGCTATATGGTAAAAACATCCATGAACATTACTTTCCGGCAAGTATTACAAAAATTTTGACAGCCCTGGTAGTAGTGGAAAACTGTAATCTTGATGATATGGTAACATTCTCAAAAAATGCAGTATATAATGTTGAAGCCGGCTCTTCAAGTGCCGGTCTGGATGTAGGTGATACACTTACTGTGAGGGATTGCTTATATGCTATGCTCTTACAATCTGCAAATGAAGCTGCAAACGCTTTGGCTGAGCATGCCGGTGGCAGTATTGAAGGTTTTTCTGATATGATGAATGCTAAAGCAGAAAGCCTTGGCTGTACAGATTCACATTTTGCGAATCCAAGTGGTTTGAATAATCCTGAGCATTATACCAGTGCCTATGACTATGCTTTAATAAGTCGTGCAGCATTTCAAAATCCTACTGTTACAGAAATAGCTTCAGCAACTTATTATAATCTTCCACCTACCAGCAGAGTGCCTACCGGTCAGACATTATACAATCATCATGGTATGCTTAGAAAAAATTCCGGTAATTACTATCAAAATGCTATTTGTGGAAAAACAGGTTATACCACTCTTGCAGGAAATACTTTGGTAACTTACGGAAGAAATGATCAAATAGGGCTTATTACCGTAGTTTTAAACGGAAATAAAACCCATTATACCGATACTCAGGAATTAATGAACTTTGGTTTTAGTAATTTTAAAAATATAAAGCTAAATTCGTCAGGAATTACTACAAATTTTTCAAGTAATCTTTCACTGATACCAAACTTTAATGAATATACTATAGAACCTGATGACAATGCTTCAATAACATTGCCAAATGATGCAGATATAAATGATGTAAGCTCAACTATGGACTTCGAAGCTGATCCCAATCAGCCTAAAAATGCACTTTGCAGAGTTGATTATAGCTATAATGATTATCCAATCGGTTCAGTCTATATTGTTGCCACCAAAAATGTAAATTATGTACCTGATGAAGAAAAAGTAGTGCAAAATGAGACTGAATCTAATGAACAGGTCACTAGAGCAGAGGAAAAGAAGCCGCTACAAAGCTTCACAAATATAATGTTTAGTATTTCAAAAAGAAATATTATCATTGCCTCTTCCATAGGGGGTTTTGTTCTTCTATTAATAATTATCATTTTAATAAGATTACATATAGCAAAGAAGAAAAATAATTCTAGCGATCGTGAACTTCGCATATACAATCTTTTAAAAACCGGCTGGAGTGCCTCAGATTGTGGTATAAGTGAAGAAGAAGCAAAAGATATAATAGAAAAGCACTGATAATGAGATGAAAACAAAAGCTTTTTAAGCATAGCTACTTTATAACAGCTATGCTATTTTTTTATTGTATACAGAAAGTCTTATTTTATAACTATCATACAAACCATAACCTTTTCTTTAAGAAATTGTAATATATGTTTTCTCAATTCACTTGAATTATTCTTCATCTAGCTATACAATCTATAGACGAAAGTTATTACAAAAATAAATTTGGGGCGATATTATGAAAAAATTAACTGAACTTTTTAGAAAATACAGGCATGCTTGGGTCTTCCTATACAGCTTTATATATTTATCATGGTATATGTATCTGGAAAGAACCATTGTAACAGAGTATCATATAATGTATACAAAAATTGATGATTGGATTCCATTCAATGAATTTTTCATTATTCCATATTTTATATGGTTTTTATATGTAGCATTTATGCTGATGTTCCTATTTTTTAAGGATGTAGATGAATTTTATAGATTTGGGTTATATCTGGCCCTTGGAATGAGTATATCACTCTTTATATGCCAAATCTTCCCAAATGGCACAAATCTAAGACCCACAAATTTGGACCCTAACAAGAATATATTTACACATCTGGTAGCTTTTATCTACAAAACTGATACTCCTACCAATGTATTTCCAAGTATTCACGTTTTTAACTCCATTGCAACTCATGTAGCTATAGTGAGGTCAAAATTCTTTTACAACAATATGAAAGTAAAAGTAGTTTCCTTTATCATCATGATTTCAATCTGTTTGTCAACATTATTTTTAAAGCAGCACTCATTCCTTGATGTGGTAGGTGCTACAATACTCTCCTATGTAATTTATCAACTTATCTATGCAAAGATACCATTGCCTGTAGGCCATAGTGATAGGGAGGATATAAGAATATAACATTATTATGTCGTACTTTTTTGTACGGCATTTTTGTGTTTTCAAAATATTATTTTAAACTTTTTTTAGCTATTGCTATTAATATATTTTTGATTGTACTTTATACTTACAAATATTTTTAGGAGATTATATGAGACTTTTGATATGTGAAGATGAAGAAGATATTTTGAACGGACTTGCCAAAGGACTTCGCAAGCTCAACTACTATGTAGACACAGCTATGGATGGGGAAGAGGCACTTTCTCTTTATTTTGAGTCGGAATATGACCTTATAGTTCTTGATTTAAATATGCCTAGGCTAGATGGTATTGAAGTTTTAAAAGCTATAAGAGAAGACAACCCTGATACTAAAATTATTATACTATCTGCCAGAGATTCCTTAAATGATAAAGTGCTTGGACTGGATCTAGGTGCAAATGACTACCTTGTAAAGCCTTTTCATTTTAGAGAATTAGAGGCAAGAATAAGAGCCCTTTTGCGTACCTCATATAATAAGAGTGATGATATCATAAGGCTTGAATCTCAGGATATAACTATATATCTAAATAAAAAGCAGGTACAAAAGAATGGTGAAAATATACCACTTACTCCTAAGGAATATGCTATATTTGAATATCTATGCCTGAATAAAGATGCTTTAATTTCTACAGATGAGCTACTTGAACATAATGTTGATATGAATGCAAATGATACTTCAAGTGTAATAAAAGTCCATATAGCAGCTATAAGAAAAAAACTTGGAAGTGATGTTATAAAAAATACAAGAGGAATGGGATATACTGTAAATGACTAGTATATCCCATTCTTCATAATCCTATATATAAATATCAGTCAAATCAGATCTAAGCCTGATTTGCTAATAAGTCCTCAACTATCTTAGTAAATCCATCCAAGTCTCTAGCTCCCTGTATACTACCTACAATATTTCCCTCAGAATCTACAAAGAATGTAGTAGGAAAAGCCATAAGGCTCATCACAAACCCTTCTGTAACACCCTCAGGTACTATATTCTGGTAAGTAACATTATTCTTCTCAATAACTTCCTTTACAGCGTCCATATCACTTCCTGCATCTTGGGCTAAACCGATTACATTCACATTCTTATCCTTCATGTTCTCATATAGCTTTTGTAGCTCCGGAATCTCTCTAACACATGGACCACACCAGCTTCCCCAGACATTTACCACTGTAAGTTTGCTGTCTTTAAATACATCACTACTGATATCTCCACCTGTAACTGTCTTTGCAGTGAACTCCGGAAACTTCACTTCATCCTTCTTTGAATCAGCCTTCTTATCCTCTTCTTTTTTTGACTCACCTGTTTTTGTATCTTCAGCCTTTGTATCTTTCTGCTTTGTATCCTCAGTTTTTGTTTCTTCTGCTTTTGTATCCTCAGCTTTTGTATCTTCCTGCTTTGTATCCTCAGCTTTTGTTTCTTTCTGCTTTGTATCCTCAGTTTTTGTTTCTTCTGCTTTTGTATCCTCCTGCTTTGACTCTGTATTTGTTGTAGCCTTATTACCTGCACTACATGCACTTACTCCGGCCATCATCAAAGCCAAGCCCAAAACTAATATTTTCTTCTTCATATTTACTCCTTATCTGTGTTATATCTGTATTATATCATTCATTTAGTAAAGTTAAGGTTAAGAAAATCAGTATTGTATTCCATACCTCACTTAACAAGCGAAACTATACCATTTAAGTTAACATATTTATTTTGCATTTACAAGTAATATTTACTTTAATATTACAACTCTATTTGTCTGTATCTTAGGAGTATCCTTACTTCCAACGGTAAGCATAAAGTTTTCTGACCATACCAGAACTTTATCACCTTTTTTAATATCTGAAAATTCTACTTCTTCTCCTGTTGAGGACAATATCGGTTTTACATTCTTATCAACACTCCATTTAGCATTATTTAGAGTGTCCATTAACTCTATTCTACCATCTGACTCCTCAATACCTTCTATACTATCTGTATACATAGGCATATGTAAATCGTCAGTCACATTAGTCAATACTACATATGAGTTTACCTGTGGTGGCATACTTGTCATATACTCAGGTGCGACCCATGCATATATATTATCACCCTCTTTTGGTGCATCACTTACAAGACCAGTAGTTATATCTACAAACTTTATAGCTGAAGCATCTAAAAGCAAATCAACTTCGTCCGCAACTTCATCCCCTTCTTTACTCTCCTCACTACTCTCCACTTCATTGGTTAAATATGATATTCTCTCTATACGTATGGTATCATCAGTAATAGATTTTACATTTCCATTTTCAGCACCCGGTAATAAAGGCATATTTGAATTCATATCCACACTCATTCCCGCCTTATCTGCTTCAACGCTATCCTGTACAACACTTTCCTGTACATCTTCTTTTGTTTCTTCACTTTTTACATTGCTTCCACATGCCATCAGTAAAGAGGCTGACATTGCAGCAACAATAAGTTTTTTTAAATTCTTTTTCATAAATCTCTCCTTCGTATTCTATTAATTTATCCAATACCTATGCATTCAAGGCATATATTTACAGCTTTTTTTAGTACTACCAGATGTTCATCTCTAATTACTCCGGCAATAATCATTACAACTCCAATACCTAATGCCATGTATGGAATTATCTTACTTTTTTCAGCATTCTTCATCAAATCTTTCATATATTATTCTCCATTAAAATCTATTCTAAACTCCACAAATTTATCCTTTTGACTATTTACTCCAATATGAAATTTGTGTTTATTTATAATTTCTCTGGTTATCGCAAGTCCAAGACCACTCCCACCATATTTTTTTGATCTTGATTTATCCACACAATAGAATGCATCAAAAATCTTTTCAAGATCATCCTCAGGTATACTAATACCGAAATTTTTTTATACTGAGTATATTATTTTTCAAGTTTTTATTTCAATATTTGCATCCGCCTTTGAATACCTTATAGCATTATGTATCAAATTAAAAAAATAGCCTGCTTTAATAAAAACTTTATCCGCCTGTATATAAAAAAATCATTATTAATGCTTATATTTATTGTCTGTCTCTTTATTTACTATATCATTTTTTAAATCAGTCAGTATATCATCTATAACTGTTTTCAGACAAATCTTCTCAATATTTATCTCCTCACCACTGCATAAGGTTCTCAATCCCTGTACTATTGAGCTCATCATTTCTATTTGCCTCTCAACTACTGATACAAAATCTTTGTAATCATCTATTTTCGGCTCATCATCCATTTTTAGAACTTCTAAATTTGTCTTTATAGCTGATACAGGTGTCTTTAACTCATGTGCTGCATTCTGAGAAAAGCTCTTCTGTCTTTGATAAGATTCCTTTATATTTTTTAGCATATGGTTAAATGCAATTTGTAACTGTCCAACCTCATCCTTGCTTCTTACCACTGATATCTCTTCATTTATTTTATTTATATCCAAATCCTTTATTTTATTGGTGAATATATTCAAAGGCTTCAATACCTTTCCACTGACATACCACATCAAAACTGTTCCTACTATTGAACAAAAAACTGTTATATAAAAACAATTTATCCTAAATGTCTCTTGTGCCAAGTCCATGTCAAATTGAAAGAAGTTTTCTCCACCATTATTAGAAACATCTACACTATCCGGTATTATAAAAATCGTAGAAGCATTTCCTATATTTATAAAAAATGATACCAAAGATATTACACAAAGTACTGCTCCGGTAACCAAGGTAAGCTTTGCACGTATAGACAGTTTATTCCACATTAGCGCATCCTCTGCAATTCCCACTACATGACTTTACTTCTTTTTTCTTTCCAAGGCCTGCGTATGACATTATAAGTGCATCATGTCTGCATGCTGCAGTACAAGCACCACATCTAATACATTCTAAAGAGTTTGGATTGGCTCTGACATCTATGTCCATCTTACAAGACTTTTCACATAATCCACAATTTACACATTTGTCAGGTAAAAACTCCATCTTATAAATCCTATTTTATTGAAGAATGAATAGAATGCTCCAAGTGGACAAATATATTTACAAAATGGTCTGTATGTGAATATTGATAACCCCAATATAACTACCAAGAGGCTGAGCTTCCAAAAGAATAAAAATCCTATTGTCGCTCTAAGTCCTTCATTTTTTGCCAGTAATGGTAATGCTCCTCCAAGTGTTCCGGCAGGACATATAAGCTTGCAAAAATATGGTGCTCCAAGTCCAAAAGCATTTGTCAAAAACATTGGGAGCAGTATTACAAATACTAGAAGTATTCCAAACTTCAAATATCTAAGGCCTCTGTCAACCTTATCAGGCACTTTAAACTTTGGTGTTGGTATCTTATATAATAAGTCTTGTATAAATCCAAATGGACAAAGCAGTCCACATACCAATCTCCCAAAAAGTGCTCCTATAAGAATCATTATCCCAAAAACATAATATGAAATACTAAATTTCTTACTTCCTATCACCGCCTGCAATGAACCTATAGGACATGAGCCAACTGCACCCGGGCAAGAATAGCAGTTTAATCCGGGAACACATGCTACTTTTGTCTTTCCGGTATATATTCTGCCCTCAAAAAAGCCCTTCAAATTTGCATTTGTAGCCAGAGTAGCTACAGCCTGTATTATATTCTTCTTTTTCTCTTGAAATCTCGTGTATTTATTCTCAAAATACTTCATCTTACTCTCCTACATTTAAGCTTTTGTATATATTATCATGTTTAAGGTTAAGATTGAGTAAATGTTCGCAATAAAAATAACCCTACAGGATTTAGTTTTATCCAATAGAGTTATTTATAATCATTCCACCAACTCAGGTCTACCTTTTTTGATTTTAAATCTCTGCTCTTTTATATTTACACTTTTATTTTTTCCAATATTGACTCTTAGTAGCATTCCTTCATCTGTACCTTTTTGTATCTGTTTGTCAAACACACAATTTCCTATGCTATAGTATATATATTTGCCATTATAGACCTCGCTCCCCTGTATTACATGTGGATGTGTTCCCACTACAAAGTCTGCACCACCGTCTATTGTATCTCTTGCCAATTTTTTTTGCATATCTCTTGCAAATGGTTCATACTCTACTCCCCAATGAAAATATACTATCTTAAAGTCAGCCTTCAACTTTTTAAGATCAGTCTTGACTCTTTCAGATTTTAAATCTTCAAACTCTGAAAGATAATTTATATTTGGATTATTCTCATTATATACCATGCCTTCAGGTGGAAATAAGCTGTATGCTAAAATACCTACTTTATAACCATTCTTTTCAAATATATAACTCATATTTGAAGAGGCATTCTCACCGGCCCCCACATATGCAATGCCGGCTTTAGTAAGTGCATCCATAGTATCTCCAAGTCCTTCAGATCTGTAGTCCATAGTATGATTATTTGCTAAATCACATAGATCAATACCTGCTCTCTTCATAGCAAATGCATTTTCACTGTTTGCCTTAAATACAAATCGTTTTGCTTTATTTGCACCTCTTCCATAGGATGTAATAGGGCATTCTAAATTTACTATTGTAAGATCATCTGATAAAAAAATATCTTTTACATTTTCATATGGATAATCATATCCTTTTTCATTTAAATATTTATCTAATCCTCTTGAAAGCATGATATCACCTGCAAAAGTCAATTCAATACTTATATCTGATTGTATTAAAGTAAATCTATATATAACAGCACTACCTATTATTATAAAAATAACTGACAAAAGAATATATTTTCTTATCTTTAACATCCTGAGCTATATGGTTCAGCAGGAGTTATCAACTCCTGTCCCTTCTCTTCTTGCATATAATCTTCTACAAAAGGTGGTCTATCAGGAGGATTTGAGATTCTATTCTGCCACTCCTCATCAGTCATTCTTTCTTCATTTACAAACTCAAAATAGTCAAATACAGCCCCTCTGGTCAAGTAAAGTTTTCCATCTATAGGAACAACCACATATATTTCAGCCGCTTTTCCAACACCTACTTCAAGATATCCCGCACCATTAACAGAATGAATATCTGCTATCTGTGCCATATTTTTATCTGTGTCGGACTCTATCCTATACCAATCGGAAGTTCCTGCAATACTGCTGCTTAGATACTCCAGTGTACCGCCATATGTCAACAATGTGTCATACTCTTCAAATGTAAGCTTTTCCCCATTCAACTCTTTTATAGAGCAATTTTTTAGAAATTCCAAAAGTTCAAGTATATTTTCACATTTATACTTTGTATCCTCACCTATACCATTTCTTTGTGAAAGTCCATCCATAGTTTGTTTTGTAAGCCATATAAGTCTATTATAAAATTCTACATTAGGTTCCACATATCCTATAAGTTCAGGTGGTATATCATCTCCACCACATTCTACACCGCTTTGGACACCATATAATATCGTATCATGCCTAAGCTCTGCCCAGCTTCCAAGTGCTGTTACAAGTGATTTTGTCTCCCAAGCTTCATTTCTCATAAAACCTGGATAGCCTTCAGGGAAGCTTTGATTTAAACTCTCCAATGTAAACACCATGAACCATAGATATTCTCAGTCTTATCAGAAATACTTCTCTCATCAAACTCTTTTTTTACAGCACTATATTCTTTATCATATTCCGGCCAATCTTTTGAAGGCTCATATAATGAATCCAGTATTTCCTCAGCTCTTTCAGATCCAAGTACTGCCATAACATCAAGTCCGCTTGGAAAAGGTCTAAGCTCATTTGATAGTCTATTTAAAATTTCAGAATCAGGTATATATCTCTGTCCCATAAATCTAAAGCAGAGTCCTATAGAGTCATCCTTTATTTTAGCCTCTGTCAACTTATCAAATTCATTGTAAAGATCATCCATTCCATCTGCTATATCCTCGGGCTCAGGCATTTCTCCATATACTTCTTCTACGATAGTGGCAAACTCCAAAGGATTTAGATCATTTGTACTTCCTACAAAAAACTCTGTAATAGAATATATATCCTCCCACAGATCCATACCGCTTTCATCCGGCAATTCTTCCAATGCCGTTGTAGCAATAACCGCCATAGCTGCACCATCTTCATTTCTCTCTTTAAAGCTGTCATAGATAATAAAAGGTACAACACCATACATACTCATTGTTTTAAAATAATCTGTAAGTACATCCGATCTTGTGTAATGACCTCTAACCTTAAACAGACTGTAATCAACATCAGTACCTGTTATTGAAGATTCACTTTCTATCTCAGACTTTATATTTGAATAATCCTCTTCCACCATTGAGTTTATTTCCCTTGGCAAAGATCTACTCATTCCCTCTCCTAACAGCTTTTCACATAGTGCAAAATATGCCAATGTTCTCCCCACAAGTTCTTTACTCTTTTCATCACTTGTTTCCTGATATTTTTTATATAAAGCGTCTACCATATTTGCATTTAGCTGTTTTAACTCTATATAAAGCTTATCAGACTCAGTTTCTCTAAGTGTAAAATCATAAATATATGATATAACTGCAATACTGAATCGGTAGTTACAAAGTTAGGTATTTTATTATAGGTATTACTTTCATATATATAGAAAAGCTGTTCCTCATCGGTAGGATTTACTACAAATCCGTTTTCCTCAATCATTGCTCTTTGTTCTGCATTCAAATTTCCAAACTGAGCTATATTTTCAATATTTGACAAAGAGCTTTGTATCTTAATGTCCGGAATATTTGCACTTATATTTATTGGAGTATATTCTCCATTTCCGGTATAAAATTCCTTAACCTTTGGTAATTCATAGTCTAAGTTCTTTGCGATTACTGTATTATGCTTACTCTTATTTTTCGGAGTATCATACCCGACTTTCACTCTTTTGTTATTCACATCTATTTGGATATTACATCCGCTTGAGGTCAGGATAAGTCCAAGAACAAGTATTAATGATATAAATCTTTTTTTCATATATTCCCCTTTCTTATTTTTATCATTCAATCAATATGGTTTTGTTTTCTAACTTCACCTTCCTTTCATTTCCATCTACAATGATCTTCAATTCATCACCTTTATTGTCAAATTGCATTTTTTTAAACTCATCATGGCTTTGTGTAAATAAACTAAATCCAAATCCTTCCCATTTATATATGGCTAAAATACGATTCTTATTCTCCAGTACCTCTATTGCTGCCAATTCTGATATGCCGTCCCCATCCATATCTGACAATATAAAATCATCAAATGGTCTAGATAATCTTGAGCCCAACCAAAGCGGTACAAGTTTTTCGGATTCAAAATTGTAGAAAAAAGGTCTCTTTGCCAATGCATTATGAAACTTTACTTTTTTATACATTACAATACTGATATCCATTCTGCCGTCACCGTCTACATCACCCAACTGTATTTTAGAAGGCTTTATATCTGAAAAGTCAAAACTGTAATCAGGCTTTTCCCCAACTGTTACCTTATCATTATCTATACTAAATCTCTATATATATCAACAAATTTACCACAGTCTTCACCTGTAGGCAGTTTTCTCCTCTCTCCGCCATTACTCACAGCTAGAAGCTCATCTACTCCGTCTGCATCTATATCTCCTATACAGTATGAAACAATGTTAGGATTTGATATATTTGATAATATCGGCTTACTACAAGATGATAGTACAAGGATAATACAGTATAATATAGCTATCTTTATTATATAATTTTTCATATATTTCCTCTTACTAACCAATGAATATAATAATATTATAATTCTTATATTACTTTTTTACAACAAAAATAGACTCCCTATGGGAGCCTAAGCAAAACATAAGCCGGGTTATGTATTAAACGGTCATCTATCTGGTCCTTATGTTACCACAAGGCTCTAGCAACCTACCTGAACGTCGGACGGGCAGCCCTGTTCGCTTTGGTCTTGCTTTGGATGGGGTTTACACTGACCCCATATGTTACCATATGAGCGGTAGTCTCTTACACCACCTTTTCACCCTTACCTTTCGGCGGTTATTTTCTGTTGCACTTTCCTTGGAGTCGCCTCCACCGGATGTTATCCGGCATCCTGCCCTATAAAGCCCGGACTTTCCTCACACTTGTGCGACCGTCTGTTTTACTAGAAAATACTTTAACATTTGAAAATGGTTTTGGCAAGTTTTTATTATAAAATCACTAAATTCCTTCTATATGGATTGCAAAGCTTCTCTCCATATTTCTCAAAATATACTGAATTATACAGAAAGTCTGAATATATATTATTTTCAAATATACTAAAACTCTGTGGGCTTAAAATATCCTTTGTATTGCTCATTTTACTGATAATCGGAACCTTACTTCGCTTTTTTAATTCTGTTAGTAACTCTCCGGAACTTTTCTTAAATCCCAAAAGTAAAGGATAAGAAAAAAAATATTTATCTGCCTTTTAGTTCTTGTAAATCTTTCTTTTTATGATTTAAAAAAATAGATGAAAGATAGCTCTACTTATTCTGGTGTATGTAAAATTTTTTTACTTTTTTTAAATTCAGTATAAAATCTCCATAGTGCTTATTTTTAAGTTCGAATATATTTTTTTCTATAGTATTTGCAAGTTCAACTGACACATCACAGTAATTCGATAAAAGCTTCTTCACGACTGAGTTTTTTTCTAATATATTTCTCTGTATTGTAAATAAAAAATCATCATCAAATATTGGCTTACTACTTTTAAAAAGTCTAATATTTTCCTCAGGTATTGAAGCTTTTATACTCTCAGTATTTACTATTTCATTATTATCACTATATTTTGCCTCACCTAACAATCTCCTTATAGCAGTGGCTGATGAAAATTTATTTTCTTCAATTTCCTTTTCATGATATCCACTTCCACTTCGACTTATTATAATCGGCTTTAACCTAGACGCATTTAATTTTATATTCTTTAAATATTCTATCGCCAATATATTATTGGGGGAAGCCAGTATACTTTCAATTTGATTTAAATCATATCCGGAATCTTCATAAAAAATCTCAACTATTGCCCTATGTCTTGCTTTAGCATAGTTTAACCCTTTTGACATAGATTCTTTTATAATTCGTTCAAGTCCTTCCTCAATAAGTACATTAGCTACTGTGTTAAGTAGATCATAGTCATTATTTTCTGCACCGAAAGATATATAATCTACACCTAATATATTTAACAGGCTTATTCCAAATGCAGCAAAATCCGGGGCACTTGCACAACTGAATATAGACGGTATTTCAAATACCGCATCCACTCCTCCATTTAATGCCATCTTAGTTCTTATTCTTTTATCAAATATAGCAGGTGCGCCTCTTTGTACATAATTCCCACTCATAATCGCCACTACATAGTCAGCACCGGAAATTTCCCTTGCTTTTTCTATTTGATATTTATGTCCATTATGAAAAGGATTATATTCTGCAATAATCCCTAATATCTTCATATTCACCTCTACAAAAAAAGCAATCAGTCTCCTGATTGCCAACAAAATATTTTAGATAACATCACTCATATCATATAGTCCTGCTGTCTTTCCCTGCAAGAATTTTGCAGCAGATATCGCACCATTTGCAAAAATCTTTCTGGAATATGCTCTGTGACTAAGTGTTATGACCTCATCCTCACCTGCAAAAATCACATCATGATCTCCAACTATAGTACCACCTCTTACAGATGACATACCTATTTCATCATTTCTTCTTGGTTCATGTCTGTCACTTCTGTCATAAATATATGACAATTTTTCACTCATGTTTTCATTTACAGCATCTGCAAGTAAGATTGCTGTACCGCTTGGTGCATCCAACTTTCTTCTATGATGTGCTTCAACTATCTCTATATCAAATCCTGCAGCCTTAAGTGCCGGAGCTATGTCAGCTAAAACTTTTGATAAAAGATTTATGCCCAAGGACATATTTGCTGAACGAAGTATTGCAGTACTTTCTGAGAGTTTGTTGATTCTCTCAATCTGAGCTTCACTAAGACCTGTAGTACAAATCACTGCCGGTATTTTTTTTTCTTCTATAAAGTCCAAAAGATTGTCAACAGCCTTTACAGAAGCAAATCAATTATGGCATCTGCCTCGATGTCAATTTTTTTTATATCATCAAATATCGGAAATCCAAGATCTACATCAGTATTTAAATCAACTCCTACCACTATATCCATATCGGAGTCTGCGGCTATAAGTTCAGTTACAACTTTACCCATAGCACCATTGGCACCGTTTAATATTATTTTTGTCATTATAAAATACCATACTCCTTCATAGCCTTAGCCAAAGCATCTTCATGTGCCTTTTCCATCTGTGTAAGTGGAAGTCTGAGCGGGCCTACATTCTTTCCCTGAAGATTCATAGCTGCCTTTACAGGAATGGGATTAACTTCTGTAAAAAGATTCTCTATAACATCAAGTGCTTCTATTTGCATCTTTCTTGCCTTAACAAAGTCTCCGTCAAGTGCAGCTCTACACATATCATGAGTCTGTCTTGGTGCTACATTTGATAAAACTGAGATAACACCCTTTGCACCTATACTCATAAGCGGTACTACCTGATCATCATTACCTGAGTACATATCTATATCAGGACAAAGTCTCAAAGTCTTTATAGCATTTGTAAAATTTCCGCTTGCCTCTTTTACACCCACTATATTTGACACATTATTAACCAGATATGCGATAGTTTCCGGCTCAATATTAACACCGGTTCTTCCCGGAATATTATAAAGTATTACAGGTATATCAATAGCATTTGCTATTGTTTCGAAATGCTGTATCAATCCTTTTTGTGTAGCCTTATTATAATATGGTGAAACTACAAGTACTCCATCAGCACCATACTCCTGTGCCTCTTTTGAAAATTCCACTGCTGTTTCTGTAGAATTTGAACCTGTACCTGCAATTACCGGAATTCTTTTATTTACTATTTCAACAGTTCTCTTTATAACATCTAAATGTTCTTCAATTGTAAGAGTTGAAGCCTCACCGGTGGTACCACAAGATATAATACAATCTGTACCACCTGCTATCTGCTCCTCTAATATTTCTTCTAATTTATCATAATTTACACTAAAATCTTCATTCATTGGTGTTATGAGTGCAACACCTGCACCTTCAAATATAGCCATAAAAGCCTCCTAACTACTTTGTCTTTTCTTTCTAATATTCTCTGCATCTGAACCGACATATCTTGCTTCAGTTTTTGAATATGCAAACTTTTGTGAACTGTAGAGTCCATAATAGCCGGATAATACAAAACTTACGCCTACTACTATAGCATAATAATTGATTCCTAGGCTACCACAAAATTCTATTCCCATAAAAATAGATGCTATTGGACAGTTAGTAACACCCACAAAGCAGGCAATCATTCCACATGCAGTACATAGGTCAAATGGTAAGCCAAAGATCTTTGCAAATGCCCCACCAAATGTTCCACCTATAACAAATGTTGGTACTATTTCTCCACCTTTGAATCCGCCTCCTAGTGCCACTGCGGTGAAAATGATTTTCATAAGAAATGCTTCATATCTCACATCCCCTTCCATGCTTTTTTCTATCAGCCAAAATCCTCCACCATTATAATCTCTACTGCCTGAGACTATAGTTAATATTATAAATAAAACTGCAGCAGCTACAATCCTAATATAATGATTTTTAAAATATTTTTTATAAATGTCTGCACTCTCATGCATTGCTACAGAGAATAATATTGCTACTGTTGCAGTGAGTGCCGCAAGTAATATCATAAATAGTACCATTCTAAGGCTCCACTCAGGTGCAACTTCCAGTATAAACTTCTCTTCAGGTGTATGTAAAAGTCCCGCTACATATACTGCGACATATGATGAAAGTAAGCATGGAATAAGTGCCGCATGGTACATTACACCTACACTGAACATCTCCATACTGAATATGGATGCTGTAATAGGAGTACCAAAAAGTGCCGAAAAACATGCAGCCATTCCACACATAACTGCGATATTTATATCTGCCTTATCTGAAAATTTGCTCTGTCCAAGCTTTAATCTTCTTCCTATAAAGCTTCCGATACTTCCACCTATCTGTAGTGCCGCTCCCTCTCTTCCTGCACTTCCTGAACCCAAATGAGTCAGGAAGGAGGAAATATAAATAGCGGGTGCCATCTTTAGTGGCAATCTCTCCCCTGATGATATCGAATCAATTACATAGTTTGTACCTCTTGGATTGTCTGCATTTATAAAATGATACAGTGCCGCAATCGTAAGTCCAAACACTGGCATAAGATAGAGTGTATAGCTATGTGTTTTCCATATTTTAGTAGCAAAATCTATAGCATGTCCAAAGCTTGAGCCTGCAATTCCAACTACTATACCTATTATAACTGAAACTATACCCCATTTTACACAATATATTATATTAGTCTTAAAATGAAACTTATTAAAAAATCCTTTGAAGTCTACTTCAAGCATTATATGTCCCCTTGCTCCTTACAAGTTTTGGTCTGTACCCCTCTTTATTTAATCTCTCCACTATCTGGTTCTTATGTTCTGTTCCATAAGCTTCTATAGTAATTCTAAGTTCCACTGCCGCATTTCTATTTATACTGATAAACTGATTATGCTCAAGCTTAATAACATTTCCTCTCTCACTTGCCAAAAGATCTGCCACCTTTGCAAGCTCACCCGGCTTATCCGGCAAAAGAACTGAAACTGTAAATATTCTATCTCTCTCAATAAGACCATGTTGTATCAAAGATGCCATAGTGATAACATCCATATTTCCTCCACTTAATATAGCAACTATCTTCTTTCCCTGTACATTCAAATGCTTTAGAGCTGCTACTGTAAGAAGGCCCGAATTTTCAACTATCATCTTATGATTTTCCACCATATCAAGAAAAGAGACTATAAGCTCATTGTCATTGATGGTTATGATATCATCTATATTTTCTTTGACATATTTAAATACCTTATCTCCAGGTGTCTTTACTGCAGTACCATCAGCTATAGTATTGGCTGAATCAAGAGTTACTATATGTCCCTCTTTAATAGATGATTTCATACATGCCGCATTCTCAGGCTCTACACCTATAACATGTATATTGGGATTTAACATCTTAGCCAATGTAGCCACTCCGGCACAAAGACCTCCACCGCCAATTGGTACCAAAATTATATCTACAGTAGGCAACTCCTTAATTATTTCCATTGCAATACTGCCCTGTCCTGTAGCTACTGTCAAATCATTAAAAGGATGTACAAATGTTGCACCACTTTCTTTTGCATATTCCATTGCCTTTGTAGCAGCCTCGTCAAATACATCACCATATAGTTCAACATTCGCACCATAGTTTTTAGTTCTATTTATTTTTATAAGAGGTGTGGTGGTAGGCATAAATACTGTAGCCTTTATTCCTGAAAGCTTTGCTGCATATGCCACACCCTGTGCATGATTACCTGCTGATGCTGTCACTATTCCCTTTCGCTTTTCTTCCTCTGATAGAGTTGATATCTTATAATACGCTCCTCTTACTTTATATGCACCTGTATACTGCATATTTTCAGGCTTAAAGAAAACCTTATTGCCTGACTGTTCTGAGAAGAATTCACTAAATACAAGTTTTGTCTCAGATGTCACCCTTTGTACAAGCTCACTTGCCTCTTCAAATTTTTCTAATGTAAATTCCTTCATTATTGCCTCGATTCTATTTCATATAATATAATAGCTTTCTCAGCTTACTCATTACTAAATAGTGCATCTACAAATTCTTTTGAATTGAATTTTTGTAGATCATCTATCTTCTCCCCCACACCTATATACTTTACCGGAATTGAAAGTTCGGCCTGTATTGCTACAGCTATACCGCCCTTGGCACTTCCATCCAACTTTGTCAGTATAATACCTGTTATATTTGCAGCTTCATTAAATACTCTTGCTTGCTCTAGAGCATTTTGACCTGTAGTACCGTCAAGTACCACCAAAGTCTCCCTATAGGCATCCGGATATTCTCTTTCAATTATTTTATTTATCTTTTTCAGCTCTTCCATAAGATTTTTCTTATTATGTAGTCTTCCGGCAGTGTCCACTATCATTACATCTGTATTTCTTGCCATTGCAGCCTTGCATGCATCAAATACTACAGCTCCGGGATCTGAACCTTCATTTTGTGCAATTATATCCACTCCCGCTCTCTTTGTCCATTCCTCAAGCTGCTCTATAGCTGCCGCTCTAAAGGTATCTGCCGCCACAACCAACACCTTCTTACCATCTTTTTTTAACTGACTTGCAAGTTTACCTACAGAAGTAGTCTTTCCTACACCATTTACACCAATAACAAATACCACAGATTTTCTGTTTTCAAACTCATAGGCATTTTCACCCAAATTCATTCTCTGCTTTATTGTATCAATAAGTACATCCTTACACTGTGCAGGTAAATTTAGATGCTCTTCCTTAACTCTTTTTCTAAGCTCTTCTATGATATCTGTAGAAGCTCTTATTCCGATATCTCCCATTATAAGAGTTTCTTCAAGTTCCTCATAAAAGTCTTCGTCAATTACTTCATATCCTAAAAAAACATTTTCTATACCGCTTACAACGGCATTTCTTGTCTTTGTAAGGCCTTCAACAAGCCTTGAAAAAAAGCCTTTTTTCTTCTCTTCCATTCTAACTCCTAATTATCTAATTCATTCTCTATAAGATTTACAGAAACAAGTGTTGAAACTCCTTTTTCCTGCATTGTTATACCATAAAGCCTGTCAGCTGATACCATTGTACCACGCCTATGTGTTATTACTATGAACTGTGTATGGTCTGTAAGTTTATGTAAATATTTTGCAAATCTATCTACATTTGAATCATCCAGGGCAGCCTCGATCTCATCCAAAAGTGCAAATGGTGAAGGCTTCAAATTTTGTATTGCAAATAAAAGTGCTATAGCTGTAAGTGCCTTCTCGCCACCTGAAAGTTGCATCATGTTTTGAAGTTTCTTTCCTGGCGGCTGTGAAATAATGGCAATACCCGCCTCAAGCATATCTCCCTGCTCTTCAAGTGCCAACTTACCACTACCTCCTCCAAAGAGTTCCTTAAATACTTCATTAAATTCATTTGCTATCTCATCAAACTTTCAGCAAACTGCCTCTTCATAGCCATATCCAGTTCTTCAATAATCTTTATCAAAGTACCTTCCGCCTCCAAGATATCTGAATGCTGTCTTTTCATAAGTTCATATCTTCCTGAAACTTCATTATAGTCTGAAATAGCATTTACATTTACATTTCCCAAAGCCTTTATCTTTGTTCTAAGTCCCTGTATCTGTGATCTTATATCATTTAGACTCATACCCATATCTGTTTTTAGTTCTAAAGATGAATTATATGTAAGCTCATATTCATTCCACATATAATTGGTACGCTCTGAAATCCTCTCTTCAGACTTCTCTATCTGACCTTTCAATCTATAGAGATCTCTGTCAAGAAGTGAAACCCTGTCACTGTAAGTATCTCTATTTTCAAATATCTTGATTTGTGTTTTACTCTTTGTATCCTTAAACAAAGTAAGCTCTTCTTCTTTTTTCTTCAGTTCCTCTATCCTTTGTGACAATTCCTGTACATTTTTTTGTTCTTCTTCAATCCTTAAATTCTTCTCATTTATATTTTTTATAATATCCTCAGCCCTACCCTTTAGACCGGATTTTTCGGATATGAGAGTCTCCATATCAACCTTAGTTCTGCTTACGTTTTTATCACTGAATTCAAGGCTTTGTGATATACCTGCTTTTTCAATCTTGAGAGAATTAAGCTTATTAACTATATCCTCTTTTTGGTTCTTTGATTTTGAATCTCTTTTTCAAGAGATTCTATATCCTGTCCAACTTTTCCAAAATCTTCTCCTACATTGATAAGAGTATTGTCAAGTATCTTTGTCTCATTTTCTATTTCCAAGAGTTCATTATCTATATTTTCAAAGTCCTTCTGCACTGATATTGATGCAGCTCTAAATTCTTCAAGCTTCTCTACCAAACTACTCTTTCTATGTTCTATATTATTTTTTTCAATAATGAGATCCTGATTGTTTCGTCTGTTTTCATCAAGCTTTTTATCTATAACTGTTCTCTTTTCCTCAAAAGCTTCCACCTTGTCATTTGCATCTGTATAGTTTTTCAAAAGCTCTGATATCTCGACTTCTACTTCATCTATTTCCCTCTTTCTACCAAGTAGATTTCCGGCACCTTTAAATGCACCACCACTGATAGAACCTCCCGGACTTAAGGACTCACCATCAAGTGTAACCACTCTGTATTCGTATCTGAATTTCTTTTCAAAGGCAATAGCATTATCTATATTGTCGATTACTACAATTCTTCCAAGTAAACTTCCCACCAGATTTTGATATACCTTATCGTATTCTACAAGATCAGAAGCTATACCTATTACTCCCTTTTCTTTTAGAAATTCCTTGTTTGAAAATGTTGAGTTTCTAACGGAAGTCAATGGTAGAAATGTAGCTCTACCATATTTGTTCTTCTTCAAATATTCTATCAATATTTTTGCAGTGTTTTCAGAATCTATAACTATATTTTGGATTCTACCACCTAGCGCAGTTTCTATAGCCAGTTCATAATCTTTTGAAGTTATAATAATATCTGCAACAACTCCATGTATACCACCGATTCTGTCTCTGGTCTCCATGATTTTTTTTATGGAATTACCATATCCATCATATCTTTCTGCAATATTTTTTAATGATGTAAGTCTTGCAGACTCTCTTTGATATTTGATTTGTAGATCTGATGCCACCTTTGAAAATCTGGTTATTTCGGCATGAATAGATTCATTTGTATTTTTTAATTCCTCTCTTTCAGCTTTAGCCTTATTTATAGCATCATTTATTGCAACAAGATTTTTATCTTCTTCAGCTATTTTTATCTCCAGAGTATTCTGACCGGTTTTACTTTCCAAAAGTCTTTGAGTCATTTGAGATTTTCTAAGCCTTACCTGTTCTAAAATACCCTTATATCTTTCTTTTTTTGCTCTTAGATCAGCATTTTTAGAAGTAAACTCTTCTGAAGTCTGCCTTAAACTTTCAAACTTCTCTATAAGTTCATTTGTATTTTTATCAATATCTTCAAGTTCTACAAGGATTGCAGATTCTGTTTCAGTAGCTTCTTTTAACTTTTTTTGTAGGAAAGCTTTTTCTTCCTCAAGAGACTCAAGCTCTCTTTTCTTTTTTTCAATATCACTATCTATATTCTCATTTCTTAATGAAAGACCCTCATTATTTCTATTTTCAGAATTTATTTGTTCTTTCAAGATCTGAATATTTGAAGTAACCTCCTGTAATCTAATGCTTGTACTACTTCTGATATTCTTAACTTCATCAAGCTCTTCATCTATCTTCTTCAAATCAACAGTAATATTTTCATAATCCACTTTTGATTTTTCAAGTGCCTCTTTTGCATCATTTAAATCATCTGAAAGCAGTTTTTCTCTTTTTTTATACTCATTAAGATTTTGTGATATACTGTCATACTCCATTATATAGCTGTTTACATCATAAGTCTTTAACTCCTCACGTAGATTTAAAAACTCTTTTGCAACCTTTGCCTGCCTTTCAAGAGGACCTACCTGCTTTTCCAGCTCTGTAATAATATCATTTACTCTTATGAGGCTTTCTCTCTCAGATTCCAGCTTCTTCAATGCTAATCCTTTTCTTCTTTTAAACTTGGTGATACCTGCAGCCTCGTCAAAAAGTTCTCTTCTTTCTTCCGGCTTTCCGTTTAATATCTTATCTACCTGTCCCTGACCTATTATAGAATATCCATCCTTACCGATACCGGTATCAAAAAAAAGCTCACTGATATCCTTTAGTCTACAAGCAGATCCATTTATCATATATTCGCTCTCTCCTGAACGAAACAGTCTCCTTGATACTGTTATCTCTTCAAAGTCTATATCCAACTTATGGTCAGAATTGTCCATAGTTATTGCAACATATGCAAAGCCTAGAGGTTTTCTGAGCTCTGTACCTGCAAATATGACATCTTGCATATTTCCACCTCTAAGCTGCTTTGCACTCTGCTCTCCAAGTACCCATCTTACTGCATCTGATACATTACTTTTTCCTGAGCCATTTGGCCCGACAATACCTGTAATTCCATTGTGAAAATCAAATACAATTTTATTTGCAAAGGATTTGAATCCTTGAATTTCGATACGCTTTAAATACATCCTTCAATTTTCCCTAATTTTTTCAATGCTTCATAGGCTGCTGCCTGTTCTGCCGACTTTTTACTTACGCCTTCTCCAACACCTATTGTTTCACCGTCAATTTTTACTGCCACTACGAATTTTTTCAAATGATCAGGTCCCTCTTCTGATAATAGTACATATTCTACAGATTTAGAATCCTGCGACTGAATCACTTCCTGCAAGATAGTCTTGCTATCATAAAAGAAGACTTTATTTTCGTATTCATTTAAAATGAACTTTAAAATCACCTCTTTTGCATTAGCAAAACCACCATCCAAATAGATACTCCCTATGACTGCCTCAAATGTATCACTTATAATACTTGGCCTCATCCTTCCACCAGTATGTTCCTCACCTTTTCCAAGCTTTAAAAACTCACTAAGTCTTATATTTTTTGCACAGTCCACCAAAGCCGGTTCACATACAAAGCTGGCTCTTATTTTTGTAAGTTCTCCCTCAGGCTTTTCCGGATAAACTCCATAGAAAAATTCACTGCTGACAAGCTCTAATACCGCATCTCCCAAAAACTCTAATCTTTCATTGGAACCGTTTTTTCCAAGCTGATGCTCATTTGCATAAGAGCTATGTGTAAGTGCCTGCTTCAAAAGTTCATTATTCTTATACTCATATCCTAATAATTTCTGTAATTCATTTAAATTATTATTCATATAAACCCTCTACTATCTCTAATTTTATAAAAGAGGCTATTTAACTTGGAGCTACCGTTCTGTAATATAATAGCCTTTATTTTACAATCCTATATGGATTGTAAAATTAAAAGATTATACATTTATACAGAGCAGTAGGCAAATTAACAATAGCCTCACTATCTCTTATCTAAAGGAGTCAGTTGCCTTATTTATTTCTTCTACTGCATCATTTACAGTGTGTATATTCTCTGCAACTTCCTGAGGTATCTCAAGTTCAAACTCCTCTTCAATACCTGTAATGATCTCAAACAGATCCAAAGAATCAGCTCCCAAATCATCTACAAAAGAAGAACTAAGTTCTATTGTACTCTCATCAATATTCAAAACCTCAGCGATAATCTTTCTTAATTTCTCAAACTCCATTTTTTTCTCCATTCTAATTTTTTATCATTTTCTCTCTTATAATATCACTCAAAGCTTCTTCTTTAAAGCTCTTGCATTGCAAAATTGAATTACAAATTTCATTTGCTTTTGAATTCCCATGCGCTTTAACAACCAAGCCATTAAGTCCAAGTAGTGGTGCGCCGCCATACTCACTTGCATCAAATGACTTTAAAGTCTCCTTCAATGATGATTTTATTATCATTGCACCAATCTTTGTAAAAATATTCTTTGTCAGTGCTTCTTTTATTTTGCCAAGTAATGTAGAACCTACACCCTCATATAGTTTAAGTATTACATTACCTACAAATGCCTCACACACTATAATATCAGCTCCGCCTTTTGGTATCTCTCTGGCTTCCACACTGCCTATAAAATTGATATCTTCACATTCTTTCAAAAGCGGCATAGTCTCTTTTACAAGAGCATTTCCCTTTTCTTCTTCTGCCCCTATATTTACAATACCAACTCTAGGTTTTTTTATACCTATGACTTTTTCCATATACAAAGAGCCTATTCTTGCAAACTGTACCAGATGTTCCGCTCTTGCATCCACATTTGCACCGCAGTCAATAAGTAGGAAACTCCCTTTTCTGTTGGCAAAAGTGGTGCCAAAGCCGGTCTAAGTATTCCCTTTATTCTACCTACTATAAGCTGACCACCTACAAGTACTGCACCTGTACTTCCTGCACTCACAAAGCCGTCTGCCTTGCCTTCTTTTACAAGATTCATACCTACTACTATAGAAGAATCCTTCTTAGCTCTGATTGCTGCTACAGGTGCTTCTTCATTGGTTATAACCTCTGTTGAATAGACTACACTGCATCTATCCTCAAACTCTTTTATTATCTTTCCTTCTAAAACCTCCTTCTTTCCCACTAAAATCACTTTAATGTTTTTATCCTTTTTTAAGGCATCAAATGCCCCTTTTATTATCTCCTCAGGCGAATAATCTCCGCCCATTGCATCTAATGCAACTGTAACCATAACACACCTCGAAAGTAAGTTTTAATTTCATCCTGATACCATTGTATCATATATGAATAGAAAAATATTCGCAATATAAAATTACTAATATGGAAAATATTTTTATTATATTTACCACAAATTATTTTTTAGTCTATTAATTTTTATAGCTATCCTTTAATATAGTAAGTCCTTCTTCACGCCACAGATAAACCGCTCTTGCATCAAGAAGTTTTTTTATGATAATTCTACCCTTTTCTTCTAAGGCTACCCCCTCTTCTCCAATTGGAGTTATAACCCTATTGTCCTCTATGATACATTCCACACCATCATGATATAAATCTTGCAAAAAACTTTTATAATATTTTATTTTTTCAAATTCCTCTTCAAGTTTCTTATCTACTATTAAATATATCATCTCAGTCTCGTCCTATTGCAATAGTCATTCCACCTCTTGCAATCTTTCCTAATATAAGCTTTTTGCACTGTATCAGTACTGCTCTTTCACAGACATTTCCAACTCCAACAGTGTTCCTTACAAATTCAGACTCATTAAACTCTCCCTCTACTGCATTTAACTCTTCCTTGCTAAATGTCAAAAAAGGTACTGAGAGGCTTTTTGCAAGCTCATTTATAGCCTTTTCATTCTTTTTTATATCAATGCTTCCAATAGATTTTATCGCTCTTATATCGATACCAAAACTGATAAAAACTTCATTCACAAAATCCAACATTTCCTTCGCATCTGTATCTTTTTTACATCCAACCCCTATATAAATACTTTTAGGTATAAGTGTCAGTACATTACTTTCATATATCTTATCGGTTATCCTTACTCTAAGCTCGCATTTTACATCTGTGGGATTTAGCTTTTTTTTAATATCAGACACATCTATTTCTATTATATCACTGTCAATGTCCACCGGCTCCTTATCAAGCAGAGCAGCACTCACATCCTTTGCAAGTTTTCTTGATGAAATTATTAAATTATACTTTTTGCGAATACATCCACTGCAAATACACCATTAATATCTGTGGCTGTAGTAATAACAGGAGTTGCATTTATTGCCCCTCCGATATATTCTGCCAGTTCGTTGGCTCCGCCAACATGTCCTGAAAGCAGTGGTATCACATATCTACCAAGTTCGTCTATTACCAGAACCGCAGGATCACTAAATTTATCTTTCACATATGGTGAAATACTCCTTATCGCAATACCTGTTGCACCTATAAATATAATTGCATCATCAGTAAAATGTGCTTCCACAGTTTCTTTTAAATTAATTAATGCAGTCATTCTATCATCTATCATATACTTGGGCAATGTATACGATAGTATATTATTTTGCTTTAATATATCCATCAATCTGACATTTAAGTAACTTCCATTTTTTGTGAATGAGAAAATTGCTATATTCATCATAGCTTATAATAGTTTGCACTATATCCTCTGTTTTCAGATTTCATATTCCACAAAACAACCAGGAGTATTATAGCCGGTATTACCATTATGTATGAAACAGCCGTTATAGCACTATTCACTAAATCTGTATCCAATACAGGCGGCAAATTCCCAATAGTATTATTGAACATATGAATAAATATCGTGATAAAAATATTTCTTGTTTTATAATAGATAAGCCCCATTATACAACCCATTATTGCAGTGTAAACACTCTGTACAAATATCATATGCCAGATACCAAATAAAACTCCTGAAACAATAATGGCAAACCAAGGACTTTTGCTTATTTTCTCCAGTGAATTAAATATTAAAAATCTGAACAAAATTTCTTCTACTATAGGACCTACTATGGATATTGAAAGTAATGACCAAATATATGCACCTGACTCCAAATCATCATATACTCCTGAAAAATAGTTTACATTTTCTGCCACATATGGAATAGCTATCAAAAATCTGTCCACTAATTCAAACCAAAGTCCTGCTATTCCATAGAATGCAAAACCCATTACAATACAAAACACAATGCCCTTCCCAAATCCCAGCTTGACCTTATTATCATTTCTTTTAACTATAAATATAGATACTATAAGATAGATGACAATAAGCACTAAAGATATGAATGTATCTACAAATGCATTTATACTTGGGAGCAGAAAATCAGGTATTACCCAATATTTTGCATCCAGATAATTTATCCCCCTAAATATTATATCGCTAAGCCACTCATAGCTAAAATATAAAAGGGCAATGATAATGCACCATATTATTATTTTTTTATAATTTCTCCTCATATATCTCCTCATTATTTTTAGATAAAAAGGCCGCAGATGAAAACACCTACGACCCTAATATTAAACAAAGTAATTCTTATTCTTCACTTGACTCAGTCTCGGAATTTCTTACATTCTCTTTCTCAAGCTCTTCATTTGCCTGTGTCAATGCTTTGATACTAAGTGAGATCTTCTTATCTGCCTCATTAAACTCAACAATAACAGCCTCAACCTCATCTCCTACCTTAAGCACATCTGAAGGCTTTTCAACATGGTCATGTGAAATCTGTGATACATGCAACAATGCATCAACACCATTTGAAATCTCAACAAATGCACCAAAGTCAGTCATTCTTGCAACTCTTCCCTTTACTACATTTCCACGTGCAAACTTCTCTTCAGCATCAAGCCATGGATTCTGATCAGGGAACTTCATTGAAAGTGCAATTTTCTCACCTGAGATATCCTTAATGAAAGCTGTAACAGTCTCACCTGACTTAAACACTTTCTTTGGATTCTCCACTCTTCCCCAGCTCATCTCTGATATATGCAAAAGTCCATCTGCACCACCAAGGTCTACAAATGCACCAAAATCAGTAACATTCTTTACTGTACCCTCAATTACATCACCAGGTGTTATCTTCTCAAATAAAGCTTTCTTTTGCTCTTCCTTCTTAGCTAAAAGGAGTTGCTTTCTGTCACCGATGATTCTTCTTCTTCTTGGATTAAATTCTGTAATAACGAATTCAATATCTGCGTCCTTATACTTTGATAAATCCTTTTCAAATGTATCTGATACAAGTGATGCCGGTATAAACACTCTGGCATCCTCTACAACCACACTAAGACCACCATCAACTACCTGTACTACTTTTCCTGTAAGAACTTCATGATTGTTGAAAGCATCCTCAAGCTTCTTGTTTCCTCTATCCTGAGCCAATCTCTTGTATGAAAGAAGAACTTGACCTTCTCCGTCATTTATCTTTAAGACTTTTGCTTCCATGTGGTCACCCACGTTTACAACTGTTCTTAAATCTAAACTGTTATCATTACTATATTCACTTCTTGTGATGATACCGTCTGACTTAAAATCCACATTAAGAATGATTTGATCTTCCTTAACATCAATTACCTTACCGTTGACAATTTCTCCTGTGCGTAGAGTCTTGAATGACTCATCTAACATTTGTTCAAAACTTAGATCTGACAATATTTTGAACCTCCTCAATGATATGTTTTGGGGTTGACGCCCCTGCCGTAATACCTACACTATCCACAGAAAGTAAAGCATCATAATCCAGGTCCTCAAGAGTTTGAATAAATACTGTATTCCTACATTCTTCCTGACATATTTCCACAAGCTTGCCTGTATTGGAACTTTTTTTGTCTCCAATAACTATCATGGCGTCCACATTTGATGCTATATTTTTCGCCTCAACTTGTCTTTCCTGTGTTGCATTGCAAATTGTATTAAAACATCTTACATCATAACCCAAAAGTGATATTTTATCAATGATTTCTTTAAATTTTTTATGATTAAATGTCGTTTGAGCTACGATTATTATTTCTTTATCTTTTTTTAATTTTAAATTTATAAATTGTTCGATGTTTTCTACTGCATATGTATTTTCATCACCCCAACCCTTTATTCCCATTACCTCAGGATGTTCCGGGTTTCCAATTGTTACTACAGTATTGCCCTTACCGCTTTGCACTGATACTATGGCATGTATTTTCTTTACAAACGGACAGGTAGCATCCACTACCCTATGTCCACTCTGCTTTACAAAATTGTATATATCTCTACTTACACCATGTGAGCGAATGATTACGGTACCCTTTGGTAGTGAATCCAGATCTTCTATCTTCACTGATTCCACTCCTCTTTTTCTCATATCCTTCACTACTTCTTCATTGTGAATTATAGGTCCAAGAGTATATACTATTTCATCACCTTTTTTAGCTTCTTCATATACGGTATTTACCGCTTTTTCCACTCCAAAGCAAAATCCGGCACTTTTTGCTAATTTTACTTTCATTTTTCCTCTTTTACCATTGACAGTATCTTTGATACAACCTCTTCAAGTGTCATATCTGATGAATCAAGATAATAGGCATCTTCTGCCTGTTTTAGAGGTGATATCTCTCTATTCATATCAGCCTCATCTCTTTATTATTTCATCCTCTATCAAGTTAATATCCAAATCTGTATTTCCCTTTTCCAAAAGCTCCAAATATCTTCTTTTGGCCCTGACTTTTGAACTTGCACTTAAATATATCTTCAAATCGGCATTTGGAAGTACTACAGTACCTATATCTCTACCGTCCATTACCACATTTTCTTTTTTGGCAAGCTTTCTTTGAAGTGCCACAAGCTTCTCTCTTACACTACCTATTGCACTGAATTTGCTTGCCAACTTACCTATCTGTTCAAGCCTAAGCTTGTCACTAACATCCACTCCGTTTAGAAAAACTTTCTGTGTGCCATCTTCATACTTTATACTGATATCAAGCTTTTCTAAAAGACTTTCTATTCTGCTATCTTCACTATCTTTAACACCTTCATCTAAAAAGAAAAGTGCTACTGCCCTATACATAGCTCCTGTATCTATATAAATATATCCCAGTCTTTTGCTCAGAGCCTTTGCTATACTTGATTTGCCTGCACCTGCCGGTCCATCAATCGCTATACTGTTCATTTCCTGCTCCTTCTCCTGCCACATATCCTGTTGACCATGCTATCTGAAGATTATAACCACCTGTAAAAGCATCCAAATCCAGTACCTCTCCGGCAAAAAATAAACCTTTTATTTTTTTTGACTCCATAGTCTTAGGATTAATTTGTGAAACTTCTACTCCACCTTTTGTTATTATTGCCTCATTAAATCCTCTTGTAGAGCTTATGATATACTCTAAATTTTTTGTAGCATGGACCAAACTATGTCTTTCCTCTTTTGTAAGTAAGTTAACCTTCTTTTCCGGATCTACCTTACTCTGATATATTACTTCATCAATCAGCTTTGCAGGAAAGAGCTTATTTAAAGAATTCTTTAATTGCTTGTTCTTTTGCTCTGCAAAATCTCTAAGTATCCTCTCATCAAGCTTTTCCTCATCCAGAGCCGGCTTTAAATCAATGCTTAGTCGGTATCCTTTTATATTCTTGTTTCCTATAATTGCTGATGCGGATATTATTACAGGTCCACTTACCCCAAAATGTGTAAAAAGCATTTCGCCAAATTCATCATACAGTAATTTTTTATCATTGTAGATATATGCATGTATATTTTTTAATGAAAGGCCTTGTAATGCTTTTATTCTCTCACCCTCTATGTTAAAAGGAACTAAAGAAGGATAGAGCTTGCTTACACTTAAACCGGCTTCTTTGGCAAATCTGTATCCATCACCATTGGAGCCTGTAGCCTGATATGACATTCCACCTGTAGCAACTATTACAGCATCCGCCATGATTTTATTTTTTCCGATTACTACACCTATACATCTGCCATTTTCTATTATCAGCTCATTCACCTTTGTATTCAATCTTATATCTACATGCAAATCTCTTATGGCATTTTCAAGTGACCTTATTATATCTGATGAATGATCGCTGACCGGAAATACTCTATTTCCTCTTTCAATTTTAAGCTTTGTACCATTGTTCTCCACAAGATTCATAATGTCTTTATTTGTGAAATTTTTAAAAGCACTAAATAAAAAAATCTTCTATTACTCACAACATTTTTCCATTACTGTATTCATGTCTGAAGCATTTGTTAGATTACATCTACCCTTACCTGTAATAAATATCTTTTTACCAAGCTTTTCATTTTTCTCTAATAATATTACTTGCTTTGATGTTAAAGCAGCGGAGTATGCTGCTATCATTCCTGCCGCACCTCCGCCTATAATTATTACTTTTGCCATTTTAAGATACCGATTTTACAAACATATCATATATAGCCTTTATAGTTGTTTCAAAGTCATTTTCTTTAACACCTACAATGATATTAAGCTCTGATGAACCCTGGTCTATCATCTTTACATTGACTCTGGCATGTGCAAGTGCAGCAAAAATTCTTCCTGCAGTACCTCTGTTTGCCTTCATACCTCTACCAACTATAGCTATAAGCGCAAGTCCCGATTCCATTTCTACAGTGTCAGGGCCTACAGCTCTGTGTATACCTGAAACTATCTGCTGTTCATGCTCTTCAAATTCTGACTGATGTACAAGTACGGTCATAGTATCAATACCTGAAGGCATATGCTCTATAGATATATTATTCTGTGCAAAAACATCCAAAACTCTTGCACAAAAACCTACTTCTGCATTCATCATTGCCTTATCTACATTTATGGCACAAAATCCCTTCTTTCCGGCGATACCTGTTATAGTAAATTTAGAACTCTTGCAAGTACTCTCTACAATCATTGTACCCTTATCTTCCGGCTTATTGGTATTTCTGATATTGATAGGAATACCCTCTTTTCTTACAGGGAAGATTGCATCCTCATGAAGTACTGAAGCACCCATATATGCGAGCTCTCTAAGCTCCTTATATGTTATTGATTCTATAGTCTCAGGATTTTGTATAATTCTTGGATCTGCCACTAAAAATCCCGATACATCTGTCCAGTTCTCATACATATCTGCCTTAATACCTCTGGCAATTATAGAGCCTGTTATATCTGAACCGCCTCTTGAAAATGTTCTGATCTTTCCTGAATGGTCGCTGCCGTAAAATCCCGGTATTACAGCCTTTTGAACTTTTTCAAGTCTCTCAGCAACTTCCTTATTTGTAGCCTCAGCATCAAATGTACCATCTTCAAAAAAGAATATCATCTCCGCAGGATCTACAAATTCCATACCCAGATATTTTGCCATTATAAGACCATTTAAGTACTCACCTCTTGAAGCTGCATACTCTCTTCCGGCTTTATTTAAAAATTGCTCCTCAATTTTTGCAAATTCATGATCTAGATTTAAATCAAGTGCAAGTCCATCTATGATCTCTTCATATCTTGCCTTGATTTTTTCAAATTTCTTTTTGTATGAACCACCCTCTACGGCTGCATCATATGTTTCATATAAAAGGTCTGTTACCTTCTCATCCTTAGGATTTCTCTTTCCCGGTGCAGACGGAACTACAAATCTTCTTGATTTATCAGCCCTTATAATATCTCCCACTTTTTTGAACTGATGTGCACTGGCAAGTGAGCTGCCACCAAATTTTACTACTTTTATCATTATCTTCTCCAAAACTTTTTAATCTGATTTATCTGAAATATTTTACACCAGATTCAAAGATTTGCAAATCCTGTTTTTCAAAAACATTTATAGCTACCCCATTTTCTCTTCTTTCAGAGTGAGCCATCTTTCCATAAATTCTTCCGTCAAGGCTGGTAATTCCTTCTATTGCGGCATATGAACCATTTGGATTGTACTCTCCGCACATGGTAGGATTTCCATTAATATCCACATATCTTGTAGCTACCTGACCATTTTTAAACAACTCGTCTATTTTTTCTTTTGGAGCTACAAATCTTCCTTCTCCATGTGATACCGGATTTGCATACACATCACCTAGTTTTGCATTCATAAGCCATGGAGATCTATTGCTTACCACCTTAAGATAAGCCATCTTAGAGATATGTCTACCAATAGTGTTCGTAGCTAAAGTTGCAGAAAATTCCTTTTGTATCTTTATCTTTCCATCCGGCAAAAGTCCAAGCTTTATAAGTGTCTGAAAACCATTACAAATACCAAGTATCAGACCGTCTCTCAAAAGCAAATCTTCAATTTCTTTTTTCAAAACTTCATTTCTGAAAACTGTAGCAAAAAACTTTGCAGAACCATCAGGCTCATCACCCGCAGAAAATCCGCCTGGGAACATTATTATCTGTGAATTTCTTATTTCATTTTTATATTTCTCAATAGATTCCTTTATAGCCAGAGGTGAAATATTTCTAAATACAAATGCCTCCGCAATTGCACCGGCTCTTCTAAATGCTCTTATTGAATCATACTCGCAGTTAGTTCCCGGCATAACAGGAATGAATACTCTTGGTAGAGCATTTTTTTCTTTTGCAATATAAATACTCTCAGCCCTATATATTTTATCTTCAAGTACCTCTTTATTTAAAGGCTCCTCTACTGATGGGAATACACTCTCAAGAGGTTTTTTCCAGTTTTCCAATATCTTATCAAGCGAAACCTCTTCTGTATTTACTATGATCTTTGGCTCTTTAATTACCTCTCCAAGATAACTTACTCCTTCAAAATCAAGTTCTGATTCGGATTCCAGCACAAAGCCTCCAAACTCCGGACTAAACAAAATCTCTTCGTCTGCTTTAAGGCTTACACCTAACATATTTCCAAAGCACATCTTTGAAACAGCCTCTGCTATTCCATTTCTCTCCAAAACAAATGCACTTACTATTTTTTTATTTGTTATGTCTGTTTGAATATCACTGTATATTCTCTTTAAATATTCAAAATCAGGAAGATCATATTTATCTCTCTTTAATTTTACGAAGTAGAGCTTATTTCCTGCTTTTTTTAGCTCTGTAGATATAATATTTTTATTATCACCTACTGCCACTGCAAAAGAAACCAAGGTAGGAGGTACATTTATATCATTAAATGAACCCGACATTGAATCTTTACCACCTATGGACGCAAGTCCAAGCTTCATCTGTGCTTCATAAGCTCCAAGAAGTGCTGACAGCGGCTCTCCCCAGGTAGAGATCTCAGACATTCTTCTAAAGTATTCTTGGAAAGTAAAATGTACTTTTTTATAGTCTCCACCTGCTGCTACAATTTTACTTAAAGAACTGACTATAGCATACATTGCTCCATGGTATGGGCTCCAGCTTGACAGATACGGATCAAAACCATAGCTCATAATGGTAACCGCATCACTTTCTTCATCCAAAAGCGGCAGCTTGGCTACCATACTCTGAGTCTCTGAAAGCTGATATTTTCCTCCATATGGCATGAGTACACTCTTTGCTCCTATACTTGAGTCAAACATCTCAACAAGTCCCTTTTGTGAAGCTACATTCAAATCAGACACTGTTTCCAGCCATCTTTTTTCTATGTTTTTTTCTGTATTATTGTATTCAAAAGGATTTTCTGCTTCATTTGGAGCTTTTACATAAACATCTGTTGTGGAGGTAGCACCGTTTGTATCAAGAAATGCTCTTGATAAATCTACTATAGTTTTACCTCTCCATGTCATTTGCAGCCTTTTTTCTTCCAAAACTTTTGCTACAATACTGGTTTCAAGATTTTCTTCCTCTGCATATTTGCAAAATTCCTCCACTGATTCAGGTGAGAGTACCACAGCCATTCTCTCCTGTGATTCAGAGATTGCAAGCTCTGTACCGTCAAGTCCTGCATATTTTTTAGGCACTTTATCAAGATCAATAATCAGTCCGTCTGCAAGTTCTCCTATTGCAACAGACACTCCACCTGCACCAAAGTCGTTACATTTCTTTATAAGTATTGTCACCTCAGGTCTTTTAAAAAGCCTTTGTATCTTTCTCTCAGTAGGTGCATTACCCTTTTGTACCTCCGCACCTGCAGTCATTATAGAGTCTGTCTTATGGACCTTGCTTGAGCCTGTCGCCCCACCTATACCATCTCTTCCGGTTCTACCTCCAAGAAGCACAATAATATCACCGGGATCAGATGTCTTTCTTATAACATTTGCCCTCTTTGCGGCACCCATTACCGCACCTATTTCCATCCTCTTTGCAGCATAGTTTGGATGATATATTTCTTTTACATACCCTGTAGCAAGTCCTATCTGATTGCCATAGGATGAATATCCATGTGCTGCTCCGGTTACTATCTTTCTTTGCGGCAACTTTCCTTCAATAGTCTTTTCAATAGGCAATGTAGGATCTGCTGCACCTGTGATTCTCATTGCCTGATACACATATGTTCTTCCTGAAAGCGGATCCCTTATAGCTCCTCCAAGGCAGGTAGCAGCTCCACCAAAAGGTTCTATCTCTGTAGGGTGATTGTGAGTTTCATTCTTGAAATTGATAAGCCACTCTTCTTTTTTACCGTCTACCGCTATAGGAACAACGATTGAACAGGCATTTATCTCATCACTTTCTTCTACATCAGTTAAGATCTTTTCAGCCTTAAGCTTTTTCATTGCCAAAAGTGCAATATCCATCAGGCAGATCTTCTTGTCTTTTTTGTCCTTATAAAGTATCTTTCTATCATCTAAATATCTTTTATATGATGCTTCTATTGGCATGCTAAAAAATCCCTCTTCAAAGCTCACATCCGTAATTTGTGTTGAAAAAGTAGTATGTCTACAGTGGTCTGACCAGTATGTATCCAATACTCTTATCTCAGTGATAGAGGGATTTCTGTTCTCGTCATTTTTTAAATAATCTTGTATAAATTTAAAGTCATCAAATGTCATTGCTAATGAAAGACTCTCATAGCATTCTCTAAGAGATTTTTCATCCATTGTTATAAAGCCATCTATATACTCTACATCCTTTGGCATTTCAAATTCAATCTTTAAAGTTTTTGGGATAGACTCAAAAGCAACCCTTGAGTCTACAGGATTTATACAGTACTTTCTTATACTCTCTTTGTCAGCTTCACTCAACTCACCTGAGAAAATATAGGTTGTAGCCGAGCGAATATTTATATCATCTTCGCTTCCAAGTAATTTCACACATTGAATGGCGGAATCCGCTCTTTGGTCAAACTGTCCCGGTAAATACTCTACGGTGAAGAAAAAGTCACTTTCAAGATGTGAAAATTCACTCTCATAACAATTATCCAGCGGTGGCTCTGAAAATATGGTACCCAGACTTTTTTTATAGTCTTCATCAGATATATTTTCTATATCATATCTTACAAGTACCCTCACATTATCAAGTTTTTTCAAACCAAGATAACTTCTAAGCTCAACCAAAAGTTCCTTTGCTCTAATTGCAAAATCAGGCTTTTTCTCTACATAAATCCTTCTAACGCCCATCTTTTTTCCTCCCAGGAAAATGATTAACAAGTATATTTTAGGATTTTAATTTTACGATCCTAAAATTACTTATTAAAACTATTTTAGACTACTTATATGACTTTGTATTCCATCGCAAATAATATTTGAAAGTTCACCCATTATAAGTGGCTTTGCGTACTCAATGAATTTTTCATTTACACCAAACCCATCTTCGCTTATCCATCCTCTCGGAATTTCCTTTTCAATATTTGCAACTAAATTTATATCACATTTTCTTATAATAGACAAATATGGGGCTTCACTTATTCTATCGAAATACATCATAACACCGGTTTCACCCTCGATACCTGCCTTCACTCCTAAGAATCCGATATTAAATGCTTCATCTATATCGGTTTTACTTTGTAGATGTGCTGCAGCTCTTTGTAATGTGTTTATCTCAATAGCTCTTGTCTTTACACCTAATTCAGTTTTCACTATTTTAGCCATGAAGCCTGAAGTTCCTGAAAGCATCTTATGTCCGAATGCATCCACATTTCCTTCATCCTCACTTATATAATTTCCGTTCTGATCTTTTATACCTTCAGATACAGCCACTATAATATTGTTTTTTTCAGCCAATCTATTCTCCAGTACCTTAATAAAGCTCTTCAAATTCAAACCTATCTCCGGTAATAGTATAAAATCCGGACCGTCATTGAACTTATTTTGAGCCAAAGCTGAAGCGGCTGTAAGCCATCCGGCATTTCTTCCCATGATTTCTACAAAAGTAACACTCTTTAAATCATATACATTGGAGTCTCTTACTATCTCTGAAACGCATGTAGCTATATACTTTGCAGCACTTCCAAATCCGGGAGTATGATCAGTCACCGGCAAATCATTGTCTATAGTCTTTGGAACTCCAATAAATCTTATACTGCTATTAATCATACCGGCATACTCTGAAAGTTTTTGTATTGTGTCCATTGAATCATTTCCACCAATATATACCAACATTCCTATATTGTACTTTTCCAATATTTCAAAGATTTTCTGATACACCTCATTTCCAACCTCAGGCTTTGGTAATTTATATCTACAAGACCCAAGATATGAGCTTGGAGTTCTCTTCAAAAGCTCGATATTGAATGTGGAATCAAGTGTATCATCAAGATCTATTATCTTTTCTGCCAACAATCCCTCAATACCATGCCTCATTCCATATACTTTCTTGATACCATACTGCTTTGCCCCTGAATAAACACCTGCCAAAGACGAATTAATTGCTGCTGTAGGTCCACCTGACTGACCTACAATCAAATTTTTTCTCTCTTCCATAAGCTGCTCCATAATTAAATATTTTCATCTAAACTAATAGCATTTAGACTGATTTTCAAAAGTTCATCAACTTCATCTTGTGAAATCAAAAGCCTGTCTGCAAGTTCTTCTACAGTAGCTTCTCTTCCATACTCCTCTGCCAAAGCTCTAGAAGCCTCCATCAGATCATTCACTCTATTTGTCAGCTCATCTGAAGCCTTCTTAGCATTATTTTCTTCATCAATTATTTCATTCAATCTTTTTTCTATATATGATTTTATATAAGTTTTCAAATCTCCGGATTTATACTCTCCTACAGCTATTGTGAGTGCCAGATGGCTCTCACTTATCAAATCTGTTATTTCCTGCCCACATCCTACAAATGGCTGTATAAGTTCTGTAGCATACATCATATGGCCTTCTATAAGCCTATTTTTTGCATTATTATCACCAAGATGTAGCGACTCAAGCAAAACCTTAGTCTCTTCTTCATCCAGTGGCTTTATATTTTTCATATCCTCAAGATACATCTCAAGGACCGTTTTATCCTTCACTTCCTGCACCTACCAATGTAATATTTATTTTTTTAAACATCTCTTTTACATATGTGTCAAAAGTATGTAAGATATCCCTTTCCAGCAAAAAAGTTTTTGGAGAAAAAGAGCTTATAAGATACAGCATCTTATCAGAATACCTGATATTCAAATACATATCTGCATCTATGACCTTTGTAGTATTTTCTACAATCCACTTTTTAGCAAATTCATTTGAAAACTTCAATACCAATTTAAAAGAAGTTGGAGTTCTTTTTCCTTTTATTATCTCAAAGCAAATAGGTCTTATTTCACTCCAGGTACAAAAATCTCTATTTATATCTTCATCAAAATAAGTTTTATTCAACTTTCCATTAATATCGAATTTCACAAAGGTAAGAAATTCCGCCTCTACGACACTGAATTTGTCAAACATGTCGGTTATAAAAAGTTTTTGAGTAAATTCCTTAACATCTAAAACCTCAAATGCCTCCATTCTCTTCCTCCGACCACAGTGTAAAGAAATCTCTTCCTGACAGTTGAATAGAAGAATTTTTGCAAACATTCTCAAATTCGCTATCATTTATCTCTATAGGATTTTCCTGTATAAATTCATTGTATAAATTCAAAAGATATTCTGATTCTCTCTCTTCTTTTTATCTTTTTGTTTATTCTTTTTGTAGCTTCCTCATCATAGCTTTTTTTATACATTTATACAGTATATACTTGCCCTTACTTGTAAGAATAGGGCTTACGCCTCCATCCTCCATCACACCCAGAGCTTTTTTTATATCATCAGCCTCAGTATTTAGTTCTATACTTCTTGATATATCATCACTTTCTGAGAATTGTGTAGCAAGCTTGACACAGTTTTCGCCATTATTAAGTCTTTCTAAAAGTGAATTTGCAAGGTCATAATCTGAAACTTCTATGACATGAAACTTCATTATTCTTGCTTCACTGTCACTTACTTCTTTTACATTTTTTTCTATCAAATCTTTTTTTGTTTTATTTACCAGAAAATAATCTAAAAATACAGTGTCACAGTCTTCCTGGCTGAGTCCTGAAAATTCATCTCTATTCACTACATTTTCATCATAAAATATTTTAGATAGTTTCAATGCCTTTGATTTTTCCTGCTCAGATAATGTAATATTATTATTAGACGCTATTTTCTTTAATACTATCAACTCTTTATAGTAGTTTTTCAGATCATTATAAAAAAATTATCTCTATATGTTATATTATTATCTCTGTCGACATAGCAATCCCATATTGCTTCACTATATGTATTTGTAATAATCTTATTTTCTGAAGCTGCTGTAATAAGCATTTGACCGTAATTATATTCCAGCTTATTGTCTGTAAAATTTATCTTGATATTTTCGCTGATATTTTCTGTCTTTATTCCACAACCCGAAATACAAATCGCCATTATAAAGCCAACCAAAAAAATTTTTCTTTTCAATTTTGTCTCCTAAAGAAGATATTCTAATATTTTTAAAACACCTAGGTTTTTATTGCTGTCCGCCATAAATCTTGCAGCCTCCTTTGCTATAGGAGCTGCATTCTTCACTGCGAAAGAATAATATGCAGCATTAAACATTTCAACATCATTGGCTTGATCACCAAAAACCATAGTTTCATTTTCTGTGATTTCAAATGCTTCCTGAAGCTTTTTTAGTGCATTGCCTTTGCTAACCCCCTTATCAGTACAATCAAGCCACATTTTCCCTGCATAATTTACTAAAAGCTTATCTGAATACTTAGCTATAATATCATCAGCTTTTCCATATATACTCTCTGAATATGCTGAGATTTTTATTATATTTTGGACTTTTGTGAGGTCTTCTACAAATTCTATTCTTCCTCTGTATCCCCCTCTTATCCAATCCATTAAAAATTCATTCTTCTCTTCAATATAGTATGATGATTCATCCGCTGCTATTGCAACCAAGTCTTTATTTTTTCTAATATCCAAAATCAAATTCCTTGCATTCTCATCATCCATCTTATTTACAAACAGACTTCTGCCATTGATTCCTATATAGGCTCCATTGTCTGATATATAAAAAATCTTGTCTTTCACTTCTTCAAACACATTTTCTATACTCACCCACTGTCTTCCGGATGCAACTACAAAATGTATTCCCTTGTCATGTATTGCCCTTATAGCATCCACTATTTTTTTATTCAGTTTACCTTCGCCGTCACCAACTAAAGTTCCGTCCACATCTGAGGCAATAAGTTTTATCATTAATACATACCTCCAATTATAAATGCAATCAATATACCCAAAATCGCACCCATAAATACCTGTAGGGGTGTATGTCCCACAAATTCTTTTAGTCTTTCTTCAAAATGCTCAAAATTGTCCTCAAAAATATTGTTCTCCAATATCATATTGAGAAGTTTAGCCTGTTTTCCGGTCTCTCGTCTAACACCCATAGCATCATACATAACTACCAGTGAAAAAATAAAGCTGACTGCAAACTCATATCCTGCAAAACCATATTTTAATGCTGTAGAGGTTGCTAGTGCACATACTGTAGCAGAATGTGAGCTTGGCATACCTCCACTGCCCCAAAGTCTGTCAGCCGAAAATGACTTATTATACCATATGTCTATAAGTGTTTTCAAAACCTGTGCCACTAACCATCCCAGTGCAGCACTTATCAAAACCTGATTTGAGACTATATCATTCCAGGTACTCATACAGTTCCCTCACCAATTCTGGAAATATTTCTCATGTTTTTTATAATTTCACTTATAGAAATAGACTTATCAGCCATAGTTAGCACCCATCCCTCTCTTGATAGAGGAGGGATAGGTGTTAATGGAAACATATGTGTTTTTATCATGCTTGCCTCTGCATTTGTTACATTAAAATACTTCTTTGCATTTTTTGCGGCTTTAAACGGATGCGTAAACCCATGCATAAATGCACCTGTTTCCTTCATCGGCCTATGCCAGTCATATAAGTAAAAATCATGTAATAGTGCAGCTCTTGCAGCTGATCTATAATTTAACTTTAGTTTTTTACATACCAAGTATGTAGTATATGAAACATCAATACTATGTTCCATTGTAGATGTGGCTCCATGTTGTATAAAACCGTTTAGTTTTTGAAATATGTCACAACTCATTATGTCCTTGACACATTCCATATACTCTATATCTTTTAAATATTCTTTCATCCTATTAACCAATCATACAGAGCCTGATACTCTAAGGCAGACTGTTTCCACGAGAAATCAACTGCCATAGCTCTGTCAATCATCTTATTCCATTCTCTCTTTTTATCATAATAAATATGCTTTGCAAAATTTATTCTGTCCATCATCTCATGTGCATTATAGTTTGCAAATGAGAATCCTGTACCCTTTGATTCAAACTCATTATAGCTTTCAACGGTGTCACAAAGTCCACCGGTCTCTCGTACTATTGGAAGTGTTCCATATCTGAGTGACATAAGCTGACTAAGACCGCATGGCTCAAACAGGGATGGCATAAGGAACGCATCTGCTGCTGCATATATCTTATGTGACATCTCCTCAGAGTAATAAATATTTGCAGACACTCTGTCCGGATACTTCCATGCATAATGTCTAAACATATTTTCGTACTTGCTATCACCGGTTCCAAGTACCACAAATTGTACATTCTCTTCACAAATTTGATCCATCATATACTCGACCAGATCAAATCCTTTTTGATCAGTAAGTCTGGAAATTACTGCCAGCATAAACTTATTGTCATCTACCGGCAATCCTAAGTCTTTTTGTAATGCTCTCTTGTTTTTAATCTTTTCTTTCCTAAAGTTTTTACTATTGTAATTTCTGTAAATAAACTTATCTGTTTCAGGATTGAACTCATTATAATCTATACCGTTTACAATACCTCTAAGATCATTTTTTCTGGCTCTTAAAAGTCCATCCATTCCCTCACCATAGAAAGGATTCTGTATTTCTTCTGCATAAGTCTTTGATACTGTTGTTATAGCATCTGCATATACTAAACCACCTTTTAAGAGGTTTCCGTCCTTGAATGCTTCCAACTTATCAGGTGCAAAATAATAATCACTTAATCCGGAGAAATACTGAATTGTTTTAATATCCCAAGTACCCTGGAACTTTAAATTATGTATAGTAAATACAGACTTAATCCCTCTAAAGAACTCCCCACCGGCAAATTTATCCTTTAAATATACCGGTACCAAACCTGTTTGCCAATCATGGCAATGAATTAAATCAGGTCTAAAATCTACAAAAGGCAAAGCACAAAGAGCGGCCTGTGAGAAGAAAATAAACTTCTCTATATCATACAGCCAATCTCCATATGGACTTGGGCCTCCAAAATACTCTTCATTGTCGATAAAGTAAAATATTACTCCGTCAATTTCTTTCTTTAACACTCCGACATACTTACTTGTACCCGCATAGTCAATATAGAAATCTCCTATATACTCCAGAGAGTTTCTCAACTCCTCCTTCATACACATATATTTTGGCAAAATAACTCTCGCATCAAAATATCTCTTGTCTAAATATTTTGGCAAAGAACCCACTACATCCGCCAAACCACCCGTCTTAATAAACGGTACTGCCTCTGATGCAACAAATAATACCTTTTTCATAGCTGTTTACTACCTCCTTGAGTCTGCTTCTTGTATCATTTCCCTTGCGGTTTTTAGTACACCTTCTGTTAAATTACTTCCACCAATTAATCTGGCTATCTCCTTTATTTTACCATTCTTATCCAGTAAATCAATATTTGTTTGCGTAGACTTTCCGTCTGTTGATTTTGATATGAATAAATTCTGATCTGCCATTACAGCTATCTGCGGCAAATGAGAAATACATAGAACTTGATGTCCTTTTGATATATTCCTAAGCTTTTCTCCCACCTTTACCGCAGTCTTTCCACTTATTCCGGTATCTATTTCATCAAATATCAAAGTTTGTATATCATCACTATTTGCAAAAACAGTCTTTAGTGCCAGCATTATTCTTGACAACTCACCACCACTGGCTACCATCTGCAATGGCTTTAGAGGCTGCCCTGGGTTTGTACTTATCAAAAATTCTACAGCATCATATCCGTCTCTTGAAATTTTGTCCTTTTTTGTGAATTTTATTTCAAATTCAACACCCAGAAAATTCAAATCCTCAAGTTCTTCCCTTATTCTCTTAGTCAGAATAATAGCTATATTCTTTCGTATATCGCTGAGTTTTGAGCATTCATTTAAAATGCTTTCCTGAAGTCTTGACGCATTCTCCTTGAGTATAACTACTTCTCCCTCAAAATCCTTTAAAAACTCCAGTCTTTTTTCTTTTTCTTTTAGAAGTTCTTTGATTTTATTGTAGTCATTTGAATACTTGATTTTATATGTCTTATAATATCAAGTCTTTCTATAACCCTATCATACTCTTTTTCATCATATTCCAGACCGCTTAGATATTTATTTGTATAATGTATTGTATCTGATATCAAATCTTCTATTGTATTTAGATTTGACACAATAAAATCCAGCTTATCATCCAATACGGCAATATCTGAAACTTCTCTAATATTACTTCCTATGCTTTCATTTTCAAGTTCTTCAAGCAATTCCGAAAGTACATCATTTATTTTTTTGATATATTCTTACCCTTTTTTTAAATATTTGCTCCAGCTCTTCTTCTTCATTTATCTTTATATCGGCATTTTTTTATCTCTGATATTTCAAAGTCCAATATATCAATCTCTCTTTTTCTAAGTCTTTCGTCAATTCCTTCCTGAATTCTTTGATTTATTCTTTTTAATTCACCATAGTCCTTTGATAATTGCCTTTTTATCTCTATAATATCATCCGAACAAAAAGAATCCAGAAGTGCCAGATTGTTCCCTGCACTTAGAAGTGATTGATGTTCATGCTGACCATGTATGTCTATCAAAGTGTCTGTAATCTGCCTAAGCTTAGCCAAAGTAACAGTTTCATCATTGATCCTGCATACACTCCTTGTCTGACTTATCTTTCTTGTAAGTATCAAAAGATTATCTTCAAAGGAAATATCCAGTTCTCTTAGCTTCTCTTTTCTTTTTTCATCTAAAGTAAAAATAAGCTCTACAAATCCCTCATTTTCACCAATCCTTATAATCTCCTTGTTTGCTTTTGCACCAAGAGCAAGATTTATAGAATCTATCAAAATAGATTTTCCTGCACCTGTTTCACCGCTAAGCACACTCAAACCTTCTTTAAAGTAAACATCCGCCTTTTTTATAAGTGCAAGATTTTTTATATGTAACTCTATCAGCATAATTCTCCTTTTAGATACTACCCTGATATTTCTAATATTTACTCACTTTTAGAAAAAACAAGCTTCCTTATTCTTTCCATAACATTAACTGTATCTTCTACACTTCTTATTGCGGCCATTATGGTATCATCACCTGCAATACAGCCTACTATTTCTTTCATTTGCATAGAATCCAGTGCAGCAGCCACTGCCATAGCCATTCCGGATACTGTTTTTACCACTAAAATATTCTGTGCCATATCCATAGATACAAAGGCCTCTCTAAGTATCCTTACATACTTTTCAGAGATTCCGTCCTGCTTAGGCATTAAAGAATATTTTTGTTTTCCGTCTCCAAATACAACCTTTGACAACTTCAAATCTCTGATATCTCTCGAAACTGTAGCCTGAGTTACTGCAAAACCACTTTCTTCTAATCTTTGTGCAAGCTCTTCCTGAGTTTCGATATCATATGTATTGATAAGTTCCACAATCTTTGAATGTCTTTTTGTTTTCATATCAAATCCTATTCATCTTATTTCTGATATTGTCAAGAAAACTTCCCTTCTTTAGTTTAATCAATCTGGCAAATATTTCCGACTCTCTTAATTCTACCACATCATTACTTTCCAGACTCACACTATCATCACCGTCCACTACCATCGCTCTGCTATCGTTTACATCATCATTAAATGAAATACTTATTCCTTTTGAATGTGAAAGTACCACGCTTCTTTGACTCAGTGCATGTGGACATATAGGTGTAATAATCATCATTCTTGAGCTGGGTTCTATAATTGGACCTCCTGCACTAAGATTATAGGCAGTAGAGCCTGTAGGTGTTGAAACAATTATACCATCAGATGAATATTCATTCAAGAAATCTCCATCAATATAGACCTTACATCTTATAGTTTTTAGAATTTTCTTTCTTGCAATAACAGCTTCATTAAGTGCATTAAGAGTACAAAGCTCTTTCCCATCTCTTATAACAGTTGCAGATATCATCATTCTGTCTTCTATAAAATATTCATCATTAATAAGTGTTTCTACCATACATTTGATATCATCTGCATTACTGATACTTGTGAGATATCCCATATGTCCCATATTTATACCGATTATAGGAATGCCAAGATGTGATATATCTCTTGCAGCTCTTATAAGCGTACCGTCTCCACCTAGCGTAATAACACAATCCACTTTTGGAAACTCACTGATTTCAATATAACCATGAGATTTATAACATATTCCGCCTCGAATATTTATTTCATTTTCCAGATCTATGAGTACTTGTTTTACTCTATCTTTTTCACTATTTCCCACAAGAAAAAAAGTCTTCATTCATCCTCCGTTAAAGCTGCTCATGTGCTTTATTTACTACTGCCTCTATATCAATATTTATATCACCCTCGCCGTCCTTTACAAGATGGTATAGATATTCAATATTTCCTTCAGGTCCCTTTACAGGTGAAAATTCAAGTTCTTCTACCAAGAAACCATTTGACTTTGCATACTCAAAGCAATTTTGAATAACCTCTATATGAGTGGATTTTTCTCTGACGACTCCCTTTTTCCCTACCTTTTCCCTTCCGGCTTCAAACTGAGGCTTAATAAGTGCCACTATCTCAGAATTTTTCCCCAAAAGATTATATGCTGCCGGTAATACCTTTGACAGCGATATAAAAGATACATCTATGCTTGCAAAGTCAATCTTATCTCCAATATCCTCAGGCTTTACATACCTTATATTTGTCTTTTCCATGACCACTACTCTTTCGTCATTTCTAAGTTTCCATGCAAGCTGTCCATGTCCTACATCCACTGCGTAAACCTTTTTTGCTCCGTTTTGCAACATGCAGTCAGTAAATCCGCCACTTGAAGCCCCTATGTCCATGCAGACCTTGTTCTCCACATTTACATCAAAACATTCCATAGCTTTTTCAAGTTTGAGTCCTCCACGGCTTACATATTTTAATGTATTACCACGAACTTCTATATTTGCATTTTCCGGGAATGTCTGTCCGGCCTTGTCTTCTTTTTGACCTTCCACATATACTATGCCTGACATTATTATAGCCTTAGCCTTTTCTCTACTTTCAGCAAGCCCTTTCTTTACCAAAAGTATATCCAATCTATCTTTCATTTTTTATCTTCTCATATTTATCTAAAACTTTTTTCAATATTGAATTTGAATCTATCTCAAGCTTCTCTCGTAAAAGACTCACATCTCCATGCTCTACATATCCGTCAGGTAATGCAATATTTAATACTTCTACATCAGCATGATTTTCATGGATATACGCCTTTACCTTTTCACCCATAGAACCATTTATTACATTTTCTTCCATAGTCACTATAAATTTGTGTTTTTTGCAAAGTCTATCCACAAGTTCAAAATCTATAGGTTTAAAAAATCTGGCATTTGCAATGGATACATTCAATCCCTTTATTTTTAACTTTTCTCTAAGATTTTTAGCAGTACTAACCATGCTTCCTATTGCCAGCAGAGCTATATCATCTCCTTCAAAGAGCATCTCACCCTTGCCAAGCTCTATTTTATTTCTAAATTCATTTAAACTGTCATAGGCTACGCCCCTCGGATATCTTATTGCAATAGGTCCATCAAAATTTATTGCAAATTCAAGACAGTCTTCCAATTCCCTTGCATTCTTTGGTGCAAGTAAAGTCATATTTGGAATACAGGTAAGAAAGGATACATCAAATATTCCCTGATGAGTCTCTCCATCCGCTCCCACAAGTCCTGCTCTATCTATTGCAAATACAACATGTAAGTTTTGAATACATACATCATGTACTATTTGATCAAATCCCCTTTGCAAAAAAGATGAATACACACATACCACCGGAATAAGTCCTGTTGCTGCAAGCCCTGCTGCTGATGTAATGGCATGCTGTTCTGCAATACCTACATCAAAGAATCTTTTAGGAAAAACATCTCTAAAAACCAATAGCCCACATCCCTCAGGCATAGCCGCTGTTATGGCTACAATGTCCTTATTTTTGCTTGCAAGCTCAACTATTTTCTTTGAGAAAACATCCGTATATGTAGGCTTAGTGCTTCCAGATTTCGGTATGCCGCTGGCTATATCAAAAGAACCTATACCATGAAAATTTTCGGGTTGTTTTTCCGCCGGACTATAGCCTCTTCCTTTTTTGGTAAGAACATGTACAAGCACAGGTCCTTCCACCTTTTTTGCCTCATCGAATACCTTTAAGAGTGCCGAAATATTATGTCCATCTACCGGTCCAAGATATGTAACTCCCATATTTTCAAACAGCATTCCCGGAATCAATATCTGTTTTATACCATTTTTGGTCTGCCTAATACTATTTATTGCAGGCTTTCCTATATATGGCAAACGCTCCAAAGAGTTTACTACCCTCTTTTTTAAATTATTATATCCGGCTGCTGTTCTTATATTATTCAAATAATCATTCATTCCTCCGACATTTTTTGAAATAGACATTTCATTGTCATTTAGTACCATGATGAAATTTTTCTTTATTCCGGCAGCATTATTTAAAGCCTCATAAGCCATACCACCGGTTAATGCACCGTCACCAATAACTGAAATAACTCTATAGTTTTCACCCTTTATATCTCTTCCAAATGCCATTCCCAACCCGGCTGAAAGACTTGTAGAGGAATGACCTGTATTAAATACATCAAACTTTGATTCACTTGTCTTTGGGAATCCTGCCATACCTCCAAATTTTCTTAGATTGTCAAATGCATTCTTCCTGCCACTAAGTATCTTATGTGTATATGATTGATGACCTACATCCCATATTATTTTGTCCTTAGGCAAATCAAAAGAAATATGCATGGTCATGGTGAGCTCCACGACCCCAAGATTACTTGCCAAATGTCCACCTGTTATACTTATTTTTTCAATAAGGAAATCTCTTATCTCTCTTGCTAATATATCTAATTCTTTTCTCTTTAATTTCTTTATATCACTCGGCTTTTCAATATTTTTCAAGTATCATATCAAATCTTATGAAGTTCTATTTACCATCATATCAATGATTTCAACAATAGAGTTCATATTTCCCCTTACCTCTTTCAAGCATTTTTTTGCATCAGCACTAAGTGACTCCACTCTTCTTAAGCTTTCATCAATACCAACTATATTAACATATGTTATCTTTTCATTTTTTTCATCTGAATGTGTCGGCTTACCAAGCTCCTTCTCATCTGCAACTATATCCAGATAATCATCTCTTATCTGAAATGCCTCTCCTATATAGGCCCCAGCTTTTTTTAGCAATTCTATTTCGACTTCATTTGCTCCTGCAAGTATACCACCTATAACAAATGAAGCCTGTAATAATGCCCCTGTCTTTAAAGCATAGGTATATCTCATGACTTCTTCTGTCATTTTCCTACCGCAGTATTCCACATCCACACATTGACCGCCGATCATACCAAATCCTCCGGTAGCTCTTGCCAATGTATATAATGCTCTTGTCATTCGCTTTAATACAATGATATCATCCACTTCCTGCATTTTATTTGATATTATCTCAAATGCCTGTACAGATAGCATATCGCCTGCAAGTATTGCCATATCTTCTCCATGGCTAACCCATGTGGTAGGTTTTCCTCTTCTTAATCTGTCATTGTCCATCGCCGGTAAATCATCATGTATCAATGAGAATGTGTGTATCATCTCGATTGCAGCTAAATAAGGTGCTATTATGTCTTCTTTGTACTCATCGCCTGCCACCGCCTTATAAATTTCATACATTATAAGTGGTCTGAGTCTTTTGCCACCATTTTTTATAGCTTCATTCGAAGCAATTATTACCTTTTTATTTAAATCAACCTCAGTATAGAAGAATGATTCTATCAGTTCTTCTATCTTTTTTATATTCTCTTTATTCATCATCTGCATCCCCTGAGAGTATCTCCATCTGTCTTTCCACATGTGCAATACTATCATTGGCCTGTCTTACCAGCTTTATGCCCTTTTCATATAGCTCAAATGCCTCCTCAAGTGTAGTATCCGGCTCTTCAAGCTTTGCAATCAAATCTTCTATATTCACCAAGGTTTCTTCTATACCCTGTTTTTTTTCTTCTTTTTTCGGCATTTTCTCTCCTTATTATAAGACCTTTGCCCTTACCTTTCCATCAGAAAAAAATATATTTAATTCGTCATCTGATTTTAAGCTCTCGGCACTCAGTACTTTTTTATTATTTTCATCACTTATATATGCATATCCACCTGATAATTTCTTCAATGGCGAAGCTGTATCCAGTCTTTTTAGTTAAATTTTTCAAGTTTGATTTTTTTCTGTTTTCCAGAATATTCTTAAATGTATTTTGCAGTATTTTAGAAGAACTTTCCAAGCTTTGCTTTTGCTCACGTAGACGAAACTGTGGACTTTTTCTGTTCAATCTCAAAAGTAATGTATTCAAGTCCCTCTTTTTATCTTCTATTTTTCTCCCAAGACCTGCCTTAAGATTTCTCATATATATATCCAATGTGTACATATAATCATCATATATAAAATTTGCAAATTCTGCCGCTTCAGTAGGTGTTGAAGCCATTTTATCAGCAACATAATCGGCTATTGAACGATCTCTACCATGCCCAACAGCACTTATTATAGGAGTTTTGGCATTAAAAATAGTCTTTGCGAGCTCCTCGTCATTGAAGCAATATAGATCTTCTAAGGAACCTCCTCCTCTTCCAACTATCAAAACATCCAGATTCATCTTATCCAGTTTTTTTATAGCTGAAATAATACTTTTTGCTGCCCCCTCCCCTTGTACCAGACATGGTGCAAGTACTATTCTAATATATGGATTTCTTCTATAACTCACATTTATTATATCATTTATTACAGCTCCTGTTTTCGCTGTTGCCACTCCTATACTTTTAACAAATTTAGGTATTTCTTTTTTATATATTGGATCAAACATCCCCATATCTTCCAGTTTTTCCTTGAGTAAAAGATATTGTTCATATAGTTTTCCCCTACCAACTTCCTCTATTCTTTCGGCATACAACTGATACTTGCCATCTCTTTCATAGCAGGATATATTACCTGTTACTATAACTTTTTGTCCCGTTTTCATATCAAAAGAGAGACCCCCTCTACGGCTGGAAAACATCACAGCTGACAAGGTCCCTCTTTCATCCTTTATAGTAAAGTATATATGCTTTGAGCTTGCATATGTGCAATTGCCCACTTCTCCCTCTACTGATATATCACTCAGTAGACAGTCACTTAAGAATATATTCTTTATATATTCATTCACTTTCGATACAGTATAAACCATATAGCCTCCAAGCAACTACTCTTCCATACTTACCTTTGACAGAATAGCATTTACAAATGAGTATGACTCATCCCTACCAAATGTCTTTGCAAGTTCTACAGCTTCATTTATAGCTACACTGACAGGTATATCATTGTCATATTTCATCTCACCTATTGCAAGTCTAAGAATATTTCTCTCTACTCTACCTATTCTCTCGAGCTTCCACCCCTGTGAAAGTTCACTAATTATCTGATCAATTTCCGGTCGTTTGTCCTTTACCAACATTGTCTTTGATTTTATATATTCTATATCTACATCACTATAATTTGCATCATGAATAAGTTCATCCTCTTCATCCTCTAAAGACGGCGATTCAAAATAATTATCTATTTGAATTTTTGTTTCTTCCTCCGGATAAAAATCCAAAACGAATAATATTTTAAAACAATGTTCTCTTAGCAAATGCCTAGTCATATGATCCTCCATATTGTTTACATTAATCATATAATTATATCCTATAGAGGTATCAAAAGCAAGAACAAGCCTATATATCCTTCTTAAAATATAAGTTATTTACCTTATCATATATTGCATATATAATATGCAATACAATAATTATTTTAAGGAGTTTATATGCTAAGAGAATTAAATTTTTACTCTATGGTATTTCGTATTATACTATCTCTATGCATAGGTGGAATATTAGGCTTTGACCGTGAGAGGAAAAATCGACCTGCCGGCTTTAGAACATATATATTGGTTTGTCTGGGTTCAACCCTTGTTATGATTACAAATCAGTATGTATTTCAGGTATTTAACAGTGGTGATCCTGTACGACTTGGAGCACAGGTTGTAAGCGGTGTAGGATTTTTGGGTGCAGGTACTATAATACTTACCGGTCGTAATCAAGTAAAAGGTATAACAACTGCTGCAGGCATATGGACGGCTGCCTGCTGTGGTCTGACAATAGGTATTGGTTACTATGAATGTGCCATAGCAGGTGGTATCGCAATATTTATCGTAATGGCACTATTGCAAAAACTTGAAGGATTTTTGAGAAAAAGCTCTACTATGGTTGAACTTTACATAGAATATGACAATAAAATTCCACTTAGTAATTTTTTTGACTATATAAGGAAGAACAATCTTGATATTGTGGATTTGGAGCTTTCAAAAAATGCTGCCTTGGCAGATATCTGTGGAGCCGCCACTTTAACAATAAAGGGAAGGTACAGAATAAGCCATGACAGTATACTCAATCTTGTAGACAATGCACCAGGAATATTTTTTTATATTGAACTGTATTAATATTATAAAAATATAGGTTGAAATGCTATTTTTAAATAGATATAATCCCGTCTTTGACAGTTTCAAAAGTTAAAATGCCCTTGAAACCCAGTGTTTTACTGGCTTTCAGGGCATTTTTATTTCGTTTTGAAACTAAAAAAATAGTATTTTATTTTCCTTTGCTTTGTTTTTGTATTGTCCGCATTTGACTTTTTGTTATAAATTCAAAATCTGTATTAAAATGACAAATCTCATGTAGTTTATCTGTGAGCTCTGTTCGTTTATATAGGGGTATGAAACCTTGCTCTTTTACATATGCAAAATTAAAATCTTTTAAGGTATTTAGAATCTCTTCGCATGTATACTTGTGGTCTAAAAATTTTTCAATATATCTGTAAATAATCAAGGCTAAAAAGCAGGTTAAGAAGTGAGAAGTAATTCTATCAGCTCTTTGTAAAAATACCGGTCTTGCTTCAAACTCGGTTTTCATAATTCTAAAGCATTCTTCTATTTGCCAACGCTTTTCGCTTATATTTAGTATTTCACTTACATTATCGTCAAGTAGGTCTGTTGAGACGGCATACATACCATCATACTTTGCCTCCTCATCTATTTTGTCTGTATTAAGAAAGTTATGTACATTTGCTTTTTCACCATCATCAGTTACTGCAATACTGCCAAGAAACCTGGCCGGATCATTAGGATTTCTTCTTTCTTTTTTGATACTGCCTTTTTCAAGCATTAACTTAGCTCTGTCAACTTGTTTTTCTCTAATAGTTTTTTGGTATTTGGCATATTTTGGTGAATATGTGATGATAAGTCTTTGAGATAAATCTTTTGGTGTATATGGAGCATCTTTGTAATATATAGTCTCATCATCCTTTGAGATTTCAGCCAGGTCTACCACTTTATTATCGTACAAACTTTTAAATCCTTTAGTATCTAAAGCCCATTGCTTACCCTGTGCATTAAGCTTTTTTATTGATTGAGTGACTACAAAAGCTCTTTCACCCATATGATTGTACTTTCTTATTTTTTCTGAACCAAGTCCGGCATCACTACAGTAAATAAACTTTTGACAATCAAACTCATTTAAAATTTTTTCTTCAAGTGGTTTAATAGAGGTTTGTTCATTTGCATTTCCGGGAAAAAGAGAAAAAGCAAGTGGAATACCGTCACCATCCATAAACATACCCATTTGTATTATAGGGTTTGGTCTATGTTCCTTGCTTTTGCCATATCTTTTAATGCCATCTTCATCCTCAATCTCAAAATAATAGTTAGTACAATCATAAAAAAGAAGCTTATCATTGCGCTTACCCACTAAATGACTATTTCTATAAGTTTCAGATTGTATAAGGTCACATTCCTTGCCCAGTACATTTAAAGAGCGATATACATCATGTAATTGGTAAGATGGTGGCTCTAAAAAGTCCATAGAACAAGAGTAACTTGAGCGTTTACTGGAAGGTTCAAGTATTCTGGAGTAAATCAAATCCGATAAAATCGAGTTGATATCAAACTTGAAGTTATACTTATCCCTTATCTTTCTGCAAACTTTATTTAAGCCAAGTTGATAATAAACGTACTGCAAAAACAGGTAACCTCCACGATAGAAGACTTGTTGCTGTGTCTGTAGTCTTTTGCTTGAGTTAAAAGAAATATTTACTATTTTATCTTCTTTGTACTTCTGTGTTTCAAGTTTTGCCTCGGCACGAGCCCATTTCATGACGTCATCTCTAGTGGGTCCATGCTCTTTTAATAAATCAGCGAGAGTACCAAGTTTGCGTACATTTACAGAGGTACTAACCCCTTTGTCATTTATAAAGCTTTTGGAAATATAGAAGGACTCTGCATTTTTTGATTTTGATGTAGTAACTTTCATAAATAACCTCCACACCTTATTATACCATAAAAATACTAGAAAATACTATATATTGAAACAAATATTTTGACAAAAATTTCAACTGAAGAATGTAGGTTATATGCGGGTTGTAGGACTTTTTTAATGATTATTTAGGTGAGCAAACTGTCAAAGACCCGGGAAGGTACAGAATAAGCCATGACAGTATACTCAATCTTGTAGACAATGCACCAGGAATATTTTTTTATATTGAACTGTATTAATATTATAAAAATATAGGTTGAAATGCTATTTTTAAATAGATATAATATCATTTATAAGTTTCGATTAGATTTAGGAGGCGTATGAAAAGATTTATACCATCTGTATGCTTATCAATTTGTATTGGTAGTAGTTTTTTAATAGCAGGATGCGGAAACAATTCCTCACCCATAGAGAATAGTTTTACAAATGCCGAGGGTAAAGCCGAAGTTGTAACAGAATTATATAGTTCCACAGATATTGGAGATGTATATAACAGTGATGTCGATTTATCAAGCAGTTTTGATGTAAACTCTATAGAAAAGAAGATGACGGAGCTTGCAATGGCAAACTCAGGTGTGGATTCTGAGGAAAATTTAGAACGTCATCTTATAGTTACTCCGGCTGATATGGATATAGAGCTACAATTTAAGGTGCCGGTAGAATCCATCTTCTTAGAGGGAGGCGTCTACACTAATGTAAGTAATATTGCTATATGGACATCTGAAAATCCTGATATTGCCAGTGTGACACAGGGTGAAATCACCGCTTATAAAGTAGGCGAAACCAATATAACAGTATCCTATCGTGATATAACAAAAACTGTACATGTAAATGTTGTGGAAAAGACAAAATGGGAAGAAAAAGACGGTTCTTGGTATTATTATGATGCCAATGGTAAGAAGACTACAGGTTGGAAGTCTATAGATGGTTCTTGGTACTATCTTAGCAATAATGGTTCTATGCTTACCGGTTGGCAAAAAATAAAAGATAACACCTATTATTTCCATTCAACAGGTCCTATGGCACAAGGTAAATGGGTACAAAATCCTGATGATAAAGCCTGGTATTATTTCAATTACAATGGCAAAATGGCTACGCACAAATGGATAAAGGACGGTACAAATACATATTATGTTCATGGAAATGGTAAAATGGCAGTAGATGAATGGATAAATCCTGATGAAGGCCTTTGGTACTATATGCTCATGGATGGCAAAATGGCTAGAGATCGTGCTATAGATATAAAGGGCATAAGCTACCAGTTTGATAAAGACGGTAAATGTCTAAATCCTGACGGAAACTAGAATTAAATATTTAACTTATAAATAGCTTTTATTTTACAATCCTTTTAGCGTTCAACTCTTTAAAAGGTGAAACGGAATTAAACAGTACAAGACTTATCACTTCCCAAGCAAACAAGCAAGTTTTGTAAACTGTATAAAACTCTGTGAAGCATTAGAAAAGAGTTTCGTTTAGGATTGTAAAATTTAAAAGCCGTTATTTATTTTAAATGTAATGTCTTAGATATTCTCTATACAGTCTACCAATTGGTAAGCCCATTACATTGTAATAATCTCCCTCTATTCCAACTATATATCTCGAAAAATATCCTTGTATTGCGTAGGCACCTGCCTTATCATAGGGTTCTTTTTTATCTAAATAATCTTCTATCTCTTCGTCTGAAAGCTCTGCTACTTCCACTGATGTTTCTTCTACAAAACTCTCATAACTCTTTACAATAGAATTGTAAATACATACCGCTGTATAAACTCTGTGCTTTCTACCTGATATAGCCTCAATCATCTGCTTTGCATCTTCTTTTGACTTAGGTTTTCCAATTATTTTACCTTCATATTCTACAATAGTATCTGCTGCTATTACAATACAAGTATCATCTTCATACTTTATTGAAGCCTTATCCACTATATCCACTGCCTTTTGAAATGCTTGTTTTTTACATGCCTCTTTTGGATCTGAACTGTCTATTTCTGTCTCCTTGTCAGATACCATTATCTCAAACCCAACTCCTATCTGTGCCAAAAGTTCTTTTCTCCTTGGTGACGCTGAAGCAAGAATTACTCTTTTTACTTTCATTACATTCTTATCTCCCTACTATACTCATCTATTAATATTTCCTCTTTACTGCTAAAGAAATATTTATTTAATCGTGATATCGCAAATATATTATATAACAACAAATATTTATTAGCACTTAAAATTTTATACATGTTATTTTTGTATGAATTTATGGCTTGTAAAACATTATTTATTGTGATACTTTATTAGATAATATATCTTTTAAAACATTAATTTAATTAGTAAAAGACTTATTATCCTTATTAAAGTCTGAACTATATTATAATATTTAACAATTTATGAAGAAAAGGTGAATTAAATATGTTTGAACAAATCAAATTATCTTATGCATTTGATGCATTGGAACCACATTTTGACACTCTTACTATGGAAACCCATTATCTTAAGCATCACGCTACTTATACCAAGAATTTTAATACTCTAGCTCAGGCAGCCGGTGTTGATGACAAACCTGTAGAAGTTATTCTTGCTCATTGGAAGAGTAAGTCTGAGGGTAAATCTGATGCTCAAGGTATAAGAAACAATGGTGGAGGTTATTTTAACCACAATTTATTTTTTGGGCAATTTTCTGATAATCCTGCTCATAAACCTATAGGTGAACTTGCAGATAAGATTAAGGCCACTTTTGGAAGCTTTGAGAATCTTAATGAACAATTATCTAATCTGGCTATAGGTCAATTCGGTTCAGGTTGGGCATGGTTAAGTACTGATATAGACGGAAATTTAAGTGTATCTTCAAGCCCTAATCAGGATAACCCTATTCTTGAAAGCGAGGGTAAGCTTTTCCCTATTCTTGCTATTGATGTATGGGAGCATGCATATTATTTAAAATATAAGAACTTAAGAGGGGATTATATAAAAGCATTATTTGAAGTCCTTGATTGGAACAAAGTTGCCGAGAATTATGTATTTGCTAAGGATACATTGGCTAAATTAGCATAGTAATATATTAATTATAAGTTTTACGATACTGTTTAGGAAATTTGGAGGTTGTAGCCGGCTTTGAGTCGCAACCTCCATTATTTATTATATTTTTTTATACTTTTAATATGTTTTTTTGACAATTTGCACTATATGGTATATAATATTAGTAAATATTTATTTTATATATCTTTTTAGGTTCTTTTTTTAATTTGGATATCAAAACAATAAATATATAATAATTCTAGAAAGGTTGGTAAATTATGATTTGGTCTATTATAGTAGGAGGTTTTATAGGTTTTTATTGCAGGAGAGATTACTAATAAAGGTAAAGTAATGGGTATAATTGCTAATGTCGTTGCAGGTCTATTAGGATCATCTGTAGGGTCAATCACTGTTTGGTAAATGGGGGCCAACTCTGGCAGGAATGGCTCTAGTTCCATCTATTTTAGGAGCAGTAATTGTTATTGCCTTTGTTTCGTTTTTATTTGGTAAGAGATAGTATATAGTTTTTTAAGTATATTGATTACTATTATAATAGTATGGTATAATATATAATAGTTCCGTAGTATTTCTATAAAATTAGTTTAATATACGGAATATTATATAAAATAGTTTAAAATATTAGGAGGTTATTATGTCATTAGAAGAGAAAATTGACCAAGCTAAAGGTGCAATAAAAGAAGAAATAGGTAAAATAGCTGGTGACAAAAAGGTGGAAAAAGAAGGAGCTGCAGAAAAAGCTGCTTCAAAAGTAAAAGAGGTTGCTGAGGATGTTAAGGATGCTATAGAAGGAACAGTTGAAGGCATCAAAAACATTGTAAATAAAGATAAATAGTAACTTTACATACTAATATTCCATTGTTATATATTGGGGTGTTTTGGATTGTCAAGCCACCCCAATACTATTTTTGCTATACATATTCTTATAATTAGCTCCCCTATTGTAAAGCTAATTCTATAAAAAGAAAAATTATTTTATACTAAAATGTTAATTATTCTATTCTTATCTCCCTACCTAATGAAAAATGAATATATATATATTTCTTTGACAATTTTTTTCCTGTACTCATCTCCAAAGACTTTTTATAAAGCATAAGCTGTGGTTTATAATCATTTATCAGTCTATCCTCAGCATTTACTTTATCAGTCTTATAATCTATTAAAACTATTCCATCATCCTTTTCTATATAGGCATCTATAATTCCCTGTATAAGAATAGTCTCATCCGTATCTCCTCTATCTGCCTCTCTTGCAGATATTCCCATTATGAATTGGTTCTCTCTTTTCAGATTCTTATTATACTTTATAAATTCCAAACCCAGTTTACTGTCTAAAAAGTTCACTATATCTGTAGGATCTATAAGTTCCCTATATTTTTGATTCTTTAACAGTGTAATCTCTGCTTTAACAAACTCTTCAACATTATCAAACTTATCTATGTTCTCATAATGGGTTTTTTGCATAAGCTTGTGATATGCATTTCCACGCTCAGCAGCATTACTTGTATTTACTCTCTTTTTCTTTACAGGTTTAGGTTTGGAATCTTTATTTTTAAGCATTTTAGTTATTTCTGATACTGAAAACTTTGTCTTTAATTCCACATTCTCCATATATGGATATCTATAATTCAGCCTGTTTTTTAGGACTTCATATTCTTCTACATTTACATCTTCAAATATCTTATGAATATCTCTCACTTCTCTTTGAGTACACACTTCCTCATTCAAAAGCGTATTATAATCATAGGTCCTGATATCAAAATTTACTTTGTCATGCCCCAAAAGCACCATATCCAGATAGGAATTGCATGTTCGAATATCCAAAAAGCTTGGATTTTCTCTATTTTTTTCTAAAGCCTTATCTATACTCTTACAAGCACCTGAGATGATCATCTTCTCCATGGCTCTTGTAAGTGCAACATATAATACCCTAAGCTCTTCTCCCATAAGATCTACACTTAATTTATGCTTTATCACATTCTGCTTTATAGAACTGTCCTTTATATTCCTATCGCTATCGATATACTGTACCCCAAGTCCAAAATCAGTATCTATTACCATACCCTGTTTTAAATCAGTTTTATTAAAACCTCTATTGGTACAGGCAAGGAAACAGACCGGAAATTCAAGCCCTTTTGACTTATGTATTGTCATAATCCTTACTATATCATCATTCTCTGAAAGAATACTTGCCTCTCCGAAGTCATTATCAAAATCCTTCAGTCTGGCAATGTATCTAATAAAATTATAAAGACCGCTATAGCCTGAATTTCCAAAAGTCACTGCCTTATTTATAAGAAGAATAAGGTTTGCTCTTCTTACCTGACCTCCCGGCATTGCAGAAATAAGATTTAAAAAATCAGTTTTATTATAAATATCTTGTAGGAGTGCCGATATATTCATATATGCAGCTTTTTTTCTGTATTCCTCCAAAAATTCCAACGCTTTTTTTATTTTTTCTCTTGTTTCAAATGCAATATTACTTTCGACGCCCTCATATAAAATGGCATCCATCATCCTTATCTTTGTGGACTTTTCCATATTCATTGATTTTCTATAAGAAGAAGCTATATTTGCCAGCTCCAAATCAGTCATACCTACAAGATTTGAATTTAAAAATGCAGTCAAGTCCACATCTGAATAAGGATTGTCAATAGCTGCCAAAATAGCAAGTATCTTTCTTACCTCAAATGTCTTAAAATATCCCTTATTATTTTCTGCATATGCAGGTATGTTCTCATCATTTAAGACTTTTGCAATGCTCTCACCTATATTTGTACGAATCAGAATAACTATATCGCTATATTTTAAATCTCTACCGCCATCCACCTTAAGTTCAGCCTTAAGTTCCTTAATTCTCTTTGCAATGGCTCTTGCTTCAAGCTCTATGGCTGAAGTATCATCCTCAATATCAGCAGTTTCTGTAAGCATTATTTCACTAATATATTCTACGCCCTTAGCTTCCTCAAAAGCTGCTCCAAGATAGAGGGCTGCATCATCATCGTATTCAATACCGCCTGTCTCTTCTTTCATTATCTTCTTGAATATAACATTTGCAGAACTTAGCACATTTCCACGACTTCTAAAATTCTTACTAAGTATAACCTTTTTGGCAGTTTCATCATCAGAATCCACATTCTCATAATGTGAGAATCGCTTATACTTATCCATAAAAAGCCCCGGTGAAGCCTGACGAAAGCCATATATGGACTGCTTTACATCTCCAACCATAAATATATTGTTTTTTTCTATGGCTGACACTATGGCTTCCTGCAAATAATTGGAATCCTGATACTCATCAATATATATTTCACTAAAATCTTTTTTATATCGTAATGCAATCTCTGTAGGGCATTTATTTTCATCCAGAAGTATACCAAGTGCCAAGTGCTCTATATCAGAAAAATCCACAAGATTCTTTTCTCTCTTTTTTTCATTAAAAAGAGCAATATATTTCTTTGTCAAATCCACTATAGCTCTGACTTTGGCTTTTTCTTTGTTTTCTTCTTCAATAAGCCTTGCTGTATCAAAGCAGTATTCCTCTGCGAGATTTGATATAGCCTCCTTATATGCATCTCTTAACTCTTTTGCACTTACTTTCAGATATTCATTACCACCTCTTACAGCTTTTAATCTTCCAAAGCTCATATTATTCAGCTTCTCTGACAGTTCAAATATATCTTTTGACCTTTTTATATTGGCAATGCTTGACTGTTCCTCCAAAATTGTGTCCAGATAATTTGCAGGTCCTTCATACTCATTGCAAATATCGATAATTTTATTTATATCAAGTAAAATCGAATCAATACTTCTAATAATTTCATCAAAGATATATTTTTTCCAACTGTCATCCACATTGTTTAAGGATTCCAGCCATTCTATAGGCCATGGCTTACTGATGGCAAATCTGTAGAGCTTTTCTATAAATTCAGATATGCTCTTATCTCCCTTAGTATTTGCAAAAGCATCTGTAAGTTCTACAAAGTCTTCGCTTCCCGCTTCGTACTCACTTTCCAAAAGCTCCTCCATAGTATCTGCTTTCAACAGAGAGATTTCACTCTCATCAGCTACATTAAAAGCCGGATCAATATCTATCTTATCTATATTTTCCTTTATTATGGAAAGACAAAAGCTGTCTGTAGTCATTATCTTTGCTGAAGAAAGCAGTATTGACTGTTCTTTAAGCCTATTAAACTCTTTCGTATTAGTATTATGCTTTTCCATTTCCTTTAATATAGCATTATATATCTTCTCCTTCATAGATGCGGCAGCAGCCCTTGTAAAGGTCATTACCAAAAGAGAATCCACATCTATTGGATTTTTACTATCAGTTATCTTTTTTATAATTCTTTCTACCAGTACCGCTGTCTTTCCACTTCCTGCAGCGGCAGACACCAAAATACTACCTTTTTTTATATCAATGGCCGCCTGTTGTGCTTCAGTCCACATTTCTTTCACTCTCCATCTTTTCCCAGACATCAATATCTTTTATCTTAGCTAAACTATTATATGAAAATCCCTCTATACCCTCATCAAATCCACATATCGCACTGTATGGGCAATAATCACATCTTGATATACCTTTTCTAAGAGAAGGTCTTATGCCTATTTCACCATTTAAAATATTCTCAGCAGTATCCTTTGCCTTTTGTCTTACATAGCTTCGCAATAAATTGATTCTATCTGTACTTGCCACAGTAGAATACTTTGAAAAATTGCCATCTTTTTTTAAGGCAACCGGTATAACATCACTTTCAGTTTCAAATCTTCTGTCAAGATTTTTTATTATACTCAAATCTGTATTTACGATTCCACTCGGTTTAAGTTTATTTAGAATAGAATTTTCATTCTTTGCCTCATCTCTGGTAAGGAAAGGAGAATCTATATGGTAATAGAAAAATGCTGCAGGTAATACTTCCCTACCATCTTTTGCAAGCTGTTCAATCACTGCATCAAGGTATATCACCAGCTGCAATGCTCTACCATAGTATGGCATATCTATTTCCCATTTCATACTTCCTGTCTTATAGTCTATTATCTTTACTAGAGTTTTTCCATCTACATCACATGTATCCACCCTATCTATTTTTCCTCTTAGATACATCTTCGCATCATTTTTTAAATCAATATTCAACGCTTTCAGATTGTCATTTTCTCCAAAGTACCTTTCAAAATCAAATGGAATAAAGTTTCCGGCAGCCAGCTGCTTTGCAAGTACCATCATAGTGAGCTTTGTCATTCTAACTATCTTTTCTAACTGATACATAGACTTTTTGCTCTCCACAAAGATACTGTTTTTATCTGAAGCCATGCTTTCTTTTATAGCATCATCTACCAAAGCATACAGCTCTTTTTCTTCCATATCAGCTATAGTCCTACCCTTAAACTTTGCGTATTTAAAACATTTTTCAAGCATTTCATGTACCAGAGTACCTATATCTGAAGCTTTAAATGAATGGATTTGCCTTTCCTCCACCCCAAGACCGTAACTTATAAAATGCTCGAATGGACAGGCATTATAATTTTCAAGCCTTGTCACACTGACACGAAGTTCCTCTCCAAACAATTCTCTAGCTGCACTCTCACCTATACCACTATCATGATATATATACATTGCAGAAGATGTCAGTTTTCTTATAAAGTCCTTATCAAAGAAGGTCGCAACATATCTTAAAAAGTCCTCATCAATATTTTCCTTTGCCCTAAGTCTTCTAAGATTTTCTGTCAAATATTCCTCGGCTTCAAATTTTGAATAAATTTCAGAATCTTTCTTGTTTTTAATTTCAATATTTGGGAATATGGATTTTATCATATTTATAAGTATTGATGGTCTGCGTGTCTTTCCTTCAAAATCCATACCGGTAAGACTTATAAATAGCTTATTTGAAGGCTTTGTAAGCACCTGATATAGATAAAATCTGCCTGTATACAAATCCTCTCTAACAGTATCCGACAGATTAAATCCTATAGACTTCAAGTCTCTTTTTTCTCTGTCATTTATAAGACCTCCTCCATCCTTAACTGTAGGCAAACAGCCATCATTTGCACCACATACAAACATTGCCTTTATACTGCCAAGTCTGGTTCTTTTTAAGTCACCTATTACCACTCTGTCCACTCTATCAGGTATCATTCCAAGCTTTATCTCTTCAAATCCTGTACGAAGCAGATCTGTCAGCTCCTTTTTGCTGATACTTTCCCCCCTCAAGTATTAACTCCAGCCTCTCAAACAGACTCAAAACTTTCTCAAGAACGCCCTCATATTCTCTTACTCTTTTTATGTCATTTCTTGATTCTAACTCATCCCTTACAAGCTCCAGTTTTTCCTCTATTAACTCATCTTCAAATATTTTTCTAAATGCATCACATACATCCTTTATATTTATCCTACTCTTACCTATAGCAATATAAAGAGGGGAAATTTTCTTCAATGCAAACTTTCTAAACTCGTTTATTTCTTCAAGTTCAGCCTCTGTAAAGCTCTTTGGTAAGTATGTAAAATCATTATGTAATCTTTTATAACCTCTTGTTCCTGTTTCGAGCAGATAATTATCCAGTAATGACACCTTCCTATAATCAAAATCCAAAAGTCCAAGTCTTATATATCTATTAACTGCATCATATGAAAAGTTCTCACTTATAAGTGCAATACAGGCATTAATGAACTCCACCAGCTCATTATTATTTATATCCATCTTCTCGTCCAAATAGTATGGAATCTCAAGCTGATGGAATCTATTTACCAAAGAATCTGCTACTCCCTCCAGATCTCCATATATTATAGCTATATCCCTATATCTATATCCCTCATCTTTTACCAGTTTTAATATCTTATTTGATACAAAATCTATTTCATCAAGCGGATTCATGCAATAATTTATTTCAATATCAGAAACTTCTTTTTCTTTTTTTCCGTCATATCTTAAAAAATGCTCCTCAAAGAAAGCCAGTTCCTTTGAGTCTTTAAATCTTGTATTCTCTCCTATATTTAAATTTATATCCGGCAGTCTCTTGATATCATATTTTTTTGCCATGTCATTGATTTGAGAAATCATCTTTGTGCTGATAAAGAATAGATCGCTTTCAGATAGCTTTATATCCGGATTAACTCCCTTACCCAAAGTTATAGAAAATCTCACCTCATCTGCTACTTTCATAAGGTTTTCAACTATACGATTTTGTACAGGAGTAAATCCGGTATATCCATCAAATAATATGGTAGCTCCTTTTAACAATTCACTATTTGTTATATTTTTCATTTAATATATCCAATATCTGTTCATTTGTGAAATATTTTCCTTTTATATAATCTCCAAATCCTTTTTTTAACTTGTATATATCTTCAAGTTTTATTTTTTTAATAAGGTGTTTACATCTTTGTTTTCCTGTTGTTCTTTTATAAATTCATCACTTATATCATATTGCATAAACTCTGAAATAAGAGATTTTATATTGTCTATAAAACCTGCCTTTTGGAACTGCTTCTTCCATGCCTTAAGCTCCACCTGATTTGCTATTCTTCTAAGAATAAGTGCCTTATCAAGCTCATCAAGAAGCTTAGGATTTTCAATATCCAATTCTTCAAATATTCTATATGCAAGTCTGTTAAAACTGAGTACATCTATATTGTTACTGGCATGATTTGTATGCATTTGCACTATATCCTTTTGTGTCTGCATCGTAAACTGTTCAGGTACAATAATAAAATATCTCTTGTCTCTGTTTTCTATAGCTTCATCTATAATATCGTTAAAGGCTCTATAGGTTTTTCCGGTACCCGATGCTCCAAAATAAAATCTGTATCCCATATTTCTCCTAAAAATGGCAGCTTCCATAGGAAACTGCCATTTATTCTTAAGTCTAAGTTAATACCAATATTATTGCAATTTCTTTGCAATCTCATGTATAAATTCTTCACTGTTAAGTATTTGTATATTTTCCAAAATTGAGATAGCTCCAAGATCTCCTGTCATCTTGCCTGACTCAATAGTATCAAGTGTTGCCTTTTCAAGTCTGTTTGCAAAATCTACTAGTTCAGGCAGATTATCAAGCTCTCCTCTCTTTCTTAGAGCACCGCTCCAAGCAAAAATAGTAGCCACTGAATTTGAAGAAGTACTCTCTCCATTCAGATATTTATAATAATGTCTTTGAACCGTACCATGTGCCGCCTCATATTCATAGCATCCGTCAGGTGAAACAAGCACTGAGGTCATCATTGCAAGAGAACCAAAAGCTGAGGAGAGCATATCACTCATTACATCACCATCATAGTTCTTGCATGCCCAGATAAATCCACCCTCAGATTTCATAACTCTGGCAACTGCATCATCTATAAGCGTGTAGAAGTATGTGATATTCGCCTCTTCAAACTTCTCCTTATATTCCTTTTCGTATATTTCCTCAAAGATATCCTTAAATGTATGATCATACTGCTTTGAGATAGTGTCCTTTGTAGCAAACCAAAGATCCTCTTTTTGACTCAAAGCATATTCAAAGCAAGCTCTGGCAAAACTTTCAATAGATGCATCCAGATTATGAACTCCCTGTGCAATACCTGCACCCTTAAATTCATGCACAAGACTTCTCTTTTCATTGCCTTTGCTATCTGTATATACCAGCTCCACCTTGCCCGGTCCGTCAATAATCATCTCCGTATTTTTGTATACATCACCATAGGCATGACGTACAATGGTAATAGGCTTTTTCCATGTTCTGACATTAGGCTCTATACCCTTTACCAATATAGGCTTTCTGAATACTGTTCCGTCTAAGATTGCTCTGATAGTACCATTTGGAGATTTCCACATCTCCTTTAAGTCATATTCCTTAACCCTGGCGGCATTCGGAGTGATGGTAGCACATTTTACAGCAACTCCAAGTCTTTTTGTAGCATTGGCCGACTCCACAGTTACTTTGTCATCTGTTTCATCTCTGTGCTTTAATCCCAAGTCATAATATTCGCTCTTCAAATCTACAAATGGAAGAATTAACTCATCCTTAATCATCTTCCACAGAATCCTTGTCATCTCATCTCCATCCATCTCAACAAGTGGAGTAATCATCTGTATCTTTGCCATGTTTACCTCTGATTCTATAAACTTTTATTTTTTAGGTACTATCTCTATCCAATATCCGTCCGGATCACTTATAAAATATATTCCCATACCCGGATTCTCATAGCATATTACGCCAAGCTTTTTATGTAATGCATGAGCTGCTTCCATATCCTCTGTTTCAAGTGCAAGATGATATTCAAGTTCTCCTAAATTGTATGGCTCTTTTCTGTCTCTCAAATAAGTAAGTTCCAGCTGGAATCCTGTTTCTTTATCTCCCAGATAAACCAAAGTGAATGATCCGTCAGCTGCTTCCTTTGTTCTTACAGGCTCAAGACCAAGTGCTTCCTTATAAAACTTCAAACTTCTCTCTAAATCAAGAACATTAAAATTAAAATGTGCAAAAGAAAAATTCATTTTTATCCCTTTCATCAAAACATACACCCTGCAAATAGTACAGGGTGTATCGTATTTTTAACCTTTTATAACTTCTTTTCCACCCATATATGGTCTGAGTGCTACAGGTATTCTAATGCTTCCGTCTTCATTAAGATTGTTCTCAAGAAATGCGATAAGCATACGAGGTGGTGCAACAACTGTATTATTGAGTGTATGTGCAAAATATTTATTGCCATTATCATCCTTTACTCTGATTCTAAGTCTTCTGCTCTGTGCATCTCCAAGATTTGAGCAGCTTCCTACCTCAAAGTACTTCTTCTGTCTTGGTGACCATGCCTCTACATCACATGATTTCACCTTGAGATCTGCAAGATCTCCTGAACAACATTCAAGTGTTCTTACAGGTACATCAAGAGATCTGAAAAGATCAACAGTATTCTGCCACAATTTTTCATACCACATCATTGATTCTTCAGGCTTGCAAACAACTATCATTTCCTGCTTCTCAAACTGGTGTATACGATAAACACCTCTCTCCTCAATACCATGTGCTCCCTTTTCTTTTCTGAAGCATGGTGAATAAGACGTAAGTGTATATGGTAGCTTTGCCTCATCATTTAATGTATCAATAAACTTTCCAATCATAGAGTGCTCACTTGTACCTATTAGATATAGATCTTCCCCTTCAATCTTGTACATCATCGCATCCATCTCGGCAAAGCTCATTACACCTGTAACCACTTCCGATCTGATCATAAAAGGTGGTATACAGTATGTAAATCCTCTCTCGATCATAAATCTCTTGCATAAGATATTACTGCTGAATGAAGTCTTGCAATATCTCCCATAAGATAGTAGAATCCGTTTCCTGCAACCTTTCTTGCGCTGTCAAGATCGATACCGTTAAGTTTTTCCATGATATCTGTATGATAAGGTATTTCAAACTCAGGTACGAAAGGCTCACCGAATTTCTCAATTTCCACATTCTCACTGTCATCCTTACCTATAGGTACACTAGAATCAATGATATTTGGAATGGTCATCATGATCTTCTTTACTTTTTCTTCAAGTTCAGCCTCAAGTGGCTCCAAACCTGCCAATGTCTCACCGATACTTGCTACAGATGCCTTTACCTGCTGTGCTTCTTCCTTTTTGCCCTGCGCCATCAAAGAACCAATCTCTTTTGAGATCTTGTTTCTCTTTGATCTGAGTTCATCAGCCTCAGCCTTTGTCTTTCTAAGCTTTTCGTCAAGTTCTATAACTTCGTCAACCATTGGAAGTTTAAAATCCTGAAATTTGTTTTTTATATTCTGTTTTACAACATCCGGATTTTCTCTTAAAAATTTAATATCAATCATGTCTTCCCCTTTTTCTATATATCTAAATATTTAGACGATACCTTTTGATATCTTATATAGAGAAAAGTATACATCAAATGAGCTTTTATGTCTATTCCAAGTTGGTATTGAGTTGCACGCAATATCGGCTTGATAAACCTTTTTCGGTATTGTATTATTCATTTATTATAAATAAACGGAGGTTTTCATGGATACACTAAAAGAATTCCAAAGAATCATGACTACACAGACTGACCTTGCTTTGTCAACCGTCGGAACAGACGGCAATCCAAATGTCAGAATATTCAACTATTATTTTAATCCTAAAAATAATGTCATATACTTTGCGACCTTTAAAGATAATAAAAAAGTACAAGAAATAGATCAAAATCGAAACGTAGCCTTTACAACAATCCCCACAAATGGCAATGAACATATAAAGGCAAGAGGAATTGCCGTAAGAAGCAAGCAAACTGTTTTTGATTTGGCAGATCGCTTTTGTAACAAGATACCTGATTACAAAAACACGATAGAACATGCAGGAAATTTATTGTTATTATATGAAATACACTTTAAAACAGCTACTGTTACTTTAGATTTGTACAATATTCAAACGATTACGTTATAAAAGAGGGGCTGACTGTCAGCCCCCCTTTTTTACTATTCTACATATTTGCTTGTATAAGCATAATATACTTATTATTACTCTCCAAATTGCTTCAAGCTGTCGCTGACTTGATACTCATAAGACTTTGTACGGTTGCTTATTATTTTATTGTACATCTCATTGCCGTCTATAAAGCCTCTTGTAGTATCATAGGTATTTGGAAGAGTTGTGTAGTTAAGGAAAACACTTGTATTATTGGCTGCAGTAAAATCATTATCACTTAATTTCATTATATAGGTATATTCTACCGGATAATAAATGGTGGTAGTAGGGAACCTTCCATTAGCATCAGATATATTAGCAGAGAAAACAACATAGTATATATTAGTACCGTTAAACTGACGCTTGTCATCTGATGTATACAGTAAATACTCACCTGCAAACTCTATATCTGATACCTGTATATTTGATTTATAATCTTTTGCAATATATTCATCAAGAGTTATTCTCGCCTCATCCTGCAATGCTTTTTTGTATTCGTCAGTCATATCTTCAAGTTTATGTACATATGACTGTTCCTTATATTTTTCAAATCCATCTCCTGCTTCTACCACTACATTGGAGTAGTTACTTTTATAAAGCTCGCTTGGAAATTTTAGACCCTTGCTATCGCTATTATTTTCCCCAATGCCATATGATTTTCCTACAAGTTCCGGATCACTCTTATAGCTTATCTTATCTGCCAGCATCAAAGTTCTAAATGCTACAGGATAGTACATCTTAGTATTTACATATTTATGATCTACACTTGTAAGCACTCTGCTATAAATAATGTATAACGCATTATATCCTTCTACATTTGTTTTTAAAGCATAGCCTTCATATTCTAAATCTGAAAGTGTAGTAGTATCGCCATATGCACTGTCTGAATATTCTTTTATAACCTCTTTTGCCTTATCATTTGCTTCTTTTATGAAATCTTCTGATAACTCACTATACTTTGTCACATAAGCTTCCAGCCCTGATACAGTATAACTTTGGCTCATCTTCTCAGGCACTCTTCCATAGTTTGTTGCCATAAAGCTTATTTCTGACTCATCACTTTTAATACTTACTGTTACAACATCTCCATTCTTTAGATTATCATGCTTATCAAGTTCAAAATCATAATCATGTAATATGTCATTTGCATTGTAAGTAAACTCTGCCTTGCCTTCCGGTGCTATTCCGGAAAACTCTACCTTTATATTTTCAAACGGATCAAATTTAGATAATTTATCCAGTTTTGATATCTCATACTCTCCATCCTTGTATTTTAACTTGTAATTCACATTTTTTAGAGTATCATCATTCACTCTCCAGGTATACTTTACCTTATCACCATTGCTCAGTTTTTCAGATTTATCTGGCTCTAATCCGGATACAGCATCATGAAGGACATAAACAGGCTCAAAAGCATAGGTCAAAACTCCATACTCTTTCTTACCCTTACTACTGTACTTTATCTTTTTGCCATAATCCTTATCTAGCCTTTCCCAATCAATACTTATACTCGCTTTTCCATACCCGTCATACCCGCTCGACTCAAAGCTGATATATTTGTTCAAATCAATGACTTTATTTGAATTTATGGTCAGTACAACTATCAAAATAAGAAGAAATGCAGCTATTGCACCTACTACACCAAAAATAAGATTCTTTGGTAATTTTTTTAGAATATCAGGAATATTACCAAGATTATATGTATTCGATCCGCTACCACTTTGATTCTGCTGCACATTCACGCTCTCAATGGTAGCACCACAGCTCTCACAAAACTTTGCCCCATCACTATTCATAGAACCACAATTTTTACAACGCATGTCGAACCCTCCTGAAATATTTTATTATTAATAACACGTTATCATAAATTGTATAATTTTCAATATAAATTATTAGTATATAACAATAAAAATAATAACCTAAATGCGAATTTCTTCTATATTAAATGTAATTATTGTGAATTTCTTAATCATTATTAAGGTTGATTTAATTCGTAACTTTTTGTATACTGAAACACGGAGGTGTATCGAAGTGGTCATAACGAGCCTGACTCGAAATCAGGTTGTCACTTTTTGTGGCACGAGAGTTCGAATCTCTTCGCCTCCGTAAAATTTAAAAAGCTCCACATTAAGGGAGCTTTTTGATTTTACTCATATACTGGGTCGCTATTCTATTTTCCGGTTGAACATCATTCATATATATCACCATTAAGAATATCCATTCTAAAGGCTTCATCATAATATATATAATATCTGCAATCCATTTACTCTTTATAAGCCTTGCAACAGGGAAGCCGTAGCGATCATATATTCCTCTTACAAGTTTGTGGAAGCGTGGAGTTTTCTCCTCTAATATCTGTTCAAAGGCATTTGCTATACATAGCTGTCTGTTTACAATTACCTCATGGCCGTGGCGTACCCCTTTTCGTATAGGTTTTACAATCTTTTTATGTCCGCCTGCTGCTACCGTACAAAGATAATGCTCATCATAATAAATATTTTGAGGTGCTTCCTTTAGTGACAATGTCCAATCTGCAGTTTCAGTCCATGCCTTTATAACAGAATCCGGTGCCTGACCGAAAAGTAATAATATAGCTATAATAATTCCTAACAAAGGTAGCATAAGAACTAGAGCATATATAGGCCAAAGTCTTGAATTTGACAGTATTTTATCTAAAAAATTTAAAATCACATTATTTTGTATCTTTCCTCTTTCCATCTCAAGTTCATTCCACTCACGGACCTTACAAAGAATTGTCCTTACTATAATGCAAGCAATGCAAAAAGGATAAATCAATAGGTATAAATCAGAATATCTCCCTACCATTCCACCACTACCAAATACCTGTACAGTGAAAATAACTATTACAACTAACCAAATATACATAGCCGATATTGAAAACACTGCAAGTAAAGGCGGTATTTTTTTTAGTGAACAAATCCTCAGATAATAATACCCGATAAGACCTATAAAGCATAGTACACAAATTGTGAGTCCTGCTCCTGTAAAGATAGGTGTATGTGTTTCTGAATTTGTCAGCACTTCACTCCAGTCAGACCCTGTTGCATCTTTTACTACTGCAATATAAAGTCCTTCTAAAATAAATCCATACCATATTACAATCTGATCAAAGCCCACTCCTGTTTTTGACATCATTCTATCTGTTTCAAGGATAAGCATCACCAGTTGATATACCGCCAACACTATAGGATATACAAATAAGGCGGCTACAAATCCTCCCCATAAAGGAATGGCTACAATCCCGGCAGCTATATCCCTAACTTGTCCATATTCTCCAATCGAAGATATTGCAGAAATTACAGTCCATCCTATAACTAAAAATAATCCTATTACATAGCTTATAATAATACTGTTCAGTATGGAAATTCTAAATATATTTTTTTTCATATTCTATGCCTCTTTATACAGTACAAATCAGTTTAATTACATTTTTTTATAATTGTTCCCCCACCAAGTACAAGTCCGCTTTCATCATAAAGTACAACAGCCTGCCCCGGTGTAATGGCTCTTACTTTCTCATCAAAGTCTATTCTTATCCTGTCTTCTCCAAGTACCTTAATGGTGCAGTGTTCACCCTTATGTGAATATCTTATTTTCCCAATGGCTTTCATTCCGTCAAAAAAGCTTTCTACCGCCATTGCATTAAGATTATTTGCCTCCAGACTGTATCCGAAACATCTTCATTCTCACCTATTACAACTTCATTTGTTTCAGGTCTTATCTCAGTAACAAATATGGGATGCCCCAGCGCTATACCAAGTCCTTTTCTCTGCCCGATGGTATAATGCAGTATTCCCTTATGCTTCCCAAGTATCTCTCCGTCCGCAGTTACAAAATTTCCCTCAGGCATTTTTTTGCCTATTTCATTTTCTACAAATGAGGCGTAGTCATTATCTGAAACAAAGCATATCTCCTGACTGTCAGGCTTATTTGCCACTCTGAGATTAAACTTTTTTGCAATCTCTCTTATCTCATCTTTTTCATAATCACCTACAGGCATCAATGTCTTTGAGAGCTGATCCTGAGTAAGATTATAAAGCGCATAGGTCTGATCCTTGGCACTTGTTTTGGACATTCTGAGTGCATATCTTCCATTTTCAAGCTTTTCTATTCTGGCATAATGACCTGTGGCAATATAGTCAGCTCCAAGCATCATACTTCTCTCTAAAAGAGATTCCCATTTTACATATCTGTTGCAGGCAATACATGGATTGGGTGTCCTTGCCTGTACATATTCATTCACAAAATAATCTATCACCTTATCTTTGAATTCATCTCTAAAATTCATTACATAATAGGGTATACCGATATCTCTCGCCACTCTTCTGGCATCATCCACAGCAGACAGACCACAGCATCCTCCACTTCCTGACATATCCTCTTCATCTTCACTTTGCCATATCTGCATTGTCACACCTGTGACATCATATCCGGCCTCTTTTAAAAGATAGGCAGCCACTGAAGAGTCCACTCCTCCCGACATACCCACCACTACCTTTTTCTTTTCCATATATTCTCCGATAAATATCCATTTACTTTTAAAATCCACATCATTTTATCATATTTTTTTACTTATGTCCTTAACACAAATCTTATCATTACTATTTTATTTTATAATGATTTTATTTATAATATGTCAATGTAAAGTTTTATAAAGAACAGGAGTACTATGATATATATGGACAATGCCTCTACCACTGTGGTGGATAAGGAGGCTTTTGATATAGCAAAAAAATATTTATTTGAAAACTATGCCAATCCTTCATCAAGCTATTCTATGGCAAATGATGTAAAGGCTGATATGGAAGATGCCAGAGAAATGATAGCTGATCTGATCGGTGCAAGATATAATGAGATCTATTTTACCTCAGGCGGCAGTGAATCCAATAACTGGGCAATATTAAAATCCTGTGAACTTATGGAAAATAAGGGAAAGCATATCATCAGTTCAAAGATTGAGCATCACTCTGTACTGCATACACTCTCTTACCTTGAAAAAAAAAGGTTATGAAGTCACTTATCTAAGTACTGATGAAAAAGGGATTATTGATATCAATGAGCTTAAGTCAACTATAAGAGAAGATACCGTCCTTATAAGCATAATGTTTGCAAACAATGAAATAGGTACTATACAACCTATTAAAGAGATTGGAAAGCTTGCTCATGAGCACCATATCTTATTCCACACTGATGCGGTACAGGCTGTAGGCCACCTTCCTATTGATGTGAATGATCTGGGTATTGATTTACTCAGTGCAAGCGGACATAAATTCCACTCACCAAAGGGTATCGGATTCTTATATATAAGAAGCGGTATTAAGCTTACATCTTTAATACATGGCGGCAGTCAGGAGCGAAATCGCAGAGCAGGTACAGAAAACACTTTCGGTATAATCGCTATGGCAAATGCTTTGAAAAACTCCTATGAAACTTTGGATAAAGACAGCTTATATGTAAAATCTCTTAGAGATAAGTTACTTTCTCTAATACTTGAAAATATCGAAGGCTCTCATATAAACGGTGATATAAATAGCAGACTTTTTAACAATATAAATATCTACTTTGAAAATATAAGTGGTGAACTGCTCTTGATTTTATTAAATCAAAACGGTATCTGTGCATCTCTGGGATCTGCCTGTACCACTGGAAGTATAGACCCCTCACATGTAATCATGTCTATTTCAAATGATAAAAAAAGAGCCTCATCCTCCCTTAGACTCACACTTAGTAAGTACAATACAGAAGATGAGGTCAATAAAACCTTTGAAATATTAAAGTCATGTATCGAGAAACTTAGAGTCTAAGTTTTAAATATATAATCCTGTGATTTGTACTCAACTCACAGGATTATATTATAAAATATTCTTGACTCAATATATCAAAGTCACATCAAAATATTATCGTTTCTCACAAACCTCTTTCACAGTCTTTATAAGTCTTTCCATCAAACTTACTCTGTTTAAAACAGTTATAAGATAATATCCGTCCACCAGATCATAAATCTCATTTGCTATCTCTTTTGACATAGAAAGGGCAATTTCTTCCGCCTCTTCTCTTTCCTTGCCGATATACTTTTCTACGATATCATCTGTAATATATATGCCATTCACTTCGCTTTGCATATATCTGGCATTCCTTTCACTTACTATAGGAATAATTCCGCCCATTATCTTAATATCCAGATTTTCTCTGGCTTCTTTTAGATTATCAATAGCTCTCTGTGTCAAAACCGGCTGAGTAAAGAGTACCTTTACACCGTTTTCCTGCTTTCTTTTTGCCTTTCTAAGCTCTGCACTGAAATTCTTGGCGTTTACATTTAATGCACCACAGATATTCATAGGACTCTCAAATACTTCATCATTCAAAGATTTGATAAAGTTTGCAAACTTCACTGAATTGAACTCAAATACTGATCTTATCTCATCTCTTTGAGCATTCGGTATCGGATCTCCGGTTATTACAAGCACATTGTCAACTCCCATTGCACTTGCACCAAGTAGTAATCCCTTAGCTGCATTTACATTTCTGTCTCTACAGGTCATATGAGGCAGTACATCCAAGTCCAGTTCATTTCTAACCTTGCAGGCAAGCAAACAGCTGTCCATTCTTGCTCTTGCTATAGGATTGTCTGCTATAGTTACAATATCAGCTCCTGCTGTTTTTAATTTACCTGCATTTTCCATAAACTTGGAAACATTGGTATCTATCGGTGAGTCAAGCTCTACAGCTATAGGCTTTTCTCCTGATAAAAGCTTTTGTTCAAACCTGTTTAATCTTACATTCTGGAAGACATTCTTTTCTTTCTTTACAGACTTTCTCGGTTTTATAAGCATTCCGCTCATACTCTTTTTTAGCAGCTCAATATGCTTTGGAGTAGTTCCGCAGCATCCTCCAACTACATTTACACCCATATCAAGAATATCTTCTATCTGAGCCGCAAAATAATTTGCCAACGAACCATAGTGTATTTTATTATCTCTGACTATAGGGTATCCGGCATTTGGCATAGCAATAAGGTATAATCCGTCAGTATCCACATCCTTTAAAAGCTTTGCCATATGATTTGCACCTGAAACACAGTTTAATCCTACCGCATCAAAAAATCCTGACTCGCAGATCTCTTTAAACATTGACTTATAGTAATACCCTTCACTTGAATACCCGTCAGGCATTACCGCAAAAGATGCTATTATAAAAGACTCCGGTGATCTTTCTTTGATATATTCGCCTATTTCTTTTAATCCTATCGTGCTGTTTCTTGTTTCAAACAGAAAATTATTTATTCCTTTTCCAAGGAATATATCCGCCAGGGTCTTATATTCTTCAAATGCCTCTCTGTTGCTGTCAACACTTAATACACCCATATCAGCAAATACATATGCACTGTCCTTTGCAACCTCAAGTGCTATATCTATTCCTGCATTGATCACTTCTTTTTGTAGTTTTCTATCACCAAAGAATGCATCTATGCCGGTTGAAAGGTGTTTGTAATTATCGCCTTTGCACCTGCTTTGATATATTCATTATGAATTCCTCTTATAAGCTCAGGGTTTTTGATATTTGCAAGTTCACAGCCAATACCGTCATCTGTAAGTTCATCATAATATGTTCCCATCGCTCCGTCAAAGAGCAATACATTGTTCTTTAAATAGTCTCTTATATTTTCCATGATTTATCATCCTAAAACTGTCTTTGCAATATCAACTGAGCTTCTGGCATCAGGTGCATAGAAATCTGCTCCCATCTCATCAGCATATTCCTTGGTAAGTACTGCACCACCTACCCATATCTTGCAATCATTTGACACCTTTCTTATTTCTTCAATAGTACTCTTCATTGCAGGTAAGGTGGTAGTCATAAGGGCTGAAAGTCCGACAAGCTTTACATCCTCTCTTATAACTGTATCCACCACTTTTTGAATATCCACATCTCTTCCAAGGTCAATCATTCTATAACCATAGTTTTCCAATATTACCTTAACTATATTTTTTCCGATATCATGTATATCACCTTTTACAGTACATACCACTATCTTACCCTTACTTACATTCTTGTCGCCCTTTTTGGCTATCTGCTCTTTTATAAGCTCAAAGGCAGAGCTGGCCGCATTTGCCGCATTGATAAGCTGTGGGAGGAATATTACCTGTTTTTCATATAAATCTCCCACTGTATCAAGTGCCGGTATAAGATATTCATTTATTATTTCAAGCTCACTGTGATTTTCTAAAAGCTTCTTTGCATTATTATAAGTCTCTTCCTTAAGCCCCTTTAATATTGCATCCTGTACAATTTCCTTTGTAACTTCTCCGTTGTCAGATACCGTTACTACCTTAGTTTCAGCCTTTACAGTTGCAAATCTCTCAATATATTTTACAGAGTCTTTATCTTCTCCTGAAAGCACCTTAAATGAATATATAGCATTCATAATTCCTTCAATATTTGGATTTACTATAGGCAAATCAAGACCTGCATACATTGCCTGTATAAGGAAATTTTCTGTGATATGACTTCTTGCAGGAAGCCCAAATGAAATATTGCTGACACCCAGAGTTGTGTGAAGTCCAAGCTCCCTTGTTACCCTTCTTACAGCCTCAAGAGTTTCTTTTGCCTGATCTTGCTGTGCAGAAACTGTAAGTGTAAGGCAGTCAATTATAACATCCTCTTTCTTTAAGCCATACTCAAGTGCCTTATCAAGTATATGCTTTGCATTATCAAATCTTTCCTGTGCTGTTGTAGGTATACCATTCTCATTTAGAGCCAGTCCTATAACTGCCGCACCATACTTTTTAACAATAGGAAGTATGATATCAAGTCTTTCATCCTCAGCATTTACTGAGTTTACTATCGCTCTACCATTGTATACACGAAGTCCGGCTTCTATTGCCTCAGGATTTGATGAATCTATCTGTAATGGAATATTGACTACAGACTGTACCGCCTTCACAGCCTCTATCATAAGTGCAACTTCATCACCGCCAGGAACACCTACATTTATATCAAGTATGTCTGCACCTGATTCCTCTTCCTCTATTGCGACCTTACATATATACTCCATCTCATGGTTTAAGAGTGCTTCCTGGAATCTTTTCTTTCCTGTAGGGTTTAATCTCTCACCTACAACTCTTACGCCATTTAGCTCCACCATTTCATTGCCTGAACATATACCTGTTTTTGCCTTTGTAGGCTTTAACTCGGTAAACTCTCTATTATCAAATGCTGATTTTAATTCACTGATATATTCAGGAGATGTGCCACAGCATCCGCCTGCATAATCTATACCTATTTCACCAAAATCCGCCATCAGATCTGCAAAGTCACTTGCAAGCAAATCGTATTCTCCTGTGGAAGGATTTGGAAGTCCGGCATTTGGCTTTATTATTATAGGCAGATTTGTCCATTCTTTAAGCTTTTTTGCAAGTGGCAATATTTCCTTTGGTCCCAGAGAACAGTTAAGCCTACAGCATCCACGCCAAGTCCCTCAAGTGTTACCGCCATAGACTCTATCTTTGTTCCGGTAAAGGTTCTTCCTGTGGTCTCATATGTCATTGTTACCCATACAGGAAGCTTTGTATTTTCCTTTGCTGCAAGTACACCCGCTCTTACATCATAAAGATCTGTAAATGTCTCAAATATGATAGCATCAGCTCCGTATTTCTCTCCGGCTGTTACCATTTCCTTATAGATTTCGTAGGCGTCCTCAAATCTAAGTACGCCAAGCGGCTCCAAAAGCTCACCTATAGGTCCGATATCAAGAGCTATCTTTACATCCTTTTTACTCTCTGCTATGGCCTCCTTTGCGGATTTTATAGCTGTAGCTATGGCTGTTTCCACATCTATCTTACAACCTTCAAGCTTATGTGCATTTGCTCCGAATGTATTTGTATATATTACATTACTGCCTGATTCTATATATTTTAAATGTATGTTTTTTACTATATCCGGATTGTCAAATCCAAAAACCTCAGGATGCTCTCCGGCCTTCATGCCGGCAGCTTGAAGCATTGTTCCCATTGCACCGTCAAGTATCAATAATTTATGCATAACATCTGACTCCTATCTTTCTATATCTGCAAGATTTTAAAAGATTGCATCCTGCACAACTCTTTTTAAGTGTCTCTAACTTTTGATCACTGACACCTATTATAGCTGTCACCGATTTTCTCGGCAACATTATTCCACTGTCACTGACATTTAATCCTATTCTTCTGGTAGCATTTACAACATTTACAAACTGTCTCTGTATAGTTATAGGCAGATCACCATAACCCGGTGAAAATCTGAATGTCAAATAATTATTTTCATTTAAATACTGCTCTCTAAATCCTGCTTCTATGCTGTCACACACCGCTTCTATAAGTGTCGAACCACATGAATCCATAATGAGTGCATTTGCCATATTTTTAAGTTCTTCTTTTCTTATAGCATTATCAACTCCAACGCCTATTGTAGCAGCCATCAAGATAAGCTTATGGCAATCTTTTATATGCTTTTTTATACTGTTTCCCACAAAAAAGTCAAGCTCTGCCGGAAATTCTCCCTTGTTTTCAAGATCCCATTCTCTGAAAACAAAGTTCGGCTTTGCTACAGCATTTATTTTATTCATGCACTCAAGCACCTGTGCATGTAGGTTTTCATCTATATCTTTACCATTGTGTTGAAGATACCTAAGTACCTCCGACTCATCCTCCGGTGTAAGTTTTACATCTATATTAAACATTTCTCTTCTTCCTGATATATATACTAAAAGTCTATCGACTTGTTTTTGTTTTTACTATAGTAAGATAATTTATGAAAAAAAGTAAAGTTTTACATTATACATATAGCTTATAGCTGGTTATGTAAATGATGTAAGAAAATTTTAAGTGGTATTTTTATTTATATATGTTAGAATATCATATGTAAATTCTATATTTACATATGATTTGGGGATGTACCGGTTTCGACAGGGAACATGCAGCTGGTGAAGCTATTCGTATGCAATGCGTTAAATGGCAAAATTAAATATAAACGCTGAAGATAATTTAGCATACGCTGCCTAAGGCAGTTGCAGACCTGTAAGCACTCACACTTACAGAATCTGTATCGACTTATGTGAGAAACCTTATATACAAAGCTTTGAGTATATAGATGTATAATGAAGCTACTCTTTTCTATAGTTTGTTGTTTGACTATCTTAGAGGGGAATTTTGACAAGCAACTATAATAGTAGAAGAACAGGGAATTGTTTTTTGGACACGAGTTCAACTCTCGTCATCTCCACTTTAAAAGTCTTGATTTTCAAGGCTTTTTTATTTTGCAAAGATCTTTTTTCGAACTTTTGTTTGCATTTCAATCGAACATATGTTAGGATAGAGATAGTATTCTATCTAAAAATATATGAGAGGAGACTCAATGGAAACACTATCTGCAAAACAAGAAGAAATATACAATGTTATAAAGGATTCCATCCTAAATAAGGGGTATCCTCCATCTGTTCGTGAAATAGGTGAATTAGTTGGACTTAAGTCTACATCCTCTGTGCATGCTCACCTCAACAGTCTTGAAAAAAAGGGATATATCAGAAAGGATCCTACCAAGCCAAGAACTATCGAAATTACTGATGATACTTTCAATCTTACCCGTAGAGAAGTTGTCAATGTTCCTATGATAGGTACTGTGGCGGCAGGTATGCCTATACTGGCTTCTGAAAATATTACCGACTACTTTCCTATACCAAGTGAGCTCCTGCCAAATACTGATATATTTATGCTTAAAGTTAAGGGCGAATCTATGATAAATGTAGGTATACATGATGGAGACCAGATTATTGTGTCTAAGCAAAGCACTGCAAAAAATGGGGATATCGTAGTAGCTTTGATAGAAGATTCTGCTACTGTAAAGACATTCTACAAAGAAAAAAATTATTATCGTCTCCAGCCTGAAAATGATTTTATGGAGCCTATTTTGGTAAAAGAAGTCACTATACTTGGAAAGGTTATTGGTTTATTTAGATTTATGTGAAAAATGGCTGCTACATCTGTAGCAGCCATTAAAAATATTAAGTTCAGATTATCTTGCACCTGCCTCTTTAACCTTAGCAGCCTTACCAACTCTGTCACGAAGATAATATAATTTAGCTCTTCTAACTTTACCTTTTCTTACAACTTCTATTCTGTCAACAGATGGAGAGTGTAATGGCCATGTCTTCTCAACACCGATTCCGTTTGAGTTCTTTCTTACCGTGAAAGTCTCTCTTGCACCACCATTCTGTCTCTTGATAACAGTACCCTCAAAAATCTGGATTCTCTCTCTGTTACCCTCGCGAATCTTATTGTGTACTTTTACTGTATCACCTACACAAAAATCATCAACGCTTGCCTTAAGTTGCTCTGCCTCAATACTTCTTATTAATTCATTCATGTGAAACCTCCTATTATTTTGATGTTCTTAAAATCTCTTCCAGAGGACCATCGCCTTATTCACAACTATAGTATTTTAACATATGAGCTATTACAAAGCAATAGCAAATCTATTTATAAGAGACATTTTTACGGCAATTATGACTTCTTAAGTCTTTCATTGATTTCTTCCACATGCTTTTTATTTATAAGCATAAATATAAGCCAGATTATAAAGTATATTGAAATATATATTATGGTAAATGAAATCAAACTTAGGAGATTAAATGAGTACCATCCTGCAAGTATTGCCAGCGGAACAAAAATTATATAATTTATAATACAATGCGAAACAGTCATTTTACTTATACTGAATTCAGTATCGGTAAATATAAGGCTTGTAACTGAAAACATTGTACCTATTGCCGCCCATATGAAAGCAGATACAATCATTGCAGTGATTTCATTTGGAAATGCTTCCAAAAATTTATTCGGCGCCGGCTGATAGGCTCCGCTGCCTGATAAGTATGAAAACAGTATAGATATAAATAAGCCTATATCAATTCCTATAAATATTCCAACTATTACTCTATTTATGATTTTATTTTTCATGATATAAAATCTCCTTTATTTTTTTTAGATATCTTCTTGATGAGCTGGTCATTGTACCGTTTTTGAACTCAATATTTATAATACCTCCCACACTCATTGAAAAATGTGAGACATAATCAAGATTTATTATTTCAGAATTTGATACTCTGACAAACTGTACAGGCAGTATTTCTTCAAGCTCATAAAGCCTTTTTGAAATCTGATACTCTTCATTCTCAGTCTGTGCATATACAAGCTTTGCCCCTGAATAAAATCTTATAAACTTATTGATGGCAATTTGATAAAGATGATCATCTTTTTTTACATTCAGCTTATTATTATAAGCCCTTACATATTCTAAAAGTTTTTCTAAATCTTCAAATTTACTATGCGTTTTTATCAGTGCACTGTCCGAGTCAATACTGTCATCATTTTGATAGATTACATTCATATAGCACCTCCCTTAATAAAATACAAATATATTTGTTTAGATTAAGCATAGTGAAATAAGTAAACTTTGTCTATAGAATATGGACATATGGCAATTTATTAAATACAAGTGGACTATAAATCGAACTTCTCATAGCATTATTACATTATTCTTTATAAAAATATTACAATTACATTTATAATATTTACTAGATTATGTTTTTTTTATGCAGGACAGCATAAATAAGCTTGCAGATTCTCAGAATAATATTAATAAAACTACATTTTAATTAATATGCCGAATCGAATCAAAAGGACAATAAAAGATACCATTGCAATTATTTGCCTTGGTATCTTTTTGTATATACTATATTCAATACATATACGAATCCCCTGTATGTTTAAAACAATAACTCATCTGGACTGTCCGAGTTGCGGAGTAAGCAGGATGTGTGTATCGCTCTCACATGGAGATATCAGGTCGGCATTTTTCTATAATCAAATACTTGTTTTCCTTTTTCCTATCATAGCTCTTTACTATGCTTTTTATCAGATAAGATATATATTAACAGGTCAAAGAAAAACAACTGCTGTAGAAAATATTATCATGATAATTTTAATAGTTATATTGATACTATATGGCATTATAAGAAATATGCCCTTTTATCCATATAAACTGCCATAAAAAAGTCGGGTTTCCCCGACTTTTTATATTTCCCCGTCTCTGAATTTTTGAATAAGTTCATGCCCCACACTTATATGAAAAGGCAGAACAGGTACATCTTCTCTATCAAACCATCTGGCTTCAGAAAGCTCTTCTTCTTGTAAAGTAATCTTGTCATCTCCATCCAAATCTGCAATAAATGCAAGCATTATCGTATCTGAAAATGACCAAGGTTGAGATTTATAAGGTCTTATATTTTTTACCTTTAGTCCCACCTCTTCTTTTACTTCTCTTGCTACGGCTTCTTCAAGAGTCTCTCCCACCTCTACAAATCCTGCTACTAAAGCATAGTACTTATATGTACCCTTCGCATTCTTAGTAAGAAGTAGTTTATTTCCATTTCTTATCGCAACTATGACTGCAGGAGATATTTTAGGATATTCTATATTCTTACACTTCGGACAGATCAAAGCCCTCTCTGTAAGGGATTTTTCTGTCTTTGTTCCGCAGTATCCACAATACTTCCTACTCTGCATCCATCTATAGACCTGAGAAGCACTGACACTTGCAAACGACTGATATCCCGGTTGAAACTCTCTCAAGGCCTGTATTCCTTCCATAAAAAAACCACCAAACTCAGGTATGCTAATATCATCTACAATATAAAATTCTTCATCATCAACAGAGTTCGCATAATAGGACTTTTCATATATGTTTTCATCTTCTTCTTCCAGATCTTCGAATCTAGGTATGCTTACTTCTCCTGTTAATGCATCCTTTATAAGCATTATTTTATTGTACTCAAAATGTAGTACAAATGATTTACTATTATTTTCCTTATTGGCTTTTTTTCTCCTATATTCAGGATAAAATACTCTTGGATATATTTCCTGTATCATATTACTCTTTCTTTTACTCTTTAAAACTATAACTCCTGATAATTATACTTTTGTAATAGCTCATATCTCATATTCCAAAGTTTCTGTGATAGATCCACATAAGTTTCATGAGGATATGCAAGTCTCTTTGATTCATCCCAAAGAGTATCAAGCTCTTTTTTACAAAATTCTCTTATTTCCATTACTGAAGGAGACTCATATACACATTCACCTTTTAAAAATATTGGTACTAGGAGTTCCTTGGTTTCAAATGAACCTGCATTAAGCTTTGTTCTCTTCCATGTCTCCACCGGATCAAATAGCATCAGTGATTCTTCTGTAGACAGTTTCTCATCTTCTAAACAAATATAATCAGCTATTATTTTGCCGAGTTTTCTTATTATAAATCCTGTATATTTTTCTTATTTCCGGGATTTGTGATCTTTTCTGCATTCTCGGACAATTTTATCTTAGGTATAAATTCACCTGTACCATCATTCATTACTGCTGCCAACTTATATACTCCGCCAAATGCCGGGCAATCTTTTGATGTAATGAGATTCGTACCTACACCCCATCTATTAATAGTAGCTCCTTGTAATTTCAATGAAGATATTATATTCTCATCCAAATCATTTGAAGCGGATATAACAGCATCACTAAATCCGGCTTCATCAAGCATTTCCTTAGCCCTCTTTGAAAGATATGCAAGGTCCCCACTATCAAGTCTAATACCATAATTCTTCAAAGGTATTCCTGCTGCTCTCATCTCCTTAAATACAGCTATAGCATTAGGTATACCTGATTTTAAAGTATCATAAGTGTCCACCAACAATGTACACGCTGTTGGGAAAGTCTTTGCATAGGTTCTAAATGCTGACAGTTCATCCGGAAAACTCATAATCCAACTGTGAGCATGTGTTCCCATTATAGGTACATCAAACATTCTTCCGCAGAGTACATTACTTGTTCCCACACAACCACCTATCATAGCTGCTCTGGCACCATATATACCCGCATCAGGTCCCTGTGCTCTTCTAAGACCAAACTCCATCACTCCATCACCGTCAGCAGCTAACACTACTCTGGCAGCCTTTGTTGCTATAAGTGACTGATGATTTATTATATTCAAAAGAGCAGTCTCTATAAGCTGTGCCTGCATTATAGGAGCAATCACTTTTACCAGCGGTTCTCTAGGGAATATAACACTGCCCTCAGGTATAGCATAGATATCACCTGTAAATTTAAAATCTCTCAAATACTCCAAGAAATTATCTTTAAACAATTTTGTCTTTCTGAGATATTCTATATCTTCATCATCAAAATGCAGATTTTTTACATAATCAATTACTTGATCAAGTCCTGCACATATGGCATATCCATTTTTATTAGGATTTGATCTGTAAAACATATCAAAAATCACTGTTTCATTTGCATTGTTTTCCAAATAGTAGCCCTGCATCATTGTAAGCTCATACAAGTCAGTCAATAATGTCAAATTTCTTTTATTCATTCTCTTATTCCATCCTTTTTTTGCAACTACCCAAGCCTTTTCTATATCAATCTATGCTTTATTTAATATATTGTCAAGTTAATTAATTTAAAACTAAGATTAATCACCTATTTTCATCAAATAATATTAGTCCACCTTTTCTTCTGTGTCCGGTATTCCATAATTCTCTAAAATCAAACCATCTATAGCTACCATAACTTACCACCTTTACCATGAATTTTTCTCCATCTTCTTCATAGCCTGTAAGCAGAAACCAATGCCATACAAAATCTTTGAACCTATGATTTTTATGCATTAGTACAAGCATAGGTATTGGAAATTCCTTATCTATCTGAGATTTCACTATACTGATGGCATCTTCTATGGAATTATCTCCCGAAAACTCTGACAGCCTTATACTTTCCTCATCAATGTCATTTAAAAAGTCTCTAATACCGTCCACATAGATCTCCAATCTATCTATACCTGTCCATCTAGGTCTAAGATATGGCTTTACATCATTTGAAAAATCCACATAATCAAGTGCTCTGACAGTTTCAATTTCATAAGGATAAAGCTTATCTTTACCAAGATACTTTCTCATATAGATAAAACTATCACATGCCGTTACACAGGCACATCCACCCTTATTCATCCAAAGATTCTTAAAGTCCTCCTGATTCCAACCATATTTACCATCAATGTAAAAATAATCCAACTCTCTCTTCATATTCTTTCTCAAACCTTTACACATATAAAAAGTTACAGTTTGGCAAAACCTTAATATATTAAAGTTATCAACCAAACTGTAACCATTCTTCTAGAATTTATAAATCATCCTCATCAAATAATTCTTCAAACTCTTCCTCATCAAGAAGCTCGTCAAAAGCCTCTGCTACTATCTCATATTCCTCATCAGTTTCTATATTTGTAAGTTCAGGCTGACCTTCTTGGTCTCTGAATATCTGTAAAGATATACTGTACCTTCATCATTATCATCCTCAGGCATTACAGCAATATACTCTCTGTCTCCGGCACTGAAGATATTGAGTACAACGCACTCAAGGACTGTATCATCCTCAAGTGTTATAGAAACTGATACATTACCTTCTTCTACTATACCGTTTTCAAATAAATTCTTATCGTCCATAGCTCTCCTTTATTTAACTTGACTGTTAAGGAAGTTCAAAACTTCCACCTTATCCTTGCTTAATTGACTCTTAAGTGTATCCAAGCTGTCAAACTTCATCTCCGGTCTTATATATTTATAAAGATACACCTCTATCTCTCTACCATAAAGAGTTGCATCAAAATTGTAAAGATATGTTTCAACTCTTGCAATATGATCTCTCTTATCATTTTCAATACTTGGATTTGAACCTACATTTGTAAGTCCCAGATAAAGTGTGTCATCATCTCCAATTCTTACTCTTGAAGCATAAACTCCGGATTTTGGCAAATGCTTCTGACTTGAAGGAAATACATTCAATGTAGGGAAACCTATTTTTGCACCAAGCTTGTTTCCCTCTTCTACGATACCACTAATAGAATATATACCTCCTAAGAGCTTGTTCGCTTCTTCCATATCACCTTCATCAAGCTTTTGTCTGATCAGAGTCGAACTGATATCATTTTGGAAATCATCTTTTTCCTTTGTTATTATCTTTACATCATATCCCAAGGTCTTTGACAATCTATTTAAAAGTTCTATATTTCCACTCTTTTTATATCCGAAAGCAGCATCATCTCCTGCCACTATCTCTGCCATTCCAAGCTTTTCTATAAGAATATTAGTCAAAAACTCTTCTCCAGTCAACTTGGCAATATTCATATCAAACGGGTACTCTATATAATAATCAATTCCCAGTTCTTCAAGCTTTTTTCTTCTCTCTGCATTTGTAAAAATTTGCGTGGTATTTTTATTTCTTACAATATTTGATGGTAAAGTTCTAAAAGAGAAAACTACCGTCTTCAATCCCTTTTTATTTGCCTCATCCTTTAAAGTTCTAAATAATTTTCTATGTCCTCTATGTTCACCATCAAATTTTCCTATAACAACAGCTGTTTTATCTGTTATTTTTATGTCTGTAGTATCTATAAATGTAATCACATTATCACCTATCTATAAAAACATCTTAAATGGCTTTAGTTCCTTATTATCCTTTTGATATATTGCAATAAATATATCTCCAGAATCATAAACCCTATATAATTCGCTATTGCTGAACTTATCCTCAAATTTTAATTTATTACCATTATGTAGATATTTATCAAAGTCAGGGGAGGTATTTATCTTTGGCAGGAAGGAAAAATACTCCTCCACGCTCATTATCCTTTTATCTATATTATCTCTCTCTGATTCCAATTGTGTCAGGCTTATTGCCCCGTCTATATCAAATCTGTCTACTCGCTTTCTAATAAGTGATTCCATGCATCCTCCTACTGAAAGCTTTTCCCCTATATCATGGCATAAAGTTCTGATATAGGTGCCCTTTGATACCTTTGCCTTAAACCTTACTCTTGGCAAATCGATATCAATAATATCAATATCAAAAATATTTACTTTTCTTGGTTCTCTTTTGACTTCCTTGCCTTCTCTTGCTAAATCTACAAGCTTTTTTCCACCTACTTTTAATGCTGAATACATAGGAGGAAGCTGCATATATTCGCCTAAAAAAGAATTTATGACCTCTTTGACCTCATCTTCATTCAAATTTGAAATATCTCTTTCTTTTAAAACTTCTCCTGATGAATCCTGTGTATCTGTAGAAATCCCAAGTAGCAGTACAGCCTCATATTCCTTTGATTTATCTGTAAGCATATCAGATAGCACAGTTGCATTACCCAGTAATACCGGAAGTACACCGATAGCATCGGGATCCAATGTACCTGAATGACCTATTTTCTTTTGTTTTAATATCCCTCTCATCTTTGTTACAACATCATGAGAAGTAAATCCTTTTTCCTTGAAGATATTTATTATTCCATTGTAAATATTTTTAGCCATTTAATTCTTTCTCAATCATAGGCAATATGGTATCTTTCAAAAGTTCATCAATATTGCCATATACTGTGGCTCCGGCAGCTCTGATATGTCCACCACCTCCAAGTGCAGAAGCAATACTGCTCACATTCTTATTTATAGAGCGTAAACTCACCTTATATTCATTTTTGGCTGTCTCATACATAAATAATGCTATTTCCACACCCTCTATATTTCTAAGGTTGTCGATGATTCCATCCATTTTCTTCTTATCCGAAACATACTTACTCCAAGTATCATAATCTAAAAATCCATAACAGCACTTACCGTCAAACTCCTGTTTTACATTTGTCAGTGCCAGGCCCAAAAGCTTTGTAGCATTAAAGTCCTTCTTGAAATAAGTGTCATCTATGATTTTTGTAAAGTCAAATCCTTTTGCCATCAATTTACCTGCAATTTCCATAGTTTCTTTTGTAGTAGATTGATATTTGAAAACTCCTGAATCATGTACTATGCCGGTGTATATACACATTGCTGTAGTCACACTTATCTTATCTTCACTCAACAATGTATACAGTAATTCACATGTTGAACTTCTAAACTCCTCTACTATATTGAATTTTGCAAAATTTGTATTTGTGACATGATGATCTATACATATGCTTTCCTTTGCACTGTCAAGCATTCCCCCTCTAATACCAAGTCTCTCTCTGTCCGATGCATCCAAAGTCACAAGCAGATCCGCTTCTACAAACGGGTCTTCACTTATCAGTTCAAACCCGTTCATAAATGCAAACTTCATTGACGGCTTTTCAAGACATACTCTTACCTGCTTATCTTTATAATTTTCAATTATATAGTTATATAGTCCCAGTGTAGAACCTGTGCAATCTCCATCCGGACTCACATGACCTGTAATAGCTATATTTTTTGCATTTTCAATAAGCTCTATTAGTTTATTCATTGCCCCCCCTCATCTTTTTTAATAACTTCATCTATCAGCTTATCCATCTTCATACCATAAGCCAATGACTCGTCTAAAACAAATTTCAGTTCAGGCGTATTTCTTAGGTTCAATCTTCTTGCAAGCTCTTTTCTTATAAAACCTGAAGAAGATTTTAGTCCTAATAATGTCTTCTTTGATTGTTCCTCATCACCTAATACACTAACATAAATTGTTGCATATTTCAAATCTGTGGTAACCTCAGCATCTGTCACACTTGTCATAGGTGCAACCCTTGGGTCTTTGACTTCTCCCCTTATGATTTCAGATACAGTTTTCATCACTTCTGAGTTTATCATAGTAGACTTTAAACTATTCTTTCTCATACATTCCTTTCTATTTATGATCTTGGAACCTCTACCATAGTATATGCTTCTACTTGGTCAAATTCCTTTATATCATTGAATTTTTCAAATACAAGACCACATTCATAGCCGGTAGCAACTTCCTTAACATCATCTTTAAATCTCTTAAGTGATGCCAGATTTCCATCAAATATCTGCTCTCCGTCTCTCGTGATTCTTACCTTACATCCTCTCACAAACTTACCGTCAAGTACATAGCTTCCTGCAATACTTCCAACTCCCGAAGCCTTAAATATCTGTCTAATCTCAGCATGTCCGATAACCTTCTCCTCATAAATAGGCTCAAGCATACCCTTCATAGCACTCTCTATATCTTCAATTGCCTGATATATTACTCTGTAAAGTCTCAAATCTACATTTTCTCTCTCAGCTGTAGCCTTTGCCATCTGATCAGGTTTTACATTAAATCCAATAATAATTGCATTACTTGCAGCTGCAAGCACAACATCACTTTCATTTATTGCACCTACACCGCCATGGATAACCTTTACTGCCACTTCCTCATTTGAAAGCTTTGTAAGAGATTGCTTTACTGCCTCTACAGAACCCTGTACATCAGCTTTTACAACTATTGGAAGTTCCTTAACATTTCCTGCCTTGATCTGGCTAAAGAGATCATCCAGAGAGAGCTTAGCCTTGGTGTCTTCAATAAGCTTATTTTTGCTCTCAGAAATAAAGGTTGCGGCAAATGCCTTAGCTTCCTTATCATTTTCTGTAGCAACAAATACCTCTCCGGCATTTGGTACATTATCAAGTCCCAGAATCTCAACCGGTGTGGAAGGAGTAGCCTCTTTAACCTTAACTCCCTTATCATTCATCATAGCACGAACCTTACCTGAACATGCTCCTGCAGCTATAAAATCTCCTACATGAAGTGTTCCTTTTTGAACAAGTATTCTTGCTACAGGTCCTTTACCCTTATCAAGCTCAGCTTCTATTACAAGTCCTCTAGCTCTTCTGTTTGGATTTGCCTTAAGCTCCTTAACCTCTGCTGTAAGTATTACCATCTCAAGAAGTGTTGATATATTTTCACCATTCTTTGCAGAAACAGGTACAAATATGGTTGAACCACCCCAATCCTCAGGTATAAGTTCATACTCTGAAAGTTCCTGCTTTACCTTATCAATATTTGCAGCCGGTCTATCTATCTTGTTGATAGCAACTATTATTTCAACTCCGGCAGCCTTAGCATGGTTTATAGCCTCCACAGTCTGTGGCATTACACCATCATCTGCTGCTACTACAAGTATAGCTATATCAGTAGCCTGTGCACCACGCATACGCATTGCAGTAAACGCCTCATGACCCGGTGTATCAAGGAAGGTTATAGGCTCTCCATTGATCTTTACCATATAGGCACCGATATGCTGTGTAATACCTCCTGCCTCTCTACTTGTTACATTTGTTTTTCTTATAGCATCAAGAAGTGATGTTTTACCATGGTCAACATGTCCCATTACTACTACTACAGGTGGTCTTGGTACTAGTGTGCTCTCTGGATCTTCCTCCTCTGCCAGAAGTTCTCCGATAACATCTACCTTCTCCTCCATAGTACAGATAACATCGTACTCAAGTGCTATTTCCTCTGCCTGCTCAAAAGTAAGCTCTGTATTTATTGTAACTATCTGACCCTTTAGGAACAGTTTCTTTACAATAGTTGAAGGCTGAAGTTTAAGCTTTGAAGCAAAATCCTTTAATGTAATTGTCTCAGGAATGATAATCTCTTTGATATCTTCCTGAACCTCTTCCACCTTTTGCTTTGTAGGCATTATAAACGGATGCTTACTTATCTTGCCCTTTGCCGGTCCGTCCTCTGTTCTATGCTTCTTGTCATTCTTATTATTTTTGAAATTATTCTTATTTACTCTATTAGAAGTCTTCTTACCTAAGCCATCAAGTACCGGAACTCCGCTTGCAGAATCATTTTTCTTGAATCCTTGCTGCTTATTATTTCCAAAGCTTCTGCTATTGTTCTCATCCTTAGAAAAATCTTTGTTTCTATCGTTTCTGTCACTTCTATTATTTCTGTCATTTGATCCGGTGAAATTCTTATTATCTTTTCCCGCAAAGTTTCTATTTCTGTCGTTATTTCTCTCGCCATCCTTACCTCTGGCATTTCTATCATTTCTGAAATTGCCCTTTTGGTCTTTATCCTTATTGAATGGCTTTTTATCTCTGCTTTGTGGACGAGAGTCCTTTCCTCTTGCCTTATCCCTTTCTTCTCTTTCCTTGAAGATATTTCTGATAGGCTTAGCATTTTCCTTTGCTTTTTTTGCAGCTTCCATCTCTGCATATACATTTCTTGGCTTAGCAGGTTCACTGACAGTTTCTTCAACATTTACAGCAGCCTCTTCAATATTAGTTTTTACTACTGCCACTTCCTCTGTTTTTGTTGGCTCTACAGCTTTTTCTTCCTTCTTTAATTCCATATCTTTTGGTAACTCAGATTGAATCTTTTCTTCTGTATTCTTCTTTACAATCTGCTTTTGTGTATCTGACTCATCATTTTTCTTTGTGCTTTTCTTTGCCCCTGAATTGGACTTTGATCCTGACTTCTTTGTGGACATCTGCTGTGCATTTTGCGGTCTAAATACTACCACCTTTTTCTTTGGAGTCTCCCCACTTTTATTTTCTGATACTTCCTGTGTGGTCTCTACCGTTCTATTATTATCCATTATTTCCTTATTATCCAATTTTTTTATTTCCATCTATATTATTATTAAATTTTTTTCTCTAAGCATTTTTTTCTTCATCAGCTGATATATTTGACATAGCAGTCTTTGATATCTCCTTCTCTTTCAAATATCCTATCAACTCATTATTATTTTTGCCTAATTCTTTTGCCAGATCTTTTACTCTCAATTATCATTCCTCCGTGATTTTTAATATTGCATTTTTAAATCCGTCCTCAGTCAATGTTATTGATGATCTAAGCCCTTTGCCCAAAGCTGTTCCCAATTCTTCCTTTGTAGAATATATTATTATCGGAACATGATAAAACTTACACTTATCTTCAAACTTCTTTTTAGTGTTTTCAGATGCGTCATTTGCTATTATAACCAATCTTGCCTTGCCTGACTTTATACATTTCTCAACTGAAAATTCTCCTGAAACCACCTGTCCCGCTTTCATAGCAAGTCCAATCAAACTTAATACTTTATCCCTTGTCAAGCTCTGCCATCTCCTCACTAAGCCTTACCAAAATATCTGTATCCACATTCATTTTAAAAGCTCTGTTCAAACCCTTAGTTTTTATAGCCTTTTGCAAGCAATCAGCATTTCTGCATATATATGCACCTCTGCCATTTGCTCTTCCACTTGTATCTAAAAGCATCTCTCCCTCAGGCGTTTTTACTATTCTAATTAATTCTTTTTTAGGCTTTGACTCATTACATCCAATACATTTTCTCTGAGGTGTCTTATTCTTCGTTATAGTTGCCATCTTCTGTTTCTGCCTCAGAATCTATTACATCATTCTCTTCACTGTATGACTCATCATCATTGTCTAATGTATCAAATACTCCAAGTTCTCTGGCTTGACTTTCGCTCTTTATATCTATCTTATATCCGGTAAGTCTGGCTGCAAGCCTTGCATTCTGTCCTTCCTTACCTATAGCAAGTGAGAGCTGATAATCAGGAACAATTACATCTGCTTCCTTTGTCTCTTCATCTGCCACTACTGCTATTACCTTAGCCGGTGAAAGGGCATTTTCTATTAAATATCCTGGATTCTCATCCCAGTTTACTATATCTACCTTTTCTCCTCTAAGTTCTTCTACTACAGCATTTACTCTGACTCCATCTACGCCCACGCAAGCACCTACAGGATCTATATCAGCTTCATGACTACATACTGCAATCTTTGTTCTGGAACCCGCCTCTCTTGATATGGACTTTATTTCCACTACACCTTCTCTTATCTCAGGCACCTCTGCCTCAAAGAGTCTCTTTACAAACTCCGGATGGGTTCTTGATACAGATATTCTAGGTCCCTTAGGATTGTCCTTTACCTCCAAGACAAATACTTTCAGTCTGTCTCCAAGCTTTAATTCTTCTCCCTTTACCTGCTCGCTTTCAGCCAATACCGCATCTATTCTTCCCAAATTTATTGCAATATTTTTGCCCATAAATCTGGTAACAACACCACTTACTATATCCCTTTCTTTCATAAAGTAATCATTAAAGATTACTTTTCTTTCCTCTTCTCTTATCTTTTGTAAGATAACATTCTTTGCAACTCCGGCTGCTATCCTACCAAATTCCTTTGAAATAACAGGTACAAGTACTGTATCTCCTATACTTAAGTTTGGATTTTGCATTCTAGCCTCTGCAAGTGATATCTTTGTTGCCTTATCTTCAATGGCAGGCTTACTTCCCAAAGTCTCTACTACTTCCTTTGCCTGTATTATAGAATAATCGCATGTATTTGGATTTACACTTACCTTTACATTATCAGCTGTTCCAAAATTGTTTTTTTAGATGCAGAAATCAAAGAGTTCTCAATGGCTTCCAAAATTGCTGCCTTACTTATATTTTTTTCTTTTTCCAAGAGATCAAGTGCCTCTAGTAATTCCTTATTCATCCTTTGTATTTTCCTCCATTAAAAATCTATCTTTAATCTAATATTTGCAATTTCTTTTTTTGTAAAGACTTCTTCCTTATCTTCCATTTCAATAGTGATATTTTCACCATCAAATGATTTCAGTATTCCCTCAAAATCCTTTACACCTTCTCTTGCCTTGTAGAGCTTTAGCTCAACTTCTTTTCCAAGTTCTCTCAGAAAATCCTTGTCCTTTTTTAGGGTTCTCCCAAGTCCAGGAGAAGATACCTCTAAAATATATCCCTCATCAATAAAATCATTCTCATCCAGCCAATCACTAAGGCGTCTTGAAATTTCCGCACAATCTTCTATTCCTATACCGCCATCCATATCACAGTATGCTCTTAGATAGTATTCTCCTGCCTCTTTGACAAATTCTACATCAACTACTTCAAAGTTTAGCTCACCGCTAAGTTTTTCCAAGAACTCTTCGGTTCTTTTTACATAAGTTTCGCTTTTGCTCATTTCTATCCTTTCATATGCATAAAAAAGTGGACCCACCGGCCCACTTTCCTGTCAAACATATTTTATTCACTATAGCACATTTTTCGTTTAAATGCAAGGGGGAAATAAGATTACATGCTTATTTAACCCAATTATACACTGTCAAATCCGGCACTCTTGTGAACTCTTTAATATTGTTAGTTACTATAGAATATCCCAACGACTGTGCATGAGCAGCTATCATCATATCAAACTGACCTATCAGTGTTCCCTTTTTTTCTAAATAAGCTCTAATCTTTCCATAATTATTTGCTGCATTGGTATCAAAATCCAACACCTCTATATTAGATAAAAACAATGTTAGTGCAAGTCTATTTTTATCAACCGCCTTACTTTTCTCTACACCATGTATCAACTCTGCATATGTTATAGAAGAAATGCATATTTCTTTAGGATCATGTCTTTTCAATTCTTCTATTACGCTATCCGGATTGTTCTTTATTATATATATGCATATATTAGTATCAAGCATATATCTCATAGTTCTTCTCTCTTCTGAACTAAATTATCTTCTCTATCAATCATAAAGTCGTCTGAAAACATATCTATAGCTGTAATAAAGGAATCCCACTTACTATTTTTAGGCAACAGAATCAATACATCACCAATTTTATTTGCCATCACTTCATCACAATCAAATCTATACTCTTTAGGCAATCTCACTGCCTGGCTTCTACCATTTTCAAAAATTTTTGCTGCCAACATAAAATCACCATCCCTTCAACAATAAGTATATATCAAAAATATACCAAGTCAATATAAAAAAATATTTATAGTATTGATTCTATGTGCTTATACAAGCTTTTTCAAAGTCTTTAGCATTCATATTTACTATCTTAGTTACTTTATATACTGATTTTTTTGTTTATGACATAAATAAACTTTCCTATATTAATACTAGCAAAAAAATAAAGTTCATCTCTAAGGCTATCAAAAAAACTACTCATTGTAAAAAGTTCTCCAAATTAGCTAATACACTTCCATCATCTACCAATATCTAAAAACTTCTAGTTCCTAGATATTTACTCGTTATAGATTTACTTGTCATCCCAGACTCTTCATCAATACCATATTTTTCGACAAAAAAATTATCAAAATCAGCTCTAGATACTTCTGTGTTATTTATGGTATATATGTATGTTTCATTTCCATTTTCTTGAAATTTATGTTCTTTTGATACTAATGATATTGCCACAAGATTATCGCTATCATCTAACTTATATATATTATAGCTATCATCTCCTCTTTCATATATATATTCATAAATATATCCTCCCTCTATAATATCTCTACCCATTCTCCAGGTATCATATGTTCCAAGCAATTCTGGCGTACCATTATGCAATGTATACAAATATAAGTAAGATGAAAAATCTTCTGATGTTATTATCATTTCTTTGCTTCCGTTTCCATTTATATCATAAAAGCCATATTTATCAGAGCTTTCAGGTACCTTAGCTGTAGTTTTACCACCATCATTAGCTAATATTTCACTTCTATATTCATTTATTACTGGTGCATATTTCTCCAGATAATACTCATCATCTTTTTGTGAACTGCTTGACTGTGTATTTTGTGTAGCTACCTCAGGCTTTGCATTTGCTACAGCCGCATCAAAGTTTACCATCTGACCTATAGGAGTGTTAGCTGCAATATTGTAAGTATATAGCTCTGTATCAGGTTTACTCTTGCCATCCCAATATCTCAAGAATACATTTCCATTCACAATATTAAACCATTTGATATCTTCCGCTATATCTACTACATTGCTTCCATCAATGTTCATCTTCTTTAGTGATCCCATCTTTTGCTCATATGACTTCTCAAGTACATATAGAGTGTTTTCATAGATATTGAACTGTACGCTGTCTGCTTTAAAGCCAAGTCCGGAACCATCATAAACAGTTCTTTGATTGCCACCTGTAAGATCACTACTTCTAAGATATGGATCTTCCTCAGTATAATATAGTGTACCGTCATATATTATATAGTTCTGGCAGTCAAATCCAGGTATTGCCACAGTGTTTTGCTTAGTTTCCATATCATAGTAATTGAATCCGTCCTTAGTAAGGAAATATACATATCTTTTATCAACTACACTGACATTGGGATTCCCCACATTTTGTCCTGCCGGTATAGTAAACAGCTCTGTAAAATCCTGACCGTCTGTATTTACTCTACAAATATGATATATTCCATCCTGACCATTTGAATAGCTAAAATAGCAATAATTATCTACCAAACTCTCAAAGCTGAGCCAGCTATCATCACCGGTTCCAAAGCCAAGATCTGTCAGTCTTGTATTTTCTCCGGTACTGATAGAATATCTATATAGATTTCTATCAGTAAAATTAGTATCCTTTTGATCACCTGTAGTGGTATTAGCATAATATATATTTCCATTTAAATATGCATATCCTTCATAAATATATCACCGGATATTCTACTTACATTACCGCTCATATCTACAGAATAGATTCTCTCCTGATCCTTTGGATTCCTGAAGTAATACACATCACCATTGTTTACCATTCGTCCATAACAGACCATATTTCCTACAAGATTTCCATCATTTACAGCTGTATTCTTTAGCTCTTTGACTTCTTTCTTATCTTCTTTATCTTTCTTTTTTTCCTTCTTAGATTTTTTATTAGCTTTTGTATAGTCGTCATCCTCAGAAGTTTTTTCAGCTCTTTTATCAAAATTTTGGTTTACACTTATTCCACATCCTGTAAACACTAAGCTTGTCAATAATACACAAGCTGTAAATATCAAAGATCTCTTTGTTCTCATAGCTCCTCCTAAATATATTAGCCCCATTCTCTATGTGCTAATGCCTTTATATACCCATTTTCGTCAACATCTAATATATAGCCATCAATTTCACCCTGACTCATTAATTCACCAAGTACATCTTCTAGCTCATGTGGACTGTATTCGCTTCCCAAATGAGAATAACCGGTATATATAATGGCATCTTTTCTTACATATATGCTCCCTTTATAAAATTCATAATCGTATGTTTTATCACTATCTCCAATAATATACCACTTACCATTATCTAGTTGATATGTTCCTGTATAATCCCAATTATCTACCACACCAACCTGCTGTATAATATCATATGTTGGCTTACTACTATATAAAAATGGTGTATATAAACTAACATTTGTTAATTCATAATAATCTCCACGATCATAAATCTTGCCATTTATCCATGTTCCATATCCTACTTTATTTTTATATTTATTCGCAATTTCTTCCTCTCCCCAGAATGTTGTTTCCTTAGTTGCAAGACTGATATTTTCATCTTTTAAATAAGGCAAATACTTTGCTTCCGGAAGTGAAGCATTGGATGTTACCATCCTACCGCTCTTTCTTATCTCCAACTTCTTTGTATTTTCCTTTTCGATTGCTGATAGGCTGTTCTCATCAAAGTTTTCCGGTTCAATAGTACCAACATACCATGACTTTCCATTAAAATAATTTTGAAGTTCCTGATCTTTAAATTTTCTTCCTCTTCTAGCATAGATCTCATTGAGAGCATATCTTGCAGTATTTTGGTCAAGTGCGTTTACCTCAGCGTCGGTAAGTGCTCTTGTACTGCTATCAGAAAAATATACTCATTGATTTGTGGCATCTCTACCTCAGGTTTTGCATTTGCCACCGCCGCATCAAAGTTTACCATCTGACCTATAGGAGTGTTAGCTGCAATATTATAGGTATATAGCTCTGTATCTGGCTTGCTCTTGCCGTCCCAGTATCTCAGGAATACATTTCCATTCACTATATTGAACCAGTTTATATCCTCTGCTATATCTACTACATCATTTCCATCAAGTGTCATTTTCTTTAATGAACCCATCTTTTGTGCATTAGACTTTTCAAGTACATATATGGTCTCATCATATATATTGAACTGCACACTGTCTGCTGCAAATCCAATCCCTGATCCATCATAAACAGTTTTTTGATTTCCACCTGTAAGGTCACTACTTCTAAGATATGGGTCTTCCTCAGTATAATATAGTGTACCGTCATATATTATATAGTTCTGGCAGTCAAATCCAGGTATTGACACAGAGTTTTGCTTTGTTTCCATATCATAGCAGTTGAGCCCATCCTTAGTAAGAAAGTAGACATATCTTTTGTCAACTACACTGACATTGGGATTTCCCACATTTTGTCCGGTGGGTATTGTAAACAGCTCTGCAAAATCCTGACCTTCTGTATTTACTCTACAAATATGATATATTCCGTCCTGACCATTTGAATAGCTAAAATAACAATAATTATCTACCAGACTCTCAAAGCTTAGCCAACTGTCATCACCAACTCCAAAATCAAGACTTGTAAGTCTTGTGTTTTCTCCGGTACTTATGGAATATCTATATAGATTGTGGTCTATAAAGTTGACATCTTTCTGATCTCCTATATTTGTATTTGCATAATAAATATTTCCATTTAATATGTGAATATCTTTCATGAAAATATTACCGTATATCCTCTTTACATTACCGCTCATATCTACAGAATAGATCCTCTCTTGATCCTTTGGATTCCTAAAGTAGTATGAATCCCCATTGTTTACCATTCTTCCATAGCAGACCATATTTCCTACAAGATTTCCATCATTTACAGCTGTATTCTTCAGCTCCTTAGCCTCTTTCTTATTCTTTTTATCTCTCTTCTTATCTTTTTTGCCCGCCTTAGTATAATCCTCATCTTCAGAAGTTCTCTCATTCTTTTTATCAGACTCACCTTTGCCTATGGAGCATCCAGTAAATAACATACCTACTGATACTATACTTATCGCCAATATAATTGACTTCTTAAATAAATTCATTCTTTTCATATTCACTCCTATATACTATTAACCCCATTCCTGATTTGCCATTGTTTTTATATATCCATTTTCATCCAGTTCAAGTATATATACAGATATCTCCCAACAGCCATAGGATAAATCGTCTATAATATCTTTTAATTTATATGCTTTATACTCATATGGTTCTGAATATCTTCCACTATATATCACAGCATCTTTTCTCATATATATACTTCCTGTATAAAAAAACATAGGAATGTTTGGAATCACTGTCACCATATATAACCCATTTACCATTGCTTAATTGATATGATCCATGAGTAATCATCCTGATCTTCCTCAGAAGTTTTTTTCTACCATATAATCTGTGGGTTTACTATCATATAGATATGGTGTATATAAATTTATATTTACGAATTCATAATAATCTCCACGGTCATATATTCTTCCATAAACATTTACTCCATATCCTAAGTTTTTTCCATACATCGCTTTTATATGATCTCCTCCGGTATGTACATCCTGATGCCCCAGCTTTATATATTCATCTTGAAAATATTTTATATACCCTGCATTTGGAAGAGTAGCACCTGCTGTTACAGTCTTCCCATTCCTTCTCAAATCCAGCTTTTTTGTATTTTCTTTTTCGATAGCTGTCAAACTGCTTTCATCAAAATTATCAGGTTCAATAGTACCAACATACCAGGATTTTCCATTGAAATAATTTTGCAACTCCTGGTCATTAAATTTTCTTCCTCTTCTGGCATATATCTCATTGAAAGCATATCTTGCAGTATTTTGGTCAAGTGTATTTACCTCATCATCAGTAAGTACTCTTGTACTGCTGTCAGGTATAATAAAATCTGCACTAGCTGTGGTCTCCTCAACTGTCGGAAGTTGTTCCATATGACTTATCAAATGTATAACCTGACAATTTATTTTTGATTTCATTTTTATTCAGCTCATCTCCTACTTCAATACCAAAGGCTTTTATTCCTTTCCTGCCTATCTCTATAAAATAAGCTGCTCCTTCATCATCCACACTTATATCCACTCTTGAAGCATTTTCATAAGCTTTGAGAAATTTTGATGTTTCAACTTTGTCAGATAAAATGCCTTCCGCATCAATACTTGCTGCCCTACATCCAAGTAAAATTACTGCACAAGCAATAGCTGTTATCAGATTTTTTTTAATTTTCATGTTTATCTCACTCCAAATAATTCACTTCTCATATTCGCCTTGCTAAAAACTTCTACTACCTTGATATTTCTTATCTAAATTATCCTTGTAATACATATCTATTCCATATCTCATGCATAAAGTATAATAATCGTTTTCAGATACCTCCTCGTTTGATATAAAATATTTCATTGTATCACCATCCTCACTATGTGATGCATCAACAGTTTTAACTATATTGTCATTTTCATCAAGTTCTTCAATAGTTCTTGTATGTACACCCATAATATCCGTTTCAGTATAAATAGATCCGCCAACTATAATGTGAACTGAACATCTCGGAAATGCTGTTTCTACTGTAATAGGTGTTCCATTTTGTAAGGTATATATGGCATATATATATTCTCCCTCGGATACTATCATTTCCTTACTTCCATTATTATTTAAATCGACAAAACTGTATTTTACAGTGTAATCAGGTATATCACTTATATAATCAACGTATACAGGAGAATCTAATAGACTTCCTGTAGACATAACCTCTCTCCACTCAGCTATCACCGGGGAGTATTTATCCATATAGTAATCATCATCTTTATAAGTCTTTGTTTCCTGTACACTTGGTACTGCTGCCTCAGCCTTCATCTTTGCTATACCAAAATTTACAAGATTTACTATAGGAGTATTTTCAGCAATATTATATGTAAATAGCTCTGTATCAGTACTGATCTTTCCATCCCAATATCTCAAGAATACATTTCCGTTCACTATATTAAACCATTTGATATTCTCTGCTATATCGAATACATTACTTCCGTCAATATCCATTCTTTTAAGTGAACCCTTTTTTTCTTCATAAGATTTCTCAAGCACATACAAAGTATTTTCATATATATTGAACTGTACACTGTCAACTTTAAAGCCAAGTCCGGAACCATCATAAACTATTTTTTGATTTCCACCTGTAAGGTCGCTACTTCTAAGATATGGATCTTCCTCAGTATAGTATAGTGTACCGTCATAGATTATATAGTTCTGACAGTCAAATCTCGGTATTACTACAGAGTTTTGCTTTGTTTCCATATCATAGCAATTTAGCCCCTCCTTTGTCAGGAAGTATAAATATCTCCTATCTACCACACTTAGATTAGGATTCCCTACATTCTGTCCGGCAGGAATTGTAAATAGTTCAGTCAGATTCTCTCCATCTATTCTTACTTTTGCAATATGATATATTCTGTCCTGACCATTTGAATAACTAAATAGCAATAATTATCCACTAAACTATTTAAACTAAGCCAAGCATCATCCCCATTTACAAAATTAAGATTTGTAAGCCTAGTATTTTCTCCTGTAGCTATAGAGTATCTGTATATATTTCTATCTGTAAAATCGATATTCTTTTGGTCTCCCGTATAGGTATTTGCGTAATATATATATCTATCGAATATATGCATATCCTTCATAAAAATATTTTCTGATATTCGTCTTACATTCCTTCCCATATCTACAGTATAAATTCTATCTTGATCTTCAGGGTTTCTAAAATAATAGTCAACTCCATTGTCTACCATTCTAGCATAACAAATTATATTACCAACGAGATTTCCATCATTTACAGCAGTATTCTTAAGTTCTTTGACTTCTTCCTTATCCTCTACTTTATTGTCCTCTCCTATATTATCTGCTTTTTTCTTATTTTTTTCAGATTTAGAAGTTCTCTCCTCGCGTTTATCAGTATTACTACTTTTACCTACCGTACATCCTGTAAATAGCATACAAACTGATACTATGCTTATCAAATGTATAATTGACTTTTTAAATAAATTTATCTTTTTCATAACCACTCCAAATAGTCTTACATCTCTACGTTCTAAAAATACTTACTAACCAAAATATACTTCACATTATTAAAGTATTTTAATGCTTCAACATATTCATCTTCTGTTACTTCCACATCATTTATCTTATAATGTGCATTCTTAAAGTCTTCATCAATAGTTCCCTCATAATACTCATATCTATTTATAATAATCTTATTATCATTTGAATCCAGTTTTGATATTTCTGTATAATAAGATCCACTGCGACCACGGTAATTGCAAATATATCCATTATTTAAAATACATACCTCAGATTCCGCCATATTACGCATAAAATATTCCAAAAACTCCGGATCGCCACCATGTAAGGTATATATAGCTTCAATATGTTTTTTTCACTACTTTCAGTATCTACTACAACCATTTCTTTACTACCATTATTATTAATATCAATAAAATCATACATAAAATATTCAATATTTCGTGGACTTACATTGTTTCCAATATAACTCTGCTCTTTTTCAGATAAATAGTCCTTTCCTGAATCCTTTACCTTTTTATATACATTTATCACCGGAGCATATTTATCCATATAGTAATTATCGTCTTTTTTATTCTCAACCACTTTAGTCTCCACTACTTTAGATTCTGACTTATTTTCCTGTGCTGTGATTTCTATTGCTGCAGTCTCTTCTAATGTTGTATCTTCGTCTAATGTATCAATATTTGGCAGCTGCCCTATCTCAGTATCCTGTGCAATATTGTATGTATACATTTCTGTAGATGAGTTTTCGCCCTCATAATACTCAAGGAATACATTTCCATTAACTATATTAAACCATCTAACTTCATCATCTATATCCTCTACATCGCTTCCATCTAAATTCATAGATTTTAGTGAACCTACCTTTTGATCGTCTGATTTTGCAAGTAAATATATTTTATCTTTGTATATATTAAAAAAAATACTATCTGCATTAAAATCCAAATCTGAACCATCGTATATTTTCTCTTCATTGTTAGCATCCAAGCTAATACTTTTTAGATTACTTCCCCTTACATAATATATATTCCCATCATAAACCATATAACTCTTACACTCAAAGTATGGAATCTGAACAGTATTTTTTTCTTTCTTAATATCATAACAATTAAGTCCGTCATTTGATAAGAAAAACAAATATCTGTCTCCTACCACATTCACCATTGGATTTCCCAAAGTATTATCTGATGGAATTTCATACAACTCTTTCAAATTCTTCCCATTTGTATCTATTTTAGCAATATGATAACTGTCGTCTTTTCCTCTGCAATAGCTGAAATAACAGCTCCCATCTACCAAGCTGTTTAAATTAAGCCAGCTGTCATTACCCTGATAAAATTCTAAATCTGTAAGCTTCTTTGACTCTTCTCTCTCAATAGAAAATCTGTATAGATTCTTGTCAGTATCGATATTCTCCGGATCCGAGTTTACATAGTAAATACAGTAGTCTGATATATGCATATCTTTCATATTTATATCATCAGACATTTTATATATATAACCATCTTTATCCAAATAATAGAGTTTTTCTTCGTCCTTGGGATTCTTAAAAAAGTATGTACTACCATCATTTAATATTTTTGCATCAGAAATTATATTGCCTGCAAGATTTCCATCATTACTTGCAGCAACAATATCTACTTCCTTTTTATTTGCAGTTCCACATGCTACAAATACTGTACTTAAATATAGCAGAAATATAGTTATAAATATTTTTCTCATATTTCCTCCAAAATACTCATAAATATAGTGAGGTAGCCTAAACCACCTCACTATATTTCATTAATATGGATCAATATAGCTTGCTAAGGCATAGCCATCATAACCGCCATAATATACATAATAAAATCCATTGTCCGCTCTACCATATACAGTCACTAATGAACCAAGAGGTATTTGAAGTATTTCCGCCCCTGATGTACTTGGTACTCTACGTAGAGTAATAGATTGCTTGCAATTTACCACAATACCGGTAAATGAATCGTCAGCAGCTGTAGTAGCCGGTACTGTATAATGATCATATGGACTTTCGCTCAAATAAGATGCAAGTGCGTATCCGGTATTGCCCATGTAGGCAACTTTGTAAAATCCGTTTGAAGCATTTTCCATAAAACTTACTGCTGCCCCCAATGGAATCTGCCTTATCTCAGAAGCACTTGTAGATGGAGATGTTCTTAATGTAATACTTTCCCTACAGTTCACCACATAAAGAGTAGTCAAAACCTGTGCCTGTGTTGGCTGTGGTTGCGTTGCCGGTGGCAATGTTGGCTGTGGTTGTGTTGTCGGTGGCAATGTTTCCTGTGGCAATGTTTCCTGTGGTCGTGAATAAGTCTCTATAATAATAGACTCCTCTGTAGTTTCTATTTCCGTAGTCTTAGCAGTTTTTTTCTTTTTCTTTTTGCGAGATTCTGTTGGAGGAGCTTCTTCATCATCTTCTTCCTCTTCTTCATCCCTATCAGCTCTTTTTTTCTCTCTCGTAGACTGTCTATCTCTGACATCTATAGTAACACCATCACTACATGCATTCATACAAAGCATCAAAAGTAAACAAAATAAAGCTACTATTACACCTTTTCTCTTCATAACAATATTCTCCATCCAATTTATTTACCGAAATATTGATCTATACTCTGTGCCATTGAACTTGCAATAAGGTCTTTTTTAGTTCCAAGGATTGCAGCATCAGTTATATTATCTGCAAAACCTACCTCAACTAAGCAAGTAGGTATAGATGAATATGAAAAAATTCTAAGAACCGCCGTATGTGCACCCTTATTTTTAAGTCCTGTGGATGAAGTTATGTTGTTTGCCATACTTTCAGCCAGCTTCTTTGATAAATCTATATTTTCCTGTGTCAATCCCATTATACTTGTATATCCGGGATAAGTCTCTTCGGATATATAATCTTTATCGCCAGGATAGAAAGTCAATGTGCCTGAACTTCTTCCTGTATTAGAGTGAATTGAAACCATAATATCTGAAGTCTCACCTGCCAATGCACTTCTTGCACCATTTGATAAGTTTTGATTGTAGTCAGTTCTACTCATAACTACACGATACCCTTTTTTTAAAAGCTTATCTTTAAGTAAGAGTGAAACCCTTAATGAAAATTCCGGCTCTATCTCAGTATTATCATATACACTCCTGGTATTTCTAGCTTCCACACCATAGCCATATGCTTTGCTTCCCACCATAGAAGTATTCATACCGCTAAGCTTGGAGTCTTCCACCGGATAATACTTCTCTCTCTCTTTTGACTAGCCTCCGGTGCACTATTATTTCCATGTCCTGCATCTACAAACACAGTATGTCCATTAAACACTTCCGGTTCGAACACATATGCTACATAATCCGGTGTCTTACCATCCGCATTCTTCCAAAGATATGGTATATATTTTGAATCTTTACTCAAATGATATACGCCATTATCTGTAGGAATACTTTTTGCTGATGTTTGATTTTGTGTTGCCTTTGTCTCAGATGTACTATTTGCTACAGCAGTTGTTTCTGCCTGATTATTCCTGGTTACAGGTCTTACTTTTCTCTTGGCTGTACTCGCATTAACATTTGAAATTCCTGCCACTATTGATATTAACAATACACCGGCACATATTATATGCTTTATTCTATATTTTCTCATAAAATATTCAGTTAACTCCTTTTTGATATTTCATATTTCCATTTTCATCAGCTTGCTTTACAAACCTGCTATTTTGTATATCCCATTTCTTTTTCATACTCAACTATCAAGTTTCTGTTTTGAATTTCAATATCATTTAGCATAGACTCGCTGAAATTTGCTGCCGGAATGGTTCCATAATACCAGCTCTTTGACTGGAAATAGCTTTGTAAATTAGGATCGTCAAATATTCTTCCATGCCTTGCATATAGTTCATTTCTTGCCAGACGACATTGTTCAGCAGTCAGACCCTGTAAATCAAAACGACTCAGTACTCTAATATTACTATCCGGTAATATAAACTCATTATTTACCACAGGCATTGTCGGCATTGTTTCTGTAGCTGCAACTGTTGGCATTGTACTTGGTACTGTAGCAGCCTGAGTAGATTCTTCACGTTTCTTTGACTTTTCTTTCTTTTTTTTATCCTTCTTTGATTTTTTAGAAGTTTCTTCCTCTTCATCATCCTTATTTTTAGATGACTTACCGGACTTTTTATCCTTATCTATACTGCTTTCCTGCCTTTCATTGCTTTCAATAGATATACTGATAGCCCCTGTATATATCAAAGCAAAAATGATCAAAGCAATAGCTAATACTGCTCCAGCAATTACGCTGACCACAATCAAAATCTTCTTGTTTTTATTTTTCTTCCTATTTGATCCCGGAACAACACTTTTTTTATTATCATTCTTTCTAAAATCAATGGTTCCGCTACTTTCACTTACTCCTGCATTACTACCGGCATTTATACCATTAGAAGTTTGGTTTAACGGTGCACCACAGTTTGTGCAGAACTTGAGCCCGTCTTTTACCTCTTTACCACATTTTCTACAGAACATATTTGCACTCTCCCTCTATATCAATTAAATACTCCAATATAGTCAAAAAATATTTTCCATCTACCATTTTCTTGTATAAGGTAAAGATCCTCTATTGTATCCGATATTGACTTCTTTGAGCCTTTAACTGTCAGTTTAAGTTTGACCTTCACCATCTTCTTAATACTGTCGGTATCTATACTATACTCATCTGAAAGCTTGTCCTTATACTTTTCTGTTTCTTCCCGTAATTTCAGATTTATCCCTTATTTCATATGAAATATTTCTTACCTCTCCATCAACTCTATCTTCATAGTCATCCAATCTATACTCTAAAAAATTATCCAGCATTTCTTCATAATCAAATGATCCGTATATCTCATAATTTATACTGCTTGAAATTTCCTCAAGTTGCATACTATCGTTGTTCTTTATAGCTTTTACCATCTTATTTAATGTAGACTTGTATCCAGCAGAAGCAACTACAATATTTATAATAACAACTAATATAATTATTGCTGCGATAGCCCCTCCCAAAATTGCAAATAAAGAACCTTTATTTTTGCTATTATTGGATGGTCCTGCATCTCCACTTGGTGTTCCACATTGTCCACATACTAAATCACTATCTTCCATATGTGCACCACATTTTGCACAAAACTTTGCCATTTTTTTATCCTCCCATTTTAGCTCTATAAAAATATTCATATACTGTAAATATTAACATATTTCATTTCAAAAATACTATAAAAAAATAATTTTTGTCTTAAATATCTAGTCATCATTTCAACGTCTATTTTAAAAAAATTTACTATAGTATAATTTACACTTAACATTTTAAGTAGTATAATATTAATAATAAAGTAAGGAGCATTTATAAAACATGAAAAAAATAGGAATTATTTTAGCTATAATAGCTTTATCCTTTTCCATAGCAGCATGTGGACTTTCCGAAAAATCAGATCTTAAGAAAATCACTGATGGAAAAAGTTTCACAGAATGGGAAATGGACATGGTTGAGCAACTTCAAGCCTATGATTTGAATGAGGATGAAAGAAAAATATTAGAAAAGATTGATGAGGATTCAGAAGATGTCAAAGATAATGACTATAAACATCAACTTTATTTAGCAAAAAAGCTCATCAAACTAAGTGAGGACATTGATTCAAGATTTGAAGAATCTGCAAATGAATTATTAGAAGAGTTGAGCGATGTCTCTGTTCCCTATGCTTCTGAGGAAGACAAAAATCAACTACTTGAGTACAGTAAAGAAGTCAAGGAAATGATCAGTGATCATGACTTCAGCAATTTAAAGGAAGTTTCTGAGAGTTGGTATGAGCTTGTTAAAAATACAAGTTCACAGCTGACAGGATTGAATGTAAATATAGTTCAATTTGATTATACAAATTATCCTACTGTAAGAATGTATGTGGATGTAAAAGATAATTCAGGCAATGTTGTCACAAATCTGTCTCCTAATATGTTCTTTGTATCTGAAAAGAAAGTTTCAAGTGGTGATTTTCAGTCTGTAACAATAAAAAATATCTCAATGCTTGACGAAAAGGAAGCCCTAAATATAAATATGGTGGCAGATACCAGTTCAAGTATGGAAGGTGAAAGATTAAGCAGTGCAAAGAATGTAATGTCAACTTTCCTTAACACCGTACAGTTTAATGTAGGTGATAAGGTGAAGCTTACGGAGTTCAACTCTTATATTGATAAAACCGGAGTATTTACATCAGATAAAAATGCACTAAATCAAAAGATATTTTCTTATTTTGCTTCCGGTCAGACCAAGCTTTATGATACATTAATTTATGCTGTTCAGGATGTATCCGGTATACCCGGAGCAAAATGTGTGTTAGCATTTACTGACGGTGATGATGTAGGAAGCTATAATAGTGTGTATGATGTAATAAATGTAGTATCAGCATATAAGATACCTGTATATATAGTTAGAATTGGTGATTCTTATAGTGCAAATGATTCCGATCTTATAAGTATCACTAATGCGTCAGGTGGAGAATTCAAATACTTCTCATCATTTGGAATGGACATGGGTAATTTATAGTAATATTTATAAGGGTATGAAACAATACTATGAGGTTGAATATGAATTGCCTGATTCAACAAATTATACAGACATGAGAGATATTGAAGTATATGTAAAGAATGGAGATATAGGTGGAAGTTCCACAATGGAAACCAACTCAGGAAATGATTATTTCAGCAATCTTTTGGGTAGTTTCCTAAGAAGTTATATTGTAGATATGAACAATCATAACTACAGCCAAATGGCAGATAAAGTAGATGAAAACGTTGATCCTTCAGATACTACCTCTATAAAATATCAAATGTCCCTACAGGTAACCAATGGCTTTGCCAATGTAGTAAGTGAAAGCCTTATGTCATACAGTGTCAGCTCAATTACTGTGGTTGATGAAAATACGATAAAGCTTGCCACAAATGAAGACTATGATGTTATACTTGATAGAAAATACAGTTCATTTACCGGAGATAAGCTAAATCAAGTAAATAATTTATTGTATAGAAATTCTTGGAATGTAGGTGCTGACAGCCAGATTCGTATATGGGAGAGAGTAAATCAAAAACCTGAATACATTTTAAAGAAAGGCAGTGATGGAGTTTGGAGGTTCTCACAGTACTCTGTGGATCCCGGCACTAATGCTACTATTTCAATATATGACGCCATGATAGCTTACTAATATTAAAGACTGATGTACTGAATATTCAGTGCATCAGCCTTTTTTATTAATCAGTGATATTATAATATTTAATGCAGACAAAGTCACAATAAATACTCCAAATTCTCTTATAAAAACCACTGTCTGCAATCAAATTCAAATAATAGTATATTGGATTCAATCTCGGTATAAATTCAATTCCAAATATTCTCACATCAAATAATATAGGTGAAAAAAATCATAAAAAAACAAAAATAAAAAGGTACTAACATTGCTTCCAAAAATTTCTATGCTGCAAAAATTTCTTTAATATATCTACAAGTAGTATAAAAGATACCAAAAGCATTAAAATCGCTGATATCTCGTTAACTATATCACCTGCCTGATTTGTAATAAATAAAGTAAGCAACATAATCAAAGTTAGGTTTATTGAAATACCCGCACTATATGCAGGAGCTACAACTCTTTTTAATTTTAAGTCCATCATTGAGAAAAGCCCTCTTCTCTCATCTGATAAAAAATATATATTTGCTATCACTACTCCAACAAATAGCCATATACACATAAATCCTCTTATAGGATAAGTTATATAATCCAGCTTATCATAGGGACTCTCTCCATCTATTCCTTCAAACTTTATAAATTCTCCGTCTGTACTCACATCTTCCAGATACTTATCCAGTGCATCTGTATCATCTATATTTATCGTATCCATATATTTTATATACTCTGAATGTGCAATATATGAATATAGTACTGAATACAATTTTTCTCTTGCAATATTCTTTACTGTACTATTCTCTGTCTGAATTATTCTTATACTATCTGCATCTATATTTTCTAAAGAATCAGGAAGTATCCAAACAGCATCAAGCTCTCCTTTAATAAGCTCTGCCTTTGCTTCTTTTTCATCTTTATACTCAGTAAAATCAACTACACTCTTTTGACTTAGCAAATTCTCTACCGCAATTTCTGCCTCACTGCCATCTTTTACCACAATTCCTATATCCAGCAGCCCCTTTTTTTGAGTAGCTACTGTCATTAATCCCAATACCAACAATGGAAGTGATATGATCATTGTAATAAATTCAATTCTTCTAATCAGTCTCTTGTTTAATGCTATATACCAACTTAAAAATAAATGGATATTATTTTTTATTTCGTAAAACATATCCACCTCCAATAAACATAATTGTATATATAATTAAAACTGTAATTGCCATAATATTAATATTATAGTCCATTCCACTAATTAACAGCTTCATTCCTGCACCTGAAGGCAAGAATATTGCAACTTTTTGTATTAAATCAGGAAAAACACTCAGTGGATATATGCATCCTCCTATATATCCAAGAGATATACCAAGCAGTATTTCTATCAACACCGCTACAACTCTTTGATCTATAAGTTCATATATAAATATATGCATTGAAGCAAACATAATTGAAACTATAAGTATTCCTGATACGAACTCAAAAGAATCTATAGATAACAGGCTTTTCTCTAAAAGAAAACTTTTTACAATTATAAAGCCTCCTATTAAAATCAGCATTGATATCATAACATATATAGTAGATATTATAAGTTCACAAATTATAGAGGACATATATGAAAGACCTTTTGATTTCAACACTCTAAGCATGCTTACCTTATCTCCTGATAAAAGCCCGCTAAGACCAACACCTGAGAGCATTATAAAAAGTGTTATTATTCCACATACATATCCGTCTATTGCTGATATATTCCCCATTACACTTATATTTTCCACATCATAGATTTTTCCTCTTGCCAAAACATTCTTTATGAGCCACATATTAAGCTCAGTATTTGCACTAACTCTATCATATACAGGATGATCTACCAGATATTCATCAGCTGCATATATTACTCTTTCAGAGTCTATTATAAGTACAGAAAAAATAGATGCAAGTTCCTTTGACAGCTCACTCATCAATCCTCCATTTGAACTGACATACACTATTGGGCGGTTTTCACCATTCTCCAATCCATCTATAAAATCTCGATCGATTTTAAAATATCCTATTATCTGTCCCTCTCTTAATGCCTTTTTTGCCTCCGAATCATCCATGCTTTCAAACTTAATAGAAACTCTTGAGCTGTCCATATTATTTAACATTTCAACTCCAAGTTTCATATATTTATTGTCTATATTTCCAACTATTCCAACACCGATCTTTCTCTCATCCTGCTCTTGCATTCCGACTCTCAATGCAAAAATGGCACAGATACCAATCATCATTATGAAATTAAAGAGTACTACCATAGGAAGTACTCTCAATAATCTCTTTATTTGAACTATCAGATAAGCTCTAAACATTTAATCACCCATCATCTTGGCAAGTTTTTTTATATCACCATCAAAATTATATTCTAACAGTATTCCGTCTTTCAGGATATATTGTCTGTCACATAATTTAAGTTCCCCTTCATCATGTGTTACCAGAATCACTATACCACCATCTGAAACAAACTCTCTAATATAACTATAGATAACATCCTTTGCTACTATATCAAGAGCTGCACTTGGCTCATCCATAAGCAGTATTTGAATGGCGTGATACCGCACAGGCTATGGCAAGTCTTTTTTTCATTCCTTCACTAAGCTCACTTACTCTTTTATTTAAAAAATTTGTAACTCCAAGCTTTTTAACCATATCCATATCAAGATATTTTCTGCCATGCCATAATTTTAGATTATCATAACAAGACAACTCTTCTATAAGCGGATTTTTCTGAGGAATAATTCCTACTAAAAATCTTCTCCTCTTTGCATCACTTAAAAGATCAAAACCTTCACAAATAAAGCTGCCTTCATCAGCACTTATTATACCTGCCAATATAGAGAGAAGGGTAGTCTTTCCACTACCATTCCCTCCAAGTATTCCTATACAGCTTGAAAATGGAATTGTAAGATCTATACCTCTTAATATCTCTTTTCTTCCATATTTCTTTTTTATGCCGACTATATCTATTTTTCTTTCGATAGAATCAACGCTCATACTGCACCGGCTATTATTAATATCCAAATGAACTCTCTATCATTTCTACATATTCAGAAGGTAGATCACTCTTCTTTAATTTCTTTATTAAATTATCTATATCAGCATCATCAATATAGTCTGAAATATCAGAGTAATTATCTGCACTTAATTTCTTTCCACTTAGCTCCTTAGGTGCTTTTCCTTTTGACACTGTTTCATCCACAGTTAACCTTACAAGACTCTTTCCGCCACTCTTTACATCAAACACAACTGAGACCTTCTTTTCATTTCCATTTGCTTTCACACCTAGGCTGTATCCACCAATACCATAGTATCCTCCCATTGAGAAGTCTACATCCATATCTATTTCACCTTTTGAAAGCTTTTTAAAATCAAGCTTCTTAACATCAAAATTTATAGATTCTCCATCGGCTTCCAGCACAAATTTACCACTTACAGATGAACCTTTTACTTTTCCTTCTCCGCTGAACTTTACACTATCTCCTCCATAGCCTGCTTCAAATTCAACTCCAAGATCCGATCCCTTTACAGGTGCCATGTAACTAATCACTGTCTCGTCATCAACAACAAGTTCTTTTCCTATTACCTTATTTCCTGAGCCAAGCCATATGCTGTATTCCATATCATTAAATGAATCATACTCTGAATATTCAATAGCATCTTCAACATTACTTATAAACGTATCATAGGCATCTTCACCTGAGCTTGAATATCCTAAGTTGTCACTTATAGAATCTCCACAGTCTATTATAATTTTCTTTAAATCATTATCATCCAGCATTTGATTCAAAATTTCACTCTTTATCTCTGCCAAATCATCGCCTGATATATATGCTGTAAGCTTAGTTGCTTTTACCTTAACTCCCTCAGCACTTACAGTATCTGAGCTTTTATCTACATCATTTATATTTTTTATAGCTATGTCTATATACTTATCTGTTACCTTCTTTAGTTGCTTTGAGTCCGGTATAGCCTCAACCATTACTTTTTGCATTCCCATAGACTCAAACAAATTATAGCTGGAGTAATATCCAAGTTCACTTTCCAGTGACTGTGTATCCAATGTCAATACATCATCTGAAATATCCGGAATCTTAAACTGCACTTCTTCACTATCCATATATAAATTTGCAGCCAAAATATCCTTCTTATTCAGCATAAGATTAAGATCCATATTTGCGGCATCCGAACTAATATTTCCCTATATTTGATTGATAGACTATCAAGCCAATCTAAATCATCATCCATATAGTATGGAAGGAACATCCCCAACATGTCCTTACCTTCTTGAGTAACTTCCAAGCTGATATTTCCATCTGAAGTATATCCGTCTCCAAAGCTTTGATATCTCTTCTTTACAGTGTCTATATTATTTCCCACAAATGATACTACAGACTCTGATTCCTTTTTCAATGCATTTCTAAACTGGTCTTTTGGAGACATAAGCATATTTCTTACTGTATTAACTCCGGCAAATGCTACTCCAACTAAAACTACTGCAGCTACAACACCCAATACTGCTTTAGGTACTATATTTTTCTTTTTAGGTACCTCATCATAAGATGAAAAAACATTATCTCCATTAGGATTATAATCTGGATTTTTTTCACCACAATTTGCACAAAACATCTCCTTTGGCCCTATTGGTGCATTACATTTTTTACAATTCACAATTTGTCCTCCCATTTTATAAAATTTGTAAAAACATCTTTGAATTTATTTTACTATAAATCCTATATTTTTGCACTAATAATTATTAATTTCTATATATAAAATCTCCCTGAATAGATAAACAAATCTAATCAGGGAGTAAGTAAGTACTATTCCGTTTTAAAATCCGAATCCGGATGATATTGCTTTTGCATCTGCATCTGACCATTTATTTATCAAATCGGATTGCATAGCTTTTTTTCTGACCTCCGGTACTGAGTGGAATCCATGTTCAACTATCATTCCGGGTACTCCTGCTACATTGGCACCTCTTAGTACTCCATAGTAGTCACCATTCTCTCCAAGTCTATAGTAAACACTGCCATTTATTGTAGTACTGTCATTTTTTGCAACTGTCCACTCACCAATAGATCCTTTTTTTACAGTGTCAAAATCTTTACTCTTTGCTAAGCCCTCATTGAAGTTTACATTTGAGAGATTTGCTCCAATATTATTTGCCATATTTATACATAGTTCATTCTCTTTTGCAAGGGAATTAAGTATTATCAAAGGTTTATTGATAGAAAGTGGTTGTGAATCTGTAGGATAACCATTAGCATGTGAATTATTTGAGTTTGTATGCAATGATATAAACAAATCCGCTCCTATTCTTCCGGCCATGTCTCCTCTTAGAGAAATATGACCTCCGTCTAGATTTTTATCTGTAAATCCATCAATGGTAATACTCTCTGTTGTCCTTGTCAACACTGAACTGATGCCATAGTTTTTCTTTAAAGTATCTTTTAAAGAAAGTCCCAACTTCAGCACTGTCATAGACTCTGAGTAACCATATCCATCCTCTCCATCTACTGAATTCTTCGTCTGAAAATGTCCCGGATCAATACATATCAGTACATTGCTTGCATATATTGACTTTCCTTTCAATACCTTACCATTTTTTAGGTAAGCATCTACTCTATACTCATATCTAACATATCCGCTTACACTTATCTTATCTGTATATGATAAATTACTCGTCTTTACATCTCTAGCTGATATACTTTTTATCTCTTTGAAGTCTTTTGAAGATTTATCCCTTTTTAGAATACTATATCTGCTCACTTCATTTACACCAGTATTTGAAAAATATAAATTTATCTCATTCTTTGATTTTCTATCAAAATCCAGGTTGTCAATAGCTGTTTTTACATTTGCTTCCAGTGCATAAGTGTTCTTTGGTAATATCAATATGACGAATGCAAAAACAAACAAAGCCAATATTATCTTTTTACTCATAATCAAACATCGGTACAACTGCACCATTGTATTTATCTTCTATAAATTTCTTAACAGTATCACTTTCAAGTGCCTTTATAAGGGCAAGCGTAGCATCTGATTTCTCATCACCTTCTCTTACAGCTATAATATTTGCATATGTTGTAGCTGCAAGCGACTTTGAATCCTCTATTGCAAGTGCATCACTTACCTTAAGTCCTGCATCTATTGCATAGTTTCCATTTACAACTGCCACATCAACATCCTGAAGTGTTCTTGCTACCTGTGCAGCTTCAATTTCTTGAATATCAAGGTTCTTTGGGTTCTCAACGATATCCTGCTTTGTAGCATTGATTCCGACACCTTCTTTTAACTTAATAAGTCCGTTATCCTCAAGTAAAAGTAATGCTCTTGCCTCATTTGTAGCATCATTTGGTACTGAAATCTTTGCACCGTCTGCTAATGCATCAAGTGAAGCTGTCTTACCTGCATAGATACCAAATGGCTCATAGTGAATTGCTCCTGCTGAAACAAGTGTTGTATTATGCTCTTTATTAAAATTCTCAAGGTATGGATAGTGTTGAAAGTAGTTTGCATCCAATTCTTTTGAATCCAGTGCCACATTTGGCTGAATATAGTCATTATACTCAACTATCTTTAAATCATATCCTTCTTCATTCAATGCAGGTCTTGCTGCCTCTAAAATCTCTGCATGTGGTGCAGGTGTTGCACCAACAACAATTGTCTTTAAATCCTTGCTTGCACCCTCACTCTTTGACTCTGCTGCACTCTCATTTGAACTTGTATTTGTATCTGCCGCTTTTTTTCCACATCCTGCCAATGCAAGAAGTGATACTAAACCTAATGTTAATAAAATTCTTTTTTTCATTTATTTTTCCTCCTTTATTTTCATATACAATGTATAGACTATAAAATATATTCTGTCAATCATTTAGACTTCTTATGTTTATAGTCTTTTCTTATAACTAGTTAACCATATACTATCTGATTCTCTTATCAGAACGTTTTGATCCCCTCATAAATATCTCTTGTATTATCTGTACCAACAGTACCAATATAGCTACTGTTATAAACATTATATCTGTCTGATATCTGTAGTATCCATAATTTATCGCAATAGTTCCAAGTCCACCACCACCTGTAAATCCTGCCATTGCAGAATATCCAAGTATTGTAGTAACTGATATTGCTGCACCCACCAAAAGTGAAGGCTTAGACTCAGGTAAAAGCACTTTGAATATTATTTGGAAATTGCTGGCTCCCATTGACTTTGCCGCCTCTATAACTCCGGCATCCACTTCTTTTAATGAAGACTCCACCATTCTTGCAATATAGGGTGCTGCTGCAATTACAAGTGGAGGTATAACTGCTATAGGTCCTATAGATGTTCCCACCAAAAGTCTTGTAAGAGGTATAACCATAATAAGCAAAATCATAAAAGGTACAGATCTTATAAGATTTATGATCATTCCCAAAACACCGTTAATCTTTGGCATAGGCTTTATACCTGTATTATCTGTAACCACCAAAATAACCCCCAGCGGTATACCTATAAGATATGAGAAGAATGAGGATGCAATGGTCATCAATAAAGTCTCTTGCAAACCTTTTATAATCATTGAAACCATATTATTCTATATCCTCCTTTACTTCATCAAATGATATATCATGATAAACCATGCCTATGCTATCCAAATATCTCTTTGCCTTTAATGCCTCTTCTTCACCTGATATCTGTACTATCATATGACCGACCGCTGAACCTCCGATATCCTTGGTCTGTGCATAAAGTATATTTACCGGAATACCGCATGAAAGTATCATATTTGAGAGTACAGGTTCAAATGAACTTCTTCCATCAAACTCTATTCTAAGTTTTGCCCCTGATACTATCTCCTTACTTTGCAATACATCACCAAGTATCAGCTTTTTGCCTATATCCGACTGTGGATTAGCAAAAATATCTTCCACTTTTCCCATCTCAGCTATCTTGCTGTTTTCAATTATAGCAACTCTATCACATATGCTCTCTATTACCTTCATTTCATGAGTTATTACTATTACAGTAATTCCCATTTTTTTGTTTATATCCTTTATTAGATCCAGAATCTGCTTTGTAGTCTTTGGATCGAGTGCTGATGTTGCCTCATCACATAATAATAGCTTAGGATTTGTAGCAATAGCTCTGGCAATAGCCACTCTCTGCTTTTGCCCTCCTGAAAGCTGTGAAGGATATGCCTTTTCTCTATCTGAGAGTCCTACAAGTTTTAACAGCTCCCTTGCCCTGGCTCTGGCATTTGCCTTTAAAACTCCTCTCATTCGTTTAAACAACTTCCCTGATCCTACATTTTGTGTTTCACTTATCTCTAAGGGAAAACATACATTATCCAATATATTTCTCTGTGACAGTAGATTAAACTGTTGGAAAATCATTCCCATATCTCTTCTGACATTCCTTATCTGTACAGAATTCATGTCCTTTAGTCCTTTTCCTTCAAAGAATACATCTCCCTCTGTAGGAACCTCAAGATAGTTGATACATCTTACCAAAGTAGACTTTCCGGCACCTGAGAGACCTATTATTCCAAAGATCTCACCTCTTTTTATATCAAGATTGATATTATCTAAGGCTCTCACATCTCCATTTTTGGTATGAAACACCTTTCCCATAGCTTTTAAGCTTACAATAGAATCCATACTTCCCCCTTACTCACACAGCTCCACTATCGCCTGTGCAAATATTTTTGCTGCAGCTACAAGCTCATCTATTACTACGAACTCATCTGCACCATGCATCTTTGTATCTGTTCCCGGGAAAACTGCTCCAAATGCTACACCATTTTCAATATCATGTACATAGGTTCCTCCACCCATTGCAAGGCACTCCCCCTTAAGTCCTGTATAATCCTCATAAATTGAGAGTAATGTCTTTACAAAAGGAGAATTTCCATCTACTTCATGTGGCTTTACCACTGTATCTTCCAAAAATTCTATATCAATACCTTTGAATTTTTCACTTACAGTTTTTAATATCTTTTCTCCATCACCACTTACCGGTATTCTACAGTCAAAGAAACCATGCATAATATTGTTTTTAGATTCAATATTGAGAATGCAAGCGTAAGTGCTCCACTTCTCTCGTCTTCTACTGCAATACCCAGATTTTCTCCACTTGTATCACCATGTGGCATAAGCTTATACAGCTTCTTTATAGTTTCTATTTTCTTTGAAGGTGAGAATTCAAGTCTGCAAAGCAATTCCAATAACCCTGTAATAGCATTGTTTCCACTATCAGGTGTAGATGCATGTGCATTGGCACCCAAAGCTGTAATTTCAAATACCGGCACCAAATCAAAACTGAATTTTATACCGGTTTCCTCAGCAACCGCTTTAGCTTTTTCTTCTACTTCATCTATATCAAATCCCTCTATAACAGCTTTTGCTTTTGGCGGTACTACATTTACCTTTGTACCCGCTTCAATACTTACAAGTCTTTTATCTCCACCGTCCTCAAGTGCAGCTGAGAACTCTCCCTGAAGACGGCCTTTTTCGATATTCACTACCGGGAATTCTCCATCCGGTGAGAAAGTCATAGGAGCTTCCTGCTCCTTTTTATAATAATACTGTATACAGCTACTACCACATTCCTCATCTGTGCCTAAAACAAGTCTTGTATTCTTCTTTACCGGTATACCTAAATCTCTTACTGCACGAAGTGCAAAAAGTGCGGCAACTGCCGGTCCCTTATCATCTGACGTTCCCCTTCCATAGATTTTTCCGTCTATTTCCTTAGGTTCAAAAGGAGCTGTAACGCTCCATCCCTCACCCTCAGGTACTACATCCAAATGTGCCAATATATCTAAGCCTTTTTCCCTGTCATTTAAATCTACAGCACCTACATAATTGTCATAATTTGTGATTTCAAAGCCATATTTTTCTGCTAGATTAAGTGCAAGTGTCAATGCTCTTTTTGGACCTTCTCCAAAAGGAGCTCCCTCCACATACTCACTTCTTTGGCTGTTTATAGAGCATAATCTTATGATATCTTCTACCATCTCGTCTCTATGATCATCTATATATTTTTCTATTTCTTCTCTGTATTTTCTCATACTATTCCTTTCTTAGTTCTTTCCAAATTCATTAAGAACCAGTCCCTCATTTCTTTCCTCAACCATTCTCACACTCCAAGGATGTGTAAAAATAAGAAGTGGGCGATCCTTAAGATCCTTGATCTTTTTCATATCACTTGTTCCCTGTATTTTATCTATATCTACAGTAGATGTTTCATCTATCCATCTGATATGCTCATAAGGCAGCTTATCAAGCTTCACATCCACATTATATTCATTCTTAAGTCGATAAAGCAATACTTCAAACTGAAGCACACCAACCACTCCTACTATTATCTCTTCCATTCCGGTATTATACTCCTGGAAAATCTGGATTGCACCTTCCTGAGCTATCTGATACACACCTTTTAGGAATTGTTTTCTCTTCATTGTGTCTACCTGACGTACTCTGGCAAAATGTTCAGGTGCAAATGTAGGAATACCCTCAAATTCAACATTGTTTACAGTAGAAAGTGTATCACCTATACCAAATATACCCGGATCAAATACTCCAATAATATCTCCGGCATACGCCTTATCAACTATCTTTCTCTCATCAGCCATCATCTGAGTAGACTGATTAAGCTTTATCTTTTTATTTCCCTGTACATGGAAAACATCCATACCTGCATTATACTCACCTGAACAGATTCTCATAAAAGCTATTCTGTCTCTGTGAGCTTTGTTCATATTTGCTTGAATCTTAAATACAAAGGCTGAGAAGAAGTCATCCTTCATAGGATCTACCATTCCTTCATGTGTCTTTCTCTTAATAGGTGACGTGGTCATTTTTAAGAAATGTTCAAGGAATGTTTGTACTCCGAAATTTGTAAGAGCTGATCCAAAAAATACAGGACTTAGCTCTCTACAGATACTCTCTCCATATCAAGATCATCACTTGCACCATCCAAAAGTTCTATATCTCCTCTTAGTATATCAGCATAGTCAAATCCAATATAATCATCCAGCTTACTATCCTCCAGATCAATAACCTGTGTATCAACCTCCTTCATTCCGGCATGATTTGCAGTAAACTTATTTATAAGCTTTGTCTGTCTGTCATATACCCCCTTAAAATTCTTTCCTGATCCAATCGGCCAGTTCACAGGGCAGGTCCTTATGCCAAGTACATTTTCTATCTCATCCAAAAGCTCAAAAGGATCTCTCGCTTCTCTGTCAAGCTTATTTATAAATGTAAATATAGGTATCTTTCTCATTACACATACCTTAAAAAGCTTTATAGTCTGTGCCTCTACACCTTTACCGGCATCTATTACCATGACTGCTGAATCTGCTGCCATAAGAGTTCTGTATGTATCCTCAGAGAAGTCCTGATGTCCCGGTGTATCCAAAATATTAATACAAAATCCCTCATAGTTGAACTGCATTACTGATGAAGTTACAGAGATACCTCTTTCCTTCTCTATCTCCATCCAGTCACTTACCGCATATTTGGCTGTCTTCTTGCCCTTTACACTTCCTGCTAAATTTATAGCACCACCATAGAGCAAAAACTTCTCAGTCAATGTTGTTTTTCCGGCATCCGGGTGTGATATTATGGCAAATGTTCTTCTCTTACTTATCTCTCCAAAGTTCACTAAAAATTCCTCACTATCTCATCAAATATCTTTTCTGCCACTTCCAGTTTTGACAGCTTATCAAGTCTTATCTCATCATCCTTTGTAAATATGGTTACCACATTTGTATCAGTTCCAAAGCCTGCACCCTCGATTTTTACATTATTTGCAACTATCATATCTACATTTTTCTTTACCAGTTTGCTCTTGGAATTTTCTTCCATATTTTCTGTTTCCATAGAAAATCCACAGATAAACTGTTTTTTAGGGTTGTTTTCTTTTCTCTCACCAAGTTCCTTTAAGATATCTTTAGTTCTTGAAAGTTCTATAATAAGATCTCCATCTTTTTTCTTTATCTTCTCATCACAATAGTTTGCAGGTGTATAGTCTGCTACAGCAGCAGCCTTTATTATAATATCCTGTGCATCTGATATATTCATTATCTCTTCATACATATCTTCTGCTGATTTTATATCTATTCTCTTTATAAAATCAGGCACAAGCACATTTGATGGTCCCATTACCAAACTGACCTTAGCACCTCGATACGCAGCCATCTTAGCAATCTCTATGCCCATCTTGCCTGTAGAATTATTGGATATATACCTTACAGGATCTATCGCCTCTCTTGTTGGCCCTGCACTTACGCATACCTTCTTACCTGAGAGATCCTTCTTCTGATATAATGCCTTCTTTATATATTCTAAGAGCATCTCAGGCTCAGGCATCTTACCGGCACCAATATCACCACATGCCAAATGTCCACTTGCAGGCAGAATAATCTCCATGCCATAGGTTCTCAGCTTCATAATATTGTGCTTGACTACCTTGTTTTCAAACATTGTAGTATTCATAGCAGGAGAAACCACCACCGGACATCTCATAGCTAAAGTCGTAGTTGTCAACATATCATCTGCAATACCATTTGACAGTTTGCCTATTACATTGGCACTGGCAGGTGCTATTAAAAACACATCAGCCCATTTACCAAGTTCTATATGATCCACCTTAAACTCAAAGTTTCTGTCAAATGTATCTATATATACTTTTTCTGAGGTCAGAGTTTCAAAAGTCATAGGAGTGATAAACTGACAAGCATTTTTTGTCATAATCACCTTTACATTTGCTCCCTGTTTTTTCAGCATACTCGCAAGGTTTGCAATTTTATATGCCGCAATTCCTCCTGTTACACCAAGTAGTATATTTTTATTTTCCAGCATAAAGCCTCCATAATCATAATTTAATGCTTACAAGATTATACGATATTTTATTATTGCAAGCAAGGATAGAGATTAGTATACTTTATATAAAATATAAAGCTTTAATTTTATAAATCTAAAGTTTAAGTATTGTAAAATTAAAACTATGTATTATTAAAAATGAGAAGAAGGATAATATTATGATATTGGCAATCGATATGGGTAACTCAAATATTGTCATAGTGGAATAGACAATACAAAGATATATTTTCTAGAGAGAATAACCACCTATACCACCAGAACTGAGCTGGAGTACTCTATGTATATCAAAGGTATTTTAGATATATATGGTGTAAATCCTAAGGATATAGAGGGTGCCATACTTTCAAGCGTAGTTCCACCATTAAATGAAACCATAAGACATGCTATCACCAAAATAACCGGACTTGAATGTATGTTGGTGGAATCCGGTATGAAGACCGGGTTGAACATACTTATGGACAATCCTAAAACTGTAGGTTCAGATATGATAGTGGATGCTGTAGCTGCTATGGATGAATATCCTCTACCGCTAGCTATTATAGACATGGGTACGGCTACCACAATCTCAGTAGTAGATAATAAAGGCAATTATATTGGTGGTATAATACATCCGGGACTTCGCATATCTCTAGATACTCTAAGTTCAAAAACAGCTCAACTCCCACAAGTAAACCTAGATATTCCAAAGAAGGTAATAGCTAAAAATACTATTGACAGTATGAGAAGTGGCATACTCTTTGGTCATGCAGGAATGATGGATGGCATTATATATCGCATGGAAGAAGAACTTGGAGAAAAACTTAATGTAGTAGCTACCGGTGGTCTTGCACCATTTGTAACTCCCCTTTGCAAGCATGATATTATAGTAGATGACAGTCTACTATTAAAAGGACTATTAAAACTCTATATAAAGAATCAATAAATACAGCTAAAGCCTTGGTAATCCCAAGGCTTTATAATTATTTCTTATCTTTATTATTATTTCTTAAAAAATCCGGCACATTTATCTTTTCCTGTGATCTAATAACAGATCTAATAGGCTGTCGCTGACCAAACATTGAATTCTCACTCGGATTTGGTTGCCCATTCCTGTATTATTAATTCTGGGAACATTCATACCCTGATTACTCATTCCATTATTATTTATCAGATTAGAATAATTGGGTACACTATAATCATTTGAATAGTTGCCTATACCTCCGGTATAGTCCGTATTATAAATTCCACCATTATTTGTAAAATTGTTCTGTGTCGATTCTACTTGAGCAGGTGTGTTTCTTTCAATATCATTGTTTGAATTGTAAATATATTGGTCTTTTCTCCTCGGAACATTATTGTTTTGATGTTTTGCATTCACATCTCTTATAAGTTCACCCACCGGAGTCTCACTCATTGCTGCAGTAACACCTGTAGCTATAACTGTAATCTTTACAGCATCCGGTTCATTATCATTACATGATGCACCGAATATGATATTAGCCTCTTCACTTACCAACTCACGTACATAATCTGTCGCTTCATAAGCCTCTATAAGGCTGACATCACCTGATACAGATATAAGTACATGAGTTGCATTATTAATGCTTGTCTCAAGAAGTGGTGATGATACAGCAGCTTTAACAGCATCAAGTGCCTTATTATCTCCTGTTCCATATCCTATACCGATATGTGCAAGTCCCTTTCCTGTCATTACTGTTTGAACATCTGCAAAGTCAAGGTTGATGATAGCTGTCTCGCTTATCAAATCTGTAATACCCTGTACGCTTTGCTGTAACACTTCGTCCGCTTTTTTAAGAGCATCAGGCATAGTAGTCTTTCTGTCAACTATCTGGAGTAATTTCTCATTTGGTATTACAATCAGAGTATCAACATACTGCTTTAAATTTTCTATACCTGCAAGAGCATTCTTCATTCTCTGTCTACCCTCAAATGGGAAAGGTTTTGTCACTACTCCTACCGTAAGTATTCCAAGTTCTCTTGAAGCTCTTGCGATAACAGGTGATGCACCTGTTCCGGTTCCACCACCCATTCCACAGGTAACAAACCATATCTGCATTCTTCAGCTTGTTTGTAATGTCTTCTATATTCTCTTCTGCAGCTTTTTCACCTACCTCAGGCTTTGCTCCTGCACCAAGTCCCTTTGTAAGCTTCTCTCCTATCTGTATGATAGTTCCGGCCTTACAATTTACCAAGGCTTGCTTATCGGTATTAACTCCGATAAAATCCACCCCTTCTACATTTTCATCAATCATTCTGTTTACGGCATTATTTCCTGCACCTCCGACTCCAACTACTATAATCTTCGCTGCATTCTCATTTACCGGTTTATTTATTTCTAACACAGATATTTTCCTCCTGTACCCCTACGCTTAAGCAAACTCTCATCTTATAATAAAGGTTTTTTATTTAAATATCAACTCATTTTTCCTTAAAGTGTAATGTAATAATTGTATAAAAACAAAAGCAATACTTTTATCGCTTTCTAAAAAGTATATGTAGTGTCATCCCTTATAGGATTGTAATTATCCAAATATAATATACCAGATAGATCTTTTATTTTACCCCATATATCTTTCAATTCATTTATTTTCCCATTTAATTCACTTGAATCTCCCAGATAAACTTCAATATTGTCCATATATAATGTAATATTATTATCTGAAGAAATTGTAATTCTGTCAACAGTTATTCCATAGCCTACCAAAACTTGTGTTATATCAAGCATCTCATTAAATACATTCTCATTTGATATTGGCAATTTCTCATAAAGAACTATTCTCCCAAAGTCCAAACCATCTATTATCGGAATACCTTCTAAAAGTTTGTTTGAGCTTTCTACAACAATACCGTCTTTATCAAAGTACATATATGAGCTCATATATCTTACGCAGCCCACAATACTTTTTTCATATACTATAATATCTGCACTGTTCAAACCTGTAACATAAATATCTATATCCTGAATAAATGGTATGTTATAGTCTTTTTTTAATTTACTTCTAATAAAATTATAAAGCGTGATCTTCGTAAAATCATTTGGAAAAAGTGTTTTTTCCATTTCTTCATCACTGTATCTGGTATTACCCCCAAAATTTATTTTTGTCAATCTAACAGAATATATAAATACCATTATAAAAAGCAATAGAGAAAAAAACAACATATAACTTTTTCATATCATTAATCCACTTTTATTGTCCTTGCCACATTAAGTACAATACCCATTTCAATCAATAATGCAACTATGGAACTACCTCCATAACTTATAAACGGAAATGATACTCCGGTATTTGGCAGTACTCCTGTAACAACTGCTATATTCATTATTACCTGTAGTGATATATGTATGATTACTCCTATAACAAGATAGCGTCCTTCGGAACTTCTCACTTCAGAAACTATTTTCATCATCCTAATTATTATAAAAGTAAACAATGATAATAGAATTAAAGCTCCAAAAAGTCCCAATTCTTCTACTATAATAGCAAAAATCATATCATTTTGTGACTCAGGTAAAAAAAATTTTTGTAAGCCCTGACCAAGTCCCTTCCCAAATAGTCCACCTGAACCGATAGAATAAAAGCCTTGTACTACTTGATATCCGCCATCTCTACTATACTTTTCTGGTTCAATCCAAACAAGCAATCTCTGAAAACGATAACCTCTAAATCCAATTCCATATATTAATTTAATAAACTTTTTTGTAAACAACATCAAGCCTAACATACTTGCTACACCTATTGCGTGCCATTTTTTCATTGATGTTCCCAAAAAGCTCATGCAAAAAGCTATCATGAAAATAATTATAGCAGTACTTAGATTCTCTATCACTACTAATATTGTAGGAAAAAACGCATATAGAAATAGTATAAACAATTTAAAGTTTGCAACCTTTTTATCATTTGAGTAGAGATCTTTCTTATACTTTACTATCAGGTAGGAGAATAAAATAATTATCGCTATTTTAGCAAATTCTGATGGCTGAACATTTACACCGCGAAAATTAAGCCATCTTTTTGAGCCCTTTGTAACCCTTCCAAGTACCAGCACCAATCCAACAAAAAATACAGAAGCTCCATAAATAACATATGAAAGCTTTATGAGGTATACATATCCCTTTGGTATATATGCTATTATCAACATAAGAACTATACCAATCATAGAGTATATAAACTGTTTTCTTACAAAATAGGCGGCATCTTTAAAAGTCTTATCTGCATAGTGGAAACTTGCAGAATATATCATTATCAGACCAAAAACAATCAAAAAGAAAATAGCAAATACAAGGCTATAATCATGATATACTTTTTTCTTCTGTTTACTTTCCTTATTTGGCTTATTGTATTTATTCTTTTTATTCGGTCTTTCTACTTTTATATTTTCCTTTTTTACTTTTTTAATCAGCTCTCTATTTGTAGATTTTTTGTTTTTTTTATCATCAGACATATTATCCTAATTCCCTAACACAGACCTTAAATACTCTTCCTCGTTCCTCATAATTTTTGAACATACCCCAACTGGCACAGGCAGGTGAAAGCAGTACATATTCTTCAGGTTTTGCTAATATTGCACAGTGATTTACTGCTTCTTCCATACTGTCAACTATCTCTATATCATAAAAGCCATGCCTATTAGCACATTCTGCTATCTTCTCTGCTGTAGCTCCCATTAGAATAAGTTTCTTTACTTTATTACCAAAGCTCTCTATCCATTCATCATATTCAGAACCCTTGTCATATCCTCCGGCTATAACATATGTATTTGCAGGCATTGCCCGTACAGCCTGTATTGCTGCATCCGGATTTGTACCTTTGGAGTCATTATAATATTTTACTCCATTTACTTCTTTCACAAATTCTATTCTATGTTCTACAGCCTGAAAATCGTAACATGTTTTTACAATAATATCCATAGGAACACCATATGAATATGCTATAGCCACAGCAGCCATTACATTTTCATGATTATGTCGTCCTAGAATATTAAGCTTCTTTGTATCTAATATTTCAAAAACTATTCCTTTATCAGCCATCTTTATATAGTCATTATCTAAATAAAAGCCTTTATCAAGCCTTCTCTTACTTGAAAAGAATACAACCTTAGCCTTTACTTCATTTGCAAACTTTCTTAAAGCAGTATCCTCATAATTCAATACACAAAAATCATTTTCATTCTGATTTCTACTTATATCTTCTTTTACTTTTATATAGTTTTCCATTGTATGATGTCTGTTTAAATGATCCGGAGTTATATTAAGTATTGCCGATATCTTCGGTCTGAAATCAATAATTGTTTCAAGCTGAAATGATGATGTTTCAAGTACAGTAACCGAAGAATCATCTGTTTTATCAGCTATATCCGTATATGGTATACCTATATTTCCTACTGTGAAACTGCTATTTGCAAAGCTTGACATTATCTCACCTACAAGTGATGTTGTGGTAGTCTTACCATTTGTACCGGTAATTGCAATCAAATCCCCCTTAGAGTATTTATATCCAAGTTCTATCTCACTCCATATCGGTATGTTATTAGATTTTAAAGTCTTTACAAATTCCACTTCCAAATCAATTCCCGGACTTATAACAAAGTATGATATATCTTCTAGAACATCCCTTTTCAAATCACCAAGAACAATTTTTATCTTATTGTGACAGCTCTTTTCAAATTTATTCAATATTTCTTCTTTGCTAAGCTCTTTATTGCTGTCAAAAAGCATTATCTCTTCATTATTTTTCAAAAGCAAGTTGGCTGCGGATATTCCGCTCTTGCCTAAGCCTGCAACTCCAATCATATTGCCTCCTACATAAACAGATAAACTAAATACCAAGTATTACAGTAATTATGCTAAACACTGTTACAGTCTTTGTTTCAGACCAGCCACAAAGTTCAAAATGATGATGTATAGGTGCCATTTTGAAAAACCTTTTACCCTTGGTTGCCTTAAAATATCCTACCTGTATTATAACTGATATTACCTCTATCATATATATAAAGCCAACTATCGCAATAAAAACAGGTATTTGACACATAAGAGCATATGATGCCACAAATCCTCCCAATGCCAACGATCCCGTATCTCCCATAAATACCTTTGCAGGATAAGCATTAAATATCAAAAATCCCATAAGACTGCCTATAACTGCACCGGTTATCGGAGTTACACTAAATCCTCCCTTCAGTCCTATAAGCATAAAAAATATTGCTACAATAATAGTAACTGAAGAGCATAAACCATCCAGTCCGTCAGTAAAATTAACTCCATTATCTGTACCAAGTATTACAAATAATGCAAAAGGTATCCATATTATACCCAGCTTTAATATTATACCGCTATCAAATGAACCTGTGAACGGGATTAAAATACCATAATCAAAACCGTATATTTTATAAAGATATATTATAAAAATAACACTTACTACAAGTTGAAGTATAAATTTTTGTGATGACTTCAGACCTTCAGACTGCTTTTTCTTTATCTTCAGCATATCATCTAAAAGCCCTATTATACCATATGATACTGTAAATAAAAATACTACTACTACATCTCTATACCTTGGTATTAGAAAAGCACTTCCAGCCAGTATACCTATAATGAAGGTTATACCTCCCATAGTAGGAGTACCTGTTTTTTTCAAATGGTCCTTCGGCCCATCATCTCTTACCATCTGTCCAAACTTAAATCTATGTAAAATCGGTATAAAAAAAGGACAAACTACGGTTGTAACAAAAAATCCTATCAATAATGCTATCAATGTATCTTTTAACATAATATCTCCAAATATTTTATTCTTGTGTCTCCCCTGCAGGTGCTCCCGGCAAGTCGTTTTCTCCATCATTTGGTATTACTTCCTCTCTGGAGTATACCTTCGTTTCAGCTTCAGTTTGAGTAGAACTGTCGGTAATACCCTCTGCTGAAGGGAATGAGCTAACATCTATACCCTCATCCACATTAGAATATATATTCATATATGGCAATACCTCTGTCATAATTTTTGAAAATAGAGAACTTGCATATGCTGATCTTGCCTGGTCTGCTACATGTGGAGTATCCACAAGCACATAGCATACCACCTCGGGACTCTGTGCAGGTACACTTCCTATAAATGAAACAAGATAGTTTCCATTACCTCTTGGGTATTTTTCTGCAGTTCCGGTCTTTCCACCTACATCATATCCTGCAACTGCAGCAGCACCACCTGTACCCTCTGCTACAGTTCTTCTAAGTGCTTCATTTATAAATATTGTGGTATGTGCGGATACAGTCTCTCTTACAAGCTCAGGGTCTATATTTTTTATTACTGCACCCTTAGAGTTCAAAATCTGTTTAGCCACATGAGGTTTATAGTATGAACCTCCATTTACAACAGATGAATATGCCGCTGCAACTTGTATCATTGTAGTATTATAATTCTGTCCAAATGAATTGGTAGCCAAATCTGTTGCACCTGCATTTCGGCTGTATGTACCAAGCTACTTGTATCAGCTTCTCCCGGTAAATCTATATCTGTCTTTAGTCCAAATCCAAACACTTTTTGATATTCATAAAATTTCTTACCACCCTCTGCTCTGGAAATTTCCATCATAGCCACATTGCATGACTCCATAAGTGCCTCTGTAACATTAATATCACCATGTCCATTCCTGTTTGCACATCTTATCTTCCAGCCACCTATTTCCTCGAATCCTCTACAGTTATAGCTTTCATTTCCATTTATTGCGCCCTCTTCCATAGCAGATGCCACTGTAAATACCTTTGACGGTGAACCAGGTTCATATGTATCACTGACTGTGTAATTTCTCCATATATTATTAAGTGCCTCCCCTTTTGCCTTATCATCCATAGCATCCTGTTGTTCTTGAGAGTAATAAGGATTTAAATCTCTTGGATTGTTTAAGTCAAAAGTTCTGCTTGTAGCCATTGCCAGTATCTCTCCATTATTAGGATTCATAACTATGGCAGCAGTCATATTTGAGCCTGTTGAGTTTTGCCATTCATTGATATATTTCTCTACAATCTTTTGAATATTTAAATCTATTGTAGAAACCACCATATTGCCATCAATAGGATCTTTAAAGATTCTTTCAAGAGATGACCTGTCGTTTAGGTATCCATATTCTCTACCTGATATTCCTGTCAATGTATCATTATAATACTGCTCTATCCCTGCATATCCCTTCGAACTTTCATCTCCGGAAAACCCTATAACATTGCATGCTGTAGAACCATAAGGATACATTCTTTTGTACTTTGCTTCAAACCATACTCCTTTTATCTCTTTAGGTTCTTTCGCCTCTTTTTGTGTTTTTCTAAACTCTTCTACTTTTTCTTCAAATTGAATCTTTTGCTCATATGAAATATTTTTTGCATATACTACATAATAATTATCAGATTTTTCTGCAATAACATTTCTAAGTTCATCTGTACTATATCCAAAAAATTCACTAAGCAAATTAACTGTAGCTTCCAAATACTTATCCTGATTTGAATTTATTTGTTTTGCATCCAAAATCAAATCATAAACTTTTTCACTTGTAGCAATATATGTTCCATTTCTATCCAGAATATCCCCTCTTTTATAGGGTATTTCTTTGGATTCATATTTAAACTGTGAAAGTATCTTTTTATTATATTCAACTGCATTGTTTTTTTGTAACATAAGGATTTTAAAAAACAATGCAGCGAAGGCTATCCCTATTAACACCAGGATAATTGTAAGCCTCCCCTGCAAAACATCCGTAGGTATTGAAATATTTCCGTCCCCACCTTTTTTATTGGTCCCCTTTTTATTTGGGGATGTCTTCAAATTGTCTGACATATTCACTTTCCGTTTTCTCGTATGTTATAACTTGACTCTTCTTTGCATAAATCATACCCAACCTATTTGTAGCCACATCATATATGTGATCCAAATCAACATATAATGCAATATCAGCCTCAGCAGCATCATTTTCATTTTTCAGATTCTCAAGCTCTGACTCCTTTATCTGCGTCTGCCTAATAGTAGAAGTCAACTTGGATTGTATTGAAATATAATTTACACATAATACAAGTACTACCAACATAGCTACTGACATCGTCATCAAATGAGAAAAGCTCATAGAAGTAGTATTTTCTTGCCTTTTCCTTATTGATTTCTTTTTCTTTGAAAATTCATTACCATCCGTTTCTCTTTGTGGAATTTGTGTCTCCACTTTTCTTACAGCATTACCTTCAATATAATATTCTGTCCCTACTCCGGTCTTTCTCTTAATTCCTTGCTTTTTCTTATTAACTTCTTTCATTTAGACTCCCTTTTCAAATACCCTAAGTTTAGCACTCTTTGATCTGGAATTTTCTTCCAACTCATTCTCTCCGGGCAATATAGCCTTCCTCGTAATCACTCTTCCCTTTGATTTGTTTCCACAAACACAGACAGGAAATTTCTTTGGACAGACACATGGTGATTCCGCTTTTTTGAATGCCTGCTTCACTATTCTATCCTCAAGTGAATGGAATGTGATAATAGACAGCCTACCACCCGGTTTCAACAAATCAATCATTACATTTATAGATTCGGTAAGCACTTCAAGCTCTTTATTTAATTCAATTCTTATAGCCTGAAATGTCCTTTTTGCCGGATGACCACCTGTAATCTGTATTTTCATAGGAATAGCAGATTTTATAATATCCACCAATTCAAATGTGGTTTCAATTCTTTTTTTATCCCTATATTCTACTATATGCTTTGCAATATTCTTTGCAAATCTGTCCTCTCCATAATCTCTGATAATATGAAAAAGCTCAGTCTCAGAATAGTTATTTACAATATCCGAAGCCTTAAGCTCATTTCTATCATCCATTCTCATATCAAGCGGTGCATCAAATCTGTAGGTAAATCCTCTCTCAGCAGTGTCCAACTGATATGATGATACGCCAAGGTCGATATATATACCATCAACCCGGCTTATGTTTTCTCTCTCTAATATATACTGTATATTGACATAATTATCTCTTATAATAATAACATGTTTACTATAATCAATCAATCTTTGTGTAGCAGCTTTTATGGCATCTGCATCTTGGTCAATACCTATAGCTTGCCATTATCCAGTCTTTTAACCACCTCTAGGGCATGTCCGCCACCGCCTAAAGTACAGTCTACATAGTATCCGTCAGCTTTTATATTCAAAGATTCTATCACTTCATCCAAAAGCACTGATTTATGGTTAAAAGCCATAACTAAACCTCATCCTTTTAATTTTATGCCGAACCTGTAAAAAACATGAATCAGGCACTATAAGAATATTAGACTACTCGGCTAAAAAAATCAAGTTTTTATATTCTTAAAATTTAAAATCCTAGGGTGAAAAGTTTATTTCCACTATCCCTATATTAAAGTTGCATTTAGTCTTACACATATTTCAACTTTTACAATAGTTGCATTTAGTAGTACACTTTATGTAAGACAGCTACCAGAAAGGTAGGTATTAATATAAAAATCTTTAAATTCTTTTTTTATCACTTAACACTCGAAGATAGACACATTATACTCGCCGGCATAACTAATGGTTCCACTAAAACTGCTATCGCTAAAACTATAGGTAAAAACAAGTCTACTGTTTGTAAGGAAATTAAGTTGCATCGTAAGTTGACTCACAGATGTAGTATGCCTCTTGAATGTAATAACTACAAGAAATGCCCTTTTGGACGCAAATGTATTACTGAATGTATACTTTATTCTCCATTCTACTGCAAGAGGCGTGACCGCTCTCCCGGTGCCTGCAATGGCTGTAGTAATCGGAGGCATTGTCGCTTCGATAAGTATGACTATTCCCCACAAGATGCTTGGTTAGATTATAGATATACACTAGTAGACTCTAGGCAGGGTGTGAATCTAACCGCAATGCAGGCTAAAGATCTAGCCAATACTATAGCTCCTCTACTTAAACAAGGGCTATCTCCATATCAGATACTTGCTTCACATCCTGAACTTGGTATATCTGAGAAAACGCTGTACAACTACATAGAAGGTGATGTGTTTCATGAGATAGCCGGTATAACTGTCCTTGACCTTAGACGACAAGTCTCAAGAAAACCTTCAAAAAAGAAATCAAAGAAATTTAAAAAAAGAGCAGATAATAAATATCTGATTGGACGTACATATAATGATTATAAGATATACATTGATGACAATCCGAATGCTCTTATAACTCAAATGGATACAGTCTATAACGACGAAACCACTGGACCATTTATTCAGACTTTCAAATTTATTCCATCAGGCATCTTATTCGCACTCTATCAAACTGAAAAAACATCCTCTGCTATGAAAGATGGAGTAAATACATTAGAGACTATTCTTGGCAAAGATGTATTTAGAAAATATGTAAATGTTTTACTAACTGATAGAGGTTCTGAATTTTATGCAGCAAAGGATATGGAAACAGATATGGATGGCTCCACACGCACTAGGGTGTTCTATTGTGATCCTATGCAATCAGGGCAGAAAGGTTCTCTTGAAAACAATCACATTCAACTACGCTATATCCTTCCAAAAACAAACAGATTTGAGATCTATTGGTTTAACGGATCAACATTCTCTTAATCTTGTTATAAGCCATATAAATTCTGCACCTGTTGAAAAAAATTTGGTGGCAAGAGTCCTTTAGAGGTGGCATCCTTCATGTACCTATGAGTCTCTATGAAAAGCTGATGACATTTGGTATCAGAGAAATTGAAAAAAAGATAGGATTATTTTAAAACCCTATCTTCTGAAAAAAATAGATAACTCTAATTATAGGTAGCTGTCAGGGTGTCTCATAATGGTATCTTACAAGTGGAAATTAGTCCTACACTCAAAAAAATTCGACTAAAGTCCGCTTACTTGTCATTCAAAAAAATGACTTATATTCACCTAAATAGCTCCATATAACACTTATATTGTAACACTTATTGCATCTTTATAGTAGTATAAATGCTATATTTCTTTGCTTTTGTAACACTAAATGCAACTTACATAATTTTACTTTTTTTAAGTTGAATTAACATTTACACTTCAGCTAAAATTTAAAATGCACTTGAAAATAAACCTTATCTTCAAGTGCATTTCTTTATAGATTCAAAAATCCTACAGTAGACATCAAAAGCATAAATAAAAATAATAGAAACATTCCCATTGCTTTTAAAAAACTATACTTTAGATGTTCTTCATTCTTAAAGTATTTTACCGCATCCAATAAACAACTGATGGAAAACAGTAAAAAAATCAGTGGAAAAAATATTGCATATTTACTTGGTGATAAAAAAGCAAATACAACCATTATAATGATAACAAATGCCAAAATAACATGCAGTATATCCCTGATAAAAAGAAAACCCTGCTTCCTTCTACTTGTCATCTCCCTTACCTAATGTAGCTACCATCACTGCCTTAATAGTATGCATACGGTTTTCAGCCTCATCGAATACTACTGATTTTGCACTTTCAAAGACATCCTCAGTCACCTCATATCCCTTTATAGCTGGCAGACAGTGCATAAATATCGTACTTTCCTTTCCTGTTTTATTCATTAAATCAATATTGACTTGATAAGGTTTCAAAAGCTCAATCCTTTCTTTCGCCTTATCCTCTTCACCCATTGACACCCAAACATCTGTATATATTACATCAGCATCCTTAACAGCATCTATATCTTCACTTATAGTGAGTTTTGCACCGGAAGTTTTCGCATAGCCCTCACATAAATCCACCAGTTCCTTAAGCGGCCAAAGTGTTTTTGGTGCTAATACTGTCATATTTACACCAAGCTTTGTCATTCCAATCATCAGAGAGTTTGCCATATTGTTTCTGCCATCTCCAACATACACAAAATTAAGTCCTTCTACCTTTCCAAAATGCTCCTTCATTGTAAGAAGATCTGCCAAAATCTGAGTTGGATGATATTCATCTGTAAGTCCGTTCCATACCGGCACACCTGCATACTTTGCCAATTCTTCCAATGTGGAATGTTTAAAGCCTCTAAACTCTATTCCATCAAACATCCTTCCAAGTACCCTTGCAGTATCTGCAACACTCTCCTTATGTCCAAGCTGTATATCATCTTTACCAAGATACTCAGGGAATGCTCCCTCATCTCTTGCTCCTACAACAAAGGCACATCTTGTCCTTGTTGAGGGCTTTTCAAATAAAAGAGCTATATTTTTACCCTTTAATCTGTCTCCGGTAATACCTTTTTTCTTATCCGCCTTAAGTTTTGCTGATAAATCCAGTAAATACTCTATCTCTTCTCTTGAAAAATCCTTTAAAGTTAGAAAATGTCTTCCAAATAAATTCATAAATATACCCCTTTCTTGATATTTCAACAGTATATCATATAAATATTAATTTGTCTGCATAAAAATTCAAATCATTTTCTTCTCTGTCTAAAAACTTCATACATAAGTATACTACCTGCCACTGCTGCATTCAAAGACTCAACCTTGCCAAGCATAGGAATTTTCACCTTTTTTTCCACAATATCCAATATTTCCTTTGATATTCCTGCTGCCTCGTTTCCTATTATGAATGCAGTATCTTTTGTATAATCCATACAATCATATTCTATGGCTCCTTCAAGACTGCTTGCATAAATATCTATTTTTTTCGAATAAAGCTTTGCTACAGTTTCTTTTAAGTCTTTCACATATATGAATGGAACTCTAAAAATAGAACCCATAGTAGAACGAATAACCTTGGGATTATATATATCAACAGTAGTTTCATTCATTATAATTCCAGTAATTCCGGCTCCCTCACCGGCTCTGACCAATGTTCCCAAATTGCCCGGATCCTGCAAACTGTCCAATATAAGTAGATTATGTGGATCATCTTTCGTTCTAAAAATATCATCCAGTGTATATTCTTTTCTCTTTGCAACAGCCATTACTCCTTGTGGCGTCTTGGTATCAGATATTGATTCAAATATTCTATCACTTACTGTTTCATATTGAGGGTATATTTCAGATAGTAAGTCCTTATTTTCAGCTTCAAAGTTTTCGCCTACATAAACATCCAATATCTCATCTCTTTGCAGCTCTCTAAACATTCTAATACCCTCAATAATATAGGCATTTTGCTTTTTTCTGGCACTACTTTTTTTTATCAATGCCGCCAAATCTTTTATCTTTTTATTTCCTGATGAAGTAATCATTATCTTCTCCTATATACTTCCACTCAGATATTTATATTTTCCAAATCCTTTAGCCACAATGCTCTGCTGGCATCACTTGGCATTCTAAGATCTCCCCTTGGAGATATTGCTATACTTCCAACTTTCGGACCATCAGGCAATGCAGATCTTTTAAACTGCTGTGCAAAAAATCTTGAATAGAACACATTTAACCATTTAGCTATTGTTTCAGCATCATACTGATCTTTAAATGCCCTTTTTGCCATCATATATATCTTAGAAGGCATAAAGCCAAAACGCAGTGCATTGTATAAAAAGAAATCATGTAACTCATAAGGTCCTACCAAGTCCTCTGTCTTTTGTACTATCTTACCATTCTCCGGCGGTAAAAGTTCAGGTGAAACCGGTGTATCCAAAATATCATACAATATATTCGCTATCCTCTTATCCTCAGTAGTATCTGCATAATAGTTAACCAGATGTCTCACCAATGTTTTTGGAATAGATGCATTGACACCATACATCGACATATGATCACCATTATAGGTTGCCCATCCAAGTACCAGCTCTGATAAATCACCGGTACCTACCACCAGACCATTGTCTCTGTTGGCAATATCCATAAGGATCTGTGTCCTCTCTCTTGCCTGTGCATTCTCATATGTAATATTCTTTACAGTTATATCATGCTTGATATCCAAAAAATGCCTCTTTATAGACTCTACTATAGAAATCTCTTCAAGTGTAGCACCAAAACTCTTTGTAAGTTCACAAGCATTATTATAGGTTCTGTCTGTAGTTCCAAAGCCCGGCATTGTAATAGCCTTTATACCACTTTTATCAAATCCTAACATCTCATATGTCTTTGCACATACAAGCAGTGCCAAAGTTGAATCAAGACCTCCTGAGATTCCAAGAATGACATTCTTTGCTCCTGTATGCAGCATTCTCTTTTTCAATCCAAGTGCCTGTATTGTAAGAATTTCCTCACATCTTTCCTTTCTCTTTGATATATCATCCGGTACAAATGGTTTTGGATCAAATGTCCTTATCAGCTCAAATTCTTCATTCTCAAGCTCAAACTCCATTTTAAAATAATCTTTTTTATAATAATCAGAGTCATCATCTATTTTGAATGTGGTCTGTTTTCTTCGTTCCATATTGAGTCGATTTACATCTATCTCTATCCTTACAGCCTCATTTTTAAATCTGGTACTTTCCGCCAAAATCTTACCATTTTCTGCTATTATTCCTTGTCCTCCGAATACCAAATCTTGAGTTGACTCACCTTCACCGGCATTTGCATAGATATAACTACATATAAGCCTCTTTGAATGATTGCTTATCAAACTGTCTCTATATGACTTTTTACCAACTATATCATTTGATGCGGAAGCATTGATAATAACATTTGCACCTGCAAGTGCATGTGCTATACTTGGGGGATTCGCAACCCAAAGATCTTCACATACTTCACCTGCTATAACAAGTTCCGGAATATTTGAGCAATGGAATAATATTTTTGATCCCATAGGAATTACATCGTCAAATAATTCTACCCACACAGGATTCTCAAATCCTCTGTTAAAATATCTCTCCTCGTAAAATTCTCCATAGTTTGGCAAATTAATCTTATTTATAAGTCCAAGAAGTTCTCCATTTGATATTGCTGCCACTACATTATACAATTTTCCACTATAATCCCAAGGCAAACCTATAAATACAAGTGATTTATGTCCCTTTGTAAAATCAACTATCTCTTTTAGAGCCTTCTTAGCCTCTCTAATGAGTATATCTTGAAAAAACAAGTCATTACATGTATATGCCGTCAAACAAAGCTCAGGAAAAACTATTATACCACTCTTGTTTTCCCATTCCTTTTCTATAGCTTTTTTTATACTTTCCTTATTAAACTCTACATCACCTACCTTAATATCAGGTGACACACTTGAAACTCTTATAAAACCGTCTTTCATATTTTCTCTTTCACATCTCCAAAAACAAAATTACAAAGTCCTTCATATTCCTTGTAAAACACATTATCTTTCAAGTCTTTCAATGCCTCCAAAATTCCATAGTAGTACTTCCCTTGCTTTACCTTGTCTTTTTCATTGAACCTTAATAAAAACTCATCTCCCAAGCTTAGATAATCTCTTGCAGAATTTCTGATATTCGACAATTTATCTCCTAAAGCTATCATCTTAACCTCTATCGGTTCATTTATCAAAGTATCTAATGTATTCATCTTCCTTTCAATCCATGACTTTGACTTATCCTCTGATTCTTTTGCTACCATAGATGCAACCCTCTCACCAAAATTTCTCTTAATTTCCTCTATAGTTACAGACGTATCCTCTACAGTATCATGCAGTAAGGCTGCTACTCTTACCTCTTCATCATCAGTCATGAGAGATACTATAGTGCATACCTCAAGAGGATGATTGATATATGGTACTGTGCTACCTTTTCTAACTTGACCTTCATGTGCCTTTATTGCAAATTCTACTGCTTTTTCTATCATATTAACTCCTTTGCCCTATTATATTTATATTATGTGCAATTTTAACTTGAAGTTTCTTTTTAAGTCTGTTATTCTAGTCAAAGATTGCTTGTACAAGTGAAAGTGAGGAAAATCTATGTCAGATGAAGTTAATGTAAATGAAAAACCTAAAAAAAGTAAGTTTTCAAAACTCAAGTATATAATAGCATTTATATTCGTAAATGTAATCATATTTTTTGTTGTAACCTCACAGCCGAAGTTTGAACTTTCTATAGTGGAGAATCCTGATTCAAGGTCTGTAGAAATCAGAGTTACTCAAAAGAGTTTCTTTCCTTTGCAGAGTTTTACAATGACTCTTGATGAGGCACCTCTCTCCTATACCAAAAATGGTAATACCTATGTGGCTACAGCAACACATAACGGTACATTAGAGATTGTAGCTACAAATCTTAATACTATGTCTCAAACCATATATGATAGAATAGACAGTATTGACTCTACAGCACCAACCATATTTGCTCAACTGGTAAAAAAGGGGATTCTAAATATAACTTTTGAGGACGGACACTCCGATATTGACTATGATAGCATATATGCAATAGACAGTAATGATAAAAAGCTGAAGCCTTCAAAAATAGATGAGGAAGGCGGTAGAGCAACATTTGAATTTGATACATATTCTATAAAAGCATATGTTTCCGATACTGCCGGAAATGAGGGTGAGGTTGAATTTAACAATAGTGAAGTAAATCAAACCAAACTTGTTTCTGCTGAAGGTACTGAAATAAATGATATTCCGGTTGAAGAACAGGAAAATAATCAGAACGATCTTTCTGATGAAACTACTTTTGATGTTGGAAATCTAAATGAGAAACCACCAAAGCAAAATGATGACTATCTATATGAAAAACATTAATATAATAAAAACTCCATTCCAAACGGTCTGGAGTTTTTTTATTATTTATATGTCAGTCTATGTAATTCTCCTGTCAGTTGCATCTTCTCAAATCCGTTTTGCGATAATGCTTCATATAGAATAATAGCTACCGAATTTGATAAATTCAAACTTCTGATATCTCCCCACATAGGTATTCTGATACATTTATCCTCATTATCTGAAAGAATCTCCTCAGGTATACCGGCACTTTCCTTTCCAAACATTATATAATCATCAGGATTATACTTAGCTTCCTTATAGGTATGATGTGCCTTAGTAGTAGCAAAATACATATGCTCCTTTGCCGCAAGATTTTTTTCATAAAAATCTTCAAGATCTGAATATATATTAATATCCAACTTATCCCAGTAGTCCATACCTGCACGCTTTATCTGCTTTTCATTGATTCTAAAACCTAGAGGTTCGATAAGATGTAGTCTTGTATTTGTCGCAACGCAGCTTCTACCAATATTACCGGTATTTGCAGGTATCTCAGGCTCAAGTAAAACTATATTCATGAAAGACTCCTTACAAATTTTTCAATTCTTGAAAGTGCTTCCTTAAGTCTCTCCATGGAGTAAGCATACGATACTCTTACATATCCCTCTCCGCTATCGCCAAAAGCTGTTCCCGGTACTATGGCAATCTTTTGTTCTTCCAAAAGTTTTGTTGCAAATTCTTCTGATGTCATATTGAATTTTTTTATACTTGGAAATACATAAAACGCACCTTGTGGTTCGAAACAGGTCATACCAAGCTCTTCGAATCGGTGCAGCAAGTATCTTCTTCTTTGGTTGTAAGATTCTCTCATTTTTGCTACCTCTATATCACCATGTATCAGTGCTTCCACTGCTGCATATTGACTTGTAGTAGGAGCACACATTATAGCGTACTGGTGAATTTTTGTCATCTGAGCAATTATTTCCTTTGGACCTGTGGCATACCCAAGTCTCCAACCTGTCATAGCATATGATTTTGAAAAACCGTTTATCAAAATAGTTCTTTCCTTCATACCCTCTATTTGTACTATTGAGGCATGCTCTCCCTCATATGTAAGCTCACAGTATATCTCATCAGAAATCACATATAAATCCTTCTCTATACATACTTTAGCTATGTCTTTTAATTCATCTATATTTAATATAGAACCGGTAGGATTGTTGGGAAAAGGTAAAATAAGTATTTTTGTTTTATCAGTAATCTTTTCAAGAATCTGATCTGCCTTTAATTTAAAGCCATCCTCTGCTTTTAAATCTATTATTATCGGATTTCCGCCTGCAAGTATTGTACAAGGCTCATAGGATACATATGAAGGCTGTGGTATCAGCACTTCATCATCACTATCAATCATTGCTCTAAGGGCTATATCAATACCCTCAGATCCTCCCACTGTAATAATCATTTCATCTTTTGGGTCATACTCTACATTAAGTTTTCTAATGAGATATTTTCTAATTTCTTCTCTAAGCTCCATCAAACCTGAGTTTGATGTGTAGAAAGTCTTTCCCTTTTCTAGAGAATATATACCTGCATCCCTTATAAAATATGGCGTATCAAAATCAGGCTCACCCACACCTAATGATATAGCATCCTCCATAGTATTTACTATATCAAAAAACTTTCTGATACCTGAAGGTTTTATTGATTTTATTGTTTTTGATATCGGGTCTCTCATGGTGTTATCAGCTGCCTCTCATCTTTTTTCTTTGCAGATAATATTGTTCCATGGTCTTTATATTTCTTCAATACAAAATGTGTTGCAGTTGAAAGTACGGAATCCATAGGTGCCAACTTATCTGAGACAAATTGTGCAACCTCTCTCATGGTTCTGCCCTCAATAAATACTGTAAAGTCAAATGCTCCACTCATCAAATATATTGCACTGACTTCTGAAAACTGATAAATTCTTTCCGCAATATTATCAAAACCCATTCCCCTTTGTGGAGTAACTCTTACCTCAATAAGTGCATTAACCTTTTCATTAGCTGTTTTTCCCAATTTATCAAAGTATGATAACCACATATCACACCTTCCTTTTCCATATTTGCAATCTCATTTGCAACAGCTACTTCATCTTCACCCAATAAAATAGCAAGTTCTACAATATCAATTCTAGAATTTTTCTCAATTATTGACAGTATTTTCTCTCTCATCTTTTATCACCTTAAAAATTTCATCATCTGTAGGCCTATTCACATACTCAATAGCCTCTTTATCAACTATTATTTTATCCGGAGTATCACTTAGATGACCTATTATCTGTGCAGCGACCCCATTTTCATCTAAAAATTTACAAACTGATATAGGATCTTCAGTTATAATAAGTTTTCCTTCACTTAAAAGTCTATATATATTAAGTCCAAAAATACTCACAAATTTCAATACAAATCTGAATTGCAGTTATTTTTTTTATCTCTATTTCGAAACCGCAACCTAAGGATTTGGCAAGCATATATATTGACTTTAATATACCGCCCTCTTTTACATCCGATATTCCATCACTAAAGCCTGCAAATATACTATTTATATCTACAGGCCCTTTAATTGATCTATCATTAGATATGGGAGATAAATATCTCCCATAATAACCTCTATTTTCAATATGCTCTAATATACTCTCTAAATATATCTTATTAAAATACCTACTTAAATCATCATAGTATTCTCTTATTAATCTAAGAGTACCCTTTAATCCTGCATATCCACAAAATACTATATATTTTTTCATTACTGACCTTGAGTTATATCCGGATTAAAACCGGGTCCCAAACTTACATCCGGTGCAGGCGTTGTCTCTTCCGGTACAGAATCTGTAGGAGCTGTATTCTCTGTTGGTTCCTCAGGATTTGTTTCAGCCGGTGCAGGTGGTGGTGCTGCTGCTCCTGTTCCCCTTATATATACATCATTTGCCATCATATAAGTATCACTTGATACAAGCTCTCTACTTACTTCAACACCGTCTTCCTTGACAACTTTCCAAAGTTTTGAGACTCTTCCTCTATGTCCATCTGACTGTTTTCTTAAATAGCCGCTAGGCTTTGAAGGATCATCTATATATGTTTTACCCTTAGCAGTCTCACTGATTACCTCAGACTCAAATTCAATACTTCTATTTGAAGGTCTGTCTTCTTTACCCCAAATAGTAAATGTTACATTTCTTCCTGATGTAATAGCCTCCACATAAATCGGTGTGCTTCTATTATTTGTCACCTTTATATCCTTATAGTCTCCTGCTATCGCAGCATCACCACTTGGCTGTACATAACCAACTATCATAGAGTGATTCTTTCTCTCTGTAATCGTTATCTCTGCTCTCAATGACGCCTCATACAAGGTAGTAGCAATTTGACAAGCTCCACCACCTACACTGTCCACTACTAAACCGTTTGCATATGCCTTTGCCATTTTATATCCATTTTTGATTGTAAAAGGATGCATTTTTTCATAGCCTGACAAAGTTTCTCCCGGCATCAAAAGCACACCATCCATCTTTTCCGTACCAACTGCAATATTTGTAGCTCTCTCAGATGATGATGATGAATAATTTGTAGTAAAAGTTCCCAAAACATCCTTAATATCTTTTAGATCTTCCGCTTTTACTGTAGCTGTATGCTTTGTAAGCTCTGCAACTATAGTCTCTTCTCCATCCTTTAAAACTGCTTCTTTAAGTTTTGCTACAGTGGATTCATTATCTATAGCATATCCGTCATGCTCCGGAGTTATCTCAAATGCATCATTTACTCTTTTTATAGTAGCATTTGCCGGTGCATTTGGATTGGTACTGTTTGCTCTTTCCAAGAATGCATTCAATGCATCCTCATCAAAAAGAGATATTTGGAGTAATACTTTCAGGAGTTTCTAAGAGAACCGAACTCTTTGCAAATCTATCAATCATATTTCCGGAGGTATATTTTTGTGCCTCCTCTAATATGGCATCTTTATTTTTCTATATTTGTCCCAATCTCCGCATAGCTTGCTTCTACTTTTTTTCTCCATTAAATTCCAAAATTAAAAATTCTTTTCATTAATTCTATTTTTGAATATTTGTCAATGCATCTTCAAGTGCATACATTGTTTTAATATCATCAAAACCCGTTACACTAAATCCCTGTGGAAGCCTTTTTTTCAGCTTTTTATACCATCATCAGCAACCTCATTTTTGGCTCTCAGGTGTAGCATCACTATCCGTTGATATTTGCCCACCTTCCAAAATCACATCATCAGCAAGCGTCTCCTCATTGGCTGCACTAATATCAAATCTACCTGCCCCTGTGCTTACACTAAGTCCCAAAATAGCCATAAAAACAGCCATTGAAACTGTTATATTCACTATGTTTTTCTTCAACTGTCTCCTTATCCTCTCAATATTATTTTAAAACCCTTTGATAGCCGCCACTAGTGGCACTACCATTGACAGAACTAGAATTGTTACTATAACTATTGAAACTATTTTTCTTTTCTTCTTACTATCCATATAAACCTCTTTTCTTTTTGAGATAAATACACTTTGCGTAACCTTAGTGAAATCTTTTCAGCTTGATAAGCCGGAGTATTTACGCTTTATAGAGCAAAATCCCTGCTTCCGGACTTGATTTTATCCATCATTCTCTTAGCCTCAGATTCTGAAAGCAGGTCAATATTTACCTTGCAACCAATTCTATGACAATTTAGTAATTTCTGCAAGTCCTCTTTAGTTCTTTTTCTAATCGGAATGAATTTTTTAAGTTTTACTCTCATATCCTCAGGTTCTATATCCAAACTGTTATGACTTTCCAGAATCTCTCTAAATAGTCTATGAGTGTAATAAGCATCACTAAAAGCTCTATGTGCATTTTTTCTTTCTATACCAAAGTAACAACAGGCATCAGTTAGATTTTTTTTTATATCTGCAGGCAATATCTTCTTGCACAGCTTATATGTATCAAAACCTCTTTTTTCAAAATCTATGCCCACTCTTTTTGCATCTCTTTTTATAAAACTGTAGTCAAAAATCGTATTATGCCCTAATAAATCGTAGTCCTCACAAAAATCCACTATATTACCTATCACATCATGTATTTCATTCGCTCTTTCAAGTTCACTTTTCTTTATACCTGTAAGTTCCAAAATCTTTTCATCTATATGCATTTGTGGATTTATTAGACATGAAAAAGTGTCTACTATATGAGCATCTTTTATTTTTAAGAGTCCTACCTCTATTATCTTATCCCTGCCAAGCTTTATACCTGTAGTTTCAAGATCAATAGTTATATAATTTGAAATACTCATACTTTGGCACTTGGACAATCCTCTCTTAAAAAGCATATATCACATTTTTCTCTTCTTGCAATACATATAGTTCTTCCAAGAGTTATCAAATCTGTATTCCAAACTATCCAATGATCCTTTGGAAGTATCTCCATAAGTTCAAACTCTATCTTTACAGGGTCATCACTCTCTGTAAAGCCCAATTTTTTAGTAATTCTCTTAACATGAGTATCTACCACTATACTTGGTATATTAAATATATTGCCTCTGATAACATTCGCTGTCTTTCTACCTACTCCGGGCAAGGTCAAAAGATCATCAAGACTACTTGGGACCTCACCTCCAAAATCTGTTAAAAGCTTTCTGGCACAGGCGATCAAATTCTTCGCTTTATTGTGATAAAATCCTATTGAATGTATATCTTTCTCCATTTCAGACAAGCTTGCATCCGCAAACTTTTCTAAGCTATCATACTTTTTATACAAGTCTCTTGTCACCATATTTACTCTGGCATCTGTACATTGTGCACTAAGTATGGTGGCAAATAGAAGCTGCCAGGGAGTATTATACTCTAGATATATAATTTTTTCTGTACCATATGTTGCATCTAGCTTAGCTAATATTCTCTCAAGTCGTTTATTCATCATACCATTATCTCTATTTTCCTTCCACTTGGCTGATATTCATAGTATCTTACTCCTGCAGCATTTAGCATTCTTTTACTGGCTCTTACCGAAGGGCTATCAGCGTATTTGTCTTCTTCATATATTATAGTTTTTATTCCGGCCTGTATTATTGCTTTGGCACACTCATTACATGGGAATAGGGTTACATATATCTTGCTACCTTCCAAAGAACCGCCTCTATAATTTAATATGGCATTCAATTCACCATGTGTGGAATAAAGATACTTTGCATTATATGGATCAGTAGCTTCCAGCTCCTTGCCCCATGGGAAATCTTCATCCGAACATCCTCTTGGAAATCCATTATATCCCATAGAAAGTATTTTATTATCTTCACTTACTATACAGGCTCCCACTTGAGTGTTTGGATCTTTTGATCTTCTTGCACTAAGCTTTGCCACACCTATAAATATTCATCCCAATTTATATAATCTTCTCTTTTCTCACTCATAATTCACCTAAACATCTATTATATTAAAGCCGGCAGCCTTTTTTAGCCTGTTCATTATCGCTCTGCCTATGCCACTTTCATCAAACGACTCTGATATAATTTCACTAACTCCAAGTTCATCACATTGTCTAAGCACATCAAAAAGATTATGGGCAATGCTCTCCATATCCATTATACTTCCAAGACTCAAAATCTTTATATTATTATTCTTACCTTCCGGATGCAAAACCTTCAAATGTTCATCTATGGTAAGTATTGCAATCCCATGATCCGCCTTTTTAATTCTTGACCTTAAATAATCTAAAACATCATTCTCATTGCCTTTAATCAGTCTCATATCAGCCTTTGGTGCATAATGCTTATATTTCATGCCCGGAGCCTTTGGTGCCTCACTATTTGAGAGCAAATTCTCTATAGCCGGGTCTACTTCTACCTCACCACAAATCTCTATAAGCATCTCCAAAGTTATCGCACCCGGTCTTAACAATGTTGGAATATCTCCTGTCAGATCCACTATAGTAGACTCTACACCTATTCCAACAGCCCCACCATCTATTATCATATCTATTCTTCCATTCATATCCTCAAATACATGAGATGCTCTGGTTGGCGAAGGTCTACCTGAAGTATTTGCACTTGGTGCTGCTACAGGTACTCCGGCTACCTCTATCAAGGATCTTGCTATATTATTCTCAGGTAGTCTGATTGCCACCGTATCTAAGCCTCCACTGGTAGCATCCGGTACAATTTCCTTCTTTTTTAAAACCAAGGTCATAGGCCCTGGCCAAAACTTTTTTGCCAATTCATAAAATATATGTGGAATTCTCTTTGCAATATGCCAAACATCTTCTACCTTTGAAATATGTACAATCAAAGGATTATCACTTGGTCTACCCTTTGCAGCATATATCCTTTTCGCAGCTTCCTCCATCAGGGCATTTGCTCCAAGACCATATACAGTTTCTGTAGGAAAAGCCACAAGACCTCCATTTTTTATTATATCTGCTGCCAGCTTGATATCACTGTCTTGATATAATTCTTTGAGATCTTTTTTTTCTATTTTTTTTACAATAGTTTCCTTTATCTCCTGCTTCAATTACATTTCTCCCAAATCATTTAAATGCTTCTTTTTATTTCTAATAAGTTTCTTTTTCTTGCTTTCCTCGTACTTTTCCTTAACTTCCTCATATATCGCTGTATCTACTACCTTTGTGGTCTTTATAACATAGTACTCTTCACCATTTTTTCTCACTCTAATCTTACCCCTTACATATCCATGTTCCGGACAAAGCCCTATGCAATAATAATTTCTTTGATTTGTAGAAAACCATCTCACCTTTTTCTTTAACATTCTATTGCATCTATCACAAATCAAATCAGAATTGTGCTTATCCGCTATAGCATCCTCTTTTGTAGGAAACAGAGTGGATACAAACTTTGAATAACCGGAAAAATGCAAATATATCTCTTCTTCACTATTTCTAGGTACACGATAATAATCCAATGAATAATATTCTCTTACTGAATCAAAATCCATCTTTTGCATTATCTTTGCTGTATAAAGAGCATCTTCAAGGGCATGATGAAATGGCCTTTTTGTTTCTATTTTTAGCATATTTACAGCTCTCTCAAGTGGTATGCGATCCTGTTCACCATTTGGATATCTAATATTAAAAAGTTTTTGAACATCATAATAAAACAATGGATATTCAAAAACATTTTCCACCTCATAAAATTTCATATTTCTTTGAAGTTCTACCAGGTCAAGATTACCCCAGGTGCACAATATCTTTTTTTTTCTCAATATCATTCATCTCACAAAAGTCAAAAAAATCATGTATTGCCTCTACAAAAGGAACTCCTTTTTTCTTCAGCTCCCCAATACCTATTTGCACTACCTCATGAACCTTAAAATGCATCTTCTTATATACTGTGGGCTTTATTACTCTGTGAAACTCATCTACAACATGAAGATTTGAGTCAAGCTTTATCGCTCCTATTTCTATTATTTCAAAGGGAAGATCTTTATTACTATATTCTCTACCATTTGGACTTTGATTCCATTCCAAATCCAGTACTATATAACTATCCATATCCACCTTTCCAAAAAAAGCACATCCGAAGATGTGCTTAGAGTTTACTCATTTTTCTCGTTTTTTACAATGGCATCTTTTCTCATTGGAATACGACAGTTTTTATTGTTTCCAAACTCGACTATCACAGTATCATCTGTAATATCAATCAATACACCGTAAAAACCTGATGCAGTCTCTACTGTATCACCAACCTCTAAGCTGGCAAATAATTCAGCCTGTTTAGTCTTTTCTTTTTTATTAGGTCTATAGGCCATAAAGTAAAATATAGCTCCTATAAACACTACATACATTACAATCGCACCTACTCCAATACCACCACCTGCATTCGCATTTGCTAAAATATTCATAGTCCTCCTATTTAGAACCTTCAAGCATAGTTCTTATTTTGTTATTTTTATATTCTGTATATCTGTTTTCGCGTATAGCTGTGCGAATCTCACTCATCATTGTATTATAGAAATATAGATTGTGCAATACGCAAAGTCGCATACCAAGCATTTCATTAGCTTTTAAGAGATGTCTTATATATCCCCTGGAATATGATCTACAAGCCGGACATTTACACCCCTCTTCTATAGGTCTCTTATCCAACTCATATTTCTTATTAAAAAGATTTAATTTACCATAATTTGTATACAAATGGCCATGTCTACCATTTCTACTTGGATAAACACAGTCGAAGAAATCTACACCTCTATCCACTGCTTCAAGTATATTTATAGGAGTTCCTACACCCATCAGATATGTCGGCTTATCCTTTGGCAGATGCTCAACTGTCACATCTAAGATATGATACATCTCTTCATGACTCTCACCAACTGCCAGACCTCCTATAGCATATCCATCAAGATTTATTTCACTTATAGCCTTGGCATGTGAAATTCTTATATCATCAATAACACCACCCTGATTTATTCCAAAGAGAAGCTGCTCCTTATTGATAGTGTCCTCCAATGAATTGAGTCTGTCCATCTCTGTCTTACATCTTAGGAGCCATCTGGTAGTACGTGCCACCGAATCCTCTATGTACTTTCTTTCTGCAAGTGCAGGTGGGCATTCATCAAATGCCATAGCTATAGTGGAACCCAGATTTGACTGTATCTGCATACTCTCCTCAGGTCCCATAAAAATCTTTCTACCATCAATGTGAGAGTTGAAAGCAACCCCCTCTTCCTTGATTTTCCTAAGCTTTGCAAGTGAAAACACCTGGAAACCCCCGGAGTCTGTCAGTATAGGTCGATCCCAATGCATAAATTCATGCAAACCACCAAACTCTTTTATAAGCTTATCGCCCGTCCTTACATGCAGGTGATACGTGTTTGAAAGTTCAATTTGACATCCTATTTCCTTCAGATCATCAGTCGATACTGCTCCCTTTATAGCAGCAACAGTACCGACATTCATAAAGAGCGGTGTCTCAACAGTGCCATGAACAGTTTCCATAGTAGCACTCTTTGCTCTTTTATCCACAGCCTTTATTTCATATTTCATAAAATACCTAAACTACAGCTCCATTGCTGTCTTTTTTTGTTTCAACCTTTTTGGTCTTCTTGTTCTTCTTTGCATTTTCAGCTTTTTTCTCTTCTATTTTCTTATCAAACTTATTGCTAAGCATATACCAGAAGATACTGGAGAGGAATACTGAAGAGTATGTACCTGCTACTATTCCAACCATAATAGGCAATGCAAATTCTCTGATAGAAGATACTCCCATCAAGAACAATATGAAATCATTATAAATGTAGTAAGTGATGAATAGATACTTCTTGTCAAAGTCTCAGTAACGCTGGTATTGATTATCTCTTCCTTAGTAGCTCTTGGAAGTAATACATTATTCTCTCTTATTCTATCAAATATAACTATTGTAGCATTTATTGAATAACCAAGTATAGTTAGTATACATGCGATAAATGTTGAACCCACACTCCAACGCAAAACAGCATAGAATGTTATAACTACAAACACATCATGTATAAGTGCAAGCACTGAACCTGCTGCAAATCTGAAATCTCTAAATCTAACCCAAATATAAATAAGCATCAGTATGGTAGCCAACACTGTTGCAATCACAGCATCTGACTTCATCTCTGCACTAACTGCACCTGATATAGACTCTGCAGTAATCTTCTCTGCATCTACACCGAATTTTTCCACAAGTGCGGCATTGAGTTTCTCCCTCTCTTCCAAATTCAGAGATCTGGTCTTTATAATTACTTCATTTGTACCCTGTACTTTCTGAGTCTGAGTACCTGCCTCACCTGTTATAGATTCTACAACCGGTACGATTTCCTTTGAAATCTCATCTAAACTATAGTCCTTATCAAATGTAACATTAGTTGATGTTCCACCCTTAAAATCTAAGCCATAGTTAAAGAAATTATCGGTTTTAACCTTGTTAACTCCAATAAATATAATACCTATTGCTATTACAACTCCGGCTATAGCAAGAGTAAACTTTTTCATTCCTACAAAATCATAAGGTTTACGAGCAAGCTTCTTTCCATACAACTTTTCATTATCAAGTCCCACATTATAGAAAGACTTTAATACAAATCTTGTTACAAACAATGCTGTAAACATAGACAGCATAATACCGAGTGCAAGGGTCTGTGCAAAGCCTTTTACTGTACCTGAACCACGCAGATACAGCACTGCTGCCGCTATAAGTGTAGTAACATTTCCGTCAATAATAGCCGATAATGCCTTCTTAAATCCGGTATTTATGGACTCATATACACTCTTTCCAAGACCAATTTCTTCTTTATTCTTGTAAAGATAATAACATTTGCATCCACTGCCATACCTATTGACAAGATAATACCTGCTATACCTGGCAATGTAAGTGTTACCTCAAATGCTGACAAGAGTAAAATCTCAAGTATTACATAGAGCGCAAGTGCAATCACTGATGCAACACCTGGAAGTAGGAATATTGCAATCATAAATATAGCCAATACAACAAATCCGGCTATAGCAGCCTTCATACTTGTAGATATAGCTTCCTGTCCAAGCTTTGCTCCTACCACATTACTCCTAAGCTCTTCCAACTCAAGTGAAAGTGAACCTATACGAATAGTAGATGCAAGATTCTTCGCCTCATCATATGAAGTCATTCCTGTAATCTGTGCTGTACCACCTGTTATTGCAGTTTGCACTGTAGGATTTGAATAAATTATATTGTCATATATAATAGCAATCCTTTGACCTATCAGTCTTGAAGTTGCATCAGCAAATGCTTTTGAACCTTCTTCTGTAAATGTAAGAGATACTACATATTCACTATTTCCATTATTATCTATAATACCGGCCTTAGCAGTTGCTACCTGATCGCCTGTAAGCACAGTATTTCCCTGTGGATCTACAAATATCAATGAACCCGGTTTTCCAAGTTCGTCAAGTATGGCATTGGCATCTGATACACCCGGGATATCAATATTTATTCTATTGTCACCCTCTCTGTAAACTTCTGCCTCTGTTGAATAGTTTTGAACTCTCTGTTGTAACTTGTAGATAGTATCTGCCATATCCTCATCTGATGGATTTGGATTCACTGTCTGATAAGTAATACTTACACCACCTGCCAAATCGAGTCCTAGTTTTATCTTTCCTGTACTTATTTTGGAAGTTTTACCACTCTCTTCAGCTGTCTCATCAGATATAGTACTCTCATCCACTGATGTTTCACCACTACTTTCATCAACTGATGAACTCTCAGTTGCCTCACTTGATGCAGAAGCATCTACACTTGTCTCAGTAGATTGTGCCAAACTATCAGCACTTTTACTATTGCCTCCTGTCAACACATTGTAGGCAAGGAAGCCCAAAAATACCAAAACCACAAATGTGATAAATAGAGAGGCTAAGCCCTTTTGCTTATTGTCCTTCATTATTTTCTCCTATTTTACCCAGCTAATGCTGCTTTTATCATTATTGCACACTCAATTCTCTTTTTTGAAGTTCGCAACCGATATCATAAGTATCTGTAATAGAGCCATGAAAGCTATAGGAATTTGCCGCACAGCCTCCACTACAATAAAATCTTGCATAGCAATCCTTGCACTTTGGTTTTGCATAAACATTGCATAGCTTAAACTCATTACTAATGTCTTTTCTCTTCAGTCCATCAAACACATTTCCAAGTAAAAACTCCTCTTTACCTACAAATTGTAATCCCTTAGTGCCTCTTGACTCAGCAAATTTTAAAAACTTAGGTACTATTACATCATAGCTTCCTTTTCCACCTCTGACTTCTAAGTTCTTCAAGCTCCAGTGAAAGTGAACCTATACGAATATTGGATGCAAGTTTTTCTGCCTCATCATAAGATGTCATACCTGTAATCTGTGCTGTACCACCTGTTATGGCTGTCTGAACAGTAGGATTTGAATAAATTATATTGTCATATATAATGGCAATCCTCTGACCTATAAGTCTTGCAGTTGCCTCTGCAAATGCCTTTGATCCTTCTTCAGTAAATGTAAGTGATACTACATACTCACTATTGCCATTGTTATCTATAATACCTGCCTTTGCTGTTGCCACCTGATCACCTGTAAGTACAGTATTTCCCTGTGGATCTACAAATATCAATGAACCCGGTTTTCCAAGTTCGTCAAGTATGGCATTGGCATCTAATACACCCGGGATATCAATATTTATTCTATTGTCACCCTCTCTGTAAACTTCTGCCTCTGTTGAATAGTTTTGAACTCTCTGTTGTAACTTATAGATAGTATCTGCCATATCCTCATCTGATGGATTTGGATCCACTGTCTGATAAGTAATACTTACACCATCTGCCAAATCAAGTCCTAGTTTTGTCACAGCTGTCTCAGTAGATTGTGCCAAACTATCAGCACTTTTACTATTGCCTCCTGTCAACACATTGTAGGCAAAGAAACCTAAAAATACCAAAACCACAAATGTGATAAATAGAGAGGCTAAGCCCTTTTGCTTATTGTTCTCCATTATCTTCTCCTATTTTACCCAGCTAACGCTGCTTTTATCATTATTGCACACTCAATTCTCTTTTTTTGAAGTTCGCAACCGGTATCATAAGTATCTGTAATAGAGCCATTAAAGCTATAGGAATTTGCCGCACAGCCTCCACTACAATAAAATCTTGCATAGCAATCCTTGCACTTTGGTTTTGCATAAACATTGCATAACTTAAACTCATTACTAATGTCTTTTCTCTCCAGTCCATCAAACACATTTCCAAGTAAAAACTCCTCTTTACCTACAAACTGATGACATGGATACAAATCTCCCCAAGGTGTTACCGCAAGGTATTCTGTTCCTGAGCCACAACCCGAAAGTCTCTTTGCAACACAAGGTCCCTGAGTTAAATCTATATTGAAATGGAAAAAGTTAAATCCTCTTCCTTCTTTCTTTCTTTTAATATATTCAACAGCAAGTTTATCATATTCCTCCATAATCTTTGGAATATCCTCTTCTCTAATTGCATAGGTTTCACTTTCCTCACCTACAACAGGCTCCATACTTGTCTGTTTAAATCCAAGATCTGCAAAATGCAATACATCATTAGAAAATTCTAAATTATTTCTTGTAAAAGTACCTCTGATATAGTAGTCCTTAGTACCTCTTGACTCGGCAAATTTTAAGAACTTCGGTACTATAACATCATAGCTGCCCTTGCCTCCTCTTGTAGGACGCATAGCATCATTCACTTCTTTTCTACCATCCAGACTGAGTACCACATTTGACATTTCTTTATTACAAAAATCCATAACTTCATCATTTAGAAGCATACCATTTGTTGTGATAGTAAATCTGAACTTTTTATTATTAGTTTCTTCCAAGCTTCTTCCATACTTTACCAGGTCTTTTACCACCTGCCAATTCATAAGCGGCTCGCCACCAAAGAAGTCTACTTCCAAGTTTCTTCTGTTTCCTGAATTGGCCACAAGAAAATCCAATGCTCTCTTGCCGACATCATAGCTCATTAAAGCCCTTCTTCCATGATATTCTCCCTCTTCAGCAAAACAATACTTACAAGCTAGGTTGCAATCATGGGCGATATGAAGGCAGAGTGCTTTTACTACTGTTTCTCTCTCTTTAAAGTCATTTATATACAGTTCATAAGTATCCTTTGTATAAAGCTCCTCTGCATCTATAAGCTCCTGTATGTCAGCTATAGCTTCATCTATTTCCTCATCACTGTATTTGCCCTCCAAAGCCGACTTCAAACCGGTCTTTGTTTCGCTATCTAGCTTTATCGGTGAATCAAGCTCTCCTATAAGCTTTTCTACAATCTCCATTGCATCATACAGCAGCTCATCCACTACATGAACAGAACCTGAATTCACATCCAATACTATATTATATCCATTATTCTTATATTGATGTAACAAATTATTCCTCTTTCTATTACAACACGAAAAGCCCCCTCAACAGTCAAAGACCGCAAAGGGGGTTTTGATACAAGCGTCTTATCTGTTAGGATTTCACAGCCCTGATTTCCAACTGTGCAAGATGTCTTGCAAGCTGACTGACAAGAAGTCTGGCACTCGCCACAACCACCACGCTTTAGGCTCTCTTTAAGAGTTTTCTCATTTAATGTAACAACATGCTTCATATACATTCTCCTTCTATGTCGATACTGCGACAACAAGCTTTATGCGAAACTATTTTAGCATAAGTATATATCTTTTTCAATAAATATATTTTATTATCGTCAACCCAAAGACGACCACAATATTGTGGCCGCTTAAAATATATTCATTCTATTCTTCTTCTCTACGCTTTTTGTACATAAAAGCTATACCCAGACCAAGTGCAAGTCCAAGCGTTATCACTGCCAGCGGAATATATCCGGTAGATAATAGTTTCTTATTTGGAGCTTTTATATCAAAGTTTACCTCAACAATATCACTTAAATTACCTGCCTGATCCTTTGCCTGCACCTTTATGCTATGCTTACCTTCAATAGCAACATTGAGAGTAGCCTTTCCATCTTGATTTACAGTATACTCTCTTTTACTTAAAAGTCTGTCATTAAGCCAAACTGAATCTATAAAATCTCCAGGAAGCTCTGTACTTAAGATAATATTTACACTACCTTCATAGCTCTTACCATCTTCTACTCCCAAAATTATATTTACAGGCTTTGTAGCATCATAAATGACCTCTACCGGCTTCATAGTAGACTTATTTCCTGCAGTATCTATTACTTCAAGATTAAAAATATATTTGCCGTCTTTATCAACAGTTTTTAGAAATCTCAACTCGCCATCTACAAAATCATAAGGCTCATCAGTTCCATTTATCGTAGCTGATACTATAGATATTTCATCAGTATTCCAAACCTCAATGATTGGAGTAAATACTTTATTTGTATGTTTTCCTACAAGCTCTTCCGGTTTAAATTTAAACGTTGCTCCATTCTTATTTACGGAGAAATTCACCTGCTTCCTGGTAACATTACCTGCCAAATCATATATAGTAACGGTCAGAATGTAGTTGTCATCAATATATATAGGATCAAGCTTTAGAATATAGCCTCCATCCTGTCTCTTTGCCTTATATATAAGTTCTCTAAATTTTCCATCCGTAACAGATTCAAGGGTTATTTTTGACTTAGATAAATCTATGTTTACATCACTATATCTTACTACCGGTGACACCGTTCTTGCATTTGCTGTAAGATTTTCTACTCCGGTTATTGTGATATAAGGTGCTACAGAGTCAACATTTACTTTTTCTTCAAATGAATTTTTACCATTTTTTACTACTGAAATTCTATATTCACCATCATCATCAAATAAAATATTTGCCTTATGATTTTCACCATTTGAGCTCCACGAATAATTTACATCTGATAATACTTCTTTTCCACCTATATTCTTATACACTAATACAGAATAATTATTTGCATCAAAATTATTGTCCTCTACATTTACAGATGTAGTTCTGGTATTTATAAATCCATTTACTCTATTATTTGAAGTATCCGAATTTATACTTACTCTTGGGCTAACAGTACTTGTACTCTCACTTCTATTGTTATTTCCAGTGCCTGAGGGAACATAAGTTCTTGTATTTCGTTGAGGTTCTACTTCACGGTTTATTGAAACTTGACCTGTTATACCGCTGTTTTCCCCTTCATTTACGATTGATATAGTACTTATGTCATTAGTATTTGATGTAATACGATCTTGGGTATTAGTTATTCCTACATCTACAACTGAGATATTATTTACAGTTGTTCCTGTATTCCCATTATTGGGTCTATTTCCTTCATTATATGAATCAACAGTTATGCTTTCAGCTGTAACTGAATCTGTGGTCATACTTTCAACAATATTTGAATTATCCGTCACACTTTCAACTGTATTTGAATTAACCGGTAAGCTTTCTTGTTCATTTATCTCAATCTGTGTATTCAATCCCATAGTTGTTTCGGTAACTATTTCCGGATCCTGTGTATCTTCTACAGGTGGTTGCACAGCCAAGAAAAATATTTGATTTCTATTCCCGTTCTTAGACATAAACTGCTGCATATTATCAGCTATAGTATTCAAACTATCCTCTCTTGCAATATGTACTCTACTTCCAATAGCAAAATATACATTACTTCTATACAATGTGATACTTGTATTTTGACTCTCATCACTGCTAATTGGCAAAAATCCGGATCTTATTACCAAGTCCTCTCTGATTGAATTTGTAGCTGTTGCTGTTGATGGAGTGGCAACTGATGATGTGGCAAGAGTAGGCGGATTTGACACATCATAATCCTCAATTTCAATACTTCCACCATTTCTTATAACATTTTTGATATTATCAAAAGAATTTTCCACCAATATTGGACTCCAATTAGAATAACTCTCATCATTTGTATCTCCAAGATCCATCGGTGTAGGCAATGTCAATGTACCGTCTATATCAAGAAATGATGAAACATTTCTTATATGATAGCCTCTACTATCCCTAAATATCAATCCTATAACAGTATTTGACTGAATAGCCATAGCATCAAAACAAAAAGATCTAAAAATAATTTGTAGCATAAAACATATACAAATCAGTATCGATATTAACTTTTTTTCCCTACTTTGAATATTCATAAAACTATCTACCTCCCGCAATCAAATTAATCTCTTCAATAATTTCAAAATCAACGCTCTTCTTATAGTTTTCCAGAGTCTGACCATGGTAATTCTCTAAAAGAATAGTTTCTTCAGTATTTTCGATATTACTGTCTGTATGTGCCGTCCTTTTTATTAATCTACTACTCATCAATTTTTCGGAATTTGTTTTTCTAAGTGGCATTGTCTTATTTTGCATTCTTTGATCTACTGACCATTTTTTCTTTGAACCATAGTTTAAGATATCTCTAAATGCTTTCTTTATACCAAAGCTAAACCATATCACTACACTTATTATCAGCATACCCCCACCAGTAAAAATCCCACCAAAATATAATATTTTGTGCATTATATACCTCCAATATTTTGTAATTTATTCTTTAATGAAACAAAATTTGAATTATATTCTATTCCCGGTAATTTGCTTGCATCTTTATAGACTTTAGCGGAAGCACTTACATCTTTTATGTCCATAAGTAACATTGTAGATAAACTTATATATGCAGTAGCATCCATAGGATACTTTTCTATAAGTTCCTCATATTCTGACTTTGCTCTGTCGTATTCCCCCAACGTTCTATATATATCACCTATTCTGTTTTCAAAAAGAATATTCTGTGAAGATGTCTCAAATATTAGATATTGCTCATAGTATGAGATAGCTTCATACAAATCATTTCTGGCTTCATTATCCTCCAAGTTGGTATTGGCCCTTCTATAATGTGCATCAGCCATTCCAAAGTATACTTCCGGTAAATATTGTTCTTTTAAATCTTTGTCTATATAAGGACTTTTCAATATTTCATCTGCTTTAAGTAAAAGCTCCATAGCCTTATCAAAAGGCTGTTCACCTACCTTTTGTATACCAAAAGCATTAGCTCTATATATCTTTGAAAGTGTAATATATATCTCTACTTTTTCTTCCTCATTCACTTCTGTATTTAGATACTCATCTACATGATTCATATCCTCGACTATAACCTTCCAGTCTGTACCTATCTCTGATAACGATCTTGAAAGGGAGGAATAATACTTTGCTTGAGGATATTTTTTTGTATTCACTTTATCGAAATATCTCGCAGCAGTTCCATAATCAATATCAAAATCTGTGTCCTTGTTATTTCCAAGAAAATATATCTGTCCCATTTTCATCATTATGTCATCATTTTTATTCAAGTCTCCTTCACCTGAAGCAATCATAGCTGAAAGTACCATCAGCCCATTCCTTGTTTGTCCCATATAACAGTAATAATCTAACATCCTTATATATGCTTCTGTGTTTTGTGGTGCTATATTTATAGCATCTTGAAAATAACTCAAAACATTTCCATCAATACTGTTTTCATCACTATTAGATGCTATATTTAGAGCTGCTTCTGACAGATAATTATTATAAAGCTTGGATATTTCTCTTTTCTCCATACCATTGACTATAAAAGACAGTGAAAAACAGGATATTGACAGAACAAGAGTTGTAGCGAAAAGTAATATTTTTTGTTTTTGTCTTACTATATATGAATCGTCTAAATCTCTAAAATGCTGTAATGCATAAGACATTTCCTTGCAATCATTAAATCGTTTTTCAGGATCCTTTCTTGTAGCTCTAAGTATAATCTTTTCAAGTCCGTTTGATAATCTCTCATCCCATTTTCTAATAGGATATAACTCATATGGAGGCTCTGAAGGATTTACTCCGGTCAAAAGGTGATACATAGTAGCTCCAAGATTGTATATATCAGTCCTTGCATCAGTTTGTCTTAGAGTTCCACCGGCAAACTGCTCCGGTGCTGCATAACCTAGTGTACCAAGACAGGTGGTATCTGATACACTGTCATAATTATATCTTCTTGCCGTTCCAAATCTATTAATGTTATCTTACCGTCAGGTCTTAGCATTATATTTGCAGGCTTCAAATCCCTATATATTATTGGTGGTTTTTGTGAATGCAGATAATCCAGTACATCACACAGCTGTATAGCATATTCAACTACTCTCTCTTCTTCAATGGTTCCCTGCTCTGCCAAAATATCAGATAGTGGTCTACCCTCTACATAATCCATTACAATTATTATTGTATCGTCATTTTCAATTATATCCGCAATACTTGGTAAGTATTGATGTTTCAGCTCTTTTAGGAGATTCGTTTCAGTTATAAGACTTTGTCTCATAATCTCATAGTTTTTATTTTTTTCTTTTCTCATCTCCTTTATGGCCCATTGTTTATTTGCCTTTTCATTCATTGCCAAATAAACAATGCTCATACCGCCCTGACCGATTTTATTTAAAATTTTATATTTCCCATCTAAAAGGCTGCCAATCTCCAACATATTTCCCCTATTACTGTATCTTAATCAAAGCTGCTGAAATATTATCATGTTCCTTTCTTTTGAGGTTTAGATCTATCAATGTACGCAATCCCTTGTTTAGCTCTGTGTTATCACATTTTAACAATGTGTTTAAAATCTCTTTTTCAGATATCTCATGTCTAAATCCATCACTACAAAGTAATAAAATATCACCTTTGACCACTTCACCGCAAAACATATCTGGCTCTACATCTTCTGTAGCTCCTATACATTGCAAAAGTACATTTCTTCTAGGATCTCTTCTTGCATCTACATCATTTAGCCTTCCTTCTGCTATTTCCTTTGCAATAACAGTATGATCATTTGTGAGTCTACTTATTTTAGATGATGATATCTTATATAATCTTGTATCTCCTACATGGCAAACAAAATATTTTCCTCCTACCAAGAGAATAGCTGTTATAGTAGTACCCAGATATATACCATGCTCTTTCCCATAGTATAGTAATCCTTCATTTTCAGAACTCAAAATATTTCCAAGATCAATACCTATCTTTTTTTCATCCCAGATATTTTCATAATTACTATAATGATTTGTAAACCAATCAGAAAATGCTTCTACAATGCTCTTGCTTGCAAATTCTCCACAAGATAGACCACCCATTCCATCACAGATTACTCCAATACAAACCTCTTCACCCTTAAATCTTGCTCTTTTTAGAATAATACTGTCTTGATTACAATTCTTTTTAATCCAACCTCAGTTTGTGCTGCAAAAACATAACTCATATATTATCCTATGTGAAATTCGAATTCTTCATTTGCTAAACTGATAATATCATTGTCCCAAAGCTCCACTTCCAGACTTGGTGATATCTTTTCGCCATTCACCATGGTAAAGTTTAACGACTTCAAATCTCTGATAAAAAAAGCTCCATCTTTTCGTATGATCTCTGCATGATTTCTTCCTACAGAAGTATTATCATTTATACAGAAATCTACATAATTTTTTTCTCTACCAATTCTAAAATCAGACTTATCTATTACAATTCTCTCCCCGGTTCTCTTCCATATCAAGAATGAATTTATTATACTTTTTTGTAATCCCAACAATGTCGTTTCGCCCATATTAGAAAAATTTTGTAATACTGTAGTTTCTGCAAAGCCACTGCTATTCAAATCATTTGCCTTAATATTATTCTCAACTACAGAATTTTCCTTCTTTTTACCAAATAAAGAAAATTTCTTTTTCTCTTTCGTAGTTTTTGCACCTACATTTATGGGATCATCTCTACCAGGAATCAAAAAGCTGTTACTCGTCTGATTACTATTTGCAATTTCTTTTTTCTTTGACAAATTTGCAAATCCAAAAATACTCCTTTTCTCCTCCTTTACCTGATTTCCATTGATATTTCGTATTGCATTGTCAATACCGGGAGTAATCATACTTTTTATTTCTTGTTGTTTGATATTATATTGGGGATATGCTTAGGTGCTGAAGACATAGGCTTTACAATTCCTTCTATGTTATTGACTTTTCTTTCCTTTAGATCTGATTTGAGTTCAACTTTTTTTTACACTTGGTTTTTCAATATGATTTTTATACTTTAATTCAGATAATAAATGCAAAAAAATTTATCATAAGAAAAGTCTTCTTCGTCTGAGAGTTGCTTTGTTATATCAGCTGCGAAATATGCTGCCTTATCATTTTTTTACCATCATATCCAACAATAGATTTTTTTAAAGAATGCTGATATACTTATACTATTTCTTCTGTTTTTGTATCGGTAAAAGAATCATTCGTATTCCTTCATCCTCTACAAATATATATTCATTTTTCTAAAAATAATCTGTGATTCTCCAAGCATATATTCTTCAATACAGCTTATAGCTTTACAGATATTCTCAAAAATACCTAATAGATCTTCCTTTGTAAGTTCCTCACAAAGATATTCATTAATATTTTTTATAAATCCTACCTTATACTTAAACTCTATATTCTTATCATTTGTAATTATATCTATCGGAAATAAACCCGGAATATCATTGTTTTGCATTATACCTATACTTACATTATCTATTTTATCAGTACCTCCGACATCATATATTAGCTCGACACCTTTATCCGCTTCATTTTTTATAAACATTCGCTCCTCCTATCTCAAGTTTTCCAAAAAAGGAACTTGTGCCAATATATTTGTTAAGTCACTATTTTCAACACTATAGTTTTTTATAAATTCTCTTACATAAAGATTTGGTGGTATAGATACATGATTCACATCACTTACCTTATTACATATAATAGTAAGTTTATTTGTTATATCAATATTTCCACCATTTTCCAACAACTGTAATGCTTCATTCAAATCCGACATTTTCTTTATCCCAAACTTGGTTTCCTCAAAAACTAAAACAATCTTATGTGCAAGTTTTGAAAAAACATTCAGTCTACTACCTATATTTAGGCTGCTATCTATTATTATATGCTTATACTTACCCATACTTTGTAATTCCTGAATAAGTGTTGCTATATCATCATCATTCATCTCAAGCATATCAAGTGCTATTCTTGCCTCATTAAAAAAATCTAATCCTTCTACAGTCTGTAAAACATTGCTTTCTATTTTTAGCGAAACGCTCTGCTTTTTACTCTTTATTGCATATATTATTTCATCAAATCCCACATTACTCTCTCCCTCCAAGAATATACCTGATGAATTCAATGTTTCAAAGTTTAAGTACAAAGTAGGTATTCCTTTCATAGCCAGTTTCTTTCCATATGCTATTGCCAAAGAAGTAGCACCTGCACCTCCATTTACTGACATAAACACCTCTACTGTAGTATGATTCCCATCATTGAATTTATATGCAATATCACCATTTGCTCCATCTGCCAAAATATTCAAAATTTCTTTATATATCTTGTCAGGCTTTTTAAATTTATTAATCGTTTTTATATTGTTTTTTCTTTCTATCAAATCTCTATCTGATAAATATGCAATACTTATCTTTCCATTATATAGAGATAGATCCTCTTCTATGTCTTCAGCTACAAGCATTACATCAATAGTCTTATTTCCTCTATTATTTTCAAATGAATCCAAAGAAGAAAAGTCAATATTTCTATTCTGTCATGGTAATTTTTAATATAAAAATCCGATAATCTTTTTCTGTAATCCTCATCACTGTCTATTAAAGCTAATCTGATCTTCATTAGAACCTCCTATTTTGCAAGTTTTATAAATTTCCAGGACGGCTTTTTAACAGCCGCTATTCCACTATTATTAAAGCTATATGCTTCATTAAACTCAAAATCAATTACTACTGTGGAATTATTGTTTATATAACCCCATTTTTCTCCATTGTATACAGCAGCAAATCCATTTGAAAAAGCTTTCACATCCTTGTATTCAGTAATAAATTCAATTTCACCGTTCTTATTTGCAAATCCCCACTTACCATCTACTTTTACTGCTGTAGATTCATCTGCTATAAATGCCTTTGCATCCTCGAAACCTGCACTACCTTTTATCTTTCCGTCTAAATTGAAAATATGATACTTACCTTCAAATTTTGCAATATATACATTTTGTGATGTTGCAAATCCGAAATCATCCATTATCACATCCTCATATATAAAATCCGTAACTTGTGAGAAATCATTTTTTATAATAGCCCATTTTCCATTTTGCTTTACTGCTGCTCTCTTATTTGCAAAACTGCCTGCAAATTCGTAAGTATTATCTGTTGCCTTAACAGCATTTTCGTCAATATAAGAATACTTTCCTTCACTACAATATGGAGCTAAATTATTTCCATATACTCCAAGAGTCTCTACTTTAAAATCAGTAGCTAGCTTTTTATATCCATTTTTATCAATATAGTACCAAGCGTTATCTTCACAAACTGCGGCATAGTTTGGTTCTTTTCCATAGGGATATATTTTCTCATATATAGCTTTTATCTTTTCGCTTCCATCAGACTTTATAAGCCCCTCTTTTCCATCCTGCGAAAATACATAAAAGCCATTATAATATCCACTTATAGAGTCCTTACCAAAGTATATCTCAGTGTATGTTCCTCTAAGTTTACCCTGCATCTCCAGAAATTCATCATCATTTGTATCTTTCTCCAAATATGCATTTACAAGTTTGAGAGCATTAGCAGTTTGTTTCCTATCCATATAGTAGTCAGTCATCTTTCTTGCTACATTTCTTGGATAATTATAGTTTTCTAAAATCATATTGCCATGCTTTTCAAAGTCCTTGTACTTCTCTAATTTTAGATAATCATCAAGTATTGCTTCTTCTATAGGTAATTTATCCTCTGTAAATTCTCTTGCCTTCTTATACTGTTCAACTGCATCAATATAAATTTCCTTTTCATCCAGTTCTCTTGCTTTTGCCATATAATCTTTATAATTCTTATATTTTCTGGCATTTCCGCCTATTATATTGCCCCAGCCAAGTACCAATAATAATATTATTGTAGGTGAAAGTATTTTCTTTATTGTCATATATCGCTCCTAAAATCCAAGGATCATACAAGTTGTCACTCCAAAAGCTATAAATGGAGCAAAAGCTATCTCATCCTTTGTAGTTGCCTTTTTAGTCAATATCTTAAACATTCCATAAACAGCAATAGATACCAACGACACCATCAATACGCCAATCAGTGCATAGGTTCTTAGATAAAATCCTAATGCTCCTATAATCTTTATATCACCCATACCTACACCATTCTTACTCACCGCCTTACTTATTGCAAATAATCCAGCACCTAGAATCATTGCCACAGTAGAATCTATAAAGATAGCCAATGTTTCTACTTTATTTTTAAATATATTTATTAATATAAGTATACTTGCAATACTTAGAATAAATATAATAGCTTCATTTGGTATTATTTTTTCTCTATAGTCAATACCTGCAACGATCAATACTACAGAAATTATAGTTAGAGCCTTAAGTGATTTTAAGATATCATACTCATACACTTTATATAAAATCCCTATAGCTACACCTATCAATAGATATATGACCAATAAATATATATTCTGCTTTGATATGTTATATCTTTTTTTGTATATATATTCTGTCATAGCATATGCTATCAACATAAACAATATACATAGTATCAAATTTACCATCACTCACCTCCTATTCTGTAGTATATAGTTTTAATACTATTCCATTTTCACTTGCATACTCAGTTGCAGCCACTATTGCCTTTTGTTGGTCCAAAGTAAGATCTTTATTTTTTACAACAAGATAATAATATTTTGTATTATACTTATCACTAGTAACATCTCCCTGCCCACTGAAGTCTTCCAGTTGTTTCATATCCTTTTTTATAGCTTTTAAAAACTTACTTCCATCCTGGTACTGTATCAAGTCTGTATCCATGCTATGAGTTCTTGCTATATATTTTTCACTCTCATTGAATATACTTATATCTTTAAATTCATTTGAATCCAGATTTCTCTTTACTACAGTATTATCATAATTACTTATCGCTTCTCCACGCTCTTTGGTATTCATATCCCATACTGATGAAGGTATGTTAAGCTTATTTCCCTGTGTAGCCACCGGAACTATTTCATCAAACTTATCCTCAATTCCCGGCTTTTCATCTGCACCATCTTCTAATGCTGCACCTGCTACATTTCCTCCTGCCTCATTTGGCTCATTGAAACTTCCGTCTCCAATCCAAGCCCTTGTAGATGCAGTGTTTTTTAATGTAAAATTCACCTTATCTACAAATGGCAAAGGTATTCTCATCTTATATGTTGCACTTATCTCAATACTTTGCATATCCAAAAAGAAACTTGAACCCCAATAATTTATTCCATTTTTTCCACCTTGCACTCCCAGATTTTCAAAATATCCCTCCGGAAATCCCTGCAAATACTTATTGGTTACAGTTCTACTTATAGGCATCGCTACTGCAAGCTTCACTGCATCATATGCACCATCTTTTATTACTGCCAATATTCCATTAAAAATAGCCTTTTCATCTGAAAAATAGTCTGTAACCGAAGTATGCATTGCCTGTCCTGCATCATATATCTCTTGTGCACTTTTGCCCACACTACTCATTTGAGATATTATATCTTCCGGATATTGTTCAGAGCCTTCATCCAATATACTCGAAGTTACATCTGTTGCATTTTCCAGTCCATTTGCACTGGCTTCGAAAAACACCTGTATTGTATTTAACATTTTCTTTGTTTTCTCAGCAAATTCTCCTGCATTATCTGATGCAGTCTGCCCTATATTGTGTACTCCAAGTTTCTTTGCTATATAAGCATATTCAGATACTTGCTTTGCAGTCTGATTTATAGCATTCTGTATGCCGGTATATGCCCTATACACATTCAGCATACTCAAAAGTGCTATATAAGCTGTAATAAATATCATCAAAATAAGACTGGCCTCTACTGTTATAAAACCTCGTTGCCTACCTCTATCCATAATTTTGCTCCTTGTAGTGTGGTTGTTCGCTACAGTTTACTTGCCTAAACTCCAGTATTCTTTTTGGCTAGCATATATTGGATACCAAATTATGCCATATCCATTACTTTCCACTTCCACGTAATATTTTATAACTTGTAAGTGTATTCATCGATGCTTCTGAAGATTTTTTTAGCTTCTCATAATTCTCTTCCATAGTTTTTGCCTCCTCAGTATTTGACATATCTGCCGGTCTAACTCCCCATACAGCCATACCCATTCCATATCCTGCTGTATCATCAGCTGCACTTGAGCCTGCTCCCTCCGGACTAAAATAATAGTATGCTATATATCTACCTTGAATTAACTCAGGATAATTTGTATCAGAAGGATCTTTTCTTGTAATATCTATATGTCCCTCTTCTTTTATAAAATCAATACCACTATAATTTACTTTTTCTGTATTATCCACTATTACCTCGTATTTCTGTGAGGAATACATAAAATACATTCTTCTATCCTCTAAAAATAAATCCCAAATAAGTGTCAACCCTTTAAGTATGTCAGGAATCCTCTCTAAATCTTCACTATATTCTACATGCCAAATTTCCTCTGCTGATCTTTTATCAGTACATTCTTGTGAAAAAAAGCAAGTTGCACGTTCGCCTTTATTTTCATCAAATCCTAAAATAATACTACCACCTGCCTCAATAAATCCGGCTTTTGGAAATGAACTGTATTCCTCCAAATCTATCATTCCTATAGTACCTAGCGTTTCCCCTTGTTTAAAATCAGATGTTTTAGTCCTAGTCTTATTTGCCTGTACTTTAGTAGTTTCCTCTACCTTGCTCTCATTTGCAGTGCTATCACTATTTACAGTACTACTTGTACCATTATCAGACTTACTACATCCAATACTAATTAAACTTGCTGTTACTAATACACCTATAAGTAATATTTTCTTTATATTTTCCATTTTCTTTACTGCCTATAAGGCAACCTCCATATTTAGTATCCCAGTACACCCTTATAATTTATCGGATATCCAAATGCATCCTCTAATTTAAATATCTCATTATTATTATTAATTGTTTCCAGATTGATAAATATAGGTTTTATCTCCGCTTTAGCTTCTACCTGCAATAGTACTGTAGCTTCTTGCATAGAAAATTCCTTTCCGGCATAGTAGAGTGAACCTTCCTTGCTTGCATTTGTCTGTATAAGATTTCCCATCCTACATATAACACCTTGTTCATCTATCAAATACTGTATAGCCAAAAACACCATCAGATAGTCTCTATAGCTCATATTAAATGTACTTGCCTTAGTCTTATCAAAACCGTTTAATTCCAGCTTATCCCTGCCCTCTCCTATTGTAAGAGCATCACCACCTGCACCTTCAAACTCCTTATTAAACTCATTTATTTTATTATTAATAACTTCCTGAGCATTACTGTTGGCAGCATCAATAGCAGATCCTATACTTGTCTTTAGCTTTCTTTAAGCTGACTTCTATTTATCACAGAATTTATAGCATTTACTAACTTGTCCCTTCTATCACTAAAAAAATCTTCTATAGTCTCACTTACATTCTTCGCTACTTCATCAACTTTTTCCTTTGTAATACCGATTGCCTGCATTACCACCTCAACAAGTCTATCCTGACTTTCACTATTATTTATCGCCTTAAATGCCTCAAGCTTTGCTCTAGCTACCAGACCACCATTGGTCACCTCAGCTTCTATATCAGCCTGCATCTGATCAAAGCTCTCCTTTATAGATGTTCTCAGTCGCTCTTCCAGTCCATCTCTGGCATCTCCTACCTGTGCCAAACACCACACTATCTTTTCCTGTATAGGAGTCTGTATAGAAGTTATAATAGTATTTGTAGACGTGTCCACCATATCTGTAACATATATATCTAATGTATCATTAAAACTCTCTTTAGTTTCATCTGTATACTCATTCATTTTCTTATAGAGTTCACCTGCTGCTGTCTCTGCAACAAATTCAACCATACCACTAAATCTTGATCTCCATACATTTGGATTCTTATATAGTGGTACTGTTTCCCCGCTAGCAGATCATTTGTATCTAAAACGCTCTCAGTCAATGCCGCTGCGAGTAACAATACATTTTGCACTATTGGAATACCAAAACCTGTCCAGCCTGCTATTGCAGTAGCCATAACAAAAGTTTCATTTCTAAGAGCACTGTCACTGGTATAAGCATATATAGCATTCAACAATATTCTTATCCCAAGAATTCTATTGTATACTCCATTTACATTTTTCCGTAGATTGGGATTCCCTAGGAGTATATATTCTTGCTCCGCTCTATAGGCTGCATTATTTTTCTCACTAAAAGGTATACCTGATAGAGTCTTTTCATTTGTATTACCTCCCACCTCTCTGTTTGTGGTATAGCAGCTGAACATCGTAGTAGTATATGACATAAGATATAGCTTATCTCTTCCACCCACAAGTATATCTTCAATTCTATCAAAACCTGAAATAGCTTCATTTGATGTATTTAAAGTACGATCTACCAGCTCATCTGCCTCTCCATTTTGTAATGATTCCAATGTGTTTTCATCCATTATCTGTGCTGCCTTTGCACTTGTATTCATTACATTGGCTATATTCGTGTTGTTTATTTGCACCGGTTCCGGAGTATTATACACATTTGAGCCATTAATCATCTTATCTCTCTTACTTTTCTCCTCTGAATCTCCATCCGGCTTAGTTGCCACACTATTTCTCTCAAAAAAAGCAAAAAGTGGATCCACATAGTATTTTCCATCATTATCTGCGTTCCAATCATATGTAGCATCAATATCGTAACACTCTACTCCAAGGAAGTTTCTAAGTTTTGGATCTTTATATTCAAACTCAGAATCTACTACTTTATAGCCTCCATCCATCTCCACTACTTTCGGTATCTTACCGGGTATATTCTTCTCAAAGTCAAAAAATGATAAACTGCTGCTCTCAGTATTTTCATAAATACCCAAATTATTTAATGCATTCTGCTTTGATTCAATCTGTGAATTTGTATCCAAGGTATCAGTATTTGTCAATACAGATACATAAGATATTATATTTTCCACCCACTGTTTATCAGAATCCAATGATGTAGCCGGTGTTATACCTGCATATTTGAACTTTTCAAGATCCGTCATGACCTTAGTTGAATAGTCTATGGAGTTGTCAAATATTTTTGTCATTTCATCAACATATCCTTCTATAACCGCTTTCGTCTTGACATTGTAGTCTTGACGCATATCATTTTTTACGCCTGACTCAGCCATATTTCCGATATTAATATCCCATCTATCAGCTATTTTTTGTAGTACCTCTGAGGCTTCTTTTAGTTCTAAAAGTTTTTCCCTTACATCTGATGCCTTACTCTTTAATTCAGCAAACCACACATAATAATCTCTTGCATTTCTCATTTGAGGTATAGCAAGAAGTTCGATATCTTTTTTTAGATCTTGCATATATTTATCTCTGAGATTATTAATATTATAGTTTGGTCCAAAGGTACATTAGATATTTCTGTACTACCATAATGTTCAGGGATTATTTCATTGACACCATTTTCACCCCAATCACCGATAAAACTTTCATCATACCATTTCTTTACTCGTTTCCATTCGTCCTCTAATTCCTGTTTTTCTGCTTCTAATTCTTGTTTTTTATTTGAGTTATCATTTTCTCCACCATCATTATTTTTTTCAGACTAGCTAAATCTTCATTAATTTTTACTATTCTTTCGATATATAATTTAAAATGAATAATCATACCTTGCATTAACTGTATGAAATTTATAAACATTATCTTCATATTCATGATAATATCTCACATATTTATCAAATCTATTATATTCTAAAGAAGCATCCCCCCTTAATGTTCCTATAGTACTTTCATATGAAAGAGAACTTGTAACAGAATAAAAATCATCTTTCAATCCACTTATTTCACTATCAAATCCGGCTACAGAATCCTTCAACTCTCCACCTAAAGGATTGTGAGAATTATGTTTCCAATATTTATCTTCCCTAAGTTTAGGCAATTTTTCCACCTGTACATATGCTATTGCATCCCTTGTAGCATATTGAAAATTATTATTCCCCCATCTGTATACACCTTCCTTGATCTCAAAAGGAGTCTTAAAATTTCCGTTTGTATTTATAAGATAATCCTCATAATCTCTAGAAAGTGCATATATCTCTAGGCACAGATCCTGAATGTCCTTTAGTTTCTTTTCGTAATCCCTCTTAGCCTCCAATGCCTTTTGCTGGTCTGGTAATGATTTCAATATATTCATCTTTTCAAGGAATCCATATCCAATGACCGCCGGTGCTCTATATTTCATATAGTCAAGTACCTGTGCCCTAAGCACATTTGCATTGGAAAGATTTGCACCTGCTGCCTGACTTATTTCAAATCCATCGTCAGCCAACTTCATTTTCATTATATCTGAGATTTCACTTCCACTGCTTCCAGATAGAGCTATATCAACAAGCTCTTTTACCAGTCCCTGATCATTTAGACCATTACTATTTAATGTAGCATCAAAGTATACTTCCAAATTTTTTCTTAAATCATCCATGTTAGCTGATATAGCAAATATCCCATAGGTATCCTGAAGGACTGAGTTATAATATGTAAGCCCTGCATTCAACGCCATATCTCCTGCACCGGATACTATATTTCTAGCAAGTATTATCCTGCCTCCATCTATCAAAATTGTAGTAAATATCATCACTACCGTCAGAATTAAAGACATAAATATGGTCAGCGAACCATGTCTGTTATAAAAGATTTTCATATTACTCACCTTCCTGTTCCGCCCAATTGGTCTCTTAATGTCTTTAACTTATTTACATAGACATCGACCCTTTCTTTTAGATTAAATCTTTCCAAAAGAAAGTCTATAAGGTCTGCCCCAAGGTCGATGTCTCTAACAAATTCTGTTGCATTTGAGGAGAATGCATAACTTGATTCCTGAACATTGAAATTTGATGGAACTCCTACCAAACTCAATACCTTTCCTAATCCATCAGGTAATCTGATGCCATATTTGACATTAGTTTTTACTGTAGGTGTTATTATCCCTGTAATTTCTATATCTGAATCTACGGTTATACCGCTAACCATGGTGTATTTTAGTAAAAGTTCATTTAACTTTTCTTCAAAGTTATTTCCAATTGCATCTCTACTTCTAAAAAAACCTGCATAAAGTTCTCGATCTTTATAGAAGCTGTCAACTCCCGATGTGTTTGGAAAACTTATCACATCTATATCTATCCCATTACTTACTGCTGCCAGATATTTTTCATACCCAGGATATGCAGCCTCTCTTGCAGCTTGTGAAGCAATCTTTGTTGCTCCAAACTGTACAAGACTCTGTTCCAGCTTCAATAGCCCCAATACCAACATTGCTACTATTGTAAGCATAAATAAAGGATATATTAATGCTGCTTCTACCATTAATGCACCACGATTATTTTCAATACGCATATCTCCTCCTTTGATTAATTAATTGGCTTTACTGTGAACCACCTGCAAAAATACCTAAATTATCAAGTATCTGTCCAACTATTTCTGAAAGTCTTGAATTAAATACAGTTGCCAATGTTATTATGATTACTATAAGTACCATAACTGCTACCATGTCTGAAGCTCCACGCTCCTCTTCCTTAAATGCCTTAGCTGCTCCCTGAATTTTCATCACCTGTGCCATAAAGAACAGATCAATAAGTTCAAACATTTTTTCCATTTTGTTGCTCCTCTCTTTTAAAAAATCAATAAAGTTTATTATGTAAAAGCTTGGTCGACCTTTGCTCAAACATCAAAATTTAAGACTGCCAAATATAGGCACTATTATCAAAATCAACACACCAAAAAACACCAATCCGATAGGTAAAATGAGTTTACTACTTGCCTTCTCACCTTTTCTTTTAACCTCATGTTTTTTCTCTTCCCAGGCTTCAGCACTCATATCTCTAAGAAATATAACCACCTCATTACTACCTTTTTGTAAATTCTGTATCATCATTGTAGAGAACTTTCTTAGAGATTTTATAGAACAACGCTCCCCAAAGTTTTTATAAGCCTCCACTTCTTGAGTACCATTGTTTAATTCCATAGCTGTATTTCTCATTTCCTGATATAGTATACCTTCATTTGTGGCAGATACCTTTATCCATGCCTCTCTTATAGGTACACCTGCATTTACCAGTAATGTAAGCTTTGACAGCATTCCCGGATAGTCTCTAAGCAGTTCATCTCTCCTGGCATTTATCTTGTCATTTAACAGCTCATCTAAGTACCAAATCATCATGGCACTTACTGTTGCTCCTGCAATCACCAATTTGAAATTTCCACTTATTCCTGTTATCAGAAACATCAATAATATAAATACTACTGCAAATGTTATCTGTCCGCCTCTTAATATATAAAAATAATACGGCCCATACTGTTTTCCATATATTTCAGAAATAAGCTTTATTTTACCCTTGGAACTTTTACTATTCATATCAAAATGTATCAATTCCATAAAACCAAATCCAATATAATAAATATCTGACATGGGATATTCTCCCTGTGATATTCCGGATAATACATCATTAAATCTTTCTTTGAATTTATAGTGCAAATATAATACGAATAATGCAAATATCGTAGCTAATATCATAAGTATCATCTCTTTTACATCCTTATACTAACTATTTTTCTTCCCATCATGTATGCTGCTACAAACAATCCAATAGCAAACAGCTTTACAATTACTGTAAATATTGTATTTGTTACTGCTGACATAGATCCAATTCCACTCATTGCAGCCATTATAATCAGGGGCATTACCATCATAATATTTAGTTCATTTTCTTTCTCTGTAAGCATGGTCTTGATTTCCATCTCTATTTCTATCTTGTCACTGATTATTTTTCTACTGTCCCATACAACCTGTTTTATATCTCCACCTTGTCTAAGTCCTGATTCAAATGTTGCAGCAAAGCTTTTTACATCTTCCAATCCACATCTATCTCCAAAATCTTTTAGTAAATCTTCGACAATTATATTATTCGTCATTCCTGCTATTATAATTCTTGTCTCATTAACTATATCTGATTTTTCACCATATAAACTAAGTAGATCTTGATAACTCTCCGCAAATGCCTCCATAGTATTTTTCCCTGAAGAATATGATGTTGTCAAAGCTTCCAACAAGTCCCTAAACTCTATAAGTAAATCCCTTTGTCTCTTTTCTTTACGGTATTTTTTATAGAAATGTATTGCTGGAATTCCACAAATAATTCCAACTATTATTGATAATATGAATACTCTAAAAAAATCATATTTACTAGAAACCCCAGTACGAATCCCAATAAGAAACCTATAAGATAATCTGTTAATCTCATATGATACAGCTGATAATCATCAGCATTTCCCATAAGTCCATGTCTTTCAATATAAGAATTTGACTTTTTCTTTAAATTTTTTTCCAGCATTAAATTACTCCTTTATAGCCCATAAGTCTTAACTTGAATGTGTTTTTTAAAGGATTTTTTGTTCTCTTCAATTCCCCTACCACTCTATCCATAGTACTGTCTTCGCTTTCCTCAAAAACATATAGTGGATTTAATTCTATTTCTCCATCATTTAATCCCATAACTTCTGATATCTCCATAGTCTTTCTGCTATGATCTCTCAGCCTTGATAAATGGATTATTATGTCTACTGCAGAAGATATCTGTTGTCTTATAGCCTCTAATGGTAATCCCTCAGCACCCATAAGTACCATTGTCTCAAGCCTGCTAAGCATATCTCTGGTGGAATTGGCATGCCCGGTAGAAAGTGAACCATCATGTCCGGTATTCATTGCCTGTAACATGTCCAGCGTCTCTGCACCTCTTACCTCTCCTACTATTATTCTTTCAGGCCTCATTCTAAGAGATGTTCTTATCAAATCTCTAATGGTTATCATACCTTTCCCTGAAGAATTGGAATTTCTAGTTTCCAATTTTACCAGATTATCTATGCCTACTATTTGAAGCTCTGCCGAGTCCTCTATAGTAATTACTCTTTCACTTTTGGGGATATAATTAGATAATGCATTAAGAAAGGTAGTCTTTCCACTTCCCGTACCACCGCTTATAAAAATATTATATTTTGCTCTTACCAATGTTTCTAAAACTTTAGCTATTTGTGGGGTAATTGATTTATACTTTATGAGTTGCTCAACCGTCATCGGTGTTTTTGAAAATTTTCGAATGGTTAAAGTAGGACCTTTTAATGCTACCGGTGGCAGTACGACACTCACTCTTGAGCCATCCGGTAATCTGGTATCCACGATTGGGTTTGATTGATTTACCTCTCTACCGGCCCTGCCTACAATACGCTGTATTATATCTTCCAGCTTTCTTTGATTATCGAAGCTTTGATTTAGTCTTTCAATTCTTCCGTTCTTCTCGATAAAAATCTCGTCTGTTCCATTTATCATAACTTCTGTGATATCGTCATCTTTTATAATCATATCCAGAAGCCCCAGACCTCTTATAGATGAATAAAGTTCATCCGTTAAATTTACTCTTTCCTGTATTGAAATATAGATATCGCCTAACTGCTCGCTTACAAGTTTTTCTATTTTTGTGTAAAGCTCTTCATCATTTAATTTACTTAGATCAAAATATTTAGATATGTATTCTCTTGATTGATATAAAAAAGCTTTGCGTTCCAAATCGTTCATGTTGCTCTCCTTTAAACATAATATAAATTATATCTAACTAACCAAGTGTAATACCCACAATTTGTAACAAAAAGTTTATGGCACGATTATATCTGCCTAAACTATGACTGTCAATATACCTATGTTAATTTTGTGAATGTTTTTTTATGACGTATTATTTTATTGTTGGTACTGCATAATAAATTTTTGCTGTTTTTTTATTAGTAGTGCATAAAAAAATAAAAGCTTTGTCGTAAGATAATCTTAATAATTTTTTTGGAAGAATCACTATTACCATACAATAGTATAGTGTAGTAAAATCATCAAATAATACAACAAATGTATACTTTCAACTCTCAAAAATAATCACATAATGCAATGAGTGTCTAGTTTAAAGATACTAAAATAACCATATAATACAATAAATATCTAGTTTTAAAAAAATAAAAAAATACCGAAGTCGATTGATAATTAACCTACTTCGGTATCTAATAAATCATTTTATAATACTGAGCTCTCTCTCCTATATCCGCTAAATGGTAGTATTTTTATTTTTTCAGAGTTATTAAAAAGTATTTTTCTAATCTTCTGATTCGATTTCCTATAAATATAACTTTAGCATCTTCAAATGTATCTGTTAAAAGAAGTGAATACCTTCCACCTGCTACATCAAAGATAATACTCCCATTCTTCAGAGGAATACTCCCCTTGGAACGAATTATATCACCATACTCACCTCTGATAATATTTTCCATAAAGCACATAAAGCTACCTATACCACCCACTGTGACATCTGATAAAGAAAATGTATCAAGAGCAATTGTTGATTCATTTAGGTTCTCTGGAATTTTACTACTTCCATCCAGGTAGGTACAAAGTATATCATTCCACCACTTGTCAGGATACTCCATATAATGCCTATCTGTAATCACTGCATCCGGAGAAATGCTTTTTACCTCAGAAATTAATTCACCTCTTTCTCTTTCAGACATATTCTCAGTTTTTGAAAGAATTACCTGACCGGCACTACATATCTGATCTCTAAATATATCCGGGAATTCATTTCCATAGCTCCTCATACTCTCTATATCCAGAATACATAATGGAGATAAAAGTCTAATCTTTTCATATTCTATTCTCTGAAGATTTTTTAATATATTTCCCAACTTAGCCACACCTGTTGGCTCCACAACCAAATAATCTGGAGAAATAGTATTAGCAATAGTCAAAAATAAAAATCAATGCTAATATACTATTAACTCCATTAATTTATCCTAAAATAAAAAAGTCCAAACCCTTACTTGGATTTGAACAAAAATACTGCCGCAGACCGGAATCGAACCGGTACGGGTATTTCTACCCACGGGATTTTAAGTCCCCTCTTTTTTGTATTAAATAGCTCGCAAATACTTAGTTTCTTCCTATTTATTAGACTTTCATTAGACATCATAGTAAAAGCAAAAATTTTGGCAAGGGATGTAACTCTCTTGCCTTTTCTTCTATTCTATAACTTCATACTTGCTCAGATCTGGAGTATCGGTATCAAGTTCTTTCTTATATACTCCATTTTCATCTACAAAGAAGTACAGCTTTTCGCTTGCGTCCTCTATATAGCCGTTTCTGGCCATCAATCCACTTTGAGTAAGATAGTAAGACTTACTGTCAACATCCACCCACTGATTTGATATCATAGCACCGTCGGCAGGATTCATATAATACCAGTCATCCACCTGCTTAAACCACCCTTTTATCATATAGCCTTTTTGGTCGAACACATACCACCTATCATCTATAAATGCCCATTTACCTGATATATAGCTATTTGGCGTGTCAGCGTACCACCACTGACCTGCCTCATTTTTATTCCATCCAAGCGGATATTCTACTTGTGTAGGTCTGCTTTCCTCCGCTCTTCTACCGTCCTGTAGGGCTATAGCCGTGTGGTGGAACTCATACAGCAAGATATCCCCTCTTTTAAGGTATTCATCAGAAAGCAAATACTTAGGAGCGGTTAAGAGTTCAAATTCTCCTGTTCTGAGCAACACACTAGCCTCATTGCCTGTGTAGATGTCTCCTGATACTCTTATGCCTGCGGCATTTACACATACGGATACAAGAGCACTGCAGTCAGTCTCACAAACTGTTTTTACATCTTCTATCTTCCAGCCGTTGGCCTTGCAGAGACTATATAGAGTGGTTCTCTGATTTTGGTCGTATCCGATATAGTCGTTTTTGCAGGCCTTTTCCATAGCAGCAGCTATTCTTCCTGCAACCGCAGTATTTTTTGCTCTAAGAACTTTGTTCCAAGGACGATTGTACCACTCACGAATTGCGACCTCTTTACCATCCTGATCGCCTGCAAGGCCACCGCTGTATCTGCCTCTTTCGTCTCTGCTTGCTTGTCCAATTTTAATCATAGATTTCTCCTAATCGTGAATAACTTCTATTCCATACTCTTCTGCTGTAATATGCTCTATTCTACAGCCTCTTGCCGACTCCCATCCCTTTGCAAAAAATACTGCATCAGCCGTTGATAATAACTCTAAAGACTTTCCTAAAAACCACATAGGTTTAGCATCAGCTGGAGCACCTTCAAAATAGCTGTCAATTATTTCAATATCTCTACCATATTCCGCGACAATACTATCGACAATGATTTGCCTTTCCTTCTTTATTTGCTCATCAGATAAGCCTTTCATCGGCTGGCTAATAAAAATTCTTTTCATTCTATTTCTTCCTTTCTCAACTCTTCTGCTTTTTTCTCAACGCAACTAAAAAAGAGAACCTATCGGCTCTCTAAATACATTAACATGTTAAACATCATTACTATTTTCATTGTTTTTATCTTTATTATTCCCAGTAAACATGCCTATAACACCCAATGCAGACACTCCGGATAATATACTTCCTGATACTTGATGATTATTAAGAATCAAGTGTACGCCACCAACAATTATCAAAACTGCTATTATAAACCCCAAAACCTGCCCCAAATTATGTGCCTTAATATTAGCATTTAGATACTTCTTCTCCATCTCCCTGCGGTGTTCTGTTTCTGCAATACCATTTTCTATTATTCTTTTGGCTGCATCTGGATACAGTGCGTTGTATCCTTCAAGTATTTTGGGATGTGGTAAATCTCCTTGATATATTTCAAGTCTCTGATATATTAAATTTCTCTCTGCTTCCGGAAGACTCTCCACCTGACTTACTATATTGTCTATCTCGTACTCATTGTTTAACGGCGAATCCATTTGCAACCTTCCTTATCTCAACGAGAGATTTCTTATAATCTTTTCTAATCCTCTCTTTTCCGGAAACATCCTGGCTTTTGACAGGTTCAATATTACCATTATCGTAAAAGGTTGGCATTTTAATATCCTGTATACCTTTTATAAATGAATTTAATAAACTGTTGTTTCTACAAGCCTCCATTTTGCTAACCTCCTTTTATTTAGAATATTATCAAAAAAACATATGAGAATATCAACAAAATTATTAATTTATAAGAAATATTAAAACTTTATTTACCGTAAAAAAATTATTCCTTATCCTCAATCTCTATAAATTCACCTGTGTTCTTCTTTAAGAAGCTCTTTACTGTAACCCATACCTTGCGTACAGGTAAGCCTGATAAGGTCATATTCTTAAGTGCTGACAAAACCTCATATACTATATAAAGTAACGCAAAAAACTCCATCACTGTAATATCTTGTAAGTGTATATATTCTCTTATAGTGCCAGGAACAAAACCTATTAGATTTACCGGGCATAAAATATCTACAAATACCAGGCATACCAAAGATAACAGCATACCAATTTTGCGGATGCCCCCGTCAATACCTATGCTTGAATTAAAGTCCCTTTCCTTCGCTGCTCTTAGGCTTCCAAATACCACATCCATCACAATCATTATTATAACTAACTTGAATAATGTATTGTCTCTCATAATTTCAAAAACAGGTTTAAAAATATCAAAATGCATTACAAATGCTCCTTTCTTGCAATAAAAAAGAGGGAGTTTCCCCTCTTTATGTTATCAAAAATACTTTTCTTGTTATCAAGCTACATCATCAGATACTCATCCGTTTTCATGAACTCCTCAACGGCTGTTCTGTACTTCTCCGGCACTTCATCAAGTGTCATAAGTCCGTACTTAATCCTTGACGCATAAAATCTCACATACACTTTAACTTTCTTTTACTGCTCATTTCCTTCTCCTTCCTCATCTGAACTCATCAATTCAACAAGCATATTTGATAGGGCATCTATACGGCCTGTCAAAGTGGCTTCTACTTGCTCTACTTTATCCATTGCCCTGAACATCAATAAAGCCTGCATTTGAGCGATTGCTCCCATTGCATCCTTGATAAAGTTAATTGTGATACCTTGCAATTTAAGTCCTGTTATAGACTGCTCTCCAGATTCATCCTGTAATGTCATGATTACCGTATTTGCATCAGTCAACTCGTCCTTAAGCTCATCAAGCTTTGCAAAATTTTCTATTACTGTGACATATGTGTCGCCATAGTACGTGCTTAACTCTATCTCCGTCTTGTCCTTTAATATTAATTTGCTCATTTAAACCTCCTAATTTATAAATTCTATATGACTTATTCCAAAAATATCATTAGTTGCCCTCACAATAGTTCTTGACGTAACCTTATCCCCAGATGGATTTATTGCAGCAAAGCCTAGTACAATTCTATGATGTCCTTGCAAATCTGATACATCTACATCAACGAAATACTCAGCACCTGTGGGTATATCCAATCCTCTGGTATCCAATAAGACCTTAGAGACTTGAGGTATTATTCTACTAGTCCCTGTTTTTTTCACCATATTAGGATTTACCTTTATTTTTGTATAAGGGTTGTATTCAGCATAGTGATTCGTTGATAATGCCCATACAACACCTACTAAATCCCCCATACTATTTACAGCCCCCCAGTCACCTCCATATGGGAATTTAAGACCTAATCTTATGGTTTTAAAAGGTGATAAATTCACTGAATGTGCCAAAGTGACTGACTCATTAAGTGTACTCATAGGAGCATACCAGTGTAACCCTGTATATCTAGTGTCAAATCTTATAATACCATCTCTTATTTCTGTTGAGGGTATACTATAGTTGTTCAAATCTTTCCCCAACCCTATGTTCGCCACCCCTGAAATTAGTACATTGTCAAAGGTGGCATTCCTAAAAGGGACTCTTCCTACACTGGGGTCTTCCATAGTGCCTGTGACTCCATTTATATTTACGCCTTTTCTAATATTTCCAGGCAGCAGGTTGGGACTAGGTAAAAACGCCCAGTTAGCACCCTGTATATAATGCCCATTCGGGATTTTTACAACAATACCCCTTCCCCTACTTGCGTGAGTATCATCCCACGCAAAACCTTCACCGCCAAGGGCTGTTATAACATCACCCGTATTGCAAATCCATCTTGGAATAGAACCTTCAAATTTAACTCCGTGTTGAGAAGTTGCTGTTTGTCCTTGCAGAACTGAATCCGCTCCTGCTGTGCCCAGATTAGTTGCATCTATACACGTATGAGGGCGACCATCAGCTCTGTGATAGTAGCCGTTACCGTGAGGGAAATCTATCCAAAAAACGGGATTGCTTCTATTTGACCAATTGTCAATCCCGAATGCGGTAGATTTGTTGCTTCTATAATTACTATCTTGGGTGTTAATCATTTTGATGTTACCTGTAGTGCCCGCTATGGTAAGATTTGAAAGCATTTTATTTGGATCTACCCCGACCACATTAGCAAGGACTGCGTACGGTATGGATACATAAGGCTTCCACTGTCCATTCTGGCCATAGTATCCCGGCTCCATTCTTGCTACAAATTTGCCTTCCCAGTTAGCATTATAAAACTCTATCGCATCCATTCCGTTTCCACGGTTGACCATCTCACCTTCCACTTTTACTCCAGTCTTGCTTGTAAAAGTACAGCCTCGCAATACCTTATCTGCTGTAGTATCTCCAAGTTTTGCGGAGTCTATACATGTATGAGGCTTATTATCATATCGGTGATAATATCCATTTCCATGTGGCATATCTATCCACATTCTTCCGAACTCATCAATCCCAAATACATTAGATTTGTTAATATTATAGTTATCGTCAGCTGTGTTAATTGATTTTATAGTTCCTTCGACAACTTCGTCATCACTGTCAGTCGTTACTGTCCTGTATCCTTGTAAAACTTGAGCTTTGCCGGCTGTAACATCATCTGATGTAACTCCACCTACTCCACCCCTTAAAAGTATCGCCTGCGCCATATTACACCCCCTTTATAAGTAGCAAAATGTCCGTTTCGGGCTTTTTTACAAAGCAGCTTATCACTATATAGCCGTCATAAGTATCTATCCTGTCTACACAGCTCCAAGCCTTTTTTATAGCCTTAACTCTTGCACTATCTGTAACTCCGTCAGGTATCAGTAAAGATATCTCGGGCACATCTGTACTCTTAATACCCGCTATATCTATACGCTGTGTGTAAGGCCCTTGAGTGGTAAACTTTGAGGCCGTCACTTGTATCTGCCTTGTACCGCTTACCGCTTTATCCAGCTTTGCAAAATTGCTATTAAAGTCCTCGACATTGTAATTATCTGTCCTGTCCGGCATTTTCAGCTTTAAATTATCCGTTTCTCTCATAAATCACCTACCTTAAATCCAGCTCCGTCAATTGCTCATGAGTATACTGCTCCAATTCCCCATGAGTTTTTATCTCAAGCATCCTGTGAGTTGTATACCACAACGATACTTCAATCTCCATATTTGCCGGAACTACCTCATCCGCAAGCTTTTCTATTTCTTCCTTTAGCTCTTTTGATGATAAAGCCACCACTACACTGACCTTGTAATGCTCAATATCTATATTTAGCTTAAAGTCTTTCTCCGAGCCTACCATAGCTAAAAGGCTACGGTAAAATGTTCTATATGTGTAAGGGAGTCTACCCTGCATTACTCCAAGAATCCTAAGATTTCTTACATCAAGTTCATCTGTATCCTTACTTGATATCTTTAATATTTTTTCCCATCTTGCAGCAGTATCAGCATCCTGACTTAATATAAATCCGTTATCTAAGTAGCTATTGCCCTTATTCCAGAAAAACTCAATCTCAGGCTGTTCGGCATCCATCATCTGATTAAACTCTGTAACGTTTTTCAATATATCCGGAAGATAGTCTATCAATTTTCTATCCATTAAAGGTACCTCTTACAGCTATAGTATCAGGATCCAATATAGCATTAGATGCCGTACCATTCAGCTTAGTATCTGCTATATCTTTAATGCTGTTTATAGCAAGGATTTTACTTTCGATATTTGAAATTCTAACCACTATATTATCTGCAGTATCCCAAGACTTATTAAGCTCTAAAAAGTAGCTGTCAATGGCGTTTTGGATATGCGATTTCAAGCATTAAAATTGTATCCTGAGTCATAAACTATATTAGTATCTATATTTATGCTCTTTGTTTTTACAGATTGTATATGGCAGGTATGACCTATGGAAGCAAGGCCATCACCAAGCTGGTCTCCTTTCGGATCTATCAGTTTTTGCACATTCGTAACAAGTGTTTGGCTTGCTTGCCCATACTCAGAATTTGTTATTATTGCAAGAACATGCCCGGGTAAATTATGAGCATTGCCATCTTTTGCCCTTAAAATCTTACAACCGCCTACGCCTTCAATAGCTGTAATCTTCTGATAGTAATCTTTTTTATTACCACCAAATGCCTGAGTGTCAAAGGACGAATAATATCTTTTCCTGAATTCCTCAGTGCCTTCTTCATCCTCTCCGTATATCTCTATACTCTCTATATTTGCTGTCTCAAGGCCATCTATATACTCTATAGGTATAAGACTTCCCCTCTCTGCATTCGGTGTTCTGCCTGCAGTCTCGCAAGTGATATAAAACTTTCCTGCACTTATCTTTTCTGATACGGCCCAATTAAATCTTGAGCTAGAGAATCTCTTTCCCACCTCAACATCTATGTTAAATACCGCTACTGCCTTTGCATATGTTGCCTTTTTAGGCACCAAGCCTCTCTCTAAAGCTCTTCTTATCAAATACTCTCTTGGTGCAGTATCAGCAAAAGTGCAATCTATAAGGCTATCAAGTGCTATGTAAGCCTGTGCAAGTTCCGCACATACCGGAGCAACAGCAGAATAAATAACAGAGCCCTCTCTTTTGTCGATACTGTTATCAACTCTTGATAGGACTCTGTTTAATATGTTTTCATATGTATTCTCTTCAAACACTATCTAACCTCCGTTTCTATGTCTATATCGCCATAAACACTGTCGACTTTAAAATTTACAAGAAGAGTATCCCTGTTTCTACTGAATTCAAAATCATAAACAGCCGTAATTCTGTCATCCTGCAGGAGTGCTTCACTTATAAGCCTTTCCGCCTCATCCTCTACTATATCCGGGTGAGTACCTATGAGGGCCTCAAGCTCTGCCCCATAATCCCACGAATAAATTAGAAATTTATATCTTTCAGTATTCAAGATAAGCATTATAGCTTGCTTCAATGCTTCTTTTTCATCTACAAAGCCCGTTATTCTTCCTCTGTCAAAATCTATATAAAATGTATTACTTGGCTCGGCTCTATTTTCTATATTCAGAATATCTTTAGCAATTACAGGTAGCATATTCTCACCTCGCCCTGTCCAATACTATGTATTTTTGGCCGCCGTCAACTCTGATAAGAATGACCTGCTCCCCAACTTTTAAGCTGTTATCAAGAGCAATCTTACCCTGCCCTTCGACTTCTACCGAGTGCTTACTCACCATTCCTGTAAGAATGAGAACACTCTCAGGTACCGTAAGCTTCTGATCTATCCATATCTCAAGCGGATCTACTTTACTCACTCTCCCAAAGCAAAACCGCATAGGATCCTTGGATTCCACGGCTTCAAGCGCGGCTTGCTTTACCGCTTCCACAAAATCATACATTAAACAGTCCTCCTCTCAGCTTTAAAGTCATCAAATGTTCATCATTTTTGAAAGTATGAGTTACTTTCTCGGCCACCATATAGTTTGATATCTTTACATCCTCAAACTGCAGCATAACAACCATAGATGAACCTGCCTTAACTCTTACATCACCAAATGCATCTTTTACTGTGAGCGTTTTATATACCTTGTTATAATACTTAAGTAAAGCTTCAGCTTTTCTTGTGCCTGATTCCTTAGTCTCTACGCTTTCATTAAGCTGCAACACGCCCCATTTATTGATATTCTCACCGCTTTTTACCAGGAAGATATCATTCGTTTTATCCTTCGTGTTCTTATATACAACCTTTACTTGATTGTAGGTATTGCTATCAATAGAGCTGTTATACTCATATCCTACAGCCGTACTCATATCTATGAGCAGGTCAAGCTTCATACTGTCGATATTCTTAAGTGTAAGCTTGCCAACATTGTCATAAAATACATATAGTTTACCTGTATTCTGCAAGGTTTCGTCTATAGCATTTTGGATAATGTCAAAGAGAGTTTTGTTCTGTTCTTCTCTGCGTGGTATCTTATATCCTGTATCCTCAAGTTCTCCGATATTAAGTCTGAAGTCTTCGGCGATAAGCTTTATAACTTCACCGACAGTCAAATTATTATATGCGTAAGTATCCTTGTTTTTAAATATCTAAGCTGATCATATGCCGTACACTCAACAAAGCTACTATCCTGACTTGAAATCTTTTTACTGAAAAGAAATCCGAAAAACACATCCATCCCGTCCACTGTGAGTTTTACCTGATTACCTTCTTCAGCCTTAATATTTCCATCATTAAAATATGAAAACTTTAATTTTCCCGGACTGCCTTTGCGCTCCAAATCCAACTGAATCCCTTCTTTGAGTGGCGGTATATAAGCCTCTTTTCCATTGCTAATCATTATATCTACTGTCATGGTATTACAAGCTCCCATCCGTCTATAATCAAGTTTGGGTTCTTTATTTTAGGATTCGCACTCACTATTCTTTGATATAAAGCACCGTTCCCATAATATCTCTTGGCAAGCCCCCAAAGAGTATCACCTCTCTTTACTGTGTGTGTTTTAGGTTTTTGTGCGGTGGAAGCATCCCTATTTTCTGCCACCTTGGCTTCTTCTTTTTTCTCTTCCTGCTTAGGCTGCTCTCCTACTGCAGCTGTCGGTTGAACAAACACAACCTTCTTGGTCCCGTAATGCCTGTACTCCTTTAAGGTGACACTTGCCTTTATATCCCTGCCTTCCTTTGCATCCTCTGTGATACTGAGGTCCTCTAAGGTAACTTTTATATTTGTCTTAAACCCTTTTGGTCGTTTTACTATAAACTGAAACGGCTTCTTATTTATCTTAAGTCTATTTAATTTATCCAAATAGCTTTTTTGTTTCTTCGGCCTGTTCATAGTTGTAAAGGAATATCTGTCAAAAGGTAAAAGGAGCTCAAAACTGAACTCCCTCAAACCCTTTGTTTTTATAATGTTGACCTCGCCCTCATTTATAAGAGTTACTGTCTTATTCATATTTTTAGTCTTTACACTTAATTTTGAGGGTGTGACAGGTAACAGCATATTTGCTAAATAGAATCTATACATTAACTATGCACCCCCTCTGCTCCCATCTGGACCGCCTCAACAAACTTAACAGTCAGAGTATCCAACACATTATCCAAGTCCATATTTGAACTTATTTGATTAGTCATTCCTGAGTAATCAATCTTTATCTCGGCAGTAGTGAACCTGTTAATGGCCTCCTGTTCTGCAATATCTCTCAAGTATTCAAGGTTTTCTTTTGTTTCTGCAAGTGACCCTGCTGCAGCCGCAGTATTGCCCGCTGTTTTGCCTATATTATCAGCAACTCCGGCACCTGCACCTGTGTCGAAAGTTCCTGCCTCAAATCCTAAAGAGTCGATTCCATCCCCATTACTCATAGCTATCTTTTCAGCTTTAAACTGTGAATACTTGCTCTTTAGATCTGCAGATTTGCTATCTAGTTCACTTTTCATTCCCATGAGCTTCCAAAGTCTATCTCTTTTAGCAGCATCTTCGGCAGTTTGGGCCTCTGCTATCTCGTTTGCTCTTGCAGTCTTTTCAGCATTAAATTCTGCTTGTGCGGTACTTGCAAAAGTAACCTGCGATATAGCTTCTATGCTTACTCCTGGTATTTTATTTAAAGCATTGATAAATCCATTTATCAATCCAATAGCACCATTCACCATATTTTGTATAGTATTAAGCACATTTACTCGCATTTGACCAATATGGTTAGATACCGAAGCTCCTGTTTTTTGCCAAGCCATTGATAGCTTTCCGCACAGATCCATAATAGCGTATATGCCCGTGAAAAATCCTACCTTAAGCACTTGAACCCCCACACCTATCGCCATCTGAGCAAGAGTCCAGGCATTCTTCATCCCACCTACTGACTGAATGAACCTGTAGGCAACCGCAACAACTGCTCCTATTGCAACTGCAATCCATAGAAACGGGTTGGCCAGCATACCTGCAATTGTAGCTCTATTTGCTGCATCAGCTAACCACATAGCTGCTGTCCAAGCACCCCAAGCAACGGTTGCTATTGCTACGCCCCCCCGCAATTCCTACAAGTATCGGTTCTATATCATCCCAGTTATCAACTATAAATTGAGCCCCTTGGCCTATCATCTGTATTGCTGGTTGAAAAGTTTCATACAATATATTTGAAATCATAGTAGCTACCTGCGAGTATGTGTAAGGCATTGAATTAAACCGCTCATTTATTGCATCTGCTGACGATAGCATTGCACTCTTAACTACGTCTGCTGTTATCTTTCCTTCTTGTGCCAACTGCCTAATCTGACCTACCTCAACACCTAAATGGTTAGCAATTGTTTCAATTATAGTTGGTGCCTGCTCAAATATTGAGTTAAGTTCGTCACCTCTCAGCACTCCCGAGGCCATAGCTTGAGTAAGCTGTGTCATAGCTGCATCCATACCCTGTGCAGATGTTCCCGCAATTACAAATTGCTTGTTCAAAAGTTCTGTAAAAGCTACTAATTCAGATGTATTAAGAGTTTTATAGCCATTTTCGTCTATCGAGCTGAATGCATCCTTCGCCATAAGCCCCATCTTAGATACTGCATCTGCCGTAGATTGATAAGCCGCTCTTGACCTGTTCGCCGAGTCCATAATTGCATCTTGCAAGCTCTTTGTCTTCTCTAGATCTCCCGTAATCAAATTAAGTCTTGCTTGTGTTTCAGTATAGGTATCAGCCAATCCTATGATCTCCTTCGCGGAAAAAGCTAGCCCTGCTGCAGCCGCAAGCTTTAAAAAGCTTTCTCTTAATTTCTTAACTACCGCATCTGTCTGACTAGCTGCTTCACTAACACTTTCTTGGCTTTCTACAGATGTATTAAGCTCACTGTTAAGCTCTGTAAGGCTTGCTCTTGTCTCTCTCAATACCGTCGTATCAATTTGATTTGACGATGTGGATTGCATTTGCTCAAAGCTGTCGATACAAGTGAGCAAGGCTGAATTCATTCTCCTTAACACACTTGACATACCGTCTGTCAGTACAAGTTGTGATTGTATTGTAGCCATTATTCAGCCTCCTATCTCCTGATTTTACTTTTTAGCTCATCCGCATGTTTCTTGTCGTTCTGAGCTCTAATATCAATGGCGGCAATCACAAAAGCCATTTCTTCTTCCGACATCTCTATAAATTCCGTAGGTTTCCAGTGGAATTTATGCAGACAGTAGTAAGCGTAATTAGCTTCAGGATCACCGCCGTTAATTAGTTTTTTGCTTCTTCAACCAAATTTTCTTCATCATCAAAGCCGTTTGCTTTCATGACTGCTGTTGCGTAGTCCTCAAATTCTCCCGGTGTAAGCATAGTCGATATAAGCTCTTCTGCGCTCATAACACCATAGCTGTCTTGTAGCTTCTTGTCCTGCAAATCAGGATATACCGTAGTCCTTACACACAATCTTGCAAGATATAGCTGGGAGTTAAACTCCTGCGTATACTGCCCTTTCTTGCCTGCTACCGCAACTGTTGTCATGCACCCTTTTCTTATTCTTGCATTCTCAGTTGCTGTAATGCAGCAAATTTCCCAAGGGATCGGTTTGCCTTTCTCGTCTACAATTCTGCTTGTAGCAGGATATAGGGTATTCTCAACCCTCTTTACATTTTGCGCTAAAAAAGCACTTAAATCTCTACTCATGTTCTAAATCTCCTTTTACTGCATACCTTTAAGCAATGAGAAGCTTTCAGGCATTTCCCAGTCATCAAATGTTCCTTCAATATCCTCATCAAGTGTCTCTGAATCCACATCAAACTTTGTAAGTATTCCGCCCTTACTGAGACATCCTTTAAGGACAATCGTCTGTCTTCCTACTGAAGCCGTCGGATCCTCATTTGTAACCTGTATATCAAAGCTTGGAAGTCTTCCGGAATTCTTATACTCAAGCCACATATCTCTAAGCACTGACTGGTTGAAATGCGCTGTACCTTTCCACTCTCCTGTCCATCCACTAGGCTTATTTCCCTTGCCTGTCTTCCCAAGAATAGGCACCTCTACCAGATTTATCTTCATGCTTGCCTCAAAAGAATATAACTGCATAAATTTATATCTTTTACCGTCTGCAAGCGTTACATGTGCGCTGGCCTGTGCTCCTGCCAAGGCATCCAAAGCATTCATAATTGAATCATTCATCTGTATTCCCTTTCTACGCTATGATTACATTCAAGTAAAGCTTTGTCATAGCATTTATAATATCTATTCCGTTTATGGTACAAAGGACAGACTTCTTATCATCTCCCTGAACCACCTCAACCGACTTAGTATCAAAGCTTTCTATAGCACGAAGCTTTTCAAGTTCTTGATGTATCTTGCAAATATCATTCCAAAGACTGATTCTTCCTGCATTGTCGTTAGGCACTACGCCTAAATATCTTGTATTGAATAGTGCAGCTATATCATTTGCTATCTGATCTATTACCCTGATAGTCTGATTCGAACTGAACATAGAATCCTTATCGACCTTAAACGACACAAATGAATTGATATCTTCAAGAACCCTCACATCACCGTTTACATTGTGCAAAGTGAACTTACCTTGCTTAATAGCTGTCTCAAGCTGTGACTGCTTATAATCCGTGACAACCTCATATTCTCCGTCATACACGGCATTTGTCAGGCTCTTATTTACTTCACATCCTGCCTCTGCTCCTGATAACCAATACACCAAAGAATTTTTATCCGTTCCAACTACATCATTGTTTATAGATATAATTCCTTCATAGTCACTATCAGACTTATATACAACTGTTTGAAACTTTAGCCCAACTTCATCCCTAAGTCGCTTAGTATACGCCACAAACAGCTTTGTTATGGTGCTGTCAATAACGGGGCAGCACAAAATGTTAAATGAATATGCCTCAAAACTCTCTAATGCCTTCGTATATATCTCTCCTGTAAGATTACTTCCGTTAGCACCTCCGCTAAGTGGCATTCCCGCTGTAACAGATAATGTAGCGGAACTTTTAAAAGTTACATATGCATTATCCTTTAGCCCTGCCATATTATCGACAGTCTGTGTATCCACTAAAGCATTATCAAGATATGTGCTCACATCGAAGGCGCTTGGCTTATCAACATTTGCACCTACTACTATCTTAATATCATTACCTCTTTTACCTACATACTTAGCCGTAGCAAGTGTATTACTTGCGGACGTTGCGTCGGCCGATACAAGCCTATATACAAGTACCTTAGTCGCGTGCAAGAAAACCTCTCTAAGATTACGCATGCGATCGTCATCTACTCTGTAGCCAAAGAGTTCCTTTGATTTTGTCATAAAGTCTTCTCTGCTTACTTCAAAAACTTTTCCCGTTTCTCCAAAATCAAGAGCTATCGGCAGTGCCACAATGCCCCTACTTGAAAGTGCGGCATTCGCCTTTTTAGCATTTGAAAACACTGTGTAAGCTCCGGGCAATACCTTATCCTGCCTTGTCCAAATACCACCACCTAATGCCATTATTCCACCTCTCTTTTCAAAAATTCATCAATAAGGCCGTCAACTTCACCTATCGTGTAAGCTGTATCATCGTCAAGGATTACATCAAGTATATCTCCATGTCCCAAGTATCTTGAAGATGCTTTAATAGCCTCTTTTGTGTGTTTAGTTAAATCAATCTTTTCTTTTCCCAACTTAATTACCTCTGTTCAAAGATATTTGTCCCATGCTATCAGCGTTTTGATACTTAATTGTGCTGTAGTTGTATGAAACTCTAAAATGCAAAATACTGTCTACAATTTCAAAAGACTTCTCTACGGCTCGTATTGTATCTCCTGTTGAGAGCTTGATGACGGACAGCGATTCCGACAGCTTATCACCCATACAAATACAATCTTTATTCCCATTCTTTGGGAGATATATAATATCAAATGACGATACGACCCTATTTAGCTCTCCTGTTCCCCTTTTTAAATAGTCGGTATTGATAAGTCTTACTAAAAAATCACCATCATTTAGCCCTTGCTCAACCTTATCTATGTATATGCTTGAGTCGGGCGACACGCTGTCAAGCACAACTGTGATAGCATCCAATACTAAAGATAAGTTAATTTCCGCCACTTAATACCTCCATAAGTTTTTTCTTTACTTTTCTTTCTAACAGCTTAGGTATTGCATTTTTTAACTTTTCTTCAGATATAGTGAGCATAAGTTGTGGTTCTACATATCCGCCGTTTCTGGTTCTATGGCCGAATTCAACATAGGAAGCATATTCAACCGAATTTATAATAGTTACCGTATATATATCGCCTTCTTTAACAACGTTTATATCTGCTACCGCACCCCAGCCCCTTCTTAGGGTACCGCCAACTTTTCCACTTCGGGCTGGATACCGTCCTGTGTGAGTTCTCTGTATTACCAAAGCTAAAAGTCTTGCTGCAATTTCCTTGCTGCATTCAGTACAAAGCATCCATATCAATATCTTTAAGGCTTTGTATCTTTTCCTGAAGGTTTCTAAAGGCCTCAAAATCCGCTCTGCCCCAACTTGCCATTAAGCATTCTCCTTTTCAAGCTCCAAGGACACCTCCTGATGTGTCTCATATACGGCAGGCACTCCGCTTGATATATAGTCAGTGGTTGTACCGTTTTGAGTAATTCTCAGCTTAGATCCGGGGGCAATCTTAATCTCAGGAGCAATAAATAACTTAATAGTCTGTTCTATGTTCGATACGGTATCAGTCTGATTCGCTGTGCCAGAACTACTGTATGACAACCTGCAAGGCTGATTACTTAAGACCGCTATATCTTTCAATACAGTAGCCTTAGTAACCTCGTCCTTTACTTTTCTCTTCTCCAGTATGTCACAGAGTCCTCTGTATCTGCTTTCTACAGCTTTCCTTGCTTGTTTCCACGCATCTACCATTTAATTTTCCTATGTCTCATAAGTTCCACCTTCCCATACGAAATAAGATAGCTAATAAATGCTTCAAGTCTCTGCTCATCTGTCTTACTCCCCTCGCCTACTGCAAAAGCTATATTTGTATCACCCTCTTGTATCTGTTTCACAGCCATATCAAGGTTAAGCGTAGCAAGAGTATCCGGGGCAAATGTCTTCTTATGTTCTAAAAATTCACCGATAGCATAGTCAACTGTCACGAATTTCAAAGCACCCGGAATATCATCCGGGCACTTTTTAAAGTTGCAATAATTGCAAACATATTGCGCAGCCTTTTCGGCTTGATACTCTATTGTAGAGTTATCTCCTTCTGTGACGGTATACCCAAACATTTGTAACCGTAAGCCTATCAAACGAATCAGATCTTCTAATACCATACGGCCCTCCTTTTTTGACTATCCTATCTTGTGCTTGAATGCTACAATTCTGATCTGCTTTGGCTCGTATACCATCTTCCAGTTCTTTGCATTTGCAAGCTCTGCTTCTGTAGGTGTCTCCTGATTTGCTCTTGCAAGGTTCTGCCATGCAATGCCTCTTGGATGCATAATAAATGTCTTTCTATTAATCAAGTAATCAACTCCTGATCCCTTCTTCCTATCTCTGTCAACCTCAGTAGGAACAAAGCCCACAGGAGAACCGTTTCCATATGCTATCGCTCCCTGTCCGAACAAGTATGTTGTATATGTACCGCTATCAATAGGACATCCATCATCTACAATTACTCTTCTTCCCTGATATACATCAAACTCTACGTCAGTACTGTCTCTTTCAGTCTGTATGAGGTTCTGCTTCTTTAAAAATGCCTTTGTTGCACTGTGCATAGCTACTGCAGTAAGCTGTCCCTGTGCATCTCCTAAGAGCTGACAAGCATCAATAAAGCTGATGCAGAAATATTCTTTGCAGCTGCACTTGATGCGGTGGTAATGTCAAGAATATGATCCTTTAATGGAACTTCTGTGGTGCCTCCATTTGCCCAAGAACCAAATACACCTGATAAAATCTTAATCAGTATTCTCTGATTCTCTCTTGCCCAATATCCTGCTACAAGGTCTCCTATAGCTGCCATAGGATCTACTCCGGACAATGCAGCAGATAAATCTGTTGCTGACCACATATTGGCTTTCCTGATAGTCGTAGACACATCCTTGTTTGATTTAATCTTCTTTGCTGTAAGATCATTACCCTCAATCACGTCTTCTGAAGCACCTGTTAAATCCTCAAAGAACGGCATATTGTGAATAGGTGCCGCCTCTGATGCAAGAGCATCAAATTCTGCATTGTTTGTTATAATACCTGACTGGAATAACGCAGATAATTCCATGGTTCTATTAACTACATAAGGGTTAAATAGTATAGGTACAATAACATCCGATAAAGTTGTTCCGTTTGCCATAATAATTTAATTCCTCTCTTAAATGTTTAATGTTATTCCTGCTGCAGATGCCAACTGTTTAGCCTGCACAGGATCGTTCTTCAAAATCTTTCCTTGCTCAGTCATGTTAAAGCTTTCCTTTTTCCAAGGATTGACTATACCGCCTGAACCACTACCACCGGCAGGATTATACCCATTCGGCTTGTTCTCTGTTTTGAAAAGATGCGGTAAGGATTCTCTTAAAGGCTTAAGTACATCATCAATGCCGATAGGATTACCGTCTTTATCAAAGTTAAACTTATCAAGTCCGCCCTGCTTATAGATTAAGTAATCAGAGTCCAAAGCACCTGCTTCTGTAAGTTTTGCTTTCAGCGCATAGCTCTTAGCAGTATTGGCTGCTTCCGTCTGCATAGTCCTTATTTGCTCTTCATAGTTCTTAATCTTTTCTGTAAGCTCTGTATTATCCCCGGCATTCTTTTTCAGCTCAGCGATTGTACCTTCAGCTGCTTTAAGTTCCTTTACCTTGTCATTGAATTCTGTTTTAGGTACGGCATTTTTAGGAAACTCCGACTTCACTGCGTTCATGACCGCCGTTACATCAAGCTTTCCATCTTCAACCTTTGCACCTTCAAGAATTGTTTGTAACCATTCCAACATGTTTCTTCTCCTCAATCTTTTTTATTCCGGTCTGTTCCGGTTCTTAGGATTGCCAATTTATTCACTCGGCCAGTGTAGTCGTACAAGCGGTTTTATGCCATGCTTAGGGCAATAAAAAAGCACCCTAGTTTAGGTGCTTTATTCAAACATACTATATAAATCTTTTATCTTTTTATGGTGTTTTTTTATTTCCGGTGGAGCATCTTCCCTTAAATGGTGATGACCATCTTCACCAAGATATATCCATTTATCTGTTTCCCTAATCATTTTCCTGTCATATTCGCTCAATATCAGCATCATTCTACACACCTCTTTACTAACTCTAATAATCTTTTATCCTTGATTATACCCTTTTCTTCTTGCAAAAGGACTTCTGCAATTAACTCATTTAGATTGTCTTTTTTCTATAACCGTTATATGCATTGTCACACACAATCCTTGTAATATATGATGGGTTGTACATTTGTTGTTCAGCCACATACTTGTGTAAATCTGTTTCTAACTTATTCTTTATTATACCGTAATCATTTCCTTTTGTCATTATGAAATCCCAATGCTTTTTATGGAACATCTCATGTTTTAATATATCATCAACATTTTCAGCAATAAAATAGCCATCTTTTAACCATTCATGGACAATACTCTTATTACATAGTTGTTCATTTACATACATTAAATTTTTTGCATGGTCATAAGCTGCTATTCCAGGAAGATTTTTTGCCACAACTACTCCATCTAAACTATGTAATACCCCTTTTAATCTCATATTTTCTATGTATTTAATTGTGTTTTGCGCTTCTATTGAATTTGTTTGGGTATATATCCCACGTAAGCCCTTAACTTCATAAGCTTTTATCTTGAAATTTCCACCATCAAATATTCTGGGCTGTCCCATGAAATCAACATCTGTTTTTTGTACCTCAACAAATTTCTTCTCCCACTCCTTATAAGTCATATTACCATCAACAAAGTATTTATCGCCCTTAGCATTCCTTGCAACTCGCTCTCTGTCAATGCCTAGTTCTTCCCAGTCATCAAAATACGGTGCTGTAGTAGTTCGGCAATTCACGTGAAATGGTGGAGCATTTACGCCGATTTGCCTTTCAGACATTTTAAAAACTTTACCGTCCATATCTTGGCAAATTTCTGAAGTATGAGAGTCCAGGGTTGCTACAATCTCATATTCTTCTACATCTAATTCTTTAAAGCAATCTTCTTGCGCTCTACTTGCAAATGCAGCAGATTCAGTCATCACAAGCCTTCCCGCTGCTGTCTTGGAAACATCAAGTTTCTTTGACATGGCATTTATTATCTTGCCGGGATCTTTACCAAGGATTATACCTTGCGTAAGTGTTGTGTTTAATTCATTAATTAACTTTTGTTTATTACTCCAAACACGGTCCGAAAAGTTCTTGCCATCAGGTGCCCAAGGCCTTTTTAGTACCCCATCAATAAGTCTTTGGTTGAGTGCTGCGAAATTATGTCCAACTCCTACTCCTTTTTGAATTTCAAAAGCAGTATGCATATAACCCATACTATAAACCGCCCTCATAGTACTGTCTATGCTGTCTAATTGATTCCCAAAGGCAACTTCAACCTGTTGTTGCACTTGGAGTTTTAAGGCCTCTAAACGGCTTATGTGGGCCTTTGCAGAGGCATTCTCAAGCTGTTTCATCCACTTCCCGTCAATAGCGTTTTGTTGGCCATACTTAATATACTCATTAACATCCCACTTGAGTTCCGCCAATTCTCTAGATGTTAAAAGCCTTCTTGCTTCCTGCATGGTAATGCCGTTATTCACAGCAAATCTTTGGTACCACACTGAAATCCGGCTTTCAATCTCTTTTTGTGCTTTTCTATACTGCTCTTCAATCTCTCTATATGATACAGCTCCTTTGTCATGACAAATCTTTTCTATTTGTTCAAACCTGTCCTTCCAGTAATCAGCTGTCTTCATCCTTCTTCTCCGTAGCTTCTATTGGCTCCTTGTCTTCGTCAAAGGGATTGTAATTTATTTCGGTCGCTTCTTTTTCTTCTGCAAGCTTGTCAAGTTCATCCTGTGCATTTTTAACCCAAGGATGATTTCTGACAATGGTTTCAGTACTTATAATACCTGTAGACTGTTGAGCAATCTGTGCAGTCTCCTGGTCGTTCTGGACCTTCGTTCTTGCCCACGTTTGCAACACAACATCATCTTTTATCGGAATGTTTAGCACTCTACATATACACCTTATAAATCTACCAAATGACGGTCTAAACTCTGTTTCAAGCAATCCCGACTTTAGTTCCAATAGCGCATACAAAAACTGTAAGGCCACACCTGAACTGTTGCCAAAATTTTGAGGATCCGGATCAATACCCAACCCCTGCTCAAATATACACTTGCGTGTTGTAGTTAAAAGCTTTTCTCTTGCATCTACGGGCAAATCAATAGTTAATGTTGATACGCCTGAACCATCACCTTGCTCGTTGTCGACTTTTATAGTCTTGTAATACTTTAAGTCCGACAGGAATTCATTCAAATCTGTACCGCCGTAATTTGTCAGTACGAATATTACTTCCTGAATATCCTCAAGGTCATTTACAAATCCACTGAATATTTTGCAGTACACATCAATCAATGGTTTTATATTCTTTAAGTCATCCGTATGCACATTGTTGTTATCAAATGCAAAGAACGGTACCTCTCCTAAATCGTGTGTGTATTCATTTGATGCTTCACTCATTCCGTTGATTTCCGCAAAGAACTTAGGATATGTCTCTAAGTTGTCCTTTACCGTTCCACCTGCAATAACTCTGTATGCGGCACATTCTTTATCATTCCACAACTCGTAAACATCAAACTCATTTCCATCATCATCTATTTCATGATAAACCCTTAATACTCCTAGTAGTTTTCTGTCTAATGACTTGGACCAAATCGGCTGTATTTGCTCTGAAGGCACTACAGCATACCTGTAATTTCCATCATCTGCAGACTTCCACACATGAATCCATCCTGTTTTTTTATTAGAGGCCTCAATACATAAATCCTTGCATACTTTAGGGTACTTATCGCTTAAGAAGGCACTCAAAGCTTTATTAGAGCTCTCCGCTCCTATATCAAAAACAGGCGGTTCAGTAAATAGATAGGATGCCTTTTGATTTACAAGTAATCCGTGAAAATTAAAAGGAATACGATTATCCGCATTCCTCATAGGTTGCTCTATATCTCTTGTAACAAGTTCTCCATTTCTGTCTTTTTCAGCTTTTTCCTGCTTCTTCTTTGGTTCAGACAAAATATCAGTTTCATTTTTATAGTATCTTTCTGCTCTTAAAGCCTCAGCTTGATACTTCGCATGAACACCTGCATATGAAAGTATTAGTTTTTTTACAATTTCTAATTCCACAATCAACTTCCTCACTTCATGATAGATAAGCCTGAAGGCTTTCTAATAATCGTATAACCAAAGTATCTTACTGCATCCATTGCATGGTCAAATACCTTTACAGGTTTGTCTTCGCCCCTATCTGCCGCCTTCTCATCCCAAACATAGGACGCAAATTCCTTTAAAGTCATTTCGCATTCTGTACTAATCTTTACATTTGGTTCCTGTAGTAGTGAAGCAAAAAACCTTATCCCATCAAGCACATTATTAACAGCCTTTTTCACTCTGTATCCTCTCTTCTTTAACTCTGCAATAAAAGATGCAGCAGACGGATCCACAACAATTCTTTGTAGTTTGATGCCGTTAAGCCATTCTCCTAAATCGTCTGCATATTCTGTATCAGTCTTTTGTATGTCGCTGTCTCTTCCTGAATAATAATACTCTTTAATACAATACCAAATGCCATCAAAACCTTTTCCCCACAGCAGGAAAACTGTAGCATTTTGAGTACCGTAGTCACAGGAAACATAATAGCTGTTTGGCTGTATCGTCGGAACATCTTCAAGCTCCACTGTATGTTTCTCGCGGTCGAACATATCATAGATAAGACCTTCAGCCATCACCCAAAGTCCTAAGATGTATCTCTTAAAGAAAACTCCGAAATACATGTTCTTGTATCTGGCTTTGATACGCTCTGACAAAGACGGATTATCATCCATCGTAAAGTGAAGGTGCAACAAGTTCTTTTCCACAATCTTATCAAGCCACTTAACCTTAAACCAATGATAAGGTGAACCAGGGTTGCAGTTAAACCAAAACTTTGAGCCATCCACAGAACAACGACCTGTCGCCTGATTGACAAATGATTCAGGCATCAGTGCAACTTCGTCAAAGAATGCTCCTGCAGCAGTTATACCTTGCACTAAGTCTTGCGATGCTTCATCCTTACCACCAAATACAAAGTATTCATTCTCTCTACCATTTTTGCTGATAGTTAAATAATTCTCCGAACGGTGATCCTGTACAAAATATCCCAAAGTTGCAAGCATCTTTTTAAGTGGACCAATAACATTTCTTCTGCAAGAACCTACTGTCTTGCCCGCTATGATAAAATTTTCACCGTCAAAACATTCCATTGACCAGGCAATATAGGCCATTGACATACTCATTGTCTTTCCGGATCTAATTGCTCCATCAGCTATAATTCCATTATGCTCTTTGATTTTATCAGCAATCCACCATGTCTGAACTTTTAACTGCTTTTTAGACGGTGGGATAAACTTAAAAGGCTTGTTTCTTTTAACTGTTCTCATCATCCCACACCTTATCTGCTAATCCCTTCAAGGCATCAACGTATGAGCTGTCAATTTCTTCGGGACTACTTGTCACAGTCTTTGCTTTCAATGCCGCAATGCGTGCCTTTTGCTCCTGTTTGTCCAGTGTCGTTTTATTCTGCCCGAGTAAATCACGGATTTCTTTGAAAGCTGATACTGCATTCTTATTGCCCGGATCTGCTGCAATGTCTATAAGGGATTTAATCATCATTTCAGATATATCGCCTGTAATCATCCCTTCGGCTATCTTTCGCAAGTCCGCTTTTCTTCTACGGGCGACTCCTGAGGCTTTACCGCCTTTTCTGCCACTTTCCCTTGCTTCGTCCTCGCTTCGCTCACTAAACGGTATTAAGTTATCCTGCCCATTTGCCACTCACCTCACCTTCCCATCTGTCTATATTCGGCAACAAAAAAGAAGGCTTTCACCTTCATACTCTAAATTTATCTTGATACGATCCGATAGCCACGATATTGTCCTTATCCTTGTCTATCCAGTCAGGTATATTTCCGTAAAATATTATCTTTTTAGGCTTTAAACATTTCTGCATTTCATTGTATCCGTCAAAAAATAACTGTGTAGCTTTCTTGTTCTTCATACATCCGACACTTGATATTGCCACCGTACCGCCAATAGGTTCTCCATCAAAGCACCATTCATAGCTGTCGTGGTCGCTCCAAGCTATAGTTGGAATCACGCTTATACCTAAACTCTGCCAGTACGTCGCTAACCAGTGTTTGCGATAGTGGTTATACATCTGCATAATTTTTGGATAGTCCGTATACAGTGAAAAATCAGGACTAAGCACATGCTTAAATTTCTTCAAGATGTTTATGTACTTGTCCGGTTCTCTCCATACTCTGAAACTGATAATCGTCCAGAAAGAAATGCAGTCCCGTACTTTCAAATTCACCTTTGTAGCTTTTAGCATAGTTGAAAGATATCCAGCTTTTTACACCCTTATATTCACAAGGCTCAATAGCAGGTATATCATACCTTCCGGCCACCTCAGGATAGAACTTATGCAGATTTTCCATTGTCTTTCTTTCCTGCATATCTATCCCCTACCACTTCTTTTAGCGTACCCTGTAAACCATCTTTCAACTGATTTCGTCAACCTCTTTTGAGCCCTCTCATAAGTAGTTGATGTAATTTCCCTGTCTGTAGCTTCCCCATATCCGTTCACAAATGTTTTCTTTTCTGTGGGCTCACTTTTTGCCTGTTTGGACCTTGCCTCTGCATCTGCTTTATACGCCTTGCTTAGCTTTTGAACAACATCATCTCTCTTTGATTTTGTAGCGTAATATTCTTTTCTCGCCTCACTCGTCATTTGTCCGTCTTTATCTGTCTGCCTTACCAAGCTTGCCATTTTATCGCCCAAAGCTTTCTTTCGTGCCTCTAGGCTCTTTATAGAGCCCCCCCCCCGCACTTGCTCCGCCTCCAGCACCGCCGCCTGCACTTGCTGAACCTCTTCCGCCCATAAATATCTCCTTTATCTAACCTCTTTCATATCCCTCTTTATGCATACAAAAAAGACAGCCAATCTTGACTGTCTCAAACGAAAAATAGTATGGAGTTTTGTTACATGATTTTCCTCAAATTGAGAGCGGTAAAATGTCCAAACCGCTCTCGAACCCAAAAGGAGGATCTTATGAAAAAGTATACTTGCTTAAACTTTTCACGTATACACTATATCACAGACCCAATATGAACTACTATGAACTAATCATATATTTTTCAAATTCTTTTAAAGCTCTGCCGTGTAGCTTATGGATCCATCTGAAGGACATATGCGTATCCTCTGCTATCTGCTCAAAAGTTAGATTAGACACATAATACATTGACAGTACAACCCTGTACTTATCATTGTCCAATTTATCTATTAGTCCTATAGCTCTTACCCTCAAATCGCATAATCTCTTAATATCACTCTCTATTTGCTTCTCTATTTCTAGTGCTTTTATTATAGCGTTTTCAGTACCACCACTGCCACCACCTTGCACTCTTTCAGATAGATTTACACTGGTTTTAGTTGTTAAATCATCTAATCTTTCTTTCTCAAGCTCTTTAGTTTTTATAAGACAATCCAGCATCTTAAGCTGTCTTAGATATTCTTTAGCTGTCACTCTTCCATCCTCTCCCAGTACCATTCCATCCAGTTTGCCGCCTCTTCCCATGCCAACTTGTCAATTTCTTCTTCTGTGGCATCGTCTTCAACTTCAAGCTCAAACTCAACTTCACTTCCGACTACATCCGTCATTATTACACCCTTAATTTTTCTCACTCTTCATCTCCTTTTCTAGTGCTGCCAATATAGCTTCTACCCTCTTCTCTCCTAAGCCTTTTACACTTAAAAGAGTTTTTCTTACTTCTGCTATATCTATACCCGGCACAGACTTTACTCCATCTGTGTAGCCACTCTTGTAAATGCTCTGTATATATAAGTTCATCTGATTGTGATCCATCTTTTTAATATTCTGATATTCCTTACGATTTATCACCACGTCTTTTTGTATCGCCATCTTTACACACTCTCCATGTTAAGACGTCTTTTAAGTTCTTTTAGACTAGTTTCCAACTCTAATTCAAGCGCTTTTAACTCTTCTTCTAAAATCTTTAAAGCTTCTAGTGCTATTCGGCCATGTTGACTGTATGTAAAAAACACAGGTTCTATTATTTCCTCGATTTCTCCGTCATCCTTGTAAAGCTCAAATTTAACTATAATCTTTTCTTCGTTTACGCCTTTTCTTATCTTCTGTATTGTTTCAGAGCACTCATCTATTGCGGCTACATCATTTTTTGCTTCGTAAAATTTGTCCCGAACTTTTCCAAACTTATCCTCAATTTCTTTAAATTTTTCTCTTGTCATTCTTCCTCCAAGTCTTCCAATTTCCCTGACAGCACTAAGGCCGTCGCCTCAATCACTACACTCATAATCGTCATGTCAAGCTCCTCCCAAGGTATCCCCTTCTTCTGCCCGGCTGTCTTTTGTTTCGTCATAGCTATAAGCTTGTAAACGTATTCTTTTAATGCGGGTATATTTGCTTTTTGCCCTTTAGTCATAAGAAAATGCCACATAGCATCTTTTAAATTATTTGCGGGATTCTGTTGCATATCTTCTCTACCCCTCTTATTTTGCGTCACACAATGTTTTAATTTCTTTAGGTAAATAATATAGTCTAATGCCTTAAAGTGCCTTGTGCGTCATTCTAGATGCCTTAAAATTGATTTCAGTCTTTAGTTGCTGTCTCGCCACCACATGCAGCGTATCCGATCAAGTCTATCCAGCTATCTTTGCTCTCATAAAAGCTGCCCTTTAGTCTGGCAATCTTAAAAAGGCACATCATTATTGCGACATCTTCTGCCCCTAAATCTGTATCCAGATAAGCACTCCATAAATTTGCTATATCCGAAAAATTATCCTCCGGCTCTCCGTACTGTAAATTTCTATCACTGCATACACATTTTTCTGCTTCTGCTAAAAACTCTTTTCTTGTCATTACTCATCCTCCTTTACTATTCGTGTAGCAAATGCTAGACCTATCCACCCATCAACTTCTTTTATATAAACAATGTTACTATTTTCACTTGCGTAATACCTTAGGCCTTGCCCGAATGGTTTTATAAGTTTCTCATCTACAAAAATTGATTTATCATCTTTTGTCTTAAATTCTTTCAGCTGTCTTCCGTCCGACAGAATCTTTATCACCTTTGTATCTGTCAGCTGGTCTGCAGTCTCCGCACTTTTGAATATGTTCTCTACCATCGGATTACCGACTTCGACAAGCTCCTGACTCAGTAAATAGTACTTCTCAGGTATCAAATATATTGATATTCCTTTGTACATAAGCGGTATATACGTATTTCCGTCTATCGTGATAGCACTGTAGATTCTATAGTCTGCTGCTCTTCTTGTAATTTTTGACTTATAAATGTTTTTTACTGCATCCGCCTGTACTTTTCCAAAATCTATCATTTTTTCAATCTCTCCTTTACTTCTTGTATTCTGGCCTTTAGGCTGTCCAACAAGGCTTGTTGCGTATCGCTCTTGCCCTCAAGTGCTTTAGCCACATCCTCGTCACGCTTACCCTTTACAAGCAATTGATGAACTATAACCTTTTGCTTTTGTCCTTGTCTGTGAAGTCTTTTAAGTGCCTGCTGATAGAGTTCCAAAGACCAGTTAAGGCCAAACCATATCATGTGGTTACCACCATCTTGTAAGTTAAGCCCATAGGCTGCACTTGCAGGATGCGCAAGTAACAATTCTATTTTGCCGTCGTTCCAATCTTTTTGGTCCTGTACGGTCTTTAATTCTCTACACTGCGGGAACTCTTTCATGATTCGCTCTTTGTCGTGCTGGAAGCTGTAGAACAATAAATACTGTGCCCCTTTAGGGATTCTATAATCTCTTTCAGTGCATCCATCTTACAGTCGTGTATGTGGTGAACCCCTCTGTCTTCGTCATAGACTGCACCGTTACAAAGCTGTAAAAGTTTATTTGAAAGTGCTGCGCCGTTTGTAGCGGATATCTCTCCTTCGGGGATTTGCAAAATATATTCTGTTTCAAATTCTCTGTAAACCTTATCAGCTTTAGGATCCAAAACCACATACACTGGATTTACCACAAGGTCAGGAAGCTCTAAATAATCGCTTGCCTGCATTGATATGCAAAGGTCTGATAACTCTTTAGATATAAGCTCTTTGGCCCCGTCTTTAGGTGTATAGTTCTGTCTTCCTGATGCGTCTGCTGTATAGCTATCAAAATACCTGTTACGGTATTGAGTAATAGTCTTATAAAGCCTTTGCCCTTTATCAAGCAAATATACTTGTGCCCATAAATCCATTAAGCCGTTAGGCGCTGGAGTTCCTGTAAGTCCTATAATCCTATCTATCCTTGGCCTTATAGCTTTTAAATCCTTAAATCTCTTTGCTTCTCTGCTTTTAAAACTTGACAGCTCATCAATAACCACCGTATCAAAAGGCCAATCGTTTTTGTAATAATCCACAAGCCAAGATACATTCTCACGGTTGATAACATAAATATCTGCAGGTGTACAAAGTGCTCTAATCCTCTTTGCGCTACTACCAAGGCAGGTACTTATTCTTAAATGCCTTAAATGCTCCCACTTATCCGCTTCAAGTGCCCAAGTTCCTTCTGCAACTTTTTTCGGTGCTATAACTAAAGCCTTTGACATCTCAAAGCGGTTATAAAGCAAATCATTAAGTGCGGTTAAGGTAATTACCGTTTTTCCTAATCCCATGTCAAGAAACAGCCCGATTTCTTTTTGTGCTATTATCCTTTCAATGCAGTATCTTTGATAATTATGTGCTTTGAATATCATTTAAAAATTTATCCGCTCCTTCCTTGCTGTCGATCACAAAAACCTTGCAGCCCAAATCCTTAAGCCTGCCTATCTGCCTGTCCTGTAGCTGGCTTGTTTTTCCTCCGGGTCTTTTAAGCTCTACAAAGTAAATTCTGTTTCCCGGCATTACTATAAGTCTGTCAGGTACTCCTGCATTGCCGGGAGACGTAAACTTGAAAGCTATACCTCCCAGCTTTTTCACTCCAAGTCTTAAATACTCTTCAATCTCTCGTTCTCTCATTTTTTCTCCTTTGGGGTAACTTTGACACATTTCCCTATATATACATGCGTATAGGCGGATTAGGCGTGACGCACACACTCTAATTCCTCTATTTTGTATAGTTATATATAGAAAGTTACCGTTACCCATACAGCTAAAACCCTTATAGATAAAGGCTTTCAGGGGTAACTTTGGGGTAACTTTCTAAGGGTGAAAGTTACCCCTGTTAAATTTTAGAAAGTTACCCCTAAGCCTTAAAGTTAACCCAGAAAGTTACCCCTAAAAACCGATACCCTTGTACCCCTTTGAGCCCCGTGGCAGCCGAATTTCATCACCTTGTTGCAGTGCTCAAATCCATCTAAACTGCTCAGTATTCCGTTTATTTCTATCGTATCTTGCCTTCTTGCCGTGCTTGCGTCTTTGCCAAAACACTCTGTCCAGATCTCCGCTGCACATATCCTATCTCTTTTTACAGTATTGCCTTTGTATGTTTTGTACTCAAATGACCAGTAAGCTCTTCTTTGCTCCAAGCTGTATGTGTTCCATCCTTCCGGTACTTCTTTCTCTACGAACTCCCTTACCATTCCTGTCTTAATAGAAACCTCTCTATGCTCTTCTTGTACAAGTCTTGCCATAGCTTCTATATCTTTTGGTAGGTGTAATTTCTCACCTAACTGCCAGTAAAAGTACGCCTCCGCCCATATCTGGTCTTTTTCTTTTGGAAGGTCATTAAAAACAGATTTCGTGGTTTTAAGTGGGTCCGCATCTACTGGCCAAAACCTACGGCTCCCCGTCGGGTCCCTTAAATACTCGCTATCGTTCGTAGTTCCAAAAAATACACACTTTCTTGGAAACTGCGCTGTTCTTCTTCCATACGCTTCTCTGTATATGTCGTCAGTCTTTGAAAGAAACTGCTTTACCGTATTAGTCTCTGATTTGGACATACCACTAAGTTCCCCAACCTCTACAATCCATCTACCCTGAATAAGCTCTGCCGCTTCTTTACCCTCAAAAGTCATAAGGCTGTCGGAAAACCAATCGCCGCCCAGTATCGCAAAGAATGTACTTTTACCTATGCCCTGTGCCCCGGATATAATAACCATATTGTCAAACTTAGCCCCCGGCTGCATCACTCTTGTTACTGCTGCGACAAAAGATTTCTTTGCTACTGCCTTTATGTATAGGCTGTTTTCAGCCCCGAAATAATCTATAAATAGATTCTCAAGCCTTTGTATACCATCCCAGCTAAGCCCAGTTAAGTAGTCTCTAACGCTATTAAAAGCATGCTTGTGAGCGCACAAAGCGGTTGCGTCGTATATCTTATCCTTGCCCGTGATTCCGTATACGCTCTCAAGGTACCATCTAAGGCCTGCGTCATCTGTATCATTCCACTGTCTTTTTTCTTCTTCACTATTCCAAGGAAGCGCTCCCAGTGCGACGCCTCTACATGCGAATTCATCAAGAGCTATTTTATCTTTTAGTAACGGATCGTTATCGAGTATCAGGCTTATATTGCCTATTGTCTTTTCCACCGCTCCGTTGCCGTTGATTTTAAGCCCTGACATCCAGTCGCTATTATCATCTGTTATGTCGGTTTTAAACTCTCCGCTTGCCTCTTCGTATCTCTCTTTAGTTAAAAGTACAGATACCTCTTTAATGCCCCTTACAAGCTCTGCCATTGCCATATAAGAAGGTAATTTATTTGTCGGTGTATCCGGCTTTGTATCCGCATCCAAGTCACTGAACTTATGAAGTCTTACAAGGTCCCAAGCATTGCACAGTCTTCCGCTTGCAGGGTCTGTAGCCATGATGCGAATATAGCCACAGCCCGTTGTATACGATTGCACCTCCTGCGGTTGAACCTCCTGAGTAGGTATATCTGTCCTCATGTTCTGTACTTAAGTAAGCCCCCGGAATAAGTTCGTCCATAGCCCTGTAAATGTCATAAGTTCTACAAAAAGCACCTATTATTCCGCTCTTCTCTCTGGGATCCTGTTGCTTGTCGGCTAAATGCGTATACTTTTGAGCCTCATTCGGCACAAGCGGCCATTCTAAATGATTATGCCAGTCGTTGTATATAGCAAGCACACCTCTAGGATCTAAGAATCCCCCGTCAAGAACTTTAAAAACATATACACTATCACTGCTACAGCTTGAGTTGTACATAAGTCTTGAAGCTTGGAATGTTGTCGGGTCTGCCCATTCTATTCCTATAAGCTCCGCAACTTTTCTTGCTATCGGCTCATACTCTTCAGCTGTTACAGTGTTTGCAAGTGGAATAATTACTCTGAGTCTCGGTCTTGCAAGTTCGTGCTTCCTTGTACTATGCACTAAAAGAGCACAGCCAAGCAGGGATATTTTCTTTAAACCTCTTCCGTCATTCCGCTTGGGATATTATCGAGGTCAAGCGTAACTAAATCCCTACTCTCTACACTTCTTGCCCCTCTACGACCGTTTATGAGAGCACCACCCACATAACCGCCTACGTCTTTAAGTTCATCCTGCTTTGATTTAGGAAGGCTTAAAAAGTGTTCCAGAGTCTCAGGCGACCTTACCGGGGTCTCTAATTTTTTTATAAATTCCGACCACCATATTGTCTGTCTCTGCCACTTGGTAGAGAAACGACTGGCAGCAATGGAAATAGTCAGCTTTTTATCCGTCATAATTTAGTCCTTCTTATAAAACATTGATTCAAAACCGTCGCCACGTAGTATTAATCCCCTAGCCCACGGTACGGGCTCCGCCATTATATCTGTAAGCTCTTTAAGTTCTCTATTCGCAGGGCTGTCAACTACCATCTCATCATGTATGTGCATTACTACTTTAAATCCCTTTGCTGCAGTCTTTTTCATACTTAACGCCAAACAGTCTCTTGCTATCGCCTGTACGATATTCTCGACTATCTTTCCTCCATAGGTACCTATCTCGCCCCATTTCTTAGTGCCTTGCTCTACACCCATGTAAAACATTTGTTCTTTACCCTTTTCATTAATCTTAAGTGTAGGGTTTATGTAAAATAACTCTCTGCCCGAAGGCAGTGTAATTATCATAAAATTATCCGTTTTTCTGAAAGTGCAACCGTTTACATTCTGTGCCATACCTGTACGAACTGCTGTAAGAACTGCATTCTCACACCTATACCAAAGTTCAACTATTCTTTTGTTTGAACCTCTCCACCTTGCAACAATGTCAAAAAGCTCATCATCACTAAGCCCCATCTTGTCGGCGCCCATAGCCTTTAAAGCTCCCACATGCCCCTGATATCCAAGAGCAAGCTCCGCAATCTTTCCTTTTTGTCTAAGTTCATATTCCGGATTACCTTTTTTAATCCTGTCTATAGGCACTCCAAACATGGCGGATGCTGAAGCTTCATAAATCTTGCCGTGCGTGGCAAATACTTCTTGCCTCCATCCCTCTCCTGATAGCCAAGCAATCACTCTTGCCTCTATAGCAGAGAAGTCTGCAACAATAAATTTATTGCCCTGTGCAGGAATAAAAGTAGTTCTTATAAGCTGTGATAAAGTATCAGGAACATTCCCGAATATCATTTTTATACCGTCTAAGTCCTTAGCCTTAACTAGATCTCTTGCAAGCTCTATCATATCCATATGATTTCTTGGCAGGTTTTGCACTTGTACAAGTCTGCCTGCCCATCTACCTGTTCTGTTACCACCGTAAAACTGCAAAAGCCCCCTTATTCTTCCGTCATCACAAAGAGCATTTTTCATTGCGTCATACTTCTTTACAGATGTCTTTGATAGTTCTTGCCTTATTTCCAACATTCTTACAGCGGTATCATTGTTAAGGTCTTTTATCATACCCGAAACCGTTTCTTTTCTGAGATTGTCCACCTCTTCGCCTGTCTCTTCCTCAAGCCATTTAGATAACTGCTGAACCGACTTAGGGTTGCTTAGCCCTGTAATCTCTTTAGCCTCTTCCATAAGGCTCTCTGTAATAGCCTGAGAACAATATAAAGCCCCTTCAATAAGTTTTTCATCCACAGCCACACCAGTATTGTTTATTGTCAAATCCAGCCGCCATAGATCCATCTCGTCGGTCGGTACCGGGTATTTATCTAAAATGTTTTTTATAGACATTTCAGTCACTACATCCTGCTTGCAATACTCTCTAAACAGTTGCCATTTTTCAGGTTCGTGCTGCGGAAGTATTCTTACCCTCGGATCCGTTTTTGTTGGCTTATGCGGTACACAGAACTTGCGTATAAGGCTTAAGCCTACTCCCATTTTTCTTTTATCCTGCGGTAAGCCTATAGCCTCTCCTATGGTCGCCAATCCGCCGGGATAGCCTAAATATAATCCGTGGTGCATTGTACAAGCCCAACCATCTAATGGCAGTTCGTGCCCGTAATATTTTGATAAACAAAGCCACTCAAAGGTCGCATTGTATGCACATTTTTCTATGTCTTGCGAGAGTAACAGACTATAAAGTAAGTCCATACCGGCTTTAAAATCAGACTCTGTAAAATCAAGGATCTGTACGGGCCCTCCATCTAAGCTATACGCTGCAAGCATTATTTCAAAATCAGGAGAGCGTACATACGCGTACGCTCCTGCTTTTTTAATATCTACACTGCTATAGGTTTCCAAGTCTATCGACAGCCTAATCATAGGCCCATAACTCCGCCCTGTACTATGGGTTGCCCTGTTATAGGGTCAATTTGTGGCTGTGCAGGTTGCTGTCCGTACTGTGGCTGTGCAGGTTGCTGTCCGTACTGTGGCTGTGCAGGTTGCTGTCCGTACTGTGGCTGTGCAGGTTGCTGTGCGCCTCCAAAATCTTCAGAAGCTGACGCCTTAGAGCCTCCTAAAGGTGCACCATCTTCAAGCTTTTGTACATTGTTTAAGTAGCAACCGATTCCTCTTTTTCCTGCACTAAAGTATGGAGCAAAGTTCACTGAAAGTCTGCCGTACATCCCTGAATAAACTTCTGTTGCACTCATTATTGGTTGTAAGTCAGGACCTACTATCTCAGGTCTAGGTCTTGTCGGGTCTGCATTTGTTGACGCTGTAAACACCCAGCATCCTTTGCACTCATCACCGTAAGGCTCTCCGCTGTCTTTTACTCCGTCTCCGTCATGAATCGGTGTAGGTACTACCGGGGGAACTACCCCGTTCCATTTTCCGTTTCTGCCCTCTTCTATAGCCTGTGCTATGGCTGCATCAATAGCCTGCTTTGTCTGTATATCAGACTTTGGCAACAGTGCTGTTACACTATATTTACTGTTTCCGTTTTTGTCGTTTCTTGGGTTTAAAAGTGCCACATAACTAAATCTTACTTTTCCTGTTATTACTTTACTCATTTGTTGATTCCTCCTTGAATTCATCTGCTGCTTTTAATTTAATTGATTCTCTTTTATCACTATCAGGTACCAATGTTGGCTTACCTGTACTTGTTGTTACCATATCGCCTACAAGGGCGCTAAATTCTTTCTTACCTATCTCTTTTTCAACTTGGGCAAGAGTCAATGGGCTCTTTATCCACAAAATTTCTTCACTTATGCCACTATCTGTAAGCTTTTTAAAGGCTGTATCCATATCAGTCCAAGCCCTTGTTTTTCTTCCCTCTACGGCCTTCCATCCGGATATATCATTGCCTTTTAATACTTCCGACAGTGCGTACTCTTCTAAGGCTTTTGCCCAACTTGCGACATCTTTTGCCGTCTGTAATATCTGCCCGATTTCTTCATGAGATAAGAGTTCTGGCTTTTTAAAATCAAGCTTTGCTAACTCTCTGCATTTTTCAGCGTGTTTCTGGCATATTGGTTTAGCTTTGCAAAAACCACACCAAGATCCTTCTTTTTGTTCTCCTGCACCTATGTACGCCATTTCTATTGTCGGTCTTATGCTTTCTCCCCAAGCCTTTAGCTCCTGTACACTTGTTGTAAATGTTCCACCGCCATCTTTGTTTCTAGGCTGGAATATATGCATATGCACCGATTGAATATTGTAAAATAACTCATATTCCCCAATAGCGCCAAGTGCATATAGTTTTAACTGTGGATTATCTTCTGAACTGACTGCAACATTCTTCCCATACTTTAGATCCACTATGTGTAAATCGTTACCCGATATTATAATGCAATCTGCCGTGCCAAAGCCTTCAGGGATATATGCGGATAAGTTAAGCTTTACTTCTACAGCGATATAAGGCTTTTGTGCGTATGAAAGCACGATACCTCTTATATACTCTGCGTATTCGTCTGTAAGAGCGTCCATCTCTTTTTGGTACATACTATTGTTTGTAAAATCTTTAAGTATCTTATTAAAAGACCTTTTCGGTAACGGATCCATAAGCATATTTCTTACTTTAGCCTCCGCTATTGCGTGTGCCAGAGTACCTTCTTTTGCGCTATCTGATGATCTGTCTTCAAAGTTTTCTTCAAGCCTTGCGCTGGGGGTGCACTCTAACCACCTGTGTGCCCCCGATGCACTTAATACTGCATGCTTTGACATTAAAGTTTTACCCCCATCTTTTGCAACTCTGCAGCAATCTCAGGAAGTTGCGCCGGCTGTAACTGAGTAAGTGCCGCTACCCCAAATCTTGCTAAAAGTTGTTGGAACTCCCCCAGTCTTCCCGCATCTTTAAGCTGAATTGCACCAACTGCTATCTGATCAATAGAGTAGGTAGGCATTTGAGTAGGTGCCTGTGGTGTAACAGGTGCCTGTGGTGTAACGGGTGCCTGTGGTTGCTGTATTGCAGGAGCCTCAGGAATAACAGGCATACTAGGCTTAATATCCGTATGCGTGGATACTGACGCCCCTACGGCTGTCTGATTGCCGAGTATCTGCTTTGCAAAAATTACCATCTCGTCAAAAGTTTCAAAAGTTAAATTGATCATTTCTATCTCCTTCTCTATTAAAAAATTGCTATCGCTAATATAGCCAAATCCAGTACTATAAGCCCTATCATGCCGCCCCAAAAAGCTCTTTCTATACCATCTATAGAATCTTCAAGCTCGTCAATTCTTTTTCTTAAAATCTTCACTTGCTTGCCGTGCTTAACCTCAAGGGCATCTATATTTCGCTCTATTTTTCTACCTGTCCACACATCCGGCACAACTACGCTATTTTCTTTTAAACTAGACATTTAAATCCTCCTTTACTGAGAAGCTTTCTTCCCAGTTCCTTATCTTCTAATAATTCCTTTAGTGTTTTAGTCTCTAACATTTTACTTAATGCAGGGCTACTTAATATCACTCCTAATGTACTATCCGTAAGTATCTGACCAATTGTAGCCGACATAGTTCTCTCAATCCTTTTTATCCTGATAGCTCTCTTCTTTTTCTTGCTGTAAACGACTTCTTCTTTTTCCTCTATAACCTTTAATTCGCACCAATTGTGGTATTTCTTTTTAACAGTAACCTCACAGATTACATCAATAGCTAACGCGTTTTCTCCACTGAAAAGTTCGCACTTCATCATAAACCCGTCGCCCGGCTGTATTGCCTTGTGGATCTCTTTATACCTTAGTGCAGGCTTAGGACCGTCAACTATGTGTATAATTGTATTATTGTGACGCACTATCATATGCGTTTCCTCGCATGTGCCAGTGCCTCCTCTTTTGATATCCAAAAGTAAAGGTCTGTAGAGCTTGCCTTGAACCTGTCTACTTCATAGTCGTTATCTCGTACAACATCATTCTCAGTTAAGATGTAATTTCTGTTTTTTAAAGTAACCTCAATCGGATCATAGCCATCTTTCAATCTTTCTATAGATTCAATAAAAAGCATTTCTGCTCTACATTTTCTTGTTGTTCCTGAGCTTCTCTGAGCCCATGTAGGAATAGATACTTCTACTAAGCAGTCATTGCCCTTAAAGTCCTCTCCTATCGTCCATCCTGTAAACTCTCCCTCCGTCGGGCATACGGGATAAATACCAATGGTATTATCAAACTCAGCTGTAATAATGTTTGTATCCTGAAGATTTGCCTCAGTTAAATTTGCCTGAGCAAAACTTGCACCGTCTAGATCGGCTCCCTCAAAACTTGCTTCCGTCAAGTTAGCTGATAAAAATACAGCATCTTTGCAGTTTGTCTCATTAAAGTTAGCACTCCACGCATTAGCGCATGAGAAGTCTGCATCTACTAAACTTGCACCCTCAAAGTCCACACCGACCAGTATTGCATCTATAAAGCAAGCTCCCTCAAGGTTTGCACCTGCAAAGTTTGCTCCTGTCAGGTTTTGCCCTTTAAAGTTCCATCCCCTCAGGTCCATATTTGTGAAATTGTTGTTTAAAACCTCTTTTAAATCCTTTTTCATATTCTCTCCTTTTTAACATACATATATTTGATATGACTCTTCGTGCCAGATGTTGATGCCGATTTCGTAAAGCTTATTCCTAACTGACGAGAAAGACCTTCCCATGACTTTCGCTACCTGCTTCATCGTTAAGCCTCTTTGCCGTAATTCCATCATGGTTTTAATCTCTTCAGTCGTCCAAAACATCTTGTACCGCAAATTTCCGCTCGCCAAATCCTTTTTCTTGTGATATATACTATTCCAAGTGCGGTTTAGCTTTTTAGAGATACTTACCGTTGATTCACCATCAGCCACAAAACTTTTCAGGCGCTCAATCTCTTCATCTGTCCATCTCCTATACTGTTTCATATTGCCTCCCTTTTTAGCACACGTATGCTTGATATGAATTTTCGTTCCAAATATCAATACCCATCTTTATTAATCTATTTTTTATTGACGATTCGGACCTTCCCATTATTTCCGCTATCTGCCTTTTACTTAAATCCTTTTGCAGTAATGCTTTTAGCATTTTCGTTTCGTCAACTGTCCAAAAAGGACAGGATCTCAAGCTTCCACTTTTTAGCTCTCTTTTCTTGACATTTACACTGCCTGCGGGTCTTTGTAACCTTGTGGCAATGACAGATGTTTTTTCGCCTTTATTTATTAGACTTTTTAAGAGTTCTATCTCTTCAGCCGTCCAAGCCTTGTATTTTTTCGACATTTTATCCCACCTCTCTCACCCTCTTCCATCCTGCTCCTCTTGCAGGTCTTCTTCTCTGACTTGCAAACTCTGCAGTCTGTATCTTAATTCGTTTAGCGATCCACTTATCAAAACCGACCGTATCGAATATAATCTTTGAGTTTGGCTTTGATGGGTCTACCTTAGTGGCGAAATTCTGCTTTGGATCTCTATAAGCTTCCATAAGCAACGGTATGGGAAATCCCATACTTTTTAGTTCTGACATTTTCATAATTTGTTTCGGAAACTCCATATCTACCCCCTTAAGGTATAAATTCAATATCTCTGACACCTTTTCTCTGCTTAAGTTCTCTAATCAGCTCTCTATCCGAAAATTTGTCTAATCCCGTATCTTCATGATTTATAAGTTCTACGAACTCATGTGCCACTATTGAAACTTGCTCAGCCGTTCCCTCTCTAGTTAAGCGAACCAAGTATCCAAGCAGTATCTTTTCTAGGGCTTCTTTGCTACTTTCTTTTTCGCCCATGTTTATGTATCCTCCTATTTACTTTCCCTCTAATCTCTCCTAAACTATCCTTACAGGCTATTGCCGTAGCTGAGTAAACGAAAGGAGGGATATGAGTATGACTAAAAATGATTTCAACAAAATTATTGAAGACGGATATACAAATGCAATTTCTAAATTTTCGGATCCTCAGTATGTTAAAGAATTTCTTAGTAAACATGCTGGCGGTGATAATAAGATATCAACCGAGAACCTAATTGTTGCGTCAATCCTTATGTCTGCTGAAATCACAAAAGAAATGATTATCAATTCACTAGAAAAATTTGTCGTATTTGATGACTGATTTTTTCTGCGAAATCCTCAGTATTAGTTTCACCATCTAACCAAGGGTGAACTACATTTTTGACATTTCCAAAATTTTCAACCCTGATAGTAACCTCCAACGTTTCATCAGGGTTGGACTTTCTTAACTTTCTAACTGCTTCCACTATTCTCTCTATGTCAGAGATAAGGCTTGTTACTATTTCTATCTTTATTGGATTCGTTATCATCTTCCCTCCTAACCTACCTTTTCTTCATTTTTTTCTTATAAATCGTATCGCTTACTGATACATCTAATCCGTATTTATCCTTGACCGACATTAACTCTACCGTGTCCGCTAATATTGGCTCTCTATCCTTCAGCATCTCTGGAGCCATATCCGCTTTCTTTATCATCTTTGGATAGCCATGCTTTAGCGATACAGCTTTGTTTGCTATTGTGTTAGCCTTGATACAAAGTCAACCCTTGCAGGACTTCTTAATCCCACTCCTGAAAGCTTTTTTTGCATCATCTTCCTTTTTGATGTTCCTTGTCAAGCATTCGGAATATCTCAAAGCCCTCATAGCCTGATGCCTTGCGGAGTTCGGAAAGCATTTTGTATACCCACTTACGGAAGTCTTTTGCTTCTTTCTTCCTACTTTGGAATACAGTGTCATAAATACCGTATTCATTTACGATAAGTGCTACTTGCTCCCTTCCTAAATCATCTGTTATGGGGTTGTTTGAAACAACCTCATCATCAAGACGTTGTTTAACCCACTTAGGACTTAATCCTAAAGCTTCACATACATCCTTAAGCACCGCCCACCATTCACCATCTTTTTCTACAAATCTGATTTCGTGGTTACACCACTTTTCTATTTTTATAAAATCACCTCCCTTTATTAACTTAAAGTTAAGCACTCGGCAAAAAAATATTTTCTCTATCTATGTTGTAAATCCTGCATAGCATTTCAAAGTAAGCAGGCTTAGGGTAAGTCACACCTTTCTCCCAATTCACTATGGTCTGCTTACTTATATGCATCTTCTTCGCCACCTCTTTTTGTGTTAATCTGGCATTCACTCTAGCCGCTGCTAAGCTAATTTGCAATTTTACCACTTCCTTTCAATCAAATTTCTCTTTGTTACAGTCATAGTATACTTAACTTAAAGTTAAATGTCAATACTTTTTTCAAAAAAAGTTAACTTTTTTTAATTTTATTCTCTGACTATTTGTAACTATCTTAGATATACTGAAATATTATAAGGAGAGTTACATTATGAGCGACAAAGCAATTAATGATATAATATCATTCAATTTAAATAGGCTACTAGAAGCCAATGGCAAAAATCAAGCAGATCTTGCCGCATATATGGAAGTATCCCAAGCAACTGTTTCAAATTGGTGCAAATGGGAATTAAGATCGCCCTAGAATGGACAAGGTTCATGGGCTTTGTGGATTACTTCGGTGTGAACAAGTCAGACTTATTAGAAGAAAAAGATAGCAATGGCTTAACAGCTTCAGACCACAAAGACATAGCAAAAAGCCTCGATGAGATGATGGAGCAACTTGAGAGCGGAACTGATAGCCCTTTGATGTACAATGGTCAAGAACTTAGTGAAACTTCCAAGGCACTTCTTCGCAATGCTTTAGAATACGCACTTACAGAAACTAAGAAGGAAAATAAGGTAAAATATAATCCGAATAAAAATAAAGGGTGATAGAATTGAATACCGAAAAAATACGCAAGAAAATTAAATCAATTATTGCACACTATGAGAGAATGACTGGCAGTCGTGATCCGATTCGGATTGCAAAGTTTGCCGGAATAGGAGTCGTAATTTGTCAATTAGGTGAACTATCGGGCTTTTACAAATTGATAAAACGCAAGAAATGGATATTTATCAATGAGGATCTGATGGATAGCGATATGTTTAAGGTGGTTGCTGCCCATGAATTAGGGCATGCTTTTCTACACAGAACAAAAGAATGTGCATTTATAAAAAATCACACTCTACTACTTACATCATGGGTAGAGCGTGAAGCTAATCTTTTTGCAGCAGAATTGTTAATTCCTGACTGCGAACAGGATACTGTTGTGTATCCCAAGGAATTGTTGGATATAAAGTTATGAATTATTTGTGAACTTTTTGATTTTAATATTGATTTTTACCTGCTTTATGGTATTATGAATATACCAAAAGCCTTATTCGTTAAGGACACGGCCTTTTAAAGGAGAAAAGAACCTTATTTGTTAAGGTATGAGCAGGTATGTCATTTATGGCATACCTAATTTTTTTATTCAGGAGTTTTCCATGAAATATGATGTATATGGCATTTATCTAATTAACTTTAAAAACAACACTGGAGGAGAACTATCTGGCAACCATTACGCTGTAGTTCTGACAAATATACGCAAAGAGTGTAAAACATTTTTAGTGGCGCCTATCACAAGCAAAAAGCCTGGTAAGAAGTATAGGAACGGAATCACTATTAATTGCCTCAAATACCAACAAAATCCAACTAATGACAAGGCTTTCATCATGGTTGATAAAATAAGAGAAGTCTCAAAGTTTAGAGTCTATGGCGATAAACAGTATGACCTAGATTCTGATGATATAGCAAAGTTGAAAGAATCAATGGCGAAAGTTTTAAATTTGCAATAACACTGGTTCTTGTTTTAAACTTGACTAAACCTCGTTTTAAGATATTTTAAAACAAGTTTTTAAACAAGATAATAAAAAACCACCCGGATAACTGAGCAACTGAAACATACACAATGCTGTAGAGCTTAGAGGGAAGTTTTAAATTTATAGGAGAGTGTGAAATTGGAAGATATTAAAAGTAGACTTGTTGATAAAAGTATTGAGGCATTTATTTTAGGACTGGAGATTTATAATAAACCGACTATTCGATATAGAATTGAGGGTTTAGCTTCTTTATTTGCAATGCTTGGGAACTGATGTTAAAAGCGGAATTGTTGAACAGAGGTGAAAGTATATATTTCACTGACTCACCTAATAGAACCCTTTCTTTACGAGACGCATTGCAAAGAGTTTATACAGACAAAAAACAACCTCTCAGGGTTAATCTTGAGACTATTATTGACTTAAGAGATACAAGTACTCATTTTATAACCGAGGACTATGAAACTATATATGCCCCATTTTTTCAGGCTTGTGTTATAAATTTCTGTGAGCAAATAAAAAGGTTTCATAAAATAGATATGTCAGAGCACGTGTCTCCAAATTTCTTGACGCTTTCTATTTCGCTAGATGTTCTAACCAACAATGAAATTAGGGGAAAGTATTCTGCTGAAATGGCTGATCGTTTTATTGCAAACAAAAGTGAGTTGGACTTTTTACAGAGTACTAATCAATCGGCTGATTTATTCATACCAATCAGGCATGAATTTGTTCAGATAAAGGATAAGACAAAAGCTGATTTTACATACTCTGTAGATTCAAGCTCTGATATGCCGGCTAAAATCATCACCAAACTGCAAGATCCAAAAGATAAATATACGTTATCAAGAAAGAATGTTATTTCCTTAGTTAATAAGCAAATTAATGTCAAAAATATAAAGTTTGATTATGTATCTTTTAAAGGTGATAATGTCTTCAATGACTATGCACTGAAGCTAATTATGGATTTCTACAACTTGCAAGATGATGAAGGTACTGCTTTCAATTCGTATCTACCAGAAGATACTCTAGTCAATTAGTGGAGTTTGTTATAGAAGCTATAAAGAATGACTCAAATATTGTTTGTACGATTTTAAAGCATAAAAAAAGATAACCCCAGGCACATAGGAATTCTAAGCTTTAAGCCTACTCCACTTCAGGAACCCAGTGTTTATCCTTCACAAGTTATCTATGGTTATATTCTATGTTGTACACAATACTTTGTCAAGTTTTAGAATATTAATTTTTTATTATTGCCATTTTCCTGATGTCGTGAAAATGGTAAGTATTTGATTTTTAACATTAAATATGCTAACCTAAAGATTTTTATATTAAAAAAGCCACCCGGTACGCCAATACCGAATGGCTGTGTATACCGTTGCAAGCTTCTGCCTGCAAACAATATAACTCTGAACAAGTCATATTGTACCACGCATAGTAGCACCTTGCAACAGGTGTTATTTTTATACCCAAAAAGGAGGTACATATGGCAAAAGCTAAATACAGTAAAGGAAAAGACGGCTACTTCCGTGCGAAAGTATGGGATGGCACTTACAACCCTGATGGATCCAAGCACAGAATAAACTTAACATCCAAGAAGTCCAGTGCTGATTTAGAGAAAAAAGTAAATGAATTTAATTTAAAAGTTCAAAATGCAGAGTTTACTCCGCAAGCGGATGATACTTTTTATGATTATGCCCTCATGTGGCTTGATACATTTAAGACTACAAAAGAGCTTGCAACCTATAAGATGTATGAAACCATAATCAATAAATACTTTTCTGATTTCAGAATTATAAAGTTCAAAGTATCACAAGGCATCACATACAAAACTTGCTCAATGATAATGCTGACAAGCCTAGAACTTGTCAAAAGATCGCTTTAACCTTTAAGCAAATCATTAAGTCGGCCATAAAGGACTCTATTCTTACTCAAGGCTCGTATCTTATACTTTGTGACGGCCTGCTACTGCCTAAGTATAAAGCTAAAGAACGCCGACCACTTACAAAAGCTGAAGTATCGGCTATAAAAGCAGCACACTTCACTGATACAGAAAAATGCTTGGTTTATATACTGTACTCTTGTGGTCTAAGACGCGAAGAAGTACTTGCCTTAACTGTATCAGACATAGACCTTGAAAGCTCTAATTTAAGCGTAAATAAGGCTTTAGCGTTTGATGGCAATAAATCATACATCAAAGGCACAAAGAGCCACAGAGGTAATCGCAGTGTTCCTCTCACACCTGATTTAAAAGAATTTCTGCAAGAATACTTAAAGGGCTGTAAGTACTATCTCTTTGAAAGAGAAGACGGCACTCCATATAAGCTACACCAGTATAAGGATATGTGGAAGTCTATCAGAGCAAAGATAGAATCATTAGATCCGACATCTGAGGGACTGACAGCCCATATCTTCAGACACAACTATTGCACAAGGTTATGCTATCAAGTACCCACACTGTCGACTAAAATGATTGCGAAGCTTTTGGGGGATTCGGAGAAGATGGTATTAGATATTTATAGCCACATACTCGAGGAAAAAGAAGATGCTCAAACGGCTGTTTCAAATGAATTTTCACTGTAATTTTCTTAGACATTTCGTTAGACATTTATTAGACATTTTAATTTTTAAGGCCATTTTTAGACCGATATTAGACATTTAAATGTGTACGAAATCATATACTTTTAATGGCAATCAAAAAGGCTTAAACCCTTATAAATCAAGGATTTAAGCCATATTTCAAACTGCCGCAGACCGGAATCGAACCGGTACGGGTATTTCTACCCACGGGATTTTAAGTCCCGGGCGTCTGCCTGTTCCGCCACTGCGGCAAAAAGCGACCCGAATCGGACTCGAACCGACGACCTCCGCCGTGACAGGGCGGCGCTCTAACCAACTGAGCCATCGGGCCTAAATATTAAGATATAAAATCTTAGCTCCCTGAGTAGGACTCGAACCTACGACACTGCGGTTAACAGCCGCATGCTCTACCGACTGAGCTATCAAGGAATATTGCCCTTAGTAATCTAAGGGCAGTGGAGCTTCAGGGACTCGAACCCGGGACCGATCGGTTATGAGCCGATTGCTCTAACCAACTGAGCTAAAGCTCCAAAGTGACCCCAACGAGATTTGAACTCGTGTTACCGCCGTGAAAGGGCGATGTCTTAACCGCTTGACCATGGGGCCGAACACTGTGATATTTTACTCTTATGAGAATAAAATGTCAAGTATTTTTTGAAGAAAACATACCTTCAAAACTGCCTACCAAACTGCATTTCTTACTTAGCAAAAACTTCGCTTGAGCTTTAGTAAGAAAGTACATCTCAAATTCACTTGCGGATTTAATGATGTATCCGATTATATGTTATAAATTTTCTATCCTTTTGGTTAAACCCTCGACCTATTAGTAACCATCAACTTAATACATTGCTGTACTTACATCTTGGCCCTATCTACCTCGTAGTCTTCAAGGGGTCTTACTGTTTTCACATGAGATATCCCATCTTAAGGGGGGCTTCACGCTTAGATGCCTTCAGCGTTTATCCCGTCCCGACATAGCTACCCTGCCATGGAGTTACTCTCCAACAGGTACACCAGCGGTCAGTCCGTCCCGGTCCTCTCGTACTAAGGACGGCTCCTCTCAAATATCTTACGCCCACGCCGGATAGGGACCGAACTGTCTCACGACGTTCTGAACCCAGCTCGCGTACCGCTTTAATGGGCGAACAGCCCAACCCTTGGGACCTGCTACAGCCCCAGGATGCGATGAGCCGACATCGAGGTGCCAAACCACTCCGTCGATGTGAACTCTTGGGAGTGATAAGCCTGTTATCCCCAGGGTAGCTTTTTATCCGTTGAGCGATGGCAATCCCACTTTATGCCACCGGATCACTAAGTCCTACTTTTTCGTACCTGCTCCACCCGTCGGTGTCGCAGTCAAGCTCCCTTCTGCCTTTGCACTCTTTGAATGGTTTCCGACCATTCTGAGGGAACCTTCGAGCGCCTCCGATACTCTTTTCGGAGGCGACCGCCCCAGTCAAACTCCCCGTCTGGCATTGTCCCCCACCCGGATAACGGGTGCAGGTTAGAAATCCAGCAATACAGGGGTGGTATCCCAACGGCGACTCTGCATAAACTGGCGTCCATGCTTTCTTCGTCTCCCACCTATCCTGTACGAGTATTACCGAATCCCAGTACCAAACTGGAGTAAAGCTCCATGGGGTCTTTCCGTCCTGGCGCAGGTAACCAGCATCTTCACTGGTACTTCAATTTCACCGGGTGCATTGTTGAGACAGCGCTCAAATCATTACGCCTTTCGTGCGGGTCGGAACTTACCCGACAAGGAATTTCGCTACCTTAGGACCGTTATAGTTACGGCCGCCGTTTACTGGGGCTTCAATTCAAAGCTTCGTTTCCTGACTTCTCCTCTTAACCTTCCAGCACTGGGCAGGCGTCAGCCCATATACTTCACCTTGCGGTTTCGCATAGACCTGTGTTTTTTTGCTAAACAGTTGCTTGAGCCTTTTTTTTCTGCGACCACTATTTCTAGTGGCACCCCTTCTCCCGAAGTTACGGGGTCATTTTTGCCGAGTTCCTTAACAATGCTTCTCCCGCTTACCTTTAGGATTCTCTCCTCATCTACCTGTGTCGGTTTTGCGGTACGGGTACATATAATACAATAGCGGCTTTTCTTGACGGCTCCCTACCCGACTTCCCTACTATTTTTCGGTACGCATCACGTCTTCCCTTTGCATGGTGGATTTTCCTCCCATACAGGTACTTCGCTTGCCCCGGTTTTTGTCCTCCCGGGTTCGGTTTTTTTAGTCTCCGTGTCCCCACAGTTCTGATTATATGTAGTACAGGAATCTGTACCTGTTATCCATCGACTACGTCTTTCGACCTTGCCTTAGGGCCCCTGACTTACCCTGAGTAGATCAGCTTTACTCAGGAAACCTTAGATATTCGGCCAAGAGGATTCTCACCTCTTTCTCGCTACTCATTCCGGCATTCTCTCTTCTTATTACTCCACCACTCCTTTCGGTATGGCTTCTACGCCTCTAAGAATGCTCCTCTACCAATGTATATATTACATTCCTAGGCTTCGGTGGTGTGTTTAGCCCCGGACATTTTCGGCGCAGGACCTCTCGACTAGTGAGCTGTTACGCACTCTTTTAATGTATGGCTGCTTCTAAGCCAACATCCTAGCTGTCTTCGAAATCCCACATCCTTTTCCACTTAACACACACTTTGGGACCTTAGCCGTAGGTCTGGGCTCTTTCCCTTTTGACTACCCAACTTATCTCGTGTAGTCTGACTCCCGTTAATCATCTATCCGGCATTCGGAGTTTGATATCTCTTGGTAGGCTTTGACGCCCCCGCAAAAATTCAGTGCTCTACCTCCGGTAGACTAATAACGAGGCTAGTCCTAAAACTATTTCGAGGAGAACCAGCTATCTCCGGGTTCGATTGGAATTTCTCCCCTATCCACACCTCATCGCCACCCTTTTCAACGGATGTGCGTTCGGTCCTCCATTCACTTTTACGCGAACTTCAACCTGGACATGGATAGATCACCCGGTTTCGGGTCTACACATACTGACTACATTCGCCCTATTAAGACTTGGTTTCCCTTCGGCTCCGTATCTTTAATACTTAACCTCGCCTGTACATGTAACTCGCCGGACCGTTCTACAAAAAGTACGCAGTTCACCTTTCGGTGTTCCACAGTTTGTAAACATAGGGTTTCAGGTTCTTTTTCACTCCCCCTCCCGGGGTTCTTTTCACCTTTCCTTCACAGTACTATACGCTATCGGTCACTGACTAGTATTTAGCCTTGGGGGGTGGTCCCCCCTGCTTCCCACAAGGTTTCTCGTGTCTCGTGGTACTCTGGATACTGCTAGATTAAATACATTTTCCCTTACACGGCTCTCACGCTCTTTGGCCCGCTTTTCCAAAACGGTTCAGGTAATGTATCTTACTCATGTCGCAGTCCTCAACCCCGCAGTGCACGCACCACGGTTTGGGCTCTTACGATTTCGCTCGCCGCTACTTTCGCAATCACTTTTGTTTTCTTTTCCTCCGGCTACTTAGATGTTTCAGTTCACCGGGTTCCCCTCTGTACGTTATGTATTGGCGTACAGATACTTGGAGTTCTTCCAAGTGGGTTTCCCCATTCAGACATCTGCGGATCACTGAATATGTGCTTCTCCCCGCAGCTTTTCGCAGCTTGTCACGTCTTTCTTCGGCTGTCAGTGCCTAGGCATCCACCCTACGCTCTTTATGTTTAACCTCTTAAATCATTTAGATTTAGTGTTTTGTATGACACTAGCGTGTATCATACACTATGTTTAAAAATTTATTTTTGTTATTTAAAATATTAATTACTTAAAGCAATTAATACCTCGGATGTCTAATTATAAAATATTTATATAATTTCTCGTTTGGTATGCAGTTTTCAAGGTACATTTAGTTAAAGCTTGTCGCTTCAACAGTGGAGATGGAGAGATTCGAACTCTTGACCCCCTGCTTGCAAGGCAGGTGCTCTCCCAACTGAGCTACACCCCCATAAATTGGCATCCACCTACTCTCCCATACCGTCTCCAGTATAGTACCATCGGCCGACTAGGTCTTAACCATCGTGTTCGGAATGGGAACGGGTGTGTCCCCTAGACGCATCGACACCAATAATGTTATGTTTTAGTTTTACCCTCGATAATGTAAAACTAAACAGTACTCACAACCCCTACTTTTTCCTTAGAAAGGAGGTGATCCAGCCGCACCTTCCGATACGGCTACCTTGTTACGACTTCACCCCAGTTATCCTCCCTGCCTTCGGCAGCTCCTCCCACACTGCTAAACATAACTTACTGCTATTCTTTATATCATATAATGATACTCATCCATAAACCCTAGCGGTTTATTACTTCGTATCATTATCACAGCTTTATGTTTACCAGTGTGGGTTGGGTCACTGACTTCGGGCATTGATGACTCCCATGGTGTGACGGGCGGTGTGTACAAGACCCGGGAACGTATTCACCGCAGCATTCTGATCTGCGATTACTAGCGATTCCAGCTTCATATAGTCGAGTTGCAGACTACAATCCGAACTGAGACGTTATTTTTGTGATTTGCTTGGCTTCGCAGCTTTGCCTCACTTTGTTTACGCCATTGTAGCACGTGTGTAGCCCAAATCATAAGGGGCATGATGATTTGACGTCATCCCCACCTTCCTCCGGATTATCTCCGGCTGTCTCGTCAGAGTGCCCATCTTACTGCTGGCTACTGACGACAAGGGTTGCGCTCGTTGCGGGACTTAACCCAACATCTCACGACACGAGCTGACGACAACCATGCACCACCTGTATCCCTTGCCCCGAAGGGCTAGCTTCATTACAAAACTATTCAAGAGTATGTCAAGATTTGGTAAGGTTCTTCGCGTTGCTTCGAATTAAACCACATGCTCCACCGCTTGTGCGGGTCCCCGTCAATTCCTTTGAGTTTCATTCTTGCGAACGTACTCCCCAGGTGGAATACTTAATGCGTTAGCTTGCGGCACCGAAGAGTTCTCCTCCCCGACACCAAGTATTCATCGTTTACTGCGTGGACTACCAGGGTATCTAATCCTGTTTGCTCCCCACGCCTTCGAGCCTCAACGTCAGTTGTCGTCCAGTAAGCCGCCTTCGCCTCCGGTGTTCCTCCTAATATCTACGCATTTCACCGCTACACTAGGAATTCCGCTTACCCCTCCGACACTCAAGCTATACAGTTTCCAAAGCAGTTCATGGGTTGAGCCCACGCCTTTCACTTCAGACTTGCATCGCCGTCTGCGCTCCCTTTACACCCAGTAAATCCGGATAACGCTTGCCCCCTACGTATTACCGCGGCTGCTGGCACGTAGTTAGCCGGGGCTTCTTAGTCAGGTACCGTCATTTTCTTCCCTGCTGATAGAGCTTTACATACCGAAATACTTCTTCACTCACGCGGCGTCGCTGGATCAGGGTTCCCCCCATTGTCCAATATTCCCCACTGCTGCCTCCCGTAGGAGTTTGGGCCGTGTCTCAGTCCCAATGTGGCCGTTCACCCTCTCAGGCCGGCTACCGATCGTCGCCTTGGTGAGCCTCTACCTCACCAACTAGCTAATCGGACGCGGATCCATCTTATACCTATAAATATTTTACCCCTGCACCATGCGGTGCTGTGGTCTTATGCGGTCTTAGCGGAAATTTCTCTCCGTTATCCCCCTGTATAAGGCAGGTTATCCACGCGTTACTCACCCGTCCGCCACTAAGTCTATTAAATTTCCATCCGAAAACTTCCTTTTAATAGCTTCGTTCGACTTGCATGTGTTAAGCACGCCGCCAGCGTTCATCCTGAGCCAGGATCAAACTCTCATATAAAAGTTTAATCTAGCCTTCTCGCTAGCTTGCATCATCTGTTTTCACAGATCTACTGTTTTTTAAAGGTTTTAAATTCTGTTCGAATCTAAACGTTGTTTTTACTGAAATCTCATTGATTATTTTAAAATAATCAAGTTATTTTCAGGGTTGTGTGTACTGTTTAATCTTAAATTATCAAGGTTCAACGCAGAAGGAGGGATTTGAACCCTCGCACCGCTATTAACAGCCTACTCCCTTTCCAGGGGAGCCCCTTCAACCACTTGGGTACTTCTGCTTGGTTGCGAGTTTTCCTTCTTCTGTTTTCCTTTCTGCTTTTGGGCAAAAAGTAAGCGGAGAGGGTGGGATTCGAACCCACGCGCCCTTGCGGACAAACGGTTTTCAAGACCGCCTCGTTATGACCACTTCGATACCTCTCCGTAACTGCCTCATTATAATATCGCACCAAGCGATTAATGTCAAGCATTTATTTTTATTTTTTTTAAAAATTTCAAATATAAAAAATCTTGTATTTATTGTTATTCCTCACCGCATTAATCTTATACTTATATTAGATACATTAAATCATTAGAACTGATAGACTATGTTTAATATACTTCATATACGATATCGTTGTCAGCTTGAAACTTATCATCAAATTTTTATAATTAAGTACAACTTACCTGCTGGAGATTCTCCCACATAATAGCCAATACCAAAATTATTATAACATCCGCTCTTATCAAATATAATATCACTTAACTTTAGTGCATCTATATCTTGATATTCATATTGATTTTTTTATAATTCTTCTCGCCTCTTTATCAAGTAGATACAATTCACTTATAATTTTTTTAATAAGTGAACTTGAAATTAAAGCCATATCTTCTTCACTATATCCTGTAAAGTTAAAATTTATTTCTTTATCTGATAAAATAATCGTGAAATAAACACTACCATAACTACTATACCAGTCCTTTAGCTTACATACAGAAAGTAGATCCTCTTTTTTCATACCTATTCCTTCCACTATATTTTTCAATTTGCAATATTCACGAAAAATGCGGACAGCCTAGCCATCCGCAAATAAAATACCCTTATACAACCTTTATATTAAATTTTCTTGCCTCAGCTTCATTGTCAACTTCTCTTATATCAGCTCCCAATGAAACCAATTTTCCTTCAAAATCTTCATATCCTCTTTTTATATATTTAATATCATCTACTGTAGTTTGCCCCTCTGCAGCAAGGCCTGCCAACACTAAGGCTGCTCCTGCTCTTAAGTCCGGAGCCTTCAATGACGCACCTCTTAATTTTTCCACACCAATAACCATAGCGGTATTACCCTCTACTTTTATATTAGTTCCCATTCTTGCAAGTTCATCAACATACTTAAATCTGTTCTCAAATATACTCTCAACAACAAGGCTGCTTCCGCTAGCCAGTGCCAACGCAGTGGTTATCTGTGGCTGCATGTCTGTAGGAAAACCCGGATATGGCAATGTCTTTATATTAGTTGACTTTTGATTGTTCTTAGCAATGACCCTTATTGCATCATCAAATTCAACAACCTCACATCCCATCTCCATAAGTTTTGCACTTATAGCCTCCATATGCTTTGGTATAACATTTTTTACAGTAATATCACCTTTTGTAATAGCTGCAGCACACATAAATGTACCTGCCTCAATTTGATCAGGAATAATAGAATACTGACTGCCATGCAATGACTTCACTCCCTTTATCCTGATTACATCTGTACCTGCACCTTTTATATCGGCTCCCATGCTATTTAAGAAATTGGCAACATCCACTATATGTGGCTCTTTAGCCGCATTCTCTATAAGCGTTCTGCCCTCTGCCAAAGACGCCGCCATCATTATATTTATTGTAGCACCCACTGACACTGTATCAAGATATATATCAGCTGCAACCAAATCTATAGCATGTGCCTTCACCCTGCCTGATTCAATTTTAATTTCAGCTCCTAATGCTTTAAATCCCTTTAAATGAAGGTCTATTGGTCTTGAGCCTATATTACAACCACCCGGAAGTGCTACCTCAGCACTTTTATATTTACCTAAAAGTGCACCAATAAAGTAGTATGATGCCCTAATTCTTCTTATAAACTCATCATCTACCAACACATCTTTCACTGTAGAAGCATTAATCTTTACACTATGCCTGTCCAATCTTTCGACATTTGCACCTATAGCCCTGATTGCTTCAAGCATTACATTAATATCCTTTACATCCGGTAAATTCTCTATTAAAACATCTTCATCAGTCATTATGGCTGCTGCCAGTATTCCAAGTGCAGCATTCTTTGCACCACCTATGGCAACTTCTCCTACCAATGGACTTCCACCATTCATTATATATTGAGCCATATTTCTCCTCTGTATAAAACTTTATTTTTATGCTTTATCAATAAGTTTCCAAAACCTTATGTTAAATCTTTCTTTTTTCTTATGATATTAATTCTATCACATTACATTCTAAAGGTAAAGAAACAAGAAAAGTCATTTTGAGTGCTATTGAATATACTTTGAGCTTCAATTACATCTATTTTCTGTACACTTGAGGTATTTATATCATATACCGTGACAGTTTTGGAATCATAGGCCGTAAGAATAACCGGATTATTAATTGCTGTAAATGTAAACACAGGTTTTTTTATTGTCAAGAAATACATGGCTTCCTTTAAAGTTATCCCCTGAAATCTTGTAAACTCATTATTTTCCCAGCCATGTACATATTCTCCAAATTTGATATATCAAAATTTGTATTGGCTGCTGTATCTACCATAGCTCTCACATACACCATTATTCCATTTCTTCTAACGAATCCCATATCCGTATAGGCATCTTCTATTGCGTCTACAGGATCATAATAAATACCCTCTAATTTGGAATTAATATAAACATAATACATATTCTGTATATATGACTTATTTAAGACCATATTATACTCTACATTATCAACATTTATCTCAAGATCTTTTGAATAAGAAACTTCACTTTCTATCCACTTGTTATTATCAACAACATAATTCTTGCCTCTAAAGCTGTCCATGTAAGTTGATACTCTACTATCACTTGCTACAGACTTATTACTTATTATAGTATCCTCTCCTGATCGTGTGAAATTTTCTCCATCATATTGATAAAGGTCTATATGTACACGATTTCCACTCACATTTATATTGTCAATATACCTATCATCATAAGTATACTCTTTTTGTAATTCTAAAAGATTATTGTATATGCTGACCTTCTCAAAAATACTTCCTGTAGATTTTCCATTAATTGTGTTTGAAACATTTTGTGATTCTATTGCTACAACCAAATCACTTCCTATATACCCTATAGGTAACATTACTTCATTTGCATTATCTAATCTCTTATTTTCCCCTGCAACGAAATTATAAATATTTAATCCATCGCCTGTATTCCAGGATATCAGACTCTTATCTTGACTTATAGAATACTTTCCACTGGAAAGATTCTCTGCCACTGTTACATAGCTCCCAGAAGATATATCTAAGCCCACTACCTTATCAAGAAGCTTCAGGTATAACATTGAATTATCTCCCAGATATGCCAGCTCATCAATAGATTCCTTTAGACTGGCAGCATCTATATCTGTTTTTACAAATGCAAGTTTTGAAACTCTTTTAGTATCTTCCATATACTTTAGTAGGCATACTCCAACATCTCCCAAATGAGAAGCTTCTATATTGTAGCCATAATTGATAAAATACAAGCCATCTCCAAATTTTAAAGGTATAAGATAATTATTTTTTCCGGCACTGTATACCATTTCCAGGCTTCCATTTTTACTATTTGATAAAAATAGTTTGTTATCTGCTAAAAATGCAATCTTATCACCTTTATTTGATATAACCTTATTGACTCTATTTCCTATCCCTAATTCAAGCTTCCTCTCATATGTAAGATTATTTGTCAGCCTTTGGTTCATAGTTCTAGTATAATCAAGCATGTAAAGTCTTTGTGTACCGGATTTACAAATAAATTCTCTTCTATATTGTAGCTTTTACTCTCTGAATCAGCACTGAAACTAAAATGAATTTCTCCAACCTTACCATTGTAGTTAACTAAAGATACTTCCTTTTCATTAGGTGTCAAATTCATACCATTGTAGCACATCATATCAAAGTCAGATTTCAATGTAACATATTCAAGTCCTCTAGAATTTCCGGTTCCGTCACTCTCCAAATATATTGTATTATCTCTTGCATTATTACTGTCAAAATTATTATTGGAAAAAGTATTTGCCATATCTATAAGTTTCTTGACAAATTCTGTATCACTTCTAATAATCCTTGTATAATAATGGAAGACTTTTCCACTTGCATATAGTCTAAGCTGCAAAGAATACTCCTTATCCTCTTCCACTAAGCTTGAAAGATGTAAATCAATGATATCACTTTCTATTTTTGTTCTATTACCACTTTCTACAAGCTCATTTGTATCAAACTTTCTTATTTCATAATCATACTCCTGTATATCAGCTACATTTGCATCTACAATTCTAAATTTCATACTGAAATCATCCAGTACAAGTGAAAGTATATTATCAGATACTTCTGTATCCATCTCATCACTGTATCCATACATCTTGTTTATATAATAATCACCAAGAACATTATATATCTTCGGTATATTCATATCACTATTTTCGACATCATCACCTATACCATTTACCCTATTTTTTTTCTCAAAAAAATGAATATAACAAAAAAACCCTATTACTGCTAATAGGAATACAAATACAAATATAATATATCTAAATTTTTTTTATTTCTCATAAATAATCCTTATTTCAATCTCTCAGTCATTAATGTGGAGTTTTTACTCCAAAGATGTATTATACTATATTTTTAAGCTCTACTTGAAATGATTTTTATAAAAACCTCAATATAAATAATAATTATATTTTTCTATTGCTTTTTTATATAGAAATGATTATACTTTTAAGTACATTAATATACAATAGTTAACTAAATGATAGTAGTCATTTAAGCATCAATTTTTAGATATTAGTCTAAAACAGAACTTTATTATAAGAATTTATACGGAGGAATTATGAGCGAACAAACTTTAGACAGACGAGTGAGAAAGACTAGGTCTCAGCTTAGAAGATGCCTAAGTATTCTGCTCGAAACAAAAAAAATTCAAAATATTACCGTAAAAGAATTGTCACAGATGGCAGATATTAACCGTGGCACCTTTTATCTACACTACAAAGATGTCTATGACTTACTTGAGCATATTCAAAAAGATCTTTTAAAAGATTTTGAGAGTATACTAACTACCATAGCTCCGGACACTGACAACCTGGTTCCATTTATAGAGGCTCTTTTTGTATTCATATACAATAATAGAGATATGTCAAAGATATTTTTACATGATGACTTGGATGCAAACTTTTCAGCAGAACTAAGAGAAAAATTGAGAATATGTGTATTCAACAAATACAAGGCATTCATTAAACAAAAAAATATGCCTTACTTTGAATTATACTACGATTTCATTTTGTCAGGCTGTCTTGGCTTACTTGTAAGATGGGTAGACAGTGAGTTTGATATGACTCCAAGTGAACTTGCTATTCTTACAAACTCTTTTATTCGCTCAGGACTTACAAAGATAATTAGATAATTAAAAAATGGGGCTGTCGGGAAATGATAGTCATAAGAAAGGGTGGTGTGGCTCAAAATGAGTCACACCACCCTAAGTTTTTACATAAAAAAAGATGGCTAACGATAACCATCTTTCTCCGTTACATGTTATAATGTAACTATGCTTACAGTTAATTATTATAACGACTTTTTTGAAATAGGTCAACAGAAAATCAACTTTAGCTTCTATGAATTGAGTTTACCCGATGACGATCCAGTCTATACCCTAAAAAAAGTTATGGAGGATTTAGATTTTTCCGGACTGTTAGCCAATTGTTCGGACAAGGGAAGAACAGGGTATAACCCTACTCATGATGTATGCAGTTATTACTTATGCAAATATGCGAGGAATTCGTTCTATTGATCGTATTGTAGATTTATGCGAAAGGGATATTGCTTTTATCTGGCTTACTCAAGGGAGGAAGCCTAAAAGAGATGCTTTTTATGATTTTAAAGGTAAGAAACTTACTTCAAATATCCTAGACGACTTAAATTATCAGTTTATGAGACGATTACAAAAAAAGAAGGGCTTGTAACATTAAAAGAATTGTTTATTGATGGAACAAAAATAGAAGCTAATGCTAATCGTTATACTTTTGTATGGCGTGGAAGTATTAATTATCATCTAGCAGGTCTTCTGGATTCTATCGATAAGCTTTATTCAGAATATAATTCTTTTTTACAAGATAATGGTTTTGGGGAGAAGTACGAGCTTGGAAATGCACAAATGTTTGTAATTGACGGAATTGATAAAGTTAGAGATGTTATTGAAAAGAATAGAAAAAGAAAGATTACAAAACATAAAAAAAGCTATCTAATAACCGTATTATAGAGATTGATAACTGCTCGCCTCTTGAAATGCTTAAGCTACAGAAAAAAACCTTATGGCTATTGCTGACGGAGAAGGTATTGTATTTGTTAACGGAAAGGGTAAGAGAAAGCCAAAAACTTCAACAACTATATGAAGAACTTGAGCATTGTGGACAGCGATTAATGAGCTATAAAGAATGCTTTGAAATTATGGGAAAAAGATAGAAACAGCTATTCCAAAACTGATTTGGAAGCAACTTTTATGCGAATGAAGGAAGATCATATGCTGAATGGGCAGCTAAAGCCTGCATACAATGTACAGATAGCAGTAGAGAATTATTTTTATTGTACATAGTTATGTAAGTAATGATCGTACAGACTATAACACACTGATTCCTGTCCTTGAAAAAGCATAAGAAAGCATTTGGAGAAGTGCTTGAAGAAGTTACGGCAGATAGCGGCTATTGTAGTGAGAAAAAAATCTCTTATATCTAAAAAGAAAAATAAGATAGATAGTTATATAAAACTACAGGATCATGAAAAACGAAAAAAACAAGAGCATACAGTAAAGATATAGGTAAATACTACAACATAGAAGACAACAGTATTTGAGGATGAGCAAGTCTATATCTGTCTATGACGGCCGTGAACTGAGACATATCAACACAGAAAAGAAAGAACAGAATGGTTATACACAAACATATGAAGTATATGGATGTTCAGACTGTAGTGGATGTGAACATAAGTCTAAATGTTTATACAAGTATAATCCTGATAAAGATATTGATAAGAATAAAGTAATGAAGATCAATGAAGTATGGGAAGAGCTCCGAGAGAAGTCAGATGTTAACATACAGAGTGAAAAAAAGGTATTCTGAAACGACAGATACGCTCTATTCAAACAGAAGGTCATTTTGGAGATATTAAAGAGAATGAAGATTTTCCGACGCTTTTAACTATCGTACTTCAGATAAGGTTTATAAAGAATTTATGCTTTTTGCAATAGGAAGAAATATAAATAAATATCATCGTTTTCTCTATGCCAAACTAAAGAAATTTGAAGGAAAACTACAGGAGAAAACAGCATAGTAAAAAATGCAAAAGCAAAATTTCAGCCAAGGGGGTTTTATGCCCCAAAATAGCCAGTATTATAGAAAAGTAAAAATATCCTGACAAAGTCGCAAAGCCAAAACGCCTTGTATTTGTCAGGATATTTCTATTTCGTTCTGTAGGGATTAAAATTCAGTATTTCCCGACAGCCCCATTTAAAATATAATTTTTTATAAAAACTATTATTCCTTATCTTCTTCCTCAAAATGTTTTCTTGCGAAATCCATATCCTGTACTATTTCCATAGTGCCAAGATACTTTCTATTCTTATCTCTAACAGCCATATATCTCACCAACATGTCCTTATTATTCTTCTTCATCCAGATAGAGACCTCATCCCTGCTACCATCTTTAAATCCTGAAATAATCTCTCTAACCATTGGTTCTATCTTAGGTGGATGACAAGAAAATACATCTCTGTCAATAGCCATCAACGGTCTCTTGAATGCTTTTGGAGAATCATTGTCATTGAAAAATCTATTAATATCATTCTCATCAACAAATGTGATCTCCAATGGCATAGTATCCAATAACGCAATAAGTTGTTCTTTTGTGAAATGTCCTCCCGGTAATACTATCTCACCATCAATATCATCAAACTCTCTCCTTATTCTCTTTGCTCTGTCAAAACTTTCCGGTATTATATCTAAACAGTTTTCATATCCCTTGCTATCTATATAAATATTTATCCAATCTTCATCCGAGAAATTTTGGGCACATATAGGAAACAGGATATTTTCTTCTTTATAAATCATCTCCTGCATTCTGGTAATTACAGCCTTTATATCCTCCAACCACTTTTCATCTTCTTTTTCTACCTTAGCTAGTCTACCAAGCTCATCTCGTATTTCATCATCTACCGACCACATAACGCTTGATGGTCCGGAAACATTATACTTAGTCTTTAACAGTGGGTATAATAGATCTCCTTTTTTTGCATAATGTAGAGATACCTCTCTTATTTTTACAAACAGCTCTCTGTCTATATCTTGCTTTTTCACATCTTCTAAAAACTCATTCAGGTATTTCTCCAATTTTTTATTTTCTGCAGTAAATGTAGCAAGTGGATGTCCTTTAGTTTCTATAAGTTTACTCACATCTTTACTATCACCATATTCTATTTCTTCACCATTCACCTCGTTACTTGTGGCACCATGAAATAAAGCAGAATGAATATCACATAGCTTTTGTACCTCATGATATGGCACACCTGATTCCATCAAAGATTGCTCAGCTTTCATGATTTCACTTGCATCTACTGACTCAAAATTTTCTCTAAACTCTTTTTGAACTGACTCCAGTGATTCACCCTTGGAAAGTCTTATTAAATACTGCTTCAATAAATTTGCATTATCATCCTCTATACTATCTTTTGAATCTTTTTTATCATCACCATCTCCTAATATATCATATCCATGCTCTCTAAAAACTTCCTTTATTTTATCCAAAGGAATTCCCTTCATTTCAGATCCCTTCCTTATGGTTATTATTCTACCCATAGAATTTAGCATTGCGGGGTTTTTTATATCTGAAAATCCAAGTCCTGCAAATATTTCTATAAAATCAGGATATTTCTCTGCCAGCTCAAAAACCGGTTTATTTAAATCAAGTACCTTGCTCATATAATTCTCCTTTTTATCTAAGTTAGTATATCCTAATTATAGCACTTGACAATAACTATTTCAGTATTATTTGTTACAAAATAAAAAGGACTGCCACATAATATGCACAGTCCAAAATTTAAAAATTAATCTGCATCAATACCATACATATTGCAAAGTGCAGCTAATCCACCTTGATATCCGCTGCCTATAGCATTGAATTTCCACTCTTCACCATTTTTATATAATTCGCCAAATACTACTGCAGTTTCAATAGAGAAATCCTCTCCAAGGTCATATCTTAAAAGTTCTTCTCCTGAATTCTCATCAAAAATTCTAACAAATGCATTAGAAACCTGTCCGAAGTTTTGTCTTCTGGCATCTGCCTCATAAATAGTAACAGTGAATGCAATCTTTGTAATCTCTGCAGGAACTTTTGATAAGTCAATCTTAATCTGCTCATCATCACCATCACCAGCACCTGTAAGATTATCTCCCAAATGGCTTATAGCCCCTGATACATGGTTTAAATTTCCAAAGAATACAAAATCATTTTGACTTGAAACCTTACCCGAATCTGTCAAGCAAAATGCTGCTGCATCCAAATCAAAATCTGATCCTGTATCATAGGCATTAGTATCCCATCCCAGTCCTACTACCACATTCTTTAAACCCGGATTTCCCTTTGTAAGACTGACTTTTTGTCCTTTTTTTAAACTAATTGGCATATAATCCTCCTAAATATATATCATTGATATATTATTTTACCAAAATCTATCAACCTAATAATATATCAATTATGCTATTTTTTCAATCAGCTAATCTATAATTTAAGAATGTTTATTCTATTCTTGCACCAAATGGCATCAATGCAAGCTTTGCAATCTTAAAAAACTGTAGCCCAAATGGAATTCCTATTATTGTAACACAAAGTATTAATCCAATAATTGTATTTACTATTGCCATCTCTATTCCAAAGAAAATCAACCAAAAAATATTTATAATGAAGTTTCCTGCACCTCCACCATATACCACCTCCTTACCAAACGGACAAAATGCCAATCCTGCAAACTTAAAACACTGAAGTCCTATAGGTATGCCTATAACTGTTATACAACATATAATTCCTGCCAATATCCAAGCCAATCCACTGATAAATCCACCAAAAATAAGCCACAATATATTACCTAAAAAACTCATGATATCTCCTTATAATTCCTAAAATAATTAATACAACCATAATATGCTAGCTTATATTATCTAGCAATGATTTCTTTGTAACTTTACAAATAATACCTTTTTCCGTTTTATGTACCACCTTGACGCTAGCAGTGTCACCTATTTTATCATATAGCCTTCCTGCACTAACAGACTCGCCCAGAACTGTATATGGACTGTTTGCCACATATCCTATCTTTCCAATACCTTCGCAAAGTACCTGTATAGCTTCTTTGTCATATTCGTTGTCAGGTTCTTTCTTTAAAGTAAGCTTCATATCTTTTTCTAAAAATTCACTTCCAAAGTAATGCCTTGTGCCGGTTAATGTTATAAAAATTTTATCCATAGTAACCTCCAATCAATTTTTATTTGACTGTAGTATACCACCTAAACTATCCGTTAAAAATACCTTATAAGTATAACAAACAACTATCTATTCGTACTTTTTTACAAATTCTTTAGTGTATTCCCTCAACTCATCCACCACTTCCCTTGGTGAAATTATTTCCACATCATTACCAAGACTAAAAATCCATCCAAAAAACTGTGGACTGATGTTAATATCCACAACCAGTTCACTATGATTCTCATCTTTACTTATAAAAATTATATCTTTCCCAAATCTATCTATAAAAACTCCACACATATGATTGGCAAACCTTATGCAAACCTTAGTCTTTTCACCATGATACATCCCAAAAGTAGCCTTGGAATATTTTGCCATATCAAAGTTTTTAAACTCATCCTTTCCTGCTCTCTCATCATTGCAAACCTCAATATACATCATCTTGTCCACTCGATAATGCTTTATTTTTTTGTCCCAATCATCAAAAGCAATCATATAGTAATTTTCATCATCCCAAAGCAATGCCCAGGGACTTACCACAAAATATATACCACCATGTCTTTCAATCAGCTTTTTATTGATGTCCCATTTATAATACTTAAATTTGATCTTTTTATTCTGATTGATAGCAGTATGTATATCGTCCACATTATAGTATACACTTTCATTCATTGTCTTTACACGATCATTTATAAATATCTGCCTTTGTAATTGCTTAGCTTGATGTTCACTTACAAAACCTTTTACCTTTGAAATCAATGTCTTTGACTTTTTCTGTGTAATGAATTTGGCTGACTGCACTGCATCTATCAAGAGCTTGACCTCGGCAAGTTCAAAATCTCTACCTGCAATATGATAAAAAGTTTCTCTTCCCTTTTGCTCCTTTATGATTTCAATACCAAAATTTGCCATATCCTTAAAATCTTCATAAATACTCTTTCTTTCTGCACTTACACCATATTTATAAAGCTCTTCAAGTATCTGCGGCATAGTAAGACTATGTTCATCATCAGTCTTTTCTAGCATTACTTTCATAAGATATGTAAATTTAAATTTTTGATTGCTCCCCCTTGACATATGACTCCTTTATTTTTAAGTATTTTCACTTGTAATTGTATCATAATTATAATTAAGCTTTAAACTCAAATCTATTTTTTTAGACTTCTCTTAAATAAGTTGTTCTATGTACAGCTTTTTTTATAGTCCTCAAACCTTCACATTATTCATTGGTATAGTTGTATATTCTTTGTGTTTTATTATATTTTTTTATGTATTATTATCTTATTCATGTGATACCTTTTCTATTTTTTTCCAAAAAAAGAGTATCTGTTGGGTAATATACTTTTTAAATTTTATGGACGTAATATGAGCTTAAACAAAGGAACTTGATTGAATTTACAAAAAGCCAAAAAGAAAGGAGTGTATTATAGAATAAAGAATTATTCAAAAAATTTGATAGTGTAAATATTTGAAATCAGAAAATAAAAAGGAGAAAATAAAATGAAAAAAATTATTTCAATATCTATTACAATGATACTATGTATCGCGATGATCGCCTGCAGAGGTTCATCAGGCAGAAGAGACAAAGAATTAGTAGGTGACTATATCGGAGTATCCGGAACAAGCTATGGAATTACTCTTTATGGTGATGATATGTCTGACTGCTCTTTAAAATTGGATAATAAAGGAAAGGCGTTTATAACTATAGATGATACAACCGTAGATGGAACTTGGGTAAATGATGATGATACGCTTACTATTACAGTTGATAAGACAAAGATAGTAGGAGATCTTGGAAATGATATAATAACCTTTAATGCTTTCCTTCAGGATGAGATAGACATTGAAATGGATATAGTCTTTGCTAAGGAAGGAACTGATGCCGCAAATCCTGAAAATTATATGCCTGAGGAAGATAAGGCTCTTATAGGAGAATGGGTAGGTGCTTCAGTAACTGACGTATTTGATGAAGATGCATCAGGAGAAGTAGATCCGGATTTAATGACAGTAAGTCTCAATTCGGATTACACTGCGAGTATAGTTTTTGATGGTGAAGAGATTTCAGCTCCGGAGTGGAGTTATTATTCAGAATCAGTACTATTTGAGGGTGATGTTGTTGATAATGCAGGACTTTATGGTGAATATAAGGATGGTAACTTTGTAATTACTTATTCAACTTATGATAAATTTTATAACTTTACAATGGAAAAAGTAGGTGGTTCAAAACCTAAAAGTAGATAGGCATATGTGCCGGTGACAGTAAAGCCTATGTTTATTATATCTTTAGAAAAGCTAGGTATAGTGGTCAATGGTATGCAATAAATTAGCACAAATATAGATAATAAATAGGTGAAGGCTACCGATATATTATCTAGAATCAATATAAATCAAACTACTTCTAAATATAGGGGGAGCATATCTAATGATATCTCCCCCCTTAGATTAATTTAAACTATTTTACAGTTATTCCACTCATAATCTCTCCAATAGGAGCATTAATCAATAATTCGGCGTTTACTGTTTTTCCTGTCTCTGACTTATTAATTACCACAAGATGTTTTCCATGAAAATAGTCAATAAAACCTGCCGCCGGATATACTACCAAAGATGTTCCTCCTATTATTAGAGTATCTGCTGATGCAATAGATTTTATTGCCCCATCTATGGTATTTGCATCCAGTCCTTCCTCATACAAAACCACATCAGGTTTTATCATACCCCCACATTCACAATACGGCACTCCGCTCTTACTTTTCACATATTCCGCATCATAGAATTTATGACATTTCATACAATAGTTTCTATGGATACTTTCCATGCACTTCATACACTATTTTACTACCTGCTGCCTGATGAAGTCCATCAATATTTTGAGTAACTACAGCCTTTAGCTTCTCTGCATTCTCAAGTTCTGCAATCTTTTTATGAGCTGCATTTGGCTTTGCTTCAAGGCACATCATCTTTTCTTTATAGAACTCATAAAATACTTCCGGGTATCTCATAAAGAAGCTATGGCTTACCACCTGCTCTGGAGAATATCTATATTTCTGATGATAAAGTCCATCTGCACTACGAAAATCAGGTATACCGCTTTCAGTAGATACCCCTGCACCACCAAAAAACACTATATTATTGCTGTCATCAATGATTTTTTGAAGTTCTGTTATCTCTCTTTCATACATAAGAATACCCCTTTCATATAAATTCAAATTAAGTATCTAAGACCATTTTAATACAATTACTAGTTTCTGTAAAACAAAATAGCAATGACCCTAATCATTGCTACATAAAATGTTCTCTGCGGGAATCGAACCCACAATTACAGCTTAGGAGGCTATCGTTATATCCATTTAACTAAGAGAACTGATATTGAATTTATAACAAAAAAAGTATACAACAAATACATATTTCTTTCAAGCTGTTTTTAAGCTTTGTCGCTAGGTATATAAGGTCTTCGGAGCAAATACCAAAGACCTTATAAAATTTATTATACTATTTTAATTGCTTGTGAACTCCTCTTTCAAAGAATGAATTAGTTTCACTTACCACTACTCCATTTAGGACTATTAGGGCTATTAGGGTTTGGTATAGCCATAAGTCCATTGCAAATGTCTGCAATAGTCCACACTGCCTGTACTGTCATATACGGTCCTATAAAGATACAAGCAATGTATATCCATCTATAAACTTTAATAGCCCTAGGTTTATTTCCTATTATATACTCCAAGCATTTTTTTCTGAATAATAGTCCCAACCCAAAAATAGTTGTAAATGCAAAAAACACAAGGCAGATCATCAGTATAAATGCCGCCACTCTTTCAGAAAATGGAAGACCGATTTGAAAGGCCTTTGTTGTAACTGCTACACCCTCAAGTCCCATATTCCAGGCACCTGTTATAACTATTGAAAGTCCTGTCATAGTACAGATAATAATAGTATCTATAAATGTTCCAAGCATTGAGATAAGTCCCTGTCTTACCTCTTCCTTAGATTGTGCTGCTGCAGCTGCAATAGGTGCACTTCCAAGACCCGCCTCATTTGAAAATATTCCCCTGGCAATTCCCTTTTGCATTGCCAAAATCATGGCTCCAAACATACCGCCACCAAAGGCTCTAAGTCCAAAAGCTCCCTCTACTATTTCAGCTAATGCTGCAGGTATTTTACCCAAATTAAGTCCAAGTATAATAAGAACAACTGCCACATATACTATTGCCATAAAAGGTACTATTATCTGTGCTACACTTGATATTCTCTTTAATCCACCTATCAAAACCAATGCCACCAAAAATGTCAGTATAATTCCTGATATAATTATTGTCAAAGAATAGTCCCTTCCAAACAAATTTACATAATGTACATTTTCTGAATCAAAGAAATTTCCTATTGCACTTGTAATGCCGTTTATCTGAGTGAAAGTACCAATACCGAAGAGCCCTACCATAATTCCAAATACAGCAAATATCTTTGCCAGCCATCTAAACTGCTTTCCCATTCCATTCTCAATATAATAGAAAGGTCCACCAATAACATGACCATCTTTTTCTACGACTCTATACTTCACTGCTAAAAGACATTCTGCATATTTAGTTGCAGTTCCCACAATAGCTGCCATCCACATCCAAAACAATGCACCGGGGCCTCCGGAAACTATAGCAGTTGCCACACCTACGATATTTCCGGTTCCTATAGTCGCCGAGAGTGCTGTACAAAGTGCTGCGAAGCTTGATACCTCACCATTGCCATCCTCTTCATCTGATGAAAACATATACCTGATTGCAAGTGGTAATCTTTTTATCTGCAATCCTTTAAGTCTTAATGTCAGAAAAAATCCTGTTGCCAAAATCAAGATGATCAATGGTAATCCCCAGACAAGATCATCTACCATGCTCAAAAATCTAGTTATCTTACTTAACATACACTACCTCTCTTTATACTTTAGCATGTTACCACAACATACTTTCATATGCATCTATTTTTTAATACAAATTATTGTATTTTTATTATTGACTAAATCATACTTATCATTATAAAATCTTATATACAATATTTAAGAAACGAGATGCTATTAATCTCTGGAGTAGAATGGGAAAGTATATGAAATTATTTAAAAAAATTTGTGCAACCTTTGTAGTATTGTCAACATTATTAGCAAGTACCTGCGTAAATTCTTATGCTGCATTGCCTGTAGAAAAGCTTGCCGTATCCAAGACAGCAAATCATATAGTTTTGATTGTAGGTCATAAGAACAACAAAAACAAAGTAACTGTAAATGATTATGTCAGATCATCTGATGGTACTTGGAAAAAAAATTGGTATGTAAACGGTATTGCAGGTACCAATGGTATCTCAACTCAAAAGATTGAAGGAGATCAAAAGACTCCTGAAGGTGTATTCAATGCCACACTTGCTTTTGGCCTTAATGACAATCCCGGCAGTATCTTAGAATATCGCAAAATTGGTGATGGTGATTACTGGGTAGATGATTCAAACAGTATATATTATAATAAATGGGTAAATACCAAAGATGTTAAAAAGGACTGGAATTCTGCTGAAGATTTAAAAGCTGCCTATCCTTTCTATAATTATGTGCTTGCACTAAATTATAATGCAGAATGTACACCTGGTAAGGGCTCTGCTATATTTGTTCACTGTACAAAAACTGATAATGATACCTCCTCAGCCGGTTGTATAAGAATACCTGAGGAATATATGAAGAAGCTTATACAAACTGTAGATTCCAATACAAAAATAGTAATCATAGAAAATGTAGATAAGCTTACAAGCTATTAATTTAAAAGGCGTACCACTATGTACTGCAACAAAAGTTAGACAAACAACTAACTATTGGAGCTAAGTACCCTGTGGTACGCTATTTTTATAATCTACCGATTTAATTTTCCAAAACTTCTTCCAGCATTTCGCTGATCTCAATTATTTTAAAAGACCATATCTCTGATTCATTTGTAATATCATCATAAAAGTGCTCAAGTGTATTAGCAGGTGATAACACTCCAAGACAGTAAGGTTTCAACTTTATCCTTCCTATTTTCTTTAAATATGGCAATAGCTCCCCAAGATCCTTATGGTTAAACCAGCAATCTGTTTCAAGTAAAAACTCGCTGTTCATTTTCTTATAAGCAATCTCGCTGTTCACAAAATCATCCATAGTAGGCTCTGTATTTTGCAATGTTCTGGTACAGGCTATATGATACTCTATCTTTCTTGGTCCTACATCAATACCGTCTTTATAGCGCCCCACAATATCATTATATATATCATAGGCATCATCACTATCTATAATTTTAACTCCATCTATTGCCATAAAAAATCTCCTATATAAAAGTCTATTTAGAACTTAGATGAATCACTATGGTTCTTCTTTTATTATATTTTCCGTAAAGTAAACTCTCTAAACTGCTCTTTAATACTACATAAATACATATTTTAATCCTCACCCAGCCTTACTCAAAACAATTTATTAAGTATAGTTTTTGGTATACACATCATAACTGTACGCTCAGGGTCTACAACTTGACAAAATCTTAAATCTCCTACTGCACTGATCAACATACCGGCATCATTAAATGACAATCCAAGATTCTTTTGCATAATTTCATTTGTTACTCTTACTGTATGAAATACCGCTTTTTCAATCTCTTCATGAGAATAAATTACACCACATATATCCTCATTTTCAAGCATAGGTGTTTCAATACTTACCCCCTTTATTACAGAAAGTCTCACAGTAACATCCGCAGATATTTCCACACCGCTTACCATTATCTCTCCATCTCCCATAGCTGCATGTACATCACCTAATGAAAAATTTGCACCATCATGGAATACCGGAAAATAAAGAGTTGCACCCTTTGCAATTCTTTTATTATCCATATTTCCACCATGATTGCCCGGTGTACCACAATTTATAGCTCCACTCTTTGGTGCTACACCTATAACTCCAATCATAGGATTTACATCAAATACTATTTTTTCATTAAAGTATACCTTACCATCTTCCACTTTCAAACGTTTTACTGACTCTTCTTTTACCAAAGAGCCAAGTACTCCATTATCTGGTAATGCACACATTACTCCTTGATTTTCGAGTCTGATATCAAGAATTTCGACCTTTAGCACATCACCTGCTACTGCATTCTTTACATATACCGGTCCCGTAGCAGGATTGATACAATCCCAGTTTAAACTTCCTATACTTGAGCCTTCTTCGCTTAGTTGATTATCAAAGCAATCATGTGTACGGAAAATCAGAGTTTCACCATCATCAACCTCAGCCACACATTTATTTTTTCCATCAAATGCAAATACCATTTTATTCTCTATTATTTTCATATCAAAGTTCTCTACAATATCTTCTGTATATAGAAGGATAGATTTTCTCCTTTCCAGAAAAACCCATTTTATTAAGATTTCTATCTTTTCATAATTTTATAATAAATACAATATTTACTCAAGTATTGATAATTTGTAGTATGAAGCATCTAATTCCTAACAATTTGCTCAAGCTCTTTTAGCAGACTACCTATAGTATCTGTAATAATATCTTGATTTCTTTTTTTATAATCTCTATTTCATTATAGAGATCTTCCTTATTAAAGTAATGTATTTCTTCAATAGAGCATACAGGTTCTATTTTAATCTGAAACTTATACCTTTCTATAAGAGCAGATGGATATTTACCATATAGATCCTTATACTTTTTTTACGTAATAATATAAATTCTTTAGTATCATATAACATTTCAATAAAAAAGATTACCATATTCATACTCAGGAAGAAGTTTAGAAAAAAATCATTCTAATAATATCAGATGACAAGTCATCTGGGTTTTGTAAAAAAATGAAGTCTCAGAAAAAAATCTCTATTATGAATATAATTATTCCGTATATACAGACAATATGAAAAATGGTACTCTATAGCAACCGGATTCTCCATAAGGTATTCTTTATCTTCTACAGACATATCCTTTAGGCAATCCTCTGCCACCTCATTTATAAACTCTATTTTATTTTTACAACTAACTTTTTTCTTCATAGTTAAAGCTCTTATATATATTTAATACAATCCAACAAAATCCTTCCAAAAGTCAAGACCTTTCTCTGTAACTATACTGCTCATCAAGTCAATAAAATCTTTTTCGATGTTCTTCCAAAGGCTATATTGACCTGTTCCCATAGCTTTGATCAGCTCTTCAAAGTCTGAAGCGATTTATATTTTATTATCATAGCTCGTATCACTTGTAAATACATATATATTTCTTGTTTTACATTCAAGCAGAACAGTATATGGATCTCCATTTGCAATAATAATAAGACCTTCTTTTTGTAAGATATGATAATCACTGCATTCCAGATTTCTATTCACTAACCAATCAAGTACAATCTCATCATTGTATCCAAATTGATAGCTTAAAAAGCCAACATTACACCAGTTATATTTTAAAATATAATCTGCAAATACATGATCAAAATATTCTATTTCAAGTAATTGTTTTACTCTGTCAAGACTTGAATGTGGGATCACTTCCTTTTTGAGAACCATTCCATCTGTTATCTCTTTATCAAGCCAATTTTTTTCAAGAATTGAATATATTATTTCATCAATTATTTATAATTTTTCACCTAATACATCTTCAACTCGGTAGCACAAGCTGTCTTTATCCTTAGATTTTTCAATCTCAAATTCCAATATCTGATTCATAAGTTCTTCGCCAAACTCAACTGTTTCATACATCCTGATCATTTCATCAAACTGCCCTGTTCTCCTCATCATATCAGCTCTAACCAACCTAATATTATCTTCATCTTCATGTTCTTCATCTATCAATATTGTAGCTAATTCTATCGCCAGCTCTCTACAGTGCTTTGCATTAATTATATCTTCCTTATCATCACATGCCCATGCAGCATGCAATATTGCATAAAAGGCACCTTCCGTATTATTATCTTCCAAGTTTATTAAATAATATTTATAAAACTGCACTGCCAGCTTAGATGAAAATAATATTCCATCACACGAAAGATATTTATCCGACTTAAGCCATTCTGTATTCACACCGCTTGGATCCGAAACTTTACCTGAAATATATCCACATTTTGGACATTCCTGTATCCATACATCCATAGTGCTTCGTGCCATTTCAGCCGGTCTCAAATCCAGATCAGGGCCACCACCAAAGCTATTGGTGCTTGCCAGACTCCTATACTCATTAGTTTCACCACAAACTGAACATTTACATTTAATAGGTACTATACTTGACATATTTCTCTCCCTCCTTATATTGTCTATAATTCTTTAAAATTAATGAAAACATCACCTCAACCCTTATCTTAATCATCTCATCAATTGCTAAAAGTCTCATATATAATCTCCGTATTTTTAATACATTATAACTATTATACAACAAAAAAGCTTTCTCACTTCCTACGGTCGCAACAGTAGAACTACGCACTCAACATGCTCATTATTGTCCAAACTTATATTTAAATCTTCATCGATGATAGGAAGTTTAAAAGTAATTGATTTTAGCCATTGCCCATTCGGTTGCTTTTCTTCGTAAATTTGAATTTCAGAAATCAATGATGTAATTAACTGCCTACGCTCTACATCATTCATTACATTGTAGAGTTTATCAAAATAAATCAGAACCTTATATATATTGTCTCCTGTAAGTTTTTCAGCTTCAATAGTTTGTTTCTTTGCTTTCGCATCAATTAACAGCGACTCTAATTCTTCAATTTTGTCATACATACGATAGAGTCTATCATCTAAGTCCTGTTTTCTTCGCTTATAGTGCCTATCATCAACATCTAAATTATCTATTTCCTCAATTAGCTTAAATTTTTGTGGAATGGCTTTTTTTCGCAGTTCTTTTTGATAATTATCTATTTCTTTTTTTCTATTTCAGAGGTATCCACCTTCATGTTGATTTTTTTCTTGCATTATAGAAGCAAATTTGGGATTGCTTACTATCTTTATAATTACCTCAGCAACTGCATCATCTAACAATTCTTCTCTGATCTGCTTACTGAAAGTACACTTATGACCTCTTATCATCTGCCTATGTTTACAGCCATAATAATAAAAATCTTTATACTTTGTACCATCTTTCTTTTTCTTGATACACTTGTTTCCAAACATTCCCACTCCACATATCGGGCATTTTACAATTCCTGATAACAAATGAGTTCTAACATCTTTTCCCTTATTCACATGCTCATATTTCTTTGCTTGAGATTTTAACTTAACCTGAGCAGCCTGCCACAACTCATCAGAAATTATTGCTTCATGAATACCTTCAGCTATTAAATATTCATCTTGTTCAACTTGCTTATATTCATTTCTTGTACCATGAACTTTTTCTAAAGTTCTTCTTCCAAAGGCTATCTTCCCGTTATATACCGGATTCTTTAATATCTTTCTTATAAGACCCGCATCAAATAATGGATTTTTCCCATTCTGTCTTGGAATTTTTTTCTTATTCCATGATTTTTCTAGGTATTTAGAAAGTCCATTCGCTCCAATGGTTGTGTTAACATATTGATCGAAAATAGTTCTTATAGCTACAGCTTCTTCTTCATTGATAAACAGTTTTCCATCGACAAGCTGATACCCATACGGGGCAAACCCTCCGTTCCATTTTCCCTCTCTTGCCTTTTGAATGCGACCTTCCATTGTTTGAACACGAATGTTTTCTCTTTCAATTTCAGCAACAGCTGATAAAACTGAAATCATCAATTTGCCTGCATCTTTGGATGAATCAATCCCATCCTCAACACAAATTAAATTGACTCCAAAATCTTGCATTGTTTGTAGAGTTGATAAAACATCAGCAGCATTTCTTGCAAATCTCGATAATTTAAATACAAGAACGAAAGACACTCCAGCCTTTCCGGATTTTATATCTTCCATCATACGAGTAAACTGAACTCTACCTTCTATAGATTTTCCAGACTTACCTGCATCTTCGTATTCACCAACAATCTCATAATCATTATAGAGAGCAAAAGCCTTCATTCTTGATTTTTGTGCCTCTAAAGAATAACCGTCTATCTGTATTGATGTAGATACTCTTGTATAGAGGTATACTTTTATTTTTTCTTTTGACATAGCATTAACCTCAATATCCTTTTTTTCTATATCTTTATATTTTTTTACCAATTATAGTTTGGACTTATATATCAAGTATATTATATCACTTTTATTGCTTTTTCTCAATCTGTGTTTTTGCCATGTCAAATTTATTTTTACCTTCTGTATTTTTTACTGGAGTTGGATTTGGAAGATTATCTAAATCTAAAACTCCAGCATATTTTGTAATCAGATTTGCTATCAAATCAGCCAATCCATTCCAGTCATTATCCACTAATACACCTCCTCCGCTTTAAATCATCTATAATTACATATTATTTTTCTTACTAAGTTTTATGACATTGGTAGGTGCATTGGCTGCTACATAGGAATCTCACCTCTGCCCCTTGTTCCAGACGAGGCAGCTTAAACTATTGAAGTATCATTATCACCACTTACATCATCGAAATAAGCTGCCACGCTTATCTTTTATGTATTCCTATCTATCGCTCGTTTTCTTCTAACCTCGACAATATGCCGGTACTCATTTAAACCGATTTTCATCAGCAGAAAAGTCTTGGCGTAGGTCATAACTCTCAGTAAATGGATAAAGTCCTACCTTGGTCTATTCAGTTGTCAAAGAGCAATATTTGAAAGGGATTGTTTTCTTTACATTTTCCTATTTGCCATAAACAAGCATATCTCTTACCCAAGAAAGTAAAGGAGGTCAAACTCCCCTTCACTTTACACAAGGAAAGTTTGACCCCTTTGGTTACCGAAGTTTTAAAGTTCTTCGATAATTTTTTTCAGCTTTTCAAGAATTTTGTTTCTTCTTTTGATTAAAGCCGGATGTGTAATACTTTTGAGCTTTGCCACTGAACGAACAGTTTCATCATTGAAATACAAGCGTTCAATAATATCCTTTTCTTCTGCATTGAGTCTTGATATGGCATTTCTGACTGCTTCAATCATCATCTGTGTTTCAACAATCTTTTCTACATCAACACTTTCATCAACAATATTATCTACAAAGTGTCCGTCATGATCCAATGATGAAAAAAAGAGCAAGTGGTTTTTCTTGTCCACCTGCTCTAAATACTTTTCGTGTTCTTTTTCTCGCCAGTAGACTTTATATATCTGCTCGCTGACTTTAACCCTTTGTCCGTTGACATAAAGGTAATATTCTTTTGACATTTTATTTCCTCCATTTCTTTTTTGTCTGCGTTTTTAGACAAAAAAAGGAGGACTTCTGCACATTGGCATAATAAGTCCTCTAAAATGAAAGAAACTTGCTCTTTCCTTATATTTTAAATTTGATTTTTTATGGTAATTACCAGTATCAAAAAGGTCTATTGTTTTTTTCTATATGAATAACAGACCCTAAATAATACATAGCAATTACCTCCATTATTTAATCCATTTTTTCCCCTCACAAACAAAGATTGATTAAATCATTCCTGCTTTTTCAAAATGTTTCTTCAATAGTTTCTTAGAAATTACTGCTCCAATCAATCCGCAAATGGCTATTACAATAAGCATTATTGCTGTAGTCATAGGAGAAACAATTTTAGTTAATGTACCTAAATATTCGCTCCCAAACATTTTTTCATAAGATTTAAGTGTTTGATCTGCATAAAAAAGAAATGGTACATACATTCCACCAAAGCCGGCGAGAACACAAAATATCATATATCCAATTGTTAATCCTTTATAATTGCCAACCCCTTTTGTTCTTGCAATCAACATAGCTATAATCCCAGCAAATATACAACTAATGATATATGGTGGATAAAAACCTATAATGCTTGTAAGTACACAAAATAATAAAATCATCCATGGATTTTTTGTTTTTACCGGTACTAAGAAATAGGCAATTGCTCCAATAATTGACCATATCGGAACTGCTAATAACATTGTGTATGGCGATATGAACAGAAAAGATAACACTCTATATAAAAACCTGTGAGCATAACACCATTAGTGCTGTAATAATTAAATCTTTAATTTGAAATTTCTTTTTTTTCTTCCATAATTATTCTCCTTGTTTTTTTAAATATTTTTTTTATTTTCATAATGATGATAGCTAGATAAAAATACCATCATTATTACTAGCAATAACATATCAAGCATACGAAATTTGACTTCTGTATAACTAGTTTTTTTACACGAAACTCCAAGTCCTCGTGTCTCAACAGATGCCGACAACTCAGTTGCAGTACATAACATTCGCATTAACATAGGAATCAACATCATTTCATAAACTTTAAAAAGGATGTTTTAAAAAAATCCAAGGAAAGAAATATCAATCCCTCTAGTCTTAATTCCCTGCTTTTATACAAGTAATATCCTGTTTTTAGAGTAGGAAAAAAATCTTAATATAACAGCTAGTGGAATGTTTATATAATATGGAATTTTCATATTTTTGCAAGGAAGCTAATACTTCAGATATTTCACTTGTTCTAATCATATTTATAGCTGCAAGAGTCAATGTTATAAAAACATAGGAAAAAAATAGTGTATTGTAGTTGAAATAAATAATGGACTTATTTCCGCTACCATAAACAACACTATATATAAAGCTAAAAAAATTTAAAAACAAGTTTTGTATATGCCGCTTATCATTCCATATGCAAATACTGACAAAAAGTAGAACTTCATACTTTTTTTACCAGTCAAAGTAAATACTAAAACCCCTATAATCAAAACTTGTAACAACTTAATTCTTGGATCATATCTTATTCCATTTTGTTTACAAGATTTGCTCATTCTTCATATCCCTCACTCTGTAGTAAAAAAATCTTTTTATTGTTTCAAACTCATCACTTTTCTTTAAATTTATCCTTTTGCTAACAGTATTATTCTCTATAAAAACTGCTTTAGTTGCTACTATACTTAAAAATTCTAAATCATGAGAAATAACAAAAATCAGTATTCCTTTTTTACGAAGAGTATTCATTGCTTCCGATACGACTTTCATATTTTCATAATCAAGTCCACTGGTTGGCTCATCAAAAATCAGAATTTTTTTATTTGAAGCTATTGCAGCTGCAATAGTAACTCGCTGCTTTTGCCCTCCTGATAAGCTTTGCGGATGTCTATTTCTGAATGATGAAATATTCAATAAAGTTATCGCATTTTCTATTTTTTCATCATTTTGCTTAATACTATTCATAGAACTAAGCATTAACTCAGAAACAACAGAATCGGAGTACAATTGATAATCTGCATCTTGCATTACAAAATATACACTTTTATATAAGTTCTTTTGCTTTGTAAATTTACCTTCAATAAAAAATTGTCCACTTCTTGCTTTTAGTAATCCTGACATTATTTTACCTAATGTCGTTTTGCCGTTTCCATTGTGTCCAACTATAGCTACTGTTTCACCAAAATTCCCTTCTAAATTACAATTACTCAAAACAGAATGATTGGCATCATAGGAAAAAGATAAATTTTCCACTTTAAAATCTGCATTTTGCTTGTTAACAATAAGATTATCCTTTAGTTCATATTTAATATTACTTAACTTAAATGTTCGAAGTTTATACGCTCTAATATCTGAATCATTCAAGTTATCAATATCATTTTTCTTTAATTCTCTATCAATTTTTTTCCATCTTTCATTATTAAGCATTTATCTACTAAATTTTTTTAAGTAGAACAATCTATGCTCTGAAACAATCACTGTATGTCCTTGTTTCTTTAAGCTTTCCATTATTTCCTTCAATTTAAGAATTGAAGGAATATCTAAATTTGCAGATGGCTCGTCAAAAACATAAATCTTGGGATTCAAAGTTTTTGCAGCTATAATCGCTATCTTCTGTTTTTCACCACTAGATAAAGAAAACATATCCCTATCCATAAGATTTTCAGCTTCTAAATCGTGAAATGCACAATTCACTCTATCCATCATTTCATCTCTATCTATTCCATAATTTTCAAGAGCAAATGCCACTTCCTTTGTACTATTCGTTGTAAAAAATTGACTTCGTGGATTTTGAAATATAGAAGCAATATTTTTACCCAGTTCTCCGGGAGTAATAGTTTTTATATCACTTCCTAACACTTTCACAGTTCCAGTTAAAACCCCTTCAAAGAAATGTGGAATTAAGCCGTTTATCAATCTTGTAACAGTTGTTTTCCCTGAACCAGACTGACCAGTAAGCAAAATAAATTCTCCTTCTTTAACTTTGAAATTTATATTTCTGAGACTCCCTTCTGTTTGTGTTCCATAACTGAAACTTACATTATCAAAATCAATAACTACATCTCCCATTTCATCACCTATATTTGCCAACCAATAGATTGTTTTTTAATTTCAATGAAATGTTTATACACTCCATCTTGACCAATTAGTTCCTTATGATTGCCTCGTTGCACAATTTTCCCTTTATCAATGACAATAATTTGATCTGCTTCTCTTACTGTAGATAGTCTATGTGCAATACTAATAAGTGTTTTATTTTTTGTTAATTCCTTAATTGCACTAATTAACATATGCTCGTTTTCAGGATCTACACTTGAAGTTGCTTCATCAAGAATAATAATTGGTGCATCTTTCAAAATAGCTCTTGCAATAGATATTCTTTGTTTTTCTCCTCCTGATAGCGTTGAACCGCCCTCACCAACAACAGTGTCGTATCCATCACTAAGGCTTGTTATAAAATCGTGGCAACAAGCTTTCTTGCAAGCCTCCACCACCTCATCATGTGTTGCGTTTGGATTTCCAAATTTTATATTGTTTTCAATCGTGTCATTAAACAAATACACCTTCTGAAATACCATACTGATATTTTTTAAAAGGCTTTCAGAAGTAAAAATCCTTAACATTATGTCCACCAATAAGAACTTCACCTTTTTTTACATCCCAAAATCTTGCTATCAGATTACATAGCGTTGTTTTCCCGGAACCTGAAGCACCCACAATGGCTAAACTGCTATTAGACTTTATTTGCAAGTTTATATTATTCAAAATCTCCCTTTCTCCATAGCCGAAACAAACATCTTTCAATTCAATGTCATAGGAGTTCAAAGAAATTTCTTTTCCGCCCTCATCAAGTGAAGGTATATCCGAAATGTATTCCAGTCTATTAAGTTGTGTTGCAAGCATCCTACTTAAAAAAGCTCCATCGCTGACCAACTCCAATTCCAAAAAAATCAGAAAGGCAGATACTATAAACATCAGTGCATATGAAAGTGGAATTTGTGAATTCATATATAAAAACCGTAGCAACAAACACTAAGGCACAACTTGCTACCTTGAAAAATCATTTCATATAATTTCATTAAATAAGCTGAACCTTCATTGACCTCTATATCAACTTCGCATTTCCTCATAAAAGCTTTTTCAACTTTGTTTTTTCCATCAGTCCCTTTCTTAAATGAACGAAGCACTGAAATTCCTCTGATATATTCAATTGCTTCTGTAACTAATATTTCCTGCGAATCTTGCATAATAGGAGAATATTTTTTTCGGTTTTTCTTTGTGATTAATTTAAGAACAACTATTCCAAGGATTATCGCAATTAAAGACACCATCCCTACCGGGAAACAAAAGATTAATAACATGATTGTCATAGTTAGAGCTTGGAAAAATCCACCAACAATAAAGTTCATCGCAAGCATTGCCATAGCTTCTAAGTCGGAAATAGTTGTCGTTAAAAACAGCTTGAATTGTCCCTAAGTTTTTTTCTGAAAAAAATATCCCATCGGAGCTTTCTTTAATTTTTTTCGCCTATTTCAATTCTTTTTATCCTTAAAAAAATCTCGTAGCCTGAAGCACTAAGTTTTTCTATCGCAAAGATACTGAAATATGAATCTGCCGAATATACTCACAACTATAATCGCTGTTGCCTGCATAATAATAGTCATGTTCAATTGTTCAAGATTAATCATAATCAGTAAAACCGCCAACAACATCAAAGAAACGAAAAATGATTTTAATCCACTAAATATAAGACCAAGGATTACATTTTTTTGATACTTTCCTGATATTTTTTTTAATATTCGTTTTTACAATGCTAATCATTTACATCGCCTCCTTTTCATTATCTTGTCCGCCCACATAATTTTTCCACAGGGAAGCATATACTCCATCTTTTTTTACAAGGTTTTCATGAGTTCCATTCTCTACAATTTCCCCATCTTTCATAACAAGGATTTTATCAGCATTTGTAATAGTAGAAAGCCTGTGAGCAACCACTATAAGAGTCTTTCCTTTAATAAGATTGTTGATTGCACTTTGAATGAGATATTCATTTTTCTGGATCTGCAAATGCAGTTGCTTCATCTAAAAATTATTACCTTAGATTGTTTTTAACATTGCTCTTGCAATCGTAATTCTTTGCCTTTCTCCACCGGACAAAGAACCTCCTGCATCACCGACCTTTGTGTTATATCCATCTTCAAGTTCCATAATAAAGTCATGGCAAGATGCAGCTTTAGCCACCTCAATAACCTCCTCATCACTTGCAGTTGGGTTTCCCATTTTTATATTTTCTTTTATACTTGTATTAAATAAAAAATTATCTTGAGCAACATAGCTTATCTCATTTGTTAGCTGTTCAAATGGAATTTCAGTTATTTTTTTCCCACCATAACAGATACTTCCTTTGGACGGATCCCAAAAACCAGCCATAAGTTTTGCTATTGTAGATTTTCCAGAACCGGAACTTCCTACCAATGCGGTTACTGTGTTTGGTTTTAATTCAAAGTTGATATTTTTTAGCACAAGTTCCTTATCATATGCAAATGAAACATTTTCAAAACGATAAAGAGTGTCATCAAAGATTACCTTCTCTTTTGGTCTTTTAAGTTCCTCTTTCGATAAAAATTCATCTATTACATCTAAACTCGCCTTAACCATACTGAATTGCTCCGAATACTTTCCGATTTTCATTAAATGTGCAATAAAGCCGATAGGTAAGATAATACACACAATGAAATTTGATAGAGATATTTGAGAATTCATATACAGATATGCACCAACTGGCAAAGTCCCCAAAAGTGTTGACGGCATAACTGCTTGAACAAATGCTGACCATAACCAGCTTTGTTTCCACCAAGCAAGGGTACTATCATGGAAAAATTGAATTGCACTCGTAAATTTTTCATATGAAGATGTACTATGATTAAAAGCTTTTATGACCTCAATGCCATTAACATATTCAACCAATGTGCTATTCATATTATTTTGAGCAGTCGTATAAGTTTTGCTTCTAAACTCATAATCTTTCATCATCCCTATATATCCAAGCATTCCCAAAGGAATTGTAAGTAGCGAAGCCAAACCCATTCTATAATCTAAAGCAAAAATCAGAATTAAAAATAAAACAGGAGATATCAAACTCGATGTTATTTCTGGCATAAAGTGAGCCATAGAATCTTCAAGTTTCGATATTGTATCTACAATCAAATTTTTAAATTTACCTATAGGTGTATCTATCATTACCCCCATAGGTACTCTTAACATTTTTTCTGCAACTAAGCTTCTTATATTTTTCAAAATGTGAAATGTTGCTTTGTGCGAGGTTATTGTTGAATATAAAGTAAAAATACCTTTTAAAACTTGTCCACACAAAGCTATAAGTGTTAAACACAATACAGTTCTAAATGACACTTCAGATTTATATATTTTTTCTATCAATTTTGCTATTGCTAAAAAAGGAATCATTCCAAACAGTTCCCCTATGGTCGCTAACAAAATTGATTTGTATAATTGTTTTTTCTCGCCATCGGCGTATTTAAGCAACTCTGAAATGGCATTTTTATTGTTACTTTTCAAGAAAATACCTCCTCCAAACAAAAAGTTAATAAGTTATCGCTAACCCTTTGAAAAAAATTATTTGTTGTTTTTCTTCATTAAGCCTTGCCAACCATAATATTGAAAAACAACAATGCTTCTAATATATTCGCCAACATTATCATGCGGTATATCATGAAGAATACACTCGCATAGAGATGTAATATAGCCTTTTGTAATGACATGAACTTCAAACTCTTTAATCTCTGTGATAATTTGCTCTTGTTTAGCGTTGAAAAGAATAAGCTTCATATTTTTAGCTGTATATCTTTCAGTAATATCCTCAATAAAGTTTTCTACTTGCGACCCTTTGCTACACGCAAAAATCAGCTTAAAGTTATCAAAATGTGCATACATATAATCAACAAATAGCATTGTTTCCAAGAATAAATTTTCTATAATTGCTTCATCATCGACTAAATCAGAGTCTATCCTTATAGTTTTTTGTTCGCTCCTTTTTTCAACATCAGAAACAACATCTAATGTGTAATTATATTCCTCTTCAATTAGAGCAAAAAATAATGCTTCCTTATTTTTGAAATGACGATAAATAGCTCCTGTAGTTACTTTTGCTAATTTAGCAATTTCAGCTACCTGTGCATTTTCGAATCCTTTGCTTAAAAATTCCCCTTTAGCACATTCTAAAATTCTATTTTTTTGTTATATCAGAGCAATAAGACATCTAACTTTCCCCTCTCATTTTTTTATTTTTTTGATAATCAGATTATCTTTAATAACTATATTATCACTTTTTCAGTTTTTAGTCAATATATCACCACTCCTATAAATTATCGTCTGTAGAAAAATCCCTACTTTTGTGTTATAATTTATTTAATATTTAAAACTTGCTTAACGCTTGTTATCTAATTCATTCTTATGTAGCAAGCACAGTAAGTGTACGGACACTTACGGAAAATTGATGAAGCAGCCCTTTGGGAACTGCTTCTTTTTTTATCAATTTTTAGCTTGTTAGGGAGAACCCTAAGACCCCGAAATACATATAAAGGAGGAATTACCTATGGCAAATAGGATACGAAATGAACGACTTGAAATTAAGTTGACCAAAGAAGAAAAGTCTCTTTTTGAGGAGAAAAGAAAACTTGCAAAGTGCAGAAATATGAGCCACTTTATCCGCAAATGCGTTTTAGAAAAGGAGATTTATCAAGTAGATTTAGATCCTTTTCGGGATTTGCAAGGCTTACTTTCCAATGCTACAAATAATATCAATCAGATTGCAAAGAGAGTAAATCAGACAGGTATCATCTATAAAGATGACATCCAAGATATGAAGAAAGAGATTGAACATTTTTCAAAAGAGTTGTGGCAAATTCACACCCTGCTTATGAAAAGAACTTCTGAAACGGAAGGGGAATGACAATGGCGATTACAAAAATACACCCTATAAAATCAACCCTTCATCTTGCTATCGACTACATTGTTAATGGAGATAAAACAGATGAACAGCTTTTAGTCAGCACCAATAAATGCCACCAGTTAACCGCCCATACCCAGTTTTTAAGGACAAGAGAACATGCAGGAACAAAAGGAACTGTTCTTGCAAGACATCTCATTCAATCTTTTTTACCGGGAGAAGCCACACCTGAAATGGCACATCAGATCGGTCTTGAGTTATGTAAAAAGATTCTGAAAGATGAATATGAGTTTGTACTATCGACGCACATAGATAAAGGGCATATCCATAATCATATCATCTTCAATAATGTGAATATGGTTACCGGCAAGTGCTATCAATCCAATAAGAAAAGCTATCATAAGATCCGTTACCAAAGTGATAAGCTCTGCAAGGAAAATAACCTTTCCGTCATTGATAAACACTACGAAAGCTATAAGAAAAAATATAAGACTAACGGTAAATCTTGGTATGAGAATGAACAGGCAAAGCGTGGAACTTCTTGGAAAAGCAGGTTGCAATTTGACATTGACAGAATGGTAAAACAGTCTAAGGATTGGGATGAATTTCTAAAGAAGATGGCAGATCTCGGCTATGAAATCAAATACGGTAAACACATTGCTTTTAAGTCAAAAGATAAGGCGAGATTTACAAGAGCTAAGACCATTGGAGAAGACTATACGGAAGAACGGTTAAAAGAACGCATAGCAGAAAGAGAAACGATTAAGACTCCTCCTGTTAAAAAACGCATTGGAACTATCATTGATATGAAGACCAATGCCAAGGTCAAAGAGAGCAAAGGTTATGAATACTGGGCAACAAAACATAATCTGAATACGATGGCAGAATCCGTTATTTTCATCAGAGAACATGGGATTAAATCCGTTCAGCAGCTTGACGAATTTATTCAAAAAAGTGCTGATGAAAGGCAAAATTTACAAGATAAAATCAAATCCATTGATAAGGAAACGGAACAGTTATCCGCTACGATGGAGCAAGTCCATACCGTTAAAAAATATCGAGGATACTACAAAGAATATCGTTCTAATCCATCTGATAGGGCATTTTTTGAGGAATATAAAGCTCAGATTACACTCTACGAGAATGCTCTTTCCGAGCTTAAAAAGTCCTATTCCAAGCCGCCAAATTCCAAGGATATTTTAAACAGACTTGATAAATTGCAAGAAAAAAAGAATATCCTTATGCAGGAGTATTCTTCCTCAAAATCCACAATGGACGAACTTTACAAATACGCAAAAACTACGGAATCTACATGGGTAAGGAGATGGAGAGATAATCTTTATCTCCTTTTTTTGAGCAACAAAAAAAGAGCCGGTGCAGCCCTAAAGACCACACCAACCATAATACTATTTAGTATCATCATTCACATTTAATACAGTACCTATTTCTTCATAGACTGATATAGTATCTAAGAAATCAACATCTTTAGCATATGGGTTATTCTGTGTGTATTTTTTCCATAGTTTTTTTGGTGTTTCACTTTCCCAGAACAACTCTACTATTTCCTTGTACTGTAAAGCTGTTTCAAAAGAACCTCTGTATTTACTCGTTCTTTCTATTGCTTTTCTTAATATGCCTTTATCAATTTTATCTTTATAAATGCTGTATATCATATACAAATCATAGAAATCCCTTGCTCTTGTTGTGGTAATATTTCTGCTTGAAATGGTTTCAAATTTTTCAGCGAGTATAGTTTCTATGGTATAGGTCATAATTGGTATTGTACCTTCCTCTAAGATTTTTGAATAGGAATAATTCATTTCTCTTGGAGTAATAACATCTCCTGTCGTTATATCTATATTTAAGGTTGCATTTATTTTCCCAAAAATGCAGGATATGCTTGCACAAAAATCTTCATACACATCTTCCTGTCTTATTGGCGATAATTTAATCAGCTTATATTCAATATCTGCGTCAATTTCAATCGCTAATATTTCATTTAAGATTTTTGTTATAGAGACTTCATTTAGCGGAATACCTCTAAGCGTGGTATCCATATCCATCGTACTACGCATATCAACACCGATAAGAGAGGAGATAAGAAGTCCTCCTTTTAATATAAAATTCTCACTATATTTTGATTTGGAGAGTTTTTCAAGTATTCCTTCAAACAAGCACATCTGAAGTAGAGAGTTCGGATTAACTCCCGTTTTCTTAGATATGTTCCTAATCGCTCCTTTATCTGTTCCGATGTTTTCATAATAGCACCTCCGTATATCGTTTTAAAGCTTGCTCCATATTCATCTTAATAGCATATTTCGACAGTTTTAATAAATTTTTCTCCTTACCTGTAAAGTAAGATTTTATTGCTTCGCTAAATACTTGTGCATCTATTCTGTCCTTATCTTTGATAATATCAAGTATGGTTCTTTCTTTGTCATACACTGATATTTCTCTGCCAAAAGGACTGGTTATAGTTATTTTCCCAATATCGTAATAATCTTTTTTTACATACTTAAAAATAATATTATCTCTTGCCGACTTAACTCTGCTGACATTATCTCCTACCTTTACAGTCATCACATAAATAAGGGGCATTCGTGTTGATAATCCTTGTAAATATGCCGCTGTTTCGTGAGAAAAAATACCTTTGGGTATTCTGTATGAGAAATAAAGATACTCATCAATATTCTCATCCGGAAGTGCATAGAGTCCGTTGGCTATTTTTTCAAGTTCTTCTTTTATGGTTAATTCTTTTAGGATATCCTTATGAATACCAAGATTTAAGGCTTCTCTGGTAGTCATAATCCCATTATTTTCTTTTATTTTTTTTAGTAGCAGTTCCCGTTTACTCATTTCTATCACCGCCTTTTCGTTCTTAAATTATAGTATTTATAAGAATAAAAGTCAATATTTAGAAAAAAAAGAGCCGGTGCAGTCCTAAGACCACACCAGCCATCATTATCTTTCTGCTTCTTTTGACGATTCCTGCTTTACTTTTGACTTTTGCTTATCTTCCGCCTGATATTCTTTGATAGCACCAAGTATGGATTTTTTACCGTTTTCTTGACCTTTTTCAGATTTGAGCAAAGTATTTAACTTAGCTTTCATTTTTTCAATATCTGCTCTAATCTGTCCTGATTGCTCCCAAGAATCTGCATAAAATAAGTCTTTTTCTCTTTCTTCTATCTCGCTTTTCAGTTTAGCAATCTCTTGACTCTTATCCTGTCCTTTCATCTGTTCTTTTGCCTTTAAGAGCTTTGAGGATAATATCCTTACATTGCTATGCTCCTTGCCGTTATCATCAATAGAGATTCTAAGCTGTCCGAATAACTTTACAAAATCTCCCTGTTTAAAGTCCTTTGGAATATCACTCTTTTCTCCGTAGGCGGAGCAATTATGATACACCTTATTTCCCTCATCATCTTTGGAAACTACGAAGAAATTTGCCACCTTAAAGGCTTCTCCGTTCTTATTTTCTCTTTCGATTACATCTACATTGCCTACAACATTTCCGACAATATTTACAAGGTCATCTTTCTCCTGCTGAACATAGGGTAGGTCTTTTATCTGCCCCTGTTCTCTTAAATCTTCAATCATATAGTCAAAATCTTCATGAAGCAGATTGATGGTATCATTTGCCATATAAGCATCATAGAGCTTATCCAAGGCACTCTCATCATTGATGCCTTTTTCCATGCTGATAACCGCCTTCACAAAATCTTTGTGGTTATCCTTTGCCATATCTTCAATCCTATCCCTTATTGTTTTGTAATCCATGTTTTTATATCTCCTTTCATGGTAAAAGGGAGCTGTTCGCTCCCTTATCTTGCATATTCCTGTTCTTTTGTAGTTTGTTTCTCTTCCGTTTTGCTTTCACTTTGATAAACTCTGATCTGTCCTAAAATAGACGGTTTATCTTCCGTTCTTTGAGAAGTTTCCTCTTTTGTATGAAGATTATCTTCCACATCATAGGTTGATTCAAAGTAATCGCTATCCCTGAAATCATTGTCATATCTATCGATGATACCGTCATTATCGAGATCTTTTGCAAGCGGATCATAGAAATTTCCCTCATCATCAATGTCAAGTCCCGTTGCTGCCCTTAAATCTTCCGAGTCCACATAGACTAAATCTTCAAAAGAGGATAGCTCAATCTCATTTTTCATGTTCTTAAGAGCTTCATTTTCTCCTTTGTTTTCATAATCAAAGCTCTCTGTTTTGATTGGAGTATCATCAATGTACTGTGTCCATGTGTAATCCTCTAAATTCAGTTCGTACTGAATCCCATGTCTTTCATCAGGAGTATCGGTGTAGGCAATACCTATATGCTTTAAATCAGGATACAGCGTATTGAATTCGTCATAGCTATGATTTTCTTCATACTCTTTGTTACAGAAGTCAATAATGGCTCTTTTCACATCTTCCACTAATGGATTTGGATTTTCCTTTTCATCCACTTCTCCCATATCGAGCAGCTTATTCAGTTCGGCAAGCCTTAATACTTTAGTTTTCAGTTCATCTGCCTTTTCAAAAGGCTTTTTAAGTTCTTCTTTGGCATTTTCAAGCTGTTCCTTGGTGCTGATAAGTTTTTCTTCCAATCTTTTCAGTTTCTCAGGCATTTTCTCAATGGCATTATCCAGTCTTATGATATTACCGTCTGCACTTGTGCCAAGCTCTCCTGAATGCTTTGCAGCACCGTTTAAGCTGAAGTTATGCTCATTGGTAAAGAAGTTATAGCTGACCTCTAAATCCATATTTCTATACTTTCCTATCATCTTACTTTCGTTGATTTTTATAGTCTTGATAGCTTCAAGAAGTTTTTCTCCTGCTAATTTCTTATCAGTAATCTTTTCTCCCAAAATGGTAATGGAAGTAAATTTATTTTCGCCTTCTCCTTGCGGCTCTACATCAGCTATATCTTTCTTTACAGCTTCAATCAGCTTTTCCGTTCTTGTGATTTCTTCCGGATAATTTTTAGCAACCTTATCCTCTAATCTATAACGGTTGGACTTGTAGTTTGCTTCCAGCATTTTAAGTTTTGTAACCTCATTGTCCAAGTCCATCTTCTCTTTAATCTTCGGATCGCCAGTAGCCAACGCTTTAATTTCTGCATAATTAAGGGAACTTTCGTCCACATCTTCCGCCACTCTGACAGGTGTTTTACTAGTCATTATCTGAGAAATGAACTTCTGCTTATTTTCAATCGTCTGCCACAAATATGCATCAAATGTGTTCTCTGTAACATAACGATAGATATTTACTTTCTCATTTTTGTTACCCTGTCTTACAATTCTACCCGCACGCTGTTCAAGGTCCGCAGGACGCCAAGGCACATCCAAATCATGCAGTGCAATCAGTTTATTCTGCACATTCGTGCCTGCTCCCATTTTCTGAGTTGAACCAAGTAATATCCTCACATCTCCCTTACGCACCTTTGCAAAGAGTTCGTCCTTTTGTTTATCGGAGTTCGCTTCGTGGATAAATGCTATTTCTTCTTTCGGTATGCCCATAGCTACAAGTTTATCCCTAATATCATCGTAGATATTAAACTCTCCATCGCCTTTCGGTGTGGACATATCGGAAAATAGAAGCTGTGTGGATTTATTCTCCTTGGTCTTATCCCAAATACTAAAGACATTTCACGCAAACATTCACCTTGCTGTCTGGATTATCGGGTAGTAGAGGATTGATTAAACGCTGGTCTAAGGCAAGTTTCTTACCGTCATTGGTGATTTTCAGCATATTATCTTCATCCGGCTCAACTACCTTATTTCTAACCTTATCCGCTCTTTCAGATAATCCTTTTAGGATTTCTTTTTGTTCCTCGCTCGGCAAGGTCTTAATTACTTCATAGTGTGCTTCAGGTGTCGGAAGATCAAGCATATCTGCGGTCTGAATGTCAGCCACTTCCTTAAACATACTCATCAGCTCAGGCAGATTGTAGAACTTGGAAAATCTTGTTTTCACTCGGTATCCTGTTCCTTCAGGAGCAAGTTCAAAGGCGGACTGAGTTTCTCCAAAGGTACTTGCCCAAGCATCAAAATGCTCCAAGTGATTCTTCTTTAAGTTTTCATACTGAAGATAACGCTGCATGGTGTAAAGCTCCGTCATAGAGTTTGATACCGGTGTTCCTGTGGCAAAGACTATTCCTTTCCCGTTTGTCATCTCGTCCATATAGCGACACTTCATAAACATATCAGAGGATTTAAAGGCTTCCGATTGCCCGATTCCTGCAACATTACGCATTTTTGTATAAAGATACAATAGCGATAGGTAAGGTTTTGAAGTTATCTCCACCTTTTCCCCCGCTCACCGCTGGGCATGCGACTTTCATCGCACCCAGCGCGCCATCAAACTAACTTACTACCCTTCATCGGGGTTCAGCACGTCATGCCCTCACGGTACATGTTGTGCTTACAAATTTCACTTTTGTCTGTACTTTAATACCTTTTTAACAACTTTATCGTCTGTATTTAGCGGTATTGGGCCATTGTTGACCATTCGATAACAGTCATTGCATAGCCATATAAGATTTTGCACTTTATTTACTTTATCAGGCGGTAGCCCCTTGTTTATGTGATAACAAAACTTCTTGTTGTCTAAAAATAGCGGTTTCTTACAACACTTACACTTCCCTATATCCCTGTTGTATGCATACTCTCGATTCATAAAGTACTCAAAATTAAATATTGTTTTAGCATAAACCGATAGTTGAATATCCCTTGCAGTATTTACAGATGGCCTGTCACATGGAAGCGATTTACTTTTGCTTCGATAATAACTGTAAATCCGTCTTCCTTCTTCTGTGTATGGCGTCATACGCTGGTCAAATGGTTTACTTTCGTATTTACTATGCGTTATAAAAGCCATAGTAATTCCAAACCATTCCCCTTCTATTGGGACAGCAAATGTCTTGCTTTTATATCCCTCATGCCTGTGTGGTAGATTGCAAAGGTTTTCCAACGGAATCTGATACTTGTTGTAGTGCTTGGGGAATCTTCTTTTCCATACCGCCAATGCTGTATTATTCGTTCTTCTGTCAATGGCATGGAATGCATGGGAACAAATAGAAGGTTGCAAGTATTGTGCAACTCCAACAATCATTGAATTCACACGTTGTATTTGTGCCGCTTGCAGATTTCTTTCCGTTACTTCTCCTATCTTTCGTACTTCATCAGCAATCGTCTGTATTTTGGATTTTAACCTTTCCATATCTGGAAACGGTTTACCTACCAGATTATCTGACCATGTCCTCGGATTGGGAGTTTTACGTTTTCTCTCTGCTTTGACCACAAAACCCAAGAAATGTATTCCTTCGGTTCTAAGGTCTGTTACAAAGGTCTTTTCCTGTGATAATTCCAACTTCATTTTGTTCCAAAAGTATTTTGCTAATAGCTTTTTCAATCTGTAGGCTTCCCGTTCTGTTGATGTGAGCGTTACCCAATCATCAGCAAATCTGAAATTATACTTTGGTGTTACGCCCAACCACTTTAATCTACGTGTATCATTGCATTTATGCTTACACTGTCTATGTGGCTCCATATACATCCTACCTACAAACCAATCAAAATCATTCAGATATACATTTGACAATAAAGGGGAAAGAATCCCACCTTGCATTGTTCCTACATCCGAATCGTGAATTAAGCCACTTTCAATATACCCAGCCTTTAGCATTTCCTGTATTAGTTTGAGTACCCTTTTATCATGGATTCCAATTCGCCATATTTTCTTTAACATTATTCTGTGGTCGATATTATCAAAACAGCCCTTTATATCTCCCTCAACTGCCCATACAGGCTGGTCTTTAGAAAAAGTAGAAGCATTTATCACATTAATAATGTCACGTATGGCATGTTTCTGTACCCGATATGGGCGAAAGCCATAACTATGCGGATAAAATCGTGCTTCACAAATAGGCTCTATAATAATCCTCACACATTCCTGTATAATTCTATCCAAAACTGTTGGAATACCCAGTGGGCGCTGTTTTCCATTCTTCTTAGGGATGTATACTCTTCTTGCCGGCTTTGGCTTATAATCTTTGAAATTATCTCTTATCAGTGCAACGAGTTCTTCTTTTGGCATTTGCAGATATTTGTCCATCTTCACCTGGTCAACTCCAGCCGTTTTACTACCTTTGTTTGACTTTATGTTGTGAATAGCAGTAACAATAGTTACTTCATGAACCATTGCTTCTATAAGACCTGTAAATGTGATTCCCTCTTTTGATTTATCATAGAGAAAATCCAAAGTCTGTTTCATTTCTGTTTCTGTTGAAAATCTGACGTTCAAATGCACAAGGCTATCACCTCGCAGTTCATCACCCTTATTTCAGGGAGTTTAAATTCTCTTTCTTTGTGAAATTTGTAAATTAGTCTGACTAGTCCCCTTCGCCTTAGGTATTTCAGCCCTTGTAATTGGCTCTCCCAATCTCTGACTACTATGGGACTGCTGACTTCCTGTGCCTTCATCGCTTTGTACAGCTCCAGCACAGGCTCTCAAACGTTCCTAAATCTCTATCCTTTTGTGAATTTAACCACTTGAAGACTTTAGGCTGCTACCTTACACCGTAGGAACAAATACACTTTGAATCACAGTTACCGTGTATTCCATAGAACATTTCATTTCTATGGGAATAGCATGAAAAACCAGCATACTATTCTTTCCTAATATTTCGCCCTTTCGGACGCCGTCAACTCTTACGATGCTGCATAGCTTTCCCTTCGTATAGCCATAGTCTTCGGAAGACCGCACTATTTATTCCATATCCATAAGGACTTAGGACATCAAGTTACGACTTCTTCACGCTTTATACGTGGGTGGGTACAACCACCTCGCATAGTGAAGTATTATCTCGCACACCGCCTACGGTTTTGATATACCATCGTCAGCGTTGATTCTGTGTGGCAAGGGTAATTCTCCCTTGATTTTGAGATTTAAGTTCTGACAGTTCATTCTTATTAATAAGTGATTTCTGTCGGTCGTTTTCGGTAGATTTATCAGTCTACCTTGTGCGACAACGTTTCGCACAATTCTTAAATCCATGTGCTTCGTCCACAAAAAGCTTATCAACACCAAGTTCCTCGAAAGTAATGACATCGTCTTTCTTAAAATCATCGTTTAGTTTCTCAAGCCTTGCTTCCAGTTTTTTCTTGGTCTTTTCAAGTTGCTTAACCGTAAAATTTTGGTTTCTGTCGTGCTTGTATTCCTCAATATAGTTTAAAATTTCATCAATCTGATCCTGAATATGCTTCTCCTGATACTCTTTGCTCATTGGGATTTTTTCAAATTGCGTATGCCCGATCACAACCGCATCATATTCTCCGGTAGCAATCTTACCGATAAATCTCTTTCTGTTTCTTGGCTCAAAGTCTTTCTTATCCGCCACCATAATATTGGCTGACGGATAAAGTTGCATAAACTCTCTGCCTATTTGACCTGTCAGGTGATTCGGTACAACAAATAAAGACTTAGAACACATTCCAAGCCTTTTAGATTCCATTGCGGAAGCGACCATCTCAAAAGTCTTTCCGCTTCCTACCACATGGGCAAGCAGGGTATTTCCTCCATAAAGGCTTCTTGCAATGGCATTTCTTTGGTGTGGTCTGAGTTTGATTTCCGTATTCATTCCTTCAAAAGAGAGATTACTTCCGTCATATTCACGATTTCGGATAGAGTTAAAACGCTCATTGTAGAGCTTTACAAGTCTGCTTCTTCTTTCCTGATCACTAAATATCCAGTTCTTAAATTCTTCTTTTAGAAGCTCCTGTTTCTGTCCCGCAAGGAGAGTTTCCTTTTTATTTAAGACAGAACTTTTTGAGCCATCCGGATTTTCAATCTGGTCAAAGACCTTTGTTTCTTTAAGGTTTAAGGCATCTTCAATCAGCTTATATCCGTTTACCCTTGATGTTCCGTAGGTCATTTCAGCAAGGTCATTTCCTCTGTCTTTGCTCTTTCCTTCAATATTCCATTCACTTGTAAGATTTGAGAATTTGACCTTAATATCCCATCTTGCCCAGCCCGGTGTTTTCAGCGTTTCAAAGATGAATTTCTCTATATCCTTAATCGGTATCCAAGTTGCTCCAAGACGAACGCTGATTTCACTTGCTTCCAGTTCTTTCGGTAATACTTTGGTAAGTTCCGATTTTTTTGATATTCAAACGGTTCATCTCATAGCTTATCAGCTCTTTTTTTCTTTGCCATCTTCCGCATAGCCAAGATGAGGTAGTTCCCGTTCCGTTTGTCTTAACTTTTGCAAGGTAACTGTCTACGATGGTAATCTTTTCTCTGATATTCCCTGATAGGTATTCGTCCTTTGTAACATAGCCATACTTATATGAATTGCTGCCATTTGCACAGGCGAAAGGCAAATCTCCATCTTCGGGGTTAAAGGATAGCGGTCTGTAAAAGTTCTGTTCTTCCCTGATACTTAGATAAATCTCTCCCCTTAATTCTTCTATTAGAGTAGGTCGCTCTTTTCCTGTCAGGCTTTCCATATATTCAAAGTCCACATAACCCTTTTCTGAAACAGATAAAACAAGGGCTTCAAGGGAAGTATCCACATGGTCGATTACCTTTGCTTTTGTGATGGTTCTCTTACTAAAAATATCTCCCTTTGCTTTAAAATTTTCTTCTTCATCAAGGATTTCAATGGACGATACCAAAGGGAAGTTACTATCCTCTTTTAAGGCTCTGGTATTAGAAAGGTTATTTACAAAGCCATGTTTCTTTGAAAATCCATCATAGACTTCATTGAGCTTTTCTTGAGCTTTCTTTACCTCATCATCGGAATAGTCCTCTTTCTGCTTATAAATGACATCTTTTAGGACTTCATTCAATTCAAGGTAATCCTTAATCTTTTCCTTGTTCTTATCCGTTATTTCTTTCTTTACGAAAAGTGAGTTTTCTCTGTAATACACTTCATCATCAATAATGGTGTAGGAGAAGTTCTTGACATCGTCTGTGGCAGGGATAGATGTTATTTCATCATCAAGCAGCTCTATTTCCTCATACTTTGTGTTCTTTGATATTTCTGTGCCTGCTTTTGTAAGAAGTTCCTTTAGGTCTGTATTTTCTTTTGGCAAACAAGCAAGAGTATTTCCAAATCTTCCTGACACTTCTTCCATAGTTCCAAGTATCATGTGAGGATTTTCCACAAAATATTTATTGTAGGTCATTCCCTTTTCATCTTCAGATAGATGTATCCAGTCCTCATCCCTTTCTCTGATACTGTCTCTTTTCTTAAAAAAGATAATGTCCGAGGTTACTTCCGTTCCGGCAACGCCCTTAAAGGTATCGTTCGGAAGTCTGATTGCTCCTAAAAACTCTGCTCTTGCTGCAATGTAGCGTCTGACGCTTTCGTCTTTTTTATCCATTGTTCCACTTGATGTGATAAAGGCGATGATACCTCCATTTCTGACTTTATCGATGGATTTCGCAAAAAAGTAGTCATGAATTAAAAAGTTATTTTTGTTATACTCCCTGTCATTGACCTTGTATTCTCCAAAGGGTACATTACCAATAGCCACATCAAAGAAATTATTGGAAAAGCTCGTTTCTTCTAAGCCTTTAATCTGTATATCACTTTCCGGATATAGAAGTTTTCCAATACGACCGCTTACTGAGTCAAGCTCCACACCATAAAACTTTGACTTTTTCATTTCATCAGGAAGATTGCCGATAAAGTTTCCGATGCCCATTGACGGCTCTAAGATATTACCACTCTTAAAGCCCATTCCTGACAGGATAGAGTAGATACTGTCAATTACTGTTTTCGGTGTGTAAAAGCTCGTTAAGGTAGATTCTTTGCAGAGTCATATTCATCCTGCGATAAGTTATCCTTTAGAAAAGCTCTTGCTTCTTTCCACTGACCTTCCTTGCTCTCGTCAAAGACTTCGTATAGTCCGCCCCAGCCGACATATTTTGCCAAGACTTCCTGAGCTGTGCTGTCAAGCTCTCTTTGTCCACTCTCCACTCGTTTAAGCATGGAGATTGCTTCAAGGTTTTGGTTTAACCTTTCACTTGGCGTTAATTTTTCAGGGAGGATTTCTTCGGTAATCTTAAAATTATGAGCTTCTATTTTTAGTTTTTCTGCCTTTTCATCAATGTCTTGAATCGTATCTTTAGCTTTCTTGTATGTCAGATTTTCAAATATTCTCTCAAGGTCGCTCTCTAAACGATAGGGAATCACATCGGAGCCTGTTATCATACCACTGAGATATTCGGTATTATCCTTAACCGTTACGGTCTTTAGGTTATTTCCCATATTATCAAAGCGGGTAATGGTACAATCCTTATCCTTATATTTCACTTCATCGCCAATCAAAAATCTCGGTCTTTCAATGCTTATCTTTCTTAATAGCTCCTCATTATCCATAAACGGTACGATTGCAATTTGCCTATTTCCATCTCTTGCCGGATACAGCCATACCTCCGGCTTTCTGTTTACTTTATTTTTTTCAATATCCCTTGCAATATATGTTTCATGGTCAAAATAGACGGTATCACCTTGTTTCACTGCAAATTGTTCTGCAAGGCTTTCCTCTTTTTCATTCAGCTCTACTTCTTCTTTTTGCTGAATGTAGTCAAACAGGGTAGATTGAACAGGACTTTTTTCATCAAGTAAATTATCTTTGTTATCTGTATCCTCTGTACTAATCCCTGATAACCTGCTCCTGTCGTTGATAATACCCTCGGCTTCTTCTAATGAAATTCCCATTTCATCGCTAAGATAAAAGATGTCCTGTTCCTTTTGATTATCTTTTGCGGAAAGCTGTCCGTTAAATACTCGGTCTATTTCTTCCTCACTCATCTGTTTTACAAGCTCGGTATCTTTGATTTCTTGAAAAGTCTTTGGAAAATCTTCCAACACAAGTCTTTGAGCATTAAGTTCTTTCAATTCATTCAGATTGAAATATCCCCATTCAGGTTCAATTCCGACTACAAGCCCAAAGGCTTCTCCGCTTTCCCTGTCATACTCTGTCATATACCAAGTCCAATTACTTTTAAAAGGAATGATATATGCTGCATGAACTTCCTTATCCGCTAAATCAATTTCTTCCTGTGCGTAAAGCTCCGGCACCCGTTTCAGCATTTCATCAGTCATCAAGTTTTCAGGATTATCTTTCGAGTAATAGTGTGGCTCTTTTACTTCTTCCTTCTCCGCTATATTTTCTATGTGCTGTTCCTCAAGGTAAAGGTTTTTAGAAAGCAGCTCGTCAATATGCTTTGCCACACTTGTCCAAGTGAGAAACACATCTTTACAATTATCCTTTTCAAGTTTTATTCCTTTGGCATCGTGCCATTCTCCACTACCTGTCAAGCCTGATACCGCATGGCTTCTTCCTCCTGTTCCATATTCATCTTTTAAGAAGTCGGCTTTTTCCTGTAAAGTGTGATTTTCTTTGAAAAACTTTGTAATTCGCTCTTTTCCTCTATCGATTCCGCTTCCCCTTGAAATAGTAGCAAGGACTTCATCTTCTGTAATAAAGGCTTTTACTTTTGGAAGTTCAGTAAGATTGGTACTGTATTCTTTTCTTGGCAGTGCAAGCTCCTGTAATTTCTGATAAAGGCTGTCCACCTTATGATAGTGAAACCTTAGTACATCTCTATCTTCTCTATATGCTTCTAAAAATCGTCCATACTCTTTGATGACATCCCCAAGGTGTTCAGGATTTTTCAGTGCCTCGGATAATCTTTTTGTTTCATCCGGAAAGCCACCTCCTTTTTCGAGAAATTCAAAAAAGCCTTGTTCTTTTCCTTCCTCACTCAAATCGTGAATAAGATACCATAGGGACTCTGAAATCCGATCTCTTTCATAATCCAAAGCTTCTGAAATCTCCACATTGGTAGCAAACTCTCCGTTTTCCAAAAGTTCAGCAATTCTATTTGCCGCATCACTCCAACTTAAAACCTGCGTATGATCTTCTCTTGCCGATGTTCCGGAAGCAAAATGAATCCCCTTATCCGAATACCAGGAAGATACCTCTCTTTCATCAATATACAGTCCGTTTCCACCGTTAAAGGTATCTTTTAGGTATTCTCCCAATTCTTCATTGCTTTTTCCTTTGGAAAACTCGGCAATGATAGGAAGTCTTCCCCCATCGTGATTTCCCCCCTTAATCAGGAACACATCTTTTTCCTTTTGGCTAAGAGGAACGGTCAGGATCAGTTGTCCGTAAGCATTTTCAGGCAAAGAAAAAGAAGCCTTGTCCGCTTCTCTTATCTCTGATTCGGTATTTTCTTTTAGATTTTCACGACTTCCTTGATGGTCATTTCTTTGAGAGCTGAAATCATCGCTCCATACTGCGGATCGCTCTTGCTCTCTATCTTCCAAGCTTCCATCAGTTTCGGCTTCTCTGTTCTCATAAACGCTATCGCCTGTTTCTGAATGTCCATCAAATGATTGGTCAGTTTCTTCTCCTTGTATAAATCCACTAACATCTCGAATCGGCTCTGCTCCTCGCTCTGTGAAAGATAATCCAGCCTCATCACTGCGTAGGTCGGATTGGGATATTCCTTGATGAATTCCGTCTGTTCCTCCAAACTGCTTAGTGTATTCTCCCTGATTTTGCCTGCGATCTCGTCCGTACTCTCCATTTCTGAAAACTCGCTCGCTTTCACTAATTCTTTCCTGATCATCTCGTCGAAGTACATTTTCTTCTACCTCCTCAATTTCTTCTTGTATTTGATTATATCCTGCTTCTTTGTTTCTTAAAACTTCTTTTTGCTTCTCAAGCTCTTTGCTCTTTTGAATGGTTGTATCTATGATACTTCCGCTAATATCCGATACGGTATCCCCAAGTGCCATAAGGGATATGCTGTCCAGTCTTTTGAAGTTTTCTTTTAACAGTTCCTTATCCATCGGATAATCCACCTTAAACCTTGAAGCTACCGCATAGCTGATGGAGTCCCTGACGAATTTGACAAAGGATATTCTGTCCTCATCGGCGATTCTAAGCTCATTCATCAAGCTGTCTATCTTTTCATCACCATAAATTCTGCTTAAAGAAAAGATATTTTCAAGGTTACTTTCGCTTTCTTCATAGCCTTCATTTGCTATCATTTCCTTTAAGACATCTTGATGGGCTTCTTTATCAAATTTCCAAAGATTTACCTCATTAACATCTCTGTTTCTTGAAACGGTTTGACTTACATCAAAGATGTAGTCAACCTTTTTGTATGTGCCGTAGTCCTCTAAAATCGGAATTCCTTTTTGTCCTCGCATAACAGTTCGGTGAAAGCGTTCACGCCAATAATCGAACTTGGCGCAGGCTGTCGCTTCCGGATTTTTATCATAGATACTTAACTGACTTCTAAAATCATATCGTTGATTGTTTCCGACAACCTTTAGGAGCTTTAAATATTCCGCTTCACTATGCAGAATGTCCTGTTTTACAAGCTCCAAAATATTATGAAAATCATTGATTCGCATTTTTACCTCCTTTTTCTAATATTCATTTTTCCTATTCATTCTTCTGGTGTTCCTCTACCGTATGTTTTATCTGTTCCTCAATCTTTTCTAAAAATTCTTTTTTGGAAGATTTGCCCTGTGCTATTTCAGACAATTCCATTTCCCACTGTGCCGTCATTTCTGCTGATTTGAAGTTATCTACGACAATCTCAATCAGGCTTTTTCCTTTCGGTGTTGCAATCAGATTCTTCTTATCTCGTTCAATAAATTCTTTGTAAATCAGATTTTCAATAATGCCTGCTCTTGTTGCCGGTGTTCCAAGTCCTTCTCTTTCCACTTCAACGCCTTTTTCCAATGCATCATTACCTGCAAGCTCCATAGCTTTTAAGAGTGTGTCCTCCGTAAAGTGTTTCGGAGGTTTAGTGTACTTTTCTTTAATCTCTTTATTTTCAATGATAATAACATCTCCAATGCTTACATCAGGAAGCTCCAAATCCTCATTCTTATTGAACTTGTATTCTTTAAGATATTTTGTAAAGCCCTCGTCCTTAATAACCTTACCAATACTCGTAAATTGAAAGCCGTCAAATTCAGCTACAATCTTCGTTGTATTTTCCACTAAAGGATAGCCCACACTTGCATGGAGCTTATTAGAAATCAGTCGATATACCTTTGCTTCACTCTCAGGAATACCCGATAAATCTTCACTCAGTGAGCTTACTGTAGGAATAATCGCATGATGATCCGTAACCTTTTTTGAGTTAAACACCGTCTTGATACGACCTGTATCAAAGTCATTTTTGCCCAAAATATTATTGACGATACTTGTAATCATATCTTCAGTAAGGCATCTGCTGTCTGTTCTTGGATAGGTAATCAGCTTCTTTTCATACAAACTTTGAGCATAGTCGAGAGTTTGCTTTGCAGAATATCCAAAATACTTATTGCACTCTCTTTGAAGTGTCGTAAGGTCAAATGGTAAATCAGGCTTTGTAATTTTCTCTTTTTGGATAACATCAGTGATTTCAATCTTATCGCCAACTAAATTGATTAGCTGTTCAGCAGCAACCTCATCATCAATTCGCTCAGTCGAAAGTATAAAGCCGTTCATAGATAGCTCCACTGTGTAGTATTTATCTTTCTTAAAATTAGTTATCTCGTCATCTCTTTTTACAATCATGGCAAGAGTCGGTGTCTGTACTCTCCCAACACTGTAATTTTGCTTATATAAGCAAGAGTATAGCCTGCTGATATTCATTCCGACAAGCCAGTCGGCGATTGCTCTTGCTTGAGCCGATTCAAAGAGATTATCATAGTCTTTTCCGTCTTTTAGCTTATCAAAGCCGTCTTTAATTGCACTATCTTCCATGGAGGAAATCCAAAGCCTTTTCATCTTCTTTTTACAGCTTGCCTGAAGATATACAAGTCTAAAGATTGCTTCTCCCTCTCGTCCGGCATCGCAGGCATTGATAATCGTATCAATCTCTTTATCATTCATCAGCTTTTTAAGGACTGCAAACTGCTTCTTTGTTGCCTTTGCCAATTCATACTGATATTCACTTGGAATAATCGGCAAGTCATCAATCTTCCATTTGGCATACTTTTCATCGTAAGAATCGGGATTTGCCATTTGAATTAAATGCCCGACACACCAGCTTACTCTGTACCCGTTTCCCTCATAGTATCCGTCTTTTTTATTCTTTGCTCCTATTATCTTTGAGATTGATAATGCAACACTTGGCTTTTCAGCAATTACAAGTTTCATATATATTTTTCCTCCCGTTTTAAATATAAGAGGGCGAAAGATTTTCTCTCCTTCGCCCTGTGTTTTACAGCAAATAGTATCTTTTTTACTCCTAATCTTCTTCGCTGTCCTCTGTTTCATCTTCCAGTTCCTGATTTTCAACTTCTTCATTTTTCGTTTCTTCACTGCCTTCCGCTTCCGAGAAGAAATCATCATCTTCCTCGAAGGCTTCCAGTTCCTTATCTTCTTTCTTTTTTGCCACCTTAAAATAATAGCCTGCTCCCAATGCCCCCAAAGTTACAAGAGCAAGCAGGATATATGTTCCGGTGCTGCTTTTTTCTTCCTTTTTTTCAGGCTTTGCTTCTTCTTTCGGTTCGTCCTTTATGGGTTCTTCCTTAACTACTTCTTTCGGTTTTTCCTTGATTTCTACCATATTGAGCAGATCATCTTCCGAAACTTCGGTAAGAAGCATGACATTTTCTCCCTGTTCATCATGAGTTGATAATGAGATGAAAGGTCTTTCCGTTCTTGGTCTGAAAAGTAATAAACTGTCTGGCATCCGCAGAATATTTATCCGTTTCTTTGTTATCGCTACTATCTCCATGATGAATGGGATACTCCTGATTGGCATTATTTACATTCTCTGTAACACTTGCCCTTGATTTGGTAGGCTCGGTCGGAATCCCTTTATTGGTATTGGTTGTTTCTCCGTTTGAAGCCATTTTTTGCTTTAAATTCTCCGGCTCTTTTGCAGTCAATTTATTGGGATAACGCACTTCTTTTTCTTCTTCCTTTTTAATAACTGCAATTTCCGGTTTTTTCGGTTCTTCCTTTACTGTTTCCTTTGCTGCTTCTTTTTCATCAACTTGTGCATAGGCTACCGATGGGTAAGCTGCCAAAATGACCGTAACAGCAAGAAGTAATGCTGTCATTAACCTTGTAAATACCTTATTTTTCATAACTGTTCTCATTTGTTTTCTCCTTTTTCATTTCCGTTTGTTCCTTTTTAACCTTTGCCATTAAATCTGTAATTGTGATGTTGTTCTTCCTGCAAATGGCAATAATCTCCTCATTTTCAAGTTCTTCTTCACGAATCAATAAAGGCTCCAATTCTTCATCAATCAGATCCTTTTTATCCTTTAACTTTTGAATTTTGTTTTTCACTGCTGTAAGTTCTTTTTTCACATTTTACCGTCCTTTCTTTACTTAACTCTGCCGAAGCCGTAGAAATGCTCTCTCCAGTAAGGTGTATTGATACTGACAAATCGAATCGGATCTCCGGCGTGTATCATCATTCCGTTTCCTGCATAAATGCCGACATGAGAAATAGGGGAGCCGCTGTCGTAGGTGTTCTTAAAGAAGATAATATCTCCCGCCTTTGCTTCACTTGGAGATACGGGATTGCAGTAAGTTTTGTAGATTCCCCAAGCGGTTGTTAGTGGCATATTCTTGACACCCGAATGGGTAAAACTCCAGCACACAAAGGACGAACAGTCGAAGTTATTCGGCCCGTTCGCCCCAAATACATATCTTTTTCCGATATGCTTTTCCGCTTCGTTAAACAGTGCCTTTACCGTTACATCGTCAAAGGCAATTCCCGGATTTGAAAAGTCGGGATTGTCTACAATCTCCGATAAATTTCCGTTTCCGCTTCCAAAGACAGTTTCCATATTTCCTTTAGACGCAAGCAAGGCTTCATAGTGAAGGACATTATCGGGATACTCTGCAAAGATTTCTCTTACGACACTGTCCATTTCCCTTTTCTTCAGTGTTACTATGAGCTTCTTATACTCATAAGCTTCTTCATGACTTTCGGTATGCTCATTGCCATCTTCATCGGTATATGTTTCCGTAACTGTCCTGTATCTGATTTCAATTTCTTCCCGATAAGATAAATCATACATCTTTGTAAAAAGGTCATGGATGATACTTTGAGCTTCCTTTGAATCCTTAATTTCTCCACATCTTGAAGTGATGTAGGATAAAAAGCTCATGGGTGTTGTGTCCGATTTCTCCCTCTTTTTTTCTATGATGTATTCATCATAGCCGGGATAATTGGACTCTACGGAACTGATTTCATCTTGCAGACCTTCTTCCAATCCCGAAAACTGCTGATTGATTTCACTTAGTACATTTTGGTCGGAAAGATAGGTTGTAGTTAATACGCCGCTTGTAGAGTTTATCATTCCGATCATAGATGTGCCTGCAAATTGAATGATAAAAGTCCCCAAAATAATAAGACCTATGACAATCATCATAAGTCCCTTTGCTTTTTCGTATCAGCATTTCTTTTGGAGCTTTTCAGCGTTCCGATCAGACTTTCTTTGATACGATCTCTAAGCCTTGATTTATTTCGTTTTCCAATGGCGGATTTCATCTGCTTTTTCTTTTGAAACTTCTTAAAGGCATTTGCTTGCTTGTATTCCTTTGTTTTCTTTAATTCCTCTTTGGCTTCCCGAAACTCCAATTTTGATTTACGCTTTCGTATCTTGTAATCTTTTTTGCTTAGGTTATAGCTTTTTTTAGCCTTTTTCTTATCGGCATAGTTTTTTATCCCATGAAGTAATTTTGAATTGCCGTCTGCAATCTTTTCTCCGGTTTCCACACCCTGATTTTCATCACTGCCATGAGATAGATAATCTCTTACCGCTTCGCTTCCTTTTGCTAAGCCTGACAGAACGGATACCTTTGCAGACTTTTTCTTTTCTCTGCCCTGAATCATCTCTTTGGAAGACTTTTTCCCTTCCGTCTTATCGTCTGCGGGATTATCTTCCTTTTTCCTTGTATAGACCTTATCCGAGTAGTTTTTTCGTTTATACAGCTTCTTTTGAGCATTGTGCTTTTTAGAAGAGCTTTCCGTTATATCCTCTTTGGTATGAAGATTATCTTCCACATCATAAGTCGATTCAAAATAGTCGCTGTCCCTAAAGTCATTGTCATACCTGTCAATGATACCGTCATTATCAAGGTCTTTTCCTAAAGGATCGTAGACTTCTTCATTTTGACTGTACTTTCCTTCCGTTCTTAACTCTTTTCTAACCTTTTCAGCCATTTTTCTTTTCTTTAAAAGCTCGGCTTTTTGTTCCTCAAAGAAGATTTCCTTTTCTGTTTTTATGATTTTCGGTGCAGAAATTCTCTCACCAACTGTTGTTTCATCATTTGTAGCTGTTGTTTCATCATTTGCAAGGGAAGTAAAAGCACTGTTTTCATAGCCAGATACAAGAGGGGATTTATTATCTTCTTTTGGTGTATCTGTTTCCTTGTCTTTTACAACATTTTTAGGCGGTTTTCCCTTTCTTTTAGGACTTCCTTGCTGAATTTTATTTCCGGAATTTCTTTTGCTTTCCTTTTCGTGGATCTTGTCCTGAAATCGGTCTTTCTCGTGAATAATTTTCCCTCTGTAATCATCGCCATGCTTTAATTTACCAGCTTCATCCACATCCATATATTCTTTCCCTAACAGTTTTGCTTCCTCTTTGATTTTCTGCCTTTCCTTAAAATCTCGCCTTAATTTCTTTTCCACAAGCTATCACCTCACTTCTTCAGGTTTCGTTGTCATCTTCTGATAGAGAATGGTATCTTTCGGGAACTTATCAATAAAGGGAACAATGGTGTTTCCAAAAAACAGAAGTCCTTCTCCTGCATTGGAATTGGTAACATATTTAAGCTGCGGTTTGGAGATTTTCAGTTTTCTTGCCAAAATTTCCCGATCTCCGCTTGCTTGATTGAGCATAAGTACGAAATCGGTATTATCAAAGATATTTTCTATCTCCTTACTCATCAGTAGGTCTTTGACATTCTGCGTGATGCCGGTCGGAATTCCTCCCCATTTTCTGAATCGTTTCCATATCTCAACGGAGTAGGAAGCGGTCTGTTCTTCTTTTAAAAGTAGGTGAAACTCATCGATGTAATACCTTGTTGCCTTGTTTCCTCTGTTTTGGGATACCTTATTCCAAACCTGATCCTGAATCACAAGCATACCTATTTTTTTAAGTTGCGATCCCAATTCCTTAATATCGAAACAAAGGAGCTGTTTATTTAAGTCCACATTGGACTGATGGTTAAAGACATTAAGAGAGCCTGTTACATAAATCTCCATCTCCGTTGCCAGTTTTTTCCCGACCTTTTCTTCCTGATTTTTTAACATATCGTATAGGTCTTGTAAGATAGGCATGTTTTTCGGTTCAGGTTCGTTAAAATACTTTTCATAGATTTTCGGTAAGCACCTGTCTATAACCGACTTTTCTTCTGCTGTCAGTCCGCTTCCTCCAACGACAAGTTCAAGCATACTCATGATGAAGTTTGCCTTGTCTTTTTAACGGTGCATCTCCATCGCCGTAGTTCATATTGATGTCAAAGGGGATTGAGGTAATCCTTTGATTTACTGCTAACCTTAATGACCTCTCCGTTAAACTGACGCACAAGGTTTCCATATTCGCCCTCCGGATCACAGATGATGACATCATCGTCCGTTACCAAAATCGCATTTGCCATTTCACGCTTTGCACTAAAGGACTTACCACTGCCCGGAGTTCCTAAGATTAACCCATTGGGATTCTTTAATTTCTTTCGATCTGCCATAATCAGGTTGTGACTTAGTGCATTCAGTCCATAGTACAAACTGTTGCTTGAATTGATGAAAAGCTCCTCTGTGGTAAACGGTATAAAGACGGCTGTTGATGAGGAAGTTAAGCCTCTGTTAATCTCCAGTTTATTCACGCCAAGAGGAAGTACGCTTATAAGTCCTTGCTCCTGTGCATGATCAAGTCTTTTTATCTTGCAATTATGCTTATTAGCAATGGAGCTGATTTGTGCAATGGTGTTTTCCAGTTTCTGTACTGTCCTTGCAAAGTTCATAAAGACAATGGTTACGACAAACATTCTCTCATCTCTTGTCTGCAAGTCTTTTAACAGGCTTTTCACATCTTCACCATAGGTGATTAGGTCTGAGGGTAAAATATCCATATCATAACCCGCTCTTACCGCCTTTTTGTTTTCCTCAATTCTCATCTTATCAATGTCGGTGTTTTTTCTTTTTACCATCTTAATGGCTTCCGACTGCTCAATTGCCCTGATATGAAAGGAAATATTGATGTTATCGTCAATGTCCAAAAACTCGGCAAGCATACGGTCTGAAAGTTCACTGGCAAGGATTTGAAAATGACTTGTCGCTCCGATAAACTTCCCGAACTTAAAATATCTACTCGGTGTAAAGTTAAATTCATCAGGCGTAATGTAGCTTTTGGTGCTTTCTTTTTTCTTTAGGTCTTTGTAGGAGAAATCAAAGGTCTTGCCCGGATTTAATACATCGTGAAGGATTTTCAGCCTTTCTTCTCCGTTTAGGCTTTCTGCACGCACGCCCATACTTTTTAGGGACGATAAGATGTCAATCTCCAGTCTTTCCAGTTTTGAGATTGCCTGCTCCATATTGTCCGCTTCGACGGTAAAAGTAATGTACTTTGATTTTCTAAGCCCGTTATTTCCCTTTACAATCTGATTTTTTAGCATTTCTCGAAACTCAAGGCGTATCTCGTCAAAGCCGTCTTTTTTATCCGGTATCTGAATTGCCGACTGCATTTCTTCGTTTCTTCCAAGCTGATTGATATATGACAGTTCAATCCCGACACTCGGATCAAAGGAATTTAAGAAGTTGGCAAACTGATTAAAAATCAAATCTCGATCTTCCTCTAGGCAAGCTGATAGTTAATATCCTCAAAGACAATGCTCTTACTGAAATGCTTTTCGTCAAGCTGACATATCCCATTTTTCAAGAGTCTAAGATAGGGAAGGGTATCTTCTACGGTATAGCGTTTCGGCTCTTTCTTAAAGATAAGGCTTAAAAATCCGCCTTTCTCTTTTTTTATCTTTGTTTTATCTTGCTTTAATTCCTGTTTCTCCCTTCTTAACTCCTTTTTGTTTTGCGTGAGCTTTATCTGCTGAATTTTTCTTTTGCTGTTCAAGGTAAACCTCCTTTCTCACACGCTTTTGCGGTTGGTAAAACTTGTGTAAATAGATATACTTAAAATACTTTTCAAAGGTCAGTCCGTCTTTTTCAAACAGTGTAATGAAAAAAATGGGAAGTGTGGACACGATGAGAAATAGAATTGCTATATCATTTGCTACAAACTTTCTCATAAATAAATAGACCGGTATTCCTACCAGTCCTGCGAAAGTAAAAGCCGATCAGCTGTCTTTTGGTTAAATTAAAAGCGACCTTCGTTTTTACTTTCTTTAAGTCTTTCGGGATTGGTACATACGCCATGATTTACCTCCCATCTTCTTTTTCCTTTGACAGCTCCTCCATGTGTTCATATACGGAGCCGATTTCTTCCTGAATAATTGCAAGCTGTTCCTCTGTGCTTTGATTGATTCTTCCCTGCATCAGACAAAAATCATTGTGGCAATGTCCAACCTTGGTGATTCTTTTGTTTAGCTCTTTCATTTTTTTATGAACTCTGATTCTATCCACCAAAATGGCAATACCTGTTACAAGAAGTGCTGCTTTCCATATTGTTTTTCTTTTCTTCATACTATCTTTCCTTTCTTTTTTAGTGTGCGTTTAATACACTTTTTGCCAGTGTTCCGCTTTTTAACATCATCAGTCCCAGCAAAATTGCATACCCAAGTATCGTAAAGGTACTGGTATGAATGTCTGTAATCTGTATTGTCTTAACTAATACTGCGTAAATTCCAAGACAAACCATTAAAAAGAGTCCTTGTAGTCCAAGGGCAAACAGTCCTTTGATGTAATTCGTTCCGATCTGTCCCCATTCTTTATTTCCCATTGTCGCAAACGGTATGGCTGAAACCGATGAGTAAACATAGATTTCAAACATTCTTCCGTAAACAACGAGCATGATGACAATGGAGATTCCCTGTATGGCAACCTTAATGAGTGAGGTTTCAAAGAGAATCATAATGAGTTCTCCAAGTCCCTTATCTTTTAAAGCTTCTACCATCTGAACAATTTGATCTCCGGAAACAACAGCAGAGGTGTTAATCACCCCCGCCGCTTTGTTTACCATACTTTGTGCCACATCAAAGACCGCCATCGAAAATTCAAAGGCATGGGAAACTAACCATACGGCAATCCACATCTTGATGATGTATTTGAAAAAGTCAAAGGTGTCCGTATCGTGCATATTGTTCTTTTGCATGACCATATTGATAAGCTCGATACAAAGGACTGCCGTTATGATTAGTCCTGCTATTGGAATGATAACGGAGTCGTTAATACTCTTGATAAAGTTAAATACTTCTCCGTTCCATCCCATCGGTGTCTGTCCTACATCTGCTGCCACTTTCCCAACCTGATTGTTGATGTCAAGAAACATGGACTCTAAGTTTGCTTGGATACCGCCCAGTAGAAGCTCCTTGAAAAATTCTTCTATCTTGTCGAATATCCCAAACATTTCATCGCTCCTTTTCTTCCTACTTTAGTACATTGGCAAGAAGCGGAATGAGTTTTAAACCGATAAGGACGATACCGCCCCCTGCCATAAGCTGCTTCACGCCTTGACTCTTGGCGCCGGGATTATCGTTCCCGTAACCTTCCATCAGGTTGATCACGCCCCATGCTCCAAGTCCTGCTCCTACCGCCATCACCAATACTTTCAGTACATCTACTGCCTGTGTAAAAAATTCCATTTTATTCTTCCTCCTTGTTTTCTTTCTTTTCAATTTTGTTGTATGACTTCACTACAAAGTTTTTGTAAGTCTTACCGTCTTTTTCACGATCTTTAAAATATCCAAAGATATGAATGAGATTGCCTTTTTCAAAGTCTTTGCTGTTTCCACCTTTTCACCGTAAGCAGCACAGTTGATATATTCCTTGCCTTTCCCGTACTTCTTTACAAGTGCAAAAATTAACGACTTCTACCGTTTCTCCGTCTTTTTCAAAACTTGAGAAAATAGGCTCTGCAACCAAGTTGGCATTGATGTTCATCATTTCCTGCTTCATATTTTTAATTTCTCCTTTTCTTTTCAATAAAAAAAGCGACTGAAAGTTTCATTTTCCAATCGCTGATGCTTTTGCTATTTAGTTTTTCCTTAGTGGGACTTCTTATCCTTATCATATTTCCTCCTGATTTTTGAGTAATAAAAAAAGCAGCAAATCTATTTTTTTAGACTTACTGCATTCTTGTAATAACCGTATCCCTATTCAGTTTTGCTTTTTCCTTTTTCGCTTCATCTAGCTTTCAATATCAAACAAATTCTTCTTGTCATAGTCCTCAAGTAGCTTATAGTTCTTGTGCTTTGTAATATCAAATTTATCCGATAGAAAAGGGCGGACACCACGAAGTTGAAAGATACATTTACTGCCGTCCATTACTGTTATTTCATCTTGGCTCATCAGTTCCTTACCGGTCTTTTGATAATTTAATCCGAAACTATTTTTGATTGCTCCTTGTTTCCGATGTGTTATATAGGGTCTATGGTTTCTTTTTCCCAGTGTTTCTGAAAGCTCTTTTTAGAGTTGTTTTCTCTTTCCCACCTAAGAATAGGGTACTATCACAGTTGCCAACAATGGTATCGGCATTATCCTTGTAGATTGCCTTTAGCTGAGATTGTGCCTGTAAGATGATACTTGCGGAGATTTCTCTGCTTCTGATGGTTGCAATCAGCTTTTCAAACTTTGGAATCAAGCCGATATTTGCAAACTCATCCAAAAGACACCTTACATGAACAGGTAATCTTCCGCCGTAAACATCATCCGCCTTATCACAGAGCAGATTAAATAATTGCGAGTACATAATGGACACTACAAAGTTAAAAGTATCATCGGTATCGGAGATAATAACAAAGAGGGCAGTCTTTCTATCACCAAGAGTATCCAGTTCCAATTCATCTTCTTGCATCAAGTCCCTAAGTTCCTGAATGTCAAATGGAGCAAGCCTTGCACCGCAAGAAATTAAAATAGATTTCGCTGTTTTTCCGGCTGCCAATTTGTACTTCTTATATTGTTTCACTGCAAAATGTGTAGGTTCTTTCTTTTCCAATGCTTCAAAGAGTCTGTCTATCGGATTCATATAGGTTTCATCATCTTCTCTGACTTCTGAAGCGTCTATCATATCAAGGAGAGTTGCAAAGTTCTTTTCTTCTCTTGGTGCTTCATAGAAGATATATCCTATAAGGGCTGTATAGTAGAGTTTCTCGGCTTTTACCCAAAAATCCTCACCTGCCTTTTCTCCCTCACCTTTGGTATTTGCAATGATAGTCTGAACAAGTTTTAATATATCTTTCTCAGAACGAATATAGGCAAATGGATTGTATTTCATGCTCTTTTTGAAGTTGATGGTATTTAAAATTTTTATCTCATATCCGTTATCTTCAAGCATTTTGCCACACTCAAGGACTATCGTACCTTTCGGATCGGTAACACAATAGCTGCTGTGCATTTGCATAAGGTTGGGTTTTACAAAAAATCGGGTTTTTCCACTTCCTGATCCTCCTATCACAAGTACATTCTTATTTCTTGCATACTTTGGATTAGCAGGTCTGCCATTCATTGTCAGTCGTTCTGTTTGTGTTAGCAAGATGTTGTTTTGAAACTTCTCGTCCATATATGGCTCGATGTCTTTTTTATTTCCCCATCTTGCAGAGCCGTACTCTTTTCCTTGTCTAAACTTCTTGGCGTTTTTACCTTTGGTATAGACAATAAATTTAATTAAGGCTGCTACTCCAACTCCTACCAGTATATCAATAAGATGTATGCTTGGGATAAAACTCATCGTATTAAGCTCAAGTATTCCTTGAAATATTTTATCTATCACATCTCCCCCAACATAGCTTCTCACATGATAGGAGAAAATATTCCCAATATAGAAAAAAGCAAGATAGGGAATGTTTTGTTTTACAAACTTTGCCTTATCCTGCACCTTAAATATGCCTTTAATCTCCTTTAATATCTTATCTATCACAAGTCTCTTCACCCCCAATCAAAAGTAATAGGTAGTTCCTGCCTTTTTGTGTTACAAAGGTCTGTATTCCAACCGCTTCACTGCCTTCTTTGCACCATTCCTTTACTTCAAAATATCCCTTGTTGTTCTTGGCATAGGGTAGAAGTCTATTTTTCTTATCCCGATAAATAAGTTCCTTGTCTATGAGGAATTGAATAAATACCTTTTGTGAAATATGAAACTCTTTTGCTGTATTTCTGAAATTAGTAAGCAGATGGTTATTCACCAATTCATCAAAATACTTGGCTTTTGGCTCTAAATCCTCTATTATTTTTTCTTTTTCAGCAATCAGGTGATTGGCAAGGAGTACCGCATTTGCCAATATTTCTTCATTGCTCATTTTTTCTTGGTTCTTGATATATCCTCCATTTTTACGAATACTCGGCAATACCTCTGTGGTTACCCATCTTTTAAATTCTTTTGCCTGTGGCAGCTTGGAAGATAGGATCAGGGCGTATAATCCTGACTCGTTGATAGATACCATATTTCTTCTTTGTCTGCCGTCGTGAAACACGACATCAGCTTTATCATCTGTATCCACATATCTTACCAAAGCATCTCTCGTGTTTGCATATCCCAACTTCTCGGCAACTTCTTTTTCCGATAAAGAAAAAAACTCACCGTCTTTTTTTCCATTACAGTGAGTTTCCCAAATTCCATATTTTTCAAATGTTATCAAGCTGCTCATAGGCTCTGCTCCTTCTGTTTATTCTTAACTTTATCCTTAGAAACAGTATTTTTTTGCCATCTCTTTAAACTTCTCGATATTTTTTTACGAATAGATTCTTTCCGTTCCGTTTTTCTTTCTGAGCTTGCAAGAGCATTTTTAAAGGCTTTCTCCATCATTTTCATATCTTTGGCTTGGAAAAATACGGCGTATTTGCCTGTTTCCTTATCTTTCATGACCGAAAACTTAACACCGTATTTGTTCAGCTCTTTTTTCAGTTCTTTCAGTTCCGCTTCTTCTACCGGTATTTCTTCCAGTTGCCCTTTTTTCACAATATCCTTGAGCTTGACTTCATTTCCGCTTACTTTAACGAGTTTTTCAAGTCCTCCAAGTTTTTTCGCTTCTTTCATCAGTTTTTTCAATAGGGTTAAAAGAAGTTTTCCGGTTACTTTGGCAGCCTTAACCTCAAGGCTTAGCGTCTTTCTTGCAATTTCTTCGTTAATCACATTCAATATCCTCCTCTCATATCATAGCTTACAAGGGCAGAGTAATGTGCATCTATCCCACTTGGTGCATTATATGCTGCTGTTAGGACAAATGCTCTGATATTCCTAATCTTGTATTCATTTTCCTTAATAACATCTGACAGATACTCCAAATGCTCTGATTTAAGTTTTCTAAATCTTTCTTTTACTATATGTGCAGGAAGCTTCGTTTGATTGATTGTAACAAACTCTCTATCATCAAGTATCATAATATCTGCCAGTATCTTTAATACCTCATCAAAGTCTTTAACTATAAATTTATTGCCCAACTCAAGATGTTCATAATAGCCTGTCTGTGTTCTTAACTCATCTAAGCAGTTCTGATATATATTTTTGTTTTCTATTTCCACCTCTCCGTCCATCCTTTTTCTTGGTTCTGAATACTCGGCATCTATGACGGAATGATGGGTGGAATTATATGATGAAATATCTGTAGTAATCTTTGATGAATTATTTGTAGTATTCTCTGGTAATGGTTGGGGCATATTGCCATTTTGCATTGGCAGATTTTGCTCTGTTGCATTGGTGCAATCTGCACTTGTGCATTGGTGGATTTTGCACTTTTCCATTGGTGCATTTTGCCCTAATGCATTAGGCATAGCTTTTTCTAAGGCTTGTAATTCTTCTTTTTTCTTTTTGTTCTCAATTTCAGCATAAAGTTCCTCCAGTTTTTCAGTATTTATGGTGTACCATTTTGTTTTATCTCTTGGATCTTTATTGTAGTTTCCTGCGAGTAGAAAACCTGCCTTTTCCAACTTCGCAAAGGTTCTTTTTACAGTATCGAAACTCATATAGTCAAAATCTTTTTCCTGCCATGCTCTTATTGAGTTATATGTCCAATATCTTCCGTCATAGAAGTTATTGCCGGATTTCTTATTTATTTCTATCCAATAGTTTATTTGCTGTAAGATAAGAGCTTCATTTAAACCTATCTCTCTTGCCAATGTCTTATTTGCAACGATAGGTTGTTCATCAAATAAATACATACTCATCTAAAAGCTCTCCTTTCCATGATATTTTTCCACTAAAAAAGACGATAGTTTTTATCCATCGCCTTTGGTAACCATTTTTATGAAATTTTTTATATTGATTTTATAGCTTCATTGATTCCTTGTAGGAACGCTATGATTACAGCTCCGATCATCGGTATTCCGTAAGGACTTACTAAAAATCCGATAATGAGTGCTTCTATTGCTGCTCTTGTGTTGTGTAGCATAAAGAACGAGCCTATGGCAGCAAATACACACATCAGCATAAGTAAATATAGGATTGCTGTTCCTACGCTAAGCAAGAATGTCAGAAAGGCAGTCAAAATGCTTAACAGCAAACTGATTGGGAACAAGATTATTTTTATTATCCATCTCATAAATACCCTCCATTTCTATTAAATCATTTTAAAATGCCTTAAAGCATCCATGATAGCTTCCTCTTTTTCCGGTGTGCATTTTGGAATAACCTGTTTCTCTTTTTTCGATTTATTATAATTCTCCCTCAGTACAATTCCACACTTCTTTTTAATCTGTGCAATATAGAGTGTCGAAACCTTTAAATCAAATTTTTCTAATATATATTCCTTAATTTGTGTATAAGACGCTTTACTTTCAGCACTTGTCAAATCAAGCTCATCAAGCTTAATTTCAACATCTATATGCTTATCGACATCGAGTTTGGACAAAAGTGCTACCGTCTCACAATTAACTGTATTGGGGAACATATCTACTCCAACACATTTTTCCATTCTATATCCTGCTGCCTCCATTATCTTAAGATCTCTCACAAATGATGTAGGTTTGCAGGAAATGTACACGATTTTCTTTGCACCAAATTCAAGTATCTTTGGCAATGCTTTTGGATGTATACCATCTCTAGGAGGGTCCAGTATTATAATATCCGGATTAAAGCCCAAAGTATCCACAACTTTTAACACATCCCCTGCTATAAATTCACAATTATCCAGTCCGTTTTTCTTAGCATTTTCTATAGCTGCTTCTACAGCCTCCTCTACAATTTCCACACCATAGACCTTTCCGACTCGGATGCAAGAAGCTGTGCAATAGTTCCTGTACCGGAATAAAGATCGAATACAGATTTCCCAGCCGTATCTCCAAGATACTTTCCTGCAACATTGTATAAAACCTCTGCACCCTTGGAATTGGTCTGAAAAAATGAGAAAGGAGTTATTTTAAAATCAAGTCCATTTAATCTCTCTATAATATAGTCCTTACCATGTAATAGAGTTGTACCTTGATTGAGTACTGCATCAGCATATGAATCATTCTTTGTATGTAAAATTCCTCCGATGCTGCCATTTAGGATTCCCTTATCCGTTTCTAACTTTATATAGTCCGCCCATTCTTTTATAACTATCTCTTCATCAGTTCCCAGTACTGAAGGCTTTGGCAAAGTATTTGGATCCTCTACAAAACCAAAGCTACTTGTAGTTACAAGAGATACCAGAATCTCTCCGGTATGCTCACTTCTTCTAATAAGTAAATGTCTCAAAAAACCTATATGGCTGTTTTTATGGAAATATGATATTTTTCTTTCCTTAAAGAAATTTAATGTAAGCTCAAGTATTTTTGTAAAATCACTGTCCACTATCTTACATTCAAACACGTTCACTATATCATAGTGACTTCCCTTCTTATGCATACCAAGTGCCAAATCACCGTCTTTTCTCTCATCACCGAAGGAAAACTCCATCTTATTCCTGTATGCCAGATACTTTGGAGATGGAATAACTCCCTCCCATTTAAAATCCTTATCTGTAGCACCTTCCATAAGTTCTCTCAACTGTTTATCCTTTAGTTTTAACTGATTCTCATAGCTTAAAGTTTGATAAGTACATCCTCCACATAACTCATAATGTATACATGGATTTTCATTGTTTTCCAGTTTGGATTTTTCAATTATATTTAAAACCCTGCCCTCAAGTCTTCCCTTTTTCTTTTTTGTAATGGCAAACTCCAGAGTCTGACCCAGAATCCCTTTCTTTATCAGTATCTTCTCCCCTTCATATTCTATATATGCACTATCCGGAAAGCAGCTTTCCACAATCGTACCTTTACAAATATCACCTTTTTTCATTATCACCTCATAAAAGATAAGGCGACCACAAGGGCCGCCATATCAAACTAAAAATTATTCTTCTTTTTCATCATCATCAAAATCATAGTCAAAATCATCATCAAAGTCTTCTTCAAAGTCTTCAAGATAATCAGGTGTGAAGAACTTATATACTGCAAAAGCAATACCTGCTACAGCTGCGATAGCACCAATAATAGCCAAAACCCATATAAGAGTATTTTTCTTCTTCTCTTCTTCTTCCTTCTTGCTTAAAAAGCTATTCAATCTTGATGCATTAACTAATTCTTCCATTCTTGAACTTAGATTATTAAATTTATCCATAATCATACCTCTCTTTTATATTTTTTTTCATAAAGTCAGGCATAAATGCTTAACCGTTTAGTCACTTGATTCTATCATATTTTAGTCAACTTGGCAAATCCCGCATACATCTTTTTTATTCCAAATTTTTCAAAATTAACTTTAACTTCAAAATCCCTGTCCCCATCAACAATTTCAAGTACTTTTCCAACACCAAATTTTATATGCTTTACAGTATCTCCCACTCCATAGTCCAAACTTTGTGCCTTTTCAACTTTAAACTGTTTTCCAAAGTTCAAAGTTTTTTCAAAATTATTGGATTTTTGTGTGAATTTACTTTCCCATGGCAGTCCATCTCCAAAGCTATAATTTCTCTCAGTATATTTCTTATCACTGTACAAGACCTTTTTATTAAGCAGATTTTGGGGAATTTCACTGACAAATCTTGATATTAAAGAATATCTTGTTTCACCATTTAACATTCTCTGCTTAGCTGAAGTCAGTATAAGATTTTTCTTTGCTCTGGTTATACCCACATAGGCAAGTCTTCTCTCCTCTTCCAGATCCTCTCTGGAATTTGAACTCATAGAGCTTGGAAAGAGTCCCTCCTCCATTCCTGCAAGATATACTGTATCAAATTCCAAGCCTTTGGCTCCATGCAAGGTCATAAGCGTTATCCTGTCAGCATTTTCATCCATTCTGTCAATATCTGCCACTAAGGATACATCTTCAAGAAAGAGTGAAAGCTCTCCACCCTCATATTCTCCGGACTTATTTATAAGTTCATCTATATTCTCTTTCCTGCTCTCAGCTTCTATTTCTCCTTCATCATAAAGGCTTTCTATATACCCTGTCTCATCCAGAAGTTCTTCTATTGTATTTGCAATATTGGCTTTCTTTTCAAATTTTTCTCTGAACTCCTCAATCATTGTAATAAAGCTTTTGATTTTCTCACTCGCCTTACCTACTCCTGCCATTTCGCTAATACTCATTGCATCATAAAGGCTTATGTTATTTTCATTGGCATACTCACTTACCTTTGCAATAGTGGTAGCTCCTATTCCTCTTTTCGGCACATTGATAATTCTAAGTAAAGCAATATCATCACTTCCATTAGCAATTGTCTTTAAGTATGCCAGTACATCCTTTATCTCTTTTCTTTGGTAGAAATTCACACCACCCACAAGCTGATATGGAATACCAAGAGTTACACAACGCTCCTCCAAAAGTCTGGACTGTGCATTTGTTCTATAAAGTACTGCAAAATCTCTGAAATTATTCCTTGCTCTATCTCTGATATCCTTTATTATATTATCAGCCTCTTCACTTGCAGTCTGAAATTGTCGAAGTTCTATGTTCTCTCCACTTTCCCCCTCTGTCCAAAGACTCTTATCCTTTCTTCCTCTGTTGTTTTTTATAACTGCATTTGCTGCATCAAGTATATTTCCTGTAGAACGATAGTTTTGTTCAAGCTTAATTACCTTTACATTTTCAAGCCTTTCTTCAAAGCTTAGAATATTTTCAATATTTGCACCTCTAAACTTATATATACTCTGGTCATCATCTCCCACGACACATATATTTCCATATTTTTGTGCAAGCAGGTAGATAAGTCTAAACTGAGCTGTATTGGTATCCTGATACTCATCCACCATAATGTACCTGAATCTATTTTGATAATAATCTAGTACTTCAGGACATTTTTCAAAAAGCTCCACACTTCTACAAATTAAATCATCAAAATCAAGTGCATTATTCTTTTTTAAAGTGCTTTGATAGATTTCATAAAGTCTTGCCACTCCCTTTTCGTATGAGTCTATGGCAGACTTCATATATTCAGCCGGTGACATAAGTTCATTCTTACAACTTGAAATAATGTTAAGTACTGCTCTTTCTTTATATACCCTTGCATTTATATTATTCTCTTTAAAGATTTTTTTCATAAGAGTTCTTTGATCATCACTGTCATATATTGTAAAGCTATTGTCAAAGCCTATCTTATCTATAAATCTTCTAAGAAATCTCACACAGCTTGAGTGGAATGTCATTATCCAAACAAAATTTCCCTCTTCTCCTATAAGCTTGCCTATTCTTTCTTTCATTTCCTTGGCAGCTTTATTTGTAAAAGTGATTGCCATAATATTATAAGGATCTACATGTTTTTCCTCTATCAAATATGCAATCCTATGCATCAATACACCTGTTTTTCCCGAACCTGCTCCTGCCAAAAGCAAAAGAGGTCCTTCTGTAGTAAAAACCGCCTGTTTTTGTTTATCATTTAATTTATCATATATACCTGACATAAAACCTCTTAAATTTTTTCTTTACTTTATTGTAAAACAAAACATATGTTCTTGCAAGCCTTATAAAAACTCTTCTCTTATCCTTTTATTTATATAATTTAGCACCCTTTTCTTGTCTGCACTCCACATTGGCTCAATAAGAAGTTTCTTATCTCCGTCTCCGGTCATTCTATGTATAATTGTATCCTTCGGCAATATTTTCAGACATTTTATAAGCACCTCAGTATATTCTTCCAAACTCATTATTTTAAATGGATGATTTTCATATTCTCTTGCAAGTCTTGTTCCCTTTAGTATATGCAGCCCATGTATCTTAATACCATCTATCTTCTTTTCGGAAAGATACTTAGCTGTGGCATACATATCCTCTGTGGTTTCACCCGGCAACCCCAGAATCATATGTACTATTACTTCAAAATTTCTCTTCTTCAGCTCATCATATGTCTTTTCAAATACATCAAGTGTATATCCTCTGTTAAATGCCTTTGCAGTGTTTTCATTTATAGTCTGAAGTCCCAGTTCTATCCAAACCGGTTTGATATGATTTAAACTCTCAATTCCCTCAAACATCTCTTCACTAAAGCAGTCAGGCCTTGTGGCAATGGAAAGTGCTATGATCTCATCCATTTTTATAGCCTGTTCAAACAGGCTGATCAGTCTCTTTGTATCACCGTAAGTATTTGAAAATGATTGAAAATAAGCAATATACTTTCTATCACTCTCCTTTATGGAGCTTGGTATCTTAGCAGAAATCAAAGTCTTTGCTTCTTTAATTTGTTTCTTTATATCATCGGCACTTACTGCAAATTCACCCGAACCTTTTTCAGAGCAAAAACTACAGCCACCCACCCCAACCTTTCCGTCACGGTTGGGACAGGTGGCTCCTGTAGTCAGTGCCAATCTGTACACTTTTGTTCCAAATTTTTCTTTACAATAATCTGATATAGTTTTTATCATAATCCCACTTCCCTCCCTCACACAAACAGTCAGTAATCGGTAATAACAGTTATCTATAACAATACACTTGTACACTGTCGGGGCATAACTATGAACATATGCTTGCCCAAGGCTCCGGTATTTGTACAAACACAATTTTTTACTCGCCCTGAATATGCTACCATCTAAAATATTATTCTATAAGTTCAGTAGTCCAGTTTGTTTCCTGGATTTTATTATCTATAAGTCTGATTTCTTTTGCTGTCTCATCAGCCTCTTTTTGCCATGATTTAACATTTATTACAGAAACAATCTTTATCTCAGTATTTCTGGCTCTGTCTGTATTGCTGCTTCCAACATACACAATATCTCTGTAGGCTGCTGATTTTACTTCCAATGCATCCTTTCTTGCCAGTAATTCAGTGATAGACTTTCCGTCAACTTTTGTTTCACAATTGGTCTTATTGATTGCCGCTATCAAATATTCAAGTCTGTTAATGCAGGCATCAAGCTCCTTTTTTAAATCTTTAGGATCCTCTGTAGGCTTTTCACCTTCCTGCACCAATACATTTCTGTTTATTCTGGCTTTTAAATCTCCTATTTTAATATTAAGGTCCGCTCTTTCCTGTAATGCTACTGCTAATTTCATATAACTCCCTTCACATCCTATTCTTTCTTTTCTTTAATTTGAATCACTATTGACATCAGTATAAAACATATACCGACAAAAATCCTCAGACTCATATGTTCTCCAAGGAATATTACTCCAAGTAAAATACTGCTCACCGGCTCTATGGTGCTAAGAAGTGCCGCTGTTTGAGCACCACACATATGTGCACCAACCTGTGCTGCCATTGCCAGTTGTAGGACTCTCGATTAGGCTAACTGTTGGATTATTTTTTCGACCATCGACCTGTAACTTAAAGTCATCATCAACTATATTCAATTTCCATACAAAACAGTCCGGATATACAATTATTTCCTTTACAAAAGCATCTATTACCTCTTCCGGTATGCTATGTGTTGAAAAATTAAAATTCTGTTCCAAACCATACTTAGTACTTGTAATCGTTGATCATATTCTTCGTCCGAAACTTCTTCATCTATTTGATATGATTTTAGCATTTTCTGCCACTTTTCTTTTTCTTCAAACAGACTCTTTTTCTTATCCTCGAATTTTGTTTTGTCGATTTCTCCTGCCATTCTCATATCAACCAGATTATCAAATTTCTTATCTAAAATCGCAATCTTACGTTGAACTTCTTCTATCTCACTTTGAAAATCAATATCTCTATCATCTTTAAAGTGTTCTTCCAGCATTTCATTTGCAATTTCTATAATTCCATTTCTATCTTGCCAAAATTTCTGAAAGATTATATCTGCCATTGCACCCAATTTCCATCCCGGAACCATTGGTGTATCACAAATACCCTCTAAATCAAGCCCTTTCTTTTTTCGAGTAGCAATACTTCCAGTTTTCACTTGAGAATAGCATTGATAACAATACTGTGGAATACCATTTACTCTGTGCCAAACCCTCCTATTCATAGATGCTCCACAGTAACATTTCAACTTTCTACACCAAACATCATCGGCTTTATGCGATCCCCTACGCCCTCTATTATTAGTAGAAAATGACTTAGACTCAAGCATTTTTCTTACTTTTTCAAATTCTTCTTTACTAACAATAGTTTCATACGAACCTTCTACTACAACTTTCTCCACTTCTCCCCAATTCCTAACTTTCTTTTTGTTCAAGATAGTCCGGAACATATTCTTTCCTATATAGTATAACCCCACAATAAAATGGATTGTTTAATATTCTACTTATATATGATGAATACCAGTGTGTCAGTCCTGTTGAAGTCTTTCTTCCTGATGCTTCAAGTGCAAATTGAATTTTCCGCATTCCCATACCATCTAAATACATATCATAAATCATGCGAACAGTTTTAGCTTGCTCCTCATTAATGATAAAGTCTTTTTCCAACTTTATCATAACCCAAAAATATTTCCATTTCCATATATAACACCATTTTTGAAAAAGAAATTTTCTGACCTGCTTTCACTCGAGTAGATGTCTTTTTACTCTCATTCTGAGCAAGCGTTGCCATAATAGTTAGACGAAGTTCACCATCCTCATCATTCATTGTCCAAATATTATCTTCTGTAAAATATACTTCTACACCATATTTTTTCAATGTTCTTGTTTGTTGTAGTGTATCCACAGTATTTCTGGCAAAACAGGACACTTCTCTAGTAACAATGAGATCAAATGCTCCATTCTTAGCATCTTCCATCATTTCAAGAAAAGCTCCGTCTTTTATTAACGGATGTTCCTGTAATTCCTTCATCGATGTATCTCTTGTATAATCTCCATTCGGGATGATATTGGAATAAATTATCGTAATACTGCACTTGATTCTCTAAAGCTGATATCTGTGCTTCATGCTCAGTAGATACTCGTGCATATATTGCAATCAATCTTTCCTTCATCACATTCTCCTTTTTTATTTCCTACATTGTTTCTTTTTTGATTTTATCATATATAGCTTCTATTTTCAAGTGAAACTTTCTTTTCCGTATCACTTCTTATATTTCTGAAGACAAACTCAGATATTTTCCCCTGATTATATAAACTTTTAACTAGAGCTAATGCAATAATTCGTTCCATATCATTCCTTTGTTTTGTAATTATTTTTTCTTTATCCATCTAAGAAATTTTCCTTTCGTAATTTAAGTTTTCTGACATTAACAGGTGTCTTGGCACACAACATAGGAATTTCACCTCCGCCTCTTTCAAGATGAGCCGGCTTTCACTAAAGAAGTATCATTATCCCCATTTACATCATCGCAAATAGACTGCCAAACCTATTTTTTGTCATACAAATTTGTCGCTCACTTTCTTTTATCCTTTGTATTTGCAAGTATATGTTTAAACCGAGATTACAAGGGGATATGTGGTTATTCCCTCAAATCATCATCTTCCCAGCAGAAAGGTCTTAGCGTTTGTTGACAGATGCTCCATAAATGGTTAATGTCCTGTTTTGGTCTATTTAGCTTTCAAGGTACAAGATTCTTATATTTTCAAAAATATATTCAATTTTCCAAAGGTAAAATTTTCCCCTCTATATATAAACCTTACTTTCAAATGCTTTTGTTTCCACTTTTTAAAATTTTTTTAAAAAAGTAGGGAACAAACTACAAATTTGGTCTGCTCCCTACTTAATTAGTTACTATTTAAGCATCTCTCTTAGCTTTTTTAAAATCTTATTCCTAAAACTGAAAATCTTCTTAGAAGATACCTGTTGCTCTTTTGCTAAATCACGAATGGTCATTTTTTTGAAATACAAAGAATCTATCACCTTTAGCTCTTCATCATTTAGCTTTCGCAGTGCCTGATATAGATCCTTGATTCTCATTTTAGTTTCAATGATTTTTTCGATATCCACATCTTCATCTACAACGGAATTCAAATCAATCTTGTAATCCTCATACCCGTAAACCTTATGTTTTTTATCTGATTTATTTAAATAAGCATCATGATTGACTTGCTTCTTATATGCTTTATATATTTCATCGGATACATATATCTTTTCACCTTTTACATAGATATATTTTTCTATCATCTGTCATTTCTAAAAATCCTCCTTTTTATCCAAAAATTTCAAATCTGATTTTTTTAAACAAAAAAAGGAGGACTCCTGCATTTTAAGCATGCGAAATCCTCTATGAAATATAAAAATATGGTTTAGATATATGTAATTTAAACACTGGAATAAAACTTATAACAGCAAACTTCTTCTATCCTTAAATTAGACATATCCGATTTCCTTTTTAGTGCTAAAAATGTCCTAATATCAAAAATAGTTACATCAATATTTATCTATCTAAGCCCTACCAATTTAATTATACAATATTTAATTAAATTATGTGAATATTTCCGACAATAGATTTAACTGTCCAATTTTTTTGTTAGGTACGAAATAGAAATCTCCTTACGCTTTTTTGTTCATCCCCTTCTCATAATTTAGTTTTTTATCAAAAAGTGCCTATTATACTGATACATGATATTTTTATTTCTGGAAAACTATTACTTTTCACCATCATTGTTTTTAAACAATTTTTTTAACTTTAGCTACTTGAGCCATAAGTACCTAAAACTTGCATCACTATACACTACTATAACTAAACAGTACTATGCAGTTATTGGTACATATTATTTCATTATTAGATGAATATAAGGCATTATCTTATACAGTGCTTGCCGTTAATTTTCAAGAAAAAAACACTTGAAAAGTATCTCTACCTTCCAAGCGTTTTTCTAAACCATAATATAAATAATACTCTATTATCAGCTCTGTATATTTAGTTTTAATACAGTTACATACCGTGTTTATCAGACTTTGTGCTAATAATGCATAAAATCTTGCTTTCCTACAGTTATTTTATATACATTATCATCTTTATCAAAATAGTAATTTATTTCAAATGTACCATCTACAACTGACAAGTATCCTTCTGGCTCATATTCAAAATATCTAGCATTCCTATATATTTTCTCAATAATACTTTTACTTGTACCTACCCCTATTTTATAACGCCCAAACCTATATTTAGTACCAGTAACTTCTATTCTACACAAACTAGCCACATTACCACGCATTGTTCCAAATACAAAGTTCCTTCCATCTGCAGTACATACTTCTCTAAAACCATATCCATATTCCCCATAACTGCTATCTTTAATTTCCTTAATTGGACCATTATTTACAATAACCGATTCATAAAAATTATTTTCCGCAAAATTTACTACTGCATAATAATCTTTAACATAGATACCTTTTATTGTTCATATTAAAGATAAATATTGTTAGAAATATTAAAATTACAACTCCTGTAAACAGTATAATTCTCATTGTTCTATTTGCTCCCATCACATCCATTAGTTATGCAAGTTCCTGGATAGTATCCATTACGCATAAACTCTCCTTTATGATATATAACTTGACCCAATCGCATTTGTCATATTCTTAATTTTCCCAGCTTCAATATACTCACTATAAAATTCCTCATAATGAGATTGCTTTTTAGAACTTCTAGGCTCATAGCTTATTGCATTACCTGCAATCTTATCAAACTTCTGTTTAAATGCCGGAGGTCCAAATGAAACGCTTCCATTCCAAGCATATACTGCACCATCACCTATCAGCTTTTTTTAGACATTAAACTTGCTACATTTGTATATTCATCATCTACAAGTTGCATATACTCAACTAAACTAAGCATTACAAGCCTCTATATATAATCTTTCTATATCCTTTCCCTGTAAGTCTTGTATGCTACCTGCCACATCGGCATCTCCAGCTTTATTTTTCCCATTTAATGTAAGTGCATTACGCTTAGAACCATCCACAAACTGCAACATTCGCTCACTTCCATGACTAAATATATACACATACTCTATCGTATCGGTATCATCCATATTATTCCATTCTTTCATAAACCCTAATGCAACTTGCTTACCATCAGTATCTTGATTTGAAGGCAATGACAAAGATATTTTTTTCACATTTACCCCTTGGTTTTCAAGCTGTTTTTGCTCTCCATCTGGCTTCATTCTTAAAAATCATCAATATAATAAACATATCCTTCTTTAAACCCGTCCAAATCTATATATACTATAGGATTCCCATGGCAATACAGGTACTTGTTATATGTACTCGGATTAAATAAATCCGGATTTACCCAATCTCTCCCTGCAAATCTTCCTACACCTGCTACATACTCTCTTGCTTGAGCAAAAATAAGTGTCTGCCACATTATCATATCTGTATCCTGTATATCCAAAGGGCTGCATTCCCCCTGTGTATTATAGGTATCTTTTTCCAAATTCATCATATCCATATATCATTTGTCCTTCGCTTTCTACCTCAAGCAAGCGGATAATGCTTCCAAGCTCATCTTGGAGATATGTGAACTCTTTTTTACCTTCTTCAACAAATACAGCATTAAAGTCCCATGCATAGCTTTGTACTGTTTTATTTTCTCTTTTTATAACTTTATTTTGCAAAAGATTATTATATGCCCTTGTTCTGTCTAGGATATACTCTTCCTCATATATCGGATCTTTTTGAATCAAGTTTAATTCAGAAATATCCTTTAATTTATTCTCTCCAAATCCTCCTCTTTCAAACTCATATTCTTTTATTCCTATCCTGTTTCCAATTCCGTCATAGCTGTAGCATCTTGCTTCTCCTAAAAAAGAGTAACTTAAGCCAAGCCTACCTTTAGCATCATATTCGTAGGCTCTTATTTTTCTTCCTCTGTCTGTTATACTGGTAAGATTTCCTCTTTTATCGTATTCGTATGTCTTGCTTCCCTGCAATCCTCCCTCTTTTATAAGTCTGTCCAGTGCATCATAGGTATACCTTATTTCTTTATCATCATTCTTTAATAATATCCTGTTACCGAAGGCATCATAGGTATACTTATGAAGTAATTTGTCTCCTCTTTTCACCTCTACCAGCCTATTTAGACTGTCATAGCTGTAATTAAATATACCTGAATCCTGCCACAATCTATGAATGATTTCCTCTTTGTTACCATCCTTTATTCCCTTTTCACTTACATCACGGTATTTTACAATCTTTGTTTTATTCCCTAAAAGATCATAAGCATAAATGTACTCTTCAAGTTTTTTATTTCCTTTTAAATGACTAAGACCGCTTAAAAGTCCTCTTTCATTATATTCATATATACTACTTACATCATCCGGCATATCTTTTCTGATGAGTCTTCCCTCTTTATCATAGTAGTAATCTACCCTTTTATTACCTAATGTGAGACTTGTAAGTCTTAAATATTTGTCATATTCATATGATACACTCTTCCCGTCAGGATATGCGATCTTTAATCTTTCTCCATTCTTTCCATAAGTATAATTTACTTCCTCACCTTGATAATCTACAACCTTTGTAGCTCTACCAAACTTATCACTCTCTATCTCTATGGTACCAAGTGCATCCTTTATCTGAATCAGCTGTCTAAGACTGTTATATGTATATTCCACACTGCTTCCATCTCCATACAGAATACTCTTAATATCTCCTGCTTGTGTATAAGAATATGTTGTCTCATAGCCTTCCCCATCTTTCTTTCCCACAGGTCTACCTAAAAGATCATATGAAAATGTTTCTTCATGTCCAAGGGCATTTGTAACAGATACAATATTACCCATCAAATCTCTTTTTATATCTTGTAAGCCTTGGAGTATTACTAGGGTTTCAAGTTTCTCTTCTTCATAAGCTTTTATAGGATTTAATACTTGTCAACAGCTCTTTATCACCCTCATGCCTATATACTGTAATAAGCCTTCCTACTTTATCATAACCATATTCAGTTCTGTTTCCCATGGCATCCAAAACCGAGATAAGTTTTCCACCTAAAGAGTATTTATATATTGTTTCATGTCCCATAGAATCTGTTTCCTTTATGATGTTTCCCATAGCATCATACTCAAAGTATTTTCTTTGTGAAAAAAACTATTCTTTAATTCTATGATTCTATTCAGCTTGTCATAATTAAATAAGATAAAATCTCCTTTTTTTCGTTTTCTCTTCTTATTATATTAAGATTTTTATCATAGAAAAAAATATCTCATATCTTTTTATCTGGATATGTTTTTTTCGTAAAAGTCCACCCTTATAATAATCGTAAACAGTTTCAAATTCTCCTGTTTTTATTCTCTTTATTTTCCCAAGTTCATTGTATTCATATTGCTTTGTGCTGCCATAAACATCCTCCTCAAGTATTATCCTTCCAAGGGCATCATACTTAACCTTATACGTTCCAAGTTTATTCGTTATATTTAAACTATGTTTCCCATATTCATATTCAGTTACAGCTCCTGCCTTATCTTTATAATATATAAGTCTGTTCCTCTCATCATAATCATACTCTTCTTTGTTTCCTAAAGGGTCGGTAATCATTGTCAAGTTTCCATTTGCATCATAATGATAATCATACTCCCCTTTATTTTGTAATATTTTTTTTTTTCCAGCAAATTTACGGCATTATAAACATACCTTACCTCTCCTCCGTCAGGATGGATTTCCTTGGTAAGATTTTGGCAACGGTCATATTCCATGTGATAAATTTCGCCATCAGGGAGAATAAACTCCTTTGGTTTATTCATTTCGTTATAGTTTATCTTCGTAACTCCGCCTCTGAAGTCTTCAAAAACAGACAACTTTCCGTTTTCGGTATAGCTATATCCACATGTGTTACCCAAGGCATCTTTTACCCCTACTAAAAGATCTTCATTATTATAGAAAAACTCTGTTCTGTTTCCTTCTCCGTCAATACTTGCTTTTACACGATTAAGTTTGTCATATTCATAAGTTGTTGTATTTCCACTTTCTTCTTCAATGCAATGTATGTTTCCTCTATTATCATAGTAAACTTTTCTTGTGGAACTGTCCTGTAATATTACTGTAACACTTTCTTCCTTTTCTTCTCTATATTTTATCCTTGTAACTTCCCCTAATAAATTTTCTATTTCAATGATTCTTCCCTTGTCATCATAAAAATATTTTTCTATTTCTTCACTGTCTACATAATAAGCTGATATATTTCCCTCACTGTCATACTCCATGCCTTCACTCTGTCCATCAGGAAATAACCCTTGTAAGTTTTCCATCCTTATCATATTCATATAATGTTGTGTTGCCTTTTTTATCACTATATGATGTTAAAAGGTTTCTTTCATCATAAGTAAAACTTTCACTTTCTCCCGCATACTCGCTTTCAATGTTTCTGAAACTTTCATCATGTATGTGTACTTCAACATTTTCATTCTGGTTTGTTACAAAGGTTTTACTTTCTTCGCTGTCATACTCGTATCTTATTATTCCTCCATCAGCAAATCTTTGTATCTTCACCCTGTCCGCACCGTCATACAGGTTTTCAAGTACATATACTCCCCTCGGATTTCTTATTTTTACCAAAAGTTCTTTTTCATAAAAATAATCATACATCATTTGTCCGTTGGAATATACTCTTGTAAGCTGACCGCTTTCATATCCGTACTCTATCTTTCTTCCGCTATGGTCTTTTACTTCTCTTAGTTTCCCCTGTTCATCATAGGAAAGATTAAGGCTGTTTCCAGCGTTATCAAACACACTTAAAAGTCTTCCTTTTGTATCATAAGAAAGCAGTACTTTTAACCCCGTCTTTTCTTTTTAATACAAAGAAGTCTTCCTTCTTTATTAAAAAGATATAAAAGTCCGGTTCCACTTTTATACTCAAAACCGTCCTTTGTTTTTTGAAGGCGGTTAAAGTCATCAAAAACCGAAACTGTCCTTCCTTCATCATCTAAAAGGTAAGCTTCATCCTGACCGTCTGCAAGATGTACTATATATCCGTTCTTTTCCTTTTCTACGGATATTTCATAGCTGTGCCTCCACCCTTTTCCGAACACTCCAACTTTTTCTTCCTTACTGTTATAAAACCTTGTAAATCTTACAGGTATTCTTGACATAATCTTAAGGTCTTCTTTTGAATAGATAAAGTTTCCCGTATTGGCATTTACAGGATCTCCTGTCATAGGCACAAAGTGCTGCTCTTGCACCTTTTAGAAAATCTTCCATACCGTGATTTTTCATAAAGTTCTTTAACAAATCATTCCATGAGGCAAATGCCGGACCTCCTTTTTCAAGCATACCTGAGATAATCTTGTAGATTTCCTGCTTTAGCTGCTCATCATTGAGCTCCTCGGTAACCGGCTTTGCATTATTTCTTACCCTGTTTAATGCATTGGTATAGGATACGCCATAGCTTCCGTTGGGATTTTTAGTAATGTTTACTCCCGCACAGACGGCAAGCCCTCCCATAAGCTTTAGCATAAGTTTGTCTTTCTCACTTGGTACTCCTGCCATAACCGGTAAGCCTCCAAGCATCCTTGGAAGCAGCTTTTCAAAGTCCTTTGAATTATCCTTGTACGGTGCTTTTAAGTCTTCCCATTCCTTTGATTTCTTTCCCTTAAGCACCACTTCTTTAGACGCTATGTTTACATCACCGCTTAACTTTATGGAACTTTTTCTTTACCTTTTTTTCATCAGACGCTACCTCCATCAAAACTTACTATGTTTTTATAATAAAAGAAACTCAATAAAATATGAATTTCTAAATAAGATTAAGCTAAATTAAACCTACTGACCTATAACAGTATTATCGTCTTTCCTTCTGATAACAAATATTGCAGCCTTTCTTTACATACATTTTGCTGGCTTCTGCTCTCAAGTACAATTAAAATTGCAGGTAAGAGCATAAGTATAACACTAATTACTGCTCCGCAACTTAAAGCACCACTAAACCCACTCATTACATCTATATATAATTTGTATACGCAGACAAAAAAATATAGAGTATAAACAGAACTACACATATAAGCTCTGGAAATATCGTATATTCTATCTTACATCCATTATCTTGTTCTTCTATGCTACCTTTCACATAACACAATCCTATATGCTTAAATCCACTCTTTTTTTACCTTGTAGTATCATTTGAAATTTTTTTATCTTTTAATATTTTTTTATTAAAGATAATTTATCAAACATATTCCATATTTCTGTTATTGTTCTATTTGTTATACATGAGACCATTTATTGTAAAAGCTTATCATAAACATTTAATCTCCCTATACTAAACACTAATTTGGCAGAAATTATTAGAATTTACTATCAACGATCCAGCTCCAAAAGGATATGATAATCTCGGATTATGCCAATTAATTGGGGCTTCCCCATATACCCAGCCTTCTGATAACTGTTTATACCATGTGATTCCCACTCCTGCACCGCCTCCAAGTCCTTCTCCTGCAATGATTTCACTATAAACAGGATTTGATGTTAATTCAGGTGCAACTGCTCCGCATTCAACACCTAATGCTAAATTAATTGAGCCTCCAATAAATAATCCAGAATAATCCTCTGGATTTTTAACATTATAGACATATCCCTTTGTTTCTGTGTAATCTATAATACTGGATAATTCCATACTTTTTCCAAAACCGCCAAAAGAATATTCACAATACTTATCATTATCCATGACAATTCCTCTACCAACTATTACCATTCCAACACTCTTTGTATTTTCCAATACATACATTTGATTTTCCTTTAACTTGGGTATTGCCTCATTTTCTGATAAACCTAGAAACATTCTTATATTTTTCTCATTAAGTCCCCTTGGTAAATTTCTTATGCTTACCTCACCTGCTAACTTTCCATCTCTATCCACAAGCCCCAACGGATTACCAAAGCAGTAACCATACCAATTCAAGCTTAATGGCTGCTCTATGTTTCCTTTTATCAAGTCTTCTCCTGCAAATCTTCCCACTTTCGTTACATACTCTCTTGCCTGGGCAAAGTAAGTCTCAGCTACCCTATCATATCGATATCCCGTATATCCGAACGGCTGCACCTGTCCCTGTGTACCGTAAGTATCATTTCCAAACTCATCATAGCCGTATATTATCTGGTTTTCACTCTTCTGCTCAAGAAGACGAATAGGACTTCCAAGCTCATCATTTAGATATGTATAGGCTTTTTCTTCTTCATCCATAAATACGGTATTAAAGTTCCAAATATAACTTTGTGCATGCTCTTTTCCCCTGTCTGACACATTTCTTTGCAGCATGTTGTTATAAGGTTTTGTTCTGTCAAGTACATACCTTTCTTCATATACCGGGCTGCTTCCCGGTAAGTCAAGTTCACCTATACTTTTAAGTCCGTTTTCTCCAAAAACCTTTACACCCACCACCGTATTCTCTAAAGCCTATCCTGTTTCCCATTCCGTCATAACCATAGCTTCTTACATTTCCTGAATTAGAGTAACTTAAACTAAGCCTACCTGATGCACCGTACTCATAGGCTTTTATCTTCTTTCCTCTGTTCATTACCCCTATAAGGTTTCCTCTTTTATCATACTCATAGGTTTTATTTTCATATAATCCGCTTGTCTTTACCAGTCTGTCCAAGGCATCATAAGTATAAGATACTTCTATGCCATCTTTTTTCATCTTACTTCTGTTTCCAAAAGCATCATAAGCATATCTGCAAACTTCCTTTTCTCTTCTTTTTACAGATATGAGGCGGCTTAGGCTGTCATACTCATAGTTAAAGACTGATGAATCTTCCCACAACTTATGTATGATTTTTTCTTTGTTCTTATCTTCTTTTATTCCACTTGAGTTTACATCCCTTTTTCTTACTGTATTTGTTTTATTTCCAAGTAAATCATATCCGTAAAGGTATTCTTCAATCTTTTTGTTTCCTTTTTGTATGGCAAAGACTGCTTAAAAGTCCTCTTTCATCATATCCATAAAGACTGCTTATATCATCAGGCATGTCCTTTCTTATAAGTCTTCCTTCTTCGTCATATGAATACCTTATCTCTTTATCTCCTGATATAAGATTTACAAGTCTTAAGTTTTTCATCATATCCGTAATCAACGCTTTTTTTCTGTCGGGATATACGGTTCTTAACCTTTTCCTTCCTTTCCATACTCATATCTTACTTCTTTACCGTCATAATCAATTACCTCTGTTGTCCTCCCGAGCTTGTCATTTTCTATTCTTATAACTCCAAGTGCATCCTTTACCTGACTTAGCTTCCCCAAGCTGTCATACTCATACTCCGCTTTATATCCGTCTTCGTAAAGAACACTTTTTTTATATCTCCCGCCTTGGTGTATGAATACCTTGTTTCATACCCATCCCTATCTTTTTTTCAGTATCACTCTTCCTAAAAGATCGTATGAAAAAGTACTCTTCCTCTCCGAAGGCGTTGATAATACATTCAACATCTCCCATCAGGTTTCTTTTTATATCTTGTTATCCTTGGTACATTGGTATCTTTAAGGCTTGCTGATATTTTTCTTACCATAGCTTTCCCTTGTTTTTGATATTTCTTTTTAATGAATGTTTTCTTTCTTCATCTTCAATACATGAAAGTAATTCCCTGCTTCCTTCATGCTCTGTATACCGTAGAAAGCCTCCCTGCCTTATCATATCCGTACTCGGTTCTGTTTCCCATGGAATCTAAAAACCGAGGTCAGCTTTCCTCCGAGAGTAGGTATAACTTGTACTGTTTCCTAATGCATCTGTTTCCTTTATTACGTTTCCCCATAGCATCGTATTCAAAGCTTTGTTCTTGTAAAAAGCTGTTTTTTTACTTTAGTAATACGGTTTAATCTGTCATAGCTAAAAAGGATGTAATCCCCCTTTTCATTTTCTCTTTTTATAAGGTTGCCGACTTTATCATAGCTAAATACTTCATACCTTTTATAAGAGTATATTTTTTTATGTAAACGTCCACCTTTTTGGTATATGTAAACGTTTTCTTTTTCTCCCGTCCTTACCTTTGACACTTTTCCAAGTTCATTATATTCATACTTTCTCGTATTCTTTAACATATCGGTTTCAAGCACTACTCTTCCTAGAATGTCATAATCATAAGTATATGTACCGATATCGTTGCTTATTTTTAGGCTTCTTTTACCGTACTCATACTCCGTTACCGCTCCCGACTTATCCTTAAAAGACAACAGTCTGTTTCTTTCATCATAGGAATACTCTTCACTATCTCCTAAAGGATCGATAACCGATATAAGGTTTCCGTTTGCATCATAACAATATTCATACCCTCCCTTGTTTTGCAAAATCTTTTTCTCTACTAGATTTGCTGCATTATAAACATACCTTACCTCCCCGCCGTCCGGTCGGATTTCTTTTGTAAGGTTTTGACAAAGGTCGTATTCCATCTTAAAGTTTTCACCATCAGGCAAAGTAAAGTCCTTTATTTTATTCATTTCGTTATAATTAAGTTTTGTAATGCTTCCTCTAAAGTCTTCAAAAAGGGACAGCTTGCCGTTTTCGGTATACTCATATCTGCAAGTGTTACCCATGGCATCCTTTACTCCTGTAAGTAAGTCCTTGTCATTATATGAAAACTCTGTCCTGTTTTTATTTCCGTCAATGCTTACCCTGTTTAAGACATCATACTCGTATGTTAAAACATTTCCGCTCTCTTCTTCTATTCGGGATATGTTTCCCTTTTCATCATAAAAAACTTTGCTTTTTGAACCATCGGGAAGGGTTACGATAACGCTTTCTTTGGTTTCACTACCTTCTTTATGTTCACTTTCCTTATACTCTATAAAGGTAACCTCTCCTAAAAGCATTCTTCCTTTCAACAAGCCTTCCCTTATCATCATAGGAATATCTTTCAATCTCTTCTTTATTTTTTTATAATAAACGCTTATGTTAGAGTCTTCATCATACTCAAATCCTTCCTCCTCCCCATCCGGGTATATGCAGCTTTTCAAGTTTCCTTTTTTATCATACTCATATACAGTAGTATTTCCCCTTTTATCCGTATATGATGTTAAAAGGTTTATTTCATCATAGGTAAAAGCTTTCGCTCTCTCCCGCATATTCGCTTTCAATGTTTCTGAAGTTTTTCGTCATGTATGTGTACATCTACATTTTTCATTCTGGTTTTGTTACAAAGGTTTTTACTTTCTTCGCTGTCATACTCATATCTTATTATTCCTCCGTCGGCAAATCTTTGTATCTTCACCCTGTCTGCTCCGTCATACAGGTTTTTCAAAGTACATATACTCCCCTAGGATTTTTTTATTTTTTTATCAAAAGTTCTTTTTCATAAAAAAATAATCATACATTCTTTGTCCGTTAGAATAGACTCTTGTAAGCTGACCGCTTTCATATCCGTACTCTATCTTTCTTTTGCTATGGTCTTTTACTTCTCTTAGTTTCCCCTGTTCATCATAAGAAAGATTAAGGCTGTTTCCTACTTTATCGGAAACGCTTAAAAGTCTTCCCTTACTATCATAGGAAAATAATACTTTTACCCCGTCTTTTCTCTTAATGCAAAGAAGTCTTCCTTCTTTATTAAAAGTATACAAAAGTCCTTCTCCGCTTTTATACTCAAACCCGTCCTTTATTTTTTGAAGGCGGTTAAAATCATCAAAAACGGATACTATCCTTCCTTCATCATCTAAAAGGTAGGCTTCATCCTGCCCATCCGCAAGGTGTACTATATATCCGTTTTTTTCCTTTTCTACAGATATTTCATAGCTATGCCTCCACCCTTTTCCAAACACCCCACATTTTTCTTCCTTACTGTTATAAAACCTTGTAAAGCTTAAAGGTATCCTTGAGAGGATCTTAATGTCTTCTTTTGAATAGATAAAGTTTCCCGTATTAGCATTTACAGGGTCTCCTGTCATGGCACAAAGTGCCGCCCTTGCACCTTTTAGAAAATCTTCCATCCCATGATTTTTCATAAGGTCCTTTAACAGAGCATTCCATGAGGTAAATGCAGGACCTCCTTTTTAAAGCATCCCTGAGATAATCTTATAGATTTCCTGCTTTAGCTGTTCTTCGTTAAGCTCTTCTGTAACCGGCTTTGCATTGTTTCTTACCCTGTTTAATGCGTTGGTATAGGATACGCCATAGCTTCCGTTAGAATTTGGTAATGTTTACCCCTACACAGACTGCAAGCCCTCCCATAAGCTTTATCATAAGCTTATCTTTTTCACTCGGTACTCCTGCCGTAACCGGTAAACCTCCAAGCAACTTTGGAAGCAGCTTTTCAAAGTCCTTTGAATTATCCTTATATGGTTCTTTTAAATCTTCCCATGTCTTTGACTTTTTTCCCTTAAGAACCACTTCTTTGGATGCTATGTTTACATCACCACTTAACTTTATGGAACTTTTCTTTACCTTTTTCATCAGACGCCACCTCCAAGTCAGTACCACCAGCTCTGCTGGTGGTTTGTGATAGCCATTCCAGGGCTTGTTGTGTTTCCACCTAAAGGCGGTCTAACAAACCAGTCTATTTGTTACTGGTAGCCGCATAAATGTGGCTTAATTACTTATATTCTACCTACCATTTTCGCAACACTTGCTTTTGGTGGAATTGATACATACATATGCACATAGTCCGGAAGTGTAGCCGCTTTTAATTATTGTTACTCCTTCCATCTTACATACTTTACTGATTGCTTCTCCTACTTCCCTTCTCAGGTTACCAAACATTATTTTACAACGATACTTTGGAATAAAAACTATATGATATGTGCAATTATATCTACTATGTGATAAACTTAAGTTGTCCATGTACACCTCCGTTATTTTTAATTTGGTTTGCTAGACCTACATCTAGTATACAACGGAGGATTTTTTTATATTACTCCATGCATCGCCCCTAGCGTCCTCTGGTCTCCCCAGCTATGCTGGGGGATTGAGAAGGTTTCATTCAAACTCGCAGTGCTTTAATCCCTGAAATGATTTTCATTAAACTCACCACTAAAATCCACATCATTCTGCATTATAAATTAATCTGTTAAAATTTCTACTTTCTTCAATTTCCCCATATATTCTCCAATAAGAACAGACGGTATTTCTTCTATATCTTTATTTTTAAACATATCCTCACAAAGTACCTTTTCTACTGCTTTCTTCCAAAGGATGGCAATAATGCCCTCATATCCTTTTAAAACAACTCTTATTCCTTCTTCTATCTCCGCTTCGCTTAAATCAGGTATCTTTGCTTTATTTTGTACAAGTTCTTTCCTGATAAGGCTTGCGTCCTCATTTATAAAATCAGGTACCCAATATCTTATGCTTAGTGGCTTATTTATATACAGGCTTTCATCTGCCGCAATAAGCATGTATTTATAAGATTTTGTATAAAGACTTGTATTAAGAAAAAACAGTATAATATATGTCAAATTATCCGCTTTTCTTTTAACCTGTTCTTCTTTTGCATCAATAAGCAGTGCCTCTATCTCTTTTTCTAAGCTCTCGGTAGGATAATCTTTATATTCTCCGATTTTTTCACTTATCCGGCTATACCTGAAAGCTTCAAAATACTTTGTTTTTTGGTTTTCTCTGTTCATCTTCTACTTTCTTATAAGTTCAATAGTTTGAAATATATCCGTTACCGCTTTTTTCCATGCATTCGCACTTGATTCACTACAATTAAAGATTGTCTGTATTATTTTCCTACCGGCTTTTCCCATACCTATCATGTGGTAGATTTTTTCATCTATCCCGGATAGGATGAAATCAAAACAATGCATTTCAATATAACCTTCTTTTTTAAGTTTCGTAGAATCTAAAAACTTAACACCCTTATGTGTCTTAGAAAGGAGATTTTTAAAGTCCTTCACTAAAGTTTCGATATCTACATCCTCATTATCTTCAAAAAAACTAAAACTTAAATTTATATCTCCTACAAGATTAGTTTTTATTATTTCAGGTCTGAAATTGGTAGGGTATTTTATTTCCTTTATTTCATCAGGCATATCTATAAATGAAGACGGTATATATACAGAAATTGACTGATTAAATATCTCTTCAATGACAAATTTCTCCAAACTTCCCAGTATATAATATCCTGTATCCAATGACATAGTGTAATCTATTTCATTTTGTAAGTTTTATAGGTACGACTTTTTCATCAATATGTGTTTTCATAAAATTCCCCTTTTTATTAGATTCAACGAACTGTGTAATATAAATATTACATTAATATCTTTATACAATAACTATATTACTGAACTATATTTGAAAATATATCAATATTATTAAGGATAAAATGGCCATGTAAAAATCATCTGCGGTTCCTGTAGACCATATTGTTTCCCACATATAGTGTTCCCATTTACCGTCTTTTTTTATATAAGTAACCAAGTCAATTGAGCCTCCACTATAATATATTTGTGCTATGTTTTTTTACTATAATCAAATACTTTTATATAATAATAATCTGCTAAAAAAATAATTATCCTTTTTCTAAATATAAAAAAACTCTTTAGAATACAAATATGTCAATATTTCTACTTTGATGTAAGGATATATTAAAAATCCTACTAAAAATACTATTATTAATATATATTTAGATTTTTCTCATTTTTTTATCCCCTACTATCATTACCTTTATAGCCTTATAATCATATTCGGCAAGTTTAATATCAACTATCAAAAAAATTCTGTCCTGTATTTAATATTACACCACGAATCACATGTTTTGTATCCCCCTGCACAAATACCCACAAATTACTATAATCACTATACTCTTTTTCCAGTATTTCCTTTACTTTTATCACTATATTTAGCTGTTAAATGTATGGGATGCAAAAATATAGCTGTAAAAAAAGCTGAAAAGCATAACCCTAAAAATAAATGCATATAATAAATTTCTCAATGCTTTATTCTCCTATTCTAATAATTCTCCCATTCTATTGTAACTTTCTTTGACACTGTTTCCAAAAGGGTTAGGCTGCGGATCATCATCTTGGCAGTCTTGGTGTATTTCCAATTCCAAATATATAACCCAACGGTCCACCACCTCGATGTTGATGACCCTAAATTATAAAGTGAACTCAACAACTCAGGCGATGACACTTGTGGAGCAAGAGGTGCCCACTCGTCAAACATACATCTGAGATAGGCAGCTGCATATACTATATTTATCTCATCATCGGATAACCTATTAATTAATCTTGTATTATCATCACCAGAATTTACATCAGTGAATCCTTCATAATCTCCATCCTTTATATCTATATATCCTTTATCTTCCACTAACTTTTGCTGTAGATAGCTTTTATCTGGCTGACTCCTAAAGAAGTATCAAAACCTACTCCTCCTGCAATATAGTCTATGTCATAATCCTTAAAATCTACATTTTTCGCTCTGTTCTACATATATACAAGCCGCTAATATCTTTGGATCTATATTATATTTTTTTAGCCGCTGATAATATGTTGTCTTTATTTTTTTAAAAATAATCTCTTCATATTTTTTTATCTTTACTAAGTTCCTGCCATAGTTTACTTGACCTTCATATCTAATTTGCTTTATAGCATTAGAGGATCACTTACAAGGGCAAATGGTGATACCTGTCCTGATGACTCAATTTTAACAATCCCCCACACCTACATATTGCTATAGAATCTGTCCCAACTAAATACTCATTCTTTTTAGTTATTGAATTCTTTATTTTTTTACATTTGTTGTTCCTGTAATCCAATTACAAAGGGCTGGTTTACATAATTCGTCTTTATTCTTTGATGCTTTACATTTACCAAATCCTTTAATATTATCATTTCTCACATCACTTTGAGTAATGAGTGGACGGTTGTCCGCTGCATATACTCCATGATCATTTGGCAATTGTACTGCTGTAGACATAGTTCCTTTTTGAACAAGAGACTTTTGCTCCCCTCACTACATATTCATGCCCTGATTCAGATAATTGTTTTTTTATATTTATACATTTCTTTTTAAAACCGTTCCCATTCTCTTTCATAAACAACCTCCTTAAATTTAGTATATATTGTCATTTTTTTCCATATTATCTTCCTCTTAAAAATATGGCATTACTTTTTATGATATGAAAATATTTTTATATAGGTTTACATTATCGTAAATTATTATTGATAACTTTCTAAGTACCTCTTTTATTAATAATTCATACTACTCACTTACATATACTATATCATCTTTACTATTCATTCTTATATTTCTAGCCTTTATATTTATTCTTCCGGCTGCACTTATACTTAGTCCGCCGTTTCCTGTAAGTTTAAGACTTTTTATCTTTAATCATCAGTACATCATCTGAGTTAAAAGCTTACTCCCTCCTCTGACAAATTAAGACTTTGATTTCCTATTTCCAATGTCTTTTGTTTTTTTCATCCTTACTCTTACTGCCAAAGGTTCGTATTACATACATTTCTCCCAGCTTATTACCTGCTATATAAAAGCTCCGTTTTTTTCTCCTGCTTCAGGTACTGCATATAATGTATTTCCGGTTTCAGGATACCAATCAAACCCGTATTTTTGCTTCTTTTTTTATCAATATCAAGGCTTATGTATATCTTCTTATTCTCATACTTTTTTTATTTTTCCCCATAAGGCTTAATCCTATGATATTTTTCATTGTAAAAGGGTTTTTGCCATCTCTTTTATATCTGTTTTCTCTATTCCATAAAAAAATTAAATATAAGCTCTCCTTTGTAAACTCCACTTCTTTTTTATATAAAACTAAAACTCTATCACCTACTCTTACCCTGTCTCCTATCTCATAAGAGCCATAGGTTCTTAGCCTATATTCGCTCCTTTGTGTATTCCCCTTATCCTTTTTTATTTCTCTGCTTTCACTTATGATGTCTTTAGACTCAATAACTTTTCCCTCTTTTAGCCCCATGGATATAATAGGCTTATCTGATGTCATATCCGGATATATGAAAGTTTTTAGGTTTGAAGCCATTCTGATTGCAAACTCCCAGGCACTTTCCTTATAGCAAAGTAGGGGCTTTTCAATATCTTTATCATTCACATCATATACTCTTATATCTCCAAGATATTTTTTTATTACACTTCGTGAAATATCCATATATGTTTCATTCACAGCCTGAAAAAGCTCCGTATGTTTATCTTTATCCGCTTCTTTACTGTATGAGTATGCACTCAGTTCAAACCTGTGGACATTTGCATCGGAATCTATCTTAAGTTCTTCTACAAATCCCCTAAATAAAGTCTTCCCCTCATGTTTTACCTGAACATCCATGTTCTTTTTATCAGTAAAAATACTTTCTGCCGGATTTTCCATAAGTACTCCAAACATGGCAAGGCTTGCGTGCATGTTCGGCTCTGTTTTTATCATAAAACCTTCCACCATGTAAATCGGCAGTTTTACTTCCAGCTCTAAATTTTCTATAATCAGCATAAATATAATCCCCTTTTCTTATAATAAGGTTGCTTTTCAATAACTGATGTTCTAAGTTAACTTATATGAACCCCTTCTCCACTTACACTTATTCCGTCTTTTAATATTATCTGTGTTCCGTCTTGTAAAAGCATGATTCTCTTACCGGCTGCTATTGATATATTTGAATCTTCACTGCTTATCTCAAGAGTATCCCTTGCTTTTATATGTATGCTTCCACTGCTTACTATCTTTACACCCTCATTATCCTTTAATTCTATATAGTCCCCACTACCTGCACTTATAAGTATACCGTCCGGTGTCAGCCTTATTTCTTTTCCGTACTTATTTCTCCAAATCTTATTTTCAGGATTGGTTCTTATTCCGTCTCCCTCGTTTTCATGTACCGCACTGCATACATAGGAATTTTCTTCATTTTCTGTGGGAAAATAAAGTCTTACTCTATCCCCTTTTTCCGGCATACAGTACCATCCGGCTCCGTCTCTTGAAGAATATACAGTAGAAAAATCAAACCATCTCCCTATCTCTTTATCCTTGTTTTCTATATCCTCCATTGCTATCTTAACCTTTTCTTTTTCTACATTTGTAATTTTTAGCGTAAAGTGATGCTCCTATTATTTTTAAATCATACTTGCTTTCTTTTTTTACTATATAGTCTATATCCTGTGTTAAATAATATGTATGGTAAAGTTCACTTCCCTCTGTTTTAGATACTACTTTTACTATACGGTAGTCTTTTCTGTTAAAGCTTACCCTGTCTCCTAAACTATGGATTTCTCTTGATTTAACTTCATACACTGTATACTCTTTATTTATGGCAATACATACATCACCAGAAGTTAAAACCTTGCTTTCTCTTTTTGGCATACCGAAAAAATACTTTACTCCTTTACTCTGATAATCCGGCATTACAACTGTCTGCTTTAAAGCTGCAATCCTTTTTATAAAGTTCCAGTCGTTTTCTTCATACTGTACCAAAAATCCGGGTAATACTCCTTTTCCTTCTTCTCCTGTTATATAGTATGCCTCTTCATATCCTTCTTTTAATGCATTAAGTATATCGGTGTATTCTCCGGTATCCTTAGAAAATCCTCTTGTATGAACTTTTCCTTCCATTAAGGCACTTCCCGTAACCAACTCCATTTCAACAAGAAAACTTCCGCTTTCCTTAAAAAAACATATCCTTTCCAACAGTCCGTAAAATATCGTACTCTCCTTATCCGCTTCATCAAGGGCATCAACCCTTACCCATCTTGTATTTTTAGCGGTATTTACATACTCGTCTTCTCTTTTTTCTTCTATAATAGCTCTTATTACTGCACTGCCATGCTTACCTACTTCATGTTTTGCTTCATAAGTCGTTACTGCAAGTACATCAAAAATATCAAGTTTTATAAGGTTTTCTCTCATACATCCTCCTACACTTCCACAAACTCTATTCCCTTAACGCCTCTTCTTATTAAGCTTTCTGCAAAATCAAGGCTTATGGTGAATTTTATTTTTCCATCATCTTCTCTGACTGCTTTAAAATGCTTGTTAAAATCAGCTTTTAATAAGTTTTTAGTATACAGTAAATAATAGCTTGTTATCTTCCTGCTAGCTTTATCTGCCAGCATGACTCTTTTTGTAAAAATCTCTATATCAAAAAGAACAAGTACCTCTTTAAATCTTTCTGAAATAAGAGGATATACATTCAACATCAAATCAGGAAATATAAAAATTTTTGTTGTTTCTATTTCAAGAACAATATCCCTCGACAGTTCATAAAATCTTTCGTTAAGAGTATCCATATTCCTTGGGATATCATCTGATGTATATATTCGTATTCCTCTTATGTTTTCAAAATTTTTCTTTTATAAAAAAATACGGTAAGCTTCCTTTCATAGTTTCTCCATAATTACCTTATTTTACATTTCTGTTCCAAGTTTTCTACCATTGATGGTATTCTTTTTGCAAAAATCAAAGTAGAAAAAAACTTACTCTTACCAATCTCCAAGATGTCTCCCTCTTTTAAATCTTTTGATGTATATATCGCCGCTTCATTTAATCTTACAAATCCCATGGACTCTTCTCCAAGAAGTGTTCCCTGCAAATTTCTTTCATCATAGGCTATAACGGCATGTTTTTTATCCCTTATCTCTTCATCTCCAAGAAACTGTATACTCATGGTGTCATGACTGCCTATATGATTTTTCCCCTCTGTTATATTATAAGATTTTCCCTGACGAGTTCCTTCTATACATACAATCCATGCATAAATAGGCTTTTCTTCTTCCATGGAAAGGTTCTTCCCTAGCATTTTATCTCGGTATTTTTCTTCTTCAGTAGCTTTTTCTCTTTTAATTTTCCTATAGTTTTTCTCTTTTTGGATTAAATTTTCTTTATCTTCATTATCTGTTTCTTCATATTCAAAGTCATTTAAATACTTCTTACATTCAGTCAGGAAATCCACATACATGAACTTGCTTCCACCTATTTCCAAGATATCTTTATTTTTAATAACATACTTATCATATATAGGTTTATTATCCATATATACAATGCCGTCAGCTCTAGCTGGAATCAGATTGGCTTCCTTCGTCCCTTTATCAAAAATTATTAAGGTGAACTTACCAAGCATCTTCTCATCCCCTAAAACCTGTATCTCATTATCCCTATCCGTTCCCACAAAGTTTTCTCCATAACTTATGACATAGCTTTTTCCCCTTCTTGCTCCCTCTATGCATACAAGCCATGCACATACCGGTCTTTCTTCCTTTAGGGAAAGGCCGCACTCTTTCCGTAAGTTCACATATACCTTTTTCAGGGGTATCAAGGTCAAAAGCCACATGTCGGGCATATAGTGCCGTTCCTTGTTTTTTTGAAAACATCATGTCCATAAGGGCAACGCATAATATTTGACATCTTCTCCTCCTTGCTATTCGCAAACTTACCTGCTCCTAATTATCACTAATCTACTAAAATCTTTTTTGGACTAAATCCAAGGCTTCTATGTCCATCCGAGTCTTTTGCACTGCTTAATATATCTAAAAGTCCGGTATAAATTTCTTTATTGCTTAAGCTTGTTCCTTTTGCCTTTCCTTCTTTAACTGCTATATAGTTTTCTATAATGCTTCTTTTCTATTCCTTCCATACTGTTTAATACCATATAGCAAAAAAATTCTGTCCGTTTCTTCGCATTTTTGTATTAAGGTACTCTCTTGCATATACTTTTAAGACCTCTATATTAAAGGAGCTTTCTCCATACCCTGCATAATCGGCATTCATCAAATGTATGGTATCATACTCCGATCTCATATCTGCAAAGTCAAGATATGTATCCCTTAATACAAAACCCGATTTTTAATAAAAAAAGTCGCAAAGCAGGATTTCTCCGTCTTTACTTTCTTCATCATCAGAAAGAAAAAGCCTCTATTTCACTTACCTTCCAATCTTTATCCCTTATTTCACTATGCTTTAACCTAAGATACTTCCTTTGTTCGGTATGGGTGTAGGATACCTTTACCTCTTTTATTTATCAGGTATACCTCGCCTTTTTAGTTTTTACAAGTCCCTTCCTATAATAAGGGTTCTGTTTTTCATGGTCTGAACTTAATCTTAATCCTCTTATGACTCCGTCTGTATAACCCTCATAAAGGATATCAAGCAAATCTCTGGGATAGTCTCTTATTACTTCAAGTGCTTCTTTTTTTAAGATTCTTCCTGTCTCAAACAAAGGGTATCTGTTTTCCATTAGCTTCTCCTTTATGTCTTTAGTGTTCTCCATCAAAGAAATCACAAATCCACTCATCCGTTTCAAACTTATATTCCTGTCCTTCTCCTGCGTATAGCGTGTCTTCAAGTCTGTATACCGGCACGATCTGAAATCCCCATTTTTTATAATCTACAAAAGCAAATATCTTAAGTTCCCCGTTTTGTATGTCATCCGTATCTTCCTGCTTTATATAGCCGCTGTACCTTCCCGCCAGCTCCATCCTGTCAGTTTCTCTTGCCTCATCTTTTTTGAAGTGAAACAGGTACTCAAACCGTACACTTTCCGAAGCATCATACAAATACATTCTAAGCAGGATATCTTCAAGGCTTCTAAGCAGGCTTCCCGTCATCTTATTACTTTCAAATCCGTCTATAAGAATCTCTTGTCTGCCTGAGTATGAAAGTGCTTTTATTTTATAGGGAATTAGAGCTTCTTCTTCTCTTATGTCAAATCCCGCATATCCGGTTCTTTTATCGTAAAGATAGCGCATAAGTCCGTCCACACAGGCAAGTTTTAGCTCTTCTTTTTTAACACTACCTCCACTTTGCATCATGTTGCCGGGTACAAATTCTTTTAGAGCATCTCTAAATAACCCTATCTTACAGGACTGTCCTGTAAGTCTTATCATGTCAAAGTTATAAAGTTCTCCGTTTTTATAAAGTCTTTCCATAAAAACCTTCATAACGGCATATATTTCTCCAGCAATCAGCCTTTCCGCCTCATAACGGTTAAAACTTAGCTTCGGCATCCCCTCTAAAATCTCAAGCCTTTCTCCTCTAAAGACTGAAAGCTTATACCTGTCCACTTCCAGTCTTAAAAGTCCCATTTTCCCGTTTTTTTCTTCAGGCACTTCTATAACGATATCATTTCCCGAAAAAAGTTCCTGCTTAATCTCATCCGCCAATGTAAATAGAAAAAAGTAATTATTCCTTACCCTGTAATACCCTTCTTTTCCATAAGTTTCAAAACGCTTAAAAGCTGTAGGTAAAATCTCTTCCGCCTGTTCATAAGCCTCTTGTAAGCCCTTATAGAAACTTTCAACACCTTCTTCATCTATATACCTATACGGGTCTGTAGGCAACCCATCAATTATTTCGTTTCCAAGATCCCTGTCTAAGCCTGACAGCTTGGATATAAGTTTAAGTTTTAAAAGTTGCATGATTCTGTAGGTGATATTGTTTCCTCCAAAGTCCGTATTACCGTTTTTATAGCTGTTTTCCATAGTATAGGTCTGTATATCACCCTTTGCATGTACCTTAAACTTACAGGCACTCAGATCCGTTGTCCCTCCCCCACAGTCCATTATCAGTGCCTTATAACTTTCTCCGTCTTTAAGACGATTTTTCTCTCTCATCTTGCTGATAAAGCTGTAAAGTACGGCAGTGCTTTCATCTAAGGTAACCTTTTAGGGCTTATAGAAAGCATTTCCGATAAAAAGCCCCAACATTTGCTCATACACATGCTTTTGCTTAACCGGTACTGTGATATATACTTCTTTTATCTGACACTTGAAGTTATCTCTTGTGATGTTAAGTACATATCTCAGGTACTCGGCTATAATCTCTATCCTTTGTACATACCTGTATCTTCCCTTGGCATCCGTAAGTTCTTCTTTTCTTTCAAAATCCCCTGCCCATCTTTTAATATCATAAAATACGGAAAATCCTTTATCCGTATAGCTTAAGTTTGCAAACCATAAGGCTCTTCTTCCAAAAACATAATCTATACCGTCTTCATTTACATCTGTTACGGCTACAACCGTCGGTATCATCTTTTCAATAAAGGTTTCTCCTCCCACCGACTCTAAAAACAGGGTATGACATATAGTGTTTTCCTTGATTTCTCTTTGCTTTGCCGTATGTATCTGTCTGTAGTAACTGCTGTCCGCATATATGGCTACAGTGGTATTGGTCGAGCCAAGATCAAGTGCTATAGGCATGTGAAGTTCAATCAGGGGAAGAATTTCAAAGTCCATTAAAGGAATCTTATATATCCTGTACTTTGTAAGGTCTTTTTCCTCTTCTCCCATATATATACGGTATATAAACTTTGATGCATCTCTTTCCATAAGGTATAGACTATAGTCTTTTATATCCGTAACTATACCTGAAAGGGCTGCCTCTTTTACAAGGTATAAAGAATCTTTTTTTATCTCCCATCAACCTACATTTAATACGGCACATACCTTTTTATCTCCGCTTACAATCAAAGCATTGGTATTTAGAAACTTTTCTTTGTATTCTATTTTTATAATCATCAAGGAAATTAAGTGCCGCTCCTTCATAAATACTAATTTTGCCGGATATTCTAAGTTCATCCTTTTCGGGTTCTTTTACGCTTAGTTTATCAAAACACTCTTCAATCCTATCTCTTCCGCCGTCCTTTTCTTCTTTGATAAGTTCATCTTCAAAGGTTTGACAGTAGGAAAGTATAGCCTCTATAAGCTCTTTACTTGTCATATCCTTGTCAAGTCCCTTTACTATATGTTCTCTTAGGCAAATCTCTCTAAGTCGATATTCACTCATCAACTCAAGTTCTTTTCTTGTATATGCCGCAGCCTGCTCTTCTTTAGTTATGTTCCTGTTAAGCTTATACCCCATCTTAGTTTCCTTCCGTCTTCTTTTTTTGTGTATATGCCAAAACACATAGGAAAAGTCGATAATACCTACGATTCTGTGATTTTAGCCCGGAAAACACATATTGCGTTTTTTCTTAAAATATTTTAGTACATCGCCGTCTTTCCGATTTTCATGCTTTCATCAACCCCTATAATACCGAAGTGGTATTTCCAAAAAATATCCGTTTCATAAGATATCGGTAAAAAAAGCTTCTTCAGCATTTCAATTCTTTCCCTATCTTCTTTTGTCTCATCCACCCCGGTAAAAACAGTAAGTTTCCTTAAATTCTCAGAGTAGATGTAAAGGTTTGCTTTAGGATAAAGTTCTCTCAGTGCCTTTCTAAAAATCGTGATGTAATCTTTGCACTTGCATAAATCAAGCAGGCAAAAAATAATTCTTTTAGATTTTTCAAAGTCAAGAGAAAGTAGAGTTTTTCTTATACTTTTTAGAAACCTTCCCTCTTCTATCTCTTTTAAGATATACATTGCCCTTAGCTCTTTTTTATCTTCTCCGCTTCTAAGATCCCATACCGCTACATAGTGCATTATTACATCTAAAAATATTTCTCTTGCCTTCTCATACCCCTTCACATCGGGTAAGAATACTTCGCCCAGTTCATTTGCAAAACGATATAGTGGATTTACCTCTATTTCACTTCCTTCAATGGTATCGGAATTTAGAAAATCAAAGGAACTTTCAGTATAAGGGCTTGGACTCCCACTGTTTATAAATCTAAATTCTTCTAATTTATATCCGCTTTTTTGTGCCTTAAGTACAATCTCCCATACACAGTTCATGCTTTGCTCCTGTTCTATATTTTTTCTATAAAATCCCTTTTGTATAATAGGTGTTTTCCAAAAACCCTACACAGATATATTCATCAAAGCTTATCTGTAGTTGAGAAACGGCATATCTTACCATTGATTCACAAAGGTTGCTGTCGCTGTTTCTTAAAAACCTTAAAACAAGTTTGGGGCTTTCTTCTGTTAGAGAAAAGTCACTACTTGAAAAGTTATTCATATCAGGAAGTATTCTACTTTCCTCCGAAACTTCTTTCCATATCGGCAATCTTTCACAGGATTTAAGTGATACATACTCTCCAATATCAAGTTCTTCAATAATCCTTTCTATTTCTGCCTCGGTATGGATTTTTTCTTCTGTTTTATTTAGAAGTCGTCCAATCATTCCATCTTCTCTTTTGTTACTTATTAAGCTGGTTGGTAATTCTTCTTTCGTATATCGTATATCAAAGATATGATATCCTTCCAAATCTGAATAACTTTCTTCATAGGTCTTTACTATAATCTTTTCTTCTTCCTGTCTTATTCCTACCATACCTTCAGTCTTTTGCACCAGTCTTAAGATAATCTCCTTATCCCTTTGCTTAACCATTTCCCGTTCATAGTATAATCCGTCTTTACTCGGACTTAAAAAATGTGCTGCTCTTAAATACTGTTTTTTTCTACATTCCATACCGGATAAAGTTCTTCTTTTTATCATATCGGCATATTTCCCATAGTCCACTTCTACATCTCTTGCATTTTGAGGAAGTTTGGACAGGTCAATATCAAAAAAGCGGTCAAGGTAGGCGGTATTTACTGTATTCCATCTAAGTCCGTTATAAGAGAAAGTTTCATAAAGTTTACCGACTTCTTTTCTGTAGCGAAGGGCTTTTTTTAGGGTTGTACTGAAAGTGTGTGTTTTTCTCCGTTATTTGTAAAACTTACTCCTATCTTTTCTTGTAAAAAAATTCCTTACATACAGTATCAGTTGCATTAAGATAAACAGTTTTTATAAGGTCTTCACTTTCGGTATGGTCTTCTTTAATATCATTTTTATCTTCCAAAACATCTAAATCCGATATCGGAAAAACATCCTTAAAAAAATACGTTTTTCATTTTTTTTGAAAGTAAAAAGTATTGCAATCTCATAACTTTCTTCTTTACTTTCAAGCTCATCATAGACTTTCTTATATAAAGATCTGTATCTTTCTTCAAAAACCTCACTCATCCTGTAAAGACCGTCATATAGAACACTTTTTGCCAAGGCATACTCATCTTCATCTTTTATCTCTGAAAGCCTGTCCTTTACATACTTTTTTATGTCAAACTCATCCAAGTACGCTGCGTCCATATTAAAACACCTCTTTTATCTTTAATAGGTAAAAACAATTGCCACTTGCACTGATACACAAGTTTTAAATAAATACCTGATTACTCAGCATTTATGCTTGTAGAAGTCTCTGCCTCACTTGTCTGTTGCCGGGTGGTTTGTGCTGCTGTTTGTGCCGCCTTCAGTTCTTCTTTTTCTTTTTCATCAATTCTTTTTTGCACATCACTAAGCTTTTTATCCATTTCTATGGTATTTATCTCATCATTAAGTTTTACATAAAGTCTTCTGGCATACTCATAATTATCTCTTGCCGTTTCAAAATCTCCCTTTAAAAAAGCCTCATCTGCTGTTATTGCGTAACTTGTGGCAGAGGTTTTTTCTTCTTCACTTAAGCTTATTTTCTCATCCGCAGTGGATATCTTTTTTTCAAGTTCCTCAAGTCCGGCACTTTCACCTGATTTTTCCAAAATATCTTTTGCCGTATTATAATTAGCTCTTGCTGATAAAAAATCTCCTTTTACTTAGTGCCTCATCTCCGGCACTTAGCATATCGTTTGCGGATTGCAGATTTTTAGATTGCTTATCAGCTTCCGCCTGTTTCCCTTCATTTTCCCTTTTCAATGGCTTGATCTACCGCTAAAAAGCTTTGCTTCCGCTTTTAACTTTCCCTCTTCATATCCTATATCTCTTGCTTCAGTTTTCGCATCAACATACCTTTCTCTTGCTTTATCATATATTTCCGAATCAAAAAGGATATCTCCGTTATCAAGGCTTAAGTTTACACTTTCATACCCCTGCAATAAAATCAAGCCTTTTTTTCTTACATAGGAAAGTCCTGCATTGTCTGCATAAGGAATTTCACTAAGTATAAATTCATATAAAGGTTTTTGCTTCCTTGTAGCTTTTAGCATCATACTTTTCATCCGCTTCAAGTATTCCTTCTATAACCTGCTCATAGTGGTACAAAAAGGTCTTTCATTTCCTTATCTCTAAGGCTTTCCGCCTTCTTTATGGACTCTTCACACTCAGTATCCGCCTTTGTATAGTTTTCCATTTCTATAAATTTAAGCATCTTTTCATAGTGTGTATTCATATCTTCCCCAAGTTCTTTTCTGTATCGGTTATAAAAGTAAAGGGCAATAACGGCTGCAAGTATCACAACCACCAACACAATTGATACTATTAAAATCATCTTCCTTCTTTTTTTCTTTTTGGTATCCGACTCGACAAATACCTTATCAATATAAATACTAAAGCAATCGTATAGTTATCAATGTACTCGGACTCTTTATCAAGAAGTACTTTTTCAATCTTCTCAATGGCATCTTTCGGCTCTTTTCCGCTGTCGGCAAAGATGTTATCAATCTCTCCTTCCGATACATTTTCCCAAACCCCTTTTGTATAAAGAATTAAAATATCAGTATCAACAAGTTTTATCTTTCTCGATATCACCGGTGAAAATCCTTTTTGCCCTAAAAAGGCATATAGATTACTTCTTTGTTCATGTCTTGACAGGGCATCTTCGCTAATCATTTCTTTTGATACCATTTCACTGCTTAGTGATGTATCCGTAGTCTTATAAAATGACTTGTTATTCCTGTAAAGCTTTGCCCTTGCATTTCCTGCATAGGCAAAGCGTACACTTTCATAATCAGTTATGGCAACTACAATTGATGCTTTAAGCTTCATGTATTTTTCAGCTTTTAAAAGCACTTCATTGGCATGGTTTAAGTATCCGTGTATTTTCCCTTTAGATATGGAAGGCTTTTCCTGAAACTTTGCTATGATACTTTCCACCGCTTCCTTTGCCGATTCGGTATCCGCCACATCTTCAATACCGTCAGCAAGCACATAGCAGGCAAAGTTATCAAGTTCAGCATAAGCAAAAAAATCACTGTTTTTTAATGAACTGCCTTCTTCCGAAATAAAGTTTGTATTGAATTTACTGTTTTGCTTACGCATCTTCTTCAAGCCTCCTAAATCCCTATAATTATTAGTCCAAGATTGTCCAAGTCTTCGTTATTTTTCTTTTTTATTGTTTCAATAATCTCTTTTGCCGTTCTATTACAGCTATGTTTCCTTGAAATGATTATTTCAAGTTCCCTGACAGAGATGTTTTTTTCTACTCCGGCGGTCATTATAACAACCATATCCTTTTTCTTTAGCCTTATTTCTTCTTTAGGCATAAGCGGTTTCATATAGTCATCCCTTCCTATACAGTTATATGCCTTATCCGTATCAGAAATTCTACGAGCCGCTTCCTTACTTAAAAGTCCCTTATTTACCTTTTCTTTTATAAGTTCTTCCATTATCTGACCCTTGCTAAGAAGTATAAGTTCTTTTCTGCGGAAAATATAAATATTTATATGCCCCATAATGGCATAGCTTAAAAGATTTCCTCTAAGCATTAGACAGGCTGCATACGCCCTTCCGTTTTCTCCTCTAAGTGCATTTAAGACATTCATGTTAGCCATCTCAAAGGCTCTGTCAAAGAAATAGCGACTGCTTTGGTTGTTATCATATCGGTTATAAAGTTTAGTGAAAGTTCTTACTGTAGTCAGTGCTGCAACCTTCCCGGTATACTCTTTTCCTTCCCCTGTGCTAAGTATTGCCATAAGTCTGTCTTTTTCCTGTTTGAATCCGTATGCATTTGCCTGAACCTGTCTTTTTCCGATATCAAGTAAGGCTCCTATATCGTATATCCTGATTTTTTCTTCTTTGATCCATGTATACACTCTCCATGAAAGAATAAAAAAAGCGGTTAGAATAAGAATTAAAAGCCATCCAAAAAGCAGTCCCCATATCTGTTTTTCCCCTTAATAGAAATACCCATTATATTTTTCCATGAAAAATGTCTATTACATTTTCCCTATTCCTATGGAATTTTTCCAATTGCTTATTAAAAACATTTACCATGAAAACTGCTTTCCACATAAAGCAATGTATAAAAACTCACTTTCCCCCATGGTAATGACATCATAAGTTTCAAGAGCCTGTGGAGTGTAAACTGCCTTTCCGTTTAGGTAGGTAATTCCTCCACCCTCTGTACAGATAAGAGTTGCTTCAAGATCTTTTTCATCAAAGGATAAAATAGCATGGTTTTCCTGCTTTATGGCATTATCTCCAATGATTTGAATATCCATGGCATCCGTTCTTCCGATATAGTTTTTCCCAAATACCACACGATAATCTTTTTCCGTATCTTGGTCCCTTGATGCACACAAACCATCACACCATCAGTTTTGGTTTTTATTCTTACCAAACTTTCTTCAAGCTCCTTATCATCAAATGATTCTTCAAGTTCTTTTCTTTCCGTCATGTCCATGTTGCAATACGGGCAGATATTTCCGTATCTTCTTTTTGAAAACATGTGTCCGTTTTTGCATCTTATTAAATTTCCCATGATAACTTCCTTACCTTATCTGTAGTTTATTAAGCCCTATAAAAATATAGTCTTTTTTTGCCAGCTTACTTTGCCCGTCCTTAATGTTATAAAGTTTATCTTCTAAAAATCCTTTAATCTGTGTTCCGTTCTTGCTTTGCATATCTTCTATATACCATGACCCGTCCACATAGTTAAGTATTGCATGAACATCACTTACGGTTCCCGAAAAGTAAGTATCGGACAAATCTATGTCTATATCCTCTTCACTGTTTTTCTTTCCGATTACCAATGAGTTTTTTCCTAAAATATTCCATGTTTTTACTACGGTATCTTCTTCACTTAAAAGTACAAGCTCGGACAAAAATGTATCTTGTATCTTTTCTTTTTTAAAAGAAAAGTCCTTTACTGCAAAGTAAATCAAAGAACCTGAAATTAAAAAAGAAAACATATAAAATATATATCCGCCCTTTAATCCTCTTCCCAAAAATCCGACAATTACGACACACAAGATAGCTGCAATTATTCCTGAAACATCAAATACAAATCTTCTATTCATATATTCCCATTCCAACCACTTTTAATTGTATAGGAAATATTTATCTCCCTACTCTTCATCATTGTGGTGTTCCCTAAATGCTATAATTTCCTTTATGTAGGCTTCTAAGATAATTTATAAAAATAGGCTGCATGACAATAAATGTCTTGCAGCCCAAACTTTTAACGACTGATTTTTTGTTACTCGGCTGCGTATCCGCCTTCAACTATCAGACCTGCCATCTTATCTTTTTTCTGTTTTATTACAAGAGTAAAGTTTCCTACTCCTTCTTCATCCCCATGCCTTTCTTTGTAGTTCACTACAAAAGCATTCGGAAATACATATTTTCTTTTGGTAATTCCCGCTACTATCTGTTCTACGGTAACCTTTTCTGTAGCAGTCTTTATTTTTGTGCCGAAACCATTGACCAAAGTGCCATATTTCTTGTTGAGTCAAAAGGATCTCCGTCTACTGCTGTTAAAATCTTACTGGTAATCTCCATTGTTGCACTAAGCATCATTGGTACGAGCATTTGAATCAATAGGAATGTCTGTGGATAAAAATACGCTGTTTACACATTCCTTTGCAAGTTCAAAGCTTTCATTACCTTCTATTTTTACTTTGTATGCCATGCTCTAATCCCTCCTATTTCTTATTCTCCAGCATATCCGCCTTCTACCGCCACCTTTGCATTATTATCCTTCTTTTGACGGATATGGATATAAAACTCTCCGGTACCGTTTACATCATCCGCCTTTTCAGAATACTCCACCACGAATGCATTCGGAATTACATACTTTCTTACAACAGAGCCGGCAGATACCACTGTTACTTCCGCTACTCTGTAGCAATCCGCATTCTCGGAAGGAATCTGAGACCACTTGGCAAGTTTTAATACATCATCAACATCCGCTCCGACATTGTATAAAACTCTTCCCCATACCTTTACACCAAGACCGTAATCTGTTGCTTTGGCATTGGAATCCTTTGGAGACTCGGACAAAAACTCTGCGTTTACTATGCTTCTCTCATCAAAGTCTGCTACTTCCGAACCGGTTACTCTAAACCTAATTCCCATTGTGCTACCTCCTATGAAAATATATATTTTTTATAAAACTACTCCAAATATTTAATTTTTTTTGTAATCAACTCAAAAATGAAGTTCTCATTTTATATCACATCTTAATATGTATCCTTACTCTCCCGCCACACGATTTAGCGGCACTTCAACTCTCTTAACGGCATTTCCAAAACTTATCTCTATAGCACATACACCTGCCGTTTCATCCGCTTCATAAGTAATATCATCATTACTTCCCAGTATACCGTTAATATTTGTTTTTTTAGAAAGCCATATACTTTTTTGACTGGACGGATTATTTGAGAAGAACTTTGCTATATTTTCCGCCTTAAAATCTCCTGTAGCGTGCCTTAAAATCCTCTCAATATAGTTAGCGGTCTGAGTTTTATAAATAGGTTCATAACTTCCACCTGAAAGTTTTAAGTTTCTTGCTTTATATACCATTATATGGCTGATATTTTCTCCATCTAATACTGCATTCTCTGAAGAAAATACAAAGCCAAATCCTCTTTTGTTAATGTCATCTTTTACACTGTTCGTAAATCCGGTAATCTCCTTGACATGGTGGTATGTATCTTGAGAGAATTATTCTTTGCTTCAATATCAAATCGTACACCCGGTAAATCCGTATCCACATCCTTCTTAAAATACTCTTTAAGATACTCAGGAGATTGATAACTTGCCACAAATCCTGCTGCTACGTATGCTGCACCTATATAAACTCCGTCTATCCAAAAGCTTCATAGATATCTTCCTTGGCTTTTGACAGTTCAGCAGCTTCATTTTCATTTACAATCATCCTGCTTTCAAGCTTTACTCCTGATTTATCTTTTGGAATAATTGTAAAGTTCGGTACACATGGAATCAAATACTCTGAATATGGCTTACCACTAAGGCTTGCACATCTATCGTCAAAAAATCCCACTCCAGTCATTGCCATGCTGTTAAATGTTGTCTTATCCCCTGTTTCATAGGAATAAAAGCATTGTACTCCATAATCTTTTAATGCATCTGCGATTCTTGCCAAAGACTCCACACTGACATTTTCAGTTTTTACACTGTCTTTATTTCCCTTAAATCTTTCTCTTGTAACATTCATCTTTGATTTTTCATCCAAAGACACTCCTGCAACTATTGCATACCAAACGGTATTGCCATAATCATTCTTTTCATTTACAGTATTTAAATAAGCACAAAGCTTTGGTACATTCAGGCTGTTTGCCATGGTTTCATTCTTTACATTGGCAATCAGAAGACTTGGTCTCATTCCCTTTATCTGCTTGGGATACTGTTCAAAAAATGCCCACACACCTAAAATCTTTTCAACCAAAGGTTTCACAACCTTTATAAAGTCATCCTTGGCATTTTTATAAAACTCAAGATATGTGTTATAATTGTCCACTTCCTTCTTAACATCAATCTGACTTTGCATTGATGAATTAAGAGGACAAAAAGTTCTTACCACTAACTGTTTTACATAACTGTTTCCTTCAGAATTTAGAGCATCATAGTCATCTTCAAGAGCTTCAATAAGTCCTGCATTTGAATTGTCATCCGTAACCACCAAAGCACTTTCTTCCACCTTTTGGAGCTTCTATTACTGTAAGTTCTCCTTCGGAAGACATGGTAAGAAGTCCTAATGTTAGAGCATCATTACTTTCAGACTCTTTTGATTCTCCAAGTAAAAGTCTTGTTTTTATATCTGAAATAGCAAGAGGAATCATCGCCATAAGATTTTGGTAATTGGCACTGGCTTCTTCAAACATCGAATTAAGCTTATCACCAAGATCAAGCTTATGAGGATCTCCATCTTCAAGTTTTGCATACTCCGCATAAGTATACTGAAGTTCTTTTCTTACCTGCTTTATATCATCCATAACCTTTGAGGGAGAAATCATCTCTGTAAGCTTTTCAAACTTAAAATCCGCATTGATAATTCCCTGACTTCTTTTGGTCTCAACCAAGGTCATAAGCATTTTTAGAAAATCGTTATGTGCATTAAGATGAACTATGCTCAGCATGTTTTCAGGAACACCCTGCTTAGGTTTTTCCTTGGAATACACAATCTTTCCGGTTGCGGCATTAAAAAAAGAATATACCGTAGGGTCAAACTTTTTCTAAAAAAACTCTTCAAAGTTTCTGACAAGCAGTGCTTCATTGATTTCTTTTATCTTGTCATCACTTAGGCTGTCCAGTCCCCTTACATCACCAACCAAGGTAAGTAAGTTGAGTTTTTCAGGATTAATCTCTTCAATCAACAAAGTACGGTTCGTTTGCTTTATAATACTCTCTGCCATCCTGCATCTCCTTAAATCTATATTATTCTTACATAAAAATACAAACTCTAAGATCTCATTACATATCGGGTAAAAGGAATATAAACAGTAGGAATCCCTACAAGATACAAAACCAATAACTATCATTGTTGGCAGTACAGAACATAGACTTAATAGAAAAAAATAACAACAGATAAATTGTGTTGTTTATCTCTATCAGAACCAATTCCAGCTACTAACAGTATCTATTTCTACCAAGAAATAATTTCTTAATAACAATAAAACGACAATTATACCTATATTATTTACAAATTTTATATCCCTTATCTGTCTACGATAGTACCATATATACAGGATAAATTCAAGCTTTTTAATATGATTTACATCTATACTACGATACATAAAAATAGTATTAAAGTTAAGGTTAGTTATACCTATTTCTCAGCTGTAAACTCTACTAAAAATATCATTTTTGAGCGGTATTCCATGGTAAATTCTATTGTCTTTTTTTATTTTTTTATGATTTCAACAAAAAAATTTATACCGACTTTTTTTATAGTTGAAATTTAAAAACCAACATAGATTTGAATGATTAAAAAAACAAAAAAATATTATGTGGACTTTTTCCGGATAATTGTAGCAAGCACAGTAAGTGCATATGCACTTACGAAAAATTGGCTTAATCCTCGCTTTCGCATCGGACTCTTTCAGTCAATTTTTGCTTGTTGGGGAATATCCCCAAACCCCTGCATAAGTAACTTCTTTGATTTCATCAACTAAGTGGTTTTTGAAAAAGTTTTTCACTTCTTTCATTGAAGCTTACTTTCCAAAAATGTTATAATCTTCTTGTAACTTATATAACTATTTTTATCTCTCTACAGGAGATTTCTGATTTGGAAATATACTATAAAACAAAACCTGTAAGTCAAGCTTAGCACTTGATTCTACAGGTTTTTTCTTTTGCTGTTTTTAGGATTTGGAGGTTTTGACATGGCACGCAGAGTAAGAAATCATGGCATTTATTTAATGCTTTCAGATGATGAACTGAAGGTTTTGGAGAAAAAATATAGGCTGTCCGGTTGCAAAACTTTGCGTCAGTTTATTATGAAATGCATCATAGGCAAGGATATTTTTGTATTGGATATGACAGTTTTTAGGGAACTTTCCGCAAGTATTGGTAGAATAACCGGCAGCATAAATCAGATTGCAAAGCGGGTAAATTCCACCGCAGTGATTTATAAAGATGACATCCTTGATATACAAGAGCTACTAAAAAAGCAGGGGAAAGATATTTACTCTCTGAGAAAAAAACTATATGACCTTGGAAATTTAGAAACAATAAATACGGAGGAAGTCTGATGGCTGTTACAAAGATTCATCCCATAAAAAAAACTTTGCACTTAGCCCTAAACTACATCATGAATGCTGATAAAACTGATGAAAAAATCCTTATTTCCTCTTTTAACTGCAATCCTAAGCTGGCTCATCTTGAGTTTGAGCAGACAAAAAGAGAATGTAATTCCAAAGCAAAAATATTGGCAAGGCATTTAATTCAATCTTTTGCTCCCGGAGAAACCACTCCTGAACAGGCACACAAAATAGGTCTTAAACTATGTGAAAAGGTCTTTCAAGGAAAGTATGAATATGTACTCACTACCCACATAGATAAGGGGCATCTTCATAATCATATTTTATTTAATAATGTAAGTTTTGTAACAGGTAAGGCATACCAAAGCAACAAAAGAAGTTATCATCAAATCAGAACTGTCAGTGATGAGATTTGTAAGGAAAAACAGTTTATCTGTCATTGATGAAAAACTATAAAAAAATTCAAGAACAGATATTCCACAAACGGTAAAAAGCTATATTGAATATATGGAATTTAAGAAAGGCAGTTCTTGGAAAAAAACAGACTTCACCTTGCCATTGATAAAGCAATTCTAAAGTCCGGTACTTACGAAGAGTTTTTAAAAAGCAATGGAAGATTTAGGATATGAAATTAAGATTGGAAAGTATCTTTCATTCCGCCATAAAGACAAAAAGATACAGGAAGATTTACAAGAACAAAGGCAAATGTGCTTGGAGAAGATTATACCAAAGAGCGAATTAAAGAAAGAATTGAAGATCCAACCAAACAGCAGATTTATAATAAAGAACAGCTTTATGACAAACTCTCTTATAAAAAAAGCCGGATACTATTGTAAATATAAAGAACAATGAAAAAGGTAAAAATCCTCAAAAGGTTATGAAGTATGGGCAGGCAAGCACAACATAGAAAAACAATGGCTTCATCCTTAAAATGAAATGAGAAGATATGGTATAAACACCTATGAAGAACTGGAATTAAAATTAAAGAAAGCAGCTTCAGACAGACAACAATTATTAGATCAGATAAAACAAGCTGAACAGGAAATGAAATCCATATATTCTGTGATAGAAAAATAAAAAAACATCCTTTCGAAAAAAATCAATTAATCTATGACATGTATATTGAAGATAAAGAAAATAAAGCATTTTATGAAGAATACAAGCCACAGATTGTTGCCTATGAAATCGCCTTTAAAAAGAACTTGCAAAAATCAGGATACCGTACATTAAGTATTCCGGAACTGTCAGATAAATACGCTGTTTTGGAACAGAAAAAAATTAGTCTTATGAAAGAATATGCCTATCAAAACTTCATGCTCCACGATCTTCAACAAGCAAAGAAAAATACGGATATATACCTTAACAACCATCTGGAAAAATAAAAGAAGGAGATAGCTCCTACCTGATTTTTGGTAGAAAGCAACCTCCTTCTTTATAAGTAATAAAAATATATAGACTGAGGGACAGACATTTTCTTATAGGCTCAAATAGGCTAAGTCAAAACAGTATGATTACCCCGGTGCTAAATTTTTCCGCAAGCTCTGCTTTTTAATAATACTGTTTTCTTATACCTTGTCCATTTCTATAAGATAATCTTCTCTTCTTTTCCATACAACTAAAGAGATTATACCTATTATGATATAGTTTACCACCTGATTGGCTAAATCATTGTTTAAAAGGGGTAGGAAATAAGATTTTTCATTTGTAATAAATCCATGTATCAAAATACAATATACCGTCATTGAGCTGAAAAACGATATAGCTAAATTAAGAATCTTTCCAATCAATCCAAATTTATCATGAATTAGCTTAAATAAGACAGAATATAGCACTACAGCCACTATTGCCGATAATATATCCCAAAAATATACTGCATATCCGGATGAAAACTTGATGGAAAAATAATGGTGAGTATAGTACCAACTTGCTATACATACCGCAAGCTTATCCATTGCAAATAAGCTTATTTTTACAAATGTTGTTCCTACAAACAGGATAACTCCCAAATATAGTATAATTAAGGCTATAAAAATAACAATCATATCATTTCATCCTTTCTACTAAATAATCCTATTTCTTATACTATAACGCCCCTCTTCTTTTTTAGCAAATCCTTATTTTAAGTTTAAAAGAGAATCAAAAAAGATAGGGGACAGCAGCTTATTAGGCTGCCAATCTCCACACTTTTATCGTTCTACACACTTTTCATTTTTCATATTCCCTTGTTCTTTTGATCTGCCATCCGTTTTTCCCTTATAATCATTTAGTTTTTTAAGTGTTGAAGGCTTCTCTTTTGTATCTTGAGATTGTCCTCTGGCTTTTAACAGCTTGGCAGAATATACCTTAAAGTTTGTATACTGCTTTTTATTTTTTCCAATACTAAGCTTTTCTTTTCCTGAAAGCGAAACAAAATCTCCTTTTCTAAAGTCCTTTACTGCTTGAACCTGCTCATTATAGGCAAAGCAATTCATAAACTTTACATTCCCCATTCCATCATTTTGAGCGATAGAAAAACTTGCCACTCTAAAATCCTGTCCCTCATTTGATCTTAGATCCTTTATTTCAACATCTCCGGTAAGATTACCTTTGACATATTGTTTTTCTTGATCATTATTATCTTTCAGACTTGTATTTTCTTTTACTGTATTTTCCTGTGTTTGGTATTGTTCGTTTTCACTTATTTCTTCTTTGCTTTTTTCCTGAATGTCTGCATCTTTTTCTATCTCTTCCTGCTTTATATCTTTCGCTGTCTTGAGGTCTTCATCAATAAAGTCCATAAACCTTTCATCAATCAACCCCATATAAGAGTCATTCATATAGTTTTCATAAGCATTATCAAGTATATCTTCATTGTTTATATCTGTTTCCAGTGATATTATTCCCTTGATAAAATCACTATGATTGTATTCCGCCAAGAATGATAGCGTTTCTTTTATACTTTCAAAGCTGTTATTTTGCATATTTGAAATGCTTTTTAAATCATTTGCATATCTTCCGTTTACCCACTCAAACTTGCCGTTTTCTTTATTTTCTTTAATTCCTGATGCTATAACAAATTGTTCACCTGTAAATAATACTGCCTGATTTTTCTTTACATCTAATACCGTTGTATGTTCTCCCAGTGCCGTTTTAATAATATCCCCTTTTTTTAAGTTCATAAATTCCTCCATTTCTGTCTTTACACTTTATTTTTCTATTAAGATCAAGAAAAGAGTACACATAAAAGATACTCTCTTCCCATATTTATATATGATATTTTTTATCCGTATCCTACCTTGCCTCCTCAAAGTATTCCAACTGATTTTCCCTTGCACCTGTTTGACTGATTTGTTCCTTATACCCGTTTAACTTCTCTACTACAGAGTTTCTTTCTCTTCTATCCAGATCTCCGATACTTTGTACCTTGCTATCTCTAAAGTCTGCATCGTACCTGTCCGCTACACCGTCCAAGTCCGTATCTTTTTCTAACGGATCATAGAAATTTCCCTCATCATCAATTTCAAGCCCCATCACCTCTTTTAACTTTTCTTCATCCACATAGATAAGCTCATTAAAATCCCAAAAACCTATGTTTGCCTTTATCTGCACAAGCTCTCTTCTATCACTTGCATCGAGAGGATCATAGATGTACTGAAAGCTGTTAACTAAAGTATTATCAACATAAGTGTTTAATTTATAATTGATTAGATCAAGGCTTGTCTGTATTTCATGCTTTTCATCCGGCGTAGTCGTATAAGCAAGCCCTATATAGCTTAAATCAGGAAACAAAGTATCAAAATCCTCTATACTATGATTTTCCTCATATTCTTTATTTAAGAAATGAATCAATTCTTCTTTTACTTCTTCAAGTAATAGATTTTTTCCCTCTGTTACTGTTTCTTTTTGCCCCATGTCAAGTAGATTATTTACCTCTGCAAGTCTTAGTGTCTTTTCTTTTAGAAGTTTATCCTGCGGAAATTTCTTCTGAATTTCAAGTTTTGCGGTTTCAAATTGACTTTCGGTATCACTAAGCTTACATAAAGTTTGCTCCAGTCTCTCAGGCATTTTATCAAGGACATTATCCATTCTCGTTATATTTCCGATACCGTCCGTTCCAAATTCACCATAATGATTCTCTTCGCCTTTTAGATTAAATTTATACTGATTGGAAAAGCTGTCATAGTATGCAAATAAATCAAAGTTTCTGTACCCTCCAATTTTTACTTCTTCCAACTTAAAATCATCCGTCTTTCTTATGCTTTTTATCTTGCTTATCAAAAATTCTCCGGCTTGTCTTTTATCAGTATATTTTTTTCCGCCAAGAATAAGAGAGGTGAATTTTGATACTGCTTCTTTATCCGACTTTTTCTCTATCTCCATTAAATTTTCCCCTACATTCTCCAAACTCGACTGAATATATACTGCCTTATCTGTATTTTCTTCTCTATATGGCTCTACCGCTTTTATATCTTTTTTCAGGTTTTCTATTTTATTTTTTAAATTTTCTATTTCTTTAGGGGTAAACCTTTACCACCTTATCCTCAAGTTTATACAGGTTTGATTTGAAGTTGGACTCAAGCATTTTTAGCTTAGACACCTCGACATCAAGATCCATCTTCTCACGAATCAAAGGATTACCTGTCGCAAGTGCCTTTATTTCAGCATAATTTAATGTAGCCTCATCCACATCCTCTGCAACTCTTACCGGTGTTTTACTTGTCATTATCTGTGAAATATACTTTTGTTTGTTCTCTAGTGTTTGGAAAAGATAAGCATCAAAGGTATTCTCAGTTACATATCTGAAGATATAAACATCTTTATTTTCATTTCCCTGTCTTACGATTCTTCCGGCTCTTTGAGAGAGATCCGCAGGTCTCCATGGGACATCAAGATCATGAATGGCAATGAGTTTATCTTGTGCATTGGTTCCTGCTCCCATCTTCTGTGTTGAACCTAAAAGCACACGGATTTCTCCTTTCCTTACCTTATCAAAGATAGCATCCTTTTCCCTGTTGTTGTTTGCATTATGGATAAATTCAATTTCTCCTTCAGGGATACCCATTACTATAAGCTTGTTTTTGATATCATCATAAATATTAAACTCGCTTGAGGGTGTAGACATATCACAAAAGACAAGCTGTGCCGACTTTTTATCTGTATATTTATCCCATATACTGAAGATATTTTTTGCACAAGTATTTACCTTACTGTTCTCATCATCAGAAAGTAGGGGATTTATAAGCCTCTGATCAAGTGCCATCTTCTTTCCGTCATTTGTAATAAGCAGCATATTATCGACAGAGGAATCCACCTGTTTTGCTCGAACCTTATCCGCTCTTTCAGAAAAAGACTCCAATATTTCCTTTTGCTCCTCGGTAGGCTTTGTCTTTATGGTTTCATAGTGTGCATTTGGAACAGGAAGATTTAATACATTCGCCGTTTTTATATCCATGAACTGCTTAACCATGTTCATCAGTTCCGGGAGGTTGTAAAACTTTGAAAATCTTGTCTTACTTCTATATCCGTTTCCTTCCGGATTAAGCTCTATTGCCGTAACCGTTTCTCCAAAGGTAGATGCCCAAGAGTCAAAGTGCTGAAGGTGCATTTTTTTAAGTTCGTCGTACTGAAGATATCTTTGCATGGTGTAAAGTTCAGCCATACTGTTGCTAACAGGCGTCCCTGTTGCAAACAACTCCCTTACCGCCTGTTATCTCATCCATATATCTGCATTTCATAAGCATATCACTTGACTTTTGTGAATCTGTTGCACTGATCCCTGAAACATTTCTCATTTTTGAAAACAGGTACAGATTTTTATATGAATGGGCTTCATCCACAAAAAGCTTATCAATTCCCAGTTCCTCAAAAGTTACCACATCATCTTTTTTATAATCATCATTAAGTTTCTTTAATTTTGCCTCCAGACTTTTCTTTGTCTTTTCAAGCTGCTTTACACTAAATCTTTGATCTCTGTCTCTTTTATACTCTCCAATAAATTCCACGATCTCATCGATCTGACTTTTAAGTTCATACTCCTGTCTTTCCTTTGAAATCGGGATTTTCTCAAATTGACTATGACCTATAATCACCGCATCATAGTCTCCTGTTGCAATCCTACTGCAAAATCTTTTCCGCTTGTCCGGTGTAAAATCCTTTTCCGTAGCACAAAGTATATTGGCTGCCGGATAAAGCTCGTTAAACTCACGCCCGAACTGTTCTACTATATGATTTGGAACTACAAACATGGCTTTTGAACTCATTCCAAGCCTTTTAGACTCCATCGCAATTCCTATCATCTCAAAGGTCTTGCCCGCCCCTACTTCATGTGCAAGCAGTGTATTTCCTCCAAAAAGCCCCCTTGCTATTGCATCTTTTTGATGAGGTCTAAGCTTAATTTCAGGGTTTATCCCGTCAAAAGGCAAATGACTTCCGTCATACTCCCTCAATCGAATGGAATTAAATCTTTCATTATATTTTTTCACCAACCTGTTTCTTCTGTCCACATCCTCAAAGATCCAATTTTTAAATTCTTCTTTTATAATTTCCTGTTTACTCCTTGCAAGCATGGTTTCTTTCTGATTTAAAACAGATGTTTTCTTTCCGTCCGAATCAATGATCTGGTCATATACTTTAGTATCTCTAAGATTTAGACTATCCTCTATAAGCTTATATGCACTCACTCTGCTTGTTCCATAGGTGAAATTAGCCAGATCATTATTTTTATCTGTGCTTTTTCCCTCTACCCTATACTCTCCCGTAAAATCAGTATATTTAATATCTATATTCCATCTGTTTGATGCGGAGGTCTTTAACAGATTAAACATAAAGCTCTTATAGTCTTTTTCAGGTATCCATGTAGAACCCATCTTGACAGTTATATCACTTGCTTCAAGATTTTTTGGCATTACTTCTTCCAGTCTTTTTTTCTGATAATTAAGATCGGATAATTCCTGTTTTAATACCGAAATTTTTTCTGTTATTTCCGATTTATATGATAATTCTTCCTGATTGGATCTTCTTGCTTCAAATCCCGATTGTAATTCACGAGGCTTATCTAACTCCTCTTCATTCCTTTTAACTTCATAATCTATATTTTTTATATATGCGTCTACTACTTCAATTTTCTCTCTGATATTACCTGATAAGTATTCATCTGCACTGACATATTCTCTTGAAAAATCCACTAAATCCAAAGCTGATGAAAAAGGCGTAATATCACTTGGTTCAAAACTGTCAAGATTTAAGAATATCTCTCCTTTTAGCCCTTCTATCAGCTCTTTTCTTATATTTCCTGTAAGCTCCTCCATATACTCAAAGTTTACATTTCCCTTTTGAGATATAGAAAGGATTAATGCCTCTGTTAAGCTATCCGTATGTTCAATTACCATAGCTTTTTTAATGGTTCTTTTTGTAAAAATATCGGACTTACCGATAAAGTTACCTTCTTTATTAAGGTTTTCCAAGGTGGACACTAAAGAGTAGTTGGCATCCTCCTGGAGTAGTCTTTTATTTGCCCTTGAATTAATAAGTCCGTATTTACCTAAAAAATCATCATAAAGCTTATTTAATCTCCCCTGTAAGGCTTTTATTTCCTCATCCGGATAATCTTCCTTTTGATAGGTAATTACTTCTCTTAACGCTTTTTCTATTTCAAGATATGCCCCTATCTTCTCCTCGTCAGCTTTATTTAAAAGTACCCTTTGCATAATTGAGTTTTCTCTAAAGTACACCTTATCTTCAATCACTACATAGGAATAATTTTTAACATTGTCATCAGCCGGAAGTATTTCTGTTTCAAGTTCCTCATTTGACTTCGCCTTTTCATAAGTGCCTTTGATATTTTTAATTGCATCCTCAAGCTGTTCTTTTATCGGTTTACTTTCATCTGCAATGCAAGCAAGAGTAGTGCCGAACCTTCCCGGTACTTCCTGCATACTACCAAGTACCATTTCAGGATTATCTACAAAGTATTTATTATAGCTTAGTCCCTGCCTGTCCTTATCAAGCTTAACCCAGTCCTCATCTATCTTTAATAGCCTGTCTCTTTTCTTTAAGAAAATAATATCACTTGTAACCTCTGTACCGGCTTCACCTTTAAATGTATTATTCGGCAGTCTTATAGCTCCCAGAAACTCCGCACGCTCACTTATATATCTTCTTATATCCTCATTTCTTTTATCCATTGTGCCTGATGAAGTTATAAAAGCAATTACTCCTTTGCTACGCACCTTATCCAGTGTTTTAGCAAAAAAATAATCGTGAATAAGAAAGTTGTTTTTTTCATACTCACGATCGGATACCCTATAATCTCCAAAAGGTACATTTCCTACAGCTATGTCAAAAAGATTATTTGAAAAAGCAGTCTTTTCAAAGCCTTTTACCTGAATGTTTGAATTGGGATAAAGCTTTTTAGCAATCTGTCCGCTGGTACTGTCAAGTTCTATGCCGTAAAACTTTGAGTTTTGCATTGACAAAGGAAGATTTCCGATAAATCTTCCTATTCCCATACTTGGCTCTAAGATATTTCCACTCTCAAATCCCATATCGTATAAAGTCTTATAAATAGCATCTATTACTACATTTGGAGTATAAAAGGCGGTAAGTGTACTCCCCTTAGCAGCTTCATACTCTGATGGTGATAGGTTTTCTTTTAATAACATCCTTGCTTCCTGCCACTGACCTCCCCGCTCTTCATCAAAGACATCTGAAAGCCCACCCCAACCTACATACTTGCTTAAAATATCCTGTTCTTCTTTACTTGCATTTCTGTTTTCTTTATCAAGCTGCTTTAGTACCCTTATTGCTTCAATGTTGTTTCTTAATCGCTCTGATGGTGGTAAGACTTCATCTTCTCTTGTTATCCTGTAATTGACTGGAGAAATATTTTTCACATATTCTCCGCTTGTATAGGTTTCTTCTTGCCTTGGTACTTCACTTAAAGCCTCTTTATTTAAGATAAGTAAATCTTCTTTATCTACACTCTCCTTTAGTGATTTTTCTGCTATGGAAAGTATCTCAAAATCAAGTTCATTTTCATTTCTAAATGTCAGAATCTCACTTCCTGTAATAAAGCCGGTAAGATACCCTTCATTATCATCCAATTTTATTGTCTTATAGTTTCCATAATCCTTTATCTTCGAAATCAGGTATTCCTTTCCTTGATATCTTACCTTCATACCTTCTTTAAAAATCGGCTCATTTACATTTTCTTGTTCATTTGCATTTTTAATCTGTTCATTTATATAACCTGTAAGAAGTACATTTCTATGGTTATCATCAAGTAAATAGGGAAGATTTTGTAGCATCTCTTTGTAGCTATCATAAGATATTGCTACATTAGTATTTAATAAATATCCGTTATAACTTAAAAGCTGCTTTAATTCTCTGTTTTTCATATCTAAGACAAGTTCAGCTTCATACCCGGTTTTCCCGTCTATGCTGTTCGTTATATGCTCCGGTACTTTTAAGTTTCCTCCATCTACAGTCTTTTTAAGCAAAATAAATTCTTCATTTTGATAGTTATACTGATACCCTCCGGCTTCCTTTTCCTCTTTAAAAGTCAAAGCAGATATAACATCATTTTTAGCTCTAAGCTCTGATGCATTTTTATTTTCTTCTTCAGATAAATTAACTTGTCTTTCACTTTCTTTGTCACTATAGTCAGTATTTTGATATACTTCATTTATTATCTCCTGAGTTGGTGCCGTGTTTCTATAAAGATAGGCAAACTCTCTTTCATTTGCTTCATTACCATCCCCTATATCCACTCTGTAATGTTCTTTTACTTCGCTGTCTACGATATGGTCAAAATAAAACTTTGAATACCCTAACCACTCATCTGTCATTTGCCCATACTTATCTTTGCCTACAGTTTCATTATGTATACTTATTTTTTCATCCAACTCTTTTTATTTCATTAAGAAGATCCTTTGTAACAATCATACCTGTATAGTCTTTTTCTGTTAGACCTGATTTTTCATGAAATTCCACCACCCAGTAATCATTTGGATTTTGCTCTTTATATGATGTATTTTGATTTAAGATATTTTCTGTACTGAAACTCTCTTCTCTTTCTATTTGCAACTCATAGATTTTTTCAGCTTCTTCATAAGATACTTCTCTTTCATCCTGAATTAAAAGTATTTCTTCTTCCCTTTGTATATCCGGATCAATAGCGGTACCGTTTTCTTTATCCTTTATATCCTGTTCTTCTTCCGGCTTTAAATATTCTGCCTTTATATTTCCTTCTTTTAATTTTTGCTGTTTTTGTATATCGGACACAACATCCTTATTTTCGTATCTACCATTCTTTATTAAGTTTTTAACCCTTACTGCAACCTGACTCCAGTTAAGCATAACTTCCGGAGAGTTCCCCTTTTTAAGACCTATTCCCTTGGCATCATGCCATTCACTGCTTTCCATATTTCCTGATAAAGCATGAGTTCTTCCACCTGTGCCGTACTCATTTTTTAACAACTCCGCCTGTTCTGAAAGTGTATGATTTTCTCTAAAAAAGTCGGCAATCCGTTTTTCACCCCCTGAAATACCGCTTCCTCTTCTTAAATTTTCATCTATCTCATCTTCTGTGATAAATTCTTTTATCTTCGGTAATTCCATAAGACCGGAACTAAATTCCTTCCTTGGTATTTCCAAATCATTTAATCTTTGTAAAATCTCATCCGGCTTATGAAAATGAAATCTTAATATCCCCTTATTTTCCATATAGTCCTGTAAAAATATGCTATATTCTTCTCTAAGTTTATTTCTAAATTCAGGACTTCTAAGCTTTTCTGAAAGTTCTTCGGTTTCGTCAGGAAATCCTTGTTTTTCCGTTCGGTTAAGAACCTGTAGGTATTCTTCTTTTAAATCATCTGATAAATCTCTTTTTAAGTACCACAATTTTTCTACAAGTTCTTTTCTTTCATAGGAAAAGGCTTCCGCCACCTCTACATTGGTTGCATATTCACCGATTTCAATAAGTTCTCCTATACGCTTTGACGCATCAGACCATGATAAAATCTGCATCGGATTTTCTTTTGATGAAATATCATTGGATAAGTAGATTCCTTCTTTATCATACCATGCACAAACCTTGTTTCCGCCTACCTCATAACCGTTTCCACCTTTAAAAGTATTTTTAAAAAATTCTGCTAATTCTTCTACACCTTTTCCTTTAGAATACTCAGCTAAAACCTTTAATCTTAAATTCTCTTCATTTCCTCCATAAATTAAAACCGTATCTATTTCTTTTTGCTGTAGTGGCAAGTTAAATCTTACCTGACCGCTTTCATTCCCGGCAAAAGAAAAAGAAGTCTTATCGACTTCCCTTTCACTATCTCTGCTGTTTGATTGTATTTTTCTATCTATGCCCAGACTATCTGTTCCAGTACCATTCTTGTCAGTGTCATATCGAGATTTTTCTTCAGTCCCGTGTATTTCAGAAAATCCTCCGACTTCAGTTCGTTTGTTAATCCCCAGATTTGCATCATTTTCGGCTCTTCCTTCTCCAAAAACTCCTGTGCCTGTTCCTCTATATTTAGAAGATGCTCCATCAATGTCCCTCTGTAATACATGCTCTGATACTGATTCTCCCTGTTTTCTTTCAGGAATTTGAGTCTCTCCCTGCCAAATCTGTTCAGCCTGCTTTGATCTATTATCTTTGGCATCTTGATATTCGGTATCAAAACTTCCTCTCCGTCTTCCATCTTCTCCAAACTGTAGGTTCCCCCCTGTTTCTCGAATAGGTTCTCCTTGATTACCGGGGTGTAGGTTTCTTCCTCCAAAAGGTATTCCCTGTCCGCCAGTATTACTGTTTCTTTCATCATCCAAGCCTCCTTTATTTTCTTTATTATTTATTGTTTCGGTACTTTTAACGGTTTCGTTTACAGTATTATTATAACGCTCCTTATCTGTCTTTGTCCGCTCCTTTATCTCTATTTCTTTAAGTTTTTCTCTATCACTTATTTCTGTATTTCTCTTCCGATAGCTATAAGCATTTCTTTAGAAATTAAAGATATTTCTCCAAGGATGCTGTCAATATCCTGTCCATGCTTAATACCTGACACTGTTTTCAGTTTGCCCTCATCAACAGGAATACCTATATCCATTCTTTGTGCCAGTGAAATCTTTATGGATTCTGTGATAAATTGCATTAGTTCTACTTTGGTATAACTCTTAAGCGTATCATCCGTCATCATATCAAAGATGGTATATATCCTTTTCCTAACATATAAATCTATAAGAGCGTTTATCTTTTCTTCCTGTGAAAAAAGCAGCCTGCTGTTTCTTTCTTTAAAGCTGTCAATCAGTGAATCTATAGCTAAAGTATGTTTCTCAGGTTCATATTTCCACAGTTTTACTTCATTAATCTTATTTCCTATACTGACTGTTTGACTGACATCAAATACATACTTTACCTTTGGTATGCTTCTACTTAAATCAAGAATCGGTATTCCCTTTTCTCCTCTTTTTACACTTCTTCCAAGCTTTTTCCAAAAATCATACTCCGCACAGGCAGTTGCTCTCTTGTAGGTACTGTAAATACTTAACTGGTGCATATATGAGTATTTATAGTTATTTCCCATTGTCTTTAGAAAATCTCTGTAGGCACTTACATCCCTTCTGATTTCCTCTAACGAGTGAGATAAAATATCACTGATTTTTTCAGTTGAATATCTTGGCATCTTTCCCTCCTTCTTATTCTTGTTCTCTTCTTGTTTTACATTATTTGTAATATCAGCCTTTTCTTTATTCCAATCATAAAACTTGCTTATGCCGTTCATTGCCCTGTCTGCAATATAGTGTATATAGTCCGCACTGCCTCGCCTTTTATACCACTTGTTTCTTTTAAGCCCGCTATTTTCCATAAGGCTGATTGACGCTTCCACATCTGCGGTATAGTAAAGCAGCCTCCCAAGCATAAAAAAATCAGCCTCAGATTGGCTGTTAAAATAGTTTTGATAATTCCCGTTATATATCTGTCTTAGATCTTCTCCGCTATAGTTAAAGTATCTCCTATTAAAAAGTATGTTTAGAATATCATCTTGTGAAAATCTGTTTTTATCAGCCAAACTGCTTGGAATTAGATTAATCCTACCCGCTTTGCCTTCTACGGAGTCTATCCTCGGCATATATGTTTTATAAAGCGGCAATAATTCCTGATTGATATTTACTATTTCCCTTCTGTCTTTATCCTTTAATATATTCCCGGTTATTGTAAAAAATCTGTCCCTGTCATAAATTTCAAGGTTTTTATATCGCTTCCTTTCTCCCGGTACTTTACCTTTTCCTATAAAATGCAGTCCTGTTTTTGACGGAGAGATTTCCGCATAGGTGGAAATCCCTCTTAAAAAGTTAGCTGTCATTGAAGCGGCATTTAAGTCCATACTGTATTCCATTATTTCATCACTTACCTTATCTATATCAATTCCTATATACCCGTCTCCTAGGAAAAATCCTAAGCCGGTTCCTTGATTTTTACATAAAGCATCCATGCAATCCATGTAACTATGCCAAGTTTTTCTATCATTTGACTTGGCAGGTTTTCCATTTGGCATAATAGGCATTTTTGTGTTTTTTCCATCTCTTACAATGATTTTATAAAGACACCATCTTTTCTCTCGCTTTAATTCATCCGGAATATTTTTATATTTGATAAGGTCGGCTTCTTTCATTATATTTCCATTCCCTTATCCTTTTTTACCGTTTTTTCTGCTTTCCCATTTTCTTCAAGTCTAATCTTTTGCTGATTTTCTTTAAGTGTTTTTAATACGGACGGTTTTCTTTCCATACTTTTGGGCTTTTTCTCATTGCTTTTTTGAATGTTTGTACCTTGCCTTTCCACTCCATTTCTCACAGCTGTTTTTTCACTTGACTTAATGTCTTTATTTTCATTATCCGTCTGCTTAATCTGTTCCTTATTTCCCTTATTTAATTTTTCCTCATCCTTTTGTATCTCTTTATATAAGGTATCCAGTTTTTCAAGACAATTATTAAGCTTCTTTGCTGCTCCTTTATAAAACTTTGCATTGAGTTTACAAGTCCCTTTACAATTCCTATTTTCATCTCAACAAACTTTTCCTGTGCTTTTGTAAGGTTATAGGTAAGCTGGTGTTTCATGCTGTCATAAAGATTTTTAATACTTCTTACCGCCTTTTCCTGAAGATTAATAAGAGATTTCCCTACTGCCCTAATATCCTTGGCAATAAGCGAGCTAAGGCTTATATTATCCATTTCATTAAGTCTTTTTATCTCCGCTTTAAGACCTGTTATTTCATCTTTAAGTGCCTTTAACTCTTCAATATTTACATCAAAGTCATTGTTTTTTAGCTCTTCTTTAAGCTCCCCGGCAATTTTAAGCTGTGTATCGGTATTATCTTCTAAAAAATCGGCTGTTTTTGCATATTCTTTTTTGATCTTATTTATAACTTCCTTTGTTTGTTCTTCCTGTCTTTGAATGTTTTTATTATCGTTCATTTCGTCCTCCTTAAATTGTGTTCTTTATTGTTTTTACACTATTTTATTGTTTCTCTAAAATTTTCTCTTATTAAAAGCTCCTTTGTTGCTCTTTTATCGGTGGCGTAAAAATCCAAGACCTCTCTGTCTTTATCAAATTTCATCAATGTATCAAACATATATTATCTTCCCTGATACTTGGCAATAGTTTCTTTTATCTCGGTTTCAATGCCCGTTAAAAATGCTTCATTTGATACTTTACCCAGTGCTATATCAGATAGTTTAATTTCCCACTTGGCTGTTGTTTTAGCCGATTTAAAGTTATCCTCCACGATCTCTATAAGAGCTTTCCCTTTTTTCGTTGCAATAAGATTTTTCTTATCTCTTTCTATAAAATCTTTGGAAATAAGATTTTCTATAATACCTGCTCTTGTTGCTGGTGTTCCAAGTCCCCTTCGCTCAACCTCAATTCCCTTTTGCAGTGCATCATTACCTGCAATCTCCATAGCCTTTAAGAGTGTATCCTCTGTAAAATGCTTGGGTGGTGTTGTATATTTTTCTTTTATCTCTTTATCCTTAATTTCAAGTACATCTCCCACATTTACATCAGGTAATACAACATCTTCATTTTTCTTTGAACCGTACTGTTTAAGATATTTTGTAAAACCTTCATCTGTAATGACCTTACCGCTTGCCTTAAATTCAAATACATCACCCTGACTTTCATATACAGCAACAATCTTTGTTATGTTTTCAATTAAGGGATAGCCTACACTTGCATGGAGTTTATTTAAGATAAGGTTATATATTTTTCTTTCGCTTTCAGGAATTGTGGACATATCTTCTTCTAAAGAACTTACTGTAGGTATGATTGCATGGTGATCCGTTACCTTAGCTGAGTTAAAAATAACTTTAATTCTTTCTGTATCAAAGTCATTTTTTCCAAGTATGTTATTTACTGTATTTATAATCATATCTTCCGAAAGATATCGGCTGTCCGTCCTCGGATATGTAATCATTTTCTTTTCATAAAGGCTTTGTGCATAGTCAAGTGTCTGTTTTGCACTGTATCCGAAGTACTTGTTACATTCTCTTTGAAGTGTTGTTAAATCAAACGGCAAGTCAGGCTTTGTAAGCTTTTCCTTTTTCTCCACATTTCTTACTGTGATTGTATTTCCTACCACATTTACTAAATCTTCTACAATCTCAAGGCTGTCGATCCTGTCTGTTGAAAGAGTAAAGCCTGTACAATAAAGCTCGCCTGTATAATATTTTTCTTTCTTAAAAGCCGTTATTTCATCATCTCTTTCTACAATCATAAAAAGTGTCGGTGTCTGTACTCTTCCAACAGAATAATTTTGATTATAAATAAGGGAGTACAGCCTGCTCATGTTCATACCTACAATCCAATCCGCTTTGCTTCTGGCAAGGGCTGATTGATATAGAGCTTCATACTCTTTTCCCTCTTTTAACTGATTAAAGCCTTCTTTTATTGCTACATCTTCCATTGATGAGATCCAAAGTCTTTTAATACTCTTCTTACAACTTACCTGCTCATACACAAGCCTAAAAATTAACTCTCCCTCACGCCCCGCATCACATGCATTAATAACCGTTTCAACCTCTTTAGAGTTCATCAGCTTTTTAAGAGTATTAAACTGACCCCTGGTTGCCTTTTACAACTTCGTACTTATACTGTTTAGGGATAATAGGTAGATCCTCCAATTTCCACTTGGAATACTTTTCATCATAAGCTGAAGGACTTGCCATCTGTATCAAATGCCCCACACACCAACTTACAATATATCCATCTCCTTCATAGTATCCGTTCTGCCTGCTTAGTTGCACCGATTACCTTAGCGATACTCATTGCAACACTTGGCTTTTTCACATATCACTAAATTCATTTATAATTCCTCCTTTTTTTTGCATAAAAAAAGGCAACCGAAGATTATCTGATTGCCTTTTTGGTTTTTTTGGTATTTAATTTTTTTATATTATTGCCTATTTACGGCTTTTTGATTGAATTTCTATCTTCAGATTTTTTTCTTGAAAAGTTTTTTTGTGGTTATTTCATATTCAAACCAAAAATGTTAGCTTATTAATTATCAAATTAGTGAAAAAAAGAATTAAATTTACCTTTAAACCCACACAATTTAACTTTAGCTTTAAATTCCTCGAATCTTGGTCTATCAAACTCATTTAAATACCATGTTATATTTTTTTCGTTGGTAATAAACAAATTTCTTTTATATAAGCCAAATCAACTTCTGAAAATGAAAAATCCATAAGAATATATTTCATCTACTAATCCTAAGGTCTTAAAGCACTCTTTTATGCTGTTGTATCACCTTAGATGTATCTTTTTGTAATTCATACTGTAATTCACTCATACCGTTTTCAGAGCCTATATAATTACTCATATAATAATCTGTGTAATCTTCAGAGTTTCCATGACCAAAAATCAATTCACCACCTTGCTGTCCATAGAATGTGAAAAAAACCTTTTTTTACATCGTACAATTTTTTTCTAATGTCATAGTATAATTAAATGTCAAAAATAAATCATTACGATTGTCAATCAATGTTTTAAAAGCTTCAATCGGTTTAGCATCAGAAATTTCAATCTGGTTAATCCAATTAGAAAAATACTCCTTTATCATGATAACTGCACCTTTTATATTTGATGCAATATCTTCATTTCTATATACATTATACCATTCATTATCATCTTCATTTTCATCCCAATTATAAAAAAAATCTTCATAATTTAGCTTCCCCAGTGTATTTTTCCAAATCACTCCATGCTTCACCTTCATTTTCTGCCTCAGATATTATTTTTTTAATAAAAAAATCCTACAACCTCGTCATCATTATATGATTCGTCTCCATCAGGCATCATTATTGATTCAGGAACCCATGTGTCTTCAGTAGATGCATTAGGATATTCCCTAAGTAAGTACTCTTGAAAATCAGAATATCTAGTTTTCAGTTTATGTGCAATATCAAATCCATTCCCTATTATAAATAATCTTTTTCATTTTTTTATTTCTCAAATTCAAATCTTATTACTATTTTCAAACTTCTAATGAAGCTTTCTAATCAATTTTTCTCAAATGTATTAAGTCTGACTTTTTAATCTTTTAGTAGTAAAAAAATACACTAAAAATGAATCACAAGATAAGAATTTTTCTTTACTTCCATCAATTACCAAGTAGACGGTTTATGTTCTATTCCATACTCAATTAAATCTTCAATATTATCTTTAATATCACTATAAACGTATTTACTTGATGAATAGATGGAATCAAAACATTTAACATACTTTGAAAGTTTTTCACCTTTTAATGTTAAATAATCAAAAGGATTATTGCCCTTATCATCTTGCTCTCCTAATGAATTCTCCAACTTGTGGATATAAATTCCCACAATACCTTTATTTAACTCATATGCTCTTTTTATTTCATAATTTATCCATTTTCTGTTTGCCGTTTTTTCTCCAATCAAAACAACTAGACATGAACGTTTATTTAACTGTTCATCAATCCATTCTTTGATTTTACTTTCAGTTTTCTCTTTTACTTCTTCCCATTCATTATCAGAAAATGTAGAACTGTTATCTACCTTTCCCATGTTTCGAACCTGTGCTGCCCTCCAGTTATCATTATCATAGTGAAAGCTAAAAAACACCTGCCTTCTTGCCATTTAAAATTCCTCCTTATTTAATATTTTAACTGCTTGTACTATGTTTTCAACAGATGCATCAATATCTCCATCACATTGCCTATTAGCCTGTTTAACTGCACTTATTATGCTTTCATCCTCCATTTCTTGAATCATTTTATTATATATTTCTTTAGATGCCCCACCTGTATACCCAATAGGTAAACATACTAATCCATATTTTTTAGATAAATCATATTCATCCATTACTCCCCTTGCAATACTTCCTGCACCTTTATTTCCAAAGATAAATATTGCTATGCCACAATTTTTAATCATTTGTTTCCTATTTTCTTTATACAGTTCGTCTAAATCTACTCCCAATGAACTGTTTTGTGGAAAAGGCATAAGTGTCAAAAAATCATTCATTTGTTTTTTTTGAGTCAAACAATAATCTGCGACTCCATTAAGAACAAATTCACCCACGCCTTTTCCATATCCATTTATGAGATAATAACCATTCTTTGACAATGCAAAAGAAAGTTTATGAATGAAATTTTGAGCTTCTTTATCAGAATAGTTTTGATAATCATCAGCACTTCCTGATATAAATATTGTTTTTCTCCTGTGCCTGTCTACAATAATATTTAATATCTCAGTAATTTCATTATAATCATCTACCAAGCATGTAAAAATTCCATATCTATTTAAATCTTCAACTTGGAGTTCTTGTCTTGCTTTTTCGTACTCTGAATTCTCATCTGCCTGTTTAACTCTTTTCATAATGCAATAATGTTTTCTTGTATTTTTCTCATCAAGTAATACCCTTAATCTTCCAATGACATGGTAAAAATTAGGATCAGAAAAACTAAAGCCTAAAAATAGAAATGTCTTAGTCAGTAAATCCCCCTCTAAAACCTCCCTAAATAATTTCCTTTTGTTATATCCAAACTCCTCGTAATCACTTCTTGTAATTACTGTATCTTCCGGAAATTCTACATCTCCATGCAATTTGTACACTATTGCATCAAAATTATGATTCGTGCCTCTTAACTGTTCATCCTTTGTTTTCACATAAGGCAATTTCATATTATTTTCTAAAGCTTTTTCCATCAGCTTATCATAATTTGTTGTCCAAAAAGTGGAAATTGGCAATTGAGCTAATAGTTTATGATTTTCAGTAGGATTTACCAGTTTAGCAAATTGTTCTTTTATTAAATCATCTATTGATGTCCTCTTTTTTGAATTGGAGTAATATTGAGCTAAGTTAACTAAATCATTCTCCTTTTCAACATTTAATCCAATTTCTTCTGCCGGCTTTCTTAGAAGCTCTTTCCAACTACAAAATCCAGCCGGAATTGATAACCCAGCTCCAATGAATGCTCCTAATTCATCACTTTTAATGGCTTTTTCAATTGCTATAATAAAGTCCTTTTTAGATACTTCACCTTTAATAGTAAACACCTCCCTCTTATTTTCTTGGACCTAAGAATTTATCCCCATTTAAATGAATCATATGATCCGGCATATCCGCAATCCAAACTTCTGTTTCCCAAGCTAAAGAATCCGAAAAATCTTTTAAATGTTTTTAAAATTCAAAAAAATGCTGTTATATATATTTTGTCTGCTGAAACATTTTCCGTCATTTCTTCAATTTCTTTTATTCGTTTAGGTTCCATTGCACCTACTGAAGTTACAGATTCAATAAAATAAATCCAATTTTTATCCTCTGCATACAGAACAACATCCGGCATTTTATCATGGAGTGTTATCTCAAATCCAAGTTCTTTTAATTTCTCCTCATTTTTTACCAAATCCTTTTTGGATTGTATCACCAACATACAAACATTCAGAGCTCTCAGCAAACCGTGGAGCAAACTCTTCAATAATCAGTTTTTGTAATTGATTGTGTTTTCCGGGAGAAAAGGTGAAATCGTCTCCATTTATTTTAACAGGCATTTTTCTTACTTCTTTTTTTGAACTGTATAAATCAATTAAATTCTGATGAGATTTTAAAAATTTATTTTTATGCTCTTCCCACTGACTTGATTGATATGTTTTTACCAATAACAACATTTCATCAGTCAAACGATATCTATAATTAGGACTGTTTGTTGCTGTCCCATTGTCTTCAATAAATGCTGCATTTCTAAAATGATGCATCGCTTGCTTACGAAATGTTTCTCTACTGTTCTCTGCATACGAAACTTCATAAAAGTCCCTGATAAAAGCAATAACTTCATGTATTCTTATCCATTTATTAGTTGCTTTAGCCCATTCATCATTCTTTTTAATATCTGCCATTGCTAAAATAACATATCCGCATAAATCTGACTGTTGTTTCAATGGAACTTTCAGCTCATTTAAAATGTTTTTTGCTTCTTCTAACTTAGACATACATGCATCTCCCCAATATTTCATCACAATTTTCTTCAGACATATCCTTTAGTTTAATCAGTTCCCTTCCCATGTTCTCAATACAACTTATGGGTGGGATTGGCATTGAATTGATTTCAGTAGCATTCACTTGAGTTGAGCCATTTAAAATCCTATAGTAATTATCATAAAGTGTGGAATTCATTACAACATATAAACCATAAACTAAGCAATCTGATAATCCTTGTAATCCGGTAATGAAATTTATTTTATTCTGCGTACTAATTACATTGTATGTTGGATATTTTTTAGCTAAATAAACGCCACATTGCAATCTACGCTTTTCTTCCTTTGCAGTAAATCTCTTTACAAATAGATAATTTGTATTGTCCTGTAGTAATCCCTTTTGCTCTGTTAATATATACTCATTATTTTTTCCAATAGGGAATTTTACTTTACCACTTTTTATATGTTGCGAATAAAATAAAGGAACTGCGTTTTCCTCTGCAGCATCTCTTAGAATGTCTCTATTTCTAAAATCAACAGTCAAACCTGTTTTCATTTTTAAGCCAAGAGTAGGCAAAGTGTCTTTCCATTCATTTACCTTTTCAATCGTATCAGCTTCTTCTTGATCAGTTACCAAAAAAACATACTTATGCTTTCCGGAAACAACCATCTCATAAGGAGCTTCAAAAACAGTCTTGCTATCAAAGTCAAAATTAGTATTTGTTGTAGTTATCGTAATATTATTAGAATTATCAAATCCTTTTTTAGCTTTAACAATAATTGTTTCCTGCAAAACAGTTTCTTTATCAAAGACTTTATCTCTACTTATAAACAAATGAATATGCTTCAAAGCCACTTCCCTCAAAAATTTCTCACGGAACTTCCTGAAATAAGCTCCTGAAGTCCATGATCTAGGAATGATAAACACTAATTCGCCATTATCTACTAAGTTAAAACTTGCCATCTCCATAAAAAGAAAATATAGATTTGGTGCTCCATAACAAATATCTTGCATAGCTAAAGCTTCTTCAGCCATTTTCCCAATTTTTAAATAAGGTGGATTCCCTATAATTAAATCGTATTTTTCAGGCTCAATACATGTACCTAACATATCATTATACTCAAGGGTTTGACTTGTTATATAATTGTCTTTTAATACTTTATATTCAATTTTTAATGGTGAATTATCTTTTATCCATGACAAATTCTTATTTAAAAGTTCTAAAATATCATCATTGGTTTCATAGCAAGTTATTTTTATCTCTTTAATTTTATCAATATCAATTATTCTTTGCACAAGTGCGGCAGCTAATATCCCTGAACCTGCTCCCGGATCAAGTATAGAAATTTCTTTTAAAGATGGTGATAAATCAAATAATGATGCCATAAAAAGTGCGGTTTCTTTACTCGTAAAAAATTGTCCATTTTTCTTACGAACTTCTTTTGGCATCTGTTCAATGTATTTACTTGTTGATTCTATCACATAGTCAATTATTTTCATCATCTACCAACTCCATAACTTCATTTATATCACAGTTCAAACTATCACATATTCTGACAATTACATCAGTGGTAATATTTTCACCGTTTTTTTCATTTTATAAAAAAGTGCTTCTGCTAACTTCTGCTTTTTCCATTAGTTCAGTATTTTTTTCATATCTAAATCTATCATTTTTGAATAGCCTTTTTGTAACTTATTTTTTTGACACAATTAATCTCCACTTATACAATATCATTTTTTTAATATTATATCATAATATTTCACTTTTTCCATAATAAAGTTCCTTTTACGCAAATACTTTTTAGTATAAAAAGTATTACTATAGCCCTACTACAAATTTATCTCTCTGTTTCGTTTCTTTAATTTAAGTACTTTTTACCCGAATATAACTACATCAAAAACTATTACGAGTATGATAGCCATTATTCAAAATATGAATGATAAACTCTTTTTTATAGATTTCATCCTGCATACTTCATATTTTGTCTGTAAATACCATACTATCTCTAAACAAAAAAGACACCATATTATTTATCCTTTTCTACTCATCATCATCTTCCTCATAAGCATCTATTGCCATATCATCAACTTCTTCCTGCTCCGCTTCCACATGTATTTCTTCCGGTTCTTCTACATTATCCTCGCTTTCATAATCATCCTCAATCTCATTATAGTCTTCCTCATCCTCACTTTCTTCCTGCTTTTTCTTGTAAATCTTAAAATAATATCCTGCCCCGACAACTGCCATGACAAGCAATCCTAAAAATACATAAAGCCATGCTCCTTTACTTTCTTCCTTCTTTTTAGGCTCTTCCTTTACCGATTCTTCTTTTGTTGCTTCTGTTGGTGGCGGTACCTCTTCTACCTTTTTTACTTCCTCTTTAGGTTTTTCTTTTGCTTCAACCATATTTAGTAAATCATCTTCGCTTACCTCTGTAAGCAGCATGACATTTTGCCCTTCTTCATCATAATTAATGATTAGATGAAAGGTCTTTCCGGACTTTGTTTTTAAATGTAATAAACTGTCTGGCATCGGCAAAATATTTTCCACTTTCATCCCCCGTACTTTCTCCATGATGAATAGGATAGTCCTGATTAGAATTATTTACATTTTCTATAAGTTCCGCCTTTGCACTGCCTTCTGCTGTGGGAATACCTTTATTTATACTATCATTTTGGCTGCCTACCTGATTATCACTTGGAGGCTCTTTTGCCTCCAGCTTATTCGGAAAGCGTACTTCTCTTTCCCCGTTATCTTTTTCTAAGGCTGTTTCTCGAGTCTCCTCACTTTCTATTTCACTTTCATTGACCTGTGCAAAAACATATGTAGGGTAAATACTCCCTATAATAAACATCACAAGTAAGCAAATAACTCCTACCAATCTTTTCACCCTGTTCTTTTTAGATTTCATTTTCTTCATTCGTATCCTCCATGATTTTTTCTCTGTTTTCCTCTACTTCTTTAGAATTTTCCGGCTCTTTCATTTTCTTTTCACTTCGCCTTTCCTTTTTGTAATTTCTCATCATTTCTAAGAACTCATCAAGTGAAATATCAATGCTTCTGTATTCTTTTAGAACCTCAACCTGCTCCATTTCATCCTGCTCTTCTTTAAGTATTTCCTGCCTCAGCCTAAGTTCTTCTATTTTTTCTTCTATTGCCTTTTGATTTTCTATATTCTTTTGATATTTTTTATTCAACTTCTTCCTCCTGTCCTTTTACAATTATATTTGACAAAAAATTATCCAAAAGTTACAATTATATTTGATAGTTCTAGTTCTATTACAATCAATGGCATCACCTCCAATCCTTTTTGGACACGAAAAAGGATGCATCTGCTTTTCACGGCTTTTGCATCCTTTCTTTGTGTGTAAACCACTCTTTATTCAGTTGCTCCATGTAACAATGCTTACAGCATCATTCATCATCCGGAATGGGATCCCAGATTCCTTCTGCTTCTGCACGGTTTCTGATATAATCTCTCATATCTTCAACGGATTGCCTTAACTCATCTCTTGTGAAATGTGCATTACTATGGTTCTCAGGATGATGAATCTGGTGTCTGACATATTCTGTTAGATCAAGATTCCAAGTCTTTATATTACCATTTTTCACATACAGGTATGGTCTTTGTGGTCTTCCATTTTTGTAATCATTAAGCCATTGCTGGAATTCCAAACAGCCATATAACTCATTGTGGTATTCTTCAGTAACTTCTCCATAAGCTGCGTAATTCACTTTGCCGTTGTTAGATCCTCTAAGGGATATTGCTCTCTGATATCTTGGGTCTTTTCTGACCAATCAAGCAGATAAAAATACTCTAACTCAAGGTTCGACATAAGGTGGTGTACCCGGCCGGTTTTCCGGCCTTTTACACGCGATACGATTCCCTGCGATGGAAAGTCCTGTATCTGAATCCATGGCTTATAATCAGCCAATAATCCCTGTCCCCTTCCTTCAGCAAGATATTTACGGTATTGGTTTTCATTCCATATTCTCCTATGTTTCGCCATAGACACATCACCTTTTTATCAATTATCATCACAACTTTGCCAATCCATATCATACGTCAATTTACCTAAATTTCTACGCTTAACAGGATATCCAATTTTACTATCTTCAATCTCAAAACAAACAATCTTTTAACATTGAAGTTCAGATCTAATACTTTTTAATATATCTTCTTCATCAGAAAAAACTTCATTATAACAGTTTTTAACCATTGTTAAATTCAGCTTTTTAACCTCATTTTCATCAGTTATGTCCAGACATATATTTTTCGCCCTACCATACTTACTTCCTTTCGATGTTACACACAACTTAATTGCAATTTTAGGCGAAACAGGATAATAAAACTCATTCTTTTCTAAAAATTTCATACCCGTCAAATTAACAACTGGAGTATCTGTTGTTACAAACGGAATATTCGTTTTGTTATTATATCGCTCAATCCATGTATGCATTTTATTAGACACATTAATAGCTATTGTTTCTACAAAAAAATCATTAATGAGTTAGCATAAAAGTTTGTATTTATATCTTTAATGGTCGAGTATTGTGATTTTAGAGTTTCAAAATTCTTCGCCTGATTTTCAAGAATTACCGGAGATCTCTGATGCTGCATAAAGAAAAATCTATGAAACTCATGCTTTAAATTTTCATCTTCTATATGCTCCATCGCATTTAAAGTATCCGTCATTAACTCAACATCGCTTTTTCTTTTCTACTACCAAAAAGAGCATTCATCACCTCATCATACAATTCATTCAGTGTTTCTTGCACAAGAGAATCTTGATAAAATGACAAATCTCCAGATATCATTTTATCAAGAAATTGATGCTTATTATCTATATCTTCATATTGTCCCATCAATGTTTCTATAAAATCTCTCTCAGCATTGGCATTTCCCAGCAATTCATGATCTAATCCTAACGGCACAAGGTTATCTTTTTGGATATGTGCTATAAGCTGTGAAACTACGCTTACATCGGCTTTAGAAAATCCTGTCATATCATAAAAGTATTTTCTAAAGCCTACATTTTCCAAAAAGAGCATATTCTATCTCTGGTTGATTACCTAAAAACATTTTTTCTATAAACATAAACTTTTCCAAATCTATCCTCATTTTCATTCCAACGCTTTAAATAGCCACGCCACACATAATGTTGTTTTTTTGTTGACAATCTAGTCCTCTCCTTTTAATGAGATTTCCATATGGATACAATTCTATTATCAAATATTATTGTATCTCTACCTCAAGTTTTGTCAAATTATTTGTAATTTCTGCTTATACATGAATATTATCATATATAATTGTATTTTATCAATCTTTTTTTGTGATTTTATCAATTATAATTGTCACTCAACACCTCCTGTTATTTAACTCTACCGAAACCATAGAAATGTTCTATCCAGTAAGGTGTGTTGATACTTACAAAGCGAATAGGATTGCCTGCATGTATCATCATTCCGTCTCCTGCATAGATACCTACATGGGATATCGGACTCTTGCTGTTATAAGTGTTTTTAAAGAAGATAATATCTCCCGCCTTTGCTTCACTTGGGAATATAGGATTACAATAAGTTTTATAAATCCCCCAAGCAGTGGTTCTTGGCATATTTTTAACTCCTGAGTGTGTGAAACTCCAGCATACAAATGACGAACAATCAAAGTTATTCGGTCCGTTTGCTCCAAATACATATTTTTTACCTATATGTTTCTCCGCTTCGTTAAATAATGCCTTAACCGTTACATCATCAAAGGCGATTCCCGGATTTGAAAAGTCGGGATTGTTTATAATCTCTGATAGATTCCCGTTACCACTTCCAAAAACAAGCTCCATATTGCCTTTACTTGAAAGCAGTGCTTCATAGTGAGCTAAATTGTTTGGATAGGAATTAAATACTTCTCTAATGATATCGTCCATTTCTCTTTTTTCTAAGTTTACAATAAGTTTTTTATATTCATAAGCTTCTTCATGGCTTTCTGTCTGCTCATTCCCCGCTTCATCTGTATAACTTGATGTAACGGTTTTATATCTAATTTCAATTTCTTCATCATAGGTCAATGTATACATTTGATTAAACATCTGTTGTATTTCCCCGGCTATTTCAGATACTTCTTTTATAACACCATATCGAGATGTAATATAGGATAGCAACTCATGGACATTATGACTGATTTTTTCTTTTCCGTTTATTATATATTCGTCATATCCTGGATTGGTTTCTTCTACACTTTCCATTTCCTCTTGCAGCCCTTGCTCCAAGGAAGAAAACTCTTGATTGATATTCCTTAAGGTATCTTCTGAGGAAAGGTAGGTTGTAGAAACGGTATCACTGATTGTTCCTGTTCCTATATTCATCACCATGCTCCCCGCATGAAAGAGCATAAAAAATGTCCCTACAACCAAAAGTATTAGGAACACTATCTTCTTACTTCTTTCTTTTATAAATTCTGCAAACCTTTTACTTCCCTTTGTTAAGGATTTTTTAAGCCCATTCTTTATCCTATCCTTATATTTCTTTTGAAGTTGCTTTTTATACTGTCTCCTTTTAAAAAACTGTCTTAACCTTGAAGTGTTTTGATACTCACTACTTTTCTTAAGTTCTTCCATATTTTTTTCTTAAAAAACAGCTTTTTTTCTTGTTTTTCAATATCTTTTTCAAGCCTTACTACCCTTTTTTGTCTTTTTAATGCCCTACCTTTTCCATGATTGTGGGCTTTTCTTGCAAGACTTTCTATGCCGTCTGTTGTCTTATGAGCGGCACTGACACCGGCATTATCCTCTTGTCCACTTTCAAGATACCTGTTTACCGCTCCTACTACAACTACTGCACTCTTAGAAGATATGCCGTCTTTACCTTTATTTTTAAGCTGCTTTTCAAAGCTTTGCTTTTTATGCTGAAGCTTTAAAATCTTCTTTTCCTGCTTTCTAAATTTATCATTGGCTTTTTTTGAATATTCTTTAGGCTTAGGCTTTGAATTATCCGCTATTTCTCCTTTATTATCGTTTTTTTTCTTTTTACGCTATCCTTTGTATTTAAAGGATTTTTTTCTTAATCTTATTCCTTGTAAGTTCTTCATCTTCAAAGTTACTTTTAAAATACTTCTTTGAACGTTTCTTTAAGCTTAAATCTTCTTTAGAGTGTTTTTCTTGCAAAATTTTCTTATATCGTTTCCTATTTGCTTTTACTTTATTTTGGGACTTATCCATTGGTATGGTGGCGACATTTTCTTTATGCCTTTGCTCCTTGGCTGATTCCTTTTGTAAAGTTTTATCATCCCTAAAGCCCATATCATACTGATTAGAAGCTATGTTTTTATCCGTATCTTTATATAAATCCTCATAGGTTTCTTTTTCTTTCTGATGAAATCTACCTATCTGCCTTTGCCTGACCTTTTTATCCTTTTTTTGCTCAAGAAAAGATTTATTTTGACTTATACTTCCCTTACCGGGTATCTCATAAGAATCACTACCTTTATTTAAGTCCTTGTATTTATTCTCCCTATCCGGATGATTTATAAATGTTTTCTTAGATGAGGATATCTTTACTTCAGTTGGCATATTATCTTTAATAAGAACACCCTGTTTTTTTGATTATTTTTCTTTTTTTATAACCAGTTTGATTTTTTTAAATGAAAAAGACTGTATCTCTTGATTTAACGGCTTTTTCTCTACTATTTTTTTATACCTTATATTCTTTTTCTTTCTCAAATTTTTTTCACCTCACTTTCAATCGTTGTTTACAAGCCCCATATATTCTGTATTTATCTTGGATTCTGCATACTGCTTCTCACTTTTTATCTTTTCCTGTCTCACTTAGTTTTGTTGTTATCAATGAGTACAGTTTTGTATTTTTAGGGAACCGGTCTATAAAGGGAACAATGGTATTTCCATAGAAGATTAAACCTTCTCCCTCATTACTGTTAGTTACATAGGAAAGCTGGTGCTTTGAAATATTAAGCTTCTTAGCCAGTGTATCTCTATCCGTTCCCGCCTGATTAAGCATCAGAATAAAGTCGGTATTATCAAAGATATTTTCAATCTCCGGACTTGCAAGAAGATCTTTGATATTTTGTGTTAAGCCTGTCGGCATACCTCCCCATTTTCTGAATCTTTTCCAAATCTCTATAGAATAGTTGGCTGTTTGCGGCTCTTTTAAAAGAAGGTGAAATTCATCAACGAAATATCTTGTTGCTTTTTTACTTGCCCTATTTATTGTTACTCTGTTCCAAACCTGATCTTGTATTATTAACATTCCTATTTTTTTCAGCTGTTTTCCAAGTTCTTTAATGTCATAGCAAACTACCCTGTTGTTTGTGTCTACATTCGTTCTGTGATTAAATACATTAAGGCTTCCCTTTACATAGATCTCCATCTCTACCGCAAGTTTTTTTCCTATTTTCTCCTCCTGTTTTCTAAGAAGATTATATAAATCTTCAAGTATAGGCATATTTTCAGGTATAGGGTTTTCAAAATAGGCTTTATAAAGAATTGGCAAGCACCTGTCAATAACTGAGATTTCTTCAGCACTAAGTTTTTTCTCTCCAACTACAAGCTCAAAAAGGGACAGTATAAAATCAGATTTTAATGACAACGGATTATCTTCATCCGCATAGTCAGTGTTGATATCAAGGGGATTTATATAGTCTTTTGAAATCGGTGATATTTTAATAACCTGACCTTTTAGAGCATTAACAAGAGGAGAATATTCAGCCTCAGGATCTGCAATAATGATATCATCATCCGTAATTAGGAAAGCATTGGTAATCTCTCTCTTTGCCGCAAAAGATTTTCCGCTACCCGGTGTTCCAAGTATCAGCCCGTTCGGATTTTTAAGTTTCTTTCTGTCAGCCATGATAATATTTCGACTTAAAGCATTTAAACCGTAATACAGACTTTCACCCTTAATAAAGAGTTCCTCCGTTGTAAAGGGAATAAATATAGCCACCGAACTTGTGGTAAGTCCTCTTTCTATTTCCACCTCATTTATTCCAAGCGGAAGGCTTGCAACAAGCCCCTGTTCCTGCCTGTAGTTTAAGTTTTTAAGGTTACAGTTGTGCCTGTTTGCAATGGATTTTAATGTAAATACGGTATTTTCAAGCTTAGTCCTACTTTTACCTGTACTCATAATAAGGATCGTTACTAAAAACATCTTTTCATCATGATTTTGAAGTTCAGAAAGTAGGCTTTTTGCCTCCGCACCATAAGTTACAAGATCACTTGGCAGGATATCTATATCATATCCTGCTCTGATTGCTTTTTTATTTTCCTCAAGTTTCATCTTATCAAGGTCGGTTATTTTTCTTTTTATATTTTTAATCGCTTCCATCCTGTCAACAGCTTTGATATGAAAGGTAACGATAATATTTTCTTCCACCTCTAAAAATTCTGAAAGCATTTCATCCTTTATATCCGATGCTAAAATCTGTAGAAAGTTTACATCTGCAAATACTTCTCCCATCTTAAAATATGTAGGCTTTGAAAAATTAAAGGAAGTCGGTACAATATATTCCTTTGTTGTAAGCCCGCTATATTTCAAATCTTCAAAGTTAAAAATAAACCTGTCATCAGGATTTAATATATCGTGAATGACTTTTAAGCGTTCTTCTCCGTCAAGTACATAGCCCTTTACACCCATCTGCCTAAAGTTATTTAATATATCCGATTCTATTCTCTCCAGTCTGCTTTTTGCCTGTTTTAAATCCTCAGCTTTTATGGTAAAGGTTAAATACATATTTTTTGACAGTCCATTGTTTCCCTTGCTACTTTGATTTAGGAGCATTTGTCTGTATTCATTTCTTATCTCATTAAAATCATCCTCGGTTTCTTTGATATTAATAAGCTCTTTCCTTTCTTCATTCTCACCTATGCTGTTAATATAGTTAAACTCCACTTCCACACTTGAATCAAAGAAATTAAGAAAAGAAGAAAAGTCGGCAAATATCCCCTCCTGATCCTCTTCTTCCATAAGCCTATAATTAATATCAAAAAAGCGAATGGTTTTATTGTATTTATCCTTTTCAACCTGACATATCCCGTCCTTTAACATTCTTTTATAGGGAATTGTATCCTGTACCGTCTCCTTTTTCTTAGCCTTAATAGTAAAAGGAAACCATCCTTTTTTGATTAAGGATTCCCCGTCTTTTTTATTGCCTGTATTCTTCCTGCTTAACTTTTTTAACTCAGATAATTCCTTACTGTTTTTCCTAAGCTCCATTTCATCCCTTTGTATTCTTTGCTCTTGTTTTTTCTTCTTCTCCTTATTCAATTCTTCTCCTCCTATTACTCTTTAAGCCAGACTTATTTATAGTTATTTTCTCTTTTATTTTGTCTTTCTTATCAGTGTTATAAATGCTTTTCATCTTATATACCCTTATCTTTTCAACCTTATGAAACCTTACTATATATGCCAAATGCTTTTCAAATGGCAGATTATCTTTTTCATAAAGCGTTGCAAACAAAATCGGAAGTACTACTATACTCATCAGTATCATTGAAATATCCGTACTTAAAAAGTTTTTACATAACAGATAAACAGGAAAACCTAATAGTCCTGCTATACTAAAGCCGATCAACTGTCTTTTAGTAAGGTTAAGGGCTACCTTTGTTTTTACTTTGCTAAGATCCTTCGGTACTTTTACATATGCCATAAACTTTTCTCCCTTGATTCTTCGCTATTTGAAAGTGCTTCTATATGTTCCCAAAGTGAGATGATTTCCTCTTTTACCTTCTCTAATTCTTCTGCAAGTTCAAAATCAGCTTTACATAAGATATTTTCATCATCTTTTATTATTACAAAGTCAAAGTCTTTATCTAAGGGTACTGATATATCCTGCTTTTTTCTGCTTATGATCTTACCAAGCAACACCCCTATAAAAAACATTACTCCTGCTCCTGATATTATTCTCATTTTTTTATTTAATATTTTCATTGCTACCTCCCGGTACTTATATTTTTACTTAAACCTACTGTTTTAATTTCATCATTTCAATCTTTTACTTTTGCTCATTTTGAACAAAAGTCATCTAATGACTATTAAGAATAGCCTTTGCGATACTTCCCGACTTCATCATCATTACTCCAAGTATCAATCCATATGCCAGCACCTTGAAAATACTTACATGAATATCCGTAAAGTTTACGGTTTTTACAAGTACCGCATAGATCCCAAAAAAGATTAAAATAAACAGTCCTTGAAGTCCAAGTGCAAACAAACTTTTTATATAATTTGTTCCTATACTGCTCCATTCCTTATTTCCCATTGTGGCAAAAGGAATAGCGGCTACGGAACAGTAAATATAAATTTCAATCATTCTTCCGTATAAGATTACTGTAATTAAAACAGAAAGTATTGTTAAAGAGAGTTTAACAAGTCCTGTCTCAAGTGAAATTCCGATGAGTGTTCCAACACTTTTCTCTTTTAGGGCATCAACCATAGCATCAAAATCTCCCGGTGAAATATTCGCACTGCTTCCCACAACCCCGGCTGCCTTTCCTACCATTTCCTGTGCAACATCAAAGACCGCCATGGAAAACTCAAAGGCGTGGGATACAAGCCATACAGCTATCCACATCTTCATGATGTATTTGAAAAACTCAAAGGTATCCGTATCATGCATGGAGTTTTTTTGCATTACCACTTGAATTAATTCAATACAACAGATTGCTGTAAGGATTATTACTGCTATGGGTAAAACGACATTCTCATTGATTGATTTTATGAAGGCAAATACCTCCGAGTTCCATGAACTCGGAGTTTTGCCGACCTCCCCGGCAACTGTTCCCACTTTCTCATTAATATCTAAAAGCATTGCCGAGAGGTTATCCTTAATTACATCAATCATGATATTCTTGAAAAACTCATCTATTTTTCCAAATAAATCCAACATCTTAATTAAGTACATTGGCAAGTAGCGGAATTAGTTTCAGCCCTATTAAAACTATTCCACCCCCTGCCATAAGCTGCTTTATTCCCTGTGATTTCGCTCCGGGGTTGTCATTTCCATAACCTTCAAGCAGGTTTATGACTCCCCATGCTCCAAGTCCTGCCCCTATTGCTGTTACCAAAATCTTTAATACATCTACCGCCTGTGTAAAAAATGCCATTATTCTTCCTCCTCATTTACTGTCTTATCTGCCTTGTTAAGATGTTTTTACAATAAAGTTTCTATAACTTTTTATCTTCTTTTTTAACCTCTTTAAAATAGCCGAAAACATGAATAAAATCCCCTTTTTCAAATTCCTTCGTAAACTCGGCTTTTTCACCGTAAACATTACAATTTATATATTCCTTCTTTTTCTCCCCTACCTTTCCCATCTTTCTAAAGAGGGTAAAATTAGCAGCTTTAACTTCGCCGTCCTTACCCTTAATAACTTTTATCTCCACTTCATTAATCAGATTTCCATTGATGTTAAGCATTTCTTTTTGCATATAATTTCTCCGTTTTCTATTTGATTTAATCAAAAAAAGACCATAGTATTTTCAAGTTACCATGGACTTATTTATATTTTTTATTCCGACTTCTGCTCATTTTGAACTAAAGTCGGAGGGCTTCTTACCTTTGCTTTCACTTAACCATTTCTCCTTTTCTTCAACAAAAAAAGACTAAGATTTGATTTATCTTAATCCTTTACTTTGGCTGCTATATGCTTTTATGAAATTCATTCTTCGTTTTTTTATATTTAAGCTTTTTGATTTAATATGTTTTATTTTTGTATTTTATCTGCCCCAACCTCTTCCCTGCTTTTTTTAATTCTCATTTCTATCTTTTTCCCATTCATCCATTTACTAATCCTTTCAAAAATTCGGTTTGATATTAACTTCTACTCATTTTGAACTAAAGTTATTCCGAGTTTACCAATTAACCTCCACCACTTTTTACCCTCATTTCTTCTTTTTAAGTTGACCTTATCTCTTCTTTTTTTAAATATTTTTTTCTATATCAAAGGCATTTTTTTCTTGTTGTAGTCTGAAAGCAGCTTATAATTTTTATGCTTTGTAATATCGAATTTATCTGAATAAAAAGGTCTTGCTCCCCTTATCTCCAGTATGCACTTCCCACCGTCCATCACTTTAAGTTCATCCCTGCTCATAAGTTCTTTTCCAAGTTTTTGATAGTTCAGTCCGAAAGATTTTTGATTTGACCTTGTTTCCGATGTGTTATACAGGTCTATGGTTTCTTTTCCTAAGTTCTCTGACAACTCCTTTATGGTTGTTCCTTCCTTTCCACCCAAAAATAATTCACTATCACAATTGCCTGTAATCGTATCGGCATTATCTTTATATATAGCTTTAAGTTGTGATTTTGCCTGAATGATTATGCTTGCAGATATTTCTCTTGAACGAATGGTTGCTATTAACTTTTCAAACTTTGGAATCTGACCGATGTTACTGAACTCATCCAATAAACACCTTACATGAACTGGAAGTCTACCACCATAGACATCATCCGCCTTATCACAAAGTAGATTAAATAGCTGAGTATACATCATTGCCACTACAAAGTTAAATGTGTCATCGGTATCGGATATGATAATAAATAAGGCTGTTTTTTTATCTCCTATAGTATCTAAGCCCATCTCATCATACTCCATAAGGTTTTTAAGTTCCTCAATATCAAAGGGAGCAAGTCTTGCACCGCAAGAAATCAATATGCTCTTTGCAGTTTTTCCTGCAGCAAGCTTTGTATTTACGGTATTGCTTTTACCGCAAAGTGATTCGGTTTTTCTTTTTCCAGTGCATCAAAGATATAGTCAACTGCATTTTTAAAGTTTTCATCTTCTTCTCTTACCTCACTGGCATCAATAAAAGCAAGAAGTGTTTCAAAGTTTTGCTCTTCCTCCGGTGCTTCATAGTAAAGATATCCAATTAGTGCGGTGTAATAAAGGCGTTCTGCTTTCACCCAAAAATCCTCACTGGATTTTTCTCCTTCGCCTTTCGTATTAGCTATAATGGTTTGTACAAGCTTTTAGAATATCTTTCTCACTTCTTAGATATGCAAATGGATTGTAGTGCATGGATTTTTTTGAAATTTATAGTATTTAGCACTTTAATATCATATCCGTTTTTTTCTCAAGCATCTTTCCACACTCTACAAGAACAGTACCCTTTAGGATCTGTTACAACATAGGATGAGTGCATTTGCATAAGATTGGGCTTTAAAAAAATCTGGTCTTTCCGCTTCCTGAGCCTCCCACCACAAGTATATTTTTTTATTCCTTGCATATTTAGGATTTTTTTAGGTCTACCATCTCATGGTAAGTCTTTCCGTATCAGTTAAAAAGTATGTTGTTTTCAAACTTCTCATCTACATACGGCTCTATATCTTTTGAGTTCCCCCATCTTGCTGATCCATACTCTTTACCTTGCCTAAACTTCTTGGCATTTTTTTCCTTTGGTATAGACAATTACTTTGATTAGGGCTGCTACTATTATTCCCACCATTATATCTATTAAATGAATACTTGGAATAAAAACTTATTTTGCCAATTTCTAAAAATCGCCTTTAAAAAATCTTATCCAAAAATATCTCCACCTATATAACTTCTAACATGAGCTGATAGGATGTTTCCCGGATAAAATAAAAAAAGAGATAAGGTAAGTTTTTGAATTACAAACTTTTTTTCTTATCTCTTATATGAAATATTTTTTTATATCTTTCAGTATTGCTTCTAATATCTTCGTATTTACCCCTCCTTCTACAAACTCTGTTCTTTAAGCTTTTCTTTGATTTTATCTTTCTTAGGTGCGTTTTTTACCTTTTCTTTGAATTGATTTAGTTTGACCATTACCGATTCTCTTTTTCTTATTCTTTTCCGGCAAATTTTTTTCTACTGCTTCCTTAAATGCCTGCTCCATGACCTTTTCATCCTTTTGCCTGAAAGAAGATGATATTATTTCCTGTAGTAAGATCTTTTTTTATACTGAATTTTACTCCGTTTTTATTTAGCTCTCTTTTTAAGCCCTTAAAATCAAGGTCATTTAGTTCTAAGGTTTCAACCTTCCCTTTCTTCACCAAATCTTTTACGGTTGTCGGTTTCTTTTCTTCTATAAATTCCTTTAGACTTTTACCTTTCTTGGCTGCCATATTTAACATTTTTTTCATAAGGTCTATTACCATTTTGGCTGTTCTTATGTTTTTCTCTTTCTACTATGGCAATAACCTGTCTGCTTACTTCTTCATTGATCAATAGTTCACCTCCTTCATTTATTACAAGAAAAAAGGTGGTTAGATGTTATTCTAATCACCTTTTTACAGGATTATTTTAAGATTCATTTTACTTCAGCTTTTTTACAGTTTCAGCTTCAGATAATATTTTCATCTGCTCAATTGCAATAGAATTCAATTTTTCCAATCTGTCCGACTGTTTCATACCTTCATTTATAAATAATGCATTTAGGTTTTCGAGATTAGAAAGGCAAACAAGTTGAGATATATCCGCATAATCTCTGATATTTCCCTTTAAATTTGGATTTTCGTCTCTCCATTCCTTTGCAGTCATTCCAAACAAAGCCATATTCAAAATATCAGCCTCATTTGCATAAATAAAGTTGATTTTTTCCTTTGGCAGTTTTTCAGGTATAAGATTATTCTTTATAGCATCAGTATGAATCCTATAATTGATTTTTGCCAAATTTCTTTTTTTATATCCCAACCGAGCTTCTTTTGTTCTTCTTCTTTTAATCGTTCAAATTCTTTTATTAAATACAACTTAAAGTATGGGGATACCCAAGAAGCAAACTCAAAAGCAATATCTTTATGTGCGTAAGTTCCTCCGTATCTTCCTGCTTTTGCAACAATACCGATAGAATTGGTTTTTTCTACCCACTGTTTTACCGATAAAACAAAGCGATTCAGTCCGGCTTCATTTTTAATTCCCTCGAATTCGAGGGAATTAAAATCAGGATTATACATTTCCTCCCAAATACCTAAAAACTCTATTGTATTTTTATTTCTTAGCCACTTCTCGATTAAAGCTAAACCGTTTTCAATATTTCTTACCATATCAGTTAAAAGAAATATAATCTTTATCATCTATGGCTATAATGCTGATTTCAGATCCTTCAACATTTATTTTAGACACAAAATCACCTCTCAATTCTTAAATAAATTATAACTATTATACCTTTTTCCCACTGCAACCATTATGTCGTCATACCTTATAATCTTCACTTACCTGCATCATTTTTTCTTCCTTCCTACTTCTGGACATTATGACCAGAAGTTATAAAAAAGCAGATACACAGTTTCTTTATATACCTTGTATTTTATTCTACACTACAATCAAAAGCAATAACAGCATTACCTTAAATAATATCCTTTTTACACCAGCCTCCTCCATACATATCGTGATTTACTTCCTGCTGATAAATGATTTATTGTAGTGGTTGCATTATAAAGTGCCGTAATCATATATGCCTTGATATTTGTGATTTTAGTGGCTGTATTCTTCATACATTCAATCACATATTCCAAATGGCTGCTTTCCAGTTTCAAAAATCTTGATTTTACAAGCTCATACGGATATTCTTCTCCCGCTACCCTGATTGTTGGACGTTTCACACAGACTACCTCACAAATTACTTGAAACAGTTCATCATAGAGTTCTTTTTCTCCATAACTACCATATTGCATGTGATGATTATAACTGATATTTTCTTTGATCAGTTCTATGCATTTCTGTACATCATCTATCACATCATTCCTCTCTGACCCAGATTGAATGATAGGATTGATATAACTCTCCTCAATATAGTTTAAATCAGTTTTATTATATTTAGTATAATTAGGGTTCGATTCTCCAACTTCTTGAGTTTCGATTTCCGAACTTCCAAAGGTTTGATTTTCTGACTTCTTGAGGTCTGATTTTCCGACTTCTTGAAGTCCTGTTTTCTGACTTCTTGAAGTTTGATTTTCCGACTTCCTGAAGTCCGATTTTCCGACTTCAGTGATTTTATCAGTGTTTACTACCTCTTTTTTATCTACATTTCCCTCCGACGAAGCAAAATTCTTGACATATATAATATCCGGTCTCCCCAATCCTTTACGAACTTTCTCTACCAGACCAATTCCCTTAGTATTATCCAGCTCTGCAAGAACCTTAACAGCCTTTTCCTTTCCACATCCCAAATCTTCCATAATACTACTTATGGTATATATTATATATGCTCTATTATTATCATCGAACCATTTATTTTTTATAGATAAGGACATACGATCAAGCATCAGACCATATAAAAGTTTTGCATCACTTGATAATTTCTTAAATCGTTCATCCTTGATAAGCAAGCGAGGAACTCTATAGAATGAGAACTGCTCCGCTTCAATCCCATAATAATAATCCAGTTGTAATATTTCACTCATTCCCGGCTCCTCCTTTCTACTGATTGTTCTTCCAGTTATCCAATAACTGATAAATAATGTTCTCTATTTCTTTCCTGCTATATGTTACAGGGAAATAACTGTTGATACGCTCTGCTTTTATAACAACCTTTCGTTCCACAGTTTTCACTTTTTCAAGCACCATACGAACCATTGGAAATGTAAGCTCACCCTTTTTATAACTTTCCTTGAGCATGGCACTCTGCAAAGTTGTAATAATAATATTTGTTTCCTGCATTACAGCCAAAACCCATTGCTGTGCATCCTCTGATAAGAATGATAAATCAACCGCCTGTATGATGCCTATTTTCTTTGTATCCACCATATCAAGCAACTCATCCACCAAGCGTGAAATCCATATATATCTCTGAACCGTCTTTGCACTCTCTCCTGCCGCTTCTCCAAGTTCTCCAAGTGTAAGTCCACCTGTTTTACTTCCCTGATGTTTCATTGCATCATATTTCATTCTGTACGCTTTTGATTTCTCGCTTGGAAGAATATCTTCTCTCTGAATATTAGAATCTACCATGATAATTGTAGCTTCATCATCTGTATAATCACGGATAAACATCGGCATTGTAGAGAGTCCAACCATTTCACATGCATATCTTCTACGATGTCCGGCGATAATTTCGTAACCGCCGCCTTTCATCGGCCTTGCAATACCCGGCATCAATACTCCATACTCTCTAATACTTTCAATCATCTCTTGCATCTTTTTCATCATCCAATACCTTAAACGGATGTTCTTTTGAACCCACGAAGTTCTGTTAATGCAATTTCCTGTACTTGCTCTATTCCTGACTGTGTCTGCTCAATCCCGAATAAATCATCAAAGCTGTTAAGCTTTTACCTTTGTAGCACTTCCCGTCTTATTCATTGCAAAGCACCTCCTTTGTCAATGACTGATATGCACTTGCCACTTTCCCATTCGGATCGTGCTTGTATATGCTCACACCTTCCGCAGAAATTTCCGCTGCCCTTACCGACATTGGGATACTGTTTTCAAATATATGAACTTTGCTCCCATAATTTTTCAATAAGCAGATTACTGATATCTTTTGCATAATTGGTACGGTTGTCAACCATTGTTAGCAAAATCCCCTCAATCTCAAGTTTCTGATTAATCTGACGCTTTACTTTCCCTATGGTTTTAATAAGTTGTTCCAAACCTTTTATCGGTAAATATGCCGCCTGTACAGGAATTAAAACACTATCTGCACAAGTAAAAACATTTATTGTAATCATCCCAAGGGATGGCATACAGTCAATCAAAATATAATCATAATTGTCTCTCTGCAAATCTATATAGGTTCTCAGTACTGTTTCTCTACTCATCACATTAATAAGTGAAGTTTCCAAACCTGAAAGTTCTATATTCCCGGGTATAAAATCAACTCCTTCATCATGGCTTAAAATTCCATAGTCTGATCTTATTTCCTCATCATTAATAATGTTTCCCATTATAGTTGCAAGTGTAATTTCCAATCTATCCGGCTCCCTAATCCCAAGACTTGCCGTAAGGCTTCCTTGTGCATCTGCATCTATCAACAGAACCTTCTTTTCCTTGCCTTGCCAGTCCAATTCCCAAGTTACTTGTTGTTGTGGTTTTTCCAACTCCACCTTTTTGATTTGCAATAGCTATAACTCTACACATGATATAATTCTCCTATTGTTCTACTATTTTAGTTGTCTTTTTTAAATCTACTTTCTTCACTTGTGCATAAGCCCTGTAATATTTTCTTGTTCCCTTATTACTATAAATCTCTGATATCTCCAGAACTTCTATTTTATTATTACTGCTTAATATTTTTTGAAACCATGCAATATCACTCTTTGTTCCCATCAATCTGATTTTCAGCATTAGTTTGCACCTCCAATAAAGCTTATATCTCACAATTATAATTAGCGTAGTCAGGATAGCGAATCTGTATCGCTTGCCAAAAGAATGATGCATAAGTACAGCAAAACCAATCTTCTACTGTATACTTCATACACTCATATATCTGTTCTTCCGGTTCTTTATAATCATCTACACTCGGTGTAGTGTTATAATAAAGGTTAAATGCCAGTCTCACCACCTTCATACTGCTACCTGTTTGCCACTCTCACACAAACACTCGGTCTTTATATCACCGGTCTTAAAATCATAAATACTGTTAATATTTCTTCTCGTATCAGAGCTGATGCCTAGAGAATAACAAAGTGCCTTATGATAGACATCTTGTTTCTTTACTTCTTTTAGTTTTTCATAGTAGAATTTTTCATGTGCTTAATTGATAAATATAATTTCCCATTTATCTGTGTTTTTTGCCCTTAACGCTGTACTGTTCATATTGAACCTCCTTTTAAAAATATTTAATTTTGCATATAAAAAAGGACTAAGCCCTTTTTTAGCCGTAGCTTCAAGGATTTAGTCCTAATCGAGAGATAAGAAAAGGAAGCATTATGCTTCCCTTTCGAGTTATATATAGATTTTACAAATAATATCTTTAAATCGGTTCGCTTTCGTATATTCGGAATGATATTTCATATACTCATTCACATCATCCCTTGTAATAATCAGCGTTGTGAAGTAAAAATACTTACGCTCTTCTATTTTCCTCCATCCGCAATCGCTGCCTGAAATGTTGCAAGTGCCAATGTAGATATAACTGCTGCCATAAATACGCTCATTCCAATAGCTGTAGCATCCATTTCAAACTTAAACTTTCCAAAAGCAAGCATTATAGCTGCAACCTCTATAACAAGCAAGTAGGAAAGCCAAGCTGACATCTTTACTACAGGTATCCTGGAGGCCTTTCCATGTGTCAAAACTAATATATATATAGCATACCCTACACCTGAAGCAAGTGCCATAATCATTCCCAAAACATTTATATTTCCGTCAGGTTGATAAAACACACCAATACCTATTACACAAAACAGTAAACATAATAACTTTATCTTACTTATTTTCTTTCTAAAAATCAATAACTCCAGTAAAATAACTGCTGCCGGATATGAAAAGTGCAATGTCGAAGCCAAGCCTGATGATATATAACTATATGATAAAAACAATAATATACACATAGCCGCTTCAGGAATAGATAAGATAAAAACAGAAATAAATTCATCCTTTGTCAGCCATATATTATATCCTAGTAACATATATATGCCGGCAAACACTATACCACTTATCAAAAACCTCAAAAACAAAAGACTGTATGCATCTCCTCCATGAGCATATATAATCTTTGCAAAAAAAGGCTGTAGCCCAAAGAAAAATCCGGACAGTAACAAATATATTTCGCCTCTTATGCGAAACTTTTTTTCCATAAATCTCCCAAAATCACATAATATAATCAAGATATTAATGAGGCAAATATTTTCAGCCTCAAAATCTATCCCTTATTATATACTAACTGAATATAAAATTCATCCATTTTTTACATTTTGTAATTTCCCATCTAAGAATACTTCACTTAATTTTTCATCCTCAGTATAAACCAGCTTTAATGAGAAAAACTCTTCTCTCTCTTCCAAAAGCTTTAGAAAAATCTTATCTCCTTCCCATAGATTAAGATTTAATACTTCTTTTTTATCCACCCATTTCAAGATGCCTTCATTACATTCTATAGGCTCTCCAACCACATTCCTTCCTACAAACAGGTGCATATACTCTACTACTTCCTCTCCTCTCTTGCCATATACAAAGGTAACAATACCTCGAAAGTCAAAATCGCAAAGCTCATATCCTGTTTCTTCCCTTACCTCTCTGATAAGACAATCTTCAGGACTCTCCATTTCTTCAAAATGTCCTCCAACACCAATCCACTTATCTTTGTTTATATCATTTTTCTTGCTTACCCTATGTAACATCAAGTATTTATCATCTCTCTCAATATAACATAGAGTGCAGAGCTTTATTTTTCTCATTATTTGTCCTTCCTGTTTCCATACCTATCAAATCTTCTTCTAAGTGCTAATTCCGTAGGAATAACCGGCAAAAGCATTACAACTAACTGAACACAACATATAATCATGCCGGCAAATCCGACAGTGTCTTTGTCTTTTCCCATAAAAAATAGTAATGGTATTATGCTTATTACACCTAATACAATACCGGATCTAAACCAGAGCTTTCCAAAAAATCTCTGTGCATATTCCCAGGTTTCTTCATTTTTCATAGACATTGGCGTTCTATATCCAGAATATGCAAACTTACTTTTTGGCTTTTTGGGAGGTCTTTTATCATAAACATATCCAAAAATTATCATAGTCAACGGAATAAGCAAGTTCATAATCAACATAAAAATCCAAAAATTCATAAATCCCCTTTCTATAAAATCCTGTATTTATATCATCTAAAAAAAATTTCACATATCAACTTTATTTATGCTATAATATTAACATATATGTTTTTTTGTACTTAAAGCTTTAATATTCTTATTTTTTTAGTATAATTTTACAGCTAAAAAGTAAAAAAATCTATAATTTAAACAAAAAGAAAGGTTTATCTCATGAAGCTTATGCATCTATCCGATTTACACCTTGGAAAGCGTGTAAACGAATTTTCTATGTTGGAAGACCAAGTCTATATAATTAATAAGATTATAAGTATAATAGACGATAAAAAACCTGACGGCATAATACTTGCCGGAGATATATATGACAAGCCCATTCCACCTGCTGAAGCTGTGGAACTTTTCGATGACTTCTTATACAAGCTTTCACAAAGAAATATAAAGGTATTTATAATAAGTGGCAATCATGATTCTGCCGAGCGTATTGCCTTTGGCTCCAGACTTTTTGATAAGTCCGGTATATATCTTTCCCCTGTATATGATGGAAAGATTTCACCTATTGAACTAAATGATGATTATGGCAAGATAAATATATACATGTTGCCATTTATTAAGCCTGTGCATGTCAGAAGATTCTTCCCTGATGAAGAAATATCCTCATACACAGATGCAGTGTCCACTGTAATCAAAAATATGAATATGGATAATGATATTAGAAATATTCTTATAACTCACCAATTTGTTACCGGTTCTTCTCGTACAGAATCTGAAGATATTTCTGTTGGTGGTAGTGACAATGTAGATTCCATAGTTTTCAAAGACTTTGACTATGTAGCACTTGGACATATTCACCGCTCTCAAAGCTGCGGAAGTGAATATATAAGATATTGTGGCACACCGCTAAAATACTCATTTTCTGAAGCAAATGATACAAAGAGTATAACACTACTTGATATCAATGAAAAAGGTAATATAAAGCTTGATTTTATACCTCTCACACCACTTCGTGATATGGTAGAAATAAAAGGTACTTACAACGAACTTATACTTAAAAGTTTTTATGAGAATACTACATTACAAGAGGATTATGTTCATATAACATTGACAGATGAAGAAGATATACCTGATGTCATAACCAAGCTACGTGTAGTTTATAAGAATATTATGAAGCTTGACTATGACAATAATAGAACCAGAAGTATTTCTGAAATTAGCCTTATTAATGATATGGAGTCTAAATCTCCACTCGAATTATTTGATATATTCTATGAATCAAGAAATGGACAATATTTGAGTGATGTACAAAGAGATTTTATGGAAAATATTATTGAGGATATTTGGAGGAATAAATAATGAGACCGATAAAATTAACTCTTTCAGCATTTGGCCCCTATGCCGGCAAGATGGAATTTGACTTTGATAAGCTTGGTACAGGTGGACTCTATCTTATAACCGGCGATACAGGTGCCGGTAAAACAACTATATTTGATGCTATTACCTATGCACTCTACGGTGATCCAAGTGGCAATAATAGAGAAGTTTCCATGTTTCGCTCAAAATATGCCGATATTAAAACTCCAACATTTGTACGACTTGTTTTCAACTATAAAGGAAAAGAATACACTATTGAAAGAAATCCAGAATATGAAAGAGCTGCACAACGTGGAAGTGGACTTACCAAGCAAACAGCAGGTGTAGAACTTATTCTACCTGACGGAAAACCTCTTACAAAGACTAAGGAAGTAGACAATGCCATAAATAATATTATAGGCATTAACAGAGAACAGTTTTGCCAAATCGCAATGATTGCACAGGGTGATTTTTTAAAGCTTTTGATTTCGCCTACCAAGGATAGAATTGAAATATTTAGGCATATCTTTAAAACAAAACTTTATTCTGATTTACAGGATAGATTAAAGTCAGAATTATCTGTACTTAATAATGATTGTTCAAAAATCAAACAAAGTATATCACAGTACATAAGTGGAATAAACTGTTCCGATTCTTCGCTTTTATCCCTTGATGTTACAAAGGCAAAAAAAGGTGATTTACCCACAGATGAATGTATCTTACTCATTGAAAATCTGCTATCTGAAGATACATTAGCTGAAAAAAAGGCTGATAATGCTATAACTGAAATAGAAAAGCAACTGGATATATTAAAAATAAATATTGAGCGTGGCAAGACTTATCTAAGAGCAAAGCAGGACTTTGATCAAAATGAAATTAATATTTCAAAGCTCACCGAAGAAATGCTGTCTCTTACAAAAGCATTAGAAGAAGAGCAGAAAAAAAATTCTCTTCAGAATGATCTTGCCAAGGCTTCCGCTGCCATAGAAGCGCAGTTGCTTGAGTATGATGAGCTAAGCCAAAAAGAATCAGCCTTTAAAAACAATGCTTTAAATATAGAAAAAAATAATGCTGCACTTACAAAGAACAACAAAGAAATTGAGGTTTTAAAAGCTCAAATAGAAAGTTTGACCGAGGAATCAAAAACTCTGCAAAAATCCGGCGAGCAAAAAATTTTATTTGCAAATCAAAAAGCACTTCATAAGGAGAGTCTGTCAAAGTTGGATACTTTATTAAAGAGCATGGAAAACCTAAAAAAAATTGATGCTCAATACAAAGATGCTGCAAAAAAATATGAAGCAAAAAAAGCTGCGGCAAATGAGATTAAAATATCATATGACTTAAAATATGACCTTTATCTTGATGCTCAAGCAGGTATTTTGGCTGAAACTTTGGTAGATAATATGCCCTGTCCGGTATGTGGTTCCACCTCACATCCACAAAAGGCAATTAAACCTACCGATGTGCCCAAAAAAGATGAACTTGATATCCTTAAAGCTAAGCTTGCAAAAGCAGATGATGAAAAAACCGAGGCAAATAAAGAGTCCGCAAAGTTAAAAGGTATGCGAGAAGAAAAAAAAGATTCTACAGTGTCCTCTATCAAGGAATTACTTGGAGATATTGATATGAACAATGCTACCTATATTACAAAGGCTAAAATAAATGAACTTGAGAGTAATATTGCAGTGCTTGACCAAAAAATCCAAGCAGAAGAAAAAAACATTGCCAGAAAAGAGTATATTGAAAATGAGCTCCCCAAATCTCGTACAAAGCTTGAAGATTTACAAAAAGGTATAACTTCTATAAGCAATGAAATAAGTGCTTTATCATCAAAGAATGATTCACTAAATGCCGGAATTATTGATTTGAAATCCAAACTTAGATTTTCTTCAAGGCTTGAAGCAAACAATGAAATACAAAAAAACAATGCAATGATTTCAAAAATCAAAAGAGATATAGAACTTGCTTCAGAGAGAGAAAAAGAATGTAGTGTAAATCTTGCCTCTGCCAAAACCAGAAGAGAAGAACTTTTTAAACAAATAGAGGGCAAACAGGAAATTGACCTTGAAGCTGAAAATAATAATCTCAGTGAACTTGAAAGAAACAAGATTCAGCTTGACAAAAAAAAGCAAAATATTCATATCCGAATTGTAAATAATAAGTCAAACTGTGACAATATAAAGCAAAAATCTTCCGAGCTTATAGCTATTGAAAAAAAATACACATGGGTAAAGGCTCTGTCAGATACTGCAAACGGCAACATCACTGGAAAGGATAAAATAATGCTTGAAACCTATATTCAAATGCATTATTTTGACAGAATAATTTCCAGAGCCAACACTAGACTTATGATAATGACCGGTGGTCAATATGACCTTATTCGAAGAGAAGAGGCCCTTAGTAAAGTCGGTCAAAGCGGTCTTGACCTTGATGTAATTGACCACTACAACGGTACTACAAGAAGTGTAAAAACTCTCTCCGGTGGTGAATCATTTAAAGCTTCTTTAGCTTTAGCACTTGGACTCTCTGATGAGATTCAATCATCTGCCGGCGGTATACAGCTAGATACTATGTTTATTGACGAGGGCTTTGGCTCACTTGATGAAGACTCTCTTTCCCAAGCAATGAACGCCCTTGCCTCACTTGCAAGCAGCAATAAACTTATCGGCATCATCTCCCATGTGGGTGAACTCAAGCAAAAAATCGACAAACAAATCGTTGTTAAAAAGGATAAGACCGGTGGAAGCAAGGCTGATATTATAGCATAAACAAAAGGCTATAGTAGTCATTTTCGATTACTATAGCCAATTTTTATTATAAAATCTTTAATACTATTTTTTAATCCACTCTCCTAAAGATCCGTCTGAAATCTGTAAGCGTCAATTCAAGTACGCCTCCACATAAATACACTTCTACTATAAAATAGCTTCATACTAAATATATGGAGGTGCCTATGGCTAAATATCCTAAAGAAGAAAAAGAGCGATGAGCAAGTCATATGTATGGGTGTATAGAACAAGCAAATACAATACACATCCTGCAGTATTGTATGAATACACACTTGGTCGAAGCGGAGACTATGCAAAACAAGGAGAGACTTATCTTAGAAAGTTATTTCAACTGGAAACTAAAGCTGATGAAGCTGAGCTTTCATTGAGAGAACGCTTAGAGATGCGAAGTATTAGATGAGTTTTATAGCTGGATTTCACAAATAGAATCAAAAATCCTTCCTAAAAGTTTAATAGGGAAGGCTATTACTTATGCCATAAATCAAAAAGAGTACTTGGAGAACTTTAAAGGATGGAAGAATACAATTAAGTAATAATCTTGTCACGCAAAGTGTGAAGCCATTTGTTATAGGTAGGTCTAATTGGCTATTTGCGAATACACCTAATGGAGCTAATGCCTCAACAATAATATATAGTATAATTCAAAGTGCAATACTTAATAACCTGATACCACAAAAATATCTTACATTTGTTTTTGATACCATACAGTCAGGTAGAGAAGCTTCAAGCCTAGTACCTTGGTCAGATGAGATTCCTGAGAGTTGTAAAAATAAAAAGTCATAGGATTAGAATGATAAGTTCTAGTTCTATAACTTTTTTGCTCTATGTGTACTTAGCTTGACGCTTACAAAAATCATAGAGAAACGAGGACAAAACGAAAATTAAAATACAGAAACATAAGAAAAAGTAACGGAAAGAGAGGAATAGTCCCTTGTCTACAAGGGCGCACTTATACACCTTAACAGGTGCGTGCGTTCTCCGAAGGCTCTTGCAGAGGGCATATCAGCTAAAGCTGATACAGGGGAGCTACACTCCCCTACGGAAATAAATTTCCTACCCCTTGTGTACTTCCCCAAAAAAATCGGATAAAAAGTTATCCGATTTTTTTAGAAAGTCTTATCTATCGCCACTATAACCATATCGAAAAATGGAAAGGAGGTTTTTGACTATGGCGATATATCATCTTTGCATAAAGATTATCTCAAGAGGCAAAGGCAAAAGTGCAGTAGCAGCTTCCGCCTATCGAAGTGGCGAAAAGATAAAAAACGAGTATGACGGCATAGTCCATGACTTTACAAGAAAAGGAGGAATAGCCCATACAGAAATCCTATTGCCACAAAATGCACCACAGGCATTTTTAGACAGGGGAACATTATGGGATAGCGTAGAGAAAATAGAAAAGAGTAAAAACTCACAGCTTGCAAGAGAAATCGAAATTGCTTTACCTAAAGAACTAAATCGTGAAAAACAGATTGAACTTGTTAGGGAGTATGTAAAAGATAATTTTGTATATGTTGATATGTGTGCCGACATTGCCCTACACGATAAAAATGACGGAAACCCACACGCTCATATCTTACTTACCATGCGACCGTTAAACGAAGATACAACATGGGGAGCAAAATCAAAAAAGAATATATCCTTGATGAAAACGGAGAAAAAGTAAAATTCAAGAACGGTAATTACAAAACAAGAAAAATCAATACAACAGATTGGAATGAACAAGACAAAGCAGAAGAATGGAGAAAAGCATGGGCAGATATTACAAACAAATATCTTAAAGAAAACAACATACAGGAAAAAGTAGATTATCGTTCTTATCAAAGACAGGGGATAGAACATATACCGACTATTCATTTAGGCATATATGCAACTCAAATGGAGAAGAAAGGCATAGCCACAGATAGAGGAAATATTAACCGAGAAATCAAACATCAAAACAATCTATTAAGAGAAATCACAAGAAGAATAAAAGCCTTGTTAAATTGGATAAGAGGAATTGGAAAAGAAGAAAAAGCAGAAAATGAAAACATCAAATCCACCCTCCCACCCAAAGAAAAATTTACTATAGGTTTTTTTGAAAAATCTTATCCGTAAAAAAATGCAGATAACCATAATATAGACTTAGAACAATACATTGAAAGCTATCAATTCTTAAAAAGAGAAAAAAATATCATTTCCTTATCTGAACTGAAAGAAAGTATAGTTACTTTAAGAGATAAGAATTACAAGACCACAAGAGCATTAAAAAGATACTGAGAAAAAGATTGATGAAAAAAACACAACTCATAGACCAATCAGAAAAAAATATTTGAAGTATAAGGACACATACAAAGTCTATAACAAATTAAAGAAAAAGCAAACAGGAAGATTTTTTTACAATGAACATGTTGCTGAGATTATTTTTATTTGAAAGTGTGAAGAAATATTTGAGGGAGCATTTAAAAAGAAAGCAATACTTTTAGCTATTAGAAAATGGAAATTAGAGGTAAAAAAACTTTGAAGAAAGAAAAACAGAATTTATATAATCAAATATTAGAAATGCGGGAAGATATTGAACAGGCAGAAAAAAAGTTAAGGCTTGTTTAGAGCAGTTGTAAAAAAAGAAATGCAACTTACAAAAAAAGTAATAACTCATGATTTAGGGATTTAAAAAAATTCTGAAATTTGATACAACATTAATTTTAATAATCTAATAAATATGAATTTATAGAGAACTTTTAGAAATTAAAAAAACATATCAAATATTTTTTTGAATTGATGTTGACAAACTGTTTTTTTATTGAGCATATAATAAATACATCAAAAAAATATTTGATGTGAGGTTGTTTATGAAAAAAATATGAAGATAATGCTATGGTGTTTAAGGCTCTTTCCGATTCAAAAAAAGATTAAAAAAATACTAGATATGATCCATAACGAAGAAAAAAATGTGCCTGTGTACTACTTGAAAAACTTGATTTGACTCAGTCCGGATTATCTTATCATATGAGAATTTTTAAGTGAAGCAGGTATAGTAAATTTCAGACAGGATGGAAAAATGGACGCATTACAGTATTAATGAAAAAAAGGGATACAAGAAGCAAAAAAATATTAGACGATTATCTATAAGTTTTTTTAGTCATCCAATGTAGGGATGACTAAAAAAATAAATAACACATCAAAAAAATATTTAATATGTTAGGAGGTAATGTAATGATTTTGTTAATAGGTGAATTTATACAAAACCAAATTTTAGGAATGAAATGGCTTAACGATTTAATAGGGCATATATTAAATATTTTAGGTGTAAATTTAAGTTCCAGATTTGGAGCGTCACTGCATTTTTTTATTTATGATGTAATAAAAATAGGTATTTTATTATGTACTTTAATTTTTATAATTTCGTATATTCAAAGTTATTTTCCACCTGAACGAAGCAAAAAAATATTATCAAAGTTTAAAGGTATATGGGGAAACATTATATCTGCACTATTAGGTACAGTTACACCATTTTGCTCATGCTCATCGATTCCTCTTTTTATAGGATTTACATCAGCCGGACTTCCGTTAGGTGTTACATTTAGTTTTTTAATATCATCACCTATGGTTGATTTAGGTTCTTTAGTACTGCTTATGAGTATTTTCGGAGCTAAGGTTGCAATAGTGTATGTTTTATTAGGACTTTTAATTGCTGTTATTGGAGGAATTATAATTGAAAAACTCGGTCTTGAAAGTGAAGTGGAAGATTTTATATTAAATGCACCGAGAGGAATTCAAATTGAAGATGCAAAAATTGAGAAGAGAGAAAGATTGCTATTTGCGAAAAATGCAGTAGTAGAAACATTTAAAAAAGTGTTTCCATATATTTTAGTTGGAGTAGGAATTGGAGCGATTATTCATAATTGGATACCAGAAACGTTAATAGAAAAAATACTAGGAGGTAATAATCCGTTAGGTGTAGTTTTAGCAACATTAGTCGGTGTACCAATGTATGCTGATATTTTTGGAACTATACCAATTGCAGAAGCTTTACTTTCAAAAGGAGCGATGCTTGGAACTATTTTAGCTTTTATGATGGCAGTAACTACACTGAGTTTACCGTCAATGATTATGTTAAGAAAGGCAATAAAACCGAAACTTTTATATTTTTTTATCGGCATAACAACGTTAGGAATTATAATAGTAGGATATTTTTTTAATTTATTACAAAAATCTGTTTATTTAAGGAGGAAGAAAAATGTTATTTAAGAAAAAAGTCTGTTGTAACAGGGCATCGGAACAGGGGGAAAGTAAAATTGAAGAAAGAGGAATCTACGTTTTAGGTTCAGGATGTGCTAAATGCAATTCTTTAGAGGAAAATGTAAAAGAAGCTTTAGCCTGCCTAAATATTAAAGAAGAAGTAAAACACATAAGAGATTTCACACTTATTGCAGCTATGGGAGTAATGACCACACCTGCACTTGTGATTGATAATAAGGTTGTAAGTTATGGAAAAGTTTTAACTACGGATGAATGCGTTCAGCTTATCAAGAATTCAAGAGGATAATACTATGAAAATTAAGGTAGCCTTTGTGTGCGTGCACAATTCTTGCAGGAGTCAGATTGCTTAAGCTTTGGCGAAAAAGTACACTTATAAAAAAGCTGATTGGGAGTTAGCTGATCCATCAGGGAAACCAGATGAAGAATTTATAACTGTCATAAAAGAAATTGAAAGAAAGGTACTTGATTTAATCGAAGAAGTCAAGGAATGGGAAAATAATTGAAAAAGCAAGATATAAGTTTCTTTGAAAAAAATCTAACATTATGGGTTTTAATTTGTATGGTTATTGGAGTCTTAATTGGTCGTTTTATTCCAATTGTTCCAAATGCTTTGGGTAAATTAGAGTTTTATAATGTATCAATACCAACAACAATACTACTTTGGATTATGATTTATCCTATGATGTTAAAACTTGGACGAAGTGGGGATTATGCCAAGGAGTTTCTTGCTGATTGGAATGGAACATACCTTCATTGTGATGGTTATGTGGGATATAAAAAGTTGGTAGGAAAGATGCTATGTGGCTGCCTTGTACATGCGAAGAGAAAGTTCCATGAGGCATATGAGATTAATAAGAGTAATGAATATGCAAAACAATGAGAGACTTATCTTAGAAAGTTATTTCAACTGGAAACTAAAGCTGATGAAGCTGAGCTTTCATTGAGAGAACGCTTAGAGATGCGAAGTATTAGATGAGTTTTATAGCTGGATTTCACAAATAGAATCAAAAATCTTTCCTAAAAGTTTAATAGGGAAGGCTATTACTTATGCCATAAATCAAAAAGAGTACTTGGAGAACTTTTTAAAGGATGGAAGAATACAATTAAGTAATAATCTTGCAGAGCAAAGTGTGAAGCCATTTGTTATAGGTAGGTCTAATTGGCTATTTGCGAATACACCTAATGGAGCTAATGCCTCAACAATAATATATAGTATAATTCAAAGTGCAATACTTAATAACCTGATACCACAAAAATATCTTACATTTGTTTTTGATACCATACAGTCAGGTAGAGACGCTTCACATTTAGTACCTTGATCAGATAAGATTCCAGAGAGTTGTAAAAATAAAAAGTCACAGAATTAGGATTTTAATTTCCGTTTCTGTGACTATTTTTGTTATGTGTACTTATTTTGACGCTTACAAATAAACCATAATTCACAAAATTAAGAAAGAAATTTAATGTAAATATAATAAAAATCGATAGATAAACATTTGACAAACACAGCAAATTTTTGCTACACTATGGGCATAACAATTAGATGTATTAATAAAAAAACTTAGAATTATAACTATCCTTTATTATAAGACTAAATCTAAAGATCACTAAACTCTATATGGGGTTTAGTAGAATATATGAAAGAAGGAGAATGCTATGAAAAAACAGAATCCTCAAAGGTACAAAAAAACGGCGATTAGATTCATTATGTTGCTATTATTGTGGTAATGAGTTTAAAATGAAAAATACTTACATATTATTCTATCTAGACAGGAGGTTTTTAAATTGATGGATGGTTGGAGTAGTCAAGTAGTTGAGAAACAATGGGGAAGCTATAATGATTTTATGTCAAAAGTAAGAATGTCTAAGTAATGAAAGTATTTAGATATTCAATAGTATGTATTGTTTGTTATTTAGGTTTGACCTTGAGTTCTTGCAGAGATACAAGTTTTCAGAGTACAGAAAATACAGGATGTATATCTGGTGAGATAGAGCAGCCTCAGATTATGTACAATCAACAAGTATATTATTATTATGCAACAGGGTTTAATGATGTTTTGCCAGAAAGTTATTTAAAAGTTGGAGAAGTTAAGGCTGTAAATAATAAAGAAAAACCAACAGAAAATTTTATGGCTTGTAGATTAGATATTGGGCAAGCTATTTATGCTAGCGTAGAACAAGGTATTAGTAATCCCATTTATCTACAATATGAAGATGGATATGCACAGTTTTACCTCAAATCAGAATAGTGGATAATATTAAATAATCATAGTAAAATTATGCTAACAGAAAATGTAGAAAAATAATTATGGCAATTACAATGTATACGATAATTGATTTTTTTAGTTATAGCTAAATATAATAAATTTACAAAAAAAGAAGGGATAAGATTTTTTTAACATATTACAAAAATCGATGATGAATAGTAGAAGGTATATTATTAGTCTACTTAAAAAAATCATAAAAAAACTTTGGTATTTTTAGAAATTTTGTTATTGTAGGTAATGAAAGGGGAAATAAATCTATTCATATATTCATATAGGTAATTGCGAAACAAACCTGTTTTTATGAGTGTGTATAGAGAAAAAACTACTTTCATAGGTAAGCGTCAATATAAACACGCCTATCTATAAAAATACTTCCACTGTAAAATAGCTTCATACTAAATAATATGGAGGTGCCTATGGCTAAATATTCTAAAGAAGAAAAAGAGCGATGGATTGAGAAATTTAAAAATAGTGGATTAAGTATCGCAAGCTGGGCTAGGAAGAATGGATTACCTATTTCAACAGTCACAGGATGGGTGAGTAAACATGATAAGAAATCTAGTACCTTGGTCAGATGAGATTCCAAAGAGTTGTAAAAATAAAAAGTCATAGGATTAGAATGATAAGTTCTAGTTCTATGACTTTTTTGCTCTATGTGTACTTAGCTTTACGCTTACCGATTTTTTGGCAAAAGAAAGAGGTGTCGCAATTTACAAACACCTCAAGTTTCTAATATTCTACGTTTTTTTAATCTACCGTATGACAAACCGTACTTTTTTTATTCTTACAATCACACACCTTGTCTCCCTTTATGCTCCTGCGAAAGATATTCGTGCAAGCACTCGTCCCATTCTTCTCTCTCAATTGCAAGAAAGGCAGCCTGAACATCTCTATTTCCTAAAGATTCAACATAATTTCGTGCATATCCATAGCTGTCATCACGTGTAATTGTATCAGGTATTTTTTTACAGAACTCTTCATATATTACAGGATCAGCTGAACCAATATCCCTAAACTGAAATGGATTTGCACTACTCAAAAACTTTCCGAGTTCTGCATTTTGCTTTCGTCCCATTCAGCATCGAGAACATAATATATCATACAGTATAATTCAAATCTATTCATTTCTTTTTCCTCCGTTTAAATGGATTATTATAACCTGCCATATTTAATCTTAGTTTCAACTATGGCATCCTCATATCTTTTAAAATACATATCTATTATCTGCCCATCTTCCATAGTAACCTCTTTAAAACTTTATTAATTATTCGAAACAGCTTCCAAATCTAAATCAATATCATCTATATTATCAATCATTCCTCCGCTTTCTGTATCATTTATATACACCACTGAAAGGCTTGTCATCGGCTCTACTGAAACAATGGTTATCTTTGTAAGCACTGCATATGAATTATCCTTATGACCTATATATGCAATCGGCTTATGCTCTACTCCTGTCAAGCCTTCAAGTGCCTTATCAAAAGCAGCCTTGACCTCTTCATTTTCTTCCATATAAGGATTTGCATCATTGTACTCCCAGCCTTCTTTCCTTCCAAGAGTCTAAGGCTGCCTGTGACTTCAGCATTTCCTTCCAGGTCCTCATATACCTTTATAATTACATACTCCGGCTTGGCATCCGGTACTGCCATTTCCGCTCTGCAAAGATATAAATAATTTGTTCCGGCAACAATCTGCGAACCAAGTACCGCTGCTACATCATATCTGTAGCCTACCAGATCCTCTGTGGCCTTTTCAAAAGCTGACATAGCATTTACATTATCAATTGCTTTAAAATTATTATTTATTGCCCACCCACCTGTTATAGGTGCAGATTCGTTTGTTTCACTTATTTCTTCTGCTTCTTTAGTAATGGTACTCTCCTGTGATACTGTAGTAGCCTGAGATTCTGCATTATCTGCCTTTGCACTACAACCCATAATTGAAGCCGCACAGAGCATTCCCAGTGCAACATTAAATAACCTTCTCATTTTGTTATCTCCTTAAATAAAATATTACTGTGATTATCTCACTCAATTATATAGACGGAAAATAATGTCATAAGGTCACAGTTTAATTTTTATTTTTTAAGCTGTATCAATATCCTCTTATATCATCTATAACAACTCCACTATCATCACTTGTTATAAACACCAAGCCTATACTTGAAGAAGGTTCTGATTGATTAATTGTTATCTTTGTAAGTATTGCATATGAATTATCCTTTTTTCCAATATACGCAATCGGTTCATAATTTACTTCTGTCAGGCTCTCCTTTGCCTTATTAAATGCAGCTTCAACATTAGGATTGTCCTTTATATCAAGACTTGAATCATTGTACTCCCATCCCAAATCGCCCCCAAGTAAATTTCACTCCATGTGATTTCTACTTCTGTGCCTAAGTCTTCATGCAACTTTACTATTACATATTCCGGCTTAGCATCAGGCGTTGTCGCTTCTCCCTTTGCAAGATACTGGTAGTTCATTCCTGATTCCAACTGTGAAGAAAGCACTGCCACCACTTCATAGTGATAATCTTGCATACCTTCTACAGACCTATTAAAAGCCGCAACCGCATCCGGATTGTCATCAGGTATCCAGCTTTCATTCACTGACCAAGCTACTGTATCCTGATAATTCAAAGTATCTTCATCAATTTCTGATATTTCTGAAGTTGACTCATCTATTATTGTATCAGTAGTTTCCTTATTATCTTCAATTTTTGCCTTTGTCTTGCATGCCATGATAGAAGTGGTGCAAAATATTACAAGTACAATAGTAAATATTTTTTTCATTTTGCCTCCTAAAATAAAGCTATTCTTTGATTATCGCTCTTTATTTCCCGGCTCCCATATTACTGTTTGCAAACTCACTAAGGTCCTCATTTTTCATTGCTTTTTCAAGTAGCCTTGGCAACATCTGCGGAGCGGCTGCAAAACAAGGAATACCGTTATTTGCAATTCTTTGTGCCATATTTGCATCATAAAAAGGTTTACCGGCATCTGATATGGCAAGCAAGCAGATCACAATAACACCATCTTCCTTCATCTGTGTCAATCTTCTAAGAAGTCCTGCACGGTTTCCACCCTCTTCAAGATCTGAAATCAAAAAGAAAATCGTCTTCTTTGGATTCTCTATATATTTAGTGCAATATTTTATTGATTTTTCAATATCGGTTCCACCACCAAGGGTAAATCCAAAAAGTAAATCAATAGGATCTTCGCATTTTTCACTTAAATCCACGATATTGGTATCAAAAGCCACAACCTTAGTCTTTATAGCACTCATACTTGCAAGTATGCAGCTCATTATAGATGAATATATTACCGACTCTCCCATAGAACCACTTTGATCAATATCCAAAATCACAGTATATTTATTGGCGGCAGTTGTTGCACTTCTCTCAAAAAAATAATACTTTTGAGGGATTATCTTTTTTAGTTTTGTATTGTAGTCCTTGATACCCTTTCTTATCGTAGTCTGAAAATCAAGTGCTGATGCTGAAGGAATAGGAGAATGTAACTTTCTATTTATACTTGCCGTAACCGCCCTTTTTAAATCTGTTTCAAGCAGCGCATTTATCTGTTCGACTATTTTTTTGATAAACTCTCTGGCATTTTCCTTACTCTGTTTCGGTATCTGATCCTTTAGGGTAAGTATCATACTTGCCATATGCATATCAGGCTCTATATTATCAAGAAGTTCAGGTTCAAATATGAGCTGCTTTAAGCCACATCTCTCCATAGCATCAGATTGGATTATCTTTACAAGGTCCTTATCAAAAAGTGTTCTCACATCCCCAAGCCATCTACTTATATGCGGACTTGATGCACCTTTTCCACCTCCGCCTCCAAAGCTGAATTTCATGTCCCTGTTATAGATGGCATCAAGTGCCATATCCATCATAAGATCTTCCTGACTTAACTCCGGTCCATCTCCCATACAATCCATTCTTTTTTGTGCTTCAGATCCAAGTATCAATCTCCAACGCCTCAGTCTGTCATTTGTATCCATTTATATCTCCTAAAAGTCTCCAAAATCAAAGTCTTCGAGTATCTCAGTGTCCACTTCCTTTATCTCAGAGTTTATTATTTCACTTACTGCCTGAGCATTGAGTCCCCATATTTCACCAAGATTTTCCGCAATCATATCTTTTTCCTTAGCACTATATTCTACAAAGGCTCTCCTTAAGAAAACAGCTGAACGTCTAAATTCCTCTTCATCCAAAGTATCCAGATACTCACTGAGGCTCTCCCAAAGTGTAAGTCTCCCTATAAGAGCATAATGATTTCTCATAGACAGACCTGCAAACCAGTTTGCACCAAGTTCTGCAGGCATACCCATAGAAAGTCGTCTTGATACTTCTTTTCTAAGAGTCAGCTCATCTATCTTACCTACATCAAGCAGTATTGCTGTAGCAAGTCCGGAGATTTTTGTGTTTAAATCATCTCTATTTGAGAGTTCCATAAGCTTATCAATCCAAAGGCTCTCATCCAAAAAGTCCTGTACCATAAAAACATTATGTATTTTTTGAATATCATCTGCCAAAGTGGCTGCCGCTATATCATCACATGTCGACTCTCCAACAAGCATAAGTGCAGCTCTGATACAAAGTCTTTTTACAATAGGCACCAAAGGTTCTCTGTCCAGTTTTCTGATATCACCAAATGAAATCATATTTGAAAGTTTACTCACAGTGCCTGCGATATCATGTATTGATATTGTACCATTTGCCATCTCATCAAGACTTCTTTTCGCACCCTCTACTATCTTAGGCAGTCCGCAATTAAATGCAGCTTCTATAACCTCCGCTATTTCAGATATCTTTGTAGCCTCCAATAGCCTTTCACTCAATACAAAAGCTACTGCATCCGCTATAGTATCTCCCTTTAATACACTTTCAACTATCTGTATCTCAGCTTCCGGTGTCCACTGAAGTATCCAGTTCTCAGCCCAAGTTGCATTATCCTGATTGCTTCTTTTTATCTGTGCAAAATCTATTCCAAGTACAACAAGTCTGTATAAGAAAAATGATCTGTTTAAGTCAAGAAAAGCACTCTCCTTTGACTTTACTCTTAAGTTTTCTCTTAAATCAAGCTGCAATGGTGTTGCTACAAGTTCCTTATATTTTTCAAGCTTTAACTGCTTAAGTTTAGAAGTAAAATCGCTTTGAATAGACGTCTGCATAGCATCCTGAGGAACACTACCTATCTTTTTGCCTATATCAGTTTCGGCAAAGCCCATTGCCATATCACCAAAGCTTCCGCCACCCATACAGGTAATACTTGCATCCTTTAAATCTTCAAGTGTAGGAACAGAACCTCCACGAATAATGGCAAGTTCTCTTGCAAGCCTTGTCGCCTCTATTACCTGAGCGGATGAAACGATTCCACCATTCTCTCTCATATACTTTGCCAAAGTGCTAAGATACTTTCTTTCATGATAAGTAGTATCGCCATTTAAGAATCCCTGCCAAAGTAGCTCATAATACGACGGGGCTGCATTTCCTGCACCATAACCGGTTCTTTTACTAAGTCTATAGTAAGAATATGGCATCAATGTAACATTGGATTCTCTTCTCACCAATTCTTTATATTCCTTATCAGACATTGCTCCTTCAAGACTTTCAATAGCTGATGTATGAAAAGCGCCTGTTATAGCCACTATCTTTTCAGTATCAAATCCCTTTTCTATATATTCCTTTATCTTTCTTTTCATAAAGCTTTCACGGACTATATCTCTTATAAAAGATTTGTCATCTGAATTTGTATCTTTTCTTAGGCTTTCTCCAAACAAAGCACTACCGGATCTATAGCCCTGCATATCCTCACTCTGCTCTAAGTTTCTCTCCCAAAAACCTTCCATATCTATTTCAATACTTTTCTTTGAATTTGTTTCTGAGATAATCTCCTCTTCTTGAATATCGTCATTCTTTTTATCAAGTCCCAGAATTATATCTGATTCCAAGTCAAAAAAATGGCATTCTTTATTATTTTCCCTTGCCCAAAGAATTGCCTGATACTCCGGTGAATATTCTGCAAACGGATAGAGAATCGTATCAATAGGTGCTTCCTTTGTGTATGCCATAATGGCAAATGGAGGAACAAGTTTTTTTGAGACAATATCATCTATCAAAAAGTCAAAATCCGCCGGTCCCTCTATAAGCACAAGTGCAGGCTTTATTTCATCCAAAAACTGTCTTAGAAAATATGCTCCTGCAGGTGAAAAATGTCTAATTCCAAAAGTTTTCATGGCTGCCTCCTAGCCATTGAGCATCCTACATTCATTGTAGAGTCCAATCCACTCTTTTCCACGCTTTCATTATGTTCTCAAGGTACTCTTCCCAAACTTTTGAGTCTTTGGAATCTTCCTTTACTATTGCACCTTGAAGTCCTGCCGCAAGGTCCGCATCACTTATCTCTCCGTCTCCAAAGCTACCTGCCAAAGACATACTGTTTGTAAGTAAGGATATAGCCTCTGCAGTAGAAAGTACATTTGCTGTGGATTTAATTTTTTGCTTTCCGTCAAGTGTCTCACCCTGTCTAAGCTCTCTAAATATTGTACAGACTTTTTTTATTACCTCAGCCTCAGGCACCTTTGAAAGCAATGCCATACCTTCTGAAAGCTTCTCAATTCTGGTCTTTACTATATCCATCTCCTCTTCAAGAGTATTTGGACTTGGAAGTACCACTATATTAAATCTTCTCTTTAGAGCGGCACTCATATCATTTACACCTCGGTCTCTGGTATTTGCTGTAGCTATTATGGAAAATCCCTTCTTAGCCGCACTATCCTTACCAAGTTCCGGAATCGAAATTCTCTTTTCGGAGAGAATTGAAATAAGGGCATCCTGTACCTCAGAAGCACAACGTGATATCTCTTCAAATCTGGCAATCTTACCCTCTTCCATAGCCTCAAAAACAGGACTCTTTATAATTGCCTTATCACTTGGGCCTTCTGCTATAAGCATAGCATAATTCCATGAGTATCTTATCTGCTCCTCTGTAGTTCCTGCAGTTCCCTGTATAACACAGGTTGAGTTACCATTTATAGCAGCACATAGATGCTCTGACAACCATGACTTTGCAGTACCCGGCTCACCAATCAAAAGTAATGCTCTATCTGTTACCAAAGTAGCTATTGCTATTTCAACTATTCTTTTGTTTCCTATGTATTTTGGCATTATTTTAACACCATTGCACTCACCACCCATAATGTACGTAAGTACAGATTTTGGTGACATCTTCCATCCTGTGGGAACAGGATTTTTTTCAGCCGCAATAAGTGCATCTATTTCTTTTTGGAACATGACCTCCGCCGGAAGCCTTTGTAATTCTTCGCTCATATCTATCACCTTTTATTTCTTCTTCACTTCTACAGTTTTCAAAAATTCAACCGACTTTTCATTATTAAATGTCTTTAAAGTCTCTATAGCATCAGTTTTACTTGCTTTATCAGCTGTTTTTACAAGTTCAATCAAAAAGTCTATATTATCTTCACTATACTTCAAAGACTGTATAGCCCTTTTCCTTATATCTTTCCTTGCCTCACCATTTATAACAGACAAGTAAAAATCATTTTCTTCTTCTTTTGCAAGGTCCGCGATAATATCAAATCTCAGATACATCTCACTCTTTCCCATCGGATCAAAGCCTCTTTTTAGCGGTTCTACCATCATCTTTCCATTTTCCATGATCCATCTTCCGATCATAAATGAGATCTCACTGTATCCGTCCCCAAGTCCTGCAATAAACTTTGCTAATATTCTATAGTCTAAGAATATATCAGGATTTTCTTTTTTTGCTTCCACCAATATATCCCATCTTCCACTTCCGGTTGTAGTTAATGCAGTAATAACAGGCTCAAGCATCTTATAAGAATAATTTCCGTTCACCTTTCCACAGCCCGCTTCAATATCTGAAAGCTCGCTGCTTTCATATATACCGGCCTGAGTTTCAAGTACCGCATCTACAAGTGCAAGCAGATCCAAAGTCTTCTCACCGGTATTATCACACACGAACAGATCCTCTGCCTGCTTTTTGATCTGGGCAAACACCGGTGCCGCCTTTGAAAGTGCCTCCATATCATCTACACATTTTTTCAGTCTGAAGTCTTCATTTATAAGAGAGCTGCCTGTAATTAAACTGTTTCTTAATTGTTCCTGTAATTTATATAAAATATCTAAATTCATAATAGCCTCCCTTAATATGCCAATCTAAGTATTTTGTTATCTGTGATAATACTTCTTGGCTCTACACAAATCTGCTTCAACCTTGAGTCATAATGTGCCAGTCCAAATAACACCTGATTTTTAAGATAATCTTTACTTGGAAGTCCAAATATTGAGTCCATTGCTGTTTTATCCTTAGTCATAGCCCTTAATAAGATCTGCTTTCCTTCTTTATCCTCTACTACAACATCTCTTCCATTTGTACCTATCTTTGCAAACTCAAAAAGTACTCCATAAGCATTATCGGATAAAGTAGCTTTCAATATGTTTTTAGCAGGCTTTAAAAACTCTGATATGCTCTTCTTTGCAAAGCTCCTTATCTTTTTGATATCATCTATATCCAAAGCTTCATCTGTGCTGCTCTCATAACGGATTCTTCTGTTTTCTCCCTCATTTGCAGGATAGAAATAAAGCTTTTCAATGAACTTTTTACCAAAGAAGCTGTCATCTCTTTGAATATATTTCTTTGCTTTTAGAGGGCAATAATTGGCTGTATAATTTATATCTCCGGTATCAAGATCTATCCAATAGCCCTTATCTATATATTCTGCCTTTACATCATCATATTCCGATATGAAGCTTAACTCTGCGATTGATACATTATCTTTTTTAAGACCTATTTCACCAAGTTCTTCAAGCTTCCAGACTCCACCAAGTGCCTCATAGAGTATATTATCATCAGGGTTGGTAGAATCACTTTCAAGCTTTTTACTAAGGTAATCCCTTGCTCTCTTTTCGATATATCTAAGCTTTGTGAGCTCCTTTACAGCTAAAGATAACAAATACTCCTCAATATAGTCATTTGGATAATCTTTTCTTAACTCATCTATATATCTCTTAGGATAATCATTTATTATTTCTTCTATAAACGCTTCATTTTTTATCGTTCTTAGAGATTTTAAAAATCTTTTAAATATTATCTGTACTCCCGGCAAATAGTAATCTCCCAGCTGTTTTGCCAGTTCATCATATTTTTTATCGAATGCTTTATCCGCACAGGCTGCCACACCTGAACCGGTTATTTGACCCATAACATCTTTTAAAAGATCCAGACCCTCAATCTGCTTCTTTATCTTCTTTGTTTTAGCCGCTTTTGAGGCTGCACTTGTTTTCTTAGGCTTATCAGGATTTTGCTCCTTTTCAATTTCTCTTTCTGCCTTTTTCTTTTCTCTTGCCTCTATCTTATTTCTCTTATCCAAGATATCCTGAGGAATCTCAGCCGTTTCAAAGCTCTTTCCCTCTTTCATCTCAAACATCAAGCCTATAGCATGTTTGCATGGAAACTGTCTACTTGGACAAGAACATCTAAACACCGGTTCACCCTCTTTTTCAAAGTCTATGGAAACATTATAATTGCTCTTCCCACTTCCTTTGCACTCACCAAAATAAAGACTGTCATCAGCTGATTTCATTCTTTTTACAAAACTGTTCCCTGATGACAGCTTTCTGCCATTTGAAACCGCATTCGCATTAGGTGCTATAGAAACTATAGCCTGTTCATCAAAAGTTCTCATATTCGATCCTTTCAGATATTATTTCTAAAATATTATATCATATTTCATCCATATCCACATGAATGATCCTATGACCTTCCGACATATAATTATCCTGCAAAAAATGTACCATCAAATACATCTTCTACATTCTTACCTTCTATTATAAATCCATACTCAGATGACTGTTCCATAGGTATACGGACAATAGATTCATCAGAAAGTTTATAATCTGTAAATGTTTTATTATCAGTACCTACCGGTATAAGTAAAATACCAACCGGAAGTTCAAAATCTCCAATTTCCTTACCATTTAATCCATCCAGCGCCTTGCCATTTAAATCAATCTTAGTAGACAGTGTAATCGGAGTTGTTATATTATAATAATCTTCAATAGTCTTTGGCTTACCGTCTTCTCCCAAGGTGTATTTTCTATCTACCCCTAAAGAACTTATAGTAAAAATTCTATCTCCAAGATAGAACTCATTTGGATCAAGAAGTGATGTATTTGCAAAGCTCTCTTGAATTGCAATCATATCTCCATTCTTATTCAAATCAATTATTGAAATATTTCTATAGTCATTATCGTATTGTAACTCTAAATAAAGATAAGCATTATTATCTTTTTGTAAGATATATGCCTTTGATATACCATAACTCACACCATCCTGATATGTTCTTTGCTCTCCACCAATTTTTACTTCAATTTTTTCAGATATACCATATTCTCCTATTTCCTCTCCAACTTCTACTGTTCTTACTTTTCCATCAATATTTACCCTGGTTTCTCTATCCGGTAAAACTTCAAAAGCATAATCACTTGGTAGTTTCAATATATCGTTTTTAAAATATTCACTATAAATTGCATATTCCAAAGGTATAACTACCATATTATCTATGCCATCATTCTTTCCAATCATATATATTTGCATTCCATTATTCCCTAATGTCCATGCAATGTTATAGTCTTTATTTACATCATTATCGAACGCCTCAAAATTTGTTAAAACAGTCTTTAGCTTCTCACTAAAATCATCTATATCATCCTCATATTCCTCTAAAAAATCATTGTCATTTACAAGCTTTTCATATAGTCCATTTCCATTTTCTAAAACATCAGATATTTTAAGTTCTTTGCCGGTATTTGAATCTATGTTTATACCACTTATAAGTTCCCCTTCATCAAATACAACACTGTCAATAAAAAGGCTTAACACATTTGTATCTGCACGTGTCAAATCCATACTTGCATATTCATTTACTCTATATGTATTTATCTCCTCAATAATATTTCTTAACTGTTCATTACCCTCTAATTCTATTTGTGGTATTTTATTTTGACCATCTGTTGTTTTGTAAAAAACATGTGCCTTAATCATTTGTACGATATTCTGCGTATCCTTATCATCTACTTGAGAGTTTTCTTCTGTTATACCCACAGCACCCTCAACCTTATCTGTATTTATTGATATTGAAGTATTCTTCCCACATCCTGCTAACAAACACATAACAGGAAGTAAATATATTAATCCCTTTTTCATAAAGTCCTCCTTTTAGCCTATACTATCACAAAACAATTCCACCACCAATAAAGATAGTCTTAAAATAAAAGAAGTGCAGTCGGTTTTACCCTTCTGCACATTTACTTATTTGTCTAACTTACCGTCAGTCTTTGTCTGGAATTTTTCATTATTTACAATAAATCTTTCGTGAATTCCTTCACCAATAAGTCCCTTTTCATCATATGCCTCAACCTTGAATGTGAGAGCTCTTCCATCTACTTTAGTAAGTTCAGACTTAACTACTATTTTCATTCCAAGTGGTGTAGCTGATAAATGCTTTACATTAACAGAAATACCTACAGTAGTAAAGCCCTCATCAAGCTTGTCTGCTACACTCATAAAGCATGACTCCTCCATCAAAAGTATCATTATTGGAGTTGAAAACACTTCCAAACTTCCACTTCCTATACCTGCTGCAGTATTTTCCTTTGCTACAATAGTTTCTCTTTGTCCCTTTATTCCTACTTCTAACATAGTATTCTCCTTATTTAAAAATATAGACTATTTATCATACTTTCTTTCAGAATGTTATATAGATAAAGTCACTGTCAAAGATTTTAATATGTTTATATAATATAAATCTTTAGTAATCCCATTTTAAATATAGTATTACTAATATCAGCTTTTCTTCATTTGGTAATAATAAATCATGAATCTTATTATCTAAAGGCATCTACAATGTGATGCTTTTTTGTTTTGAAATCAAGTTTGAGTTTCCGGTATCCTCGTATTAGTGTCTAATTTTATACAGCATAATGTGTGTCAAAATACTATTACTACGCAGCAGCATTCTCATTAATGCTATCAATAATCCTTTTGATATTTATCCATACACCTGCATCAGTGAATATTTCAACTATACTTCCCTGATCTGTAAATGGAGTATCTTGTAATACAGATAAATCCTTCATCAGTCCATTGTGAACTATATACTCTACAATCTGATTTACAAAGTAAATCTGTCTACTGTCAAGATTACTATTCTCAAGATACTCTGAAAACGCTTCTTTTGCTGCATTCATATCAAGACCGACTATTTCTCGAACTAACTCTCCCAATGGCTTTTGCCCATACTCCTTCTCATATTCCTCTTTCGTTCCAAGCTCTGACCAAAGCACTTTTTCAAGTTCTTTTATATCATCCTTGCCTAATGGAACATTTGATTTTAACTTTTTTATAACCTCATTGTTCTGATGCTCTTTAATATAATATTCAGCCTTAGCACGATAGTTTTTCAGCGAATCACTTTCAAGATCTGAATCATTCCACTCTATGGAAATAATATCATCAGTAAAGTTAGTATCATATATAATACCTCCCTTTGGAATATACTTCATCAGTCCACGAAGCTTTTCTCTTATTATCTCAAACTCGTTTACACCACATCCCTCTATGTAGTCAGTATGTAGTATATCCTCTATAAGATCTGATTGTTCATTTATCTCTGCAATATTAGCAATACTTGCAAGTTTTTTCGCATTCTTCCTTAAATCAGTAACAAACCTCTTATATGATTTACCTGCAAGACATGCAAGCTCTATGCCATACATCAATGCATCGAAACGAACTGCACTGATTTCATCATCTTCCGGCAAAATAAGAGGTGAAAGCTCTTCCCTTATCAGCACTGTATCCTCAAATGTAAGTGCCTTATATCCTTCCTCCGTAGAATATAATTCTACAAACTTTAAGTGTTGTCTTACATCAAAGCTCTCTCTTGAAAGCTCTGATACCTTTGCTACCATCTCTTCAACAAGTCGTTTTCTAAACGCTATAAGCTCATAACTCTGATAATCCAAATCCTGCAATCTATATGCTATTTCAAACTTTAAATTAAAGATGGCACTCTGTATCGGAATAGCATTGGCCGTAGCCTTACCCTTACTTATTCTAAAGAAATCAAAATTCCCACAAAAATCAAAAATATAAAATTTAGACTTGTCAACTCCATCAATAAGACCTGGGCATAGCCTCGTACCACGTCCTATCATCTGCCAAAACTTTGCGTAGCTCATTACCTTCTTAAAGAAAACAAGATTGACAACCTCAGGCACATCTATGCCGGTATCAAGCATATCTACGGAAATAGCTATCTGTGGAAATTTATTTGCTTCCGAAAAATCATCTATAATAGTCTGTGCAAAATTAATCCTATTGTCAATAACCTGTGCATAACCGGTTAGATGTGGATACTCCTTATTAAAGATCTCCAGAATCTTCTCAGCATGTGCATGGTTTTTTGCAAAGATAATGCTCTTTCCAATTTTTTGTCCATAATCTATTTTGATTCCATTCTTCATAAATGTATCAAGCACTTTGCGAATAGTATCAGAATTAAATATCCACTCATTAAGCGCAGATGAGCTTATTGACTCAGGTACATTGCCATCCTCTGTCTCAAAAGTATTCTCATATATACTCTTATCTTCATCAGAGAGATCCGCATACACAATTCCTTCCTCAATAAACTTAAGCTTCGTTTCAACTGATAAAAAATCAACCAAATATCCATCCTTTACAGCCTCCGTAAGCTCATACCCATATGTCGGTACTCCTTGTTCAAGATCAAATATCTCATACGTATTTTTATCAATATCATCCTTTGGTGTAGCTGTCAGTCCCACCAAAGGAGCATCAAAATATGTAAAAATATTCTTATATTTATTATATATGGATCTATGTGCTTCATCACATATCACAAGATCAAAATGTCCGCATGTAAATATTTTTCTATCCTCTTCCTTAGCTGAATCTATACAATTCATCATTGTCTGATATGTAGAAAAAACGCAATGAGCATTGTAATTATCTTTTTCGTCACAGAGATTGGTTACTGACAGGTCAGGATAATTATTTCTAAACGCTCTCTTTGCCTGAGTTACCAAAGATGTTCTATCCGCAAGTAACAAGATATTCTTAATCCATCCTGCATCAAGAAGTACATGACACAACTCTATTACAGTTCTTGTCTTTCCTGAACCTGTAGCCATAACAAGCAATGCTTTCCTACGATGTTTTTTATCGAAAGCATTACATACTGCCTTGATTGCCGCCTCTTGATAATATCTACCTGCAATATTCTTATCTATAACAACATTTTCAAGAGATGTTCTCATTTTTCTTAAGTTGAACATCTTTTCCAAATCTTCTTTTGAATATACGCTTGCTACCTTTCTTTCAGGATATTCGCCATCTATTATTCTGGTCTCAAATCCGTTTGTAAGGAAAATGCAAGGTCGTCTTCCAGTTTTTTTCTCAATAGCATCAGCATAGTCATTTGCTTGTTTTCTCCCTGCCACAACATCCACACATGTACGCTTTGCCTCTACTATTGCGAGTGGTTTATGCGCTGTATCATAAAGTACATAGTCCACAAATCCGTTGCCTGAATCTGTAGCTAATCCCTCTATCTTTACCTCATTTAACCAGTCAGAACCTTCTCTCCATCCCGCATCTGCCAACATAACATCAATGTATATTTTTCTTGTTGAATATTCAGAAAGTTCAAGCGGCTTTGTAACATAGCTTTGAATTTTTTCTTCTCTCTGCTCAGTGAGTGATGCTTTAATTGAGGCATTCTCCGCCATCAACTTGTCTAAATCTATATTTGGAATTTCAGATGTCTTTGGTAGCTCAGCCTCTTTTGTCAAAAGTAATTTATCAAACCTTTGTTCAACATAATTATCTGCATAACAATAGCTAACAAAATCAAAGAATATATGCAGATTCTCAAGACAAAGTATTGCCTTCTCCTCTGTTACCTTCCTTGCATTGTGAGTACCGTCATTACCTATCTTACGTATAAAATCCATACGCCTAAACAGGTCTGCATCAATAATATCTTTGAATTCTTCAGTATTCATTAGGCTGATCAGATTGTCCTGATATGGCTTAGTCAATGAAGCATCTACTGAATACATCCATTTAATAGCAAACTCCATGGCTCTACGGCAATTCATCACACACAGTCCCGGATCTATATATAAAACTTTTTCTGCAGCAATAGCAACATTTGAAAAAGTATCAAACCTTTTTTCCTCTTTCAAATAGTCAAAGTTGCCCATGGCAAACCTCCCCATAGTTTTAGTAAGTAGTATTAAATAGTAATTATCTCACCTTCGTGAGAATGTTCTTAAAGTTTTATTTATTCAAAACATTTTTATATTAAGAAAATCGTTAACTATGACCATTTTACAGCAAAGTTGAGGTTTTGTATATATGGATAATCTTTTTCAACTGTATTAAATCTTCAAAGGTTCATTGTCTAACTCATTTGTATTACGATTAGTTTGTATAACTATTTGGATTAACTCTTTTGAACCAATAAAATCTTGATTCTCAATTATAAAATCCTTCATCTGTTTAAACATTCGTATTAAAGCCTTACTTTGTTTAACCGCAAGCTCACCTTTTAATACGGTCATAAGCATATAAATACCTTGTTCTGTAAATGCATATGGACAATATCTTCGACCACCTGAACTCACCTCTGATTTTGAGTTCGAATTTTTCGACCTCAAAATTTTCCATTCATCCCTGAATAGCTGAAACATAAAATCATCATCGAACTTTTCAATATTATTTTTTTCACCTGCTCATTAAATCTTTTTTTGTAGTATATCCATATATTTCGGCAAGGTCAAAAATCAAGCATAACTTTTTTTGATTTCTTATATTATAAATCTTACTTTTTAATTGTGGTTTCATCTAACACTACAATTTCTTTATTTTCTTCTGCCATAAAATGACCTCCAAAGTCATAGATTATTTTTTTATAATGTCTTTTACATTCTTCGAGATTCCATTATTTACATTTTTATAAATTATTTGCAACTCAAAACAGTAGGATATTAGATTAATGCTCTTTCTAATAGAGGCTATTCCCATGTCATTATCATTGTAAATGAGCGTAATAGTTGTAAGACAATTTTTTTGATTTGTTGACTTGGTGGACAAATTGTTCAAACTCAGCCTGTAAAGTTATAGGTGGAACTGAGATTTTTATATTCTCAAGAAAACTTGCTTGAACTCTCTTCTGACCAGCACTTCCAGTCATATTTTCTTCAGCTTTCTTCCTAAAAAAATCAAAACTAGTAAGTACATACAACCAGTATGAATTACTCTTCTCTTTAATCGGACTTAAAACATGAAATTCAGTCGAACCGAATCCTATACTATTTGTTAACCCTACAGCAACTGCACCTTTTCCATTTTCCATACATGGCGTAATTTTTGCAAATAAAACATCACCTTCGCAAAAATAAGTAAATCCATTTTTTACATCTCTATAAAATCTATCTTCTAACTTTAAAATTTCTCCATTTTCTGATACAGATGCCATTGGTATAAATGAAATCACCAAGTCTTCCTCTAATCTACTATCTATATTTTTTTTAGGATTAATTACACAGCATTCTCCTAGTCGTTGTTCACCCCACCCTTTGGTATTATTTAAAGGATCACCAAACATCTCTACAAATCGGGCTTTTACTAAATTATCCATGTGTACCAACTGATTCTGCCTATGCAAAATGATATCTTGTAATATTCCCAAAATCTTCGAAATATCTAGTTGTAATTTCATGGCAGGAACTTCTATAAACACTTCTTCAAGTTTTGTTTTTCTTACTGATGGTATTGTGGTTGACTCAGCCAACTTTTCCATCTTAAGATTTTTCATAAAAAAATAGAAGTATTTTAGATCTAAGTATTTCTCGTTACACCCTATCCCCATCACATTATTATCAATCAAACAGTTACTCGATGTAATACATCTTCTATTTAGTTTTAATGCTTCACCAATCTTAGCAAATACAATCACATTTTTAGGAACAACAGTTCCTTTTATCTTTTTTGCAATGTCATATGAAATATAATTTTTACATGTATCTAAAAAGCTGTTGCCTATCATAGCATTGTTAGCTATGTCGCCAACTTTATAAAAAGGTAAATCTCCATAACTATCTCCTTGATATTTTATTGGAAATCCTGTACCAGGATAAAATATACAAACATCTTTAAGCTTTTTTTTCATTATTTTCCCACACAAACCTCAAGCTGTATTTTACGCAATATATTTTTGATGGGAATTCTTTACATTACTTTGGTTTACCATGGCATATTGCATTGTAGTGTCTATTTGAGAGTGACCAAGTATCTTCTGCACTTGTTCGATTGGCATTCCCTTATCTATAGCTCTTGTTGCCATACTTCTGCGAAATTTATGTGGGTGGATTTTTTCAAGATTCAGCTTTCTACCAAGCTGCCTTAATCTAATTTCCACTCCACTTATTTTTAACCTATCATGTGGTGCATCCAATGTAACAAAAAGAGCCTCATTATCATCATCTCTACTTTCAATATAATCAATAAGGTGTACCTTTGCCTTGGCATCAAAGTATACTTTTCTCTCTTTATTTCCCTTGCCATAGACTACGCACTCACGACCTTCCAAGTCTATGTCACTGATATTTAAATTCACAAGCTCTCCTACTCTTATACCTGTAGAATACAGCAAGTCTATTATCGCCTTATCTCTTTTTGATGCACAATTATCTCTAAGTCTTTCTATACTTTCATCTGAAATAACACTCTTTACCACAGTCTTGGTCTTTATCTTATGTATACGCTTCATAGGACTTTTTAGAATATAGTCTTCCTCTTCGAGCCATGAAAAGAAACTGGAAATATTTCGTCTTATATTGTCAATAGTAGTATTGCTGCAATTATTTATCTTTTGATAGTCTGAAAGGTATTCCCTCATCTCCTCGGTAGTTACCCTTCTTACCGGTGTTTCCTTATTCTTTAGCAAATGTTCTATAGTTACCTTATAATATTGTATGGTCCTTTCAGAGCATCCTTCCACCTTCTTTGCATCTAAAAAGAGTTTTAAAAAGTCTTCATTTGATATTTCCTGCTTAGTAGCTCCACTATTAGAAAAAGCCTTCAAGATAACCTCTTGAAGCTTTTTCATCTGTGAAATAGATAAATACTCTGACATTTCATTTAGTATTATTACGATTTTTTCTTCCATGATAGTATACTCCCTTATATACCATCATCCTACTCCAGCTAATAACTTATTACGTATCCTGATTTGTTTATACTCAATGCTAAAAGCTTCTTTCATACATTTATACTAGTTTTTTATTATTTATTCCCTATCCAAAGTACTTTTGCATAAGACTATCAAATAATAGCTGTGCTTCATCAAGTGCCTTTTGCACCTCAACTTTTGATTTGTCGACTTGTTCCTTAATATCAACAAACTGCTTTTGTAGTTTCATGTCAGGTACATAAACTTTAATACTCTGTAATTCTTGTGCATTAATATTAGCTTGGTTAACAGCACCTTTTGCCATAGATTTCAATATATCTTTTAATGCTTCAAGGTTCATATATTGTGCAAAAACCTCTGGTAACAATCTTTCATTAAATCGTATACGAATAATATAACCAGCTATAACCATATCCTCTGACAAATCAAATACTACAGTCTTTCCAACCAAATCAATACTATTAGTTCTATTGAACAGTATGTCTCCTTTTCTGACTATATACTTTTCTATTTCGTCTTCCGATATATCAATATATTTCATATCGTTTATATCCAAATGACCATCAGCAGTAAGATTATTCATTCTGAGATAAGAATATTTTCCACCATCTACAGCTGGTTTACTAGTTCCATACCTAACATCAGTAACAATATCACCTATGGTAACAATATCCCATCCTTTTTGATTTTTAATAGGATCACCAAACATCTCTACAAATCGGGCCTTAATTAGCTCATCTAATTTCTTTATCATATTCTTGCGCCAAGAAATGATACTCTGAACAGTATTTACTTTTTTTACTATAAAATATCTCTCGCTCTCTGGATACATTGATATGTATAATTCGTCAATATGCTCATTTCGTATATTGTTTATATTAGCTCCAATCGCAAATTCCGATATTTTTTGACGATATGACTGACTTTGGAAAAATACACTTAAATACTGACTATATCCATCTTTTGGTCTAATAACCTTACAAAATGCACCAAAAGTACATTCAATATCAAAATCAAAACTTGCCGCCTTTCCAACAAGATTTTTACTTCCGCTCGAAGCGCAAATCAGAATATCACCTTTTTTCAAATATTGCTCACTTGACACTTTGCTTTTACTCACATATTGAATACTATCAAAATTAATTATTCCATCTTCTATATTATTAGCTCTAAGAAGAATTACTGAACTATTATCTAATACATCACATAGATCATCTGGTTTATACGATACCCCTCTAATCTGTTTGATATATGATTTAATCTTATGTTTCTCCACCTGTTGTCCCTATAAACCTCAATTTGAGGTCCCTTTCAATAATTCTCTCAAGATTTTGGTCTCTTCCATTATCTGCTCATTCAATCTCTCTATTTCATCCAAGATCTCATATGTTGGCGGATATTCTACAGGTATATACTCCACTTCCTTATATTTGTTGATGGATAGATCATAATCTTTTCCTATGATTTCATCTTTTGAAACTATAAAAGACTTATCAGTACGCTTTCTGTCCTTTTCACCATCAAGGTTTTTGAACCTAGCTATAATATCAGGAATATCATTCTCTTCTATCGGTGATCTCTTATCATCCAGACTCTTTCCATCTGCTGTCATATCATAGAACCATACATTATCTGTTCCGCCATGGCCTGTCTTTGTAAAGATAAGTATACCTGTAGATACTCCGGCATATGGTTTGAAAACACCGGATGGCATAGATATTACTGCCTCCAGCTTTTGATTCTCCAATAATTCCTTTCTTATAGCCTTATGAGCATTGGAAGAACCGAAAAGCACACCATCCGGCACTATGCAGGCACATCTTCCACCTATTTTTAGCATTCTTATAAAAAGTGCAAGGAATAAAAGTTCTGTTTTTTTAGTCTTACATATTTTTAGAATATCAGTAGATACTATATCAGCATCAAGGCTTCCCTTAAATGGCGGATTTGCAAGTATAAGAGAGTACTTATCCTTATCAGTATTTTGATCGGATAAACTGTCCCTATATTCTATGCAGGGATTTTCAATACCATGGGTCATCATATTCATAGCACCTATGCGAAGCATAGTTCTATCCATATCAAATCCATAGAACATGTTGTTCATAAAATGCTCTTTATTCTTTTTATCCATAAGTACTTCTTTTTTGTACTTTTCCTTTAAGTATTCTCCACTCATTACAAGAAATCCTGATGTACCACATGCCGGATCACATATAGTATCATTTGGCTGTGGATCCATCATCTCTAACATCATCCTTATAATATGTCTTGGTGTTCTGAATTGTCCGTTTACACCTGATTTCTCAAGTTTTGATAGCAGGTACTCATATACATCTCCTCTGACATCAGCCTTTTGCTCCTTGTCCATAATGGCATATATCTCATCCATGGTATCCACTATCTTTGAAAGCATTAGAGGAGTATTTACTTTAAATATGACATCTCCCATATACTTACTGTAGGCGCTATTTTTATCACCATGCAGGTTCTTTATAAAAGGAAATACCCATTCCTGCATTATACTGTACATTCTTTGTGCTGGAAAATCGTGAAAAACAGACCACTTCAGCTGTTCACCCTCTACTTTTCTATCCCCTATCACTACCTCTCCATCAAAAATACTCTTAAAAGGTAATCCGAGCATATTTGCCTCTTTTGCTCTTATATTGTCAGCACTGTCTATATCTCTGATAAACATCAGATATGTCATCTGCTCTACAACCTCGAGAGGATTTGTAATACCCCCTGTCCAAAATATCTCCCATAATCCGTCTATTTTATTTTTTAATTCGCCTGTCATAATCTCCCTTTCTATAAAAATCTAACTAATTTGTATACAGATTGTATCTGTACATCTTACATAAACAATTTTACCTATTTATTCTTATCAATAATCACCCAGTATTAAAGTTACAATTCCATCAGTAGGTAATGTTTTTTCAAACTCTGTCATTGGTGCATCTAAAATAGGATCTGATAAGTATATATATTCTGAATAATTCGTTTTAGGATATGCCATAACCCAAGCTTTTATATATCTGATTTCAGTATCTATATATCCAACTTCCATAAGAAGATTTATAACTTCTCTAAATGTATGCGTTCCTTCAAAAACCACAGTATGACGAAAATCTTCAAATTTAAGTATAAGAGATACAGGATCATTAAATACCGGATGATTTATAAGTTCATGCATATGATGTCCCCATCCACCCTCTGCATAATATAAAAATCCCGGAATATGGTATGCAAAGCAAAGCCAATCTGGACCCTCTATTTCCTCACAACATAATTTACTTGTATCTAATACAAAATGTGGAGGGCTAATTTGATAAAGCGTCACTGTATCCATTCCAAAAGGTTCATAATAACCAAACTTGTCAAATGCATATTCAAGCAATTCGCTTACTGTTTTGTTATCATCAAATTCCAAAGATCCTTCTCCGGGAAACTTATATTTTCTAATCATTTTATCAACCCTCCTAATTATATACATCTCTTTAAGCAAAGACTTTATACTGTCATTCCATTTAATTGCTCTTTTTTATCATAATACATGTTAACGTATCTCTTTTGTCTCGTCATATATTTTGGCATAAAAATATGGACTTGCCAATGGTATCAAAATACTTTTTAGATCTTCTATTTTTTGCTCACCTACATTTGAAAGTGATTACCCTATTATTGATACTTGCATTTCATCCATAGCATCTACTATCTTTGAAAGCATTAGAGGTATATTTAATTTAAAAATAGCTTCATATATTTTATCTTCTCTACTACCTCAAGAGAATTTGTAATACCTCATGTTCAAAATATCTCAAATATTCCTTCTATTTTTTCTCCCCCCATTGTACTATAATCATAATATAAAATTCAGAAAGGACATTAATATGAATTCAATAAAATCTTTCTTATCAAAAAATCTTATAGGTATGCTTATATGCTTTCTCATTACTCTGCCGGCGTGGTTTCTGGGGAAGAGATTTCCTATAATCGGCGGTCCGGTTATTGCGATTATTACAGGTATGATTATCACACTTTTTTGGAATGATAAGGGTAGGGCAGATAGTGGAATAAAGTTCACTTCAAAGTATATTTTACAGGCAGCTGTGGTTTTCCTTGGATTTGGTCTCAATTTAAGTGTTGTACTTCAAACCGGCAGACAATCCCTCCCTATAATTATATGCACAATATCTACCGCACTTATAATTGCCTTTATTTTACATAAGCTTATGAAGATCCCCGGCAATATTTCAACTCTTGTAGGTGTTGGTTCTTCAATATGCGGAGGTTCCGCCATAGCCGCTACAGCACCTGTAATAAATGCAGATGATGATGAGGTGGCACAGGCGATATCTGTTATTTCTTTTTCAATGTATTGGCTGCATTGCTCTTTCCTATATTTGGCAAGATGATTGGATTTGATACTCTAAGCGGAGAGGCTTTTGGAATATTCTCAGGCACTGCAATAAATGATACTTCCTCTGTGACTGCTGCTGCTTCCACTTGGGACAGTATGTGGAATCTTGGCACTCAGACTCTTGATAAGGCGGTTACTGTAAAACTTACCAGGACACTGGCAATAATTCCCATTACTTTGGTGCTTGCAATTATAAATGCAAAAAGATCAAACGATAATCAGTCAGGATTTAATCTAAAAAAATCATTTCCGATATTTATAATATATTTTATTGTTGCATCTATTATAACTACCATTGCTTTAAATGCAGGTGTGCCTTCACATTCCTTTACACCTCTAAAGGATTTCAGCAAGTTCTGTATAATTATGGCAATGGCTGCAATTGGACTAAACAGCAATCTGATTAAGCTTATAAAATCCGGTGGCAAGCCTATTATACTTGGTGGCATATGTTGGATAGGTATTACAGCTGTAAGTCTTATGATGCAGCATATACTTAAAATTTGGTAAATAAAATAGACATAAAATGCTCCCCTCCGGGCAGTAAGAGATTTTATTTTTTCTCTTTTCTACCTAGAAGGGAGCATATCAAATTACGTAGTGCGACAGCCTTTATTAATTTATCATTACCTTATAGAGCACCACATCTCCATAATCTCTATAAACTTCAGTACTTCCATCCTCCAGCAAATATCTTACAACGTCCGCAGCTCTTTCTCGACCTTCAAGATACTCATCATCTACACAAATATATTTTATCTGTGCATAGTTAAGATATACTTTGAAATTATCCAAAGTTCTCACCACAGCGGAGTTCCCTCCACTACCTGTTATATCAGTGTATGTTCTGATATCTAATCCCAATGCCTTAAGTAAATCGTCCTCAGATAACAAAAGAGTTCTGGGATTTCCCATTGCAGTAAGATCCATATATATATCCACAAAACTGCTATCTGTATTTTCCAATATTTCTTTATCAATATACCTATCATGGTGATTATAAATCCCGAGATCTCTCATACTTTTTGGATTTTCAGTCAATCCCCTTATGCCTGCCCAGTTAGTTACTCCCATTATAAGTAATGCAAACATTATACATGGCAAAAGTGAGTAGAATAAACTCTTTACTTGATCCTTATCCACCAAAAACATACCATTATTATCACCAATACAAACAATAAAATGAAATAATTGCCATCTACCTGATTTAATATAAATAAACTAAGTAGACTTACTCCGATATCTACTATTAGAACTATGAAGATATATGAGAATATATCTCTTTTATCATTATTTTTAAACCAGAATTTTATAGTATATACCGGCATCAACACAAATAGTACTGATATAATTACCGTTGGTGATGCAATATAAATATGTGTTTCATTTGTCGGTGATATGAAAAGCTGGAATAATCTGTACAATATATCTATGCTTTCACCTGATGACATATTCATACCGGCGCTTCTATAATCTCCAATGGTATAAGGATATTTTGTCTCTATTCCAAGCTTATACCATACAGATGAATATACTGAGGTAATGATATGTCCTGTAAGTATATATGTTCTTGCATATACAAATACTATAGCAACTATTGGAAAAATAAGTAAATACGCAAATCTGAATGTATTTTTGATTTTATTCTTATTCTTTATCAAATCTCCAATAAGATAAATAATATTTGCAATTCCTATTCCAAAGCTAAACAACAGGCTTGTCGGTTTATATATAAGGCTTGCAAGTAAGGCTATCAATGCGAATATTATATAATAACTATGTCTTTTTTTCACATATAGGCACATATTCAATATTGATATTAGTTGCATTAAAAGTGTAATCATATCAGTTTTTGCTGATATGCCCATATTCATAATTGCAGGTACTACAGATACCAGTACCACTACAAGCCAAGACTTATCAGTACTTTTATCACTACAAACCCTTACTATCTCAAATACTGTAAATAATACCATTATTGCACTTATATAAGAGAAACTAAGTACAAACCCAAAGCTTTTTTTTGTATTAAGTACAAGTGTAAGTATCTCAAGTCCCTTTGGATAAACATATACATCATTCACAGTTCCCAGATTGTCATATATCCCTGTATCTCCAATCAACACAGAAAGACTTCTTAGGCCATATCTTAAAGAATCATAATCCAGAGTAATATTGATTCTTCCGATTTGTAAAAGTATTGCTGAAAGTGATATTGCTGAACCGATACAGAAAAAATTCTTATTTTTCTTATCCGATATTTCATTACTACCGGCTTTATTCATTGGCAATATGATTTTTAAAAAACTAAGTAAAATATATCCCGCCACTACAGCTATCGCAAGTCCTATAGTAAAATATCTCACTTCTTTTTTTGAGGCAATGTGTAAGGCTGAAAGAATACAAACAGATATGATATAGGCTAAGCTTCCTATCATAAAACTGTTCAAATAACGCACTATATTGCTATCTTCCAAATGGCTTTTCCTTGCTTTTGCCAGTATTATCTCACCAAGCCAAATCAAAACCAAACATAAATACAATCTACTATAAAAGCGGTGGCAGCCTGATGTAATATCATATACATCAGGCTAAAAATTCCTATACCTATCAGTCTTATATAATTGTTTTTTACAAATCTTAATATCAAATAAAATATAACAAAAAGCAATATATGTTCGAAATAAAGCATCTTAGTTTCTATCTCACCGATATCAAATAATATATAAGTCTTTTCAGCTAATAAAGAAAAACTGTATATACTAAGAATGGCAGCACATATAAATACAAGTAAATATCCCATTTTCTTAATCTTCATATGTAAACTCCATATCTTTTGTAAAGCAAATCTTCTTCATCAAATTACCACCTTTTTTCATCAATACTCTCCGTAATCACTCTGTATTTTAAATTTGGTCTCTAATACTTAGAAAAAGTCGGGAAAGTCATCGTTATCTTCAAAAAAGTCATCGATCTTCTAATCCATTCCATTTTCCATTCTCTCATATAGTTTTATCATATTCTGCTAAAAAGCCCTATATGAAATTTTTATCCACAAGGTAATGTACTGCTTTATTATTAAGTCTTGCATACTCTATTTCAGATTTTGTACTCTCTCCGATATATCCATCTTTGTTGATGACATAGATTTCATCTGCCATATCAATTTTTCTCTTATGCATATCATCAAGCATTTCTTTTGTTTTTGAAAGTGTGCCCTCATCCATGCCATCCCAAACTTCTGTATCTCCACAATGACCGAAAAGTCCAACACTTATGACAATATTCCCTTCAAGTGTAAGCTTCTTTTGTGCCTCAATAAATTCATCCTTGAATCTTGTACTTCCACATAGAGTAATCACTTTATACTTTCCAACCATGGTACCCCTTTATAATTGCTTTAGATCGAGTTGATATTGTAATTGATTTTTATTTTTCTGAAACTGTTTCTCCTGTCCAATCATTGATACCACCAAAATCATATACATTTGTATATCCCATATCAGCAAGTTTTTGCGAAGCCTGTCTGCTACGATTTCCACTTCTGCAATATACCAATATTACTTGATCAAAATCCTGGAGTTCTGCAGGCTGTGTATTTGTTATACTTTCATTTGGTATACATATAGCCCCCGGAATATGTCCTGCTGCATACTCATCCTGACTTCTAACATCAACTATTACATGACCGTCCTCATTAGCCATCATCTGTTTTGCTGTTTCCTGATCAATATGTGTATAACTTCCTTCATTTTTGCTCTCCTCACCTGCCTCCGCCTTCACAGTTGTTTCAGCACTACTTGAAATATTTTCCTTTGCTGAACCGTCATTAGTATTCGCAGTATTTGTATTTGAGCAACCTACAGCTGTTAATAAAACTCCGGTTAATATAACTCCTACTAATTTCTTCATATGATTAATACCTCTCTTATATTTAATTTCTTTCTATGCGATACTTTCACACATCTATGCTACAATATCACACAGCTTCCATTATAGCATGAATCCATTCATGTATCTATCAAATGAGTGCAAAGGCAATTTATTTCTCCTTTATCAATGTTAATTTCCATTATTTAATATACTGTTTATCAATAAGCAGTTATTACCAAATAATGATTTTCCTGCTGTAATAGAATATACAAAGTTTACTTTCCTGCACCGTTCGCTCCTGTAAGTATCATATATGTTGGCATATTTTTTTAATCTGATACTATGTTTTATTTCTTACGCTTTAAATAATCAAAAACTATTTCTTTTTTCCATTTATTATTAGATAAACTCTCTTCCATAACCATTGAAGAATCTGCTTCCATTGCGGAGCACATAGCCTGTGACACTCCTTCATATATCAGCTTCGTGCCTATATTGTCATGCATATAGTTGACAGCTCTTTCTCTTCGTATTCCAAATCTTTCAGCTTCAGCACAGGCATCAATATTTGCTCCGATAAATATAAATTCCCAGCCATATTTATTCTTTTCTTTTTCAATCATTCTCTTTACCTGTTCGTAATTATAATACCTACTTGCATTTTCCATTCCGTCCGTTATAATGACAAATATAGTTTTATTCGGCCTGTCTTCTTTTCTTGCATATTTATGAATATTTACAATATGTCTAATTGCTCCACCTACTGCATCTAAAAGTGCTGTAGTTCCTCTTACAAAATATTCTTTAGATGTTATTTCATCAACTTTCTCAATAGGTACTCTGTCATGAATCACCTTGCTTCTATCATCAAATAGCACTGTTGAAATATATGCACTCTCTTCTGTATCCTTTTGCTTTTTAATCATTGAATTGAATCCACCTATAGTATCTGCTTCCAATCCGCTCATCGATCCACTTCTGTCCAAAATATAAACTATTTCTGTTAATGTCTTTTTCATAAGATTTCTCCTTCAAATTTGTTTTGTAGTCTTATGATACATCAATCAAAAGAAAAAAGGTCAACCCTAAGGCGACCTTTTAATTTAGCTTGAAAGTGGTTCCAATCCAAAGTCAAAAAGAACAATATCTATTTTTATTACATTGTAATCTTTATTTTTTATAAAGTATTCCACCACCTTGTCGGTCTGTGAAATAGGTGAAAGTGCATACCCTGCAATTCTTAAAAAATCCACAGTCTCATCAATATTCAATCTAAGTCCGACTGCAAGTGCCAGTACTTTTTCTTTTGAAGGCTTTACCTTTCCCTTTAAAAGCTTTGAAAAATACTACTTTGATATATTTGAAGTTGCGTAAACCTCAGAGTTTTTGAATCCCTTTTTGTTTATAAGCTGCTGTAAATGTTTTTCAAAAGATTCCTTATATATATTCTTTAATGCATCCTCCAGTGATTCGGAAATATTCTCAGGCTTCCTCTTTCTCAAGAAATCCGGTATGTTTAAAGATGAAGGCATATACTCCTGTTGAAGTTCGCTTACTTCTGTTTCTCTTGCATTCCAATCCTGATATGGAGGCTCTTTGTAACCAAAATATTCCTCATCATCTTCATTGTGATAATCATCTTCATATGTGTCGTAATCTTCATCTACCGGCAGATGCTCTGTAGCATTTGCTGCTACTACATAGTCATCATCTATAAACTCTATAACTTTATCCACCAGAATACCGGAAACCCGTACCGCATCACTTCCGAAAACCACAAGAAATATTTCTATTTCATACTCTTTTAAAAATTCCGTGAAGGCTTCTACAGCTATAACTACACCGATTTCTTCCGGAAATCTGTATGTACCTGTTGCAAGCAAAGGAAATGCAATAGATTTGCAATTATTTTCAACTGCCATATGCAACGCTTTGTCATAACACTGCCTAAGTATAGTAAGTTCGTTACTTCTTCCGTCCTTCCAAACAGGACCGCTTACATGAATAATGTATTTGGCATCAAGATTGAATGCAGGTGTAATACCGACATCCCCCGGATATAAATTTCCAAGCTTTCTTCGCTCCTCTAAAAGCTCTTTAATTCCTGCCGCATTATATATGGCGGTCTCAACTCCACGTCCGATAAAACCGTAAGGATTTACTGTATTTACAATGGCATCCGCTTTTACATTAGTAATATCATTTCTTATAATCTTAAAAGGCACTATACTACCTCCATTTATTTATATCCCAATTATATACTAATCTATCCGCTTATTCCACATATATAAAGCCTTTTTACTTTTCATGCACCAGTTTACCGGTCATATGATCAATACTCATTACATACATTTTCACTCTGCTGCCTGCACTTTCAATTTCCTTTTCAATGGATTCCGGACTTGGATAAAATCTTTTAGCAAGTCTCCTCAGCTGCTCATATATCTTTTCCTTGTCTCTCATTTCTTCTACATGCCCCAGACATACAACACTTTTAAATGTATTTGCCCAGTCTCCATCTTCTATATGACCCTCATCTGTAGTTGTAAAACATACCTTGTTATCCTTTCCCAAAAGATCTACCTTAAGCCCTTGCAGTGCACCGTGAAAATATATTCTACCGTCAGTTTCATCAAAATATTGATTTATCGTAACAGCATAAGGATATCCGTTCTCACCATTCATAGCTATAACTCCTCTTGGTGCACTCCTTAGTATTTCAACGCACTCCTCTTTTGACAGCAGCTGTTTAAATCTTCTCATTGCTCTAAATTCCATCTTATCTCCATTCAATTTTAAATATTCTAACTCATAAACAGGCCTATGGTAAAACCCATAGGCCTGTAATTTCTAGTTTTCTTTCTTTTTTCCAAGATTCAGTGATACTATCAAAAGGAATGCTCCCATAACAGTTCCTATAACCAAAGCGATAATATACATTACCGGATTTGTAACAGCACCTACTAAAACTGCGAACATTCCACCATGTGGAGCCTTGGATCTGCAACTAAAAATCATACTCAGAGCACCTGCAACACCACTTGATAGAAATAATGGTGGTATGACTCTTAGAGGATTACTTGCCGCAAAGGTATTGCTCCCTCTGTTATAAAGGCAAATCCCATTACATAGTTTACTAAAGCACTTCCTCTTTGTGCTTCAGGCCAAAGGTTCTTATAAACTGTAGCTGAAAGTGCGATAGCAAGCGGTGGTACCATACCTCCTACCATACTTGCTGCCATAACATCACTTCCTGCTGTACCGGATGTAGTAACAAGGGCTGTAGCTGTAACATATGCAGCCTTATTTATAGGGCCACCCATATCTATGGCCATCATTGAACCTACCACAAAGCCTAAGACAATCTTTTCACCACCACTCATACTTTCAATAAAGTTCCTAAATGATGTCATAATAAATGCCATTGGCGCATTTATTACAAAGAGCATCAGCACACCCATTATAAATGATCCAAGTACCGGAAACAGGAATATGGGCTTTATTCCATCAAGTGATCGTGGAATCCAAGAAAATGCATATCTTAGTGCAAATATTATACCTCCGGCCAAAAATCCGGCTACTAAGGCTCCCAAAAATCCTGAAGGTGTATAGCTTAGCCATTCTGCACTCTGCAATCCAAGTATACTTGGATTTGCTAAGATTCCACCTACCATACCTACTATAAATCCTGGTCTGTCAGCAATACTTCTTCCTATGAAACCTGCCAAGATAGGAAGCATCATACTAAATGAAAGCTTACCTAAAACGAACAAAAGTTCTGCAAACTTATTATAGCTTGGATCCTCAGGATTGAAAGCATTGATTCCCCAGAAGAATGAAAGAGCGATAAGTATTCCTCCGGCTACTACAAATGGCAGCATATTGCTGACACCTTCCATCAAATACTTGTAAATCTTTCTTCCTACACTCTCACCCTCTGTGCTTTCACTGCTGCTCTTTTCACCACTATGATGATATATAGCTGCATTTCCGTCCAAAACAGTTTGAATTAATTCCTTAGGCTTATTTATTCCGTCAGCAACCTTAGTAAATAAAGTAGGATGTCCGTCAAATCTTGCAATTTCCACTTTCTTATCTGCTGCAACAATAATACCTACAGCTCTGTCAATATCCTCTTTTGTCAGTTTATTCTCAACACCTATCTGTCCATTAGTTTCGACTTTTACATCAAGTCCCATTTCCTTGGCAGCTTCCTTTATCTTTTCTGCTGCCATAAATGTATGCGCAATACCTGTAGGACAGGCTGTAACAGCAATAATGTACTTCTTGCCTTCACTGCCGCTTTCTTCCTTAGGCTCTTCTTTTACCTCTTCGGTTGACTTTACAAAGTCTTCAAAAATTGTCTTTACTTCTTCCTTTGTTGTAGCATTGTCAAGCTTTCCTTTAACATCAGGATTCATCAAAGCTGTTGACAGTGTTGCAAGTGCCTTTAAATGCTCATCAGCTCCATTTGCAGGTGCACAGATCATAAAGATATGCTTAGCCGGCTGAGCATCAAAACTCTCCCACTCTACGCCGCTATCACTTTTTGCATATATGATCATTGCTTTTTCAAAGCAACTTGCCTTTGCATGAGGTATTGCTATACCATCACCTACTCCTGTAGTGGAAAGACTTTCTCTTTCCAAAAGAGCCTTGAAAAATTCATCCTTATTTCCTATTATGCCCTTTTCAACCAGCATATCTGTGAGTTTGTTCAAAGCTTCTTTTTTATCCGTTGCCGAAAAGCCAAATTGAATCAAATCAAATTGAATAAGTTGTGTTAAATTCATTATTCTTTCTCCTTTACTATAACCTTATCTCTTCGACCTTTATTTGAACTAAAAGCTCATCTATCAACTCTTTTTCCCCTACTCCGGCAGAAAATGAAGTAGCTCCTCCGGCAGCGGAAGCATACTGTAGGCTGAGCTTATAGTCTCCAGTTTCATCATACTTTGCTACAAACATAGCAAGCATACTGTCACCTGCTGCAATAGTGGAAACGACCTTTCCCTTTGCTATATTTGCACTTAAAACCTCTCCATTTTTTGCAAACAGTATAGCACCCTTACTTCCTCTGGAAACAATTACATTTTCTGCTCCCATTTCTTGCAGTTTTCTTGCATACTTTGCTATATCTTCAATGTTATTTATCTCTACTCCAAACATCTCACCCAGCTCAAATTCGTTTGGCTTTACAATAAAAGGATTGTATTTTAAGGTATTTAAAACCATATCTTTGTTGCTGTCAACTACCAACTTCGCACCCTTTTGTCTTATTTTTTCTGCTATTCTAACAAAGTCATTACCTTCCATACCCGGTATTATATTACCTGATAAGAATACGGTATCCTGACTTGTCAATTCATCCAATGTAACAAAAAAATCTTTAATATTTTCTTCACTAACTTTACTACTTTGAGAGTTTATTTCTGTTTCAGTCTCGGTGGTTAATTTGATGTTAATTCTTGTGAAACCGTTCGTTTCGACAAAATTAGTTTTTATTGACTTTTTCTTCAATTCATCTTTTATAAAATATCCGGTAAATCCGGCAATAAATCCCAGTGCCTTGCTTTCTTTACCTATATTTTTTAACAGTAAGGAAATATTTATACCCTTACCTCCTACAACATAACCTGACTCTCCAGTTCTATTTAGCTTACCAAGTTCAAATTCTCGACCTTTGTAAGCATATCAATAGCCGGATTCAATGTGATTGTATAGTACATCCGCCACCTCCTTAACTATATGCAGAAAATACTTATATTGCACATATATTATAACATAAACTTTATTTATTTTATAATATTTTTTTTGAAATATTAATTCGCAAATATATCTTTCTTGTGAGTGATTTATCATATGTTCTTATCGTCAATATATTTAACCAAATAAAAATACTCTATCTATATGGCTTCCTCATTTAAATAGAGTATTTGAGCATCGTTATGTTAAATCATTCCTTTTTTTCTTATCGCCTCAAGCCAAGCCGGAAATTCTTCCAATAATCTGGCATAAAGTTCCTCATTTGATACCTTTTGAAAATCATCCAAAGCAAAAAATCCGGCATTATCCACATATCTTCCTGTCATTGTATCCAGTTTTTCAAGCACACCATAGTTTTTACCTCCCACACCCACAAACTGCCAGAAAATAGGAAGATGTGAGGCTTCTGTAATAATATTTCGTATTTCCTTTTTATTATTCACACCACCATCAGTGATAAAAAGCACATAGGCAGGAATCTTTGTATCCTTATATTCATCCACTACCATTCTCATTACAATAGGCTCATTATTTCTTCCACCAAGCTCCATCATCAGATGTTTCCAGTCGTCAGGAACAGCCTTAGTATAATTTTTCAAATTTACACTGTCCATCTGCCTGGCTGTAGTGCCATAAAACCAGAAATCCAGCTCCCCATCATCATCAAACTGTACCGCCAAAGGCAATGTCTTATTTACAATAGACTGCACTGTACCATTCTTAAATCGTGGTACCATAGAACCTGAGATATCAAGAACAAGTCCAACTTTTGCAACTGTAGACTCAAGATTCTTTTTCTTTAGTTCAAATACCAGTGGCTTTACAAGGCTTATAAGCTCAGGTGCTTTCTCCATTTTCTTTTCAAGTAATATCTTTTGATTAGATGATGATAAATTCTGATTTGACTCATCTTTGACTTCTTCCCCACCAAAGTATTTCAAAAGTGCAGACAATCCGCCATCAAAGCCACTTGCCACGCAACCTATTCTCCATACATCTTTGCGGTATATTTCCATGACAATAACTGCCTTTTCCTTGGTGAAATCCTTGCCTCCAAGTTTCATTTCAATATCATTATCTCCTGATTGATATACTTTAGTCTCAAGACTATTCATCTCTCCCATAGTCTGATTGCCGTCAATACTTACAGTAAATACCAGCCTGTTAATAAAATCAGGAAGCGTTGAAAGATTTAGCGTATATCTTACTCCATCTGTTATATCTTCAACTCTTAGCTCAGCATTAGGACTTGTCCTTTGATTATAGAAAATCATATATCCATCATCTGATAGTTTTCCGTTTTCATCCACCCCAAAGCAACAAAAGTCATACTCTGCATTGCCTTTGACATTCATATCAACAAAGATATTCTCATTTAGATTTACGTGATTTTCAAGCTTATCCTTCCAACCTTTTACCATATTTCCCCCTTATATTAAAATAAGATATTTACATTTCCATATAATAATATTCTGATAAAACCTATTAAAAATAAATGTGCCGGATAGTATATATAAAACAACCATTTCATACTTTTATTGCTTCCGACTTCACCATTATACATTCTAAGTAGTGGTATACACAAACAAATAAACAGCTGTAATACCGCATAAACCCTGTCGATGAATATAAAATAAACAGCCGCATATACTAAAGCAAAAATAATATAATCCACTGCCTGCTTTTTAAAATCCCCCCTATGCATATACAGAAAAAAAGGAACCATAACTGCAATACATGACCAATCGGCAGGAAATGAAAGCAGATTTGCAAGTATTATAAGAAATACCGTTACAATCCCCGGCAATTTATGCTTTTGCACTGCAAATATCAGCGTTGCACCTATGGCAAGTGACCATATGACACTTGTTTGATTGAATATTCCGCTTTTAAAAGGCAATGGGCTAAGTCCAAAGGCAAAACTGTATGCAAAATGTGATATTATTGCAAATAAAAATAATCGCTTTATGTATTTTATAGAGTCCTTAGTATAATAAGAACCCTCCGCTATAAAAAACCACATAATAGGAGCAGTAAGTCGTCCTATTATATGGAGTGCACATACAAACCATACCCTTTGAAGTCCCGGAAAAAGCAGCCATGTCAAGTGATCTATTGTCATTGCCACAATAGCAATTAACTTTAAATCACCTGTATTTAAGCCTCTGTCTTTTATTTTTGAAAACATAGTTTATGTTCCTTTCAAGTTCTATACATTAAATGCATGTACTTTAATAAAACTATAATATACTCTCGTAATTTGTTGGAAAACCTATTAATGACAGGTCTAAAATATCGTTAAATCTTTCAATAAGTTTTATTAGTTCATTTTTTAATTCAGTTCTTAACTCGACTGATGGTAATCTATACTTCAAAACCATAATATACGCAAATAAAGAATCATTATTTACACTTGGATTGTCTCGTAAAAAATTTCCTGATAGCTTTGCCGGTGGATTATATCTTGTATTAATCAGCCTAGCTGCATGTGAACATTTATTTCTAAGTACTGACATACAGTGTAAATGATTAGCCAATGTCTTACTTCCTATGCCAATCCGAACTGCTATCCTATCTTGTGAGCTTTTAAACATTGCACTATATAACATAGAAACACTTGAAAAAAGACATAAGTTCAAACATAGCCCATAACGGCATTTTCCCATTATAATTTTTGCTTATGATGTTTTACAATTAAACTATCATTATAATATTTTTTTCTTCCTTTTCAAATTTTTTTCAATTATCCTATTAAATCCATCTTTATTGAAATAATTATTTACATCGTAGTGTTGATCATGAGGAAATTCTTTACACTTTTCCAAAGAAAATATATTAGAGATATGTGTCTTATAGTACACCTCATTTATTTCCAGATATTTCCTTAGCAAGGTTCTTAGCATAGCATCAAACTTGTATAAACCGTAAATTTCTGATAATTTATGTTTTGAAACAAGATCACTGCTTGATGGATTTTTTCTAAACTGTAATGTATATCCTGTAATACGATAATAACTTACTTGTTCTAAAAATATGATTAGCATCTGATTCATTATCTATTTCTATACCATGCATCTCTAATTTACTCAACTGTTCATCAATTGTCAGAGGACGCTTCAATTCCATTATATTATCTCCTAAATTATAAAAAGGTCGAGATAAGAATCTCGACCTGGTCCCCAATGCAATGACTGGGCAACTCTGTTAGATACTATTATACATTAAATTTAAAAAAATCCAAGTACTACATATTGATTTTTATCTTCTCAATATTAACTATATTTAGTTTTATGTCAATTTTTTTAGGCTTCCCTAATCTTTTTATCATAGAAAAAAACACCTTAAATCATCTTTATATTTATATATACATAATCTACGTTTATTATTTAATCTTTCATTTTCCTATATTGAAAGGATAAGTTGTATGAATTCAGAAAAAACAGAAAAGAAAAGGCATGATGAATTACAGGCCGTAACTCGGATGATAGAAATATACTGTCGTGGGAAGCATGGCCATAATATCTCTCTCTGTAAAGATTGTCAGAATCTTATGGACTATGCACGCTCAAGAATTGAGCATTGCCCATTTATGGAAAGTAAAAGTTTTTGCAGTAATTGTATTGTTCACTGTTATTCTCCTGATATGAGAGTAAAAATCAAAGAGGTAATGCGTTATTCGGGACCGCGTATCATGTTTTACCACCCGGTCATGTGTATAAATCATGCTCTTACATCTTTAACAGCTAAATTAAAAATATAGCCTGGAGTTAGGTATTCCAAACACACTATATTTATTGATATTATAAAATAATATGGAGGTCTTTAGTTTATGATCAAGATGAGACTTGTTCGTCTATTGAAAGGCTCCGGAAAGTATATCCTCTACCAGGTTCTTTGGCAATGGATATCTCTTATTATGCAAATAATCATTGCAATAAATATTACCGGACTTATTCAAGATGTTTTCTTAGATACAGCCTTTGAATATCATATTCCAAGAGTTGTTATTGTCGTCATTGTAGGTGTTTTGATAAGAGCAGTATGTGATAAACTCTACAGCAAAGCAAGTTTTCATGCCGGTGCAAATGTAAAGAGAATCTTGCGTAACCATATCTATGAAAAGGTACTTCGCTTAGGTCCTGCTTACAGAGAACAGGTACATACCTCTGAAATCGTACAAATGGCAGGTGAGGGTGTGGAACAGCTTGAAGTATATTTTAGCAGATATTTGAGTCAGTTTTTCTACTCCCTACTTGCTCCACTTACTCTATTTATAGTTGTAATGAGAATCAGTATGAAATCGGCTGTTATTCTTCTTGTAGCAGTACCTCTAATACCCATAGTTATAATGCTTGTAATGATAGTAGCTAAAAAACTGCTCAGCCATTACTTTGACATATATTACGGTCTTGGTGACAGCTTCCTTGAAAAGTTGCAAGGTATGACAACTCTTAAGATATATCAGGCTGATAAAGCTGCTGCAGATGATATGGATAGAGAGTCAGAACAATTTAGAAAAATAACAATGAAAGTTTTGATGATGCAGCTTAACAGTACCTCTGTTATGGATATAGTGGCATATGGCGGTGCAGCTGTAGGAATTATCAGTGCTCTGACACAGTTTTATAAAACTGAAGTTTCTCTATACGGAATGCTTATGATCCTATTTCTTGCGGCAGAATTTTTCCTTCCAATGCGAATTTTAGGAAGTTTTTTCCATATAGGTATGAACGGAATGAAAGCAAGTGATCGTATATTTGCATTCCTTGATCTCCCTGAGCAACAAAGAGGTAGTAAAGAAATAAGTGATAAAGAGATAAAAATATCACTTGAGAACCTTTCTTTCTCGTACGACTCAAGTAAGACCATATTAAATGGAATAGATATGACTATTGCACCAAAGTCCTTTGTTTCAATAGTAGGTGTCTCAGGTTCCGGTAAATCCACTATAGCAGGCATACTTATGGGTAGAAATCCTAAATACAAAGGAAGTCTGAAGATAAATAATGACGAGCATAGCGAACTTACAAGCAAAACAATTCTCTCTCATTTTACTTTAGTGGGACATCGCAGTTGGATATTTGCAGGTACTGTAAGAGAAAATCTTTTGATGGGCAATCCAAATGCTACAGAAAGAAATGAATGAGGCGCTGGAAAAGGTCAATCTTCTTGCCTTTATCAATTCTCAAGACGGACTTGATACAAAACTGACCTCAAATGCAAGCAATCTCTCGGGAGGGCAAAAGCAAAGACTCTCACTTGCAAGAGCTCTTCTTCATAACACACCTGTATATATCTTTGATGAGGCCACTTCAAATGTTGATGCCGGAAGTGAAGAGATAATAATGAATGTAATACATGAATTATCAAAGACAAAAACCATTATCCTTATATCACACAGACTTGCAAATGTTGTTAACAGTGATGAGATATTTATGCTTAAGAACGGAAGTATCGTAGAATCAGGGCTTCACTTTGAACTTATGAATAATAAAGGTGCTTATGAAAAACTCTTTACAGAGCAGATGAATCTTGAGAATTTCTCAAAGAGAAAGGAGGTGTCACAATAATGAAACAAACCACAAGAAGATCCGGGCTTTCTATTATGAGAAGTCTGATTGTTTTGGTAAAGCCTTTGACAGGCGTTATGTTACTTGGAATTTTTCTTGGCGTCATCGGCTTTTTATGTGCTATCTTTCTTACTATTACAGGTGGCTACGGTATACTGTATGGACTTTATACTCTGTTAAATAACGGCTCTACTTCCGCTCCAAATCTTTCAGAAACAATATTTATTTCCCTTATCATAATGGCTGTTGCAAGGGGTATTCTTCACTATGGTGAACAGTACTGTAATCACTATATCGCATTCAGAATACTTGCAATTATAAGACATAAGGTTTTTGCAGTACTTAGAAAGCTCTGTCCTGCAAAACTTGAGGGTAGGGAAAAAGGTAACCTTATTGCTATTATAACAAGTGATATAGAGTTATTGGAGGTATTCTTTGCACATACCATATCACCTATAGCCATTGCTTTTATAACATCTCTTATAATGATTATATTTATATGGTCACAACATCCTATTGCAGGTATTATTTCATTGCTTGCATACATGACTGTGGGAATTGCCCTTCCTCTTTGGAATGGTAGTCGCAGTGCAGATGCCGGAATGAAATATAGAAATAATGTAGGTGAACTAAATAACTTTGTCATAAACAGTATGTATGGTGTTGACGAAATATTACAGTATAATCAAGGTAAGATACGCTTAAATGAGATGGACTCAAAGTCTTTAGAGCTGGCTGATAATCAAAAAAAGCTCAGCTTTTTTGAGGGTTCTCAAAGAGCTGTAACAAACCTTGTTATCCAGCTTTTCTCATGGTTAATGTTCTTTTGTATGCTGATGCTTTATAAAAATGAAAGCATAGGATTTTCACAGATGCTTATTGCTACATTGGCTATGATGAGTTCTTTTGGACCGACTGTTGCTCTCTCTTCTCTCTCAAATAATTTAAATCAGACTCTTGCCTGTGGTGAGCGTGTATTATCATTACTTGAGGAAGTACCGACTGTGGAAGAAGTATCAGACAAAGAAGCTACATCCTTTGAAGGTGCAGATGTTGATAATGTAAACTTTTCATATGGTGAAGAGACCATCCTTGACAATGTCTCACTGGATATCAAAAAGGTAAGGTCCTTGGAATACATGGTGTAAGCGGATCCGGTAAATCCACCTTATTGAAGCTTTTAATGAGATTCTGGGATGTAAATACAGGTGAAGTTCATATTTCAGGTAAGAATATTAAGAATGTTAACACCAAGGAGCTTCGTGAAATGATAGGATATGTTACTCAGGAAACTGTGATGTTTCAGGGAACTATTGCAGATAATATAAGAGTGTCCAAACAGGGTGCAACTCTTGAAGAGATTCAAAATGCTGCTAAGAAAGCAAGTATACATGATTTTATATCAAGCCTTCCAAATGGTTATGACACCAATGTCGGTGAGCTTGGTGATTCACTTTCTGACGGTGAGAAGCAGCGAGTAGGACTTGCCAGAGCCTTCTTACATGATGGTGATTTCCTGCTTCTGGATGAGCCTACCAGTAATCTTGATGTACTGAATGAAGGTATTATCTTAAAGTCACTCTCAGAGGAAAGTGCCGGAAAGACTATTGTTCTCGTTTCTCATAGAAAATCTACAATGTCACTTGCAGATAAAACCTATGAGATGGCTAATGGCAGATTCTCATAAAATTAAAAAGCACATAGACTATAGTTTCTCAAGGCTATGTGCTTTATCCTTTATTTTCTTGACTTGTAAAATTCCTTATACTTAGGATCGTCATATTCAAAGTATCTGTAACTTACCGCCTTTATCTTTACAATTTTCTGCCATATTTCAAATGCCTTATCAAGCTCACCATTTTCATATGCATACTTTCCCTTCATATGCTCCAATTCTTCATCAAAATTATGTAGGTTATCATTATTTTCAGTCATTCTGTCAAGCCATATTTTGGCATTTACCAAATCATTATTTTCAATAGATTTATTAAAGAAAGATTTGGCATATCCATAGCCCTGATTCCACTTAGCTCCTGACTCCGGAAATGCTCTCCAACCTTTATCTGCACTTTCAAATCCCTCTTTTATATTACCTTCATTAATTTTACTTACTGCATCCTTGCCGTATTCTATAACACTTGCATATTTTTCTGCATCTAACAACATATTTATTCTCCCTTTATTTGTATTTCCAACATTATCTGATTTTATTTAACGTCTTTACTCAACAGCTTCATATATGATAAGTCTATAGCAAATGCTTCAAGTGGATCTGTAAGTCTTGGTTTAAATAAAATTATTACTATCAATTCAAAAGAAGCCGGAATAAGAATCCGACTTCACCATATAAAAAATATGACACTATAAGTTCACTCTAATAATCTGAGCTTCTGCCAAAAACCTGTACCCAATGCAGCTTACCATTCTCAATATGGCATCCTACACCTATTGAATCATAACTTGGGTTAAGGATATTTGCTCTATGTCCTGCGGAATTCATCCAAGAGTTCATTACATTAGTAGGATTTGTTTGACCTTTTGCAATATTTTCTGCTTTACCAGTGAATCCGCTAGGGAATGCAGTAAAGCAATCTGTACCATCCGGCCTATCATGTGAGAATAATATTACAAGTTCTTTACTACGTAAATGTGCTGTATCCATCAATCCGCTATCCATGCTTAGTGCGGATAATCCATTCTTAGCTCTCTCCGCATTAACAATTTCAATAACTTCTCTTTCATACTCATCTGTGGATATCTGAGCTTTTGTTTCCTGTCTGTAATAGTCCTGTGTAGTAGTATCACTATTTGAGCTATTACTTCCACTATTTGAACTGTTATTACTTCGTGTACTTCCGCCACCTGAACTGCTATTGCTTCTTGTGCTTCCACCACCTGAACCGCTATTACTTCTTGTACTTCCGCCACCTGAACCACTGTTACTTCTTTTTGTACCTCCACCACTTGAGCTATTGTTGCTTCTTGTTGTATTGTAGGTTGAAGCATTTGGTCTATATACTCCACTTCCATCTACATAATATCCATCAGGTGTAATGGTATCAGTATCCAGCCTGCCACCATTTGCCGGATTAAGATAATACCAGGCATTATTTATCTCTACCCAACCAACCTTCATATCACCATTGTTAGATCTAAATAATACCAGCCACCACCATAGTTTAGCCAGCCTGTTTGCATATATCCGGAACCATCCATATAGTACCATATGTTATTAATACTTAGCCATGATGATGATGGATAAGATCCGTTTGAAAACTGATACCACCATCCTCTATTATCCCTTCTCCAACCACTGTTATCCGCAAATGTAGGTACTGTCATCATAACGGTTGTAGAAATAGCTGCTATTGCTAACAAAACACTTTTTCTCATACAAATCTCCTTTCACTATATCATTCTAAACAAATATGATAAAAAGCTACTGTAATTTATTATACCACATTTATCATATGAATATACATTTTTTACATTAATAATGGTTAATCACCCATATATCAAGTTCTACTACTATTACATACCATATATATTATCTGCTTATTTTGACTAATTTTCTTCAGCATTTCTAAAGCATATAATGTATGAGTATCATCAAGATTCACAAAAGGATCATCCAAAATAATAAATGGTTCTTCTTGCTTAAAAAGTGCATCAATCAAAGCCAACCTCATACAAAGCAGCATACAATCAACTGTTCCTGCACTAAAATAACTTATTTCACGTGCTTCACCTTTCTCATCTACATGTATCTTTAAATCATGATCTATCATTGCATTATCAAAACCATTTCTAAGAAGCTTCTGTATATATTTTGCAAAATTTTGTTCCACACCGCCCACATATTGATTAGAAAGATTGTCTTTTGCTGTTTCAAGTAATTTCAAAGTACTATCCAAAATATCACGACTGTTTTCTGCATTCTTTCTTTCTATTTTCAATCGCTTTATCTGATCTTCCATATCAGGAATTTGTTCAACTTTATTTAGAAATTCTTTGCGCTTATTGCGTGCAAACTGAAGTTCTTCATATGTGACTCTCAATTTTTCCTTTACACGTTTTTCCTCTTCAATCAATATTTCAGTTGATGGTAATTCTTCCCATACTTCATCTTCCTTAGGCAATCCGTCCCTGTATTCCGGATGTTGATTCTTAAACTTCTCCAACTTTTCAAGTAATTCAATCTTCTCTTCCAGTTGCTGATTATAATCTATAATATCATCTGAAATCTTTGAAAGTACTTCTTCATTGATTGGTATACTAAGTCCATAATCTTTTGCGAACTGTTCCAATCCTTCTTTTGCATTCATTTTTTGTTTTTCCAACTCTATTTTTCTATTCCGGAAATCTATTACATTTTTTGAAGCTCTATGATACTCCAAAAGTAAATTTCTCAAATTCTCTATAGAATCAGTATAAGGTTCATTTTTCAAAAATACACATTATACTTTTTTTCAAAAATAAGCTCTATAGAATTAATTAGTTCAAGTCTTTCCCTTTCAGCTCCTTCTCGTGAACTTTTTTTGTTTTGCTATATTTTTTTGATTTAAAAATCTCAAATGCCTGAACATCAGACTTTAGCTTTTAACAATATAGTTGAAAGTTCTTTATTATCCGCTATATTATAAAAACTTTGTCAATTCCGTATTCAGTTCTTTTTTTCAAGATTATACAAATCATTCGTCAAACCAGTTCTTGTATTATCTAAACTATTCCGGCGATTTAATAGATTCTTATAATTGGACCAATATTCTCTAAGTTCTGACACAAAACTATCTTGATAGTTTGAATTTGGATAATAGCGACTGAAAACACTTTGTAATATTTTTTGATTTTCCTCTATCTCACCACGCAGCTTATTTACTTTTACTTTCAATATCATCTTTTTTTATCTTTCAACTGCAAATACATCTGCTTATCTATTATCAAATTTGTAAGCTTTGTATTCAAATCAGAATTATCATCATAAAATTTAAAAAAATAAACTCTTTTTAATTTTTTTTGTAAATTATATAATTCTTTAATCTCTTCTTCACTGATTGCACTGCTTTCCACCGTCCCCCTGGAGTGATTTACCATCTGATTTGTATGCATCCAAAAAGAAATCAAGATAAACACAAATCCAAGAATGGTAAACACTGCACCCATTGCAATATTGTTTGATACAAAACCAAATATTCCTAGCAAAAGCAGTATAGCACCAAATATAATCAAAACTATAGGAGCTTTTGATTTTTGAACACCTGTTGTTTGATTTGGCTGAAGTACAATAGTTTTTGTATTTTTCTTACTATTTAGTTCATCAATGCGTCTGCAATCATTTTGTTTTTGCAAAATGATGTGATTTTGTGGTACCTCTATAGAAAAAGTATGTCTAAGGCGATCCCAATCTTTTTTATCTTTATCTGATAAAACCATATCTTGAAGTTTGTTTTCAAAAATTTTGGTTTGTTCCTGGATATCTTCACAATATTTCAGTTCATCCTCATCAACAGTTTTTCCATTAAAAAAAGCTTCTAGCTCATACAGCTGTTCATTTTCTTGTGCTGTTAGTTGATTTGCACTACATTCACCCCTCTTTAAAGACAGTAAATCAATCTTATATTGGTAATCCTTCATTTCCTGTTCTGTAGGAACTCCTTGCTCAAAAAGTTTTTTCAACCTTTCCAACTCCACCAGCTCTTCTTTACCCATCTGTATTGTTTGATTAGCCACTTCCACCAATTTATCACATTTATTTTGACATAGGCGTATATCTTTTAGAGTTTCCTCTTCATCTACAAAAACTTCTCGCCACCTAGCCTCACATTGAATATCTTCGTCTTTTATTACCAATTCAGATAAACTCTTTTCTGCCTGCTCCAGCTCCAAAACTCTTTTATTATTAATTGTAATTTCTTCCTTTTTTGGGCAACCCTTCGGATATAGCTTATTAAGCTTCTCAATATTATCTTCTACAAAATGTAGATTTTTTTCAAAATCTTCAAGCTGTTCTCTTAAAGCCTTATCACCCTGCTGTTTTGAGGCTTTTGTTATCTTGTCACGAATTAAAGATATTGCTTTTTCTTGCTGTTCCTTTTGTGTGTTTAAATTCTCAACTTCTTTTGTAATCTCTTGTAGAGGAGTTTCCTTAGCTTCAGCATCAATCAGTTCGCCTTCCCACCATCTGATATTATCTTGAATATCATCAATACTGCCACCTGCTCCACGAAACTTTTGATATGCCATTCTCGCTTCTCTGAGCCTGCTAATTGCAGAACTATAATTGTTCATATCATTAGTATTATCAACAAGATTACTCAATTTTGTCTGAATAGATGTCGTTGCGATAGTATCTGTATCCTTTGCTTGTGACATATATATACTTCTCATAAATGATTCTGCATCCAGCTGAAACAATTCTTCACCCAAGTTCTCTGAGAATCTTGAACTTTCTCTACGATTTAGAAGATCTCTGAGCGAATATGTATCTTTAGACGCTTTTTCACCAAAGGTACGCCTAACACGATAACTTATTCCTTCAAACTCAAAATCCAGACTTCCACCATAGCTTCCACCCTGCCATGGCAAATATTTCTTTCTTTCATTTTCTGCAACACTTCTTTTTCCGGTACGCGGAAAACCATAAAACATAGCCTTAATAAATGCAGCCAAAGTACTTTTGCCAAATCCATTATGCTCTTGTATAACATTTAATCCTTCAACAAATTGGTAGTCATAATTCGATAGTTTTCCAAAATTATCTACATGACAACTCAACAATTTCATACTGTAATGTCCTCCCCGCTAAGTGCTTCCAGACCGGCACGAATAATTTGTATTTTATCTTCTTCACTCGAATCACTTGCCATTACCAGTCTGATAAACTCACCCTTTAAAGAAATATCATTTTCATATTCCTTTGGATCTAATTCAACCTTTGTATTGTCTTTAATTTTTACAAAGAAAAAATCACTGTCAGCCAATTTATACAAATATTTTATAGAGATATCTGTAGAAATATCCTGTGAACCTGTTAAAACGAATTCTACCATATCATTTTTTGAAATATCCTGTGTTTCCTTCTTCATAGCATTATAAATATCAGTATTGTTAATACAGTCTGTAATATCCACCTCTATATGATGAAGTTCTCTTGATGAAAAAGGTTCAAAAGTTGGCTCAAGTTTCCTTACATCTGTATCCAGCACAACAAATCCCTTTTTACCACATTCATCAAAGCCACGTCCCTCCAGACAGCCCGGATAACAATAAATTCCATCTCTATCCAACTTATCACAGGAGTATGTATGGATATGTCCTAATGCCAAATATTGAATATTTTTATTTTTTAAAAGATTCAAGTTTACCTGATCAACTCCGCTTGCTGTAGATATTTGGCCATGTAGCATAACAATATTTATACGATTATTCTGCTTTGGTAGCTTATCATAAAGTGTCTCTGCATTTGCTTTTGTCATTTCAATTCCGGATACAGATACATCGCCATAGTTAAGTGTACCCCACTTATCTGTAAAACATTTAAAATTTACCGGGATTTCATGATCTACAAATGCATTAGTCCAATTATCATGGTTGCCACTTACATATAAATAGTCAATCTGAGGTGTGCTTGTTACCGCATCCAATATACCATCTACAGTACGTCTTGTAACACGATCTCCATCAAAAAAATCTCCTGCAATCAAAACAAGACTTATTTTATTCTTATCAGCATATTCTGTCATTCTTTGAAATGTTTTTAAAATTTCTGTATTTCTTGTCGCAGCTTGCTCTCTTATCATATGAGTTTCCATAGGTGAATCCAAATGTATGTCTGCACAATGTAGAATTTTCATTATTTATAAGCTCTCTTTCTTACTATTATTGATATACTTTAAATCTTATATATTATAGCTCATTATTCTATTCCTGTACAAACGAACCTCCACCCATATGTGTATTTACAGTACATCTAAACTTTTTGCTATATTTGTTGCATTTTATAACATGGCAGATAATATCATCAATCCAAGCTCCATCTTTTATATGTTCACCCAATTTACAATTACCTTGCATTAGTATAAAATTTTCTTTCTATCACTACTGATATTTCTAGATAACAATTCATTTCTTGATTTGATTGGGAAAATTAAAGTATTCAACTAACACACATTCGATGCCTATTATTCTCGGAAATTTGACACTTGGCAAATATCCCTTTCTTGTGAAAATTTCCGAGCGATTTATCCCAAATCCTTTTACTTTTATAAGAGACCACCTCAACACTTGACATAAAACCTTTAAAGTTATGTGCTATGTTTATATAATTTATAATACATTAATTTTATTGATTTTCCTACTAAGATTTATTATTTAATTTCGTTATATAAAGAGTGAGTTATCTTCCCTAACAATATAATAAATAAAGTCTGAATTACCGATACAAATGGAATAAATAAAAAAAGGAGCTACTAAAAAAATGTTCAATAACCGCCAAATGTTTCATCCAGTTAATAAACTTATAATCCTTATGTCCCTCTGTGCCTGGAATAACGATCTTATTTTTATATCTTCCCTGAAATAAAAGACAGTCTAACAAGAAAAAATCACCTAGGTTTAATATACTCCACTGTATATATCCCATCCAAAACACATTCCAAAAACCACCAATTCCCTTGTGCAAAAGACTTACTACTGAATATACGAAACAAATTCCAACAATAAGAATGGTTAATATTCTATTTACCTTCTTCTCTTGTTTTGTCATTTGTACAGGTGCAGCCTTCTGAATATCCTTTGGATAAGAATCCAAAAAGAATCTTGGATTAATAAGCACCAAGGCTGCTACCGCTCCGTTGAAAATAGCTGCTATAGCAATACCATCAAGAACTGCTTGGAGTACATCCATGAAATTTCTCCTCCTCAAATTCTAAATTATCTTTATTATATCACAGCTTTAATAGAATCTCTGAAAATATTGTGATAAACTATAGTTGTAACATAAGATGGATAATGACAATTTTATATTTAAAAATAACTATGATGATCAACTATGTTTGATAATATTGACTTTAAAAGTTTTTGGAAGGAAAGTGAGTATATAAATGAAGTCTGTACCGGAGAGAATTTAACAGATGAGATGGTGCAAGAAGCTGAAAAAAGACTGGGCTTTAAGTTACCTCCTTTATCTGCACTTTCAAATCCCTCTTTAATATTTTCCTCATTAATTTTAATTACCGCATCCCTGCCATATTCTATGACACTTGCATATCTTTCATCATCAAGTAGCATTTTATATTCTACTTTTTATTAAATAAGTTCTCAACATAATTTATAATTTTACCACTGTAGCCGTCCTTTTATAATTTTATCATGTTCTAATATAATGTACATTTAATAAAAGCCTATCTATACACCTATCTGTTTTAATAATTATAAACAGGTCAAATGAATAATTGAAGTATATACTAATATCAATAAGTAATTCCCTATAAGCAAAGTAGCAAGAACAAGCTTCTTTCTTGTGGACACATTTGGAAAATTATTTTGAAAATAGTATGGAAAAACAGACAAAAAAGGAAATATTACGATTATCATTGCAATATATACAGAAAAAGAAGATGCTAAAAAATGTGTACTAACAAGCCATTCTCCCCATTTTACAAATACTAACTTGCTGATGCTAAAAAGTATACAAATACTGTGTAATAAAATCAGATACAAAATATATAAAGTTTTTTTATTCTTCATAATCTCCCTCCTAAATAATATTATTAAAAGCACTTATATACAAAACGTCCTCTGCCATTCTTGGTCAAATATACAGGTTCTCCCTTATGACAATTTTTCAAGACTTCATTATAATTTCTCAAATCAGATAAAGGTAAAATATTCGCCATATTCTTGTACCTCCTTACTTTGACTTCATCTTGTTTCTATAACTTTTCTTGTTCTGCAATACTTATAATTTTACCACTGTTGCCAGCTTCTTTCCACATAATATGCCTAATATAGAGCATGTAACACTTATTACAATATACAATCCGCCTGATGTATATTGCTTATTATCAAGCAAGTTAAACACTTCAAGTGAGAATGTTGAAAATGTAGTGAATCCGCCACATACACCGGTCTTCCAAAACAGTACTGTATTACCTGATATATTGTCTTTGTCACTTGTAAACCCGACAATAAAACCGATTAATATTGCACCTGCTATATTTGTAATAAGTGTAAGTATCGGAAATCCGGTTTTAACCGGTATAAGACTTATCGCATATCTCGCCATTGCCCCTAGAGCTCCGCCAAGTGCCACAAATAAAAAACTCATAATTTCTCCGTTATTTAAAAGACCCGCCACCTCTATAGGTATTTACAGTGCAGGTAAATTTCTTCCCACATTTCGGACATTTAATAATATGGTAAATAATATCATCAATCCAATGTCCGTCTTTTATATGTTCCCCTAATTTGCAACTTCCCTCAACTACTATAAAACCCCTGTTTTCAACTAATTCTTTAATATACTCTATGGTTTCTTCGTACATCTTTGGAGATGTAAAGTATTCAACTTTCTTTATATCACAACAATAATAACACTTAATTCTATATATACTCATGTCATCTTAAATTCTTTTGTAATCCTCAAATTACCATTATCCTAACAAATCATAATCACTACATTTCCATTTACTTCAAGTATTTTCTTATAAAAATCTCTTAGTCCCTGGAAATATGTCCTTAATTCTTCTCGTATTTTATCAGCATCTTCTTCATAATCCCAGATATTCGGATATATATTTGCTTCTTTAAACCGGCTTATACTTAGATTCTCCAAGGCTTTCTCTATATCAAACTCTTCAAGTGCAAGTACTATATCCTTAACCTTCGACTTTTGTGTATAAGCTATATACTCCCCTGAACTTTTAATAGAGTTCACTCCAAAAACAGCCTCACTAAGATGATTATTTTCTATATCATCAATACCATCTTTATAATCTTCAATATCATCAACTGCTTCATTATAAAAGAGCTTCATCTCTTTTAAGTTTCTGTCGCTTAAATATTGATAGTTTGCTATTATTCCCATTTTAAGTCCCTCAAAACGATGGCTTATCCCTGTATATCTCTATAGAATTCCCTTTTATGTCCTTCCACTCAACCCATCCATTATTTGACTTGCCTATAACTATCCAGCCTGCACTTGATGGATTACTACATACAATATCCTCTTGTAATATATTATTATCAATTTTTGCATTTTTTCTAATGGAAGGAATATAGCCATTACCGGTGTCTCCACAAATACTTCCTTTTAAAAGGGTAAATACACCATCTTTGACAATAGCTTTACCACTAACTTTTCCAAAGCCTTTTATATTACGATTTAGAAAGTATTCTCCATCAGGAATAAATCCGGTGTCAGTTTTAAGCTTTATTTCCTCTGTTGATTCCTCAAATACTTCTTTCTTCGTTTTATCTTTTTGATATATTTGTCTCCCATCTAATGATGCCAATAATGATTTCGCTATTTCTATATCGAGTGCAAACAATTCAGTATTAGAAATTCTACTTTTGCTAAATATATCATGGATAAGTTTTTCCTTATCGTCATATTCATCAACTTCAATTGCGAACACTCTCTTTAAACCTGTTATATTCGCATATCCATTACTTTCTAAAAATCTCATCCTATTTTCAAATTGTTCGTTCCCTGTTTTTCCAATTTTTATAAGTCCTGAAACAACTGTGGTCATTAAATATATTATTCCCTTTGACATATCTTACCCCAATTCTATAAAACTACAACTTACTCTTACTGCAAAGTAAGCTTTCTATCATAACCAAAACCATATTTTGTGGATTTATTTCAAACTCGTTTGATACTATACGCTTATTAAAATACTTAACCGACTTATCATGATTAAGAAATTTGTTTATACAAAGATACTGTTCAATTTCATCAAGTATAAATGCACTTTGTTTTAAATCCAAATCACTAAAACCGTTTGCGTAATGAACGCTTTTCATAATTCTTTTCAACTTTGTCTTCGGGTATTCTTCTTTGAGTGTATCTCTCAGTAAAATAACCAACTCGTCAAATGTTTTACTACCTAAATCATTTGCACTTACACCTGTAATTATATTTTCATTGCACAAATGTTCAACCAACTTGATCATTTGTTTTTTCAAATCCATAAGTCCATTTTCACTCATTAACCCCCCACCTCGGTAGGATTTATCTTTATTAATATTTACTTTAATTACTAAACATGATTATAATATAAGTTGATAAGTTAATTCAAGTTTGAAAAAAGTGGGGGATCAACAATGTTTGATAATATTGACTTCAAAAGTTTTTGGAAGGAAAGTGAGTATATAAATAAAGTCTGTACCGGAGAGAATTTAACAGATGAGATGGTGCAAGAAGCTGAAAAAAGACTGGGCGTTAAGTTACCGAAATCATATATAGAGCTTATGAAAACACAAAACGGTGGTAAACCCAATAAAAATGTTTGGTTTGATGATAAGAATAGGTACCGTGTTGATGTAGAGGAATTCTACAGTATATCGGAAGAAAAAGAAGATTCCTTATTTGGAAAATTCGGAAATGAGTTTTGGTATGATGAATGGGAATATCCAAGAAATTTAGGTGTTATTATTGCCGATACAATCTCAGGCGGACATGAAATGATATATTTAGACTACAGAGATTGTGGCAAAGACGGAGAACCGAAGGTATCAATATGTATACAAGAAGATGATTTCGAGATAATTATACTTGCATCTAACTTTGAAGAATTTATATTGGGGCTTAGAGCCTCAGGAGAAATTGAGTAAAATTTTCAAAAAGCCGCCAGAGTTTAACCTCTGTCGGCTTAATTAAATGATAATATTTACCCCTTTACAAATGACTGTTTTAATTCTGCAAGCTCTTTTAGCTTTCTTTCAAATACTGATTCACTCATACCTTTCCCGGTAGCAATCTCATAATAAGTATTAAATTCAGGATGATTATTTTCTTTTACAACCGCTAAAAGCTCTGCAAAATATCCCCAGGCATTATTATAACTTTTTGTTGAACTATAATCTTCTCTTTTAGGCATCCACTGCAGCTTTATAAAGAATTTATTCAGTATTTTACTCCAAGTTTCTACATCGTCATCATAACAAAAGAACTTTGTTTCAAACAAACTGCCAAATCTCCTGTCCCAAAATTTTACATTGTCAGGCAAATACCATGTATCGCGAGGATTGCGGCATATCAACTCTATCGTTATCATTTCAAGTATTGAAGCCGGATCTCCACCGACACAGCTATAACTTCCGGCAACTGAAGTTTGTGCACCCTCCACTTTCAGCTCTTCATAAGCTGCGTTGCTATCAAGTAATACTAAGCAATTTTAGCTCTATCTCCAAATGCTTTATCTTCGCTTAATAATTTGTACTTATTAAATTCGTTCATTTAGCCTCCTTACTCTTATTGGAAAAGGGTATCCTTAACCGTAATTATTCTTCAATCTTTTATTAAAAACCATTTTGACCTCAGCCCCTGCATTTACTCCTGTATAATTTTTTAAATACAAGTTGCCTTTATTTGCTACGACAATATTCTTTACTACCCATAAGCCTAAACCATGTTTATTAGACTTATCTTTTACTTTTCCGGAAATGAATTTTTCTGTAAGTAAAGGTAATAAGTCTTTATTAAAACCTGTTCCTTCATCTCTGACTGTCAAAATAAACTCTTCAGGTTCATCTTTAAACTCTACCGTTATTTTAGAACCTTTTTTAGAATATTCAACCGCGTTGGCAACTATATTTTGCAGAGCTGCAGCTACTTCCTCTTTATCCAACATAATATTACTACATTCACTTTTTATTACTTCTAAATTCAAACCGTTTAACCTACATATCCCGGACATTATCTCAATCCAATATAAAATCACTTCATTACTTACAACATCTTTTTTTCCTTCCATTGTATAAGAAAATTTTTTCAATTTATCAATATACTTTTCCAGCCTGTCAATACCGTTTGAAATATCTGCAAATCTATCAGAAGATAAACCGGGATTCTCTTCTTTTAATAATTCTAAATTTCCTTTAATCAGTGTTATCGGTGTTCTTATGTCATGGGTAAGCTGTTCCACCAACTCTTTTTGCTTAACTTGCATATCCCATTGCTCACCAAGAGATTTTTTTAGATTTTCAGCCAGTACATCAATCGAAACCAGTACTCCATCTATTTCTTTATACTTAGAATACTCTCTCTCATAGTCCAAATCCATACGACTGATGTTATCATTAGCCATAGCAATTTTGTGAATTTCCCTTTTTAATATATTTGATGAGCGAATGAGAAACAAAGCGAATCCCAAAAACCAAATAATTAGTATCAGGACAATATATCCACACTCGAAATTTTCAAAGAGTCTATAAAGCTTTTCATTGGTAAATATAACATTAACTCTGTATCTAATTACCAGTTGTCTATTTCCCCTAGTATAAGCCTTAAAAATATTTGATCCTATAATTTCACTACTGATGGCCCTTCCGTTTTTTATGGCTTCCTGTACTAAATCATCATATTTTTTATCAATGGTATTTTCTATTATTTTTCCGTCTTTCAAATATAAAAAATCATAATAATATGGTATTTCAGCCGGTGTCCAATCTTCTGTTTGAAAACCTGTTTCCACTTTTCCCGTCTGAATGTCCGCATAGTTGGCAGGGTAGACTACCCCGGCATTTAATAATACATTTAATCCAATATAAAACAGCCCAATGATAAATAAAGTATATACCAACTCTATAATTGCATATTTGCTGATTAAATATCTTAAACTTTTTTTATTTCCCACTGATAACCAACTCCCCAAACTGTTTTTTTATAGGATTTATATAATATGGCTCAAATTTACTTCTTATTAATTTGATTCTTTCGGTAATCGTTGTAGAACTGTCACCTTCCTTATCATAACCATAAATTTCCGTATAAATTTTTTCTTTCGAAAATACTTGATTTCTATTTTTTAATAAAAACTCACAAATTTCGTATTCGCTATTTGTAAAGCTTATCTCTACATTATCAAAATAAATTTTTTTCGAAAGCAAATCACAAGATATCGGATAATCTATAAGTTTTGAATGTTTTTCTCTTTTTTCTCTCCGAATATGTGCAGCTACCCTCGCTCTAATTTCAGCAAGAGAAAAAGGTTTTGTCACATAATCATCCGCTCCTAATGCAAATCCTTCTACTTTGTCTTTTTCAAAATCTTTCGCTGTAAGTAAAATAATAGGAATGTCTATAATATTTCTGTATTTAGTCAAAAATTCAAAACCCGACATTTCTTCCATCATGATATCCAGAATAATCAAGTCATATTTGCATAAATCGCTTGGCCGGAGTTTCAGTGCCGAATTACAAATAACGACATTATATTCTTTCTCAAAGGTTAACTTTAATAATTTCAGCAAATCTTTGTCATCATCTATTATGAGAAGATTCATACCTTTTATTCCTCCATTTCACTTATTCCGTCCCACCTATTATACCAAAATGATAATATTACCACACTTACAAATGAGATCAAAAAAGATATAAAAAGATAAAAAATAACAGTATCTACATTAAAAGATCCACTGACATATCCGTATATAAGTCTTATAGGATAAACAAACGGAAAGTAATACCATATACCGCTTCCCAAATCTGTTGTGCCTAAAAGAACGGCAGCCAAGGTACAAATAACACCTGTCAAAATAGAGCCTGTATAATTGAATTTTAAACTTAAAAATTGATAAACAGGTACCATACTAATCAATCCCTCAGACCCGATCATAGCATAAACTGCCAAATTCAATATTTGAACATTGATTCCATAAAAGTATAAAAATAACATAAACGGTAAGATCGCTATCCCTTCAATAGTCATTAATAATATAAAGATAAATATAAATCTAACAAAAAACAATTTTTTTCGACAAATTCCTATTCTTAAATCATTGGCATAGTTCCCGGCTTTTTTGTCGCTTTCATATAACATGGGAATAAAAAAGCTGACAGAAAAGCTTGCTAAAATCGTATATGCTCCAAAAAAGTAGGCAAGTTCTACTCCTTTCAAACCTGTTGCACTTAAAAGATATACAATAAAAAAAGACGTAGAAAAATTAAAGGACACAAGATAATTACCATTATGGCCGGTGTTCTTTTGATTCTTAACAGGTAAGACTTTAGAATATTAAGCATGACCTTTTCCTCTTTCCATCACTATATTTATAGCTGTTATTATGATATACACCATGACACTTAACACTAATCCGACATATACTGCATTCATAGATGTTAAAGGGGATGATTTTTCCAAAAAAGTACCGTTAGGATGAACCTCAATAATCGGACATAGTATACGTAAATTATAATCCCAAGGGAAAAAAATTCCCAATACGAGGTTACAGCAATAATTGCCGACGGAAAAGTAAATATAAAATTAATTAAAATCACTAAAAACCTTTTATGAAATAATTTGTAAATAAAAAAAGATAAAGCAACTACCGGCAAACTTCCAATAAATAAACAACAGGTAGCTACTATCATGATTTTAAGACTAATATCCTCATGTAATAAAAATCTACCTATTAAATAAATTCCTGTCGATGACAACATCAAAACAGTAAATAATTCAAAAATAACTATTCCGTTCTTGGCAATTAACATCTTTTCCGGGAGTATATTCAATCTTCGCAACAAGGCAACATGCTCTTCTTTCTCTTTACCGTCAATATTAACTACAAGCAGACTTAATATAATAGGTAAAATCAGAACAGGATACCAATTAAATGCTGTGGCCATTAAATAACTTCTTCCTACAGGGTTTTGCCCCATAATACTGACCATAAGAAGATTAAATAATACAAAAATAACAGGTAGTATATATTTTAGTGCAGAATTGGCAGCTCTTTTTTCCTTAATCCATTCCGCTTTCAGCATCTTAATCATCATTCATCACATCCTTTCTAATAATTTCCATAAATAAATCTTCCAACTTAGACGAATCGGTATTTTGACCTTCATAACTTAAACGTCCTTTATTAAGGATACCTATTTTATCTGCAATCTGTCCTACTTCACTCAAAATATGACTTGATAATATTATTGTAATGCCTTGACCTGAAAGCGTTTTTATCAACTCTCTTAATTCCTGAATTCCTACAGGGTCTAACCCGTTTGTCGGTTCGTCAAGAATTAATAATAATGGGCTGTTAATCAGTGCCATTGCAATACCCAGTCTTTGTTTCATACCTAGGGAGAACTCTTTTGCCAACTTTTTGCCGGTATTATTCAATGAAACCATACTAAGTACTTCATCAATTTTCTTTCTGTCAATATTCAGTAAAGTTGTAATAACCTCTAAATTTTCATAAGCCGTTAAATTAGGATAAATAGCAGGATGTTCAATAATCGCCCCAATTTTCTTTACATCATCTGCAGCTAATAGATGATTTTCAAACATCACTTCACCCAAGCTTTTTGGAATCGCTCTTGTTATGATTTTCAATAATGTCGATTTTCCGGCACCGTTAGGCCCCAACAGACCGTATACCATACCTTTTTCCACTTGAATTGAAACATTATTTAGTGCAATCCCATTTTTATATTTTTTTGTCAGTCCTTTCGTTTCTAATATAATACTCATTTGATTTACCTCCATCATTTTTATGGTATTGTTATAGCCGATAAAAATAACTAAATTATAACCGACAAAAAAATTATGGATTTGATGAGATATATTTTATTAAAATAGGCACATTAAAAAGCACATAGCTTAAAGATTATAAGTCTTAAAGTTATGTGCTTTTACTGTACAATTCTTCATCCTTTACTTTCCCCACATATTTTGTAATTGTCGGATTTATAAATTCCGAAACTTCATATGCTATAGTACTCGCAGGTTTCTCTTTAACGATTTCTTTTTCCGGTATTTTCTGTCCCTCGAATTTCCTCATGATAGAAATAATCCACAATCACCGGATGTCCATGTGGGACTCTACCATAAGGCATTTCATTATCTACAAATGGGCACTCATACTTCTTAGCCATTTCCTCAGCTTTTGCTTCAAGCGCTTCAAAGTAGCTACGATTATGCTTGTTATAGATTTCATCGTAAAGCGGTAACAGATTAGGATATTTCCCGGCGATATAATCCATGATCGTCTTCTTGAAACTGCCGCGTAGATTGAGATTTTCGAGCCAGAACAGATCGCACTGATCCTTTACCCGCTTAAAGATGGCTTCAAAGTCTGTGATGCCGGGGAATACCGGAGATACGAAGCAGACTGTACGAATACCTGCATCATATACCTGCTTCATAGCAGCGATACGACGCTCAATGCTAGACGCAGAGTCCATATCATTTTTGAAATTTTCATCCAGTGTGTTGATTGACCAAGAAACGGTTACTCGTCCCAGTTTCTTCAGTAAATCAATATCTCGTACCACAAGATCAGACTTTGTGCAGATTAGAATATCTGCGTCACTGCCAATCAGCTGCTCCAGAAGTTTTCGGGTATTCCCAAATTGCTCCTCCTGTGGATTGTAGCCATCGGTCACAGAACCGATGACCAAACGCTGTCCGGCATATTTCTTCGGATTCTTAATTTCCGGCCAATGCTTCACATCAAGGAAAGTGCCCCATTCCTCCTTGTGTCCGGTAAATCTCTTCATAAAAGAAGCATAGCAATATTTGCAGGCATGTGTACAGCCTACATAAGGATTGACCGAATAACCGCCTACCGGCAGACCGGACTTGGTCATAATGTTTTTTGTTTCTACCTCGTCAATGAGGATTCCATCGATTACTTCTGCCATCTTTTCTGTACCTCCAACACTTTATTGAATTCTTCCGGCATTTCCTGAATCATATTTTTATCCCCTATGATAGGGACAAGGTCTTCCTTCATAAACACCGGAATGCCAAGCGAGTGTGCCCGGTTCGCAAGAGACCATGCCCACTCAGGCTCCGTATGAACCTTCCTGCTCTGAGCACCGGTCATAGTGCCGACAACAATCCAGTTGACTCCGGAAAAGTCAACTGAACCGGGATCATCAAATAGCGGCTCAAAGGTAACATGGTAGTGTTTTGCTCTGATATTTTTTCGAAGTGTGTCAATACGCCAAAGTTCCGCTTTTCTCGTCACCGTAACGCCAAACCATGCGTTTTCCAGATCGGTATCAAAATCCAGTAGATCGGGACGTTTGGTAAGAAACAGGAACTGATGCTGTGGATTTTCACGGATTTTTGCAAACACTTCGTCTCTCCATTCCGGCTTCCATCCGGAGAGATCGCTCATTCCGGTAAGAAGAAAGTTCTGCGGACGTTTCTTTTCCATCATCTTGAGCTTACCCCGAAAGAACTCAGGAACAGCGAAGTCATCAATCATATGCCAGCGTTTCACATTATTACGGGCATAGCAATATGTACACCCCACTGTACAGCCTATGACAATATTCATGTTTTGAATCTGATTTTTGACGCAAACGCTCATTACTCCTCCCAATCCTCAAGATTCTTTCTGATGCGGTCGAGGCATTCCTCAAACCGAGTAATTTCTTCCTGTGAAAAACCTTTATAGTAAATGCTACTCATCTCATCAGATACAGAATCGTACTCACCCTTTAAGGCATGTGCTTTCCCGGTCAGGAATAGGAGTGTTTTCCTCTTGTCCGTTTCAGACTGAACGCGGCTTATCAGTCCTTGATTTTCCATTCTCTCCAGCATCGTCGTAAGAGAAGTTATTGCTAGTCCACATTTGACCGAGAGTAACCGAATCGGGATTCCATCCTCTTGCCACAACACATAAAGAATACGCCCCTGGGCTCCATTGAACGCATCTATATTCTTTTCACTGAGAATCTTCTCAAAAATCCGGTCACCAAGTTGTTTTATTTGGTGACCAGAAATCCGCCATTTACTTTCATGCAGAACCTCCTATATAGTAGTTTATTGAATTGTACTATATAGGAGGTTTGTTGTCAACAGTTTGTATTTATAAATGTTTGAGTAATACACACCGGTTCTCCCAAACCGTTGAGAATAATATTATATTCTCCCACCTGTGGAATATGATCTCCGGCTTCATATAGTTCATATGCCGATGTCGTAGCTGTCTTAATTTTACAATTAACTAATTCCGCCAATTCATCAGCCATTTCTTTAGTATTTCCAAAACTCCAAGCTTCATATTTTACATCTTTAGATAACTTCATTTCATTGCAAAATTTAATCCAAAACTCTTTGACTTTATCATCCATTTAAACTGCCTCCAAAACTTTTAAATTGTACTCAAACCACATAGAAAAATCGCCACAAACCCTTATATTTAAACAATGTCATTAACTTAACGTTTGGAGCATACTCTTGCAAATAAGGGTATGCTCTTTTTCTTTCACTTTTACTATTATTAGCTTAAAAAGAGCATAGTTCACCAGTTTAAATCGAAATACTTATTCAGTTTAGAAACTTCGCTTATGTGTATTCGAGAAATTTGCTGCAAGCTGTCCTTTAGTTCTGTGATAATGTCTATCATGCCTTATCGGCACTACATTTTTGCTTATTTCATCATACAATGCCTGTAGTAGCGCTACTTTTTTTATTTCCATCTTTTTCTATAAGAATGTATATTAGGTCATTTTTCAGAAGTCCGATACTTAGGTTTCGGTTTAACTGCATTGTATGTTTATAATCATTCTTTAGGTGCTCCTGGCTACTTTCTTCTATATCACAGATTATATCTTCTGCAAGATTGCTAACATAAATAGTGCTGTTAATGTCCTGCTCAATAAGCACTGATTTTATCCCTGTGAAATTTTCGATTTTTAATCTGTCTTTCAAAACTTCATAGGCCGTCTCTATACCCCAGCGCATATGATACAGTTCTGCAAAGCATTCCTCTGGAAATTTATCCCGTGGAAGATTAGTAGCGAAAATTTCTGACTTTCCATCATCTAAACCCACCTTTACAAATCTCATTGAAAAGGAATCTCTGCTCATCATGATAGTTTCTTCTTTTTTGCCAATATAATTTCTCCTTCTAGCCTTTGTTAATGTTATGTCGACATCCTCATCATTTGATTTTAATTCTTTCTGTTCAGCCTTATAGTCACTTGTTTTTAGTCTTGCTACAAAATACACTCCATCATCTATAAAATTCAAAAATGCCGGTGTCGAAGGATAACCTCTATAAATAACAACAAGATAGGGATATCTGTTTCCAATTGTATCCTTTATTCCTTTTAACTGTTCCTGGGCTACTCGCATCTCATCAAACTTTACGGTATTAATACTGCTTTCCAGAATAAAGCGATTAAGAACGTCGTAAATACATCCCAGCCCAATCTGAGCACATGGTTTTCCTCCTCTCACTGAGGCACTTCCGTATTTCTCGATGGTTTCATCAGTTGTAGGAATATTTATATCAGATCCATCTGCAGCTAAAATAAGGAATCCTTTATAGGTATATGGTTCTACCTCTTCATCCTGGTAAAAATTTTTATTATGTTCCTGATAAAGAAACTTAAATGCGTCTGGATTTAATTTCATCCTTTGCTTTAGATAACCTGGTTTAGATATTTCTGTTCCCGGATGTGTTGTTTTCATATAATTTCGCAGCTCCATTTTGAGAGTAAGGCTCTTGCGATTAATCATAGAATACACTAAATCTTCTAGTGGCATCTTTCTACATCTGACAAGAGTGTTTGTTTTGCCACCACGACATACCTAAAGAAATACATCTGAAAGAATATTATTCTGATCTTTTAATAGTCTATTCTGTGATTTTCTCACTACAGCCCTCCAATTATTTAATCCTCATCATAAACAAGACGAGGTTTCTTCTTAGCATAGGCTGCCTTCAAATATGGAATCTGCTCCCCAGTAACTGCACCCAGATTCGCTTTCACTGTCTGCACAACCTTGCCATCAATACGTTTGTTTTCAACAAGGCTGGCATAATAATACTTTTCACCTTTATATTCTTTTGTAAGTATTTTTATAAACATGCTACACCTCGTAATTTTTCTCACTACAAGTATAGCATAATTATCTTTTTTAAACTATCTTTTTGTAATATTTTTCTCACTACTCTTAAGTTAATGACATTGTATATTTAAAGGATTTATGGCGTTATTTTTGTTTACTCAAGCTCTATTCACAATATTTTTGTGCCATCATTTTTATATTACTTTACTGTACTATATTGTACTGATTTTAACTTTTGATGTCCATATTTTTTTCTTTTTACCGCTTTTTTTTGTACTCAAAATGCACTCAAAACAACTCTCATATAAATATACCTTTTTTTAGTATTCTACTTTTTGATAACCTGGCAAAAAAATTTCATTCACAATATCATCTAACTTATAATCTTTTTGCTATCGTTCTATACACATAAATATCCTTAGGTTTACATTTTATCATTTCTTTTTATATATTTTTCACAATCTATTTTATTGCCCAAATACTTATGCCCACAAGAAATTTCACTTATATTAATTTCTTTTAAATATACTATCTATAGTAATCATGCTTTGTTCCTCATCGAGAATTTCTCTTAATGATTTTTGTGGATTACTCAATATTTTTAAGTCATTTGTAAACATCGAATCTTGTCCCGGCTTTAATATACCCTTGTATTTATTACCAGATTCCCCTGAAATAGAAGTCCTTCTAGATATTTGTTGTCTTATTCCATTCATTATTTTGGGGCAGTCATATGCTATTATCCTAAATTCATTTTCAATATCTGTAAATTTTTCATCCATTTCTCTACATAATAATGGGAAAGATAATGTATTATAAATTTGAACTGCTTCATTCATATCGAGTTTATCAAAAAACAGATCTTCTATCGCACACATATTAGCAATATATATATTAGTAGCACGCTCTTGATTAAGTTGATTTATACTATCTACATATGACATTTTAGCCCCAAAAAACTCTTTACCTATCGCAGTTTGTGTAAGTTTATCAATTTTCACATTTACTGCAATAAACTGATAATCATCATCAAATTTTTTTCCAGCCACTCTAAAGAATTATCATTTAAAAACATGAAAAATATGTTATATATATATATGGAATATAAAAAAATCTATTAATAGTGAATATAAAAAAACTTGGTTCATTAAGTTCTGTTATTTTTTTTCTCGTGTGAAATAGGCTAGTGCTTTTAACTAAATTTTTTTCTCATAATAATCTGAATATTCATAACCAGTTATAGGTGGTTTTAATACGGCAGATAAGATATCTCTACAATCAACAATACCTTTTTTTATTTTTCTTGCGTATTGTTCCCCTTTTATACCACGAATAATAATCACTAAGCTATCCTCCACATTACATTTACCATTTTTTATTATATTGATAAATATCACTAATAAAATATCTTCAAGTACAACTTTAACTCAAAGCTCACTTTTCCTCAACCCTACAATTCTCAATCGCATACTCCAATAATAAACCAATAAGTTCATTACGGCTATGACCAGTCTGTGTGGAAATATTATCAAGTTTTGAAACTATTTCTTCTTTAATACGAATAGAGAATGTCCTATATCCATCGTCACCTTTTGCTCGTTTATGTTTTATAATCAAATTACCACATGGAAATTGATAAATGCACCAGCTAATATTGTCGAATCTCAATATGAATGGCTGTTTCTTATTTCTTCTATGATCTGCTTTCGCCTTGAGTTTAAAAGTTTTTTATTTTCCACTATTTACAAAAAAGCCTCCCCGTAAAATGATGGAAGGCTTTCTATTATTTAATTTGTTAATCTAATTTAAATCACTTTGAAAAATTGCAATTGACGGATAATGATTCAGCTCTTCAAGGTTAGTATCTAAAGGAACACTGTAAACCATAAAATATCTTTCGGGATATTTCGCCTCAAATTCCTCAATTTTCTTTACGACAAGCTCCTTGTTTTCAGATACAAACATTACCGAAACTACACCTACTTTTTCTTCTGTATTCTCATTTTCTGACTTATCAACATAACCTGACAAAATTATTTTTAAAGAATCTTTACCATTCAACCCTTCTTTAATTAATTTTTTTCATCTGTCATCTTTTTTTCTTCCTTTACTCAAGCTCTTCTTTTCCAAACGTCCGATATATCTCAAATCATTCAAAAATACTAGGTTCTATTTTTTTCTAGTATCACCAAATCTACCTAATTATAAGAGATTTTTCAGATTTTTTTAGTCCCGTCCCAGTCCCAGTACCGGAGAATTATAATTTGTAGATCTGTAATTATTAAATCTATCATATAGATTTTTTTGGGGTTGGAATCATTTTTCTATTTTTTTAAAAAAATTGTCCCATTTTCCTTTAATATTGACACAAGTTCAAAATCATTGTTTTTTTCAATAGTAATTTTTTTATTTTTTTTATTTAAAGATATTTATTTTTTTGCTTATATTAAATGCATTAAGCTCAAACGTAAATACTTCATCATGTAAATATCAACCGAAAATGGGCCCAGAGTTATTATCGAAAAGTGGTTCACAAATTCTAAACTAATTGACCACGTTTTTAATTTAATTTTGAATGCATTTAAATTCAAATGGATTCAGATGTATTTTCCTATAAGTTTACGTGCTCTTCCATATTGTTTTTTTATTCTTTTTAAAAAAATATCCAAATGAATTTCGTGGGTAAAATTTTCTATTAAAATTTCGTAGCTATCATCAAAAAAACTTTTTATGCTTTTTTTAGCACTTATATCTGCCATAGTGTATATGGTATAAATTCCTTGTAAAATCGCTTTGGTAACCAAGGGATCTCCTGCTGAATAGGAAATTATCTGGCTGAAACCAAGATATAGTTCGTCCTTTACAGAATAACTTTGATAAATTATTTTTACATTTTCATCTTCTTTCAGGATTACAAAATGATTGCCTGTAGATAAGAGTTTCCCTAGCAATGATGACATTTTATTTATACACATTATTGCAGTATTTGGATCATTTGTGCCAGGGCTTAAGGCCATATTCGCAATTTCGCTTAAGTTTACAATTCCACGGTGATAATCTTCTTCATTATTGTAAGCATTTATTATAAACAATGGACTTAATTTTTTTCTTTTTAATTCCTTTTTTTATCATTATCATCTAACTTGCATTGGAATATATTTAATTCCCCTACGCTTTCTCCTTTGGTTGTGTATTCACCAATTCTCTTGTTTATAACAAGTTCTGATTTTATGCCATTAAGCTTTTTAAAAATATCATCTGATTTTATTTCAAATAAATAACCTGAGCTCTCAGCTACAATTGATAACTTTGTAGATTCGTCGCTTTCTTCATAATGCTTTAGCTTTTTTTTCTTAGTTCTACCTCTTTATCAATAAGTTTCTTGCAATCATTAAAAAAATATTTTCTATAATATTTGATACTTTTAGATTATCAAGAACCTGTCTTGAGAAAGCGATAAAACTAAGCATCGCAATTACGGAATAAGCAATTCCGAAACTTCCAGCGACAACATGTTGGTCTGGAGCAATATCTTGCAATAATAGGATACTGATTACTGAATAGAAAAAAACCACTGACAAATATACCATATAAAACCAAGAACTCCGGTCCTATCTATGAAACTCTGAAGCATCCTAGGGTGATATGCTACTGCTATATTTATTAAGTACAGTGACAATAATTGTAAAACAAAAAAAGTACTTATAGTCAAAAAAATATTCCAGATATATTAGAAAGGAAATCTACCGAAACTTCAACCGACAGCAATATTTGTTTGGGAATATAAGATTTAATTGCAATATATTGATGATCAAAAAAATCCAAGTAACTAAAAAGAAGCGACACTGTTAAAATTATAAATCTTGACATTCTTAAAAAAATTCTTATGATTAAAAAAACCACAATTTAATTTTTGGCTAACATACATCAATCCTCCTATTTTAATATTGTAATTATGAAACTATATTATCATATAATTGATATAATTGATTTTTTTATCCAATATGAAATGGTATATTCATCTTTTTGTAATTGAAAAAAATCCTTTATGATTTTCTTGCTTATTTTTTTCCCTAATCTATCTTCGATTAATCTCTAAAAGAAACTACTCAATTACATCCAATTATATAATATTCAAAAATAATCTATGAAAAAATATGGTGAAATAGACTAAGTACAGAATAAACAGGAGTGAGGCGTACTTAAGTACGCCTCACTGAGGTTTATTCGAAACGAGTCGATTTACCCATTTTTACCACAAATCATTCCAACTCAATAGTTCCCGGTGGCTTGCTTGTGATATCATAGAGTACCCTATTTACATGGTCTACCTCATTGATAATCCTGTTGGTCACCTTTTCAAGTACTTCCCAAGGGAGTCTGGCAGCCTCTGCTGTCATAAAATCTATTGTCTTAACTGCACGAAGTGCTATGGCATAGTCATAAGTTCTGTAATCGCCCATTACTCCTACGCTTCTCATATTAGTAAGAGCTGCAAAGTACTGGTTGATTTCCTGTGAAAGTCCTGCCTTATCTATTTCCTCACGGTATATAGCGTCTGCATCCTGAACTATCTTTACCTTCTCGGCTGTAACTTCACCTATTATTCTTATTCCAAGCCCCGGTCCCGGGAATGGCTGACGGAATACAAGATGCTTCGGTATGCCAAGCTCAAGTCCCGCCTTTCTTACCTCATCCTTGAAAAGATCTCTAAGCGGCTCTATGATTTCCTTGAAATCAACATAGTCAGGGAGTCCTCCTACATTGTGATGTGACTTTATAACCACACTCTCACCGCCAAGTCCTGATTCCACAACATCAGGGTAAATTGTTCCCTGTACTAAGAAATCTACTTTGCCGATTTTTTTCGCCTCTTCTTCAAAGACTCTGATAAATTCCTCACCTATTATCTTACGCTTCTTTTCAGGCTCGCTTACACCTGCAAGTTTTGAGTAGAATCTTTCCGCTGCATTTACTCTTATGAAGTTTAGCTTATAATTGCCGTTCGGTCCGAATACAGCCTCAACCTCATCACCTTCATTTTTTCTAAGAAGTCCATGGTCTACAAATACACAAGTAAGATTTTCACCTATCGCCTTGCTGAGCATTACTGCTGCAACCGATGAGTCAACACCACCTGAAAGTGCACAAAGTACCTTACCGTTGCCAACCTTTTCTTTTATTGCCTTTATACTGTTTTCTACAAAGGCATCCATTTTCCAGTTACATTCACATTTGCAGACATTCTTTATAAAGTTTCCAAGCATTACATTACCATACTCTGAATGCAAAACTTCAGGGTGGAACTGAATTCCATAGAGATTCTTTGCCGTATTCTCATAAGAAGCTACCGGACAGTCATCACTATGTGATGTAATCTCAAATCCTTCACCAAGTTTACTTATATAGTCTGTGTGGCTCATCCACACAATGCTTTCCTTAGGCACATTCTCAAACAATGCACTGTCAGTCTTATCCACTGTCAGTTTGATTTTACCATACTCTCTTACGCTTGCTCTCTCTACCTTTCCGCCAAGTAGATGCTGCATAAGTTGTGCACCGTAACATAGTCCAAGTACAGGAACTCCAAGTTCAAAAAGCTCTTTTGAATATGTAGCTGAATCAGGCAGATAGCAGCTGTCCGGTCCTCCTGTAAGTATGATTCCCTTCGGATTTTTCTTCTTGATCTCTTCTAAAGGGGTTTTATATGAATAGATCTCACAATAAACATTGTTCTCTCTTACTCTTCTTGCAACTAATTGATTGTACTGACCTCCAAAGTCCAAAACAATTATAAGTTCCTGCTTTAATTCCATCTGTATCTCCTATACTTGATAAATTAATTTGTACATACAATAATATATCCTAAATAGAAAAAAAACGCAAATATTCTCTCACTCTTAAACGTATAATTTTACTTTTCAGGTTTGTCCCTCGCAACGCTTGTTGTAACTATAAATTTCTCATATTCTTATTTTCATCAATTCGTATATAAGCATAATACTCATTCCAGAATATAGAATCACTGTTGGTACGCCATGATATTCCATATACAGAGTCTGTAGGCTCGAATTCATTCGGTATTAGCCAAAGTTTCTTTTTGAAAATATTTTTTACATTATCTGTATCAAAAGTATCTAATAGATCCAGATCTTCAAGCTTAATATCTATGCCGGCATTTTTCACTGCATTCTCGCAGTCCTCATCCATATAGAAATTCACTACCTTCGAATCTGTTATAGCAACATCTTTGTCAAGACTTCCATACAAATCTATTGCGCCTATAAGTGTATTATCTTTTGCCAATAAATATGGCGCTCCCCTTAGAGTCTCTCCGGTACTTCTATATCCCTTTTCTACAGTAAGATTCTGATTTCTCTCATACTTGGTATAAGAACCGTTTGTCAGCAATTCACTGTACTCATATGTATCGTCATCATTCATAATGTATATATCAAATCCTCCGTCTAAGAGGTCTTCTACACTTGTCTTACTCAGTGTTACTTTCATCCCTCCTACAGTCATTACAGGGGGCTTTACCGGTAAACCTATAAGAATATATCCAAAGCACAAGAAAACAAACAATAATGCCAATACTGAAAGAGTAAATATAGCATTATATGTACGCTTTCTTGCATTAAAAAAAGCTCTCACAGGTATTGCTATAATCATTCCGCCAAGAGCCGCAGCCCCTGATCCCATAACACTCATTAACTTCAGAACTATCAGTACTGTGATAACTATACTTAGAATATATAAAAATATCTCACCGGTTTTCATTTTACTGGTATCTGTTTGAGTATTTGCCACTCCTCGCATACCATATGCTGAACTTTTCTTCAGGCTACTTCTAAGCCAGAGTGCTATAGCAGTAAAGCAAACTCCAAGGAAAACCATTAATCCTATAAATACTAATCTGACACTCATACTCTCCCTCCTATTTACGTATTTACATATGATTATTCTACCATATTTTATATAAATTTTTTTAATTTTTGAAAAAAAGCATTCCAAATTTCTTTTTCATATGTTATCATAACACAAATTTTTCTTTACTGAGGAATGAGGGAAAATTAGCGCCAGGGCTTCGGGAATTCCCCTAGCCGACGAGTAAACAGTTATCGAAAGATTCGGCGGATGCTGTTTCGGAGTAGTGCATCGTAAGAGAAAGAAAAAAAGCGAAATCAAGATCGTAACAAAAGCTTTCTTCGCACAATAAACAATTAAATAGGAGAAAAATACTATGTGCGGTATTGTTGGTTTTGTTGGGCAGGGGAATACAAAGGATATTCTACTGTCCGGTCTTTCGCGTCTTGAATACAGAGGCTATGATTCTGCCGGAATAGCCCTATATTCTCATCCTTTTACTGTGGTAAAATCTGTAGGTAAATTGGAGGAATTGAAAAAAAAGGTTATAGCTTCCAAGGAATGTGTGTTTCCCTGCTCTATGGGAATCGGTCACACACGTTGGGCAACTCATGGTAAGGCTGACGAAAAAAATTCTCATCCACACTTATCTATGAATAAAGAAGTGGTGCTGGTTCATAACGGTATTATTGAAAATTTTGCAGATTTAAAGAACTTTTTACAAGAAAAAGGATACAGTTTCTACTCAGATACCGATACCGAGGTTGCTGTAAACCTGATTGAATATTTTTACTTGAAAGAAAAGAATATTTTAAAGACTCTCTTCTTAGTTCAAAAAGAGTTGAAAGGTTCTTACGCCCTTGCAATTATGTTCGAAGATGATGCAAATACTCTTTATGCAATGAGGAAGGACAGTCCTTTGATTGTAGGAAAGGGCGAAGACTCTTTTTATATTGCCTCAGATATTTCAGCATTTTTGGACTATACAAATGAAATATATGTCTTGGAAAACAAGGAGATTTTAAGCCTTTCAGAAAATGAAATACATATTTATAACAAAAATAAGGAAGAGGTAAAACGCTCTTCCACTATAGCCGATCTTGATCAAAGCCGAATTCATAAAGGAGAATATCTGCATTTTATGGAGAAGGAAATCTTTGAGCAACCACATGCTGTGAAAGATACTCTGCTTTATGCCTGCTGCAAAGAAAATGATGACTTTTCCTATGAGGCCTTCTCTATGAGTGAAAGGGATTTCCGGGATATTTCAAGAGTCAGAATAATCGCATGTGGATCTGCATACCATGTAGGCTATGTATTAAGTCAGTTTGTGAAAGTCTGGCAAGAGTTCCGGTACAGGTGGAGCTTGCAAGTGAGTTCCGCTACAATCATCCAATTTTAGAAGATGGTGAACTGGTTATTAGTATAAGCCAGTCAGGAGAGACTGCGGATACTTTGGCTGCAGTAAAAGAAGCAAAGAAACTAGGAGCAAAAACTCTTTCCATTGTAAATGTCAAGGGATCTGCAATTGCCGAGGAATCCGACTTTGTCTTTTATACACAGGCAGGACCTGAAATTGCAGTCGCCACTACAAAGGCATATAGCTGTCAGCTTGTTGCAGGATACATTTTCTCAATACTTTTAGCTAAAGCAAAGGGTAAAATTAAAGATGAAGAAGCTCAAAGCCTCAAAGATGAACTTTTCCTTCTCCCCGGTAAAATTCAACAATGTCTTTCCCTAGATGGTGAAATCCTACCTATGGCAAAGAAGCTGAAGGACTCCGACAATATTTTCTTCCTTGGAAGAGGTCTTGACTGGGCAATCTCCATGGAAGGAGCTTTGAAGCTTAAAGAAATCAGTTATATTCACTGTGAAAGCTACAGCAGCGGTGAGCTAAAGCATGGTACAATAAGTCTCATAGAAAAAGACAGTCCTGTAATCGCTCTTCTTTCCCAGGAGGAACTTGCCGGAAAAAGTATTTCAAATATTCACGAGGTAAAAAGTCGCGGGGCAAAATGCTTTGCTCTCACAATGGAAAATATTTCTATAGATGAGAATGACTTTGTACAAAATCTTAGTGTACCAAGTACCCATCCTCTCTTTGCCGGAAGCCTTTTGGTAGTTCCACTACAGTTTCTCTCCTATCAGGTCAGCCTCTTAAAAGGATTAGATCCTGATAAACCAAGAAATCTAGCAAAGTCTGTTACAGTAGAATAAACTATAGCTTTCAAAAAAGAGTACAATTATTCAAAGGGGCTGCCATTTCCCGACAGCCCCTAAAACATATTCTTATTTTGTATAAGTTTTAAATTTATTAAAATATTACTTTGTAGGTGGTGCATCCTTACTACGTTTAAATACCATTGTGCTGCCCTCAATGTCAAATGTTAATTCATCGCCCTTTATAATATAGTCCAAGTCTTCTCCCTCTATTGTAATCTTACAGTCACTCCACTTTAGATCTGTCGCTTCACCTACATAAGACATTGTACCGGTTCCATTATCTTTTAATATTACATAACAATCATACAGTTCAATAACTACTGCCGTAAGTTACCACCCTCAATTTGATAACGCATATTTTCCTCCTTTTGTATTAATTTTAAACTTCTTATTATTATAGATTATATATCATTTTTATCCGGCGATGCTTAAGCCTTCAAATATCTCAAACAATCCTTTGCCATCAATACTTATATCACCATACTCTTCATCAATGTCAAATGTAATCCTATAACAATCTCCCTCATATTCTAACAGATCTTTATTCTTTAATTCTATGTAATTACCATAGCCTTCACCTATCGAAGATACCAATACATCAGATTCATCAAGCATTATTACATCTATATAAGCATCTGTTTCATCAACACCATATAAAGGCAAAATATATGTATCTGCCGGTATTGTTACATTGGGTTTTTTCACTTTACCATTTTCATCCACTACACTGCATTTGAGATCTACTAATGTTTTATATGCTCGATCATCAATAATTCTGCCTCTCTCATCATTTGTTTGTAATCTGCCATCATCAGCAACAAACCATTCCCTTGAAATCATAAATAAATATAGTAGATTGCCCATTGATTGACCTTTAAAAGAATTAACATCTGTAAATGTTTCATCTAGACTTTCATATGTTGCAATATTACCATTCTGACTCCAATCAGAATATAAATTTCCCAATGATAAATATCCGAATTCATCATTATCTAAATCTAAGTCTGTCAATCCAAAAATATGTAACCTTTCTATTTCATCAGAAATAAACACATACATATAATAATTGCCATTCTTTTTTTATAATATAAGATTTACTATCATATCCGGATAATTCTCTACTTTGATCACCTACCAAAAATATTAATTCCATCCTCATATATATTCAATGTTTCCGGATTCTGTTTATAAATATTATTTACAGCTATAGCATCACTTCTACCATCGCCGTCAACATCCAAGTGTAATGTCATATTCCCTGCTACTATTGGAACCACATAATCATTTTCCTCATATACATATTTTTGATTAAATATCTCCTCATTCTCTTCAAAAGATATTGTAATAACTTGCGGTCCATCAGTCTCAGCTCCCAAAACTCTTGTATCAAAATATACAGTTACACCCATCGGACTTATAGTCCACACAAGATTATCATAATTACTTTCCCTTAGGGCATCTGCATATTCTGAAGGATTTTGAATATTAATCTCCTCATAGTCTTCATATACTCTTTTGTCCACCAGCTCGAAAAATGTTTTATCATCTTTTACCACATCCAAAAAGTTCAGCCTATTTCCTGTAGATGTATCAAAGCTTACAGAATTCCTTGAATATCTTTCAGATGCACCATAATCATATTTTGTATAACTGAGTATGCTCACCACATCTTTATCGGATCTCATTATATAACTGTCAGTTTCTTCTGTGAAAACTTTTTCACCATATCCCTCCAGTCTATTAGATTCTTCTTCTTTGGCAAAGTTTTCGAATGTTTCCCTTGTACTTGCGAATTGTTCATCTACTTCTTTATTATATTCCTCAAATGCAGCTATAAGAGGTTCGAACTCTTCCCCATCATCTTCTAATTGTATATACTTATACTCTATATGATATAAGGTCATACCTAATTCATCATATGATTCCTCTCCCACTTTCTTTAGGACTATATGAGGCTTTGAATGTGGCTTTTTCTCTCGTTTTGTATCTGTTTTCTTGTCAACTTTCTTTTTGGATTCTTTCTTACCGGAATCCTTTTTCTTTATAGCTTCAGTTTCAGTATCAGACTTATCATTTTCAACACCTGTATGAAACGAAGGCATACATGATACTAATGAGAACATAATCAAAATGCAAAGTATCAATAATCTTATCTTATGCTTCATTTTACTACCCTTTCAGTAATACCAATACTATGATGAATAACTAATTCCTTCAAATAGCTTATCTAAAGTCTCTCCATTAACTCTAATATCCCATAAAGATTCACCATGCTCAATTTCTATTCTATAGCAAGATCCGTCATAGTCCAAAAGACTATAATCTTTCAAGTTAAAATATCTGTCCTCTGGTCCACTCCATTTACTTTCTTCCACATATTTCATCTATAACTCTTACATCTACATAATTTTCATTATCTGTGTAAAGCAATAATATATATGAATCTTTCGGCAAGGTAGTATTTTTACCTGTTTTTCCACCACTATCTACTTCAATACAATCAATATCACTAATAGTATACAAAACAGGTCCATTCGTTATTTCATAGCGATTACCCTTTGGAGCCGGATATGCCTCATCATCTATAATCCATTCTATTTCAGTTGTATTTGTTCCAAATGTATCATATCTCATGGCACCAAAAAATGAATTTGCATCAGTAAAAGTTTCTTTTGTAGAATGAATTTTATATGAATTATCACTTTGTTCCATATATACTTCTCTATATGCCAAACTAACAACTTTATATTCATCTTCCTTTTTCTCCAATGTGGAAAGATCTACTCTATAAAGCAAAGTGATATCGTCTACCTCACCTACAAACAAATACATATAATATTTGCCATTCTTTTTTATAATATATGATTTATAATCATATCCATAAATTTTTTCACTCTCTTTATCTCCGACACAAATCTTCAATCCGGAATACACACCGTCATAAACTTCCTCCCCTTCTGCAAGGACTTTATCTGTGTAAACAATTTCCCTTTCTCCATCTCCATCAATATCCAAAGATAACTTCATATCTCCTAGTAGAGGAATTACATAATAATCTTCAGGCTTTGTATACTTAGATTCAAATATATCCTTTGCCTCATCAAAGTACACTGTCACAATCTGTGGATTTTCAAGTCCACCATCCTCATTATAAATATCAAAGTAAATCGAAACACCTTCTGCATTAGCAGTCCAAGCAAAATCATTACCGTTTTCTCTTACATACTCTGATGGAGTTACAAAATCATTATATTGATAGTACTCCTCTGCTCTATCATCTGCCAACTCAAAGAATTTCTCTTCATCCTTTACCACATCTGAAAATTCCAGTTTCTTACCTGTTGTAGTATCAAAATTTGAAGAGTAGCGATGGTATTCAGGACTTCCACCACCATAATCAGCATATTTGTAGTTAATCACACTTACTATGCTTTTATCAGCCCTTACTATATGAGTTCTTGTATCAACTCCAGGTGTTTCGTATGCATATTCCTCTTCCGCATACTCTCCTTCATCGGCAGGATGTGGCTTGATTACCAGTTCCCTCAAGTCATTTTCAAATGCTTCATCCATCTCTTCATTATACTTATCAAACGCCTTAATAAGCGCTTCAAACTCTTTACTATTTTCTCGTAATTTAAGATGAACATTATTTATTGAATACAAATACTTGAAGCTTGGATCCGGTTCAAAGGAACTTTCATAGTTTTCCTCTAAAAGTATATGTGGTATTTCAGATACTACCCTATCATCTACCGGTTCTTTACTTGAATCCTTTTTTTTCTTATTTTCCTTAGACTTTTTCTTATCCTTTTTTCTCTCGGACTCAGTCCTACTTGTACCTGTTTCTTCATCTTTTCCACCTGTTCTTATACAGGATACCGACATAAACATAACCAATAATAAAAATAATATTACAGATAATTTTTTCTTGATTTTCATCTCACCCCTCCAATTTACATTACATCTCTAAAAATCTATTGTAATACATCTTCACAGAAATTATTACTGCTTAAACTATTAATACCACTTTTTAACCTCAAAAATATATTACCTAACGAATACTTTTTCGCTATTTATTAAAAATATTATCTGATGAATACCATAAAAAGTATGGTACTATCATTGATAGTATTGCACAAAAAAAGGAGCTGTCGGGAAATACTGAATTTTAATCCCTACAGAACGAAATAGAAATATCCTGACAAATACAAGGCGTTTTGGCTTTGTGACTTTGTCAGGATATTTTGTTTTTCTATAATACTGGCTATTTTTGGGGCATAAAACCCCCTTGGCTGAAATTTTTGCTTTTTGCATTTTTTTACTATGCTGTTTTTCTCCTGTAGTTTTCCTTCAAATTTCTTTAGTTTGGCATAGAGAAAACGATGATATTTATTTATATTTCTTCCTATTGCAAAAAGCATAAATTCTTTATAAACCTTATCTGAAGTACGATAGTTAAAGCGTCGGAAATCTTCATTCTCTTTAATATCTCCAAAATGACCTTCTGTTTGAATAGAGCGTATCTGTCGTTTCAGAATACCTTTTTCACTCTGTATGTTAAGCATGTGACTTCTCTCGGAGCTCTTCCCATACTTCATTGATCTTCATTACTTTATTCTTATCAATATCTTTATCAGGATTATACTTGTATAAACATTTAGACTTATGTTCACATCCACTACAGTCTGAACATCCATATACTTCATATGTTTGTGTATAACCATTCTGTTCTTTCTTTTCTGTGTTGATATGTCTAAGTTCGACCGTCATAATAGATATAGACTTGCTCATCCTCAAATCTGTTGTCTTCATGTTTGTAGTATTTACTATCTCTTTACTGTGTCTCTTGTTTTCGTTTCATAGTCCTGTAGTTTATATAACTATCTATCTTATTTTCTTTTAGATATAAGAATTTTTCTCACTACAATAGCCGCTATCTGCCGTAACTGGCAAGCACTTCTCCCAAAATGCTTTCTTGCTTTTCAAGGACGGGGAACCAATTATTATTTATAGTCTGTACGATCATTACTTACATAACTATGTACAATAAAATAATTCTCTACTGCTATCTGTACATTGTATGCAGGCTTTAGCTGCCCATTCAGCATATGATCTTCCTTCATTCGCATAAAAGTTGCTTCCAAATCAGTTTGGAGACGCTGTTTCTATTTTCCCGCAATTTCAAAGCATTCTTTATAGCTCATTAATCGCTGTCCACATGCTCAAGTTCTTCATACTGGTTAGTACAGAAGTTTTGGCTCTTACCCCTTCCAGATTGCTGGTAATGCCTTCTCCGTCAGCAATAGCCATAAGGTTTTTCTGTGGCCAAAGCATTTCCAAGGGCGAGTTGTCAATCTCTATAATACGGTTATTAGATAGCTTTTTATGTTTTGTAATCTTTCTTTTTCTATTCTTTTCAATAACATCTCTAACTTTATCAATTCCGTCAATTACAAACATTTGTGCATTTCCAAGCTCGTACTTCTCCCCAAAACCATTATCTTGTAAAAAGAATTATAGTCTGAATAAAACATCAATAGAATCAACAGACCTGCAAGATGAATGATTAATACTTCCACACCATAAAGTATAACATTAGCATTAGCTTCTATTTTTTTGTTCCATCAATAAACAATTCTTTTAATGTTACAAATCCTTCCTTTTGTAATCGTCTCATAAACTGATAGTTTAAGTCATCCAAAAATATCTGAAGTAAGTTTCTTACTTTTAAATTCATAAAAAGCATCTCTTTTAGGCTTCCTCCCTTGAGTAAGCCAGATAAAAGCAATATCTCTTTCACATAAATCCACAATACGATCAATAGAGCGTATTCCACGCATATTTGCATAAGTAATAACTGCATACATCATGATCGGGTTGTACCCTGTTCTTCCCTTGTCCGAACAATTGGCTAATAGTCCGGAAAAATCTAAATCCTCCATAACTTTTTTTAGGGTATAGACTGGATCGTCATCGGGTAAACTCAATTCATAGAAGCTAAAGTTGATTTTCTGTTGACCTATTTCAAAAAAGTCGTTATAATAATTAACTGTGAGCATAGTTACATTATAACATGTAACGGAGAAAGATGGTTATCGTTAGCCATCTTTTTTTATGTAAAAACTTAGGGAGGAGTGACTCGTTTTGAGTTACTCCTCCCTCTTTTATAGCTGCCTTTTCCCGACAGCCCCATTTTCAAAGTTTTCTATCATAAATATATAATAGGCATCATCATCCAACACATCAACAACAGAACTTACTGTTCAATTTCATAAAAGAGTTTTATATAGTAGAAGTTTTAAGGCTTTAGAGCATCTGTTCCTTCTCTTGCAAATTGCAAGTCTATTGATGCTCCAACCTGATCTTTTAAAAATCCGTCAAATGTAATTGTATCTTCACCCAATGTTCCTACCATATTTACCTTGTCAACTTTAACTGTCACAGTAGTATTATCATTGAACCATTTACCTTCTACCCTTATATCCTCTGCTATCAATTTTGCCTGTCCGTCAGCATTTAACTCAACAGTAAATCCTTTCATCTCATCACGAGAAAGATCAAGTCCAAATGCTTTTCCTGATACAGCTATATATTTTCCTACCAATGCTTCATCTCTTTTTCTTCCATTACCTGAGCAAGCCAGGCAGATTAACAAACTAATCATTATTAATATAAAAGCTAAACTATATCTTTTCATCTTCCCTCCTTTTTGGAAATTGAACAGTTTCTGCCAGTTTATATTGGATTCAAAAACACTTGTCTAACGAATATATTCTCCATTTTTATCAACTTTGAATCCATCAGGTGTTTTTTCATTTGTATACATTGATCCAAGAGGTCTTGAATTTTCTATATTCTTAAAATACCATTCACCATTACGCAATTCCCAAGTCCAATTAGTTGTATAGTTATTAAAGAAATACCACTTTTCACCTATATTGTGCCAACCGATAAACATCACACCGTCTAAAGGATTTAAGTAATACCACTTTCCATCTTGAGGATCTAGGTGCCAACCCTTTTTCAATGTATCCCTAGTAGTTCCAGAATAGTAATACCAATTGTTATTTTCTAATATCCAACCTTGCTTAAGAGGTGAGCCGATTCCTGAACTGCCCTTACCTATAGCCTTATGACCAATTCCTCTACCACTTCCACTATTATGACTTCTTTCGACTTTTCCTGTACCGCTACTTCCTACTGTACTTCCACTTCCTACAGTTCCACCAGGAATTACTACTTCTCCAGGAGTTGTTGTTCCGCTTCCGCCGGGAGTTGTTCCGCTTCCACCGGGGGTTGTTCCGCTTCCACCGGGTGTTGTTCCGCTTCCGCCGGGGGTTGTTCCGCTTCCACCGGGTGTTGTTCCGCTTCCACCGGGGGTTGTTCCGCTTCCGCCTGGTGTTGTTCCGCTTCCGCCTGGTGTTGTTCCGCTTCCACCGGGTGTTGTTCCGCTTCCACCGGGAGTTGTTCCGCTTCCACCGGGTGTTGTTCCACTTCCGCCTGGTGTTGTTCCGCTTCCACCGGGTGTTGTTCCGCTTCCACCGGGAGTTGTTCCGCTTCCGCCGGGTGTTGTTCCGCTTCCGCCGGGGGTTGTTCCGCTTCCACCGGGAGTTGTTCCGCTTCCGCCTGGTGTTGTTCCGCTTCCTGATGGATTCTTTCTTGTACAAACTATTGTATATAATGGATAATTTGCACCTACCAGTACCTTAATATCATTTGCTGAGTTATATTGATACATATATGCACTATATACCTGAACCGGCTTTACCACATATACTACACCCGCATCATATAATGTAGCGGTAAACTCTGTATTATCCAAAGACAGCCAAGTCATGTCCGGTGCTCTACCCGTCTGATCATTAATAAGTGTATTACCTGATTCATCTTCATATTTAATTACATATGGATATCTATTATCACGACATACCAAATTATAAGTCACACCACCTGTATATGTAACCCAATTAAGCGTTACGGTAAGCAAATCATTTGACGAACTCAAAGTAACATCAGATGGTAAGTTCTGATCTACACTGCTTTTAACATAATATGTTATACCGCCTTCAGTAAATGTAGGCTGCACAGGAATTGTAAATATTTCTGTACTTAAACCGATGCCACCCAATCGACTACCGCTTTCTGATTTTATAACATTTCCTGATTCATCTACATAGTTAACAGTGTAATCAAAATATGAACCAATAGCATAAGATTCCCTTTGCATAATACACATTAACGCCAATGTCAAAAATAAAAATACTATAATTTTAACTATCTCTTTTGTAATTGCCTTTCTCTGACTCATAACACCTTCCTTTCTTATTATATTTTTATGATTTACAACAATACTAAAATTTATATATAGTTTTCCCTCCCTTCCTATACAAATATTACTGTTTGTACTATCAATATCATATTTCACAATAAAAGTATATTACCCAAAGAATACTTTTTAAGTTAGTTTTTCCAAATATTATCTGATGAATACCAAATAAATGCACAAAAATACACCTAACATTTGTATAATTTATACTAATGCTAGGTGTCTCTAATTTTTATTTTAATATTTCATTAATCCTTCCACAGCGTACCAATAGATCAATATATATTTGTAACTCATCTTTAGAATTGACTTCAAGCTTTGTATATATATTTCTATTATGTTTTCTTACTGTATTTAAACTTATACAAAGTAAGTCCGGTAGTTCTGCAATTTCATGTCCATTTACATAATATTCCAAAATATTTCTTTCTGATACAGTCAGGTCCTTTGAATTTTTTATAAAGCGATCAAACATCTCTTCTATTTCTGATGGAACTGCACCCATACTCTTGTATTTTTCTTCCTTGCTCTTTAGAAACTCCGCAAGAATATCTATCTCTGCAATTCCTGTACGAGAATCATTTTTATAAAAATCATCTGCTTTCAGATTCTCTATTCCCTTTTCAATCGGCTTTACAAACTGTCTGGATATTATAAATGATATTATAAACATGACAATACTAAATACCATTAGTATTGCTATCATCATTACTTTTTCATATCTTTCCTGTGCTTCAAAACTACCATAGGAAACAAGTACGGCAATCGCCCATTGCCTGCCTTGTGGGTCAAATGCACCTTCTATTGTTTGTTGTACTCCAACATATTTCCCTTGTGAATTAAAGTAAACATTATATATTTTGCCTGTATCAATAAAAAGGTCATCATTTTCATTAATATAACTATTACCCTGAGAACCACTAAGTCCTTCACTAAACAATAACCTATCCTGATCTACAGGTGCGATTATGGTCACCATATCACCATATTTACTTTCGAATTTGGGATAGCTTAGACGGAACAAAAGACCACTGATTTCAAGACCGCATATTCCATATCTTTCACCCTCGCTTCCAATCACAGGTACACTTAAAAATATGCTGTTTTCCCATGTATCCTTCAAATGTTGTCTGTTAATCCATAAGTACTCCTCTGTTGTAGGATTGGTATTCGCTGTAGATATCTGATCATTAAACCAGTACATATCCTCCGTATTAAATTCCATATTCCAACGATTATGTATCTGTATTTTATTCTGCATAGCTACATTTGGATTACCGCGAAATAGAAACACATCATCTTCCAAAACATTTCCACTTACATTTGCCAACCTCAAATAAACTCCGCTACGTGAACATTCTGCATTCGGGGCTGAAGTATTTACTGTTGTATCAAATACCGCATACACTCCACTCGCTCGAGTAACATGTAACTTGCCTTCTAATAGCATATACATGTTTTCCTGCATCGTTCTAAGTCCTTTTTCATCATTTTCCAATTCTTTTATATTATAGGGATATGTCAGAACATCTCTCTCCATATATGTTGTAAGTCTCTTTGACAAATCCATACCATTTGTTATGAAGAGATCCATTCTCTCTTTAATATCTCTTTTTTGATTTTGTAAATGGACTTGCAGGTTTTGTCCAATTTGTCTTCCACTCTCAGAAAACACACCTGAAGCCACCAACATAACTAATAATATTCCCGTTCCTGCCAAAACCAGGCAGCAAAGATATATCATAAGCTTGCTACGCATTGATCTACTTTGATGATTGATTCCCTTTATAATATCGCAAAAAGATAGCTTTTTTCTTATAGTTGTAGACCTATTTTTTTCTTTATTTTGTTCCATTTTATGTCTCCAAACTATTGCATCGCCTTCTTTATATTTTGATAAGCCTCCTCGATATAAGCCTCTTTATCCGGCTGTTCATTATTTTGCAAAGCTTCTTTATATTCCTCTTCTGCCCTCGAGAGCTCAAGTCTTACATTCTTTTCAAAGTGCATCTCCAAATCAAGATAGTTAGGTAATTGTGGTGCGACATAGAAAGTATATTCTTCTTTAGTTTTTGATATAGCCTCATATAAACTTCTATACTTAGTACTCTCAAGCTTTCCAGATACTTTAGAAAGCTGTTCAAATGCCTTATCTGTTACAGGCATGTATCCTGCTTTTACTACAAATTCCACATTATTGTCAGGCTCTGTAAGCCATTTCAAAAATAATGCTGCAGCTTTTTCACGCTCTTTAGTAGACTTAACTGTACAAAAACCTGCTCCCCTTTGCATAACCATCTTTTTACCACCCTCAAAAACAGGTACAGGATATGATATAACTTCTATTGGTTCTGAAATATTGTTCTCATACGTTACAATATCCTCATAATACAGTACGCTTGCAGAGGATGCTACACTCACTATGGATTTTCCTGTTCTTAGAGGTTCTGTGGCATAACCATCACGTAACCACACTCCACCTGAAATAGCCGCATCAGCATAAGGCTCCCAAATCTTTCTAAACTTATCTCCAAATGCCAACTTACCACCTTGTAATGCATCTGTAAAAAAGTATTCACCCAGCGACTCACAGCCCACTTGGAAATAATTGAAATGATAGTCATGTACAAAGAAATTTTCTCCATCATTTGGAATATCCGGAGTCTTATCATCTGTCCATTTTTCATAGAGTTTTGCCATCTCAAATAGACCTTCCCATGTGGCAAGATCCTCCTCTCTTGCTCCGGTTTCTTTGCAAATCGTTCAAACAATGTCCTGTTTACAAAAAGAATCTCTGTTGACTTCGCCACCGGAAACACCATAAGCTTATCATCTATCATTCCTTCCTGTACAAATGCCGGAATAAGCTCATTTAACTCCTCCCCTGTGAAATAATCCTTATAATCCACCAAAATATCTTTATCAGGTAGTGACAATACAGTCTTTGGATATGATACAAACATATCCGGAAGATCCGCAGACCCCGGCTCATTTTTTGCTGCTGCAATTACAGCTTCATGTATAGTATTTGTATTTGACACACTTGTGACCTGTATTCTTATCCCCTCTTCCTTGCCACGAGTCTCATTAAATCGGTCTATAATTTGATTAAGTGGAGAATCTGTCTGGCCTCCATACACATGCCAAAGTGTAAGCACAATAGGTTTATCACTCTTCTTTCCAATGCCTGCACAGCCTAAAAATATTGTTGTCAATAGCATTACAGCCAAAAGTAAGTATCTTTTCTTGTACATTTTCCCCTCCCGCTCTAAATTACAATAGCATTACTTAATACCATTAAGCATCCTTTATCCACTTGAAATAATTCACTAAATTTTATATAAAAACTACCACTAAAGCCGGTAGCTTCTTAAATACAAAAAACCGAATCTATATTACTATTTTACCTTGACTTTATACATATGTCCATACCATTTTTAGTATATCTTAAGATATATGTAATACTTTATGTATAAACACATACAATATATGCATATTAATACCTTAATAAAATATTCCAATATACACAATATTTGCTTAGTTGATTCAAAACAAAAACCCCATAAACTCAAGGTTCTACTTGAATCTATGGGGTATAATTTTAAAGTGATTATCTCTTAGAGAACTGTGGAGCTCTTCTCGCTGACTTAAGACCGTATTTCTTACGCTCTTTCATTCTTGGATCTCTTGTAAGGAATCCAGCCTTCTTTAAAGTTGGTCTGTACTCCTCATCTGCGTGAAGAAGTGCTCTTGATATACCATGTCTGATAGCTCCAGCCTGACCTGTGAAACCACCACCACAAACATTTACAAGTACATCAAACTTATTTACATTGTCTGTAGCCACTAAAGGCTGACGAACAACAACCTTCAATGTCTCAAGACCAAAATACTCATCAATATCTCTTTTATTTATTGTTATCTTACCTGTTCCAGGTACAAGATATACTCTGGCGATAGAACTTTTTCTTCTACCTGTTCCGTAAAACTTATCGTTAGTCATACCATTCTCCTTCTTAAAGATTATTAGCCTTTAATTTCCAATACTACCGGCTTCTGTGCCTGATGTCCATGAGTCTCGCCTGCATAAACATGAAGTTTTCTGTACATATCTCTACCAAGTGGTCCCTTTGGAAGCATGCCCTTGATGGCAAGCTCTACAACTCTCTCAGGCTTCTTTGCAAGAAGTTCACGGAGTGTTGTCTCTCTCATACCACCAACATACTCTGAATGGTTGTAATAAATCTTCTGATCTAACTTTTTACCTGTAACCTTCACCTCTGCAGCATTGATTACAATAACATAATCTCCACAATCAGCGTGTGGTGTAAATTCCGGTTTGTTTTTTCCTCTTAATACACTTGCAACCTCTGAAGCAAGTCGTCCCAATGTAGCTCCCTTTGCATCGACAACATACCATTTTCTGTCGATCTTATCCGGATTAGCCATAAAAGTTTTCATTGACTGACCTCCATTAATCTTTTAACTTCGCTTTATATGGATAAATGCTTTCCGGGGCATTGGAATAAGCATCAATCTCTAATGTCACAATTAATAATTATATTTAACTTATCTTTATTTGTCAATACCAATATTTAAGCTTTTTATTTTTTATAAGCCATAAATGATAAAGTCCTAGTATACCACAAATAAAAATGTCCCACTTATGGTAGAATACGGGTCTTCAACAGTTTGTAACATACAAACAGCTTCTAAAGCCTTGTAAATAAACCATGTCATTAACTTAACGTTTGGAGCATACTCTTGCAAATAAGGGTATGCTCTTTTTCTTTCACTTTTACTATTATTAGCTTAAAAAGAGCATAGTTCACCAGTTTAAATCGAAATACTTATTCAGTTTAGAAACTTCGCTTATGTGTATTCGAGAAATTTGCTGCAAGCTGTCCTTTAGTTCTGTGATAATGTCTATCATGCCTTATCGGCACTACATTTTTGCTTATTTCATCATACAATGCCTGTAGTAGTGCTACTTTTTTATTTCCATCTTTTTCTATAAGAATGTATATTAGGTCATTTTTCAGAAGTCCGATACTTAGGTTTCGGTTTAACTGCATTGTATGTTTATAATCATTCTTTAGGTGCTCCTGGCTACTTTCTTCTATATCACAGATTATATCTTCTGCAAGATTGCTAACATAAATAGTGCTGTTAATGTCCTGCTCAATAAGCACTGATTTTATCCCTGTGAAATTTTCGATTTTTAATCTGTCTTTCAAAACTTCATAGGCCGTCTCTATACCCCAGCGCATATGATACAGTTCTGCAAAGCATTCCTCTGGAAATTTATCCCGTGGAAGATTAGTAGCGAAAATTTCTGACTTTCCATCATCTAAACACACCTTTACAAATCTCATTGAAAAGGAATCTCTGCTCATCATGATAGTTTCTTCTTTTTTGCCAATATAATTTCTCCTTCTAGCCTTTGTTAATGTTATGTCGACATCCTCATCATTTGATTTTAATTCTTTCTGTTCAGCCTTATAGTCACTTGTTTTTAGTCTTGCTACAAAATACACTCCATCATCTATAAAATTCAAAAATGCCGGTGTCGAAGGATAACCTCTATAAATAACAACAAGATAGGGATATCTGTTTCCAATTGTATCCTTTATTCCTTTTAACTGTTCCTGGGCTACTCGCATCTCATCAAACTTTACGGTATTAATACTGCTTTCTAGAATAAAGCGATTAAGAACGTCGTAAATACATCCCAGCCCAATCTGAGCACATGGTTTTCCTCCTCTCACTGAGGCACTTCCGTATTTCTCGATGGTTTCATCAGTTGTAGGAATATTTATATCAGATCCATCTGCAGCTAAAATAAGGAATCCTTTATAGGTATATGGTTCTACCTCTTCATCCTGGTAAAAATTTTTATTATGTTCCTGATAAAGAAACTTAAATGCGTCTGGATTTAATTTCATCCTTTGCTTTAGATAACCTGGTTTAGATATTTCTGTTCCCGGATGTGTTGTTTTCATATAATTTCGCAGCTCCATTTTGAGAGTAAGGCCTTTGCGATTAATCATAGAATACACTAAATCTTCTAGTGGCATCTTTCTACGTCTGACAAGAGTGTTTGTTTTGCCACCACGACATACCTCAAGAAATACATCTGAAAGAATATTATTCTGATCTTTTAATAGTCTATTCTGTGATTTCTCACTACAGCCCTCCAATTATTTAATCCTCATCATAAACAAGACGAGGTTTCTTCTTAGCATAGGCTGCCTTCAAATATGGAATCTGCTCCCCAGTAACTGCACCCAGATTCGCTTTCACTGTCTGCACAACCTTGCCATCAATACGTTTGTTTTCAACAAGGCTGGCATAATAATACTTTTCACCTTTATATTCTTTTGTAAGTATTTTTATAAACATGTTATACCTCGTGATTTTTCTCACTACAAGTATAGCATAATTATCTTTTTTAAACTATCTTTTTGTAATATTTTTCTCACTACTCTTAAGTTAATGACATTGTGTAAATAAGGGGGTTTCTATGTCAAATTTTCTTTATTTTATTGTTGTATTGTATTATATAATGAAGTATGTAAGATATCTACTGTACAGAACATGTAATCAAAGTTAAAGCTAGCTTCAGCAATAATATCTGCACTTTTCATAAGCTTTGCTGTATTATCTACCATAACTTTTTTATCATAGTTAAATGAAACAAGATAATATTCACCAAAATAAGACCTTGCTAACTCACCCACTTTTTTACCGGTATCCAGCAAACTTTGATTGACTGTGTCTTCGCTAAACTCCGGATGATTTTCATCCAACCAAAGTATTTTATAACATTGTATTCCCTTGCAATATTTTGATTTTGTTAATTTATACTGCATGCTTACCATTCCTATTTGCAAATCCGATAAGTTGAGATCATTTATTCATTGTTATAAATACCCATTTAATCCTCAATATTTTATCACTACACCCTCGATAATCTACATAGCGTCTATCAATGTCTTAATTGTAATCCCATCTTTTGTCTTCCAATAAGACGGGCCATTAAGATTATCTAACCTTGCTTCAATATTATTCTTTTTGCGGTAAATATTTACAGCATCTATACCTGCTTGTGATGAAGCCTTATAAAATCCTATTTTTTCGCCTTTTGAATTGTAATATGGTTGATGATGATCATCTAATAACAGCATATAGCACTCATTGTCACTTTTGTCATATTCTGCCACTGCATAATGATATACCCCGTCATATTCCATAACAAATTCAGTTCCATCTTGAATTTTTCCGGCATTATAAAGGTCTGTAAAACTAACTATACGTCTTTGAATATTTGATTTTGGCGTTCTACCATAATGTTTTTTATCAAGTGATAGAAAAATCTCATCTAAAATGCTCTGATACTGTGTGTAAACAACACATGACAGCTTTGGTTCTTCCGGATAATTAACACTCTTTTCAACATCATCAAATATCTCATCTAAAACTTCTGAATATCTGTCATATATTTCATTACACAAAGATGTATTTACCAATGCCATAGGCGATCCATGAACCGGTTCTCGCAAGTTATTAGCATATTGCTCCAATAAGTATCTTCCATCCTTATTTAGCCTTGGATGCTCAAGACATTTTGCTATCACATAATCATAAAGTTCCTGATAAGTGATTTGAGTATAATTCTGATCATAGGACTTTTGCTTAGGATCAGGTGTAATAAACAAACAGATAACCCTTTGTCCGACTTTTTTATGTTCTTTAACATAATCTCTGTAGTCTTTTGTCTGCCCGATATCTGATCCATTCATATTTTCTCTGGCCTTAACCTTGTTTTCAATAACAAGTATCAGTTCATTACTCTCACCATAAACATCTATCGATCGCTTTTTCCCATCTGTCAATAAAAAAGTCTTTTCAGTAACAAACTGCATATTATCCAGCTTCATGTTAAATACATCTCTAAGTGAAATGTCGGCAGGATCATTCTTTATCATATATAGAGAAAGTATTCTAAGTAAAGGATAATCCCCGAGACATAAACTGGAACTAGGGTCAAGTAACCATTTAATAAACGAACTATGCCAATGTTCCGTATGTGTCTGCCCAACAACAGAAAATACATTTGTCTTTTCCTGGAAATGCTTAAGTTGTTGGAACTGTTTACTTGAAATCAGTTCCTCTACTCGCTCTATGTTCATTACCACCCTCTATATCCTATAAAATCTCTTGCAAACCTTTTTACCTGAATTTAAGTTGATAGATTCAATTAAATCCCACGCTTCCAAAATTAACTTATTATCTTTTGTATCAAATCCTTTTTCGCACTTCTCGAATTTTTCCAGCACCTCTCCAATTGATGTTTCAGGTTCTAACTCCTCAAATATTTTGTTAAAGTCTTCCAGCCTGCCGGACTTTACCTTTCCTTTTTCATTGAAGAATCTCTCCGGAATATCTTCTTTTTTTATTGATTTCCTGCAATTTGTTGTCCAAGTCCATGGATATTGAATATCACTTGTTTTAGGATCGTCCGGATTTTCTGCTACTGCATATTTATTATAATTATACCCCGCCAGCCTCACTATTCTATTATTCTTTTTATCGTATATATCCGCATCACAACCCCTAAGTAATGCCGCCATTAAATAATCAAATAGACCTTTTCCGCCATGCCTTATGTTACTTCTGGCATTACCCAATGCTACGCAAAAATCAACGCTTTCACATAGCTTTTCAAAGTCCTTTAGGAGGGTGGATCTATTAACTCTACCCATATATGTTTCGTTTGCATTGTCGACCTCTTTGTGGTTATCTATAACTACAGGTTTATCCATTGATTCAGTTGTAGTAATCTTTATGGTTTTCATATCATCGTCCGCTTCCATATGATCCACAAGTTTTGAGATATCATTATCGGCATCACTTGCAAGTCTTATAGCATTACACTCTGGTTTAACAATTTTACAAATACGGTCACAAACATTTCTATTCTTATGCTTTTTATTCAATATCTCTTCGTAATATATATCTGCATTCATACCCTCTTTATGCCATATGTCTATTACTTTAATATTCCTTATATGAACAAATTTTTTGGATTTAACTAGTTCACCTTCTATATTAAGATTAATCATCGATTCTTCGCTTCTAAAGTAAATTGTAAACTTACAGTTTTCACTTCCTAAAGCATCCATCGCAGCCTCATCCCAACCATTCTCATTTCTCTGAAGATTTACTACATCAATCCATAAATTATACCCTTTCTTCATAAGTTGCTTAAACACAGTCAAAACAATCGGTGAATCATGCTGCTCATTATGTGCATAGCTGATAAACGCAAACGGTTTATCCATATTGCATTTCATATCTTTTATATCTTTTTTACTCAAATTCTCTAGTCCTTTTATTTTCTGTTCCATACTATTCTCCTTTAATTTATCCTTCAACTTATAATAAAATATAGCAAGTAAATTCAATATGGTTTTCCTTTATAATATTATTTAGCCTCTCACAATTCATCTTATCTAATATAATTTATAATATAAACATACATCTAATCATTAACAGTTTTAATGTGCTACTTAAATAAATATTCCTGTTACATACACATTTCTTGCAAATCTTATTTAATTTCACTATATATTGCTTTTTATCAAGTAAAACTCTTCACAATATTACTTATTAATAATTATATAACTCCTCCCAACTGCTCTTTTATATAATTATTTTTAAATCAAATAGTCCCTATATTCTTGCTTCCCTTTACCACTACAAAAGACCTTGGTATATTTGAACTATATTAAATTTATATTTTTTTATAGCCTTAGTAAATATTATAGTTTAAAAAAATTTTTATAAATAGTTTCCGTATTTTTACTCAACCAATTTTTTTCTTATCTTCTTTTTAATATAGTCCAAGTATCGTTTTTTTACACCATCTTTATCCTTAATTTTTTTTCTTCTTCACTAAGCTCATTATAATCTACAAGGTCTTTGTGTATTCTCTTTTTATCATCTTTATTCTTATTATTATCAGGTATACCATACTTATAATAATTTAGAAAATGAAATCTACACCACCTTATATGTTCCAGATTTGCCATTTCGTCTTCAGACATTTTATTATTAAGTACCATCAATACCTCTCCAAAAATCAGAAGCTGATATATTTGAAGCTTTTTAAAAATTCTGATAATGAATCCCAATCGTCTTCTGAATTGTATTTTTTTGCATACTCCAAATTTAATTCTTTTTGCTTTTTTTATCAGTTTTTGTCGCATTATATTTTTTTATCTGTAAATATTTCAGTTCTTCTTCCAAATATCTTCAACCTTTCACGATGAAATATATGAAACGAAATCTGTTTCTCTTGGAGAATAATAATGAATATCTGCCTTTTCAGCTTTTATAATTATAGTTTGTAAAAGTTCAGCTTGAATATCTTCTGTAATAATCAGCAAATTCGCATTTGAAATAATATCCCATATATTAGAATCACTTTTTTTACAAAAAAATCAATTTATCATTATTCATCAACTGCACTTCACCATACCTTAGTTTAAAGCAATTCATTGTCTGTTATAATGTAATAGTTAATGCTTTGTCTTAATGACACTAGATTCAGCTGCAATCCTGTATAAATGATACTACGTGTCAGATTGTTATCTCCATATATTATAATATTATAATCCTTAGGTATTTTTCTTATCCTTATCATTCCATAGAGCTACATTCTTCCAGAATATCCTAGAAATAGCCATATTTATATCAAAAAAATATACATTTTTTTATTTTTTTCCGATTCTTTGTTTCATTATAATCTTTTTGAAGAAAGGAACTTTCTATATCTCTTATTCCAATGTATACTTTTTTTATCTTTACGCTTTTCATCAAAAATGCTCTTTATAAAACTGTAAGCTCTTTTTTTATCATCTGAAAAAAAGTATTATATGATTATCGATATAACTTTTTAAACTTTTTCTCCCGGATAGATTACTCTTATATTTTTTTCTACACTAATTTCACAATTCTCATCTGAATATACTGCAATACTATCCTTTTTATTAAATACACTTATTCTACAGTTTATAGATTTCCAAGCATCTTTTATAATATACAATATAGTAGTAGCTGTTACTAACGGTGCAGTCCACCTAGCAATCTCAATATATATATTATATGCATCTGATATTGGATTTGTAAAATATAGTGCAAAGCTTGAATATAATGCGTCTGAAATCATAGCTCCAGCAAATGTATAACCCACTGTACCTATAATCAGAGGAACAATTACCAGCAGTACCATACATTTTTTTATAAACTCTTTCAAAATAAATCCTCCATAAGTACTTCCGGATTATTATTTCTTTTTTGTTTTATCCAAGTGCTTTTTAGGTTTAGAATCTTTATCTTCAAAAAAGCCTTTTACATTGTCAAACTCAAATTCTTCTTCATCTTCATCTTTTTCAAATTTAATATCTTCAAGCTTATCAAACTTAAACTCAGACAATTCCTCATCTTTTATTTTATCTTCATTATCTATCATAAAATCTGTATATCCTCAATCCATCAAACAGCTTCAACATTGAAAGCATACACTCCATCGGTTCCTTATCTAAGTCCTGAGTGGCCTTATCAAGTCTTGCATAATTCTTTTTTGCTATCTCTTCAGTTACCTCAAATCCGGTAAAATCAGGTATCATATCTTCATGCCTACGCTCCTGTTCACGCTTGCCTTTATCAAGTGTGCCATAAGTCCACCCCATATCATAGTGTTCTTGAAGCCATCTTTGATGTTCAAGAACGCCTATATGAACAAGTTCATCATCTGAAAACTTTTCTATCAACTCATAGTCAACAGACTTGTCCGTGTAAAAGCAACCAATCTCATTCAAATACCTTGCAAATCCTTTTGCTTGGTTTATATTTGACAGCTTATACTCAAGTGAAATACCTTTAAAATCATCTGTAAACTCTTTCATTATGCTATCATCATTAAGCAACTTCTCTTCTTGACCATTTGCCTTTGCATTCTTCCATATTTCATTTTTCCAACGCCCGTGTAATACAATAGCAAAATTATAAAGATTAATAAACTTACTATCAGATATATATCTATTTCTGGTATTCTCATCCCGCTCTCTTAATCCGGTTTCAACAGAAAATTCTATTCCCTGTAAATCAACTATCCTTTCAATATCCTCTTGAAAACCTGATTTTTCATTATTTTTTATATACATTTCTGAATATGCTTTTAACTTTGGAGCCTTTTTATTTTTACCATTTTTAGTATCTTGCAAATATTCAATATATTCATCTTTAAAAAGATTTATCTTTGCCACTTCTCTTGCATCATACTGATACACAGCTTTAACCCCATTATTAGAAAAGTCGAACGTACATCCCATAGGATGTAATTCTCTCTTTGAATTGCGTCCATATGCTACTCTATCCCAGCACTGTAACTCATCACAGAGCATCAACATATATGCAAGTGGATGTAATTCTGATTTAAAAGGCTTATTGCCCACACCTTTATAATTAGCGATACTAAATTTATACAAACTGTTGTGCATCAAAATAGCTGTCAACGCATCCAGATAAGCCATATCTATTTCAAGTCCCATCTCACAAAAAAGTTTATTGAAAAGAACTGTTGCACTAAAGTATGCGTGGTCCATAAAATGATTGAATTTATCAGGATGCGTCGGCTTATTATGTAGAACTTCCAACATCTGACTTTCTGTAAAGTTATACACTGAACCCAACTTTTCTGCCAGTATATATGCAAATAATTCATTAGTATCAGAAATCTCCTTCCCATTAAAAACTTTTGATAGCTTCTCACTGATATTCCCATTTATTGAAACAAATCTCTCCAACTCATTATATGAAACAAATGGTCTTTCATTTCTGGAATCACCTCCAACTTCGAAATATGAACATACCTGCTCAAATGGCAACTCAAAAGGATATCCTATATCATGGAATAAAGATGTCAATCCCCAATATTTCAGGTAATGTGCCGCAGCCTCATGTTCATCCTCTATACAATAATGCTTTTTATAGCTTTCTCTAAAAACACTATTGGATTCAAATATTGCCAGTCCCAATATAAATACATATACAGAATGAGAGTAATGATCTCTATGTTTCATCAAGAGTCCACTTCCATTAGCCTCAAATTCAGATAAAAGTTCTATCATCCTTCTGGTTTTATCATAATCTCCAACAAACATCTCCAGATAACAGAAATAAACATTAAATGCATCTTCTTTTTTACCTGATTTTAGGAAATAATCAACCGAATTTTCAAGGCACAGTCTATCGATATCTTTTTCCATATTAAATGGAATCTGATCCTTTTTTAGACTTGTACCACTAAAGTCCATCTGTGCATCATCTCTTGATATTGCCTTAGTACTATCAAATCTAAGACCCTCGCAATGTTCACGAATAAAAGAAATAGCTGCTGACTCTAATGTATTATCTAAATACTTTTTTTGTTTGATCCTTTTATCGTCCAACATTTTATAAGCCATACTTTACCTCCATATTATACTCTAACATAAATAAGTTTATTGTTCTTAAATGTTATATATTTGGTTATATTTTACATTGTTATATAAGAATAATCAAGTTAAATAAGGCTTTAGTAATATTGATGTTATAAGCCATAAATGATAAAGTCCTAGTATACCACAAATAAAAATGTCCCACTTATGGTAGAATACTATTTTGTATATTCTAACACTAGGAGGAACTGACTTATCAGAAAGGTTATTTTATCAATGGATGAACAAAGAAAGTATGAAGTTATCAAAGGTCTGGTAGATCAACCCGATACAGCTAATAAGGATAGAGCTGCTCTTATCCTAGGATGCACCAAGAGACATATAAACCGTATGATACAGGGTTATGTTAAAGATGGTAAGGCATTCTTTATTCATGGTAACAGAGGTAAGAAGCCGGCTACCACTATCTGCCCTGATGTCAGAAGTCAAGTCCTTGATCTATACAGAACTAAATACTACGAAGCTAACTTTGAACACTATACAGAGCTTCTTAAAAAGCATGAGGGTATAAGCATCTCCTCTTCCTCTGTAATGAGTATTTTGGAGTCAGAGTACATTCTATCTCCAAAGGCTACAAAAGCTAAGCGTAAACGCATTAAGCAAACTCTCAGAGCTAAGAAGGAAGCCGCAACATCAAAAAGGGAATGGATGCTACCCCTTATGAATGGGTGCCGGGACAGATATGGCATCTACATTTGGCTATTGATGATGCCTCAGGTGTTGTCACAGGTGCCTGGTTTGATACTCAGGAGACTCTTAATGGATACTACCATGTATTTGAGCAGATTCTTACGTAATGCTTATATCTCAAAAGATAAAATGTTAAATATATAATTTTCTACAGCAAAAAGGCATAACTCTTATATGTCTAAGAGTTATGCCTACTAGGGATTACTTCCCCATACAATCTATATAACAAGGTTTATTTTTCTCTCATATTTTTATATATTGAGGTTTACTTTCCCTCATATTTAATCAAGCTCGCTATATCATATTTTGCAAGCTTTTCTCTGCCCTTTAGGCCTTCAAGTTCCATAACAAACGCAATCTTCACTATCTCACCACCAAGACTTTCTACAAGTTTTGTAATAGCCTCTATTGTCCCACCTGTAGCAATCAGATCATCTACTATAACTACTCTATCTCCCGGCTTTATAGCATCCTTATGAATCTCTATTGTAGCCTTACCGTACTCCAGATCGTAATCCATACTTACAGTTTCACATGGCAGTTTACCTTTTTTTCTCACAGGTATGAACGGTTTATGCTCTGCATATGCCACCGGTACACCAAAGATAAATCCTCTAGACTCAGGCCCTATTATCATATCATAGTCAAGATCCTTTATCTCTTTCCTTATACCATCTATGCTAAGGGCAAGTCCGTCAGCATCCTGTAATATGGTAGTTACATCCCTAAAGATAATTCCGGGTTCAGGAAAATCCGGTATACTTCTTACATACTCCTTTAACTCTTTCATTTCAACACACCAAACTGACCCAAAATATATTGAGTCAGCCTTTCTAAAATATTTATTTATAGATAGGATATTTATCCATAAGTTTTGTAACTTCAGCTCTTATATCGTCTGACTTTGTGTCGAACTCATATGCAGCCATCTTTATAAGTCTTGCTATAGTTCTCATATCCTCTTCTACAAGTCCACGACTTGTAACTGCCGGAGTACCTATCCTCACACCGCTGGTAGTGAAAGGGCTCTGTGGATCATTTGGTACTGTATTCTTGTTTAGAGTAATATATACCTCATCACATTTATTCTGAAGTTCTTTTCCTGTGATTCCCGTACCTCTAAGATCAAGTAACATCAAGTGATTGTCTGTGCCACCTGTTAAGATATTAAAGCCTTCCGCTATAAGTGCATAAGCCAAAGCCTTTGCATTTTTTACTATCTGCTCCTGATACGCCTTAAATTCAAGCTTTAGAGCTTCCCCAAAACAAACTGCCTTTGAAGCAATCACATGCTCAAGCGGTCCGCCCTGTATTCCCGGGAATACGGCCTTATTAAAGTTAAACTTCTCAGCTGCTTCCTTATTTGCCAAAATAAGTCCGCCTCTAGGTCCTCTAAGTGTCTTATGAGTTGTAGTAGTTACTACATCTGCTATTCCGATAGGTGATGGATGAAGTCCTGCAGCTACGAGACCTGCAATATGTGCCATATCAACCATAAGATATGCACCAACCTTATCTGCCACCTCTCTAAATCTCTTAAAATCTATTGTTCTTGCATATGCACTGGCACCTGCTATAATCATTTTCGGCTTATGCTCTATCGCAATCTTCTCAAGCTCATCATAGTCTATAAATCCTTCATCATTTACACCATAAGGAACTATATTAAAGTATTTTCCGGAAAAGTTCACCTCTGAACCATGTGTCAAATGTCCACCATGGTTTAAATTCATTCCGAGTACTGTATCTCCGGCTTCAAGCATTGCCAGGAATACCGCCATATTTGCCTGTGCACCTGAGTGTGGCTGAACATTTGCATAGTCACAACCGAAAAGCTTCTTTGCTCTTTCTATAGCAATAGTTTCCACTATATCTACATCTTCACATCCGCCATAATATCTCTTGCCCGGATATCCTTCAGCATATTTATTTGTGAGTACGGTACCCATTGCCATCATTACAGCTTCAGAAACGATATTCTCAGAAGCAATAAGCTCAAGATTTCTTCTCTGTCTATTTGCCTCTTTTTCTACTGCAATGCCTACTTCAGGGTCCAACTCCTTTAAAAAGTTCATCACTTCATTAACCATATTTTCTGTCTCCTACCTACAACTTTTTTGCTGTTGCTTATGAAAGTATACAATAAATTAATTTGCATTGCTATATGTTTTTACCTATAATCACTTATAATTATCTGTAAGCTTTCTCTTCCACCATACTCATTGATATCAGGATAATATATTATATCCATTTCTTTTCTATCCCCTATATCCTCAAAAAATGCTTCACCATCACCAAAGTATATGCCGTCAACTCTGGTACCGTCTATATCTTCTAAAGTCATCTTAACTACATTTTTATTTTTCCCAAGTATGTTCTTTGAAATAATCTTTATATCTTTTCTTGCAAACTTAGGCTTCTCATTCTTATTTCCAAAAGGCTCAAGTTTGTCCAGTTCTCTCACAAAATCAAGACTTAGATATGAAAGGTAATGCAATATCTATCCATATCTTTTGAATGAAATCCTCTGCACAAAGTTTTGAGTTCATATTTAGCCTCTTTCTAAACTCATCCAATCTACCTTTCTCAAGACTCATTCCGGCAGCCATAGGATGTCCTCCAAATTTTGTAAATATGTCCTTGACCTCATACAACGCTTCAAACATGTTATAGTTTTCTATGGACCTTCCTGAACCTTTAAGCATATTCTCCTCACCAAATGCATCTGTAAGTATAATAGTTGGTTTTCCAAGTGCTTCTCTAACTCTACCTGCTATTATTCCTGCAATGGACTCATGACAATTCTCTAAATATATTACCAAAATATCATCTTCACTGTACTCATTTTCTGCATTTTCTATTGCTTTTTTTACATTCTGTACAGTCAAATCTTTTCTTTCATCATTAAGTTCCTTTAAATGTGTAGCATATTTTAAAGCATCTTCCTCATCCTCTGCCATAAACATATTTAAAGCTATCAATGCATTTTCAAGTCTTCCTCCGGCATTTAGACAAGGGCCAAGAACAAACCCGATACTATATGCACTTAACCTTTTATCCTCCATACCGGTAACCCTTATAAGTGCCTTAAGTCCAATATTTTTTGTATGCATAAGACTCTTTAGACCGTTTTTTACCAATATTCTATTTTCATCTATCAGAGGCATTACATCTCCTACAGTGGCTATAGCAGCCACTTCCAGCAAATCACTGAGCTGTGAATCATCATAAAGTTTCTTGCCTGCATTTAGACTTTCATAAATATATTCCATCAACTTATACGCTACCAAACCTCCGCAAATGTTCTTAAACGGATAATCGCAATCGCTTCTTTTGGGATTTATTACTACCTCGGCAACAGGCAAAAAGTCTTTGCCGTCTTTCCGGTATACATCATGGTGATCTGTTATTACCACTTTTATACCAAGTTCCTTTGCAAGCTCCATTTGACTATGTGCTGCAATACCGTTATCGCATGTAATAATCATAGAAATGCCATCTTTAGCTGCATCTTTGATTATATTATCATTGATTCCATAACCATCCTTTATCCTATCCGGTATTTTCACGTCTACATTTGCACCGAAATATTTTAAAGCACTTACCAATATATATGATGAACATACCCCGTCTATATCATAGTCTCCTACAACTCTTATTTTTCTCCCGGCATTTATCTCGTCCATTATGACATCTTTGGCTTCATCTATTCCATTTAGCCTCTTAACATCATGCATAAGCTTCAAATCATTTTTAAGATATATAGAAAAATCTTCCTCTTTAATATCTCTGTTTATTATAATCCTTGCCAATACCGGTGAAATATTAAAACGGGCTGATAATTCTTCAAACTCAGCCCGCTTTGTATAAAGCATCCATTTTGACTCCATCTACTCTCCATTCTAAGACCAAAAAGCTTGATTTATATCTACTTTTTCTTGTTTATCTTTGTCTTTATTATAGCCAAATGTGTATTTGCAGCTACTGCATCACTAAATACCTCAAGTACGGACTTTTGAATATCATTTTCTGCATCATATTTTATATCTATAGCTGTATCGGAACTGATATCTGTCAGACAATCAAAGAGGGCATCCAGATTTTCTCCATAATAATCCGGAAACTTCATTTTCTTTTTTTAAATAGTTGTGAATTTCTTTTTCACTAAATTTATTCAATTTCAAAGTTATATTATTCATTTAATCATCTCTAATATATTTGTTCAAAGGTTTTATAATGATCTTCTGTATAAAATACCAGACCGTCATTTGAGTAAATCAATCTTTTTGCACCTCTATATCCACCCTCATAGTCTATGTCGCATTCAAAATATCTTCTTGTGCTTGCTCTTGGCAATGCACCCTCATAGTTTCCAAAAGCACTTCCACCAATACTCATTCCCGGCAATATATCCGATAGATTTCCACTTGAAGGATCCCATCCCAGTTCCTGTGCCTGTTTTTTTGTAATATAATTTATCGGAAGTTTACCGAATGTATGAATATATAATGCTACCTCTTCCTTAGAAGTATAATTTCCGTTTTCCTCTACACTTAAGCTGCTACTTTCCGGGGGCGACTCCTCACTTGATTGGGCATTCGTTTTTTCATCAGGCGATTCTTCAATTTGACTACTTTCTGCCCGACTGATTGATTCTTTACTGCTCTCTACTCTGTTATCTTCTCTTCTGGTTTCCTGTCTTGTGCAAGCTCCAAGGGCAAACATCAAACCCAGAATAATTATAGGAATCCACCAAAGTAGTTTTTTGATCAAATTTCCATTTTCTTTTTTCTTGTTTGTCATCTTCTACTACCTCACATTCCTACAATTATACGAAATGACATAATTCTTCGCAACCAAAAAATATATTAAGTTTGACCTGCTGTATTATATTTTGTATAATAGTATTTCAAACAACTAAAACTAAAAATAAGGTGAGATTATTTATGAAAATACATATATTACAAACAGGAGAAGTGATGGTATCTCCTTCTCTCGCATATAATGGTGATAACAAATTTAACCCTCAAGCACATGGATTATTTTTAAAGGATTTTGACAGAATAAACCTTCCTGTACTATCCTTTCTTATTCAGACAGGAAACAAAAATATTTTAGTAGATACAGGGCTGAAAAAGGAATTGGAGTCTGAGAATATTCTAAGCTTAAACAGCCAATTTAAGGCAATTAAAGCCCCTCTTACCTTTTCCTCCACACGTTTTCATCTTCCAAAGGACTCATCCATTCTATCAAGACTTGAGGAAATCAATATTTCTCCAAAGGATATTGACTATGTTCTTTTGACACATTTAGATTTTGAAAATGTTAGCGGGGTTGCAGACTTCTCTTCTGAAACTAAAATTTTAGTTTCCAGAGATGAAGCAAAAGCTGCCATAAAAAAACCTCTTAGATATTCCAGAAGCTGGTGGACGAATTCAAATATTTCTGTCTTTGACTGGAATAGTAAGGAAGGTCCTTTTGAAAAATCTTTGGATCTATTGGGAGATGGCACCATAAAACTTATAAAGCTTTATGGTCATTCTGCAGGCATGTTTGGAATAAAAGCAACATCTGAAAATAACAAATTCACTTTATTGTACTCTGATGCCGGCTATGGAGAACTTGCATGGAAAGAACTGTCTCCTCCTGCCATTACAGTTGACAAAGAGGCTTCAATGCGTTCACTAGAATGGGTCAGAATGGAGTCTTTAGACAAAAACTGTGCCTACAGCCTGGCATCACATGAAAATACTACCTTAAAACTTCTGCGATTTTAATATAAAAATAGCTGCCTAAGCAGCTATTTTTATATTTCAAAGCTTTCTCCCTTTATTTTATCCTTTAAAATCAGCGATACAATTATTCCGAAAATAGAGGCATAAATCCAGAAAAATCCTGAATCTCCTCCAATGAATAAAGTCATAACAGAGTTTATCGATTCCACCTTCAAAACACTTCCCATTACTTCTATTGCAGAAAAAACAGTCGTCAAAATAACTGTAATGGCCATTCCTGACTTTGAAAGCCTTACAAATTTATTTAATATAACTATTGTAACTATAACTATTGTAATAGGATATAAAAATTCTAAGTAAAGGCACTGATATCTTAATTATAGTATTCAATCCGAAGTTGGACATTGCAAAACCTACGAAAGTAAATATGTTTACATAGGTTTTGTACCTAAATCTTGGGAAAGTTTCAACAAAATACTCTGAAACCACCACTATAAGCCCTGCTGTAGTTGTAAAACATGTAAGTATAGTCATTGATCCAAGGAAAATCTGTCCAAAGTTTCCAAATAGCTTATACGAACTTGTAGATAATATATATGTTCCTATATTTGTATCAGGATCCGAAAGTACATCTGTCGGTATACTGAATCTGTTTCCCAATGCCCCAAGACCGATATAAAGACTGCTAAAGAATATAGCTGTTACTATACCCACCACAGCCATTATCTTTATATATTCTTTCTTTGAAGAAAATCCGAAAGCCTTTATACTTGAAGTAGCAATTAGGCAAAAACTCACTGAAGCCAGTGCATCCAAAGTATTATACCCTTCCAAAAATCCTGTCTTAAGAGCTGACATAACACCACTCATCTCACCTTGATTTACCGCATTAAAATTCATATTTCCAAATACTATTAGAATAAGTATGAGCATTGCAAACATAGGTGTAAGTACCTTACCAACCCTGTCCATCAGCCTTGAAGGATTGATGGCTATAAGATATGCAAATAAAAAGTAAATCAAACTGAATATAAGTAATGGCAGTCTACTATTTCCGGTAACCGGAGCAATACCTATAGAAAAAGATGTACTTGCTGTCCTTGGTATTGCAAAGAAAGGTCCGATAGCAAGGTAAAGCATCGTTAAATATGATGTAGCAAACTTAGGATCCACCTTTATACTGATCTCATTTTTATATCCGCCTTTTACCATAGTACCAAGTACCAAAGTGATTATTGCTATACCGACACCTGATAAAACAAAGCCAAGTATAGCAGGATAGAAATTCTCTCCTGCTCTAAATCCAAGCTCAGCAGGAAAAATAAGATTTCCCGCTCCAAAAAATATACCAAAAAGTAATAAACCTATTAAGAAGCCTTTTTTTATCATACTCGTACTTTTACAACCACCTTTTTTGCTTCTGCCGGACTGTTTAAAGCACATCCCGGCATATGTGCATCTTCAGGTGCCACTACTATAAAATCTCCTGGAAATAGTATAACATGTCCATATACATCGGGTCTTTCATAAAGTATTATGTCATTTTCAGGTCTTGCTTCATTTACTACCAAACCTTCTCTATTGCATATGCCAAAGAATTCCACTCCTTCAACCAGGCATTGAATATCAAAGAACTTGTCATGTGCTTCAAACTTCTTTTCTTCAATGGGTAATGTAGTATACTCATGCACATTAGCTACTACTTCACTGCCCATTATCTCATATCTACCTACAGGCAATGCTTTCAAATCATTCTCTTTTAACCAATTATAGGCTGCTAAAAATTTTTTATCTAAATAATCATACTTCTCTGCCAATTTTAAATTTGTAAAAACATAAATCCCCCATTTTATAATAAATATGCAGTATTCGGCTCTATACTCATTTCCTCAGTATAAATTATCCAATCTGTCACATCATTTATAGTATACTCACCCTCATCACCTGCTTTTATAGATGACACTCTGTATGGCTCCTGTGTAAGAATAGCTCTAAATCCATCTTCTGTAAATTCCTTAAGTTCAAACCATATATGCTCAAGATTTTCATAATCAGGCTCTCCATCCTCACCATCAGTAGGAAGCCCCACCTTGATCAATGCTTTATTTTCCGGATTCTCCTGTATGAATTTTTTTAATATATCGAATCTATCTCTTGCCATAAACTTCATATGGTCTGTTTGCTCATTTGTATAATAGTAGAGCGGATTTTCAATAAGCTTTTCCTCTATTTCAGAAGGCTTTGTGTATTTAGCATTGTTTGCATCTTCCTCTGAAGCAAACAAAAGTATCACTTTACTATTTGTATTATGGCTATCCACTCTGTCATTTGGTCCTCCTAGGATATCAGAAGGATATCTGGTAATACCCTCGTTCCAATGTAAAGTTGTAGCTACTATTGGCTCTCCATCAAAAAATTCACCTAAGAATATATAATCCTCAATAGCCTCATTTTGATATAGAACTCTGTTCGCCATAGTATTTAGCAAATAGTATATATCATTTACATTGTCCCGGCTTATGTCTAAAAGCTCCAACTCTGAAAAACCTGTTCTACATATACCATGAGTGTGTAGCCAAACTCTATGTGTCTTATCATCAAACACTGCTTGAACTGTAAACAATGCCTCAGCACTTGGCGTAACACTTGACTCTGCCGCAAGCTTTACCCATCTTCCACTTAAAAGTTTCTCTGCACTTTCATCTACTACTGCCAAGGTATCCGGAAAAAATGCCATTATTAGTTTTAGCTGTAAATGATATGAATCAAAATAGTTTTTATTGAAATTCATATAGATTACAAAGGATTTTGTTTTTTCCTGTATTTGTGCAAAATCCTCATCATGAATTTTCTGATTTTGTAAGGAGTATAAACTTTCTAAAACAAATCATCAAAGTAAAATCCTACACCATATTCATCTCCATTATATTCTAATGTAAGATTTCCCGAATTATCATCTCTTACATTAAACTCTATCAGCTTCAAACCTTCAATTGATTCTATTCTTTCCTTGGCACCATCAATATTTTCTACTTCCACATTGTCTGACAAAACATGCATATATGAATTCTCTTCCCAGTTGGCCATAGGTTGTACCTGTGGTATATCTACCTCATTTTGCTTTTTCTTAAAAAAATTAAACATTATTCCTCCACAAACATTATAATTTTTGATATTTTTCTAAAAGTTTTGTATCCTGCAAATAAAACTTCATTCATTTTAAAGAAGTCATATGCAGCATTCATAATATCCATAAAGCTTCCAAATATTAAAAAATCCAGATATCCGTATCTTTTACCGGTTGCCCCTTCTAAGAAGGCGATATCATGTATTCTACCCTTTTCCCTAAGCTTTTTCATAATATATTCCATAAGTTGATTTCTAAGATTCATTATATCAAACTCATATTCCATCGAATCTTTAGAGTATTTATCTCTGCCTATATCAAAACAAAAAAAACCAGCTGCAACTCCGTTTCGATATAAATCATCCATTATAGGCATCTTATCAAAAAGCCCAGAAGATATATACTCACTGACAAGGGAGGGCAAACATGTAGTTCCTGTATATATATCCTCTCTAACTTCTTCCTCATCTATAGACTGTAATTGATACCCCGAATACATTTTGAGATAGCTCTTAGCATCTATTCCCAGTCTAAGCCCCTTGCTCCAAGCCCTGTCTCTAAGGCCCTTATAGTCCACACATTCTCTTAAGAACTCTTCTTTATTGTCAAAACCTCTGACAATATTGCAGGTATCATCTGAAGTTTCTGTAAAATCACTCTCATCTGCTATATCAAATGCCACATCATTTGCCATCAGATCTATTTCTCCAAATATGTCAATAAAGATCTTCTCTATTACCTCTATTGGCATGTCAAATTCATCTGAATATATAACTATCTGTCTATCATCACTTATAAAAAACCGCAGTCCGGTTATATCATAGTCTTCACCCTCATAAGATATTATATCCCCTATACTATGTTTTGCCGATATGCCTATTACTACATCAAATAGTTCTCTCAAACTATCCGGCATGACATTCTTTATATATTGAAGCATGAATACATCTGACTTATCATCAGCTATATCACATTCTAAGATCCTCTCTTGTAGAAATATCTTTGGATAAGTCTTTGGATACACTTTTTTTATACCTGCTGCAATCTTATCCGCTGTATTTGAGTAAAAGTTCTTATCCTTTTTATCAAGCTTTTTTACTTCTTTTTCCACTTCTTCCCACATTGAGTATACTCTGTCGGACATCTTTATTCTTAGGTTTGAATCGGAAATAAGATCTGTACATGAGGTCATCATATTTACAGTATCAGCATCTCCCGGCTTTGAATCAAGTGCCTTTTTAAAGTAGTGCAATGCAAGACCATCCTCATCCAGATAATAGTATGAATAAGCAATTCTAAAATAATATTTGTGATTGCCTCTGAAATACTCTTCAAGTGGCTTTAATAATTCAAGTGCCTGTAAAAATAGCTTATATTCCCCAGGCTCTCCTAAGTTATTGTAAGCTCTTGCAAGTTCTGAATCTAACTCCGGACTTCTTGCATTTTCAGGTAAAATCTCAAGTGCGTCGACTACACTCTCATATTCACCATCATCATTCCATTTTTTACATTGTTCCAGTAATTCCATTTTAATCCCTTAACCGGTCAAAATCCTTAAATATAACTTTTTAACTAAAGTAAATATATCATATAACAAAAGCACTGTCAGCAATTTAAATGATATATCAGGTTATATTCCGTGGCTTTTTCTCCTTTTTCACCAATATTTTTAAATCAGAGTGAACTTAAATTATACCACATTTTTGAACAAAAATAAGGCACAAATCTCACAAAGTAAAACTTTGTAAAATCTGTGCCTTAAAAAATTTATTCATCAATGTAGGAATAGCCCAAGAATCATTATTTCTACAATACCTGTAATACCTAAAAGCAATGTACACATAGTCTGTGTCTTATATCCCTTTTCAGGCGTCATTGCACCGAAGTTTGTAACAACCCAGAAGTATGAGTCATTAGCATGTGAAACTGTCATAGCACCTGCACCTATAGCCATAGTTACAAGTGTTGCACTCATAGGAGTTGCAAATCCAAGTGCCGGTAAAAGAGGTGCCACAATACCTGCTGTGGTTGTAAGTGCTACTGTAGATGATCCCTGTGCACTCTTTAATATAGCAGATAATAAGAATGGGAAAGCATACCCATTGTGCTGAGAACCTCTGCATGATCCTTTATAAAGTTAACCATATCTGATGAAGCTATTACCTTACCAAGTACACCACCTGCTGCTGTCACAAACAATATAGGTCCAACAGTCTTTAATGTATCATTCGTAATGCTGTAGAAATCCTTCATCTTGCCAGCACCCTGAAGCTGTAGTACACCAAAGACTGTACCAACTGCAAGTGCTATAATAGGTGTTCCTAAGAATTTCAAAATATCCGCTCCACTACCACTAAGTTTCATCATAGATACTACTGAAGCAATAGCCATAAGCAATACAGGAACCAAAATAGGGGCTAAAGACAGCCATCCACTTGGAAGCTTACCATATTCTGCCACAAGTTCCTCATATGTCTTTGTAATTTCGCTTGAATCAGCCTCATCATCAGCCTTTACACTCCTACCAATGAATTTAGCATAGAAAAGACCTGCCAAAAGCGGAAATATAGAGCATATTACACCCATTCCCATTACTAATAATAGATTGTCACCTATACCAAGTGTTGAAGCTGCTGCAATAGGGCCAGGTGTAGGCGGTATAAATACATGTGAAATATATAAGCCTGCTGAAAGTCCTACAGTCATAGCTACTGATGACTGTGCAGTTCTCTTTACCAAAGCCTTTCTTATAGGATTTAAAATAACAAATCCTGAATCACAAAATACCGGAATAGAAACAACCCAACCCATAAGTTCTACAGCCAAAACCGGATTGTTCTTACCTACCAGTTTTATAACCATATCTGCAAGCTTAAAAGCTGCACCGGTTTTCTCCAAAATAGTTCCAATCAGAGCACCAAGTATGATAACAATACCTATACTTGAAAAAGTACCTGAAAAACCTGCTCCAATAACACTTGCAAGACCTTGTATCTTTGTTTCGTCTTCCAATGTCTTATCTACCAGAGGTATTCCTGCCACAAGTCCCAAAATAAGTGATATACACATAATGGATACAAAAGGATGTATTCCAAACTTTGAGATGGCAACTATCATAATGATAACCGCCAATATAAACACGAATATAAGTGGTAAACCTGTCATATCACGACCTCCTTATCCGGACATATTGACATAATATTTTGCATAATTAATTTTATTATTTATGTCATATTCCACTTAATAATATTGTAAATTCATTATATCACAATATAAAAACAAATGCAATTCAAACAAATAAATCTATATAAGAAGATTTTTTTATAATTATTTTTATCTAATATTCAATTTTTCTTTTTTTAATGAAATCACTCCATTACACATCATTTATGTGATTATTTATATTAAAAAAATAAAGAGTATCTCATAAATTTCAAATATAGATATATTATAAAAATTGACCTTATACGCTATTTTTTTGTATAATATATATAATTTAAGCATTTGAAATTTATACTATGGAGGGATAAATGTATGAATTATTTAGAACTTATTGAAAAGAGAAATTCTATACGTGACTTTCTCAAGAAGCCTGTTGAGCCAAATAAATTAGATGAGATCACAAGCTTTTTTAATTCAGCTCCAAAGCTTTTTGATGTAAACACACAGATACTTATAGCAGCTGATGAAGATACCACCCAAAGACTTTCAGGTGTTGTAGGATATCGTGGGAATTCTTTCAATGCTCCGGCTTATATAGTTATTTTATCCGAAGATAAAGATAATTATCTTATAAATGCAGGATTTATGGCTGAACATCTTATTTTAAAGATTGAGGAAATGGGATTGTCCTCATGTTTTCTAACAAGTGAAGACAGCGATATGTTAAAAAAAGTTTTACTCATTAATTCGGAACTGGCTGTAGCAGCTGTGATTGCATTTGGATATGGTAAAAAAGAGAAGGATACTACAAAGCTTGATATACATTCACCTTCAAATGTAAGTATAAGCAGCAAATCCGGACATATTGCTCCAAAGATCGCAGTTACAACTCTGGCATTTGATTCAGATTTTAACACTCCTTATAATTTTGATGACGAATATGCTGATCCGGTTATTGCTGATGCACTTTATGCAGCCAGCCTTTCACCAAGCTTTTTAAATCATCAAAATTATCGCTTTATTATAAATGGAACTCATGTTTATTTATTTAACCGGTTTGACGAAGTGGTTACAAAGAATGACAATCTATTGGGACTCGGTGCTGCAATGCTCAACTTCCATATGATATTGTCATCAAAGTATTCGGGAATCGGAAACTGGAGCCTTGATGTTTCAAATATCAAACATGATTTTAAAAATCCGAGTGATTATACTTTAGTAGCTGTTTTGGATATTTAAATTTTTAAAAGGCACAGCCATTTTCGACTGTGCCTTGAGCTTTTTAGTGTTTAGTTTTGTGCAAATGCTTTAAGCATCCACAATGTCTTCTCATATTCTTTTACATAGCCTGTAAAAATATCTGCGGTAACAACATCGCCTTCCTTATCAGCCAATTCCACAATTTCCTTTGAATCGTTTACCCAGTATTCAACATCAATAGTAAGTATGCGAATAGCCTCGTCAATGTTGATGGCTTTGTCCGGAAGTTCCTTTACCTTGCTAATTTCCAACGCTTCTTTTAAGTTAGCTATCGGTAGAGCATCCTTAGCAAGTATTCTCTCAGCTACCTCGTCGATTATATCGGCTGTCTGATCGTAATATTCCTCCAGTTTGGAATGAAGAGTGAAAAATCCGTGTCCCTTCAAATTCCAGTGCATATTATGTAGTTTGATGTACATAATCTCCTGATTTGCTAAATAAGCATTCATTTTTGCAAGTAATTCCTGTTTCATAAAATATTCCTTTCTGCAAAACAATACCATTTATGCAATCCATTTCTATCACCTCCAACTTTTCATAAGAAGCTATATGTATGCTTTTGTAATTCTCATACAGTCCCTTTTGAAATGATAGTCTCTATCAAGAGGTGATTCTATTCTACCATTTTATCTTGTCAAATCAACACTTAGCCTGAATGTATACAGTATATTTATAAAGCTTTAATACAAATATCTCTTCACATATTTTCCTGTATATGACTTTTCTATATTTGCTATTTCCTCAGGTGTACCTGTAGCTACCACTTCGCCACCTCCTGCACCGCCTTCGGGACCTATATCTATTATATAATCGGCACATTTTATAACATCCAAATTATGCTCTATAACAAGTACCGTATTCCCACTGTCTGAGAGTCTTCTAAGTATCTCCACCAGTTTATGTACATCTGCAAAATGAAGACCTGTAGTAGGCTCATCTAAGATATAAATAGTCTTTCCTGTAGCCCTCTTTGAAAGCTCAGTTGCAAGCTTTATTCTCTGAGCCTCTCCACCGCTCAGCTCTGTAGACGGCTGACCAAGTTTGATATAAGAAAGCCCTACATCATACAATGTCTGTATTTTCCTTGCTATAGTAGGCACATTCTCAAAAAATGTTAAAGCCTCCTCCACAGTCATATCCAGTACATCATATATAGATTTTCCCTTATATTTTACTTCCAAAGTTTCTCTGTTGTAACGTTTTCCGCCACAGACTTCACATGGTACATATACATCAGGTAAGAAATGCATCTCTATCTTTATGATACCGTCACCTGAACAGCTCTCACATCTTCCACCCTTTACATTAAAACTAAATCTGCCCTTCTTATAGCCTCTCATCTTTGCATCCTGAGTCGCCGCAAACAGGTCTCTGATCATATCAAATACACCTGTATATGTAGCCGGATTTGATCTTGGAGTTCTCCCTATAGGTGACTGGTCTATTGCAATTACCTTGTCAAGCTGCTCTGTACCTTCTATTGACTTATATTTACCCGGGATAGTATGTGCACGGTTTAGCCTCTTAGCCAATGCCTTGTATACTATTTCATTTACCAAAGAAGACTTCCCTGAGCCTGAAACACCTGTAACACAGGTCATCACTCCTGTAGGTATATCTACATTTATATTCTTTAGATTATTTTGAGCCGCACCCTTGACTTTAAGCCAACCTGTAGGTGTTCTTCTGCTCTCCGGTACAGGTATCTTTATCTCACCTGAAAGATACTTACCGGTAATTGAATCCGGATTTGCCATTATTTCCTTAGCGGTTCCTGTAGCCACCACTTCTCCGCCATGACTTCCGGCTCCAGGACCTATATCCACTATGTAGTCGGCTTCCATCATAGTGTCTTCATCATGCTCCACCACCAAAACTGAATTTCCTATATCTCTTAGATGTTTCAATGTCGCAAGCAGCTTATCATTATCTCTTTGATGGAGTCCGATACTCGGCTCATCCAAAATATAAGCCACACCTACAAGCCCCGAACCTATCTGAGTTGCCAATCTTATTCTTTGTGCTTCACCGCCGCTAAGTGTACCTGTCGCTCTTGTAAGGCTTAGATAGTCAAGACCTACATCTATAAGGAATGTAACTCTTGCTCTGATCTCCTTTAAAATCAATGCACCTATAGCTTCCTGCATCTTTGTAAGCTCCAAGCTGTCTATAAAGTTTCTAAAATCGGTAATAGACGCATCTGTAGCATCATAGATATTTTTTCCGCCAAGAGTTACAGCCAGAGCCTCTTTTTTAAGTCTCCTTCCACCACATGACTTACATGGTGCTATTCTCATATACTGCTCATACTCTTCCTTGGCAGACTGTGAAAATGTCTCTCTATAACGCTTTTCCATGTTCTTTATAAGACCTTCAAATATAACAGGATATACTCCGCTACCTCTCTGGCCGGTATATGCTACATCCACCTGCTCAGTAGTGCCGTAAATCAATATATCATGTATTTCCTTCGGATAGTCCTCAAAAGGTGTATCCAGACTGAAGTTAAACTTTTCTGCAAGTGCTCTTAGCATAGCATTACTGAAGCTTTTCTTATCATTGCTGCTCTGCCATCCAAGTACTATTATAGCTCCCTGATTTATAGAAAGTGATTTATCCGGAATCATAAGATCTTCATCAAATTCCATAGTATATCCAAGTCCTGCACAGTCAGGGCATGCTCCGAATGGATTGTTAAAAGAAAAGGTTCTCGGCTCCACCTCATCAATTGAAATACCGCAATCAGGACAGGCAAAGTTTTGTGAAAACTTCATAGGCTCACCGTCTATTACATCAATAGTTGCATAGCCGCCACCAAGATTTAGAGCTGCTTCCAATGAGTCTGTCACTCTTTTTTCTATATTTTCCTTTACCGAAAGTCTGTCTATTACTATATCAATACTGTGCTTGATGTTCTTTTCAAGTACTATCTCTTCACTGAGTTCATACATATTTCCATCAATCATAGCACGTACATAGCCTGATTTTTTGGCACTTTCAAGGACTTTCTCATGTCTTCCTTTTTTTACCCTTTACCACAGGTGCAAGTATCATAAACTTAGTCTTTTCAGGAAGTGTAAGCACTCTATCTACCATCTGATCAATACTCTGTCTGTGTATCTCCTTACCGCAACAAGGGCAATGAGGAATACCTATTCTTGCATACAAAAGTCTGAGGTAATCATAAATCTCCGTAACGGTACCCACTGTAGACCTCGGGTTTCTATTCGTAGACTTTTGATCTATTGAAATTGCAGGGGACAGCCCCTCTATGCTTTCCACATCGGGCTTTTCCATCTGTCCCAGAAACATTCTGGCATATGAAGACATTGACTCCATATATCTTCTTTGTCCCTCTGCATATATGGTATCGAACGCCAAAGAGGACTTTCCGGAACCGGAAAGCCCTGTTAATACAACCAATTCTCCTCTTGGTATGTCCACCGATATATTTTTTAAATTGTGCTCGTTAGCACCTCTTATCTTTATATATTTTGTATCCATTACTATCTCCATTATAATATTCGAACTATTCGAACATACTTTCGTAACAGTATATAATTTATTTTATTTCCAGTCAATAATGGATATTATCTTTTTTACACAATCTTCTATGCTGCCGTTATTCTCCACAGTATGATCGGCATACTTTTTGTATTTTAAAATTCTCATATCATACATCTGCTTAAGTTCTTCCTTTGACTTATCTCTTGCAAGAGGTCTGTTTGTATCTGATAGCAAATCTTCATAAATCTTATCAAAATCCCTTACAAGGCATATGATAGTGCCTCCCTTTTTCAAAACCTCACCGTTTCTGTCAAAGGTAAGCATTCCTCCGCCTGTGGAAATAACTCCTGTCGGCATTTTAGAAACCTTTATAGCTATTTCATGCTCCAAATCTCTAAAATAGTCTTCACCATATTTTGTAAATATAGTCGTTATATCCATTTCATAAGTTTCTATCAAAAGCTCATCGGTATCTATATAATGAGTATTAATCTCCTTAGCCAATACTCTTCCCACAGTTGTCTTTCCGCTTGCCATAAGCCACAAAGCATAATTTTTTTATTTAACATATATCAGTATCCATTCCTATAAATAGCCACAAATATTTTTGCAACATTTGTGGCTTTCTTAATTTATAAACTAAATATATTTTTTCACAATCTTTTTTTCATCTCTTCAATATGTTCTTCCATATCCGAAATAAGCTTTATTTGAGTTCTTGCACGGTCAAGATTATGATTTTCTCTTGCAATTTTAAAATACTTATCACCCGCAATATAATCTCCCAAAAATCTTATACCGCATTCATAGGTCATTACTATTGCTCCCATATGCAAAAGTTCAATCTCTTTTTTATTTAAGCTTTTATCGCAAGCTTCCAAAAATCCCCTTGTAAAAGCCTTAAACAGTTCAATATCAAGACCTACCTTTGACAAATCAACCTCATCTTCAAGTCCTTTATTTGCTCCGAAGCGAATAGAATCACCAAAGTCAAATGCTGCAACTCCCGGCATTATAGTATCTAAATCTATTACACACAATGCCTTCTTGGTATCCTTATCAAATAAAATATTGTTAAGCTTGGTATCATTATGTGTAACCTTCAAAGAGATTTCATTATTTGCAAGTGCTCTGTTAAAGATATGGGTATATTCCTCTCTGTTTAAGAAAAAGTCTATCTCTTCTTTAACAGTCTTTGCTCTGCCCAGAGGATCTTCATTTATCTGTGCTTTAAATGTAGCAAATCTGTCCTCTGTATTGTGAAAGTTTTTGATAACTTCACTAAGTTTATTAACCGGAAAGTCTGCTAAAAGATTTTGAAAATTTCCAAAAGCATAACCCGACTCATAAAACTCTTTGGCATTTGTAACCTGTTCATAGCATATAGTATCCGCTATGAAATTATAGGCTCTCCAGATATCTCCTTTACTGTCCTCATAAAAGCTTTGTCCGTCTTTGGTCTTTATAAGATTTAGAGTCTCACGGTCCGCATCTCCGCCATTTTTTTCAATCTTATCTCTTAAAAATGATGTTACTAAAGCAATATTTTCCATAAGCTTCTTCGGCTCTTTAAATATTGATTTATTTATCTTTTGTAAAATAACCTTACCTGATCCCTCATAATCCAGAAGATAGGTATCATTTATATGTCCATTACCATACTCTGAAAACTCTTTCAGTTTGGTAAAATTATTATATTGCTGTAATACTTCTATTACACTTGATTTCATACTTTCCCCTCTATTTCAAACCATTTTATTTCATTAGGCTCAAGTTTAAGTTCAAATGAACTTCCGTCCCCTTTGTAGACATTTGTAGACTGAGATTCATATGTATTGTTTACCACACAAAATTTATTATTTTCCACATAGGCATTTACCTCTACATTCAAGTTAGTGCTAAACCATCTGTGTATACCCTCTTCATCATGTGTAGCCCAAAGTATCGCTCTATAAAGCAATCTGTTGTTTCAAGACTGTAAGGCAAACCGCTGATATAAACCGTACGCCCTTTTCCAATCTCCTTACATGCAAGCTGTACTGAATCTCCTCTTAGTGCAAGAATATCTGTACCCTCAAGTGCATATATGAAGTCCTCACCTTCGCCGAAATATATCTCGTCACAAACTTCCTCTGTAATAAAATGTGATTTTACTTCTTTATAATACTTGCCTCTTGCCAAAGTAAAGCCGTTTTCAAGCTCTACTCCAAGCTGAGTTGCAAGCTGCAATGTTCTTCCCTGATAATTATATCCGCTTGGTTCACCTACACCTATAAAGCCTCCGCCATTATATATGAAATCCCTTACCGCTGTAAGTATTCTCTCATCACTCCAATACTTTCCACCGGTTTGTCCTGTGTTCGCATCTCCAATATTTAATACCACATCAAATTTATTTAAAATATCAGCATTCTTTAAAATATCCTCAAAGCTGATAAAGTCTATATCAAAAGGTGAACCGCTGAGGGCCTCTATTACTCCGGCATATGAATAGTTGTTCTTATAGTATATAGCATGGTGTACCATATGATTCCCCCATGCCTTATATCTTCCCCAACCGCTGAGCACGGCAATCTTTTTGATACAATGAGCCTTACAGCCTTGTGCATTTGCATACAGTTCTCTAAACTCATCACATACCTGCTTTGTATAATCTATAAACTCAGGGAAATCAAGTGTAAGCTTCAAATAACCGCCATAGCCTATTCTGTCTACAGGCTTTCTAAGTATCGCTCTTCTGGCTGTTATCCAGTTTCTCTTTGCCTCTCCAAGCGGATCACCTCCCTTATGGAATGTATCCGGAAAGAAATATGGCAAAAGTCTGCCCTCTGTATATTTCACACCTTCTATATCACTGATAAGTCTAAGTGTCTGACCGTTGCCTACACTTCCAACCACTGCATCCAAACCTATATTTTTGAACTCATCCATATGCGGCTCCATGCCTATCCAGTGATCACCCAGAAACATCATAGCTTCCTTACCGTACTCGTGAACTATATCCACCATCTCTTTGGCAAGTTTTGCAACTTCTCTTCTTTGGAAATCTATGAAGGCAAAATATTCCTTACACGGAACTCTGTAAGTATTGTTCATATAACCCTGATCTATAATATATTCAGGTCTGAACTTAATACCGGTTTCCTTTTCAAATTGGTCTAAAATATATGGACTTACAGAAGCTGTATATCCATACCAATCCACATACTTTTGTCTTGCAAGTTCATCAAATATCAATGTAAACTGATGAAAGAATGTGGTAAATCTTATTACATCAACCTTTGGATGCTCCTCCAAAAACTTTCTAAGTCTCTTCATAGAATAGACTTTTGTTTTTGGTTGACGCACATCAAAAGTTATCTGCTTTTCAAAGTTTGTCCAACCATTGGTAACCGCATTGTACATATGCACAGGATCCCAAATTATATAAGCTAAGAAACTTACTGTATATTCATGGTACTTCTTTGCATTTATGATCACCTCACCGTTTTCATAGCTCCAGTCACTCACAGGCTCACCAATTGTCCTGTCCATTACTTCCCACCATCTTTTTATATCATCATAGTCATTGACCTTTAAGAGATCAGGATGTAAGCCTTCCATCAATCTGATTCTAAGAGTATCCTCAGTTGCCATATTAAAGTCAGTCATTATATACATCTGCTGCACTTCATCAGGATTAGCCTTTGCCCACTCATTATCCTTTCTGGTAGTATAATAAGTGGCATAGATCTTTGCATCAAGTTCCTCTATTTCCTTTGGCATATCAGTGCCGTCACAATCTCTAATGGCATCAGCACCCCAAAGTTCCATTATTTCCTTTGTTTCTTCAATGATATCAACATCTGTAGGTATCGTTACCCTTCCTCTTAACATTTGTCCCCCTAGGTGTTATTTTTTATATTTTTAGTCAAAAAGTCTTGTACTCTCTAACATTTTCTCTTTTATTTCACATAAGACTTTTTACAAAAGCTGTCCTATCCAATATAATATTTTATTACAAAAACTTCAACTAAAATCTTAGTCAAAATATACTATTCTAATAAAAAAACTCACCTCAAAATAAGGTGAGCTTTAAAATAATAATAGTGATATATTATAAGTATTAACCCAAGAAATTTATAAAAAATGTTATCGTCAAGCTATTTAAAAAATCCGCAAACATACTGCCGACTATCGGAATAAGTAAGAATGCCTTAACTGACGGGAGATATTTCTCTGTAACAGCCTGCATATTTGCCATGGCATTAGGTGTTGCACCCATACCGAAACCACATGTGCCTGCTGCCAAAACAGCCGCATCATAATCACTTCTCATACATTTGAACACAATAAATCTTGCAAAGATATACATAAGAACTACTTGACCCGCCAATAGTATAAACAGAGGAAGGGCAAGTGCAGCCAACTGCCAAAGCTTGAGTGTAATCATAGCTACACCTAGGAAAAGTGAAAGACAAATACTTCCAAGATCGTTTATCTCTCCCATATGTATTCTAAAGCCGTCTGTATATTCACTGATATTTCTCATTACAGCCGCAACTATCATAGAGCCTATGTATATAGGGAAGGTCATACCTGTCTTTGAAAGTACTAAGGATATAATAGTACCTATACCCATTGCAAGTGTAAGCTGATACACTGCAGGTGCATACATAGAAACTTCTCTTCTATGTTTTATCTCCTCTTCCACAAGCATACTGTCATCTTCATATACAGCAGTATCCAGTAGATTCTTTTTTCTAATAAGTCCATTTGCCAATGGACCACCCATAAGTGAACCTGCTACAAGTCCGAAAGTAGCTGCGGCTGTAGCCAAAGTGGTCGCACCGTCAACATTCATATCTTCAAGCAAAGGACCGAATGCTCCCGCAGTACCATGTCCTCCAATCATAGATATGGAACCTGTACACATACCTATAAGCGGATTTATACCTAGAATTTTTGAAAGACCTACAGCTACAAAATTCTGAGATATTATAAGTACCAACACCAACGCAAGGAAAATAAATGTACCCTTACCACCACTCTTTAGTACCTTCATATTTGCCTGAAATCCTACAGATGTAAAGAACATTACCATACAGACATTTCTAAGTGTTTCATCAAAATTTATCTCCATAATACCAAATGCGTACAATGCACAGAATATTATAGCGAAAATCATTCCTCCAACTACAGGTGCCGGAATACAGAAAGTAGTTAAAAACTTTATTTTTTCCTTTAAAAGTACTCCTATAAAGAGTGCAAGTACCGCTACCGCAACCGTCTGATACATATCCAGATTTAAAGTTTTTCTTGAAACTGTATCCGCCTTTACCTCAGCTTTTACTCCGGTTATTCCATTATCACTGTACCATGCACTAGCTGCTTTATGGAGAGGTACATCAATGTTGTTTAGTGTGGATTCATCAAAAACATTTACATTATTACCTGATATCTTATTAAAGCTGTCCTGATGGCTTTTTATTAAATTCAATACAGTTTCAATATTATCTGAACTCATATTACTGTTTGCCACAAGTACTGCCATTACTCCTACAGTGGTAATATCTCTGTTTATACCCTTATATGTGCCCTTCTTTATTGTTGTAACACTATATCCGCTATAACTGTTTTGAAGAAATCTTATTGCTCTGTCATCTAGTGAAAGAATATCAATAGCCACATTGGAATCCGCCAAATCTGAAACAGCTTTCGTAGGTGCTGACGCTGTTACAAAAAATGCATCTATCTCACCATTTTTCAAGGCATTTGCGGCATCTTCAAATGAAAGGTATCTCACATCTATATCATCTATAGTCATACCATAAGCTCTCAGAATATTCTTCGCATTTTTCAAAACGCCGGAGCCCTCTTCACCTACCGATACCCTAAGTCCGTTCAAGTCTTCCACAGAGTTTAGTTTTAATTTCTTATTTACAACTATTTGATAGCTCTCTGTATACAGTCCAGCAACCGCCTTGGTTATTTTTTTAAAGGATTACCTTCAAACTCACCTTTTTCCATTGTAAGCATCTGTGAGTGTATCATTTTGCACTATTGCCATATCCACGATATTGTTTTCAAGCAATCTAAGGTTTGCTGCCGAACCGAAGCACTTATCTGTATACTCATATCAATATCACTTTCCTGCTCAGCAATATCCTTTAGGGCATTTCCATATGCAAAATATGTACCGCCTGTCCCACCGGTTCCGATATGAATATTATTGTTTTCGCTTTGCTTTGCACAACCTGAAACCAACAGTGCACATATCAATATAATAAATACAAAACTTAAATTCTTTCTTATATCTTTAATACGCTATCCCTCCTTCTCTGAATAATAAAAGGGTAGCATATAATGCTCACCCTCAAGTCACTGTCATTTTTTGACGAAAAATATTATACAGAAAATTAGGCTGTACGTCAAATTGATAGGTTACCCGGATTCTGCTTTTGATTTAAAAAAGCAATACATATATAACAATATTTTCGGTATTGAAAAATAAAAAAATATACAATTTGAAAAATATTTAATGATACATATCTACAAACATAAATATTAATCAAGAATATTTTTCTTCCTACTTATTCAAAAATCTCACCGCCGACTTCCTTGCCTTCTCTATTTTTTCACCGTCTATGTCTTCTACAGCCGATGAGCTGATCCACTTTTTTCCAAATAATATCTGAGCTGACTCTATCATAATGCCGCAGGCATATAAATCAGTCTCTGCTGCAATCACAGAAGCAAAACATGACTTTGTTTTTTCCTGCAACAATTCCTTATCAACTCCGTGAAATGACATTTGCATAAGACTTGATGCAGCCCATGCCCTGCAAAGACTGTCTTTATCTTCCGACATTTGCTTTGTCAAAATATCAATCTCATTTGAAGAGCCTATCCACCCAAGAGCTATAATAACTTTTCTACGAAGTAAATTATCGATTATTTCTATAAGTGAGATTATAGCCGGAATAAGCCTGTTGCAAAATTCTAAATAAAAATCTCTATGTCTCAGTTTTGAAAGTGTTTCAGCCATAAGGTATGCGGTAAATACTTTTAAATTTTCATCTTTTTCATTATCCAAAACTTCGAATAGAAACTCTAAACCTTCTTTATCATGTTTATAAAAACTACCGGACAGATTTAGGTTCGTACCTTCATCCCAGTCTATGCAGATTAATTTATAATGATATCCTATCTCTTCGCTTGCTCCTAAATCTGCAATAAATTTTATTCTTTCGCTGTCGGGGAAGTTTTGTCTTTTTAGTTCTTCATATCTGTTTTGTAGGTCCATTATACATACACTCACTTTTTTTGTTATCTGTTTTATTTTCATCTTTAAAAAAAGCTGAAGTGAAATATTCAAATCATCAAAAAAATCAATATATTTAAAAATTATGATAGGAATAGCGAGTATATATTTTATAACTTTTTACCACTTTATGGTCTCTTTTTATATTTTGAGATTTTTTTAATACTAAAAAGCACAATAATTAAAAAAATATAAATATAGAGTAAAACAGTATGTCTTCATTGCCGTATATTATTTTTCATATATGTACCCCTTTCCAGTATTACCGCAGTGTGTTAATTAAAAATATATTTATGATGACTTTTCATAGCCATTTTGAAGTATTTGGCTATGAAAAATGACTACCGACGAGAATAATCCTCTTTTTCCTGTTCTATCATCTTATCTTTCATCATTTGTTTAATTTCACATCCCAACACTACTATAACATTAATACCCATATTTTCAAGTTTGATGTAGTCTTGCTTATCTCTTTGAACATTCTCCTCCAACTTACTTTTCCAAAAATCATGATTATTCTTAGGTATTGACGCATACCTGCAATTTTCATTCATGTGCCAAAAGCACCTGTTTACAAATATAGCAACTTTGTATTTAGGAATATAGATATGCGGACTTCCTGGTAAACTTTTATAATTTAATCTGTATCCTTCATTATCTGAATCTCACCTGCAAATTAAGTTTTATAAAGTCTTCGCCGTTTTCACTGTAAACTTCCCCGAAATCATGTCTTGATGTGGATACTGTTTCATACTTTGTATTACTTAACAAATATTCTTCAAAGTAATTTCTGTTGTATATATGATATGCAAGAACATTACCTTCCTTTGTAACTACAATATATCCACCTGTGGCCTCATCCAAACCGTCCCAAACTGTAGCATGTTTCATTCCCAATGCTACAGCCGTCAAAAACTTTTTGAACTTATATTTATAGGCATTTACATTACCGTAGTTCATAGGATTTTCCTTTTCAAGTTTTTCAACCATCTCATTACAGTTGCTGATTCCGTCTTTATAAAAATATAAAAGTGTCTCGGCAATAATTTTATCCATATTACTATCGATAAGTACCAAATTATCCTCAAAAACCCGATTGTTCATTTTCTGGTACTCGAGAGTTCTGTTTTCTTCAATTATCTTATTTATACACCCTCTGATATTTCTAAATCTGCAATAAGTTTTATTCTTTCGCCGTCAGAGAAGTTTTATTTTTCTAATTCTTCATATCTTTTTGTAAAGCTGTCATAGTCCTCCATTTTTTGTCTTCAGTTATTATTTTCTAAATCTTAACATACTTTGTTGACCGCCCACTACCTACCTGTTTTATTTTACTATTATCATATAATTCCTTTAAAGCACGTTCTATGGTCCTTTGCGATATATCAGGACAAAGTATCATAATATCCTTTTTAGAAAGCGGCTCTAATGACCTTTGAATAACAGATAATACTCTTTCCGGTGATGTCAATTTTTCATTTCCAATAAGGTTAAATCTGTCATCACATTCTTCATACGCTTTTAATAAAACTCCAAGCATATATCTTATAAAGGGGATTTCATCATTTTCACCTGTATGCCACTTTTCACTTGATCTTTTCAACTCTTCATAATAAGACTCTTTACTCTCTTCAATCAGCATCTCTATACTTATATACCTTCCAACAAAGTAACCGAACTTATAAAGTAAAAGTAATGTCAGTAATCTGCTCATTCTTCCATTACCGTCATCAAAAGGATGGATACATAAAAAATCATGTATAAGTACAGGTATTAAAATTAATGCCGGAATATTTTCTTTTAACGCTTTCCTATAAGCCTCAACCATTTTATCAAAATACATTTCTGTTTCAAAACTGCTTACCGGCTGAAATCTCACTTTTCTGTTGCCTAACGCATCTACTTCCATAACAGTATTGTCTAGGGTCTTAAATTTTCCTTTATAGTTTACATATGAATATGAATACAACTGATTATGGAGAGTTAAAATATCATTTTTATTAAATTCTATATATGTATAATTTTCATGAATAATGTCAAGTACATGCCTATATCCTGCAATCTCCTCCTCATTCCTGTTTCTGGGGTCTGCCTTTTTATTCATCAGTTCATTAAGTCTTGCATCATTTGTATAAATCCCCTCAATAGCATTCGAAAACTTAGTACTTTGTATTTTAGCTACATCAATCATCTTATCCAAAACATCAGGATAATTTTTTACATAAAGTTCTTGTTTCCCCTTATATTCGTGAATTTTTGCAATTGTATGATATATATTTACAGGTAAAGACAATTCCATAAGCTTTAAATAATTGAATTCTCTCAAAACATCACCTCCATTTTCTCGCCATTATAGCATATTTGGCTATGAAAAATAAATAATGGCGAGAAAAATCTCGCCATTATTAGGGTTTTGACGTAGAAAAAATACTGTTGGAGATATTATAAAATATCCTAGATTATAGTCCTAATATATTCTCACTGTCTGTAATTTATCCCATGATATTATTATAAATAAATAATATGGCAAACTTTTTGAGGTAATTAAGTAATCCTGTTACTAAGTATCTGTAAAACTACCTTTTTTTAGTATAAAGATATTTTTTTTCTATGATACTTCAAATATTCTCTATTTCCATCTGTAAGTTTTATACTCATATCTTGTCTAAGATTTAGAAATACTCTATTTATATCATCAAGCTCATCTGAAATTATAATCAAACCATTATCATCAAAAGATATATACCCTCTATCAAATGCCTTATCATGGTTTGGGCAAAGTAATAATCCATTGTCAATATCCAAACGCTCATTCTCATCGCTATCTTTCCACGGTTTAATATGACTTGCAATAAGAAAATCTTTCTGTGTTACATTACATAAACAACAATGACTATACCTACACAATAACTGTTCCTTGAATACACCTTGATTAACACGTATTCTAACTACTGCTTCTTTATCTATTCCCTGTAGATTAAGTTTTTCAATTTTATTTTCTACTTCCTTAGAACTATTATAATATTCGTCTTTCAGTTTATACCCTTCGATCTTTTTATTATTTTTCTTCAACCATTCGCAAACTCATGAATACTTCGTTACTCCATGAAGATAATTCCGGTACCGAATTCTTCCAATCACGTAGTATTATATTATTATAAATAACATCTTTCTTATCATCATAAGTTAAACCAAGTCTATCAAAGTAGCTTTTTAAACTTGTTTCTGTAACTACTGGAATAATCATTCCAGGAAAATAAGTGATAATAAGCCTAGATCTAAAGGGCTTATATAGTCTACTATTTGCTATAGCATTATAATCCTCATTTTTAGCATCCTCCAGTAGTTTAATTATATCTTTTTTTATGGCTGTAAATGCTCCTTCATAATCATCACCATATATATCATAAGTTGGTGAAAGTGTAGCAGTTATACCTCCCTTAAGATATATTCCAAATCTATATGGGTGTACGTTCCCCATAGATGCCATATCTTTAAGTTCATCCTTTATCCTATAACAGAAACTCATCTTACTGCCTATAGCATAATCATTCAATGAAAGTTCCATTAATGATTCTATCGGATAATCCTCAACAAATTTCCTTCTTGATTTTTCTGCGTTCTTATGCCACTCAACTGCTTTATCATACTCATACTCTTTAAATAACTGTATTTCTTTAAGACTCAAGTCAAATCACCCTTCTTACAATCTAAATTATTAGGCGTTTGCGAAACGCCAAAAGCCGTATAAATACGCAATGTCATTAACTTAACGTTTGTAGCATACTCTTGCAAATAAGGGTATGCTCTTTTTCTTTCACTTTTACTATTATTAGCTTAAAAAGAGCATAGTTCACCAGTTTAAATCGAAATACTTATTCAGTTTAGAAACTTCGCTTATGTGTATTCGAGAAATTTGCTGCAAGCTGTCCTTTAGTTCTGTGATAATGTCTATCATGCCTTATCAGCACTACATTTTTGCTTATTTCATCATACAATGCCTGTAGTAGCACTACTTTTTTATTTCCATCTTTTTCTATAAGAATGTATATTAGGTCATTTTTCAGAAGTCCGATACTTAGGTTTCGGTTTAACTGCATTGTATGTTTATAATCATTCTTTAGGTGCTCCTGGCTACTTTCTTCTATATCACAGATTATATCTTCTGCAAGATTGCTAACATAAATAGTGCTGTTAATGTCCTGCTCAATAAGCTCTGATTTTATCCCTGTGAAATTTTCGATTTTTAATCTGTCTTTCAAAACTTCATAGGCCGTCTCTATACCCCAGCGCATATGATACAGTTCTGCAAAGCATTCCTCTGGAAATTTATCCCGTGGAAGATTAGTAGCGAAAATTTCTGACTTTCCATCATCTAAACACACCTTTACAAATCTCATTGAAAAGGATTCTCTGCTCATCATGATAGTTTCTTCTTTTTTGCCAATATAATTTCTCCTTCTAGCCTTTGTTAATGTTATGTCGACATCCTCATCATTTGATTTTAATTCTTTCTGTTCAGCCTTATAGTCACTTGTTTTTAGTCTTGCTACAAAATACACTCCATCATCTATAAAATTCAAAAATGCCGGTGTCGAAGGATAACCTCTATCCATAACAACAAGATAGGGATATCTGTTTCCGATTGTATCCTTTATTCCTTTTAACTGTTCCTGGGCTACTCGCATCTCATCAAACTTTACGGTATTAATACTGCTTTCCAGAATAAAGCGATTAAGAACGTCGTAAATACATCCCAGCCCAATCTGAGCACATGGTTTTCCTCCTCTCACTGAGGCACTTCCGTATTTCTCGATGGTTTCATCAGTTGTAGGAATATTTATATCAGATCCATCTGCAGCTAAAATAAGGAATCCTTTATAGGTATATGGTTCTACCTCTTAAACCATCTATATTCCTTGGTGATGCAGCCTTTGATACCATTGAGATTTACAAATCACTTTTTGAAGATTTCAATTTCCAAAAAGCATTTATTCCTTTAAAAGTTAATCTCTCAATGGATAATGTTAAATATACCTTCAATGAAAATGGTATTCCTTGTTGCCCTCATGATTCTTCACTTCCGATGAAACGTGAAGGAAGTAAATCCCATTTAAGGAGCAAGCTGTCTACAATGAAGTTCGTTTGTTCAAAATGAAATGGGAATACAACCGACAAGACAAGTCCAAACGGCGTGTCTGTCACTGTGACAATCCTTGTACAACTTCTTCCTGCGGTAGAATGATTTATGTTTATCCTGAAAAGAATCTCAGAGCTTATCCCGGAGTAGAACGAGGTTCTAAAGAATGGGATGAGACATATAAGATCAGGGTAAATGTTGAAAAATCAATCAATCACTTTAAGGACAGTTTCTGTATTGCCAAACGGAAAACAACAAATGAAAAAACACTACATTCCGATTTACTGCTGGCCGGTATATCACAGTTATTAACTGTAGTTGTTGCTGATAAAATCAACCAACGACAACATATCAGAAGTTTAAAATCTTTAATTGCTTAGGACTTATCAACTTTATATAAGCACTATGCTTATTAAAGTGCGCCTAAATCTTCCAGTTATCAACTTTTTAGCTTAAAATTTGTGCTTTGCATAAATTTATCCTTGTATGCAATAAGTATTGCGAACAAGCTCAGTGAGTTTCGCAATTACCTATCGGGATTATATGAGAAAGATAAGGAATCGTCAGCTTGAACGCGCTGAAAAGCTCGTCGAAAATCCTTCTTCTCTGAATAAAAAATGTCCGAACGATCCCAAGCGTTTTATACGTCAGAATCACTGTACCTCTGACGGAGAGATTGCAGATAAAATGATCCTTTCGATAGATGAAGATGTTGCAACAGAAGAGGAATGTTATGACGGTTTCTATACCGTATGCACAAACCTGGAGAATGTGGCAACGATTATAAGTATTAATCAAAGCGATGGCAAATTGAAGAATGTTTCCGGATTATGAAGAGCGAATTTCAAGCCAGACCGGTATATCTCAGTATAAAAGATCGAATCACGGTACATTTCATTACCTGCTTCACCGCCCTGATTCTTTATCGTATTCTGGAGAAGAAGTTAAGTGAGAGTTATACCACTGAAAGCATTATAAGAACATTGAAAGAAATGAACATGCTGATAGCCCCCGGTGAAGGATATATCCCTGAGTACACACGAACCGACCTTACAGACAAACTCCACGACACATTTGGTTTTAGAACGGATTACGAGATTGTATCTCAAAGAGAAATAAAAAAGATTTTAACCACAACGAGAAAGCAGAAATATTGCTAGAATTCAAAAAGAAAACAAGAGCCTATAAATGGCGTAGTTACGCCGTTTATGGGCTCTTGACTCTTTCGCAACCGTCAAAGACGGGAGTATATATCGATTGAATATTGTATACAATAAGAATTATTATTGTTTTTAAATTAGTGCAGACTAACTTTTACACAAAAATATCACAGGCGTATAAAAAAATATTAAATAATAAATAAAAAGTAAAAACAATAAAAAAACAATATAATGAAATTCGTGCTTTATAAGCAAATGCCTATATAGCATAAAGAATAAAAAAATAGGATATATTCTTATTATTAGAAAAAAAGCATAATGAAGAATATGAGGGGTGATTTTTAGAAGTATAGGGAGAATGAAAAAAATAATTTTTTTTATATGTATTAGTGAATAAAATAGAAAATTAAAAAGTGGCTGTAAAAAAATAGAAGCTTGAAACTCTTTTTCATGAGTTGTTGCCTAAAGAGAGCTTTCTATTTTTACAGCATCTATAGCTTTATTTTCGTTGTATTGAGCTATTTTCTCTTTGGATTTTTCGGGAACCATCCTTTTTCCACTCTTTTTTCCTGCTCATATAATTCATGGATACTCCAAAAGCAGGAAATGCCAAAGATGGCCAAACTTCCGGAGAGGAAAAGAGAAGGGAGAAAAATGCTGGCTACACAAGCGAATAGACCTATTATGAAAAAAAGCCAGGCTATTTTTTTACTAAAGTAATACTCCGCATAGACCACTATTGGGTGAAATATCCCTATACAGAGAAAGCAAACCAAGCCTAAGAGTAAACCTTGAAAGCTCATAGTTTAAAATACTCCCGAAGCTCTCGAAGCAGAGTGTTAAGATCCACCTCTGCCCGTTCACTCATCATCTTTACCGTGGCTTTCGGCATCATAATACGAGCAAGAGGAGTGTTTAAGGCCTTAAAGCGATCGCTTAATCGGAAAAGGAGAGTCTTTACATTGGGATCTGCTTCCAAAATATCTTTTAACAGAGTGTCTTCGGTGATTTCTGTCAGCTTGCCGGCTGTCAAAGACTCTGTACTTTCTCTATTTTCTTCGTCTCCCAAAGTCCCTGCGTTTTCTTTATTGCCTACATCTTCAGAAGTCTCTGAGTCTTCTCTCTTGTCTTCGTCTTCAGCAGTCTCTTTGCCTTCACCCTTTTCCTGCTGCTCCCAGGTCAGAAGAGTTTGAGAGCCCTGTAGGGAACGGATATGGGTGCAGTCCTGCATCATTTCCAGCACACCGCGGAACTTTCCCTTTTCATCTCGAACCGCATAGTAAACGATATAAATAAAGAGGTCCGGCTTGTTGATCCAAAACTCAGCCTTGTCCTGCTCTCCGGAACGAAACTTTTTGATGATTTCCTCAACGATATGTACAGAAGCCTTGGGATGACAGTTTTTCACATCTCTTCCGATGACATTTTTACTTCTGGGAAAAACTCTGTGCTTGGTGTCGGTGTAGAAGCACACCAGTTCATTTTCGTCCACATAGGAAAAATCCACCGGCATATGCTGGTAAATCAGGTTAATCTGATCCAGGGTAAGCTGACCCTAGTAGTAACATTCAACTTTTTCTTCTTTATTGTTAAAAGCCGTATTTTTCCCAGAAGATCAGCAAGCTCTTCCGCAAAAACCGGGAGCGGAAGAAAGTCCAGATAGAGGAGCACCGGATGTAGAAGCTGAGACAGAAGAGGAAGCCGAAGCTGAATTGTTGGACTTATCTGCTTGCACGCTAATATAGGCAAAACCGATTTCCCGGTCTCCCTCGGCCATATAACGGAACTCTTCTTCATTAATCATTTCCAAGGAGGTGGGGTAGAGGATATTTTCTTCCTTGTCCATCAAATCCCGAACATCAGCCACAAGTTCTGCCTGCTTTCCGATAAATTCCTCTTCCTTATCCTCTAAAAGAAGATTGTAGCACTCTGAAATCTCATCCCGGATAAAGTCATCCAAAGTCCACATGGTGGTGGTAGGGCGGGTAAAGCCTTTCTTTTCCAAAACTGGGTATAATTGGTTTTGCTTTCTGGACAAATGAATCTTGAATTTCAACAAGTCTTCATAAAGCTCCAGCCATTGGTTTTTAATGAGAGGGTACTGCACCAAATCCTCAACGGAAAGCAGTAGTTCCTTCATTTTGGCATTTTCCCTACGGTAACAGGAGATGGGATGATTTTCCGGAAGCTCTTGATCCTTTGTGACTAAAACATCCTGGAAGACCTCCAGCATAGCTTGAATATCTTCCTTAATGCACTCATCTTCGGTTTCTTCCACCATTTCCTGCTCGATAATGGCGATTTCATAGGGGGCAAGGTGCTGTACTCTATCTTTAAGGGCTTTTCTTGCTTCTTCCAAAGAAATCTTTCCCTCATCATAGGCGGATTTTATTTCATGGACAATTTCTAACTTCTTACCATCAATATTTTGAAAATTCTCTCTCATAGCTTTCTCCTTCAGGGGATATTCCTATCTGCTATCCAATTAGATTAGAAAGGAAAATATAGTATTGCATAGTTGGTTAGAATAATCTAACTTATAATATTATAGCAAAAAGGAAGAAAGAAAAGCAATGAAATTTCCATCCTAGGGTGAAAAGTTTATTTCCACTATCCCTATATTAAAGTTGCAAGAAATCAAAGAAATTTAAAAAAAGAGCAGATAATAAACATCTGATTGGACGTACATATAATGATTATAAGATATACATTGATGACAATCCGAATGCTCTTATAACTCAAATGGATACAGTCTATAACGACGAAACCACTAGACCATTTATTCAGACTTTCAAATTTATTCCATCAGGCATCTTATTCGCACTATATCAAACTGAAAAAACATCCTCTGCTATGAAAGATGGAGTAAATACATTAGAGACTATTCTTGGCAAAGATGTATTTAGAAAATATGTAAATGTTTTACTAACTGATAGAGGTTGTGAATTTTATGCAGCAAAGGATATGGAAACAGATATTGATGGCTCCACACGCACTAGGGTATTCTATTGTAATCCTATGCAAATGTATCTCTTTTTAAAAAGATAAAATTCAGTACCTCTATCATATGCTGTACACACTATCTCAACTTTTTAAACAGCTAACTTTACACTATCATTCACTCATAAACTGTTCGTTCTTCTGCAATGCCTCCACTATTTCCTTTGGTGCCTTGCTTCTATATATTGTACTCCAAGATTTGATCAGGTTTTTCTGATGTAACAAATACAGGTTCAACTGCAATAAAAAGAAGGAACTGCTTTTTCCAAGCAAAAGCATTTGCTCCACATAAAGCAGCTGCCTGGCCCTCTTCAAAAGGCTGCTGTGCACTTAATACCTTTATACATCCTCCTTTAGCCATATCTAAGGCAACCATAAAATCAAGATCAGATGTTGCTACCGCAATATCCTCTCTGTTTATGTCATGAAGTGCTTCCACAACCCTTATTGCCGGTCCCTCCCATGAAACATATATTCCGTCAATTTCCGGATGCCATCTCAGAAGTTCCTTAGTCTTCTCATATTCATCTTTTTTAGAAAATACTTCTGTCGCACAAATATTCAATTCAGGATATTCTTCTCTTATAATTTGTTCCACAGCTAAATCTCTCTGATTTGTGGCATAGAATTGATGTCCATATCGAATTATACCGATATTTTTCTTATGATTTAAAAGTAAATAATCTCCCAGACCTCTACCTATATTTCTTCCATTACTGCGTTCATTAACATTAATACAAGATACATATCCTGTTCCCTCAAAACCGTCAGGAACATGTCCCATAAATACCAGTTTTGTCTTTGTCCTTATTACTTCTTTAAATACATCCTGCGTCATTGTATGGTTTACCGGAAATGCAATCATAATATCAGGTTCCAGCATTAAAAGACTTTGTATTTGTTTTCTTTGCATAGAAAAATCCATCTGACATCCCATTACAGCAATTATAGTAATACCAAGTCTGTCAAAAACATCTCTAACCCCCTTCTCATGCAATTTCATAAAGGAAGCTCCAATATAATGATATACAATAACCGCAGTATATCTTTTCATTCTGCAAATATCCATTTCCTTTTCTGTTAAAGATAGTGTATACATATCCGCACTTTTTTCTCCAAATGGTCCTCTTGCTGCACCGGTAATTGAATCTCTAATAATCATTTTAGCCGGTATAAATATTGGGGAAGATTTTTTAAAAACCACCTCAAATTTATCATTTTCTGATAATTCTTTTATTCTATTAAGCATAAGTTCCGCCGATTTTTCTGCAATAAGTTCAAAGTCATTTTCAGCCATAGAAAGAGAAGGATTTAGATATGATGCACTGTCCTCATTTCCAAAGCACATAATTGATAAATCTTTCGGACATCTGACATTTCTCTTCATCATATAACGATATACTCTATAAATATAATCAGAATCTGCAATTAAAAGTGCACTTGGAGCATCATCTCTGCCTAATAGCTCTGACAGCATACCAGATATACTTTTCTCAGAGCTGTCTTTATGCAGTACATATTGCTTTTTAATTTTAATTCCACCATCTTGAAGAGCTTTTTCATATCCTTGTAAGAAGTCCTTATTATAACTCTTTAATAAATCTCCCATAAGTATAGCTATTTTTTCATGGCCACTTCTAATAAAATGAAGTGTACAATCGTATGCTGTTTTATATATATCTGTTGATACTCTGTCAAATGCAGAGTCATCCACCTCATTTCCAATTGCCACACAAGGAATATTTAATGAGCGAACTATTTTTTTTGAATATATAATTTATCAGTTCTAACAGAAACAAAAACACCTATAATTTCTTCATTTCCACTCAATAACTTGTTGACAATATCCATTTCTAATTCAGTGTTACAATTTAAACGGATAATGGTATAGCCCTTATCTTCAACCAATGACTTAAGCTTACTCCAAACACTACTTACATATTTATCATCTTCATACTGACAAATATATAGTAATATTCCTTTTTGAGATTTATATATATTTTCACGAATTTTTTTTTGTCTTCTAACAACAAATTTGGGTGGAAAATCAGCGTTCATTATTGCCTGCTCTACCTTTTCCACAAGCTCAGGGCTTACATATCTTGTTTTATTTATTACATGTGAAACTGTTGCAGTAGATACTCCTGCCATTTTGGCTATATCTTTTATGGATGCCATATTTTCTCCTATTTCAAAAATATTATCTGTCCTGAAGTAGTTCCCTTGCATTATATAAGGCTTTGATTTACAAATTGGTACAAACTTAATTTGTAACTATTATAACATTTAAGCTGTTATTTTTCTATCAAAAATCAATATAAGTAGTATAACCCTTCTGTCAAAAAAAGGCACTGAAACAATATGTATCAGTGCCTTACTATTATATTCTAAATAGTACTTTTTTTAAAAAAATTATATAACAAAATTTGTCATATATTTTTTTGAAAGTTTTAAAGAATCGATAGTTTTCTCTTTTGAACCTTCAAAAATATTTATCTTCTATTTCTATACAAGTGTATCCATCATAGCCAATATCAGTTAAAGCAGATACATATTTACCCCAATCAACATCTCCATAACCAGGTATCTTAGGTGACATAAACTCTAGAGGATATGCCATTACACCAACTTTATTCAATTTGTCACGATAAAGCTTTATATCCTTAAAATGAACATGGAAAATCTTATCCTTAAATTCATAAATTGGTTTTATATAATCTATCATTTGCCATACAAAATGAGATGGATCATAGTTGATACCAAGGTTGTCGCTTGAAATAATATCGAAGACTTTTTTCCAGATAGCCGGTGTTGTCATCAAATTCTGTCCTCCTGGCCACTGGTCCGGACCAAATAACATAGGACAGTTTTCAATTGCCACTTTCACTCCACATTCTTCAGCGAGCTTAATAATAGGTGGCCATACTTCCTTTACAAGTTGTAGATTATCTTCAACCGTCTTAGTCTGATCTCTTCCTATAAAGGTTGTGACCATATTAACACCAAGTTTACTACTAAACTGTATTACCTTCTTTAAATGTTCTACGGCTACAGTTCTTTTCTCCAAATCTCCATCTAAAGGATTAGGATAGTATGCAAGAGATGAGATTTCTACTCCCTTAGTTTTGCAAATATTCTTTATATATTCTACATAGGAATCATCAGTATTTTCTACATCAATATGACTTACACCTGCATATCTTCTCTCTGCTTTACCTTTGGGCCAACAAGCTACTTCAACACATTGGTATCCCAAGTCAGCCGCTATATCCATCATTTCTTCGAAATCACTTTTATCAAGTATAGCACTTACAAAACCTATTTTCATTTCACCTGTACCCAAGCTTTCTTCTCATTTGATTCAAGAACCGCCTCACAAACTCTATCAAGCTGATATCCTACTGTAAAGCTTGTAGTTGGCTGATATCCACCCTCTACTGCCTTTGCAAACTCATATGCTTCAATTGCCTTAAGCTCACCATAACCAATGTTCATTCCAGGTATATTCCAAGTTACATCTCCATGTGGGTTTGCCGGACCTGTATATATCTTTCTGAAGCCTCTCTCTCCATCATTGTCTTCCATACCATAGCATACTTCAAGCTCATTTAGACGCTCATAGTTCCATGTAAGTGAACCCTTTGTTCCGTGAACCTCAACTGTAAGGTAGTTATTACGTCCCCAAGCCATTCTTGTTGCTTCTACACTACCGATTGCACCGCTGTCGAATTTGCAAAGTACTGATACCTCATCATCAACATCTACAACCTGCTTCTTTGCATCATCACCAAGCTTTACAGTTCCCAAAAGGTCTACTCCGCCTTCCTGAACAGGACGCTCATTTATGTATGTCTTTACCATTGATACTACATCTGTTACATTGCCTGCAAGATACTGTGCAATATCAAGTGCATGTGTAAAGATATCACCAAGTGTACCTGCACCTGCTGTTTCTTTTACAAAACGCCATGACAATGGAGATCTTGGATCTGCAGACCAACTCTGCAAATACTGTGCGCGCACATTTGTGATTTCTCCAAGTCTACCACTTTCGATAATCTTTTTAGCTTCATCTATTGCAGGAACTCTTCTATACTGATATCCGCACATAGACACAATGCCCTTCTTTGCAGCTTCCTCTGCAGCTTCTGCCATAGCCTTAGCATCTTCTGTCTTTGTTGCAATAGGCTTTTCACAAATAACATGCTTTCCTGCCTTTAAAGCTGCTATTGAAATTTCTGCATGAGAATCATTTGGTGTACATACACAAACTATATCGATCTCCGGATCATTTACAATGTCCATATAATCTGTACAAGCTTTTTCAAAAGAGAAACGCTCCTTAAAATCCTCAGCAATCTCAGGTACTATGTCACACACTGTTTTAAATACCGGTACATAAGGTGCATCTGTAAATAATTTAGGCATATTGGAAAGTGCAACACAATGTGCTTTCCCCATAAATCCTGCTCCTACAACTCCTACTTTTTTTTGATCTTCATTACCTTTACCTCCTAAAGTATTTTTAAATTTTATTATTTTCTTTTTTTATTTTTGAACAATATTACTTAAAAGCAACTGCGAAAAATAATAATTGCTCCGTTTACAATTTTCTGCTGAGCAGATGAAAGTCCTGCTAAGATTAAAGCATTATTAATCATTCCCATCAAGAGTGAACCTGCAAGTGCACCTATCATAGATCCTGTTCCTCCGGACATTGCCGCTCCTCCAAGTACTACAGATGCAATTACTGACATTTCATCTCCATCTCCAAATGAGTATCTACCTGATTGCATTCTTCCGGCATACATTATTCCGGCAAATGCTGAAAAATGCTCCTGACATCATAAAAAATTGTCATTTTGATTTTTTCAGTCTTCAAACCTGAATATTTTGCTGCAAGCTCATTTCCTCCGGTTGCGAGTGCATGACGTCCAAAGCGTGTCTTATTAAACAATACAAATCCTATAATATAGAAAACTATTGTCCATAAAATTAGAACTGATACTCCACCAATATAGCCTGTTCCAAATATTGTGTTGAAAACTTGATTTTTAATCGGAACAGCAGCTGTATCTGTTATCCACATAGCCATTCCACGAATAACCTGCATCATACCAAGTGTAGCTAAAAATGATGGTAACTTAAGCTTTGTAACAAGCAAACCATTTATACATCCTACAAATATTCCAAATAGTAATGACAATACGATAGCAAGGAAAATACTATTTGTGGCCTGTAGTACAAGTGCTGAAAACATTGCACTCATTGCAGCTGTGGAGCCTACGGTCAAATCTATCTGTCCTGCTCCAAGAACAAATACTCCTGCAACGGCCATCACAGAAACCATTGCTGTTTGCCTTAATATGTTAAGCAAATTTCCTGAAGCAATGAAGCCTTTACCACCTAATACAATTGAGAAAAATATAAATACTATCCCAAGGACAATATATACAGTAAATTTGCTCATCTCAAACTTCTTATGGCTTTTGGATTGCATTCTGTAATTCCTCCTCTAATTTAATATCTTTTCTACTTATCATTCCTGTAATTCGCCCATCATAGAGTATAATTATTCGATCACATATTGCCATCATTTCGGCAAGCTCAGAAGATACGAAGATTACTCCACAACCTTGATCTGCAAAACTTCTTACTATTTCAAGTATTTCCCCTTTTGCACCTATGTCTACTCCGGCAGTAGGCTCATCAAGCATAATTACTTTAGGACAAGTATTCATCCACTTAGCTATTACTATTTTCTGCTGGTTTCCACCAGATAAAAGGCCTATTTCCTGATCCATATGCTCTGCCTTAACACCAAACTTTTTAATGTTATCTTCAACAAGAGCACATTCTTTCTTATCATCATTGAATATACCTTTGATGCTCAATCTATCCAGAATAGGTAGGACTGCATTATCTTTTATCGAATGCATCAATACAAGTCCTTCTTTTCTCCTGTCTTCCGGAATAAAAGCAAATCCATTCTTTATAGCATCAGTAGGATTTTTTATATGAACTTCCTTATCATCCAGCGTTACTGTTCCGCCTTCTTTCTTTCTCAATCCAAATAAGCTCTCAAGAATCTCTGTTCTACCGCTTCCCATCAAGCCGGCAAAACCAACAATCTCACCATGTTTTAATGAAAATGAAATATCATTTATTTTCTCATTTACTTTTAAATGTTCTACCTTCAGTACATCTTTAGCATTTTCATCATGTTTTCGTTCAACCCACTCAAACTTATGACCTTTACCAGAAGTTCCTCCCATCATATAGGACACTATCTTATCTAATGTCATGTCCTTTATATCCTGAGTAGTTACATGCTCACCATCTTTAAGAATTGTAATACTGTCACAAATACTTAAAATCTCATTCATACGATGGGATATATAGACCATTGAAACTCCTTCATTTTTCAGCTGTGTTATTATCTCAAATAAACGCTTTGTTTCTGAATCCGAAAGAGCAGCTGTCGGTTCATCAAAAACAAGAATTTTAGCATCTTTTGAAACTGCTTTTGCAATTTCAACCATCTGACTCATTCCTACACTCAATTCAGACACAACTGTTGATGGAGAGATGTCCATTCCAAGACGATGCAAAATCTGACTTGTCTTTTCATTCATTGCTTTCACATCTCTAACACCATTTTTAACAATTTCTGTACCAAGGAAAATATTCTCTGCTACTGTCATTGTTTGCACAAGTGAAAGTTCCTGGAAAATCATTGCAATGCCTTGCTCTTTAGCATCCAAAGGTTTTTCTATTACAGTCTCTTTCCCATCAATGAAAATCTTTCCCTCATCATGTGTATACACTCCTGTCATTATCTTCATCAATGTGGATTTACCTGCACCATTGCCTCCTGCAAGTGCATGAACTTCCCCATGTTTTAATTCAAATTGCACATTCTTAAGTACTTTAGCATCACCAAATGACTTGCAGATGCCTTCCATCTTTAATACTGTGTTTTCCATTCTATCCCCTTAAAATTAAATCAGGTACTTATCTTATTTTTCTTACTTGTCTGCTTCTACAAGCCAGCTAGGAGCATCTACATGATAAACAGCTTTATATGCATCAAGTACATTTTCCTTATCTACCATCATTGCAGGACATACAACATACTCTGGTGTGCTCTCTCCTATTAATGATAATGCTGCAAGTTTAGTCTCTGCAACACCCTGATCATAAGGCATCTGTGCACCTACGCCCACTACTGTGCCTTTAGCAATTTCAAGTGCGATATTGTTTCCAAGGTCAATTGCTACTAAAGCAATTTGTCCTTCTTTCCTGCAGCTCTTACAGATGAAAGTATTCCTTCCATAGGTATATCCCATGAAGCATAAATTCCATCAATATTAGGGAACTGAGTTAATATAGCATCAGCCTGCTCATTACAGCCATTCTCATCTGTAAATCCTTGTTCTACTACAATCTCAATATTTGGGAATTCACTTTTTAAAGTATCTCTGAAGCCAGCATCTCTCTGATTTGTAACAAAGAAATCTGCATCATAGTATACCATTCCAACTTTTCCGCTACCGTTTAACTTGTTACCAAGCAATCTTGCAGCAACAACTCCGTTTCCATAGCTATCAGCAGATACACAAGATACATAATCTTTTCCGCCCACCATATCTTCCATAGCATTATCCATAAATACTACTTTAATTCCTGAATCTATTGCTCTCTTGTAAGCATCAGCAGTAGCCACAACATCAGTTGGTATAGAAATTATTGCATCAGGTTTTAATGCCATTACTGTTTCTATATCTGATACCTGCTTTTCAGCTGAAAAGTTAGCATCTGTTACTGCTACAACTTCCATATTCAAATCTGCACAAGTAGCCTTTATAGCATCTAACTGTGCTGTAGCCCAGTCATTTCCGCCATAGTGCATACAAATAGCAACCTTAAAGTTTCCGGCCTTTATAGCTTCCTTTTGTTCATCACTTATAGTTATTGTATTTGCATCAACTCCCGTCTCACCATGTGGACCTTTAGTCAATATTTGACTGTCTCCATCTGACTTCTGTGCATCTCCCTCTGTCTTTTGAGCACTTTCTGCGGTACTCTCATCTTTAACTGTCTGTTCTGCCGCTGACTGGCCTGCTTCAGTCTTACTACTATCTCCACCTTGTGCACATCCTGTTGCATTTAGCACCATCGCTGCAAGTGCTATTGCTGTTAACGCTTTAATTCTCATTTTATACTTTTCTCCTTAATTCTTTATTTTATATTTTATACAAGTTTGTTCTTTAAAAATTCATATGAAATTCTGCAAGCTTCCTTTGCATCACCTGCATATCCATCCACTTCTACAAGCCAATCACCATCATAACCTCTGGATTTAACATATGAAATAACTCCATCTAAGTCAACTCTTCCTGTTCCAAGTGGTGCAAATCCCTCATCATTAAGATCTTTTAAATGTATCAATGCGATTCTATCATAATACTTTTTAATAAACTCAAGTGGATCATATCCTCCAGCTAAAAGATGTGCAACATCTGGACAAACCTTAATATTTGAATATGCCAAAAGCTCATCTATTTCCTTTGGACTCTCTGCAATTGATCCAAGATGTGGATGGAAACATGCAACCAAGCCATACTTATCAGTAATTTTCTCTAACTCCTCAAGTCCTTCAGATAAAAGTTTTGTATCTCCCGGTCTGATTCCACCTGTTCTTATTGCTCCTCCACAAATTACCAAATAAGTAACTCCTGCTTCCTTAGCTGCCTTACACACTTCCTCAACATGAGCCATCTCATCTTCCAAAGCATCTTTATAAATAAAATTGGCACCAATGCATACACTCATCATCTGCACATCTGCACTCTTCATCATGTCCTTAAGGCTGTCAATATTATCTGCATAGTTAGTCAAATTTCCATCAAGAACCTCGATATGCTCAAATCCAATCTCACGAATTGCCTTCATAGCTTCTAAATCATCGCACATTGTTAAATATCTAATGTCTTTAACACTTGTTACCCCTGCTCCTGATCCTACTAAAGGTCCAAATGCATTTGTCATATAACCTAATCTCATACATATCCTCCATTTGTATTTTTTTAATATTTTTCTAATATTATTTGCGCAAATTTTTTTAGTATCTTGTTTAATAAACATACTACTTTTTCATTATTTTTTTATCAATATTGTTTGTTTATTATTTATAATATTCGCTATATCTTTGAATGTTTTATCCAATAGTGTTTACAGCTCATTTATATTTGAACTATAGATTTTTATTATCCTAAATTTATTTTTGGATACTCTTCGCACCTAATCTCTTCTCTTTCTTTTGTAGGTGCAACCCACAAAACCGCATTACTAATCACTTTCAAAACTGTAGGGTTGTAATAGGCCAAATTGGTATCATGTCCTGGATGAAAGTAGAAAACCTTTCCAAATCCCCTCTGCCATGTGCAGCCACCTCTAAATATGTTTCCTCCGGAAAACCAAGTAGTAAAAACAACATCATCAGGCTTCGGAATATCAAAGAATTCTCCGTACATTTCTTCCTCTTCTAAATCGAAAAATTCCGGTATTCCTCTTGCAATTGGATGTGAAGGAGTAGTAGTCCATACACGTGCGAAGTCTCCAAAACGATACTTTAATGTACAGCTTGTACCCATAAGTCTTTTGAATACTTTACTCAGATGAGCCGAATGTAGTACAATAAGGCCCATTCCTTTCATCACTCTGTTACATATTCTTTCTACTATCTCATCCGGAAAAACATCATGGCTACGATGTGCCCAGAAAACAAGTACGTCTGTTTCATTCAATGTCTCTTCAGTAAATCCGAATTCTTCTATATCACTGTTTAAACATACAATTTCACAATCATTAGCAGATGTTAATTCTTTTTTTATCCCACCGGCTATTTCAGCAGCAATACCATTTGGATAAACCTCACGTACCCTTTCTTCCTTTTCGTGCAATTTCTCATCCCAGACAACAACACGCATTATAAACCTCCCTCAAACTTTATAACTTCGTTTTTCTCTGAAGATTTCCAAACTGCTTCAAGTACCTGCATCACACGGCGTATTTCAGAGTTCTTAATTATAAATTCTGTCTTTCCTTCTCTTGCATCTCTATAATTTTCGAAAAATTCAATATGTTCATTATTTGCAATAGGAAGCTCCTCTGTTATAAGAATGTCTTTGTCAATTTGACCAAATGAACGGGTAGGTCCTGCAAAGGTCATAGTTGTCTCTCCAGGAACATTTGTAAGAAGACGAGTTGTCTTTACAATTTTTCCATTTGGGAAAAATCCATCTGAGTAAGCACTTCCCTTGTCACCACCAATAAACCAATGATGCTCAAACCAGTTTTCTTTATCGCCTAAAAAATATGTTCCAAGCTCTATTTCTGCACGAATATTATTCTGGAACTTAATATCAATTTTAAAATAATCATCAACTTCAAAATTAATTACATTCCTTACTTGAGCATAAACGGACTCAACTTTTGACGGTACCATCCATAATATCTGATCAATTAAGTGAATGCCCCAATCGTAAAGCATTCCACCACCATATTTTTTATATACATGCCAGTCATGCATATTTCCATTTATTCCATATAACATTGACTGAATCGTATATACATTGCCCAGTGTATTCTGATCATAAATATTTCATTGTCCTATAATCTTTGTCATAACGCCTTTGATGATGAATTGTGAAACCAACTCCATATTTCTCACATATCTGTATCATTTCATCATATTCTTTTACACTAAGAGCAACCGGTTTTTCACAGATTATATTTTTTCCTGCTTTTGCAGCCTTTTCTACCATTTCTCTATGCTTATGGTTTTCAACTACAATCAATACAGTATCAATCTCTTCATTTTCAAGTAGCCTATCTGCGTTTGTATATTTAATTACTCCCGGAGTTGAGGCGTCGTCCATTCTTGACTCATCAATATCACAAATCCCAACTAATTCCATGCCTTGCGTCTGTGCAATCTTCAGCTCATGTTTATGCCCCATGTAACCAAAACCTATAATACCAAATTTAATCACTGGTAGAGCTCCTTTCAAAACATCTCTTTTTGTTAAAATATTTACGTAAATACTCTTTTTATCTCTTATCTCGTTGTCCCTATTATTCCATATTTATGGTCATAAAGTCAATGAAATTCCTATATATTATCGTTTTTTTCTATGTTTTTAACTAATTTTTACTATAATTCTTTGTTTTCAGAATTTTATTTACGTAAATTTTGTTATAAAAAAGAAATAACTCCTAATAAAAGGGGTTATTCCCAAACATTAAATAAGGGAAAGCAATAAATGCTTTCCTCCAAAAGTATATTTTTTTAATTTTATCCACTAGGTTTTTATTTCAAATACTTAGACATTAATACCCATACATCCATTTTTTTCTTACTTTTTTTCAAATTCTTCTTTACTAACAATAGTTTCATACGAACCTTCTACTACAACTTTCCATCATTTAGCTTTCGTAGTGCATGATATAGATCATTGATTCTCACTTTAGTTTCAATGATTTTTTCAATATCCACATCTTCATCTACAATGGAATTCAAATCAATCTTGTAATCCTCATACCCGTAAACCTTATGTTTTTTATCTGATTTATTTAAATAAGCCTCATGATTGACTTGCTTCTTATATGCTTTATATATTTCATCGGATACATATATCTTTTCACCTTTTACATAGATATATTTTCTATCATCTGTCATTTGTAAAATCCTCCTTTTTATCCAAAATTTCAAATCCGATTTTTTGAACAAAAAAGGAGGACTCCTGCATCTTGACACGCAAAGTCCTCTTTCTTTTTCCATTAAGTTCGAAATGAATTTCTCTTTATTTTTTCTTTGGTTCATCTCTTTCTCATATCACCACGCAACACTAATTTGCAGTACCTGTCAAACTTATGCATGACGGTCTTTTCATTTACGGAAGACGATTGCCCCATTCGAGTTCACCTCCTCCGTTCTTAGTTAAATATATTCCCTTTCGCCTATATACCCATTTAAGCACATAAAAAATCTGAATTTTCGAGAAATCTCAAGAAATAAAAAACACTTGAAAAGCATCTCTACTGTCCAAGTATTTTTCCAAAACTTTTATATTCTATTTTTATAAACCATGATTCCAATATATTTCATACATAGTATCAATTTCCAACTATATGTTCAGTATGGTAATTATAATTTATAAATTCATGATAATCATTTTCATCTTTAAAGGTATCATTCCAATAAAAACACATCACCATAATTCCTATGTGTTTTTTTATACCCTTAATAGTCCTCTCAATGATTAACTATTTTTTTATATTTTGAAATATCAAATGATATAACTTTGGTCTTTTTTTACATAGCCATAATATATTTCATTTTATTCTAACTATGCCATAGTTCATATCTGTTCCATTCTTTATGTCAGCAACTATCATATATTCTCCATATATGTCTTCTATGTAATCAAATATTGGTTTTAATACTTCCTCTCCCTCTAAATTCAAAAGACCATACTTTCTAATCTTCATACTTGAATCTGAATAAATGTAGCCAATCATTGCTGAATGTTCTTTATAATATTTTGCTTTTGAAACAAAAAACAAGGAATTACCTCGAAAAATATTTTCTCCATTCTTCCCTATAACAGATACTAAATCTTTTGTTACAAAGGCTTTTCCATCATGAAATTCACCAATAATTAAAGAAACTCCACTTATAGCACTGTATGAGTAAAAAGGAATCACAATGTCTCCCGTAGTATCTATGTAGGCCCATGCAATATAACCGTCATCCAAATAATTATTAATTGCAACAGCAGCAAGACCTTCACTAAAATTATGTGCATCATCATATTTGCACTCAATGACCTCTTTACCATTTTTGTCTATATAGCCCCATTTATCTTGCCTTTTTACAGCAGCAAAACCTTCATGTAAATCACTAATTTCATCATAAAAAGTATTTGTTACTACAATTCCTTTATTGTTTATAAAAGTCCATTTATCCCCCTGCTTAACAGCTGCCAAGCCCTCATGAAAATCCATTACTTCATCATATTGAAAGTCTATTACTATATTTTCATTTATATCTATAAACCCCCATTTATTATCCTTATCCATAACCGCAGCATAATTTTCATAAAATAAATGTACATCATAAAAATTAAAATCAATAACCTGATTGAAGTTTTTATCTATGAATCCCCACAAACCCTTAAGCTTAACTGCTGATAAACCATCTTTAAAAGAATATATGTTTTCATAAGTTTTTATCCGATAACTTGTTGCCTGCTTTGTCAACATAGAAAAAAGAAGAATTTTTATTTGCAATAAATACATTTTCTCTATCAAAATCAATATCATCAAAAAAAGCGGATACTCATAGATATCTTTGGTACTTGCATCAATAATACAAACTTCTCCACTGTTCTTATAAAAATTTAAATAAGTTCCCCTCTAAAAAAACTTATATCTTTATATAAACTTGGTTTGATTACCCACTCCCATTGAGTATTTGTTTTATTAATCAAATTTGATACCATAGTACTAGAAAATATTAGAAACAAAGCAAATATTAAAAAGTGAGATTTTTTTCTATTTAGTAAATAATTGTGCCTCTCCTTCCCTTCTGTCCCTATAATCATATTTAATATTACCCCCTTTGCTATTTATAAATAACTCTTTTTATTTTTTTCGGATCATATTTTTCCATTGTTATTTATAATATAATCTCTAAGTTCTTTCACTTTTTATAAGTTTTTTTCGGCCTCTCCTTGTGTCATATGAACATCTTTTTTTCACTATTTCCCCAGTGCTAATTCTTGTTAAAAATCTATTGAACATATCCAAATCATTTTTTTCTGAAAAATCATATCCATAGCCAATAGTATAACTATCTGGTGAACTATTAATTCTTACTTCTAAAAAAGGACTTCCTTCGTACTTTATGATTAAATCTTTTGTAGTTTCATCATACCCTATACCATTTTTATTATTAATAACCCCTTCAGTATCTGCCCAATACATTTTCCCGCTGTTCTTATCTTGAACCCAACCTGACGCCAACATATCACCACTACTATGGAAATAATAAATTTTTCCATCCTTTTTCTGCCTCTCCATTCTGATTCAGATACTTCCACTTACCTGTATTTTCATCTTTCATATGTTTTTATAACTTCCGATTCCGTTCCTTTCGGTGTACCTGGTGTACCTATAGAAGGAATAGCTCCCAGTGCCGCCTGCCATGCTCTTCTCATATCTACTTTGGGAAGTTTATTTATTTGTGATTTAGCATATTCTCCGGTTTCATTACCTATAAAAACTGTTCTTTTACTGTGTATATCAATATTTCTTTTTATTTTTAACGATGTCTTACTCATTATTTACCCCCATGATACATACTAACTGTTTTAATAACCTCCAATGCCGCTCTTTTCCATTCTATTCTATCTCTATACAGACAATTAAAAGTTCCCTGTATTAAACTATTTCCTGTACTTGCAAGATACATTATGTTATAAGCCTCATCATCTATTCCATAACTTTGAAAATCAAACCTATTTATGATAACATCTTTTTCCACATCTTCATTTTCTTCAAAAAACTCATAACTTGGGTTGGCATTTTTTATAATCTGTTTTATAAGTCCGGTTGCCAGTCTTGTATCTTGGTCATTTCCCGAAATTCCAAGATCTGTAAAAGTGAAGTTTACAGACATATCAAGACTTGTATAAATCTCATCAGGTCTTTTTCCTGAGAAATACTTAACCTCTGCTATCTCGGGTAACATTGGAACAAAGTTTTCCGGTAACATGACACTTACTCTGTCATTAAAAAGCAGGGTTTTATTAAAATGAATTAACTCATTATTTATATATAAACCCTCATCTATACTGCCGAAAGTATCCCTTCTTTGTATATGAAGTGCCTTAACTATCTGCTCATCATAATATTCCATATACACTATCTCCTATTTTAATAAATAATTATTTTTTTTGGATACTTATATCCCTATCTGCATTTATTTCTACCATATCAGATTTAATCCTTACTTTTTTTCGTGCTGACATCATTAATGAATCAGGCGAACTGAATGTAAGGTTTTTACCTGATATATTCACATTATTATCCGCTTTTAACTCTACTCCGTTATCTTTTATATGCAATGTCTTACCGTCTTTTGTAATTATACCCTTTATTTCATTGGGAAATTTTGACATATTTTCACACTCTATAGCAAATACATTTTTACTCTCATCCCTATCTCCAAAATATACTTTTACATTTGTTCCGATTTCCGGCATGCAATACATTACATTTCCTGTAACAGGCAGCCACTCAAGTTTATACCTTTTCTTTTCCACCCCGCTCTCCATAGAAAACTTTACAAATACATCCTCTGCTTTTACATCTACAACTTCTGCGGATATCACAAGACCTCTTATTTTTTCATTATAAACCCTTTTACTTCTTATATTTTCCTCTTTGCAAACTTTATAGTGAAACTTAAGGGTCGCTTCAACTGTCTGAGCCTCTTTTTCACATATCACAAATCTTAAACCTTTATTTTTAACTACCGTTCCAAGTTCATAATCCTCATCAGAATAAAACATATGATAAATCCCCTTTATGTCATAGTCTTTGGATTTATCATATATATGATTACCTGATGCATAGAAATCTTCTTTTAATTCTATTTCTTTAGCAGATCTTGGTAAGCCATAACTTAATATTACTTCGTTTTCATAAAATAATGGTATCAGTATACTCTCTCCAAGTCCTGATACTCTTTTCATAAACTGCCAATCAGTTTCATTATACTGAAACAGCAGCCTTTCAATCTTAGTATCTTCTTTATTGAATATCACCTTACCTATTTTTTTCGACATAGTATGATTTAATACTTCTTTATATGTAAGTTCTTTGTCCTGAAAAATCCTTGTATGTTTTTCTTTATCAAGCATTACACTAAATCCCATAACTTTCATTTTAAGAGTATTTATCTTATTGTTGCATACTAACTTACAATCCTTAACAATACCCGTAAATAAGTCTTTCTTTTGCTCACCAATATATATAAATATTGTCAAATTCTTATCATGCAGGTTTCGCACGATACTTTCAATGTTTTGGCTTTCCTTAACTGAACATTCAACAGCAAGTATTGGATGTGTATTTGGTTTGACCTTGAAATTCACATCATAAATATCTTTTGCCTCAAAAATACTATCTATAAATATATCATCAAGTGAGTATGCTATCGTCCTCCTTTACATAGGCTAATTTCCAACCTCAATAAACTATTCCAATATTTCATCATTATGCTTTTACCTTGTACACTTGATTTTTTTATCAATTATCTTTTTTTATAAAGGTTTCATCACTATGTCCCCATTCTCATCTATTACCAAAAACAGGGTTGCTGCCATCTCGGTTGATTCTTGTAATACGGGTCTTTCCATAATTATTATACTCATATAAAAAAATATGATTATCTGTACAAAAAAATCTCAGGATCTGATTGTTCTGATGAAAGAGTCTTTTTTTCAAAAAAATCTTTTTTTGATAAAACTAGGTACTGCTATCTATAGCATATACATAAATATTTCTGTAATCACTTTTTATTAACAGCATGATCTTTATTCAATAAATATATTGTACTATCTTTAATAGCAAATCTTCTTATAATACCTTCAATATCAGGATATTTATTTACTATTTCATAATTAATGTAAGAATACTCCTTAGCATTTTTAATATCCTCTACCCTAATTCGAAATATAGGATAATTTAATATCTCCCATTCTATTTTTTTGTATTTCTTCATCATCTACCAACCCATTTTTTTATTCTTTGTTATTTTTTTCTTTATAACCCTTATCTCTGTATACAATTCTTTGTGTTCCAAAAAGATAAATATACCCGTTAATAACTTCAGAAAAAAATGCGAAAAAAATAATTCTATACTTTTTTTAATTCATAATCATTAAAAATCTCTACTCCCTATATATGTAAATGCCTTTCCTTCTCTAGCTATGTTATCTATATTCTCTGCAAATGCATCAAAAGGAACTACTTTTTCTTCACTATATGAGTCCCATTCAGCAGGAAATTGATAATATCTTGAAAGGTCAAGAGTATATGTTATGTATTTAATTTTATTTATATCAAATAAATAGTATCTTGGAGCACTAAGACCTATTTCGTTATGCATTTTAAAAAATATATGTTCATCAAATAAGGAATTGCATGAAATATTATTATACTCTGTGTCAATTGAAAAAATCTTCTTTCCGTTCAAGTCATATTTTTCCAATCTTGCGTCTATCAATTTATATATGTTTTTTCCTTCCATATATGTTGCTCCATCATTATCAATAATCTTTGTTTTTATACCATCTTGTGTTGTCTTATAAATATATGGACTATTGTCTTCTCTTAAAAAAATAGCATCTCCTTTTATTAAAATCCCCAATATCTGCTCCGGTATTTCACATATCTCACTTACTTTACCTTCTTTGTTATCTATGTATAACAAGCGATTTTCATACACAAAATACTCTCCGTTTTCTCCTTGCTCCACTTTCAAGATTGTTTTAGCACCTGTATTATTGTCCTGATCTGCTATCTTTTCTTTTAACCAATGCTTACCTGCAGGTACATACATAAAAATCAAAAATAAGGAAGTATAAAAAAATCAGTAAAACAATTAACAATATTATTACAATTACTACTGTAAATAATATTTTTTTTTTCATTCTAATATGACCTCCACTTATGCATTATTTATCTTATAAAATTTCTGCAAATAGCTTATCGATATCTGCATATCTATTATTAGCTTTATTTTTTATATAATATGGTGTATCTATTATATTAATTCTTCTATCCTCTATTTGTACTTGTGTAATATATTCCTCCCTTCCACATCTTAATTCGTATAATTTCCCTAATAGTTGCATTCCTGTATTATAAACTATTTTTTCATCATCCACTCCCAATATCCTCATATTTGTCATAGTATCCAAAGTTAATGCTGCTATTAAGCAATCTATTTTTCAGTTTCAAAGGTTTATCTGATATTTTTTTAATTCTAATATATCAATAAGACATCTTTTTTCTTGAGATCTCTTATTCCTTCTTATATAGATTCTACTTATATTATTCATAAAGTTATTAATTAAAACTTCTGTCTCACTACTTGGAAATACTTGATAGGTAAAAGAGTCTGCATTTTCATCATTATTGCAAATATGGTATAAACTTTAAGCTTACTAAATAGATCTCCCAAATCTTTTCGAGACTGCTCATATCTTTTCAGTCTGCTCTGATCTATTATCTTTGGCATCTTGATATTCGGTATCAACACTTCCTCTCCGTCTTCCATCTTCTCCAAACTGTAGGTTCCCCCCTGTTTCTCGAACAGATTCTCTTTGACTATCGGGGTGTAGGTTTCTTCCTCCAAAAGATATTCCCTGTCCGCCAGTATTACTGTTTCTTTCATCAGCCAAGACTCCTTTATTTTCTTCATTATTTATTGTTTCGGTACTTTTAACGGCTTCGTTTACAGTATTATTATAACGCTCCTTATCTGTCTTTGTCCGCTCTTTTATCTCTATTTCTTTAAGTTTTTCTCTCTCACCTATCCTCCCTATTTCTCTTCCGATAGCCATAAGCATTTCTTTAGAAATTAAAGATATTTCTCCAAGGATGCTGTCAATATCCTGTCCATGCTTAATACCTGATACTATTTTCAGTTTGCCCTCATCAACAGGAATACCTATATCCATTCTTTGTGCCAGTGAAATCTTTATAGATTCTGTGATAAATTGCATCAGTTCTACTTTGGTATAACTCCTTCATCATGGCTTAAAATTCCATAGTCTGATCTTATTTCCTCATCATTAATAATGTTTCCCATTATAGTTGCAAGTGTAATTTCCAATCTATCCGGCTCCCTAATCCCAAGACTTGCCGTAAGGCTTCCTTGTGCATCTGCATCTATCAACAGAACCTTCTTTCCTTGCCTTGCCAGTCCAATTCCCAAGTTACTTGTTGTTGTGGTTTTTCCAACCCCACCTTTTTGATTTGCAATAGCTATAACTCTACACATGATATAATTCTCCTATTGTTCTACTGTTTTAGTTGTCTTTTTTCAAATTTACTTTCTGCACTTGTGCATAAGCCCTGTAATATTTTCTTGTTCCCTTATTGCTATAAAGCTCTGATATCTCCAGAACTTCTATTTTATTATTACTGCTTAATATTTTTTGAAACCATGCAATATCACTCTTTGTTCCCATCAATCTGATTTTCAGCATTAGTTTGCACCTCCAATAAAGCTTATATCTCACAATTATAATTAGCGTAGTCAGGATAGCGAATCTGTATCGCTTGCCAAAAAGAATGGTGCATAAGTACAGCAAAAACAAGTCTTCTACTGTATACTTCATACACTCATATATCTGTTCTTCCGGTTCTTTATAATCATCTACACTCGGTGTAGTGTTACAATAAAGGTTAAATGCCAGTCTCACCACCTTCATACTGCTACCTGTTTGCCACCCTCACACAAACACTCGGTCTTTATATCACCGGTCTTAAAATCATAAATACTGTTAATATTTCTTCTCGTATCAGGGCTGATGCCTAGACAATAACAAAGTGCCTTATGATAGACATCTTGTTCCTTTACTTCTTTTAGTTTTTCATAGTAGAATTTTTCATGTGCCTCGCTATTAAATATAATAGACCGTTTACTATTATTTTCTGCACTTAACGCTGTGTTCTTCATATTGAACCTCCTTTTAAAAATATTTAATTTTGCATATAAAAAAGGACTAAGCCCTTTTTAGCCGTAGCTTCAAGGATTTAGTCCTAATCGAGAGATAAGAAAGGGAAGCATTATGCTTCCCTTTCGAGTTATATATAGATTTTACAAATAATATCTTTAAATCGGTTCGCTTTCGTATATTCGGAATGATATTTCATATACTCATTCACATCATCCCTTGTAATAATCAGCGTTGTGAAGTAAAAATATTTACGCTCTTCTATTTTCCTCCATCCGCAATTGCTGCCTGTGCTGCTGCGAGTCTTGCGATTGGCACTCTGAATGGTGAACATGATACATAGTCAAGACCAATCTTATGGCAGAACTCAACTGATGAAGGATCTCCACCGTGCTCGCCGCAGATACCTACGTGAAGCTCAGGTCTTGTCTGCTTTCCAAGCTCGATAGCCATCTTCATAAGCTTGCCGACACCAACCTGGTCAAGCTTAGCAAACGGATCGTTCTCGAAGATCTTTCTGTCATAGTAAGCATTGAGGAACTTACCTGCATCATCTCTTGAGAAACCGAATGTCATCTGTGTAAGGTCGTTTGTACCGAAGCAGAAGAATTCAGCCTGCTTAGCAATCTCATCAGCTGTAAGACATGCTCTTGGGATCTCAATCATTGTACCAACTTCATACTTGATGTTTGAGCCTGCTGCCGCAATCTCCTCATCTGCTGTCTTAACAACGATATCCTTAACGTACTTAAGCTCCTTAGCGTCAGATGAAAGCGGAATCATGATCTCCGGCTTAAGGTTCCAATCAGGATGAGCCTTAGCTACATTGATAGCAGCTCTGATAACAGCCTTTGTCTGCATTACCGCAATCTCAGGATATGTTACTGCAAGACGAAGTCCTCTGTGTCCCATCATCGGGTTGAACTCGTGAAGTGAAGCGATGATAGCCTTAATCTGTGCTACGCTCTTGCCCTGAGTCTTTGCAAGCTTCTCAATCTCAGCTTCCTCTGTAGGAACGAACTCATGAAGTGGCGGATCAAGGAATCTGATTGTAACAGGATTACCCTCAAGTGCCTCGTAAAGCTTCTCGAAATCTCCCTGCTGTACAGGTAAAATCTTATCAAGAGCTTTCTCTCTCTCTTCTACTGTATCTGAACAGATCATCTCTCTGAATGCGTCAATTCTGTCGCCCTCAAAGAACATATGCTCTGTACGGCAAAGTCCGATACCCTCTGCACCAAGCTCTCTAGCTTTTCTTGCATCCTCAGGTGTATCTGCGTTTGTACGAACTTTAAGTCTTCTATACTTGTCAGCCCATCCCATGATTCTTCCGAACTCACCTGCGATCTGAGCTTCCTGAGTTGGGATAGCACCGTCATAAACATTTCCTGTTGTACCGTCGAATGAGATAACATCTCCCTCGTGGAATGTCTTTCCGCCAAGCTCGAATTTCTTGTTCTCCTCATCCATAATGATCTCTGAAAGACCTGATACACAGCAAGTACCCATACCTCGAGCAACAACAGCTGCGTGTGATGTCATACCACCACGAACTGTAAGGATACCCTGTGAAGCCTTCATACCCTCGATATCTTCAGGTGATGTCTCAAGTCTTACAAGAACAACCTTCTTACCTGCATCAGCCCAAGCCTTTGCATCTTCAGCTGTAAATACGATCTGTCCGCTTGCAGCACCCGGTGAAGCAGCAAGACCCTTACCTATAGGTGTAGCCTTCTTAACAGCCTCTGTATCAAATGTTGGGTGAAGAAGTGTATCAAGGTTTCTTGGCTCTATCATAGAAACAGCCTTAGCCTCATCAATCATACCCTCATCTACAAGGTCACATGCGATCTTAAGTGCAGCAAATGCTGTTCTCTTACCGTTTCTTGTCTGTAACATGTAAAGCTTTCTATCCTCGATAGTAAACTCCATATCCTGCATATCTCTGTAATGATCCTCAGCTTATGGCAAATCTCAACGAACTCATCATATACAGCAGGCATTACTTCCTTCAACTGATCGATATGCTGTGGTGTACGAACACCTGCAACAACGTCCTCACCCTGAGCGTTCATAAGGAACTCACCCATGAGCTTCTTCTCACCTGTAGCAGGATCTCTTGTAAATGCAACACCTGTACCTGATGTATCACCCATGTTACCGAATGCCATCATCTGTACGTTAACTGCTGTACCCCATGAATATGGAATATCATTGTCACGACGATATACATTTGCACGTGGGTTATCCCATGAACGGAATACGGCCTTAACGGCAGCCATAAGCTGTTCCTTAGGATCTGAAGGGAAATCTGAACCGATTTTTGACTTATACTCAGCCTTGAACTGATTTGCAAGTTCCTTCAAATCTTCAGCTGTAAGGTCAACGTCCTGTGTAACTCCCTTTTTCTCTTTCATCTGGTCAATAAGAACCTCAAAATACTTCTTACCAACTTCCATAACTACGTCTGAGAACATCTGGATAAATCTTCTGTAGCAGTCATAAGCCCATCTTGGGTTACCAGACTTTGCAGCCAGAACCTCTACAACCTCTTCGTTAAGACCGAGGTTAAGAATTGTATCCATCATACCCGGCATAGATGCTCTTGCACCTGAACGAACAGAAACTAAGAGAGGATTTTCCTTATCACCGAATTTCTTTCCTGTGATCTCTTCCATCTTAGTAATATTCTCCATGATTTGACCCATGATCTCATCATTTATCTTCTCGCCGTCCTCATAGTACTGAGTACATGCCTCTGTTGTAATTGTGAATCCCTGAGGTACAGGTAAACCGAGATTTGTCATCTCTGCAAGGTTTGCACCCTTACCACCCAAAAGATTTCTCATTGTTGCGTTACCTTCTGTAAAAAGGTATACCCACTTATTTGCCATACGTAAAAACCTCCATATGTATTTTACTGTGTTTTCCGTCCATTATTATACCATATTCATATAATATAGCAAAGCATAAAAAAGAAAATTATTTACCTTTTACAGGAAATTTTTGATATTCTTTTACCAAAAACCTTCAAATGGTAAATTTCTACAAATCTTTGTATACAATATTCAGCTGCTTTTAAGTCAACTTTCACTTTTACAGAGCTTAGATAAAACAATATTTCTCTATAAAAACCACAAAACTTACAACAAAAATAAAAACTTTATAAAATTGTATATTATAAAAAAATCTTGCATTTAAAAAAACTTTTTGCATTATACTATAATTTGAAATAAAACGATAATGTATTTAATATAGTAGCTTTGGCTACTTTAACTATGCAATGTATATGGAGGAATTATGCATCAGGAACAATGTATTAAGGACAATTTATATTATGTTGGAGGCAGCGATAGAAGACAGAGACTTTTTGAGAATGCTTATCCTATTCCAAATGGAATGGCTTACAACTCATATATTATATTGGATGAAAAAACTATACTCTTTGACTCAGTTGATAAAACTGTTGAAGATGTGTTCTTTGAAAACTTAAAAGCAACACTTGGTGACAGACCCCTTGACTATGTAGTAATAACACATATGGAACCTGACCACGCCGCTACTTTGGGCGATCTTTTAAATATTCATCCTGAAATGATGATAGTTGGTAATGCTAAGATAAAGGCAATGATTGGCCAGTTCTTTGACTTCTCTTTAGACCACAGATTTATGGAAGTAAAAGAAGGTGACACATTAAGCACAGGCGAACATACATTTAAGTTCTATTTTGCACCCATGGTTCACTGGCCTGAGGTAATGATGGTATATGATGAGAAGTCAAAAGCACTCTTCTCTTCAGATGCTTTCGGTTGTTTCGGTGCACTTTCAGGAAATATATTCGCAGATGAGTTAAACTATGAGTGTGAGTGGTACTCAGAATCAAGAAGGTATTATGCAAATATTGTAGGAAAATTCGGCTTGCAGGTTATGAATATTTTAAAGAAACTTGCCGCTCTGGATATAGAGCTTATCTGTTCACTCCATGGTCCTATATATAGAACAAAAGAGGATATCCTTGCCTGCATCAAAAAGTACCAGACATGGGGTTCTTATTCTCCCGAAGATGAAGAGGTAGTTATATTCTCAGGATCTGTTTATGGACATACAGAAGATTTTTCCACATTGCTTGCAACCTTAGTAGCTCAAAGAGGAATAAGAAATACAAAGGTACTTGATATTTCTGCTATTGATGTATCTTACCTGCTTTCAGAGGCTTTTAGAGCAAAGGTACTTGTATTTGCTTCTTCTTCTTACAATGGTGGACTCTTCACTCCAATGGAAAACTTCCTTATGGACCTTGTAGCACATAATTTCCAGAACAGAGATGTTTTTGTAGTGGAGAACGGTTCATGGGCACTCACAGCCGGCAAAACCATGCGTGAGATTATAGGACAATTAAAGAATGTCAATATCGCAGAAGAGACTATCAGTATCAAATCACTTCTTACTAAAGATCAGTATGCTGATGCGGTTGCAATGGCAGATAAGATTGTAGAATATTTGAAAAAAATAATATAATTTATTTCTATGTATACCTGCTTAGTTGGGTATACATTTTTTTGCCAATAAATTGCTTGCAATTATTCGGCGATTAATATATCTTTATATAAATAAATTAATTAAGGAGTACTATGAAAGAGATTGCAAAAAAAGTAAAATCAGACAGTTTTATCTTGATGGCAAGCAGCAATGATATAAGAAATAATTGTCTTCAAAATATTATAAAAAATTTGAATAGAGATAGAGAACATATTCTTTTAGAAAATCAAAAAGATATAGAAAATGCCAAGGCTGAAAATATATCAGCTTCCATACTCTCAAGACTTTTGTTTGACGAGCATAAGCTGGATACTGTTATAGCAGGTATCAATGATTTGATAAATATGGATGACCCTATAGGTAAGATCACTTTAAAAAGAGAGTTGGATGAGGGACTTATACTTACCAGAACCACAACTCCAATAGGTGTTATAGGAGTTATCTTTGAGGCAAGACCTGATGCCTTGGTGCAGATAGCTTCTCTATGTATCAAAAGCGGCAATGCAGCCATACTTAAGGGCGGTAGCGAGGCAAAACTTACAAATAGAGCATTATTTGAAAGTATCAAAGAAGCTATTTTAGAAGCAAATCTTCCTAAACATATACTTGTTCAACTTGAGGCCAGAAGTGATGTAGGTGAACTGCTCTCCTGCTCTGAATATGTGGACTTGCTGATACCAAGAGGATCAAACTCCTTTGTAAAATATATTATGGACAATACAAATATTCCTGTTATGGGGCATGCTGACGGTGTATGCCATACCTATGTAGATGAAGACTTTGACCTCGAAAAATCTGTAAGGATATTAATAGATGCAAAGACTCAGTACCCTTCTGCATGTAATACTACTGAGACATTGTTGGTTCATGAAAAGGCTGTTTCGAATCTTTTACCTAAGCTGAATGAAGCTTTTAAAGCAGCAAGTATTAAGGTATATGCCGATATTGATGTTCTTTCATATTTTGATAATGCTACAGCTGCCAATGATAAGTCTTTTCACACAGAATATCTTGAAAAGACTATCAATGTAAAAACTGTAAAGGATATTGATGAAGCTATTGATCATATAAATACCTATGGTTCACATCATACAGATGCCATACTTACAAATATGGATTCAAATGCTGATTACTTTATGAGTAGAGTTGACTCTGCAAATGTATATAAAAACTGTTCCACAAGATTTGCTGACGGTTTCAGATATGGTTTTGGAGCTGAAGTAGGTATAAGTACAGGAAAGCTTCATGCCAGAGGTCCTGTAGGGCTTGAAGGGCTTTGTACCTACAAATACAAGCTTATGGAAATGGCGATATCGTAGCAGACTATGCCGATGGAAATAAAGCATTTCATTTTAGAGACCTTAATTAGTCCCCAATAAACAAATTCATCATATTAGGATTTTATCAAATTCAAATAAATAAAGTTGCCAAAACCAATTTAGGCTTTGGCAACTTTAATGCTATCTTACCCATGCTCCATTTGCACCAAGCCTAAATGAATCAACTGTAGTATTTGTAGCCATATATCCTGAACCAGGGTAGAAATAATACCACTTTCCACTGATCTGTGTCCATTTCTCACACATAGCACCGTTACTGTCAAGGTAATAATACTTTCCGTCACTGCTGTGAAGCCATGTATTGCTGAGCATCTTACCTCTTGGAACATCAGCATTTAGATAATACCACTTACCATTTGACTGCTGCCAACCCATTGTCATATGACCATACTCATTCATGTAGTAGTATTCTCCATCCACCTTTTGCCAACCTGTGAGCATTCTGCCTGCATCATCAAATAAATACCATTTATCAGCAATATACTCCCAACCACTTGTCTTTAGGCTTCCATCAGGGAATCTAAAATACCAGGTATCACCTGATTTATTCCACCCTACATTGTATTCGGGTTGATTTGTAGAGTTACTATTATTCTTTGAAACATTGGACTCATCCAGATAAAACTCATCAGAAGTTATCCACTCTGAATTTCTTCCATAGTCATTATCACCTTTAGCAACTGTTCTTATCTTAAACTTATATGTGCCCTTTTGAGTCATATCATTTTGAAAACTGTAGCTATTTCCCTTATAGTTTTCTACTCTTGTCACCTGTGTACTTCCACGAAGCAAAATAAGCTCATAATATCCGGATGTAGCAGATGGTTCATCCCACTTAGCATTACCTATACCATTGTCCTTCCACTCTACATCCTCCGGAGCTTCATATGTTCCCTTTATAGGATTCAACTTGATATTTACTATTAAATCTCCGTTTTTCTTAGATGAAGACAAATACTTTCCGCCATTTACATTTATATTTGAAGATGAATATGTTCCCTTAAATGAATATTCTCCGCTTGCTTCCAAAGTAAGCTTCATTTTTATCTCATCTCCTATATTAATATAATTTCTTCCACTTGTAATCTCGGCATCTACTATATTAAACCTGTCGGATGTAGTGTACACATTGATGTCTCCACCTGAATTGCTACCATAATTTACATCAAGAGCATCTGAATTATCTCCTATATTCAAGTCTGTATTAACTTTTATACTGACAGTACTTATTGTTTTGTTCGCAGCATAAACAGGCTTTGATAAAAGTGAACATAATAAAACAGTTCCGAAAATAGCTATTTTTTTAGCTAACCTCATAAATCCTCCTTATCTATATCCTGTATCTTAATATGATATACACTATAAGTATATGCAATTTATCTTATTATGTACAGTTAAACTTTTCTTACTTATTCATATCTTTTAACTCAAATTTTATTCAGAATATATTCAATAAGGTGTTGTTTAAAATAAATTTCTAAAACAATATCTGACAAAAAAAGCAAATAACTCAACATTTTCATTGTTTTTTTGTCAAAACCGAAAATCTTACCCTTTGTATCTTCCAGCCTTCTTTTTCAAATCACTGATAATTTCACTTTTTTTATCATCCTCTAAACTAAGTAAAATATCATACAGCTTAGACAATGAACCATCTTTCTTTTCAAAACTCTCATATATGCTCAAGTTAAATAGGCTTTTTATATCTGCAAATGAAAGCACATTCTTATAGAAATATATAAGAATCAGCAGCATTACATGATCCTTTGTATATTTTTTCTTATCCGAAGGTGGCAGAAGTTTATTCTTTGTATAATTATTTATCATTGTTTTTGTAAGAAGCTTATCTTCCTCCTCTCGTTTAAAACTCTTAAGCTTCTCATCAATAAACCCTGTCATCTGATCCATATATAACGAAATATCAGGGATATCATCTGATCTTACAATGTCCAATTCCTCCAAATGCTTTATCATATCATTTATGATTTCTCTATTAGTTTTCATAACATTAGTATATAGTAATAAAAACTAGATATCAAGCAAAATCAAAGAGTGCTTTCAGGAAATGAAATTCGTAAGTAAGTGTAGTTTTATTCAAAAATTAACAGCATTATAAAAAACAGAATATCCTGACAAAACCACAAAGCTGAAACACCTTGTATTTTTTTCAGGATATTTTTTTCTTCTGTTTTGTAGTAAATAAAATAATTTATTTTATGACAGCCACTCTATTCTGATTCAATAAAAATTAAGTAACTACTAAAACATATTATATTTCTTTTTAAAAAGCAAAAATACTTTTTGTCAATGCAACTAATGATATAATGAAACTTACAATACTTAAACAAAAATAATACTGGCTCACCTACAATAGAAACATTTGTTATATAATTCATATTACTCATTATTAAAATTGTTAATGATCGCAAAAGGAAATTTGCACTTAACAATATAACTGCACCCAAGAAAAATATTGCAAATATTACAAGTCCAAGCACTATCTTAAACTTATTTCTCTCCATACATACGCTCCATCTGTCGCCATAAATGACCTATCCCCAAGCCTCATATATACCGTTTTAGGACTTGTTGAATATACTGACTTACTCTCAACAACTATAGCTCTTTTATTAATTGGCCCTCTTGGAATATAATATTTTTGAGCTTTACCTGACACATATCTTATAAGCGGTCTAAATTCAAGCCACATTTTTTTATTTGGACCAACATTCATTGTTATAGTCTGTGAAAATGAAGAGTTAGTCGACCAGCTACCACCAACAGAAAGATTAAATGCATCCTTGAATCCACCTGACAATGATGTATTAATAGTCCATGTGGTGCTTGATCTAACACTTGTTGAAAGATTCTGTCGTTCTGAAGTTCTATTTTCCAAATAGTTAGATATTCTCTCGGAAGTGCCATATATTTGCCCACTGCTTTCTTTTATAAATCTATATTTATAATAAAATGGACCATATGGTTCTATTTCAGAATCTACATCTATCTCAGGGAGTTCAAATGATTTATCAACCTTTTCCAGTTCATTAAACTCTTCTAAAATCTTATCAGATTGCTGCATGATTTGCGTATATACTTTCTTAGCATCATCACCGGAATAATAATAAAGTTTACCATTACCATCCGGAACAGCCACCATGACAACTTCACCTAATTCTTCATCTATTTCGCCGGCATAAACACTTAATCCTGATACTTCATTTACAAATAACAACGACAACAACAATAATAAAGCACAAATTATCTTTTTTTCATTCTATTACCTTTTTAATATTAAACATAAACACCGCTAAACGTTATAATGACAACATTCTTATTATATCTCCGTTTTTTTATACCTTTGAGGATTTATAGATTGCATAGCCTCCCTCATTTTAATATTATATTAAGCATTTTTTTATTATTGTTTAAAAATAGTTTTCTCAACTCTTATTCTATTTATGTTAATAAAATAGCACTTTTTTTCTTATAAATGTAAATCAACTATTTATAATAACTTTTTATTATGCGTTATGCATAATTTTTTTACCGTTTTATATCTAATACAATGATATTCTATATACGAAATACAAGTTTTATATATTCAAAAAAGAAGCAATATGATGGTGTTTTTATAAACTACCATAAATTGCTTCTTTGTTAAATAATTAGAAAACAAGTACTGTGAAATTATTAATTGATTACCTTAATAATAAATTTAAAATATTGCTTTATACCTAGCTTACAATTTATTATTGATAAACTTCTCTAAAAGCGTATATCCGTCCTCTATAAATATTCCGGATTCTATTGCATTCTTTTCTGTATAAGGTATTGCAATATCCCTCTCATCATTTGACCTATATATCTTAAAAGGAACCGGATCTGAGGAATGGGTTTTGGTCTCAATAGGTGTTGGATGATCCGGCATTATAAGCATGGCAAAGTCTTCATTTGCTTCTCTAAGTGCCTCACAAAGAGGTCCTACAACTCTTTCATCTATTCGCTCTACCGCTAATATCTTGCCTTCAGTATCTCCATGATGCCCACACTCATCCGGTCCTTCAAGATGAATATACAAGAAATCATTTCCATCCTCAAGCAAGATCTTTTTTGCAGCTGCCAGTTTTCCCTCATAGTTAGTATCCACTGTACCTGTTGCACCTTCTACATCAATGCTCTCCATTCCTGCACTGATACCGATACCCTTTATAAGGTCCACTGCTGAGATAACAGCACCCTTAAGTCCATTTTTCTTTTCAAAGTTTTCTACATTCGGCTTGGTACCCTCACCCCAAAGCCATATAGAGTTTGCAGGGTTTTTACCCTCAGCTTTTCTATTTAAATTAACAGGATGATTCTTTAAAATACTATAGCTTTTTTCCATAAGAGATAAAATCTTATCGTTTTTTGGCAAGTATTCACTAATCGCTCTGTCTGATATATCATGTGGCGGCGTCAGATCAAGTCCGGTCTTTCCATTATCCCATATCAGACAATGTCTGTATGATATTCCCGGATAAAACTTAAATTCATCATCTCCAAGCTCTTTTTCTACTGCTTCTATAAGTTCTCTTGCCTCCTCAGTAGATATTTCACCTGCTGAATAGTCAAGCATTGTTCTTTCCTTTGAATCAGCTTCATCTGAGAGAGTAACAAGATTGCATCTTATTGCCACATCTGTTGCTTTCATATTTATACCTATACTTACTGCTTCAAGTGGTGACCTACCTGTATAGCACTCCAGCGGATTATATCCCATTACTGCCAAGTTTGCCACATCACTTCCCGGCTTTAACTCCTTCGGCACTGTTCTTGCCATACCAAGTACACCTTTAAAACCATCAATATTCGGCTTTTTAGCCACATCAAGTATGGTCTTATTCCCAAGCTCCGGAATATCTTTGTCTGCCATACCGTCTCCAAGTATAACTATGTATTTCATTTTATCCACCTTTTTGTTTATTTGCTCAATGCACCTATGAAGTTCTTTGTTCTTTCATTGTTTGATGCAAAAACCTCTTCAGGAGTACCATATTCCACTATTATTCCATCAGACATAAATATTACCTTATCTGATATTTCTCTCGCAAATGCCATTTCATGTGTGACGATCACCATTGCGATCTTTAGATCTGATAAAGACTTTATAACTCTAAGCACTTCACCTGTAAGTTCCGGATCAAGTGCTGATGTAGGCTCGTCAAAAACAGTATCTTAGGATTGAGTGCCAAGGCTCTTGCAATAGCCACTCTCTGTGATTGCCCTCCTGAGAGCTGATAAGGATATGCTCCTGCTCTATCCTCAAGTCCCATCTTTTTCAATAAGGCAAAGGCCTCTTCCTTCACACTCTCCTTATCTCTTTTTTGTACTCTTATGGGGGCATCACAAATATTTTGCAATACATTCATATGAGGAAACAAATTAAAGTTTTGGAAAACAAGGCCAAAGTATTCTGAAATCTTTCTAAGCTTGGTCTGACTCTCATAAACCGATTTGCCGTCAACACTCTTACATACCGCATTCCCACCATAGTCCAGTTCTCCGTCATCCATATCTTCCAACAATGTAGCACATCTTAAAAGTGTGGATTTTCCTGAGCCTGACGGACCTATAATACTTAAGATCTCACCTTCATTTACTTCAAGTGAAATACCCTTTAAAATCTCTACTCCATCAAAGGATTTTTTTACTGATTTCATACTTAATAATGACATAATCACCTACTTGTAATATTCTAATTTCTTCTCAACAAATTCCATCAAAAACGCTACTATCGCATTAAATATATAGTAAAACAATGCTGCGCATACAAATGGCAATACACTGGTTGTACTGCTTGCAAGTGCTTTTGCCATAGTAAACATCTCCGCCACACTTATTGTAAATGCCAAAGATGTATCCTTTACTAAGGTTATCACCTCATTTGTTATAGATGGTAAGATTCTCTTTATCACCTGTGGTAGTATTATCACAAAGAAAGTCTGTGATTTACTATATCCCAATATTTTTGCAGCTTCATACTGTCCACTTGGCATAGACTGGATTCCACTTCTATATATCTCTGCAAAATATGCGGCATAGTTTACCACAAAACCTATGATAGTAGCCACTATTCTATAGCTGCCTGAGATAGATACTCCAAAAATATAATAAGGTCCGAAGTACACTACCATAAGTTGCAACATAAGCGGAGTTCCACGCATTATAGAAATATAAATCTTACATATATAAGAAATTATTTTGATCTTACTCATTCTTCCAAATGAAACCAATAATCCAAGTGGAAGTGAAAGTAATAATGTTATCAGGAATATCTGTATACTTACCAACATCCCCGGAATAAGCTTCAATGCAATATCAAGAATATTCATAAAATCTCCAATCAGTGTAAATATCTTACTATTTTATCCTTTATTTTGCAATCCTACTATAAGCTATTTATTAAACTTTGCAGGATTGTAAAATAAAAAGTCTTATATATATAAGAAAATTGAAAACGCCGGCAGCTATCTGTCGGCGTACTATCATTACTCTAAAGTGGTAACATCCTTACCAAACCATTTTTCTGAAATAGTTTTCATAGTTCCATCTGCTTTCATCTCATCAAGTGCCTTTTGTACTTCATCTCTTAAAGCTTCATTTCCAAGCTTAAAGCCTATGCCATATTCTTCGCTTGAAAGAGGTGTATCAAGTACTGTAAATCCATTTCCGCCTCTCTTTGTGATCTGATAGTTTGCTACTACACTGTCCATAGCTATAGCATCTACTCCACCCATCTCAAGATCCATAAAGCCTGTATTATAATCTGCTACTGTCTGTAATTTACCAAAGGTATCTGCCAACTCTTTATTTTCTTTTAATGCAGCCTCTGCTGATGAATCTACCTGAACCTCTACAGTCTTTCCTGCTAAATCCTCTAATGATTCAATACTTGAATCTGACTTTACTACAAAAACCTGGTCATTCTTCATATATGGCTTTGACCATGTGTACTTATCTTCTCTACCCTGAATACTGAATCCGTTCCAGATACAATCAATAGTACCTGATGTAAGTTCCATATCCTTTGCATCCCAAGCTATTGGCTGATACTTCACTTCCTTGCCGATTCTCTTTGCAACCTCTGTTGCCAACTCAAGGTCAAAACCTGTGAACTCTCCATCTTCTCCTACAAATCCCATAGGTGGGAAGTCCTGATCAAATCCCACTGTAAATGTAGTCTTGCTGTCTGTTTCTGATGCTGTAGTAGTTTCTTCTGTAGCCTTGCTCTCAACTACACTTGTCTCAGCAGAAGCTGATGAACTTTCTGTAGTCTTTGCTGATGAACAACCTGCCAACATAAATGCTGCTAAAACTCCTAATAAATAAATTTTTTTCATAAATACACCTCTTAACTTTCTTTTATTCCCCTTGTGCTTTCTTATGGTAGCACACTAAAGTATTTCTGTCAACACTTTATTTAATTAAAGTAATAAAGTTTTTTGATTTCTAACTAGCCAAATATATTACATAAATACAATCTCTCATTACTCCAATATAGTAACATCCTTGCCAAACCATTTTTCTGAAATAGTTTTCAAAGTTCCATCATCCTTCATCTCATCTAAAGCCTTTTGTACTTCATCTCTTAAAGCTTCATTACCTAGTTTAAATCCTACAGCATACTCCTCACTTGAAAGTGGAGTATCAAGTACTTTAAAGTCTTCTGCATCTCTCTTGGTAATCTGATAATTAGCTACGACACTGTTCATAGCCAGGGCATCCACGCCACCCATCTCAAGATCCATAAAGCCTGTATTAAAATCTGCCACTGTTTGCAATTTGCCAAATGTATCTGAAAGTTTTGTATTCTCTTTCAATACAGCTTCTGCTGAAGAATCTATCTGCACCTCTACAGTTTTTCCTGCTAGATCATCAAATGAATTGATGTCCGAATCTGATCTTACTACAAATACCTGATCATTTTTCATATATGGCTTTGTCCATGTGTACTTATCTTCTCTATTCTGTGTACTGAATCCATTCCAGATGCAGTCAATAGTACCGGACGAAAGCTCCATATCTTTTGCATCCCACGATATCGGCTGATACTTTATCTCTTTCCCCAATCTTCGTGCAACCTCGGCAGCCAAATCCAAGTCAAAACCTGTGAACTCTCCATCATATCCAACAAATCCCATAGGAGGAAAATCTTGATCAAATCCAACTGTAAAAGTTGTTTGCTGTCTGAACTTGCCGCTTTAGTAGTTTCCTCTGTCACCTTGCTCTCTACTGTGGTTGTCTCAGATGCTGCTGTGCTTTCAGAAGTCTTAGCTGATGAACAGCCTGCTAACATAAATGCTGCCAACATTCCAAGCAAATAAATTTTTTTCATAAATACACCTCATAACTTTCTTTTGCTTTCCTTAATACTTTCTTATGGTAGCACGCTAAAGTATTTCTGTCAACGCTTTGTTTCTCTACTTTGCTAAAGTATTTAATTATCTCTAAAATCAACAAAAAGAGCTACCATACCAATAAAATTATATAAGATATATCGATTACATCTTATATTTAGTACAATAGCTCTCATAAAATAATTTATTATCTCTTTCCAAAATGCATTACTGACATCAGATTGATATATCATATGAAACTTTAATTTGTGGTACTCTTATTTATTTTTTGAATTCCTTGACTCATTTATATGTACTTCCAGCTGATCATAAGGAATCTCTATACCGCTCTTATCAAATTTTACCTTGATCTCTTCTATTATTCCCCATCTGGCAGTCCAATAATCTTCTGTCTTGCACCAAGCTCTACCACCCAGTATAACAGCAGATGAAGCCAAATCGCTTACATAGGTTATAATCTCTTTATTCTTTACTACCAGCCCATTTTCATCAAATGCCTCTTTTATAAGCTTTTTTGCTTTCCTGATATCTGTATTATAAGATACTCCTACCTGAATATCTATTCTTCTTATATCATTGGCAGTCACATTTGTTATCACATCATTTGCCAAAGCACCATTTGGTATAGATATTCTCTTATTATCCGGAGTCAAAAGTATTGTATAAATTATTCCAATAGTATCCACTATTCCCTCAGCCTTAGGAGTTATAATGTAGTCTCCCCTGCTAAAAGGTCTACTGAATAGTATAATCATTCCACCTGCAAAATTACTTAGGCTGCCCTGCCAAGCTAAGCCTAATGCAACACCGGCAGAACCAAGTATTGCTACTACGCTGGCTTGATTTATGCCCATTCTCTCTGCCAATACTAAGACTACCAAGGCATAAAATAAAACTTTCAATGTTGAAAGTAGAAATCTTCTCACAGTAACATCAATATTGATTTTTTTGAAAAACTTTTCAAGCATCCTTGATATAATCTTTATCACTTGGCTTGCTATAATTAACGTAATTATTATAATCACTATGTTATATGCAAGTGCCAGTAAATATGGTGATAGAGACTTTAGAGTTTGAATAAATACACTTGGTTTAAGTTTTTCTATATCCTCTGCTAATGATTGTGCTACTTCACTTTCTGATATAGTTGGCAAGCCGGAATTTGCCACACTTGTCAGACAAATTCCGGTACCCATTAAATTATACAAATTCACTATTCTGCCCACTTAAATATAGTTATAGCCATTGGTGGAACTTTGATCTTCAAAGAATTATCTCTGCCATCCACTTTCTTCTTAACGGATTTCTTTGCCCTCTTGTTTCCTACTCCACTTCCACCGAATTTCTTATCATCTGAATTGAAAATTTCAGTGTAAGTTCCCTTATATGGAACACCTATTTCTTTTTCATATACAACAGGGGTGAAATTGCATACAACGACCAAAGTATCCTCTTCCTTCTCTGTTTTTCTGATGAATGTAACCATACTCTCATCTTTGGAAGTACAATTTATCCACTCAAATCCTGCCGGATCATAGTCCAGTTTATATAATGCCGGATAATCTACATAGAGTTTGTTCAATGCCTTAGAATATTTTTGCATTTTACTGTGAATATCATAGTCCAAGAGATCCCATTCAAGCGATTTATCCTCATTCCACTCATTCATCTGCCCAAACTCCTGTCCCATAAACAATAGCTTCTTTCCAGGATGTGTCATCATATATCCATATGCAACTCTAAGATTAGCAAACTTTTCTTCCTGAGTAGCTCCCGGCATCTTTCCTGCCAATGTAGCCTTACCATGAACTACCTCATCATGGCTTAAAACCAAAATGAAGTTCTCACTGTAGTGATAAAAAAGTGAGAATGTTAAAGCATTATAATCTCCACTTCTAAAATATGGATCTAGCTTCATAAACTCAAGGAAATCATTCATCCAACCCATATTCCACTTGTAATCAAATCCCAGTCCACCATCATTTAGATCGCCACTTATCTTCGGCCATGCTGTGGACTCCTCCGCAATCAAAAGGCTTGAAGGATTTCTTTTCTTATATATGGAGTTCAAATGCTTTAAACTCTATTGCATCCAGATTTTCATTGCCTCCATATATATTGGCAACCCACTCTCCGTTATTCTTTCCATAATCCAGATACAGCATAGAAGCCACTGCATCCATTCTTATACCGTCAACATGATATTTCTCAGCCCAGAAAAGTGCATTGGAAATAAGGAAGTTGCTAACCTGTGGTCTTGCATAATTATATATCAATGTTCCCCAGTGAGGATGAGCTCCCTGTCTTGGATCTGCATGCTCATATAGATGACTTCCGTCAAAGCATCCAAGTCCATGCAAATCTCTTGGGAAATGTGCCGGTACCCAATCAAGTATTACTCCAATACCTTTCTTGTGCATATAATTCATAAAGTACATAAAGTCTTGAGGGGTTCCATATCTACTTGTAGGGCTGTAGTACCCTGTTACCTGATATCCCCAGCTTGCATCAAGAGGATGCTCCATTATAGGCATTATCTCCACATGGGTATAGTTCATCTTCTTTACATATACTGCCAATTTATGAGCTATTTCACGATAATTGTAAAATACTGAGCCATTTACCTCTTCACCATTCTCATCATATTGCATCTCTTTTCTAATCCAGGATCCGAGGTGCAATTCATAGATATTCATCGCTGCTGATTCATTTACCCTTGTAGATTGGATATCTTCTCTATTTTTCATCCAATCATCATCACTCCACTCAAAATCAGAAATATCCACTACAACACTGGCAGTATTTGGACGGAGTTCTGAATAGAATGCATATGGATCTGATTTTAGCATAGGCTCACCCTTTTTGTTTTTTACCTCAAACTTATATAGATCACCTACACATACGTCCGGTATAAATATCTCAAAAACTCCGAAATCTCCGAGTCTGTTCATTTGATGTCTTCTACCATCCCAAAGGTTGAAATCTCCAACAACGGATACTCTCATAGCCTCAGGTGCCCACACAGAAAAGTTTACACCTTGTACTCCGGATAAAGTCATTGGCTTTGCACCCATCTTTTCATATATCTCGTAGTTTATTCCTGCACTAAACTTTGATAAGTCCTCCTCAGAATAAATACTATCAAATGAGTACGGATCTGATACTGTCTGCTCTACATCATTGTCGTATTTTACTATATATTTATACTTGAACTCCTGCTTTCTCCCAACAAAGCAAGCAAAGAATCCAACTTCATCCATACATTGCATAGGTATAGGATTTTTATTACCGTCAATCAACAATTCCACCTCTTTTGCATGAGGTATAAAAGTCTGCACTAAAAAACCATCTTCTACTCTATGTGATCCCAAAGTAATTTGGTCTATCACATTCAGAATAAGTAATTTCTTCTATCGCTGCCCAATCCATCAAATCATATAAATTCTTATCCATAGCCTAACCTTTCTCCTAATAGTTGAGTAATAGTTCAGATAAGATACCGCCGCTTATCCGCTCCATAACATTTATATAGATTATACTATTCTTTTGCAAAACATGAAAGTAAATGTTATAAACTCTCACATGTAAATGTGATTATTATTATTTTCATAATTATTTTATCATTTGGTTGTATTATAAATTCAATTATCGTAAAATAGTAGAGATTCGTTCAACGAACATCGAAGCAAATTAGATTGGAGAAGATGATGAGTAAAAATTCTGATTTTGATGTTGTAAAAGAAATCTTTAGCTGGATTTCTATAATAGTGGTAGCCGCAGTAATAGCACTGGTTCTCAATCTCTTTATTATAGCAAACTCAAGAGTGCCATCTGCATCTATGGAAAATACTATAATGACTGGAGATAGAGTTGTCGGCTTTAGACTTACTTATCTTTTCCAGGAACCAAAGCGTGGAGATGTCATAATATTCAAATTTCCGGATGATGAGAGTCTATACTATGTAAAGAGAATTATTGGTGAGCCGGGTGATATTGTAGATATAAAAGATGGCAAGGTGTATTTGAACAACTCTGAGACTCCTCTTGAGGAAGACTATATAAAGGAACCTATGATTCCGGAAGCTGATATGCATTTTGAAGTACCTGAGGGGGCTTTCTTTTGTTTAGGTGATAATAGAAATAACTCTGCCGACTCCAGAAGGTGGGTACATCCATATGTATATAAAGAAAAAATAATTGCAAAAGTAATCTTCCGATACTTCCCGGGATTTAAGATGATCAAGTAATCAATATGGGGGATATCACTCTACGATTATAATCGTTAGAGCGGCATCCCCTCTTTTTAATTTTTAAAACTATGTATAGGAGCAGGTATTCTGCCACCTCTGTTTACAAATTTCTCACATGAAAAACTATTTACCGGCATTATCGGAGCATAGCCCAAAAGTCCACCAAACTCTACTAATTCTCCCTCTCCTTTACCTATAACCGGTATAAGTCTTACAGCTGTAGTCTTTTGATTTATCATACCTATGGCAGCTTCATCTGCAATAATACCTGATATTGTTTCTTCTGAAGTATCGCCAGGTATTGCAATCATATCAAGACCAACAGAACAAACACAGGTCATAGCCTCAAGCTTTTCTAAAGTCAAGGCACCGGCATTTACTGCATCAATCATTCCCTGATCCTCAGATACAGGTATAAATGCACCTGAAAGACCACCTACATAGGATGATGCCATAACTCCACCCTTTTTCACCTGATCGTTTAAAAGAGCCAGTGCCGCTGTAGTTCCCGGTGCTCCCACTCTCTCAAGTCCTATCTCTTCAAGGATTTCCGCTACCGAATCTCCTACTGAGGGAGTAGGTGCCAAAGAAAGATCTATTATGCCAAATGGAATACCAAGCCTTCTTGATGCTTCTCTTGCCACAAGCTGTCCAACTCTTGTTATCTTAAATGCAGTCTTTTTAATAGTCTCACAAAGTACTTCAAAATTTTCACCTCTGGCATTTTTGAGTGCTGCACGTACAACTCCCGGACCGCTAACGCCTACATTTATAATGGCATCAGCTTCAGTAACCCCGTGGAATGCACCTGCCATAAAAGGATTGTCATCAGGTGCATTACAAAATACTACCAACTTTGCACAACCTATGGAATCTCTGTCTGCTGTCATCAATGCAGTATCCTTAACTATCTTTCCCATAAGTCTTACCGCATCCATATTCAAACCTGTCTTTGTAGAACCCAAATTCACTGAACTACATACAAAATCCGTCTCATTTAGAGCCTGTGGTATAGACTCCATCAAAAGTCTATCTGCAGATGTTATTCCCTTTGACACTATCGCCGAATATCCACCAAGGAAATTCACCCCAATGTCCTTTGCCGCCTTATCAAGTGTCTTTGCAATCTGAACAAAATCTTCTTTTGTTTTGCAAGCACTTCCTCCTACTAAAGCTATAGGTGTAACGGATATTCTCTTATTTACAATAGGTACACCAAAATCCTTTGAGATTTCATCACCCACTCTCACCAGGTCCTTTGCAATATTTGTTATTTTTTCATATATATTTTTACAAAGCTTATTTAAATCTGTGTCTATACAGTCCATCAAGCTTATGCCAATAGTAATAGTTCTAACATCTAACAGATCCTTGTCTATCATATCGTTAGTTTCTATCACTTCAAACATGTTCAACATAATTCCTCCTAGAGTCTGTGCATGGATTCAAAAATTTCTTCTTTTTGAGCCTTTATCTTTACCCCTATTTCATCTCCAAGTGTATCCAAGTCCTCGACAACTTTTGTGAATTTTACAGTAGCATTTCCATATCGGTAATCATCATCATATTGAAATATCCACTTACTATGGTTTGTGATATATCAAGTATATTTATTTTGTTATTTGCAAGATATGTACATACTCTTGCTATAATACCTACTGTATCCTTGCCTACTACAGTTATTATAACCTTATTCATAAAATTCTCCATTCCTAATACTATACATAGCAAATTTCTGACAATTCATCTCTTTTTGCTACTTCTATATCAAAATCCATTGGATTATAGGGTCTTTCATCTGCAAAAATCTCAAACCTGACACTTTCAAGTGCAAGCTCCGGAAGATTATTTTTGTCAGAAAGATGTCCCAGAAAAATCTTTTTTATATTATTATTTAGTATTTCACATATCAACTTACCGGAACTTTCATTGGAAAGATGACCTTTTTCACTTAGAATTCTTCTCTTTAACTCATATGGATATGGTCCTATTTCAAGCATTCTGATATCATGGTTTGCCTCAATGAGTAATGCATCCAGATTTGAAAGATTATCTACAATATCCCTTGTATATCTTCCAAGATCTGTAGCAACTGCAATCTTTTTATCACCACATTCAACTCTATACCCGAAGGGTTCATTGGCATCATGATCAATATCAAATGCCAGTACCTCCAAATCTCCCAATCTTATATGCTTACTTGATTCTATTATATGAAAATAATCAGTGATTTTAGAGTATTTATCTTTGTTACTCAAATATCTGAGTGTACCTGATGAAGCATATACCGGAATCTCATTTTTTCTTACAAAGACCTCCAGACCTGCTATATGATCACTATGTTCATGTGTCAAAAATATTCCTGAAATATCTTTTCCGCTAAGTCCAAGCTTATTCAATCTTGTCTCTATTTTTTTATTGGATATACCGGCATCCACCAAAATATGGGTGTTTTCACTACCAATATAAGTGGAATTACCGTCACTGCCACTTGCAAAGCTAACCAGTCTCAAAATCTCACCTCAAAGCCTCTCTTATATTTTTCTCTAATTCAGACCTATCTCCATTATTTTGTATAACTTTATCTGCAATGGACTCAAAATCTGACTCTTTTGGTTGTTTTGAGATTATTTGATTAATTCTCTCTTTACTTAAACCTCTTGATAATATCAATCTGTCGATTCTAATATTCATGTCAGTATGTAAATACCATACTGAATCATAAATATCTGTATCATCCGGCAAAAGTGCCTGCTCCACTACATTCAATCTGTTCTCTAAAAGTCTATTTTTGATTTCATCATATACTAATGGATGTATTATACTGTTTACCTTTTGTAATTTGTCTTTATCATAGTAAAGTATATCACCTAATTTTTTTCTATCAATGTTTTTTTTTATCATCCAATATCAAATTACCAAAAAAAGACTTTAGTTCAACATAACCTGCCCTATCCTTTTCGTATAGAAAATGTGCTACTTTATCTGCTTCTATGATATTTGCAGCATGGTCCTCTTTAAGTATTTTCAGAGCTTCACTTTTTCCACATCCTATACCGCCCAAAAGCAAGATATTCATTATTTTGCCTCCAGCCAGGTTTTTCCTATATGAGCATCTACCTCAAGTGGTACCTTAAGGCTTACAGCCTCTCTCATAGATTTTTCTACTACTTCAAGAACTTTTTGTGCCTCATCCTCTCTTACTTCTATCAAAAGTTCATCATGAATTTGCAAAACGATATTTGCATCAAAGCCACTTTTTTCAAGTGCATTATCCACTTTCAACATAGATATTTTCATAATATCCGCCGCACTTCCCTGTATAGGTGAGTTCATTGCCACTCTGTCACCAAAAGATCTGGTCATAAAATTTGAGCTTTTTATCTCAGGTATAGGTCTGATTCTACCAAACATTGTCTTGACATATCCCTTTTCTTTGGCTTCTGCCACTTGGCTATCCAAAAACTTCTTTACTCCGCCATAGATCTTAAAATAATTATTTATATAATCTAAAGCTTCCTTTCTAGAAATACTCAGATCCTCTGAAAGTCCAAATGCAGATATACCGTATACTACACCGAAATTTACCGCCTTAGCATTTCTTCTAAGTTCAGGTGTTACCTCCTCAAGCGGTACATGGAAAACCTGTGAGGCTGTAGCGGCATGAATATCTGCTGCAGAATGGTAGCTCTCTATAAGATTATCATCATTTGAAAGTGAAGCCAAAACTCTAAGCTCGATTTGAGAATAGTCCGCATCTACAAACAAATATCCTTCCTTTGGCACAAATATATCTCTAATCTTGCTGCCCATTTCTGTTCTTACAGGTATGTTTTGTAAGTTAGGTTCTGTAGAGGAAATACGACCTGTAGCTGTAATCGTCTGATTAAATGTACCATGTATGCGACCGTCCTCTCTTATATAGCCTGCAAGTCCTGTGGCATAGGTGGAATTAAGCTTAGTGAGCTGACGATATTCTAATATATCTCTTATTATCTCATGCTCCGGTGCCAACTTTTCAAGTACATCAGCAGCTGTGGAATATCCGGTCTTGGTCTTCTTACCTCCTGAAAGCTTGAGTTTCTCAAACAGTATCTCACCTAATTGCTTAGGAGAGTTTATATTGAATCTTTCACCTGCTTTTGAAATAATGCTTTCCTCAAGTTTTGCTATTTTCTCAAGCAAGGCATCGGCATAGTCTTTTAACCTCTTTTCATCCACTCTTACCCCTACATTTTCCATTTTTGCAAGTGAATATATAAGTGGCATTTCCACATTTTCATATAGATTTGTAAGTTCAAGTTCAGCCAATTTATTCAATATATTTGTCGCCGAATGCATTGCCACATAGCTTTCTGTTGCAAAATAATTTATCGCCTTTTCATCATTGAATCTAAGAACTTCATTGAGCTTAGCCTTGCCAATCATCTCAGCCTTTGATGAACAGGTACTTTCCATATAGTCTCTGGCAATATCTTCTACAAAATAACTGTCTTTTAGGGGATTTATAAGATATGCAGCAACTGATATATCATAGAAGCCCTTTGCAAGTTTCATATCTTTCACCTGCTTTATAAGAGGTTTAAGTGAAAGTATATATTTTTTTGTATCCAAGCAGATAACCTGTTCCAATATATCCTTTGTATTCTCTATATCCTTTATAATATATGATTTATTGTCCAAGGTTATAGATATAGCATATATCTCGCTGATATGATAACTTTTTATCTCAGTTTCTTCTAAACAAACTGAAATGCCGAATTCTTTTGCTGACTTCAATTCATTATAAAGGCTATTCCATTTATCAACCTTGTCAATAACACTTATATCAAGTTCAATACTTGATTTTATTTTTACATTTTCGTATCGCTTTAAAAATGACTTAAACTCCAGTTTATTTATCCACTCAAGGCTTTCCTTGGTATATAAATTGCCCACTTCCATATCTGAAATATCAGCTTCTATAGGTGCATCAGTCGCTATTGTAACAAGCATCTTTGAAAACTTTGCATCCTCTATATGTTCACTAAGTGCCTTTGACGCTCTTGGAGGCTTCAGCTCCTCCACATGCTCTATTGCATTTTCTATTGAATGGTATTCCTGTATGATTTTTGTAGCTGTTTTTTCACCTATAGAAGGTACTCCGGGTACATTATCGGAAGTATCTCCCATAAGCGCCTTACATCTATAAACTCATTTGGGGTTACACCGTATTCCTTCATCACATCTTCAGGCAAATAGTCATGTACTGTTGTCACTCCCTTTGAAGTCTTTGGAATCCTTATTTTTATATGTGTATCAGATAACTGTAAAAGGTCCCTATCTCCTGATATTATGCTTACAAATATCTCATCACTTTGATATCTTTTTGCAATAGTTCCTATGATATCATCTGCTTCATATCCTTCTTTTGTAAGTATAGGAATATTCATAGATGACAACACTTCCTTTATAAGTGGAACCTGTTCTCTAAGCTCATCAGGCATTGATTTTCTCGTTCCTTTATATTCTGCATATGCCTTATGTCTAAATGTTGGGGCAGACAAGTCAAAAGCGACTGCTATATAATCAGCCGCCTCCTCGTCTAAAATCTTGAACATTATATTCAAAAATCCATAAACTGCATTAGTATGGAGTCCCTGTGAGTTTGAAAGCTCCGGAACTCCATAAAATGCTCTATTCAAAATACTATGTCCATCTATTAGAACTAATTTTTTCATATATCTCCTACTAAAAGAACCAAATTCGTAATTGCATCATTGCAATGATAAATACTCCGAAAAACATAAGTGTATTTATGGAATACTTTAGCACCCTACCAATGAATATTATAAGAATTCTTTGATAAGCTTCTCTTATATGACTGTTAAGAGCGGCTGTCAAGTTGTAATCTATATCCTCATTATCAGACTTATCCAGTCCGACATCCACTATATAATAGATTTCCAACTCATCCATACATCCTTTGCAACCCCTTACATGTTGCAAAAAATCTCTTGTTTCTTCCATAGAAAGCTCATCATGTACAAATGGTATGATGAGCTTTCTGGCTTCTCTACAAGTCATTTTATGACATTTCCTTAACCCTTTGTGAAATATTCTCTTTAAAGTTTATAACATCATGGTCGTATTCAGTATCCATCAAAGACGATGTTATAATAAAGTCGGCACTTGACTTATTTATAGCCATAGGTACATCATAAACCTGAACTATACGAAGCAATGCCTTCACATCCGGATCATGAGGTGCTGCTGTAAGAGGATCAGTAAAGAATATAACAAAGTCTATCTTTCCTTCCACTATTCTGGCACCTATCTGTTGGTCTCCACCCAGAGGTCCTGAATTGTACCCCTTTACAGTAAGCCCTGTTTTTTCTGTGATAAGTCTGGCTGTAGTGCCTGTTCCATATAATTTATGTTTTGCTAAAATACTCTTATGTTCTTCGCACCATTTTATAATATCAGGCTTTTTCCCATCATGTGCAATCAATGCAATATTTTTTTCTTTTGGAATAGTAAGGGTTACTACATCTACATTATTCATATAATCTCCATCTTCAAAAATCAATATATTTTAGAACGGCTTTCCGCACTCAGGACAGAACTTTGGTGGATTTGATGGATCATTTGGAGTATATCCACAAGCTGAACAACGAAGTGTTGCCGCCGGCTTTGGCTCTCCACACTCTGCACAGAACTTTCCGGTATTATTTGCATGTCCATGGCTACATGTCCAAGTACCACCCTGTGGAGCCGCATTTTGCTGCATACCATTGTTCATCTGTTGCATACCATTCATCTGCGGATTTCCACCAAACTGCTGCTGTGCCGCCTGCTCCTGAGCTGCCATCTGATATAGCTGACCTGCATTCATTCCACCCATCTGATTTGCCATATTCATACCGGCAAATCCCAGCATAGCACCACCTGCATTGTTTGCTGCATTTCTCATAGCATCTGCCTGTGCTGCACTCAAATTTGCAGCTGCCATAGATGTTCTCTGGAATACAGCAGTCCTTTGGAGTTGTTTTATCAAATCCTCATCTTCTTTTGAAATGGTGATGCTGCTCATTGCAAATGAACTTATCTCAATACCATATCTTTCACCCCATGTACTTGACATTATACTGTTAAGTTCATTTGCGAGTTCAAGTGTATGGTTTGGAATATCACTATATCTTGATCCGATACCTGACAGTCTTCCTATAGCAGGCTGGAGAGCTGTAAGTAGATCCGGACGCATTTGTTTTTCTAACTCAACTGTTTCAAATACATCACTTACATTTCCTGCAACTTCTTTATATAAGAGCACAGGATCAACTACCTTAAATGCATATTCTCCATGACATCTTATAGCGGTGTCCATATCTAAGCCAATATTTGTATCAACTACTCTGTATGGAATAGGTGCAGCTGTGCCGTATTTATTTCCACGTATTTCCTTTGTATTGACATAATATATTCTTGTATCTCCGGTTGCTCCACCACCAAATGTAAGTCTATTCTTAAACTGTTCCCATGATCTCTTTATAGTTGTTTTAAGATTTCCAGCAAAAATTGTAGGTTCGGCAGTATTACTATATACAAACTTTCCCGGCTCTGCACAGACATCCTTGATTGCACCATTCTCTACTACTATCATACATTGTCCGTCTGCTACATCAATTATAGAGCCGTCAGTAATAACATTATTGGTGCCCTTATTGTTAGAACCTCTTTGGTCCACTCTTTTCTTTCCCTTTATTACCAGAACACTATCATCAATTGAATCCTGATAAAAATAATCTCTCCAGGAATCTGCCAACACTCCTCCGGCAGCACCTGTTATAGCTGAAATAAGTCCCATAAATCCTAACCTCCTGTTAAGTAATTTTAAAGCAGTAATTTATCTAATTATAACAATTTTTTATAATCAATACTAGTAAATCAATTCTTAAATATTTATATAAGCCAATATATCCGGAAACTTTTTATAATCTTACTTTTCTAACAAAATACATTATACTGTCAATAACATACGAAAAAGAAATAAATATATAAACATTTTGAAAAAGAGGTGTACAAATCGAAAAATTAGTATAAAATATAAGAAAAAGAAAAGGAGAATTACATGAAAGTAATCGATACAAAAAATGCACCGGGTGCTATAGGACCATATTCACAAGGATTTATCACAAACGGACTTGTTATTACATCAGGACAGATTCCTGTAAACCCTGCTAACGGAGAAGTGCCTGAGGGAATCACAGCACAGACAGAGCAGAGCTGCAAGAATGTAGCTGCTATCTTAGAAGCTGCAGGTTCAGGAATGGACAAAGTTGTAAAAACAACATGTTTCCTTGCAGATATCGCTGATTTCGCTGCATTCAATGAAGTGTATGCTAAGTATTTTATTTCAAAGCCTGCAAGAAGTTGCTTTGCTGTAAGAGATCTTCCAAAGGGTGTTCTTTGTGAAATCGAGTGTATTGCTGAGGCATAAAATTACACTTTTTAACATTAAATCGGCTTTTCATTATGAATAGCCGATTTTCCTTATAATTTTATATATTTTTTTGCGAATAATTCTTACTAAATATTGTCTTTCATATGGATTATATTGTATAATGAATCTAGGATTCTGTGAGCTTCGTATTTATACTTTTATTCACAGATATATAAATGTTTGATAGGAGGTTTACCTAATGGCAAACTCAGACACTCGTAGTGCCTGGCAGCAGATTCAGGCAGGCGTTTATGATACTAGTGAGCTTTTAAACAATCAGAAATACAATTTGTCCATGATTAGGGCTAGACAGACCTTAGAGATTATTGTAAAGCAACTTAGTGGACGAGAGGATTTTGAAAATCAAAGCTTGGCTGATATTATAGATTCGTTATCAACAGACAATCTTATTTCAAATATATCATATCAAAATTTTCAAAAAATTTGTGCTATAGGAGATAGGGCTGTACATGAAGGTAATAATGAAGCTTTTAATGCCACAATCGCATATAAGTTGCTTTCAGAAGAAGTTCAGTCTTTTATACAAGAATATTCTCCAAAAAGAACACGATTTTCTCCTATTGTCGCACCTGTAAAGAATGATGTACCACAAAAAAAGCAGGTCAGTTCAAATACTGAGACTCCGCAAAAAAGAAGAACTACAAAAAAGCCTTCAAAGAATAAGAAACCGCAAAACGTCAATACTCAGGACCTTGTAAAGGTTATAATCGGTGCTTTAATACTTTTTATTTTGATTTTTTTATTCAAATCACTCAATCCTTTAAAGAAGGATAAGAAAGCTGATACCAATACTACAAATACAACAGTTTTAGACAGTGAAAACGTCGACAACTCTGAGAGCAGTATTGAGGCCGTACCGGAGACAACTGCAAGTGTAAAATATATCACTACAGCAAGATTGCATGTTCGTTCTTCACCAAGTCTTGACGGAGATATTCTTGCTACTTTGAGTGTAGGCGTATCTGTAGAATATGCCGGAGAATATGATGCTAAATGGTCCATTATAAATTATAATGGTGGACAAGCTTATGTAGCTACAGAATATATAAAACCCGCACAGTAAAACATTAGTACTGAATATACTTAAACATAATATTTTAAAATGAGGGTGTGACTTAAAGCTAAGTTACCCCCTCACTCTTTATTAAAAATAAAAATCTCCGCTTTTTCCTCCACTTTTCTCTAAAAGATGAATATCGCTTATAAGCATTCTCTTATCAATGGCTTTACACATATCATATACAGTAAGCAGTGCAATATTTACCCCCATCAATGCTTCCATCTCCACACCTGTTTGACCGGTAGTCTTTGATTTTGAGAAGACTATTATATCATTCCCTTCAATTTCAAAGGTTATCTTTGAACTTGTAAGGTTTATATTATGGCACATGGGAATAAGCTCTGAAGTTCTTTTTTGTCCCATAATGCCTGCAACCTGAGCCACCGTAAGTACATCACCTTTTTTTATCTTTTTACCCATCACAGCCTGCATGGCTTCATCACAAAGAGTAATTCTTCCTGTTGCAATCGCAACTCTGTTTGTAATATCTTTATCTGAAACATCTACCATTACCGCATTTTTGTTATCATCAAAATGTGTAAATTCCATATCTTCTCCATTCTATTTCAACAATAATATATTTTCTTCGTCTATCTGTAGAAATTTCGGCAATCCCCTGCTATTAATCTTTTCTTTTATATCCTTTTGTACAAGCCAGGTAATGTCTGAACTTCCTTTTGTATACAGATAATAATTATCCTCAAAGGGCAGCTTTGCTCTACTCTTTAATTTAAACTCTATCAGATTGGTACCGGCTTCTTCCCATATAGGCACGAACTCATGAGCTCTGATACCTATTGCATTTATATCCTTTGGCAGCTCTTTTAAAAACTTAAACTTTATTCCCCAATCTATAGCCTCTATAGTATTATCTGAAATATATCTTATATCAGAAATATTTTTACATCCTGTAAGTATTGCCGTTATTTTTGTCTCGGGAAATTTGAATATTTTCTTTGTATTTCCAAGATTTGAAATTTTACCCGTATCAATTACTATAGTACTGTCACAAAGCCTGTATACCTCATCTCTTGAGTGTGAAACGAATATTGCACTGCCTTCAAAGTCTTCCAAGATCTGTGCTATTTCTTCCTGTATATGATCTCTAAGATAAATATCAAGTGCAGAAAATGCCTCATCAAACAGTAATGCTTTCGGCTTTCTGATAAGTATCCTTGCCATTGCAACTCTTGCCGCCTGACCTCCGCTTATCTTATTCGGTTTTGAATCCTTTATCTTTGTGAGTTCAAACTTCTCAAGAAACTTGTCTGCATCAGCTCTCTCATACTTACTAAGACCTATAACTATATTTTCATATACTGTAAGATTTGGAAAAAGTGAATAGTTTTGAAAGCAATATCCTATATGCCTATCCTTAGGTTTTATATCTATTTTTTTCTCAGAATCGAAAAGCAGCCGATCATCCAGCTTTATATAGCCTTTATCAGGCTTTTCAATACCTGCAAGCATTTTTAAAATCATACTTTTTCCGGCTCCTGAACCCCCAAGTATTCCTATTCTGTTACTGTCCAGCTTACATTCTATATCCAAAGTAAAATTATTAAGTTTCTTTTTTATATTTAATTCAAGCATACTACCTCTGTATATACTCCATCAAAAGCATTATTAAAAAGGCGATAAATAGCACAATGCCTACCCATATTCCGGCTTCAAGATAGCTCTGATTTTGTACAAGATAAGCTATCTGCTGTGATATTGTGGCGGTTTTTCCGGATATATTAACGGCAAGCATAGATGTCGCACCATACTCTCCTATCGCTCTTGCAAAGCTTAAAATCGCACCCGAAAAAAGTGATGGCGATGTTATAGGACATACCACTTTAAAGAAGATCTGAAACTCTGACAGCCCCAAAGTTCTGCCTGCATATATAAGATTCTTATCCAGCTGTAAAAAAGCCGACTTGGCATTCTTATACATTAGCGGAAAAGCTATAATAAATGCCGCCAGTACGCAACCTACAAAGCTTTGCACTATCTTTATCTGAAAATTACTGTATAAAAAGATGCCTACCGGTCTTCTTCGGCTAAATATAAGAAGCAGAAAAAATCCCACTACAGTAGGCGGAAGTACCATTGGCAATGTAAGTATGCTGTCAAATATCGCCATTATCCTTTTGTTCATGTAAAGACTGACATAGGCAAGTCCCACACCCAGAAAAAAACATATTATTGTAGAAAGAAGCCCTATTTTTAGAGTTATAAAAAAAGGGCTCCAATCTAAATGTGCTAAAACATTACTCATATAAATATTTTTCAAATACTTTCTTTGCATCATCTGACTTTAAGTAATCATAGAACTTATCAGCTTCAGCACTTATCTTCTCATCAGCCTCGTCATTATTTACTCTTCCTATAGGATATGTGATTTTTCCACTGAGGCTCTCATCTATTTTTTCAATGATCTGAACATCATCTTTTCCATAAGTATCTGTAACATATACAAATCCTACTTCACCAAATCCCTCTACAACAGATAAAAGTGTTTTCGTAACATTAGAATTTTCAATCACTTCAAGTCCAAGCTTTTCCTGAAGCTCGGCACCTGTACTTTCCTTGCTGATACCAAGGCCAGGATAAGCCTTTGAAAGTGCCTCTCTTGCATATGCACCTGCAGGAACACCCGTCTCACCAATTGATATTGACTTGGCATCCTTTATATTGGCAATACCTGTGACCTTTGTCTCGGACTCCTTAGGAGCTACTATACAAAGTTTATTGTGAAGCAGATCCACATCTGTACCTTCTTTGATAAATCCACCTTCTTTTAACTTCTCCATCTGTTTCTTTCCGGCACTAAAGAAAATATCACATGCAAATCCTTCCTCAATCTGAGTCTGAAGTTTACCTGATGAATCTGTATTTAAAGCAATCTTTACATCAGGATTTGCCTTATTGTACTCAACAATAATCTCTTCCATTGCTCCCTTAAGTGATGCTGCCGCAAATACATTTATCTCTGATGCATCACCTGTGCTCTCAGCCTTACTTGCTTCTTCGCTTGCCCTAGTTTCCTCTTTTGTTGTTTCTGACGCTACAGTTGTTGTTTCGGTAGTAGCTTTTTGTCCGCCACAACCTACTAATGTCAATGCTGCAACCAAACTCAATACCTTACAAATATTCTTTAATCTCATATTTTCTCCCTCTATTTAAGTCTTTAATTTGTTTCTCTACCGCTTAATATTCCAAGTCCGTGCTTTAGCGGTGTCATTATATATTCAATGTTCTCTTTACAAGCCTTTGGACTTCCCGGTAAATTTATTATCAGAGTATTTCCTCTTATACCGGCAGTTTGGCGACTTAACATAGCCTTTGGTGTGATTGTAAGAGAATAACTTCTAAGTGCCTCTCCTATACCCGGTACTTCTCTTTCCACCACCTGCTTCGTAGCTTCCGGAGTTACATCTCTTTTTGAAAATCCTGTACCACCTGTGGTAAATACCAAATCCACCTGTCTTTGATCACTGAAATGCAATAGTTTTTTAGCTATTTGGCCCTTCTCATCCGGAACTATAATATAATCAACCACTTCCATTCCGGCAGCTTCCACCAACTCCTTTATCATAGGACCTGATTTATCCTCATATTCTCCTTTTGAAGCTCTATCAGAAACGGTAATTATACCCACTCTGTATGGACCTTCTTCTTTTTCAATAACTTTTATACTCTCTCCCTTTTGTACAGCTCCCCCTTTTAATACTTCTGCAAATATGCCCTCTCTTGGCATAATACAGTCCCCCATTTTTTTATATATATTGCAGTGACTGTGACACTCCTTACCTATCTGTGTAACTTTTAGTTTTGCTTCGCCTATTTCAAGGACAGTTCCCACAGGTAGACTTCTAAGGTCTACGCCACCTACAATTATATTCTCACCAAATGCTCCGAAATCAACTTCGGCACCTTTTTTTCTGAAAGCATCTATTTTTTCAAATGCCAATAAACTCACCTGTCTATGCCATTTTCCTGCATGTGCATCTCCCTCAATGCCCCATTCTTCTTTTAATACAATTTTTTCGACTTCTTTTTTCTCAGTACCTTTTTTCTCACTTATACATACTGCTAAAACTTCTATATTATTTTCCATTACCCACCTATTTCTACCATATCTTTCATTTCACTGATCTTTGACAAGTCTTCAAAAGCATGAGCTTCCGGCTTTCCTGCTATACATTCTCTAATTTTTTCTTTTAATATATTGTGCTTTTTTTCAGATCCGATTTCAGTATTTTTTAAAATATCCTTTACATCAATATTTGATTCATAACAAAGACATGGTTTTAATTTACCTGTAGATGTAAATCTGATTCTATTACAAGAGTTACAAAATTTTCCGTGCATTGCGCTGATAAAACCTATAGATCCGGTAAATCCTTCAAGCTTTATATACTTTGCCGGACCATTTCCATGTCTTTTATTATCCTCGGCGACATTGTATCTTTCTTTTATTCTTTCAAGGATCTCTAAATTGCTTACCCCTGTTGATTCCTTGCCATGCCCTATAGGCATCATCTCTATAAATCTGATATTTAATCTATCATTCTTAGCAAGCTCTATAATATCAAAAAGCTCATCATCATTTACACCCTTTTGTATTACTGTATTTATCTTCGTACTTATTCCTGCATTTATAGCTTCTTTCATACCTGCCATTACATCATTTAATGCATCAACACCGGCAATTTTTTTGAATTTATCTCTATCCAAAGTATCCAGACTTATATTTACACTTGAAAGTCCCGCATCTTTTAGATCTTTTGCAAGCTTTTCAAGGTAAAACCCGTTTGTTGTCATTGTAATGTCTTTTATATTATCTAAGATATGAAGTTTTTTTATAAAATCAACTATACCATCTCTTATAAGAGGCTCACCACCTGTGATCTTATACTTTGTTATACCACATTCGCTTGCTGCAAGTGCCACTTCGTATATTTCATCCAGACTTAGAGTCTCTTCCACTTTTTTTGTTTCAGGCATACAATATGTGCATCTGAAATTGCATCTGTTGGTAACGGAGATTCTCATATAGTCAATTTTTCTATTGTAACAATCTCTCATATTCCCTTTAAACCGGCTCAAGCAATACTTCTATTCTTCCACCGCAAACCATACCCTCCAGGCTTGCTTCGCTATCTGTCAAGTTTACCTCAAGTATAAAAGGCTTCATTTCAATATTTTCTTTAAGTATTCTGTTTGCTTCTGTATAAATATCATGCTCGGCCTTTCCACCTCCAATGGTTCCCAAAAAGCTTCCATCTTCAATAAATAATGCCTTAGCCCCTATTTCTCTTGGTGCAGAGCCCTTCTTACCGATAATAGTTGACATCATCATTCTTTCATTGCTGTTTATAATCTTTTCAAGCATACCATCAACATAACCTGCATTTCTTCTTAACATTCTTTACGGAAATTATCTCTCCCAAAATAGAAATTGCTATCTCAGCAGGTGTTTCTGAATTTATATTAAGACCGATAGGAGTGTATATTTTATCCACCTGCTCCTGATTAAATCCTTCTTCCTTGATATCCTGTAAAACAAAGCCTACACGTCTTTTTGATCCCATAAGCCCCACATAGGCATATGGCTTTTTAAGTATTTCTCTTATACATAGTCTATCCCATTGATGACCTCTGGTAACGATAACATAATAGGTATCATAATCTGAATCAAGCTTTTGGAGTCCGGGGCCAAACTCTTCGCAGTACACTCTGTCAGCTCCTGCTTCCTTTGCCTTAGCTGCAAACTCTTCTCTGTCCTCTATTACTACCATTTCAAAGCCAAGCAAGCTTCCCATCTTTATAAGTGCAAGACTTACATGCCCTGCACCACATATTACTATCTTTTTATTATTACATATCTGCTCAAAATAAAGTCTGTTACCTGCTGCATTTATAACGCCTGTTTCATCTATCTTCGCAAGTTCTTTAAGATTTTCTGAAAAAAAACTTGTATTAGGGCTTTCCCAAATAAGCTCACCATCCTGTATTATCGCCTTGCCTCCAAAGTCTTTATCTCCCAAAGAAGTAATGACAAATGCCTTCTTTCCTTTTGACTCTTCTATTTTCTTATAAAGTTCCTTGTTCATATACGCTCCTTCTTAAGTTATGACACACCAAATGAACAATTTGGGAATATGCATGTCGGACAATGCATGCAATACCCGCCAACTCCCAATATATCTATATCAGACTTTTCCACCTTTTCCCCTGCCATAATTCTTGGCAATACCAGATCAAATATTGTTTTCTTCTCATACATTACACAGCCCGGAAGTCCCATAAAGGTTACATTTTCATTTTTACCGCCATAGGCAAGCATAAACATAGCACCCGGAAGTACAGGTGCTCCATAAGTAATAACCCTGCTTGCATTCTGTCCTATAGCATAAGGTGTCTTATCATCAGGATCAACACTCATTCCACCTGTGCAAAGTACGATATCTGCTCCTGCAGCCATTACCTTTTTAATGCACTCTATTTCCATCTCCACATCATCGCTGCTTATCTCATGTGCTATAACTTCTGCACCATATTCTTTTATTTTGTTTATAACCACAGGTGTAAAGGTATCCTTTATTCTTCCATAGTAAACTTCATTACCTGTAGTCACTATTCCGACTTTCTTTTGTCTGTATGGTAAAAGTTCAAAGAGAGGCTTGTCTCCCACTATTTCCTTTGCCTTTTCCATTTTTTCTTTTTCTATGATAAGCGGTATGACTCTCATACCTGCAAGATGCTGACCGGCTTTCACAGGAAAGTTATCATGTATACTTGCAATCATCATCTCACCAAGTGAATTGAGCTTATTAATTCTTTCCTTATCTATCTTTAAGAGTCCGTCACATTCTGCAATCAACTCCACCTTACCCTCTTTGATATCCGGATCTCTTTTAAGATGTTCATTCTTACACATATCATAAAGCATAAGTGCCGCATCATTTTCATGCAACATATTCTCATTTACTTCCCAGATATAGATATGATCCTTACCTACTGAAAGTAGTACTTCCACATCCTCTTGTCTTATAATATGTCCCTTTCTGAATACGGGACCTTTCTTTTCTCCTTTTATGATCTGTGTTATATCATGACAGAGCATATGCCCTACGGCATCTTTTGTATCAATAAGTCGCATATTTCCCCTTCTATGTAAAGCGTATATATTAATTTGAGCTATAACTATACATTTCTAATTTGTTTATACATAAGTATTATACTATGAATCAAAAAAAAGTTCTATGCATTTATTCATTTTTTAAATAAATACATAGAAACATATTTGTAAACCAAAGGTTCATCTATTATTAAAATCTGAGATATGGCTTCCTTTCTAAGAATTTACCCTCCGGAGTATCTTTGATTTTGGCATTATCAACTATTTCACTACCTCTCAAGAACACTTTATCGATATGTCCGCTAAGAACCTTGCCCTCAAGTGGTGCATAGTCACATTTTGAAACCTGAGTAGCGGCAGTGATCTTAGTCTGTGCCTTTGGATCTAATATGACAATATCTGCATCAAAGCCTTCTTCTATGAATCCCTTTCTATCATAAAGTCCATAAAGTTTTGCAGGATTCTCACAAAGTACTTCACACATCTTTTCTGCACTAATTCTACCCGCAGCAACACCTTCAGAGTACATCACAATACCTCTTGTTTCTACGCCCGGCATTCCTCCCGGAATCTTCCTAAAGTCTTCCATTCCAAGTTTCTTTTGCTCTGACGTGAAAGAACAGTGATCTGTTGCTACAGTCTGAATTTCTCCATCTGCAATCGCTCTCCAAAGCTCATCAATATCAGACTGTTCTCTAAGTGGTGGTGCTATAACATACTTGGCACCTTCAAATCCCGGTAACTCGTATAGACTGTTAGTCATAGTAAGATACTGTGGGCAGGTCTCGGCATATACTTTCTGCCCTCTTTTTCTGGCAGCTCTTATCTCATCAAGTCCTTCCTTACATGTCAAATGTACATCAATGATATCACTGCCTGCCACCTCTGCAAGGTGAAGTATTCTTCCGATAGCCTCAGCTTCAGCTGCAGCCGGTCTGGTCTTATAATGAGACGATACTTTGTTCTGCAATCCGGCTTCCACAAATTCCTGCTGAAGTGCAAATATAAGTCCGGCATTCTCACAGTGTACTCCGGTAATAGCCCCAACTTCCTTAAGTCTTTGTATTACCTCAAAAGCTTCATTGTCTTGTAATATAATGTCATATGTAAGATAGATTTTAAAAGTGGTAACACCTCTATCCATCATATCCTGACACTGACGTTTAGCTTCTTCATTCCAATCACTGATTGACATATGTATTCCATAGTCACAGAATACTCCGTCTTTAGCTTTCTTAAGCCAGTTGTCCATACCCTCGTTAAGAGTTTCTCCCTTGTACTGGGTGCCGAAATCAATAATAGTTGTAGTTCCACCGCTTATGGCAGCTCTTGTTCCTGAATAGAAGTCATCACATGTAACTGTACCTGCAACATGCAAGTCAAAATGTGTATGTGCATCTATAAATCCGGGGAATATAAGTTTACCGGAAGCATCAATAACCTTTGTATCCTCATCAAGCTTAGCTACCTCACCGTTTTTAAATACTTACTTATTTTCTCATCTTCAATAAGTATGTCGGCGACAAAGCTTTCTTTGGAATTTACTATTTTCCCACCCTTAATAAAAACTCTCTTCATATTATCTCCTTACATAGCAAAATATGCCACTTTTTAGGGTGGCATATCTTAACTATATCATATTTTATCTTAGTCTATATTATAGGAGCAAATACTCATATTCATTATAGATAGTGTCGATAAGTTCAGCATATCTATAATTAAGCTTGTCATTGCTCTCGCCTATTCTATACACAAGATTTTGTCCGTCAATTCTTACCTTAACATCCTTGCTTCCCTTAACGATCACAAAACCGTCGTTCTCTGAATCAAGCATGTCTGCTTCGCTTGCGAATAATGTAAGCTTATCCTTGTATGGTGCAGAAGCATATGGACAGAATGTCTCACAGTTACCACACTCATTGCACATATAATCCACATGAACTATCTGATGGCTACCCTTTACATTAACATACACATTAGCTCTGTTTGGACAAACCTCTGTACAATTCTCACAAATATAGTCACAAGCTAAACATCTGTTGTCAGCCTTCTTCTCCTCTACCTCTTCAAGGATTCCTCTGTATGAGTATACCTTCTCGTCAGTAGTATCTGAAATCTTAAGCTCACCGATTGCATGATTTACGATAGCCTCACAAACCCTCTTACTGTCAGCAATAGCTTTTACGATAACAGATGCACCCTTAGCGCCGTCACCTGCAGCATATACTCCCTTAACATTTGTCTCAAGAGTAACAGGATTAAGTACAGGAAGGTTCTTCTTGTCGATCTCAATTCCGTTGCTTGTGTAGAAGTCACCTCTTACACTCTCACCGATAGATGCGATAAGTGTATCACATGGTAATTCAACAAGTTCATCTGTCTCCTTAACTCCTCTTCTACCGCTTGCATCAGGATCACCAAGTACATTCTTAGCACATACAAGCTTTCCGCCCTTGAATGATTTTGGAGAAACAAGTGTAACGAACTCTACTCCGTCCTCAATTGCCTCGTTAAGTTCTTCCTCGTCAGCAGGCATATATCTTGCATTTCTTCTGTATGCAAGGTATACATTCTTAACACCAGGAACTCTCTTAGCCGCTCTTGCAACGTCCATAGCTGTGTTTCCACCACCTACAACGATAACATTCTCGCCAAGATCCATCTTTCCTTCAGTCTTTTTGAAGTCCTCTAAGAAGTGAAGTGCATTTATTGCCTTTCCTTCTTCAAGCTCAAGTGGAAGCTCCTTATGTGCACCTATTGCAAGGATAACCTTATCAAAGCCTTCAGCCTTAAGTGCATTTATATCATCAATTCTCTTGTTTGTAACAAACTTTGCTCCATAAGCCTTTGCAAGCTCTACGTCTCTCTGGATATCATCAGCAGGAATTCTGAATCCCGGAATGATGTTTGCAACAACACCACCCATAGTATCTCTCTCATCAAATACAGTAACATCCACACCTTCTCTTGCAAGGAAGAATGCTGCTGCGATACCTGCAGGACCACCACCTACTACAGCAACCTTTAAGTTCTTCTTATCAGTGCTCTTTAAAGTAGGTACAACCTTTTCAAATGCGTTCTGTGCCGCAATAAGCTTATTTCTTCTGATCTGCACATCTTCTTCATAGTGATTTCTTGTACAAGCACTCTGACATGTATGTGTACAGATATGACCTGTCATGAATGGAAGTGGGTTCTTCTCTAATATGACATTAAGAGCATCCTCATACTTTCCTTCATTTACAAGGATTCCATAAGTTGTAATATCCTGATTAATAGGACATCTGTTTACACAAGGTGCCATATAGCAATCAAGGTAAGGAACTTTCTTGCTTGACTTTCTGTTTGGAAGCGGCTTAACCGGCTTAACGTGATGCTTATCACTTCTAACCTCTGAAACAAGCTTCTCAAGAGCCTCTACATCAATTCCTGACCAAGCTTTGATCTCAGGCTTTTCAAGCTTCTCTGACATCTCAATAAATCTCTGATAGCCACCCGGTTTTAAGATAGTAGTAGCCACTGTTACAGGCCAGATTCCACTACCTACAACCTTATCTATATTGAAGTAATCACAACCACCTGAGTAAGCAATTCTAAGCTTGCCGTTAAAGCTTCTTGAAAGATTTCTCGCAACAAGAAGTGAAAGTGGATAGAGCGACTTTCCTGACATGTACATTTCCTGTGATGGAAGCTCATTGTTCTTTACATCAACCGGGAATGTATTTGTGATCTTAACACCAAACTCAAGGTTCTTTGAAGAAGCAAGTGCCATAAGTCTCTCTAACATAGGAACTGCATCTGAGTACTGAAGATCCTCTTTAAAGTGAAGATCTGTAAACGCAATGTAGTCATATCCCATGCTGTCAAGCATCTCTCTTGCAACTTCATATCCAAGAAGAGTCGGGTTACATTTTACAAATGTATTCAATCCCTTTTCTGTAATAAGATATGATGCAATAGCTTCTATCTCCTGTGGAGGACATCCGTGCAATGTAGATACTGTTGCGGAATTTACGATATCAGGAGTGATAGCATCAAGATCAGCCTTTGTAAACTTCTTAACTTGCTTAAATTCTTCTCAAGATATTCCTTACACTCTTTGTATATAGGTGTTTCTGAAGCATCCATCATTCCGTTGATGAAATTATCAACCTTAGGAAGCTTAATACCTGCAAGGTCATATCCTACTGAAATATTGAACTGGAAGCCGTCGCTACCGCCAAGATCCCATTCCTTTGAAATAACCTTAAGTGCAAACCAACCTTTGATATACTCCTCAAAAGCTTCCTGAACTGTAAGCTCTGTTGACCACTCACAGTTATAGCACTCATCTTCAGCTGTAATACATGGCTTAGCCACACAAGCTGCAAGCTCTCTACCGTCCATCTTCTGAACTGTCTTAAGCTCAAAGAATCTTGCACCTGCATAATATCCTGCGATAATATTCTGTGCGAGCTGTGTATGAGGACCTGCTGCAGGACCTATCTGTGTCTCCAATTTCCTTCCGAAAATAGTGTAAAATCTATTCTTATCAGCCTTATAAGCTTTCTTTACTCCATAACAAGAGCCTTCTTTTTCCATCTCCTCAAGGAGTCTTCCCATGATCCTATCAAAAGGAATCGGTGTCATTATATCTCCCATTATGCATTTCCCCTTCCATTGATCTTATTCGCAAGTCTCATAGCGCCTTCTCTTACCTTAGCAAGTACTTCTTTTTCATCAATGTGAAGAAGCTCTCTATCTTTCATCAAGATATTTCCGTTTGCAATTGTAGTTCTAACATCCTTTCCGCATACTCCGAACAACAGATGGCTATTGATATTTGAAGCGGTCATAGGTGTATTCGGTGTATAATCAACAACGATAACATCAGCTGCTGCGCCGGGCTTTAATACTCCAAGCGGCTTCTTAAAGTATCTGTTTGCAATATTTGCATTGTACTCAAAAAGCATCTTTGGAACTTCACCCCAAGCTGCATTAGGATCGCATAAATGGTGCTTATGAAGCACATTTGCAACCTTCCATGACTCTAAAACGTCATGTGTATAGCCATCACTTCCGAGTCCGCATACAATTCCTCTGTGAACAATCTCCATTGTTGGAGGGCATCCGCATGCATTACCCATATTTGACTCAGGGTTATGTACTACACAAGTGTTTGTATCTCTGATAAGATCCATCTCATGTGGGTTAATATAAATACAGTGTGCAAGTAATGACTTATCGCCCAGAACTTTCCAGTCATATAATCTGTCAACAATTCTCTGGTTGTGTACTTTCAAGCATGAATGCAAATCTTCAATACCCTCTGCCACATGGATATGACATCCGATATCTTCCGGCTTTCTTGACATAGCATATTCCATTGACTTGTCAGAAATTGTGAAGCTGGCATGCATTCCCATCATACCTGCAATCATGTCTGAATCGTCTTTTTTTGCATGATTTGCAAAATCAACGTTCTCCTTAACAGCCGCTTTCATCTTGTCTTCGCCATCACGATCAGATATCTCATAGCAAAGACAACTTCTAACACCCGTCTCTCTTGCAGCCTTTTCAATAGCAAAAAGGCTTCCCTCGATCTCACCAAAGCTTGCATGATGATCAAAAATAGTTGTAACACCATTCTTAACACAGTCAATATAAGTAGTCATAGCAGAAAGATATGTGAGCTCGTTGTCTAAATTTCTGTCTATTGTCCACCATAAGCCGTCCAGGATCTCCAAAAATCCATGTGGGTTGTAACCATTGATGCTCAAGCCTCTTGCCATCGCAGAATAAATATGCTCGTGTGTGTTGATGAATGCCGGCATTATGAGCCCGCCCTTTGCATCCACGAAAGTTGCATCCGCATATTTTTCCTTCAAATCACGGTAGTTTCCAACCTCTAAAACTGTGTTGCCATCCAGTACTACAGACCCATCCTCAATTAATGGCTGTTCCTGATTTCCAGTAACTACCCTTCCATTACCAATTAGTAGCATTGTAAATCTCCTCTCTGAATTATGCAGTTTTAATTACAAAAACCTAATAATGTATCTTTATTTTAACATTTTTTAATAGCATTTTCAAGGCTTATCTAATTATATTTTTATTTTTTTCTAAAAAGTTTTTTTAAGGTATGTTTATTGTGCTTAAAAATGAACATTTACTTTCATTTTTTCTCTTGACAGTTATTAACATTTTTGATATCATTATAGAGTAATTTTTGCAGGTGTGGTTCAATGGTAGAACATCAGCCTTCCAAGCTGAATACGTGGGTTCGATTCCCATCACCTGCTTTTTTTGTGCCTACTTATACACTTTACATAATCTGAAAATATAAGTACAATAGAATTATAGAAAGGGGTGATACCTTGAGAATTGAAAGGGTTAATACCAATCAGATAAGATGTACTTTATCAAGTGTTGATTTAAAGAATAGAAATTTAGACATAGTAGAATTAACATATGGAAGTGATAATGCAAAATCATTGTTTCAGGAAATGCTTAGCAAAGCTTCTTATGAGGTAGGTTTTGATGCGGATGATTCACCTCTTATGATAGAGGCTGTACCTCTATCTAATGACAGCATTATTATATATGTAACAAAAGTGGATGATCCTGATGAATTAGATTCAAGATTTGCAAGATTCTCTCCTACTTCTGCCGATGATTTATTCTCTTCCTTTGATTTGAAGATTAGTAACCTATTAGAAGGAGCTCTTGATTTGAAAAATGATGTCGAAAATGAGGAGTCATCAAAGGAATCTTACCTAAGAGCATATTCATTTAACACTCTGGATGAGTTTATAGATGCTGCAAAGGCAGTCAAGAGTTATTCCGGAGAAAATACTTTGTATAAAGATGAAATCAACAATAGATTTATTCTTGTGCTTAAAAAGAATGATGATAAAAAAGATTTCTCAGCCGCAGCCAATATTTTGTCCGAGTATGGAATCAAGCTATCTGCTACATCATTTAGCGAAGACTACTATAAAGAACATTATAAAATTATTATAAAAGAAAAACGCTATTACACAAATAGCAAAAAAATCTGATTTTTTTAAGAAGCACTGAATATTTTAGTGCTTCTTTTTATTTATTATTTTTTTAACAAACTTCAAAATATTATTGCTTTTTTCCAAATTGTTATGTATATTTTAATAAGGTTAATTGTACTTTAAAAAGTGCATAACTTTTATTCACACGAATGCGAAAGCATATCGTGCTAAGTATCTGATATAAAGATGATAAATGCTTTATCTTTGATATCAAAATAAATATGAAAAGAGGATTATTTATGGCAAATATTGATTTAACCCAGTATGGCATTACAGGCACTACAGAGATAGTACACAACCCATCTTATGATGAATTATTTGCAGCTGAGACAGATGCTTCATTATCAGGTTATGAAAAAGGACAGGTAAGTGAACTTGGTGCTGTTAATGTATTAACAGGTATTTATACAGGTCGTTCACCTAAAGATAAATTTATAGTAATGGATGAGAATTCAAAGGACACAGTTTGGTGGACATCTGCTGACTATGCAAATGATAACCATCCACTTTCAGAGGATTCTTGGAAAGTATTAAAGGATCTTGCAAAAAATGAGCTCTCAAATAAGAAGCTTTATGTAGTAGATGCTTTCTGTGGTGCAAACAAGGATACAAGAATGTCAGTTCGTTTCATCGTAGAAGTTGCTTGGCAAGCACATTTCGTTACAAATATGTTCATTCAGCCAACAGCTGAGGAACTTGAGAATTTCAAGCCTGATTTTGTAGTTTACAATGCTTCAAAAGCAAAAGTATCTAACTACAAAGAGCTTGGTCTTAATTCAGAAACAGCTGTTGCTTTTAATATCACAAGCCGCGAGCAGGTTATCCTTAACACATGGTATGGTGGTGAGATGAAGAAGGGTATGTTCTCAATGATGAACTACTATCTTCCACTTAAGGGAATTGCTTCAATGCACTGTTCAGCAAATACAGATATGAATGGTGAGAATACAGCAATCTTCTTCGGTCTTTCAGGAACAGGTAAGACAACTCTTTCAACAGATCCTAAGAGACTTCTTATCGGTGATGATGAGCATGGTTGGGATGACAATGGTGTATTTAACTATGAGGGCGGATGCTATGCTAAGGTTATCAACCTTGACAAGGAATCTGAGCCTGATATCTACAATGCTATCAGAAGAGATGCTCTTTTAGAGAATGTTACTCTTGATGAGAACGGCAAGATCGACTTTAATGACGGAAGCAAGACAGAGAATACAAGAGTTTCATATCCGATCAACCATATCGACAATATAGTTAAGCCTATATCACATGGTCCTGCTGCAGAGAATGTAATCTTCCTTTCAGCAGATGCATTTGGAGTACTTCCTCCTGTATCAATCCTTACACCTGAACAGACTCAGTACTACTTCCTCAGTGGATTTACAGCTAAGCTTGCAGGTACAGAGCGTGGTATTACAGAGCCTACACCTACATTCTCAGCTTGTTTCGGGCAGGCATTCCTTGAGCTTCATCCAACAAAGTACGCTGAAGAACTTGTAAAGAGAATGGAAAAGAACGGTTCAAAGGCTTATCTTGTAAATACAGGATGGAACGGAACAGGAAAGAGAATCTCTATCAAGGATACTCGTGGTATCATCGACGGAATCCTTAGCGGTGCTATCAAGAATGCTCCTACAAAGAAAATTCCTTACTTTGACTTCGAAGTTCCTACAGAGCTTGAGGGTGTAGATACAAAGATTCTTGACCCAAGAGATACATATGCAAATGTTGCTGATTGGGAAATCAAGGCAAAGGATCTTGCTTCAAGATTCGCAAAGAACTTCAAGAAGTATGAGACAAATGAGGCAGGTAAGGCTTTAGTAGCTGCCGGCCCAAAGGTAGACTAATAATATATTTATAAATATTTGCCTGTGACTATCTTGTCACAGGCATTTTATAGTTTAATATTATCTTTTCACAAATCCATATGCTCTTACACCAAATTTTGTTTTCTGAAATATCAAATCAAATAACTTCCACCATCATTCTTACTGCCGCTTTCCCCGCAATATGCTTATCTTCACTTTCAGAGCTTACAAGCACAGAATCGTCAAAATTATCAATATCCTTTATAATAAACTCATCCCCCAAATTTATCTTCTTTTCTACAAGATATTCAAGTAAATCTTTGTCATCTTCAACCTTATGAAGCCTGCACTTTTCCCCTTTTGAAAGTTCCGAGAGTTTTTTCAGCTTATCCACATCGAGATGATTCTCATATATTTCATTTCCATGCGGACAATGTTTGGGCTTATTTAAAAATTCATTCAATCTGTCCTTTAACCCGTTTGACGTGACATATTCCAATGCCTTTGCATCCTCATGTACATTTTTCCATGAATATCCCAGATACTCCACCAAAAACAATTCCCACAATCTATGCTTTGTAAGTAATGTTCTGGCTCTTATTTTACCTGTTTCCGTCAAAAGAATCGACTTGTTCTCAGTATATACTTCACCCTCTTCTACCAGTTTTTTTAACATCTCACTTACAGATGCAGCTTTTATCCCCAAAATCTCTGCAATCTTTTTGTTTGTTGCAGTTTCCTTTTTTTCAATAAGATCATAAATTGCTAATATATAATCATCTCTACCGGTGTCTATCTTAGCCATATCATTTTCCCTTACTCTAAGTCCGTAATGTTTTCTTATATCATTACTTAATTTTTTACCTGTTTCAGTCAGAGAATATACACCTCTTTCTTTTGCACGATAAACATATCCCTTTTTTATCAGCTTGTCCAAAACATATTTGAGCTTCCTGTCGGACCAGGCAATATGCTCTCTTATTGTACTGTACCCCAATTCACCAAGAGCATTTTTCTTTCCTGTATGATTATCTATGTGTAAAATCAAAAGTTCTCTACTAAAACGATTTTTGTTCTTAATGTATCTTATCATCTTAGTGATGATTCCACCGGGATATACTGCCATGGTTATCATGAATGTTAAACCTGAAACTACAGCACACATTCCCGACATGGATACATTAAATTTTACAGCAAGAAAATATCCTATGCAAGAATTAACTATAGCATATACAGCCGACAATAATAAAGTTATCTTTAAATCCTTGGATATCAGGTATGCACTTGCAGCCGGTGAAATAAAAAAGGCTATTGCAAGTATCGCACCTACAGATTCAAATGCCGAGACTGCGGTAAATGAAATTAGTGCCATAAAAATATAATAAAGTCCTGTACCCGCAATACCTGCCACTCCTGCATATACCGGATCAAATGAACTTATTTTAAGTTTTCTAAAAAACACTGTTACAAATATAATATTTATTAAAAGTACAAAACTCATCTGTACCAAAGCCTTTGGTAGGCTTGCTCCAAGAAAGTTTATTCTATGGAACGGAGCAAGTATGATTTCTCCGATCAAAACCACCTCTGTGTCCAAATGTACATTTCTTGCATATCTTGTAATAAGTATAACAGCTACCGAGAAAAACATCGGAAAAATTATTCCTACCGATGCATCCTCACTTACTCTTTTACTTTTTATAAGCAGCTCTATGCAGATCGTTGTCAATACTCCAAAAAGACTTGCTCCTATTATTAATAAAGCACTACCTATATCCTTAGTAATAAAATATCCTATAACTATTCCAAGCAATACCGAATGTGAGATTGCATCCGAAAACCATGGACAATCTTCTAAGCACTAAAAACACACCTAAAATAGCACAGGCAAGGGAGGTTATTATAAGTATATATAAAGATTCTATCATTTGCCCTCCCTCATTTTTCTTATATTAATAAGCATGCTAACGATACCTCTTGGTGCAAACAATACTGATAAAAGTGCAATAATCGACATAATAAGTATTATGCTCGGACCTGTGGAAAGTCCTTTCACCGCACTGCTTATAAAAGTTCCCAAAAATGCCGATACTGCTCCTGTAGCCGCAGCTATAAACAATACTTTCTCATAACTTTTACTCCATTGTAAGCCTGTAACAGCCGGAGTTATCAGCATACTGCTTATAAGAATAGCACCCACAGCCTTTAGACCTGCCGCAATGAGTATCATGGTTATTATCATTATAAGAAGAGAAAGCAACCTTGAATTTATTCCTATTGTATATGCATATACCGTATCAAATACATATACCTTTATCTCTTTATAAAAAACTATAAAGAGGAACAAAGATATAATAGATACCGTCAATATGATATACACATCTTCTTTAAGTATATATGCCGCCTGTCCGAATATATAACTTGCAAGCCCCGACTGTGAAGCTCCCTGAAATTTGTGGTTTCCTTGAATATAACTTTTTAATACCATACCCAGACCAAACATTGCAGATAATATCACCGCCATTGCAGTATCAGCTTCTATCTTTGAGCCTTCCGAAATTATCTGTATAAGCATAAATGCAATTATACCTGCCACTATTGCACCAATCATTAAAATAACAGAACTTTTCCTTCCGGATATCATAAATGCCAGAATTATTCCGGGCAGTGATGCATGCCCTACGGCATCCCCTATCAGACTTTGCCCTTTTAATATACTTATCGTTCCGACTATACCCGTTGCCATGGCAAGCAGCATTGTTCCTATAGCAACCACAATAAATGAATACTGTGTAATCATACTTATATTCATAATCTACTCCCCATATGTCGCATCTATATTTTCTTTTATAAATGTTTCCTCAGTTCTTCCGCTTGCTATAAGCTGTTTATTTACCATTACTACATGGTCAAAATATTCGCATAAGGTGTTTAAATCATGATGTACAGCTATGATAGTCTTTCCCTCTTTTTTAAACTCCCTCATTGTTTCTATAATTATATTCTCTGTCTTCTTGTCAACTCCTGCAAGCGGTTCATCCATAAAGTAAATAAGGGCATTCTGAGCAATCGCCCTTGCTATGAATACCCTTTGTTTTTGTCCCCCTGAAAGTTCTGAGATTTGCCTGGAGGCAAAATCTTCCATTTTCATTTTTTTCAATGCTTCCAAAGCTTTTTCTTTTTCAGAAGCATTTACTCTTTTAAATAAACCAAGACCTGCATATCTTCCCATTGTCACCACATCAATTACCGTAGTCGGAAAATTCCAATTTACAGTAGTGGTCTGAGGTATATAAGCAATCTGCTTATATACCTCCTTGTAAGACTTACCCATAATGCTTACTTTACCTGAAATAGGCTTCATAAGCCCCAGTATTCCCTTCATCAAGGTGGATTTTCCGGCTCCATTAGGCCCTATTATTGCAGTAATACTTCCCTCATATATATCAAGATCCATATCCCATATCACAGGAATATCCGTATATGCCATTGTAAAGTCTTCCAAATGTATCAATACTTTTTCCATATCAAACCTCAAAGGTACTATTTTAAATTATCGGTAATAAGTTTTACATTATGCTTATACATATCAATATATGTGTCCCCGTCTTCACCCTTTGGTGCCAGTGAATCTGAGAACAGTTCATTACCTTCACCGCTTACGATCTTTACATCTGCTCCCTTTGCAGCTGCACCTTCTCTAAGCTTCTCCATACGGGCAGGATCAGTTGTAGATTCTGCAAATATAGCCTTTATCTTGTGATCTACTATAAAATCTATAGTTTCCTGTATATCCTGATTTGCCACCTCCGATTCGGTGCTTACACCTTGAGGTGCTTTTACTTCTATATCATATGCTCTTGAGAAATAATTAAATGCATCATGAGGTGTAATCAAATATCTGCTATCCTTAGGTATTGAAGAAATATTCTCCTTTACATACTCATCAAGCTTTGTAAGTTCCTCCAAATACTTTGTCTTATTCTCTTCATACTTATCCTTATATTCGGGATTCAGATTCTCAAGTGATTCACTTGCTGCTTCAACTGCCATTTTATAAAGTCCTATATCAAACCAAAAATGTGGATCTGTAATTATCTCACCATCTTCATCCATTGTTCCTATGCGATCCTGTGGAAAGTTTCTACTTACGGCCTCACCTTGTGCCTCAAGTGCCTCCACCATTTTACCTTCAAAATGAAGTCCATGATAAAGTGTAAGATCTGCAGAACTTAGCTTTGTATAATCCTCCGGCTTTGCAACATACAAATGCGGATCCTCACCAGCCGGTATTATAAGTTCTACATTTACAGTATCACCTGCAATTTGCTCAACCATGTCCTGTAAAAATGAAGTAGTAACAACCACGTTCTTCTTATCCATAGTATCGCTACGTGCTTTTGATGCTTCTTCCATTACCTTTGTCTCTGTATTTTGTGTAGTAGTCTGAGTATCTGAAGTTTTTACTCCTGCACATGCACAAAGTGATAAAGCCATTCCTGCGGCTGCAATAAGTATACCGAATTTTCTTTTAAACATATTAGCTCCTTCTAAATAAATTAGGTTATTTTATTTTATAATTAGGTTTACCTAACTATATTTTTAATTTATACCTTATTTTTTTGAAGTAAAGCAAGTACTACTACCAACTTTCTCAAATAAATTATAATTATTCCGATTTTTAATAAGTATGATAATTTTGATAAAAACTAATGTTGTAAACAATATTCTGTTATTCTTTAAAATTTATTCTGTTATTTTCGTTGAAATTCAAATTTAGTTACAATATAGTAAGATAAACTTAAGTCTAAAGGACTATATTTTATACAAAGAATCATTTAGAATATAAGCATAACATAAAAATATTAATCAGCAGGTAAAACTGCAGAATGGAGGCAAAATGATACGAAATCATTTAAAGAAAATCGCATCAGCAGTCTTGACAGCTTCAATGATTCTTGGAATGTCCGGTATGGCTTTTGCGAAAAACACAAAAACCGTAGTACAAAATGTTAAGATCAGTATAGATTATGATCTTTCACCAAACATAAAGCCCAACAATGTTGATGTAGACAGTGACAGTACAGGTGTTGGAGATATAACAGTATCCTCGGTTACCAATACTGAGTACGGCAAGAGACCAAAAGTTACATTAAAGATAAAGCCTGAGGAGGACTACACATTCAAGGGTACCACTTCAGGAAATGTTACACTTGAGGATAAGAGTGGTAAGGGAGCTACTATTAGTAAAGTTTCCGCAAGCAGCAGTACACTTTCAGTTACACTAACTCTACCAAAGATTGGTTCAGGTGATGACGGTGGACTTGAGGTAAGTGATGTATCTTGGGGTGATGATGACAGCCCTGTTGTTAGTTGGGAAAAGGCAGAGTATGCAAAGCAGTATGAATTAAGGTTCTATCGAAATAATTCTTTAAAGGATACTATTACAACTTCTGCTACAAACTATGATTTCCGTAGTAAGATCCGTGAGAACGGTAAGGGTAGCTATACTGTAAAGATTCGTGCTTTGACAAGCAATGGATCAAAAGGTAACTGGACAGAGTCAGATGAGTTTGATGTAGACGAAGATATTTTAGCAACCTTAGGTGGACAGTCAAGTTCAAACAATGGAAGTTCTACAGGACTAATGGTTCAAGTGCTAGTGCTACAGGTGCATGGTTAAAAGATAATGTAGGCTGGTGGTATATCAATGCCAATAAAAGCTATACTACAAACAACTGGCAGGAAATCAATGGCAACTGGTATTATTTCGATAACAGAGGTTATATGGTGACAGGTTGGCTTAAGAGCCCATATTCAGGAAAGTGGTACTGGCTCAGTACAGAGAATAACAGCAATCTTGGTAAGATGCTTACAAATCAATGGGTTGATAACAACCGTTACTATGTAGATGGAAGCGGTGTTTGGACACAGAGCAGATAAAAATTTAGAGGATGTCGCATGCGACATCCTCTTTTTATAGTTATTTAATCAGGTGAACATTAGTTATCTAATATATCTTTTCAAATACACACCAATATTTAATCCAACACCAATAACATGGATATAAGTTCCTGCCATCCGGTATAACGAGAACAAAATCCTCTCGGATTACAACCAATTTCATTGAATCCAAATTTTTTATAAAGTGCAATCGCATTTTTATTTTCAGCAACCACTTCAAGTTCCAATTGTCTATAGCCGGCAGTTTTTGCACATTCAATACATGCCTTTGTTAATGCAGTGCCTATGCCTTTTCCATTATATGCTTTTTCAATACTTATCCCGAACTCTGCACGATGCTTTACCTTGTCTTTTGAGCCAACCGCAGAAATTCCGGCTAAACCAATAATTCTATCATCAACAAGTGCACAAATTTGTATCTCACAGGAGCTGTTTTCTTTATCTTCAAGGAATTCCTCTTTTTCCTCAACACTAAAATTTATTTCATCCGGATAAGAAAGGAGGAAGTCTGTTTCCTCACGGATATTCTTTGTATTCTCAAGCACACTTTTAGCGTCGTCCATTGTAGCATTTCTTATAATACAAAGCATATTGTTTGCAAGTCTTATTTTTTTATAATATTTCAACTCATCATCTCCTCTAAACAACTATACTTTTAAACGTATACCTTTCTTTTCTAAATTTTCTATACATTCAGCCAGATATTTACTATTATGCTCCTTATAAATCGGGCTGTCTATAATTTCCTCTTTAAGATTATCATGCTTTTCTGCTGTTTTTCCTCTATAATTTTTATCCTTCCATTCCACAGAAACATTATATCCTCTTTTCTCCATTTCCTCTATAACCAATGAATGATATACAAATAAATGATATGGGGAATATGAAAACACATAGTCCACAGTTTTATGTTTCTTTTTCCATCCGTTGCCCCTTAGAGCACAACATTCCCTATGTTGTCCAAGAAGCTGATTTTTTGGTAATAAGTGGATAAGTTCTTCATGCCATAGTCTCATATTATTCTCCTGTTAATAAAGTGGATTTCTCTAAATATTCATTGGGGTATTTTTTCAGTAAAGTATTAAGGTACTCAATTACAGCTTCCCTGTTATTTTCCCCTTTGATATATTCATTTAATATATCAAATAATATCCGCTTTTCCATTGTGCTTGCTTCTTTTTTGAAATATCCCCATATATGAAGAACGGCATTACTAAAATCTTTTTTACTCTCCTTCATATCTCTTGCTTCCTGTATTTTTTTATTTACCCATAAAACATCCGGTTCTTTTTCCCTCAAATACGCCCTTATCTCCAGATATACTTTATGAGATTTGCTTAGTACATAATATTTATTTTTTTGCCCATAGCTCTTCACTTTCTTTTTTTATACTTTTTGTAATTCATAATATCACCTTTCTGCTCATATTATTGTATCATTTTTTTCAAAAATATTTGTTATTTAATCAATATAAATAACTTTTTGTATATCTACTTGTTAAATAGTATTTTTTTATAATTAAATATAACTCTTAATTTACAATAAAAAAAGAATTAAGAAAACCATTTTCATACAAATAATGATCAATGTTCTTCTTAATTCTATAAATTATAAATCTATATTTTTTTATCTTGCAGGATATTTTCTTCTGAATCCCTCAAACCACTCAAGGTATTTAGCTACATTTGCTTTATTCTCAGGATCATTGTCAAATTTCTTTGTTTCCACATCCACTCTCTCCTTATCCTCGGCAGAAAGTGCTCTCTCGGCAAATGTATATACCACCTCATCTTCTTTTCCTATATGTCTGTTAAGAAGTGTCGCATATCCTGCTGCATTTGCTATTATATCAAGCTTATTTTGTGTGGATGGATCCTTTTCATATCTGTCAGCAGCTTCCAAAAGCTCGTTCATATGAAGTCTACCGAGGTCATGCTCTACAATCATACCGTTTCTTATAAGCTTATCAGCTACAGGACCCAGCTTTTCCATCATAATTTTAAAAAGAATCTTCTCTTCCTTTCCATGATGAAGGTGATCTGCATATGTCTTACCAAAATCCACACATTCTCTTACAAGTTTCGTATCCACTTCACTTCCTTCTATGATTGAGCAGCACATAGATTTCAGGCTCTTACAAAACTCTATTATGTTCTTGTGTTCATCTACTAAAATTTCTATTCCGTACATATTACTCCCTTACCAACTTATATGAGCCATTTCCCAAGGCATAATATGTCAGACCGCTACCATCAAACACACCTTCTATCATAGCATTTCTTATTTCATAAACAGTGATACATCTGCTCCTACTTCATCCCAGTACTGCTTGTGAATATCCACAGTTTCCTGCCACATAAGCTCATCACTGTCCTCATTCACAACCATATTTACACCGTCACATGGCATTCCGCTTACAAATGTATTCTCATAATACTCAAAACCGTCAACAGGTGAAGCTCCGCTTCCTATAGCATTTTCCTTACCGAAAGTCCTTGCACTTTCACAGATAATGCCGATAGCATCAGGATTTCCCTCTGTAAGATTCTTTGCAACATATGCAAGTCTTCTCTCTACTATAGCTATCTTATCCTGTAACCAGCCGTGAATATTGGTAGGATCTATGATATTTCCAAGATCACCCTCAGGAAGCGAACCAAACTTCTCATCTATATCGGCAAGAACTGCTGTATTCAAGCCTTTGTCCTTTGCTGTAGTTATCAAAGTATTTGTTAAATCGTTTTGTATCTTTATCTTTCTAAAAAGCCAATGATGTATTGGACCCAGTATTGCACTCATATTTTTTATTCCTTTACTTTTTTATCTTTCTAACGGGAAAACAACTGTAAGCTGCATCTTAAAACTTTCAATCGCATGCACTGAATGTGGCTTTCTCGAAGGCATTACCACACTCTCACCTGCATTCAAAATATATTCTTTTCCGTCTACAATGAACTTTCCTGTTCCCTCAAGCACTGTAACCAGTGCATCTCCATCAGATTCATGTGTAGAAATCTCCTCACCCTTTGAAAATGCAAAAACTGTAATACTTACATACTTATTCTGTGCCAAAGTCTTTGATACTACCTGTCCGTCTGTTGCCTGAACTAAATCCGCTAATTTTAAAACTTCTTCATGATTTATATTTTTTAAAAACTTATCCATACCTATCTCCTTTATGGTAAAAGCTTAAACATTCACTACTATTGCAGTATAGTATTTTTTTAAATATTTTTCTGTAACAATCGTTAATTTTGTAAATTTATTTTGCACAATTTTTGAATAAAAAACTGCCTCGGCATTCCAAAGCAGGTTTAATTTTATATTAAAACTCTTTACCACCATTTACATTTATATCTGCATCAAAATTCTTATCAATATCAACTATTGCAGCTTCAAGTCCTCTCCTTATATCCTCAAGTGCCATATATGGAGCTACCGGTGTTCTTCTTGCTGCCTGTGCAGGTATAAAAGGAACATGTGTAAATCCACCCTTTATATGAGGATATTTCTTTGCCAATGTATAGAGTACACCATGCATAAGATGGTTGCAAACAAAGGTTCCTGCTGTATTTGTGCCTTTCTTTGTTTTCACTACCACACTCTCAGCTTTTGTTATTTTATCCGCTATGGGCCTGCCCATCTTCATAGCTGTCTTTCGACTCATTCTAATAAGCTCCCTTTCAAATATTGAGCTTTTATAATTCACTCTCCATATTTTCGCCTCTGAATTCAAAGTGTTATAATAATATTATGATACTCTAATAAAGTAATATCAAGAGAAATAGACAATATTAGCTATATACGACTCAACTAAAAATGTTTTTAGTGAAAGTCAAAAATTTTTATATAGTTATTATTGATTTATACAATAAATCAATAATATTTTCTTTGTTAAACAATAACAAATTAAAGTAGTATTTTCAGTGTAATAATTATTTATTTTTTTAATAAATAATTACACTATTCTACATTTATTATCTCCATGTTAATGTTAATATTATAGTAAGTTATTGATCGTAATTGTTTTATTTGGAGGATGAGTATATGAAGAAAAAATCAATTTATTGTAGAATTGGTGCCGGAGTAATGATATTGTCACTCAGTATACTGTTTACAGGCTGTGGTCAGAGATATGATAAAACATCAAACGATGGTGCTGAATATGCAACCGGAAAGACAGTTGAGGTGTCAGATTATTATATTCCTCAGGTGGCATATAATACTGAGGAATACAATGCTATTGATGAAAGCAACTTCAAAGCTGTGGCTACTTCACCACTATCTACATTTGCAGCGGATGTAGACACGGCTTCTTATGCAAATATCAGAAGATTTGTAAACTCTGGAGAGCTACCACCTGCTGATGCAGTTAGAATAGAAGAAATGTTAAACTATTTCCACTATGACTATCCACAGCCAAAGGATGGTGAACCTTTCTCAGTTACTACAGAGATTTCTGCCTGCCCATGGAACCCCGATACCAAGCTTATGATGGTAGGTATGCAGGCAAAACAGGTGGATGAACTTGAAAAGAAACCTTCAAACCTTGTATTTCTTATAGATGTATCAGGATCTATGGATGAACCTGACAAATTGCCACTTGTTAAAAATGCATTTTTACTTCTATGTGAACAGTTGAAAGAAAATGATACAGTGTCAATAGTCACATATGCCGGATATGATCAAGTTGTTTTGGAAGGTGCAAAGGGTTCTGACTCCAGGGAGATTATGGCTGCTATAGAAGATCTGGAAGCAGGCGGAAGTACCGCAGGAGCTGATGGTATCAAGACCGCTTATGAAATTGCAAGAAAGTACTTTAAAGCAGATGGAAATAACCGAGTTATACTTGCCACAGATGGAGATTTGAATGTAGGTATCACAAGTGAAGGTGAGCTTACAAGACTTATCAAAAAAGAAAAAGAAAGCGGTGTTTTTCTTTCTGTTCTGGGATTCGGTACTGAAAATATAAAAGACAATAAAATGGAAGCACTTGCCGACAATGGCAATGGAAATTATTCCTATATCGATTCCAGATTTGAAGCAAAGAAAGTACTCTCAGAAGAACTTGGTGCCAATTTCTTCACTGTAGCAAAAGATGTTAAATTTCAGCTTGAGTTCAATCCTAAGTTTATAAAGGGTTATAGGCTTATCGGATATGAAAATCGTATAATGGATGATGAAGATTTTAAGGACGATACCAAGGATGGAGGTGAAATAGGTTCCGGGCATAGAGTTACTGTACTATATGAAATAGTGGATAAAGACTCTCCTATGGAGATAGGCTCTGATCTCAAATATCAAAATGGTGTTGAAACTGATTCTGATGACCTTTTAAATATAGCAGTAAGATATAAAGAGCCTGATTCTGATACAAGTAAGGAACTAAGCTATCCTGTTACTTCTGACAGTATCAAAGAGAATATGTCTGATAATATGAAGTTTGCAGCCGCTATAGTAGAAACCGGTATGCTACTTCGTGACTCAGAGTTTAAGGGTAGCTCAAGCTATGATAATGTCTTATCCATGCTTGATTCTATACCTGATGTCAAAAATGATACAAACAAACTGGAATTTTTACTACTTGTAAAAAAGATTTCTACACTACCGGCACAAATGTCAAAATAAATTCAGCATTGTTTTTAAATTAATAAAAATTAAACTACTTTTTAATACAGAACAAGTTCAGCCATAAAAAAGCTGAACTTGTTCTTTTTATTTATTATAAGAAATTTTCTTTTATAAATAACTTTCCCATCCTTTTCACCTATAATATTAAAGGCAAAGCTTGTTAAATCTCCCTCAAGAACTGCACTACTGTCCTCGTTTTTCCACTCAATAAAGATCTTACTTCCATCACATTTCATAGTAAATTCACTATCATTTGAAAATACAGAAAATGTATTTCGGAATCTAAGCATTTCAAGCTGTTTTTGTACAACCTCTCTTTGTAAACCTGCTTCTATCTCTTCTAAAGTCAGATTTGTACGGTTGATTTCCTTATGTCCACCTGCTCCTGCTCTCTTTACCGCCTCATGGTCATTCTTTCCTGCAAATAGATCCAAATACCACACCTGTAGCTTACCCGGCATAAAGATTTGAATAGCTCTGGCAAGAAGCATTCTCTTGTCTTCTTCACCAAGTGCACTGTAGTAGGTTGCATTTACCTGATAGTATACATTCTTTTGACCATGCAGATCCTTTACATATCCACCTCTCTTGACAACAGTATCTATGATGGATTGAATCCTTTCCTCACTAATAAGTCCCTTTAAATCAAGTAGAGGTATCCCATCATGACATCCCAGCATGTTTACAACATTTATCTTCTTTTCCACAAGCTCATCAGCCCATTTTTTTAGAACCTCACCTGATTGCTGTTCAAAGGCATCTATAATAAGTCCCGGAAGGAAGAAATCATAAGTCATATAACCCTTATTTGCAATCTTCTCATAGATTTTTTCCTCATAGCTTGCATGAATCTCAGGTAACAGTCTCACATTGTATTTATCAGCCATCTCTCTTACCTTTGTAAGTACATTCCAAGTAGCCGGCTCATTCAAGAAATTCTTCTCTCCTACTTCCTTTGGGGCATAGGCAAAGGCATCCAATCTTACAATCTTTGCTCCATAATCTGCCAGTGTTTTCAAAGTATTATCATAAAACTCCCATACAAGTGGAGATTTGATGTTTAGATCCATTTGTCCCAGATATTTTCTCTCTGACTCCAGCTTCTCACAAAGAGCTTCCTTTTGAGTATCAGAGAGCCTATCTGCAAATACTTTATCCTCTTTTAAATTTCCGCCGGAGATTTACCTTCTAAAAACCCCGTATTTAACAGTTTTGCAAGCCCCTCTGCAATACTATACTGCACAGCAATCATATTTCTTATATCTATAGCATCTACAGAAGGATATCTTACTTCCTGATAAAATGTATTCCAATATGGAACTTCTTTGCCATTTGGAAAACGAACCATAAGTATAGGAAGTCCAGGTTTTCTAAAGAACATATCCTTTATAAGTTCTGCTCTTGGCTGTATATAGCCATCATCTGTCATTTCGCCACATCCATCCCAGAACTTATTCCAGTCAATAAAAAAATCTCTATATTTTGATTCTTCTCCATTTTTTATAATATCCTGAAACTGTTTGGAAAGCACCGAAGCATGATTTAGTATAAAATCAAGTTTTAAATCAATTCCAAGCTCATTAAGCTTTTTCAAATCCTCTTTTTTAGCAAAAAGCTCATTTAAAGAATAATCAATTACTGAAAAGCCTCTATCCAGATCAGTATGGAAGAGACTTGGGAGTATGTAAAATGATGAAAATACATCCTTTAACTCGTTTTTACTGAGGAAATTTGCAATATCACTTAAGTTCCCACCAAGACTGTCAGGATATGCATTAAGCATTGGACTGTTATTATTTTTACTCACACTACCCACCTACATTCCTATATATTTACAATATTCTTCATAGCTTAGTCTGTCACCGCTTGGAGTAATAATTATCTTTGCCTTATGTGCCTGATTTACAAGCGATTCCTGCTCTATATCAAGTACCATGGTTGTAAACGGACTGTCAATTCCACAGTCACGATTCCTTAAAAGTCTGTATTTCAAAGTTTCTGCCGGAGTATTGTGTATAAGTATCGGAATATCGACTCCATTGAAGCAATCACTGTTTCCATGTGTCCATTCAATTAAAAGAACTCCTACATCCTTGAAATCCACATCATCATACCATATCTGTGTATTACTTCTTCCCATTCTCTTTAACCAGATTTTTTCCGCTCCTGATTTAAATTGGTCAACAACATCCTCAACTTCCTTAAATGCAAGCTCATTGCCTGTACCGAGATACTCCTTAAGTGCATTACGTCCACCGTTTATATATGACTTGTACCATGGATATTTTTTTATATTTTCAGGATCTGCATCATTACCCTCTTCTTGCAGCTTATGAACTATTTGAAAACGTTCTTTATTGTACTCTCCGTCCTTTACCAGTCCTTTTAATCCGCCTTCTCTAAAAATATGTAAGCGCTCTGCATCATTGTACTCAGGAATTCTTCGCGGGTAATTGTCTCCACCCAAAATATAGCTTCCTATTCCTATATCATTTAAATAAAATGAAAGTACTGCGGCTATTCCTGATTTTCCAACACCTGAACAACCTGATACAGATACAACAACCTTTCCGTTACCGTTTTTACTCTTAACTTTTTCAATCTCATCAAGCAAATCAGGGAAAATCCTGCCTGCTCTGTCAATATGATACTCTGTTATAACAACCTTACTTCCCGGTACATCAGCCTGCTCTATCTCCTTAGGCAGTACCGGTGGCTTCCAATTTTTAAACTCTTGCATAAGTATTCACCTCATATACTTAACTTTACTTATTTTTAGTTTTTATACTAATCTTCCCTCAAAAACAAGCACTCCATATGAAAACTGTTTCATATGAAGTGTAACATAATATTGAGCCATTTTCTATGTATTTATTTTTACCTGTCTGTATACTTTTTAAATTCTGCAACACTCATATCAGCTCTTTTTGCCGCATCCGAAATGCTTAAAATTCCATCCTTTACCAGAGAAATAAGAACATTTATAGTGCCTTTTTTAATTCCCTCTTTAATACCTTCTACTCTTCCTTTTTCAATTCCCTTTTCTATTCCTTTTTCTATTCCCCTTGCTTCTACTCTGTCAAGTACCTCACACATAGTTAAATGCTCCTTCCTTTCACTTCGTTTATAGTTTCTTCAAATCTGTAATCATTCGTCATCGCAGACATCAGCATCAAAAGTTCATCCACATGCTCAATTACTGTATCTCCCGCTACATAGTTTTTATTTACACGCATCTGATACAAATAATCAGCCAGTATCCAAAAGTCACTCTTAAACATATCTATCTTTTCTCTGTCAAGATATGCTATTTCAAATATATTCATTTTGAAATCATTAACATATGGTTTAATCCTTTCATCTATTTCCAAAAGTTCAAATAAGCTCTTTGGCTGATTCCATCTACTATTATACCCAAAATATAATACTAATGTAATCACAGGATAAAGTACTTCTTTGTTATTCTCTTTTTTGGCCTGCCTAACATACTCTGTTCCGTCATATCCAAAGACCCTAAACGGCATTCTCTTTTCCGGTTTTGTCTGATTCTCCAATCCGAACATTGATAATTTTATCTTACTGTTATGCCAATATTTTGCAATATCCCTATACTGTGTCCTTATCCTGCCATCCATCTTTAAAGTACTTCCCGGCAGTGCATCTATCAAGCTGTCTTCAGTTACTATTTTCTCACCGTTAAACAGTAACACATTTATAATATCTGCGAATACATCATTATACTTTTCAAGTGTCTTTTGTGTAATATCTTTTTCCATGTTGCCCTTCACACGACCTCCCTATAATATTACTGATTTGATTTAATAGAAATTGTTTTAAAAAAATAAAATTTGAGAATAAAAAAATAGAAATAAAAATAAGTTCTATTCACTTGACTTTATTTTTATGATGAATATAAATATTTTTTTCAATAACAATATTCTTAAATAGTCCCCTTATCGGGGTTAGTTTCTGTAAACGGAAGCCCTTTCCAACGGGGAGGCGGTTGCGGCTAGTTTCCGTCCCCTTATCGGGGTTATCTTTTGTAAACCTTAATACCCATTTTTCTCATAGTGATTATTGGTTTGAGTTTCCGTCCCCTTATCGGGGTTATCTTTTTGTAAACGAAGGAGAATTTTTTTATGTTTAACGGCAATACAGCATTCGTTTCCGTCCCCTTATCGGGGTTATCTTTTGTAAACGAAAGTGTGGGTGTGTAACCAAGGTAGATGGGACTACACGTTTCCGTCCCCTTATCGGGGTTATCTTTTTGTAAACAAATTCTTCCTTCTTCTTGTGTTGAACTTTTTCACCGTTTCCGTCCCCTTATCGGGGTTATCTTTTGTAAACTACCTCCATTTCTACATTAACACTCTGTCTTTTTATCTCGTTTCCGTCCCCTTATCGGGGTTATCTTTTTGTAAACGAATAAATTAGTTCCTGGTACTTCTACATCAGTTAAAGTTGTTTCCGTCCCCTTATCGGGGTTATCTTTTTGTAAACTGGTGTACCTTGTCCACCATCATACAGTACTGCTCTATTGTTTCCGTCCCCTTATCGGGGTTATCTTTTTGTAAACTTTTATCGATGCTTTGAGAGGTGATTATATTTCTCCGTTTCCGTCCCCTTATCGGGGTTATCTTTTTGTAAACAGAAAGAAAAAGACCTCAGAAGAATAATGATTTAAGTTGTTTCCGTCCCCTTATCGGGGTTATCTTTTTGTAAACAGTTACTGAAGTCTGTTTCAGTAACTTCAAAGAAATTAGTGTTTCCGTCCCCTTATCGGGGTTATCTTTTTGTAAACAATCCATTGAATACTAGTTTAGAAAACCAGTATTCTAAGTTTCCGTCCCCTTATCGGGGTTATCTTTTTGTAAACAGTTATGGATGGATTAGCTAACGATGTGTTGGCTAAGAAAGTTTCCGTCCCCTTATCGGGGTTATCTTTTTGTAAACTTTTAGATCATAATCTGCATTAAACTTCTGATTTCTAACATATTGTTTCCGTCCCCTTATCAGGGGTTATCTTTTTGTAAACATTTATTGGTAACTGAATCTAGTTTATCAGATAATAGTTTCCGTCCCCTTATCAGGGGTTATCTTTTGTAAACTAATGTTTTGGGTATGCTTTAAAGAACAACGCCTGATAAGAGTTTCCGTCCCCTTATCGGGGTTATCTTTTGTAAACCTGATGGATGGAGATTCCGTAATCAGTAGTAATATAAGTTTCCGTCCCCTTATCAGGGGTTATCTTTTTGTAAACGAAATGCAACGGTTTACTGGATATAATATCAAAAAAATTAGTTTCCGTCCCCTTATCGGGGTTATCTTTTGTAAACATATTAATCATACATTATCAAAAATCTCCTTTCTGTAAAGTTTCCGTCCCCTTATCGGGGTTATCTTTTGTAAACAAAAGAACAGAAGAGTTTACATACGAAGAGAATACAGGGGTTTCCGTCCCCTTATCAGGGGTTATCTTTTGTAAAACCAACAAAAGTGTCAGAGTTAACAGGTTTTATCACAGGTTTCCGTCCCCTTATCGGGGTTATCTTTTGTAAACTATTTTAAATCCATATACACAGTGCCAATATGTTTTTAGTTTCCGTCCCCTTATCGGGGTTATCTTTTGTAAACATTATTGATACTATTTAATCCTGAGATAGAAATTCAGAGGTTTCCGTCCCCTTATCGGGGTTATCTTTTGTAAACCCTACCCCCTCTAAACCCTTATAACACAAGGCTTTAAAGTGGCTTTAGCGTGCCTAAAATCTAACAATCGATTTTCAGTAAATTTCGTGTGATATTTGTTACATCAGGTGCTACAAAGCCTTTATTTATAAGGGCCGTCTCAAAATCACAAAAATCTGAATATAAATACACGCTAAAGTATATATAACAAAAAATATTTATTAAATCATCTCAGACTCACTCTAAGACTACACTAGTTTATCATATGACTATGTTTTGTCCAAGTATTTATTACTTTATCTGATCAAAAATTTCTACATTGATATACGATCTTGTATCTCTGCCATCTTAGCATCATTTAGCCTAGACTTGCCATGAATTTTAGTAAAAGCTATATATCCACACATTCTATCTATCATAGTCATTTCCTTTTTGCCACATCTAGGACAAGTATCCGGTCTATCAGATCCCTTATTGTTCCATTGATACCCACAGTTATCACAATATGCTAATGAAATATTTATTCCTTCATATAGCCCAAGTTCCATAGCATGGGTAACATATGCCTCCAATGCTTCTATATTATATGGCACATCAACTCGCACATATTGTATCTTTCCGCCATTAAATAAATCCCAAAATCTGTATTCATAATTTTGTTTTTCTATTTGTGTTATATCTTCTGACACATGGCAATGGAATGAATTTGAAAAGTAATCCCTATCACTGACATTTTCAATCTCACCATATTTTTCTCTAAAGGAATTCACCTGCTTTCCACATAAACTTTCTGCCGGTGTACCATAAACAGAATATTGTATATGGTCTTTGGCTTGATACTCTAATACTCTTTTGTTTATGTATTTAACTACTTCCAGAGCAAATTTACCATCTTCCACAATAGATTTACCATTATATAAATATTGTAATTCATTAAGAGCAGTAATACCATATGAGGCTGTAGCACTTTTTAATAATGGCTCTATTTTATCATCTCTATTTAGATTACCACCATATATACCACCTTGCATAAATGCCAGAGGATTGGTATAGGCCTTTTTCTCAGAGAGGAATTTATATGTTCTCTTATGAATATTTCTAATAATATTTAGATAATACTCGAGCACACTATAAAAATCTTCACCGGTCTTCCTACTCTTTGCTAGAATCATAGGTAAGTTCATTGATACTACACCTATGTTAAACCTACCTATAAATACAGGAACATCACTTTCATCTACAGGTGTTTCTCCACCTTTTTCAAACCATTTAGTAAGAAATGCTCTACAGCACATAGGGCTTATTACCTTACCATACTTCTTGTAGACTTCTGATACTATACCTTTTTCACCGGTCAAACTCAGATATTCAGGATACATTACCTTACTTGAACAATCTATCGCATTTTGAAAAAGATAATACAGTTCCTTTCCTTTACCATGAAGATTTTTATCATAAAGAAAAACAAGCTTTGGAAATAATACAGGCTTTTTGAATCCTTCTTTTCCATGCCCCCCCTTCCTTACTTTAAGTGCTGCTACTGTTGCCATTTGTGAATATTTGTCTTTACCGATGCCAAAGGATATAGTTATAAATGGATAGTCACCCCTTGGTGAAATCAAGGAATTGAACTTGGCTTCTAATGAAAAAAATCCTTTTTCAAAATCCATTTCCAATCTATTACTTGCCAAATTGTCTGCCTTCTCCTTATTTATGCCTGCATCTATATACTCTTTATAATAAACATCATAACTTTTTTTCGCATACTTTGACAGCAACTCATCTATCTGTGAAATAGTAAAGCCGCCATAAATCTGTGCCACTGCATTCATAGATATACTTGCAATTACATCAAATGCCTCACTTAGGGTTTCAGGCTCATCATACCACATTTCCCCCATTTCAAAGCCACCATCTAAAACCTTCTCCATATCAAATAAGCAACAGTTTATAGTATCTCTTCTAAAGCCCATATCATGAATATAGATATATCCATCCTTTAATGCCTCTCTTTGTTCAGGTGTTAAGTGATAATTGCTATAAGTGATTTTTTCTACAGCATCTACTATAAGAGCTCGTTTACTTGAAACCAGACTGCTGTCCATACTTCCATTGCTTCTATCACCGTCATAGATAATCTTACTCATCTGCTTGCATATTTGCTCATATATATCTGCATTGACTTCCTTTGTTGTGTATAGAAAAACATCTGCAATCTCCGGATATTCAGACAAGGCATTTTTGATACAACTATGCCACTCCTTACTTTCAAATCTATTTCTTCCCAGCTTTTGGCTTAATGATATTAATTCGTTATAAAAAGTATTATTTATTTGTGCGACAGACTCGTCGTCAATAGGTGCCAAAGCCATAGCTGCATCTATTTTTATAAGTTCTTTTACCCACACTTCATCTTTATCATATTTTAATTCTTTGCCATCACGCCTTAATAATATAAATTTATTTTCCATAATAAACTCTCACCCTATCTTTATAAGTTTAACTATACTATTATCACCTCGTCAAACACTGCCTCATCTACTTTTCCATAAGTTATGACTTCACTATCTTCATACATCTTATATACTCTTCTTCTGTACAGGCACAGTCATGGAAATATTTCCAAAGAGCATGATAGACTCAAGTGTTTCCTTAGGAAACACTTGAGTCGTGCCGTCTTTACATTCTACTATTATTTTACCGGCTAATGTGGTAATCTTTGATCCTTGTTCTGTAATATAAAGGCAGGACATACTCCCTCCTATACAAAATCCATTTGTTCCTCTTCAAACTTTCTTAGACTACATGCTCCAAATAGATATTTATTACTATTATACTTAGTACAATTTACTACTCTTGGTGATACATCTGTATCTTTATCATGTTTGGCATCAGGAAAGAGTACGATTAGAATATTTGATGTAAAATCTACTGCCTTTTTTCTGTCAAAGCTTGAATATATTATAGTCTTACTTTCAAATCCTGCTCCTCCTCCCAAAAAGCATGTATACTTATCATTACTGATAGGTGCCTTTTTAAATTGCTTTGAAACCTTGTTCCAATAATTTTCATAGAAACAACCTATAGATTTTATAATTTTTTCTTTATCATAGTCACAAAAATTACTGTCTACAGTAATACTGAATCTTATAGTAACCCCCGGCTTTATGCATTCCCTATAAAGTGGAATAGCAATTTCAGTTCCGTCCAAGCTTATGTCAACCTTTTGACATACACACATATCTTCATCCGATATATATTCGCTGTCAGACACCATGAAACCTCGTAAAGTATCATTTATTTTATTATCTATTCTATTATTTGAGTCAGAGAATAAGTTCTTATGGAAAATATCTATATCAATATCGCTTAAGGAATCCTTGTAAGTTTTCTCCAACTCTTTTTTACTTGGATTATTACCCAATCCCAATTCTGCCTCACTAAGCTTATTGGATATTCCACAATCTGAATTCTGTATAATATATGCTCCTGTAAGTATTGTTCTCAGCATGCCCTTCAAACTGCTTCCGGGTACATATATCTTTCCATTACCATCTCTTACAAATCTTTCTATACCTCTACCCTTCACATCTCCATCATCTGTACCCTTAGTATCTCCAAGACTGAGTTCTTTGACATTCCAGTTTTTATAAATTTTTTCGTCTATATTGTTATCCTTGAAAAATACAGCCAAGTCCTTACCTGTATCTAACATGTATTCCTGATACTTCTTCAATAAATTTTTTTTAATAAAATAATCAAACATAAGTCTGGTATCTATGATAACAACTTTATCCTTCTTAAATAAAGCTTCTTTTTTGTTTATTGTATATCCACTTCCAATAAAGACCGGTCCTATAGTTTCTAGCTCTATATTATATTTTTTTAGAAATTTTGCCATCACCTTACCCCCATAAAGAATGGTTTACCATATCTATATACCGGATGTGTCCCTTTATTTTTTCCTGAAACATCATAAATATCCCCTTCAAAGATATTTTTGTATACTGATCCTACCTCAAGCATATACAGGTCTTTCTTTTTTCTGTATGTATCAGCGTATTTTGAAGAAGCTATAAATCCACTCCTCTTCACAACGGTATAAGAGGCATCCTCAAGGCTTTTTTTCAGTTCATCTTCATTTGGAAGACATAGTGATAAAGACATAATATCCTTATAATCACCTATATCCTCAAATTTTTTTACTATATTACTGTTCGGTGTATCCTCACACAGAACATACTTTCCATATCCTGATGAGATTTTCCCTCCAATACCGGTATATGAAATACTATTCATCAGTCTCTTTACCATTTCAAAGTCCTTTTCATCTTCAAAACCTACAAATAGATAAAGACCACTTCCTTTTTTATATTTGAATACTTCTACAGCATACAGGTTGTTTACATCATTCTCCCCCGCAGTTAACATGGACACCTTCTCAAGTAAGGTGAACTCACCAAATTTTTCCCCGAATGAATCTGACTCTTCTTCTATATTCAATTTCCCATTTATAAAACTTTCAAACTTTGATAGTGGTATATATCTCAATTTTTTTAAAGCTTTTTTTCTTATAGAATCTCCATCATTATCATTATCCAAGCGAATTATAGGCTTGGGCAAATAATACTCCTTGCCAATATATGGAAATGCATTTGATATTTTTAGTTTGCCACTTTTACAAATATCCAGCAATCTATCTGATTCACCATACTTTAATGCCTCTATAAATAAAACTGAAAATAATGTGTCTGCATTTAGTACATTTTGGCCTTTTTCTAATCCACCACCTCCAAAATGTACAGCTGTAGTAAACTCTAACTTTAGTATTTTATAGTTCATACTACACTTCCTTTAATATATTTTTACAGCTTTCCACTAATTTCTCAACTTTTCCGTCATCCACATTTACTATCAAAGGCTTTACTTCAAAATCCTTTATATCCACTCTACCATAACCTCTTGAACCTGCTGCCCCAAGATAATCATATTTTAAAAGCTTAAAACCAAGTCTCAGAGTATTAAAGTCTTCCTCTATTTCACTTTCATCTTCTATATTGTATATAAGGCTCATATGATACTCTATACCTTTAATAGCTCTCTCTATCTGTCTTGGATTGGCCACCCCTGTAAGTCTTGATATGGTGTTCTCAAACTTAACTTCTGTAGCATCCAAAGACTCTGCTTTCAATCTTTCCTTACTTTCCTTGCTGATAAATATATCTGAGAAATAAACTCTACCTGTTTTTGGTCCATTCTTATCTGAATGTCCAAAAAGCCTTTTTATCACTTCATTATCACTATTATGGTCTTTTGACAATCCGCCGTCATTTAGCTGCCTTGAAAGTAAGGATCTAAGTTTTCCCTTCAAGCTGCTGCCCGGTATCATAGGAAAGTCCTCATCTATATCCTTTACTACAACCGAATCTACAGCTCCTATAGCTGCAAACTGTGATCCACCACCAATATGTAACCCTGTCAATGATTCTATTTTCCCACTAATTTCAAGTTTTCCAAACATATATATCCTCCTATTCGTCCCTTCCACCTAAAAATTTTCTATATGCTACCAATGCTTCCATATAATGACAGAATAAATAAGCCTATCCTTATCTGCTTTTATGCTATCTATTTGTTCTATAATCTGTGCCTCTTCTACAAATTTCTTTACAGTTGATTCTCTTCCGGCTTCGTATATAGTGTGCATTTTAAAATATTGTATTTTTGTAAGCCACTCTGAATCCAATGTATTTGTCTTTAGACGTTTTGCTTTTGTATACATATCGCTAACCATTGACAAAAGCTTTCTTATCTTTGATGTTGTCAAAATCTTATTTCTTCCATTTTCATCTATAAGGCTCTGTATTACTTTTTCTGCCTGCTCTACATAGTTTTCTTTGTTAAGGTCTATAGGAGTTCTCTTTTTTTCTGTATTTGATTTCCCCCTATTATTAGTAAAATTGTTGTTATTTCCACCCATCTATTTCTCCTCCTCATTTCTTATCAAATAGCTATAGATATAGATTGCTGTTATCGCCTGCTTTGTATCATTGTCGTCAAACATCCAATCATATAGTTTCTCTTTGAAAATTTGATATACATCTTTTTCTTCTTCACTTACTTTTCCCTTAGGCTCCATTCTGGCAAGAGTATATGCCATCCTTGCCAAATTAATTTTCTTATCTCTATTTCTAAATAGCTCTAAGAGATTGTACAAAAGACTCTTTCCCTTGTCTTCTACAGTAGAGAAAAACTTACTTATTATGGCAAACTTTTCTCCTATTACTTTATCAACAAATTCATCCCAGTGATATGAATTATCCTTATCAAAAAGTGTTATAGCATTTTTACCATCCAGCTTCTTTGAGCAATCCTCAAGTTCACCTGTTTTTTCCGCCATATATGATATAGGATATTTTGGCATATACATTCCAAGCCCCGCTGAAATAGTAAGTGTTCCCTGAGTATACTCTTTTAGAGTTTTATACAAGTCAATTCCAAACTCCAAAACATCTTTCCAAGCACCAACTACAAATACATCATCACCACCTGAGTATATTATAGCTATTTTTCTAGTCTCATTTTCATCAACTCCACTATCAAAACATGGTATTTTATACTCACCATTTTTCAATATATTATTGATATCATATTTGAAAAACTGTGTAAGCTTCCTTGAGAATGCAGCTGACTTTGACAATGTCTGCGTACTCTTTTCAAATCCACCTACAAAAGCCTTTCCAAGGTTATCGATATCACCTCTAAGTACTCCAAGCCTCTTAATACCCACTCCACCTTTGACCAAATTTTCCAAGGTTTCTGCATCATGATAGTCACCAACATATATGGTCTTTACATAATCTTTCCCTTTGTATACTCCATTTTTTGAGTAGGCACGAATAAGGATATTCTTATTTGTTTTAAGATATTCTTCACCTTCTTTTCTTTTTATGTTCTCTGCACTCAAATATCCGTTCTTGTATATAGGGAGTATTCCTCTATCCTTTTCGCTTACTACTGTGAATATTTCTCTATTTAGAATACTTCTTGAAAGCTGTGCAAATCCATCACATAGGCTACAAACGCCATTGCTGTTAAGATTATACGAGCTATGACAAATCTTACATTCTCTCTCTCCGTCAACATTTTTTCCACGATTTAAAGCTATTATCTGTCCTGCATTGTACCTGCTAAGTTTGTTTTGTGATACCGCAGCAGATACTTCTCTAAAACAATTACTATATGAGCCATCAGGCTTGTTTTGTAAATCATTGCAAGAACACTCACTATATCCACTACCTATATATAGGTCTATTCCAAACATGTCTTGCATCCAAGCCTTAATGTCAGTATCAAAAGCTTCAAGCAAATCCTTGGTGTTCTTAGTATTAGCAAATATAAAATATGCGTGACCACCACCGGCATATAATAGATTCGCTCTTGACAAATTTAGATTCTTCAAAAGCTCATCTATTATGTTCTCCATCAATATTTCAAGATAGAATGACCTTGACCTTAGGTTTTTCAATACATCTTCCTTACCATATTGACCGTATATAAATGACTGTATACCTGAAAAATCCATACTGTAAAGTAAAACAACTTTTTCTTTGTAAAAATCATCCGGATCATTATATAAGCTTTCCTGATTTTCAAGTTGCTTTGCTTCTGTAAGATATTCAAAAATAGAACTACCTATAGCTATACTTTGCTTAATATGCTCGTATACTGATATGTCTATCTTTTCATCTTTTGCTCCATATACTGGAATATATGACATTGCCTGCTCAAGTATCTCTAAAATTGAGTTGACAAAATCCATATCAACATTTGCATTTTCAAGCTTACCTGAAAGCTTTTCTTTTATTGTTTTATAAAACTCTGCTGACGGCTTAGTTACACTATCCTTTGCAAACTTTATCTTTTCATCCTCATAGAGCACACTTGCATCATATCTCTTTGACTGACTATTACCATTTAGTATATTAAATATACTGTATAGATTTCCACCCTCTTCAAAAGCGAATTCATCGTTTTGAATCTTTCTTCTATCAAGTGCAGCCGATATTTTGTCTGCCAATTTCGTTATATATATATTTTCAGAATCTATATTATTTGATGCTACTATTTTGTTTACATAATATAAAAATACTGTCATATATAAATTTTGTTTTTACATCATTATTCAAATGCTATTCCCCCCATTCCTATTCCTGTTTTTATTCCAACACCTGAGTATGTTCCAAAGGCAATAAGCATGTTTGCAAAATTTACAAGCTGTTTTGGACCTTTTATATTTACAGTAATCTCTCCTATAAAAGCCGGCACCTTTGTTCCATCCAAATGAAATGCTGTACTTCTAAGTTTATACCCACATATTTCTATATTATTTTCAAATGTCTCCAATATATCTTTACTAAAAACTTCCATATCTGTAGATGCCTTATCAAACTTCATCATAAGGCTCTGAAAAACAAGTCTAATACTTGGAAATAGTACATATCTACCATCCTGTTTAAAGGATGTAGGAGTCAAAAATTTAATTTTTAATATTCTCTTCCCCTCTCTTAGGTAATTTTCTTTCACTAAATCCTTATAACTGATGTTTTCCTCTTTGATTGAAGTTATCTTGTACTCCTTTTCTCTGTACTTGATATTCACCTTTTCTATCTGTTTGATTTTATCTGCTATATTCTCCTTCGCTTCAATATTCAATGTATTCAATGTCCATATAATTTTATTATCTACCCTAGTCACGTACTGGCTATATGGATGCAATGTACTCATATGTAATATATCTGCATAGCCTTTATATATATTTTTCATTATAAATCCTTGAAAGAGAGAACCGAGTAAATCATTTCTGCTTTTTTCAATCTCCCCTTCAAGTTCTATTCTAAGTGAACTTAACATGAAGTAGTTTCCTCTCTGTGCTCACTGATTCTTCTCTTCAGCTCTTGATTCATATCCTCATATGAGTTCCAGTCCTCTTTCTTGATTCCAAAGCTAGTATATGCAAACAGCTTCTTTATCATACCCATGATTTTCTCCGGAGTAAATTCGGTCTTTTCTTCTATATTTTTTTCATCAAGTGAAACGATATCATGTGCTGCTAAATTTCTAACATTTGCTTCTACACTTCTAATATTAGATGCCGTTTCAGCCAAATCAGTATTATCTATTATATTTTTTATTAAATATAATAATGCTTCAGAATATATCATTTTTAGCTCGAATTTTTTCTCACTATTACTGTAATTGTTTTTTAGTTGATATTCTTTATTTACTATATCTTGAATGCTATCATCCCTTCCCGGCAATTTATTTATAACTTTAGATGAATCCCACATTCTGACTTTATTATCGCCCATCTTACAATAGTCATTAATATCAAGCTTACCTCTACCCTTAAGCACTACTTCAAATAATTCAACTACTATAGGGGTTATTCCTCTTATAAAATCAATATATTCTTTTCTCTTCAGCTTTGTACTCAACCAAAGTGCATACTCAAATATTTTTCTTGCATTTCCCGACTTTACCGGAGTCATATCAATACTGCCTTCTTTGTAGTCAGCATCTACTTTTTTCATATCGAGATTATATCTGTTTACTGCTCGAGCCAGTTCATCAATATAATGTCCTGTACTACGCTTATCCATACCTTCCGCTACTGACAATGCCGCTCTGTAGTCATATTCATCGATATGTTTTTTTATAATTTCTTCTTTTCTAAGTCTTGATAGTGATGGACACTTATTCTCAGTACACCTGTTCTCACCGTTTATTTCCAGTTCTAAATTAAACTCCCACATTGATTCCCAGTCAGGATTATCGCTATGTTCATTCTCATTCATACGCTTTGTAGGAGTAGCAACTTGAATAAATTTACAGTCATACTCGTTCAAATCCTGTAATATTACCAAAGCATTTTTCATCGCCGGTGTTCCTGAAGAAATATTAATGAAAAAACTATCCTCATCACTTAATGAACTTATAATATTATTTATTTCTTTTTCAAACTTAAATAAAAACTGGTCATAAACTTGAACATTTTCACAGTCTTTATCATCAATAATAATATATTCTATCTTCTTATTTTTTTATATTCTGCCAGCTTATTTATAAAAAAATACATATCTATTGTCTTTTTTATGTTTTTCCCATATCTCCTTTGTCATGTATAGATACACTTTATCAATATCATAGTATCTACATATATGTATCATAGAACCATCAAAAAAATTCTTCTCTGATACAGGATCATTTCCCCCAAGTGGTGAAAAGAGTATATTCATCTTCGCCCTCCTATTTGTTTACAAAAATATTCTTTATGTTAAATATAATGTATCTTTACTATTTATTCAACATTATATTAAATTATTTTTAATTATTTTATTAATCTAGTACTTTCTACAATGAGTACATTATATATTTACTTATATTTTTCTATCTTATTGACGAACTCTAATATAAACTTTATATAATCCTATGCTTCCCACTAGTTTTCAAAGAAGAAATCATAGGCTCTTTTTGCTATTGTCCTTGTTTCAAAAAAATCTACAGCACCTCCTACTCCGGCTCCAACAAATGGTACAGCCTTTCCTAAGTTTATTACTCCTTTAGAGCCAAACTTCGTTATAAACCTAAAACCGATCAGCTGATTAATCTTTGTTAGTGCTTTTCCCGGAACACTCTTTATCACATTTGTAGCTACTTTTGTACTAGCCTTTACACCTACCTGCTTTACCAACTGTGTAATAGGCACATTAATAAGGCAAGCCAATACAAGAGTCTCTGTCTGGTCACTGCTTGGCTCATATCCTGCCATATATGCAGTACATGCAATCATTCTCATTTGCATATAGAGTACTGTACTTACATTCACAGGCAATGTAAAAGGAAGACTTACAATACCTCCTATACCTGTAATGATCCCACTTGAAGTACACTTTATCACTTGATTTTTTAGCATCGCCTTGCAAGCTTCTTCCTTACTTTTATGCTTAATCATATAATCTTGTGCCATACTAACCACGCTAGTATTGCCAATTCCCACACCTTTTACAGCCTGTTTATACACTGTATCCAGCCACTTTGCTCCCTGTTCCTGTTTTACAATCTGATTTTCCATTGAAATCTCCTTTGCATTGCACTCTCTTATCACTTTTACCATATAATATACATTATAATGTACAATAAAAATCCCCCCTAGCTTCCAAAGGAGGTTACACCTCCTTTCTCTCCACCCGGGCCTCCAGCAATACTTTGCCAGTTGCATTGCCCCAAGCCCTAAGATGGCTATCGCTGCTGGCCATCCCTCTAACTTTATGTTGCTTGCTACATCTTTGCAGATGTCTTCGCTATTTCTTTCAATGATATCGTATTCCATAGTACCCTCCTTGACATAGGTCTTATCAGTTTATATTTATCAACTATATAGTGGCTTATTCCACTATAACTGCTTCTTTGCCTGCTTGGCATTCGCTACCAGCTTTGCAAGCTCTAGTAGTGCCAACCCTGCATAGGCAGCAGCCTTTGGTAGCCCTTCGAGCCTGTCATTTCTGACAAGGTCTTCCAAGAGGTTTTTGCCTGTTTTTACCAATTCATTCTTTTCCATAGTTTTCTCCTTTTCATTGTTTGGTTTATAACAACTTATTAAGTCTTGATACTGCATAGGTCTCTAGGCCATTAAAGCTTTGATAACAGACTTTATCGCTATTTTTATTATGACCCTCTTTGCAACACTAAAAACTATTTTACTCATGTAGAAAACCTCCATAAAAAATACTTTCACAGGCATTTACATACTATGTTTGCTCTCTTTCGCCCTTAGGCACAGACTGCTCTAGGCAGTCAGTACCTTTATTGCTACTTCCAGTAGCATATTTATAAGGGCCTTCTTCGCTGCTGCAGCTAAAATCTTTTTCATACGATACCTCCTATATACGACTCATTGGTTACTAATTACTTAGTAAAGTACACAAAATCTTGTTTGCCCTGCTATGTACATAGTTTAACTCATTATTATGTATTTTGAAATTATTGACTTCAATGTGACTTACGGCCACCTTTATTGGCTTAAAATAAGGATTTTATCTATTTTTATCTTACTTTTATGACCACTATTAGAGATTTATTTAAGCTATATCCATATTTTTTTTCTATAGAACTTTTCATAAAAATAAATGTTATAATGAATTTAACAATAATTTTAAAACCCTATTGTTTGGGTAGATGGAGTGTTTATAATGAGCGATTCAGAGAAAGTTAATGTTTATCCTTCACCACATTTACGACAATTGTTAAACAATGATATTGAGCTTTTTGAGATATTTAAAAAGGATAGAGGCGAAAGTATTATGGAAATAAATACAAGTGGCTTTTATGAATAAATTTCTTCTGGGATATTTCGAAAAGTATAAGCAAGAAATAGGTGAGTATACTGCTGATCTTGATGAACACCTAAAAAAAGCCGAATTAAAAGAATATGAAATTAATGAAATTAAAAAAATTTTCTTTTTAAATAAGATTATATTTTTAGAAAAAAATGACAGTCCTATGAATAAATGTAGTTCTTCAAAAAAACTACAATACCCTTTAAAAACTAATGATAATACCACTTCTATAATCCAAGAACTTAACTCCGGTGGTTTAAAGGGATGTAGTTTGTCAGAATATCTGTGTAGAATGCTAAAATTATACTTTAAAAAGCCATTGTACAAGCGTGAACAGATTATCTTTAGTAAGGAATATGAGGCAATATTTAATAATTGTAAAAAACAATGCATTAAATTTAATTATTTATATGATAATAAAGAATATACCGTAGTTCCATATACTATTTTTACCGGAAAAGAACAGATGTTTAACTATGTTTTTTGTTATGGCTTTGACTCCAATAAGCAGGTGAGAACTTATTCATTTAGACTTAATAGGATATCAAACATAAAACCATCCTACCAGACTATAACTTGTCCGGATGATATAGAGGAGAAGTTTAGGCTAACCAAACAATTAGGTGCCTCCTATGCTATCAATGATACATTGGAAGAAAGCTGTATTTTATTAAACCCACAGGGTATTTCCTCTTTTAAGCATATTTATTTTGGTAGACCAACAGTAGATAGCAAGAAAGCTGCTCCTGATGGTAACTTTAAATATTATTTAAATGCTCTACCGAACAACTATATAGGTATTTTCGTAGATTCAATCCGGGAGAGGCTGTGGTAGAATACCCTGCTTCATTAAGAGATAGGATAATTGAATTCCATAAAGAATCTTTAAATGGATATAAAAACTTGAAAGTATCTGAATAATACAAATACATAGACTATTTAAAATCATTTCAATAATGGGTGGCTTCGCCACTCATTATTTTATTCTACTAGACAATATCTTTCACTTAAATATCTCCTAACTATATCCGTAATTCTTTCAGTATTGATTCCTAAAATATCTTAATCGGCTTCCATTATCAACAGTACAATGTCTATATCACCTTCCGTCCCCCTTATCGGGATTAGCTTCTGTAACCTACCTCCTCCACCCCCTTATAAATCAAGGCTTTGGCGTGCCTAAAATTTAACAAGCGATTTCAGTCAAAAAGCTTGTATCTTATGTTACTTAGAGTGCTGCAAACCCTTATTTTACAATGACTGTCTCAAAATCACAGATTTCAGAGTATATACAGTAAACTGTATATATATAATACATAAAGTCTACAGGATTTTGTCTTAGAATTTTCTTAAGACCTCGTTATTTTACCATACAATAATACTATGGCCAAAATCTATTTTCACAAAAACCGGCTATACCACACCGTCACTTTACATAGAAACCAAAAGAGACCACCTCTTTGGCAGTCTCTCTTGTCTATACAATACCTATAACAGTCAATATAATTACTTTATTCTTCAGTATCTGTTTTAGTTTCAACATCATTTTCATTAGACTCTTCCTTTGAAGATTCTTCAGAAGATGCTTCGCTCTTAGTCTCCATCTCAGAAGCCTTTTCCTCAGACTCAAGTGCCTCCTTTGCATCAGCTATCAACTCTTCCTTAATATCAACAAGGGCAGGATCGTCCTCGCTTAAGATGATTTCATCTGTGTCTACCATAAATTCATCTGTGTTTAGAGTTACACTTCTGTATCTCTTCATACCTGTACCAGCCGGTATCAACTTACCGATAAGTACATTCTCCTTAAGTCCGATAAGGTGATCCACCTTACCATTGATAGCCGCTTCTGTAAGTACCTTTGTAGTCTCCTGAAATGATGCTGCTGAAAGGAATGAATCTGTTGCAAGAGAGGCCTTGGTGATACCAAGCATTACCTGCTTCCCCTCTGCCGGAGTCTTGCCTTCTGCAATGAGCTTTTCATTCATATCATTATAATCCAGAACATCCATTGAATTTCCCGGAAGTACATCTGCGTCATTATTCTCTTCTATTCTTACCTTCTTCAGCATCTGACGCACGATAACCTCGATATGCTTATCGTTGATCTCAACACCCTGAAGTCTATATACTCTTTGTACCTCACGAAGCATGTAGTCCTGAACTGCACGAACTCCTTTTATCTTAAGGATATCATGTGGGTTTACGCTACCTTCTGTAAGCTCATCACCGGCCTCCAATACATCTCCATTTCCTACCTTTATTCTTGAACCATATGGAATCAGATATGCCTTTGACTCACCTGTTTCATTGTTTGTTACAATGATCTCACGCTTTTTCTTGGTATCCCTAAGCTCTACAACACCACCAAACTCTGTGATGATTGCAAGTCCCTTTGGCTTTCTTGCCTCGAAAAGCTCTTCGACTCTAGGAAGACCCTGTGTGATATCTCCACCGGCAACACCTCCGGTATGGAAAGTACGCATAGTAAGCTGTGTACCCGGCTCTCCGATAGACTGAGCGGCAATGATACCTACTGCCTCACCTACCTGCACAGCCTGACCTGTAGCCATGTTTGCACCATAGCATTTAGCACAGATACCTGTATGTGATTTACAAGAAAGTATTGTTCTTATCTTTACGCTGTCTCTTCCAAGTTTATCAAGCACCTTCATCACTGCAGCTGCTCTCTTTGGAGTACACATATGATTTGCCTTTACTACGACTTCTCCTGTATCAGGATCTGTTATAGTCTCTGCAATATATCTTCCTGTGATTCTCTCCTCCAAGCTCTCAATAACTTCCTTACCGTCTGAGAAAGCTTTGATCTCCATAAATGGAATTTCCTTGCCTTCGCAGCAGTCTGTTTCACGAACGATAAGGTCCTGTGAAACATCTACAAGTCTTCTTGTAAGGTATCCTGAATCGGCTGTACGAAGAGCTGTATCTGAAAGTCCTTTTCTCGCACCATGAGCTGAGATAAAGTACTCCAAAACGTCAAGTCCCTCTCTAAAGTTTGACTTAATAGGAAGCTCTATAGTATGTCCTGTTGTATCTGCCATAAGACCACGCATACCTGCAAGCTGCTTTATCTGCTTATCAGAACCTCTCGCTCCTGAGTCAGCCATCATAAAGATATTGTTGTATGCATCAAGTCCGTCAAGCAGGTCTCTGGTGAGCTGCTTATCTGTCATATCCCAGGTCTTTATAACTTCCTTATATCTCTCTTCCTCTGTAATAAATCCACGTGCAAAGTTCTTTGCTATTCTATCTACAGTAGCCTGTGCATTCTTTATAAGTTCTCCCTTACTCTCAGGTACTGTCATATCTGAAATAGAAACAGTCATAGATGCAATAGTTGAGAACTTATAGCCAATTGCCTTTATATCATCCAGCACTTCCGCTGTTCTTGAAAGTCCATGTACATTGATAACTTTCTCTAAGATCTGCTTACACTGCTTTTTCTTTACAAGGAAATCAATCTCAGGCTTTAACTCATTTCCCGGAATACTTCTATCTACAAATCCAAGGTCCTGAGGTATTATCTCATTGAACAGAAGTCTACCTACTGTAGATTCTACAGTCTCTGATAAACCTCTCCATTTTCAAGCTTTTTACTTATTCTGACCTTTATCTTTGAATGCAAGGTAACGATCTTATTGTCATATGCAAGTATCGCTTCATTTACACTCTTAAAGAACTTCCCTTCTCCCTTTGCTCCAGGTCTTTCCTGTGTCAGATAATAAATTCCAAGTACCATATCCTGTGAAGGAACGGCAACAGGGCCACCATCTGAAGGCTTTAGGAGGTTGTTTGGTGAGAGCAGTAGGAATCTACACTCTGCCTGTGCCTCAACTGAAAGTGGCAAATGGACAGCCATCTGGTCACCGTCAAAGTCCGCATTAAACGCTGTACATACAAGCGGATGAAGCTTGATAGCTTTACCTTCTACAAGTACAGGCTCAAATGCCTGAATACCAAGTCTATGAAGTGTAGGTGCTCTATTAAGCATTACAGGATGCTCTTTGATAACTCCCTCAAGTATATCCCACACGTCATTTTGCATTCTCTCTACCATTTTCTTGGCAGATTTTATATTATGAGCTGTTCCCTTTTCTACAAGCTCTTTCATTACAAAAGGCTTAAATAGCTCTATAGCCATCTCTTTTGGCAGACCGCACTGATAAATCTTAAGCTCAGGTCCTACTACAATAACAGATCTTCCTGAATAGTCAACACGCTTTCCAAGAAGGTTCTGACGGAATCTTCCCTGCTTACCCTTTAGCATATCTGAAAGTGATTTAAGTGCTCTATTTCCCGGACCTGTAACAGGTCTTCCTCTTCTACCATTGTCTATAAGAGCATCTACCGCTTCCTGTAACATTCTCTTCTCGTTTCTGATAATGATATCAGGAGCACCAAGCTCTAAAAGTCTTGCCAAGCGGTTATTTCTATTTATAATTCTTCTGTAAAGATCATTCAAGTCACTGGTAGCGAATCTACCACCGTCAAGCTGTACCATAGGTCTAATATCAGGCGGTATGACAGGTACATTTGTAAGTATCATCCACTCAGGCTTATTTCCTGAGCTTCTAAAAGCCTCTACCACATCAAGTCTCTTAATGATCTTTGCTCTCTTTTGTCCTGTAGCCTCTACCAATGCTTCTTTTAATTCTACCGACTCTTTTTCAAGGTCAATATTGCTTAATATTTCTAAAATGCTCTCTGCACCCATACCTGCTCTAAATGAACCATAGCCATAGGTGTCGATTGCATCTCTATACTCTCTTTCTGAAAGCACCTGCTTATAGTTGAGGGCTGTATCGCCTCCATCCAATACTATATATGATGCAAAGTATAATACTTTCTCCAAGATACGAGGTGCTATATCCATGATAAGCCCCATTCTTGAAGGAATTCCCTTAAAGTACCAGATATGAGATACCGGAGCTGCCAATTTTATATGACCCATACGCTCTCTACGCACACTGGACTTTGTTACCTCTACGCCACATCTGTCACAAACAGTTCCTTTGTAGCGAATTTTCTTATATTTTCCACAGTGACATTCCCAGTCCTTACTTGGTCCGAATATTCTTTCACAAAACAGACCATCTCTCTCCGGTTTTAATGTCCTATAGTTTATAGTCTCAGGTTTTGTAACTTCACCATGAGACCACTGTAGTATTTTTTCAGGAGAAGCCAAACCAATCTTAATTGCATCAAAAGAAATTGGCTGATAAGCATCATTGTTTTCAGGCATAAAATTTGCTCCCTTCTATATAAAACGATAAATCGACTTCATTGATTTTATGCAGATGCCGGGAAGGCATCTGCTATAAAAGTATTCACTTTTCCTCAAAATTATCTGTATCATCAAATGAATCTTCGTCATAGGAGGAATCATCCCCCGAATCTATGTCACCACTATAGTCAACATCAGCATCTTCTGTAGCTAAATTGGTATTATCCGAAACAGCTACAAATTCACCGTCTTTTACTTCCTGTTCACTATATCCTGCATCTTTGAATTCTTCTTTTCCATGGTGTCTGCTCTCACCCTCTATTATAGAGTGTATACTGAGGTCAGCATATTCTGTATTTTCTTTGAGTTCTACTTCTTTTCCGTCCTCACCCAATACGCTTATATCAAGTCCAAGAGATTGAAGCTCTTTTAAAAGCACCTTAAATGACTCCGGAATGCCTGCATCAGGAATATTTTCACCCTTGATAACAGCCTCATATGTCTTCACACGACCTGTAACATCATCAGATTTCACTGTCAAGATTTCTTGCAAAGTATATGATGCACCATAAGCCTCCAGTGCCCAAACTTCCATCTCTCCAAATCTCTGACCACCAAACTGTGCTTTACCTCCAAGAGGCTGCTGAGTAACCAAAGAGTAAGGACCTGTTGATCTGGCATGAATCTTATCATCTACCATGTGGTGGAGCTTCAAATAATGCATGTGACCTATAGTAACAGGACTGTCGAAGTACTCTCCTGTTCTACCGTCACGAAGTCTTACCTTACCATCTCTTGATAGAGGGACACCTTCCCAAAGCTTTCTGTTCTCCAAATGTGAACCTAGGTATTCTATAACACCCGGATCAAGCACTTCTTTATATTTATCTTCAAAATCATTCCAATCTTCATTGACATAATCATTTGCCACTTCAAGCATATCCATAATGTCAATCTCGTTTGCACCGTCAAATACCGGAGTAGCTACATTAAATCCAAGTGCCTTTGCAGCAAGTGAGAGGTGAATCTCAAGCACCTGTCCAATGTTCATACGTGAAGGCACACCAAGTGGGTTAAGTACTATATCAAGCGGTCTACCATTTGGAAGAAATGGCATATCCTCAACAGGTAATACTCTTGAAACCACACCCTTGTTACCATGACGTCCAGCCATCTTATCACCAACAGAGATCTTTCTCTTTTGTGCTATATAAATTCTTACATTCTGTGTAACACCCGGAGATAATTCATCACCTGCTTCTCTTGTAAACACCTTTGCATCTACTACTACACCATAAGCACCATGTGGCACTTTAAGTGAAGTATCTCTTACTTCCCTTGCCTTCTCACCAAAAATTGCACGAAGAAGTCTTTCTTCTGCTGTAAGCTCAGTTTCTCCCTTTGGAGTAACTTTTCCTACAAGTATATCACCGGGCTCTTACCTCTGCACCTATTCTAATAATACCTCTCTCATCCAAATCTTTGAGTGCATCATCACCTACTCCAGGTACATCTCTGGTGATTTCTTCCGGTCCAAGTTTAGTCTCTCTTGCTGCACACTCATACTCCTCTATATGAATAGAGGTATATACATCATATTCTACAAGTCTCTCGCTAAGAAGAACCGCATCCTCATAGTTATAGCCTTCCCAGGTCATAAATCCTATAAGTGGATTCTTTCCTAGAGCTATCTCGCCATTATATGTTGAGGCACCATCTGCGATAACCTCACCGGCATTGACATGGTTACCCTTAAATACTATAGGCTTTTGGTTATAAGAGTTTGACTGGTTACTTCTGGCAAACTTGATAAGCTTATATGTATCAAGTACAGCATCATCGTCTCTCTTTATAACGATTCTATCAGATGAACATTCCATTACCGTTCCTGAATTTTTCGCTACTACACATACACCTGAGTCTACTGCCGCCTTAGTCTCCATACCTGTACCTACTACAGGTGCATCTGTAATCATAAGGGGTACAGCCTGCCTCTGCATGTTTGAACCCATAAGAGCTCTGTTCGCATCATCATTCTCAAGGAAAGGAATCATACTCGTAGCTACTGAGAATACCATTCTCGGTGAAACATCCATCAAGTCTATATTCTTCTTCTGGAACTCTGAAGTCTCATCACGGTAACGCCCCGATACATTATTTCTGATAAAATGTCCGTTCTCATCTAGAGGCTCATTAGCCTGTGCTACTGTAAAATTATCCTCTTCATCCGCTGTAAGATATACTACATCATCAGTTACTACCGGATTTGTAGGATCAACAGACTTATCTACTACACGATAAGGTGCCTCTACAAAACCATATTCATTTACTCTTGCAAAACTTGCAAGTGAGTTTATAAGTCCTATATTCGGTCCTTCCGGAGTCTCTATAGGACACATTCTTCCATAGTGTGTATAGTGAACATCTCGAACCTCAAATCCGGCTCTTTCTCTTGAAAGACCTCCCGGTCCCAAGGCTGAGAGTCTTCTCTTATGTGTAAGCTCTGACAATGGGTTGTTTTGATCCATAAACTGGCTCAACTGTGAGCTTCCAAAGAACTCTTTAACTGCTGCTGTAACCGGTTTTATATTTATAAGGGATTGAGGAGTAATAGAATCAATGTCCTGAGTAGTCATTCTCTCTCTTACAACTCTCTCCATTCTTGTAAGACCGATACGATACTGATTTTGTAACAGCTCTCCTACCGCTCTTATTCTTCTGTTTCCTAAGTGATCAATATCATCCTTGCTTCCAATATGCTCCTCTATATGCATATTGTAGTTTACTGTGGCAAAGATATCTTCCTTAGTAATATGCTTTGGAATCAGCTCATTGATATTCTTTTCAATAGCCTTTATAAGCTCTTCGCCTTCATTTTCTTCCATAAGTTGTTAAGCTTAGGATAATAAACCTGCTCTGTAACACCTATAGCTTTAGGATCTGTAAGCTCAGGTATATAGCTTTCGATGTCTACCATCAAGTTTGAAAGAACTTTTACATCTCTCTCCACACCTTTTATCCATACTGCAGGAATAGCAGCATTTTGTATTTTTGTTGCAAGTTCGGCATCTACTACTGTCTCTGCCTGAGCCAATATCTCTCCGGTATTCTCATCTACTACATCTCTTGCAAGTGTATGGCCCTTTATTCTGTTCTTGAAATGGAGTTTCTTATTGAATTTGTATCTTCCTACCTTTGCCAGATCATATCTTCTGGCATCAAAGAACATTGCATTGAGAAGATTCTCTGCACTGTCTACTGAAAGCGGTTCACCCGGTCTTATCTTCTTATATAATTCCAAAAGTCCATCCTGATAATTTTCAGATGGATCCTTAGCAAAGCTCGCCAATATCTTCGGTTCTTCTCCGAACATCTCTAAGATTTGAGTATTGGTACCAAGACCAAATGCACGCAAAAGTACTGTTATAGGAACTTTTCTTGTTCTATCCACTCTTGCATAAAAGATATCATTGGAATCTGTTTCGTATTCAAGCCATGCACCTCTATTTGGTATGACCTGACACATGAAAAGTTCTTTTCCTATCTTGTCATGATCGATTGTATAGTAAATACCTGGTGAACGAACCAACTGACTGACTATAACCCTCTCTGCACCATTTATTACAAATGATCCTGTATCAGTCATCAGTGGCAAATCTCCTAAAAAGATTTCATGCTCATTTATTTCATCCTTATCTTTATTAATAAGTCTGATTTTCACCTTTAATGGAGCAGCGTATGTTGTATCTCTGTCTTTACACTCTTCTATGGAATATTTAACTTCATCTCTCGCCAATTTAAAATTGACAAAATCGAGGCTAAAATGTCCTGCAAAATCTTCTATAGGAAATATATCTCTAAAAACTTCTTTTAGACCCGCATCTAGGAACCACTGATAAGAATCTTTTTGAATCTCTATCAAATTCGGCATTTCTAGAACTTCCTTCTGAGTCTGGAAGCTCATTCTCATGCTCTTCCCAGAAGTTATCGGATGCATCTTGCTTCTATCCATTGACGTTTCACCCCTGTATATTTTTATGGTATGAATTTAGATTCTTCTATGGTATACTTAGAACAATCTACTCATTTAGTTTAGCCTTTTGGCAAGTTACATTAGACATTTTCACATCTAAGCATCTATCAAAAGGGCGTAAAATGCCCTATAATAGTGCAACTTTCATATTACAAAATAAAAGTCAAGATGTCAATACCAAACATATGTTTATTTATTTTACTGAAAAGTCCACCCTTTATCTAAAAAATACCCCCTTCTAAAGTAACAATCAGTTTTCACTCGTCTACTCTAAAAGGAGGCATATTCAATCAAATATAATATTTAATTTTATCGTATTACCGCATTTGAAGATGTAGCAGTTTCCACTGCACTTAAATCTCTTCTTGTTCTTCTGTTTCCTGAAGCGGATGCATTTTCAGCTATCTCTACATTAAATCTGATAGTTTCAAAGTTCTCAGAACTTATTGTCACTTCATTACTTGCCTGATTAAATCCGTCAAGTGAAAGGTCTATAAACTGAGTATATCCGTAAGTCATATTTGATGAAAGCTTATATGTAGTAGCATTTCTAAGATTATATCCTTTATTGTAAGTAACACCATTTACGGTGACTGTTGCCTTACCCGAACTTATAAGTTCTGTAAATCTCTTAAGCCCTACTCTATCCGTATCATCAAATGTTAGTCTTACAAAATTATCATAGCCCTTCTTAATCTCTGAACCTGTAATAGCCGGTGTAGCTATCTGTGAAGATGTAGTATAGACTAAATCATCCATACCCTCTCCCTTAAATACAAGTTTATCTGCAAATCCCTTTATCTTTCTTGATTTTATGTAGATTACATTATCGTTGTCTACTGCAAATAAATCTCTGCTAAGTATTGATATTCTACCTTCTTCAACCTTTACACCGTTTACTTCTACAGCATTAAGCTTCTCAATAAACTCAGCAATCTTTGCAGTATCACCCTTTAGTGTAACGGCATATACATCGGCATTATTATACTTTTTAAATTCAACCTTATCTACTTCTACAGCATTAACTGTAGGAACTACCGGTGCCGGTGCAACACTTTCCGCAATACTTCCGTCAGCATTCATTGTAAATGTAAGGTCCTTATATCCATCCGCCTTTACAACAAAATCAAACTTATTATCTGTAAAACTGCTTGCCTTTACAGATAACTGACTTATTTTACCGCCATAAGCTGAATCATTATGCGCCTTAAATTCTTTTGTATTTCCATACCCGAAACCGATAATACCCGCTTTAGAATAATCCTCACCATTTACACTGACACTTGTAACAGCTTTAAGATATTTCTCAAGGTCGGATTCATTCATGCCATCGAATTTCACTGTAAGCATATTGTAGAATATCGAATTCGACTTTTTGCCTGTCTTTGCCTTAGGTGCATCCTTGCCCTCTTCCACTACAGGTGGAGTCACAGGGGTTACGGGTGTCACAGGGGTTACCGGCGTTACAGGTGTGGTATTTGCTTTCTCTGCAATGTTTACTTTAATAGACTTTACAGCATAATTTCTGTCGCTTGACTGAAGGTATATAGTATACTCACCTGCATTTTTGAACAATCCGCCGCGAAGTGTAACTTTTCCGTCCGCAACAGTATAAACTGAATTTGAAGTATAACCGCCTGCAGATGCGGATATTACATCTCTCAGTGTACCGTCAGGATTTTGAACCTTTACGCTGCCAAGCTTACTAAGGAAATCGCCCTTCTTGGCATCATCGTCCTTAACAGCCTTTATAACTATTTCTGAATCCGTTTCATGCTTTTCACTCACATCACTAAGTTCCACTTCTTCAAAAGTATCTGTGATGGTAAGGTCAAGTTCTATCTTCTCAAAACCTATAGAATTAAGAGCAAGTTTATGTGTTCCTACAATAGGTGCAAGATATCTGTTGAATGCACTCTTATAAAGTGTAATACTCTTATAGTCTGCACTTACTTCATACTGCTTCAAATAATTATCACTTCTAAGAGCTGATGAACCGTCAAGCACAACCGAGTCAAGATTCTTTAAGAAATCCACATTGTCTGTAGTTATTGTAAAGCTGTCCGCATTTGCCTGTATGAGACCTTCAAATGTAGGTGCCGCTTCTCCTACAAGATTACCGTAACGATAAATAGTACCAAGCTTACCGTTTTCAAGTACGTTCTTTACATTTCCGACAATATTTCTTGTAGTTGCATCCTCAGACTTGATATAGTCCTCAAATGTAAGAACCTTTCCTTCAAGTTTTGCATCCTTATATGCATCTACAAAGTTGTTAAGAAGATATAATTTACTCTTATCTTCTCCAACAATCGCCTCAGGTGACTGCTCAAGCCACCAGTTCATTACTGCATCTGAATCCTTGCTTCTAAGACCGATCTCATTTAAAACCATTGCATTTACAAGCAAATCGTAGTCATACATAAGGTATGCATTTATCATTAAGCTTCCGCTTGCACCGGATGTAGCATCAGCCTTACCGCCTGTCTTACCTGTAGCACCTGATACAGAATCGGCCTTCTTTCCTGAGCTTGAAGAAGATGAAGAACTTCCTCCACCCACAAGAACCTTTGTAATTGTTGAAGACTCTCTGTTTCCTGCATGAGGTTTTTACTTACTGTAGGCGCTGATATCGCATCCACAGTCTTAGAATCATCACTAACAGGTGTTGTTACTACAGATGAACCGTCACTCTTTAATACTTCAAACTTCTTTTGTAAGAGTCTTATACCCCTTTGTATAGATCGTAGCTGTATAAACTCCGGCTACATCTGTATACACCTTACCTGAAGTACTGTCTGTTCCTGTAATCTGTACAATATCCGATATATTATGCCATCCTGAAATTTTTCGGCAATTCAATAACACTACCGTCAGGTTTTTGTAAGTGTTACTCTGTACATTACCACACCTACATCATTTCCGAAGCTCTGATTGTTTTTCGGATCAACTATCTTAAATCTGATATTTTCTCCAATCTTCGGATTTGGTGTTGTGCTGTCACGCAACACCTTAAAGTTTGTACTGCTTACCAATGATATAGGAAGGCTTATTCTTTCATTACCCTTTGTAGAGCCTATACTTACATAGTAATCTCCTCTGCTTCTTGCATTGTTTTGAGGAAGAGGAATATTTATAACTCCCACCTTTGCATACTTTGTCTCTACAGACTTATTGTATACAAGATTTGAATTTATAATATTGTGTTCTTCGCTAAGAAGCTTAATATTGTTAAGTCCTTCAAACCACTTCTCCTGCTCCTCATTTTCAAGCTGAAGCTTTATCTTTATGCTACCTGTTCCCACATTATCTATCTCTGTTACAGGGATATAGTACTGTGAAGGAACTGCAGCTGCTGCTAAATCTACCTTCTTTGACTGTAATGTGAATGTAGTCTTTGAAGCATTCTTTCTTACTTTTCCAGCATTGTCATAGGTCTCAAGTAAATAGTCAAACTTTGTAATAGGACCATTTGATAACACATACTTAGGTGCCTTTACATCGGTCTTTGTTATATTCTTTCTCTCCCCACCTGCAAGTGTGATGTCCTGAGTATCATTATTATCCTTTTTTACAATCTGTAAGCCTGATGGATTTGATACACTTGAAAGCCACTTAACAACATGTCCGTCATCATCTACTTTGGTCATGTTTGAAGTAACATCTACCCCATCTACCAATACTCTATAATCGTCAATAGTTCCATATTTGAATGCAACTACCACATACTGACCAAAATCTGTATTAACATTTTTTGTGTAGCTTACATATGCAAATTTATCATTATCTGCTTCGGTAGTTCCATTATTTTCTGAGTTATTTGCAGCTGTTCCATTTTCTGTACTTCCTGTACTTGCGTTATTTACACTCTCTCCGGTTGTGCTTCCTGTACTTGCGTTATTTGCACCCTCTCCGGTTGTGCTTCCTGTACTTGCGTTATTTGCACTCTCTCCGGCTGTGCTTCCTGTACTTGCGTTATTTGCACCCTCTCCGGTTGTGCTTCCTGTACTTGCGTTATTTACACTCTCTCCGGCTGTACTTCCTGTACTTGCGTTATTTACACCCTCTCCGGCTGTGCTTCCTGTACTTGCGTTATTTGCACCCTCTCCGGCTGTACTTCCTGTACTTGCGTTATTTACACCCTCTCCGGTTGTGCTTCCTGTACTTACGTTATTTACACTCTCTCCGGTTGTGCTTCCTGTACTTGCGTTATTTGCACCCTCTCCGGTTGTGCTTCCTGTACTTGCGTTATTTACACCCTCTCCGGCTGTACTTCCTGTACTTGCGTTATTTACACCCTCTCCGGTTGTGCTTCCTGTACTTGCGTTATTTACACCCTCTCCGGTTGTGCTTCCTGTACTTGTGTTATTTACACCCTCTCCGGCTGTGCTTCCTGTACTTGCGTTATTTACACCCTCTCCGGTTGTGCTTCCTGTACTTGCGTTATTTACACCCTCTCCGGCTGCGCTTCCTGTACTTGCGTTATTTACACCCTCTCCGGCTGTTGTATTACTTGCATTTTCTCCATTACTTGTGTTATTTGTACTCTGGTTTGAATTTGTTGTGGAATCGCCTTGTACATCTGCTGCATTGCTGCCATTACCACTTCTTGATCCTCTACCTCCTCTAGATGAACCACCGCCAGAACTGCCTCCTGAGCCACCTCTAGAGCTGCCGGAACCTTTCTTTGCTGCAAATTGACCTGCATCTGTCTTATTGCTTACTACTCCTGATAATGAAGTAAGACCCTTGCCCTGTGAAAATATGACCTTTCCGTCTTTTTCCCACTTACCATCTGAATTAACTCTGTAACCGTCAGGTGTTGTAGTATTTACAAGAAGTTTACCCTGATCAGGCCCACTTTGAGAGTTGAAGTAGTAGCAATATCCATCTATCCAGTTCCAACCTGTGAGCATTATACCCTCAGCAGCACCCTTGGCTGTATTTAGGAAATACCAGTTTCCTGCAGCATCCTGTTGCCATCCGGTTTTCATAATACCGGTGTTAGTATTAAGATAATACCAGCCACTTGGAGTCTGAATCCATCCCAAAGCCTTGCTGCCATTATCATTTATATAATTCCATCCACTCTGCGTGTTCTGCCATGAGCCCGCAAAAGCAGGTGTTATCTGTGCTGTAGCCATCAAAATACTTAATGCTCCAACACCAACGTTAAAAAATAGCTTTCTTTTCATAAATCTCCTATTACATACATTTTAGTTAGTGGCCGCTAACACTAAAACCAAATAAAGAGGAATGTTGCACTACAATAAAGCATTAGTTTCAAAATATATTTCTATATATTAAACAAATACTCTTGCAAAAACACTTCCCTTTGCATTTAGGGTTTTATTATATTACATCAGTTAGTAATTACTAACGCATTTTTTTAGTATACTAAAAATTTTTTTTTATTTTCAATGTTTTTTTTATGTTTTTTTATGTTTCTAAAGTACACAAGCATAAACATTGCGTAAAAATCATATTATAAAAAACTGTAAATAGTGTCTAATTTATTTTAGAAAGCTTTCATTATAAAAAAATTATTATTCTCCTGAGAATTCTGTATCTATATTTACATGTATATTATATTGTGGAAATTCTTCTTTCAAAAATTCTATTCACATTCTCCATAACAGTCTCAGATTTGATATCAAAATCTCTCGTAATATCACAATATATTGTCTTATCCTTATCATCAATAACTATGCCATGATAGTTTATTATATGTCTCTCTCCTTCTTTATAATTTTTCAATAGTGATTTTATCTTTACATATCTATCATCATCCACATCCACAGAATAAAATCCGAAAACAAGAAATACATTATACTTATTGTAAATCTTTGTCTGAGCCTCATGTAAAATTGGGTACATCTCACCAATGCTTCTATCGTCCTCTATTTCAACATTTATAGAACCTGTATAAAAGTCAGGTCCGTAATCATTTAATATAAGGTCAAAGCAATTTATAACACCTTCCGTATTTCTTGCTATCTCCTTTATACCTCTTACTATCTCACCGTCTACTCTCTCGCCTAATATTTTCTTTATAGTATCTGATAATACTTCATAGGCAGTCTTTAAAATAAATATGGAAATAATAATACCTGCAATACCGTCTATAGAAATCTTTACAAACATATATATCAATGCAGAAATCAGAGTAACTACAGATATTATGGCATCATTTTTTGCATCTGCACCTGAGGCAATTAATGCACCTGAATTATATTTTTTACCGCTATTTTCTGTAAATGTACCCAAAATAATTTTAGCAACAATTGTGGCAATAATCATTATTGCTGTTACAATGCTTGTACTCATCTCTTCTTTATTGAAAATAGCTTTGGCAGAACTTATCAATGACTGAAATCCGGTAATAAATACTATTCCTCCTATCAAAAGACTTGTCAGGTACTCTGTCCTTCCATGTCCGAAAGGATGCTGTTTATCAGGTGCTTTACCTGCAAGCTTTGTTCCTATTATGGTAATAAGTGATGAGGAGGAGTCTGTAATATTGTTTAAAGCATCACTTACAAGAGCAATTGATCCTGACAATATTCCAAGTACTGCTTTCAATCCTCCCAGTAAGAGATTTGTCACTATGCCTATTATTGACACCGCTACTATTCTTTTTCTTCTTTCATTTGCATCCATTCTAAAATTAGATGAATTTATATCTTCGTTCATTTTACTTTGATGTTTATACATCTTCTCCTTTCTGTATTTAGGAGCACATTATATATTAAAAAGAGATTGTATGCAATTATAGAATTGCATACAATCTCTTTTCATATTGAATTTGGAACATCTTGCCATTAAAGCAAGATGGGGTTTGTATTAAATTTTATTTTATCTACACATAGTCTACGACATCAATGTATTGCATTAAAAGCTCTTTTTCTTCCTCAATATGCTTTGATAATCTCTGTGCAGCAACTATTGAGAGCCATCTTTGTACATACTGCTTTGCAGTGTCAGACTTTTCACAGTAAATATCTATATACATATCAGCAAGCTCTTTGTCTGTAAGCGCAAAGAGAAGATAGGTATTAGCTGCATCACCGGCAGCATTGCCCTGAGTAGTATGAGACCAGTCAATTATTGATATCTCACCATCATCTCCTATCAGTACATTGCTTGGATTGAAATCTCCATGGCATATCTTTGTATGTTTTTTCATTCCGTCCAGCCTTGTTAAAAGTTCATACCTGATAGTCGCATTCAGCTCTTTTAATTCATTTATTTGTCTGCTAAATTTTAAATTCATTCTGTTAAGTAATGGTGATGATTTCGAATGTATATCAAGCTGTATATCAACAAACATCTCCATATATTTTCTTGTATTTTCCTTATCGGACTCCATAATCTCTTTTAAAGTCTTTCCTTTTTTCTTTAACATTATGATAGCCCAGCCGCCATCCATCTCCTCTACAGCAAGTACCTTTGGAACATTTAGTCCTGTTTCCTCTATTCTTGCCTGATTAAGCGCCTCATTAAATACATCAGATTTAGGATGTTCATTACTGAATGCCTTTATTATACAGTCATCTGTTTCATATACCTTTTTATGTTTTCTCTCTAAAATAAGTTTTTTATTTGTCAAATCCATACTTTATTAGATGTATAATACATCAATCTCCTTTCTAAATTAAGTCTTCACTATTTTTAATATTATCTACCATAATAAGCATCCAGATACAGTTCTTTTATCTCACTTATCAATGGATATCTTGGATTTGCCGGAGTACATTGATCATTAAATGCCTGCTCACTCATCTCGTCCAATGTGTCTAAGAAGTATTTTTCCTCTACACCATAAAGTGCTATAGTCTCTTTTACTCCGATGAACTTCTTTAATTCCTCTATTTTATTTATAAAGTTTTCAAATATCTCATCATCATTTTTTCCTGTTACTCCACAGTATTTAGCAGCCTCTACATATCTTTCTTTTGCCTTAGGATACTCATACTGTGGGAATGTTCCCATCTTTGTAGGTACATCTACTGCATTATATCTCATTACTCTTGTAAGTATAATCGCATTTGCAAGACCATGTGCTATATGATGAAATGCGCCCAATTTATGTGCCATTGAATGGTTTATGCCAAGAAATGCATTTGCAAAAGCCATTCCGGCAAGACATGAAGCATCAGCCATTTTCTCTCTTGCAATCGGATCAGCACTTCCATTCTCATATGCTGAAGGTAAGTAGTCAAATACCAGCTTCATTGCCCTTAGTGCAAGTCCGTCTGTATAATCTGTAGCCATTATTGATACATATGCCTCAAGAGCATGTGTAAGTACATCAATTCCTGATGCGGCTGTAAGTCCCTTAGGCTGATCCATCATATTGTCAACATCCACTATAGCCATGTTTGGAAGAATTTCATAGTCAGCTATAGGCCACTTTATTCCTGTATCTGCATCTGTAATAATAGCAAATGGAGTAACTTCACTACCTGTACCTGATGATGTAGGTATTGCAACAAAATATGCCTTTTCCCCCATCTTAGGGAACTTATATACTCTCTTTCTGATGTCCATAAAGTCCATTGCCATGTCTTCAAAGTTAACTTCAGGATGCTCATACATAACCCACATTATCTTTGCGGCGTCCATAGCTGAACCTCCACCAAGTGCAATTATCACATCCGGCTCAAATGATGTCATTGCCTTTACACCCTCTCTTGCACATTGAAGTGTAGGATCCGGTGTTACATCATAAAAGCATGCATGTCTTATACCCATCTCATCAAGCTTCTTTGTAATAACCTCTGTATATCCATTCTTATAAAGGAATGTATCTGTTACTATAAATGCTCTCTTCTTATGCATTACACTTCCAAGCTCATCAAGTGCTACAGGCAGGCATCCTCTCTTAAAGTATACCTTTTCAGGAGTTCTAAGCCATAACATATTCTCTCTCCTTTGTGCTACAGTTTTTATGTTAACAAGATGCTTTACACCTACATTCTCTGAAACCGAGTTCCCTCCCCATGAACCGCAACCTAAAGTAAGTGAAGGTGCAAGTTTGAAGTTGTACAAATCACCTATACCGCCATGAGCTGCAGGAGTATTTACAAGTATTCTGCAAGTCTTCATTGCACTTTCATGAATAGCAAGCTTTTCTTTTTGATTTACATCTATATAAATAGCTGATGTATGTCCATAACCTCCGTCTGCAACAAGTCTTTCCGCCTTAGCTATAGCTTCATCAAAAGTTTTTGCCTTATACATTGCAAGTACAGGTGAAAGTTTTTCATGAGCAAACTCCTCACTTATATCAACAGACTCAACCTCTCCTATCAATATCTTTGTGTTTTCAGGTACTTTAACTCCTGCCATTTCTGCAATCTTAAATGCAGACTGCCCAACTATCTTTGCATTTAATGAGCCGCCTACAATAATAGTCTTTCTTACTTTATCTATTTCATCTTTCTTTAAGAAATAGCAACCTCTGCATGCAAACTCCTTTTTCACTTCACTATATACACTCTCCATTACGGTAACTGACTGCTCTGAAGCACATATCATTCCATTGTCAAATGTTTTTGAATGAATTATTGAGTTTACTGCCATCTTTATATCTGCTGTTTCATCAATAATAACCGGTGTATTTCCCGCACCTACACCTATGGCCGGTTTTCCTGATGAATAAGCTGACTTAACCATTCCCGGACCGCCTGTAGCAAGAATTATATCTGCCTCATGCATTACTTCATTTGTCAGTTCAAGTGAAGGTACATCTATCCAGCCGATTATACCCTTTGGTGCACCGGCTTCCACCGCCTTTTCCAACATTAGTTTAGCAGTATAGTTGGTGCAATCTTTTGCCTTTGGATGTGGACTTATTATAATAGCATTTCTTGTCTTAAGTGCCAAAAGTATTTTAAATATAGCTGTAGACGTAGGATTTGTTGTTGGAATCACTGCAGCTATAACACCTATAGGCTCTGCTATTTTCTTTATTCCAAATATTTTATCTTCTTCAATTACTCCACATGTTTTAGTATCCTTGTATGCATTGTAAATATACTCCGCTGCATAATGATTCTTGATAACCTTATCCTCTAAAACTCCCATTCCGGTCTCTTCCACCGCCATTTTTGCAAGCTCAAATCTTGCCTTATTTACAGCCATAGCTACCTCATAGAATATTTTATCCACCTGCTCCTGAGAATATGTCGCAAATTCTATCTGCGCTTCTCTAAGCTCTTTCATCTTAACACTTAATTTGTCTATATCATCTACAATAAAATTCTTATCTGCCATATTTCCTCCGACATAATAAAATGAATATTTTGTTATTTTTTTAACATAGTTAGATAATACTATATTGTTATTTTTTTGTCAATATGGTTTTTCAAATTTTATTCTTTTTAATCATTGAGTTTCTAAAGAAATAATATTATAATTTCTTTAGAAAGGAGGTTTTATGCCGATAATTAAATCAAGCACAGACTTACGTAACAGCTACAATGATATATCCACATTTTGTCATAACACAAATGAGCCTATATTTATTACCAAAAACGGTCGAGGTGACTTAGCCGTTATGAGCATTGACTTATATAATAAATTAACAAGTAAATATGAACTATACAAGCTTTTGGAACAAAGCGAAGATGACTTTTCAAACGGTCATGCATTAAGTTTTGAGGAGTCAATGAAACGTCTTCGAGAGGAATTAAATAATGGAACAGTATAGACTTATTGTTTCAGAAAATTATCACCGTGATATAAAAAATATATTACATTATATTTCTCACAATCTCGGTTCACCATCCACAGCATTAGAACCTCTTGATGAGGTAGAAAACTCTTTATCTTCATTATCAGCTTTACCATACCGTTTTAATCTGGCAGATGATGCCTATTTAAATAGCTAAAAAAACAGAGCCGGCATTTGCCGACTCCTTTTTATATTGGAAAACACATATAAACTTTGATTATCTCTGCACTCTACCGGAACCGTCTCCGCCTGCAAGGCTCTCAACATCTTCTCTTGTTACGAGGTTAAAATCTCCCGGTATTGTATGCTTAAGTGCTGAAGCCGCTACAGCAAATTCAAGCGACGACTTAAAGTCTTTCTTATCACAAAGTCCGCAGATAACACCTGCGGCAAATGAATCACCGCCACCTACTCTGTCAACAATCGGAGTTACATGGTATTTCTTTGAGCAATAGAACTCTCTTGTACTTCCATCCATAATACATGCTGACCAATCATTGTTTGAAGCTGAGAAGCTCTCACGAAGTGAGCTTATCACATACTTAAATTTAAACTGATCACACATCTGATTGAATATATCCACATATCCGTTAAGCTCAAGCTCTCCTGCTGTAACATCTGTATTACCCGGTTTAAATCCAAGAACCTTCTCAGCATCCTCTTCATTACCGATACATACATCCACATACTGCATAAGATTTGTCATTATTCTTTTTGCTTTCTCTGATGACCAGAGTTTCTTTCTGAAGTTAAGGTCTACAGATACTCTAACTCCTGCCTTCTTGGCAGCCTTAAGAGCAGCTTCTGTAAGCTCTGCGGCAGAATCTGAAACTGCCGGCGTAATACCTGTAAAATGGAACCAATCTGCATCTTTGAAGATCTCATCAAAATCAAACTCATCAACCTTAGCTGTAGAAATAGAAGAGTGAGCTCTGTCATATACTACATTTGAAGCTCTCATAGCTGAACCTGTTTCAAGGAAATAAATACCAACTCTCTCACCGCTTCTTGATATATGCTTTGTTCCTACATTGTACTTGCGAAGTGTTGCGATAGCCGCATCACCTATAGGATTCTTTGGTAATGCACTTACAAAATCCGCTTCATGACCATAATTTGCAAGTGAAACGGCAACATTTGCCTCACCACCACCATAGTTGATATCAAACTCATCTGCCTGAATAAACTTCTCATTATTGGGAGTTGATAATCTAAGCATTATCTCTCCCATTGTAACTATTTTTGCCATATTTTCTCCATTCAAAATAAAATATTATTTTCTGGCTAAAGCCACTGCCTCTACAAACTCTCTTGCTTTAGCTGTTACTGCTTCAAAATCACCTGTAGCTGCACCCTTTGTAAGAGATGAGCCTGTACCTACAGCACATGCTCCGGCCTTTAGCCACTTATCTACATTGTCAACATCCACACCACCACTTGGCATGAAATCACCCTGTGGAAGAGGTCCCTTAAATGAGCTGATCGCACCCGGTCCCACTACATTTCCCGGAAATACCTTTATGATATCGCATCCTGCTTCAAGAGCTGTGATAGCCTCTGTAGGTGACATAACACCCGGTAGCATAGGTACTCTGTACCTGTTGCATAGCTTGATTGTCTCTACATTAAGTCCCGGACTTACCACATAATTTGCACCTGCAAGAATTACGGCTCTGGCTGTTTCAGGATCAAGTACTGTACCCGCACCTATAACCACCTTGTCATTATTTCTATATTTCTCTGACATAAGCTGTATAAATTCTACAGGATTTCCCTCGTCCATAGTCATAGTGATCTCAATGAAGTTGATACCACCTGTAATGATAGCATCTATAACCTTCTCACCCTGCTCCTTGTTCTTTGCACGAACAACAGCTACCAAACAATCTTCTTTCATTCTTGTAAGAACCTGCTCTTTTCTCATTTCAACCTCCAAAATAGTGAAACCATATGCTATATTCAAAAATAGCAAAATATATTATATTCGTATATACGAATAGCAATTCACATTTGCGACATCTTGATTGTAATTAACTTTTCTATCATTGTCAAGGCATAAATCCTAAAGATTTTGATATTTCCAATGCTCTCTTTTTCAAAATATCTCCAAGTGCCATATAATCCTCATCCTTTCTATAAAGACTTGATGCTGAAATAGCACCTATACATTCCCTTTTCTCATCAAATATCGGCACTCCCACACATTCCATATGTTCTTCAAGCTCTCTCTCATCCAGTGCAAATCCCCTTGACTTTACCACTTCAATATTTTTAATAAATATATCCCTATCTGTAATAGTAAACCTTGTTACCGGCTTAAAGTCTATATCTGCTGTCAATACTCTTATTTTTTCTTCACTCATAGTGCTTAGTATCGCCTTGCCAAGTGAGGTATTATACACCGGATTTTTTGTACCTATTGTTGCTGTTGTTATTATAGGGTTTTCCGGCTCAAATTTTGATATATATACTATCTTATTGCCCTCAAGTACTCCAAAAAAACAAGTTTTTTGAAGTTCCTTTGATAGTTCCTTCAGTGCAGGAGATATAATTTCTGATATATTTCTATTATTTGTGTAGCTCATACCTATCCTATAGGCATTTAAACCTATTTTATAGCTCCTTTTTACTCCTATATTTACCTCAAGCATTCCCATATGCACTAATGTAACCAATATATCATAGCAACTGGTTCTTGGTATGGACAATCTCTCACAGATTTCATCCATTTCCAAACCTTCATTTGATTTTGATATAAGTTCAAGTATTTGAATACTTCTTTCTGTAGTACGATTTATTTTCATTAAATATTACTCCCTGCATAAGATTACAAAATCATGGAAATGCTATATCCATAATCTATAACCACTTTAGCACTTCTACACACTTATGTACAGGAATATATTGTTCAAGATATAATGATTTTAATACTATAAAAACTCTTGTAAATATGTTATATAATAGCTGTAATGATAATTTTTATACAGCCATTTGGCTAAGGAGGTTAACATGAAGAATTTTATGGATCAGGATTTCCTGCTTGATACAGAGACAGCAAAACATCTCTATCACGATTACGCAGAAAAGATGCCGATAGTAGACTATCACTGTCATATAGATCCACAGGAAATATATGAAGATAAAAAATTTGATAATATAACTCAAGTATGGCTTGGAGGGGATCACTATAAATGGCGTCAGATAAGGTCAAATGGTGTAGATGAAAATCTTATAACCGGAAATGCACCTGACAGAGAAAAATTTAATGCCTGGGCAGCTACTATGCCTAAACTTATAGGAAACCCTCTGTATCACTGGTCACATTTAGAGCTAAAAAAATATTTTGACTTCCATGGTCATCTATGTACAGATAGTGCAGATGAAGTTTGGAATCTTACAAAGGAAAAACTTTCCACTGACAGCATGAGTGTAAGAAATATAATTAGAAACTCAAATGTAAAGGTTATTTGTACCACTGATGATCCAATAGACTCTCTTGAATGGCATATAAAGCTTAAAGAGATCAAAGATCTTGGTTTTAGTGTACTTCCTGCTTGGAGACCTGACAGAGCTACAAATATTGAAAAAGATGATTTTATAGAGTATATCTCAAAACTATCAGAAACAAGCGGTATAGCTATCAAGGATTTCTCAACTTTAAAGGACGCTTTAGTAAAGCGGCTTGAATTCTTTGATAATAATGGCTGTTCAGTATCAGACCATGGTGTTGATTATGTATTCTATGCACCTGCTGACATTGATACCATTGATACTATCCTAAAGAAAAGACTTTCCAAAGAAAAACTGAGCCTTACAGAGCAACATCAATATAAGACTGCATTATTACTCGCTCTTGGTAGAGAATATCACCGACTAAACTGGGTAATGCAGCTTCATTTTGGCTGTAAGAGAAATAATAACACAGCAATGTTTAACAAAGTTGGAGCTGATACAGGCTTTGATGCTATTAGTGGATATGCTCCGGCAGATCAGCTAGCCGACTTTTTAAATGCTCTAAATATAAGTAATGAACTTCCAAAAACCATACTATATTCATTGAATCCAAATGATGATGCCGCTATAGGAACAATTATAGGTTGCTTCCAAGATTCAACCATTGCCGGTAAAATTCAACAAGGCTCCGCATGGTGGTTCAATGATCATTATGAGGGCATGAGAGCTCAAATGAAATCTTTAGCTGCACTTGGCTGCCTAGGTAATTTTAATGGTATGCTTACAGATTCACGCTCTTTCCTATCTTATACAAGACATGAGTATTTTAGACGAATACTTTGTCAACTTATAGGCGAGTGGGTTGAAAGCGGACAATATCCAAATGATGAAAAGGCTCTAAAAGAACTTGTGGAGAATATCTCATATTATAATACGGTCAAATACTTCGGATTTGATATAAAATAAATTTAAATATCTCAGGGTTGTCGCTTTGAGAAAATAATACGCAAAATATAGTAGCCAAAATGCTCTATACGGAAGTATTTGACTTTAATGCGACAGCCCCCATTTTTCACACAAAAAAGTCTGACCTAAGTCAGACTAAAATAGTAGCGATGGGGAGATTCGAACTCTCGACACTACGGGTATGAACCGTATGCTCTAGCCAACTGAGCTACATCGCCATATATCATTATCATGCTTTGCATGAAAAATGGGACCTACAGGGCTCGAACCTGTGACCCTCTGCTTGTAAGGCAGATGCTCTCCCAGCTGAGCTAAGATCCCGTTGCGTTCAACGCTATGTAAGTATATAAAATAATATCGCCATTGTCAAGCATTATTTTTATTTTTTATAAAAAAAGAGCCGACAATTCGGCTCTCTTTAAATTAATTGAATCCGTAAAGCTTATTTGCTATTTTATAACCGGCTACTGCAATACTTCTGCCTACTTTTCCGGGTAGGTTGATGACCTGACCCAAAGTACCATACCTTATTCTCTTATATAACCTTGCATTGTGATCCTTTAAATAGTCCCACAATTCTTTCTTCTTTTGCATATTTTCTTCACTCTTTGATCTGATTGCAAGTATTGAAGATATTATCATCATTATCTCAAGATAGCTTATAAGATATTTTCTAAGCTTCTTATTAGGCACATCATATGGATCAAAGAAGTTTAACATAAGTTTAGTTACCCTTATCTGTTGATCTATCCTACCAATCATTATTTGCTCATTTACAGACTGATCCTCTCTTCCAATATAGTATCTATAAAGATTCACATCCATATAGTACATATTCTTCACAGACTTTAAAGGCTGATACACAAAAATATTATCAACATAGAATGTGTGCTTAGGTAAATCAAGTTCACTTTCTATAAGAAGCTCTCTTCTATATATTACAGAATGCATTATAATATATTGACCTGTCTTTAAAGGCTTTATATCATCCCACTCAAACTTCTGATTTACCGGGAGATTTCTCTTATATGTCATCACCTTTTTCTTCTTTACTCCAACCTTGTCATAGACAAAGTTACAAAGCAACATATCGATATTTTCTTTGTCTCTGGCAAACTCCTTCAATTTGTTAAGAACCTCTAAGAATGATTTTTCATCCAAATAATCATCTGAGTCAACCACCTTAAAAAACTCACCGGTTGCAGCTCTGAGTCCAAACATTACCGCATCACCATGACCACCATTCTCCTTATGTATTGCCTTACAAATAGTAGGATATTTTTTCTCATATTCATCTGCTATCTCTGCTGTATTATCCTTAGTAGAACCGTCATTTACTATCAAAATCTCAACATCTTCCTTGCCGACAAGCAAAGAATCAATACATTTTCTCATATAAGCTGCTGAATTAAAGCATGGGACTGCTATACTTAAAATCTTCATTCTCAACCTTCCTCTTTATAAAATATATTGTGCCTAATATTGCACATATTATACTGATTACTATAAGAATCAGCAATAACCAAATATTATTTTCATTTTCTGCAAGTTTACCATAAATTATTACAAATAGATTCGCACCAATATGTATCAATATCGGTATAAAAATACTCTTTGTTTTATTATATGCATATGCCAGAAAAACTCCCAAAATAGTGGCATAAATACCTTGAACAATATTGCCATGAAATATTCCAAATGCTAAAGCTGATATAATCATTGCCGATACAAAATTATATTGAAATTTAATTCTGTTAAATACAAGGCCTCTAAATACAAATTCTTCCACTATCGGTATTATTATTCCTGCACAAATTATTGTAACCATCAATGCCGGACTTGTAATAGACTCACTGACCTCTACAAAATCACTGTCATAGCTTGCCAGATTTGTTAGAGAAATAATAATATTCAGTATTATCGCAATACCGGCTCCTCCTATAATAGCCATTATATAATCTAAAATATTAATATTTCCTCTTTTTTCAACTCTACCTTTCTTACAATCCAGGTAGAAAAATAAAATCAGAAAGACAAAGGAAAATACTGCACATACAGTGGTGAATACCAAGACATTTTCCCTAATAAATTCTACCAACATGTCAGGTTCTAAACCAAATATAGCACCCATAAAACCAATTACCAGCCCAACTATAAATTGTATAACCGTATAAATAAGTATCGGATACAGAGCTATCCAAAATGTATAAAAAAATTTCTTCATTACTCTAGTATATCTTATATCCGCTGATAATCCAATAGTAAAAATACTTTTACCATCTATGGTTTATATTCAATTCAAAATATGATATTATAAAAACAGGCAAATCGTGTTTATTTCTTGTAAAGTGAGGTCCTATGAAGAAAAGAATCGTTATCTCCCTTGGCCACAAAGACCTGGGTACAAATTTACCTGAACAAAAAAAAGCTATCTCGAAAACTGCCAAACTTATAGCAGATTTGATAGAGGATGGCTATCAAATAGCTTTAACACATTCTAACGCTCCACAAGTAGGTATGATACACACTGCTATGAATGAATTCGGTAAGCAACATAATGGATATACTAATGCACCTATGAGTGTATGCTCCGCTATGAGCCAGGGATATATCGGATATGATTTACAAAATGGCATAAGATCTGAATTATTAAAAAGAGGAATTTTAAAATCAGTTTCCACTATTCTTACTCAGGTAAGAGTTGACCCTTATGATGAGGCATTTTATACTCCAACAAAAAAAGTAGGAAGATTTATGAGTGCAGCTGAGGCAAAAATCGAAGATGAAAAAGGTAATTTTACAGTAGAGGTAGATGGTAAGGGTTACCAAAGAATTTTTGCTTCGCCAAAACCAAAAGAAATTATAGAAATAGATGCCATAAGAGCATTGCTTGATGCAGATCAAATAGTTATTGCATGTGGTGGAGGCGGTATACCTGTAATGGCTCAGGGCTATAATCTCAGAGGTGCCAGTGCAGTTATAGAAAAAGATTTGGTTGGCGGACTTTTAGCTAAAGAAGTGAATGCAGATATTTTTATTATACTTACTGCTGTAGATGCAGTATCAATAAAATTTAACAAGCCAAATGAAGAGACAATTTTGCAAATGAATATAGATAATGCAAGAAAATATATTGATGCAAATGAATTTGAATTCGCAAGTATGTTGCCAAAAGTTGAAGCAAGTATTGACTTTGTTCTATCCGGTGAAAACAAAAAATCCTATATCACTTCTCTTGAAAAATGTGAAGATGCTCTAAGAGGAGTGGCAGGAACTGTGATAACAAAATAAACTTTCTTTCATAAATATCGGGGAGTTGTGACTCATTTGAATCACAACTCCCCAACTTAATATATTATTCACTTCTAAGTGCATCTATCGGATTTAGACTTGCCGCTCTCATAGCAGGCATATATCCAAAAATAAGTCCTATTGCTACTGATACACTAAATGATATCAGCACTGCATTAAAATTGGCAGGAGATGAAATATTCATAAATCTGCCTATAGTAGGACTGGCAATACAACCCAGTACAATTCCAAGTGAACCTCCCAGTGTACTTGTAACCAAAGCTTCTATAACAAATTGCTGTAGTATAACACCCTTTCTTGCCCCAAGTGCCTTTCTAATACCTATTTCTCTTGTTCTCTCAGTAACGGATACAAGCATTATATTCATAACACCAACACCGGCTACAAGAAGTGAAATACCAGCAATGGCTCCTATAATAGTACTCATAAGAGCAACCTCTTTATTGATTTCTCCAAGCATCTGACTCATAGATTGAACAAAATATGTTTCTTTTTGAGTATAGATAGTTTTTAAAAAATCCTTTAAAAGCTCTACAGCTTGGTTACTCACCTGAGTATTTACAGTTGCAAAAATATAATAATCCGGCACTGAGGTTCCATTTAACTGCCCTGCTGTAGAATAGGGCATAAATGCAAAATCATCACTGCCCCTTGCCGACAGCTGTGTTTTATCCTGTCTTTGTACCACACCCACGACCGTAAATGCCGAACCGTTTATCTTTATAGTCTCACCTATCGCAGCTTTCGGCGAACCGAAAAGCTTGCTTGCAACATAATATCCGATTACAACAACCTTTTGTCTGGATACCATGTCGGCATATGATAGGAATCTTCCTTTCTCAAGTTTGTAATTCTTCAATTTACCATAGTATTCACTTACTCCGGTAACTGTGGTAGTAGTAGTCTTTTCACTTCCTACCTTTATAGTTCCACTCACACTGACCTGTGGAGTCATCTCTGAAAAATATCTCTATGTTCATTAAAGAAATCATACATCTGATCCACTGACGCCTGTCTTGTTGGCATATTTACCAAATTTACACTGATAGTATTTGCACCCATATCCATAAAGGATTTGATCATATTGTTCATATATCCCATCATAACACTTACAAGGATAACAACTGCGGATACACCTATGATAAGACCAAGCATCGTCAAGAATGATCTCATTTTATTGGCAATAATACTCTTTATTGCAAGTTTAAATGACTGCAGCATACTCTTCACTACTTCCATCAAAATTTATTTTACCGTCAGCTATTCGAATAACTCTCTTTGCCTCAAGTGCAATAGAATTGTCATGTGTAATCATAATAACCGTATTTCCTTCTTCATGAATCTTCTTAAAAAAATCCAATACCTGACGGCTGGTCTTGGAGTCCAAGGCACCTGTAGGCTCATCCGCCAAAATCAGTGAGGGGTTTGCAGCCAGCGCTCTTGCAATACTCACTCTTTGCTGCTGTCCTCCTGAAAGCTGATTGGGCATCTGCTTTGCCTTTTCGGCAAGCCCCACCTTTTCAAGTGCCTCCATTGCCCTATTTTCTCTTTCATGACTTGAAACATGCGCATATAAAAGCGGCAGTTCCACGTTTTCCAAAAGATTCATTCTGGGCAAAAGATTGTATTGCTGAAAAACAAACCCTATCATCTTATTTCTGATATCGGCAAGTTGATTGTCACTGAGCTTTCCGACATCTTTTCCGCCCAAAAGATATTTACCTGATGTAGGCACATCCAAAGCCCCTATAATATTCATAAGAGTGGATTTACCTGAACCTGACTTACCTACAATGGCTACAAACTCTCCCTTGTCGATATCAAGAGTCACACCGTCATTGGCATATACTATCTCATCACCCATTTTATATTCTTTTCGAATATCTGTCATTTGGATAAGTTTTTCCATTATTCTCCTCCGGCTCCTGCATCGGCACCGCCGGCATCAACTCCGGCACCGCCGGCATCGGCTCCGGCTGTATCGGCTTCGCCTCCTTCTGCAGGTATGCCTTCTCCGTCCATGCCGTCTGTTCCCGTATCCATACTTGCGCTATCGTCCACATAGACCTCATCACCTTCATTAAGTCCTGATGTTATCTGAACAAAATCCGCATTTATAACTCCGGTAGTTACTGTAACCTCTTTAAAACCTACAGGGATAAGACCGTCTCCGCTTGAAGCCGCACCGCTTGCATCTGCACTCTGTGTTGCCGAGGTATCTCTTACATATACCTTATTTCCTCTCATAAGAGCACCTGAAGGTATTGTAAGTGCATCCTTTGCAGACTCAAGTGTAATATATCCGTCCACATTCATTCCCGGTAAAAGATTATAAGTCTCATCAAGTGTTACCGTAACAGGATAGGTTGATACACCGTTTTGGCTTGTACTTTCAAGGCTGACATTGGTAACCGTTCCCGAATATTCCTGATCCGGGAAAGCATCCGACTTTATTCTTACTTTCTGTCCGTTTTGAACCTTTGTAATATCCTTCTCATCCACACTCATTTTAAATGTATATGAGCTCATATCATAAATAACAGCCATATTGGTAGCCTTATTGTTTCCGCCTGAGCCCACCTTATCTCCGACTTTGTAGTTCTTTGATATAACTTTTCCGGAAATAGGTGATTTAATGGTATACTCATCATAGGTTTTCTTTGCTGTATCAACACCCTTTTGTGCCGCATCCACATTACCCTGAGCGGTATCTACAGCATCCTTATAAGTTTTTAAAAGTTTCTCAGCGGACTCTGCAGTCATCTTAAAAATAGGTGTTCCGACTTCTACATAATCACCTACATTCACCAATACACTTTCTATCTGTACACCTTCAGCCAGGTCTGCACTCATATCAACATTTGTAGTTGCCTCAAAAGTACCGTCTCCTGTAGAAGTAATATCTCCGACTGTAGCATTTGCAGTGGTCTTATCTGTAAGTCCTCCCGGATTACTTACCTCAAACGTAACATTACGAACAAGTCTTCCACCGTCCATTGTCTGATCCATACTTGATACGGAAATTACTTTTCCCTCTATCTGCTCTCCTGTTTCCGTAAGAGTCAAAGTTCCTGTCATGCCTGCCTGAATATTCTGTGCCTCCATACTTAGGAAAGGAATACGAATATTCATCACAGTATCATTATATATGGTGGCAAGCTTTGTACCTCCGCTTATCTTATCTCCCGCCTGAATACTCAATTCCTTGATATAGCCCTTTCTTGTAGAGCGATACATATTGCCGGAAAAATCAGCCCTTGCCTTTGCAAGATCTTTGTTGGCCGTAGCATATCCGGTATTTGCTTTACTAAGAGAATTATTTGAGGAATTTATATCAGACTCAAGACTTGACTTATCTATTTGATATAGTACCTGGTCTTTAGTTACCATATCGCCTATTTCAAAATCTGCTGCAATAATATCTCCCGATACAAGTGCAGTTATATTATAAGTGTCCTTAGGTGTTATAGTACCTGAAGAGGATATCTCAGAAGAGATATCCTGCTTTGATGCTATTGCTGTAGATACAAATGTACTCGTATCAATCTTTGCAGCCTGTCTTGATTTCATAAAGAAAAATCCACCTACGCCAAGGGCTATAATTGCAGGTATAATAATAAATTTTTTCTTCATCTTTCCCCTCACTAATCTGCTATATAATCAACTACAGTGTAGCTTGCAGATCCATCTTCAGAATTATTTATATCTACGACTAAGTAACATCGTCATTAACCTTGATACTTCCGTAGATAGAGAATGCAAATTGCATATCACTGTTTGCAATCCTATAAGTTTCACCATCTATGGTCACGGATGTAGGTGTAAGTGTAGATGTTGATTCATAATAAATACTTTCCACAGTACCATGTACCGCCTTCTTACCGTTTGTGGCATCTGTGTTTTCATCATATGCCCATACAGTCTTTGCAGCTGCAGAGTAGTAAATTACAAGACCTACTTCTGAAGAAAGCATAAGACTCTTGAATCTGTCAGCACCTACGCTACTGCCGTCTACAAAGAGATTTGCATCCTTATAATCAAAAGGAAGTGCCTGTGCCAACTGATTTACCGACTTTACTACCTTAGGTCCTTTAAGTGAATTATCAGCTAGCTTTAGAGGGTTTACTTCCTTATCGCTGTTTAACTCACCTCCGAATACGGTTGCGATATATGCTCCTCCGTCTTTCATATTTGTCTTTAACATGTTGTAAAATAGATTTATACAATCCCTCACTTTTAGATTTGAAGTAGGAGTAAGTGATGTAAGATTTTCATTCAGCTCAAGAAATCCATATTTTGCCATTCTCTTATTGTTTGCATCACCTGCGAAATCACTTGCCTGATATCCAAGCAATGCAAGTACTCCTCTTACCGCATCATTCAATGTAATATTATCATTAGGCTTAAAATTACCACCAAGATATCCGGTCATATATCCCTGCTCTACAACCATCTTTATAGCTGAAGCATTTTCATTGTCCTTTGGCACATCATTAAATACAGCAACATTACTAGTTTTTGTAAGCACTGAACGATATGGAGAAGCCTGTGCCAACATCTTAGCAAACTCTCCCCTTGTAACATATCTGTCTATATTTCCACTTACAAATGTAATACCTGTAAGACCAATTACTTTTTTTCTCAAATCAAAGTTTGAACTCTGTGCAAAAGCTGTACTTGCACCAATACTTTGAACAGCCATGATAGATGACAAACCAAGTGCCCCTATTTTCATTAATCTACTTCTCATATAACCTCCGTTATCTGTTTATTAAAGCGTTTAGTATTATATCGCAATTATTTTTCTATGCAATAATAATCACAAAATATTTATTTATTTTTACACTAATCTTTATTCAAGCCATTGTATTAGTTTACCAATACACATAATACATATAATACACTATTGTGTTTTTAAAGTCAATTAATGCTATATGAATTATCTTTGTATATTATTTACGTATTATTTAAAAATGTAGAGGTGGTATATATAAATATAAAAATGCCCAAGGCAAAACCTTGAGCAACTTATAAATCATATTATTTTTCTACTAAAAGGCTCTTTCCTGTCATTGATGCAGGCTTTTCAAGCCCCATAAGCTCAATCAATGTAGGCACTATATCGCAAAGTCTTCCGCCCTCTGCCAGAGTGTACTTAGGATCCGCATTTACCAAAATGAAAGGTACAGGATTTGTTGTATGAGCTGTATGCGGTTCACCTGTCTCTTTATCAACTAAAGTCTCACAGTTTCCGTGGTCTGCACAGATAAACATCACCCCGTTAACTTCCTTGATAGCCTCTACAGTTCTTCCTATACACTCATCAACTGTTTCTACAGCCTTGATAGCTGCATTTTCCACAGCCGTATGACCTACCATGTCAGGTTTGCAAAATTTATAATAATAACATCATACTTACCACCCTTAATAGCATCCACAAGCTTATCACATACTTCATATGCACTCATCTGTGGCTTTAAGTCATACGTAGCTACATCCTTTGGTGAGTTTACAAGAATTCTGTCCTCTCCCTCATTAGGCTCTTCATTACCACCATTAAAGAAGAATGTAACATGAGCATATTTCTCTGTCTCGGCTATTCTTACCTGCTTCATACCATGCTCTGCTATAAACTCCCCAAATGTATCCTTTATCTCTTCCTTCTCAAAGGCAACAAGCTTGTTACCGATACTCTCATCATAATCTGTGAAGCATACAAATGTAGTATCAAGTCTCTTTCCTCTGTTAAAGCCGTCAAAATCGTCTACACAGAATACTCTTGTCATTTCTCTTGCTCTGTCAGGTCTAAAGTTAAAGAATATAATAGAATCATTATCTCTGATAACCTTTGCACCGTCATGGTCTACTGAGAAAGGTACAACGAACTCATCATTCTTACCCTCATCATATGACTCCTGTATACCCCCTGTAGCACTTTTCTTCAGGTTTCCACCCTTAGTCATAATAGAATAAGCAGCTTCAACTCTATCCCATCTATTATCTCTATCCATCGCATAGAAACGTCCCATAACAGAAGCTACTTTACCTACTCCAATTTTAGCCATCTGCTCCTCAAGCTCTGCTACAAATTCCTTTCCTGATGTAGGAGGTGTATCTCTACCGTCAAGGAAGCATGAACATATACTTCCTTTAAATCATTTCTCTTTGCAAGTTCCAAAAGTCCGTAAATATGTGTATTGTGGCTGTGAACACCACCACTTGAAACAAGTCCCATAAGGTGAAGAGCACCACCATTCTTCTTTACATTCTCCACAGCTGCAAGAAGTGCCTTGTTCTCAAAGAAATCTCCGTCCTCTATGGACTTAGATATTCTTGTAAGCTCCTGATAGATAATTCTTCCGGCACCCATATTCATATGGCCTACCTCTGAGTTACCCATCTGTCCGTCAGGTAGACCTACAAAAAGTCCACTTGCCTGTCCTTCTACAAAAGGATACTCCTTCATCAAATTGCAAAGATTAGGTGTATTTGCCTCAAATACTGCATTGTGTTCATGCTCTTTTCTAAGTCCTAAACCATCCATTATACATAATACTACAGGTCTTTTTTCCATATATACCTCGTTTTCTATCAAACAGTTTTAATGCTGTTTAAATAAATGCTATTAGTCAGCAGCCCGACACAATGCCGAAGCTGCGTATTATTTTCAAATTTGATTTGATTTTACATTAATTCTAAGACATTATCAAGACAAAAAAATAACAAAGCTTATAAAAAATAAAATCCGTGTTATAATTCAGGAAATTATCTCCCAAACTATAACACAGATTTCAGTTTAACGCCCTATTCTACCCAGGAGATAGAATATGAAAAATGCCAAAATATCAATGCACACAATAGTAGCACCTACCGGAGATCCCCCCAATATTGAAATAAAGAGTCCAAGGCTTGTACAAACTACTGAAAATATTGCTGATGATATAGTCACTGAGAGGAAACTCTTAAATATACACATTGATGCCAATGCAGGAAACACCACTAGTGCAGAAATAAGAAGTGATCCGACCAAATTCATCGCCAATACAACAATTATTGCTATGATTATTGCTATCAAAAGATTATACTTCTTTGTATTAATACCTGTAGCAGCAGCAAAGCTTTCATCAAATGTTACCACAAATATTTTATTATAAAATAACACAAATGTTGCTATTACAATGACTGACAGTACAATACAAATAATTACTTTTTCCTTCGTCAAGGTAAGTATTGAAGTGGAACCAAATAGTGTGGTACATACATCTCCTGCTAAATTACTTCCACTTGAAAACACATTCATCACAAGATAACCAAAAGCCATAGCTCCGACAGACATCATAGTTATTGATGCATCACCCTTTATCTTACTATTGCTCCCCCCCTTTAAGAGCAATATAGCAGCAATAATAGTTACCGGTAATACCAACATCATATTGTCAGTCATATTAAAAACTGTAGACACAGCTACTGCACCAAATGCTACATGTGAAAGTCCGTCACCAATGAATGAAAAGCGTTTTAATACTAAAATAACTCCAAGTAAAGAGGAGCAAAGTGCTATAAGTACACCTACAATTATTGCATATCTAACAAATGGATAACTCAAATATAAACTAAATCCTTTCATTTCACATCAAAACTCCTTTATACTCAAGTATACTTCCAAAGAATATCTCTTTCCCGATATAGAGTACCTTGCTTGCGTACTCAAGTACCTCCTTTATATCATGAGAAATCATAACTATAGTCATATCACTTCTATTCAAGTCATTTATTATGTCATACATATTTTGACTTGCCTGTGGATCCAGGCCAGTCACAGGCTCATCAAGTATCATAAGTCTATGGCCTGCCATCAGTGCCCTGGCTAAAAGCACTCTCTGCTGTTGTCCTCCGGATAGTTCACTAAAGCTTCTCTTCATAAGATCCGAAAGCCCCAATTTCTCTATCTTTTCTTTTGCACTCTGCTTTTCTGTAGATGTATAAAATGGTCTAATTCCCACCTTGGACTGACAACCTGAAAGTACAATCTCAAAAACTGAAGCCGGAAAATCCTTCAACAGCTGTTGTTGCTGTGACAGATATCCTATTTCCGTTGCACATAAATTTTCATTGTAAATCACCTCTCCGGATATAGGCTTTATAAGTTTCAAAAGCGTCTTTATCAATGTGGACTTCCCCACACCATTTTCACCTATAACACATAGATAATCTCCCTCTTTTATTTCAAAGTTAAGATTCTCTACTATAGCCCTTCCGTCATATCCAAGTGACAAATTTTCACATTTTATCATAAATCTCCAGTCTATAAAGCTTCCCTTAGTACTTCTAAATTCTTTTTCATTATATCAATGTAGTTTGCATTATCACTACTCTTTGTGGATTGCATAGAATCAAGTACCAAAACTGTAGCATTCTTATCTTTGGTATTATCAACTATTGTTTTTGCCAACTCTCCCTTTGAACCGTCTATAATAAATATCTTTGACATATTAAGTTCATCCATTTTATTTGCCAAGAATGTCACAGTTTCAAATGATGCCTCACTACCTGCATCACAACCCATAAATGCAGCATAATACTTTATTCCATACTCATTTACAAGATATCTAAATGGAAATCTATCTCCTACTATAATAGTCTTATCTTGAATACTTGAAAGAGTATCTTTGTATTCCTTATCAAGTTCGTCTAGCTTTACTAAATAATCATTTGCATTCTTCTCATAGCTTGCCTTATTTTCAGGATCGATCTCAGCCAGCTTTGCCTCTATAGCACTTACTATAGTTTCCGCATTCTTGATTGAGAGCCATACATGCTCATCTATAGCTTCCTCACCATCATGATCATGACCTTGTTCTGCATGGTCAGCGTCTTCATGCTCACCTTCTTCATGTGCATGTTCTTCACCCTCATGTTCATTCTCTTCCTCCTGCATACCCTCTACAAGTTCCTCAGCTAATGCAGCTTCACCAATACTGTCTACCATATTGATATACTTTAAATTAGGATTTTCTTTAATTATATCCTCAGCCCATTCATCAGACTCTCCACCTACATATACAAACAGATCACTATCTGTGATTTTTGCAATATCCGCTGCAGATGCCTGATAGCTGTGCAAATCAACTCCCTTGTCTATAAGGAATGATATCTCTACATTTTCATTATCACCTACCACCTGTTTTACCCAATCATATGCCGGAAAAATAGTAGTAACAATGCTTAACTTCTTCGTTTCGCTGCCGGTGCTTTCAGCTACAGCACTGCTACTCTCAGCCACAGTAGCACTGTCTTCCTTCTTTGCACAACCCAAAACCATCATCATAGCCACAAGGATACTAAGTCCTATTCCAATATACTTCTTCATAGTCTTCCTCTATTCTCTACATTCATTACAAGTTCCATAGAAAACTGTTCTGGCATGGTCTATAGCAAAGCCATGTTCATCTCTTAGATGTTCTCCTATCAAAGATAATTCAGTACATTTCAAATGTATAAGCTTACCGCATTTTTCACATTTACAATGAAAGCACACCGGATGAACGTCTTCATCCTCCATATATTCAAAGCAGGCACTATCTCCTGTTTCCAATACATACTTATGTACAATCCCATCACTTACCATTCGTTCCAGATGCCTGTATATAGTAGCTTTTCCTATATTCTTCCCTTTATTTTTGAAAAATAGAACAATGTCATTTACCGTAAGATGCTTATTAACATTTTCCTTCAGGAATTCTTCTATTTCCAACAGCTGTCTGGTTTTATACTGAGCTTTCTTCAAACCACACCTCCAATTTGACTAATGAGTATTTAACTCAATTTGAAACTCGATATCATATTACAACTTTTTTTTCGTTTTTTCAAGTAGATTTGATAATGAGTTTTATTTTGTTTTTGCAAAAAAAACACATCAATAGCCAAAATCTCAACTACTGATGTGTTTATTTATACTATAAAATACTTTAGAAATCTACCTCTGTATCATAATAGCAGCATTTAAGCAGTTTTTCCATCTCCTCTACGCTTGGTTGTCTTGGATTTGAACCTGTACATGCATCTGCAATAGCATTCACTGCTATATCATGAAGTCTCTCTAAGAATACTTCCTCCGGTACAAATCCATTCTCTGTAGGATATGAGTCTGCACCATAGTTCTTAATGCAGTGTGGAATGTTTAGAGCATCATTCAAACCTCTAAGGTACTTAATAAGCTCTTTTATCTTCTCTTCCTCAGTATTTCCTGCAAGGCCAAGTACATCAGCTATCTTTGCATATCTCTTTGCGGCTTCCTTATCCTTTGCATTGAAAGCGATAACTTTTTGGAAGATACATCGCATTTGCTGCACCATGAGATGATATGTGCACCATAATCTCCAAATGCAGCACCTGTCTTATGAGCCATAGAATGTACTATTCCAAGCAAAGCATTTGAGAATGCCATACCTGCAAGACATTGTGCATTATGCATTGCATCTCTGGCTGCCTCATCTTCATTATATGATTTTACAAGATATTTTTGAATCATCTCTATAGAATGAAGTGCAAGCGGATCTGTAAAATCACAATTTGCAGTAGATACATAAGCTTCAATTGCATGTGTCATAGCATCCATACCTGTATGTGCTACAAGCTTCTTTGGCATTGTCTGTGCAAGTGCAGGATCTACTATTGCCACATCAGGTGTTATCTCAAAATCAGCTATAGGATATTTGATTCCCTTCTCATAATCTGTAATAATTGAGAAAGCTGTTACTTCAGTAGCTGTTCCTGATGTAGATGAAATAGCACAGAATTTTGCTTTCTTTCTAAGAGCAGGAATGCCAAATACCTTACACATATCCTCAAAAGTACACTCGGGATATTCATATTTGATCCACATAGCCTTAGCTGCATCAATAGGTGAACCACCACCAATAGCTACTATCCAGTCAGGTCCAAACTCAAGCATTTCTTTTGCACCACGCATTACAGTGTCTACAGAAGGATCAGGCTCGATTCCCTCAAATAGCTTTACTTCCATACCTGCTTCCTCTAAGTATGCAATAACTCTATCTAAAAATCCAAACTTCTTCATAGAACCGCCACCTACGCAAACAAAAGCTTTTTTGCCGGTAAAGTTTTTCAAAGCCTCAAGTGAATCTTTTCCATGATAAATGTCTCTTGGTAATGTAAATCTCATATTAAGCCTCCATAGTTTTGAGCGCTCAGCTCTTCTACCACAAGAACTGAAGTGTTACTAAAATTTCTTATGTCTATAGTATAGCTTTACAATGGTTTTGTCAATGTTTTAACGATATTTTTTTAACAATACTTCATATTTACCTATTATCATTAGGCATAAGGCTGAATTGATTCACATTTATTGAAAACACCAGCTTCATTATCCAGAAAAAGAATATCAATACTCCTATCGGTATAAGGCATGATGTTACCAAAAGTACTGCTATAGCTTCCACAAAGAACTCAATGTATTCTCAAATTTCTTCACAAGATCATTTATATTTCCGGCAATATTATTTACAAACTTTTCTATGGCATTACCGCTCTTATTTTCTTCATTTGCACTGTCTGTTACAGTCTGTGTATTTGCCTTAGCATTATCCAAAGTTATTTGTATAGATGCCGAATAATTCTTCTCTATCATCTTTGCAATATTTACACTTATTGGAATAGTAAATGATATTACAATACTAAACAAAAACAACTTTGTAGCTATCTTTGCAAATATACTCTTATTAGAAGCAATAAATATTATAAAAAGAACACAGGCTATCGGAATTATGTACTTAAATGCAACAAAACCTGTGATTGTAAGCAAGAATTTCTCAAGATAAATTGCACATAGTACTATTAGAAAATATTTACTCATATCTGCAAGCTCCTGTGCAATAGGCGTGCCTACATCCCCCGGCAAAAGGGTTATAGCAGATGAAGACGCTACTGCCGCAGCCGCTAATTCCATCACCTTATTCTTACTTTTATCCAATGCACTTATTGTTTCTGCATGATACTCCACACTGCCCAGTTTATTTGCTATTAAAAAGAATGATATAGATGCAAATACAATGCAAAAGATTACAGCAACTATCTTTAAAATCAAAATTTTCTTAATTGATGACATTTCTATCCTCCAAATACTTTAAAAAACCGTCTATACCTTTATTAATATCCTTATATGCGGTGTCAAATCTATCAGTGTACCATGGATCTGATACAGACTCGTCACTTCCCGCAAAGCTTAAAAGTTTAAATATCTTCTCTCCTTCACCAAAGAGATTTCATATTTCTGATATTGGCATCATCCATACCTATAAGATAATCATAATTGTCATAGTCTGACTTCACCATCTGTCTTGCTCTCTTTCCTGCACAGGCTATGCCATGTTTTTTTAATTCATCTTTAGCAGCCGGATATACAGGATTTCCTACACCATTCCATATCTCTTCTGAACTTGTAGCGGCTGATGCTATCTCAAATGAATCCTCCAACCCAAGTTTCTTCACTTTGTCTTTCATTATAAACTCTGCCATTGGTGAACGGCATATATTGCCGTGGCAGATAAAAAGTACTTTTATCATAAATTTATTCCTAACCTATTTATATATTAGTGTTTATTAAAATATTTAATTCATTTTATTTTCGTAATCTTACAATCCATGAAAAATATTATCAACATATACCATATCATCCTCAATACGATAAAGCATAAAATACCTATGAAACAAAAAATTTATTCTTCGATATCCTAATTCACTTAGCTTTTTATTATCAAAAATTTTTAGGCTTCCGGCAACATTGACAAACTTACCTTTGTTGCCTCAAAATCATTTAATAAATTTCTTGCAGTCTGCTCCCTTTTTTTTCAAACAAAAGATATGTGATAAAACTATCAAGATCATTCTCTGCATTCTGCATCAAACAACCTTATAATCCATACTTTGACCTAATATCTGAAATCACATCATCTGTATCCCTAAACTTTTCCTGTTCTCTGGATCTTTCAAGTTTTTCCAAAAGTTCTTTCTCATTCAAAGGTAGATATGGATTTGATCCTATCTGTCTTTTTATTTCAAAAGGAAATCCATTTGTGGCAACAGCCTGTGTCAAAAAAATCCTGATTGCCGTTGTTGTATCTGTACCTAAATCCTTAAATAGAGCATCAGATTTACTCTTTAACTCATCTTCAACCCTTACCTGAATCGTACTGGCCATGTTTTGCACCTCACTTCCATCTATCAGTATTAATTATAATGCTAAAACATTGCTATTTCAATACATATACATTATCCTTACATAGACAATCATTGATTAAATTTCATTCCAAAAACAATTATATTCTAGCTGCTTTTATGATTTTCTTCCAAACACATCTATCACCCCTCTAAACTCCTCTTCCAGCACTCTCCAGTCAGTATTCCTGTCATCTTCCATTGCTTCTACAGTCGCCTTATAATATTCCAGTTTCTTTTCTATATATTTATTAATCACCTCAACTCTTGGGCCTTTTTGGGCTTCAGACATCTTTATCTTGCAAAATCTCGTGATTTCACGAGATAATCACGAGATTTTTCTATTTACTCTCCGCTGAAATAAAGGTATATTTTTTCATCTTGTGAAAACCCCTTATTTTTCACGAGATAATCACGAGATAGATTGTGCCATTTGTTTCTTTATACTATCCATCGCCATCTGTAATTGTGTTAAGAACTCAACACTTTCAATACCAATCCTATACTTAGTAGACGGTCCATTTCCAATTTTCATTATCAGATTCTTATCTTCCAGAACTTGAATAGCTTTTCTTACTTTATACTCTGTTGTAGACAATATATCCTTCTTCAACACCAAGAATTATCCAACCACCTGAAGTGTTACTAAAAGATGAATAACTTTCCCAAAATGCATTAGGAAGTTCTTGGGCCTTTTTTAGTTCAATATAATATTTTTCATGAACATCCTCTAGCCATTCTTTCAAATCTACAGATGTTAGTTCTTCCGGATTTATCGTTGTCTTCAAATAATCTCCCTTCCACACAATATTCAATATAAACATGACTGCCTACATAAAGGTGTGCTAACCTAATTATAGCATTTATATAGTTCTTTCAACATCTTATTATTCTAGTTGTAATCTTAATAATATTCTTAACTAACCATCACCTTATAGGTTTCTTTACATAAATAATAACAGAATATCTAAATATTTCAAAGTTTTGAAATTTCATTCCAAAAACAATTATATTCTAGCTGCTTTTATGATTTTCTTCCAAACACATATATCACCCCTCTAAACTCCTCTTCCAGCACTCCCCAGTCAGTGTTCCTGTCATCTTCCATTGCTTCTACAGTCGCCTTATAATATTCCAGTTTCTTTTCTATATATTTATTAATCACCTCAACTCTTGGGCCTTTTTGGGCTTCAGACATCTTTATCTTCTTTGCAAGCAGATCTTCTACTGCCGCCTTCATATCTTCCTCAAGAACAGCATTAATTAATTCATCAAAAAGTACCGGTGGCGGGCATTTTCTTTCATCTATCCATTTACAGGCAAGAATAGGTCTAAGTACATAAAAATACTTTTTGTAATTTACCATATCCTCACATAGATACTCGTGGTAATTCTTATTTGCTGTACCATAGTAATGATAAAGAGCTGACTTACATGAAAAGTACTTTGATGCTGTTCTGGCATAGATACTCTTCCATTCATCCGTAGTATAATACACTATAGGCGAATTGCTCCACTCAAATAATGTCGCATTTGATTTGTGAAAATGCTTCAATGCCTTTTTTATATCCCAACCATTGATATCAAGCACCTCGTTTAATTCCCAATCAATAAAATCCTTGTTCTCACGAAGTGATAAATAAAAGTTTTTATTTCTTACATAGATAAATCTTACATCATAGTCACTATCCGGTGAAGCAAAACCCCATGCTCTGCTGCCGGATTCTATAGCATGTAAAACTTTTATATTTTCTTTTTCTTCTATCTCTCTGAGCTTCATGCAAATCAGTTCTTCTATATTTCCTTCAAAATTCTCATATCTCATCTCGAATCACCTTTTCATTTATTGTCATTACCAGTTCCTGAACTCTTTTAAAATCCGGATCATCCGGAAGATCTGTGTGCTTAGCTGCATAATGTAGACGTCTTTCATACTCTCTCATCATATCATAGAAGCTGTCCGAAAAAGTACCATGCTCATTTTGAAACTTTCCAAAACGTATATCCATCAGCAGATCATGTTCCTTTTCTCTATATGTATTGATTTCTCCGCTTTCCAATATATCCAGAGCCATAATAAACAATCTGATAAGATGCATGGCATGTTTATTCAGATGCAGATCGTCCTTCTTTTTATTTCTCTTTCCTATTTTCTCATAATCTTTTACAACATTTGACATTGTATTCCACATACTTGCGTAATCTCTTAAAGGATAATGATTCAACTTTGCATTGATAAATATCTCTGTTTCAAGCTCCGGATTAACTGCCTTGTCAATAAAAATCTCCAGACTTCCGCTTTCAAAGCTCTTATAGCTTAAGTTAAAACTGTACATTGCATTCTTTACTGAATTAAAAATATGCTGCTCTTTTTCACTCTGAGGAAATGTATCCCTGGCCAATGCATTCTGCAATCTTCTTAACTGAGCATCCGCATAGCCTCCAAATGACTGAATAGCCCTTTTGGATAAAAACAATCTTTTGTTATCAAGAAGCATCTGTCCTATATCATTAAGATAGAGATAATTATCCTGTGAAAGCCCCAATAACTCTATTGTATTCGGATTGCAACTTAAAAGTAAATTCACCATTTTATTGAATGCATAGATAACGGTATCAGTATTATCGTCCACATACTGTTCAAATTGTGTAAGTCCTATAAGGTCTGATTTTTGATTAAGTGTAATTCCTCTTATATCTATATCACTGCCTTCTATATTTGTCCCATATGCATAGCTTCCTGCCAGTCCAAGAAGTATCACATGCTTACCAAGATGCTCATTAGTATTTATAAAATTATATTCGGGTTTATTCAAAATCGCTTTGTAGTCGGTCATAATATCTCCTTGTGGTACTTTAAGAATAACTAAACTATTACATTACGTAGGAGTCAATAGCTTTTATAACAAATTTTCATGTAACAATGATTATGATTCATTCCAGCTATTTCAAACATTCACTAACATAATCTTCTATATCAAATCTCAAATTTAGATTCCTTGCTTAAATACAACGGATGATGTGGATGACCTTTCTTTGACAACTTTCCGGTCCTCACCCATTGCACATCATATTTCTTTCCAATCTGAATCATATCTTGAAGGCACTGCTTAAGATATGGTCGTTTCTCAATGATTGTTCCCCAAGCTGCCCATATAACAGGCATTTCACCTGCATTCTTCAACATATAGTGAAATGCTTTCATATTCTCTATATGAAGGTTCTCATTAAAGACCTTATCCATATCATCAGGACGTGTTGCTCTCTGCGCATACACATTAAACATGATAAATGAATCAAAACCATTACTGATTGCCAATCGGGCAACTGATTTTAATGTATTATCAAGATCATCCGGTTGTGCTGTTGAAGGATTAATTCCAATGGTAATCAAAGGTTTATTCCCTACTGTACCCAAAATATAACGATATTCTGAATAAAAGTTAGGCACAAAAATCCACTTATTTCTATCATATTGAGTTTCTATATTGTCCATAAGTGCATTTTCAAAGCCAAGTATCTCAACTTGACCGCTCTCGTTACTTGGTATATGCATAAGTATATTCTCCTTACTCGTATCTAAACACTTCTCATGCTCCTAGAGTCTCATTTGTATATTTGAACAGAACCGGACTTAACTACATGATATCATACTGACGATCAAGAATTGTTTCCTTAACAATAAGATCAATATTCGCCCATTTCCAGATATCTTTATTATCTAAACCTGAATTATAAATAAGCTCAAATAACTTGTCATGGAAAGATTCTCCCATATTCTCTAGTTGATCTTCCAATGATATCTCCAGTGACGACATTTTGAGACTTTCAAATAGTGATGCTGACTCTGATTCTTTCACATCATTAAGAGTTACTTCTTCATAATATGCTCATTCATCCCGGAAATCGTCTTCTTTGAACATTCTTCTTTGCACATTCTTGGAACTTCTCTCTTTATATTCAGACAAACTCTTTGCTTACATAATTTTCATCTATGTAAGAATCAATCTCTCCCATCAACTGTGACGAAAGCTGAAACGAATGCTTATCAAATACTACAAGCGTAATATTCATCTCATTATCCATCAGAAATTTTCTAAAGACACTGACTGCAATCTGTAATGCTCTATCCATTGGGAAGCCATATACACCTGTTAATATGAGTGGGAACGCAATGCTTTAGCATTTTAGTTCTTCTGCCTTATCCAGTGAATTCTCATAAATAACAACGCTCCAAAATATCAAATTCGTCACTGTTGCCATCAATCCACTTAGGTCCTACAGTATGAATAATATATTTGCATGAAGTCGAAATGCAGGAGTTACTGCCACTTCACCTCTTTCAATATTTCCAATTTTACTACATCCTACTAATAGCTCTTCCATTCCCGCCGCAGTATATATCGCTGTATCAGTTCCTCCACCATATGTTGGTCTTGGATTGGCAGTATTCAGGATTGCATCTGCTTTTACATTAGAAATATCATTTCTAATGATGTGAAATGGCTTCCAAATATGTTACCGTTTTCCCATGTTTCTTTGCATATTCAATCTCAGAGATGGTACTCTCTCCGATATATCCTCCTACGTTAATCACATAAATGCCATATGCCATATCTATCTTTCTTTTATGCATATCATCAATCATTTCTTTTGTATCGGTTAACGTGCCTTCGTCCATATTTTCCCATACTTCTTGATCACCTGTATGACCGAAAAGTCCAACAGATATGACAATATTACCTTCAAGCGTAAGTCTTTTCTGTGCTTCAATAAATTCGTCTTTAAAATGTGTACTACCACATAGGGTAATAACCGGATATTTTCCGACCACTGTACCACCTATTAATCTAAATCAAACGTATTCTCTATTATTTGTTGGATATTCGCTGCATCAAGTCCACCGCTTGCATCATCCTCCGTCACGATGAGATTCTTTCCTTCTACTATTCCATTCTTTTCATAGAATTTCTTTTTATCTTCCCATCTCTGACGATATGTTCCATCAGTCATCATTCCACAGTGTTCCCAATACCAGACCACGCCAGTATCATAATCTTCAATTTTGAAGTCTGGACGTTTAACTCTTCCTTCCAGTACAAGCTCCGGCTCATATTCATAATCTAGTCCATTATAATGAAGTGCATTTGCGATAATCACTTCAGACTTAGATCTTACAAGTTCTCCACGTACAGTCTTATGAATAAGTTTTTCTTCATAGAATTTATCTCCAGACTGCACAATCTGTGGACGTAAATCAGGTCCGTTTGGCTCTCCCTTATAAACATCTCTAAATAAATCGGTAAACCTTGTAGCAATTGCTGAGTTCGCAGCTGTAGAATACTTCATCAAATGATACGGTTCCTGATTATACATAATCACAATCTTATCAAGTTGTCTTGTAAGTGCTGTATAAAGCATTTCTCTTGATAAAATTTGACATGGTTCTGATAAAACCAGTATCACAGTGCCAAACTGACTACCCTGTGCTTTATGTACTGTCAATGCATAAGCAAGCTCCAAGTTTGCAGTTCCATTCTCTTCATCAAAATCTCGTCTATCAAAAGAATATTTATATCCCTTCTGAGATGAAAATACTACATGCATGAAATTATCGTCATTTTTCCTTGCTTTAGAGTAATCACCACAGGCTATACCAATTTCACCATTAGCCAAATAATTTCTTGCGCCTTCATCGTTTGGATATGCCTCTTTTGCTGAAGTATTTACTAAATTGATAACTTTATCTCCATATACAATACCTTCCGGTCCCAAACTGTTTGCGATTCGCTTTCTGGCTCCCCAGTATTTTGATACCTCTAAGAATTTTTCTCTGTATTTTAGATGAATCATTCGATTTATATTCATAACACCGTGCGGCATATTACGAACTGGAGCTAATATCTGCCATTTTTCCACATACTCTGCTGCATCCACATTGAAGAAAATACCATAGTTACCCTTTGTTCCACCCAACGACAAATCAAAACTTTCTTGATCATATATATCCTTCATACCTGTTTCTTTTGCCATGATTTCCAGTAAATGTGTCTCAAGTTCTTCTTTTGTACTCCACTGTACAAATTCAATATTCTTATCACCTTTACCTATAATTTCAGCAATTACATCATCATCCGGAACATCTTCTGTGTTAGTGAACATTTTTGATAGACGTACATCCTTACGAATGCCATTAGTCTGCTGTCTACGATTTACTGTCAACTCTCCATAATGTTCACATACTCTTGGAAATACTCCATCCTTTAATTTCAACCGGAGCATGTATACCAAATCAACAAATGGTCTACCTGCTCCTATTGGCGGAAGCTGATTCGGATCTCCAACAAAAATAATACGTCTTGCCTTTTTTAATGCCTGCATCAATGCACCAAACATTTCCTCTGTCAGCATAGATGCCTCATCTATAATAACGGTCTCAGGCACATCTGCAAAATTTGCATCTGATAGCACATATCTCATATCATTCCAGTCAAATCTCTGACTTCTCACCAAAAACTGAGCAACGTTGAGTGCAGTAAATCCTTTCCCTTCCTCTCCCATACTCTCTAAAAGTCGTACCGTTGCTTTTCCGGTAGGTGCTAAAAGTAAAACACCTCCATCTTTAATCGTAGGATGACTGCACAATACAGATAAAACTGTAGTCTTTCCTGTTCCTGCATCTCCTACAAGCACAGTAATTCTTGACTCGGCTAATTCTGCAAGAATAGCCGCCTTTTCTTGACGTGCTTTTTCTTCCGATTCTGATATCAGTTTACCATTATTAAACTTATCATCAAGCATCTTCCTCCAGTCAGCCTCAACTGGAAGCTTTGGTGCGTTCAATCTTCTACTGATACGTTTTTCAATGATATCATCAAATTCCTGAAATCTTACTAATTTATAATATTCTGTGCCATCCTTCATTTCTCTCTTGATAATCTCAAGCAACATAAATTTCTCGATTGCTTTTACTATATCTTCTGTAACATGACATGCCGGATCGAGCACTTGATTCTTCATTTCCTCAACCAGATTTGCACAAGGCATAATAGTATTTCCATTAGATGCAGCCTTTTCTATCACAGCGATTGCAAGTGCTCTTACCCTACGTTCATCATTATCAGATGATAGTTTAGATGGAGCCTCCAATGGATACTTTTCCATGATAGATGAAATTGGAAATACCGCTCTATCTACCTTCTTTACAGAAATAAATAATTCGTCTACTTTAAGTCTTGTCTGCTCATAAAGTATGTATGGATTTTCTATTATCTCCTTATCTGTACATTCAATACGATTTTTCAACCTTTCTCCCTGAGCAAAAAGTATTTTTGCCTGATTGATTGATAAAGAGAGTCTCGACAAAAGTCTGAAAAGCTGCTTTCTTTCATCAGACATTCCCTTCCATGTCTTGACAATTATTGGTGTAATTTTCTCTACAAGAGATTCTGATACGACATTTTCCGGATGATCAAAGAGTTGATCTACCAATTCCCATATATTATCCTTGTCTTCCGTCTTTTCTTTAATTTGTTTTGCCATCAATACTCCAAGCGGTATTTCCATTGCACTAAGCATAGCTCCTAAACCCGGAAATGCTCCACGGTCTTTCCAAACTTCTGCTAACCTTTCGTTCAACCATGTCAAAACATTACTGTAATCCTCATCCAAGCAATTATTGATTATTTCAAATGCCTTAATGCATGATAGAATGACATCAATCACCGCATCATGACTTACATGTTCTGATGCAAATGAAATTCTGCAAATGCATCATCTGGTGCGTATACTGTTATCGACTCTATGTTAAATTCGGGATGTAATTCTGCATATTCCATCATCTGTTGATATGGAATTACAAATCCATCCTTATGATCTAGCCTTATAGAATGGCATACTTGTGTTTCCCAAGTCATAGAACGCAGCTCTCCCTCATCTGTATGCTTATGTTCTACTGCCGGTACAATTCTCTTTATATGTCCCATTCCAATAATTACTCTACGAGAATCTTCTACAAAAGGTACCTGCTTCGCATAGGCAATGCACAAAGACTCATCAGGAATAATATCACCATAAAAATAATCAAAAATTGCTCGGTGATTAGATGCTTCCTGTATCCATGCGGTATGGAATGATAGAACAGGTTCCACTGCCGAATTATATCGGATTCCGTACTCCTCAGATAATTTTTCCATATTATCCTTAACCATCCATGCAAATGGTCTAGCCGGAAACGAATGTGCAGGATAGACTATTTCCGTCGGCAGAAAATGTCTATGTGTAGCTACGTTATATTTCTTATATGGATGCTCTGTTACTTTTACCAAATCGACATCCGACATAAATGCTCCGCCTTCTGCAATACATGGTAACTGACCTTCATTTTTCTGCATACATTGACCACATAGTTCACATTCTCTTGCATCATCGCGATTCTCATATATATTTTTTAATCTTAGGCACGAAATATTACTATCCGGGTGTTCACATACAGTTCCATCCCATCCATGATCATGCCAAGGTACTCTTATAGATAAATGTTGTGCCATACTACTGCACCATCCTTTTATAGTATTCCGGTGATTTCATATTCCCGGTTCTGGAATATAACAATATCCCCTATCTTATGACCTACAAATGCTTTATGAAGAGGGAACTTGTCGGGCTGCAACGTATTATCATAAACCTCACCACCTGCAAATCTCTTTTTGTATGTAATAAAGCAACCCGCACGTGCCACATCCTCGTAGAGGGCGGCTGACGGTTCGTCTTTTTGTACTTGTTCTACAAACGATGATCTCACCGGCTGTAACAATTGTCCACTTACTTCGCCATCTTCATCCATTTCCTGTGGTGTTCCGTACTCAGAAAGGAGTCGGAAAATTTCCTGAATTTCAGCAATATGAGTCTGCGTAAAATGTAATGCAAGTTCACTATTAATTTCAATAATATATTCATTTTCGTCTGCATCAACATCCAAACTTAGAATTGCTGTTCTCATCTGTTGCTTAAATGTATCCTTATTTACGTCACGCACTGCTTTATATTTCGCAGCACAGTTTCTACAAGTACAGATATTAAGCTGTGGCATTTCTATTCCGTAGTTTGCAATTTCTGAAACCTCTGCATTTGCAAAAGGCTCCTTGCATATCTGACAGATTCTAATATCGCTATCATTCGTATACATACCCATAGCATATGCTCGTACTGTCTTTGGCGATCTACTTGTTCGGATCTGTCTCCACACTTTTTTATAGGTTGTAGGGTCTGCACAATAGAACTGCTCCTGAACATGGCGAACTAAGTTTTCCAAATTTTTCACTCTGTTCTTAGGAAATTCTGTATCTTGCCAACTATTTGCATCAAAAACTTCCTCTGATTCCTCAGGCTCATCCCATGAATCTGCCACTGCACCAGGCATAACAACTTCTCTTCCTAACTCACGAGCGAGTCGCTTCAAAAGCACCATCTTGTACTTCTTATCAAGATTTCCTACTTGCTGGAATGTATCAGCAGTATTATCTGCCTCTTTTTCGGTGAATCCAATAATTTTATAGGCTACCTTTTCGCCACTAATTCCCTTATAAATAGCAGGATTTAAGTCATATCGTGAGAGTTCAGACGGTCTACATACCTCATTATTTTTGTTATATAGCCAATTTGTTCTTCTTACTGAATATGTAATAACACCGGCTGCTTCTAAAGCCCCCTCATACGGATTGTTTTTTCTATATCTTCTCTTTCCTTCCAGTTTCTTATAAATTGCCAGTAATAATTTTAGTGCCTCTACAGATTTCTCTTGTGCTAACCCTTCCTCTGGATATTCCTCGATGTAATATAAATTATCTTCAAGTCCTTCGATATCAATGTTTGGACAGTATTCACCGATAGCGACCCAATGACCATCACCAACTCCATCTTCTCTTCTACACCCTTCGGTAACCGGAGAACTAATAATGCCTAGTTTCTTTAATTTACTAAGTGGTATATCGTGTTCTTCATAAAATGCTTCATCAACTAAATCATATTCAAAGTCTATGCAAAATTCGTTCTCCTCTTCCGTCTCTTCCTTATAAACGCCCTGATAGTAGATACTCAGATCAATTCCTTCGTCTGATGTTTTAAGATATGTTTTTCCAGGAATAGAGAATAAATCTTCTCCGTTTGGGTCAGTTACTTTGATGATGTTGGCATCTTTAAGCATCTCTGCTATTTCAGTTACATTTCCGGTATCTTCTATTAAATCCAATATTTGTTTTATGTCCTCAACATACTCTGCTTTAAAAATCATTAGGATTTTCAAAAAGCAAGTAGTTCTCCTACTTCGACATATTTCTTTATTACTTTTTTTCTTTTATGTATTGAAAATTGTTAAATTCATGAATCTGAAATTCATTCATCAACACATTCTTAAACTGTGTAGCAATATCTGTCTGCACAAGTGCTGACTGCATGACACTTTTTATACTCACTTGATGATCCTAAATATATAGAAAGCTGACCATCTACATATGCAGGAACTAATTTCCCCAATCTATTTAAAAATAATTGGAGCTTTTCTAAATTCCTTCCATGCCTTGTCTATTCCATTTCGAATAGTCTGCTCATATGGACCGCTTCTTGTCCAAGAGATGCTTGTTTTATATACATCAACACGATTATCCGATAGGAAATCATAAAAAAATCTTTCAGTGCGTCACTATTTTGCACCGGACTTTCCCATATGTTCATATGGCAATTGTTTCATATCAATTGCAAGCTGCTGCAATCCATAGATTTTGATTTTCAAATCCTGGTTCAACCACATGAAAATAATCAGTGAAATTCACTTCCCTTTCGTTGTTAAATGCAACAAAAATCACCAACATATGCTAACGCTGTCTTAAACAAAGGTTTCTCACTAAAATCACCAATTCGAAATGGTACAGGAATTCTCAACTCTGAAGGCTTATGATACTCACCTTTCCTATCAGGAATCAGCCCATTTTCAATAATAGCTTTGGTTACTTTTTCCTTTAATCCAGGGATTGTGTGATTTGTAGATTCATCCTTAAATGCTGACATCACCACTCTTCGCAAAAATCCTTGTGTGATTAACTTTCTATCAGCCAAGTCGATCATTGAATCTGCTATTAAATCCCCAAGCTTATCAAATAAATCACTATTGAATGCTGAAGGAGTCATTAGTTTCTCTCTTGACACAGCTGTCTCAAAGGAGCCATGAATTAGAAATGGTAAATCCGTATTATCTCTCGTTGGAAAATATACCCATATATTTGATTGATCCACCTCATTAACATTGTCTGCTCTTGCATTAACTTTATATACAACAGATACCTCTGCGTTTTTCATTTCATCGTGATCAAACACCTTTTTATATTTCAAATAGCGAGATATATCTTCTTTATTGCCATAATCAGTACCTACAATACGACATGTGATAAGCCTTGCATCAGTTTCCTCCACCTTGAGTGTAATCATGGCATGTTTGCCAGTATCTCTATTAACCCAATACAAGTTCTGTATATGTGTTAGAAACAGTAGAATTTCACCTTCTAATTCATTAAGCTTTTGAAGCACATCATCTCCTGGCACTGCTTCTAACTGGCCTTTCCGACCATATTTCATAAAAGGAATAACTATCTTCGTAAGGTGCTCTGACACAGAAAAAGGCGTAAAAGAACCACCACTAGCTAGTTTACAAGTGATACTTTCCTTTTCCGCCTGACAATTCCATCCTTCTATAATTTCTACCGGCAAAAGATATTTGGTAATCTTAAATGCCTCATCATCAGAGTAAATTTCCGGCTGATAGGTATATTTGAATACTGATTTGAATCCCATACCAAATCTACCAATAGATGACGCATCATCTCTATCTTTTGTTCCCATCAACATTGAAGATACACCAATAGCATCAGCTTCACTAAATGGTCTTCCATTGTGATAAAATACAAGTTTATCGCTGTAATACTCAATTACAACCTTACCGGCTTCTGCATCTTCTGCATTCTGTAATAATTCATATACAAAATGGTTGCTATCTGAATAATGACCGGCAAGTAATGCCTCATATTTCTGTGGCTCCTCCGTCATTCCATACCAATCATGTTTATTTTTAGCGTAAATCGCATTATAGTCAATTTTACCCATAAAAGTTACTTCTCCATTCCTTCCGTATCAGCAGGGACATTTTAGCCCCTGCCAAAGGAATTACTCTACATGTAGCACACCCTTAATAAGTGGCTGTGTCAAAATATCTGCTTTCTGAATTGTCTCATCAAGCACTTTTTTTTGTTCCTCATAACCTTTTAATAAGTTATCTAACTGAGCAGTTCTCATTCGTATAATTCTTTCGTCTGTTGCACCGGCAATCTGACCCCGAATAATCATCTCTCGTTTTGTTGTTGTCTGTCTAAGCTGCTCTACTCTGTATTCGCAAGATTCTTTTACTGACTGGATATATTCTTCCTTTGCAGCTTGCCAACTGTCATAATGTAACGAATCCATCGAGTCCCATCTTGCAGAATGTGGAATATCATCAAAAGCATAGTCTGATGCAAATTGCAAATATGAAAGAATACTATTCTCTACATACTCATTTTCACTTATTGCTTTTAATTTGATATCAGGTCTAAGCCCTACATATTTCCATGCATAAATCAGGAATTCATAATCACCTGCCGGAAGGCTTTCATCTGAAACACTAAGTCCAATTACACATGGAAGCTGCTTGCTTTCATACTGTGCCGCCTGAATAACAAGGGGATGCATCTGTGTTAAGAATGTTACATCTCGATTATCCTTCGCAGTTGCTGCATCATATGTAACCCTTAACTGAGCATTATTAGATTTCAAATATGCATTCCACAGTTTTGTTGCATTATTTGTATTCACTAAATCAATCTTACCAAGCCCGTCTCTCAACTTTGCTCGCTTATCTGCAGCAAGACGCATTGTACAAAGCTCAGTGTTCTTATTTGATCTGATATACTCACCTTCGCCCAAATAATCCACCAAAAATAAATCCACAAGATTTTTAATGCTATCTGGTGAAATCCATGAGTTTTCAGCATCTTGGACATTTTTATTCTGAATGAAATTTGAAAGATCAAATCCATACAAAGACTTCTCTTCCTGTTCCAATCGATTGAGCTCCCGGACTTTCATGACTTCATTATCTGCCATCTTTTCAATCTTCAATTCTCTCTCTTCATCCGTGAGTTCCGGATCAAACATGATTTTGAAAATCTGTTCACTAATATCTCCTAAAATATCAGAGCAATCACCAATACTTGCTTCAAAGACTCCAATCTTTGACAAACATCTGTCGTGTATTACAGCATCAATTGTTCCTTCTGTAATCATATTATAGATTTTTACTGTCTTACTTGTCTGACCTCGACGATCAATACGTCCGATTCTCTGCTCAATTCTCATTGGATTCCATGGCAAATCATAGTTAATCATGGTATCACAGAACTGATAATCTAAGCCTTCACATCCTACTTCTGAAAACAGTAAAACATCAATCGCATCCGGCTCTTCTCTATCTTTTTGGAATCTAGCACGTATATGATATCTTTCCTCATCTGGCACAGAACCATCAACCTGTGCTACTCGATATCCTTTTTTCTGTAGATGTTTTCTTACATATCGCAAAGTGTGTCTAAAGGAGCTAAAAATGATCACTCTATTATTTTCATCCTCTTGTTTACGGTCAATGACTTCATACAGCTTTTCCAACTTTGGATCATATTCCGGTAAACTTGATGTTAATGTCGCTATTTCATCTGCAAGTTCAAAAATTGAGTTTTCATCATCAGAGTTCATACTTAAGTCAAACTCAAATAATTCACCATCCTCTTGTACTTGATTCAGACGTTTTTCAACCAAATCATTTAAGAATGGTGCTAATCCATAGATACAGCTTGCAGCTTGTCGCATAATAGTACACATCATGAATCGTACCGATCTACTACCATGGATAGCAGCCAAAGAATTAGCCTCAAATCAATTAAAGCATCATAGATATCTCTCTGATTCTCTGTGAATGGTACATTTACTGTCTGTGTACGTCTGATACAGAAATCTTCGATATCTCTACGTCTTGTCCTTGTAATAATACTGTTGAAGGAATGCAGACTCTCAATCATACTGATAGCTTCAATTTTTTCTTCTCTAGTTATCTCATCACGATCAACTAACTCAAATACTCTTGCAAAATTAGGGTTATGCTGAATAACATTTCTTCCCCAACTTGTACTTAGAATATGAGATATTTCTTCTTTTGCCTGTTCCTGCCACCCTTCTGCCTGATTTCTTACTGCACGAAGTAATGCGTTCACATATGCATTCGGTTCTGACATTGTCTTAAAAGTATCTTTGTCAATCACTACGTCAGGTCGAAGCAAATTTAATAATGTATATAAATCATTGTTACTATTTTGAAGTGGTGTTGCAGTCAAAAATACAACTGCATCTGCATTACGTGTAAATAATTCGACACCTTGATATGCCCACGTATTTGCATTGCGGATATTATGAGCCTCATCCACAATCACAAGATCAAAATGTGGTAAAGGATCTAACTGCTGCAATCCCTTTTCCTTACGTTTCTTGCTAGTCTGAGCCTCGGTTCCCATAATAATATCTTCTCCCAAAAGAGAATATGGAATGATTGTTTTTCTGTGTCTCTCAGGCCATTCTCCATCCCTATCTGTCTCTGAAATTGCTTCGACAAGATTTCTACCATCTAACTGTGTAAAATTCTCATCAAAACGCTTCATTTCCATTTCCCATTTACGCTCTGCAACCAGAGGTCTAGGACAAATGATAAGAACAGAGTTGATATTAGAACGTGCTTCCATTTCTTTTAGGATTAGACCTGCCTCAATAGTTTTACCAACACCGACATCATCTGCAACAAGCAATCTTGGACTATCTGCCTTAATCATCTTTAATGCCGGGCGGAACTGATAAGGAACAAAATCTATACGTGCTGCATTTAGAGAGTACAGATTGCTAGATCCCGGATTATTAATTTGATATGCGGTAAGTGCAGAACGTACCTTTGTAAGTGCAAGATGTTCTGTCAGACTCAAGTTTTCTTTTAAACGAATCTGTTCTGCATAAAAGGTCTGTGGTCCATTATTAATCCAAACCGTGTATTTTCCATTATCTATGCCAATTACAGCCCCGGTAACACTAGGGTCACTGACAAGGCAAACTACGCTACCAGCTGTAATAGTACCTGGTTCACTTGATATATTTGTTTCTGACGAGCTTGAAGCTACCACTATATTGTTCTTTTGTAAAGGTATTGCTTTTATCCTGAATATCTACATCATCCTCTACATCAATGATAAAGACTTCCATATCTCTTGTCTCACTCATAGGTGCATCAAAAGCCTGCATTAACTCAATAATAACCTCTACATCGCCAATTACCTTTTCCTTAGAAATCTCCCGGCTGCTTATATGTGCCCAGCTATTACGAATTTCCATCATCTGGCGAATTTTGTTACGCTCCTTACTATTTACAAAGAACGAACTTGTAATAACAAACCAGTTACGATCAAACACACGAAGAAGTGCTGCAAGATCTAGTCCAGATATATCCGTGATATTATTATTTATAACTTGCTCTCTTTGCAACGTAGAGAGGTTATTAACCACAAGTTCTTCCCACCATTTATCAGTAAGCTTAGGGAGTTTATCCCCAAGCCACTGACTCATTTTTACTGCAAGCTGGTGTGAATATGTATTAATCTTACCAATCATGTAATTATCATCCATACTTATACCCCACTTTCTTCATCTAAAAATCTAAAATCTGCAATATCTATTTCAAATTTATATCTGTGCAATTCCTTCGTTTCATCATCTTGGTCTGCAATGACAAGGAAATAATCCTGCGTTCTGTTGTATCTCCCATTCTTTTACAACCTTCATTAATCTGGATATTGTAAATTTCTTCTGCATAGGCAGCATTGCCATCATACCAGAACACGATTTTTCTCTCATTCCCAGATAATAGGTTATTTAATTTATCCTGTATTTCTTGTATTTCCATCTATGGAGCCACCTTTCCTTCGTTATTGTCAGTCTCATAAACTTAAAGATTGGATATTGCTGGAAAGCTTCCCTATCTTCATCACTTAAAGAGTTATATTCCACTCTTGCCATTCTATGATTTCCCAGTAATATGTTTGCCCCTAATCTTATCTGTGTATTTTCATCCTGTGTAAGATTTGACAAGTCTTTTATCTCTTCGTCGCGCAACTCTCGGGTTCTTAACACACACTGAAATAAATTTAATGTATATATAGGACTAGGTTCATCACTTTGTATTAACCATTCACATAAATTCTGTGCCAATGTTATAAGCTCTGTTCTCCTTGTATTATCATAAGCTTTTATCATTTCTAACAAGCACAGATTCGTCCTTTCGTAATGAGCTTTGTTATAATGTTCTTTGAATGACTTTTCAATCAACGATATACCTATATTGGATGCTTTTTCGTAATCAGATGCTCTCATAATGCAAAACTGAGATGTATCATTTCTTCCTTCGGCATCCAATTTACAGTGCATTTCTGTCCTAAAATAATCCTTTATCTTATATGATCCATTGTCCTGCTGCCTTAATAGAAGCATGAGATGTAAATTCCCTACCTCAAACATTCCAAGTAGCGGCAAATCTGTCTCATTGAAAAATATTTCTTCATCGTGCAACACTGATTTTATAAAAATCTCAAGATCACAGAGTTGCTTTTCTGTTGCTTTCTCTACATCAAACGAATCTTTTACTCCCATCTGCTCCAAAAAATTCTTAATTTCATAGAATTTTTTCAGCTTTTCTTCCATACCTTGATTAGAGAACTTTTTTAATTCTTTCTTCGTTGGACTCATAGAAAATTTATCCTCATCGAAATAAATTCCCTCATCTACAAGCATATCCATTAAAAACTCTATGCTATGTATCTGCTCATCTAGTGTTCCCTTCAAATCATACTTAAAGGTTGCCTTCTCCTCAGAAAATATTATTTTTAAAGACGGTCCCACCTTGACAGAATCACTTCCATCTTTCGATTTTTCGATTGAAATTTTGTCGTAGTACAGCTTTCCATTGGCATATACATTTGCTTCCACTTCTGTACACATAGACTCTATATTGGAGAGATATTGTATTGGAAAACGTAAACCACTTTCCTCATTCTCCATATATAAATAGAGTTCATTATGCATTAGAATTGAAAATGGATCATGCACATCATACCCTCTGGCTGTAAAATTACAGTTCATTTTTATATTGTCTGGCCCAAGCAATTTGATAATTTCTGGAACCTCCCAATTTTTGCCAGTAGTATTCAATACAGCCTGTTTTTTGCAATCTTTTATGAAGTTTATAACCAAATTCTCGAAATCATTATTCTTTCCCGGTAATGGTTTCAACATAATATTTATATTTGAACCACTGCAAGGTAAATTCAAATAGTTGTTAAGCAAGTACGGAGTAAGTGATGCATAAAAAATCTTTTTACTTCCATCATTAGAAAGTTCAACGACAAAGTATATGATTCCACCATCATTTCGGTAACTAATCATATTATTTCTATCAACCGGATAGGTTCTGCCATTTTTGCTCAACCTTTTCAATAGCTTTCCCTTTACCTGTATGGGTGCACGTCCAATCATGTTGTCGTTACTTTGATTTGTCTGAATAAGCATAAATAAAGCCATCCCATTTAGGTTCTTTGTCACCTTCATTGATAAATTGAGACAACAGTTCTGTTAATGCTATTCTACTTTTTATTTCCGACGTTGCTGCTGTCTCAATATCCAATTTATCTCTCCTTAAGCCTTTGCTAATACGTTAATTGTCTGCTTCTTTTCTCCTTAGATGGATACTTCGATTCCTTGGAACTTTGCATAATTCTCATTTGCTCCATCATCAAGATCCAATTCAATTCGCTGCTGTGCCACGTGCGATAAAGCCTGATAGTATGTACGGATTTCAGCAAGCTGCTTTATGTACTTATCTCTTTGTTTTGTTGCTTGAGCTCGGTCAACAGCACTTCCAGATGTTAAAATGACATATTCAGCATTTTTAAGTACATTTTCAATTGCATTTTGAGACTTTACTAAATAATCAGTTCGAATTATGCCTACCGTATCTTTATTATATCTGTACATATAAACTAAACACTTAAAGCCATTTCCTTTACAAGCGTCAAATAACCAATAAATTGGTCGTTTACCGACATCATTAACTGTCTAAGTTACAGTATGATCTTTAAAAAACTCTGTAATGAAATATTTGTGTAATTTTGACCTTGAGCTATCTCCCTTTACATCTAGGGAATTTGCTATAAATTCTAGATTTCTTTCCAAGGTGTTTTTTCACAATATTACCTCAACAAATATTCTGCAACACCTCTACAGATACAGTTTCACCTTTTCCCATCTTTGCAATAGTAGCTGAGCTAATACCTAACTTCTCTGTAAGATCCTTTTTATACATATTTTTGTCAATCACGAGTTTCAATAATCCGTTATAAGAAATTGCCATAATTCCTATTACCTTTCCTTTATCGTCAAAACGGTTACAATAACGTACAGTCTAATAGGAATTATACTATAAAACGCAAAAAAATCCATGATAGCTTTTAGATATCTAAAGATTTTTTTCACCAAGGTGAAATGTCACTTTTCAATCAAAAAATCTCAAAATAAGGCTCAATAATAAGGTCAAAAAAAGAATCAGGATTAAAATTTCTCCATCCTGATTCCAATTTTAAACTATTATATATCCCATAAAACGGACACGTACTAATGATTTTCGATTATTGTAACATCCTTACAATTTTGCACCTTTATCTGTTGATCTATTTCCTCTTGGTTGTTTTCTAATATACCTGATGATGCCAATACCTCAACAATGATATATAGCATAATTCAAAGTGCGATACCTCATAACCTGACACCACAAAAATTTCTTACATTTATTTTTGATACAATACAGTCCGGTAGAGATGCTTCGCTCTTAGTACCTTAGTCAGATGAGATTCCTGAGAGTTGTAAAAATAAAAAGTCGTAGGATTAGAATGATAAGTTCTAGTTCTATGACTTTTTTGCTCTATGTGTACTTAGCTTGACACTTACTTAAAGAGCTAATTTAGTCCTACCTAAATTTCAATATTCAGTTTTCACCACTCTTCATGTGTATTTCAAAACACTATCAAATAGGTTACATCTTGTTACCGACATACTGCTAAAACGGGAATCTGCTTAAATATATATATCAATTAGAATGTTGAAGCATTGCTATTTCAATACATATACATTATCTTTACATATACAATCATTGACTATATTTCATCCCTAAAACAATTATATGCTAGCTACTCTTAAGATTTTCTTCCAAAAATATCTATCAACTCTCTAAACTCCTCTCTTTTTCGCCACATTATCGCACAGTAAATAATTGTATACATAGTTTGACATCACACACCCCCGCTCAAAGTTTATTTATATCCTTCTTCTTATAGATATCTTTCACCTACTCCTATTTTTCTTCTACAATTTTACCACATATAGCCCCCTTATAACATCAAAAAAGCTGCTGCCAAACAGATAAAATATCTATCCGGCAACAGCCACTTATCCATTAAATAGATTACTTGCCAAGTCTTGCCTTACCTAAAGCATCTGTAGCTATAATAGCCGCATACAACTCATAAGGTGTTACGTCTCCGGCAAGGTTATGTATTGTTTCTCCCTTTACGCAGGCATTCTTTGCTATAGTATGAAGATCCTCATCTGTAAAATCTCCAAGCTCTGCAAGTGTAATAGGCAGTCCTACTTCAAGACAGAAATTCTGTATATCCTCAAACTCGGCCTTATCGGCACACTCAAGTGTAAGCTGTATCAAAGTACCGAATGCTACACAATTACCATGATATGCTCATGTCCGCCAAGTGAAGTAACTCCGTTGTAGAATGAATGAGGAGCCGCACAGTTTACATTATCTGCTCCTACACCTGATAGGTAAACTGTAGCCTCGATGATTGCATCCAAAGCCGGAGTAACAACATTATTCTCACAGGCGGTTATAGCCGCTTTTCCATATTTTCTTAAGGTATCATAGCAAGCCCTTGCAATCGCCATACCGGCTCTTGTGATACCGCCACTCTCCAAACTTGGTGACTCTGTACGAAGTGAAGCTCTTCCTTCAAAGTATGTTCCGAGAGCGTCTCCCATTCCTGCAATCAAAAACTTTACAGGTGCTTTAGCTATAACACTGCTGTCTACAAGTACCGCATCCGGATTTTGCGGATAGAATAAATATTTATTAAAGCTTCCGTCATCATTATATATAACTGAAAGTCCTGTACAAGGTGCATCTGTAGCTGCAACTGTAGGTATTATAACTATTCTCTTACCCATGTAGTATGCTGTTGCCTTAGCCGCATCCACTGCTGAACCGCCGCCTACCGCAACAACAACATCAATCTTATCAGCCTCAACAATGTCCTGCATTTTCTTTATCTCGCTGATACTTGACATTCCTCCGAAGACTTCATATCTGCGATAATCATCTTCTCCTTCAAAACTCTTTTCCAAATCTTCATGGCAGCTGTTGTAACCGCTATTCGAACAGACAAACAACCATCTCTTTCCCATATACTCCATTTCCTTACGGAACTGAAGCAAAGCTCCTTTTCCCTGTACATACTTGAGTGGTGCACGCATCATTCTTAAACGTTTCATAACAAAACCTCCATTAAAACCGTCAAGCTTTGAAACTATGTCAAAACTTTAACATATATTGTTAAGGACTATTGTAGCACAAAGATTATATTTTTCAATTATTATTTTATTCCCTCATAATGCGTCCACATGTGTGCTACTTTTACCACACCTTCATACGCTATACCATTCTCTATAATCTCATCACTATAAACTTCATATACTAATCTGTGCTGAATATTTATACGCCTTGAATAAAACCCGGTAAGACTTCCAACCAAACTCTCATATGGTGGTGGAGTTTTAAACGGATCTTCGCAAATGATATTTATTTGTTATAATTATCGGCTGCGAATATTCATTAACATCTGAAACAATTTGGTAAAGATTCGCTCTTGCCTTTGTTATACTAATTGCAGTCATAATATTATCTCCTTACAAAGAAAGTATAACGTACTTTTTTTACGTACGTTAATTGCAGGTATTTTTATTCATTATAAACTTTGCTGTCTTCACCACCTCCCAATATTTCTTTAAACTTTCTATAATTATACTCGCTGTTACCTCTTCCATAAACAGCAAATATAATTTTATCAAACAGCTTCCACATATTCTCTTCTATCAGCAAATCTTTAAAGTATCCCGCCACATCTTTGGCATCATGTCCGAATGCTCCACAGCCCCACGCTCCCAATGTAATTGTTCTATATCCGAATCTTGCCGCACAGTAAAGATATTGCCTGAGCCTTTTCTTCATTACCTTATCAAGAACCTCTTTTGACTGTCCATATGCTCTGTCAAACAAATTCGGTGCAGGAATAGTCATAACAGCTGTGGTATAAGGTTTAGAAATAAATTCTAAATCTATATTCCTAAATACATCTACTACAGGTGACAGAAGCATATAATCGGAATCAAATGCCGTTCCAAATTTAAAATTATACTTATACATCTTAGAAGCTTTGGATGAACTTATAGATTCGTACAAAGTACTCTGCCTACATAAACACTCTTCCTGTGCACAAGCCCCGTTCTTATAGCCACCTCCCGGATGATATGCATTGGCAAAATTCATTACTAAATCGGAAAGATATTCAAAGCTGTCTGCGTTTACAACAGAAATTTCACATTTTGAAGAGTACTTAAACCCTTTGGCAAAAAATTTGCCCTTATCCTCCACAATGTCTTTAATAGCATTAGGTGAGAGTACCACCACATTCCTATGCTTCTCCAAATCATGCGGCAATTTTATAAACTTACCGTCATTATAAAATCCGTTGTTCTTTAAAATCCCCTTATTCTCTTCATATACCACAATATTAGCTAATCTGGACATAATTACCTCCGTTAATATATTTACTGTAATTATCATATCAGACATGCTGTACATCTTTTCGGACTTTGGTAGTGATTTTAAAGAATTTAAAAAAGACAGCTGATCACTAAATCAGCTGCCTGTAAGTCTATTATATAAAGTACTCTATAGTCTTCTCCGGAGTCTTTTCTGTCTTCTCATTATAAAGTATTACAGCCTCACGGTTTTCAAAGTTTCCAAGAGCATAGAGTACATCACCCTCCCTGTTAAAATAGCCAAAAGGCACAACACGATTATATTTCAGAGGCTGATCAAGTACCAACTCCACATCACCTTCCGGTATAAACTGTGACCAGTGCTCATCCGTAAACTCATCCTCATAGTAAGGATCAAACATATAAATATTTTTATCATCCGCACCTGTAAGCAGCGCATAATGCTGTACATCATAAAAGAGCCTTACTACCACCGCACCACCTCTATTAAGTGCATCATTTATACGGCTTGTTTCACCGATGAAAACCTGTTCACCTGTAATATATTCACATATTACATTGAGCTGTCTTATTTCTCTGAATCTGTTCAGCCAATTACTAAGAAACATCATTGCCATATGAGATGTTCCGCTCTTACCGGGATGTCCCTCATTACTGTAGCAATCAAGTGTGTAAAGCATAATGTTTCTAATAACTTCCGGCGGAATATCTTCCCTTTCAAATAGAAAGCTCAGCGCATTAAGCATTGAAGTCGGCCCGCAATCATATTCAGATAATTGATAATGTAATGGATTTTTCATTCTACACCCTTCTTTCTATCTGCATATAGTATAAAGCTCCAATATATTACAAGCAAACTTATAATCTCCTCTTACAAGCTTTTATGCATCAACGCTTATTATACAAGTTCATTTATAAATATTCCACTGATTTTATTTATAGAATCTAATGTTTTTTTTGCAGTACTTTTATCCAAAAAGTTTATAAGACTGCATTTTACATCACTTACATATCCGAATATCCATCCGGTAAAGTCTATTATATCAAACTCCACAAAACCCTTGTCCCCTATATCTGAAATCCTTGAAACACTTGAACATCTCTCATCCATCTCAATTCTAAAATATCCGTTTTGTGACCCTATGATATTGTCATTAATTTTTATAATGATATCTATAGGCTCCTTAGCTCTGAAATTTGACAAAAGCTCTACTATATCAGTGATTCTGACCATAATATTTTCCTTGCCAAACTTCCTCTTTACAAACTTTGATGACACTATTCTTTCCTTTAGCTCAAGCTTTTTACCCCAAAAAGATTCATACGCTACTATATCATTTTCATCACTGTATATATTTATAAATCCGTCCTCGGAAGCAATCTCCCTTAACTCTCTTATAAAATAATGCTCATCTCTATAGGTATATACATCATTCTCCTTTGAAACTTCATTATTTATAAAGTCTAATATCCTATCAATAAACTCCTTTTCTATCCCATCCTCTTTTATTACCTGTTTATTAAAACCCGAAAAATTTTCAATATACTCATTTTTATCCGCTACAAAGGCAAAATCAAAAGGCAAATAATAGTCCTTATTTGCAGGTATCAAATATGTAAAAGGAATGCCTTCCACATTCATATCGCAAAGTGCTTTATTTAAAAGACTTCTCATATAGCCCTGTCGTTTAAATTCCTTTCCGGTCGCCACAGCAACTATATAATCCAGATTATAAATTTTATTAAAAACCGATATTTTATAAGGATTTAGCATAATCATAGACCTTACACTCTCACCCTCTATATCTGCCAAGATCCTGTTATCTTTAAGCTTTTCCTCATAATAATAATTTACAAAGCTGTCGGAATCTTCAAAAAAAGCCTCCTTATACAGAGGCTTTGTAAATATCTTTTCTTTTTGATTCAAATATTTTATCATAATATTACCTTATTTGCTCAACATAGTACTTTCTCGCATAATCCACCGGATAATAACTCTGCTTTGCATGTCTAAGTCCCTCAAGTCCCAGATCGTCCTCACGATTTACAAGACTTACACGCGGGAATTCATGTACCAAAAACTCCTTATTAATTGCCTGATAAAGACCTGTGATTTCAGGATTGGCCTTTTCAATATGTATCACAGCCATATCCTCCAAAGCATTGTAGCTGCCTATCGAAAAAGCTTCCATTTTGCCGTCAATATATATTGCTCCCATTCTGATATTCAATCTAGTACAATTAAGCAAAATATCATGTATTCCATCTACCTCAGGATCCAGATGTTGTTCAACCTCTTCTCCCTTTTGCTCTCTCCACTTATCCAAAAACTTGAATACATCATCTCTATCTGTAGGATCACATCCAAGTACCCTATATTCATATCTATCACCATAATTCTTTATAAAATTATTGTAGTGGTTTTTCTTTTTGTGAAGCTTCTTTCCTGAAAGAGTTCTAAGCTTCTCTCCCTCATACAGATAGTCCTTCGCATCTTCCTCCAACCTTACAACAAATTTATCCTCCGGCAAATTCAATGCTTTTATTCCTTCCTCATCCGCCAGATGTATCTTTAATGGTAAATTCAATACCTCATTAAAATACTCAACTATCAAGCCGAAGCAATACTCAAGGTCCTCTTCCTTACAAAGCGGCATAGCTGAAAAAGGTCTGTCCTCATCCCCCATAAGCCATAGAAGTCCAACTTCCTCATCATCTCTTATCGCAATGGCTGCTCTTACATTATAATATTCTTTCCATATAAAACTCTCAAGCTCTACACTGTCACATGTTCTATTATGCCTAAGTCCATAAAATTTAGCATACTTTGGTATATCATTTGCTTCTAATTGTTTAAAATTTAATTTTTTATAGTCCATAATCTAATTATATTTATTTTTTTGCCTTTTTGTCAAATAAAAAAATCCTGTGGAAAAATTAAAATCTTATATTTACTTTTTATTATCAAATAGGTCAAAAATATATTTAGTTAAAAGCTTTATTTAAATTAAGGAGTACTTATGAACGAATTAGAAAAACCTGCGTGAAAAGAATTGATACCATAGACAAAGAATTGATTGCCCTTTTCGAAGAAAGAATGGATATTGTATCTGATATTGCAAAGTACAAAATAAAAAATAATCTCCCTGTTCTAAATCAAAATAGGGAGGATGTTATAGTATCAAAGGTGAGAGCAACTGTCAAAAATAAGGACTACTCTGACAGTGCCACCACCTTTATCAAAAAAATTATGGAAATCAGCAAAAAATACCAGCAAAAACTTATTTCAGAATAAAATAAAAGGTCTTAAGTAAATAACCCTCCATACTTAAGACCTTTTGATTTTATCCAATCTTTCTTATATCTCTTGTGGCAATAATATCAGATTCAGTACCCGCCACATTTTTAATCAACACATCTCCGATGCTTATAGGTGCCAATACCTCCACATTCTTTAATGCCCTCATCACATCCATTACCTTATCCTTCTTTACATCCATAGAAGTCTTACAAGATACCTGTGATATTTCACCACCTTTTACTCTGACTGTGCTTGTCACAGTTCTGACAGGGTCTATTACCTCTTTTTTTGCATAAGTCTCTCCTCGTTTACATGTATTACCCCTTACGCTCAATACTTCATTATTTTCAACATCAACCTCAAGTCTACACCCCATAGGACATCTTATGCATGTCAATATCTTTTCTTTCACACTAACTCTCCTCCAAAGTAACCAAAATAGAATTTGCATTTATCAAATCAGATTTCTTCAAAACCAAAGATTCCATTTCTCCCGGGGCTAAGATCTGACGCTTTTTATGAATTATCCTCTTGCCATCAATGTATATACTCTCATACATATCCTTATATATATTTCCAACTCTAAAGCGAATTACTGTTTCTTCTTCTACATTTTCAGTATTAATAATTTCAGGCACTGTATAACGCACTCCATTTGAAGTTCCTATCTTAACAGCATTTTTCTTATCTGTGTTTATAGATCCCTTTATATATTTTACAGCATGAAAGCCTGCTGCTCTTGCCTCCTCCGATACATAGTCCACCAAATCATGTACATGAAGAACATTTCCACATGCAAATATTCCGCGAATAGAAGTCTCAAAAGACTCATTTACTACAGGACCATTGGTAATACTGCTTATATCAACACCTACAGACTTACTTATCTCATTTTCCGGAATCAATCCAACAGATAATAAAAGTGTGTCACAAGAATAATACTCTTCACTTCCTGCAACAGGTGTCATATTCTCATCTACTTTTGCAAGTACCAAACCCTCTACCCTTTCCTTACCCTCTATCTTAACTACAGTATGGCTAAGCTTTAAAGGAATATCAAAATCATCAAGGCATTGTACAATATTTCTTTTTAATCCACCGGAGTATGGCATAATCTCTGCTACCACCTTTACTTTTGCACCCTCCAGAGTCATCCTCCTTGCCATGATAAGTCCAATATCTCCTGAGCCTAATATCACTACTTCTCTACCCGGCATAAAACCCTCTATATTTACAAGCCTTTGTGCTGTTCCTGCCGAATATATTCCTGCCGGTCTAAACCCTGGAATATTCAATGCTCCTCTTGGTCTCTCTCTACAGCCCATTGCCAAAATAATTGCCTTCGCCCTTATATTCACCAGTCCATCATCACTATTCATATAACTGACAATCTTATCCTCTGTAATATCCAAAACCATTGTATTTAACTTATATTCTATATTCAGACTTTTGACCTTTTCTATAAATCTTGCAGCATATTCCGGACCGGTAAGCTCCTCCTTAAAAGTGTGCAATCCGAATCCATTATGTATACATTGATTTAATATTCCTCCAAGCTCTCTGTCTCTTTCAATTATTAAAACAGAATCAACTCCGTTTTCCTTCACAGAAGCACCTGCAGCCAATCCTGCCGGTCCACCTCCAATTATTACCACATCATATTCTCTCATCATCAACTCCTATAAGCTTTCCTTATCTATTCCTCTAATAAATGTAGAATTGCCACCGCATTTACTTATTTGTGACTGAGGTAATTTCAGCTCTCTTGACAGGATCTCCATACTTTTTGGAGTACAAAATCCTGCCTGACATCTACCTGCACCTGCTCTGGTCCTTCTCTTTATACCGTCCAATGATTTTGCACCCAAAGGTCTGTTTATAGCATCAATTATTTCTCCCTCACTTACCATTTCACATCGGCATACTATATTACCATAAGTAGGATTTTCCTTTATAAGCTTATTTCTATCCTCAATACTTAGATGATTTGGATTTAAAATACCTTTTCTGTTTTCAACAAAGTTATTATTAATCTGAGGTGACAATATTGATCTAACAATATCTGCCACTTTAATACCTATAGCCGGGGCACTTGTAAGCCCCGGAGATTCTATGCCGGCACAATCAATAAATCCCGGTGCATCATCTACCTGCTCCACTATAAAGTCTCCACCGTCTTCATGTGCTCTAAGTCCGGCAAATGAAGTAATCACCTGCTTCATGGGAAGATTTTTTACATTTCTGTTTGCCTTTTGTATAAGCTCCCTTATCTCGGTTGCAGTAGTCTCTGTACCTTCTCTATCAAGAATGTCATTTGCTGTAGGCCCTACTAAAAGATTCCCATCTACAGTAGGTGTTACCAAAACGCCCTTTCCGTATACCTCATCAGGCAGTGAAACAGGTCGATTTCACATGGTTTCCTACAGATTTATCAAGTAAACAATATGCACCTCTTCTTGGAGTAATATTTATCTTTTTTTCACTTACCATATTGTGGAATATATCTGCATATACTCCAGCAGCATTTATAACTATTTTTGACTGTATATTACCCTTTGAAGTCTCCAGCTCATAAAAATCATCTTTTTTATTTATGTTTTTCACTTCACAGTCAAATATGAAATCAACACCATTTGCAGCTGCATTCTCAGCCATTGCAATATTCAAATCAAACGGACATATTATTCCTGAACTTGGTGCATAGAGAGCAGCCACAGCTTCATCACTTATATTTGGCTCCAATTCTCTAAGTTCTTGTTGATATATTATTTTCAATCCCTTTACACCGTTTGAAATGCCACGTGCTTTAAGCTCTTCAAGCTTATCAATGTCATTACTGCTATAGCATGCTACTACAGCTCCATTTCTTTGAAACTTTATATCAAGTTCATGACAAAGCTCTTCCATCATTTCATTTCCCTTGACATTTAACTCTGCCATCAGCGATCCAACTTTTGCATCAAATCCGGCATGCACTATAGCACTGTTTGCCTTAGAAGTTCCACAACATACATCTTCTTCCTTTTCCACTACCAGTATATCAAGCTTATACTTGCTAAGTTCCCTAGCACAAGCTGTTCCTGATACTCCTGCCCCTATAATAATGATGTCTCTCATTTTTCCTCTTCCTTTGCCCATCCAAAGGCATATTTCACTGCCTTTTTCCACAATCTAATCTTCTCAATTCTAACTTCCTCACAGAGATTTGGTTTAAATACTCTGTCAATATCTCTACTTCCTCTGACATCCTCCAAACTATTCCAAAAGCCTACTGCAAGACCTGCTAAATAAGCTACCCCCAGAGCAGTAGTCTCCACACATTTAGGTCGCTGTACCGGTACATTACATAAATCTGCCTGTGCCTGCATTAAAAAGTTATTTACACTGGCACCACCATCCACATTCAATATACTTAATACTATACCTGAATCTTTCTCCATTACATCAAGTACATCTCTAACCTGGTATGCCATAGACTCTAATGTAGCCCTTATTATATGATATTTATTAACACCTCTGGTAATACCTACAATAGTACCTCTGGCATATTGATCCCAGTATGGTGCTCCAAGTCCTGTAAAGGCAGGTACTACATAGCAACCATTTGTATCCTCAACTTTCATTGCCATATATTCCGAGTCTACTGATGAATCAATCAAACGCATCTCATCCCTTAGCCATTGTATAGAAGCACCTGCGACAAATACTGAACCCTCAAGTGCATAATTTATCTTTCCATTAAGTCCCCAAGCAATAGTCGTCACCAATCCATTATCAGATTTCACAGGCTTTTCACCGGTATTCATAAGTAAAAAACATCCTGTACCATAGGTACTCTTTGCTTCTCCCATTTCAAAACAGTTCTGCCCAAACAGTGCCGCCTGTTGATCTCCTGCTACACCTGCAATAGGAATACTATGTCCAAAAAATGATGAATCCGATTCCCCATAAACACATGAAGACTCCTCTACCTTTGGCAACATTGACTTTGGAATATCAAACAAATCAAGTATCTCTTCATCCCATTCCAATGTATGTATATTAAAAAGCATAGTTCTTGAAGCATTTGAATAGTCTGTCACATGTACCTTGCCATTTGTAAGCTTCCAAATCAACCATGTATCAACTGTACCAAAGAGCAGCTTACCCTCTCTAGCCTTTTCTCTCGCACCTTCCACATTGTCAAGAATCCACTTTATCTTAGTTCCTGAAAAATATGCATCCAACAATAATCCGGTCTTTTCACGAATCATATCTGAATATCCGCTATTTTTTAATTCATTACAATAATCTGCAGTCCTTCTACACTGCCATACTATTGCCCTGTACACCGGAGCACCTGTTTCCTTATCCCAAACTATAGTCGTTTCTCTTTGATTTGTAATACCTATTCCTGCAATATCCAAAGCTGATATTCCAAGCTTTGCCATAGCTTCTACAGCTACACTGAGCTGTGTAGACCATATTGCATCTGCATTATGTTCTACCCACCCCGGCTTTGGATAATGCTGCGTAAACTCCTTTTGTGCCACCTCACATATCTCACCGCTGCGATTAAAAATTATACATCTGTTGCTGGTCGTTCCGGCATCAAAGGCCATAATATATTCAGCCATATTCTTCTCCCTTTAAATTAATCTTATCTTTTTAACGGTTCTCTTCTGCTCAAGTCTAAAGACATACTTTTTTTCTATAGTATCCCCTACAACTCTCAAAAATTCTTCATCTTTAAAAATACAATTCTCTCTATATGTATAAAGTCACATACATTCTCTTATTTTTCTATGTATATTGTATAAATATTTACGACATACTTCAATGTTTTTTTATTAAGACTTTGGTGTCTAACATTATTTTTTTATATTAAAAAGGACTCCTATGATTCTTTGTCATAGGAGCTATAAAAACTTACTTACTGCTCTTTATGGTTATATTTTTTTGATATTTTTCAACCTTACTCCTTATGTCCACCTATCTGCCTGTTTCTATCTAACATTGTACCTTCTTCTTTCAGGTTTAATCCTTTAAATATTGCATTGCTTCCAAACTTATTTTTTAACTTTAAAACAGCTTTCATTCTGCTATTCTCTTTTTCAAGGTTATTTCTTTCCAAAAGATTTCCTGTATAGCCGGAATTGCTTTTATTGCCTATATCACTGGCAACTATTGTAAGTCTCCTAAACAACAATATAGGATTTGCCAATCTCTCAAACAGTTCCTCGCTTTTTTTACAGATTTCCTTAGAGGAATTTGTATATGATAAAAGATTTATTAAACCATGTTCTCCCTCCGGTATACTTCTTCCATAAAAATCTTTTGTAATATTTCCCATGTATTTTTTTGCTACCTCCGGATCTGAAAGGCTGTCAATATCATATCCAAGGCTCAAAGTAATTTGTCTTGTAACAAGATCTTTTTCAAGCAGTGAAAATGAGAGTCTCTCAGCCATCTCAATAACTATTGTCCTAACTTCATCATAACTGTAAGGTCTTAGCAGTACCTGTCCTTCACTTATGCTTTTCTTTTCCGGAGTATATGACTTTATATCCTTGATATCTGTACTATCAATTCCCCAAGCATGTTCTATCAAGAAACTGGCATTCTTTCCAAACAACTTATACAAAAGATCCATTCCCTCATTGGCACGATTCTTTTTTAAGCTCTCTCTGGCTATATCTCCCATTGTATATATGCCATACTTTGCCAAAGACTTGCTATACCCTCGACCTATTCTCCAAAAATCTGTAATAGGCGTATGACTCCAAAGCTTTTCTCTATAAGATTTTACAGTCAACTCTCCTATCCTAGCTCCATGCTCATTTGGTTTGGCTTTCTTTGCCATAATATCCATAGCTATCTTGGCTAAGTACATGTTTTCTCCAATGCCTGCACTTGCTATTATTCCCGTGGTATCAAAGACATCTTTTACCATTTTCTCTACAAAATCTACCGAATTATCACCTATATAACCTGTAATATCTATAAATACCTCATCCACTGAATAGACATATATATCATCTACAGAAACATATTTTAGATAAACACTAATGATTCTTGCACTGTATTCCATATACTTTTTCATTCTTGGAACAGCCACTACCATATCCACTTCAAGCTTTGCATTTGCTTTCAGCTCTGAAAGTAAATAGGATTTTCCTTCCATTTTCCCAACAAGCTTTTGCCTTCTATTGTTTATCTCCTGTAATCTTTTTATAACCTCAAAAAGTCTCGGTCGTCCAGGTACCCCAAAGGTTTTTAATGCAGGACTCACTGCCAAACAGATAGTTTTTGTTGTTCTACTCTCATCAGCCACTACCAGATTTGCATCCATCGGATCAAGATTTCTTTCTCTACACTCCACTGAGGCATAGAAGGATTTTAAATCTATTGCAACAAATGTCTTTTTCTTATTATTCATTTCAATTATCTATTATTTTGGCTTCTTTTCCCAATGCCGGTATTATTCTGTTCAAAAAATCTGTTGTGCTTATTTTCAATGTAGAGGTATTCTCACATGGATGGCATCTAATAAAATCAGCCTTTATCACATCTCTATCTATTACCAAATCTACCCTATTGTTTTTATCATTTAAAAGTCCAAGTACACTTACAGATCCGGGTGTCACATCCAAAAATTCTTTCAAATAATTTTCTTTTGCAAAGGAGAGTCTGGACATATCAAGTTTCTTTGAAATATCTTTTGTAACATATTTTTTATCTCCCGGCATCATAAAAAGGAAGAATTTTGTTTCCTGCCTATTACAAAGTACTATATTCTTACAAATTTTTACACCAAGTGCCCCCTCTATTTCCTTACATTTCTCCATATCTGAAGCTTCATCATGGTCCACTACCTCATATACCACACCTAAACTGTCCAAAAACTCATAGCATCTTTTTTCTTTATCCTGTCTTTTTTCCACATCAACAGGTCTTCCCTTATATGGCTTGAAATATACATAAAATATTCTAACCTTACCCTAATACAAATACATATCTATTGTCATTTGACAGACCCTTATCAAATACAAATCCTAATCTATCAAATTTTTTTATTTCTTCTTCATTTTGAATATCGTTGGATGCTAAAAAATTTACCATCTCTCCCCTTGCCATTTTCGCCAAGGTGGCTTTCTGTACTACTTTTCCATCCTTTTTCTCAGCAAAAACACAGGTGATAAATTTGTCTTCTTTTGAAAGATAACTTTCTATGATTTTTGAATATTCTTTTGAGGCCAGATTTATCACCACTTCTCCGGTTTCAAAAAGCTTTCTATATATTTTGTCTCCCCAAAACTCATATAGATTTTTGCAATCTCCAATCTCAAACTTTGCCTGCATTTCAAGTCTATATGGACTCACCACATCAAAGGTTCTAAGTATACCGAAAAAACCTGAAAGTATATATAGATTCTCTCTTATATATTCAAGTGAAGAAGACTCCATTACATTTACAGCCATATATTGATATTGTATGCCCTGATATGAAAATATTGCAGGGGTAAGATTCCCCTGCAAATTCATATTTTTAAATCTGTCAAAATTTTCGTTCGCAATCTTCTCATTGCATTTCCAAATTTCTTTCATCTCTTCATAAGACTTCTGTCTTATCTCATCTAAAAGCATCCGACTGTAATCAATATATGTAGGTATACTGTTGCCAATATAGCTGTCCGTATTTTCTATCATAGTCTTGGCAGGTGATACTACTATTTTCATTATAAAATCTCCAACATCTCGCCGGGATTTTTGGCAGCCTTAACCTTATCCATAGCCTCTATGATAATTCCCTTTTCATCTATAAGGTATGTGGTTCTCACTACTCCCATAGATGTTTTTCCGTAAAGTTTTTTCTCATGCCATACATCATAAGCCTGTATCACATCAAGTTCAGGATTGGAAAGCAGTGTAAAAGGCAATGAATACTTATCTTTGAATTTCTTATGTGAAGCCACACTGTCCTTACTGATACCTATTACCTCCACTCCTTTCTCGCTAAACTGCGGGTAAAGCTCACCAAAACCGCATGCTTGACTTGTGCATCCTGGAGTATTATCTTTAGGGTAAAAATATAGTATCAACTTCTTGCCCTCATAATCTGAAAGGTTTCTAATTGTTCCATTCTCATCCGGAAGTGAAAACTTCGGTGCTTTTGTGCCTATCTGTAACATAAATCGCCATCCTTATAAAATCTCTTTAAATATTCCCTTCAATGCAGGATATATCTTTTTAAACCTTTTGTACCTCTCCTCATATTTTACCACAAGATCGGCTTCAGGTTCTATTCTTTCTTTGATTTTTATTATAGATTTTGTGGCTGCCTCTACACTCTCATATTCTTTGCAACCTACTGCAGCAAGTATGGCAGCACCAAATCCGGGACCTTCTTCACTCATAGGTACTTCTACTTCTACATTCATAATATTTGCTACAAGTCTTTTCCAAAGTGGACTCTTAGCACCGCCACCGCATATCATGGTTTTCTTTATTTCTATACCTAGACTTCTTGCCACCTCCAAAGAATCTCTAAGGCCAAAGGTAACACCCTCAAGTATTGCAAGTGTCATATCCTCTCTTCTTGTATCCATACTCATTCCGACAAATGTGCCTCTTGCCGCAGGATCGTTGTGAGGAGAACGCTCTCCCATAAGATATGGCAGGAAGAAGACTTTATTCTCTCCAAGATTACCTATATTCTCCTGCTCTTTTGAGAAATCTTTAGTCTTCAAAATATCCTCCATCCACCATTTATTACATGATGCAGCACTTAGCATACATCCCATAAGATGATAGTTTCCATCAGCGTGATCAAATGAATGAAGTGCATTATATTTATCCACTCCGAAATTTTTACTTGAAATAAATATAGTTCCTGAAGTTCCAAGTGAAATATTACATGCACCTTCTCCCACTGTACCTGTACCTATGGCAGCTGCCGCATTATCTCCGGCTCCTGCTATTATCTTTATGTCATCATTAAGTCCAAGTTCTTTTGCAAGCTCAGGCCTTATATATCCCACAATCTCATAGCTTTCATAAAGTTTTGGCAACATATCCTCGGAAATACCACATATATCAATCATTTCATGTGACCATTTTTTATTCTTTACATCCAAAAGCAACATACCTGAAGCATCTGAATAATCTGTAGAGAAGTTTCCACTGAGCATATAGCTGATATAATCCTTTGGAAGCATTATTTTTGAAATTTTTTCAAAAATTTCCGGCTCATTCTTTTTTACCCAAAGTATCTTTGGAGCTGTAAAACCGGCAAATGCAATATTTGCTGTAAGTTCTGAAAGCTTTTCCTTTCCAATAACATTGTTTAAATAATCTGTTTCCTCTGTACTTCTACCATCATTCCAGAGTATTGCAGGTCTCAATACATTGTCATCCTTATCCAAAATTACAAGTCCATGCATCTGTCCACCAAAGCTGATACCTGATATTTTCTCAGCTGCACCAACTGAAATCTCCCTTAGACCTTCCTTTACTGCCAAAAACCAGTCTGTAGGATTTTGCTCTGACCATCCCGAATGTGGAAAATCTAGCGGATATTCTTTAGACACAGATTTTACAAGTTCACCCTTACTATCCATCATTACAAGCTTTAAGGCTGAAGTTCCCAAATCAACACCAATATAATACATATTCATCTCCAATCTTATCATTCACTGATATATTTTATGCAAACGGATTCTCGCTCTTATATAGTACACCCTTTGGATGATTATAATCAATATCCTCCAATGGAACTCCTATATATTTAAACACTTCATAGAGTGCCTTTCCAAATTTACCAAAAGCTACTGCACCATGGTGAGGATAATTTTTCTCAATAAGAACATGGCGATAAAATCTTCCCATCTGGCTTATTGCAAAAACACCTATAGATCCGAAAGATCTTGTTCTTACAGGTAAAATCTCTCCCTCTGCAATATATGCTCTAAGCTTACCATCTGCAGTACTTTGCAAGCGATAGAATGTAATACTTCCCGGAGCCAAGTCTCCCTCAAGTGTACCATTGGTAACCTCTTCAGGTAGAGATCTTGCCATAATTAGCTGATTTTTCATTTCTCTAAATGAAAGTTTTTTTGCATTTGTATTTCCACAGTGGAATCCCATAAATGTTTCTTTATGCTCATATGGGAAGCTACCCTTTATATCAGTCTCATACATATCTGCCGGTACATTATTATTGATATCTAGTAATGTCACTATATCGTCACTCACTACTGTACCTATATATTCGCTCAATGCTCCATATATATCCACCTCACATGATACCGGTATACCTCTTCCTGTAAGTCTAGAATTTACATAGCATGGTACAAATCCGAACATTGTCTGGAATGCAGGCCAACATTTTCCGGCTATTGCAACATATTCTCTATAACCCTTATGTGCCTCCAACCAGTCAAGCAATGTCAACTCATATTGTGCAAGCTTTGGAAGTATTTCCGGTTTATTATTGCCGTCTCCAAGTTCTTTTTCCATATCTGCTACTACCTGTGGTATTCTCTCATCATTTTCATGCTTTAAAAAGCTCTCGTACAGATCAAGCTCTGAGTTCTCCTCTATCTCCACGCCGAGCTTATATAGCTGTGAAATAGGTGCATTACATGCTAGGAAATTATTTGGTCTTGGTCCAAAACCTATTATTTTAAATTTTCCAAGCCCTATAACAGCTTTTGCAATAGGCCTAAAGTCTGCTATCATATCTGCACATTCTGCAGCTGTACCTATAGGATATTCTGGAATATATGCTTTCACTCCTCTAAGTGCCAAATTGTAGCTTGCATTTAGCATACCACAATATGCATCTCCTCTTCCCTGAATAAGATTATCTCCACTTTCTTCTGCTGCACCTATTATCATTTTAGGTCCATCAAAATGTTTGCCAATAAGCTCTCACTTATTTCAGGTCCGAAGTTTCCAAGATAAACAACCAATGCATTACAACTATTCTTCTTTATATCCTCTAATGCCTGAACCATATGTATTTCACTTTCAACTATACATATAGGACATTCGTAGATATCATCATTTCCATATTTACTGCTATAAGCCTCCATTAAAGCCTTTCTCCTATTTACTGAAAGACTATCCGGAAAGCAATCTCTACTTACAGCTACTACACCTATTTTTAACTTTGGCAAATTAATCATATTTCCTCTTTTCTTAGATAAGCCAATCCATATCAATACATTTACATTTTTTCTTAGTCAATCTTTCACTCAAAACATCCGGAGCACTGAGTCCTATATATATTTTTGAGCTTTTTCCGTCAGTGATAAATTGACCTTCATTATCTACCACCTTAAATGCATCTTCGTTTATTTTCAATTCAATTATTGCTCTTTCACCTGATGATATTGCTATCTTTTCAAATTCGACCAAGGTAGGATTTAGGGCCGCATATTTTGAATCATTTTTTACATATACTTGAACTACATCTTTTGTAGCTCTGCCTCTATTTGAAATCTCTACTCTCAAGTTCAATCCCCTACTCCTATCAGGGCTCTCATCTAAAATATCTACTGCCTCCAAATATGTATCTCCATAGTTTAGGCCAAATCCAAATGGGAAGAGAGGTTCATCTTTTAAATATCTATAGGTCCTATTCTCCATAGAGTAATCTTCAAAATCAGGCAGACAATCTGTGTCTTTATATATTGTTATAGGCAATTTTGCACTCGGAGAAACCTCTCCAAAGATTATATTTGCAAGTGCTTTGCCCCCCATAGCACCTGGATACCAGGTTTGTAAAAGAGCATTTGCATTTTGTGCTATTCTCAAATCCATAGCACTTCCGGAAAAAATGCTCACAATCATTGGCTTGTTTAAATTTAAAAGTGCATCCAGCAGTATTTGCTGTGGCTTTGGCAATAAAAGATCTTTCTTATCACCTGAAAAATAGGCATTTCCCGTATCCCCCTCTTCCCCCTCAAGTGTTTCATCCAGCCCCAGGCAAAGAACAATTACATCACAGTAATCTGCCACGCTTAAAGCCTCTGATATTCTGTCATAAGGCTTTGCAGACAATACTTCACTTTTTTCACTACTTAACTCACATCCTACAGAATACAGAACCCTTATGTCTTCTCCTACATAATCTTGTATTCCTTCCAATGCCGTAATATATCTTGAAGCTGTGCCATGGTAGTTCCCATCCAAAGATCTTCTTGAATTAGCATTTGGGCCTATTACACCTATTGTTTTTATTTTTTCTTTATTTAACGGCAAGATACCATCATTTTTTAGTAAAACAATACTTTCCTCAGCTACCTCTCTTGCCAAATTCAGATGTTTTTTTGATTCCACTTCAAGATAATCAATTTTATCAAATTTATTTTCATCAAACATCCCTAATAAAAATCTTGTAGTAAATAGCCTTATAGCGGCTTGCTTTAAATCTGACTTTTTCACAAGTTGCTTATTCAATGCCTCTTTCAAACATAGATAGGAGCATCCACAATTTAGATCACATCCTTTATTCAATGCCAGTGCAGATGATTGTACTCCGTTTTTTGTTACTCCATGGTGCTCATGAAAATCTCTTATTGCCCAACAATCTGAAACAAAATGGCCTTCAAATCCCCACTCTCCTCTTAATATGTCTCCAATCAATTCACTATGTGCACAACAAGGTTCGCCATTAGTTCTATTATATGCTCCCATTACAGCCTCTACATTAGCCTCACATACAGCGGCCTTAAATGCCGGGAGATAAGTTTCCCTCATATCTTTTTTGCTTGTCTTAGCATCAAAACTATGTCTTACAGCCTCTGGACCTGAATGTACAGCAAAATGTTTTGCACAAGCAGCAACCTTAAGGTATTCTCCATCTCCTTGAAGGCCTTTGATTTCTTCTACTGCAAGCTTTGATGTCAGGTATGGGTCTTCTCCCAAAGTCTCATGACCTCTTCCCCATCTTGGGTCCCTAAATATATTTATATTCGGTGTCCAAAGAGTCAATCCTTTATAAATATCTCTGTCCCCATGTCTTTTTGACTCGTTATATTTTGCCCTTGCCTCTGTCGCAACAGCTTCTCCAACTTCTTTTAAAAATTTTTTTCATTCCATCGTAGCCGCTCATGCCTATTGCCTGTGGAAATATAGTAGCTGTACCTGCTCTTGCCACTCCATGAAGACCCTCATTCCACCAGTTGTATTCCTGAATTCCAAGTCTATCTATAGCCGGAGCATTGTAACTCAGCTGTGAGATAACCTCATCTATAGTCATCTGCTCTACAAGTTCTTTTTGCCCTCTCTCTTGCCTTTTCCCTTGCTTCTTCTCTCATCATGCTTCTCCTACTTTAATTACTCCTTTTACAACATTTGCCTTATCTTTTTACACAGGGTATCCAATGCCTTCTGTATGTCATCCAATTCAAAATAATCCGTTACAATATCTTTTACATTTATTTGTCCCTTAGATACTGCTTCTATAGCCATAGGATAAATATTTCTATATCTAAACACTGTCTTGAAGTTTAACTCCTTATCAAGTGCCATTCCTATTGGTAATGTCATCTCTCCTGATGCTGAATACCCTACAAATACTATTGTGCTTCCCTTCTTTGCAGATTTTATAAGCTGTGAAGCCGTAATCTGTGAGCCTGCTGTTTCTATTCCTATATCAAATCCCTTACCATTTGTAAGCTCCATTATTCTTTCTAATGTATCTTCTTCCTTTCCATTTATTATATAGTCTGCTCCAAGTTCCAATGCTTTTTGTAATCTCTTCTCCATTATATCCACTACTATAATTTTACTTACTCCCATAGCCTTTAATGAAAGCAAGGAACAAAGTCCTATACAGCCCGTACCAGTGACTACTGCTGTTTGACCAAGGGTTGCATCTCCCTGTAAAGCTGCATGTAGACCAACTGCCAAAGGCTCTATAAGTGCCCCCTCCATAGTTGATACATTTTCAGGTAATTTAAAACATAGTCCTGCTTCATGTGCTACATACTCCTGAAATACTCCATTTACCGGTGGTGTGGCAAAAAATATTACATCCTTACATAAATTATATTTACCTGATTTACAAAATTCACATTTTCCACATGTCTTACCCGGCTCAAGTGCAACTCTGTCTCCAACCTTTAGATCTTTAACTCCGCTACCTGTTTCTACCACTGTTCCTGCTGCCTCATGTCCCAGTATAAAAGGTGTTTCTACTAAAAAATCTCCTATTCTCCCATGTTCATAATAGTGTAAATCCGAACCACATACCCCAACATACTCTATTTTTATAAGTACCTCATCAGGCTTTGGCTTTGGAGCTTCTACTTCCTGTATTTCCACTTTCATAAGATCTGTCATAACAGCTGCTTTCATTTTCTTATACATAATATTCTCACTTTTCCTTTATATGTTTCTAAAACTTTCTACTTGTCCAAGATATGAATTATCCTTAGCACAAATCATATCCCTAATAACTATTTTCTCCAAAACCAAACCTGATTCTGCTGCAAAAATTTTTATTCTATGGTTTCCGGCTTTTATGTTGTGTTTTATGCTTCCTATATGCTCTCCATCCAAAACTGCTCTAGCCCATGAACTGCAACTGTTGTCACCACCCTTGTAATTCTTATCTGCAATCACAAGCCTGATAATTTCATCGTCATTTGCACCTATAAAAAAGCTAAGCTCTCCTCCATATACTAATGGATTAGCAGGTGATGTATGTAAATTTATAGTAACTTCTCTATCACACTCACTAAAAAATTCATATTCTACATATGGTGCAGCTTCATAGCTTGTATAGCTATTTTTCAAGGGAAATACTTTTATTCCTGAAGAATATTTTCCAAAGTCTTCTATTATTTCAAAACCGGCATCGTCCTCTAAAGAGTTCCCTTTACTGGAATAATGCTTTGCCAATATCACACATTCATTATTTTCAAATAAAAATGCACCTGAATTTACATCACATAATTCTTTTCTATTTGCCCTCACTACTATTGGAACAAACTCATTTTCTGTAAAAATTTTGAATCTACATTCATGTATCTCTTCTGTTTCTAATACTGATGTATCAATTTCTATGTATATTCTATCTAAGAGTTCTACTTCTCCACTTTCCTTTGAAAGCATAACAAAATCACTATTAAGATCACTACTCCAAACCAGTTTTCCACTGCCTCCATTAGCAATCTCCAGTACAGCCTTTTTCTTAAAGTTATTTGAAAAATCTATTTCTAAGTCTTTCGGAAAATACTGGTTTGTAAAAATCATTTCACTATCTGCTCTTGATACCACAAGTCTTGGTTTCTTCGGTAAATACAATGTGTTTATTACAGGATATCTGAAATCCTCATCATTCCAGTTAGTAAATCCTATATGGGAAGCTAATTGCATTCCATTCCACTTGCCATTATTGAACTCACCAAATTTTTCCGCAAGTATCTCGTCTTTTTTTATACAGGCTTTTATATATTTGGCAAATACATTTGCTATAGCCCTACCTGTTTTTGCGTAATGCCTATTTTTTGCGGCATAAAGTTGCATCTTTATAAGGTTTGCAGAGGCTGACACCTGGAAATGCAGAAGACTTATATATGCTTTTTCACAACCATTTGCTTTTGCTTCATCTAAAATCCTATCATTAAGACTCTCAAGTTCATTTACTCTTTTTAAGATTCTATCAGCCTCCATATTTTCATAGGCTGAATAAATATTGGAATTTAAAGCTTCCGGTCTTCTAAGATGATTTAATTCCAAGAATTCATGTAATACTTCACAAACTTTTTGCAATATCTTATTGTCCAAAAAATCTCCAAATATATTTCTTATCCAATCATTTTCATATTTCCTTAGCATCTTGAATTTACTATACCTTGTATAATCATATGCCAGATTCATAAAAAAACTTAGAGGATACTCTTGAAATTTCACATCTCCCACATTCACTATCCAGAGATCCCTTACTCCATATTCATACGCTTCACTCATCTGTTCCAACACCTTTGATATGGGTGTAGAACAGACCCATTCGTATGATATCGGATCACCATGATAATCCAGATGATAGTACATTCCAAATCCACCATTGTGATTGCTAAAGCTCTTATCCGGCAATGCCCTCATATTCCCATGGTTATCATCACATAAAATCAAAATCGTATCCTCTAACTCAGTATATCCCTTCAGCCCATTATCCATTTCTCCAAAGAAATAATCCTCAACTTCCTTATAAACCGCAAAAACTTTTGGAACTTTCCCAAGTATTCCGTCTATCAGCTTATTTTGGCATTTTATAATATCTTTTAGTACATCAACATTTGAAGATATATTTTCTCCCTCTTTTAGAAGCTTTGAATCATTTTCTCCACGCATACCCACAGTTGGAATGGTATTAAGTCCCTTGCTTCTAACAAGTCCATCTTCCCAGAATTTCAAAATCCCCTCTTTATTACTCCTAAAATCCCAGGCATCACCATATATACTGTCTCTTCCTCTAAGTCTTCCATACTCTATTCCACTTCTATTACAAGGCTCATGGTGGCTCATGCCTATATAAATTCCATATTCACTTGCAAGCTCCATGCTGTGCAACCCAGGTCCCTCTTCCATAAAGCTGAGTTCCACATTGCGGGCCATAAATAGTTTCCATTCAATCTCAACAGATATTCAAATATATGGTCGTACATATTCGCATTAAAACCGCCGAAATGTTCCATTGTCCAGTTTCCAAAACAAGGCCATTCATCATTTATAAAAAAGCCTCTATATCTTATACTCGGCTCAACTGATATGTATGTATTCAGATATATACTTTTTAATGTTTTTTTATCATCTTTTTTTATATACACACCGCTTTCAAACAGCTCAGTACCTTTAATTTTCTCATCATCTTCTTTAAAAATTTTTCTAAAATAATCTTCTTATATTTATATGGAGATGCATCTCCAAAATATCTTACAGCTGTCACCCCAAGAAGTTTTGACAGAAAAAACATTCCATAAATAGTAGCTATTTTTTCACTGCCACATATTACTAAAGCATTCTTAATATTACAAAAGTTTTTCTATTACAGCTATTAAAAAAAGCTTTCTCTCTTGTTCTCTATATTCTTTATCTTAGTAATATCTTTCAAAGTTTTATCAGAAAATCCATTGCCATATGTTCCCACAACAATAGCCATATCATCTTTTTCAATTTGTAATTTATCACATATATTTATCCCACAACCGGAAGTGTCCCATATATCTTTTTTCAGCTTCTTAGCTATTTTTTCTATACCGGGTGCATTCCTATCTAAAATATATAAATTATTTATTTTCTCGAGTTTAAACTCAAATATTGCCATATTTTCCTCTTAAAAAAACCCGGTAGCATATGCCACCGGGCCAAAAACTTATTCTCCCAGTAGTGATTTAGTATTCTGATATATATTATTAGCTAATTCAATATATTTTACAGAACCTTTATTCTCACATTCTGCTACATAAGCATCCCAATCTGTATCAAGATTTCTTTTTCCTGAAATAAACTCAAGCGCTGCTGTGTTTACATAATCCATTAAAGGTACCTGGATCAAGTTCAAATCTTCCTTCTCAAGTTCATCTGCTAAAATAGGAGGTAGTAACTTTTGATCTACTCTATTTGCATCAACTCTGTCATTCCATTCTTTCTCACCTTCTGAAAACTTAGAGTAACGTAATTTCTTAGAACCGCCATAAGCAAATACTCCACCACCAAAGCCATAGTCTACATTTAACTGTTTTGGTGCACCCGGATTCATTCCGTTGTAGTAAATATCAGAATTTAAAACATAATTTCCTGCATCATCTACTGTATAGGTTTCACCTTCTACTCCACAAAGTGCTAATGTCTGACCTTCGTCTGAATACCATAACCAGTCTATAAATCTGAGCATTTTGATAAACTCTTCTTCACTAAGTTTATCTAATGCATTTTTAGAAATCATAATGCCATTTTCAAGTCTTCCATTGCTGCTGGAGATTTTTATATTTCCGGCACTTCCCATTGGAGGTGTTAGGAAGTAAAGCTTTGCTCCATCTACAGTCATCTTACCATTCAATGTATCTGAAAGCATCTGATAATTCATATTCATCACATATGAATCTCCTCTATAAAACTTTGCTTTTGCTGTTGCAGTATCCTGTGTAAACGTTTCAGGATCTAAGAGCCCCTCAGTATACAATGTATTTAACATCTTTAAATAATTCTTATATTCTTCCGTGGTATCTGCAAAGTAAAATTCCTTCTTATCATAATCAAATTTTACTCCGTTCTTTAACCCCCAATCACCACCATCAGATGAATTTCCACCTGTAACTCCATATGAGTTTGCCGCGATATTCATAGTGGAACCGAACTGAAAACCATCTGACCAAACATAGTCGGCACCAGTATAAGCCTTAACTTTCTTTAATGCTTCAATAAAGTCATCCCATGTCCATTTTGCTTCATTACTCAAATCAATGCTCATGTACGGTAAGGAAGCAAGCAACCGAAAACAAGAGATAGACCGCCAGCACTACACTATTCCGAACCAAAGACCAAAAGATAAGCATTGTGGGAAATCTAAACTTTTGGATTTTCCTACAATGCCGACTACGGCGGAATCCTTCCCACTCCTTATATCTTTATTTCCGTATACATTGAATTTGTATTTAGTAAATGCTATAATGTCCCTATTCAAATTATAAATGTGTTGAATTAGTTACATGTACATATTTTTTGTGCCGCATAAATACCCTGTTGAGGTTGTCGTTCTTTGTCCAGATGTGGAAACAATAAAAGGAAGGGAACGATACAGGGAGAAAACAGGCTATTCCGGCTTTATGGTTGAAACCTTATACGATACATTTATGCAGACAACACCACGGATCGGCTTTTTGGCTGGACAATTCCAACCAAACACCACAGCAGACAGCAGAAACCATTCTGAACGCCAGAAAGTCGGTATGATTGTTACATATAAGGGGAAGAAAAAAATTTCTTTTTAGGTACTTTCTTTCCTAAAAACTAATGTGATATAATAGCATCATTCCAAAAAAAGGAGTAAAAAAATATGCGGCAAGGTATTCTTAAATAAAACTATAATCAAATAGTGGGAACAAAGGATTATGATAGTCCCTTTTGTGGGGGGCTTGGTTTTTTTGTACCCAATTTAAGAATACTTTTTTGCCTTATCAATTTTGACATATCCGAAAAAAACAGCAATCACAAACAGGTGTATGCTGTATATGTGTATGTCCGCAAATTATAATCCCCAGTGGTAAAAAGTATTTTTACTGCTGGGGATTTTTATGCCCTTTTGGGGGCTGTAAAAGGAGGACAATCACATGAAAAATAATCAATATTGGAATTCTCGCCCATGTAGACGCAGGAAAAAAACAACATTGACGGAAAGCCTGCTGTACACCAGTGGAGCGATTGCGGAACAAGGAAACGTGGATAAAGGAACTACAAGAACAGACACTATGATTTTGGAACGGCAGCGCGGAATTACCATTCAGACAGCGGTTACTTCTTTTTGCTGGAATGATTATAAAAATCAATATCGTGGACACTCCCGGTCATATGGATTTTTTTAACCGAAGCATACCGCTCTTTTATCTGTCCTTGACGGAGCTGTTTTTAGTCATTTCGGCAAAAGACGGCGTACAGGCACAAACCCGTATATTATTCCATGCGCTTCAGAAAATGGACATTCCGACAATTATCTTTATAAATAAGATAGACCAAAATGGGATCGACCTGCGGCGTGTTTACCAAAGCATTAAAGATAAACTTACCAGTGATATGATTGTCATGCAGGGAGGTTTCCCTGTCGCCAAAGATAACCATGACCGATATTTCTGATTTGGACAAATGGGATATGATTATTTCCGGAAGCGATGAACTATTAGAACGATATGTTGCAGAGGATTCTTTGGATATACAGGAATTACAATATGAAAAAGTGCAAAAGAACCAGATGCTGCTCTTTGTTTCCTGTTTATCATGGGAGTGCAAAAAGACAATTTAGGAACAGAAAAAAACTGATTGAAGCGATTACAGAAACTTTCATTACAGAAACAGACGATATTCAGTCTGAATTATGTGGATATGTTTTTTTAAGGTTGAGTATACAGAGCGGAAAAAACGGCTTTCTTATTTACGCCTGTATCATGGGACGCTCCATTTACGGGATACCCTGCTGCTGTCAAAAAAGGAAAAAATAAAGATTACAGAAATGTGTATTCCGTCAAATGGTGAAATCGTCCCTGGTTGACCATGCTCTGTCCGGGAGAAATTGTTATTTTTAGCTGATGATACTTTGAAACTGAACGACATTCTGGGAAATGAAAAAAACTCCTGCCTCACAAAAACACGGATTGATAATCCCATGCCATTACTTCGGACAACGGTAGAGCCGCAAAAGCCGGAGCAAAGGGAAGCCCTGTTAAATGCCCTCACAGAGATTGCTGATACAGACCCTCTTTTGCATTTTGACATTGATACTGTTACACATGAGATTATATTATCTTTTTTGGGAAAAGTACAGTTAGAAGTTATTTGTTCGCTATTAGAAGAAAAATATCATGTGGGCGTGGCTATGAAAGAGCCTTCGGTTATTTATCTGGAAAGACCGCAAAAAAAAGCGAGCTACACGATTCATATTGAAGTGCCGCCGAATCCGTTTTGGGCATCTATTGGTTTTGATTGTAACACCGCTTCCTGTTGGAAGCGGAACACAATATAAAAGCGAGGTATCTCTCGGCTATTTAAACCAAAGTTTTCAAAATGCCGTCATGGAGGGTGTGCGTTATGGAATGGAGCAGGGCTTATATGGCTGGGGAGTGACAGACTGCCAAATTTGTTTTGATTATGGAGTTTATTACAGCCCGGTCAGCACCCCCGCTGATTTTCGTTTTCTTGCGCCTGTCGTGTTGGAGCAGGCATTGAAAAAAGCAGGAACACAACTGTTGGAACCATACCTTTCCTTTACCCTTTTTGCACCGCAGGAATATCTTTCACGGGCTTATAATGACACACCAAAGTATTGCGCAATCATTGAATCAACCAGACTTGAAAAAGATGAAGTTATTTTTAAGGGGGAAATCCCTGCCCGTTGTATTGGTGAATATAGAAATGATTTGAATTTTTATACAAATGGAAGAAGTGTCTGCATTACAGAATTAAAAGGGTATCAGGAAACTTCCGGCGAGCCTGTGTTTCAGCCACGCCGCCCGAACAGCCGTTTAGACAAGATCCGGCATATGTTTCAGAAGATAATGTAACATCTTGCGCAATGCAAACGTTCATTGCTGGCTATTGCGAAATATCATTGATAAAATCAGCATCAGAGAGGAGGAACCATTTTGAACCAGAAACAGACGGATATTACAACAGGAAAGCAAATACGTCATCTGCGAACACAATCGGGAATGACACAGGAAGAACTGGCTGGGAAATTGAATGTTACCCGGCAGGCGCTATCGAATTGGGAGAGAGATGTTAATGAACCCGATTTAAATACGTTGAAAAAAATTTGTTTTCTTTTTGGAGTCCACATGGACGATTTTGCGAAGGAGGTAATAACAAAAATGGAAACATGTGAAAAAAAGAGAAACGACAATTTAATAAGTATGATATGGCAATTGGACTTTTTTATGGTGTCGGGATATTTCTTGGCATTGGTATTTTCTTTGTTGGCGGTTTTATGACAATGTCGGGTGCAGGGTGGGGAGCATCACTATTTGGCGGTGGCTGTTTTTCTCTTGTATTTGGCTTGATATGCCATGCAGTTATTACATTGAGAAGAAATGACAAATGATGACATATCCTGCTTTCTAGTCTTTTCGGTCATATCGCGTAAAAAAGCCGCTGCTTTTGGCTTTCCAATAGCGGCGGCAAAGGGAAATATCCTTTGAATACCTTACAGAAGAAAAGTTTTGCAGCATTATAAAAATAAAAGCCTATACCATTTTGGAAAGAAAAGATACATAATAGTCAAGACGGCAACAATCAGAAGTTATGGAGGGTAACAATGGAATATAGTAAGGAAGATTTAATGGAAGCAAAAAGGCAAATTTTGGGAGTGGGAGAGAACATGGGAACAGAGGAAAGCAAAAAGATCTGGGAGAAAAACGCACAATTTTGGGATGATGCAATGGGTGACGAATCCAATGAATTTCACAGAGAGGTAGTACGTCCCAAAGTAACGGAACTTCTCTCTCCTGATCCTTCGGATTACATTTTGGATATTGCGTGCGGCAATGGAAATTATTCTTCGTATCTTGCACAGAGAGGCGCTTCGGTCGTCGCTTTTGATTACAGCAAAAAAATGATAGAATTGGCTAAAAGACGGCGATCACAATATGCAAAACAAATTGAGTTTTGCGTAGCGGATGCGACCAATAGAGAAAGCTTATTAGGATTAAAAAGAAATCGAGCCTTTACGAAAGCAGTTTCTAATATGGCAATTATGGATATTACGGATATTGAACCGCTTTTTATGGCTGTTTATGAACTATTGGAGGAAAACGGGATTTTTGTCTTTGCAACGCAGCACCCTTGTTTTATCACATTGACTGAAAAATATATGACACCGCACAGTTACTATGATATAGCGATCGAAGGGCAGCCGGAGGAGCAGATTTATTATCATCGTTCCATACAAGATATTTTTAACCTTTGTTTCAGAGCTGGATTTGTCATTGATGGATTTTATGAAGAATGTTTCAAAAACAATAAAGAAATTCCTATGGTAATGATAGTAAGGCTTAAAAAGGTAAAACGTGATAGCTTAAATAAATTCAAGTTTGCCGGATAAATAGCAAACCCGGCCGAGCCAGTCAACGGTCAAGATGAACGGGCTTCGCCCGCCGTTGACAGCCCCGCCCGGTTTTGCAGTTAGGCAGTCAAGGAGCGACAGCCCTAAAGTGCTGCCGCCCCTTACTATCATAAAAAAAGCAACTACTAACCAGCCACAGCCCTTTTTGGGAGGAAAGGGGGATTTTTCCATGACCTGTACAGAAGAATATCGGGAACATATCGAGTACACTTTCCATGCCTTTTGCAAAGTCGTTATCCGAAATGCAACGATCAACACAGCGAGGACACGGAGCAGGAAGCACAAAAGAGAAATATCCCTTGAATACCTCACAGACGAAAAGCACTACCCTTTAGGCACGACAGATGAATATTTCCAAGCCCCGGAGCCGGACGAGGAATACATACTTACCCTTTGCGGCGATACGGTCATTTTCAGCAGCGGTTTACTTGCGGAAGCCCTGTCACGGCTGGACGAACGGGAGCGGGAAATGATTTACCTGTCCTTTTTCAAGCGTATTCCACAGCACGAAATTGGCAGACAGTACGGGCGCAGCCGCAGCACAGCGGGCTACCATATCCGAAAAGCCCTACGGCAGCTCCAAGCGGAAATGGAGGGAATGGCATATGAGAAATAATAGGCTTCTCCCCTATGAAACAATCGTCCAAGCCGCCAGCGGGGAGCCGGAAGCGGTGGGAACTGTATTGCAGTATTACCGCCGCCGCATACAATGTGCCGCCCGTGTGAATGGACGGGTAGACCAAGATACAGAGGACTACATCACCCAGACGCTTCTCACAGCTATTTTTCAAGTTCCGCTTTGGGGAGATAGCCCTACCGCCTACAACTGAATAACCGCCGCTTCGCTTTAAGAACCAGAAAGCAGTAAATCTATTCAACAGATTTGCTGCTTTTTTTCGTTCCTGTTTGGCATTTTTGAAAATCCCCAGTATGAAAAAACAAAAGGGAAAATAGCCGCCGCAGTTGGCAAAATCCCTTACTTATCCGTAGAGGGTATCAAAGAAAAAAATACTGCCATTGTCCGCCTATTCCGGCTTGCGTGGTGTTGTAGGGAATAGAGGGGAAATTCTAAAAATCTCCGTCCATTTTGCTTTGCGTGGTGTTGTAGGTAGTGAAAGGAAAATTTTCAAGATAAGCCGGAATAGCGGGTAGCAAAGCCCTTTTGAAACGTTTTTGTTAGCGGAAAGGACGGGAGCCGGGGAACGCCGGAGTTTTTTTCAGAGCAAGATTCTACCGAGGTGCCAAAATTCGCTCTCCGCTTATTTTTGCCCCTGCGGGAATCTTGTTGGGGAGTGCCTTCCCCAAACCCTGCTATGCGCCCTGTCGGGCGAGAAAGGAGGTCACAGACCATGCGAAAGAAATACAATACGCCCCACCGCCGTCATGTGGTAAAGACCCGCATGACCGATGAAGAATACGCCGACTTCACCGGGCGGCTGGCGGCTTATGAAATCAGACAGTCCGAGTTTATCCGGCAAGCCATACGGAAAGCGACCATACGCCCCATTGTCACCGTTTCCCCGGTCAATGACGGGCTGCTTGCCGCCCTCTCCAAGCTCACGGCAGAGTACGGGAAAATCGGCGGCAACTTAAACCAGATTGCCCGGAGCCTGAACGAATACGGAAGCCCCTACCGGGGGCTGGAAAAGGAAGTGCGGGGAGCCGCCGCCGACCTTGCCGCCTTGAAGTTTGAAGTCTTGCAGAAAGTAGGTGAAGCCGTTGGCGATACTCAAACATATCAGCTCTAAAAATGCCAACTACGGGGACGCTGAAAAATACCTCACATTCGAGCATGACGAGTTTACCATGAAGCCCACCCTTGACGCAGACGGGCGGCTCATACCGAGGGTAGACTACCGCATATCCTCTCTGAATTGTGGCGGGGAGGATTTTGCCGTTGCCTGTATGCGCTCCAATCTCCGCTACGGCAAGAACCAGAAACGGGAGGACGTAAAGAGCCACCACTACATCATCAGCTTTGACCCACGGGACGGCCCGGACAACGGCTTGACCGTTGATCGGGCGCAGGAGCTGGGCGAGAAGTTCTGCGCCGAGCATTTCCCCGGACACCAGGCCCTTGTCTGCACCCACCCGGACGGACACAGCCACACCGAAAATATCCATGTGCATATCGTCATTAACAGTCTGCGGATTGCGGAGGTTCCCATGCTGCCCCACATGGACAGGCCAGCGGACAGGAAAGCAGGCTGCAAGCACCGCTGTACGGACGCAGCTATGAACTATCTGAAAGCCGAAGTCATGGAGATGTGCCACAGCGAGGGGCTTTACCAGATAGACCTTTTGAACGGCAGCAAAGAACGCATTACCGAGCGTGAGTATTGGGCGCAGAAGAAAGGACAGGCTGCCCTTGACAGAGCCAACGCCCCTATTGCTGCGGACGGTATCGCGCCCCGGCAGACCAAGTTTGAAACGGATAAGGCGAAGCTGCGCCGGACTATCCGGGAAGCCCTTGCCGCTGCTTCCGGCTTTGATGAGTTTGCCGCCCTGCTTCTCCGGCATGGTGTGACCGTCAAGGAGAGCCGGGGGCGGCTAAGTTACCTCACGCCGGACAGGACGAAGCCAATTACCGCCCGGAAGCTGGGGGACGATTTTGACCGAGCTGCTGTCCTCTCCGTTTTGGAGCAGAACGCCGCCAGAGCCGCCGAAAAACCCGCAGCCATAGCGGAATACCCCGGCAGTATCAAAGACCGCTTACGGACGAAAAAAGAAGCGAAAAACGCCCCGAACAATGACGCTGTACAGCGCATGGTAGACATAGCCGCCAAGCGAGCCGAGGGGAAAGGACGGGGCTATGAGAAGTGGGCGACCATGCACAACCTCAAACAGATGTCGGCTACCCTCATGCTCTACCAGCAGTATGGCTTTTCTTCCCCGGACGAGCTGGACGCTGCCATTTCCGCAGCCAACACCGCCACGCAGGAGAGCCTTGCCGGACTGAAAGGGCTGGAAGCCGCTATCCGGGAGAAAAAAAGGAATTGCAGCGCAACCTTTTGGGCTATATCGGCACGAAGCCCGCCCGTGACGGTCTGAAAGCGCAGAAATCGGAGAAAGCCCGGAGAGCCTACCGGGAACAGCACGAAAGCGATTTTATCATAGCGGACACAGCCGCCCGTTATTTCCGGGAGCATGGAATAACCAAGCTGCCAGCCAGCAAAGCCCTGCAAAGGGAGATTGAGCAGCTTACCGTCCAGAAGAACGCCGGATATAACGACTACCGGGAGAAACGCCAGCGGGCGCAGGAGCTTCAGACAGTCAGACGCAATATCGACCAGATTTTTAAGGGGCGCACCGAGCCAGCAGAAAAAAAGCGTGAACAGGAGCGTTAAAGACCGCCCCTGAAATGATACCGAAACCCTACAAAAAAATACAGGTATGATATGAACCCTTACCGCAATACTCCCCGACTTCCAAACGGGGCTTACAGGGCAGAAAAAAAGCCCGAAAATGATACCGAGAACATACAGAAAATGCCCCCTATCCCGCTACACCGATAGGAACGGCAGAAAGGAGCTTACCATTGCCGAGAATGAGCAAGAAGCGGCGGCTGGAATGGTCTTTCTTCCTCAACCACCGCAACCGTATCACTTACAACGACCTATGCCGGGGCTGCACCCGTGACTGCAAACAGAGCTTCCGGGCGGTTATCATACTATGCCCTCGCTATTATTCCAAACGCTGGAAAAAGGAGGACGCAGCCTATGGCAGATAACCGCAAATATTACTACCTCAAGCTGAAAGAGAGCTATTTTGACGATGATGCAATCGTTCTGCTGGAAAGTATGCAGGACGGCGTTATCTATTCCAACATTCTCTTGAAGCTGTACTTGAAATCGCTGAAAAACGGCGGGAAATTGCAGCTTGACGAGAATATCCCCTACACCGCCCAGATGATTGCGACCATTACCCGCCAGCAGGTAGGTACCGTAGAGAGAGCTTTGAAAATCTTTATGAAGCTGGGGCTTGTGGAGCCTTTGCCAAGCGGCGCACTCTACATGAGCAACATTGAGCTTTTTAATCGGCCAGTCCTCTACCGAGGGGAGCGCAAGCGCAGGGCGCGGCTGGCTTTGCAGGAACAAAAAAAGCCCTGTCGCAGACAGGGGCGGACAAATGTCCACCATATCGAGCGGACATTTGTCCACCAGAGATAGAGATAGAGAAAGAGATAGATATAGAAATAGAAAAAGAGAGAGAGTTAGAAACGGGACACCCCGCCCCCGCCGCCTATGGCAGATACCACAATGTCATTCTTTCCGATACGGAGCTTGACGGGCTGAAAACAGAGCTTCCCGGCAAGTGGGAGTATTACATTGACCGCCTATCCTGCCATATCGCTTCCAGCGGGAGGAAATACAAAGATCCATGCAGCCACGATTTTCAAGTGGGCGCAGGAGGACGCAGCCAAGAAAGCCCCGAAAAAGGGCATACCCGATTATACCTGTAAGGAGGGCGAGAGCTTATGACGAATGGATTTGATGAAATGATTTTGAATATGACCGACACCACGCCGGAGCCGGAGGACTACACCGGCGAGTACGGGCTTTTATACTGCGGGAAGTGCCACAAGCCCAAAGAGGGCTATTTCCCCAAAGAAACCGCCGCATGGCTGGGGCGTGACCGCCACCCGGCAGAATGTGACTGCCAGCGGGCAGAGCGTGAGGAACGGGAAGCCGCAGAGAAACAGCGCAGTCACCTTGAAACTGTCGAGCGGTTGAAGCGGCGGGGCTTTACAGACCCGGCTATGCAGGGCTGGACGTTTGAGAACGACAACGGCAAGTGCCCGCAAATGGAACACGCCCATTTCTATGTGGAGAACTGGGAAACCATGAAAGAGCGCAACATTGGCTATCTGCTATGGGGCGGCGTTGGCACAGGCAAGAGCTATTTTGCGGGCTGTATCGCAAATGCCCTTATGGAGCGTGAAATCCCCGTGTGCATGACAAACTTTGCATTGATATTGGGTGACCTTGCCGCCAGCTTTGAGGGCAGGAATGAATATATCTCCCGACTTTGCAGCTTCCCGCTGCTTATCCTTGACGATTTTGGAATGGAACGGGGAACGGAATACGGCTTAGAGCAGGTCTACAACGTGATTGACAGCCGTTACCGCAGCGGCAGGCCGCTGATCGTCACGACTAATCTCACGCTGGAGGACTTGCAGCACCCGGAGGACACCGCCCACGCCCGCATTTATGACCGTCTGATTGAAATGTGTTCTCCTGTCCGCTTTACCGGGAGCAACTTCCGAAAAGCCACGGCGCAGGAGAAAATGGGACAACTGAAAAAGCTGATGAACAGAAAGGAGAGCCGCCTATGACCAACACCCCAAAGAATGACCGCAGCACCCGCCGCCCGGATTGCGTGACGGAAATCCGCATAGGTAATTCTGTCCTTGTCGTTTCCGGCTATTTCAAGCAGGACACCACCGCCACCGCCGCCGATAAAATGCTGAAAGTGCTGGAAGCGGAAGCTGCTACACAAAAATCGGCAATTTGACGGGACGTAAAGAAGCAGAAAGGACTGTACAGCCAGCCCCGGCGTGTGGTATGATAGTCATACGGAATAGTGGGGCTGGCTGTCGGAAATGGAGGACACTATGTTAAGACAGACCACCCGAAACCTTATTACCGCCCTTTATCCGAGATTATCCCACGAGGACGAGCTGCAAGGTGAGAGCAATTCTATTTCAAACCAGAAGCGTATTCTTGAAACCTATGCGAAGCAGAACGGCTTTTCCAATCTGCAATGGTACACAGATGACGGTTATTCTGGGGCGAACTTCCAAAGACCCGGTTTTCAAGCCATGCTTGCGGACATTGAAGCCGGAAAAGTCGGCACCGTTATCGTCAAGGATATGTCACGGTTAGGGCGAAACTATCTGCAAGTGGGAATGTATACGGAAATGATTTTCCCACAGAAAGGCGTCCGCTTTATCGCTATCAATGACGGAGTGGACAGCGCACAGGGCGACAATGATTTTGCCCCTCTGCGGAACATTTTTAACGAATGGCTGGTGAGAGATACGAGCAAGAAAATCAAAGCAGTAAAACGGTCTAAGGGTATGAGCGGGAAGCCCGTCACGAGCAAACCCGTATACGGCTACTTTATGGACGAGGACGAAAATTTTATCATTGACGGGGAAGCCGCCCCTGTTGTGCGGCAGATTTACAGCTTGTGCCTTGCCGGGAACGGGCCGACCAAGATAGCCCGTATGCTCACAGAGCAGGAGATCCCCACGCCGGGAACGCTGGAATACCGTCGGACGGGAAGCACCCGCCGCTACCACCCCGGCTATGAGTGCAAGTGGGCGACCAATACCGTGGTACATATCCTTGAAACAGGGAGTACACGGGCTGTCTGGTAAACTTCAAGACGGAGAAGCCGTCCTACAAGACCAAGCACAGCGTAGAGAACCCCATTGAGAAACAGGCGATTTTCGAGAACCACCATGAGCCTATCATTGACACCCAGATGTGGGAGCGTGTGCAGGAGTTACGCAAGCAGCGCAAACGCCCGAACCGCTATGATGAAGTGGGCTTATTCTCCGGCATACTCTTTTGTGCCGACTGCGGCAGCGTCCTTTACCAGCAGCGTTACCAGAACGCCACCCGCAAGCAGGATTGTTATATCTGCGGGAGCTACAAGAAGCGTACCCGTGACTGTACGGCGCACTTTATCCGCACCGACCTGTTGACCGCCGGAGTGACCGACAATCTGCGGAAAGTCACCAGCTATGCAGCGAAGCACGAAGCCCGGTTTATGAAGCTGCTGATCGAGCAGAACGAGGACGGGGGCAAGCGCAGGAACGCCGCAAGGAAAAAGGAGCTGGAAGCCGCCGAGAAGCGTATCAGCGAGTTATCCGCTATCTTCAAGCGGCTGTATGAGGACAGCGTGACCGGGCGCATTTCAGACGAGCGTTTCACGGAGCTGTCGGCAGACTATGAAGCCGAGCAGAAAGAACTGAAAGAGAGAGCCGCCGCTATCCGGGCAGAGCTTTCCAAAGCGCAGGAAGCCACGGTAAACGCAGAAAAGTTTATGAATGTTGTCCGCAAGTACACCAGCTTTGAAGAACTTACCCCTACCCTTTTGCGTGAGTTTGTGGAGAAAATCGTTGTGCATGAGTGCAGCTATGACGAGAACGGCACACGCAGACAGGACATTGATATTTATTACTCTTTCGTTGGCAAGGTAGACCTGCCCGAATGACCGCCCGACCTATCCGGCGCAATGCGCAAACGCCGGATAGGAACGGCAAAATTTTTTACACTTCTACTACTTCTTTATCACACATCAGCAAACACCTGCGGCTTCAAATACATCCTGTCTTATAGCTAATGAATATCCACCTGCATTATTCTCCCACATTCCAGGAAGTCTGTAGTACTTTCCGTCTGATGACAATATCTGATTTAAATCATCTTGCAATCCCCAATCCTTTATTGCCTTTTGATAATTTGGCATATACTGTACATAGTCAGATATAGCTACTACCTGTCCACTATCCTCATATTGTGTAGAATCATATATCTTTGGAATTATGAAAGGTGCACTTCCACTGTTTACTGTAGCTGAAACCTTATCGTTGTAATCAGTTCTTGCTACAATAGTTAGATCAAAATCAACATTGGTTTTTTCTTTTATAGCCTTCCACAGCAACCAATCCTCTTTATACGGATAGTTTTCATGGTCTGAAAACATCATAGAATATGTTACAGGCTCATCTGAATGGAATGTAACTCCCTCACCAAATTCATAGCCCTTTGCTTCACCTACATTTTCAGAAACACTTTTCTCTCCTGCATCTGTAGCTGCGGTCTTGCCTCCACAGGCTGATAATAAACCTGCCATACCAACTGCCAATGCCGCCAAATAGTATTTTTTCTTCATATATTTCTCCCTCTATATAAATTATATAATTTTTATCCCTTAACCGCTCCTATAGTCATTCCCTGTACAAAATACTTTTGTACAAATGGATATACTAGAATTATTGGAATAGATGTCAGCACCATGGTTGCAGATTTTATTGTTGCTTGTACACTGCTTGCTTCTGCAGATGAGCCTATCTCAGTATTATTTGCACCCTCTACAAGCTGTCTTACATAAAGGGCTATAGGCCATTTGTCTTTACTGTCTAAATAAAGCATTGGACCAAACCATTCATTCCACATTCCTACAAGATAAAACAAACACATTGTAGCTATTATCGGTTTGAGAGTGGAATGATAATCTTTAGAAATATTTGATAAGTATCCATTCCATCTATTGCTGCTGCCTCTTCAAGTTCCTCAGGCAGTGAAGCAAAGAATGATTTCATAACCAGTAAATTAAATGTAGATATTGCTCCAGGTAAAACTATCGCCCAAACACTGTCTTTTAATCCCAGAAACTGAGTTATAACTATATAGTTTGGTATTGTTCCACCTGCAAAATACATTGTAAATACTACAAATGGTGTAATGTATTTGTTTAATTTCAATCTTGGCTTTGACAACGGATATGCCAACAATGCCGTAGCTACTACCGAAATAGCTGTACCAAGTATTGAATACAAAATAGTGTTTGCATAATATCTGAAAAATTTTCCATCCTTTAAAATATACTTATATGTGTCAATATTGAAATCTACAGGTATCAGTTTTACTCTACCTGCACTCACTGCAGCATCTGAGCTAAATGACTGTGCCACTAAATATAAGAAAGGATATAATGTAATAAATAATATAAAAAGCATTAAAATTGTATTTAAAACTTTGAATGCCCAAACTCCTGTGCGTGCTTTTTTATTCATATATCCCTCTTTCTACCAAAGTGATGTTTCTGTAAACTTCTTTGACAACAGATTTGCAGTACTTACCAAAATAAGTCCTATGGCACCTTCAAAAAGTCCTACTGCTGCCGCATAGCTGAAGTTACCGCCTGTAATACCCATCCTATACACTAAGGTTCCTATAATATCTGCCTTAGCCTGATTCAAAGGATTGTATAAAAGTAATACTTTTTGCATATTTGTAGAAGTAACTATGCCGCCAATATCCATTATTAAGAGTGTCATAATAGTAGGCAAAATTCCAGGTATTGTAACATGTATTGCCTGCTTAAACTTTCCTGCACCGTCCATTGCTGCTGCTTCATACAATTCTGTATTTATACCTGTCATAGCTGCCAGATAAAGTATTGTACCCCATCCCAATGCCTGCCAAATACCTGACAGAATATATACTGCATCAAACCATGCTGCCTCTGACATAAAAGCTATCTTTTCACCACCTAAACTTGCAATCATCTGATTTATAGGTCCTGATGATGACAACAATTCCTTTACCATTCCACAAACCACTACAAGTGAAATGAAATGTGGCAAATAAGAAACTGTCTGCACTGTTTTTTTCCACAACTTTAATCTTATCTCATTTAATAGCAATGCAAATAATAAAGTAACCGGAAACCTTACACATAAATAACCGATGCTCAATCTTAGAGTATTCCAAAATGCCTGCCAGAACTGTGGATCTTTTAGGAATTGATTGAAGTATCTAAATCCTACCCATCTACCAGTCAGAAAATCCGGTCCTCCCTTGTACTTTTGAAAAGCAATCACATTTCCCAATACCGGAATATATTTAAATATAATATAATACAGTATCGGTATTAACATCAGTGAATACAGTTTCCACTCTTTTTTCAAATGTCTAAAAAGTGAGTGTTCCTTCATAGCCACCTCCATATTTTTAATGAACGAACCTTAAAACTATATCCATTATAATATCAAATGTTTTCTTTCTCTTTTTATATCTTGCTAAATTGAAAGCAAGATTTGATTGATTTGTATTTTTTGAACATATATCACAAGATGATATAATAATAAGCTCTTTAATCCAATAAAATATTGAATTTAAAGAGCTTTTTTGAAATGAGACTTTATTTATTTAACTATTAAATCTTATAAACACCAAATGCACACTCTCTGTTTACCTGGAGTCAATCCGGTCACTGGACCAATATTGTCATCACTTCTTTTCCTGCTTTCACCTCTAATATCCCTGTCTATGATAATTTCATTTCCATAGGTGTTCTCTACAGCACATTCACTAATCCTTGTAAGTGGCAATCTTCCACTGTCTATAATAATATTTCTTATGGAATTTATCTCATTAGGTACATCCATATCTAAATAAACCTTTCCATCTAACATCTCTATTTTGATATTCGGGTTATAATATGATTCAACTTTTACTTTCTCCTTATTAAATGACTTTGCACCATTTAGATATAAATTTCTATTGATATATACCGGGTCCTTTGTAGATCCAAAGGCTTCATGGTCTCCTTCTATCGATTTTATTATTTCTACATACTCCTTTAAAGAAGTAGGACTACCATTATAGTCTGAAAGACCGCATATAGATTGTTCTGTATAAGTTTTTACACCACCAACAAATATATTCTGATACCATCTGTCATCACCACCGTATACGAAAGTCACACCCGCTAACTTTGTTGAATGTGGTACATGATAAGGAGTTGCTCTATCAAGTACAGGTTCTCTTCTCATACTTCCACATAACAAATTATTAATATAAGCTCCACCTTGTGCAATGTTATCAAAGCTATAATCCGAACCAAATATATTATTATCTACAAGGTGAGGTCCATGTGTAACCTCTATCATTATATCTCTATCATTATTATGCAGTACATTTCTGCTGACCCTCGTTCCTTGATCTTGCCAATCAAGCCATATTCCTAGTGTAGTATCATGTATATAGTTATTTTCAATCACAACATCTATTGCCGCATGAAGTTTTATACCTGCAATCTCATATCCGAAAAACTCATGCTTTGTAGCTATATTGTAAATATGGTTATGATAAATCTCACTAAATATACAACCCATGTGACCCACAATACCATTCTGTCCACAATTATAAATTTTATTATTTCTTACAATGTGTGAACCTATCTTCTCTTTACTCCATCCGGAATTATATGCCTTAAATACTGCCTCCATCTGATACTGATATCCCGGTTTTCTATGATATTTGGTAGACCAATTATCACCTGTCAGACTTTCTTTACCAAGACTTATTCCACTGCATTTTGAGTCATGTATTATATTATTTCTATAATCCAACCTTTACTCCAGTTTACACCAAGGAGTCCAGGTTGGTCAGCTGTAGGAGGAGTCCACGGAGTAGCTGCACCACACATTTCAAATCCTCTAACAGTAATATAATCTCTACCTGTTTTTGTAGGATAAAAACAATGCTTTCTCAAATTTATTTCAACATACTCTTTATTTGGATCAAATCTATGAAAATTGGCATAGATATATGTCTTTTCATCATCAACCTCACAGCACCATCTATATAGTGTATCCTCCGGATTCTTTATCTCTTCCGGTCTATTAGTCCAAGGTGGATTCACTCCATGAGTCCTTTTTTGTGGTTCTTTCACTTCGTCTAAATCTTTTCCTTCATAGAATGATTTCCCATTTAAATATACTTCACCCGTATGAAGATTTATATCAAGCGGTGCAACAAACCAGTCCCCAAAAACTCTCTCTGCATAGGGATTATAATCTCCAAAGAAACTATTTTCCAACGTAAGTTTCCATACTGTACTATTATCAAGTTTTTCCCAATTCTTAACTACTTCAGTACCTGATATTACTACCTTTTCAGACTCTGCTGCCTCATACACGATTCTATTATTATTATTTATTCCACCATGTCTTGGGGATACATCTTCTCTATATATTCCCTCATGAACAATTACTCTATCTCCTGCCAATGCTAAATCTGCAGCTTTTGCAATAGTCAGAAATGGTAATTCTAAGCTTCCATTTCCTTTATCTGAACCTCTTTTAGATACATGCCATTCTCTTCCCATGTTTTCTCCCTATAATAATTATCCTTTCACAGCACCAGCTGTCATTCCCTTTACCAAACGCTCCTGCATAAATGCAAATAAAAATATCATAGGTATAACTGTAAGTGTCAATACAGTCATAATCATTGGAGTATTCATAGAATACTGCCCCTGAAATTCCCAAACTGCAAGTGGTAGAGTTTTATTCTTTGCTGACTGTGTAAGTGTATAAGCAAAACTAAACTCATTCCACATATTAACACCATTGTATATTGCAAGTGTTGCAAGCCCCGGCTTTGCCAATGGAAAGATTATCTTAAAAAACATCTGAAATTTATTGCACCCATCAATTTCAGCTGACTCTTCTATCTCTTTGGGAATCTCTTTCATAAAGCTTGTTAAAATGAATACCGATATTGGTATTGCCGTAGCTACATAAGGGCCAATAAGTGCTACTATTGAATCATACACTTTCAAAGCTTGAGACATCTTAAACACCGGTATCAAGGTAATATGAATCGGTATTGACATACAAGCAACAATTATCCCATATATAGGTTTACCAAGCTTAAACTTAAATCTTGAAAGTGGATAAGAAGCACAAGCTGAAATAAACAAAAGTATACTTAAGGACACTACAACTACTACAACAGAATTTATAAAGAAATGTATAAAATTGCCTTTTATAACATTTACATAATTTTTAATTTCAAATTTCTTTGGTATCGCAAACACACCCTCTGTTAAAATTTCAAATTTATCTTTGAATGAGTTCAACACCATAAACACAAATGGAAGGGCTGCTACTAAAGACCAAAAAATCACAAATATACCTAATATAAACTTTATAGGTGTTATCTTTTTATCCACCATCTCTATGCTTCCTCCTTATTTTTGTTTAACACGCTCAAAGTAACCAGAGAAATTATAGAAATCAATATAAACATACCGCCTGCCACTGCTGAGCCATACCCCATATTAAATTCACAAATGACTGCTTATACATATATGTTGCCATAAGCTCTGTAGATGTTCCCGGGCCTCCACCAGTCATTACATATACCAAATCAAAATATTTTAATGATCCAACCATCGAAAGTATTGCCGCACTTTTTAGTGAGGGAGTTAGAAGCGGCAATGCAATTTTCGAAAAATATTGCCACTTGTTTGCTCCATCTATAGTAGCCGCCTCAAATATATCCGTAGATATATTTGTATATGCTGCCATACAATATACCATATAAAATGGTGTAAACTGCCATGCCATTACTCCAATTACTGTAAATAATGCAGTATTTGGATTTCCGAGTAAATCTATATTCTTACCACCTAGAAGTGTTGATATTGTGCTTATCATACCCCCATTAGTAGCAAGGGCATAAGTAAATAAAAAACCAATAGCAACAGATGACATTAAAAGTGGAATAAACCAAAGAATTTTAAATAATGTCATCTTTTTACCACCAAAATCAATCAGTGTTGCAAGAAGTAATCCCAGCGGGATTTGTATACATACAGACAGGAACATTACAATCAAATTATTCTTAAATCCGGCAAAGAACTTTCCGTCCTTAAGCAAATTCATCCAATTTGCGAGGCCTACAAATGTCTTATCTACTGATATTCCATTCCATTTATAAAAAGATGTAATAAATGTATCTACAATAGGATAAAATATAAATACAATCAAAAATAGTATAACCGGTATTAAAAATACTATTGCAGCTATATGTATATCTCTTTGCCTCTTTCCTGCCAGTTTCATGCCCCCTCCTTTTATTTAGCTTTTTCTTTTATATAATCTTGCATTGCCTCTTGCATTTTACCGGCAGCTTCTTCTGAAGTCATTGTCAAACCAAAAATTTCTTGACTTGTATCCAGGTGTACCTGTGCTACTGCCGGTGGAAGATACTGGTCATACCAGAGCTGTGTAGAAGATGCTTTATTTGCTGCTTCGATTATCATCTTACTTATAGGCTCTGTTACTCGTGATTCTATACCTTTTAATGGTGGTATTTGCCCCTGCTCAATCATAAGATTCACAACTTCATCATCAGAAAATTTTGTTGCACATTCAAATGCAGCTTTTAGCTTATCACCATCACAATTAAATGATATAAAGTTATCCCCAATAGTTCCAATCATAATAGATGAATCTACATTTGAATCATCTACTGCTGGGAATGGGAACCAACCCAATTTCTGATAAAACTCTTCACTATCCTGCTTTGCAATTCCTGTAAACCAGCTTCCTATAAGCTCCATTGCTGCTTTGTTTTGATAAAGTAGCTGTCTTGACTGTCCATCATCTTCACTGAGTGAATTCACGCCCTCTGGAAAATATCCCTTCTCAGTCCATTCAGTTATCTTATTTCCGGCATATATAAAGCTCTCTGACTCAAAGCTTCCTGTACCTGCTACCGCTTCATTAAATGGTTCCAATCCACCCTTTCTTGCAGCAAGATTCATAAAATACATTGACCCTGTCCACTTTGGAGCATTGGCCAGTGCAAAAGGAGTAATACCATTCGCAAGTAAAGTATCACATACATTTTCCAACTCTTTTACGGTCTTTGGTTCTTGTAAATTATACTTTGCAAATATCTCTTTATTATAGTAAATACCTGAAAGTGCAACATTCTTAAAAGGTACTGCATATATATCATCTTTATATGTTGCCTGTGCAATAGCCGCATCCATCAGCTTATTAGGTAATTCACTATTTTTAAATAGGTCTGTTATAGGTTTTGCATGTCCTGATTCTATATACTCATTCATAGGACCACCTGACCAGCTTATATACATATCCGGACACTGGCCTGAACTCATTGCTATGACAAGCCTTTCTTTATAATTGTCATTTTGAATTGGCACACTTGTTACCTTGTAACCTGATGTGGTAGTTGAGTTAAAGAGGTCTATAGCTTTATTGTAAATAGCTTTATCTATCTCTTCAGTACCTATATTCCAGAATACTATTTCCTTCTCATTTCCTGTAGCTGCCCCATCTGCGGTTTTATTGTCATTTCCACCACATGCAGTTAACATCACTATTGATGATGACAATAAAAATAATTGTACTAAATTTCCCTTCTTCAAACTTCATTCCTCCTTTTCTTTGATATTAAAATAATATCATTTTCAATTTTATATATATATTTAATAATCTATCCAATTACTATAATTTCCTTACCTCTTGAGCTTTTATATAAAAAACAATCAAGATATCAATAAATATCCTGATTGTTTTTATATCAATATATTAAACTTATAGCTTCCTCCAAGTCCTTTTTTTATTTACTATAAATAGTGCTTTTTTTTATTTATTTCAACTATTGCACTATCTTCATTATAACTATAATAATTTACATTCAAATCATCTTTTTTTATCATATCCTAAATAACTTACAGTACAAATAATTTCTCCTTTTTGGATGTTCCCCTATGTATTCATCTATTGCAAATACTGCCATAAATTTACTAAGAACATTAGCTATCTGGTTTTCCTTACTAATCCACTCTTTTTTAATGTCCCCATTCACTATTACTATTTTTTTCACTTTTTGAAATCTCTATTACCGGGGTAATTTTTCAAAATGATATCAAATGCTTTTTGTATTTAAAAATACTTTCAATATCATAACTATTTATATCAAATAATTTTGTAGGATCCGATTTATAATAAGCATAATACTTTTCGTTATATCTTGAAATACATATAGTCGTCATACTATCAGCTTCTGCTTTAAAAAGAGTCTTCTTTTTTTATCCTTATTTAATTGATTATACTCCAAATAAATCTCTGCTATACTTTCTTCTTTGTATTTGGTAGTATCATCATTGCCAATTTCTTTCATCGAAATTTGTAAGTCAACCAATTTATTAAATAGTTCCAGAAGCCTTTCTGTATCTATGGATAATGGAATATTATAAGGATCTATGTATTTTCCAAAAATAAATATGGTAACTCACTATTATCCTCCTTATATTCTACATCAAAGATAACTCTATCTTCTTTCTTTATACTTATTCTCCTTATACCTTCTGCAATAAATGCAGGATTGATCTGTTCTTTTTTAGCTGTTTTCTCATTTTTTCCTATACAGCCATTTAATAAAAATATAAACATCAAAAAATACAAAAAGTACTTAATTGAAAATTTTCGTCTCATATCCTTCCTACTTTCTATTTTTTTCTCTATATTGCAATGGAGATACTCCAATATTTTTTTAAAATGTCAATGAGAACTAATTTGTATCCTTGTATCCCACATCTGCTGCAATCCTAACAACCTTTATATTTGTTGTTTCCAATAAAATCTTTGCCTTTTCCATTCTTTTCCTTACAATATACTCATTACATCCTTCCCCAGATGTCTTTTTAAATATTCTAGAAAAGTAGTTGGGACTGAGATAAAAAATTTCAGATAACTTTGATACATTTATTTCTTCTGCCAAATGCATTTTGATATATCTTTTTATTGATGATATCATTTCATTTGCATCCTCTTCTTCCATATTTATCAGTTTTTTTCAATAAAAATTTTTTTGTTATATTATAAAAGCTCTATTCTGCTACAATTTAACAGCATTGAACTTAACACATGTAAATCAATATCATTTTTCTCCAACCTCCATGCAATAGGTAAAAATAAAGTGTAGAAGCTATTTCAAAGCAACATCTTCTAGCATATTCATCCGAAATATTATATGCATCTATAGTTGAATAAAAATGTATCCCAAATCCGTATAATAAGATTTGTATTTCCTACAGCCTGATTCATCTGTTTTTTTTCAGTTCACTATATACCTCTCTATACATCTCAAGTCTATCTTTTTCTTTATTCAAGAGTCTATTATATGATACTGTCTTCTCTTCAATTCTATATATTGCATCATTGTATGACAGGTATAAGTTTTCAAACCCTTCAACCTTATTACCAAGTGAAAATTCTGATTTAATATCATATTCCTCTTTTTATAAGATTTATTATTACTTCAATTCTTTTTTTCAAGTTCATCACTTTTTTTCTCCTATAAAAAAACAAACAGTTATATTATCTTCCTGGTCTGTAAATGTAATACCGGCTTTACTTCCATCTATATATTCCATAATCATATTTTTTATAGATATATAGTCTAACTGATCATATTTAAAGCTTTTCCATCTTATTTCCGGTACAAATACTCCCACTATTATTTCTATATTCTTTTCGCATTTGTACAGCTCACATATCTTATTTGCATTTTCATTTATATCTTTATTTTGTATCAATGCAAGCATTTGCCTTTCAAGAGACAACTGTTGCATACTACCATATATTCTTGTCGAGTACGTCATCTCATGTTCTTGTTTTTTTCGTTCTTTTATTGTCTGTACTTGCTTACTTACAGAATTCATTAGAAGCTCTTCATCTACCGGTTTTAATAAAAACTCAACAACACCTGCTCTAATACAGTCTCTAGCATAATCAAATTCATCATAACCTGTCAAAACAATGCATCTAGCCTCTTTATATTCCTCCCCTATTATTCTTACCAGCTCTATTCCTGTCATATATGGCATATTAATATCTGTAATAATAATATCTACATCATTCTGTTTCATTATTTCAAGCGCCTCCTCACCGGAGCTTGCAAGAAGCACTTCATTAATACCAATATCCTTCCATGGCAATGCTGCTTTTATCCCCTCCCTAATCATTCTTTCATCATCTACAATCAACATTATCATGACTGTTTATCCTCTCTACAAGGTATTTTTATACTCACTGTTACTCCTCCTAGTCTATTCTTTCTATAGTTTAGCCCATATCCTTTACCATAAAAGAGTTCTATCCTACGGTTTACATTCCTTACTCCATAGCCAAATTCTTTATCGAAGTCTACTATATTCTTATTTATTTCAATAATTTCTTCTTCAGCCATACCTACTCCATTATCTTCTATCTCTATTAAAATAATTTCATCATCTTTTTTTATAAATATATTAATATATCCCTTTTTATTTTTTTCCATCTTAATACCATGATATATAGAGTTTTCGATAAGTGGCTGCAGTGTAAGTTTAGGAATTTGGTATTTACTCAGTTCTTTTTTTCCATATGTATTCTATAATCCAATATATCTCCATATCTTACTTTCTGTATGTATAAATAATTCTCAAGATATTCAACTTCTTTTTCAAGATTAATAATATCCTTTCCTCCACTCAAACATATTCTGTAATACCCTGCCAGAGCTTTCACCATATCCGATATATCTTTATTATTACTTAAAAGTGCCTTCCAATGTATACAATCCAATGTATTATATAGAAAATGTGGCTGAATTTGAGAATGTAATGCATTTAACTTAATGTTCATCATCTGTTCATCTTCTTCTTTTACTTTATTAAGCAATTCATTTATCTTATCCATCATTTTGTTATACCCCTTTATTATCACCATAATATCTCTATCTGTGGTGTTTTCCGGAATCCTTACCATTAGTCCATCATCAGATACCTGTTCCATAGCCTTTACCATATCTTCCAAAGGACTGTATGCTTTATTTATAACCTTTACTATCAACTTGCTGATGACAAAAAACAGCAGTGAGAGAGAAATAATTAATATTAAAATAATTCCCATACTTTCAAAGAAAAGGGAACTCCAATTCAGTTCTACTACATAATACATATTATAGTCACTTATTTTTTTGTAAGCTAATACTCCAGTTGTATTGTATACAAGCTTGTCCTCATCTTTTAATAAATTGTATTTTTTAAGCTTTTTACCAATTTCATCTTCTCTGTTTGATGCAAGAATAGTTCCATCATCATATACTATATATGTCTGTTTCAAAAATAAGCCATCTTGTTTATCGTCCATCACATGTCTAAAAAATTTATCTTCAGTATTTAAATATAGTATTCCCAAACATTTACCTATTTGCTTTGTAGAGTATATATTATAATAAAATCCTAATGAATACTTACTACTATATTCCTTTGTAAAATTTATATATATTCCACCATTTATACTATACGAATCGGCATAATAATCTTCTCTAATCCTTTTCTCATATGTAGAAAACCAACTCTGTACTCCTCTTCTGCCACTTCTTATTTGCTTCTTCTCTCCATTCTCACTAAATAGCAGTACAAAATTTATATTTTTCATTTACATTTCCCATCTGCTCAAGAGCCCTTCCAGCTCTAAGAAAAGTATCAGACTTACCGTTACCATCCAAAAAGTTTTGTACATCTTCATTTAGATTAATAGTTATAAACCAATCTTTATATCTGCTCAAATCATCCTCTATACTTTCCGCCATAAACTCTGTTTCGCTTCTTACCATTTCAAATATTTTATTATGTATAAAAAAATGATCATTCCAATCCCAATAATAAAAAAATAAAGAATATACCTACAATTAAAAAAATATTTTTTTTATTAAAAAAATAAAAATTTTTTTCTTCTATATTCATTCTTATTACACCTTCTAATATAATATTGCATAAATCTATGCTTAAATTATACTAATTACTAAATATTATAATCAATCAATTTTTTTCTATCATTTAACTATAAAAACACTGTCTTTTTATTTTATACTTTACATCTAGCAAGATTTGATATTTTTTTCGCAACATGTAATAAGATAACAAATTTTTATTTCATATATGATTTATATTGTAAAGTTAATCTATCTGTACTTAATAGGAGATGATATGAATTTGAAATTACCAAAATATATAGCAGAAGGTTGTGTAATACAAAGAGGAAATTCTACCAATATTTGGGGAATTGCTCTACCTAATACTCAAGTTGATATAGATTTTCAAGGCAAACACTACTCCTGTGTTTCAGGGAAAAACGGTGAATTACTATTTAAAGTGGTGGCTTCACCCGGAATCAATTTCCCACTCATTATAAAAAATATGGAAGATGAAATTAAATTAAATGTTAATGTAGGAGATGTTTTTATCTGTTCCGGACAATCAAATATGGAATTGCCTATATCCAGAGTCAGAGAGAAGTATCCCTTAGAACCTGGAAATCCCTTTATAAAAGAATTTAAAGTATTTGAAAATCTTTCACTTGAAAGAAATTTTTTAAAAGATTTTATTTGTGCTTCTTGGCGTAGCTGTATAAATAAAGACTTTGAAGATGTATCTGCATTTGGATATTTTTACGCTCAATATATCTTTACAAAGCAAAACATTCCAATAGGCTTTGTAAATATCTCTAAGGGAGGCAGTCCTATAGAAAGCTTTATGCAAGAGAAGTATATACATAGCCCAAAGAGTCTTGAACTTTTATACAAGTTCAAAGATCCGGAATACTTTAATGATTTCTTCTCTAACCAGGAAAAAGTACAATTTGATAGACAAAAGTTTTTTTAGATGATTCAGAAGAAGCTTTTTTTAAAAAAATAATATAAACGAAATAAATATGATTTCAAAAAAACTATTATTCTGTAAAAGTATAGATTTGCCGAATTTCTTCAAGAACACCAAAAATTGGTGATTTTTTTGTGGATTGATATACTTAAAGAAGAAAATACTTATCTCATTTGAGGATTATAATCTAATACAGTCCTCAACAAGAAATCCTACTTTATATCTTGGTACTATTGCAGATTTTGACAAAGTCTATGTGAACGGTAGTTTTGTCGGAAGTACTGAGTACAAATATCCTCCACGAAATTATCAAATTAATAAGAACTTATTGCATGCCGGTGAAAATGAAATTCTTATTAGACTTGTATGTAATAATTTTGAAGGTAGATTTACCCCAAACAAGAAATACGAACTATATTTTGAGGATATTCAGAAAAAATACAATCTAACCGGTATATGGGAATATGAAATCATTGTAGAAGATGCAGGTTGTGAACAGATATTTTTCCCCAATAATATTCCAACCAGTATATTCTACGGTATGTTGGCACCTGCGTTTTATATTTCAAATGCAGGCGTCATATGGTATCAAGGTGAGTCAAATGATTCAAATCCATACGAATATGAAGACCTGCTTAAAAAAATGATCGTGAATTGGCGCGAGCATTGGAAAATACCACATCTTCATTTCAGCATTATAGGACTTCCAAAATGTGGACTAGATATATCCGGTACTAAAAACTGGGAAGTAATTAGACAAGCTCAAAGAGCGGCAACAAATCTACCCAATGTTTTATATATTGATAATGTAGACCTTGGTGAAGAAAATGATCTCCATCCCTTGGATAAACAAGCTATGGCTTACAGAGCGGCAAGTGTAAGGTTTCTCTAAAAAAAGGAAATGTTATATGAAAAAGTTTAATGATAATTGGAAATTTTTAAAATTAGATAATAACTCCGATTTGTGCTCATTCAAGAAAAATATATCATCTGCCATAAATATTTCATTACCCCATGATTGGCTTATAGGAAATATTTCAAATCTTTATGAAAGTTCTAAAGGATGGTATCAGAAAAAGCTTCTACTGCAATGATAATCTTGATGAATATAATTATATTATCAGATTTGGTGGTATATATATGGATAGTGAAATATATATAAATGATATTAAAGTATTTGAGTGGAAATATGGATATACAAGCTTTGAAATAAATATCACAAAACACCTAAAAAAAGGTGTTAATGAAGTAATTGTATCTGCAAATTTCCAATCTCCAAATAGTCGCTGGTATTCTGGCGCAGGTATATATAGAGATGTATATATGGATATTGTACCAAAAACACATATAGTAAATGACTCCATATATTTTCATGCTTCAAAATTTCAGAATGATATTTGGAAAATAAATCTAAATATGGAAATAAGCAATATTTGTAAGTCACTAATTCTGGAATTAAGCCTTAATTTAAAAAATACTTCAAATACAGGTGAGCATTGCAGCAGTACACATTTAAAATTTGACAATCTTGATAGTTTTCAAGAAATTGAATTTTATATTGAAAATCCATATATCTGGGATATTGATGAGCCGAACTTATATGAGCTAAAATGTACACTACTAAGATCTGATGAAATAATTCACTCTTTGAGTACTTTTGTTGGCTTTAGAAAAATAGAAATTCATCCTGATAAAGGCTTTATATTAAACGAAAAAAGAATAAAACTTCAGGGTGTTTGTGAACATACTGAATCCGGTGCTTTGGGTGCCGTGTACGACGGTGCATTTATGAAAAGGCGTCTACTACTTCTCAAGGATATGGGAGTTAATGCTATACGCTTCTCACACAATATGCCTGATTCTCATACTTTAAAACTAACTGATGAATTGGGCTTCTTGGTTATAAATGAAGCATTTGACATGTGGGAAAATCCTAAAACAGAATATGATTACAGTAGATTTTTTAAGAAATGGTACAAAAAAGATATTGCATCATGGATTAGAAGAGATAGAAATCATCCTTCAGTTATTCTATGGAGCATAGGAAATGAGATATCCGATACTAATCTATGTGAAAATGGATTTAATATATGCAAATCCTTACTTACTGAGGTTGATAAACATGACCCTTTTAAAAATGCCTTTAGAACTATGGGCTCCAACTATATGCCATGGGAAGGTGCAAAAAAATGTGCTTCTCTGCTAGATATGGTCGGATACAATTATGGCGACAAGTATTATGCTCCACATCACAAACTATACCCTCAATGGGTAATATATGGTAGTGAAACCTCCTCCATTGCATCTTCAAGAGGTGTTTATCACTTTCCCTACGGCTCTTCAATACTTGCAGATGATGATTTCCAATGCTCAGCTCTTGGAAACTCCCCCACCAGTTGGGGAGCTAAGTCTATGCAGGAATGTCTGCTAAATGATGTACAATACAATTTTAGTGCCGGACAGTTTATTTGGAGTGGATTTGATTATATAGGTGAACCCACACCCTATCATACAAAAAACTCCTACCTTGGTCAAATTGACACTGCAGGATTTCCAAAAGACTCTTTCTATGTGATACAGTCCGCCTGGAAAGATTTCAAATCCTCTCCAATGTTACATATTTATCCATATTGGGATTTTAATGATGAACAACTTATTGATATATTGGTTGCCTCTAATGCACCTTTAGTAGAGCTGTTTTTAAATGGTAAAAGCCAAGGTATAAGGGAACTTAATAAGGAAAATAAGGAAAATTTTATAGGTATATGGCAAATTCCATATGAAAATGGAGAATTAATGGCTATGGCCTGTGATGAAGACGGCAATGAGGTTTTAAGAACTGTAAGACATTCTTTTGGTGATGCTTATTCTTTAAATATAAATTTGGAATACATTCATTGTGACGGATATGAGCTTATATTTGCAAATGTTTATGTCCTTGATAGAGAAGGATATATAGTCGAAAATGCCAATAATTATATACAGATGGATGTAGATGGAGGTACTCTGCTTGCTATGGACAATGGTGACAGCACAGATTCAGATGAGTACATAACAAATGTAAAAAGACTTTTTAATGGAAAGCTTTTGGGAATAATAAGACCTTCAAATAATTCACATTATGTAACAGTAAGCGTTTATGGCAATGGACTAGTGCACTGTTCAAAAACATTTGATTTAATACAACACACTTATATTGATTGTTTGCGAAAATATGAAAATAAGTTTAACAGTAAGCTAAATTTGATTCTTCCAAGGACTATTAAGCTGCATTCATCAAATGGTATGCATCTTTACCCCGAAAATAGCGAAACTGTTATAATTGCAGATTTTTCTCCCGAACATACTGAATTTAAGGATATAATTTTTGATATCGTAAATGATAAAAATATACCTACAAAAATAGCAATGCTTTCTACAGAGAATAATATTACAAAAATAATTGCAAAAAGTGATGGAACATTCAGACTTAAGGCCATGTCAAAATGTGGAGGAGACAGTATACGAATTATATCTTCACTTGAGTTTGTCATATCCGGATTTGGTATAGCAAATATAAATCCTTTTGAATATGTCAATGCCGGAATATATGATTTTTCTTGTGGAGAACTGGGAAGCGGAAATGAAAATGGAGTAGCTACAGCTAGAGATGGTATAAGCATTGTAGGATTCAAAAATATTGATTTTACAGATATAGGTTCTGATACTATTACTCTTGATATCTTTGCACTTACTGATGACCCCTACGAATTTGAAATCTATAGAGGTGATGATATAAGTAATAGTGTTTGTATAGGAAAAATATATTTATCAGAAACCTAAAAATTTGGAATGTATATCAAAAAAATTACCTGGAAACTCGATGAAACGCTTACAGGCATAAACTCTATTTTCTTTTTGCTAAAGGCAAAAGTTCATATCAAAGGTTTTTATATTTGACATATATAATAAAGTAAAATATTTCCTTAATGCAAGTTTTATAGATAATATATATGGTGACAGTTATACTATTTCTGGTGAAAAAATCCTAAATATCGGAAATAATGTAACTCTAGAATTTAATAATCTTGATTTTAGTGAATATAATACAGACAGTATAACTATATATGGCAGCACTCCACTTCAAAAGACCGGTATTTTACTTGAAATATGTAACTACAAGGATACCTATAGAGAAATGCTATACTTTGAAAACGCAAAAAAAAATAAAAGCTTTACCATTCCAAAACTGGACAGTAAAGCCGACATAAAACTGATTTTCCTTCCCGGGTCAAATTTTGACTTCTATGGTATCAGCTTTATATAGTGTATATCCCCAAATATCTCATTTGATTTTTGGGGATGTTTTTTTTGGTAAATGCAACTTAAATACTGAATCCACAAAAAATATTGCAAGTGCTATAGAGCCTGCAATTTTTAATGCCTCATTCATATAAAAACTCAAATTTGAGGACTCTCTTATAAATGCATATGCACATCTGTATATTGAGCCTCCCGGTACTATTGGCAATATTCCAGGAATCAAAAAATTACTTACTGGTGCCTTCAAAACTCTAGCAAGTATATGTGACATAGTAGCAATACAGAGTGCAGAAACTAAGGCAGCAATTTCTACCCTATTTGCTACCATATCCATTACAAGATATACAGCCCAACCTACCATTCCTGTAAGTCCTGCCTGTACCATATATTTTTTTGGCAACTCTATCATAATGCAAAAAGCTACCACTGCAATAAATGCACCAATTATTTTAAAAAGCATACTTTCCTCACAAAATCACATATGCAAGTGCCACACCTACAGCCACTGCAAAAGCTACCACTCCAGTTTCAAGTCCTCTACTGACACCTGCCGTATAATCTCCATTTAGAGTATCTCTCATAGCAGTAGTAAATATTACTCCCGGAACTATTGGCATTATTCCACCTATTATCACTAAATCCAGATTTATATTAGGCAGTAGAAATCTTTGAAATCCTACCGCTGTTAGAGCCATAGATAGTGTTGAAATCATATTTAAAAAGAATGAATTAAAGCCAAAGGGTATCAAAGCCCACTGGGTAATTGCCATTGCAAGTCCTGCTATACCGGCAACCATGCAGTCTGTAAAATCTCCACCAAGCATCATAGTAAAAAAAAGTGCTACACCCACAAAGGACAGACCATATAAGACTCCCGTAAACTGCCTTACATTCTTTATCTGCTTTATCTCTTCATACGCCTTGTATATATCTATTTTCCCTGCACTTAGAGCCCTTGATACATTATTTATTAAATATATTCTATTTATATTTGTAGTTCTATCAGGTACTCTCTTTGACATAGTGATAAGTCCTTCATCACTGTCCAAAGTCAAGGTAATACCTGTTGCCAGAACGAAGGCAGTATGTGATTCACATTTTGAATAATCTAAAATTCTATTCATAGTATCTTCCACCCTGCTGATTTCTGCTCCGGCTATAAGCATAGTTTCTCCTGCAAGCATGGCAGTCTCTGCTACCACTCTTTCAAGACTTTTTGACGTATTTTTTTTTTCTACCACTTTCTCTTCTCCATTATATTATTTTTAGAGTATTTATAAGCTTGCACGTAACTCACTTATTTTATCACGCAATAGTGCCGCATTTTCAAAATCCAGCTCTGCTGCCGCCTTAAACATTTTTTTCTCAAGTTCTTTATAAGTTTATTTATCTCAGCTTTATCCATAGACTCTATATCTTTATCAATAGTGGATACGCTCTCAGCCGCCTTTGATATGGCTATCAAATCTCTGACTGCTTTCTTTATAGTAGTAGGGGTGATTCCATGCTCCTTATTGTAGGCTTCCTGAATACCTCTTCTTCTATATGTCTCATTAATCGCAGCCTTCATAGAGTCTGTCATATTGTCGGCATACATTATCACATGTCCATCTGCATTTCTTGCCGCTCTACCTATGGTCTGAATCAAAGAGGTTTCACTCCTTAGAAATCCTTCTTTATCTGCATCAAGTATAGCCACCAGAGTAATCTCCGGTATATCCAAACCCTCACGTAAAAGATTGATACCTACAAGTACATCAAACTTATCAAGTCTCATATCCCTGATAATCTCAGCCCTCTCCAAAGTATCAATATCAGAATGTAAATATCTTACCCTGATACCTACATCCTTCATATATTCAGTTAGATCCTCCGCCATTCTCTTAGTAAGGGTGGTAATAAGGATCTTATTCTTTTTTTCTATTTCTTTATTCACTTCACCTATTAAATCATCTATTTGACCTTCTACCGGTCTCACACTTATAGGCGGATCCAAAAGTCCGGTAGGTCTGATAATTTGCTCAGTTCTAAACATCTCATGCTCTTTTTCATATATGCTTGGAGTAGCTGATACAAAAAGCATTTGATCTATCTTTGACTCAAACTCTGAAAACTCCAAAGGTCTGTTATCCAGTGCTGATGGCAGTCTGAAACCATAGTTTACCAAAGTCGTCTTTCTTGATCTGTCACCTGCATACATTCCCCCTCACCTGTGGAATTGTAATATGTGACTCATCCACAATAATAAGAAACTCATCTTTGAAGTAATCTATCAATGTATATGGGGGTTCACCCGGTTCTGAACCTGTTAGATGTCTGGAATAATTTTCTATTCCCGAACAAAATCCTGTTTCTCTCATCATTTCCACATCAAAATGTGTTCTTTCATCTATTCTCTGAGCCTCTATCAGCTTATCCTCTGATTTGAAGAACTTTACTCTCTCCTCACATTCTTCAAGTATATGTTCTGTAGCTATTTTCATCTTCTCAGGTGCAACAACATAGTGAGAAGCCGGAAAAATTACAGCATGAGAGAGCTCCGCCAAAATATTTCCTGTCAAAGTATCTATCTCAAGTATCCTGTCTACTTCATCTCCAAAGAATTCAAATCTGAGTGCTGTAGATGTTGAGGCTGCCGGAAATACTTCAAGTACATCTCCACGCACACGAAAAGTACCACGATGAAAATCCATATCATTTCTGTCATATTGCATATCTATCAGCTTTCTTATGACATCATCTCTATCTCTTTCCATTCCCGGTCTCAAAGATACTACCATCTCCTGATAGTCTATAGGACTACCAAGTCCATATATGCAAGATACTGAAGCTACTATTATAACATCTTTTCTTTCTGAAAGAGATGCTGTAGCAGAATGCCTAAGCTTATCTATTTCATCATTTATTGCAGAATCTTTTTCTATATATGTATCTGTAGAAGGAACATATGCCTCGGGTTGATAGTAATCATAGTAAGAAACAAGTACTCTACAGCATTTTCAGGAAAGAACTCCTTAAACTCTCCATAGAGCTGTGCTGCCAGCGTCTTATTATGTGCTATTATAAGTGTAGGCTTTTGTAATTTTTGAATTACATTTGCCATTGTAAAAGTCTTACCTGAGCCTGTAGCACCCAGCAATGTCTGAAACTGATTTCCTTCTTTAAACCCATTTACCAATGCTTCTATTGCTTGAGGCTGATCTCCTGTAGGCAAAAATTCTGAATGTAATTTAAATTCCATTATTTTAACCTTCCTATCTAGTGGCAAACAGCCAACCTGCAAAAATTATAGCATGTGATAAAATAAAAGTATAGTGCAAAGAACATATGTTCTTATCTTATTTTATTTATAAATCCTTAAATACTATATCCTGATATTTATTGGTAACCTGAAGTATGCTTGCCTGCTTTTTCAAAAGATTTATGAAGCTCTCCATCTGTCTATTTACAAACTTATCCTTCTTGTGTAACACTTGATAATTTACCTTTATATCAAATTCTCTTATAGGTAAAATCTTCAAAACATCATCTCTTAATTTTGGCTCTATCAAAAATCTTGGTAACACTGAATATCCCATATTGTTGCAAAGCAGCTTGATAATAAGATTTGTATTCTGTGATTCTATAATCGGTGCTATTCCAAATCCAAGGTCTGATAATTTACTCTCCAATATATACCTGTAACTGGAATTCTTTTCTGTAAGTATACATGGATACTTTAAAATTTCCTCCAGATCAATTTCATTTTTACCTACCATAGGATGCTTTTTTGAGGCACAAAATACCACATCAGTTGTTATTTGTACATCAGCAATAAAATCTCGTGAAACACAGGGCTTATCCAATAAAAGCATTATATCAATATTGTTATGCCTTACTCCCTCAAATAATTCTGCCGGAGTACATACGCTAACCTCCACAGATACATTTGGATTCTTTTCATAAAATTCTGCCAGCACCTGTGGAAATAATGTATCACATATAGAGTCAATGGTTCCTATTCTTATCTCTCCTGTAAGAGGATCGCCCTTTCTTATAAGAGATTCTTTTACTTCCTCGTTTAACATCAGTATTTTTCAGCATAAGGATAAAATTGTTTTCCCTGATCTGTCAAACGAACCTGCTTACCTAATCTGTCAAAAAGTTTTATGCCCAGATCAAGTTCTAATTGTTGTATCTGTATGGAGACAGCTGCCGGCGAATACCCAAGTATCATAGAAGCTTTATAAAAGCTCCCTGACTCCGCTATTTTTAAAAAGGTATTCAGCTTTTTTAAATCAATAAAATTTTCCATATTTTCCCTCATTATTTGTTTGCTACTATATCATCATAAAATATAGTAAATATAATCGTATAATTGCATTTATTTTTATTGAATTATACATTTAGTTTTTTAAGATTTACATTTTATATATAGGACTACTATACTATAGATATATAATTTTTGCCATCACAATATTAAATATGGCAAACTAATAGGAGCGTTTTATTTTATGAATAAAGACGATATAAGGTATACAACTTATGTTCAAATATTGAAAGAAGAACTTATACCTGCTATGGGTTGTACTGAACCTATAGCATTGGCTTATGCGGCAGCAAAAGCAAGAGAAGTATTAGGTAAATATCCACAAAAAGTGCTTGTTGAAGCCAGTGGCAGTATTATCAAGAATGTAAAGAGCGTTATTGTTCCTAACACCGGACATTTAAAGGGTATACCGGCAGCAGTGGCGGCAGGCATAGTGGCAGGTGATGCAAATAGGAAGCTGGAAGTTATCTCAGATGTAGATGATAGTAAAAAAAGTGAGATTGCAAGCTTTCTAAAAAATATAGAGATTGATGTACTACCCTTGGATATGGGGTATATATTTGATCTTATCATTACACTTTTTTATGATTGTGATTGTGTAAAGGTTCGTATAGTAAATCAGCACACAAATATAGTGCTTATTGAGAAAAATAATGATATAATTCTAGAAACAGAAATAGAAAATAATTCCGTATCAGGTAGTGCTGACAGAGATCTGCTCACTATGGAAGGAATATGGGATTTTATCAATTCAATGGATGTTTCGGATGTAAAAGATACTCTGGACAGACAGATATTTTATAATACATCCATATCTGAAGAAGGACTATTAGGAAATTATGGTGCAAATATCGGCTCAGTTTTATTAAATACCTATGGCAATGATATAAAGGTTAGAGCAAAGGCAAAGGCAGCTGCAGGTTCTGATGCCAGAATGAATGGATGTGAGCTTCCAGTCATTATCAACTCAGGCAGTGGAAATCAAGGCATTACTTGTTCTATTCCGGTTATAGAATATGCCAAGGAGCTCAAAGTATCTAAAGACAAGCTCTATCGTGCTTTGGCACTTTCAAATCTCACTTCTATCCACCAAAAGCATGGTATAGGCACTCTTTCAGCCTATTGTGGTGCAGTAAGTGCGGGTGCAGGCGCAGGTGCAGGTATTGCCTATCTTACAGAGGGCAGTCTTGAATCTGTCGAACATACTGTAGTTAATACTCTTGCAATCGTATCCGGTATAGTATGCGATGGTGCTAAGGCATCATGTGCCGCCAAAATAGCTTCTTCTGTAGATGCCGCTATTATGGGCCTTAGTATGTACAAAGATGGTCAGGCATTCCATGGCGGTGACGGTATTGTAATGAACAATATCGAAGAAACTATCAAAGGTATTTCAAAGATAGGTAAAGATGGCATGAGGGAAACCAATAATGAAATAATAAAACTCATGGTAGAAAACAATTAAATCTTAGGAGGATTTTTTATGAAAAAGAATGGTATTTTGAACAGTCTTCCATTTCGACTGTTACTTGCACTTGTAATAGGTATTGTTGTAGGGCTTTTCCTTAACAAGAGTGATACAAGTGCCATCTCAGTTGCACTGCTTAATATTATAGTGACTGTAAAATACATTGTAGGACAGTTTATAGGTTTTTGTATTCCGCTTATTATCATAGGTTTTATTGCTCCGTCTATTACAAGGCTTGGTAGCAATGCTTCAAAAATACTTGTAGTAGCTCTGATAATAGCCTATATTTCTTCAATCGGTGCAGCATTTTTTGCTACAGCCTCAGGTTTTATAATACTTCCACATATGAGTATCACCCCTGATGTTGAGGGGCTTAAGGAATTGCCACAACTTGTATTCCAGCTTTCCATACCTGCTATAATGCCTGTTATGAGTGCTCTTTTCTTCTCAATAATGGTAGGACTTGCAGCGGCATGGAATAGAAGTGAACTAATTACCGGAGTTTTGGAAGAATTTCAAAAGGTTGTACTAAGTATAGTAACAAAGTTTGTTATTCCTGTTCTTCCTGTTCTTATCGGTACTACCTTTGCTACTCTCGCATATGAAGGAAGTATCACAAAGCAATTACCTGTTTCCTTGTTATTATCATTATGGTAATGATAGGTCACTATATATGGCTGGCACTACTTTATCTTATCGCAGGTGCTTATGCAGGTGCAAATCCTCTGGATATAATAAAGAACTATGGACCTGCATATATGACTGCAGTAGGTACAATGTCAAGTGCCGCTACACTTTCAGTTGCTCTGGAATGTGCTAAGAAATCAGAGCCACCGCTTCGTGATGATATGGTAAATTTCGGTATTCCACTATTTGCAAATATTCATCTTTGCGGCTCTGTGATGACTGAAACATTTTTTGTAATGGTAGTTTCAAAAATGCTTTATGGAGAATTCCCTTCTCCGGCAAAAATGATTCTATTCTGCCTTCTTCTTGGTGTATTCGCTATAGGTGCACCTGGAGTTCCGGGAGGTACAGTAATGGCTTCTCTAGGTCTTATAACCGGAGTTCTTATGTTCGATGAGACTGGAACTGCACTCATGCTTACCATCTTTGCTCTACAGGATTCATTTGGCACAGCTTGTAATGTAACCGGAGATGGTGCCTTAACACTTATACTTACCGGATATGCAAAAAAACATAATATTGAACCGCAAAATCTAGGAAATATATTGGAGTAAACTAAGGGATTTAAGACAATAAATAAATTTAATCTTTACTGCTCAAAATAGAAATATCCCGGCAAGTACAATGCTTTTTAGCTTTGCTACTAGACCGGGATATTTTCTTTTTAATCATTACTTGTAAAATTCACGAATGGAATATTGTATACACCATATTTTGAAGAATTTGTAACTTGTGCAACGATTGGTCTTAAATAAGACAAAAGTAATGAAGGTGCATTTTGATTTAGTAATCTGTCAAGCATTATATCAGCTACGCTCTCATCCCATTTAAAATCCGCCTGCTCTTTGGCTTTTATATAAAATGGAACATTGTCATCTGTCTCTCCTATTTCAATAGTCAGCGAAACTGTAGCCTCCTTCATATTTTCCTTTTTTAAAATATGAACTGACATATTAGTCCTTATTCCTACTTTCTCATTATTTTCACCATGAAATCCTTCATTTAAATGTATTTCCAAATCTGTCAATATTGGATTAGTAAATTGAAATAAACTTTCCATCAACATCTCCTAAGCCGCTACAATAAATAATTCATCTATCCCTATATTACTATATTTAACATCATCACAGATAGTCAATCTATTAACCATAGTTCTATTACTATTCCGAATATTATCATCCCCAACATTATCTGATATATCCATATGAGAATCACCGGCATAACCTTTATTCACCATACCGGATATATTAATATACATCTCCGTCTCTACTGTTATATTATTTTCATTTGAAATTTCGTCCAAAAAAGAAAGATCTAAATCTTCAATCTCAGCCTCAAATCCGTTACCTGATTTACTAATCACAATATTGCCAATAGCATCAGCACTACTTTTAATTCTCTCCATCATTTCTTTAGATGGCCTAAACAATGAATATGCAAAATTATAAGCATCTTTGCCCTTTAATTGTAAAATACCAACTATATCATTCATAATAACCTCACTGTTTTCCTCTACTTCTCATATATGCTTTTCCAAATATATATTTAACTCATCCACATATCTTAAACAGTCAAAATACATTGCTTTTGTAATACCCTCTTGACCTACTGTATTTTTTATCATTTCTTGAAAGCCAAGCTTACGATACCATTCAATTAAATCACTCCTTGCATCTATTGTGATCACTCTTATTGGAAAAAACTCAGTAACTTCCATAATATTCTTTATTATTACCCTCAGTGAACTCGTTCCTATTCCATGTTTGTGATATTTTTTATCAATTGCAATAAATCGTATGTGTATAGAGGATATTGTCCCACCTTTTATTTCCGGATCATAATCTGCAATATCATCCGGAAAATCATTTATTTCTATTTCACGAAATAAAACTTGATAATATCCTAAAATTTTATGTTTCACATCCATTATACTATATGCATATGCATGCTGTACAATAGCCGGATAGTATGATTCCTTAACATACTCATTTATAGATCCAATGCCACAGTCAAAAGAGGTCTTTTCAACATCAGCAGTCACCTTTTCAAATAGTAAAGTTCCCATTTACTTCCCCCTTTTATACACTACAAATACATAAACATAATTATATGCTATCATCGCAATAACTCTATGTCAAATAAAATATAATGAATTAAAGAACGAATTAAATAAGGCTAAAATTGCAAAGTGCTAACAATCTGTACAGTGATTTTTTTATTTTTTATTATTATACATCCATTTCACTACAGCCATGGCAATGATTATTGTATATCCTATAAAGCTTAATCTGTCCGGAATTTGACCTACAAATACAAATCCTAAAAGTGCTGAATATATAACCTGTGTATAGTCATATACCGCTATTTCCTTTGCCGGAGCATAGCTATATGCCTTTGTTACGCATATCTGCCCTATCATAGCACCACATCCGGCTAAAATAAGCATTGAAAGCTGCATGGGTGTAGGTGTTACATAGTTCATAAGCATAATAGGAATAATAGCAATCGTAGAGAAACTTGAAAAGAAGAATACTATAAATACTCCATTTACCCCATTACCTGTAAGCTTTCTCACCAAAGTATAAGCAATACCTGCCATCATTCCACCTGTAATACCTATCAAAGCCGGAAAAAATGTAAAGCTTGCTCCGGGCTTAGCTACAAATATCATTCCAATAAAGGCTATTACAGTAGCTATAATGTCTACCACCCCTGCCTTTTCTCTCAGTATTATAAATCCGGCTAATATTGCAAAAAATGGACTCATTTGCTAAGTATTGATGCATCTGCTATATTCATATGGTCTATAGCATAGAAATTGCAAATAATTCCTGCCATACCACAAGTAGATCTAAGTAATAATATCCCTAGATTCTTACTATCTATCGACTTGGATCCTCCACTTTTCATAAGCATAAAGAATGCCACGAATGCAGCAATCAGATTTCTAAAAAACACCTTTTCAAATGTGGGCAAATCTCCTGCCAGTCTTACAAAAAGTCCCATAAGGGCAAAGCCGAATGCAGCTCCAAGTATATACAATATTCCTATTTTTTTATTATATTTATTCATAACGAAATTTTTCTCTTATCTGTCTATATTCAAACACCTTTTTCAACTTATTTATACAGTGTAAAAATCCCGGAATAAGGAACATATCCGCCACCACCCATGCAAGTGGAGATCCCATACATGCCGCAACAAAACCAAAGCTTTTAACTCCTACAAAACCCACTAGACCTCTTGCAAACATCTCACATACTCCTGAGAGTATTGCAAACATCGGAAATCCCATTCCCTGAATAGAATTTCTCCATACATTTACAAAAATAAGTGCAAAATAAAATCCCGAATTCCACAAAAGGAATATTCTCGCCTTATCTACTACATCAGTCTTTGCTGCATCTACAAAGAGCTTTGGTAATTCTCCTCCAACGAATATCATAAAAACAAATACAGCAACTGCATATATTATACCTATTATTGTAGCCACCCTTACGCCTTCTTTTACTCTGTCAAGCTTTCCGGCTCCTACATTTTGACCGCAGTAGGTAGCCATAGCCATACCAAGAGCATCTGTTACAGCTACACAGAAGCTGCTTATCTTACTTCCGGCTGTAACTGCCGCTACTGTCACCGCACCCAAACCATTAACTGCTGCCTGCAAGATAACTGAACCTATGGCAGTTATAGAGTACTGCAATCCCATAGGTACTCCCATAGCTAATAAAATCTGTATATGTCTGCCTGAAACTGCGGCTTCTCCTACTTCTAATTTTAATATACGGAATTTTTTAACCATATATATTACACATAGTATACCTGAAACAAGCTGTGATATAACTGTCGCATATGCCGGTCCTGCCACACCCAGTCCTATATATTTTATAGAAACAACATCTAAAATTATATTTAGTATTGCAGCCAATATAAGAAAATACAGTGGTGTTTTAGAATCTCCCAATGCCCTTATAATCCCCGCTGTCAAGTTGTAAAGATACATTACCGGTATACCTATAAATACAATAATAATATAAATATAGGCTTCATCTAAAATTTCCAAAGGTGTATTTGTCAATATCAATATTGTTCTGGTGAGCAGGCATACTATGGCGGTAATAAATACAGAGAAAAATATCCCCATATAAACTGCATTCATAGTAAACTTTCTCATCTCACTATAATCTTTTGCACCGAATTTCTGTGCTATAGGTATTGCAAATCCTGCTGTGTTTCCAATAACAAAACCATTTACCATGAAAAATATGGCACCTGTGGAACCCACAGCTGCCAATGAATTAACACCCAAATACTTACCTACCATTACAGTATCAACCATGCTGTAGAATTGTTGAAATAATGTTCCGATAAGCATAGGTATAGTAAATGCCAGTATAAGTTTTAGTGGATTACCACAGGTCATATCTGTGATTCCCTGTGTCTTCTTTTGTATATCCTTTTCCATAACTACCTCAAGCAAAATAATACTTACATTTCATCAATATTTTTGTTCAAAACCATCTTCAGCTTTTCCATACTGTTGTTTAAAATCAGTTCCTTTGGAAAATCCATCTGTTTTAATAGAATATCACAATTTTTAAAATCTCCTACATAATCTGCAAAGTGACTATCTGTATTACATATTATGGATGTACCATGCTTCTTTGCAGCTTCAATCAACTTTATGGCATTTTCTCTGCCCTTTAATCTTGCTGAATTAGGATTTAAAGATGAATTATTAAGTTCAAGGACAATACCCCCTCTTCTTAGCTTCTTTAGCCAACTCATCATGATCTATCGGATATCTACCATCATCCGGATGTCCTATTATTTTTACATAGGGATTTGACATTACACCAAAGTATGCATCCATATTTTCCTGTAATGTTCCGGGATTTATACAAATAGTATGTAAACTTGCTATAGCATAATCGAGTCTCTTTAGAATATCATCTTCAATATCCAAGTTGCCCTTAAAATCCATTATATTTGCTTCTACTCCTCTAAGTATCAGCATATCCTTATATCTTCTTGGAATTACTTTAAAATTCATGAAATATATATTTTTAAAAGCTCCAGGTACAGCCTCACTATGATCTGAAAATCCATATGCCAAAAGCCCCTTTGCCACGGCTTCATCCATATTTTCCTTTAATGTAGAGTATGCATGTCCACTAGCTATAGTATGTGTATGCAAATCAAATAAAAATTTCATATTATTTCTTAAACATATCTCCCAGCTTATCCATAGCATTTGAAATGCCGATCTTTGTAATCTGTTCCTTTACTCCTGCTACCACAGAATCCAACTGTCCATCAGGTATATCAATACCTGTAATACTCTCTATTGTCTTTTCAGGATCCTTTGTAATATTTGTTAAAAGTGCAGGATCTGCCTTTGCCTTATTTACTATATCTGTTACAATTTTTGCTATATCCATATTTTCTCCTTTTTGTACAACTAAAGCCAAGACTATATGCTATCTTGGCTCTAGTGAATAAACTATATTATCAGTATGTATTAGTTACCTGACATCTGCTTTTGCAACTTCCTCAGCAAAGTTCTCGCTCTTCTTCTCAAGACCCTCACCTGTCTCGAATCTAACGAATCTCTTAATAGAAATCTTAGCATTGTTTGCCTTTGCAACCTCATCAATGTAAGCTGCTACAGACTGCTTTCCATCTGCTGCTTTTACATAAGCCTGGTCAAGAAGGCAAATTTCCTTCAGCTCTTTCTTGATTCTTCCCTCGATCATACCCATTATAACCTTCTCAGGCTTTGAAGCTTCTTTAGGATCGTTCTGAATCTGAGCTAAGAGAATTTCTCTCTCCTTTGCAAGGTACTCTGCATCAACTTCCTTGTCTGAAGTATACTTTGGATGAAGTGCTGCAACCTGCATTGCCACATTCTTTGCCATCTCCTTAATGTCATCGTTTACAACATCAGTTATAACATCTACAAGAACACCTATCTTTCCACCACCATGGATGTATGAAACTACGCAACCGTCATTCTCTTCTACTTTCTCGAATCTTCTGATTGACATATTCTCACCGATGATTGAAATCATGCTTGAAAGCTTCTCAGCTACTGTAAGGCTAGGATCAAGCTCCCACTTCTCATTAAGGAATGCCTCTACATCATTTGCACTTGTCTTTAATGCCTGTGCTGCAACCTCTGCAACATAAGTTCTGAACTTCTCATTCTTTGCAACAAAGTCTGTCTCAGCATTTACTTCAAGTACAACAGCCTTCTTTGCATCATCACTAACGCAAACATCTACGATACCTTCAGCTGCTATACGACCTGCCTTCTTCTGTGCTCCTGCAAGTCCCTTCTCACGAAGGAAATCAACTGCTGCATCCATATCTCCATCAGTTGCAGCGAGGGCCTTCTTACAGTCCATCATTCCTGCACCTGTCATCTCTCTCAATTCTTTTACCATTGCTGCTGTTACTGCTGCCATTGTAAAACCTCCTAAACTTTTATAAATATGACAAGTTGCAAAGCGGTAAAAATCCTCTTTGCAACCTGCCTATAACTCAAATCTCTTTAAAATTAGAACTGTCTGTCGTCCAAAGCTTCCTTCTCAGGTGCGAATATCTCGCCCTCAAGAGCATCCTCAGCAACATCATCTGATGTTGAAAGAATCTCACCCTGATTTGCCTCGATAACTGCATCTGCCATCTTAGCTACTATAAGCTTTACAGCACGGATTGCATCATCATTTCCAGGAATAAGATAATCAAGCTCATCTGGATCACAGTTCGTATCACAGATACCGATAAGTGGAATACCTAAAGTATGAGCCTCCTGAACACATATTCTCTCCTTCTTTGGATCTATAATAAATATAGCGTCAGGAATGTTCTTCATATCCTTGATACCACCAAGGTTTCTCTCAAGCTTTCCCATTCCTTCTTTAACTGGATAACTTCCTTCTTTGGAAGCAAATCAAATGTACCATCTTCGCTCATCTCTTCTAACTGACGAAGTCTCTTGATTCTTGACTGGATTGTCTTAAAGTTTGTAAGCATTCCACCAAGCCATCTCTCGTTAACATAGTACATTCCACAACGCTCTGCCTCTTCCTTGATAGCATCCTGTGCCTGCTTCTTTGTTCCTACGAAAAGGATTTTTCCACCATCCTTAGCTATGTCTGACATAGCATTGTATGCTGTATCAACCATACCTACACTCTGCTGAAGATCTATAATATGGATACCATTTCTCTCTGTGTAGATATATGGAGCCATCTTAGGGTTCCATCTTCTTGTTTGATGTCCAAAGTGAACACCTGCCTCAAGTAACTGCTTCATTGAAATAACACTCATTGTTTTTCTCCTTTGGTTTTTCTTCCATCAGGCTTAAGAAAAGGACCTATGGCACCACCTTCCTTATTCACCTTATGTGCTCATTTAGCTATAAAATTCTATCATAATATTCGTCTGATTGCAACTCTTCTTTTTCACCGCCCAGGTACAATACCAAACATAATAAAAATCCACTTATTGCACCTGCTACATGTGCAATATTATCCACACCTGTAGTTCTAAAACCTGCATATAACATCAACGCAAGTGAAACTACAATTTGATAAAGACTCAAATCTCTTATTCTACCTCTATTTACAAGCAATGCATATAACAAAGCTCCAACTATACCAAATATGGCTCCTGAAGCCCCAGCACTGACAGCCACATCTCCACTAACAGATTGTACCCAGTCAGAGGCTATATTTGCAAAAACTCCTGCAAGCATATAAATAATAAAAAATCTGATATGTCCTACTATATCCTCTAACTTGCTTCCAAGGATAACTAATATCATCATATTATTGACTATATGCTCTATTCCAAAATGCATAAACATGGAGGTAACAAGTCTATAGTACTCTCCACTTCTAATATTTGTCGTAAATGCAGCTCCATATTTGAGCATCACCATTGTATCTGTTGAGCCACCATGTGTTTCAAGAAACAAAAAATATATAACATTAATAACTATAATACTTATAGTAATGTAATTTCTTTTACTAATACCCATTATCTAATATTCTCTGATATTTTCTTCGCAGTTTCTTTTTGTGCTTCATTGTCAGCCTCTCTCGGAGTCCAACTTACTATCCTTGATGCATCATCATATCTTGGTATAACATGAATATGGCAGTGAAAAACAGTCTGACCTGCACTCTCTCCTGTATTTGCCAATGTATTAAATCCGGTGGCACCTAAAGCAGTCATTGTAGCCTTTCCAAGTTTCGCTGCTAAAAGCAAGAGCCTTTCCTGCTATATCTTCATTTAATTCAGTGATATCTCTAGCATGAGACTTCGGTAAAATAAGCATATGTCCCTTACTTGCCAGGTGATAAATCCAGTATTACTCTAAAATTCTCATCTTCAAAAAAACTGTATTTGATGGAATCTGTCCATCAGCTATTTTACAAAAAATACAATCCATTTCTACCTCACATCAATCATTATTTACCCATTCAGGCTCCAGCGGTGTTTCAAAGCTGCCCCTTATATTGGTATCACCATCTATCGCCACCAATATACCTGCTGAATTAGTCTTATATTCCACCTTGTCAGCATCCTTAACCTTTCCATTTGAAACAATTTTCCCTGAAGCATTTACTACGTAATTTGTTATACTACTTCCATTATCATTAGGTACTGAAAAAACTTGATACTTCATATACTCATTTGCTCTCACAAGTCTTCCCTTATAATAAAGCTTGTGATCCTTTGTTCCCGTTATACCCTTTCCTGTTGAAGTTTGAAAGAAGTATTCCTCCGACTTTCCTAAATCATTCTTTATAGTTTGCTTACCCTTTATCAAATAGCACTGTGAACTTTCGCCAAAGTAATATGCCGCATAACTGTTTCCTTGATAAACTTTTTGAATTCCATATACCGGTGTTCCGTTTTTATCAAATAAATACTGCTTACCATCAATTTTCACCAAATCACTCACATTCAAATTATCAGTTTTTGAAGCATAAGGTTCTCCTGTTGATGAGAAGTAGAACCATTCAACCAGATTATTATAATTACCCAATAGTTCATCAGGCGGTTGTATGGAATACCATCCGGTTCTTACAGTGCCGTCCTCATTCATATATTTAAAGTCTTTTATAGAGGGATTTGATTTACCGGTTATCTGTATCCACCCTGTAACAAGCTCTCCATTTTCGTCAAAGGCATATCTTACTCCATCTATCTTTTTCTCACCATATTTAGCTCCCTTTGACAATACCGGCTTAAACTTCTTTCCGATATTTGTAAAATAAAACCATTTTTCCAAAGAGGATGAATTTGGAGTAACTCTCACTTCCTCACTGTCCGGTGGCATAAGCTTACACCATCCTGTCACCATAGTTCCATCACTATTTATATAGTAGTCATTATCCAGTATCCAGCCTGTAAGCATCTTCCCTTCATCATCAAAGTAATAGTATTTGTCATTAATAATCTTCCAGTTTCCCTTAACTGCCTTGCCACCACTCTGGAAGTAAGCCCAATACTCACCATTTCTATCTTTCAGTTTTTTCCAGCCTTCTACTATGAGTCCCTGTTCATCCACATAATATTTGTCATCATCTACCCAACTGTTGGTAGCCATAACTCCGTTGTCACTTAGATAACGCCATTTATCATCAGCGCCTTTTTTCCACTCATTTGACAATTTATAATTGTTTTTATCCAGATAGATCCAATCTGAGCCTGATTTTGACCAGCCTTCTGCATAAGTATTGTTTGGCATCGCCAAAACAAAGCCGAAAGCAAAAAGTGATAAAAGTATCTTCTTTTTCATATTTACTCCATTATATTTTATGTTTAGCTAAAATTATTATTAAGTCACATTACAATATATTATACACTACAGGCATGGTTTTTTTCTTACGATTACATTAACTAACATAAAAACCCGTTTCTGTCTAAGACAAAAACGGGTTTTGTTATATTTTTTGTAAATCTTATTCTACAACATAAGGAAGAAGAGCTATATGTCTAGCTTTCTTGATAGCTACTGTAATTTCTCTCTGATGCTTAGCACAGCTTCCTGAAATTCTTCTTGGAAGGATTTTTCCTCTCTCTGAAATATATTTTCTAAGAGTTGCCACATCTTTATAATCAATAGCCTTTTCCTTATCACCACAGAATGCACAAACTTTCTTTCTCCTGCGTAATCCGTTAGCAGGTCTTCTTCTAGAGCCTTCTGCTCTATCAGCCTTGTTAAATGCCATGATAAAGTCCCCTTTCTTTATTTTAACCTAGTTAAATGGTAGACCCTCGTCATCAACTCCATCCGGTATATTCATAAATCCATCTGTACTTGCTGATGATGGTGATGGTCTTGTAGAAGCCTGATAGCCACTACCGCTATCACTTGCTCCCTACTATCTGCAAATTCCTGAGTGTCTATAATAACCTCAGTTGTATAAACCTTTTGACCTTCTTTATTGGTATAACTTCCTGTCTGAATACGACCTGAAATCAACACTCTCATACCCTGTCTAAAATACCTCTCTGCGAACTCGCCTGCTTTATCAAATGCAACACATGGTATAAAGTCTGCGGTCTGTTCTGACGAATCTCCGCCACGCTTAAATCCTCTGTCTACAGCAAGTGTATATCTTGCGATAGCCATTGATCTTTCTCCACTGGAATATCTTACTTCCGGGTCTCTTGTTAGTCGTCCCATTAATATGGCTCTGTTCATACAATCTCTCCTTTATATTAAGCTTACTGCTTAACGACTAGGTATCTCACAACTGATTCCATAATGCGGATATTTGCCTCAATTTCATTAGGGCAATTATTATCCTCTGACTGGAACTTAATGAAATAGTAGAATCCTTCTTTTTGTTTGTTAATGTCATAGGCAAATCTCTTCTTACCCCAGTCATCAACATTTTCAATGCTTCCACCAAATCTTGTGATGTAATTTTGAACTTTCTCTAGAGCTTCAGCTCTGGCATCATCTTCAAGCTTACCATTAAGCACTAATGCTAATTCATATGTACTTGTCATTTCTTACCTCCTCTTGGTCTCTGGCCTTTGATATCAATATCAAAAGCAAGGATTATGTGTCACAGTACTTAATAATATCATATATAATTTGGTATTGCAAGTGTCTTTTCATTGTTTACACACTATTCGCTTTTATAAAGATTTTTATGAGATATTTGTAAAAATCGGAGATTCTCCTAAGATTATATTGGTTTATATACCGGATAAAGATTATATTATGTCCAATTCATCCTTTTTTGAAACAGCAATTTATGTTTATAGAGGAATAAATGAGGACGATTTTAATAAAAAAGGACCTGAACATAAACATTATCTCAACAATATGTTTTTATTAAGTGAGGCTCTAAAAGATAAAACCTAAAACCGCCTGTGAAAACAAACTCTTTTCACAGACGGTTTCTTTATTTTCTACATTATTCATCCCCCGCATTCCTTGCAGGGCATCCAAGACTTTGCCAAGTAAGGTATGCAATAATAAACTTATCAATATCTCCGTCCATTACCGCAGTTACATTTCCACTTTCCGCTCCGGTTCTGTGATCCTTTACCATTGTATACGGTTGCATTACATAGGAACGAATCTGATTTCCCCAGCCTATGTCCTTTACATCGCCTCTGATATCTGAAAGCTTCTCAACATTTGCCTGCTGCTTAACATAAAGAGCTTAGCTTTAAGCATCTGCATAGCCTTGTCCTTGTTTTGGAACTGACTTCTTTCGTTCTGACATTGTACTACCACACCTGTCGGTATATGTGTAATTCTTATAGCTGAAGAAGTCTTATTGATATGCTGACCACCAGCACCTGATGAACGATAAGTATCTATCCTCAAATCATCCGGATTGATATCCACATCAAGGTCTTCTTCTATATCCGGCATAATATCACAGGACACAAATGAGGTCTGGCGCTTTCCTGCCGCATTAAAAGGTGAAATACGCACAAGTCTGTGTACACCATGCTCACTTCTAAGATAACCATATGCATTCATACCATTTATCTGTAATGTTACAGACTTTATTCCTGCCTCATCACCCTCCAACATATCTAAAACCTCTACACTGTAGCCTTCTTGGACAGCCCATCTTGTATACATTCTGTAAAGCATTGAACACCAGTCACAAGACTCAGTTCCGCCTGCACCTGCATTAAGTTTCATGATGGCATTTGAAGAGTCATATTCACCTGTAAGAAGTGTAGCTATCTTCAATTCGTCTATTTCTTTTGTAAATGCTTCAAGCATACCTTCTATCTCAGGTATAAGACTCTCATCATTTTCCTCATATCCCATCTCTATAAGGACCCCTATATCTTCGTATTCAGACTTTAACTTATTATATTTTTCGACAGTATCCTTGAGCTGTTTTGCCTCTCTTACTATCTTGGTACTCTCCTTTGGATCGTCCCAAAATGTAGGCTCCTCCATAGCACGATCAAGCTCAATTATCTTTTTCTCCTTACCGTCTAAGTCAAAGTGAATCCCTCACTTCCAGCAATATTTTTTCGTAGGATTGTAATGTGGTTTTAAAACCATCTAATTCTACCATTTGCTCACCCACTTTCATATTATTCTAAATATCCAAATGAATATCAACGACATTATATTAAAATTTTAAGATTATGTAAACAGCAAGTATATATGCTGATATATTTTATACAAAATAAAAACTGCCACCACTTTAAATAAATATATGTGGCAGCAGTTTATCTTATCTATTTAGTATCTCCATAAACTCATCACCTGTGATAGTTTCCTTCTCATACAGAAAATGAGATATTTCTTCAAGTTTCTCTCTGTTTCCATAAGTATCTGTGCAGCTTTCTCATGTTGAGATTTAACGAGTTCTACAACCTGCTTATCTATAGCAGCAGCTGTCTCAGCTGAAGCCGCCAAAGAAGTATCGCCTCCAAGGTATCTGTTTGTAACGGTCTCAAGTGCTACCATATCAAAGTCCCTACTCATTCCATATCTGGTAATCATAGCTCTTGCCAGTTTGGTAGCCTGCTCTATATCATTTGAAGCTCCTGTGGAAACATCACCGAATACAACTTCCTCTGCCGCTCTTCCACCTGTAAGTGTAGCTATTTTATTCTCAAGTTCAGTTTTTGTCATAAGATAGTGATTACCCTCATCCACTTGCATTGTATACCCCAGTGCTCCGGAAGTTCTTGGAATAATCGTTATCTTGGTAACAGGTGCCGAATTAGTCTGCTTTGCAGCCACAAGTGCATGTCCAACCTCATGGTATGATACTCTCCACTTCTCAGCATCCGTCAAAATAGAATTTTTCTTTTGATATCCCGCAATAACTACCTCAATGCTCTCTTCCAAATCAGACTGATTTACAAACTTTCTATTATCTCTAACTGCTCTAAGTGCAGATTCATTTATTATATTGGCGAGTTCTGCACCTGAGGCACCTGAAGCCATTCTTGCAATAATCTTAAAATCCACATCATCTGAAATTTTTATTTTCTTTGCATGAACTTTGAGTATTTCCTCTCTTCCCTTAAGATCAGGAAGTTCTACAGGCACTCTTCTGTCAAATCTTCCCGGTCTTGTAAGTGCCGGATCCAAAGCATCCGGTCTATTGGTTGCTGCAAGGATAATAACACCTGAATTACCCTCAAAACCGTCCATCTCTGTCAAAAGCTGGTTGAGAGTCTGCTCTCTCTCATCATTTCCACCTATCTGACCGTCTCTTTTTTTACCTATTGCATCTATCTCATCAATAAACACTATACATGGTGCTTTTTCCTTTGCCTGTTTGAAAAGGTCTCTTACCTTGGAAGCACCCATACCTACAAACATTTCAACAAACTCTGAACCCGACATTGAGAAAAAAGGAACGTTCGCCTCACCTGCTACAGCCTTTGCAAGCATAGTCTTACCGGTTCCCGGAGGTCCTACAAGGAGTATACCCTTTGGCATAGAAGCACCTATATCCTTGTATTTATTTGGATTATGCAAATAATCTACAATCTCAGTAAGATTCTCCTTCGCCTCATCCTCACCTGCCACATCCTCAAACTTAATTCCCTCAGAAGATTTAACATATACCTTGGCACCTGATTTACCCATATTTCCAAACATCAAAGAGTTTGCGCTGCTCTTGTCAGTCATTCTCTTTGTAATTCTATTCCAAATAAAATAAAATATTGCCATAGGAATAATCCAGCTAAGAATTGCATCCATCAATGGTGAGTCTTTTCTCACTATCTCACTTGAAAACTGTACTCCTGCATCATGTAATCTGTCTGTAAGCCCCGGATCATACATAAGTCCTGTCTTATATACAGTCTTATCGTTAGTTCCTGCAAAAAGAATTTGATTTGTCTGTATATCAACTTTTGATATCTCTTTATTCTCCGTCATGGTCATAAATGTACCATAGTCCACTTGCTTTATCTGCCCTTCCTTTATAAATGGAAGTACCATAAAGTTTATTGCCGTCATTATTATCAATACTATAACATAATAATATATGAAAGGTTTCCTGCTCCTTGGGTCTTCTACCATATTACCTCCTATACTTTATACTGCTTAAAACTATTCAGCTCTTATAATAACCACTAATAAAATCGGTTGTTAGCACTATATCATACTGAGTGCTAAAAATCAAGCAAAATAGCATTATACAATTCTTTTAAAACAAATATAACCTGATACAATAGTTTTCTTATCTACTATATCAGGCATATAATATTCTTAAAGCAAAAAAACTTCAAATCATATCAATTTAAAACTGCTACAAATCTTAACTGTACTTTGAAAAGATCACCATCTATGATTATCTCGAACTTTCCACCCTGTAGCATTGTCAAAGACTTAGCTATTGATAGTCCCAGTCCACTACCTTCAGTTGTCCTTGATACATCTCCTCTTACAAATCTCTCTGTAAGTTCATCCGGTCTAATATTCAAAGGATTTTCAGAAATATTCTTAATAACAAATTTTGCAATACTGTCTTCCATAACTACATCAATATATATTCTTGAATCCCTTGCAGCATATTTAAAGGCATTATTATATAGATTCTCCAATACTCTCCACAAATGTCTGCCGTCAGCCTTTATAATTACCCCTGCAGGAGGAAGATTGGAAATAATATTAAGTCCTTTTTCAGCAAACTTATCCTCAAACTCACCATTAGTCTGATTTATCATCTCAACCAAATCAATATCTCTCAAATCTACCGATATATTTCCACTTGATACCTTGCTGGCCTCCACCAAATCCTCTGTAAGATTTTTCAAATGCTGTGATTTTACTGATAATATATCCAAATACTCCTGTATCTTTGCATTCTCAGGCTTCTCTCTTTTTATAAGATCAACATAGTTTATAATTGAAGTCAAAGGCGTCTTTATATCATGTGAAACATTAGTAATCAGATCTGCTTTCAATCTTTCACTCTTAACCTGATCATTAATAGCACCCTGAAATCCCATACTAATATTGTTGAGGTCCTTTACTACTTCACTCACTCTACCATTAAATTCACTCTCATTTAATCTGTATCTGGTGTCTCCATTTGCTATTTCCTTTATCGCATCAGCAATCTTATCAAATGCAATAGCTGTTTTATATACCTTATTGAAAATAATAAAGTTTATAATCAAGAAAACAATAAAGGCTATAAATATCATCAAACGCCCCAAAAGACTCTTTTCATTTATTGTTGTAAGCAAAAAAGAACGCCATGATTACAATATCAACAATAATCAGCAGTAAAAAAATCTGAAACAAGTTTCTTCTTAAAAGTTCTTTTCAACATATAAATTGAAAAACTTTCTTTTATAACCTTTATATAGGAATTCTTCCAAAGCAGTCCAGCCTTATATTCCCTTAGTATAGAAAATGCAATAGGTAATGCAGCCAAATAAATAGAAGCATAATCAAGCATTTGATTTGCAAAATCCCAGTTTTCCTTTTCAATATATATATGCAATACTTTTTGTCCTATGAAATTATTTATAGCAAAAAGTACCACAATGAAGAAAATCAAAAGCAATATCTTTACTTCAAAAGGTATCACATCAAAAAGATCATTTAGTTGAATCCCCTGCTTCTTATCACTATGACCGGAAAAAATCAACAAATATCCAAGGCTTATTATCATCAAAATAATACCTACTGTGACAGAAACCAAACCTATTGAATATGCTCTTCTTTGACTCAAATAGTTCACATTTTCAATAGCATATATATCTGTTGCAGTATAGACAGTATTCACTGCAATGTACACTCTGTATGGCTTTGGTAATTTATCTGAAAGCTTTTCAGATTGAAAGGCCAATTCCTTTGGAATATTTCTAAGATTTGTCTCCACTATCATGCTATCTGAAAATGTTAGTGCATATTTTCCATATTCATATACACTTTTTATATTCAATGACCTGTCATTGGTATATACTGTATCACCATATTCAAGTCGATACCTAAAGTTTGACGGAATTAAAACAAATCTCTCATAGGCATTATAATATTTTGCCAGCAAACCTAAGCTCTCGGTTATGACTGTCTTCATACTTATATATGCATCACTTGGCTCTACCATGTCCAAACTATTTGCATAAATCCTATAATTTATAAAATATGAAGTATCTTCTATTTGATCTACAAGCTTTTGGTCCACCACACTTACCTGGTAATGCTCATCAATATAATAACCATGTCTTTTTGCATACTCTATAATGGAACCCACTGAAAAGTTTACATCATTACTTGGTCCCATATTTAGCCCGAATATGTCCTTATTTAGATCAAACCTACCATCAGTTTCAAAGACCTCTCTTAGATTTGCATACGTGAAAAGCAATGAAATATCAGAATCGACCTGTGACATGAATGCCGGTGATTCATCATAGCTTTCTGCATTCATCCATAAAAGACCCTTCTTGAAATTGTCATTGCAATAAATAATAGAAATACCCACAATAAAGAGTATAAAAGCTATAAAATGCAATATACAAGCCCAGATTTTTATTTTAAGCTTTGACAAAAATACATTCTTATTCATATCAGTTTTGCTTTTCGATCTTATAACCTACTCCCCAAACCACTTTCAAATATCTTGGCTCCTTAGGGTTTATCTCTATCTTCTCTCTTATATGTCTTATATGTACTGCCACTGTATTGTCTGCTCCAATAGCCTCTTCATTCCAGATCTGTTCATATATTTCATCAATAGAAAATACTTTACCGGCATTCTTTGCAAGAAGCAAAAGTATATTATACTCTATAGGTGTAAGTTTTATAAGTTCTCCTGCTATAGTCACTTCCTTTGTCTCATCATCTATCTCCAAATCACCTACTACTACCTTTTGTGACTCAGGTAATGACATGTTTCCAAGTTTTTTATATCTTCTTAACTGACTCTTTACTCTTGCTACTAGCTCTAACGGATTGAAAGGCTTTGTCAAATAGTCATCCGCACCTATATTTAATCCAAGTATCTTGTCAGCATCTTCTGACTTTGCTGAAAGCATTATAATAGGTACAGTACTGCTCTCTCTAATCTTCATCGTAGCTCTTATACCATCTAGTACAGGCATCATTATATCTATTATCAATAAGTCAACTCTATTTTTTGACATTAAACTTATTGCTTCTTCACCATCATATGCTGTCAGCACTTCAAATCCTTCTCCTGAAAGATAGATTTTTATCGCATCTACTATCTCTCTATCATCATCACATACTAATATTATTTCCATAGTTCCACCCTTATATATCTTGACATATTTTTTATTTTGTTTTAGTTTTAAACATAACTGTTTATATTATACCATTTGTTTTAATATAAAAAAATGAATATTTTCTAACAGTTTTACACCATACTATTATACACCAAAACTGTTAATTTTTTATGTCCTGTGAGGAATTTTATGAATAAAGATGAATATTTTTTGAAGGAAGCTATTAAGCTTGCAAAAAAAGCCGGTGATATTGGGGATGTTCCTATAGGTTGTGTCATTGTATTTGAAGATAAAATAATAGCAAGGGGCTACAATAAAAGAAATAAAGATAAAAGCACTCTGGCACATGCTGAAATGATTGCAATAAAAAAAGCTTGTAAAAAACTGGGGGACTGGCGACTTGAAGACTGTACCATGTATATTACTCTTGAACCCTGTCCTATGTGCGCCGGTGCTATAATACAGTCCAGAATAAAAAGAGTTGTTCTGGGCGCTATGAATCCAAAAGCCGGATGTGCAGGTTCAATATTGAATATATTACAAACTGATGGTTTCAATCATAAAACAGATATAGAACTTATATCTGAACCCTATCACAATGAATGCTCAAATCTTCTAACATCTTTTTTTAAATCACTAAGAAAAAAGGCTACCCTAGGGTAGCCTACTCTTGTACTATTCTTGCATCTTTAAGTCTTCCATAGGTATTTGGACCTTCTTCATATGTCTCAAATACTCCTTCAATAGTAACTCTTGCATCTTCCTCAGGACAATTTTCATGCCTGTTCATTTTTTCATCTGCCCAAAGTATTTCTATACCCTGTGCACAACAGGCAGCCGCATCCTTTATCATACAAAAGTGATAGTATATATCTTTTTCTTTACTATATGATGTATAGTAATTTCCTGTTATCTTAAAGCTTTTTCCGATATATGTTTTCGGATCAACCATCAGTTGATACACTGTAGCATATACCATATCCGGAGTCATTATACTTAAATCATAGTCCAATTCACCTTCAGATATGCTTTCGGTCTCCTCCTCACTTACAGCACTACTTTCTATATTATTAGAATTTGCAACTTCATTCTTAGCTGATGTATTACATCCGGTCAAAAAAATACAGGATAACAATATTATAACCTTCTTCATAATAATCTCCTTTACAATTTACTTCGTCTATTATTATATTTTTTTCGCTTCAATATGTACAGTTAAATTTTAATATCAATATTTTTTTCAATATTTGTTATATATTGTTTATCGACTTATTCAATATATTTTTTTATTGTATAAATTGACCTAAAAGCATTCTTTTTTTGTCTATTCATACAATGTTTTTTTGTTTACCTAATTTTTTAGATTACTATTGATTTGCCATGCCAAAGGTGCTATATTATAGGTATCTAAAAAATTTTTAGGTAGAAAACAAAGGAATGGCAATAGTGATTTTATGAATAGAGATGATTTGACTTTAGAGTCTTTAGTAATGATTGCTCACGGTATAGCCAGACATTTCGGCAATGACTGTGAGGTCTGTATTCATGATTTACAAGCTGACGATCTGGAACACACTATTTGCTACATCATTAATGGTCATGTATCAGGAAGAAAACTTGGGGACGGTGCTTCTAAAATAGTTCTTGAAACTCTTGAAGCTCTGAACAAAGGTGAGAATGTCAGTGATCACCTAGGCTATCGAACCCATACTTCCGATGGCAGGATTCTAAAATCTTCCACTGTCTTCTTAAAGGATGAAAGCGGAAAATATAGATTTGTGCTTGGTATAAACCATGATATGACAAGTTTCATTAATGTTCAGTCCACGCTCAATAACATATTAGAAAATTTTGATGCCAAGGACGAAGATGTTTATGGACAAATCCCACTTAGTGTAAATGATTTGCTTGAAAATCTGATTGAACAGAGTGTAAAGCTTGTGGGAAAAACACCAACCCTTATGACTAAGGATGAAAAAATCAGAGCAATAAAGTTTTTGCAGGATGCAGGAGCTTTTCTGATAACCAGGTCAGGGGATAAGATTTCTCAATTTTTCGGAATCAGTAAATTTACGCTGTATAGCTACATTGAACAAGCAAAAACAGTGGACGATTAATTTTAGGAGGTTAAATTTCATGTCACAACTAAAATGGGTGTTGAATAATATGCCCAAAACAGGAGATGCTAATCTTCCAATAATGTCTGTTGAAGAGGTGACAAAGGCGAAAGCATTCCATGAGAGCTTTCCACAGTATACTCAGACACCTTTAGCAGACTTAAAGGAAATGGCTAAATTCCTAGGACTAGGAGAGGTAAAGGTAAAGGATGAGTCTTACAGATTCGGGTTGAATGCATTTAAAGTTCTTGGTGGTTCTTTCGCAATCGCTAAGTACATAGCTGATGAGATGAATGTAGATGTATCAGAGCTACCTTATTCAGTTCTTACATCCGACGAGTTTGCAAAGAAATTCAAACCTGCTACATTCTTCTCTGCTACAGATGGTAACCATGGTCGTGGAGTGGCTTGGGCAGCAAATAAGTTACATCAAAAATCAGTAATCATAATGCCAAAGGGTTCTACAGAAACAAGACTTAACAATATCAAAGCTGAAGGTGCTGATGCTTGGATTTCTGATGTAAACTATGATGAGTGCGTTCGTGAGGCTGCAAAGCTTTCTGCAGATGTTGAGCATGGTGTTGTAGTTCAGGATACAGCTTGGGAAGGCTATGAGAAGATTCCTGCATGGATTATGCAAGGTTATGGTACTATGGCACTTGAAGCTGATGCACAGTTTGCTGAGAGACCTACTCATGTATTTGTTCAGGCAGGTGTTGGTTCACTCGCAGGTGCAATGGTTGGTTACTTTGCAAATAAGTATAAGGATAACCCACCAATAATGGTAGTTGTTGAGGCTGAGGCTGCTGCTTGTCTTTACAAGGGTGCTGTTGCAGCTGATGGCGATATAAGGATTGTAGATGGAGATATGGACACAATCATGGCAGGTCTTGCTTGTGGTGAGCCAAATATCACATCTTGGGATATCTTAAAAAATCATGTTACATGCTTTATCGCGGCTGAGGATATTGTAGCTGCTAGAGGTATGCGTATGCTTAATGCTCCATTAAAGGGAGATACTCAAGTGCTTTCAGGTGAGTCAGGAGCTGCTCCATTCGGTGCTCTTGCTACTATTATGATGGACGATGAGTACAAGGAGCTTAGAGAGAAACTAAACTTAACTAAAGATTCTAAGGTATTACTTTTCTCAACTGAGGGTGACACAGATCCACAGCGTTGGAGAAATATTATCTGGGAAGCTAAGGAAAGATAAGAAATAGTTGTTTATATATATTGAAGGAGGAACAATACAATGGGTAAATTATCAAAAGAAGAGTTAGAGAAGATTAAAGCTTTAGCTGAAGGCTATAAGGCTGATATGACAGCTTTCCTTCGTGCTATAGTTGCTAATCCGGGCGAGTCATCTGACGAGGCTGCTCACGTTGCTACAATTAAGGCTGAGATGGAGAAGGTAGGCTTTGACGAGGTTAAGGTGGATCCGCAGGGTAATGTTATGGGATTCATGGGAAGCGGAAAGACTCTCATCGCTTTTGACGGACATATTGATACAGTAGGTATCGGAAACATCGACAACTGGACTTTCGATCCATATGAGGGATTCGAGGATGATGAAGAAATCGGCGGTCGTGGTGTTTCAGATCAGCTTGGCGGTACAGTTTCTGCAGTATATGCTGCAAAGATTATGAAGGATCTCGGTCTTCTTAACGACAAGTATCGTGTAATGGTTGTAGGTACAGTTCAGGAAGAGGACTGTGACGGTCTTTGCTGGGAATATATCTACCATGAGGATAAGATCAGACCTGAGTTTGTTGTATCATCAGAGCCTACAGACGGTGGCCTTTACAGAGGTCAAAGAGGACGTATGGAGATCAGAATCGATGTTAAGGGTGTTTCTTGCCACGGTTCCGCTCCTGACAGAGGTGACAATGCTCTCTACAAAATGGCTGATATCTTAAGAGATGTTCGTGCTCTTAACAACAATGGTGATGCAGAGTCTACAGACATCAGAGGTCTTGTAAAGATGCTTAACCCTAAGTACAATGATCAGTGGAAAGAAGCAAGATTCCTTGGTAGAGGAACTGTTACAGCTTCACAGATCTTCTATACATCTCCTTCTCGTTGTGCAGTTGCTGACTCTTGTGCAGTATCTCTTGACAGAAGGATGACTGTAGGTGAGACTTGGGAGTCATGTCTTGAGGAAATCAGACAGCTTCCTTCAGTTAAGAAGTACGGTGAGGATGTAGTTGTAAGCATGTACAACTATGACAGACCTTCATTTACAGGTGTTGTATATCCTATCGAGTGCTACTTCCCTACTTGGGTATTACCTGAGGATCACAAAGTTTGTACAAGTGCAGTTGCAGCATACAAGGATCTCTTCGGCGACAAGAGAATCGGTAATGCCAAGACTACACCTGAGCGTGAGGTAAGACCGCTTCTTGACAAGTGGACATTCTCTACAAACGGTGTTTCTATCATGGGTAGAAACGGTATCCCTGTAATCGGATTCGGACCTGGTGCAGAGGCTCAGGCTCATGCTCCAAACGAGATCACATGGAAGAAAGACTTGGTAACATGTGCAGCATTCTATGCAGCTCTTCCTGCTTACTACTGTGACTAATTATAAATAATATTTGTGTTTAGCATTCCGGGCTTTTGCCCGGAGGGTTAAACTTATATACAAACTATAAAATAAACATATAAACTTTAAGCGCAAAGCGCTTTAAAAATAAGGAGTAATAAAAATGTCAGATTTCAAGAATTTAGTTGAAAAGTTAAAGAACCTCAAAACACAGGATATGTTCATGAACGATTTCTTCCTTACATGGGAGAAGACAGATGATGAGCTTAATGCTGTATGGACAGTTGCAGATGCACTTCGTGATTTAAGACAGAGAAATATCTCTACAAAGGTATTTGATTCCGGCCTTGGAATATCACTTTTCCGTGATAATTCTACAAGAACAAGATTCTCTTTCGCTTCAGCTTGTAACCTTTTAGGTCTTGAGGTTCAGGATCTTGACGAAGGTAAGTCACAGATCGCTCACGGTGAGACAGTTCGTGAGACAGCTAACATGATCTCATTCATGGCTGATATCATCGGTATCAGAGATGATATGTACATCGGTAAGGGTAATGCATATATGCACGAAGTTGCAGACTCTGTTGAGGCAGGATACAAGGACGGCGTTCTTGAGCAGAGACCTACTCTTGTAAACCTTCAGTGTGATATCGATCACCCTACACAGTGTATGGCTGACGCTCTTCATGTAATCCATGAGTTCGGCGGTATTGAGAACCTTAAGGGTAAGAAGATCGCTATGAGCTGGGCTTATTCACCATCTTACGGTAAGCCTCTTTCAGTTCCACAGGGTGTTATCGGTCTTTTCACAAGACTTGGTATGGATGTTGTTTTAGCTCATCCGGAAGGTTATGAGGTAATGCCTGAGGTTGCTGAGGTTGCTAAGAAGCAGGCAGCTGAGTGCGGCGGTAAGTTCACTATCACAAACGACATGAAGGAAGCATTCAAAGATGCAGATATCGTTTATCCTAAGTCATGGGCACCATTTGCTGCAATGGAGAAGAGAACAAATCTTTATGCAGAGGGTGATTCAGAAGGAATCAAGGCTTTAGAGAAGGAGCTTTTAGCTCAGAATGCTAACCACAAGGATTGGGCATGTACAGAAGAGATGATGAAGCTTACAAAGGACGGTAAGGCTCTTTATCTTCACTGCTTACCTGCTGATATCACAGGCGTTTCTTGCAAGGAAGGCGAGGTTGACGGTTCAGTATTTGACAGATACAGAGATCCGCTTTACAAAGAAGCAAGCTTCAAGCCATATGTTATCGCTGCTATGATCTTACTTGAGAAGTTCAAAGATCCTGCTAAGGTTTTAGAGCAGCTTGAGGCACGTGGACAGGACAGAATCTTTTCAGAAAAATAAAGAGGCCAGTGAGTCTTAGTAAATCCGGCGGTGGATAATCTATCGCCTATACAAAAGGGGGGCGGCTATGTATGGCTGCCCCTTTGTCTTTATAAACTATATCCTAACATTAAGGGGAAATTTATATGAAATTCAAAAGCAAGATTGTTATAGCTCTTGGTGGTAATGCCCTAGGTAATAATTTAAAGAGCAGATGGTAGCTGTAAAAACTACTGCAAAGGCTATCGTAGATTTAATCGAAGATGGTCATGAGGTTCTTATCGTTCATGGAAACGGTCCACAGGTTGGTGTAATAAACAATGCCATGACAGAGTATGCACATAATACCGACTCTGATTCGACACCACTTTCAGTGTGTGTGGCAATGAGCCAGGCTTATATCGGATATGATATACAGAACGCTCTTCGTGAGGAATTCTTAAACAGAAATCTTGAAGTTCCTCCGATAGCTACAGTTGTTACTCAGATCAGAGTAGATGAGAATGATAAAGCATTTGAGAATCCTACAAAGCCTATCGGTAAGTTCATGGGCAAGGATGAAGCTCTTGAAGCTGCAGGAAACAGAGGCTGGATTGTAAAAGAGGATGCCGGAAGAGGTTACAGAAGAGTTGTTGCTTCTCCTGCTCCACAGGAAATTATTGAATTGTCTGCTATTAAGTCAATGGCTGACAACGGACAGGTTGTAATCTGCTGCGGTGGTGGTGGAATCCCTGTAGTATCAAACGGAAAGCATCTCTCAGGTGCTCCTGCAGTAATCGATAAGGATGCGGCTGCCGCTCTTCTTGCAAAGAATGTAGGTGCAGATACACTTATCATCCTTACCGCTGTTGAAAAGGTTGCCATCGGATATGGCACAGAAAATGAAAAATGGTTAGATAAGCTCAGCACAGCTGAAGCTTTAAAGTATGCTGATGACGGAGAGTTCGCTCCGGGATCAATGCTTCCAAAAGTACTTGCTGCAGTAGATTTTGCTGCTTCAGGCGAGAACAAAACAGCAATGATAACATTGCTTGAAAAAGCTAAAGATGCGATTAACGGCAAAACAGGTACAAGAATTGTAGATTGATCATGGAGGTATTGATAATATGAGTAATTCAGCAAATGCAGGCCAGAAGCAGTATGCTTCTATATTTGAATTGGACGGTTTCCCAAAGTTTTCAGATGCTCTTCCACTTGCACTTCAACACGTGGTTGCAATGATTGTAGGATGTATAACACCTGCTATCATCGTATCTAGAGAGGCAAATCTTTCAGATCCTGACAAAGTACTTATGGTTCAGGCGGCTTTGGTAGTTGCCGCATTGTCTACACTTTTACAGCTTTTCGGTATAGGTACCAAGACATTAGAATCGGTGCAAAACTTCCTGTTATTATGGGTATAAGCTTTGCATACGTTCCTACTATGCAGGATATTGCGAAAACTTCGGGTGTAGCTTCCATACTTGGAGCTCAGATAGTCGGTGGTATTGTTGCTATATTGGTAGGTCTCTTTGTTAAGAAAATTCAGAAGCTTTTCCCACCGCTTGTAACAGGTACTGTAGTATTTACTATCGGTCTTTCACTTTACTCAGTTGCTGTAAACTATATGGCAGGCGGTCTTGGAAAACCTGACTACGGCTCTATAAAGAACTGGGGTGTAGCAATTTTTACACTTATTATTGTTATAGTACTTAACAACTTTGCTACAGGTATTTTAAAACTTGCTTCAATATTGGTGGCAATGATTTGCGGTTATATTCTTGCATTGGTGCTTGGTATGGTCAGCTTCTCATCAGTAGCAAGTGCAGGTGTATTCTCACTGCCTCAGATACTTCACTTCGGTATAAAGTTTGACCCGGCAGCTTGTATAGCAATCGGACTTTTGTTTGCTATAAACTCTATTCAGGCTATCGGAGATTTATCAGCTACAACAAGCGGTTCTATGGACAGACTTCCTACAGGTGATGAGCTTAGAAGCGGTATCATAGGATACGGTATCTCAAATATAGCCGGTGCCGCACTTGGCGGACTTCCTACAGCTACATTCTCACAGAATGTAGGTATTGTAACAACAACAAAGGTTATCAACAGAGCGGTTCTTGGACTTGCAGGTATTATAATCCTTATAGCAGGTCTTATACCTAAGTTCTCTGCATTGCTTACTACTATCCCTGTTTGTGTACTCGGTGGTGCTACAATATCAGTATTTGCTTCAATCGCAATGACAGGTATCAAGCTTATATTCACAGAGAAGATGGACTTTAGAAATACATCTATTGTAGGTCTTTCAGTAGCTCTCGGTGTAGGTATTTCACAGGCACAAGGTTCACTTGCCGCTTTCCCACCGGAATTCACTACTATCTTCGGAAAGAGCCCTGTAGTTGTTGCAACTATCATGGCTGTACTATTGAATGTAGTCCTTCCAAAAGATAAAACAAACCTAAAAAAATAAATTATAAATCTAAAAAGGAGTTGTCCGGAAATAGATAACTTCAAATAGGGAGTGTGAGGCTCGTTTTAGTCTCACACTCCCTAAATTTTTTATCAGCTACTCATCACCCATATATGTAACTCCATACACAGCCTTTGCCAAAGAACCATATTATTTATATACCTCATTGATATTTACTGCATTTTACTACTTTTTAGGTTTATCTACTCTTCCCACTTATAAAAATCTTTTATTCTCTTTTTAAAAATTATTATACCAAGAATAACCATTCCGGATAAATATATTCGTATGTATAAATTAATTAATATTTTATAAAAAAACACTATATTTAAGAGGTATGCTATCCACACTAATATAAATGCTACACTTTCGGTAATTATTATTATATATATTAGCCAATATACTTTTTTTCATTCCTTGGCCACAAAAAAATAATATGCTTGTATACTTATTAAGCTTTATTTTTTTTCTTATATTTTTCTATATCAGTTTTTATCTGTTCCCCAACAGACACCATAAAAGTAGTATATATCCTAAAAAAAGTCCCTAATAATAAAGTCAATATATCCGGCATAAATTTCTCCTATTCTGTAAAGCATTTGCCAACTTTAGTCGATTTATTTTTCTTTTAAATTTCTTACTATTTTTTTAACCCCCTTATTGCATTGTACCATCAGCAAACCCAAACACTGCTCCTACCACTTCTGCATAATCTCTCCATAACTGAGCCAATATAGTAAAATATATTTATCTATTTTTTTACTCGTAATATAATCTTTTACTCTTTTTTTATCAAAAATCTTTATTGCAAGTATCGTATCAAATATTGAACATATTTCTACATATATATTTAAAAAAATTTTTCTAAAAAAATATTTATATCACCTAGGAAATAAAGAACCCAGATCACAATAAAAAAGTATACTTTCACTTATAATTATAATATATACCAACCAATATAATTTTTTTCATTCCTATTCCATAGAAAAAAACAATTTTTTTAGTATACTTATTAAGTTTTTATATTTTTTTCATGTTTTTTTCTATTTCTCTCTTATCTACTACAAAGCAAAAAAATATACTGCATTATATAACATAAAAATGTAGTCAAAATTACAATAGTTAAACTTGGCATTCTTATCTCCTCCCAAGATAGTCTTAAGCCCATCTTCTCCATAGTCTATCAGTTTTTCATATTCTTTAAAACCTATCCTATTTCCAAGCCCGTCATAGCTGTAGCTTCTTGCTTTTCCTGATTTTAAGTAACTTAAGCCAAGCCCACCTGTGATATCATATTCATAGGCATACTCTTCAAGCTTTACATTATTCTTTAAATGACAAAGAACGCTTAATTTTGATTATCTTTACTCCTGCACAAGATGCCAAACTTCCAATAAGTTTCAGCATAAGTTTCTTTATTTCACCCGGTACCCCTGCCATGACAGGCAGGGCACCAAGCATCATTGTAAGCAGTCTTTTAAAGTCCTTTGACATATCCTTATAAGGCTCTTTTAAGTCTTCATACTTGACCTATAGCAGTATTATCGTCTTTCCTTCTGATAACAAATATTGTAGCCTTTCTTTACATACATTTTGCTGAATTCTGCTCTCAAGTACAATTAAAATTGCCGGTAAGATCATAAGTATAACACTAATTATTACTCCACAACTTAAAGAGCCACTAGCCCCTCTCACTATATCTACATATAATTTGTATACAAAAATAGAAATGTAGAGTATAAATAAAATTATACATATAATTTCCGGAAATATTGTATATTCTATCTTACATACATTACCTTGTTCTTCTATGCTACCTTTTACATAGCACAACCCAATATGCTTAAATCCACTTTTTTTACCTTGTAATATCATTTGAAATTTTTTACCTTTTAATGATTTCATGAAAGATAACTTGTCAAACATTTTCCATATTTCTGTTGTCGTTCTATTTGTTATACATGAACCATTTATTGTAAAGCTTATCATAAACATTTAATCTCCCTATGCTAAACATTGCTTTGGCAGAAATTATTATAATTTGCTATCAACGATCCAGATCCAAAAGGATATGATAATCTCGGATTATGCCAATTAATTGGGGCTTCCCCATATACCCATACTTCTGATAACTGCTTATACCATGTAATTCCCACTCCTGCACCACCTCCAAGTCCCTCTCTAGAAATGATTTCACTATAAACAGGATTTAATATGCAGGTGCAATTGCTCCACCTTCAACACCTACTGCTAAATTAATTGAACCTCCAATAAATAATCCCGCATAATCCTCCGGATTTTAACATTATAGACATATCCTTTTGTTTCTGTGCAATCTATAATACTGGATAATTCCATACTTTTCCCAAAACCACCAAAAGAATACTCACAATACTTATCATTATCCATAACAATTCCTCTACCAACTATTGCCAATCCAACACTCTTTGTATTTTCCAATACATACATTTGGCTTTCTTTTAACTTAGGTATTACCTCATTTTCTGATAAACCTAAAAACATTCTTATATTTTTCTCATTAAGTCCTCTTGGTAAATTTCTTATGCTTACCTCACCTGCTAACTTTCCATCTCTATCCACAAACAACAACGGATTACCAAAGCAGTACCCATACCAGTTCAAGCTAAACGGCTGCTCTATGTTTCCCTTTATCCAATCTTCTCATGCAAACCTACCTACTCCCGGCAAATACTCTCTTGCCTGGGCAAAGTAGGTATCAGCTACATTATCATATCTATAGCCCATATAACCGAATGGCTGCATTTCCCTTGTGTATTATAGGTATCTTCTCCAAACTCATCATAACCATATACAGCTTGACTTTCTCCTCCCTGCTCAAGAAGGCGAATTGTACTTCCAAGTTCATCCTGTAGATATGTGAACTCTTTTTATCCTACTATATTCTGCCACCGTACCTGTCTTTAATTTTCTCTGCACTTTCCATATCTAAAGCTAACTTCATCACCGATATAATCATTGCCTTTGTGGCTCTTCCAAACATCATATCCTGTTTCCTGTGGGAACATATTCAGACTGACACACCACCTGTCAATTACAATTATTTAAATTTCATTTCTTTATACATCCCGGCTGTTTCATAACTAATGTATTTTTTCCCGGTAATTATATAAACATATATATCCCTATCTTTGTTTTTATATAGTATATCTAATAAATAGTATTTATTATGTTTATTTTTTCTCTTATATGTGCATCTTTCAATAGGGTATGAAGTTAAAATAATACACTCCTTTTCCCAGTCTATATAGCCTAAATCTTCTGGAAAACCAAATGAGTTCTTATATTTCATAAGTTCCTCTTCTGTTCTCATTAGTATTTCTATGTAATCATAATCCTGCTTTTCTCGTCCTAACTCACTTTCGTTAAAAACCTTAAGTAGCCTGGTTTCTATTTCTATATCTTTCTGTTCATATCCATTATACATATTATAAGCACATATAACTAATACAATACATATAACACCTAACCCTATATACCATTTCATTAAAAATCTTGTACCTCCCTGTAAACTATTCCTAATCTATTCCGTCGCACATAGGATAGATATTCCTCATATATATACAGTACTTTTACCGAATTCTAATTTGGTTTATCTGCTCTTACCACTTATAAAATCCTTTTATTCTTTTTTTAGAATTATTATACCAAGAATAACAATTCCGGATAAATATATTCGTATGTATAAATTAATTAATATTTTTATAAAAAAACACTATATTTAAGAGATATGCTATCCACACTAATATAAATACTACGCTTTCAGTAATTATTATTATATATATTAACCAATATACTTTTTCCATTCCTTGGCCACAAAAAAATAATATGTTTGTATACTTATTAAGCTTTATTTTTTTCTTATATTTTTCTATATCAGTTTTATCTGTTCCCCAACAGACACCATAAAGTAGTATATATCCTAAAAAAGTCACCATTGCTGTAGTACAGACATTCGACATAATATCCTCCTATTCTGCAAAGCATTTTCCAACTTTGGTCGATCTATTTATATATCTTTCAATTTTGTGTTTTTAAAAATTTAGTAGCTACATTATCCTTGTGATTCAAATTTTCCGTATTACAGCTCATAATATTTAGACTTTTCATTTCCAGCCTTTTCAGATCATTTATAGGTATACCTTCATTCCCACTTGAAGCTTTTCCATTATCAAATATCGTCAAAAAGGAATTAGTAGCTTCGTTTACAAGTAGTGCCTCTGGTTGTCCATGGAATAATAAAGATATCTCCTCAATATTACTATCTTCAATAATATTCCATCTATCCTTAAAGTCCTGATTACTGTCTACAGATATTAAATTCACCTTAGTTCCCCAGTAAAATCTGATATCATGCCGGCTTCATCGGCAGCTTGCTTTGCAAAATTTTTTCATCATAAAAAATATAGCTGTCAAGTACTGTTGTATCATCCATACCTACCAATCTATTCCATAAAATCTGTCTCCACTTTCCCACTTAACCGGTCTTATTTTATTTACTGTATTTAAATCAACTATAAAAAAACTCATTCTATATCCGCTTGACCAAAAAATTGGAATATCTCCTACCGTATATAATACATACTTCTCATCCTGCGAAAACTTAATATCCAAAAGTTCTTTTCCTAACAGATTTTGATTAACAACAGGCATCCTTTCCTTCATATTCCAATCATATATGCATATTTCCGGAGCATCATAATAGACTATTTTAGCCTTATTATATGTCATATCCATATTCCCATCAAAGTCAAGTACTCCCACATTCTCGGTAGGCAATATATTCTCTACATCAACCACTTTACATTTTTTATCATCAGTGCTTTCAATTTTATATTTTGAAATGCTTTTTTCTGATTCCACAAACAATAACTCTTCCGAATCTCTACCTTCAATAAAATAACAATAATTCCTTTCGTCAGAACTGTATAATATATGCATATTCCAAACACCATCTTCTTTTACAAGATAGCAAAGTTCATCTCTCCAATCTCCCCAGAAGAAAGTATACCCATCCTTAAAGTATTTTGGCATATGTAGATTAGCTGTATCAAAGGACCTATATTTAATCTCATCTAAGCCTATATCCTTGGCACAGTTATTTAAAGTTTTCAAATCTATAATAGAACTATATGTATAATCTTTCATATTAAGTTCTACCAAGCCTTGAAAGTCATCCTCCCATTTTACAGCAATAATAGTTTCATAATTCTCACTATATGACAGTTCTTGCAAAATATCCTCTGAAATTTTTTCAAGGTCTTTCTTTCCAACACTATATTTATATGTTCCCTTATCTCCACTATGAAATTCTGCAGAAAATACTATATCAGGTTGTTTTTCTACTGTTTGTATCATATGATAATCAGTATATCTTTTATACAGGAACCATATACTACTAAATAATATTAAACATATAAATATTGTTATTGCTATTTTCTTCATATACTATACCTCTTAATCTACGGTTGTACAGTTTTTGCTATTATGGATTTCATCCCAAATTTCTTTTAAATCTCCATATTTTACATTTGCATAGTAATCTCCATATTTATCTATTTCACCTATCATATAATTGTATATATTGTTTGGCGCTATATGTCCCTCCGGTCTCTATTGGTATACCTCCGGCCTGCATCCACATCCTTGCATTTATATCACAATTATTAATAACACATGATAATCCTTTTCATCACGCCCTATTCCATTAATATCTAAAATAGTATCCTGTACTGACTGAGCCATTGCTTTTCCGGATTCATTTGTTATAGGAAAATCTATTGCCCTATTATATACATCTTTTTGATCTTTATTCCCATCCCCGGTATTAATACTAAAGCTATACTTATCACTTTTCTTCTTTAGTGATTCTCCCACATCTATCCCCTATGCATAATTTACATTAGCATCATTATATCCACACAGAATAGTTAATGGACTGTTAGCATCACCTACAAAACTATATAAATCCCCGGTGTCATCACTTCTAAGCAACATCATTGCAGCGTGTCCGTTACCAAACGCACCTGATTCAATGTTTAAATAAAATACCCCTACATATGGAGCTCCATTTTTATTTTGTAGAACATCATTTTATGCATATTCTCTCAGTGTCTTGGCATTTGATGGATTGGCTAAAGGAGCTTTTGGAGTTTTGGGCTTATAATTTATTACTCCCAGAGATTTTTTAGTGCGTTCTGCATTTTACGGATTAGCCAATGGAACTCTAGGCTTCTTTCCATCATAATCCACCAATCCAAACGGATTCCCAAAACAATACCCATACTGATTCAGGCTAAATGGCTGCTCTATACTTCCCTTTATCCAATCCTCTCCTGCAAATCTACCCACTCTCGGTACATACTCTCTTGCCTGGGCAAAGTAGGTATCAGCTACCTTATCATATCTGTAGCCCATATAACCGAATGGCTGCAAATGTCCCTGTGTGCAATAGGTATCTTCTCCAAATTCGTCATATCCATATATAGTTTGACTTTCTTCTCCCTGCTCAAGAAGGCGAATTGTACTTCCAAGTTCATCCTGTAGATATGTAAACTCTTTTTACCCTTCTTCCATATATGCAACATTAAAGTCCCATATATAGCTTTGTATTGCCTGACTGCCTCTTTTTTAGGAATAGTCGGTATTATAACCTTCTCTATCTTTCTTTTCTGTCACTCTTCCTAAAAGTTTATATGAAAATATAATGAAGACCCACATCAATTCAAATATTCTTAAATGCTCTACTTCACCTTCATATTTGATGTCCAAAAATACAGTGGTTTTCCATTCTTATCTACTATGATATATGCCCTTTTATTACCATGTAATGAATATATGTTACTTCTATACCACCCCTTTTCACTAATATAATATGAGTAGATTTCCCAACTTTCTTTATCTAAGTAATCTTGTTCATCACTTGTGTTTTTTAAATAACTCATAACGTATCTGTACGCCAGATCATCTACTGTATCATATCTAACATGCTGTATTCCACTATATCCAAACTTACATAATGTACTGTCTTTAACAAAGGCATCTTTTTCCAATAGGTTCGTCACTTAGCACCTCAAAAGAAATTATATAATGTGAATTTTTTAAATATTCATATTCAAACTCCATATTTTCTTTCATATTCCCAATATTTGGTGCAACGTAGTAATGTTTATTTCCTATTACAACCGCATTAACACCTTTTTCATATGAATACATTTTATCTACAATACCTATAGATTTTATTACTGACATTTCTTTCAAATCTTTTTTTAAATCAACTGTCCGTTTTAAGTGCTTTATCATCGGCATAATAATTGATAGACATATAATAGCAGAAATACCTATAGAAAATAAAAAGGACATTGTCAACCTGATTTTCCTTATATATTCTCTTTCTTTCAATTTTTGTCTTCTAACCACACAAATACATGCCACTATTATCAATGCAATAACTACAACAATATCACAAAAAAATTTGTATTTAATATACTATTTCTCTCTATTAAAAAAATTTATATCTTCTTTCATTATAAAAACACCTACAAAAAAATATTATAGCCTTACTTAATATACCTAATATACCTGTGTACAATAAGGATTACTTTTTTGCGGAACATCTCCTGTATCATGGAAATAACTACCATGAATCCAATCTTGAGTATCTGACACATAATAAGTTTTGCTATATCCCAAACTCATCTGAAACTTTGAAATAGCTAACTTCGAAACAGATGTAACCTTTTCTCCTGTTCTTGCACTAACTCCTGTTGCTGTAATTTTTCCACCTTTTAATATATTATATGTATATAGTGCATCGAATTCTCCTTTAAAATCTACAGGTTCATAAACATTACGTACAACCCCAAGTGATATAGTCGTATCAACTACCGGAATTCCATAGCTAATATTAGCTGCAAATCCCCCATAATCATAAATACAATACTTATCTTTATCAAGCAATACCCATACTGATTCAGGCTAAATGGCTGCTCTATATCTCCCTTTATCCAATCCTCTCCTGCAAACCTACCCACTCTCTGTACATACTCTCTCGCCTGTGCAAAGTATGTATCGGCTACATTATCATATCTATAGCCTGTATACCCGAATGGCTGCACATGTCCCTGTGTATAATAGGTATCCTCTCCGAATTCATCATAACCATATACAGCTTGACTTTCTCCTCCCTGCTCAAGAAGGCGAATTGTACTTTCAAGATGCTCTTAAGCCCGTCTTCTCCATAGCCTATCTTCCGTTCATACTATTTTATTCCCATCCTGTTTCCAAGCCAGTCATAGCTATGGCTTCTTGCTTTCCCCAAATTTGAGTAACTTAAATTTTTATTTTTAACAAAGATATTAATCAAATTTACCAACTACATGCTCTTACAGACATTTTATTTACTATATCAAAAAGTTTTCATTTACCATCCCTCTACCAATCAAGTTCTATAAAAATCTCTATACTTTAACAAATCATAAGTTTTTGGATTTTCAAAATCGCTTTTTTTAATATTCTTATCCTCAATAAGTATAGCTATTCCAGATATCCACATTTCATCATCATCTTCATATGCTCTCCACAGTAGTCTTTCTACATAGGACAACAAATCATTTTTTTATTGTAAGACACCAATAATGAAACAGTATACTCAAATGTAGGCCAATTTGCATCTTTTAATAGCTCTATTAAAAAATGGTATATACTCTAATTTTCTAGTGTAACTTATCCTTTCTATAATATATAGAATATTGAACCATGAAAAACTTACTTTTGTATCTCAAAGGATTAAAAATAAGTTTCTGTATTATTTTCTTCTTTTTCTAATAATAATGCTAATTTGTCTAGTTTTTCCCCAGATATATTCTCGTTAATGTAAATATTATATTCATATTTTTTAATTAAGTTATCAATCAATTTTGACATTACATGGTCCTCCATCATCTCCAAAGGATTTACAGGTCTTACAGAAACATGATTTGGTTTATCTATAACTGCCGTTAATACTCCTGTTGCATTTATTGCCTCCATAGTTGTAATAGTATAATCCGTTGCTGCTGGAACTTTCAACTCATAAGATAATCCTGTATGTAAATCTATGGGTCTAGGAGTTAAATTAGTTGCATTTCTATTTCCACGTCTATATATAACTGTTTCATTATGTCTTTTTGTTGTTACTTGTTCTAATGCAATTACCCTAGACTTTTCTTTCTACTTTGCTGTACTATTTATATATGTACCAACTGCTACTCCTCCAGATACAAATAATGTTATACCTAGTATACCTAATGCAACTAAATCCATTGGTTCAGGTGCAGGACTATCAGCTAAGGCAGCTGCTCCTGCCATTTCATTTCCTGTTTTCAGTATATCAAATACTTGTGAATAGTTACTAGCCATTTCCGGTGTTTTTCCGTCCCTATCAACTAATCCAATAGGATTTCCCCAACAGTACCCATACTGATTAAGGCTAAAAGGCTTTTCTATATTTCCCTTTATCCAATCTTCTCCTACAAATCTTCCTATTTTCGGTACATACTCTCTTGCCTGTGCAAAGTAGGTATCAGCTACCTTATCATATCTGTAACCTGTATAGCCGAATGGCTGCAAACGTCCCTGTGTGTTATAAGTATCTTCTCCAAACTCATCATAACCATATACAGCTTGGCTTTCTCCACCCTGCTCAAGAAGGCGAATTGTACTTCCCAGCTCATCCTGTAGATAGGTAAACTCTTTTTCCCCTTATTCCATATATGCAACATTAAAGTCCCATATATAGCTTTGTATTGCCTTACTGCCTCTTTTTATGGTTTTATTTTGCAAAAGGTTGTGATATGCCCTTGTTCTGTCAAGTATATAGCTTTCTTCATATGACGGTGTCATTTCCGACAAGTTTGCTCCCATGATGGTCTTAAGCCCGTCTTCTCCATAGCCTATCTTTCTTTCATACTCTTTTATTCCCATCCTGTTTCCAAGCCCGTCATAGCTATAGCTTCTTGCTTTTCCTGATTTCGAGTAACTTAAACCAAACCTACCTGTGATGTCGTATTCGTAGGCTCTTACTCTCTTCCCTCTATCTGTTATGCCGATAAGATTTCCTCTTTTATCGTATTCGTATGTCTTATTTCCCTGCAATCCTCCCTCTTCTATAAGTCTGTCAAGTGCATCATAAGTATATCTTATCTCTAAATCATTAGACCTTTTTAGTGATTCCCTGTTCCCGTAGGCATCGTAAGTATACTTACTTACAAGTCTATCTCCTCTTTTTACTTCTATAAGTCTGTTCAGTGCATCATAACTGTAATAAAAGGTAGCTGAATCATCCCATAGTTTATGTATTATCTTTTCTTTATTATCATTTTCCTTTATTCCCTTCGAGTTTACATCCCTATGTCTTACAATCATCCACCTTCTTGCATTTTGATCACAATTATTCGTTAATAATTTATAATCATTTTCATCAAATCCTATTACATTTGTTTTTAAGATAGTCTCCCTTGCGGCATCTGCTGTTACTTTTCCAGATTCATCTATTATTGGAGAATATATTGCTCTATTGTACCCACTTTCAATTTCTTTATTTTTTGGAAAGTAATTCTTCAACATTTATTTATCATGGTATGCCTTATTCAAAATCATATTTATTAAGAAAGCCTGACGGGTACATACACTCCGGTAAAATAATTGTTTCTCGTTTTATAGGATATATAGGGTACCAATCTATTAATTTATACGCTTCAAAATATTCACCGCCCTCCTCCCAGTATTTACCTCCTTCTATTTTTTTAACAATACACAAATAAGTATTATCATATTCTGAAAGTGGCATTTCTATTATTGGCTTATCATCTTTCTCAAGCCAAATATCACAAATATTTTCTTTATCATAAAAACTATTACTATCTCCTACAATTTTCCAACTTGCACCTGTTGCATAAAATGTTCTTTTAATTAATATAGCATTCTCATACTTGTAAAAATCTGCTTCCATTTTTGCATATTTAACAGGTATCCAAGCAGGAATGAGATAAATTATTATGATTACAATTACTAATAAAAAAATAGTACAATAAAAACCTTTAATCACTCTTATTAATACTTTTTTTTAATAAATTTCCTTCCATTGATATAATATTCCTTTTTTTTATTTATTCAGAACAATTTGTCATAAATAAAACCCTCTCAGCACCATCACTTCCCTCTGGGAATTTGGTATTCCCTCCAAAAAAATATCTACACCTAATCCTCGTGATATTTTTTTAGTAAACTATTATCAGATACATTTCGGTATAAAGTTTTACCATTAAAAGCATAAGTTAATCCACCTACTCTGTTAGCCCAAAATTGAGCAAAACTATCTTTTCCTGCTGTTCCGGTATTACAAGAATAAAAATTAGTTTTAGGTGTATTAAAAGCTTCGCTATTAATGCCGACTATATCATTTATTGTTAAATTTAGTGATTTATTGTAATTTTTCATCCTCATAATTATACCCTAAAGATACGATTCCTCCGTCTCTTACAAATCCATGAGAGAATACACTAACTTCAGTAATCAAATCTTCATTTCTTGGATATTTTATGTCGTTAGTTCTTATAGCATTGCTTAGATCAGCAATTCTAGGCAGTTCTTTTGGGGTAGTCTTATTATTAATATAATTTATTAAATCCGATTTGTTGTTAATAAAAATATAAATTTACATTTTCCGAGCTTGCTACTCTTTGAATTGCATTTATATCCCCATTTGTCCAACCGGCATTTGATACAAGCCATGTTATATCATTCGCACCTTCCTTTTTCCATTCAGTTATCTGAGCGATTGCGGGATTAATAAATTCATAGTAATATTTACCTTTTTTTTGTTTCTCGGCACTATATACTCCGCCTGATACCAAAAGCCTTTCTTTTCCATTCAAATCAATGTATATCAAAGAATTATTTCCACAATAGTTGTACGAATTCAAGCTAAACGGATGCTCTATGTTTCCCTTTATCCAATCCTCCCCTGCAAACCTGCCAACTTCCGGCACATACTCTCTCGCCTGTGCAAAGTAGGTATCAGCTACATTATCATATCTGTAACCTGTATAACCGAATGGCTGTATCTGTCCCTGTGTGTTATAAGTATCTTCTCCAAACTCATCATAGCCATATACAGCTTGACTTTCTCCACCCTGCTCAAGAAGGCGAATTGTACTTCCAAGTTCATCCTGTAGATATGTAAACTCTTTTTCTCCTTCTTCCATATATGCAACATTAAAATCCCATACATAGCTTTGTATTGCCTGACTGCCTCTTTTTCCGGTTTTATTTTGCAAAAGATTATGATATGCCCTTGTTCTGTCAAGTATATAGCTTTCTTCATATGACAGTGTCAGTTTTGACAAGTTTTCTTCCAGGATAGTCTTAAGCCCGTCATCTCCATAGCCTATCTTCCATCTTTGAAATGATTTTATAGATTTCTTCCTTTAGCTGTACATCACTAAGTTCTAAAACCGCCGGTACTGCATTATTTCTTACACGGTTTAATGCACCTGTATAAACCGCACTGTAACTTCCATCCTGATTTTTGATTATCTTTACTCCTGCACATGCTGCCAAACTTCCCATAAGTTTTAGCATAAGCTTGTCTTTCTCACTTGGCACTCCTGCCATGACAGGCATTGCACCAAGCATCATTGGAAGCAGTCTTTCAAAGTCCTTTGACATATCCTTATAAGACTCTTTTAATTCTTCATATGTCTTTGATTTTTTCCCTTAAGCAATACTTTATCAGCTGATATATTTACATCACTTTTTAACTTTATGGAACTTCCCTTTACTCTCTTCATTAAACACTCCTTTTTATTTACTATATCAAGAAAATTTTTTTATTTACCTTCCAACTACCAATCAATACCGTAAAACATATCACCATTTTCCCACTTATCCAATTTTATTTTATTTCCTGTCTTGATATCTACTATGTAAAAAATTAATCTATATCCATCTGTCCAAAAAAAAGGAATATCTCCTACTGCATAAAATATATATCTCTCATACGGTGAAAAACTTAATATATACAACATCCTGCCATAATAAATGCTGACTGTTAACATAGTTCCTATTCTTTGTATCAAAATCGTAAATATATATATTGGGTTCCTCATAATAGGAAAGCCTATTTATATCATTAGATATATCCATGTTCCCGGTTGAACTGCTGAAACTCTTTCTTGGAGTAATTAATAATTCTTCTTTTTCCAAATGTTTCTAAATTATTTTTTTATTAATATATAGTCTATCAATCTTTTGACTATAAACTTCATATCGTGATTCTAAAAAAATAGTATGTCTTTATCGTCTTTTTTTCTTTAATATGATAACTATAATTTTCCATGCTCAGATTTATATAACACACTCATTTTACAAACATTATTTTGTTTGTTAGCATAACAAATTATATCATTTGTATTTTTCCAAAAAAATGTATATCCGTCTTTATAAAATTGCGGCATATGTATATTGGAAATTCCCGGCATATTGTATTTAATCTCATCTAATCCTATTTCTTTAGCACATTTATTTAATTCTTCTAAATCTATAATCGGCTTGAATGTATAGTGTTTCATATCCAACTCCGCCAATCCTTGAAACTTGTCTTCCCATACCACTCCAACAATCTTTTCATAATCATTACTATAAGATAAATCTTGAAAAGCATAATCCGAAATTTTTTCGGCTTTTCCGGTCTGTATATCATATTTAAAAGTGCCTTTATCTCCATCTTTAAATCGTGCTGAAAACACTATAGGTGGCTGTTTTATTATTTCTTTTATAATCTTATAGTTGATATATATCTTGTATAGACAAACTACACATATTATGAACATAATAAAAAGAAATAATTTCATTATTCTTTTCTTCATAAATACTCCATCTTAATCTACTGTAGTACAGTTTTTTTGCTCTTATGAATCTCATCCCAAATTTCTTTTTAAATCTCCATATTTTTACATTTGCATAGTAATCTCCCCATTTATCTATTTCATCTACCATGTGCTTGTATATATTATTTGGTGCTATATGTCCCTCATGTTTCTATTGGTATACCTCCTGCTTGCATCCATATCCTTGCATTCATATCACAATTATTTAATAACACATGATAGTCCTTTTCATCACGTCCTATTCCATTAATATCTAAAATGGTATCCTTTGCTGACTGAGCCATTGCCTTGCCGGATTCGTTATTTATAGGGAAATATATTGCTCTATTATAATTATCTTCTATTTTTATCTACTAACCCCGCTTTATATTCAATAACTTTATTATCCCTTAAAACTAAATGCCCTCTAAAATTTAAAGCTATATATAATATAAAAACAGCAATTATTCCAACTATAATTATCCCCAAAATTTTATATTTTGATTTCATATATACATCCCTCAATTCAGCTTGTAGATATAACCTTAACCCCTTTATATTCTTGACTTATATATAATCTCCTTAATAAAACACAAGTTTAGGAGTCTTAATCCCATCCGTCTCAATCCAGTGGTATTCTCCCCTTAATCTCTCAGGCAATTCAATCTCCTTTAATGAATAACATTCTCTGATAGCGTATGAATCCAGATATTCTACATTTTCCGGTATTTTTATTTTAGTGAAAGAGCAATCTCCAAACGAGTACGCATATATTGCTTTTAAGCTGTCGGGTAAATCAATATTTTCTATCTTTGGACACCCGACAAATGTAAAATAATTAATTTCTTTCAATTTTATATCATCTTCAAAATCCACTTTTCTTAAATTTGAACATAGAAAAAATGCCTTTGAACAGATTGTTTCTACACTTTTAGGAATATAAATCTCTTCAATATCCTTTCTATTTTTCAAAAAAACCTGTTCAGCAATTAATCTGGTTCCTGCTTTAATATGTATTATTGAACTTCCATTATTATTTTCAGAAGCTAAAAGTATATTATCTACATACTTACATCCACATTCGTCAGGTTTTATATTATTTAGATACTTTGTATTCTCAAAACTGTACCCAGCAATACTTTCTATTCCTGATGGTAAATTAATACCTGACAAGTCTTTACAGTTATTAAATGCCCCATATCCAATTTCAATTATGCTTTCAGGCAATTTAACTTCTGCTACACCAGACCCCGCAAAGGCATTTGTTCCGATTCTTTTCAGTCCTTCTTTAATATTTATCTTTTTCAATGTCGTACAATTCTCAAAACAATTGTCTCCAATTTCAATTATTCCTTCAGGCAGTTCAATCTCTCTTAGCTTGGAATTATTTATAAATACAGCATTTGCAATTACCTTTGTGGAATCTTTAACTCTGACATTATCATTTAAACCATTGTTATATAAAAGCACTTTTCCAAAGTATATAGAGCCATATTCGTCAGCCATACTACTTTTAAAGGCTTCCGTACCTCCAAATACATTTTCTCCTACACTTTCAATTCCTTCTGACATTCTCACTGTAGATAAGCTGCTGCAATTATAAAAAGCGGCACTTCCAATTGTCTTTATACTGTCCGGCAAATATACACTTTTTAAGATTTATACAATTATTAAATGCTTTTTTTCTTTTATTTCAGTTATATTATTTGATAACTGTAAATCTTTCAAAGAACTGCATTCTGAAAATGTACCTTCTTCTATTATTTTGACTCTATTTGGAATTTTTATCTCATTTAATGATTTGCAATTTAAAAATGCATCATTTCTTATTATTTCTAATTTTTTTCAGGTAATTTAATATCTTTTAAATTTTGGCAATTATAAAAAGCTCCCATTTCAATTTCTTTAATTCCGTCGGACAATGTAACCATCTCTAAATTCACGCAGTCTGCAAAAGCAAAAATTCCAATTTCACTCACGCCATCCGGTATTTCCACCACTTCTAAATCCTCTTTTTTTCTATAATTCCGCTTTTTATACCTATAAAAAAACATTGTCTTTAATTATTACCCTACATTTCAAATTAATTAATACAAAATAGGTGATACCGAATATAAAAAATAATAATATAACCAAATATATCTTTTTAACTTTCTTCATTTTGCATAACTCCTACAATATATTACTGTAAAGTATTATCTATATTATCAAAAATTTTTTCTATGCTATTGTTTCGCCAAAAAATGTTAATCTTTCCCCTATATCATAATGTTCTCTTACAGCAATCTTATAATATACTTTGCCGGAATCAAATAAAGATTCCTCCCCTCTGTCGACTCCAAGTTCATAATATTCTGATCTCAAACAGTTTTCCTGTCTGCTTGGAAGTCCTATAAAAAACTTGACTCCCTCTACACTATAGTCGGGATATATCACTGTATTAGCAGAAAATGCCAATCTTTTTAGATAATTCCAATCAGTTTCCTTATACTGACACATAAATCCATGCGTTTTCTTATCGTCACCTAAAGTCATTATAAATGCGCTATTATTATAAGCTTCTATGATAATATCAATAATATTTCTGTAATTAACTCCTTCATTTTGAAAGGTTCTTATATGCTCTTTTCCATCCATAAGTACACTTTGTGTCATCAAGCCAAGAGTCATATATTGAACATCTCCGTTACTTTTTATATTGCAGGAAGTGATAATTCCGCAAAACAGCACTATACTATTACCCTCACATGTTTTAGCAATTATTTGTGTCAGCTTTCCACCGGATGATAAATATTCTTCTTTTTTATCCCCTCTTATAGTACCTCCAATAACTGCTTTACCATGTTTATTGGGCAAAAGCTCTGAATAAAATTCCTGTATATCAATAAACTCAAAACCGACTGTTTCTAAAAGTTCCGCTCTCACCATACACCTCCATGTACTTATCTTTTACCAAAAATTTCTTCATTTTTCACCTTATTGTATGTTCAAAACTTCAGGTTCATCATTCGAACTGTCTTCCATACGAACCACTTTAATTTTAATGTTATTGTTATCATCTATACATAAAGTAAAATTCTTGCCGTATTCTATATACCCTATAATGTCTTCCTTCGCCCCCTTCTTTACCCATATTATATTCATATCTTTAGCCCAGCCGATTTTATACAAACTCTTGACCTGTACATCCAAAGGCTCATCATACATATTCAGTTTATATAAAACATCCAGCTCAAGTTCAGTATTTCCCTTTCCCGTAAGGTTTACTTCACCCTTTACATCTGTGGCAATTTCATTTAATCGTTCTATTCTGTCCATGTATTTGGGAGCATACGTCATAGTAAAACCTTTTATTGTTTTATCACTGCCTGTGCCTGCATAGACACCAATCCCAGCTTCTAAATATAGGGGATCCCTAAATCCATATATTCCATGAACTCCATATCCATAAGCATAGTCTCCTCTCTTACGATTTCCAAAAAGTTCAAAATCAACATCAGAAATCTCTTCTCCAAAACCTGTATTTAAGCTTACAACATACCATTTGGGATCATCTCTTATTTGGCAATACCATACAATACAATATATTTCCTTACCTCCCTTTTTAAGGGTGATTTCATCCCTTTCTTCATCCTTTTTCAAATTTTCAGTATATTCCCATCCTTTTGATGTGAGTTCATCTAACGGAAAAGGCATTTGATATAAAGAACCATCCAGTCTGAAAATATAATCGTCTATAGAATCTCCCATAGTAAGAGGCTTTCTGTACTCACCCCAAGTATTTCCTTGAAAAAACTCCTCTTTTTCATAAGCTGTTTCTTCAAGCTCTATAGGAGTAGACATCATGTAGTCTGCACTATACCCACCAAATACACTTTTCTCATCCTTATGAAGCCTAACCTCCACATACTCTATATCCCTACGAAAAATGGGTTTATATATTTTATATCTTACTGTAAGTTTTCCATCTTCTCCCCCTATAAATTTCCAGTCTCTAAATTCTATAAAGTAATCACTTCCTTCTCTTCTATACATTGGCATTGTAAATATCTCTTCAGATTTCATATCATAGCTGTAATTTTGAGAGAGATACTGCCATACATCCTTAGTTCTGGAAGCTCCCGCCATTTTCAGTATAATCTCTGCATTCTTACGGTCTATAAGTTTTTTATCATTTTCAAAAATAACATATCCTCCCAAACTATCTTTAAAGATATGTTCATATTCTATTTCGTTTAAAGTATAAAGAAACTCTGCCTGCTTTTCCTTAGTGTCTAGCACACCTCCCTTTCCTATAATGTTTGATGCACCTTTATGAGATACATACAGAGTCTGCATAAGCCATTTAAGCTCTTCAAAATCTAATTCAGACAATTCCTCCACCTTATTACCACACTCTTCATATTGGCTTTTTTCAAATACAGAAGTTTGTTCTATAACTTTTTTCCTATTTATAAAACCACAAGATAATAAAAACACTTGTGAATGCTATTACTATAAATATTTTTCTCATTTTTCTATTCTCCAATATCCTGATGTCCTTCCATATAAGTCAGTTTTTGTTCTTAATGTTGGCAATGATTTATAAACTTTACCCCATGACCAAACTTGAGCCTCTTTCCCATCATATGAATCAACTATCTCAACATGTTTAACATTCTCTTTTCCATAATGTTCATGCTGTACTAATATGTCTCCCCTCTTTGGAATATACTTATCATCTTTTTTATGCCAAACAAATCCAGCTTGTTCTAAAGCACTTATGAGTTTATCATTTCTATCAGCATTATCCTTATTATACGCAAAAGATCCATACCATATATTTGTTAATATTCCATATTTACATAAGCATGCTGAAACAAATCCTGAGCAATCATCACCAACATCAATGTTATTTATCAACTCACACTTTTTGACTCTCCTAGTTCTATCTCCATTTACTATTTCCCCACCTAAATAGGTTGTTATATTTTTAGTATACCAATTTCCTATCTCAGCAGTTCCATCCATAAAATTCTCGATTTTTTCATCTACACTCCAGCTTGATGATAAAATACAAACCCCATTTTCATCAATATCATAAACCTTCCCGTCTTTCCCTTGTATTTTTTCAGACTTTGCCATATGACCGTCTTCATATAAATAGTACCACTTGCCATCTATCTGTTTCCATCCTGTTACAGGTTTACCGTTTTCATTATACATCCAGCCTATCTCAGTCTTAACCCAGCCGTTACGTTCAGATTTATTTATATTACTTAATACACTGTTTTTATTCCCTGAAGCTGCTTTTGCTGCTGTACGCACTCCTGTTGTATCATGGTACATCACATAGTTTATATCTTTTATTCCCATAGTCTTTTCGCCTGATTTTTTCAACTCTGTTTTAGTTAGGCTTCCTATTACTACATGTATAGAGCCTTGCACCATTTTCAAAATTTCCATCTCCGCTCTTTGTTCTAAACTTCCGGTTACCAAAACACAAGAAGGAATAGAGCCTAATGCATTTTTTGCCATTTTATTCATGTTGAATTTTCGCCTGTCCAAACTTTTGACCGGTATTCTGTTTGCCTTTTCCTTGATACTAAATGACACACTTGCCACTCATATCTATGCGATTATTTATCTTCACAGATGATTTCATACTCTACCTCCTGATATATAAAACACAAATTCCTGTATAAAACTATGTATTCATATATTAGCTTAACATTGATTTTCCAGTTACTTACTCCACATCATCATAATCGGATGTTTTTGTTTCCTCTCTTTTTTCTTCCCATCCATAATGATTTCCTGCATAATCAATATACATAAATTTTCCTGAGCCTATTTCTAAAATATCCCCATCTTTCAGCTCCTTCGAAGTATATATAGACTTCCCGTTTAATCTTACAAAACCCATACATTCTTCTCCTAACAATGTCCCTCTAAGCCCTCTCATGTCAAAAGCTATTACAGCATGTCTACCGCCCCTTATTTCCTCATCACCTAGGATTTGTATAGTCATCGTATCATTTTTACCTTCCACTATATTGTATGAACATCCCATTCTTGATCCCTCTATACAAACCAGTCATGCACAAATGGGAAATATTTCTTCAAGTGAGAGTCTTTTTTTTAATCTTTTCTCTTTGTACTTTTCCTCTACAGTAGGATTTTCTCTTTTTAAAGTTCTATATTTCCTGTTTTTTAATAACACATCTTCTTTGTTCTCTATTTCTTTATACTTCCATTTGTTCAACAGTTCTTCATGTTTTGACAAAAATTCTTTGTATAAAAATTTACTGTTTCCAATCTTCCTTGCCTCACTCTTTGCGTCATTGTATCGTTCTCTTGCCCTTTCGTATATTTCAGAGTCAAAAAGTATATCTCCATTATCCAAGTCTTGGTCCCTGTGCAAAAGAATGCCGGAAAGTAATTTCTCTATCCAACTCTTTTACTTCTTCAGTCTGACTGCTTGTATTTGATTTAGTTGTTTGCTGATTACCTCCACAATCCACTACTGATGATGTCAATAATACTGCTGTCCGCTCAAAAAAATCTCTTTTCATATCTGCCTCCAATAAAATTGTATTTTTATCACAATATTAAATTATAATCCGTTCCTTTGTGATAAATGTTCTTGATGATGATATTATATTATATTTTTTAGTATATTTCTATAAAGTATACTCTCAATAATAGCATAATACACTTGTTAAAGAATCTTATTTATATGTATTTTATTTTTGTTATCATGTTCTCAAATAAAAATAAAACAGATATTTTAATGAAAATATCCAATAAAATATCTGTTTTTTTATAAATTATTTTGTTTTTTAGACTTAGAAATAGCACATCACACTTATACTATTATTTTGCAGCTACTCTGTACTGTCTAGGGGTACATCCAAATGCCTCTTTAAACTCTCTAATAAAATAGTTAGGATCCTTGTAGCCTATATTATATGCAATCTCATTTATAGATGTATTACTTACCAATAGTTTTCTTGCAGCAGTTGTCAGCTTAAAATCCTTTATATATACCATCGGCGATTTTTCAACTTGTTCTTTAAATAGTGAACTGAATCTTTGCTTACTTAACTCTGCCATATCTCCAGAATCTGAGGTGTATAATAATCACTCTTACATTAATTACCTTAAATATATCATAAAGAAACTTAATTTACCATGTAAAAATAGAGAAAGGGGCTGTCGGGAAATACTGAATTTTAATCCCTACAGAACGAAATAGAAATATCCTGACAAATACAAGGCGTTTTGGCTTTGCGACTTTGTCAGGATATTTTACTTTTCTATAATACTGGCTATTTTTGGGGCATAAAACCCCTTGGCTGAAATTTTGCTTTTGCATTTTTTACTATGCTGTTTTCTCCTGTAGTTTTCCTTCAAATTTCTTTAGTTTGGCATAGAGAAAACGATGATATTTATTTATATTTCTTCCTATTGCAAAAAGCATAAATTCTTTATAAACCTTATCTGAAGTACGATAGTTAAAGCGTCGGAAATCTTCATTCTCTTTAATATCTCCAAAATGACCTTCTGTTTGAATAGAGCGTATCTGTCGTTTCAGAATACCTTTTTCACTCTGTATGTTAAAGCATGTGACTTCTCTCGGAGCTCTTCCCATACTTCATTGATCTTCATTACTTTATTCTTATCAATATCTTTATCAGGATTATACTTGTATAAACATTTAGACTTATGTTCACATCCACTACAGTCTGAACATCCATATACTTCATATGTTTGTGTATAACCATTCTGTTCTTTCTTTTTCTGTGTTGATATGTCTCAGTTCACGGCCGTCATGACAGATATAGACTTGCTCATCCTCAAATACTGTTGTCTTCTATGTTGTAGTATTTACCTATATCTTTACTGTATGCTCTTGTTTTTTTCGTTTTTCATGATCCTGTAGTTTTATATAACTATCTATCTTATTTTCTTTTTAGATATAAGAGATTTTTTTCTCACTACAATAGCCGCTATCTGCCGTAACTTCTTCAAGCACTTCTCCAAATGCTTTCTTATGCTTTTCAAGGACAGGAATCAGTGTGTTATAGTCTGTACGATCATTACTTACATAACTATGTACAATAAAATAATTCTCTACTGCTATCTGTACATTGTATGCAGGCTTTAGCTGCCCATTCAGCATATGATCTTCCTTCATTCGCATAAAAGTTGCTTCCAAATCAGTTTTGGAATAGCTGTTTCTATCTTTTCCCATAATTTCAAAGCATTCTTTATAGCTCATTAATCGCTGTCCACAATGCTCAAGTTCTTCATATAGTTGTTGAAGTTTTGGCTTTCTCTTACCCTTTCCGTTAACAAATACAATACCTTCTCCGTCAGCAATAGCCATAAGGTTTTTCTGTAGCTTAAGCATTTCAAGAGGCGAGCAGTTATCAATCTCTATAATACGGTTATTAGATAGCTTTTTATGTTTTGTAATCTTTCTTTTTCTATTCTTTTCAATAACATCTCTAACTTTATCAATTCCGTCAATTACAAACATTTGTGCATTTCCAAGCTCGTACTTCTCCCCAAAAACCATTATCTTGTAAAAAAAGAATTATATTCTGAATAAAAGCTTATCGATAGAATCCAGAAGACCTGCTAGATGATAATTAATACTTCCACGCCATACAAAAGTATAACGATTAGCATTAGCTTCTATTTTTGTTCCATCAATAAACAATTCTTTTAATGTTACAAGCCCTTCTTTTTGTAATCGTCTCATAAACTGATAATTTAAGTCGTCTAGGATATTTGAAGTAAGTTTCTTACCTTTAAAATCATAAAAAGCATCTCTTTTAGGCTTCCTCCCTTGAGTAAGCCAGATAAAAGCAATATCCCTTTCGCATAAATCTACAATACGATCAATAGAACGAATTCCTCGCATATTTGCATAAGTAATAACTGCATACATCATGATAGGGTTATACCCTGTTCTTCCCTTGTCCGAACAATTGGCTAACAGTCCGGAAAAATCTAAATCCTCCATAACTTTTTTTAGGGTATAGACTGGATCGTCATCGGGTAAACTCAATTCATAGAAGCTAAAGTTGATTTTCTGTTGACCTATTTCAAAAAAGTCGTTATAATAATTAACTGTAAGCATAGTTACATTATAACATGTAACGGAGAAAGATGGTTATCGTTAGCCATCTTTTTTTATGTAAAAACTTAGGGTGGTGTGACTCATTTTGAGCCACACCACCCTTTCTTATGACTATCATTTCCCGACAGCCCCTTTTATTTATCTATTCAGCTTTAATAGCAGAACCGCAGTAATCACATTCACCAACTTCACCCTTTCTCAGTGTGTTAATTCCGCCACAACCGCTGCACTTCACTGTCACCATTTCTGTAGGGGTAGCCTGTATTGGTGTATTATAAGGAATATTTGCCCTTTGTTGTTGTACTGTAGCAGTATTCTGACGATTTAAAATTTTTATGCAATTTGAGTCCTTATCAATAAATGCATTGACAAAGAATTTTTTCTTAATCATTAACTCAAGATTTTTCCTTACAACATCCTCTGATGTATCAAGAGAAGCTGCAATATCCGGAATATATCCATCCGGATCATTAGAAACTGCCGAAACATATTTTTTAAACTCTTTTATTAATTTTGATTTTTTTCTTGAAAGTGTAAAGAGCCAAACTCCCAGAGCATCAAAAATCAGACAAAATACTAGAGCCTCTATTCCACCTGATGCTCGTGTATCCGCATCAAATATATATATTAGAGTATATAATCCAAAAAAAGCAAATATTGCTATTGCTACAATCATCTGTATAATACTCACAGTTTTATTTACTACTATTGCCACCTTGGATTTATTCATATCTCTTCTCCTCTATTTAAATTTATATTTTCCCTCTCTGCATTATCTGCGTCGCAATCTTCCTATTCGCAATTAATGTATTTAAATGTACTAATTTTTTATTCATCTTTTCATGTATTGCTTCTCTTCTATCACCTACCAAAATCTCAAGCTCTTCAACAGCTTTATCTATTTCAATATCTTCCGGAAGTTTTTTTGAATTGTATGTAAATCTCAAATCATCACTTAATTTCTTAATTGTTGATGAAAACTCTCTACACTCCGGATTATTTGCCAATTTATCTAAACTCCCAACTATTACCCCCATATCAGTCACAGCTCCCATTGTAGAAGCATTCGACTCAGCTATGCTGCTACCCGCAGTAACTGAAACCAAAAGCATAATTATCGATATAGTAAGCAATACCAATTCAATGACTATAAAAGAGTTAGTAAACCATTTTAATACCATCATAAATATAATAGAAATCAAAATATTTATGCTTGAATAGGCAAGTATGATAAAATAAACAGCTGACCTTACTATTATCTGCTCACACTTTTTAGAGATCCATTCTACAAATATTAAACCACCAAAAAATGCCATTTCTGACCATATGATTGCTGCAACTGCAAGACCTGTTACACCAAGCCAATCCTTAATAAATAGTAAGAGAATAATTATCGTAGCAATAATTGTAATAATACCGCTTATTAATATAGTTTTACTTCTTCTATACAATTCTATACCCCCTATAATCTTTCACCACACTCAGGGCAGAATTTACCATCTCCCTCAATTGGTGAATTACATTTTGGACAGCATCTGGTTAATATAGTTCCACATTCAGAGCAAAACTTAGACTTTGATGAAATCTCAGCACCGCAAATTGGACAAACTCTTGGCTTTTCATAGCCACAACTACTACATTTGCTTGCATCATCTGCTATATCATTCCCACATTTCGGACAGTGATTAATCTTCCTACCACATTCAGAGCAAAACTTTGTTGTATTATTAATACTTCCTCCACAGGCACTGCAAACCAGGTCCCCTTCTTTATTTTTCTCCGGATTCTTTTCTGTATCAAATCCGCAACTACCACAAAATCTCTGTGTTTGAGGTATTCTGGCATGGCAACTTGGACATTCTTTTGTAGCATCTCTTTGGTTTCCGAGCTGTATTTCCTGTGCCATACTACCAAATCCGGCTCCAACACCTTGGCCCATCCCAAGTCCCATTCCAAGTCCCATTCCTGCACCCATTATTGGAGCAACATTTGATCCTGCATTTCTTGCAGCACCTTCAAGAGTATCAAATGATCTCTCCTGCTGATAGTTGTATCCAATAATATTCATCTCAGCTCTTTTAGAAAGAGCTTCCTTTAATTTCTTAACTGCACTGTCATCTTCAGGTACACTGATCTCATTCACATAAAATGAAACCAATTCAATGCCATAATCATCCATTACCGGCTGAATTCTATCTCTCATATGTGTAGACAATTCATCAATATATGCATTTATTTCTAAAATACTGATTTGCTTATGTACCAGATATGCCGAAATAGCATCTTTAACTTTGGTTACATATAGACTTCTAAAATATTTTGTAACAGTATTTTTGTCAAAAACTCTCATCATTGCCACAAGCTTGAGTAAAAACTTTTTTGAGTCTACAATATGTATACCGAAAGCACCATTTGAACGCACCGGGGCAAATATACCATATTTAGGATCTTGAATCTGTATTGGCGTAGGGGTTCCCCATTTGATATCCAAATTGTATGCTTTATTGATATACCATACCTCTGCAGTAAATGGGCTTCTACCACCAAATGGAAGATTTATTATCTTGTTTAAAAAGGGAATATTGGCAGTATCCAATGTATGTCTTCCACCTCCAAATACATCCAATGCTTTACCACTTTTTACAAGAATAGCTTCTTGCGTATCATTTACAATTAGCTGTGTCCATGTTCCCAATTCCTCACTTGGATACTTCCAAGCAAACACATCCGGGCCACCATTATATTTAACAACTTCAATTATTGCCATTTTCACCACCCAATTTATTCCATATTCAATATATTTTAACTGTAAAAGAACTTTTCACTTCGATATTATACTATATACTATTTATATAAATCAATATAAACAAAATTTATATCATAACACATATGTATTCAATTTTTAAAAATTATATTCTTATTTATATCTTATTTATTTTTTTAAAAATAATACAATATAAAAACATATATAAATAGATTTAAACACTCTTCTGCTATAGTTGTATACAAAAACATATGAAACCATATTCATTCTTTACTGGACTAAATTATAATATCAATGTATACTTTACTAAGCGATATCTACTAATCTATAGTGATATCTATCTGAAAGGAGTTTTTATGGATATACCTTATAAAATTTATTTAGAAGAAAATGAAATGCCGAAATATTGGTACAATGTAAGAGCAGATATGAAAAACAAACCTGCTCCACTATTAAATCCCGGAACACATAAGCCTGTAACTTTTGAAGAATTATCACATGTATTCTGTGATGAACTAGTTAAACAGGAGCTTGACGACACAACTGCTTATTTTGAAATACCGGAAGAAATAAGAGCTTTCTACAGAATGTATAGACCTGCTCCACTTGTTAGAGCATACTGTCTTGAAGAAAAGCTTGGCACACCTGCAAAAATTTATTACAAATTTGAGGGAAATAATACCAGCGGAAGCCATAAGCTAAATTCCGCTATTGCACAAGCGTACTATGCTAAAGAGCAGGGACTAAAGGGTGTTACTACAGAGACAGGTGCCGGACAGTGGGGTACTGCCCTGTCTATGGCATGTGCATACTTTGGCTTAGACTGCAAGGTATACATGGTTAAAGTATCTTATGAGCAAAAGCCTTTTAGACGTGAGGTTATGAGAACATATGGTGCTACTGTTACACCTTCACCTTCTATGGAAACAGAAGTAGGAAGAAGGATCTTAGAAAGACATCCGGGTACTACAGGAAGCCTTGGTTGTGCAATATCAGAGGCTGTAGAAAAAGCTACTACTACCGAAGGGTATAGATATGTTCTTGGTAGCGTGTTAAATCAGGTTTTATTACATCAGTCAATTATCGGTCTTGAGACAAAAGCTGCTCTTGATAAGTACAATATCAAACCTGATATTATTATAGGATGTGCCGGTGGCGGTTCAAACCTTGGAGGTCTTATATCTCCATTTATGGGTGAAAAGTTAAGAGGTGAAAGTGATGTAAGAATCATTGCTATAGAGCCTGCATCTTGCCCAAGCTTTACAAGAGGAACATTTGCCTATGACTTCTGTGATACAGGTATGATGACACCTCTTGCAAAGATGTACACTTTGGGTAGTGATTTCATTCCTTCTCCAAGCCATGCAGGAGGTCTAAGATATCATGGTATGAGTTCTACTCTTTCACAACTTTACCATGACGGATATATGGAGGCTGCTTCAGTAAATCAGACTGATGTATTTAAGGCTGCTGAGTATTTTGCAAGAACTGAGGGAATCCTCCCTGCACCTGAGAGCTCACATGCTATCTATGCAGCTATAGAGGAAGCGAAGAAATGTAAAGAAACCGGTGAAGAAAAAACTATTGTATTTGGACTTACCGGAACAGGATATTTTGATATGGTGGCTTATGAAAAGTTCCATGACGGAAAAATGGATGACACTGTCCCAACAGATGAGGAGCTAAAGAAATATGCAGATATGCTGCCAAAAGTAGAATAATATAAATTAAAAGGGCTTTATTCCATAATGACAAGTACTATGGAATAAAGCTCAATTTTATTTACTTTCTATTAAATAATATATAGCACCTATAAGGCCTGCGTCATTTCCAAGTTTTGCAGGTACTATCTCAAGTCCTTCCGAGAATCTTGGCATTACTTTTTCATGCACTTTTTTACTAAGACTTTCAATAAACTCTTTTCTACCACTCACTCCACCGCCTATAATGACTTGCTCAGGATTAAAGATATGTACAAGTGATATAATTCCAAGTGAAATATCTTCCACCCACTCATCCACTATTTGAGAAATTACAATATTTTCATTTATTGCATCAAATATCTTTCTGCCATTGATATTATCATTAAATTCCTCTGAAAATGTTGTCGGATCTTTTTCTTTTGCAGCTGCAACCTTTCTTACAAGTGCTGTGGTAGAAGCATATCTTTCCATACAACCCACATTTCCACATGAACAACTCTCTCCACTTCCATGTATTACTATATGTCCTATCTCTCCTGCCAATCCTCTTTTTCCTAGTAAGATCTTATCGTCAACTATAATGCCGCCACCAACTCCAGTGCCAATGGTTACAGCCACTATATTCTTATATCCTACTCCTGCACCCATCCATTTCTCGCCAAGAGCTGCACTGTTTGCATCATTTATAACTATAGTTTTGATAGAGTACTTCTTTTCAAAACTTTCCTTTATCTTTGATCCGACCCAGTTCTTTATATGTCCTGCACTACCTATTACTTCGCCTTTCTCAGAATCTATCTGTCCTGTGGCTGATATTCCAATACCTGATATTTCAGCAATATCAAGACCGCTTGAAGCCACAAAATAATCTGTTTTATCCAGAACAGTTTCCAGTATGGGCGTATCATATCCATCAAATGATACTGAGAACTCATCTCTGTGTAGTATATTCCCATTCTCATCAACTATGCCAAACTTCGCAGCAGTACCACCTATATCAATACCTAAATATACTTTATTCATCATAGAAATTTCTTTTTAGCATCAACTATCATCTTAGCAGCTGATTTTGCAATCTCTTTATCATCATCTGTCAATGCAACCAAAGGCTTTCTAACGCTACCTATATCAAGTCCCTCATTGATTCTAAGTACTTCCTTAATCATAGCATACATATTTCCATGTCCTGAAGTAAGAGCCGCAATAATATCATTTACACAATATTGAATCTCATTAGCAATCTTCATATCCCCACTGTTTATACATTCATCCATAGCAAGGAAAAGTTCCGGCATTGCACCATATGTTCCACCTATACCTGCCTTTGCACCTATTACTCTGCCTGAAACAAACTGCTCATCCGGACCGTTAAATACTATATAGTCATCACCGCCATCTCTAACAAAGCCCTGAATATCAAATACCGGCATTGAAGAATTCTTTACGCCTATAACATTCTTATTCTCTCTCATCTTTGCATAGAGTCCTCTGCTTAAAGCCACACCTGCAAGCTGTGGAATGTTATAAATAATAAAATCGGTATTTGGAGCTGCACTGCTGTAGTCGTTCCAGTACTCTGCAATAGCGTATTCCGGAAGCTTGAAATATATGGGTGGAATAGCAGCGATTGCATCTACTTTCAGACCCTCAGCATGAGCTGCAAGTTCCATACCGTCTTTTGTATTATTACATGCAATGTGATTTATTATAGTAAGATCTCCCTTAGCCTTCATTACATTCTCAAGCACAACTTTTCTGTCTTCAACACTCTGGTATATACATTCACCCGAAGAACCGTTGACATATACTCCTCTTACCTTTTTATCAACAAAGTATTCTGTAAGTGCTCTCACTCTTTCCGGACTGATCTCTCCATTGTCATCATAACAAGCATAAAATGCCGGAATGACCCCCTTATATTTATCTAAGTTTCTCATAGCTCCTCCTTATATAGAGATAATTTATATGCTAAGAATAACACTCATTGAATAGTTTTTCAATATCAAAAATTATTTTGAAACTATTTTCTATGCTTTCTATGCTTTGTTATTTTTGCCAAAAATCTTCTAAATTGAAATGTCAATAATAAATAAAAATATTTAAAATTATAATTTTAATCCAAATCCTAACTCATAGTAATTTCCTGCATTGTCTCTATATGCATATGCCTTTCCATTTTCATCCTTCATACTTTCAGGCATATATTTATCCTTATCATATCCCGGTACATCATTCGGACTTATGCATACTCCATTCTTATCTACAGTAATCACTTCATCTCCCCTTGGCAATGTAAGTGGAAGCTTGGCTATAGGTGAAAAATCTCCAAATATAACATCCAAAACAGCCTCATCATAAGTATCAAATCCTGCACAGAGTGCATCCACATAAGGCTCGAACTCCCCCAAAAGCCATGGCAGCGATATATTTATATTTCCGACTACCTTACCGCCATTCTTATGAAGTATCTCATATATCTCTTTTATCCTCTTTGCATTTGCAACAGTGGTTTCCTCATGTGTTTCTTCCATAGGAAGTCCGTCTTCACTTACATTACAAACCGTTTTGCTATCACATATATCCAGCTCCAAATATCCCTTTGTTGCATTGAAATACTCTCCTGAAGTTGGATTTACAAGCAATATTGCAATATCTGCATCCTTAAATTCCTCTACTATATTAAGCTTATCCAAAAAGAGTTTTCTAAGCTTTTCGCTTCTTTCATTTGCCTGCTCTACATTTTTATTAAAGCATTCTATATAGACCTTCACATCTTTCTTTAAAGGAAGAATTCCGTCATTCTTTAATAAAACCACACTCTTTCTATGAGCAAGCTCTGAGACTTCTCTATCCTTCTTATCATTTATGATCTCTTCAGCTATTTTAGGATCTCTGTATGGATTATCAAATATTCCAAGTGCAAACATCTCTGTTAATGTCCTTGTTATTGCCTTATCAAGTGCTGCTTCACTCAGTGTAATATCAGCCTTTGTAAAGCCTTCAGGTATATCATGACTCTCATAATAGTCATTGCTCGCCCTGTCAATGGCTTCTTTTGTTTCTTTTACATCAAATAAACCACTTATAAGATCCACCTCACCATTGTTATGGCAAAGGCAATTCTTTCAGCTGTATCAAGAGCCTCAACTCCCCAACACATATTGTGGACTATACCTGTATCTGAATTTATATAACCTTTAAATCCAAGCTGTTCTTTCAAAAGTTTCTTTATAAAGTAATCATTATAGGCAAATCCCAGAGGTTTCATCTCTATATCATTGCCACAAAGGTCTTTTTGGCTTGCACTCTTATCACTTGCAGGCTTGGCATAGTATGGCATTATAGATGAAACATTCTTTGCTATAGCAGCCTCAAATGCCGGAAGATGATAATCTCTTAAGCTGTTTTCTGTAGCGTATACATTCCATTGCCCTGCCTTATAATGTGGATCAAAACCGTTCTCTCTGGCACCTCCACCCGGAAAATGCTTTACAGTCATAGCCACTCCGTCAGTAGTAACTCCTTTATCACTTCCCTGAACCAATGGTACAAGCTTTTCAAATATATCTCTTATAAGTTTGGGATCCTCGCCGAATGTACCATAGGATCTTTGCCATCTTGGATCTGTAAGTACATCAGCCATATACATATATCCTTTTTTGATACCTGTCGCATCCCATTCTTTTCTTATGGTATTTCCGAATTCTTCTATAACTCCAAGTCCCTCACCCTTTGCAATAGCTGCAATACCAAGAGTTCCCGGCCAGGTTGCAAACACACCTGTAGCATCATTCATTCCGAATATGGTCTCGCCATTTTCATTTCTTGAGTTTGAGATTATTTCAACCGGAACAAAATGCTCACATTCCTCAGCCTTTGCATTTAACTGATTTACCCAGTCTACAAGGTCTTTAGGACTTGGATTCTTTCTGAATATAAGATGTCTTGCAAACCATTCCTTAATGGCAACAGATGTACTTGGAAGATTTTGTATGCCGAAGATTGTCTTAGCATTTACAAGCTCTCCCTCATCCAATACTCCTGATTCGTCAAGCTTACTCTTATCTTCCTGGTCAATTCCCATTCTCCAATCACTTGCAAAAAGCAAACCTATCTTCTCATCTGTGCTTAGTACCTTCACATAACTTTCTGCCCTTTTAATTGGAGACTTTCTCCAGTCATCAAAGTCTTTAAACACTCCTGAGCCGTCTATATCCTTAAAATACAATCCGTCAATTTCCAGTATTTTTCGATCACAACTACCGATGGTTGCACCGTTTTTATTCTCAAAAAGCTTTACTCTATCTGATGCCTTTACTGCCATTTATTTTGCCACTCACTTTCCTTAAAACCTACAAAAGCAAAATCATCTCCCAAAACTATAGGTCTTTTTATGAGCATTCCATTTTCTGAAAGCAATTTGAGCTTTTCATCATCACTCATAGTATCCATTTTTTCTTTGATATTAAGTTCCCTATATAGCATACCGCTGGTATTAAAAAGCTTCTTTATAGGAATACCTGAATACTCTAAAACCTTCTTTAACTCTTCCACACTTGGAGTATCCTCCACTATATTCTTCTCTGTAAAATCTACATTTCTATCTCTCAACCACTTTCTAGCCTTCACACAGGTGGAACATTTTGGATAATGAAATACTAACATAAAACCTCCTCTAATTATCTAATCTTTCATAGTTTGCAAAATCAAAGTACGCCCTATTCTCAGAATCAAAATGATTTGATGTGGCATACATTCCAATATATGTACCGGTAAATCCCTCATTTGCTATGGAGCTAAGCACTTTCAGATCTGCATTCTCATATATCACATTATAGGTTTTACCATCGATACTGTAATAAAAACTATAGCCGGCCTCACTACCAAGTACTTTAAAATAAAGCTCACCTGCATACTCATTTATATAGGCTCTGGCAATCACTGATAACTTCTTATTCTTTGTCATTCTAAGCTCAAGCTTTTTCTTTCCCAAGACATTTAACAATGTGAATGTATAGTGGTATCTGTCATCCTGTACCAAAGCAATACCGGCCTCCTCCTGATTTTTTGGCTCAAACTCCATCTTTGTATTAAACATAAAGTTCAGATGCTGCTGTCTTCTCCCAATAAATGCCGGAGTGGCTATCTCTTCCAAATTCTCATTTTTACAATGTAATGAGAGATAGCCTTTTTTATCTGCTAGAGAATAGTACTCCTTTGACAATGGATGAATACTGTTCCATATAAATCTAAGCTTCTCAGAATCAAAACTGTCAAATCCTGAAGCTACATCAGCATTAAATCTTTTTAAATTAGGAGCTTTTTCTATTTTATTCACCAACCCATTTTCATTGTTTACTCTTGGCCATCCATCATTTTCCCATATCATCGGTATAAGGAAAGTCTCCCTGCCAAGGTCAAAATGAGTATCTCCATAAGGTCTTACCCCCAGTAAAACCATCCAAAGATCACCATTGTCATCCTCTATAAGATCTCCATGTCCTACCACAGAGATTTCTCTTTGCAGGCTCAAATATCTATGGGTAACTATCGGATTCCTGTCACATGGCTCATACGGTCCAAAAATATCCTTTGATCTTGATATCATAACTGAATGATTTGTAAAAGTGCCTCCCTCAGCGACCATCAAATAATAATAACCATCTCTAAAATATATATGTGGAGCTTCTATCCATTTTGAGTGTGTATCTTTTCCGTTCCATATAATTTTTCTCTCACCTATAAACTGAAAACTTTCCTTGTCAAGTTCGCATATATATATGCCATGGTGACCCTCATATTCAGGGCTTTCAACTATAAAATTTCCGGTATAATAAAGTCTGCCGTCAGCATCAAAAAATAAACTCGGATCTATACCGTCCGCACCCTCTATAAAAACAGGATCTGACCATTCTCCTGCCGGATCTTCGGCAGTAATAATAAAGTTATCTCTATATACTTCCCTACCTCCGGAAACAAATGTATTTATAATATAAAACATACCTTTATGATATCTTATAGTAGGAGCCCAAAGTCCCAAAGATGTTTCCACATTTTTATAATCTATTTGTTCTTCTCTTGAAATTCCATGTCCTATCTGTTCCCAATGTACCAGATCCTTACTATGAAATATCGGCAAACCCGGAAAATATACAAATGAAGATGTTACCAGATAATAGTCTTCATTCACCTTACATATAGACGGATCCGGATAAAATCCCGGTAATATAGGGTTCTCAAAAAGCATGTCCCCTCCTTTACTTATCATTGCTTATTTAAAAAATTTGAATTAAAATGGTATCTGTATTATACAAAATTTCCGAAATAATTTAAATGATTCAGTGGTGATTTATGATAGAAATACTTGAAGGAACACATGAAATAATAGATTTTAAAAGTCCACTTGGTATACGACTTTTTAATAATGGGGAATATGAAGATTATCCGGAGCATTGGCATACTGCTATTGAGATAATAATGCCTATAAAAAACGGATATCAAGTGTTTATAGGCAATAATAAATTCCATCTCAATGAAGGAGATATATTTATTATAAACTCAGGTGTTCTACATTCCCTAAAAGCTCCAAATACCGGTGAAAGAATAATTCTCCAGTTCAGTGACTATATTTTATATTCTATAAAGGGAATGGAGACATTGCTCACTCTTCTACCTGAGTATATTTTTATAAGTGAAAACAATGATGAAGACAGAATATACAGCTTTATAAAAAAACATATGGATGCTATCGCTGTAGAATACGATCAACAAAAATCATTTTTTGAAGCATCAATATATGCTTGCATTATTGAGATTTTTGTTTATTTAGGCAGAAATGCTATATGGGGCAGGACTATCACAAAGATGCCTGTATATAATAATCCTTCAAAGAAAAAAGAATATATGGAAACAATAATGACTGCTTGTAACTATATCAATGAAAACTTCACAAAAGCTATTTCTTTAGATGACGCAGCAGATATAACCGGTTTTTCAAAATTTCATTTTTCCAGAATATTTAAGCAATGTATGAACATGACATTTTATGAATATTTAAATAACAAGAGGGTATCAAAGGCTGAGGAACTTTTGGCAAAATCTGAATACACAGTGCTGGATATTGCATTAAGTTCCGGTTTTTCCTCACTCAGTGCCTTTAACAGAACTTTTAAATCATTAAAGAACTGTTCTCCCTCGGAATACAGAAAAAAAGAAGATAGCAGAAAGTTTTAAAGAGCCTTGCAGGAGATACTCCTGCAAGACTCTTTTTTTAATCTACAGCTACCGGATACTCGTTACAAAGCAATCTGTAAGGTTCTTCATCCTCTTCTATCTTTGGGAATCTGCCTATATCTTCATAGAACCTGTTATCTATATTATCATCATTACACTGTGATACCTCACCTATAAGCACACTTCCACTTCCTTCTTCCACATGAAATTCATGGTACTGATGCGGCCATATGGTGATACTCTCTCCCGGTAAAAGCTTTACCATGCTTCCGGCCTTTACATAATAAGACCTCCCATCAGAGTTTATAAGTACATCAGAATCACTCAGTCCACCCTTACCATCATCATTATACACCTTAATCAAAAGATTTCCTCCGCCCCTATTTATGATATCCTCTGATTTAAACCAATGGAAATGCATAGGTGCCATCATATTATCTCTAAGAAACAATAGTTTTTCTGCATAAACCTTTTTATATTTATCATTATTCCTATTGCCATTTCTGATAGTAATAAGTCCAAAACCTATCTTATCAAAATCTCCCAAACCAAAATCTGTAATATCCCATCCTAACATATTGTCACGAATCTCATCATATTCATGGCCCTTACTCTTCCAATCATTTGGAGTCCAGTTACAAAATGGAGGCAAGTGAAAGCCATTTTGTCTTATTAATTCCTCCATTTCTCTTATAATGCTGTTGATTTGTGATCTCTTCATTCTTTTCCCCTCTCTTGTAATAAATATTTACTCATTTCTCTTTGTAAGATTCTAAGTGCATTTTCTATATCATCTTCCAAAGTCAATTTTGAAATTTTTGCATCAGCCAATGATATTGCTCCTTCATACCCACTAAATTTAGGCTTACCACTGCCATTTTCCAATATGTGGCAGATCAACTTTGAGTCTATGATATCCTCATCCTCTTTGAAAATATTTTCTGATTCCTTGCTTTCCATCACTTCCTTAAGTACAGATGCTACCGGCATATCATTGTATAATGCCTGCTGTATCTGTGTATCATAGGTAAGAGTCTTTAAAAACTCCCATGCAAGTCTCTTCTTTTTAGATTTTGAGCTTATTCCAATATCCAAACTGTCGATCATACTCACATTATTACCGGATTCACCTGCCGGCATAGGTATACAGTCCCATGCAAAACCGGTATATTTTTTTATCTTATACGGATAAGACTTATATGTCCTGTACTCTGCAAGGGACATCTGACTAAATGCTACATTTCCGCTGTCAAACTCCTCTTTTGTTATATTATGATTCCCATTAAGCGATTCCAGGCTCTTAACAAATCTTATTGACTCAGCAAGTTTCTCATCATTAAAATATGATTTCTTACCATCTTTTGAAAACAGCATTACATCATTTGAAAGTGCCGCATTTATCCAGTCATATTTATATATACCAAAATAGTCTGGGCTTCCATCCAGATTCCTATCCAAAGTTATCATCCTACAAGCTCTATAAAAATCATCGAAGGTATAGTCATTCTTTGGTATATCCAAGTGAAAGTTTTCAAGTAATGTTCTGTTTACAAACATAAGAGTCGGCATAGCTTCATAGGGCAACGCGTATCTATGCCCCGCAAAAACTCCTGAATTTGCAATTTCTGTGTAATACTTGTGTATATCAAAATCATTATCTTCAAGTACATACTTATCCAGTTTCTCTATAATTCCAAGGTTTACATATTTCTCAAAGTCTTCATCAAGCACCATAAATATATCCGGCATATTATCCTTTAAAATTCTCTCCGACATCCACTCACTATAGTCATCCTTAGTTATGCCGCTGACATATTTAATCTTTACTCCATTATGTTCCTTTTCAAACTTTTCTATAGCTTTATCAATTACTGAATAGCTCTCCTGTACAGCTACCCCCCAGTTACTTCCATTAAACATTGCAAATTCTATAACTGTTTCCTTAGGTCTGCATTCATAGAAAAACAGGCATAATAAAAATATTATCGCTATTATTACTATAGCCGATTTTATCCTGCTTTTTTTCACAGTTCACCTCTGCCCACAGCCCATATTGCCAGCTGTGTTCTGTCTCTAAGCTCCAATTTATCCAATATTGTTGATAGATAATTTCTTACAGTTCCTTCCGAAAAATTCAGTTCTTTTGCTATTTCCTTATTGCTCTTGCCCTTAGCCACCTCTTCTATTATAACCCATTCATTTTTGGTAATGGTTCTTACATTCTCTGACGGTACATGTATATTTTCATTATTTACTGCAAGCTTTGAGAAAAATTTTAAAACTTTTGAAGCTATATCAGGATTTATCATTGCCTGCCCATGATATACTGTATTTATAGCCTCCACCAGGCTGTCCATACTTATACCCTTTAAAAGATAGCCACTTGCACCATACTTTAGAGCATTAAATACATATTCATCATCATCAAATGTAGTAAGTATGATGATTTTTATATCAGGATATCCCTCTTTTATTATTTTTGTACATGATACTCCGTCAAGTCTTGGCATTCTAATATCAAGCAGTATTATATCCGGTCTATTTTCTCTTACACTTCGTATAACTTCCAAACCGTCTGCAACTGCATCCGTCACTTCAATATCCGGCTTACTGTCAAGGATTATCTTTAAGCTTTCTCGTATTAATTCCTGATCATCTGCAATTAAAACCTTAACCATATTGCTCTCCCCATCTTATCGGTATCATAGCTTCCACTCTAAATCCATTATCACTACTAAAGTTTACCTGACCTTTTAGCATGTTCACTCTTTCTCTGATATGTCTAAGTCCAAAGCCTGCCTCTATATTTTCACATCCAACTCCGTCATCACATATTAAAAGTCCTATACTTCCATATCCTTTCTTTATAGAAACATCTATATTTTTTGCCTTACCATGTCTTATAGAATTTGTTAGACTCTCCTGTACAATTCTATATATTGCCATTTCTTCATCTTCATCAAACTTTAAATCACCGGCATCACAATTAAACACAATATTTACATTTGCAATTTTTATAGTGTTTTCTACTAACTCCTCTATAGCATTTTTTAGATTTAACCTCTGTGGAGCATCAGGCCTCAATGAACTTACACTCATTCTTATATCCTGTATACCTTTTCTACTCACTCTTGAGAGTAGATCCAGTTGATTTCTTAGTGGAGTTTCTTTATTTCCTGCCAATGCTATGCAAGCATCTATACCTGCAGCCAAACCTGTAAGAGTATGTCCCAAGGTATCATGTATCTCTCTGGCAATACGATTTCTCTCCTTTATTTCTGCCAATCTGGCATTATCCATCAAAGATCTTTCAAGCTCTTCATTTGTCCTTTGTAAATCTTGATTTGCTACCTCAAGTCTTTTATTCAATTCCAGATTTTTCTCTATTATCTCCTCCTTACTCACTATTATAATGATACAGCACAGTATAAAACATACAACTGTCATTAGATTAAGTACATTGTAAATAAAAAAAATCAATGTTTGTAGGTTTTGGCTGCATACAGCTATATAAGATGAAATATCATATACTCTTATAAAGATCTTCACAAGTTCATGTGTTGTAAATAAATAGCTTAAAGCTGCAATAATTACCACTATAGGCATATATTTATTCCTTACCGAATAAATCAGTGCGTTTGCAAAAGTCCAAAGTAATATGCCATTATAATTAAAATTCAACAGTATTATACATATCAACTCCAATACAAACTCTATAACAAATGTTGCCGATATTATACTTGTATCATTTGCAATACTACTATTTCTAATACAAAAGGTTGATATAAAAACATATCGAAGATATGATAGTAAATATAAATATATAAAAATGTATTTCCCGGAACATTAACTGCATTTGATAAAAATATCTTAGCCTCATGTACACTTATAATTCTTTCGGTTACTATCCATATAAATCCTGAAATCAAAATCATTGCCGAAAGAGATATTCCAAGCATCAATTCCAGTATTGTATTTATTCTCAAATATCCTATACTTTTCATATTTATTGCCACTTCGATATATCAAATCTACTTATATTGCCGGCATTTATCAAATCAACTTTTATATAAATATCATGTTCCACTTTCTTACCTTCTAGATAATCATATGCAACTCTTGCAGCTTCTCTCCCCATATATATTGGATGCTGTGCTACTGTTGCTGTAAACAGCCCCTGCTTTATAAGCTCCTTTGCATCCGGAGAACCGTCTACACCATAGATCAAAACTCTCTTTTCACTCTTTTCTCTTAATGCTGCAAGTGCTCCTATAGCTGTGGGATCATTTAGCCCAAATATAACATCAAATTCCTTATTGTTTTTTTCCAGGTATTCACTCATGGTATCATTCACTGTTTCTATTTCACTGACACCGTCTATCTCATCAACTATTTCATATCTTAAATCATTTGCTATGGTATCCATAAACCCTTTTCTTCTTTGAACCATTGATGAAGCAATCAGATTTTCAACAACAAGTATATTAGCACCCTCAGGCATTTTTCTTATCAAATCCTTTGCCAATAATACGCCTGCCTCATAATTATTTGACTGAATCGTACTTATTACTCCCACTCTATCATCCACATCAGTATCCAGCAGTATAACCGGTACACCTCTTTTCTTGCATTCTGTTAAAGCACTTTCGATACCGCTTCTATCTACAGCATTTACAAATAAGATATCGATACCTTCATTGAGCATATCTATGATCTGTGCATTCTGTCTCTCCTGACTTTGTGCCGGATCTCTAGTTATAAGTATATCACCATTTGCTTCAATAGTATCCCTAATATTTTCATTAAGAACATTGAAGTATGGATTATTCATTGTCATATAAGTTGAGCCAAAGACAACCTTCTTATCATTATTCCTTGACTTTAGCAAAACTATAAATAAACACAATAAAAAAACATATGCTAAGAGCATAAAAAATGCCCTTAGCCTGTTTTTGTCAATTATTTTCATTATTTACTCTTTTTTAAATTTCTAATATAGTCGATAAATACTGCCAATAGTATAACGATACCTTTTACAACTGTCTGCCAGAAAGAATTTACATTCATAAGGTTAAGTCCATTGCTAAGAATTCCTATAATTAGGGCACCTATCAATGTACCTCCAAGTTTTCCATATCCACCTGACATAGATGTTCCACCTACTACTACCGCAGCTATGGCATCCATCTCAGCACCATCGCCTGCTGTAGGCTGTCCTGAGTACATACGTGAAGCTAAGATAACTCCTGCAAGACCTGCCATAAGTCCTGAATAAGTATACACCATGAATTTTACTTTTGAAACACTTATGCCTGAAAATCTGGCTGCAAGTGTATTTCCACCGACTGCATATATATATCTACCTATTTTTGTTCTATTCATTATAAGGACTGAAACTATAAAGATTATTATCATTATGATAACGGGTACCGGAAAAATTCCTACATATCCTGCACCTATCCATTGCCATTCCTTAGATACTACTCGTACCGGTGAACCTCCGGTATACACACCTGCAAGTCCTCTGGCAATATTCATTGTAGCCAATGTCACGATAAATGGAGGTATAGTAGTTCTTGAAATAACAAAACCATTGAATGCACCTATTATAAGTCCTATGAGTATTCCTATAATCATTGCCAAATGTATACTCATACCATATCTGGACACACATCCTGCAGCAAATACACCTGAAAGTGCTATTACTGAACCTACCGACAAATCAATACCTCCAAGTATGATTACCATAGTCATTCCACATGCAAGGAGCATATTTGTAGAAATCTGTCTAAGTACATTAAAAACATTCTTTGTTGTAGGGAATGAGCTGCTTGTAGCAGGAAATACTGTAAGGAATATTGCCAGCACCAGCAATGCGATAATGATTCCCATATTCTCTTTGAAAAAATTTAAAGCCTTGATATTATTCGATTTTTTCACTTTTTACCTCCATCATATAGCTGCTAATGCCATAATACTTTCCTGTGATATTTCTTCGTGATTTATACAACCTCTTATTGTTCCTGCTCCCATAACATATACTCTGTCACTCATATTTATTATTTCAGGCAATTCTGAGGATATCATTATGATTGAAACTCCTTTTTTTACCAAATCATTCATTATCTTATATATTTCAGATTTTGCACCCACATCTATTCCTCTTGTAGGCTCATCTAAAATAAGAATCTTGGGATTTGTGGCCAACCATCTTCCAATCATAACCTTCTGTTGATTTCCTCCTGAAAGATTAGAGATTATCTGCTCTTGTGAAGGTGTCTTGGTTGCCATCATATCTATATATTTCTTGGTTATCTCAACCTCTTTTTTAGAATCTACCTTTAAATTCTTTATAAAATCATCCAATACTTCAATAGTGGTATTATATTTTATATCCTGTAGCAAATAGAGTCCCTGTTCTTTTCTGCTCTCCGGTACCAAAGCCAGACCATTCTTTATGGCATCTTTCGGCTCTTTTATACTTACTTTCTTTCCCTCAATATATATATCACCTGACACATCTTTTGAGAGTCCGAATATGGCCTGCATAGCTTCACTTCTTCCTGCACCTACAAGTCCTGCAAAACCGATTATCTCACCTTTTCTAAGTTCAAAGCTGACATTTTCTACTTTATCGCCATCTTTTAGATTTTCTACCTTAAGTATAACTTCCTCTGCCGGTAAAAAGTCTCTTACATAGTAGTTTGTCAAGGTTCTTCCAACCATCATGGCTATAAGCTCATCCTTATTGGTTTCCTTAACTACCTTTGTTCCAACATATTCACCATCTCTCATTACAGTTACTCTATCACATATTTCCTCAAGCTCACTCATCTTATGTGATATATAGATAATACCTACGCCCTTCTTAGTCAAATCTCTCATAATATTAAAAAGATTTTCTACCTCTCTGTCGCTTATAGAGGAGGTCGGCTCATCCATAACCAATATCTTTGCGTTAACTGATACAGCCTTTGTTATCTCAACCATTTGCTGCTTAGCTATAGGTAGATTCATTACCAATTCTCTTGCATCTATATCCATACCCAGATCATCTAGAATCTTTTGGGCATCTTTTTCCATTTTAGAAATATTTACAGTGAAGCCCTTACCGGATTCCCTGCCCAGATATATATTTTCTGCCACCGTCATATATGGCACTAATACCAACTCCTGATGTATTATAGAAATATTGTTTCTTGAAGCATCATGTACTGATTCTATAGATACTTTCTTTCCTTCTATCTCTATTTCTCCTTCATCGAGGCTGTATATTCCACCAAGTACTTTTATCAATGTGCTTTTTCCTGCACCATTTTCTCCCAACAGTGCATGTACTTCTCCTGCCCTCAATTCAAGGTTTACTTTATCTAAGGCTTTAACTCCGGGGAAGCTCTTAGATATATTTTTCATTCTCAATAAAATATTGTCTGCCACTGTTTCACCTGCTCTTATTCTCTAAATAAGGCATCCCTTAGGATGCCTAAAATTTTATTATATTAATAATAGTATTTTACAAGTACTGCGATTGCTTACTGCCAACCGTCTGTTCCGTACTGTGCTACATTGTCTGATGTGATAAGGAATGTTTCTACAGGATATCTCTCATCAACCTGCTTTCCCTCAACATAATCATACATAATCTTAACTGCCTGCTCTGCAATAGAAACCGGAGACTGAGCACCACTACCCTCTATTAAAGAATTACCTGATGCAAGCTCTGACTTGATATCCGGTGAACCGTCAACACCATAAATTAAACAGTCCTTAATACCTGCTGCATTTGCTGCTGCCAAGCTCCTAAAGCTGTCGGATCATTTCCACCAAATATAGCAACTACATCAGGATTTGACTGTAAAAGATCCTCTGCAATACCCATTGCTACCTGAAGATTTCCCTTTGCATCCTGCTGTGCCACTACTTCAAATCCATGGTCTTTTATAGCATCCATAAATCCATTTGTTCTATCTACAACTGACTGCATAGTAGGTGAATCAAGAACTATGATCTTTCCACCATTAGGTACCTTCTTAACAAGATCCTCTCCTACAACCTTTCCTGCATTGTAGTTATCTGATCCTGTGTATGATACTAAATAAGACATATCTCCTACTTCTGTATCAAATCCTACCATAGGTACTCCGGCTTCCTTTGCAAGATCAAGTGCAGGAATAATTCCCTGTGCATCAACAGGATTCATAAACAATCCATCAAGATTCTGTGAAAGCATATCCTCAACCTGTGAAATTTGCTTTGTAACATCATTTCCGGGATCTGTAACGATAAGCTCATCTCCATTAGCCTCTACCAATTCCTTAATCTTGCCCTGAATGGTAACGAAGAATGGATTTGTTCCATCCATACATGTATATCCAAATTTATAATGCTTCTTTTCACCGCTCTGTGCTGTTGTAGCAGCCTCTTTGCTTTCTCCCTCAGATGTGGTCTTTGTCTCTCCACCACCACATGCTACTAAACTTCCTGCCATTAACAGTGCCATTGCACCTGCCATTAACTTTCTTCTCATAAATCCTCCTCTTTTTACCCCTTGGGGTGATGATGTAATAATACCAATATTCAAATTGTTTAATAATTGTTTTTTGTAATAATTATAATATGACAAATGTCAGTTGACTAATTTAAAACTTATTACTTATCTTTCATAAACTTACTTTATTATTTCTAAATACTCTTATTGCATCCCTATAAGTCTCCTTCATGCTCTCTCTTGCAGTTACAAATACATCATGTGAATACAGATTTCCATTTGTTTCTGCCGCCATTTTTCTTATAGCATCTCCGGCAAACTTTTGCAGCATAAGTGTAGAAGTTGATTTTTTTCTTACACCACAATCTATACATTTTTCTAAAGTCATCATCACTAATTCCTGAGCCACCATGCATTACCACAGGAACGTCTGTAAGTTCTCTGATTTTTTTCTATTCTATTAAAAATCCAGTTTCGGTTCACTCTTATATATTCCATGTACTGTACCAAAGGATGCTGCAAGAGCATCAATATCTGTTTCTTCCACAAAAAAATTTTTTTGCAGTCTCGGGATCTGTATATGCACCCATGACATTTCCCTCTGCTCCTTCTGCTCCCATAGAACCAAGTTCAGCCTCTATACTTGCCCCATATACGTCTGCAATGTATCTCGCATACCTTGTATTTGCAACATTCTCCTTAAAGCTGAGTGCCGATCCATCATACATTATACTGCTAAATCCTATATCCAATGCCGTCTTTATCTCATCAAAATTGTCGCCATAGATCTAAATGTACACATACCGGTACTTTTAGCTTCTTCTGCCAACATTACCATTACCTTTCCTATTTTTTTTCAAGTGGAATATATTTCCCATAGTGCCGCATTGGCAAATTGTAATATTACCGGAGTATTTTCCTCCTCTGCCGCTTCTATAACCGCCATTATGCCCTCAAGTGATGTGGCATTGAATGCAGCTATTGCCATATTCTTACTCTCTGCTATATCCAAAATATTTCTAAGTGTTATTAACATTTTCTACTCCTTTATAAAATCTTGTGTCTCCCAATTATTTTTTATCTTTTCTTCCAATTCTTTTATATCCAAAAGTCCACTAAAGGTATCATACTCTGTAATACACATAGCCCCGGTACCTGAAGCTATTTCCATAGCCCTCTTTGGATTATAGTCATTTATTACTCCATATAAAAATGCCGCTATTGCAGTATCTCCCGCACCTATAGCTGACTTTATTCTGTCAGGTTTAAAACTCTTTTGGAAATATTTAAAACAATTCCATTCATTACTAAGTCCAAGTCTTTTTGAAACATCATCAGAAGTACAAAGATACATACCTGCTGTACCACATTTTATAAGTAATATGGAAACTCCAAAATCCATAACCTTTTTTGCCAGTGGTAATATATCATTTTCAAGGCTTAGACACAGGCATACATCCTCTTCTCCCGCTCTTTCTAAAAGCTGTGTGTATTCAGCCTTATCCACCATACATAAAAGTTCTTCAAAACTTGGTTCAAATATATCCACATATGGCAAAATATTTCTCAAAATTGCTTCCCAATCAAGTCTTCCTGCTTTGCTGTCAGAGTCAATAGCTGCCACATCCAGACTGGTTATAAGACCTGCTTTCTTTATAGTCTTATACATTTCTATCAGCTCTTTTGCATCATCCTTATAGAAACCTTCCATCAATGTTGGATATCCGAAATGAAATAGATATCCGTCTTTTATATCTTCCATGTCCATATCTGAGAATTTAAAGGTATCATTGGTTCCTGTAAAATGTAAAAAACTTCTATCAAATCCCGGAGCTGCCAATACTATAGTATAGGAAGTGTCTTCTCCCTCAGCTTTTATAAATTTCGTTTTTGCACCCTTTTCCTCACATTTTTCTATTATTTGTCGTCCAAACTCATCATCACCTACTTTAGCAATAAGTTCTACATTTGCACCGAATTTATGCAATGCCATACCGGTATTATTTACAGCTCCACCATTTGCCACTGTAGCTCTACCTATATTTATCAATTTACCCGGCTTTAAAATCTTTGCAAGATTCTTCCCATTTGTATTATATATCTGTGGTGTTATATCATAGGATATATGTCCGGCAACTATTATTTTTCTGTCCATATTGCCCCCTTTCACAACTAACTTACTAAAATTAACAAAAAAATAATAGTTACATTAGTCATTATTTTATGACTGATATAACTATTATTTATTATAATTTCTTCCATATAAACTTCCACATTGCCCATAAAAGCAATGCAGTAATAACAGTAATAAGTATCCATCCACCCTCCATTTTTGAGAAAGGAAGGTCCACATTCATACCGAAAAAGCCTGAGATCACAGTAGGAATTGTCATCAGAAGCGACCATATAGTCATAATACGCATAGTTTCGTTCAGCTTAATGTTTATCAGATTATTGTACATACCACTCATCTGTTCAACTATACTTGATGCCATATCAGCCATATCGCTTGCCTGCTTTGCCTCTATATATGCATCTTCCAACTCCTCTTTTTCAGCTTCATTACATTTTTTTATTGCTGAAGTTATTCTCATCTGCCTTATTGCAACTACATTCTGTCTTGTAGCCGCACCCAGATAGATAAGACCTACTTCAAGGTCTGAAAGATCCCAGATACCCTGATTATTTGTATTCATTCTAAGTCTTCTATTCAGATGTAATCTCTCTTCATTAAGTTTATCAAGTATAGGTAGAAATGAATCTGAAATAACAAAAAGGCTCAAAAAAAGCAACATCATAGGGGTACTTGCCTCTTCAGCTTTTATATATTTTTCAATCTGTGGCACTATATAGTTGGTATCATAGGTTACAAACATAAATATACTTTCAGAATTTACAAAAAATTTTATAGATCTGGTCTCATAATGCCCATTATTTTGTATAAAAGCCGGTACATGTATGACTACCAACAGATTCTTTCCGTCGTATTCCACTCTGGCTCTCTCATTTGAATCCAAAACATATTCAGCCATTTCCTCCGTCAAATCAAACTTGGTTTCCAAGGTCCCTACATCCGCTATATTGCTGACATCTACTACTCTCCAATAAAACTTTTTTCCATCTTCTCCCATATATATCTGCATTTAATAATCCTCACCCCCTTCGTTTTAGTTCAAAAGTATTATCTATATCTGCTACCTTATTATTTCTCTCTTATACTTATAGTATCACCATACTCCCCATACCATTTATCATCTACTGTGATATACTTTATCTCTTCTAAAAGTAATTGTTCTATATTGGCATTGGTCTCTTCTATAAGTTTCTTTTGTAATTTCTCACATTCTTCACTCTTAAATATAAGACTTATCGTAACCATATCATCAAATATAGTATCCTCAATCACAACATTTTCGCTCTCTGCAATATACTTTATCTTTCCATAAAAATCATATCCAAACTTGTACTTTACTCTAACTCCTGAATTAATTTCACCAATCTTGCCTTTACTCAGTGCTTCTATAACCGCACCTTGATAGGCACGAATAAGCCCACCTACTCCAAGCAGTGTTCCTCCAAAATATCTTGTAACCACTGCCACTATATCAAAATATCCCTGATTTTGTATTACCTCCATCATAGGCATTCCTGCACTTCTTTGCGGCTCTCCGTCATCAGAACATTTTTTCTTATTTCCATCTTCTCCTATGATATATGCATAACAGTTATGTCTGGCATCATAGTATTTTTTTTTTATCTTCTCTATAAATTCCAGTGCTTCTTCCTCAGAATTTACCATCGCAATATTGGCAATAAACCTTGATTTCTTTTCTACAATCTCAGCTTCACAAGCCTCCAGAATGATTCTCATAGATTTTCTCTCCTGTTTTCATCAGAGTATTATAGCAAATGTTTTGAAAAATAAAAAGCCCTCGGTAAACCCGAAAGCTTTTATATTTTCCTATATTGACAACACCATATCCACCTGACGTGAAAAGGATATGCCGGTTTTACACCAAAGTGCAAAATGCTCACAATTATTTCTGGTGAAATTATAGGCGCTCTCTCCAAGCCTTGACTTGGCCCTCTCTATAGTCTCCTCAGGTGAAAACAGCTTATACTTTGCTTTGAATAAAAAATCAAATATTCCCGTATGTTCTCTGGGATTTACATTAAAATTTGTACTGCTTCTAAGCTTCCTAGGCGGACCACCGGTTTTGGGAAAATGTAAAACAAAATAGTCCTTTGACCCTTGTGTAAAGTCCTTTAAATCAGTTTCATATATGCTGACATTCCTGCCAAAGTCCTTTGTCTTATCAGCATAATGTATGACTTTACCATCTCCTATATAGATACCATAATGATCATAAAATGACCTTGATACACCTATCACATCCCCCGGCTTTAGAAAATTTCCTGAAACCAGCCTCTCAAACTTCTCCTCCATCGCACTCATAGTTCCGGTAGCTTTTCTTATATTATTTTTATCAAGAATTCTGGCATGACCATCAAGCAGATTGTATTGCAATCTGTAACCCATCTCCTCTTTTTTATCTCTCCAAAAATGTTGCTTACCGCAAATCTTTTCTTCTCTATTAGGTCTATCTCCACCGTTTCCCATCAACAATTTTCCGGCAATTAAAAGTGCTAATAACATATTCTCTCCAAGTAATATAGCTTTTAGCCCGTTAGGCTTAGCTAAGTTAGGTAATACTAATATATATTACTTGTAAAATTTTTTCAAGTCTTATTTCACCTTACCGAAAATCTCTGCCGGAATATATGCCTTAATGCTTATACCCTCATCTATATATTCCTCACTCAGAATTTCACCGAACTTTCTTATAATAGCTATCTTTCCTGCTTCTTTATATGAAAAAATATGTTCAAGATAAACCCTTTGTTTTTGTAAAATATCTTCTATAGTCTTTTTTAGTTCTTCAATACCTTCTCCTGTTTTTGCAGACATTTTTAAGACCTTGTCTGCATGAAAATCTCTTGGGAAGCTCCATATCTTCTTCCATCAGATCTGTCTTATTAAATATTGTGATAATATCCTTATCAACCACTTCAAGGCTTCTTAGAGTATCATATACCACTAACATCTGTGAAGTTGCCTCTTCATTTGAAGCATCCACCATATGTATCAAAAGGTTTGCATACTTTGCCTCTTCCAAAGTGGATTTGAAAGCTTCTATAAGGTGATGTGGAAGCTTTCTGATAAATCCTACTGTATCAGTCATCAAAATTTCCTGACCGCTTCCAAGTTTTAACTTCCTTGTTGTAGGATCCAGAGTTGCAAAAAGCTTGTCCTCCGCCAATATATCCGCATCTGTAAGCTTATTAAGTAAAGTGGATTTGCCGGCATTTGTATATCCTACTATTGCCACATTAAAAGCCAAATTCTCATCTCTGGACTTTCTTATTAGTTCTCTATGATTTTCAACCTTTTTCAGCTCTGATTTTAGTTGTGAAATTCTCTCATGTATAAGTCTTCTGTCCATCTCAAGTTTCTTCTCTCCGGGACCTCTTGTACCTATACCTCCTCCAAGCCTTGAAAGACTACTTCTAAGACCTATTAGTCTTGCAGATGAAAATTTTAGCTGTGCCAGTTCTACCTGAATCTTTCCCTCACTGGTTGTAGCTCTTTTTGCAAAGATATCCAAAATAACCATGGTTCTATCCATCACTTTTGTATCCAGAAGATTTTCAAGATTCCTAAGCTGTGCCGGAGTAAGTTCATCATCACATACTACGCCTGTGGCATCCAACTCCAGTACTCTTTCTTTAACTTCCTCTATCTTACCCTTACCAATATATGTGCCGGGATGCATTCTCTCTCTTGACTGTATAATACTGTCAAGTACTACTGCACCTGCCGTATCTACCAGCTCAGCCAACTCCTTCATAGATTCTTTGTATCATCTCCTACATCCACACCCAGAAGAATAACTCTTTCTACGATTTCCTTTGTTTCAAATGTACTCATATATTACCTATCTTATTCTTGAATTAAGGAATGCTACCTCATGAGAAACAGTATCATCCTCACCGTATTTATCAATATATGCATTAAAGCATTCCAATGCCTTATCATATTCTCCCATGTACTCATAGCAAGAGCCCTTTGAAAACATCAAAGATTTCATGGTTTCCTCATCACTGCTTCCTAAATCTTTGTTTTCTAAAAGTGCTATACCCTCATCCACCGCCTCAAGTGCCTTATCATAGTCCTCTCTTTTTGACATATGCTTTGCATATACTGCAAACACCTTGGCATTCTTTCTATCAGTTTCTTTCAACTGTTTTTCCAAAAATTCCTCTGCCTTATCCAGATATGATGAATCAGCATTTTTTTCATACATATCCTCATAATACTTCACAATGGCAATACCTGCATTGATATGTAATTCACTCCTGTCATCAAGACTTTCAGCCTTATTATACATTTCTATAGCATCTGTTATATCTATATCCATATCCACATTGCTTAGATTTGTATAGATAATAGTCAACATATCAATATATTCTCTTCTTTCCTCATCCGCAGATATAAGAAGCTTATATGTGTGTTCTGCCGCTTTATAATCACCTGCCTTATATTCTGCCTCTGCCCTGTATCTAAGTATATCTATCTCAAGTCCTCTGATATTTTTACTGCCATGTACTCCTATTGCTTTATCAAAAGCTTCTACCGCTTCAGCATAATTCCCTTCATCCAGTAGTAACTTACCGCTTTCAAAGTATTTTTTTTCCTTAACAGAACAACCGCTTAAAAAGAGTATAGCCATTATTCCGGCAATAAATACTTTTTTAATTTTTCCCTGTGCTACCAAAGCCACCTCTGTCAACTCCATTCAGTTTTTCTACTTCTTCAAATTCAAATGCATCCTGATGCTTCATTATTCTAAACTGGCATATTCTATCATTAATCTCTATTATAGTATCTCTCATTGCCAACGCCGGAAATCTCCATTCATCATTGTCACCGGAATACGACTCATCAATTACACCCATAGAATTTGTCTGTAAAATTCCAAAGTTTTTAAATGTGGAACTTCTTGGCACAACCAAAGCCTCATATCCCTTTGGCAACTCCATTCCCACTCCAAGCCTGATTAGTCTATACTCCCCTGCTTTTAATTCCACTCTTTCAGCAGCTCTTAGGTCGATCCAATCACTTTTTCCATCTATAAATTTTAATCTCTCAATCTCATCACTAAAATATTTTATATTTATCTTCATAGCTTATTTATCTCCACCTGTTCCGTTAATTTCACTTTCAAAACCGAATTTCCATCCGGTCTCTTCCTCCACCTCATGAATATCTCTGCTTCCAAATCTGAATCAAGCCTTGGAAGTGCTTCCTTTGATTCCACACCAAATCTTCTAAGGAATTCCTCTGTAGTGGCAAACTGTGCAGGCCTTCCTGGAGCATCAAGTTTTCCTGCCTCATATACCAACCCAAACTCTACAAGTCGGTTTACCATATGGTCGGAAGATACTCCTCTTATTTTCTCTATTTCAGACTTTGTTATAGGTTGCTTATATGCAATAATTGACAATGTCTCAAGCATAGCATCTGTAAGCACCTGCTTTTTTGGAGTCTTGCATACTTTTATCAATTTCTCATAATGCTCTGACTTGGTACACATCTGAACACAATCTCCCAAATCAATTATTTGTATGCCTCTATTATCCTTTTCATACTTTTCTTTCAGAGACTCCAGGTTTTGAATTACTTCATCCTCCTTCATTTCAAGAGCAATACATAATTGTCTGATTTCTACAGAAGCTCCTAAAGCAAATAGTATTGCTTCTATTGCAGCCTCAGTTTTACTCAATTTAGCCATCCAGTATATCGCTAAGATCTAGCGTCTCCTCCTTCCCCTCTTCTTCCAAAGTCTCTATTAGCATTTCTCCGAATGTTTCTTCTTGTACAAGAGATATTTTACCAATCCTCATAAGCTCCAACACGCTTAAGAATGTGACAACAACCTCAAGTTTTGTTGCCTGCCTTTCTAAAAGTGACTGAAATGTAAATTTCCTGTACTTTCTGGCATATGCCATCACTTCTGTTATCTTCGTTTCCAGAGAAATCGGTTCTTTTTTTATAGTACCGAAATTACTTCTTACTTTATCAATCCTATTATCCTTTTGCTTCATTACCCGGTCAAACACCAGTCTTAATTTATGCAAGTTCATATCACCAAAAAGCTCATCAAGATTTGCAGGCTCTCTGTATTCTGCCACTTCACTTGGTATACTCGGTTCTTTAAAAAGTACTTTCTCTGCATCGAAATATCTGCCTGCAAGCTCATTTGCCATCAACTTATATTTTTTATATTCTAAAAGCCTTGCTACAAGCTCTGCTCTTGGATCTATGATCTCCTTTGTTTCCTCATCCTCTTCCAATGGTAAAAGCATTCTTGCCTTTATATCTAAAAGTGTGGTAGCCATCACAATAAATTCACTCATCAAATCCAGATCATCTGTCTCCAAATGATTCATGTAGTTCAAATACTGTTCAGTTATACTTACAATAGGAATATCATATATATCTATTCTATCTCTTTCTATAAGATATAGAAGCAAATCCAGCGGTCCTTCAAACCTCTCCAATTTATATGAAATCTCCATACTCACCTCTCATATAGATCTCTCTCAACCTTATTATTGTATCAAATTTCAGGCTTTATTGCGACTGTTAAGATTTATAACTATTAACTCCGACATATCATTTAATCTAATATTTATACTATGTGTTCCAAGCCCTGCACCTATTATTTGACTCATTCTTCCAATCTTTTTTAATCCCACCACTAATCTGCTCAAAAAATGAAATTGTGGGGTCATCAAGCCTATTCCACTCGGTAGTCTTATAGTACCACCATGGAAATGTCCTGCAAGAGCCAAATCTACCTGACTTTTTTCATAGTCCTTTGCAAAAAGGGGAGAATGTGCCAATAAAATATTAAACTTAGACGTATCTATATCCAGTCGATTCTCTATATAAGAAATATCCAAAGGTCTTTTATATCTTCTCAAATAATATTTTTCATCTAAATCCAAACCATGAATACAAATATTTTCATATATATCCATACTGCTGTTTGAAAGGTATACTATTCCCATATCCTCTACTATTTGCTTGTATTGGTGATAATTCAATCCGAATTTATTTTCTTTTAATCTTTGCTCATGATTCCCATTTGCGTATATACATTTATATTTCCTTGAAAGATTCTGCAAAAGTGGCAGAACATTTTCTATGCCAAGTCGATTTTTAACAGTTATCATATCCCCTCCTATAAGTATAAGATCGGGATATATCTCATCTATCGCAGATATAAGCCTTTTATTATTCTTGCCAAAACTATTATTGTGCAGATCTGTTAAAAAGACTATTTTCTTTTTATTATCTATTTTTCTGCTACTTATATCATATTGTACTATCTTAAAATTCTTTCTCTCATAAAAAGAACGGAGTAGTAAGGTACTACAACCCACTACTCCTAATCCTAAAATTTTAGAAAATATATTTTTCATTAAACTCCTAGCTTACCCAGACTCCGTCACTATTTAAAGTGTAGCCATCAGGTGTGGTGGTATTTGTCAACATTTTACCATCACTTCCCAAATAATACCATAGTCCATTATATTTAAGCCAGGATGAAGCATTCATAGCACCTGACTCCTCCATAAAATACCAAGCACCGCCTGCGTCCTGTCTCCAGCCTCTTGCCATATGGCCATCAGCATCAAACCAATACTTTGTTCCGTTTATATTTAGAACCTCAGCTCTTGCACTTGATCTGTCTGACTTTACATAAAACCAGTTGCCATTTTTTTCTTTCCAACCTACATCAGGAGCCATACCCGGACCATAGTTCTCAGTCTTCATCTCTGATGTTCTTATAGCTTTCGGTGCCAAATCTACTTTTGCACTGTCAGCCTTTGTCATCTCCGGGGTAACACTTGTCACCTGCTGTGAAGGCTGTGCTGATGCCTTGCTGCCACTTGATGCAATCTCAAAGCCATAGTCAAGCAATGCTCTTGTATCCGGATAATGAGTACCCTTACTCTTTAGTATTACTACTATGAGCCTTACTCCATTTCTCTCGGCACAAGTTACCAGAGTATTACCGGCAGCTTTTGTGTATCCGGTTTTTCCACCTATTACTCCAGGGTAGTTTTCTACACCTGTAACCATCTTATGGTGCATTTTTATAACAGTTGGAGTAGATTTTGACCTTGTAGCCGGAAAAGTATATGTCTTCGTACCTGCTATGGCTCTAAAAGTTGGATTTTTAAATGCCTCTGCTGAGATCAAAGCCATATCTTTGGCTGTTGTCCTATGGTTTTGATCGTTCAGTCCATTTGGATTTACAAAATTTGTATGAGTTGCTCCAAGCTCCCTGGCTCTTGCATTCATCATATTTGCAAAGCCTGCAACAGAACCTCCTACATGCTCAGCTATACCATTTGATACTTCATTTGCTGATTCAAGCATCATTCCATATAGAGAATCTCTTACACTTATCCTATCTCCTGCCACCACTCCCAGAGTTGTTGCTCCGGCTTCAAGATTTGTAGTAGCTGATTTCGAATACACTATTGTATCATCCAAATTTGCCTGTTCTACTGCAATAAGTCCAGTCATTATCTTTGTGATAGATGCCGGTGCAAACTGAGTATCTCCCTCTTTTTGATATAAAAACTCACCTGTATTTGCATTATAAAGTGCCGCCGCCTGTGACGCTATATCAGGAGGTGTGGCTGCATATGCTACCGGACTGTACTCTGGTAAAAATATTATTGCACTTAATGACAATAACAGTGATAGACCTCCGGCTATTAATTTTTTTATCTTCATCATTTCCTTCCTAAATAAGTTTTTATAGTTCATATTGTGATATTTTAGAACGAACTATATCTAAGATTTTTATACTCTAACTTGTTAATACTATATCACAAATATTCAACACATGTATTACTTAAATCTTACATACATATAACTTTATACTAAAATGATGAAGATAGTAAAGTACATATTTGATAGTGTAAGAAATTTGTCATGAAAAATAATAATATCTTATATATGCTTTATATCTTATTGAAACAAAAAACCAAGTCTTTTAGACTTGGTTAAAATAATATTTAATTCATATCTTCTGTCAGCTCAAGCATAATGTCTTCGACATGCTCTAATTTATCGGCTCTGTAAGCATTTGATCCACAAAAAAGAAGTGCATGACTTTCATCTGAATTTGCAGCGGAACATAATGCATCCGTTATACAATAAGGTATAGTTTTTCTATCACATACTGACAATGCCAAACAGTTATGACAATGTCTGATAGGTATCGGACCGGATTTCAATCTGTCCATAAAATCATTTCTAATAGCTCTTCCCGGCATACCCACCGGCGATTTCGTGATTACTATATCTTCTTCTTTTGCATCTATATAGGTCTGCTTGTAATCATCCGGTGCATCACATTCATATGTCGTTACAAATCTTGTACCCATTTGAACACCATCTGCACCTAAATCCATTACATGTGCAATATCTTCTTTGGTATATATACCGCCTGCTACAAATACAGGTATTTTTTTTCCAAATTTTTCTTCATAGATTCTAACTTCCTCTATGATTTCCTTAATTTCAGCATCATATTTATCTTTTTTATAATTCCTGCTTGTCATAGTATCTGCACCAAGTTCATTCAGTTCATCATAGGAAAATCCCAGATGTCCACCTGCCAATGGTCCCTCTATTACAACTGCATCTGCTGTGGTCTTATATTTTCTGTCCCACATCTTCAAAATTACCTTTGCACTTTTTCTGCTGGAAACTATTGGAGCTATGCAGGTCCTCTTTTCATTTCCACTGACAGCCATTCCTTTTTCCACCAATTCCGGCAACTCTATCGGAAGTCCGGCACCTGAAATAATAATATCTGCACCTGCCTTTACTGCTTCTATAACATAATCAGCATATTTATTAGTTGCCACCATTATATTAAAGCCGATAAAAGGAGTATAATTTTTTAATATATCTAAAAACTTAGCTGTCAGTTTTGAATTTTCAAAAACCTTTGCAGCCAGATCTCTAGCCTTTTGAAGTTCAGTCTTTATAGCACGAAGATTTGCAACTATCGGATTTTTATAAAAATCATCTTCTCTAAAACCTATCTGTGCTGTTGATATGATTCCCATTCCTCCATTGCCGGCAACATGTGCTGCCAAAGATGAAAGACTAATACCTACCCCCATACCTCCTTGGATAATCGGATAGAGTAAATTTCTATCACCTATTTTCAAGAATTTCATATTTTCCTTTCGTAGCTATTTAAAAATTTCTAAATCTATTGTATCTGTTCTCTGCGATTTCTGTACCGGATTTTGAAGCATTTTTCTCAAAGAAATCATCAATATTTGAGGTTAAATCAGCTATTACTCCATCCATACTATCAAGAGTCAGAGGAATATCCTCCTTTATAACTCTATCTATAATACCAAGTGAGAGAAGCTCTTTTGCAGTGATTTTCATAACCTCTGCTGCTTCTTTACTCTTCTTTGAATCCTTATAAAGTATGGAAGCAAAGCCCTCAGGTGAGAGTACTGAATATATTGAATGTTCCATCATCCATACCTCATTAGCCACTGCAAGTGCAAGTGCACCTCCAGATCCTCCCTCACCTATTACAATTGAAAGTATCGGTACTCTCATATCGCTCATCTCAAAAAGTGCACGTGCTATAGCCTCAGCCTGTCCATTTTCTTCAGCCTCTATACCGCAAAAAGCTCCAGGAGTATCAACTATGCATATAATTGGCATGTTGAAATCATTTGCATGTCTCATAAGTCTAAGTGCCTTACGATATCCACTAGGCTTTGGCATACCGAAGTTTCTTATCTTATTTTCTTTTAGACTCTTTCCCTTTTGTTCTGCAACAACCATAACCGGCTTGCCGTAATAACTTGCTATTCCGCCAATAATTGCTCCATCATCTTCTGACAGTCTGTCTCCATGTAGTTCCATAAAGAAGTTGAACAATTTGTCAATATAATCCTTAGCTGTAGGTCTGTCAGGTCGTCTGGATAAAACCACACTATCCCATGCAGTCTTTGGTGCTTTTACCTTTGGACGCTTTTCTACTATTTTTTCGATATCTTCATCATCAATATCTACACTACTTACTTTCTTAAATCCACATGTATGTGCTCTCAAAATTTTCTTTAAAACACTTCTTTGCTCTGTTCTTTCGACAATAACATCTATAAAACCATGCTCCAGAAGGAATTCTGCACTTTGGAAGCCCTCCGGCAACTTAGCACCAATAGTCTGTGCTATTACTCTTGGTCCAGCAAATCCTATAAGTGCCTTAGGTTCTGCAAGTATTATATCTCCAAGCATTGCAAATGAAGCACTTACACCACCCATAGTAGGATCTGTCAAAAAGCTGATATAAAGCTGACCTGCTTCATGATGTTTTTTTAATGCGGCTGAAGTCTTTGCCATCTGCATCAGTGAAATAAGACCTTCCTGCATTCTTGCACCACCTGAACATGAAAAGATAATAATTGGCATCTTTTCCTTTGTAGCAGTTTCTATAGCATAGGTTATCTTCTCACCTACTACTCTACCCATAGATGACATCATAAATCTTGCATCACATACAGCTATAGCAGTTCTTACGTTTCCTATAGTGGCCTCACCGGTCACTACCGCCTCATTTAATTTGCTTTTTAATCTTTCTTCTTCCAGCTTTATCTCATAGTCCGGAAAATTTAGCGGATTTGATATAGGCATTGTCTTATTCCACTCAATAAAGCTTCCGGCATCTACCAGCATCTCTATTCTTCTATAAGCATGAACTCTAAAAATACCCTCCACATTTTGGACAAGTATAAAGATTTGCCTTCACATCCTCTGCAAAAAAATAGGTTCTTTACAAATTCTACATTTTCTCCAAAGTCCCTTTGGAATATCTATCTTCTCGCCTTCCGGCTCTATTTTTTTGCATATGTCTTTTTAAACATATCTCTAAGCATGACAACACCTCAAAACTTTCATCACTACATTTTAAACTGTTTCTCTATAAATGAAGTATCTACATCAGCCTCTATAAAATATGGATTGTTAATTATCTCATAATTAAAGTCGATATTTGTATCCACACCCTCTATTACTATCTCGCCTAGTGCAGATCTCATCTTTGCTATAGCCTCTTCTCTAGACTTTCCATGCACGATTAACTTTAAAAGCATAGAATCATAGAATGGAGAAACTGTATAATCCTCATATATATGTGTATCTATTCTAACTCCATTGCCTCCTGGAAGATGCATACTCTTGATTCTTCCGGGAGATGGTGCAAAGTTCTTATCCGGATTTTCTGCATTTATTCTGCATTCTATAGCATGCCCTTCTATTCTCACATCTTTTTGAGTAATAGAAAGCTTCTCACCTGCCGCAACTCTTATTTGCTCCTTTATAAGATCCATACCTGTGATCATCTCTGTTACCGGATGTTCTACCTGTATTCTTGTATTCATCTCCATAAAATAGAAGTTCTTATTTTTATCCACCAAAAACTCTATAGTTCCGGCATTCTCATATCCTGCAGCCTTAGCCGCATTTACTGCAGCCTTTCCCATCTTTTCTCTGAGATTATTGTCAAGAAATACGGAAGGAGCTTCCTCTAAAACCTTTTGATGTCTTCTTTGTATAGAGCAATCTCTCTCTCCAAGATGTATTACATTACCAAAGCTGTCAGCCATAATTTGAAATTCTATATGTCTTGGTCTTTCAATATACTTTTCAATATACATTGAATCATCAGAAAATCCCTTAAGTGCTTCTGCTTTTGCAGTCATAAAATTCTCTGCAAAATCATTCTCACTTCTGGATATTCTCATTCCCTTTCCTCCACCACCAAGAGCGGCCTTTATCATTACGGGGAAACCAACCTTTTTTGCCAGCTTTAGAGCTTCTATCACATCCTTTACACTACCATTTGTTCCCGGTATTACAGGTATATGTGCCTTTTGCATAGTAGCCCTTGCTTCTGCCTTATCTCCAAGTTTGGCAATAGTTTCAGATTTTGGTCCTATAAACTTTATACCGACTTCATTACAAAGTCTTGCAAATTTCTCATTCTCTGAAAGAAAACCAAAACCGGGATGAATAGCCTCAGCACCGGTTGTAATAGCCGCACTGAGTATTCTCTCCATATCAAGATAGCTCTTTGTCGCCGGTGCCGGTCCTATACAAATAGCCTCATCTGCCAGCATTGTATGTAAGCTATCTCTATCTGCCTCAGAATATATAGCTACACTTATAATACCCATTTCTCTAAGTGCTCTGATAATTCTGACTGCGATCTCTCCTCTGTTTGCTATCAATACTTTTCTAAACATTTACTCTCCAATTATAAAGGTAAGTTCAGCTTCTACAGCTATCTCACCATTTACGCTTGCTATAGCTTTTCCTATTCCAATTCTTCCCTTTGATCTGATTATCTCACAGGACAATTTCAGCTTATCTCCCGGTACCACTTTTCTCTTAAATTTAGCTGAGTTTATGGCTCCAAAATACGCTGTCTTACCCTTGTTTTCCGGAACTGACAATATGGCAACCGCACCTGTCTGTGCAAGTGCTTCTATCATGAGTACACCCGGCATTACCGGTTCTTCCGGAAAATGACCTAAAAATTGAGGCTCATTATATGTAATACTCTTATAACCTACACTTTTCTTCCCCGGCTCAAGTTCCTCTATGCAGTCGATAAGTAAAAAAGGATGTCTGTGAGGTATTATTTCTTGAATTTCTTTGATTCCCAACATATTTTACTCCAATATAAATAGTGGTTGTCCAAACTCTACCACATCCTCATCCTTAACCAGGATTTCCTTTACAACTCCATCAAAGTCGCTCTCAAGCTCATTCATAAGCTTCATAGCCTCTATAATGCCTATTACTTGCCCCTTTCTCACACTATCTCCAACCTTTACAAAACTTGGAGCATCAGGAGATGGTGCACTGTAGAATGTACCAACAAGAGGTGAAGTAACTGTATGACCTGCAATATTTGTGTCTTCGGCTGTATTTGCAGCTTCAAAGCTCACGCTCTGTGCAACCGGTACTGCCTGAACTTCTCCTGCAACGAACTTTGTTTTATTCTTTTTTATAACGATCTTTTCAGCATCTGTAGAATAGTTTAATGAATCAACATTATTCTTACTTACAGTCTCTATCAATTTTATAATCTCATCTATTTGCATAAGTCTACTCCATGAATTTTTTAATAACTATACTTGCATTGTGACCACCGAATCCAAGTGAATTGCTTATAGTGGTATTAACTTCACATTCTCTTGCTTCTGTCAAAAAGTCCAAATCGCACTCAGGGTCCTTATTTATAAGGCCTACATTCTTGTGCATAAATCCGTCTTCTATAGATTTTACACATGCTATCGCCTCTACACCACCTGCAGCACCAAGCAAATGTCCTACCATTGACTTGGTAGAGCTTATTCCCACTTTATTTGCATGCTCACCCAAGGCAGTCTTTATTGCCTTAGTCTCAAACAAATCATTGTGATGTGTTCCTGTACCATGTGCATTTACATAGTCAATATCTTCAGGCTTCATTCCAGCATCCTTTATTGCAAGTTCCATAGCCTTTGCAGCTCCGGAACCGTCCTCTGCAGGAGAAGTAATATGGAAAGCATCACAGGTTGCACCATATCCTGCCATCTCAGCATATATATGTGCCCCTCTTTTTTTGGCATGCTCAAGTTCTTCTAAAACCAGAACACCTGCACCCTCTCCCATAATGAATCCATTTCTATCCTTATCAAAAGGTATGGAAGCTCTATCAGGATCCTCTACAGTATTTAGAGCTGTAAGAGAAGTAAATCCGGCCACACCTATAGGTGTTATGGAACTCTCTGTTCCACCTGCCAGCATAACATCAGCCTCACCATACAATATAGCTCTGAATGCCTCACCTATACAGTTTGTTCCTGTAGCACAAGCTGTTACTACATTTATATTTTTACCCTTACATCCAAAGGCAATAGCTACATTTCCTGCTGCCATATTTGAAATCATCATAGGTACCAAAAGAGGTGCTACTCTGCTTGGTCCTTTTTCTAATAATTTGCCATACTCCCTTTCCATTGATTGGAGTGAACCGATTCCTGAACCTACTGCAACACCGACCATGTAAGGATCTTCCTTTGACATATCAAGCTTTGAATCTTCCATAGCTTCTTTTGTTGCTGCTACGGCAAACTGAGAAAACTGCTCCATTCTTCTTGCAGATTTCGGATCCATATACTTTTTAGCATCAAAATCCTTTACCTCCGCAGCCAGCTTCGCCTTATAGTCTGTAGTATCAAAGTATGTTATCGGCCCTATGCCATGTACACCTTTTTTTATATTTTCCCAAAAATCATTGACATTTAGACCTATAGGAGTAATTGCTCCCATACCCGTAATAACAACTCTTCTTCTCATAGTCACCTCTTATTAATATTCGCAATTTTGCAGGCTGTTTTCAGTTCAAAGCCTACAAGTACATCTTGAATTAACTGATTTACATACTCATTCCGCCATCAATTTTGATGACCTGACCTGTAATATATCTTCCTTCTTCTCCAGCTAAATACGCTACCATATTTGCAATGTCAATAGCCTCACCTTGATATCCCAATGGAATAAATGAGTTTATCTTGGCCTTGGCATCATCTGTCATTGCCTCTGTCATATCTGTCTTTATATATCCCGGTGCTATAGCATTTACAGTGATATTTCTGCTTGCCATCTCTCTTGCTGCAGTCTTTGTCATACCTATGACTCCCGCCTTTGATGCAGCATAATTTATTTGCCCTGCATTACCCATCACACCTGTAACAGAAGAAATATTTATTATTCTTCCACTTCTTTTCTTAATCATATATTTTGAAACCACTTGCATAGTATTGAAGCTTCCCTTTAAATTGGTAGCTATTACTGCATCAAAATCTTCCGGTTTCATTCTCATCATTATATTGTCTTTTGTAATACCGGCATTATTTACCAATATATCCACAGCACCATCTTCAGAAATAATATTTTCAATCATCTCCTTTGTACTATCATAATCTGATATATCACATTGGCAAATCTTTGCTCTGCCGCCACTTTCTTCTATCTCTTTTGCAACCTTTTTTGCAGCCTCACTTGATGCAGCATAGTTTACATATACCAATGCACCATCATCTGCCAGCTTTTTTGCTATAGCCGCTCCGATACCTCTACCGGCACCTGTTACTAAAGCTGTCTTTCCTTCTAATCTTTTCATTTTGCCTCCAAAATTTGACTACAAACCTTCTCTACATCTGCATATTCTTCAATATTGAACATTCTCACATGTGAGTCGATTTTTTTTACAAATCCAGCCATAGTCTTTCCGGGACCGATCTCCACAAAGGTATCTACGCCCCATTCAATCATTTTTCTTACACTCTGCTCTAAATGCACACTGCCTGATACCTGATCTATCAAATTTTTCTTTATATCATTTTTGTCTGTAACAATTTCTGCATTAATATTTGCCACATAAGGTATCTGAATATCATTTATTTTAACAGTGTCTAATACTTTTCCAAGCTTTTCTCCTGCCTCTTTCATTAGTCCTGAATGAAAAGCTCCGCTTACCTTTAAAGGCAATACTCTCTTCGCTCCGGCTTCCTTTAGTTTTTCTCCGGCAAGTGCTATTGCCTCTGTAGTTCCTGATATTACAGTCTGACCCGGACAATTATAGTTTGCCACCCAACAGCCTTCTATATCATCTACAATAGATTTGATAGTATCATTTGAAAGAGAAAGAACAGCACTCATTGCACCACCCTTTATTTCAGACATATACTGTCCTCTTTTATCCACAATAGCTATTGCATCAGCAGCACTTATTGCACCACTAAGATAAAGTGCTTCATATTCTCCAAGACTTAAGCCTGCACATATATCCGCTCTAAGTCCTGCTTTTTCTATTGCCTTTAACATAGCAATTCCTGTTGCCACCATGGCTATCTGTGTAAATCTTGTATTGTTTAATTCATCATTTTCTTTGAAAATCAGATCACATGCATCTATTCCCGTGACTGTTCTTACACTGTCAAAAACTGCCCTTGAATCCGCATCATTTTCATAAAAACTTTTGCCCATATTTTGTTTTTGAGCTCCCTGTCCCGGGAATAAAAATGCTATCTTCATATCTATACTAAGCTCCCTGCATTCTTTAAAAGATTAGTTGCCTCACTCATTATCTCATCAATGATTTCTTTTGAACTTTGCTTTTTATTTATAAGTCCTGCTATCTGACCTGCCATTACAGTTCCGTTTACAACATCACCTTCCATAACAGCTTTTCTAAGTGTGCCCAGAGTCAAATACTCAAGCTCTTCAAAGCTCTTTCCTTCAGCCTCAAGCTTACCATATTCTCTGGTCATAGCGTTTCTAAGACTTCTTACCGGATGTCCATGACTTCTTCCTGTTACAGCTGAATCAATATCCTTTGCTGCAACCACCCTGTCTTTGTAGTTTTCATGTACTATAGACTCATTTGCCACTACAAATCTTGTACCTATCTGTACAGCCTTAGCTCCAAGCATAAGTGCTGCCGCCATACCTCTTCCGTCTGCAATACCTCCTGCTGCGATTACAGGTATATTCACTGCATCCACTACCTGCGGTACTAAAGTCATAGTAGTAGCCTCTCCAATATGTCCGCCACTCTCAGTACCTTCAGCAACCACTGCATCAGCTCCACTTCTTTCCATTCTTCTTGCAAGTGCTACACTTGCAACAACCGGAATAACCACGATGCCGGCTTCTTTCCACATCTGCATATACTTTTCAGGAGAACCTGCACCGGTTGTAACTACCTTTATACCTTCTTCTACCACTACCTTGGCAATTTCTTCTGCATGAGGTGACATAAGCATTACATTTACACCAAAAGGCTTATCTGTAAGCTTTCTTGCCTCTCTGATCTCATTTCTAATGACCTCAGCCGGTGCATTTGCTCCACCTATCAGTCCCAGACCACCTGCAGCACTGACAGCCGCAGCCAAATGATGCTCGGCAACCCATGCCATACCACCTTGAATTATCGGATATTCTATACCTAATAGCTTTGTTATATCTGTTTGCATTAATTTCCTCTACCCTTTTAAGAAAACGCCCTAAGGCGTTTTTGATTTTTATAAATTATCTACACCTTTGTCCTTAAGGTAATTTACTACATCACCTACAGTCAAAAGCTTCTCTAAATCCTCAGATGGTATCTCAACACCATAATTGTCCTCAAGTGCCATTACCATTTCAAATAGGTCAAGTGAATCTGCATTCAAATCATCCTTGAAGCTTGACTCCAATGTGATTTCAGCTGCATCGATATTTAACTGCTCTGCAATAATTGATTTCATTTTCTCTGACATAATTTTCTCCATTCTTTAAGCTCAATGCTTATTTTTATTTATATTTAAGTTGTAAATAATTACAATCTTAATACACAACTTCCCCAGGTTAAACCTGCTCCAAATCCACACAGCAAAATTAAATCGCCCTTCTTTGCTATGCCTTTTTTTATAACCTCATCAAGTAGTAAAGGTATACTTCCAGCTGAGGTGTTTCCTGTATTTTCCAAATTATGTGGCAATTTTTCAAGAGGAATCTCTAACTTCTTGGACACTGCCTCAAGTATTCTTAAATTTGCCTGATGCAAAAGGAAAACATCTATATCATCCTTGTTGACTCCCGCCTTTTCTATAGCATTTTTGATGCTGTTTGGCACTGTTCTGACACTGAATTTGAAAACTTCCTGTCCATCCATTCTTATATATCTGTCATCACCATAGGAATTATCATATAATGCAAATCCCTTACTTCCATCTGCGCCTATATCAAAGCTTAAGAAGCCTGCCTCTATATCCGCTTTTTTCAGTACTGCTGCTCCTACTCCATCACCAAATAGTACACAAGTGGTTCTATCAGTCCAATCCATCTCTCTGGATAGTACATCACCACCTACTACAAGTGCATAATCTATATCCAAAGTATTCATCATAGAATATGCAATACTGAGTGCATATATAAAACCTGAACATGCTGAACTTACATCCATACATGCACAATCCTTTGCTCCAAGAAGCGGTTGCAATTCGCATGCTGTATTTGGAAGTCTCTTATCCTGAGTCGATGTACCAACTATGATAAGCCCCAAATCCTTACCTTCAATATCAGCTGATCTAAGTGCTTCTTTTCCTGCCTCAAATGCCAGACTTACCAGATTTTCATCTTCTCCTATTATATGTCTTTGTCTGATTCCGGTTCTTTGGCTAATCCACTCATCACTTGTATCTACGATTTTACTAAGATCATCATTTGTTAAAATCTTAGACGGCAACTTTGAGCCGGTTCCTGCAAGTGCTATCTTCATCTTCTATAAGTCCTTTCATAAGACTTTCATCAAAATAAAAATTACTTTGATACTCAAAGTATTTTAATTTTGTATCAGAATTTTGTCAAGTGATTTGTTTATTCACATCCATATGCCATTAATGTATCGTTTTTTCTTACTCCCAATGATAGGGTATAATATAGAACACTTGCATCAAACTTTGCTTCCACTCTCTGAATTATTTCTCCATCGATACTTTTTAAAACACCAAGTAATTCGCCTTTTTTTATTTCATCCCCATTTGTAAAATATGGGTACCAGCATCCATCACTATCTGCCTGTTCATACTCAGCTTTTGTTATCTCTCTTTGATTAAGATTTATATCTATATCATACCCTTCTTTGATTATCCCAAGTATTTCCATTAATTTATACATATCTTCTTTTTCATTAAGTACATCCTCTTCACTCCACATGCCATGTGCACCTCTTTCATATAACATAGCAGGAATACCTTTTTTTGTGGCATAACTATACAGACCATTTTCGGCATATGAACCTACTCGAAAATCCACACTCATTCTAGATGCTATATTTCTAACATATATCTTTATATCCTCCCCTGAAGCATATGGAAAAAATATAATAGGTGTCAATTTCTCATTGATATCCCCACCATGTAGATCAACTATAAAATCCGCTATTGGATACAAATATTTTTCTATATCAAATGCAATTTTTTGAGTAATCGTACCATTTTCATTTCCCGGAAACTCCCTATTTAAGTTCTTCCCATCTATTGTAGATATCTGCTTTACACCACTATAAAATCCATCAGTGTTTAGCACCGGACAGATAACAACATTTCCAAACATTTTATTAGTTTCAAGCTCATTTATAAGTCGCATAGCGGTTTCTATACCAACATACTCTCCCCATGTACACCTGCAGTTATTAACAATGTCTTTCCTTCATTTTTACCACAAAAAGCCACCCCTCTTATCTGACCTGTCTTAAACTTTTTCTTTTCACCTTTGTTTATAAAAACTTCTCCAATTTTCACAATTTCCACCTTTCTGAACACACTTAAATCGTTATGTTTATATTATCATATTTTTTTTATAATTTAATATAACCGGTATTTTCAATTTAATACTCTTTAATCTGATATAGATAAAACTCCAAATATTTCTCTATTTTTATGCAACTTATTTCTATTTTTTCAGTAAAAAAATCTTGAAAAACTTATTAACAAGTAGTATGTTTACTTATGAAACAATTTAACATAGAAAGAAAGAGAGGAAGTTTCTATGGCAACATTTATGATTGGACTTGTGATTCTTATCGTAGGTGGATTCATTATGGGCAAGCTATGTGACCATGTTTTCCAGCCTGACGACAGAGAAACACCGGCCTATGCAAAACAGGATGGTGTAGACTATGTGCCTATGCCTACATGGAAGAATGCATTGATTAACCTGCTTAATATCGCAGGTACAGGACCTATTCTTGGACCTATTCAGGGTATTCTGTTTGGACCTATTGCACTTATTACTATTCCTATCGGTAATGTAATAGGTGGTGCAGTCCATGATTATTTTGCGGGTATGATTTGTACCAGAGATGGCGGAGCTCAAATGCCTGAAATGGTTCGTAAGTATACGAGCAAAACAGTGTTCTGGATTTTTGATGTATTTGTATGTCTGTTGCTCTTGCTTGTAGGTACAGTATTTATCTACACCCCCGGCGATATCGCAGCAACTCAAGTTTTTCATCTTAGCGGTAGTCCTACAGAATTTTCTACATGGGTTATTTATGGCACTATCTTCATTTATTACCTTGTAGCAACTGTATTCCCTATAGATAAGATTATCGGTCGTGTATATCCTATTTTCGGTGCAATACTTGTATTTTCTGCAGTAGGTGTGTTTGTGGCAATGGTTGTTGGTCATTATCCACTTGTAGAACTTTGGGGTAATTGGGGTACGCAGGCTTTCGACTATGGTGCATACTTTAAATCAGGACATTTTATTCCAATATTCTTTGTTACTGTAGCCTGTGGTATTCTTTCAGGATTCCACTCATCACAGACAGCTCTTGTTGCCCGTACAATAAAAAGTGAAAAAGACGGTCGTATGACATTCTACAATATGATGGCAGTTGAAGGTTTTATCGCAATGGTATGGGCTGCCGGAACAATGGCATTAATTCAGTTTACAGCTAAAAGTGGCGGTATTACAATGCAACTTGATAAAGGTGTATGGCAGTATATGATTCAAATAGGTAATGAACTTAAGCCTATCACTGCTACCAGCGTTGTAGGTGTAGTATGTAGAAAGGCTCTTGGACCTGTAGGTGGTGCTATTGCTCTTATCGGTATCATTATCCTACCTATCACATCAGGAGATACAGCACTTCGTGCACTTAGACTCACTATAGCAGATACATTCCACATCAAGCAGGATAATAATCAGCGTAGACTTAGTCTTGCAGTACCTATTTTTGTTTTAGTTGGGGCTATCCTTGTTTGGGCAAAGTTTGATAAGGAAGGATTCCAGATTTTATGGAGATACTTCGCTTGGTCAAATCAGACAATGGCACTATTCCCACTTGCCGCTGCAAGTATTTATCTGATTATCAACAAAAGAGCTGCATGGGCTTGGATGACTCTTATACCCGGAGTCTTCTACACCTTCGTTTGTGCTTCTTATATTCTGAATGCCAAGCTTGGCTTTGGACAGAGTTGGAATATCGCTTATATAGGTGGTGTAATTGTTTCTGCTATTTACTTAATCCTTGTTTTATGGAGAGGTAAAAAGGGAGGATTCACTCCTGTAGATACAGCAAAATAAACAACTAAAATTATTGCTACTCCTATGACAGTTATATATAATACTGTCTTAGGAGTTTTTTATATGATACTATTTTTTACAGGCTTCTTTTGCCCTTTACTCAGGTATCATTATAAAGATAAGTAAATTTAGATTAAATAGAGGAAATATGGAAATTTTAGAATTTTTAAAACAGGAAAATATATCAGATAAAATCATCTCAGAAATAGTTGCATTTAGAAGCTTCTATAAGCTTGAAGACGGTGATGAAAAAAGAATCCCCACTGATTCCTATCTGTATTATGGTAAGGAAATCTGGGAAGAGGCGGCTACAGCTATAATAGCAGGTGAAAATATTTTGCTGGACGGTCCAAAGGCTACAGGAAAGAATGTGCTTGCACAAAACCTTGCTATGGCATTCGCACGTCCGCAGTGGGATATATCCCTTTATATCAATACTGATGCATCATCTCTTATAGGTTCTGATACTTTTGAAAATGGAGAAGTCCGACTTAGAAAAGGCCCCATACTAAACTGTGCTATAAGAGGAGGATTTGGAGTCTTGGATGAAATAAATATGGCAAAGAATGAATCTTTGGCAGTGCTTCATGCAGTACTTGACTTTAGACGAAGCATTGATTTGCCCGGATATGACAGAATCAACTTACATGAAGCTACAAGATTTATTGCTACAATGAACTATGGCTATGCCGGTACCAGAGAAATGAACGAGGCACTTGCATCCAGATTTATGGTATTACATATGCCTGTTATATCAAATGAAAACTTACAAAAACTTATGAAAGACAAATATCCTACACTAAAGCCTGAATACTTATCACAATTTGCCTCAGTATTTGATGAAATCAGAAAAAAGGCTGATGGTGGTGAAATATCCACCAGAAGTCTTGATCTTAGAGGTCTTATTTCCTGTATCGGAATGATGAAAATGGGGCTTGGAGTTACAAAAGCGTTAGAAATGGGGCTTATAAATAAATGTTTTGATCAGTATGAAAGGCAACTTGTACTTGATATTATAAGTGCCAGATTGCCGAAGAGTCTTCACGGGGAGAGTATTTTTTCATGATCTTAACAGAGTTTGAAAAAAAGAGAGCTGCAAATATGATTTGGAATGCAGCCGGTAATTATAATGTTTCAATAGGCTTTCGTATGTATAACAATGATGCAAAGGCCGACCTTTACTGGAATACCATACTTGGCAGTAGCTATGCACATTTTGACTGGAAGAGATTGAAGGAATTCTATAATACTTTCCATGAAACAATAGGTCAGGGAACCTATGAAACATTGTTTTGGATCGCACTTGAAAATTCCACATTTGAAAAGGAAAAAGATTTAAGACCAAGTCTCCTACTCCTTAGAAAAGAGTATTGTAAGCAAAAGCTTAGGGAATTTATGCCAAGTATTGCAGAAAGTAGAGAAGGCTGGATACTTGAAGGACATTACAGAACCTCTATGGGTGAGGACAGCGGACTGCCCGATTTGGTAGACAGGAAGCTCTTAAGTGAGGTTGAAATCGGTGCGGATGTGGATACTGAATCCTTTATAAAAAGTCTATCAAATACTCTTGCAAAATATTTCACCTATCTCCCTGGCATTAATGCGAAAGGACAAAAGAGAAAAATTCAAAAATTCCGATTCCAAGGCTATTCTTTGGTAAAAAAGCAGGTGTATCAAATGAAATCTCAGGCGCTACTAAGCTGATACTTGGCTATGTGGAAAATCAGGGTGGTACTGATGCTACTGCATTTGAAACAGACTCAGAGAAGTTCAACAGAGTCACCGAGGAGGGACTTAGAAAATATATCAGCAGCTATTTTGGAAAATCCATCTATGATGATAAAACTTCTGAGAAAATACAAAGAGAGTGCTGTGTAGGCAATCACACAGGTACCAGAATATTTTTCACAAGAGGTGAGTGTGAAGAAAAGGTAACCGGTTTTGCCGCAAAGATGAGAAAGGAAATGCAAAAACAGTATAAGAAAAATGAAGATTTTTTCTTTAACAATATCGGAAGCAATAATGCATCTATCTTAGAACTTACAAATCGTATAAAAAATGCCCTACTTACCCAGCTTGAACCCACTACTGTTTACTCAAAGACCGGTAAGCTAATTCCAGCCATTGTCTGGAAAGCCATATACCTTAACAATAATAAGATTTTTGAAAAACAGGTCGCAGAGGGAAGTGGTGATATTTCTGTGGATATTTTACTGGATGCCTCCGCCTCACAGATACATCGTATGGACACTGTATCTACTCAAGGCTACATTATCGCAAAAGCACTTGATAACTGCCATGTACCCGTCAGAGTATGGAGCTATTCTTCTATGAATGGGTACACTGTAATGAATCTATATAGAGATTACAATGAGACCTCTAAAAACAAAGAAATATTCAGATTCTTTACAACAGGTGCGAACAGAGACGGCCTCGCACTTAATGCACTAATTGAGCAAATGCAGAAAAATCACTCAACACATAGAGTCATTATATGGCTTACAGATATAAAACCTAATGATATGCTTGAAGTTAAAGGCAAATCAAGAAATTATAGCGGTGATATTGCTATAGATGATATGACGGAACTTGTACATAGGGCCAAATTAAAAAATATATATGTACTCTGTGCCTTCACTGGTGATGATGTCGACATCACAAATGTTCAGAAAATTTTTGGTAGAAGTTTTGTAAAGGTGAAATCACTTGATAATTTTGCCTCCTTGGTAGGAAATATGCTACAGTCGGAAATAAGGAGAATGTAAAAAATCGCTATAAACCCTTAATTTAGGATTTATAGCGATTTCATATATTAATTTTCCTTATCTAATTCAGCTTTAATTTTCTCTGTAAGTGCAGGAACTATCTTGTTCAAATCACCTACGATACCATAGTCAGCAACACTGAAGATAGGTGCTGTCTCATCTTTATTGATAGCGATAATGATATCACCCTCTTCCATACCTGCCAAATGCTGTATTGCACCTGAAATACCTATTGCAAAATATAAATGTGGACGAACCGTCTTTCCTGTCTGTCCTACCTGTATATCCTTTGGCATCCAACCTGCATCTACTACCGCTCTTGAACAGCTTACAGTTGCATTGAGTGCATCAGCCAAATCCTTAAGTATCTTAAAGTTCTCTGCTGAACCTACTCCTCTACCTCCTGATACTAAGATCTTTGCAGCCATGATATCTTCTGTTGTCTTTGCATTCTTTACAATCTCTAAGATCTCTACATACTTGCTGTTCTCTTCCAGCTTAGCATCAAAGTCTATTACCTCTGCCTTTGCTCCTGCCACTCTTTCCTTCTTTTGCATAACACCCGGACGAACTGTTGCCATCTGTGGTCTGTTCTCAGGGCATGCAATAGTAGCTATTGTGTTTCCACCAAATGCCGGTCTTGTCATAAGAAGCTGATTATGCTTCTGCTCTCTTCCTGCAACTGCTACCAATGGGTAATCTCCTATATCAAGCTGTGTACAGTCTGCTGTAAGTCCTGTTCCAACTCTTGCTGATACTCTAGGTCCCAAATCTCTTCCTATTGCTGTAGCTCCAATAATGAATATCTCAGGCTTAAACTCATTTATAACTGCTGATAATGCCTGTGTATATGGCTCTGTACGATACTCTTTTAATTTAGCATCATCCACTACTATTACTTTATCTGCACCATGCTCTGCAAGCTCATCTACCAGACCTTTTACATCAGATCCCAGTAGTACTGCTGTTACTTCTGTATTAAGGTCAGCAGCTAAATCCTTACCTTTTCCTATAAGCTCAAGAGAAATACTGCTCAATTTGCCGTCTACCTGCTGGGCAAATGTAAACACTCCCCTGTATTCTTCTGTATTTTGTCTCATAAACGACTCCTTTTTAGATGATATGTGTTTCTTTTAATTTGCCTATGATGTAATCAACAGATTCTGATGCACCAAGGTTTACCTGCTCTCCTGCACCCTTTCTTACCTTGTCAGATGCCTTTGCTATCTGAGTTGGTGATCCCTTAAGTCCTATATTGGAATCATCTACATCTATAAGGTCTGCTCTTGAAAGTACAGTAACTTCTTTGTCATATGCATCAAAAATACCGCCAGGAGTCATATATCTTGGCTCATTCAGCTCTGATAATGCTGTAACAAGTACCGGCATCTTTGCTTTCAATACATGATATCTATCATCAAACTGACGCTCTACTACTACACTGTCGCCATCTATCTCTATCTTCTGTGCATAGCTTATAACAGGTATATCTAAATGCTCTGATATCTGTGGACCAACCTGTGCTGTATCTCCATCTATAGCCTGACGACCTGTTATAATAAGATCATACTCTAATTTTCTAAGCGCTCCTGCTATAGTCTGTGATGTAGCCCATGTATCTGCTCCACCAAGTACTCTGTCTGTTATAAGTACAGCATTGTCTGCTCCCATTGCCAACGCTTCTCTAAGTACTTCATCAGCCTTTGGAAGTCCCATAGTAACAACTGTAACTTCTGCACCATATTTATCTTTAAGTCTAAGAGCTGCCTCAAGACCCGCCTTATCATCCGGGTTCATAATTGTAAGCATAGCTCCTCTATTTAATGTGCCGTCAGGGTTGAAAACAACTCCGCCCTTTGTATCAGGCACTTGTTTAATACAAACAACTATCTTCATGACATCCTCCATTCGTAATAGCACAATTATTTAAGCAATCCGCCTGAAATTACCATTCTTTGTACTTCGCTTGTTCCCTCGTACACTTCTGTAATCTTAGCATCACGCATCATTCTTTCAATCTCATATTCTCTTGTATATCCATATCCACCGTGAAGCTGTACTGCCTTTGTAGTAACTTCCATAGCTACTTCTGCCGCAAACAACTTAGCCATAGCTGCTTCCTCTGAATAATTCTTCTGGGTCGCTTTAGCCATAGCTGCTCTATATACAAGCATCTGTGCTGCTTTTACTTTGGTTGCCATATTCGCTAACTCAAACTGTGTATTTTGGAATGCACCGATAGATCTTCCAAACTGCTTTCTCTCTTTTACATATGCAACTGTTCTCTCAAGTGCTCCCTCTGCTATACCTAGTGCCTGCGCAGCAATACCGATACGACCACCATCAAGAGTATGCATTGCTATACCAAACCCCTTACCTGCAGGTCCAAGCATGTTCTCCTTTGGAACTCTACAATCAGTAAATATAAGTTCATAGGTTGATGAACCTCTAATACCCATCTTCTTTTCTTTTGTTCCAAAGCTAAATCCCGGTGTATCCTTCTCAACTATAAATGCAGAGAAAATCTTCTTTTGTCTTCCCTTTGCATCTACCTTTATCTCTGTACATGCTATTACAACATAGATATCTGCTTCTTTACCATTTGTGATAAAAATCTTTGAGCCATTAAGTACATACTCATCACCATCAAGTACAGCCTTTGTAACTGCACCCTGTGCATCTGTACCTGCGTTAGGCTCTGTAAGTGCAAAAAGCTCCAAGCTTCTCACCCTTTGCCAATGGTACAAGGTATTTTTTTCCTTCTGTTCAGGTGTTCCATACATGAAAATAGGATCTGCACAAAGTGATGTATGTGCTGAAACGATAACACCTGTTGTAGCACAAACCTTTGACAGCTCTTCTACGCACATAATGTAAGCTAATGGATCAGCTCCCTGTCCTCCATACTCCTTTGCTACAGGAATACCAAGAAAACCGTACTTTGCAAGCTTAGTTACAGTTTCTCTTGGAAATACTTCTGTTTCATCTACCTCTACCGCAAGAGGTTTTACTTCCTTTTCGGCAAACTCCCTAAAGAGGGCTCTTGCCATCTCATGTTTCTTGTCTAAAGTAAAATCCATGAATCATACCCTACTTGAATAAATCCAAGTGCAAACATAAATAGTGAAAGTCTTTGTTTGCGTTATCCTTTCTTAGTTTTCTTTCACCTATATAAAATGCAAATTCACATTTTGTATCTATATGCATTTACCCCCCTTCTTACTGCTTGTAAAAAGGGGGGATATTAATTACTTATAAGAGAATATTCCTTCTCCTGTCTTCTTACCAAGTTTGCCTGCAGCTACAAGCTCTCTTAACTTAGGTGCCGGTAAATACTTGTCATCCCCTGTCTCATTGTGAATAACTTCCATAATAGCCAGACAAATGTCAAGACCGATAAGGTCTGCCAAATGAAGAGGTCCCATTGGATGTGCACAACCAAGAATCATAGCTGTATCTACGCCCTCCGCATCAGCTGTGCCTGCTGCCCATACATTGATAGCCTCATTTATCATTGGAACAAGTATACGATTTACTACAAATCCAGGTGCTTCATTAACCTGAACAGGTGTCTTACCGATCTCAACGGCAATCTCTTCTATCTTCTTAACAAGCTCTGCAGGTGTGTTCTTTCCGCCGATTACTTCAACAAGTTTCATTCTATCTGCAGGGTTGAAGAAGTGCATACCTACTACAGGTCTGTCAAGTGCCTCTCCTATTTTTGTAATAGAAAGTGATGAGGTATTTGAAGCAAAGATACAATCCTTAGGAACTATATTCTGAAGCTCCTTGAAAATTTGCTGTTTGATTTCCATCTTCTCAAGCGCCACTTCAACTACTAAATCACAATCGCCGCATATATCATTAAGTCCAACCTTAATCTTTGAAATGATTGCATCACCTGCTTCTTTTGAAAGCTTCTCTTTGCTAACGAGGAAATTAATATTCTTTTGAATCTTAGCAAAACCTGCCTGTGCATACTCTTCTTTAATATCACAAAGTCTTACCTCATACCCCTGTGTCATTGCAAAAGCTTGAGCTATACCTGAGCCCATTGTACCTGCACCAATAATACCAACTTTCATATTTTTATCCTTTCTAAAATAAAAAACAATTTTAAATTTTTAATAAACCACTTATAGGTTTTTATAACTTATGAATTGGTGAAATTCTTTTCCTTTCTCTTCTCAAGGAAAGCACTCATACCCTCTATCTGATCATGTGTCTCAAAGCAACTTCCAAACAGCTTCTCTTCAATAACTATAGCGTCATCCATATTTACATCAAGTCCGTCATTGATAGCCTTCTTACATGCACGAACTGCAATAGGTGCATTCTGTGCTATAGCCGCAGCCATCTTCTTTGCTGCCGGCATAAGCTCCTCTTGTGGATATATCGCATTAACCAATCCTATTCTAAACGCCTCATCAGCTTTTATATTTCTAGCTGTATAAATCAACTGCTTTGCCATGCCTGCGCCAATCAATCTGGCAAGTCTTTGTGTTCCACCAAATCCCGGTGTAATACCAAGTCCAACCTCAGGCTGACCAAACATTGCATTGTCTGAGCAAATACGAATATCACAGCTCATTGCAATCTCGCATCCACCACCAAGTGCAAATCCGTTTACAGCTGCTATAACAGGTATTGGGAAGGTTTCAATCTTTCTGAATACATCATTTCCCTTCTTTCCAAACGCCTCACCCTCTGCAGGATTTAGCTTACTCATCTCGGCGATATCTGCACCTGCTACAAACGATTTGTCGCCTGAGCCTGTCAATATAACTGCTCTTATCACATCAGTATCAATACTGTCGAAACAAGCTTCAAGCTCTGCCAATACTTCTGAATTCAAAGCATTGAGTGCCTTAGGTCTCTCTATTGTAACAACTCCAACAGCACCTTCTGTATCAAACTTTACAAAATTCATAAAACACCTCCTCGTCAATGTTGCATATTGTTTGGCATGAAAATTCCATATGATAAAAATATAACATATATGTATGCTACAATCAATTAGTTTTTTTTACTAATCATTCTATATATTTTTGCATAAGTATATTTTTAACATATTAAAGCATCTAATTGCCAAAAAAATATAAGTTTTTATAAATTATATTGAATAAAAATTATTTTTATTGACTTTTTTTATTATTCAAAAAGGAATAAATTTGCGTCACTCTAGATAATTTTTTTACAAGCTCAAATTTTTTTATTCATTATAACATATTGTTTAAAGAAGATATATAAAAAAATTTATCATTTTTTTATAGTTATTTTTCAATAACAAAGTGGTGGATAATTAATTCCACTTGTGTTATCCTATAAGAGACACATGTTGCTGACATTATAAGGCGGATATTAACTCCACCTATATTGTCCACTTTATCTTTATAGAATTGAGGTATAAAAAATGAGAGAAGTAGTTATCGTTAGTGCTGCAAGAACAGCTATGGGTAGTTTTGGTGGTTCATTAGCTGGAGTAAGTGCAGTCGATCTTGGTGTAACAGCAGCAAAGGGTGCCATTGAGCGTGCAGGTGTTGATGTTGCTCTTATAGATGAAGTAATAATAGGAAATGTACTTAGTGCAGGCCTTGGACAGAATATTGCAAGACAAATAACACTTGGTGCGGGTATTCCAAATACTGTTCCTGCATTATCAGTAAATAAAGTATGTGGTTCAGGTATGAGAACTGTAGGACTGGCAGCTCAGGCAATAAAAGCAGGTGATGCAGATATCATTCTGGCAGGTGGTACAGAGAGTATGTCCAATGCTCCATATGTAGTTAAGGGAGCAAGGTTCGGTGTTAAAATGGGTAATCAGACATTGGTAGATGAGATGATTACAGATGGTCTTTGGGATGCTTTCAACAACTATCACATGGGTGTGACAGCTGAGAATGTTGCTGAGCAAAAGGGTATCACCAGAGAAGACCAGGATGTATTCGCAGTTGAGAGCCAAAGAAGAGCACAAGTTGCTATAGAGACAGGTAGATTCAAAGATGAAATAGTTCCTGTACTTATCCCACAAAGAAAAGGTGATCCTAAGGTATTTGATACAGATGAATATCCTAAGTTCAATACTACAATCGAAAATCTTGCAAAATTAAGACCGGCTTTCAAAAAAGACGGTACAGTTACAGCAGGTAATGCATCAGGTATAAACGATGGTGCTGCAATGTTTATCATAGCATCTAAGGAAAAAGCACTTGAACTCAATCTCCCTATAATGGCTACTATAAAGAGCTATGCTTCAGGTGGTGTGGATCCAAGTGTAATGGGACTTGGTGTAATCCCTGCTTCAAAAAAGGCTATGGAAAAAGCCGGTATAACAGCAGCAGATATTGATCTTGTAGAAGCAAATGAGGCCTTTGCAGCACAGGCTATCGCAGTATGTGATGAGCTTGGATTTAAGAGAGAAATCACAAATGTAAACGGTGGTGCTATTGCACTTGGACATCCTATTGGAGCATCCGGTGCAAGAATACTTACTACTTTACTTTTTGAGATGGAAAAAAGAGACGTTAAATGCGGACTTGCTTCACTATGTATAGGAGGTGGAATGGGTACTGCAATTATCGTAGAAAGGGGGACAAATTGAAAATAGTTTCAATCAAAGATGCTATTTCCGGCATCAATGATGGTGCTTCTATCATGGTAGGAGGTTTCCTGGCATGTGGTACACCTGAACCAATCATTGATGCATTAGTTGAAAAAGGGGTAAAGGATTTAACAATTATCTGTAATGATACTGCTACTCCTACTACAGGTGTTGGAAAGTTGGTTGCAAATAACCAGGTAAAGAGAGTTATTTCAACACATATAGGTACAAACCCTATAACAGGACAAAAGATGCAAGACGGCAGTATAGATGTAGAGCTCTCTCCTCAAGGTACTCTAGTAGAGAGAATCCGTTCCGGTGGTGCCGGACTTGGTGGAGTACTTACACCTACCGGCGTTGGTACAGAGGTAGCCAATGGTAAGCAGGTTCTCAATATTGATGGCAAAGATTATATTTTTGAGAAAGCCCTAAAAGCTGATTTTGCTATTATCGGTGCTACAATAGCTGACGAGAAGGGAAATCTTTATATGGCCGCTACGACCAAGAATTTCAGTACTGTTATGGCTACAGCTGCCGATGTTGTTATCGTAGGTGCAGAGCGTATTGTTCCTGTAGGGGAAATTCATCCCGATCAAGTTACAGTGCCTGCCATATTTGTAGATTATCTTGTAGGAGGTGAGTCATAATGTCAAAAGAAAAGATTGCTAGACGAGTTGCCAGAGATTTAAATGACGGTGACGTAGTAAACTTAGGTATAGGACTTCCTACAATGGTAGCGGACTATGTTCCGGAAGGTATAGATATTACGCTTCAGTCAGAGAACGGTATTCTCGGTATGGGACCTTTAGCTGATGAAAAGTCATTAGATAAAAATTTGATAAATTCCGGTGGTAAACATGTTACTATACTTCCAGGTGCTTCATATTTTGACAGTGCTTTCTCATTTGTAATCATTCGTGGTGGTCATGTAGATATGACTGTTTTGGGTGCATTACAAGTAGATTCAAACGGAAATCTTGCAAGCCATATAATTCCCGGAGTAATGATCCCCGGTATGGGCGGTGCTATGGACCTCGTTACCGGTTCTAAGAAGGTAGTTGTGGCTATGACACATACTGCAAAAGACGGTGCTCCTAAGATTTTAAAAGAGATTACACTTCCTGCCACTGCTATTCATGCTGTAGATGAGATTGTTACAGAATTAGCTGTAATAAAAGTTACTGATGATGGTTTATTGCTTGCCGAAGTGGCTGAGGGTGTAAGTGTAGAAGAAGTTATAGCAAAGACAGAAGCTCCTCTAAAGATCGCTGATGATTTGAAGACATTCTAATATTATTTTACTCACTTTGAAGGAGTTACATATCTATTTGATCTTTAAATTTATAATACATATATAGTACACTCTTTTAATGCCAAAAGAGAGATATGACCATATAAGTTATATCTCTCTTTCTTTTTTTGTAATATTTTTGTAGGATATATATAATAACTTTGTTGATTTTCATTGTTTTTTTAAGACTGGAAAGTATGCCCTAAAAATTGATATAATCCTGTCTTTGACAGTTTTCAAAAGTTAAAATGCCCTTGAAACCCAGTGTTTTACTGGCTTTCAGGGCATTTTTTTATTTCGTTTTGAAACTAAAAAAATAGTATTTTATTTTCCTTTGCTTTGTTTTTTTGTATTGTCCGCATTTGACTTTTTTTGTTATAAATTCAAAAATCTGTATTAAAATGACAAATCTCATGTAGTTTATCTGTGAGCTCTGTTCGTTTATATAGGGGTATGAAACCTTGCTCTTTTTACATATGCAAAATTAAAAATCTTTTTAAGGTATTTAGAATCTCTTCACATGTATACTTGTGGTCTAAAAAAATTTTTTTCAATATATCTGTAAATAATCAAGGCTAAAAAAAGCAGGTTAAGAAGTGAGAAGTAATTCTATCAGCTCTTTGTAAAAAAATCTAGGTCTTGCTTCAAACTCGGTTTTCATAATTCTAAAAGCATTCTTCTATTTGCCAACGCTTTTCGCTTATATTTAGTATTTCACTTACATTATCGTCAAGTAGGTCTGTTGAGACGGCATACATACCATCATACTTTGCCTCCTCATCTATTTTGTCTGTATTAAGAAAGTTATGTACATTTGCTTTTTCACCATCATCAGTTACTGCAATACTGCCAAGAAACCTGGCCGGATCATTAGGATTTCTTCTTTCTTTTTTGATACTGCCTTTTTTTCAAGCATTAACTTAGCTCTGTCAACTTGTTTTTCTCTAATAGTTTTTTTGGTATTTGGCATATTTTTGGTGAATATGTGATGATAAGTCTTTGAGATAAATCTTTTGGTGTATATGGAGCATCTTTGTAATATATAGTCTCATCATCCTTTGAGATTTCAGCCAGGTCTACCACTTTATTATCGTACAAACTTTTAAATCCTTTAGTATCTAAAGCCCATTGCTTACCCTGTGCATTAAGCTTTTTTTATTGATTGAGTGACTACAAAAAGCTCTTTTCACCCATATGATTGTACTTTCTTATTTTTTTCTGAACCAAGTCCGGCATCACTACAGTAAATAAACTTTTGACAATCAAACTCATTTAAAATTTTTTTTCTTCAAGTGGTTTTAATAGAGGTTTGTTCATTTTGCATTTCCGGGAAAAAGAGAAAAAAAGCAAGTGGAATACCGTCACCATCCATAAACATACCCATTTGTATTATAGGGTTTGGTCTATGTTCCTTGCTTTTGCCATATCTTTTAATGCCATCTTCATCCTCAATCTCAAAATAATAGTTAGTACAATCATAAAAAAGAAGCTTATCATTGCGCTTACCCACTAAATGACTATTTCTATAAGTTTCAGATTGTATAAGGTCACATTCCTTGCCCAGTACATTTAAAGAGCGATATACATCATGTAATTGGTAAGATGGTGGCTCTAAAAAGTCCATAGAACAAGAGTAACTTGAGCGTTTACTGGAAGGTTCAAGTATTCTGGAGTAAATCAAATCCGATAAAATCGAGTTGATATCAAACTTGAAGTTATACTTATCCCTTATCTTTCTGCAAACTTTATTTAAGCCAAGTTGATAATAAACGTACTGCAAAAACAGGTAACCTCCACGATAGAAGACTTGTTGCTGTGTCTGTAGTCTTTTGCTTGAGTTAAAAGAAATATTTACTATTTTATCTTCTTTGTACTTCTGTGTTTCAAGTTTTGCCTCGGCACGAGCCCATTTCATGACGTCATCTCTAGTGGGTCCATGCTCTTTTAATAAATCAGCGAGAGTACCAAGTTTGCGTACATTTACAGAGGTACTAACCCCTTTGTCATTTATAAAGCTTTTGGAAATATAGAAGGACTCTGCATTTTTTGATTTTGATGTAGTAACTTTCATAAATAACCTCCACACCTTATTATACCATAAAATACTAGAAAATACTATATATTGAAACAAATATTTTGACAAAAATTTCAACTGAAGAATGTAGGTTATATGCGGGTTGTAGGACTTTTTTAATGATTATTTAGGTGAGCAAACTGTCAAAGACCCGAGTTACATATCTATTTGATCTTTAAATTTATAATACATATATAGTACACTCTTTTAATGCCAAAAGAGAGATATGACCATATAAGTTATATCTCTTTCTTTTTTTGTAATATTTTTTTGTAGGATATATATAATAACTTTGTTGATTTTCATTGTTTTTAAGACTGGAAAGTATGCCCTAAAATTGATATAATAATGTTAATAATTAAACAATTTGTTAAAGGAGGCAGAAAAATGTTTAAGAAATTCACAAACGCATGTGTAAATGTTGTCCAAAAGCTTTTACCTGACGCATTTATTTTTTGCATCGTACTTACTATTCTGGTTTTTGCTACGGCAATGTCTGTCAGCGGAATGGATCCATTTGAAATAGCAAATGCCTGGGGTTCAAGCATGTGGTCTTTGCTTGGATTCTCAATGCAGATGGCTTTAGTACTTGTTCTTGGTACAGCTCTTGCTACAGCTCCATTAGTAAAAAAAGCTATAAATTCAGCTGCCGGAGTTCCAAAAACCCCAACATCTGCAATAGTTTTCATTACTATAGTTTCTATGATCGCCTGCTGGCTAAACTGGGGCTTCGGTCTTGTAGTTGGTGCAATTCTTGCAAAGGAAATCGCGAAAAAAGTTAAAAAAGTTGACTACAGACTTCTTATTGCATCAGCATACTCCGGTTTCGTAATCTGGCATGCAGGATTTTCAGGTTCGATACCTCTTCAACTTGCATCATACACTGAAGATATAGGTAAACAAACTGCAGGTGCTGTAAGCGAATCTATTCCAACTTCACAGACTATATTTTCAGCTTGGAATCTTATAATTGTTATAGCTATAATTGTAGTTATAGCATTTGTCAATGCACAGATGCATCCATCACCTGAGGATACAGTTAGTGTAGATCCTAAGCTTTTAGTAGAACCTGAGGTGAACACAACAAAACCTTCTACAAAGACACCGGCAGAATGGCTTGAGAGCTGTCCTCTACTTTCAATTCTTACAGCATTATTTGCTATAATATATTTAATATACACCTATAAACCAAGGGAAGCATTACTCTTTCACTTAATGTTGTAAATTTGATTTTCCTTACACTTGGAATTATATTCCATGGAACACCTATAAGTTATGTAAACGCTATTACTGATGCTGCAAAAAGTGCCGGCGGTATTATATTACAGTTCCCATTCTACGCGGGTATCATGGGTATTATGACTGCTACAGGCCCAACAGGTCAATCTCTTGCAGGTGCTATAAGTGACTTCTTTGTAAATATATCAAATCAAACCACTTTCCCGGTATTTACATTCCTATCAGCAGGTATTGTAAACTTCTTTGTACCTTCAGGTGGTGGACAATGGGCTGTACAGGCACCTATAGTAATGCCTGCCGGAAACTCTCTTGGAGTTTCTCCTGCTGTATCCGCCATGGCTATTGCCTGGGGTGATGCATGGACAAATATGCTTCAACCATTCTGGGCTCTACCTGCTCTTGGTATAGCCGGACTTGGTGCCAGAGATATTATGGGTTATTGTGCTATAGTTCTTATCGTAACCGGAATTATAATAGGATGTGGCTTCCTATTCCTTGTACCTTTCATGGCTTAAACCAAAAACCACAGGTTCCAAAATGAACCTGCGGTTTTATTTATCTCAAAATTATAAAGACTGTATAAGCCACATATGCTATGACCATAGCCAATCCTTCTTTCTTAGAAATTTCACCATCATTTTTTGCTAAAATATACACCATTAAGCTTGCACATAATAAAAAGAACATATCATACACTGCAACCACATCTGCATCTATAGGATGTAGTACAGAAGAAATGCCAGTATAAATAATATATTAAATATATTTGATCCTATAACATTACCAAGTGCCAAACCGTTCTCACCCTTGCTTGATGCTACAATACTTGTTACAAGCTCTGGCAATGAAGTTCCTATAGCCACTATAGTTAGACCTACCAGTGTTTCACTCATTCCAAACATCAAGGCTATTTCAGAAGCGGACTCAACTACCTTATCTCCTCCAAATACTACTAAAGCCAAACCGCCAATAATATAAACTATTGCCAGAGGTATCGGTATTTGCCTTTTATTCTCATCATTGCCTTCATTATTTCCCTTTAGAGCTGCTTTTATAGTATATACCATATATACTATAAATATAAACAATAAAACTGCACCTGCTATTCTATTTATACCGCTTACAAAAAATATAAATCCCAGAGTTATTATAGTTATGACTATATTTACAATATAGTCAAACTTTAATAGTGACTTATCTACAGGCATAGCATGTATTATTCCACATATACCTACAACTGCCAAAAGATTGAAGATATTTGAACCTATAACATTATTTAAAGCTATAGCATTGCTACCCTTTAATGCCGCATCAATACTTACAGCAGCCTCCGGTGCACTTGTTCCAAATGCCACTACAGTAAGCCCTATAACCACCGATGGCACATTCAATTTTCTTGCTACCCCTGAAGCTCCTTCTACAAAGAAATTAGCTCCACCTACAAGACATATAAAGCCTATTATCAGCCAAATATATACCATAAAAATATTCCTTTACAAATTTATATTGAACACTGACATAATATCTATATATTGAAAAAATGTCAATAAAATCATCTATTATATATATAATTATAATTTGCATTTTTGCGCCTATATTCACATATATTTATACAAAAAAACTATTTAAAAAAAGCTATTCCATATTCCTTTAAAAGTATTTAAGAATTTTATCCACACAAACTCTGTATTATCTGTTATACTAGGTAATTGTATGGATACTCTGTTTGTCATCTACACTCCATGTTATCTATCGTAGATTCAACATCACCCAGAGCATTCAATTTATCTAAGGAAGGTAGAAATGAGAAAGAGAAGTAGAAAAAAGAAAAGAAAAATCTTCATACCGATTTTAGTATTGATTTTTTGTTGCGTTTTCACAGCAATGGTTGCTCGTGGTTGGCAAGAAAAGCAAAAAAAATCAAAGATAGCTAAAGCAAATACTGCCGATGAAACTGTAGAGATTAACCAAAGTGAAACTACTACTGAAGGACAAATCGAAGCTATCTCGGAGAATGAGACAGAAACCACAACTGCGCCTGAGACCACTCCCTCTCCAGATGAAAAGATAGTTTATCTTACATTTGATGATGGTCCATGGACAGGTACACCAAGACTTTTGGATATCCTTGATGCATACGATGTTAAGGCATGTTTTTTTGTAACAGCACAGTATATGGAGAATGATGCACTTGTTGATATGTTAAAGCAAATCAAAGATAGAGGACATAATATCGGAGTACACAGTTTAACTCATGATTATAAGAAAATATATGCCTCTGTAGACGCTTTCCTGGCAGACTATGATGCTATGGACGATATTATATTAAAAGCTACCGGAGAGCGTACAAAGCTTTTGCGTTTCCCTGGAGGAAGCAATACCGGATATAATAAGGCTATCAGAACAGAGCTTTTGCAGGCTGTAAGAGATAGAGGAATAGTATACTTTGACTGGAATTCCTTTGATGGTGATGTAGAAGGTAAGAAAGGTCAAGAACTTATTGATCAAACTATCAAACAGGTAAATGCAAATAAACACTCTATTTTGCTTATGCATGATATGCCATCCACCGCTTTTGTACATGATGCAATGCCAACCATCATTGAAAGGCTTAAATCAGATGGATACAGATTTGAATTACTTGGAATGAGCACTCCTCCAAGACAGTTTGCACAGTAGTTTTAAGGTCTTAAATCTCGTTGAGATTTGAGGCCTTTTATAAATATAAAAAAGAGAAAACCTAAATGATTTTCTCTCTAATATCCCTTTTGCAAATGTATTAATTTATTTCTCCTATTAAGAAGTTCATTAGACACATCGTCTATGTTACCTGAATGTAACTACCTCTAACTATTCCTCTATATTAACTTATTTGCTATTATCTAAATTTGTCTAATTATTGTTCTGACCAGCCTGTCTTTCAGCTCTCCTAGCTAAGATTGCATCAATCTTTTGCTGTGCTTCTTTCGCATCACCTTCTACTATATAAAGTTCCGGATATCTGATACCATGTGCACTTGTCTCAGCATCATTATGCATGTAAATATCAATAGTTCTTCCCTTGATATTTCCGCCTGTATCCTCAACTACATAGATATTATCACTGTCACCAATACGCACTCTTGTACCTGCCGGAAGTACTGACCAATCTGCTGCTATAGTTCTTCCTACAACCGGTCTATTACCGGATCTTGTCATATTTGAAGGATCACAGTCCACAGAGTAAGCATATGCTTTAAACTTACCTATAGATCTTCCTTTAGCTACTTCTCTAAGAGCAGCTATCTCTTCATCCTCCTTTGCTACAAGTTCAGCTTCCTGCTGTTGCTTATATGAGTCAAGCGTTGTCTCGTACTGATCTGCATTAAGACCGAATGCCGGACCGGTAACCGAATCTACCTCTTCCTGTGTAGCCGCATATGCACTTCCTGCCATAAGTGCAGAAAAAACAGATGCAACCATTATAACCTTTTTAAATTTGTTTTTCATTTACTTCCTTTCTTGCAAAGAACGAATCTTTTGTTCGTCGGGATGATTTAATTATATTACATAAATGTTAAATGTCAATAAGAAAATGTTGCAATCTTTTTGCAAAGGAGTAAATTCTACTTTTCACAGTATTTTTTTCATTCTATATGTATAAAAAAAACCATGTTATAATATATTTATTATATACTATAACATGACTTTTGTTTTTTTGCTTTATATAAATTTTTTTGTTAAATATTTCAAGCATTTCTTTAATAAAAAAATATTAAGCTCTTGAGGCAAACTTGAACAATTCTACAACTTTTTCTATAGGAACAAGTAATCCACCTCCGGAGGCAGCCATCCTATCACTACATACATAAGAAGGTACAGCCTGAATTTCCAAAGTTTGCCAAACCTCAATATTGGAATCCTCAACTTTCTTTGCATTTCTGTTATCATTAAGTAAAACTATAATATCTTCTCTATTTGCTCCTGCCGCCTCTGCCAGATCTGCCAATAACTCTATATCATCTATTCTCTGTTGGATCTCAAAATGTGCTTCAAATACTAAATCATTATATTTTTTAATATCGTATCCATTCTCTGCCAGATAAAAACCAACCTGTGCAGCCAAATCTGAATGCACTCTGGCCGGCTCAGGTCTTGGATGCGCCTCACATGGTGACCACTCAATCTCCACATTCTTATAATCCGGTAAAATATCGCTAAGTTCCCTCAAACCTTTATAACAAAATGGACAGGTGTAATCATAAAATACTTTAATCTTCTTTGACATAAATTTCCTTTCTATTCACGTTATATCTGGTGATTTCATATATTGTAGTATTTATTATAACATATACCAATTATTAAGGCTACCTTTAGACTTTAAATAATACTTGCCCTTGTCTTGAGATTTTACAACAATAGCTTTAGTATGATGACTTCCTCTTCAATACCATATATCCTGCATCATCTACTGCCTTTGAAAGCTTTTCAATATCAGGCGGATTTTTTAAAAGGACTGTTGCCATATTATCTTCAAGACTCACACTTGCCCAAGTTCCGTCAAGTGAGTTCAGAGCATTCTCTACATTTCTAACACAATTACCACAGCTCATACCATCAATTGCAAGCTTTACTTCATATGGATAATGTGACTTATCCCTATCCTTTATTTTTACAGACTTGATCGCTTCCTCATGTTCCGGACAACAATCTCCACCTTTCTTCAACTTTTTTATATAACTCTTCAAACCAAAAAACACTATTGCTGCCAATATTACTATTATAATTATATTTACTTTATCCATAAAACCTCCTAGTTAGATATTACTAACTAGAAGTATATCACTTTGTTCTTAAAAAACAAGTTTCTATGTGAATTTTAATACAATATTATTCCACTATCTCTATAGGCTCACCTTGGTATACAAAAATCATTGCATCATACAGACTGCTTGGCAGCGCCTTAGGTCTGTAACTGCTCTGTACTATCCTCATCATCCATGTATATCCTTCTCCAAGAGTTCCCATTCTTAACAGGCTGTTTATCAGGTTAATGTCTTCCCGTCTCCCATACTTTTATATAAGCTCATACAATTTCTTAGACCATTCATCATCCGACTGTTTTAAAAAAGGTTTTAAAAGAAGCAGCACCTGTTTTGAATAATAATAAAGCTGTAATACAAATCATCAGGAAATACATTACCTTCATCCCATCTCATTTCATCCTCTTCCTCATCATAAACTTCGGACCAAAGATACTTTTCATCAATCATATCTTTGAAGTTCGGTAAAGGATCTACATGCTCCATATTTTCGACAATATTTACCGCTTCAGCTATATATCCGAACAATTCCGCAAGCTCCGGTACAAGATAGTCTGCTACCGAATTTTTATATCTGTCCTCCAAAGCTTTTTTAAAGATTCTGTATAGGAATATACAGGCAAAAGGTGTTGCATGCCACAGTGTGGACTGATGTTCAATTCCCATAGCTATCTCCTCTCCTGCCGTCTCTATAGACTTTTTATCCTTCATTTCATTTAATATTTCAAAGCACTCGGGAAAGTCGGTAGCCCTTTTATAAGTTGTGGTTATTCTGTGCCAAGGTATATCCCTGGCTTTTACATTTTCTATATACTTTAAGTTTTCTTTTGTCATTTTTCCTCCTAAAAAACACCCCTCATTATTTTTATCAAATGAGGGGCAAATAAATTATTCTAATTTTATATATTTCTTTGTTTCTTCATCTATATGATCAAGGTCCATGTAATGTTTGCTGTCAGTCTCCAATCCCTTTTTCTTTAAGAAATGCTCCGAAAGTCTGCCTATAGTCCTGTATATTATCGCCCAAGTAGGCACAGCTATTATCATACCCACAATACCGAAGAGTCCGCCAAAGAGCAGTATCGAAAACAGTACCCAAAAACTTGGAAGTCCTGTAGTCTGTCCAAGTATCTTAGGACCAATAATATTTCCATCTATCTGTTGTAATACCAAAATCCAAACTGCAAACTGAAGTGCTGTAATAGGTGAAACAAGTAATAGCAATACTATACTTGGAATCGCACCTATAAAAGGTCCAAAGAAAGGTATTACATTGGTAACACCTACTACCACACTTATAAGTAAAACATATGGCATATGTATAAAAGACATAAAGAAATAGTTTATAATTCCGATGATTATTGAGTCAATTATCTTACCGACAATAAACTTTTCAAACATATTCTTTATATATCTAGCTTCTGTAACTATTTCATTGCCTATCTTTACTCCGACAATAGCATATACTATTTTCTTTGCCTGAGATGCTAATATGGTCTTCATATTTAAAAGATACATCATTACCATCAAACCGATAATAATATTTACAACTACACCCAATGCATTTATTACACCACTTGATAGATTTTTTATATAAGTATTTACATTGGGCAAAATACTGGTCGTTGCTATATCGCTTAGTCTTTCACTAATATCCTGATAATTACCTATTATCAGTTTCTCAAAATCAGGATTCTTATTGAGTATATCTTTAAGCCAATTTTCCAGATTTGCTGCTCCCGAAGGTGCATAGCTTATAACATTTGTAATACTGTTTACTAACTCAGGTATAATCATCATTATCAATGCAAATACTATAAAAATTAAAATAATAAGACATGCCAAAGTAGCCAACATTTTTGAATATCTCTCATACTTTTTCCACTTTGGGAACAGTGATGAAAGTATCTCTCCTATCCATCTACTTATGCGATCATATACCGGTGCCATCAAAAATGCCATCACTACACCATAAAGTACTGATGAAATAGTAGATATTATAATTCTTATAGCTGAAGCTATAATTCCAAGATTATTGAAAACCAAAGATATAACAAGTGCTATTATTATAACTACAACTGCAGTCAATCCCAATTTAAAATATCGTTCATTCTTATTATATTTCATTTTAAACCTCTAAAATAACACTATCATCTTTTATATCAATATTGGTTTCAAAAATGCTTTTAATGTATCAAAAGCATATCCCACATCCTTGGTACCTGCAGTTTCATATGCAGAATGCATTGCCAACTGTGGTAATCCAATATCTACAGCATTCATACTTACAGCAGTATTTGAGAGGTTTCCAAGAGTTGAGCCACCTGCTATATCACTTCTATTTGCAAAAGTCTGATATGGTATATTTTTCTTCTCAAGAATCTTTCTCAGTATTGATCTGCTAAATGCATCTGTTGTATATTTTTGATTTGCACTTTCTTTAATTGCGATTCCTTGATTTAAAACAGGTCTGTTCTTTACATCAAACAGCTCCGGATGATTTGGATGAATAGCATGTGCATTATCACAGCTAATCAGCATACTCTTTGCTATAGCTGTATAATACTCTTCCTTTGATTTTCCAAGTGCAGTATTTACTCTGTCAAGTGTGCTTGCAAGGAATGTAGACATAGCACCCTGCTTTGTAATAGAACCCACCTCTTCATTGTCAAATACCGCAAAGACATTTATATGGTTTTTATTTTCAGCCTCAACAAATCCTCTAAGTGATGTGTAAACACACTCCAAATCGTCAAGTCTTCCACTTGATATAAGTTCATTGTCAAATCCGATAATCGCCGCCTTTTGTCTATTTACCAGATATAGATCTTTTGCAAGTATATCCCCAGACTCTATACCCAATTCCTTTGCAATCATATTGTCAAAGTCAGATTCTTTAAGATTGCCTGCACTGAATATTGGAAGCATATCAACTTGATTGTTGAAAGCAAATCCCTTATTTATCTCCCTGTTAAAATGTATAGGTACATTAGGAATAATAAATAAATCTCTGTTTATATGAAGAAGTCTTGTTTCAATACCGGTATCAGTATTTACCATAACTCTTCCTGACAATGTCAGAGGTTTATCAAGCCATGTAGCATTAATCATACCACCATAGCCTTCCACATTCAGCTTTAAGTAGCCATTCGCTTCTATTATAGGTTTATCCTTAAGCTTAAATGTGGGTGAATCGGAATGTGCGGCACTTATCTGAAAATGATAATCTCCCTCAGCTATATCAAAAGCTATAAGACTTGATGAATTCCTTTTTGTATAATACTTTCCTTTGTTTATATCCCATTTCTCATTTTCAGGCAAATAAATAAAACCTGATTTTTGTAAAACTTTTTCGCATTCATTTATTGCATGAAACATTGTCACTGATGAATCCAAAAAATCCATCAAATCTCTTAAAATATCCATACAGCCTCTTTCTAATACTATTAAACCTGTTCCTCTGCCAAAAGATTTTCTATAAATTCATATACTTCTTCTCTGCCCTGTTTGGTCTGTGATGAGAAAGGTATAAGTACACCTTCTTTTGGTAATCCAAGTCCTTCTCTCACAATCTTAACACATTTATCCACTTGACTTCTTTTTAACTTATCAAGCTTTGTAGCTATAATTACAGGCTGATATCCGTTATATACAATCCAGTCATACATCTGCTTATCATTTTTACCCGGCTCATGCCTTATATCTATCAGCAAAAATATACATCTTATCTGCTTTGAAGTATGGAGGTACTTTTCTATCATCTTACCCCATTTTTCCTTTGTGGCAAGGTTTGCATTGGCATAACCATACCCGGGTAGATCAACAAAATATAGATCATCATTTACTTTATAATAATTTATGGTCTGTGTCTTTCCGGGCTGACTGGATGTCCTTGCCAAAGATTTCCTATTCATGAGAGAATTTATCAATGATGATTTTCCCACATTTGACTTACCTGCAAAGACTATTTCCGGATCTGTATTTTCAGGAAATGTACTGGTAATACCACATACAGTCTCCAGCTCCGCTTTTTTTATTATCATAAGTACCTCATTTATACTTTCTTATAATCAATTCAATATGGTTTTTAATCTATCAATGCTACCTTTAGGACTTCTTTTATATCCTGTACATATACTATCTCTAATCCATCTGTAATCTCTGCTGACAATTCAAAAATATCCACTTCATTTTCCTTCGGTACACATACTCTCTTTACTCCTGCAAGCCTGGCAGCCAAAAGCTTTTCTTTTAAACCACCTATAGGAAGTACCTTTCCCCTTAGTGTTATCTCCCCGGTCATTGCCACATCTGCTCTAACCTTCTTCTCTGAAATTGCAGAAATAAGTGCTGTGGTCATTGTTACTCCAGCACTTGGACCATCCTTAGGTACAGCACCCTCAGGTATATGTAAATGTATATCATGCTTTTCAAAGAATTCGTCCTCTATACCATATTCCTTGGCCATGCTTCTTACAAGACTCTTTGCAATACCGGCACTCTCCTTCATTACATCGCCCATATTTCCTGTAAGTGTAAGTACTCCTTTTCCCGGCATTACATTTACTTCAATGCTGAGAGTATCTCCACCTACGCTGGTCCATGCCAGTCCTGTAACCATTCCTACCTGCGGTTCTTTTTCTATCTCATCATATCTTACTTTTTCTTTTCCAAGATACTTGCGTACATTTTTCTCTGTGATTTTGAAGCTCTTTTTCCCCTCCAACAACTCTCTGGCACATTTTCTACAGATATCTCCTATTCTTCTTGAAAGATTTCTGACTCCCGCCTCTCTGGTATAGTTGTGGATTATCTTCTTTATAGCCTTATCACTGAAATTGATGACCTTATTCTTCAGTCCATTTTCCTTTATCTCCTTAGGTGCAAGATACTTCTTAGCTATATGATATTTCTCATTTTCAGTATACGAACTTATCTCTATAATATCCATCCTATCCAAAGTGGTCTTGGAATAGTATCAAGAGTATTGGCTGTGGCTATAAATAAGACTTTAGATAAATCAAGCGGTATTTCAAGATATCTGTCCCTAAAGGTCTTATTTTGCTCTCCATCAAGTACCTCTAAAAGTGCTGATGACACATCTCCCTTATAATCTCTAGAACTCTTATCTATTTCATCTAAGAGGATCAATGGATTGGAAACTTTTGCATTTTTTATAGCTTCTACTATTCTTCCCGGCATAGCTCCTACGTATGTTCTTCTATGTCCTCTGATCTCTGCCTCATCACCTACACCACCAAGGCTTATTCTCACATATTTTCTGCCGAGTGCCTTTGCAACACTCTTAGCTATAGAAGTTTTTCCGGTTCCCGGAGGTCCTACAAGACAGAGTATTGGAGAATTTCCTGTAGGATTCAATATTCTAACAGACAAATACTCAAGTATTCTGTCTTTAACCTTTTCCAGACCATAATGATCCTCATCCAAAATCTTTTTTGCATGAATTATATCATTATTATCTTCACTGTATATACCAAAAGGCATCTCAAATACTGTATCCAGATATGTTCTTATAACATTACCTTCTGCACCATTATTGCTTGCGGTGTTCAATCTTGAAATATCCTTTTTCAGCTTTTCCTTATGTTCATCATCCAGTTTAACTTTCTTTAATTTTTCTTCGTATTCATCTGAAACTGTCTCATAACCGCTGTTTTTTGCCATTTCATTCTGAATTACTTTCAGATGTTCTCTAAGAATATAATCTCTCTGATTTTTGGAAATATCCTTATCAACCTCTGATTTTATCTTTTCTGCGATCTCCTTCCTGTCTATGGCTTCACTCATAATTTCCATAAGAAGCATAGACTCTTCAACCGGAGTCTTTGCAGCATTTATACTTTTTCTTTTATAATAATCCAAATTCAAGGTTAACCTCAGCCTATCTAAAAGCTCAGGTAAATTATCTATAGAAAGTAGTTCATTCAGAAAATTGTTTTTAAATCTTGCATCTGTATCACTATAGCCTCTCATAGTTAACTGCAGACTTAACATCCTGTCAAAGCCCTCTTCAGACTGTATATATTCCTCCACTTCAGCCTCATATTCATTTTCGGCATAATTATCCAGTGATTTAAGCTTAGCTCTTCTCAAAGCTCTTATTGCCACCTCTATAATACCATTGTCTCTAGTCTTAACACTCTCGACCTTGGCTATAACACCATTAATCTCAGTGAATGCACTATCCTTTCTTTCCAACTCATCATCTGATTTGAATCTTAGTAAAAGAAGTTCTTCATTATTTTCATAAGCTTCCAATTGTACTTTCAGTTTTTCTCTGTCAGAAGCTGAGAATCCGATAATTTCTCCAGGAAAAATCACCTGTCCTTTAATCAATATTGTTTTCAATTTGTTCATTTATTCCCTAATATATACAATACCCCCGGCTTCTATCCGAGGGTAAGTATTAATTCTAAGCAATTTCGCTATTTTCGTCTGTTGTCTTCTTCTTTTTTGATCTTACAGTTTTGTCTCTGTATACAATATCCGGCTCTCCACCATCTATTGTTTCCTTTGTAATAGTGCAAATACCGATATTCGGATCTGAAGGTATCTCATACATAACATCTGTCATCACACCTTCAAGTATTGATCTTAAGCCTCTTGCACCAATCTTTCTTTCAAGTGCCAGATTCGCCACCTCTTCAATAGCCTTATCCTCAAACTCAAGCTTTACATCATCAAGCTCAAATAGCTTCTGATACTGCTTTGTAATAGCATTTTTGGGTTTTGTCATTATCTCTACAAGTGTGTCCTTATCCAACAAATCTAAAGATACTGTCACCGGTACACGACCTATAAACTCAGGTATAAGACCAAATTTGGTCAAATCTCCAGGAAGTACCATCTTAAACAATTCATCTACTGACTTGGAATTCTTCTCAACTACATCTGAATTAAATCCAATACTTCCCTTTGAAAGTCTGTTCTCCACAATTCTCTCTAAGCCATCAAAAGCTCCACCACATATGAATAATATATTGGTGGTGTCTATCTGTATAAGCTCCTGTTGTGGATGTTTTCTTCCTCCCTGTGGAGGCACTGAAGCTATACTTCCTTCCAGTATCTTCAGCAATGCCTGCTGTACACCCTCACCTGATACATCTCTGGTGATAGATACATTCTCAGACTTCTTTGTTATCTTATCTATCTCGTCTATATAGATAATTCCATATTCAGCTCTCTTTACATCACCGTCAGCTGCCTGAATAAGCTTCAAGAGAATATTTTCAACATCTTCTCCCACGTACCCTGCCTCTGTAAGTGTAGTAGCATCTGCAATAGCAAATGGTACATTCAAAATTTTTGCAAGAGTCTGTGCCAAATATGTTTTTCCTGAACCGGTAGGTCCAAGCATCAAAATATTACTTTTTTGTATTTCAACTTCCGAATTCTTCTTAGACTTTATTCTCTTATAATGGTTATATACTGCTACAGACAATACCTTCTTGGCATCATTCTGTCCGATAACATAATCATCCAGGAAATTTTTGATTTCCTTTGGCTTTAAAAGATTTATATCATTTGAAGTATCATAATAGTCTGCAGCTCCCTCAAGCTCCTCTTCAAGTATCTCTGAACATAACTCTATACATTCATCACAAATATATACTCCATTTGGACCTGAAAGAAGTCTTCTAACCTGATTGGATGTTTTTCCACAAAATGAACAACATATTTTGTCCTTATTGGCCATAATACCTCCTTAGTGGTGTTCTATAACCTTATCTATGATTCCATAAGAAAGGGCTTCTTCGGCAGACATATAATTGTCTCTCTCAGTATCTCTTTCTATGACCTCTATTGGCTGATTTGTATTCTCTGCCAATATTTTATTTAATTTCTGTTTTGTTTTTAATATTTGCTCTGCAACTATCTTTATATCACTGGCCTGACCCTGAGCACCGCCTGAAGGCTGATGAATCATTATCTCGGCATTTGGAAGTGCGTATCTCTTTCCCTTTGTTCCACCTGCCAAAAGGAATGCGCCCATACTTGCAGCCATCCCCATACATATGGTTGACACATCACATTTTACATATTGCATAGTGTCATATATAGCCATACCTGCCACAACACTTCCACCCGGACTGTTTATATAAAGATTGATATCCTTTGTAGGATCTTCTGACTCTAAGAAAAGTATCTGTGCCACCACTAAACTCGCAGTAACATCATTTACCTCTTCTCCTAAGAATATTATTCTATCCTTTAATAGTCTTGAGTATATATCAAAGGCCCTCTCACCTCTACTTGTAGACTCAATGACTGTAGGTACTAAACTCATAACTCTCCTATCTTTAAGGATTTTAAAATCCTTTAATACTCCCAATAAGCCAGCCTTAAGGCTGACTTATTTTTTAATAATTTATACTAATTTAGCATTTTCTACTAAAAAGTCAATAGCTTTTTGAACAGCAAGATCATCACTCATCTGCTTTCTCTCATTCTCACCAAAGAATCCTTTAATCTTCTCCAATTCCATCTTGTAAGAATCTGCTATCTTTTGTAGCTCATCATTTATCTCATCTTCACTTACAGTGATATTTTCAGCCTTTGCAACTTCCTCAAGAACAAGTCTTGTCTTGATCTGCTTTAAAGCCTGTGGCTTGAACTGATTATTCAAATCTGCTCTTGTCATGCCTGTAATCTGAAGATACTGATCAAGTGTTATTCCCTGGCTCTGCATTCTTCTACTATAATCTGCTACAAGTCCCTCAACCTGTGCATCTACCATAGGATCCGGAATATCCATAGTAGAAGTCTCAATCAACTTATCCACTATAGCATTCTCATTCTCTGTAGCTGCTCTCTTAGCCTTAGCCTCTGAAAGCTGCTTCTTCAAATCTTCCTTGTACTCAGCCATTGTATCAAACTCACTAATCTCACTTGCAAAGTCATCATCAAGCTCAGGAAGTTCTTTCTTTTTGATTTCCTTTACAGTACAAGCAAATACTGCTGCCTTACCTGCAATATCCTTCATCTGATAGTTCTCAGGGAATGTAATATTTACATCAAAAGCCTCACCTGCATTATGTCCAATGATCTGATCCTCAAATCCCGGTATAAATGTGCCTGAACCGATAACGAGAGGATAATCCTCGCCCTTACCACCATCAAAGCAACGCCGTCAATTCTTCCCTCGAAGTCAAGAGTGATATTGTCACCATTTTCTACAGCTCTTCCCTCTACAGTAATAAGTCTTGCATTCTTTTCCTGCTCGCTCTTTAATGCACTTGCAATATCTTCATCGTTTACAACTTCATCAGCCTTAGCTACTTCAATACCTTTATACTCTCCAAGATTTACTTCAGGTCTAACTGCGATCAAAGCCTCATATACGAAGTCTTCGCCTTTCTTAGCATTCTTGATATCTATCTCAGGTCTTGAAACGATCTCCAGTCCGCTCTCTCTTGCTGCATTTGGATATGTTGCATCAAGAATAAAGTCAATAGCATCCGGAATCAAATTCTCTGATCCGTACATCTTCTCAAAAACTTCCTGTGTAACATGTCCCTTTCTAAATCCCGGAACATTGAATTTATTTTTATTTTTCTTAAAGGATTCAGCTATAGCCTTATCAAATTCTTTAGCTTCTACTGTGACTGTAAGCTTTGCCATATTTTTTTCTAATTTTTGTACTTCTACGCTCATTAAAGTTTCTCCTTGTTTCATAAATGCCTTAAAGAGGCACATCTAATTAATCATTATAGCACAAAGCTAAATCTCATACAACAGTGATTAAAAAGTTTCAAGCTTATTTTCGTAATTCTTTAAATATTATTTATCGCAGCTAACTACCAAACAACCTCCGGCATAATCACTCTCTTTATAAAGACTTAAAGGCATTACAAGAATGTCCTCTACCCTGCTGCCATACTCCTTTACATAGCGTTCTCTATCTTCAGGTGAATAATCATATATTCCTATAGAATAACTATGTCCACTTTTTAATTCCACATCAAATTCTAATTTATCTGTCTTTATATTTATATTTTTTCCTGCAATACCTACCGCTGTAGTTTCAAAAACGCCTTCAAAACTATGCTTTCCACCATTGAGTGCTACCACCTTTTCTAAGTTCTCTCCTGTAGTAGCATCAAACTGTGAAATGTCCTGTTCATCAATTTTTAAATTCTTTCCATACAAATGAACAATAGCCCTATTCTGATTCTCATTTGCAAACTCCTTAGCTTTCTCCTGCCTCTTTTTATTAAGGCTCATCATAATAGCAAAAAGCACTGCCCAAACCACTACTACTACTGCAATGATAATAAATGTCCTATCCATAATTCCTCCAAAATAGTTCTTTACACTTTATATATTAAAGGCAGAGATATTATAACAAATATAGATTAATCCTACAATATTTATATATCACTTATATTCAAGCATCCAAATTTTTACTGTCATAGATCATAAAAATCAATTTATAGATTACATATATTTATTAAATTGCCACTGGAAAAATCAACTAAAAATCGACTTATAATTTATCCATAAGATATTTTACAATATAAAAACTTGTTTTTTTAATATAAAGGAGTAGTATGGAAAATATAGAGATAGAAAGGAAGTTTCTTATAAATGAGATCCCCAGTGATTTGGATGTCTATGAAAGAATCGATATGATACAGGGATATTTAAATACGAATCCGGTAGTTAGGATAAGAAAAGAAAATGATGATTATGTTCTCACCTATAAGGGAAGCGGTCTGCTATCCCACAGCGAATACAATCTTCCTCTTGATAAAGAGTCCTTTAATCATTTACTTAAAAAATGTGACGGTATAATTATATCAAAAAGCAGATATAAAATACCGCTTGAAAACAGCCTTGTAGCGGAACTGGATATTTTTAAAAGTGATCTTTCAGGTTTGGTCTTGGTTGAAGTAGAGTTTAAATCAGTAGAAGAAGCAAGTAATTTTACTCCGCCAAAATGGTTCGGCGAGGATGTAACAGAGGATAATCGGTACCATAATTCGTATATATCTAAATATGGTTTACTTAAATGGAGATATTGAAAATGGTCTATCTAAAAACCTAAATTTTAGTCATGGACTCATAAAATAAATCTATACATTCAAGTCCAGGACTTTTTAGGTTTGTAAATTAATCAAGAAAAAATCAGGGAGAATATGGCTCAAATCAAGTCATACTCTCCCTAATTTAAAACTTCATATTCTCCAACAGACAACAATATTATCTTGCCATATTGTATATATTATACATATCCTGATAATCCAAAACTTTGAAGCATCCTATACTTCTTGACTTATTGTATGAGCAGTTTAATGCCAAATCTTCTATATCCTTATCACCAATTTCTCTTGCAAGTAGATCATGTAAATTTATAGGCATGCCTATGGATACAAAAAACTCGTCTGTTTTTTCAATACCTATATCAGCAGCTTTACAATCATCTACTTCATCTATTCCATAAACCTTTCTTGCAAAGCTTGCAAATCTGGATATATTTTCGTCCTTTACATATTTTGCCCAAGCAGACCAAAGAGCACTTAAAGTAGCTCCATGTGTGGAATCAAATAGTGATGATATAGCCATTCCAAGCTGATGACAGGACCAATCTCCATCTCTAGCTGTATCACCCTTTGCACCAAGTCCTGTCAAACCAATATGTGATATGCTACCACACCACATCACTTCACTCATAGCCTCATAATCTGTAGGATTTTCTATTGCCTTCGGTCCAAACTTTATAATATCTCTAAACAGTCCTTCCGCCATCTCATCAGTCAGATGATTACCCAAAATATTTGTAAAATATCTCTCTGAAGTATGCATAAAAATATCAGCTACTCCTGCCCCAATCTGATACCTTGGCAAAGTATATGTTAGCTCAGGATCCATTATAGCAAACTTACATCTATTATAATCTGTAGTAATTCCCTTCTTTATATGAGTTCCTGTAATATCATCTGTGAGTACAGCAGAGTCACTTGTCTCAGAACCTGCTGCAGCTATAGTCAAAATAGTACCTATAGGCATGGATCTTTCCACTTTTTTTCTCTGAAAGAAAAACTCTTCTATATCAGTATCCGGATTTGCCACACCCATTGCTACAAACTTCGCAGTATCTATAACACTGCCTCCGCCTACTGCCAGAATAAAATCTGCTCCGAATTCACATGCTTTTGTAGTCATTTCCTTAGCCTTACTTAATAGAGGATTTGGTACTACACCTCCTAGTAAAATCACCTCCATATCCTCGTCTTTCAGCTTATTCTCTACTAAATCAAGTAATCCACTTTTCTTTGCACTGTTACCACCATAGATAACAGCAACCTTTTTTGCCCCGTATTCATTTATAAGATTACCAACTTCTCCTACTGTGCCCTCACCAAAAATAATTCTTGTAGTGAATAATAATTAAACTTCAGCATATACTACCTCACTTTATATTCATTCTCTTTGTCAAGTCCATATAGTCCTTGCAATATCTTTTCCAAATTTCAGCTGTTTTATAACACTAAGTTTGCCTCTTGTACCAGCCGTTCTATAGCTATTCTTTCCTTACTTTTCCTCAATCATCCTAGCAAATCAAACTCCACAAATGTGGTCAGACAATTCCTTTTGTATTAGGCCTTTTTCTCCAAATTCTATTTTGGTGTAAATTTAATACTTTTTATATATTCTATATCAAAAACTCAGTATTAGCAAACAACAAGTATTACCCATAAAATAAATACAACCATGCTTTTAACACGGCTGTATAAAAACTAATATTAGTATTAAGTTAATAGTAAATTTACAATGTTTCATACATATATTTCAGTCGATCCATTGCCGGCTTATTTGAGTATATTGATAATTCAGGGACCACCTTATAATTGGGGAGCATTTCCAACATCAGATAGTCATCATATCCTATTTTCTTTAGTGATTTAATAACCTCTAAAAAGTCTACATCCCCTGCAAATATATCCACAAATGCCCCCAAACCACTTTGTTCTACTCTATAATCACTTATGTGGATCTTTTTAATATGTCTGCCTAATATTTCTATATAATCACTTGGATCACCTATGTACATAATATTTCCAACATCAAAATAGGCACCCACATATTCAGAGTTTATATCATCCAAAAATTTTTTTATTTCTATTGGAGACAGCAAAAACTTATTCCATACATTCTCTATGCCTATCGATACTTTATACTCTCTTGCTACTTTTTCCAATTTAAAAAATAATTCATACGCTCTATCATATGCTACATCATATGCTACTTTTTCAGGATTTTTTGCAAAACCGCAATGTGTATATCCGGGAATTACTAAAATAGTGTTGGCACCAAGTATACTTGCAAATTCTAATTGTCTTTCTATAATATCTACAGCTTTTTTTCTAATACTTAAATCATTGGAAACAGGATTATTATCCCACAAAGACCAAACGCCAACGCTCGGTATCTCCAGACCATTTGCATTTGCCATTTTTTTGATTTCTAACACTTCGCCTTCTCTCATACTTGGATTTAGATAACCTTCCTCGCTGAGTACCGGTTCAACACCATCATATTTCATCAGGCTTACATTAGAAAAAATATCCTTTAAATCTATGTTTTCAGAAAAAGAGAACATACTATATCCTAATTTCATATACCAGCTCCAAGTGTGACTATTCTACCCATTTCTAAAGACTCCTTTATAGCCTCCATAACTTGCATTGTATTTTTAATACTCTTTAAACTTACTATTTCTGAATCTCTATTCTCATTAATGCAGTCTACAAAATGTTTCAGCTCTGATTGATATGCGTCAGCATCACATGTAACCACTTTTTCTATACCATGCTTACTATATACATTAGAATGCCTTACTGCACTTTCTCTATTTTCAAGATTTTTACCGGCTTTCATCTCATATTCGTAGCTTGCCTCATCTCCAACCATACATAGTTTCATAGTAAAAGGATAATTTTCACTCATGCTTATTATTCCATGGATACTCGCAATTACATTTCCGTTAAAAGTCATACTTGTATTAACAAAATTCCAAGCATCATTTTCGTCCTTAACTCCATTTGCATATACAGTTACAGGTTTTCCAAACAGATACACCAAAAAATCTATATCATGTAAATGCAAATCAAATAATCCACCACCACTTTTACTGGCTTTTTTATACCATGAGCTCCAACTTGGTGGTTCAGACAGTCTATCAGCTTCTATATACCTTAATTTACCTAGACGACCTGTTTCATATATATTCTTAGCGTTTACATATTCTTCCCAAAATCTTAATACTTGACCTAAATACAGTTTTGTATTATTTTTTTCAAGTACCTGAAATATATTCTCTAATGAACTCATACTCAGAGTTATTGGCTTTTCACATATTATATACCTTACGTATTCACTTGCTTTTATAATATACTCTTCATGCAAAAATGTCGGAAGGCATATATCCACGAAATCTATAGTTTCTGAATTAAAAGTATCTAATAAATCTTCACTATAGATGCAATTATATTCTTTGGCAAACTTTTCACCTTTTACCTTATTCTTATCAACAATACCAACAAGCTTAACTTCTTCCATACTATTATATATGGATGCATGAGTTTGTCCCATAAAACCTGCACCGATAATTAATACCCTTAACATTTTCTTCCCCTCATACTCGCTACATTACTAAAAACCACTGCTGCTGCAATAATAATGCCTGTTATAATTGTTTGTATATAAGTTTCTACCTGTAAAATATTCATAGCATTACTTATAACTCCCATCAAAATACATCCTAGAAAAGCACCTGCTATGCTTCCCTTTCCACCTTCAAATGTAACTCCACCTATAATCGCTGCAGTCAACGCACTTGTTTCGTAACCCAAACCTGCATTTGCTGTTACAGAATCTATTCGGGCTGAAAAAACTATAGCTGCTACAGAGCAGAATATTCCTGATAATGAATATATCAGTATCTTGTACTTGTCTATTTCTATTCCACATAAATAAGCATTTTTCTCATTTCCACCAATAGCCATCAGCCGCTTTCCAACAATAGTTTTATTCATTAGAATATAGGCTAAAATAATCATAAGAATCAGCACTATAAGCATTGCGGGAAAAACTCCAAAAAATTTTGTTTTGCTTAAAACATCAAACACACCTGAAAAACTCATTATTCTTCCCTTAGATATTGTAAGGGATAGACCATAAAATATTTGACTTGTTCCTAAAGTTATTATGAGTGGAATACATTTTGATTTTGCTATTATAAATCCATTTAATAATCCACAAATCAAGCCTGTAATGATGCCACCAAATATCACTATAATAATATTCTGTCCCATTGCTAATAATGCAGCCATTACAACTGACGAAAGTGCCATTATATTTCCAAGAGAGAGATCTATTCCACCACTTATAAGCAACATGCTCATAGCCATAGTAAGTACACCTATTACAGATATTTGACCCAAAATAGTAACTATATTCTTTATAGTTATAAATTTAGGATTTATAACTGTAACACAAGCTATTATTGCAAATATCACAAATAGCAAAAGTATCCTTTGATCTTTAAGTATAATCTTATTCTCTTTCATAATTAATTTACTCCTAAAGCTTTTTCTATGATATTTTCTTCATTTATCTCATCACCTATCAGCTCTGTTTCTATTTTATGGTCCCTGATAACTAATACTCTATCACTCATAGAAATAAGCTCCGGCATATCTGAACTTATCATTATTATACTTTTTCCCTCTTTACAAAGTTTTGACATCTGGCTGTAAAACTCCGACTTGGCACCAATATCTATACCTCTCGTTGGTTCATCAAAAATATAAATATTTTGGTCCATCAATAACCATTTAGCTAATACCACTTTTTGCTGGTTTCCACCTGATAAATATATAACTTCTGTATTTACACTTGGAACTTTTATATGCAAGTCATTTATCAAAGGAGAAACAGCCTCTTTTTGTTTCTTTACATTATTAAATATCCCTTTAAATATTTTACCTATAGCTACCAAACTGATATTATCCAAAACGCTTGCCCTCAAGCCAAGTCCAAGTGCCTGTCTGTCTTCTGTTATATGTGCAAATCCCTCTTTTATACTATCCTTAGGCGATTTTATTTTCACCAAACTACCATTAACATAGACTTCACCACTATAAAAACTGTCCGCTCCAGTTATTGCTCTAACTATCTCCGTCCTACCGGAACCAACCATTCCGGAGAATCCAAGTATTTCACCTCTTTTTAAAGAAAAACTTATAGGTTCAAACTCTTCATATAGCTTTAAATCTTTTACTTCAAGTACTACATCACCTATCTGATTTTTCTCTCTAGTATAAAAACTGTCTATAGATCTTCCTACCATATCTTTAGTGATTACTCTTAAGTCTATGTTTTTACCCGAATTTCATAAGTACTAATTGATTTGCCATCTCTTATAACACTTATCCTATCCGCTATTTCTCTAACTTCCTCCAGAAAATGAGAAATATATATTATACCAACACCTTTATCAGATATTCTCTTAACCAAGTTTAATACTTTTTTTGCATCTTTAATATTAAACATCGAAGTAGGTTCGTCCATAATAAGTATTTTAGGATTAGTTACAAGAGCTTTTAATATTTTTACAAACTGTTTATCTGCCACCGATATATCAGCAACCTTATCTAAAGGATTTAAGTTTATTCCTAAATCTCTTATAAACTCGGATGTCTTATTTATAGCCGCCCTACTATCATAAAAAATAACGTTTTTCTTTATCTCATTTCCTATAAATATATTTTCAGCTATAGACATATTCTGTACCAAATCATTCTCTTGATAGATTATACTTATGCCTAGACTTTTTAGACAAATTAGGATTTAGCTTTGTATAATTTTCTCCCAGAATATTTATATCTCCACTATCAGGAATATATGCTCCTGATAGTATCTTCATAAAAGTCGATTTACCTGCACCGTTCTCTCCAACCAGACAATGTATCTCTCCTTTTATAAGATCAAAATTAATATCTGATAAAGCATATATTCCTGAAAAGCTCTTTTTTAGTTCTTTGATTTCCAATAACTTTTCATCACTCATTATTCTTTCCATTACTTAGTATACACATAATTATATGCGGCATCATAATCATCCCATGCTATAAAATCATCTAATTTATCCGCACTGACCGGTATTATTGGAAGAGCTTTAAATTTCTCTACTTCCTTATTTAAAACGACACTGTCATAAAGATTCTGGAATGTTGTTATACCTTGTATACTTACCGGAGCTGTCATATTTGCACTTTCTATACCATCCTGCAGCATTTTGTAATCATCCGGTGATCCACCTGTTGATACTATAGGGATATTATCTAAACCTGCATCCTTTACTGCCTTATAACATCCCTGAGCCATCAATCCATTATTTGCAAATATATAATCAAACTCTTTACCTGATGATATTAAGTCTGTAGTAATATTATATGCCTTTTCTGTCTGCCAATCTCCATGTAAGGTAGAAACCACACTTACCTTATCGCCAAATTCTTTTAACGCTCTATCTACACCTTCCTGATACTTTTCATACACTCCTGCACCCTCTTGTCCTGCACAGAAAAAGACTTTTGCATTAGGTTTAGTCTCTGCAATATATTTTATAGCCGCATATCCTATATCATCATATTTGCAAGCTATACTTGCAATGTAGTCACCTGAATCATCATTCATCTCAAAGTTTTCCACCGTTACAGGTATTCCTGCTTCATTCGCCATTTTTACCAATGTGCTTCCTTGTTCTGTAGATATAGGGAATATGGAAATACCATCCACACCCTGTTGTATTAATGACTCCATTGCAGCAACCGACTCCTCTAAGCTATTTTGAGAATCAAGAATTACCGTTTTCACCTTTACATCTTGTTTTGTTGCAGCATATTCAAAAGCCTTGGCAGAATATTCATTCCATATATCCTTCATATCATAAGCAATATATCCGAAAGTATATTCATCTTTTGTTTCAGCCTTCTCTGTAGCTTGTTGCTTGTCATCTCCTACATTACCACTATCTTTAGCACATGCAGCTAAACCAATACCTAATACCATACAACCAAGTGCAACCAATAATTTACTTTTTCTCATATTTCCCTCCTAAAATGAAAAACCTTTTTTCTTTAAATAAGCTGCTGAATCTATAACAGCCTTAGTTACATCCTCTATGTCCTTTACACCTTTTTCTGTAAACTCTATCTCTATGCTGAAAGGACAATTATTATTTTCCAGCCCTAACTTCTTAAATATTATATCAAAGTCTATATTCCCTTTTCCTAATGCAGGAAAATTCCACTCATTATTTTTTCCAGCCTTATCCTTAAGGTGCATATATGATACATCCTTTATGCAAAAATCTATATCGACTTCCGGCCTTACATTACTGTAAAAAATAACATTTGCAGTATCATAATTAATACCTACATACTTGCTATCCACTTTATCTATTATGTCTTTTAACACTCTGGCATTTGAATGCTCTCCATGAGTTTCCAGTACAAGTTTTACATCTTCTAACTCTAATATTTCTATTAGTTCTTTTATATTTTTTATTAAATCTGCATCTTCACACTCTTTATCTTTCAAATGTGCCTCACCTACAGAGGATACTATGTATTTAGCTCCAAAAAATTTAGCAAGATGTATATTACATATAAAATCTTTCAACCTGTCCTTATTCAAAAGATTAGAATGTCCACTAAATCCTACACATTCCAGATTTAATCTATGCATTAAGTCCTTTATGCTTTGTAGATATTCAAAACTCATATCTTTATATACATGTTCCGTCCATCCCTTAGTTGCCGTCAGTTCTATATATTTAAATCCTGATTTTTTTATTTCATAAAGTGTTTCCTCTATACCAAAACCATGATATGTGTTTGTATTTACAGCTATAATTCTTTCCATACGCTCTTTTTCCTAACTCAAAAACAAATCTCCCTCTGCATTCCTGCTAAAATCAAAATGCTTATCAATATAATACTTCGCTGCTCCTATAAATATCGCTGAATCTTTCAGTTTTGTATACTTTATGTTTATATTCTTACAAAACTGTGTAAACCCATTAATTTTTATATTTGTCTGTATCCTACTCAAATACTTCTCTCCCAGTTTCCTACCAATTCCTCCTATTACAATTATTTCCGGATTTAAAATCACAATAATTTTTCCCAAAGCATCACTCAACTCATCTGCTAATTCATATATTAAAGCATCTGCTTTTTCATTCCCCTTAGACGACAGCTCTTCAAGGTCCCTAAACAAGAAATCAATATCAAAATCTTTATCTATAAGACCATACTCAATAGCTCTATTTCTAAGAGATAACTCTCCTATATAATTTTCTAAGCACCCCCTATTCCCACAACTGCATAGTGCTCCGTCCTTTTTAATTGACATATGCCCCAACTGCATAGCTAATCCCGTAGTTCCTCTAAGTATTTTTGAATCATGTATAAAACTTGCTCCTACACCTTCATTTATATTTATATATGCATAGTTTGCACTCTCCACACAGCCAAAGTATTTTCTGCATATGCTAAACTCGTAGTATCATTAAAAAAGGCTAGTCCATATTGTTGTGGAATATAATCTCTTAAATCATCTATAAATGTCTCATTCTTTTCCATATCAAGAACCATAGTGATTATATTCCTATTAACATTATCTATTATTGCCGGTAATACTATACATACACCTAATATTTCTGATGAGTACTTATTCAAACTTTCTTTTATGATATCCGATAAATACTTTACATATATTTTCCCCTTATATGCATAGTTATAGTTTTCTCGCACCTCATACGACAGCGTTACCAAATCTATTTCTACACTTTTTTTCATTATATTAACTACTAATATAAATCTATCTTTGTTTACCACTAGTCCATTAGGTCTACGTCCTTGCATTCCACTCTCTACTGTACCAATGTCTACAAGCATTTTTTCATTTATCAATTCATCTACTAACAATGATACAGTCGATTTACTAAGTTTGGTTTTACTTGCAAGTCTTGCTCTAGATATTCCCTCATTGTTAGATATTATATTGTATAAATTCTTCTTGTTTTTATTCTTTATAACTTGTTGATGTGTCATTACTCCCCCTATAATTCACAGTAGATTTAGTTCGTTCGCCGTACTTATTAAATGTAGTATATTATATTTTTTTTGTATTTCAATATACTTTGTTTTATAAATTGTATCTTTGGTTGAATATATGAGTTTTATTATATTATATTACATATTATTCTTTTTATAATTTATTTATTTTGAGAATCTTTAATATATTTTAAATAGATATTTTTTTATATTATGTTCTAATTATTCCAATTGAGATATTACATTAATAATTTTATAAAAAGGACGAGCTGGTTCCAGCTCGTCCAAACAAATGAAAAATAAAAATGTGATAACTACATCATCCCACAAATACTTTTCTATTTACTACAATTTTCTAATCCCAATATCCCTCATGTACCTTTGCTGCTTCTTCCTCAACATCCGAAATTGGACCTATAACTTCAATCTTCTTTTGACCTGCTGCAAGTATTTTTCTGCATGGCATATCAAAAGTTGGGTTTTTCTCATTACTACCTGTGAGTTCTAAAAGCTTTCTTTCAGTCATCCCAAATACTACTCTTCCTATATTTGCCCAGTATATTGCACCGGTACACATAGAGCATGGTTCAGCAGTCGTATACAAAGTGCATTTCCAAAGAAAATCCTTACTATATAAATGAGACGCTTTAGCAGCCAATGTTGTTTCGGCATGTCCCGTACATATTCCTTCAGTAATTTCTACATTCTCCTGCTCTAAAAGAATATTTCCTTGCTCATCAACCAATATAGCTCCAAACGGCGTATTTCCATTTTTTCTTGCATTTTTTGAAACCTCAATACATCTTCTCAAGTAATATTCGTGCTTTTGATACTCCATATTTTCCCCTTTATTATTACTTCATAAATTTATCAGCTTTCATCTGTTCAATATATTCATTGTACAGGCTTTGCTTTTCAGCCGGAACCAAATCACTAAGTTTTCCTACTGATAAAACACCATTTTGTAAATCACCATACAATACTTCACCTCCAAATTTTCCTTCTTCAATGGCCTTAAAGCTTAATTCTATAAGTGAAGAATTATCTGTGATCTGTGATCCTATCACACATTCATTTTGACCTAAAATATCAGCCGGTTGTCCTATGTCATATACTTCAACTTTGCCTTTTGCTGAATTATGTTCATCAATAGCCTGTCTTGCACCTGAGTCAACTGCTGAAGCATCTCCGAAAAATACATCTGCATTCTGCTCCATCATTGCATTTGCAAATTCTATTCCTTTTGAAGAATCATCAAAGGAGTTTGCATAAACGGCATCCAAAACATTGATACTCTTTCCATCTTTTTCGGCAACATACTTTGCTGCTTCCGCATATCCTTTATACTTTGCCACAGTTGTTGTCAGCTCCATCCCACCTATAAACGCTATGTTGCCTGTTTCAGACATAAGTCCTGCCAATGCACCTGCTATCCAACCAATTTGTTGTGCATTTGGTAAAAGTGATGTTACATTTTTATTGGTTGCTTTTTCAGGCACATCTGTGTCTCCGTTTAATATGGCAAAAGCAATGTTGGGGTATTCATTAGCCACCTGTAACACAGCATCTGTATATTCACCACCCGGAGCATATATTAAATTAAATCCGGCATTACAGTATGCAACCATTGCATCATAATATCCATCTTGTGACAAATTATCTGTATACTCCATTGTCCAATCTGAATTTTTTTCACAAGCTGAAACCAACTCACTGTAACATGCGGTACCCCATCCTCCATCATTAATGCTACAGTTTAAAATAAATGCCACCTTATATTTCCCACTTTTTTGTGTATCACTTGTAGTAACACTCTCGTTTGTCTTTGCACCTCCTCCACATGCTCCAAGAGTAAATATCATAGTTGTAGCCATTAACATAGATATTACCTTCTTAAATTTCATCATAAAAAATCCTCCTTTAAAATAATTTATTGTTTATCTCTGTTCCTTACAATAAGGAAGTCCATTCGCTTTTGGTCCGGCTTTATTAGAACCTATTATAGCCAATACTGATACTGTTGCTATATATGGAATCATTTGGAAAAACTGATATTGTAATCCTATGCTACTAACTTGTAATCTTATCTGAATTGCATCACATAGTCCAAAGAACAAGCATGCCCACATAACTCCTGTTCCCATCCATCTTCCAAATATAACCGCAGCCAATGCAATAAATCCTCTACCTGATACTATCCCCTCTGTATAAGTTGTAGAATAGCATGTTGTCAGGTACGCCCCTCCTATTGCTGCAAGAGCACCGCATATAATACAAGATATATATTTAATTCCTATAACATTAATTCCCAATGTTGCTGAAGCTTTAGGGTATTCTCCTACTGATTTATAATTAAGTCCCATCTTTGTCTTTTGAAAAAAAACACTTGTTAAAGGTACCATTAAAAATGCCAAATAAACCATAGGTGTCTGATGGAAAACTAATTCACCTATATACGGTATCTTACTCAGTATCGGTATCTCTATGGGCTTCATAAGTTCAATCTGTGTCAATGAATTTCCTACACCAAATGAAATTCTATATATAAATGAGGCAAGGGCAGGTGCCAAAATATTCATAGCCATACCATATACAATATGATTAGCACAAAGTGATATTGTTGAAAAAGCATAAATTAAATTTATCAATATACCTGCAACAGCTGCACCCAATATTCCCAGCCAAGTATTTCCGGTATAATAAGTAACCATAAAACCTACAAGTGCACCAATTGCTGCCAGGCCTTCCAAGCCAATATTCACCATACCCGCTTTTTCTGAGTAAAGCTCAGCCAGTGCAATTAGCAATAACGGAACTGCCATCCTGACAGATGCGGATACAATACTTAAAATTAATGTTGTATTCATGCTTTACCCTCCACTTTTTTTGTTAAATATTTTAATCTAAACATTTCAAATTCAGGAAGCTTCGTCATAGCCATTCCTGCAACAGAGAACACTATTACAAGTGCCTGCATAATATCAGATACACTTGTTGGAACTCCTGTCGCAACTTGCATAGATGTAGATCCAACTCTAAGTGCTGCGAAGAAAATAGATACTATAATAGCTGCTATTGGATGTAATTGTGCAATCAATGCTATGGCAACTCCATCAAAACCATATCCACTACCATATCCGTTAATAAGACGATACTGAGTTCCAAGCAAGTCCGCACTACCACCAAGTCCTGCAACAGCACCTGATATGATAAAGCTAAAAAGTATATATCTTTTTACAGATAAGCCATTAAATTTGGCTGCTGTCATATTAAGCCCTACAGCTCTTAACTTAAATCCCTTAGATGTCCAATATAATCCATAGTACATAACCAGTCCTATTACAATCGCAATTACAAATGACCATGTAAATCTCATACTTGGTATCACCTTTGATAACATTAATGAATTGTCGATAGAAGGTGTCTGTGGCATATTTGTATCTCTAATCCAACTTGTATAAATTACTCCCATAAAAAGAGTTGCAATATAGTTGAGCATTATAGATATTATCATTTCATTAAGCCCTCTTGTTATTTTAAATATTCCCGGAAGCAGTCCCCATATTCCTCCGGCAACAGTTCCAATAAGTAATGCTAAAATGATTCCTGGTATTCCATGTATTCCACTTAAGTGTACAGCACAAAATGCAATTGTTGCTCCAAATAAAAATTGTCCTTCTCCACCAAGATTATAAACACCACATTTATATGCAAAGCAGGCACAAAGAGATGTAAAAATTAAGGGTGTTGATTTATTTAAAGTAGTTCCAATACTTGCACTTGTTCCAAATGCTCCTTTAAATAACGCTGTCAAAGCCAAAACCGGATTAACTCCCAATGCAAGCATAATAATCATTCCGACAATAAATGCTATAATAATCGAAACAAGTGGAATGATAAATTTTTCCATAATCTTCATCGTTTTATTCATTATTATTCACCTCATTGTTTCCTGTCATTGCCATGCTTATCTTCTCTACTGAAGGATTATTTCCTGGAAATTCTCCCATAATCCGGCCTTCAAACATAACCAAAATACGATCTGACATTTTTAATATCTCATCCAGATCTGCACTTATCAGTATTATTCCAACACCATTATCCCTTGCTTCAATTATACGCTCATGTACAAAATTTGTTGCTCCTATATCCAAGCCTCTTGTTGGATGAACCACTACCAATACTTCCGGACTTGACTCTAATTCTCTGGCAAGGATTACCTTCTGCTGATTTCCACCTGACAAACTCCTCACGTCCTGATCTACACTTGTACAACGGATATCATACTTTCTAGCTGCACTCTCTCCATAATCAATTATTGTCTTTTTCTTTAATAAAGCTCCCTTTCCTTTGCTAAATCTTTCAGATTCAATATTCTTTAAAACGAGATTATCCGCTATTGACATATCACCTATAAGTCCCTGAAGATTTCTATCCTCAGGCACATGTGCAACACCATGTAAAATAAAGTACTCGGGATCATACCTTCCAACTTTACTATTATCTACATAAATATCACCCTCCTCCGGTGCTATGACTCCGGTAACCATCTGGGCAAGCTGTGTTTGTCCATTTCCATCCACTCCGGCTATACCTACAATTTCTCCTCTCTTTATAGTCATACTTACATCATTTAATCCATTGTGCTTCATATTCGGATGATACTTTACATGACTTAATTTGAGAACCTCATCACCTTCAGAAATCTTCTTGTCATACTTTGTTTCATGAAGCTCTTTTCCAATCATAAGATTTGCAAGTGACTGTCCATCTGCACCATCTATATCTAAAGTTCCAACCAATTCCCCAAGCCGAAGTATTGCAATTCTTGTAGATATTCTTAATACTTCTCTCATCTTATGACTGATGAAGATAACACTTTTATCTTCATTTATCAAGGATTCTATAATTTTAAACAGTCCCTCAGTCTCAATATCGGTAAGTGTTGCTGTAGGCTCATCTAAAATCAATAACTTAGCTCCATGGTAAAGAGCCTTTAATATCTCTACTCTTTGCTGTTCACCTACAGATATATCTTTTACAAATGCATCTAATTGTACATTTAGTCCATACCTGATTGATAGCTCAAGTATCTCCTTTTTTCTTGCCGCTTTATCTATGAAGATCCCTTTTGAGTTCTTATCACCGAGTATAATATTTTCAAATACCGTCATAGCTTCCACCAACATAAAATGCTGATGTACCATTCCTATACCTTGTTTAACTGCCTGACTTGGAGAATCTATTTTCACTTCATTTCCATTAATAAAAATCTTTCCCTCGGTAGGTTGATAAAGTCCAATTAAAATATTCATCAAGGTTGATTTACCTGCACCATTTTCTCCGAGTAATGTTAGCACTTCACCCTTATTTACAGTAAGAGATATATCTTTATTTGCATAAAAATTTCCAAATCTTTTACTTATATGTTCCATTTGTAAAAATACACTCAATTTATCTACCCTCCTTCTAGGCATTTTTATATTAAAATATTACACTATCAGTACTTTAATGAAGCTATTATCTACATACTTGCCATTATCAATCTTTTCTTTTCATATAAACCAAATACTGCTTCTTCTGCCCATGAATACTGTTTCATAAACTCGCCTTGAAAAGATAGGCACATACCTCTATCACCTGAGCATGCCTCATAGTAATCACAATCCACGATATCCTTCTTTATTCTAAGACTTCCTCTCTCTCTTATCAAAATTTCTTCCGCACCATATAGTTTTAATGTATCACTTAATTCTTTAATAACTCTCCTATATCCTGTCTTTTCAGGATAGTCAGCCTGCTCTTCCCCCCACAACTTCTCAACCAGTTCATATATAGTTACAATCTGACCTTCTCTATATACACAAAGTGCCAACAATTCCTTCGCTTTTCCTGATCTGAAGTAAACCGGTTCTCCAAGTATTCTTAAATCAAAAAGCCCAAAAGTATGAAAATAGTACTTTTTCTTCTGCCTTTGTTTAAGTAATTTTGCTCTCTCTAAAACATCTTCAATATCATACCTGTCAAATGGCTTAAAAATTATATAATCCGCTTTCATCTTCATCGCGTCTACCGCATATTGCATATGGGCAGTAGCAAATACAATAATCATATCTCCACGTATTTCACGCAATTGTTGTGCCAGTTCCATTCCGTTCATACAAGGCATATCTATATCAAGAACTGCAAAATCAACCACATTAGATTTGGCATATTCTACAGCCTTTTCAGGATCAGTAAACTTCCCTACAATTTCAAACTCTGACAAATCTGCACATTTTAATTCAAAGAGTTTCAAATCTAAAATCATATCATCCACAAGGATCGTTTCATTTATCATCTCCTCACAATATACAAATAGTCCGTTCAACCATAATTCTAAAGATATTATAACAATATGACCGTTCGACTTCCGTATATTCATTACTTGTATTTCAATCCATTTTTAGAAAAATATATTATTACTTTTGTTCCTATACCTACGATACTCTCCATATCCATACCACAGCCTTCAAAATGTGACATTCTTTTTTTTACATTTTTCAGTCCTATAGAATGTGCTTTATTCAACTCCTCTATATCAAATCCAACACCATCATCTTCTACCTTTACATACCAAAAGTTTTCATCATCATTTAGACTAACCCTTATGCTTCCTCCCTCTGCTTTAGGTTTTATTCCATGTAAAATAGCGTTCTCAACAATAGGTTCTATTGTTAAAGCCGGAATCATAAAATTAACATCCGGAATATCAAAATCCACTCTAAGTCTTCCTTCAAGCTGTGCCTCATTTATCTTTGCATATGCTCTTGTAGCTCTGATTTCCTCCTTAAAAAGTACCAATTCTTCTGCATTTACACTTGTATTAACATTAAATCTCAAATATCTTGCAAAATCCTCTACCATTTTAACTGCCATTTCCGGTTTCATAATAATAAGCCCTTGCAAAGTATTAAGTGTATGATAAAAAAAATGTGACCTGATCTGTGTTAATAGTTGCTTACTCTCTTCCTGCTCTAATTTCTGTTGCAAATTTTTTATTATAAGTTTTGCGGCTTCATCCTGCATTTCTTTAAGCTTTTTTGTTCTATAAAACTCATATCCGGTAACCAAACCAATCAAAATACTTATTGCTAAACTACTCCAAAGACTTTTCCTTTTATATACAGGAACAAGTGGCTCCAATGTAAATTTCCATTCTGTATTAAAAAAATCTGCATTATATTGTACATTTTCTGAATTTCCCCTAACCATTATTTTCGTTTCAAGTATTGTCTGATTACTGTTATCATCCGGATTAACTCTCCATATTCTACATGCAAAGCCTTCATCATTAATCAAATCTATAGAACTATTTTTAAAAATCTGAGGATAGTTCAGTGTTACAGCCACAATACCCCAGTATTTTTTTTTCACCGCTACCATCTAGAAGATATATTGGCATCCTTCCACATATACCTATACCACCTTCTACTAAATCAAATGGACCAGCCAATAGTAAAGTTCCCTTTGAAACTGCACTCTGTGCCTCCAAGTTTCCAGCCCCCGGAGTATTCATATCCAAATCATATACAGATTCATTCCCATACATTGGAAACACTCCTTTAACAATACCGTCAGGAGCAAACAAAAAGCTTCTTACAATCCCGTCATTAAGCATTCTATCTGCAATAGGTTCAAAGCTTTGAAAACCTCCTCCGGTTTCAATCAAATGACCTTCCATAACTCGCAACTTTCCCATTTGTACCTGCAATGTTTCATAAGTTTCTGACTCCAAACTATGATATATCCTATCCATTTTTAGTCTGTTTTCTTTTGTCATTTGTATTTGAAATAAAACGGTTAGTATAAGGCTCAAAAGCAAACACAATATTCCAATAAAAACAGATTTTCTTATAATACTTATTTTCATTTTTTTCCTCAACTTAATTTGATAAATTTTCTTTATATTTATTATATTATAAGTTGTATAATATATGATTTCACTTCAAGATGTCTACATAAATAAAATAAACCCGCCCCAATGCTTGTTTATAGAAACAAAAAGGACCATCGCATTGCGACAGTCCCTCTCTTAAAGTTATTTATTCCTCTATTATTTTTACTGAATTCCCTCCACTGATAGATACCGGAAATCTATACGAATAATTATTGCTTATCCAATCTTTTATCCTTTAGCATCTTTATTATATTTCTTGCGGCCATCCTCCCAAGCTTTTCTTTTGGGTGTACACCCGAAATTATCTTAAAATCCCTGTCTCCCAAAACCGCATCATCAAATGACACCATTGAAAAATTCTTCAAGAACTTTTCCGATTTTGTACCAAGAAAGTCGGCATACTTGTATGCAATCTCATCATTATATACAATCATAGCAGTACAGTTCTTTGTTCTTTTATAAAATGAATTGAGACTTGACTTTGAAAATTTAAAATCAAAATCCTTAGTCGAATACCATCTGATATAATCATCATTTATAATAATATCATGCTCTGTCATACATTCCATAAAGCCTCGATATCTCTCTATTCCCTGTATATCATCATATTTGAAAATACCGCAGATTTTTCTATGTCCATTTTCTAACAATAGTTTTGTGAGTTCATAACTGCATTTTGCATCACTCATCTCTATACTGTCAAAATCCATATTTGAATAATGATTGTGAATAAATATAATAGGAATATTCCTCTTTGCTAAACCTTCATACAGCTTAACATTAGGGTTGGGAAAAGAAGACTTTGTACCCTCTACTATTATTCCTGATATATTCATATTCAAGAACTTCTTAAGGTAATTGGCTTCTTCATTTAAATTATTCTTTGTGATAGCCAATTCAATCTGTATATTTTCCTCATCCATAATAGACTTTATACCATCATATAATCTGGGAAAGAAGTAGTCTGAAAAATAGCTGAGAATCAAACCAACTTTCTTTTTTGAAGTTTCCTCCATCTTATATGAAACATAGGTTCCACTTCCTCGTACTCTCTCTATCAATCCTTCATCTTCAAGATATTCCAAAGCACCCCTGACGGTTTCTCTCGAAAATCCAAACTTTCTTGTAAGTACATTTTCACTTGGAAATTTGGCACCATATTTTAAAACACCGCTTATAATAATAGTCTTACCCCAATTATATATCTTCATGTATTTGAGATTGGCATTTTTATCACTCAGCAAATTTTTCTACACTCAACCTTTCAATATCTATGGCTTTTAAATACCTCTGTGTAAAAGTTTTAAATCCTTTCACATCTATTTCATCAGCCATAATCTCACTTCCTGTATTTTTGTCAAAAATCTTCTTAGATAGGAACTCATCTAAGCTGTACTTATCCGCCTGACTGACATATAATGCCAGCAATGCTATTCCCCATGCACCACCTTCACTTGCAGTATCAAGCACTTCTACAGGAGCATTGATTGCGGCAGAAAGATACCTTTGTCCAACTCCTTTAGTTTTGAACAGTCCTCCATGCCCCATCATTTTCTTTATCTTTACATTCTCTTTCTCTGTTAAGATATCAAGTCCCACCTTAACTGCTGTAAGTGAACTGTATAAATGTGCTCTCATAAAATTTGCCAGATTGAACTCACTCTTAGGGCTTCTTAAAAACATCGGTCTTCCTTCATTTAGCTTCGTGATACCCTCTCCCGAAAGATATCCGAATGACATCAGATTGCCACAGTCAACACTACCATTTAATGAATTTGTATAGAGTTTTTCAAACAATTCTCTATCTGAAATATTTATACCAAAAAGCTTTGCAAACTCTCTAAATAAGCCAACCCAAGCATTCAAATCACTTGTCCCGTTATTTGCATGTGACATAGCTACCGGATATCCGTCCGGCGTAGTCACCATATCTATTTCCTCATAGTAATCATTAAGTTTCTTATCAAGTACAAGCATTGCAAACATACTTGTGCCTGCCGACATATTTCCTGTGCCTTTTTTTATAGAGTTGGTTGCTACCATTCCGGTACCTGCATCACCCTCAGGTGGGCAAAGTATACTGCCCTCTTTTAAGTCTCCATCTTTATCTAAAAGGCTTGCACCCAATTTTGTGAGTACTCCGGCTCTCTGCCCTGCCACCATTACCTTTGGCAATATCTCTCTTATCTCCCATGGAAATTTGTACTTTCTAATCTTTTCTTCAAATACATTAAGCATTGATGCGTCATAATCCATAGTAGAAGAATCTATAGGGAATATACCTGAAGCATCACCTATACCTATATTCTTTTCACCTGTAAGCATATAGTGAATATATGATGACAATGTTGTAACAAAATTAAGCTTCTCTACATGCTCTTCTTTATCAAGTATTCTCTGATATAGATGTGCTATTGTCCATCTAAGCGGAATATTAAACTTAAAGCTTTCACTTAACTTTTTTGCAGCTTCTTCAGTATTTGAATTTCTCCAAGTTTGAAAAGGAGTAAGCAAATTCATATCCTTATCAAATGCCATGTATCCATGCATCATAGCACTAATACCCATGTGTTTTATCTGCTTTATAGTCACTCCATACTTTTCTTTTATATCGAACTTTATACTTGCATAACAGCTTGAAAGTCCTGAAAGTATCTCATCAAGAGGATATGTCCAAATACCGTCTGTAAAGCTATTTTCCCAGTCATGGATCCCTATTCCCAGTACCTCTCCATTTTCATCAGTCAAAACAGCTTTTATTCTTGTAGATCCAAACTCAATTCCTAAGAATATATCTCCACTTTCTATTACCTTTTTTGCTTCCATATTCACCTCCTAGTTACCATAGTAAGCATTCTTACCATGCTTTCTCAAAAAATGCTTATCCTGTAAATATTTCGGTGCTTTCTCTGCATCCGGATTTATGCTTAAAGCAAACAAATTTATTTTCGCAACTTCTTCCATTACCACTGCATTATGTACTGCCGCATATGCATCCTTCCCCCATGCAAAAGGACCATGGCTATGACATATACATCCCGGTATATATAAATAATCAATATTTCTTTCTTTGAAGGTTTCTACTATTACCTTGCCTGTATTCAGCTCATAATCCTCATCCAGCTCTTCTTTTGTGAGATGTCTTATACATGGAATATCCCCATAGAAATAGTCACATTGTGTAGTACCCATACAGGCAATATCCACTCCTGCCTGTGCAAATCCTGTTGCATATGGGGAATGAGTATGTACAACTCCACCTATATCCTTAAAGTTTTGATATAGTATAAGGTGTGTCTTTGTATCGGATGACGGATTATATTTTCCTTCTACACGATTTCCGGCAAGGTCCATTACTACCATATCATCAGGTGTAAGTTTGTCATACTCTATTCCACTTGGTTTTATTACAAAGTATTTTCTGCTTTCATCAATGCCCGATACATTTCCCCATGTAAATGTCACCAGACCATATTTTGGCAAAAGCATATTTGCCTCATATACCTCTTTTTTTAATTCTTCTAACATAACCCTCCTATTACAGGCGTGATAAATCCTCTCTCCTTGTATCATCTCCTATTGTAATAAGCTCACTACCTGTCAATTTTGCAAACATTGCAATATCTTCTCTGGTAAGTGCAGTAGATACAACAGAGTGATGGGCACCACCCGCATAACACCATGCAGCAGTTCCTATCTCAAAATTTGGCTTATGTCTGTACATAATTCTTGCAACCGGCAATTTTGGCATAGGATATGGCTGCTTAACAAGTTCAATATCTGCACAAATGATTCTGAATCTATCACCCATATCTACCATTGTAACCTGTATTCCGTCTCCTGTCACCCCATCAAAAACCAGTCTTGCCGGATCATCCTTGCCACCAATTCCAAGTGGTAATACCTGTATCTCAGGCTTTGTTGCTGCAAATGAAGTGGGTACTTCCAGCATATGACTTGCAAGTTCAAGTTCCTCATTCTCCGTTAAGTCATATGTATAATCCTCTATAAATCCGGTTGCTCCATCTCTGCCCTCAGCCATCTTCATAAGTACAGCTGAAAATGCACTCGTTTTATAGTCTCCTTCAGGTGCAAAGCCTATACCTCTTGCCATAAGATTTTGTGCTGATATACCCGGTAGCTGCTTAAGACCATGTAAATCCTGGAAAGTATCTGTAAATGCTCCAATTCTATTTCCTCAAGGAACTTATCAAGTCCTACTTCATACTTTGCCTGCTCCCTTACCGCTTTAATATTATCGGTTTTTAGAATATACTTTTCCAGATACTCTTCCACCTTTTTATCTATCTCAGCATCACTTACGGCATCTACTATCTTTACCAAATCTCCCAGTGCATAGTAATTGCACTCCCAGCCATACTTTATTTGACTCTCTACTCTATCTCCATCAGTAACTGCAACCTCACGCATATTGTTTCCAAAACTTGCCACCCTCAAATGTCTTGAAAAATCAATAGCCTTTGCCACTTCCAAGAATCTTTTTATTTGTGAAATAACTCTGTTATGCTTATAGTATCCTGCCACAACCTCATGTACTATACCCATTCTTGCAAGTATAAATCCATACTCTCTGTCACCATGTGCTGACTGATTCAAATTCATAAAATCCATGTCAATACTGTCATATGGCAACTTCTCATTATACTGTGTATGTAGATGTAATAAAGGCTTATTTAATAATGACAGTCCCTTTATCCACATTTTAGCAGGTGAAAATGTATGCATCCAGGTGATTACTCCCACACAATCCTCATCTATCATAACTTTCTTGAAATTTTCTATACAGATTTCAGAAGTTTCCACAATTGGCAGCAGCTTTATATCTATCACATTTGCAAGCTTTTCATTCAAAAATTCTGCCATCTTGACACTATCTTTTGCAACAGTATCAAGGCATTCTCTACCATATAAATCCTGACTTCCTACTATAAAATATACTTTTTTCATATTGCTCCTTTTCTAAATCTATTTTATAACCTGTATAGATTTTCTGTCTGCAAATACAGCCACAAATATTAAGAAAACTATACCCTGTATAAGCTGCATCATCTGTGTTGAAAATCCCATCATCGTCAATCCGCTATTCAATACAATATATAATAGTGAACCTACAATTATATTCTCAAATCTTACCTTTGCACCACCTGATATAGGCATACCACCAAGTACCAAGGCTATAAGAATCTGTGTCTCCAGCTGGCTTCCACCGGATGATGTAACTGAACCGACTTTTATTACATTGATAAATGCGGCAAATCCGGTCATAGCACCTGCAAGTACATATACCAAAAACTTCATTCTATCTGTTCTTATACCTGCAAACATAGCCGCTTTTTCCCCTGCTCCTATTGCCTTTAGATATTTTCCGAATTTTGTAAATCTAAATATTACAAATGCTGTTGCAACAACAATTAATGTTATACCTAACTTTAACTCAATAGTATCTAAGTTTACCAATGTTGCAGCCCCTGCAACCGGTGCATTGGTTGTAAGATATCTTATTACTCCCCTCAGCAAAAACATTGTACATATAGTTACTATAAATGACTGTATCTTTCTATTTACATAAAAATATCCATTGATTCCACCAATTACAGCACCTGTGCAAATACCTCCAAGTATTGCTATAGGTATATTATATTTTGACAATATACATACAACTATGGAAGAAAGACCCAAAATAGATCCTTGAGAGAAATCCAAACCACCCATTGTCATTATAAAAAACACTCCGGTTGCTGAAATCATAACTACATATGCCTGTGACAATACTAATGTTAAATTTGAAATCATTCTCCAGTTAGTAAATATATTAAAAAAATTATAAAAATAACACATAAGCCAACTATAGGCAAAAGAGCACGAAAAACATTCTTTTTATCCATATTTCCTCCTAAACCATCATAGAAATAAGAGTGTTCTCACCTATCTCCACACTTCGATCTATCTCACCGGAAATCCTTCCATCTTTCATAATTATGATTCTGTCACACATACCGATAAGCTCCATCAGCTCTTCTGAAATCATAATAATGGATTTTCCGTTTTTAATCATTTGTGCCATAAGATTATAAATGTCTTGTTTAACCTTTATATCTATTCCTCTTGTTGGAGAGTCCAAAACAACTATATCCGAATCTTTTCCTATCCATCTGGCAAGTACTACCTTCTGCTTATTTCCTCCTGAAAGGTCAGATACAAACTGTTCTACATTGACCATCTTTACAGACATTTTTTTCGCATACTCATTTGCAAAATCACTCATAGCTTTATCTGATAAGAACTTCCATCCTGATGTTAACTTATCTAAAGACGGCAAACATATATTATCCCCAATAGATTGATTCATAACAACCGATTCATTATCTCTATCCTTTGATGTATAGGCTATAGAATGTGCTATTGCAGTAGGTATATTATTTATCTGTGTACCATCAGAAAGTACAACACTTCCTGTTCTGTCATAGGAAGCACCAAAAATAGCTTTACCGATCTCATGCATTCCAGATTCGGAAAGTCCTCCAAAGCCTAAAATTTCTCCTCTGTGTAAATCAAAGCTTACATCTTTCAAAATACCCGGTACAGATACATTTTTCACTGATAGCACTACTTCATCTTGAATTGAATCACCATAATTTTTTCTATAATAATCTCCTTCAAGCTCTCTACCAACCATTAACTTCCTTAAGCCCTCTTCATCCATATTTTTAGAAGAAACTGTATCTATATACACACCATCCCTAAGCACTGTAATAGTATCTGACTTTTCAAGTATTTCCGGCAAATCATGTGATATAAATATTACAGTATTTCCGGATTTCTTTATTCTATCCATATGTTTGTAAAGTTCATGTCTGCCTTCATTTGAAAGTGCTGTTGTTGTTTCATCTATTACCACAATTTTAGGATCAAAATATGTTGCTTTTACAATCTCTATAAGCTTTCTATCTTCGAAATTATAATGGTCAATTATATCTCCGGCTTTTATTCTGTCAAAACCGTACTTTTTTAAAAGCTCAGTTGCCATTTTATTCATCAGATTTGTATTTTTTATTCCGAACTTTGTAAATTTATCCTCATGTCCCAAAAAAATATTTTCAGCAACAGTAAGTCCCGACAATGTTCCAAGTTCCTGTACTATTATAGAAATACCCTCTCTATTAGCATCCACCTGATTTTTGGGATGAACTTCCTTTCCGTCCAGAATAAACTTACCGCTGTCAGTTGTATAAATACCTGTAAGCATGTTTGTGAGTGTAGACTTACCCGAACCATTTTCACCTATCAGAGCATGTACCTCACCTTTGTTTATATTAAACGAAACATCTGCGACAGCCTTTGTAATGCCAAAAGTTTTACACAGATGTTCAATTTTCAATCTTACTTCACTCATCTTATCTCCTTTTGGAAATGCCCTAAAGCACCCTTTACTTAACTATATCGCCTTTGTTTACCTTTGTTGTCAGAGTTATTATTATCAATAATGTAACACCTGTAATCACATCCTGAATTGCTGTCGGTGCACCCAATGCAATAAAACCAAAAAATATAATATTTATTACAAACTCGCCTATAATAATCGCCTGTAATGGCATACCATATTTTTTAAATGCCAAACCAAAGAAACATCCCATTGTAGGTATAAAGTTTCTGCTCATAGAAGCCATACCTGTTACTGCCACCATTGATGAACCGTAACTTATAGTAAGTATTGACATAATCCCTAAAAATACACCTGATATTACAAATGCCAATACCTTGTATTTTCTAACATCAATACCCATATTTTTAGCCACAAACTCATTACTACCTATAGCATAAGTATAAGTACCTATTTTTGTATAGTTTAATATCAAATATGCTATTGCAAATGCTATCAATGCCAATATAATATCACCCGGCATTCTTCCAAAAATTCTCAATTCTGATGCAAGTGTCTGTTCAACACCTCCGGCTATATAGTTTGCAACAGATTCATATATAAGTGCGAGACCTGTAGTAACTATCATTGAAGGTATCCTCAAATTCACATAGAAAAATCCATTCAAAAAGCCTACTATTGTTCCTGTAAGTACACATCCTAATATCAGCCCTATATATCCCATTCCAAATCTACCCGCAAATACACTTCCGACTATTGCAGAAAGCATAATATTTGCACCTATAGAAAAGTCAAACATACCCATTACCATAACAAAATAGAATCCCACAGCACCGGTTGTAGCTATAAGGCTTGCCTGAAAATAGCTTAACATATTGGAAGGAGATCCAAAGTTTGCAGGTGTAAGAATCTTAAATATTGCCCATGATAGTATTACCAAAAGCACAAGTATAAGATACCCCAAGGTCTTTGCAGATACTATTTTTTTATTTTTTATTGATGTAATCAAATCCATTCTACAACCCTCTTTTATACTTTTAAAATGGCTGCTGTGTTATAACTACAGCAGCCATATGTCCTATATAAATACAATATAAATTATAAACAACCTACTTAGACCTCTCCATAGCATCTTGTATAGAAAGCTTTGATGCAGTTGCCTTTAACTCATCCAAACCAAGCTCAGACATACTCACAAGTTCCTCTTTTGTATATGGAAGCCTATCTACAAAATACTTCTCATAGTCTGCATAATCATCTGGTGATGCAACATACAAATATGGGAATAACACGTCTTCAAACTTTCCTTCAATTCCTGTGTAATTACCCTTAATAGCGTTGTAAACCATCATAAATGAGAACAGAGGATCACAGTAATGTCCACCTGACTCACCTGCCATTGAACCATTACCAAGTCTCTCACCTAGATCCGGCAAGAAATCGGTTGAAACTATATCAATGTCTGCTGTCTTTCCTGCTCTCTCCACTGCTGCTATGGCCCCTTGTAGTGGATCACCACCACCACCTGCCGGTATCAATGCATCCAAATTAGGATCTGCTGCCATGAGTGCTTCTGCCGCCTTGGAACCTCCCTCAGAAGATGTTCCTGCATACTGTGGCTCAGAAAGTTTTGCTTGATCATCAGGATGTTCCTTATTCCACTTCTCAACTCCTGCTTTATAACCTTCCCATCTACCAAGCCAAGTAGCATCTCCCTGCTCCCAACCGATAAGGCCTATATTTCTATCTCCTTTTTCGAGCAAAATATTGACAAGTTTCTCACCATTTTCAGGCTCATTCTCATGTACAGCTCCAATATAATATGGTGAATCAGTTGCCAACTTGTATATATCAGCACTCTTTTCCTTATCTATTACTCTAAAGAACTGTGCCAAATATACCTTATTGTCATTTGCAGTCTTTATGGCTGATGTCATCTCAGTATCAGATGAATTACAAATTATAATACCTTGACAGCCTGCTGCAACAAGCTGTTCTACAGATGAGGTAACTTTCTCTGAAACATGTCCCTGATCCACATACTGTACCTGAACGCCTAAGGCATCCGCAGCCTCATCCAATATCTTTTTACACTGTGATCCAAGTACATCTGTAGATGACCATATTGATACACCTATCTTGATATCCTTATTGTCTATTGCCTTAACCTCTTTTGTTTCACCATCTACACTACTACCGGTTTCACCCTTATTGCCACATGCAACTAATGGCATAGCCATAGCTGCTACCAACCCCAGTGCTACAACCTTTTTAAATATCTTCTTCATTTGTTCCTCCTCAAATATACGATATTTATATGATGTTTTTATATTAGAACAATTCTTTTTCTTTAACAATATAATACATCTTTTTTTATTAATATAAGTTGTATTAAAAAAATGTATATATTTTAATTCTATTTTCTTATTAAAATAATTATTTAACAACTATTGCATATATTATGCTTAATATATTTTGTATTTATATTTTATTTATATAATATATTATAATATTATATCACTTGCACTAATATTTGTACTTTTTATTATACTACAACTTATAATCCGCACTTTAAATGTATTATACCTAATCCCAAATATATGAACCCATAGTTTACCTCATACCTGTACTCTGGCCATCCAAATAGTAGAAATGAAAACACTTTCTACAAGTACTTTACAAAAAAAGAAAAAAAGCTTTATTTATTTTTACTAATTTTATCTTTTTATTTTCTACATTTTGTCAATTGATTTATCTTAAGAAATATGAAATAATACTTACATAAGTTCTAATATTTTAGGATTGTTACTGATACGCAGGCAAGACCGAATTTACTATAGCAATATGGTTTATTTGGTCTTTTTTATTACTTTATGGTGGTGTAATGATCATTGAAAAAATAATCAATAATAACATTGTCTTGACCCATGACCATAAAAATAGAGAGATCATTGCCATGGGTAAGGGCATTGGTTTTGGAAGAAAAAAAGGTGATGTCATATCTGAAAAAGAAATAGAGAAGATTTTTAAAATCAAAGAAAATGAATTACTTCTCAAATTTCAGGATATGATCGCCGACATTCCTCTCGAAATAGTAAGACTTACAGATGATATTATTTCTTATGCAATAGATGTTGAAAAATTAAAGCTAAGTCAAAGTATCTATATTACTCTGGTGGATCATATTAATTTTTCTATCGAAAGATTCAAAGAAGATATGACCCCTGAAAACGCTCTTATGTGGGAGATCAAAAGATTTTATCCACAAGAATATGCAATTGGACTACATACACTGAGGCTCATACAGGATAGAATGGAACTTTCTCTTCCGGATTCAGAAGCCGGTTTTATTGCACTTCACTTTGTCAATGCACAATACAGTACACATATGAAGGAAACTCTAAGCCTACCTCATATTATGCGAGATATTATGGACATTGTAAAAAGTGAATTGAATGTTGAATTGAATGAGAATTCTATTCATTATGAAAGATTTTTAACTCATGTAAAGTTTCTTATTCAAAGACTTTATAAACATGAAATGCTTCATGATGATGATACTGTTTTTGAGGATATGATGAAAGAAAAGTATCCAAAAGAATTTGCCTGTGGAAAAAAGGTGGCTAGGTATATTGAAAATGAAACTCATTCAAAAATAACGAGAATGGAAATGACTTATTTAGCCATTCACATAAAAAGAGTAACTATGGCAGAGGAGTAAAATATGTTTGGTTTATTTAAAAAAAAGAAAAATAGTTTTTTAAGTCCTATGACAGGAAAAAGTGTATCTATAAAAGAGGTACCTGATGAAACTTTTTCATCTGAAATGCTTGGTAAGGGTGTTGCCATTATTCCAAGTGATGGTCTTGTCACCTCTCCCACATCCGGAAAAGTAAGTATGATTTTTGAAACATTACATGCTATAAGTATACTGGCAGATACCGGAGAAGAGATTCTTATTCATATCGGACTTGATACTGTAAAGATGAATGGTGACGGTTTTTCTTCCTATGTGAAAGTAGGTGATATCGTAAAACCTAAAGATCCACTTATAAAGGCTGATTTAGAAAAAATAAAGTCAGCCGGATTTAATCCTATTACTGTAATGCTCATTTGCAACAGTACTGAATTTAAATCCGTTGAAAGTGTCACAAATATACCTGTGACCAATGATAGTGAAATATTGGTAGTAATACCATAATAATAAACTTTTCTCTTTGAGTGGCCAGCAAAGGGATAATCTTAATTAAGGAGAAATTTTATGAAGTATTTACAACGACTTGGGAAGTCTTTGATGCTTCCTGTAGCCTGCCTTCCTGTGGCAGCAATTTTGATGGGTATTGGTTATTGGATTGATCCTACCGGTTGGGGTGGTAATAATATAGTTGCAGCCTTCCTTTTAAAGGCAGGTGGTGCAATCATTGACAATATGGCTATTTTGTTTGCCATAGGTGTTGCTGTCGGTATGAGTGATGATGGTGACGGTGCAGCCGCACTTGCAGGTCTTGTTTCATGGCTTGTAGTTACAACTCTTTTATCAAAGGGAGCTGTTGCAATGTTTACAGGTGTTGAGGCTGATGCTGTTCCTGCAGCTTTCGGCAAGACACAAACTCAATTTATCGGAATAGTTTGTGGCCTTATAGGTGCTATTTGTTATAATAAATTCAAAACAACTAAGCTTCCTGATGCACTCTCTTTCTTTAGTGGCAAGAGAAGTGTAGCTATAGTTACTGCCGGCTTCTCACTTATTGCATCTATTATCTTATTCTTTGTTTGGCCTGTAGTTTACGGTGCTTTGGTAGGATTTGGTGAGGCAATCATGAGTACAGGTGCTTTGGGTGCAGGAATATATGGTTTCTTTAACAGACTTCTGATTCCATTCGGGCTTCACCATGCACTTAACTCAGTATTCTGGTTTGATGTAGCAGGTATCAATGATATTGGAAAATTCTGGGGAAGTGCTGAAGGTGGTATCCTTGGACAGACAGGTATGTACATGTCAGGATTCTTCCCTGTAATGATGTTCGGTCTTCCTGGTGCTGCACTTGCAATGTATCACACCGCCAAGGATTCAAGAAAGAAAGCTGCTTACGGTCTTTTATTAGCTGCCTCTCTATCTTCATTCTTTACAGGAGTTACAGAACCACTTGAGTTTGCATTTATGTTCCTTGCACCGGTGCTTTATTTAATACATGCTATTTTAACAGGTATTTCACTTACTATAGTTGCACTACTTCCTATAAGAGCAGGATTTAACTTCAGTGCCGGTCTTGTTGACTGGGTGCTAAGTTTCAAAGCTCCATTTGCTGAAAATCCTTTATTCCTTATACCTATAGGTGTTATTTACGGTGCTATATACTACGGAATCTTCCGCTTTGTTATTACACAGTTTAACTTAAAGACTCCCGGTAGAGAAGATGATGAGGAAGAAGAGAAAAAGGCGGTTTTATCTAATGATGACTATACTGCAGTTGCAAGTATTATATTAGAAGGTGTCGGCGGTCCACAAAACCTCACTTCTATCGACAACTGTATTACAAGACTTCGTCTTGAAATCAAGGATTATACCAAGGTTGATGAAAAGAAGATCAAATCTGCAGGTGTTGCAGGTGTTATCAGACCTTCAAAGACTTCTGTACAAGTTATTATTGGTACAAAGGTTCAATTCGTAGCAGACGAATTTAAAAAACTTGCTAAGAGATAAATAATAGGGTACTGCAAAATGCAGTACCCTATATTTTTATTATTTTGCTGATAATGCAGCCATTGTTATATAATTATATGGTTGATTGAAATGTGGAAGGAAGAATATATCAAGCAATTTCAGCTTATCTATAGTTACCTTTCCTGTATTGCAAGTGAGAACATGTGTATACCCATTGACATATCATATGTTGATGCCATTTGAGCACCTACTATCGCTCTTGTCTTTGCATCATATACTATCTTTATATTTACTTTAGGATTTGTTGTCTCAATAAATGTTGCCTTTTGTAAATCCTCAAATGAAGTGGAAAGTACATCCATACCAAGTTGCTTTGCTCTTTGCTCGCTAAGTCCTGTGGATACCAACTTCAAATCATATATTGAAATCGCATTTGACCCTTGAACACCGATAGTCTCAAGTTTCTTACCACATGCATTATGTGCAGCTATAATTCCTGAACGAACTGCATTGGTTGCAAGAGCGATATAAGACCTTTCCCCTGTCGCATTAAAGTATACAGTAGCACAGTCGCCAATAGCATATACGTCCTTCATGCTTGTTTGTTGAGTTTCATCAACTATGTATGCACCATTTGGCATAGTCTCAAGATATTCTTTTCCAAGCTCAGTATTTGGTCTAAATCCTATAGCAAGTATAACCATATCACACTGATATTCATTCTTATCAGTAACTATAGCCTCTACCTTGCCATTTCCCTTTATTTCCTTTACGGTCTCACCAAAGGCAAGCTGAATTCCATGATCTGAAAGATTCTTGTCCATCAAAGCACTGAACTCAGGATCATAATAACTTGAGAGTGAAGTATTGGCAATATCAACCATAATCACTTTTTTATTATGTCTTTCAAAAGCTTCTGCAAGCTCTACACCTATGTATCCTGCACCTACTACGGCAATAGTCTTTATATCAGGGTTTTCAAGCTTATTTATTACTTCTTCGGCATTCTGGAAAAGCTTAACGAGCTGAACATTCTCCAAATCTCTACCAGGTATTGGTGGTACTATAGGTAGTGAACCTGTAGCAAGTATAAGCTTGTCATAGCTCTCTTCTACCTTCTGACCGTCTTCCAAAGTTGCACAAACAAACTTTTTATCAAAATCTATTCTCTCAACCTTGCTGTTCATATTAACCTTTGCTCCCTGAGACTCAAGCTTCTCCTTATTTGAATAGAAAAGTCCGTCCGGTTTTGAGATTTGTCCACCTATCCAAAGTGCCATACCACAGCCCAAAAAGCTGATATTTGAATTTTGATCAAATACTACTACTTCATCTCCCTCATTAAATCCTGTGATTGTATTGATCGCACAAGTACCGGCATGATTTGCACCTACTACTACTATTTTACTCATATTATCCTCCAATATGTTTAAATAAATAATCACTTTAATAATGTTGTCCCTCAAAAAATATACCCTATTTAATAGAGTATATTATCGAATACACTACCATATAAAAGTGTACTATGTTTTATATTTTTTAACAAGTATTTTTTTAGGCTTATACAGTTAAATTTTTTTAAAAATATATTTTGGATCTCCAATATATTTGATAATAAAAAAACCTAAAATAGTACTCTTTTTGGTATTTGATAAATTCACTATAATATATTTTATACTTTCTACCCCAAGATGAGATACAAAAACATGTATCTTCTGTTTCTTCCTTACACTCATATATCAGTACATAGTGTGCATATATATCTACTACATTTCCATTTTCTATATCTACTGCCTTTATACCTTTATTCTTTTTTAAAAATCCTAAGACATCAGGACCTACTCCCAGAATAACCGGCAACCCTGCTTTCAGACTTTTATTTACCTTTGGGAGTATATTACAGCCATACCCCCATTTAGCTTTCATAGAAATACTGTTATCTTTAAAATATCTATTTAAACCTTTTGACAGTGAAAAACCTGTCATACCCTTTATGAATGGCATATTTAAGATGAATAAATACTTCTTATATAATAACATAACAAAGGCAATAAAACTTTCTTTACTTATTACTGTATTACTTTTAAACCTGGACTTCCAAAAGCACATCAAAAAATTGCATATTGCAATTATTCCACAACCATATTCCGCTATATCTCTATGATCCTTAAAAAACCATCCCTGATTTCCACCGGTATAGAACTCACTACCATTTTGTATAAGTAAATCATTCTCCATAAAATTACATACTATGAGTGGCAAAAGTCCTGTCGTCTTCCCAGAGTACTACTCTTCCTTCTTTGCGACTCCTTTTCACATCTATAATTCTTTGGTTAGAGCTTCCTCTAAACCTTAATGTAATATCATAAAGTTCCTGTACAAATTTACCGTCAACTATGACATCACAATGTTCTAAGATTTTTGGCGTAGCCTCACAGTACGCTCTACCCCCCTCTATCAAATCAACATCATATGTATATCCTGAGTATATCCAAAGATTCTTCTTTGGATATCTCTTTTTAAACGCCTCTATCAATGGTAGAATTCCTATCTGATTTACCTTTTCCATAGGCTCTCCACCCAATATAGTCATTCCGGATATATAGTCATGCTTTAAAGATGCCAATATATTTTCCATGATTTCTTCTGTTAATATATCCCCATATTTAAAATCCCATGCCATCTCATTAAAACAACCCTTACATGCATGTGTACATCCGGATACAAATAGAGAGGTTCTGACTCCGGGACCATTGGCTATATCGTCATACTTTATATTTGCATAATTCATTATAGCATATCTGCCATTTCTAAAAGAAGTTTCTTTGAATCCTCAAAGCCCAAGCATGGATCAGTGATAGACTTTCCATATATATGCTCTTCTATCTTCTGATTACCTTCTTCAATATAGCTCTCTATCATTACACCCTTTACAAAACCTGCTATCTCATCAGAATATCTCATAGAATGCAATACTTCTTTTACTATACGAACCTGCTCCTTGTATTTCTTATTGGAGTTTGAGTGGTTGGCATCCACTATAACAGCAGGATTTAGTATATCTCTTTCCATATATAGATCCAATAAAAGTTTCAAATCCTCATAGTGATAGTTTGGTAGGCACTGTCCATGCTTATTGACTGCACCACGAAGTATTGCATGTGCAAGCGGATTTCCATCTGTCTTTATCTCAAAATTTCTGTAAATAAACTCATGAGATTGCTGTGCTGCATATATTGCGTTCAACATAACTGACATATCTCCACTTGTTGGGTTCTTCATACCTACCGGTACATCAACACCTGAAGATGTAAGTCTATGTTGCTGATTCTCAACCGATCTTGCACCCACAGCAATATAGCTCATCAAGTCATCCAAATATCCAAGATTATCCGGGTAGAGCATCTCATCCGCCGTAAAAAGTCCTGTCTCCTCTATTACTCTAAGATGCATCTTTCTTATTGCAACAATACCCTCATGTACATTAGGTTTTTTCTCAGGATTTGGCTGGTGCAAAAGCCCCTTGTATCCATCTCCATTTGTTCTTGGTTTGTTGGTATATACTCTTGGTATAACTATTATCTTATCCTTTATCTGTTCAGCCACCTTTACAAGTCTGCTTGCATAGTCAAGTACAGAATCTTCATTGTCTGCAGAACATGGCCCTATTACAGCCAAAAACTTTTTGCTTTTACCGGTGATAACATCAGAAATTTCACGGTCGAATTCCAGCTTTTTCTCCCTTAGTTCTTTACTTAAAGGATATTTATCTATGATTTCCTCAGGTGAAGGTAGATTGTTAATATATTTTATTCCCATAATTTCCTCTTTCATTTATATGTGTTCTGAATTCAAATTATCCAAAGCTTTACTTAATGTGTCATTTTATAGTCATACAACATTGTCGTATATAATATTTTAACAGTATAAAATAATCAGAAAAAATTATCAAGTCTTTATCACTTTAAAGTTTTAAACTTTCAAAGTGTGAGCTTGACCCTTTTTCATTACTTTGTTATACTTCTTTTTATGAAATTTTATCAGCCGAAGCTGCAATAAATAAAGGATGGATATGTATGAATTGTTATGATGAATTAAAGGCAAGAGGACTTATTGCCCAGGTTACAAATGAAGAAGAAATCAGCAAAATGATAAACAATGGTGAGGCTACATTTTATATAGGATTTGATCCCACTGCAGACAGCCTCCATGTAGGACATTTTATGGCGCTTTGCCTTATGAAGAGACTTCAAATGGCTGGAAACAAACCTATTGCTTTAGTAGGCGGCGGTACAGGTATGATAGGGGATCCTTCAGGTAGAAGCGACCTTAGACAGGTACTTACCATAGAAAATATTGATCACAACTGTGAATGCTTTAAAAAGCAAATGAGTCGCTTTATTGAATTCGGTGAAAACAAAGCAAAAATGGTAAATAATGCAGATTGGCTAAGAGATCTCAACTATATGGATTTCATTCGTGATATAGGTCCACATTTTTCTGTCAACAATATGCTTAGAGCTAAATGCTATGAAAATCGTATGGCAAACGGACTCTCATTCCTTGAGTTTAACTATATGATACTCCAAAGCTACGACTTCTACAGACTTTTTCTTGACTATGGATGCAATATGCAGTTTGGTGGTGATGATCAGTGGTCAAATATGCTTGGAGGTACCGAGCTTATTAGACGAAAGCTTGGCAAGGATGCACACGCTATGACCATTACTCTTCTACTAAACTCAGAAGGTAAGAAGATGGGTAAGACCGTTGGTGGTGCAGTTTGGCTTGATCCAAATAAGACCTCTCCATTTGACTTCTATCAGTACTGGAGAAATCTTCCTGATGCGGATGTTCTCACTTGCCTTAGAATGCTTACCTTCCTTCCGCTTGAGCAGATAGAAGAAATGTCTTCATGGGAAGGAGTACAGCTCAATGAAGCTAAGGAAATTCTTGCAATGCATCTTACTGAACTTGTACATGGCAAGGAAGAGGCAGATAAGGCTAATGCTGCCAGCAAATCACTCTTTGTAGGCGGTGGTGATATGAGCAATGTTCCTACTTATATTCTACAGGATGAAGATTACAGAGACGGTACTATTGATCTTTCAGGTGTACTTGTAGTAAGCGGACTTTCAAAGACCAGATCTGAAGCCAGAAGAAACATAGAACAGGGTGGTGTTTCTATAGAAGGTGAAGTTATAAATGATGTAAAAAAAATTTTCACAAAAGAGGATTTTTCAGGTGAAGGACTTCTTGTTAAGAGAGGTAAGAAGAATTTCTGCAAAGTTAAATCAGAATAAATTTATTTAAGGAAGTATATTTTTTGTACTTCCTTTTTCATTAAAGCTGCTGCATTTTAGTGCAACAGCATTTAATTTTATAAGTGCAGTACTCTATCCGCAATCTCTTGAGTCCTACCTTGATTCCAGAACTGTGTTCCTATATATCCACAGGTTCTCCTTGCTACATTAAGTTTATTCTGATCTGTATTTCCACATTTCGGACATTTCCATACAAGCTTACCCTCGTCCTCAACTATCTTAATTTCCCCGTCAAATCCACATTCCTGACAATAATCAGACTTGGTATTTAGCTCAGCATACATTATATTGTCATATATAAATCCAAGCAGACTCATTACCGCTTCAAGATTGTCCTGCATATTCGGTACTTCTACATAACTTATTGCACCACCAGGCGAAAGTTTTTGGAATTCACTCTCAAACTTAAGCTTTGTAAATGCATCTATATCCTCAGCGACATGAACATGGTAGCTATTTGTAATATAGTTCTTATCTGTAATACCTTCTATGATTCCAAACCTCTTTTGAAGAGCCTTTGCAAACTTATACGTTGTGGATTCAAGCGGTGTACCATATGGAGAATAGTCAATATTCTCAGCCTGCTTCCACTCATTACATTTATCATTCATCTTTTGCATTACACTAAGTGCAAATGGCTTTGCCGCATCATCAGTATGGCTCTTTCCGGTCATATACTTTACACACTCATAAAGTCCGGCATATCCAAGACTTATAGTAGAATATCCGCCATATAAAAGCTTATCTATCGGTTCGCCTTTCTTCAATCTTCCAAGAGCCCCATACTGCCAAAGTATAGGTGCAACATCTGAAGGTGTTCCCAACAATCTCTTATGTCTTGCTCTCAATGCACGATGACAAAGCTCAAGTCTCTCTTCAAATATTTTCCAGAACTTTGTAGTATCTCCACCTGAAGACAGTGCAACGTCTACAAGATTAATAGTGACAACTCCCTGATTAAATCTTCCGTAGTATTTTGCCTTACCATTCTCATCCACATATGGTGTAAGGAAACTTCTGCATCCCATAGGAGTATAACAATTTCCGTTGCCATTCTTATCTACCTTTAGCTCGAACATCTTCTTCTCAGAAACATAGTCAGGTACAAGCCTCTTTGCAGTACATTTTGCTGCAAGCTTTGTAAGATGATAATATCTGCTTCCCGGACGAACATTGTCCTCTTCAAGCACATATATAAGCTTAGGGAATGCCGGTGTTACCCAAACGCCGTTCTCATTCTTTACACCCTGATATCTCTGTCTTATCATTTCCTCAATAATAAGTGCCAGATCCTCTTTTTCTCTATCATTCTTTGCTTCATTCAAATACATAAATACTGTAATGAATGGAGCCTGACCATTTGTGGTCATCAAAGTAACCACCTGATACTGGATAGTCTGTATTCCCTTTGTAATCTCCTTACGAAGTCTGTTTTCAACGATCTCTTCCTTTCTTTCCTTAGAAACATTTAGACCGTACATCTCAGCTTCAACCTCATCGCGAATCTTCTGTCTGCTGACATCCACAAAAGGAGCAAGATGTGTGAGTGAAATACTCTGTCCACCATATTGACTGGATGCTACTTGGGCAATAATCTGTGTGGCAATATTGCAAGCTGTTGAAAAGCTGTGTGGCTTCTCTATAAATGTACCTGAAATTACAGTACCGTTTTGAAGCATATCTTCCAGGTTTACAAGATCACAGTTGTGCATATGCTGTGCAAAGTAATCCGCATCATGAAAATGAAGTATTCCCGCCTTATGTGCTTCCACTATCTCAGGATCAAGAAGTATTCTTTCTGTGAGATCCTTTGAAACCTCTCCAGCCATATAATCTCTTTGCACTGAAGCAACGGTAGGATTTTTATTGGAATTCTCCTGCTTACTTCCTCATTGTCACATTCAATAAGTGCCAATATTTTATCATCTGTTGTGTTGTGTTTTCTCTTTATACTCTGAACATATCTATATGTAATATATCTTCTGGCAACCTCAAAGGCATTCTCTCTCATGATGCCATCCTCAACCATATCTTGTATCTCTTCCACGCTCATAGCACGATTCATGCTCATACATTGATTCTCTACAGTTTTGGCAATACGGTCTACCTGTGGCTTCTTTAATTTATCATCTTCACCCACTACAGCATTTGCCTTATAAATGGCTGCCATAATCTTTGAAATATCAAAATCAACCTCTGCACCACTTCTCTTTATGATTCTCATATCTGAATCCTTCCTCAAATTTATTACTATATGTTTCCCGTCTCTATCTCTGCCAAATCCTTAAAAACTCCAAGGCTTGACATTCACGTTTTCATAGTATACACAATATATAGTGTATGGTCAATGCGTATTTTACAACATAATGTAAAAAAACTTTATGTGGGAATTTCACCAAAAATACTTTTAAAATTTTCAAATCACAAAATATAAACAAACTTATTATAATTTTTTTCACCATAAAAAAACTTAACAAAGTCTATTTCACTATTATTTTTTTTATTGTTTTTTTGAAACCTATATAGCTTATTTTAAAAAAATTATAAAAAAATACAATATGAAAACTCATTTTTCAATTTCTCTTGACATATTCTCTTTGCTTTTTATATTCTATTATCATGTTTGAAGCTTTTGCTTAAACAAATAAATTTTACCTTTGGGATGGAAAATTTGTATAAATATATTTTAAAAAGATTATTATCATTAATACCTATACTTATAGGTATCAGCTTCATATCTTTTGCTCTTATCTACTTTACAGGAGGAGATGCTGTTGCAGTCAGATATGAGGCTATAGGAGGAGTTCTTTCTCCTGAGCTTCTAAACCAAAAAAGAGAAGAGCTTGGATTAAATCGTCCCTTTATGGTTCAATATTTCACTTGGTTGCTTGGAGTAATACAGGGAGATATGGGAATCAGCTATGTATCAGGCAAGCCTGTTTTTAGCTATATTATGAGCAAACTGCCAAATACATTGCTTCTTTCTCTCAGCGCATTGTTTACAACTATGTTTATCTCACTGCCACTTGGCATACTTTCAGCAGTAAAAAAGAATGGCATTTTTGACAATATTATAAGGACTATGTCATTCATAGGCAATTCACTCCCCAATTTTTTTGTGGCACTTGTGCTTTCATATATTTTCGCATTAAAAATGAAACTTTTGCCTGTAATATCACAGGGTACAAGCTTAAAAAGCCTTATACTGCCTACACTTACACTTTCACTCGCAATGAGTGCCAAGTATATCAGACAAATCCGTTCACTTATAATAGCAGAACTCTCAAAACCTTATGTAAGTGGAGCAAGAGCTAGAGGTATCAAGGAAAATATCATTATATTTTTTAATGTACTTAGACTTACATCTCTTACTCTTATCACTCTTATGACCCTTAGTTTTGGAAGCCTGCTTGGTGGCAGCTCTATAGTTGAAAGTATTTTTATGTGGGACGGTATAGGAAAACTTGCCATAGAATCTATAAATCTGCGTGACTATCCTATGATTCTGGCATATGTACTTTGGATGGCGCTTATCTATGTTTTTGTAAATTTACTGGCAGATATTTCCTATTATTTCCTGGATCCAAGGCTTAGACTGGGAGGTGGTAAACATGCGAACTAAAAAAATATTACTTCCTTCCATCATAGTTGCAGCATTGTTGATATTTGCATTTTTATCACCTATGCTTACCCCTTATAGTATATCCAATCAAAACCTTATGATAGCAAAGGCCCCCCCTTCCTTCAATCATATAATGGGAACGGATATATATGGTAGAGATATGTTCTCAAGAGTGATTGCTGCAAGTAGGATAAGTATATTCTCTGCTCTGGCTGTAGTGCTTTTGATGGCGAGCATAGGCGTGATCATAGGAACTTTTTGTGGATATCTTGGCGGTATAGCCGACACTATACTTATGAGAGTATCTGATATATTCCTGGCATTCCCCGGCATTGTACTTGCTATTGCAACCTCCGGTCTTTCCACAATGGCATATTTGGAGCAATAATTGCTCTTGTATCTGTGGGTTGGCCAAGGTATGCAAGACTTTCAAGAGGTCTGGTACTCTCTACTAAAACATCAACCTATATAAGTGCTGCCAGACTCAGTGGCTGTAATACTGTTCAAATAGTATTTACTGAAATATTGCCCAATATCGTTGGTCCAATTATAGTAACTGCAAGCCTTGATATAGGTACAAGTCTTATGGAAATATCAGCACTTTCTTTTCTGGGGCTTGGTGCTACTCCACCCACTCCTGAATGGGGGAGTATGATAAGTGAAAGTAGAAGTCTGCTTCAACTTACACCCTGGATCACACTCTCTCCGGGAATTGCGATATTTATCACAGTCTCCATATTTAATATATTCGGAGAGTCACTTAGAGATTACTACAACGCATAACAAATATATAATTTTAAAGGAGAATATCTAATGAAAAAACAAATAAAACTTCTTTCTATTGCAATTACTACAACTTTACTTATGGGAGCCTGTGGTGCTTCCGGTAAGCAAACAAACAACACTACAACAAATACCGAAAATACTTCCGCCTCTACAAATACTGCAAAAACTATGGTTTATGGTACCAGCAGCTATGGTGTTGGAATGTCTGATGCCGGACTCAATCCTCATGAAGACTATTCAGGTTGGAGTTGTGTAAGATATGGTGTAGGCGAGACATTATTTAAATTGAATGAGAATCTGGAATTAGTACCCTGGCTTGCCGAATCCTACAAATTCTTAGATAACAATACTCTGGAAGTTGTTATAAAAGATGGAATCAATTTCTCATCAGGTAGAAAACTGGACGCTGCTGCTGCAAAAGAATGCTTTGAAGATTTGTTAAAAGTGCATGACAGAGCACCAAATGATATGAAAATACAGGAAATAAAAGCAGATGGTCAAAACTTAACATTCACAACTACTGAACCTAATCCTGCACTGTTAAACTTTCTGGCAGAGCCATATACCGCTCTTATAGATATGCATGTTGGCGTAGATACAAGTAGAAATGTATCAGGAACAGGACCTTATAAAGCAACTGACGTTTCAGACAGTGAAATAAGTCTTGAAGCCAGAGATGACTACTGGGGCGGTGAAGTTTCAAAGAAAAATATATTGGTAAAGGCTATTACTGACGGTGATACCCTTACTATGGGACTACAATCAGGAGAGTTGGATGCTACCTATGGCCTTCCATATGCAAGCTATCCACTGTTTGAAAATGACAATTACAGTATAAATTCTGTTGCTACCAGCAGGGCATTCTTTATGCAGTTAAATTTTGACAATGAGCTGCTTAAAGATAAAAATATAAGATCAGCTATAGCTATGGCAGTTGACAAGAACGGATTTGTCAATGTATTGCTTGGCGGACATGGAAAAGTGGCAAACGGACCATTCCCTATGAAGGACTCTGAGACAACAAACTATAGCTTTTCACCTGAAAAGTCAAAAGAACTTCTTGCAAATTCAGGGTGGACTGACAGTGATAATGATGGATATGTTGACAAGGATGGCAAAAACTTTGAACTAAACTACCTTACATATCCGGGAAGAAGTGAGCTTCCTATACTGGCACAAAGTGTACAGTCCAATCTAAAGGATGTAGGCATAAAGTTGAATATAAACAGTACTGAGAACTATCTTGAAGTACTAAAAGATAGTAACAGTTGGGATATATTTGCAAGTGCCATGGTCACAAATCCTACCGGTAACAAGGCTTATTTCTTTGATATGACCACATTAACTGATGCCTCAAAAAAATAGAGGACATTACTCAAATTCCGAACTTGATGAGCTTGCAAAAAAACTCTAGCTACCACATTTGAAAGTGAAAAGCGTGAGGAAATAGCACAAAAAAATGAGTGATATTTTGGTAGATGATTGCGGTTTTATATTTGTTTCACATTTACAGATGAGTCTTGTAAGTAAGAAAAATATTAAGGGACTTATTCCAATGCCATGTGATTATTATGAATTCAGTAAAGATCTGGTAATAGAATAATGAAAGAACTTTTGAAATTTGAAGATATAAATATTTCATATGAAAAAAGGCAGGTTCTATATGATGTATCATTTTCACTTGACTATGGAGAAATTCTAGGCATAGTGGGTAATAGCGGCTGCGGAAAATCCACATTGCTAAAAAGTATTTTGGGACTTGCCGGTCCCAAAGTACTAAGTGGAAATATATACTTTGAAGACAGTGATTTACTGGCAATAAACAGTCGTGATATGAGAAATATCAGAGGCAATCGTATCAGTATGGTATTTCAGGAATCCGGTATTCATACTAACCCCTTAAAAACTATCGGTGACACTGTTTTTGAAAGTATGAAAGCCCACAAACAGATTTCAAAAGAAGATTCCCTAGGCATAGCTTTAGATATATTTGAGAGTTTGTCTCTACCGGAACCTAAAAGAATATTAAAGGCATATCCCTTTGAGCTCTCAGGCGGTATGAATCAGAGGGTTGGCATTGCACTGGCTATGTTGAATAATCCCTCAATCATTTTGGCAGATGAACCTACCAGTGCACTTGATCCAATAGTTGCAGTCCAAATAGTAAATGAATTGAAATCACTGCGTGAAAAATATAATACAGCAATTATTCTTGTAACACATAATATAAAAATAGCCAGAAGTATCACTGACAATATTTTGATATTAAATGACGGGAAAGTAGTTGACTATGGAAAAACAACCGAAGTACTCTCCTCCCCCAAAAGTGATTTTACAAAAGAGTTGATACTTTCATCTGTCACTTGATTTTGGAGTATATATGAATGATATTTTGATTATAAAAAACCTTACCAAGCAATTCGAAGGAGAGACAAAACCAAGTATAGAAAATATTAATCTTAATTTAAAAGCTGGTCGATGTCTGGGTATAGTAGGTGAAAGCGGCTCCGGTAAAAGCACACTGGCAAGAGCTGTTACCGGATTGATTACTATAACAGAAGGTGAAATAACCTTTGATGGTAAATGTATCAGCAAATTTTCACCTGCTAATTACAGAAAGATTTACAAAGACTTGCAAATGATATTTCAGCTTCCAAGAGAAAGTTTCAATCCTGTACGAAGCCTTGGCGAAAGTATCCTGGTAAACCTAAAAAATTTCGGTTTTAATGGGGATTGCAAAAAACAGGCGATTACCCTCCTTGACCGCTGCGGGCTAAATGCATCTTTCTATAATAAATATCCAAGTGAAGTTAGTGGGGGTGAATGTCAAAGAGCTGCTATTGCAAGGGCCATTGCCTGCTCTCCTAAGCTGCTTATATGTGATGAAGCAACCTCAGCACTTGATCTTATAGTACAAAGAAAAATAATATCTCTATTAAATGACCTGAAAGAGGAAATGAGCATGGCAATACTATTTATCTGCCATGATATATCTCTGGTTCACCATATGTGTGATGATGTAGCTGTAATGAAGGATGGACATATCGTGGAAAGATGTTACAAGCAGAATAATACACAGACCTTCAAATGAATATACGAAAGCATTGATAGAAGCTTCCAATATATACTAGTATATTGGATGTTTCTGCTTGTTGTGATTTAATTATTTATATAATATTCAAAGCATCTTGAATCTTAAAAATATTTATGATATAAAATACAGATATTATTGAAAGGAGCGTAACTTTTTCTATGAATTTTTATACTTTAGAATATATTATCAAACACCAGTCCACAGATTTAATTATCAGGTCTGCTTTTATTATTTTACTACTCGCCATAGTTATACTTACTTCCATTAAATTCTTGAAAGACAGAATCAAAACCAGACTTAGAGATATCTCTATAGGTATTATGGTTTTTATATTTATACTTTTAGGTATTCAAGTGGAACAGTATACACAAAATCATAGAGATTTCTCACAGTCACATGTACTTGTGAAATTTATAGATAGTGTATCTACAGATGCCCATATTTCTCCGAATGAAGTTATGGTAAACTCCACTACTCTAAAAGACGGTATTATTATTCGCTACAATGAGGAAGATTATACGCTACATCTAAATGATGATAACAACTCCTATACTCTAGAGCGTACACATGTAATAGATCACAATGTATATATTAATGGAGAGAGATAATTTATGAACATATATTTATTAGTCGGTATCAAATTTATTTTAGGTATTATGGTAATGATTTTACAAATACATATACTTGGAAAATATGAGTTCTCTATCAACACTCCACTGAATCAGATTCAAAACTATGTACTCGGTGGCATCATAGGTGGCGTAATTTACAATACATCTATTTCTATACTGACATTTCTGATATTTATACTGGTTTGGTCTTTGGTAGTAATTATTGTAAAGCTGCTGGTTAATATCACTTTTATAAAATCATTGGTGGTAGGAAAACCTGTTATACTTATAAAGAATGGCAAAGTCAATGTGGAAAATTGTGCCAAGGTAGGTATTTCAGCAGATCAGCTTATGCTACATATACGTATGGAAGGACTTTTTTCTACAAAAGAAGTCAAATCCGCTATTATGGAAACAAATGGCAAACTTACTATTATAGATACGCAATCCGCCACTCCAAAGTTTCCTATTATTTCAAATGGTAAGATAAATCAGGATATATTGGAAGTTATCGGACATGATGAAAAATGGTTGATTTCATCAGTAAACAGTCAGGGTATAGAACATATACAGGATATCTTTTTGGGTGAGTATGTCAATGGTGAGTTGAATTTAACAACCTATCCAAAGTCCTAAATATTTGTTATATAGAAAATGCATAACTACAAGTAATAAAATGTATTTCCTAATATTTTTTTATAATGCTATATTAAAAATAACAAGATTAGTCTTGGTTCGATTGAGACTAAAATAAATTTATTAGGAGATAAAAATGGCTGGCTATAAGATTACTAAAAAAGATGGTTACTATGCATACGAAGCTCCGGGACATATGGAGTGCAAGTTAACAAGGCTTCATGATCCTGCTGATATTGAAGGTGGAAAACTTGTTTGTGGTCTTTCACATTTTTTACCTGCAGGTGGTGGTACAGAATATGGGGCTAATCCTTTGGAGTCTATTTATTACATCATAAAAGGAAAGATGCTTTTCAAAGCTGAAGATGAAAGTGAGACTGTACTGGAAGAAGGTGACAGCGTTCATATAGCACCCGGAAGTAAAAAGAGTGTTACAAATATAGGAACAGAGACAGCTCAAATGCTTGTAGTTCTACTACCACCGGCACAAAACTAAACATTAAATAAAAATAGCAGCCACTCTATAGATACAAATTTTTGCATCCAAAGAGTGGCTGTTCTTTTACCATTATTCCATTTTTCCGCCTTCTATTACAAGAGTATCTGCATATTCACTGCCATAAGTATCTGTAAGTGTCTCTTCATAATCCTTATGAAAGAAGTTCTCTTTTCCAAGTTCTTCAATCTCTGTATTAATCCAATCAAGTAATGTAGTATTTCCCTTTGTTACAGCCGGTGCTATAGTATCATTTGCACCAAGATTATCAATACCTACTGTATATCCCGGATTGCTCTTTGCAAATGCGATAACTTCTGTGTTGTCATTGACCCATGCCTTACCTGAACCGTTTAAAAGTGCGTTCTTTGCATTTGCATATGTGTCATACTTTTGAAGCTTGATATCAGGATAATTCTTGATCATATATGTCTCTGCTGTTGTTCCGGAAATAACTATCATCTCATCTCCAGCCACCCAATCCTCCAAGGTTATTACAGGATCTTTATCAGATGAAACAACACCAAGTCCTACATTCATATATGGAAGTGCAAAATCTACCGCCTCCGCTCTTTCAGGTGTAACAGTAAAGTTTGCAAGTATAATATCCACCTTACCCGTCTCAAGATATTCCACTCTATTTGCAGCCTCTGTACTTACATAATTTATTTTAACTCCAAGATCCTTGGCAAGTCTGTTTCCAAAATAAATATCATATCCCTGATATTCACCATTCTCATCAACATATCCGAAAGGATGTTTATCAGAAAAAACACCTATATTTATAGTTCCTGTACTTTTGATTTCATCTAAAGTTCTAAATTTATTCTTAGCTGCACTCTTTGAAGATGAACCACATGCACTGAGTGCCAAAGCTCCTGCAACCAGAACACCTACTAATCCTATTAATTTACCTTTTTTCATTTTATATTCCTCCTATATTAAAATCTATATATTATATTCTTCATTATCATCCTTAATGGATTCAAATTCAAAAATATTCAAAAATTGTCTGGCTCTTTCAGTCTTCGGTGAAGTGAAAAAGCTCTTCGGTCTGCCTGTTTCCACTATATTTCCCTTGTCAAGGAAATATACTCTGTCTGCAACCGCCTCTGCAAATTGCATCTCATGAGTTACTATTATCATAGTCGAGCCATGCTTTGCCAAATCAAGCATTACATCCAGTACTTCTCTTACCATCTCCGGATCAAGAGCCGCCGTAACCTCATCAAATAATAATATCTCAGGGTGCATTGCAAGTGCCCTTACTATTGCAACTCTCTGCTTTTGACCGCCTGAAAGTTCTCTTGGATAGGCATCTGCTTTGTGGGCAAGTCCTACTCTTTCAAGTAGCTCTCTTGCTTCCTTCTTTGCACTCTTTTTATCTACTCCGACTACCTTTGTAGGTGCCAGAATGATATTTTCAAGTATTGTCATATGTGGAAAAAGCTCATAGCTTTGAAAAACCATACCTATTTTTTGCCTAAGCTTTGTCAAATCCTTTTTACTATAGTCAATAACCTCTCCATCAAGGCTTATACTTCCACCCTGTATTTCTTCCAGACCATTTATACATCTAAGTAATGTAGACTTACCACAACCGCTTGGACCTATCAGTACTATTACCTCTCCCTTGTTCAGTTCAAGGCTAACACCGTCAAGTACCGCATTCTTGCCGTCATACCTTTTTATAACATCTTTTATTTCTAATACTGGTGGCATACTCTCTCCTTCCATCACACTAATTTCTTTTTTCAAGGTATCTTGCCAGCATACTTATTGGAGTACAAGCAATAAAATACATCATAAATACTGCCATATATACTCCAAAGGCTGCATTTGGACTTGAAGCCCTGTTCGCTTCTATTATCTGCTGTGCCACCTTTATCACCTCAACCACTCCTATCATAAGTACAAGTGATGTAGTCTTTATCATTCTTGTAATCAGATTTATTGAAAGCGGAACAAGCCGTTTTATTGTCTGAGGTATAATGATATAAATAAAGATCTGTTTCTTATTAAGACCCAGTGCCTCACTGCTCTCATACTGGTGCTTTGGAATGCTTGTAATAGCACCTCTTACCAAATCTCCCATCTCTGCAATTCCCCAAAGACTGAATACTATAATGGCTGAAAGCTCATCGGAAATATCTATTCCCAGTACTCTTGTACTTCCGAAAAATACTATAAATAAAAGTACAAGCTGTGGCATTATTCTTATAAATTCAAGATATACTCTAAGTACACCTTTTATTATAGGATTTTTGAAAGTCATCAAAATACCGACTAAAATCCCCAAAGGAATACTGATAAGCACAGATATCAAGCTGATTCTAAGTGCTATACCAAGTCCACCAAGAAGCCTTATAGCATTCTTTCCTTTAAATATAACTTCAAGACCCAAATCCGGCATATCGTACCCTCCTTTCTACGTAGGAACCGAGTATGGACACCGGCAATAATATGATCAAATAGAAAAATATCAAAAGCACTAAACTCTCCACCGTTTTATAATATAATCCTATCAGATCTTTTGCAGTAAACATCAAGTCCATTAAACTGATAGCCGAAAACACCGATGTCTCCTTCAAAAGAAATATTACATTGGCTACGAATGCAGGTGTACTTATTGCAACAGCCTGTGGAATTAAAATATAAAAAAGTGTCTGATTGCGGCTAAGTCCAAGACTTAGTGCACTCTCTTCCTGTATTTTATCTATAGTTTCTATTCCGCTTCTGAAAGCCTCACACATATAACTGCCTCCAAGAAAAGCCAGTCCCAATACTCCACATACAAAGGCGTCTATCTTTATTCCAAACTTTGGCAGTCCATAATATATAAAAAACAACTGTATCAAGAGCGGTGTATTTCTGCTTAACTCTATATATAAACCTACTATCTGCCCTAGCACCGGTATCTTCTTATGTAAAACAAGTGTACATAAGAGTCCCACCGCTATGGCAAGTATTATTCCCAGCACGCCTATCTTAAGCGTCAATATGGCCGCATCTATGTATAAAGGAATTACCTGTTTTATAAATTCAAAATCCATAATACTACTCTCCGGGATATCTACCCCTTCATTTATTTTATGAAATAGATCATATCACTATAAACCTATTTTGTCTATAGGTTTATAGTATTTTTATATTTTGTATAAAAAAAAATCGAATCACTCTAGGCTCACAGCATTATTACTCTATCCATTATCTGTTTACATTTACACTACAACCTTTAGGTACTTTTATTTATCCTAAATACAGTATAAAAAGTGAAATATTATCTGATATTTACTCATACAAAAAGCCACGATTTTTCTCGCAGCTTCTAACAAACATCCTATATATTATATAAAAATCTCTTTTACATTCTCAAAAATTTATTAATCTCTAATAAATAGTTTCATTTATCTAAAAAGTATATTTTCAACACTTAAAAATAAAGATTATATAAATTCAAATGTATTATTTATTTTAAATTCATATTATTTAAAAAAATCCAAGGAAGTTATGACATATTTCAAATTACAACCTCTCTATATTAAGTCTAGCCATTTACCAATACCCATATTTGAATTTCACTTTATATACTTTTTAAAATCTTCAACACTCACTCCAGCTCTTTCTGATGCTTCATCAATACTTAGTATTCCGTCCTTTACAAGCGATATAAGGGTATTTATAGTTCCTCTTTTAATACCCTGTTCAATTCCCTTTTCTATTCCTCTAGCCTCTACTCTATCCAATACTTCACACATATTGATGTTCTCCTTTCCCTTCAAATCGTTTATAGTTTCTTCAAATCTATTATCTCCTGTCATTGCCGACATTAGTGTTAAAAGTTCTTCCACATGCTCAATAGTAGTTTCATCAGCTATATAATCTCTGTTTATCCTCATCTGATAGAGATAGTCAGCCAGTATCCTAAAATCACTTTTAAATAAGTCTATCTTTTCTCTATCCAGATATGCTATCTCAAATAAGTTTATCTTAAAGTCATTTAAATATGGCTTGATATTTTCATCTATATCCAGAACCTCGAAAAGCGTTTTGGGATAGTTCCATCTCTTTTCATATCCCAGATACAGCACCAATGTAATCACAGGATACTTTGATTTGCCACTATTTTCTTTCCTGCTTTGCTTTACATACTCCGCACCATCATATCCAAATACTCTAAGTGGCATCAGTTTATTTGGTATTGTCTGATTTTCAAGTCCGAACAATGCTACATTGATTTTACTTTTACGCCAATACTTTGCTATATCCCTTTCCTGAGATCTGACTCTTCCGTCTATCTTTAACATACTCATTGGCAATGCATCTGTAAGCGTAGATTCTTCTACTACATCTCTACCATCAAATAAAAGTACATTTAAGATATCAGCAAATACATCATTATACTTTTCAAGCACTTTTTGAGTTATATCCTTATCTTGCATATCTCCTCCTTATTATACCAAAAAATTTAATATTGGATTATTATTTGAACTTTTGAAACTTAGAATTTTTAGAATTTCGAAAAAAATCTAATGCTTTGACTTTACGATATATATGTCTAAAATACAATAAGAAACTTTTTAAGATTCACTAAATATAACTTGACAGATACTCCACACTTTTCGACCTAGGAATAAAACATATTTTATTATGGAATAGATAAACATACCAAGTAGCCTTACTATATGCAAAGGGGCTGTCACACACAATCAGCCCCTATATAATTATACTTTATCAATTTTTCTTTATATACTTTTTAAAATCTTCAACACTCACTCCAGCTCTTACTGATGCTTCATCAATACTTAGTATTCCGTCCTTTACAAGCGATATAAGGGTATTTATAGTTCCTCTTTTAATACCCTGTTCAATTCCTTTTTCTATTCCCTTTTCTATTCCTCTAGCCTCTACTCTATCCAATACTTCACACATATTGATGTTCTCCTTTCCCTTCAAATCGTTTATAGTTTCTTCAAATCTATTATCTCCTGTCATTGCCGACATTAATGTTAAAAGTTCTTCCACATGCTCAATAGCCGTACTGTCAGCTATATAATCTCTATTTATCCTCATCTGATAGAGATAGTCAGCCAGTATCCTAAAATCACTTTTAAATAAGTCTATCTTTTCTCTATCCAGATATGCTATTTCAAATAAGTTTATCTTAAAATCATTTACATATGGCTTGATATTTTCATCTATATCCAGAACCTCGAAAAGCGTTTTGGGATAGTTCCATCTCTTTTCATATCCCAGATACAGCACCAATGTAATTACAGGATACTTTGCCTTATCACTGTTTTCTTTCCTGCTTTGCTTTACATACTCTGCACCGTCATATCCAAATACTCTAAGTGGCATCAGTTTATTTGCTACTGTCTGATTTTCAAGTCCGAACAATGCTACATTGATTTTACTTTTACGCCAGTACTTTGCTATATCCCTTTCCTGAGATCTGACTCTTCCATCTATCTTTAACATACTCATTGGCAATGCATCTGTAAGCGTAGATTCTTCTACTACATCTCTACCATCAAATAAAAGTACATTTAAGATATCAGCAAATACATCATTATACTTTTCAAGCACTTTTTGAGTTATATCCTTACCTTGCATATCTCCTCCTTATTATACCAAAAAAATTTAATATTGGATTATTATTTGAACTTTTTGAAACTTAGAATTTTTAGAATTTCGAACTAAATCTAATGCTTTGATTTTACGATATATATGTCTAAAATACAATAAGAAACTTTTTAAGATTCACTAAATATAACTTGACAAATACTCCACACTTTTCGACCTAGGAATAAAATATATTTTATTATGGAATAGATAAACATACCAAGTAGATTTACTATATGCAAAGGGGCTGTCACACACAATCAGCCCCTATATAATTATACTTTATCAATTTTTCTTTATATACTTTTCAAAATCTTCAACACTCACATCTGCTCTAGACGCAGCTTCATAAACACTTAATATTCCATCATTTACCAAAGATATAAGCGTGTTTATAGTGCCTTCCTGCCTTCCTTCAAGTCTGCCTTCTATTCTTCCCTGTTCTATTCCTTTTTCTATTCCTTTCTCTATACCCTTTTCTATTCCTCTAGCCTCTACCCTATCCAATACTTCACACATATTGATGTTCTCCTTTCCCTTCAAATCGTTTATAGTTTCTTCAAATCTATTATCTCCTGTCATTGCCGACATTAGTGTTAAAAGTTCTTCCACATGCGCAATATCGGTTTCATCAGCTATGTAATCTCTATTTATCCTCATCTGATAGAGGTAATCAGCCAATATCCTAAAATCACTTTTAAATAAGTCTATCTTTTCTCTGTCCATATATGCTATTTCAAATAAGTTTATCTTAAAGTCATTCACATATGGCTTGATATCTTCATCTATATCCAAAACTTCGAAAAGTGTTTTGGGATAGTTCCATCTCTTTTCATATCCCAGATACAGCACCAATGTAATCACAGGATACTTTGATTTGCCACTATTTTCTTTCCTGCTTTGCTTTACATACTCTGTGCCGTCATATCCAAAGACTCTAAGTGGCATCAGTTTATTTGCTACTGTCTGATTTTCAAGTCCGAACAATGCTACATTGATTTTGCTTTTACGCCAGTACTTTGCTATATCCCTTTCCTGAGATCTGACTCTTCCGTCTATCTTTAACATACTCATTGGCAATGCATCTGTAAGCGTAGATTCTTCTACTACATTTCTTCCATCAAATAAAAGTACATTTAAAATATCCGCAAATACATCATTATACTTTTCAAGCACTTTCTGAGTTATATCCTTATCTTGCATATCTCCTCCTTATTATACCAAAAAGAATTTAATATTGGATTATTATTTGAACTTTTTGAAACTTAGAATTTTTTTAGAATTTCGAACTAAATCTAATGCTTTGATTTTACGATATATATGTCTAAAATACAATAAGAAACTTTTTAAGATTCACTAAATACATCTTAACAAATCTTAAGCATTTTTCTACTTGGGAGTAATATATTTTTATGGAATGGATAAGCATACCAAGTAGCCTTGCTATATGCAAAGAGGCTGCCACAACGACAGCCCCCTAACCATACTTTATTTGTTTTGCTATTCAAAGGTCAAAGAAAATTACTGTATCCATTCACCATTTGTATTTACGCTATAGCCGTCAGGTGTCTTTTCATTGGCATACATTGCACCCTGTGGGCGTGAACTGCCGGTATTGAAGTAGTAATACTTTCCACCGATATTCTGCCATCCAAGCAGCATCTCGCCTGAATCAGGGTTTAGATAATACCAAATATTACCATCCGGATACCAGCCTGTCTTCATTGCACCCTGCACTGGATCCAGATAATACCACTTATCGCCTGATGATATCCATCCGGTTCTCATATAGCCGGCTTCATTGAATGCATACCAAGTTCCATCTATATTATCCCAAGTTGCCTTCGGATATGTACCATTAGCATATTTATACCACCATCCGGTAGCATCCTGTTGCCATTCGCCCTTCTTTTGGGTTTGCTTTGTGACTCCCGAACCTTTTGAGCCTCCACCTGATGAACTACCTCCACCACTTCTTGAGCCTCCACCTGATCTTCCTGAACCGCTTCCGCTTACTGAGCCACTTCCGCTTCCTGTGCCACTTCCGCTTCCTGAGCCACTTCCGCTTCCTGTGCCGCTTCCACCTCCTGTGCCGCTTCCACTTCCTGTGCCACTTCCGCTTCCTGAACCGCTTCCGCTTCCTGAACCGCTTCCCTCAGTATCCTTCTTTACCCACTTTGCAAAGAGTGTGATATCTCCTGTTATCTGTGAGTTAAAGTCATAAGCATTGATACATTCAGCTTCTGTATACCAGCCTTCAAAGTTGTATCCATCTCGTACAGGATCTGCCGGTCTTGTTACTACTCCATTTTCTTCCACAGTCTGTGCTGCAACTTCCGATCCGCCGGTTGAGTCAAAGTTTACTGAATGTAAATTAGCTGTGCCATCTACAGTAAACTCTCTGGTAAACTCTATTAATTCACCGGATAACTCAGCAACTATTGCACCTTTGTATGCTGTCAGACCATTAATCTTTACTACTGTATTTTCATCAATTTTATATCCGGATTTAGCTTTTAGCCAAGTTGAAGCTATATATGTATGACCTGCTTCCAAAGGTTCAGTACCTAAATTAGTGTGCCATACTCCGGTATCTTTATCTTTCCAAAGCACTTTGTTATAACGAATAGTACATTCTGTACTATCTGTGCTTGCAATACAGTCAGGTATTTCACCTGCTATGGGAGGGGTTATTCTAACATCTACCTCTCTGATACTCTCATCTACACTAAACTCTCTACTAAATTGTGCTGATCTAGTGGCAGCATTAGTTTTGCTTGCCACCTCACCATTAATCTTTACTACTGTACTTTCATCAAATATATACCCAGAATTAAGTGTTAGCCAAACCACTGCATCATATCTATGACCTGCCTCCAAAGGTCTAGGACTACTTGTATTGCTTACTATACTAGTATCACTATCAACCCAATCCACTTTATTATAATCAACAGTACATTCTTTACTATCTGTACTTGCATTATAATCAGGTATTTCACCTGCTATGGGAGGGGTTACTACAATATTGACCTCTCTAACCACCTGAATCTTCCATACTGGACTTTTTGCAGATTCTACGCTATCTATATATCCATCTCCCCCAATAGCTTCAACTTTAAAGTATTCTCCATCCCCAACATCAGTACCATAATTATAGAAAGTATCTTCAGTTTCTATACTACTATTCCTGTTTCCATATTTGCTGTACAGATTAATTCTATACTTCTCACAATTCGGTACTTCATCCCATCTTGCAGTATATCCATCCCAACGCAGATTTGTAGGGGGAACAAGCTCTATTAGTGGAGACTCGTAATCAAAATAGTATGCATTATCTGATGTTAAACTTCCACAGCCACTATCCTCTGAATCATATGCCCACATTTCTAAATAATATCTAGCTGTTGGAAATTTGTACCTTTTCATTATCGTCTCAAATATATTTGTTCCTGATGTAACCGGCCGACTAAGTTTTTTTCTTTCTGTTACATTACTTCTGATATCTATCTCATATCTTACCGCTCCCGGCACTTCATCAAATGTAAGTATACCTTCTTCTGAAATATTTACATTCTGTATTATAGGTATTTCAGCAAATGCCGTCACAGGCATAAGTGTTAAACACATAGCTATGGTCAAAAATATAGCCAATATCTTCTTTGTTATTTTTTCTTTCAAAATAAAAACCTCCTTCCAATTACCTTGGAAGAAGGATTTCCTCCAAGGTATAACTGTCCTCAGAGGGGTGTCCTCAGAGGGGTGTCCTCAGAGGGGTGTCCTCAGAGGGGTGTCCTCAGAGGGGTGTCCTCAGAGGGGTGTCCTCAGAGGGGTGTCCTCAGAGGGGTGTCCTCAGAGGGGTGTCCTCAGAGGGGTGTCCTCAGAGAACTTACTTTTTAAAAATTGTGTTATTTTTCTTTCTCAAATTTCAATATAAAAAAATATTATCTTTGTGCAATCATCTCCCTTCTTACTCAATCTCTCGTTTTCCTTCCCTGATTTTCTTTGGCTTTACAAAATAATACTACCGTCCCCCCAAAAAATCTATTATTCAACAGATAATCTTTACCCCAAATCGATCTAAAATCAAAATAGTATTCAATGAATACTGGACAGTTCTTATGATTTTTCTATGTATTTTTTAATATTTTTATGCTAGTTTTTGTGTTGCTATTTATTGAACACTATTGTGATACTCCATCACCTATTCTCTAGGATTACTCTGATATTTATACAATAAAAAAAGCCACGATCCTCTCGTAGCTTCTAATATCTTATATACTATATAAAATCTCTTTTACATTCTCAAAATTTAGGAATTCACCTCTTTTTGCTATCTCTTCTATCTCTGAAGCATCTACAATCTTAAAGTCTGATACTTCCTCCACCTGCATTTTTATGTTCCGGATATCTTCCTCCGATATAAGATAGCAATACATATCAACAAAATAACTGTTTCCTTCAGGATTTTCTCTCTTATATGTATGAAGTTTTTCATACGCTCTACCATAAAGATTTATATTGGTCTCTTCCAAAATTTCTCTATGTATCGCATCCTGTGAATTCTCTCCGGCTCTTACTCCGCCACCCGGTATCTCCCAGATCCCTCCTGCCCATCTCTTATTCATAGAGCGTCTTGTTATCAATATTCTTTTATCTTCTGTAAATAAAATTGCTATTACAGTCAAATGAAATTGTTTCGGATCTAGTGAAAAATTGTATCTGTCTATTGTCTCTCCTGTAGGCATTTTGTTTTCGTCATATATATCCCAAAGTTCTTTTTCAGCACTCATTTTAGTAATCCTGCCTTTCCAATATTTTATCAGAATCTTTTGAAATTGGTCTACAGAATATTACTATGCTACATCCCCCATTTCACCAAGTATCTTCTTTAGCATATCACGAAGCAAAACCATCTCTTCATTACTTATATTTAAACAGCCTCTCATTCCTACAGGTATCTCGAGAGCTTTTTCTCTAAGATCTTCACCACTTTTTGTAAGTGTAACTATAAGAGTCCTCTCATCTATCTTTGAACGCTCTCTTGTTACATAGCCCTTAGATTCAAGTTTTTTCAATACAGGTGTAAGTGTACCTGAGTCAAGGAAAAGCTTATCTCCTAATTCCTTCACATTAAGTTCCTGTTCTTCCCACATTACCATCATTACGATATACTGTGTATATGTCAGATCCAGCTTATCCAGGTATACTTTATATCGTCTTACTATTTCCTTTGAGCAGGCATAAAGTGGAAAACAAAGTTGATTTTCAAGTTTAAGTGAGTCGTACTTATCTGCCATTTTAATATTCCCTCTTTCCTTTTAAAAGACTTCAAGGAGCCTTTATTTTCATAAACACTCCCCTTTCTTTTATATATTAAATTAATTTCTTTACAGCCTCTTCTACTACTTCAACACCTTCTGTAGGCTCAAATCTTCTTACAACATTTCCACTCTTGTCTATAAGGAATTTTGTAAAGTTCCACTTAATATCAGGCTTGCTTGCATAGTCAGGATCCGCCTCACTAAGCATCTTTGTAAGAAGCTTTGACATATCATTATCAGCACCCCAACCTGCAAAACCTTTCTCACTCTTAAGATACTTAAATACTTCACTTGCAGCATCACCGTTTACTTCTATCTTAGAGAACAATGGGAAAGTTACACCGAATCTTGAGCTGCAAAACTTAGCAATCTCCTCATCACTTCCCGGTGCCTGATGTCCGAACTGATTGCATGGGAAATCAAGTATAACGAAGTCCTTGTCCTGATAGTCTGCATAAAGCTTTTGTAACTGCTCATATTGTGGTGTAAATCCACACTCTGTTGCAGAGTTTATTATAAGTACTACCTTGTTCTTATAATCGCTAAGGCTAACTTCCTCACCCTTGTTGTTTTTTACTTTAAAATCATATATATTCATATATTTTCTCCTAATTATATATTCAGTTTTTCCACATATTTTGCAGCTGCAATTCCTGATACAGCACCATCTCCTGCCGCTGTTACTAACTGGCGTACTTCCTTGGTTCTGCCGTCTCCTGCTGCAAATACTCCTTCTGTTCTTGTCTTGCAGTCCTCACCTGATATAATATAGCCCGCCTTATCAAGCTCTACCACATCTGCAAAAGCGTTATTATCCGGTACCTGTCCTATTGCTACGAAAAGTCCATCCACTGCAATCTCTCTTTTTTCATGTGTATTTTTATCTTCTACTACTACTCCAACAACTGCAAATGACTCTTCCTTTATCTCTACGATATTTGAGTTTAAAACAAACTCTACATTATCCTTCTTTTTCAAAGCCGCAACTACGGCTTCCTCTGCTCTAAACTCATCTCTACGATGTATTACGTATACCTTGCTTGCAACATTAGCTAGGAATGTTGCATCCTCTATTGCAGTATTGCCTCCACCATTTACAGCAACAACCTTGCCTCTATAGAACATTCCGTCACAGGTTGCACAATATGATATACCTGAACCTACAAGTTTCTTCTCATTCGGAAGTCCCAGAGGTCTGTTCTTTGCACCGGTAGCAAGTATTACTGACTTTGCATCATAAATTTCTTTTTCAGTTTTTATCTTTTTTATATTTCCTTCAAGACTTATACCAACTACTTTTTCATATTTTACTTCAGCTCCCAGATCTTTTGCCTGATTAAACAAATCTGTAGCAAATTCGAAACCTGAAGTTTTCTTTATAGCGGGATAGTTTTCTATCTCAGGAGTATTTATTATCTGCCCTCCATAAGATGCACCTTCAAGTACAAGTACTGATTTTCCCGCTCTTACTCCGTATATTGCAGCTGACAATCCGGCTGTTCCGGCACCTACTACCACTATATCGTACATATAATCACTTCTTTCTTTAATGTAAATGTATCTGAATATGCGATACCGCTCTTAATCAGTTACAATTATCCCAACAAAGCCTTTACTTCATCCTTTGATATAAGACCTACTGACTTATTTACTACTTCACCATTTTTGAATACCAAGAGTGTAGGTATTGACATAACATGGAACTTATTCACCAAATCAGGGTTCTCATCTGCATTGATCTTTGCAACCGAGAAACCTTCTGCCTCCTCAGCCACTTCATCAACTATAGGTGAAAGCATCTTACATGGACCGCACCATGGTGCCCAGATATCTACCAATACAGGTTCTTTTGCATTTAAAACTTCCGCTTCAAAATTTTCACTTGTAACTATCTTTACTGCCATAACTTTTTTCCTCCAAACCTTTTCTTAAATAGCTTATGATTATATTTTACACAATCTTATTTTATTGTCAAGCCTTTTTTATTTTTCTTTTCCTTCTGTCTCAAAATACTCCTTTGTAAGCTTTACGACTACATTTGAAAGCAGAAATAATGCTATAAGGTTTGGTATTGCCATAAGTCCATTAAAGGTATCTGAAATATCCCATAAAAGTCCAAGATCCATAGTAGCTCCGACTATTGCCATCAGAGAATATACCACCATAAAAGGCTTTATTACCTTTTCATTAAATAAAAACTCTATACATCTTGCACCATAAAGTCCCCAGCCTATAATAGTTGAGAATGCAAATGAGCACATAGCTATAGCAGTAAATATAGATACTCCATTTCCATAAGTCTTTATAAATCCTCCTATAGTAAGCTCTGCACCTGCAGGATCACCGAATGGAATATTTACTCCTGAGCAAAGTATTACCAAGGCTGTTAGTGTACATATAACTATAGTATCTGCAAACACTTCAAATATTCCAAAGAATCCCTGCTTTACAGGCTTACCTGTATCTGCTGAAGCGTGTGCAATTGGCCCAGTTCCAAGTCCTGCCTCATTTGAGAAGATACCTCTGGATACTCCCTTTTTCATACTTATAAAGAAGCTACCTATAATACCACCTGTAACAGCTCTTGGATTGAATGCTCCATATACTATGCTACTAAAAACTTCCGGTACTCTTGAGATATTCAATATTACAACTCCAAATGCCAATACCACATAGATAAGTGCCATAAATGGAACCAGCTTTTCTGTAACTGAACCGATTCTCTTGATACCGCCAAGCAAAACCATAGCTACAAGCAAGGTCACTATAATACCTATTACAAGATTTATCATCTCATGTCCACCCGGTTTTACTATGCCGTAGCCCTCAAGGGCAACATTTATAGCAGCTGTAATAGTATTTACCTGTGTAGCATTTCCGGTTCCAAATACTGTAAGTACACCGAAAGTTGCAAATAAATAAGCCAAAAACAGCCATTTTTTTGAAAGACCGTTTTGAATATAATACATCGGACCTCCGACAAGTTCTCCATGCTTATTTTTCTTTCGATAATACACTGCCAAAGTCACCTCTGTAAACTTCGTGCACATTCCAAGTATTGCGGATATCCACATCCAGAATACACTTCCCGGACCGCCTATTGATATCGCACCTGCAACACCTGCAATATTTCCTGTTCCAACTGTGGCCGCAAGTGCCGTAGTAGCAGCTTGGAAAGGTGACAATGCACCATCTGCAATATCTCGTTTTTTGAAAATCCTACCTACAGTGGTTTTCATTATATATCTGAACTTTCTTATCTGTAAAAATCCCATTCTCACACTCAGATATACACCAACCCCCATCAGGGCTATCATAGCAGGTACACCCCATATAAACCCATTTATAGTAGAGTTTAACTTTGAAATTGTCTCAATCATATTTCCCTCTCATTTATATTTATTTTATTAAATCCTTAATTACCTCTCCGGATATTATAAGTCCTACTACTGAAGGTACAAACGCCACAGAACCCGGTATTGATCTTCTTTTGCTATGTGTTCTGTCTGCACCCGGTAAATTACTACCGTCCACATTTTTTATATTTTCATCTTCTATAGGTACAAGAGCTTCCTCTTTGGAGTATACCACCTTAAGCTTTTTTATATTCCTTTTTTTCAGTTCTCTTCTCATAACCTTTGCCAGTGGACATACACTGGTCTTATATATATCACTTACTTCAAATGCTGTAGGATCCAGCTTATTTCCTGCTCCCATACTGCTTATTATCTTTACATTACTTTCATTTGCCTGCATAACAAGATTTATTTTTGCGGTAACAGTGTCGACTGCATCTATAACATAATCATACTGTGAAAAATCAAACTCAGCCGCATTCTCAGGCAGATAGAAGCATTTATATGTGTTTACCTTACAGTCTGGATTTATACTTAATATCCTTTCTTTTGCCACATCTACCTTATATTTTCCGATGCTTGTCATATCGGCTATTATCTGTCTGTTGATATTTGAAAGACAGACCCTGTCATCATCTATAATATCTATTGCTCCAACTCCGGATCTTGCCAAAGCTTCCACACTGTATCCACCTACTCCACCTACTCCAAATACTGCAACTCTTGAATTCTTCAGCTTTTCCATGGCCTCAGATCCAAGCAAAAGTTGTGTTCTTGCAAATTGTTCCATATATTATTAGATATATCTATCCTCTCATTATTTTTACGCTATCAAGCAAGTTTATATTTTAAAATGATAATTGTCAATAAATATCCTGTTATTTGAATTACCTTGAAAATTAAATTAAAAAAGATTGCGAAAATAGTATTATTTTCACAATCTCTTTTGTATGTTTAAAGTATGACATCCTGCTTTATAATGTCCATCAGTGCTTCTCCGTCACAGGCAAATACTATATCCTCAGCTTTAATATCTGTATAAATGGCTGTTGTCATTACCCTCTCACCATCACCTACAAAAACTTCACAACTGTAGCGATCAAGTACCAGACGAAGTCTTATACTTTCATCCTCACTATCCGGTACCAACATTCTTCTTTGATGTAAAATAGCTCTTCTTGAACCCGAGAATTTTCTGTCTATCTTTAGGATATTCTCATATGGTCTAAAGCTCAATGAAGTATACAATTTATCTTTCTTTGCAAAATATATTGTAAATTTATAATATGGATCTTTTATATCTTTAGCCCTGATCCTAATCTGCAAGTCCAAAGTTCTGCCCTTTATACCTTCAAGTTGCAGCTCTCCACTGTTTGTCAACTTCCACATCCTTGTACTCTACCTTATTCTTTAAGCAAGCTTCATACTCACTTGCAGGCCTTTGATAAAGTCTACTGTTCTCGATCCATATTTCTCTCGGTAATGACATCTGTCCTGCCCAAACTTCGTCATGTGCTCGTATAGCACAGGCATCCCAGTTTTGCATCCAACCGATCATTACTCTTTTTCCATCCTGTTTTAACACTGTCTGATGTGCATAGAAGTCTATTCCATAGTCTGCTGACTGACTGTATTGCTCATGGAATATACCTTTTTCTTTATCAAACTCTCCTATTATACACATATTTCCATTGCCATTGTGATATTCAAATCCTTCCGGCAACATATCCTGTGGACTCATCAAAAGTACATCTTTACCATTAAGTTTGAAAAAGTCCGGACACTCCCACATTTTGCCGAAGCGATTTTTATTTTCATCAAGTGTACTGAAATATTTCCAGGAAAATGCATCTTCACTTCTAAACAGTAGTATCTGACCGCTACCGTCAGCACTTCTATTACCCACTACTGCCCAGTATATTCCTTCATCATCTCTCCAAATCTTTGGATCTCGGAAATCTATCTTGCTTGCACCTTCAGGTAAATCAGCTTCCGTCAACACCGGATTATGCTCGTATTTTACATAATTAAGCCCGTCACCTACCGCTATACACTGGGTTTGGCAATCCACCAAATCCCCCTCTTCATTTTCAACCCTGGTTACACCGGTATACATCAAAAGATGTCTGCCGTCTTCAAGCTCAATCGCACTACCTGAAAAGCATCCGAATTCGTCATATGGCATATCAGGTGCAATCGCCGCCGGTAGGTATTCCCAATGAATCAAATCACTACTTGTAGCATGTCCCCAGTGCATAGGTCCCCATTGAGAATTGTAAGGGTGATATTGGTAAAACATATGATACTGACCCTTATAAAAGGATAACCCATTAGGATCATTCATCCATCCCACATATGGACTTAGGTGAAATGCCGGTCGCATATCCCCCACTATTTTTTTTGAATGTTCCTTTTCATATGCTCTTGCCTTTTCCAGTTTTAAACTCATGTTTTCTCCTTTTATTGTCCCAGTGCTGCAAAGTAATTATCTAAATATGATTGATATATCTCTAAAAATCTTTGCAATCCATAGGCATCAAGTTTTTTAATGTATTCATTCCAATCCGCATCACTCATTCCGTTCATTATCCAGTCGGATTTCTTTGTATTGATCTCTTTTTTGATGTCTGCCAAAAGATTGGATATTTCTTCTGTATCCTGTTGTGACATAAACACATTCGGATAAACATATTCTGTGTGCATATCAGGTGTGTAGATGTCCTTGATCCAATCCAGTCTATACTGTGCATCATCAGGAGTAGTTACATAAACATTGTAATACTCATTTAAAATAGCCAGTGGACCACCTACACTCTGTGCCTCTCTCACTTCTACCGGTGATACATCTCCAAGAGGAAGGTGCTTTAACATAGGATCTCCTTTTGAGTTGGTAGACATTTCAAATATATTGAATTTATCAGTTTCTCCATAAGTATCCCAGTTGTTTTGTGGTGACTGCAAAGGTGCATACATCTGATCAAGCCAGCTACATACCAAAGCCGGGTGCTTTGCAAGTGCTGTAACTACACAACGACCACGATCAAATCCACTTGTGAACGAACCGTTTTGTGGTGTAATATTTCTTGTATCTGCTGTAAGAGCCGGGAGTGGAACCCAATCTTTTAAATTATCAATATTTGCAACATCCCAGCTAAAGCAAACTCCGTATCTTCCGGATTTTCCTTTGGATACATATGTTGACCACTCCTGTGTAAAGCATTCAGGATCTATCAGCCCCTTAGCATACAACTCATGCAACCACTTAATACCTTCTTTATACCCCTCCTGTGTTGCCGCACTGATAACTTTTTTTTATCATCTGTCACTGCAATATGGCGGTCTTTATCAGCATCACCATATCCTTCCCCAAAGCCGTTGATCAAAAATAGCCGGATCCTGATCACCATTGTTTATTATACAGGACATTGGAATTATACTTCCCTCAATATTAAATTCAGCCTGTATTTCACTTGCATGATCTTTTAAACTGCTGCAATACATTTTCAAAGGATTTAATATCTGTCGGAACCTCCAGTCCCAAAAAAAGTCCAACCATTTTTTTATTTATATAGCTCATGCCTCCTACAGTTTGAATAGCTGTCTTTCCCTCTCCAAGTTGTTCTATCCATGGAGTGAATATATATGACCGTCTGTAGCTGTAACCTATGGCTCTATACTCAGGATATTTCTCAAAGACTTTCTTTAAATTAGGCATATCCTTATCAATATAATCTTCAAGTGGAATTATTACTCCCTGATCGGCGTATTTTTAACAGATTGCTGTCACTAAAACCGCCCGAAAATACAAAGTCCTGTAAAGTTTTATAATTAACCATTTGAAGAGCTATCTTATCACCCCACTGATCTGTAGGGATCGCAGTCCAATCTACATGTACATTGGTGGCTTCTTCAAGTCTTTCAAAGATGGCTCTCTTATTAGGATTAGGCTCTGATGCTGTAGGATATGAAATCAATCCTGTAATAGTTTCTTTTTCCTTTAATGGGAATGTATAACTCTCATCCAGTGCCTGATTTGTATCTGTCTGATTATATCCGAAAAATAGTTCTCCACATCCTGTTGTCGTAAATGCAACTGCTGCCACTGTTAATAATACCATGGTCTTTTTGTATATCTTTTTAATCATAATGACATCCTTTCCACTTATCAACCCTTTACAGAACCTGCCATTATACCCGCATCAAAATATTTTTGGAAGAACGGATACATTGCAATCAGAGGCAGAGAAGAAATAATAATAGTTGCATATTTTAAAAGCTCACCGATTTGTGCTCTTGCCGCTGTACTTTGAATATCTGCAATCATACCTGATTGAGGTTGATTCTGTATCAATATTGCACGAAGTACAAGCTGTAACGGTTGCTTTGCTTCATCACTTAAATATACCATTGCATCAAAGTAACTATTCCACATTCCGACAAATTGCCATAGCACCAGCACCGCTATTACAGGCTTACATACAGGCAAAAGTATTTTAAAGAAATATGTTATTTCATTGGCACCGTCCACCTCTGCCGCCTCACGAAGCTCAGCAGGTATATTCTGGTAGTAAGTTCTTGCAATGATCATGTTCCAAACGCTGAATGCACCCGGAAGAATAATTGCCCACATACTGTTTAATAAGCCCAAATCACTGATAACAAGATATGTCGGAATAAGTCCTCCTCCAAAAAACATTGTAATAACGAAGATAATATTGATTAACTTTCTTCCACGAAAGTCAGGTCTTGACATAGGATATGCTGCAAGAAGTGTAATCATTACAGATACCACTGTAAAAACCACTGAATACACTATAGCATTGTAAAATCCTACCCAGATCTGTTTATTACTTATTACACGCTCATATGCTGTGGCTGTCCATTTGCTGAAGTCAAAGCTTATACCGCTGTTTTGCAATGTTACAGGATCAATAAATGATGCTACGATAATATATATTATCGGTATGATTATCGAAAAAACAAAAAGTCCCAAAAAGATATTTCCGCCAAGGGTAAACACTTTATCTGAAGTACTTTGTGATAAAAATGATTTTTTCCTCTTCATAATCTAAATTCCCTTTCCATCATTCATCTTTGCCACGATCTTGTTAATGGCAATCAACAATATAACATTGATAACGGTATTGAAAAGACCTACCGCAGTAGAAAAGCTGTAATCTCCGTCCAGAAGACCTTTCTTATACACATAAGTTGCAATAATCTCAGATGATTTTAAGTTCATATCGGTTTGTAATGCATAGGCTTTCAAAACCGATACTCATAATATTTCCTGCCTGCATAATGAATTGAATCACAACGATATCCTTGATTGCAGGCCAGTCAACCACTTTAATCTGTTGCCAGATATTTGCACCGTCCAGCTCAGCCGCCTCACGAAGCTCCTGACTTGCATTGGAAAGTGCAGCCGTGTACATAATAGACGCCCAGCCTGCACCCTGCCAGATACCTGAAAAAATATAAATACTTCTGAATGCTTCCGGCATCGTCATAAAGTTTATACTTGATCCGAACAGATGATTAATAGGACCTGTGACTGAAAGGAGAATTCTTACCATACCGCAAAGTACAATAACAGAAACAAAATTCGGCATATACAGTATTGTTTGAATTTTCTTTTTTATATTATTGCTTCCAATTCTGTTTAACAGTAATGCCAAAATGATAGGAACCGGAAATCCCCAAAGTAATCCATAGGCACTCAGTTTCAATGTATTGGCTAAATATCTCATAAAATCAGGTGATGATAGGAAACGCTCGAAGAACTTAAATCCGACCCATTCACTTCCGACTATTCCCTTAATGGGATTAAACCTTTGAAATGCGATTAAAATACCGCCCATTGGAAGATACCTAAATATAAGTGTCAACAAAAGTGCCGGCCCTATAAAAATAATATAGAGTTCCCAGTGTTTCGACATATAACTGAGCATTGATTCCGGTTTTTTAACATTTACATCTTGACGTTTTGTTTCCATAAAACCTCCTTATTAACTTAATACTGTTAATCTGTTATGCTCATAATAGTTTTATTTTTTTACATAAAGTCAATACTTTATTTTTACATTTGTAAAAAAATTATTTGATTTATATTTTTTTACATTTGCCCATTATTTTGACTACCAAATATAAAAATATCTATGATATAATGTATCTAGTAAACTATATAACTATTTTTTTTATTTTACATTTGTAAAAAAATGATATAGTACGAAAGGAAGAAAAATGTCACAAAGGATTACTTTACAGGATATAGCTGATGAACTGGGCGTTTCAAGAAATACTGTATCAAAAGCAATAAATAATACAGGTATTCTTTCTGAATCCACTAAAAAGAAGGTCCTTGCAAAGGCTATAGAAATGGGGTATAAGCAATTCTCCTATGTGGATTTTGATAATGTAAGCAATCAACTCCAGATAAATAATGAAAAAACTGAGATAGCTTTACTTACTACATGGTTTTTAAACGGTTCTCATTTTTCAGCACCCATGCTTGATAAGTTTCAGTTAGAGATCTCTAAATTCGGATACTCTATGAGTATGCATATTGTGCGTGATGAAGATATAAAAAATCTTACATTGCCGGCTTCTCTTCACAATGACAGATTGGCAGGCATTATGTGTATTGAAGTTTTTGACTATGAATATGCTTCCATGCTTTCCACTTTAGATATACCGGTACTTTTTTTAGATTCTCCTATAGATGCACATAAAGAACCTCTAGGTGTAGACAAGCTTTTAATGGAAAATTCTTCACCTATTATTTCTTTTATATCAAGAGAAGTGCAAAAAGGCATTTCTCGTATAGGCTATGTCGGAGAATATTTACATTGTCAATCATTTTTTGAAAGATATATGGCATATCGCACCGGTATGAATCTACATAAGCTGCAAATCAATGAGAACTGGTGTCTTACCGGAAACAAACTCGGAAAGTTGCATCCTGACACAAATGACTATCAATCTTACTTACAGGAAGAGCTGGAAAAACTTTCTGTACTGCCTGAGGTATTTATCTGTGCTAACGACTTTGTCGCATCTGATTTGATCAATGTTTTAAATAAAATGAATATCAAAGTTCCTAAAGAGATTAAGGTCCTTGGATTTGATGATGCTCCTGAAGCACGCATCATATCTCCAAATCTGTCCAGTGTGCATATACATAGTCAGATTTTAGGATTTTCAGCAACCCAACTGCTGCTATCAAGAATAAAGGATCCTGATATGAACTTCAGAACCATGCATTGTGAAACAAACCTCGTTCTTCGTGAATCGACAGGAGATTAATGTTATGAAAAATTTATTTAACCCTGACAATCCTATAATGAACTTTATAGGTAAGCTGCTTGACTGTTTTTTTCTAAATATCTTATGGGTAATAACTTCTATTCCTATTATAACAGCAGGTGCAGCCACCACTGCTCTTTACTACTGTACAATTAAGCTGGCAAAAGATGAGCCTATGGCTTTGTTTACAGACTATTTTCATTCTTTTAAGCTAAACTTTATACCTGCCACCAAGTTGACAGTTATTCTTCTTATAATTGGCGGTGTACTCGGCACAGATGCCTATATTTTTTTGCATATTAAAATGCCGGTGCTTCTATGGTGTATAGGCATGGGACTTTTAGCTTTGTTTACTATTTTTTATACAATTGTTTTGCTCTATGTGTTTGTACTTCTGTCTCATTTTGATAACAGTGTCAAGAATATGATTTGTAATGCCTTTGTAGTAGGTATACGCTTCATATTTTGTACTATTATAATTGCATCCATACACTTTATAGTATTTTTTTATTACTATAAAACTGTTTTTTTCCTCTTCTATTTTTTTAGGTATGGGCTTCATTGCTTTTTTTAAGTTCATATTTTTTTTAAAAAAATATAATTTTTTTATATTGAAGAGAGCCAAAAATAAAAAGGGGAAGGGTAAATGAATAATTATAATTTATATAGCAGAAAAAAACTGGAATATATATGGGACTATTATAAACTGCCTATTATTACTAGTATTATTATATTTTTATATTGTCGGCTATTTTTTTCTTATAAGTTTATCACTAAAAAAATACTTTATTATCTGTAGCCACTGTTAATATAGAGTTTTTCACCTGAAAAACACTATGAAACTTTCAGATGAATATCTCAAACATAAGAATTTAAGTAATAAAAAGATATAATATTGATTTTTTTAATAATCTAATGTCTGAGGGAAATATAAATGATGGAACTTCATATGAATATGCCTATGCTTCATCAATGAAGTTACTTGCTTTTAATGACTGATAAAGCTTTTAGATGTTGTAATAATGGATGATAAGGCTTATCAGACTTTTTTTCAGACAATGAATATTTATATTTTTCTTGACCATTTTGAACTTTTATAAATACATAACTCCAAAAAAATGATGCTATATGTATTTCAAGTCCTTATTTTTTTCATCTGATATATATATAGGTATAATACAAAACAGTCAACATATAGATGAATCCCTCCGGTATATTCAATATCTAATAAATATTTTATCCAACTCTTAGTATAAATATAAAAAAAGCCGACATCTCTGTCGGCTTGTATTTTTTTGGGAGGAGAGCCGATATGTACTAGCTCGAGTATTATGAAAAAAATCTTTTATTTTTTTATAGACTAGCTATCTCTTGTCTATGTAATGAATTATAGAAAACAAAAAGTGGCTAAAGTTTGTTTTTTTATGTAAAAAGGTTTTTTTGAATTGGATATGAACATTATATGAACTCTACAATTTTTCTCTATATACTTTTTAAAATAAAAAGACCACCATATCCCTTTTGGGGAATATATGGCGATCTTTAATTTATTCAATCTTTTTAAAAAATTTACTTCCAAGCTGGTATATAAGCACCTTTGTAGGTATCTTCTATGACTTTCTTTACATCATCACTCTGGAATGCTTTTACTACCTTTTGATAATTCTCATTATCCTTATCTTCAATTCTTGCAACAATAATATTTACATAAGGATTATCTGCACCATCCTCAGTCTTTTCAAGGTAAATAGAATCTTTCTCAGGATTAAGTCCATTGTCTACAGCATGTCCTCCATTAATCACTGCAGCTGCCACATCAGGTAAAAGACTTGGTGTATTTGCAGCTTCTACTTCTGTGAACTTGATATTCTTCGGATTCTCAGTAATATCACTCAGAGTAGGTGTATATCCTGCCTCAGGATTTACTTTAATAACTCCTGCACTCTCAAGCACTTTCAATGCTCTACCACCATTTGTCGCATCACTTGGTATAGCTATAGTATCTCCATCTTTTAATTCTGAAAGGTCAGTGATTTTCTTTGAATATACACCAAGAGGAGCTATTATGGTATCGCCTATAGCTTCAATCTTATATCCATTGTCCTTAATATCATTTGCAAGATATGCCTTATGCTGGAAAGCGTTCAAGTCTATCTCTCCATCATTCAAAGCTCTATTTGGCAGTGAATAATCTGCAAACTTTACAAGCTCCAATGTAATACCATCCTTAGCCATTGCCTCTATTACCGGAGTCCATTGCTCGTTATTTTCTCCTACAACACCAAGCTTGATAGTTGTAGAACCCTCAGCCTTTGTGCTTTCTCCTGCAGTACCGCTTGCATTATCTCCTGTCGCAGTATTTGTATCTGCCTTCTGGCTTGAACCACATGCAGTAAGTCCCAATGCAAGTATTGAACCTACTGCCAATAATTTACTTAATTTTCTCATAATAAACCTCCTTATGATTATATATTTTATTAGTGACTTGAACAAAATCAAATCACTATATAAAACCTATTTTAATGTGTACTTTCTTTATAGCTCTGTTTCCAAATCCCTGTATCAAGCTTACCATCATAAGTATAATGATTACTGTTACATAGGTTACATCTGTTTGATTTCTTTGATGTCCGTATCTTATAGCAAAGTCCCCAAGACCTCCACCACCTATAGCTCCCGCCATTGCTGTGAGGCCCAAAAGTGAAATAAATGTAATCTGTACACCTCTGATAATACCAGGCAAGCTTTCTCTAAGATACACTCTGAATATTATCTCTATAGGTGATGAACCCATACTCTGTGCAGCCTCTATCAGTCCATTGTCCACTTCATATAGTGCACTTTCAATCTGCCTTGTAAAGAAAGGTACTGTGCCAAATACCAGTGGAAGTATCGCTCCTTTAGTACCTATTGCAGTTCCTACCACCATTCTTGTAAACGGTATAAGTGCTGCAAGCAATATTACAAAAGGGATAGATCTAAATACATTTATTAACTTATCAAGTATATTGTAGATAAAAATATTCCTAAGTATACCCTTTGGTTGGGTAACCACCATTATGACTCCAAATATAAGTCCGAAAAAAAGTGAAATCGCACCTGATAATACCATCATATTCAGAGTTTGTAAAGTCGCATCTATAAGCTCATTAGGTTTAGCCGATATGTTTGGTAAGAGAATGTGTAGAAATTCTTTCATCCTTTATCACCTCCACTCCTACTTCTTTATCATGCAGATAATTTATAGCAGCATCTATGTCTTCTCTTTTTCCACTAACTATTGCCACTGTTCCACCTATCGGAGCATCCTTTACTATCTCAACATCTGCATATATTATATTTAGATTTATATTAAACTTTCTGGATATCTCAGAAATCAATGCCTCAGAGGTGTTGGCCTTCTTATAGCTGAGTCTTAATATGACCTCTCCCGGTTTTAATTTAGCTACATCTGAACCTGAAGCAATAAGTCCTTCTATCTTTTGAAGATTTGAGGTCGTCTTTATAAAATCTTTTGTAATCTGATGTTTTGGATTGGCAAAAATAGAGAAAACATCTCCTTCTTCCACCACATTTCCATTTTCCATTACTGCAACTCTGTCACATATTTGCTTTACCACTGCCATCTCATGTGTGATGACTACTATGGTGATACCCAGTTTCTTGTTTAAATCTTGTAAAAGTTCCAAAATGGAAGCTGTGGTCTGTGGATCAAGTGCCGAGGTCGCCTCATCACATAAAAGAACCTTCGGATCGTTTGCCAATGCTCTTGCTATTGCCACTCTTTGTTTTTGTCCACCTGAGAGCTGGCTTGGATAAGCGTTCTCTTTATCTGCTATATCCACAAGTGATAACAGTTCTCTTACCTTTTTTCTCTTTGCTTCCTTTGATAATCTACCTCCAAAAAGCGAATACTCTACATTTCCTGCCACTGTTCTGGATGGCATCAAGTTAAAATGTTGGAAAATCATCCCAATCTTTTTCCTTGCCATCCTAAGATCTCTAGCCTTGAGGGCTGTCAAATCATTGCCGTCTACAATCACATTTCCTGTATCAGGTCTTTCCAATAGATTTATGCATCTGACAAGTGTAGACTTTCCTGCACCGGAAAATCCTATTATGCCAAATATTTCTCCCTTATCAATCACTAAAGATACATCTTTTACTGCATGTACAGTATTGTTTCCGGCACTGAAATTCTTAGTAACATTTTTCAGTTCAATCATTGTATCCTTATTTCCTCATTCCTATTATGTTAGTGGGTATTATAAAGCACCTGCAAAAAAATTGCAAGCGCTTTATAAATAAATTTTATTTATCTTTTCCTATTCTCCATACTCCCGGGCTGAATAAAAGAAGCATTGGGTATAACTCCAGTCTGCCTGCCAACATATCAAATGTCAGCACAAGCTTTGAGAAATCTGAATATATATTAAAGTTTGCCATAGGGCCTACCTTTGCAAGCCCGGGACCTATATTGTTAAATGTTGCCGCTACTGCTGTAAAATTTGTCTCAAAGTCAAAATTATTAAGTGATAATAAGAACATTGAAACTACATATATCATAATATATGTTAACATGAAACTCGGATATTGTTTAATACAGGCTTTTCAAGTACCTTGCCATCCATTTTAATCGTCTTTACTCCCCTTGGATGAATATAGTAACCGATCTCTTGGAATACGGACTTTAACATTACTATGATTCTTGAAACCTTAATACCACCACCTGTACTTCCGGCACAGGCACCACACATCATAAGGAAGATAATTACATTCCTTGATAGCTGTGGCCAAAGGTCAAAATCTGTGGTCGAATATCCGGTAGTGGTTATAATAGAACCTACCTGGAATGCCGCATGGTTTAAGGCTATCATAATATTTTCAAAATAGCCTCTGATATTTATAGTAATTACTACAATGGCTGCAAATATAATTCCAAAATACCATCTGACCTCTTCTATCTTGAATGCATCTTTCTTATGTTTTCCAAGCATTAAAAAGTATGCATTGAAGTTTACGCCAAACAGTATCATAAAGATTGTTACTACAACCTGAATAGCATAGGAATAACCACCTAAGCTGTCTGCCCTAATTCCAAAACCTCCTGTACCTGCTGTACCAAAAGTAATACAGAGTGCATCAAATATAGGCATCTTTACAAAGAGTAATATAACAAACTCTACAACTGTCATTCCCAAATATATAAGATACAGTATTTGCTGTATCTCTAAGTCTTGGTACGAGCTTTCCCACTACAGGCCCCGGACTCTCTGCTTTCATAAGATGCATATTGTAACCACCTGCCATTGGAAGTATGGCAAGCAGCAATACTATAACTCCCATACCACCTACCCAGTGTGTGAAACTTCTCCAAATAAGTGATGTATGGCTTAAACTCTCTACATCTTCTAAAATGCTGGCTCCTGTAGTAGTAAATCCTGATACGGTCTCAAATAGTGCATCTATCATGTTGGGAATCTCCCCGGTAAGTACAAAGGGTATTGCTCCCACTACACTGAGTACTATCCAACTGAGGGCCACCATTACAAAGCCTTCTCTGGCAAAAAATACATTTTCAAATCTTTTCTTGCTGGAAATCAAATAACCTATAATAGCTGAAGCCACTCCTACAATCAAGTATGCCATACCCTCATGTTCGCCATATATAAGTGATGTCACTGCCGGTATCAAAAAACAGGCAGACTCTAGCATCATAACTTTTCCCACTATATAAAATATAATTGAATAATTCATTACTTTAATATATCCTCTAAATTTTGCATACCTGTAATTCTTGTTATAATAATAACTGAATCATTCTTTTGCAATGTTGACTTACCGTTTGGTATCATAACTTTACCATTTCTTATAATACATGCCAGTAAAACACCTTCCTTTATTGGCAAGGCTTCCAGTGTAGCACCTGTCATCTCAGAATCCTCCTTGATATAAAATTCAAGTGCTTCGGCCTTTCCATGTATTATCTTATACAGTGCCTCAACATTGTTGCTTCCCACACTGTTTTGTAAACCTCTTACATATCTTACAATATATTCGGCTGTGATATGCTTTGGATAAATCATACTTCCCAGATCAAACTTCTCTATAATCTCATCAAAGGCTATACGATTTATCTTTGTTACTATCTTTGCATTGGATACGCTCTTTGCATAAAGTGAAAGAAATGCATTCTCCTCATCTATTCCTGTAAGTGAAACAAATGAAGAACAGTTCTCTATCCCCTCTTCTAAGAGTACATCCTTATCTGCCGCATCACCATGAATGATTACAGCCTTTGGCAACATTGCTGAAAGTTCCTCACATCTTTCATGTGACTTTTCTACTATCTTCACCTTTATACCAAGTGGTATAAGCTGATTTGCCAGATAGTAGGCAATAGTTCCACCACCAACTATCATAGTATCTTTTACTTCTGTATTGCTGCATCCAACCTTTTTAAAGAAATCTCTGGCATTCTCTGTGGAAGCCACCACACTGATAATATCTCCACTTTGAATTACAAAGCTACCATTTGGTATGATTACTTCCTCTCCTCTTTCCACTGCACATATAAGAATATCGGATTTTATATTTCTACCCACGTCTATGAGGCTTTTTCCAACCAAAATATTATCCTCTACAATTTTATATTCTAAGAGTTCCACTCTACCTCTTCCAAAGGTATCAATCTCTATTGCCGATGGAAATCTAAGTAGTCTTGCCATCTCTGTAGATGCTGCATACTCAGGATTTATCGTCATCGCAAGTCCAAGCTCTTTTTTCATAAAGCCGATATCCTGACTGTACTCCGGATTTCTTACTCTGGCTATTGTATGCTCTGCTCCTGCCTTTTTTCCTACCATGCAACAGAGCAAATTTAGCTCATCTGATTCTGTAACTGCAATCAAAAGATCTGCATCCTCTACTCCTGCCTCCACCAATATTGTATGTGTTGCTCCGTTTCCTGTAAGACCCATTATATCAAGTCTGGTTGCTAGAGCCTTTACCACTGATTCATCTGTATCTACTATTACTATATCATGTCCTTCGGCACTGAGTTGCTCAGCAATGGTTGAACCCACCTTGCCACAGCCTACAATTATTATTTGCATTCCTATCTCCATTATTGAAATACTTAGATTTATGTTACCTGATAACATCTGCCTATTGTAACATACTACAATTATATTTTTCCATATATAAGCATTACCTTCTTTACTACTGTAATCTATTTTTGCTATACTGTAGAAAAATATATTTGTATGGAGGTTTATGTGAAAGTACAAAAATATCAAAGATGTTGATGCTTTTTTTAAAGTAGTTGATGAATGCAAAGGAACTATTGAGTTGGTTTCTCCTGAAGGTGATAGAGTCAATCTAAAGAGTAAGCTTACACAGTATCTATCTATGGCTAATATCTTTTCAAACGGCTATATCAAGGAGCTTGACTTAGTTGCCCATGATAAAGAAGATGTAGAAAGACTTATAAAGTTTATGTATCAGGGTGAATAAAATATTTACCAAAATGGAGTTGTTGTAATATGGATATGTGTAATGTCTATATGTCAGCAACTCTATTTTAAAAAGATATATTACATAATAAAACTATAAAGGGTGGGTTGAAAATCAACCCACCCAAAATATATAAACTAAATCTGTTTAGTATATACATATACCATATTCGTCTACATAATATCCATCAGGTGTAATAGTATTAAATAATACTCCATATGATGGGTCTACATAATACCAATTACCGCTTGATTTCACCCATCCGGTTCTCATACTGTAATCAGAGTCAAAATAATACCATTTACCATCTATTTTCTCCCAACCATTAACAGCATAGCCCCAATAATTGAAGTAGTACCATGATCCATTAACCTTTACCCATTTATTCCATGGATAGCTACCATCTGAATATTCAAGCCACCAGCCATAACCATCGTATCTCCATGTTACTGTATTATTTTGTTTCTTGTTATTTGTATTACCTGTATTATTTGTATTACTTGTATTTGAAGTGTTCCCCGTATTTTTCTGAGATTGCTGTGCTTCATCCCAGGATGACTTGGTTTTTAATCTCCATTTCTGGTCTGCACCGGAATCAGAATCTCTCTGTACTACATTTCTATCTGATGTTACTGACAGTGCTTTCCCGGAGGCTTTACATATCAATCTGTACCATCCATCCCCATCACTAACTATGTACCAATTTGCAGTACCATCATTCACATAATCCCATGCCCACACATTCTTATTATTTTCTCTTGCCGCTGCACCATCTCCACTTACATTTACACCTTTACCTGTATGCATAGATATAAGCTTAAATGAACCATCAGAAAGTTTCTATTCTCCACATTTGACGATATAAGCCTGAAATATCTGTAATATTTACATTAGCACCATTCTTTATATAATCATCTATTGTCAATACTCCTCCGGCTGCATTTTCAAAAAAATATTCTCCATTTGAAATCTCAGATGCACTACTTAAGCCTGAGACTGATGATGCAAAGCTTGGCTTTATTAAAGCAGTATACCTTCCCAGAGCTGCACTTCTCGCCTCTCCGGGGGAACCACTATAAGTACCACTATAATCTATATAATAATACTTAGATGAATCAACAGCATACACAATACCTATATGACCATAGGAACTGACTCCAAACTGCCCACCTCCAAATACTACAATGTCTCCCGGCTCAGGTGTAGCCTGTCCCGGTGAATATCTGGCCCAATCATCAGGTAACTGATTTGACACATAGTCTCTTGCATTTCCACTTAGACTATAATAATTCCAAAGTTCATTGCTGTAGCCTTTAATCAAGTCCACACACTGTGCACCGTATGCTTTATCATAATCAATAGCCGTACCTATCTTAGACTTTACCCATTCCACAGCAGCCTCTCTAGTGGGCTGTACTGTAGTAGGTGCTGCAAATGTTGGTATACTCATCAATGCTGAAACTGACAGTCCCAGTAAAATAGAAGTTGAGAATTTCATAAAATATCCCCCTTGAATTTTTATTAAATTATATAATATCCGGATATATTATTATTATACTTTTTTTCTAAACTAATGTACCCACACAAAAAGTGCAGTTTTATTTATTTAAATAAAAAACCGAGAAGCTTACTTACCGGCACAAAAAATTGGGAAGTCTCAACCTGAGACTCCCCATGTTTATGTACATTTCCTGTCTATATTCACTATAAGGACTTTTTCCTATCCTCCATAGTAGAATCATCTTATATGAAATTTTTTTGTAGATAAAATCGTATCCATTCCATAAAAAAATAAATTCATTATGAAGCAAATTTTTTTATCTACTTGCTTCAATTATCTGATATATCAGAATTTACTGAACCCTAAAAAAATATTTCACATATTCTCGTTCTACCTTGCTCTTCTTGCTGCAATCTTTGCTGCTTCCATTTCCTTTTGCATGGTTTGTCTGGCAATTCGCCTAATAGTAGCTGCACAATTTCTAATCTGTTTTACAGTTTTTAAGACCTCTGCTTCAATTATGGCATTTTTTTTAGAAAATACATTTGCTTCATCACCTCTCCAGTGTGCCCTGACATCATTTGACAAATTTTTTATCTCTCCTACTCCCCTTCTTGACAACTTATCTGCCAATTCATTCAAACGATTAGCTTTTCTCATTGCCTCTCTATATTGAAAATTAATTTGTTGCATACGATAAGATCCTGAACTATAAGCCATACCTTCTCCTTTCTTTTCAAAAATCCCATTATTCTAGTAGTGAACTTGGAAGTTCTGAAGTAATTTCTTTATTTACTCTTTCCATATCCTCATATACTTCAGCAATATCAAAAAGTCTTGTTGGAATATCTTCAAGCTGATTCAACACCTCATATGATTTATTTGAAAGTGCCATATATGTTTTGGTAGCAGTATCATACCCCTCGCCTTTCCAATACCCACCCATTCTTCTGATAATAGCTCTTTGTTTATCCAGAACTTGCTTCATTTTTCTAATGTCAGAAACTGTCTTCTCCGCCTCCTGTCGTAGTACTTCCGTACTGACCTGTAACTCACTCATTTTTACCTCCTTTAAACACGGAATTCATCTACCAACTGACGTAGTGCATTTTTTGCACTAGTATAATCTTTCTGAGATTGTACAAACTTTTCTTGAAGTAACTCCAACTCTTCTATCATTCGTTCATACATTTGTGTTTCCTGTGTAAAGTAATTCATAAACTGAGTTGCAGCCTCACCTTTCCACTTACTCTTCAGGTTTTCCACATTTGAACTTGTTTGTCCAAAAGTCCTTTTCAAAGCAGTAATTGATTCCTGTAACTCATCCAGATCACTTTTTAATACTTGTACATCAACACCTACATACTGACCCATAGTACCTCCTTATACCAGACTTAAATTCCATCCGGAGCCAATTCCCTGCTGAGCTAAAGTATAATCCGGATTCAAAATATCTTTTCTAAAATTGTCAACCAATATCATATCTTTGATATCTCCTGTAAAAGTGGTTTTTTCTTTTTGCTCCACCATATGTACAATTTCTTCAATAACTTCTCTTACCTTTGCTTCTTCATTCAACTCAAAATCATAGTATTTATCTAATATAAAAATATTTACATCAACTATAATCATTGTTTCTCCCCTCCTTTTTTCCTGGTTCTTGCCATAGGCACATATACCTCCTGAGCACTATCCTCATCAGAAGTACTGACATAGGCATATCCCGGTTTTAGAGCTTGATTCTGCTGCTGATAACTTAATTTATCAAAATTTAAAATTCTTTGAGAAATACAATTTCCACCTAAATGTATTCCATCTATCTTCTTAGTAATAAGCTCCATGAATCTGTACCCTAAAACTTGAGAAGTTTGATCACTATTTAATGTCATAATAAAGTAAATTTTGTGTAGTCTTCCCTTATCTGCAAAATTCTCAAATAAAGAACGAATATTGGCATATTGCCCTGTAGCTGACTGAAGCTTTTCCAAAAGTTCTTGTATTCCGTCTATAAGAATAAATATCGGAGTCTCATCTTTCATATGTGCAAAAATTTCCTCAGGTGTGTAATCTTCATCCTCCAGGGCTTTCTTAGCTTATTTCTCTCCTTCAATATTGGGATAATTTCTTCACACATCTTGTACATTCCATCCAAGTCACTAATTATATTTGCATTTTCATACTCCGGTAAATGTAGAGCATTTCCTGCTATATCAATATAATAAACATTTCCTTTTTTAACTGCAGCCATTCTGTAAATCATTTGTAATGCATTGGTTTTACCTGTCATAGACTTACCTGAAATAAGATATCCAAGACTTCTAATCAACGAAATATTATGTGGCATAGCATCTTTGAGATTATATGCAAATGGAAGTATTGTAGGATCTTCGATAGCCTTTTGTACCTGAGTATCCTCCACAAAAATATCAAATGTTGCATTTTCCGGAATAGTAGGAATTGGAGCCGGACGAATACCTTGCCATAGTGTACTTCTTTCTTTTCCTTCCGCAATGATTTTTTGAGCTCTGTCATAATCCGAAAGTGCTTCATCTACCAATGCAACCTGGAACTCCAATGCAAAATCATCCATTCGCATTAATCCACGTCCCTTTACGCCCTGTTCAGGCAGTGTCTCAACACGCATAAGACCAAGTGCTTCTGTATAGTCGAATTTATCCTTCTGCTCTAATGGATAAGCCTGTGTAAAGTTTTTTGAAAGCTTAGATGCAATGTCTGCTGAATACAACGAAGCTGTTGATAAAATCATATAGATTCCGTATGCCACTCCTTCTCTACTTAGTTTTACCAAAAACTCCTCAGTATCATCGCTCACCTGATTTCTAAAATTACTGTATTGATCAATATAAAATAATATAACAGGCAATTTATCATTAACCATTTTATTATAATCGAAGAAGCTCTGCCCTCTGATTAATTTCTTTCTGTCATCCAGAATTCTTTCTAAAAGATGCAATAGTCTTTCCAGCTTCTCATCTTCATTCTCAAATACAATTCCGCCACAGTGAGGAAAACTCTCAAAACAGGCTGTGATCTGACTACTAAAATCCACTCCATATACTTGAATCTGTGATGGATTATGTTTTGCCAACAATCCATATAATAAAGTCTGTAAAAATGTACTCTTACCACTGCCCGGTATACCCAAAACAAGAGTATTTCCCATCGACTCCAGATCATATTCTAACACAAACTGCTCCTGATTACTTGGGTGATCCACTAACCCTAATGTTACAGGTGCAACCTTGTGCTCTGTCACAATTTCTTCTTGACTCTGCTTTAGTCCTCTCCATTCTATTCTTTCCTTGAGTGGATCCATCCACAAAGGCTTTGGAGATTTGTACCTGTTTTCTACAAAGACATCATGCAAATATGATATTACCGCATCCAACTGTGAATTTTGTTGCTGTGTTGGAAGTTCTTCTCCGGTTTTCTCCAGCTTCTCCAAATACTTACAAAGAACCTCTTCATTAGATTCTTGTGAATGTTCTTCTAGAAATTTGAAAAGAGCAAATAATTTATTTTCATTCCTCTCATTTTTTTCAAAGGCCATTCCTTCTTTTTTAAAAATCTCTTGTAAATCCTCTACAATTTCTTTTTGTGAATGAAGAGAGTAGTCCTCATGCTCCTTCTGGTATGCAGACATTAAATCAATAATTTTCAGTGCCCATGCACGCTTCTTTTCCTGTGCCATTCTCCTTTGGTTCGCATTACCTACCAAAGATACTCTACCATTTAAATTGAGCATACTTGCAATTTGCTTACTTTGTTCCTCTTCATGATAAGCGGCACCACTATATCCCGACTGGAAAAGCTCATACACCTCGTCCTGCCCTACTTGCAAATAGCATCTTCCCGGATGCGTTAGATATGCAGCATCCGGCTTCTTAAGCATATCTTTAGAGTCTTGTACATCCTGTACACGTAGACAAAGTCTAAACTTAGAGTTACTCCAAATATTCTCATCTACAGTACCTGCAGGTTTTTGAGTAGATAAAATCAAATGTACTCCCAGAGAACGTCCTACCTGTGCAACACTTATAAGTTGCTTCATAAATCCGGCTCTTCTCTCTTTAACTCAGCAAACTCATCTACTATTATCAATAGGTGAGGCATCGGCTCTGAAATACTTCCTTCTTTATATAGTCTTGTATAACTATTTATATTATTGACTCCAGCCTCATTCAACATTCTTTGACGCCTTCTGTTTTCACTTTTTATAGATACCAACGCTCGTTGTACCTGGCTTCCAGATAAGTTTGAAATCGCTCCAACCATATGTGGCAGTCCATCAAATAAATTTGCCATACCACCGCCTTTATAGTCGATAATGAAATAAGCAACATCATCAGGGCTGAAGTTAATAGCCAATGAAAGCAGATATGTTTGAAGGGTTTCACTTTTTCCTGATCCTGTAGTACCTGCCACCAGTCCATGAGGTCCGTGATACTTCTCATGAATATCCAAAAAGCAAGGCTTTCCTCCATCTTTTACTCCAACCAATGCTCCCATTGATTCATATGGTCTATTTTTAATCCAACGATTTTTTACCCCAAGTTCTGTAAGGGAATGTACTCCATACATTTCCACAAACTCAATTCCTGACGGCAATCCGGCACTGACACTGTTCTCTTTTACACGGTAATGTGCAATCCTTCTTGTAATCTTTTCCAAATGTCTAGCGGCGATATAGTCAGGTGATAATTTAATTCGATCCTCAAAGTCAGCTAAGAGTGAGTAAAATCCACAAAATTCTTCATCATTTTGAATGACAAAATCTACAGTATTGGGCAGGTCTGTTATAGATTCTGCTACAATCACTGTATGTAATCCGACATTCTTCTCATTCTCAATGTATCCTTTTATTATCTCTCCTTCAAGATACTCTTGCTCTGTAAGGAACAATACATAATGTGGCAGGAAGTTTTGTTCCTTACTATTATTATCATCTGTACTAAAGCGATCTCTTAATACCTGAGTCAACTCAAAAAACACCTCTCTAGCCTCTTCTCTGTCACCTGCAATATATCTTGTATGTTTATCCGGTGACCAACAATGTGGTAACCACTTTAAGACTTCCAAAGATGTAGCTTCCTCTTCAATATTTCCATTGAAAACTGCAGCAATTCTCATATCTGTATAACAGTTATTATAGGCAATCTGTGCTGCAAGAAGCCTTAGAATATCCATAGCAGCAGATTTTTTTTCACTAACTACACCAATAATACTGTAATCCATTAAATTAACTCCTATCGGAACCTGTTTCAGTTCTTCAAAGGTTTTTTTAATCACTTCACCTTGACCTTGCCATGGATCCTTTTCTACTCTAAACCCTTGCTTGGTTACATTGATTTCTGCCAAAGAAGGCATAGAACCGATTCCCAATCTATAGTACATAAAGTCTTCGTGGGCAGGATTTCTGGTCCAAAGTGTATCCTCAGTAAAATTTTCTAAGTAAAAATGAGCCGGATTATAGATTCTTTCCAATGCCTCTCTGCGTTGTTTATAATCCTCTGCAATCTCCAGTCCCTTTTCCTCCAGATACTCGGTGTATGATGTGATTCTTCTTTTTTCCTTATATACACGATCATTTAGCCTTATTGTAGTTTGCAACACCCCAGAACACTCCAAGTCCTGCAGATGCTATAGCCATTATCATACCACTGGACACCATACCTGAATTAGAGCTGTTTGCCATCATAGTTCCAAACATCATTGGTATAACCATAGTCATAGATGGACCTATTTGCCACAAAACAGAAGCTGTATTTTCCGGCTCTTTTTCAGGTGGATTATCAATATCGAACACTTTTTTCTTCATTGGAAATAGCCTTCTTGGAGAACGATGGAAAAGCTTGTCATCCTTTGTATATAGTTTTCTTACTTTGGTTTGAAAATTCTTTTCATTAAGTATTTTCATGCCATTAAGTTTCACTGTATAGGTTTTACTTCCTATATCAACAGCAAGGTAATTTCCAAGAAACATCATACGAATTCCAATAATTACAATAATGTCTCCACGATGAAGCTTTTTTTCCTCGGTAAGCTTTTTATCATTAACGAATGTTCCATTAGTACTAGCATCTTTAATATACCAACTCCCATCATTAAATATTAAAAGTGCATGATGAGAAGATACCATGTTTTTATAATCCAATACTATATCACAACTCTTATCTCTTCCTATACTTACCATTCTTCTATCTGAAAGTACCAACTTTGCCAAATCTCTAAAAGCCTCTGCAGACTCTTGGAACATAACGGCAATCTCTGCTCCATCCTTGAGAATATTAATAACATTTCCGGAATAGAGGGATTTATCCCCTCTCATTCCATCAATAATTTCTCCTCCCGATACTCCCAATAAATACCATATATCATGAACAACCTCAAAACTCAGCTTTAATCCTTTAAGTTCCAGGTGTTTTGCACTTTCCATTGCAAGAATATAGTCCTCATTATTTATAGCAGGAAGTGTTATCTCATAAAACCCACTATTGGTAAAAAAAGTTAATGTTCTAATCATAAACTACCCCCTTGCCCAAACTTGTACCGGATTACGTGCACACGCTCCTATACCCTCTCCCTGTGCTTTGGCTCCTTCACAGAAATTAGCACCTCCGGCACTTGGCCTCTTGAATTCACCAACTATTATATCAGTAGCTTTCTTATATCCCTTACTAGCTAATTCATAGAATTTCTCCTTACTCACATTTTCATATAGGAATTCTTTAGCTCTCCTCATATTACCTTTTCCTACAAATTCTCTCAAAACCTTTCCTGCCGGACTATTAAACGCATTTTTTATTCCTGTTCTGGCACCATTTACCAACTTATTTCCAACAGCATCATAAAGTCCACCCACTATCCTTTGCCTGCCTTACCCAGCGCATCTCCAACCATATCTCCGGTCAATCGCATAGCATTTTCAGCTGAAAAGAATGGGCGTCCCTCTCTGGCGCAATCAAGCGCATTGCCTCCAATCTTAGTAGCAAATTTAATACCTTTTTTCAAAGCACTCGCCATTCCACCACATACCGGATCCAGACATCCTGTAGCAAATTCTCCTGCTGTATTCAAAAGCATCTTGTCCCAACGATAATTTTTAGCATAATTACCCATTTCTCCCAAAATATTTAGTGGCTTACCTTGAATTGCGTTCATTGCAACATTTGAAACAATTGACTTTCCCGCTACTATTGCTTCCTTTGCCAAATATGCTCCTGCCTTTGCCGCACCACTGAGCAAACATGTAAGAAAAACTGAAAAACCGTCAGGGTCCTGTTTATTTTGTGGGTCATTTTGACTATAAATATATCTGTTAAAGCTTCTTGGATTTCTAGTATCTCCTATAACAGCATCTCTGGATTGAAATCTACCATTTTGAGGATCATAAACTCTTGTATAGCTTATATGTTTTTTCAGAAAGTCATCCTGTAATAGTGCTCCAAATCCATATACTGTGGAAAAAGCATCAAATTCTTCTCCCTTGCTATACTTCTCACAAACACCAAATGGTGAATAGTCCAGCATCTCATAACTGTTTTCTCTCTCAAGTCGAAGAACAAGGCTTTGATTAGCATCAAAAATATCCCAAATCAATCTTCCATCTATATTTTCTGCCAAAGGACTTCCATCAAAATACTGATTATGAGTAATATTTTCGTTATGTTTTCTTTTACAAAGAGTTTGACCATTATCTACCAGATAATTTGGATAATATATTTCCTTTTCCTTTTTTAAATCTTTATAGGCAAAATCGGCTTCCAAGCGGTTACCCATAGCATCATAGCTATAGCTTACCGTACCATTCTCATTAGACACCTGTAAAAGCTGTCCTAATCCATTATATTGATACTGTGCAAAAACTTTACCATCAAGACATTCACAAATCATATCTCCTCTGGTATTGTATTCATAGGTATATATATGCCCTGAAGTCTTTTTCTCAAGTAGCTGATTCTCTACATTATAAGAATAGCTTGCCTCTTCTCCCTGTTCTTTAGAGTATATTCTGTTGCCCGATGCATCATAGATATACTCCCCCCAGACCTCTCCATTTTTTAATGATTTGACTAAAAAACCTCTTTTGTCATATTCATATCCGTATGATAAAGGTTCTCTACCTCTTTCCAGGATATTCTTCTCTGTAATCAGATTATAATATTCGTCATAAGCATATCTGATTTCCAGTACAACTCCTTCTTCATCCTGTACTTTTAAGACTTCCAATTTCCCATTTTCGTGGTACTTAAAAGTATGGCTGACTTTTTCAGACTGTTTTTTTATCAATCTCTGCTTTTCATCATACTGATAATGTACAGTATCCCCTGGAAGACTTGTCTGAATTAGGTTTCCAAAACTGTCGTAGCTATATTCTACTCGACTGCCATCAGGATACAACATCGCTGTGCAAAGATTTGCCTGATTCCACTCGTAGCCCGCAATGCTTCCATCAGGATAATGCACACCTACTACTCTACCGCCTAAATCATAGTCAAAGCTAACCTGTCCATTGGAGTTAGTTGCCTCAATAATCCTGTCCTGTTCATATCTGAAGGTACTTTCCTCATTATGACTACCCTTTTCAGAAATTCCTGTAACACGTAGAAGTGGATCATATGTAATTTCCTTACTGTCACCAATTGCATCTATACTTTTCCTTAAAAAACCACCGGATGTCATTTCTTGAGTACTTATATTCCCCAGGCTGTCTTTTAGAGAAATTATTCTTTGTTTATAATCAATATTTGCAGTATAGCAAGCAGTACTCTCGGTCTTCGCCCACTCTACATCTCCATTATTCAATTCCTCTACACTATATTCCCTTGACATCAAATGATATATTCCAAGCAATATCCCCATTCCATTATATGAAAAGAACATTGCTTTTCCATATTCATCTCTGACCCATTTTATTCTTCGTGCCTCATCATAACCATAGCTTATACTATCCTGTAAATCACTTGCACCTATAGAAATCAGGCTGTCATACTGATCAAACTTCTTTTCTACCTCTTTTCCAAGATAATTTGTAAGAGTAACTACCCTACCTCCACTATCATGTGCAAGGCCTATAGTCTCTCCTACTATTTCTATCTTATTGATCTCACCTGTACCATACCAGATTCGATAAAATGCTTCTCCAAGAGTTTTTCCTCCCGTATGTCTATTGTAAGCATCATAACCATTTTGCAAGATATATCCAAAATCAGCCATAGAAATCAAAGTGATATTTGAAAAATTATCATAAGTCAATTCCATCTGTGCTTGATATGTATTTACCTGAATCAATCTATCTGCTGAATCATATTCATAAATACCGTATCTACCTTCATCATCTGAGATTGAGGCAAGTCTACCATTCTCATCATATTGGTAGGTAACATGGAAGTCATCTACTGATAATTCCTCCAAAAAATGGTCTTCATTATATCCTATATCCACAACCAAACCATTACTGTTTATTATCTTTGTAGGTTGATTCCAAATATTCCAGCTATAGGACTCTTCGTAACCAAGTCCATCTTCTACTTTTATTACCCTCTTATTTTCATCATAAGTAAGACCTTCCAGTAAAAAATCTCCTTGATAATGTTTTAGTAAATTACCTTGAATATCATATTCCATATGATGTAAATCTTCACCCGGTAGATCCAGCTCTGTAAGGTTTCCATGTTCATCATATGAACAAGTTATTTTTTGCTCTCCTTCTTCATATGAAATCATTTTACCTGTAAGATCATACTCACATGCTGCACTTCTCTCAAGGTCATCACCAATATACCCTATCAAATTATCAAAAGCATATTTTATTACAACTTCTCTTCCATTCCCTATTTTAACATTACTGATTCTTCCGATTCCATCATAACTGTATTCCTCTGAAAACTCTTCAGGTGCTTCTACATTTACAATAAATCCTCTTTCATCATATATCAATCTGCAGCTCTCGCCCTGAGCCTCATATCCTATAAGCCTGTTTTCATCATCATAGAAAAACTGATGTATTTCCTCACCCGGGTGATCTATAGCAACAACATTGTCAGAGGAATCATAGTGAATTTTCAAATAACTTCTACCATTAAATGTATACTCCTCCAACTTGTGCTTATCATTATAAAAGAACTCATGTGAAAATCCTGACTTAATAACAGATATCAGTTGCCCAAACGCATTATAATCATATAACACAACATCTGTTTCATTTGTGATTCTCTTTATTATTCGATCATGGGCATCATACTCTGCTTCATATTTTGTAATAGGGTTTTCCATACAAAGCAGATTTCCTCTATTATCATGGATATATTCAGTGGTAAATCCCGTTTCATCAACATTTGTTGTTTTATTTCCTTCATACTTAAATGAGAAAAAGCGTCCTTCTCCCATAGACTGATGTACGACTCTTCCCATTTCATCATAGATATTGTCAAATAAAGGCTTTTCATCAGGTCCTGTGATTTTTGTAAGATAGTCTCTTTCATTATAAATCAAGCAAAATCTTCTAACATTATATTGATCTGTAAATGGTGCATCATTCTCCAGATAAATAGTTATACCTGATAGTGTATCATTACAGTATTCTAATCTTATATATCTACCCATATTATCAGTAATCTGAACAATATGATTTTCTTCATAAGTAAAATCGTATGAATAGCCATGTTGTGCATTAACTTTTATTAAATGATCACCATCATAAATCAGTCTTTTTACTTCTTTCCCTTGAATATACTCTGCAATCAAACGACCGTTCTTATCATATTCCTTTGCTTGTAAAAGCTCCGGATCATAATACCAGAATCCATCTTCCTTTCGGACCAATTTTTTTACGGAAGGATGTTGAGGATAAAATACTTGATCTTCTCCCTCTCCAAAAAACACACTGCTTCCATCACCTTCAAATATTCCCCAGATTCCATTGTCAGCAGGCTGGATTCTACTCATAAAATTATGTCTAAATCCTTTACCCATTCCTTCGTCTCTTGTATATACAGTATCATAATATATGGTAAACTCAAGAATTTCACCTGCATATGTCTGCAAAGGTGTTATCTGCCATAAAAAGCTACCTGAAAACATGCTTACAGGATCTCCACCATATCCTCCACCGGCACGCATACCTCCACCGGCAAGCCCTGCCGCCATTGCAGCCTTAAATCCTTTTTCATACTTGCCTTGAAGAGCCTTCTGAAAGCTTGTCATAGAATTATTTTGTATTATACGATTCTCTGCTCTATGCATAATCTGTGCCGCCTGTTGCAATGTACTACCCATCCTTGCAACTTTTTGTGCCTGTGCACTACACTGATTTGACAAATTACCCAATGCAGCTCTTATTGTACTACCACTACTACCCAATTCCAATCCACAAGCAATACTTCTCAGCTCCTGGCTGCATCCTGCAATACTGCTTTGAATCCCTCCGGTTCTACCGGAAAGACTTTGTATGGATACAAAATTCATAAAAATATCGTTCATTGACTTCCCTCATTTCCTTAAATATAAGTTTTATCTTTTTTCCCATTCACCATTCTTTACTGAGCACCCAACACTTCCATCAGCATTGTAATATGCACCATTATATAGCTTACCATCCCGAAATTCTCCATAATAGCATGTTCCATCTTGATATTTCTTTACTCCTCTTATATCGCTTATACCATTAACTTCTACTTTTCCTTCAAATGTAAAATCCATCCAATTTTTCCCCTCCGGTATCGCAATATATTTACAAGAATAAGTTCCTTCCGCCTCATCATGTATAAACCATTCATTTCCCCATATATCATTAAAGGTATATTTTAAATCAAAAATATTATCTTCTGACTTTTCAATATGCAATATCAATCTATTCTCCACAGTTGACCCTTTTTTTAAGTTCCCGTTTTCCCATTCTCCTAGTATCATAGATCTCATATATGTTTTTTTTCCATCTACATTTTTCTTCCTTTCATAGTAAAAAATACCATAACCTTGAGGAATTCCCTTCGTTAATGCACCTATATAAATTCCTTCTCTTTCACTAAGATCAGAACTATTGTCTGGGCGAAATTCGAACACATATTCAATATACATATCTGTATCCAAACTATCTTTATCAATCTCAAATAGATCCGAGTCTTCCGCAATTTCTTTTGCCTTTGCAACTCTTATATCATTGTTTTTAGCTTATTTATAATATAAATTTAAACTTCCAACTATTGCAATTGCAATAACTAAAAATCCCACACATACTGCCATTATTGCCATTATCCACGGCCAACTACTTTCCTTCTTTGTAGGTGGCTGATTCGCTCCTTCTAATATTTGTTGCAAATCCGGTTGATTATTATCTACTGACTCTATTTGGCCTCTGCTCTGTCCTTCACTTTGCCTACGTCTTTCTCTTTCACTATAGTTCAGACTTCGAGTATAATCCTCTGAAATATCTACTTCATCATAATGATTTCTTTCTGTATAAGTCCCCTCTCTAAACTCTATCTCAGATGATGGTCTGTTAAACCTCTTACCTGTTTCAGATGTATTCTCTCTATGCTCTTTGGTATTCTTTTCATTTATATACTCCGAGTTTTTTTCATTGTGTACTTCTATACCCCTCTTTTGCCCAAACTCCAGTATAGTATCAAGTTTATCTCTATGTTTTTCTCTATAAGCTTGCAATGCACTTTTTGCCTCTCCGGCACTTTGAAAACGTTCTTTGGGATCAAATGCACACATTTTTTTGATTACAGCAAATAACTCTTCATCTCCGAAGGCGGGAGCCGGAAATTCTTCACCGGTAAGTCTCTTTCTGTAAGCCTCCTCCGATATACTGGAAGTGATCTTTCCTTCGCCGAAAAATGGTCTCTTATTCTTATTTAATAATTGATATAAAACAAGTCCTAGAGCATAAATATCAACATTATAGGAATAATCCCTTCCCTGACATACCTCTGGTGCGGCATAATTATCTGTTCCTCTATGTGAAAGATTTCTGCTCTCCAATGTCAAATCTTTCGCAATTCCAAAATCACCCAGCTTATACACACCATTGGGATTAACAAAAATATTTGCAGGCTTTATATCCCTATGAATAATTCTATGAGCTTCACAAGTCTCCAATGCTGATAAAATATCTTCACCCAGAGACAAGACCTCTCCCAGTTTAATACCACCTCTTGATATTCTGGATTCCAAACTCTCAAGAAGCTCCATTCGGATCAAAATATTCCAACCTATACTTCCCTCCGGCTTCTCCAAAATATCAAAATCCTGAATATGAAGACAGTGTTCGTTTTCTCCCAGCTTTTCCATAAGTGCTACTTCTTCTTTTAGCTTTTCTACTTCAGGATAAAAGTATTCTTTTAATTCCTTATCTGAGAGATGAAAACTATGCCTAACCTGTTCTATTTGATTGTCATCTGTGGGAATATGTACAACCTTGATAGCCGACTCTTTCCCCACTCCGAACTTTTCCTTTACTGCTCTAAATACAGTACCATATGAGCCTTTGCCCAATATTTCCTTCGCCTGCCAGTCCGGCCAGACGCTTTGTATAACCTCTCTATAATCCATTTTTCTCCCATTATTTCTTTCGTTATAGTATACAAACCATAGCTACACTGACCGTACTTTAGATTTCACAATGTAGTTTAATTTAAAATAAACCTGTATCTTCCAGACAATGAGCATATATCCCTACTTATTCTCTATCTATCTGCAGATTTATACTCTCCATTTACATAATAACCACTAACACTTCCATCAGCATTGTAAACTGTGGCATTATATGGCCAACCATCCTGAAATTCTCCTTCTCTATAGCTGCCATCTTTATAATATGATTTTCCTTTAACTAATCCCGAATTTTCAAATTCTCCTTCTTCATAGCTGCCATCTCCAAAATATTTTTTTCCTTTAACTAATCTCGAATTTTCAAATTCTCCTTCTTCATAGCTATACTCTGAAGTTTTCTTTATTCCGCGTATACAGCCTATACCATTAACTTCTACTTTTCCTGTAAATAACCAATCACTCAACACTTCTCCCTTTGATTTCTCAATATACCGACTAAAATAAGTTCCTTCCGCCTCATCATGTATAAACCACCCATTTCCCCAAGTATCACTGAAGGTATATTTTATATCTGTAAGAGTATATTTTGTACCAACAATTTTATCAGCAGTTTCATCATTTGCATCTTCGATATGCACTATTTTTCTATCCTCCACAGTTGACCCTTTTTTTAGGTTCCCGTTTTCCCATTCTCCTATTAGTATATGGCTTCCATGCACTTTTCTTTCATTTTCATTTTTTTCCTTTTCATAGTAAAAAACACCATACCCTTGAGGAATTCCATTCGCTAATGCACCTATATAAATTCCTTCTATTTCACTAGTATCAGTACTATTGTTTGGGCGAAATTCGTACATATATTCAATGTAAGTATCTGAATTCAAGCTATTTTTATCAATCTCAAATAGATCCGAGTCTTCTGCGATTTCTTTTGCCTTTGCAACTCTTATATCATTATATTTATCATCTTTTTGTAAATTATCAGAGCCTGATGTGTCTGTTATAGCATCACCTTTATCTTCTTTTTTCGAATTATCAGAACCTGATGTGTCTGTTATAACATCATTTTTAGCTTCTTTTTGTGAGTTGATAGAATATGTACTTCCAAATATTACACCTGCAATAACTAAGAATCCCACACATACTGCAATTATCCATGTCCAACTACTTTCCTTCTTTGTTGATGGCTGATTCGCTCCTTCTAATATCTGTTGCAAATCCGGTTGATTGTTATCTACTGACTCTATTTGGCCTCTGCTCTGTCCTTCACTTTGCCTACGTCTTTCTCTTTCACTATAATTCAGACTTCGAGTATAATCCTCAGAAATATCTACTTCATCATAATGATTTCTTTCTGTATAAGTCCCCCTCTCTAAACTCTATCTCAGATGATGGTCTGTTAAACCTCTTACCTGTTTCAGATGTATTCTCTCTATGCTCTTTGGTATTCTTTTCATTTATATACTCCGAGTTTTTTTCATTGTGTACTTCTATACCCCTCTTTTGCCCAAACTCCAGTATAGTATCAAGTTTATCTCTATGTTTTTCTCTATAAGCTTGCAATGCACTTTTTGCCTCTCCGGCACTTTGAAAACGTTCTTTGGGATCAAATGCACACATTTTTTTGATTACAGCAAATAACTCTTCATCTCCGAAGGCGGGAGCCGGAAATTCTTCACCGGTAAGTCTCTTTCTGTAAGCCTCCTCCGATATACTGGAAGTGATCTTTCCTTCGCCGAAAAATGGTCTCTTATTCTTATTTAATAATTGATATAAAACAAGTCCTAGAGCATAAATATCAACATTATAGGAATAATCCCTTCCCTGACATACCTCTGGTGCGGCATAATTATCTGTTCCTCTATGTGAAAGATTTCTGCTCTCCAATGTCAAATCTTTCGCAATTCCAAAATCACCCAGCTTATACACACCATTGGGATTAACAAAAATATTTGCAGGCTTTATATCCCTATGAATAATTCTATGAGCTTCACAAGTCTCCAATGCTGATAAAATATCTTCACCCAGAGACAAGACCTCTCCCAGTTTAATACCACCTCTTGATATTCTGGATTCCAAACTCTCAAGAAGCTCCATTCGGATCAAAATATTCCAACCTATACTTCCCTCCGGCTTCTCCAAAATATCAAAATCCTGAATATGAAGACAGTGTTCGTTTTCTCCCAGCTTTTCCATAAGTGCTACTTCTTCTTTTAGCTTTTCTACTTCAGGATAAAAGTATTCTTTTAATTCCTTATCTGAGAGATGAAACTATGCCTAACCTGTTCTATTTGATTGTCATCTGTGGGAATATGTACAACCTTGATAGCCGACTCTTTCCCCACTCCGAACTTTTCCTTTACTGCTCTAAATACAGTACCATATGAGCCTTTTCCCAATATCTCCTTCGCCTGCCAGTCCGGCCAGACGCTTTGTATAACCTCTCTATAATCCATTTTTCTCCCATTATTTCTTTCGTTATAGTATACAAACCATAGCTGCACTGACTTTACTTGAAATTTCACAATGTAGTTTGCTTTAAAATAAACCTATATATTTTAGGCAGTGGACAAGTGTCAATACTTATTTTAAACTAAGCTTTCCATCTTTAATATAATGTCTAACACTCCCATAATCATCATAATCTATACCATTATATAACTTACCATCCTGAAATTCTCCATACAAGTGTGTGCCATCTTGATATGTCTTTATTCCTCTTATATAGCCAAACCTATTAACTTCGACCCTTCCTGTAAATATCCACTCATTCCAAATTTCTCCCTCCGGTATCACGATAGGTTTTTGTGAACAAGTTCCTTTCGCCTCATCATGTATAAACCACCCATTTCCCCATGTATCATTAAAGGTACATTTAAACTCATAAATATCATCCTCTGCAATTTCGTTATACCACACACCTCTAAACTCCACAGTTGAACCTTTTTTTAAGTTTCCATTTTCCCATTCTCCTATTAGTATGTGGCTTCCATGTGCTTTGCTTCCACTTTCATTTTTATCCTTCTCAAAGTAAAAAACACCAAACCCATGTGGAATTCCCTTCTCTAATGCACCTATATAAATTCCTTCGCTTTCACTAGTATCAGTACTATTGCCTGGGCGAAATTCGTACACATATTCAATATACATATCTGAATCCAATCTGTATTTATCAATTTCAAATAGATCCAATTTTGCCTCGATTTCTTTTGCCTTTGCAACTCTTATATCATCATATTTTTGCAAACTATCAGAGCCTGTATTATCTGTTATAACATTATCTTTAGCTTCTTTTTGCAAACTATCAGAGCCTGTAGTATCTGTTATAACGCTATCTTTGGCTTCTTTTTGCAAACTATCAGAGCCTGTAGTATCTGTTATAACGCTATCTTTAGCTTCTTTTTGTGATTTTATAAAATATGAACTTCCGACTATTACAACTGCAAGAACTAAGAATCCCATACATGCTGCAATTATCCTCGTCCATCTAATTTTTTTCTTTGTTGGCAGCTTATTTGCCTCTTGCAGTATTCGTTGCAAATCCATTTGATTATTATAAGCTCCCTCTGTTTGACCTCCACTCTTTCCTTCAGTTTGCCTACGCCTTTCTCCTTCACTATAATTCAAACTTTTAACATGATCTTCAGAACTATCTACTTTATTGTAATGATTTCTTTCTGTATAAGTCTTCTCTCTAAACTCTGCATCAGATGACGGTCTTTTAAACCTCATGCCTGTTTCAGATGCATTCTCTGTATGATCTTCAATATACTTTTCGTTCACATGTTCAAAGCTATTATCATTGTGTACTTCTATACCCCTCTTTTGCCCAAACTCCAGTATAGTATCAAGCTTATCTCTATGTTTTTCTCTATAAGCTTGCAATTCACTTTTTGCCTCTAGGGCACTTTGAAAACGTTCTTTTGGATCAAAAGCACACATCTTTTTAATTACAGCAAATAGCTCTTCATCTCTAAAGGCAGGAGCCGGAAATTCTTCACCGGTAAGTCTATTTCTGTAAGCCTCCTCCGATATACTGGAAGTGATCTTTCCTTCGCCGAAAAATGGTCTCTTATTCTTATTTAGTAATTGATATAAAACAAGTCCTAGAGCATAAATATCAACATTATAGGAATAATCCCTTCCCTGACATACCTCCGGTGCGGCATAATTATCTGTTCCTCTATGTGAAAGATTTCTGCTACCCAATGTCAGATCCTTCGCAATTTCAAAATCACCCAGCTTATACACACCATTGGAATTAACAAAAATATTTGCAGGCTTTATATTCCTATGAATAATTCTATTAGCTTCACAAGTCTCCAATGCAGATAAAATATCTTCACCAAGAGAGACAACCTCTCCCAGTTTAATACCACCTCTTGATATCCTAGATTCCAAACTCTCAAGAAGCTCCATTCGGATCAAAATATTCCAACCTATACTTCCCTCCGGATCATCCAAAATATCAAAATCCTGAATATTAAGACAATGTTCATTTTCTCCCAGCTTTTCCATAAGTGCTACTTCTTCTTTTAGCTTTTCTACTTCAGGATAAAAGTATTCTTTTAATTCCTTATCTGAGAGATGAAAACTATGCCTAACCTGTTCTATCTGATTGTCATCTGTGGGAATATGTATAATCTTGATAGCCGACTCTTTCTCTACTCCAAACTTTTCCCTTACTGCTCTAAATACAGTACCATATGAGCCTTTGCCCAATATTTCCTTCGCCTGCCAGTCCGGCCAGACGCTTTGTATAACCTCTCTATAATCCATTTTTCCTCCATTACTTCCTTCGTTGTAGCATACAAACTATAGCTTCATTAATCTTACTTAAGATTTCCCAATGTACTTTACTTTAAAATAAACCTATATCTTCTAGGCAATGAGTATATAGCCATACTTATTTTCTATCTATCTGCAGATTTATACTCTCCATTTACATAATAACCACTAACACTTCCATCAGCATTGTAAACTGTGGCATTATATGGCCAACCATCCTGAAATTCTCCTTCATCATATTGGCCATCGCTGAAACAGCGTTTCCCTTTAACCAAGAACGGACCATCAAATTCTCCTTCTTTATAGCCTCCACTTGGATATGCCTTTATTCCTTTTATACAGCCTATATCATTAACTTTTACTTTTCCTGTAAACGTCCATTCATCCCACATTTTCCCTTCTGGTCTCGCAATATCCTGATAAGAATAAGTTCCATCTGCCTCATCATGTACAAACCAATTATCTTCCCAGTTATCACTAAATGTATATTTCAAAACTCTAATATCATCTTCTGCGTTTTCAATATGTGCTATAAATCTTCTCTCTACTATTGATGAACTTTTTAAGTTTCCATTTTCCCATTCCCCCAAAAGCGTGTATGCTCCCCATACCTTTGATTCATCATCATTTTTTTCCTTTTCATAGTAAAAAACACCATACCCTTGAGGAATTCCATTCTCTAATGCACCTATGTAAATTCCTTCCCTTTCACTAAGATCAGTACTATTGTTTGGGCGAAATTCGTACATATATTCAATGTAAGTATCTGAATCCAATCTATCTTTATCAATTTCAAATAGATCCGAGTCTTCTGCGATTTCTTTTGCCTTTGCAACTCTTATATCATTATATTTATCTTCTTTTTGTAAATTATCAGAGCCTGAAGTTTCTGTTATAACATTATCTTTAGCTTCTTTTTGTGACTTATCAGAGCCTGAAGTTTCTGTTATAAAATCATTTTTAGCTTCTTTTTGTGAATTGACAGAAGATGAATTTGCAAATATTACACCTGCAATAACTAAGAATCCCACACATACTGCCATTATCCACATCCAACTACTTTTATTCTTTGTGGGTGGCTGATTCGCTCCTTCTAATATCTGTTGCAAATCCGGTTGATTATTATCTACTAACTCTATTTGGCCTCTGCTCTGTCCTTCACTTTGCCTACGTCTTTCTCTTTCACTATAGTTCAGACTTCGAGTATAATCCTCAGAAATATCTACTTCATCATAATGATTTCTTTCTGTATAATTACCCTCTATCTCAGATGATGGTCTGTTAAACCTCTTACCTGTTTCAGATGCATTCTCTGTATGATCTTTGGTATGCTTTTCATTTATATACTCCGAGCTTTTTGCATTGTGTACTTCTATACCCTTCTTTTGTCCAAACTCCAGTATAGTATCAAGTTTATCTCTATGTTTTTCTCTATAAGATTGCAATTCACTTTTTGCCTCTATGGCACTTTGAAAACGTTCTTTTGGATCAAAAGCACACATCTTTTTGATCACAGCAAATAACTCTTCATCTCCAAATGCGGGAGCCGGAAATTCTTCACCTGTAAGTCTTTTTCTGTAAGCCTCCTCCGATATACTGGAAGTGATCTTCCCTTCGCCGAAAAATGGTCTCTTATTCTTATTTAGTAATTGATATAAACAAGTCCTAGAGTATAAATATCAACATTATAGGAATAATCCCTTCCCTGACATACCTCCGGTGCAGCATAATTATCTGTTCCTCTATGTGAAAGATTTCTGCTCTCCAATGTCAAATCTTTCGCAATTCCAAAATCACCCAGCTTATACACACCATTGGAATTAACAAAAATATTTGCCGGTTTTATATCCCTATGAATAATTCTATGAGATTCACAAGTCTCCAATGCTGATAAAATATCTTCACCCAAAGACAAGACCTCTCCCAGTTTAAAACCACCTCTTGATATTCTGGATTCCAAACTCTCAAGAAGCTCCATTCGGATCAAAATATTCCAACCTATACTTCCCTCCGGCTTCTCCAAAATATCAAAATCCTGAATATGAAGACAATGTTCGTTTTCTCCCAGCTTTTCCATAAGTGCTACTTCTTCTTTTAGCTTTTCTACTTCAGGATAAAAGTATTCTTTTAATTCCTTATCTGAGAGATGAAAACTATGCCTAACCTGTTCTATTTGATTGTCATCTGTGGGAATATGTATAATCTTGATAGCCGACTCTTTCCCCACTCCGAACTTTTCCTTTACTGCTCTAAATACAGTACCATATGAGCCTTTGCCCAATATTTCCTTCGCCTGCCAGTCCGGCCAGACGCTTTGTATAACCTCTCTATAATCCATTTTTCTCCCATTATTTCTTTCGTTATAATATACAAACCATAACTGACCGTACTGGTGATTTCACAATGTAGTTTAATTTAAAATAAACCTATATCTTCTAGGCAGTGAGTATATAGCCTTACTTATTTTCTATCTATCTGCAGATTTATACTCTCCATTTTCATAATAACATTTAACACTTCCATCAGCATTGTAAACTGTGGCATTATATGGCAAACTATTCTGAAATTCTCCATCAAATATTTCACCATCGCTGAAATGCTTTTTCCCTTTAACCAAGATCAAATCTTCAAATTCTCCTTCATTATAGCTGCCATCGCTATAATGTAATTTTCCTTTAATTAATTTACTTCCATCAAATTCTCCATCTGCGTAGGCGCCACTTGGATATGTCTTTATTCCTTTTATACAGCCAATGCTATTAACCTCTACTTTCCCTGTAAACGTCCATTCATCCCAAAGTTCCCCTTTGGGTCTCGCAATATCCTGATAAGAATAAGTTCCATCTGCCTCATCATGTACAAACCAATTATCTTCCCAGTTATCACTAAAGATATATTTCAAAACTCTAATATCATCCTCTGCATATTCTTTATGCAACATACTTCTACGTTGCACAGTTAAACCTTCTTTTAAGTTTCCCTTTTCCCATTCTCCTAGTAGCATATTGCTCCAATGTATTTTGCTTCCATCTTCATTAATCTCCATCTCATCGTAAAAAACACCATACCCTTGAGGAATTCCATTCTCTAATGCACCTATATAAATTCCTTCTATTTTCATAAGATCAGTAATATTGTATGGGCGAAATTCGTACATATATTCAATGTAAGTATCTGTGTTCAAACTATCTTTATCAATCTCAAATAGATCAGAGTCTTCTGCGATTTCTTTTGCCTTTGCAACTCTTATATCATTATATTTATCTTCTTTTTGTAAATTATCAGAGCCTGATGTGTCTGTTATAATATTATTTTTAGCTTCTTTTTGTGACTTATCAGAGCCTGAAGTTTCTGTTGTAACATCATTTTTAGCTTCTTTTTGTGAATTGACAGAAGATAAATTTGCAAATATTACACCTGCAATAACTAAGAATCCAATACATACTGCCATTATCCACATCCAACTACTTTTTTTCTTTGTGGGTGGCTGATTCGCTCCTTCTAATATCTGTTGCAAATCCGGTTGATTGTTATCTACTGACTCTATTTGGCCTCTGCTCTGTCCTTCACTTTGCCTACGTCTTTCTCTTTCACTATAGTTCAGACTTCGAGTATAATCCTCAGAAATATCTACTTCATCATAATGATTTCTTTCTGTATAAGTCCCCTCTCTAAACTCTATATCAGATGACGGTCTATTAAACCTCTTACCTGTTTCAGATGTATTCTCTGTATGCTCTTTGGTATGCTTTTCATTTATATACTCCGAGCTTTTTGCATTGTGTACTTCTATACCCCTCTTTTGCCCAAGCTCCAGCATAGTATCAAGTTTATCTCTATGTTTTTCTCTATAAGATTGCAATGCACTTTTTGCCTCTATGGCACTTTGAAAGCGTTCTTTTGGATCAAAAGCACACATTTTTTTAATTACAGCAAATAACTCTTCATCTCCAAATGCGGGAGCCGGAAATTCTTCATCGGTAAGTCTCTTTCTATAAGCCTCCTCCGATATCGTAGATGTAATCTTCCCCTCTCCGAAAAACGGTCTCTTATTCTTATTTAGTAATTGATATAAAACAAGTCCTAAAGCATAAATATCAACATTATAGGAATAATCCCTTCCCTGACATACCTCCGGTGCAGCATAATTATCTGTACCTCTATGTGAAAGATTTCTGCTCTCCAATGTCAGATCCTTCGCAATTCCAAAATCACCCAGCTTATACACACCATTGGAATTAGCAAAAATATTTGCCGGTTTTATATCCCTATGGATAATTCTATGAGATTCACAAGTCTCCAATGCTGATAAAATATCTTCACCCAGAGACAAGACCTCTCCCAGTTTAATACCACCTCTTGATATTCTGGATTCCAAACTCTCAAGAAGCTCCATTCGGATCAAAATATTCCAACCTATACTTCCCTCCGGCTTCTCCAAAATATCAAAATCCTGAATATGAAGACAATGTTCGTTTTCTCCCAGCTTTTCCATAAGAGCTACTTCTTCTTTTAGTTTTTCTACTTCGGGATAAAAATATTCTTTTAACTCCTTATCTGAGAGATGAAAGCTCTGCCTAACCTGTTCTATTTGATTGTCATCTGTGGGAATATGTACAACCTTGATAGCCGACTCTTTCCCCACTCCGAACTTTTCCTTTACTGCTCTAAGTACAGTACCATATGAGCCTTTGCCCAATATCTCCTTCGCCTGCCAGTCCGGCCAGACACTTTGTATAACCTCTCTATAATCCATTTTTCTCCCATTATTTCTTTCGTTATAGTATACAAACCATAGCTACACTGACCGTACTTGAGATTTCACAATGTAGTTTGATTTAAAATAAACCGATATATTCTAGGCAGTGGGCAAGTATCCATACTTAATCAACTCTCTCTCCATTTTTAACATAATAGTCAACACTTCTATCAGCATTGTAAAATGTACCAGTATATATATCATTATCCTTAAAATCTCCATAAAAGTATGTGCCATCTGGAAATCTCAATATTCCTCTTAAAAATTCTCCACTATTCACTTTTAATTTTCCTGTAAATATCAACTCATTCCAAGTTTCTCCCTCCGGTATCACGATATATTTTTGTGAATAAGTTCCTTCCGCCTCATCATGTATAAACCATCCATTTTCCCATCTATCATTAAAGGTACCTTTGCTCTCCTGAATATTATCCTCTGCATATTCGTTATACCACATACCTCTAAACTCCACAGTTGAACCTTCTTTTAAGTTTCCCTTTTCCCATTCTCCTAGTAGCATAATGTCCCCATGGCTTTTTCTTCCATCTTTATTACTCCCCCTCTCATAGTAAAAAACACCATACCCATGAGGAATTCCACTCTCTAATGCACCTATATAAATTCCTTCTCTTTCACTAAGATCAGTACTATTGTCTGGGCGAAATTCGTACACATATTCAATATACATATCTGAACCCAATCTATATTTATCAATTTCAAATAGATCAGAGTCTTCCGCTATTTCTTTTGCCTTTGCAACTCTTATATCATTGTTTAGCTTCTTTTTGTGAGTTGATAGAATATGAACTTCCAACTATTGCAATTACAATAGCTAATAATCCCATACATGCTGCAATTATCCATTTCCAACTGCTTTTCTTCTTTGTGGGTGGCTGATTCGCTCCTTCTAATATCTGTTGCAAATCCGGTTGATTATTATCTACTGACTCTATTTGGCCTCTGCTCTGTCCTTCGCTTTGCCTACGCCTTTCTCTTTCACTATAATTCAGACTTCGAGTATAATCCTCAGAAATATCTACTTCATCATAATGATTTCTTTCTGTATAAGTCCCCCTCTCTAAACTCTATATCAGATGATGGTCTGTCAAACCTCTTACCTGTTTCAGATGCATTCTCTGTATGATCTTTGGTATGCTTTTCATTTATATACCCCGAGCTTTTTGTATTGTGTACTTCTATACCCCTCTTTTGCCCAAACTCCAGTATAGTATCAAGTTTATCTCTATGTTTTTCTCTATAAGCTTGCAATGCACTTTTTGCCTCTCCGGCACTTTGAAAACGTTCTTTTGGATCAAAAGCACACATCTTTTTGATCACAGCAAATAGCTCTTCATCTCCAAAGGTGGGAGCCGGAAATTCTTCACCGGTAAGTCTCTTTCTGTAAGCCTCCTCCGATATACTGGAAGTGATCTTTCCTTCGCCGAAAAATGGTCTCTTATTCTTATTTAGTAATTGATATAAACAAGTCCTAGAGCATAAATATCAACATTATAGGAATAATCCCTTCCCTGACATACCTCCGGTGCAGCATAATTATCTGTTCCTCTATGTGAAAGATTTCTGCTCTCCCAATGTCAAATCTTTCGCAATTCCAAAATCACCCAGCTTATACACACCATTGGAATTAACAAAAATATTTGCCGGTTTTATATCCCTATGGATAATTCTATGAGATTCACAAGTCTCCAATGCTGATAAAATATCTTCACCCAGAGACAAGACCTCTCCCAGTTTAATACCACCTCTTGATATTCTGGATTCCAAACTCTCCAGAAGCTCCATTCGGATCAAAATATTCCAACCTATACTTCCCTCCGGCTTCTCCAAAATATCAAAATCCTGAATATGAAGACAGTGTTCGTTTTCTCCCAGCTTTTCCATAAGAGCTACTTCTTCTTTTAGCTTTTCCACTTCAGGATAAAAATATTCTTTTAACTCCTTATCTGAGAGATGAAAACTATGCCTAACCTGCTCAATTTGATTATCATCTGTGGGAATATGTACAACCTTGATAGCCGACTCTTTCCCCACTCCAAACTTTTCCTTTACTGCTCTAAATACAGTACCATATGAGCCTTTGCCCAATATCTCCTTCGCCTGCCAGTCCGGCCAGACGCTTTGTATAACCTCTCTATAATCCATTTTTCTCCCATTATTTCTTTCGTTATAGTGTACAAACCATAGCTACACTGACCGTACTGGTGATTTCACAATGTAGTTTAATTTAAAATAAACCTATATATTCTAGGCAGGAGTATATAGCCTTACTTATTTTCTATCTATCTGCAGATTTATACTCTCCATTTTCAAAATAACATCTAACACTTCCATCAGCATTGTAAGATGTACCATTATATAGATGATTATCCCTAAATTCTCCATCAAGTATTCTACCATCTTGAAATGTCCTTATTCCTCTTACACAATCTAAATTATTAACTTTTACTCTTCCTTCAAATGTCGAATCCACCCAATTTTTTCCCTCCGGTATCACGATATATTTTTCTGAATAAGTTCCTTTCACCTCATCATGTATAAACCACCCATTTCCCCATGTATCATTAAAGGTACATTTTCTCTCCCAAATATCATCCTCTGCATCTTCGTTATACAACATACGTCTTAACTCCACAGTTGAACCTTCTTTTAAGTTTCCCTTTTCCCATTCTCCTAGTAGCATAATGTCCCCATGTCCTTTTCTTCCATCTTTATTACTCTCCCTCTCATAGTAAAAAAACACCATACCCTTGAGGAATTCCCTTCACTAATGCACCTATATAAATTCCTTCTCTTTCACTAAGATCAGTACTATTGTTTGGGCGAAATTCGTACACATATTCAATGTAAGTATCTGAATCCAAACTATATTTATCAATTTCAAATAGATCAGAGTCTTCCGCTATTTCTTTTGCCTTTGCAACTCTTATATCATTGTTTTTAGCTTCTTTTTGTGAGTTGATAGAATATGAACTTCCAACTATTGCAATTACAATAGCTAATAATCCCATACATGCTGCAATTATCCATTTCCAACTGCTTTTCTTCTTTGTAGGTGGCTGATTTGCATCCTCCAACACCTGCTGTATATTGGGCTGTACATTTTCTTCATTTTGCTTATCAGCCAGCTGTTCTCTTTTCTTATAAATTTGTCTGGTATAGTCACTATAGCTACTTTCTCTTGAACGACTTTCTTCATAAATACTGCCTGAAGTATCTCTGCTTAATGGTACATCCCTTTCTGTGGAATTATCTATTCTACTTATATTCCCGGAAATCTCCATGTCAAAAATATTTCTTGCATTAGGATATTTTGGCAAATTTAATACTGTATTTAGTTCATTCTCGTTTGCCCTCTGATATTCATTCAAATCATTTAGAACTTCTTGTGCACTTTGGTATCTTTCTTCAGGGTTATAAGCACACATCTTTTTTATTATCTCATGCAGTCTCTCACTACATTCTAAAGCTCTTGGAATCTCTTCTCCCTGTTGGCGTAGTTGAAAAGCTCTCTCTATACTTCTTGAAGTAAGTCTTTCTTCTCCTAAAAATGGTAAGCGATTCTTATTTAACAGCTTATATATCACTATACCCAGTGCATATAAATCTATATTTTGAGAGTATCTCTTCCCCTGATAAACCTCCGGAGCCATATAATTGTCTGTACCTTTATGAGAAAGACTTCTACTGCTGGCTGAAGTATCTCTTGCTATTCCAAAATCACCCAGTTTATAAATTCCTTTTTTATTACGGAAAAGATTAGCTGTTTTGATATCCCTGTGAATTATATTATGATTCTCACATTCTTTGATTCCCTCAAGAATATCCATGGCCATGTTCACTACATCACCAACATAGACCTCTTCTCGTTTAATAAATGAATCTAAGCTTTCCAAAAGCTCCATTCGAATCAATATATACCATCCAAATTTTTCGCTTGGATCCTCTATTATTTCAAAATCCTGTACCTGTACAATATTTGCATTTTCTCCCAAAGTCTGCATCAGCTGTATTTCTTCTTTGTACTTTAAAACCTCAGGGTAAAAAAATTCCTTGAGTTGTTCTTCAGCAAGACCATAGGCGGCTTTGATTTCCTCTACCTCAGCATCACTTGTAGGTATTCTCACTACCTTTACCGCCGCTTTTTGGATCACACCCAATCGTTCTTTTTGAACAAAATAAACTTGTCCAAAGGAGCCTTCTCCCAATTTTTCACCAATGCTCCAGTCACTCCAAACTTTTTGTATAATGTCTTTATATTCCATAACTACTCTTTTCTATACATTTTTTGTCATTAATTTATTAAGACCTTAGTTCATATCACCTAATAATTTATTTTCTTTAATTCCACATCAAGGCGTAGTATGGTGGTATTATCCTTTCCGCCTCTTTCCATTGCCAAGCTCAAAAGATAATCTATAGATTTTGCACAGGATGCATTGTGTATTATCGCTCCTATCTCCTCAGGACTAACATAATCCGTCAATCCGTCACTACATAGTAAAAAACTATCTCCCTCTTTTAATTTCACGTCTACTATATGAGGAACAAGCTCGTATTCTATTGCATCCATGCCTAAGAACTGACTAATTCCTCCTTTAATCTGCTTTTCTACCCCATTTTCTACAATAGTAACATTCATTGTATCCAGTTCATTTTGTCGTATAGCTTCCCCATTGCGAATCAAGAAGATCTGACTGTCACCGACACTGACTATATATGCCCTATTCTCCACAAAAAATATAGATACGATCGTAGTTCCTGACTGTTTTACATTATTTTCCAATGCCATTTGGCACACTTTTTCATTTAGGCTATGTATCAAACTTGTGAATACCTTTTCTCTTCCTTTAATATCAAGCTTAGGCAAAACTTCCAAGATATCCTTTTTTATATCAGAAAAAAAGCCGGCAGCCTCAAGTGATGCCTGTGCTCCCAGCTTTTCTCCGCCCATCCCATCCATAATAGCGTAGGCTTGTGGCAAACTAACCTTTTGTGTTTCTAATCGAATGGAATTTGACTTATTCCCATTAACAAATTCACCAAAAGAAAAATTATCCTGATTTTCTGTCCTCTTCCTTCCAACGTCACTGACCAATATGCCACTTAAAGTGTACTCAAATAGTCCGAATAACTTATCCCAAAACATCTCTAAAATCACTGGCAACTTCAACGTTTGATTCTCAGCTTGCTGATATAAATTCGCCAATTCTGTAAGGGCTTCAGAATGCTTATCTATTATTCTCTTAAGCTTATCAAAGCTTGTCTGGAATTTCTTAAAATTGTCCATATATATTCTGGCAGCATCTCCTGACCACATACCACTCAAACTCTGTGCTGTATTAATCATACCGCTAGCTACCTGATACATATTATTACCTGCTGATGAAAACTCTGTCGCATTCTTTGTTAACTCATTCGGGGTTACTAAAATATTACCATCCATTTTATATCACTTTCTCCTTTACATTCTTTTCTGTGCAGCTTCTGCTGCTCTAGCTTCTGCCTGCTCATATTGCTTTGCTGCCTCATCCAGCTTTACAATAAATCTTTGTAGCTCCTGAAAAAACGGCTGACATTCATTATAACTTGTCATGAATGCATTATGAAAGCTATCCTTAGCTGCACCCTGCCACATACTGGACAAACTGTTTTCTCTCTCCTGAAGCTCATTCATCTTCTGTGTTAAATTTTTTACACCACTCTGTAATTCCTCAGATTTTTGTCTAAGTACTCCTGGGGTTACTTTAATTTCTGCCATAGCAAACTCCTATTCTGGTTATTAAACAAATAACAAACTTAATTCGTATTTTGTTGTTTGCATTATATCAAAAAGGCCATTATAAATCCCCCACATATAAGTGTAGTTTTATATTTTTTATTAATTCTTTATTAAAACCACTCTCTAAAACCTTGGTAAAATAACCCTTTTATCTACGGCTTCTAAAGCAATCTTTGCCATATTATGCATTCCTGTTTTGCTTGTCAGATTTTTTACATGATATCTGACTGTGTTCTGAGAAATATGGCAATATTCTGCTACTTCCGCATATGTACATCCTTTGGCAAAACTTCTAAGTACTGCAAGTTCTGCTTCAGTTAACTCCTCAAGTTTTGCATTGCCTAGTTTGATATCAGGAAAATCATCTATGAATATTTTTTCTCCTGCTGCCACTTCCTCTAAGATTGACAAAATACCTCTATTCATACTTTCTTTAAACCAGAAGCCATCGCAACCGGATACTTTAGCCTGCTTAATAAATGTTTGATCCATCATAGATGTCATAACAATAACTTTTATACTTGGAAATTTTTCTTTAATATTTTTAGCCAAATCCAATCCTGATTTTTCACCAAGACATACATCCATCAAAACAATATTTATACGTCCGGATTCACATGCAAGTTCTACATTCTCAACACCTCTAAATTTACATAGCACTTTATACTTGTGCTTCATCTTATATAGTTCAAGTTCCAAATACTCCATAGTAAATGGTGAATCTTCTACAATCATAACACCTAACATCCTTCTACCTCTCTAATAAAAATGATATAACCAGTTTTCCGGCTTCCTCTTTTATATAAAGTGGAATATCTCTTTGCTTAAGATATTCTCGAATTCCGGATAATCCTCCACCTTCTCTAAATTTCTTCTTTAACCCCATACCATTGTCTCTAATAGATATTCTAACACTGCCTTCATGTAGCTCTTGATTTACAAAAACTTTTGTAGCATTCCCATGCCTAATGGCATTCATCATAGCTTCCCTGATACAAAAACAAAAAATTTGATCATAAGTTTCACCAAACAATTTATTTTGAGGTAGTATTAATGTACAATTAAACAAAGCTGCTAATTCCAATAATTCTCTTGTCTCATCTACCTTTTCAGGTAAATAAATCCCACCTGTAAGATTTCTCAAAAGCTGTTGCCACATTCTTAGTATCTGCGACTTATCCAATTTATTTTCTTTGTTCATGTACCTAAATCCAATCTGCATACAGTCTCCAAATTCTCTATGTAAACTCATTTTTAGATTTAGATACCTTTGTTCTGAATTTATATTAACAATATTTTGTATCATGCGAACATACTTCTTATTTTCCTCAACCAGACTTTTCAAGGTTTTTGTACTTCAATTTGTGTTTCATAAAGTCTTGTGATTTCTTCTGCTCTTATCTGCCAAAATCCAATATCCAAAAATTCTCTACGTATTCTCCACACTTTTCCTTCTATTCCAAAATAAAGTTCAAATTCTCCACAGTCATACCCTTTGATCGGATATTTTCTCGTTCCTTCTATTCTCCAGCAATTCCAAGTTATCTCCATATTCGGAATGTATTTTCCTAAAAGAATTTGATTTATTTCATACATTTTATGATTAATTAAAACAGGGACTCCATCCACATTTACAAATGCAATTCCAACCGGTACTCTATTTAAAGCTTGAACCACACAATCCATGTCCAAAATAGGATCTCTATACATTTTACTGTCTATATAAAATAGAAAAATAATTAAAAAAGGAATAAACACCTGGCTATAACGAATACTAAAAATATATTCTCCATAAACATAGTGAAGATGGAGATACCCCGCATACAAGATAAAATCTATAATTAAAATAGTACTTATCATCAATATCCAAAACTCTTTTTTAATTCCTATTTTAAATGTGTCCAAAGGCATCTCTCTTTTTCTTACAGCAAGTAGTCGTCCACAACTTCTGGATAAAATACAAATGCTCCATCCTGAGCCTGTGGCAAGTAGCATAACAAGTAATATGTCAATTATTAGCATTTCTGCCTCCCTCTACTCTATACAATATATTAATCTCCAGCCTTTTTTCTTTCTTCGTTTCATAAATTACGACATGCCTTGAATCTATACCTTCTCTATGTAAAAACCAATCCCAAAATTTTTCTTTATCAAAAATCATTGAACTTTCTATAATAAGTTTGGTTGTATGTCCACTATCCATATATATATGAAAAGACTCCGGATTATACTCGCACCATTCCAGCAAATATATCCACAACTTACATATTAGTAACGCAAATTCAGGTGGAACAATTCCATACCCTCTACAAACTTCTGTAAATTTAATATCAGTAAACCATCTCAGCTTTTCACCAAATTCTAAAAAACAAAGTTCCATTTCTTCCTGCGTAATTGGATTATCACCTTTGTATAATAAATAGATATTTACATATCGCTTTAAAAAAACTGAAATTAATAGCATTTTCCTAAAAGAAGAGTATCTACCATCTTCCTCATATTTGAATTCTTTATATGCAAATTGTAATGCTGTAATTTGATTTTTTATCATAATATTTAAATTATCAAATATCTCTTTTTGATCTTTAACATTTCTCTCTCTTTGCTCCCAATTAAAAACGTTCTTGTACCAACTCCAGCTTCAATTCCAACTCTTCCTGGTTTTGCTTTAACATATCAATAGCCTGATACATGTTTCTATTATCAATACGCCATGCCAAATAACCGCCTGAGAATGAATTTTCATAATATGTATATCCCGTTCCATTTTCCAGTTTGCCTAGCTTTATAAGTTGTTTTATTTCTTCTTTAGATAATTCTCTCATATCATCTGACTGTAAATATATATCGCCATCCATATTTAAAATTTCCATTCCAATGTGAGAATTATTAAAAAAACATATCCATGATAACGATTCGCTTGTACATATCCTAATCTTATGCAAAACTCCCAAAATAAGGCTTCAACCAAAAAAATAAAATAAGCCAATTCAATTGGTTCCTTTTTCCAAATCATTGCACCTCTAACATATGGAATTAGGTATATTAAAATACAGAATAAAGTAAAAAAAGGAATAGTTCTTTGCCATTTTGTTGTTTTTTTATTACTTTTGCTTACTTGATATACCATATTAATTTTTTTAAGATATGAAAAAAACAAATCCCCAGAATAGCATAATATAAAATAATATTCCCGGAACAAACTGTAAATTAACACCCTCGTTATGAGATTTCTTGAAAAATAGCATATGAAACTCATTGGTCATCATTAAGATCAACAAAAAAATTGCCGGTAATAAAACAAAAAAAGATCGCTTTTTAGGAAAAAAATCTTGAGGTTTTCCCAGGCACATAGCAGCAAAGAATCCCGGGAGTGGAAGTACAACACCCAAAACCCCATAAAAATACCCACTTATCCTAAGCCATAGAGGATTAAAATTAAAAATCAGTAACTGTAAACATCCGTAAATTGTAAATACAAACATAAATCCACAAGCACATAACAAAAAAAATCTAACACCCTTTTGGATAATACGAATACGTATGGCATTCCACCAAATACATAATACAGTCTGATGCATAAGATATAATAATACAGAAAGAAAAACGTCATAAAATGCGTGTTCCTTTCCTTGAATAAAAATAGGATTCTCCCTAAAGTATGATGTATTACTTTCAATTTTCCATGCCAATCTTGCCGACAATACAAGTAATAAAACTGCCACAAGAATCCAAATAAGTGAATCATCTTGGGATAATTTTGCTTTTGCTGTTTTCAGTACTTCCATATGCCCTTACATCCCTCTAACTTGTTCTTATTTCTTAAAATTATTTTTAAATATTATATTAATACTAATGTATCTACTAGTAAATATTACAAATAGTTTACCATATCCTTAATAATATTCAACACTTATTTATATCCTGTCACTGTAATAGTTCGATTAAAAGTTAATTTATAGTGCATACTTTAATCAACAAAAAATATAATTATATATTAAAACAAAATGAGTTGCAAAGTAGATAATCATTATCTATTCTGCAACTCATTTTTCACTTTATGTAAGCATTCTCCATCTTATAATTTTCTACTATTCTATATTTTCTATTCGGGGATGTTGTATCGTATTGCTTTTGATATGCTCCATCACCATCCACCCAATAATATACTCCACTTACTGCAGATTTTATATAGCAGTTTACAAACAGATATGAGTCCTTACCGAAGCAGTATTCCTTACCTGATATATTTTTCCACTCTGCTTTAGCATACTTGTAGTCTTTTTCCACATACCACCATCTATTATTGTCATTGTAGTCCTTTATCCAACCTTTTACAAATTTTCCGCTTATCCACCCTTCTGCTATATGAAACCATGGATTATATCTACTGGCAATTCTGCCACTTGCTTTCACCACTTCTCCCTCACTAAGGTTTTTCAATAATGAAGATGAGGTATTAGGAGCAGTTCTTACCCTAACACCACTGCCCACTATAGTAAGTCTTGCACTTATAGGAATCTCATTAGGTGTTTGTTTATCAGTTTGCACTTGTATATTACTTTGATTTTTATAGTCGGGCCTTGCAAAGCCTACTATTGTATATCCTTTTCCATCAAAGTTTCTCTTCCTTGTCATCACCATACCACCATTTGCAATATCTCCATTTCCGGTATTGCCCTCTATGGTTTCGTATGTTCCATCCGTATTTACTCCTACCACTATTCCTGCATGATTTACTCTTCTGTTTTTTCCGGCTTCGCCTGTTAGAAGTAAGATAATATCTCCTCTTTGACCCTTGCTAAACAGCATATTTTTATCTTTATAATGGCTATATACTGTTTCTGTAGAAGCCGTTTTTATACCGTCACAAAAAACTTTTTCGGCTCCGGCCATCCTAAACATCCCAAAGGAAGGTCACACACCATGGATAAGTGGCAGTGCTGCTATCATATACTTCTTTCTCATAGTAATCTGTGTTAAACTTCACATTATTACTTTCAGGCGGATATTCGCTCACTCCGACATATTCTCTGGCCTTACTTATTACATTGTCAATCAAAGACATATGACTCCTTTCCAAAAAAGGCCACAGAAAGTCTGCAGCCTTTGATATTTCTATTTTAACTTGATGTCACCATCTATTATCTCTATTTTACCTTCTTTTAAAAGATGTCCTACCGCTCTCTTAAATGCATTCTTACTAAGTTGCAACTCTGACTTTATTCTATCAGGAGAAACACTCTCATCAAAGCCTAGTCTTCCTCCTCTATCCTCTATAATATTATAAAGAGTATCGGCATCTGTAAGCAACTGTCTATATGCCTTCTTTCTTGGGCTAAGATCCAGCTTGCCATCCTCTCTTACTCTGATAACTCTCATATCCAGTCTGTCGCCAACCTTGATGTCCTCAAAGCTTTCATTTGGAGGTATCATTCCATTGTATTTATCATCTACGGCTACAAATGTGCCCATTTTTTTGATTTCAAATACTGTACCAACTACTTCGTCATCTTTTTTATATAGACTGTTTGACAAAAGGCGTGAATATACCTTGGCACTGGCTGCAAGTCTGTGGCTCTTATCTTCATACAGATATACCAATACCTCATCTCCTTCTTGTAATTTGCTCACTGTCTCTTTAAATGGAAGTAGTACATCTCTTTCAAGACCTATATCAAGGAATGCACCTATTCCTGTTGTAGACTTTACAGATAGTCTGCCTATCTCTCCTACCAAAGTTTTGGATGTCTGGTAGTAGCAATCAATCTATCCTTACTGTCACGATATAAAAAAACCTCCAGTTCAGTTCCTATTTCACAATTCTCCGGCACTTCTTTCTTAGGCAGTAGTACATCCTCACTGCCATCAGTAAGATATGCTCCAAAATCCTTTATTCTGTCTACTTTCAGAATCTGTATTTTCCCTAATTCCATAACTCCCCCTTAATATTCAAACTTGACGATAGCATATGTATCACCATTTCTGTCTGCAAGATTTACAAAATATGAATGCTCATCCTTTGTAATCCTTGGCAAAATCACATCACTTAAAACTGCCGCTTTCTTATATTGTACACTTATTTTCTTTACTTTAAAATCTTCTTCAATACTATTTCTTGCCTTGTCGACATATACAGCATTGTTCATATGATGATTAGTGTCCAAATCATTTTTGCTGACAATTATTTCCTTGCCAAGCCCATACTCTTTTGGTATGTCGAACTTTCTGACCATATCTGTCATATCAAGCCTTGTTTCATTACCTGCCAGATATCTTTTTAAAGCTTCTTCTGTAGGTTTTTTAGGTCTTTTATTGTCCAAATCATAATGAAACCATATGGAATCGGCTTTTACTAAGAACTCACCCTTCTCACCTTTCAAAAAGAAATTTCTATACCCATAGAAGCTTTAAAATTATACGCAAATGTACCTATCTCGACTTTTTCTGCCAATGCCGGTAATCTGAATATATCTATCTGCCATGAGTTCACCCACCAGGCTTCCTTTTTACCTTGCAGGTATTCTATTCCAAGTCCCAGATCCTCAGATTGGAATGTTGAACAGTCTTGAAACAAGTTCAAAAGTCCTATCAAAGAAAGCTCTCCATTTTCCCCTAATTCACTATATCTGATTCTTTCATTAAATGAATACATTTCGACTACCTAACCTAACTATCTCTTATTTTAAAAGAGATCTGAAATACTTGAAAATTTCCTCTCCTACCACTGCATCATCTCTTCTTTGTTTATAGGACATTCTCTCAGGATGAAATTGTGTAGCTATAATAGGCAATTCTTCATGTATAATAGCCTCACATACTCCATCTTCTGATTGTAATACTTCTTTCAAGCCTTTTCCAAGTTTCTTTGCACCTTGATGATGTGCAGAGTTTATATTAAAGTTCTTTCCATAGAATTTTTCAAATACATTACCTTCTGCTACGCTTCTTACGCTGTGTACGGTATCATTGTCATTTTTTCTGGTATGTATATCCTTTGTTTCCAGATCCTGATAAAGACTTCCACCAAAGTATATATTTATAAGCTGCATACCTCTACAAATACCAAGTATAGGTTTTTTTGACTTTACGAATGCATCAAGTATATCTCTTTGTGCCTTGTCAAGATCTCTATCCGGCTCATCTGAACCATCCATCTCTTCTCCATAGTATACCGGATCTATATCGCCACCACCCGGAATCAATAATCCGTCACATTTTATAGCTTCGTCTATATCCAATGTTACAACTGCTTCTATATCATTCTCTTTTAATGCCTCAATATAATTTGTTAAGTTTTCTGTCCCCGCCAGTGCTACTCTTTTCATAAATTTTCCTCATCTGTATATACTAAAAAACTCCCACAAACATCTTTGTTTGAATGGGAGTTGTAAAAGCTGGGCTACTAGGATTCGAACCTAGAAATGCTGGAGTCAGAGTCCAGTGCCTTACCATTTGGCGATAACCCAAAACTGACTGTTATATGATACTTCACATCTATATATTTGTCAATAGTATTTTGAAAATTTGTTTTATCCCGGCAGGAATGAAAGTTACAGTTCAGGTACCCACTTTAGAGCTTTTGTTTTACAATCCTAATCGCAACTCTTTCTTAAAACTTCGCAGGATTTTACGCAGTCTGCGGAACTCGTTTGTTCGCTTGGGGAGCAGCGAACTGCACTCAAACAAGTCACAGGCTGCTTAATCTGAGTCTCGTTTTCACGAAAGAGTTAAACGCTACAAGGATTGTAAAATTAAAAGTCTCAAGATATATAGTACCTGAACTGTAACGCATAGAATCCGCCGGGACAATTTTATCAATTTTGTTTTATATAAATATTCATCTACAATATAACCTATTCCCATCTCTCAAACAAATCTTCAAACTTCAGAGTATCATCTTTTTTAATAACTTTACTCCTCCCGTCTCCGTAGTCATAGCTAAAGGATGTCCACAGATTTCTCTTTCCAAATCCTATTTTTACAAGCTTATCCAGTATGATACCCCCTTGTGGCAGCTCTTTTTTCAAAAAATCACAAAGCTCATCCAGAGTTTCTATGTCTACAAAATCATTTATACCCTGTTTAAAAGTTATAGACTTATACTTGTTGTCATCTTTATCCCAGATTCTGATATGCTTCATATTTTGATTGAAATTATTTATCCTCTCTGCGGTTTTAGAGCTCTCTATAATAGCAAAACCTCCCTGCATGTAGGCCTTTTCTATTTTGTAATCCTTTAATGTATCGTCACTATCTGTTTCTCTTTCGATATTTACATTATTACCATCATACTTGACATCATAAATATCTCCTTTAAAATCCATGTATTTTAAAGTGGAACATGTAGCATTCGCCACCATACATTTTACGCTTGCCTCTTGCTGAAATCCCTTTTTCAGACTTGGTTTTGAATAATTTTTTTTATCCTCTTTCAAGCCTTTAGAATTTTCATAGGCAATCATGTCATCATCGGAGCTTTTAGTATTGGAACTGATAAGTTTTATTACTACTACTAAAACCACCACAGCAATTACGGCCATTATTACTAATTCCATGAATCCTCCAAATTATGTTTTAGATTATCTAGCTTTTTTATTAACATTCTTCGCAGATTCCTTGCTGACTAGTACCACACAACTTCTGCCTTCCACAACTATATTTCTCTGATCCTCAGTTTTTTGAGTTTCTGCTTTTTTAAATGGAGCATTTATATCATCTGTATTAATCAATACATGCCAATCGCTGCTTCTTTTTATAGTGGGAAGTGAAAACTCATGCTTGTCCCAATGCATATTTAGAATAATATATACATCCTGTTTTCCTTCTATCAGTATTCCCATTTGTCTGTTGTAGTATTCAAAATCAGGTTTCCACACCTGCATGCCATGTACAGAAGTCTTTTTCTGCTCCTTACCAAGAATATACTCTTTTCTGAATTCAAGCATGGACTTTACAAAGTCCAAAAAATCCTTATTCTTGTTTACCAGTTTCCAGTTAAAATAGCTTATATCATTGTCCTGACAATATGTATTATTATTACCATTCTTTGATTGTAATACTTCATCTCCGCTACATATACAAAGAGTACCTTTAGATATCATCAAGAGGAAAATAGCATTCAAATACATTCTCTTTCTAAGGTTAAGCACCTGTAATTTTTGTGTATCACCCTCAAATCCACAGTTCCAAGAAAAATTCATATTTGAACCGTCTGCATTATTCTCGCCATTTTCTTCATTATGTTTATAATCATATTTATATATATCTGCCAGAGAAAATCCATTGATATCAGCAATGAAATTCATATAAGAACTTCTATTATCAAGTACATTTGAAATGAATGGTATCATTCCCTCATCTCCTTTTAGATATCTCCTCATATTATTCATATAATCATAATCCATAGAGATGATATTCTTACCCTTGCTTTCATATATCTTGTTTGTAAAGATAAACTTACTATCAAGTAGATATGGGTCTTTAACAATATCCTCACAGCAATCTACACCTGTAAGGTGGAATCCGTCTATATGATATTCAAGCTTCCAGTATCTAAGTACATCAATTATATGACTGATACTTTTATTCACAAAGAAAAATTCCTGTATGACTCCAATACCGGCTTCATGCAATGCCTTTACCATCAGCTTATATTCATTTATAGGATTCCTGTTTTTTCTGGTGGCAAAACTTGCCTTAGGGGCAAAATTCAGACTGTTTGTATAACCCCAATAATTGACTCTGATATTTTCTTTCTTTTCCTTCTTATCTTTATCAAAAAGCGAAACCCAACTTCCACCGACTCTTATGAATTCATCAAACTCAGTAGCAGGCATTATATCCACAAAATCAACTTTAAGCTCTTTTAGATAATCAATTTTACCTACCAGACCTTTAAAAGTTCCCTTATCCACAACTTTTGAACTGCTTGACTTTGTAAACCCTCTTAGGTGGAGTCTATAAATAAATGAACTGTCCAAATCCTTATTATTTAATGTCTTTGAGTTTTCAAAATCACACTCCCAGTCAAAATCGCTGACATATACCGGACTTCTCATAGGATTATCCATTAGGCTAATCTTTCCAAAACTGTCTCTACCTGAGAAGTATTTACCATACTCATCTACAAAGCAACCCTTTTCATCTTCAAGTGCATACTCATATGTTTTTTTTAAACGCATATTCACTTGCAAAAACCACACATCACCTATGCGTGATTCTAAAGGAAATTCTATTTTTTCTATCGGCTCTTCTACATTTCTTTCATAAAGGTTCATATAAAGACACTTACATTTTCTTATAACCTTTATACAAAAAAATGAGGGCGTAACAATAATGCCAAGTGGATAAGAAAAACTTCTACCTCTCTCTGTTTGAATTACCATAACGCACCTCCTTTAAGTCTTATAATTATATTTCTATATCCAGTTCTACCGGACAATGGTCTGAACCTAAGATATCGCTGTGAATCTTAGCTTCCTTTATTCTATCTTTTAATTTATCAGATACTATAAAATAGTCAATACGCCAACCGACATTCTTAGCTCTGGCACCTCCCATATAGGACCACCAGGAATATGCATCTGTTTTATCAGGATACAATACTCTGAAACTGTCAGCAAATCCTGAAGACAAAATGACATCCATCTTTGCTCTCTCATCATCTGTAAATCCGGCGTTTTTTCTATTAGTCTTAGGATTTTTCAAATCTATCTCTTTATGTGCAACATTCAAGTCACCACAGAATATCACGGGTTTTTTTTCTTCAAGCTTTAAGATATAGGCAAGGAAAGCATCTTCCCAAGTCATTCTGTAGTCAAGTCTTGTAAGTCCTCTTTGAGAGTTTGGAGTATAGCAGGTGATCAAATAAAAATCCTCATACTCCGCTGTGATCACTCTACCCTCATTATCATGTTCCTCTATGCCGATACCATAGGTCACATTAACAGGCTTATCCTTAGTAAATATAGCTACACCTGAGTAACCTTTTTTAGCTGCATAATTCCAATAATCATAATATCCCGGCAAATCCAGCTCGATTTGTCCCTCTGAGAGTTTTGACTCCTGTATGCAAAAAATATCTGCATCAATATCTCTGAAAAAATCTAAAAATCCCTTGGTAACGGCAGCTCTAAGACCGTTGACATTCCATGAAATCATTTTCTTTGTACTTGCCATATCAGTCATCACTCTCTTCATCTGCTGAAACAGTATAAGTAAATCTCTTTCTTGCCATCTCATCAGATTCAAGATATTCATCATATGTGGTTATCTTATCTATAAGACTTCCGTTAATGATCTCCATAATTCTGTTTGCAGTAGTCTGTACTACCTGATGGTCTCTTGATGAGAAGATCAGTACGCCTTTAAACTTTTCAAGTCCTGTATTGAGTGCTGTAATAGACTCCATATCAAGGTGGTCGGTAGGCTCATCAAGTATAAGTACATTTGCTCCACTTATCATAAGCTTTGAGAGCATGCAACGAACCTTCTCTCCTCCTGAAAGTACCTTAACTTTCTTTACTCCATCTTCACCTGCAAAAAGCATTCTGCCAAGGAAGCCTCTTACATAGGTAGCATCCTTGATTTCAGAATATCCTGTAAGCCATTCAACTATTGTCTCTTCACCAGAGAAATCCTTGGTATTGTCCTTTGGGAAATAGCTCTGTGTAGTGGTGAGTCCCCATTTATAGCTTCCGCTGTCAGGCTCCATCTCTCCTGCAAGTATCTTAAAAAGAACTGTCTTTGCCTTTTCATTAGGTCCTACAAGTGCTACCTTATCTTCTCTATTCAGTACAAAGCTGATGTTATCAAGTACCTTCTCACCATCAACAGTTTTTGAAAGATTTTCAACTGTAAGAACTTCATTACCAATCTCTCTTGCAGGTCTAAAGTCAATATATGGATACTTTCTTGAAGACGGCTTTATATCGTCAAGCTCAATCTTTTCCAAGGCTCTCTTTCTGGATGTAGCCTGTTTTGACTTGAAGCATTTGCAGAGAATCTTTGAATAAACTCCTGCAACTCCTTAATCTTTTCTTCTTTCTTTCTGTTTGCTTCCTTCATCTGTCGAACCATAAGCTGGCTTGACTCATACCAGAAATCATAGTTTCCGGCATAGAGCTGTATCTTGCCATAGTCGATATCTGCAATCATTGTACAGACTTTATTAAGGAAATATCTGTCATGAGATACCACTATAATGGTGTTCTCAAAGTTTATAAGGAACTCTTCAAGCCAGGCAATAGCATCCAAATCCAAGTGGTTTGTAGGCTCGTCAAGTAATAGTATATCAGGATTACCAAAAAGTGCCTTTGCAAGAAGTACCTTTACCTTAAGGTTTGATGGCATATCACTCATCAGGGTGTAGTGATGTTCAGTATCTACACCAAGTCCATTTAGAAGTGCTGCCGCATCTGATTCAGCCTCCCAGCCATTCATATTTGCAAACTCACCTTCAAGATCTGCCGCCTTTATACCATCTTCTTCTGTAAAGTCAGGTTTTGCATATATTGCATCCTTTTCCTTCATTATCTCATACAGTCTTGCATTACCCATGATTACAGTATCTAAAACTGTATATGCATCATATTTGAAATGGTCCTGCTCTAAGAATGAAAGTCTCTCTCCAGGTGTTATTACTATATCACCATTTGTAGGTTCTATCTGCCCTGAAAGTATCTTTAAGAATGTTGACTTTCCTGCACCATTTGCACCTATCAGTCCATAGCAGTTTCCAGGTGTAAATTTTATATTAACATCTTCAAAAAGGGCTTTCTTCCCTAATCTAAGGGTTATTCCATTTGCACTAATCATTATAATTCTCCTAAGAGTTTATCTACTGATGCCATCTTTGTACATAAACAAAGAAGGTTTGCAGCTATTTCCAAATCACCAACCGGTGGGAATGAAGGAGCTATACGAATATTCTTATCATGTGGATCTTTTCCACCCGGGAAAGTGGCTCCGGCACCTGTCATTACAACACCTGCTTTTTTACATTTTGATACAACTTCCTTTGCACAGCCGTCCATAGTATCAAATGATATAAAATATCCACCCTTTGGCTTTGTCCAGCTTGCTATACCAAGTCCTCCAAGCTCTTTTTCAAGAGTATCTATTACCATCTCAAATTTTGGTCTAAGTGAGTCAGCATGCTTTTTCATATGTTCTACCATGCCATGTATATCCTTAAAATATCTCACATGTCTGAGCTGATTTACCTTGTCATGACCTATTGTCTGATTCTTTAACTGATTTTTGATGTCCTCAAGATTGTTTAATGATGTTGCAAGTGCTGCAATTCCTGAACCCGGAAAAGTTACCTTTGAAGTTGAAGCAAACTTATATACTAAGTCAGGGTTTCCAGCTCTCTTACATTCTGCCAGAATCTCTATAAGATGATCCTGGTGAAGGTCATATAGGTGGTGAATTGTATACGCATTATCCCAGTAAATTCTAAAGTCATTTGCTGCCGGTTTTAATCTTGCAAATCTTCTTACTACTTCATCTGAGTATGAATTTCCTGTAGGATTGGAATACTTAGGTACGCACCAGATTCCCTTTATAGAATCGTCATTTTCCACCAGTTCTTCTATCATATCCATATCAGGACCATCCTCAAGCATTGGTATACATACATTCTCAAATCCAAAATATTCTGTAATAGCAAAATGTCTGTCATATCCCGGTACTATACAAAGGAATTTTACTTTGTCAAGCTTGCACCATGGCTTAGAGCCCATAACACCATGTGTATATGATCTTGAAATGCAGTCATACATTACGTTAAGACTTGAGTTTCCGTATATGATAAGGTTATCTGCAGGAACCTCCATCATATCTCCCATAAGTTCCTTTGCCTCAGGTATACCATCCAGTACACCATAGTTTCTACAGTCTGATCCATTCTCACTCATAAGGTCCTTATCTGATGAGAGTACATCCATAAGGCCCATAGAAATATCCAGCTGTTCCTGTGAAGGCTTACCTCTACTCATATCAAGCTTTAAGTCTCTTGCCTGCATTGCCTTATATTCTTTTTTTAAGCTTTCTTTAAGCTCTAATAGCTCTTCTTTTGTCAACTCTGCGTATGGTTTCATTATCTTCTCCTTATACCTGTTTATTCTTGCCCTTTTCATCAAGCTTTTCTTTAAGCTCTTTTAATTTTTCCTGACTTTTTAGGATCTTTGTTCTCTGATCAAGTACCAACTCATCTTCCCGTAAAAGATCATTAGCTGCAACATACTCACCGATAACCATTTTGTATGATTTTATAATATCCTCTTCTATCTTTATGTCTCTTTTCAGCTTTGCAATATCTGCCAATTCCTTGCCCTTGTTCAATGCTGATTGTGCTATCTTCTGTCCTTCTTCTTTTGCAATACTTCCATATATACTCAACTTTTTGAAAAAATCTTCCATATAGCCTCCTTTATTCAAATATAAACAGTATAATTACTTTATAAGGTTTTAGCAAGATTATAATTGAGCTTTTTATTTTAGTGCTATAAATGCAGCCATATTTCCTCTTTCTTCACCCATTATTCTATGTGAATAGAGTAAATTCGGATTGCAAGCGGTACAAACATTTGAAGTAAATATATTTTCTTTCGGTACACCTGCCTCATTTAATACTATTTCATTAGCTCTCCAAAGTGATAGTCTGAAATGATCTTCTCCATCTTCCCTAAAAATACTGTCCATATCTTCTTTTTTAAACTTCTTTGAAAATTCTTCATACACATCCAAACTTACCTGATAGCAGTCCTGACAAATCCCCGGTCCTATACAGACGATTAGATCTTTTACATCTGTTCCGAAGTGCTTTGACATTTCCTTTATCATAACTGCACCCATTTTATTGCAAGTTCCTTTCCATCCCGAATGTGCCAAACCTATTGCATTTTTTCTTTTGTCATAAAAATAAAGGGGAATACAGTCTGCAAAAAAAAAGCCCCTAAGGTAATGCCCCTTTCATTAGTTATCAGTCCGTCAATATCTTCATAGTCTCTATCAATTACTACTCCCTTGCCTCTGTCACTTTTCTTTACCAATTTTACATTGGTTGAATGTACCTGATATGAAAGTACAAAGCTATTCTCATCAACACCAAGTGCCTTCGCCATTCTCTTATAATTTTCAAGTACGCCCTGTTGATTATCAGGTTCTCTGCTGAAACTTAAGTTCATAGTAGCATATGGACCTTCACTTATTCCACCAATTCTTGTAGAAAATCCCTGTATCAGTTCATTATATTTTTCAAGCGCAGAAAATGAAAAATATTCCACACCATTTTCTGCCTTTAACAGTTTCAAAATATCTTTATCATTCTTTTTTAATATCTTTATACTCAATAAAATGCTCCTTTAACCCATTCTATATCATTACCTATTATGCCTATGCAGTCAAATCTGACTGTATGAGCATGAAAATGCTTTTCATTCAAATAATGTCTTGCCATCTTTCTTATTTTTTGCTGTTTGAAATATCCCACAGCCTCCAGTGGATATCCGAAGCTTTCGTCTTTTCTATACTTTACTTCTATAAATAAAAGTATATTTCCATCTCTTCCGACAATATCTATCTCACCAAATCTGTTTCTGTAGTTTCTTTCAAGTATTTGGATTCCATTTTCTTCCAAAAAGGAGGCCGCCATTATCTCCCCTTGATTTCCAATTTCTCTTTTATTCACTTACAAAGTTTCCTATAAATGATTTTCTATGTATATCACAAGGTCCTATTTCCTTTAAGGCTGCTATATGAGCGGCAGTACCATAGCCCTTATTTGAAGCAAAGCCATAATCAGGATAGATTTTGTCATATTCTGCCATAAGCCTGTCTCTTGTGACCTTTGCCAATATACTGGCAGCCGCAATATTTACACTTTTGGCATCACCCTTTACTATGCCAACCTGTTTTATATCTACCTCCGGTATATGTACTGCATCCACCAACAAAATATCCGGAGTCTTTTCAAGGGCGTTTATCGCCTCTCTCATAGCTGCATATGTAGCCTGCAATATATTTATATCATCTATAAGTATATTTGAAGCAATACCTATACCATAGGATATAGCATTTTGCTTTATCTCCTCAAATAAAACATCTCTTCTTTTTTCTGTAACCTTTTTCGAATCATTCAAAAAGGGTAGAAAAATATCCTTTGGTAAAATGACCGCTGCCGCTACTACCGGACCTGCAAGTGGCCCTCTACCAGCCTCATCTATCCCTGCAACATATGAAAAATCACTGTATTTATTTTCAAATTCACGCATACCCTCAAGTCTTATTCTCTCAAGTGCAAGTTTTTCTTCACTTATTTTTCTCATTTCTATCTCCATTCGTTACAGTTCAAGTACTATATATCTTGAGACTTTTAATTTTACAATCCTTGTAGCGTTTAACTCTTTCGTAAAAACGAGACTCAGATTAAGCAGCCTGTGACATGTTTGAGTGCAGTTCGCTGCTCCCCAAGCGAACAAACGAGTTCCGCAGACTGCGTAAAATCCTGCGAAGTTTTGAGAAAGAGTTGCGATTAGGATTGTAAAACAAAAGCTCTAAAGGACTACCTAAACTGTAATCTCCATTCAGAAGATGCACCAATGATGAAAACTTTTCTTTCATCATACTACTATGGCATTTGCAATGTCACCCTTCCAAGTTTTCCTGATCTGAACTCATTTACAAATATGCCTGCCGCCTTATCATAGTCAAGTTCATTGCCCTTTTTAGTGCATCCTCTGATATTTGCTATCTTTATTAAAACAGCATTTTCATCATCAAAGTCGTCTATTTCAAATCTTTCCTTCAAAATATCAGTCTTATTGTTTAGAAACCATTTGATAAGTTCAAGTCCAAGCTCTCTGATATCTATTATCATATCATTGATGGATCCGATAAAAGCTATCATCTCACCAATTTTTTCATCTTCAAACTTAGGCCAAAGTATTCCGGGGGTATCCAAAAGCTCTATCTGCCCCTTTAACTTTATCCACTGATTACCCTTAGTTACTCCCGGTTTGTTTCCGGTCTTTGCCATGGCCCTGCCTGATACCGAATTTATAAGTGTAGACTTACCCACATTTGGAATACCGGCTACCATAGCTCTGACAGGTCTATTTTTTATGCCTCTTTTTGCATCTCTCTCACGCTTTTCCTTGGAAACATTTTCTATCGCCTTTATAAGTGCATTGATTCCATTCTTTTTTCTGGAATCCATAAACATACACTCATAGCCCTGCTCCTTATAATATGTTGCCCATCTGTTATTGGCACTCTCATCTGATAGATCTGCCTTATTTAATATAATTATCCTTGACTTATTTGAGCCAAGTTCCATGATTTCCGGATTTCTTGTAGCCTCCGGAGCTCTGGCATCAGCCATTTCTATAATAATATCCACAAGCTTTATGGCATCTGACATAGCACGCTTTGCCTTAGTCATATGACCCGGGTACCATTGTATCTTCATAAGCAATATCCTTTCATCACCTTATAAAACCAATTCTTTTTATAGGTAATGCTCTTAGCCAAACATTTCCTATAATCATATCTCCTGTTACATTGCCTATTGTAGAAGTTCTGGAGTCTTCACTTCCCACTCTGTTATCACCTAATACAAAATATTCATTGCCAAGAAGCTTTACTTCATCTGCTGCTAAACCTGCTGATGAAGCTTCATAAAATCTATCTATAACTTCACCATTGACATAGACCATTCCATTTCTTATATTTACAGTCTCACCCGGAAGACCGATAACTCTACGAATACATTCTCTTCCGTCACTATTTTTAAAAGCAATCACATCATATCTCTTCGGCTTAAAGAATGTGTATGCCGCTTTATTTATAAGTGCCACCTCGCCCTGCTCTATCTGTGGTGACATAGATTGCCCCACCATATATGTTCTCTCTCCAAATATAAATACAACAAACCATGCTAGTGACAATATCACCGCAAGCTGTGTCAATATATCAAGTATAATTAAAAATCCGGATTCTTGTTTTTTTATTTTCATTTATTGCCCTGTTTTTTTATTTTGTTTTTTGTTAAACTGATTATAGCATAAATGATGTAAGGAGAAAACTATGGAATATCGTATAGAGCATGACTCAATGGGCACTGTAGAAGTACCTGTAGACAAATATTATGGAGCGCAGACAGCAAGAAGTCTGTCAAACTTTAAGATAAGTACAGAAACGATACCTATGGAGGTCATAAGGGCATTTGCTTATCTAAAGTCCGCCTGTGCCGCTACAAATTTTGAATTTGGTAAATTGGAAAAAGATAAGGCAGATATTATAAATACAGTTTGTAATGAAATACTTGAAGGTAAATTGGATGAACATTTCCCTTTATCTGTATGGCAAACCGGCAGTGGTACACAGAGCAATATGAATGTCAATGAAGTAATCACTAATAGGGGCAATGAGCTTGTCAAAAAAGAACTCTTACATCCAAATGATGATGTGAATATGTCACAAAGCTCAAATGATACTTTCCCGGCTGCAATGCATATAGCGGCATTAATTGAAATAACCGACAAGCTGTTACCGTCACTAAATGAACTTATACTTGCATTTAAGAAACTTGAGGATGAAAATATCGGCATTGTAAAGTCCGGAAGAACACATTTACAGGATGCTACTCCCATAGCATTTTCACAAGAAATAAGCGGTTGGAGAACCTCTCTTGAAAATAATTACAATCAAATAGAAAATTCTCTTATATTTTTAAGTAAGCTTGCACTTGGAGCTACTGCAGTAGGTACAGGACTTAATTCACCAAAGGGTTTTGATACCCTTGTTGCAAAAAATATTTCAAAACTTACAGGCAAAAAATTTGTCACAGACAGCAATAAATTCCACGCTTTGAGTTCAAAATCTGAACTTGCATTTGTACATGGCAGCCTATCCTCACTTGCAGGTGATCTTATGAAAATTGCAAATGATATCAGATGGCTCTCAAGTGGACCTAGATGTGGTTTGGGAGAAATCTTTATACCTGAAAATGAGCCCGGAAGCTCCATAATGCCGGGAAAGGTAAACCCTACACAATGTGAGTCTATGACTATGATATGTGTACAGGTTATGTCCAACAACATGGCTGTAAATATGGCTTCCAGTCAGGGAAATTTTGAGCTGAATGTGTTTATGCCTGTACTTATTCACAACTTCCTTCAGTCTGTCAGGTTGCTATCTGACGGTATAAGATCCTTTAGAGAAAATTGTGTAATTGGCATCAAGGCAAATAAAGAAAAAATGCATGAGAACTTACATAATTCCCTAATGCTTGTAACTGCAATCAGCCCCTATATAGGTTATGAAAATGCTGCAAAAGTAGCAAAATTGGCACATAAGAAAAATATATCACTAAAAGAAGCTACCCTAAACATGAATCTTATGACAGAGGAGAAATTTGACGAAGTATTTAAGCCTGAGGAAATGATATAGTAATATCAGTTCTAAAAGACTGTTATAAATTCTATATTAAGCACTATACTTTAGAAAGGAATTTTATGGAACAAACTAAGAAGCAAGATATGACCAAGGGCAATATTACCTTCCAACTTTTGTTATTCTTCTTCCCCATACTCCTTGGTACATTCTTTCAACAACTCTATAATACTGCAGATGCCGTTATTGTCGGACAGAATGTAGGAAAACTTGGACTGGCTGCCGTAGGTGGAACTACAAGCACTCTTATAAACCTTTTTATAGGTGTCTTTGTAGGATTGTCCTCCGGATTTAGTGTAATCATCTCACAGCATTATGGTGCAAAAAACAATAAGCTTGTCAGCATAGGTGTTCATACTGCCATCACTTTTTCGCTTATAGTAGGTATAATAGTCAGTATATTTGGTGCCATATTTTCAAAAGCAATGCTTGCAAATATGAATGTACCGGATAATATAATGTCAATGGCATTACCTTACCTACAAATATATTTTATAGGACTTGCCCCAAACCTTATCTATAATATGGGTGCCGGACTGCTTCGTGCAGTTGGAGATTCAAGAACTCCTCTTATATTTCTTATCATAAGTTGTTTTGTGAATATAGTTTTGGATATTATATTGATAAACTATATGAATATGGGAGTGACCGGTGCTGCCATTGCAACTGTAGCATCACAGATAATCAGTGCAATTTTGGTTATCATAGTGCTTTATCGCAGAGATGATGCACTGAAATTAAGACTAAGTAATTTGGGTATAAACTTTTCTGAGCTTAGAAAAATGATCAGTATTGGTGTTGCAGCAGGAATGCAATCTGCTATGTATACCATTGCCAATATACTCATTCAAGCTTCTATAAACAGTCTTGGTACTGATACCATAGCCGCTTTTACAGCATATGGTAAGATAGATACTCTTTTTTGGATGACTATACAATCTCTGGGTATATCTGTTACCACCTTTACAGGTCAAAACTATGGATATGGCAATAAAGATAGAGTTAAAAAGGGTATAATACAGGGAATGATTTTGGCAATACTTGCTACTGCTATTGTAATAATACTTCTAAAATTATTTGGAAGAAATATCTATACATTATTTACACAGGATGAGAATGTTCTAAAGATTGGTACTGATATGCTTAACTTTATGGTAGTAGCTTTCCCTACTTATATTATTATTGAGATATTCTCAGGTTCACTTAGAGGCATCGGAGATAGCTGGATACCTATGATAATGACTGCCAGTGGAGTATGTGTACTCAGAATAGCCTGGATACTTGTAATGGTACCGAAGTATCCGAATATATATACAATACTCTGGGCGTATCCACTTTCATGGGTTACTACCAGCATATTGTTTTTAATATATATGTTCGGTTTCAGCAAGATGCGTGCTTGGATAAAATTAAATATTTATCTTCATTGATATAAAATGGCTGCCGCACTAAGGACAATACAAACTACATCTGTACTCCTTAAAGCGACAGCCCTTCAATTTATCTAGGCTTTCGTATCTCTATACCCCTAGACTCTATACTTTTTCTTATGTTCAACATTTGTTTGTCTGTGTTTGCTATCACATCAGCACATTCTCTAAGCTGCCTTTCCACATCATCAGAATCAATAAAATCCTTTTTGTATTTTAGCTGATGATCAAGACTTGCCCAAAAATCCATAGCAATAGTTCTTATCTGTACCTCCACCCTCATAGGTTGTTTTCTCTCTGAGAAAAATACAGGTATCTCAACAATGAGATGATATGAGCGATATCCATTTTCCTTCGGCATTTTTATATAATCTTTCACAGCAATAAGGTTAACATCATCCTGTCTGGTAAGCATATCTGCCACATCATAAATATCGTCAAGGAAAGAGCAAATAACTCTGATACCTGCCACATCATACAAATTATTGACTATTGACTCAAGTGTCAGTGGCAGACCACGCCTTTTTAGCTTTTCAACAATACTTTGTGGTTTTTTTACTCTCGACTTTATCAATTCAATAGGATTTCTTCTATTTTTAACTGATAATTCATCATTCAAAACTTCGAGCTTGGTTTAACTTCCCTGATTGCACAGGTATACATCATCATTGCTTCTTGAAATTTCGGTGCCATTTCATGCATTTCCTCAGGTATCTGAACCAGGTCAGGAACCTGTACAATGGATTGCTCCAATTCATTATTTGGATTATTTGATATATACATAAGATCTCCAATTCTTTGTTATATACGGACCCAAGTAAAATCACTCCGGTTAATATTCTATTTTAAAATCAAATCTGCCGCTTCATCAAGCCATGGTGCCTCTACATATTCTACAAGACCCTCATCCACTTTATTTGCCACTTTAGGATCTATCGGTATCTTTGCAAGTACCTTTAAGCCTTCTTTTTTTGCTATTTCATCAATATGACTCTTTCCAAAAATCTCATGTCTATGTCCACAATCCGGGCATTCAAAATAGCTCATATTCTCAACAAGCCCCAGAATCGGCACATTCATCTTCTTAGCCATATTTACAGCCTTTGCAACGATCATTGAGACAAGTTCCTGGGGACTTGTAACTATTATAATTCCATCCACCGGTATTGACTGAAATACAGTGAGTGGAACATCCCCTGTTCCGGGTGGCATATCTACAAACATATAATCAATATTGTTCCAAACGGTGTCCTTCCAAAATTGCTTTACTACTCCTGCTACTACAGGGCCCCTCCATATAACCGGATCTGTTTCATTTTCCAAAATAAGATTTGTACTTACTACATTTATTCCTGTACTTGTAACGGCCGGTATCATAAGTTGATCATATGTCACACCAAGTTTGCCACTAAGTCCAAATGCCTTAGGTATAGACGGACCTGTAATATCCGCATCTATAATGCCTGCTCTAAAGCCTTTTGACCTAGCCTTACAGCCATAAGAGATGTTACCAAACTCTTACCTACTCCACCCTTTCCGGAAACTATACCTATTACCTTATTGACCGTACTTTGTGGGTCAAGCTCTTCCCTAAACTCATTCTTTGCCATATTAAAACCACATAGACTTTTGTCTATGATTTCCTTTCTTATCTCTAAAATATATCCTCACTGAATACAAGATAATTATACTAAAATTATCAATATTTTTCTATGAGTTTAATTACAGTTTGATTTATATTTTCTCTACAACCTTGACATTTTCACTGCCCAGTCGTTCTTCCAAAATATTAGCTGCCTCCGTAGCCGGTACTCCCCATTCAGCACCAAGGTCCTTCTTCGCTCTTTCTTTTTTTAAATAAATAATAACTCTATCATTTCCTGTTAAACTTCCGATATCAGAAAGCAGATTTCCCAAATCTTCCTCATAACTATCCTTATCACTGTATTGAATCCAAAGTTCCTTTTTTACTCTTCCAAACTCCCTTATACTGTCTACTATAAGTTTTCCTTCTTCTTCACCTGAGGTATCAACTCTACCCTTAACAAAGACCTTTCCTCCCTCGGTCAGTTCTCCACCATAGTTTTCAAATACTTTAGGAAATACCAAAAGTTCTATTCTGCCATACATATCTTCTAATGTACATATCGCCATCATATCTCCCCTTTTAGTAAATCTCTTATTTACCTCTACCAGTAAACCGCCTATAGTTATCTTTCTTCCCGACTCAAGCAAAATGTTTCCGTTTTCATCCGGATAAAAGTCAATACTTCTTGTATCACAATGCTTTTCCAAAAGCGAAACATATTCTTCCAGAGGATGCCCACTGACATACATTCCCAGAACTTCCATTTCATATTTTAGAAGCTCCTCTTTGGAGTACTCCTCTATATGTATCATTTCTGAAACAAAACTATCTTTGTCCTCTTCACTTACTACATCAAAAAATGACATCTGTCCCGGAATAGTCGCCTTGCTCTCCTTTGATTTTTTTTCTACAAAAAGCTCAGCATTTAATATCTTTTCATGCCTATTGCCCTCCATACTGTCCAGGGCTCCGGCCTTTATAAAGCTCTCGATACTTCTCTTATTCAAATCCTTCTGCGGCAATCGGTTAATAAAATTCTCCAATGTGAGATATTTCCATTCAAGGTTCGCTCTCTTACAAGTGTATCCGCTACTGCCTTGCCTACTCCCTTTATAGTGGAAAGTCCAAATCTGATGCCATCCTTATCCACACTGAAAGCTCCCTCCCCCAGATTCACATCCGGAGGCAAAACCTTTATTCCCATATCAGCTAGACTTGCTATATATTCTGCCAACTTAGTAGGATGATCACTCACTGAAGTAAGTGAAGCCGCCATAAACTCCTTGGGATAATAATACTTCAGATATGCGGTCTGATATGAAACAACTGCATAGCAAGCAGCATGTGATTTATTGAATGCATAGCTTGCAAAATCTATCATTTCGTCAAATATTTTATTAGCAATTTTCTCATCTATACCATTATTTATACATCCCTTTATTCCATTTTCTTCATTGCCATATATGAAATTCTTTCTCTCAAGCTCCATAACATGCATTTTTTTCTTACTCATAGCACGACGAACTTCATCACTTCCACCCATAGTATAGCCTGCCAGATCTCTCACTATCTGCATTACCTGCTCCTGATACACTATACATCCATATGTAGGCTCAAGTATCGGTATAAGTTGCGGTGTATCATAAATTATATTTCCCTTTAGATTCTTCCCTTCGATATACTTTGGAATAAAGTCCATAGGTCCCGGACGATAGAGTGATATACCCGCAATAATGTCTTCCAGATTTTCCGGTTTCAATCTCTTCATGAAATTTTGCATTCCTGCACTCTCAAGCTGAAACACACCGTCTGTTCTTCCGGTGGATATGAACTCATATACCTTCTTATCATCATAGTCCATATCCTTCATATCAATTTCCACGCCATAATTTTTCTTTATCATCTCCAAAGAATTTTGAATGACTGTAAGAGTACGAAGCCCCAAAAAGTCCATCTTTAAAAGCCCCAGCTCCTCTAAAGTGGTCATAGTAAATTGTGTAGTCACCGAATTATCCACTCCCAATGCCAGTGGTACATACTCTTCCACTGCCTTCTTTGATATCACTACACCTGCTGCATGTATACTCGCATGTCTTGGTAAACCTTCAAGTTTTAAACTATAATCTATAAGTTCATGCACCACATCATCACTGTCATACAGTTCCTTTAACTCCTTATTTCTCTCCAATGCAAGTCCAAGTGTAATATCCTTATCTCTAGGTATCATCTTGCAATGCTGTCACATCTTGCATATGGTATTTCCATAGCCCTTCCCACATCTCTTATAACACCTCTTGCTTGTAATGTACCAAAAGTAATTATCTGACATACTCTTTCACTACCATATTTATTTACCACGTAGTCAATGACCTCGGCTCTTCTCTCATCTGCAAAGTCCACATCTATATCAGGCATTGAAACTCTCTCAGGATTTAGAAATCTCTCAAAAATAAGATTATATTTAATAGGATCAATATCTGTGATTCCAAGGCAATAAGATACTACACTACCTGCTGCCGAACCTCTTCCGGGACCTACTGAAATCCCCTTACTTCTGGCATAATTTATATAGTCCCAGACTATCAAAAAATAGTCTATATATCCCATCTTTTCTATTACACCAAGCTCATAGTACATTCTGTTCTTTATTTCTTCTCTATTTGGATAAATATCGGAATAATGTTTTTGAAAGCCTTTCAAGCATAGACTCTCTAAATATTCCTTAGCAGACATTTCGTTTGGCACCTGATATTCCGGCAATTTTGTCTCACCGAACTTTATTTCTACATCACACATATCCGCTATCTTTGCTGTATTTTCTATAGCCTCAGGTGCATATGGAAAGAGTGCTTTCATCTCATCCTCTGACTTTAGGAAGAATTGGCCACCCTCATATCTCATTCTGTCGGGATCTGATACTGTCTTACTTGTCTGTATGCACAATAATATATCATGTGCTGTTGCATCTTCTGCATTTATATAATGAACATCATTTGTTGACACAAGTGGTATATCCAACTCTTTTCCAATTTTCATCAAAATCTGATTCACATACTTTTGTTCAGGTATTCCATGATTTTGTAGTTCCAGATAAAATGAATCTTCACCAAACAAATCCCTATATTTCTTTGCAGCCTTTATTGCATCATCCTCTCTACCCCTTGATATAAGTTTGGGAATCTCTCCGGCAAGACAGGCTGAAAGTGCTATTATACCATCATGGTATTCTTCCAAAAGTTCAAAATCTATTCTCGGCTTGTAATAAAAGCCTTCTGTAAATCCCTTCGACACTATCTTTGTCAAATTTTCATAGCCTCTATTATTTTTTGCAAGCAAAATAAGATGATAGTACCTGTCACCTTGCTTTGCCTGTTTCTCAAATCTTGAAGACGGACTCACATAAACCTCACACCCAAGTATCGGCTTAATACCGTTTGCCTTTGCCTCTTTATAAAAATCTATAACTCCATACATAACTCCATGGTCGGTTATGGCCAATGAAGTCATATTAAGTTCCTTTGCACGACTTATTATCTCTTTTATCTTACAGGAACCATCCAACAATGAATATCCTGTATGTACATGTAAATGTGTAAAAGACATATCTCTCCTCTTTTTCATTCAATACTTGTTATATTATATCATAATGAGGGAATATTTGAGTATATTGTCTGAAAAAGTGGGTAGAGAATATCTCATACATTCTGTTACATTTCAGGTATCCACTTTAGAACTTTTGTTTTACAATCTCAAATATAAAGAGCGGCTGCACTCTCATGCAACCGCCCATTTTATTATTTAGAATTATTTCCAAACTCCATTTTCATTTACATAATATCCATCAGGTGTATTTTCGTTTTGATACATAGAACCAAGAGGTCTACTATCAATGTTTCCAAAGTTCCACCTATTTGTATTATTATCATAGAACCAGGTCTGTGCCGGTGCAGTCGGATTGAAATAATAGAAATCATTTCCTACCTTTGTCCAATTAGTGTGCATCGCTCCACTACTTGGATTCAGATAGTACCATCTGCCATCATTTGCATCATGATGCCATCCCTTTATCATCTCACCATAGAATCCATTGTGGTCCATTGAAAGATAATACCACATATTGCTCTCAAAGAACCAACCTGAATTCATAATACCGTCATCACCGAAATGATACCACTCAGACTTTGTCTTGCCTTCAAAAGTATAGCTTAGATATGCCCAGCCTTTAGCTCTTCCACCATTTGAAAGATTGAATACCCATTTGCTATTATCTAAGTTTACCTTAGCTTCCTCAGGATTTAAAAGCTGCCAGTTACCATCAAGCCCGACTCTAAAGCTACTGGTACTTGTGTTTTGTGCACTCTTTTTTGAAGAGCCACCGCTGCCACCGGAACCGCCACGGCCACCGCCGCCCTTATTATTTGGTGTAGGTTTTGTTCTTATTCCCATACTGTTTAAGATAGAATTAAGTTCATTTAATACCTGCAATAATTCAGGTGATAATGCCTTATTTGGAGCAGCTCTATTTAAAATTGCTCTTGCCTCTGCAGCCTTAGCCTGTGCTTTGGCTACATCACTTGCATCATACTTGGAGGCATCAATATTATCAACCTTACCAAGGCTATCATTAAGTCCGTCTACAAGTTTAGCTCTATATTCAGCATCATTTGTATAATAAAGATATATAATCTTATCTTCATTAATTACCATATTATTATTTATACTTTCCTTCTTGTCCATTCTCAAGCTGAGTCCATCATAAATCCAAGTAAGTCCGGTATTTCCATCTTCAAATGTATCCCCCCTACTTGGAAGGTCTGAAACATAATCTGATTCGTAATCTGATAGTCTACTTCCAGGTGCCACAATAATAGTCTTTAAAGTACTCATATCAGGTATACTTACAAATCTTACTGTTGTTCCTGTACTTGTATATCCGAATATATATGTGTGACCCGTTTCAAAGTTATCGCTAAACTCACCCATATATCCGCTTCCACCTGCAGGATTCTCATATACTCCGGGTACACTTGTTAAGCATTTGAATCTGTAGCAAGTTTATACAAACTATAATTTCTTGTTGATGACAATGCTCCTGTATGTATACTTGCTTCAAGACTTAAAGGTGCATCAGCTCCTGTATAAGTATTCCAAGTACTTCCGCCATCATTTGAGCTCTCTACAAATATCCTAAATTCAAACTCTCCCTTATAAAGATCTGTGTTCTCATCCTGCACAAGTCTTTCATGTGCTCCTGTCACCTTTCTTTGGTCGATATGTATTCTATAAAGTCCGGGAGTTGTTATGCCAGTAGGACCAACCGGATATGTTACTCCGATAGTATTCGGATCAAAAGTATTTCTATTTGGATAATAGTCAGGTGCAAAGTTTATTCCTGTATCGTAAAGAGCTTGAAGCTTTACAGATCCTCTTGGCATACCAAAAGATATTATTCCACTTGAATTGTTTTCGATATTATTACTATGACCTGTATTGCCGGATATTACTCTCCACTCCTTAAATAATGCACCATTGTGGTCTATAGGCTCTGCTTGTATACTTACTGCCTGACCAAATCTTACAGACTGTAAATCTGCAAAGTCTTACTAACTCCTCCAATACTTATCTGTGTGCTGGTTCCCGGTAAATCTGCATCATCAACTATTACATTTACAGGGAATACTGTTGCTGTTATACCAAGATTTCCCGTGTTTACATTCTCTGTTCTTACCCCATCAGCTATTCTTGCTGCTGGTGTATCATTACTTCCAAGCGGTCTTGGCACTATAGTATAAATTGTATCCGGATCAAGATTTCCAAATGTAACCTTTCTGGAAGAATCCGGTGATGTAAAGTTATATACTACATTACCGCTCGAATCAAGCAGTGCGTACTGTGTATTTGCATCAGCAGGATCTATAACTATCTGTGCCATACCTGCATTGCTTGGATCTTCAGATGCTGTTGCATTCAACACTGTAGGTATTGTAATAACTGTAGAAGGTGCACTTATACCTGTTGTTGGAACCGGATTTCCTACATTAATAGCTGTTGTAGTATCTGCTGTATATACTTTATAGCTTTCTCCCGGATGAAGCATTGAGCCTGATATCTTTCCATTATTTGATAAAAGCTGTGCTCCTGTTAATAAAGCAACCACATTTCCATCCCTATCTGCAACTACATAGTTATATCCAACGCTCATTGCAGTTGGTGATATAGCATCTACTGCTATAACCGGAGCTCCTGTAGTACTATCTAAACTTGGAGTTACTTCCGGCACATAGAGTGCAGTTGCCAAAGTATTTCTACCATAGGCTGTGAATGTATATCCGTCAGGATAATCTGCTAAGTTTATTGTAGCAAAATCGACCTCTGCAAAGTTCTTATCATACCATGTAAGTACATATCCACTTTGCACTGTCAATGCACCGGTTGACTCATCTATCCACTCATTCAAATCTGATGAAGGAATATTTGTTCTTGCAGTATTATGTGTATAATCATAAGTTAAAACACTAGCTTCATTACCATTGTTAAATATTACATGGTTATCACCTGAAGCAAGTTTAAACTTTTTCCATCTTGTTGGATCAAGTTCAAACACTGCATTAACTGTTACTGTTCCTATACTTTGGTTTTGCTCCAAACTGTTTGCAGGGAGACTTCTTGGTGTTATAGCCGGATCATCATCTGCAAAGCTGTTTACAGAAAGCCAGTTACCATCAGTCATCTTCCAACCTCTGAATCTATATCCCTGATCCGGAACCGGTGTAGGCAAGTCACTGTCTGTAATATTTACATGATATGTTCCTGCTGTGATATTTTTCACTCTAGGCAAAGAATGAGTATCTTCTATAGGCTGACCTGAGAGTCCTGCTGCCACGAATGCTGTATCAGTCGGATAAGTACCGCCTCCGTACTCATGCTCCGGAACTAAAAGTCCTATATTGTTGGTATAAGCAGGAACCATCAGCTTACCGCCCATACCTGCTAAAGGATTTATAGCCGCTATAGAACCAATATCTCTGTTATATGTAATTGTTACAGAAATATTTTTGCCTACTCCTGCTGCCGAATTTACCCTAAGCACCTGATTTGTAGCTGTCCAAGCCTGTGCACCACCGGGATTCAGTTCATTTGTAATATCGCCTGAAAGAGGAGTAAATGTATTATCCCAAGCAGCAGTTGACTCCGGTTCTACTCCCGGTATTCCTGATGGAGAAGTATCATATGATATATATGTATCCAGCTTTGGAAGTGGTATACTATAATTTGCCCCTGTAGTACTGTCCACTCTTATAAATAAATTCCCTGTTGAAGCATTCTTATATACTGTACCTACAACCGGTATAGCAGGGCTTGCCGGAAGTGTAGCTATAGTACCAATAGCGTCAACAACTTTGTCATTGATTTCATTTCCTTCTTCATCCACATAGTTTATAGTTATTCCCCTATAGTAGTTTGGATTCTTAATATAATTATACTTTATAGTAACATTTTGATTTAACATCTGACCCTGTGGTTTATATCCATCTGCTAATCCCGCTACATTTATTGGTGTAAAGTTTGACGGATTAGTATCAAATGCAAATGGTATCATAATATCCATCACATTTCCTGATACATCAAAGAACTTTCCATAATTTGCTGCACCAGCAGGATCTGTTGATTTAGTATATGTATATTCTATTTCAACAGGATTTGTAGGATCCAAAATATATTCTACATCCGCACCCGGATTCAAATCTATATTTCCTGAACCATCCAGATTATATGTACCACTTTTTGCCTTTGTTGTACTATCAGTGTTTACATCCTGAGTTGCATAATAGTACTTACTTACAGGTCTGGTAATACTTCTTGGACTACCACTTCTTTTTAGCTGTCCGGCAAGAACAGTTACACCTTCACTGATAGTTACTCCGGCTACAGGATGCTCTTCATAATCATAATAATTATCAACTACAGTTAGTTTAAATTTTGTATCTTGCTTAGGAGCATATCTAAATGTAATAAATGTATCCTTATTTATAGTAGTTTCACCAACTCTTTCATTGGTTACACTAAATCCGGGATTACCACTCCAAGCTGTATTTGTACCGCTCTTATATAGATTTACTTCACTTCCTACCACTTCGTATCCGATTATTGGTTTAGCATTTGCTTGGAAGCCTGTAAGTACCTCTTTTCCACCTGTGGTAGCTATATTCTCTGCAATAGGATTTATCACTGAGGTATGAGCAGCATCCATTGTTGATGCATTAAAATCGTACTTGCTTCCCGGAAGATAATATTCATTTCCATGACCGTCATTTGCACCCTTATATCCGACTACATAGTCAAACTTTACCATCAGATTTAAGTTCTGCATAATACACAGCACCTTGATTTGTAATTGTAGGTATCTCTATTTGACTACTTCTTGGATATCCAAGAATATTTCCTTTTAGAGGAACTTGATTATAGCCGGCTATCTCATATCCGTCCAAATCAAAATCGGAATCACTTATCCAACTTTTTCCATCAAATGTAGCTGTAGGAGAAAATGATGTTCCCGTAAAAAACGGCAATGTCTGATCTGCTATATGTTCTCCCGGATTTCCTGTTGCTACAATATTATTTACCCATCCTGATATCGAAGGATTCAATGTAGTAAAATCAAATCCCAAATATCCGTCTCTAGGTGTAACATCTCCTATATTTGCCGCAATTCCACCATATACTGCCTTTGTAGCAGCTGTATTCAAATTATGATTTACATAATTATAGCCTGCTGCATATGCCGGCATTGCCGGTGCGAGTACAGTCATAACCATACTCGCAGACAATGACATGGCAAATCTTGTTATCATTGTTTTTCTTTTCATTTCATCTCCTATGTCACTGAATCCATGCTCCATTAGCATCTACACTATATCCATCAGGTGTACTCTCACCTGCATACATAGAGCCATATGGTCTGACATTATTATTCAAATAGTTCCATTTAAATGCATTTGCATCCCATTCATAGGATTTTTGTGGTACGACAGTATTAAAATAATAATATTTTCCTGAAATATTTTGCCATCCAAGAAGCATCTCACCGCTTCGGTCAAGGTAGTACCATCTGCCATCCTGCTTATCTAAATGCCAGCCGGTTTCAAGAATTCCTGTATTATCATTCATATAATACCATTTATTTGTCGTAGGATCCTTTACCCAACCTGTTACCATCTGTCCAAGTTCAGGACCTTCTGTTGTGTTCATATAATACCATCTACCATTCTTTGAGTCATATGTCCAACCTGTTGCCATGGTTGACTTACCATCAAGTAATACCAGCGTGATACTTTCTTTCCGGTATTATCATTGAATACGATCATACCCCACATATCATTTATAGGTGTTCCTCCGTTAAGTACGAAAGACCATCCACCTGTTACGCTATTTCTTTCCCAGTTTCCGTCTACACCAAGTACAAATGCTCTTACATTACTGTTTTCATTAATGGCTGTATTTTGTTGTGACTTCTCTCCCGGTGTCAAAAGTTTACTTCCTCTTCCGTTTGATGAATTACCACCACCACTGGCACCACCGGTTCTTCTTATTCTTTCATCCATTCTACCCTTGGATTTGTCTCTATATCTATCCAAAACCTCTCTAAGTGCATCTATAGCAGCCTGAAGTTCAGGATAATTAGACATTCTAAGATATGTACTTCCATCAGGAGCAATGAGGCCTCTGGCACGTCTTAATACCTCTTTAGCAGTATCAATAGCTTCCTGTACATTAGCTGCTTCACCTGCCTTAAGATATGGGTCATACATCAAATCATATGCCTCTTCAATAGTTTTTCCAAGGTCTATTCTTGCCTTATCCACCATAGGCTTATTGTTTGAATAATAAGCATATACAGTAGTTTTCTTTGTAACTTCCTTTGTAGTGTCATATATCCTAAGTGCACTGTCATTTTTAGACCAATTCTCATAGGTATAAGTTACACCATAAATATCATCAAATGGAGTCTCAAGTGCATTTGGTACATCATTTTGGGCATAATCTGTCACCACTGTATAATCTGATGAATACCAAGCATCCTCTACATTTTCTTTTCTTCTAACTTTAAACTGTTTGTAGAAGTTTCTGGATGTATCATTCAAATATCTGTGGTCAAGTACCGGTACATTGTCAAGGAATGTAACCTTAAACGTCTTTGAGTAAACCATCACATATGTGTGCAATAGATTTCCTGTAAACTTCATAAGTCCGGCATTATTTGCAACATCTGTAGTAAGTGTTATCTCGATAGGAGTACCTGATGTAATATCAAATAACTGATAATCAAGCTGATCAATATCTGCTGCAGGGAGTTGGGCAATTACATCCACTGTAGCATTAGATGCTGTAGCTATGATTCCTGCATCCACTCTTCTACCGTCCACATATCTCTCAAGTTTTATATCAAGTGAGTATGCAGCAGTATAAGCAGTAGGATGGTCTGATCCGGCTATAGATACCGGTTTTACAAGACTTGACTCTGCATTTGTAGTATCTCTCTTATCAAAGATTACTCTATAATCAACATTAGCTCCATTTATGGATTGAAGATCTCTGTCACCCGGAGTTGTCAAATGATTTGCCAATGTTGGAATCTGATTAGGTTCAAGACCAAACTCTCCTTGGCTTGCCTTTCCTCTAAGTTCCTCATGTAAATCTGCATCATCTCCAATTATCTTTGTAGGTTCATATACTGCCTTTAATACTATATTGGAATTTGACATATTAAATGAATAGTCAGCGTCTGTGATATTTCCACTTACTCCAACTGCTCTTCCTGCCAATACATTCCAATATAGGAAGTTCTTACCATTTGCATCTATAGGATCTGCATGGATTGTGACCGTTTCACCGGCATGTGCTTCATTAAATTCATCTGAATTTACTATATTGTCCTTTACAGAAACAATAATTCCATTTCTTGTTTCTACAATATACTTAGCTACCTCTGCCATATCTCCGGGGTTTGCATTTATCTGTGAACCATCCGGAAGCTTTATCAGAGGATCTGCAAGCGTAGCATCACCATGTTTTCTTGCAACAACCGTATAGGTTTCATTTGGATTCAAATTATTAAATGTTACTGTAGACGGATTATTTCCTACCGGAGTCATCCAACCATTGTCACTTCCCGGATAGTTCAAAACATTTCCGGACTCATCTATTAGAGCATAGTCTGCATCAGGATCTGCCGGATTTATTACTATCCTTGCCATTCCGTCATTATCAGGATCATATCCTACATTGTAGTTATTATCTACTGTAGGAATAAATACATCCTGAGGTGTGGAAACTGATGTACCTGTAACGCTTGAAACATTTCCACCAACATTTGCAACTGTATCCGGAGTTCCCTCCTGCACATTATAATGTGCTCCCGGAATTAAATCAGGAACTGTAGTAGTATTACCACTTGGATCACCTGTGACTACTGCCACTATTTCACCATCCGGCTTAGAAATAACATATACATTTCCAGGTTTGCTTCCTCTTATTTCAATTTCTCCACTACCATCTCCACCTATTCTTCCTATTGGAGTAAATCCTCCTACATTAGTTCCCCATGTATTAGGATCTTTTCCAAATATAGCTGTATATGTAGCGTGATTTGTCAGAGTTGATGAAGCCAACATATGATTGCCTGCTGCATCATCCCATCCATTAAAGTTATAATTTATTACCGGTGTAGCTGTTGGAAGCTGTGGAGTAATCTGTCCCCAAGTATAATCAAATGGTGTATGTAATGTAGCCGGTGCTGAAATAGAACCATTGCTCCTGCTACAAAGTTTATATCAAACCACTTGCTTGGGTCTTCCACAAACTTAGCATATATTATGATTGGTGTAGTATCTGTATTCCAGAAAGTTGTTCCGGTTACAGGTGTAGTCGCGGCTGCATCCATATACCAGCCTTCAAACATATAATATCTGTTTGCACTGGTAGTTGGCACATAATTCTCGGCCTGAAGTCTGTTAAAATTATAAGCCGCCGCATCTCCTGCAGTGCTTCCATCACTTACTAAAACCTTGGTAGGTGCACCTGCTGCAAGTGGGTTTATACTACCATGATTGAAGTTAGGATCTGTAGTAACCCTAAACTCTACATCTCTCCACTTTGAAAGATCAAGTCCAAGTCTATAGTCCGCTCTTATACCATTTACACCACTTAAAGCAAGAGGCATATTTCCTGTTATATCTCCGTTTGCGGGATTGAAGCTTTCTCCATATCCTGTAGGAGTAAAATCAACTCTTGATACTGCAGGATCCCAGGTATATCCATAGAGCTTATCAGTATAATTGATTGATAAATTATATGTAGTTCCCGGTGTTACCTGTGTGATACCACTATCAAGCACCTTATCTCTATACGCATCTAAGTATCTTCTTACAAGATTTGAACTTGAATCTGATGTATAAACATATTTTATCTTCACATCCTGATTTGGCATATATGCCGCAAATACTCCCGGATTTGGTGATGTAGAAAGTGGGTTGTCAGACACAATTAAGTTCCCTGCTGCACCATCAAGTCCTACAAGTCTTGGATTATCTCCACTTGCAATATGTGAATCCCATCCTGTACTGTGATCTATTTCATAGTGATCAAATGTATAGCCTGAGATATTCTCAGGTTGTGCATTAATTGGCTGTTCAGCTCTCTTTACTATAGTATGTGCCGCTCTCAGTGCATTTCCGCCACCATCAACATGTTCAACGGTATAGTTAAATGTTGCTGTACTGTCTACCATATACTTATACACCACATTTATATTCTTTGCCGGCATACTGTCAATAGTATATCTGAGTGGATGTGCATCTGTAAGAGGTGCTCTAGTTCCAACATTCGCCGGAGTATTACTTACGGTCTTCTTTTTATATCCCGGTATAGTAACTCCAATTTCTGTCAATGGATCTTTATATATAGACTCTTCTATAAGTCTTGTATCATGCTCAGTTCCAAAATTAAGTTCCAAAGCTGCATTATCATTCTTATGTCTTGTATCTATATTCCATGGTGTACCGTCTCCTACCCATTTTGCTACAAGGTTGTATACAGGATCCAGAGTATTCATTGCATCATAATATCCTGCAAGTGCTGTTGTTCCTGTAAAAGGATCTCCATCATTAGCACTGACTACTCCTGTAACAGGATCTGTGGTAGGCTTATCATACTTACCATTTCCATCATTATCTGTGAATACATACCAGCCTCCAAAGGTATATCCTGTTTTTGTAGGTGTTGGTAAGCTTCCCAGTGTAGAATGATGTACTCCTGAAATATAGGTGGTCTCAGTCTTGTCTCCCGGGGTTGGAGCACCTCCTGCCGCATCAAAGTGATATGTTACCTCATTTTTTCTATACTTGATAACAATATCTACATTTTGCTCAGGTGTCTTTCCTTCTATTTTTCCATTAGTGTTTGTAAAATTATCACCGGTAACTCCTGTAGGTATTCCGGTAACTTCTGCTACTGCATAGCCCGGATATGTAGGCGCATTTATCTCAACCGGGCTTCCCGCAACACCTCTCCAGCTATAATGTGCTGTCACATTCTCACCACTGCCTCCACCTGTTTCTGCAGGTGAAGCTGTCGGATTGTGTTGATAAACTGCTGAGCCACCAATTTGAGTAAGTGTATTATCAAGAGTAATCTTATTTGTAGCTGCACTCACACTGCCATGATTTGCAGAAAGAGGCATACCATCTTCATCTACATAAGTTACAGTATAGTTATATCTTAATGTATGAAGATATATACCAAGTGAATTTTCATGATCCGGTGCAGATGTTAAGTCATCTCCGGTCGCATTATCCACAGCCATATAAGTAGGTATTCCGACTGCATTGCTGGTACCTGTTGCATCAGCTTTGAAATTACCTGCTGAATATGGAAGTATAGTAGAACCTGCTGCTCTATCTTCATAGTCAACTATTGCTCTACCTGAGGTATCTCCCTTTGGTAATTCTTTGACAGAAACACCTACAGTTCCACTGAATTTCTTTCCACTTGGTACTAAAAGCTCTGAAACTCCCAGTGCCACATTTCCATCTGCCTCGTTGGTAGTAGGTACGCCACCAACAACTGTTGTAGTCTTTATTTTATTATTTTGAATATCTACATTACCATATAGCTTTAATGGCATTGCTATATTTTGATTGTTTATATCAGCTCTTGTAGTAACGCTTGAGTTTCCTATAGCGACCGCTGAAGGAGCCCTCAAGTTTAGTTCAGCAGTATCTACTTCTGTTTCATTATCTGAAATACTTATAGAATCTGCTTCTGCAGCCAAGCTAAGCTCTCCTGCCGCCTCTACAAAGATTGCAGATGCATCAGCCTCATACTTATCCTTTGTTCCATCACCATCAGTATCTATTGTTCCTGCAACCTTTGCACCATATAAGCTGGTCTTGTCACTTATTGTTACCCTACCGGCTGTAACATGTAGCATAGGGGCTTTTGCAGTAACATTTGCCTTGTTTCCATCTATATTTATATTGTAGAAACTAAGATGTGAATTAGCCTGATCCATCTTAAACATATCACCTGTAAATGAAGGATCACGCCTGATAACGCTTGTATCATTATTTATAGGATCTCCAATTTCATACACACCTTTTGTCGTCTTTCCTGCTATTGCAGTAGTCTTATAAGGGCTGGTTTCTATCTGTACATCCAAATCAGCCGGTACTGTAATAGTGCTGTTTACCAATACAGGATTGGCATCACTTGACATTACATATACATAACCCTTTTTAGCTCCTGTAGACTTCATAGCTGTTATAGCAGTTTGTATATCTTTAAAAGGCTGTGCAATATATCCATTTGAATCAGTTCCTGTATATGAAGGATCTACATAGTACACTGCCGCTCTCATAGAGACTCTAAAGGTTGTAGATGCACTTTGTCCTGCAGCCATATTCAATCTACCTGAAAAGGCAGTTGCAGCATCATATTTTTGAACCAGAAGATTCTTGTCGGCATTTTGACCGAATACAAAGTTATCATGCCCTAAGTTATTTGGCTTTGGTTATCTCCTGCCCATACTCTACCCTCTCCTGCTACCAACTCTATATCCAGATCTGTCAATGAATCAGGTCTTTTAAATACATTTGGTATATTCGCAAAATTTGGCATAGTATAAAGTGATGTAGAACCTGATGGTATACTACCTCCACCCGGTTGTGGAATATTGCCACTATAGCTATTTTGGTTATAATAATCCATCATATGAAGTCTTGTATGGTCTGCGGTAACTATTGTAGGTGCCACATCTGTTCCGGCAATCTGTGAATCAGACTGTGCTCCTATCCAGAATTCTACCGGATAGTTATTAGGATTATAACCTGTCCATACAATAAGAAGTTTTTGCTTATCTGCTGTAGGCTTTACTTCCATCCTGACTTCTATCTTATCATTACTTGATGCAGTGCCTGCACCACGTATTGCATTTACATAATCTACATATTTTTGCGGTATTTTAACTTCAACAACTCTACCATTTCCCTTTGGTATATTTGAACCTATACTGTCATTATAGATTCCCATAACATTATGATCAGGCGGTGTAGCGGTATCAGATTGATTATTACGTGCTCCCGGTACAGGGTATGTAAATCCATCTGCATCATATTTTATATCTCTTGGAGATATTACAGGCATCATATCTGTAGGATTTGCTTCCTTATGCTCTCCGGTCTGTCCAAATCCTATATAGGTGGACCACCAGTTTGCTCCAAATGCCGATTTTGATGCTTTATAGTTACCTCCCATACCAAAAGTCTTTCTTGGATCAACTGATACAGCATCCGGATCAAGAATCGCACCAATATCAAATGTATATTGATTCAATGTGTTATATCCCGGATATAATGAAATCCCTATGAATATTTACAGGATCCCTTACTACCGAATGAGTATTTCCATTAGGATAATTAAAAAAATTTCCTCCCCAACCATCCTGATAGTTTGAAAACTGACCCGAACTTGAGGCTGTAACATTTCCATATCTATATACAGTACCAAGTGACTGACCATAAGTAGTATAATCATATGAAGTGAAATGTCCACCCGACTCATTTACTCTCGTTATTCCGCTATTTGCACCTGTAGGTGCACCCGGATCCAGTTCAGCATTGTCTACAAGGATGGATGCTTTCGCTTCCATCCCCCCAAAATAAGGCGCCGTAGTTATAACCATGGCGGTAGCCAATGCTCCTGCAGTGCATTTTCTCAACACACTTAAAATTTTGTTCTTATTTTTTTTCATAATTTTTTCTCTCTATTATATTCTCCAACATTTTTACATGAAACTTCGCTCTCATCATATATTTTTAGCATTGTAAAATCACAAAAGACCTGAAAATTTCCAGACAATAAAGATGATTTGCAAACACAATCATATTCCCATATAAACCACCTCCGCAAGCTGCTTTAAAGCTCCTCATATATTTAATAATCAGAAGAACAAAGCAAAAATTTAGATTAATTATTTATAATATTCTATTAATATTATTTTATCATTATTCTTAAATTTTGACTAAACTAATATCATTTCTATGTGTTAAAAAATAATCTGTATTTTTTGTAAGTTATGTGAAAAAATCATGAAAAGCAAATACAAAAACCCACTATAAATCATTCATTATAGTGGGTTTTATATAAGATGTATTAATTTCTTATCTTAGTATCTATTCATTTTCCCTTTATTCATTATAAATCCTAGAAATGCACCAACTATACCTCCTAAGATATGAGTCAAATTTGAAATATTATCCTGTACGAAAACTCCTTGGTATATCTGCTCTCCTATATACAAAATTGCTACCAAAATAAATGTAACCGGAATCTTTCCTTCTCTAAATCCTGCAAATGATGAAAGCAGTATAAAAGCAAATACCACACCACTTGCCCCCAACAATCTACTATACGGAAATACAAAGAAATGTACCACTCCGGTCACAAGTGCAGTCGCCAATATAACAAAAAGTATGTTTGCTGAACCATATTTTTCTTCCAGCATAGGACCTATCACCAGTATAAGCATTATATTCCCCAAAAAGTGGTCTAAACTCGCATGACCCAACACATGTCCGAATAATCTAAAATATGTGAATGGATCTAGGAACGATGATTTATATACACTAAATAATAATCTATTAGAAAAATCCCCTGTGAAATTATCTAATAAAAATACTGCAAAACTTAAAATAACAAAGATCAAAATAACCGGTGAATTAAATGATAGTTTTAACTTCTTGTCCATATCTTCTCCTTTTTAGGTTTTCCTAACCTATTTTAAAAGGGTGGCTCAGCCACCCTTCTTGTCTACTGCCTCAACTATATGAATTCGCATCTTAGAATTCGATGCTCTATCTCCCCTCTATATAAAGTATATATTCAACATATACATTTATCTCATATTCATTCATATCAATCAAGAGGAGCTTTGTCTCTGTCTCCATATCCAATCTTCCAAAGGGAGTGTTATATACTACTTTAAACCTACTGTTATTGGTAAATACCATCTTGGAATTTACCACACCCTCTTTGATAATCTCAACCCTATTTTTTTGTACAATTATTGTATTAAGGATAATTTCATCAAAACCCTGGGCTTCTTCCACGTAAGTTATATTATGTATATCACCATCAATATAGTGATTTCCTGAAATATTCACGGCAATGGGATCACTCTCATCATATCTCAGATGAGTGCCGCTAATCTCAATATCTACAAATTCTTTCATAATCTTCTACCTTAAAACCATAGCAGAAGCCGCACTGCGGTCTCTACCCAACCCTAAACTACCACCGGTTGTTATGCAAATATCAAGTTTAAAATAAAAGAATGATAGTTTACTAGAAAAATGTATCTCCCCACTATTCTATATAAAATAACCTTAAATAAAAAACTGATAACTATGCTCAACAATGAATGCCTGTCTGTGCTTTGTAATTCTTCCAGCCAATTCGATCTGTATGCATTCTGCAAAGCTTTGAATGTTTTTTAATTATAACAATATAAACTTTTGTTGTCACTAAAATTCTTCTATATTGACTATCCCTGCTTTCTTTACTATGCCGGGCATAATAGAAGATGCAAAATCACTAAATCTCTCTGCCATATCACTGACATAAAAATCATGAAACTTCGCCTACATTTGAGGCATATAGATTCTCACGCTCAAACAAAGATTTCAATTCCTTTGCGGTCTCATATGCAGGATTTACAAGGGAAACTTCCTCTCCCATAATCCTTCTAAACGCTTTGTATAATAAAGGATAATGGGTACATCCCAATACCAGACTGTCAATATGTCTACTTTTCAACTCACTAACATATCTTGAAATAATCTCATCCGTAACACTGTCATTTATCAGCCCCTCTTCTACTAAAGGGGCAAGCAGCGGACACGCCTTTTGTATTACTTCAAGTTCGCTATTTATCTCATGAATAGTCTTCTCATATATACCACTGGATATAGTTCCCTTGGTGCCAACCACCCCTATTCTTCCAACCTTTGTAGTCTCAGTAGCAGTAATAGCACCTGCATGGATAACTCCGATTATCGGTATATCAATCTCTGTCTTCAATATGTCTAGTGCAAAAGCACTGGCGGTATTACACGCAATTACGATAGCTTTTACATTTTTTGTCTTTAAAAATTTTACAATCTGTCGGGAGTATTTGATAATAGTATCCTTAGACTTGGAGCCATATGGAACTCTGGCTGTATCACCAAAATAAACTGTACTTTCATTTGGCATTTGAGCCACTATCTCCTTTGCTACTGTAAGCCCTCCTACACCTGAGTCAAATATTCCTATAGGTAAATCCAAAGAAAAATCACCCTCTCTCAAAAGCTAATTCAATAAGCCTGTCAATAAGTACTTTTTTGTCAATACCTGCTGCTTCAAATAGCATAGGGTACATGCTTATTGCGGTAAATCCCGGCATTGTATTTATTTCATTAAATACAATCTCTCCATCTTCCTTTGCAAAGAAGTCAACTCTTGATAATCCGAAACCGTCCAAAGCTGTAAAAATCTTTTTAGCACATTCCGGAAGTTTCTCTCTTACTCCGTCAGGCAGCTTTGAATCAAGTAAAGTAAGTGAACCCAACTTGTACTTTGCGTCATAGTCATAAAATGTTGTAGCCGACTTTATCTCACCAACTCCACTTGCCATTACATTTCCCGGTCTGCCAAGTACCCCACATTCTACTTCATGTCCTACAATAGTCTCTTCTACAAGTATTTTTCTGTCATGATTTAATGCCTCGATTATGCCCTTTTCCAGTTCTTCTCTGTCTGAGGCTTTTGATACTCCCTTTGAAGAACCGGCATTTGAAGGTTTTACAAATACAGGATATTCAAATCTGTCTTCTATCCTCTTTATTACACCTTTAAAATCATCCTTCACTTCATAATCAAGTACGGGCTCATATGCAGCCTGCCTTATACCAAGCTTATCAACTACAAGTTTTGTATAAAGTTTATCCATGCCTACTGCACTCGCCAATACACCACATCCTACATATGGGATATCTGCAAGCTCAAGCAATCCCTGAATAGTTCCATCCTCACCATAAAGTCCATGCATTACGGGGAAAACCACATCTACCGCTATCTCTTTATACTCTCCATCTGTTTCTATCATTATACACTTTTTTGTCGCATCCGGCAAAATATATGCACTTGTTTTTGAGTTAAACCAGCTTCCATCTTCTATAGAAGCTATACTGTCAACTTTGAGCCATCTTCCCTCTTTTGTAATGCCTATAAATATCAGCTCATACTTACTTGTATCTACCTGCTTTGAAACATTGGTTGCAGATATTATAGATATTTCATGTTCAGAGGACTGTCCTCCAAATATTATTGCCAATTTCCTCATTGTTTTGTAGGTGTTTCCTTAATCTTCTTGGAAACATTGACCTCCTGATTATTTATATGCTCAGCAATGATTCTCTTAGCCTCAGATTTATCTCTACTCTTTAGAGCCTTAAGTATCATTCCATGCTCGTCCATAAGCTGATTTCTTGTAGCTTCCGCCTTAACATACTCCAGTCTGTAACGATACATTTGCTCTCTAAGATTATTTATCATCTGCACTAGTTTATCATTTCCTGTGCTTGTAAATATTATATCATGAATTTCTCATCTGCACGTGCAATATCAATAATATCTTTATTTTCTATTGAATCTACAAATTCTTCTTCTGCCTGTTCAAGTTCTTCGATTTCCTTATCCGTAATCTTTGTGCATGAAAGCTCTATAGCCAGCTCTTCCAGTGCTCTTCTTACCTCTAAAGTGTCTCTTAGATTCTTCTCAGTAATACCTGCTACTTCAGCTCCCTTTCTTGGGATCATAAGTACCAGTCCCTCAAGTTCAAGCATTCTGATAGCCTCTCTTATAGGTGTTCTGGATACTCCAAGTTTTTTTGCTAGCGCTATCTCCATCAATCTTTCACCGGGCTGTAGTTCTCCTCTTAAGATAGCCTGTCTCAAAGTTTTAAAAACCACATCTCTAAGTGGCATATATTCATCTATATCTGCATGCGAAAAATCTGTCATCGTATCCTCCATCCATTTTTCTATAGCGTATTTGTAATATGTATATAATTAATTCTATTGTCTTTTTCAAATATCTCTTTGGTCTTAAGTATATCCTCATCATTTTCATATATGCCGAATATCGCTGTACCGCTTCCACTCATAAGAGCCCCCAGACAATTATTCTCCATCATTATCTTCTTTATATCAGATATAAATGGCAAAAGCCTTATAGATGGTACTTCCAAAATATTGTTAAGTGATTTTGCAATCTCATCTATCTTTTCTTTATCATTTTTATCACTCTCTATTATAGAGACCATTTCCCGTACATCTCTATGTTTAAAACCTGTCTTATTAAGTCCTTCTATATCTAAACTCTCATATACCTTTCTTGTTGAAAGTCCTATCCTTGGCTTTACTATCAAAAGTTTTATTCTAGGCAACGGCTTTAATCTTTTTAGCTTCTCACCGATGCCACTTGCCAAAACAGTTCCCCCCATTATACAAAAAGGTATGTCAGCACCAAGGTTAGCACCAATCTCAAGTAATCTCTCCTCGCTTATATTTAAGTCAAACAGCTCATTAACTGCCTTTAATGTGGCTGCTGCATCTGCACTTCCGCCTGCCATACCTGCTTCCATAGGTATATTTTTTTCAAGTACTATCTCTACACCAAACTCTTTTTTAACTTCTTTTTGTAACATCACTACTGCTTTGTGAATAAGATTGGTTTCATCCATCGCCAACTCTTTATTATCTGATTTTAGTAATATCTTCTTCTCTTCCAGTTTTTTGATTTCAAGTACATCAGCTATATCAACATTTGTCATGACCATCTCAACTTCATGGTATCCGTTTTCTTTTCGTCTTAGTACATCTAGGCATAAATTTATCTTCGCAAATGTCTTAACCTTCATTAATTAAACCCCTGCTATTTACTGTGTATAAAATATTGTATCTAAAATTATACATTAAATTTTTGTATAAAAAAACAACAGTTAGGTTTTTTTCTAACTCACGGGCACAACTCCTCCCTTTTTGGTACTTTATATATTAAATATGCAGAAATTATTTCTATAAAAATCTTATTAACTATTATTACACCCAATTTTTTTCAGCCAGTTTTACTGAGGCTATATTTGAGCTTAGTATTTCCGCATAAATATCTTCTATTTCTATTGTTCTATGTATAAAATCCAGTAAATACTTACAAACTTTAAAGCTATAAGCTTTTTCTACGATATTTTTTTTATCTATTATGTAGGATATAAAGCATCTATTATCTTTATTATAAAAACCCTGCTAATCCCATTAGTTCTTTCTCATTTTCAAATGCATATAATCCATATCCATAAAAAGTCATAGTATATATCGATATACTCCTCTAAATCCTTTCTTGTATCAAATGGGAACTCGCTAAACTTTGATAAGTATATAAAGTCATCCGGTTTCATCTCGCGTATATTTATATTATCAACTTTCCCAATACTTATAGGCAGATTCAATTTTCTATATGCTACCTTTTTTTATACTCTTCATCTATATCTTTTATATCTGTTACTGCATATTTTGAAACAGAGATATCTATGTTTTCCTTTCCAAGTATAGCAATTGTGGCTTTGTGGGAGTAAAACGCCTCCCTCAAAGCCACATTTTCATCAGAGATAACTATCTCACAATGTTTTCCTAAAATATTAACATTTTTCAGGAGCTTCATAAGTCTCGCCAAATGTATCAACTGTCATAGTTGCAATCTTTTGGTCCACATTTGGTCTGTCATTGTAATCTGTATCAACTGCAGCAATTTTATCTACTACATCCATACCCTCTATTACCATTCCAAATGCCGCATATGCTCCATCCAGATGTGGTGCATCCTGATGCATTATAAAAAACTGTGATCCTGCAGAATTTGGACTCATAGCTCTCGCCATTGAAATAACTCCTCTACTATGTGCCAGATCATTTTGGAATCCATTTTGATTGAACTCGCCCTTTATCTGATAATCCGGACCTCCCATACCATTTCCCTGTGGGCATCCACCCTGTATCATAAATCCGGAGATTACTCTATGGAATGTAAGTCCGTCATAGAATTTTTCATTTATAAGACTTATAAAATTTCTTACAGTATTAGGTGCCACCTCAGGATAAAGTTCAATTTTGATTACAGAACCATCTGTCATTGTTAATGTTACTATTGGATTTTTCATGTTTTCTCTCCTTTTTAATCCCAATAAAGTCACTAGGATAGAAATCCTTGTGACTTTATGGATAGGGCCTTGATTGACCACTCATTATATATATTTTACCATATCTTTACTTATTTTTATATAAAAAATATGATATTTTATTATATTTTTTATTTTACTATCTCAACCTGCATTGTATTTGTATATTTTGCAGGACCTCTCTCATCCTTCTTAGGTATGATACCCGCAGTGATAACAACAAGATCATTTGACTTTAAATATTTTTCTGCCTTTAATGTCTCAACAGATGATGATATAAGTTCATCTGTTGTATCCGCTCTCTTTGCCCATACAGGAACTACTCCATAGAAAAGCTGCATTTGTCTAACTGTAGTGATACTTGGACTCATACCGTAAACCGGAATACTTGATCTCCACTTTGAAAGCATTCTTGTGGTAAATCCGGTGATAGATGGTGCTATTATTGCCTTGGCATCTAATTGATCCGCTGTATAAACCGCAGCATAACCAACCTGATTTGAAATATTCTTCTTATCCATCTTATTTACTTTTCTACCTCTATAGAGTGCATGGTCAAGATGTATCTCTGTCTCTTTAGCTATCTTTACCATCATCTGAAGTGCTTCCAGAGGATATTTACCCATTGCAGACTCTCCTGAAAGCATTATTGCATCCGTACCGTCATAGATAGCATTGGCAACATCAGAAACTTCTGCTCTTGTAGGTCTTGGATTTCTAATCATTGAGTCAAGCATCTGTGTAGCTGTTATTACCGGCTTTCCTGCCACTGAACATTTCTCAATAATCTTTTTTTGTATAAATGGAAGTCTTGCAGCATCTATCTCAACACCCATATCTCCTCTTGCAACCATGATACCGTCACTTGCTTCAATGATATCATCCATATTGTCGATACCTTCTTGGTTCTCAATCTTTGATATGATTTGTATATTTGCATTTTTTTCATTTATTATTGATCTTATCTGACGAACTGCATCACCATTTCTTATAAAGAAGCTGCTATGAATTCAAATCCATTATCACAGGCAAATTTTATATCTTCAATATCTTTTTGTGTAAGTGCCGGAAGCTTTATAGAAACTCCAGGTACATTTACACCTTTCTTCTCTCCAAGCTCTCCACCATTTAATATTTTGGTATGTATATCTACACCATCCACATTAATTACTTCAAGTGCTATAAGACCGTCATCAATAAGTATCTTATCTCCAACCTTTATATCTTCATTTAAACCACTGTAGTTGATAAAACCTTTCTTATCATTTCCTACGCATTCATTTATTGTAAGTGTGTATTCATTTCCGGCCATCAAATTTACTTTCTGTCCACCCTCAAGTAAGCCTGTTCTTATCTCAGGACCCTTGGTATCAAGAAGTGCCGCTACCTGCTTTCCGGTCTCCTCTCTAACTTCTCTTAATATATTTAATCTGCCAAGATGCTCTTCATAATCGCCATGTGAAAAATTGAATCTGGCAACGTCCATTCCTGCGATTGCCATATTCTTCATAAGAGTTTTATCATTTGTATTTGGACCCATAGTGCAAATAATCTTTGTTTTCTTCATTTCTTTTTCCTCTTTAACTTTTTTATAAACGTAAATACTACCACTCATTCATACATCTATCAAGTTATCTCTACAGAATACTTTAAAATCCTATATATTATTCTACATGAATATGTGTATATAAATGCTCAGAACAATACTCCAGATTTCCCTTGCATTTTGAGCAATACCTAAATTCCAATGTATCATCATCCTTTTCTGTCTTTCCACAAACTGCACATTTATGAATAGCTTGATTTGCCGGTCTCATCTTTACAGCCCTTTTAAATTTCACCTGTCTGACCACATTCTTTGGTGATATTCTATTCCAGCTTCTGGTCATCAAGTAGAATATAACAAAATTCAATAAGCTTAGGCCGATAGATACCTTTGTAATGACGCCTCCTATTATAAAACTATATACTTCCATAAGCAAATATACAAATGCCAAATATTTTGCCTTTATGGGTAAAACAAAGTATATATAAAATGTCATGTCAGGATATGTCAATGCAAATGCAAGAAATATGGACATATTCAAACTGTCAGGTGTAAGTAGAAAAAGTCTTGATGCTTCTCCATATATTGCATACAATACGAATGCACCTATTATCAGAAATATATATCCCATAAACATATATACATTGAATCTAAAGCTCCCCCAAACTCTTTCAAGATTGGTTCCCAGACTATAATACAATACCAGCATTATGGCTGCAAAAAATATACTCTGATCCGGAGCATACATAATCCATGTAAGCAATCTCCAAATCTGACCTGAGAGTATTTCCGGTATATCCAATGACATATAATTGTAATATATGTCTATATTCACCAAAGAAATCACAAAGCCGATACTATATAATACTGTCAGATACATCATCAGATTTTTGATTGCGTACCTTCCAAATTTTCTTTCTAATTTCTCAAAAAAATCCATCTCTCTCCCTTCCGATATCAATCAAATTTCAGTCTTTTCTTAAAGACATGGGCTTATTATAGCATTTATATAGCTTATATGTAAATGATTTGACTTTTACCCAAAACAGCTTTATTATTCATAAACTTTAAGAAGACCCTCTTGATACAATATTATATCTACCACGTCAGCACCACTTTGTGTTACAATAAATGTCGTATAAATCTTATGTAATAGTTAATTTGTAATAATTGTTTGGATTTATACTTTATATTATCTAATGATTTGATTATAGAAAAGGAGTCTTTATGAAAAAAACATCTCACTTACTGATACTTTTAATACTTAGCATACTGCTTGTCGCATGTAGCTCATCTGAAAGTAAGAGGGAAGATACGAAGCCTGAAATAACCTCTGAAAATTCTTCAGATGAAAAAAACACTGCTGTGGCTTCCTCTAACCCAGTGGAAGAAACATCCTCTCAAAACGAAAGTCCTTATCCCATTAAAAACTATGTTGTTATTGATAAAGATAATTATTCAATAACTGTAGACAGTATGGGTTGGGATAATGTATCTAACCTTGCCTATCTTAATATTACACTGGAAAATAAATCTACTGATAAAACATATGTTTTTAATACCGAAGACAGCTTTATAAACGGATTGCAAGTACATATACCTATGTTTGAGTCAGCTCAAGCAGGTTCAAAATCACAAGTAGTATGGTATCTTGATCCGTTAAATGAATCTATTACTGTTAAGGATATTACGGATATTGAAGCGTTACTTCATGTTTATGAATATGATGGTAAGGAAAGTACTGAAATAGATACAGAAACAATTCATATTTATCCCTATGGTCAAGACAACACTACTACATATGTGTACGAACCAAAGGATACAGATAAAGTTCTTATAGATAATGATTATTGTACCATTATTCTTGTAGGATCAGATATGAATAATGTGAACTATATTCTGAAACTATATATTGTTAATAAAACAGATGAAACTATGAATATTAGCACCGGTGAAAATTATATAGACGGCAAGAAAATTAAAAATCCACCTTATTTCCCACTAATCAAACCGCAAAAAAGCACTTTTGAAACTATAGAATGGTCTGTTAGTACTATTACAGATCAAGATATAGATCCATCTAATATCTCAAATATAAGTTTTTTTGTAGATGCATATGCAAATGGGCACCTAAATGAAGAACATTTCTTTAAGGAAACTATCAGTTTTACACCATAGGTATATAAAACAAAACTTTTTTTGATAAGATCAGAACTATTGGTTCTTATAATGATAATGTTATAAATTCAGGTGATCTTTTATTGCTAAATTACAGTTAATAATATTAAAGGAGAGTATATGGGAATAAATAAATTTACAGAGCAACAACTTGAAAAAGATTTAAGAAGAACTATGGAGATTACTTCTCCTGATTGGAAAATGCAAAATAACTATTACGATAAAACCAGCAATTTTATTTATAGAATGAATTCATTAGACGAATGCTTGAGTGAAATCCAGCGTACAAAAGTAAATAAAGACTATGCACTTCATAGATGGTATAATTATATAACATCTACTAGATGTGAATATATTTTCTGTGAGTATGGTGCAGTACATGATAGTGATAAATTTAACCATGATATTGATATCTATATCAACGGTATTCCTTTTGATGTTAAACTGACGCTATATCCTGCAAAGCTATCTTCCAGACCTTATGATTTGTCTACTCGTAAAGGAAAGGATGATATGATTCGCTGGTATTATAGTCACCAGTCTCAAGAAAATCGAAAGCAAATTTTAAACCGCTTATATGTAGTTTGTGATGCCGACACTTACAAAGAATGTTTACTCATGAAATGTAACTTTAGTCTAATGCATAAACATATCAAAGATTTTATGAATTCTGTAAAGGTGCATGGTCTTAATGAAATGATAATTTCAGACAATGGTAAAGAGTATCATTTAAAAAGTGATATTATCCACATACATTAATGTTTAAAGGTGAAGCAGTACAAAACTACTTCACCTTTTTAAATACAAAAATATATTCATGTTTAAAAATATAAAAATCATTGGTAATGGCTCTATAACGCCATATTCCCTGCTGACTGGCCTTCCCCTTTGTTTCACCAAAGTTTTTTACCAATATAGCCTTTAATAAGAATCCCTTCTCAATAAATTTATTCATGCAATGAAATCCCAAAGGAATCACCTGACTATTCGCATATTTATCTCCTATAACACAGGCACAATATCTGTTCTTTTCAAGATATTTTGTTGAATTATCAATGACATCACCAAATCCTTCCAAAAAACTCTCCAAAGTTTCCATATTTGACAGATCGTTCCTATCCTCTGAAAACTTTATAATATCCCAATAGGGCGGATGAAGTATCACGAACTGTAACTTTTTGATTCCGATATTTTCCATCAAATCGTCCATATTTACAGTTCGGCTATTACCCAAAATCACTTTTGCAATACATTTATTCTTTGTTTCAGTTTGAATACGCCCATAAGCTTCCTCTAACACTTCAGGCTGTAACTCAATACCGATAGAGTTTCTATCCATTCTCTGCGCTTCAATCAATGATGTCCCACTACCCATAAAAGGATCCAAAATCCAATCTCCCTTTTTGGTATACCTAGCAAATAGCTGGTGTGGTATTTGTGGTACAAAGTTTCCATGATAATTTCCGGAATGTGCTCCGGAATTATCACGCCTATCTATTATCCACAGAGAGTCCGTATTGATATCTTCATACTCTTTCCATTTTTTAGGATCCAAATCATTATACTTTGCCATCAAATCACTCCTATTTTTTTATCAGACAGTGCAAGTATTCGGTTGTTGAGTTAGTCGCTATATTTCTATTTTCATCTCTGTCTGCCTTAAATCTCCTATACTCCTTTGTGAAGAATTTATATTCTCCGTATTTTGACATTATATCTTTTATATTGTCTAAGCTCATAAGTCCTTCATTATTGTAGCTTAAAAAGATATATTTAAACTGCACATTCTTTATTAAATCATCAAAGGTATCTATGACCATTCGCTTTGAACAAAATTTGCTCTTTTGATCTGTTGAATCTCTAAGTCCTGTTACACCATTAAGCTTTGGATAGTCATACCTGGCAATAGTTTCTAAAACATGATAATTTGAACAATACTGTCTGGCATTGTATGGTGGATCAAGATATAGTACATCACCACTTATTCTTTTAATAAGTTCATTGATGTCCTCATTGTATACTTCTCCTACGCTACCGGAAATTATTGGTAATAGCTCAAGTTGAAAACTTTTTTGTGCCGATTTTTTTATATGTTTTAAAAACGCTCCATATACAGACGCAGTATTTGCATATTTATCAATCGAATTTATTAGACTTGACAAATAATAAAAATAAAGATTATCACTTATTTCACCACTTTGATGTAGTCGTTCAAGTTCAATCCTCATAGCATCACATTTCATACCATTTTCATTAGTAAAATAATTTCTACCGGAGCCCGAGCCCTCACAGTAGTTTTTATAAATAAAACCTTCTACCGGAGTTAGAGCATTTAACTTATCCAGCAGCTCCCTGTCAAGTTCACAACTATTTTCAATAAAATGCTTATTCAGTACATAGCTATAATACTGTATGTCATTAGCAATTACCTTACAACCTTTGGCCTTATATGTCTGCCCCACAATGCCTGTACCTGCAAACAAATCTCCAAAAATAAAATCATCACCATTCTTATATCCGGTAATCTTCTCTATAGTTGTTTCCAAAAAATCCAGTAGAGAATATTTTGAACCTATATAATTCATTTTTATCCTCCTGCCAAAAAGACATTATCATATTTAATTAAAAGAAACAATACAAATATAATGTCTATCTTTTTTCTTAACAAAATATTTTTTTATTGACATGCAAAAGTTTTTATATTAGAATTCAAAAATAATCAAACCGTTGATATGGAGATAAAGTTAGTCATGACTTCACAGAGAGTCCGGGGAGGTGAGAGCCGGATAAGAAACAGTCTAGCAAATGGACCATGGAGGGTGTAGTCAAATGCCTCGGCAGAGTATACTACAACGTACGCATACGTTAGTTGCAAGGGATATGTAGGTATCCTAAAGTGCACAGGTCATGCTGTGAATCAAGGTGGCACCGCGATTTTTTATTATTGAAATTTCGTCCTTGACAAATATTAACCTTTTTAGGTTTTTATTTGTCAGGGACTTTTTAATTTACTACATAGGAGGACTTATGGTTTTTATTTTAAAAACAGGCATCAGTGAAGAGGCGATACAAAACTTTAGAAAAGAATTTGAAGATATAGGATTTGATACAATATATGCACCCGGAACAGAACATACAGCAGTTTGCTTAATCGGGAATACTTCAAAAATAGATATGGATACTATAGTGGCAACTCATCCGATAGTTGACTATGGAAAAAGGGTTACAGAAACTTATAAGGCTGCCGGTAGAACAGTTCATCCGGATGATACCATCATAAAGGTAAATGATATCAGTATAGGCACAGGGACATTTACTGTTATTGCAGGACCTTGCAGTGTGGAAACAAGTGAACAGATTACAAGGGTTGCAAGAAGCATAAAAACAAGTGGAGCTGTTATACTTCGTGGTGGTGCATTCAAACCAAGAACTTCTCCTTATGCCTTCCAGGGACTTGGTAAGGAGGGGCTGGACTTCTTAGAGAGTGCCAAGGCGGCAGTTAACATTCCTATTATATCAGAAGTTATGAACCAAACTCAGCTACCAATGTTTGAAAATGTGGATATTATTCAAATAGGTGCCAGAAACATGCAAAACTTTGACTTGCTTAAAGAAGTTGGAAAGTTGAAAAAACCTATACTTTTAAAGCGTGGACTTTGTAACACTATTGAAGAATTTCTTATGAGTGCTGAATATATCATGGCATCAGGCAATGAAAATGTCATACTTTGTGAACGTGGTATCAGAACCTTTGAAACTGCCACCAGGAATACTTTAGATCTTGGAGCAGTCGCACTTTTAAAAGAGAAAACCCATCTTCCGGTACTGGTGGATCCAAGCCATGCAGTGGGTATAAGATCACTTGTACCACCTCTTGCAAAGGCAGCACTTGCTGTCGGTGCTGACGGAATTATGATTGAAGTCCACAATGATCCTGCTAAAGCATTATGTGACGGTGCACAATCACTTGACCTTAAACAGTTTGATGATTTGATGGTTGAAATCAAAAAAAGAGTTGTACTTGAAGGAAAGACATTATAAAGGAGATTTATGTATTACCCTACTTTAACTGAAATAGAAAAGATAAAAGAAACTAAAGAATATACTCTCGCACCGGTCAGTATGGAAATATTATCTGACTTCATTACCCCTATAGAAGCTATACGGATTCTAAAGAAAGCATCTACACATGCCTATATGTTGGAATCAGCAAAGGCTAATGAGAGTTGGGGAAGATATACATTCCTTGGATTTGATCCCACGCTTTCTATAAGCTGCATTGAAAGCAAAATGAGTTTGGACGGTGAGGATTTTACCTGTAATGATCCTACCGGTTATCTTAGAGATTTGTTAAAAAAATACAAAAGCCCAAGACTCGCCTCTTTACCTCCTTTTACAGGCGGTTTGGTCGGATATTTTTCATTTGACTATATAAACTATAAGGAATCAAGTATAAAAAGAAATGTAGAAGATTCTGAGGGCTTTAAGGATATTGATGTAATGCTTTTTAAGGATGTTATTGTATTTGATCATGTAAAGCAAAAAATTATCCTCATTACAAATATTTCACTTGATAAAGATATTCCTATTGCCTATGAGGACGCTATTAAAAATCTTGAGAAAATAAAGAGTCTTTTATTTACAGGCGAAAAATCCTATGAAACAGGGAAACTACTCTCTGAAGTAAAGCCTTTATTCTCACAAGAAGAATTTTCAAATATGATCACAAAGGCAAAGCATCATATCAAGGAAGGTGATATCTTCCAGATAGTACTTTCAAACCGATTGCAGGCTGACTTTAGCGGAAGCCTTTTTGATACCTACAGAGTGCTTAGAACAGTAAACCCTTCACCGTATATGTTTTATTTTTCAGGTACTGATGTTGAGATTGCGGGAGCTTCACCTGAAACTTTGGTAAAGCTTGAAGACGGAATACTGCATACCTTCCCTCTTGCAGGCACAAGACCCAGAGGAAAAACCGGGGATGAGGACCTTCTTTTGGAAGAAGAATTACTTGCTGATAAAAAGGAACTGGCTGAACATAATATGCTTGTAGATCTAGGCAGAAATGATCTTGGCAAGATAAGCAAATTTGGAAGTGTAAAGGTAGAAAAACTCCACTCTATAGAGAGATATTCACATGTAATGCATATAGGTTCTACTGTAAGGGGTGAAATAAGACCTGAAAATGATGCACTGGATGCACTTGAAGCTGTCCTTCCTGCAGGTACCCTCTCAGGTGCACCAAAGATTCGTGCCTGCCAGCTTATTGGTGAACTTGAAAATAACAAAAGAGGGGTTTATGGAGGGGCTATAGGATATATTGATTTTACCGGAAATATGGACACCTGTATTGCTATCAGGCTTGCATATAAGAAGAATGGAAAAGTATTTATCAGAAGCGGTGCCGGTATTGTAGCCGACTCAGAACCTGATAAGGAATATATGGAAAGCATAAATAAGGCAGGTGCTGTAGTAGACGCATTAAGAAAAGCTCAGGAGGTAAACAAATGATTCTATTGATTGATAATTATGACAGTTTTTCCTACAACCTGTTTCAAATGGTAGGTGAAATTCATCCGGATATAAAAGTAATAAGAAATGATGAAATGACTGTGGAAGAAATAAAGCTCTTGCTCCCGCAAAGATTATTATCTCACCGGGTCCCGGAAGACCTGAGGATGCAGGTGTAATTATAGATGTAATAAAGGAGCTTGGGCAAAGTATTCCGATCCTTGGAGTTTGTCTTGGACATCAGGCAATTTGTATGGCCTTTGGAGCAACAGTAACCTATGCCAAGGAGCTGATGCATGGAAAAGACTCTCTTACATATTTTGATACCTCCAGTACTATTTTTTTTGATTTACCCCCGAAGAGTAAGGTTGCCAGATATCACTCTCTTGCTGCAAGTAAAGACACCATTCCTAACGATTTAAAAGTGGTAGCAAAAACAGATGATGGTGAAGTAATGGCGGTAGAACATAGCAGCTACCCAATCTATGGAGTGCAGTTCCATCCGGAATCCATAATGACAGAATATGGAAAAGAAATGTTGAGAAATTTTATACAGAATTGAAATTTTAGCCATACATTATAGGTTTTATTTTGTAATCCCTGTAGCGATTAGTTCTTTCGCAAAAGCGAGATAGGATTAAGCAACCGAGGACTTGTTTGAGTGTAGTTCGCTGTTCTTCAAGCGAACAAACGAGTTTTTGCAGGTTGCGTAAAATCCTACAAAGCTTTAAGAAAGAACTGCGATTGGGATTACAAACTTTAAAACCTATAAGATAATGAACTGAAAGGATAATATGATTAAGGAAGCTATTGTAAAGATTGTAAATAAAGAAGATTTAACTTTTAATGAAGCTTATGCAGTTATGAATGAAATCATGAACGGTGAGACTTCTCCTACACAAAATGCCGCATTTCTTGCAGCTCTTTCTACAAAGAGTGCGAAAGCGGAAACCACACAGGAAATCGCAGGTTGTGCTATGGCTATGAGAGAGCATGCCACTGCTGTTGATACAGATTTTGACCTCTTTGAAATAGTAGGTACTGGCGGTGATAATGCCAGAAGCTTCAATATTTCTACAACCTCAGCTATAGTAGCTGCTGCCGGCGGTATGAAAGTAAGTAAACATGGAAACAGAGCCGCTTCTTCCAAATGTGGTACAGCCGACTGTTTAGAGGCATTGGGCGTAAATATTGAAGAAGATCCAAAAAAATGCAAAGAGCTTTTGGAAAAGGTCGGCATGTGCTTTTTCTTTGCTCAAAAATATCATAGTTCTATGAAATATGTAGGTGCTATAAGAAAGGAGCTTGGATTTAGAACAGTTTTTAATATACTTGGGCCTCTTACAAATCCGGCAAAACCGAAGCGCCAGCTCCTTGGAGTATATGATGAATACCTAATAGAACCTCTCGCAAAAGTGCTTGTAGATCTTGGAGTTAAAAGAGGTATGGTTGTATATGGTATGGATAAACTGGATGAGATATCACTCTCCGCTCCTACTAAAGTTTGCGAAATAAAGAATAATTCACTACATACCTATGAAATCAAGCCCGAAGATTTTGGGATTTCCCGTTGTAAAAAGCAAGATTTAGTAGGTGGAGATCCTAAAGAAAATGCAGCAATTACTCTTACTATATTAAATGGTGAAAAAGGACCTAAGAGAGATGCCGTACTTTTGAATGCCGGAGCAGCACTCTATATAGGAGGTAAGGCAAACAGTATAATGGAAGGAATAAATCTTGCAAGAAATCTTATCGACAGCAAAAAAGCCCTTAAGATTTTGGAAGATTTTATAAGGATAAGCAATGAGTAAAGAAATAACCATTTTAGATACAATATCCACATACACAAAATGGAGAATTGAAGAACAGAAAAAAAATATTCCACTGTCCTTAATCAGAGCCGAGGCAGAAAAAATCATAGCCGAAAAGTTTATTTTTGAAAATACTTTAAAAAAGCCTGAGCTATCCTTTATATGTGAATGTAAAAAGGCTTCTCCATCCAAAGGAATTATTGCAAAAGACTTTCCCTATCTTGCAATTGCAAAGGAATACGAAGATGCAGGTGCAAACTGTATCTCAGTACTTACAGAACCTAAGTGGTTTCTTGGAAGTGATAAATATTTAAAGGAAATATCAAATATAGTCAATATTCCACTCCTTAGAAAAGATTTTACTATTGATGAATATATGATATATGAAGCCAAAGCAATGGGAGCTTCCTGTGTTCTTTTAATTTGCTCCATATTATCTGTGGAGGAATTGCAATATTTTAAAGACATATGTGATGATCTTGGACTTTCAACTCTTATAGAATGTCATGATGAATCTGAAATAGAAAAAGCCTTAAAGGTAAATGCTCGTATGATCGGCGTAAATAACAGAAATCTAAAGGACTTCTCCGTAAACACGGATAACAGTAAAAGACTTCGAAACCTTGTGCCTAAGGATATCTTATTTGTTTCTGAAAGCGGCGTAAACAGCCCTGAAGATATAAAAAATATTATTGATATGGGTGCTGATTCCGCTTTGGTAGGTGAAGTACTAATGCGTGCAGAAAATAAGAAATTCACTTTGGATTGGTTAAAGGGAAAATATGACAAAGATTAAGCTATGTGGCATGACAAGTGAAGATGATATCAAAGTGATAAATGAAGTATTACCTGACTATATCGGATTTGTATTTGCAAATAAAAGCAAAAGGTATATATCCTTTGATATAGCAAAATTATTAAAATCAAAACTTGACTCAAGAGTAAAGGCTGTAGGTGTATTTGTAAATGAAGATATCGAAAACATAATTTATTTAGTCAAAAACAATATAATTGATATTGTACAGCTCCATGGAAATGAAGATGACGGCTATATAAATAAATTACGGACAAAGATAAATTCACCTATAATATATGCCTATCAGATAAGATCAAAAGCTGATATAAAATCAATAAATAAGGAAACGGATTTTATTTTATTGGATGCCGGAGCAGGCTGTGGTGAGACCTTTGATGAAAATTTACTTGATGGTTTTGATAGAGAATATTTTTTAGCGGGTGGGCTCTCCCCTGATAATATAAAAGAAAAAATAATGAGCTTACATCCCTTCGCTGTGGATGTAAGCTCAGGAATAGAAACTGAAGGCAAAAAAGATGCCGTTAAAATGAGAAAATTTGTAAGTTTAGTAAGAGAGGTAAAAAATGACAGATATTAAAGGAAGATTTGGAGTTCATGGTGGACAGTATATACCTGAAACTCTTATGAATGCAGTGATAGAATTGGAAAAGGCTTATAATCATTACAAGGATGATCCGGAATTTAACAGAGAGCTTAATTATCTCTTAAATGATTATGCCGGAAGACCTTCAAAGCTTTATTTTGCAAAAAAAATAACGGAGGACCTTGGTGGTGCAAAGATTTATTTAAAGCGTGAAGACCTTACACATACCGGTGCTCATAAGATAAACAATGTTCTTGGGCAGGCACTCCTTGCAAAAAAGATGGGCAAGAAGAGACTTATCGCTGAAACCGGTGCAGGTCAGCATGGAGTAGCCACAGCAACCGCAGCTGCTTTAATGGGTATGGAATGTGTAGTATTTATGGGTGAAGAAGATACTATCCGTCAAGCATTAAATGTATATAAGATGAGGCTGCTTGGTGCTACAGTTATCCCTGTAACAAGCGGAACAAAAACCCTAAAAGATGCTGTTTCAGAGGCTATGAGAGAATGGACAAGTAGAATAGATGATACTCATTACTGCCTCGGTTCTGTAATGGGACCTCATCCATTCCCTACTATAGTTAGAGATTTCCAGGCCGTAATTTCAAAGGAGATCAAGGAGCAAATACTAAAAAAAGAAGGCAAGTTACCCGATGCTGTACTTGCCTGTGTAGGCGGCGGCTCAAATGCCATAGGTAGTTTTTACAATTTTATTGAAGACAAAGATGTGGCACTTATCGGTTGTGAAGCTGCAGGAAAGGGAATTCATACATTTGAAACAGCTGCTACTATCAATACAGGAAAACTTGGTATTTTCCATGGTATGAAATCCTACTTCTGTCAGGATGAATATGGTCAAATTGCACCTGTATATTCCATCTCTGCCGGACTTGACTATCCGGGTGTAGGACCTGAGCATTCTTATCTTCATGATATAAAAAGAGCAAGCTATGTACCTGTAACTGATGATGAATCAGTAGAAGCATTTGAATACCTCTCTAGGATGGAAGGTATTATACCTGCTATAGAGTCTGCTCATGCCGTCGCTCATGCCATGAAAATAGCACCTACTATGAGCAAGAATCAAATTATTGTAATCACCATCTCAGGAAGAGGTGATAAAGATTGTGCCGCTATTGCAAGATATAAAGGAGAAGAATTACATGAATAAGATATATGAATCATTAAAAAATAAAAAGGCATTTATTCCATTTATCACCTGTGGAGATCCGGATGTAGCAACTACAAAGTCTGCCATACTCGAAATGGTAAAAAATGGAGCTGATCTAATAGAAATAGGTATACCCTTCTCTGATCCTACAGCTGAGGGCGTAGTTATACAGGGTGCAAATATTCGTGCACTTGCAGGTGGTATTACAACTGATAAAGTATTTGATATGGTCGTAGAACTTAGAAAAGAAGTCACTATTCCACTTGTATTTATGACCTATGCAAATGTAGTATTCTCATATGGCTCAGAAAAGTTTTTTGCTAAATGTAGTGAAGTAGGTATTGACGGTATTATCCTCCCTGACATTCCATTTGAAGAGAGAAATGAGTTCCTCGATATATCAGAAAAATATAATATTGATCTTATCTCTCTTATTGCACCTACATCTGATGATCGTATTGCAATGATTGCCAAAGAAGCTAGGGGATTTTTATATATCGTATCAAGCCTTGGTGTAACCGGAACCAGAAGTGAGATCACTACAGATTTAAGCTCCATAGTAAAGATAGTAAGAAAAAATACTGATGTTCCATGTGCTATAGGTTTTGGTATTTCAACTCCGGAACAGGCTAAGGAAATGAGTCAAATAGCAGACGGAGTAATCGTAGGTTCAGCCATTATCAAACTCTTAAAGCAATACAAAACGAAAGCCCCAACATATATCGGTGCATATGCAAAGAAATGAAAGAGGCGATGTTATAGGATATTAGTTACAGTTCAAGTACTATATGCAAAGGGGCTGCCAAAGGCAGCCCCTATATAATTATACTTTATCAATTTTTCTTTAAATACTTTTCAAAATCTTCAACACTCATATTTGCCCTTAGTGCCGCTTCATAACTACTTAGTATTCCATCATTTACCAGTGATATAAGAGTATTTATTGTACCTCTTTTAATACCCTGTTCAATTCCTTTTTCTATTCCTTTTTCTATTCCCTTTTCTATCCCTCTAGCTTCTACTCTATCCAGTACTTCACACATATTGACCTTCTCCTTTCCCTTCAAATAGTTTATAGTCTCTTCAAATCTATTATCTCCTGTCATTGCCGACATTAATGTTAAAAGCTCCTCCACATGCTCAATGGTAGTTTCATCAGCTGTATAATCTCTGTTTACCCTCATCTGGTAGAGGTAATCCGCCAGTATCCTAAAATCACTTTTAAACAAATCTATCTTTTCTCTATTCAGATATGCTATCTCAAATAAGTTTATCTTAAAATCATTTACATATGGCTTGATGTCTTCATCTATATCCAGAACCTCGAAAAGCGTTTTGGGATAGTTCCATTCCTTTTCATATCCCAGATACAGCACCAATGTAATCACCGGGTACTTTGCCTTATCATTATTTTCTTTTCTGCTTTGCTTTACATACTCTGTGCCGTCATATCCAAAGACTCGAAGTGGCATCAGTTTATTTGGTATTGTCTGATTTTCCAATCCAAATAATGCTACATTAATTTTACTTCTACGCCAGTACTTTGCTATATCCCTTTCCTGTGATCTGACCCTTCCGTCAATCTTTAACATACTCATCGGCAATGCGTCAATAAGTGTAGATTCTTCTACTACATCTCTCCCATTAAATAAAAGTACATTTAAAATATCAGCAAATACATCATTGTACTTTTCAAGTACTTTCTGAGTTATGTCTTTATCTTTCATATCTCCTCCTTATTATACCAAATTTTTTTTACTATTGGATTATTCTTTGAACTTTTTGAAACTTAGAATTTTTAGAATTTCGAACCGATTCTGATGCTATAATTTTACAATATGTATGTCTAAAATACAATAAGAAACTTTTTTTAAGATTCAATAAATATAGCTTAAAAAGTCACAGTTATAACCAATTTTACATTACTTAACTTACTTTTAACCTCTTATTCATTGCCTTATTCCTAGCAATATGCTATGATATAAAATCATGTTTTTACATGTGTGGTTTTGTGTGCAATTTTATTTTTCAAAATAAAAGGCATGTTCAAGCTACTGATTTTAACGGATTGTAAGGTATATTCCTGCAACCGAGTTTCACAGGGGCATAGCCCCATATTGTATAATCACAAGCTTATAAAAGAGGTTATAATATGCAAAACACAGAAAAAACCTATGTACTAGGTATAGATATAGGTTCTACTACTGTCAAGATTGCTATTTTAGATAGCAGACATGAAGTAGTATTTTCAGATTATCGCAGACATTATGCGAATATACAGGGGACTTTGGCAGCACAGTTATCGGATGCTTTTGAAAAGATCGGAGAAGTGAATATCATTCCAATGATTACCGGCTCAGGTGGTCTTACTCTTTCAAAACATCTAAAATCCACATTTGTACAGGAAGTTGTCGCAGTAGCAACTGCACTAAAAGCCGTTGCTCCACAAACTGATGTAGCAATAGAGCTTGGTGGAGAGGATGCCAAAATCATCTATTTTACAGGCGGCATAGATCAGAGAATGAATGGTATCTGTGCCGGTGGTACAGGAAGTTTTATCGATCAAATGGCTTCCCTACTTCAGACTGATGCTATAGGACTTAATGAATATGCCAAAAGTTATAAGTCTATTTATCCTATAGCTGCCAGATGTGGAGTTTTTGCAAAAACTGATGTTCAGCCACTTATAAATGAGGGTGCTACCAGAGAAGACCTTTCAGCTTCTATTTTCCAAGCTGTGGTAAATCAGACTATTTCAGGGCTTGCCTGTGGTAAGCCAATCAGAGGTCATGTAGCATTCCTTGGCGGTCCGCTGCACTTCCTTTCTGAGCTTAAACAGGCATTTATAAGAACACTAAATCTTACTGATGAATATATTGTAGATCCTGACAATTCACATCTTTTTGCAGCTATCGGTGCTGCACTGAACTGCGAAAGTACTGACGCTATGATTGGTATCTCAGATCTTATAAACAAGCTTAAAGAAGGTATTGAGATGGCACATGAAATTGCCAGACTTGATCCTTTATTTACAGATGAAACAGACTATAAAGAGTTTAGCAGTAGACATTTCGGTCACAGTGTAAAAACCGCAAATATTGAGGATTATAAGGGAAATATATTCCTTGGAATAGATGCCGGTTCAACTACTACAAAGATTGCTTTAGTAGGTGAAGATGGAAGCTTGCTTTGGAATTTTTATTCAAATAATAACGGTTCTCCACTGGCTACAGCTATCTCAGCTATCAAGTCTGTTAAGGAAAAAATACACCCTGAAGCAAAGATAGTATATTCATGCTCTACCGGATATGGAGAGGCTCTTCTAAAAGCTGCATTTATGCTTGATGAGGGTGAAGTAGAAACCATTGCACACTACTATGCAGCAGCATTTTTTGAGCCTAAGGTCGACTGTATACTTGATATCGGTGGTCAAGATATGAAATGTATTCGTATCAAGGACGGTACTGTAGACTCTGTTCAGCTAAATGAGGCTTGTTCTGCCGGTTGTGGTTCATTTATTGAGACATTTGCCGGTTCTTTGAACTTCTCAGTTCAAAACTTTGCAAAAGAAGCATTGTTTGCAAAAAATCCTGTAGACCTTGGTACCAGATGTACTGTTTTTATGAACTCAAATGTAAAACAGGCACAGAAAGAAGGTGCTACCGTAGCTGATATTTCGTCAGGCCTTGCATATTCCGTTATAAAAAATGCTTTATTCAAGGTTATAAAGATCTCAAATGCTGCAGACCTTGGAAAGCATATAGTTGTACAGGGTGGTACATTCTACAATGATGCTGTACTTCGTGCACTTGAAAAGATCTCCGGCGGCTTTGTTACCAGACCTGATATTGCAGGTATAATGGGCGCTTTCGGTGCTGCTCTTATAGCAAGAGAAAGGTACGAGGGCAAGCAGACTACTATGTTACCTTTAGATGAGATTATATCATTACAGTATGATACATCTATGACCAGATGTCGTGGTTGTAATAACAACTGTGTAATGACAGTCAACAAATTTGAAGGTGGTAGAAACTTCATATCAGGAAACAGATGTGAAAGAGGTCTTGGTAAGGACAGAGTTAAAAAGGATGTTCCAAACCTCTATGAATATAAATATAATCGTATGTTCGGCTATGAACCGCTCACCGCTGACAAGGCATTTAGAGGTACTATCGGTATTCCAAGAGTTTTGAATATGTATGAGAACTTCCCGTTCTGGGCTGTATTCTTTAGAAACCTGGGATTTAGAACTGTACTCTCTCCTATGTCAACTAAGAAAATATATGAGCTGGGCATTGAATCTATCCCAAGTGAGTCGGAATGTTATCCTGCAAAGATCACTCATGGACATATTTCATGGCTTATAAAGAATGGCGTTCGCACAATATGGTACCCATGTATACCATATGAAAGAAATGAACAGCCTGACGCCGGAAACCATTTCAACTGCCCTATCGTTACTTCATATGCTGAGAATATCAAGAATAATGTAGAAGAGATCAGAGAAACAAATACCAGATTCTTGAATCCTTTCATGGCATTTACCAATGAAGAGGTACTTACAAATCAGCTTATCAAGGTAATGAAGCAGGAGTTTGATATAAACGAAAGAGAAATAAAGTTCGCTGCACATGCGGCATGGACAGAACTTATTCAGTCAAAGAAAGATATTGAGCAAGAAGGCGAAAAAACTATCGAATGGCTACATAAGAACAACCGCCATGGTATAGTTCTTGCAGGAAGACCTTATCATGTGGACCCTGAAATACATCATGGTATTCCTGATATGATAACTTCATTTGGTATTGCAGTACTCACAGAGGATGCGGTTTCTCATCTTGCCAAGATAGAAAGACCTGTTATCGTAAGCGATCAGTGGATGTATCATTCCAGACTATATGCTGCTGCAAGTCTTGTAAAGCAGGATGACTGCCTTGATCTTGTACAGCTAAATTCCTTCGGTTGCGGACTTGATGCCGTTACCACAGATCAGGTGAGTGATATACTTACAGGCTCAGGAAAGATCTATACCGTGCTTAAGATTGATGAGGTAAACAACCTAGGTGCCGCAAGAATTCGTATTCGTTCACTTATTGCTGCACTACGTGTAAGAGATAAGAAAAACTTTGAGAGAAAAATACACTCTTCCGCTTACCACAGAAAAGTATTTACCAAGAAGATGAAGGACGAATATACCATTCTTTGTCCACAGATGTCTCCAATACATTTTGACCTTTTAGAGCCGGCACTCAATGCTTTCGGATATCATGTAGAAGTTTTACAAAATGATTCACGTTCTGCTATAGACTGCGGATTAAAGTATGTAAACAATGATGCCTGCTATCCTTCATTGATAGTTGTAGGTCAGATAATGGAAGCATTACTTTCAGGAAAATACGATCCGAATAAGACTGCCATTTTTATGAGCCAGACCGGTGGTGGATGTAGAGCCAGCAACTATATAGGTTTTATCAGAAGAGCACTTGAAAAAGTCGATATGGCACAAATTCCTGTAATTTCTGTAAATGCCAACGGTATGGAAACTAATGAGGGATTTAAGATGACACCTGCAATGGTTATTAAAGCTATGCAGGCAGTTGTATATGGTGATCTCTTTATGAGAGTTTTGTATGCTACCAGACCTTATGAGAAGGAAAAAGGTGCTGCAAACAGACTTCATAAAAAATGGAGAAATCGTGTTATAGATTCTCTATCTGTTAAAAAACCTAATTTCGGTGAGTTTAAGAGAAATATTAGAGGTATTGTAAAAGACTTTGATAATCTTCCAAGACTCAATATTAAGAAGCCAAGAGTTGGTATAGTTGGCGAGATTCTTGTTAAGTTCTCTCCACTTGCTAACAATCATATAGTCGAACTTCTTGAAAAAGAAGGAGCAGAAGCTGTAATGCCTGATCTCTTAGATTTCTTACTATACAGCTTCTATAATAGTAACTTTAAGGCTGAACATCTTGGTATGTCAAAAAAGTCTGCATTTATGGCAAATGTAGGTATCAAGGTACTGGAAGCACTAAGAAGTGATGCAAGAAAGGCACTTGAAAAGAGTAAACATTTTATTGCACCTTCAAGAATCGATCATCTTGCAAATATGGCAAAGGACTATGTATCTGTCGGAAATCAGACAGGTGAGGGTTGGTTCCTTACCGGAGAGATGCTTGAGCTTATAGAAACCGGCACTCCCAATATTGTTTGTACACAGCCTTTTGGTTGTCTGCCAAACCATGTTGTGGGTAAGGGTGTTATAAAAGAGCTTCGCCGTTCGCATCCTGAGGCAAATATCATAGCGGTAGACTATGATCCGGGTGCTTCGGAAGTTAACCAGCTAAACAGAATCAAGTTGATGCTGGCTACAGCACAGAAGAATTTGAAAGAACAAAATAAGAAAAGCATATCATAATATAGAAAAGAAGCTTCCGGATACTATATCTGTGAGGCTTCTTTTTTAAGAATGATTTTCGTAGTATTATAAACTATTTATTTCCTTATTAAATTAAATAAATTTTGAATTGCTCAAATTTTTATAAACCACACTTGAAATAACAAGTAAAAAAATCGATGTCGCTTGCAATGTATATGTTATCATAAGATTTAAAACTAAATAAAGAAAAATCGGAATAATGAGTGCAACAATCCCTATAAGCCCGGATAAAATAACAGGCATACTCTGCTTTACTACTATCATTTCACTTTCCCAATTATAGTTGGGGTATTTTTTATTTAAGACAACTCCCGTCACTGTTATAAAAAGCGAATAGCATATAGGAACAATAATCAGGTTAAGTATTTGAATAAAGTTCATATCAAGTTTTAATATGAATACAAATACTGAAATTATATATCCTATCATATGAAGTGTAAGGTTTAGCGCTATCTTTGAATTTAATATTGTTTTTACCTTGACAGGAGAACTTTGTAAAATCCAAATATTTTTTCCTTCTAAAGATATGGCTGAAGCTGCCGGACAACTGATAACCAACATAGCCGCAATAAAAAGCGGAGACAGATTTGAAAAATATTCATTTATATTTTCAATTTTCACATACCTTCCAATTTGTTCCACGGGATTAAACAACAAAAATATACTGAAAACACATAAAAGTATCACTCCAAACCCTGCATTCAACACCTCCATATAAGAGTTTAAAAATCGACCCGCTTCTTTTTTATATAGGGCAATAAATACCAGTTTTCTCTTATATGTTTCTTTGTTGTCGGTATATCCGGGTGTTGTTTTCGCAAGAGTATTAAGCAGTCTATACTTCACCGAAACAATTTTTATAAATATATAAAAAACTGCTGTTGAAAGAAAAATAAAAAATCCTTCTCCAATGTACATAGGGAAATTATAATATTGCATAAACAGCTTAGATATCGGATACAGTCCTGTGATTTGCTTGGCAAGTGTAATACCGATATTGTTTTCATTACCCATGGCTGTTACTGCAATATATCCTATTGCACCTATCATTGCAAATGAAAAAATCAGAGCAACAATATTTTTTCTTTTAAAAAAAGATGAAATGACAACGATAATTATCCCCATACATGCCGCTATACACATAGGTATCAACGGCACAAACAATATAGAAAGAAAAAACAGAATAATATCAACTGCCCCTAAGCTTTCACTCCCTACCCAAACAATTCCTCCAGGAAGCATAAACATCAAACCTATAAAAAAGTTCAATAAATACATAAACATGAATTTACTGCTTATGATATACAATCCTTTCACAGGCAAAGATAAGAGTGCTTCCATATCATGGCTGCCAAATAAAATCCCGTTAGAATAAAATATTGTCAAAAATAATATAGCAAAACTTGATACCGCCAACATATATGCAGGTATCAATCCCTGCTGCCCTACTTGCACCAGCGTTTTTGCTGTCATGATATTATATATACAGGAAAATACAAAAAGCACAGTTATTCCAAAGCTTGTAATACTACCGGAGCTTTTATTATTTTTCGAATATCTGATTTCGTTTATCGGAAAGAAATTATATATTTGCACTCTAATAAGTATCCACAATTCTCTCATTATCCTCTACCTCCATAAAAAAAGCTTCCAAGGATTTATCTCCTTTTACATCTCCTATATTACCGCTTGCTATTAACTTCCCGTTTTTTATAATTGCAATCTTATTACATAATTTTTCTGCAACTTCCAATACATGTGTTGAAAAGAAAACAGCTCCACCGTTTGACACACATTCATGCATTATACTCTTCAAACAAAAAGCCGCCTTCGGATCGAGTCCAACGAAAGGTTCATCCAAAATAAACAACTTCGGATCATGTACCAGTGCTGAAATAATTGCCGTTCGTTGTTTCATACCATGTGAATACGAAGATATCAATCCTGAAAGATACTTTGTCATCTCAAATAAATCACTGTACTTTTGAATTCTTTCTTTACGTATTTCAGTAGAAACTTCAAACAAGTCAGCAATAAAATTTATATACTGAAACCCTGTCAAATGTTCATAAAGGTCGGGATTATCCGGAATATATGCCATCATTTTTTTACAAATCACAGGTTGTGATTTAATTGAATGCCCGCCAACGGTTATACTTCCACCTTCAAAGTCATGAATGCCGACTACCGCTTTTATTGTTGTGGTTTTTCCGGCTCCATTTGCCCCTATAAAACCATAAATATCTCCGGACTGTACAGAAATTGACAGGTTATCAACTACTTTTTTATCTCCGTAAAATTTACTGAAATTCTTTATCTCCAACATAATTCTCCTTTATTGACAAATTGTCAGTTATTCTTTAAAATAAACGACAGCATATTATCAGCTGTCGATTTTTTTATGTATAAAAAAATCAATCTCTTATCTTTAATCTCTAAAGAGCCTTTTCGCATTTAAACTTTGTTCAAGCATTGTCTTAAATGCATTTAAGTAATTATTGACAGGTTCTTTTTTTGAACATTTTATGCTCATGTTATTTGATACAAAAACATATGCCGTCATAAGAAACTCTGCCGTTTCTGTCGGATATTTTACAGAAAAACTCTTTTCCGCTATCCCTTGATTTATAATTTTTTCAAAATATACTGTAAGCTTTTCAACCAGCTTATGGAATAACTTATCTATCATATATTGATTTTCTTTAAGTTCAACTGTTTTTTGCAGTACCGTATCCTCTGCAGTAATATTTTGTGAAGATATAATTGTGATATCTATAAAAGACCTGATTTTTTCTATAGCGGATTTATCTTCATCATAGACGATACTGTAAATATCTTTCAACAATCTCTCTGAATATCTTTCTACAAGACAATATAAAATATCCTCCTTATTTTTGAAATGATAATATAATAATCCTCTTGATATATTTACTTTATCGACTATATCCTGAGTTGTTGTATTGGTATACCCCTTCTCCATAAAAAGTATCATTGCAGCATCCATAATCTCGGTACGCCGTATTTCAGGTTCTTTCACATCTCTCATTTTATACCTCCGCTCATTCATATGATATACTTCAACTGACAAGTTGTCAATCAATTTTTGTGTATCTCAACACAAAATACCTGCAAAGCAGATATAATCTACAATGCAGGTAAGGGTATTTTGTCATCCATATTATCAGCCCTTTTAGCTACTATTTTAAATTTTGGTAGCGAAAAAGTAAATTATTCCGGGCTTTCTACTTTTTTATTTCTTCCACTAATATATGTATTGTAGATGCCGGATACATTTCAGACGGCTTCTTATTTGTATTTTTAACACATATATTATAGTTCTTTAACTATACCTTTAAATTTGTAGTTCTAACCGATATATGCTATCATTCAGATATGCTTAAAAAGAATTCGAGGAGAATAATAATGGCTAATATTAAATTTGATGATTATTTAAATGATGAGCTAAAAAACAATGACTTCAAAAACGGATACCTGAATGAAAAAACTATTTTAGAAAGCTCTCTCAATCTTGCAAGTACCGGACTGCCTCAAAGACAACTTACTGAAATATTTCATGTTTCAAAAATCTACAATTGAAAGAATTGAATGTGGATGTAATCTAGGTATAGAAACAATAAATAAACTTGCAATTGGCAAAAAACTTACTACCCGTTAATATAAAATACTATTTTTATAGTTTCAAAACGAAATGCAAATACACTCCAAAGCCGCTAAAACACAGGGTTTGAAGTGTATTCTATATTTCAAAACTGTCAAAGACAGAACTATATAAAAAATATCTCATTTTCAGGAACAATCTACAATATCGATATTTTTTACTCAACCATTGTTCTTAATGTTCTCGTGCTTTCTATTACATCATCCCATTCTAATGCACCTACGTAATAGTTGGTTTTTCGGTAGGTCTTCCATTGCTGCTTCATCACTTCATCATCAGCAATCTTATTGATAACATCATCTATCGTCACAATCCGCTCAGTAGACTTTCGTCTCTTACATGTAGCATAAAATGCAGATTTCATTGTATCTCTGTCAATAGTCACTACATCTTGCTCAAGTAAAACATGTATATCATAGAAATCTCTCATCCTTGTATTAGCTTCAGCTCTTACCATGATGGTTTCAAGTTTTTCTGCAAGAAGTGTCTCCAAATTGTACGCCCAAAGATTAATTGATCTGTCCTCAATAATGAGTGGTAACTTATATGCTACTGCTCTCGGCGTAATCTCATCGCCTGTTGAGATATCGACCTTAATGGTCTGTTTTAACTTATCCATCGTACATTCTATCATAAAACGAATACCTTCATACTCGTGACCTTCCATAATATCCTGTACCTTGGTTATACGAAAAGCAACTCCGTCCTCTAGTTTAACTGCTATTATTTCTTCCAAAATCTTCTGTGCTGACCTCTTATTTAAAGGAAGTGATTTTACTGTAGTATCTACATCCATAGTTGAACGCATATCCACACCTACCAGAGAAGATACTAAAAGTCCTCCCTTCAACACAAAGTTGTCTCTATATTGTGATAAAGAAACTCTCTCCAAAAGTCGCTCCATCAGATATATTCTTAGTATTATCTGCGATTTGTCACTGTCACCACCTGCTTTATTTTTTATCTTTGCCTTTACAGCTGTAGCATTTTTAATCATAACAATACCTCTGCATATTGCCTCACCTTATCTGAGACCCCCATAATACCTGCATATTCCATGAGATTATGAATATTTTTTTCACTATCTGAAAAATATGATGTCAAAGCCTTTTGGAATACTTGAATATCCATTCTTTTCTTATTCTTGATAATATCACATATACAACGCTCTTTGTCGTAGATTCTCACAGTATTACCGGTAAAAGTCTGCGCCTTTGTCAAGCCCAGATCTAACCATTCCTGTCTTACCGTATGTACTACAACACCGCTATCTTTTAGATGTTTCGCATTATAACCTCGTCCAACAGTAATTACCGGTGAAAAAGGCTCTCTGTCGGAAAGATTATGAATATACAGGGCTGTTTCATGGGAAAAAACAATTTTTCTATTCCTTAGCTGAATCAAATAAAGTCTGTCTTCCCATGCATCAGGTGAAATGTATATTCCGGGTGCAATCTTTTCCATTTCATTTTTACGGACATAATCCAAAACAAAATACTTTGACAATCCTTCATTTTGAGCTTCAACCAGTCTAATATAACCGTTCCGTTCTTCAAGTAACCTATCAATAATATTTCTTTCATCCATATTCTCAACCTCTTTCGCTACAATTTTAATTTTTTGTAGCGAAAAAGTCAATATAAATATAAAAAAGCAGAAACCCCAATCTATGAAGTCTCTGCCCATTTATTATCTTTAAAATCAAAGGAAATCTCCACACGTTTATTACGGTCTTTTCTTTTTCCGGCTCTACACTCACTTGGCTTTTCTCCCCCCTTTCATTGTATATTACCCTCCCTAAGTACTTTCATAGGCTTTAATGCCGGAATTGCGCCATAGTTTCCTGCAATATATTTCTTTGACAAAACCTCATCTCTGCGAATCTTATTCCCATCTTCATCCTTAAACTCTCCCAACGAATAAAGTTCTGATACTCCATCATTATTTTTAGATACCATCCATATCTCATCTCTACAAAGTAAATCGTTTGAAAACTGCCATATATCATACGTTGTAAAAATAAGCTGTGTATTTCTTGTATTTATCTCAGGTGATAAAAATGTCAATATAATATTTCTAACAAGCATGGGATGTAGTCTGGCATTTAGTTCATCTACAAACAATGTAGCACCCTTGTCTAAAACCTCTTTCACCGAAGGATATAAAGCAAACATTTTTAAAGTTCCACCGGACTCTTCTTTTAAAGATATAGAAGACATTCCTTCGCTACCAACCTTTTTATGAATTGTATCTATTAAATATTTGTTATCTGTATTCTCTTCTCCATCCGATTGAGATTCCTCTACATTAAAATCCCTTATTGACTTATCGAAAGTCGAAATATATTTCACCATGTTTTTTTGAACTTCTTTATTATTCATAAAACCATATTATCTACATAAAAACCTCTATTGACACACGAACATATGTTTGTGTATAATTTATTTATGATAAACATATGTTCTAATGATGATATTTTTAAAAAGCTTGAAATACTCTCAGACGCTGCTAAATATGATGTTGCCTGCACTTCAAGTGGAGTGGATAGAAAGGGAAAAGGTGGAAAGCTTGGTAACAGTGTAGCCGCAGGAATATGCCATACTTTCAGTAGCGATGGAAGATGTGTTTCTTTGCTTAAGATACTTATGACTAACCATTGTATTTTTGATTGTAAGTACTGTATTAACAGAAAAAGTAATGATATAAGACGTGCATGCTTTACTCCAAGAGAGATTTGCGAGTTGACTGTGGAATTTTACAAAAGGAATTATATTGAAGGGTTGTTTTTAAGTTCCGGTATAATTAACAGTCCGAACTTTACTATGGAAAAGATCTGTGAAACTCTTATTCTGTTAAGGAATGAATACATGTTTAACGGATATGTCCATGTTAAGGCTATACCCGGTGCCTCTGATGAATTACTTTTACAGGCCGGCTCTCTTGCAGACAGAATGAGTGTTAATATTGAGTTCCCTACTGAATCAAGCCTAAAAAAATATGCTCCCAATAAAGCTTTCATCTTATATCAGATCCTATGAAAAAAATAAAGGATTCCATAGAGATGAATAGGTTAAGTACCGGAAAGAGTTCGAAGCTCCCAAGAAGCAATATAAATAAATATCTTCCCGGAAGTATATTTAATGATGTAGCCCAAATTGAGGGGGATAGTATTTTAAATTCATTACCTATCACTAAACAGGCTAATGTTCGACCATTTGTGCCGTCCGGCCAGAGTACACAAATGATTATAGGTGCCGGTGATGACAGTGACTATACTATCCTTATGACTGCACAAAATCTATATAAAAGTTTTGACTTAAAAAGGGTATTTTATTCCGCATATATTCCCATTAATGAGGATTCATCTCTACCAACCCTAAATACACCTGTGCCGCTTTTAAGAGAACACAGGCTTTATCAAGCTGATTGGCTTATTAGATTTTACGGTTTTAATGCACAGGAACTTCTAAGTAAAGATAATCCGGACTTTAACACCTATATGGATCCTAAATGCAATTGGGCTGTTAAGCATTTGGAGTTCTTCCCTGTAGAAGTACAGACAGCTGACATATCAAGTTTACTCAGGGTACCGGGTATTGGTCCTAAGGCGGCAAAAAGAATTATAAGTTCTCGCAGGTACTCACTTCTTGACTTTAATTCCATTTCCAAGATGGGTGTAGTCTTAAAAAGGGCACAGTACTTTTTAACCTGTAATGGAAAAATGATGTACAAAACCTTATTGGATGAAAAATATATAACAAATAGACTTATCGGATTAAGCGGTAATGAGAACTATCAACATAGCTACAAAGATGAAAGACAACTATCTCTATTTGATGATTTTGGATTAAAATAATGAAAATATTTACATATGATGATAACTTTTACGCCTTGGCATCATGTATATACACAGCTTGGGAATACAGTCTTTGCCATAAGGATGAAAGTATAAAACTGCAGAAACATTTATTTACACAGCAAAATCTTTTTTCGGAAAATATATATGTAAGCACCGATATTAATAAAGCAAAAAAGGTTATAGAAAGTATTAAGCACAAACTTTCTATGCGAACATATGAGATTGTTTATATGGCTTTCTTATATGATAAAGATACAGGAAATGATATTTATAATTACCTGAAACTTGCTTTTAAATATGGTAAAAAAATCAATTATATGTCAGGTGAGGAGGTTGTTATGAAACTTTTAAAGTTTCAAACAGCTGTCAACCGTGAGATTCACTCCTATAAAGAGGTGACAAGATTTAAAGAAGTGGATAAGGATCTCTTTTTGGCAAATATAGAACCAAAGCATGATATACTTGCCGAACTCTCCCATCATTTTAAGGATAGAATGCCTTCTCTTAACTGGATTATTATAGACTCTTCAAGAAGTATTGCCCTAATTCATCCAAAGGACAGTGACTGTTACCTGAAAATAGTTGAAAAAAGTGAGCTTGAATTTGCTACAAAGTTAAATGATATAAAAAATCCTTATTCCAAACTTTGGAAAACATTTTTTGAAAATATTTCAATAAAAGAGAGAGAAAATATACATCTGCAAAGACAAAATTGCCCTCTTAGAAAAAGAAAGTATATGACTGAGTTTATAGATGAATGGTTACAGTTCAGGTACCATATATCTTGAGACTTTTAATTTTACAATCCTTGTAGCGTTTAACTCTTTCGTGAAAACGAGACTCAGATTAAGCAGCCTGTGACTTGTTTGAGTGCAGTTCGCTGCTCCCCAAGCGAACAAACGAGTTTTTGCAGACTGCGTAAAATCCTGCGAAGTTTTAAGAAAGAGTTGCGATTAGGATTGTAAAACAAAAGCTCTAAAGGGGCTACCTGAACTGTAACGATGAATGATAAGTATATAAAAAGGAGTTGTCGTTTAATATTAACGACAACCCGCTTTTTATACTAAAATATATGCTTTACTATTCAATTCTTACTCTGCTATATCAGCATACTCAAAGTGCCAGAAGCCGTCAGCTGAATGCCAGCTGCCTGTTATCTTATCACTCTGAAGATAGAAATCATTGTAATAAAGAAGCGGAACCATAGCTGTATCCTTCATTATAAAGTCTTCAGCCTGATGTAAATATCCAAATCTTGTCTGTGGATCTTTCTCTGTAGCCGCCTTTTCCATAAGAGCATCAAACTCAGGATTGCTGTACTTAGCACTGTTATTTCCATTTCCTGTTGATGCAAGCTCTAATATATTTGAAGGGTCATTATAATCCATTACCCAACCATCTCTTGCTATCTGATAGTTTCCTGATCTTCTCTGTGGTGTAAATGACTTCCACTCAACTATATTTACCTGTACTTTAAGGCCAAGCTCACCCCATGCCTGCTGTAAATATTCTGCTATCTTCTTGTGATAACTTGCATCATTTGTTGAATAAACCATCTCAGGTAATCCGACACCATTCTCATATCCTGCTTCTTTTAAAAGCTCTTTAGCCTTTGCAAGATTAGCTGCATGATCATCAATATTTATATACACAGATGGATCTGTTATATTGTCTTTCCATGCAGAGCCGTCCCAGTCTGTTACTCCCTCACTTACAAAGCCTGTTGCAGGAGTATATGTACCTGCTGTAATTGTCTCTGAAATATACTTTCTGTCTAGAGCAAGTGAAAGTGCCTCTCTTACTCTTGAGTCTTTAAACTCATCTAAGTTATTATTTAAATCAAGATAGTATGTTCCAAGTATAGGATCTACATGGAAGTCAGATCTTGTCTTTAATGTTGTGATCTCCTGTGTAGGAACTTCCTTTATCATTAAAGCATCACCCGATTCATATGCACTGAAAGTCGCATTCTGATCATTCATAAGAAGGCATTTAATACCATCAAGCTTTACAGAATCTGCATCCCAATAGTTCTCATTTTTCTCAAACATAAGGTAACTTCCCGGCTTCCACTCAGTAAGCTTAAAAGGACCTGTTGAAATATATGTTTTAGGATCAATACTCCAACCGTCAGGATTTGCCTCTACTACATCCTTCTTAACAGGTGAAAGAGAAACAAATGATGCAAGCTTATCAAAATATGGTGTAGGCTTTGCCATATGTACCACCAAAGTCTTATCATCTGTTGCCTCTACTTTAACTTTGTAGGATCCGGATCTACTGTAGTATTACCTTCTTCATCAGGCAAACCTATAGCTTCCTCATATCCTTCTACCATTCCCAGCACTGTCTGTGCATATGGTGCCGCAACATTTGGATCAACCATTCTCTGCCAGCTGTATACGAAATCTTCTGCTGTAAGATCTGAACCGTCTGACCACTTTAATCCGTCTCTTAAGTAGAATGTCCAGGTAAGCTGGTCATCACTTATTTCATACTTCTCGGCAAGTCCCGGTACTATCTTTCCGTCTTTATCAACCTTTAAAAGATTGTCAAAAGCAAACAAGATATAGTTTGCACCGTCTACGGCAGAGTTGAGTGCAGGGTCAATTGACTCTACATCAGGTCCGAGCTGAATTGTAAGTATCTTCTTACCTACAGCTGTTTGTGTAGTATCACCACTTTTTGTACCTTCACCGCCTGATTTTGAACCGCCACACCCTGAAAGGGCCATTGCACCGGCTATTGCCAATGCGGCAACAATAAATCTTTTTTTCATTAATTCCTCCTCCATTTTTAACTTTATTCAATTATATGAATAAATATACCATAATTGAATATCTTTGTCTACCCTTTAAATTAAATAAATAATATCTCTACAAGTTAAACATTAGAAACTCAAATTTATGCATCATAGATTATCAATATTTATACAAAAAGAGCCGGAATCCAAGTTCCGACTCTAAAATTTATAATATATTATTCTGCTATATCAGCATACTCAAAGTGCCAAATACCGTCTGATGTATAGAAGCTGTCTATAAGCTTATCGCTCTGAAGATATGTCTCATTTTGATACATTAGCGGAATAACTCCGGCATCTTTTAATAGAAGTTCCTCAGCCTGATGGAAATATCCGAATCTTGTCTTTGCATCAGACTCTTGTGCAGCCTTATCAAGGAGCGCATCAAACTCAGGGTTTTTGTATTTTGAGTTGTTGTTTCCGTTTGTACTGTATACACACTCAAGAAGATTTGAAGGATCGTTATAATCCATTACCCATCCGTCTCTTGCCAACTGATAGTTTCCGGATCTTCTCTGCGGCATAAATGACTTCCACTCAACAATGTTTACCTCAACATTTATTCCAAGCTCTTTCCAAGCCTGCTGTAAATACTCTGCAACCTTCTTGTTGAGACCTGCATCATTTGTTGTATATGACATAGCAGGAAGTCCTACTCCGTTCTCATATCCGGCTTCTTTTAGAAGTTCCTTAGCCTTTGCAAGGTTTACTTTAAAATTGTCATTATCAATATATACAGACTTGTCTATTATATTGTCAGCCCATGCGCTTCCGTCCCAATCCACTACACCGTCAGGGATAAAGCCTGTTGCAGGTGAATTTATACCTGCAGTAATAGTATCCGCCATATACTTTCTGTCAAGTGCAAGTGCAAGTGCCTCTCTCACCTTAGGATCCTTAAACTCTTCCAAATCATTGTTGATAGCGATATATGATATTCCAAGCTTAGGACTGGACTTATAATCCGGTCTCTTCTGCATTGTTGTTATCTCCTGCACAGGGTAATCCTTAATCATTAAGGCATCTCCCGACTCATATGCGCTAAAAGCCGCATTCTGATCCTGCATAAGGAGACATTTGATACCGTCAAGCTTTATGGCATCCTTATTCCAGTAATTTTCATTCTTTGTAACCAATATGTAGCTTCCCTGCTTCCACTCTGTAAGCTTGAAAGGACCTGTTGAGATATATGTCTTAGGATCAAGACTCCATCCGTCAGGATTTGCCTCCACTACGTCTTTCTTTACAGGTGAAAGTGCTGCAAATGCCGCAAGTCTGTCAAGTATGGTGCAGGATGTGACATATGAACAACCAAAGTCTTATCATCCGGTGCCTCTACCTTAAGCTTTGTGATATCAGGATCTATTGTAGGATTACCGTCCGCATCAGGTAAACCTATAGCCTCATCATAGCCCTCTACCATTCCAAGTACAGTCTCTGCATATGGAGCGGCAACCTCAGGGTCAACCATTCTCTGCCAGCTGTATACAAAGTCGTTAGCGCTAAACGCTGAACCGTCAGACCACTTAAGTCCGTCTCTTAGATGGAAAGTCCATGTAAGTCCGTCATCACTTACTTCATATTTCTCAGCCAAACTTGGCGCTATCTTGCCATCCTTATCAAGTCTAAGCAAGTTGTCTGATATCATTGTTAAATAGTTTGCACCGTCAGCTGACTGATTGAGTGCAGGGTCAATTGTTTCAACATCAGGTCCTTCCTCAATAGTAAGAATCTTTCCGCTCTTACTTGCGGATTTTGAACCTCCACATGCTGAAAGTGCTACTGCTGCAGCAATTGTCAGTGTAGCCAAAAACAATCTTTTTCTCATAAATTCTCCTAAAATTCTAATATTTTTATTCTGCAATATCGGCATACTCAAAGTGATAGATACCGTCAGCTGTATGATAGCTGTCTTTTACCTTATCGCTCTGAAGATACATCTCATTGTAGTAAAGAAGCGGTGTTACACCCATATCTCTCATAAGCATCTCTTCAGCCTGATGGAAGTAACCATATCTTGTCTGTGGATCTATCTCGGCAGCAGCCTTATCTAAGAGTGCATCATACTCAGGATTAGAGTACTTTGAACTGTTATTTCCGTTTCCTGTCTGTGTAAGCTGAAGGATATTTGAAGGATCATTGTAATCCATTACCCAACCATCTCTTGCTATCTGATAGTTTCCTGATCTTCTCTGTGGTGTAAATGACTTCCACTCAACTACATTTACTTCTACATTAATGCCCAACTCTTTCCAAGCCTGCTGTAAATACTCAGCAATCTTTTTATGATAGCTTGCATCATTTATTGAATATGTAAAAGTAGGAAGTCCTTCACCATTTGGATGTCCTGCCTCTGCCAAAAGCTCTTTAGCCTTAGCAAGATTACCTGCATGATCTTCAATATTGATATATACAGAAGGGTCTGTAATATTATCTGCCCAAGGTGAACCGTCCCAATCTGTTACACCTGAACTTACAAATCCGCTAGCAGGAGTATATGTACCTGCTGTAATAGTCTCTGAAATATACTTTCTATCAAGTGCAAGTGAAAGTGCCTGACGCACTCTTGCATCTTTAAACTCCTCTAAGTTATTGTTTAAGTCGATAAAATATGTTCCAAGCTGTGGATCAAGGTGATAATCAGATCTCTTCTGCAATGTTGTGATCTCCTGTGTAGGAATATCCTTAATCATCAAAGCATCTCCGGACTCATATGCACTAAAAGCTGCATTCTGATCCTGCATAAGGAGACATTTGATACCGTCAAGCTTAACTGCATCCTTATTCCAGTAGTTCTCATTCTTCTCAAGCATTAAATAGCTTCCCGATTTCCACTCTGTAAGCTTAAATGGACCTGTAGAGATATATGTCTTTGGATCAAGTGTCCATCTGTCAGGATTTGCCTCTACTACATCCTTCTTTACAGGTGAAAGTGCTGCAAATGTTACAAGCTTGTCAAAATAAGGTGTTGGTGTTGCCATATGAACAACCAAAGTCTTATCATCAGTTGCCTCAACTCTAAGCTTTGTAATATCCGGATCTATTGTAGGATTACCGTCTGCATCAGGTAAACCTATAGCCTCTTCATAACCTTCCACCATTCCAAGAGTTATCTCAGCATATGGTGCAGCAACCTCAGGGTCAATCATTCTCTGCCAGCTGTATACGAAATCATTAGCTGTTAAATCTGAACCGTCTGACCACTTTAAACCGTCTCTTAAGTAGAATGTCCATGTAAGTGCATCTGCACTTGACTCGTACTTCTCAGCCAAACTTGGAGCAATCTTTCCATCCTTGTCGACTCTAAGCAAATTATCAAAAAGATATGTGAGATAGTTTGCACCATCATTTGTTGTATTAAGTGCAGGGTCAATTGACTCTACTTCCGGTCCCAATTCGATAGTAAGAATCTTGCCTCCATCCTTTTTTGCTGACTTTGATCCGCCGCCACATCCTGCTAATACAAGTGCACCGCTAAGAATCAATGTCGCTAAAACCAATTTTTTCTTCATAAATCCTCCTATAAATTTTATATTTAAAACCGTCTGGTTCTAATATTTAGTTTATCTTTTCTATATTATGACAGGCAACAAAATGCCCTTTTTCCATCTCTCTCCATTTTGGAACTTCCATTGCACACTGTTCTGTAGCATATTTACATCTAGTTCTGAAGTGACATCCACTTGGCGGATTAAGAGGTGAAGGAACCTCTCCCTCAAGTACTATTCTTGATCTTTCTCTGGAAACCTTAGGATCTGCTACAGGTATAGCAGAAATAAGACTCTGTGTATATGGATGCAATGGCCTAAATATAATCTCAGCACTCTCTGCAAGCTCCACCATCTTACCAAGGTACATAACACCAATTCTGTTGCTTATATGATTTACAATAGAAAGATCATGTGCAATAAACAGATATGTAAGCCCTCTCTCTTTTTGTAAATCCTCAAACATATTTACAACCTGAGCCTGTATAGAAACATCCAGTGCAGATACCGGCTCATCTGCAACAATAAAATCAGGGTCAACTACAAGTGCTCTTGCGATACCAACTCTTTGTCTCTGTCCTCCCGAGAACTCATGAGGATATCTGTTGGCATGCTCTGAGTTAAGGCCTACAGTTTGTAATACCTCTATAATCTTGTCATGTCTATCCTGTTTTGAAGCTGCGATCTTATTGATATCTATAGCCTCACCTATAATATCTCCTACTGTCATTCTTGGATCAAGTGATGCATAAGGATCCTGGAAAACTATCTGTAGTTTTTTTCTGTAGGGATACATATTTACTGATGTCTTTTTTCCAAGTTTAGGCGCACCATTTTCTATGATATCATTCCCGTTTTCATCTACAAGAGGTACTTTCCCGCTGTCAAACAGAACTTGATCCTTATATATAATTCTACCATCTGTAGGCTCATAGAGTCTAAGTAAAGATCTACCCGTCGTAGTTTTACCACACCCCGACTCTCCTACAAGTCCCAAAGTTTCTCCCTTTTCAATATAGAAAGAAACATCATCTACAGCTCTGACATATTTTTTATTTTTACCAAAACCTCCGACAGGGAAGAATTGTTGTAAATGTTCAACTCTAATTATTTTTTCAGACATCCTGATTCTCCCTCCGTCTTATTTTCCTTTGCATCTTCTTCAAGCTCATTTAACCAGCACTGTGAATAGTGAGTTTCACTAAAATTCTTTACCGGTGCCATTTCTCTTAAGCATATCTTCATGCAAGAGTCGCATCTGGAAGCAAATGGGCAACCCTTTGGAGGGTTGAGCATGTCTACAGGTGAACCCTCAATAGGAACAAGTCTTTCATACTCCGCTTCATACATCTTTGGAATACTCTTTAAAAGCCCCTTTGTATATTCATGCTTTGGATTATAAAAAATCTCATCTGTAAGACCGCTCTCTATAATCTTTCCTGCATACATAACCGCTATTCTGTCACAAATATTTGCAACCACACCAAGGTCATGTGTAATCATAATGATTGCCATACCAAGCTTATTTAAGTTCTATCATAAGCTCTATAATCTGTGCCTGAATTGTAACATCAAGTGCTGTTGTTGGCTCATCCGCTATCAAAAGCTTAGGCTCACAGGCAAGTGCCATAGCGATCATAACTCGCTGTCTCATACCACCTGAAAGCTCATGTGGATATTGCTTAAGTCTCTTATCAGGTTCATTTATTCCTACCAAAGTAAGAAGCTCTTTCGCTCTTTCTCTAGCCTCTTTTTTGTTCTTATCTGTATGTAGAAGTATAACTTCCATTATCTGGTTTCCGATAGTATATACCGGATTCAAACTGGTCATAGGATCCTGAAAGATTATTGAAACTTCATTTCCACGGATTTTTCTCATCTCTTTTTCACTCATTTCATTGATGTGATATCCATTGAAATATAAATCTCCACCTATAATCTTTCCCGGATTTGCTATAAGCCCCATAAGTGAATAGCTTGTAACACTTTTTCCGGATCCTGACTCTCCTACTACTCCCAATACTTCTCCCTCATTCACATAGAAGGAAACATCATCTAAGGCTTTCACCTCTCCTGCCGGAGTAAAGAAGGAAAGTCTCTCATGTTCTATATCTACAAGATGTTTACTCATAATTACCTTCCTTTAATTCTTTAGCTTAGGGTCAAATGCATCACGGAGTCCGTCACCCAAAAGGTTAAGACTAAGTATTATCAAACTGATAAGTATTGCCGGTGCAAATAAAAGATGTGGATATGATTGCAATCCTGTAATGGCATCTGAAGCAAGTGAACCAAGAGACGGCATTGGAACAGCCACACCCAGTCCCAAAAATGACAAATAACTTTCTGTAAATATAGCAGAAGGTATTTGCAATGTAGTTGTAACTATCAATGTACCGATAGTATTTGTAAGCAAGTGCTTTCTGATTATCTGTCCACTCTTTGCTCCAAGTGCTCTGGCAGCTGTAACATACTCCTGCTCCTTTAACACAAGTATCTGTCCACGAACAATTCTTGCCATACCTACCCAGTACAAAAGCGCAAAAACTATAAATATACTTATCAGATTTATTCCAAGAATATTGATCCATCCAAATCCCGGTGCAGATGCCAAAAGCTTCATTGGTTTCTTGAGTGCAAATGTTAAAAGTATGATAAGTAGAATATCAGGAACTGTGTATATAATATCTACAATTCTCATCATTATAAGATCCACCCATCCACCTGAGAATGCTGCAATAGAACCGTAAATCGAACCGATAATAAGTACAATAAAAGATGCCAAAAGTCCTACTATAAGTGAAATTCTAGCCCCCATCATTACTCTGATTGCATAATCTCTTCCAAGACTGTCTGTACCCAGTATATGTGGAAATATCTTCTCTCCTGCAGCTATTCTTGTCATCTCATTTGCTGAGTACTGCATAGGCATAAGTCTCTCACTACCTTGTAACTGTGTTGCATAATCATATGGATAAAAGATTGGTACAATAAATGCAAGTATCAATATAACAAAAAACACTGCCAAAGATACAAGTGCTACCTTATTTTTTAAAAGTCTTCGAAATCCGTCCTGCCAGAAGCTTACACTTTGACGCATCACTACCAAGCTTTCTTTTTCTTCTTTGCTGGCAGGCAAAAAATCTTCAGGCGATAAATTTAAATGCCCTGAAATAATATGTTTGCTCATTTTATATAGAGCTGTCACAAAGATATATGTGACAACCTTCTCCTTTCTTATAGGCTTTACTTTAGTTTTATTCTTGGATCAATGATTGTATATGCGATATCTACCAAAACATTCATCACTATAATAAGTGTTGCCAGGAATATGGTAGTTCCCATAATAACTGTGTAGTCCTGATTTATAACCGAACTTACAAACTCGCCTCCGAGTCCCGGAATAGTGAATATCTTTTCTACAACAAAGCTACCTACAAGAGTATATGCTACAAGAGGTCCCATATATGTAATAATCGGCAGTATGGCATTTCTAAGTGCATGTTTAAACAAAATAACATTCTCTGAAAGTCCTTTGCCCTTGCTGTTCTCATATAATCCTGTCCAAGTACATCCAACATTGAAGACCTCATCTGTCTTGCAATATAAGCTGTAGGGTAAAATGAAAGTGCCAATACAGGCATTATATAATTTAATGGTGATGTTAGACCATATGTTGGTAGAAGCTCAAGCTTAACGCCTAATGTATACATAAGAATAGTACATACTACGAAACTTGGTACCGCTATTCCCAAAGTCGCAAACATAATAATCAGTCTGTCAAGGACTTTTCCCCTATTAAGTGCGGCAATAGAACCTAGTGGAACTCCAAACATTAGTGCGAGGATTATTGATATTCCTCCCACTCTTGCAGACACCGGAAATTTACTGGATATTATCTGAGCTACATCTCTTCCTCTCTGCTTTATACTTATTCCAAAATCTCCCCTTAAGGCATTTTTAAAATAATTAACATACTGCACTGTAATAGGTTTATCCAAACCATATTTTACTTCCAATGCTTTTTGAGCTGCTTTTGAAATCGACTTATCCGCAGCAAACGGGCCTCCGGGAACCTGCTGCATAAGGAAAAACGTCAAGGTTGATACAATAAATATAGTTGCCAGTCCAAATATCAACCTTTTGATAGTATACTTTAACACAATATCCTCTCCTTTACTTTTGTTCTTTACTACTCTGAGTCATTAAAGTATCTTGCCTATATCTTATGCTTTTAGAATATTTCAACATAGAAATAAAAGCTTATACAACAAAATAGTAGGCAAGCACCTTCGGTAAATACTGCCTACTTCTTCCGCAATTATACAATATTTCATATTTTTTTTCAAGTCTATGTTCGTATAGTATGTACTTCTGTTCGTTATCATAATACACATCTATGTATAAATATACCAAGATTATTAACTTGTAAAATTTTTATGAAATTTATTCAATCTTTCTCTTTACTTTTTTCAAAAAAGGTTTATCATTATTCTCATCAAATGTGTTTCTTCCTATTAAATGTAGTGGGAAGCATATTTACAGTGGTTTGCCTTACGTGGTATATCACATAATACATTTTACTAAGGAGGTTTTATGGATGATATAATAAGTAGACTTTCAGAAATCGAAGACTCGTCTCAAAGCTATATTGATGATGCGACTCTAAGAAAAAAAGAAATCGCTGCTGAAATAAGCGCTAGAAAAGAGCTTTGGAAGCAAGACCTTGATGCAAAAACAAAGGCTCGAATTACCGAATTGCAGGAATCTATGAATATCTCAAAAGAGAAGAAGATATTAGAACTCAAACAGCAATCAGAAACAGCTTTTAAGAATCTGCAAGACATGTATGACACTAACCATGATAAATATGTGGATATGCTGTTTTCAAATATGATCAAGGAGTAGCTATGGGAAATTTATTTCAGTACTCTTCCCTTACTACAAAAGTTCGTTCGATGTCAAGCGATCTAATAGACATTGACGGGTTCAAATCTTTATGTGAATGTGAAAGTATCAGTGATGCAATAAATGAATTGATGCATTATAAATATTACAGTGATGCATTCAAGAATACAGATATCAGCACATTACATCGTGAAGATATCGAACAAATATTACTACTAAGTAGTCTGGAGGAGTTTTCAAGACTCTATAAATTCAACTCCGGCACTCCCAGAAAATATCTAAATTTAGTATCTATGTACAATACAATGTATGTATTAAAGCGTATGCTCAGAGACATTCTTAGTCATAGACCAACATCTTTGGATTTGAAACCATACACAGGGCATTTAGGTGCTAAAATGCATTTAAATATTGATGATTTACTGTCTGCAAAGGATGTAGCACAGTTTATTGAATCTTTAAAAAATACCGAATATTATAATTGTTTAAATGAAGTATTTCTAAAGGTGCTAATAATATATTTGAATACGCACTTGCACTCGACTCATATTACTTTGATATTTGCTTCAGATTTGCAAACAAAGAATTAAAGGGGGAAGAAAGCAAGGAGATCTTATCAATCCTTGGAACAAGATGTGATTTCCTAAATATGCAATGGATATATAGAACTAAGAAATACTACAAAGTTAAAGATACCGAAGTATACTCTACACTTATCCCACACTATTACAAACTAGATATAGATGAGATAAAGCAGATGGTGGAAGCTGACAGTCTTGAGGAATTTGAAGCACTGTTTGATGCCACATATTATGGTAAACTCTCTTCAAAGCTTTTTAAAACCAAGCCCGGTATAGAGGAACTTTATGTAGCTGCTCTTGAATATCTGTACAATAAGAATAAAAAGAAAAACCCTTATTCATTGGCAACACTTAGCTACTATTTATTTTTTAGAGAGTTGGAGATAAGCAGAGTCATAGAAATAATAGAATCTATCAGGTATTCACTACCTGCAGATGATATTATAACTAAGATTTTAAAACTTAAAACAAGGAGGTCTTTCGCATGATTGAAAGAATGGAATTCTTGAATATCACAGGCCCGAAAGACGATATTGACAGGATCATTGAGACATATATCAGTAAGTACGATTTTCAGTTAGAAAATGCACTGTCCGAACTGAAAAATGTCAAGGAATTGCATGCATTTACTGACAGCAATCCTTATAAAGACATTTTATCCAGATCAGAAGAGCTGAAAGAATACTTTAAGGATAAAAAAATACAAACAGATCGTCACATGAGTATCGAAGAGGCCGACAAAATAACTCGTACACTTTCAGACAAGGTTTATGATTTTTCACAGAAGAAGAGTGAGCTGGAAGCAAAACTTGCAGAGTACGAAGAGAAACTAAAGAATGTTCACTATTTTATAGGGCTGGATTATGACACTGAGAAAATCCTTCATTTTAAATATGTAAACTTCAGATTCGGTTCTATGCCGAAGGAATACTATGAAAAGTTCATGTCATTTGTATATGATGACATTGATACTATTTTCTATAAGGCAAGAGAAATAGATGATAAAGTATGGGGCGTTTATTTTGTACCTGATTCTATAGCTGAACAAATCGATGCCATATACTCTTCTATGCATTTCGAGAGATTTTTCTTACCGGATGAATATCATGGTACTCCGGAGGTTGCCAGCACAAAGCTTGAAGAAAAAATCAAAGAATTGAAGGACAGTATACTTGCTGTTGACAATAAGATAATAAAAACTCTTGAAGACAGCCATGAGGATTTCCTTTTAGCAAACAAAGTACTTTATAGATTCAACAAAGTATTTGAAGTCAGAAAGTATGCAGCTGCTACCAGAGACAATAGAAAAGATAAAAAGGTATTCTTTATTATCTGTGGATGGTTGACAGAAAAAGATGCTGATAGACTGGCAAAAGAACTTGAAAACGAACCAAGTACATTTTGTATTGTTGAGAGAGATTTATCTAAAGTCCTCAGCACTCCACCTGTAAAGCTTCACAACAATTTCATCTTCAAACCATTCGAGATGTTTGTTGAAATGTACGGCTTACCTAATTATAAAGAATTTGATCCTACCATACTTATAGCTTTGACCTATTCCATTATATTCGGCTTTATGTTCGGAGATGTTGGGCAGGGACTTGTGCTTATGATACTTGGTGGCATCATAGCCTATAAAAAGAAATCGAGACTTGCTGCAATTATTGCCCGATGCGGTTTTTTCTCTACAATATTCGGATTCTTATTCGGTTCGATATTTGGATTTGAAGATATAATAAACCCTATTTGGCTAAGACCTGCAAAGGCTATGACTGCACTTCCGGTTATAGGAAATTTAAATACAGTCTTTGTTGTAACTATTACTCTTGGTATGTTTATCATAATATTTATGATGATATTAAGTATTTTAACAAAACTCAAGTTTAAAAAACCGGGAGAGGCATTATTTGATACAAATGGTGTAGCCGGACTGGTATTCTATACCTCAGCACTTATTACTATTATATTGTTTATGACCGGCAACCCCCTGCCTGCATCCATAGTACTACTTATCATGTTTGTACTTCCTCTAATTTTAATTTTCTTAAAAGAGCCTTTATCAGCTATGTTAGAAAAGAAGAAAGTACATCTTGAGGGTGGCACCGGAATGTTCATTCTACAAGGATTCTTTGAGCTTTTTGAAGTACTTTTAAGTTACTTCTCAAACTCTCTTTCCTTTGTGAGAGTGGGTGCCTTTGCGGTCAGCCACGCAGCCATGATGGAGGTAGTGCTTATGCTTTCCGGTGCCGAAAGCGGTAATATCAACTGGATTGCAGTAGTGCTTGGAAATATCTTTGTAATGGGTATGGAAGGTCTGATTGTAGGTATACAGGTATTACGTCTGGAATACTATGAATTATTCTCAAGATTCTATACCGGAGATGGCAGAGCATTTAAGCCTTACTCATAGTGAGCAAATCAATTTATCAACTCGTATGACTTTATCATACAAATTTATATAGTTTAGTTAGGAGAAAAAAATGAATACATTAGTAAAAATAACATTGTCAGTAGCTCTTATTTTAAGCATTGCAGTTCCTTTTATAGCATTTATGATTGGTGAGAAGACAAAGGGCAGATATAAGAAAGCTCTTGCCGGAAATGTAATTATGTTCTTCGGTGTTATGATAGTTGCAACTGTATTGTTCTTATCAGGCAATGCTTATGCCGCATCTGAGACAACTGCTTCATCTGCTACAGGATTTGGATATCTAGCTGCTGCTCTTTCAGTAGGTCTTGCCTGTGTAGGTGGTGGTATAGCCGTATCTGCTGCAGCTTCTGCCGCACTTGGTGCTATCAGTGAGGACGGCTCAATACTTGGTAAATCACTTATTTTCGTAGGTCTTGCAGAGGGTGTTTGTCTTTACGGACTCGTCGTTGCTTTCATGATCCTTGGTCGTTTATAAAGGCAATTCTATGAAAATGTATCTTATAAGTGATAATGTGGATACTCTTACAGGCATGAGACTTGCAGGAGTAGAGGGAGTGGTGGTTCATGAAAAAAATGAGCTCACCGATGCTCTAAATTTTGTTATAAACAGTAAAGATATAGGTATAGTGCTTCTTACCGAAAAATTTTCAAAAGACTATCCTGATCTTGTAAACAAATATAAGATGGAATCACATATACCGCTCTTTATTGATATACCGGACAGACATGGTACCGGCAGATCTGAAAACTTTATTACAGATTATGTTAATGAAGCTATTGGTTTAAAACTATAATTTTTTGTGTTTTCAGTTTGGCATTTGCCAAACTGATATATTAAGATTAAAAAGGTAGGTATTATCTTGACAATAGAAGAAAAACTACAGCATTTTAGAGAAGCTTGCGTGGCAGAGGCCACGGCTGCAGCGGAAAAAATAATTTCAGATTATAAAACTGCTTTAGAAAAGGACCTTTTGGACTACCAAAACAGTGAGACAAAACTTGCTGATATGGAGGTAAAAACAGAAGCTACAAGGATTGATAAAGAGACAAATAAGCAGCTCGCTCTTGAACAAATAAAACTACGAATGGAGCTTAGTAAGAAGGCTGCCGAATTAAAGGAAAAAATATTTACTCAGCTTGAAGAAAAATTAGCTAATTATCAGTCCAGTCCTGAATATGAGGCATTACTTGATTCGCAGATAGAAAGAGCATTGAAATTTGCAGGCAATGATGAAGTAAAAATATACATAGATCCAAATGATGAGAATTTAGCACATAATCTTTCTGCTAAACATGATATTGATATAGCTATCAGCAAATATCCTTTTCATGGAGGTATGAGAGCTGTCATTCCGGCAAAAAATATATTAATTGACAATTCTTTTGAGAAAAAAATAGCAGAAGCAAAAGAAAAGTTTGATGTAGAGATGGAGGTACTATAATGGCAACTACAGGTATTATATTTGCAATAAATGGACCGATCGTAAAAACATCAAATGATTCCGGCTTTGAAATGCATGAAATGGTATATGTAGGAAAAGAAAACCTTGTCGGTGAGGTAATAGGTCTTACATCAGACGCAACAATAATTGAGGTTTATGAAGAAACCGGTGGTATAAAACCCGGAGAAATTGTTACCGGTACAGGCTCTCCTGTTTCTGTAACTCTTGCACCGGGTATACTTAACAATATCTTTGACGGTATAGAAAGACCCTTAAGTGAAATAGCTAAAGTTGACGGTACGTATATATCCAGAGGTGTAAGTGTTGATTCACTTGATACAAAAAAACTTTGGAAAACTCATATTACAGTAAAACCCGGACAGGCTATAGATGGTGGTACTATTATTGCTGAAGTTCCTGAGACTCCTGCAATAATGCATAGAGTAATGCTTTCACCAAACCTTAAGGGATATGTTTTGGATGTAGTTGAAGATGGCGAATACACTATCAATGATAAGCTACTCACATTGCAACTTACAGATGGCAGTGAGATTCCTGTCACTATGACGCAGCATTGGCCTATTCGTGTTCCGAGACCTACAAAGAAAAGATTTCCGGCAAGCGTTCCGCTTATCACAGGTCAGAGAATTCTTGATACACTCTTCCCTCTTGCAAAGGGTGGTACTGCTGCAATTCCGGGAGGTTTTGGTACAGGTAAAACTATGAGCCAGCACCAGATTGCAAAATGGTCTGATGCAAATATTATTATTTATATAGGTTGTGGTGAGCGTGGTAATGAGATGACTCAGGTACTTGAAGAGTTCTCAGAACTTATCGACCCTAAGACCGGCAATCCTTTGATGGATAGAACAACCCTTATTGCAAATACTTCAAATATGCCGGTGGCAGCCAGAGAGGCTTCTCTTTATTCAGGACTGACACTTGCAGAGTATTATCGTGATATGGGTTACGATGTTGCGATCATGGCAGATTCTACTTCCAGATGGGCAGAGGCACTTCGTGAGATATCAGGACGACTTGAAGAAATGCCTGCCGAGGAAGGTTTCCCGGCATATCTAGCTTCCAGACTTTCCGCTTTCTATGAGAGAGCCGGTATGATGCAAAATCTAAATGGCAGTGAAGGTTCAGTTTCTATTATCGGTGCGGTTTCTCCACAGGGTGGTGATTTCTCAGAACCTGTAACACAAAATACCAAGAGATTTGTACGCTGCTTCTGGGGACTTGATAAGAGACTTGCATATGCAAGACATTTCCCGGCTATACAGTGGCTTGACAGCTATTCAGAGTATTTAACTGATCTCGCTCCTTGGTATGCAGAACATGTAAATAAGAACTTTGTAGAATACAGAAATAGACTTGTATATATACTAAATCAGGAAGCATCATTGATGGAAATAGTGAAACTTATAGGTGCAGATGTTTTACCTGATGATCAAAAGCTTGTACTTGATATAGCTAAGGTTATAAGAGTAGGTTTCCTACAGCAAAATGCATTCCATAAGGATGATACTTGCGTTCCACTTATAAAGCAGTACAAGATGATGGATGTTATACTCTACCTCTATCAGAAGTCAAAAGCTCTTGTACATCAGGGAATGCCTATGAGTGTTTTGCATCAGGACAGTATTTGGGACAGAGTCTCTTCTATAAAGTATGATGTTCCTAATGATAAGCTTGAGATGTTGGATGATTACAAAAAAGACATTGACACATTCTACGAAAAGGTACTTGAAAAGAATGCATAGGAGGTAAAAACATGTCAATAGAATACCTTGGACTTAGTTCCATTAACGGACCACTGGTAGTTCTTGAAGGTGTCAAGGGTGCTGCCTATGATGAAATTGTAGAAATGACAGTAAATGGCAAGGAGAGGCGTCTTGGCAAAATAATAGAAATAAACGGTGATAAGGCGGTCATACAGGTTTTTGAGGGAACAGACGGTATGGCACTTAGAAATACACATACCAAACTTACAGGAAAGCCTATGGAAATAGGCGTTTCAGAAGCAATGTTTGGTAGGACCTTCAACGGTATCGGGGAACCTATAGACGGTCTTGGCAGTGTAGAAGCAGAAAAGACTATAGATGTTAACGGTAAGCCACTAAATCCGGTTACCAGAGAGTATCCAAGAAACTATATCAGAACAGGTATTTCCGCCATTGACGGACTTATGACTCTTATCAGAGGTCAAAAGCTCCCTATCTTCTCAGGTAACGGTCTGCCACATGATGAGCTTGCTGCACAGCTTGTGCGTCAGTCATCACTGGGGGATACAAACAATGGTGATGAGAAATTTGCAGTAGTATTTGCAGCCATGGGTGTAGCATGATGTGGCAGATTTCTTCCAGAGAACCTTTGCTGAGAGCGGTGTTAGTGACCATGTTATCACTTTCATCAATCTTGCAAATGATCCTGTAGTAGAAAGACTTATTACTCCAAAAGTAGCACTTACAGTTGCTGAGTATCTTGCCTTTGAAAAGGGTATGCATATACTTGTAATACTGACAGATATGACTTCCTTTGCAGAGGCAATGCGTGAGGTCTCCTCTTCAAAAGGCGAGATTCCTTCAAGAAAAGGTTTCCCAGGATATCTTTATTCAGAGCTGGCTACCATATATGAGAGAGCAGGTATTGTTAGCGGTGTGAACGGCTCTGTTACACAGATTCCTATACTTACAATGCCAAATGATGATATCACTCACCCTATTCCTGATCTTACCGGGTATATCACTGAAGGCCAGATAGTTCTTGATAGAGATCTAAATGGCCAGTCAATCTATCCACCTATCTCTGTACTTCCTTCACTTTCAAGACTTATGAAGGACGGTATTGGTGAAGGCTTTACAAGAGCCGACCATCAGGATGTAGCAAATCAGCTCTTCTCTTCCTACTCTAAAGTGGGTGATGCCAGAGCACTTGCATCTGTTATCGGTGAGGATGAATTGTCTGATACAGATAAGCAATACCTTATATTTGGTAGAGCCTTTGAGCAGATGTTTATCGGTCAGTCAATCAATGACAATAGAACTATTTGATACATTGGAAATAGGCTGGAAACTTCTTGGCCTTATGCCAAGAGGTGAGCTTGACAGAATTGATACTAAAGTTCTCGATCAGTATTATAAGCCTACATTACTTGATGCAACAGGTGATATAGTTCCTGCTTCAGTAGAGGATTAGTTATGAATATTAATACATTCCCAACCAAGGGTAATTTGATAGCCTCAAAAAATTCCCTGGCACTGGCAAGACAGGGCTATGGCTTGATGGATAAGAAAAGAAATATTCTTATTCGTGAGCTTATGGGACTGATTGATGAGGCTAAAGAAATCCAGAAAAAAATAGATACAACATTCAGTGCCGCATATCAGGCACTGATGTATGCCAATATTGAGTTAGGCATTGACTTCGTGTCCGATGTAGCAGGTTCCATACCTGTCGAAGAGAGTATACAGATAAAAACCAGATCTGTAATGGGTACTGAAATTCCTCTTGTCAGATTTGATGATGCTCCAATAACTCCCACTTATACTTACTATTCTACAAGAGAGTCACTTGATAAAGCCAGAGAATGCTTCAATGAGGTAAAAAGGCTTACTGTCAAACTTTCTATGATAGAAAATTCCGCATATAGACTGGCAAGCAATATAAAAAAGACTCAAAAAAGGGCCAATGCCCTAAAGAATATTACTATTCCAACCTATGAAACTCTCACCAAAAATATTACCAATGCCTTAGAGGAAAAGGATCGTGAGGAGTTTACAAGGTTGAAGGTTATAAATCCTGGAAAGATGCATAATGAAACTAATGAGATTCTTCTTAGGGCTTATATTCAGCTTTTCACTGATGTTTATTGTGCTTATTACTTCCATTGAAATCGCTGCATATTCCGACTTTTCCTTTTATGAAAAGGAGTATAATAAATATGCAGTAACTACCTTTGTAGGCATATCAATGCCTGAACTTGTGGATATTACAAAGGATATGATGAGCTATTTAAAGGGACGTAGAGAAAATATATCTGATATACGGGCGAATATAAATGGAGTAGAAAATGTTCCTTTCTTTAATGAAAAAGAAATCGCCCATATGGAAGATGTAAAAGAGCTTTTTACTGCTGCGGCATATATAAGACACCTGCTTGTCGCAGTCAGTATAATTTGCCTTATATTATCCAAAATATTTAATGGTAGGATATTAGATTTTCTTTCAAATACACTTATATTCGGTACATTATTTACACTATGTATATCCGGTATTCTTGTATTTATCATTTCAGAAAACTTTGAAAAATACTTTATCCTTTTTCACCATATGCTTTTTGAAAATGATTTTTGGATCTTGAATCCTGCTACTGACAATCTGATAAACATGGTTCCACAAGGCTTCTTTGTGGATATAACAAAGAGAATATTGATTGTATTTTCTGCATTTATTATCTTTATGATAGGCAGTGGTATGGCCATTAGGAAAAGCTATAAATAAGGTGTAGATATAACACCTTATTTTTATTTGCATTAAAATTGATATTGTGATAGATTATGTTTTTAGAAAAATATTTTTAGGAGGTTATTTATGAAAAAGAAATGGTGGCATGGAAAAGTTGCCTATCAGATATATCCAAAAAGTTTTAATGATACTACAGGAAATGGTGTCGGTGATTTAAGAGGTATTATAGAAAAGCTTGACTATCTAAAAGAGCTAGGTGTAGATATAATATGGCTCTCTCCTTGCTATTGCTCTCCCTTTGCAGATCAGGGCTATGATATTTCCGACTATTATAATATAGACCCGGTTTTTGGAAATATGGATGATATGGATGAGCTTTTGGCTGAAGCTAAAAAAAGAGATATGTACATCCTTATGGATCTTGTAGTAAATCACTGCTCTGATGAGCATGAGTGGTTTAAAAAGGCCATGGCTGATCCTGACGGTGAATATGGCAAATACTTCTACATAGAGGAGGGCAAAGACGGCAAAGAGCCAAATAACTGGCGTTCATACTTTGGTGGTAGTGCTTGGGAAAAAATTCCCGGTACAAATAAATACTATCTTCACCTCTTCCACAAGAAACAGCCTGATCTTAACTGGGAGAATAAAAAAGTTCGTGATGAAATATATACAATGATAAACTGGTGGCTTGAAAAGGGGCTTGCAGGCTTTAGAATTGATGCAATTATAAATATAAAGAAGGCCCTCCCTATAATTGACTATTGCTACTCACCGGATCGAGAAGACGGCTTTGTAGAGCCACATAGAATGCTTAAGGACGCTATAGGGGTAGGTGACTTCCTTACAGAACTTAAAAATGAAACATTTGCCAAGCATGACGCTTTCACAGTAGGAGAAGTATTTGACGAGCGTGAAGAGGATATCCCTCTTTTCATCGGTGATGACGGCTATTTTTCAAGTATGTTTGACTTCAATGAGACAATATTTGGAAAGAGTAGAAACGGTTGGTATGACTGCAAGCCTATTACTCCCGATGACTATAAGAGATGCTGCTTTGAGACTCAGGAAAAAATCGGTGATATCGGAATGATTTCTACCATTATCGAAAACCATGACGAGCCAAGAGGTGTGAGCCACTATATCCCTGCAGACGAGCTTAGCGAAACCGCAAAAAAATTCCTCGGTACAATGCAGTTTATGCTTCGCGGACTTCCGTTTATCTACCAAGGCCAGGAAATAGGTATGGAGAATGTAAATTTCACCTCTATGGAGCAGATAGATGATATATCAACCCGTGACCAGTATAGAGTAGCAATTGAAGCCGGAATTTCTCCGGAGGAGGCATTTGCGTCTGTGAAGCATTACAGCCGTGACAATAGCCGTACACCTTTCCAATGGGATGATAGCAAAAATGCCGGCTTTACTACAGGAACACCATGGCTTATGGTAAGTCCTGACTATAAGAGAATCAATGCTGCATCACAAATAAATGATCCTAACTCACTACTCTCTTACTATAAGAAGCTTACTGCTCTTAGAAAGAATCCTGAGTACTCTGAGACAGTTGTATATGGTAAGACTGTACCATATCTCCCCGAAACCAGTAGACTTATGGCTTTTGAGAGAGTGTCTGAAAATCAGACCTTACTTGTACTTGGTAACTTCCAAACACAACCTCAAAATGTAAAACTTCCTTCAAAATGTAAAAAGGTGGTTCTAAACAATGTTGAAAATGTTGATTTTGTTTCAGATACTGAGATAAAGCTTGAAGGATACCAGGCTTTAGTTGTAGAGATATAAAATAAAAACCTATCAGAGGTAAACATCCTCTGATAGGTTTTTTGTAACTAAAAATCGTATCCTCTATAAAACGACCTTTACTATATCCCTTTCTGAAATAGTATTACAAACTATGTTTTCTTATACCATTATTATGTAATAGATATTAAATTGATATCTCACCCTCTACCATATAACTCTGTCAGATATTTAATATTTTTCCATACATCTTCACCTATCTCACCTTCTGTAAGTCTGAACATCCAGTTCTTGCCGATAGTTGATGGTGTATTCATTCTATACTTATGGTCATAGTGCAGATAATCCTGTATAGGTATAATACAGGTATCTGAAACACTGCTCATAGCTGCCCTGATAATAGCATCACAGACTTCTGTATTCTTGCTGACTTCTTTACATTAAAGTATGCAAGTACTTTATTATACTCTTCCTCTGTAATGTCATCAAGCCAGCCTATCATTGTCTCATTATCATGTGTTCCGGTATAGACTACACTGTTTCTTGTATAATTGTGCGGAAGATAGTCGTTGGCATTTCCGGTATCTCTGGAGTCAAATGCAAACTCCAATACCTTCATCCCCGGGTAACCGCTATCATTCACCAGCTGTCTTACACTATCAGTCACATACCCTAGGTCCTCGGCTATCAGCTTGCAATCACCCAGCCTCTCCTTAATCTTATTGAAAAGCTCTATGCCCGGTCCCTTTTCCCAATGACCTCCGGCAGCAGTCTCATTCTCAGCCGGAATAGAATAATACTCATCAAATCCTCTAAAATGATCTATACGAATAACATCATATTTTTCAAAGTTCTTCTTTAATCTCTTTATCCACCATTTAAAGCCTGTTTCCCTGTGATATCCCCAAGCATATAGTGGATTTCCCCAAAGTTGTCCGTCAGGCGCAAATCCATCAGGTGGGCAACCGGCTACCGCCACTGCCTTACCGTCTTCATCCATCTGGAAAAGTTCCGGATGTGACCAGGTATCTGCACTGTCCATTGCTACATATATTGGAATATCCCCAATAATCTCTACGCCATTCTTATTAGCATATGCCTTTAATTTCTTCCACTGAACATCAAACTTGTACTGCAAGAATTGATAGAACTCAATATCAAAATAGAGTTCCTCTCTATAATAATTGATTGCATAGTCATATCTGTCTCTAATATCCTTTGGCCAAGTGCTAAAAGGCTCTCCATTAAAATAGTCTTTTAGTGCCATAAACAAAGAATAGTCCCAAATCCATTTTGAGTTTTCATAGACAAAATCTTGAAAGCTGTCATCCTCATAAACCTTGGATCTCTCATATGCCTTATGCAAAAGCTCAAATCTTCCATCATAAAGCTTTTTGAAATCTATCTTTTTTAGATTTGTTCCAAAATCTATACTTTCACATTCTTTCTTTGTTAAAAGTCCCTCTTCTACCAAAGTCTCCAAATCAATAAAATATGGATTACCTGCAAATGTTGAAAAAGACTGATAAGGCGAGTCTCCATATCCTGTAGGTCCAAGTGGCAATATCTGCCAAAAAGACTGCTTAGCTTCCTTTAGCTTGTCTACAAATTTATATGCTTCTTTTCCAAAGCTTCCTATGCCATACTTACCCGGAAGACTACTTATATGTAATAATATTCCACTTTTTCTCATTATTTTCCTCCTTATTTTTTAAGGGGCTGTCACACCAAAGACAAATACCTCCTTATATAGCATTTCGGATACTATATTTTGCGTATTATATTCTTAAAGCGACAACCCCTTATATCAATTTTATAGGTATCAAATTATTTGATAGCTCCGTCTACCATTCCCTGAATGATTTGCTTTGTGCAATCAAGAATAATATTACTATAGGAATCATAGCCAGGAAAGCAGCACTAAGAATCAAATCCCACTGCTTTACATATGATCCGACAAAGCTACTTACTGCAATAGGCAGAGTCTTAATCTTACCATTAAGTCCAAGCATAATAGATGGAAGCAAGTAGTCATTCCATATCCACAGACCATTCAATATAAGTACTGTCATCTGCACCGGACGAAGTAGTGGCAAAATTATTCTAAAGAAAGTACCCTCAGGAGAGCAACCATCTATCCAAGCCGCTTCTTCAAGTTCCTTTGGAATGCCCTTTATAAAACCATGCAATACAAAGATTGACATAGAACCTCCAAATCCTAGGTATGCAAATATTACACCCTTATAGCTTGAGAGCATTTGTATTCCTGTAAAGCTTCCTATATTTTTGAATACTGTAAGTATTGGAAGCATAACTACCTGGAATGGAATAACCATTGCCGCTACGAACATCATAAATATAAAGTTTGACCAACCCTCCTTGTGATGACGGCTCAGTATCCATGCTGCCATAGATGAAAATAATGTTAAAAGTATAAGTGACACTACTGTAATTATAAGTGAACTTTTAAAAGAACTCCAATAACTGAAGTTATCATTATTTATAACACCTTTAAAGTTCTCAAACATCTGTCCCCAATTTTTTGGAAGAGTTATGGGACTTATTACTATATCGGCACTAGTCTTTGCAGAGTTTATAACTACTAAAAAGAATGGACATAGTATAAAAAATGCAATAATAAAACCGATAATACTTCCAATCAAATTTCTAAACTTTTGTGATTTCATTATAGCTCTATCTCCTTCTTCTTACTGATTGCAACCTGTGTCAAAGATACTGCTGCAAGTATTATAAAGAATATGACAGCCTTAGTCTGACCCAATGCATAATTATTCTTTCTGATAGCTGTATTGTAAATATTGAGTGCCAAAAGCTCTGTAGCCTGAATAATCTTGGTCCCATAATACGGCTTGGTGCACCATTAGTTATTGCAAGGTTTAAGTCAAACTGTTTAAATGAGTTTACCAAAGTAAGGAATATACATACCGTGAATGTATTGGCAATCATCGGTATCTTTATCTTAAATAATGTTGTAAGTGTTGAAGCTCCATCAACTCCGGATGCCTCCAATACATCCTTTGGCACAGTCTGAAGACCTGTCAAATAAATAAGCATTATGTAACCTGCATATTGCCATGTGTTTACTATCAAAATAGCAAGCAGAGCAAGGTTTGCATCAGTAAGCATAGATAATGAACCTGCAAATATAGTTGTAAATACCTTATTAAATATAAACTGCCATACATAACCAAGTACAAGACCACCAATCAGGTTTGGTAAAAAATAAGCTGATCTAAAAAATGATGTACCCTTCATCTTTGATGAACATACAAGTGCCAACACAAATCCAACCACATTAACCAAAATCATATTTATAACTGTATATATAAGAGTAATCACAAAAGAATATACATAGTCTGACTGTTTAAACATGGTAATGTAGTTTTCAAATCCTACAAATCTTGTAACTTGTATTCCATTCCAATCTGTAAATGAATAAATAATACCTAAAATAAACGGAATTATAACAGTCACCGCAAAGGTAAATACCATTGGGAATAAAAATACCATATTTACTATCTTTGTATGCTTCTTGTGCGGCATTTTAAATATGCCCAATATAAGTAAAATAACACCCAGTATAAGTATATATCCTCTAAGCTCCCCTGTAGCCCCTGTTAGATCTAAAATCAATGCATAAACTGTAATTATTGCTCCAAGAACCAGCATTGCCAAAGGAATAATTTTTTTATTTGTATTCAATTTTCACTCCTTTCAATAAACTTAATTTAAAACTAAAATCTATCTATAAAAAAATAGCGACTTTAAAAAGTCGCCATTCAAAGTTTCTTAAAACAGAAAAATCTGTTTTACGATAGATACCGCACTTAACAATATATACCTCGAGCAATCCGAGCTTCAAATCATCTAAACTTCAAAGACCGGAATGCTCTAAAATTTGCGAAGCATTTTAAAAATATTATTTCTTATTGTTTGCTATATAATCAGCCATTGTTGACTTCATCATAGTTACAAAATTATCCTTTGTGATACTTCCCTTTGCAAATGAATCAAATACAAGTCCAAGTGCATTTTGTGCAAGACCCTCCGGCATATTTGACCATGCCCATGAAGATGTCTCGCCTGCGTCTACATACTTCTTAAGGCTAACTGCAAGTGGAGTCTCAGGCTCAATTGTACTGTTTGTATATGGTGAAATCATACCTGCCTCTTTAACAAGAATCTCCTGTGCATCAGGATCTGTAGCAAGGAAATCAAGGAATGCCTTAGCACCCTCTACATTCTTACCATCTTTGTATACACACCACCATGATGGGCAATCTGCAAGGATTCTTGTCATATCTGACTTTGTGAAAGCAAGTGGTAAAAGACCTGCCTTAAATGTTACATTGTATGTTGGGAGTGAAGGATCAATCCAGTTACCCTGTGTAATGAATGCTGTCTTACCCTGTGCCCAAAGTGCAAGCTGATCATCATATGTTCCTGAAACAAGTACCTGAGGATCTGCATATTTGAAAAGAAGCTCTGTCATATCAGCAAACTCGCCAAGTCTTGCATCATCAAGCTCACCCTTCATAGCCATATCAAAATACTTGTTGTCGCCTCTCTCAAGACCACCTGTATAGTAATAACCGAATATATGGTTACCTGTTGACCAGTACATCTGTCCTGCCTCTGCAGCAACTGATGCTACTGCCTGAATACCAAGCTCATCCTTCATACTATCAAGCTTCTCAAAAGCAGCTTTGAAAGCATCATAATTCTTAAGTGATGCAGGATCGATACCTGCCTTCTCTAAGATATCTGCATTATATGTTATTCCATATCCTTCTACTGCATATGGGAAACCTACTACCTTACCTGTTGCCTTATCTTTGTAAGCAAAGTCTGTATTCTTTGCAAACTCAGTATCGCTAAGATCTGCTACCATATCTGTCCAGTTAGCATAGTCTCCGTCACCACCGATAACGAAAATATCAGGCATATTGTCAGCAGCCTTATAGCTCTTTATCTGACCCTGAATATCAACACCACCACCAAGTGACTCGATGACAACTTCCTGACCGGTCTTCTCTTTAAACTTCTCCGCAGCTTTCTTTAACTGTGCATCAATCTCGATCTTTCCGTTTATAAGTCTAAGTGCATCACCACTTGCTGTAGCTGTGTCAGACTTGCTCTCGTCAGATTTGCTCTCTGCAGCACTCTTTTGAGTATCTGCACCACCGTCACTCTTTGCAGCACCTGATCCACAACCTGCCAACATAGCAGATACAGCCAATACACCTGCTGCAACACTCAAAAATCTCTTTTTCATTATAATCTCCTCCATTTGAGTATCTTAATGTTATTAGTCAACATTTTAACATATTTTTTATGCATTATCAAGTAATAATACAACAGCCTCATATGGCTTTAATATACTATTCTCCCTAATATCCCTCTCATAATTAGATATCAAAACTTTAGCTTTTTCATAGCCTGAGAAGTCAAACTTTTGCTCTGTCTTACTGAAATTACATACTGTTAAAAGTTTCTTACCATCCAGACTTCTGGTATAGGCAAAAATATTATCATCTTCCGGAAGTAAGAGTTCGTATTTTCCATACACTATGATCTCATTTTCTTTTCTCAGTCTGATAAGCTTTTGATAGTAGTGGAATACAGAATCTTCTCTCTTTAACTGGTCTGCCACATTGATCTTTTTATAATTAGGATTAATAGCAATCCAAGGTGTGCCGGTAGTAAATCCTGCATTCTCGCTTGCATCCCACTGCATAGGAGTTCTTGCATTGTCCCTGCTCTTATGTGCGATCTTAGGGAACATGTCCTCTTTAGTAAAGAGTCCGCTCTCAACAAGCTCTCTGTAAGCATTGATAGACTCAAGATCTCTAAAATCATCTACAGAATTGAATACTGTATTGGTCATTCCCAGCTCTTCACCCTGATATACATAAGGTGTACCCTGCATCATATGTAAACAGGTGGCTATACATTTTGCAGAAAGCTCTCTAAATTCATCACTCTCATCACCAAGTCTTGATACAATTCTAGGCTGGTCATGGTTACAAAAATACAGACTGTTCCATGCTACGCCGTCAAGACCCTTCTGCCATTTGCTCAAATTCTCCTTTAAAGGAACTAGTGGCATCGGCTTTGTAGACCATTTGAACTTTTCACCGCTGTCAAGATCTGTATGCTCAAACTGGAATACCATATTAAGTTCATTACCCTCGCTGTTTGCATATTTTTTTGCCTCTTCAAGAGTAACTCCTGCAGTCTCACCTACTGTCATAATATCAAACTTTGAAAGCACCTTTTCATTCATCTCTTTCAAATAATCATGTACCTTCGGACCATTTGCACATATTCCCATATCACCATAAAGTCCAACTACCTTTGCATCCGGATAACCTTCAGGTTTGAAATAAGGCTTATAACATCCATTCTGAAACCGTCAATTCCCTTTTCACACCACCTTGTCATCATATCAAAGACTTCTTTTCTTACTTTAGGATTTTCCCAGTTAAGATCAGGCTGCTTTACAGAGAAAAGGTGTAGATAATACATATCCGTTTTTTCATCATACTTCCATGCCGGACCTGAGAATGCGGAGCCCCAGTTGGTAGGTTCCTTGCCGTCCTTGCCGTCCTTCCAGATATAGTAATCTCTCTTTTCATTATCCTTTGAGCTACGACTCTCCACAAACCATGGATGCTCATCTGAGGTATGATTGACTACCAGATCCATCACTATCTTGATTCCTCTCTCATGTGCAGCAGAGAGCATCTTATCAAAGTCTTCCATATTACCAAACTCAGTCATTATATCCTCATAATCACTAATATCATATCCATTGTCATCATTTGGAGATTTATATACCGGGGATAACCATATTACATCTATGCCCAATTCTTTAAGATAATCAAGCTTGCTTGTAATACCGTTCAGATCACCTATTCCATCACCATTGCTATCGTAAAAGCTTCTTGGATATATTTGATATACTATCGCTTCCTTCCACCATGCTTTCTTCATATTTCACCTCGCGATTCATTTTATTTTGCTTAGCATACCACAATGAATTCCCCATGTAAATCTCAACTTTTTCGTTACTTTGACGAAAGATGGCTCACTTTTTTGGTGAAGAGTACGATTGAATCCCTATGATTTATTTTATATACTTAAGGCATAAATTTTCATATTTATTTAGGAGGCAATATGGCTAGTTTATCATTAAAGAATATTCAAAAAGTTTATCCAAACGGCTTTAAAGCTGTTCAGGATTTCAATCTTGAAATCGCAGACAAAGAGTTCATCATCTTTGTAGGACCTTCAGGTTGTGGTAAGTCTACAACACTTCGTATGATTGCAGGTCTTGAGGATATCTCAGGAGGTACACTTGAAATCGACGGTAAAGTGATGAATGATGTAGAACCTAAAGACAGAGATATCGCCATGGTTTTCCAGAACTATGCTCTTTATCCACATATGTCAGTATATGACAATATGGCATTCGGTCTTAAGCTTCGTAAGAGACCAAAAGATGAGATAGATAAGCTTGTTCGTGAGGCTGCAAAAATACTTGACCTTGAGAAGCTTCTTGACAGAAAGCCAAAAGCTCTTTCAGGTGGACAAAGACAGAGAGTTGCAATGGGTCGTGCTATCGTTCGTAATCCTAAGGTATTCCTTATGGATGAGCCGCTTTCAAACCTTGATGCAAAGCTTAGAGTACAGATGCGTATCGAGATCTCAAAGCTTCATCAAAGACTTGGTGCTACTATTATCTATGTTACTCATGACCAGACAGAGGCTATGACACTTGGTACCAGAATCGTTGTTATGAAGGATGGTATAGTACAGCAGGTTGACTCTCCTGAGAACCTTTACAATGCACCTCGCAATCTCTTCGTTGCAGGATTTATCGGTTCACCACAGATGAACTTTATGGATGCGATTGTTGAAAACAAGGGTGAAGATGTATATCTTAAGGTAGGAAACATGCTCTTAAACTTCCTGTTACAAAGGCGCATAAGTTTAAAGATGGTGCTTATAATGGCAAGACTGTTGTTCTTGGTATTCGTCCTGAGGATATGCATGATTCAGAGCTCTTTATCAACAGCTCTCCTGACAGCGTTATCGAGTCTGATATCAAAGTTTATGAGCTTCTTGGTGCAGAGGTATTCTTATACTTTGATGTAGAAGGATTCCAAATGACAGCTAGAGTAAATCCTAGAACAAATCTTAGAACAGGTGACCATGCCAAGTTTGCACTTGATATGGAGAAAGTTCATATCTTTGATAAGGAAACAGAGCTTACAATTACAAACTAATCTTATAAGGGGGTATTTTTACCCCTTTATTTTTTATATTCGATAGCAAAATACTTTTGACCACCACATCATTTAAAGCTATAATATACTTATGAGTAATGATATTAAAAATGAATTAAAAAAAATATACAAGCTTACCGGTATAAAACTAAGTGTTGAAAATGAAGATGAAATAGATATCTCAAGTTTGAAGAAGCTCTCCGCCGCATATAAGGAAAAATACTCTAACTCGAATCTTCTTTTTAATATACTTAGCGGTGTTTATCCATATAAGGAGCAGGCAAATGCTATAAAAGCTTTGGGCATAAAGCCAAATACCAAAATGCGGCTTTATCTTATATATATACCTGCCAATCTTGATGAAAACATCACAAAGATAATAACTTCCCTCTATCCCGGGAAAAATTCAGAGTATCTTTGTATGACTGATTCTACACATATTTGCTTTCTATATTTAGGAGAGGATAATATAGCACATCCTCTACTAGATGTTATAGAAACCGAAGGGATGACAGGAGCCTATATTGCCTACAGCGATATATTTACAGATGCCACCTCTCTGTCACAGGAATATTATGAACTTAACCAAGCATTGACAATAAGCCAGATCTTTTACTCAGACAAAAAGATAATAACTCCCACTGATTTAGGTGCGGGTGAGCTTATCTATAATATTCCAAGACATGTATGTGAAAATTTTTTAAAAAATAATATGTGTGAAGCCATAGATGATGAGAGTATGCAACTTGTAAATATCTTTCTTCGTCACAATCTAAGTATTGCAGAGACTTCCAGATATATGCATATGCATAGAAATACCTTGGTCTATAGAATAGAGCAAATCGAGAAAAAATATGGTGTTGATATAAAAACCTTTGAGGGGGCCAGTTTATTCAATATAGCCATACTTATTACAAATTTTTTGAAGGTGAAAAATAATGAATGATACTTTTTATGAATTACTTGTAAAGAAAAACAAACCTGATACAACTGCACTTATACTTTCCGCAATAAATATCATTGCCATAGTATTTTTATTTATACTCTCACTTTCCTTTCAGCCTGCAATAATACTTGCTGTAGGACTTGGCCTTATTTTTTATTATTTCGTATATCCAAAAATATCTGTGGAGTATGAGTATTCTTTATTGAATTCAGATTTGACTGTTGATGCTATATATAACAAGACAAAAAGAAAAAATATCCTTACCATGGATATAAAGACTTTAGAAGCAGCTTTTCCTACTTCATCTCCTAAGATGAATAGCCGGAGAAATGGTAAGCAAATAGACTGTTCTACATCAGATATGCAATCTTCTTATTGCCTTATCTTCCCAAACAGTGGTGAGAATATTCTACTGTTTATCACTCCTGATGATCATCTGCTTGATATGCTAAAGCGTGTAGCTCCAAGAGCTTTTATGTAAAAACAGGGGGTATGTGACTCATTTTGAATCGCATACTCCCTGTTTTAAGTTTATTTCTAACTGCTATTTTTTCTCTTCACAGCCATATCTTTATAAATTTGCTACTTTCTTTTCATATATTTTTTTCATAAGAAAGATATCAAAGAATGCACATCCAAGTTCTGCCAGAGGTATTGCAAACCACACTGCTTCCAATCCAAATACTTTCGTTAGTACAAATGCAAATGGAAGTATCAGTATCAGCTGTCTTAAAAAAGAAGCATAAAGTGCATACATACCGTTTCCAAGAGATTGAAAAGTTGCAATAGCTATTACATCAAATGCAGCCAAAATAAAGCAAAGGCTGCAGATCTTGAGTGCCGGTATACCAAGTCTTAACATCTCTTCATTCGGACTGAAGAGTAACATAAGCTCTTTTGGAAAAATCCAAAAAACCGCTGTTCCAATCACCATTATAAAAACCGAAGTTAAAAATGAATATTTAATAGCTTTCATTATTCTTTCTTTATTCTTTGCACCATAATTATAAGCCACTATCGGCGTCATACCGTTGTTCAATCCAAAAATAGGCATGAATACAAAGCTTTGAAGCTTATAGTATATTCCAAGTACATTTACAGCCATGTCTGAATACCTTACAAGTATCTTATTAAGTCCAAGTATCATAAGTGTTGACATAGACTGCATAGCTATGGACGGCACACCCACTCTGTATATCTCCTTAATAATTGCAAGATCAGGTTTAAATATATGCTTACCAAAGCTTATATTAACCTCCTCATTGTATTTTACATTAAAAATAAAGGATAATGTCATTGCTACAATCTGTCCGGAAACCGTAGCTATAGCAGCACCTGCTATGCCTAGTTTAGGTGCTCCCAAAAGTCCAAAAATTAATATAGGATCTAAAATAATATTTATAATTGCTCCCACACCCTGAGTAATCATATTATAAATGGTCTTACCTGTGGACTGTAAGATCCTCTCAAAAGTTACCTCAAGTATCAAACCAAATGAGAATATCGTTACAATAGATAGATATGAATATCCAAGCTTTCTTATGCTCTCATTACTTGTCTGTGAATCAAAGAAAAGCTTTGTGGCCACACTTCCAAATATTGCAAAGCCTATTGAAGCCAAAACTCCAAGAAGTATAGCACTATCTGCAGTCTTCTTTGCCTTTTCCTTATTTCCCTCTCCTAGCGTTCTTGAAAGCAATGCATTTATACCCACACCGGTACCTACAGATACCGCTATCATAAATATCTGTATAGGATATGCCAGCGAAACTGCCGCCAGTGCATCAGAACTATATCTTGCTACAAATATACTGTCTACTATATTATATAGTGACTGTACCAAAAATGAAATCACCATAGGTGTACTCATAGAAAAAAGAAGCTTACCTACCGGCATCACTCCCATTCGATTTTCTTTCTTCTCTTTCATCATATCTCCTAAAAATATAAGTATATCCCTATATACTACAACTTTTACAAAGATTTTTCTATTAAAAAATACTTTACATGACATATTATATGCTTGTTTTTAACTTTTATTTTACATTAGATAGTCTATATATGAACATAATATGAATATTTCCTCTAAAAGTTGATAAATAGCTTGCTAAGTGCTAAAATAACTTGATTAGTAGACACTTTTGCAATAATCTATAGTTGATATGTTGTTATAGTCTAATTTTTTTTTGGAGAAACCATAATGAATTTTATTGAAAAGATATTTGGTACACATAGTGAAAGAGAGCTTAAAATAATAGAACCTACTATTCAAAAAATATTGAGCTTACAGAGTACTATGCAAGCCATGAGTGATGAGGAATTAAAAGAACTTACACCAAAGTTCAGACAAAGACTGGCGGATGGGGAAACATTGGATGATATTCTTCCTGAAGCATTTGCCGCTGTTAGAGAAGCTTCCAGAAGAGTTACCGGTATGGAGCACTTCAAAGTACAGCTTATTGGTGGTATGGTCCTCCATCAGGGCCGTATCGCAGAGATGAGAACAGGTGAAGGTAAAACTCTTGTTTCGACCTGTCCTGCATATTTGAATGCACTTGCAGGCAAGGGTGTACTTGTTGTAACCGTTAATGACTATCTTGCAGAGCGTGACTCTAAATGGATGGGTGATATTCATAGATTTTTAGGGCTGAGCGTAGGCTGTGTTCTAAACTCTATGAACTCTGAGCAAAGACAGGAACAATATGCCTGCGACATTACCTATGTCACCAACAATGAGTTGGGATTTGACTATCTGCGTGATAATATGGCAATATACAAAAAAGATCAGGTTTTAAGAGAACTTGATTTTGCCATCATTGATGAGGTGGACTCCATCCTTATAGATGAGGCTAGAACTCCTCTTATTATCTCAGGTCAATCTGGTAAGTCTACAAAGCTCTATGAGATTTGTGATATGCTGGCAAAGCAGCTTGAAAGAGGTGAGGCAAGTGCTGAATTTACAAAGATGGGTGCACTTATGGGTGATGAAATCGAAGAGACCGGAGATTTTATCGTCAATGAAAAGGATAAGGTTGTAAACCTTACAGAAGAAGGTATTCATAAAGTAGAAAAATACTTTAATATAGAAAACCTTGCAGACCCTGAAAATCTTGAAATACAGCATTGTATTATCCTCGCTCTTAGAGCCAATAATCTTATGTTTAGAGATAAGGACTATGTAGTAAAAGATGATGAAGTACTTATCGTAGATGAGTTCACAGGTCGTATAATGCCCGGAAGAAGATATTCTGATGGATTACATCAGGCTATAGAGGCTAAGGAACATGTAAATGTACAAAGAGAATCAAAGACTCTGGCTACAATCACATTCCAGAACTTCTTTAACAAATTTGTAAAGAAAGCAGGTATGACCGGTACCGCTCTAACCGAAGAAAAGGAGTTTAGAAATACCTATGGTATGGATGTTATCGCAATTCCAACCAATAGGCCTATTGAAAGAAAAGATCAGGATGATGTTGTTTATAAGAGTAAGAAAGAAAAATTCAAAGCTGTTGTAGAAGAGATCAAAGAAACTAATGCCAAGGGACAGCCTGTGCTTGTAGGTACTATTACTATTGAAACCTCAGAAATGCTTTCAAAGATGCTGAAAAAAGAAGGCATAAACCATACAGTACTTAATGCAAAATTCCATGAAAAAGAGGCTGAAATCGTAGCAAATGCCGGTTTGCATGGTGCTGTTACTATTGCCACAAATATGGCCGGCCGTGGTACTGATATTAAGCTTGACGAAGAAGCACTCAAGGCAGGTGGTCTTAAGGTAATTGGTACTGAAAGGCATGAGAGTAGACGTATTGATAATCAGTTAAGAGGTCGTTCAGGTCGTCAAGGTGATCCCGGTGAGTCAAGATTCTATATCTCACTTGAAGACGATTTAATGAGACTCTTCGCATCAGAAAGACTTATAAAGATTTTTAATGCCTTGGGTGTTCCTGAAAACGAGCCTATAGAGCATGGTATGCTTACCAGAGCTGTAGAGAAAGCTCAGATGAAAATCGAGAGCAATAACTATGGTATAAGAGAAAACCTCTTAAAGTATGACGAGGTAAATAACGAACAAAGGGAAGTTATCTACGAAGAAAGAAATAAGGTACTGGAAGGCGACAATATGCGTGACACTATCCTTCGTATGATAAATGATATCATTGAGCGTTCTGTAAATATGGCTATCTCTGACGAAATACCTGCAAGTGAATGGAATTTTGTAGAGCTCAATGAACTTATCCTTTCTACAATACCACTCTCACCTCTTTCTTATTCTCCTGAAATGGACAATATGAAAAAGGATGAACTTATTCAGAAACTTAAAAAAGAGGCTGTTGAGCTTTATGAGGCAAAGGAAGCTGAATTCCCGGATGCAGAAAAAATTCGTGAACTTGAGCGTATTATCCTTCTAAAGACTATTGACAATAAGTGGATGAACCATATTGATGATATGGAGCAGTTGCGTCAAGGTATAGGATTGCAGGCACTGGGTCAAAGAGATCCGCTTGTAGAATACAAAATGGCTGCTTATGATATGTTTGATGAAATGACAAGAGGTATATCTGAGGATACTGTGCGTATTCTGTATCATCTTAAGGTGGAGCAGAAAGTTGAGAGAGAGCCTGTAGCCAAGGTTACCGGAACTAATAAGGATGACAGTACTGTAAAGAAGCCTGTGCGTATTGAAGCAAAGATTTATCCAAATGATCCATGTCCATGTGGAAGTGGAAAAAAGTATAAACAATGCCATGGCAGAAAGGGAATGACATTATAAATTTACGGAGAGATTATGAGTATTAAAAATAATAAAGCATCTTTTATAGGATCAATATTTATAGGTGTAGTATTGATTGTAGCAGGTCTGATATATGGCTATATGCATTCAAAATTGTTCCTTACATTTAATTCCGCTGAAAAAATGTATAAGGATGAATATTACTACATTTCAGACAATAAAGAGGTATACGCTTTAAGTATATATGATATATCAAGTACCGGTATTACCTCTGATGATGGAAAAATTGAACTTTACCAGATAATTGGAGGCAATGGTAGTCTTTATTATATGACTGCAAATCCAAACAATTCAAAGATCAAATCTTTGATTGACCTCTATGATAAATATGCAAGTGAAGAGCATGGTGAAGGCGACCTTCCACCTGTAAACTATTTGATGGTGGAATTGATTTCTGATGACAGCTACAATTTAGATATTATTAAAGATTTAGCTGATTCGTTTGATCCGGACTATACCTATAGAAATGATGGTTCTCTTCATGATGACTTCTATCTTAAATACATCTCTTGCAGGCTCCATCGCCTTTCATATAGCTATCACTTTAGTTATTATGGCGATTGGTATAGGCATTATTATCGTTGCACTTACCAGAAAGTCTAAGAATCAGGATACATATGAGAGGCTTTGTGAGCTGGATGAGAGACTTAGAGGTAACATAGGTGAACTTGAAAATATAGCCGACTATGTGGATAAATCTCTTGGTGCTTTTGTGTATAAGGATCATCTTATACTTAATACCAAGTTCGGATTTGATATGTTTAATTTAAAAAATCTGGTTTGGATTTATCACAATATTACAAAGCATAAGATGTATGTAGTTATCACTGTAAGTGTAGATTTTGCATTGCAGATAAATCTATATGAGGATGGCAGAATTCGTGAACAAAGAGTTATGCTTACAAATGATAAAAAGGCAGAGGATGCTATCGGTTCACTTCTCACCTATATAGGTATGAATTATCCAAATTCGATTATTGGATTCACACCTGAGGCAAAAGAAGCATATCGTGAGTTTAAACTCACACATAAATAATATAATTTAACCGGTCTTAAAATCATAAGTAAATATTATGATTTTAAGGCTGTTTTTTTGTCATAAATAAGATTTTTTGATATAATATTTCTGAAATCAGAAAAATGTTTTTTCAGCTGATTTGAAAGTTTAAGGATAGATTATGAATAAAAAAACATTAAAAAAAATACTGGAATATGAAAAAATAATAAATAATTTGGTAGATATGGCAAGCAGTGAGCCTGCCAAAAAGCTTTGTGCAAAGCTTAAGCCGTATACAGATATAAATGAAATCCAAAAAAATCAAGGATATACAACTGCTGCACTGGACAGAATAAGGCTTAAAGGAAATCTCTTATTGTCTGAAATAAAGGATATATCAGATTCTTTAAAAAGACTTGAAATAGGTTCATCACTTTCACAGCCAGAACTTATGAAAATTCTGTCTATTTTGAACGCTGTATCTAAGGCTATATCATATGGTCTGCACCCTGACGAAGAGGAATATGATGTATTGGAAGAACATTTTAGAAGTCTTTATGATATAAAAGATCTCAAAAAAGAACTTTCAAGATGTATTATATCTGAAGAAATAATGGCAGACAATGCTTCTCCTGAGCTAAGCCATATCAGAAGGAAGATAAAGCAGATAAACTCAAAGATGCATACAGAACTCAACAATATTCTCAATGCACATAGAGAGTATTTAATGGATGCAGTCATCACTCAAAGAGACGGAGCTTACTGCCTCCCTATAAAAAGTGAGTACAAGAATAAAGTATCTGGCGTTGTGCATGACCAATCTGCTACCGGTTCTACTGTATTTATCGAGCCTATAGCAGTTATAAAGATGAATAATGAGTTAAAATCATTATTTATGGATGAGAAAAAAGAGATAGAAAAGATACTTGAAAACCTTAGCCTTTTGGCTGCACTATATATTGAACCTTTAAGAGAAAATACAAAGACGCTTATCTTCCTTGACTTTGTATATGCCAAGGCAAATCTCTCAAAGAAGATGAATGCAAGCGAACCAAAGTTTAATTCAAAGCATTATATAAATATAAAAGAAGGTAGACATCCTCTACTTGATTCAAAAAAGGTTGTACCTATCAATATCTCAATAGGTGATAATTATGACTTACTGATTATCACAGGACCAAATACCGGTGGTAAAACAGTATCACTAAAGACAGTTGGATTGTTTACACTTATGGGACAGTCAGGACTTCATATACCGGCATTTGAAGGCAGTGAGCTTTCTGTATTTAATGATGTATTTGCCGATATCGGAGATGAACAGAGTATTGAACAGTCACTCTCCACATTCTCAGGCCATATGAAAAATATTGTTTACATATTAAACCACGCTGATGCAAATTCGCTCTGCCTTTTTGATGAACTATGTGCCGGTACTGACCCTACTGAGGGTGCCGCACTTGCCATCTCAATACTCTCATTCCTACATAGGATGCAAAGCAGATGTATTGCAACCACTCACTACAGTGAACTTAAGGTATTTGCATTAAACGAGCCTGGCGTTGAAAATGCTTCATGTGAATTTGATGTGGCGACTCTCTCTCCTACCTATAGAATACTTATAGGAGTACCCGGCAAATCAAATGCCTTTGCCATAGCAGGTAAACTTGGACTTCCGGATTATATTATTTCAGAGGCTGACAATCATCTTGAAAAAGATGCAAAGGACTTTGAAGATCTACTTACAAGACTTGAAAATGATAGGCAAATAATAGAGAAAGATAAATTATCTATTCAAAAATATAAGAGGGAAATAGAAAGCCTAAAGAGACATTATGACAAGCAAGAAGAAAATCTCACTCAAAAGAAGGAAAAGATCTTAGAAGAAGCCAGAGAAGCTGCAAAAAAGATTTTAGAAGAAGCCAAGGAAACAGCAGATGATACTATAAAGAATATCAATAAAATAGCTTCCGGTGCCGGTCTTGGCTCAGCTCTTGAAGAACAGCGAACCAGACTCAGGGAATCAATAAATAAAAATACAAAAACTATTGGAATACAGCAAACTAAAAATAAAGTTAAAAAACCAAAGGAGTTAAAACTTGGTGACAGTGTTCATGTTATCAGCTTGAACCTTGACGGTATAGTATCTTCTCTTCCAAATCAAAGTGGAAATTTCTTTGTTCAAATGGGTATACTTAGATCTCAGGTAAATATATCTGACGTTGCTTTAGTAGAAGAACCTGACACTAAGCCTCAGACCAAGACAAGAACCAGGAGCTCTTCTATGGTAAAATCTGCTACCATATCTACAGAGATAAATGTTATCGGAAAGAATGTGGATGAGGCTTGTTCAGAGCTTGACAAATACTTAGATGATGCTCTCTTAGCACATCTTCCAGGAGTTAGGATAATTCATGGTAGGGGTACCGGAGCATTACAAAAAGGTATACATGCCTACTTGAAGAGGCAGTCTTTTGTAAAGAGCTATTCTCTTGCTGATTTTAACGAGGGTGGCAATGCTGTAACAATAGTGCGTTTTAAATAAATATATATAGGTGAAACATGGTGGAAAAGCAAAGAATTTTAATTGTGGATGATGATGAAAATATAGCAGAACTTATTTCATTATATTTAATGAAAGAGTGTTATGAAACAAAAATAGTGGGGGATGGAGAATCTGCTTTATCTGACTTTGATGAGTTCAAACCTCATCTTGTTCTTCTTGACCTTATGTTGCCGGGTATAGATGGATATCAGGTTTGTAGAGAAATTAGATCCAAATCCTGTACTCCTATCATAATGCTTTCTGCAAAAGGTGAGGTTTTTGACAAGGTATTGGGACTGGAGCTTGGTGCAGATGACTATATGATTAAACCCTTTGACTCAAAGGAACTTATAGCCAGAGTAAAAGCAGTGATAAGACGCTTTAACAACAGTACTATTTCACTACCTGAGGTGCATACCGGTGGTGAATATGTAGAATATCCGGATTTGGTAGTGAATATGACAAATTATGCTGTCACCTTCCTTGGCAAAAATGTGGAAATGCCACCAAAGGAACTGGAACTTCTATACTTCCTATCCTCGCATCCAAATCAGGTATTTACCAGAGAACAGCTTCTGGATAATATCTGGGGATATGAGTATATCGGAGACACCAGAACTGTAGATGTACACATAAAAAGATTGCGTGAGAAAATACATGATAATCAATTTTGGGCAATATCCACAGTCTGGGGTATTGGCTATAAATTTGAGGTCAAAAAATGAGACTCTCTCTCTATCTAAAATTTATTATGGCTTATATATTTTTTGGTATAGCCGGATTTGTGGCAATAGCTACTATTTCAAGCCATTTGACTTATTCCTATCTGGTAGAGTCCAGAAGTCAAACTTTATATGATGAGGCGAATCTTATTGCCTCTACATATTCCACTGTATATGAAGGCCAGAATATTTCTCTTGCAGAAAGCTATCCACAACTACAGGCGGTGGCAACTTTCCTCAATGCAAAGATATGGGTAATGGATAGAAATGGCAAATAATAGTGGATGCTGACAAACAAAGAGTATCTGATATTATATCAGATTTCAACCCTACAGCTACAGGTAACAAATCATATATGGTAGGTGACTACTTTCATTCCTTTACAGAGGACTACTTAAGTGTTTCTGCACCTATTACCGGAAACTTTCGTACCTATGGCTATGTAGTAATTCATCTATCTATGAAAAATGTTACTCAAAGTCAATATCATATTTTAAATATAGTCTATATAACCTCTCTGATAGTATTTTTACTGTCATTGGTTATTTTAATTGTCTTTCAGCGTATTGTATACTCACCCCTAAAAAAAATAACCACAGGGGCAAAGGCATATGCTGAGGGAGATTTAAAATATGAAATAAAGGTAGCCTCAAATGATGAAATGGGATATCTGGCAGCTACCTTAAACTATATGTCAGACAAACTGGATGATACAGAAAATTATCAAAAAAAGTTTATTTCAAATGTTTCACATGATTTTCGTTCACCTCTAACTTCTATAAAAGGGTATTTAGAGGCTATACTTGACGGAACCATACCTACTGAAATGCATGAAAAATATTTGCAAAGAGTTATAGATGAGACAAATAGACTCACCAAGCTCACTGAAAGTATTCTATCTTTGGATTCTATAGAGAGTGTAAAGCTCAATAGGACAAGCTTTGATATAAACAAGGTAATTCGTGACACTGCCAGCAGCTTTGAAGTACAATGTAATAGCAAGAATATAACTATTGAACTGATACTATTGAATATATCACAATATGTTCTTGCCGACTACAGCAAGATACAGCAGGTACTTTATAACCTTATAGATAATGCCATAAAATTTTCTTCTCAGAACTCTTCTATCATTATACAAACCAGTATGAAAAAGGAGAAAGTCTTTATATCTGTAAAGATACAGGTATAGGCATTGCCAAGAATGAACAGTCCAAAGTATTTGACAGATTTTACAAATCAGATCTTTCCAGAGGTAAGGATAAGAAGGGCACAGGACTTGGGCTTGCTATTGTCAAGGAAATCTTGCAAACTCATGGTGAGAATATAGATGTTGTAAGCACTGTGGGTGTAGGTACAGAGTTTATTTTTTCACTACCTGCAAGCAAAGAAACATAATAAAAGTGAGGCTTTCATACGAAAGCCTCATTATATTATTGCTCTTTTTTAATTTCTACTTTTTGATTCAACTCAGCAAAGCTTGTTGCCAATGATGCCAAGCCGCTAAGTTCCGTAGGTATGATAATCTTAGTTGATTTTCCGTCTGCCACCTTCTGGAATGCCTCAAGTCCTTTAAGTGTGAGTACCTTCTGGCTTGGATCTGCCTCAGAAAGTACCCTCAAAGACTCTGCCTGAGCTTTTTGAATAGCTAGTATAGCCTGTGCCTGTCCTTCAGCTCTCTTTATAGCAGTCTCTTTTTCAGCCTCTGCATTAAGTATAGCAGCCTGCTTATTACCCTCTGCTACAAGAATAGCACTTTCCTTCTTAGCCTGAGCCTCAAGAATATTTGCTCTCTTCTCACGCTCAGCCTTCATCTCCTTCTCCATTGCAACTCTGATATCTTCAGGTGGCAATATACTCTTTAACTCCACACGATTTACCTTGATACCCCATGGATCTGTAGCCTCATCAAGCTCAGATCTCATAGCTGTGTTTATAGTATCTCTTGATGTAAGAGTCTGGTCTACAGTCATATCACCTATGATATTTCTAAGAGTAGTCGCTGTAAGGTTCTCTATAGCTGATATAGGTCTCTCAACACCATAAGTATAAAGCTTAGGATCGGTTATCTGGAAATATACTATAGTATCTATCTGCATAGTAGCATTATCCTTTGTAATAACAGGCTGTGGCGGAAAATCCACTACCTGCTCTTTTAATGAAATCACCTTTGCAATCTTATCAAAGAATGGATTAATAAAATTTAATCCGGAACGAAGCCCTTGTGAGTACTTTCCAAGTCTTTCAACCACATATACTTTTGACTCAGGTACTATCTTTATTGCCTTTACCGTAATCACGAATATAATAGCCAATAAAACAACAATAATTGCATAACCCATATTTTAATGTCTCCTTTAAATAAATTAATTTTTGCCAAGAATTATCTTATTGCCTTCGAACTTGACAATATTGCGATATCTCCGGGCTTCAGTTCCAAATTGGCAATTGCTGTCCATATACCGCCTTTAAATCTTACATCATAAATATAATTATTATCTTCAACAGATGTAAGCTTCACTATTTTTACCTTATCAGGTTCCGGACTTTCCTTGCCCTTCATAAAGGACTTAAAGATATTTCTAAAGAACGCTATAAAGATCAATGACAGTACACAGAATATGATGGCTTGTATCTCAAGTGATTTAACAAACAAGGATATCGGCATCATAATGAGTGCTGCAATAGCAAGCCACACTGAAACCAGTCCGGGAATTATAATTTCACCAATAGCAAATATTGCAAATAAAACTCCCCAATAAAACATATTTCCTCCTTCTGCTTATAAGTAGTTATACCAAAGCTCTTAGAAATATAATACTATATTATCAACTATATTATAACACAAATTATACTAATATGCTAATAAAAACCCCAAGGATTTCCTTGAGGTTTTATCTATAAATTATCTAACCCACTTACCATTACTGTCTACCCTGTAACCATCCGGAGTCTCAGCATTATGCCACATTTTTCCGTCAGCACCTACGTAGTAATAATCTCCCTTGTAATTGATCCAAGCATTTCTATACATATAGCCCCAGTGATCAAAATAATACCACTTACCATTGTCATACAGCCAGTTATCTGCTACATATCTATCTGTTCCTGACAGCATAAAGTACCAACCATGCTCATCTTTACGCCATTCTCCTCTATCTCCGGGCATACGCTCTAAGATAGCTGCTTTTGCTGTCATTGGTTGAGCTACAACACCACCAAGACTAAGTGCTGCAAATAGTACTGCTGCTGATTTTATCAAACTTTTCTTCATCATTCCTCCTTCGTCTTCTCCTATATACTCACAAAATGACATTCAACTGTCTTTATATAGTATAAACCAAATCTTAAATATATGTCTTACATTGTCATTACAAAATATTTTCTAATTACCTACATAATATATAAGAATATCTATTTACTTTTTAAAGTTGGAGTCCAATAACTGTTATTATAAATATCAGTAAATTTATAAGTGATTTCATTGTCATCTTGTACAATTAAATATGATACTTTTGGTGTAGTATTTCCAACCACGTATTCCTCATCTATTGTATAATCATCCAGATAAGTACCATCATATCCATAATATGTATATATAAACTGTATTCTATCTCCTGGAACTATTTCTGTTATATTCTTTGCAATAGTCTCAGTTTCTATAGCTGAGTAGTCTGTATTTGCACCTGCAAGATATCCCTTTGGATGCTCCTTATCAAATATTATTATAAGATTTGCTCTATCACCATTTAAAATCACAGGCACACGACCTATAGTAGTAGTCTCATCTCCATTTTGTGTGGTTGATAGATGATAATATGCAACCGGCTGCTGGTCTATTGCAATCCAGGCTCTTTGAGTATCTGCAAGCATATATCCATTTTCATCAAACTTAAAGAAATTATCAAGTCCCATATCAATATAACCATTTCCTTGATCCAAAAGCATACTCTCTTCTATACTTGACACCATATTCCACTCTTCCTCTGATAAATGAATCTTAGGTGTGGAAGATTTGTCACTCCATTTAAGTTTTGACGCATCCAATCTGTTATTTACAACATAGTCCTTGATTGCATCATCTGATATACTTCTGTTTTGTAAGAAACCTATGTTTGAAATCAAGTCCTATAGATGATAGGCTCTCAGCTGATATACTACCTGATATCAGATTTGCTATCATACTGTCAATATCTGCAGCTGAAAGTGAGCCCGCACTATTTCCTGAAGTTCCTCCGGTTAGAATATTTGCCGGAGTAGTTTCTCCACCACCAACTATCTGACCACTTGCCTGTACAGAGGCAAACTGCTGTATCATCCTGGTGTACTCACTATCCATACCTATATCACCATAGGTCTGAACCATTCTATCCACCTTTGACAATTTCTTGTATGGGAAATATATTGAAAGTCCATATGAATTTGCCATATTTGAAGAGGTTCTATTGTATTTTACTGCTCCCAGAACTGACTGTATCGTAGGATTATTCTTATCTTGTTCAAGATTATATATAAGGCTCACTAAGTCAACCTGATCAATATTTGAAGATTTTGCAAACTCTCTGCTTGCAGTTCTGGCATAAGATACTCTACTATATTCATTATTTTCAATATATGAAGCGGTATCTCTAGCAAAACTTGAGAGGCTGTTTGGCATAGTAGCTCTAAGTTCAGCCAAATCTACCAAAGAAAGTGTGGTCGACTGTCCTCTGGCACTCCTACTACTCTCATCTATAAAATCATCTACTATTTTCTTTCCCAAATCAAGAGTTGATATTGCTGTATTATTGCTCAAATCAGTCAGCCAATTAGTATAATACCAACCTGTTCCCGGCTCAGTTTCTTCAGATGCAATCAGATAATCCGCATAATCTGAAAGTGCGAGAGCAGTCTCTGTAGTTGCCATCAAGCACGCATCAAATCCTATAAAGTCATATTTTATATCTGTCGCTGCTATAGCTGATTTTATCTGTGATAAGTTCATAGATCCGGATCTTGGATTTTTCTCGTCATAACCATATCCTGTGACTGACCCACCGCCATGGTCCCAAAATATAAGCTGATATCTATTTGCCGAAAAATTTTGCTTGCAGTATTCAATAAATCTAATTAATGTATTCGTATCAGTCATTGATAAATTTTGGTTATCATCCGCCAGCTTTAACAAATTGCCGCCTTTAACTTGATAGATTTGATTAATTGATGATGAAATAACCGAGTTTTTCCAAGAATTTGCTCCACCTGTACATACTATTAGGTTTACATTGTCTGCAATATTTGCCTTAGTCATTTCGACCAGGTCATTTGTTGCCATTCCGTGCTTAGACTCCAGGTCAGTACCGCACATATATACCATTACAGTTACACTATCACCGCCTGTAGGTCTATAAAACTTATCTCTGGCATTCTCATTTACTGTTTTATCCAGCTTACCTCTATTATCTTCCACTCCACTCCAAGCAGTACTTACACCGCTTATACTTGAAGCAGCAGCACTTCCAAATGTAGAAATCAAATTTGGAACATTAACTTGCTGTGACTGTGTATTTACAGATGTATTGCTACTACCGGAGGATCCTCCCAATAATGAACTTAATATATTCCCTTTGCCTGTAACTACACTTATTATTGCTATAATTATAACAATCAAAATACTAAATGGTGAACCTCCTCCACCTCTTCCTGATGAATTCCTGTTTCCACCGGAACCACCTGTAAATGACCCTCTACCTAGAACACGCCTCCCTGTTCCGGTAACCTCTCTTTCATGTGATAATGGTCTACCCATCTACGCTCCTCCTGTTATACAATATTTACATTATCAGCATTTTGCTTTATAGCTATTTTATTCTAAAATCCTTATAAAATCCAGAAATAAACTATTACATTTCTTTGTATAAACAATAGTGCCTTAATAAATCTACTATACTTTTCTTTCCACCCATGATAGGATTATATACAACTATATTTGTAGTATAAATTTTAATATTTTTAAAGAGTATTAAATCATAAATAAGTCTATTTTTTTATCTATTATTTATACTGGGAGGAATATATGTATAAAAACCAAAAAAATACCCTTACTACTTTCCATTATATTACTATCCTTACAAGGATGTTCAGGAAATAAAAGTTACTGCTTCAGATATGCAGGGAACAAAGACTTTTTTTATCAGATTGTTGATAATTATAAAACAGATAATTATACAGAAGCAGAGCTTTCACAAATATTTGAAAATAATTCCTTTATAAATAATTTACAAAAATTTAATGCAGAACTGAATTCAACGGATACTGTTGATTTCTATGATATGAAATATGAAACTGTAGATTTTATAGGTAATTGGGATAAGCCAAATGATTTGGCAAATGGCTACGGCCATAAGGATTTAACAAATCAAAAAGTAACTATCAATGGAAAAGCTGAGTATATAACTCCGGTAAATGCATTGATTTTAAATCAAAAAACAATGGAAAAGCTGGAACTGGATTTTCTATCAGAGCAGGATTTTCTATATACCGGTGAGTTTCCCATGGTACTTGGTCCAGGTTTTAAAGAATATTATAATATCGGTGATACAATTCCTATATTATATTTACAAGAAAGATTTAACGGCAAGGTAGTAGGTTTTTATGATAAGGATTTGGTCTTTGATAAGTTGTTTAATTGCAACAGCTATTCCACCATTATAATTCCATACATGGATAATCTTGAAAGCAAGGATGATTATGAAAATAGAGAACTCTTTTTTTATACATATAACTTATTTAAAAAAATTCAGGATATATCTATTTTTCAGAATACTGTAGATTATGAAAAAAATAAAGATGCAGTGGAAAAAAATAGCTCAAAAAAATATAATTTGGATTATACTGTATTGAAAGGTTATTAACTGAGATGTCGGCTTATAAAAACAAGCCGGCATATTTAATTTATAAAATTGTACTATACATTCACTAAAAAAGAAGTCTTAAAACTAAGACTTCTTACAGAGCGCGAGACGGGACTCGAACCCGCGACCCCGACCTTGGCAAGGTCGTACTCCACCAACTGAGCCACTCGCGCATATATATGTATATGAAGCACTATGATTTTACTTCGTAAAATCAAGTACGCCATTTTTCTAAGTTCGTACTTCGCTTCTACTTACTAAGAAAAATATGTACCTTCAAAACTGCCTACCAAACTGCATTTCTTACTTAGCAAAAACTTCGTTTGAGCTTTAGTAAGAAATTACATCTCAAATTCGCTTGCGCATTTGATGATGTATCCGATTATATGTTATAAATTTTCTATCCTTTTGGTTAAACCCTCGACCTATTAGTAACCATCAACTTAATACATTGCTGTACTTACATCTTGGCCCTATCTACCTCGTAGTCTTCAAGGGGTCTTACTGTTTTCACATGAGATATCCCATCTTAAGGGGGGCTTCACGCTTAGATGCCTTCAGCGTTTATCCCGTCCCGACATAGCTACCTGCCATGGAGTTACTCTCCAACAGGTACACCAGCGGTCAGTCCGTCCCGGTCCTCTCGTACTAAGGACGGCTCCTCTCAAATATCTTACGCCCACGCCGGATAGGGACCGAACTGTCTCACGACGTTCTGAACCCAGCTCGCGTACCGCTTTAATGGGCGAACAGCCCAACCCTTGGGACCTGCTACAGCCCCAGGATGCGATGAGCCGACATCGAGGTGCCAAACCACTCCGTCGATGTGAACTCTTGGGAGTGATAAGCCTGTTATCCCCAGGGTAGCTTTTATCCGTTGAGCGATGGCAATCCCACTTTATGCCACCGGATCACTAAGTCCCTACTTTTTCGTACCTGCTCCACCCGTCGGTGTCGCAGTCAAGCTCCCTTCTGCCTTTTGCACTCTTTGAATGGTTTCCGACCATTCTGAGGGAACCTTCGAGCGCCTCCGATACTCTTTCGGAGGCGACCGCCCCAGTCAAACTCCCCGTCTGGCATTGTCCCCCACCCGGATAACGGATGCAGGTTAGAAATCCAGCAATACAGGGGTGGTATCCCAACGGCGACTCTGCATAAACTGGCGTCCATGCTTCTTCGTCTCCCACCTATCCTGTACGAGTATTACCGAATCCCAGTACCAAACTGGAGTAAAGCTCCATGGGGTCTTTCCGTCCTGGCGCAGGTAACCAGCATCTTCACTGGTACTTCAATTTCACCGGGTGCATTGTTGAGACAGCGCTCAAATCATTACGCCTTTCGTGCGGGTCGGAACTTACCCGACAAGGAATTTCGCTACCTTAGGACCGTTATAGTTACGGCCGCCGTTTACTGGGGCTTCAATTCAAAGCTTCGTTTCCTGACTTCTCCTCTTAACCTTCCAGCACCGGGCAGGCGTCAGCCCATATACTTCACCTTGCGGTTTCGCATAGACCTGTGTTTTTGCTAAACAGTTGCTTGAGCCTTTTTTCTGCGACCACTATTTCTAGTGGCACCCCTTCTCCCGAAGTTACGGGGGTCATTTTGCCGAGTTCCTTAACAATGCTTCTCCCGCCGGCCTTAGGATTCTCTCCTCATCTACCTGTGTCGGTTTGCGGTACGGGTACATATAATACAATAGCGGCTTTTCTTGACGGCTCCCTACCCGACTTCCCTACTATTTTTCGGTACGCATCACGTCTTCCCTTTGCATGGTGGATTTTCCTCCCATACAGGTACTTCGCTTGCCCCGGTTTTTGTCCTCCCGGGTTCGGTTTCAGTCTCCGTGTCCCCACAGTTCTGATTATATGTAGTACAGGAATCTGTACCTGTTATCCATCGACTACGTCTTTCGACCTTGCCTTAGGCCCCGACTTACCCTGAGTAGATCAGCTTTACTCAGGAAACCTTAGATATTCGGCCAAGAGGATTCTCACCTCTTTCTCGCTACTCATTCCGGCATTCTCTCTTCTTATTACTCCACCACTCCTTTCGGTATGGCTTCTACGCCTCTAAGAATGCTCCTCTACCAATGTATATATTACATTCCTAGGCTTCGGTGGTGTGTTTAGCCCCGGACATTTTCGGCGCAGGACCTCTCGACTAGTGAGCTGTTACGCACTCTTTTAATGTATGGCTGCTTCTAAGCCAACATCCTAGCTGTCTTCGAAATCCCACATCCTTTTCCACTTAACACACACTTTGGGACCTTAGCCGTAGGTCTGGGCTCTTTCCCTTTTGACTACCCAACTTATCTCGTGTAGTCTGACTCCCGTTAATCATCTATCCGGCATTCGGAGTTTGATATCTCTTGGTAGGCTTTGACGCCCCCGCAAAAAATTCAGTGCTCTACCTCCGGTAGACTAATAACGAGGCTAGTCCTAAAAACTATTTCGAGGAGAACCAGCTATCTCCGGGTTCGATTGGAATTTCTCCCCTATCCACACCTCATCGCCACCCTTTTCAACGGATGTGCGTTCGGTCCTCCATTCACTTTTACGCGAACTTCAACCTGGACATGGATAGATCACCCGGTTTCGGGTCTACACATACTGACTACATTCGCCCTATTAAGACTTGGTTTCCCTTCGGCTCCGTATCTTTAATACTTAACCTCGCCTGTACATGTAACTCGCCGGACCGTTCTACAAAAAAAGTACGCGGTTCACCTTTCGGTGTTCCACAGTTTGTAAACATAGGGTTTCAGGTTCTTTTTCACTCCCTCCCGGGGTTCTTTTTCACCTTTCCTTCACAGTACTATACGCTATCGGTCACTGACTAGTATTTAGCCTTGGGGGGTGGTCCCCCCTGCTTCCCACAAGGTTTCTCGTGTCTCGTGGTACTCTGGATACTGCTAGATTAAATACATTTTCCCTTACACGGCTCTCACGCTCTTTGGCCCGCTTTTTCCAAAAACGGTTCAGGTAATGTATCTTACTCATGTCGCAGTCCTCAACCCCGCAGTGCACGCACCACGGTTTGGGCTCTTACGATTTCGCTCGCCGCTACTTTCGCAATCACTTTTGTTTTCTTTTCCTCCGGCTACTTAGATGTTTCAGTTCACCGGGTTCCCCTCTGTACGTTATGTATTGGCGTACAGATACTTGGAGTTCTTCCAAGTGGGTTTCCCCATTCAGACATCTGCGGATCACTGAATATGTGCTTCTCCCCGCAGCTTTTCGCAGCTTGTCACGTCTTTCTTCGGCTGTCAGTGCCTAGGCATCCACCCTACGCTCTTTATGTTTAACCTCTTAAATCATTTAGATTTAGTGTTCATCGTATGACACTAGCGTGTATCATACACTATGTTTAAAAAAATTTATTACTTTTTGTGTTTTTCATACTCACTTCGTTCGTATGAAAAAAACTACTTATTTACTAAAAATCTGAAACAAGCTTTACGCTCGTTTTCATCAAGTAAATAATGCATTAAAAATATTAATTACTTAAAAGCAATTAATACCTCGGATGTCTAATTATAAAATATTTATATAATTTCTCGTTTGGTATGCAGTTTTCAAGGTACATTTAGTTAAAGCTTGTCGCTTCAACAGTGAGATATGAAGATTCGAACTTCAACACCTTTCATCCTCTCCAAAGGAATATCTGATGTAATCTCTGTTATATATGATAATTCTATCGATACTGATATCAGTCAAACTTTTCTTGTTCTCATCAAGTGAAAGTATATGGGCTTAAGTGGACTCGAACCACCGACCTCACGCTTATCAGGCGTGCGCTCTAACCGGCTGAGCTATAAGCCCATTTATTAATTTATGATAACACCACTGCTCCGTTTCATTACGCAAGGTGTACCTTTTCACTAAGATTCAAGCTCAGCTTTCATCAAGTGAAAAATTCAGCGGCATCCACCTACTCTCCCATACCGTCTCCAGTATAGTACCATCGGCCGACTAGGTCTTAACCATCGTGTTCGGAATGGGAACGGGTGTGTCCCCCAGACGCATCGACACCGCTAAGTTTTTAGCCTTAACATTGATAATGTAAAACTAAACAGTACTCACAACCCCTACTTTTTCCTTAGAAAGGAGGTGATCCAGCCGCACCTTCCGATACGGCTACCTTGTTACGACTTCACCCCAGTTATCCTCCCTGCCTTCGGCAGCTCCCTCCCACACTGCTAAACATAACTTACTGCTATTCTTTATATCATATAATGATACTCATCCATAAACCTAGCGGTTTATTACTTCGTATCATTATCACAGCTTTATGTTTACCAGTGTGGGTTGGGTCACTGACTTCGGGCATTGATGACTCCCATGGTGTGACGGGCGGTGTGTACAAGACCCGGGAACGTATTCACCGCAGCATTCTGATCTGCGATTACTAGCGATTCCAGCTTCATATAGTCGAGTTGCAGACTACAATCCGAACTGAGACGTTATTTTTGTGATTTGCTTGGCTTCGCAGCTTTGCCTCACTTTGTTTACGCCATTGTAGCACGTGTGTAGCCCAAATCATAAGGGGCATGATGATTTGACGTCATCCCCACCTTCCTCCGGATTATCTCCGGCTGTCTCGTCAGAGTGCCCATCTTACTGCTGGCTACTGACGACAAGGGTTGCGCTCGTTGCGGGACTTAACCCAACATCTCACGACACGAGCTGACGACAACCATGCACCACCTGTATCCCTTGCCCCGAAGGGCTAGCTTCATTACAAAGCTATTCAAGAGTATGTCAAGATTTGGTAAGGTTCTTCGCGTTGCTTCGAATTAAACCACATGCTCCACCGCTTGTGCGGGTCCCCGTCAATTCCTTTGAGTTTCATTCTTGCGAACGTACTCCCCAGGTGGAATACTTAATGCGTTAGCTTGCGGCACCGAAGAGTTTTCCTCCCCGACACCAAGTATTCATCGTTTACTGCGTGGACTACCAGGGTATCTAATCCTGTTTGCTCCCCACGCCTTCGAGCCTCAACGTCAGTTGTCGTCCAGTAAGCCGCCTTCGCCTCCGGTGTTCCTCCTAATATCTACGCATTTCACCGCTACACTAGGAATTCCGCTTACCCCTCCGACACTCAAGCTATACAGTTTCCAAAAGCAGTTCATGGGTTGAGCCCACGCCTTTCACTTCAGACTTGCATCGCCGTCTGCGCTCCCTTTACACCCAGTAAATCCGGATAACGCTTGCCCCCTACGTATTACCGCGGCTGCTGGCACGTAGTTAGCCGGGGCTTCTTAGTCAGGTACCGTCATTTTCTTCCCTGCTGATAGAGCTTTACATACCGAAATACTTCTTCACTCACGCGGCGTCGCTGGATCAGGGTTCCCCCCATTGTCCAATATTCCCCACTGCTGCCTCCCGTAGGAGTTTGGGCCGTGTCTCAGTCCCAATGTGGCCGTTCACCCTCTCAGGCCGGCTACCGATCGTCGCCTTGGTGAGCCTCTACCTCACCAACTAGCTAATCGGACGCGGATCCATCTTATACCTATAAATATTTTACCCCTGCACCATGCGGTGCTGTGGTCTTATGCGGTCTTAGCGGAAATTTCTCTCCGTTATCCCCCTGTATAAGGCAGGTTATCCACGCGTTACTCACCCGTCCGCCACTAAGTCTATTAAAATTCCATCCAAAAACTTCCTTTTAATAGCTTCGTTCGACTTGCATGTGTTAAGCACGCCGCCAGCGTTCATCCTGAGCCAGGATCAAACTCTCATATAAAAGTTTAATCTAGCCTTCTCGCTAGCTTGCATCATCTGTTTTCACAGATCTACTGTTTTTTAAAGGTTTTAAATTCTGTTCGAATCTAAACGTTGTTTTACTGAAATCTCATCGATTATTTTAAAATAATCAAGTTATTTTCAGGGTTGTGTGTACTGTTTAATCTTAAATTATCAAGGTTCATTACTTCGCTGTTTGAAACAGCTTAGCTATTATATCAAGCTTTTTGCAGCCTGTCAACATTTTTTATCCTTTTTTAGAACTTAATTTTTTAATTTTCCAAAAAACCAAACCCTCTCAAAGGACAGTGATGTAACTATACACCCTATACATTTCCATGTCAAGTTCTTTTTAAGAATTTATAAATTTATTTATAATCTATCACAATTTAATGTTTTCGTCATTGCATTAGTCATCTTGCTATACTCCTTAACGTACTTAAAATCGTATTTTATCTTAAGTATTACAGGAAATGCTCACTGTAACAATTATCTTTTGTAAAAACACCCATTAGTTCATATAATGCATTACCGTCGCTTATATTGGTACTGATATATATTTCTTTAATCCCATTGTGAACTTCTATGTTACCTCCATAATCTAACTTATACTTCAGCTTTCGTTAATATACATATTTTTCACCACTTTATACTGGAGGCTTTTTTTTATTCATGTTATAATTATCATTATGAAAGTATTAAATAATGATTTGAAAACTTCCAATTTCAAAGCCATTTATGTACTATCAGGTGATGATGAATTTTTGAAAAACAGCTACAAGAAAAGATTGAAAGCGGCTATAGTTGGTGACGACCAAATGAACTTTGCCTACTTTGAAGGAAAAGGAATAGATATTGATTCTATTATTAACTTTGGTAATACTCTTCCGTTTTTCTCAGAGTATAGATGTATTCTTATAGAAGATAGTAAATGGTTTAAATCCGGAAACGAGCGATTTTTAGACTATGTTTCAAACAAGCCCGATAGTACAAAATTTATTTTTGTAGAAAAGGACTTGGATAAACGTTCTAAACTCTATAAGAAGGTTAAAGATATTGGATATATCGCAGAGCTCAATCACCCTACTGATATTGAGCTAAGAAAATGGGCAGGTAGTCTTGTAAACAAAGCCGGCAAAAAAATAACTGTTACAAACATGGATTTTTTCATTGCCAGAGTTGGAAATGATATGGAAAGATTAAAGAGCGAATTAGATAAACTCCTCTCCTTTACTCTTGACAAAGATATTATAGAAGAGGAAGATATAAGAGCCATAGCAAGCGTAAGTCTTACCGGTAAAATCTTTGATCTTGTAAAAATGATTACAAATAATAAAATCAAAGAGGCATTAGATATATACGAAGATTTAGTTGCTTTAAAAGAACCTCCTGCAAAGATTATGTTTTTTATTACAAAACAGTTCAATCAACTTCTTCAAATTAAAGAGTTGCTTTTCGACGGTTTTAGTGAACAGGATATCATCTCAAAAATGAACCTGAATCAATATGTAGTAAAAAATCTAATTCGTCAGGCAAGAGGTTTTGACATGGCTATGCTTTTGTCTTATATTAAAAATGCAATAGAGTTGGAAGAAGCTGCAAAGCAAGGTAATATTAACCATAAGCTGGCACTTGAAATGCTGATGCTTACACGCTAAAGTTTTCAAAAAGAGAGGATTTTTCATGAAGTTATTAGAAGATCGTATCAAAAAAGATGGAGTAATCAAAGAGGGCAATGTTGTAAAAGTAGATTCTTTTTTAAACCACCAGATGGACGTTGAACTTTTTTTAGAAATGGCCAAGGAATTTAAGTCAAAATTTGCTTCACATAATATAAACAAAATTTTGACAATCGAATCCTCCGGAATAGGTATTGCTGCCATCGCAGGATTAGAATTCGGCGTTCCTGTTGTATTTGCCAAGAAGTCAAAATCCATCAATATTGATGGAGATATGTATACCGCAGAAGTTGAAAGCTTTACACATAAATGTAAGAATCAAGTGATAGTTTCAAAGAAATTTTTAAGTTCTGAAGACCGTGTTCTTATCATTGATGACTTCCTTGCAAACGGATGCGCATTACAAGGACTTATCTCTATAGTAAACGAGTCAGGTGGAACTGTAGAAGGCATTGGCATTGCTGTTGAAAAGGGATTCCAAAGCGGTGGACGTACTATAAGAAATCTCGGCTTCCATTTAGAGTCGCTTGCAATTATTGATGCTATGGATGCTGCTACTCAGTCAATAGAATTTAGACAACAGGAGGAATAGGTCTCAGACCTTTTATTTATGAAATACTTTTTTGCATCCGATATACATGGCTCGGCATTTTATACAAAGAAAATACTTGATAAATATCAGGAAAGCCATTCTGATAAATTGATACTGCTTGGCGATCTCTTATATCATGGACCAAGGAATGAACTTCCAAAAGACTACTCCACCAAGAAAGTCTTTACACTACTAAATGAATTTAAAGATAATATAATTGCAGTTAGAGGGAATTGTGATTCTGAGGTTGACCAAATGGTATTGGAATTCCCAATGCAGTCTGATTATTGCATCGGTATCTTCAATGATATTTATTTTTTTATAACTCATGGACATATTTACAATGAGGAACATTTACCAAAACTGTCAAAGGGTTCAGCTTTCATATATGGACATGTACATCTTCCTATAGCTAAAAATATTGATGGTATTTATATATTAAATCCCGGCTCGGCATCACTGCCTAAGGAACAAAACCCAAACTCCTATGCAATACTTGATAATGACCTTTTTTCTATATATGACTTTGACGGCAATGCATTAAAGGAGATAAAACTTGAAAAAAATATTTGAATTATACGCACCATGTCACTTCGGTCTTGAAGCAATTCTGAAAAAAGAAATCATAGATATAGGTTATGATATCACCAAAGTCGAGGATGGACGAGTATATTTTGAAGGTGATGACGAAGCTATTGCCAGAGCTAATATGTGGCTTAGAACTACAGAGAGAGTTCTACTCAAAATAGTAGAGTTTAAAGCAACCAGTTTTACTGAACTTTTTGATTCTGTTGCAGATATTCCTTGGGAAGAATATATTCCTGCTAACGGCAGATTCTGGGTAAGCAAAGCTACATCTATAAAGAGTAAACTATTCTCTCCTTCAGATATTCAATCAATTGTCAAAAAGGCTATAGTTGAAAGATTGAAAAAGATTTATAAAAAAGAATGGTTTGATGAAACCGGTGCAGATTACCCACTTCGTGTTTCTATAAACAAGGATATTGTTACAATAGGTCTTGATACTACGGGCGTTTCTCTTCATAAAAGAGGTTATAGAACTATGACCGCTAAAGCACCTATTACAGAAACTCTGGCAGCTGCACTTATCATGCTTACTCCATGGAAAAAGGATAGAATTTTGGTTGATCCATTCTGTGGTAGCGGTACTTTTGTAATAGAGGCTGCAATGATGGCTGCAAATATTGCCCCTGGACTTAAGCGCGGCTTTTTAAGCAGCAAATGGTCGAATCTTATTTCAAAAAATATTTGGGATGATACATATGAGGAGGCAAGGGAGATGGTAAGCATAGATACTGATGTGGATATACAGGGCTATGATTTTGATAAATATCGTAGAAGCTGCCAGAAGTAATGCTACCAGAGCCGGCGTAGTCGATATGCTGCATCTTCAATGCAGAGATGTTGCTTCATTATCACATCCCAAAAAATATGGCTTCATTATCACAAATCCTCCCTATGGTGAAAGACTTGAAGAAAAAGAAAATCTACCTGCTCTTTACAAAACTCTAGGTGAGAGATTTGCAAGCCTTGACTCTTGGTCGTTATATCTTATAACTTCTTACTCTGATACTCAAAAGTATATCGGTAAAGAGGCTGACAAAAACAGAAAAATCTACAATGGTATGATGCAAACCAGATTTTATCAATACTTAGGGCCAAAGCCACCAAAGAAAAACAAGTAACACTTTTAATAAGGATAAACATGAAACAAATTATTTTTGCAACAGGAAATCAAAATAAATTAAAAGAAATCAAAGCTATACTACCAAACTTTGATATTATATCTGCAAAGGATGCAGGTATATCACTTGATATTGAGGAAACCGGTACCACCTTTAAGGACAATGCATATATAAAGGCAAAAGCCATTTGGGATATTACCGGCGGTATAGTGCTTTCTGATGATTCAGGTTTAGAAGTAGACTACATTGGTGGCGAACCCGGCATATACTCCTCACGATATTTGGGTGAGAATACTTCATATACTATAAAAAATCAAAATATTATAGATAGATTAAGTAATGCTAATGGAAATGAGCGAAGTGCCAGATTTAGAGCTTGTATCTGTGCAATACTGGATGACGGTACTGTTATATTTACAGAGGGAAGTATGGAGGGACTTATAGCCACATCAATAAAAGGTGAAAATGGATTCGGTTATGATCCAATACTTTATTTACCTGAGTATGATAAAACCAGTGCCGAAATTAGCCCTGATGAAAAGAATAAAATAAGTCACAGAGGCAAGGCACTTATGGCAATGAAGAAAAAGCTAGAGGGAATTTATGAAAATACTGATTGTTAGTGACACTCACAGGATGGACGACATACTAAAGAAGGTAATTGAAAAAGAAAAACCCTTTAATATGTTTATTCATCTTGGTGATTTAGAAAGTAATGAAACAAAAATAAGCTATATGCTTGAACCTGACTGTGCTTGTTTTATCGTGCAGGGGAACAATGACTTCTTTTCACAACTTCCAAAAGAGAAAGAAGTTAGTATAAAAAATCACAAGGCTCTTTTGGTGCATGGACACCAATATGGTGTAGGTATGGGTGTAGAGATATTAAAGATGAAGCCATATCCAGAGGATGTGACTTTGCAATGTACGGTCATACACATAGACCATATTTAAAGACTATAGATGGTGTTACAATATTAAATCCCGGATCACTTGGTTATCCTAGGCAGTCAGGTCATATACCTACATATATGATCATGGATATAGATGATAATGGCAATTTTAATATTGAAACCAAAGAAATTATGGGGGCGTAAACCTAATCCTGTGCATTGCACAGACTTATATTTTAATCATATAAGACAAAAAGAAGAGAGCATTAATCTTTCACCTTAATGCTCTCTTCAAAATATTCCTGGCTCCAATGGATTAATCCTCTCTTTCTAAAAAACCAGTTTTCTATATCTTTAATATCCCTCACGCACAGGACATTCTCTTTATATAGATGTTGCTATTCAGTTTTATTCTATCCTCCTATAAGCTTCCTTTCACTTCTAATACATGGTTGTTATCAATCTATCTACACGGTCTATCTTTCACATAAATCCTACTTTCTCGTCATAAAATCCATATGAATACTATCCTAACCGATTATTCAGATAGTAACTTTTAAAGTTTTCAATAATATATTATCTCTTCACAATCTTCTTATAGGCTCCGGATTAGATCTAAGTCTAATCATTACTTATGTTTTCTTTGGACTGCACCTCCTCTTATAAATTTCCACATCTTTTATAGATTTGTGTTTTTAAACTTTCTAAGAATATATTCTCTCTTTGTTTATGTCTACATTATATCAGATTTTTTTAAATCTTGTCAATACTATTTTAAAAATTATTTATATTATTTTTTTGACTTTAATTTTTGTTTTATTCATTTAATCTGTTTTTAATTGCATATATTGTTTTAATTATCTGAATATTATATTTAATTCAAACACATTGATGACTTACAAAAAAACTTTCATTTAAACCTTATATTCCGACAAAATTATCTCCGGTCTGTCAGCATGCTTATTTCTTATAAAATCTTCATTTGTCAAAAACTCCAACAATGCATCTATTGTTGCCATCATATTTGTATGTGCATAATCTTTATAATAATTAAATGAAATATCCTTTCCTCTAGAAAGTAATATGTAATCTGCCATTTTAGCTACAGGTGAATCCTCGTATGAAGTTATCGCAATACATTTTAATCCTTTTTCTTTTGCAAGCTCCATACCCATCAGTATAGGCTTTGAGGCACCTGACATTGAAATAGCAATTGAAATGTCTTTTGATTCTGCCAGATTTATATGATTCATATAGTATTCTACAGACAGCCCAAAACTACTCCTTACACCCAATCGTCCCAGTCTAAAACCAATGTATTGTGATAAAGGTACAGTATTACCTACAGCAATAATATGTGCCATGCTACATTCTCTTATAAGCCTTACACAATTCCACATAGTTTCACTATCCATCCTCTTTCCAATAGATATCATATTTTCAGCGTACTCTCTAAATAACACTTCTATTTCATCTGTACTGTTCGATACCTTAATATCACCATACTGATTTTTTCCAATATCTCTCGCCAGAGTAATTCTAAATTGATAATATCCTGTATATCCTATATGGTGACACATACGCACTATTGTTGCATCACTTACACCACTAAGTTTTGCCAAATTAGCAACATTACAATCTATAGTTTTATATGGATTTTTTACTACAAAATCAGCCACCTTGCGCTCAGCTAATGACAAGGTTTCATACTTCTCCCTCATCACACTAAGAACTTCTCTCTTTAATATATTACTTTCTTCCAACACAAATCTCCTTTTACACAAAACTAATAACATTAAAATCTACATAAAGTTCTTAATCGTTCCTCTAAATATGGCTGTAATTTTGACTGAATGTACTGCGGTAAATCAATAATCTTTACCGGATTTAAATTATGTTTATTAATATCTATATATTCTTCAACAGCAGAATAATACCTTCTCAAGAATTCGGTACCCAAATTAAATTTGTTTATACCCCTTGAAAATGCTATAAGTAATTGATCATCCGGAATTCCACTTCCACCATGTAGTACTAAGGGTGTATCTATTGCTTCATGTATCTCCTCAAGTCTCCTAATATCCAGTTTTGGTACGGATTTATACTCGCCATGAGCATTACCTATTGAAACAGCTAATGCATCGACTTTTGTAGCTTCACAAAACTGTTTTGCAACCTCAGGTCTTGTATATAAATCTTCTTTACTATTATCAGATTCGCCGGCAAGTCCAACATGTCCTACTTCTCCTTCAACACATATATCCATACTATGTGCCTTACTTACAACTTCTTTAGTAATGGAAATATTCTTTTCCAATGAATACATAGATCCATCAATCATAATTGAATCAAATCCAGCATCCATAGTTTTAACAACCGCCTCATAACTATAATCATGATCTGCATGAAGTCCTATAGGTACAATTACTTCATTAGCAAGCTCTTTAACCATAGTTGCAAAATTAGAAAGTCCGGCTGTATGTTGAATACTTACATGTTCAGGATACAACATAATTATTGCCGGTGTATTTGTTTTTTCTGCTGCATACACTACTGACCTAGCCATTATATAATCCATACAAATAAAAGCTATTACTGCTGTATTTCTTTCCTTTGCCAGTTTTAATAAATTCTTCGTTTTCTCATACATTTGACTTACTCTCTCTCTTAGATCTTTTTACAATAATCCAAGTACTAATCCCCCTACAAAAGCATCTCCCAAACCTACAACTGTAGGACATTCTACGAAACTTAAGTCTTTACAAGGAATACAACATATATATTCTCCATATTCTTCCTCTAACCTATTACAAAACTCTACACTATCAACTTTATTACTTATACTTTTTGTATATAGATAATCTTCTTTATTAAAATCATCTCCTTTTCTAAATCTTGTGGCAGACATATTTATTCCGCTTTCTAAAGCCGACTTTAATTTTTTAGCATTTTCTCCATAAGCAATAACCCAGGAAGCACTATGTATAAGTATATTTTTTATACCTGTTTTATTGTATATCTTCTTGACCCCATTCATAACTTCATCAACATCCATAATATTTATTCTATAACCGATGTATTTTTGAAGTTCATCTTCATTCATGCTTAAAATATCTGCTCTATGTGATAATTTACTATGTATGTAATGTCTAAACTCTTCTTTAACATAACAACCGTCTTCCATTACAACAACTGCACTATCCGGGAGATAGGATAACATATTATATGTTTTTTCTATTCTATCTTTTAATATATCAAAATCCAATATTTCTGTAAAAGATCCCAGTAAAAATACTTCACATTTTCTTATTTCATTTCCAAACTCTTTTTCAAGCACAGCCAAATTCAAACTATCTTCATCATATGATATTAGTATTCTATTTTCTCTTGGAGTAATAAAGTCTATATCATTGGACTTTATTCTTACACCACCGGCACATTGCAAAACTATATGAGGATATATAGTTTCTTTCCCTTTTACCCCCTGTATTGCCCTGATATTTTCGGGCAATAATTTTCTTACATACTCATTGTAGCAACTTGTTTGTAATAAACTGGGATAACCAAGCTTTGAAATTGCTATTGCAGCTCTTGTTGCAGTTCCACCTAATGTTATTTTGTATTCGAAATGTTCTGCAAATTCCTTACTTAACTTTTCAGATTTAGGTATTATCTCACAACCTACCCCTTCTTTTAAATGGGCAAGACTTGCAATCCATATATCTCTTTCAGATACAATTTCTATATTCATTTCCAAATCCTTGTTATGAATATTATGCTTTTTAATTTGCTCTTCAACTACACTTTTATTCCAAATCAATTCATAATCCACACAAGTATGAAAACCCATAGCAATTTTTTCATTCATACTGATTATCCCTCTTCAATACTAATTAATAGAGCATCGCCATATTTTCCGCTTTAAATAATTTTATTTTTTCTGCTGCTATTTTCTTCATCTCTTCTACACAAGGTGGCTGTATTACATTGGGTTCTCTAAGGGATTCATCCTTTAATACCTCTCTCATTTTATTATAATAAGCTACCTTTATATCACTTGAGATATTTATTTTATTTACACCATGCTCTACAGCTTTTTCAATTTCACTATCCTTATTTGATGATCCACCATGTAATACTAATGGAATAGAAACCTCTTTCCTTATATCATCTAATATATCTATTCTCAATTTAGGTACCTTATCTTTGGGATATATTCCATGACAAGTTCCTATTGCAACTGCCAAGCAGTCTATTCCTGTTCTTTCCGCAAAATCTCTTGCTTGTATAGGATTTGTATATAAAATATCTTCAGGTGCAGTAGTCTCTGTAGAATCTGTATTCCCTATTGTTCCCAATTCTCCTTCCACAGAAACCCCAACTGCATGAGCCAAATCACAAACTTTCTTACATATATCTACATTATCTTCATATTGCAATAATGATCCATCAATCATTACAGATGTAAATCCTGTCCTGATAGCATTTATAATCTGATCAATAGAAGCACCATGGTCTAAATGTATTACAGCAGGGATTTTGGAATTATTAACTCTTTCTACAATACCCTTAACCATCTCAGATGTGATATGCTTCAGCTCATCCGGATGTATAGCAATAATAACCGGTGCATTCTTTTCTTCACATATCTCCATAATTCCATTGAACATACTATAATCACTAATATTAAACGCCGGAATTGCAAAACCATTTTCCCTTGCTACCTGAAGCAAATCTTTCATATTTAATATCATTCTATTCTCCCTTTTACAAAATCAACCCTTAACACCTCCGGATGACATTCCTGCAATAAAGTATTTTTGGAAAAATACAAATAGTATTAAAACAGGAATAGAACCCAAAACGCTCATAGCCATCATTTGACTCCAGTCATATGCATGCTGCCCCATAAGTAAATTTATACCTATAGGAACAGTTCTCATATTAGTTGTTTGAGTCAAAGCCAGTGCAAACAAATACTCGTTCCATGCCTGCATAAATGTATACATTCCAACAGATACCATACTTGGTACTGCTATAGGAACCAGTATATACCATAATGCTTTCCATCTCGATCCACCATCAATCATCACTGCCTCATCCAGTTCTCTTGATAATGTATTGAAATATCCAGTCATCATCAAATACAGTATGGCAATGTCATTATCAAGTATGTCAATATCAATGCCAAATATGTATTAAATAACTTCATCGTTACGATTAAACCCATATATGGAATAAGTAAAACAATAGGCGGTATTGCCTGTACGCTTATTATTATAGAATTCAAAAAACCTTTACCGGGAAAATCAAATCTACTAAATGCATAAGCAGCTAATATTCCAATTAGTAGTGTTGCAACTACTACACAAATCGAAACAATATAGCTATTGATAAAAAACCTTACTTTCGTGCCATCTGTAATAACTGCAATATATGACTTAAAACTAAATGTACTGTCAATGAATTTAGGTGGCCAAGAAAAAATTCTTGAGTTATCCTTTAATGATGAACATATCATCCAAAGAATTGGGAACGAGGCAAAAATCCCGCCTATAACCAATAATATAGTAGCTATTACTTTCTTTATACCCTTATAGCTTCCTACCATACTTTAGCTCCTCACTTTTTTCTGTTGTCTTACGTAGAATATTGCAACTATTACACATACTAAGAGTAGTATTGTTGCTGATGTTGCCGCCATACTATAGTCAACTTTTTGGAATGCCAGTTTATATATGTATATACTCAAAGTTTGAGTGGAATTAACAGGGCCTCCACCTGTTAACATCCAAATTACATTAAATGACTGAAGTGTCCAGATAAAATCCAACATCGCAATACTGATTAAAATAGGCTTTAGTTGTGGTATTGTAATACTGAAAAACCTCTTAATATCATTGGCCCCATCTATAGCAGCACTTTCATATAAATCTTCCGAAATCCCTTGTAGTCCTGCTAATATACTAATCATATAAAATGGATATCCACACCAAATGTTTATAAAACATATAACCGGCAGTGCAATCGCTCTATCACTAAGCCATTCAGTATCTCTATTTACATGTGGAAATAGAGATAGTATGTAATTTATAATACCGGATGGTTGTAACATCAATTTCCAAAGAATTGCAACTACAGATGCGGTAAACACCCAAGGAAGTATATATATAACCCTTGCTATAGTTTTAGTCCTTACACTGAAATATTTTGAATTCAATAACATTGCAAAGAGCATTCCTATAACCAAATGTGCAATCACACTGACAGACACAAATACAATAGTGTTATATACCGATTTCCAATAGCTACTGTCTTTAAAAAGCTTATAATAATTTTCCAATCCCACAAAAGAGGGATTTTTAGATATAACCGCCTTGTCTGCAAATGAATATGAAATTACCATAAAAATCGGTACTACCATAAATACAACCATTAGTGCGATTGTAGGTAATAAATATCTATACGGAGCAGACCTTTTCCCAGCTAATATATTCATTTAATCCCTCCCATTAAGTAGTATCAACAATAAGTTTTATTTAGTTCACTCTAAAGCTTATTTACCCGCATTATCTAAATAGCCTTGCCAATTTTCCAACATCTTATTAACTTCTATATCACCTTCTAAATACATTACCAGATCATTTGTCATAGAAGTCATAACATCTGAAGCATTTGCTAATCCAATAAACTCATTTATAACATAATTTTTCTTGTACTCTTCATAATACTCTTGGAACTGCTTTGGTGCAGAACTGTAATCTGGAGTAGCCACTTTACTATTAGGGAATGCAGACATTGTAGATGCTAAGCCTGCAGATGCTGATCCATCTGTTCCATCTTTTCCACCAAGTAAGAAGTTTATAAACTCAGCTGCCGCTTCTTTGTGTTCACTTGATTCTGATACACCAACAGCCCAGCTTGCATAGCAAATACCGCTCTTATCTGTATAGCCATCTTTTACAGGTATTGTTGCAGCCTTAAAGTTAAGTTTCAAATTGACTCATTGTTGCAGCAGATGCTACTGTAAATGCACAATTTCCTGCTGCAAAATTGCTTGTCATTTCTGCTTCCTCTAATGTACTCATTCCCGGATATAATACACCTAAATCATATAGCTTTTTATACATCTCTGCCAAAGAAGCAAGTTCAGCATTATCTTTTGTTAAGTATTTGCCATCCTTATCCTTTAGTGTAATTCCTGATGCCCAACCTGTACCCATAAACACATTCTGTATACCATTAGCATTTGTAGTTCCAAGGTTTAGAGCAAGCGCTGAATATCCTGCAGCTTTTACCTTCTCACAAGCCTGCTCAAGCTCAGTCCATGTTGTAGGTATGTTTTCAACCCCTGACTTTTCCAGAATATCCATATTTACATACATTGGATACGCAAAATTTAATATAGGTACTACATACTCGGTGTTATTTACTTTCCACACATCACTTGCCAGATCCATCTTAACATCTAATGTTGAAAGGTCTGTCAAAATCCCCATATCGACAAACTCTGAAAGCCATGCACCATCTATACTGAGTACATCTGCAATTGTGCCATTTGTTGCACCTGCTGTTATTGCTGTCTTAGTATCTGCCCAAGGTGCTGTAAGAAGCTCTACCTTGTTACCTGTAGCAGCCTCGTACTCATCACATATCTTCTGTAGATATCCTTCCGGCAGCTCTCCTCCCCACCACTGCTGGAATTTGATAGTTACTCCCTCTGAGGCTGCCTCTTGTGTAGCTCCTCCGGAGCTTTCACTGTTAGATGCACTATTACCACATCCAACAAGGCTTGTTAGCAACGCACATGACAACACTGTGGTCATTCCCAATTTAAGTAGTCTACTTATTTTCATATTACTCCTCACTTTCCGAGAAATTTTATTTTATTTTTGTAATTTTATTTTATAAAACTTCTCATTCACGTTATATTTGTAATTTAATTTTACATCTCAACTTGTTTTTTTGTCAATATATAAATATTTTTTTTCTCTATTATAACTATTTAAGCTTTATTCTTTTGTGCATATTGTCTTCAAATAATTTTATCATAGGAATTATACGTGAAATAATATTTTTTTGTATTCAAAAAAACAATCCTATATTGATAAATATTTTCAAAGCTCATAATATTCAAATAAACTATCACAAACTGACATTTTTCATCGTCTTTATGATATAATACATTCATGTTAAACAGTACTTTTTTTATTAACTATATAATAATACTTGGAGGAATTTTAAGATTAATATATGGACACAACTTTGAAGCAAACTTTAGAGCATAAAATATCGCAAAAAATGATACAATCTGTAAATATATTGCAGATGAACTCTCAAGAGTTAAATGATTATATAAAGCAAATCTCACTTGAAAATCCCTTTATTGATGTAAATGATGAATTTGAATATAGAAAAAATGAAGATGCTATAAAAATATCTGAACATAATATTTCAAGCTTTGAGCTTCAAAATGTTGATTACTCCCTCTCTTCTGATGAGAATAGTTTCGAAAACATTTATGTTCCACAGGAGGAAACTTTATGTGAAAATCTTCTTTCTCAACTTTTGTGTGGTGACTATACTAAGGAAGAGAGAGAAATCTTCTTCTATATAGCAACTAGTTTAGATAATAATGGATATCAAGCTGTCAAGGTCCATTATTAGTTGTTATTCAAGCTGTATACATAGCTTACTGATATTGAATGGGGTCTTATAGAACTCATCCTTATATTGGCAACTGCTACACAGCTTGAATGTCATATAGCATGTATTTGAAGCCTGTTGGCATTTACAATTCTTGTATGATTGCTGACAGAAGCAAAGTCAAAACCTGTTTTACTTTACTTTATGAAGTTTTCCATCAAGCCTCTTTTGCAATAGAACTTGATAAGATATTCAGGGGATGACTCCATATTTGTAACAATGAATGTATACATGTAAGTCATTTGGTTTTCAGGTTTTTAAACTTTACAGACAACACGTCTTTCATAAGGCCAAGGACCTGCCTGATACATGAATTCACCATAAACTACAGCATAATCTACTTTGTTGTTTTTTGTGATTTCATCATAGCAAACAAGAGGATTGTAACCGTTACTTTGATGGTGGAAGTTAAATGCTCTGCCTTCCTGTTTGCCATAGGCATTAAGAAGTGTTGAGTCCAAATCTAAAATGATAGCTTACGGCATCTGAATGCTATAAACTTTCTTTCTAAGAATTTGATTTATTGAAAGGAGCTGATTCAGCGAATCCTCATCCATTCGATTATGAAATCTTGAAATGGTTGGTTGTGATTAAAGTGTCTTTATTTAGCACTGCTTTAAACACAGGATAATTTGTAAGTTCATCTGAAGCATTATCTTCAAAATAGCCTGCAATAATCATATATATCATCTGAAGAAGGTTTTCTTTATCAGTGTGATAACGGAATAATGCAGAATCATTGGTCTTAAATAATTTACAGAAAAGTTTATCAATGCCAAGTTTACTTACAAATTCTTTTATAAAAAGTAAGCCTGCATCGGAGGATAAATCGCCTCCATCGAAATTAATTTTAATTTCTATTGCTTTCAAGTGATAAGGTGTTTACAATACTCATAAAGGGCTCCTTTGTGTGATTATATTGAGTTTTGTCACCTTAATTTTACCACAAATGGACGCTCTTTTTTCTTCACTTAATAGGTGAAAGCAATATTTTGTTAAAATATAGTAATTATGTGGCTTTAAGCCACTTTCATGGAGTTACCATAAATAATCTAGGCTCATTCATCATAATATCAGCCATCTTACTATTTGGAATAATATCTGTAATAGGTCTACCTACAATGTCTTCTTTTTTTCTTCCTAAGAAAGAACTATAGCTATCATTAATATCAATAACTATGGCATTTGCATCTACTACAATAAATCCATCATTTGTAAGTCGGAGAACTTCTTCAAAAACCCTTGCATAGAATTCTTTTTCCATATTGGCTCCTAAAAATCTTCCCTTATTATGTCCCAAACCGCTTCTATACTGTGTTTATTCTTTACATAATCATCTGCTGCCTTGCTCATATTTTTAAGAGCTTCTTTGTCGTTATAAAGTGTAACGCATTTGTTTACAAAATCACCAGGCTCATCTGCGACAAGCATTTGATTATATGAGTTGTCTATACCCTCTGCTCCAACACCTGTGGTTATTACAGGATCATTGTAATATAGAGCCTCTATTACCTTGCCCTTTACTCCTGCTCCGTATCTTAGAGGTACTACAACAAGTCTTACCTTCTCATACAATTCTTTCAGCTCTTCTTCACTTACAAAACCTTTAAATATAATTCCTTTGGCTTCATTGTGAAGAGCCTTTATCTCGTTCGTAGCATTTGAACCGACTATATAAAAAGGTACTTTTATCTGTGCATAGATTTCATCCCACATATTATCAAGGAAATACTTCAGCGCATCTGCATTTGGAGGATGTGAAAACCCTCCCACAAACAGTACACCCTCTCTGATATCGGGATTGTAGTCAATATTGCCAAACTTTTCAAAAACATAGGCTGTTATCGCTTTTGCATTTATCTTCTTGTCAAAGGTATGTATATAGTCTACCTCCACATTTGAAGGATAGTAGCTTATACTTGCCTTTCTCATAAGATCAAGCTCCATACTCTTCCAATATGAACTTGCATTTTTTCTTTCAACATCTCCGGTAAGTTCATACTCTCTTCTTTCACGCAGGAAGTGCAGATCGTGACCATAGTATATTATTTTTATATCAGTTTTTTCTTTGATAAAATCAATATACTTGGTGGCGATATGCGGTCTATTAAGATATGCGATATCAATATTTGCCTGATTGCTTTCAATCCATTCAAATATATTTGTTCTCATCTCATTGCCATATAATACCTCTACACCCATCTGCTCCAGAATTCCTGTATATGGCTCTGATTTAGCAAAGTTATCAGGAAGGAACTTAACTACATATCCTCTTTCTATAAACATCTTTATATACTGGAAAGTAGTCTTTGATCCGGCATCCTTATCAAAGGTCGGAACATAGTGATCTACAAATAAAATAACCTTTTTGCCCATGCTTCTTTCTCTGGCTCTGAAGCCATTTGGTACTCCAACATTGTCGTACTGGTTTTTGAACTCCTCACTCCATTTTTCCTGAAGCTTTTTGTTGTTCTCTACCTGATATCTCTTAAGTCCTGTACCATTCACATCCGTACCATTTGATACACCCTCAAAATGAACTACCACACTGAGCGGCTGATATACCACTCTCAAGCCTCTTTTTCTCACTTCAAAAGCAAGGTCTGAATCCTCACAGTATGCAGGTGCATATCTCTCATCAAAACCCCCAATATCTTCCCAAAGCTTTCGACTAAGCATTATCGCAGCACCTGATATATAATCCACATCTCTTACATAATTGTACTCAGGCTTATTAGGATCATCACATCTTCCATAGTTCCAGCCACTTCCATCACTCCATATAATACCACCTGCTTCTTGCAGTCTGCCGTCAGGATATATAAGTTTTGAGCCTACCATTCCTATACCCTTATCAGACTCCAGTAATTTTATAAGTGGCGACAGCCAATCCTTTTCTACGGTTGTATCATTATTTAAAAAGAATATGTACTCGCCTCTTGCCTTTTTGGCTGCATTATTACAATTCTTTAAAAATCCCTGATTTGTCGCATTTCTTGCAATCACAAGTCCGCTTACAAAATTATCTATTTCCTTTGTAGCATCCGTGGACACATCATCCGCAATAATTATCTCATAATCATACCCCTGAGTGTTTTCTAAAAGAGATACCAGACAGGCATAGGTATAATGTATCTGATTGTATACAGGTATAATAATGCTTACCTTTGGGTTTTCTACATACGGGAAGTTTAGCTTTCCCTTTTCTCTGTATAGATCACCTATCTTAAACTCTCCCTCTATAAGGTTTCTTCCCTGTTCTGAATGAGTAAGCTTAAAATACTTTATAGGATGGAAAATACTCATAAGCCTGTAATTTAACTTCTTTCTTTCCACACTTCCTTTTGGGTATTTTCTGTTGTATATAGTGCTTAGCTTTCTTCTGATCCTAAAAGGAATAGAAAGATTACTATTGTAAACATTCAAGGTCTTTGAAAGCTCTTCATTCTCATGTCTTAAATTATCTATTATTATACCCAGATTATTTACATGATTATCTGTAAGAGTTCTAAGTCTAGTCAGTTCTTTAACTATCAGTTCTCTATCCTTATTTATCTCAGAAAGTTCTATAATCTTATTCTTGCATGTGGCAATTCGGCAAGTGCTTCCAATCCCTCATTTAAAGTTTCATGACTTATAGTCTCTACAAAGTAATTGTCAAGATAAACTTCCTGATAATCTCCATGTATATAATCTTGGAAGCTTCTTTCGATAAAGTCCATTCCGTCAATATCATCTATACCGAACCTTGCCATAAAATCAGTTTCATTTAAACTAAAATTATTCTGAATCTTATCTGCATTATTTTGATAGAAAATATGTAATGCACGGTATTTTATAAATAGCTCTCTGTCCTTTATAAAATCCATTGACTCGTCAAATATCCACTCACAATCTATTGCAATAAACTTCTCTCCATCAAATATAAAATTATCAAATATAGCATCCAGATTAAGAGCATCCTTATCCACTATCTTTTTAAGATACTCTTTAACACCTTCTATAAACCCATTAATATCTTTTTCAATGTAATCTTCACAAAGCCTGCTTAAAGACTTTCCATTTACAAAAGGAAAGTTCATTTCTCCGGCATTTTTAAAAGTTCCTTCAAGAACTGTCACACTGTCATTTTTTATACGCTTTGTACCATCATACATACCCAAAATATGCGGAATACTTTCTCTCTTTAAAGCAGACTTTACAACGTACTTTTTATCATCTTTAATTCTGATTTCCGTCTTTATCTGATACTTTGGAAGTCTGGTTCTGTTATATTTGATATAGACATTCTCCTCACTCCCACCGGCAACTATAATATATGAGTTTGCAAAGCTGTCAAAATCTCCTGTTTTTGCAGCCTGAGAAAACCTTTCTCCGATATCTTTAAGGGCGAACCTGGGGTAATCATATGCCTTTATCTGTGAAAGCTCACCTGCTCCCGGCATCTCCTTATCTGAGAAGAGTTTATATACATATCTATAGTTAGGATATGGATAATATGTGGAATGCTCACCTATCCACTCTCTTACAGCTTTTACACTTAAAGCTTCTTTTTCTTTGTCTCCAAATTCTTCTTCAAAGTAGTTCATTCCATATTTATTATCAAATATCAAAACCAGCTTTGTATTTGGCTTTTCTTTTCGTATTAACTTAGACACCTTCTCACTACCATAGGCAATAACGGTATCAAACTCATTAAGATTTATGCTATCAAAATCGGATATATATTCTATATCAATGTCAAAAACAGCCTGTACACTTCCAAGTCTTTCCGCATCGTCTTCATAAATATAAACCTTTGATTTATTACATAAATCATCCAATATAGCTATTTGACTACCTAAAAATAATGTCTTTCCCTTTATATCTATCCATTCTGTATTTCCAAGAGATAGTGATGAAAAGAAAGATAGATTTTCTAAACTAGGATTTTCTTTCAAAAGGCTATATTCATCTTTTCCATACTTTTTTGAAAGTTCTAAAAGACTCATTTTCTCTCCCTTTTAATTACTTTTTTGAGTAAGTTTTACCTTTGATTCCATATCATAAACACCCACAGTATTCTTATTTGAAATAACTGTTATGAATGTAACATCATAGAGTCTGTGATATACAACATGTGTACCATCTTCGAATCCGGTACAACTCATACTTAGAAGATACTCTCCACCCTGTAATGTCATTTTCTGCTTGAATTCCACAACTGCTTCATCACCCGGCTTTACAGGCTTTACAGGTACACCTTCAAACATGGTATTGGTACCACTAAGTTCTGTTCCTTTTTTATCTTTAATAGTGAATGTAAATATAGGAGATTCTATATTTGCATTAAACCTTATCTTTTCTCTGATGGTAAACTCTTCTCCTTTCAGCAAAAGATTGGTAAGCTCTCCCTTAGAATCTAAAAGTCCCAAATCGTATATCTCAGCCCTACCGTCACCATACTCTGTTTTATTCGGATTGATGGAAATCTTTTCCTTCATAAGACCATTATATTCTTTTGCATGTGTCTTATTTATATCATTGTTTAATTCCATCATATCTGAAAAATTACTGTCCAGCCTCTTTGCAAGATCAGCTTCCAGATCGTCCATTCTGCCTGCTAAGATCTTCTTGTATAAATCCACCATTTCTCCTGCAGGACCTTCCGCCAAAAACTCTCCCTTGTTTAAAAGTATTACCTTGTCACAGTACTTTATTACACTTCCCATATCATGGGTTACCATCAATATGGTAGTACCGGTCTTTCTTATCTCTTCCATTCTTCTGTAGCATTTGGCCTGGAAAAAAACGTCTCCTACTGAAAGTGCCTCATCCACTATCAAAATCTCAGGCTCTACGTTTATTGCAAGTGCAAAAGCAAGTCTTACAAACATACCTGATGAATAGGTTTTTACAGGCTGATACACAAAGTCACCTATATCGGCAAACTCCAGAATCTCAGGAAGCTTTGCCTCCATCTGCTCTCTGCTAAAGCCCATCATAGTTCCGTTCATATATATATTCTCAATGCCGGTATAGTCCATATTAAAGCCCGCACCAAGCTCTAAAAGTGCGGAAATGTTTCCGTCAACTTCCACACTTCCTGTAGTGGGATTTAATACTCCGGTTATGATTTTTAATATCGTTGACTTTCCTGAGCCGTTTGTTCCTATAATTCCCACCGTAGAACCCTTTTCTACACAAAAGGATATTTTATCCAAGGCAAAAAATTCCTTATGATATTTTTTATGTGTAAGGGAAATACTCTCCTTTAACCTGTCTATAGGCTTATCATATAGTCTGTAGATCTTGGTAACATCACAGACATTTATTGCTAAATTGCTCTGCATACTTCTCCTTATAATACATCTGAAAAATGTGGTCTTAACTTATTAAACATTCTAAGTCCGATAAGTAACAATATTACAGTAACCACCCAAAAATATACTGTTAGTCCCGGTCTCTCAAAGAAAAAATCTCCTCTGAGTATGCTGTCTCTATATCCAACCACAATATAATATACAGGATTTAATTTCATTATCTTTTCAACCTTTGCCGGGAAATATGAGAACATTGTTGGATCCCACATTATAGGTGTCATCCACATTCCAAACTGTAATGCAATTCCCACTATCTGTGCCATATCCTTAAAAAATACATTGATTGCACAGGTTATATATATTATTGCAAGTGCAAATATTGACAAACAGAAGCTGTAATACACTATTCCAATCCAACTTACCATAGGTAATCTACCAAATGCTAAAGTCATGGTTATCATTATCACTACAAAGATCCCATGTACTATAAGGCATGAAATCACCTTGATAACAGGCAATATGGATACATTAAACACTACTTTTTTTACAAGGTAATTATATTCTGAAAGTACATTCGTTCCCAAATTTAGAGTCTCAGCAAAGAAAAACCATGGCACAATACCCGGAACCAGCCATACTACATAGGGAACTCCCGGTACAGGCGGTGTACTCTTAAATCCCATTTGAAAGATTAGAAAATATATAAGTACAGTAACTACCGGCTGAACAAACATCCATGCAATACCAAAATAGGACCCAACAAAGCGTTTCTTAAAATCAGCCTTTGCCAAATCCCATATGATTGCTCTTGATTTTAATATTTCTCGTATAAGCGATATTATATTCATATCTTTTTCCATTCATTATTTTTTTAAAGTTTTATTATAAATTACATTAGGAACCCTACAAGCATTTGCAGGGTTCCAATATTAAAATCAATTAAACTTAAATGTTTCCTTAAGTCCTTTCCATTTTGTATCCTTCTCAGACATTATAAGCTCAATTCCCTCTATAGGCCATTCAATACCTATATCAGGATCATTATATATAAGACCGCCCTCATCATTCGGATGATAAAAATCAGTACATTTGTATGCAAATACCGCCTCATCTGAAAGCACAACAAAACCATGTGCAAATCCTTCCGGTATGTAGAACTGCTTTTTATTCTCATCTGATAGAACTACTCCAAAGTACTTACCATAAGTTTTTGAGTTATTTCTCAAATCCACAGCCACATCATAGACTTCGCCGCTTAAAACTCTTACAAGCTTCCCCTGTGGATGTTCCTTTTGGAAATGCAATCCGCGAAGTACTCCCTTTGATGACTTTGACTGATTGTCCTGTACAAAAACCATATCAAGTCCTGCCTCTTTGAAATCATTCTGATTATATGTTTCTACAAAATATCCTCTATCATCTTTAAACACTGTAGGAGTAATTACACATAACCCCTCTATTTCGCATCTCTCTACTGTGATTTTTCCCATATTAATACACCTCGCTGTTTTAGCTTTCTTTCTGTTCTAAATTATACTTCACAGTAGTATTTCCGTCAAATATGAACGCAAAAAAAGCCACCAAATCGTGGCTTTCTCTTATATTTTATTTATTCATTGCTGCATCAAAGGCTTCCAGTGCTTCCTTTTGTTCCTTTGTAAGCTTTGTAGGTACTGAAACCACCAAGGTTATGTAGTGGTCACCTCTAGTATTTTTATTTCTAAGGAAAGGTATCCCCTTACCCTTTAGCCTTATTCTTGTATCTGTCTGTGTTCCTGCCTTTACAGCTACTTCCACTTCTCCATCTACAGTCTTTACTCTGATACTTCCACCCAGTGCTGCCTTTGCAAAGCTTATAGGTACTGTTGAAAAAATATTAGTTTCTTGGCGTTTAAATATAGGATGTGGACTTACTATAGCCTCTACAAGCAGGTCCCCTCTTGGACCGCCGTTTATTCCCGGCTCTCCACCTCCTGCCATTCTTATAGACATACCATTATCTATACCTGCAGGTATATCCACCTCAAAGCTCTTCTTCTTTTGAATATATGCCTTACCATTACAATCAGGACATTTATCCTTAATAATTTTTCCTGTACCGTTACATTCAGGACATGTCTTTACATTCTGCATAGTGCCAAACAATGTCTGCTGTGAATATATTACCTGACCCTTGCCATTACATTTTGGACAAGTGGTAGGTGAAGTTCCTGCTTTAGCTCCCGAACCATGGCATGTCGCACATTCTTCCTTGAAGTTTACCTTGATTTCCTTCTTACATCCAAAAACCCCTTCTTCAAATGTAAGTCTCACTGATGCTCTGACATTTGCTCCCTTCATCGGACCTGTTCTTGTGGCTCTGCTTCCGCCGCCGCCAAACATACCTCCAAAGAGATCTCCAAAGATATCCTCACCGCCAAAATCAAATCCGGAAAAGCCTCCGAATCCGTCGGCTCCGGCACCTGCTCCACCATCAAAGGCAGCATGACCGAATTGGTCATACTGTCTTCTCTTATCAGGATCGCTTAGCACTGAATAGGCTTCACTGGCCTCCTTAAACTTCTTTTCAGCCTCAGGATTATCAGGATTTGAATCCGGATGATACTTTTTTGCCAGTAATCTATATGCCTTTTTTATTGCAGAGTCATCAGCGTTCTTATCCACGCCAAGTACTTCATAGTAATCTCTTTTACTCTCTGCCATCAGTTGCTCTCCTTATTATACCTCTTTAAAATCACCGTCTATAACATCATCATTTGAAGATGTGCCTGCATCCTGTGCTCCTGTTGTATCGGCACCTGTTGCACCTGCATTCTGAGCTGCACCTGCCTGCTCATATACCTTTGCAAAAAGCTTCTGAGCACTTTCCATAAGCTTCTCTTTGCCCGCCTTGATATCATTTATCTGATCATCTGTCATAGCATCGATAGGTGCTCTATTGATGGCCTCCTTTAATGTGGCAAGATCAGCTTCAACTGCAGCCTTGTCATTTGCATCAAGATTGTCACCAACCTCTTTTAGAGCATTCTCAGTCTGGAATACTATAGAGTCGGCTTCATTTCTTGCATCAATGCCTTCTTTTCTCTTCTTATCCTGTGCCTCAAACTCTGCCGCTTCCTTTACAGCCTTGTCAATATCACTGTCTGACATATTTGAACCTGCTGTAATTGTGATATGCTGCTCCTTACCTGTTCCAAGGTCTTTTGCAGATACATTAACGATACCGTTTGCATCAATATCAAATGTAACCTCTATCTGTGGAACACCTCTTTTTGCAGGTAAAATACCGTCAAGTCTGAACTGTCCTAAAGTCTTGTTATCTCTTGCAAACTGTCTCTCACCCTGTACAACATGGATATCAACAGCTTCCTGATTGTCTGCAGCTGTAGAGAATACCTGGCTCTTCTTTGTAGGTATTGTAGTATTTCTCTCGATAAGTCTTGTAGCTACACCACCCATTGTCTCAATGGAAAGTGAAAGCGGAGTAACATCAAGAAGCAATACATCTCCTGCACCGCCTTCTCCTGAAAGCTTACCGCCCTGAATACCTGCACCGATTGCAACACCCTCATCAGGGTTGATGCTCTTAGATGGCTCCATACCTGTAAGAGCCTTTACCTTCTCTTGTGCATTGATCATTCTTGTAGATCCACCTACAAGTAATACCTTTCCAAGATCGCTTGCTGTAATACCTGCATCCTTAAGAGCATTCTGTACAGGTACAGCTGTTCTTTCAATAAGGTCAAGTGTAAGCTCATCAAACTTAGCTCTTGTAAGAGTAATATCAAGGTGCTTCGGTCCCTCTGCTGTTGCAGTAATAAACGGAAGGTTGATATTTGTTGTTGTTGCTGTTGAAAGCTCCTTTTTAGCCTTCTCTGCAGCTTCTCTAAGTCTTTGAAGTGCCATCTTATCTGTTGAAAGATCCACACCCTCAGTCTTCTTAAACTCACTTACAAGCCAATCTGTAATTTTATTATCAAAGTCATCACCACCAAGATGTGTATCACCGTTTGTAGCCAAAACCTCTATAACTCCGTCACCAATCTCAATAATTGAAACGTCAAATGTACCACCACCAAGGTCATATACCATAATCTTTTGCTCAGCATCATTGTCAAGACCGTAAGCAAGAGCTGCGGCTGTAGGCTCGTTGATAATTCTCTTTACATCAAGACCTGCAATCTTACCTGCATCCTTTGTAGCCTGACGCTGTGCATCGTTGAAATATGCAGGTACAGTGATAACAGCCTCTGTAACCTTCTCACCCAGATAGCTCTCAGCATCAGCCTTAAGCTTCTGAAGAATCATTGCTGAAATCTCCTGTGGTGTGTATGACTTACCGTCTATTGTTACCTTATAATCTGTACCCATATGTCTCTTGATTGAAGAGATTGTTCTGTCTGCATTTGTAACTGCCTGACGCTTTGCAGGCTCACCTATAAGTCTCTCACCTGTCTTTGTAAACGCTACTACTGAAGGTGTTGTTCTTGAACCTTCCGAATTTGGAATAACTACAGGCTTTCCACCCTCCATAACTGCTACACAGCTATTTGTTGTACCTAAATCTATACCAATAATCTTACCCATTATTCTTTCCTCCTAATAAATCAAAATTTGTATTTTCTAAATTTATATAAAATATCTCACTTTGTCTTTACAAAGCAAAATATAGTCTCAAAAATTAATTTGCAACCTTTACCATACTATGTCTAAGAACACCGTCCTTGTACATATATCCTTTTAAAAGTTCCTCGGCAACAATATTTTCGCCTAAATTCTCATCTTCTATATGCATAACTGCATTGTGTAAGTTAGGATCAAACTCTTTCCCTACACAATCAATTGGCTTCACCCCCAAATCCTCAAGAGTCTTTGTCATCTGATTGTATATCATTGCTATTCCGTCAGCAAAGGCCTTTCCTTCACCCTCTGCAGGTGTTGCAGTCATTGCCCTTTCAAAATTGTCAACTATCGGCAAAAGTTTTTCAGCCACACTTCTTGCTCCCATATCAAACATGGTAGCTTTTTCTTTTTCACTTCTCTTTCTGAAATTATCAAACTCTGCCATACTCCTTTTGAGTCTATCTGTCAAATCCGCAATGGCAATGTCCTTTTTGTCAGCCTTTTCAATGTTTTCATCACCAAAAGCTTCTTCTACTTCGGCTTCCATAGCTGCCGCCTTTGCCGCTGCCTCCTCAGGTGTTTCCTCGGTCTCGACAACAGGCTCTTCTAATTCTTCGCCTTCTGTAACTTTTTTGTTCTCATCATGTTCTCTTTTTAAATCTTTTTCTTTCACAGCCCTCTCCTCTATTCATCATTATTAAACTGCTCATCCAGCGATGCCATCACAGTCTTTATAGTCTTTAATACTTTCTCATAGTCCATTCTCTTTGGTCCTACTATACCGATAGATCCTCTGAGTCCTTCGCCTATCTCATAATTGGCTGTAACTACCGAAAGATCTCTCATATCTGAAATCGGCACTTCATTTCCGATATACACTCTGATACCGTCATTATCATTATCATTTACCCCTGCAAGTATTTCCTTAAAGCTTTATCCTTTTCCTCAAAAAGCATTTACCAGCTGACTCGCCTTCTCTCTGTCAGAGATCTCAGGATACTTAAAAATATTTTTAGTACCGCTCGTATATATCTCCAGATTGTTAGTAGCACTTTCAAACACCGCTGCTACTTCTCGTAAAACCTTATCCACTATATCTCCATAAACTCCTGCATCCATTCTTAGCTTATTCATAATGCTTAAGTTTATCTCTTCCACAGTAAGTCCGTTTAATGAAGTATTTATAAGTAGATTCAAGTTTAAGATTTCGCTCTCTAATATTTCGCTGTCGATATCTATTATCTTATTATTGATAATATTACCTTCAGCAACTGTCACCAAAAGGAGCTTGAACTTATCTATCTTTGAGAGTTGCAAAAACTTTACTTTATTGGAGTGTATTGTCGGTCCTGATATCATCGCGGCATAATTGGTGTCTCTTGCAATAATCTTTGCCAACTGCTTCAAGACCGTTTCCAATTTATCCACTTTTTTGAACATCAGATCCTTAAACTCCTCAGTTTCTATCTCCTTTTCTCTCAAGATCTCATCTACATAAAATCTGTATCCCTTATCTGAAGGAATACGTCCTGCCGAAGTGTGAGGCTGTAAAATATAACCCATATCTTCCAGATCACTCATTTCATTTCTTATAGTAGCAGAGCTCAAATTTAATTCAGGGAGCTTTGAAATAGTTCTTGAACCCACCGGCTCCCCAGTTTCCATATAATTCTTTATAATAGCTTTTAAAATAATCGCTTTCCTGTCCTCTGAATCCATTCGCCCCTCCCTTCTTTATTTGTTAGCACTCATTTATCTAGAGTGCTAATTTATATTAGCTACTATATTCTATATGCAAGGATTTGTCAATAACTTTTTTAATTTTTTTATTATAGTATAAGCCATAAATGATAAAGTCCTAGTATACCACAAATAAAAATGTCCCACTTATGGTAGAATACTATTTTATATATTCTAACACTAGGAGGAACTGACTTATCAGAAAGGTTATTTTATCAATGGATGAACAAAGAAAGTATGATGTTATCAAAGGTCTGGTAGATCACCCAGATACAGCCAACAAGGATAGAGCCGCTCTTATCCTAGGATGCACCAAAAGGCATATAAACCGTATGATACAGGGTTATATTAAAGATGGTAAGGCATTCTTTATTCATGGTAACAGAGGCAAAAAGCCGGCTACCACTATCTGCCCTGATATCAGAAGTCAGGTTCTTGATCTATACAGAACTAAATACTACGAAGCTAACTTTGAACACTTTACAGAGCTTCTAAAAAAGCATGAAGGCATAAGTATCTCTTCTTCCTCTGTAATGAGTATTTTGGAGTCAGAGTACATTCTATCCCCAAAGGCTACAAAAGCTAAGCGTAGACGCATTAAGCAAGCTCTCAGAGCTAAGAAGGAAGCTGCAACATCAAAAAGGGAATTATCACAGATACAAGCTAACTTAGTAGCAGTTGAAGATGCTCACAGTCGTCGTCCAAGATGTGCTTATTTTGGTGAATTGCTTCAGATGGATGCTACCCCTTATGAATGGGTGCCGGGACAGATATGGCATCTACATTTGGCTATTGATGATGCCTCAGGTGTTGTCACAGGTGCATGGTTTGATACTCAAGAAACTCTTAATGGATACTACCATGTATTTGAGCAGATTCTTACTGATTATGGTATTCCCTATAAGTTTCTTACTGATAAACGAACTGTATTTACTTACAAGAAAAAAGGTGCCTTATCTGACGACAAAGACACCTATACACAGTTTGCATACGCCTGTAAGCAACTTGGCACACAGCTTGAATCAAGCAGCGTACCACAGGCTAAAGGACGTATAGAACGATTGAATCAAACCTTACAGTCACGCCTGCCTATTGAGCTAAGGCTCGCAGGCGTAACCGATATCAATAAAAGCCAATGAATTCATTTACCACTACATAAAAAGAATTCAATGAGAAGTTCTCACTTCCACTTTTATGGTATCAAATCTGTCTTTGAAACGCAACCATCTAAAGAAAAAAAATAAATTTTTACTTTGGCGGTTTTAACTGAGAGAACTGTTGATGCCGGACATGCGATTCAATTCGAGAAGAAATTTTATAAGATGATAGATAATAAAGGATTGCAGACCCATTATCGAAAAGGTACCAAGGTTATGCTTATCAAGGCATTTGATAGGTCTATGTTTGCGTGCGTAAATGACAAAGATATTTATGCACTGGAAGAAATACCGGCTCATGAGCATAAATCTAAGGACTTGGACGCTGACTACAAACAGCCAAAGCCTAGAAAGCCTTATATACCTCCAATGAACCATCCTTGGAGATTGGATGCCTTTAATAAATTCGCACACTCACAGCCACACAGAATTGAAGAAGACATAAAAAGTGCATAATAAAAGCCCCTTTGTGGGGGCTTATAAATTAATTATTTTGGGACATAATCATTTATGCTTGACATAACTTTTTTAATTTTTTTATTATAGCTTACTTTAGATAACAAAAACTCCCAACCTTCTCTCAGGTATGGGAGTTTTTAAAAACATTTTCTCTCTATAGCTTATAGCTAATCAACCGATTCCACCGTAGATTGCACCTGCTATAAGTGCCAATAATGCAAGTCCGGTATACACATATTTACCAAGGAAGAACCAAGTGTCTCCCTTTGGCTTCTTTGCCCCTGTGTTCACTGCCTCCATAGTGTATTTCTTTCCAAACATGAAGAACAACATTACCGAAGCAAGTACCGCACCTATCGGACAAATATAGATGGATACTGCATCCATCCAACCTTCTACTATTCCCTGTATTAATACTGCAACAACTACACCAAGTACTCCAATAACTCCTACAGACTGTATTCTACTAAGTCTAAACTGCTGCTGTAATGTAGCCACAGGTGCTTCATACAGGTTTACAAGGGAACTAAGTCCTGCAAATGTAACACATACAAAGAATATAATTCCTACAATCATACCACCCGGCATTTTATTCATGATATTTACAAGGTAAATAAACATAAGCCCCGGTCCACCTGCGCTAAGCTCTGCACCTGATGTAGCCATAGCCGGTATAATAACAAGTGCTGCCAAGAGAGCTGCAACTGTATCAAATACAGCTATATTCATTGCTGAGAAAGGCACATCCTCTTTTTTGCTCAGATATGAACCATATATAACTGTACCATTTCCTGCAATAGACAGTGAGAAAAACGCCTGTCCAAATGCAAATATCCAAAGTCTTATATCTTTTAATCTCGCAAGATTAACTGTAAATATATACTTATATCCATCTGCTGCACCCGGTTGTACACCTATATAAACTGCAAGTCCAATCATCATTACAAAAAGCAATGGCATCATAAACTTATTTGCCTTTTCGATACCGTCTGCAACACCAAATGCCATAATAGCAAAGTTTACAATAAGTGCTATTATTATCCAAGTATTGTTTCCAAATGCAACGGCTGTAGAACCAAAAGTATCTCCAATAGTCTTCATATCTTGACCCATTGCAAATAGTTGACCGGTAAATGCCATTACTACATATTTGAATATCCAGCCAACAACACAGGAATAACCTATAGCAAGTGCCAAAGATCCTATAGTAGGTATGATTCCTATACCTTCACCCACTTTTCTACTTTTACCTGCATATGCCATGGCTGCACCAAATGCTCCTATGGGACCTTTACCTGTGCTCCTTCCAAGTGCGATTTCTTCTACTACTCCTGTACTTCCTATCAATATAACAAATATGAAATAAGGAATCAGAAAAAGTCATACCCCCCAAGCTGACACTAGCACCGGAAATCTCCACAGATTTCCCATACCCACAGCTGAGCCTACACATGCTATGATAAAACCAATTTGTGAGTTAAAAACCATCCTGCTTTTAGAGATGTATTATTATCTGAACTCATAAACTTCCTCCATCTTTCCGAAAAAAATGTAAATTTCTTTTTGGATAGCAGCCCAACCTCATATCAGATCAGGCTGCAGATACCTCTTATTTATTTTCCCAATATTTGAAATTTTCTTCATCACACATTTCTTCTTTAGATGGAACAACAGGCTCAGCCCAAGCATGGAAATGTCTCATTGGCAATGTATGTCCAAAAAGTAATCTTTAGGTTTGGAATAGTATCTCTATCTTTGTAGAGTTGTGTCAATGCAGCAATTATATAGTCCATATGTTGCTTGCTGAACTGACTTCTATTGATAGCCAAACGAACAACATTACATACCTCTTTTTGTTGCTCAGGAGTCTTCAAATCATACTCCATAGAGAAATCTCCAAGTTCTGAACAACGAATACCATAACGATGAATCATCTCCAAAGAAAGTGCCTGACCTGCAAAGCTTTCATGTCCTCTCTTGTAGTTAAAGAACTTGTCTACATCAACATAGATTCCATGTCCACCTGCCGGCTGCACAACCGGAACTCCATTTGCTGTAAGTCCATCTGCCAAATACTGGCATTGTCTTACTCTCTCATCTTGATAATCAAATCTTGCTTCTTCATACATACCCTGACAAAGTGCCATAATATCATGTCCTGACATTCCACCATAAGAGTCATTACCATAAGCAGATATCTGTCGAACCTTCAAAAGATGTCCAATATCAGTCTTTACACTTCCATCCTCATTAAAATCTGAGAACTTCTGCCAGAAAAGTCCTTTGTCACGAAAAGCTAAAACTCCACCCATGTTTGCATGTCCGTTTTTCTTTAATGATGCAGAAACAACATCAAAGTAAGAGAACATTTCTTTTGCTATTTCACAAATTGACTTATCAGCATAACCCTCTTCATTCATCTTTATGAAATAACAATTTTCTGCCCATCTTGCACCGTCCATAACAAATGGAATATTATACTTATGTGCAATCTTAGAAACTTCCCTAATATTTCCCATAGACACTGCCTGTCCACATACAGAGTTGTTAGTTACTGTTGAGTAGATTAGAGGAATATTTTCAACTCCCACAGCCTCAATAAGCTGGTTTAGCTTGTCAATATCCATATCCCCTTTAAAAGGATTCTTCTCATACTTTCCACCCTCAGGCACTTCAAACAAAATCTCCTTATGGAAAAGATTTCTAGGTACATTTCCCATCTGTTTGATATTGCCCTCTGTAGTATCAAAGTGTGCATTTGATGGAATAGTAAATACCTTTCCCGGCCATCTCTTTGCAAATAATGGCTTTAATACATCAAATAAAGTGCCTCTGCACAACGTCCCTGTGGAACAATAAATGTGTTAGGTCTTGAAAGTTGATACTTACCACCATTGATAAAGCCACCCTCATAGTCAACCAAGTACACTTCATTCATCATCTTCTCTACATCATCCTTATCAACACCTTCTTTGATGTAGTTGATGAGTCTCTTCTGATCATCTCCTCTTTCCCATACATCTCTGAATGCATCCAAAAGCACATAGTAACCTTTGTTTCTTCCATAGGATTCATCTGCAAGGAACATAGCTGACCACTGTGTATCTGTCATTGATGTAGTACCTGAGTCAGAAAGACAGTCTATATATAAAAGACCTGCCGGGAAAGCAAACTCATTATAATGAGTCATTTCAAGGGCTTTCTTTCTTTGTTCCTGTGTAACTGTCGGAACTTCCCTAACTACATGTGTCCATGACTTTGGTGCCTCTACACCTAACATCTTCTCATACTCCATTTTAATACCTCCAAGATATAAAAATATATTTTGATACCCCGGTCATCGTAAGTAACGACTGGCGGACGGTATTACAATCCCCTTTAAATAGTAGATAATTAGTGTATCTTTTATAATGGATACACTTAATTAACAAAAGTTTTTAAATATTAATTTATTATCCAACTATTGATATAGGAATAATTTATCACTATTTTAGCTCATTGTCAATATTGTTTAATAAAAAGCTTTATTGTAAATGTTTTTAGTATATTTCTGTGCAATATGCATTAATATTTTAATTTAAAATTTTGATATGAATTTTCAGAAAATACATATAACAAATTTAATTCAAAAAAGTATAGATTATCTTTAACTAAAAGTAATACTAAGTAATAAATTTATGTGATACCTGACTTCCGTCGTTTCTCTCAAAACCTAGTACTCTAGGTGTCTAAGAGCATGCAGTTTTGAAAGAAATTGTCGACTTCAGTTCTTGTTAAATAGAGGGCATCAAGGTTACTAAAACCAACCAGTTTTTTAACCTTTTCGTTAACAGATTGGTTTCTTGATATATTGATATATGTATCATCACCTCTACTTACTACCCTAAAATCACGCATAAAGTTAATCAAGTCATAAGAGTTTATTTTATTCTTGAAGCACTTGATTTCTAATACTCTTAAAAGAAACAAGCTAAGGTAGCATATTAAAAAATGCCCATAGATTGTTTCTTTTCTCTGCAAATAAACAGGTCTTGCATCAAGGTATGATTTTGTAAGCCTAAAAGATTCTTCTATTTTCCATAGGCTATGGTATGTCTTATATACCTGTAACGGTTCCATATCTATCTCAGATGTTACTAAAAGATTATATCCGGCATATTTAAGATCTTCATCAATCTTAGATTTATTTAAGCTTATTATAGGCTTTATTGTCTTGCCTACATTATCTTTAGTTATGATGTCTACATATTTAGCACAATCTCCAAGTTCATCTTTTGCTATATTTTTATATGTAGAAAACTTTGAAGCTTTATCAACCATTTTCATTATTTCAAGCCTTTGTTTCTTTGCAAGGTTAGGATTATAAGAGACGATACGCTTTTCTTTTACAGAGAACCTTGTAACACTTTCTTTTCCTGTTTCCGGATCAATCTCTTTAAAACTGTAATCAAAGCTGTCAATACATGATTTAAGACGAAATGATATATTGCCTCTTTCATCAGTGTAATTAAAAAAGACATTTGTATCATTCTCAAGTAGAACCCATTTCTTTTCCTTTTCACTTAGATTCTTACCATGTATTGATTTTGAGAATATATACCCATCATTAGCTTCTTTAACGGCAGCATAAATATTTCTTGCACAATTAAGGCCTTTATCAGCCACCTGAATCGTCTTGCCTGATACGTTATGTCGTTGCTTCATTTCTTCAATAACTTTTTCTAATATATGGTTTTTTTCCGATTCATTTCCGGGATACATTTGCATGGAGACAGGTACTAGATCAGCATCTAAAAGTAAAGCTTGCCCTATTATCGGAGAGTGCCTATTCTCTTTTGAAGGTCCCTTTTGCTTGTCATCGCTAGGAAGATCAATTTCAAAGTAATAATTAGTGCAATCGAAAAAAATACATTGCTTAAGTCTCTTTTTATAATACCTTTCATAAGAGTGATTAAATAAATCAATATTTTTTTTATATGACTCTCCTATGAAAGAACACCCGTCATATACTTGGTCTTCAGAGATGGTTGAGCTGCAGTAAAGGTATGGAAATACATGAGATGCTGTCTTTGACTTAGAACATGGTGATATAACCCTTGCATAAATAAGTTGTGTAATTAAGTCAAATACAGAGAACTGAAAACGCATTTGAGAAGCAAGTATATCAATAGTTTCCTTAACCTCAAGTTCATCAATTAGCGAGTAAAGCAAGAAGTGTCCTATATTAAGTTCAACAGGGTTTGAAAATGCACGAGGACGTGATTCTTCAGAAAGAGATTTTGTTCTATTCTCGTTTTGCTCTTTTACATAGTCGCTGTAAAATTTAATCGGATCAGGAATCTCACCTGAGGTCAAATCCTCAACATAACCAAAAGATTTTACATTTTTTGTTCTTGGTTGCTTTCTATCCTTATCCCAAAATGATTCATACATCTGAAGATAAGTACCTTTTTTCTTCTTTTCTTTTCTCAAAAAATAAGCCATAAACACCTCTAAAAGTAAAGTACTATGAAGTACTATGATTATAACTATGCTGTAAAAAAATTTTTTTCAATTTTTTTAAATTATTTTTATGTAAGAAAAAGCCTTTAAAAATAAAGGGGTTAAAAAGAATTGTATAAAAATTAAATAGTTGACTCGAAATTTAAAAACGTCGGAACTTTCATAGTACTTCGACGGAAGACGGGCTTTATTATAAATATTTTTTTAGTATATTTCTGTGCAATATGCATTAATATTTTAATTTAAAAATTTTTGATATGAATTTTCAGAAAATACATATAACAAATTTAATTCAAAAAAAGTATAGATTATCTTTAACTAAAAAGTAATACTAAGTAATAAATTTATGTGATACAATTAGAATAATAATATGCTATATTACATGTAAGAACTTACATAAAAGAAAGGATTTTTATGAAAAAACTAATTTTAATTTTATCACTAATCTTCTCATTATTTATGAGCATGTCAGTGTTAGCAGCTGACTATACTATTGGTGATGCGTCATGGGATGTTGGAGACAGGGCATATGCAACTTGGGATGAAGCTGAAGACAAGACAAAATATAAGGTACAATTATATAAGGGCACTAAGAAGATAGGCGGTAACAATACTACCAGCAGTACAAAGTATGACTTTACAAAACTTATTGCTGATAATGGTGCCGGAAGCTATACATTCAAGGTTTATCCATTAAAGGGTGGTCCTAACATGGCTATAGCGTCACCCGTTGAGCCTGTTGAAGCAGAGGCAATAGCTGTTTTTAAAAAGAGCAGAAGTAACTCAAACACTGGTACCACTTCAAATAATACTTCTACAAACAACACAAGTAGCAATAATTGGTATCAGGCTAATGGAGCTTGGCATTACAGAAAATCAGATGGAACTTATGCTACAAATTGGTTTAAAGTAAATGATCACTGGTATTTCTTTGATGCTAATGGAGTTATGCAGACCGGATGGATTACTGACAATAGCAATGGATACAGATATTATCTAAATCAACCAAATGGTGATATGCCTGTAGGTTGGGCACTTATAAATAATAAATGGTATTATTTTGAGGAGTCAGGACTTTATAAAACAGGATGGATAGAGTATAATGGACTCTGGTACTACCTTAACGCCAATGGTGAAATGGTTACAAATACTATCATTGATGGATTTAATATCAATCAAGATGGTGTTTGGGTTCAATAAATCTTTATAATGAAGAGGAGTTTTATATGTTAAAGAAGCATCAATTCTGGGCAGTTGTAGCAATTATCGGAATGGTAATGTGTATGATTACAGGTCATGCTATGGTTGCAGGTCATAAATCAAAGGCTTGTGAAGAATAATATTGTTAAACTAAAATGAGCTGCTGTTTAAAAAAACAGCAGCTCATTTTTATATACATATTTTTATCAATTTTTTTGAGGAGCAGGCTCTTTCCGATGAATGCCATCCCTCCAAATATAAGTACTAACATTATAACCCAATCAAAAAGTGTTAAATACTGGATATAAAACCTGGTTGACTGGATAAGGCTCGCTATAATTAAAATAACGCTTAGCACTATGGCTATCTTAGAACCCTTATTAGGTTTGACAAACAGCCAAACTAAAGAAAAGATCAATGGTACTATTACCATTCCTGAATTAATGTGCATACCCATCAAACGCATACCGCCGCCCCAGAAGGAATTTGTCACAGTTACCTTTTGTGATAAGAAGAACAAACCTACTACCATCATAATAAGTCCTCCCCAGAAAAACAAATAAAAATCATTCTTTCTATTCATTTCGTTCTATCTCCTCTCTATTATGCTTGCTTTTAACAGCTACTTTGAATATATTTTATCATATCATACAAATTATACAAATTAATTTTCATTTAAGTTTTATATGATATAAGCCATAAATGATAAAGTCCTAGTATACCACAAATAAAAATGTCCCACTTATGTTAGAATACTATTTTGTGTATTCTAACAATAGGAGGAACTGACTTATCAGAAAGGTTATTTTATCAATGGATGAACAAAGAAAGTATGATGTTATCAAAGGTCCGGTAGATCACCCCGATACAGCCTAATAAGGATAGAGCTGCTCTTATCCTAGGATACACCAAAAGGCATATAAACCGTATGATACAGGGTTATATTAAAGATGGTAAGGCATTCTTTATTCATGGTAACAGAGGTAAGAAGCCGGCTACCACTATCTGTCCTGATGTCAGAAGTCAAGTTCTTGATCTGTATAGAACTAAATACTACGAGGCTAACTTTGAACACTATACAGAGCTTCTAAAAAAGCATGAGGGTATAAGCATCTCCTCTTCCTCTGTAATGAGTATTTTGGAGTCAGAGTACATTCTATCTCCAAAGGCTACAAAGCTAAGCGTAGACGCATTAAGCAAGCTCTCAGAGCTAATAAGGAAGCTGCAACATCAAAAAGGGAATTATCACAGATACAAGCTAACTTAGTAGCAGTTGAAGATGCTCACAGTCGTCGTCCAAGATGTGCTTATTTTGGTGAATTGCTACAGATGGATGCCTACCCCTTATTAATGGGTGCCGGGATAGATATGGCATCTACATTTGGCTATTGATGATGCCTCAGGTGTTGTCACAGGTGCCTGGTTTGATACTCAAGAAACTCTTAATGGATACTACCATGTATTTGAGCAGATCATTACTGATTATGGTATTCCCTATAAGTTTATTACTGATAAACGAACTGTATTTACTTACAAGAAAAAAGGTGCATTATCTGACGACAAAGACACCTATACACAGTTCGCTTACGCCTGCAAACAACTAAAGGTAATATAAAAACAAAGAAAAGTGGCTCAAAGCCTTATAAATCAAGGTTTTCAGACACTTTTTAAATATCGGAATGACAAGACTTGAACTTGCGACCTCTTGACCCCCAGTCAAGTGTGCTACCAAACTGCACCACATCCCGTAAAATATTAACGTATTATTTATTATATAAAAGTTTTCATTATTTGCCAACAAGATTTTTTGATAAAATTTGCTGAAGTGTAAATGTTAATTCAACTTAAAAAAGTAAAATTATGTAAGTTGCATTTAGTGTTACAAAGCAAAGAAATATAGCATTTATACTACTATAAAGATGCAATAAGTGTTACAATATAAGTGTTATATGGAGCTATTTAGGTGAATATAAGTCATTTTTTGAATGACAAGTAAGCGGACTTTAGTCGAATTTTTTTGAGTGTAGGACTAATTTCCACTTGTAAGATACCATTATGAGACACCCTGACAGCTACCTATAATTAGAGTTATCTATTTTTCAGAAGATAGGGTTTTAAAATAATCCTATCTTTTTCAATTTCTCTGATACCAAATATCATCAGCTTTTCATAGAGATCATGGTACATGAAGGATGCCACCTCTAAAGGACTCTTGCCACCAAATTTTTCAACAGGTGCAGAATTTATATGGCTTATAACAAGATTAAGGGAATGTTGATCCGTTAAACCAATAGATCTCAAATCTGTTTGTTTTGGAAGGATATAGCGTAGTTGAATGTGATTGTTTTCAAGCGAACCTTTCTGCCCTGATTGCATAGGATCACAATAGAATACCCTAGTGCGTGTGGAGCCATCCATATCTGTTTCCATATCCTTTGCTGCATAAAATTCAGAACCTCTATCAGTTAGTAAAACATTTACATATTTTCTAAATACATCTTTGCCAAGAATAGTCTCTAATGTATTTACTCCATCTTTCATAGCAGAGGATGTTTTTTCAGTTTGATAGAGTGCGAATAAGATGCCTGATGGAATAAATTTGAAAGTCTGAATAAATGGTCCAGTGGTTTCGTCGTTATAGACTGTATCCATTTGAGTTATAAGAGCATTCGGATTGTCATCAATGTATATCTTATAATCATTATATGTACGTCCAATCAGATGTTTATTATCTGCTCTTTTTTTAAATTTCTTTGATTTCTTTTTTGAAGGTTTTCTTGAGACGCTGAAGTGTAAATGTTAATTCAACTTAAAAAAGTAAAATTATGTAAGTTGCATTTAGTGTTACAAAAGCAAAGAAATATAGCATTTATACTACTATAAAGATGCAATAAGTGTTACAATATAAGTGTTATATGGAGCTATTTAGGTGAATATAAGTCATTTTTTGAATGACAAGTAAGCGGACTTTAGTCGAATTTTTTTGAGTGTAGGACTAATTTCCACTTGTAAGATACCATTATGAGACACCCTGACAGCTACCTATAATTAGAGTTATCTATTTTTCAGAAGATAGGGTTTTAAAATAATCCTATCTTTTTCAATTTCTCTGATACCAAATGTCATCAGCTTTTCATAGAGATCATGGTACATGAAGGATGCCACCTCTAAAGGACTCTTGCCACCAAATTTTTCAACAGGTGCAGAATTTATATGGCTTATAACAAGATTAAGAGAATGTTGATCCGTTAAACCAATAGATCTCAAATCTGTTTGTTTTGGAAGGATATAGCGTAGTTGAATGTGATTGTTTTCAAGAGAACCTTTCTGCCCTGATTGCATAGGATCACAATAGAATATCCTAGTGCGTGTGGAGCCATCCATATCTGTTTCCATATCCTTTGCTGCATAAAATTCAGAACCTCTATCAGTTAGTAAAACATTTACATATTTTCTAAATACATCTTTGCCAAGAATAGTCTCTAATGTATTTACTCCATCTTTCATAGCAGAGGATGTTTTTTCAGTTTGATAGAGTGCGAATAAGATGCCTGATGGAATAAATTTGAAAGTCTGAATAAATGGTCCAGTGGTTTCGTCGTTATAGACTGTATCCATTTGAGTTATAAGAGCATTCGGATTGTCATCAATGTATATCTTATAATCATTATATGTACGTCCAATCAGATGTTTATTATCTGCTCTTTTTTTAAATTTCTTTGATTTCTTTTTTGAAGGTTTTCTTGAGACTTGTCGTCTAAGGTCAAGGACAGTTATACCGGCTATCTCATGAAACACATCACCTTCTATGTAGTTGTACAGTGTTTTCTCAGATATACCAAGTTCAGGATGTGAAGCAAGTATCTGATATGGAGATAGCCCTTGTTTAAGTAGAGGAGCTATAGTATTGGCTAGATCTTTAGCCTGCTTTGCGGTTAGATTCACACCCTGCCTAGAGTCTACTAGTGTATATCTATAATCTAACCAAGCATCTTGTGGGGAATAGTCATACTTATCGAAGCGACAATGCCTCCGATTACTACAGCCATTGCAGGCACCGGGAGAGCGGTCACGCCTCTTGCAGTAGAATGGAGAAAAAAGTATACATTCAGTAGTACATTTACGTCCAAAAGGGCATTTCTTGTAGTTATTACATTCAAGAGGCATACTACATCTGTGAGTCAACTTACGATGCAACTTAATTTCCTTACAAACAGTAGACTTGTTTTTACCTATAGTTTTAGCGATAGCAGTTTTAGTGGAACCATTAGTTATGCCGGCGAGTATAATGTGTCTATCTTCGAGTGTTAAGTGATAAAAAGAATTTAAAGATTTTATATTAATACCTACCTTTCTGGTAGCTGTCTTACATAAAGTGTACTACTAAATGCAACTATTGTAAAAGTTGAAATATGTGTAAGACTAAATGCAACTTTAATATAGGGATAGTGGAAATAAACTTTTCACCCTAGGTGCTAAATATTAACTTTGCTACTTTTTTCATCTTATTGCCATTGCAATGAAGAAATGATATAATTCAGTCAGGTCTGAGGCTTTCGCCCCATTCCTAACTTTATTTTTTTTTATTTGATACTTTGAAGTATCATGTGTATTACTGATATTAGAGTTCCAATCTCTAATGCCAGCCTGATGAGCTTTCCGGTTAAGACGGTTAGCTCATCAATGATTTTGTACCACTTCTTCATTGCTTTTCTCCTTTTTCTTGTTTATGTAAATATTGTAGTTCCTTAAGGCAACTTTGTCAATAGTTTTGTGTTGTTTTAGGGAACTTTTTTCTTGACTTTTTCCCGCGTGTATTTTATACTTCAGTCATGGAGGTAATTAATATGGTAAAAAAAACATCATTGCTTTTATTTGCCTTACTTAGATTAGCTATTATAGTAGTCGGTCTGTTCCTGCTATTTAGCAAGGCTATGTAGAAAGGAGGTAGAATGGGCGAAAGATTAAAGGAATTAAGAAAAACACTTGGATTAACTTTAGAATCATTTGGTGAAAAGGTAGGTGTTGGTAAATCATCAATTTCACGATTGGAAAATGGAACAAATAATCTCACAGAGCAAATGATTTTAGCCATCTGCCGGGAATTTAATGTAAATGAAACTTGGCTTCGATCCGGAGAAGGTGAGATGTTTCTAAAGCTTGACAGAGAAATGGAAATCGCCAGATTAACAAGGGATTTATTATTGGAAGAAGAGGATTCTTTTAAAAGTAGAGTGATTGCAGTTCTTGCAAAGTTGACACAGGAACAATGGAAGGTGCTTAGCGAAATAGCTGAGGGACTAACAAAAAAAGACTAGGTACCCACCGAAGTGGGCCATACCTAATCTAAGAATGCTTTTATGAGTTTATAGATATATCTTAGTTGTTTTTCACTAAGCTTATCCAACAGCTCAACAATCAATTTTTTATACTCTCCATCCACCTAAATACCTCCTTGACGCACTATTTAAGGTAGCGATAAAGCAATTATATAGAACGTATGTTCTATTGTCAATTATGATTTTTCTTTACAGGGAGTAGCATGGTGGTGGTTTTGCAGCTTGTTCCATTTTAGAACAAGTTCAAATTGAACTGTAGTATTATACGAATATAGGATTTAGAATACATGGATAATAATTACACTGAGGAAATATTTGAAAGTATAAAGCATATAAATGAATATGATCAAGAGTTTTGGTATGCAAGGGAACTGCAGACGGCACTTGAATACGGTAAGTGGGATAATTTTAAAAATGTTTTAGATAAGGCTAAGGATGCATGCAAAAACTCAGGAAATAACGTTGATGACCATTTTGCCGACGTCGGGAAAATGGTATATATAGGGGTTGCAGAAAGAACTATACAAGATGTTGTGTTATCCAGATATGCTTGCTATCTCATTGTTATGAATGGTGATAGTAGAAAAGAAGTCATTGCTCTTGGCCAAACTTATTTTGCAGTAAAAACAAGGCAACAGGAATTGATTGATGACTATGAACATCTTACAGATAATCAAAAGAGACTTGCTATCCGAAAAGAAATGGCAGAGCATAATAAACAACTTGTAGCTGCTGCAAAAGATGCAGGCGTTGAAAGCTCTCTTGATTATGCAATATTTCAAAATTATGGTTATCAGGGTCTTTATGGTGGTCTTAAAGCTTCAGATATACATAAACTAAAAGGACTTAAAAAAGGCCAACAGATTCTTGATCATATGGGCTATGAAGAACTTGCAGCCAATCTTTTTAGAGCTACACAAACTGAAGCTAAGTTAAGGCGTGAAAATATTCAAGGTAAAGCAAATGCAAATCAAACTCATTTTGAAGTAGGTAAGAAAGTACGAGATACTATCAAGGACCTTGGTGGAACAATGCCGGAGGATTTACCTACACCTGATAAGAGTATTAAGCAGATAGAAAAAGAGCAGAAAAAGCTTGAGAATAAACAGACCTAAAGTGGTTGAATTTGACTTATTTCTAAAGTAGAAAATACACAACAAGGCAACTTGTCAAAAAAATTGACAATTTCAACAGTTTCAAAAAATGAAAATGTTCAACTACCGAGGATTTCTTGGTAGTTCAAAGTTAAAAAGCCACCCAGATAACCGGATGGCCAAACATATACTATTGTATAGCTGTTACGCTTACAGTATACGCCTTCGACAAGCTATATTGTACCACCGTAGCAGCTGTTTGGCAATGGCTGTTATTTTTATACCAAAAAACAATGAGTAAGGAGGTGCAATATGGCAAAAGCAAAATATACCCAATCTAAAGATGGTAAGTGGTACGCTTATGTATGGGACGGAACATATACAGCTACGGTAGCCAAGAAAAGAAAGAAGCTATCCTCATCAAAATCAAGTGGAGATCTTGAGAAAAAGGTTTTTGAGTTTAATCGTGCATTAAAAGAAAATGAGTATGTTAAACCAAGCCATTATTCTGTATTAGAATACTCAAGGCACTGGTTTATCACTTATAAGGCAATTAGAGAACTAAATACAAAAAAGATGTATGAAAACATAATAGAAAAGCACATATCTATGTTCTCAACTGTCAGATTACAAGACTTCCAAAGATTCCATATACAGATGCTAATAAATAAAAACAGTGAGCAACCTAGAACCTGTGAACAAATAATGCTTACTATAAAGCAAGTAGTAAAGTCGGCAATATCAGATAAGATCATTCCTCCTACTGCCCTCTTAGATTTGACAACCGGAATAAGCCTACCAAAGAAAAATACAAAATCTAAAAAGAGACTACTTACAAAGAATGAAATACAAGCCATCAAGACAGCCGATTTTCTTCCTGATGAAAAAGCTTATATCCTTATACTGTATGGCTGTGGCCTCAGAAGAGAGGAGGCACTAGCACTTATGAAATCAGATATTAATCTTTTAGATGGTACACTTAGAGTAGAAAGAGCCGTTGTATTTGATGTAAATAGCCCTATTATTAAGTCTCCAAAAACTCATAATGGCTATAGAACAATTCCTATGCCTGATTGGCTTACATCATACCTAAAGGAATATATTCCTGCTCTTAAGACAGATTATCTGTTTACTACAAGGGATGAACTAATAACAAAATCAAGTTTTAATAAAATGTGGAGAAGAATATTAAAGAAGATGAACCTTGAAACAGATAAAGAAATTACCGGGCTAACCAGCCACATCTTCAGGCATAACTACTGCAGTAACCTCTGCTACCAAGTTCCCAAAATCAGTATAAAGAAAATAGCATCACTAATGGGTGATACCGAAAAAATGGTCCTTGATGTATATAATCACTTAATAGAAGAAAAAGAAAATACAACTGCTGCAATAAGTGAAGCATTTAAGTTGTAGTAAATATATAAAAGCAGAGCCGGTGATACCGACTCTGCACATTTGCATTTACCATTTAACTATTTAGTTACCCAAATTCTAAATGCTCTCTTACCGTAATCTCTAGCATATATTCTATCACCATTTTTGGTGGTAATCCATGCTCTGAAAATGTACATAAAGCACCCTCCCTTCCTTAACTTTTTATTGTCAAGGCCAGTTTGCTGTGCTATAATTTAGTTGCTAAAGTAAATTATAGTTTTAGCTTGCTAGCTTTAACTTTGAGTCACTATAAAGTGGCTCTTTTTTTATGTAAAAGGCTCTCGCCTGAAACATTAGAATATCTAATTCCTGCTGCCTCTAATGATATTTTGCATCTCTCAGAAATTTCTTCTTTATCCATCCCTACTATCAGTTTACTAGGTGCAAGCAATTCACCTGCAAAAGTGTTTGCCTGCCATTCCGGATTTCTATATGTCGGAATAATATCATTGGTTCTAGCAAGTTTTAAATCTCCAATTATCTCAATAGGATGTAATATTATATGTCCCAGTTCATGTGCCAAAGTAAACCTATCTCTAGGACTGTCATTTACAGCTCCATTATACACACTTTCTCTAATTTTCAACAACTTCTCATTTGGGTAAGTAATGGCATAAGCCCCATTAAGCTCACGATCTTCTACTATTTCCATTTCATATCCCAAATCCTCTAAAAAGTATTCCAAAAATTGAACTATAGGAAAATATAGTTTATTACTAAATCCAATTGTTTCCCTAAATTTATTTACTATACCTTTAATATTATCTTTTGACATAGGCGGTACTGCTATATCACTCATCTACACCTCTCTTTCTTTCCAGCAGCTTTGCGAAAGTTTCTTTCTTACTATCACTCATTGTACCCAGTTGTCTTGCGAACTTTAAAATCATATCCATATCATCCTGATTACCGGCACTTACCATTTCAACAACTTCAGTTCTAGCCTCTTCTATGGCATCTACCAATTCTCTATAAGTATTTTCATCAAGATCATATAATTCTGCGATTTGTTCTGCCCACTCCCTTACCGGTTTTGACTTTCCATTCTCAACCTTTGATAAAAATGCTGATGATACACCTAGTTCCCTTGCCATATCATACATTAATATACCTTGGTCGATTCTTATCTTCCTGCATATCTTACCAAATGTTGTCAGCATAAAACCTCCTCCTTGTTTTCTCCCTTAGTACTTTTTACTTTATTGAAAGTATAAACTAAATTAAGTTAATTGTCAAGCGTTAATTCACAACATAAAGCATATTTTAAAAACTTTATCCCATTATATAAAAAAGTTGCATTTACTTTTGCTTACTTCCTTTATTTCCTTGTATTTAGGGCTTTTCACGGTTGCAAAAAAGTTGCATTATGTTTTTCACACGCCTATTTTTACCCCAAAGTTGCAAGAAAGTTGCATTTACTCTCGCTTATTACAATTACTTTTATATACTGTAAAACACGCTAAAAATGGCGTATATAAGCCATTTCTAGCCTATATACGCCATTTTAAATTAGTGAGACACCCGGGACTCGAACCCGGGACAACTTGATTAAAAGTCAAGTGCTCTACCACCTGAGCTAGTATCCCAAAAATAATAAATGCCTTGAACCGGAATCGAACCAGTGACACGAGGATTTTCAGTCCTCTGCTCTACCAACTGAGCTATCAAGGCATATTGCGGGGACAGGATTTGAACCTGCGACCTCCGGGTTATGAGCCCGACGAGCTTCCAGACTGCTCTACCCCGCGACAACTATATTCAGAATAAAACTCACTCTAAAAAGAGTGACTGAACAATGGGGGAAGGTGGATTCGAACCACCGAAAGCAGTGCTAGCAGATTTACAGTCTGTCCCCTTTGGCCTCTCGGGAATTCCCCCATAACTTATTAAGTTCTTTACCTTTACTCCTAAGAGTAAAAGCCGATAATCGGACTCGAACCGATAACCTGCTGATTACAAATCAGCTGCTCTGCCAATTGAGCCATATCGGCATCTACATAATACTAGCATAACACTAATACAATGTCAATACCATCCTTATTAAAAGATGAATGGGACCTACAGGGCTCGAACCTGTGACCCTCTGCTTGTAAGGCAGATGCTCTCCCAGCTGAGCTAAGATCCCATATTTAAACTTAAAGGCTGGAAATCTTTAAGTAACGACCCGAATCGGACTCGAACCGACGACCTCCGCCGTGACAGGGCGGCGCTCTAACCAACTGAGCCATCGGGCCATATTTGAAGAAAAATGTACCTTCAAAACTGCCTACCAAACTGCATTTCTTACTTAGCAAAAAAACTTCGTTTGAGCTTTTAGTAAGAAAAGTACATCTCAAATTCGCTTGCGGATTTGATGATGTATCCGATTATATGTTATAAATTTTTCTATCCTTTTTGGTTAAACCCTCGACCTATTAGTAACCATCAACTTAATACATTGCTGTACTTACATCTTGGCCCTATCTACCTCGTAGTCTTCAAGGGGTCTTACTGTTTTCACATGAGATATCCCATCTTAAGGGGGCTTCACGCTTAGATGCCTTCAGCGTTTATCCCGTCCCGACATAGCTACCCCTGCCATGGAGTTACTCTCCAACAGGTACACCAGCGGTCAGTCCGTCCCGGTCCTCTCGTACTAAGGACGGCTCCTCTCAAATATCTTACGCCCACGCCGGATAGGGACCGAACTGTCTCACGACGTTCTGAACCCAGCTCGCGTACCGCTTTAATGGGCGAACAGCCCAACCCTTGGGACCTGCTACAGCCCCAGGATGCGATGAGCCGACATCGAGGTGCCAAACCACTCCGTCGATGTGAACTCTTGGGAGTGATAAGCCTGTTATCCCCAGGGTAGCTTTTATCCGTTGAGCGATGGCAATCCCACTTTATGCCACCGGATCACTAAGTCCTACTTTCGTACCTGCTCCACCCGTCGGTGTCGCAGTCAAGCTCCCTTCTGCCTTTTGCACTCTTTGAATGGTTTCCGACCATTCTGAGGGAACTCTTCGAGCGCCTCCGATACTCTTTTCGGAGGCGACCGCCCTCAGTCAAACTCCCCGTCTGGCATTGTCCCCCACCCGGATAACGGGTGCAGGTTAGAAATCCAGCAATACAGGGGTGGTATCCCAACGGCGACTCTGCATAAACTTGCGTCCATGCTTCTTCGTCTCCCACCTATCCTGTACGAGTATTACCGAATCCCAGTACCAAACTGGAGTAAAGCTCCATGGGGTCTTTCCGTCCTGGCGCAGGTAACCAGCATCTTCACTGGTACTTCAATTTCACCGGGTGCATTGTTGAGACAGCGCTCAAATCATTACGCCTTTCGTGCGGGTCGGAACTTACCCGACAAGGAATTTCGCTACCTTAGGACCGTTATAGTTACGGCCGCCGTTTACTGGGGCTTCAATTCAAAGCTTCGTTTCCTGACTTCTCCTCTTAACCTTCCAGCACCGGGCAGGCGTCAGCCCATATACTTCACCTTGCGGTTTCGCATAGACCTGTGTTTTTGCTAAACAGTTGCTTGAGCCTTTTTTCTGCGACCACTATTTCTAGTGGCACCCCTTCTCCCGAAGTTACGGGGTCATTTTGCCGAGTTCCTTAACAATGCTTCTCCCGCTAAACCTTTAGGATTCTCTCCTCATCTACCTGTGTCGGTTTGCGGTACGGGTACATATAATACAATAGCGGCTTTTCTTGACGGCTCCCTACCCGACTTCCCTACTATTTTTCGGTACGCATCACGTCTTCCCTTTGCATGGTGGATTTTCCTCCCATACAGGTACTTCGCTTGCCCCGGTTTTTGTCCTCCCGGGTTCGGTTTCAGTCTCCGTGTCCCCACAGTTCTGATTATATGTAGTACAGGAATCTGTACCTGTTATCCATCGACTACGTCTTTCGACCTTGCCTTAGGGCCCCTGACTTACCCTGAGTAGATCAGCTTTACTCAGGAAACCTTAGATATTCGGCCAAGAGGATTCTCACCTCTTTCTCGCTACTCATTCCGGCATTCTCTCTTCTTATTACTCCACCACTCCTTTCGGTATGGCTTCTACGCCTCTAAGAATGCTCCTCTACCAATGTATATATTACATTCCTAGGCTTCGGTGGTGTGTTTAGCCCCGGACATTTTCGGCGCAGGACCTCTCGACTAGTGAGCTGTTACGCACTCTTTTAATGTATGGCTGCTTCTAAGCCAACATCCTAGCTGTCTTCGAAATCCCACATCCTTTTCCACTTAACACACACTTTGGGACCTTAGCCGTAGGTCTGGGCTCTTTCCCTTTTGACTACCCAACTTATCTCGTGTAGTCTGACTCCCGTTAATCATCTATCCGGCATTCGGAGTTTGATATCTCTTGGTAGGCTTTGACGCCCCCCGCAAAAATTCAGTGCTCTACCTCCGGTAGACTAATAACGAGGCTAGTCCTAAAACTATTTCGAGGAGAACCAGCTATCTCCGGGTTCGATTGGAATTTCTCCCCTATCCACACCTCATCGCCACCCTTTTCAACGGATGTGCGTTCGGTCCTCCATTCACTTTTACGCGAACTTCAACCTGGACATGGATAGATCACCCGGTTTCGGGTCTACACATACTGACTACATTCGCCCTATTAAGACTTGGTTTCCCTTCGGCTCCGTATCTTTAATACTTAACCTCGCCTGTACATGTAACTCGCCGGACCGTTCTACAAAAAGTACGCGGTTCACCTTTCGGTGTTCCACAGTTTGTAAACATAGGGTTTCAGGTTCTTTTTCACTCCCTCCCGGGGTTCTTTTTCACCTTTCCTTCACAGTACTATACGCTATCGGTCACTGACTAGTATTTAGCCTTGGGGGTGGTCCCCCTGCTTCCCCATAAGGTTTCTCGTGTCTCGTGGTACTCTGGATACTGCTAGATTAAATACATTTTTCCCTTACACGGCTCTCACGCTCTTTGGCCCGCTTTTTCCAAAACGGTTCAGGTAATGTATCTTACTCATGTCGCAGTCCTCAACCCCGCAGTGCACGCACCACGGTTTTGGGCTCTTACGATTTCGCTCGCCGCTACTTTCGCAATCACTTTTGTTTTCTTTTCCTCCGGCTACTTAGATGTTTCAGTTCACCGGGTTCCCCTCTGTACGTTATGTATTGGCATACAGATACTTGGAGTTCTTCCAAGTGGGTTTCCCATTCAGACATCTGCGGATCACTGAATATGTGCTTCTCCCCGCAGCTTTTCGCAGCTTGTCACGTCTTTCTTCGGCTGTCAGTGCCTAGGCATCCACCCTACGCTCTTTATGTTTAACCTCTTAAATCATTTAGATTTAGTGTTCATGTATGACACTAGCGTGTATCATACACTATGTTTAAAAATTTATTACTTTTGTGTTTTCATACTCACTTCGTTCGTATGAAGAACTGCTTATTTACTAAAATCTGAAACAAGCTTACGCTCGTTTTCATTAAGTAAATAATGCATTAAAATATTAATTACTTAAAGCAATTAATACCTCGGATGTCTAATTATAAAATATTTATATAATTTCTCGTTTGGTATGCAGTTTTCAAGGTACATTTAGTTAAAGCTTGTCGCTTTAACAGTGGAGATGGAGAGATTCGAACTCTTGACCCCCTGCTTGCAAGGCAGGTGCTCTCCCAACTGAGCTACACCCCCATAAATTGGCATCCACCTACTCTCCCATACCGTCTCCAGTATAGTACCATCGGCCGACTAGGTCTTAACCATCGTGTTCGGAATGGGAACGGGTGTGTCCCCTAGACGCATCGACACCAATAATGTTATGTTTTAGTTTTACCCTTGATAATGTAAAACTAAACAGTACTCACAACCCCTACTTTTTCCTTAGAAAGGAGGTGATCCAGCCGCACCTTCCGATACGGCTACCTTGTTACGACTTCACCCCAGTTATCCTCCCTGCCTTCGGCAGCTCCCTCCCACACTGCTAAACATAACTTACTGCTATTCTTTATATCATATAATGATACTCATCCATAAACCTAGCGGTTTATTACTTCGTATCATTATCACAGCTTTATGTTTACCAGTGTGGGTTGGGTCACTGACTTCGGGCATTGATGACTCCCATGGTGTGACGGGCGGTGTGTACAAGACCCGGGAACGTATTCACCGCAGCATTCTGATCTGCGATTACTAGCGATTCCAGCTTCATATAGTCGAGTTGCAGACTACAATCCGAACTGAGACGTTATTTTTGTGATTTGCTTGGCTTCGCAGCTTTGCCTCACTTTGTTTACGCCATTGTAGCACGTGTGTAGCCCAAATCATAAGGGGCATGATGATTTGACGTCATCCCCACCTTCCTCCGGATTATCTCCGGCTGTCTCGTCAGAGTGCCCATCTTACTGCTGGCTACTGACGACAAGGGTTGCGCTCGTTGCGGGACTTAACCCAACATCTCACGACACGAGCTGACGACAAACCATGCACCACCTGTATCCCTTTGCCCCGAAGGGCTAGCTTCATTACAAAGCTATTCAAGAGTATGTCAAGATTTGGTAAGGTTCTTCGCGTTGCTTCGAATTAAACCACATGCTCCACCGCTTGTGCGGGTCCCCGTCAATTCCTTTGAGTTTCATTCTTGCGAACGTACTCCCCAGGTGGAATACTTAATGCGTTAGCTTGCGGCACCGAAGAGTTTTCCTCCCCGACACCAAGTATTCATCGTTTACTGCGTGGACTACCAGGGTATCTAATCCTGTTTGCTCCCCACGCCTTCGAGCCTCAACGTCAGTTGTCGTCCAGTAAGCCGCCTTCGCCTCCGGTGTTCCTCCCTAATATCTACGCATTTCACCGCTACACTAGGAATTCCGCTTACCCCTCCGACACTCAAGCTATACAGTTTCCAAAGCAGTTCATGGGTTGAGCCCACGCCTTTCACTTCAGACTTGCATCGCCGTCTGCGCTCCCTTTACACCCAGTAAATCCGGATAACGCTTGCCCCCTACGTATTACCGCGGCTGCTGGCACGTAGTTAGCCGGGGCTTCTTAGTCAGGTACCGTCATTTTCTTCCCTGCTGATAGAGCTTTACATACCGAAATACTTCTTCACTCACGCGGCGTCGCTGGATCAGGGTTCCCCCATTGTCCAATATTCCCCACTGCTGCCTCCCGTAGGAGTTTGGGCCGTGTCTCAGTCCCAATGTGGCCGTTCACCCTCTCAGGCTTAGCTACCGATCGTCGCCTTGGTGAGCCTCTACCTCACCAACTAGCTAATCGGACGCGGATCCATCTTATACCTATAAATATTTTACCCCTGCACCATGCGGTGCTGTGGTCTTATGCGGTCTTAGCGGAAATTTCTCTCCGTTATCCCCCTGTATAAGGCAGGTTATCCACGCGTTACTCACCCGTCCGCCACTAAGTCTATTAAAATTCCATCCGAAAACTTCCTTTTAATAGCTTCGTTCGACTTGCATGTGTTAAGCACGCCGCCAGCGTTCATCCTGAGCCAGGATCAAACTCTCATATAAAAAGTTTAATCTAGCCTTATCGCTAGCTTGCATCATCTGTTTTCACAGATCTACTGTTTTTTAAGGTTTTAAATTCTGTTCGAATCTAAACGTTGTTTTTACTGAAATCTCATTGATTATTTTAAAATAATCAAGTTATTTTCAGGGTTGTGTGTACTGTTTAATCTTAAATTATCAAGGTTCATTACTTCGCCGTTTGAAACAGCTTAGCTATTATATCAAACTCATTTCATCTTGTCAACAACTTTTCTGAGTTATTTTCGAGATTCTTTTGAGTTTTTTGCTCTTTTGGAGCAACTTTGATATTCTATCATATCAACATTATCTTGTCAAGAATATTTTTTAACTTCTTTGACAAGAAGCGGAGAAAGAGGGATTTGAACCCTCGCGCCGGTTGCCCGACCTACACCCTTAGCAGGGGCGCCTCTTCGGCCTCTTGAGTATTTCTCCTTGATTGCTTTTGCAATGCCTAGACATTATACAAGAATAACTCTAATCTTGTCAATAACTTTTTTAAAGTTTTTTATCTCATTTTTGTCAAATCAATAAACTACATATTTTGTACAAAATCAATCCTGTGATTTATACTCTTAGCAAGTTCTGTTAAACTCTTTAAATCATCTGTTTTACATATGAATAATACATAACTGTCGCTGTCTATATCAAGACCTGCCACACAATACCCGTCTTTCGTCCATTTATTATCCAATTCTTTACACCAAGACAGAATATCCCCTTCATCATCAAGTATACTGTCATCCACAACAAGATTATTCTCATTTGCCAATTCTTCTATACTTGATAAGAATTCATCTTTTTCCTCTTTCCAATCAAGCTCTATTGCAATACCGCTCTCAAGCATCTCATCAGCTATGGCAATCCAAACAAAGGTATCTATAGCATCTCTGTCTGTAATACCCCTATCCTCATACCTGTCCGCATTATCTTTAAAGTATTCTCTCGGATAACAAAAACACCTGTCCATATTTTGTAAAAAATCTTCATTATCCGATATGGTCTTTACAAGTTCTTTGTAGACCTCCACATTAGCTATCTTGACATCAACACTGTCAAATACAACTTCCCAGCCTGAACAATCAGGAACTATATTATCCTTCATAAGGAGTTGAACCATATCCGTTACCTTATCCTTGGCGAATCCTCCCTTTCCATAGATAACAATGTTGTCGCTGTCATTAACATCCGATGTACTTACTTCAAAATGATAATTCTCATCATCTTCATCTTTACATATCTGTACGAAATTCAATCTTCTGTTATTTACATCCATCTTTTTTGCCGGAGTCAAGACAATAAAATATATCTTTCCGTTTCCTATAGAATCCAACAGACTTTCAACTTCTTGTGCTGTACATCCGCCCTTTTCTTCTCCGTCAACATCAAGTTCCCACTCAGGCTTTCTTTTGTTAAAGATATTAAACAACATACTCTAATCTCCATCTTAATCATACTGTATACAAAAATTCTAAGGAAATGTAAAAACACTTCCTTAGAAAAATTATTTAACACAGTTATACTGATATATAAATTACAGTTTTAAAATCAATATACTATGACTCATGTACATGCAGTAATGCATGAGACTTATGTGAAAGCGGCTTATCAAAATATTCCTCATATAAGGATATAATATCTTTATTTTCATGAGAATATCTTATTTCTGAATTCTCGTCTAAGAAATAAAGCTTCTTTCCTCTGTCAAATGCAAGCTCATAGCCATCCTTTACAGGTTGTCCACCACCGCCTACGCAGCCTCCCGGACATGCCATTACTTCGACAAAGTCATATTTCGCCTCTCCTCTTTCGATCTTATTCAAAAGTTTTCTTGTATTACCAAGTCCACTGACTACAGCAATATTTAATTCTATATCATCAATATTAAACTTAGCCTCTACAGTTCCGTCATTCTCTTGGAACGCCTTACTTCTTACAGGCTTAAATGCATCTGCCGGCGGGTTTTCTTTCTTTATTATACTGTATGCGGTTCTAAGCGCCGCCTCCATTACTCCTCCGGTAGCACCGAATATTACACCTGCTCCGGAATAATCACCCATAGGTCTATCTGCTACTACATCCTGTAAACTCTTTGGATCAATATGAGAAGCCCTTATCATACGAGTAAGCTCTCTTGTAGTAAGAGCAATATCTACATCATGTCCTGCATACTCTCCGTGGAAAAGCTCCATTTCTCTTTCACCCTTCTTAGCTACACATGGCATAATAGAAACAGACACCATATTTTCAGGCTTAACGCCAATTTTCTCAGCAAAATAAGACTTCATTACCGCACCGAACATCTGCTGCGGTGACTTGGCAGTAGAAAGAGATTTTGCCATTCTTGGATATTGAGACTTTACAAATCTTACCCACCCTGGACAGCAGGATGTAAACATAGGTCTATTACCAATCAAACCACTGGTATATCTATACACAAATTCATTTGCTTCTTCCATAATAGTAAGGTCTGCTGAGAAAGAAGTATCAAACACGTAGTCTGCACCCATCTTCTTCAATGCATCAACAATTTTTCCAACTGTAGCATCCTTGTCCTTAAGTCCGAAAGCCTCTCCCCAAGCTGTTCTAACTGCCGGTGCAATCTGAACAACAACTGTCTTTTCAGGATCAGCAATAGCATCCCAGAACTTTGAAGTATCATCTCTCTCACTCAATGCACCTACAGGACAATGTGTTATACATTGACCACATAGTGAACAATCAGCCTCTTCTATCTTCTTATATCCGGTTACATTTACAGTAGTTCTTGCTCCTGTTCCATGTAAATCCCAAACACTTAGAGTTTGCATCTTATCGCAAACCTGTATACATCTCATACATTTAATACATTTGGATGAATCTCTTATAAGTGGGAAATTCTTGTTCCACGGCTGTTTTTCAAGTTCAACAGCAAATGGTATCTCGAGTATATTTAAGTCATTGGCAACTTTTTGAAGTGAACAGTTGCCGCTCTTAGCGCATATTACACATCTGTTATCATGCTGTGAAAGTATCAGCTCAACAGTTTTTCTTCTGTCTCTGACTACCTTCTTACTATTTGTAAAGATTTCCATTCCTTCTTCGCATACATTATTACAAGAAGTTATAAGCTTATCTTTACCTTTTAGCTCAACAACACATACTCTACATGCCGCTATTTCATTCAAATCCTTCAAGAAACATAATTTCGGAATATTTATATCTATACCGGCTGCCGCTTCCATAATAGTAGTATTTTCTTTTACGGAAACAGGTATATTATCAATAGTTAAGTTTACCATATACTCTCCCTACCTCCTTTGAAAATACCAAAGCCAAAGTGGTCGCATCTTAGACATCTGCCCGCCTCTTGCTTTGCTTCTTTTTCTGTCATGCAATTTTCAACGCCTTCAAAATCAAGAACTCGTTCACTAGCCTCTCTTTCTGTAAGCTCTACTCTACCACAAGGACTCTTATCTTCAAGACCGGCCTCAGGTATTACTACATCCACACTTATCTCATGATGATATCCCAAATATTCATCAATATTTGCCGCTACCACCTTTGCCGCACCGATTGCCTTTATAACTGTAGAAGGTCCGCTTGCACAGTCTCCTCCTGCAAATACACCCGGCATATCTTTAAATGCTCCGGTAGAGTCAGTAACAATCTTTCCATTTGATACAGGGATTCCCGCTTCCTCAAAATGCTTTGTCTCTATATTTTGTCCGATTGCTACTACAAGTATATCACATGGAATATAAACATCTTCCTCGCCTGTAGCCTTTACACTGGCTCTTCCATCTTTGATAGAACTGATCATTTGAGGCTTTACATATATACCCTTTATATTATTGTTCTCGTCAACATCTATAGCTGATGGTGCCATAAGAGTTCTAAGCTCAACACCCTCTGCCACAGCTGCCTCTATCTCAGCCGGCAAAGCTGTCATATCTGCGACTCTTCTTCTATAGGCAATGCTTACCTTCTTTGCACCCATTCTTTTCGCAGTTCTTACTGCATCCATTGACACATTTCCACCACCTATAATACAAACATTCTTACCGGTAAGGTCTTTTATAATATTCTTACCTACATCACGCAAGAACTCTACTGCAGAAACCACGCCATTTGCATCTTCATGCTCAAGACCAAGTTTCTTATCTGTACTTGCACCAATAGTAATAAGCACAGCATCAAAAGCATTTCTCAGATCGTCTATTGAAATATCTTCTCCGATTTTGAGTCCATGCTTTATCTTTACTCCGGTCTTTAATATAGCTCTGATATCCTCATCAAGTCTATCCTTTGGCAATCTATAATTTGGTATACCATATCTCAACATACCGCCAAGTTCCGGTAACATCTCATATACTGTAGTCTGATGTCCCATAAGCTGAAGGAAATACGCCGCACTAAGTCCGCCCGGTCCACCACCGAGTATTGCGACCTTCTTACCTGTTGACGGGGCACATTTTTGGCGGATCAACTTCTCCTGCAAAATCTGCAGCAACTCTCTTTAAACCACGAATGTTTACAGAGTCATCCACCATGTTTCTCCTACATCTCGCTTCACAAGGATGTTCGCATATAAAACCACATGTAGTAGGGAAAGGATTATCTTTTCTTATCAATCTGACAGAATCTGCATATCTTCCTTCTTTTATCAAAGCGATATATCCCGGTATATCCACCTGTGCAGGACATAAATTAACACAAGGCACCGGCTGGTTATATGAGCATGTACATCTGCCATGTGCTATATGTTCGATATAGTCATCTCTATATCCTATAATACCTTTATAAACCATATTAGCTGCTTCGTAGCCTATGGCACAATCTGCTGATTCCATTATGCTTAGGGCGGTCTTCTCCATCAATTTCAAAGACGCCATACTGCCCTTGCCGTCAAGCACATTCTCAATCAGCTTCTCAAGTTGTCCAAGCCCAATCCTACATGGTACACATTTACCACAAGTTTGAGCATGAGCCAGTTCCAGGAAAGCTCTGGACATATCTACCGGGCATAGCCCCGGAGGAGATGCCTCGATTCTTCTTTCCAAGTTTTTGTAAAGCTCCTCCATAACAATTCTGGCTCTACTTGGGGAGACTATTTCTAATCTACTCATACCTCTTACTCCTAGAATTATTTAGCCTTTTATAGGCATTTTTATATATGTAATTATCTTACATATATGAATTTAAAATTGTATATTTCATGAAATAATAAGAGCACATATCTTTATATTTATCCGATACGAACTTTATGTATTTATTATATACTTTTTTTAGTTTTTTGATAATACTTTTCTGAAAAGTATTTTATTTAACAGGCATGTTTGTTATTTAACTAGCACAACTCTGCAATAATCTCATAAAAAAAGACACTCATATAGCTGTTGTCATCCCTATACAAGTGTCATTTATTACATCTTTAATTTTTTGATATTTAAATCCCTGTCTCATAATAGAAGCTATTACTTTTTGCTTTTTTTCTGCTTCATCCAACTCAAAATAATTCTTTTTATCCAAAAGCTTTCTTATCATAGATACTTCGTCAATAGAAAATACTTCCAACGCATTTTCTATTATTTCTTTATCTATGCCCTTTTCCATTAATTTATACTTTAGCTTAAGCTTACTATATTTATCTTTATAAGTATTTATGTATCGTTCAACATATCTTTCATCATCTATGTAACCGAACTTCTTAGCCTTATCTATTGCCTCTTTTATTGCCTCATCAGGATAGAATGAGAGCCTTAGTTTTCTGACTATATCTTTTTCTGATTTGAACGACCTTTCTAATATATGTAAAAGTCTTGCAAAGGTTCGCTTTTTTAAAACAGGATATATATTTATATAATATTCCTCTTCATCTATTTCTTTTCCGACAGTGATATCCATTCTTCTAATTTCTCCATTATATAGAGCCAGGATATCACCGTCTTCAAAAATAATTTTACTTTTTTTAGTATTTATAGGAATAATTTCTCTTACAATCAATCTTCTTCCTCAAGCTCTATAACACCGGTATCTTCTGTGTCATTATCTATAGGTGAGCCATCAAATTCTTCATCATCTTCTCCATCAATAGGATCATAATCTACCAACTTCTCCCCATTCTCTGATGCAAACTTAAACTTTTCTCTTATCTGTGTCTCTATCTTTTGACAAATATCAGGATTATCCATCAGGAATTTCTTTGCATTCTCTCTACCCTGGCCAATCTTATTTCCTTCATAAGAATACCAAGCTCCACCCTTGTCAATAACATCACTGGCAACTGCCAAGTCCAGTATCTCTCCGGACTTTGATATACCTAGACCGTACATTATATCAAACTCTGCCTCTTTGAATGGAGGTGCAACTTTATTTTTAACAACCTTAATTCTAGTTTTTGTTCCTATCAGCTCTCCACCCTGCTTTATCTGCTCAACTTTTCTTACATCAAGTCTTACAGAAGCATAGAATTTTAAAGCTCTACCTCCTGTGGTAGTCTCCGGACTGCCAAACATTACACCTATCTTATCTCTAAGCTGGTTTATAAATATAACAATACAATTGCTCTTACTTACTATACCTGTAAGCTTTCTAAGCCCCTGGCTCATAAGTCTTGCCTGTAAGCCCATATGAGAATCGCCCATATCTCCCTCTATCTCACCCTTTGGTACAAGAGCTGCAACAGAGTCTACTATTATAATATCTATAGCACCGGATCTAACCATGGTTTCTGTGATTTCAAGTGCTTGTTCTCCATTATCCGGCTGTGATACATACAGCTCGTTAATGTTTACTCCTATTTTTTCTGCGTATGCCGGATCAAGAGCATGCTCTGCATCTATAAATGCTGCGATACCTCCAAGCTTTTGTGCTTCTGCAACCATATGAAGTGCTACTGTAGTTTTACCGGATGATTCAGGTCCATAAATTTCTATAATTCTTCCTTTTGGAATACCGCCTACACCTAAAGCTATATCCAGACTTAGTGAACCTGTCGGAATGGCCTCTACATTCATATGCACATTTCCATCCCCAAGCTTCATCACTGATCCCTTACCATATGCCTTCTCTATCTGTGTCAAAGCGGATTCAAGAGCCGCTTGCTTATCACCTTGTTCTGTTACTCTTTTTACCTGTTGTGTTGCTTTGGAATTTTTATCCTTCTTCATAACAGCCTCCATCGAATGTATGTTCTTGTTTTATTGTATACGCTTCTCTTTTATTTGTCAATAAAGATATAATAGAATTGAAAATCAATCTTTTACAATATGTTACAGTTCAGGTACTTAATTTTACAATCCTTGTAGCGTTTAACTCTTCATAAACACTAGACTCAAATTAAGCAGCCTGTGACTTATTTGAGTGCAGTTCGCTGTTCCCCAAGCGAACAAACGAGTTTTTGCAGACTGTGTAAAATCCTGCGAAGTTTTAAGAAAGAGTTGCGATTAGGATTGTAAAACAATAAAGCGGCTACCTGAATTGTAACTACAATATATAAAATAGAATCTCCGCCATGTAAACTCATTGTATCATAAAAAAAACAGGATTGCATTAACTTATGCATCCTGTTTCAATATATTACTTCTCCTTGCTATTTGCATTGGTCTCACCTTCTCCTACTCCCTCTGTAGACTCCTTCATAAATAAGACTTTTGGAGTCAACACAATCAAAACAAGATCCATCCATATACTATAATTTCTTATATAATGTAAATCTAATTTTAATTTATCATATGGAGTTGTATTATACTTTCCATGTACCTGTGCATATCCTGTCAATCCCGCCTTCATCTTCAATCTCATTGAAAACTCCGGCAGCTCCTTCATATATTCCTTGGCTATTTCAGGTCTCTCAGGTCTTGGTCCAACCAAACTCATATCGCCTTTTATTATATTAAACAACTGAGGAAGCTCATCCATCCTTGTAGCTCTTAATACTTTTCCAACAGTTGTAATTCTGTCATCTACATCCCCGGCAAGTCTTGCTATACCGTCTTTTTCTGCATCCACTCTCATGGTTCTGAATTTATATATTTCAAACAGCTTTCCATTCAAAGTCAATCTCGTTTGTTTATAGAAAATAGGACCTCTATCTGTAAGATGTATTGCTGCACCAAACATAACAAATAGCGGTAAAGAAAAGATTATTCCAATTACACTAACCACAATATCAATGCATCTTTTTACAATCATTTGATCTACTTGCAACCCTTCATTTCTGGAAAGAAGTATGGGAGTATCAAACAAATTTAGATTAGTAGAGGACCTTATCAGAATATCACTTATTTTCGGTATCATATATACTCTTATACTGGCATCATAGCATTTTTTTAATATAAGATTTCTCTCATGTGAAGGTATATCTCCCAACACAATCCCCTCAAATTCCTCAGCCTTTTTCATTATCTTTTCAATACCGACATCTATACTTATATCGTCACAAATAATATATTTATCATCTCTGGCACCTATCTTTTCCATTATGGAAAATACCGGTCTTTCACCATACACTATAAGCAGTCGCCTTGGTGGGAATAACACACCATATATCCATTGAAATAAAAAAACCCAAGCAAATACTATTATGCCATCTATCAATGTCAAAAGTATAAATGAAGTAGGTGAATGAAATTTTTTATCCACCAAAGCCAATATAAGATATCCTATTATATTTACTATCACCAAAGAAAGTATATGTGAATATATTATATTTCCTCTTTTCAAATATCCTATTTTTAATCCACCATATGTTTGCAGAAAAAAAATCAAAAGCACCCCGTAAAGTGCAGCCAATAGCCAGATTCCTCTCCTCCAGAATCTCTCTTCTATTATTGTATTTAGATAAAATTGCCACAGCGCCCAATAAAGTCCGACTTCAATCAGCAATATGACCGCTGCTGAGCCAAATTTTACAACTCGCTTATACTGTTCTCTTGTATTCATATCTCCTCCACTTGAGATGTAAAATAGCCATATCAACCTACTTTATAATAAAACTTAATAACATATAATGAGATTAAATATTACACTCACATTCTCTGTTGCCATTGTAACATATTTTTTATATTTATGTATTAAAATTTTAAATAATAGTAAGTTATCCTGCACATACAAATCTTAAGAACTTGATAACAAATTTTCTAATTCAACATAACTCTCAATGTGATTTACCTTCTCTCTAAGTAAAGATGATCCTTTCATGCCATGCGTATACCAGGCAACATGCTTTCTCATCTTTCTAATCGCCATAATCTCATCATCATATTCCATTTGTAGTCTACAATGTTTGAGTATCATATCTACTATTTCTTCTTTAGATGGCTTCTCTACGGTTTCGCCACTCAAATATCCCCTTATCTCTCTCTAAATATCCATGGGTTTCCTCTTGCAGCTCTCGCAATCATTATTCCGTCACACCCTGTGTATTCATACATTTCCTTTGCACTTTTTCCATCTACCACATCACCATTGCCTATTACCGGAATACCTATGGCAGATTTTACTTCCTTTATGGTACTCCAATCCGCCTTACCGGAGTAATACTGTTCTCTTGTTCTGGCATGTATTGCAATAGCACTTATACCTGAGGCCTCTGCTATCTTAGCAATCTCTACTGCATTGATATTTTCCTCATTAAAACCTCTTCTTATCTTTAATGTAACAGGTTTTTTTACACTCTTTACCAGTTTAGAAAGTATCTCCTCCACAAGTTTGGGATTTTTCATAAGTGCAGAGCCTTCACCATTGTTGACTATCTTTGGTACCGGACAGCCCATATTAAAATCAAAAATATCAAATTCTCTATCCTCTATACTTGCCGCCATCCTGGCTATTATATCCGGATCAGAGCCAAAAAGCTGTAATGCAATAGGATGCTCTACTTTATCTATCTTCATAAGCGGCTCAGTATTTTTATTTTTAAAATATATTGCCTTTGCACTCACCATTTCTGTTACAAGTAGTGATGCTCCCATTTCCTTGCATAAATGACGAAATGGCAAGTCACTTACACCTGCCATTGGTCCTAGGCACAGACCGCCATCTATATTTATATTTCCAATCTTAAAACCTTTTAGTATCATTCCTTGTTCTTTCTAAAAATAAACAACTTTGAAAAAATATAGTTTAAAATTACCACAAGCACATTGGCAAATATCTTCGCATATAAAGAATTTCCTTTAAGTACATCCACTCCCACATACATTATTGCCATGTCCAAAATCCCTGTAGATAATCTCGCTGTAATAAATGCAAAAAGTTCCTTTATTACAATTTTTAATTCAAAGCTTTTACTTTTAAATACCCATATCTTATTTGTTATAAAGGCAAATGCAACTGCTGCCAACCATGCAATAGCATTGCTGACCAAATTTGGTAGAAGAAGACTTGCAAATAAAATATAGTACACCTCCATATTTATCACTGTAGTCAACACTCCAAAGATAAGATATAGCAAAACGCCCTCATATTTTTTTATATAGTATGATATTCTTTCAAGCATAATTATTCTGCACTATCTCCCAAAATCACCAATCTATAAAACAGTTCCAGTTGTGAAAGCAGTTCCTCTTTCTTTCTTTGATATGAGCTTATCTTCAATCCACTTTCTATCTCATCAAAGTAAAAATCACCGTCATCAACCCTTACACAGAATTTCAGATTGCCGGACTTATCAAATTCCATAGTAAGTATACCTCCTGCCTCCTCAGCAAAAGATACACATATTATTTTCAATTCATTTTTTATTTCATCCGGCAACAAATTAAACTTTTCATTAAAATAATACTTCTGTACATATGAACTTGCTCCACAGAGTACCAGATTTTCTCCCTCTGTCCAATCAAAATCATACCCATTTATCATTTCAGACATATTATCTTACCAAAAGCTTGTTTATTCTATATTGATCTTCTGATATATCCTTTGTCATTGCCAATGCTTCCTGAATATCAAAGTCCACATACTCACCATTCTTATATGCCATAAGTCTGTTTGACTGACCTTCTATCAAAAGTTCTACTGCCTTAGCACCCATAATTGAAGCATATACTCTGTCCTTACATGTAGGAGCGCCACCTCTTTGCATATATCCAAGAATTGTAGCTCTTGTCTCTATTCCTGTAGCTGCTTCAATTCTTTTTGCCATAGAAGTCGAATGTCCTATTCCCTCAGCATTTATTATAATATGATGTTTTTTTCCACGCTTTCTGTTTTCTATAATTCTATCAATCAAATACTGCTCATTGCCATCATATCTCTCCGGCAAAAGTACATCCTCTGCTCCATTTGCAAATCCACACCAAAGAGCAAGATAACCTGCATTCCTTCCCATTACTTCAATTATTGAACATCTCTCATGTGATGTGGAAGTATCTCTTACCTTGTCAATAGCTTCCATCGCAGTATTTACTGCAGTATCAAATCCTATAGTATAGTCTGTACAAGCTATATCAAGATCGATTGTTCCCGGAATACCTATTGTATTGATACCAAGTGCTGAAAGCTTTCCTGCTCCCTGAAATGAACCATCACCACCGATAACAACCACTCCGTCTATACCATGCTTCTTACAGATATCTGCTCCCTTTTTTTGGCCTTCTGCTGTAGTAAACTCCTGACATCTAGCTGTATAAAGTATTGTACCACCTTTATGAATTATATCTGAAACAGATGTACTGTCCATATCTACTATTTCTTCCTGTAAAAGACCTGCATAGCCTCTCATTATTCCTTTACATTCAATCCATTGTGTATTGCTGTTCTGACAACAGCTCTTATAGCTGCATTCATTCCCGGAGCATCACCACCACTTGTAAGTATACCTATAGTTTTTATTGCCATATATTTCCTCCTATCAAAACGGATATGTTATTCAACTTAGTTTTATATAAATCATAATAAGCATTGCTCATATGAATTCTACATTATTTTATATTAATGAAAAACATTTTTCAATAGCCTTGTCATAGAATTAACGAATTCTGTTTTATAAAATGCAAAGAGCATTATCAAAAAATCTAAACAGATTTCTTAATAATGCCCTTTATATGCACGTCTTGCTTCGAATGCCATTCACAAACGTTACCAAAGTAGTTAGCTCCATGGCGGCTATCTCACGGCACATGAAAGGTCCTCCTTAGTGCTGCTACATTCCTGTCCTGACACGGTTCGAAAGTTTCCATTGCGTGGGGACCCCCACTTCAACACCACTTGCTTCAGGCTGCTAAGCAAATGAACACCCTAGGCAAGACATCACCCCTACTAAAGCGGATTGTAGGTACAGGACACCGCTATCTTCCCGGCTGTGCATTAACAAGTATACTTGCATTTATCTATATTTGTCAAATGATTTTTAAATGTACTAAAACAATTCCTCTTTCATTTTCTCAAATAAGTTCACAGCAAACTCCATTCTGTCCTCAGTTGAAATCTTCTCCCTATCTCTATACTCCCAATTTAATACCTTGTTATACTTCACAGTCATATTTTTTCCAAATGACTTTATAAAAGCATCAAAGTTATCCATTTTTATCTGCTTATTTTCTCTCATTGTCCACTTTATCTGCAATTTGTTCACAATAATATCAGTGATAAACATACTGCTGCCAAGAGCCTTTATCCTTGCAACATACAAAAGATTACTTACCGCTCTTGGAAGCTCACCAAATCTATCTATAAGCTCATCTTGCATATCAAAGAAATCCTCTTCACTTTTTACCAAAGCAATCTTCTTATATATTTCAAGCTTTGTCTCTTCATTTGAAATGTACTCACTTGGTATATATGCACTGCTGTCTATCTCAACGCTTGCTTCTACCTCTTCTTCAACAGGCTTACCACTCTTTAAAGCTCTAACTGCTGTATTTAAAAGCTTTACATACAGATCGTATCCTACCTCTTGCATATGTCCATGTTGAGTTACACCCAGTACATTTCCGGCTCCCCTTATCTCAAGATCTCTCATTGCAATCTTTATACCTGACCCAAGTTCTGTAAATTCCCTAATTGCCTTGAGTCTCTTTGAAGCCTCCTCAGACAGAAGTTTATTCCTGGTATACATAAGAAAGGCATAGGCACTTCTTTTACTTCTTCCAACTCTACCCCTTAGCTGATAAAGCTGTGAAAGTCCCAGTCTGTCCGCATCATGAACTATTATAGTATTTGCATTAGGTACATCCAAACCTGTTTCTACTATGGTCGTAGTAACCAGCACATCCACATCTCCATTTATAAAGTCTACCATTCTTGCTTCTAGACGCCTCTCATCCATTCTGCCATGTACATATTCAACATTTATGTCAGGCAGAAGTGCACTGATATGTGCAGCCACTTCCTCAATATTATTTACTCTATTATAAAGATAATATACCTGGCCTCCCCCTTGCCACCTCTCTTCTTATAGCCTCTTTTACAGTTTCATCATGATATTCCATAACATAAGTCTGTATAGGTTTTCTGTCCACAGGAGGCTCTTCCAAAACAGATAGATCTCTAATTCCTGAAAGTGACATATGAAGTGTCCTTGGTATAGGTGTAGCAGTAAGTGTTAGTACATTTACATTTTCACAAAGCTGCTTTAGCTTTTCCTTATGCCTTACTCCAAATCTTTGTTCCTCATCCACTATAACAAGACCCAGTTTCTTTGGCACTACATCCTTTGACAAAAGTCTATGAGTGCCTATAACTATATCTACAAGTCCCTTTCCCAAATCTTCGATAACTTTATTCTGTTCTTTTTTTGTATTAAACCTGGATAGCAATCCTATTTTTACCGGAAAATCCTTCATCCTCTGAATAAATGTATTGTAATGCTGTCTTGCAAGAATAGTAGTCGGCACAAGGTAAAGTACCTGATATCCCTCTTGTATTACCTTAAATGCGGTTCTTAGAGCAATCTCCGTCTTACCATATCCTACATCACCACATATCAGACGATCCATAATCTTTCCTGTTTCCAAATCTCTCTTGGCATCTTCAATGGCTTTTATCTGATCATATGTCTCCTCATACTCAAACATTTCTTCAAATTCTCTTTGCCAAAGAGTATCCTCTCCATAGATCACCCCCTGACCTTCAGCCTGCTGGCATACAGTTCCACAAGTTCCTTAGCCATTTCCTCAACTTCACTCTTTACTCGTGATTTTGTCTTACTCCACTCTACGCCTCCAAGCTTATTAAGTTTAGGCTTTTTTATTTCTCCACCGCCATATTTTTGTATTCTATTAAGTTTTGAAACCGGCACAAAACAGTTGTCACCACCTTGATACTCTATCTTTACATAGTCTTTGATGACTCCGTCTCTTTCTATTTTCTCTATACCCCTATAGATTCCTAGACCATGGTCCTCATGCACTATATAATCACCTATATAAAGTTCGCTAAGAGATGTTACCCTATCTCCCTCATATTCTTTTTCTCTTTTCTTCTTTTTCTTTTGGTTTTTAAATATATCGCTTTCTGAAATTAAGGCAAAATTTAGAGCCGGATACTCAAAGCCTGAATGTATATTTCCAACAAATATAGCTATCTGTCCCGGTACAATATTTATATTTCTTTCATCTTCTAAAAATATGGAATCTAGGAAATAGTCATTTCTAAAGCTATCAGCAAGTCTTTTTGCTCTGGTTTTTGATGCACAAATAAGAGCAACTCTGGTTTTATCAGACTTATATTTCTTCAAATCATCTACAAGGTTTGTAAAATCTTCATGGTATACCCCACTCATTCTTGAAAATATAGAGTATACAGCTTTTACTTCCAATTCTTTTATTCTATTATCAAGACCGGTAAGAGCGATACTTGGAGCTTTATTTAAACTGTAAAACACCTCCTCTGCACCAAATATATCAGGAATATCATCTTTTTTGTACTGCCCCGATTCTATTCTTCCGGACGAACTCTGATTATATTCATCTTCTGTTCTTCTTGCCTTGTCCATGGTTCTTGCGGGTTCATCAATATATATCAGAGTATTCTTATAATCAAAATATCTTAAAAATGACTGCTCCCCACCAAGAACCTTCTCTCTTGCCGCATAGATATTTACATATTCAAGCTCATCTATTGACCTTTGACTTGCTGGATCGAAACTTTTCATAGCATCTATTTCATCATCCCAAAGTTCTATTCTTACAGGATATTCTTCTGTAAGTGGAAATATATCTATTATTCCTCCTCTTATAGAAAATTGGCCCGGATTGCTTGTTTCAAAGCTTCTCTCATAGCCTATATCCGTAAGCTTTTTTGATATCTCTTCTATATCGATAATATCTTCTTTTTTTATCTCCAAAGTAGCTTCACAAAACTTTTGATAGTCTTCAAGCTTATCCATAAGAGCATCTATGGTTGTAACAATGACTCCACCCTCATCTTCTCTTAGATGTTTCCAGACTTCCACTCTTTTTGCTGTTATCTGTGAAGATCTTATATCTGCTGTAAAAAAGAGTAGATCTCTTGCCGGATAGAGGTAGACCCCGCCCAAAAAGCAGCCTATATCTTCATATAGCCTGCTCGCATTGTCCTCATCATATGATATAACAAGTTTCCAAGCTCTTTCTTTCTTCATAAGCTCGGAAATAAGATGTGCTTTTCCCGGTTCAGACATATCACTGACCTGCACCGGGAATCTTTCTTTTTTTATACTTTCTTCTAAAGATTCAAAATCCGCTAATCTTTTTAAGGGATTTTCAAATAAACTCATATTCTTCCTTACTTTGTATTTTTAGTATTGTATCTGTTCATTGCCATATCGTACCGGCCGTCCACCATAAGCTTTATTGCTTCTATGGCATCAGATGCCGATTCATCCAAAGCTTCTTATCGGTATCACTAAACCTACTAAGTACATGATCTGCCAGATCCATCTTAGATGGCTTTTCACCTACTCCCACCTTAACTCTTGGGAAATCTGATGTTCCCATATGTGCAATCAATGACTTTATACCATTGTGACCTCCTGCACTTCCCTTTAATCTGATACGCAAATTTCCGGGCTCAAGGTTTATATCATCATAAACAACAATTACATCTTCCGCTTCTATCTTAAAATAATCCATAAATGCTCTCACGGATTCTCCACTATTGTTCATATATGTCTGCGGCTCTAAAATAATTACCTTTTCATTCCCGATCCTTACCTTTGCAAAAAGCCCCTTATATTTTTTTTCGGATATATCCTCTCCCAGCTCATATGCCAGTTTTTCCACAACATAAAAACCTGCATTGTGCCTTGTATTTACATACTCTCTTCCGGGATTACCCAAACCAACTATTAATTTCATCTTGCTTTCTTTTCTATCTTTATTAAAACCAAATATATTTTTTAATCTGTCAAATAATATCATTAACAAATCACTTTTTCTATAAATGCGGTGGAAATTCCTATTAAAGCATTTCCACATTAAGTCCTTTTTTACTTTATATCTACAAGTATTGCATCTTCCTCAGAAAAATAATCATCTAATGAACTGCTTAAGCCTGAGGCTTTCCATGCCTGCTCAAATGATATCTCAGGAAGATTGCTAAGATATACAAAATACAAGTATTATATATCCAAACTATAAAGTTTTCCCCTGATATTTCCTGATACTTTTATATTACTGTAATTTGACGGATACATTCTGGTAGACATCACCTGTTTGCCGTCATTTACAAATACTTCCACTGAGCTTGCATCTATCAAAAGTCTTATATTTTCTATACTCTTAATTTTTAAAAATCTTTTATCTCTTCCATATCCATTTGCAATAAATGAGAGTTCCAAATCACCCCTGCCTGCATCAAAATCCAGCTTTAGAGTATCAAATATTTCTATCTCAAACTTATCACCAAAGTTTTGAAGTTCCAAATCAAATGCTCTCTTTTCATCCAAAACTTTGTATTCTGTATTTTCTTCACCATACTCAAACGAGAACTTTCTAAGAGATTCCAGTTCTTTAGCAGGCTTCATATACAATGTATTATTGGCAAAGTCAAGCTCCCTAAATACACTCATACAATGCTGATATCCATATTCTACAGTAGGATTTGTATACTTAGCATAGGGCATGCCCATCCAACCAAGTAGCAGTCTTCTTCCATCATGTACAAAACTCTGTGGTGCATAGAAGTCAAAGCCGAAGTCTGCCTCCTTATACTCTGTTATAAAACCATTGCTTCTAAAATCACCCTCTATAATAAAGTATCCACAGGAGTAAATATTCTGGAATTCATACTTTCCACCCTCAAGCCCCTGTGGGCATGCCATCAAGATCCACTGTCCATTTATCTCAAAAAGATCCGGACATTCCCACATATATCCTATTCTTGCCATGGTTTCAAATGTACGGATATGTTTCCAGTTATCCAAATCTTCAGACTCAAAAACCAGTGCTTCCCCCTTATCTTCCATAGTTCTGGCACCGATTACCATATAGTATTTGTCCTCATATTCAAATACCTTGGGATCTCTTACATGGCAGGACAGTCCATCCGGATAGTCCTTATTGTACATAACAACATTTCTGGAATCTACATTGATTCCATCCTCACTTGTTACATGGACAGTATTATGCTCTCTACCTGCATATACATAGTCAAAATCTCCCTTTTGCTTTACATTTCCGGTATAGAAGATATGCATGGTATCATCCTTTATAAGAGCTGAACCTGAATATACCCCATTTTTATCATATTCCTGATCTGGAGCCATAAATATAGGTGCTTCTTCCCAGTGTATTAAATCCTTTGACTTTAGATGTGCCCAGTATTTATTACCGCCCTCCGGCTCATATGCATACTGATAAAAAACATGATAGTACCCTTTAAAAAAACAAAGTCCATTAGGATCATTTAGCCAACCACTCTTTGGCTCAATATGATATTTTTGTCTCCAATTATTCATTTTTCTTTCCTATCTATTTATTGCTGTTTGCCTGTCTGTTACTGATTTCCAGCAGCTTTGCTCTCATTTCATTTTCTATATTCCTTAGCTCCGCTTCTGCTTCTTTTCTTTTTTGTCTGCCCTCATCCTGTATCTTTATCACTTCATCAAAAGTATTTATCAGGGTCTTATTTGTACTCTTTAGAGTCTCAATATCTATTATACCACGCTCTGACTCTTTTGCAGTTTCTATAGTAGCCGTCTTTAAGCTTTCCGCATTTTTCTTTAATAGCTCATTGGTCATATCAGATACTGCCTTTTGTGCCTTAGCTGCATCTGTGGAATGTTTTAATCCTATAGCTATCACCATCTGATTTTTCCAAAGCGGAATAGTGTTTACAATGGTGGACTGTATCTTATCAGACATAATAGAATCATTATTTTGAATAAGTCTTATCTGAGGTGCCATCTGTAGAGACACTGTTTTTGTAAGCTCCAAATCATATATCTTCTTTTCAAAGCGATTTATCATCTGTGAAAAATCTTTGGCCTTTTGTGTATCCTCAGGAAGTCCGGTTTCATCAGCTCTTTTTATAAGCTCAGGCAGTTCTATATTATTTGCTCTTTCAAGCCTTTTCTTGCCTGCCAGAATATACATTGAAAGTTCCTTATAGTAATTCATATTGAGCTCATACATCTTATCAAGCATAAGCACATCCTTCATCAAGGTTACCTGATGATCTTCAAGAGCTTTTGAAATATTGTTTACATTGACTTCTACCTTATCATACTTTGCCTTCATATTTGCAAGCTTGTTTCCGGCTTTTTTGAACAGTCCAAAAAATCCTCTGTCCTCTTCATCAATTTCCAGTGAACGGATCTCACCCACCACTCCGGTAAGCATATCACCTATTTCACCAAGGTCCTTAGTCCTTACTCTTTCAAGAGCATTCTCAGAAAAATCTGCAATCTTTTTTTGACTTCCCACACCATATGTGAGTACAGCCTGTGAATTGCTGATATCTATTTTCGAAGCAAATTCCTCTACCATTTTTTCTTCTTCAGGAGATAATTTTATCTGAGGGGTAGTATCTGACTTTACCTCCTCCACTACAGCTTTCTTCGATTCCTCCTCTATATCAAATGTCAAGCTTGGTGTTTCTTTTAACATATCATCCAAATTATCCATTTTTATCTCATTATCATTCATATTCTCTATCTCCCATTGTTTTCATCCTGTATTCCGCCTATCAATCCATCTTTAGCCAGCATCACCTTTAAAAGTGCCGCATCTGTATCAGCATCAAAGGCCGAATTCTTAAAAAGTCTATTTTGAAATTCTTCACAAGCCTCATTTATAGAATCAATCGTCAGTTCAATCTCTTTTTTAGTATTTAAAATATCGCTGTCCGGTGATATTACATTGTCAAAATCCTTATAAGTATTTATAAGCTTTATAGTTGTTGGCAAATAATACTTCATAAGCTTATAAAGCTTTTCTTCTTCCTTCGGCTCATTTCCCACTCTGTCAAATATTGCTATAAGAACAGTCTCCAGCTTTGTCAACTTAGATGACATAGGCTCCTTATTTATCTCTTGGTGTAATTTCCTAATAGTAGCTACATACTCTCTACCCTCAGATATAAGCCCACTCTCTTTTATATCATCTCTTATATCGCTCTTATTATCTGCCTGATTTGTTCTTTTTTGCTCCTCTATTGCCAAATACTCTCTATATGTATCATCGGTCAGTATAAAGCATTTATCTACCAAATGTCCCTGTATAAAAATCTTTTTTTCTATCATCTTTTTAAGATTATTCTCTACAAATTGGGGACTTTCATTTGCCATAATTGCCATATCTTCTATATTCATATAAGTTCTATCATTCATAATACGATAATATCTCTGTGCTGTATCTGTCAAACTAATATGAAATATTGCCGGAATAGAAAGAATACCTCCAATTATACAAAATGTCGCAAGTGGAATAATCGGTATCAACCAACCTATAAATGAAAATGGCAAAAGTGTTAAAGTCAATATGATTATTGGAATTGCAAACATTATCATCATGGGCAAACCTACCCATATTTTTATTGTTGATGCAACTCTATTTGTCTTTAAATAAGCCTTTGATCTTTTATTTGATTTTGCAGCCTGATTATCATAATTTACTTTATTTTTCTTTGAGATATCTACTTCTTTAATATTGTCAACAACTTTATCTGCAAATTTCTTTGCATTGTTTCCTATATCGGTTTCATCAAAAATATAATCTACATAACCTCTAATAGCATTCCAGCCTTTATTATTCTGCGTACTCATTCTCACCTCTTCTTTTTTGGTAAACTCATGAATATCTTACACTATCAATATATAATCTCTACTTATTCACATCTCCTAACTTTTTTATTATCCCACAACTTTACCCAGTTATCAATATTAAACACATTTTACTCCATAAGTGCAGCAGTCTTTCTTTATATATAATATACTTTTTTTGCTTAATTCTTTTTTTGAAGCATATGCTTTATTATAAAAGCTTTGAACTCATATAAATATACATTTCTGATAAAGAAAAAAACTGTGAATATTTTTGTACTATATTCATTGTTATTTCCTTATATTAGAATTATAATATCTATGAATAAGTATATTGATATTCATAGATTATTGATTTAAAAGGAGGAGTATGGGAAAGGCATTTAGTGAAGAAGAAAAGGAAAATATAAAAGAAGCTATTATGGAAACGGCTCTTGAGCTGTTTCATGATAATGGCACAAAGTCACTTAGTATTTCAGTTTTGACAAAAAGAGTCGGTATTGCACAGGGAAGTTTTTATAATTTTTGGAAGGATAAGGATTCACTTATCATTGACCTGGCGGCATATAGATCAGGACAAAAGTTAAAAGCTCTTGAAGAGAAATTTTTAAGTTCACTTGATGATCCTATAGGCTTTTTAACTGAGGTCATCTATAAATACTCTCTTGATTTGATGATAAAGATAAAAACACAGCCTATATATGAGGAAGCCTTTAAAATACTTAAGGTTAAAAAAACTGATGAAGTAAATCAAATAGAAAGGCTCTATGGAGAGTTTTTGCAAAAACTTGTAGCTTACTGGAGAGAAAATAAAGCTATAAAGTCTGCTGATGAGAAAGGTCTTTCCAATGCCTTTATAGGCAGCTTCTTATTTTGTTTGGAACACCATCTCTTTGATGAGAAATATTTTGAAGATGTACTTGAAACATATATATCAGGAATAGTCAAAAAATATATTAAGCTATGATATTTTAAAGTTTTATATATTTTGTGCATACAGTAAAGATCATTTATTTAAATGAAAAGGGGGAGATATGGTACTTGATTTTATTGATATAAAAAAAGAAGATGTATCACTTGCCGGCGGAAAGGGAGCAAATCTTGGAGAGCTTATCTCTGCCAATATAAATGTTCCAAAAGGCTTTGTAATTACAGCCGATTCCTATAAAACTTTCCTAAAAGAAAACGGCATAGAAAAAATTATTAGAAATAAGCTAAGAGAAGTATCGGGTGATGAAGGGCAACTTTTAAAAGCTGCTGACTACTTTCGTGAGCTTATAGGGTCAGGGGATTTTTCCTCTGAAACAAAAAAACTTATAGAGGACAAATATAAGAGTCTTGGAGAAAATATAAGAGTTGCAATCCGCTCATCTGCTACCGCTGAGGATCTGCCTGATGCCAGTTTTGCAGGACAACAGGAAAGCTATTTAAATGTACAGGGTATAGATGATGTTCTCTCTAAAATACTTAAATGCTATGCCTCACTTTGGGGTAACAGAGCTGTAAGCTACAGGCTTCACCAAGGCTATGATCAAACTTGTGTGTCTATTGCCGTAATTGTGCAGGAAATGGTGGAAAGTGAAAAATCCGGAGTACTCTTTACAATAAATCCGCTAAGTCAAAAAGCAGATGAAATGCAAATAAATGCAAGCTACGGTTTGGGAGAAAGTGTTGTAAGCGGCAGAGTAACTCCGGACAGCTATATTGTAAGAAAAACCGGCAAACTTATTGAAACCACCATAGGCTCTAAGGAAACAAAGATAGTCTATGGAAATAAGAATACTGTAGAAATAGCTGTAGATGAAGATAAAAGAAAAGCAAGAGCTCTAAGTGATAATGAAATATCAAAACTTGTAAACTGTGGACTAAAAATAGAAAAGCATTATGGTATCCCTATGGATATTGAGTGGGCTATCAAAGATAACAAAGTATATATTTTGCAGGCAAGGGCTATCACCACATTAAAAAATGATAATGAAAAAGCTCTTATAGAAATTTACTTAAAAAGCACAAAGCCAAGTAAGAGTATGCGTAAAAACATGGCATTTCAACTTGAAAAAATGCCATTTGCCTACAGAGCTTTGGATTATGATTTTATAATGGCAATCAATGATCAAAAGTCCAAAATATTTGCAGAAGGAGGCATAATCTTTGACACCGATCCACAGATAGATAATGACGGCATACAGACTCTTCCAAAAGGTAAAAAGGGAATCACCAAAAATATTTTTCATATATTTAAAGTCATAAAACAAATCAAAGACTTTGACTCTTGTGCTGCTATATGCAAGAAATTTATGCACAGATATGAAGAAGAGATTTCCCTGCTTAAAAGTAAAGACTTTGAATCAATGAGCCTTTCGGAGTGTAAAGATTTTTTGGAATACAGCTATAAACTTACTAAGGATCTTTCATATGACAGATTTAAACACGCTCTCTTTCCGACAATGCTGGTATTTGATAAATACAGTAAAATCCTAAAAAAAATAAATCATGATTACACTGCCTTTGACCTTTATAAAAACTTGGATAATAAGACTTCAACTGTAAATAATGATATCTCCAAAATGGCAGGAGAAATATCAAAAAACAATAAATTAAAGAAAGCCATTCTTTCAGGAGAAAGCTACAAAAACTTATATAATGAGTTTGATGATTTTAAATCTATGACTGATGACTTTTTTCAAAAAAACGGTTTCAAATCAGACTATAACTGCTACTGTCTGGAGGCGAAAACATTTATAGAAGATCCTGACAGGCTCATTAATATTTTAAAACCTATATTGGCTTCTACTTTTACCAAAAATGAAAAAACAGAAAGTTTTGATGATTTAATGCTGAAGCTAAAGTCAGTTTATGGCAATAAATATAAGCACATAGAAGCCGATATTAATAGCCTTCGATATTTCCATGTGGTTAGAGAAGAAAGTCAGTATTTATGGGAAAGCTTATTTTACTATGTCAGAAAATGTGTGACTAAAGTAAATATGCTTCTACTTAAAAATGAAAATTATAAAACCGGTATATCCAATCTTTTCTTTAATGAACTGATAGAAGCTATGAAGAGAGGATATCTGAATAAGAAAGACCTTGAAAATATCAAAAACAGGAATGAAAAATTTCCACTCTCAATAAAAGTATGGCAAGCATCAAAGTTGCTTATCTTTGATGCGAAAGGTGATATTTTAAAAGGTGTAAGCGGAAGTTTTGGCAAAGTAGTAGGAAGGGCCTGTATTATTCACAGTCCAAAGGAATTTTATAAAATGCAAAAAGGTGATATTTTGGTATGTCATCTGACAGATCCTGAATGGACTCCGCTTTTTAAACTGGCAAGTGCAGTGGTGGCTGATACCGGAGCGGCTCTAAGTCACGCTGCAATAGTTGCAAGAGAATACGGTATTCCGGCGGTACTTGGAGTAGGCTTTGCAACAACAAAATATAAGGATGGTGATATGCTTCAAGTAGACGGTGATGAAGGAACAGTACGAGGTTTATGATATGGATAAAGAAATGAAAAGAAAGGCAATTCTAAATGATGCTCTTCTACCACTACTTATAAAAACCTCCATTCCCACTATTATCGGTATGCTGGTAATGGTCATTTACAATCTTACAGATACCTTCTTTGTAGGTATCTGTAACAATAAGTCTATGACTGCAGCAATCGGTATAGTGTTTAGCTTTATGAGTTTTATACAGGCACTGGGATTTTGGTTTGGATATGGAAGTGGCAATATAATGTCAAAAAAAATAGGAGAGCAAAATGATAAAGAGGCTAAAAATATGGCTTCCATAGGGATATTCTTTGCAGTATCAACCGGATTAATTATCGCCCTTTTATCACTGTTTTTTATTATTCCACTCTCAAAGTTTTTAGGTGGTAATGCCTCAGATGATTTGCTTAAATTTACTATAAAATATTTGCAAATAATTATTCTAAGTATACCCTTCGGTCTTTATTCACTTACTGTTTATAATCAGCTCAGACTATGCGGAAATGTGAAAGAAGGGATGACCGGGCTGCTTTTTGGAATGATCACAAATATGATACTGGATCCTGTAATGATGTTTACTTTAAAACTTGGCTTTATCGGAGCCGGCTACGCCACTCTTACAGGACAGATAGTAGGCTCTTTTGTACTGACATATTTCTCTTTTAAATCAGGAAATATATCTTTTAATTTAAGCTTTAATAAAGAGAGAATATATCATATCCTTGCCGGAGGTATGCCAAATTTCTTAAGGCAATCCATTACAAGTATTGCTCTGATTTTACTTAATATTACTGCTGCAAAATATGGAGATTCACTTCTGGCGGCTTTGACAGTAAGCTCAAGAATATCGGCAATCGCCTATATGATAATGATAGGCTGGTCTCAAGGCTTTCAGCCAATCTGTGCAATGAATTACGGGGGAAAGAAATATAGTAGAGTACAAGAGGCTTTTAAGCTTACTGCCATTATAGGCAGTATATTTTTGATTTTTTCTGCGATATTTTTATATGTCTTTTCAAATGAACTTGTTAAAACTATGACTGCTGACAGTGAGGTTATCTCCATCAGTGTACAGATATTACATATGCAGTGTATAACCCTGCCCTTTGTAGGTTTCTTTGCGGTAAGTAGTATGCTTTTACAAAATATAGGAAAATACCTTATGGCTTCCATACTTTCCATCTCACGCCAAGGAATATTTTTTATACCCCTGCTTTATATTTTATCCGGCTTATTATCCCAATATGGAATATACCTGCTGCAGCCTTTGTCAGATGTACTCTCCTTTGCTTTAGCTGTTTTTATGGTAAGAAGTGTTTGGAAATCTTTTGTTAAAATAATTTGATATATACAAGTCTGTGATATAAATTAAACACTTAAAAACTATATTTATGTTACAATACAAATATAGTCTTTTAGGTTACAGCATATGAGGTTTTATATATGGATAAAATCAAGATAGAAAAAAATACCGTTCAAGAAACATTGATCATTCCATTATACGGACGAAATGTGTTCTGAGAAGTTCCCTGATCTGTATAAAGATAATTCTGCCAAAGAATTATGTGAAAGATTGGATTATGATTTTTCAGAAATTGAAAAAAAGAGCAATTCCTTTCTGTATGAATTCGGGGCTCTTGAAGCTGCAATGAGACAGCTGGATATTATATCAGAGATCAAAGACTATTTAAAAAAACATACAAAAGCAACCATTGTAAATCTCGGATGTGGCTTAGATGAAACCGGAAAGGCCTGCGATAATGGTCTATGTCAAATAGTAAATGTGGATTTTCCGGATATTATAGAAATTAGAAAAAAAGATTATTCCAAACAGAGATAGAGAAATAAATATCTCCTGTAATTTAAAGGATTATTCCTGGATGAAACATGTTGATAATTCTAAAGGAGTAATTTTCTTTGCGGCCGGAGTTTTTCATTATTTTAAAATAGAAGAAGTTAAATCATTAATACTTGAACTTGCTAAAAGATATAAAGGTGGATGTTTAATCTTTGACAGTGTAGGTGAGCTCGGTGTAAAGCTTTTAATGAAAACGACTCTAAAAAATATGGGCATCAGCGGTATAGATGGATTATTCTATTTGAACAATCCATTAAAAGAGCTTAATTGGTCAAATGAAATAAAGGTGAGTTCCAAACCCTATATGTTAGGTTATTATAATATGAGAAGTCCAAATATTTTCTTCTCTCATCGCTTGCTTGCTAATATATGCGATAATTTTTTGAAAATGGCTATAAACAGAATAGATTTTAAATAAGGAATATATATGAATATTTTAGTAGTTGAAGATGAAGTGTTGCTTGCCTCATCTCTTACAGAAATTTTAGAAGAATGCGGACATACTGTAGAATGTGCGTATGACGGCATGGAAGGTCTGGAGCTTGCAAGGTCTTCACATTTTGATCTGCTTGTACTTGACTTAATGTTACCAAAATTGAACGGTTTTGAGGTAGCCAGAACTCTCAGGAAAGAGAAAAACGGACTTTCTATTTTGATATTGACTGCCAAATCAGATATCCTTGACAGAGTGGAAGGACTGGATTCGGGTGCAGACTATTATCTTACAAAACCTTTTGACAGAAGAGAACTATTAGCCTGTATAAATGCTCTACTTCGCAGACAAGGAAAAGAAGTAAATCAGGTAAGCTTTGGTAATACCTCTTTGGATATAGATTCCTCAGAACTTATATCCGGCGATAACTCCATTCGCCTCTCCTCCAAGGAGTTTCAAATGATGAGAATACTTTTAAAGGAGGGCAAAAACAATATTTCAAAAACTCTGTTCCTTGAAAAAATCTGGGGCTATGACAGTGATGCCACAGAAAATAATGTGGAAGTATATATCGGTTTTTTAAGAAAGAAGCTTAAGACATTGTCATCAGATATATCAATCGTGGCAAGCAGAGGTCTTGGATATCATTTGGAAATAAGAGGTGATGAATGATTGAGAAACTACAAAAAAAACTTACATTGCTTTTATCTTCTGTAAGTGTTTTTTTACTTGTTTTCATGCTTATATTCCCTTTTCTTTTTAACAGAAACGGCATTTACAGCGATATGAGAGCCACACTTTCTGAATCTATGAATACTCCAATGTATCAGGACTCAGTATCCGGATCCTACGCTGTTTTTCAAATGTTGTTTGACTCTGACGGAAATATCATAGATACAAATGGAGCTGATTTTTTTCTTGATAGCGAAATAAAACAGGATTTAATATCGGATGCATTAAACAAAGTAAATAGAAATTCAAGCAGGTTTTATTCATCAATAAATGGTGGAAAGCTTCAATATATCTGCGAAGTCAAAGCTCCACCGGATCGCTTTGATAATGAAGAAAGGGGACCTCATAATAAAACAGATAAATCAGATACAAATATAGATTCTTCAGAGAATAAATCAAAGCCGTACAATCTTACCGGACCACCCACTTTGTATCGTGTTGCAGTGACGGATTTCAGTACGGAAATAAAAAACTTAAACAATCTTTTAGTTTTGCTTGTACTGCTGTTCTTTGTACTCTCTACTGTGATTATACTTTTTTCAAAATACTTTGTTAAAAAGAGTATAAGACCTGTAAGTGATGCTATTACTTCGCAGCGTCAATTTATCTCCGATGCATCACATGAGCTGAAAACTCCTCTCACCGTTATAATAAATAATGTTGGAAATATTCAAAAGGCAATATCAAAGAATTCTATTCAAATAGAAAATATGGAATTGCTGAAGAAAAATATCAACGGCATTGATGAAATGAGCGAAAGAATGAAGCATTTGACACAGGATTTGCTTGATTTAAGCCGCCTTGAAAACTGGCAGGATAGAAAAGAGCAAATGGAAAGAATAGTTTTATCAGATATTGCAAACAAAGAATGTCTGTATTTTGAACCCGTATTTTTTGAGAATAATAAAGAACTTGAATATAATATAGAGGATAATATTTCTGTTTTGGGAGATGCAAACAAACTAAAGGATCTTATCTCGGTACTTTTGGAAAATGCTATGAAATACTCACTTTCACACACCACACTTACTTTAAATAAGGGAAAAAAGGATATTGTTTTATCTGTTGAAAATGACGTGGAAAAAGAACTTTCAAAAGAGGATACCGTCAATATATTTAAGCGTTTCTACAGACTTGACGAATCTCACTCAAGTAGCGGCTATGGACTCGGTCTTCCTATCGCAAAGGAAATAGTGCTTATGCATAAGGGAGAAATTAAGGTCGCAAGTAAGGATAAGAAAGTATTCTTTGAGATTTATTTTCATATATAATTTTAACTAAGTAATTAGGAGGATATAGCAAATATTATATCCTCCTATATATTTCATAAAACCGGGTAATTTTGTATCTTCTACTTAACATATTTCTCAAATTTGTCTACACTCATTTTTGCTCGCTTAGCAGCCTCATCAACACTCAATATACCATCCTTTACAAGTGATACCAAAGTACTTACAATTCCACTTTCTCAGGCTCTATCAAGCTCTAATACATCTACTTCTTTTCTTAAATCCTCATATAATTCCTTTAATGCTTCTGTCATACCTTCTCCTTTCTCTACATATTTAAGTCGATATTTCATATTTGAGGTAATTGGAAACTTTTCGCTATAAAAATCACTTTTTGTAAAAACCTTCATAACGCTCCTTATAAAGAATATTTTTAGATAAAAAGAAAAACCAAGTTTGTTATTACATTTTAATATTTTATACAACAAAAATATTTTTTTATTAATAAAAAGGTACAGATTCGAAATCCATCGAATCTGCACCTTTTTACTATAATCTACTTTCACAATCTTTTTACACTAAACTTATTGATATTATCAATTTTGTTTATATCTGAAATACTAACCCAATAAGGTAACAACAATCGGAACGACAATTATAAAGAGTATAGTGCTCAATGTCACAACATTTGTAGAAAATTCCACATCTCCATCTCCCTGGTTAGCTAAAATTGGGAGGACGGCTAAGGCCGGAGCCGCCGATTGTACTACAAATGTATTAAATTCTTTTGTCTCCATACCGGAGGCTGCAAATTTTAATATAAAGTACATTGTAGCAGGTGCCACAATAAAGCGTCCTACCAATGTGACAATGGTATCGATGTCAAAACGAATTGTCTTCAATCCCGCCTTGGCTAAGACAATTCCAATATATAGCAGAGACAAAGGCGTCACTATATTCCCGATGTAAGTCAAGGTATTTGTTGCAAAACTTGGTACTGAAATTCGCAAGATTAAGAAGACCAAGGCAACAAGGAAACCAACAAGGGGAGCAGGGAAGAGTTTCTTCCAATTAAATTTAGCTACTTGCTTACTTTTCCCTGACTTACTGTCTGTTGTCATCAGGTAAACGCCTAAAGTCCATGTAGAGACCGTATTGGTGATATAGTAGATGAGGAAATAAGGCAGTGCCTCATCACCGAAAAGAGCAATATTTAAAGGCAGACCAATGAAAATGGTATTAGCATTGACAAAGGTATTAATCATCGTACCACAACGCCCGGGGCGAACATTAAATATTTTTACAGCCGCAAATGCAAATATATAGCCTAAAATACAAGCACCAAAAGTATAAATCAGACCACCTGACAGACTAATCAACTTATCCAAAGTCAGGTATTTCAAAACTGACACAAATATGGAAACAGGCATTGCGACATTCATAATCAGCTTAGATAAATTACCGCCAAAACTATCATCAAACCACCCTCTTAACTGCAAGAAATAGCCCAAGATTATAAGAACAATAATGGGAATAATACTCTCAATAGAAGTTAAAAAAATCATAGTCTATCCCACTTACTAATACTTTGGATACCACTTAAGTTCACTAACAGCTTTAGCCATATCGGTTTCTTTACTTTGTGCCAATCCCTGCTCTTGAGCTTTTTTAGCAACCGCTTCCGCTACTTTACTTGAAACTTCTGCCACATAAGCAAATGGCGGCAAGACAGGTGCACCCGGTTTACCTGAATCAACTATACCGCTCAATGAATGTGCAGCTGCACCAATCATTTCATCTGTCAAAAGCTTAGCTTCTGAAGCAAGCATTCCAAGTCCCAGACCGGGATAGATAAGAGCATTATTAGCCTGACCAATCTGATAAGATACCCCTTTATAATCCACATTGTCGGAAGGTATTCCTGTCGCTACAAAAGCCTTTCCATCAGACCACTCAATCAAGTCTTTAGCACTTGCTTCTGCCAGCTCAGTTGGATTACTAAGCGGGAAAATAATTGGACGCTCAGTGTTTTGACACATAGCCTCAACAACCTCTTTTGTAAAGGTATTAGGTTGTGTTGATGTTCCTACCAAGATTGTCGGTTTAACCGTCTTTACAACTTCAAGCAAGTCTGTTAGCTTGTCAGCATTAGCAAAGTCAGAACGCTTCTTTGCAAATGGACGTTGCTCAGGTGTCAAATCATCCATATCATCAAAAAAAGAAGACCTTGTTTATCTACCATAAAGAAACGTTTGTAAGCCTCTTCTTCTGAGAGTCCTTCTGTAATCATTTCACTGAGAACACGTGATGCAATTCCTGCACCTGCTGTTCCACCGCCAAAGCAAAAGATAGATTTGGTCTGTTAATTTTTTTCACCACTAATATCTAATGATCCGTAAATACCACCCAGTGTGACAATACCCGTTCCTTGGATATCATCATTGAAAGTAGGAATTTTATCCTTGTACTTGTTGAGAATATTGGCAGCATTTAGACGACCGAAATCTTCCCAGTGTAAGTAGAGCTTAGGGAAAAAGTCGTTCAGCTGTTTGTACAAACTGATCAATAAAAATCATAATAACGGTCTCCACGTACACGCCTCATGGCGGTTCCCAAGATAGTTAGGATTTTCCAGCAATTCTTTACGGTTAGTTCCGGCATCAATGACCAAAGGTAAAACAGTTGCAGGGTCAATACCGGCCGCTCCTGTGTAAACCATAAGCTTTCCAACTGAAATATCCACACCATTGGTTCCCCAGTCACCAATACCTAAAATTGCTTCCGCATCTGTCACAACAATAAGTCTAATATTACGGTCTCCGGCCGCATTCTTAAGGGTAGCTTCTATATTTTCAGGGTGGTTAATATCTAAATAGCCTGCATATTGCGTATCAACAAACAAATCACTGTAATTTTCAATCGTAGTTGCAACCGTTGGATCATAAACAATCGGATTGAATTCGGCAATGTGTTGGCTAAAAAGATAGTAAAAACAAGGTGCGATTAGTATTGAAGATTTCCATCAAGAACAAGCGTTTTTCCAGGTTTGTTGTTTTTTTAGAAAAATGAGCATAGGTTTGTGCCGCTTGCTCCTCCAAAGTTTGCACATAAGGTGGCAAAACTCCAACTAAGCCAAGTTCTTTACGCTCTTCAAGTGTAAAAGCAGTTCCCTTATTTAAAAAGGGATTATTCAAAATATCATGTGCATTCATAATGCAACCTCCTTTAATTTTGTGTAATCATTATAACACAATTATATATCTAATATAATCTCTTGTAACAGATAAGTTTTTATATGTTTTTTAATAAAAATAGTATCAATTCACAGTTAATTTATAAGTCAATATACAATATTCACATTATATAACTCTTTTTGCACTTTAACATTAATATCTGTATCTATTTCGACAACATACTCTTTTTTCTTGCTTTGTCAAGGTTTTTTATCAAAAAAGTGCAAATTCGAAATCCATCGAATCTGCACCTATTTACTATGAGCTGCTTTCACAATCTTTATTTGTTTTTCCATTTACACCTACCAGAATAATGGCTGCCATAATGCAAAGAAAACTTCCTATTATCAAATAAACCATTTCAAAGGTTCCGCTTGTACCATAGATTTCCAATATACCTTTGTATATTGAACCTGCACCAAGTGTTGCTATACCACATTTCCAAGTCAGTGTGACATTATCCGAAATTGTTCTTTTTAAAATAAGATTATTTAAAAGACTTGGTATGAAAAGTCCTATAAAAGGTATCAAAAATGCATACATCATATAGCTTGAATATACGCCATGTGAAAAATACTCATATATCTGTCCGAATATAAATACAAATACTGAAACTCCAAGATAAATCCGTGATTTCTTCATCAGTTTCCACCTCCAATATATACTATATCACTTACCGATCTTTCCTGATTTGATCGACCGTTTGTAGTAGGATTGTTTATAATCTCTCCCTTGAAAACCATAGTAGAAGAACCGCCACCGTCCAGATTATAGGCATCTGTTACTCCAAGTTCTTTCATAAATGTTGCAAGTTCATAAAGACTTAATCCAGCACTCTCACTTGTCCTTCCGTCTGATACCACAAATACATAGTGATTGTTTCCAAGATATCCGATTGCCGTTCTCGGATTGCTTGCCATCGCCATTCCTACTTCTTCATTTTCACCTACAGATATTTCACCGTCTTCAAGTAAGACCGGACCGAATGATAGCACCTGATATGCTCCGCTTTGTAAAAGAGCTTCAGCAGTTGTTTCATTCTCTGATACAAACTCAAACTCTCCGGTTTTAGTTATAACCAAGGCATCTCTGTCTCCGGATGTATTTCTGTAAAGATTTCCGTTTCTTATAACATATCCTGCCTGTCTTGCACCATAGTAATCTCCATTGATAGCCAAAGCGGCATTATTCTCTTTGGCCATATTTGAAGTTGTATCGGTAATATTTCTTCCGTAAGTATTATTTGCAAGTGCTGTCTTTAAAACCGAAACATCACTTACTGTTACATCAGCCACATATATCTCACTGTCATATGCTCTGTACTGTTTTAATGTAATACTTGTATTGCTGTCTGAATACTCTCCTATAACAGTTCCACCTTCAACAGTCTCTACATTAGTCAATGTGGCACTGCTTGTTGTGCCTGTGTTTTCAGATGAACTACTGTCAGATGTTAAATTTGTCTCTGTAGTAGAATTATTCACGCTTGTACTTCCGTTGAGTTTTTCTTGTATGGCAGCCTCCACACTTTCCCTTATACTGTTGCTTGTAGTTTCTGCGACTACATTTGAAGCCATTACACTTTGCATAGGATGCGGTATTACAAATGTATCCAAAAGTGCATATGTACTGAATGAAAATAAGGCTACGCCATATAATATGCCTAAACCCTTCTTATTTAATTTCTTCATATATTTTACTCCTGTCTATTTTAAAGAAGCGGCATAATTATTCTCTTCTACATTCTCATTTTTCTTTGCAAACACCAAATGTCTTTGCACAAAGTATGATACTGTAAATAAAACCACTTCTGTTATTATCTTAGCCAAATATGCATTTATATTTAATGCTTCTACCATTTCTCGAAGAATCAAAGTATTCATTGCAAATATAAATGCCGCAAGTCCCAGATATGAGATATATTCTCCCGCAAGATTCTTCTCGTCTTTTTTATTATTTTTAAACACAAACTTTTTATTTACAAAAAAGTTGAAGTGCAATGATATAATGCGGGCAATCGCATTTGAAAGTATTATGCTTCCTGAAAACAAAAAGCATATTGTGTAAAGTAAAAAATCTATAATAAAGGATAAAATAGAGCTGCCGCAAAACTTGAAGATCTGACTGTATATTCTTGCAGAGTCTTTTATAGTATCAAAGTGACTTTCTTCATTGTCATCGATATATATCGTTTCAATAGTGTATTCCTTCATCTTTGTACCTTTTCTTGCAAAATCCAGTAGCATATTCATCTCATACTCATACCTCTCTCCTTTTATTTGTAGCAGCTCCGGAATCAAACTTTTATGAAATGCCCTCATTCCGGTCTGAGTATCTTCAATATTTACGCCTGTAGAAATATAAAATATCTTTTTGGTGATATAATTTCCTATTCTTGATCTGAGAGGGGAATCCTTTGACTGTTCTCTTGATCCAAGTATTAAAGTATCTTCGCTTTCCATTGATTTATCAAGCAGGTATAATGCATCCTTTAATGAATGCTGTCCGTCTGCGTCCAAAGTTATTACTACGAAATCATCTTCTATTTTATTTAAATAAGACAGACCTTCCTTTAGTGCGGCTCCCTTTCCCTGATTTACATAAAAGTGAATGACCTTTGCTCTACTGTTCTTTCAAGTTGGGAAAAGAGGGGAAGATATTCTTCCCCTGAACCGTCATTCACCACTACTACCTCTATTCCTCTTGCTTCAATGGACTGCACAAAATATATCAAATTTTCATTTGGCTTATATGCCGGTATTAGGGCAAATTTTCTTTTCATTACTTCTCCTTTCCGGATGTATCTCCTGTCTTTTGATTGCTGTTTTGTTTATTCTTTTTTCTTATTAGAATCAGTTTTACTCTTACTGCTCTTGTTGTTTTCATTCTGTGGCGGCTGACCCGTCTGTGGCTGATTTCCACCCTGTGGTGGTTGACCTTGTGGTGGCTGGCCCTGGCCATTTCCTCCTCTTCCCTGGAAGTTTCCACTCATCTCAGGTGGCTGACCCTGTGGCGGTTGTCCTTGGCCATTTCCTCCTCTTCCCTGGAAGTTTCCACTCATCTCAGGTGGCTGGCCCTGGCCATTTCCTCCTCTTCCCTGGAAGTTTCCGTTCATCTCCGGTGGCTGGCCCTGGTCATTTCCCTGACCTCCTCCATGTGAGTTGCCATTTGGTCCTCCCTGTGGTGGCTGGCCCATTGGTGGTTGACCTTGATTATTTCCCCCTCTTCCCTGGAAGTTTCCATTAATCTCAGGTGGTTGGCCCATTGGTGGCTGTCCCTGGTTGTTTCCCTGACCTCCTCCCTGTGAGTTGCCATTTGGTCCTCCCTGTGGCGGTTCGCCCATTGGTGGCTGTCCCTGGTTGTTTCCATGACCTCCTATCTGGAAGTTGCCATTCATCTCAGGTGGCTGGCCCTGGCCATTTCCTCCTCTTCCCTGGAAGTTTCCACTCATCTCAGGTGGCTGGCCCTGTGGTGGTTGTCCCTGGTCATTTCCTCCTCTTCCCTGGAAGTTTCCGTTCATCTCAGGTGGCTGGCCCTGGTCATTTCCCCCTCTTCCCCGGAAGTTTCCACTCATCTCAGGTGGCTGACCCTGGCCATTTCCTCCTCTTCCCTGGAAGTTTCCACTCATCTCAGGTGGCTGGCCCTGTGGTCGCTGACCATTTCCGCCCATTCCACCCTGTGGTGGCTGACCGAAGTTTCCTCCCTGAGAGTTGCCCGCGGTAACAGAACTTTCACTGTCTCCTACACTTACCTTATAGTTTTTTCCACTTTCAATCTCAGCACTGCTGTATAAAACTGCATTATAGCTCTGTGTCTGATCTGCTGATGTGAAAAACTCATTTCCGGATTCATCGCTTACCTTAATAGTAGCTCCTGTAGTCGCATTATTATCTAAATAGTAGATAATACTTGACTGAGTTGAATTATTTCCGTTAAATCCCTGGAACATTCCGGAATTACCTGTTGCAAGTATGCTTCCGCCTGTAATAGTACCTGTTCCGTCATAATCAATCGGTGCATTCCCACCATTTGAAGGTCCGTCTACAACTATATTTCCACCGGAAATATTTAAATCACCATTGGAATCTATACCGTCACCGCCCGGAATTATCTTTATATCTCCTCCTGAGATATTGATAGCATAGCTAACCTGTGATCCGTCTGTTGAATCTCCGGCTGCATTTATACCGTCATCACTTGAGTTTACAAGTATATTTCCACCTTCAATATTTACGGTAATTCCTTCAAGGCCTTCATTTGAAGCCGCTATATTTATTTTTCCGTCTTTAACAGTCAAGGTATTATCAGCATGCAATGCATCATCACCTGCATTGATATTGATCTCTCCATTTTCAAATGTAACATCACCCTTGGAATGTAGTGCATCCTCTACAGTAGTAATATCAAAATTTCCATTCTTTACAACAAGTATTTTCTTACCGTTAAGTCCGTGATGTGAAGCTGTAATACTGTAGTTTCCGCTTTCTACATTCAAGTTTGATTTGAATGTATAGCATCCTCATATCCACCTTCCACTGTAAGCTTGCCTGATCCTGTTAAATTTATATCTCCTTCGCTGTAAACAGCCGCATCGTAAGCATTATCCTCACTTGAGGAATTCTCATCCTGAGTATTTGCAGCTCTCATATCGCTTATCTTATTATCGCTGCCATCAACCAGGTTGATATTTATATTTCCGCTCTTTCCGACTATCGGTGCATCTGATGAATTTGATATTGTAAAATTATCAAGATTTAAGTTTACATCTCCATCTGCACTTACCACTATCTGTCCTTCACTCAAATTGCCTTTTAATCGATAATTTCCCGACTTACTTATTGTGATGATATTTCCTTCACTGCTTGCTCCTTCTCCGTTTATAGAAACTGTATTATTATCAATTTTTATACTTGTTTCATTCCCTTGAGTTTTCTCACTTTTACTGTTAGTTACATTTGCTCTTACTGTTGCCGCACTTGCATCCTGTGATGCATTGCAGGCACCAAGTCCAAGCATCAGTCCCATTCCCATTAAGGAGAATGCAATATTTCTGTTTATCTTCTTATTATCTGTTATTTTACTTTTCATAAGCTCCTCATTTCTCTTATACTGAATTTATTTTTAAAGGATTGTTTTCCTTTGATGCATTAAGGATACAAAGTAAACTGAAATGAAACTGAAAAAAACAGGATAATTTGTGAAGAATATGTGAAAAAAAGCCTTACAGACAAGTAAAACTTGAATGTAAGACTTTTAGCTATTCAAACCATGCTACCGCTCTTATGGGTGAGCCGTCACATTTTTCTATTTTTAGTGGAAAGCAGCTAAACCAAAACAGATCATTTCCACACTGCTCCAAATTGGTGAGATTTTCTATATTGATAATGTCACTATTTTCAAAAAGCTTCTTATGCCTTGTAAGATTTTCATCAGCTATAGGATCAAGACCTATAACATCAAAACCTATTCCCTTGTATTTGCCCTTTAAAATATATTCCATTACCTCATCATCAATACAGGGATAATCACCAAAGTACTCATCACTTCCCCATTTTTTATCCCAACCCAAATTAAAAAGAAGAAAATCTGCTCTTTCAATCTTATCGCCATAACACTTTAATTGCTCCGTAGTAATAGCGTCACCTTCTTTTAACATTCTGCAATCTATTACTATCGCTTTTCCGATAAACTGATCTATGGGAAACTCATCCAAAGTCTTTTTCCCTTCATAAATATGCACAGGTGGATCCATATGTGTTCCGGTATGAGTATACATTTGAAGAAAAGTTTCTTTAAAACCATTTTTCTCATAGGTGTTTGCCGGGGTAAGCTTCGGTGTATCCGTACCCGGATACACCGGCATAGTTTCATTTATTGTATGTGTTAAATCTATTACTCTCATTCATACACCTATTTTATCTCCACTTGACAGCTTCTCAATGTTTCTATTGCGGCATTATGTTTTTCAACACTAACTCCCGCACAGCAATTTGAATCAACACTGATTTTCACCTCCGGCAGAAATGCTTTAATTAAAAGAGCATTTGATACAACACATATATCGGTGCAAAGTCCTACCAACTCTATTTCTATATCCTCTGCTTTTGATAGTTCAAGCATCTTATTTGCCAGATCCACACTTCCAAAACTCGGTTTTTTAAAGATGTTCTCCGATTTAATTATCTTTGCTATATCCGGATGTAACTCCCACCCTACAGTATTTTCTATGCAATGTGGTACCGGAAGATTTTTACCCTCCTGAGAATTTAGATAACTTTCCTTGTGAGTATCCATAGTTGCAAATACATCTTCTTTTGGGTACTTTAATATTTTTCTATTACTCCTTCTACAATAGACTCCGCCTCCTTTGTTCCAAGGCTTCCGTCAATAAAGTCATTTTGCATATCTATAACAATCAATACTCTTCTCATATAACCTCCTGACAGTATAAATATTATTCACAATCCTTTTCGATTATATCACAATATATATCTAAAAAAATAATATTAATTTATATGTAATACCAATCCTCACATATCTATTTTTTTAATTCTAATTTTCACATGCTTATTTAAAAAGTCTTTATACTATTCTTTGCATTTTTCCATTTAATTATACAGCTCACAAGATATTGATAAAATGTTGATAAATTGTTAAGATTTTGGTATAATTGGCATCAGTGATACTTCACAATTTTTATTTTTTGGAGGAACTAAAAGTGAAAACATTTCTGACAATTCTTATTGTCATACTGGTTATATTACTTGTCGCTTTGGTTGCATTGTACTTCTTCGGAAGAAAGATGGAGAGCAGACAGGTAGAATCTCAAGCTGCTATGGAAGCTGCTAAACAAACGGTTTCAATGCTTATTATAGATAAAAAGAAACTGAAGATAAAAGAGTCCGGTTTACCAAAGATAGTGTATGAACAAACTCCTTGGTATCTAAAATGGACTAAAGTACCTATTGTGAAGGCAAAGGTCGGACCCAAAATAATGACACTTATGGCAGATGAAAAAGTATTTTCCATATTGCCGCTAAAGACTGAAGTAAAAGCTGTAGTAAGCGGTATCTATATCTCAGATATAAAGAGTGTAAAAGGTGGTAAAATAATTAAGCCTGAGACAAAGAAAAAAGGCTTCTTTGCAAAACTTTTTAAAAAATAATAAAACAGAATACATATGTCCCCACTAATCAAAGATTAGAGGGGGATATTTTTATTTTGTACTCATATAAATTATTTAAGTTCCACATTATAGGCTCTTAACAAATCTGTCAAATGCTTCCTGACCTTCTCTCGTCCTCTTATATACTCCGGCACATTCCAAAACCTTTACAAATACCTTGCTGATTTCATCCTGTACAATAGTATGAATATTTTCGGCATTGATATCATAATCGCCAATCCATCTATCTACCCAGTCAGCATGCTTGAAAGTTCTTCATCACTTCTGATATCCTTCTTATCAAGAATATACTCTTCCAAAACTGCCATCTCTTTTTTTAGTCTGGCAGGAAGTACCGCAAGTCCCATTACTTCTATAAGACCTATATTCTCCTTCTTGATATGGTGAAGATCTGCACTGGGATGATACACTCCCCAAGGACTCTCCTCTGTGGTTATATTATTTCTAAGCACCAGATCAATCTCATACAGATCACCTCTCATTCTTGCAATAGGTGTAATAGTATTATGTGGAATACCCTCAGTCTCAGCAAAGATAAATGCATCCTCATCAGTATATCCTCTCCAAGCTGACAAAATATGATCAGAAGCCTCCACTATTCTATCTATATCCTTACCCTGAAGTCTGATAACTGACATGGGCCATTTTACAATGCCTGCTGTCAGATCCTCATATCCCGGCAGTACAAAGTTTCTATCATAAGGAGCCTTTGCCATAGCAAATACATAACCACCTCCCTGGAAATGATCATGGCTTAAAATAGAACCACCTACTATAGGGAGATCCGCATTGGAACCTGCTGTATAATGAGGAAAAAGTTTTACAAACTCCAAAAGCTTTTTAAATACCGCCTTATCAATTCTCATAGGCTTATGCTCTTTATTGAAGATAATACAATGCTCATTGTAGTAGACATATGGTGAATACTGTAGGAAATAATCTTCTCCATCTAAAGAAATTGGAATAACCCTTAGGTTTTGTCTTGCCGGATGAGAGAAATGTCCTGCATAACCCTCATTTTCCATACAGAGCAGGCAGCTTGGATATCCAAAACTTTTTGCTTGTCCCGCCTTTGCTATATCTCTCGGATCCTTTTCCGGCTTGGAGAGATTTATAGTAATATCTATAGGACCATACTCCGTTTGTGTAACCCATTTTTCATCCTTTGCTATTCTGTCTGTACGGATATAATTGACTCTTTTACTAAAATTATAGTAGTAGTCTGTAGCCAGCTTACTGCTTATATTGTATATCTCTTTAAATATTCTTCTCACAGTGGATGGCATAGTTGTGAGTAATCCCATAATCTTTGTATCAAAAAGATCTGTAGTTGTTACCGTATCATCCTCAATAATACCATTTTCATAGGCAAACCTGCACATATCTGCCAGTATATCTGCCAAAATTCTTTCTTCCTCTATCTCTTCTTCTTTGAACTCCATTTGTCCAAACAATTCAAGCAGACTGTTTGTCACATATACTCTATCATCTTCATCCACCAAATGCTCACGAATACCATATGCCATAAGTTCATTGATAAGTTTGTTAATCATATTTTTGCTCCCTAAACCATACTTTATTTCAACCATATATAACACTCTGCAAATCAATTATCAATCAATAAATACTTAATTGCAATAGATAAAAATTACATTGATAAAGAAATTTTTTCTATTTTATTGACTTTGAAGCTCCTTATTTGCCTTTTCTACTTTTAGATTTATAAGTATCATAGTTATCAACACATTAAAGATCATAGGGAGCCACAAGTACATAATATGAAGCATATTTACACAGGACTGTGACTGTGTTGTGGCATTTTGAACATATCCACTTGCTGCAAGCATCCAACCTGCTATAGCAGTACCAAGTCCACCACCAACCTTAGTTCCAAATGATGTACAAGAATACATTGTACCATCTACCTTTTTACCGGTTGTAAGTCTTGTATACTCTGATGTTGTTGCAATAAGCGCATTCATATCTCCTTGAAGTGGACTCATACCAAGTGCCGCTACCGCTGTACAGAAAAGCATCAGTGGAATACTTCCCATGTATCCGGCAATAACCACTCCCAGACGACCTGCTGTACCTATAACATATCCAACAATATTTAACTTGTACATACCACTTAATCTTTCTACAAGAACAGGTGTTATGAGTAACCCTATAATCATAGGAATATTTATAGCCCAGGAGAATGTCCCAAACAGTCCATCATTTCCAAGTACATACTTCATAAAGTAAATACCCATTCCAAGTGTTGCCGAATAAAGCTGCATAAGAAGATAAGCACCACAAATCATAAGGAAATACTTATTGTGGACAAGTATCTTAAAAGCATCAATAAGATTGTATTTTTCCTGTGGTTCATCTTCAGCTTTTCCTTCAGAGAGTTCTTCATCTGAAAGTTCTCTAACCGACAATACCGAAACAGTATTTGATATAACTCCGATTATTGCATATATAATAGCAACTATTCTCCATGCTGCTGCACCACCACCAAGCTTTGCTACAAATCCGACTGTTACAGCCTGAATCAGCATACTCGTACCAAATGCAAAAATAAATCTTATAGAGCCCATCTGCACTCTCTCGGAATTGTTCTTTGTAATAAGTGCGGTAAGTGCCGAATATGCAATATTATTGGCTGTATAAAATCCTGCATTCAATAATGTATATGCTATAAAAAACCAGGCATACTGAGCAGTCTTTCCCATATCCACAGGAATACAAAATATCGCTACCAAACATATAGCACATCCGAAATATCCATATAGCATCCAAGGTCTTGCCTTACCCATTTTGGTATTGGTCTTATCAATCATTGCACCAAAGAACACATCGCTGATACCGTCAAAGATCTTTGAAACCGCAATCAATGTTCCTACTATACCTGCATTCAATCCTATGATATCTGTTAAATATATCATTACAAATGCAGCTAAAAGTGCATAGACTACATTTCCTGCTATATCACCGGAACCGTAACCCACCTTGTTATACCACTTTAAATATTTCTTTTCTTCCATAAAAACTCTCCTTTCTATTTTTTTACTTCACAAAAGGTATCATACTAATATCAAAATCAAACTTGATATCATCAAATCTATACTTATCTATTACTACCGGTCCACAACTGTTTGAACCTATACCGTTTAAAGCATAGTCAAGACAAAGCACTGTACTCTCAGACTCTACAAGCTCAAAATTATGTTCTGCACTTTCAAGCTCTTCCTGTGTATAAACAGAAGCATTAAATGAGAAAGTTTTTTGAGCTGCCACCGCCATTCCAAACTGTCCATTTGCCAGTTCCACATAATCACAATCATAGTGGCTTCCATTTTCCTGCGGATTTATATAATCTTCATGCATATCGCTCACTTTTGCTCTATATATGCCATGGCTTGTAGAATGATGTTTATCTATATAGCTCTCATGAGGTCCCATACCAAAGTAGGCAATATTTTCAAGTTTCTTATCAAGGAATAATCTTATTCCAAATCTTGGTAAGTCAGGGAACTCTTCATCCTTTACAACTTTGATAGAAGATGTTATCGCTCCCATACAGTCTATTTTCCAAACAATATCTGCATCTAATATCTTTTGAATACTTGCTGCAGACATAGAAGTTTTTACAGATATCTCAACATACTTTTCTGACTGTATAATATCTGTTTCATAAGCTCTTACATATGCTTCATTATACTTTGCCTTCTTCCATTCAATCTTTGCATACATATCATTATCTGTAGGTGCTCTCCATATATTAATCTCCATAGGTCTGTTGAAATATTCCCTTCCGGCAAATACTAAAGATTTAAACATTCCATTTTTCTTACTATAGGTATATGTAAAAGTCTTACCCTTAATAATTACTGATGTATCATCTTCTGCTACTTCCATATCGGATACAGTAACTTCTCTGTCCAGTAATTTAACTGCATTTTGATTTCTTCCATCTTCATTTTCAATCTTTAACTCATCAAATCCAAGTTCATATCCTTTTTGAATCAAAGGCATTTCCTTTTTAAGTATATAGATAAGTTTAAGGAATACCTTTCCCTTGTTTGGAATCTTTATCCTAAGCTCAAGCTCTTTTTCACTATGTGCCTCTATAGAAGGAAGCTCTAAGACTCCACTTTCAACATTGAGTCCATCACAGCTCACTTCATAATAAATGTCTACAAAATCCTTCAGATCATCAAAATCCATATAGTTGTGTATAACAAGCTTTCCATTTACTTCATCATATGAAACCGCTCTCGCAGGTCTGTAAACATTCTTATACTCCAAAAGTCCTGTATGTGGCGTTCTGTCCGGATATACAAGTCCATCCATACAGAAGTTTAAATCATGTACACTTTCTCCATGATCTCCACCATAGTAGTACATATCTTTACCGTTTTTATCTTTCCCCTTATATATTGCATGGTCGCACCACTCCCAGACAAAACCTCCACACATAAGATCATTTTCATAAATAAGCTCAAAATAATCTTCAAAATCTCCGGGTCCGTTTCCCATACTGTGACAATACTCCACAAGTAAGAATGGCTTACTTGCATCATTTTTTAGATACTCTCTGATTTCTTCAAGTGAAGGATACATTCTACTGTATATATCAAGGTAATCATAGTTGTATACCACATCATAGTTTCTGTATCTTGCACTCTCATACTGTGTTATTCTTGAAGGATCAAACTCCTTTGTCCACTTAAGTGCCTTTTCAAAATTGCATCCATAGGCACTCTCATTTCCCATTGACCACATTACGATAGAAGGTCTATTCTTATCCCTTCTTACCATAAGCTCCACTCTATCAAGAATAGAAGCTTCCCAAGCCGGATCATCAGCTATTTTTTCATTCCATCTTTTGAACCTGTTATAGTCAGTATCCTCTTTTCTGTAAATCATAACAGGTCCATGTGCCTCAATATCCGCCTCATCAACAACCATAAATCCATACTTATCACATAGCTGATAGAAATATGGTGCATTTGGATAATGACTGCTTCTTATAGCATTGAAATTATGTTGCTTCATCATAGTAAGATCAGTTATGATTTGTTCCATACTGATTGTAAATCCTGTTACCGGATCTGAATCATGTCTGTTTACTCCTCTAAACTTTATCTTTTGTTTATTAAAATAAAGTACCCTATCAATTATCTCAACTGTTCTGAATCCTACATACTCAACAATAGTCTCTTCCTCTGTTTCAAGTACCAAAGTATAAAGATATGGATTTTCTGTATTCCAAAGAATGGGATCACTAACTTCAAACTCTATACTTCCTGTTTTGTCTATTTCACCTTTTGTTATTATATTTCCGGCTTTATCTTCCAGAGTTATTTTTACCCCTACCGGATCTGTAAGCTCTATATCAAACTTTAACTTCCCTCCATCTGTATTAACTCTATAATCTCTTATATAAGCCTGTGGTCTTTTTAATATATATACATCTCTGAAAATTCCACTCATACGGAATTTATCCTGATCTTCCAAATAAGATCCGTCACACCATTTCAATACTAAAAACAGCAATGGTATTTTTTTCCATTTTTTTAATACATCTGTGATATCAAATTCACTTGTCGCATGTCACTACCTGACTGTATCCTACATATGAACCATTTATCCATAAATAAAAAGCAGCTGTCCACACCTTCAAAAATTTAGGAATGCTTTTTTGGCTTTCTCATCCTCTTTATATTCAAAATTATAGACATATGCTCCACATGGTATATCCTGTGGTACATATGGAGGATCAAATGGGAAAGGATATTTTATATTTGTGTACTGATGATTATCATATCCCTCATTTTGCCATACTCCCGGTACCTCCATATCTACATACTCTGATACATCAAATCCTTGCTTAAAAAACTCTTCCTCTACATCATAGATACTTTCAAAATATTTAAACTTCCATATGCCGTTTAAAAACTGAATCCTGTCTGAGCCTTTGCGATTCTCTACAAAATCATCCATTCTCTTTGAGGCGGGTATATAATACGCTCTTGCCGGCATAGTGTTCTCATGTAAAATATTTAGGTCCTCATAATAGCGTGGTACAATCATTTTAACCTCCTTTTATATGAACAATATCATACTATAATATTAAATTTCTCACTTTCGTACATCTTTGATTTAGCTTAATTTTAGTATTTTTATAGCTTTTTGTCTATAAACTATACTAGATTAAATATGCACAAAATGATACAATTATATAAATTTGTTATTAGGAGGTTATATGTACTTAAATTGTGGCTATATGCATAACTCTGCCATAGACTTCAAAGATAAATCAAGGCCGCTTATTGTAGGAAGCTGTGGCACTTATCGTCTACTCACCAAACCGAAACTTCCTACCTATAGACCTCGTGGTCGTCTGGACTATCAGCTGATTTATATAAGTTCAGGACAGGCACATTTTCATTTTAATAATAAGGACAGTGAAACTGTTATAACTGCCGGAAATATGGTTTTATTTCGTCCAAAGGAATTTCAAAAATATGAATACTATGGTACAAACAGAACCGAAGTGTACTGGGTACATTTTACCGGAAGTGATGTAAAAAATATTTTGAGAAAATATGGTATCAGTGACGATCTACATTATTTCTTTGTAGGTACATCTTTGGAATGTGAAAGAATATATAAGAAAATGATATCAGAATTGCAGCGTTGTCAAGTTGACTATGAAGAATTACTTGCGATACTTATGCAGCAGCTACTTATTTGCATACATAGAGAAATCAGGAAATATAGAAAAATATCAGATGTTTATCTGGACAATGAAATGGATATAGCTATTCAGTACTTTAGTGATAATTATAGTAATGAAATAAGTATTGAAGAGTATGCCATGTCAAGAGGTATGAGTATAAGCTGGTTTATTAGAAACTTTAAAAAATATTCCGGAACTACACCTATGCAATTTATTGTTTCAGCCAGAATATCCAATGCACAGTTACTTCTTGAAACCACAAAATATTCCATATCCGAAATCTCAAGAATTGTCGGATATGACAATCCACTATACTTTAGCAGACTTTTTCATAAGATAAAAAGGATTCTCACCCTCAGAGTATAGAAAAAAATATAAAATAATAAATAGCTGTCACTTTAAGTATTTAAAGCGACAGCTAATATTTTATATAAACAAAATATTATAAAAAGAGATTAAATAAACCTGCTAAAACCATTACAAATATAGGACTCTTATTATATTTTATCAAAAGTACCATACATATAATAAATATAACCACCATATGCAATCTAAGATTCTCTATTGCTATTTCACTTATACCCAAGGCTGATTGTAATATCTTTATACCTGATATTGCAATCATTGATACTATAGCCGGTCTTAAAATACTCAATATTGACTGCAACATTCTCAGTTTCTTATATTTCATATATACCTGAGCTAGTAAAGTCACCAAAATGAAAGATGGCATTATACAACCAAGAGTAGCTACTATAGCCCCTTTTATTCCTGCAATCCTTATACCTACAAAGGTAGCTGAATTTATAGCAATAGGTCCCGGAGTCATCTGTGATATAGTGATAAGATCATTAAATTCTGCTATCGTCAGCCAGTGATTCGCATCCACCACCTCACTTTGTATAATCGGCATGGCTGCATATCCTCCACCAAAACTGAAAGCTCCAATTTTTAAAAAGCTTATAAAAAGTTTTAGATAAATCATTTGCTTTTCTCCATACCCTTAGATAAAAGAGTCTGTATGACTCCAACTAAAATACAGATCAATATAATATATATCACATTTACTTTAAAATAAAAATTAATTAAAAAAGCTATCAGCATTATAAACACACTTAAAGCACTCTTCTTACCAATTATATCAGATCCCATCTGATAACTTACAGAAGCAATAACCGCACCAACTCCTGCCTGCATTCCCTCAAGCATATATGCAATAAAAGCGTTCTCACGAAACAGTGTATAAAATATTGATATAACTGAAATTATAAGAAAAGGGGGAATGACAGTGGCAAAAGTTGCCACTACCACCCCTACTATTCCTGCAAGCTTATATCCCACTGCTATAGCCCCATTTACTGCAATCGCTCCCGGTGCTGACTGTGCAATAGCCACCAAATCAAGCATTTCATCATTTTCTATCCAATGATACTCATCCACAAACTTTTTCTTCATCAATGTAACTATCACATAGCCACCCCCAAATGTGAATGCACTCAAATAAAGTGTTGAAATAAAAAGCTTAATAAGGATTTTCTTATTCATTTTCTTTTACTATTTCATCAATCTTCTTTAACTCTTCTTCACTAAATGAAGTATTTTCTATAGCCGCAATATTATCAAGTACCTGTGAAGGTTTTGAAGCACCTATAAGTACAGATGTCATGATATCATCTTTAAGTACCCAAGCAAGTGCCATTTGTGCCAAACTTTGCTGTCTTGCTTTTGCAATATCATTCAGTTTACTTATAGCTTCAAGTTTCTTTGCTGTAAGATTGTTTTCATTTAAGAATCTTCCATCAGTAACTACTCTACTATCAGACGGTATTCCATTAAGATATCTATCACTTAAAAGTCCCTGTGCCAGTGGACTAAAAGATATAATACCCTTCTTTAGTTTACCTGACATATCCTTTAATCCATTATTTTCAATAGTTCTATCAAATATTGAATATCTGTTTTGATTTATTATAAAAGGAACTTTAAGCTCATTTAGAATCTTTGTTGCCTGTTCCAAAGTCTCACCGTCATAGTTTGAGAGTCCCACATATAATGCCTTACCACTGTTTACTATCTGTGCAAGTGCACCACAGGTCTCTTCAAGAGGTGTATTTTTATCCATTCTATGGTGATAGAATATGTCTACATATTCAAGTTCCATTCTTTTTAAACTCTGATCAATACTTGCTATAAGATACTTTCTACTTCCAAAATCACCATAAGGACCATCCCACATAGTATACCCTGCCTTGGTACTAATGATCATTTCATCTCTGTATTTTCCTAAATCTTCCTTTAGGATTATACCAAAATTCTTTTCAGCACTTCCCGGTGCAGGACCATAGTTATTTGCCAGATCAAAATGAGTGATACCATTGTCAAAAGCTGTAAACAAAATATCCTTCATACTTTCAAGATTTGAATGGTCTCCAAAATTATGCCAGAGTCCCAAAGATACTAGTGGCAACTTCAATCCACTGTTACCACAATGAGCATATTTCATTTTCTCATATCTGTCTTCCTTTGCAAAATACATAAAAAACTCCTTTCAAATATCAATTTTCAAATTCTCTAAACATCATTAAAAAAATTATTAACATAGCTACAGCTGCAAGTAAAATAGCCTTTTCAGCCCAAAGTCTCACAAACAAATATCCTACCATAGTACCTATAATAAATACAAATATACATACATAATAATAAAGTCCTTTTTCAAGTGCAGACTTATCATTAGTTTTTATTCCTCGATACATATTCTGGGTTCCTGCTTTTAAATTTCCGGTGCACATAGTAGTCGCCATAGCTGTACCTCTAACCTTTGGAAATGTGGCAAACTGCACTCCTGATATCATAGATATTATTGAATTGGCTATTTGGTTCATATCTTGAGGCAAAAAAGCTACAAATACAAACGCAACTATCTCAAATACTACTATTATCTGTCTCCAATGTATAATATTAATCTTTTCTTTTCTATGTTTTATTATTTCACATATAGCCACACCTATGGAAAAGGATAATATCGGTATAATATAATTTACCGACTCCAAAAACTTGCCTTCACATATCTTTAATGTCATCAGTATTATATTACCCGTTTCAGCATTGGCAAAAACTTTTCCACGATTTATATATGAATACGCATCCATAAATCCACCTGAAAGTGCCAAAAGTATCCCCACCATTATGGACTCTGATATCTGCCATCTTTTCATTTTATCCCTCATAGTCTAAAAAGAATACTCTTATATTTTAAACTATTGTTAACTAAAATAAAAGTCTATAAAAAATGACCCGCTAATATCAGATTATACCCTGAATTTAGCGAGTCTATAAGAATTATTTTAATGTTGTAAATGTATCTAATGCCTTTTGAGCTTTTTCTTCAGAAATACTGCTGGCTGTAATTATTGCCATAAAATTTCCGGATTTTATATAAATTTGCTTTCTATATACTGTATAATCTCCGGTTGTATCAGTTGCACTCATTGCTATAGTCTCTTTGCCATTGAACATAGCCTTGGCACTTTCTACACTGACATTTACCATGCCTGCTGCCTTATATTGTTCCTGTAGCTTGGCTACTACTGCCTCTAATTCTGTCTCCGTCTCAAAAGGTGTACCCATCTTTTCAATAACAACATTTACATTGCTGACTCCGGTTCCATTCTCACTGGTAGCATATACATCCATATATATACTTTCATCTGCTGCCTCCTGTGACATACCGGATTGCTTTATGAAAATATCTCTCATCTGTGCAATATTATCTCTGCTCTCCATCTTATAATTGTTGGCAGGTGCATCAAATTTGATATTGAAAACTTCATTTGTATATACAGAATCTTCTTTTCTACCTCTATAGTACTGTATATCATCTTCTACATGAGTTTCCTCTTTTAGAACCTCTGCCTGTGTAGTTAGAACCTCTGTTGTTGGAACTTCTGTGCTTGTTTCAACAGCACTTGATTCCACTTGTGTACTTTCAGCTGTAGTTTCAGTTTTATTTCCTCCGCCACAGGCAGTCATCATAACAGTTAAAAATAACAATGGTATAAAAATGTTTTTTTTCATATCACCACTCCATGTAATAATCATAAAATTTATCTATATTAAATATCAATAAAATATTACAACAGTGTGATTAAAATGTAAATATTTTTTTAACCAGATTTTATATAATCTTAACTTTTTTTATGTAATGGAGGCTATTTCTAATATTTTCATTACTTACTTTATTCTCATTGTTTTCCTTATTATCATTATTGTCTTTATGTAAAAAAGCTTCTTTTATTTTATTCCAAAACATAAAACCTCAAATCACAAATATTTAATCTGCTTTTGTAAATGCATTCAAACAATCCTCAACTTGTTCATCTGTAGTATTTACTTCTATAACAGCTACATGATTTCCTGACTGTAAAAAAACTTCTGTATGATAATATTTCACACTACCTGAAGTTAATACTGAATTAAGACAGGGAACATCCTCACCTAAAAAATTTAATGTGTTGCTTTCCACTTTAATATTTTCATCACCTAATCCCTTATTATCGTCCTTTATTACAGCAATCTCTTCGTCTATATAGGATTTTATATCTGTACTATCTTCTAAAATTTTAAACGACACAGTTTTACCGCTATCACTACTATTTGCTTCCATTCTTATTGAATAATCACCATGACTTATATGCATAGCACTAAGCTCTTGGTCATCTACCATTTCCATATTTGCCACTTTAGCATCAAACTTTATATTAAATACATCATTTATATATACATCACCATCAAGTATACCATCCAGACTGGTATCCCTACTTTCCTCTGTAAATGATTTTACCACTTTATCATTATCATAGCTTTTTTTTGATTTGCTGCCACAGGCTGTTATAGAAAATATTGACACCATAATAATACCAATCATTATAAAAATTAAATTTTTTTCTCATTTTACCTACCACCCTACAAAAATATACTTTTTTTATCTGAGTATATCATCTATTTAAATAAAAACAATAACTTAAAATTTTATACTGTATTTTTGCAAATTCCCTATATAAAAAACGACCAACAAAAGCTAGATTCTAGATCTAACTTTTGTTGGTCGGTTCATAAAGTATGACTTTATATTTATTCTGCCTTGGTAAACATATCCATTCCTGTTTTAGCTATCTCTTCATCCATTGTCATAAGAACAACTATTGCTATACGATCACCTGACTTTATAAATGCCTGAATCTGATACTGTGTTACACCGCCTGAAGTAATTTCTGTCTTCACACATGGTACATCCTCTCCCAAAAGTTTTATTGTAGCAGTTTCAACCTTTGAGTCTTCCATACCCATATCTTCATTTATTTTCTTTTGTCCATCAACTACTGTCTCCATGTATGCCTGAACATCATTAAATTCCTCATTCATTATACCTATCATTACAGTTTTTGTATAAGTACTGTCATAAGCATATGCTTCTAAAAGCCCATCAGGTGCATCCTGTCCTAAAGCAGCCAATTCTTCAGGACTTGCTAAAATCATACCATTAGCTTCTGCATCAAACTTTATATTGAAAGCTTTATTTGTATAAACATTACCTTCAGTTACTCCACTTAAATCATCCGTTTTAGCTTCAGAAAGACTCTCTGTAGTTTCTTCAGCCTTCTTTTCATCAGTCTTTTGACTTGCTTCCTTACTTTCTGTTGCAGATGTTTCAACCTTCTCAGTCTTTGCATTAGCACCACATGCTGTTACCGCCAATACTGATGCTATAGCCAATGCAGCTAATTTAAAATTTTTTCTCATAATATCCTCCATTTTGTAAAATAGTATCTCGCTGATTATACAAAAATAGAACATGTGAAAAAAATTATAATTTGTATTAATTTTTTTATTTAAAAATAATAAAAAAATATAATATGCTATAACTTTTATTTAGCTAGAGTAAAGATATCAAATGCATTTTCAACAAATTCTTGATCTCTTCCCATTGCTAAAAGCAATCAATGTATATTCTCCATATGGAATAAATATATACTTTTTTTATAACTCTTTTCACCATCAGAATAAGTCTCTACAGTACTTCTACTAATAAAATCTTCTCCAAGAAAATTTATCTTTTTTTTGGTTAATTCTACAGTTTTATTATCTTCTTCATCAAAATAGGTTTCTGTAGTTTCTTCTTCTTTGGTTTCTTCTCTACCCTTAGATACCATAATGACAATAGTATTGTCATATGTAACATCATGTGCCATCATATCTATATACATGTTCCCACTGTCAATATAGTCTTTTATTTCTCTGTCTGGAGGATTACCCATTAATTCCAGTTCCTCCTGTGTTGAAAAAATCATATGCTTTTTGCTGATATCGCATTGCATATTCAACATATTGCTTGTATAAACAGAATCTTTTATTTCTCCTCTTGCAAAGCGTGATCTTTCTTTTACAATGTCATCTTTTTCCGGTTTTGTCTTCTTATTTTTGTCAGTATTTTTGGCGTCTTCAAATATATCAAAAAGCTTTTGGGCATCTTCTTCATCATAACAACATGCACTGATTTCTACTATATACTCATCTATCTTAAAATATAATTGTTTTTCATAATATCCAGGCATTTCTATACCTTCATATTCTGATTTCCAGCTTATCTCTATACCCGGTACCTTTTTTCCTGCTATTACTCCAGAGCTTGAATGGATGTCCATAGTTTCATTATCATCTTCTATCGGGTCTTCTTCAAATTCCTTAATAACCTTTTTTGTATAATCATATATATTCCTTACATCCGGATCTTTGTAGATAAATATATCAACAGTTCTTGTAGGGTCTGATATATCAATAGCATGCATATCGCTTACCATGTAGTATTCATCATCTAATCTTTTATCTATATCCTCTATATCTGACCTATCTGTTATGGCATCTGAAAACTCTCCCATAAACTCTGATTCATAGTATACCTCCATATTATTGGATTTTGCATCAAACCTGAGATTCAACATTTTACTTATATATACACCATCTTCAATATTCCCTAATGACAATTTTGATGTATCGGAATCTTTGTTTACTTCTTCAGTTTCTTTACTTTCTTTGTCTTCTTTCTTCTCTTTCTTTTCTTTTTTTGCTTTCTTTTTAGATGACCTTTCTTTCTTTACAGTCTCTTTTTCTACATTTTTTCCACTAACCCAACAGCCGGATAAACATAACATTGATACAATAAGCATACTTATAATAGATTTTTTTAGATTTCTTTTCACCATGTCCTCCTTAATGTCCAACTACGATTTAATAAAAATTATAAACCTTAATAAAGTAAAAATACATTATATATAATGACGAAAAACAAGTTATTATTTTTTTAGTTTATATTGCTATATAACCATTTAAAAAAACAGCTTATAGTACAAAAAAATAATATTATTTTATTTATTTTCACATATAAAAAAACTTAATCCAAAAACAGTGAGAAGTTTTTTATATCAAAAAAGCATACCCTGATATACTGCTTCATTGCATCCTGAAAAATTTGAATTTCAATTTGTGAACGACTACGAATCATATCACAAACAGTACGTTCAAGATTATAAATGAAAGCTTCATTTCCAAAAGGTGTTTTTGCTTTTGAAATTCCAAGTTCAAAAAAGTCTTTTTTGAAAGTTTTGCCACTTTTTGTAATCAGTATTTAGAGAAAAATAACCTTGAAAAAAGAGTAGACCATCGTTCCTTTGAAAGACAGGGTATAGAAGAAATACCAACCATTCATTTAGGAGCAAGTGCCAGTGCCTTAGAAAGAAAAGGCATTGAAACCGATAAAGGAAACATAAATAGAGAAATTAAAAAGCATAACTCTTTAGTCAAAACTATTAGAGAAAGAATATCGGAGCTTACTTCTTGTATAGGTTCTTTACTTTGAAATTTACAATCAAAATATGATGAATATAAACAGACAAGACAAGATAAAATAGACAATAAAGCAGAACTCTTTAATCTCTATGAATATATCTCAATTTGCAACGATATACAGAGAGAAAAAACAAAAAATCTATCCTATGAGCATATAAACAAAAGAAACATAATATTAAATACACTCAATATTTATGGTATAATAATTGAATTTGTAGTTGATAAAGAGGTGGTAGCTATATGAATAATAAAATAGATAAAATTCATAAAGATGTTTATAGCAGCATTAAAGAATTGATGGATAATGCAAGAAACAAGGTTGCAAGAGAAGTTAATAATATCCTCATTCAAACTTATTGGGAGATTGGGCGAATTATCGTAGAAGATGAACAGGGAAATTCTGATAGAGCCAAGTATGGAAAACAGTTAGTAACAGACTTATCAAAGAGGCTCACCAAAGAATATGGTAAGGGATTTTCAAGGTCTAATTTGCAAAATATGAGGAATTTTTATCTGTCATATCCAATTTGCCAGACACTGTCTGGCAAATTAAGTTGGTCGCATTATTGTGAACTACTTTCCATAAGCAATGAGCAGAAAAGGAGCTTTTATGAAAAAGAAACTATTAATGCAAATTGGTCTGTAAGAGAGCTAAAAAGGCAAATAAAAATATCACTTTTTGAAAGACTTTTACTTTCATCAGGAGATGAAAATAAAGAAAAGGTATTGGAGTTAGCCTTAAAGGGAAATGAAATAAATAAGGCAAGTGATGTTGTAAAAGATCCTTATGTATTTGAATTTTTAGGACTGCCTGAAGAAAAGCCAATTATGGAAAGTGATTTAGAAAAAGCCTTAATAGCTCATATTGAAAAATTCTTGCTTGAACTTGGCAAGGGCTTTATGTATGTAGGCTCACAACAAAGAGTAACACTTGGAAATACCCATTATTATGTTGATATGGTATTTTATAACAAGATACTTAAGAGCTATGTTTTGATTGAGCTAAAAACAGGAAAGCTAATGCCGGAAGCAGTCGGACAAATCAATATGTATCTTAACTACTACAAGACGGAAGTTAATGACGATATGGATAATGAACCGATTGGAATTATCCTTTGTACCGATAAGGACAGTATACAGGCAGAATATGCACTTGGCAGTTTGTCCAATAAGATATTTGCTTCTAAATACACTTTATATATTCCTAATAGAGAACAATTAGAAGAACAAGTCGAAAGAGTTTTAAGGAATTACAAGGAAAAATAAAGTTAATTGAAAAAAGAATGTTTTCACTGAAAACAGTGGATAGCGACTTATTTGGGGATATGCCACTAAGTAGTCAATGCCTATATTTTCATTTATCAATGAAATCTATGCAGTAGATACCGGTAGGAATGTTAAGGCAGTATATAGAGCGAAAGGACTTGATGGAAAGCATACAGGAAGTCATACCATTTACGGATATAAAAAAGCATACCCTGATATACAAGGTATGCTTGATTTATTTATATTTAGTTCCGGTATTTTACATCATTCCCATTCCACCGCCTGCAGGCATTGCAGGTGCATCTTCTTTGATATTAGCTACCGCTGACTCTGTTGTAAGAAGTGTAGATGCAACTGAGTTTGCATTCTGAAGTGCTGATCTTGTAACCTTTGCAGGATCTAAGATACCTGCCTTTACCATATCCACATATTCTTCTCTATAGGCATCAAATCCTACACCTTCACTTGACTCTCTTACCTTGTTTACAACAACGCTTCCCTCAAGTCCTGCATTCTCTACTATTCTGAAAAGTGGTGCCTCAAGTGCTTTAAGTATGATCTTTGCACCTGTTCTCTCATCACCTTCTAAAGTATCTACAAGCTTTGCAACTTCCTTACTTGCGTGAATATAAGCTGAACCACCACCTGCGATGATACCTTCCTCAACTGCTGCTCTTGTAGCATTTAGTGCATCTTCCATACGAAGCTTAGCTTCCTTCATCTCAGTCTCTGTAGCTGCACCTACTCTGATAACAGCTACACCACCTGAAAGCTTAGCAAGTCTTTCCTGTAATTTCTCCTTGTCAAACTCTGATGTAGTTTCTGACAGCTGTGCCTTGATCTGAGTAACTCTCCTTTTCGATATCAGCCTTTGAACCCTGTCCGTCAACGATAACTGTATTCTCTTTTTGAACCTTAACACTTTTTGCACGACCAAGGCTTGCAAGTGTAGCATCCTTAAGTTCAAGTCCAAGCTCCTCGCTGATCACTGTACCGCCTGTAAGAACAGCTATATCCTTTAACATATCTTTTCTTCTGTCACCATATCCCGGAGCCTTTACAGCCACTACATTGAATGTTCCTCTAAGCTTATTTACTATAAGTGTTGTAAGAGCCTCACCCTCAACATCCTCAGCTATAATAAGAAGCTTCTGTCCTGATTTAACAAGCTCCTCAAGTACAGGTAAGATATCCTGAATATTTGAGATCTTCTTATCTGTAATAAGTATGTATGGATCATCAAGATTTGCTTCCATCTTCTCCATATCTGTACACATATATGCAGAAACATAACCTCTGTCAAACTGCATACCCTCTACCAAATCAAGCTCTGTAAGCATAGTCTTTGACTCTTCGATAGTGATAACACCCTCATTGGTTACCTTCTCCATAGCATCAGCTACAAGGCTACCAACCTCATCATCACTTGCAGATATGGCTGCAACTCTTGCGATCTGCTCTTTCCATTTATAGGCTCACTCATCTTTGCAATAGCTTCAACTGCTGCATCTGTAGCCTTCTTCATTCCCTTACGAAGGATAATAGGATTTGCACCTGCTGCCAGGTTCTTCATTCCTTCATTTATCATTGCCTGTGCAAGAACTGTAGCTGTTGTTGTACCGTCACCAGCCACATCATTTGTCTTTGTAGCAACTTCCTTTACAAGCTGTGCACCCATGTTCTCAAATGCATCTTCAAGTTCTATTTCCTTTGCAATAGTTACACCGTCATTTGTGATAAGTGGTGTACCGAATGACTTATCAAGTACAACATTTCTTCCCTTAGGTCCCAATGTAACTCTTACTGTATCAGCCAGCTTGTTTACACCGGCTTCCAATGCTTTTCTGGCTTCAACGCCATATTTAATATCCTTAGCCATGATTTATCTCCTTTAAACTTTATAAAAACGATTTATTCAATTACTGCCAAAATATCATTCTGCTTTACAACGATATACTCAACCTTGTCAAGTTCTACCTCTGTACCTGCATACTTGGAATAAATAACCTTATCGCCTACCTTAACCTGCATCTTTATTTCTTTTCCGTCCACGACTCCACCCGGACCTACTGCAACAACCTCAGCCTGTGAAGGCTTCTCCTTTGCCTGTCCCGGAAGCACTATTCCGGATGCGGTTGTTTCTTCAGCAACCAACTGCTTTAAAACCACTCTATCAAATAAAGGTATTAACTTCATTTTGTATTCCTCCTAATATCTATAAAATCAACTATCTAGTTTTATACCACTTTTTATTAGCAGTGTCAAGCTTTGAGTGCTAATATTCTTGATAAATTAAAAATCAGCCACAACTTTAAAAGTTACCGGCTGATTGTTTTATTTCTTATTTAAAGAACTTATCATATATTCCAAATACGAATATAAATAATACTATAACAGGCAATATAAATGTGAGATAAAATCTCATCCAATCCTTCATCTTCAAACCTTCACCCTTATTACATTCCTTGAGATAATTATCCCAGCCCCATCCATATCTGCTTACACAGAATAAGAGATATACTAAAGAGCCAAGTGGTAATATTATATTACTTACAAGGAAGTCTTCAAGATCAAGTATAGTTCCTCCAAATGGCTTAACCACCCAAAACTCCAGCTACTAAATCCGTATATACATGGTAATGAAAGTAATATTATCACTATCAGATTGAAAAGGCTCACCTGTTTTCTAGACTTCTTTGTAAGATCCATACCGCATGAAACTATATTCTCAAATACTGCAAGTACTGTAGAAAAAGCCGCAAATGACATGAAGATAAAGAAGAAGCTTCCCCAAAGTCTACCCAGTGGCATCTTATTAAAGATATTAGGCAAGGTGATAAATATAAGTGAAGGACCTGAAGTCTGATCAACTCCATATGTAAATGTAGCAGGGAAGATAATAAGTCCTGAAACTATAGCTACTAAAGTATCAAGTATAACTATTGTAACAGACTCTCCAAGCATACTTCTATCATTACTTATATAACTTCCAAATATAAGCATTGCACCTATTCCAAGGCTAAGTGTAAAGAATGCCTGATTCATGGCACCGGTTATCACATCACCTATACCTGTCTCTTCTATTCTGCTTATACTTGGTACAAGATAATACTTAAGTCCTTCTGCAGCACCTTTTAAGAAGAATGAATTTATTGCCAAAATAATCATTACAACAAGAAGTGTAACCATAACTATTTTTGTAATATTCTCAAGTCCCGCTTCAAGTCCTCTTGATACTATAAACATACCTGCAACAACTACCACAACCATCCAAAAAATCATAATAGTAGGCTGTGAAAGCATGTTCTCAAACACCTTGGAAACTCCTTCTGAGTCCAGACCCTCAAACCCTCCTGTAACAGTTAAGTAGAAATAATGTAACATCCATCCTGATACAGTGGTATAGAACATCATCAAAAGATAATTTCCTACAAGTGCTACTATACCATGTACATGCCATTTACTTCCTGCAGGTTCTAACCTTTGATAAGCCATTACCGGACTCTTTCTTGCAGCTCTACCTATTGAAAACTCCATAGTCATTATAGGCAATCCCAGCATAACCAGAAATAATAAATACAGTAGTACGAAAGCACCACCACCACCTTTTCCTGTCATGTATGGAAACTTCCATACATTACCTATACCAATTGCACATCCGGCTGAAATGAGTATAAACCCCAGCCTTGACTTTAACCTTTCTCTCTCCAAAATATCCTCCTACTAAATCCTTGATATTTTTGAGGATTGCGAGAACAATCAGTGCGAAGCAATCCGGCACTATAGAAAACGCTTTACCCCAATAGCTTGATAAATAAAATGTAAATCAAATGTAAAGCATTATAGCATAATTAATGAAAAATTTCTATCTTATGACGTAAATAATATTAACGGTTATATCAAGCCAATAAATAATATAAATAATCTTTAATTCAAAGTATTGACTCTGACATTGCGTCATAGTTTATACTTATCCTTGTTAGGAGGTTTTCAAATGTTTTTAATTAAAAAGGTTAGTGAAATAAGCGGTGTATCGGTGCGCACTTTACACCATTATGATGAAATAGGTTTGCTTTCACCTAAAAAAAATGAAAATGGATACAGATATTATTCTGAGGATGATATGTCTTTTTTGCAAATGATATTATTTTATAAATATCTGGGATTTCCTTTAAAAACAGATAAAAAGAATTATTAAAACAGGAAGATCCGGAAATACTCCATCATCTAAAGAAACAACTCGTTTTGATGCAGAAAGAAAAGCAAAAACTCTTAACACTTATTGATACATTGGAAAAGACGATCAAATCAAGAGAAAGGAAAATTACTATGTCAACAAAAGAAAAATTCAAAGGTTTTACATATCAGGATAATGAAAAATATAAACAAAAAGCAATAGACCTTTATGGAAAGGAAGTTATTGAGGAAGCCGTTAAAAAGCAAAAAGGAAGAGAACAAGAAATTTCCGACGGTTTTAATAATATCTTTTTTGCCATATCGGATAATATGTCAAAGGGACTTAAGGCTACATCAAAAGAAAATACCGAACTTGCAAAAAAGCTTCATAAACATATTTGTGAATACTCTTTTGACTGTAGTGCTGATGTGTTTTCAAGCATAGGCTATGGATATGTTAAAAATCCGGAATTTAAAGATAATATGGACAAATTCGGAGAAGGTATGGCACAGTATCTGTGTGATGCAATTCAACATTATGTAAAAGAGATTTAATTGATAAATCTTTTTAATATATTTTCACCTCTAAGTATCATTTTTATTGTACTTGGAGGTGAAAATCTTCTATCTTTTTACAGTCTGTTGCTTATTTATTTTTTTATGTACTGTAGCTATTATTAAAATTTTTGCTCTAATACCATCTGTAATCTGTTTAAAAAAATCCGTACTCCAGATATTTAAACTATTTGTATCATGTATAAAAGGCTCCACATCTTTTTTTGCCTGTGCAAAATCTATACTGTCAAATCTATATCTCAACATTTCCTTTAATTCTTCTTCAGTACAATCTACATTATCTGTAATATATCCTGATTGAATTAATCTTTCCCTTAAATGTCTTAAATTTACCTCTCCTCCCTTAGACAAGTAAAAAATATAATCATACAGATCTCTACCTTTAATGCGGTTTTGCCACGCTCTGCAAAGTACTGCATGAATTTTTCCGGCAAAAAGTGAAGGCATATCGTATAAATTAACTTCATATGGGGCAGGATTTAATCTATATTTATGTTCAAATGTCGCATATTGTGGAGGATTTACATCAATTTCAAATTTGATTTTTACTACTTCATTCTTAGGGATGCTTCCAATCACTCTCTCATCCGCATAAAATAAAAGTAAATGCTCTTTTGTGTTTCCCTTCAAAAATGCCGACTTAATACTGCTATCATTTGTTTTTTCTTTTTCTACAATTTCAAGATTTAATCCAAATGATCTAAGTTCTTTTTCTAAAACAGGAAAATATACGGAAGTATCAAACTTCTCATCTTTTGTCTTCAATGAAAAGTCAAGATCCTCAGAAAAACGATCCAGTCCGTAAAATATTCTAAGAGCTGTTCCTCCATAGAAGGCTGCCTTTTGGAAAAATCCCGCTCTCGATAATCCGCAAAGAACAATCTCCTGTATAATCTCTTTCATCGCATTCTTCATATCATACATATTTTTTACTTTATAATTTTTTAGCATCTTTTCTATGGAACTATTCATTTTGTAAACTCCTTATAAGCTTTCCCAACTTTCTTACATTACCTGCTTTATATTTTTTTCCGTTAGAAATTCCACTTTTTCTATATTTAATTTTATTAATTCATTTTTTTATCAATACGTAAGTCATCCGTCAATAATATCTCTAATTCCCTTATGTTTGGCACAGGATGCATACTATAAAGTTTATCACAAAGCGCTTTCTCAGGTTCTGCAATGCGATAAAAATAATCACCCTCCTTTATCAGATTAATCCCAAATGGAAATGCCGCTGACGGAATGTCACAATATGTAAAAGTTCCAAATTCCGTCTCATATATTTTCTTTTTCTTTTTATCAAAGGTAGCATTTGTAACTGTATACACAGCTTCCGGAATTAATCCATAATAACTAAGTGCATACTCAAAAGATATATATGACGGTCCATATATACTTCCGGCTAACAGGTATGCCGATACATTTTTATCTGTCTCATATAATCCCTTAGAAATACGGACACAATCCCCTGCATCTACCATTCTTGACAGTTTAGCTTTAGGATTTGCATAGGAACTAAGTTCTTCCAAAAGCATAGATGTTGTTTTTATCATATTTTCACCTCTAAGTATCATTTTATTGTACTTAGAGGTGAAAATCAAGTATTTAAGTTTATTTAATTTGTCTTTGTCTCAATTTTGATATAAAATTTATACATTACAATATTATTTTAAACTGTTATATTTTAGGAGCAAATATGAATCAATACTTAGAAGTGTCTTTACAGGCAGTTATACTTTTTCCATTTGTAGTAGCTATTTTTACATTACCCTATATCGCTTATAACTACCATAAATATGGCTCTGTACTGAGCTTAAAGGTTTTGATTGTTTATTCTTTTATTTTTTATATTCTATGTATGTACTGTCTGGTAATACTACCACTTCCTACACCAGAAAAAGGCCGCTACTCTTCATAGTCATAAAATGCAGTTTGAACCTTTTTTTATTTATAAAAAGATATATTAAAAAAATCTCATATTATTAAAGGACAACCAAAAACTTGGATGAGTTTAGTTTTAAACAAGGCTTTCTTAGTAAATATTTTAAATCTTTTTTTGGCTGTACCATTTGGAATGTATCTCCGTTACTATTTCAAAAGATCATTTATAGAAACTTTAGTTTTATCGTTTCTATTGTCATTATTTTTTGAAATAACACAACTTACAGGACTATATTTTACCTATTCCGGCAGTTACAGACTCTTTGATGTGGATGATCTTATTGTAAATACTTCAGGCGGTGTGCTTGGATTTCTTTGCATTGGACCTGTTATGAAATTTCTTCCTTCAAGAGATGAGCTGGATGAAATAAGCTATAAAAAAGGAATGGAAGTATCATTAACAAGACGTTTTATATCATTCTTTTTTGATATGGCCTTTATTGCTTTATTAACCTTTATTTGTGAAATTTTAATACCTGAATTTACCTTGATGTTCTCATTTGAAGCAAGCATCTTATTTTATTTTTCTGTTTTTCCGATATTATTTAAAGGAAGAACTTTGGGAAAATTTATCACAAGTACAGCCATTGTATCTTTAAATGATGGGCATCCTGCATTCTATTCATATTTTTTTAGGTATATACTTTTTTTACGGACTTTATTTTTTTTATACCTTTAAATTTAAGAAGATTGCTGGAAAAATCTAATACTTACAAATGCAGATCCTTCTAAAGATATGGCATATGCAACTCTTGAGCTTTTGGCAACTATTTTGTACTTTATGATATTACTTACAGCTCTTATAAAATCTGCAAGACATCACAGACTTTTATATGAAAAATTATCACATACAAAAATCCAAAGTACAGTAAAAGTATAAAAGCAAACCATCTCTGGAATCTTTGCTTATATTAATATTTTTCATACTTGAAAAACTGTTAGTATTAATGTAGTATTTAAATACATTATATCTAGTTTTTAAAACTACATTAAGGAGGACTATCTATGAAATCAAGGTATAGAGAAAAGACAAGATTCGGTGTACTTCCGGGAACTATATCAATAAAAATACGAGAACCTGGCTCAGCACTTACTCACTTTCTAGGGCTAATTCTATTATGGATAGGAGCAGGTCCTCTTATTCAAAGGACTATAGAACACGGAAGTATTTTAACTTCAATATCTATATTTGTATTTATTATATCAACTACATTATTGTATGCGGCAAGTACTATATATCATTCAGTAGTATTGGATCTCAAGAAAACTCTTATTTTTCGTAAAATAGACCATATCATGATTTCTATACTTATCGCAGGAACATATACTCCTGTATGCCTTACCGCTCTTAGAGGAAAACTTGGATATATATTACTAGCTGCAATATGGGCACTTGCTATTGGAGGGATTATTCTGAAAATATTCTATATAAGTTGTCCTAAGTGGCTGTCATCTCTAATTTATCTCATTATGGGATGGCTTTGTATATTTGCACTAAAGCCTATATTCAAGGCTTTGCCTCTTACCGGATTTTTATGGCTTTTGTTTGGAGGTATTGCTTACACACTTGGTGCTTTAATATATGCACTTAAATTGAAGACTTTTAATGAAAAACATATTTATTTCGGATCACATGAGATTTTTCATGTTTTCATTATGATTGGAACATTTTGCCATTATATGTTGCTTTTTAGTACATTGTCTTTTTATTAAATATTCTTTCAATAAAAGTCATATATCTATAAATTACTGTTTTTTTGTTTCATTTATTTATAATATTTACAAAAAAATAAAACTGCAAATAATACATATACTATTGAATATACCCGTCTTATTATATATAATTAATATAGAGTTAATTTTATATTTTTAATGTATGTATATATTTTATAGGAGGTATTTATATGAAAAAGCAGCTTTTTTGTACATTGATAATATTTGCTACATTATCTTTAACTTCAACTGTTTTTGCAAGTCAAGGATATAAAAAACAAAGGTATGCATTAAAAGATACTTGGATGATTCATAATGATGCCTGGTGTTATGTGGATTCTGAAGGAACTGTTTCTACAGGATGGAAAAATATTTTAGATCATTGGTTCTACTTTGATAATGAGGGAAAAATGGTTACAAATCAATGGGTTGGTGACTATTACATCGGTCCTAACGGAATGATGTTAACCGATACCACCACTCCTGACGGTTATAAAGTCGGAAATGACGGTACAAGAATTTCTGAAAAAATTGTGCTTAATGAGCCAAAGGCAGCCTCTACACTTGAAAAACATGCCTATTATAAATATTGTACTAAGGAACAGGCCGAGCAGGCTGATGCTGTTGCAAGAAGTATTGCCACAAGAGTTTTATCAGACACCTCGCTTATAACAGATTTTGCAAAAATAAAGAAGGCTTCATCTATTATTTACAAAGAGTATATTATAAATAGTTCATGTGAAAATGATGAAAATAAGTACTACAGAAGTCCTTATGGTGTTTTTATAGCAGGAATAAGTACAAGTGCCGGCGGTACCAGAGCACTAGGAAGGGTTCTTGATTTTATGGGGTATGATTGGGAACATGCCAATCCGAATACAAAAACTTATCAATGGTGTATCGTAAATATGGACAATCAGGAAGGATATGCCGATGCTATGGGATATGGTTGCGGATTTGGAATTCACCCTTATATTTCAGAAGATATGAATTCGGTTAATAAAGATATTGCTAACGATGTATATTAAAAATAGCCGGCACTGTAAGTGCCGGTCAGTTTTTTTCTCTATATACTAAAATTATTCTCTATCAGCTATGGTTTGAGCTAAATCACAAAAATCATCTAATTCAATCTCATCTAATAAATACTTTTGAAATATTCTGCCCATTTCCGAAATATCATTCATTGGATTAGATGACAGCGGCCTGACTTTAAAGTTTGTATTCTCAACATATTTTCTTATAATATCAATATCAGGAACATCTATATCTTCCTCTAAGATAACATCTATTCTTACAGGTATCTGCTTCATTGCGTTACTATAATCAATACTCCCTTCTCTACTTGAAATATAACTTAAAAATTTCTTTGCCGCATTTTTATTTTTTGAAGCTTTATTAAGTACATATTGCCACGTTGCTATATTAGTTGCATTTTTTTTGAACATAGGAAGTTCTGCCACATGTATTCCATCTTCTCCATACTTTCCTGAATTCAAAAAGATATTTATAGCACCGCTATACATAAATACACATCCATACTTGCCGTCAATAAATTTTTGTTCCATTTGTTCGTATCTGTCTATCATTTGATTTTGAGGTGTATAGCCATGTTTCAGCATATCATGCAAAAACTTAACAGCTTCCTTTGTATTATCATTATTCCAATTATAGTAGTCTCCATCAAACATATTTATAAATTGTGATAAATCATTATATATATATGTTTCATCCCATGCACTTCCATATCCATACATGTTTGTACCATAATCATTACTGACAAATAATGAAAAATCATCTAAATTTTTAACTCCTTCGAGTTCTGAATATTTTATATATTTTTCATTTACCCAAAACATCATAATATCCATAAGGTATGGAACAGAATAAAAAAATGATTTTTTTATACATAGCCACTGATTCTACATAATCTTTAGGATATGATTCCACAATATTTTTTTACTCATTATATCATCTAAATTTTCAATATATCCTTTTACTTTTAAACTCACTTACCATCTCATCATTAACTGAAATCAAATCAATATTTGAATTTCCTGATAAAAAGTAATGTTGAAATTTCCGCCTGTCTATTATTTGCATCATCCGGACAAGGAATTATATTTATTTTTCATATTTAATTTTCTTGATACATCGTTAATATAATTTTTTTAAAAATCAGGATTGTCAGCTTCTATATGCATAATATTTAATTCATCTTCATAATAGTTGCTTATTTCTTTTTCTTCATTCTTCTCATAATTATTACAAGAAGATAGAATTAAACCTATACATAATAAAATACAAAAAATTTTTCTATACAAATCAGCTCCTATCTTGGACGCCTACCTTCTCTTCCTACAAGAGGTAAGAATGATGAATGAGGCTCTGTCTGATACCAATATGCTACACTTGCAACATCATCCTGTCTTTCAAAAAGACCTCCATGTCCAACACCGATTTGCTGTATAGTAACCATTAAATCTTCATCAAAGCATATAGAATCCTGTATATGCCACCTATAGAACCCTCTCATCGGTAAGCAATCATCATTGTGATAATCATTATGAATCAATTCATCATGTGATGAATAGTACGGATATCCCAAATATGATGTGCTATAATTTTGTTCAACTGTTTTTCCATTTATCTGTTTTGCAAAACTCCATGAACCTCCAAAATAATCTTCAGTTCCTGTACCGCAAATTGTAGGATATTCTATATCTCCGTCTATGTAAAATTTTACTTCTCCTTCTCCCCACCAGTATCTTTCCAATGTGGTCAATGCAATATATGTCCCGATATAATGTCCCTTTCCTTTTACATTGTCCAATATTACATAATCTTTACCTAAAGTTGTAACTCTTTCTCTTCTCCACTGAGCATGAAAATAAGCTATATCGTTAGGAAGATTATCTACAACACAATAATCAATCTGATAGAAAAATGCCGGTATCGGATTTGGATGCTGGTTTTCCAAAGTTATTCTTGCTCTTTTATTAAAAGGCATTTGAAAATAACTGTTCATTCCTCTATTTGGTACTACAACAATCGGCATTGAATTCACTACACATTCCCTTGCAAATCCACAACAAAAGAAATCTCCAAGTGGACTCTCTACAGAAGGAGTTTCCTCATCGTCCCAATATATCCTTATAATCAGATCACTTAAAACAAAACAATCCGCTTCTGTTGTTTTATTTGTAACCGTAATCCATATGTGATTTATTATACCCGGTCCCTCTATATCGGCAAGTGTTACAGTTTCTCCACTCGGTATATCTTTTAAACAAGGACTTCCTTTTCTTGAAGGCCCCAGATTGCTTGATGCCATCCCGCCTTTACCTTTTTCTCCTGTAGGATTTTCTGCATTTACAGCTCTACTTTTTCTGTTTTTTAAAATTGCTAAATTTCCTAAACTTCCGTATAAATCATACATAAACTTAACTCCCTATCTAAATTAAGATTTAACACCACCTGCCATAATTCCATCCATAATCTGCTTTTCAAAAACAGCAACAAATAATATTATAGGTAAAAGTATTATCCATCCCATCGCACTGACTAAATCCCATGGTACACCATACATATTATCCCTTAAAGGAAGTTGAACTATAGCTACAGATAAAACCTGAATTCCGTTGGAATAATATAAAGGTGTAAAAAAATTATTTAAACAATTTATAAAATTAATAATACATACTGTGGCAATAGCGGGTTTCATCAAAGGCAATATTATATAAAATAAGATTTGTATAAAATTTGCTCCATCTATAGCAGCAGCCTCTTCCAGTGAAACAGGTATTTTACCGACGAAATTGTTTAATATCAAAACTGTAAACGGAATAACCGAACTTACATATAGTATTATCAAACCTTGATATGTATCGAACAATCCAACCTTTTTCATAAATTCATATAAAGGCCTTGCAGTAACAACCTCAGGTATAAGTAAAGTTGCAAGTATAAATGCAAACGCTACACTTATCCATTTTGAATTAAACCTTGAAAATCCATAAGCTGCCATTGTACATAATAATGTGCTTATTATTAATGTACTTCCTACTATTATTACTGTATTTCCTATTTTACTTAATAACCCTACATTTTCAATAAGAAATTTATAACTGTCAAGTGTCGGATTATTTGGCAAATAATCTATAGGCTTCTTAAATAATTCTCCTGCAGGAGTAATTGATGATATAAAAATCCAATATACAGGAAATAAGATAAGAAATGCAACCACTATAAATAATAACCATCTGCTTATAGATATACACTTTTTATATATTTTATATTTGGTATTACTACTCATATTAATCTCCTGTCATTCACTGTATTTATTCATAACTCTTATATTAAACCAACTAAATAAAGCCATTAAAATAAAAAGCATGATAGCTAAAGTAGAAGCATACCCTATATTCAAGTTTGTAAAAGACTCCATTGCTATACGATAAGCTATCAATGATGTATCTTCTCCCGGCCCTCCGGATGTCATTGCATATACCAAATCAAATGATGTTAATCTCCATAATGTAAAAGGTATACATAATGTAATAATATTCCTTATAATTAAAGGTAATGTGATTTTAAAGAATATTTGAAAAGAATTTGCTCCGTCTACTTTAGCCGCCTCATAAATATCTCCTGAAATGAACTGAAGTCCGGATAATACAAGTATTGCAAAAAATGGTAAATCTTTCCATAAATCCATTGCTATAACAGCACTACGAGCAGATCCGGTATTTATTAACCAATTAAATTGAAACTCCGGTATGAATCTTCTAATTAAATCATTTACCAATCCATAATCATTATTAAATCCCCATTTTGCCGCCATTCCTATAACTACAGCCGGCATAGCCCAAGGTATAAGTACTATTGTTCTTAAAAACCTCCTACCTCTGAATTTCAAATTAAGTATCAATGCAAGTATAGTACCTAATATAACATGAAAGAACATTGATACTACTACAAAAAAATAGAAGTAAATTCAATAGAGGAAATTACTTTATCATCTTTAAACACCTCTATATAATTTTTTTAAATCCTACAAACTCGTTTATACCTGACAGAACTTTAATATTATACATACTATTTTTTTAAAAGTAATAATTATAGGATAAATTGTGGTAAATCCCCTTATCAAAAAGTACAGGTAAAATCAAAATTATAGGTATATACCTTATTGACTTTTTTTGCTTATGTTCAAAAATAATTCCTCCTATAAATAAAATGAGTGCTACAGTAATATTATATTTATAAATTCCTACACTTTAGCACTCTTTGGATTATATATTATTTATATTTATCTACCAAATCCTGTGCTTTTTTGCAAAAATCATCTACTGATATTTCACCCTTCATACAAGACTGGTAAATTGTTCCCATATCTGTGATAAACTCCATAGTTTGCGGAAGCATAGGGCGTCCCTGTACATTACATTCTGAAGCGTATCTGGTGTACATCTCCTTTGCAGGATCGCTGTCAGGAACTACCTTCTCGGCAACATCTCTTCTTGCTGGGTAACGATCAAAAGCTTTATATGAAGCTTCCATTCCACCCTCAGATGCCATATACTTTAAAAACTTTATTGCCGCTTCCTTATTTTTGGATGCAGAATTCAATACATAACTCCATGAATCTGTAAATATAGCTCTATTACCGTCATCAGTCATTGAAGGTACCATAGCCATATGAATCTTATCATCACCAAGCATACCTGCTTTCTGATAATCAGATCCCAATCCCCACATAAACCAACAACCATATTTTCCATCATTTGCCTTTGGATTCATCTGCTCATATTTATCAGCAATTTGATCAATTGGTGTTTCATTATTTTTTACCATATCATATAAGAATTGTATTGCTTCCTTATTTTCAGGTCTTGTCCAATCAAAATAATCACCACCGAACATATTTACAAATTGTGCTATTTCATTAAACACATATGTTTTTTCCCAAGATCCACCATACCCATAAGTACCGTTTACTGAAGCGGCTGACATATATTTTTTAAAATCTTCCTTTGTATCTATAGAAGTTATTCCGGCATTATCCATTATTTTTTGATTTACCCAAAAGGCTAAATATCCTGAATATCCGGGTACTCCGATAACATTTCCTTCTTTATCGGTAATCATCTGCTCCAAATATCCCTTTGCAAATTCACCACGAATATCATCGGTCATAACTGTATCATTAAGTCCATCAAGCCAACCTGAATTTTTAAATGATGCACTCATTTCATCATTAATTTCCAATATATCTACACTTGAATCACCTGTAGAAAGTATAGTTGTAATCTTTTGCTGTCTCGTGTCAGAGTCTGTAGGTGCTGCAATTACATTAATCTTTAATCCTGTAGCATCTTGAACATTATTTAACCATTCATCAAAATCGGCATCTGTAGTATTGATACTATATAATGTCAAATCATATTTGGAATTTCCACCGTTTTCTGAGTTTTTGCTTGACTGAGTTGTTCCTGACCCACACCCGGCTAACAGACCCGTTAAAAGTACTGTACTTAACATTACGCTTTTTATTCTTTTATTCATCTTTCCTCCTTATTGTCCTAAAATACTTCACTTACACATATAGGACGTATGCTTTTTGATAATTACATCATAGTAGAATTTATAATTTTCAAAAATACAATATATTATGATTCATTTATATTATTTTTGTTTATATTGTTTTGTTTTTTTTCACAGTCTATAATTGTTTATATAATTACAAGGAGGTTCTTATGCCTATTATAATATATGTCAAAAAAATTTTATATTTTCAAAAATATCATCATAGATTGATTTTTTTTCTTTTTTTAATTTGTACCATACTGCCTCTTATTTTAATGGGTTCTGTATTGTACAGTATTACACATAAAATTGCTTAGTGACAGTATATTAAATTCTATTATACTTGCAGATGATCAACTAAATATAAGAATCAATAACAGATTAAATCAAGCTGAAAAAAAGTATCTAATACTATTCAATATGATATGTATTCTTTGATGCAAAAAATGTCTGATAGTAGAGAAGATTTTGCAATAATTTCAAATGTTAGAGACAATATTTCTCTACTTAAATCAACTTTTTGATTTTTTTATCATATTGATATTTTTTTAGACGATAAAAATATTGCGGCTTCAGAGGGACTTTTTTTCCATCCTTTATCCGATCTAAGAAAAATAGGCCTTGAAGATATTATAAATTCAAATCAAAAATGGATTTATAAAAAACAGTACACTCTTCCTTATGTTATTGATAACACAAAAAATACTCAAGATGTAATAGCTTGTTTTAATGTATTAAATAATCAAGTTTCAGGTAATACCGAATACGTTTATTTAGTACTCTTACGCACTGATGAGCTTTCAAAAATGCTGCAGGACAGTTTTGAAAGTGTCGATTTAACAGGCTATATAATAGATAAAAATGGGACTGTTATTTCACATACAAGTAAAGAACTCATAGGTACCAAGATAAATAACATTGATTTAAATATAAATCCTGATAATACTATAGTTGAGAACAGCAGCTTATATTATCATATAGTTATTCTTGACAATGGTTGGTATCATATAACAGAAATTCCGAAAAATTACATTTTTAAGCATATATACACATTACTTAGAACGTTTATTATAATAATATTTTTTTATCTGTTCCAATAATACTGTTGGTTATTTTTTTACTTCAATAAATTTAACAGGCAGAATCAGTAAACTGTCTTCCGCTATGGATAATTTTAAACTTGGTAATAAAAAGTATTGACTTAGATTATATATCTGCATTAGATAACAGGGACTCTTTTGATGAGGTGGATAAACTTGGACTGACATTTTTTTAAATATGCAATCATCAATTAATAAAAAAATATGCAATCTATTTTTGGAGCTTACTTTATCCGAAGAAAAAGCTTAAGTACCAGCTTCTTCAATCCCAGATAAATCCTCATTTTTTTATATAATATTTTGGGAACAATACAAACTTGTCAAACAATAGGAAAAAAATAGATATAGCCAATCATATGATCAGTAACCTTACTCGTTTTTATAGAATGTCACTTAGAAAATCTGATGAAAAGATAAAAATAAAAGACGAATTGGAAATTTCCAAATTATATCTGGAAATGGAACAACTTTGTCGTCAAGATACACTTAGCTGGACTATAAATGCTGAAGAAGGTATAGAGAACTTTTTTTAATATGTAAGTTTACATTACAACCTTTTTTTGGAGAACTCAATTTTACATGGATACTCATCTGAAAAAAACAAATATACATATCAATATAAATATTTGCTATGGAGATGATGAAGTTATTATTACTATAGAGGATAATGGCTGTGGTATTCCAAATGATAAGTTAGAACAAATCCGATATAAATTAAGTAATCATATAGTAGACTATAACCAACATTTCGGTATTTGTAATGTTAATAAAAGAATTTCAAATACTGACTTTGGAAACGGTATTGTCCTGATTGAAAGTGAAGAAAGAAAAAGGTACAAAAAAATTATAATAAAAATATGCTCAAATGGAGGATTTCTCTTGAAAAAAAGTAGTTTTAGCCGATGATAATTATATTGTCTCAGAAGGTATAAATTTAAATATTGACTGGAATGAATTAAATGCAGAAATAGTTTTAATTGCAAAAAGTGGACAGGAAGTACTTAATTATATAATTGATAATCATGTTGATTTAATAATAACTGATATTGAAATGCCGAACTTAAACGGAATCTCTCTAAGCCGTGAGGCTATAAAAAAATTAATCCATATATTAAAAATAATCTTGATTAGTGCATATGATAAATTTGAATATGCAAAACAGGCTGTCAGTATTGGAGTTTACGATTATATTGAAAAAGCCTATAGATTATGATTTCTTATAAAAAAAGATAAAAAAAGTTCTTTTTGAAATAATAGATAGAGAGCAACGTAATCTGTCTATTGTAAAGGAAAAGCAGACAACTTATGATAACCAAATTTTTTTCCAGGAGTTACTATATTTCTCAACTGATAAAAACATTAGGATATTTTTGATAAATATATAAGCTATCTGGAATTGGATATAAGTTATTCGCATTTTAATATAATCAAAATGGAAATTGAAAGTTCTTCTATGCTTGAAGAAAAATAACGGGGTTTTAACATTTCAAACGGAAATACTAAACATATCGGATGTATTCCTAAGTAAATGTAAAATTTTTTTGATAATGTCTATTATATACAGGACTTAAATAATTTAATCTTTATAATAGCACAAAACAGTAAAAACACCTGCACATTTCCAGTATGTAATCCATAATGTAATTTCATCTTTTTATAGATAATTATAAATCTCAATATTAAATATAAATGTTGGAATTGGTACTATTGTTGATAGTATATCAAAGCTTCATGTATCATATGAAAATGCATATCATGCTCTAAAAATATAGATTTTTTTATCCTAACCAAAGTATATTTGATGCTGTTGAAGCTACTAGGTAAAGAATTCAGTTTATTATCCACATCAGATTCAGATGATGATGAACTTATCGGACTGCTATGCAAAAAGATAATTCATCAATTGAAGAATGGCTTAAAAAAACTTCTTTGATGATTTATCAACAAAAATATAAAAAAACAAAAAAATATTATGTTTATACGTATATATTCTCTGCTTGGAAAAAAATATTGAGATTTCTATATGAAATAAATATTGATACTAAGGACTTGGAAGAAAGAGTAATATCTGTATATAGCCGTTTTTGATACATTTCACACATATGAGCAATTTTTATTATGGATGAGAGAACTTTGCAATTTGGTATGTGATAAACTAAATTTTTCTCTAAAATCCTACCATGAACATACATATGAATTGGTAGATAATTATATTAAAAAAATAATTTTGAGGATAATACTCTCAGTCTGAATGACATAGCAAAATATGCAAATATGAGTCCATCATACTTAAGTGCATTGTATAAAAAAAATAACAACCAAAGTATAAGCGATACTATTACATCATACCGCATTGATGCAGCAAAGGAATATTTAATTAAAACAAACTTATCTTTAAAAGAAATAAGTATTAAATGCGGTTACGCAAACCAATATTATTTCAGCACAAGTTTTAAAAAACAATTAGGCATATCTCCATCCAGCTACAGAGAAAAGTATTCATCATTATAAATTTATTAAAAGCTTATAGAGGAGTGACTCATTTTGAGTTACTCCTCCATCTTTTTCTCTATTATTTATAATTTACTATTTTTCCAAAATCCGGCTTAAGACTTGCTCCACCTACAAGTCCACCGTCGATATCAGCTTCTGCAAAAAGCTCTGCAGCATTTCCTGCATTTACTGAACCGCCGTACTGAATTCTGATCTTCTCAGCTACATCACTTCCATACACTTCTTTAATACACTCTCTGATAGCCTTACAAACTTCCTCAGCCTGTGCAGTTGTAGCAGTCTTGCCTGTACCGATTGCCCAGATTGGTTCATAAGCAATAACAGAATTTGAAGCATTATCAGCACTTACATTCTGGAATGCAATCTTTATCTGTGTTCTGATAAAGTCTATTGCAATACCCTGCTCTCTCTGTGTAAGAGTCTCACCACAGCATATGATTGGTGTAATACCATGCTCAAATGCCTTAAGTACTTTCTTATTTACAGTCTCATCTGTTTCTGCAAAGTATTCTCTTCTCTCTGAATGTCCAATAATAACATACTTTACACCTACATCTGTAAGCATATTTGGTGCGATTTCTCCTGTATATGCTCCATTCTCCTCATAGTACATATTCTCTGCACCAATCTGTATATTACTTCCTTTTGCTGCCTCTATTGCCGGTATTATATCAATTGCCGGTACACAAAAAACAACATCTACTTCGTCATTTGCAACTAAAGGCTTTAACTCATTGATTAATGCAGTTGTCTCTGAAGGAGTCTTGTTCATCTTCCAGTTACCTGCAATAATTTTTCTTCTTGCCATAATATTCTCCGTTCTTTTGGGAAAGCCTCGACAATCCCCTATATTTTAAAATTTTATCTATTGTCAGCTGCTGCTACACCCGGTAATTCCTTACCCTCTAAGAATTCAAGTGAAGCACCACCACCTGTAGAAATATGTGTCATCTTATCTGCAAATCCAAGTCTCTTTACTGCGTTTACAGAATCTCCACCACCAATAACGGTTGTAGCATCCTTAAGTTCAGCTACAGCTCTACATACCTCAAGTGTTCCCTCTGCAAACTTCTCAAACTCGAATACTCCCATAGGTCCATTCCATACTACTGTCTTTGCACCCTCAAGAGCCTTCTTATAGTTCTCTATTGTCTTTGGTCCGATATCAAATCCTGACCATCCTGCATCTATAGTATCAACTACCTTAGACTCTGTATCATTTGAGAATTCCTTACCCTCTACATGGTCTACAGGAAGTAAAAGGTTTACGCCTCTTTCCTTAGCCTTGTTTACCATCTCAAGTGCGTAGTCAAGCTTATCCTCTTCACAAAGTGAGTTTCCGATTTCCTCACCCTTTGCCTTTAAGAATGTATATGCCATACCACCACCGATTATAAGTGTATCTACCTTCTCTAAAAGATTGTTTATAACATTAATCTTATCTGAAACCTTAGCTCCACCAAGGATTGCTACAAATGGACGAACAGGATTCTCTACAGCCTCTCCAAGGAACTTGATTTCCTTCTCCATAAGGTACCCTACAACATTCTCTTTACAGAACTTAGTTACACCTACATTTGAGCAATGTGCTCTATGAGCTGTACCGAATGCATCATTTACAAATATATTATCATCACAAAGTGCAGCAAGCTCTTTTGCATACTCTACAGCAGAATCTTCTTTACCATACTTTGTCTCTTCTGCTCTGTATCTTGTATTCTCTAACAAGAGAACCTCTCCATCCTTTAATTCGGCTGCAAGCTTCCTTGTCTCTTCTCCTGTTACCTGTGGATCTGAAACAAACTTTACATCTACTCCAAGCCTCTCTGAGAGTGCAGGAGCTACAGGTGCAAGGCTCATCTCAGGTAATGGCTCACCCTTTGGTTTTCCAAGATGTGAGCAGAGTATCACTTTAGCCCCTCCATCAAGGAGTTTCTTTATTGTTGGGATTGCTCCGTCTATACGATTATAGTTTTGTATAACTCCATCCTTTAGCGGAACATTGAAGTCACAACGAACCAATACTTTCTGACCTTTTAAGTTCTTTAAATCATCTACTGTTTTCTTGTTAAGCATAGTCTCTCCTTATTTTTTAATTAAGTGGGAAAAATTTTTCCTACTAACAAACAAGGTAATATTTTCACTACCCTGCAATAATAAAAAAGATGATCCGGCCCAATATGACCGGACCACCTTGGTCTCTTATACTATTTATAATTATGCTAATTCAGCAAAGTACTTGATTGTTCTAACCATCTGTGATGTGTAAGAATTCTCGTTATCATACCATGAAACAACCTGAACCTGATATAAATCATCAGCTATAGGTGTTACCATTGTCTGTGTTGCATCAAATAATGAACCATACTGCATACCGATAACATCTGATGAAACAATCTCATCCTCTGTGTATCCGAATGATGCAGATGCGGCAGCCTTCATTGCAGCATTGATATCTTCTTTTGTAAGTCCTGCCTTCTTTACAACAGCTGTAAGGATTGTTGTAGAACCTGTTGGAACAGGAACTCTCTGTGCAGATCCGATAAGCTTTCCGTTAAGCTCAGGGATAACAAGACCGATAGCCTTTGCAGCACCTGTTGAGTTAGGTACGATATTTGCAGCACCTGCTCTTGCTCTTCTAAGGTCACCCTTTCTGTGTGGTCCGTCAAGGATCATCTGATCACCTGTATAAGCATGGATTGTGCTCATGATACCGCTCTGGATAGGAGCAAGCTTGTTAAGTGTATCAGCCATAGGTGCAAGACAGTTTGTTGTACATGAAGCAGCTGAAATAACTGTATCACTTGCCTTAAGTGTTTTCTCGTTTACGCTGAATACAACTGTAGGAAGATCATTTCCTGCAGGAGCTGAAATAACAACCTTCTTAGCACCTGCTGTGATATGTGCTGATGCCTTATCCTTTGATGTGTAGAAACCTGTACACTCAAGTACAACATCTACACCGATCTGTCCCCAAGGAAGCTTTGAAGCATCTGCCTCTTTATAGATTGTGATCTTCTTTCCGTCAACTGTGATTGAATCCTCACCTGCTTCTACTGTGTGCTTTCCTTCTCCTATACGTCCTGCAAATCCACCCTGTGCTGTATCATACTTTAAAAGATGCGCCAACATCTTAGGATCTGTAAGATCATTGATTGCTACTACTTCATATCCATCAGCCTCAAACATCTGTCTGAAAGCAAGACGACCAATACGTCCAAAACCGTTAATTGCTACTTTTACTGACATTTTAGTTCCTCCTAAAATTAGTACTTAAAATGATGTTTATCTCAATTGATAATTATTCATCAATCATTTCTAATTGTACAAAATTATAAACATAATTGCAAGTGATTATTTAAAATTTATATTTCATTCTTCACATACCCTACAATATTCGTTGCATGGTCAGATATACGCTCCAAATTGCTTATGATATCAAGGAATGCAATACCTGACTGAGGATGGCAATCTCCCTTTGAAAGTCTTTCAATATGCTTCTCTCTAAACTCATCTTCAAGCATATCTACCTTATCTTCCAGCTTATTAACCTTTCTTACAGCTCTTAGCGCATCTCCGGCACTTGCATTAATTGCAATTTCAAAAGCTTCTATGCTGTCTTTTGAAATCTCTGCAAGGTCTTCTTTCCAAGATCACTGAATTCAAGATTATTATCTATCATATACTTTGCATTCTCAGAAATATTATCTGCATGGTCTCCCACTCTCTCTATATCCGTTACCATATTGAAGAGATTATTTATATGCTTTTTCTGGCTCTCACTCAGTGAGAGATTGTCTACTTTTATAAGAAATTTTGTCAAAGCTTCCTGCATATCGTCCAGAGTTTTCTCACATTTTGCTACAGTTTCTATATCATCAATACTCTTAGTGTTAATTGCACTTATAGCTGCTTTTAAACTCTTTAGGGCAATATTTCCCATACGAGCCACCTCATTATTTGCTGTTTGTACAGCAAAAGCAGGGCTTAGAAGTACTCTTTCATCAAGTTGTAATACCGGCTCTTTAGCTTCTTCTACAACTTCATCATTCTTACCTATTACAATCATTCCTGATAATTTTACAAGAAGATTTGCAAATGGGAATAATAATGATGTCATTGTGAAGTTAAACAAGGTATGAAACAATGATATTTCTACAGCATTTATAGTATGATTTGCAAGATTAGTATTTATTGAAAATACTACAAATCCCAATATACCAAAAACTATCGCTCCTATTGCATTAAACAATAGATGAATTGCTGCAGCTCTCTTTGCTGTTCTGCTACTTCCCATACTTGATATAATAGCTGTCACACAGGAACCTATATTTTGACCTAATGTAATATATATAGCGGCTGAAGTTGTTACCACTCCATTAAATGCTAATGTCTGTAAGATACCTACTGATGCGGATGAGCTTTGCATCAGGGCAGTTACTACTATGCCTACTATAATACCAAGTATCGGGTTGCCACCAAGTACTCTAAATGCCTCTGAGAATATAGGCAATGTAGTGAAAGGTTTTATATTACCTGCCATCAGATCCAGACCCATAAAGAGCATTCCAAGTCCAATAAGTATTTCACCGATTGTCTTTTTCTTATCTGACTTAGTAAATATTATAAGTCCTGCACCTATTCCAATGAGCACCGGTGCATAAAATCCCGGTTTTAACAGTTCCATAGACTCTCCTATAGTACCTATGGAAACTACCCAAGCTGTGATCGTAGTACCTATATTTGCACCCATTATTACACCTACAGCTTGTACCAGTGTCAACACTCCTGCACTTACAAAACCTACTACCATTACTGTAGTAGCACCTGAACTTTGTATAATGGCTGTTATCAAAGCACCAAGCATAATAGCTGTAACTCTGTTATCAGTTATTTTACTTAAAAAATGCTGCATCTTACCGCCTGCGGTCTTTTGCATACCATCTGCCATGATATGCATTCCATACAGGAACATACCAAGACCACCTACAAAGCCAAAGAGATATGATATTTTCTCGATCATCTTCATTCCTCTTTCTTACATAACTATATACTTAATTCTATAAGTATATACCGCCTTAGTCTTGTACATTCTATCAATTTATTATACTTTAGGCAAGATAAGAATTAGAATACTAAAAAAGCACCCTTTTTAAGGGGTGCCTTCTTAAGGATTTCTATATATAGGATTCATTGTAAGTGCTTCTTTATGATGATGTAATAATATCATACTTCATCGTAAAATAATTGAAATACTGCTGAACTTATTATGAATTATTTCTTAATCTATAGAGTATTGATTTTAGATTTATTTCAAATATTTGTCTAAAATATCTGAAAAATCAAATGTAGCAAAATAATCTTTAACAGTTTCAGCTCTTCTTATCAACTTTATACTTCCATCTTCCTGTAATAAAAGCTCTGCTGATTTAAGTTTTCCATTGTAATTATATCCCATTGCAAATCCATGGGCTCCGGTATCATGTATATAGATATAATCTCCCTTTTCTATCTTTGGAAGCATTCTATCTATAGCAAACTTATCATTATTCTCACATAATGCACCTACTACATCATATGTATATTCTGCATTTTCGTTTTCTTTACCAAGTACGCTAAGATGATGATATGCACCATACATTGCAGGACGCATAAGATTGACGGCACAGGCATCCACACCTATATACTCTTTATAGGTATGCTTTTCATGAACTGCCTCTGTTACCAATGCACCATATGGTCCAAGCATGTATCTACCAAGCTCTGTAAATATAGATACATCCATGATGCCATTTGCCACAAGCACTTCATCATAAGCCTTCTGTACACCTTTTCCTATCTCATATATATCATTAGGCTCTTCTTCCGGAGTATATGGTATACCTATTCCTCCTGAGAGATTTATAAAATTTATAGAGATATTGCATTCCTTTTTTATTCTTACAGCAAACTCAAATAATTCTCTTGAAAGCTTTGGATAATACTCATTTGTAACAGTATTGCTGGCAAGAAATGCATGTATACCGAAGTGTTTTACTCCTTTTGATTTCATTATATTGAAAGCTTCTATTATTTGATCCGGAGTCATACCGTATTTTGCATCTCCCGGATTATCCATTATACCATTTGACATAGTGAAGACTCCACCCGGATTGTATCTGGCACTCATAGTTTCAGGCAGTTTACCACAAACTTTCTCTACATATTCTATATGTGTGATATCATCCAGATTGATTATTGCTCCAAGGTCATTAGCAAACTTAAATTCTTCTATAGGGGTCTCATTAGATGAAAACATTATATCTTTTCCATGAAAACCACATACATCTGCTAATTGTAGCTCTGTCAAAGAAGAACAGTCTACACCACAACCACACTCTTTTAGTATATTCATTATAAAAGGATTTGGAGTGGCCTTTACAGCAAAATATTCTTTAAAGCCCTTATTCCAACTGAATGCTTCATTTAATCTTATTGCATTCTCTCTTATTCCCTTTTCATCATATATATGCCATGGTGTAGGGTATGTCTTTACAATTTCTTTTACCCTATCTAAAGTCAAAAATGGTATCTTTTGCATTTTATTTCCTTTCTATGTATTGCTTTCCTCATCAGATTCTGCATTTTTTTCTTCTCTGATCTTTGCAATACTTGCAATTTTTGTATCACTTGCTCTATCTATATTCATAAGCTTCACTCCTGATGCAGCTCTACCAATAACAGATATTCCGCTTACTTCTATTCTGATAATAATTCCTTCAGTAGTTATCAGCAAAATCTCTCTATCTTCATTAACAAGTTTTGCACCTACCAATTTTCCGGTCTTTTCATTATCCTTATAGCATATGATACCCTTACCGCCTCTATTTTGGACTTTGAACTCAGATATCTTAGTTCTTTTTCCATATCCATACTCAGAAACAAGTAGCAAATGTTCCCCTTGAGATGCCAGCTGCATTCCTATAACTTCATCACCATTGTTCAGTCTCATACCTCGAACGCCGGTAGCACCTCTACCCATAGCTCTTATATCCTTATCATTTATTCTGATACACATACCATCTTTTGAAACTATGATAAGATCATCATCACCATGAGTAACCTTTACCTCTATCAGCTCATCATCCTCTGTCAGATTTATGGCTGCCAAGCCGTTCTTTCTTATATTATCAAAAAGGTTTATCTGACATTTCTTATAGTACCCTTCTTGGTTACCATAAAGAGATATCCATCCCTTGACTTAGCCTCACTTGGAATAATAGCCGATATCCTTTCATCCGGTTGCAGCTGTAAGAGATTTACTATTGCAACACCTCTTGCAGTTCTTGAAGCTTCCGGAATCCTGTATCCCTTTATAGTATACACTCTACCCTTATTTGTAAAGAAGTATATATCATTGTGAGTGGTTGACATAACAATGTCTTCAATAAAGTCGTCATCAATGGTCTGCATACCCTTGATGCCCTTACCACCTCTATTTTGTACATTGAAATTGTCAGGACTCATTCTCTTTATATATCCAAGCTTTGTCATTGCAATGATAATATCTTCCCTTTGTATAAGGTCCTCATCCTCCATATCATCATCCTGTATAAAGCCTGTTCTTCTATCATCCTTAAATTTATCTTCAACAGCGAGGATCTCTTCTCTTATCACACCCAGAAGTTTTTTCTCGTCTGCCAATATTCCCTCAAAATATGAAATCTTAGCCAAAAGCTCATTGTACTCAGACTCAAGTCTTTCTCTTTCCAGACCTGTAAGAGCTCTAAGACGCATATCAACTATAGCCTGTGCCTGTACATCGCTAAGCCCGAATCTCTTTATAAGTTCTTCTTTTGCAATACTTACATTTGCACTGCCTCTGATTATCTTTATGATTTCATCAATATTATCAAGGGCTATAAGCAAACCTTCCAAAATATGAGCTCTTTCCTTAGCTTTATTTAGATCATACTTGGTTCTTCTTGTTACAACATCCTCCTGATGTGCAAGATAATACTCAAGCATCTGTAAAATATTAAGTACCTTAGGCTGATTATTTACAAGTGCCAGCATATTTACACCGAAAGTTTCCTGTAACTGTGTATGCTTATATAATCTGTTTAATATAACTCCGGCATTTACATCTCTTCTAAGTTCTATAACGACTCTCATTCCTTCACGGTTTGATTCGTCTCTAAGATCTGTAATACCGTCTATCCTTTTATCTTTTACAAGTTCGGCAATCTTTTCGATAAGCTTTGCTTTATTTACAAGATACGGAAGCTCGGTAACTATAATTCTGTTTTTGCCGTTTGGCATGGCTTCTATTTCAGATACCGCTCTTACCTTTATCTTTCCTCTACCTGTAGTATAGGCTTCTCTGATTCCTCTAAGTCCAAGTATATGTGCACCTGTTGGGAAGTCAGGTCCCTTTATGATATTAAGCATTTCATCGATAGTAGATTCTTTTTCTTCTATCTTATTATCTATTATCCTTACTACGGCATCTATTACCTCGCTTAAATTGTGAGGAGGAATATTTGTGGCCATACCTACCGCAATACCTGTGGTACCGTTTACAAGCAGGTTCGGATATCTTGACGGCAATACTGTAGGCTCCTTTTCAGTCTCATCAAAGTTTGGAGCAAAATCAACAGTATCTTTATTTATATCGGCGAGCATCTCCATGGCAATCTTTGATAGTCTTGCCTCTGTGTATCTCATAGCTGCCGCACCGTCACCGTCCACAGATCCGAAGTTTCCATGTCCGTCCACAAGAGGATATCTCATGGACCAGTCCTGAGCCATGTTTACCAATGATCCGTATATTGAAGAATCTCCATGTGGGTGATATTTACCCATTGTATCTCCGACAATACGGGCACATTTTCTATGTGGCTTATCCGGACCGTTATTTAGTTCTATCATAGAAAATAGCACTCTTCTTTGTACCGGCTTTAAACCGTCCCTTATATCCGGAAGTGCTCTTGCTGCAATAACACTCATTGCATAGTCAATATATGACTTTTCCATGGTTTTCTTTAAGTCGATCTCATTAAACTTGTCGAAAACATTTGGTTCCATATTTTAACCTACCTTTTTAAATATCCAAATTCGATACATACTTCGCATTTGCTTCTATAAACTCTCTTCTTGGAGCAACCTGGTCACCCATCAAAGTGTTAAATGTTAAATCTGTTTCTGAAAGCATAGAATCATCAAGTACTACCTTCTTAAGCACTCTGCGTTCAGGATCCATAGTTGTTTCCCAAAGCTGCTCCGCATCCATCTCTCCCAGACCTTTATATCTTTGTATCTTATTATTCTGATCTCTTCCAACTTCTTTTAATATATTATCAAGTTCTTCATCAGAATATGCGTACCATACATTTTTATTCTTCTCAAGCTTATACAGTGGTGGCTGAGCCAGATACACATGACCTTCCTTTATAAGTTCAGGCATAAATCTGTATATGAATGTAAGCATCAAAGTATCAATATGCGCTCCGTCCACATCGGCATCAGTCATTATAATAATCTTATTATAGCGAAGCTTACTGATATCAAAATCTTTCTGTATACCTGTACCGAATGCCGTGATCATTGACTTTATTTCGGTATTTGAATATATCTTATCAAGTCTTGCCTTCTCTACATTCAGTATTTTTCCTCTAAGTGGCAATATAGCCTGAGTATCTCTCTTTCTTGCTGATTTTGCAGAACCTCCCGCAGAATCTCCCTCTACTATAAATATCTCACATTCCTCAGGATTCTTACTTGAGCAATCTGCCAGTTTACCGGGTAAACTCATACCGTCAAGTGCAGACTTCCTTCTTGTAAGATCTCTTGCTTTTCTTGCAGCCGCTCTCGCTCTTTGTGCCGTAATTGCCTTTTCACTTATAAGCTTTGCAACCCCGGGGTTTTGCTCAAGGAAGTAAGTAAGCTGCTCACTTACTATAGAATTTACAGCAGTCTGTGCTTCTGAGTTTCCAAGTTTGTTTGGTCTGACCTTCAAACTGAGGATCTTGTATCTTAACAGAGATTATAGCCACAAGTCCTTCTCTTATATCTTCTCCGGAAAGATTATCCTCATTTTCCTTTAGAAATTTATTGTTTCTGGCATATTCATTAAATGTCTTTGTAAGTGCATTTTTAAATCCTGAAAGATGTGTTCCACCCTCAGGAGTATTTATATTATTTACAAAGGTATATATACTTTCAGTATAGGTATCATTATGCTGCATCGCGACTTCCACAACAACCTTTTCTTTTACACCCTCACAATATATTACATCATCATATATAGGTGATTTACTTTTATTTAGATAGGTTACAAATTCCTTGATACCCCCCTCATAGTGGAAAGACATTTCTTTTTTCTCTTCCCTGTCATCAATCAAAACAATTTTTAATGCCTTGGTAAGGAAGGCAGTTTCTCTCAGCCTTACTTTTAATATATCAAAATCATATACTGTTTCCTCAAATATACCTGCATCCGGTAAAAAGCTTACCTCTGTACCACTTTCGCTAAGATCACATTCTCCCATCACATGCATATCTTCAACGACTTTACCCTTTTCAAATCGCATATGATATATCTTGCCTTCTTTATATACTTTTACGTCCAGCCAAGTGGAAAGTGCATTTACTACAGATGCACCTACTCCATGCAGTCCGCCTGAGGTCTTATATCCTCCGCCACCGAATTTTCCCCCGGCATGCAGTATTGTAAATACTACCTCAAGCGCCGGCTTTCCTGCCTTTTGCTGAATGTCTACCGGTATACCTCTACCATTATCTCTTACAGTGATTGAATTATCTTCATTTATTTTTACCTTTATCTCGGTACAAAATCCTGCAAGAGCCTCATCTACAGAGTTATCTACTATCTCATAAACAAGATGATGAAGACCCCTTGATGATATTGAACCAATATACATTCCGGGTCTTACTCTAACGGCCTCTAAACCTTCCAGTATTTGAATTTGGGATGCATCATACTCTGTACTCATACTATCTCCTTTAAATCATCTGAGAATACATTCTCAGGAAAATTTACTCTTAATGTCATATCGATATATTATAACATTTTTTTGAAAATGTGGAATAAAAATTACTACATATAAATAAGAAAAAAAGGGGTGCCACGCACCCTAAAAATATACATAATTACAAAGCTGTTATAAAAGTCAAAAATCCGAAAACTACACCTGCCGCATTCGGTATAATAAGGATATAATCTATTTTATGTTCATTTGTTAAGCCATATATAACCCATAACAAACAAGATATTGCCGCTACAAGCGGCTGCAGCGGTTGAGATTTCTCACCACCTATATTTGCTATAATTTGCGGTATATAAGATAAGAATACTAAAACTCCGATAAATGCTCCTATAGATCCTATGAATGTATTAATTCTCTTTTTTTGTCATTGAATATTACCTCCGAAATCAGTTTATAAATATACATATGTGAATTTATGTGTGATAATATAACACACAATTTTGAAGGTTGCAAATTTTAACAGAGTTTTACGAAGTTTTTAACATTATTTTTTTTATATTATCATTTTTGCATTCTGTATTTTTTTATTAGTTTTTTTAACAAGGTGTGAGTTTTTTTATTTTTTTATTTTACATCCACATAACACCACAAAAAAAGGATTTTTTTTATTACTCAAAAATTTAAACAATTTTATAAAAATCCTTGTATACAATTATTTAATTATATTCACTTTCTTTTATTGTACCATTTGTTACTTTAAATACCTTTCCAATATCCAAAGATTTATTCAAAAAATCTTCAACACCTGTACAGGTAATCAAAGTTTGAATATGTTTTATGGACTCCAAAAGATGAGACTGTCTTTTTCCGTCAAGCTCGGATAATACATCATCCAGTAAAAGTACCGGAAATTCTCCGTATCTTGATTTTATAAGCTCTATCTCGGATAATTTTAATGATAATGCAAGACTTCTTTGTTGACCTTGTGAGCCGAATTTTTTCAAATCCATTTCTCCGTTTAGAAAAAATGAAAAATCATCTCTATGTGGTCCTACATTGCTGGTTTTATACCTTATATCACCGACTCTGGATTTTCTAAGCTCTTCTTCAAAAGCATCCTTTTCTACATTCTTTTCATATACCACATTTATCTTTTCTCCACCTGAGAGCAAAGAATGTATATCAATAATGACATCATTCAGTTCTTTTATAAAGGCTTCTCTATAGGCAATCAAATCCTTACCATACTTTACAAGCTGCATATCCCAGATGTCCAAAGTATCTTCAAGTCCACTTTTAATACCTATCTCTTTTAAAAGTTTATTTCTCTGATCCAGCACCTTATTGTATGTAACCAAAGTAGAAACATAAAGTTTATTTAACTGACAAAGCTCCATGTCCACAAAATTTCTTCTCTCCTTAGGACTTCTCTTAATAATATTCAAATCTTCAGGAGAGAAAAATACCACATTACAAGTTCCAAAAAGCTCACTAAGCTTTCTGATGGGAATACCGTTTATAGCAACTCCCTTAGACTTATTCTTTTTCAAATGCATATCAAGTCTTACAGATGAGCTATTTTTTTCTATCATCAACTTGATATGCGATTCATTGCTTCCGAATTTTATAATATCTCTGTCTTTACTTCCTCTATGAGACTTTGAAGTGGTGGCAAGATATATTGACTCCAAAATATTGGTCTTTCCCTGTGCATTGTCACCGTAAAATATATTTACACCACTTGAAAGCTTGATATTCAAACTCTCATAGTTTCTATAGTCCTTAAGCTCCAACGATTCTATAATCATTGTTCTCGTATGTAAATATATCGCCGTCTCTAAGCTTCTTACCTCTTCTAAGCTCTACCTCAGAATTTACCAAGACCTCTCCAGCCTGTATTACCATCTTAGCTTCTGAACCCATAGATACAGCACCTGCAAGTTTCATAGCCTGCTCCAGCTTTATATATTCATCTCTAATTTTAACTTCTTGCATATTTCACCTTTATCCTACAAAATTTACCGGCAATATCAGGTAAGTGTATGAATTTTTATCATCTCTAATAAAGCATGGTGATTTTGCATTTGTAAAATATATATCTACAAAATCATCATCAATAACCTTTAATGCATCCACTAAAAACTTCGGATTAAAGGCAATCTTTAAATCACTTCCGCTCTTATCAATATTCACCTTAGCATCCATAAATCCAAGTGATGAATTTACAGACAGTGTAAGTGTTCCATTTTCTATATCAAGAATCAAAGGTTTATGTTCATTTTCCCTGATAAGTATCATAGCCTGCTCTATTGCACTTTGGAACCTGTTTCTGCTAACAGTTACCTTTGTATCATAGTCACTTGAAAGCATTGTTTCAATTCTAAAATATTCTCCATCAAGGATTCTTGAAAGCACCAAGCTTTTGTCAAACTCAAAAAGTATATGGTCCTTAGAAAAATAAATATTGACATCTTTTTGAGTATCACTATCTATTATCCTCATGACTTCCTGTAAAGATTTTATCGGGACAACACATCTTTGATTTTCAAATTTTCCATTCAATTCAATATTTCTGATAGACATTCTATGTCCGTCAAGAGTAACAAATTTTGCAACATTGTCCTTTACATCAATAAGCTCTCCACCCATCATTCTATTTATATCACTAATAGCTGTAGAGAATTCTGTCTGTCTTATGACTTCTTTTAAGCTAAACTGGGACAGTTTAATAAAATCATCCCTATCTATTGATGGCATCGGTATAAATTCTACAGGATCAATACCCATAATATTAAAAACTGCCTGTTCACATCTGATTGTAGTTTTGAAATCCTTGTCCACATCAAGCTCTATAAGAGAATCAGTATTTTCAAACTTTCTAACAATCTCAGAAAAAAGCTTTGCATTTAATACTACACCTCCTGGATTTACTATAATAGCGTCTACCTCTGTTTGAATAGACAATTCTGTATCTGTAGCATCTAAAACAACTCTATTGTCAGATGCAGTTATAAGTATTGATTCTAAAATGACACTTGAGGTCTTAGTAGATACAGCTTTCATTACAATGCTAAGTGCATTGACTAATTGTGCTTTTTGAAATTTTAAATTCATTCTTCCTCCGGTTTTGGCGGCTCGTTCGCCATAATAAATATTTAAATATATTTTAGTATTAGTATTATTATAGTATGTGGATAAGTGTAAAAGTCTTGAAAACCTTATAAACACTATGTTTTTTGTTGATTTTTGTAAACATCAACATGTTTGACAGTTACCCATACAATATGGATTATTGTGGAGAAATCTTCTTTTTTATGGTTTCAATAGTCTGATTTAACTCACTGTCAGAGACTATTCTCTTAGAGATTACATCCTCGGAATTTACTATAGTAGAGTGATCTCTATCTCCTAAAAACTGACCTATTTGTCTGTGTGTCATTTGTCATTTTCCTACAAAGATATACTGTAATATGCCTTGCTGTTGCTACAGGTTCCTTTCTGCCTTTGGCTTTTAGTTCTGCAACGGTGATATTGAAATGGTCAGCAACTACAGTTGCGATATATTCAGAAGTAATTTTAGTAGGTGCATCAGGAGTAATCATATCTTTTAGTACAGTTTTGGCTAATTCTATATCTATTTCCTGATTTTTATTTAGTCTGCTCATTGCATATAGCTTATTTAGGGCACCTTCCAGCATTCGAATATTACTCTTTATATTAGTAGCAATAAATTGAATGACCTCATTATCTATATTTTTGCCATCTCTTTCTTCTTTGCTTCTTAGGATTGCCATTCTGGTTTCAAAGTCCGGAGAAAAAATCTCTACAGCCACACCCCAGGCAAATCTGGAACGAAGTCTTTCTTCAAGGTTTTTTAGCTCCATTGGAGGTCTATCTGAAGAAAGTATTATTTGTTTTTTTTGTTCATATAATGCATTAAATGTATGAAAAAGCTCCTCCTGTATAGCATCCTTACCACCAATAAATTGAATATCATCTATAAGAAGAACATCTACATTGCGGTATTTTGAACGATACTCCTGTAGATTACTGTTTTTCAATGCATCAATATATTCATTTAGGAATTTTTCGCTGCTTACATATAAAATTATAGCTTCAGGATTGTGTTCCAATATGTAATGTGCAATTGAATGCATCAAATGAGTTTTTCCAAGACCAACACCTCCGTATATAAAAAACGGATTATAGTGCTCTCCGGGATTTTGACTACCGGGAGACTCAGCTACGGCTACGGCAGTGGCATGAGCTAAATCATTACTTTTCCCGACTACAAAGGTGTCAAAAGTATAGGAAGGATCAAGATTTGCACTTAAAAGCTTTATGTTGTTCACAGGATGTCTCTTATTGTCTATAAGCTTATTAAGAATTTTTTTTGTTTCATGTTCCGATTTTTCTTTAAAAATAACATTACACTTGATAAGAGTAACTTCCTCTATAGATACTGATAAATATAGAGAATATTTTTTTGTAACATAAGTTTTAAAGGGTTGTGAAGGAACTGTGATAACTAAAGTATAGTTTCCTCTGGAGTCTTTATCAACAGAGGTAGGAACCATTGGTTTTATCCAAGTATTGTACGATACAGGTGAAAGTTCATAATCATCTCTTAAAAAAGTGATTATTTCTTCCCAGCTGGATTTTATCTTATCTATCATCCTTTTTACTCCTTTAGGATAATTGTAAACTATGTAAATTATATCAAAAAAAGAGGTCATATCAATGTAAAGAAAGTGTAAAAAAATAAAAATTATCCACATAAATGTTAACAATAATATGGATAACTTAGTTGATTAAAAAAATATCCAATGGTTATCAATACATTTATACATATAAAAAAATATGATTATACACATAGTGTGGATAATCATGTTGACAAAACAAATGGCTTAAAAATAAGGCTTAAAAGAAGATGTCCACATAACAATAAAAGAGTTGTCAACAAGTTATCCACAAAATGTGGATAACTTGTTTATAAACAATTAACTGTGGAAAAAGCTGTTAAAAAAAGTCAAAATGTGGATTATTATGTTGAAAAAGAATTTTTTTGTGTTGAGATTATTTTTCAAATTTATCTTCCTATTATATAAGGATATTAAGTCAAAATAGAATCTCTTGATATTATTTTTATTTATCAATTTTATAATAAAAAAATATTGATAAGAATTAGCTTTAAAGATATAATATTAAGTGCATTATATCCATATAAGGAGTAGTAGCGAGAGGAGAAAAAAATGAAGAGAGATTCTTATCAGAAGACAAAAAGAATGGTGATTATGGCTGTTTTTATTGCAATAATTATTATTCAGACATTAGTACCTATTTTGGGATTTATACCGCTTGGTATAATGAATGCCACGATTATCCATGTTACTGTAGCTATAGGAGCAATTTTGCTTGGAGCTAAGGAAGGTGCAGGATTAGGATTTGTATTTGGTCTTGGTAGTATGTGGAAGAATACATTTATGCCAAACGCTACATCATTTTGTTTTTCACCATTTGCACCTGCCATTGCAGGTTATACAGGTGGAATAAGAGCAGTCATAGTATGTTTTGTGCCAAGAATTCTTGTAGGTGTGGTGGCTGCACTTGTTTTTAGAGCTATCAGAAAAACAGGAAAACTTAAACTAGCATTATTAGTAGCAGGTGCTATGGCGGCAATAACAAATACTATTTTGGTAATGAGTGGAATATATTTCTTATTTGGTGAACATTATGCAAGTGCTACAGGCAAAGAACTTACACAGTTGCCACTTGTAATAGTAGGTATTATAGGAACGCAAGGTATAGCTGAGGCTATAGTATCGGCAATATTGACCTTGGCAGTAGCAGGAACATTATTAAAAATCAGTGAAGAGCGATAAATCTATTGACTTATAAGGCTTCTTTATATATAATACTAGGGTGCGTTCTTTGGAAAAGTAAAGAACATAGACTTGAGAAAGACTGGACAAACGAAAAGAAATAAGGAGGTATTATATCATGAAGATGACATTCCAACCTAAGAAAAGACAGAGATCTAAGGTTCATGGTTTTAGAGCAAGAATGAGTTCAGCAGGCGGTAGAAAAGTATTAGCTGCCAGAAGAGCAAAAGGAAGAGCTAGATTATCAGCTTAAAAAATAAAACAGATGAGTGCTATATCATGTAGCAAAGAGTTTATCTGTCGAAGATTACTTAGGGATAGTCTTATGACTATCCCTTTAATTTAAGCTATAAATTGTATTCGAGGAGTTTGTGTGAAAAATTTTCCGTCTTTAAAAAGTAATACTGATTTTCAAAGGGTATATAAGAATGGAAAGTCATATGCCAATAAAAATCTTGTAATGTATGTATTAGAAAATGACTTGGCTTACAATAGAATAGGTATATCAGTTTCAAAGAAAAACGGTAACAGTGTGGTCAGACATACATTTGCAAGAAAATTGAGAGAGATTTTTAGGCTGAATAAGATAGAGAAAAAAGGATTAGATATAATAGTAGTAGTACGAGTAGGTGCAGATGTAGATGATTATCACAAGCTGGAGCGTGCCTATTTACATTTGCTAAAATCACATAGACTGGGTAAAGAAGATGCTGAAGAAATTAAATAGTTTAATAATAAAAGGAATGATTAAGCTTATTAGGTTTTATCAAATATCTGTCACCTTTAAAGGTAAGAACACATTGTATTTATACTCCCACCTGTTCGCAATATGCTATAGAAGCTTTGAAAAAGCATGGCATTATTAGGGGAATGTTGTTAAGTATTTGGAGAATACTTAGATGTAATCCTTTTGCCAAAGGTGGCTATGATCCTGTGCCTTAGACAGATGAGCAATTTATTAAGTTCATATTAGAAAGTGGAGGTATTAGCTTGGACATTGTACTATTAACAAAGTCAACCACACCTATTATAGGTTGGTTTGCTAACATACTTGGATTTATAATGAATCTGATATTTGATATTGGAATAACGAATATTGGTGTTGCTATTATAGTTTTTACAATAGTAATAAATATAATAATGATACCACTGACTATAAATCAGCAAAAATCTCAAAAACTTATGTCTGTAATACAGCCTGAGATAAAGGCTATACAGGATAAGTATAAGGGAAAAACTGATAATGAATCAGCAATGAAGATGAATGCTGAGACAAGAGCCGTATATAGCAAGTATGGTACAAGTATGACAGGTGGTTGTCTTCCACTTCTTATACAAATGCCGATACTTTTTGGACTGTATCAGGTTATCTATAGAATACCTGCTTATGTAACAAGTGTTCGCAGTGTATTTGAGACAGTAGCCACATCACTTATGCAGGAATCAGATTATATAAACAAGATCAGTGATTTAGCAAAGGCTGTAAGACTTCCCATAGAAAACAATGATTATACAGTCACAAATAAGGTTATAGACTTACTTTATAAATTTACTCCTGAGAAGTGGACTAAGCTTTCAGAGATCTTTCCTAATATGAGTGGTGTACTGGATACAAGTATTCCACTTATCAAGCAGATGAACTCATTCCTTGGAATTGATTTGTCAGTGGCGCCATGGCAGGGTATGAATAATATAAATATTGCTTGGATGATCCCTATATTGGCAGGAGTTACACAGTTTATATCAACTAAGGTGATGACAGTAAATCAGCCAAAGAATGGCGGATCAGAAAGTGATATGGCAAAGCAGATGCAAAGCATGAATACTGTAATGCCTTTAATGTCATTGGTATTTTGTTTTACTCTTCCTGCAGGTATCGGTATATATTGGATTGCTTCTGCACTTGCAAGAACAGTTATTCAGTTATTGGTTAATTATCAATTAAAAGATCTTGATATTGATAATCTTGTAGAGACAAACCTTGCAAAGCAAAATGCAAAGAGAGCAAAACAAGGTCTTCCTGCTCTCACTGCCAATAAAAAGGTAATTGAAAATGCAAAGCATATGGATGAAATTGAAAAAGAAGAAAAAGAGAACAGAGCTAAGAAATACGAAGTAAATGCGAAGAATATAAAGGATTCTACAGAGTATTATAATAAGGATGCAAAACCAGGATCTCTGGCTGCTAAGGCGAATATGGTAGCCAAATATAATGAAAAGCAAGCAAATTCTAAGAAAAATAAATAGGAGGAATGAGATGGATAGTGCTAGAGTTTCAGCAAGAAATTATGATGAAGCTTTGACCAAAGCGTTGATAGAGCTGGGAACTACCAGTGACAATGTGGATGTAGATATTATTGAAAGAGGCACAAATGGAATTTTGGGAATTTTTGGTGTAAAACCATGGACTCTGAAAGTTACTATAAAAAAGCCTGCCAATACAGATATGGTTAAGAAGAGTAAGAATACAGCTGAAAAGTCAAAGGAACAAAAATCTCCTATTGAAAAAAAACAGGTAGAGAAAAAAGAAGTTGTAGTTGAGAAGGCAGAAGACCCTACTCCGGTAGTAGAAAATCCTGTAGAAGAAAAGAGTGTTGAAACAGTAGAAAATGTAGATGAATATACAAAATTCTATGGTGATGAAGAAGAACCTGTAAACAGTGCCGGTAGAAAAATATTGACTAATGATGAATTAGAAGAAATAAGAGATAGGGTGGATGAGTTCCTGAAGGATTTCTTTGAAGCAATGAATTTACCTGCACATGCAGTTTATAACTTCTCTTTCAAGACAAATGAGCTTTCTATAGTTATAGAAAGTGAGGAGGATTTGGGTGTATTAATTGGAAAAAGAGGTCAGACACTTGATTCATTACAATACATTCTAAGTCTAGTAGTAAATAAAAGCAGCGAAAGTTATATAAGAATAAAGCTTGATACTGAGAATTACAGAAAAAAGAGAAAAGACAAGCTTGAAATTCTTGCAAAGAATATAGCATCAAAGGTAAAGAAACAGGTAAATTTACAGAGCTTGAGCCTATGAATGCTTATGAGAGAAGAATCATACATGCAGCACTACAGGGTGACAATTTGGTATCTACAAAGAGTGTTGGTGAGGAACCTTTCAGACATATAACAATTTATCCAAAGAAGAATTTTAAACAAAATAGAAGAAGCCCTAAAAGGGAAATGCAATAAAAACTAGTCTTGTGAAAGAGGGCTATTGATAACATAGTTATTGATGGTCCTCTTTTATTTTTGTAATAAATGGAGGAATATGAAGAGTACAGATACTATTGCCGCTATAGCAACAGCACTTGGAGAAAGTGGAATAGGTATAATAAGAATCAGTGGTGAGGACGCCATAAGTATAGCTGATAAGATATATAGTGGAAAGCAAAGCTTGATGGAGTTGGGATCACATACTATAAATTATGGGCATATATTTTTTGAAGATGAGATTATAGATGAAGTATTGGTAATGCTTATGAAATCACCAAGAACTTTTACCGGTGAAGATACCGTGGAAATAAACTGCCATGGAGGTATTCTAATATTGGAAAAAATACTAAATGCAGTATTGGAATCAGGTGCAAGGATGGCGCTTCCCGGAGAATTTACAAAAAGAGCTTTTTTAAATGGTAAGATGGACTTGAGTCAGGCAGAGGCAGTTATTGATATAATAGAGGCAAAAAATGATTTGGCATTAAAGGCAGGTATAAGACAGTTAAACGGAGCATTGACGGAAAGTATTAAGACCATAAGAGCTCAGATACTGGAGCAAATAGCTTTTATAGAGGCAGCACTTGATGATCCTGAGCATTATTCACTGGATGGATATAGTAATAAATTAAGAAAGATTGTAAAGAAAATAATAGGTAGAATTGAATATCTGAAGAAATCATTTAAGGATGGAAGCATTATAAAGGAAGGAATAAACACGGTTATTATAGGAAAACCAAATGCGGGAAAATCTTCTATCTTGAATTTGCTTTCGAGAACAGACAGAGCTATAGTTACGGATATTGCAGGAACTACAAGAGATACGCTTACAGAAAATATAAAGCTCTCAGGCATCAGTTTAAATATTACAGATACAGCAGGAATCAGGCAAACAGATGATGTAGTGGAGAGCATTGGTGTAAAAAAAGCTATAGAAGCCAGCAATAGTGCAGATTTAAATCTGGTTGTAATAGATGGTCTTCAACCGATAGATAAAGGAGATATAGAACTTCTTGAAACTGTCAAAGATAAAAATGCTATAATACTTATCAATAAATCTGATAAAGAACTTAAGGTAGACATTGAGGATATAAAAAAATATAGTAATAAAGATATTATTATTTTCTCAGCAAAAGAAAATATAGGAGTGGATGAACTTGAAGATATGATAAAAGCCAAGTTTATTTCAAAGAGATAAACTTTAATGACCAGGTTATTATAACGAATATAAGACATCAGGAAATAATAAACGAAACACTGGAATCGATGGAAATGTGTATCTCAAGTATTGATGAGGGATATGAAGAGGATTTCTTTACAATAGATCTGTTAAATGCATATGAAGCATTGGGAGAAATTATTGGAGAAACAGTGGATGATGATGTTGTAAATGAGATATTCTCAAAGTTTTGTATGGGTAAATAATATAATTGTATACAACTATATTGCGAATATATAACTTCGGTCGGTTTAAAGATTTATTATAGTGTGTGAAATTGAACAATGAGTATACGGTAAAAATGATTATTTTGAATTGTTTTTGGAACTATAGAGATCATAAAATTAGTATTTTATATATAGTATAACGATAATTAAACAGAGGTAATAAATGAATATAATAGAAAAAATATATGATATTGTAGTGGTTGGAGCCGGTCATGCAGGATGTGAGGCGGCACTTGCAGGTGCCAGACTTGGACTAAAAACAGTGATTTTTACTGTAAGTGTTGACTCCATAGCACTAATGCCCTGTAATCCCAATATAGGAGGAAGCTCAAAGGGACATCTTGTCAGGGAGCTGGATGCACTTGGTGGAGAAATGGGCAAATGTATTGATAAGACATTTATTCAATCTAAGATGTTGAATGCATCAAAAGGACCGGCAGTGCATTCACTTAGAGCACAGGCGGATAAGCAGGAATATTCTAAAGAAATGAGAAAAACTTTAGAGAACACTCATAATCTTACAATAACTCAAAAAGAAATAACCAAATTGATAATTGAGGATAATATATGTAAGGGTGTTGAGACTATATCGGGAAGTAAATACTATGCAAAGGCTGTAATTTTGGCTACAGGTACATATTTAAATGCAAGATGTATATATGGTGAGGTTGCAGAATATACAGGACCAAATGGTTTAAAATCTGCAAATCATCTAACATCTTCTCTTTTAGGATTAGGCATTGATTTAAATAGATTTAAAACCGGTACTCCTGCCAGAGTGGATGGTAGAACTATAAATTATAGTGTAATGCAAGAACAATATGGAGACTACCCTGTAGTTCCATTTTCATTTGATACTGACCCTGAAAGTATTCAAAAAGAACAGATAAAATGCTACTTGGCATATACAGATGAAAAAACACATGAGATAATTAGGAAAAATATAGACAGATCCCCACTATTTTCAGGTGCAATAAAAGGTACAGGTCCAAGATATTGCCCTTCCATAGAGGATAAGGTTGTAAAGTTTCCGGATAAGGATAGACATCAGATATTCGTAGAGCCGGAAGGACTTTATACAAATGAAATGTACTTGTCGGGACTTTCCAGTTCTCTACCTGAAGATGTTCAACATGAGATGATAAGAAGTATAGAAGGATTTGAAAATGCAGAAATAGTAAGAAATGGTTATGCGATAGAATATGACTGTATAGATGCCAGACAGTTAAAAGACAGTTTGGAGTTTAGAGCTATTGAAGGACTATTTGCCGCAGGACAGTTTAATGGAAGTTCAGGATATGAAGAAGCCGCAGTTCAAGGACTTATGGCAGGTATAAATGCGTCCATGAAGATTATGGGAAGAGATGCCGTTGTTATAGGAAGAGACCAAGGGTATATAGGTGTTTTGATAGATGATCTAGTTACAAAGGAGAGCCTATGAACCCTACAGAATGATGACATCCAGATCAGAATATAGATTACTTCTTAGACAGGATAATGCGGATATCAGATTAACAAAAAAATAGGCTACGATATAGGGCTTATATCTGAAGAAAGATATCAGAGACTTATAGAAAAAGGAAAAAGCAAATTGATGAAGAAATAAAAAGACTTAAAAAAATTCATATAGGTGCAAATGCAAAAGTACAGGATTTTTTGGTAAGAAATGGGTCAACTCCACTTCAAACCTCAGCAAATCTTGCCGAAATTATAAGAAGACCTGAATTAAATTATGATTTAACTAAGGAGCTTGATGAAGAAAGAAAAGAACTTAGTAAAGAGGTCAGAGATCAAGTAAATATAAATATAAAATATGAAGGGTATATAAAGAGGCAGGAATCACAGGTAAAGCAGTTTAAAAAACTTGAGAACAAGAAAATACCGGTTAATATAGATTATAATAATGTGAACAGTCTTAGAATAGAGGCGATACAAAAGCTAAGTAAAGTAAGACCAAGCTCTATTGGACAGGCATCAAGAATATCTGGAGTTTCACCTGCTGATATAACAGTTTTGTTGGTATATCTTGAGACTTATAAGGAGAAAAAAATAATGTATAATGATATGGTAAAAATACTTATCAGAAAAATAATATTTTGAAAGTTGGTATATCTGATGAGAAAAAAAGAGAAACTGTATAAATTCTATGAAATTTTGGTAGAGAAAAAAATAAAGTTATGAACCTAACTTCTATCACAGAGATTAAAGAATTTACATATAAACATTATATAGATAGTATCGCACTGGAAAAAGTAAATAAAGATTTAGATAAAAAGCCATATAGTATTGCAGATCTAGGTACAGGTGCAGGTTTTCCGGGAATACCATTGGCAATAGTATTTCCAAATCTTAATATGACTTTAATAGATAGTTTAAATAAGAGAATAAAATTTATACAGGAAGCCTGTGATATTCTGGAAATAAAAAATGTAAATGCTATACATTCAAGAGCTGAAGATATTGCAAGAAATAAGGCATTTAGAGAAAGTTTTGATATATGTGTTTCCAGAGCTGTAGCAAATTTGGCATCACTATCAGAATACTGTCTTCCACTTGTAAAAATAGGTGGCAGTTTCATATCATACAAATCAAAAGGATATGATATTGAATTAAAAGAAGCTCAAAAAGCAATAAAAGTATTGGGTGGAGAAATAGAAAGTTCAGTGAAGTTTGATTTGGGTGAATATGGAGAAAGAATACTGCTAGATATAAGGAAAGTAAAACCTACATCAAACAAATATCCAAGAAAAGCGGGATTACCAACAAAAGAACCGATTAAATAAAATTTAATGTTTCACATGAAACATTAGAGAAAAATTATATGATTGAACAACAAGGTCACATACTATGTTTCACGTAAAACATAGTATGTGGTTTTTAATGTTAATGGAATATATTAAATTAGTTGATTCTATAATAATGTTCCACGTGAAACCACGTTGAATGTTTCACATGAAACATAGGAGTGAGCTTTCTTAAGCCGGATATACAAATACATAATTATGAGATAAAAATATAGAAAAAAATAAATTTACTATCGCATTGATTAGAAAAATATTAGTATGATAGAATATAAAAGTAATAGATGTTGGATAATATAAGGATAAATGAGGCTTATATTATTTTAAAATAAGAGGTTTATACAGTGAAAAAGTACTTAAAAATTTTAACTGCCATGATGGTTTCTTCCTCTGCTTTGATAGGAGTATCATTGTTAAATAAGATAATGAGTGTGCATGCAGTGTCAAAAAATCTTCTTGAAAAAGATGATATAAGAGAATTTGAATGGAGATTCGGAAATATAAAATACAGGAAACAGGGTCATGGGAATCCTATTTTATTGGTTCATTCATTGGATGTTGCATCTTCCTCAGAGGAATGGTTTAAGATAGTAGATGAGTTGTCAGAATCTTATACTGTGTATAGCATTGACTTACTTGGCTGTGGTCTTTCCGAAAAGCCGTTTATGACATATACAAATCATATATTTGCTCAACTTATTTGTGATTTTATAAAGGTAGTAATTGGGAAAAGAACTACTGTCATATCAAGTGGAAATAGTTCTTCTTTTGTTATTTCTGCTTGTGATAATGATAATACTCTGTTTGAAAAAATAATACTGATATCTCCTGAGAAACTATCAAATGGTTATCTTATACCTGGAAAAAGAGCCAGAACATATAAGGCAATACTTAGTACATCAATTATTGGGAATTTATTATATAATATAGCAGTATTTAGATTGAATATAAAAAAATGACTTCTATAGAAAAGAAAAAAATTTACAAAAAGAAATGTTAGCTAAGTGCTATGAAGCAGCTCATAGAGGATTATCTCCAAAAATCTTTATACTCAAGTTTGGTTTGCTTCTATACAAAGAAAAAAATATAAAGTTTGAACTGTCTCAAATAGATAATAGTATTATTATATTTGAAGGAAAAATATAATAAGGATGCTTCAAATATAATAAAAAGAATATATGAAAGTAAATCCTGCTATTGAAACTATAATAGTTGATGATTCAAAAAAATACCCTCACATAGAGAATGAGGAAGAATTTTTTTAAACGATTTGAATATATATCTATAGGTAATGTTTCACGGGAAACATTTAGTAAGAATGGATGGTATATAACATATTTTATAAAAGCAAGGAAGTACATAGCTCTTTGCGGTGTGAAACAAAGTATAAAAGTATCACTAAATATAAATGTTTCACGGGAAACATGAAATAGAAAGGATATCTAATATTATGACGAAAATTATTGCATTTGCAAATCAAAAAGGCGGTGTAGGTAAAACTACTACTGCTGTAAATCTTTCAGCTGCTTTAGCAGAGGCAGGACAAAGTGTTTTGGCGATAGACTTCGATCCACAGGGAAATCTGACAAGTGGACTTGGTATAGATAAGTTAAATACTGAAAAGACTATATATGAAGTTATAATTGGTGATGAAAATATAAATGATGCTATAGTAAGTACAGAGGTGGAAAATCTGGATATAATTCCTAGCAATGTGGATTTATCAGGTGCAGAGATAGAACTTCTGGAATTAGAGGACAGAGAGAGAACACTTCGAAGAAAGATCAGCGAAATATATAAGACTTATGATTATATATTGATTGACTGCCCTCCAAGCTTAAGTCTTTTGACTATAAATGCTTTTATGGCATCTGACAGTGTAGTTATTCCTATTCAATGTGAGTACTATGCTCTGGAGGGATTGACTCAGATGTTAAGAACTGTAAATCTAATTAGAGAAAGATTAAATCCTACATTGGAAATTGAAGGTATAGTTTTTACAATGTATGATGCTAGAAATAATCTGAGTGGTCAGGTTATAGAGGGTGTAAAAGGTGTTATTTCAAATGAAAATATATTTGAGACTATAATACCAAGAAACGTTAAGTTGGCGGAGGCTCCAAGCTTTGGAATGCCAATAACAGAATATGATACTACTTCAACTGGAGCACAGGCATATAGAATGTTGGCATCTGAAGTACTAAGTAAGAGTGGGAGGTAAAAATGGCAAAGAGAATGGCACTTGGCAAAGGGGCAGATGCTCTTCTTAGAAATTTGAACGGAACCAAAGCGACTGTTGATGATACAGTGGATAAAAATATAGATGATAGTGAAAAGGCCGGCGAATTGATGGTAAAGATCTCATTGGTTGAGCCGAATAGAAATCAGCCAAGAAAGATGTTTGATAAAGACAGTCTTGATGAGCTCACAAAGTCAGTGCAACAATATGGAGTATTGCAGCCTATAATAGTAAAAAAAATAGGTAATAGATATGAAATAGTTGCAGGTGAAAGAAGGTGGAGGGCTGCACAGGCGGCGGGCTTATCAGAAGTTCCGGTAGTTGTAAGAGATTATGATGAGCAAAAGGCTAAGGAAATTGCTATTATAGAAAATATTCAGAGGACAGATCTAAATCCTATTGAAGAAGCTTTGGCATATAAAGTTTGATTGAAGAGTACAATTTGACTCAGGAAGAACTTTCTGATAAAGTTTCTAAAAACCGTTCTACTATTACTAATTCTCTCCGTCTTTTGAAGCTTAGTAAAAATATTCAACAGTATATGATAGACGGTCAAATTTCATCAGGACATGCAAGAGCATTGCTCAGTTTGGAGGATGAAGGGAAAAGAGAATTACTGGCATTGGATATAATGAAGAGAAATCTAAGTGTAAGGGATACAGAGAAGGCGGCAAAAGCATTATCAAAGAAAAAGAAGGTGGATCTTTCAGATATAAATAAAGAAGAAGTTGACACTGTAAGAGATTTATCTTTATTCTATAAGGAGTATGAAGACAGCATTCAGGGGGTTCTAGGAACTAAGGTACATATAAATCAAAAAAAGATAAAAAAATAAAGGAAGAATTGAAATAGAATATTATTCTCAAGTAGAGCTTGATAGAATAATGGATATTTTTAAGACATTAGGATAAAAAGATGATAAATTTAACAATAGATAATAGGATTTTTGTTTGGCTTTATCCTAGTTGTAGCTTTTTTTAATTTTATATTATTTGTGTCAATGTTGAAGCATAGAATAAAGTATAGAAGGCTATTTAAATCTTATGATAGTTTTATGAAGGGAAAAATCTGCAAGGAATCTGGAAGATATTATAATACTTTTGAGAAAAGATATTCGTAGTTTGAAAACTGAGAGTAGATTAAACAGAGAAGCTATAAGAGAACTGAATAAACTGGAAAGAGAATGTTTGCAAAAAATAGGAATTATAAAATATGATGCATTTGAGGGAATGGGAGGCAAACTGAGCTTTGCTATTTGTCTTTTGAACTATAGAAATTCCGGTTATATAATAAATAGTATTCATTCCAGAGAAGCTACATTTAATTACATAAAAATAGTAGAAAATGGTCAGACAGATCAGGTACTTTCCTATGAGGAAAAAATAGTATTGGAACAAGCTTTGGGATATAGAGAAAGGTAAAATAAAAAGTCCGTACAATTTATGTACGGGCTTTTATTAATCGTTTGCTTATTTCCGGACCAATTATTGCGGATATGGCAATTTTTATGGCATCTCCTATTAAGAATGGTACAACACATAATAAGAGTGCGGCTATAAAGCCTTTGCCTTGCTGATATGAAAACCATATTGTACCAGGAAGGTAACAGAGTGTTAGACCTAGAACCATTCCTATTATATCCCAGAGCCTGCCCTTTTTTAAATGTATAAATACTGAACTGATATATACTGTAAATATAAAGCCTACGATATAGCCTCCGGTAGGTCCAAGTATTTTACCAAGACCACCAGTATATCCTGAAAAAACAGGTAAGCCTGATATACCAAGCAATAAAAATATAGTGACTGATATAAGTGCTTCTATAGGTTCAAGTACATAGGCAGTGAGGTAAATTGCCAGTACACCAAGTGAAATAGGTACTGGAGTTATAAAGATAGGTATGGATATAGGGGAAAGAATACAAGTTATTGCAGTCATAAGTGATACTACAGCCATTTTCTTTATTGAAATAGTTTTTGCCATAAAAATCTCCTACTAAATAAAATAAATACAAGAAGATAATATTATAAATGCTGAGAAATGTCAACCTAATATAAAATAAGGTTGACATTATTTTATATTGCATTACTAAATTTCAATAATACTCTTCAACACAAAAAAATGCACTTATCATATATAAAGGTAATAGTAATAGAAATCAGTATAGTATAACTCCTATATAGAAGTTCTATAGTTTTAAGAAAAATTAAAAACAATATTATATATTTATACTAAAGTATAAAATATATAATATTAATAAATTTATTTTTATAATATATAAGATACGTTAAAAGTTTAGTAATTACTTTAATTTTTTTCTAGTATTTAGTTTTGTAAAATGATATTATATAAAGGCAGTGTTTTGCCATATGAAATTGTTATTACTAAAAGCTAATCGATTGTTGGCTTATGTTTATATAAATAATAATGTTAGGAGATAGAAATGAGTATAAGTAAAAAGCTAAAGTTATTCTTATATGCTTTAATCTTTATGATGTTTATGTTGTTATCGTTTAGTCCTTTTAAGTCATGGGCTACCGGAGCCGGTGGATCGGCTAATACCAATATAACGTATGTAGATCCGGCTACTACTGCTACTTTGACAGGTAAACAGGAATCGTTTTATTTAAGTGCAGGACTATCAGGAGCTGCAGGTACTTATATAGAGCCATATTCCATAATATACCTGGACAGAACCAAGTTTGTACAACCTAAGGTTCAGGATGTATCAGGTTCATCTACTATTAAGAATGTTTCTGTAACATGGGATGCAACACATTGGAAAATAAAAGTCACATATAATATGTTGACTGCAGGCCCTGCAATATCAAATCCTTTTAGAGTCGGACTTTTGCATGTATTTGCAAATGGTGAAAACTTTAATATAGATACTAAGTTATTCTCAAAAGATGATGTTTTGATAGCTTCATCTACAAATCAACTTACTGCCGCTACAAATGTAGCAGGTGTACCGGGAGCTGATGACGGAGTTATAAATGGCTGGGGTGGTTCAGGAGAAAGGCTTGTATCAGATGATGAGACTAATGCAAATCATACACTTATAAGTGCAGGTGTTACAGATGGAGTTAAGGCTCTCATATACAATGGTACAAAGAATACTACAGATACAGAAGTAACAAGCAGTGCTTATGGTATAGATAGAAGAAATGTAAGAACAATAATAAACTTACCTGCAAGTGTGGTATGGGATCCAAGTCTTCCTAATAATGCAGGTTGGACATATAGTTCTGCGGATCATACTATTTCAATAGATGCACCAAGAAACAGAAGGCAGAATTTTTTTCAGGAATTTACTATTAAATTTAACGGAACACAGCCTGTTGCCGGAAATACATGGACAAGACTTGAATTTCCACAGACCAATTATCTTGTAAATGATGACGGAACTCCGGATCTGAGTACAGAAAGAAAATCAAAAGTATTTAAATCTTATAGATATGTTCAAAAGTTATTTGTTTATAAGTATATGGTATTCCCTACAAAGCCTGATGGAAATCCTTCATTAAGTGGTGATAACTATGTACATCTAAACGGAAACGGTGGAGTAAATAAATATCTTATAGATGTAGCACAGTACTGGGGAAATCTTACAGTTACAGGTTCAACAGTAAAATTCAAGTCTATAGCTGATCTACCTGTAGATCCTGTAATCTTTAAAGGATATGGGCTTAGAGTTTGGGAAGACAGATTTGATACGGCTAACCTTGCAAAGCTAAATCACAATAAACTTATAGGTGTAAATGATGACGGCAGTGAAGAAGTTATCGCTACAAATATAAATTACACTGCCGCTAATGACAGAAATTCTTTCTTTAAATGGGATACAGATCATAATATAACAGAAAAACATTATAAATCTATCAGACTTGAGTTTGATGATGAAATAACTATTTCAGGTTATGCAGAACAGGCTCTTGGATTGTTTGTAGAAACAAAACATACCCCTGCTCTTATCTCAAGAATAGAAACAAAACTTGCTGCAGGAAATAATGATATAACATATAATACAGCTAAAGTATATTCAAATGGGGGTAATGAGATAGGTGGTCATATAGTAAGAAATTACTATGCACCTGATTATGCATATATAAAACTTGAAAAGCATTCTCAAAATGTAAACAATAATTCGTCAATGACAAATGTTCAACTCGGTGATGAAGTATACTACCATGTGGTTCCACGATACAATTCATATCTGGGAACTGAAAGAAATGTAGATAATGCAAAACTTATATTCCTTGTAGATCCCGAATTTGTATTTGATCATGCTGTTCATCACACATACCAGGCGGCTTACAGACTGACTTTAAATACAAATCCGGAAGTAATATATGATTACAAGGGCACAGGAAAGACTGCATATGTTTTCAAACTGGAAAACTTTGTATTGCCAAAAACAAATGACAGATATGATGGTTGGGATAGATTGCTTTTTTACTTTAAGCCTACAGCCTCACTTAGTGAAGGTGAGCATACTGTAGAATCATTCCTTAGCTGGGATAATGCTTCAAGTGATGCAAGAGGTATTGATCCAAATACAGTATACTCAAATGCACCGACAGATTTTCTTGATAAGTATGATGCTAATAATAATGGAAGTACCACAGATAGACTTTCATACCTGAGCTTTAAGTTTAACTTTATACCACCAAGAGCTGTTATTTTAAATAAAAAACAAAAGATAACTACAGAGACGCAGTATCAAAGTGCAATAAAGGCTGAAACTGATGATATTGTAGAATACAAATAACTGCATGGAATAACTCCATAGATAATGCTACAGCACTAAATATAATGGATATATTCCCATATGCAAATGATAAGGCCATAGTAAAGGATGAGTCAGGAAACTATGTAGATAGAGGCTCAAAGATGTATCCTATCTTGCAAGGTCCGGTGAATGCACCTGCAGGCTATACAGTTTACTATTCTACTGATGCTCCGTCAGGTACAATAGAGGCAAATGTTGCAGCCAACTGGGTGCAGGCAGGAGCTATCACAGACTGGTCAAGCGTTACTATGTTTAAGGCTGTGATGAATACCGGATATGCCCTAACCCCGGGTAATACAGATGAATTTACATATAATGTAAAGATACCTGAGACTAAAACCCTAGATGCAAGTGATACAGCCAACAACTCCGTGGCTTCATGGTATGGAAATAATCTTGATGGGGCTTCTGAATCTGTTATATCAAAAGTAGGAATAAATAAATACATCATAGCCGGTAAGGCATACTATGATGTAAATGAAAACGGAAGCTTCAATACAGGAGATATTGTAGCAGCAAACAGACCTGTAAGACTTGTAAAGGTAGACGGTGGTGTTGAGACTGTTATAGATACAATACTTACAGATAATGATGGAAACTATACATTTAAAGATGAGATAAGTACAGAGGGTGATTATAAGGTATATATAGAGACCTTAGCCGGAGATATTATCAGACCTTTAAATGCAAGTACAGCTACTTTGATAGGAAACGACTTTACAAATACAGTAAGTCTTCCGTCAAAGATGAAGGAAAATCAGGTACCTGTACCAAATGTAAACTGGGTAGAACTTGATGTTCCCCTTACAAGAACAAATACAAGTAAAATAAAGAACTTAGGACTTAAGTCAGTATATACAAATCTAGTTGTAAAGCATATAAAGAGGGAGGATAACACAGATCTTTCACCGCTTACAACAACAAGACAGCCAAACGGCACTCCATATACAACAGCCCCTGTAACAGATAACTTCTATGAGGCAGAGACTCCACTTCCAACAAATGCAACCGGAGAGTATGGACTTACAGATACCACAGTAACTTACTACTATGTAAGAAAAACTGCAGGAGATGTGACAGTACATCACTATGAGGAGAACTCTACCACAGAGCTTTCTACCACAGTGGTACAGTCGGGAGCGAATAAGCTCGGACTGGCATACACTACAAATGAGGAAACCATAAATAATTATGATCTGGTAGCCCAGCCGGCAAATAAGAATGGAACCTTCACAGTGACACCACAGACAGTGGACTACTACTATAGAAGAAAGAATGCAGGAAATATAACAGTTAAGTACTTGGAAACAGGTACAAATACTCAGTTACATGCAGACAAAGTACTTGACGGAACAAAGAAGCTTGGTCTTCCATACTCAGAGAGTGCAGAGACTATAGCAAACTATGATCTGGATAATACAAACCTGCCAACCAATGATAACGGAGTATATACTACAGCACCAATAACCATCACTTATTACTATAAGAGAAAGGATGCAGGAAATGTAGTAGCAAAGTATCTGGAGCAGACAACAAATATAGCCCTTACAACAGATGAGACTCAAAGCGGAGCAGGAAAGCTTGGCTTGCCATATACAACAGTAGCAAAGAATATAACAAACTACGAGTTAACGGCAAATCCGGCAAATGCAACTGGAACATTTACTACAACAGAGCAAACAGTAAACTATATATATAGAAGAAAGAATGCAGCCAATGTAGTAGTAAAGCACTTAGAGCAAGGAAGCAATGCAGTGCTTCATCCGGATGAGGTACTTGATGGAACAGGAAAGCTTGGACTGCCATATACAACAGCGGCAAGAACAGCAGCCCAGTTACCAAACTACGATCTGGTATCAGGAGCAAGCACAGTAAATGGAACATTTATAGAGCAGGCAACCCCTGTAGAGATAGTATATGTATACAGAAGACAGGATGCAGGAAATGTAACAGCAACCTATGTAGATGATATAACAGGAGATGTACTACATGCCCCTGAGGTACAGTCAGGAACAAGCAAACTGGGATTACCATATGGTACAGATCAAAAAACATTTGTAAACTATGATCTGATAGCAGTACCTACAAATAAGAACGGTACATTTACTACAGCTTCTGTATTAGTAGAGTATAAATACAAGAGACAGGATGCAGGAAATGTAAGAGTAAAGCATCTAAATGCAATAACAGGAGCAAGCCTTGCCCCTGATGAAGTACTTAGCGGAGTAGGAAAACTTGGACTGCCATATACAACAGCAGCAAAGACAGCCACAGACTTGCCAAACTATGAACTGTTTGGAGGAATCCCTGCCAATGCAAATGGAGTATATCAGGCAGGAGGCGAAATCGTAGTAACCTATCGCTATCAAAGAGAGAATGCAGGAAATGTAATAGCAACCTATAAAGATGAGGCAGATGGAAGAGAGCTTCATCCGGCTGTAGGACAAAGTGGAGATGGAATGCTAGGCCTCCCATATGATACAGAGGCAAAGAGCTTTGCAGACTATGACTTAATAGCAATGCCGGCAAATAAGTCAGGAACATTCTCAAATACAAATGTCTTAGTAGAGTATGTATATAGAAGAAAAGATGCAGGAGATGTAACAGTAAATCATATAGAAGTAGGAACAGGAGATACACTGCATCCATCAACAATCTTGGCTGGAAGTAGAAAACTAGGCCTGCCATATATCACAAATAGTGAGATAATAAACTTCTACGACCTAATAAATGTACCGGCTAATGCAAATGGAATATTTAGTGTCACAGCCCAGACAGTAAACTATGAGTATGCAAGAAAGAATGCCGGAAATGTAATAGTACATCATATATCAAAGTATGATGGAAGTAATCTGGTATCAGATGAGATACTTGATGGAAGTAGAAAGCTGGGACTAGCCTATGCCACAGCTGAGGCAGATATTGAAAACTTTGAGATAGATACACTGCCAAGCAATGCAACAGGAGTATATACTACCTCAACCCAGGATGTAACGTATACATATAAGAGAAAGAATGGAGGAGAGGTAAAGGCATTATATGTAGATGAGGCAGGAGTAGAGCTTGCAAGTAGAGAGAACTTATCAGGAGTGGAGAACGCAGGATTGCCATATACAACAACAGCTAAGGCAATAACCCACTATGAGTTGATTAGTATGCCGACAAATGCAAGTGGAGTATTTAGTGATACACCACAAACAGTGACTTATGTATATAGAAGGAAGAATGGTGGAAACATCAAAGTATACTATATAGATGAGGACACAAGGGAAGAGCTGGTAACATCAAAGGTAATAGATGGCTCAGGAAAACTTGGCCTTAACTATACAACAGATGTAGAAGCAATAGAAAACCTGGAGTTAATTAGTATGCCGGCAAATGCAAGTGGAGTATTCACAGAAGATGAGCAGACAGTAATCTATGTATACAGAAGAAAGAATGCCGGAAATGTGATAGTACACCATGTAGATCCTGCAGGAATAAGCCTAATGGCGGATGATATACTGGATGGAAGCAGAAAACTAGGCCTGCCATATAGTACAATAGAGGCAGAGATACAGGGATATCACTTCATAAGATTAGAAGGAAGAGCAGATGGAGTATTTACTGAGAATGAACAGGAAGTAACCTATGTATACTTAAGAAATCCGGGAGTAGTGATAATACCAAATCCATTGATACCTGCAACCCCAAGCAATATAGTAATGCCAGGAGATAGAAATACAGATATAACGATAAGGCCAAATGGAGCAACTCCATCTATAGCGACCAGATCCAATGGAAGCAGAAGTGGAGGAAGTGGAAGTGGAAGCTCCTCAAATACAAGTATAAAATCGGATAAGTTAGTACTTATAGATCCGGGAGTAAAGAACAAAACCCCTGAAGCTGTAGAAACAGAAAAAACAGAAAATCAAAATCCTGAGCCTACAACAAACAACAGTAAGGCAACAACAGTAGGAACCGGAACAAAGCGAGATAAGCTACCGGTGCCAAAGACAGAGGATAGAGATGAGACATATATGTATCTGTTAATGCTTACATTGTCATTGATGGCAGTACTAAAATTAAAAAATAAAGAAGAATAAATATAAAAAAGTCTCGACTTATAATAGGTACCTTACTTACTGGTTGTTCAGTAAAGAGGGTACCTATTACTTAAAGTTCGGGACTTTTTATTAAAGAATATATTTTAATATTAAAATAAATCACTATGAGTTCCTGTTCGTGTCAGATATAAAATTAGCTCATCATCTAATATTTCATAAATCAAAAAGCCAATCGGGAGTTATATGACATTCCCTACATCCTTTATAATTCCCACTCAAATAGTGGTCCTTATATTTTGCAGGAAGAGTCTCTCCATTTGCCAAAAATATTAAGCACAATCGTTAAAAAGTGAAATATCATAGCCTCTTTTTTGGGCTTTCTTTAGGTCTTTTTGAAATTTTGTAGATGGCCTTATTCTATACATCAAGTAAGTCCCTCATCATTTCGTCAACATTGCTATAAGTCTTGCCAATAGTAGGATCAGATTTCATTTTTTGAACTTCCTCAATGGCCGCAATTGTTTCTGCATTTGGTATGTCATAATTGATAACACTCTGCATATATCTGACTATATTCCCTTTTACATTTTCGCCATTTCTGGTAATTATACTTTTAAAGGCATTATAGACTTCTCTATCCATAGAAAATGAACAAGTTACTGTATTATTTTTATTCACAATCCACCTCCACAAACTACTTAGTAACTATACTTAGTAATCTAAGTATATAATTACAAAATGGAAATGTAAATAACCAAGTTTAAACAGTAATATTTAAGAACAGCAAGAGGTGTATTAAGCGATAGTAAATAAATAGTGATCTATGTATATAGAATATGTCAACACAAATGTAAATCTAAGTAATATAATATTATTTGAAGATAGAAACGATACATCTTAGCCTGGCAAAAAATGTGACTACATAAATAAAAACCAGACCAAATGGAAGCAGAGGAGAAAGCCTCACAAATATAGGTTTAAAACTAGAGAAGTTAGTATGTATAGATTCAGGAGTAAAGAATAATACTGAAAAGAATAAAGATGATAGTGGTGATTTTATATTTAAGTTTGTGTAAAGAACTTAGATTGTAAGAAATATGAAATTGAAAAAAATATAAATAGTCAGCAAAAAAAGAAAGGTAAATGTCATATATTTTTTTGCTAGCATTTAGTTTTACAAAAATGATATTATATAAAAAGTAATATTGTGCCATGTGGTCTATTGATGATAAAAATTTGGTTAATATCTAAGATAACCACTAGTGTATTTATATAAATAATATTGTTAGGAGATAGAAATGAGTGTAAGAAAAAGTAAAAAAGCAAGTGTATTTCTATGTACTTTATTTATGCTGCTTTTTATGTTGTCTGCCTTTAGCCCTTTTAAGGCTTGGGCAACCGGTGGAGGAACTTCCGCTACTACGAATATATCGTATGTGGAGGGAACTCAGACTACTTCTCTTCCAGGAAAGCCGGAATCATATTATTTGAATGTAACCGTGTCAAGTGACACTTATACGGAACCGTATTCAATAATTACTTTAAAAAGAAGTGAGTTCAATCAGCCAAGAGTTGCGGATGTCTCAGGCTCTCCTACTATAAAGAATGTGTCTGTGACATGGGATGCTACATATTGGAAAATAAAAGTTACATATAATTTACTGGCACCGGGACCGATGGTATCTAACCCTTTCAGAGCAACCATGATAAACGGTAAGTTTGCAAAGGGCGAGACCGCCACTATAGAGACCAGACTTTACACAAAGGATGGCGTAGAGCTTGCAAATGACACAAAGCAAGTCGCTGCAGAAACCTATGTTATGGGTATAAACAGTCAGGATAATGGTACAATCAATGGATGGAGCAAGGGTGGTACAGATACCAATGTAGTAGTATCGGATGATGAGACAGATGCAAGTCATACACATTTAAAGAACGGATTTACAGATACATGGTATTCATACGCACAAAACGGTACTAAGCATATACATGATACAGAGATAAACGGCAATAACTATGGTGTGGACAGAAGAAAGAAAAGAACTGTTTTGACTTTGCCGTCAAGCATAGTATGGGATCCAAGTCTACCTGACAATGCAGACTGGACCTATGATCCGGTAAATCATACAATTACACAGGATGTAATGATGAATCCCGGTGCATTAAGCTATTTATTAAAGTTTACTGCAAAGCAGGACGGTACACAGAGTGTAAATGGAACAAATTATACCAGAGTTAGTATACCGCAGACTACATATCTTATAAATGATGACGGCAGTGTGGATATGAGTACAGAGAGAAAGTCATTTGTTTATAAAGCTTACTGGTATGCTCCGAAGCTTTATATGTATAAGAGAAATATATTTCCTGAGGTAACTGATAACGGTCAGACAAAGGCAGTTGTTACAGGTGATAAATATGTATATTTAGGTGCTAATGACGGTAAGGATAAATGGATAATCAATGTAGCACAGTATTGGGGTGCTACTCCGGTAACAGGTTCTACAGTAAAGTTTAAGTCTATAAAAGATATACCAAGTGCAAATATAGATTTTACAGGCTATGGCATCAGAGTGTGGGAAGACAGATTTGATGCGGCAAATCTGGCAAAGCTAAATCACAATAAGCTTATAGGAATAAATGATGATAACACTGAAGAGTTAATTGCTACAAATATAAACTATACTCCTGTAACAAATACCAATGAATTTTTTGCATGGAATACAGAGCATAGTATGACAGCTAAGCATTATAAAGCTATCAGACTTGACTTTGATGATGAAATAACTATATCAGGCTATGCTGAAAATGCTCTGGGACTCTTTGTGGAGTCTAAGCTTACAGCTCCTGTTATTACAGCTATAGAAAATAGGTTGGCCATGGGTCAGACTTACGGTGTGTATAACAGAGCACAAGCTTTATCAAATACAGGATCTTTTATAAGAGACGCTATCATTAGAAGATTTTATATGAATGATATTGCAAATATAAGACTTGATAAACATTCACAAAATATTAATGGAAATCCGTCTGTTACAAATGCACAGCTTGGTGATACTATACGTTACCATGTAGTACCGACATATTATTCATTTCTGGGAGCTGAAAGAACTGTACAGAATGGAAAGTTGATATTCTTGGTAGATCCGGAGCTTGAGTTTGACAGTGCATTACATCATCCATACCAGGCAACATATAGATTTACTTTAAATACTACACCTCAGAGAGTGGACAATTATAAGGGTACAGGTAAAACAGCCTATGTATTCAGCCTTGATAACTTCACATTACCAAAAACCGATGGTCAATTTTGGGGACTGGACAGATTGTATATAGACTTCAAACCTACCACAAGTCTTGAAGAGGGTGAGCATACTGTAGAAGCATTCCTTAGTTGGGATAATAACTCAACTGATGCAAGCGGATATGCTCCAAATACAGTATATTCAAGTGCAACTGTGGATTTCCTTGATAAGTATGATGCTAATAATAACGGAAGTACCACAGATAGACTTTCATACCAGAGTTTTAAGTTTAACTTTATACCACCAAGGGCAGTTATCTTAACAAAGAGGCAAAAGCTTACTACAGAAACAAACTATAGTGCAGCTATCAATGCAGAGAGCGGCGATATAGTAGAATATAAATTATCAGCTTGGAATAACTCCATAGATAATGCGAGACAGCTCAATGTAATGGATATATTCCCATATGAAAATGATAAGGAAATAGTAAAGGATGAGCATGGAAACTATATAGCCAGAGGCTCAAAGATGTATCCTATATTGCAAGGGCCTGTGACTGCTCCTGCCGGATATACAGTTTACTATTCTACTGATGCACCTGCAGGAACTATTGAAGCGAATGTGGCAGCCAACTGGGTGCAGGCAGGAGCTATAGCCGACTGGTCAAGCGTTACTATGTTTAAGGCTGTGATGAATACTTCTTATCAGCTGGTTCCGGGAAGTACAGATGTATTCACTTATAGAGTGAAGATACCTGAGACAAAGGAACTTGAAGCAGGTTCAAGTGCAAACAACTCGGTAGCATCATGGTATGGAAACAATCTAAACGGTGCTTCAGAGTCACTTATTTCAAAAGTTACTATAAATAAATACATCATAGCCGGTAAGGCATACTATGATGTAGATGAGAATGGTAGCTTTAATACAGGAGATATCGTAGCGGCAAACAGACCTGTAAGACTTGTAAAGGTAGATGGCGGTGTTGAGACTGTTATAGATACAATACTTACAGATAATGATGGAAACTATACATTTAAAGATAAGATAAGCACAGAGGGTGATTATAAGATATATATCGAGACCCTGCCGGGTGATATTATCAGACCTTTAAATGCAAGTACAGCTACTTTGATAGGAAATGACTTTACAAACACAGTAAGTCTTCCGTCAAAGATGAAGGAAAATCAGGTACCTGTACCAAATGTAAACTGGGTAGAACTTGAAGTTCCCCTTACAAGAACCAATACAAGTAAAATAAAGAATCTGGGACTTAAGTCAGTATATACAAATCTTATTGTAAAGCATATAAAGAGAGAGGATAATACTGAACTTTCACCTACTACTACAGTAAGACAGCCAAACGGCACACCATATACAACAGCCCCTGTAACAGACAACTTCTATGAGGCGGAGACTCCACTTCCTACAAATGCAACAGGAGAGTATGGACTTACAGATACTACAGTAACTTACTACTATGTAAGAAAAACTGCAGGAGATGTGACAGTACATCACTATGAGGAGAACTCTACCACAGAGCTTTCTACCACAGTAGTACAGTCAGGAACTAATAAACTTGGACTTGCCTATACCACAACAGAAGAGACCATAGCTAATTATGACCTGGTAGCCCAACCGGCAAATAAGAATGGAACCTTCACAGTGGCACCACAGACAGTGGACTACTACTATAGAAGAAAGAATGCAGGAAATATAACGGTTAAGTACTTGGAAGCAGGAACAAATGCCCAGTTACATGCGGATAAGATACTTGACGGAACAAAGAAGCTTGGCCTCCCATATTCAGAGAGTGCAGAAACTATAACAAACTTTGATCTTGATACTACAAACCTGCCAAGCAATGACAACGGAGTATATACTACAGCACCGATAACCATCACATATTACTATAAGAGACAGGATGCAGGAAATGTAGTAGCAAAGTATCTGGAGCAGGGAACAAATATAGCCCTTACAACAGATGAGACCCAAACGGAGCAGGAAAGCTGGGCTTGCCATATACAACAGTAGCAAAGAATATAACAAACTACGAGTTAACAGCAAATCCTGCAAATGCAACCGGAACCTTTACTACAACAGAGCAGACAGTAAACTATATATATAGAAGAAAGAATGCAGCCAATGTAGTAGTGAAGCATCTGGAGCAGGGAAGTAATGCAGTACTTTATCCGGATGAGGTATTAGATGGAACAGGAAAGCTGGGGCTTCCATATACCACGGCGGCAAGAACAGCAGCTCAGTTGCCAAACTATGATCTGGTATCAGGAGCAAGCACAGTAAATGGAACATTTATAGAGCAGGCAACCCCTGTAGAGATAGTATATGTATACAGGAGACAGGATGCCGGAAATGTAACAGCTACCTATGTAGACGATATAACAGGAGATGTGCTTCATAGTCCAGAGGTACAGTCAGGAACAAGTAAGCTGGGATTACCATATGATACAGACCAAAAGACATTTGTAAACTATGATTTAATAGCAGTACCTTCAAATAAAGCCGGAACATTTGTAACCGGAAATATACTTGTAGAGTATAAGTACAAGAGACAGGATGCAGGAAATGTAAGAGTAAAGCATCTAAATGCAATCACAGGAGCAAGCCTTGCACCTGATGAAGTATTTAGCGGAGCAGGAAAGCTGGGACTGCCATATACAACAGCAGCAAAGACAGCCACAGACTTGCCAAACTATGAACTGTTTGGAGGAATCCCTGCCAATGCAAATGGAGTATATCAGGCAGGAGGAGAAATAGTAGTAACCTATCGCTACCAAAGAGAGAATGCAGGAAATGTAATAGCAACCTATAAAGATGAGGCAGATGGAAGAGAGCTTCATCCGTCTGTAGGACAAAGTGGAGATGGAATGCTAGGTCTCCCATATGATACAGAGGCAAAGAGCTTTGCAGACTATGACTTAATAGCAATGCCTGCAAATAAGTCAGGAACCTTCTCAAATACAAATGTCTTAGTAGAGTATGTATACAGAAGAAAAGATGCAGGAGATGTAACAGTAAATCATATAGAAGTAGGAACAGGAGATACACTGCATCCATCAACAATCTTGTCCGGAAGTAGAAAACTAGGTCTGCCTTATATCACAAATAGTGAGATAATAAACTTCTATGACCTAATAAATGTACCGGCAAATGCAAATGGAATATTTAGTGTCACAGCCCAGACAGTAAACTATGAGTATGCAAGAAAGAATGCCGGAAATGTAATAGTACATCATATATCAAAGTATGATGGAAGTAATCTGGTAGCAGATGAGATACTGGATGGAAGTAGAAAGCTGGGACTAGCCTATGCCACATCCGAAGCAGATATTGAAAACTTTGAGATAGATACACTGCCAAGCAATGCAACAGGAGTATATAGCACCTCAACCCAGAATGTAACTTATACATATAAGAGAAAGAATGGAGGAGAGGTAAAGGCATTATATGTAGATGAAGCCGGAGTAGAGCTTGCAAGTAGAGAGAACTTCTCAGGAGTAGAAAATGCAGGACTACCATACAGCACTGTAGCAAAGAATATAACTCATTATGAGTTAATCAGTATGCCGGCAAATGCAAGCGGAATATTTAGTGATACACCACAAACAGTGACTTATGTATATAGAAGAAAGAATGGTGGAAACATCAAAGTATACTATATAGATGAGGACACAAGAGAGGAGCTGGTAACATCAAAGGTAATAGATGGTTCAGGAAAACTTGGTCTTAACTATACAACAGATGTAGAAGCAATAGAAAACATGGAGTTAATCAGTATGCCGGCAAATGCAAGTGGAGTATTCACAGAAGATGAGCAGACAGTAATCTATATATACAGAAGAAAGAATGCCGCAAATGTGATAGTACACCATGTAGACCCGGCAGGAATAAGCTTAAAGGTGGATGATATACTTGATGGAAGCAGAAAACTAGTCTGCCATATAGTACAGAAGAGGCAGAGATATATGGATATCACTTCATAAGATTAGAAGGAAGAGCAGATGGAGTATTTACTGAGAATGAACAGGAAGTAACCTATGTATACTTAAGAAATCCGGGAGTAGTGATAATACCAAATCCATTGATACCTGCAACTCCAAGCAATATAGTAATGCCGGGAGATAGAAATACAGATATAACGATAAGGCCAAACAACGCAACCCCATCAATAGCAACCAGATCAAATGGAAGCAGAAGTGGAGGAGGAAGTGGAAACTCCTCAAATACAAGTATAAAATCGGATAAGTTAGTACTTATAGATCCGGGAGTAAAGAATGATAGTAAAAATAATAAAACAGAAAATGTAAATCCGCAGCCTATAAGTATAGACAGCAATCCTGTAGCTAAGGGAAACTTGGCAAGCAGAGATAAACTACCTGTACCAAAGACAGAGGATAGAGATGAAACATATATGTATTTATTGATTTTGACATTATCTCTAATGGCAGTACTAAGATTAAAAAATAAAGAAGAATAAACTTCTAAGCCTCACGATCGTTTGATCGTGGGGCTTTTAAATTTAGATGATGTTTACAGTTGTAAGAAAATAGTTAGATTTATTAGAGTGAAATGTAATTGACAATACAGATTTATTTTAGTAGAATTAAATACTGTGTAAGTAGGCGATGATATTTACACATATAGTGAATAGGCGATGATGTTCACTAAAACAAGAAATGTAAAGCAACCAATAAAAAAGGAGGAAAAAGGAATGCCAACATTTAACCAATTAGTTAGAAAAGGCAGACAGACTTCAGTTAAAAAGTCAACAGCTCCTGCTCTTCAGAAGGGATTCAACTCACTTCATAAGAAGTCAACTGATATCTCTTCACCACAGAAAAGAGGAGTTTGTACAGCTGTTAAGACTGCTACTCCAAAGAAGCCTAACTCAGCTCTTCGTAAGATTGCCAGAGTTCGTCTTTCTAACGGAATCGAAGTAACTAGCTATATCCCGGGAGAGGGACATAACCTTCAGGAGCATAGCGTTGTGCTTATCCGTGGAGGTAGAGTAAAGGACTTGCCTGGTACAAGATACCATATTATTCGTGGTACTTTAGATACTGCAGGTGTCGCTAACAGAAAACAGGCCCGTTCAAAGTACGGTGCTAAGAGACCAAAAGATAAGAAATAAGAAAAAAGCTAGTCTTTAAAAAGAAAGCAAAGCTTTCAAATTAGATAGTGCCGATTTTTTGTTGGTTGCAAAAAATATAGGCACGAGGACGCAAAAAGCGAGTACCTGAGATCTAATTAAATATTAAGGAGGGAAGAAACGTGCCACGTAAAGGACATACACTAAAAAGAGATGTATTAGCAGATCCTTTATACAATAACAAGGTAGTTACAAAGCTTGTAAATACTATCATGTTAGACGGTAAAAAGGGTGTTGCACAGAAGATTGTGTACGGAGCATTTGATAAGGTTTCCGATAAGACAGGAAAGGATCCTGTAGAGGTTTTCGAGGAAGCTATGAACAACATCATGCCTGTACTTGAGGTAAAAGCGAGAAGAATCGGTGGAGCTACATATCAGGTTCCTATCGAGGTAAGACCTGAGAGAAGACAAGCTCTTGCTCTTAGATGGCTTACATTCTTTTCAAGAAAAAGAGGCGAGAAGACACAGATCGATCGTCTTGCAAATGAGATAATGGACGCAGCAAACAACACAGGTGCTGCAGTGAAGAGAAAAGAAGATATGCATAAGATGGCAGAGGCTAATAAGGCATTTGCTCATTATAGATTCTAATAGGAGGAAACCAATTGGCTGGAAGAGAATATCCTTTAGAGAGAACCAGAAATATTGGTATCATGGCTCATATAGATGCCGGTAAAACCACACTTACTGAGCGTATCCTATATTATACTGGTGTAAATTATAAGATTGGTGATACCCATGAGGGTACTGCTACAATGGACTGGATGGAGCAGGAAGCAGAGAGAGGTATTACAATTACTTCAGCTGCTACAACTTGCCACTGGACATTACAGGAGTTTAACAAAGTAAAGCCGGGTGAGAAGGAAAATCGTATTAACATTATCGATACTCCGGGACACGTTGACTTTACAGTAGAGGTAGAGAGATCACTTCGTGTACTTGACGGTGCAGTAGGTGTATTCTCTGCAAAAGAAGGTGTAGAGCCTCAGTCTGAAAATGTTTGGAGACAGGCAGATACATACAATGTACCAAGAATGGCATTCATCAATAAGATGGATGTTATGGGAGCTGATTTCTTCGGGGCGGTTGAACAGATCCACACAAGACTTGGTAAAAATACAATCATGCTTCAGATTCCTATTGGAAAAGAAGATGATTTCAAGGGAATTGTAGATCTTTTCGAAATGAAAGCTTATATTTACAATGACGACAAGGGTGATGACATATCTATCGTTGATGTACCGGATGAGGTAAAAGACGAAGCTGAGTTATACCATGGGGAACTTGTTGAAAAGATTTGTGAGCTTGATGACGAACTTACTATGATGTACCTTGAGGGTGAGGAGCCTTCAGTAGAACAGCTTAAGGCTGCACTCAGAAAGGGAACTTGTGAGAACAGGGCGATCCCTGTATGTTGCGGTACAGCTTATCGTAACAAAGGTATTCAAAGCTTATTGATGCTATAGTTGAATTCATGCCTGCACCGACAGACATCCCTGCAATTAAGGGTGTTGACCTTGACGGCAATGAAATTGAGAGACATTCATCAGATGATGAGCCTTTCTCAGCTTTGGCATTTAAGATTATGACAGATCCTTTCGTAGGAAAGTTGGCATATTTCAGAGTTTACTCAGGAACACTTAACGGTGGTTCATATGTACTCAACGCTACAAAGGGCAAGAAGGAAAGAGTCGGTCGTATCCTTCAGATGCACGCAAACAAGAGAACAGAAATTGACAAGGTTTATTCAGGAGATATCGCAGCTGCTGTAGGATTTAAGCTTACAACAACAGGTGATACAATCTGTGACGAACAGCATCCTGTAATACTCGAGTCAATGGAATTCCCTGAACCGGTTATCGATATCGCTATCGAGCCAAAGACAAAGGCAGGTCAGGCAAAGATGATTGATGCTCTTGCTAAGTTGGCTGAGGAAGATCCAACATTTAGAGTTAAGACAGATAGTGAAACAGGTCAGACTATTATATCAGGAATGGGCGAGCTTCATTTGGAGATTATCGTAGATAGACTTCTTAGAGAGTTTAATGTAGAAGCAAATGTAGGTGCACCACAGGTTGCTTATAAGGAAACATTTACTAAGTCAGTTGACGTTGATTCTAAGTATGCAAGACAGTCAGGTGGACGTGGTCAGTATGGTCACTGTAAAGTTAAGTTTGAGCCAATGGATCCAAATGGAGAAGAGACATTCAAGTTCGAATCAACTGTTGTCGGTGGTGCTATTCCTAAGGAATATATACCTGCAGTCGGCGAAGGTATCGAGGAGGCTACAAAGTCAGGTATCCTTGGAGGATTCCCTGTGCTCGGTGTACATGCAAATGTATATGATGGTTCATACCATGAAGTCGATTCATCAGAAATGGCATTCCATATAGCAGGTTCTATGGCATTTAAGGATGCTATGAGCAAGGCAGGTGCTGTACTTCTTGAGCCTATCATGAAGGTAGAAGTAACAATGCCTGAGGAGTATATGGGTGATGTTATCGGTGATATCAACTCAAGAAGAGGTCGTATAGAGGGTATGGAGGATATCCCAAGTGGTAAGCAGGTAAATGCATATGTTCCACTTTCAGAGATGTTCGGTTATTCAACAGATCTTCGTTCAAGAACTCAGGGTCGTGGAAACTACTCTATGTTCTTTGATAAATATGAGCAGGTTCCAAAGTCTGTTCAAGAAAAAGTTCTTAATGATAAGAAATAATAAAACCTGGATTAAGAAAGTTTATTAACTTGCTAAATCTTGGCTAATACTATATAATATAACAAAATTTACTATTAATTTTAGGTTTAATTCAAGGAGGAATTAACAATGGCAAAGTCAAAATTTGATAGAACAAAGCCTCATGCTAACATTGGTACAATTGGACACGTAGATCATGGTAAAACAACTCTTACAGCAGCTATCTCAAAGGTTCTTGCTACAAGATTCCCTTCAGAGACAACAAGATCGTTGATTTTGATAAGATTGATAAGGCTCCAGAGGAGAAAGAGAGAGGTATCACAATCTCAACATCTCATATCGAGTATGAAACAGAGAAGAGACATTATGCACACGTTGACTGTCCAGGACACGCTGACTATGTAAAGAACATGATCACAGGTGCTGCACAGATGGACGGAGCTATCCTTGTAGTTGCTGCTACAGACGGTGTTATGGCTCAGACAAGAGAGCATATCCTTCTTTCAAGACAGGTAGGTGTTCCATATATCGTTGTATTCATGAACAAGTGTGATATGGTTGACGATGAGGAGCTTCTTGAACTCGTAGAGATGGAGATCAGAGATCTTCTTAACGAGTATGAGTTCCCGGGTGATGACATTCCTGTTGTTCAGGGTTCAGCTCTTAAGGCTCTTGAGGATCCAAACGGTGAGTGGGGTGACAAGGTTATGACACTTATGGATGCTGTTGATAGCTATATCCCAGATCCTGAGAGAGAGACAGATAAGCCATTCCTTATGCCGGTTGAGGACGTATTTACAATTACAGGTCGTGGTACAGTTGCTACAGGTAGAGTAGAGAGAGGTACACTTAACCTTAACGATACAGTAGAGATTCTTGGTATCCATGAGATAAGAAGTCAACTGTTGTTACAGGTATCGAGATGTTCAGAAAGCTTCTTGATCAGGCTCAGGCCGGAGATAATATCGGTGCACTTCTTAGAGGTGTTCAGAGAACAGAGATTGAGAGAGGTCAGGTTCTTGCTAAGCCGGGTTCAGTAACATGCCATAAGAAGTTTACAGCTCAGGTTTACGTTCTTACAAAGGACGAGGGTGGACGTCATACACCTTTCTTCAATAACTATCGTCCACAGTTCTACTTCAGAACAACAGATATTACAGGTGTTTGCAACCTTCCAGCTGGAACAGAGATGTGCATGCCTGGTGATAACGTAGAGATGACTATCGAGCTTATTCACCCAGTTGCATGTGAGCAGGGTCTTAGATTCGCTATCCGTGAGGGTGGTAGAACAGTAGGTTCAGGTAGAGTTGCATCTATCATCGAGTAATTTAAAATAAAAAGTATTATATCGGTTATACAGTGATGTATCTGAGGATACTAGGTAATCTATAATACTTTCGCATTAAAAAAGGGACTCCCAAGAGTGGGAGTCCTTTTTATTAAACTTTCATTCCATATGTATCGTACCATGTACCCAGATATTACCCTTGAAGCGTCTACCTACTTTAGGTTCACCCTGCAAGTCTTCTTTCTTGATAGCTACAATATTTATCATATCATTACATTCTATTTTCAGTAATATTATTATTTCTCCGGTAAAAGAATTTTTTTCTTCATATACATCTAAGATATTACCCAGTATACTGTACATATCAGTCTCCATACCATAGGGCATAAATACTGTATCGACTATACTGTAGAGATCTTCATTCTGTATTCTGGCATTTAGTGTAGTATATAGAATCAGCTCATCAGCAGATAGAGTATCCATAGCATCTTCGTCACCATTTTTTGCGGCTTCCAGAAGTATATTCTTATTTAAAAGCTTTTGTTTTGAGAGTTCCATTTGTGCTACTGTTTTATGTATGGGAAGTAAAATTTTTCCATCTATACAGAACCCAAAAAGGTCAGTTGATTTTATCTTGGACCTTATATTATCTAAATAATGAAACTTGTTGGAAAGTCTAAAAATTAGGGATGTACCAAGATTATTATCCTCTAACATACCGGAATAATTGATATCATCTATATGCTTTTCTACAGCACATTTTGCGGTAGAACTGGTAGGAGTGTTTTTTATATATGGAAAATACCCTTCTCTGACATATGTTCCAAGATTTTCAAGATAACCATGTATGCATATACCAAGTGAGGGTGAGAGATCTTTGCGTATTTCCCAAAGCCTCTCTTTCTCAGCAGTTACAACAACCTTTGTGGAAGCAATGTTTTCTGATTGAATCTTGTCTAATAATTCTTTAACTTCAGCTTTTTTCTTATACATTGAAAATCCAATGCTTCTTATAAAATTTTGCAATATTATACACCTTCTTTTCTACAGTATTATTTTTTTTCTTTTCCATATCATTTTTCCTTTTTTCAATAAGGGACTCTATTACAGGTACCATAAAGATAGCTACAATACCACCGGCAAAACCGTTATTGTATAAGTTCAGACCTCTATACACAATACCTACATTTAAAGCTACAGATGAGTGCAGGAAACCAGCTACCAGCCCTGCTATTATACCAAACTCACCTGCAATAGGTGCAAGAGTAGTGGAGAGTAATAGTGTAAGTATAGGTGCCGGATCATTTATATACCACTGCTTTAAAAATGCAGAGAAGCAAACACCTACCATTATAGGTAGGATATTTCTCATATGCTTTCCTGCCGGAGAAAATCCAACTATTGTAAAGATTGAACCTATGGTAGGACCGTTTAAATCTCCGTTTGCAGCCAGTACAAATGATGTGGCAATAATACCGTTGATAGCCATATTAAAAATATATACAGCATCTGAGTAAGAGTGAGCATATGTACCATGTACTCCGGTCTCTTTTAAAAGTGAGGAGTATGACGGTAAGAGCTTTTTGCCATCAAGTATAAATGCCAGTGCTACCATATAAAAAAATAAGACAAACAGTGCAATAGCAAAAAGTTTGGTATGTGATGTATCCCAAATAAGTCTGGTTTCTATATCTATTCCAAAAGAACGAAATAGCGATACCAAAACTGTAGCTATTATACCTGATGAAAAACCTACATTATATAGAGAATATCCCTTATGTGATGCTTTTACATGTATAGATATAGGTAGCAGGACATATCCTATAGCAAGACCGGTGACAGTTGCAAGAATGAGCTGCCACATAAGGCTTGTGTGTACAGCTTGCATAACTAAGGTTATAGCAGGTGACAAACTTGTTCCGTAAAGTCCGTAGTAAATATATTTTTTTATGGGGTAACCATGTAGTCTGGCATAGATAAAAAATCCAAAGAGAATCAACCATATATTTACCACATTCTTACCAAATAGTGAGAAGCCGAAAATAAGATAGGAACTTACTACAATATGTCTGTCAAACTCCACTTTAAATGGTGCAATAAAAAAAGCAAAATTAGTGTAAGTGATCCCGCATTGAAGAATGCTGCACCTATGCCACCTACTACAATGTAATCAGTGATAAGAAGATCAGGTTGTATTATGATTTGCCAAAGTCCAGGTATTATTTCATCCAATGGAGAAAATATCAATGCAAAAATCATAAAATAAATAGGTACTGTAGAGATAAGCAAAAATCTCTGAGTATAAGTCAATGTTCTGGTGGCTCTGTAGTTATTCAAAAATGCCATAAGAAACTCCCTTTTATGGATCACAATAAGTAATCCTGCATGTTTTATTATTAATTATAATTAATAGGAGCTGGTTTCGTCAAATGATTTAGTAAGTGTAAAGAAAAATTATAAGAAATTTAGAATTTTTTTAAGTAAAGTAAATAGCTATATTGATAAAAATACTTAGAAAATTTATAGAATATATTGAAATACGAGCATAAGAATTTTACAAAAATAAAAAGCTGCTACTTATGTAACAGCTTCTACTGCGGGTGACAGGACTTGAACCTGCACGGTCGCCCACAAGAACCTAAATCTTGCGTGTCTGCCAATTCCACCACACCCGCATACGAAAGGAATTATACTTTAAATAAATATTGATGTCAAGAGAAAAATTGTTTGCTGTATTTTTTTTAGAGTGGCGAAAAGTTTTTCAGTTTGAAAAGAATTTTCTTATGGCATATCATATAGAAAGAAGTTTATATAGTTATTCTTTAGTAAAGCTAAAGAGAAAGATATAAGGTGTTTTATGTTTTCAAATAGTATTCAGAAGATATTTGATGCCATAGTGGCGGATAAGGAGAATGAGGATTTCACTAAAGTAGGTATTTCCCCTTTATTTTCAGCTCCTGAGAATTCCAAAGTGATGATAGTAGGGCAGGCCCCGGGAATCAAGGCACAGGAGGCAGGGAAGTATTGGTACGATAAAAGTGGAGATAGACTTCGAGAATGGATGGGTGTGGATGAAAGAACATTCTATGAGTCTGATATATTTGCCATTATACCTATGGATTTTTATTATCCGGGAAAAGGAAAAAGTGGGGATCTACCGCCAAGAAAGGATTTTGCACCTAAATGGCACCCCAAGATATTGAAAGAATTACAAAATATAGATCTTATCATTCTTATAGGACAGTACGCCCAAAAATATTATTTGGGTAGCAGAGAAAAGTCCAATCTAACAGAAACAGTAAAAGCATATAAAGAATATTTACCCAAGTACTTGCCAATAGTGCATCCTTCACCCAGAAATATGATATGGTTGAAGAAAAACCCATGGTTTGAAAATGAAATAGTGCCAGTGTTACAAGAAAAAATCAGAGGATATTTGAGGCATTGATTAAATATTGTAGTTTTATTAAAGGTTTAGATTCGAGAGGAATAAGATGAAAGCATATCTAATTTTAGAAGATGGAAGTGTGTATGAAGGAAACAGTGTCGGAGCCGAAAAATCAGTAGTTAGTGAGATAGTGTTCAATACATCTATGACCGGATATCTGGAGGTGATGACAGATCCATCATATGCGGGTCAGGCTGTAGTAATGACATATCCTTTGATTGGAAATTACGGTATTTGTTATGAGGATATAGAATCAAATAAAGCCTGGGTAGACGCTTTTATAGTAAGAGAATTATCTGAAGTAGCTTCAAATTTTAGAAACGAAGATAGTATACAAAATTTCTTGAAAGTAAATAATATTCCATGTATTACAGGCATTGATACCAGAGATTTAACAAAGAGACTAAGAGAATATGGCACTATGAATGGAATGATAATTACTACAGGCTCTTATGATATATCAGAAGTATCACAAAAAATAAAAGAATATAGTGTCAAGGGTGTAGTAAAGAAAACCAGTACAGATAAATCTTATACTTTAGATGGAAAAGGAAAAAGGGTAGTGCTGATGGACTTTGGTGCAAAAAGAAATATAGCAAAACAGCTACAAAAAAGAGGATGTGAAGTTATAGTAGTGCCATGTGATACTACTGCTGATGATATCATTAAATTAAATCCGGATGGCATTATGCTAAGCAATGGTCCGGGAGATCCAAAGGAGAATGTAGATATAATAAAGGAAATAAAAAAGCTATATGATTCAGATATTCCGATATTTGCAATATGTTTGGGACATCAGCTGATGGCACTTGCTACAGGTGCAGATACATATAAACTTAAATATGGACATAGAGGTGGCAACCATCCGGTAAAAGATTTGGAAAATGGAAGGACATATATTTCTTCACAAAATCATGGATATGCAGTGGATGAGAGTACATTGAATAAGAGTATATGTATTCCGGCATTTGTAAATGTAAATGATAATACTAATGAAGGACTTAGATATATAAACAAAAATATTTTTACAGTACAATATCATCCGGAGGCATGCCCCGGACCACAAGACAACTCATATTTGTTTGATAAGTTTATAAAGATGATGGAGAACTAAATGCCAAGGAATACAGATATTAAAAAAGTATTAGTAATAGGATCAGGTCCGATAGTTATCGGACAGGCAGCAGAATTTGATTATGCAGGTACGCAGGGATGTCGAGCATTAAAAGAAGAAGGAGTAGAAGTTGTACTTATCAATTCAAACCCTGCCACAATTATGACGGATAAGGATATTGCGGACAGGGTATACATAGAGCCGCTTACTACAGAGTTTATAAAGAGATCATCAGAAAGGAGAGGCCTGATTCGGTATTGCCTACTTTGGGAGGACAAGCAGGATTAAATCTTGCTATGGAGCTTTTTGAGGAAGGCTTTTTTGATAAGGAGAATGTAAGGCTGATAGGTACCACAGCTCTTACAATAAAAAAGGCAGAGGATAGAGATACTTTCAAGCATACTATGGAAAAAATAGGTGAACCTATTGCCGCATCAAAAGTAGTGGAGGATGTAGAAGGTGGTGTGAATTATGCCAAAACTCTAGGATATCCGGTAGTACTTAGACCGGCATATACTTTGGGCGGCTCAGGTGGTGGCATAGTCTATAATGAAGAAGAACTTATAGAAACTTTGGATAATGGTCTAAGACTCTCAAGAGTTGGTCAAGTATTAGTAGAGAGAAGTATTGCAGGATGGAAAGAAATAGAATATGAAGTGATGCGTGACGGCATTGGAAATGTTATAACTGTCTGCAATATGGAAAATATTGATCCTGTAGGAGTTCATACAGGTGACTCTATAGTGGTAGCACCAAGTCAGACTCTTGGAGATAAGGAATACCAAATGCTTAGAAGTTCTGCACTAAATATTATTACAGAGTTGGGAATTACAGGCGGTTGCAATGTTCAGTATGCACTAAATCCTGATACCTTTGAATACTGTGTAATAGAGGTTAATCCAAGAGTTTCAAGGTCGTCTGCTCTGGCAAGTAAGGCTACAGGCTACCCTATAGCTAAGGTAGCTGCAAAAATAGCTTTGGGATACACTTTGGATGAGATAAAGAATGCAGTAACAGGAAAGACTTATGCGGCATTTGAACCTATGCTTGATTATGTAGTTGTTAAGATGCCTAGATTGCCATTTGATAAATTTATAAGTGCTAAGAGAGTTCTGGGTACTCAGATGAAGGCAACCGGCGAGGTAATGAGTATTTGTACCAATTTTGAAGGTGGACTTATGAAAGCCATTCGCTCACTTGAACAACATGTTGAAAGTTTGCTTAGCTATGACTATAGCCATCTGGATGTGGAAAGCTTAAAACTTGAACTAAAAAAGGTTGATGATAAAAGAATCTGGGTGATTGCCGAGGCATTGAGAAAGGGAATCTCATTTGAGGAAATACATGAAATAACAAAGATTGATATATGGTTTATTTCAAAGATATACAATATTATAAAAATGGAAAAGAGACTTTCCCATGAACCACTTGAAAAGGAACTTTTAAAAGAGGCAAAGAGAATAGAGTTTCCTGATAAGCTTATAGCTATGCTGTCAAAAAGAAGAGAAGAGGAAATAAAGGAATTAAGGCATAGCTTTGATATAAGGGCAGCTTATAAGATGGTAGATACCTGTGCCGGAGAGTTTGAATCTGAGACTCCATATTATTATTCCTGCTATGATGGGGTAAATGAGGCAAAATCAAATAATAGGAAAAAAGTATTGGTACTTGGTTCCGGACCTATAAGAATAGGGCAGGGAATAGAGTTTGATTTTTGCAGTGTTCACTGTACATGGGAGTTTAGTAGACAGGGCTATGAGACAATTATTATAAATAATAATCCCGAAACTGTAAGTACAGACTTTGATATTGCAGATAAGCTCTACTTTGAGCCTCTTACTCCTGAGGATGTAGAGAGTATTGTAGATATAGAAAAGCCTGACGGTGCAGTAGTACAGTTTGGAGGTCAGACTGCTATTAAGCTTACAGAAAGTTTGATGAAAATGGGAGTACCGATTCTTGGTACAGATGCAAGGGATGTGGATGTAGCAGAGGATAGAGAGCTTTTTGATAAGATACTGGAGAAATGTAATATACCAAGACCTAAGGGTGAGACAGTATATACTGCGAAAGAAGCTATAGAGGTGGCAAACCGGCTGGGATATCCTGTATTGGTGAGACCTTCATATGTACTTGGTGGCCAAGGAATGCAAATAGCTATAAATGACAGTGATATTGAGGAGTTCATAGGTATAATCAATCAAATAGTACAGGACCATCCGATACTTGTAGATAAGTATATTGTAGGAAAAGAGATAGAGGTGGATGCAGTATGTGATGGTATAGATATACTTATACCGGGTATTATGGAGCATATAGAAAGAGCCGGAATACATTCAGGTGATTCTATAAGTGTATATCCGGCACAAACTCTAAGCGCGGATGTAAAATCAAAGATAGTGGAATATACTAAAAGACTTGCTACAGCACTCCATGTAAATGGTATGATCAATATACAATTCATAATAGATGGTGAAGATGTATATGTTATAGAAGTAAATCCTCGTTCTTCAAGAACTGTACCATATATCAGCAAGGTAACAGGTATACCAATAATATCGCTTGCAAGCAGAGTAATATGTGGTGAAAAATTAGAGGATATGGGTTGTGGCACAGGACTTGCAAGGGAGTCAAAGCTTATAGCTATAAAAATGCCGGTATTCTCTTTTGAAAAGATAAAGGGAGCTGATATTTCTTTAGGACCGGAGATGAAGTCTACAGGAGAATGTCTTGGAATAGGAAGAAGCTTTAATGAAGCATTATATAAGGCGTTTGAGGGAGCAGGTATAAGGTTGCCAAAGTATAAAAAGATGATTATTACAGTGAGAGACAGTGAGAAGGAAGAAGTAGTGGACATAGCAAGAAGGTTTGCAGCAGTGGGTTATACTATATATTCTACCAGAGGTACTGTCGGAGTTTTGAACAAAAATGGCGTAAGAGCTTTTCCGGTAAGAAAGCTTGAGCAAGAAAGTCCGAATATACTTGATCTTATACTTGGCCATGAGATAGATCTTGTAATAGATATACCGGCTCAGGGAGCAACAAGGAGTAAGGACGGCTTCGTTATAAGAAGAAATGCTATAGAGACAGGAGTAAATGTGCTTACTTCACTTGATACTGCTACTGCACTGGTAAGCTCTTTGGAAAATAGAGAAAAGAAGATAAATATAATAGATATTGCAAAGCTTTGAGAACACAAATTTAACATAAAGTAAACATAAATAAAACCTACTTAAAACATATATCCGCCATAATTTTATCTTAATATATGTATAGTTACTTAAAAACTATTGATGTATATATAAGGAAGGAATTATGGCGGATTTTTATTTTTGAAAAGAATTGAAAAAAATATTTACTTACCACAAATCAGTATACAAAGCTTATGTTTACATTAAATGAATATATGGAGCAGGATGAGTATGGCAAACATATATTTTGATACTGATGAATATGATTTAATAAGAAAATCTTTGGAAAAGCCGATATACAAGGAAAAGCTAAGACTCAGAGCATATGGTATACCAAGTGAGAATTCGGATACTTTTATAGAAATAAAGAAGAAGTTCAATGGTGTAGTTTATAAGAGAAGAATAAAGTCGAAATATTCTATGGCTAAGGATTATTTATATAATGGAATATCTGATAAGAAATTTGAAACACAACAGATTTTTATGGAGATAGAATATATGATGAAATTATATAAACTCCATCCGAAGGTGTATATAGCCTACGATAGAAGGGCATATTTTGGAAAAGAGGATCCGGAGTTTAGAGTTACATTTGACAACAATATAGTTTCAAGAAGTAATTATTTGGATCTTAGAAATAGAGGTTTTGATGGAGAGTATTATAAACAGATATGTGAAGAAAAATATAGAAAACTTGAAGAATTAGCAAATGGATTATAGAGACCACTAAGGGACATTGAATACTCAATGCCCCCTTTATAGTTATCCTACTGTATTTTGGTCATTTTACCACTGTAATCCACATAGTAATTGTCAATCCACTGATCCAAAGCTAAGGTTCCGTTAGTATTTAAGTAATACCAAGAACCTGATGATTTAATCCATCCGGTCTTCATGATGCCATTCTTATCTAAATAGTAAGTCTGATCGTTGTAGCTTATAAAGCCTGAAGCAGGATTGCCTGAATTGTCAACAACTTTCCATTCACTGCCTGTCTGACTCCACTTGAAAGAGTTCGCATCTGTAATCTTCATGGCAGCATAGCCGGGTACAGCAACAGTTATGGAAATAGTGGCAGTAAGCAATAACATAGATATAGTTTTCTTCAACATAACTGACCTCATTTTCCATCAAAATATTCAAGCTAAAACTATAGCTTGTAATATTATTATAGCAATTTTTTTTTGTTTGAAAAGAGAATATATATAATGGTAAGAAACCGTAAGAAAAAGAAAGAGATTAAGTTGCAATATATTTGGTATTAAAATATGACATCTAAGATACAATATGAAATGCTATAATACTTATAAATCTTATGGTATAATCTATGGTATTGAAGTTTTATAATGTGTTTTGATATTTGACATAGATTATAAAACATTTTGGTCGTGAGTACTGACTTTATAAAATAAACATATATGTACTTAAAAAATTTTAGGGAGATAAATATGAAAATCAAATTGAGCAAATATATTGCGAAAAGACTTGTAGAACTTGGAATTTGTCATGGTTTCAGTGTTACAGGTGGTGGTGCTATGCATTTAAATAATGCTTTGGGACATGAAGATGGATTAACTATTACATATAATCATCATGAGCAGGCCTGTGCTATGGCGGCAGAAGCTTATGCCAGAATTAACAATCAGATGGCAGTATTATGTGTTACAACAGGCCCGGGGGGTACAAATGCTATTACAGGAGTACTTGGAGCATGGCTTGATTCAATACCGATGTTTGTGCTTTCGGGTCAGGTAAGATATGATTGGACAGCCAGATCTTCAAGAGTTGGTATCAGAGCTATGGGAGATCAAGAGTTTGATATATGTCAGTCTATAGACTGTATGTGCAAGTATAGTGAGATGGTTATAGAGCCTATGAGGATCAAGTATTTGGTTGAAAAATGTGCATATCTTGCAACACATGGCAGGCCGGGACCGGTATGGCTTGATATACCATTGGACGTACAGGCAAGTTTTATAGAAGAAGACGAGCTTATAGGTTTTGATATTGCAAACTATGAATTAGGAGGTGATGGCTGGGAAAAACCGTCACCATATAAGAAAGATATAGATAATTATACAAAGCTTGATTTGGATGATGAAGCTAAACCGGTATCAGATGAAGTATTGGAAGAAATAATAGATAAAATTAGAAATGCAAAAAGACCGGTATTTAATGCAGGCAACGGCATAAGAATAGGAAATGCACATAAAGAGTTTAGAGCTTATTGATTTGTTAAACATACCGGTAGTCGTTGGCTGGAATTCAGAGGATTGCTTGGAGGTTGAGCATCCTTTATATGCCGGAAGACCGGGAAATTTTGGTGACAGACCGGGAAACTTCGCAGTTCAAAACTCAGATCTTGTATTGTCAGTGGGTTCAAGACTCAGTCTTAGACAGGTAGGATTTAATCACAAGGGATGGGCTAGAGAAGCCTTTACTATAATCAATGATATTGATATTGAGGAGTTAAAGAAACCTACTCTGCATGTCGATATACCTGTGCATGCAGATTGCAAGATATTTATGCAGCAGTTGATTGATGCATTGAAGAAGCAAAAGACTCCGGTATTTGAAGGCGGTAAAGGCTTGCGTGAAATGAGTTGGAATGAAACAGTTAAGTACTGGTTAAAGAGATATCCTGTGTGCAAAGAGGAATTTCTTGAAAATGATGATAGCAAAAAAGCAAATGTATATGCTTTTATCAATGAGATAGGAAACAGAGCAAAACAAGATCAGATAACAGTAGTGGGAAATGGTTCAGCCTGTGTAGTAGGTGGACATTCGTATATAATCAAGAAGGGACAGAGATTTATATCAAATTCAGCAGTTGCTTCTATGGGCTATGATTTACCGGCTGCAATAGGTGCATATCTGGCTAATCTTGATGAAAAGAGATATGATAAGGAACTGATATTGATTACCGGTGATGGCAGTATACAGATGAACTTACAGGAGTTACAGACAATACTGCATCATAAGATGAACATCAAAATATTTCTGATAAATAATGAAGGCTATCACAGTATCAGGCAGACACAGTCTAAATTCTTTAGTGATGAACCGATGGTTGGAATAGGTCCTGACAGTGGAGATCTTTCTTTCCCTGATATGGGTAGAATATCAGAAGCTTATGGCATTCACTATATCAGTGCAAAGACAAACTCTGAGCTTTCAGAGGCTGTAGCTAAGACATTTGAGATGGCAGGACCAGTTATCTGTGAGGCATTCGTAACCAAGGAACAAAACTTTGAGCCGAAATCATCAGGTAAGCAATTACCGGATGGAAGAATGGTAAGCCCACCACTTGAGGACTTGGTACCATTTTTATCAGATGAGGAGATGGAAGAAAATATGATAATACCAAGAATGCCGGATTAAAGGAAATTTATGAGAATACTTATTACAGGGGCTGCTTCTTTTTTGGGCAGTCATTTGGTGGAATATTTTCTTGATAGAGGTGATGATGTACTTGCCTTGGTGAGAGAGAATGCCAGAGGTAGAGAAAGGCTTTCAAAGTATGAAGAAAAACCAAACTTTAAAACTATAGTTTTGGATATGATGGATATTGAAGGATTAGAAGAAGACTTTGATATATGTATACATCTAGCTTGGGGCGGTATAGGCAAGGCAGGAAGAATGGATAGAGCTATTCAATCGGAAAATATAGAGGCCGCAAAGATACTGATGAAATTGTGTAAGGAGAAGAATGCAAAAAGGATGCTCTTTGCCGGTTCCCAGGCAGAGTATGGTCAGACATTGGAGGATATACAAAAAAGATATGGAGAAAACTTTGATATCAAAGATATAGACATGCAGTATGAGGATTCTCCTACTTTTCCAAAGTCTGAATATGGTAAGGCTAAGCTTGAACTTAAGAGGGAGTTAAAGACTCTTGGAGATAAACTTGGTATAGAATATGTACATATGCGAATTTTTTCGGTGTTTGGAAAAGGAGACCATGAGACTTCTCTTATATCCTCATGTATAAATAATTTCATGAAAAATAAAGATGTGTATATAGGTGAGTGTAAGCAGGCTTGGAACTATATATATATTAAAGACCTTTGCCAGGCTGTATACCTATTGTCAAAAAAAGATTTAGAATCTAAATATGTATTCAATATAGCCGGTGAAAACAACAGGGTTTTGATGGATTATGTAAATAATATGAAAGATATACTGAAAAGTAAAAGTAGTATCATAGTGGAAAAAAGAGAAGCTGCAAGTGAGGGTACACCTTTTTTAAATCCGGATATTAGTAAATTAAAGGAAATAGGTTTTAAGGAAGTTTACGGCTTTGAAGGCGGTATCATAGAAATGTGTGATATCAAGGCTTAAAGAATATACATAGGAGAATATTTTTGAAAAAATGTATTAGTTGTAACGGTTCATTACATGAACTTATGAAAATAGAAAATATGCCGGCAAGTGCACAAGATATTCCGACAAAAGAAGAGCTTGAAAAAGACTGTGGTATAGAAGTATCGCTATGCGTCTGTGAGGATTGCAATCTTGTGCAGTTAAAAAATGATGCAGTTTATTATTATAGAGATGTTATAAGGGCAGGTGGTTATTCAACTACAATGGAAGAACTTAGAAAGAGCCAATATAGACATTTTATAGAGTTTGCATCATTGGATGGAAAAAAGATAATAGAAGTAGGCTGTGGTAGAGGAGAATTTCTTGGGATGCTTTCAGGCTTTCCGGTAGAGGGATATGGTACAGAGCATAAAAAAGATCTTGTAGAGATTGCAAAAGAAGCAGGACTTAGAGTTGATGAGGATTTTCCCGAGAGTGAAGATCATATATTTAAGAACGGACCTTTTGATGCTTTTATGTCTTTTAATTTTTTGGAACATCAGCCGCATCCGAGAACATATTTAAAAGCAATATATAATAATCTATGTGATGAGGGCTATGGACTTATCACAGTGCCAAGTTTTGAATATATCATAGAGCAAAACAGTTTCTATGAGATAATTCCGGATCATATAGCTTATTACAGTTTTGAGAGTCTTACACATCTTTTGAATATATGCGGATTTGAAGTACTTGAAAAAGAGATGGTAAACAGAGATACCATATCAATGATAGTAAAGAAAAGAAAACTTCCAGATATTCGCGGTATTATTTCAAAGAAGAAAGATATTGCAACAGAGGTAGTGGAAACTGTAAAGAACTATGCTAAAGTGGGCAAGATAGCTATCTGGGGAGCATCACATCAAGGATTTACCCTTTGTGCCACCACAGGTATTGCAGACTATGTGGATTGTATAATAGATTCTGCACCTTTTAAGCAGGGGAAATTTGCTCCTGCCTCACATATTCCAATTATTTCACCGGATAAGGCAAGACAAAGAAAACTTGAAGCAATTATAATAGTGGCACCGGGATATACGAATGAAATAGCGAATATTATAAGGACAAGCTTTGATGAGGGTGTAGACATATATACTTTGATGACTGATCGATTGCTGAAGATATAGTGAAAAACAATCATCTTTTTGTTTTATGTTATGAATAAATAGCCAAGATAAATTTTTCTTGGCTATTTTTTTAAATTTATTAAACTATATATTTAAATTATTTTTATCTGTTTTTTTGAAAAATAAGATACTATTGTTACTGAAATTTTTTTGTGTATTTATGATATTTTTTTATCCGGTAAAATTAGCAATAGTATCATTTTATAGTATTTTTGGATAAAAATCAACAATGCAAAATTAATTGTCGATAAAAATGATTTTACAAAACACAAATCACATGATATTATTTGCCACTATAGAGTGAAAGGGAGGGAGATATGAAATGTACACTAAAACGGTAAAGTATTAAATATTGCATGATAAAAGGAGTGATCAAGATGATGACTCCCAATTTAATATTTTACAAAAAACATAAAAAAGGAGGCTCAATGGTACAACTAAAGAAACGCGTATTAGCCGCTCTTTTATCATTTGTGATGGTATTCTTATCAATGAGTGAATTCTTCACAGCCTATGCAGGACCACTGGGTATAGTGAATGATCCTGATATTTTGGCGGAAGTCACATATGATAGAAATGTGGTAAACAGTAGGGGAAACAGTGACTTCTATGTAGGAGAGGAAGTTTCGTTCTATGCAAATATTACGATATCATCTATTACAAGGAGTATTCCGGGAGCATATGGAGTGCTTTATATTCCAAAGAAAGTATTTCCAAGTATAAGCTCAAGTAATATTTCTACATGGATAAACAGACCTGCAAGCAACTTTTTAAGTATTGACAGCTCAGATAGCGAGTTTCACAAAGTTAAACTTAAATTTATAAGTCTTGGAGGCGGTACTACTCAGACAGTACCTTTTAAGGGAACAATAAAAGATCGTTCATTGGCAAATGATGAGACCTATGTAATTCCTTATCAGGTATATGATGCAAATGATACTTTGCTTGAGAGTACCAACAATACCTTTTCTGCAAAGACATATCCGGTAGGATATACAGATGAAAACAATAATATCAGAAGAGATTATTACTATGCAGAGGGTACAAGCAGTTTACAAAACAGTACAACTCTGGCAAATGATTTGTCTACCTTTATTCAGTTTAATACAAGAAGAACAAATTGGCCGGCAGCAGGTACATATCATGGTACAGAGACAAAGATTGTAGGTGGTGACAGAAGAAAGACAAGAATTACTGTACAGCTACCTGCAAATGAAAACTTTGATACTACAGAGACAAGAAACAGTAGTTGGACATATAATGCTGCAAATCATACTATAACTAAGGATGTGGAATTCCAAAGTAACTTAAACTACACTAATGATGGTTTCAATATCAGATATAATAATCAGACGGTAGGTACACAGGCATCTCCTGTGACAGTGGAATTTCCTATTACTTGGCAGTATATAAATGATGACGGTTCACTGGATACAGCATCACTTGAGAAGTCAAAGAGTTCTGCAAGATATTGGTCCTTTCCGAGAGTTCCGGCAGCTGATAGAGGTATTTATACAAATAAAAATGCCAGTCCGTGGAGATTTACTTTTACAGACAGAGACAAGACAGAGCATGTTTATAACATGGGTTTTAGCTGGAACTGGTATGTAGGTAATCCTGAAGAATACCCTACTATGGGGACATATCATACAAGAGTAAGCTCTGTAGTTGATACACCGGTTACAGATATGGAACTTGTGGGATATCAGATAAGAACACTTAATCCTACAGGTAAGGTTGTAGATGCAACAGGAACTATACAGACCATACCTGCACTTGATAATACACAGCTTGCAGCTCTTTCAAACAATCAACTTATAGGTACAAAGGATGATGGAAGTGAGGAAGTAATTGCTACAAATATTCAAATTACAAGTAATTCTGATGAGGTTAGACTTCCGACTCCTAAATTCTATAAGAAGATAGAGCTTAAGTTTACAAATCCTATAGAGATTCAGGCTCCTACCTCAAGAGTAGTGGATATAAGATATAGATTCCGTTTTGAAGAAAATGCGTATAATACTACAAAAGCTCTGTTGGCATCAAAGCCAAACAATGCAAACAGTAATGTTCAGACAAGAAATAGTGTAACAGTAACCGGAGATAATGGTGCCGGAAGAACATGGACAGCCGGTGGTAGTGATTATGTTACCTGGACAAAGGCTTTTGCGGCAGAGTATGAGCATGATACACAGAATCAGAATCTTGGAACAAAGTATCTGAACGAAGAGTTCGGTATGACTGACAATGTAAGATTCCATTACTACTTACCACCAGGTGGTAGAAAAATAAAAAATCCGAAGTTCTTCGTACTTGCAGATCCTGCACTTGAGTTTAAGAGCATTCAGACCAGTACAGGCTATACTCCTGAACTTACACCTGCTGTTATGAGTAACTACAGAGTGGAATATAACTTTAAGAACACAGGAAAGACAGCTTATATATGGGATCTTCCGGATATAAATATTCCTGAGGGAAATGACAGATATAATAATGTATACTTCAGTACCAGATTTAAGACTACAAGAAATATGGCAGGCGGTCAGAATAGTATCGACACCTATTTGTCTTGGGATAATAATGAAGAGGCTACTTCTAATGAAGTACTCGGTAAGTACGAAGATGTACTTGACCTTGATAATGACGGAAACACCACAGAGAAGTTTAGTAGTAAGAAGGCTACATATCTTTACTCACCGCCTTTAGAGTTGATCCTTACAAAGAGATCAAAGAGAGCAGATTCAGATGTTGCTCAATTTTCATCGCTTACAACACCTGACAGTGAGCAGATAGTAGACTATAAGCTTAATATCTTTAATAACTCTATAACAGGAGTTAGCGGATTTACATTCTTTGATATCCTGCCACATGTGGGTGATAAGGCAATTGCACCTGATCAGCAGGGTAACTATGCTAACAGAGGTTCAACATACAGACTTGGACTTACAGGTCCACTTGATCCTAATCCAAACTATACATATGAATACAGTACAACCCCTGTTACAGAAGGAAATATAGCTGCGAACTATGCAGGAGCTACATGGACTTCATCAGTATCAGACTGGTCAGCTGTTACTATGTTCAGAATAAAGATGAAGCCTGGATATACACTGGCAAGTGGATCATCAGATGATATTACATTCAGAGCAAAGATGCCTGATACCACTCCGCTTGATACCACAAACAAAGCGGTAAATACCTTTGCGGGATTTGCCGGAGACAGCTATACAGGTGCATTTGAGGCACTCAGCAATGTTGTAATACCAAAGAAATATAAGATCAGCGGTAAGATCTACTATGATGTTCCACCTGCAGGTGGAAGCGGAAACGGTACATATCTTACAACTGATGGAGACGTACCTGCAGCAGGCAGAACGGTAAGTCTTTATGATGCAAGCGGTAATCCGGTACTTGATGAATCAGGTAATCCGATGACTACCACAGCCAATGCAAACGGAGACTACGCATTTGACAACATTTCAAGAGCAGGAACATACAAAGTAGTGATAACACCGGGAGTAGGAGATACAATAAGTACAAACCGTGTTACATCTACATCACTAATAATAGGAAATGACTTTGCTGACGGAACTCAGGGAAGCAATCCTGTATTTGATACAAGCGTAACACTTACACCAAGTGATGATAAGAAAACAGCAAATGCTGCGCTTGTGGCAAGTAATTCTACATTGAAAGTAAAATATGTAGATATGGCAGGCAATCCGATACCGCTTGATGACGGAAGCGGAAATGTGGCCGATACGGACAGTGTTCACGGCTTTAGAGATCCATATACGGTGACACCGCCTACAACACTTACAGGTGTGGCTAATTATGAGTATGCGGAGCCGGATCTTACAAACGGCAGACCGCTTACAGGAACATTAAATCCGGGACAGAATGTCGTAGTATTAAAATACAAGAGAAAGACTGCAGGAAATATAACAGTAAACCACTTTGAAGTAGGTGGAAGTACACAGTTATATACCCCTACGGGAGCGACAGCACCAAGTGCGGAAACTTATGTAGGAACGGAAAAACTGGGACTTAGTGAGAATCTTACAAACAAAGAAGCAGACATCGCAAACTTCGAGTATGTAAGCACAGAAGTAACCGGAGCACCGTCAGCGACATCGCCAACAGCTACAGGTGATACAACAGTTACATATCAAACAGCACCACAGACAGTAACCTACAGATACAAGAGAAAAGATGCTGCAAATATAACAGTCAACCACTATGAAGTGGGAGGAAGTACCCAGCTTTATACACCTGCGGGAGCGGCAGCACCAAGTGCAGAGACAATCTCGGGAGCAGGAAAGCTTGGAACTACACAAATCTTACAAACAAAGCATCAGACATCGCAAACTTTGAATATGTAAGTACAGATGTTACCGGAGCATCAAGTGCAACAACACCGACATCGACAGGTGCAACAACACTTACTCACGGAAACACACCACAGACAGTAACTTATTACTATAAGAGAAAAAATGCGGGAGATGTTATAGTACATCACTATGAGCAGGGAACAACAACACAGCTTGTACCTGATGTAACATTAAACGGAACAAACAAGCTTGGATTGCCATATAATACAACAACACAGACAATTCCAAACTTTACGGTAGTAACAGTGCCGACAAACCAAAACGGTACATACCAACCGGGAACACAGACAGTAACTTATTACTACAAGAGAAATGATGCAGGAAATGTTATAGTAAACTTTGTAGAACAGGGAACAAACACTCCACTTAAGAGTCCTGTTACAATGAATGGAGCAGGAAAGCTTGGTCTACCATATACAACAACACCTGATACTTTCGCAAACTATGAGCTTGTAAGTGCAACACCTACAAATCATACAGGAAATTATCCACCGGCAGGAAGTGATATCACAGTAACTTATGTTTACAGAAGAAAGAATGCCGGAAATATAACAGTTAACCACTATGAAGTTGGTGGAAGTACACAGCTTTACACACCGGCAGGAGCTGCAGCACCAAGTGCAGAAAGCTTTAACGGAACAGGAAAGCTTGGACTTGTTGAAAACCTCACAAATAAGGCGGCAGATATAGCCAACTACGAGTATGTAAGCGCAGATGTAAGTGGAGCAAGCGGTGCAAGCACACCGAATGCAAGCGGAGCAACTACAGTTACATATGTAGCAGGCAATCAGGTAGTAAACTATTACTACAAGAGAAAAGATGCTTCAAATATCACAGTACATCACTACATTGACGGAACAACCACAGAGCTTTACACACCGGCAGGAGCAGCGTCTCCGGGACCTGAGACAATAAACGGTAGCGGAAAGTTGGGACTTACTGAGAATCTTACAAACAGAGCAGCAGATATAGCTAACTATGAGTTTGTAGGAGTGGATGTAAGCAGTGCTGCAAGTGCAACAACCCCAAGTGCAACAGGAGCAACAACTCTTACACATGGAAATGCACCGCAGACAGTAATCTATAAGTACAGAAGAAAGAATGCTGGAAATATCGTAGTTAACCACTACGAGGTTGGCGGAAGTACACAGCTTTATACACCAGCAGGAGCAGCATCACCAAGTGCACAGACCTTTGACGGAAGCGGAAAGCTTGGACTTGTTGAAAACCTTACAAACAAGGAAGCAGATATAGCTAACTATGAGTTTGTAAACGTGGAAGTAACTGCAGCACCGGGAGCAAGTACCCCGACAGCTACAGGAGCTACAGGAGTTACATACAGAGCAGGAACTCAGACAGTAACCTATAGATACAGAAGAAAGAATGCAGCAAACATAACAGTACATCACTACGAGGACGGAACAACAACAGAGCTTTACACACCTGCAGGAGCGGCTGCACCAAGTGCGGAGACAATCTCAGGAGCAGGAAAGCTTGGAACAAATGAAAACCTAAATAACAGAGCGGCTGATATAGCAAACTTTGAATATGTAGGAATTGATGTAAGCGGAGCACCAAGTGCAACAAGCCCAAGCAGCACAGGAGCAACAACCCTTACACATGGAAACAATGCACAGACAGTAATCTATAAGTACAAGAGAAAAGATGCAGGAAATGTTATAGTAAACTTTGTAGAGCAGGGAACAAACACTCCACTTAAGAGTCCTGTTACAATGAACGGAGCAGGAAAGCTTGGTTTACCATATACAACAACACCTGATACTTTCGCAAACTATGAGCTTGTAAGTGCAACACCTGCAAACCATAGTGGAAACTACCCAAATGCAGGAAATGATATAACTGTAACCTATATTTATAGACGCAAGAACTCAGGAAATATCACAGTAAATCACTTTGAGGCAGGAACAACAAATCAGCTTTACAAACCGTCAGGAGCGGCAGCACCAAGTGCACAGACTTTCGACGGAACAGGAAAGCTTGGATTAAGTGAAAACCTCACAAATAAAGAAGCAGCTATCTCAAACTACGAGTATGTAAGTGTAGATGTAACCGGAGCAGGCGGAGCAAATACCCCGACAGCAAGCGGAGATACTACAGTTACATATCAGACAGGTAATCAGGTAGTAAACTATTACTACAAGAGAAAAGATGCTTCAAATATAACAATACATCACTACGAGGACGGAACAACAACAGAGCTTTACACACCTGCAGGAGCGGCCGGCCCAAGTGCAGAGGTCATCTCAGGAAGTGGAAAGCTTGGAACAAATGAAAACCTTACAAACAAGGAAGCAAATATAGCAAACTTTGAGTATGTAAGTGTGGATGTAAGCGGAGCTCCAAGTGCAACAACCCCAAGTGCAACAGGAGCAACAACCCTTACCCATGGAAACAGTCCACAGACTGTTATCTATAAGTACAGAAGAAAAGACGTTGGAAATGTAATAGTTCACCATTACGAGCAGGGAACAACAACACCTGTATCACCTGATGAGAACTTAAGCGGAGTAGGAAAGTCAGGACTTACATATACAACAAGTCCTGCAAATGTAGCAAACTACACAGTAGTAAATACAACACCTACTAACCACACAGGAACATATCCAAATAGTGGAACAACAGTAGTAACCTATGAGTACAAGAGAAACGATGCAGGAAATGTAATAGTACATCACTACGAGGATGGAACAACAACTCCACTTGTACCTGATACTACACTAAATGGAAGTGGAAAGCTTGGTCTACCATATACTACTACAGAGCATAACATACCAAACTTACGCTAGTAGCTCAGCCGTCAAATAAGAATGGAACATATACAAGCGGTAATCAGGAAGTAACCTATTTTTATAGAAGAAATGATGCCGGAAATGTATTGGTACATCACGTAGAGCAGGGAACAACAAATGCAGTATCAGCAGATGAGACCTTAAGTGGAGTAGGCAAGTCAGGACTAACATATACTACAAGTCCGGCAAATGTAGCAAACTACACAGTAGTAAGCACAACCCCTACAAACCACACAGGAACCTATCCAAATAGTGGAACAACAGTAGTAACCTATGAGTATGTAAGAAACAATGCAGGAAATGTAATAGTACATCATTACGAGGATGGAACAACAACTCCACTTGTACCGGATACAACATTAAACGGAAGTGGAAAACTAGGTCTTCCATATACTACTACAGAGCACAGTATTCCAAACTTTACATTGGTAGCCCAGCCAAGTAATAAGAATGGAACATATACAAGCGGTAATCAGGAAGTAACATACTTCTATAGAAGAAATGATGCCGGAAATGTATTGGTACATCATTACGAAGCCGGAACTACAACATCAGTATCACCGGATGAGAATCTAAGTGGTGCAGGAAAGTCAGGACTTACATATAATACAAGTCCTGCAACAGTAGCAAACTTTACAGTAGTAAATGCGACACCAACAGACCATACAGGAACCTATCCAAGTAGTGGAACAACAGTAGTAACCTATGAGTATGTAAGAAATGATGCTCAGAGTGTAACTGTAAAATATGTAGAACAGGGAAGTGGAACACCACTGGATACAGATGATGTAATGGGAGGAGCAGGAAAACTGGGACTACCATATACAACAACAGAAAAGAATATCCCTAACTACGAGTTGGTAGCACAACCTGTAAATAAGAACGGTACATATACCAATACACCACAGACAGTAATCTATGAATATAGAAGAATGCCTGCGGGAGATGTAACAAGTATTTATGTAGATGAGGATGGAAATGAGATAGATATACCTGAGACCCAAAGCGGAACAGGAAAGCTAGGTCTTCCATATACAACTACATCAAAGACAATACCAAACTTCACATTAGTGAGCATACCTGCAAATGCAAATGGAACATTTATACCTGGTCCACAGACAGTAACCTATGTATATAGAAGAGCAGATGCCGGAGATGTAACGGTATACCACAAGTCCGTATATGATAATAGCGACTTAAGCACACCTACAGTACTTGACGGAAGCAGAAAGCTGGGACTTCCATATACAACAACCCCTGAGACTTACTCAGACTATGAGATAGATACTATACCTGGAAATGCAACAGGAACATATGTAAGCGGAAGCCAAAGTGTAACCTATCTCTATAAGAGAAAGCAGTCAGGTGGAGTAGTAGTAAATTATCTGGACAATCATGGAAACAGGATTGAGACACCTGATACAATAACAGGAAGTGATAATGTAGGTTTGCCATATACAACAACACCAAAGACCATACCAAACTATAGACTGATAATAGTACCGCCAAATGCAAATGGAGTATTTACAGTACCACCAATAACAGTAAATTATATCTATAAGCGTGAGGATGCGGGAGATGTTGTAATCGAGCATATAGATGAGAATGGAAATGTACCACTGGAAACACCGGAGGTACTGGATGGAAGTGAGAAGCTGGGAGAGAGCTATACATCAAGTTCAAAAGTATTTGAAAACTACGATCTAATAAGTGTGCCAAGTAATGCAAATGGAGTATTTACAAGTGGAAGCCAGAGTGTGACATATGTATATCGCAGAAAGGATGCCGGAGATGTAATAGCCCATTATGTAGATACAGCAGGACTACCAATAGAGAGTGATGAAATACTTGATGGAAGTAGAAGCCTAGGCCTACCATATGAAACAGCATCAAAGGAGATAGCAGGATATACTTTACTGTTAGTAAGGGGATCAGAGACAGGAGTATTTAGCCCGGGAAGAATAGAAGTAACTTATATTTATAAGAAGAATCCTGGACAAGTAATAATACCACAACCTGTAATACCGGTTACTCCGGTAACACCGGGAAGCATAACTCCTATAAGTCCAGTAACACCGGGAGGAGTGACTCCGGTAACACCGGAAGGAAGTATCCCTTCAAGGATAGCTACCCCAAGCCAGATAAATCGTCCGGGTGATAGATATCAGGATTTGGTAATCAGACCGACTGCAACTCCATCAATAGCAACATCATCAAATGTAAGCAGAGGAGGAAGCACAGGTGCAGGAGGAAGTAGTACGCTAAGAACTGAAAAGGTAAATACAGTTACTGACGGACAATCAAAGAGTGACAAGGAATTAATCTTGATAGATAATGCAACACCATCAAGAGAGCCACAAAAGTCAGATTATCAAAAAGAAACAAAGCAAACGACATCAGCAACATCAGCAACAAGAATCGGATTATCGGTTCCAAAGACAGAGGATACAAAAGATATGAGAGGATATATATTTGCTCTTATAACATCACTGACAGCTGTAATGGCACTTGCACTCAAGAAAAAAGAAGATAGATAATTTTTTCGGCTCCCGACTTAGGTCGGGAGCTTTTTTGAACATAAATATATTTAGTGTTCATAAAAACTACAGAATAGATTTTATTTTTTTAATAAAAAAATTTAAAAAAATACATTTCATTATTTTGCAAGTTATGTTATAAGTATATGCAGAGTAAGAGTGTTAAGGAGGAGAAAAGTATGATTTGAAAATATTGCAGAATCAGGCTTTTGGAGTGATCAATAAGATGACTCCTATATTTGATTACAATAAAATTAATAAGGAGGTTTAATGAAGCAATTTAGAAAACGCTTTTTAGCTATGCTATTATCTTTTGTGATGGTTTTTCTGTCAATGGGAGATATGCTTACGGCTTATGCCGGACCACCGGGGGTGGTTGATGACCCGGATATATTATCAAGCATTACATATGATGATGTGGCAACAGCTGCAAGAGGAAACACAGACTTTTATGTAGGTGAAGAAGTACCGTTCTATGCAAAAATCAGAATTTCATCACCGTCAAGAAGTTTGCCAGGGGCATATTCAAAACTTTATTTGCCAAAGAAAGTATTTGGAAATTATATAAGTTCATCAAATATTTCGACATGGTTAAACAGGCCGGCAACAGACTATCTAAGTATTGATAATACCAGTGACAACGAATACATAATTGTTACAATGAAGTATAATACTTTAGGTGGAGGTGTAACTCAGACAGTGCCTTTTAAGGCAACAATACAGCCGAACTCGCTTGCCAATAATGAGACTTATACAATACCTTGGCAGGTATACAGTGCTGACGGAACACTGCTTGAAAGCAATAACAATACCTTTACAGCCAAGACATATCCTATAGGATATACGAGTGAGACAAGCAATTATTCAAACACTTTCAGCTTTTTACAGGGAAGTTCAGATCTGCAAAATAACACTACTTTATCAAATGATAATGTCAGTAGAATATATATATATACAAACAGAACCGACTGGCCTGCAGCAGGAACATTTCATGGTACTTCTACCAAGAATATAGGTTCAGACAGAAGAAAGACAAGGCTTACAGTACAGCTTCCGGCTAATGAGAGGTTCGATACAACCGATCCAAATAATGCGGGATGGACATATAATGCAAGTAACCATACCATAACCAGAGATAAACAGTATGGAAATATCTATACGGAATATGATTATTTCTATATTAAGTATAATAATCAGGCTGTAGGTACTACATACCCATATGAAACAGTATCTTTTCCGATTTCTTGGCAGTATGTAAATGATGACGGGTCGTTAGATGCGGCATCTCTTGAGAAATCTGTAGTTACCGCCAGATATAGTTCATATCCGGGAACTCCGCCTACAGACGGAAATATCTATTTCAGAAAGTCGACAAATTCGCCATATACAATCTTGCTTGGAGATCAGGATACAACTATTCATAGTTATACTATGAGTGCGTATTGGTACTGGAGTACAGGAACTCCGTCACAGTATCCGGTACAAGGAGCATATCATCATACAATAGATTCTATTGAGGATACTCCTGAAGTGGATATGGATTTTATATCATATAAATAAGATATCCTAATGCAACAGGATATGTTCAGGGAACTACAGGTTCGACTTCGTATCAGTCTATTCCTGTACTGGATGCCACACAGCAGGCAGCACTTTCACATAATAAACTTATAGGTACAAAGGCGGATGGAAGTACGGAAATAATAGCTACAAACATATCTATTACTTCTGATTCCACAGAGGTTACATTACCTGCACCTAAGCACTATAAAAAAATAGAACTTAAGTTTGACAATCCTATAGAAGTACAGGCTGTAGGCTCAAATGCAATAGAAATTGTATATAAGTTCAGATTGGAGCAGGGCGCTTACAATAATGTAAAGAACCAGCTTGCTCCTATGCCTAACAATTCAAATTCAAGTGTATATACTTATAACAAAGCCACATTGAAAGCGGACACGGGAAAGGCTTCAGCAATTACTCCTTCAGCCAGAGACTGGGCAAAATGGACAAAGGCTTTTGCTTACGAGTACCAGCATTATTATCAAAATAATGACCTGGGAACAAAATACATCAATGATATAGCAAGCGTGTCTGATAATATACAGTTCTATTACAACTTAGGTGCCGGCGGCAGAGATATAAAAAATCCTAAGTATTATGTTTTGGCAGATCCGGGATTTGAGTTTCAAGAATTAACCGGAAATAATTATTATAATCCTCAATTGACACCGGCTGTTTTAAGCAATTACAGAGTGGAGTATAACTTTAAATACAGGAAAGACTGCATATATATGGGATTTTCCTGATTTGAATTTACCTCAAGGAAACAGTACATACTACTATTTATATCTGTATCCTAAATTTAAGTTTACCAGAAATGTTACGGCAGGACCGGGTACTATAGATACGTATCTTTCTTGGGATAATAATGAGGAAGCTCCTGTAAGCAGTCAGATACCTGGACTTTATGCGGATACACTTGATCTAGACAATGACGGTAATACTACAGAGAAGTTCTCAAGTAAGCAGGAGAAGTATGTATATACTCCACCTCTTGAGCTTATATTAACAAAGAGATCAAAGAGAGCCGATGCCGGAAATACACAGTACTCATCTATTACCACTCCGGACAGTGAGCAGATAGTAGATTATCAGCTAAATATCTTTAACAACTCGGTTGATCCGGTGAGCGGATATACATTCTTTGATATCCTGCCTCATGTAGGTGATAAGGCTGTAGCACCTGATCAGCAGGGTAACTATGCAGATAGAGGTTCTACATATAAGGTAACTTTGACAGGGCCTATTACTGCAAATCCAAACTATACTTATGAGTATAGTACAACACCTGTTACAGAAGGGAATATAGCTGCAAACTATGCAGGAGCAACATGGGTTACATCAGTATCGGACTGGTCTCAGGTAACTATGCTCAGAGCAAAGATGAAGCCGGGACATGTACTTTCAAGTCACAGTACTGATATAATTACATTTAAAGCAAAGATGCCAAGTACAGTACCGCTTGATACTACAGATAAGGCGGTAAATACATTTGCAGGATTCTCAGGTGATAATTATACAGGAGCCTTCGAAGCACTAGCTAATACTGTAACACCTAAGAAGTACAAAATAAGCGGTAAGATTTACTATGATGTACCTCCTACAGGTGGAACTGCAAACGGTACATATCTTACAACAGATGATGATGCACCTGCTGCAGGAAGAAGTGTAGCACTCTATAAATCAGATGGAACACCGGTTATAGGAACAGACGGAAACCCTGTAACTACTATAGCTGATAGTAATGGTGATTATTCATTTGATAATATCTCAACTCAGGGTACCTACAAGGTAGTAGTTACTCCGGGAACAGGAGATACTCTAAGTAATATACCTGTGACATCAACATCACTTATTGTAGGTAATGACTTTACTAATGCTACATTAGGTGGTAATGCTGTCTTTGAAGCTAATGTTACAGTAACACCAAGTAATGATAAAAAGACAGCAAATGCCGCATTGCAGGCAACCAATTCAACACTTAAAATAAAGTATGTAGATATGTCAGGAAATCCAATACCTCTAGATGACGGTAGTGGAAATGTGCCTGATACAGATAGTACACATACATTTAGAGCAGCATATAATGTTACTCCACCGACTGCACTTACAGGAGTAACAAACTTTGAGTATGCTGAGCCTGATCTGACAAATGGTAGACCGCTTACAGGTAATTTAAATCCAGGTCAGAATGTGGTTATTCTAAAATACAAGAGAAAGAATGCCGGAGATGTTACAGTACATCACTACGAAGTAGGTCAGACAACAGAGCTGTATACACCGGCAGGAGCTACTACTACAAGTGCAGAGGTATTTGACGGGACTGCTAAGCTTGGACTGACTGAGAACCTTACAAATAAGTCGGCAGATATTCCAAACTTTGAATATGTAAGTGTAGATAGAAGCGGTGCAAACTCAGCTACAACACCAAGTGCAATAGGAGCTACAACAGTAACATATCAGACAGCTCCACAGACTGTAACTTATTATTATAAGAGGAAGAATGCAGCTAATATTACAGTTCACCACTATGAGGATGGAACTACAACAGAGCTTTATACACCTACAGGAGCAAGTACTCCTACTGCAGTTACTATCTCAGGTAGTGGCAAGCTGGGACTTACAGAGAACCTTACAAATAAAGCGACTGATATACCAAACTATGAATATGTGAGTGTTGATGTAGCCGGAGCACCAAGTGCAACGACTCCAGGTACAGCAGGAGAAACAACTCTTACACATGGAAGCACTGCACAAACAGTAATCTATAAGTATAAACGAAAGATGCTGGAAATGTTATAGTACATCACTATGAGCAGGGAACAACAACGCAGTTAGTACCGGATATGACATTAAATGGCACAGGAAAGCTTGGATTACCTTATACAACAACCACTCAGGCTATACCAAACTTTACAGTGGTAACAGTACCGGCAAATCAGAATGGTACATATCAAACCGGTGCTCAAACAGTAACATATTACTATAAGAGAAATGATGCAGGAAATATCACTGTAAATCATTATGAAGTGGGGGGAAGTACACAGCTTTATACACCGTCAGGAGCAGCTGCGCCAAGCGCGGAGGTATTTGACGGTACAGGAAAGCTTGGACTGAGCGAGACATTTGTAAACAGAGAAGCCGACATAGCCAACTATGAATATGTCAGTGTCGATACAAGTGGAGCACCGGGACTTACAGCAACTGGAGGCTCAGGACAGACAAATGTCACATATCAAACCGGAGCTCAAACAGTAACCTATAGATATAGAAGAAAGAATGCTGCAAATATCACAGTTCACCATTACGAAGATGGAACTACAACAGAGCTTTATACACCGGCAGGAGCAGCAGCTCCTAGTGCAGTTACTATCTCAGGAACCGGAAAGCTTGGATTGACAGAGAATCTTACAAATCAGGCTACTGATATAGCGAACTTTGAATATGCAAGCGTGGATGTAAGTGGAGCACCAAGTGCAACAAGCCCGGGAGCAACAGGAGCTACAACACTTACACATGGAACTACAGCACAGACTGTTATCTATAAGTACAGAAGAAAAGATGCTGGAAATGTTGTTGTAAATTATGTGGAGCAGGGAACTAATGTACCTTTGAAGTCTCCTGATACCCTAAATGGAACAGGAAAACTTGGATTGACATATACAACTACTCCGCAAAACTTTAATAATTATGATCTTGTTAGTGCAACACCTGCAAATCATAGTGGAAACTATCCTAATGTAGGAAATGATATTACTGTAACCTATGTATATAGAAGAAAGGATGCAGGTAATATTACTGTAAACCACTTTGAAGTGGGAGGAAGTACACAACTTTACAAGCCGACAGGCTCAGCTACAGTAGCACCGGAAAGCTTCATAGGAACAGGAAAGCTTGGATTATCTGAGAACCTTGGTAATAGAGAAGCAGATATAGCAGATTATGAGTTTGTAAGTGTTGATATTACCGGAGCATCAGGAGCAAATACTCCTAGCGCAAACGGAGATACAGCAGTTACATATGTAGCAGGAAACCAGACTGTAACTTATAGATACAGAAGAAAGGATGCTGCAAATATAGTTGTTCATCACTATGAGGCAGGAACAACAAATGAACTCTATACACCGGCAGGAGCAGGAGCTGTAGGACCGGAGGTTATTTCGGGAACTGGAAACTTGGAACAAATGAAAGTCTTACAAATAAGGCTGCTAATATAGCAAACTATGAATATGTAAGTGTAGATGTAAGTGGAGCACCAAGTGCAACAAGCCCGGGAGCAAATGGAGCTACAACACTTACACATGGAACTAATCAACAGACTGTAATCTATACATATAGAAGAAAGAATGCCGGAAATGTATTAGTTCATCACTATGAGAATGGTACAACTACATCAGTATCAGCTGATGAGAACCTAAGTGGCGTAGGAAAGCTTGGATTAACATATACTACAAGCCCTGCAAGTGTAGCTAATTACACTGTAGTAAGCACAACACCTACAGACCATACCGGAAATTATCCGGCAAGCGGAACAACAGTAGTAACATATTATTACACTAGAGATGATGCAGGAAATGTAATAGTACATCATTATGAAGATGGTACAACCACTCCATTGATGCCTGATATTACAATAAGTGGTACAGGTAAACTTGGACTTCCATATACTACTACAGAGCATAATATTCCAAACTTTACATTGGTAGCCCAGCCGGTTAATAAGAATGGAACATATACTGTAGGAAATCAGGAAGTGACATATTTCTATAGAAGAAATGATGCCGGAAATGTAATAGTACATCACTATGAAAACGGAACAACCACATCTATAGCTCCTGATGAGAATCTAAGTGGTGTAGGTAAACTAGGACTTACTTATAGTACAAGCCCTGCAAATATACCTAACTATACTGTTGTAAATGCAACACCTACAGATCATACAGGAAATTATCCGGCAAGTGGAACAATAGTAGTAACATATCTCTACACAAGAAATGATGCCGAAGATGTGACTGTAAAATATCTTGAACAGGGAAGTGGTACACCACTTGATACGGATGATGTATTGAATGGAGCAGGAAAGCTTGGATTGCCATATACTACTACAGAGAAGAATATTCCTAACTATGAACTGGTAGCCCAACCGGTTAATAAGAATGGTACATACAGTAACACACCACAGACAGTAATCTATGAATATAGAAGAATGGCTGCAGGAGATGTGACAAGCGTTTATGTAGATGATGAAGGTAATGAGATTTCTACACCGGATGTTCAATCAGGAGCAGGAAAGCTTGGTTTGCCATATACTACTACAGCAAAGACTATACCAAACTTTACTTTAGTAAGTGTGCCAAGTAATGCAAATGGAACATTTACAAGTGGACCACAGACAGTAACCTATGTTTACAGAAGAGCCGATGCGGGAGATGTAACTGTATATCACAAGTCAGTATATGATAATAGTGATTTAAGTACACCGACAGTGCTTGATGGAACAAGAAAGCTTGGACTTCCATATACTACAAGTCCTGAGACGTATTCAGACTTTGAGGTAACTACTGTGCCAAGTAATGCAAATGGAACATTTACAAGTGGTCCACAGACGGTAACTTATCTCTATAAGAGAAAGCAGTCAGGTGGAGTAAAGGTAAATTATTTGGATAATCATGGAAATAGTATTGAAACACCGGATACAATAACAGGAAGTGACAATGTAGGCTTACCATATACTACATCACCAAAGACTATTCAATACTATGATTTGATAACAGTACCGGCTAATGCAAATGGAACATTTACTGTAGCACCTATTACAGTAGATTACATTTACAAGCGTCAAGATGCCGGAGATGTGGTTATTGAGCATATAGATGAGAATGGAAATGTACCTCTAGAGACTCCGGAGGTATTGGATGGAACAGAGAAACTTGGAATGCCATATACTTCAAGTGTGAAAGCATTTGAAAACTTTGATGTAATAAGCGTACCAAGTAATGCAAATGGAACATTTGGAAGTGGAAGTCAGACTGTGACATATGTATATCGCAGAAAAGATGCGGGAGATGTAATTGCCCATTATGTAGATACTGCATGGCTTCCAATAGAGAGTGATGAAATACTTGATGGTACAAGAAGCCTTGGCTTGCCATATGCAACCAATGAAAAGGATATCGAAGGATATACGCTATATCTTGTACAGGGTTCTGAGACCGGAGTATTTACAAGTGGTACAATAACAGTAACTTATGTTTATAAGAAGAATCCGGGACAGGTAATAATACCACAACCTGTAGTTCCATCAATTCCGGTTACACCTGGAATAATAACCCCAGGAACTCCAGGAAGTATAAGTCCTATAATACCGGGAACACCAGGAACAGTAACTCCGGTCACACCGGGAAGCGTAACTCCTATAATTCCGGGAACACCAGGTTCAGTAAATCCGTTAACACCGGATGGAACTACTCCTTCAAGAATAGCTACACCAAGTCAGATAAATCGTCCGGGTGATAGATACCAGGATTTGGTTATTAGACCAACAGCAACACCATCTATTGCAACATCATCAAATGGAAGCAGAGGTGGAAGTTCATCAGGTGGAAATTCAACAGTTAGACCTGGAAAGGCGGTAACAGTAGATAACGGACAGTCTAAGAATGGACTAAAACTTGAGGATCCAATCATAGACAAGCCAAATGTGGATACAACAAAATCTACACCACAAAAGGCTACATTGACTCCGAATACAAGAATTGCATTATCGGTTCCAAAGACAGAAGATGCAAAAGATATGAGAGGATATATATTTGCCCTTATTACCTCTCTGACAGCTGCAATAATAATTGCACTCAAGAAAAAAGAAAAAGTATAATTTTTGTCCCTCGGCAAAAGCCGGGGGATTTTTACATGGTAAAAAAATGTAAACACTGCATTTAAAATGAGTTACACATTTTTAAGAAACCGTATAGATTTGGTAAGGATTTTTTTAAGTGATGTGTGATATGATATTATGACACCATAGATAATAAGAAAAATTTCAAGAAAAATATCAAAAATCTACAAAAATATGGAAATCATCGCAAAATAAACCATATCATCGCAAAGAAATTTTTGGATATGTATAAGAGATATTTTCATAAAATGATATCTATGTAGAGTGCATTATAGTTAGGTGTTAAATGTGCACATAAGTGGTAAAGTATAATATTGAATTTAAAAAGAGAGGTAATCATAAAGGATAGCTCTCATATTTTGCAGTATTTAAATATTTTATCAAATAATATTAGGAGGAAAAATGAATAATTTAAAAAAGCGTTTATTAGCCGCTCTTTTATCATTTGTGATGGTGTTCTTATCCATGGGTGAGTTCTTCACAGTCTATGCCGGCCCACCTGGCATAGTTAACGATCCGGACATAATTGCAGAAGTAACATATGACAGAAGTGTAGTTAACAGTCGTGGAAACAGTGATTTCTATGTAGGAGAGGAGGTTTCGTTTTATGCAAATATTACGGTTTCGTCGATTACTAGAAGTATACCGGGTGCATATGGAAAGCTCTATTTACCAAAGAAGATTTTTCCAACGGTAAATGCTACCAATATTTCTACCTGGATAAATAGACCAAGTACTAATTATTTGAATATAGATAGCTCATCAGATACTGAGTACCACATAGTTAAGCTGAAGTTTAATAACCTTGGCGGTGGTACCACTCAGACAGTGCCTTTTAAGGGCAAGATTGCAGACTTCTCACTTGCAAATAATGAGAGTTATGTAATACCGTATCAGGTATATGATGCAAACGATACTTTGCTTGAGAGTAACAATAATACCTTCACTGCAAAGACATATCCTATCGGATATGGTAGCGAGGATTATAACTACAGAAGAAGCTACCAGTATGTACAGGGTTCTAGTGATTTACAAAGTAATAACTCACTTTCAAATACATTATCTACATATGTAGATTTTTATACCAGAAGAACCAACTGGCCGGCACCGGGTACATATCATGGTACAAGTTTTCCACAAGTAGGTGCCGACAGAAGAAAGACAAGAGTAACGGTACAGCTTCCGGCAAATGAAAACTTCGATACTACAGACAGCAGAAATGCCGGATGGACATATGATCCTGTAAACCATACTATCAGTAAAGAAAAGAATTATCCGAGTAATACATATACCAGTGAAGGTTTCTACATAAGATATAACAATCAGCCTACCGGAACATTAAATGCACCTGTCGAAGTTACATTCCCTATAACCTGGGCTTATGTAAATGATGACGGGTCAATAGATCAGGCATCTTTGGAGAAATCTAAGTCTTTTGCCAGATATGCTTCATTTCCGGCAATACCTCCGACAGACAGAGGTATTACAGCTTATAAAAGTGCAAGTCCATGGTATTTGACATTTGACGACAGAGAGGAATCAACTGTACATAAATATGATATCAGTACTACATGGGGCTGGAATACGGGAACACCTGTAACATATCCGACTTTAGGCCAAAAAAAGGGAAGAATTTTCTCAATACTTGATACTCCGGAAGTCGATATGGAATTTATGGGATATCAAATCAAATATCCGAACTTAACAGGAAAAGTAGTTGATGCATCGGGAACGGAGCAGACTATTCCTGTTTTGGATGCCACTCAAAAGGCTGCTCTTTCAAATAACCAACTTATAGGAACAAAGCCTGACGGTAGTGAGGAAGTGATTGCTACAAATGTATCGATTACAGAGAACTCCACAATGATTGATTTGCCGAATCCTACTCATTACACAAAGATAAATCTTAAGTTTACAAATCCCATAGAGGTACAGGCACCAAACGGTAAAGTAGTGGTTGCAACATATAAATTCCGTTTGGCAGAGAGCTCATACAATAATGTAAAGACTATTTTGGATGCAAAGCCTGATAATGAACAAAGTTATTCGGACACTTATAACAGAGCAAATGTATACGGTGATGACGGAGCAAGTCATCAATGGAATGCTCAAACCAGACAGATGATAAGATGGGCAAAAATTTATGCAAAAGAAAGTGCCCATACCACTCAGAATCAGAACTTGGGAACAAAGTATCTGAACGAAGAATTTGCTATGACTGACGGTATACAGTTCCGTCACAACCTTCCTGAGAGAGGTAGAGATGTAAAGAATCCGAAGTTCTTTTTATTGGCAGATCCGGCTCTTGAGTTTAAGGGTATGACCACCAACTATTTAGGACAGCCTACATTCGGTCCGTATCTGAATAATTACAGAGTGGAATATAACTTTAAGAATACCGGAAAGACTGCTTACATCTGGGATTTCCCGACATTCCACCTTCCGAAGGGATCTAATTATTATACTATAGGCTTTTATCCGAGATTTAAGACTACCAAGAATATGGCAGGCGGTCAGAACTCCATAGATACATATATGTCATGGGACAATAATGAAGAGGTCGCTACCGATAAGGTGCCGGGACTCTATGATGATGTCCTTGACCTGGACAATGACGGAAACACAACAGAGAAGTTCACCAGCAAAAAGGCTACATATCTTTACTCACCGCCGCTTGAGTTGATCCTTACAAAGAGATCAAAGAGAGCAGATTCAGCTGAGACTTTGTATTCAACGCTTACAACACCTGACAGTGAGCAGATAGTAGACTATAAGTTAAACATTTTCAATAACTCTATAACAGGAGTTAGCGGATTTACATTCTTTGATATCCTGCCACATGTGGGTGATAAGGCAATAGCACCGGATCAGCAGGGTAATTATGCTAACAGAGGTTCAACATACAGACTTGGACTTACAGGTCCTCTTGATCCTAATCCGAACTATACATATGAATACAGTACAACCCCTGTTACAGAAGGAAATATAGCTGCGAACTATGCAGGCGCTACGATGGACTTCATCGGTTTCAGACTGGTCAGCGGTTACTATGTTCAGACTTAAGATGAAGCCGGGATATACACTGGCAAGCGGATCATCAGATGATATTACATTCAGAGCAAAGATGCCTGATACCACTCCTCTTGATACCACAAACAAAGCGGTAAATACCTTTGCGGGATTTGCCGGAGACAGCTATACAGGTGCATTTGAGGCACTTAGCAATGTTGTAATACCAAAGAAATATAAGATCAGCGGTAAGATCTACTATGATGTTCCACCTGCAGGTGGAAGCGGAAACGGTACATATCTTACAACTGATGGAGACGTACCTGCAGCAGGCAGAACGGTAAGTCTTTATGATGCAAGCGGTAATCCGGTACTTGATGAATCAGGTAATCCGATGACTACCACAGCCAATGCAAACGGAGACTACGCATTTGACAACATTTCAAGAGCAGGAACATACAAAGTAGTGATAACACCGGGAGTAGGAGATACAATAAGTACAAACCGTGTTACATCTACATCACTAATAATAGGAAATGACTTTGCTGACGGAACTCAGGGAAGCAATCCTGTATTTGATACAAGCGTAACACTTACACCAAGTGATGATAAGAAAACAGCAAATGCTGCGCTTGTGGCAAGTAATTCTACATTGAAAGTAAAATATGTAGATATGGCAGGCAATCCGATACCGCTTGATGACGGAAGCGGAAATGTGGCCGATACGGACAGTGTTCACGGCTTTAGAGATCCATATACTGTAACACCGCCTACAACACTTACAGGTGTAGCTAATTATGAGTATGCGGAGCCAGATCTTACAAACGGCAGACCGCTTACAGGAACATTAAATCCGGGACAGAATGTCGTAGTATTAAAGTACAAGAGAAAGACTGCAGGAAATATAACTGTGAACCACTTTGAAGTAGGTGGAAGTACACAGCTTTATACACCTTCAGGAGCGACAGCACCAAGTGCTGAAACTTATGTAGGAACGGAAAAACTGGGACTTAGTGAGAATCTTACAAACAAAGAAGCAGACATCGCCAACTTCGAGTATGTAAGCACAGATGTAACAGGAGCACCTTCAGCGACATCGCCAACAGCTACAGGTGATACAACAGTTACATATCAAACAGCACCACAGACAGTAACCTACAGATACAAGAGAAAAGATGCTGCAAATATAACAGTCAACCACTATGAAGTGGGAGGAAGTACCCAGCTTTATACACCTGCGGGAGCGGCAGCACCAAGTGCAGAGACAATCTCGGGAGCAGGAAAGCTTGGAACTACACAAAATCTTACAAACAAAGCATCAGACATCGCAAACTTTGAATATGTAAGTACAGATGTTACCGGAGCATCAAGTGCAACAACACCGACATCGACAGGTGCAACAACACTTACTCACGGAAACACACCACAGACAGTAACTTATTACTATAAGAGAAAAATGCGGGAGATGTTATAGTACATCACTATGAGCAGGGAACAACAACACAGCTTGTACCTGATGTAACATTAAACGGAACAAATAAGCTTGGATTGCCATATAATACAACAACACAGACAATTCCAAACTTTACGGTAGTAACAGTGCCGTCAAATCAAAACGGTACATACCAGCCTGGAACACAGACAGTAACTTATTACTACAAGAGAAATGATGCAGGAAATGTTATAGTAAACTTTGTAGAACAGGGAACAAATACTCCACTTAAGAGTCCTGTTACAATGAATGGAGCGGGAAAGCTTGGTTTACCATATACAACAACACCTGATACTTTCGCAAACTATGAGCTTGTAAGTGCAACACCTACAAATCATACAGGAAACTATCCGCCGGCAGGAAGTGATATCACAGTAACTTATGTTTACAGAAGAAAGAATGCCGGAAATATTACAGTAAACCACTATGAGGTAGGTGGAAGTACACAGCTTTACACACCGGCAGGAGCTGCAGCACCAAGTGCAGAAAGCTTTAACGGAACAGGAAAGCTTGGACTTGTTGAAAACCTCACAAATAAGGCGGCAGATATTGCAAACTACGAGTATGTAAACGTAGATGTAACAGGAGCAAGCGGTGCAAGCACACCGAATGCAAGCGGAGCAACTACAGTTACATATGTAGCAGGCAATCAGGTAGTAAACTATTACTACAAGAGAAAAGATGCTTCAAATATCACAGTACATCACTACATTGACGGAACAACAACAGAACTTTACACACCGGCAGGAGCAGCGTCTCCGGGACCTGAGACAATAAACGGTAGTGGAAAGTTAGGACTTACAGAGAACCTTACAAACAAGGAAGCAGATATAAATAACTATGAGTTTGTAGGAGTGGATGTAAGCGGAGCTGCAAGTGCAACAACCCCAAGTGCAACAGGAGCAACAACTCTTACACATGGAAATACAGCACAGACAGTAATCTATAAGTACAGAAGAAAGAATGCTGGAAATATCGTAGTTAACCACTACGAGGTTGGCGGAAGTACACAGCTTTATACACCAGCAGGAGCAGCATCACCAAGTGCACAGACCTTTGACGGAAGCGGAAAGCTTGGACTTGTTGAAAACCTTACAAACAAGGAAGCCGATATAGCTAACTATGAGTATGTAAACGTGGAAGTAAGTGCAGCACCGGGAGCAAGTACCCCAAGTGCTACAGGAGCTACAGGAGTTACATACAGAGCAGGAACTCAGACAGTAACCTATAGATACAGAAGAAAGAATGCAGCAAACATAACAGTACATCACTACGAGGACGGAACAACAACAGAGCTTACACACCTGCAGGAGCGGCTGCACCAAGTGCGGAGACAATCTCAGGAGCAGGAAAGCTAGGAACAACAGAGAACCTAAATAACAGAGCGGTAGATATAGCAAACTATGAGTATGTAAGTGTGGATGTAAGCGGAGCCCCAAGTGCAACAACCCCAAGTGCAAGTGGAGCAACAACCCTTACACATGGAAATAATGCACAGACAGTAACTTATAAGTACAGAAGAAAAGACGCAGGAAATGTTATAGTAAACTATGTGGAGCAGGGAACAAACACTCCACTTAAGAGTCCTGTTACAATGAACGGAGCAGGAAAGCTTGGTTTACCATATACAACAACACCTGATACTTTTGCAAACTATGAGCTTGTAAGTGCAACACCTGCAAATCATACAGGAAACTATCCGAATGCAGGAAATGATATCACCGTAACTTATGTATATAAGCGTAAGAACTCAGGAAATATCACAGTAAATCACTACGAGGCAGGAACAACAAATCAGCTTTACAAACCTTTGGGAGCGGCAGCACCAAGTGCTGAAACCTTCAATGGAACAGGAAAGCTGGGACTAAGTGAAGACCTCACAAATAAAGAAGCAGCTATAGCAAACTATGAATATGTAAGCGTAGATGTAACAGGAGCAAGCGGTGCAAGTACACCGACAGCAAGCGGAGATACTACAGTTACATATCAGACAGGCAATCAGGTAGTAAACTATTACTACAAGAGAAAAGATGCTTCAAATATAACAATACATCACTACGAGGACGGAACAACAACAGAGCTTTACACACCTGCAGGAGCGGCCGGCCCAAGTGCAGAGGTCATCTCAGGAAGCGGAAAGCTTGGAACAAATGAAAACCTTACAAACAAGTCTGCAGATATAGCAAACTACGAGTTTGTAAGCGTGGATGTAAGCGGAGCACCAAGTGCAACAACCCCAAGTGCAACAGGAGCAACAACCCTTACCCATGGAAACAGTCCACAGACTGTTATCTATAAGTACAGAAGAAAAGACGTTGGAAATGTAATAGTTCACCATTACGAGCAGGGAACAACAACCCCTGTATCACCTGATGAGAACTTAAGCGGAGTAGGAAAGTCAGGACTTACATACACAACAAGCCCTGCAACTGTAGCAAACTACACAGTAGTAAATACAACACCTACTAACCACACAGGAACCTATCCAAATAGTGGAACAACAGTAGTAACCTATGAGTACAAGAGAAACGATGCAGGAAATGTAATAGTACATCACTACGAGGATGGAACAACAACTCCGCTCGTACCTGATACTACACTAAATGGAAGTGGAAAGCTTGGTCTACCATATACTACTACAGAGCATAACATACCAAACTTTACGCTAGTAGCTCAGCCGTCAAATAAGAATGGAACATATACAAGCGGTAATCAGGAAGTAACCTATCTGTATAGAAGAAATGATGCAGGAAATGTATTGGTACATCATTACGAAGCCGGAACTACAACATCAGTATCCCCGGATGAGAACCTAAGTGGAGTAGGAAAGTCAGGACTTACATATAATACAAGCCCTGCGACAGTAGCAAACTACACAGTAGTAAGCAGTACACCTACAGACCACACAGGAACCTATCCAAATAGTGGAACAACAGTAGTAACCTATGAGTATGTAAGAAACAATGCAGGAAATGTAGTAGTACATCATTACGAGGATGGAACAACAACTCCACTGGTACCTGATACAACATTAAATGGAAGTGGAAAGCTTGGTCTTCCATATACTACTACAGAGCACAGTATTCCAAACTTTACATTGGTAGCCCAGCCAAGTAATAAGAATGGAACATATACAAGCGGTAATCAGGAAGTAACATACTTCTATAGAAGAAATGATGCTGGAAATGTATTGGTACATCATTACGAAGCCGGAACTACAACATCAGTATCACCGGATGAGAATCTAAGTGGTGCAGGAAAGTCAGGACTTACATATAATACAAGTCCTGCAACAGTAGCAAACTTTACAGTAGTAAATGCGACACCAACAGACCATACAGGAACCTATCCAAGTAGTGGAACAACAGTGGTAACCTATGAGTATGTAAGAAATGATGCTCAGAGTGTAACTGTAAAATATGTAGAACAGGGAAGTGGAACACCACTGGATACAGATGATGTAATGGGAGGAGCAGGAAAACTCGGACTTCCATATACAACAACAGAGAAGAACATCCCTAACTATGAGTTGGTGGCACAACCTGTAAATAAGAACGGTACATATACCAATACCCCACAGACAGTAATCTATGAATATAGAAGAATGCCTGCGGGAGATGTAACAAGTATTTATGTAGATGAGGATGGAAATGAGATAGATATACCTGAGACCCAAAGCGGAACAGGAAAGCTAGGTCTTCCATATACAACTACATCAAAGACAATACCAAACTTCACATTAGTGAGCATACCTGCAAATGCAAATGGAACATTTATACCTGGTCCACAGACAGTAACCTATGTATATAGAAGAGCAGATGCCGGAGATGTAACGGTATACCACAAGTCAGTATATGATAATAGCGATTTAAGTACACCAACAGTACTTGACGGAAGCAGAAAGCTTGGACTACCATATACAACAAGCCCTGAGATTTACTCAGACTATGAGATAGATACAGTACCGTCTAACGCAACAGGAACATATGTAAGCGGAAGCCAAAGTGTAACCTATCTCTATAAGAGAAAGCAGTCAGGTGGAGTAGTAGTAAATTATCTGGACAATCATGGAAACAGGATTGAGACACCTGATACAATAACAGGAAGTGATAATGTAGGCTTGCCATATACAACAACACCAAAGACCATACCAAACTATAGACTGATAACAGTACCGCCAAATGCAAATGGAGTATTTACAGTACCACCAATAACAGTAAATTATATCTATAAGCATGAGGATGCGGGAGATGTTGTAATAGAGCATATAGATGAGAATGGAAATGTACCACTGGAAACCCCTGAGGTACTGGATGGAAGTGAGAAGCTGGGAGAGAGCTATACATCAAGTTCAAAAGTATTTGATAATTACGATCTAATAAGTGTGCCAAGTAATGCAAATGGAGTATTTACAAGTGGAAGCCAGAGTGTGACATATGTATATCGCAGGAAGGATGCCGGAGATGTAATAGCCCATTATGTAGATACAGCAGGACTAGCAATAGAGAGTGATGAAATACTTGATGGAAGTAGAAGCCTAGGCCTACCATATGAAACAGCATCAAAGGAGATAGCAGGATATACTTTACTGTTAGTAAGGGGATCAGAGACAGGAGTATTTAGCCCGGGAAGAATAGAAGTAACTTATATTTATAAGAAGAATCCTGGACAAGTAATAATACCACAACCTGTAATACCGGTTACTCCGGTAACACCTGGAACAATAATTCCGGTAACACCGGGAAGCATAACTCCTATAAGTCCGGTAACACCGGGAAGCATAACTCCTATAAGTCCGGTAACACCGGGAGGAGTGACTCCGGTAACACCGGAAGGAAGTATCCCTTCAAGGATAGCTACCCCAAGCCAGATAAATCGTCCAGGTGATAGATATCAGGATTTGGTAATCAGACCGACTGCAACCCCATCCATAGCAACATCATCAAATGTAAGCAGAGGAGGAAGCACAGGAGGAAGTAGCACAGTAAGGCCTGAAAAGGTAAATACAGTTACTGACGGACAATCAAAGAGTGACAAGGAATTAATCTTGATAGATAATGCAACACCATCAAGAGAGCCACAAAAGTCAGATTATCAAAAAGAAACAAAGCAAACGACATCAGCAACATCAGCAACAAGAATCGGATTATCGGTTCCAAAGACAGAAGATACAAAAGATATGAGAGGATATATATTTGCTCTTATAACATCACTGACAGCTGTAATGGCACTTGCACTCAAGAAAAAAGAAGATAGATAATTTTTTCGGGGGCTGTCGGGAAAAGGCAGCTATAAAAGAGGGAGGAGTAACTCAAAACGAGTCACTCCTCCCTAAGTTTTTACATAAAAAAAGATGGCTAACGATAACCATCTTTCTCCGTTACATGTTATAATGTAACTATGCTCACAGTTAATTATTATAACGACTTTTTTGAAATAGGTCAACAGAAAATCAACTTTAGCTTCTATGAATTGAGTTTACCCGATGACGATCCAGTCTATACCCTAAAAAAAGTTATGGAGGATTTAGATTTTTCCGGACTATTAGCCAATTGTTCGGACAAGGGAAGAACAGGGTACAACCCGATCATGATGTATGCAGTTATTACTTATGCAAATATGCGTGGAATACGCTCTATTGATCGTATTGTGGATTTATGTGAAAGAGATATTGCTTTTATCTGGCTTACTCAAGGGAGGAAGCCTAAAAGAGATGCTTTTTATGAATTTAAAAGTAAGAAACTTACTTCAGATATTTTGGATGACTTAAACTATCAGTTTATGAGACGATTACAAAAGGAAGGATTTGTAACATTAAAAGAATTGTTTATTGATGGAACAAAAATAGAAGCTAATGCTAATCGTTATACTTTTGTATGGCGTGGAAGTATTAATTATCATCTTGCAGGTCTGCTGGATTCTATTGATAAGCTTTATTCAGACTATAATTCTTTTTTACAAGATAATGGATTTGGTGAAAAGTACGAGCTTGGAAATGCACAAATGTTTGTGATTGACGGGATTGATAGAGTTAGAGATATTATTGAAAAAAACAGAAAAAGAAAGATTACGAAACATAAAAAGCTATCTAATAACCGTATTATAGAGATTGATAACTGCTCGCCTATTGAAATACTTAAGCTTCAGAAAAACCTTATGACTATTGCTGACGGAGAAGGTATTGTATTTGTTAACGGAAAGGGTAAGAGAAAGCCAAAGCTTCAACAACTCTATGAAGAACTTGAACATTGTGGACAGCGATTAATGCACTATAAAGAATGTTTTTGAGATTATGGGGAAAGATAGAAACAGCTATTCCAAAACTGATTTGGAAGCAACCTTTATGCGAATGAAGGAAGATCATATGCTTAATGGGCAGCTAAAGCCTGCATACAATGTACAGATAGCGGTAGAGAATTATTTTATTGTACATAGTTATGTAAGTAATGATCGTACAGATTATAATACATTAATTCCGATCCTTGAAAAAGCATAAGGAAGCATTCGGAGAAGTACTTGAAGAAGTGACGGCAGACAGCGGTTATTGTAGTGAGAAAAAAATCTCTTATATCTAAAAAGAAAAATAAGATAGATAGTTATATAAAAACTACAGGACTCATGAAAAAACGAAAAAAACAAGAGCATACAGTAAAGATATAGGTAAATACTACAACATAGAAGACAATGGTATTTGAAGATGAGCAAGTCTATATCTGTCTATGACGGTCGTGAACTTAGACATATCAACACAGAAAAAGAAAAAAACAGAATGGTTATACACAAACATATGAAGTATATGGATGTTCAGACTGTAGTGGATGTGAACATAAGTCTAAATGCTTATACAAATATAATCCTGATAAAGATGTTGATAAGAACAAAGTGATGAAGATCAATGAAGTATGGGAAGAGCTTCGAGAGAAATCACATGCTAACATACAGAGTGAAAAAGGTATTCTGAAACGACAGACACGGTCTATTCAAACGGAAGGTCATTTTGGAGATATTAAAGAGAATGAAGATTTCCGACGCTTTAACTATCGTTCTTCAGATAAGGTATATAAAGAATTTATGCTTTTTGCGATAGGAAGAAATATAAACAAATATCATCGTTTTCTCTACGCAAAACTAAAGAAATTTGAAGGAAAACCACAGGAGAAAACCGCATAGTAAAAAATGCAAAAGCAAAATTTCAGCCAAGGGGGTTTTATGCCCAAAAATAGACAGTATTATAGAAAAGTAAAATATCCTGACAAAGTCGCAAAGCCAAAACGCCTTGTATTTGTCAGGATATTTCTATTTCGTTCTGTAGGGATTAAAATTCAGTATTTCCCGACAGCTCCTTTTTTATTAGATAAATTTATAAAGAAATGAGTTTTCAGTGTAATGTAGAATTAAAAAGATATCAATAGAGAATCATACTTATAGGTAATAAAAATGCTGCCATCCTACGATTCAGTAATCGTAAAATGACAGCAAATATATTATTTAGAAATCTTCCCATCCGTCAATAGAAGAACTCATATTGTAACTTGTAACAGTTCCTTCGAAGAAATTAGACTTAACATTACCTTCGCCCTCAGTGTCGGCAAATCTTTCCAAATGTTTATAAGGATTTTTGTTAAAGCCTGAATATAGAGGCTCCAGGCCTAAAGACTTTAATCGTTCATTAGCCAGCCATTTTGTATAACCCTCAGTTGTCTGAGAAGTTATTCCAAGTACACGATTTCCTATTATATGCTCTGTCCAGCTAATTTCCTGCTCAACAGCAGTATTAAACATGGAATAGATCGTTTCTGTAGAGAAAAACTCAGGGTAATCATTCTTTATTTCTTTAACAATACTTCTAAATAAAACAACATGTGAGAGCTCATCTCTGTTTATCAGTCTTATAATATCAGAGGTACCTACCATCTTATTTCTGCTTGCAAGAAGATAGAAGAAGTTAAAACCATTATAGAAATACAGTGACTCAAGCAAGTAGTTTGCTATTATGACCTTAGCAAAGTTCTCATCGGACTCTTCATCTATAAAATCCTGATAGATCTTTGCAATAAAACTGTTTCTTTCAAATAATATCTTATCATCTCTCCATTTGTCATAGATTAGATCTCTACTTTGCTTTGGAAGTATGGACTCAATTATATACTGATAAGATTGAGAGTGAATTGACTCTTGGAAAGTTTGTATAGCTAGCAATAAATTCACCTCAGGTGCTGTGACATGGTCTGAAATATTAGGAATATTATTTGTCTGTATACTGTCAAGGAAGATCAAAAATGAAAGTATTCCGTCATAGGCTTCCCTTTCAGGTAATGTCAAATTTTCATAGTCATTTTTATCTTTGGTTAAATCCACCTTTTCAGGTATCCAGAAATTTGCCATCATAGTTCTGTAAAGGTGATTGGCCCACTGAAATCTAACATTATTCAAATTAAAAAGGTTTGTTGAATTACCCTTTATAATTTTCCTTGCACTTAATGTATCATCACCTGACGGATTAAATAATTTCTTTCTATCCACTACAGCTTTCGCACTCCTCTTTATCTGAAATATTATTCGTATTCTTTTGAATTGTTCTTATATAATAAACACTCTTGCAGCCCTCTTCCCAGGCAGTCATTAAAGTGTCATAAATATCTTTTGCTTTAATATTTTTGTTTAAGTCAAAGACCATTTCCATAGACACACCCTGTGTTATCCAAGAACCTATTTTTGCCATTATCTTTACATAGCTGACAGGATTTACATTTTTAAACTCAGGATAGAACCATGCCCTGTCCTTTAAATACTTAACTGTTCTAGGTATTGCCCCTCTTTGATTCTTTTCAATATAAAATCTTGAGAATGTAGGAGTTACAGATGCAGTTGATCCCATCAGTAAAGATGTGGAAGTATTAGGTGCTATTGCTGTAAGCTCACCATTTCTTAGGCCGTTAGCCTCTACCAGGTAAAAAGCCTCATTCCATTCATCTTTGAATTTAGAGTTTGCTCCGTACCATTCTCTTTTCTTGCCGAAGAATATACTCTGATCCCATTTAGAACCCTTAAAGGCCTTGTAAGCTCCTCTTTCCTTTGCAAGCAATGCGGAAGATTTTACAGAATAAAGTGCTATTCTTTCAAATAGCTCATTTATCTCATTTATAGAGTCTTCATAAATCATATATTCTCTTGCCAGATAGTCGGCAAGTCCCATTGCACCAACACCTACTGTTCTATAAAGTAAATTATGCTTATTGGATTCCTTTAAAGGAGTAACTGTCAAATCTATAGTATTATCCAAAGCTCTTATTGCAAGGGCGACATGTTTTTCAATCTCATCAGAGGTAAGTTCAGCCAGATTAAGAGAGATAAGGTTACAAGTGTGAATTTCACCCATATCGCTTTTTCTGATAGCTGTATTGCCATCTACTTCTTCCTCAAAATTCATAGTAGGTTTGAAGTTTGAAAAACTTTCCATACAGAGATTTCCATTACCTATCATACCCATATGAGAGTTGTGATTTACCTCATTTGCTCTGTCTTTAAAGAATATATAAGGCATTCCGGTTTCAAGCTGAGTTTTCATAATACTCTTAAATAGATCTTTGGCATTTAAAATCTTTTTAAGCTTGATATTATCGTCCTTTTCAAACTTTTCATAGATTGATTCAAACTCATAACCATAAAGCTCACAAAGTTCAACACCGTATTTTCTTCTTATTTCATATGGATCAAGTAAAGTCCAGGATTCATTGTTTTTAACTCTCTTCATAAAGAGGTTGGAACATACTACCTGTGGATAGATATCATAGGCTTTTCCTCTTTGGTCACCATTCTCGGTTTGTAGTTCAAGGAATAATTCAATATCCAAATGCCAAGTATCCAAAGCCACTGTAGCGGCTCCGGCTCTTCTTCCCTGCTGATTTACGGCAACTGCTGTATCATTTATTATTCTGATCCATGGTACAACACCGCCACTTGCATTGTAGTATCCATTTACCATAGAGCCCTTTGCTCTTATTCTTGAGACATTTATTCCTACGCCACCGCCGTTTTTACTGATTCTTGCTATAGAATCGATATTGTAGAATATAGACTCTATATTGTCATCTATTGCTGTAATAAAGCATGATGATAAGTTTCCATTAGGGACTCTAAGGTTTGCAAGCATAGGAGTTGCAAGTGAGAGCTTTCTTAGAGACAATGCATTATAGAACTCTTTTACTATATTTACTCTGTGTTCACCGGGCTTTTCGTTTAAAGCTAACATCATAGATATTGCCATAAATGTTTCTTGCGGCAGTTCATAGGTTTTGCCTTTATGCTTAATTAAATATCTGTTAACAAGCATATTTGCTCCGGCATAGTCATAGACCATATCTCTGTCTATATCTAAGAGTGGAGCAATTTGATCTAATTCTTCTTTGGTATATGTTAACAGTCTTTTATCATACAGCCCCAGTTCGACCATATGATTTATAGTTTTTGAAAAATTACCATAAGAGAATTTTCTGGAATGATAAACTTCACGCTCAGCTTCCATCATAAGAAGTCTACCTGCTACATAAGACCAGTCACTTTCTTCAAAGCTTGTCATAGTGACAGCGGCATTTATTAAAGATGCCTGAATTTTCTGAGTAGTAATATTTTCCTCATAGATTGAATCTATATTACTTTCCAGTTCAATCATATTTACTTCCAGACCGTCACAGGCTCTTAGAAGCTTTTCTCTTATTTTTTCTATATTTAAATCTTCAACTATGTTATTTCTATTTACAACCTTCCTTTTTCACCGGACATTATATCACCTGTAAGAAGGCTTCCATGGAGTATACATTATCATTGTATTCCACCACAGGTGCACTCATAATTCTTGCCTTACTTGCAACTATCATAAGTGTTTTTCATGTCTTCAATATACTCAAACTCAAGGTTTTTTTATTTTTTTAATATGCTTTTTTTAAAGATACACATTTGCCACAGTTTTTCTTTTTCCATAAACTTTTATCATTTTTTTAAACGCTCCTTTAAATTATACATATATATTGTGAATCAATGTATTTTTAGCACAATATATTGTGTTATCAGTCTAATGATTTTTATTATATAAAACCAAAAAAAGTAAAGTATATATTTTGGTTTTATAAAAAAATATTTTTTTCTTGCTTAGTGATTTTTACTTCATATGGGTAATAAAAGTGTAAATAAATGACTATAGCAATTATTCCTAAAAGGGTATAAAATGAAAGTTACAAATGATATTAAAAAAATGCGTGTTCAGTATACAATTGATTAACGAATTAAAGATAAAAAATTTTTAGGGGAAAATTTATGGTAAAAAAATCAGTACACTACTTTTTATTACTTGTTTTTTCAATACTGCTATCACTATTGCCATCACCGAGAATAGTCCATGCTACCGGAGGAGGTAGTGCGATAACTACGGATATCAGATATGCTATAACCGGACAGACTACAGCTATGGCAGGGCAGAAGGAGTCTTACTATGTGACAAATACTCTTTCGGGAGCAGTGTCAACATTGTACAATCCTTTTACATATGTGTATCTGGATAAGAGTATATTTTCAAATCCGGCGGCATCTGATATTACTTTGGCATCAGGAGCCACAAGTGTAAATATACTTAATGATCCTAATTACTATATTATAAAGATAAATTACAGTAGACTTGACACCGGATACGCAGCAGTACCGATAAAGCTCACTTTAAAAAATGCATCTGTACAAAACGGAGAGGTTTTCAATGTTCCTGTAAAGCTTTTTGAGTCAGGTAAAAATCCGGCAACAGATACTCCTTTGGCAAGTTCAACAAGTCAGTTTACAGCAAAGACATTTCCGGTAGGAATACTTTACCCAAATGATGCAGCTTCTGCAACTCTTGCTACTATAAATATAAGAGAAGAGTATGTTTCAGATGATGAAACAAATGCTGCTCACAACAGATTGTCTACAAGTTTTGTTACCTCTATGAGCGGAGACGGTTATGCAGGTCCGGCAAATGTAAACAATGGTGCGGTATCACTTGTACCTTCAGGTGTAGGAGCCGGAATGGATAAGAGAAAGGTAGAGTTTAAGATAAAACTGGCGGATAATGCGGTTGGGATCCATCTTTACCGAATAATGCAAACTGGACATATAACAGTGCAGACCATACTATTACTCAACAAATTGATAAAGGGCTTGCGACCAGAATCAGACCGCCATTTTCTGTCAAATGGAATGGAAATCAGGAGGTTAAGCTAAATGATTGGACTCTGGCAGTTTTCGAACAGACAACCACTTTAGTAAATACGGATGGAACACTTGATAACTCCACAAGAAGATACGGGCAACTTCATTATAGAGCAAGATATGTCAGAAGAATACGTATTAAAAAGACTCTGCTTGGAGAAGGTGGAAGTAATGTTTCAAGAGATAGTGATTTAACATATAACTATCTTGTAAATGTAGATCAGTTTGGCGGTACCAGACCGACATCGGCTACAAGCGTTAAATTCAGAATAATAGAAGATGAGCCACAGATGAGAAGCTTATTGACGGGCTATGGGCTCAGGGTAAGACCTGAAAGACTTAGTGCGGCTGATTTGGCAAAACTCTCACATAATAAATTACAGGCTTCAAATGACAGAAGTAATTGGTCAACTCTTGCTACCGATATTGCACCGATTTCTGTAAATTCTTCTGAAGAATATAGAGAGAATTCAATACCTACAATGTTGCCGACACCTGTATCATACAGGTATTACAGACTAATATTTGATGATGATATTACAATATCACAATTTGATGAAGAAGCGGTTGGGCTTGTTGTGCAGACAAAGCTTACACCGGCCACTCATACAGCATTTATAAATGAATTGAATGCCCATATAAATGATACACATTATAAGGTAGTAAGAAACTTTGGTAGAGTCAGAAACTCAAATGATGAAGAGCTTGGATATTCAAATGCGGATGCCTATATCAGAAATCCGTTTGCAAATATGAGGCTTATAAGTGAGGGAATGTCCATCAATGGAAATTCTGCGACATCTACAATAAGTACAGGAGGAAGCTTAACAGTAGTACCGAGATTACAGTATTGGAGTGTACTGTGGGATGCCAGACCTGCAGTAAATCCTAAAGCTTGTAGTGGTGGTAGATTCAGATCTTATATTTGATAATGCTGTTTCAACTCACGGAACCCTTACTGCAAATTACTTTGACTTCAACCAAAAATCCGACAGTTATACAAAACTATAAGGGAAATGCCGGAAAGACAGCGTATGAGTTTGAACTTACGAATCTTACATTCCCCGGTTCTAAAGTAGCGGGATACGGTAATCAGATAAACGGTGTATTAGACCGTATCAGAGTTTCGTTTAAGGCCAGGGTGCCGGATTGGATGCAGGACCTCATCAGATAAAGACGATACTCAGCTGGGATAATAACACTACATTTGCTGCAAGTTCAGCTCCGGGTATAATATACTCATCAGATAATGCGGATTTTCTTGACACATATGATGCCAATAACAACGGCAATACAACAGACAGACTTTCTACATTGACATATAACTACACCTTTGTACCTCCACAGGCAATGGTACTTGGAAAGAAAGTAAAACTTTCCACAGACAGTGTATACCAAACAAGTATAAAGGCAGATAAGGGAGATATCTTAGATTATCAGGTTAGAGTATGGAATAATACCAATGACCCGGTGGAAAATCTTCATGTAATGGATGTCTTCCCATATGCAAATGATAAATTTATAGTAAAAGACGGCAGCGGAAATTATCTTGACAGAGATTCAAAAATATATCCTAAGGCTATATCAGGAGTGACTGCCAATAACTCTAAGTTTGATATTTACTATTCTACAGACGCTCCAAGTGCTACGATAGAAGGAAATATAGGTGCCACATGGTTACCTGCTGCAAGTATTACAGACTGGTCAGCAGTCACTATGTTTAAGGCTGATTTAAAGTCAGGACAGAATATAGCAGCAGGAGAAGAGGTACTCTTTAATTATAAGGTGGAGATGCCTGATACCAATGATAATCTTGCTACAGATACTGCAAATAACTCTGTATCTTCATGGAGAGGTAACAATGTAGACGGTGCAAATGAGTTTACCGACTCAAAGGTAGGTACTCATAAGTACAATATTGCAACTCATGCCTTCTATGATTTAAATAATAACGGAACCTATGACAGCACTGATTTAAATATTGCAAACAGACCATATATACTTGTAAAGCTTGATGCAACAGGAAATGAGACAGTGGTTGAATCAGGAACAACAGATTCAAACGGAAATATTTCATTTACAAATAAGCTCAGTAATGCAGGAAATTATAAGCTCTATGTGGAGAACTTGACCAGTGACAGTTTTGCCGCTCCAAGTGTAGCAAGTAGTGCCACTGTGATAGGAAATGATTTTACTTCTTTTACTACAAAGGCATCTGTAATTAAGTCCGGTCAGACTCCAATACCTAATACACCATGGTCAACGGTGGATATAAGCCTAACTAGAGATAATCCAAGTGCTATCAAGAACCTTGGACTTAAGACGGATTTTTATAATCTTACGGTAAAACATATCAAGGATGAGGACGGAAGCAATCTTGTTGCTGATGTGGTTACAAGAGAGCCAAGAGATACTGTATATACAACAGCGGCAATCACTACAGATCCAAATTTTGAAGTGGATACTGCAAATCTTCCTGCAAATGCAAATGGAAGTTATACTGCAGACACAACAGTTACATATCATTATTTAAGAAAAAATGCAGGAGATGTTACAGTACATCACTATGAGAGTGGAACTACAAATGAGTTATATGCAGTTTCTGCTACAGCCACACCGGCAGCAGAAGTACTTTCAGGTACAAGGCAGATGGGTAATACTTATCAGACGCATAGAAGAGATATTAGTACTGCAGGAAGTTATGCAATACCACATTTCCATTTGGTAGGGACACCTACAGGACAGGTAAGTGGTACATTTGATGCTACACAAAAAACTGTGACATATCTTTATGAGAGAAATGATGCAGCAGATGTGACTATAAAGTACATAGATATGGATACCGGTGCTAATTTAAACAGACCTGAAAGCCTTGGAAGTACAACAATGACAAGCAATCCTACAGTACTTTCAGGAACAAAGAAGGAAGGCCTTACATGGAGTAGCAGTGTGCTTCCTGTAGACAATTACGATTTTGTTAGCAGCACCAATCCTACAAATGGAGTGTTTGGTGATGGAACAACTACTGTAACATACTCATATAGAAGAAAGAATGCAGGGAATATTACAGTACATCATTATGAGAGGGGCACTACTACAGAACTCTATGTTCCAACATTGGGTGGAGCTGTCGCTCCTGAGGTTATAGACGGTACAAGAAAGCTTGGACTCACATATCAATCACAGGATAGAGCTGCACAGATACCAAATTATCATTTGAATCAGGCGCCAAGTCCTACGCTATTGACTTTTACTACTGCACCTATAGAAATAGCTTATTACTATGAAAGAGATAATGGTTCACCAATCATTATTCATCATATAGAGGACGGTACCAATAATGAGTTATATTCACAAGCTCCGGGAGGAACACCGGCTGCTATAACGATAGATGGAACCAACAAACTTGGACTTACATATACTACTCAAAGTGTTACTATTCCTCATTTCCACCTTATAAGTTCACCTGCAAATCCTATAGTTACATTTGGTAATACACCTGTTGAAGTGACTTATAAGTACAAGAGAGATGATGCCGGAGATGTGAAGGTACATCATCTTGAATTAGGAACAAATAGTGTACTGGCTCCTGATGAAAACTTACCGGGAACTGAGAAATCAGGACTTACATATAGTACAAGTCCACAGAATATACCATACTATACTATAGTGAATGCTACGCCTACAGGACATAACGGTAATTATCCGGCAGCAGGACTTACTACAGATGTTACATACTATTACCAAAGAGATAATGCCGGTAATGTTATAATACATCACTATGAAGTAGGTACAAGTAATTCACTATTGCCTGATGAAATATTATCCGGAACAGGAAAATCAGGTCTTACCTATATTACAAATTCAGGTACTATTACAAACTTTACAGTGGTAAATGCAACACCGGCAAATCACACAGGAGTTTATCCCGCAAGTGGAAATACAGTAGTAACTTATTACTACAAGAGAGATGATGCCGGAGATGTTATAGTACATCACTATGAAGCCGGTACAACAAATCAGCTATCAGCAGATGAGACATTGTCAGGAGCTGAGAAATCAGGACTAAATTACAATACTGCTCCGGCTAATATCGTTAACTTTACTGTAGTGAATACAACTCCTGCAAATTATACAGGAACATATACTCCGGGAGTTAATTATACCGTTACATATGAGTATAGAAGAGATGATGCCGGAGATGTAACCGCATTGTATACAGATAGAGATGGTAATGAGCTAGACAGTAGAGTGGTACTTTCAGGTGTAAATAAGCTTGGATTGCCATATACAACAAGCCAAAAGAATATATTGAATTATATTCTTATAGCTCCGCCAACAAATGCCAATGGAACATTTAACATAATTCCTCAGATAATAAATTATATTTACAGAAGAGATGATGCCGGAGATGTAACTATATATCATAAGTCGGTACATGATAATAGTGATCTTATGGATCCGGTGGTAATTAGTGGTTCTGAAAGACTTGGACTTCCATATACAAGTAGTGAGGAGAATATAGCAAACTTTGAGATAGACACATTGCCAAGTAATGCAATTGGATTATTCACTCATGGAAGTCAGAGCGTAACGTATTTGTATAGAAGAAAGGGTGCAGGAGATGTTACAGTCAACTATGTGGATGTTCATGGAAACAGCATAGAGAGTACAGATGTAATTTCCGGAGCAAATATGCTGGGATTAAATTATACTACATCACCTAAAGCCATACCTTATTATGACCTTGTACTTAATCCGGCAAATGCAAATGGTGTGTTTACAGATGCTCCTATTACAGTGGAATATATATATAAGCGTCAAGATGCAGGAAATGTTATAATAGAATACTTGGATGATGATGGTGTACCACTTGTTGAAACTACAGTATTGAACGGTAGTGAGCAGATAGGAGTACCTTATACTACAGAGTTAAAAGAGTTTGAATACTATGATTTGATTTCTATGCCAAGTAATGCAAATGGTGTGTTCAATCCGGGAACCCAAAGAGTAACATATATCTATCGTAGAAAAGATGCAGGAGATGTAATTGCCCATTACATAAATCCGGCAGGAATTCAATTAGATGTAGATGAGATTCAAGACGGAAGTAGAAAGCTGGGACTCCCATATACTACTTTTGAAAAGGAGATTAGTGGATATCATTTAGTTAGAGTTGAGGGAGCTGAAAGCGGTGTATTTACAACCGGACAAATAGATGTTAACTATGTATATGTAAAAATCCGGGTATTATAATCTATCCGGATCCTATAAAGGTAGCTACTCCAAGTCAGATAGCCGACCCACATAATAGGAACAATGATTATATTATCAGACCAAAGGCTACTCCATCTATTGCTACATCGTCTAACAGTAGTAGAGGTGGCTCAGATGGAAATTCATCTATAAGACCGACAAAGACTGTTGTAGAAAAGACAGAAGAAAACAAGGCGGGAATAACAAATCCTGAACCTCAAAAACCTGAAATCATTATTGAAGATCCTAAGAAGGTTACCATAGGAACTGTTTCAAACAGAGATCCGCTTCCGGTACCAAGGACTTCAGATGATATGAATCTTTTTAAATATATGATGTTACTGATATCTTCTTGTGGAGCAATGTTGGTAGTATTTAGGAAGAGATAAAATACGAACGCCTTGGGAAGTATAAATTCCCAAAGCGTTCTTTATTGTATATACATGCTCTGCCAAATGATTTAGTGTAATTAAAACTTTTTTAAAATGACTATTTTATAAAAAAGTGATAAACTACCACTATGGATATTTTGTTTACGGATTTGGATAATACTTTGATTTATTCAAAGAAAATAGATATAGAAGATAAAATCTCAGTGGAAATTTATGATGGTGATGATAACAGCTTTATGTCAAGATATTCATATGAGCTTTTACACAGGCTAAATAAATCAATATTATTTGTACCTGTTACCACTAGGACCATTATACAATACAGCAGAATAGAGTTTGGTATATTGCCAAGATATTCTTTATGTGCAAACGGAGGAGTACTCTTAGAGAATGGTATTGTATCTGAAGATTGGTATAAAGAAAGTTTATCCATAGTAAAAGCTTCAAGAAATGAGAAACAAAAAGCATTTAATTTTTTGGAAAAGGATAAAAGAAGAAAGTTTGAATGTAGAGATATTTATGAACTTTTTATTTTTACAAAATGTGATAGTATGGAGTCAGTGGTGTATGATCTTAAAAGGCTTCTGAATACAGAGTTGGTAGATATTTTATACAATAAAGACAAGCTTTATATAATGCCAAAAGCTTTGAATAAGGCTAATATGATAAAACGCTTTTTAATAAAGTATGGATTTGGTAAAGATAATGATATCATATTTGCAGCAGGGGATACAAAGTTTGATATAAGTATGATAGAGTTGGCTGATATAGGTTTTGCACATAAGGACTTGAAAATAAATAATAAGAATATTTTTAATGATTATGAGGGGCTTTTTTCGGATTTTTATCTGGAAAAGATTATGAAATATATTAAGGAGTAAGAAATGCCGGGATTTACAACTCATTATATTTTGGGACTGAAGGCATATGGAGGCTTAGAAAGCTCAGGACTGAAATATATAATATCCAAATATAGATGGCTGTATCAACTGGGGCTACAGGGTCCTGATATGTTCTTTTATAATATACCCATATTAAGGCATAGAGATTACAGAAATGTAGGCTCTTATATGCATGAAAGTCATGTGAATGATTTCTTTGCAAATGCACTTTGTGAGATACAGTCTATGGACTCAAAGCAAAAGCAGCAGCAGGCTATAAGCTATATTGCAGGTTTTTTATGTCACTATGTGGGAGATTATATTTGTCATCCATATATATATGCAAGGATTGGACATGAAAGAGGGAAAAACAGTGCTTATGTTTATGGACTTCATGCAGCATTGGAAAATGATATAGATACTTTGCTTTTAAAAAAATACAAGAAAAAGAAGACATCAGAGTTTAATCAGGCTGCAACTTTGGCACTCAATGGCTTTGAAATACAATTTGTCTCAGATTTTCTTTGTAGAATAATTAATAAGACATATTATCCTATTACATATAAAAATAATTTTAGGGTGACATCAGCTATGGTCCATAGATCAGTACTGGCAATGAGATTTGGAGTAAGGACTCTAGCAGATCCTACAGGCAGAAAAAAAGGCAGAATTAATGCAATAGAATCAATATTTAAAGGCTCCTATAGTATCGCAGAAGATATTATCAGATGAAATGCCTGATATAAATAAAGTATTCAATCTAAAACATGAACTTTGGATAAATCCATGGAACAATAGTATATATTCTAAAGAAAGTTTTACAGAGTTGTTCGAAAAATGTATATCCAGATGTGAGGAGATATTTAAGATTTTAAATACAGAGATAATGCCGGACAGACTGGAAGAAACAGACTTCCACAGATTATTGGGAAATATAGGTAACTTTTCATATCATTCAGGGCTTGATGTGGGATCTGATTGAATTAAATAATATATTAAAGGAAGAAGGGTGAATATGAGTATTTATCCAATGAATGTAACCAAATCTATTGGTGCAAGCGATTTGGAAAATTTAAACCAAAAAAAAGGTGTTGTACTAACTGCCGAAAACGTGGATATTTTGAATACATCTTATTATAAGAAGAAAATACCACAAAATCAGGGAACTCAGAACAGTACAAATCCACAAGCCGGTAATCAGGTTGTAGGAGGAACTCAAAATGTTGTTTCAACAAGACATATCACATTGCCTGATTTTGCAAAGAAAGTTTCAAAAGGACAAAAGGTTCCAATAAGCTTTAGTTCTAAGGACATAAGAGTAAACTTTGGCTGGAATGTGAAGAATTCATCTTGTGATGTGGATGTCTCGGCGTTCTTACTTTCAAATAGTGGAAAAGTTGTAGGAGATGACTATTTTGTATTCTATGGTCAGGAGAGCAGTCCGGAAAATAGTGTTCGCTTTAGAAATGTAGAGCAGGCAAATGTATTGGAGGTATTTGATATAGACACAAGTCTTCTTAATCCTGCTGTTCAAAAGATAGTTTTTGTAATGTCTATCAATGAAGCATTGGAGAATGCACTAAACTTTAGTATGCTGATGGACGCCTATATTCAGATAGTAGACCCTTTGACAAATATTGAAGTTGCATCTTTTTTGGTGGAAGAATACTATAATAATATAAACTCCATGATGATGGGTGAAGTGTATTTGCATAACGGATCTTGGAAGTTTAATGCAATAGGAAATGGAGTAAATAAGGACTTGGCGGGACTGTGTGAGTTTTATGGAGTACAGGTCATATAAAGGAGGAGAATATGCTTACATTTGAAGTTATAAACGAATTAACACTTAAGGTTACCTGCGAGGGAAGAGATACTTTGATTACTAAAGCAGGTGCCTTTATAGCCGGAGAAAATCCCGGAGGAAAGAATTATTCATTTGAAAAAATGCTGCTTGGACCTGGAGGTAGCATAGGTCAAGCACTCTTAGGACAGTTTGTGAGAAGAATTGCGGGCGAGAATATACCTCTTATGAAGGTAAATATGAATGGAAATTCTACTACGTATTATGCACATTACGGACAGCATGTAGTAGTATATAAGCTTGCTGTTGGTGAAACAGTTTCTGTAGAGTCTGAAAATATATTGGCATTTACAAATGATTGTGATTACTCAGTAAGATTCTTAGGAGTAGGTGTACTCTCACAAAAGGGACTTGCAACTACTACATTGGTAGGTAGAGGGAATAATGCCTATGTGGCATTACTTTCTGACGGAAATCCTTTGGTAATCTCAAATGTAAAGTCAAGAGATACACTTTCAGTAGATCCGGATGCGGTAATATGTTGGTTTAGCCAAAGTGGTATGGGAGATCCACAGATAAGAGCGGATATATCTTGGAAAACTTTCATAGGTCAGGCCTCAGGTGAGTCCTATGCCTTTGAGTGGTCAGGAAATTCTCCTGTAACAGTATTGGTTCAGCCAAGTGAACGAGGCGGTGGTGTCAGAGTCGGCATTGATTAATAGATTTAAAGCAGTCGGAATATCCCGACTGCTTTTTGCAAATTAATATAGCTTATTACTGGAGTTTCATCACTTCTTTAAAAAGTCCTTTGCATATCTGTACATTTTTAGAGAGTATTCACCAAACTCTTCACCTACATTCGCTTTGTACACTGTCCAAAGTGCCCATAGATAACCGCTGAGTGCCATGTAAGCATAAAGCTTTTTACATTCATCAATAGAGGGATCTCTTTGCAAATAACTCTTTAAAAGTTTATCAGCCTGTGATTTATCATAGTAGGAGTATATAGCACACATTGCAATATCTATGATGGGCTCTGCCATACCGGCATACTCCCAATCAATGAGTTTGATCTTATTATCAGAAGTGATAATAAAGTTGTCAGCCACACTGTCTATATGACAGAGACAGGTTTTAGACTTTGTTTCATTTAGAAAATCCAAGAGAAGTACCATATTCTTGTGTACAATATTAACATCATGAAATGAAATACCACCGGTATCTTCACATAGTTTGGTATAATAATCTATTCTTTCAGCTATATTAAATTCATGATCAACACAAATATGTTCATGTAAAGTTCTTAAAAGGTCCATACATCTTGCCATCTCTATGGAATCATTTGGATTGGCGTTTCTGGAACCATCATAGAACTTTGAAATCTTATATCCACTTTCTTTATCAAAGTAAATTATCTTCTCAGTAATATTTAAATCTTTAATTGCCATATAGCAATCATACTCATGTTTTCTGTCAATTAGTACATCAGTACCCTTACCGGGGATTCTACATATATAACTCTTATTATCTATTTCAAATAGAAAGGATTTATTTGTCATACCGGATTTTAAAGTGCGGAGACCATTTATATGATTTTCTGAGATATTAAAGACTTTTGCAATAAGCTCAAGTGCAACATTGCCACTTTTTTCCTTATATTTATCATCAAAGGCTCTAAGCTCCTCAAGATTTTCAAACTCATAGACCTGATTTGCAGGTTGAGGATTGATATGCATAGCAGGAAGGAGTGAGTTCTTTTCCTTTAATTCACGCATAAGTACATTTTCCCAATACCAGTCATCACTTCCCGGAGTATGAAAAGCTTTTTCAAGTATTGGCATAAAGACAGAGGAAAAATCCTTGCTGAAATAAACAGGTCCATACATTACATATGTATCATTTCCACCTATATTTATCTCAGTGATTTCTCTTTTTTTATTAAAATCAAGTACCCACTCGCTTGTACTTCCTTCCATATATACTGAAGAGTACCAAGAAAATGGTTCATAGCGGTGGTACATGTTTTCGCGCATCCAATTATCTGAAGAAAGTATGTAGACATTGGTATTATTGATGTATTGATATGCGTAATGTAAAGAGGATATATTATTCTTTGATGAGTAATCAGGATTATATACAAGCTTAACATCATATTTATCTATAAGATACTCAAAATGCTCTTTTAGATATCCTACTACTATAACAATATCAAAAACGCCTACTTCGTGAAGCTGCTCAATTTGTCGTTCAATCATTCTAACACCAAATACTTCCAATAGGCCTTTTGGTGTTTCAAAAGTAAGCGGAACGAATCTGGAACCAAATCCGGCTGCCATGATAACAGCTCTCTCCACCTTAAATTTAGAAAGGTAGTCAAGACCTTTACTTGTTATGTTCAGTCCATGTTCATTTTTATTTAAGTAGTTTAATGCTATTGCTTCCCTTATAAGACTGTTAACACTGCCAAGAGATAGGGAAAGCTTTTCAGCTAAATCCCTTTGAGTGATCGTATTACATTCAAATATTTCTCTTAGTAAATATGCGTATTTGTTCATAACTGCTCCTTATATAAGCTTATATATTCTGTTTTGCAAAATGCCATAAGTTCAAAAAGTATAAAAAAATATATATATTGAACATATTAACACAGCAAAGGGGATAAGTACACATATATATAGAAGAAAAGTAGTAATTGTAATATTTTTGTAAGAAATCAGAAAAGGAAAATATATTGTAAGTAAGGGAATAAAGTTATATACTACGATTGTCTTGATACAGTGGGACTGAAAAGTACCGTATCAGACGCATTAGATTTTTAAAAGGATTTCAAGAAGGAGATGCATTCATTATGAGAAAGCAAACAAAGATTGCTGCATTAATTTCAGCAGCAGCTGTTCTTTCAGTTGGTGGAGCTATGACAGCATTTGCTGCTACAGGCTGGCAACAGGAGAATGGTACATGGGTATATTATAACAGAAACGAAGAGAAAGTAACAGAGTCATGGCAGAAGTCAGGTGACTACTGGTTCTATCTTGATGACAACGGCGAGATGGCTACAGATTCTATCATCGACGACAACGACAATACATACTATGTTGATATCAACGGTGTTATGGTTACAAATCGTTGGGTTGCTGTTGACAATGAGAACGCTGGTGACGAGAACGAGCCAAATCAGTGGTGGTACTACTTCGGAGCTAATGGTAAGGCTTATAAGAGAAGCGATTCAGCTGTAAGCGATGTTTCTTTAAAGACTATCAATGGTAAGAAGTACACATTCAATACTGATGGTAAGATGCAGTATGGTTGGGTAAAAGACGGCGAGACACAGCATGATGAAATGCTTGGCAGGATGCTGATTACTACTTCGGCGATGAGAACGATGGTTCTATGGCTGAGGGATGGAGAGAGATCGCTATCACAGATGATCAGGCTGCAGACCTTCAACCTGGTGACTACTACTGGGAGGTAGATCAGACAAGATGGTTCTACTTCAAGGCTTCAGGAAAGAAGGAGAAGAATCAGACAGGTAAGACAATCAACGGTAGAAAGTATGGCTTTGATGAGTATGGCCGTATGAACGCTGGTTGGTTCACAGGTGCTACATTATCTAATACAGTAGCTACATACAGCAACACAACTGGAACATACAGTGATGGACAGGGTAACCCAGATTACTCAGGCTCATTTATGTATTTCTCAACACCAGAAGATGGTGCTAGATCTACAAAGGGATGGTTCAAGGTAACTCCAGGATACTACTTAAATAAGAGCAAGTACGAGGATGGAGCTGATGCTTGGTACTATTCAGATGGTAGTGGTAAGATTGTAGCTAACCAGATCAAGACTATCAATGGTAAGAAGTATGCATTCGACAACTATGGTAGAATGATCAGCGGTTTCGTTGTACTTCAGATGGAAGCTAACCGTGTTGGTCCAGGATACAGCACAAAGAATATAGTTCAGAAGGTTGATAGCGATAGTGCATATGACACATCAGAAAACTATGTTAAATTTGTAAAGGCTAATGATGATATGTTCTCAACAGGTGAGCTTAAGTCATACTTCTTCGGTGGAAGCGATGACGGTTCTATGAAGACTGGAAAGCAGTCTGTAGAGATGGACGGCGAGAAGCTTACATTCGAGTTTGAGAAGAACGGTTCTGCTAAGGGTGCAGGCGTTAACGGTATGAGCGATCACAGATTCTATGTTGGTGGTAAGCTTACTACAGCTGACAGTGACAGCAAGATTGAGGTTGTTATACTTGACGGCGACAACAAGTTGATTGCTAAGTCATCTGTTGAGGATGCTCTTAGAATTTATGGTAACGGTGGTACAGCACACTACAAGTCAAATGGTGACTTGGATTACACAGAGTGGAAGTTCACAAATCTTCCAACTCGTGCTAAGGCTTACATCGTTAACACAACCGGTGCTATGGTTAAGAGCGGAACAAAGAAGGACGGAGATGATTACAAGGTTAAGACATCTAACTACGCAGTAGATTGGGTACGTCTTGAGGAATAATCTCAAATATTAATTAATAAGATTTTATAGGCTTGAGGTGGAGCGAAGCGAGGCCTCATGGCATCTGATAAATCTAATGCGAGGGGGATGCCTTCCTAAGGGAGGTGTCTCTCTTTTTGTTTATAAAAATTGTACTAAATAAAAAACAGGAATAATTCTTATTATTAGTACTTGACTTTTTTTTTATTTTGGTACATAATAAAGGCACATTGAGGTTGTGTAAAATTAAATCTAATGATTTTATAGTTAGCTCGAGCACAACCGAATATTGGAGGACATATGTTAAAAGATTTTAAAGAATTTGCGTTTAAAGGTAATGTTTGGACATGGCTATAGGTGTTATCATAGGTGCTGCCTTTGGTAAGATTGTCACATCTTTGGTAAGTGATTTGATTATGCCTATTATATCAATACTTACAGGTGGTTTGAACTTCACAGATTTGAAGTATATTATAACTCCTGAAAGTGAAGGTGTAGCTGAGAATGCTATTGCTTATGGAGCTTTTATCCAAAATGTGGTTGATTTCCTCATTATTGCATTCTGTATCTTTATGTTTGTTAGACTTATAGAGAAGTTTAAAAAGAAAGAGGAAGCTAAAGTGGAGGAAGCACCTGCAAAGGCTGATGATATTGTTCTTCTAGAGGAAATTAGAGATTTATTAAAGGCGAAGAAATAAGGAGGAAATATGAGTTTTTATCGTTGTACACACTGTGGTAAGATTGTTTCAGTAGTAGTTGATGGTGGTGGTACACTTGTTTGTTGTGGAGAGCCTATGCAGCTCTTAAAGGCTAACACAACAGATGCAGCTCAGGAGAAGCATGTACCGGTAGTAACTGTTGAGGGTAACAAGGTTGTAGTAAATGTAGGTAGCGTAGATCATCCTATGACACCTGAGCATCTTATCAACTTTGTAATGGTTGAGACAAATCTTGGAAAGCAGTATAAGGGACTTACAGCTGAGGATAAGCCACATGCTGAGTTTGTTTTACAGGATGGTGAGAAGTTGATTGCAGCTTATGAGTATTGCAATTTACATGGTTTATGGAAAGCAGAGGTATAATTTATGAAGTATGTATGTGATGTTTGCGGATGGGAGTATGATGAGGTAGCAGGTGATCCTGATAATGGAATAGCTCCTGGAACAAAGTGGGAAGATCTTCCGGATGACTTTGTTTGTCCACTTTGCGGAGTAGGCAAAGATGAGTTTTCTAAGGAAGGCTAATATATAAAGATAAAAAGAGAGCCCTAGTGGCTCTTTTTTAATGAAAAGATTTATGAGTATGGGCGTTAATGGCAGTTTTAATTCTCTTTTTGTTACAGTTCAGGTAGCCCCTTTAGAGCTTTTGTTTTACAATCCTAATCGCAACTCTTTCTTAAAACTTCGCAGGATTTTACGCAGTCTGCAAAAACTCGTTTGTTCGCTTGGGGAGCAGCGAACTGCACTCAAACAAGTCCCAGGCTGCTTAATCTGAGTCTCGTTTTCACGAAAGAGTTAAACGCTACAAGGATTGTAAAATTAAAAGTCTCAAGATATATGGTACCTGAACTGTAACCTCTTTTTATTAATATTACTGTATCAGTTTGTTGTTGCTTTGTTTAAACAAATCTTATATGCTATACTATATTGAAGTTATTCTTTGCAGATGGTAATACTATGGATGATAAAAAAAGAGATTATAGCGATATTATAGATATGGAGTCACCAAGCATGAAAGTACCGCTTTCCGGAAGTGAGAGAGCCTCACAATATTTAGCTTTTGAGGCGGTGCTGAGTGGAAGGAAGCTTCTTGATATGGGGGAAGAGATCTGGCTAAAGAGTTATGCCCCTGAGGACTATAGACGGGAAATATATAAAAAAAGAAGGAAGAAAAATACTGTAAACAGGTAGAAAAATGATTTGCGATTATTGTATAAACTATATATATGATGAGGATGTGGAAGGCTATATATGTGATGTGGATATGGATGAGGATGATTATGTAAGAATGAGAAGCTCTGATTATTCTATCTGCCCATATTATAGGAGTAATGATGACTATTTGATAGTAAGGAAGCAAATGTAATGGAAATTGGTATAGAGAAACTATCAGAGCTGCAAAATAAGATAATAATTGATATAAGACCTGAGCATGAATTTAAAAGAGGATATATTCCTGAATCTATAAATATAGCAGAGGAAGATATACAAAAAAGAATAAAAGAGTTTGATAATAATGATAATATTTGTTTGGTATGTGCTACAGGAAATAAGACGGAATACTTAGTTGAAGAGCTTGAAAGTCTGGGATTTGAGAATGTTTATAATCTGGTTGGTGGTTATGAAGCCTATATGAAACTTAAGCTAAATGAGTTCTTAAAAGAGGAAAGTAAGAAGGAAGAAATAAATAGAAAAAGCAAAGATATTGAAAGAAGTATTATAAAGAAATTTAGAAAGAGTATATGGCGAAAGTTTACAGCGGCTATAAATGAATATGAGCTTATAAAGGATGGAGATAAGATAGCTGTGTGTATATCAGGCGGAAAAGATTCTATGCTGATGGCTAAACTTTTTCAGGAGTTGTTAAAGCATGGCAAGAAAAATTTTGAACTGGTATTTTTGGTAATGAATCCCGGATATGACGATATAAATTATCAAACAATAGTAGACAATGCTAAGATATTGGATGTACCAATAGTGGTGTTTGAATCATCTATATATGATATAGTGGCAGACGATGAGAAGTCACCTTGTTACCTCTGTGCCAGAATGAGAAGAGGACATTTATATGCCAAGGCAAAGGAACTTGGCTGTAATAAGATTGCTCTAGGTCATCATTTTGATGATGTTATAGAAACGATAGTGATGGGTATGTTATATGGTGCTCAGATACAGACTATGATGCCGAAGCTGCACTCTACAAATTTTGAAGGTATGGAACTTATCAGGCCTCTTTATCTTATAAGGGAAGATGATATAATACATTGGGCAAAGTATAATGAACTTAATTTTATAAGATGTGCATGCAGATTGACAGATAATTGTTCAATATCAGAGACTGGAGATAAGGGCTCTATGAGAGCCGAAGTGAAGAAACTTATAAGGGAGTTGGCTGCCAAGAATCCATATATAGAAAAGAATATTTTTAGAAGTGTGGAAAATGTCAGTCTGGATACGGTAATAGCCTACAAGAAAAATGGTATAAAGCACTCTTTCTTGGAGAGCTATGATTGAGAGGTTACTTTGTATGAGTGAAGAAACTTTGAGAATTATGATAGCTACAGATCTCCACTACCTTTCAAAGAAAATAAATGATGGTGGAGAAGCCTTTGCAAATACTATAGCAAAGGGTGACGGTAAGGTAATGATGTATATCGAAGAAATAATAGAGGCATTCTGTGATGAGGTAAGAAAAAGAAGGCCTGATGTACTTATTCTACTTGGAGATTTAAGCTTTAACGGAGAGAAGATAAGCCATATAGAGCTGTCAAAAAAGCTTGAGAAAATTGTAGAAACAGGTATATCGGTATATCTGATACCCGGTAATCATGATATAAATTATGAAAGATGCTTTGGATTTTGTGACAATGAAATATATAAGGTTGATAGTGTGAATGCTGAGGAATTTAGGGAGATATATGCCGCCTGCGGATATAAACAGATGGATTACTTCGATAAATATTCAGGTAGTTATGCCTCTAAGCTTACAGATGATTTATATTTGCTTATGCTTGATACCAATTCCTACTTTTCAAATTATCTTTGTGAGGAAAGTTTTGATTGGCTTGAAAGGGTACTTGAAGAGATATCAAAAAAGGGTGCGAACATACTTGCAGTAAGCCATCAAAATCTCTTGGAACAAAATTTTATGTTTACTGAAGGCTTTATGATAAAGAATGCTGAAAGAATAGAAGAAATATATGGGAAGTATAATGTTAAGCTTAATTTGAGTGGACATATGCATATACAGCATATTGAAAAAAATATTGTTTCAGAAATAGTTACATCATCACTGGCAGTTTCACCGAATCATTTTGCTAATATTATTTATGATGGTAATTCATTTGAATATTGGACTGAATGTCTTAATGTAGATACTGTAGAAGATTTTGTTTCCATAAGTAAACAGGAATTTGAAGGTGTGGGAAGTAGACAGCTTACAAAGTTATTTAATACTCATACATTTGAAAATGAGGATGAAGCTGATAAGAACAAGATGGGTAGAGCTTTTATAAAAATGAATGAGAGCTATTTTGCCGGAGAGATTTTTGATGCAGAGGGATTTGAAGAAGGCATAAGGCTTTGGGAAGAGCAGCCGGAGTGCTTCACTTCTCTTTATATAAAGAGTATACTTGACTCCGTGTTTAAGGAACAAAATAAATTTAAAATAGAATTATAAGAAAGGAAAAATATGGAAAGATTTGTAGATAGATTTTTACGCTATGTAAAGAAAAATACCAGATCAGATGAGAGTAGGGCGGGAGTTGTTATTCCGACTACAGATTCACAGATGGAGTTTTTAAAGGAGCTTGCTGTGGAGCTTGAGACAATAGGACTTGTGGATGTGAAGATAAACACAAAGAATGCATTTCTTACAGCTACATTGCCGGCAAATACAGATAATGCCCCTGTGATAGGTTTTATTGCACATGTGGATACAGCTGCTTTTAATGCTGAGAATATTTCTCCACAGATACATGAAAACTATGATGGAAGAGATATAGCATTGGGAAATAGTGGATTTGTATTGTCACCAAAGGAATTTCCAAATTTGAAAAACTATGTGGGTCAAACAATTATAACCACTGACGGTACTACACTTTTGGGTGCAGATGACAAGGCCGGAGTATGTGAGATAGTCTCAGCTATGGAGTATTTGATAGAAAATCCACAGATAAAACATGGTAAGCTTAGAGTAGCTTTTGGTTGTGATGAGGAAGTTGGTGTGGGATCTGATCATTTTGATGTAGAGGACTTTGGCTGTGATTTTGCATATACTATGGATGGTAGTTCTGTAGGTGAGCTTCAGTTTGAATGTTTCAATGCTGCTGAGGCAAAAATAGAAATTTTGGGTAAAAGTGTTCATCCTGGAGATGCAAAGAATAAGATGATAAATGCACTTACCATATCCAGAGATATTCAAATGGCAATGCCTCTTGTATGCGTGCCGGAAAATACAGAGGGCAGAGAGGGCTTTATTCATTTGATAGAAGCACATGGTAATGTAGAAAATGCAAGCTTGATTTATATTATAAGAGATCACAATCGAGAGCTTTTTGAGAATAAAAAGTATATTGTTAAGAAGATATGTGAGGAAATAAACTCAAGATATGATATAGATAGGATAAAGCTTTCTATTCATGATGAGTATAGAAACATGGCTGATATTATAAAGAATGATCCAAGAAGTGTGGATATTGCAACTAAGGCCATGGAAAATCTTGGTATAGAGGTGAATAAGGCTCCTATCAGAGGTGGAACTGATGGTTCTAAAATATCATTTATGGGATTGCCTACTCCAAATATTTTTGCGGGCGGTGAAAACTTCCATGGTAGGTTTGAATTTGTAAGCGTTCAGTCTATACAAAAAGCAATAGATGTTATTGTAGAGATAGCTAAGATAGCAGTTGAGGGGTAAATAAAAAATATAGGCTTTTAATTTTATGATCTTTTATTTAGGATCGTAAAATAAAGCCTATATTTATTAAATTACAAAATCATTTCCGGGATCTTCAACTATTAAATCTGCAATAGAAACACTGTCGAAATATTCATTTATAATTTTCGAAAGTCTACTCCACATATCAATAGTACGATATTCACTTGTACGATACATGCTTTCAGTATCTTCATCATCAACCATGATATTCTCTTCTGCGATTCTAAGCACTTCTCCTACAGTGATATCATTTGGTCTTTTGGTAAGTTTGTATCCACCACCTTTACCACGTAAACCTACAAGTAGTTTATGTCTTACAAGAAGTTTTATAATACTTTCCAGGTATTTTTCAGAGATATCCTGTCTTTTGGCAATGTCACGAAGTGGTATGAAATCATCAGACTGGTTCTCTGTCAAATCAATCATAACAAGAAGTGAATAACGCCCTTTTGTTGAAATTTTCATATAATCACCATCCTTAATTTATAATCCTATTATACAAGTAGGTAATAGGTAAATCAAGAGAATAATACGACATATATGAAAATAATGCTTTGTTCAAAATATAAATTAACCTATATAGAGGTCCTTATATTCTTCTCTATTGTTCCCAAACCATTTTAAAGCATAGGAACAGGTTGCCCTTATTTTTTTGTTATTTGATTTTGCATAGCTTACAGCTTCAAGCATAAGTTTGGATGCAATTCCTTGACCACGCAAACAGTCATCTACAAAGGTGTGATCTATGAGAATCGTATGTTCGTCCGGTTTTTGGAAAGTAACCTCAGCGATCATCTTACCATTGTCATCATTCATATAAATTCTATCATCAGCTATATTAAACATATTACCTCCAATTCTTTATTTAAATAAAGATTAACATTTAGAGAATAAAAGTCAAGTGATATTTAAAATTATAAATTGCCTATATCATTACTAGGTGGTTTGATAGCTAATTTGAATTATATTGACAGTCATTTATGTTTATGCTACTATAACGTAGATGCTGCTGTGGCACAGGTGGTAGCGCACCTCATTGGTAGTGAGGAGGTCACGGGTCCGAGTCCCGTCAGCAGCTTAATTAAAACCCTTGATTTTACAAGGGTTATTTTTATTTGTGTGATATTTCGTGTGATATATTTTCAATATGTGATACAACCTTGCTTGTAAATTTATCCGTGTAGTCGTCCATTGCACCTCTGTAAACTCTTTTTAAAGTATTATCAGATGCCCAACCGCCGCACTGCATGATATAGACGTCCGGCACACCTATCGCGTGCATCATACTTGCAGCATAGTGCCTTAAGTCGTGAAAGCGAAACGACGGCACATCTAACTTTTTTAAAGCACGCCCAAATCTTTGCGTTATTTGTGTGGGCGTTAAATTTACAAGCCTACCCTCTGTGGGCAGTTCTGATATCACAAAGTCAGGCATATCAATATCCCTTGTGCTTGATGTCGTCTTTGTGGTCTTAATTGTCCAGTCCTTGTCCTCTGTATATACTAAAGCTTTGTTTATATGTATTACACTTCCCTCTACATCATCCACCGTCAGGGCGCACACTTCAGACCGTCTTAGAGTGCCGAAAGCGGCAAGGTATACAGCTATGAGCATATCTCTATCCTTTTCTTTGCAATACTCTATTATAGCCTTTATATCTGCATCTGTGGGCACGTATAGCCGTGGCTTTATCCGCTGTGGCAGACTTATATTCATATGCATATTCGGATAGTAAGCCTTTAGGACTGTATATAAAAAGCCGTAGGCGTTCTTTGTGGTCTTTGGACTTCTACCGACGGCATAAGAATTCACCCACCGTTGCACTAGATCCGGCGTAAATTTGCTTAAAGGAAGCCTTACATAGCCGTCGAAAGCGTTATATATAAGTCGCTTGTAATTTACTAAAGTAGTAGGCGACAAGATATTAGATTTCATATTGCAGTAATTGAGCATAGCATCTTCAAGTTTTATATCTAAATTCTTAGAGGTATCTACATTATCAAGCTTGTAGGCTGTGGCCATATGCTCTGCTTCTTTTTTTGTCTTTGCTGTAAAGGACTTATAATGCTTTTTGCCTTTGTCGTCTGTATAGTCGTATATCTGACATCTATAATTACCAGAAGGCAGTTTCTTTGCTGTAGCCATTTAACCTCCTTTTTGAGTATAAAAATAACACCTCTTGCAAGATGCCTGATTAAATGGTACAATTATATTGCTTTGAAAATGTACATAGGCACGCTCACAAGTGAGTAATCCTTGAGAATCTCCGTATTGGGATACGGGGGTTCTTTTTTATTTTGAACTTGTTCCAAATGGGAACAAGTTATCTCCAATTTGGAAAATGCTTTAATTTTATTTTTTTAAATTTAAACAAGCTAAAAACCTTGGATTTAAGCCGTTTTCGTTATTTAAAAACGAAAAACTTGTTTTAAGCTTGTTTTATCTTGTTTTAATATAACTTAAAACAAGTTTCTATTTGATTTTATATTTGACTATTTTCTCAAACAGCAATCCTGTAGCGTAGCTGTCAACGCCAGAATTATGAAAATTTGTAATTCTAATATTGAAATGTTGGCAAAGCGTTGATAGTTTATAATTGCGTACATAATCTATATAAGTACCTGTTTTCTCTGATGAATTCATCAGATATTGAGACAGTTGCAGGGTATCATAAAATTTGATACCTCTATCCATCAAATTCAGCCCTGAACAGTAAAGAAAAGCCAAGTCAAAAGCTATATTATGCCCTACAAGATTAGATTTTCCGATAAATTCAGATAAAGACTCAGCGACTTGTGGAAAAGTTGGAGCATTAGCGACCATATTATCGGTTATATGATTTATTTTTGTAACCTCTGCAGGTATACTTGTCTGCGGATTTACTAATGTGTAAAAAATCTCTACAGGCTCCCAATCCTCAAATCTGATGGCTGATACTGACAGTATACGATCGGTTGCAGGCTTTAGCCCGGTAGTTTCAACATCAATAGCTATAAAATTACTTATAGAGTAAATATCGTTGCGTTTAGTGACATTTTGGGTTTTTATTTCAGGAATGTTTTTGTAAAAGTTCCTTTTAATCTTTGTATTAGATAGCTTAATATCATACTTCTTTAAATCGTGAAACGGATCCGGGGCATCACCTCCAGATTGCTGATTTGCTTGTGTTTTGTCTTTTTTCTTTCCTTTAGACTCTAAAATGCCAAAGGCAATCAGCCCGACACTTGCAAGAAGTATAATTTGATATATTGGCAGAGGTGCAAATCGAGATATCAAAAAGTATATCTATCAATGCAAGCACTGCTCCCGCTATTATCATTTTCTTCTTTGTCATAATTTATAAACCTTTTTATATTTTTATCTAAAAATCCTACTCCCACCACCTTGACAATCGAACAAACATTCGATATATTTATTACATCGCTATTTTAGTCGTGCAGGGTAGCAGGAGGGGAAAATGTCTGATAAGGAAGTATTTAAAGAGCTCTGCAGATTGCTCTTGCTTGCAAACCGTAGACAGTTAAGATTAATACTCTTATATGTCAAAAATCTGCTTAAGGCTGACTGATGTCAGTCTTTTTTATTGCTCTTTTTCTTCTATAGTGGAAGCCATATCTACAATAATCTTTTCTAAGACTTTCCACTCCTCTTCGTTCAGTTTTGCTATCGCAGATATAAACCTCTTCTTAAATGTATTAGATGCATCCCACTGTATGTCTCCAACAAATGAAATTATCTCTTCATCTAATGTCATATCTTTAAACATTTCGCCCAATCCGGTACGAAGCCATTCTTCATTTACATTGAACTCACGGCAGATTGCTAAAATGTTTTGTTCGCTTAAATTATTTTTTCCCGTCTCTATTTGACTCAGGCTGTTTCTTTTCAATCCGATCTTTTCTCCGAATTTTTCGCCCGATAGACCGAGTGCTTTTCTAAGTTCTTTTACTCTTTCGCCCATATTCCCTCCTTCCTCAATTAAGTTTTGTTTATGTTTTCAGTATATAAGGAAGAAAAATAAAAGTCAAGAAAAAGTTCGTTAAAAGAACAAAAAACTATTGACAAAGTTCTTTTAAAGATATATTATAGTCTTGTAAAGAACAAAGGGAGCACAAAGGAGAACAAAAAATGAAAAAATTTGAAGTTGGAAAGATTTATAGACAAAGAAAATACTACAGTGATGTTGATGTTGAAATCAAGGTAGTCAGACGAACTGACAAAACAATTACTTTTGTTTATACCAAAGCCAACTGGTGGAAGGACAACATAACAAAAGAGTATAGAAAAAAGATTAGTTATTACGGAAGAGACGAGGTTCTTTACCTTGGTGACAACTGGGCGGCTCCGACAGTCGACTCAGATCCTATAGAAGAGGTTACTGAAACTGCAGAAGTTTCATAAACAACAAGGGGCTAAGCCCCTTCCCCTTAAGGGATATAAAGAAAGGAGTACAGCAATGACAAAGAAAGATACAAAGAAGATTGTAACAATCTTAAAAGAAACATTGCCAAAGCTAAGCCAGGAAAAGCAGGAGTATTTGCTTGGCCTTGCAGAAGGTATGGAGATGGCAAGAGTGATTGCAGAAGATAAAGAAGAAAAGGCAAGTTAAAGGAGGGGAAATGACTAGAGAGGAAGCAATAGCGCAATTAGAAGATTTAAGGGCACATTGCGAGATATTTGTCAATGAGGACTCTGTATGGTCGGATGATGTTGAAGCATTAAATATTGCGATTGAAGTTCTTAAGCGTGAACGAGGAGCCGAATAAGGAGGAATTTATGACATTCGAAGAAAATGGATACGAGGCTGTAGGGGCTTGTACTACAGAGGTTAAGGAAGTGATTAGAAAGTACAAGATACCATATAAGTTGCTAGAACGCATATTAACAGAGGTTAAAGAAGATTTATACCACGCTTTGATAATTGAATAAAGGGGGAGATATGGAAGAGTTAATAAAAGTAGATACAAACGAAAATTTAGAGCCGGTAGTAAGTGGCAGAGAGCTTCACAAAATGTTAGAAGTGGCTACAGCCTATAAGGATTGGTTCCCACGCATGTGCGAATATGGATTTGTTGAGGGGCAGGACTTTAGCTCATTTTTGAGCGAAAGTACAGGAGGGCGCCCGGCGGTCGACCACCTTATAAAAATGGACATGGCAAAAGAAATATGCATGTTACAACGCACCGAAAGAGGCAAGTTTGCAAGGCAATATTTTATACAGATTGAAAAGGACTATAACAGCCCTGAGAAGATTATGGCCAGAGCCTTGAGGATTGCAGAGCAGGAGCTTAGCGCCTTAAAAATACAAGCTGAAGAAATGAAGCCAAAGGCGTTATTTGCTGATGCGGTCAGTGCAAGTCATACATCTATATTAGTCGGAGACCTTGCTAAGCTACTCAGGCAAAATGGCATTGATATTGGAGCAAACAGACTCTTTGAAAAGCTGAGAGAAAAAGGCTTTTTGATGAAGTCTGGCAGTAGCAAGAATATGCCAACTCAAGCATCTATGGACAGAGGCTTGTTTGAGATAAAAGAGGGCAGTTATATCAATAGCGACGGTGTAAATGTTGTAACAAAAACAACGAAAGTCACAGGCAAGGGGCAAGTATACTTTGTAAATTTATTTTTGAATGCGTAAAGGAGAAAACAATGAAAATCAAAAGTGGAGTTGTAAGCAACGCACGAAATTGGAGCTTGCAAGAATTGTCTCTACTACAAGAACTGTTCATAAAGGGAATGACAAGAAAAGAAATTGCAAAGCAAGTTGGGAGAAGTGAAGCGGCAACCAATACAAAAATAAATATGCTAAGGTCGAAAATTTGGGACCGTGAAGCATTTAAATAAGGCGACATAAAGGAGGAAAATGTGGAAATAGTAAAAGGTGTGAAGATACCAACGCTGATAAGGGGTACAGAAGCGGAGGAAAAGGACAAGGCATTAAGAAGTTTAGAAGTAAAAAACCTATCACTAAAAAAAGAGCTTGCTAGAACAAAGAAGCAAGCAAAAATACAACGAAAGGCGATAGAAGAGCTGGAGAAGTGGACAATTAGAGCATTTATGGCAGTAGCTGCAGTTGATATAGCTATAGTGATTGCACTTTTCTTTGCACTAGCAAAATAAGGAGGTAGTTATGCCAAGACTAACACCAAGCAAGGCTGAAGTGATGGACAGGCATTTTAGAGCTGCATATCTGGCAGGCCTTGAGCTTAAAGGACTGAAGACAAAAATATTGCAAGCCTTATCGGTAAATGTGAAAAGACGGTGGCACATAAAAGAGACCACCCGTCGGACATGACAGTGTTTGAGCTAAGAGCGATAGCGGCCACACTGGACTTCACAGCAGATCAGGTCGCAAGCATAATTTTGAAGGCTTAAAGATGATAGAAAGAAATATATTAGCCAATCGTGAAGAGTGGCTAAAACACAGGAATAGAATTGGCGGTTCAGATGCCGCCGCAATCGTGGGATTAAATCCTTACAAGACAAATACGGAGCTCTACTTAGAAAAGACAGGGCAAAAAGAAAGCCCTGACATATCCCACAAGCCTTATGTGCTGTACGGTACAAAGGCGGAGGAGCATCTACGGGAGTTGTTTAGATTAGACTTTCCGCAGTATCAAGTACAGTACTTTGATAACAATATGTACTTAAATTCAAAGTATCCTTTTGCCCACGCGAGCCTTGATGGTGAGCTTACAGATGAAGACGGAAGAAAAGGGATACTTGAGATAAAGACAACAAACATTTTGCAGAGTATGCAAAAAGAGAAGTGGAAAGATAGGATACCTGATAATTATTTTATACAAATTCTGCATTATCTGATGGTCACTGAATTTGATTTTGTAGTGCTTAAAGCACAGCTAAAGAGCGAATTTGGCGGTCAGATATACCTGCAGACTAAGCACTACTTTATCGAAAGAAGCGAGGTATTAGGAGATATAGAGTATTTAGCAGAGGAAGAAAGGAAGTTTTGGAAGTGTGTAGAGGCTAAAAAGATGCCTAACTTAATACTTCCTGATATATAAAAACCATTTTCCCGACGTCGGGAAGAACGACTATTTTGTTGAGGCCAACAATATGGTCAATATTGGCGGAGGCGACAATATAGCAATAAAAGCGACATTATTATGTCGCAAAAGGAGGAATGATGGAACTAAAAATTTACAATCCAAGCGAAGAAAGCGGCTTTTTAAAAGCGATTGAATGGAACTATGAGGAACTCAAGGCAGAGTTATCTCAAAAGCTTGAGGACTACAAAGGACTTGTATACACAGAAGAGCAGATAAAAGAAGCTAAAGCCGATAGGGCAAAACTCAATGCTTTAGCGACTGCTATAGACAGCAAGCGAAAAGAGATTAAAAAGCAGTGTTTACAGCCGTATGAAGCTTTTGAAGCACAAATAAAAGACCTGCTGGTACTTATAAAAGAGCCGGTTGGCTTGATAGATACGCAAATAAAAGGCTATGAGGAAGAAAAAAAGAAAAAGAAGCTTGAAGAAGTCAAGGCATTATTTGAGAAGTTAAAAGATGCAGCAGGCGAAGAATTGGAATTCGTAGACTTTGAGCAGATATTTGAAGAAAAGTTTTTAAATGCAAGTATATCGCTAAAAATGGTCGAAACTGTAATAAGTAATAAGTTTAACAGTATCAAATGCAATCTTAAGACAATCGCAGATTTAAAGGAGTACAGCTTTGAAGCTACAGAAGTATACAAAGAGACTTTGAATCTCAATGAGGCGTTTGAAAAGGCTAAATATATGGTCGATATGGCTGAAAGAAAGAGGGTTGAAGAAGAAAAAAGGGAGCAGGAGAAGAACGAAGAAATTAAAGAAGTTGTTCCAGACCTGCAAGAAGCAGAAGAACCTGCTACAGATGTAAAAAGAGAGTGGGTGAAGTTCGAAGCTTATATAAGTGCAGAAGAAGCAAAAATGTTAGCTTCTTGGCTAAAGTTAAATAATATCAAAATAAGGAGAGTGTAAAAAATGGCAGTACAAAACAGTTTAGCAGCAAGGAAAAAGGCGACAGGCTTCACAGCATACCTGACAGCGGATGCGGTCAAGGAGCAGATAAATAAAGTCGTGGGCAGTAAGAACGGCACACGTTTTATAAGTTCTATCGTGTCAGCGGTAAATAACAACAAAGAACTACAGACCTGCAGTAATGCGTCTATCTTATCTGCTGCATTGCTTGGAGAGAGTCTTAATCTTTCACCGAGTCCACAGCTTGGCCAGTATTATTTAGTGCCTTTTAACAATAAAGACGGCAAGGTAGCACAATTCCAACTTGGTTACAAGGGATATATACAGCTTGCTATCAGATCTGGACAGTACAAAAAAATAAATGTCTTGGCTATAAAAGAAGGTGAGCTTGTTCGCTATGATCCTTTGAATGAAGAGATAGAAGTCAATCTCATAGAGGACGAAGAAGAAAGAGAAAAAGCGCCGACAGTCGGCTACTATGCAATGTTTGAGTATACAAATGGCTTTAAAAAAGCTATGTACTGGAGCAGGGCAAAGATGGAGGCTCACGCACTTAAGTACTCTGCCGGATATGCAGCAGATAAAAGAAAGCACACACAATATACTTTTTGGTCGAAAGATTTTGACGGAATGGCATATAAAACAATGCTTAGACAGCTTATAAGCAAGTGGGGAATTATGAGCATAGATTTAGTAACTGCTATAGATGCAGATATGGCAGTAGTCAATGAAGATGGCAGTAAGTCATATGTCGAAGTCGAAGAAGAAATGAATAATTATACAGAAAATGAACCTGAAAAAATCATTGACGGCGAAGTAGTAGAAAAGACAGAAAAGGCAGAAGAAAAGGGCAATCAGGACGACGTAGCCGCTGCACTTTTCGAGTAAAAAAGACATCAAGCAAAGGACTCACAAAGAAAATATAAACATTGCTTATTGACTAGGTATGTACAAATTTCTTTTATGTGTCACGACTAAAAAAGTGGGTTCTTTGCTTTGATACAAAGGAGGCAAGAGTGGGCAATCGAATGATTAAAGAGTCTATAAGGACAGACAAGCAAGTAAATGAGTTAAATGACTTTTGTTTTAGATTGTGGACTTATCTACTCACATATGTAGACGACTATGGCAGGGGTAATGCAGATCCGGATTTGCTAAAAGGTTTTTGCTTTGCAAGAAGAAAAGATGTCACTACAAAGCACATAGAAAGGCCTTGAAGAGTTGCAAAACATAGATTTAATAAGGCTTTACAAAGTCGAAGATGAAATATATTTATACTTTCCAAGCTGGGAAAAACATCAAAGAATACAGACAAAAAAGTCTAAGTGTCCTGAACCTGTTGATACTGAAAAAAACTTTCACACGGTGGTTCACGGTGGAATAAAATATTCAACGGTGAATAACGGAAATCCACCGCCTGAAACCAATAGAAACCAAGTAGAAATAGAAAAAGAAACCAACTCTAAATTAAATATTAATAACTATAAGCACGGAGCCCAAAATATCAAGGTTGTGGAGGCGGAAGAAAAGAAAGCGGTTTTTGAGCTTTGCACAAACACGGGAGAGGGATATCCCTTTTATCAAGACGATATAGATTCTTATAAAGGCCTATATCCTGCGGTAGATGTAGAACAAGAAATGCGAAATATGATTGGCTGGCTAGATGCTAATCCTGCTAGGCGAAAAACAAAATCGGGAATGAAGCGATTTGTAAACGGTTGGCTAGTAAGACAGCAGGACAGCACAAAGCCTGTAGCTTCGGAAAAACCTGCAGGCACTAAATTCAGCAATTTTGAGCAAAGGAATGATGCGATAGATACCGATATGGAGAATAAATTTTTAAGAGAGTTAAAGGTGATCAAGGGTGGATAATAAGACAATTAGCTTTGTAGTACCAGGTAAGCCGATGGGGAAACAACGGCCTAGGTTTTACAGGAGTAAGGACATATACTCCACGCAAGACGCAAGAGTACGAGGATCTAGTCAGGATATCGTACAGAGCTGTAAGCAAGCAAAAGCTTGAGGGCGCTATCAGTGCGACTATATACGGCTACTTTGAGCCTCCAAAGTCGGTGAGCAAAAAGCAAGCAGATGCTCAAAGGCGATATAAGCTATATCAAGAAAATTGATAGCGACAACTTAGCTAAAAGCATCTTAGATGCACTAAACGGCGTGGCTTATGACGACGACTCACAAGTCTGTTTGCTTATCGTGCAAAAACTTTACGCAGAAGTCGCAAGAGTCGAGGTCATCCTTGAAGAAATAGGCAAATAAATATTAAACAATTAAATGGCACTACAAAATACGTCAGAATGAATTTTAATAGCGAAGTGGATAAAAGTACCACAGACGATATAAAAATGCGTTCTAGATATCTTAAAATTGAAATTAGAAGCATATAAAGAGAATTGAGAGGGAGAAAAAGTGCGAATATACCTATCCGGCCCAATTACGGGCATAAAAAATCACTTGTTAAATTTCCTGAGGGCAGAAAACACTATCAGGGCAAGTAAAAGATTTAAAGGCTCTGACATAATAAACCCTGCAAGGCTTGGCAATGTACTGCCATATGGCACGCACGAAGAGTACATGGAACTCTGCTATAGCCTTGTGGGTATGGCTGACAAGATGGTGATGCTTGCAGGTTGGCAGCAGTCGAAAGGAGCTATGCTTGAAAAAAGAATGGCTGAAGAGATGGATATGGAGATTTACGAATTACAGGAAAATGGCGAATTAAAACCCTTGTTCAAAAATGAATACATATGCAAGGGAAATGAAATAAAATACTATGCGTAATCTTAAAGGAGAAATAGAATGACAAAGAGGTGTAGGTTTACAAAAATAAAAGCTGAACTTATTTTAGCTATCACATATTATGAGTTGCAACTAAATTATGATGATGAAATATACACGCTAGAAGAATTTGATGATGAGCAAATTTCACTATGTCTTGATTTTAGCAACGAGGCAGGAGAAATATTAAAGAGAAAAGACTATTACTTGCCAAGCGACAAAAAGAAGGAAGTAATAAGTATGATAATTGAAAATATAAAGAAAGAAAAGGGAGAGAAAAGAGCGGCGTTGAAAAAGTGTATAAATGACTTGAACGATTTTTTGGAGGCTGAAGAAGATGAGTAGCGATATCAAACACAACGCCGAAGGCTACAAAGACAGTACGGCATACAAAGCCATTATGGCTATAGAAGAGACGAAAAGAAGAAGGCTAAAAGAGCAGGCCGAACACGACGAACTAATTAAGCACATCAGATACATTGTCAATCTTGCAGGTTTTAGGTTGACCGACAGAGTGAGGCTTATAAATAAAGAGAGCAGGAGGAGGTATGAGTAATTGGAGCTGAGCGAATTAAAGGCAAAAGTGTTAGAGATTTTTGAAATTACAGAAGTAAAAGACCTAGGATCTGCATTGATGGAAAATCTTTACAACTATGATAAATGATGGCTTTTGAAGAGGCTGTAAATGGCGACTTATCAAAAGATTGGTTGCAAAAGATTTATCAATATCACGAAGCGGACCACAAAGAAAAGAAACAAGATTATACACCGGCAAGCCTTGGCAAGCTTTTAGCTAAATTATCAGGGGAGAGTGATGTTGTAATGGATCTTTGCGCAGGCAGTGGAGCGTTGACTATTCAAAAATGGAATGAAAATCACAATCAAAGATTTTTACTATACGAATTAGATGAGAATGTAATCCCATATCTGCTGTACAACTTAGTGATAAGAAACATAGAGGCTACAGTGATGAGGGCGGACGTATTGAAAAATGAAGTATATGAAAGCTGGGAAGTAAAGAAGGGAGAAAAGTATGGGAAGTGTATTGCTATCAAATCCGCCGTATAACCTAAAATGGGAGCCACCAATTATGGCAGGGTTTGACCAAAGATTTATTGGATATGGTATACCGCCGAAAAGCAATGCAAATTATGCTTTTATACTTACAGGTGTAAACTTAGCTGATAAGTCTTGCTTTTTACTACCGCTTTCAGTATTGAGTCCAAAACAAGCAGAAAGCGACATAATAAAAACACTTGTAAGCGATAATTACCTTGAAGCGGTCATATTACTGCCGGGCGATATGTTTGAGTCTACAAGCATACCTATTTGCGTCTTGTCTTTTAATAAAAACAAGACTACGAAAAAAGTTGCTTTTGTAGATGCAAGGGAAATGGCAGAAAAAGAAATCAGGGAGCAAAGAGGACAATTTGGCGGAGCTTCACACGAAGGCAGAGTATACAAAAAAGAAGTCAATATATTGAGTGATGAAGCTATAGATAAGATAGATGCAATTATAAGAAACTGCGAGGACATAAAAGGGATATCTAAATGCGTAAGCATAGACACAATAGCAAGTAAGGGCTACTCAATAAGGCCACAGGACTACATAGCATCTGTGGAGGTGGAAGAGGTACACAGAAGCTATAAAGACATAGCAAGTGACTATAACCGCATAATACAGAACAAAAACGCACTTAAAATAACGGTGAATGAAACTTTGGCTAAAACTTTAGGGCTATATAATGCATACGCAAATAAAAAAGAAAGTGATATCGAGAAAAGTTTCAAGGTAGTGGGCGAAAAAGCGGATAAAGAAGATTATATATCTCTTACAAAATCTGCAATTTTTAAAATTGAATGTAGAAGCGACAAGGTGTTTCCTGAATTGCTTACCTTATTTGTATCAATGTGGAAGCAACATATAATGTTTTTGAACAACGAAGAAAATAAGATTTTGGCAGAATTCAGGGATGCGTTACTGCCGGATCTGATGCAAGGGAAACTACAAGTCGAATAGGATAAGATAGAGGAGAGAGAAAAAAATGAATGTATTAATCGCTTGCGAATGCAGTCAAACGGTCTGCAAAGAGTTTAGAGCATTAGGGCACGAGGCTTACAGCTGTGATATAGAAGACCAGTATGGCGGACATCCGGAGTGGCACATAAAAGGCGATTGTCTAGAAGTTTTAAGGGGGCAGATGTTTAAGACAGAGGACGGAAGCACTCATAATATAGACAAGTGGGATTTAATAATCGCACATCCACCTTGCACTTACTTGAGCAATGCGGCGACGAGAAACCACTCAACAAAAAGAAATACGATTGAGCAAATTAACGAGAGGACAGCAAAGAGGATACAGGCGCAAGAATTTTTTATGAAGTTTGCAAATGCAAATTGCGAAAAGGTAGCAATAGAAAATCCAGTTGGTGTGATGTCAACTGTATACAGAAAGCCCGACCAAATTATTGAGCCTTATCAATTTGCAGAGTCTGAGGAAGATACAGAGAATTATATAACAAAGCGTACTTGCTTGTGGCTGAAAGGCTTAAATGCGTTGAAAACAAACAACCTGCCAAAGCCTGACAATGCGAAACTATACGGCAGATGGTCAAACGGTAAAGCCGGATGCTGGAACGAGGTGCAAGGGCAAAAGAATAGAGCAACCGTAAGGAGTAAGACTTTTCTGGGTATAGCAAAGGCTATGGCGGAGCAGTGGGGTAAGTAGTTTGAGAGAATTTAAAAATGCGGACTGCATGGAAGAAATGGTAAAATTTCCAAACGACTATTTTGATGTGGCAATCGTAGATCCGCCGTACTTCTCGGGTCCGGAAAAAAGAAAATATTACGGAAGAAAAGTTAGTCCGATAGGTGTACAGAGGATATACGAGACGAGTGAGAGTTGGGATATACCACAAAAAGAGTATTTTGAAGAATTGTTCAGAATCAGTAAGCAGCAAATAATTTTTGGATGCAATTATTTTGATTATAAATTCGGTTCAGGAAGGATGGTTTGGGACAAATGCAACGGCAAAAGTAGTTTTTCAGATTGTGAAATTGCGTATACATCTTTTCATGATAGCACAAGGTTATTCAGATACATGTGGAATGGTATGATGCAAGGGAAAAGCATAGAAGAAGGGTGGATACAGCAAGGAAATAAAAAACTTAATGAGAAGCGAATACATCCGACACAGAAACCTGTAAATCTTTACAGGTGGATAGCTAAAAAATATTTAAAGCCAGGGCAGTTAGTCATTGATACGCATGTTGGCAGTGCTTCCAGTTTGATAGCATTTGAAGAATACGGATTACAATATGTCGGATACGAGATAGATAAGAAATATTACGACATGGCCAGAATGAGAGTTGAAGAACAAAGAGGAATAAATTGATGGAAGATAAGAGAAAAGAAGAACTAAAAGATATAATAGATGAAATAAATCGCCTTGAAAAAAATATAAGTTTTTACGAAGATGAGATTGATGTTGCAATGGACACACTTGAATTCCTGTATAGCTTTCATTGTCATCGTATATCATTTGACGGAAGTAGCGACGAAGGAGAATTTAGAGAAAATGTTCCTATAAATCTACGTGACAACGATATAAAAGAAGTAGAAGATTTGATTGAGGAAAAGCTCAGAAATCAAATCGAGGAATACGAAAATGAAATTTCAAAAACTTATCAGAAGCTAAGTGAGTTGTTAAAATGAGGCGGTGAGTATGAGAAAAATAGTTGTATATCTGAATGACAAAATCCTTGAGGGCAAAGAAAGTCACTCAGGGGCGGTCTTGGAAGAGATTGCGGACGTGCATATTATGCTGATGCAGATGACGGCAGACGAAGAAGATGAGGAGTTTGTCGATAAGATAATAAGGCAAAAACTTGATAGACAACTGAGAAGGATTGAGGCGGAAAAAGAAGAAAATAAAATATGCAAATATTGCAGATGGTACAAAGGTCCGTTTGCGCGTATAGGTTTATGCAGTTATTCAAAAAGTGAATTATATGATAATTATGTAGATGATGACATGGCGTGTGGAAAATGGGAGGACTAAATGGCGATACAAAAAGATATTGTGATAAATCGTAAGGAATATCAGAACATCAAAAAGAAGGATCACAGTCAAATGAATGTATACCTACAAAACATTTATAAAAACGCTTACATGGATGGCTTTAAAGCTGGTACAGAGTCCGTACCGGGCATAGATATAGCGGAAATTAAAAAGACGCTTTTAAGTGTAAAAGGCTTAGGAGAAAAGAGGGTAGAAGCTATATTGGAAGCGTTGGAAAAGGAGATGACATGCTAATACCAGATGTAGATGTGAAAGAGTTTGAAAAATTCGGATTTAAGCCGTGCAGGGGAATTCCTAGAGACTTGCAATGCTATTATTTATGTGTTGCGAGAGGCTGCAAATTTATTTTTGTCAGCCCTAAATGCTTTATGATTGGAGACTGGCGAGAAGATGATTCAAGGATACATGAAAGGCCTAACTGCAGATATAGAGACAACCGCACAGCTATAGATATTTTATACGACTTGATAAAAGCGGGAATGCTAAAAAAGAGGGGTGAAGAGTGACGGCAAAAGAGTATTTGAGTCAGCTTTTAAATCTTGAAAGGCTTATCGAAGCAAAAAGACTTGAGTGCGAAAGACTTGATACAATGTCAAAAAGGTAAGTAGCACACTAAGCGACTGCAAGGTTGAGACAAGTCACGACAATGACAAGACTGCAGTAATTGTTATACGCGTGATAGAGCTGAAAAAAGATATTAGCGAGCACATGAAAACATATGCAGAGCTACAAGCGAAGATAAGCAAAGAGATAGATGCAATAGAGGACATGAGGTATAGATGTCTGCTGATCATGAGGTACATAACCGGATTGAAGTTCGGGGAGATATCAGAGAAGATGAATTACGGGACAAGGTGGGTTTTGATATTGCACCGTGAAGCGCTGAAAGAGTTCGACAGACTGCACAGCGAAAGATATTGCGCTTGACTTTGATATAAAAAAGAGTTATCTTTTAAGAAAGCGAATAACACCAGATTGGAATGTAAAGTTTTTTAGTTTGTTGTTAAAGGAATATAACCAGATTGGAATGTAAAGTTTTCAGTTTACTGTAACAAAAAAAGAATATAGCCACATTGGAAAAGTTGTTGATATCATGTCGGCAACTTTTTTATTTTTTTCAAAAAAAGTTTTAAAAAGATGTTGACATTACACGCAATGCGTGTTATTATATAACCATAAGGAACAAAGAAACAACTTACAGAGCCGACCAAGCAAAACAAACTGTAAGAAAGAAAAGAGAGGTAATAAAATGAGAGCAAATTTATACAATGAAGTAGCAGATATGAGAAATTACGAAGTTATCACAGTAGCAGAGGCTGAGGCACTTGAGAACAACGAAAACCTTGAATGGTTTGAAACTTACACAGATGAATGTGGAAGAAAGGTTATAAGTATAACAGCAAGCCTTGAAAACGAAGAGAATATAAACAGAGTTTTAGTAGTAGCAGCATAAAAAATAAAAATAATCCGGCGGCACCAAAAAGGTGCTACCGGGTATAAATAAAAAAATAAAAGGGGTACAAAAAATGAAAGAGGTTAAAAAAATTAGAGGATTCAAAAAGTGTTTAGTATTTACAGTGACAGAGTTTGACGACAAAAGAGAATACACTGAAGAACAGATTAGCAAAGAGGTGATAGTGGAATTTGAAGTTCCGCTTGATGCAACTACGTATAAGCTAGAGAAAAATAAGACATATGCAGATAGAGCAAAAGTTGTTGCGATATATGACATAGTTGACGGCAAGTTGATAGAGTCAAGCGAAAAAGAGGCTTATAAAGGCATAAGCATCAGGCATGTAAATATGTTAGAGAATGGGAAAACTGTAAAAGAATATAACGAAGTGAGCACAAGGGAAAAATATATCGTTGGACAGATGGCAGAGGGGATAGAGGTTCGTCAGGATCTGAGAAACAGAGATGGCGAAAGATGGGCACTGTGTTATGATGAAATAACATTTTATGAGAATGTAAATCTTGCGATATCAAGAAGTAGATTTGCTTAAATAAAAAAGTCCTGCAGGAGCCGACCAAGACAAACCTGCAGGACAACCTTAAAAGAAAGGCAAATATAGATTAGCACATTGGGAGAGAGAAATCAATGGACGATAAAGAAAGATTAAAGAACTAAGAAAAGAACTTGGATTGTCTCAGGCTAAATTTGCTGAGAAGTTTGGTATACCGATCAGAACTATACAAGACTGGGAATACGGAAAAAGAGAGGTCAGGAGTTATATAGTTGATATGATGCATAAGATTATAGAGCTTGAAAATAAATAAAAAAGTTTTCCCAAACTGCTGACATTATACGCAATGCGTGTTATAATAAAGACAGTTAAGGAGAGGTACACAAAAGCCTCCAACATGAAAGGGGAAACAAAAATGGAAGTATTAAGAAAAGAGGATTACACAACAGAGACCACAGCATTTATAGACTATAGAAAGTATTTACAGGACTACAGCGAAAAGGCTTACAAGATTAGCTTTAAAAACAAAGATGGCAAAGTTAAAACAGAGTACATTCCAAAGAGTGCGGTAGATGCAAACGGAAATATTGCAGCGTGGGTATGCAACGATAAGAACTTTCCGCACATCATGGTTGATGATGACGATATCCAATTTGCTTATATTTGCTTAAAGAGAGCAGAGGGAAAGGCAAGAAAAGCAGAAGAAGCATTAAAGGATGATGACTCAGAAGAGGCAAGGGAAAGTTTTCAGAAAGCTGTAGACTACATAGAAGTTAAAAAGCAGAAGATAGTGGACATAATAAAGAATGTTACAGATAGAATAGTTGAGGGTTAAGAAAAGCAAAGAGGCAAGAAAAAAACTTGTCTCTTTTTAAAACAAATCATATAAATTCACTTATTGACAGTGTTATACTGTATACGTGAAAGGTATCAAAGATATTTTTTCATAATTCTCCTTATTGGGTAAAGGGCAGTTTTGAACATTTTCCGCCCGATAAATTTTTCTGATACGTTGATATACACCCCCCTAAGCTACGTATTTTTTCAAAGAAGAGACAGTCGATTATGGCTGTCTCTTCTTTGTATGTAAAGAAAGAGAAGGGCGAAAGATGATATACAGAAGATGCACACACTGCGGAAAAAGATATGCAGCAGGAAAAAAGTGCGGGTGCAATTTTAAAAGGGAGTACAGCCCCCCGACTGGCACACGCAAACTTTATAAAGGGGGGAGGTGGCAAGCGTTGAGACTTGTCATTATAGCAAGATATGATGGACTAGATCCGTGGGCTTTGATGCACGGGCGTATTGAGTATGCGCACACTGTACATCACATTGTTACGGCTGAGGATGATCCATCACTGTTCTATGTAGAAGATAATCTTATACCTTTATCCAGGTCAAGCCACGACGAGATACACTCTTTATACGGGAAGAGTGAGGAAGACAAGGTAAGGACTCAGGAGATACTAAAGAGTTTAGTGAAGAAGGTAAGCTTCTAAGGATAAGAGAAAAGATAGCAAGGGTATAGGGTAGGGGGATGGCAAAAAGTTTTAGTGTTTTATCCAACGACCGCTGCCCCAGTTTTCAACACATAAATTTCTAAATAGTCGCCAAAAGTGAACAGAAATGTTCACGGCAGGAGCAGGAAGGAGGGCGAATGGGTAGACCACGAAAAGTAATATCAATACAAACTGGCAATATCAAAAAGGATGTCAGGGCAAGAAGAGAATATGAAGAGTCGTTAATTAAGACCGAAGGGGATGAACTGGATAAAGTACCCACTTCGGTCTTTTTAGATGCTACGGCAAAAAAAGAATATACACGAATAAAGAAGAATCTGGAAAGCATAGAAATAATAGGAAATTTAGACCGTAATGCAATGATTGTCTATGCAAATGCTTACTCTATGTATTTGCAAGCCTTAAAGGAGACAAAGAAAAAGGATTTCTGCCCGACGGTAAAAACAAGTTCAGGTGAAAAGCCTAATCCGATATATACAATACTGGAGCAGGCAAAAAAGGATATGGAGACATCTGGAAACGCCTTGGGAATGTCTGCAAGTTCAAGATTGAAGATTGCAGCAGAAAAAGCAAAAGGACAAGAAGAAAACCTTATGCAAATGTTCGGAGATATATAAATGAGTCATTTAGAAGACATCAAGCAGTACGCAAGAAGCTGCTTAGCGGATGAAATCCCGTCGGGACAGAAGCACAAGTGGGCATGTCAAAGATTTCTTGACGATTTGGAAAGAGTAGGCACGACTGGCTTTCCTTATATCTGGAGTGAAGACAACGCAAATAGAATAGTTACTTGGTTTTCTTTGCTGAAACATTCAAAAGGTGCATTGGCAGGCAAGCCAATCGCTTTGACGGGTTGGCAAAAGTTCAGGGCATGTCAGCTATATGGATGGATACACAGAGAGACGGGAAGAAAAAGGTTCAAGAAGAGTTTTACTGAAGTAGGACGTAAGAATGCAAAATCTCAAATGGAAGCAGGCGAAGCACTTTTTGAAATAGCTATTCAAGCTACTAAAAATCACGAGACATATGAGGTATACACAGCCGGCACAAAAAGAGACCAGTCAAAAATTGTATTCAGTGAATGCAATCTAATGACGAAAGGGTCGATACTAAGGTCAAAATTTAACTTCAAGCGTGATGAAATCGTGCATATAAAAACAGGTTCTTTCATAAAACCACTATCGAAAGAGGATGGTAAGACGGGAGATGGTACGAATCCTGCAGGTCTTATCTTAGACGAATACCACCAGCACCCGACAACCGATTTTTACGACTTGGGGCTTGGCTCAAACACCAAAGAGCCAATGCTGACGATAATCACCACAGCTGGCAAGGATTTAACATACCCTTGTTACACGCAAGAATATGACTACTGTTCAAAGGCTTTAGATCCCAATGTTGATGTCAAGAATGATGAATACTTTATTGATATTTGCGAAGCTGATAAGGGCGACGACCCCGGAGCACTGGAAACTTGGCAGAAAGCAAACCCGATAAGGGCATTTTATGACGACGGTATAAAAAAAATATCTGAAGATTATGAGATTGCGAAGCAGATACCCGAAAAAATGATTGCTTTTATGACTAAAGTACTCAATATTTGGGTATCGGCATCAAATAACGGCTATATGGATATGAAAAAATGGAAAGCCTGCGAAGTCAAGGAATTGCCTATCGACCTGAAAGGGCGACCAGTTTATGTGGGCTTCGATATGTCCTCAAAAATCGATCTTACATCAGTGGCCTTTGTAGTGCCTTATCAGACCGATAAATTGGACAGTGGCAACAAAAAGATAGTCAATTATGCAGTGTGGACACATAGCTTTATCCCGACAGTGGACAAACTTAGAGAACACATCATAAAAGACAAAGTACCATATGATGCGTGGGAACGGCTTGGCTACTTAACACTGACAAATACGCCGATAGTCGACCAAGCGACTGTAATGCGTTATGTGCTTGATGAATGCGAAAAATATCAATTAGACATTCAATGCTTTTGTTTCGATCCCAACAATGCCGCAAAGTTAATGATGGACTTATCAGATGAGGGATACACAGTTGAAGAGGTTTATCAAAGTCATAAAAGCTTGAACGAAAGCACTCAAGGGTTTAGAGAGCAGGTTTATTCGGGTAATGTGGTCTATCTGCATAACCCTTTATTTAATTATGCGATGTCTAATGCAGTTGTAAGGACAAATAACGGGCTTATAAAGATAGACAAAGACGCAACTACTAAGCGAATAGATCCAGTCGATGCCACTTTAGGAGCGTTCAAATTAGCTTTATATCACGATTTTGAGTCGGAAAGCTATAACGATTACATAGAGAATTTTTTGAAAGGAATGACAGGATAGAATGGGATTTTTTAATAGCTTAAAAAATTTACTTATGCCTGAGTCGGTGGACACGGCAAGTGATAAGCTCCTGCAGTGGCTAGGCATTGACACAGACAAGCCGAAAGCCTTGGCAGAGACAACATATTTTACTTGCTTAAAGGTGCTATCTGAGACAATGGGCAAAATGCCCCTGAAGCTCTATCAGGAAGATGAGTCGGGTGGTAGAGTTAGAGCACCGACAGCGGACATATTGCTGTATAGACCAAACAGCGTAATGACTCCGTCGACTTTTTGGAGCACTATGGAAGCAAATTGTCAACACTATGGCAACGCTTATGCGTGGATACAAAGAGATTACAAAGGTGGACTGAAAAAAGGCGAGATAAAAAAGACAGCTTACTGGATAATGAAATCCGACTGCGTGACTGTGTATATGGACGATATGGGCGTTTTTGGAGACCGTGGCAGGCTTTATTACAAGTTTACAAATCCGCAAAACGGCGAAACGGCAGTATTTAGGCAGGAAGATGTTCTGCATATAAAAAATTGGCTTTCGTGGGATGGAGTGATGGGCATATCGGTTAGAGATATCCTGAAAAGCACGATTGACGGTGCCGGATATTCACAAAGGTATCTTGAAAAGTTGTACGAAAGTGGTTTGACTGCCTCAAGCGTCTTACAGTACACAGGCGACCTTGATGAAAAATTGAGAAGCCAGTTACAGAAAAAGTATAATGACCTGCTTACAGGAGCAAATAATGCGGGTAAGGTGGTGGCACTGCCTTTAGGTATGAAACTAGAGCCACTTACATACACTTTGGCAGATGCTCAGTACATGGAATTAAAGAAGTACAGTGCTTTGCAGATTGCAGCGGCTTTCGGAGTTAAGCCAAATCAGATTAACGATTATGAAAAGAGTAGTTACTCAAATTCGGAGTCGCAACAGCTTAGTTTTTTGGTCGATACAATGATGTACCGGCTCAATCAGTATGAGCAGGAAATCAATTATAAGTGCTTGACGGATAAGCAAAGAATGGACGGTCTTGTATACAAATTTAATGAAAAGGTACTGTTAAGGGCAAATATGGAGACACAAATGCAGTCTATAACCGCAGCAGTTCAAAATGGCATATATACACCAAATGAGGGCAGGCATCTTTTGGACTTACCATCAAAGGATGGCGGTGATGTGCTTATAGTAAATGGCAACTATGTACCACTTACGAATGTGGGGGCTGCATACAATATCGGAAAGGAGGGAAAAGAAGATGATACTTAAGATAAAAGGTGACATAGTCAGCAATGATATGAAAGAAATTTATGAATGGTTTGGCTATGACTGTACTACACCGCAGGATGTGCTTGATGCAATCGCAGAGATGCCGAAGGGCGACCGACTGCAGGTCAAATAAATTCGGGCGGTGGTGATGTGATTGCAGGCCAAGAGATTTATTCGACTTTGAGGAATCGCAATGATGTAGATATTGAAGTTGAAGGCTTGGCGGCATCTGCTGCGTCTGTAATTGCAATGGCAGGCAAAAGCACAATATCACCTATCGGTATGCTTATGATACATGATGTGTCAATCGGTCATACAGGCGGAAATCACGCACAACTTAGCAAGCAGGCTGAGACATTAAAAGCTTGGGATGAAGCGCTTGCAAGTGCTTATGTTGAAAAGACAGGCAAGAGCAAAGACGAAATCATTCAGATGATGGATGCTGAAACTTGGATAACTGCCGACAAAGCTGTAGAAATGGGATTTATAGATGCTATAAGTCAATCTGGGCAGTTTGTAATCACAAACAATATGGGTAATCTGAATATTACTGATGAAATGATAAAGCAGTATACAGCCAAAAAGGCTGAAATTGAGGAAGAAAAAAATAATTTGTTAAAAGACCTTGATAAATTCGGGGCATGAAAGGAGTAAAGAATATGAATTTACAGGAATTACTTAATCAGATTAATGCAAAGAAGCTTGAAGTAAAAAACTTGGTAGAACAGGGAAAGATAGGAGAGGCAAAGACAGCAAAAGAAGAACTTGTAAAGCTTCAGGATCAGTATAATATTCTTAAAGATATTATAGAGAATGAGCAGTCTGGAATGACAAACGGCACAGCCAATGCTGTTGGCATGAAAGCAGTTACAGCAAATGGGCAAGCTGATGCAATCCACGATTTTGCAGAAGCAGCAAGACACGGATTTTACACAAACACAATGACTGAGGGAACAAAGGCCGATGGCGGTTATACAGTGCCTGAGGACATTCAGACAAAGATCAATCAGTATAAGAAGGCTACATTCTCACTTGAAAGCCTTGTTGACGTGGAGACAGTAAAGACAAGCAGCGGTAGAAGAACTTTTCAGAAGAAGGCACAGGCTGAAGGTTTTAAAGCTGTGGCAGAAGCCGGGAAAATTCAGGGTAATAACACACCACAGTTTGAAATTCTTGAGTATGCTGTTAAGAAGTATGCAGGTTATATGCCTGTAACATCTGAATTATTGGCCGACTCAGATGCAAATATCACTGCTGTACTTACAAAGTGGCTTGCCGAAGAGGACATTGCGACCAAGAACGCTCAAATCCTTACAGCAATCGCAACAAAGGCTGAAACAGATCTGAAGAACCTTGACGGCATCAAGAAGGCTATCAATGTCACCTTGGGGGCTGCATATGCGGGAAGTGTTGTGATAGTGACCAATGATGACGGCCTTAATTATCTTGATACTTTGGTAGATAAAAACGGCAGATATTTGCTTAGTCCAGATGTTCAGAATCCTATGCAGATGGTGCTTGCAGTAGGGGCAAGAAAGATACCTGTAAAGGTTGTACCAAATGCGATTTTGGCCACAAAGACCAATAAGATTCCGTTTATTGTCGGTGACTTAAAGGAAGCCGTAAAGATTTTTGATAGAGCGAAGCTTAATATCATGACTTCCAATGTCGCAGCAGTTGGCCAGCTCAATGCATTTGAGCAGGATCTAACACTGTTTAGAGGTATCGAAAGATTTGACTGTAAGGTCAAGGATTCAGATGCTTTCGTAAATGGAACTATTACAGTAACACCGTAAAAAGTTGAGAAAAACGCAGAAGAGTTGAGAAGAAATCAGATCAAAATATCAAACACAGCTTAGCCCTTGCGTCTGCAGGGGCTTTTTTGAAAGGTATTAGCCTATGACGATAGAAGAGGTAAAAGACTACTTAAGAGTAGACGGAGATGATGACGACAATATCATAAGAACAATGATGGAAGCGTCAAAAGAGTACATCATATCTGCCGTAGGCGAATATGATGAAGAGGATAAGACGGCAAATCTTCTTTTTTGTGCGATAGTGCAGAACATGTATGACAATAGAGAGTTGATGCAGTCGGATATACAGCAAAGAAAAGCGATAGAATACACTTTTAGGAGCGTAATCTTGCAACTGCAAATGAAAAAAGCACTTAAGGGGGATACATGAAAGGCATAAACCCCGGAAGGCTTAATAAAAAGGTCAATATATTGCGATACATAGAGACGGAGGACGAACTTGCAAATATTGTGAGTACTTTGTCGATGTATAAAAAGGTTTGGGCAGAGATAAGACCACTGAGGGGAAATGAGCAATTAGAGCATTATAAGACAACTAGCAAGCTTGTATACAAAATCACAATCAGAAATACAGATATAACTGAAAAAGATGTAATTGAGTATCAAGGTAGGCAATTTCTTATAAATTATATTGTCAATCCTCTGGAAGCAAATTATTACTTAGAGCTTATGTGCACTGAAAATAAAGACCACGAAGAAAGGAGGGAGTAATGGAGTCAGTACATTTTATCGGACTTGAAGGCTTGCTTTCAGATATGCAAAGTGTAGTATCAAAAGCACCTGACGATCTAAATGATGCAGTCTTAAAAACTGCAAAAGAGTGGACAAAAGACTGCAATGCAAAAATGCCGTCAAGCTATAAAAGCGGTGCAAAAGGATTGAAGAGATGGAAAACAACAAAGAATTATGGTCCTACTGGAATAATCGCAAGCGTTGAAGTCACGAATAAGGCTCCCCACTTTCACCTTGTAGAAAATGGCCACAGAAAAATTTATAAATGGCGTGGATACGGGTGGTTTTGTTGAGGGCAAGCACTATGCAGAAAAAGGCAAGAGAAGAGTATGAAAGCAAATATCCAGAAATGATGCAATCGGCTATAAACAAGGCCTTAGCAGATAGGAGTTTGACATGATTACATATGCCGACATTATTAAAGAAGTAAATTTAATTTTAAAAAAAGAATATCCAAACATTAGAAGATACGGAAATGACACGGTAGATAATGCAGTGCCACCGTATTTTTTTGTTGAGGTTGTGCCGCTTGGTACGGACAGAGAAAGTCAGAATATGATGCGTAAGTCATGTTCGGTGAAAATCACTTTCGTGCAAAAGATAGCCAAACAGACTGAAGCACTTGAGGTTGTAGAAAACCTATTTAATGCACTAGGTATGGTCTTAATTATCAAAGACAGACGATTACTGGTCATAGAGTACACGCACGACTATATTGAAGACCACGGCAACATTCCCCAGATGTCATTTAAATTAGACTGGTACGAAAGTACGGAATACCACGACGGCGAACTTATAGAGGATATTCATTTAAAAGTAGAAAAGAAAGGAAGTAGATAAATGGCAAAACTAACATCACCAAGTATCACTGTTGCTTTTACTGAAAAGGGTGCAAGTGCTATCACAAGAGGCGAGCGTGGTATCGTGGCCCTTGTCTTGAAAGGCACAAGACAGCAATCTTTTAAGGTCACCAACATTAGCGATATCCCGACTGGTGTACTAAGCGAAGAGAATGAGCAGTATGTAAAAGATGCCTTGGTAGGTTATTCATACGCACCCAAATATGTGCTTGTATACATTATGCAGACTGCTGAGGATATGGCAAAAGCTTATAAAGATATGCTGCAATTTTTCGAAAACGAAAAATTCACATATATGGCAATCCCGACAGTCAAAACAGATAGCAAAGTACAGGATATGGCAACCTGGATTAAGAAACAAAGGAGCGAACACAAGCTTGTAAAAGTTGTATTGCCGGAAGTGGCAGGCGACAATGAAGGAGTTATAAACTGGTGTTCTACACTATACAGAACAAGGGAAAAAGCCCTCACACCTGAACAGGGAACTGCAAGAATTGCTGGGCTTTTAGCTGGCACAGGCTTTAATGTATCGGGTACATACGCACCTTTACAGGACTTCGTAGATGTAAACAGATTGACAAAGACAGAGCAGGACGAAGCAGTTGGAGCAGGCAAGCTTATAGCCATTTGGGACGGCGAAAAGGTTAAGTTAAACCGTGCAGTAACATCACTTACAACCACCACAGCCGAAAAGGGCGACAGCTTTAAGAAGATTAAGCTTGTTGAAACTATGGATATGATGGAAGACGACATCAGAAAGACTATTGAAGATAACTATATCGGCAAGTTCTCAAACTCATACGACAATAAGTGCTTGCTTATCACAGCTGTAAACTCTTATTTTATGAGTCTTGTCAATGACGGTCTTATCTCAGTCGGACAATGTCAGATTGATGTAGATGCTCAGAAGCAGTGGCTAAAGGCTCAGGGCAAAAAGGTCATACTTGAGGACGGAAGCGAAAAGGGTATTGACGACTGCACAGACGAAGAAATCAAGAGAGCAAACACAGGTTCACAGGTCTTTCTTAAGGCGGTTGTATCCTTAGTTGATGCGATTGAAGATGTATCTTTAAAGATTTCAGTATAGGAGGTAGAGCATGAAGAAATTTGTATCAAATCAGGTCATAAATGGCACATATGGAGAATTGTGGCTTAATGACGAGTACATCGGCGAGGTTATGTCTTGCAAAGGCGAAGTAAGTATATCTTACTCAGATATTTCGATGGTCAGAAGCCTTACTGCGGGAAAAAAAGATGACCAAGGTTGAAGGAAAAAGGAAGTGTTAAGCTTCATCACGTGAGATCAAATATTTCAAAGTCAATATCCGACGAAATAAAAAAAGGGACGAACACCTGACTTTAAAGTTATTTCAAAACTTGCAGACCCTGACGGCTTAGGAGTTGAAAGAGTAGTCTTTTATCACTGCAAATTCGACAAGGCAATATTGATGGACTGGGAAGTTCAGAAGAATACAGAAGAGTCCTATAGCTTCACTTTTTGAAGACTGGGAATTTCTTGACGATATAAGAGCATAGGAGGAATAAAAAAATGGCATCTTTAATGGAAAGACTTATGAAGCTTGATAGGGATAAGCTTCTTGAAATACCTACAGAAAAAAAGTAAAAACTTGTCACTTGTCAAAAGTGGCAGGCGAAGAGATAGAAATCACGGTAAAAGCGTTATCGGGTAACCGATACACGGAGATCATGTCAAGCGCGACAAACAAATCTGGCGGCATAGATATAGGTCGTGTCTATGATGCCCACGCAATGGTGGTTGTTACAGGTTGCATTGAACCCGATCTAAAAGATAAGGAGTTAATGGAGTACTACAAGGCAACAACTCCAAAGGATCTTGCAAAAACATTATTTCCAGGTGGTGAACTGGTAAAGATTTCAGAAAAAATCGGAGCTTTATCAGGGTTTAGTAAAGAGGAAGATGATGACGGCACTGGGTATGATGATGTAAAAAACTAATAGAGACTGACGCAGACTTTCAGGCAATGTTTTACTTATTTGTAAATCACGACTGGAGTCCGTCAGTCTTTTTTGATGCACCCTTTTCTGACAAATTACTAATAAAGCACTTTATCAGAAAAGAGGTGGAAGAAGCAAAAGAAAGGAGTGCTCTAGATGGCTAGACAGGTGGATGTCGAATTTCGGTTTTTAGACAATTTTACAAGTGGATTTAATCAGACGATAGGCACTCTGACAAGTGGCACTGCTGCGGCTTCAAGGGCTTGGAAAGGAGTCGAAAAAGCTGGAAAAAGCATAAGCGATTTAGGTGGAAAGCTTACTACAGGAGTAACCCTGCCACTGGCTGCTGTTGGTGCGGCAAGCTTTAAAAGTTTTGGTGAAGTTGATAAAACACTAAGACTGGTAGGCGAAACAATGGGCAGTACTGCTGAAGAGGCAAAAGTGCTTGAAAGTGCTATAAAAACCGCTGCATCTAATTCCACATTTGGAATGCAGGATGCGGCGGATGCATCTTTAAACTTTGCTAGGCAAGGTTTTGATGCGGCGCAGGCGGCGGATATGATTTCGCCTGCTATGAGCCTTGCAGCAGGTACGGCGTCCGATTTATCAATGGTTACAGGTGGTCTTGGCAACACTTTGAAAGCCTTCGGAGCAGATGCAAGCGAAGCGAGCCATTACACAGATATGATGGCAAAGGCACAAGCACAAGCTAATACGGATGTGCAAGGGCTTTTTGATGCTATGAGTATAGCCGGCTCAACAGCAAATACAGTCGGCTGGAGCTTCTCAGATTTGGCGGTGCTTACTGGAGTTTTTGGCGACCACAGTATAGGAGCATCTGAGGGTGCTACCGCTTTAAATACAGGTCTTATGAGGCTGGCAAGTCCCGCAAAAGAAGGTGCAATATGGATGGAAGCCCTGGGTATAAATGTCTTTAATGCAGATGGAAGTCTTAAGTCTATGCCTGAGACAATTGGAACTTTGCAAAAAGGTTTTGAGGGATTGAGCGACCAACAGCAGTTAGCTGCTGCAAGTGCGATATTCGGAAAAAACCAAGCAGCTAAATGGGTAACGCTGATTAACGGTCCAGGCATTGAAGCTTTGCAGGGATACAAAGATAGCATTGAAGGAGCAACTGGAGCGTCTCAAGCTATGGCGGATGCACTTATGAGTGGTCCTGGTGGTTCTGTGGAAAAATTAAAGTCGTCTTTTGACGTATTTAAGTACAGTGCAGGCGAAGCCTTATCGGGTGCGGTCGTGCCATTTATTGAAAAAATTACAGAGTTACTAGATAGATTTAACAAAATGAGCCCTGAACAGCAAAAGCAGATTGTTAAGTGGGCTATGATGGCAGCCGCAGTCGGACCTGCCCTTTTAGTGTTTGGAAAAACTGTTAGTATGGTCGGCAAAATCGGAGGAGCTTTTACTAAGCTTAGCAGATTTGCGAGGGTAGCAGGCACAGCCTTCAAAGGACTATCATCCAGCGGTGGCCTTGTAAAAACAGCTCTGGCGGCAATCACATCACCTGCAGGCATTGTAATAGCAATAATTGCAGCTATTGCGGTGGTGGTCGTTTCGGTAATTACGCATTTCAATGTTTTTAAAGCGGCTTTAAACTCAACGTCTCCGACATTTCAGAAGTTAAAAGCAAGCTTTGAAGAGTTGAAAGCAAAGATAATGCCTTTTATACCAATTATCGTAGACTTAGCCTGCAAAATTGGAGCAGGAATTGCGGCGGCGGTCGGCATAGCTGTATCGGCATTTGCAGGATTTTTAAGTGGTGCAATGACTTATATCGGCGGAGTTATAGATGTAATATCTGGAATAATTACTTTTATTACAGGCGTATTCACAGGCGACTGGCAAAAAGCCTGGGATGGAATCGTCCAAATTTTCAAGGGGTTTTCCGAAATGATAAAAGGGATTATTGATAGCATAAAAGGTTTTATTGGCGGAATTGTTGATGGTATCAAAGGAGTGGCCAGCTTCTTTGGAATGGGTGAAGGCAGTGCGACCGCATCCGCCACAAGCGTACCTGCAAAGCAACAGGCGATCTTAACTGGATGGGCGGTTTAGTCCAAGTAAGCGAAAAGGGCGGAGAGATTATCGACCTACCACACGGCTCAAGGATATATCCGCACGATGAAAGCGTGAGAATGGGCAAGGCAGGTGGTAGTACTAATATCAGTATTCCAAAGTTGGCCGACCAAATCGTTGTAAGAGAAGAGGCGGACATCGCCAAAATAGGCAAGGCCGTAGCAAGAGAGATTATGGCTTCACGAAAAAATCGAGGAGGTATGAGTTTCAGTGCAAATATGGCTTAAAGGAAGTAGCCCGCTAAGATTTCCTGTACTTCCTGCGGAGTACAAGGTATCGAGCGGCAGAGGAATTGAAACGGTAAATATTAACGCTATTGGCGAGGTGGATTTGGGAGGTATGAAGGAGCTGAAAACAGTCTCCTTCTCTTCTTTTTTTCCACGCAATTATGATCCAAGCTACTGCGAATTTAGAAAAATAAAAAAGCCTATCAAGTACATCAAGCAGATAGAGCAAATGATGAATAGTGGGCCGGTTAAAATAATCATAACAGGAACATCAATTAATTTCCCTTGCAGAATATCTTCTTTTGAGTACGAAGAAAACGATGGCACAGGCGATGTAAGCTTTTCAATAACATTAAAAGAGCATAGAAAAATCGTTATAAGTCAGTCAAGTGTAGTAGCAGAAAGTGCAGCAGCTGCAAGCGAAGATATGTCTTCAAAAGACACAGCGAAAAGAGAAGATACAAGGGAAAAGCCGAAAACCTATACAGTCAAAAGTGGCGATTGCTTGAGTTCAATCGCAAGACAGCTGACGGGCTCATCTGACTGGCACGCACTATATGAGCAAAACAAAGAGGTCATTGGCAGCAATCCGAATTTTATAAAAGACGGCACAGTCTTAGTTATTCCTTGAGGTGAGTTATGGTCATAAAGCTTATAAAAGACACAGGCGTTGTATACAATATAACAAATGCTTGTTCTAAAATTACTTGGAAGGGTTCTGCAAGTGAAGCATCAAGAAGTGTTGATTTTGACTATATAAATGCACCTTATGACAAATCTGTAAATTTGCCCTCTATTGCAACAGGCAATTATATATCGCTTGAGGACACGAAAGAGGGCGAAATCTTTTTCGGGCAGATTTTCGGAGTAGAAAAATCAAGCCAAACAGGTACTATCACTTTTACGGCTTACGATATGATGAAGCACTTGCTTGAGTCAACAGGACAGTACAACTTTAAAAATTTGACGGCTGAAGCGATAGCTTCTCAAGTGTGCGCAGATATACAAGTGCCTATTAGGTATTTGCACCCCACGGGCGTAAATATAGCAAGTATGATCTGCGACAAAATGAAGATGTATGACATTGTGATGGCTGCATACACAAAAGCACATAAAATCACGGGCGATAAGTATTTCGCTATGATATATAAGCGTGGGCTTGGAGTATACAAGACAGAATGGGCAGTAAAAGGCTTTACGCTTTCGGAAAATTCGAATATTTTTGCTAGCAGTATATCGGAAAGGATGGACGATATAAAAAATAAAGTTCTGATTTTTGACGATAAGGGCAAGCAGATAGGCGAAGTCAAAGACGACGGAAGTCTTAAAAAATTTGGAGTCTTTCAAGAGATTTACAGCAAAGAAGAGGGCATTGACCCCACAACTGGAGCGAAAAATCTTTTGAAAATCAAGCCGGCACAGGAGATAAAAATATCAGCTATCGGCGATATAAATTGCCTATCTTGCTATTTTGTAGAAGTAAAAGATACAGCTACAGGCTTATCGGGTAAATACTGGATATCTTCAGATAATCATACTTTTGAAAATGGTACACACAAAATGGAGCTTGAACTCAGGTTTGATAGCTTGATGGATACAAAGGACATCAAAGAAGAGGCAGAAGATTCTAAGAAAGAAAAGAAGGCTAAGGACTCAGGTAAGTCAGAAAAGCGAAAAGGTGGCGGTACAAAGAAGAAAAAAGACGGACTTACTAGAGCAGAAAGAAAGAGACAAGAGAGAATTGCTGCGATAAAAGCGGATGTGAAAAAGCAAAGAGAAGAAAACGGAGCGGGTACAGAGCAAAAAGTTGAGAAAAAGCAGAAAAAGAAGTATACAGGAATGATGGAGTAGGCTATGAGTTGGACAGATGCATTTATAAATACGGATACGGGTGATTTATCGGACGGTATACAAGTGGCTGAAATGGTGAGTGCTAACTCATGCAAGATAGGCGACTTGATACTGACATCTGATGACTTGCTTTTTAATGAAAGCTTGACGGTAAAGCTTGCAAGCAAGGTAGCAGGGCAATGCCCCGAGGGTGGAAACTTGCAGGATACAAGCACATACTTATCACCATTACAGGCAGGCGACAAGGTAGCAGTATACAAGGTTAAGGGAAGCGATCCGAATGACTACACATCAACCTTATACTTAGTACTTGGAAAGCTGGTGAAACTATGAGCATATTGCCAAGTTTTTTACAGGAGTTAAGCGACACAAAGACGATAAAGGAAAATGACAGCCAAGTGGTCAAAGTACCAAGGGAGTACGGCATAGACTTTCATACTGGACAGCTTACAGGCAAAATAGTTGAAGGCCTTGAAGCTATAAAAGTATGGATTTGGCTATGTATGCACACAGAACGCTTTAGACATGCGATATACTCTGCAGATTATGGCACAAGCTTAGAGCAGTACATCGGCCATATGCTTAGCGAAGAGTATATAAATACCGATTGCGAAAGTGAGATATCCGATGCATTGCTGATAAATGAGTATATCGAAAGCATAGAAGATTTTGAAGCTGTAAGAAATTCCGACAGCTTGAATATATCTTTCAGGGTAGTGACAAAATTCGGAAGTACAGAGGTAGATGAAAATGTACGAAGATAAAAATTATAAAAGTATCCTTGCCAATACGAAAGCGTATATCGGTGATGAGATAGTAAAGTCAGAAGGTAGCTTGGTACATAATGCCTTGTCTGCCTTGGCTTATGAGATTGAAAAACTGTACATTCAAATGGACTTTATTATTGAGCAGAGCCACGCAGGTACGGCAGATATAGAGCACTTAGAAATGATTGCACTTGATAGAGCGATAGTCAGAAAAGAAGCGACTAATGCGTATGTCAAGGCGGAGTTCAATGTGGCTATCCCTATCGGCTCACGCTTTAGCCTTAAAGGATACAATTACAAGGCGGTGGAAGTCATAAATGACGGCTTACATCATTATAAAATGATGGTGGAAGAGACAGGAGCTGGAGCGAATACACTGAAAGGCGACCTTATAGCTATTGACTACATAGACGGCTTAGAGTCAGCAAAGGTCACAGAGCTGCTTGTAGCAGGAGATGAAGAAGAGGACAAGGACTCTTTATATAAGCGATATATACAGAGTTTTACATCTCAAAGTTTTGCAGGCAACATATCTGCATACAAGGAAAAATTCGCAAGCATACAGGGAGTTGGAGGCTCAAAGATATATCCGACTTGGCAGGGAGCAGGCACGGTAAAAGCTGTACTGATATCTTCAGATTACACTGCAGTCAGTGATTACCTTATCAATCAAATAAGGGCGGAGGCTGTACCCGCGAAGGGAAGCGGATACGGTTGGGCACCTATTGGCCATAACCTTACTATTGAGTCAGTAAAGGAAGTGGTTATAAGCGTAAGCACTCAAATCACATACGCAGCAGGATACTCAAGCAGTAATTTGTCTGAGAAGATAAAAGAAAAAATAAAAGAGTATCTAAAAGGTATCGCAGAGGCTTGGAAGGAAGGCGACGAGCATACTGAAGCAATCGTATATATATCAAGGCTTGAGTCGGCTATATTAGACGTGCAGGGTGTACTTGATGTAAATAATACTTCTTTGAATAAAAACAGCAGTAACTTGACTTTACAAAGTGACGAAATTCCAAAGCTTGGAGAGGTGGCATTGACATGATAGAGGTTGATACGCTTCAATATCTACCGCTTCACATAGCAGAGATAGATGAATTTAAAAAGATTGCAAAGACTTATGACAAGTATTTAAGACTTGCGTGGGCATCTTTGCAAAGAGAAGAACTTAATAGGATTTTGGCCACGATGGACGAATCGGAGTGCGCGCAATGGGAAAAACTACTACATATAGTAGTAAATCCGGCTGACAGTCTTGAAGATAGAGTCAACCGCATAAGGGGTTATCATGTGTCCGATTTACCGTACACAATCAATAAGCTTGATGAAGTTTTAAAGGTTGTGTGCGGTGCGGATAACTATAAATTAAAAGTGGATAACTCAAAATATTTGATTGATTGCGGTGTAAAACTTGTATCAATCACTATGATTGAAGTGGTGGCCGACCTGATAAGAAAGAGAGCGCCTGCGAACATGATTGTAAATGTGTACGCATTATTTAATAGATGGGAACGCTTTAAGGCCATGAGGTGGTCGGAGCTTACTGCAGAAAAATGGAACGGACTTTATGGAGATAAAAAATGGCAGGAGGTATAAAAAATGCAAAAAACAAGATTTTATCAGTTAAATAAGCCACAACTTTCGGATTTTGCAAACATAGAAGAGGCGATAAATCCGAGCATGGATATAATCGACTCAAAGCTGAAGGAATTGTCCGACAGTAAGATAAGTAGTGCAGACGGAGCGATAGCGGATGTGAACTTGCCTGCTGCATGGGCGGAGGATGTGGACATAACCGACATAAATCAGATAGGTAGCAAAAGAAGTATTAAAAGTATATTTAGCGCCATGATTGGTGGTCTTAAATTTGTGCTTAAATATTTCAAAAACACGAGAACTGTATGGATGCGAGTGGCAGGATTCTCCGCCAATGCTCCTTATGTATTACGTATAGATATGCCTGGTATAAAGGCTACGGATACCCCGATTATAAGTCATTATTTGCTTGATGGAATTACGGATTCAGGAGTAATTAAGGGAGCATGGAAGTCCTACTCCTGCATAGATAAGATAGAAGTTTATGACGGCTATATATTAGTAAAATGTTTCAGAAAAAAGCCGGCGCAAGACATAATACTGGCCATAAAAGGAGGTTGATATGGCTGATGCGATACTAATGTCGGGCGGAGTTGGGGGAGTTACCTCCGATGATGTGACGGCAAAAAGAGGATACGTGCTGCAGGGTTACACAGCACTGACAAGCGATAGTGACGACGAGCCCGTACAGGGTACGATGGTCAATCGTGGTACTTGGAATATGGCGTCAGAGGTGGCAAATAATCCGGGAGAACGCACAGTGCACACAAGATTTGAAGAAGGCTTTTACCCGAAAGATGGGCAGTATAAGCCGACCGCAAAAATACCGTATGCAGTGCTTGCAAACGTTTTAGGCATAGATGCAAATAAAATGCTTTCAAATTTTACTGTAGCGGGCACGACGGGCAGAGTAAAAATGATTAACACTCAAGATAGTAATTACAGAAGCAACAAATCTACTAATTTTGGGATTGATTATTGGAGCGACCCAGGTAATCCAATTTTGTATCTAGACTTACCCTATGGTAACGGGTATTACTATAGGGCCGACAATATCCCCCATACGTGCATAGATGCATCAAACTTAGGTACTGCTGGAGCTGATAGTGTACTACAGTGGCAAACGGCTTCTTCTCAACGTGGGCTCAAGTTTGAAGGCACTATTCCAAGATGGATTTGCAGCACGGGCGATGTAATATCTGCAGATAACAGCACAATCGGTCCTGGTCTTGTATATGACGACCCACATGGCCGTGGTAGAGGTATAGTGGTAGGCATAAAGAACAACGCTTACATACAGGGTGCAAATTATGTGTTCCTGCCATTGCCTACTCTGCTTGCTCATAACGTCCGAGAGGGTGTAAATATCGGCGGCATGGTCGGCACGATGAAGGACTATGGAGCAGGCCGAACGGTTTTTAACGGAGCCACTTTCGACGGGATTTTAGCATCGGGGGTGGCGAATAAAGGTTTTTACTTAAATAATAATTATTATGCATATTGGCTAGCGGACTTTTACAAGTACGCTGGGATTTATGATGGCGGAATAAATTTAGCGATTTCTACTGGCTGGCCTGCATTTAGGAGTAGGAGGGTTGGTTGCGTTTTGTCGCAATCTATAAATGTCACACCTTTTCGAAGCATAGTCATAAGCTATCATGCGAAAGCAGATATTGAAGGCAAACCTTATGCGTCTCTGGAGGCACATGTCAGCCTTGCAAGTGGTAGGAGCTTGGTAAATGTAGAAGGAAAGCAGATTGATAGCATACGCATGCTAAAGCAGACATTTGCAAGCGTAAAAATCACAAGAAATGGACAAATGGTGATAGATGTAAGCGATATAAACGATTTCATTTTCTTAAGTTTTGGTGCGTATTGTAATTATGACAAGACAAGCGATAAATTCGAGGGGGCTATACAAATCACAAAGATAGATTTTTTAAATTAGAAAGGAGATTAAATGAAGCACACAGTATTGTACACATCAAACGGCGATATCTTGGCTGTAGTGTCCGAACAGTCGGACTTGGAAAGTTTGAAAATTGGTACTTTTGAAGTTCCTGATGGCAATGTCATAGACAGCATAGATGTAAGTAAGAAGGATCATACAGTAGTATCACACGAAACTCCGATGGGCGACTTTGCGAAGATTAAAGAAGAGCTTGAAGCGACGAAGCAACATCTTGACGAATTAAATCGCAAGAGGTCAGAAGAGACTGAGGAGTTGAGAGCAGCCATTCTTGCGACCGCTACAATGCTTGCAAGCAAGGATGGCAGCGAAGAAGCGGAAGAAGATGAAGGACTTTAGACTGATTAATCGGTCTTTTTTTATTTGAAAGGAGTAAAAAATGAAAGCAATTTACGATTTATTTGCAACAGCGATTATTAAAGGCGAGACAAGATATAGAGATATCTTGCCGATTTTCAAGAAAGGTGTGAAGAGGTCCTTAAAAGAAAAAGGACATCCGGAGCTTGCAGATGATAATGCACCACTTGCGACACCGTCAAATGCCACAAACGAGGAGTAAGCACAGTGTTTTTACAGGATTTATCAGATGTTAGCAGGGTGATACATACTATCACCCCTTTTTTAACAATACTAAGCGTGGTTGTGGAAATCGCTCCTATAAAAAAATCAATCCTTGGACCACTGTTTTTCAAGTATGTAGGTGGTATTATTAACCGTGGGGTATATAAGAAGCTTGATAGTATAGAGCTGGCTACACAAAAAAATTCGCAGTCTATAGAGGATATAAGAAGTGAAATGGAGTCTAGATTTAATGCATACGACAAGCAAGACAAGGAGTATCAGGCTGTAGGGTATGCGAAATGAGATTATTAACTTCGCTGAAAATATCAAGCTTGGCAGGGTTTATTCAGAAAAAGCAGTTTGAATACATTCTTGATGTAGTATCAAAGTATAACATGCACTGTGAAACATATAAAATTAAAAAAATCATTACATTGATGATGCACACGATATTATCAAATCTGAAATGAAAGAAAGATTTGAAGAGATTAGGAAAAGGACACAGATAGGATGAATAGTTATTTTGGAAGATGGTTGAAGGCAGCAGCAGTCAGAGCATTAAAGACGGTCGCTCAGACTGCAGTAGCAACGATAGGTACGGGATCAGTTATAAGCACAGTAGATTGGAAGCTTGTAGTTAGTGCTTCCGTAGTGGCAGGACTCTTATCACTACTCACAAGCGTTGCAGGCTTACCCGAGGTGGAAGAATAAAAGGGAGGGCGGTTGTCCTCTTTTTTAATTTAAAATAGGTGGGATAGAATGACACTTTTAGAGATTTTCGGAGTAAAAGAAAGCTACCTGCTGCCTACCGCGATAATGGATAAAATTCATAATGGTGACATTACCGATATGGCCAAGAAGATGCGTGAAAATGGCAGCATAGATTTAAGAGACTATTACCAATCTGAACAGGGCGATAGAAAAAGCCTGAAGCAAGATTTTACACCCGACTGCATATGCGAGATTGTGGCAAGTCTTACAAAAGATGGCGCTTGCTTAGATATGTGTGCAGGCACAGGAGCGCTTGCAAAGGCCGTGGCGAAAAAACACGGCACTAAGATACATGAGATAGAATTCAGTCAAAGAACGATAGCTTTTAATTTGCTTGATGGGATTTTAAACGGACTTGAAGGCATAGTGGAAGAGGGTGACTGTTTAAGAGATACGGTGAAAGCAGGTATGTTCTTGAAAAAAACAACAAAGATGAAATAAGTGTAAAAGTTGATGACGTGCAAGAGGTCGGCAAGTACGATAACGTCGTTATGAATCCGCCCTATTCCATGGACTTTCCTGACTCAAGGGATTACAGCTTTTACGGCTTTGAGGTTCCAAAAAGCAAAGCGGATTATGGCTTTATTCTAAACGGCCTAAGTCATTTAAAAGATGATGGTCGACTCATTGCGATAGTACCGCACGGCCTTCTTTTCAGAGGACGAAAAGAGGGTGATATTAGAAAGTGGTTGGTAGAGCAAAAACTTATAAAAGCAATTATAGGGTTGCCAGAAAAACTTTTCTTAAATACCGCCATTCCTGTGTTTGTTTTAGTGCTTGAAAAAAATTCAGAAAACATCTTAGTAGTAGATGCTTCAAAAGATTTTGTAAAGTCGGGAAAGAACAACGTCATGGAGCAGGCACATATAGACAAGGTTCTGAAAGCTTTTTTCGATTTTAAAGAAGTAAAGAAGTTTGCACACGTAACAAGCTATGAAGAGATAAAAGAAAACGATTTTAACTTAAATATTCTGCGTTATGTGGATACCTATGAGCCAGAACCGTTGCCGGATATGGAAACGCTTCTAAAAGAGTTGGCAGAGATAAGACAAGAGGAAAGAAAGACGTTGGGTGATCTATATGAGATGCTTGGCGACCTTGTCGGACCTTTAGAAGATATGGCCATAATTGGTGCGCATAGGCAAATATTGCTTGAGGACATGAATGATGAATCTTAAAAAGAATAAAGTGATAAATATTAGAGAAGTTTGCAACTTTGAAAGAGCCATGGACAAAAAGAAATATCCTGCAGGAAGTTGTTATATAAAGCTTTCTGCCGTGGATGAATTTGTTGGTCAGATAAGAGAAGAAGGCGAGATCGATAACAGATATTGCGTATTTATACCCAAAGACGGCGTAAATACAGATTATCTTTTTATAGCAATAAGCAGAAGCTTTCCAAAATTTTTATGCAAATATCGCACAACTATAAATTTACAGATAGATGTAGTGAGTAAATTTGAGTTGGATTGGCATGAAGAAAAAGAGGCGCAAAGCTACATAGTAAAAGCTATGAAGCAAATTCAAAGAGAGATAGAGCTTACAAAAGCTCAAATCAAACATGAAAAAAATCAAAAGAAATATTACTTGGGAAACTTGTTTCCTAATACATAATAGGAGCGAAGAAATGATAAAAATAGGACAAGCAAGCAGAGATGAAAGAGGCAGGTACAGCGGAGGACTTGCAGGAGATCAGGATGGTGGAGAGGTTGCAATCCGTGAGTGGTATAATCGCCCGTGGAATAAGGTCTTAAGGTGTAAGGACTCAAAAAAGGCTGAAAAGATAGCGCAAGCTATGGAAAAAGCCTGCAAGAATGACTTTGTCGGATACGACCAAAATCAAAGAACCACTTTATACAGTCTTTGCAAGGCCAACGGGTGGAAGATAGAAGATATAAAGACACATTGCGAGACCGATTGCAGTGCATTAGTTGCAGTATGCGTCAATGCAGCAGGCATAAGGGTATCAGGTGACATCTACACAGGCAATGAAGCTAATGCACTTCTCAGGACAGAAGAATTTGAATTATTGACAGCGCCTAAATACTTGCTATCAGATGAATATTTAAGAAGAGGAGACATCTTATTGTATGAGTTCCATCACACCGCTATAGCCCTGCAGGATGGCAAGAAAGCAGAAAATAATAAGCCGACACAGGTAGAGTACCCGCTTGGGTGGAATAAAACTGAAAGCGGTCAATGGTGGTATGCTGATACACCACAAAGTACCATAGCTGGCAAATGGGCATTTATTGAAGGAAGATGGTATGTATTTGATATGAAAGGCTATATGATAACTGGGTGGTTTAAGCAGGGCGAAGACTGGTATTATATGAATCCTGCCGACGGAGCTATGCTTTCAGGGCAGTGGGTCGAAAATAAAGGACAAGCTTTTTATCTCACAAAATCAGGAGTTATGGCGAAAAACGCATACATACTGACTGATGGCATATACTACAAAGTAAATGAAAATGGCAAATTTATAGAAGAGCATAAGAGTACACCTGCAGATGTCGAGAGTGTGGGCATAGCAGAGTAAAAGGAAAGGGAGCTGTCGGGAAATACTGAATTTTAATCCCTACAGAACGAAATAGAAATATCCTGACAAATACAAGGCGTTTTGGCTTTGCGACTTTGTCAGGATATTTTACTTTTCTATAATACTGTCTATTTTTGGGCATAAAACCCCCTTGGCTGAAATTTTGCTTTTGCATTTTTTACTATGCGGTTTTCTCCTGTGGTTTTCCTTCAAATTTCTTTAGTTTTGCGTAGAGAAAACGATGATATTTGTTTATATTTCTTCCTATCGCAAAAAGCATAAATTCTTTATATACCTTATCTGAAGAACGATAGTTAAAGCGTCGGAAATCTTCATTCTCTTTAATATCTCCAAAATGACCTTCCGTTTGAATAGACCGTGTCTGTCGTTTCAGAATACCTTTTTCACTCTGTATGTTAGCATGTGATTTCTCTCGAAGCTCTTCCCATACTTCATTGATCTTCATCACTTTGTTCTTATCAACATCTTTATCAGGATTATATTTGTATAAGCATTTAGACTTATGTTCACATCCACTACAGTCTGAACATCCATATACTTCATATGTTTGTGTATAACCATTCTGTTTTTTCTTTTCTGTGTTGATATGTCTAAGTTCACGACCGTCATGACAGATATAGACTTGCTCATCTTCAAATACCATTGTCTTCATGTTGTAGTATTTACCTATATCTTTACTGTATGCTCTTGTTTTTCGTTTTTCATGATCCTGTAGTTTTATATAACTATCTATCTTATTTTCTTTTAGATATAAGAGATTTTTCTCACTACAATAACCGCTGTCTGCCGTCACTTCTTCAAGTACTTCTCCGAATGCTTCCTTATGCTTTTCAAGGATCGGAATTAATGTATTATAATCTGTACGATCATTACTTACATAACTATGTACAATAAAATAATTCTCTACCGCTATCTGTACATTGTATGCAGGCTTTAGCTGCCCATTAAGCATATGATCTTCCTTCATTCGCATAAAGGTTGCTTCCAAATCAGTTTTGGAATAGCTGTTTCTATCTTTCCCCATAATCTCAAAACATTCTTTATAGTGCATTAATCGCTGTCCACAATGTTCAAGTTCTTCATAGAGTTGTTGAAGCTTTGGCTTTCTCTTACCCTTTCCGTTAACAAATACAATACCTTCTCCGTCAGCAATAGTCATAAGGTTTTTCTGAAGCTTAAGTATTTCAATAGGCGAGCAGTTATCAATCTCTATAATACGGTTATTAGATAGCTTTATGTTTCGTAATCTTTCTTTTTCTGTTTTTTTCAATAATATCTCTAACTCTATCAATCCCGTCAATCACAAACATTTGTGCATTTCCAAGCTCGTACTTTTCACCAAATCCATTATCTTGTAAAAAAGAATTATAGTCTGAATAAAGCTTATCAATAGAATCCAGCAGACCTGCAAGATGATAATTAATACTTCCACGCCATACAAAAGTATAACGATTAGCATTAGCTTCTATTTTTGTTCCATCAATAAACAATTCTTTTAATGTTACAAATCCTTCCTTTTGTAATCGTCTCATAAACTGATAGTTTAAGTCATCCAAAAATATCTGAAGTAAGTTTTTTTACTTTTAAATTCATAAAAAGCATCTCTTTTTAGGCTTCCTCCCTTGAGTAAGCCAGATAAAAAGCAATATCTCTTTCACATAAATCCACAATACGATCAATAGAGCGTATTCCACGCATATTTGCATAAGTAATAACTGCATACATCATAGATCGGGTTGTACCCTGTTCTTCCCTTGTCCGAACAATTGGCTAATAGTCCGGAAAAAAATCTAAATCCTCCATAACTTTTTTTAGGGTATAGACTGGATCGTCATCAGGGTAAACTCAATTCATAGAAGCTAAAGTTGATTTTCTGTTGACCTATTTCAAAAAAAGTCGTTATAATAATTAACTGTGAGCATAGTTACATTATAACATCGTAACGGAGAAAGATGGTTATCGTTAGCCATCTTTTTTTATGTAAAAACTTAGGGAGGTGTGACTCGTTTTGAGTCACACCTCCCTCTTTATGGATGCCATTTCCCGACAGCCCCTTTTTATTATTTTTTTTAAAAAGTTTTTTTCGTGTGATATATCGTGTGATATATCTTAGAAAAAAATATCAGAAAAAAACAAGAAAAAAATATTTCTTTTTAAAGATAAAAAAATAACGCTAGGAATGGCTTAATTCCTAGCGTTTGGCGAAAGAGTGCGATATATAAAGCTTTTTTAAAAGTAGCCCCAACGGGTCCGAGTCCCGTCAGCAGCTGTAAAAAGTCTTGTCTTGCAAGACTTTTTTTGTATTAAAAAATGTCAAGATCAGCAAATGCCACTCCCAACATTATTGTAGAATTTATTTATTATATAATAGTTTATACATAGCCATATAATCCCCTTACACTGACTTCTCCACTGATAATTCTTTTTATCTTACCATCTGTATTCACAAGTAAAGCACCGCTTTCATCAATACCCAGTGCTGTAGCAGTATATTTATTTTTGGGATCAAGTATCTTCACTTCCTTGCCAATATTGGCTAAATGCTTTTCATACTTTTCCTTCAGATTAGTCATATCCTCAGTTTTTAGAAAAATATTAAAATTATTATAGAAATGATATACAGTGCTTGCGATTAATCTTGCCCTATCCATTAATATACCTGTTTCAAGAAAAAGAGATGATGCTGTTTCCTTTATATTATCAGGAAAATCCTTATTATTTACATTGATTCCAACTCCGGAAATAATATATTTGATACCATCCATATCAGAACTCATTTCTGTAAGTATGCCGGAGATCTTCTTTGAATTAAAGACTATATCATTTGGCCATTTGATTAGAGGTTCGATAGAATATATTTCTTCTATCGCCTCGCATAGAGAAACAGCCATTACAAGAGTAATAATAGATGCTTTTTCTATAGCAATATCAGGTTTAATACATAAACTCATGAAAATACTGCTTCCACTTGGAGAATCCCAGCTTCTTCCAAGTCTACCTTTACCAAGAGTTTGCATATCTGAAACCACTAAAAAATCAGTATTTAGCGAGTCAGAAACTTTTTTGGCATAATTGTTGGTAGAGTCAACTTCATTTAAATAAATGATTTTTGGAGGATTCGAATAGTTATAAGCATTTATGCATTGTTCGATTTCTACACGACTTAGTGTCTCATTTTTGTTTAAGAGCAAGTAGCCCTTATTATTGACGGATTCTATATTGTATCCATCTTTTTTTAGTGTAGAAACAGCTTTCCATATCGCTGTTCTTGATACACCAAGATATTTTGAGATATTCTGTCCTGATACATGGCTTTTATTTGAAAGCAGAATTTTTAAAACTTCATTTTTTAACATATTGCTCCTATAGTATTTCGCAGAAATACAGATATTTAATAAATGTATCAAGTGGGATTCGAACCCACAATCTTCAGAGTCGGAGTCTGATGCGTTATCCAATACGCTATTGATACCAATAAATATTACAAAATTATATCATTTTTTATAATAAATTGATAGGTGCTTTTTAGTATAATATTTGATAAAATAATAAAGTGGTTAGGAGGTCATAAATCAGATTTTGACCTATATAGACCGTTAATAATGATAGTATAAAGAGGCAGTTATGAAGAATAAAAAAATAATTATGGGAATGGGTATGATAGCAATGATGATGGCAGTTGCTACAGGCTGTGGAAATTCAAATACAACAGCAAGTACTGAAGAAACTGTTACCACTGCAACAGTGCCGGAGTCTACCATGTCAGAAGAAGAAAAGAGACTATCTGATTATAAGACATATGGCTTACAAAAAGATCAAATTCCCGGTATTATAGAATTGGTGAAAGCTTACCAATATGCAAAGGTTAATGCAGATGCCAGAAGAATGTATAATGTTTTTGGTAGAAGTGATGAGGATGGACTTGCAGATTTGCAGAGCAAACTCAATGATGAGGCAAAGGTGTATGAGTCTTTTGATGATACAGTCACCTATGTAACAAAGGGATATGAGCCTAATTCGTATGTGGTATTTATAAGCTCAAATGTGAAGTTTTATGATATTGATACAAAGGCACCTATGCTGACTTGGGCATATATTAAGGAAGAGCCAAAGGATGCATTCTATATGGTGGAGAATAACAATTTGACAGAGGATGAGAAGAAATATATAGAGGATGTTTCAAAGTCTGAGGATATCATTGCTTTAGATGCACAGATGAGAAAGGATCTTGCAACTGCGGTTACAAGTGATATACAACTTGGAACACTATATTCTATATGGGTTCAAAACGCCGCTACAAATGAGAGTAAGCCGGCAACAGAAACTACAGAAGCACAGACTGTTGTAGAGGAAAGTACGGTGGAAAGTATAACTGAAAGCAGTAAAGAGGAAGCAGAAGTATCCATAGCTGAGACAAAGAGCGGAAACTAGTATGGATGTAAAGGATTTTTGGTATGACTTGCCACAGGAACTTATAGCACAGGATCCTCTTGAAGACAGAGCTTCTTCAAGACTTCTGATACTTGATAAGGAAGCAGGAAATATAAGCCATAAGCATTTCTATGATATTATTGAATATATGGATGAGGGTGATTGTCTGGTACTTAATGAGACTAAAGTAATACCTGCAAGGCTTATGGGTGTAAAGAAGGATACCGGAGCTGCTATAGAGATACTTTTGTTGAAAAGGAAGACAAAGACCGCATGGGAATGCCTTGTAAAGCCGGGAAAGAAGTGCAAAATCGGAGCAAGGATTGATTTTGGTGATGGAGTGCTTTGTGGAACTATAACTGATATAGTTGAGGAAGGAAATAGAATAATAGATTTTGAGTTTGAGGGTATTTTTGAAGAGATATTGGATAAACTTGGAACTATGCCATTGCCACCATATATCACACATGCACTACAGGATAAAAATAGATATCAAACAGTATATGCTAAGAATGAGGGATCTGCAGCGGCACCTACGGCAGGACTTCACTTTACTAAAGAGCTGCTTGAGAGAATAGAGAAAAAAGGTGTTAAACTTGCAAAGGTCACACTTCATGTAGGACTTGGAACTTTTAGACCGGTAAAGGTGACGGATGTAAACGAACATCATATGCACTCGGAATTTTTTCAAATATCTAAGGAAGCCGCAGATATTATTAATTCAACAAAGACAAATGGCAAGAGAGTTATATGTGTCGGTACCACCAGTACCAGAACCATAGAAAGTGCGGCAGATGAAAATGGACATTTGGAAGAAATCAGGGTGGACGGATATATTTATTTATCCGGGATATAAGTTTAAAGTGTTAGATGCTCTAATTACAAACTTTCATTTACCGGAGTCTACTTTGGTGATGCTTGTAAGTGCATTGGCAGGAAGAGAGAATATATTACATGCATATGAGGAAGCTGTAAATGAGAAATATAGATTTTTCAGCTTCGGTGATGCGATGTTTATAAATTGAAATATTATCTCACTATTAATGTGAGAATATTTAGAAAGGATTTTTATGAAGACAAGAAAAGGTATTGTGGCGTTAATAGTTTTATCTATGATTATCGGACTGACGAGTTTTAGTGCTTATGCCGCAATCGTAAGAAAGGTAAGCACAAGCAGCTATACACCACAGCAGGTTACAAATGAGCCTCCGACAAGGATATATGTAAGTAAGTTGAGCAAAGAACTTACACTTATTGTAGACAATAAGATACTGGGTAAGTGGCCATGCAGCATGGGTGAGTTTTCGGCAAATGGAACTAAACAAAGGCAGGGTGATAGAACTACACCAACAGGAGATTATTACATTTGTGTAAGAAATGATAAGAGTGCATATCATTTATCGCTAGGACTTTCTTATCCTGACAAAGAGGCAGCTGATAGAGGATTGCAGATGGTATTATTTCTCAGGAAGAAAAAGATGCTATCTATACCGCTATTGATAATAAGGTATGTCCACCATGGAATACAGCACTTGGCGGTGCGATAATGATTCATGGAAACTATCAAAAGGGTATACCTACAGCAGGTTGTGTAGCTGTAAGTAATGATGTAATGGATATTATCTGGCCATATGGGCAGCTTGGGATCAAGGTTACAGTAGGACCATAAAACCATAAGGCATATTATAGGCATCTGTCTATGATATGCTTTTTTAAGTGGAGAAATTAATGAATATAAGAAATGCAAGAGTCTCTGATTTGAATAGAATGCTTGAGATATATAGTATTGCCAGAGAGTACATGAAAGCAAATGGCAATGCAAATCAATGGGGAGATAGCTATCCGGATAAGAGAATTATTATCAAGGATATAGAAGATAAAATAAGCTATGTAATAGAAAAGAACGGGGTGATATTGGCCTGTTTTGCCTTTATAAAAGGCTATGAAAATAACTATGAACGGGAGTTTACATCTGATATGGAGTATGGTGTAATACATAGAGTTGCAAGTGATGGAAGTGTGAGTGGAGTTGCAAGACAGATAGTAAGCTTTGCAAAGGAGAAAAGTAGAATTTTAAGAATAGATACTCATAAGGACAATAAGACTATGCAAAGGGCTATAGAAAGTCTTGGATTTAATAGACTTGGAATAATCTATTTGGATGATGGAACTCAAAGAATTTTGTATGAATTAAAGGAGGAGATATGATCAGAGAAGTAAAATTAGATGATTTGGACAGACTGTCGGAGATAGAAGCGGCTTCTTATCCAAAAGCTGAAGCGGCAGGAAAAGAGAGTATAAGAAAAAGAATGGAGAGTTTTCCGGAGTGTTTTTGGATATTGGAAGAGGATGGAATTATAAAGAGCTTTATTAATGGTATGGCAACTGATGAAGCTGATTTAACAGATATTATGTATGATGATGCTAAATTGCATAAGAAAGATGGCGAATGGCAGATGATATTTTCAGTGGTAACAGATGAGGCATACAGAGGATGTGGACTTGCAAGAGAGGTGATGAATAGGGTTATAACAGATTCAAAGGCTAGAGGCAGAAAGGGTATAGTGCTAACTTGCAAGGATAGACTTAGAGGTTTTTATGGAGAATTTGGCTATGTAGATGAGGGGATATCACAGTCAAATCATGGGGATACTATCTGGTATAAAATGAGACTTACATTCTAAATATAAGTACTTGAGGAATTAAGTTAAATAAAAAGAGCCTATGAATTGAAGTGACCCAAAAAGTTAGACTTTTTGGGGTCACTTCAAATGATTTCATCAGCTCTTTTTTAGTGGTTTATTTAATTACGTTGTTTACAAATTCAAGAAAAAATTTGATCTCAGGTTGAGTCTTTTTTGCAGTCATATAATGCAATGAAAAATATCTCATATGAGCGTTCTCAAGTGGATAGGCTATTATCTTATTATTGTCTAATAAGTTTTGTATCGAAAATTTTGAACAAATACTTATACCAACACCATGAACTATCATTTGTTTTATAGCTTCCAAATCATTTGTCTGTGTGATGACATTTAGATCACGCTTTTTTATGCCAAGACCTTCAAGCAATTTGTTTGCTATGAACTGTGTTCCTGAGCCGTTTGATCTTAAGATCATAGGATACTTTAACATATCAGATATCTTAGGATTGCTTGCCTGTAACTTTTTGTATTCCTCTGTAGCAGGTGTAACAAGCATAAGATGGTCAGGACATAATTTGACACTCTCACATAAAGGGGAATGTACATCCTTTCCGGTAAAGGCTATATCTACACTACCATTTAGTAGAAGCTCTGCAATTTCCTCACTACCACCCTGCCAAATGCTAAAATGTATATTAGGATTTTTCTCTCTGAACTTTGCTATGATTTCAGGTAAGAGATAGGCTGAAGGTATTGAAGATGCACCTAAATGTAGTAGGCTTTTTGATGACTGCTGTAGTGAAAGTATGGCCTGATCTTTGGTCTCCACTATCTTTCTGGCGTATGCAAGGAAGGATTCACCCTCAGGTGTAAGAGTGATGGATTTGGTTGTGCGTAAAAGCAGCTTTTTTCCAAGGTCATCTTCCAGATTTTGAACATGAGAGCTTATAGTTGACTGTGATAAGTATAGATATTTTGCAGCCTGTGAAAAACTCTTTAATTCTGCTGTGGCAACAAATGCTTCCAGTTGTCTAAATTCCATAAATTATCTCCTTTAATGCTTGTATACAATGTTTTATTTCTTCTGAATTATTATTATGTCCAAATGAAAACCTTACAGTTCCTCTTGGATAAGTGCCCAGTGTGCTATGAGCTATAGGTGCACAATGCAGTCCGACTCTTGTTTGTATGCCATATTTATCATCAAGAGTATAGGCAACATCTGATAAGTCCATATCAGCAACATCAATAGAAACAACAGCAGCTCTATCAATAATATCACTTCTCCCATATACCCTTATCTTCTTGATATCAGAAAGTTCGTCCAAAAATTCTTTGTTAGAGTTAGCTCTTTATTTAGTATAGTATCCATACCGATTTCATGTATATATTTTAATGAGGCATTAAGTCCATATATTCCCGGAATATTTAATGTGCCGGCTTCAAATCTGTCAGGCATGAATTCCGGAATATCCAAAGTGTGAGATATACTGCCTGTTCCGCCGGACAAGATGGGATCTATAAGTTTGATCATATTTTCTTTTAAAATAAAACCACCAATACCCTGTGGTCCAAGCAATGCTTTATGTCCTGTGAATGCAAGAGCATCTATATTCATAGTTTGCATATCAATAGGAAAAAGCCCTGCAGTCTGTGCTGAATCCACTACAAAGTATAAATTGTTTTCTTTGCAAAACCTGCCTATTTCAAATATAGGCATTAATGTGCCACATACATTAGAAGCATGTGTAATAACGATAGCTTTAGTATTTGTCTTTAACATAGATGAAAGCGAAGAAATATCTACTGAACCGTCACTAAAACATGGAAATGTATCATAATTTATACCGCTTAAAGATAGTTGTGATAAAGGTCTCATTACAGCATTATGTTCCATAGATGAAGTCAATATATGGTCTCCGGATTTCAACAGTCCTTTTAAGATTATATTCAAAGATGTGGTTATATTTGCAGTGAAAACTACATTTTTGCAATCATCACCATTAAACATATTACATAAAATTTGTCGGGTTTCATACAATATGTCTTCGGCCTCGTATGAGGAACCATAACTTGAACGATTTACATTGGAACCGATATATTTGATATATTCAAGCATTGAATCTAAAACTGATGTTGGCTTGGGATATGATGTGGCTGCATTATCAAAATAAATTCTTTTCAAACATATACCTCATAAATTAATAAAATATACCTCAAGTATATACGTATTTATAGACTAAGTCAATAAATACAGGCTTAAGATTACATAATGATATAAATAAAATTTAGATATTATGGTATAATTATAAAAAAAGTTTTAGAAATTTATGTAAAAAAATAATTAAGGAGGAGAAATGAAAAACGAAAAGATTGTCATTGGAGTGGCGGGTATAATTATCGGGATAATAGCAGTAGCCTTAGTGTTGCTTGGAAATCCTGCCAATATGGGATTTTGTATTGCCTGTTTTATAAGGGATACAGCAGGAGGACTTGGGCTTCATAGAGCGGAGCCGGTACAGTACCTTAGACCTGAGATAATGGGACTTATTCTAGGTGCATTTACAGTGGCATTTAGTAGAAAAGAATTTAGTGTAAAGGGTGGCTCAAGTCCAATTTCAAGATTTGTATTGGGATTTTTTGTAATGATAGGTTGTCTTATGTTTCTGGGTTGTCCATTTAGAATGATTCTTCGTATAGCAGGCGGTGATCTGAATGCAATAGTAGGTCTTTTGGGATTTGTTTGTGGAATAGGAGCAGGTATTTTATTCTTAAACAGGGGTTATTCACTTGGTAGAACATATAAGCAGGAGCAGGTACAAGGCTTTGTAATGCCAATAGTACAGATAATATTATTGGTTTTAGTAATTACAGCACCTACATTCATCTTTTTTACGCCGGCTGATGGTGGTCCGGGAGCAAAACATGCAGCGGTTATAGTTTCACTTGTTGCAGGACTGATTGTTGGTGGATTGGCACAGTATACAAGACTTTGTATGGTTGGTGGTATAAGAGATTTTATTTTGTTTAGAGAAACAAGACTTTTGATTGGATTTGTGGCAATTCTTGTAGCGGCATTTGTGGGAACTTTGGCAATCGGAAAGTTCAATTTAGGATTTTTGGAGCAGCCGGTAGCACATAGTGACGGACTTTGGAATTTCCTTGGAATGGTACTGGCAGGATATGGCTGTTGCCTTTAGGTGGATGTCCTCTTAGACAGCTTGTACTTACAGGTGAAGGAAATACAGATTCAGCTATTACTTTCTTGGGACTTTTGGTCGGGGCAGCATTTTCACATAACTTTGCTTTGGCTGCGTCAGGTAAGGGACCAAGTGCTAATGGTAAGATGGCGGTTATTATAGGATTGATTGTAGTAACAATAATTGCGGTAGCAAATACAATGAAGAAGGAGAACGCGTGATGGTAGATGCAAGAGGATGCTCATGTCCTGAGCCTGTAATAATGATAAAAAAAGCACTTTCAAGTAAAGAGAGCAGATATGAAATGATGGTTGACAGCAAGAATGCTTTGGAGAATGTCACAAGATTTGTAAAAGGTGAGGGCTATGATGTAGTTGTGACTGAGGAAAATGGAGAGTATAAGTTGGTGATCACAAAATGATTGAAAAGTATATAGCTACTTTCTTTTCACATTTTGGAGCAATACGCTTTCAAAGGGAACTTAAGCCATATGGTATAAAGGGAGTAATAAAGCCGGTTCCAAGGTCGTTAAGTTCTTCCTGTGGAACCTGTGTAGAATTTGAAATAGATATGACGAATAAAGAAAGACTTTCTGATGCAGTAGTATCTTTTGAAAATAATAATATGTTTGTAAATGATAAACATAATGAGATAGAACAGGTCGTTGCTATTACAGAAAATGGATATGAGAAAGTGTATATGGCAAGGCAGTAAACTTTGCAGCATTGATACAGTCTGTGTGTTTTTATTGGCATAAAGCCTAAAAATTTCGGACTGTATCAAAATGTAAAACGAAAAAATATAAAAAATTAAAAAAGTTATTGACAACCGGATATATATATTGTAATATATCGGAGTGTTCAACAAATGAGAACACAAGAATAAAACAAGCGCCTTTAGCTCAGTTGGTAGAGCAGTAGACTCTTAATCTATTTGTCCAGGGTTCGAGTCCCTGAAGGCGCATGAAGGTCCTACTTGATAGACATTGAGCTATTGGGAAGGGCTTTTTTTGTTGTATAATGAATAAAATTAGGTTATAATTAAATACAATGCTTAAAATTTTGGGGCAGTGACTTTGTGCAAAAGGAGTTATATATGCTAAGAGTTGGTATGCTAACAAGTGGAGGAGATTGTCAGGCATTGAATGCAACAATGCGTGGTGTGGCAAAGAGTCTATACAAGTCTGATAAAGAGGTGGAAATAATAGGTTTTCTTGAAGGATATAAGGGGCTTATGTATGGAGAATACAGGGTTATGAAACCTTCAGATTTCGGGTATATTGACCACAGGTGGAACAATGCTTGGAACCAGCAGGCAGCCTTTCAAATTGATGAGAGAGCCTGATGCAAATGGTATGGATAAGGTAGAGGCGATGAAGACTACATATAATAAGCTAAAGTTGGATTGTCTTGTAGTACTTGGTGGAAACGGCTCACAAAAGACAGCAAATCTTCTAAGCGAAGAGGGACTTAATGTTATAGGTTTACCAAAGACCATTGACAATGATTTGTATGGTACAGATATGACATTCGGTTTCCAAAGTGCGATGGAAATAGCCACAAATGCCATTGACTGTATACATACTACAGCTGCTTCTCATAGCAGAGTATTTATTGTAGAGGTAATGGGACATAAGGTAGGATGGCTTACACTATATGCCGGACTTGCGGGAGGTGCAGACATTATTTTGATACCTGAAATACCATATGATATAAAGGCAATAGCCGGTGCTATAAAGATTAGAGAAAAAGAAGGCAAGAAGTTTACCATACTTGCAGTAGCAGAAGGAGCAATATCAAAAGAAGACGCAACTCTTTCAAAAAAAGAGCTGAAAAAGAAGAAATTAAAGGATGCGGGTAGATATCCTTCTATAAGTTATGAAATTGGGGATATCCTAAGTTCTGAGACAGGTGTAGATGTGAGAGTTACAGTTCCCGGACATACACAAAGAGGTGGAGATCCAAATCCTTATGACAGAGCATTGTCTACAAGACTTGGAGCTCATGGAGCAGAGCTGATACTTGAAAAGAAATATGGTAGACTTGTAGTATTGAAGGGTACGGAGGTTACAGATATAGATCTTAGTGAGTCTGCAGGAAAGCTGAAATATGTTGATCCACAGTCTTCACTTGTAAAAGAGGCAAGACTTGTAGGAATAAGTTTTGGTGACAGATAGAAAGGGAGTAAATGTCTTATACAGCATTATATAGGAAGTTTCGACCTTCAAATTTTGATGAGGTGGTAGGTCAGGAAGCTATAACAAAGACATTAAAAAACCAGTTAAAGACAGGTAGAATATCTCATGCCTATCTTTTTTGTGGAACCAGGGGTACGGGAAAGACAAGTATAGCTAAGATAATGGCAAGGGCACTTAACTGTGAGAATCCCACAGATGCAGGTCCATGCAATCAATGTCCCACCTGTAAGTCTATAATTAGTGAGACTTCTATAAATGTATTGGAGATAGATGCAGCTTCAAATAATGGTGTAGATAATATAAGAGATATAAAGGAACAGGTGCAGTATCCGCCTACTTTTGGCAAATATAAGGTGTTTATAATAGATGAGGTGCATATGCTCTCTCCTGGAGCTTTCAATGCACTATTAAAAACTCTTGAAGAGCCACCTGAATATGTTATATTTATTTTGGCAACCACAGAGGTGCACAAGATACCGGTTACAGTATTGTCAAGATGTCAAAGATATGACTTTAAAAGGATTGGAATGGATAGCATATCTAAAAGGCTTAAAGAACTTTGTAAGAGCGAAGGTGTAGATATAGAAGACAGGGCTGTGGACTATATTGCAAAGAGTGCAGATGGAGCTATGAGAGATGCACTCAGTCTTTTGGATGAGTGCATATCATTTTTGCAAAATGAAAAGATTACTTATGATACTGTGCTTGATATACTTGGAGCTTCAGACATAAGCGTATTTAACGAGCTTTTCGAAGGTATATTATCCGGAAATACTATAGAGGTATTGAATCTTTTGAATGATTCAATAGTGGCAGGAAAAGAGATAGGACAGTTTGTAACAGATTTTCTTTGGTATTTGAGAAATATTCTGATATTAAAGTCCACACAAAATGACAGTTCACTTGTGGATATGTCAGAACAGAACTTACAAAATTTAAAAGAAATATCAAATACTGTTTCCAAAGAAACTCTGATGCGGTATATTAGAAACTTGTCAGAGCTTTCAAATAAATTAAAGAGTGCTACACAAAAGAGAGTTGTGGCGGAGCTGGAGTTTATAAGGCTTATGACACCTGAGATGGAGGAAAATCTTGACAGTGTATTGGATAGACTCTCCAGGCTTGAATCAGGTATAGTAACCGGTGCTGTAGTAAAAAAAAACAATACTCTGAATTCAGAGATAAAAATTGAAGAAGAAGTCATAGAGCTTCCAAAGGCTACATATGATGATTTCATGACTATAAAAAAGGAATGGAACAGTATAGTGGAGCATATTGGAGGTATGGCAGGCAGTGTATATAAAGAAGCAGATGTAGAGCCTTTAAAAACCGGAGGTATTAATGTCATCTTCTTTAACAGGATGTTCTTTGATATGGGAAGCGGAGAGTCCACAGTATCAGATTTACGCTCATATTTGAAAGAAAAGTACGGAAAAGATATTGCAATCAAGACTTCGTTAAGAGAAAATAAGGTTGTAAGAAATACAAGATATGTTTCAATAGAAGATATAAAATCTGTTATCAATACAGATATTATTGTAGAATAATGAGGAGAATTTTATGGCAAAGCGTGGAGGTTTTGGTGGCGGCATGATGCCGGGTAATATAAATCAGTTGATGAAGCAGGCACAGAAGATGCAAAAGCAGATGGAGGAGCAAAGTGCGGCTTTTGAAGGTAAAGAGTTCAGTGCAAGTGCAGGTGGTGGTGCTGTAAGCATTACTGTATCAGGTAAAAAGGAAATCACAAAGGTTTCAATAGATAAAGAGGTTGTAGACCCTGATGATGTGGAGATGTTGGAAGACTTGATAATGGCGGCTACAAATGAAGCCCTTAGAAAGATGGAAGAAGAGCATTCTGCACTTATGGGTGGCATTGCAGGTGGAGCAGGAAAGTTGCCATTCTAATGGATTATTACAGCAGTCACATAAGCAAGCTTATAGAGGAACTTTCAAAACTACCGGGTGTAGGAGCAAAGTCCGCACAAAGGCTTGCTTTTCACATAATAGGAATGTCAAGTGAACAGGTAGAGTCATTGTCAAGTGCTATAAAAGATGCCAAAGGCAATGTGAATTATTGTAAAGAATGCTTTACTTTAACGGATGGAGAGGTCTGTCCTATATGTGCCAATGAGAAGAGAGATCATAAGACCATAATGGTTGTGGAAAACACAAGAGATTTGGCAGCATATGAAAAGACAGGAAAGTATGAAGGTGTTTACCATGTTTTGCATGGTGCTATATCACCTATGCTTGGAATAGGTCCGGCAGATATAAAATTAAAGGAATTAATAAAGAGATTGGAGGGCGATATAAACGAAGTGATTATCGCCACAAATTCTACACTTGAGGGAGAGACTACAGCAATGTATATAGCTAAACTTATAAAGCCCATAGGTATAGAAGTGAGTAGGATAGCAAGTGGAGTCCCGGTAGGCGGGGATTTGGAATATATTGATGAAGTGACTCTATTAAGGGCGCTCGAAGGAAGAAGATCACTCTAGAGGTGTATTTTCAAAAGTAAAAAATCTTGAGGGTTGGTGCAGGCATGGATAAATATGAGTTTAATTTAAAGGTTGAACAATTGAATAAATTGGTGAAGAGTGGCGACTATAAGGCGGCTATGAGAATCACAGATACAATTGACTGGAGTAGGGTTCATAATGCAGGCTTGCTAACAACTGTATCAGAAGTCTATGAAAAAAATGGCGAATATAGGGAAGCTAGAGAAGTATTACTATTAGCTTATGACAGAGCACCTGTAGGAAAGAGAGCTTTATATAGGCTAACAATGCTTGCGTTAAAAGAGGGAGATATATCAGAGGCACAAGCCTACTACAAAGAGTATACTGAGATCTCTCCACAAGACAGTAGAAAATATCTTATGGAATATCATATTGCAGTGGCAAAGGGTTATGATATAAATAAAAAGATAAGAATACTTGAAAAATATTGTGACATTGAGAAACGGATGAGCAGTGGAAATATGAATTGGCAGTGCTATATGTGAAGGCGGGCAGAATAGATGACTGTATAAAAACCTGTGATGAAATAATGCTTTTATTTGGAGTTGGAGAATATGTAGAAAAAGCTGCAGCACTAAAGGAATCCACCGGTTGCCCTCTAAGTTCAAAGCAACAGGAGCAGGTGGACAATAAGGAGTATTATGAGGTCAGACTTAGCTCAATTGTAAGAAAATATGAAAGTGGAGATTATCCAAACTTAAATCTTGATGATATGAGTGTATATAATCCGATTGAAGATAGGAAAGCCACTATAAATTTGATTTATGATGAAGAAGTTGTAAATGAGGATACCCATATAAATACAGAACTTTTCCCAAAAGTTATGGGAGTAAATGAAGTAAGAATATCAGAGACGACATTTAAGGGGGAGAGCGTGAACCCGGAATTTGAAGCAGAGTTAAAAAGGGCTATAGCAATCACAAATGAAAATCTTAGTAAAATGAAAGGCGAGGATTATCGCTCATCTATGGCTGAAATAGATGAAGAGGTCAGAGCCCGTATGGAGAGGGTGGAGAGAATAAAGCAAGGTAGATTCACTTCCCCACTGGTGATGGCTGAAAGAAAAAAATACAGAATAAGCAATCATTTTGACAGTATGGGATTACCAAAAACTCATGGTAATAGAGAAGAGTATCAGGAAATGATGGCAAAAATGCAAAATACCTGTATAAGCGAAGAACAGGAGGTTGTGTCTGCTCTTGATGAAGAAAAGGACTATGAGCTTTTGGCGGAAAGTATTATTCAACAAGAAGAGTGTCTGCCTGAGGTATCAGATGTCGAGGATATTCAAGGTGAGAGAATAGAGCCTTTAGAAACTGAAGTAGATATTGATACTGAAACAAAAGATATGAAGATTGATTTAATAGACATCAATCAGGATATAGTAGATAGTGTAAGCGAAGACCGTACTGAGAATGTAGATACGATAAGCAAAGACGGTGATGAAGTTGAAGATGCTATAAGTGAAGAGAATACTGAAGTTGAAGACACTATAAGTGAAGAGAATACGGAAGTTGTAGACACTATAAGTGATGAAGGTACTGAAGTTATAGATGATATAAACGAAGATAGTGATGTAGAAGAAATTCCTGTAAAAAATATCACTGTAACAGAGACAGCTTCTACAAAAGTTTTGGAGAATTATGTTCCTGAAAAGAAAGTTCCAATATTTGACAATGATGATTTGATAAATAGCTACTATGACGAAGAGGTAGATACCGGTGTACCTACTGTTTCATCTGTCATGGCAAAGAGAAAAGAACAAAAAAATATTGTTAAAAGCAGCATCAAGAGTGAAACAAAGATGGAAGTGGTAGATAATGAGGAAATCTATTACACAAAAGAAGAGAGAACCTTTGTAACCAAAGTAAAAAGAGGCGAAGAACCTGAGGAAATTATCCTAGAGCCTATAATTAAAGAAATTGAGTCTGATGATGAAGAAGTCAATACTATTGTTGTAGAGGAAGATATAACTGCAAGTAAAATAGATAAGAAAGAAAGAAAATCAAGTGAGGCTACGGAATTTGTTGCAAAAGATGAACTCAAATCTGACATAGAGGATGGGAATAATTCTGATGAAAATGAAACTATAGTTATTGAAGAGAATGCAGATGATGAGATTAGGGAGGTTGATTTGTCGGTGCAGGGAAAGGTTATGAAAGCAAGAGCTCCAAAGTCAAGAGAACCTAAAGAATTCCTGATGAGAAGACCGGGTTCCATAATGGTGGAAGGTATAACAGCAGAGCAAGCCCTTGAGAATGCAAAAAATGTTCTGAGAGAGGTAAATGAACGCACAAAGATAAAGCATTCAGTCTTAAAAATTGGGGCAGACAGTCTCAATAATAGAGGTGTGATGAATTCTATCGATAAGATAAAGGGCAAGGATCTTATCATTGTAGAGGCAGGAAAACTTGATGATAATACTATTGCAGAGCTTATAGAGTTTATCAGAAATGGTAAGGAAACGGTTATATTTACAGATACTATAAGTGGTATTGAAAGATTGATAGAATCTAATGACCTATTACATGGTATGAGCCTTGTAATGAGGGAGGATGAAGTCCCTGTAAAGAGAAAGAATATTGTAGCTAATATTGTACTGAAAGAAAGGGATGACGAAAGAGCAATTAGAGAGGCTGAAGAAAAAAAGGAACTTGAAAGAAAAGAGGCACAAAAAAAGAAGGAAGAGGCTCAAGCTGCTAATGATTTGATGGCTATGGATATAATAGCAAATATTTTGAGGCAGGAAACAGGAGATGAAAATATTCAGTTTGAGATACAAGAGATTGGTAGCTCAAATTCTATAAAATTCTATAAATCTGATGAAGATGAAAAATTAGAGCCTAAGGAGGAGAAACAGACTATTAAACTTGACCCTGTAATATCAAATGCGATAATTGAGGAGTCTTCAAAGCTTGAAAAGCCTAAAAAAGAAGTTAAAACAGTGGAAAGAGAATCTCAAAAACAGGAAAGAAAAAATGAAAAGCAGTCTGTAATATTGGAAAAAGAAGCAAATAGACAAACTGAAGAACCTGAAAAGGAAAATAGAAAGCAGCCTGAGGTAGAAGAAGTAATAGATTATAACAGTGATGATAACACTCCTATGGGTGTGGATCAATTCATTGCATATGCACTTAACTATGTAAAAGAGATAGAATGTGTACTGTCATATAAGACAGAATATGCAATAGAAGAGAGAGCTGATTATATGAAGGAAGACGGCACACCTCTAACAAAAAAGAATGCTAGAAACCTTGTAGATCATGCTGCTGATTTGGCAGAGAAACCGGGAATAATGAAATCAATAATAAATGGACTGACGAACTCTAAGTATGATAAAGAAGGAAGACTGATTCTAAGAGAGGAGCATTTTAGAATATAATGGTTTTTAATTTTTTTGAAATACTGGTATTTTTGCTTTTAGTTTTATTGATTGCATATGGATATAAGAATGGACTTTTAAAGTTATCCATAACAATGTTAGCTCTTTTATCCAGCGTGATTGTATTGAATGTAGTAAATCCATATCTTAGAAATCAACTACAGGAAAATACTAAGATAAACCAGTTTGTTTTGACTACAATTTATTCGAAAATAGGATTGGCTGATATGCATGAAGATTCCTCTAATAAAGAAGGCCGAAATAATGCTATTGATAAACTTAATGTGCCAACAAAGGTCAAAGATGTTTTGAAAAGAGATGACGACCGAGTGATATATGAAAAGCTTGGTGTATATACATTCTCAGATTATATTGCCAGTTATGTTACACAGATGACTGTTAATGCGATGAGTTTTATGGGTTCTTTTATATTGGTCTGGCTAGTACTGGGTATATTATTTAAGGGAAATAAGCTTTTGAGTAAACTACCTATTTTGGGAGGCATGAATCAAATTTTTGGAGCAATAGCCGGTCTAACAATAGGACTTATAATATACTGGGTCGTTTGTATTTTTATAATTGCATTTTCTACAACTAAGCTTGGTTCTAGTTTATCGGCTATGGTTGAAAGCAGTCCATTTTTGGTTTTTTTATCAAGAATAAATCCAATAGCAACTTTTCTTGGATTATAGTTAGGGAGGTTATATGAATTCTAAAAGAAAACTGACAAACGCATCAAATGTTATAGTGGGACTTTGGCTTTTTGCTATGTTTACTATATTTCCCTTAATTTATAATGACTTTTACTATGACATACTACAGACCAAGTATTATACAGTAATGATTCTTTCTATTACGATGATCTTGGCACTGATAGTGATATGTGGTTTTGCCGGAGGATTTAAGAGTTTTTTCGATAAGGTAAAGAAAAAGGGGTTTGAGACCTGGTTTAAAGAAGAATTCAGTTTATGGGATATATGTGTAATGATATTTATGCTGATGACTGTATTATCTACATTATTTTCCGGTAGAGTTATAATGGATGCGATTACCGGAAATAAGGGAAGATTCTCAGGACTTTTATTGATATCAGTTTATGTAACTATATATTTTATAGTGAGTAGAATGTTTTCATTCAGCAAAATTTATTTTACGGTTTTTTTAGCTGTAAGTATTCCGATATGTATATTGGGCTATACAGATTACTTCAATATGGATGTATTGAAGTTTAAGGAGAAAATAAGTCCGGAACAGTGGTCTGTATTTACTTCGACTATTGGAAATATAAATACATACACTGCAGTTCTGGCATTCTATATTGCTATTTCCGGAACATTATTTATAACTACACCATTTAGTAAGGATAAATCTAATGGTGAGGGTATAGAAAAGACTGTTTTCTATTATATTATAATGTTTATAAACTTTATTGCCCTTTCTATGGGTAATTCAGATAATGGTTATCTTACATTGGCTGCGTTCTTCGGGCTTGTACCATTTGTGGCATTTAAGAGTATGGAGGGTGTAAGAAGATTTATATTAACAATTTTTACATATTTGCTTGGAATAAAAATTGTAAAACTTATTAATATAAAAATATGCAGGTAAGGTACTTGGAATATCAGGTTTATATGATTTTATAAGTGATTTTAAATATTTAGAAATTATAATTATTGCTTTAGCAGCCATAGTTATTTTGATGTATGTTATTGCATACCAAAAAAGAAATGAGACAAGAAAAGAAAATGATAGTTTACTTAAGTTGCTTAGATATATCTGGTTGGCTATATTAATTATTGCATTCGCATTTATAATCTTTTTGGGAATGAAGATAAATGCAAATGTGGAGGCAGCTAAGGAAAAGTATGGGGCATTGGCTGATTATTTTGTCTTTAATGACTACTGGGGTACATTTAGAGGTTATATTTGGAGAGCATCAGTAGAGGAATATATGAAGTTTCCAATGTTACACAAGATCTTTGGTAGCGGACCTGATACTTTTGGTATATACATTTATGCATTGAGATTTAATGAAATGACTAGAGTAACGAATCAGATCTTTGATGCAACACATAATGAATACATTCAATTTTTATTTACTTTAGGACCTGTAGCTACTTTATCCTATATTGTGGCAATTATATCTCCGGGTATAAAAGCACTTAGGACAGGGTTGTCTGATCTTAGAGATGATGCAATGTTACCATTTTTGTATGCATCTGCAATGGCAGTTATATGTTATGCAACTCAAGCTATGGTTAACCTGAATTTACCGGTTGTGACACCATTTTTGTGGATATTCTTAGGTATAACAGTGGCATTACTCAGAGATAAAGGTGATGTAAAAAAGGAGAAAAGATAAATGGATAAGATAATACTTACAGGAGATCGTCCTACCGGAAGATTACATGTAGGACATTATATAGGCTCTCTAAAAAGAAGGGTTGAGTTGCAAAACTCAGGAGAATTTAAAAAGATTTTTATAATGGTGGCAGATGCACAGGCACTTACCGACAATATGGAAAACCCTGAGAAGGTAAGACAAAATATTATAGAAGTAGTACTTGATTATTTGGCATGTGGTATTGACCCTAAGAAGTCCACAATATTTATACAGTCAATGGTACCGGAGCTTACTGAACTTGCTTTCTACTATATGAATCTTGTAACTGTTTCAAGACTACAAAGAAATCCTACAGTGAAAGCAGAGATAGGACTTAGAAATTTTGAAAACAGTATACCCGTTGGATTTTTCACATATCCTATATCACAAGCCTCAGATATTACAGCATTTAAGGCAACTACAGTACCGGTAGGTGAGGATCAACTCCCTATGATTGAACAGACCAGAGAGATAGTAAGAAAGTTTAATTCAGTTTATGGTGATACTTTGGTAGAGCCTGAAGCATTAATACCACAGGAAGATGCGGCAAAGAGACTTCCGGGTACAGATGGTAAGGCAAAGATGAGTAAGTCACTTGGAAATTGTATATACCTTTCAGATGATGCAGATACTGTAGCAGCTGCTGTAAAAACTATGTATACAGATCCTTTGCATATAAAGGTAAGTGATCCGGGGCATATTGAGGGAAATACAGTATTTACATATTTGGATGCGTTCTCAAGACCGGAGCATTTTACAGAGTACCTTCCGGATTATAAGTCACTTGATGAGTTAAAAGAGCATTATACTCGTGGCGGTCTGGGAGATATGAAGGTAAAGAAATTCCTTGCAAGTATTATGGAAGAAACCTTGGCACCGATAAGAGCGAGAAGAGCGGAATTTGAAAAAGATATTCCATCAATCTATGATATGCTTAAGGAAAGCTGCGAGGTTGCAAGAAATGAAGCTGCAAATACACTTTCTGAAGTAAAGAATGCTATGAGAATAAATTACTTTGATGACGTAGAGTTGATAAAGTCGCAGGCAGAGAGATTTCATAATAAATAACAAAGTCTAAAATTAGAAATTCGATCTTTATTTTACGATTTTAAAAAGATTTTAAAATTTAAAGCTCGAATTTTTTTGCTTAAATTTATTAAAACAGTCTTGACAGTTGAATATATATTCAACTATAATAGAAGCATAACAGTTGAACAAATACTCAACTAAAGGAGGTGTATCAGAGTAGAAAATTTGAAAAGAGAAGAGGCTGTGGACAGAGCAAAGACAAATATGCTTGAGGGCAAAACCATAAATTCGCTTTCAAGGTTGTTTAAAGTATTTGGAGATCCTACAAGGATAAAGATACTTTGGGCATTAAATGTACATGAACTATGTGTATTTGATATTTGTGAAGTACTGGGTATGACAAAGTCAGCAGTATCACACCAGTTAAGTACACTTAAAGAAGCTAAGCTTGTAAAGTCAAGAAGAGAAGGTAAGGAAGTATATTATTCACTGGATGATGAACATGTAAAAGAGATATTTGAAACAGGTATTGTACATGTATCTCATAGATGTAAAGAAGATTGAGAAGGAGAAAAGAAATGAAGAGAGTTTATAAATTAGAGGGTTTGGATTGTGCAGATTGTGCGGCAAAGCTTGAGAGAAAATTGGCTGCTATAGAAGGTATTACAAGTGTAAATATCAACTTTATGACTCTAAAATGTACTTTGGAGGCTGAGGCTGATAAGCTGAATGATGTTATTGAAAAGGCTATGGAGATAATAAAGGTTGAAGAGCCTGATGTAGAGGTAAAGAGAGCGTAAGCAAAACGGGTTTTATTCATTAGGTAGAAGGATAATATGAACAATAAGCAAAAGAAGATGTTAAGTAAAATAATTATGGGGGCATGCCTTTATATAACTGCCATCATAATTTCAAAAATAAGCTTTCCAATGTCAGATATAATCAGTTTATTGCTGTTTATAATAGCATATATAATAGTGGGAAAGGATGTATTACTAAAAGCCTTCACAAATATAAAAAGAGGTAAGGTATTTGATGAAAATTTCCTTATGACCATTGCTACTGTAGGTGCGTTTATAATCGGTGAGTATCCGGAAGCTATGGGAGTTATGCTCTTTTATATGTTAGGTGAATTTTTACAGTCTCTGGCTGTAAATAAGTCCAGAAAATCTATATCCGATATGATGAATATAAGACCCGACTACGCAAATCTTGTAAAAGAAGACGGCAGTGTGGAAACAGTAGATCCATATGATGTGGAAGTCGGCTCATATATACAGATAAAAGCCGGTGAGATAATACCGCTTGACGGAATCGTGGTATCTGGAAAGGCAATGCTTGATACATCAGCACTTACAGGTGAGTCAGTACCAAGAAGTGCAAATGTAGGTGATCAGGTATATAGTGGAAGCATAAATAAGGACGGTCTTTTAAAGCTTGAGGTTACAAAGGAGTTTGGTGAATCTACAGCAAGCAAGATTCTTGAACTGGTAGAAAATGCTGCCGCAAAGAAATCAAAGACAGAAAATCTTATATCAAAGTTTGCGGTAGTATACACTCCAATAGTTGTTTTTTTGGCTATAGCATTGGCTGTTATCCCTCCTTTTATATTCCCGGGAACCGGCTTTGTCACATGGATTTACAGGGCGTTAACATTTCTTGTAGTATCTTGTCCATGTGCATTTGTTATAGCAATTCCTTTAAGCTTTTTTAGCGGTATAGGTGCATCATCAAAAATCGGAGTATTGATAAAAGGAAGTAATTATCTGGAGGTTTTAGCCGGAGTAAAGACTTTTATGTTTGATAAAACAGGCACCTTAACAAAGGGTGTTTTTGAAGTGGTGAGCATACATCCCAATAATATAAGTGAAGAGGAGCTAATAAAAAAGGCTGCAATGGCAGAGGAGTATTCCTCACATCCTATAGCCGTTTCAATAAAAAACGCATACAAGGAATTTGAGGAAGAGAGCAGTAGAATTGATTTTTCAGATAGACTCAGTGATTTGAAAGAGATCGCCGGACAAGGTATCAGTATAAAAGTGGATGATGAGTTGCTGTTTGTAGGAAATGATAAACTGATGATTTCAAATAATATAAATTTTGAGAAATGTAGTGACTTTGGAACTATTGTGTATGTGGCAAAGGAAGATGTATTTCTTGGGTCCATAGTGATAAATGATAGGATAAAGGAAGATGCTAAAGAAGTTCTTATGGCACTGAAAAATACCGGTGTAGAAAAGAATATTATGCTTACAGGAGATATAAAGGAAGTAGCAGATTTTGTAGCAAGTGAATTGTCAGTGGATTATGTATACTCTGAGCTTTTGCCACAGGATAAGGTGGATAAGGTGGAAGAAGTGCTGGATGAAAATTCAGTATTGGCATTTGTTGGAGATGGAATAAATGATGCCCCGGTTTTAGCAAGAGCAGATATCGGTATTGCTATGGGAGGTATCGGATCAGATGCAGCTATAGAGGCAGCAGATGTTGTTATAATGGATGACAATTTAGGTAATATAGTAAGAGGTATAAAGCTGGCAAAGAGAACAATGAGTATCGCAAAGCAAAATATTGTATTTGCTATCGGTGTAAAGCTGATTTTCCTCTTGCTTGCAGCCATAGGTTTTGGTACTATGTGGGAAGCGGTATTTGCAGATGTAGGTGTTACCATACTTTGTGTAATCAACGCAATGAGAAATCTTAGAATAGAAAATATATAATGGAGATTTTATGGATAAGATAACAAGCTTTACAATAGACCATCTAAAACTTTTACCTGGAGTTTATGTATCAAGAAAAGACAGTGTAGGAGATATGCTTGTCACTACATTTGATATAAGAATGACCAGACCTAATTTTGAACCGGTAATAAATACAGCGGAGCTACATGCTATAGAGCATTTGGGGGCTACATTTCTTAGAAATCATAAAGATTATGGAGAAAGTATATTATACTTTGGACCTATGGGGTGTAGAACCGGATTTTATCTGCTTTTAAAGGGGAACCATGAGTCAAATGAGATAGTTCCTTTACTTAAAGAAATGTTTGAGTTTATAAAGAACTTTGAGGGAGAGGTGCCGGGAGCCTGTGCTAAGGATTGCGGTAATTACTTAGACATCAATTTACCTATGGCAAAGTATATATCAGCAAAGTATTTAAATGAAGTATTAGAGGATATATCAAAAGACAGATTGGTATATCCGGAATAGAATTAAAAAGGTAGTTAATTCAGGCCTTTTTGAGAAATTAATTTAAAGAAAATTTTAAAAGGTTAGACAAATATATTGAAAAAATTATATTTTGTATTATAATTTGATTATGAAGAAAAATCCTGAGGTGAGCGATAACTTTGCCAATTTTGAACCTACATTTTGATTTATGGGATTCCAAATAACCTTGCTTGGATGTCAAGCTGCTATAGGTAGAAGGCAGATATCAAGGTGAGGTAACCCACCTAGCTCTGCTAGGCGTCAATAAGCAAAGCCGTCACTTTGGGTGTTAAAAAAGAGTAGTTTATACTACTCTTTTGTTTTATATAAAAAAGTATATGGATGGTATTATGGCAGAGACGCTTACAAAAGAAGATATAAAAAAGATTGAGGCAGAAATAGAGGAAAGAAAACTGGTACTTAGGCCACAGCTAATAGAGGCAGTGAAGGAAGCTAGAGCACATGGAGATTTATCAGAGAACTTTGAGTACTATGCTGCAAAGAGAGAAAAGAATAAGAATGAGAGTAGAATCAACTATTTAGAGAGAATGCTAAGATTTTGTCATGTATACGAAGATAAGACTGATGATGATCAGGTAGGGATTGATAAGATAGTTGAACTGTATTTTGAAGATGATGATGAGAGTGAAAAGTTTAAAATAGTGACTTCTATAAGAGGAGATTCTCTGGAGGGCAGACTCAGTATAGAATCACCTATTGGTAAGGCGATAGTTGGAAAGAAAAAGGGTGATAGAGTAAGGGTACCTGTAGGAGACAGAGGTTATTATGTAAAAATAATGTCAATAGAGATAAGCAATGAAGAAGATGAAATAAGATCGTTTTAGGAGGAAATATGAAGCTTGTTATACAAAGGGTAAATTATGCCAATGTAAAGATAGATGGAGAAGAAGTAGGAAAGATAAAAAAAGGGCTTTTGGTTTTAGTAGGTGTAGCCGCAGAGGATGATGAAAAGATAGTAGAAAAATATTTTAATAAACTTATAAAGCTTAGAATATTTGAAGATGAAAATGGAAAAACCAATTTGTCATTAAAAGATGTAGGTGGTGAGCTTTTATTGGTGTCACAGTTTACATTACTTGCAAATTGTAAGGAAGGAAATAGACCAAGTTTCATAGGAGCAGGTTCACCGGATGAGGCAAAGAGATTATATGAGTATATGGTAGAACTGGGCAAAAAGTCAGATATACATACCGAATCTGGAGTATTTGGTGCAGATATGAAAGTAAGTCTTGAAAATGACGGACCTTTTACTATAGTATTGGAACTCTAATATGAAGGAGCTTTATAAAATATTGTTGGTGGATGATGAAGAAGAGGTCAGAAAGAGTATTATAAAAAAAATAAACTGGGAAGAAGAGGGATTCTTAGTAGTAGGTGATGCTGAAAATGGTGTAGAGGCATTGGAGAAGATAGAGAATCTAAATCCGGATCTTGTCTTTACAGATATCAGAATGCCGTATATGGATGGACTGGAGTTGATAAATGAAATCAATGAAAGATATCCACTGATAAAGTCTATTATTTTCTCAGGATTTGATGATTTTGACTATGCAAAAGAAGCTATAAGGATGGGAGTTATAGAATATGTTCTAAAGCCGGTATCTGCAATAGAGCTTACTGAAATACTCAGAAAAGTCCACAAAACTATGGATGAGGAGCTTAATAAAAAGAGAGATATTGAAAGACTTAAAAGAGGTTATCAAGCCAGCCTTCCAATACTTAGAGAACAGTTTTTAAACGGACTCATACATGGAAGTCTCGGCAAATCTGAGATAGAGTATGCCCTGACAGAGTATGAAATAAACCTAAAAAATGCAAGTAAATATATAGTAGCAGCTGTACATATAGATGATATGGATAGCCATATAATGGCTAAGGAACTTATACCTATATCTGTGAAGGTCAACCTGCTTGGAAATCTTGAGAATAAAGTGCAAGTAGAAATTTTTTCAGTATATTCAGAAACCAGTATAGTTATCCTTATTGGATTGCCTGAGAAAATGTCAAAGAACTATATAATGTCTATACTTTCAGAAGCGATAAAGGATGCTAACAGGGCCATAGGGGTGAATTTGACAATAGGTCTTGGTATAAGTGTAAATGATATTACCGGGCTTCATACATCATATACTTTGGCAAAAGAGGCACTGGGTTATAGAGGTATTGTCGGCAATGGTGAAGTTATCTACATAAAGGATATGGAGCCGGTCAAGTCAGATAAGCTTAAGTTTGAAGATATAGAGGCAAAGGAATATATTAATATATTAAAGTTTGGAAGTGATGAAAGTATAATAGAATATGCTGAAAAGATCTTTTCAAAATTGAAGGAGTCAAAAGTACACTCTAGCCAATATCAGTCATATATGATAAATGTAATAAATGTTATTATTAATCTGGCACAAGACTACGGACTGGAACTCTCAGTCTTAACAAAGACTGCTACAGATTATATAGATCTTTTGGATAAGATAAAGGATACCGGAGGCTTTAGAGAGTGGCTAATGGAGGCCAGCATAAATATTGCACATAGGATAAGAGAGGATCGTGTAGTTACCTCAAAGAAGGTACTTGAAGAGGCAAAGATTTATATTGAAGAAAACTTTGCGGACATGGAGCTTTCCTTGGAGAAACTTTGCAAACATTTGCATGTTTCTGTAGCAAGATTTTCCACAAACTTTAAAAAAGATATGGGTATATCATATGTAAACTTCCTTACAAATGTGAGACTACAAAAGGCAGTTGAGCTTTTAAAGACTACTGATGAAAAGACATATATGATAGCGGAGATGGTTGGATATGCAGATCAGAATTACTTTAGTTATGTTTTTAAGAAAAAATACGGAGTTTCACCGTCCAAATATCGTCAGCAGGGATAATATATGGATAAGAAAAAATTCAGTATAAAGAGTCTGAGTATAAAAAATCTGAGTATTCAAAGCTCTATTTTTATGTACTTTACTGTAACAGCTATTATTGCTATTGCACTTATAAGTCTCATAATGTTTCAAAGGTTTACCAACAGTTTGAATGCTACTATTATAGAGGAAAACTCAGGTATTATAGGTCAGTTGGGAGAGTCTATCGACTCTTATCTTAGAAATTCTATGAAGATATCAGATTCTATCTACTATAATGTTATTAAAAACACAGATATATCAGGTGAGGATATAAAAAAGGGAATGAATCTGATATATGTAAACAATGACAATATGATAGACGATATAGCTTTAATATCAGGAAAAGGTGAGCTTATAGAATCTATGCCTGCACTTAGACTGAAAGATAATAGTAATGTTTTGGAGAGCAACTTTTTTAAAAAGAGTATGGCAGAGAGTGAATATATTCATTTTTCCATGCCGCATATAAGAGATTTATTTGACCAAAATGAAAGCAGTTATTCTTGGGTTATGTCTCTTTCAAGAGCTGTAGAGGTAACAGATGAGGGTAGAGCCACACAGGCGGTATTACTTATAAATTTGAACTATATGTTTTTTGAAGAGATGTTTTCAAATGTAAATCTTGGAAATGGTGGATATATTTATTTGACAAATGATGAGGGTGATATAATATGGCACCCAAGACAAAATGAGATATATTCAGGTCGCTTTAAAGAAAATAATAAATATGTATCTACCTTAAAGGATGGCATAACTGTAGAAAATATTGGTGGGAAACAGCTTACTTTAAATGTTAGAACAATAGGATATACCGGTTGGAAACTTGTGGGTGTTACTCCAAGCGCCGCACTCAATATAGATGGAATTAAGTTTAGATTCTTTGTATTATTTGTGGCGGATTTATTCCTGTTTTTATTGGCAATGATAAATGCATTTATATCAAATAAGATATCAAATCCGATAAAACTTTTGGACGGTAGAGTAAGAGAGATAGAGAGCGGCAATCTGAATGTGGAGATAGTACCGAGTGGTTCCTACGAAGTGGAGCATCTTGGGAATTCAATTAAAAATATGCTAAGCAGAATAAAGGTTTTGATGTCTAATCTGGTAGACGAGCACAATGCTAAGAGAAAGAGCGAGTTTGATACTTTACAGTCTCAAATAAATCCACATTTTCTATATAATACTTTGGACATTATTGTATGGATGATTGAAAATGAGAAGCCGGATAAGGCAGTCAGTATTGTAACTGCACTGGCAAAATTCTTTAGAATTTCACTAAGTAAAGGAAAGAATATAATAACTGTAAAAGATGAAGTGGAGCATGTAAGGAACTATCTGATGATACAGAATATGCGTTTTAAGAACAGATTTGAATACAGCATAGATGTGGAGGATGACATTTTATCCTATTCTTCTTTGAAACTTATGCTACAGCCTTTGGTGGAAAATGCTATATATCATGGCATGGAGTTTATGGATGGAGATGGTAAGATAGAGGTAAGAGTTTTTAAGGAAAACGACAGCCTGTATTTTACAATAAGTGACAATGGTCTGGGTATGAGTGAAGATGTTGTTGCTACATTGCTAAGCAAGGATATTATACCAAGCAAAAAAGGTTCAGGTATAGGAGTGAAAAATGTAAATGAAAGAATAAAACTATATTTTGGAAATGAGTATGGCCTTAAGGTAGAGTCAGAGCCTGATGAAGGTACAAAGATCACTATTCATTTACCGGCTATAGTTTATGGAGAGAAAGATGAAGATAGATAAAATATATATATGGATACCATGGTTTCTCTCTATAGTATTATTGTTTATACTTTCACAGACAAATCTTATTTTAAAAGAAAGTACGCCACAGGTTTATCAGGTATCTCTGATACTTGATGTTGAGGATGAGAGCAAATACATCAACTTAAAAAAGGGAGTAGACGCTGCTGCAAATAAATATAATATTGATATAAATCTTATAACCCTAAATAATGTAAGCCAAAATGAGATTATAGAGTCAGAAGAGGAAAATGGTACCAATGGTATAATTGTGCTTGCAAAAAATGACTTAAAACTGGGTTTGACAAAGACTCCCATAGTAGTACTTAAATCAAAGGATATGGAGGTATTTGACAGTGGCACAAATAGTGCCTCAAGAAAAACTGTAAATATAGATTATGCAGATATGATCAAGAAGCTATATGATGATTTTGAAACTGATGTTGACGGAAACTTACCGGTATATGTTTTTTTCAATAATAGGAATTTGGCCGGTGTTAAGTCTGAAATAGATTTCTTGAAATTAAAGCAGGCTTCTAATATAATTCTTGTAGAGGGAGATGAAAAGGAGTTTAGAACAGCTATAGAGGATTTGGTGCATAGCAGTAAAAATGCCTATGTGTTCTCACTTGATAAGAACAGTACAGATAGTATATGCAAGATACTTGGTGGAAGTAGTGTGTATAATGAACATATACAGGGATTTTATTGTATCGGAGCTACGACATTCTTTTTAAATAAATTAAATGATGGTACAATAGATGCTATAACTACAGTGAATGAGTATGATGAGGGATATTTGGCAGTTGAGATGCTGATGGAAGACTTGAAAAAGACTGCCTATATGTCAAATATTGATATGGAAAATATGCTGATAGATAAGGAGAGTCTGGAAGATGAAGATATAGTAAAACAGCTTTTCCCTATAGATTAGGCATATCTTGGGAGGAAAATGAAGAAAAGTTATGGTTTTTTAATGATTATTGCAGTCCTTGTTGCTGCATTGATCGGTGGTTTTTTTATGATAAGTCATATTGACCCACCAAAGAAAAATGTTATTAAGATAGGACTTTGTCTTTATAGATTTGACGACACTTTTATATCAAATGTCAGACATGAAATTGAAGAATATGTAAAAGTATATGAGAATGAAAATGATATCAAGATAAATCTTGAAGTAGTAGATGCTAAAGACAATCAAAACACACAAAATCATCAGGTGGAGAGATTTGTATCATTAGATTATGATGTACTACTAATAAATGTTGTGGACAGATTTGCCGCCTCAAATATGATTGAAACTGCGGTGGGAGCAGATATTCCTATAATATTTTTAATAGAAAGCCTGTAGATGATGATTTGAATCGAGCTGACAATATCTACTATATAGGAGCAGGGCCAAAGGCAGCAGGTATAGAGCAGGCAAATATAATAATAGATGCCTATAAGGAAAGTCCACACAGCATTGATATAGATGGTGATGGTGTGATAAATTATGTGCTTTTAGAAGGTGAGCCAAGTCATCAGGATTCTTTAGTTAGAACAGAGTGGGTGATAAAGACTCTACAGGATAATGATATTCCGATAAATAAGCTAAATGGTGCTATCGGCAACTGGGAAAGGGCTCAAGGCTCAGCACTTATGGAGGAGTGGCTCAAAGAATATAATAATATAGATCTGATCATCTCAAATAATGATGATATGGCTTTGGGTGCAATCGATGCCATAGAAAGAGCCAATAATATAAGCGGCATAAAGGCGGTAGGTATAGATGGAACGAAGGAGGCTCTTGAGGCAATCAAAGAAGGTAAACTTTTGGGCACTATAGAAAGTGATAAAAAGGAATATGCCAAGGCAGTGGTTGAGATTGCAATGTCAAGTATAGGTAAGTCAACATTGCCTGAGGACATAAAATCCAAACTTTTGGACAACAGAACTTATGATGTTGAACAAATTCCTAGGATAAAATAATTTTTTATACAAAACTGACAATTAATTTTTATACGTATTGCATATGAAATATAAAAAAGAGCATTGACTTATATGCTCTTTTTTATTATGATAAAAATCTAAAGATTAGAGCAACTTTCTAGTGGGTGCTCAGGGGACATTTCTTTAAATAATTCTATAGGAGTTTTATGAGGCATATTATAGCGGTGATTGATACAGATATACGCTTTGCCTTAAAATTATCTGATTTTCTTTCTAAGGAGGATAGGATTCCTTTCAAAGCTGTCGCTTATACTTCATTCCACATGTACAGTAATGAGACTTCTTCTATGGAGATAGTGGCATTTATTACAGATCTTGACAATGTGGATGAATGTATATCTACCGGACTTCCGGTTATCCTTCTATCAGATGATGCAATGGTAAAGTCAAAATATACCAATTCGTCAAAGCTTTTCTGTTCAATATTCAAATTTTGTGGTGTACATATTATTGTTGATGAGCTGCTAGGTTTCTTTTCCCAAAACGATTCGTTTGGACTTAACAGTACATGTAAAAATACCAAAGTTTATGGGGTTTATTCTCCTATAAACAGATGTGGCAGATCAAGTCTTTCAGTGGCATTTCATTCTTATTTTTGTTCAGAGTCAAATAGTTCTTTACTTATTTCCTTTGATGAATATGATTCAGTATTTGCCGTTTTGCGAAAAGAAAACAGTAGAGATCTTTCTGATGTATTCTACTGCTACAAAACAGGAGATTTAAATTTTGCAAAACTGGGTGAATGTATCAGCAGGGTGGAGGATTTAAATATTTTATTACCGGCCAGATACAATGAAGATCTGTTCTATCTTTCAGATAATGAGCTTACGAAATTTATGAATGATATTTTGATGGCGAACTTATTTGAAATCATAGTGATAGATTTTGGCAGTATAGGCAGAAGATCAATGCAAATTTTAGATATGTGTGAAAAGATATTCTGTCCGATAATGGGAGAAAAGCGGCAGTGTGGAAAGTACAAAGATAAATGAATTCAAATCACTTTTTGGGAAGAAACGGATATTCTGAAATTATTCACAAATTGCATGAGATAAAGCTGCCAAAGGATGATATTTCTACAGATATATTTAATTTTACTAAGTTAAAAAAAGGCATGATTATTTTATACAGATTTCAAAAAAATAGCAGAGGGCTTGTAATTTATGATTTATTATATAGTAGGCAGTATGTTGGTAATTACAACCTTTACTGACATACTATGGAGGAAGATACCAAATAGTATTGTTTGGGGATATTTTATTCTGGGAATTTTTACATTACATTTTGGATTTGCAATTAGATTTTTAGTTGCATTATTTCTTTTTTCTATTCTATACCATCTCAAGTTTTTTGGTGCGGGAGATGTAAAATTATTTTCTTTGCTAATAGGATTTCTAGGTACATATGAGGGTATGAATATGACATTTATCGCGATAGTCTTGGCAAGTATAGGCTCATTAATTTATATGCTGCTAAGCGGTCAGCTATTTATTAGATTCAATATGCTCATAAACTATTGTATGAGAGTCATTGCTACTGGTAAGCTTGAAAGATACTATGAATATGATAGGACAGATAAATGTCTGATACCCATGGTTCCGTTTTTTCTGGCAGGCTTTATATTGTGGAGGTGCTTTTGTTAAATAGGAAAGTAACAGATGAAGATTTTCTAAGGATACAGATAGTAAAAAAAGAAACTGAAAGCCAAATACAAAGTGAGAGCATATATGAGCAGCTCAAGAAAGAAATAAGAGATAAGCTTTCAGACCTTAGAAATATAGATGATGAAGAATTATATGAAATAATAGATGAGGAGATAATACATAAGGAACATTCTTTTTATATTCCACTTGAAGAAAAATTGAATATCAGAAATTCGTTATTTGATTCGTTTAGAAGACTGGATATATTGCAGGAACTTTTGGATTCTAAAGACATTACAGAGATAATGGTAAATGGAAAAGATGATATCTTTGTAGAGAAATGTGGAAAGGTAATGAAATGGAATAAGAGTTTTGTGAACAATGAAGTTTTGGAGGATATGATACAGCAGATAGTGAGTAAGGTGAATAGGGTGGTGAATGTATCCTCACCTATTGCAGACGCCAGACTCTCTGACGGCTCAAGAGTACATATAGTGTTGCCTCCAATATCACTTGATGGTCCAATTATTACTATAAGAAAATTTCCTGAAGTTATCAGTATGGAAAGGATGATATCATATGGAACCTTATCTGAGGAATGTGCAAAGTTTGGAAATGCTGGTATGTTCCGGATACAATATATTTATATCAGGGGGAACCAATTCAGGTAAGACTACATTTTTGAACGCACTATCCGGCTATATACCAAATGGGGAAAGAGTTATTACAATAGAGGATTCTGCAGAACTCCAGCTTATACATATAAAAAATATCGTAAGGCTTGAGACTAAGAATGCTACTTTAAGCGGTGATGGAAGTATAGGTATAGGAGATCTGATAAGAGCTTCTCTACGAATGAATCCTGATAGGATAATAGTGGGAGAGGTAAGAGGTAGAGAAGCACTGGATATGTTGCAGGCTATGAATACAGGACATGACGGTTCTTTAAGCACTGGACATGGAAATAGTGCAAAGGATATGCTCTCAAGGCTTGAAACTATGGTATTAAGTGGTGCGGATCTACCACTTGCCGCCATAAGATCACAGATAGCAAGTGCATTGGATATTCTGATACATCTTGGCAGGCTTAGAGAGGGAGAAAGAAGAATGCTTGAGATTTTGGAGGTTTTGCCCTATGAAAATGGGGAAATTGGACTTAATAAACTCTATGAGTTCGATATGGAAGAAAAGAAACATAAAAAGGTCGGAGAACTCAAAAACAAACAAAAACTATTCGCAGCAGGCTATAGATTATAACAGCTATAAATTCACAGTTTTAGAATGGTTAAAATACAGTCTTTTTGCAATAGCATTAACAGCTTTAGGCTCATATATATTTTATAAGAGCATAATTATATTCTTTATTCTATTTCCATTTTGCTTTTTATACCCAAATTTGAAAAGAAAATATTTGATTGCAGAAAAGAAACGCAAGCTGGTACTGGAATTTAAGGAGGCAATAATGATACTCTCTTCTCTTTTAAATGCCGGATATTCTCTGGAAAACTCTGTAAAAGAAGCATTGGTGGAACTTAGATTATTATATTCAAAAGATAATCTGATAATTAGAGAGTTTGAGTATATAAATCAACTTATATATATGAATATCAGTGTGGAAAAAGCATTTGATGATCTGGCGTATAGAAGTCATAGTGAAGATATCAAAAGTTTTGCAAAGGTTTTGAGGATTGCAAAGAGGAGTGGAGGCAAACTTGAAAGTATCATTTCACATACAGTGAATGTTATAGGGGATAAGGTCAGAGTAAAGGAAGAGATAGTAACTATGACTGCTGCAAAAAGGTTTGAACAGAGTGTTATGAATATCTTTCCACTTTTTATAATTTTATATATTGATATAAGCTCTCCCGGATTTTTCAATATCATCGTATACGACAATTATCGGTAGATTATGTATGAGTATGGGATTGATAGTGTATTTGTTTGCAATGTATATTTCAAAAAGTCTTTTAAATATTGAGGTGTAGTAGATGAAGAAGTATTTAAAAGAAATATTTTTAGATAATATAAAGTATTGGCTGATTATTATGTTGAGCTTTGTCTTGTCTATTATTTGTAGTATGTTTTTGAGAACTGATATAGTTTCAGATAATTATATAAAAAGGCTTGGAGTAGATGAATATGACACAGAGATGGAGATAGAGGTGGAGGGCTTATTGGATGAGCCACAGAAAATAGAGATACCTGTATCAAAGCGTGTATACTCCAAAGATGAGGCAAAGGAAGCTATTAAAAAGGGGATGGATGAGATATTGGCGACTCTTCCGGGTGAGAATACTTCACTGCAAAATATAACTACAAATTTGAATCCGACAAATGAAATAAGCGATTTGGGTATTAGTGTGAGCTGGGATTTTGGTGACACTGATATTGTAGATATCTTGGGTAATGTACATAATGAAAATTTGAGTGAGGATCTTGATCTGGATATAGTAGTAACTCTAAGTTATGAGACATATGAAGAAAGCTATATTATTCCGGCAAGAATATGTCCACGAATATTATCTGAAGATGAAAGACTGTTAAAAGGCTTTAAAGAAAAAATAATAGAAGCAGATAAAAGTCAAATAGAAAAAGACGGCTATACTTTACCTGATACTTATGAGGGAAAAAAGCTGATATATAGATTCAATGAATCTATAGACTTCAATCTGATTTGGATAATGGGAATAATAATATCATTGCTTTTATACTGTAGAGAGAAGGAAAATAAAAAGAAGATTGATGAAAAAAGAAAAAGAGAGCTTATGAAGGACTATCCGGATATAGTATCCAAACTGATAGTTTTTATAGGTGCCGGACTTTCAGTAAGACAGTCATGGGAAAGTATAGTTAAAGACTATGAAAACGAGATTACTGAGAGCGGTGAAAGAAGGTATGCCTATGAGGAAATGTCAAAAGCACTGGCAAGGCTGAAAAACGGAACACAGGAAAATATAGTGTACAAGGATTTTGGTAGAAGCTGTTCTCTAAGGCAATATATGAAATTATCATCACTGTTGGAACAAAATAGAAGGAGTGGACTTGCAAATATGCATACCCTTTTGAGTTTAGAGTCTCAAAGTGCCTGGGATGAGAGGATAAATCTTGCAAGAAGAGAAGGGGAAGAGTTGAATACCAAGTTGTTATTGCCATTATTTATGATGTTGCTGATAGTAATGATGATGATAATAGTACCGAAGCTTTGTTGATATTTTATTGATAATAGGACTTAAATTTATCAAAGAAAGGAGTAAAAAAATGTTTGAATTTTGGAAGGGTTTTATGGAGAATGAGGACGGAGTAGGTGTTATAGAAATTGTTCTGGTTTTGGTAGTTCTTATAGGTCTTGTTTTAATATTTAAAGGAAATATAAGTAAACTGTTGAATAACATATTTAAGGAGATAAATAAGAAGTCAAAAGAGGTATACAATTGAGAAAAAGAGGTTCAATTACAATCTTTGTATGTTTGATATTTGTATGTATCAGTGCATTGATATGTGGACTTTTGGAGTCTGCAAGGACCTCGGCCGCAAGATTATACTTGCAAACAGCAGGATACTCGGCAATAGATTCATTATTTAGTAGATATCACAGAGCTTTGTGGGAGAATTATAAAATACTCTCATTTGAAAGTGAAAATGATGAAAATATAAAGGATCTTATGCTCTCATATATGGAACCATATGTGGATAATAGCGGAATGTATAGGATTCAAAATCCACAGATAAACTTGAATAAGAAGATTAATCTAAATGATAATGGTGGAATGTATTTGGAACAGGAAATAATTGATTATATGAGTTTGGGTACTTTTGAATCTATATTTGACGGGTCTCCTGATGATTTGTGGAAAAACATAGAAGATGCAAAGAGCATGGAAAAGATTACCTCCGAATATGGACTCAGTTCAAAGGAAGCTATTGAGGTTGAAAAGTCATTATCAAGAATTTCTAAAAATATTGCTGAACAAGAAAAGATAAAATCTGATATGAAGAATGCATTTAATATGAGAAATATTACAGAACTTGAAAAGCTTTGTAATGATTTAAAGAAGAGTGTAAAAGAGATCCCGGATCTTGTAAAAAAATATGAGAAGCAAGCCGATAAGATGTCTAAGAAAATAAGAGAGATAGAAGATAAAAATACTGAGAATCTTTCCAAGCTTTCTGAAGGAAACAGATCATATATTGAGGGTGAGATAGCAAAATTTAAGGAGTATGTAGATAAGGACAGTGAGAGAAGAACAGAAGTCATAGCACTTACTTTACTCAGTGAAAACAGTATCAATGAAATAGAACATTTGGAGTCAGATATTGATATTTTGAAGGAAAGAATAGAAGAGGATGATGAAGATGAACAAGATCAGGATATCAGTGAAAATTGGGACATTGTGGGAGAAGATATATCTTCTATGACAGAGATGAAGCTTGATTTCAAGCATGGTATAGCTGATGAGGAAAAAGAGGATCAATTAAAACAGGTAAAGGATTTGATTTCTAATGGTGTATTTTCATTAGTGATTCCGGAAAACAGAGAGGTATCCTTAAAAACTGTAAATACACTTAGTTTGCCCTCAAATGCAATAACAAATGGCTATACAGACAGAAATTTGGCAGAGAGATTGTTGATAAATGAATATTTAGGAGCCTATTTTTGCGGATTTTACTGATGATATTGATACACCACTATCATATGAACTCGAGTATATATTGAATGGCAGAAGTTCCGATAAAGAAAAATCTTGAAAATACGATATTAAAGATTCTTGCAATACGAGAGGGATTAAATTATATGCATATTATATCAGATTCCTCCAAGATGCAAATGGCATATGAACTTGCAGCGACTATAAGTGGAGTGCTATGTCTGCCGCAAATAACTTTCCTTATAAAGTTTCTTATAATTGCAGTCTGGGCATTGGTGGAGTCTGTTATAGATATAAGATGCCTTTTGGAAGGAGGTAAGATACCTCTGATTAAGAATAAAGATGATTGGAGGAGCAATCTATCATCTATATTCAATATCTTAAATACAAATATTGTAGAAGAGGGGGAAATCTCAGGGAGAGGTATAAACTATGAGGGATATCTGAAAATGCTTTTGTATACAGAGGATCCTGTGAAGAGAAATTTTAGAATGATGGACATAATGCAGCTGGATATAGGTGTGGATCAAAAAGATTTTCTAATACAGGATATGATATACGGTATAGACGCAGATATAGGATGTGGAGCAAGAAGGTTATTTAGTGAGATATCTTTGTTTTCTGATGAGTTTTCTATACTTAGTTCAGGCTATGATATTAGAATAAAAGTAGAAAAAATATACTGAAGTGAGGTTTTGTATGTCCTCTTATAATAAAAATTTTAAAAACAAAAAAATGAAAGCTCTCCAAGCATGCAGGTATAAGAGGACGCACAAAGCCTCTCTTAGTGTAGAGGCAGCTATGTGCTTTTGTTTATTTATTATAGCCATGGCAATACTTATAATGCCATTTGACATGATGAATACCAATAGAAAGGTTAGGGGTATTGCCGAAGCTATATGTAAGGATTCCTGTCAATACGCCTATACCTATTACAGATTGAAGGGCGAAAAAAGAGAGGAAAAAGGTGAGAACTATGACCATGACGCTATGAAAAATATCAAAGGTGTTTTTTCGGGAGGAGCGATTGGAAGCTTTGCAGTTGCAAAAATAAATAGAGAGATTTCAGATAAAAATATAAGTAATATTAATGGCATATTGTCATCCTGTATGTCAGATGGTGAGACTATATGTATAAGAATTGATTATAAATATTCATTGCCAATAGGAATACTTGGAAAAAACAGTATTGACCAGACTGTAGTGGCAAAAAGACGGGCATGGATAGGTGTTGATAGCGGAAAGATGAAGGAGTCAAATTCGGGTGAGGATGAATATGTATATATAGGGAAACTCTACAAGATATCATATAGATCCCAAATGTCACTATCTATATAATGACTTACGTCCGGTAGCACTATCAACAATAAGCAGTATTAGAAATGATAATGGAGCTATATATCAGCCTTGTGAACGATGTGGGGGAAGAACAGGAGAAATAGTATATATAATGCCATCAGGCACAAGATATCACAGCGACAGAAATTGTAATGCAATTATAGCATATGTACAAAGAGTAAAGCTCTCTGATGTGGAGCATTTGGGGGTTTGCTCTTATTGTGGAGGTAGACATTGAATATTGAGCTTGTAGAAAAGATGGTTTTAATATTGTTTTTGATTATTTTTACATTTCAGGATATAAGGAAAAAAGAAATACATACTATTGGAGTAGTATTATTCTATATGATAATTGTAGATATTCAAATATATAAATTTTTGACAGGGATTAATATAAATTTTGGAGATATGATACTCGGTATATGTAGTGGGGTTTTACTCCTGCCATTGTCAAAGTTAAATATTTTGGGAGAGGGTGATGCATTTGTCTTTATAGGAAGCGGAGCAATACTTGGATTAAATGGTAATATATTGCTGTTTTTTATTTCTATTTTTATAGTTTCAATATATGCACTTTTTATGAGTGTGTACTGTATGATAAAAAAGAGAAAAATAAAGGGCATGCAAGTTGCAATGCTTCCATTTATAACTATGGCAAACTGCATTATATGGATATGCATATGAAGAAAAAGTTTAGAGCAAGTTTTACTATAGAGATGACGTATATTATATTTTTCGTATTTCTTGGTATAGCTTTTATAATAGGCTATAGTATGGACAAACATACAGAGGTGGTAAATAGTGTAGAAATGCATTTATTGCTTGAGAGAATTGCACATGATGAGAAAAATATCGGATATGACAAGGAAAGATTGAGATCTTCGTTAGAGTTAAAGGGTGGTGAAATTATAGGGATAAGTGAGAAAAAATTCTCTGTTGAAGGTGAGATGGGTGAGAAAAGTATAAGGGTAGCTATATATAATCCGGAGGGCTATATAAGGGCTACTACTGCATTGGAGGGGATATATGAAAGACTTAAAGGTCAGTTATCAGAGAAATCTGAAAAGTAATTGGCTTATATTTGAGCCGGAAGAAAGATTCTTGATGGAAATAAAAAGTAAATATGCTTTTGAAATTGGAATGATAGAGCATAATATTATCAAAAGTTTTTTAAAACCAACTATAAAAAGAATAAATAGTGGAGTAGAGATTTGCTATGATATAAGTTCACTACAGCCGCTATCAAGAATACTTGAGGTTAGAACACCGGGAATAGAAGAAATAAGAAGTTTTATATTAGAGATAATATCTGCGACAAAAGGACTGGAGGAGTTTTTTTACTTGAAGCCTCATCAGTAGTGCTGGATCCGGAATTCATATATTCTGATCTGGATTTAAAAAAATTCTCATTTTTGTATATACCAAGATCTGAAGATAATAAGGAAGAGATGAAATTATTGCTTGAAAAATATATTGAATAGTACAAATAAGGATGATAAGGACTGCTTATTGATGGTATACAGTATGCTAAAGGAATGTCAAAAGATAGATTTTATTATAGAAAACTTAGAAGATATACTTGACTCCAATTTAAAGAAAGATATGGAAATACCAATGTTTATAGAAGAAGAGCAGATAGAAAACGATATAGAAGAAAAGGATAAAAGAAAAAAACAGTTTAATATCTTTGGAGGCATTTTTAAAGGTAATAAACAAAAGAATCAAGATGAGGAAGAAGAATTTTTGGAGAAGGTATTTGATGGATATGAGGCTGCTCCAAATGTGTCATATATAAACGAAGAAAATCAGGGTGGAGAATTATCTAATACAGTTTTATTGACGGATATAAAACCGAATAAGAGTGGCAGAATTTTAAGGACTGTAAATGGAAAAGAGGACATAGAGATTTCATATCTTCCATTTATCATAGGCAAACAGGAGAGAATATGTGACTACGTATTGGAGGCAGATGGAGTTAGCAGGATACATTTACAATTCTTTGAAAAAGACAATGAACTGTATGCCAGAGATCTAAACTCAAGAAATGGTAGTTATATCAATGATAAGAAACTTGAAAATGAAGAAAATATAAGATTGTATAATGGAGATTCCATTAATATTTGTGGTATAAGTTTTATATTGGAAATATAATCATGCTTGATAGTTTTTGTATCTATGCTATACTTTATAAAATCATTAAGAAAGTTTTTATGGCTTTTTATTGGCAAAGCGAATAGTATTGTAAAAAGCCTTATAATAATGATTAGGAGAATAAAGTGAAAGAAAAAATAAGAATAGTATTATGCTGTATATTTTTGGCAATAGCGGTATATTCAGGATTTAATATAGTAAGGATACAAAGTGAATACAAAAAGGGTGTGGATACCTATAAAGAGATTGATAAGTATACTATAGAACAGACAGCAGAACAGATAAATGTGGGGAGTGTGGAAAATACTGTTGAAGAAAAGCCTTATCCAGATGTGGATTTTAAAGGATTGAAGTCCTTGAATGAAGATGTTATAGGATGGATATATATACCTGATACAGAGATAAACTATCCTATAGTACATACAGCAGATAATGATTATTATCTGGACCATATGGTGGACAGAACAGAAAATTCGGCCGGTTCGATATTCTTAGATGCAAGAAATCCTAGTGATTTCAGTGATTTGCACAGTATAATATATGGACATCATATGAAAAATGGAAGTATGTTTGCCGCATTAAAGGGATATAAGAAGCAGGAATTTTTTGATGAACATAAGGTAGGTTATTTGATAACTGAAGCCGGAGTATATAGAATAGATTTCTTCGCAGGGCATGTGGCAAATGTGGAAGAGGATGCGTGGCAGCTGGATTTTTTAGACAATGCAGAGTTTGATAAATGGATAAAATACCTGAAGGATACTTCAGCATTTCAATCAGATATAGATCCCCAATATGGTGATAAGATTTTTACACTTTCCACTTGTAGTTATGAGTTTGATGATGCTAGATTTATATTGACCGGTAAGCTGACAAAAATCGAATAGGGAAAAGGGTCGGGAGCAGAATTGTTCTTGACCCTTTTTTTTAAAAGTGATACTATAAGAAAAACCTATTAATTGAGTAGGAATAAAGGATAGAATAAAAGAGGATTTTATGAATATATTAGAGGAAGTAAAAAAAATACATGAAACTTTGGTGGAACTTAGAAGAGATTTTCATTCACATCCTGAACTGAGTATGCAGGAGTATCGTACAGCTACAAGAATAGAAGAAGAACTTGATAAGCTTGGAATAGAGCATTATAGAAGTACGAATACAGGTGTTATAGGATTGATAAGAGGTATGGCAAAGTCAGAGCCGGCAAAAAATATCGGATCAGATGAATCTGAAAGTAATGTAGGACACCAAAACAGTACCAGAGAAGGAAAGGATAGAATAGTGGCACTTAGGGCAGATATAGATGCTCTTCCAATACTTGAAAGAGATGACAGAGAGTACTGCTCTATAAATCAGGGTATAATGCATGCCTGTGGACATGATGTTCACAATACTTCCTTGCTGGGAGCAGCTATAATACTTGCAAATAATAGGGATAAGTTTGCAGGGACTGTAAAGCTTATATTCCAACCGGGAGAGGAAATAGGTGCAGGTGCTCAGACTATGATAGAGAATGGTGAAATTAAGGGTGTTGAGAGAATTTTCGGATTACATGTGGCACCGGATCTAAGATGTGGAGAGGTAGGTGTTACAAGTGGTATAAATAATGCCTCTGTTGATCATTTCAGGATAGAAATAGAGGGAAAGGCAACACATGTGTCCACACCTCAACTTGGAACGGATGCACTTTATATAGCAGCTCAAACAGTTGTGGCTTTGCAAGCCTTGGTGACAAGGACTACATCACCTATAGATCCTGTTGTAATAGGTATAGGTATATTGAATTCGGGAACTTCTTATAATATTGTTTCAGGAAGTGGAATTATAGAGGGTACGACCAGAACTACATCAGCAAAGACTAGGCAAGAGGTAAAGGATAAGGTAACAAAAACTGCAAAAAATATAGCGCAAATTTATGGTGGAACTGCCAAAGTTGTTTGGAAGGATTATACATCAGCTCTAATCAATGATGATAGAGTATCAGAGGAAGTTAGAAGTATTGTCGAAGATATTTTGGGAAAAAATGCAGCAAAGATCAGACCTATATCTCTGGGTGGAGATAATTTTGCAGAGTTTCTTTTGGAGGTTCCGGGTGCGTATGCATATCTTGGAACTTCCAATGAGAGATTGCCAAACACTTTGATACAGATACATAATGAAGGATTTGATATAGATGAGAAGGCTTTGGACATAGGGGCTGCATTGTATGCAGAGTATGCCATAAGATGGCTTAATCTTGAATTTTAAATGAATAAATTATCTCTATTGTTTTAAAATATATTAAAATATACTTACAAAAAGATGACAAGTTTAATATATTATTGACATTTAGTTTAATAATTAATATAATTCTAAAAATTAGCGATTGTATTAAAGGAGAGACTTTATGCCAAGAATAACATCGCTTCTTAAGTCTATATGTGGAAAAATCATGGCAATACCCATGAAAATCACAAAGAAGATGTACAGACAGATGGCATTGCTTACAATAGGTGGTGCAGTTGTAAGTGCTGTTGCATTTTCAAGCAATGGATTTGCGGGAGGCGGAAAGAATGCTGTCAGTGCGAATGTCATCAACTCTGCTGAGGATGAAACTTCAGAAGAAGATGTGTCGAACGAGACAAGCGATATTTTGGATAATGCCGGATTAGATAATACAACTGTTGTGGAGGGACACATAGATCTACCAAGGATCGAACAAAAGGAGACCGGAAATGAAAAGATGGAAAGACTTCTTGAGGAAAGACGAGTGGCACTTGGTTTATCTTCTCTAACAGTGGAGGATTATAATAATCTGCTAAGGATTGTAGAAGCTGAAGTAGGTGACAATGATGTTTATGGTAGAACTATAGTAGCCAATGTGGTTATAAATAGAGTTAAGTCAAGCCATTTTGAAAACACCATAACAGATGTTATATTTAGCAAGGGACAGTTTTCACCTATAAGGGATAAGAGGTTTTTTAAAGTCAAGGTAAGTGAGGCGACAATCAAGGGCGTGAACAATGCATTGATGGGAGAAGACTACTCAATGGGAGCACTTTATTTTATGGATAGAGCTTATTCCTCAAACCATGCGGTTGGATGGTTTGATTCATCTTTAACATATTTGTTTTCTTATGGAGGTCATGAATATTTTAAATAAATTGTAGTTTTATGTATGCCCCGGAAAGGGCTTTGTTTGTAGTGCATTTTCCGGGGATAAAAAAATTTGAAAAAAATAAAAAAATACTTGACATTACAATGACGCTTAGATATAATGCTGTATGTGTCTGAGAGAGATACAAAAATAAATCAACGGGGTGTGGCTCAGTTTGGCTAGAGTACCTGGTTTGGGACCAGGGGGTCGCAGGTTCGAATCCTGTCACCCCGATTTATTTTCTTAAAAATTAATATTCGAGTCTGTAGCTCAGCTGGATAGAGCATCGGCCTTCTAAGCCGAGGGTCAGGGGTTCGAATCCCTTCAGGCTCACTGATATGCAGGTGTGGTTCAATGGTAGAACATCAGCCTTCCAAGCTGAATACGTGGGTTCGATTCCCATCACCTGCTTTTTATCATAATAATATGGTACATTATGGTGGGTATAGCGCAGTTGGTTAGCGCGCCAGATTGTGGCTCTGGAGGCCGTGGGTTCGAATCCCATTACCCACCCTTTTATTGGGTCATCGCCAAGCGGTAAGGCACAGGACTTTGACTCCTGCATTCGCTGGTTCAAATCCAGCTGGCCCAGTTATATAGAAGTATGTTGATAACACCTTTGGGTGTTATTTTTAGAATAAGCGTGATAGCTTTGGGAGGTGTTTATGGACATTATGCCAATTTTTGCAGGTATTGTAGGGCTTGTTATAGTAGTGGCGGTTGCGGTATCTGCGGGTACTATGGCGGCGGTTTTCGGTGTTATAGCAGATGATGATGAAGATGATGAATTTTAGAAAGAAGGGCAGAGATAAATTCTCTGCCTTTTTTGATTTTATCAAAGATACTTAACTAAATGTTATGGATAGTATAGTAAATATATATGAAGAAATGAAAGAATAGTTGACAGTAAAGTTGAAAAAAGTTTTATTTTAAAGTATTATGATAAGAAAAATCTTTTAAAATAAGGAAATTGAATTCTTTTAAAAGATTTATAAAACCGGTATGAAATAAATTTCATTACTGTATAAGCATGATAAATGCAGAATGGAGATGGAATATGAAAGCGAAAATAGCATTAATAAATGGTGATGGTATTGGACCGGAGATAGTAAGAGAGGCAAAAAAAGTTCTTGAAACTATTGAAAAAAAATATGGTCATGAGTTTATATTTACAGATATAGATATGGGAGGATGCTCTATTGATAAATATGGAGTACCGCTTACAGATGAAGCAATAGAGATTGCAAAGAGCAGTGATGCAGTACTGCTTGGAGCAGTAGGTGGAAATGTCGGCAATTCAAGATGGTATGATATTGCACCTAATCTAAGACCGGAAGCAGGACTTTTGAAGATAAGAAAGGAACTGGGACTTTTTGCAAATTTAAGACCGGCACTTTTGTATAAGGAACTTGCGGATGCTTGTCCTCTAAAGACTGAAATAAGCAAAGCCGGTTTTGATATGGTAATAGTCAGGGAGCTTACAGGAGGTCTTTACTTTGGAGACAGATATACAAAGGAAATAGATGGTGTAAGAACTGCAGTGGATACTTTGGTCTACAATGAAAATGAGATTAGAAGGGTGGCAAAGGTTGCCTTTGATATCGCTTCAAAAAGAAGAAAGAAGGTTATCAGTGTAGACAAGGCCAATGTATTGGATAGTTCCAGACTTTGGAGAAATGTGGTAGAGGAAGTAGCAAAGGAATACAAGGATATTACATTGGAGCATATGCTTGTAGATAATGCAGCTATGCAGCTTGTAATGAATCCGGCGCAGTTTGATGTAGTGCTTACTGAGAATATGTTTGGAGATATACTTTCTGATGAAGCAAGTATGATAACAGGCTCTATAGGAATGCTCTCAAGTGCAAGTTTGAATGAGAGCAAGCTTGGACTTTATGAGCCAAGCCATGGTTCAGCACCGGATATTGCCGGAAAGAATATTGCAAATCCTATAGCAACAATACTTTCAGCTGCAATGCTTTTAAGATATTCTCTGGGACTTGATAAGGAAGCTGATAATATTGAAAAGGCAGTTGGAAAAGCTTTAAAAGATGGTTTTAGGACGGCTGATATTTACACTGAGGAAATGACAAAGCTGACCACCACTGAAATGGGCGATAAGATAGTGGAGTATATAAATTAAATTTTACAGTATAGACTGTGATAGAAAGAGGGAATATGGATAATTTACGCTCAAATAATATGAAATCAGGTATGCAACAGGCACCTAGCAGATCGCTGCTAAATGCAGTTGGAATGACACCTGAAGAAATGAGAAAACCTATAATAGGTATAGTAAGTTCATTTAATGAGATTGTACCGGGACATATAAATTTAGATAAAATTTCAGATGCGGTAAAGCTTGGAGTGGCTGAGGCAGGTGGAATGCCTGTAGTCTTTCCGGCGATTGCAGTATGTGACGGAATAGCCATGGGACATTTGGGTATGAAATACTCACTTTGTTCAAGAGATTTAATAGCAGATTCTACAGAGACTGTAGCTATGGCACATCAATTTGATGCACTTGTAATGATTCCGAACTGTGATAAGACAGTACCTGGAATGTTAATGGCTGCAGCCAGACTCAATATACCTACAGTATTTGTATCAGGTGGACCTATGCTTTCAGGTAAGGTAAAGGGTAAGAATACATCACTTTCAAGTATGTTTGAGGCGGTTGGAGCATATACCGCAGGTAAGATCAGCGAAGATGATGTATTAGAATATGAAAATAAGACATGCCCTACCTGCGGCTCATGTTCAGGTATGTATACAGCAAACTCTATGAACTGTTTAACAGAAGTTCTTGGAATGGGACTTAGAGGAAATGGAACAATACCTGCCGTTTATTCTGACAGAATCAGACTTGCAAAAAGAGCAGGTTATGCTGCAATGGAAATGCTAAAGAGAGATATTCGTCCAAGAGATATAATGACAAAGGAAGCATTTATAAATGCACTTACTATGGATATGGCACTTGGATGTTCCACAAATTCAATGCTTCACCTTCCGGCCATAGCTTATGAGGCAGGAGTTGAGTTAAATGTAGATATTGCAAATGAAATCAGTGCAAAGACTCCAAATCTTTGCCATCTTGCACCGGCAGGACATACCTATATAGAGGAGCTGAACGAAGCCGGCGGCATCTATGCGGTTATGAAGGAAATATCAAAACTTGGACTTTAAACCTTGACTGTATGACTGTTACAGGAAAGACAGTAGGTGAGAATATAAAGAATGCAATCAATCTGGATACAGATGTTATAAGGCCGGCTGAGAATCCATATTCGAAGGTAGGCGGTATAGCAGTACTTAAGGGAAATATAGCACCTGATTCTTGTGTTGTAAAAAGAAGTGCGGTTTTACCAAATATGTTAAAGCACTCAGGACCGGCAAGAGTCTTTGATTGTGAAGAAGATGCAATAGAGGCGATCAAAGGTAGCAAGATAGTACCGGGAGATGTGGTAGTTATTAGATACGAGGGACCGAAGGGTGGTCCGGGTATGAGAGAGATGTTAAATCCTACATCAGCAATTGCCGGAATGGGACTTGATGATACAGTAGCACTTATTACTGACGGTAGATTTTCAGGTGCTTCAAGAGGTGCATCGATAGGCCATGCTTCACCTGAGGCAGCAGTTGGAGGTCCGATAGGACTTTTGCAGGATGGAGATATCATAGATATTGATATTAATGCAAATACTGTTAATGCTAGAGTGAGTGAAGAAGAGTTTGCTAAGAGAAGAGAAAATTGGAAACCGAGGATAAATGAAGTCACCGGATACCTGGCAAGATATAGAAAGCTGGTTTCAGGAGCTCCAAGAGGTGCGGTTTTAACAGTTGACGAATTATAGGAGGATAGATGGCTAAATTAAGTGGTTCAAAAATAATAGTTGAATGTCTACTGGAGCAGGGGGTTGATACAGTCTTCGGTTATCCGGGTGGTGCAATATTAAACTTGTATGATGAATTGTATAAGTATCAGGATAGAATAAAACATATACTTACCAGTCATGAGCAGGGAGCTGCACATGCTGCAGATGGTTATGCCAGAGCAAGTGATAAGGTAGGAGTATGTTTAGCTACCAGTGGACCGGGAGCTACAAACTTGGTAACAGGTATTGCCAGTGCATATATGGATTCCATACCTGTAGTTGCTATAACATGTAATGTAGGTAATAATCTTCTTGGAAAGGATTCTTTCCAAGAGGTGGATATAGCGGGTATAGTAATGCCTGTTACAAAGTATAGCTTTATAGTAAGAGATGGAAACAAGCTGGCTGATACTATAAGAAGAGCTTTTAAGATAGCAGTATCCGGAAGACCGGGACCTGTACTGATAGATATTACAAAGGATGTCACAGGAGATAGCTTTGAATATGAGTATAAGGAACCTGAGAAGGTAAAAACCTCAGGTAAGCGTTACAGAGGAAGAAATATTGAATGCTATCTCACTTATAAGAGGATCAAAGAAGCCTTTCGCATTGGTAGGTGGAGGTGCTATCCTCTCTGATGCCAGTGAAGAGCTAAGAACTTTTGTTTCAAAGGTGGATTGTCCGGTAGCAGATACCCTGATGGGTAAGGGAGCATTTGACGGTTCCAATGAGAAATATACCGGAATGGTAGGTATGCATGGAACAAAGGCAAGTAACCTTGGTATAACAGAATGTGACCTACTCATTGTTATAGGTGCCAGATTCTCTGACAGAGTAATAGGTAATGCTAAGAAGTTTGCAAAGAATGCAAAGATTCTTCATATAGATGTGGATGCGGCTGAGATAAGCAAAAATATCAAAGCTGATTACAGCTTGATAGGTGATGCAAGACTGATACTTAGAAAGTTGAATGCAAGACTTGATCCGGTTCATCATGACGAGTGGGTAGCGCATATTGAAAGATTAAAGGATATGTATCCTATAAAGACCAATAAATCTAATCTTACAGGTGAGTATATAATAGAAACTATTGATGAAAAAACCAAGGATGATACTATTATTTCTACAGAAGTAGGACAGCATCAGATGTGGACAGCACAGTTTTACAAGTTCAAAAATCCAAGAACTTTCCTTACTTCAGGGGGACTTGGAACTATGGGTTATGGGCTTGGAGCGGCTATAGGTGCAAAAGTTGCTATGCCTGATAAGACAGTGGTAAATATTGCCGGTGATGGTTGCTTTAGAATGAATATGAATGAAATAGCTACAGCTACCAGATATGATATACCTATAATTCAAGTGATTATCAATAACCATGTGCTTGGAATGGTTAGACAGTGGCAGAATTTATTCTATGGAAAGAGATATTCACAGACAATACTAAGAGATAAGGTAGACTTTGTGAAATTGGCTGAGGCTATGGGAGCAAAGGCAAAGAGAGTTACTACAAAAGAGGAGTTTGATGAGGCATTTGATGAGGCATTGAAGTCAAATACAACTTTTGTTATTGAATGTGAAATAGATTCTGATGAGAAGGTATTCCCAATGGTGTCTCCGGGAGCCGCAATATCAGATGTCTTTGATGAAAAAGATTTAAAAATAAACCCTATAAAATAAAAACGTAAATAACAAGTAGTATAAGGAGATTATTATGGGAAGAGTGTATAATTTTAGTGCCGGACCCGCGGTACTTCCGGAAGAAGTTTTAAGAGATGCAGCTGCAGAGATGCTTGATTATAATGGAAGTGGAATGTCTGTTATGGAAATGAGTCATCGTTCAAAGGTTTATGAAAACATAATAGAGGAAGCGGAGAAGGATATAAGAGATCTTTTGAACATTCCTGACAATTATAAAGTACTTTTCTTACAGGGCGGTGGACATACACAGTTTGCCATGGTTCCAATGAATCTTATGAAGAACAGAAAAGCTGATTATATTATTACAGGACAGTGGGCAAAGAAGGCTTTTCAAGAGGCGAAGATGTATGGTGATGTAGTGGCGGTGGCTTCAAGTGAAGATGAGACCTACTCATATATTCCGGATTGTTCAGATTTACCTATAAGAGAAGATGCAGACTATGTATATATTTGTGAGAACAATACGATATATGGTACTAAGTTCAAAACATTACCAAATACAAAGGGCAAGGATCTGGTAGCGGATGTTTCATCCTGTTTTTTGTCAGAACCTATGGATATAAGTAAGTACGGCATTGTTTGGGGTGGTGTACAAAAGAACATAGGACCGGCAGGAGTAGTTATCGCAATCGTAAGAGATGATTTAATTACAGATGACGTATTGGAGGGTACCCCTTCAATGCTTAGATATAAAGTACATGCAGATAATAAATCTCTTTATAATACGCCACCTGCATATAATATTTATATCTGTGGCAAGGTGTTCAAATGGATAAAGTCTCTAGGTGGACTCAGTGCTATGAAGGTAAGAAACGAAGAAAAAGCTAAGATCTTATACGACTTCCTTGATTCATCCAAGCTCTTTAAGGGAACAGTAAGAAAAGGAGACCGTTCACTTATGAATGTTCCGTTCATTACAGGAGATAAGGAGATGGATGCAAAGTTCATTAAAGAAGCAGAAGCAAACGGTTTTGTAAACTTAAAAGGTCATAGAAGCGTTGGAGGAATGAGAGCCAGCATCTACAATGCTATGCCTAAAGAAGGTGTAGAGAAACTTGTTGAGTTTATGAAGAAGTTTGAAAAAGAGAATGCATAAGGAGATATGATGAAGAATATACATTGCCTGAATCCTATCGCAAGTGTAGGAACAGATATATTTGATGAAAATTATAAGTTTACAGATAACATAGAAGAAGCGGATGCTATAATGGTAAGATCTGCTGCTATGGGAGATATGGAGTTCTCAAAGAATTTGCTTGCCATTGCCAGAGCAGGTGCCGGCGTAAATAATATACCGCTTGATAGATGTGCTGACAATGGAATTGTGGTGTTCAATACTCCGGGTGCAAATGCCAATGGAGTAAAGGAGTTGGTGATTTGTGGAATGCTTTGGCTGCCAGAGATGTAGTAGGCGGTATAGAGTGGACAAGAAGCATCAAAGATTCGGACACTATTTCAAAGGATGTGGAAAAGGGTAAGAAGAACTTTGCAGGCTGTGAGATTAAGGGAAAGAAACTTGGAGTTATTGGACTTGGTGCCATAGGTGCTGAAGTGGCAAATGCTGCTGCATCACTTGGACTTGAGGTATTCGGATACGATCCTTATATTTCTGTAAACTCTGCTTGGAGACTGTCAAGAAAGATAAAGCATATTACAGATATAAGTGAAATATTTAGAGAATGTGATTACATTACCTTACATACACCGCTTACAGATGATAATAAAGGAATGATTGGAAAAAATTCCATACCACAGATGAAGGATGGTGTGGTAGTATTAAACTTTGCAAGAGATTTGCTTGTAGATGATGATGAGATGGAAAAAGCGTTGGAGAGTGGTAAGGTTGCAAGATATGTTACAGACTTCCCAAATACAAAGTCTGCAAAGATGGAAAAGGCCATAGTTATACCTCATTTAGGAGCTTCTACGCAGGAAAGTGAAGATAATTGTGCAGTGATGGCGGCAAATGAATTGGTGGATTATCTTGAGAATGGTAATATAAAGAATTCAGTAAATTACCCAAGTTGCGATATGGGTATTTGTCAGGTTGAAGGAAGGGTTGCACTCTTACACAAGAATATTCCAAATATGATTGGTCAGATTACCTCAGCATTTGCAAAGAATGGTTACAATATTTCAGATCTTACAAACAAATCAAAGGCAACAAAGGCATACACTCTTATTGATATAGAGAGTAAGGCAAGCCAAAAGCTTGTAGACGAGTTAAATGATATTGAAGGTATTTTGAAGGTAAGGGTTATAAAATAGATCAAAAAGGGGTGGTAAAGTCTTTATGGTTTTACCACCTTTATTATATATAGTTCTTATGATAGAATTATATAATCAAAAGAAACCGGAGGAAAATATGGCAATAGTAAAATCTTTCAAATGTGTAAGACCTGGTGATGATATGGTAAAGCAGGTGGCATCACTGCCATATGATGTATATGACAGAAAAGAAGCAAAGGCGGCAGTAGCAGGTAAGCCATATGCATTCTTAAATATTGATAGGCCTGAGACGGCGTTTGATGACGATTTTGATATGTACTCAAAAGAAGCTTATTTAAAGGCGAAAGAGCTATATGATGAGTTTAAGAATAATGGTATATATAAAAAGGATGTTGAAAACAGCTATTATCTCTATGAGCTTACAATGAATGGAAGAAGCCAGATAGGAATAGTAGGCTTGGCAAGTGTAGATGATTATTTGAATGATATTATAAAAAAGCATGAGAAGACCAGAGAAGAAAAGGAAATCGATAGGATAAATCATGTGGATATAGTAGATGCACAGACAGGGCCTATATTTTTGGCATATAAGAAAAATGATGATTTGAAAAAGATAATATCAGAAAATAGTTTACTTGAGCCAATATATGATTTTGTTTCAGAGGATAATGTAAGACATAGAGTATGGAAGATAGATAAATTTTATAATGACCAAATATTTGAATGCTTCAAAAATATTCCGGCACTTTATATAGCCGACGGACATCATAGAGCAGCTTCTGCAGTAAAGGTAGCACTAAAGAGAAGAGAAAAAGAAAATAATATTGATGCAGAATATAATTATTTTCTTTCTGTAATCTTTGATGAAAGGCAGCTGCATATCCTGCCATACAATAGGATATTATTGGAATATAATGAAAAAAGTACAGAAGAGATAATAGATCTGATATCTGAAAACTTTGATATGAAGGAGAGTCCAATACTGGAAGAAATCAAAGACAGACATGAATTTGGAATGCTCATAAATGATAAATTCTTCATTTTAAGAGCAAAGGAAAATGTACTTGCCGGAGTGGAGGGAGATAGTATAAAAAGCCTCGATGTATCAATACTTCAGGATATGGTACTTGATCCGATATTTGGAATAAAGGATCCAAGAACTGATGAGAGAATAAAGTTTGCAGGTGGTATCAGAGGAGTATCCTATTTAAAATCGGAGTTGGATAGTGGAAATGGTGTTGTAGCATTTTTGATGCATCCAACCTCTATGGAAGAGTTGTTTGCTGTAGCAGATGATAATAAGCTTATGCCGCCAAAGTCAACTTGGTTTGAACCAAAACTTAGAAGTGGCATTTTCATACATGAGATATAATGAAGATTTTCACATAATATTGCCATCAGAAAAATATGAAAATATGGTGCATTTTTGGATGCATTCTGATGGAGGAAAGATATTTAAAAAGAAATTGAATGATTTTGCAAAGAAGATGAATGTTCACTTCAATATGGTAAGGATAAAGAATGTTAAGACTATATGGGGAAGCTGTTCTTCAAAGAAAAATCTAAATTTTAATTTCAAACTGTTTTTCTTACCGGAAAGCTTGATTGATTATGTATGTGTACATGAATTAGCACATCTAAAACAAATGAATCATTCAAAAGAATTTTGGTTAGAGGTAGAAAAACAGATACCGGATTATAGACTGAGGAGAGAAGAACTGAAAAGATATATTTGAGAATGGAGTAGGATATGACGAAGGAAGAATTTCTGGATGGACTGAGAAAGGCTTTGTTTTCTACAGGTTCAGCATCACTTATTGAGGAAAATATAAGATTTTATTCTTCATATATTGATGATGAACTCTCAAAAGGAAGAAGCATTGACGATATAATGGAAGAGCTTGGTGATCCAAGATTGATTGCCAATTCCATAAAAGTTGCAGCGGGATATGATGATGTATTTACAGGATTGAACAATGAAGCATATATGAATAATGACAGATATGAAGAAAAAATCAATACTGAAAATGAAGAAAAAGGGAATGCAAATTTTAAAGCGTATAATTTATCCGGTAAGAGCCTTATTTTGCCGATTATTATCATATTAGCAGTGGTTTTGGTGGTAATTGCTGTAATAGTAGCTGTATTTTCTTTTTTGGCACCGGTATTATTGCCTATAATAGGGGTATTGATATTGGTAGGATTAATAAAAGGAATATTATATAAGAGGTAATAGCAAGGAAAAGTGTTACAAAAGTATTACGCGATGTAATAATTTGTCGGGTTCAAGCTATAAAAATTAAGATATATCAAACTATAGGTAATATCTTTATAGTAATTAAAAAAATAAAAAAATATGAATATTTGTTTTATAATAAGAATTACTTACTGAAAAATTCAAATGCAAAAATAAAGACATAAAAAAAGTTGATTCTGAGGTAAAAAAATATAAGAAATTAACAATGAGGTTATAAATTTCGAGTGAAAAACGGTGTTTATAGCCTTTTTATTATTATAAAAGGAAATTGAAAAAAATATAAAAATTATTTATAAAAAAAGCTTGACATATATATAATCGAAGTATATACTATGCTTTGTAATAATTACTTAACAAAAACAAAATGTTTGTAATTATTAAATCAAGGATTTTAATACCAACGTAGTTGGTTTACTATATTAAGGATTAAGGAGCCCAGAATGAATAACACTAAAAAAATTATAATTGGAATTTTATCAGCAATGACTATTACTACACTTTCACCTGTTACATCTTTTGCAACAACAGTTAGAAAGATCTCATATCATCAGTATGGTGAAAAAGTTTTGAATGGTCCTGCTTTAAAAAGTGGAACATATATAGTTACAGTTGAGGCAAGCTCACTGGACATATATAAGAGCATGACATCAAATGAGACTATTGGTAAGGCGAGTAGAGGTGATGTATTCCAGATCTTAGAAGATATGGGTGGCGGATATGCAAAGGTTTCATACAATGATGTAGAAGGCTATATATCTATAAAGAGCGGAGATACTTCTATTGAGGAGATGGATTCAGTAGAGGAGGCAGCAGCTTCTGCAACACAGAGTATTGTAAAGGCTACAGAAACAAATAAAAGAGAAGCAGTTATAAACTTTGCTAAGAGTTTTGTTGGTGGAAGATATATTTATGGTGGAACCAATCCTTATATAGGTGCGGATTGCTCAGGATTTGTAAAGTATATCTTGGCAAATACTGTGGGGGTTTCACTTCCAAGAACATCTTCAGAGCAGTCAGGAGTAGGTGCTACAGTTACAAGTGCGGATCAGCTTCAACCGGGAGATCTTCTTTTCTACGGTTCGGGTAGATCAGTGAGCCATGTTGCAATGTATATCGGTGATGGAAAGGTAGTACATGCTTCATCATCAAAGACAGGAATAATCATTTCAAATTATAACTACAGACCAATCATTCGTATGGCTAATGTCATAGGATAATCATAGTCGCTGCCCGAAAAAAGCGTTGGGCAGCTTTTTTCAGTGAGTATTTAAACAAAGAGATTTGGAGTTTTATTCATCTTATTGTAGTATTAACCCATTCTTTGTGTTAAACTATGTTTATTAAAGATAAAAAGAAAGAGTAGACGAGGAAGGGTTATGATTGAACTTGGTTTGAAGGAAAGGGAAGGTCTGTCAGAATTAGCAACGGATGATATACTAGTCAGGCTTGCACTTGCCGGAAAATGTGGAAGAGTCTGGATACCGGCTACAGGTGCAGCTTCATACAGCGTTATAAAAGTATATCATTATATGTATATAGTAGGAGTTACTCCAAAGAAGGACAGAGCTGTTTCTTTGTGGGGAACTATTGCAAGACATGGAGATGGAGCATATATTATCCCCACTTCAGAGTCTTGGATAGATTGGCTTGTAGAAAATATAGATTGTAGATATAGGAATTATTCAAGATATGTTTTACAATTTACAGGTGTTGAGAGTGTAGAATTATTACAGGAGCTGAACGCTGCGTTAGAGGAAGGCTTGAATATAGATAAAGTAAGACCTGAAGATTATGACATATTATTGAAAGATATGTGGAGTGAGGATTATTCTGCATGTTTTGATAATAGCAAAGATTTGCTAAAGATGCAATGGGATATATGGTTTATAAGGATGGAGAAGTTGTAAGCGGCTGCATGGGTAGACCATATGGAGAGGAGTTTATTGAGCTTGTATTTGCTTCAAATCCTGAGTACAGGAGAAGGAATCTGGCTTTGACAGCTGCATCTAATATTTCGCTTTATCTAGAAGACAAAAAGATAAAACCATATATAGATGTTAGAAATCAGCACTCAGTGGAGTTGGCTTCAAGACTTGGCTTTGAATTTATAAAGGAATATCAGGTATATCAAATTTATAATTCAGAAGATTAATTCTAAGAAAATATTTTAAATATAGGGGTGTCGTCAGTCACCTCTATATTTATGTAAAAAGGTAGAAATATGGAGAAGATAAGCATTGCAAAACGCCTTAATAATAATAAAAGAGGCTATTTGATAATAAATGCAAATCAAGGTAAGCATAAGATTGCCTTGATAGAAGATGTGAAAAATGAATATGCAACTCTGGCAGATTTGTCTAGAGAAATATTAAAAAATGCGTTGGTAATAGGATTTGCCGAAACAGCTATAGCTATAGGGGCGACTCTTGCAGAGAGTGTAGGAGCATTTTTTATGCAAACGACCAGAGAAAATATTTGTGCATATAATGAGTACATACATTTTACTGAGGCACATAGCCATGCTATGGAGCAAAAGTTGGTACTCTCAGATATGGAAGAAATCTATCATCAAGTGGATAGAATAGTTTTTGTAGAGGATGAAATAACCACAGGTAATACCATATGGAATTGCATAGAAGAGATAGAGAGTATATTCAAGGGCAGAAAGAGATATGCTATTGCAACTCTTTTAAATACCCTCTCTGAAGATAGAAAGCTTTTTTTAAAGAGAGAAATGTTGATATTGTTTATATAAATTACATAGATAAAGAAAGCTTTGAAGAAGATGTAATTGATACAATAACTGACGGAGATGTATATAGAATAGATAGTAAGTCGCTAAATAATTATGTGAAAGAGATAAGTTTTAAGACTGATATAAGAACAAGAAGACTTTTGAACATACAAAAGCTGGATGCTGAAATAGAAAGGCTGGAGGGCTTTTTAGAAGAAAAGTATAATCTTAGTGAGATTTTAAAAAACAAGAAAACCATTACTGTACTTGGAACAGAGGAGTTTATATATGCCCCCATAAAATTGGCTGAATATATAGATAATATATCAGATGCAAAGGTCTATGTGCATTCATCTACAAGGAGTCCGATAGAGGTATCAAAAACATTTGAGTATCCACTACATGCCAGATATGAGGTCAGAAGCATTTATGATAAAAACAGACAGACTTATATATATGATTTAAAACAATCTGATGTATTTTTCATCTTTACAGATGGTAAAGACAACGAAGGAGAAGCTGATATTTTGGAGGCTATCAGACTTTCCGGAAATGAAAATATATATTTGATCAGGTGGGATAATGAATAGTAGTTATAAAAATGATGATGTAATATTTCTTTTAAAGGATGTTACAGGGCTTGTAGAGCCTTTGCCAAGTATAGAGAGGGAAAAGCTTATACAATCCGGTATGCACTATAGCGAGATGTTGCCGATAGAGTATATACCCACTGAGGAATATATGGAAATATATTTTGATTCATTTAAAATTTTTGGTCAGTCTATGGCAAATGCTCTTGCTTCTTTGGCAGACAAGATAGTGAAAAAAAGGGATAGTATAGTATTGGTCTCACTGGCAAGGGCAGGTACACCGATAGGTATACTTTTAAAAAGATATATAAATGGAAATATAATATAAGTTTGCCACATTATTCAGTTTCAATAATAAGAGACAGAGGTATTGACGACAATGCTATGAAATACATTTTGGCTCATCACAAGGCGGAGGAAGTTCTTTTCGTAGATGGCTGGATAGGCAAGGGAGCCATATTAAAGGAATTAAAGTTGGCTTGTAAAAATTATAAAGGAGTATCTCCGGAACTGGCAGTGGTATCAGATCCGGCAGGTGAAACAGAGCTGGCAGGTACTTATGATGATATCTTTATTCCAAGTTCTGCACTGAATGCTACAGTCTGTGGACTTGTAAGTCGAACATTTTTAAGAGATGATATAATAGGTAAGAATGATTATCATGGCGCAATATATTACAGAGAATATGAGAAAAATGATCTAAGCTATCATTTCATCAACAATATAGAAAAACTTTTTAGAAAGGACGCAAAGCCTGTTAGTTTCATAGGTCAAAGAGGTATTATAGAAGTGGAAAAACAGGCCAAGAGATATGGTATTAAGGATATAAATCTTATAAAACCGGGCATAGGTGAAACTACCAGAGTTCTGCTAAGGAGAGTTCCTTGGAAGGTGCTTGTGGACGAGAGGTACAAAGATGACAGGGAACTTAAACATATACTAAAGCTCGCCGCAGAGAAAGAGAGCGAAATAGAATATACAAGACTGAATAATTATAAATGCATGGGAATAATAAAGAAAATGAAGGACATTTAAAGAAAAGTTTTTCGGCTGATAAATTACTTTAAGACCTATAGCATAAAATAAAAATATCCTGACAAGCTGTTTTATGGTTACTTGTCAGGATACTTTTTTATCAATCGAAATGCATATCTTAAATATTGATTTTTTAGATGCATTGTAATAATTATGGATAGCATTCCACGATATCCTCTTTAATATTTTTTCACACCGAAATACTGTGCAAGTAAAATGATTTCCATTGCCCAGTTGTAATGAATTTTAGGTTCGTTTATTCTGGTATTATTTACATTGGGACAAGTTTGATATATCTTCTTATCATCAAGTACATTAAGAGCATCATCATAGTCTATACTTGGTACTTTATAAGCATCATTTAATACTAGTATTTGTTTGGGATGAACTATGGTTTTGCCGATAAAGCCATGTAATTTATCAAGTTCTATTTCTTTTACAAGTCCTTCCTGCCATCCGATGCCGGCATAGTATTCAAAGGCAGGTGCAGATATTATATAATCACTTGAAAATGTGGTGACAATGTCTGATAAAAGTTGTGCAACAGGTCCGCTTTGATAGATATTTTCATCAACCTTATGTCTGACACAGAGCATATTTAGGATATTTCCGGTTGAAACAAGGATATTTAAAATATAGTCCTCATAGCTGGAAAGTTTTTCTTTAATAGCATATAGATGATTGTAACGGTTTCTTAAGTCAAGTAATGCCATACAGTCAAGCTCAGGCAGAATATATACAGGGGTAGACAATACTGAATTTATACGTTGCATTTCATAAATATATACATCTGCATTTGATACAGAAAAATCAGGCAGTATAAAGCCGGTTATTAAATCCAATAGGCTACCAAATTTTTTATATAGATGTGTTATATGAGAGGTTGATAAGACTTTTTATGAATAGTTTTGGAATATAGAAATTTCTATCTTTCTTCACTACAAAAAAAGCTTATCTAAGGTTTTAATCAATATATTTTCGGCTTTATCAGCCTCAGCATCATTACTTGTAGTATCAAATGAGAATGCCAGTGAAAAAGGAATATTAAATTTTTCAAGTATAATATCATCTAGGATATTTGTGTCATTTGCAGCTGTGTAAAGTAGTGCACCTACACTATAGTAAATACTGGAATCTTTCATAGTCATCCTCTGTAAAAAAACATTTAATATATGCTTATATTTTTCGCTAATATTGATATAATTATATCATATATTATATAATGATACTAGGGTAAAAAGGTATAGAAGCTTTATTGCAAGCTTGTTTGTTATGAGAGAACTTTTGAACCGCAAAAATAGCATTAAATGGAGCTGGTATGATCAAGTACAAATTGAATCCAATAAAAATAAACAGTATAATGGAGTTTGGCAGGATAAAAGGGAATAGAGCCGGAGATAATAGAAACACATATATGGTAAAGTTTGTAGGTGCAAATGAGAATACCAATAAGGATATAAATTCCCTAAGAAAATATCTGACAGAGGAAATGTATCAGGGAAGAATCTATTATAAATTCATTGAATCCCTTGAAGTAAAAGTAGATTGTAAAGCACAAAAAGATGCATATGAAATATTTCTTTCCACAGGGCATATAGATGTTTCAATAGTGAGAAGCAAAAATATATCTGAAACTGAACTCGTTTCTGCGATAAATTCAATGCAAAAACTTATATACCAATATAAGAAGAATGTATCTGATACAATACTAAAAAAATATAATGGTAAAACTTTTGTATTGGTTGGAAGAAAGATTCTCTGACATAAAAAAATAGATGGAGATAAAAAAATATAAAAGTTATTGCAGAAAAACATAAAAAAAGATTCTGAAATTTATTTTTTTGTTTTCTTGAACTTACTGGGAATGGATGTATGTTTATTACAGTATTCAACTGACATACCTATGATGGAAGATTATTATTTTACAAAAAAAATTGGAGACTTTTTTGAAGGTAAGATGATATTCGAAGATGTGAGAACTTTACCTTCTGTAGATATAAGACCTGTAAATATTCCTAAAGCTCAAGATGATAAAAATAAGAGAGTGACTATAAGCCTAGAGGCAACAAGGAGAAAAGATAGGGATAATAAAGTTAAAGCCACACCGCCGGGTATAAGTGAAGGAAGCCAAAGAGTTGAGCCATCAGATACAAATGGAGTAAGACAAAGAGTTACTTCACCGGGAAAAAAAGTTACTATGCCGCCATCAAATATAAAAAGAGATAGAGAGCTTAGCTATGTGGAGTTGGCGAGATTTTCTACATCTATAGTTATGATTGCAATATTTGACAATAGGCAAAAGGTAGTGGGAACAGGCTCAGGTATAATGATTGGTAGAGACGGTTTTATATTGACAAATCATCATGTTATAAAAGGTGGTTCCTTTTTTGAAATAAGAATTGAGGATGATGAGAAAATATATGCGACGGACGAGGTTATAAAATATAATCAGCATTTGGATTTGGCAATAATTAGAATATCTAGGGTATTGAATCCTTTGAAACTTTATGATGGAAGAGAGGCACTTGTTAGAGGGCAGAAAGTGGTGGCAATAGGAAGCCCACTTGGACTGTTTAATTCAGTTTCAGATGGGATAATATCCGGTTTTAGAAACATTGACAATGTGGATATGATACAGTTTAGTGCACCGACTTCGCCGGGTTCATCCGGAGGTGCAGTTTTAAATATGTATGGAGAAGTAATAGGTATAAGTACTGCAGGTTTTACTGAAGGACAGAATATAAATCTGGCTGTGCCATATGATGCTCTGTATAATTTCACAAAGAGCTTTATACGATAATAAGATACTACTTGAAAGGGGATGAATGCATGTTATTGCATCAAAAAATAAAAGGGCTTGAAGACTTTTTTAAAAAGTTGAGTGAAAGAAGACCAAGAGGAGTATATTTTTATAGAATAAATTCCTATGATGAAACAATACTCAAATTTATCAGAAAGTATTATGAGTTGGCAAAAAAAGAAGGTGCAATCATTGATACTAATATAGAAAATCCTACAGCCAACAATATAGCATATTTCAATGAAATAATAGGGGATAAATATGTTCATGGGCCGGGATTTATGGCGGAGGCTTTAAAGAAATGGCTGCCTAGAATAAGGGATTATCAGAGGGCCTCTATAGCTGACGGTATATATGATACTTTGGAAGTTTTGAGAAGACAGGGCAAGAACATTGACATATTGAAGAATAATTTTATTAGGATAATGTGCTGGCTGTACTATAATTTTTATAATATTATGGAAAAGCTTGGCAGTGAAGATATACCGAAGATTATATTCTGGGGTAATGTGAACTTCTCAGAACTTTCAACTTTAAAAATTCTATCAAATGCAGGAGCAGATATTATTTTGGTCCAACCGGGCGGTGATGCAAAGTACATGGCGATAGATCCGAAATCGGAGTTTTCCATTGATTTGAAGATGGGAACGGAAAGCTTTCCGCCCGGATTTAACCTGGATTGGTTATTAAAGCTGTATGAGGATGATAAGAATAAAAAGCTTTTATACAGCAATAATACAAATATAATTGCCAATACTAATGCCTGGATAAGCGGTGATATTTTTGAGGATTTGAAGAACATAAGAAGAGGTGAGAATACAGGATTTTTCTACAATATGTTTGTTAGGATAAATGGCTGTGATAACAGAAATACTTATATTAATAATTTATACTTATTGTATCAGGACCTAAAAAAAGCTGATAGAAGAGTAAAAGTCATAAATAATGGAATTTCAAATCCAAGTGTAGATGAAATATCAGGAATAAAAAGAGGCAATTATGCAAATGAAAATCAGCTGATAATGGATTTGAAGAAAAATATCACATTAAAGACAAATACATTTGTAGATGTTGCAAGGGATGCCTTTGTTGATACTATGATTGAAGTCAGCAAGTTGATGAATATGGACCTCAATAAAATTATGAACAAGGGTATATATATACTGTGCTGGTTTAAAAGATATATATTTGAGCTACTAGGAAATACAGATATACATTCTCCTGCACCTATACTCATATATTTTGGAAATGTGGAGAGCGACACTGAAAGTCTGTTTTTAAATATGGTGGCAAAGTTGCCTATAGATGTGCTTATATTCAATCCTGAGAAAAAGAAAGATAAGCTATCAGGTGAGAAACTCTATGAAGTGCGTTTTGAGGAAACTCTGAATGTAAAGGAATTCCCTACAGATGGAGGTAGCCTCACAATGGGTACAATGGCATATAATGCGGAGAGGGATCTGGATACCATAATGTATTCAGATAGTGGAATGTACAGAGATATGCAATTTGCAAAGGCAAATATAATAAAGCTTTCGACTACTTATGAGGAAATAGCTCTCTATTGGAAACAGGAAGCCAGATTTAGACCGAACTTTTCAACTGTAGATGAAGTGGTAAATATTCCGATAATATTTGCCAAAATCTCAGGCATTGCAAACTCCGATACAAATATGTATTTTCAAAATATAAAGGATTTGATAACTGATACTACTTTGATATATAAGAATGAAAACATTTATAAAGGAAATAGCAGTGTTGCATCAGGTGTACCGTCGTTTTATAAAAATGGAAGATTGGATAAGGATGCAATAAAGCAATCACAGATTTATAAATATGATTTTTTAAGAGCGGAAACACAGGACTATATTTTAGATAAATTATCAGAACTTTTAAAAAGAAAAATCATAGTTGGAACAGGGCAAAATGGAGTAGAATATAAGATTATTACAATAGTATTAGATTTACCTAAGGAAATTTTTAAGATTTATACAAAGCTTTGATTTTACAAAATGCCCTCCAAAAGCTTATAATAGTAAATACAACAGAAAGTATTATTTCGTTGGAAGATAGTGTAATTGTTGCCTTTTTGAATTTGATAGGATTTGATATATTGTTTTTTATACCAACAGGCTATGATAATATCAGCAAATATTTCAATAATCAGATAATGGAAGAGCATATAATTGGTAATTATCTTTATGATGTGGTTATACCAGATTTCAATAGACTAAAGCCTGCAAAAGAAAAGAAAAAATCATTTTTTGCAAGGATTTTTGGTCGATGAAAATGAATAATGAACCTTTGTGGCAGCAATTTTGTGAGCACAGGGCATAGGAGGAAAGATGGGACTTGATTTTTCAAAAGCAAAAACTAGTGAATCCGAAGTAGTTACAGATGGTGTTGTAGAGAATGAAGCAGTACCGGCTACTCAGACATTTGACATAGCAGTAGAGTCTGAGAAGCTAAAAAATGAATTGGTAAATTCAGCAGAGGTAGATGCTCTTGTAAGTAAGATAGAGCTTGACAATCTTGACAGTATTGTAACTTTTGGTGGAGAGGTGGCTACAGAGATATCAAAATCTTCTGATTTGATACTAAATAGCATGAACATCTCTCAAATCGAAGAGACATCAAAGATGTTAGGTGTTCTTACAAATATTATGAGTAAGTTTGATATTGAAGAGATTAAACAGGAGCCTGGTCTTTTTGACAAGCTTTTTGGCGGTATAAAGAAGCAGCTGGACAAGATAATGAGTAAGTACCAGACAATGGGTGGTGAAATAGACAAGGTATATGTAGAGCTTAAAGGTTATGAGGGTGAGATCAAAGAGACTAATAAAAAGCTTAATACCATGTTTGATTCAAATGTAAACTACTACCATGATTTGTTAAAGTATATTTTAGCAGGTGAACAGGGATGTAAAGAACTTGAGGCAGCTATTGCAGAGAGAACAGCTGAGATGGAGCGTACAGGTGATAAGTCTATGCAATTTGAGCTTACAACTTTAAATAATGCTTTGATGATGCTTGAGCAAAGAACACAGGATTTAAGAGTTGCTGAAAGTGTTGCTATGCAGACTATTCCAATGCTAAAAACTATGGAATTCAGTAATATAAATTTGATTAGAAAGATAAATTCAGCTTTCATAATTACATTGCCTATATTTAAGCAAAGTTTGGCACAGGCTATTATGCTCAAACGCCAGAGATTACAGGCGGAGGCATTATCAGAACTCGATAAGAAGACGAATGAGATGATTCTAAAGAATGCCAACAATACTGTCGAGCAAGCAAAGCTTACAGCACAACTTGCTTCAGGCAGCTCTATAAAGGTTGAGACTTTGGAGAAGTCATGGAAGACTATTGTAGATGGTATAGAAGAGACTAAGAGGATTCAAGAAGATGCCAGAAGGCAGAGAGTTGAAGATAAAGCTAAACTTGAAAATATTAAAAATGAATTTTATAAGAAATTCGGTGTATAATAAAGGAGGATTTTATGCCAATCAATTTATCTAAAGGACAAAAAGTAGATCTTACAAAGACAAATCCGGGACTCAAGAAAGTTATTGTTGGACTTGGATGGGATGTAAATGCATTTGATTCAGGTGCAGACTTTGACCTGGATGCAGCAGCGTTTATGGTAGATGCAGGTGGAAAATGCCCTACAGAAAAGGATTTTATTTTCTATGGTAATTTATCACATCCATCAGAGAGTGTTACACATATGGGTGATAACTTGACCGGAGAGGGTGAAGGAGATGATGAGCAGATAAAGATTGACCTATCAAAGGTACCTGCAAACATAGACAAGATTGCCTTTACTGTAACTATATATGATGCGGATTCAAGAAGACAAAACTTTGGACAGGTTTCTAATGCATATATTAGGATCTTGGATGAAGTAACGGGAGCTGAGATTATAAGATATGATCTTGGTGAGGATTTCTCTATCGAAACAGCAGTAGTCGTAGGAGAACTTTATAAGCATGCAGGTGAGTGGAAGTTCAATGCTATAGGAAGTGGCTTTGGTGGTGGACTTGCTGCACTTTGCAATCATTATGGTATAGATGTAGCTTAAGTTACATATTAGATGTATTTAGGAGGACGTATGTCTATTAGTTTACAAAAAGGACAAAAGGTAAGTCTGTCAAAGGATAATGCAGGCTTAAAGAAAATAATAGTTGGTCTTGGATGGGATGAGGCACCAAAAGCAGGTGGAGGTGGTGGATTTTTGTCATCACTCTTTGGCAGCAGTCAAAGCCAGGATGGAAATATAGATTGTGACGCTTCAGCTTTTCTATTGCAGGGCGGAAGATTGGTTAATAAGGGAGACGTTGTTTATTATGGAAATCTTCGCCATTCATCAGGTACAGTAATTCATATGGGTGATAACTTGACAGGAGCAGGAGAGGGAGATGATGAGCAGATCACTATAGACCTTGCAAGTATACCGGAAGTTTATGATAAAATTGTTTTTGTCGTAAACATTTATCAGGCAGTGCAAAGACATCAAGAGTTTGGAATGATAAAAAATGCGTTTATAAGACTTGTAGACGCTTCAAACAATAAAGAGATTCTTAAGTACAATCTTACAGAAAATTATTCGGGAATGACTGCAATGATTTTTGGTGAGGTATACAGACATAATGGTGAGTGGAAGTTCTCAGCTGTAGGACAGGGAACTACAGATCCGGGGATTGGAGAATTAGCAAATAGATATATCTAATAAATTTTTATAATATAGAAAATTTTATACTTTTAATTATTGCCTATTTGATATAAAATAGCGCTTGTAATTAATATTACGGGAGATGGCGTTTGCTGTCTCCCAAAGTTTTGAGAGAGGAAATTATATGAAATTTACCGGTTTGACTGAAAAGGAAGTTGAAAAGTCAAGGCAGGAGTATGGCTCTAATGTTATTCCTGATTCTGAACCTACTACATTTTGGGAGGCGTTTAAAGAAACATTTAATGACCCGATAATAAGGTTACTCCTTGCCATTTCGGCAATTATGATAGTGATGTATTTCTTCGGACATGCAGAGATTTATGAGTCGCTTGGAATTATTATTGCAGTAATAATAGTTGCATTTGTATCTGCAAAGACAGGTGTGGCAAGTGATACAAAGTATCGTGAGTTAAAGGACAACACAAAGAAGGACACATGTAAGGTCTACAGAAACGGTCTTGTAACTGTCATAGATGTAGATGATGTAGTAGTAGGTGATTTTGTACTCTTACAATCAGGAGATAAGATACCGGCAGACGGTATACTTATAGACGGAGATTTAAGAGTTGACAACTCAGCTCTAAACGGAGAGGCTGAGGAGTGTAAGAAAACTGCTGCAACTGAAGGATTTGAGCTAAAAGAGGATATCACAGGTGATACTTTTGTAGATGCTCATTCACTATTTAGAGGTGCTGTAGTATTTGACGGCGAGGGTGTTTTAGAAGTTAAGAGAGTCGGACTTAAGTCAATGATGGGTAAGATGGCTCTTGAAATGACCGAGGATGAACCGGATTCTCCATTGAAGGTAAAGCTTGGAAAACTTGCACATCAAATATCCATATTTGGATATGTAGGTGCTACAGTGATAGCTATACTATATATTGCTTATTTTATAATAAGAGCCGGAGGATTTGGCAGCTATTTTGCACTTGGAGCACAGACAATAGTGCAGGATCTTATAAAGGCTGTTACTCTTGCCATAGTTATTGTGGTATGTGCTGTTCCGGAAGGATTGCCTTTGATGATATCTTTGGTACTTATGCAAAATACAAGTAAGATGCTTGATCACAACGTACTTGTAAGGAAGGCGGAAGGTATTGAGACTGCCGGTTCACTGAATATACTTTTCAGTGATAAGACAGGAACTATTACAAAGGGAAGTCTGGAAGTAGTGGATTTCTTCCTTGCAAATGGAAATTCTATTGATATACCGGATCTTAGTGATCACAGTAAGGTAAAAGGCCTGATAGATATCGCCATTGGTAAGAATACACAGTCATTATTTGACGATAGAGGCATGGTAATAGGTGGTAATGCAACAGATCAGGCATTGATGAAATTTATCGGACATGCTACTTTTGATGTATTACAAAATGAAAAGAGTCTGGTAGTAGGAGCACACCAGGGCTTTAACTCAACAAATAAATTCAGCCAGGCAAGAATAGATTTTCTTGATAAGACATTCTATAAAGGTGCGCCTGAGAGACTGCTTGCAAAGGCAAAGAAGTTTTTAGATGAGAATGGTGAAGTAAAGACAATTGACAAGGCTGTTCTTGACAGAAAGATTGACGAGCTTGCAGCAAGAGCTATGAGAGTTTTGGCATTTGGATATTCAGAGAAGGCTCTTGTAGAAAATGCTATCAATGATGATATAGTTATCATAGGCTTGGTAGGTATCAGAGATGATGTAAGACCTGAGGCTAAGGATGCCATAGCGGAGGTTATGGGAGCAGGTATTCAGGTAGTAATGATTACAGGTGACAGACTTGAAACAGCTATTGCTATAGCAAAGGATGCAGGTCTTATACAATCTACTTCAGACAGAGCACTTTCATCAGCAGAGCTCAATGAAATGAGTGATGATGAAGTAAAGAAACTTATACCTCATATCAGAGTTATTGCAAGAGCTCTTCCTACAGATAAGTCAAGAATGGTAAGACTTTGCCAGGAGATGAATCTTGTTGTAGGTATGACAGAGACGGTGTAAACGATTCACCTGCTCTAAAGAGAGCGGATGTTGGATTTGCTATGGGTAACGGTACAGAGGCTGCCAAGGAAGCAGGAGAGATAGTAATTCTTGATGACAACTTCAAATCTATAAAGGATGCTATACTCTATGGTAGAACTATTTACCACAATATCCTTAAGTTCTGTAAATTTCAGTTGGTTATCAATGTTACTGCGGTTATAGTAAGTGCTATAGCACCATTCTTCGGAGTGGAAGAGCCACTTAAGGTAACTCACCTTCTGTTTGTAAACTTGGTAATGGACGGACTTGGTGCGATAATGCTTGGAAATGAGCCGGCTAAAGAAAGCTACATGATGGAGAAGCCAAGAAGAAGAGATGAGAATATCATCAGTAAAAATATGGCTATTCAGATTTTAAGTATGGGACTATGGCTTACAGTATTGAGTTTTATATATCTTAAAGTACCGTTCTTTGCAAATATGTTTGAGGGCAATGAGGAAGAACTTCTTACAGGATATTTTGTACTATTTATAGCAAGTGCACTCTTTAACGGCTTCAATGTAAGAGATGAAGGTTTTGGTATATTTAAGGGACTTAATGAAAATACAGGTTTCCTTAAAGTTTTCTTTGCAATCATCATAGTTCAGGCGCTTATTGTAAATGCAGGTGCCATACCTTTTGCACCATTCCAGTTTATTGGAAAGATGTTTAGCTGTGTACCGTTTAGTATACAGGGATGGATAGTAATATTCATACTTGCATTCACAATGATACCTGTAGATATACTCAGAAAAGTTGTAATGAAAACATATAAGAATGCATAAAATATAGGGCTGTCGCTTGCGGCAGTCCTTTTTAGTGAAAATATATGATATATTATTGTATTTTGAGTATAGTATCTTTGGTAAACGATAGAATAAGTCCGGCTTCAACCGGATAGTAAAAAGTATATGAGTCAATTTTAAATTTCTATCAACTTCGTATATAATCTTGCCCTCACTTTACTTTTTGTTCATTTTTTGTTAGAATTAGAATGTTGTTTTGAACAATGAAAATTGAATAAGGAGGTGCTTTTATGTCACAACTGGGAAGTATAATAATAGCGGTAATACTCTCAATAGTTGTTGTGGCGCCTCTAAGTTGGAGTTTAGCAATTGCTCATCGTAAGAAATCATATGAAGATAAAATCGGATCAGCAGAGATTAAATCCAGAGAGATAATAGAGGAAGCCTTAAAAACAGCCGAGACAAAGAAACGTGAAGCCCTCTTGGAAGCAAAAGAAGAGTCTATAAAGACTAAGAATGAGCTTGATAGAGAGGTGAAAGAAAGAAGGGCAGAGTTAGCCCGCTATGAAAAAAGAGTACTTAGCAAAGAAGAGAACTTGGATAAAAAGCAGGATTTACTTGAAAAGAAAGAAGAGAGTGTTCTTGTAAGAGAGGAAAAGATATTGGCAAGGAGCAAGGAAGTCGAATCCCTGTATGATAAGGGAATCGCCGAGCTTGAGAAAATATCAGGACTCACAAGTGAACAGGCTAAGGAATTCTTGTTACAATCAGTTGAAGATGAAGTAAAACATGACAAGGCAAAGCTTATTAAGGAGCTTGAAAATGCCGCAAAGGATGAAGCCGAAAAGAAGGCTAAGGAATATGTGGTTACTGCCATTCAAAGATGTGCAGCAGACCATGTAGCTGAAACGACAGTTTCAGTAGTGGCATTGCCAAATGATGATATGAAGGGTAGGATCATAGGTCGTGAGGGTAGAAATATACGCACACTGGAACAGCTTACAGGAGTAGAACTTATAATTGACGATACCCCTGAGGCAGTAGTTTTATCCTGTTTTGATCCTGTAAGAAGAGAAGTGGCTAGAGTAGCACTTGAGAAGTTGATTGTTGACGGTCGTATTCATCCCGCAAGAATTGAAGAGATGGTGGATAGGGCAAAGAAAGAAGTTGACAGTATTATGAGAGAAGAAGGTGAGAATGCAGCACTTGAAGTAGGAGTGCATGGCATACATCCTGAGCTCATAAAATTACTCGGAAGAATGAAGTTTAGGACCAGTTATGGTCAGAATGCTTTGAAACATTCTATTGAAGTGGCACAATTGTCAGGCCTTTTGGCAGCAGAAGTTGGAGTTGATATTAGATTGGCAAAGAGAGCCGGTTTACTACATGATATTGGAAAAGCCATCGACCATGAAGTGGAAGGTTCGCATGTACAGATTGGTGTGGAACTTTGTAAGAAATACAAGGAACATCCGGTTGTAATCAATTCTGTAGAATCACATCATGGAGATGTTGATCCGGAGTCACTTACTGCATGTCTGGTGCAGGCAGCAGATACTATATCTGCGGCAAGACCGGGAGCAAGAAGAGAGACTCTGGAGACATATACTAATAGACTGAGCCAGCTTGAGGAAATTACAACATCATTTGATGGAGTTGAAAAGTCATTTGCGATACAAGCAGGTCGTGAAGTAAGAATTATGGTATTACCTGAAAAGGTAAGCGATGATGATATGATTATTTTGGCTAGAAATATCTCAAAGAGAATAGAAGAAGAGATGCAATACCCCGGTCAAATCAAGGTAAATGTAATCAGAGAATCAAGAGTGGCAGATGTTGCAAGATAATATTTTGAGCGATAGCGAGTAGCTATCGCTCTTTTTGATTGAAAGCTAATAAAGTATACTCTAAACCTTGGGAAAGCGTTTTAAAGAAAATATCATATAATAGTAATTGACTGTAAGAGCATTTTGTTATTTAATAGAGAGAAAAGAAAATAATATAAAAATATTTTATTTGAGTGAAAGGATAGATATGAAAAATTTAGGAAAAAAGTTTGCAATACTTGCAATAAGTGGAATTATAAGTTTGGCTGCGTCTGTGACTGCATTTGCAGCATCAAGTATAAAGTCAGTAAAAATAAATATAAAGTCAGATGGTATAACAGTTGGTAAGGACAGAGATATCAATGACGTCACAGTAAATGTTTCAGGAAGTGGTTACAGCATTGATGAAGTGGACTTTATGGAGATGGGCACTGCATGGGATATTACAGATATACCAAAGATAACTGTACATTTATCATCAAATGATAAATATTATTTTAGTGTTTATAGATCAGAGGATTTAAGATAACAGGTGGAAAGTTTATAGAGGCGAGAAGAGAGAATAGCTCAAGTGATTTGTATGTAGATATTGAATTACCGGCTCTTGTAAATCAGGTTTCACCTATAGAAACAGTATACTTAAATAATTCAGGTCAGGCTACATGGAGTGAATCTAAAGGCTCATCCGGATATCAAGTGAAGCTTATGAGGGATAATTCAACTTCAGCAATAGGTGGAGTGCAAAACTTTATTACTACAAGTGCAAATGTCAAAAATCTTTTGACTAAAACAGGTACATACACATTGAAAGTACGTGCTATCAGTGGTGATGGAGCAAAGTTTGGTCCCTGGGTATCATCAAACAGTATTACTGTAAGTCAAGCTGAGGCAGCCAAGAACTACAATGAGGGATTAAATGTGAATCTTCAGGCTGTACAAAATAACACACAGACTGTACCAAACAATGGACAAAACACACAGCTTCAAGGGACATGGCAGAGAAATAACACAGGGTGGTGGTATGTTCTTTCTGATGGTAGCTATGTGACTTATACTTGGAAGGAGATAGATGGAAATTGGTATTATTTCAATGCAGACGGATATATGCTCGTAGGCTGGCAAAATATCAATGGAAACTGGTACTATCTTGACCTTAATAGTGGGAAAATGCTTGTAGATACTACTACACCGGACGGATATTATGTAAATAGTTCAGGTGCGTATGTTGCAAGATAATAAGTAATATATGAAAAAGGAGCTGTCGGGAAATACTGAATTTTAATCCCTACAGAACGAAATAGAAATATCCTGACAAATACAAGGCGTTTTGGCTTTGCGACTTTGTCAGGATATTTTACTTTTCTATAATACTGTCTATTTTTGGGCATAAAACCCCCTTGGCTGAAATTTTGCTTTTGCATTTTTTACTATGCGGTTTTCTCCTGTGGTTTTCCTTCAAATTTCTTTAGTTTTGCGTAGAGAAAACGATGATATTTGTTTATATTTCTTCCTATCGCAAAAAGCATAAATTCTTTATATACCTTATCTGAAGAACGATAGTTAAAGCGTCGGAAATCTTCATTCTCTTTAATATCTCCAAAATGACCTTCCGTTTGAATAGACCGTGTCTGTCGTTTCAGAATACCTTTTTCACTCTGTATGTTAGCATGTGATTTCTCTCGAAGCTCTTCCCATACTTCATTGATCTTCATCACTTTGTTCTTATCAACATCTTTATCAGGATTATATTTGTATAAGCATTTAGACTTATGTTCACATCCACTACAGTCTGAACATCCATATACTTCATATGTTTGTGTATAACCATTCTGTTTTTTCTTTTCTGTGTTGATATGTCTAAGTTCACGACCGTCATGACAGATATAGACTTGCTCATCTTCAAATACCATTGTCTTCATGTTGTAGTATTTACCTATATCTTTACTGTATGCTCTTGTTTTTCGTTTTTCATGATCCTGTAGTTTTATATAACTATCTATCTTATTTTCTTTTAGATATAAGAGATTTCTCACTACAATAACCGCTGTCTGCCGTCACTTCTTCAAGTACTTCTCCGAATGCTTCCTTATGCTTTTCAAGGATCGGAATTAATGTATTATAATCTGTACGATCATTACTTACATAACTATGTACAATAAAATAATTCTCTACCGCTATCTGTACATTGTATGCAGGCTTTAGCTGCCCATTAAAGCATATGATCTTCCTTCATTCGCATAAAGGTTGCTTCCAAATCAGTTTTGGAATAGCTGTTTCTATCTTTCCCCATAATCTCAAAAACATTCTTTATAGTGCATTAATCGCTGTCCACAATGTTCAAGTTCTTCATAGAGTTGTTGAAGCTTTGGCTTTCTCTTACCCTTTCCGTTAACAAATACAATACCTTCTCCGTCAGCAATAGTCATAAGGTTTTTCTGAAGCTTAAGTATTTCAATAGGCGAGCAGTTATCAATCTCTATAATACGGTTATTAGATAGCTTTTTATGTTTCGTAATCTTTCTTTTTCTGTTTTTTTCAATAATATCTCTAACTCTATCAATCCCGTCAATCACAAACATTTGTGCATTTCCAAGCTCGTACTTTTCACCAAATCCATTATCTTGTAAAAAAGAATTATAGTCTGAATAAAGCTTATCAATAGAATCCAGCAGACCTGCAAGATGATAATTAATACTTCCACGCCATACAAAAAGTATAACGATTAGCATTAGCTTCTATTTTTGTTCCATCAATAAACAATTCTTTTTAATGTTACAAATCCTTCCTTTTTGTAATCGTCTCATAAACTGATAGTTTAAGTCATCCAAAAAATATCTGAAGTAAGTTTTTTTACTTTTTAAATTCATAAAAAGCATCTCTTTTAGGCTTCCTCCCTTGAGTAAGCCAGATAAAAAGCAATATCTCTTTCACATAAATCCACAATACGATCAATAGAGCGTATTCCACGCATATTTGCATAAGTAATAACTGCATACATCATGAGTCGGGTTGTACCCTGTTCTTCCCTTGTCCGAACAATTGGCTAATAGTCCGGAAAAAAATCTAAATCCTCCATAACTTTTTTTAGGGTATAGACTGGATCGTCATCGGGTAAACTCAATTCATAGAAGCTAAAGTTGATTTTCTGTTGACCTATTTCAAAAAAAGTCGTTATAATAATTAACTGTGAGCATAGTTACATTATAACATCGTAACGGAGAAAGATGGTTATCGTTAGCCATCTTTTTTTATGTAAAAAACTTAGGGAGGTGTGACTCGTTTTGAGTCACACCTCCCTCTTTTATGGATGCCATTTCCCGACAGCCCCTTTTGTATTATATTTTACGATAAAAAATTCAATAAGTTTTTCAAGATATTAGATTCCCTTTATAATATAACTAAATTTTAAATTGCCCTCTCCACTTAGCAGATAATCATCAAGGGTTGGAGCACCCCAAGTGTCATCACCTGCAATACCCATTTGTGCAAGATTTATGCGAAGTACAGTTTTTGTAATCGGTGGCAATTCAAAGTCATGCTTTGCCTCTTCAAGCTCACTTGGAGAGTAAGCAAGAGCAGAAACATTTATACAATTTCCGGCGACGATAAGACCACGACCTTTCTTGTCAGTGAGCTTGGCAAATCTTACAAGAGATTTGTTACCACTCTCCTGTGGTGAAAGGTATTTGGCAAGTTGGTCAACCACCCTGCCGGTATATAGGTCAATCTTAGCACCCGGAAGTCTGTCTGAATAAGTTTCCATAGGGCCTGCACCATACCAGGTGATATTTTCATATTCCGGCTTGAGCTTAAACATTGTTCCAAACTCAGGTATATCATATTTACCGGTTTCGCTCTTATATTCCATATTTATCTTGATACTGCCATCTCCATAAACTTCATATTCAACAGTAAGTTCATCTGTACAGTCAGGCAGATTGTATTTATATGTAACGGAAACATAAGAGTCATATTCCTTTATAACAGGTCTAAAAGCAGGCCAATAAGTGCTGCCTTCAGTTGGCATTTTAGTTGTAGCATATAGAGAAGCAACCTTCCATTTAGAGTATCTAAAAGGCATATTGTTGCCAAAGTCATTGTCTGTAGGTGGCCTCCAGAAGTTAGGTCTTGGTATAGACTTTAATAGTTCCTTTCCGGCATATCTATAAGAAACAAGTCCACCAAAATTTTGAGAGAACAATACTTCAAAGCACTCACCCTTTATGCCAAAGTTTACAACACCCATAGTGAGTTTATAAGGCTTGTCTTCACACAGTGGAGTGTCACAAATTATGTCGTCATTAAGCTCTGATGAAAGTGCATCAAATACCTTTATACCTTTTCGTATAACAACTTCGGTAAATGAAACCTCATCAAGATTATAAACAGCCTTAATATCAAAAACTGCACTGACTCCTACAATAAGTTCATCACTATATAGTTCAAAAAGCTTTGCAACCCTATCTTTTATATACAATGAATATTCGGTTTTTGATAAGCCCTCACCCATCAAATTAAAACAGCTCTCATACAATTTTTGTCCAAATCTTTTTATATAGATAATAAATCTATAATCACTCAAATTCCTGAAAAGATTTCTATTGTGTATATAGAGCTTATCATTATCTAAATCAATCTTTAAATCAATAGGTCTGTAATTGTATCTTACAGCCTGTATTTTAGGAGAGATATCTCTGTCACCACCATATACTATACCATTTCCACTAAAATTATAGTCAGTAGGAGAATCATCAAAGTCACCGCCATAGTACTGAGTATCATTGCCAAAAGGATCTTTACCGGTAATACTTTGATCGATATAGTCCCAGATAAACCCCCCTTGGAAAAGTTCATCTTCCCAAGCGAGTTCGGTATAAAGCTGCATACCTCCACAGGAATTGCCCATTGCATGAGTGTACTCACATTCGATAAAAGGTTTATCTCTATGAGTTTTCAAATATTCCTTTACATCAGCTACCTTGGCATACATTCTGCTTTCAATATCGGAAGTATCATTGTAGCGGCGATCATTGAAAACTCCCTCATAATGAACAAGTCTACCGGGATCTTTCTTCCTGAAAAATTCACTCATCTCAAATATATCACTGCCGCCATAGCTTTCATTTCCACAGGACCAGATAAGTATGGAGGAGTGGTTTCGATCTCTCATATACATAGAATTTGCTCTGTCAAGCAAAAGTGGCATCCATTCTTTCTTATCACCGGGAACTACCATATCATAGTCAGAAACACCGCTAAGTAATCCGTCCCAGCTGCCATGTGTTTCAAGATTGCATTCATCCATCAAATATATACCATAGATATCACAAAGTTCATAGAGTGCAGAGCAGTTTGGATAATGACTTGTTCTTATAGCATTGATATTGTTTTCCTTCATGGTAACTATATCTTTTTTGACTTCATCATAGGTAATAGAACGACCAAATTTTGAACTGAAATCATGTCTGTCAACACCTGCAAAGACAATTCTTTTACCATTTATAGTCATTACATTATCACTATTTTTTTCAAAATATCTTATACCTATTTTTACAGAACTGACCTCTACCCAATTTTCACCATCATATAGTTCAACATATAGAGTATAAAGATGAGGAAATTCTGCACTCCAGAGTTTGGGATTATTTAGTTCAAATAAAACATGATTTTTTCCACAAGCTAAATTTTTATCGAACTCTGCCACAACGCCTTCTTCACAAAAATACTTAAACTCATTTGCCTTCAATGTCATATCCAAGGCATCATATAATTTCAGCTTGACATTAGCACTATTGTTAAGTTTTAAAGCGATATCCAATCTTACTTTATCAAAACTCTTATCTTCAAATATCTGTTTTATTCCTATATCTTCTAAATGGCATTTTGGTTTGGTGTAGAGATAGATATCTCTAAAAATACCTGAAAATCTAAAAAAATCCTGATCTTCAAGCCAGCTGCCTGAACACCATTTTACAACCTGTATTGCAAGTTTGTTTTCTCCATTTTTGATATATTCTGTAAGGTCAAATTCTGAAGGAGTAAAGCTGTCCTCACAGTAGCCTATATATTTACCATTTAGCCAAATAGCTGCTGCACTCTCGACACCTTCCAGTCGTAAAATAATATTTCCCTTAGAAAAACCTGCCGGAAGCGTAAAATATTTTACATAGCTTGCTACAGGGTTAAAGTCAATAGGAGACTGACCGGATTTAAGTTCCTGTCTACCATCCCATGGATACGCCACATTGGCATAATGAGGTCTGTCATACCCTTCCATTTGTATATGTGCCGGAACTCTTATATCTTCCCAGTTCTTACAGTCATAATCTGTAAGTTCAAAGCCGTCAGGGGTAGCATTCGGATTAATGGAATAATCAAATTTCCAAACTCCATTTAAGCTGTAATAAAGAGAAGACTCATCTTTTAATAATTCATTCTTATCAGCATAGATTTTATGATCTGAATGTGCGGATAGCCTGTTCTCTTCAAAAATAGTAGGTTCTAAGATATTTTTAAGTATATGTTGATTCATTCTTACCTCTCTTTAAATTATATTTTACAAATAAAAGGTATGAAATCTTAGTACAAGCTTTCACACCTTTTTAAAGCATACCATATATTACTTGACAGCACCTGTAATTCCTTCGGCAAATTGTTTTTGGAGCACGAAGAATATAATAACTGTAGGTATACTGCAAAGAAGTACTGCAAGCATTAATACACCGTAGTCTGTTACATAGCCTTCCTTTAAGTTGGCCACCAACATAGGCATTGTAATGGATGTTTTTTCTGTCATTATTACCTTTGGCCAAAGATAAGAGTTCCATGCACCCATAAAGGTAATAATAGCGGCTGAAGCATAAGTGGACTTCATAGTCGGAATAAAGATTCTAAGGAATATATTAAATTCATTTAATCCATCAAGTCTTGCAGCTTCAAGGATATCGTGTGGGAATGATCTGGCACTCTGTCTAAAGAGCATTATCAAAAAAGGTGTAGACAGTGTAGGAAGTAAAAATCCCATAGTAGTATTTAAAAGTCTCCATTTTGAAAACATCTGAAACAGTGGGATCATAATAGCTACAAAAGGAACCATCATAGCCAACAAAAGTATAGCCATAATAGCGTCCTTTGCCTTATCATGATAGATCTCAAAACCGTATCCGGCAAGTGAGCAAATAAATAGTGCCAATATAGTCATCATTATAGAGTATTTAAATGAGTTTATCATAGCACCGCTGACATCACTTGCACCAAGCAGGTTTGAAAGGTTTTTAAAGAGATAATTTCCCGGAAGGAGAGCACCTCTTATTACGTCTATACTGGAATGAGTAGCACTGACTGCCATCCAATATAGTGGGAAAATTGATATCAGTGATACAATAGTTAAAAATACATATTTTGCAATATTTCTTATCTTAGTCACGCTTATCACCTACTTTCATCTGTATTGCTGCAAGCACTGCAACCAAAATTAAAATAAGGAATGACATGGCAGCTGAATAACCGAAATTCGGAACATATTTGAATGAAGAGTTATAAATATAATGAGACATTGTGATAGTTGCATTTGCCGGACCGCCACTTGTAAGATTGACAGACTCATCAAACAACTGCAATGTACCGTTTGTTGACATGATAGCTGTAAGCAAAATCATAGGCTTTAAAAGCGGAATAGTTATTTTCCTAAGTATCTGGAAATATGTTGCACCGTCAATCTTTGCCGCCTCATATATTGAATACTCTATATTTTGAAGTCCTGCAAGATAGAAAACCATATTGTAGCCCGTCCATCTCCAAAGCAGAGCAATTATAATAACAATTCTTGCTGCAAAAGGATTTGAAAGGAAATTATAACCGGTATGTAAAATTCCAAGATTTACAAGAACAGTATTTATATAACCGTCCACTGCAAAAAGTGATCTGAATATAATGGCATATGATACAAGAGATGTAGCACATGGTAGGAAAATACAGGTTCTGAAAAGCCCTTTAAACCTTAAATGCTTATCATTTAATAAAGATGCCAAAAGCAGAGCAAATAAAAGCATTATAGGTACCTGAACTATCAGGTATATAAAGGTGTTTTTCAAAGACTGCATAAAGATTGCATCAGCAAACATTCTCTTATAATTTGTCAATCCGGCAAAAGATATTTTTGCACCCACACCGCTTTGCATAGATAAAATTATGGCCCTTATCATAGGATAGAAACTCATAACGGCTATAAGCACGGTGGCGGGGGTCAAAAATATCCAACCTGATATATTTTGTTTTTGTGAGAGTGAAAGTTTTTTCTTATTCCCCATAAATTTCTCCTTCGATTAAACAAGGGGCAGACTTGACTATGGCCAAACCTACCCCCTGACAAAATCTTAAAATATTATTTACTCATTGCAAAGTTGACAGTATCTTGAACTGTCTTAAGTTCGCTGTCAACATCAGCACCGGCAATGATATTTGTTGCCGCAGCAGCTACAGCATCTCTTGCTTCATAGTAGTAAACACCTGTATTATTCTTTGGTGTCTTTGAGGCAAAGTCTGTAAGTAAGCTGTAAACTTCCTGTCCGCCAAAGAACTCTACCTTTTCTGCATAAGCTTCTGTACCGCCTGCAGGTAACCATGTAGCCAACGCACCGCTTGGAAGAATACTGTCATAAAGCTCTGTGCTTCCTGCAAATGTCTTTGCAAGGAAATCAACTGCCAAATCTTTCTTCTTTGAGTCGGCATTTACAGCCCAGCTTGAACCACCATTGTTTGAATAGTTTGTCTGCTCGCCTACACCTGCAAGTTTTGGAAGATTTGTTACAGCCCACTTTCCTGATTGATCCTTGGCAGCTCTGATAGAACCCATGATCCAGCATCCGTTGATAGTTCCGGCTACGGTCTCAGCATTCATAGTAGTGATATACTGATCCCAGTCGTTTACAAGAATCATAACACCTGATTCCTTAAGCTTTGTAGGTCTCAAGAGCCTTCTTCAATGTTTCGTTTCCTACGATATTCGGGTCACCCTTGTCATCAAAGAGTGAAGCACCTGTAGATTGAAGGATAATCATTATAATATCTGCTTCATTTGCCTGACATGAGAGCAAAGGCTTTCCGGTCTTAGCAAGTACATCCTTACCGATCTCTATATATTTGTCCCAGTCGATATCTGTAAGATCGTCTACAGTATAGCCTGCCTGCTCAAGGATATCTGTTCTGTAAGCTGCGATAACTGTACCGTTATCAAAAGGAACACCGTAGTTTACATCATTTACGGTTGAGTAAGCCAATTTACCCGGTGCAAACTGTGTAAAGTCAAAAGCCTTTGTTTCAGTCAAGTTTGCAAAAACATCAGGGAATGAAATCTGATTCTTCCAGAAAGCATTATCCTGCATAAGGAAAATATCAGGTAATGTAGATAAATCGCCTGCAACACCTGCAGTGTTGATCTTTGTCTGTAAATCAGCCCATGGAGTTTCAACTACATTGAGTTTGAAATCAGGGTGATCTTTTTGATAAACCTTAGCTGCCTCATTCATCGCATTGATATTGAATGCAGGGTCCCAGCACCAAACTGTAAGAGTGTTGTCATCTGTAGCAGTTGATGCATTATTTGCAGCTGATGAATCACCACTAGAAGCCTCTTTACCGCCGCCACAACCTGCAAGCAGACCGGTACATAATGCACTTGCCAAAAGCACACTTAAAATTTTTTTCTTCACAAAAAAGTCCTCCTTAACTATAACAATCTAGTATTTTAGCTATAGAAATATAGCCTGTTCAAGTTGCTCAAGATTGTCGTTATTTTTAAAAATTATACAATATTGCTAAAATATTTGTCTATAGTAGTTTTATACTATTATAAAATATTTTTTTGTGTACATTGTATATTAAAAAATACAATAACCAAACAATAAGGCAAAATAAAGTAAGGTAATATTACAAATATATTTAATACATAGAAAAGCTCTTCAAAAAGTGAAAAACTTTTCAAAGAGCTTTCTAGTTTGTCTTCATAAGGTTACAGTTCAGCTACCCACTTTAGAGCTTTTGTTTTACAATCCTAATCGCAACTCTTTCTTAAAACTTCGCAGGATTTTACGCAGTCTGCAAAAACTCGTTTGTTCGCTTGGGGAGCAGCGAACTGCACTCAAACAAGTCACAGACTGCTTAATCTGAGTCTCGTTTTCACGAAAGAGTTAAACGCTACAAGGATTGTAAAACTAAAAGTCTCAAGATATATAGTGACTGAACTGTAACTTCATAAGATATAATATATGAAGAAAATTCTCTAACTATATTGTTTTATCAAATTAATAATATTTTCTACACCATTTGTAGCATCTGAGTTTGACATAGCATCTATATATTTTTGGCTGTTTTTATAAAGTTCTGATATTTCCATTGCAAGTGAAATATTTGCAAGTGTCTCTTCATCTATGACTTTTGAATAACCGGCATTTTCAAAAGATTCGGCATTTAATATCTGATCACCTCTTGAAGCAGCACCGGATAGAGGTATCAAAAGATTAGGTTTTCGGAGTGCCAAAAGTTCACAGATGGTGTTTGCACCCGCTCTGGATACGACCACATCAGCCAGTGCAAAGAAGTCTTTTAATTCCTTGTCCACATATTCATACTGTAGGTATCCTGATTTTTCAAGTAGTTTTTCATCCACATTGCCCTTACCACAGATATGTATTACATTGAATTCCTTTAATATATCATCCAGAGCCTTTCTTATGGCAGTATTTACTATTACAGAACCTAAACTTCCACCTATTATCATTAGAGTGGGCTTATCACCAAAACCTGTTAGTTTGCACGCCGCTTCCTTATCGCCATTTAACAGCTCTTTTCTGATGGGTGAACCGGTAAGAATGGCTTTATTCTTTGGAAGATACTGTAAAGTTTCGGGGAAATTAGTACAGATCTTTGTGGCAAACTTTGATGCTATTTTGTTTGCAAGTCCGGGAGTAATATCGGATTCATGTATTATAACAGGTATCTTTAAAAATGCGGCAGCCATTACCACAGGTACACTGACAAAACCGCCCTTTGAAAAAACGATATCAGGTGAATATTTTTTTATGATTTTTTTTGCTTCAAAAAGTCCTTTTACGACCCTGAAAGGATCGCTGAAATTTTTCAAATCAAAGTATCTTCTAAGTTTTCCGGAAGATATACCATCATATGGAATATTTTGTGCCTGTATAAGTCCGGCCTCCATACCATTTTTACTACCTATATATTTTATATCGAATCCGGCCTCTTTTAATGCAGGCAAGAGAGCTATATTTGGTGTGATATGACCTGCTGTACCACCGCCTGTTAATATTATTTTTTTCATAATTAATTCCATTCTTATGCTATAATGAGAGTTACATTATATTAAGTATAATTTAACAAGTATAAATATTCAAGTGAGGAGAATATAATGATTGGTATAATCGGTGCAATGGAAGAGGAAATCTCAAAGTTAAAAGAGATAATGGAAAATAAAGAACTTAATAAAATAGCCGGAATGGAGTTTGTACAAGGGGAAATAAGAGGAAGACAGGTTACAGTGGTACGCTCCGGTATAGGAAAGGTGAATGCCGCAGCATGTACTCAAATTTTAGTAGACAGATTCGGTGTAGATATAGTAATAAATACAGGCATTGCAGGCTCACTAAAGAATGAGATAAATATAGGAGATATTGTACTTTCTACAGATACTGTAATACATGATATGAATGTAGAGGGCTTTGGATATAAAAGGGGCCAGGTTCCGAGAATGGATGTATTTGCCTTCCCTACAGATGATAAACTTAGAAGTATAGCTAAAGAAATTTGTGAAAAAGAACTTATAGATATTTCTGTATTTGAGGGACGAGTGTTAAGTGGAGATATTTTCGTATCTGACAGAGCAACAAAAGAGGATTTGAAAAAGACCTTTGACGGCTACTGTACCGAGATGGAGGGTGCGGCTATAGCACAAGTTGCATATTTGAATGATATAAGAGTGCTTATAGTAAGAGCAATATCTGATAAGGCAGATGACAGTGCAAGTATGGACTATGCAGAGTTTGAAAGAAAGGCAATAGAAAATTGCGTTAAGTTGACTACAAGGCTGATAGAAACTATTGATGCTCCTCACTATTGCCAATAGTATATAGTTGTTATAAAATAAAAATGTTACTTTGATTAAAGTTTAGAAAGGCGTGTAATATGAATAAGACAGTAAGTTTTGATTACTCAAAAGCAATGGCATTTTTAGGTGCGGATGAATTGCAGAATTTTAAAACAATAACTTTGAACGCAAGAGATACATTATTATCAAAGTCAGGAGCAGGTTCAGACTTTTTGGGCTGGATTGACCTCCCGGTATACTACGATAAAGAAGAGTTTGAGAGAATAAAATTGACTGCAAAGAAAATACAGGAAGACTCAGATGTTCTCTTAGTAGTAGGTATTGGCGGTTCATATCTTGGAGCAAGAGCGGCTATAGAGTTTTTAAGTCACAGCTTTTACAACTGTCTGGATAAAACACAGAGAAAAACACCGCAGATAATATTCTGTGGAAACTCTATTTCATCAAAATATATAGCAGACTTGAAAGATGTATTGAAGGATAAGGACTTTTCAATAAATATCATATCTAAGTCAGGAACTACTACTGAGCCTGCTATCAGTTTTAGAGTTTTTAAAGAGATGCTTATAGAAAAGTATGGAAGAGCAGAGGCAAATAAAAGAATATATGCTACAACAGATAAAGCAAGAGGTGCATTGAAATCATTAGCAAATGAAGAAGGCTATGAGAGTTTTGTAGTGCCGGATGACATAGGTGGAAGATTTTCAGTACTCACTGCAGTAGGTTTACTTCCTATAGCAGTAGCAGGAATAGATATAGATGAACTTATGGCGGGTGCTGCAGCTATGCGAGAAGATGTGATAGGAAAAGCTTTTGAAGAAAATCCTTCATTACTATATGCAGCTATCAGAAATATCTTTCTTAGAAAAGGGAAAAATATAGAAGTTACTGCAAACTATGAGCCAAGTCTTCACTATGTATCAGAGTGGGTAAAACAGCTCTTTGGAGAGAGTGAGGGTAAGGATGGAAGAGGTATCTTCCCGGCAGCTGTAGACTTGACTACAGACTTACACTCAATGGGACAGTATATTCAAGACGGTGCCAGAATAATGTTTGAAACAGTACTTGATATAGAGGAGTCTCCGGCAGAGATTTTGCTTAAGGAAGAGGAGACAGATACAGATGGTATGAATTATTTGGCAGGAAAGAGTGTAGATTTTGTAAACAAATCTGCAATGAATGGAACAATACTCGCACATACAGATGGCAATGTGCCAAATCTGAAGATAAATATTCCGGATGAGAGTGCATTCTCACTTGGAAGTCTTTTCTACTTCTATGAATTTGCATGTGGTATAAGTGGATATATACTTGGAGTAAACCCTTTCAACCAGCCGGGAGTGGAGAGCTATAAGAGCAATATGTTTGCATTACTTGGTAAGCCGGGATATGAAAAACAAAGAGAAGAGCTTTTAAAGAGGCTTAGCTAAAATGTTCAGGCTTTGGGGCAGATTATTTAAGGATAATCGCATGGTCAAGGACTATGTAGCGGAGGATTCTGATTACAGTAAAGATAGAAAGACAATGATATTTGATACAATCAGAGAGATATGTCATGAATTTGATTTAGCAAAACCTATATGGCTATTGCCGAATATAGATGAATTTGCAGCTAGAGGCAAAGTCAGGTTTGGTGCTGACAATTTTATAGAACAAATAGACTTTGACTATCTGGAGATACAGATAATAGAAGAATAATATAAAATAATGGAGAATATATTATGGTGGAACCTATATTAGACTATGACAGTTTTTTTGAGGGTGCAAAAAATGCCTTGTTGGAGCTTGATACACTGAGTACAGAGGAGGAGAGACTGACTCTTGAGGGTGAGAGAATAGCAAAAGCTATTGAGACTGAGAAAAAAAACACAAGCGATAGGATAGCTGATACCACCTCAAAAAGGTTGAAAGAAATCACTTCTACATATGATGCCGAAATAAAAAAAGCTGAGGAAGCCAAAAAAACATTGGAGGCTAAAAGAGGTAAGGCAAAGAACAAAAAAATAAATGAGAGAATAGAAGATGAAACTAAAGATTTGAGGGATCATATTGCCGCTACAAAAACAGAAATAAAAAATGAAATGAAAAGAGATGGAATACCGAACTTTTGTGATACCGGAGTTTACTACACTTTATACTTTCCACATAAATTCATAGATTTTATAAATATCATTCTGACAGTTGTTGTAGTATTCCTAGCTATACCGGTGGCTATTTATAAGATGATTCCTCAACATAAGCCAATATATCTTCCATTTATTTACTTTGCTATAGTACTTTTGGTAGGAGGACTATATATTATTATAGGTAACCTTACAAAGGCAAGACATAGAGACAGTCTTCTCAAAATAAGGGCAATGAGAGATACAATAGACAATGATGGAAAGAGAATCAATCTTATTACAAAAGAGATAAACAATGATTCAGCTGACGAAAAGTATGACCTTTCATCTTATGATTTAGAGATAGAAGATGCTGATGCAAAACTACAGGCTATAAATGAAAAGAGACGAGTAGCTGTAAACGAGTTTGAAAATAATACAAAGAAAATTATTGCAGATGAGATAATGGAAAATTCCAGAGAAAGACTTAATAATCTAAATAAAGAATTGGAAATTAACAAACAGAGTCTTGGGAATATAACCGGTAGGAGATCTGAAATAAATCTGACCATATCAGATAAGTATGAGTCTTATCTGGGAAGAGATTTTTAAGAACAGATAAAATAGAAGCATTGCAAAAACTGATAAGAGATAAGGATGCAGCAAATATTAGTGATGCTATCGATCTGTATCAAAGCAAAATAGGTAAGAAATGATAGAAAATAAGGAAATAAAAAAGCAGAAACTAAAGGGCAGAATAATAGATACTGCTGCACTTGAAGAAAATGCTGTGCCAAGATCAAGAAGAAGAAAGGATATGAGCTTCTTTAAGGAAAGGAGGAGGGTTATCATAATCCTCCTTGTTTTTCTAGGAGTTTTTGCGGTTGCATATACACTGATTAACAGATTCAAGACCTATGATAAATTTAAATTAAAATGGATACATGAGTTGAGTGAAGGAAGTCTTGTGGGATATGAAAGTCTAGGAAATGGATTCTTAAAGTACTCAAGAGACGGAGCATTGTACTTAAAACCAAATGGTAAGGATGTTTGGATAGAAAGTTATGAGATGTCCAATCCTAAAATTGATAAAAATGGGAAATATCTGATAATTTTTGATGTTGGTGGATATAAGATAGAAAGCTATACTAAAGATGGTAGAGTCTTCGCTATAGAAACTGAATTACCTATATTGAAAGCAGTTGTCTCAAGAACCGGAATAGTTACAACGTTGGTGGAAGATTCCAGATCCACATATATACTCTTTTTTGATAAAGAGGGAAATAAGTTGGAGATAAGTATAAAGTCAAAATTGTCGGGAGACGGTTTTCCAACAGATATAGCTATATCACCTGACGGTACAGCACTTTTAGCCACCTTTCAGTATTTAAAGGGAAGCTCTATGATGGGTAGAGTGGTTTTCTATGATTTTTCAGAAATAGGTCAAAACATGCCAAACCGAGTGGTTGGAGGTTTTGATGAAGAGTTTGTATCATCAATGGTTGCAAGAGTGAGATTTTTTGATAAAATAAACTCAGTGGCAATAGCATCTGACGGCCTTTATTTTTTTTCATCAAAAAATGTGGCTTCACCAAAACTGATAAAGACAATAAAAGCAGAAAATGATATTGAGGCATTGGATTTTGAAGGAAATAAACTTTGCGTGGTTTACAAAAACAGTTCTGAAAAATTCAATCATACATTGTATGTATACTCAAAAGAAGGAAAGGTTATTTTAAAGAAAGAATTCCTTGGTGAGCTTAGTAAAATTGACATGAAAAATGGATATATATATATGACAAAGAATGATAAAGCCATTATAATGAATATGTCAGGTGTAATAAAATACAGTGGAAGTCTTGATGTAAATATCTATGGTATTGTAAAGAGTGGGTTCTTATCAAACTTTACAGTGCTTGGCGATAAGGACTTTAGAGGAATAACGTTTAAATAACTATATAAGGAGGAAGTATGGAGCAGGTATGCGTGGGTGTTGACATAGGAGGAACAAGTGTAAAACTTGGTATATTTACATTGGGAGGTGATCTTTTAAAAAAATGGGAGTTACCTACTGAACCTAAAAATGATACCAAGGCATTGATAGAGAAGATAGGAAAATCTATAAAAGAAAACCTAAAAGAAGGTGGACTTACTCTTACAGACTGTGTAGGAGTTGGAATGGGAGTTCCCGGACCGGTATTGCCAAATGGATATATAGAAGTTGTAGTAAATATAGGCTGGAAAGAGGTGTTCCCTGCAAGAATGCTCTCTGATATTTTGGACGGTATGCCTGTAGCCCTTGGAAATGATGCCAATGTAGCAGCACTTGGAGAAGCATGGATGGGAGGAGCCAAAAATTATCAGGATGTAGTGATGGTAACTCTAGGTACAGGTGTAGGCGGAGGCATTATAGTCGATGGTAAAATAGTGCCGGGAAAACATGGGCTTGGTGGCGAAATAGGACATATGCATGTAAGGGATTCTGAAACAGAGAAATGTAACTGTGGTGGAGTAGGATGTTTGGAACAGATATCAAGTGCTACAGGAATAGTAAATGAGGCAAAGAAACTTTTAAGTAAAAAGAAAGCTACCTCAAGATTGGCACTTTTGGAAGACATTACAGCAAAGGATGTACTTGATGCAGCTAAGGCAGGAGATGCTATAGCTTTGGAGGTTGTAGATACTGTTTCAAAATACCTTGGAATAGCACTGTCACATTTAACTTTAACAGTAGACCCTGAGATTTTTGTAATAGGTGGCGGTGTATCAAAGGCAGGAGAATTCCTTATAGAAAAAATAACTGAAAAATTCGTATTCTATACACCAATTACAAAGACAAAGGCTGATATAGTACTGGCACAACTTGGAAATGATGCCGGAATATATGGAGCTGCAAGACTGGTATTGGGTTAGATTTAAAGTGGCCGGATAGTAGGTGAATTTTACCGCTATCCGGTCATATTATTATAAAAAATACTACATTTCTTAAAAAATATTTCCATATAAAAAAACTTGTTTTTATAATATGGTGGTGATATAGTGTCAAATATTAGCAGATTAACTGACGCTAAGGAGTCTTTTGACTTAGGAGGAATAAGAATGAAGAAAAGATTTTTAATAACAGTTTTAGGGTTAACAATGGGAAGTGCATTATTATTTAGTGCATGTGGATCAAAGAAAGAAACAGCAGAAACAACAGCACAAACAGTAGCAGAGAGTACTACTGCTAAGGCAGAAGGGGAGACAACTGCTACAGAGGCTCAGGCACCAAAGGTGGATATAAACTTTGAAATAGCAAATCATCTTGAGATGTCATATGCTGATATAGGTAATGCCTTTGGAGAGGCTACATCAGATGAGGTTAACTCAGAAAAGGGAGAAAGAACTGTAAAGTATGCAAATCCTGATAGAGAATTACATTACTATGATGATAAATCAGAAGGTTACACACTTTTAGGAGTTAGTGCTAAGGCAGGAGATATTTTAAGTTTTGAAAAGGACAGTGTAAAGCTTAGCGATATTTTGGATCAGATGGAAGGTGAAGAGGGTAAAGGCCTTGAGTCAAATGAGGCATTTCTAACAGTTGGTGAAAAGGGTGATCACACTGTTGTATTTTTGTCAGAGGGATACTATTTTGTATTGTCAGTAGACAAGGATGATATGGTATCAAAGGACAGTGCAGCTGCTATACTGACAGAGGATGTAGTGGGAATTGATACAAGTGAAACTGAAACAAAAGCACCTTCAGAAATAAAGATACCTGAAACTACAGCAGCAAAACAGTAAAAAATCCTTAATTTAAATATATTATATAATAAAAGGTCGGATGAATAGCTGAACATTCATCCGACTTTTTGTTATGAAAAAGCAAGAATAATAAAATGCTCAAAATTAGATAATACTAACATATACTTATTAATAATTACTATACAAAAATTATAGAGCATGATATAATACACTATAAAACATACTGACAAAATTAAGGCGAGTAGAATAATAGTATATATAATGAGCATAAAAAAACTTGTTTTTCAACTTATTGACTTATTTGACAAAGTACTTATTAAATAATATTATATTAATATATTTATAACATAAGATTAATGTAGGCAGTTTATGCCTGGCAATAGAAGAGGTAGAGGTAGAGTTAGATATGAGGAGAAAGGAAATGTACATAAATCATCTGGTTAGATGTCCTTGTTAATTCACAGGGTGAAACGACCGGAAGAGGACTGACAGCAGTTTTACAATAATTGTAAAGGCTATTTTTGAGCTGTTCGCAAAAATATTACAATAAAATAGAAATTAAAGACTATTTAGTAAAGTTTCAGCTTTTACAAAACAATCATACGGTATAGATTTCTTTAATTATAACATATAACAATGAACTTGCGAAAATATATTGGGCAAATATTTTTGTGGGTTATTTTGTTTGTTTTAAAGAAATATATATAAATTTTTATGACTGGGTATAAACAAACTGATTTGATGTTATACATTAAACAGTGATATGGGAGTAAGTATGTAGAACATAGTATAGGACCTTATACACCAGTATGCAGACGATCACAATTAAGGAGGTAGTTTGATGAAAAAAAGGAGCATGGTAAGTCGTGTAGGCTTACTAGCGGTTTCCGCTCTCTTCCTTTGGGCTTTTCCTTCAACTGCACATGCAGAAGGATGGGACAACTCAACAGGTGAGTGGAGATACCTGGATAGTGCTAACAACGCAGTATCAGATGTTTGGCGTAAGTCAGGTGATGCTTGGTATTATCTAGGTGATGATGGAAATATGGTAAGAGATTCATTACTTACCATAGGAGACGATGTTTTTACCTAAATGCTGACGGAGTTATGGCGGCTGATCGCTGGATACTCACAAAGGACGAGGACGACGAAGAAGGATGGTATTACTTCGGAGCCGACGGAAAAGCATATAGAGGTAAAGAGGGAAGACTATATACTCGTGAGGTTAATGGAAAGAGATATCTTTTTGATGAGAATGGAGTAATGCTTACAGGATTCTTTGATGCAGTGGGCAATGCAGTAGAGGACGACAATCCATTCAAGACAGCGGTATATTACTTTGGTGCTGACGGAGCAATGTTCACTGATCAGTGGCTATTCTATTCACAAGTAGGAGAAAACCCGGGTTATTCAGAGCTTGGACAAAGAAACTATGCTGAATATGATGAGATGTGGTTATACTTTGGGGCTAATGGTAGAAAGTATGCTGCAAAGACTACAGATCAGTCTAAGCAAAGAGAGATAAACGGTAAGGCTTATCTCTTTGATGAGAACGGAGTTATGATACCTCAGCTTTCTGTAACTAATGCAAACATAAGAGCAACAGCAAGCAATGCTAAGGTAAAATATGGTTCACTTGATATAGACGGTGAGCTAAAAGATGACTATTGGACATTTACAGTGCCAAATGAGGAGATGAGCCAGGAAGACTACGATACGGGCGAGCGTAGCTGGTTCAGAACAAAGAAAGACGGCAGTGTAATTAAGGACAGAATAGCTACAGTACTTGGAAGAAGATATGCCTTTGATGAAATAGGACGTATGCAGACAGGTTTCGTGGTTATGTTGGAAGATGATACCTTCGGTATCAGATTTGATGTAGATGAGTGGAGCAAGGAAGATTTCCTTACAGATGCGATAGACTCACCTATAGCTGCTATAGACAGAGGTAGCTTATATCTCTTTGGAACTGATGAGTTAAATGACGGTTCAATGATACTCGGAGAGGTTACAGTATCACTTAGAGATACAAATGCAGTATTTGGTTTCAAGGATAATGGTAAGGCTATCGGAGCAAAGTGCACACTTGCAAAGAGTGATGGCAAGTTCTACTTCAACGGTTTAAGACTTGATGCAGATGCAGATCTTAAATATGGTATCCTAAAAGATACAAGAACAGGTCATGGCGAATATGTAGTAGTCGGAACTGACGGAAAAGTAGTAAAAGGCACAAAGATTTTAAGAGACGGAGAGGGCAACTGGATAATAGTTGAAAACTCAAAGTTCGTAGCTAGAGTTAGTGATGGTGATAGACCAAGAAAGAAGAACGGAAGATTCTATCACTATGATTCAACAGCTGAGAAACATGAGAGATGGGGAGCAGAAATCACATATGCTACAGATGGAGCATACAACTTAGATAGTGATTTTGTACTCTTCGATAGATAGTTAGAGGAGATATGAAGAAAAAAACAATTTAATAAGGAAGGTAAAACAAACAACCGCCGGGTTGCTTGCAGGAGCTATGGTCCTTACCGGAGCTCCTCTGGGTGGATTGACTGCTTGGGCGTCTCCAAGTGTCACAGGTCAGTCTGCGCCAATCTCTACAAGTTTAGAGAATGATACCATGCTTTATGGTTGGTAGACCGAATGATGGTTATGGAACAACGCATAACCATGAGATATCCGGGAAATACGAGTAATGATTACAATCAGTATGGAGCTACCTATGGTAATGGTACGACAACAGCATATAAGTATGGTTGGATAACCTCAGGTTCATCAGGTTCATTTGCAGGATGGAAATGGGATATCAATGGTTTAATTGATGATGTAACTTCAGAGCCTAGCAGTGAGTCTGATGAAGCATATGTTAAGTCATATCCGGGTGGACCGCTTTCGATTACCTATCCATCAAGTAATCCACAGGGGTTTAACACTGCCATTCATCTAGGTGCTGATACTATTAGTCTAACCAATAAAATGAATATTGGTCAAAATAATATCAGCAGAGCAAATGCCACAGCAAGTCCGTTTTATCCCGCCTATGATGGAGAGGTGAAAAACGGTGAAGTTATAAAGGTATTTGATGGGCATGATGATATGAAGCTTGAGATTAGACTTTCTGTCAAGCCTACTACCGACGGTAAATATATCTTAACAGAGTATACTGTTAAGAATACAAATATGAATACGGCAGAAACAAATGCTAAGATAGTAGATGCAGGTAGAACTGATGGTGGTAGAACTGTATGGTTTGCTGCAGGTACTGATATCATGGTTGCACAGGATGACTGGGCACCTGTTTGGTCAACACCAAAGACTAATACAGGTGATAAGAATGAGGGTATACATGGCCAGGCTGATAATGGTGCTACATATACTCTTGGTTCATTTGATATGCTTACATATAGTCCACAGTATCCAAATCTTGGTATGCAAAAGAGAAATTCATCTGACCCAAGTGCCATCACTACATGGGTAGGACGATATACACAATTTACGGCAAACTATGGAACAGATTTGGTAGATACCTCATACATGCCGGGAGGTACATATCCAGCAGATGACTCAGGTCTTGCGTATTCATTGAAATTCGACCTACTTCCCGGTGAAGAGAAGACAGGTGTTATAGCTTGGTCTATGAGAGGACCTACATACTATGTAGACCCGGTAAATGGTAATGACTCCAATAATGGATTTATGTCTAAACCGTTTAAGACCATTGAGGCAGCGGTAGCCAAGATTGGAAGTAGAACTCCTAAAAAGACATATGTCTATATCATGAATGATACAGAGATTGACTCTACTATTACTATTCCGACAGGAAAGTCAATAACCTTTGGTACTACTGACTATGTACTTGATCCAACTACCAACTCAAAAGTAGCGGCATATCCGATAACAGTTGGTGCTGACGGTCAAAGAACCAATCAAAAGGTTATAAAGAGAGCAAATAACTTTACAGGTCCACTATTTAAGGTGGAACATGCAAACTCATCTATTTCATTTACAGATATAAAAGTAGATGGTAGAGGGGATGCAGTAAATGATATAACAGGCTCGCTGGTACTTGCAAAAGCCGGTACAGTAAATACTCTTACAGGTGCAGTACTTACAAATAATAAGATAACACCGGTAGAACATGAGCAGTTTACAGATACTAATGGAAATGGAACATGGGATCCAACTGAGGAGTTTATAGATGCCAATGGAAATGGTGTTTGGGATGGTCCGGAGGCATTTGTAGATGCTAATGGAAATGGCAAGTATGATATCGGTGAAACATTTACAGATGCTAATAGAAATGGTATCTATGATAAGTCAGCGAATGCTACTGTAGCAAGTGCTATACATTTGTTAAGTGGTTCTAAGTTAAATATGAATTATGGTACTATTACAGGTAATAAATCTTATATGGGTGGTGCTATTACAAAGAATACAGGCTCAGAAGTAAGTTTGTCAGGTGCCATAAATATTACAGGAAATGTTTCAGGTGCCGGTGGAGCATCTAACTTGATGATTGATACTACCGGAAGCAAGGCTAAGGTTACTTCAAATCTTACATCTGCTTCAAGAATCGGTCTTTCATCACTTCAGTCTGTACCTCTTGCAGGTGTAACAGTACTTGAGGCTGATAATGGAACCGGAGCTCCACTGCCATATAACTTAAATAACTTTAGTGCTGATAAGCAAGGTCAGGGTTCACTTTATGGAGATGCGGCCGGAGAGTTAGTAAATCTTAATGCAAGTGCAGTTACATATGTAGTAAGTCATGTTATGATGGATGGTTCTACAGTACCGGGTACAACTACAAGCAGCGTACTTACAACAGCAGGTGCACCTGTAGCTATAGCACCTATAAATGATAGTGCATACTTACATACAGTTTCATACACAGTACCGGGAACCAGTCCGGCACAGATTCTTACAAGCCCTGAGGTTACACCGACAGGACATGGTCTTTCAGTAGATGCTGATGGAGTTTCAGGATACCTTCCTGGAAATGATATATCAGTCATCTTTAGATATGTAAGAAATGAATCAGTAGCAAAGTTTGATCCGGCAGGAGGAACACCTACTACCGTACCTGATATAGTTTCACCGGCGGGAGGGGCACCAATAGCTTCATTGCCATTAGTTTCAAGAACGGGTTATGATTTTGTTGGATGGTTCAAATATACAGATGCAAATAATAATAATAAATATGATACAGGTGAGACAGTGCTTACAGCAAGTGCTACAGGAGAGACAGGATTAGATAATCCGGTAGTGACAGGAACTGTCAACTACTTTGCTAAGTGGACACCGTCAACTACACCTTATAACTTTGATGTAGTTCATAAGAATTCATCAACAACAGTGCCTATAAGTTTTTCAACTAGTACAACACCGCATCCATACTTAGATCCTATATCAGCTTCACCGCTGACTATACCTGGATATGTATTGTACACAGCGGTTCAGACACCGGCTTCACCAAGCTATTTTGATCCGGTAAATAACTACAATGGTACTATGTCAATAGGTGGTGCATCTGTAAAATATACATATAGAGTTGATCCAAGTGTAAGAAAGGCTTTCAAAGTTGAGCATATAGATACATCAACAGGTGCTGTAATGCAGACAACTCAGGTCTATAGGGCTGCAGAGGCAGCTATATCAGCTGCTCCGCTTACAACTTTAGGATACAGTTTGACAAATGCACAGATCACAACAGGAAATACATCAACAGGTGCACATGTACTTACAGTAGCGGATATGCAGACAGCGGCTGGAGGAACAGTTGGCTTTAATGCAGATCAGAGCTTTACAGGCTATATGCCAAACCAGGATGTAACTATCCGTTATGAATATGCAAATACAACAGGATATTTTGCAGTTCAAAAGTTTGTAGATTCTACTACAAATGAAAGAATAGGAAATTTAAATCCTATATCATTTACAAATGCAGCAGCAATGAATATTCCATACACAGGTGTTTACGGATACCTTTATGGTTCAGCTACAGCAACACCGGCTGCAGGAACATTTGACGGGGCAGGAAACTTTACAGGAGTAATGCCATCAGCAAATGTAAATCTTGATTATATGTTGAATAGAGATCCGGCTTATTGGAAGACAATGAGTTTTGCAGTTGCAAATGCACCATATAACTATGGTGTGGTACCATCAACTACATTCAGCTTCTTGAAGGATGATCATACAACAGCAGCAAGTGGAAATGCTTACACATTCCAAAAGATTACAGATCTTGGTGGAGTTCCAACTCCGGCAGCAAATCCAACACCATACTATAAGTTTGAAGGATGGTATTTGGATGCAGCAGCAACAACACCTGTAACACCGGGAATGACATTTGATAATGATGTTACATTATATGCTAAGTTTGTTGAAGATCCGGCATATTGGATAGATATAAACTTTGCGGCAGGAGACCATGGAAGCATATCAGCACCATCAAGTCTTCATACATATTATGATAATAAATGGGGTAATATATTAGGATCTATCCCAACACCAACACCTGAGCTTAACTATTTGTTCTTAGGCTGGAAGAATGGTACAAATGTGATAACAAATGGTTCATCACTTACAAATGGAGCAACATATACAGCCCACTTTGGTAAAGACCCTAACACATGGGGAACAAACATGGGTTCAATCTCACCGGTAGGAAGAATTGGATCAAATGGTAGTGGTGAAATAGTAATAGAAGGTACTACACCTGGAAATGTATATGTAATAAGTGATCCGGATGGAAATATTATTGCAGTAGTTCCTGGAGATGCAAATGGAAATAGAACAACTGTTCCAAATCTTACACCTGGAGCACATTACAATGTACAGGAGGGAACACCTGATACTCAGGCTACAGTAGGACAGCCTGTTTCAAGTATTACAGGTACATCTGTATCAACTCCACAGGATGTATATATTCCAACAGTAGATAACAACTACAATATTGGATATGATCCTGAAAATGATGGAATGGCACAGATAGTTGTAAATCCAGCAGATCCGGATGCAGACTATGCACTTATAGATGAGAATGGAAATGTAGTACAATATCCTGGAAGTGATAATGGATGGATGACTCCGGTAGGAAGCAATCCTTCAACAGTAACTTTCAACAACTTGAATCCAAATGCAACATACACAGTAGTGGCAAGAAAGAAGGGCAACACAGCTATTCCTGATCCACTTACAAAGCTTCCTGATGGAAATCAGATCATTGCAAATCCTGGTGATATGGCAGAGGCTGCGAAGTATGTAGTAGAAACCAGAGACGGAGATATAGTATCAGTAGTACTACAAATGTGGGAAGTGATACATATACAGATGCTAAGGCAGGAGAAAGCGTTGTTATACATGCAGATCCTATAAACTCAAATGGTAAGAACTTCCTATATTGGAAGGTATTAGCAGGTAGAGCTGTAGGAGTTAGCGGAAAGATAACTCAGGCTGACTATACATTCAACCTTTCTAATTCAAATATTGTTCTTAAGGCTGTATATGAGCCAACTAAGATAGCAGGAGATGATGCTAATGTAGAGGAAGATTTGAGAGGAAAAGCAGGAGTAGGAGAGTTTGGTCTTGAGCCATCTCAAATACCGGCACTTGCAAATGAACTTACAACTCCGGCTGATAGAGCACTCAATACAGTTAATGGAGCAACAGTAGATTATAAAGTTATCTTTGATAAGAGAGATACAACAAGTGCAGAGTCAAATCTTGTAAAACCTGTTTCATACTCAGGTTCAACTCATCCGGGAGCGTATACAGCGGCGTACTCACTTGATATTAAGCTTGAGAGATATGTAGATGGAAGAAGAGTTGATGCAGGAATAATGGCTACAGCATCAAACGCTACAGTAGATGTTATTGCACAGTTGCCAGCATCAGATGTAGATCAGTTAGACTATCAGTTATTTGATGTTACATCAGGAACACCTGTTGAGGCAACAATTACAACAGATGTAGCAAACAATGCCGGTCTTGTGAAGTTCACAGGAAATCTATTACATACTTATGTAATGGTTTACTCAAAGGCATTCAAGGTTACATTTGTAGATAACAAGCCGGTACTTGATAATTTACACTTAAATGATACAAGTAGAAACTTCTACAAACAGTTTAAAGTTAGAAAGAAAGACTTAGTTGAGGATAGTGCTTACACAACAGATTATACTGTAGTAACTGACTATGCTCAAATGATGTAGCAAATGCACTTGTAACACCATTTGAAGATATTTATGGTGTACAGTATGACTATGTAAATTGGTCAAAGAAGGAAGATAAACTTTCTGTATTTGATACTACAGATGAGTTGACAAAGAAGACTACTGTTTATGCATTCTATACTAACAATAAGAAGGAAGTAGCAGAGGCAAGAGTAGATCTTGATAAGACAATTGACGAAGCAAGAATACTTACAGGTGATCCTTATCTTAAGGTTGCTGAGATTGCTGAAATCAACGAGGCTATTGCAAATGCAGTTGAGACACTTAGACAGGCTAGAGATCTTGTATCTCCTGATGGTAATACATATCTCAGACAGGCAAACTATGCAGAACTTCAGCAGGCAATAGATGCACTTAGAAGACTTATTGACAAGTATTCAAAGATCGCTGCTGACAGAGCCGGGGATAGAAATAGAAGAACCGGTGGTGCCAGTGGTGGTGGTAACTCTTCAAGTGGTAGAGGAAGTAGACTTCTGACACCGGGAGAGAAGTCACAGCAGAGTACAGCTATCAATGAAAACAGTAATGTAAGAGCATTCGTACTTGGAGTAGACGGAAAATGGCAGACAAACCCTGTAACAGGTGGATGGTCATTCGTACTTAACGGAGGAACACCTCTTAATGATATGTGGGGTATGATTACTTTCAATGATGAAACCGGAAAGAAAGTATACCGCTGGTATTACTTTGATGCTCGCTCAACCATGGCAACAGGTTGGGTATATGACTCAAAGAATGGTAACTGGTATTATATGAATACTACAGAAGGCCCTGATCTTGGACAGATGGTAAAGGGCTGGGTAAAAGATACTAATACAAATAAATGGTATTACATGAATGATAACACAGGTATTTGAATACAGGATGGCATTTAGACAAGCAGGACGGTAAATGGTATTACCTTAACCAGAATGGTGAAATGCTTGTTGGATGGCATAATATTGATGGAAAGTGGTATTACTTCAATACCAACACTCCACAAAATACCTATACATGGGATGCCAATGCTTTCAAGTGGAACTACTTGAACAATAGTGCCAGACCATATGGATCTATGTATGCCGGAGAGAAGACTCCGGATGGCTATAGTGTAGATGCAAATGGTGCTTGGAACTAAGTGACATAGGAGAAGAAATGAAAAGAAAGACAATAAAAGCAAAGTTAACTGCTGCATTGTCTGCGGGCGTGGCTTTTACCATGCTCGCACCGGCAATGCTTAAGCGTATGCAGCTACAGGTAGTATTTCATTTGATATGGGAAAAACCTATGATGCTCTTCGTGGAGATGCTTTGATTGGTATTAGTGGTAATCAAGGTGCTGCTATGCCGGGCACATATACAAATGGAAGTACTATTATAGGCGATACATTTGCAAATAATCAGTCCCCTACAAGTGGTGGTATGGGTTATTATGAAATGCCGTTTTGGGATACAACTTGGTTGAATGCAAGTGGTGTAAATCTAAATGGTAATACACCTCCATCAATTCCACCAAATTATAATTTCCCGGGATATCTTTTAAAGGGATGGTATAAGGAAGATCCTGAGGTAAATCCTTCTCAGACAAGAGTGAATCATTTACCAAATACTATTCCGTATAGTGCAAATACTACATATTATGCGGCATTTGTAGCAGATACAAATAAAAAGTATATATATACACAAAAGCATGAGAGTGCTACAAATGTGCATGCACCTCTAACTACAGATGGTACATATCCTATATCTAATACTGTTCATGATAAGACACCAACTGTACCACCAGGATCACCACCAGGAACACTACCTACAGTACCTGTACCAACAGATAATAGTGTAAATAGTAAAGAGTCTAAGAACGTTTTGCAGGTGGTTTCATCAAGACCTTTAAATATTTATGGATATAAGGGAAATATAAAGGAAATAGCATTCACAAAAAATACTACGAGCGGTAGTATGACAGAGACTTTAGATACATCAGGTGCTTATGGAGATGGAAGATATATAAATCCAACCACTCTTGTAGATGGTGTTGAGAATCTTGCAAGTCAATATAGATTTGTATATAATGCAGCAGGTCCATCATTTACCGGACAGATGGTAAATAGAGACTTGACAACTGTTATTGAGTATGTGGTGGATCCGGATCAAAAGTCAAGACTTACAGTAGAACATAAAATCTTAGATACAACAGGGGCAGTAGCTTCAACAGAGTCAGAGTTTAATCATACTTTTAAAGCTGAAGAGACTATTACAGGTATATCACCTAAGACAGACCTTATAACTCCACAACCTGGAAATACAGAGTCAAGATACAAGCTTCAATCTGCAGCCTTCACAAATGTGGGATCTGTAGGGACCATATAAGCATACTTTATTGACAATCAATAAGAATGCAAATGGTGGTATTTTATCTGATACAGCAACTGATGCATCAGGTCTTCTAGATCTTACACCTGAGGCAGGTACAGCATATCTCGCAACCGGAGCATTGAATGCAGCTGCTAAGATGCCAAACCAGGGAGTTACACTAGAGTATACTTATGTACCTAATCCAAACTATAGATTAAATGTAAGAACTAAGTATCTTAGCCAAGATGGAACAGATCTTACATCAATAGTGGCTACAAAGACATCAACAACAGTTGGTTCAGACGGAATGATTGAGACACTTGGAGCAATCAATTCAACAGTAAATATACCTTATCCTGATTTATCAACTGAGGGCTATAATACACCTACATATAGTATTTCAGGAGGAACTCCTGGAGCAGCCGGTGTTGTACCAAACCCTGCAGGTAATACTGCAACAGCGGATTTAGCTACAGATTCATATGTAGTAACTGTTACATATCCAAGAATACCAAGCTTCTGGTCACAGGTAATGTTCCAGACAGAGGGAAATGGTAGTTTAGAAGATCCGGATTATCCGGTTGGAACAAGCCATCCATATACTAATGCAAATACAAACGCTATTAGATTGCCGGTAAATGGAGATAACTCTGTGGATATTCCACTTACAACTGTTCTTCCACATGCAGTAGCTGCAGCAGGATATGAGTTTAAGGGATATTATGATGTAGATACAGGTACACAGGTAACAGATGAAAATGGTGCATTTATTTCATCAACACCATATCATCTTGTAGATCCTGGACAGGGATTGGTAGCTAAGTTTGAACATAATAGCAGTTGGTTGACTTTCACATTCAAATTTGCCGGAAGCCATGGTGATATAACACCTGCAGGACCTGTAACAGGTTCAGTATATCCACTTGATGGGACTGGAGCACCAAGAGCTATAAGATGGGCAGAGCTTGATCCGGATGATCCAGGTATTGCAGCTGAATTTGTAGGTGTAAGACCTTCAGCAAGTGCGGATACAGGATATGTAATCAAATGGTTTGATGCAAGTGGTGCAGAGATAGCTGCAGGAACAGATATTGCGGCGTATCCAAATGGAAGTGTATTTACAGCAAGAGCTGTAACAACAACACCATTATCACTTGATCAGCCAACAGCTACAACTTCAATCAATACATCTACAGGTGCAGCTGAAATAACAGTATCTAACTTCAATGGTGATCCTACAGTGCAGTATGTGGTAACAACTCCTGACGGAACAATTGTTGAGTCACTTTCAAATATGAACTTACAGGCATTAAATGGTGTTATTTCAGGACCAAGAATCTTAGCAGATACAGAGTATCAAATAAGAGAGGTTGCACCGGATGCAACAGTAACAATTGGAAGCAATATTTCAAGTGTAACATCACCAACAACATCACCTGCTGTAGGAAGTCCTACAGATGTTACAACACCGGTAGCTGTAGCACCACAGGTTGTAGCAGATCCATCAGATCCAAATAGAATGCAGATGGTATTATCACCTGTAACACCGGGACAGAGCTATGCTGTTGTGGATGATCAGGGTAATGTAGTAGCTGATTGGACAACACCAACAGGAAACTCACTAACAGTGCCAAATCTTACACCGGGAAGAAATTATTCATTGGTAACAAGACCGGTAACAGATACAACTTCTACACCTGCATCACGTCCTAGAAGATTGGATTTTGTTGCAGCAAATATTTCTAATGTTATTACATTAGTTAATCCATCAGATATAAATGTAGTATCACCTGCAGGACTTGATCTTGATGATGTTCCAGCGGGTACAGTTGTAGAGCTTAGAGCAAACCCTATTAGTGGTTCAAATATATTTACAAGTAATTGGGAGTTTGTACTAGGTCAGCCTTTAAATCTTTCAAATGACGGAAGTACAACAATAAGATTTACAATGCCAACAGGTAGAATAATCGTTAAGGCACTTTATGACACAGATGCAAGTAATTGGGATCCTATATCAGGAAATGATGCCTTAAGATCGGATGGAGTAGTTGGTCCAGGAGGAAGTATAGGTGCTAGTAATCCACTATTAAATATTCCTGGAGACTTCAGAGTAGTTATAAATAGAACAAGAGTTAGCAACTCTGACAAATTAGCTATTCAAGATACTTTAACAGATGATAGATTTACAGGAGTATGGAGCATTGTAGCTAAGGTTCAGCAAAAGGTTAGTGGTACATGGCAGGATTATGTAGATCCAAACTTATTACTTGATTCTTTTGTAAATATGGGAGCACTTGAAGACAGTGGTCGTACATATATGTTACACCATATGGCTACAGGAAGTAATGCAGATAGACTCACAGATGCGGATAGTCAGTGGAATCCAGTTTCAAGCTTCAATGGACTCTTTACATATAGTTTCCTTAATGGAGAAAAATATGTATTTGGATATACAACGGCTGATAGTATTGTAACTTTTGTAGATACAATTACAGGAAGTACAGTGATAACAGCTCAGGTTGCACCTGGAAGTACTCTAAGAAGTGTATCATCACAATATAGAAGCGATATACCGGCAGCAGGTTCAAAAGTTGAAGATGGGAATACAGGTCTCACATGGACCTATGTAGGCTTGAAGAAAACGGCAACCGGAGTGGGAGATGTTGATGAGAATGATATAGTAAATGGAGATATGACAGTATATCTTTACTATACAAATGATCAGACACTTAGAAATCAGCTTGTAGATGGATTAAATGATAGTATAACAAAGGGTGATGCATTAGATCTGAGTAAATACAAAGCAAGCGATGCATCTGCATTGCAGGCTAAGTTAGCAGAAGCAAAAGCATTGTTAGCTAGAACAGCACCAAGTATGGCTGTTTCATCAGAACTTTCAAAGGTACTTAATGAATTGAATACTATTCTTAAGAGTATGGGAGTTAATACAAAACCTACACCAGGTGGTGGTTCAGATTCAGGCGGCGGTCGTGGTCGTGGCCGTGGTGGCCGTGGCGGTTCAGGCGGTGGCTCAGGTACTGCCGGCAAAAAGTCAACCGGAAATAACTCTGGTATCAGAGTTGGTCTTGACGGTAACTGGGAGCTTATGAACCCAGCTGAGGCTCAGAGCAATCCTAATGCTAGTAAGTGGAGATTCAACCTTACAAATGGTGGAAGCGTTACAGGTTGGGCTTATCTGACCTACACTTATGAGGGAAGAACAAAGTCTGAGTGGTATCACTTTGGAAATAACAACATCATGGATTCAGGTTGGTTCTTAGATAGCAATAATACATGGTATTACCTATCAATGAATCATGACGGATTCTTTGGTGAGATGGTAAAGGGATGGCATCATGACGGTCAGGACGGAAGATGGTATTACCTCGATCCTTCAAGCGGTGCTATGCACACTAACTGGAGCAAGATAGGAGGAGAGTACTACTTCTTCTTGAATCCAACAGCACCTGCACAGACATGGTTCTTTGATAATGTTGCAGGTAGATGGAATTATGGTGATGTAAATTCAAGACCTTTTGGATCTATGTACCAGAATGAAACTACACCTGACGGTTATCATGTAAATGAAAGCGGAGCTTGGAGATAATCTATAGTAAAGCATAATAATGGGGCATTCACACTTTGGTGTGGATGCCCTTTTTTTATATATTGAAAGAGATATAAATAGCAAGTATAATGGTATTAGGATTAATGTATTATGGTCGAAGGAGTTCATACTATGAAAAAAATTAAAGACATTAAACAAAAAATGGACAGATTTGTGGATTTTGATGGTATTGCGCTTGCAGTTTGGGGTACAAAGTCTGAGGATAATAAAGAGAAGTTTGCTGTTAATTTTGCAATAGATATGAACAGCATATTTGATTTATTATCATTCACAGAATATGATTATGAAAAGGAAAATTATAATCTGAACGACAGTGATATTTTTTTATTATAAATACATTATATGATTGTATAATGAATTTCTCAAATATGACAGTGGAGTATATAAGTGAGAATGCTATAAATATCTATGTCCCTATAGAAGAATCTTTTGCAAAGCTTGAAATAAGAAGCATTGAATATGAGAGTATTACAATAGTAAGTTATGAAAGAGTAGAATCTAACGAGGGAGTCAAACCGGGTAAAATAGGAATTTACAATTTTGATACAATGGAATATGAGAACTTTCCGGAGGACTTTATAATAGGCGAATCCAGTTATTATGTTTATGGGTAGAATATTTTTAGAAAGTAAGAGTTGATAATGAAGATACTTAATTTTGGTTCACTAAATCTGGATTATGTATATGATGTAGACCATTTTGTGAGAGAAGGTGAGACTATATCTTCAATGGATATGAATATATTTTGTGGAGGAAAGGGTCTCAATCAGTCTGTAGCATTGGCAAAGGCAGGAGCTAAGGTGTACCATGCCGGAGCTGTGGGAAGTGCAGACGGAGGTATGCTTTTGGATACACTATCAAGTCTAGGTGTAGATATATCTTATATAGAAAGATATGATATATCATCAGGGCATGCCATCATACAAAAGAATAAAGCCGGCAATAATTGTATACTTCTATATGGTGGTGCAAATCAAAATATAGATAAGGAATTTATAAAAGAGGTGCTAAAAGAATTTGACAGTGGAGATATACTCTTACTTCAAAACGAAATAAGTAACCTGGCATTTATTATAGATGAGGGATATGCCAAAGGAATGAGAATTGTTTTAAATCCTTCACCTATAAATGAAAAGATATTTGAATGTGATATTGAAAAGGTAGAGTATCTTATACTCAATGAAATAGAGGCAGCAGATATACTTGGAATTACTTGTATAGATGAAGATGAGCTGGTAGAGAAATTAACAAAAAGGTTTTCAAACACCAAGATTGTGTTAACTTTGGGAGAAAAAGGCTCTGTATATGTTGATAAGTATGAGAAAATAAAACAGGAAATATATAAGACTGAAGTCGTAGATACCACAGCGGCAGGTGATACATTTACAGGTTATTTTATTGCAGGCATTACTTCGGGATTAGATGTGAAGCATGCATTGAAGCAGGCGGCAATGGCATCAAGTATTGCTGTGGGTAGAAAAGGTGCATCACCAAGTATTCCTTTTGCCAAAGAGATTTGCGAAAAATAATGCCATTTCATTATTGATAAATAAGGTATTCGTGATTTAGCTATTATAGATTTTAATTTATATAGTGAGTATAGGGTAAATGGGTGAGAAAATCATTAATACAAATGACTTCTGCACCCATTTATTAATTCCAATATTTTCTATAAAATCATTGATTGTACTATAAAACTTACTGTATTTACAGGAAATAATACATCAAAAAGTTACTGCAATATATTATACTCTCTTAACAACTTATATCTGTAATCTTTGTCAGTGTTAGCTCTGCGAAGTTTATCAATATTACCTTCGTTTAACAGCAGTTCATTAAGCTTACTGACCATATCGGCACCTTCCTGCCTGCCCTTCTCCAGACCTTTCTCCAGACCCTTCTCCAGACCTTTTTCTAATCCTTTTTCTATTCCTCTATTTTCAATAATATCAAGAACTTCACACATATATTTAGCCTCCTTTTCATTAGCTTCATTTATTGAATCTTCAAATCTTTTATCTCCTGTCATAACGGACATAAGGGTTAGTAATTCATTTATATGCTTTATTGTATAATCCTTTGGATTATATGAGTTGTTTGTCTGTAATTGATGCAGATAATCAACAAGAATCCTAAAATCACTTTTAAATAATGCTATCTTTTCCACATCCAAATATGCTATCTCAAAAAGATTGATTTTGTAATCATTAACGAATGGTTTTAATCTGTCATTAACATTAACAATATCGAGTATATTAATAGGATAGTTCCATCTCTTTTTGTATCCTAAATATAACACCAGGGTAATCACAGGATATTTAGTCTTATATCTATATCGTTTTTTAGTTTGTCTTCCATACTCTATACCGTCATAGCTGATTACTCTTAAAGGCATCAGCTTATCAGGTACGGTTTGATTTTCAAAACCTAATAAAGCAATATTTATACGGCTGTGTTGCCAATACTTAGCAACATCTCTATCCTGAGAATGGACGCTACCGTCAATCTTTAGCATGCTGCTTGTAGGTGTATCAAGTAGAGAATTTTCATCCACTACATTTTCACCATTAAATAGAAGTACATTTACTATGTCTGAAAAGACATCATCGAATTGTTCCAACATCTTTTGTGATATATCTTTCTCTTGCATATTTCGCTCCTTTATTATAACAAAGAAATATTTTTGAATCCACGTTACGATAAAACTTAAGAATATAAGTATGGAAAATTTATAAAAAAGCCATGCAGGATTAGTGTTAAATCCTCTTATATCTTTATTATACCAATTAAAAATCTTATTACAATACTGTAATTTAAGACTAAAATTATTTTGATATAGAAAATAAATTACAAGAATAAATATAAATAAAAATATAGAAATGCAGGTATTTTTAAAGGACAGCTAATATAGTAAAATAAAATTATAGAAAAAAGATAAGAGGAGGAGATATGCTGGAGGCTTTGTGGGCAAAGAAAGAAGAAAAGGACGGATTAATGTATTGGTTACCACTCCCGGTTCATTTAGAAGATACGGGAAGAATTATGGGACTTTTGTGGGAACATTGGATAAGTGAGGGGCAAAAGAGAACCATTGCAGATGATACGGATATTGGAAAGCAAATAGCAGTATTTATAGGATCAATACATGATATAGGTAAGGCAAGTCCGGCTTTTCAGCTAAAGAAAGGCTTTGCGAATTCTAAGGACTTAGATAAGGAGTTGATAGAAAAGTTGGTCAGTGTAGGTTTATAGGCATTGATTCACCGGATTTGCGTGTTCCCCGCGTAGGCGGAGGTGATCCTGGCTGGCAGACATTGGAGGATATATTCTGTCAGTGTTCCCCGCGTAGGTGAGGGATTTAGTTTTCATGGGAGTTTGAGAGGGTTTCTGAAAGTTACTATTATGATGAGTATAAGAAAATGAGATAAAAGTATACCGGATAAAGTGATGAACTTGGACTTATAAATGGTAAAATATATGCAATTATGGGGGAAGACGAATGGCTTGATATGTATTTAGTAATCGATTAGACAGGAGAAGATTATATGTATACGAGGAGTAATTTTATCATTATTGATAAATAAGGTATTTGTGATTCAGCTATTATAGATTTAAATTTATACAGTAAGTATAGGGTAAATGGGTGAGAAAAATAAATTATAGGTACAAATATAAAAATAAAGGCATTTTTAATGTACAGCTTATATGCTAATATGAAAATACAAAAGATAGATAAGCAATGTAGATAAAATTAATAGCGGCTATATTAGCGGAAAGGATGCAATATATGAAAAAGCAGCAAACATGGTATGTGGTGACAATGACAATATTTAAAGTTTTGGGAATTATGATTATTTTGCCAATAAGTGTACTATACTTATTGGCAAAGGAATCAGAGTATAAGTGATTTATATTTATAACGGACCTTATTAAAGCAGGGTGAGTCCTGCTTTTTTGATGTATATTTCTATTATTACAATATATTTCCGATAATATTTATATTATTATATGTTATAATATGAGCAGAATTTTGGGGTTTCTATCTTAGAGACCTTGGACTGTTTTTAGATTATTAGGAGGTAAATATGGCAAAGTATTTTCCATTATTTATAGATATAAGCAATAAGACATTTTTGGTGGTAGGAGCAGGAAATATAGCAGCAAGAAGGATTTTAAAGCTCAAAGAATTTGGATGTAAAATAATAGTTGTAGCTAAGTCTATAGCTGTAACTATAATGGATTTGCAAGATGATAGACTTATTTTAAAAGAAAGAGCATATGACAGTTCAGATGTTGAAAATGTTGACTATGTTATAGCTGCTACCAATGATGAGGAATTGAATGAAAGAATCGTTTGGGACTGTAAAAGAGCAGGAGTTATAGTAAATGATGCTTCAAATTATAAAAACTGTGATTTTTACTTTCCGGGAATTGTTACAGAGGAAGAGATGGTTATAGGGGTTACTTCATCCGGAAGCGATCATAAATTGGCAAGAAGAGTGGCTAGTGCAATAAGATATAATATAAAAGAAATCATTTCGGAATGTAAGAAAGAAGAAAGTGAAAATACAAAGCAGAAAGATTTTGACTGAAATAGGGAGGACATATGTTTAGAACCAGAAGACTGAGAGCAAATGTCAGTATCAGAAATATGGTGAGAGAAACAAGGATAAGTAAAGATGCCCTTATTTATCCTATGTTTTTTGAAGAAGGCAAAAACATATTTGAAGAGATAGAGTCCATGCCGGGACAGTATAGAATGAGTATAGACAGATGTGACAGTATAATAGAAGAACTTTTAGATGTGGGTGTAAGTGCTGTAATGCTTTTTGGTATACCGAAGCATAAAGATGAAGTAGGCAGTGAGGCATACCATGACCATGGAATTGTACAAGAGGCAATCAGATATATAAAGAAAAAATATCCGGGGATATATGTAATAGGTGATGTATGTATGTGTGAATATACTTCACACGGGCATTGCGGAATATTAAATAAGAATGATGTGGATAATGATACTACTATAAAGTACCTGGCAAAGATTGCACTCTCACAGGTAGAGGCAGGTGCCGATATGGTAGCACCTTCTGATATGATGGATGGAAGAGTGGAAGAGATAAGAACTCTTTTAGATGAAAACGGATATAAGAATATTCCTATAATGGCATACTCAGCAAAGTATGCTTCAGCATTTTACGGTCCTTTCAGAGCTGCGGCAGATTCTGCACCTGCTTTTGGTGACAGGAAGAGCTATCAGATGGATGTACACAATGTAAGGGAAGCATTAAAAGAAGTAGAAGAAGATATTTTAGAGGGTGCGGACATTGTAATGGTAAAGCCTGCAATGAGCTTTTTGGATATAGTAGCAAAGGTCAAGGAAATAACGAATGTACCGGTGGCTGCATATTCTGTAAGCGGTGAGTATGCCATGGTAAAGTCCGCTGCTAAGAACGGATTTATAGATGAAGAAAAGATAATGTGTGAGATGGCAGTATCCGCATTTAGAGCGGGGGCGGATATTTATATAACATATTATGCAAAGGAATTGGCAAGGTGTATAGATAAGGGGATAATCGGATGAAAAAAGGAGTTATAGTTGCAAGTTTTGGAACAAGCCATGAAGATACAAGAAAAAAGACGATAGATGTAATAGAAAATGATATTAGAGAGGCTTTTAATGACAGCTTATTTATAAGGGCGTGGACCAGTAATATTATAAGAGCAAAGTTAAAGAGGACAGAAAATCTTCATATCAATAATATAGAAGAGGCTATTAAAGAGGCAATAAGAGAAGGAGTAAAAGAACTTTTAGTGATAAGTACCCATATCATAAATGGTGTAGAACATAATAAGGTAAAGGATACCGTATTAAGCTATAAGGATAAGTTTGAAAAGATAAAGATCGGAAATGCACTCTTAGAAGATAAAGAAGACTTTGACTATATTGTAAAAGCGTTTGATACTCTTTATAAGAAAGGAGAGGATAAGGCATATCTTTTGATGGGGCATGGCTCAGATCATGAGGCAAATAAAGTATATGAAGAGCTTAGAAATGAGCTTGTAGACTACGGAAGAGGCGATATATACATTGCATGTGTAGAAGGTTATCCATACATTGAAGATGTGATGCCACAGCTTACAGACTATAAATCAGTGCATTTGGCACCTTTTATGATAGTTGCAGGCGACCATGCAAAGAATGATATGGCAGGTGATGAGGACAGCTTTAAAACAATGCTTGAAGAAAGAAAAAAGCAGGTGAGTTTTGAGTTAAAAGGTCTTGGAGAGTATGAATTTGTAAGAAAACTTATACTTAAGCATGCAAATGAGGCATTATATGTTTCATAAAGATACAATAAGAATAGGTACAAGAAAAAGTGCTTTGGCACTTGCACAGAGCAAATTGGTGGGGGATGCTATAGTAAATAGCTTCCCCCATATGAAAATAGAGTATGTGCCAATGAATACTTTGGGTGATAAAAGGCTTGATATAGCTTTACAGGAAATAGGTGGAAAAGGTTTATTTACAAGGGAGCTTGAAGAAGCACTGATAAATGGTGATATAGATCTGGCAGTACATTCAGCCAAGGATCTTCCTTTAGAGTTTGATAACAGATTAAAGCTTATGCCTGTTTTAAAAAGAGCGGCAGTCAATGACATTCTTGTGGTAAATAAAGATTTAAATACAGATATAAGAAACTTACCAATAGGATTTAGAATAGGTACAAGCTCAAAAAGAAGATACGAACAGTTAAGAATTTTAAATAAAAATATTGAAATACTACCTATCAGAGGAAATGTAATAACCAGAATTGGAAAGATATTTTCGGGCGAGGTGGATGGAGTTATCTTGGCAAGAGCAGGAATTGACAGGCTTATTGCTGATAATAAATATGCCGGAGAATATAGTGATATTTTGGAGAAGATAAGTATTTTTGATATCAATGAAAGAGATATATTGCCGGCACCTGCACAAGGAATATTATGCGCAGAATATGCAAATGATGATATGGTAGAGATACTTGAAAAAATACAGGATAAAGAATGTGAGTATTTATTTATTGCAGAGAGAAGGTATTTAAGCGTATTGCAGGCGGATTGCCATACAAGTGCAGGTATTTATATATCTGATAATTCAAAAAAATATAGTATAAAAGCTTATTTTGATGGTAAATACATGGAGATGGACAGTATAGAAAATACATTAGAAAATTTGCTGATTACAGTAGAGAAATTAGCAGACAAATTAAAGAGGGAAAATGTTTGATAAAGAAATAAAGAGTGTATCACTGGTAGGTGTGGGTCCGGGAGATGAAAACCTGCTTACATTAAGGGCATGTGAATGCATTGAAACTGCAGATGTGATAGTTTATGACAATCTGATAAATCCCACCATATTAAACAGGGCAAAGATGAATGCAAAGCTTATTTATGCAGGTAAGATATCAGGAAATCATTATCTTACACAGGATAAAATAAATGAAACCATCGTAGAATATGCTCTTTTAGGTGAATATGTAGTCAGACTAAAGGGGGGTGACCCCTATATTTTTGGCAGAGGCGGTGAAGAGGCCGAGTATCTCTTAGAAAGAAATATTGATTTTGAAATAGTGCATGGTGTCAGCTCATTCTATGCAGGTCTTGGCTATGCCGGAATACCTGTGACATTCAGAGGGGAAGCCGCAGAGTTTCATGTTTTTACCGGACATAAAAAGCAAGGAGAAGAACTTGACTTAAATTTTGAAAATATAGCAAAGCTTGAGGGGAGTCTGGTATTTTTGATGGGAATATCAAATTTAAGTTTGATAGTACAAGGTCTGTTATCAAATGGAATGAATAAGGATATTGGGGCTGCTGTTATTGAAAACGGAACAAGGTATAATCAAAGAGTATTCAGAGGTAAGCTCTCAAATATAGAAGAGATTGCAAAAAGAGAAAATATTATTTCCCCGGCGCTTATAGTGGTGGGTAATGTATGTGAAAAGAATCTTGCTTTCTTTAAAAAAGAGATATTGCCTCTATCGGGTAAAAATATACTTCTTACTGCCACTAAAGCTCTGGTAGAAAAGATGTCACCTGAGTTTAAAAAGCTTGGAGCAAATATTTGTGAGATGAGTCTGATTGCTACAAAAGAGATAGAAATTGATAAAAATACTTTTGTTTCAGAACTGGAGCTTGCCACGCATATTTTATTTACAAGTGCAAATGGTGTGGATATATTTTTTGAAAAGATAAATAACTATGATATAGATGTCAGGAGCTTATACAATAAAAAAATATGTGTTATAGGTAGCGGAAGCAGTGAGGCTTTGAAAAAATATGGAGTGAATGCAGATTTTATTCCTAGTAAGTTTGACTCAAAAAGTTTTGTGGAAGAGATTTTGCAAAAGCTTGATAAAAAAAGCAGAGTACTTATGTTAAGAGCCAATCTTGGAAATGACAATCTTCCAAACGGACTTAAAAAGGCAGGTATAGAGTTTAGCGATATTCCTATTTATGACACAATTATTGACTACAGAAGAAGTTTCGAAGTGAATAAGGAAATAAAGAAATTTGATTATGTGGTCGTGGCAAGTGCAAGTGCCGCAAAAGCTTTGTATGAGATGATAGAGGATAAATCCGCTCTTTTAAACAGAGTGGTATCTATAGGGCCTGTGACCACAAAGGCTCTTAGGGAATTTGGTATAGAGGAATTGATTACAGCAAAACAATATGATGTAAAGGGGATAGTGGATGAAATCAAGAAATTATAAAAAGTCTGAGAAGTACTTTGAAATATCTAAAGAATATATTCCGGGCGGTGTGAACTCACCGGTTCGTGCGGCAAGGGCGGTACACAGAGATCCGGTATTTATAAAGTCGGGCTTAGGATCAAAGATATTTGATGTAGATGGAAATGAATATATAGATTATGTATGCTCATGGGGACCGGCAATACTCGGACATGCTCATCCATATGTACTTGAAAAGGTGAAAAAAGCATTAAAAAAAGGGCTTAGTTTTGGTGCTCCCACAAAGAAGGAGTATATATTGGCTGAAATGATAAATGAAGCAATGCCTGTTATGGAGCAGGTAAGACTGGTAAATTCAGGTACAGAGGCTACAATGAGTGCCATAAGACTTGCAAGAGGATATACAAATAAGGACCTTATTTTAAAATTTACAGGTTGCTATCATGGTCACTCAGACGGACTTTTGGTTAAAGCCGGAAGCGGTGTGCTTACAGAGGCAATTTCTTCAAGTGGTGGAGTACCTAATGACTATGCAAAAAATACTGTTGTTGCAGATTTTAATGACAGAGAAAGTGTCAAAGCATTATTTGATAAATACAATGACAAGATAGCAGCAGTTATCGTAGAGCCTGTAGCTGCAAATATGGGTGTTATTCCTCCAAAGGACGGATTCCTTGAATTTCTTAGAGAGATCACAAAAAAGAATAATGCTCTTTTGATATTTGATGAAGTTATTACAGGGTTTAGACTGGCAAAGGGAGGGGCCTGTGAATACTTCGGAATAAAGCCGGATTTGATTACTGTAGGTAAGATAGTAGGTGGAGGTATGCCACTTGCAGCTTATGGTGGAAAGAAAGAGATAATGGCTCATATCAGTCCTCTTGGAGATGTATATCAGGCGGGTACTCTGAGTGGAAATCCGATAGCAACAACAGCGGGTATTGCAACTCTTGAGGTATTGTTTCAAAACCCTGAGATTTATGCACATATAGATGAGAATGCAAGACTTTTAGCTGACGGTATTGAAAAGATAATGAATGAGGGAGAGAAAAAAGTACATATAAATAGAGTAGGCTCTCTTGTATCGGTATTTTTCACATCAAAGAATGTGGAGTGCTATGAGGATGTACTAAGCTGCGATCTTGACAAATATGCAAGTTATTACAGTTTTTTAAGAGAGAATGGTATATATGTGGCTCCAAGTCAATTTGAGGCTTTATTTATATCCAATGCACATAGAATGAATGACATAATAAGTACTTTGGATGTGATAGCTGAGTTTGGGGGAAAAGAATGATCTTACTCCTAAGCCTCAGTTTTAGAAACACTCCACAAAGAATAAGAGAATATTTTGCTTTTGAAAATGAGGATAAAGAAAGGCTGTTAAAATCTCTTTGTAATGATGAACTGATAGATGAAGCTGCAATACTTACTACATGCAATAGAACGGAGATATATATTAGTACAGGTAATGAAAAACACACAGGTAGTATTATTAATCTGATTTTAGAAAAATGTGAAGAAATAATAGGTACAGATATAGAAAACCTTAGAGACTATTTGATCTTTTATACAGGGAAAAATGCGGTTTCTCATCTTTACAAAGTCAGTGCAGGCCTGGATTCTATGTTGATAGGTGAAGATCAGATACTTGGGCAGGTAAAGGACACTATTGAATTTGCAAGAGAATGCAATACAGCACATATATATCTGAATACATTGTTTAGAGATGCCATTACTGAGGCAAAAAAGATAAAAACTGAAACATTAATTTCAAAATCCGGAGTATCTACGGCGACTTTGGCACTTAGGGCGGCAAAGGATGTTGTAGATTCTTTTGATGGAAGAAGTCTGCTTCTAATAGGAGCATCCGGAAAGATTGGAGATATAGTGCTAAAGAATGCCCTAAGCTATGATTTTTCACATATATATGTTACTAAGAGAAGACATAATATAGATATGTCTCCAAAGGTAACAAATAGAGTCAGTATAATAGAATATAATGACAGATATAAGTATATAGAGGATGCGGATGTTATTATTTCAGCTACAAGTGGCCCACATTTTACTCTGACAAAGGATCACATTCAAGATAATATAATACTTGGAAATAAAAAAGTATTTATTGATTTGGCAGTACCATGTGATATTGATGAGAGAATAAGGAATTTGGACAATATATATTATTACAATATGGATGATATGAAGAAGTTTGCAGATGAAAACAATGAAAAAAAGAAGATGAGCATTGAAAAAGCTTCCTTTATGGTAGATGAAGGGGTGGAGAAGTTTTTGAAATGGGCATTATTTCAAGAAAACTTAAAAGTTTTTTCAGATGCAACTGAAAGTCTTGAAAAGGAAATGGCAAGAATTGGTAAAAAAAAGACTTTGGAACATTTATTTTATAAGATAAGAGATAATGGAAGTTTGGAGGCATTACAGTCAATTATTGATATTTTTTTCAGTATAAAATAAATTATTGACTGATTATTTAATAGCTGAACTATTATTTTCCATATTGAACAAATATATTTAATATAAATGTTTATATAGCAAAAATACTTTTTTTGAAATCTTTTTGCAAATAAAAAATAGCATAAAAAAATACAAATCAAACAATAAAATATTGAAAAATAGCCTAAATGTATGTTATTATATATTTGCATGAAGATTTGCAATTGACAGAAGATTGACTTGATATGTATAGACAGAAAAAGGATTGACCAATCCTTATATCAGAGAACTTTATATATGTGCGTAGATGATGCTTTGATATTAAAATCCAGTTGGTTAGGTCGCAAAAAAACGTTAGGAGGTATAGTCATGGAGGACTATATTTTATCATGCAGCTCCACCGCAGATATGACTAACGGGTATTACGCTAGTAGGGATATTCATCATATAGACAGTACATATAGTATAAGTGGAAAAACATATGATGGAAGTGAGAGAGAGAGCGTGCCTTTGCCGGATTTCTATGAGAGAATGAGAAATGGAGAAAGTCCGGTAACAAGTCAAATCGACATGGCAGAATACAAGGAATACTTTAAGAAGTTTTTGGAAGATGGTAAAGATGTATTACATATTTGTCTTTCATCAAGTATATCCGATTCGTATCTATCAGCGATGGCAGCAGTGAAGGAACTTAAGGGGGAATATCCTGAAAGACAATTACATGTAGTAGACTCTTTGTCTGCGTCAGCAGGTATGGGCCTGTTGATTGATATTTTGGCAGACAAAAGGGATGAGGGGATGCCTATTGACAAACTGAAGAATTATGCAGAAAACTCTAAAAAGTATATTAATCACTGGTTCTTCTCTACAGATTTAACTACCTATTTGAAAGAAAATAGTCTTAGTAATTTTTCATACAAGATAGGTAAGACATTGAATTTTTGCCCGCTTATGTGTGTAGATGGAGAAGGCAAGCTTGTCGTTATTGAAAAAGTAAAGACTAAGAAAAAGACCATGGAAGCTATAGTTTCCAGAATGGAAATACAGGCGGTTGATGGAAAGAGATATGCCGGAAAGTGTTTTATAAGTCACGCAGATTCAGAGAAAGAGGCAGCTAAATTAGCGAGTATGCTTGAGGCGCGTTTTCCAAATTTAAAGGGAAATGTTGAAGTTAAAGAAATAGGTCATATTATAGGTGCTCACACAGGTCCCGGAACAGTCGCTGTATTTTTTGTTGGAGACAAGAGATAATTATTAAAATTTTAAAAAGAATGAAAAGATGCTTAGACCGGTATTAAAAAGATTTCATCTTTAATACCGGTCTAAGCGTTTTTGTTTGCATTCATACTATTGTTGCATTTGCATTTAGGATATATAATAGGGTATAGAACTCTTGGAAAGGAAATACAATGGAAGCGTTTGTACTTATAAGAAGAAACGAGGCGGATATTATAGATTTACCAAATCCGATACTCTCAGGTCAATACAATGCCATATTGACACCGATAGCTATATCAGTTTGTACATCTGATGTAAATACAGTGTATGGCTCAGGATCAAAGAAACCTGATAATCTAATTTTAGGACATGAGGCTGTGGCTAGGGTTTTAAAAGTCGGTGAAAATGTCAGAGATTTCAAAGTAGGAGATATAGTGGTGATTCCTTCTATGACTCCAAATTTTCATGACAAGGATATACAGGATGGTAACTTTTTGCATGCAGGAGCAAACTTCAGTTCAAACACTTTAGGAAGAAGTACACCCGGAGTTTTTGCAAGAGAATTTGAAGTGGCTGATGCGGATTTAAACTTGGCTCTTTTACCTGAAGGCGTAAGTATTGGGAGTGGGCTTATGTGTACAGATATGGCAACTACAGGTTTTACAGGTGCAAAAAGAGTTAACTTTGGAGATACTGTAGTGGTACTTGGCATAGGTGGAGTAGGTCTTATGGCAATATGTGGTGCTGCCCTTCGTGGTGCCGGAAAGATCATTGCAGTGGGGAGTAGAGGTGTAAGTATTCCACTGGCATATGAATACGGTGCAAGTGAGGTTATATCATATAAGGAAGACAATATTACAGAATATGTTCTTAAAGCAACAAATGGCAAGGGAGCAGATGTGGTAATAATTGCAGGTGGCAATGATAAGTCTTTTTCAGATGCTATAGATATGGTAAGATATGGTGTTGGGAAAGTTGTAAATCTAAAGCTTTTTACAGGTGATGGAAGTATGGAAATACCTAAGTTTTCCTCAGGAAGGGGGATGTCAGGTAAAAGCATATACATGGAACTGGGTGAAGGTGGCAGAGTAAGGATGGAAAGACTTTTATCAATGGTAAGGCATAAAAGGTTCATACCTGAAAAAATTATTACACATACATTTGAAGGTTTTGAGAATGTGAAACAGGCACTTGAACTTATGAGGGATAAGGGCAATACTGTTATAAAGACAATGATACTTACAGGATGGTAGAATGAAAAAAATAAGTATAGTAGTACCATGTTTTAATGAAGAGGAAAATGTGGTACCTATGGCAAATGCCATAAGAGAAGAGTTTCATAAAAATCTTTCATCTTATGAATATGAGATTATCTTCATTGATAATGATTCAAAAGACAGAACGAGAGAATTGATAAGAGAACTTTGTGAGAATGACAAAGGAATAAAGGGAATATTTAATGCCAAAAATTTTGGACAGTTCAACTCTCCATATTATGGTATGTTGCAAAGTACCGGAGATGCTACAGTGTTGATGGCTGCCGATTTTCAGGACCCGGTAGAAATGATACCTAAATATGTGGAGGCCTGGGAAGAGGGCTATAAAATAGCTATCGGAATAAAGAAATCCAGTCAGGAAAATAAGATAATGTATCATCTTAGAAGTCTGTATTACAAAACTATAAAGAAACTTTCAGAAGTGGAGCAGATAGAGCATTTTACAGGTTTTGGATTGTATGATAGGGCATTTATAAATGTGATGAGAAATCTGGATGATCCGGTTCCGTTTCTTAGAGGAATAGTGGCTGAACTTGGATTTAGAAGAAAAGAGATTCCATACGAGCAGCCACAAAGAAGAGCAGGAACTACCAGTAATAATTTGTACAGATTATATGATGCAGCTATGTTATCAATCACAGCATATACTAAGGTAGGGCTCCGGCTTGCCACTTTTGCCGGTGTTATACTGTCAGGTATATCAATGATTATTGCGATAATATATTTGATATTAAAACTGGTATATTGGGACAGATTTCCGGCAGGTATGGCTCCTATTCTTATAGGAATGCTTTTTCTTGGTTCAATACAGATATTTTTTATCGGACTTATAGGAGAGTATATACTTACCATCAATCAGAGGGTAATGAAGAGGCCGTTGGTTGTTGAAGAGGAAAGACTCAATTTTGATGAATAGTTTTGGTTACTATAATATATATAAAAAGGATAATACTTTATGAAACATAAGGTGGACTATGTTCGCATACGCGAGAACTATATTACTTTAAATGGTTGGGTAGTGGGTAAAAAACCAACTTCACAGCCTTCTTTTCGTGTTTATAATAGTAAGATGGAAAGTGTTGATTTCAAATATGTTAAGACCAGAAGAGATGATGTAAGTCAGGTGTATTTTGGAAAAGTATATGATGAAGATTATGGATTCGATATTAAGTTTGATTACAAAAGGGGAGAAGACTATTATCTTGAGATAGTAGTTGATAATCAAAAGAAGAAAATCAAGTATAATGAGGAGCTTATATATAAACGATCGAGCGTAGCCTATAAGAGAATGGAAAAGCTTAAAGATCTTTGCAATATGGAAACTGTAAGAGTGGCTTTTAATTTTATGAAAAAGAATGGTTTAAGAGCTCTTATACGAAAGTCAAAGAGTAAAATACAGGGCATGGATAATGACTATGAATACAGTGAATGGTATGAAAAGACAAAACCTACAAAGGAAGAGTTGGATGCACAAAGAGAAGAAAAATTTGAGTATTCACCTATATTTTCAATAGTAATACCTCTTTATGCGACTCCGGACAATTTTCTTAGAGAACTGCTCGACTCAATACTTGCACAGACCTATACAAATTTTGAGGTTTGCCTGGCTGACGGAAGTGAAAATGGTAAGGATAAGGAAGCGTTTGTAAAAAAATATATAGAAGAAAAAAACATAGGAAGCAAGATAAAATACAATAAGCTTGGTAAAAACTTAGGTATTGCAGGCAATACAAATGAAGCACTAAGATGGCAAGTGGTGACTATATAGTACTTGCGGACCATGATGATGTCATTACTGAGAATGCGTTGTATGAATGTGCAAAGGCAATAAATGAAGAAAACTGTGATTGCTTATACTCTGATGAGGATAAGCTTGATATGGACGGCGGTTCATTATTTGATCCTCATTTTAAGCCTGATTTTAATATCGATTTATTGGAGAGTGTGAATTATATTTGCCATCTTTTTGTAGTAAAGAAGGAACTCGTTGATGTAGCCGGAATGTTTGATGCGGCATTTGACGGTGCACAGGACTATGATTTTATATTCAGAGTAACTGAGAATGCAAAGAAGATAGTACATATACCAAAGGTTCTATACCATTGGAGATGTCATATGAAATTCGACAGCTTCAAATCCTCAAAGTAAATTGTATGCATTTGAAGCAGGTGCCAGGGCAATAAAGGCACATATTGAAAGAGTAGGAAAGTCATTACCTGTAGAAAAGATAGACAAGGGTGTTGATTACGGAATTTATCACAAGTACTTTATTATGGAAGATAAGCCATTACTATCTATTATCATTCCAAACAAGGACCACAGAGAGGATCTTGATTTGGCAATTCGCTCCATAATGACAAAGAGCAGTTATAAGAACATTGAGTTTATTGTTGTGGAAAACAATTCTACAGATAAAAAGACCTTTGATTATTATGATAAGATTCAAAAAGAGTTTGATAATGTAAAGGTTGTACGTTGGGAGAGAGAGTTTAACTATTCTCTTATCAATAACTTTGGTGTGGGCTTTGCAAATGGTAAATATCTTTTCTTTTTAAACAATGATATTGAGCTTATAAATCCGACTTCAATAGAAGAGATGATGTGGTATGCTGTAAGAGAAGATGTAGGTATAGTGGGTGCCAGACTCCTTTATAATGATGATACCATACAGCATGCAGGTGTGGTTATAGGCTTTGGTGGTGTGGCAGGACATACCTTTATAGGACTCTCAGAGGTAGAAAACAGCTATTTCCACAGGGCACTTACATTGCAGGATTATTCAGCTGTAACAGCTGCGGCACTTATTACTAAAGTCTGTATTTGAAGAGGTTGGCGGATTCAGTGAAGAGTTGGCTGTAGCATTTAATGATATTGACTTTTGTATGAAGGTAAGGGATAAAGATTATCTTGTAGTTTATAATCCTTATGCACTATTTTATCACTATGAATCAAAGTCCAGAGGACTTGAGGACAGCCCTGAAAAGGTTGAAAGGTTTAATAGAGAAACTGCAACATTTATGAAGAGGTGGCCTGAAATACTGGCAAAGGGAGATCCATATTACAATCCTAATCTTACATTGCGAAAGTCAAATTTTGCTCTGAGGGATTTGTTGAATGAAAAAATAGGTGAACCTTATATTGATGAGAATATAAAAAAATACCTGTAGGTATCCTGGAGAAATATGAGTAAAGTGACAATAATAATACCAAATTATAATGGTATAAAATTTTTGGGTGACTGTATAGAGTCACTCAGATATCAGACTTATCAAAATTTTGATATTTTGATCGTGGACAATGGATCAAAGGATGAATCTGTTGAGTATTTGATGGAACTTGAAAGCTATGAAAGCAATCTAAATATAAAGGTGATTTATCTGGATGAAAATCTTGGATTTGCAGGTGGTGTAAATGTTGGACTTGCAGCCTGCGACAGTAAGTATGTTATCTTACTAAACAATGATACTGAGGTATTTCCGGACTATGTGGAAATGCTTGTTAATGCAATAGAAAAGTCTGAGAAGATATTTGCAATAAATCCACTGATGATAAATGCTAATAATAAGGAGCTGGTAGATGATGCCGGAGATGGATATTCACTTCTTGGATGGGGGTATCAGATAGGTGTAGGTGAAAAGGTAGAGAATTTTACAAAAAAAAGAGCAGTATTTTCAGCTTGTGCAGGTGCAAGTATATATAGAAAGAGTATCTTAGATGAAATAGGTTATTTTGATGAAATGCATTTTGCATATTTGGAGGATATGGACTTGAGCTTTAGAGCAAGACTTAGAGGATATATTATTGGATTTGAGCCAAATGCCAAGGTATATCATCTGGGAAGTGCAACCTCAGGATCAAAATATAATTCATTTAAGGTAAGGCTTGCAGCAAGAAATAATATTTATTTGATTTATAAAAATATGACAAATCTACAAATAGTATTTAACTTTTTCCCGCTCCTACTTGGAACTTTAGTAAAGATGGGATTCTTTATGAAAAAGGGCTTTATAAAGGATTACATGAGCGGACTTGTAGAGGGATTCAGGAATCTTGGAGAATGCGACAGAGTAGATTTTTCGGAGATAAAAAAGTCGGATATATTGGCTTTAGAAGGTGAAATTATAGTGGGTACCTTTGAATATGTGTATAGATTTATAAAAAGACATACTTCCTAAGAACCGTTACTAAAGATTAAGCAAAATGTAATGAAAGTTTTTTCATTTAGTTGTAAAATCAAAATAAGATTTTAGTAGAATAAGGTAGTTGTATGCCACATAAAAGTGTGATATGGAGCAATATATGATTAAAGAAAACCAAAAAAAGATTGAATAGGCTGCATATACTCTTAGATGCTTTAGTTATATTTTTAAGTTATTTAATAGCTTATCTTATAATGTACTATAATGATGACGCATTATTGGCACTTTCCACAAAGGAGTACTTTAGTGCTCTGGTAGTTATTATACCTGTATTTTTGATACTTTATGAATTCTTTGAATTATATACACCAAAGAGAGCTTCAGGAAGAAGAAGTGAGATAGCAAATATATTCAAAGCTAATTCTATTGGATTTTTGATATTTACTCTAACCCTTTATCTGGGTGGTAAAAATATGAATATGCACCATTTTTCACGAAGGTTGGTAATTATATTCTATATCTTGACAATTGTATTTATGATAATTGAGAGAACATGTATACGAATTTTCTTGATGAATATAAGGCAGATGGGATATAATCAAAAGCATATTCTGTTGATTGGATATTCCAGAGCTGCAGAAGGGTATATAGACAGAGTAAAGCAAATCCGGAGTGGGGTTATAATATAAGAGGCATCTTAGATGATAATAAAGATAGAGGTTTTAGCTATAATGGAGTAAAGGTAATAGGAACTATACCAAATTTACATATGATATTGGAAATGAATGTACTGGATGAGATAGCAATAACTCTAAGTATAAAGGAATATGAGCATTTGGAAGCGATAGTAAATGATTGTGAGAAATCCGGAGTTCATACGAAGTTTATACCTGACTACAATAATTTCATTCCAACTATTCCATATATAGAGGATTTACAGGGATTGCCGGTTATAAATATCAGGCATGTGCCGCTTACTGAATTACACAATGCTTATATAAAAAGAATTGTTGACATATTTGGGGCATTGTTTGGTATAATATTGTTCTCACCACTAATGATAATTGCTGCGATACTTGTAAAATTGACAGATGGTGGACCTATAATATATGCTCAAGAGAGAGTAGGTTTACATAATAAACCTTTTAAAATGTATAAATTCCGCTCTATGGCTGTACAAAAGCCTTCAGAGGAAAAGTCAAAGTGGACTACGCCGAATGATCCGAGAGTTACGGCTGTAGGTAGATTTATAAGAAAGACCAGCATTGATGAGATGCCGCAGTTTTTCAATATCCTAAAGGGTGATATGTCCTTGGTGGGACCAAGACCTGAAAGACCCTTTTATGTAGAGAAGTTTAGAGAAGAGATACCGCATTATATGATAAAACATCAGGTGAGACCGGGACTTACCGGTTGGGCACAGGTGAATGGATTTAGAGGTGACACTTCAATACAAAAGAGGATTGACCATGATTTATATTATATTGAAAATTGGACTTTAGGTTTTGATTTCAAGATAATGTTTTTGACAATATTTAAGGGATTTATCAACAAAAATGCTTATTAGCAGGAGGATTATAATGAGCGAAGAAAATAAGAAGTCCAGAAGAAAGAAGAAATCAAAGATACTATTTTTCTTTACAATGTTCATAGCTGAGGCTTTGGTACTGGGTGTAATATTTGCCTATGCATATGTATTGAAGCAGTATTCCAAGATACAAAGACCGGATTATGATGTTGAACAGGTTATCAATACAGATCTTTCAGAAAAAAAGCTGGAAGAGATGAGAGGTTATAGAAATATTGCAGTATTCGGTGTGGATTCCAGAGACAGTAGTGTTGGTAAGGGCAATAGATCTGATGTTATAATTATATGTTCAATTGATCAAGCTACAGGAGATATTAAGCTGGTATCTATTTATCGAGATACATATTTGGATGTAGGAAAGAATTCATTTCAGAAAGCTACGCATGCTTATAGCTATGGTGGACCTGCCAGAGCTGTAAAGATGCTTAATGATAGCTTGGATTTGAATATTACAGATTATGTAACATTCAATTGGAAAGCGGTTGCTACAGCAATCGATATTTTGGGTGGTGTAGATATAGAGATTACAAAACCTGAGTTTAAATATATCAACTCATATATTACAGAGACTGTAAAGGGAACAGGAATAGGTTCAGTTCAGTTAGAGAAGCCCGGTATGCAGCATTTGGACGGGGTTCAGGCTGTTGCATATGCCAGACTTAGATATATGGATACAGACTATCAGAGAACAGAAAGACAGAGAAAAGTTATCGAGTTGGCTTTTGATAAAGCAAAGAAGGCGGATCTGAAGACACTTAATGATTTGCTTGGAAATATGCTTTCAATGGTAGCAACCAATATGACATGGCAGGATGGACTTGATATAATAAATGATATAAGTAAGTACAAGATAAAGGATACAAAGGGATTCCCATTTGATATGGATGATATGATTCTTGGAACAAAGGGATTTATAGTAGTTCCGGTAAATCTTGAAAGCAATGTACTTGAATTGCATAAGTTCCTTTTTGGAGATGAGAATTATGAGGTATCTGCTAAGGTAAAAGCATATAGTGATCAGATTTCTGATGATACTGGTATTTATAAGAATGGAGATAGTGTAAAACGAGTGAAAACGAGTGGAGCTTATAAGTCTAACAGTAAATCGTATGACGATGAAGATGAAACTAAGAGCAAGAAGAAATCAACAACAGAAGAAGCCAAAAAGAGTGTGGACATCTACATAGATAATAATGGAAAATATTATCAACTGGATGAAGACGGTGAGACTATTTGGATGGATAAGAATGAAGATGATGAATATTATACTGATGGAGCCGGTAATAAATATTATATAGATCAAAGTAATGAGAACGGTTCGTCTGAGAAAGATAAAACTTCAGGAAGTTCAAAGGCAAATGAAAATGTTGGACCGGGAGAGACTACACAGAATTCAAAGGCTTCAAGCGTAGAGATTATTACACCTTCAACAGAATCACATACGAAGAAGGGGAATACTACAGCAGAAACAGAGCCTACAAAAAAAGAAGGTAAATGGTCCGGGAGAGACTGTAGAGAGTACTGAAGCAAAGACTACAGCAGCCTCTAATGAATCACAAACCAAGAAAAAAATAGTTCAAGTGAAACGACAAAGTCAAATAATAAATCTACAAAAGAAGCAACTGTAGAGGCTATACCCACTACTGCTGCAAAAGAGACGACAGCTGCTACAAAGGAAGAAACTGTAGCACCGAGCACCTAATGTAGTAGGGACCGGGCAGCGGCAATGTACAGACTGTAGAAGCAAAAACCGGAATAAAAAAACACATTTAAAAACTTATTTAAAAACACAAATAAGACACAAAGCATTGGTAGACTATTAACCATAGAGGGAAAGCTACCAATGCTTTTTTTATAGATGAAAGGAGAGTACGATATCGTACAAGTAAGAATATGGGATTTGATAGAGATGAGTTTAATAATGAAATAAATGCTAACAGTGAAGAGAACATAAGACGAGAAGCTGAAAATGGCTTTGAATCTCAGAATGAGCAAAGAGATATAGATAGTATTATACAAAAACATACTGACAGCCTTGCAAGGGCTGCAGAGAGTATAGCAAGAAATGAAGTAAGTGTTGATAATATTTCACAAAGCTTCAATCAAGAAGAAGTAAAATATTTTAATAGAGATGAGTTTAATACTAATACAGATATAAATTCTAATAATATAGAGGATGCTTCGGTAAATATTAATGAGGAGGTGAAGGCAGATGGATATAATAGAGAAATGAATAGAGAGGATAATAGAAGAACTCAGTCAGAAGATGTACGAACAGAGACTTTTGCCGCACAGCCTCAAAAAGTCCAGAGTAAGGGTAAGGAGCGAAAGAAATCAAAGGTAGGAAAGGCTGTAGGATTTGTAGCCATTGCAGCAGTATTTGGCGTAGTAGCAGGTGGTGTAATGTTTGGTGTCAACAATATTGCAAGCAGCTATATCGGAAATAATATAGAGAAGAAAAGTGCTGACAATATTATTATAGGCAGTCAAGATAATACAACTAAAGCGGCTACCGATGATACAGTTAGTGAAAGTACTGCGGCTCCTGCAACAAATCTTTCAAACATGGATGTATCTACTATTGTAGATAAGGCAATGCCATCAGTAGTATCTATATATGGTAAAGAGCAGATCACACAAAATAGCTTTTTTTGGACCACAAAGTTATGAGGCTGAGTCTAGTGGTTCAGGTATTATAGTAGGAAAAACGGATAGTGAATTACTTGTAGTTACAAATAACCATGTTGTAGAGGATACAAACAGTCTGGAAGTAGAATTTGATGACGGTACTAAAGCTTCAGCATCTATAAAGGGTGGTGACAGTGACAATGATGTGGCAGTAGTTGCAATCAAGCTTTCTGATTTGTCTGAGGACACATTGTCAAAGATAAGTATTGCAAAGATTGGAAACTCTGATAATGTTAAGGTAGGTCAGGGAGTGGTAGCTATAGGAAATGCTTTGGGTTATGGACAGTCAGTAACAGTTGGTTATATATCAGCACTAAATAGAGAGGTAAAGACTGAAGGCGGTACATCCAGAAACCTTTTGCAGACAGATGCAGCTATCAATCCGGGAAACTCAGGTGGTGCACTTCTTAATATGAGAGGTGAGGTTATCGGTATAAATTCCGCCAAGTATTCAGATACCGCTGTAGAGGGAATGGGTTATGCCATACCAATATCTACAGTAAAAGACCTTATAGCCGAGCTTTCAAGCAAGGAAACAAGAACGGTTGTATCAGAGGAAAATCAAGGTTATCTTGGTATACAGGGTAAGGATATTGATGAGGAAATGGCAAAAGCCTATGATATGCCACAGGGCATATATGTGTATAAAGTAGTAGAAGGTGGAGCTGCAGCTTCTTCAGATTTGAAGGCTAAGGATATCATAACAAAATTTGATGGACAGAGTGTAAGAACTATGGAGAGCCTTAAAAATATGCTTACATACTATGAGAGTGGTAGAACGGTAGACTTGACAGTTCAAAGACTTGATGAGAGTGGAAATTATGTTGAGAAGACCGTAAGTATTACTCTTGGAAAGAGAGAAATTCAGGAACAGTAATATTAAAAAATAAATATAAAAGCAATAGATTAAATGTCTGTTGCTTTTTTTGATGTTTATAATGTATACTAGATTGCTGTATAAGAAATGGAGTAAGAACAATGAGACTTAGACATATAAAAGGTTGTGAGGATTTTATAACTGATGCAAAAGAATGCATTAGAGAGGACAAAGCTATAGCATTAAAAGGAAATATACAGGATATATTTGAAGAAAAAAGACCTCTGCAAATAGAGATAGGTATGGGCAAGGGGCAATTTATTAGAAATATGGCAATGCGATATCAGAATATAAACTTTATTGGCATAGAAAAATATGAAAGTGTATTGATGAAGGCAATACAAAGAAAAAGAAATCTGGAAACAGAGAAAAGTATAGATAATTTAAGGTTTCTATGTGCAGATGCTAAGAAGCTTTCAGAAATATTTGAGGTAGGCGAGGTTGATAAGATATTCCTTAATTTCTCAGATCCATGGCCAAAGGATAGGCACACAAACAGAAGACTTACATCACCGGATTTTTTTAAATATATATGATATTATATTAAAGAAAGATGGTGTAATAGAGTTTAAGACTGACAATGTGGGACTTTTTGAATATTCTCTGGAGGTGGTGAAGGATTCAAAGTGGAAATTGGATTTTTGTAGCTTTGACTTTCATTTGGAAAAAGAGTCTGAAGGAAATATAATGACAGAATATGAAGAGAAATTTTCAGGTCAGGGAAATAAGATTTGCAAAATGATTATAAGTAGATAAAAAATCCTACCAAAAGATAGGAGAAACAAAAAAACTCCAATGATGACGGTCATTGGAGCTTGTTTTATGCATTGATACTATCAACAGCCTTTGAAAGTCTTGCAACCTTACGAGATGCATTATTCTTGTGATATACACCCTTTGATGCTGCCTTTGTAATCTCAACGATAGCATTCTTAAGGTTATCCTGAGCGAGCTTCTTGTCATTTGCTGCAACAGCACTCTCAACTTTCTTAATAGCAGTTTTTACTTTTGATCTGATAGACTTGTTTCTCTCAGTTCTAACTAAAGCAACTTGAATTCTCTTTTTTGCTGATTTGATATTAGCCACAATTACCTCCAATAAATAAATAACTTTTTTGTTGAATAAAATTTTACTTTTAAAAGTTTATATTGAAGCCTGGACACGGACAGTTCAATCTAAACGCGAATACAATTTTAGGATATTCTAAGATGAATGTCAAGGTTTAAAGAAAAGTTTTAATAAATAAAAATTAGCACTCAGGTATTGACAGCGCTAATAATTTATGTTATAGTACAGCTATAACAAATAAGACATAGATAACAATCAAATGTTTTTACTTGTAAATAATAATGAATACTAAAAAAGGAGATATATATATGTTATTACCTAGAAGAAGTTATAATTTATTTGATGATTTTTTTAATAATGATTTTTGGGGAGGAGATTTTAGAAAGTTTGAAGCTCCAAGTATGAAGACTGATGTTAAGGAAATTGACGGCAATTATGAGCTCAGTATAGAGGTGCCTGGATTTAATAAGGAAGAAATCACTGCAAGTTTAAAGAATGGCTACCTTACAATCAGTGCAAAGCATGAAGAAAATAATGATGAAAAGAATGAACAGGGGAAATACATCCGCAGGGAGAGAAGATTCGGTTCATGCCAGAGAAGTTTCTTTGTAGGAGAAGCAATAACCGAGGAAGATATCAAGGCTTCATATAATAACGGTATTTTGAAACTTACTTTACCTAAGGAGAAGGAGATCTTACCGGAATCACCGAAGACAATCGCAATAGAATAAACTTAAAGAAACTGCCTTAAAAGGCAGTTTTTTTATTTTGAGTATTTTTATTAAGTTATTGCATTATATCTTGTATATTGCTGTACTTAGTGATATCATAAGTTTTTTAAAGAGTAGGATTTCTTATTAATATTGGAGGTTATTTATGGCATTGATTTTACCAAAGGGTTATGATCCTGTACTAAGCGTAAGACAGACTCAGGAAGCGATAAAATATATCAGAGATACATTTCAAAAAGAATTTGGAAAGGAAATGAATCTGGAGAGGGTTTCTGCACCTTTATTTGTATCAAAGTCAAGCGGTTTAAATGATAACTTAAGTGGAGTAGAGCGTCCTGTATCATTTGATATTCTTGGAGTACCAAATGAAGAGTATGAGGTTGTTCAATCACTTGCAAAGTGGAAGAGAATGGCACTTGGCGAATATAATTTTGTACCGGGTGAAGGTCTGTATACAAATATGAATGCCATTAGAAGAGATGAGGAACTTGACAATCTTCATTCCTGCTATGTAGACCAGTGGGACTGGGAAAAAGTAATAAGAAAAGAAGACAGAACTATAGAAGTATTGGAAGACACAGTAAGAACTATATTTAAAGTTATAAAGCATATGGAGCATGAGGTGTGGTATAAATATCCTGAAGCGGTCAATCATTTGCCGGATGACATATACTTTATTACTTCAGAGGAACTTAGACAAAGATATCCTGATAAGACTCCTAAGGAAAGAGAATGTCTTATTACAAAAGAATATGGATGTGTTTTTGTAGAAAAAATTGGTGGTGCTTTAGGTGATGGTCAGCCACATGACGGTAGAGCTCCTGACTATGATGATTGGGAATTGAATGGAGATATTCTTTTCTGGTTTGAAAATCTAAACTGTGCATTGGAGATTTCAAGTATGGGCATCAGGGTAGATGAAACCGCTATGGAATATCAGTTAAAGACTGCAAATGCCATAGATAGAAAAAATCTGCCATTCCACAAGGCTCTTTTGGCAGGAGAACTTCCATATACAATAGGTGGTGGTATAGGACAGAGTAGACTTTGCATGCTATTGCTTAATAAAGCGCATGTTGGAGAAGTACAGTCCAGTGTATGGCCTGTTGAAATGATAGAGGCTTGCAAAAAGAATAGAATGATACTATTATAAATATAGTAACTATCTTGAAAAATAAAAAAGTTTTTCAATGAAATGCAGTTTTTAGCAGGATTTAAAAGGGGAACTTTAATGGCGAGAAAAAGAAAAAAAGCCATAGCAATATTAGAGAATAAATTTGCTATTGTTACAGTTACTACTGTAGTATTATCTATGGCTATTATTTTGGGAGTAAAGGTAAACAGTATAAAAAAAGAACTTGTACAAAGAGAGTCCTATAAACAAAAGATACTTGAAGAACTTGATAGTGAGAATGAAAGATCAAAAAAGCTTGAAGAACAAAGAAAATATGTTCAGACAGATAGCTATATAATAGAAATGGCAAGAGAAAAACTTGGCTTGGTTTTTCCAAATGAAATTGCTATAAAGGCAGAAAAATAATATGTTAGATATAGATGCATTGAGTCATTTCATAGAAGATAATAATCTGATTGAAAAAAAAGATAGAATAGTACTTGGTGTAAGTGGGGGTGCAGATTCCATATGCCTCCTGCATACATTAAGCAGAATACAAAAAGCCTTAGAGATAAGGCTTTTTGTTGTACATATAAACCATGGTATAAGAGGTGAAGAAGCAAAACGTGATGAGAGGTTTGTTCAAGAGTTTTGTGAAAGGTTTAGTATAAGTTTTTTTTCGTTTTTTTGTGATATACCAAAAATGGCGAAAGATTTAAAATTAAGTGAAGAAGAAGCAGGTAGAAAAGCAAGATACGAGGCATTTGAAAAAGTTGCTAAAGGAATAGCAGTGGGTGAGAACATAGATATATCGAAAGTCAAGATCGCCGTAGCTCACAATAAAAATGATAATGCGGAAACTATACTACATAATATGTCCAGAGGAAGTGGGATTTCAGGATTGAAGGGAATACCGGCAAAAACCGAGAGAATCATTAGACCTCTTATTTCATTTTCCAGAGAGGAAATAGAAAATTATTTAAGCGAAAATAATGTTGAGTATATGATTGACAGTACAAATCTTGAAAATGAATATACAAGAAATATCTTAAGAAATGAGGTGTTTCCAATCCTCAGAGAAAAATGTTAATAGTAATGTAGTAAATAATTTTTTTATAAAAAGTTCTAAGTTGGTAGCAGAGGCAGATGAGTATTTTGAAAGTTTGGCTATAAAATTTTGTGAAAAAAATTTAAAAAAACACCGGAAGCGGAGATTTTTTTATTAAATAAGGAGAATCTTCTAAAAGAGCCACATATATTAGCTACATATATCATTAGATATAGTTTAAAAGAGATATTAAAAGTCTCAGAATTTCGGTATCAAAGATATAGGTATGGTACATATAGAGGATGTATGGAATCTTGCAAAGTCGGAAAACGGAAAAAAAATAGATTTGAAATATTCCATAAAGGTATATAATGAATATAGGGAACTGAGATTTAGTAGTAAACAAAAAAAAGCTGAATCTGATAGTGATATTATATCTCCTGAAATAAAATACAGTATTTTAGACGATTTTAATATGAATGATGTCCCTAAAGATGGTAATATCAGATGGCTGGATTTTGACAAAGTCATTGAAAATATAGTAAAATATAACAGAGGATCTTTGTGCATAAATAGCATTGTGGATAAAGATGATATGATAAAAATTATAGAAGAAAATATTACCATGAGACAGTATATGGGTGGAGATTTTATCCATATAAAATCAGGAAGAAAGGCAATAAAGAAGCTTTTTACTGATGAGAAGATAGCCGCAGGAATCAGGAGCAAACATGCAGTACTTGCAATAGGGGCAGATATTTTGTGGATATTTGGATGCGGAGATATTTATAATACCGGACTTAACAGAACCGGTGAACTCTACAATATAGATAGCAATACAAAAAATATTTTAAAAATAGAATTAATTAGGAGCGAATATGAAGGAAAAAGTTGATATATTAATATCAGAAGAGGAAATTCGTACAAGAATTTTGGAGATTGCAGAAAAGATCAATGAGGACTATAAGGGCGAGGAACTTACTCTCATATGTGTATTAAAGGGTGGAGTAATGTTTATGTGTGATCTTGCCAAGAGACTTGATCTAAATGTAAGGCTTGATTTTATGAGTGTTTCAAGCTATGGGGCTGAAACCAAGAGTTCAGGTGTGGTTAAGATTATAAAGGATTTGGATAACAGTATTGTAGATAAGAATGTTCTTGTGGTAGAGGATATCATTGATTCGGGAAATACATTGTCATATCTTATGGATATATTACAAAAGAGAGGACCGAAGTCTATAAAGCTTTGTACTCTCCTTGATAAGCCTTCAAGAAGAGAGAAGATGGATGTACATGTAGACTATGTATGTTTTGAAATAGAGGACAAGTTTGTAGTGGGTTATGGACTTGATTATGACCAAAAATATAGGAATCTGCCTTATATTGGAGTCATGGAACTCTCAGAATAGATTGGAGCGAAATGAAAAGAGTAGATAATCCTGTAAGAATGTTTTTCTTACTGTTTGTTGTAGCACTTGTAATATGGCTGATCTTTAACATGGGAAATCAGCTTAGTATTGTTAAATTGAACTCGACTCAGTTTAATGCAGTGGTTGAGGAAGGCAATATTGGACTGATTGAGATAAGACAGAATTCACAGACACCTACAGGTGAGGCTATAATTCACTTTAATAATGAAAAGGGTGAGGTACATTATTTTATATCTGATGTAAATGAATTCACAAGGAAAATGGATTCAAGTAATATAACATATATATTAGAAGATGTTCCACGGGATAGTGTTTTTACAAATACAATATTGCCGATAGGTTTGACTGCTGTTATGATAATGTTTCATAGTTTATATGAATGGTAGAATTGCAGCAGGTGGTAGTGGCAATAATAAGATGATGAATTTTGGCAAAAGTAGGGCTAGAATTGTAAAGACAACAAATGTGAACTTTTCAAAGGTGGCAGGACTTGAAGAGGAGAAGGAGGAACTGGCTGAGGTTGTAGATTTCTTAAAGGATCCGGGTAAGTATACTAAGCTTGGTGCAAGGATTCCAAAGGGAATAATACTTGTAGGACCTCCGGGAACAGGAAAGACACTCCTGGCAAAAGCAATAGCAGGAGAGGCAGGGGTGCCATTCTTTACAATATCAGGTTCTGACTTTGTTGAGATGTTTGTAGGTGTAGGTGCAAGTAGAGTGAGAGATCTCTTTGAGGATGCCAAGAAAAATGCACCATGTATTATCTTTATAGATGAGATAGATGCAGTGGGCAGAAGAAGAGGTTCAGGACTTGGTGGAAGCCATGATGAGAGAGAGCAGACCCTAAATCAACTTTTGGTTGAGATGGACGGTTTTGCAGGAAACCAGGGTATCATTGTGATGGCAGCTACAAATAGAGTGGACATTTTGGATCCGGCACTTCTTCGACCGGGAAGATTTGACAGAAAAGTGGCAGTAGGTAGACCGGATGTAGCAGCCAGAGAGGCAATATTAAAGATACATGTGTCATCAAAGCCTTTGGCAGATGATGTTGACTTACATTCAGTTGCTAGACAGACATCAGGATTTACAGGTGCAGATCTTGAAAATCTGATGAATGAGGCGGCAATACTCTCTGCAAGAGAGGGTAAAGCATATATATCTTCAAATGATATAAATAGGGCATTTATAAAAGTGGGAATAGGTACAGAGAAAAAGTCAAGGATAGTAAGTGAAAAGGAAAAGGCAATTACTGCTTATCATGAGGCAGGGCATGCAATACTTTTTAGAGAACTGGAAGGAGTAGGACCTGTGCATACTATTTCTATTATACCTACCGGTGTAAGTGCAGCAGGATATACTATGCCATTACCGAGTGAGGATAAGATGTTCCATACCAAATCCGGTATGCTAAATGATATTATGGTGAGCCTTGGAGGAAGGATAGCCGAAGAAATAATCTTTGGAGATATTACAACAGGTGCAAGCTCTGACATTAAGCAAGCGACTAAGGTTGCAAAGGCTATGGTTATGGAGTTTGGTATGAATGAGAGAGCCGGACTTGTAAATTATGGCAATGAAGGTGATGAGATTTTTATAGGAAGAGACTTCGGTCAAACTAAGGCATATAGTGAAGAAACTGCAAATATGATAGATGAAGAAATAAGAAATATTATTAATGATTGCTATAAAAAGGCAAGAGAAATAATATTGAAGAGAAAATATGTTCTTGAATCATGTGCAGCACTTCTTATAGAAAAAGAAAAAATTGGTTTTGAAGAATTTGAGGCATTGTTTTAGATGAATATTGAAGGTATTTTTAGTGATGAAACAAGTGATTATGTATCAATACAAAGCCTTGAGAATAGACAAGAAATACGAATACAGATAAGAGTTTTTAAGGATGATAAACCGGATATTATATGGGTAGATCACCAAAGCGGTAGTGAATTAAAGATGGAAAAACTTCACTCAAGCGAGTACTTTGATTATTATTATGTTGATTTGATTGATATGGATTATTTTAAATATTATTTTAAAATAATTGACGACAAGAAGATATTTTATTACACAAGATTTGGGATTACAGATTATTTAAAAGAAGATACATTATTTGAATATAATAAAAATTTTTCTTTACCTGAATGGGCTAAGGGAGCTTTGATGTATCAGATCTTCATTGATAGGTTTAATCGTGGAGATGAAACAAATGATGTAGTAGATGATGAGTATATCTATATAGGCCTGCCGGTAAAGCATAAGGAAAATTGGAACGAATATCCTTCAAATTTTGATGTGGGATATTTTTATGGCGGAGATTTAGAAGGTGTTTTACAAAAATTGGACTACTTAAAGGACTTTGGGGTTGAGGTAATATACTTTAACCCTCTCTTTGTATCACCATCAAATCATAAATATGATACTCAGGATTATGATTATATCGATCCACACATAGGAAAGATAGTGGAAGATGCAGAAGGTGTTTTAGGTGAGTTTGATAGTGACAATAAAAATGCACTTAAGTATGTGAAAAGAGTAACCGTAAAGAAAAATCTTGAGGCGAGTAATGAGTTGTTTGTAAAGCTGGTGAAAGAGGCACATAATAGAAATATAAAAGTAATTATAGATGGGGTTTTCAATCACTGTGGTTCATTTAATAAATGGATGGATAAAGAAGGTATTTATAAAAGAGCAGATGAAAGCTATCCTATAGGTGCATATTGGTCAGAATCCAGTGAGTTCAGATCCTATTTTAATTTTGTAGGAGATGAGTATGACGGATGGTGGGGACATGATACATTGCCAAAACTATACTATGAAAACAGCAAAAAACTTATTGATGAGATATTGCGTATTGGACAAAAATGGGTATCACCGCCATTCAATGTAGATGGATGGAGACTTGATGTAGCGGCAGATTTGGGCTACAGTATTGAATTTAATCATAGGTTTTGGTCTATGTTTAGGAAGTCTGTAAAGAGTGCAAATGAAAATGCACTCATTTTGGCAGAACACTATGGTGATCCAAGTTATTGGATGGATGGAAAGTGCTGGGATGGAGTAATGAACTATGACGGTTTTATGGAGCCGGTGAGCTGGTTTTTGACAGGTCTTGAAAAGCATTCAGATAGAGAGGATATGAGTCTGAAGGGAAATTCGGATATGTTCTTTATTATGTTAAAGAATGCCTTGGGTAAGATGCATTATGATGCAATATTGGTATCTATGAATCAGCTCTCAAACCATGACCATTCAAGATTCCTCACCAGAACAAATGGTATTGTGGGCAGAATAAACACACATAAATCAGAGGATGCAAGTGCAGGAGTAAGGCTTGAGGTTATGAGACAGGCTATAATGATGCAGTTAACTCTGCCGGGTGCACCTACAGTGTACTATGGTGATGAGGTTGGAGTGTGCGGTTTTACAGATCCGGATAGTAGAAGAACCTATCCATGGGGAAGTGAAAACTTGGAACTGTTGGAGTATCATAGATACCTGAACAGATGGCATAGACTTAGAAAAGAACTTAGACATGGATCTCTGATAAAGCTTATTTCAAGCAATGGTACAGTGGGATATGCCAGAGTGTCTAAGGAAAATATATCAGTAATTATAATTCATTCGGGTAAGGACAAGAGAAAGCTTGACATTCCACTATATCTTACCGGAATGAGAGATAATGCCGCAATAAGCAGAGTAATATATACAAGTCCATCAGGATATAATGTAGGAAGAGTTACATATTTTAGTGATAATGGTTATTTGAGCCTTGAGATAGAGCCAAACTCAGGATATTTATTGGTGAGTGAAAACTTGTAAGCAACAGTCGGTTGGAGAACATATGTCACAGGATAATAAAAAATACACTGGGAAATTATTTACAAATAAAGACTTGAAGACACTTATCATTCCACTGATAATAGAGCAGCTATTGGCTATTACAGTTGGGATGTCTGACACTATGATGGTGAGCTTTGCCGGAGAGGCGGCAGTGTCAGGAGTATCTCTTGTTGATATGGTTAACAATGTGATTATCGCACTACTTGCAGCCCTTGCTACAGGTGGTGCGGTAGTCATAAGTCAATTTATAGGGGCAAAGAAAAATGAAGATGCCTGCATGGCGGCAGCACAGCTTGAACTTATGGCATTTGTGGTTTCTGTGATCATATCAATATTTGCTATTTTATTTGCACATCCTATCATAAACCTCTTATTTGGAAATATTGACAATGAGGTATTTGATGCTTGTAAAAAATATTTAATGATAACTGCGATAAGTTTTCCAATGTTGGCAATATATAACTCAGGTGCAGCCATATACAGAAGTATAGGTGATTCTAAGACATCTATGATGGTAAGCATTCTCATGAATATAATAAATGTTGTGGGAAATGCTATAGGAATTTTTGTTTTAAAGCTGGGAGTTGCAGGTGTTGCAATACCAAGTGTAATATCTAGAGGAGTGGCAGCCATTATCATAACTATATTGGCATCAAAAAATAAGAAAGCCATAGTCTACTTGAGAATGAAAGAAGTCTTTAAGTTGAATATGGATTTTATGAGAAGGATACTTTATATAGGAATACCTTCAGGTATCGAAAATTCACTTTTTCAAGTAGGAAGAGTGGCAGTGGTGTCAATTATTTCAAACTTTGGTAGGGTTGAAATAGCTGCAAATGCTATAGCAAATAATCTGGATGGTCTTGGTATAAATATGGGCAATGCTATAGGTATTGCAATGATTACTGTTATAGGTCGCTGCGTGGGTGCAGGAGATTATAAAGAAGCAAAGTATTATGTAAAAAAGCTGATGTTTGTAGGATATCTGGTTATTATAATACCTGCCATATTTATTCTTACTTTTCAGAACTTCTTTATTTCCATATACAATGTATCTGATGCAACAAAGGAATTAACTTCGGTATTGGTATGGATACATATGGGAATAGCTATGTTTATATGGCCTTTAAGCTTTGTTCTTCCAAATGCACTGAGGGCAGGAAATGATGTAAGATTTACTATGGGAATCAGTCTTTTTCAATGGCAGTATTTAGATTTGCTACATCGTTATTTATAGCAAATACCTTCCATATAGGTGCTATAGGTGTGTGGTGTGCAATGATCATAGATTGGATCTTTAGGGCATCAAATTTTGTATATAGATTTGTATCCGGAAAGTGGTGGCATAAGGATTTATCGAAAGAGGAAGTATGATAGTAGATTTACATTGTGATACGATCAGCGAAATATTTAAAGGTAGAAAAGCCGGAATGAATCTGAAAGAAAATCGGCTGATGATAGATATAAATAAATTGAAAAAATCAGATACATTACTACAGTGTTTTGCAATGTTTACACATTTAGGTGATGTAAAATCACCATATGATTATGTTAATGAGTTGATTGATTTATTTGAAGTAGAGATAGAGAAAAATTCATCAGATATTTCTTTTGTAAAAAGTTATGATGATATAATAAGCAATAAAAAGATTTCAGCCTTTTTGACTATAGAAGAAGGTGAGGCAATAGAGGGAAGCATAGATAATCTTGAACATTTCTATAATAGAGGGGTTAGGATGATGACTCTCACTTGGAATTTTGAGAATTCTATCGGCTTTGGAAATAAGAGAGTAATAAAGGACGGTAAGCTTGTAGGATATATTCCTGATACAGAGAATGGACTAAGCCGTTTGGATTTGAAGTTGTAGAAAAGATGGAAGAAATGGGCATGATAGTTGATGTTTCACATCTTTCAGATGCAGGAATTTATGATATAATTGATATGGCAAGAAAGCCATTTGTTGCTAGTCATTCAAATGCAAGAGTGGTTTGTGATCACCCAAGAAATTTGACAGATGATCTTATAAAGAAGATGGCAAATAAGGGTTGTATATCCGGACTTAACTTTTATCCGGATTTTTTGTCAAATAATTTTTCAAACAGAGAAAGAATGGCATATATAGATGATGCTATAGAGATGCTAAAATATATGGTAAATTTGGGTGGAAGTGAGTTTGTAGCTTTAGGTTCAGACTATGATGGTTTTGATGATATTTTGGAATGGAAGGACGCAAGCGGAACTAAGAGTTTGATTGAAGCAATGGATAAGGCCGGATTTGGACATAGTCTTATTGAGAATATAACATATAAAAATGCACTTAGAGTAATAAAGGAAGTAGTTGGATGATTAGATTATTTATACTTATTTTGATTCTTGCCTTTGTATGTGCGGTTTATGTTCTTCATGCAAAGATGGAAGAAAATGAGTCAGAGAGTGGCGAAAAGATCATAGATGATATGATAAAAAATAATGTAATAGATGAAATAGCGAAGGGTAAGGATAGAGGCTAATGAGAACAGCGGTTGTATTGGACAGTAATAGTGGTTTAACAAAAGAAGAGGCAAGAAAATATGGCATGTATATTTTGCCAATGCCATTTATGATTGACGGCAAGGAATATCTGGATGGTAAAGACATAACTTATGAAGAGTTTTTGAGATTACAAAAGGAGGGAGCGGATATAGTGACTTCACAGCCTTCCCCTGAAGATGTAATGAATATGTGGACTGAACTTTTACAGGAATATGATTCCATAATACATATACCTATGACATCAGGACTTTCGGGTTCTTGCGATACTGCAATAATGCTCTCAAATGAGGATGAGTTTGATGGAAAGGTATTTGTAGTAGATAATAAGAGGATATCTATTACACAAATAAGTGCGGGACTTGATGCAATAGCTTTATTAGAAGATGGAGTACAACCACAAAGAATAAAAGAAATACTTGAAGAGGATGCAGGCAAGTCAGGTATTTATGTAATGGTAAGTGATTTGAAGTATTTGAAAAAGGGTGGAAGAATAACACCAATGGCAGCGGCACTGGGGTCTTTTTTAAAGATAAAGCCTATACTTCAGATTCATGAGTCAAAAATAGATGCATATGGTAAGGCGAGGACCTTTAAACAGGCTAAGCAAATAATGGTTGATGCATTGAAGAAAGATTTGATTGAAAGAATGGATGATCCTATGTGTAAGGATTCAAGAATGATGATTGCACAATATGATGCAATGGATTTTGCCAAAGAATTTGCAGCAGAGTTAGAGCCTATTTATGGTAAGGTAGATATTGTCAATTTGTCATTATCTGTAGCAACACATATCGGACCTGGAACAGTGGCTATAGCTGCTGCAAGGAAGTCAACTAATGGATGAGGAAAAGAAAAGGCTTAAATTTAAGTTACCTCCCATAAATTTGAGAATATTCTTAACAATAGTTTTTTTATTGTTTGGAATTTTACCAATCTTTATATATGGAAGAATAGTCAGCCGTACAAATTTTTCTTCCAGAATAGATGCCAGAAAAATAGAAATTCAGACAAAGGGACTTATGCTCAGCAATAAGTTGACAAGAGGTAACTTTTTAAAAAATACTGAAGATAGGGAAGTGCTTAGGTCAGAGATAGACACTGTTGCAGAAATTTACAATGGTAGAATAGTTATCATTGACAAGTCATATAAGACTATTGAAGATACTTTTAATCTGTCTTTAGGAAAGATAAACATTTCTCCGGAGATAGTGGATACATTTGGTGGTAGTAATACAAATATTTATAATAAGTCAAAATCATATATATTACAAACTATTCCTATATATGAAAGCATAGATAATCAAAATATTGATGGTGTTTGATGTTTATTGCTTCTACAGAGAATCTTGTATCTGTAGCTGAGAGTGTGGGAAATACAGAGAAGTTTCTGTATATAACTTTGACTGCAATAGTTGTAGTACTGTCTGTAATAATAGCAAATCGACTGTTGAAGCCTTTGACAAATCTAAGAGATGACATTGCAAGTATAGGATATGGAAAGCTTGATCAAAAGATAGAGCATAATGAATATCAGCTTACAAAGTCTATATCGGAAAATATCAATGCTACATTGGCAAAACTTCAGGCAGCAGATAAGTCCAGAGATGAATTTGTGGCAAATGTATCACATGAGCTAAAGACTCCTATCACATCAATAAGAGTATTGGCAGATTCCCTCATGAGTATGGAGAATGTGCCAAATGAAATGTATGCTGAGTTTATGCAGGATATCTCTGATGAGATAGATAGAGAAGCCAAGATAATAGATGATTTATTATCTTTGGTAAAGCTTGATAAGTCGGCTACAAAGCTTGTAACTGAGCAGGTTGATATAAATCAGCTTATAAAGCAAATTTTGAAAAGGTTAAGACCTATTGCACAAAAGAGAGATATTGAGATGACCTTTGAAACAATAAGAGAAGTGAATGCTGATGTGGATGAGACTAAGTTATCTCTTGCTATAAACAATCTTATAGAAAATGCTATTAAATATAATAAGGATGGCGGCTATGTAAAAGTAAGTATTGATGCTGACCACAAGTTCTTTTATATAAAGGTAAAAGACTCAGGAGACGGTATAGCCCCTGAATATCAGGATCTTATTTTTGAGAGATTTTATAGAATTGATAAAGCAAGATCCAGACAGACAGGTGGTACAGGCCTTGGATTGGCTATTACAAGAAATGTGATACATATGCATGACGGTATTATAAAGGTTTCCAGCAAAGAGGGCGAGGGAACTATGTTTACAGTCAGAATTCCTCTAAATCATGTTAAAAGGAGGGATAAAAAGTGAAAAAACGATTATTGTTGTTCTTGATGATATTCTTTTCTATAACACTTATGGCTTGTAAGAAAAAAGAGGTAAAGCCTCTTGCTGAAAATGAGTACTTTATTTATTATATAAATACTGCTATGGACACTCTTGTTGAAAGTAGATATACATCAACATATCAAAAAGATGATGTTGCAGCACTTGTTGGAGATCTTATAGCACAGTTTTTGAAAGTGCCCGATGATTTGGAGGCCTTAGGAGCATTACCTGATAAGGTGACTTATCAGGGATTTAATATAGATGGGAATATACTCTATTTAAATTTTGATACAAATTACCAGAATATGGATGTAAGTAGGGAGGTACTTGCAAGGGCAGCTTTGGCAAAGACTCTGACTCAGATAGAGAGTATAGAATATATAAGTATTCGTTCAGGTGATCAACCTCTAGTAAATGCATTGGGTGAAAATGTCGGTCTTATAAGTTCCAACAATTTTATAAACAGTGTCTCTAATATAAACAGTTTTGAAAGGCTACACTCTTACTTTATTTTGCAGATGAATCCGGTACTAAGCTGGTAACAGAATCAAGAGATGTGTTTTATGATTTGAATACATCTATGGAGAGGCTTATAGTGGATGAGCTTATGAAGGGACCGAGTAGTACAGGTCTTAAGGCTACCATACCAAGTGATACCAAGGTGGTAAGTGTCACTATGAATGAAGGTATTTGCTATGTGAACTTTGATGAAGGATTTTTGAACACATTGCCTGATGTTCAAGATAGTATTACTATATATTCAATTGTAGATTCACTTTCAGAACTGCCAAGTATCAGTAGAGTACAAATACTTATAAATGGAAAATCAGATAAAAAATACAACACCATTTCTTTGGGGATTTCTGTAGAAAGAAATCTGGATTATCTTAAAGAGGAAAATTAAATGAAAAGACCATGTATACTTATAGTAATTGCCTGTGTGCTTGGAGAGCTTTTGGGGTATTATTGTGGTATATATCAGCCGGTGGTGATTATCACTCCGGCTGTGGTCTGTTTTATATTAGTATTCAAAAAAATCATTCGATTTAAAAATTAAAAAAATATACGTTCTTATATTCTTTGTATTCTTTAGTATCTTTGCTTTTTAGAATCAAGTATGAAATCCAAAAATATGAATATATTCATAGAGAATACTGCAAATGGTGAGAATACCTATATTTGTAGAAGAATAAAAAATATAGATTTTAAAGATGATAAGGTGATTATCATATCTGAAGGAATGATATATTATTTGAATAAAGAAGAATTTCATAATGATATTTTTATCGGAAATAAGGTTATATTTAAAGGAAAGATAGAAGCAATAGACTCCGCTACAAATCCGGGTGAATTTGATGCAAAAAGCTATTATATGACTAAGGGTATCTATTGTAGAATGACAGTAAAGGATTATATGATTGCGGATAAAAGCTATGATATTATAGGTCAGTTTTTCTTTGAAGTCAGATATTATATCAGCCATAAAATAGATGAGATCTTTGTGGGCAGTACGGCAGGAATTGTAAAGGCTATTGTAATAGGTATGAGGGGAGAACTTGATAAAAATGTATATAAAACATATCAAAAAAATGGTATAGCACATCTGCTGGCTATTTCCGGTTTGCATGTATCTTTAATCGGTATAGGTTTGTATAAGCTTTTAAGGAAGATATTACAAAGAAGCTTTCTATGTTCTGCCTGTATTGCAGGAGGTTTTTTAATATTTTATGGACTTATAGTGGGAGATAGTGTAAGCATTGTGAGAGCAGGTACTATGCTGATACTTTATTTTATTGCAGAGGTAGTAGGTAGAAGCTATTGCCTTTTATCAGCACTTAGCATCAGTGCGGTAATTATTTGTTTGATCTCACCATTTGAACTTTTTGGGTTAAGTTTTCAACTATCTTTTGGTGCAGTGCTAAGCCTGGGTGGACCGGTAGCATTTATTATAAAAAAATTTAAGCCTAAAGAAAAGGATAAGAATAATAATTATGGAGAGAAGTTATTTAAGATTTTTGTGGTCAGTATTGGAGTTCAGCTTTTGACATTACCTATAACCCTATATTATTTTTTTATACATTTCCAATATATGCCTTTCTACTGAATATAATAGTTATACCTCTTATGAGTTTTGTTTTTGTATTCTGCCCTGTTTTTCTATTTTTTTCTAAATATTATAAATATATTTTTTTATATAAATATATCAGTTTGCCTGCGATAATTATTCTAAGATTTTTATGATTATCTTTGCAGTATTACAAGGTATCTAGCTTGTCACAGCATTGTATTTGGCAGACCGAAATTTTTACAAATTCTTATTTATTATATGGTTCTAGTAGCTGTTATTGCTCTGACAATTATAAAGAGAAGAAGAATTATTCTATTATTTACTCTGCCTGCGGTACTTATACTTTTTCCATTTTTTAGAACCGAAAGCGTAGTTTATTTGGATGTCGGTCAAGGAGACGGTATCTATATGCATATTGATGATATGGACATATTAATAGATGGTGGCAGTACATCCAGGCAGTCTTTAGGTGAATATACTATGGAGCCTTTTCTCTTATATAAGGGAGTGGATGATATTGAGATGGCATTTGTCACACATTCCGACATTGACCACATAAGTGGAATACTTTATTTACTTGAGAGTGATATCAGAATCGAAAATATATATCTTCCATATCAGGCAATGAGAGATGACTCTTATGATGAGCTAAAGCAAAAGGCAGTAGTAGCAGGTAGCAATATCAGATATCTGAGTATGGGAGATTGTCTTAAAAAAGGTCATCTAAAGATAGATTGTCTTTGGCCGGATAAGTCTGATAAGGAAGATGTGAATGAACAAAGTCAGACCTTTGTAATAGAGGTTGGAGGAAAGAGGCTATTATTTACAGGTGATATCGGAAAAGTTAGCGAAGAAAGTATACTAAAATACTTTGATATAGGTAAGATTGATATATTAAAAGTGGCTCATCATGGTTCAAAAAACTCTTCACTGAAAGCATTTATAGAAAATATAAGTCCCGATTATGCAATTATATCCTGTGGTAAAAATAATCACTATGGTCATCCAAGTCCGGAGACAATAGATACTTTGAAAGAGAATGGATGTATTATATATGAAACTTCAAAACTTGGGGCTATAGAGGTGAAGCTAAGATGATTTTAGTATAGTGAAGGAATATCCGTATAAGGTGAAATGGAGATTGATTTTTTAAATACAGAAGAGATTTCTTGATGGGTTTAATATGGGCAAGAAAATTGCAACTTTTTTATATGAGAAAATATCAAGGTCATCATAGAGAATGTTACAGTTCAGGTAGCCACTTTAGAACTTTTGTTTTACAATTCTAATCGCAACTCTTTCTTAAAACTTCGCAGTATTTTACGCAGTCTGTAAAAACTCGTTTGTTCGCTTGGGGAGCAGCGAACTGCACTTAAACAAGTCCCGGGCTGCTTAATCTGAGTCTCGTTTTTACGAAAGAGTTAATCACTACAAGGATTGTAAAATTAAAAGTCTCAAGATATATGGTAACTGAACTGTAACGGATAAGAAATTTCAGGGGGTGATTTTAATGAAATATAAGGGTATGTATTTTAGTTTAATGAGTTTATTCTTAAAAAAGCCGATGATTGAAAAGTTTGGAAAGAATAAGACTGAAGAAAGTCTAAAAAAGGGATGAGAGTTATACAAGCAGATGATTGAGAGTACTGAAGATATTGGCTCAAACAATCCTATGGCAGGGAATATATATTCCGGTTATGTATTTATGGCTGTATGTAGAGCCGGTGGTTTCAGTGTGGATGAGTTTAAGGAAGTAATTGTTGAATTTTTAAACAATAGATTAATTAGCAAAGCAATAAGCAGATTTGATCTAAACAATCCTAAGGATATGAAAAAATTTGACGATAGAATGCATAAAATGGCTGAATGGGCGGATGCACATCCTGAGTATAGAGATAAAACATGGGATTTTAATTTCGATGAAGAGCTTCACAGAGACGGTTTTTATTATCACTTTACAAGATGCCCTATGGAAAAGTTTGCAAGAGATAAGTGTTATCTTGATCTACTACCTCTATGCTGTGATATTGACCATCTTATGTTTGAGAAAGGAAAATGAGTATTACATAGAGAAAGCACATTGGCATCAGGCGGGAAAATATGTGATTATTGGGTTGTAGGAGATAAGAATAAAGATCCTAAATGACAAGGGGATATAAAAAAGACAGCTCTCGCTGTCTTTTTTTATGATTAATATTTTATCAATTATACTTTCTCAATAAGTGATTAAATACTATTATTCCGATAAATAATTGGCTAATCAAGTATATTGATAAATATATCACGATATACTCTGTATTCATGATGTTTAAAACTCCAAGTAAAGAATATGCCATGATAGATATAGCAGTGATAGACATACCAATCAAATATGTATATCTTCCTGATTTATCCCTAAGCTTTTGTTTTAATTCATCTTGTTGTTCTATTCTTTCAATTTCTAATTTTTTCTCATATTTTTCATTATGCCTTTTCCAATAAAAATACTGAGCTATATTGACAATGCCGCTGGCTACTAAAGCACCTGTGAGTCCGTAAAATACTCCAGAGATTTTAGTAGCATCAAAATTAATAGCTATATATAACGATATTCCGGATAATATAATACAAGTCAGTCCATAAATTATATTACTTTTTTTCATGGTTTTCCTCCTTTTCATATATGAATATTTCTTCTATTGTCTTGTTGAAATATAGAGCTATTTCAAAAGCTAAATCCAAAGACGGATTATATTTGCCGTTTTCTATTGCACTGACAGTCTGCCTTGATACTTTTTAATTCTTTTGCGAATTCTTCTTGGGTTAAACCTTTGAGCTTTCTTAATTTATCTAAGTTATTCTTCAAATACACTACCTCTTTAATGTCAAGCTACCTTTACATTAAGTATAAATGATTTTATAATTTATGTCAAGTTACCTTTACAAAAGTTATATTTCAATATTGTAAGAATACTGAAAAAAGTTTAGTAAGCACAATAATAAGATTGATATTGTATTTTGAAGATATATAGATTAGAATTAAAGTATCTTATATGGTTTTATTTCTAAAGTTCTAAAATTCTAAGTTTCAAAAAATAATCCAACAGTGAATTTTTTTGGTATAATAAGGAGGAGATATGCAAGATAAGGATATAACTCAAAAAGTGCTTGAAAAGTACAATGATGTATTTGCGGATATTTTAAATGTACTTTTATTTGATGGAAGAAATGTAGTAGAAGAATCTACACTTACAGATGCACTGCCAATGAGTATGTTAAAGATTGATGGTAGAGTCAGATCTCAGGAAAGGGATATAGCAAAGTATTGGCGTAAAAGCAAAATTAAAGTAGCATTGTTCGGACTTGAAAATCAGACAGTAGCGGATAGACTGATGCCGCTTAGAGTTTTTGGATATGACGGTGCAGAGTATGTAAAGCAAAGCAGGAAAGAAAACAGTGATAAAGCAAAGTATCCTGTGATTACATTGGTGCTGTATCTGGGATATGAAAAGAGATGGAACTATCCCAAAACACTTTTCGAAGTTTTGGATATAGATGAAGATATCAAGCCATATGTGAATGACTTTAAGATAAACTTATTTGAGATAGCATATCTGGATAGAGAAAAGATAGACTTATTTAAAAGTGATTTTAGGATATTGGCTGACTACCTCTATCAGATGAGGGTAAATAGAGATTATATAGCTGATGAAACTACTATTGAGCATGTGGAAGAACTTTTAACACTAATGTCGGCAATGACAGGAGATAATAGATTTGAAGAAACTATAAACGATTTGAAGGGAAAGGAGAACATCAATATGTGTGAAGTATTGGATAGAGTAGAGGCTAGAGGAATAAAAAAAGGTATTGAACAAGGAATAGAAAAAGGAAGGCAGGAAGGTATTATAAATATTCTTATATCGCTGGTAAATGATGGAATATTAAGTGTTTATGAAGCTGCGTCTAGGGCAGATATGAGTGTTGAAGATTTTAAAAAGTATATAAATAAAAATTGATAAAAATGAATAAGTATGATTGGGGGCTGTTTGTGTGGCAGCCCTTTGCATATAGTAAATCTACTTGGTATGTTTATCCATTCCATAATCAAATGTATTTTATTCCTAAGACGAAAAGTATTAAGTTTTTTAAGCTATATTTAGTGAATCTTAAAAAGTTTCTTATTGTATTTTAGACATATATATCGTAAAATCGAAGCATTAGATTTAGTTCGAAATTCTAAAAATTCTAAGTTTCAAAAGTTCAAAAAATAATCCAACAGTGAATTTTTTTGGTATAATAAGGAGGAGATATGCAAGATAAAGACATAACGCAGAAGATGCTTGAAAAGTACAATGATGTTTTTGCGGATATTTTAAATGTACTTTTATTTGCCGGTAGAGATGTGGTTGATGAATCTGCACTTATAGATGCATTGCCGATGAGTATGTTAAAGATTGACGGCAGAGTCAGATCTCAGGAAAGGGATATAGCAAAGTACTGGCGTAAAAGCAAAATCAATGTAGCATTGTTCGGACTTGAAAATCAGACAGTAGCAAATAAACTGATGCCACTTAGAGTATTTGGATATGACGGTGCGGAGTATGTAAAGCAAAGCAGGAAAGAAAACAGTGATAAGGCAAAGTATCCTGTGATTACATTGGTGCTGTATCTGGGATATGAAAAGAGATGGAACTATCCCAAAACTCTTTTCGAAGTTTTGGATATAGATGAAGATATCAAGCCATATGTGAATGACTTTAAGATAAACTTATTTGAAATAGCATATATGGACAGAGAAAAGATAGACTTATTTAAAAGTGATTTTAGGATACTGGCTGATTACCTCTATCAGATGCGGGTAAACAGAGACTATATAGCTGATGAAACTACTATTGAGCATGTGGAAGAACTTTTAACACTAATGTCGGCAATGACAGGAGATAATAGATTTGAAGAAACTATAAACGAATTGAAGGGAAAGGAGAATGTCAATATGTGTGAAGTATTGGATAGAGTAGAGGCTAGAGGAATAAAAAAAGGTATTGAACAAGGAATAGAAAAAGGAAGGCAGGAAGGTATTATAAATATTCTTATATCGCTGGTAAATGATGGAATATTAAGTGTTTATGAAGCTGCGTCTAGGGCAGATATGAGTGTTGAAGATTTTAAAAAGTATATAAATAAAAATTGATAAAAATGAATAAGTATGATTGGGGCTGTTTGTGTGGCAGCCCCTTTGCATATAGTAAATCTACTTGGTATGTTTATCCATTCCATAATCAAATATATTTTATTCCTAAGGTGAAAAAGTGTGGAAGATTTTTTTAGGCTATATTTAGTGAATCTTAAAAAAAGTTTCTTATTGTATTTTTAGACATATATATCGTAAGATTAAAATATTAGATTTAGTTCGAAATTCTAAAAAAATTCTAAGTTTCAAAAAGTTCAAATAATAATCCAATATTAAATTCTTTTTGGTATAATAAGGAGGAGATATGCAAGATAAGGATATAACTCAAAAAGTGCTTGAAAAAGTATAATGATGTATTTGCGGATATTTTTAAATGTACTTTTTATTTGATGGAAGAAATGTGGTAGAAGAATCTGCACTTATAGATGCATTGCCGATGAGTATGTTAAAGATTGACGGCAGAGTCAGATCTCAGGAAAGAGATATAGCAAAAGTACTGGCGTAAAAAGCAAAAATCAATGTAGCATTGTTCGGACTTGAAAAATCAGACAGTAGCAAATAAACTGATGCCACTTAGAGTATTTGGATATGACGGTGCGGAGTATGTAAAGCAAAGCAGGAAAGAAAAACAGTGATAAGGCAAAGTATCCTGTGATTACATTGGTGCTGTATCTGGGATATGAAAAGAGATGGAACTATCCCAAAAACTCTTTTCGAAGTTTTGGATATAGATGAAGATATCAAGCCATATGTGAATGACTTTAAGATAAACTTATTTGAAATAGCATATATGGACAGAGAAAAGATAGACTTATTTAAAAGTGATTTTAGGATACTGGCTGATTACCTCTATCAGATGCGGGTAAACAGAGACTATATAGCTGATGAAACTACTATTGAGCATGTGGAAGAACTTTTTAACACTAATGTCGGCAATGACAGGAGATAATAGATTTGAAGAAACTATAAACGAATTGAAGGGAAAGGAGAATGTCAATATGTGTGAAGTATTGGATAGAGTAGAGGCTAGAGGAATAAAAAAAGGTATTGAACAAGGAATAGAAAAAGGAAGGCAGGAAGGTATTATAAATATTCTTATATCGCTGGTAAATGATGGAATATTAAGTGTTTATGAAGCTGCGTCTAGGGCAGATATGAGTGTTGAAGATTTTTAAAAAAGTATATAAATAAAAATTGATAAAAATGAATAAGTATGATAGGGGCTGTTTGTGTGACAGCCCCTTTGCATATAGTAAATCTACTTGGTATGTTTATCTATTCCATAATAAAATATATTTTATTCCTAGGTCGAAAAGTGTGGAGTATCTGTCAAGTTATATTTAGTGAATCTTAAAAAAGTTTCTTATTGTATTTTTAGACATATATATCGTAAGATTAAAACATTAGATTTAGTTCGAAATTCTAAAAATTCTAAGTTTCAAAAGTTCAAAAAATAATCCAACAGTGAATTTTTTTGGTATAATAAGGAGGAGATATGCAAGATAAAGACATAACGCAGAAGATGCTTGAAAAGTACAATGATGTTTTTGCTGATATCTTAAATGTACTTTTGTTTGCCGGTAGAGATGTGGTTGATGAATATGCACTTACAGATGCATTGCCAATGAGTATGCTAAAGATTGACGGCAGAGTCAGATCTCAGGAAAGGGATATTGCAAAGTACTGGCGTAAAAGCAAAATCAATGTAGCATTGTTCGGACTTGAAAATCAGACAGTAGCAAATAAACTGATGCCGCTTAGAGTATTTGGATATGACGGCACAGAGTATGTAAAGCAAAGCAGGAAAGAAAATAGTGGCAAATCAAAGTATCCTGTGATTACATTGGTGTTGTATCTGGGATATGAAAAGAGATGGAACTATCCCAAAACACTTTTCGAAGTTTTGGATATAGATGAAGAAATCAAGCCATATGTGAATGACTTTAAGATAAACTTATTTGAGATAGCATATCTGGATAGAGAAAAGATAGACTTATTTAAAAGTGATTTTAGGATACTGGCTGACTACCTATATCAGATGCGGGCAAACAGAGACTATATAGCTGATGAAACTACTATTGAGCATGTGGAAGAACTTTTAACACTAATGTCGGCAATGACAGGAGATAATAGATTTGAAGAAACTATAAACGAATTGAAGGGAAAGGAGAATGTCAATATGTGTGAAGTACTGGATAGAGTAGAGGCTAGAGGAATAGAAAAAGGAAGAATAGAAGGAAGGCAAGAAGGTATTATAAATATTCTTATATCATTGGTAAATGATGGAATATTAAGTGTTTATGAAGCTGCGTCTAGGGCAGATATGAGTGTTGAAGATTTTAAAAAGTATATAAATAAAAATTGATAAAAATGAATAAGTATGATTGGGGCTGTTTGTGTGGCAGCCCCTTTGCATATAGTAAATCTACTTGGTATGTTTATCCATTCCATAATCAAATATATTTTATTCCTAAGGTGAAAAGTGTGGAAGATTTTTAGGCTATATTTAGTGAATCTTAAAAAGTTTCTTATTGTATTTTAGACATATATATCGTAAGATTAAAATGTTAGATTTAGTTCGAAATTCTAAAAATTCTAAGTTTCAAAAAGTTCAAATAATAATCCAATATTAAATTCTTTTGGTATAATAAGGAGGAGATATGCAAGATAAGGATATAACTCAAAAAGTGCTTGAAAAGTATAATGATGTATTTGCGGATATTTTAAATGTACTTTTATTTGATGGAAGAAATGTGGTAGAAGAATCTGCACTTATAGATGCATTGCCGATGAGTATGTTAAAGATTGACGGCAGAGTCAGATCTCAGGAAAGAGATATAGCAAAGTACTGGCGTAAAAGCAAAATCAATGTAGCATTGTTCGGACTTGAAAATCAGACAGTAGCAAATAAACTGATGCCACTTAGAGTATTTGGATATGACGGTGCGGAGTATGTAAAGCAAAGCAGGAAAGAAAACAGTGATAAGGCAAAGTATCCTGTGATTACATTGGTGCTGTATCTGGGATATGAAAAGAGATGGAACTATCCCAAAACACTTTTCGAAGTTTTGGATATAGATGAAGATATCAAGCCATATGTGAATGACTTTAAGATAAACTTATTTGAAATAGCATATATGGACAGAGAAAAGATAGACTTATTTAAAAGTGATTTAGGATACTGGCTGATTACCTCTATCAGATGCGGGTAAACAGAGACTATATAGCTGATGAAACTACTATTGAGCATGTGGAAGAACTTTTAACACTAATGTCGGCAATGACAGGAGATAATAGATTTGAAGAAACTATAAACGAATTGAAGGGAAAGGAGAATGTCAATATGTGTGAAGTATTGGATAGAGTAGAGGCTAGAGGAATAGAAAAGGGTATAGAGCAAGGAATAGAAAAGGGAAGAATGGAAGGAAGGCAGGAAGGTATTATAAATATTCTTATATCGCTGGTAAATGATGGAATATTAAGTGTTTATGAAGCTGCGTCTAGGGCAGATATGAGTGTTGAAGATTTTAAAAAATATATAAATAAAAATTGATAAAAATGAATAAGTATGATTGGGGGCTGTTTGTGTGGCAGCCCCTTTAATGATAGTATTAATATTTGGCATGCAGAAGAACAATCAAATAATAGAGTTTGAGAGAATATATAAATAATCTAATTATAGAAAAAAATGGATAAAAATGATAGAATAATAGAAGTTAGTGAGTGCTAACTTACAAGCGTTAAGTTTTAGATTATGACTTTACTTAAAAGACAAGACTCAACTCATAAAAATTTCAGGGGGTGATTTTAATGAAATATAAGGGTATGTATTTTAGTTTAATGAGTTTATTCTTAAAAAAGCCGATGATTGAAAAGTTCGGAAAGAATAAGACTGAAGAAAGTCTAAAAAAGGGACGAGAGTTATACAAGCAGATGATTGAGAGTACTGAAGATATCGGCTCAAACAATCCAATGGCAGGAAATATTTATTCGGGTTATGTATTTATGGCTGTGTGTAGAGCCGGTGGTTTCAGTGTGGATGAGTTTAAGGAAGTAATTGTTGAATTTTTAAACAATAAATTAATTAGCAAAGCAATAAGCAGATTTGATCTAAATGATCCTAAGGATATGAAAAAATTTGACGATAGAATGCATAAAATGGCTGAATGGGCGGATGCACATCCTGAGTATAGAGATAAAACATGGGATTTTAATTTCGATGAAGAGCTTCACAGAGACGGTTTTTATTATCACTTTACAAGATGCCCTATGGAAAAATTTGCAAGAGATAAGGGTTATCTTGATCTACTGCCTCTATGCTGTGATATTGACCATCTTATGTTTGAGAAAGGAAAAGGAGTTCTACATAGAGAAAGCACCTTGGCATCAGGTGGTGAAATATGTGATTACTGGATAGTTGGGAATAAGAATGGAGATCCTAAGTAATAAGGAATTTTCATATATTGTTAGTATATATTGATATAAATGGATATGAATGTACCGGAAATCCGGAACCACTTAGTAGAAACCTTGCCGGATACTGGAGTGTTCGTATTGATGAGAAAAATAGAATTGTATTTAGAATATTCGAAAATAGTATTGAAATAATACAGTGCGGATCTCAGTATAGTGAAAAATGATCTGATATATAAAAAGAGACCACATAGGTCTCTTTTTATATGATAATTATTCTATATTGTCAATATTCAAACTATAACCAAGTATTTCACCTACATCTGTAATCTTTCCTGTAAGTGTAACTAGTGAATCTTTTGATAATTCTGCTGCCTTAGCTTTTGTATCGTCATTTTTTATGTAGCATTGAACGCCTATAATAGCAAAGTCTGTATCTGGATAAAGTGTTATATACTTTCCTGAACTGTCAATAACGCCTAATTTACCGGTTATACGAACATTCTCACCCTTATGGTCATTGCTTGCTTTTAAAGCATTGCCTTCCAATTGAGCCATTAAATCATCTACAGTATATGATGTATATTCTACTGTTGGAGCAGTGCTTTCAGCAACAGTATCTTTAACTTCTGAAGCATCAGTGCTTTCAGCAACAGTATCTTTAACTTCTGAAGCATCAGTGCTTTCAGCAACAGTATCTTTAACTTCTGAAGCATCAGAATTTGCTTTATTAGCTACTTTATTTGTATTGGTTGATCCGGATTTGCCACCTGATGCAATGGCACCTATAATAAATACTACTACAATTGCAATAAACCAAGGCTTTGTAAAAAACGGTTTTTTGTTTTTTGCACCACAATTTGGGCAAACTTTTGCAGCTTTTGCCATTTCCTTACCGCAGGTCCTACATGTTGTCATTTTGTTATTACTCATATCTCCTCCTTAGTTAAACAAAAATTAAGAAAAAATCATAATACCATTATATATATATATATATTTGTCAAGTTGTATATGAATTATATAAAAATACATTTTTCGATATCAAAGTTTAGATTATTTTATATTGTATAAAAATATTTCACTATAAAAATTATTGTACTTTCTTATTCTAAAAAGGTGTTATACTAAAAAAATGTTGTGAAAAACATTAGAGTGTATTTCTCTTATATAAATACAAATAAAAGAAGGAGATTTTTTTATGACAAAAAAACCTATACAAATTCATATTTGTTTAAAAAGATTTTTTTACCATACTATAGTAAGTACTATCCTATACTTATATTGGATTTGATATGTGCAGGGTTTTCAACTATGTGTGATCTTGTGCTGCCGATAATACTCAGATATTTGACAAATACTGCAAGGCAGGATTTGAGTCTACTGACGGTAAAACTTATACTGACACTGGGAGTAATATTTGTACTACTTAGAATAGTGGATACTATAGCAAACTACTATATGCAAAATATAGGTCATGTAATGGGGGCGCAGATAGAAACGGATATGAGATATGATATTTTTTCTCATATACAGCAACTCCCTTATTCCTACTATAATACAAATAAATCAGGTCAGATATTATCAAGAATTACTACCGACTTGTTTGATGTTACAGAGTTTGCACATCACTGTCCGGAAGAGTTTTTTATAGCACTCGTAAAACTTGTAGTTTCATTTGTAATACTGATAAATATAAATATAACTCTTACACTTACCATATTTATTATGATACCGATAATGGTGTTCTTTATGTCTTCCACAAATAACCATATGAGAAAGGCACAAAAGGCACAAAGAAATCATGTCGGCGAGATCAATTCAGGTATTGAAAACAATATTCTGGGTGCAAAGGTTGTAAAATCATTTGCGAATGAAGAACTTGAAGTAAAGAAGTTCCATAAAGAGAACTTGAGATTTTTGGATATAAAAAAAGAGTTCTATAAGCATATTTCAAATTTTCAGGTGGTATACAGAATATTTGACGGAATTATGTATCTGACAGTTATAGTACTCGGAAGTTACTATATGAAGGTCAGGAAAATAAATGCAGGTGATATGTTTCTTTACACACTTTATATAAATATGCTTTTAAATACAGTAAAGAAAATGGTTGACTATATGGAGCAGTTCCAAAGGGGAATGACAGGTATTGAAAGATTCATTGAGATAATGGATGTAAAGAACGATATAGTTGATAAGGAAAATGCGAGGGCTTTAACCAATGTACACGGTGATATAGAGTTTAGAAATGTAAGCTTTGCATATCCTGACAGTGATGCAAAGGTACTTGATGACATTAGCTTTAGCATAAATAAAGGTGAGAATATCGCTATTGTAGGTTCTTCAGGTGTAGGTAAAACAACCATATCTAATCTTATACCGAGATTTTATGAGGTTAGTGAAGGTGCAATACTTATAGACAGCACTGATATAAGGGATTTCAAGCAAAAGTCATTGAGAGATAATATAGGTATTGTGCAACAGGAAGTGTATCTGTTCTCAGGAACTATATATGAAAATATAGTTTACGGAAAGAAGGATGCAAGCTTTGAGGATGTAGAGAGAGCCACCAAGATGGCAGGTGCCTATGATTTTATTATGGAGCTTCCGGATAAGTTTGATACATATATAGGAGAGCGTGGTACAAAGCTTTCAGGTGGACAAAAGCAGAGAATAAGTATAGCAAGAGTATTCTTAAAAATCCACCGATACTTATACTTGATGAGGCAACTTCAGCACTTGATAATAATTCTGAGGCCATAGTACAGCAGTCACTTGAAATACTAAGTAAGGGCAGAACTACAATCACAATAGCACATAGACTTTCAACTATAAGAAATGCAAGCAAAATCTTAGTGCTTACAGAAAATGGTATAGAAGAGTCAGGTACACATGAAGAGCTGATGAATAAAGAGGGAATATATTTTAATCTGTATAATAAGAATATTGATGAATTAAAGGAATAAATTAAGACTATGGAAAGTATTTTTGATTTGATAGATGAAGAAGAACTGGTAGACATATTTTCAAAAGCGGTGGACATACCGAGTACAAATCCAAAAGGTAATGAAAAGCCTATGTGTGAGTATGTGGAAAACTTATTAAAGGAAAATGCTATAGATTATTTTACAGTACCGGTGGAGGACGGAAGATATGATATTATTGCAAAGCTTAACGGAAAAATAAATAAGGATGCAATTGTGTTTACCGGCCATATGGATGTTGTTCCGGTTTCAGACGATGAGATAAAAAGATGGAATACACCGCCATTTAAATCCACTATAAAGGACGGAAAATTATATGGCAGAGGAAGTGCCGATATGAAAGTGGACTAATAAGTGCTATATATTCTATGATACTTTTGAAGAGAAACAATATTATTCCCGAAAGAGATATAGTAATTGTGGCTACCATAGATGAAGAAAACTTTATGAAGGGATCAAAGGCATTATATCAAAATAAGGTGTTTGATAATGCAAAGTACCTTATTGTATGCGAGCCTACCGATATGAAGATATGTAATCGTCAAAAGGGTAGAACATGGGCTGATGTCTGTGTGCATGGAATGACTGCTCACGGTTCACAAAAGGGTGTAGGCGAAAATGCCATATACCTTGCGATAAAGCTTATAGAAAAGATAAAGAACACTGAATTTAAAGAGTATCCTGATACCTTCTGGAGAACATTGGCTATAAATGCAGGTGTGGAGCCACAGGTAGTACCTGACAGATGTGTGTTTACAGTGGATGCCAGACTACAGGTAGGACATAAGCCTGAACATATATGGGAAAAGTTGGATGAGCTTATAGATGAAATAAAAGCTGAAAATACACATTTTGATGCTACGTATGAGATAGCAGATATGAGGACATCATGGCATACAATAAAGGAAGATGAATTGATAAAAAACATAGTATCATCTCTAAAAAAGATAGAAATAAATCCGGAATTTGATACTTTTACAGGCTCTACAGATGCAAGTATGCTTATAAAAAATGAACTTATACCGGTGATAATAGGTCCGGGAGATTTATCAGTAGTACATAGAGAAAATGAATATGTGAAACTTTCACAGCTGTTTGAATCATGTAAGTTATATATGAATATAATGAAGAGTATGTAATGAGTTCATTTTCCCTATTATTGTAAGAATACGGAAAAAATGGTATTATAAGCATTATTATTCAAGGTTTTATGATAGGATGAAAAGATGATTGTTGATCAAAGTAAAATTAGAAATTTTTGTATTATAGCACATATAGATCATGGCAAGTCTACACTTGCGGACAGAATTATAGAAAAGACAGGACTCTTGACAAGTAGGGAAATGCAGTCTCAGGTTCTTGACAATATGGAGCTTGAGAGAGAAAGAGGTATTACCATAAAGAGCCAGGCAGTGAGAACTGTATATAAGGCAAATGATGGAAATGAATATATATTCAATCTGATTGATACTCCGGGACATGTGGATTTCAACTATGAGGTTTCAAGATCTCTGGCTGCATGTGACGGTGCAATACTTGTAGTAGATGCAGCACAGGGCATAGAGGCACAGACTTTGGCAAATGTTTACATGGCACTTGACCATGATTTGGAGGTTTTTCCTGTCATAAATAAAGTGGATTTACCAAGTGCAGATCCGGATCTGGTTGCCACTGAAATAGAAGATATTATAGGAATAGAAGCACATGATGCACCTAGGATCTCCGCAAAAATGGGACTAAATATTGAGGATGTACTGGAAGCTATAGTTGCAAAAATTCCGGCACCGGTGGGAGATTCTAGTGCTCCTTTACAGGCACTTATTTTTGATTCAATATATGATTCATACAAGGGCGTAATAGTTTTTGTAAGAATTAAAGAGGGCAGTGTAAAAAAAGGTGACCCTATAAGAATGATGGCAACAGGAGCTGTGGCAGAAGTTGTTGAAGTAGGATATTTTGGTGCAGGCCAGTTCATTCCATGTGATGAGCTTTCAGTCGGTATGGTAGGCTATATCACAGCAAGTATAAAGAATGTAAAGGATACCAGAGTTGGTGATACAATTACATTAAATAACAATCCATGTAAGGAGGCATTGCCGGGATATAAGAAGGTAACCTCCATGGTTTATTGCGGACTTTATCCGGCAGATGGTGCAAAGTACAATGACCTAAGAGAAGCACTTGAAAAGCTACAGTTAAATGATGCTTCACTTTTCTTTGAGCCGGAGACTTCACTTGCACTTGGATTTGGATTTAGATGTGGTTTCTTGGACTATTGCATTTGGAAGTAATACAGGAAAGACTTGAGAGAGAATATAATCTTGATTTGGTTACTACTGCACCTGGAGTTGTATATAAAGTATTTAAGACTAATGGTGAAGAAATACAACTGACAAATCCATCAAATCTGCCAGATCCTTCAGAAATAGAGCACATGGAGGAACCTATAGTTTCAGCGGAGATAATGCTTACAAAGGAATTTGTAGGATCTATTATGAACCTTTGTCAGGAGAGAAGAGGTATCTATCTTGGCATGGAATATATCGAAGAGAACCGTGCTATCTTGAGATATGACTTGCCACTTAATGAAATAATATATGATTTCTTTGATGCACTAAAGTCAAGATCAAGAGGATATGCATCACTGGATTATGACTTAAAGGGATATGTACCGTCAAAACTTGTAAAGCTGGATATTTTGATAAATAAAGAAGAAGTGGATGCACTATCTTTTATAGTACATGCCGACTCTGCTTATGAAAGAGGCAGAAAGATGTGTGAGAAACTTAAAGAGGAGATACCAAGACATCTATTTGAAATTCCTATACAGGCAGCAGTGGGTTCAAAGGTCATTGCAAGAGAGACAGTAAAGGCGATGAGAAAAGATGTATTGGCAAAGTGCTATGGAGGAGATATCTCAAGAAAGAGAAAACTTTTGGAAAAAGCAAAAAGAGGGAAAGAAGAGAATGAGACAGATAGGTAATGTTGAAATCCCTCAGAAGGCATTTATGAGTGTACTTAAGTTAGATGAGGATTGATAAAATATGTCTAAGAAAAAGTTAGAATTATATGTGCATATACCGTTTTGTGAAGAAAAATGTAATTACTGTGATTTTTTATCATTTAAAGCTGATGACAGCGAAAAGAGAGCATATACTGCTCAAATTATAGAAGAGATAAGAGCACAGGGACCAAACTACAGTGATTATTTGGTGAGTACAATTTTTATAGGAGGTGGTACTCCAACTACACTTAGTGGAATTTGGATATTGGAAATAATGAATGCTATTCGTGAAAGCTTTACAGTGGCAACAGATGCGGAAATTTCCATAGAATGTAATCCGGGTACATTGTCAAAAAGCAAGATAATGCATATAAAGAAGGCGGGAATTAATAGAATAAGCTTCGGCTTACAAAGCAGTATTGAGGAAGAACTAAATGAGCTTGGAAGAATACATACATATAAGGATTTTTTACAGAGTTATCAGCTTGCAAGAGAGTATGGTTTTACAAATATCAATATAGATTTGATAAGTGGTTTGCCAAAGCAGACTATTGACAGCTATAAGACTACATTAAAAAGAGTATGTTCCCTAAAGCCTGAGCATATAAGTGCGTATTCACTTATAATAGAGCCGGATACTCCTTTCTTTGACAAGTATGGAGGTGAGGAAGGAAGTTTACTACTGCCGGATGAAAATATCGACAGAGAAATGTATGCTCTTACAAAAAATATTTTAAGAGAGCATGGATATGAGCGATATGAAATAAGCAATTATGCAAAGCCCGGAAGAGAGTGTAGACATAATATAGGATATTGGACAGGAGTTTCTTATCTTGGACTTGGAGTAGGTGCTTCAAGTTATTTGATGAACAGACGCTTCCATGTAGAATCAAATTATAAAAAATATATGAGCATAAATATGAAGAAAGATATTACCCCTCTTTATTGTGATCTGGAAGAACTTGACATTAATGCAAATATGGAGGAATTTATGTTCCTAGGTCTCAGACTTACAAGAGGTGTATCCGTACATGAGTTTAACGAGAAATTTGGTATGGATATGTTTGAGGTATTTGACAGACAGATAAAGAAAAATAGTATGTTAAAGCTTATGGAATATAATTCTCCATATCTAAGGCTTACCGAAAAGGGACTTGATCTCAGCAACATGGTAATGTCAGACTTTTTGTTGGATTAAAATACTAAGAGGAAATATGTTATATTTTATAAATGATTATAGCGAGGGTGCAACACCTGAGATTTTAGACAAAATACAGGAAAGTAATCTATCCAAGCAGACGGGATATGGAAGTGATGAGTTTTGTCTGTCTGCAAAAGAAAAGATAAAGGAAGCTATAAATACTGATGCCGAAATTTTCTTTGTTAGTGGTGGTACTCAGGCAAATAAAATAGTTATCGGAAGTATTTTAAAAAACTATGAGGGTGTAATTGCAGCAGATACCGGACATATATCAGTACATGAAGCGGGAGCCATAGAAAACACAGGACATAAGGTTTTTGGTCTAATGTCAAAGAATGGTAAGCTGGAGGCAGATGATATAAAGAAATTTTGTGTTGACTTTTATGCAGATGTAAATCATGAGCATATGGTATATCCGGGTATGGTCTATATATCACAGCCTACAGAGTATGGAACTTTGTACTCAAAGAAGGAAATAGAAGAGATAAGATCTATTTGTAATGAATACAGTATTCCTCTTTTTTTAGATGGAGCACGACTTGCATACGCAATTGGAAGCAACGAATGTGATACAGGTTTGGAAGATATTGCAAGATTATGTGATGTATTTTATATTGGTGGTACAAAATGTGGTGCTCTGATAGGTGAGGCAATAGTATTTACAAATAAGAGCTCAGTAAATATTTCTTTACCAATATGAAGCTCTTTGGAGCTGTATTGGCAAAGGGAAGGCTACTTGGAATACAGTTTGATACATTGTTCAGTAATGATTTGTACAAAAAACTTGGGAAAAAAGGCGTAGATGCCGCTATGAAGATAAAGAAGGCTTTGATTGAGAATGAGTATGAGCTTTATATAGACTCTCCTACTAATCAACAGTTTATTGTAGTTGACGATACTACAAGAGATAGATTATCAAAGAATATAGGCTTCGGATTTATGGAGACTCTTAAAAACGGAAAGCATGTTATAAGATTTTGTACAAGCTGGGCAACAGAGAATGAGGATGTGGAGAGGCTGATTTCCATATTGTAAAATAAAGCATATAATATTTACTGATATATAAGGAGGCGTATGAAGGAAGAAAAGAAAATATTTGTCACGAAGGCTACATTGCCTCCTAAAGAGGAATTTTTTGAGTATGTAGATAAGATATGGGAGAGTGCCTGGCTCACCAATATGGGTGATGTACATAATGAGCTTGAAGATACTTTAAGTAAATTTATGGACGATATGGATATAGTTCTTACAGTAAACGGACACCTGGCATTGGAGCTTGCATTACAGTCTCTAAAGATAGAAGGTGAAGTTATAACGACGCCATTTACATTTGCCTCTACCACACATGCCATAGTAAGAAATGGACTTAAGCCGGTTTTTTGCGATATTAAGGGAGATGATTTTACAATAGATCCACAAAAAATAGAAAAGCTTATAACAAAAGATACCAAAGCTATAATGCCTGTACATGTGTATGGTAATATATGTGATGTGGAAGCTATTGAGAGAATAGCAAAAAAGCATGGATTATATGTAGTATATGATGCTGCACATACATTTGGTGAGAGATATAAAGGAAAGAGCGTAGCGGATTTTGGAGATATGAGTATATTCAGCTTTCACGCAACAAAGGTATTTAACACTATAGAAGGTGGTGCTATAGCTCTCAGAGATAAAGATAGAAGAAAGTCTTTGGATTTTTTGAAAAACTTCGGTATTGCGGATAAGGAAAATGTTCCGTATGTGGGTAGCAATGCAAAGATGAATGAGTTTGCGGCCGCTATGGGACTTTGCAATATGAAGCATCTTTCCGAGTACATAGAAAAAAGAAAGAGGGTCTGTGAGCTCTATACAGAGAGACTCTCAGATATAAAGTCTATTAGACTTAATAAATACAATGATGATGTTACATACAATTATGCATACTTTCCGATAGTTGTTGATAAGGGTGATAGAGACGAGTTATATGACAGTTTGGCAAAGGAAAATATTTTTGCAAGAAAGTATTTTTACCCATGTACAAATGCCTATGAATGTTATAGTGAAAGCTTTGATGCCAATGAAACACCTATTGCACTTGATATTTCAAAAAAGGTTTTGACATTGCCAATATATCCTGATTTGGAAGAGGCTGAGGTAGAGAGGATATGCAGTGTCATACGGAGAGAACTATGAAAGCAAGAAACTTAAAGGTTTTGGAAGAAAACGGCTTTCAAGTTCCAAAGTTTAAAATAGTTTATCCGGGAGATGAGATCGACTTTTCATATTTTGATTCAGAACTTTTTGCCATTCGCTCAAATGATGCACATGAGGATGGTAAAAAGTTTTCCTATGCAGGACAATTTTTAACTGTTTTAAATGTTCCAAAATCAGAAGTGGATAAGGCTATAAAATCAGTGGTAGACAGTTATAAAAACAGATACTATGAAGAAAAGCTTGGTATACAGGCAGAAAACAAAATATCAAGCGTAATAATTCAAGAAATGGTGGCTTCCGAATATTCAGGTGTTTTATTTACAGCCAATCCTAAGGGCATCTTAAATGAGACGGTGATAGTGGTAGGAAAAGGACTTGGAAGTAGTATAGTAGAGGATAAAGCCGAAACAATTACCTATCATCACTACAGAGACGGAGCTACATATAAAGAGGGAAATGCCTTGAAACTTCCTGAGAACCTTGTAAAAGAACTTGAAAAAAACGGAGAAAGAATTGAAAAGCTTTTTGGAAAGCCGATGGATATAGAGTTTGCCGTCAAGGATGAAAAAATATATATTTTACAGGCAAGAGAAATTACGAGTCTTGATTTTACAAAAAATATTCGCATCTTAGATAACAGCAACATTGCGGAAAGTTACCCCGGAGTGAGTTCTAAACTGACTAGAAGCTTTGCCGGGGAGGTATACACAAGGATATTTACAAGACTTATAGGAAGAGTACTTGGAAAATCAGCAAACAGGTATGAAGACTTGTTTACGCATATGGTCAGTGATTTTGGGGGAAGGATGTATTATGAAATCAACAGCTGGTACGATATTTTAAGATTATTACCTTTCTCTTCAAAGATTATCCCTATTTGGCAAAAGATGCTTGGTGTAGAGGATGAAAAAATACACTTTTCTAAAAAAAGACCAAGTTTATTTATAAAAACAAAGCTTTTCTTTTCAACTATTTATCTGTTTTTAATCTCACAAAAAAAGATGGCGGATCTTTCACTATTTTTCAAAAAAGAATTCCAATACTATAATGTAAAAGTTGAAAATGAAGAGGATCCAAAAAAGCTGTACAATCTTTTTTTGGAAATGGAAGAGGTATTCTTTAAAGAGTGGGACTGGACATTGATAAATGATATGGTATCATTTTTGTCCACACATTTTGCCGGAAAAAAGTTGAAAAATACCTTGGCACTTGAAAGTAAAAAACCGGTAGAAGCGTTAAATGAATTGGTGTACACATATTCAAAGTTCGGTGCGGGATCAGATGAATACAAAGAAAAGAAAACAGATTATATCAAATACTATGGTGACAGAACTATAGGGGAGCTGAAGCTGGAGACAAGGACATTTGCAACAAATCCGGAACTTATTGATAAAATGGTGGAAGAAAGGGCGATGCTTCCCGTACAGGATATTAATAAAAGTACTATGAAGATAAAGAAGTCTTTGGCAAGGAGCTCAACCAATTATCGAGAGATTTCAAGGATGAACAGAAGCAGATTGTTTGGGCTCATGAGAAAACTTATAGATAAAATAGGCTCAAAGACTGTTGGCGAAGATATCTATCATTTATCCCTTCCACAAATAAGGGATATGATGTTTTCAGAAGTAGACTTTACGGAGGATATAAAAGAAGAAAAAAGGCTGATGCTTGTATACAACGAGCTTCCGACTATTAAAAAAGTTGAGCTTTTGGGGAATCCTGTTATTGATTTTTCACTTATGGACAGAAGTGTTTGTGATGAAGAATCCGGGAGAAATTTTCTTACAGGAAGAGGAGTTTCAAGCGGAAAACTTACAGGTGAAGTTATAAAAATCACAGATATGAGAACTGTGTCATTAAAGGATGTGAAGGATAAGATAATAGCCGCTTATTCCACAGATCCGGGATGGTTTCTTCTTCTTGATGTAGCAAAAGGAATTTTAGCAGAGAGAGGTTCTTTACTTTCGCATACCGCAATAGTTGCAAGAGAGTTAAAGAAGCCCGCAGTGGTTGGAATCACAGATTTGATGAGTCAGATAAAAAGTGGTGATATAGTGGAGCTTGATGGCGACAAGGGATACTGCAAGATAAAAAGGGAGAGCAAAATTGAGTGAGATAACTGTAATCATAGTAAAAAAGAACAAGGATAAGGAATTATTCCTCAGATTTCCTTCAAAAATCTATGATGATAAATATATAATGCAGGATAAGGTTTTTGAAAGAGAAGTTTTAGAAAACACCAATATATTATGTAAAGGTGTAAAGATAATACCGCTTATAGCAAAGAATAAAAAGGATGAAGTAGTAGCCAGATGCCTACTTTCACTTTATGAAGATGATATTGCATATATAGGATTTTTTGAGTCTGTCAACAACAGTGAAGTGGTAAAAGAACTGCTAAAAACTGCAGAGAGTATTGCAAGGGAGGAAGGAAAAAATAAAATTTTGGGGCCTATAGACCTTTCTTTCTGGGCAAGGTATCGCTTTTGCACTTCTGAAGATTTGCCATATATCGGAGAGCCTGCAAATAAGGGATATTATAAAGAACTTTGGGAGGAGAACGGATTTCAAGTATCCGAAGAGTATTTTTCAAACTTCTTTGATGTTGCAGATGAAAGCTTTGACAGCGAAAAGGCAAGGAAGAGATTGTGGGATGCCAAAGATGAAGGATATATATTTACCCATCCGAATGTAGACAATTTTGAAAAATATCTAAGGGATATATATCCGGTTTTGATGGAAGGCTATAAAGACTTTTGCGGATTTAAGATGATATCTGAAGAGGACTTTGTAAAGCTTTATTCGCCTCTAAAAATGGTAATAGATCCGGAGATGGTTTTTCTTGCATATAAGGACGACATATTAAAGGGATTTTTAATATGCCTGCCTGATTATGGAAATTTGCTTTGTAAAGCAAGAACACCTGCACTCTTACTCAAGGTGATGAATATAAAGGCACATGCAAAAAGATATGTACTCTTATATATGGGAGTTAAAAGAGACTGTCTTGGACTTGGCTCGGCACTTTCACAACAGGTTGTAGATATGCTTAAAGTAAAAAAGGCAAGCGGAATATCTGCACTTATTCACGCCGGTAAGGCAAGTGGAGGGTATTTTAAGGACAAGATAAAAGAGCAAAGAAAGTATGTGATGCTTGAAAAAATGCTTTAGTATCCGGAGATATAGATGAAGAATAAGACATTTTTAAAAAGTATATATTGTGCCATAGAAGGACTTATTTTTGCTCTAAAGACAGAAAAAAACTATAAGTATTACATTGTTATAGATATTATATTTTTTCTTTTGGACTTCTTTGTATTTAAGCCGGATAAGGCCGGCTGGTTTGCATATATTCTTACCTCTGCAGCTGTTTACGGCATGGAATGTATAAATACTTCTATAGAACATATTTCGGATTTTATTTCAGAAGAGGTTCATTCGGAGATAAAGGTGATTAAGGATATGGGAGCTGCCGGAGTGCTCTGTTTTGGCATAGCATTCTTTGCTGTACAGATTATAGAATGTATAAATTATTTAGGAGTGGTATTATGATCATATCACTGTATATAAGTATGCTTCCTGTAATCCTTGGCGGAGTTTTCAATATGCTTTTTGTAAAGATAAAGGTACTTGCTTTTTTACGAATACCTATAGATGGCGGTAAAAGCTTAAATGGAAAGAGGGTTTTTGGTGACAGTAAGAGTTTGCTTGGATTTATAGGAATGGTGCTTGGCACTTCAATAGCAGCTATAATTTGGGGAGCATTTTTAAAGTATATGAGATTGGAGCACTACAATCTGATTTATAAAAATTATCCCAATACAGTTTATTTTAATCTTTTATCCGGAGCATTATTTGGGTTTGCATATATGATCTTTGAGCTGCCAAACAGCTTTATAAAAAGAAGATTTGATATAGATGCGACTACAAGAGGTAGATTTCCGGCAAATATGGTTACATTCGTATATGATCAGATAGATTCAATGATAGGAGTAATGCTGGTGCTTGCAATATTTGCAGGTCTTAGATTTCCTCAATATATTTTGGCGGTTTTACTTGGTGGGATCACACATGTGGCTGTAAATATGATTTTGATTTTGTTTAAAGTAAGAAAGTATTTATGATATGAAAAGGATATTTTTGGGAGTATATCATCCAAGTGTTATACTTACCTATATAGGTGTATTGATTTCGATATTCGGGATTTTATTTGCAGAGAGCTTGTACCTTGCTACTATTTTACTGATGCTTGCAGGACTTTGTGATACATTTGATGGAATATTTGCAAGGATGTATAAAAGGACTGAGCTTGAAGAAAACTTTGGAGTTCAGATAGACTCGTTTGCCGATCTGATTTCATTTGGATTGTTTCCTGCAAAGATATATATAAGCTTTTTTTCTAAAAATATATATATTTCATTTGTACTTGTGAGTTTTTATATTTTGGCGATAATTATAAGACTGTCGTATTTTAACTGCAAGGGAAGTGAGGATAAGCTTTATTTTACAGGACTTGCTGTAACATACTCTGCATTTTTTATATCTTTGTATGTGGTTATTGCAAAGTATATAGAGAGCTTTTTGGCTTTACCGATTGAGTGTCTGTATATATTTTTAATATTGGCATTTTTGTGGAATAAGAAAATAAGAAAGCCGAATCTGTATATCAGAATAGCTTTTTTTGATTCTTGCTATTGTGTTTATAGCTTTATTGCTGATATAGGTGATACTTTGAAAAATAATTGATAGAAGAAGTGGTAAAATAATAAAAGAAGAGGAAGACTCGGCAAAAAAATTATAGGATTTTTTTATATCACAGTTTTTTTGGCAGGTTATTTTTAAAAACTTTTTTTGCAAGGCCATATTTTTTTCAAAAATTGCTGTCGATATATTATAAAAAGTCCCTTGTCTAAAAAAATAAGATAAAAAAAGCTTTATAAAAAAATACAACTTGGATAGAGGGCTTTTACAGAGAAATTTTTAAAAAGCTTTTGCCAATTTTTTTCAAGAAAAGAAAAAGATAAATGTGGATAATGAGGGCTTTCCTGCAACTGCAAGTGGAAAACTTCGAGTATTTAAAATAGGTTATGATGGAAAAACTCTATCTTGGAAATAAAAAACTTAGTATAATGATAAAGGGCAATGTTTACAATACAGATAAATTGTTGAAAGCTCCACTGCCTGATTGGACAAGAGGTGGATATCTTTTATTATACAGACTAAGTCTTTGTGATTATCACAGATATATTTATCCGCTAACAGGAAGATGTGAGAAAAGAAAAGAAATTTCCGGGAGACTTGAAAGTGTCAGAAGAGATGCCGCCTACTGGAGAGCATTCACTGAGAATAAAAGGGTGTTGGAATACTGGATGACTGAATATGGCAAGATGCTCCATATGGAGATAGGGGCAATGCTTGTAGGACATATTCATAACCATAAAAAAATCTGCTTTCACAAAGGTGAGGAAAAGGGTTTTTTCTCATATGGCGGATCAAGTATAGTTGAGATAGTTGGCAGGGAAATAGAGGTAGACAGAGATATCTTAGAAAACAGCAAAAGAAATCTTGAAACTAAAATCCGAATCGGGGAGAGGATAGGATATGGAAAGGTTAAAAAGGCTTAGAGTTTATTTTAATGAAATGTTTCCGCTCATTCCAAGACTATGTCTTGGCTACATTGTGTTTTTGGAGATTTACTTTATAGTACTTCTAAATCATGGAGTAACAGGAAAAAAACTACTTTTATTTGATAAGGTTAAAGGTCAGTCTGATTTAATATCTTATTTTATACAGCATGATGTAATAGGTGTAATAATTGGAGGGTTTACAATATTCAGCTTTTTACTTTGGCTGCGTATTGCGGATGATTTTAAGGATTATGAGCTGGATTGCAGACTTTTTGCAAGCAGACCGCTTCCATCAGGTAGAGTACATAAGGATGATTTGAGAATTTTTTTGCTATTATACTTATCGGAATAACTATTTTTATAAATATACTTTTTATGAGGAATTTTATATTCTGTCTGATACTTTACAGTTATGGAAGTTTGATGGCGGTATGGTTCTTCCAAAAGCATAAGATAGCAAAGTCATTGCCACTTGCCTTGGTTACACATAATCCGGTACAGATAATATTAAATATATATGTTATTTCTTATGCGATAATGAAGTATAAACTTCCGATATTTGATATTACAAATTTGATGGCGATTATGACACTTTATTTTCCTGCACTTATTTGGGAGATTTCAAGAAAGATTCGTGCACCTAAAGAGGAAACAGAATATGTCACATATTCAAAGCTGTTTGGATATAAGAAATGTGTTGATTTTGTATTTGTTCTTACTTGGCTTGATATACTTACAAATGTAGTTTTGGTATGGAATTTGAATAAGATCTCTGTAGTGGCACTACTTGCAAATACAGTATGGTGCTCTATGAAATTTATTGAGTATAAGAAGAATCCTACAAAGTACAGGATTGTAAGTAAGGTGGAAAGATATACATATATACAGGAAAGTATGATGATTGCAACTATTGTAATTTATTTGATAGTTGGAAAGATATAGATAAGGAGTAGTATATGAAATACGATTTTTTAGTAGTTGGAGCAGGGCTTTTCGGAGCAATATTTGCATATGAGGCAAAGAAGCGTGGTAAGAGTGTTTTGGTAATTGATAAGAGAAATCATATAGCCGGAAATATCTATACAGAGAATGTAGACGGAATAAATGTTCATAAATATGGTGCTCATATTTTTCATACTTCAAATAAAAAAGTTTGGGAGTATGTAAATGATTTGCGGAGTTTAATAATTATATCAATGCACCTGTTGCCATATATAAGGATGAACTTTACAATCTGCCATTTAATATGAATACTTTCAGCAAGCTCTGGAATATAAAAACACCTGATGAGGCAAAGGCAATTATAGAAAAGCAAAGACAGGAATCAGGAATTACAGATCCTAAGAATCTGGAAGAGCAGGCTATATCTTTGGTAGGAAAAGATGTATACGAAAAGCTTATAAAGGGATATACGGAAAAGCAGTGGGGCAGAGATGCAAAGGAACTTCCTGCATTTATTATAAAGAGACTGCCACTGAGATTTACATTTGACAATAATTATTTCAATGACAGATACCAGGGTATTCCGATTGGAGGATATACCGGAATAGTTGAAAAGCTTCTTGAAGGTATTGAGGTAAGGACAAATACCGAGTACAGAGATTTCATAAAGGAAAATCCTGATATAGCTGATAAAACTGTATATACCGGAATGATTGATGAGTTCTTTGATTATAAACTTGGAGTGCTGGAGTACAGAAGAGTATACTTTGAGGATGAAAGACTTGATACCGACAACTATCAGGGAAATGCAGTGGTAAATTATACAGAAAGAGATGTAAAGTTTACAAGAATTATAGAGCATAAGCATTTTGAATACGGCAATCAAGACTTTACCATTATTTCAAAAGAATATCCCTCGGAGTGGCAAAAGGGTGAGGAACCATATTATCCTATTAATAATGAAAAGAACAATGCTCTATATGAAAGCTATGTCAAGCTTTCAAAAACAAGACCCGAGATAATCTTCGGTGGCAGACTTGGTGCATATAAGTACTATGATATGGACAAGGTAGTTGAAGCGGCACTTGAGTGTGTGGAGAAGAATTTGTAAATATATGTGAGGGTAGAAGTTTTGGTAATACCACTATAGGCTATGCTTCTGATGGAAGGGTATATTATACAGGGTATAATTGTTTGGAAGATGCTCTAAAAGAGTTGCAAGCCAATCTGACCTAAGGGAGCTTTTTTAAGAACAAAAATATGGCTGTGGGGGAATTTTCCAACAGCCATATTTTAATTTAATGATTCTTAGATGCCAGTTCTTCTCTTACCATTCCATATTCTATTACATTTTCATTATCATCATATGTAAAGTATAGATAATCAGATAAACCGGAGGTTAGTCTATAATAATAAGTATCTGAGGTTTTTATTCTAGGTTCTCCAAGGTAGCCCACAACACGAGATTTACTTAAATCTCCATTTTGCTCAGGTAATAATCCTATACTGAGTGGGAAAAACTGTTCATATATGATTTTTTTAAGTGGGCGAACTGAAATCTTTGTAACAGTTAATAGATTATCTTCAGTTTTTCCTTTTTCGAGCCTAAATGTTATAGTGCTATCTTCGGAAAGATATATATAATTATTTCCATTTTTTTCATTAGGTTCTTTATATCTTTTAATGAGCACTTCTTCTTCAGAACCAAGGACTACACCATTAAGGTGTATTCTATTGGCAAATATGGCGTTATCATGATCTAATAAAATATCATAAAGGCTTTTATCTTCTCTAGCATCAGATATATCACCTAAGTGCTTTGTAAAGTTTTCTCTTGCAAGTTCTAGAGTAAGAGGTTTTGAATCAAAAAATTCCTCAGGTACAGAAATCTCATAATTTACATATGATATGGAATCATTGGCTATTATTAAAAGTAAAGCATTATTGTCAAGCCTTGGAAATATATATGGTGAAGAATACAAAGGATTTTCATCTATGCCGGGTGGTGTTAAATCAATATCATAAAGCCTGGATGCGATTGCACCTTCATAAAATTCATCATATTTGATTGTGATTGTCGAAGAGTCATTACTTAACTCCACATCACTAAGTTGTATATATTCAGCTATCTCAGGGAGTTTGCTGATGATATTTTTTAAGCTGTCCTTATCAGTCTTTTCATTAATAGTTAACTCATTTAAATTTTCATACGGAAAATAGATACTTTCTGATATGGAAAGTTTATCATCTACTGAAGCTTGAGTCAGATCACTCTCTGATGAAGCGGTAGTTTTTTCTTCTTTGGAAGGCTCTTGTTTTGAGAGAGATTCACTTTCCTGTGCAACAGAGGAGGTATTACTATCTTTGGATGATTGGCATCCTGAAAGTGAAGATATTAAAAATGATAACAAGAATAAGGTAAATAGCTTCTTTTTCATTCTACATTCTCCTTAAAAATATGTTTAAAGTTGATTTCTTTAAATATTATCATTAAATGCATGAGCTTTGTAAATATAGAGAAAAAAACTTCCAAACCAAGCATAAGTTCGAAAGTTTTTAGGATAAATAGTATTTGTCAAACATCAACAATGCAGCTGTCTTCTGATTTTTTAGCAGTACGTTTAAGTTCTTTAATAAATGAATGCCTGTCTTTAATAACTATTTTTATCAACATGTGAATCTTTAAATTTATTAGTAATTTCTTGATATTTTTTTTATTTTTTTAAAAAACATTATATCTTTTGCAGAATATAGGTTTTAAACCACGCCTAAATATGATCTGTTTACCCAATTTCATGCTTAAACAATCTTCAGGCATTATACCGGCTCTGTCAGAAATGTTTTTTGCAGTAGCTAAATCATTTGATCCCATGTACACATAGGTATCACAATTATTGATAATAGTAGTAGAGCTTTGATATCCATATAGGGAAGATAGCTGAGACTCTGATTGTATTAGGAGAGTTACAGATATTCCTTTTTCTCTAAAAATGGAAATATATTGATCAAATAAAGGTACAGGACATCCTGTAGCAAAATCATCTGCCAGGAAGTGTATAGGAATAGGAAGTACACCACTGTCTTGCATTTCTCCTATTTCAAAAAGTTCTTTAAAAGTATGGGCATAAAACATGTTTATAAAGCTGTTTAAAGAGGGGTTTACAGGGCTGCTTGTAATAAATAATGCCGACTTTTCCTTTGTAAAATCATTGAAATTTACTCTATTTTTCATCTTAAACATTTTTCTAAGCTCAGGTGTAAATACAGTTGCAAGAGCAGTATTTAAAAATGAAAATACACAACCAGCTGTTCTGACAGGTAATCTTTTAAAAGACATCCAGTTAACACTTGCCATATTTAATGGATTATACTTTTGTAAAAGCTCAAAGTCAGAGTCATAATTAGTCACTATAGTTCCATCTTTTTCACTATAACTAAGTTTGTCAACCATTTCCAATACATCAGAAAAGTCCGGATCATCATACTCTATTAATATATAGGATATGATAGCTACAAATAAAGATGTAGCGGATTCATACCAGTAGAGATCAAGATTCTTATTATTAGTATCAACATTTGCTTGAACTATGGCTCTAGCAATAAATATTATATCTTGATAGCTTTAATATAATTTAATGGATCATAAGATACATTACCATTTTCCGGATGCACAAAGTCAAGATCCCATACCTTGTACCCCCTCTCCTCTAATAATGGTGTATACTTCTTTACAATTCTTCTTTTGGTTACACTTGTAATTATATTTCTATTATTTGATTCTAATAGGAAAGGTTCTGCTATAGAGACTGTCTTACCTGAGCCGGAGCCTCCTACGACCATTACATTGTTATTTATGCCGGTTACATTAGTATCAGAACTGAATATACAGTCCTTACTATCACCTAATACAACTCTGTCTGTTTTCCTATACATTACCATTCCTCCTCTTTTATTAAATCAATTATTTTTGCAAAATCAATTACTTTATCACATAAGTTAAAGCCTATCGCTTCATCAGGTAAAAAGTAATGATCAAAACTTGTTGCTATATCTATTTCCTCTTCAGTTTTACCGGTATGTTTTGATAATAGTCCATTTAATTTTCTCTTGGTTTCAAGCATACTGTCAGAAATACTCTTTATACTGGAAGCATTACCTGCTACATTTCCACCAAGTATAGGTTGATGTAACATTAGCTCACTGTTCGGAAGCATGTATCGCTCATTTGCACAAGCAAAGAGTATGGCTCCCATGCTATAAGCTCTTCCTCTACATATCATTCGTATAGGCGCTTTTGAACCAACTATAGCATCATACATTAATAATCCACTATTTATTTCTCCACCAAGACTGTTTATAAGTATTGTAATAGGTTGATCTGATTCCAGATTTAATTCCAATATTTTATCTGTAAAATCAAGAGCTAAAATATCTGTTATATCACCATTGATATTGATACACCTTTTATCAAAAAATCTTGTTTCCAGTGAAACCTGAGATATTCCACAGTTTGTTTTTAGTAATGTAGTAAAAACTCATACTAACTCCTTTATATTTGAAATTATTAATACTTGTTGATCCGGATTTAAGTATGCTTGGATTATATCATTTATATACATATATGTACATAAACTAGTGAAACAAAAATATGTACAAACTAAAAATTATACTTGTAAAATAAAGGTATATAGTATATATTTAGATGTATATAAATAAAAAGATATATACATAAATAAAAAGAGGTACAAATATGTCGAAAAAAAGTGAAAATCATGAGCCAACTGAAAGCAGAGCTTTCAAACTAACTGAATTAACAAAGTATTTAGTGAAAATGTATAAACTGCCAACTAAAGACAAAGCCAGTCTGGATGAATATACCGGTGATGGATTAAGAGGGTATAGAAAGCAAATAGAGAGAATTCTAAAAAATACCAAAGTAAATGGTAAATCGCTTTATGATATTTGCACACCGGATGATGGTGGACCAAGAAAAATAAGCGTTTCGGATTTTTAATAAACATTGCTTTCCACAATGGTCAGATTATCTTAAAAAAATGGTAAAAACGAATATGATAAAGAAGTGTTAGAAAGAGAGGAAAAAATATATGAACGTGCGAAAATAATACAAGAAAATGCTGAGTATGATGATGTATATGATAATGAATCTGAAGAAATATTTATATATTCAGAGGAAGAGTTAGAAAAACATGCTATGAAACTGATGATAGAGGGGATTTTTGAGGCAGTATGTGGAGAATTTGATTGGAGGAAATTAAAGTATGATTTAGAAAATAAAGAATACTATTTACATCCATGGAATGTTGAAAAAAATTTATCCGGAGGAATATTTTTGATGGAAGTGAACTTTGGAATGAGGAAGATGGAATATTCTATACCATTCCATATGAGAAATTGCGAGAAGATGGCAGAAAGACAAGAGAGCCTTTAGAAAAATCAATGGAAAATCTAAAATCATATAAGAACTATATAAAAGATAAGGATAATGAATAGGCATCAATTAAAAAATAATAGCTTCAAAAAAGCCACTCCTGTTTGGGGTGGCTTTTAGTTTGATATTTTAATTTGCAACCGGACCTACACTTGCTCTTGTAGAGACTGTAGCTGAGGTAGATTCCACAGTTGTTGAAGTGTTTTCTGCAACAACAGGCGTCATAGCACCTGAGGAATCTATATTGTAGTCTGTGCCATTTACGTTTACTGTTTTATTTGCCAACATTTTTCCGCTGTCATCAAGATAGTAGGAGATATTGTCGACATTTACCATTCCTTTTGCCATAGAACCGGAAGTGTTGAAATAGTACCAAGAGTTGTCGGTATTTACCCAACCGGTTTTCATAGCACCACTTGGAGAAAGGAAATATCTCTGATTGTTTTGATCAAGCCATCCGGTTTGCATTTTACCGGAATTATCCATATAGTACCAAGTACCACCATCATTGATCCATCCGGTAGATACAGAACCGGACTTATTGATATAATACCATGCATTATCATTCTTTAACCAACCTGTTTGCATAGCACCTGAGTCGGTCATAAAATATTTGCTGTTTCCATCATTGATCCAACCGGTTTGCATTTTACCGGTATTGTCCATATAGTACAATAGACCACGGTCATTTACCCAACCGGTCAACATCTTACCGTTATTGTCCATATAATACCAGTTGCCACTATCACTGAGCCATCCCTTTGCCATGGCACCTGATTGTGAAAGGAAATATCTTGCATTGCCGATATCAGTCCATCCGGTCTGCATCTTACCGGTATTGTCCATATAATATCTTTGACTACCGGAGTCTACCCATCCGGTCTGCATTTTACCGGCATTATCCATAAAATACCAGACATTGTTATCCTTTACCCAACCGGTAGCCATAATACCTGAAGGATATAGGAAGTAATTATCTTTTCCTTCTATAAGCCAACCGGTTTGCATTTTACCGTCTTTGTCAGCGTAGTATTTTTACTGCTGTCAGTAAACCAGCCTGTAAGCATTTTACCGTCGGTATTATCCAAATAGTACCAAGCATCACTTTCTTTGTACCAGCCTTTTTTTGCCGCACCTTTTTTTGAAGGATCCAGATAATAGCTGGCATTATTATCAGTAAACCAGCCAGTCTTGGCAGTACCGTTTGAATCCATGTAGTATGAATTGTTACCATCGTGAATCCATGCATCTTTTACCATATTGTAGTCTTTGTAATAATATGTCTTTCCGGCAATAGTTCTCCATGTATTAGCCGGAATTTTATCTGAAAAAGATTTGTATTGGAAGTCGATATCTACATTGCCATTTATACCATTTACCCTTCCTGTACTGGTAGCCTGCCACATAACAGGATTTGGATATGAATGCTTTACATTATATCTGGCAACCCAAATATCATATTTTTTAAGTGCGTTCATATCAAGCTTGTTTGCAATCCAATAATCATTAGCATAAAGTATCGGATAATATCCTGCAGCTTCAACCTTATTGCAGAAAGTCTTTATAATAGCAGTAAGTTCGTCTTTTGAGAGCTTACCTTGAGTATTCATATCCTCAACATCAAATGCTACAGGATATGAAATCGGATAATCTTTTATTATATCTAAAACAAAATCAGCTTCGGCATCAGCTTGTTCGACATTCATTGCATAGGAGTATATATATATTCCAAGCTTTATACCCCTTTTATTTGCTTCGGTCAGATTTCTTCTTATAACAGGATCTATTTTACCTTTGTATCTGGTTCCATGTATGATAAATTGCACATCATCAGCAGCAACTTTATCCCAGTTTACATCACCCTGATAATGCGACAGGTCAATACCTCTTGCAACTACTCCGGAAAGTGATGAGCCGTCAAGCATCTGATATACACCCGGGCTTTGCATAGTCCACTCATTTGCTGCAAAGGCAGTCATGGGAGAGAGCAAAGATATAGCAAGTGACAAGGACATAACAGTTTTTGCAAATTTGTTTAAATACATTTCTTACCTCTATTTTGGTCCGGATGTTTCACCGGGTTTTAATCCCACCTCGTCCTTACTTGAAGAACCATTTGATGGATTTTTCTGAGTTTCATCAGCAGGACTCTTAGCTTTTACTGTTTCTGATGGATTCTTAGTCTTAGGATCTTCAGTAGTATCTGTTTTCTTAGGTTCACCTGCAGTTGAAGCCGGAACTGTCGGCTGAGTAGATTCTTTTTTGTCTTCGCCGGGTGCCGGAACTAAAGTTGCGGAGCCTGAAGTTTCTGTAGAAGCCTTGGAAGTTTCTGTAGTAGCTTTAGCATTTGAGCCTTCTTTACCCTCAGCTTTTTTTGTTTCGGATATAGCATTAGTGACACTGCTAGGAGTGCCACTAATATTTGTACATACACCATTTGCATCAAATGTGTATTCTTTGCCTTCTATAGTTATAGATTTGCCTGCAACCATCTTACCGTCTGATTCAAAGTAATAATACTTGTCATTCAATTTTACCCAACCGGTAATCATATGCCCTTTTTCATTAAAATAGTAGGATGTACCTGCTATCTTTTTGAAACCGAAGCTCATCTTACCATGATTTTCACCCTCAGCTTCTTCCATGTAGTACTTGTGGGTGCCGTCATTTATCCAGCCTGTTTTCATAGAACCGTCAGCATTGAAATAGTAGTAAATACCGTCAATTTCATTCCATGAAGTGTACATTTTAGCGGAGCCTGAGAAATAATAAGTCTTGTCCCCTACTTTTGTCCAACCAAAAGCAGCTCTTCCATCAGGTTTAAAATAATACCATGCTCCATCCATTTGTCTCCAGCCTGTAGCCATAGCACCAGAGCCTCTTAGGTAGTAATAGTTTGAATCACTCTTTAGCCAACTTCCTTGCACAAGGCTTCCATTACTAAGAGTGTAGAACCATTCGTTACCAACCTTAAACCATCCGGTAGCCATAATACCATTAGACTTGAAGTAGTACCACTTTGAATCAATTTTTTTCCAACCTGTAGTCATAACGCCATTGGATAGATCCATATAGTAATATCCACTGGAAGACTGCAACCAGCTTTTGTGAGTTTGTCCATCTTCATCTATATAGGTCCAGGTTCCATTGTCAGATTTCCAACCGGCTGCATATATGGCTGAAACGGTAGAAAGTGAAAGTAATCCACTCAGTGCACCTGTAAGCAACATTTTTCTGATAGTATGTTTCATATATCCTCCTTTTACTTTATTTGAGTTGCAAGGAAATACCCTAAACTCTATTGTGATTTATTATAGCATTTTAATCGGTAATAAAATAGCACATATATTATAACAAATATTTACAATTTAAAGAACACCATTTTATATTATTTTAAAATGGGATTGCCTTTTCGAGCCTGGATTATAATAATATCAAAGAATATTGTTAAAATATTATTTTTAAATATTTTTTTCTCAGATAATGTATATAGTTAAAAAAACACTAATATAGACAAGAGAAGATTATATAGGTATAATAATAAAATCGAAAAAAATATAAAAATGTGATATTGAAAGTTTTTACTGTTTTGGGGTATAGTAGGAGGTGAAATAGATGGAAGCACTAAGATACTTGTCATTAATTTCACAGGTGGGTTTTACTATGGTTACACCGATTTTACTCTGTACGTTTATTGGTATTAAGTTGGAGCAAAGATTCGAATTTCCATTCACTTTGATATTTATAATACTTGGGGTAATAAGTGGATGCATGTCCGGATTTAAATTGATTATGAATACCATCAAAAAAATGGATAAAAAGAAAATAGAAGCCGACCTACAAGAACAAGAAAATAGTTTTGCATCGCCAAAAAGAGAAAGTAGGATTTTTAAGAATAAGGATGAGTAAGGAAACAAAAAGAACCTGTCTATATATGGGCATGGGAGTTTTACTTTATGAGATTATTTTAAGTTTGGTAGCTATCCCCTTTGCTAAGCTTATGAAATATTCAATCTACTCAATGGAACTGGGGATACTGGTAGGAACTATTTTAGTAATAGGCATGGTTATTGATATGGGTATATCCACTGAAGATAGTCTATATGGTGGTAGTCCTTCTTTTGCACAGAGAAAGATTATGATACATTCTTTGCTTAGGAAGGTAGTACTATTTGTTGTCATTGCAATATTTTGGAACAGTAGATACATAAATGCACTTGCGATTGTAATATCTGTTTTTGGTTTAAAATCGGGCGCATATATGTATCCACTGTTTAAAAAAATATTTGAAAAAGAAAGAAAGGAGGAGACATGAGCTTAAGTATTTTAGCTGAAAGTGCAGCCGGAAGTAAAAATTTGGATTTCATGATACATGGCCTATATGAGTATAAGCTTTTTGGACAGAAACTTTATTTGACTACGACTACAGTTTCCTTGTTGATCGTTGTCTTATTGATTACTGTATTTGCCATTTTTGCAAATAGAGCAATAAAAGCAGTAGATCCATACAATGCCCCAAGTGGCTTTGTAAATTTCTTGGAATGCGGTATCGAAGCTTTGGAGGGAATGACTGAAACTATACTTGGTGCAAACAAGGATAGATTCTTAAACTATATAGGAACGATATTTATCTTTATTTTTGTTTCAAACTTCAGTGGTTTGCTTGGACTTAGAAATCCTACAGCGGATTATGGTGTGACATTCTTACTTGGACTTTTTACATTCTTAATAGTAAATTTCCAGGGTATAAAGAACAGGAAATTAAAACATTTCACATCGCTCTTTGAGCCGATACCATTGCTGTTCCCAATAAATGTTATTGGTGAAATAGCAAACCCGATATCTATATCATTGCGTCTTTTTGCAAACGTGCTTTCAGGTGTTTTGATCATGGGGCTTTGGTATGGTATGATGCCGATCTTTTTAAAGATAGGTGTGCCATCATTCTTACATCTATATACAGATGTATTTTCAGGAGCACTACAGACATATGTTTTCTGTATGCTTAGCATGGTCTATATCAATGATAAATTAGAATAGTTCATTGAATAGTAAAATATTTTCATGGATTTAAGTGAGCAGGAGTATCACTTGATATCATATATTTTGGAGGTTATTTATGAATATGACAGGACAGGATTTTATATTTGGTTGCTCTGCTATAGGTGCAGGACTTGCAATGATAGCAGGTATCGGACCTGGTGTTGGACAGGGTATTGCGGCAGGACATGGTGCGGCAGCAGTAGGTAGAAACCCGGGAGCAAGAGCAGATATCACATCGACAATGCTTCTTGGACAGGCGGTTGCAGAGACAACAGGTCTTTACGGACTTGTAGTTGCTATGATTCTTATGTTCGTTAAGCCTTTCGGTGCTTAATTTGGAGGTTTTATGGAAAGACTGATAGGATTTGACCCTCAGCTTTTGGCTGATTCAGCCATTACCAGCTTTGCGGTCCTTTTCTTGTTCTTTATTCTTTCCTATTTGCTTTTTGATCCGGCTAAGGAGATGCTCAAGAAAAGAAGAGAGCGAGTTGCCGGAGACCTGGAAAGTGCGAAAGATGCAAAGGCAAAAGCTGATGCTCTCAAGGCTGAATACGAAGAAAAATTGGCCTCTTTTCAAAAGCAGGCTGATGCAATCTTAGAGGATGCCAGAAAAAGGGCAAAGGATAGAGAAAACGAAATCATAGAAGAAGCAAAGGCAGAAGCTAGAAGAATTACTGACAGGGCTAACAACGAGATAGAGTTGGCAAAGAAAAAAGCTATGGAAGAAGTAAAATCAAATATAGTGGATGTGGCTTCGATTATTGCAAGCAAGGCAGTAAATTCTGCAATGAATGTTGAAGTGCAGGATAGACTTGTGGAAGAGACTTTAAAAGAAATCGGAGATGGTACATGGCAAAATTAGTGTCCAAAGTATATGGAGATGCTTATGTGTCGGTAGTATCTGAAAAGAACAATCTGATTGATGCACTTGAAGAAATAAAATCTGTAAAGAATATTTTTACTGAAAACAATGAAATCATGGGACTTCTTGATTCACCTAAGATGGATGATGAAGAAAAAATTGATTTTGTAAAGGGAATATTTGAGAATCATATCAGTGCTGATTCATTGGGATTTTTATTAACTATAATCGAAAAGAAGAGACAGGCTGAACTTTTATCTATACTTGAGTATGTTATAGATTGTATAAAGGAGCTTCTTCTTATCGGAAAGGCAACTATTACCACCGCATTGCCGCTAGATGATGCAAAGAAAGATAAAATAGTGGATGAGCTTTTGAAGTCATCACATTATAAATCTCTCGAAGCGGAATATGTGGTAGATGAGAGTATCATAGGTGGTATTGTCATCAGAATTGGTGATAGAGTTGTGGATTCAAGTGTAAAAACAAGAATTGATAAGATGAGAAAAATGTTATCATAAGCCGTATTACCGGCAAAAAGTTTAAAGAAAAGAGGTACGAGTCTAGTGAATCTAAGACCTGAAGAAATCAGCTCAGTTATAAAAGAGCAGATAAATAAGTATTCAACTAAACTCGAGGTATCAGATGTGGGTACTGTTATCCAGGTAGCAGACGGTATTGCAAGAATACATGGTCTTGCTAAGGCTATGCAGGGTGAGCTTTTGGAATTTCCGGGAGATGTTTACGGCATGGTTCTTAACTTGGAAGAGGACAATGTTGGTGCTGTTTTACTTGGTGATAAGAAGAATATCAGCGAGGGAGATACAGTAAAGACCACAGGTAGAGTTGTAGAGGTTTCTGTAGGAGATGCACTTACAGGCAGAGTTGTAAACGCGCTTGGACAGCCAATCGACGGAAAGGGACCTATAACTTCAGATACCTTTAGAAGAATAGAGAGAGTTGCACATGGTGTTATCGAAAGAAAATCAGTAGATACACCACTTCAAACAGGAATAAAGGCCATTGATGCTATGATTCCTATAGGAAGAGGACAAAGAGAGCTTATAATCGGTGACAGACAGACAGGAAAGACTTCTATTGCTGTAGATACTATAATCAATCAAAAAGGACAGAATGTTCATTGTATCTATGTTGCTATAGGGCAGAAGGCCTCTACTGTTGCATCAATTGTAAAGACTTTTGAGGATTATGGTGCTATGGACTATACTACAGTAGTAGTTTCTACTGCAAGTGATCTTGCACCGCTTCAATATATAGCACCTTACTCAGGTTGTGCTATAGGTGAGGAATGGATGGAAAGAGGAGAGGATGTATTGGTAGTATATGATGATCTTACAAAACATGCTGCCGCATATCGTACACTTTCACTTCTTCTTAAGAGACCACCGGGACGTGAGGCTTATCCGGGTGATGTATTCTATCTTCACTCAAGACTTCTTGAGAGAGCTTCAAGATTGTCAGAAGACCTTGGTGGCGGTTCACTTACCGCATTGCCTATAATAGAAACTCAGGCGGGAGACGTTTCAGCGTATATTCCTACAAATGTTATTTCTATTACAGACGGTCAGATCTATCTTGAGACAGAGATGTTCAATGCGGGATTCAGACCTGCCATAAATGCCGGACTTTCAGTATCAAGAGTAGGTGGTTCTGCTCAGATTAAGGCTATGAAGAAGATTGCAGGACCAATAAGATTGGAGCTTGCACAGTATAGAGAACTTGCATCATTTGCACAGTTTGGTTCAGAGCTTGATGAAGCTACAAAGAATCAGTTGGCACAGGGCGAGAGAATCAGAGAGATCTTAAAGCAGCCAAACTACAAGCCAATGCCTGTAGAGTATCAGATAATTATTATCTTCGCTGCTACAAGAAAGCTCTTACTGGATGTCCCTACTGATAAGATACTTGAATTTGAAGAGAAGCTCTTTAAGTTTGTAGAGAGCAAACATCCTGAGATAGCTGCAGAGATAAGAGATAAAAAAGAAATTTCTGATGATTTAGCAAAAAAACTTACAGATGTTATCAATGAATGTAAGAAAGCATAGTGCAGGTGTGTTATGGCTTCAATGAAGGAAATTAAGCGTAGGCGTGCAGCGATACAAAACACTGCTCAGATTACCAAAGCCATGAAACTTGTAGCAACAGTTAAGCTTCAAAAAGCAAGAGCAAAAGCAGAAGCTTCGAAACCATATTTTACTATGATGTATCAGACTATAGCATCCATGCTTGAAAAAAGTGAAAATATCACTCATAAGTATCTTAAAGAACGAGGGTGGAAAGACAGGTGTATTAGTCGTTACAGGAAATAGAGGTCTTGCAGGAGGCTATAACAATGCTGTAAGCAGACAGGTAATAAACGAATTTGAAAGTAAAAATACACTCATATATTCAGTGGGTAAAAAGGGTAGAGATGCACTTTTACATAAAGGCTTTGAAGTAGAGGGAGACTTTTCAGAGATTGTGGAAGAGCCATTATATAATGATGCGGCAGATATTACCAAAGTAATGCTTGATGATTATGAAAGTGGAAAACTCTCAGAGATTTATGTGATATATACTAATTTTAAGAATACAGTGGTACATGATCCTGTACTTTTAAAATTACTTCCACTAAGTAAGGAAGATTTATTACAGCCTGAGACAGAGGTAAGTGAGGGACCAAGAGCCCTTATGAATTATTCTCCCAATGAAGATGAAGTATTGGATGCTATAATTCCAAAATACATTTCTTCTGTTATTTATGGTGGTCTGATGCAGTCTGTTGCTTCAGAAAACGGTGCCAGAATGACCGCTATGGATTCTGCAACATCAAATGCAGAAGAACTTATAGATAAGCTTGGCTTACAGTACAATAGAGCTCGCCAGGGTGCAATTACTCAAGAGCTTACAGAGATTGTGGCCGGAGCTAACGCCATAGAATAACGACCGGAAACGGATGAAGAAAAGGAAGGAGAAAAGTTGATGGCAGAGCCAAATATTGGCAAAATAACCCAGATTATCGGTGCCGTTTTGGATATTAAGTTTTCCAGAGGTCACTTGCCACAGATCAATGAGGCAATAAAGATAGATACAGCGGACGGAGTGCTTACTGTAGAAGTTGCACAGCATCTGGGAGATGATATAGTAAGAACCATTGCCATGGGAAGTACAGATGGACTTGTTCGTGGAATGGAAGCAAGAGCTACAGGAGCACCTATTTCTGTTCCTGTTGGCGAAAACACTTTAGGTAGAATTTTCAACGTACTTGGAGAAGCGATTGATAAGAAGGAACCCCCAAAGGTGGATGAGTATCTTCCTATACATAGAAAAGCTCCAAGTTTTGAGGAGCAGTCTACTCAGACTGAGATTCTTGAGACCGGAATAAAGGTAGTAGATCTTCTGTGTCCATACCAAAAGGGTGGAAAGATAGGACTCTTTGGTGGTGCTGGAGTAGGAAAGACTGTACTTATTCAGGAGCTTATTAGAAATATCGCAACAGAGCATGGTGGATATTCAGTATTTACAGGTGTAGGTGAGAGAACCAGAGAGGGAAATGACTTATACCATGAAATGACTGATTCAGGAGTTATTAATAAGACAACCATGGTATTCGGTCAGATGAATGAACCACCAGGTGCGAGAATGAGAGTAGGACTTACAGGTCTTACAATGGCAGAGTATTTTAGAGATCAGGGTGGAAAGGATGTTCTTCTTTTCATTGATAATATCTTTAGATTTACACAGGCAGGTTCAGAGGTTTCAGCACTTCTTGGACGTATGCCTTCTGCGGTAGGTTATCAGCCTACACTTCAAACAGAGATGGGTGCGCTGCAGGAGAGAATCACTTCTACAAAGAACGGTTCTATCACATCTGTTCAGGCTGTATATGTGCCTGCGGATGACCTTACTGACCCGGCTCCTGCAAATACATTTGCTCACCTAGATGCTACTACAGTTCTTGACCGTTCTATAGTGGAGATGGGTATTTATCCTGCAGTAGATCCTCTAGGTTCTACTTCAAGAATACTTTCACCTCATATAGTGGGAGAAGAGCATTATCAGGTGGCACAAAGAGTACAAGAGGTATTGCAAAAGTATAAAGAGTTACAAGACATTATTGCCATGCTTGGTATGGATGAGCTTTCAGAAGACGATAAGCTTACTGTAGCAAGAGCAAGAAAGATTCAGAGATTCCTTTCACAGCCATTCTTCGTGGCAACACAGTTTACAGGAATTGACGGAAATATGTACCTCTATCAGAGACTATCAGAGGATTTAGAGAAATTCTTGAAGGAAAGCATGACGATATACCTGAGCAATATTTCCTAAATGCAGGAACTATCGACGAGGTTGTAGAGCGTGCCTCTAAATAGGAGGTATTATGGACAAGTTTGCATTAAAAATAATGTGTCCTGATCATGTTTTTTTTGAGGGGGATGCTACTATGGTCGAGTTCACAACAACACAGGGAAATGTCGGTATATATGCCAAGCATATCCCTATGGTGAATGTAATAGCACCGGGTAAGCTGACTATACATTGTGAGGATGGCAGTGAAAAAATCTGTGCTCTTCACTCAGGCTTTTCTGAAATATTACAGGATAAGGTTATCATACTTGCAGATTCATGTGAGTACGGTGATGAGATAGATGTTGTCAGAGCCAAAGAAGCTGCGGAAAGAGCCAAGAGAAGACTTGAGCAAAAAGATGACATAGATATAGCTAGAGCAGAGCTTGCACTTAGAAGAGCATTGGTTCGTCTGGATGTAGCAGGAAATAAATAAATTACGAGGATTGTATGTATATTTTCTTAAAAAGGAAGATAATATATACAGTCCTTTTTTATTTCTTCACAGTTTTGTCAAATTATGGTATTATTAAAGTTATTGAAAGTAGAGGGTTTGAGATTGAAAAAGCCCTATCGAAAGTGAGGAAAAATGATGAAGGGTATTATATTAGCAGGTGGTAGCGGCACAAGATTATATCCGCTTACTAAAGTCACATCAAAACAGTTGTTACCTATTTATGACAAGCCGATGATTTATTATCCGATTTCTGTATTGATGGAGGCCGGTATCAGAGAAATACTTATAATTTCCACACCGGAGGATACCCCTAGGTTTAAAGAATTGCTTGGAGACGGTACACAATTTGGGCTTAACTTAGAGTATGCCGTTCAACCAAGTCCGGACGGATTGGCACAAGCCTTTATAATTGGCGAAAAGTTTATAGGAAACGATCCGGTGGCAATGATACTTGGCGATAATATTTTCCATGGACATGGACTTAAAAATCATTTGAAATCAGCAGCTTCAAAGGCAAAGGGTGCCACAGTATTCGGCTACTATGTGGATGATCCGGAAAGATTTGGAATCGTAGAATTTGACAAAAATGGTAAGGCGATTTCAATAGAAGAAAAACCACAAAAGCCAAAGAGTAATTACTGTGTTACAGGACTCTATTTCTATGATAATGATGTAGTAGAATATGCCAAGAATCTAAAGCCTTCTGCCAGAGGAGAGCTTGAAATCACAGATCTTAATAGAATCTATCTTGAAAAGGGAGAGCTTGATGTAAAGCTTCTCGGAAAAGGATTTACATGGCTGGATACCGGAACACATGAGAGTCTTGTAGAGGCTACAAATTTTGTATATACCATTGAAACACATCAGCATAGAAAGATAGCATGTTTGGAAGAAATTGCATACTTAAATGGCTGGATAAGTGACGAAGAACTCTTGAAAGCTTATGAAATATTTAAGAAAAATCAGTATGGTAAATATTTGAAAGATGTATATGATGGAAAGTATATAGATAATTTGCATTAAAGGAAAATCCTGTGAGATCATAAGCTAAAACGGGATTTTAAATAAAAATAAATGAGGTTATTATGAAAATTATTGTTACAGGCGGTGCCGGCTTTATAGGCGGAAATTTTGTTCACTATATGGTAAATCAGTATCCGGAGGATATGATTATAAATCTTGACTTGCTTACATATGCAGGAAATCTGGAAACTCTAAAGCCGGTAGAAAATGCACCTAATTACAAATTTGTAAAGGGTGATATAGCGGACAGAGATTTTATTTTCAAGCTGTTTGAAGAGGAGAAGCCGGATATAGTAATCAACTTTGCAGCAGAAAGTCATGTAGACAGATCAATAACAGACCCTGAGAGCTTTGTAAGGACAAATGTTATGGGAACTACAACTCTTTTAGATGCTTGTAGAAAGTATGGAATTAAAAGATATCATCAGGTATCAACAGATGAGGTGTATGGAGATCTTCCTCTGGATAGACCTGATCTCTTCTTTACAGAGGAGACACCACTTCACACTTCAAGTCCGTATTCATCATCAAAAGCAAGTGCGGATCTTTTTGTACTTGCATATCATAGAACATATGGACTCCCTGTTACTGTGTCAAGATGTTCAAATAACTACGGACCATACCATTTCCCTGAGAAGCTTATTCCACTTATTATAAGCAGAGCACTAAATGATGAAGAGCTTCCGGTATATGGCAAGGGTGATAATGTAAGAGACTGGCTATATGTTACAGACCACTGTAAGGCTATTGATCTTGTGGTAAGAAAGGGTAGAGTTGGTGAAGTATACAATATCGGCGGTCACAACGAGAGAACAAATCTTGAAGTTGTAAAAACAATACTTAAGGCACTTGGTAAGCCTGAGAGTCTTATTAAGTTTGTAACAGATAGACCGGGACATGACAGAAGATATGCTATAGATCCTACAAAGATGGAAACGGAGCTGGGATGGAAGCCGGAGTATACCTTTGATACAGGTATAGTAAAGACTATTGAATGGTATCTTAACAATAAAGACTGGTGGGAGCATATCATCAGCGGCGAATACACAAAGTATTTTGAGAATATGTATGGAGAAAGACTTTAATGAGAGTATTAGTAACAGGTGCAAAGGGTCAGCTGGGAAGTGATCTTATTGCCGAGCTTACAAATAGAAATATAGATGCAATAGGTATAGATATTGATGATTTGAATATTACAGATTCTAAGGCAACAAAGGAAGTAATAGAAAATATCAACAGTAAAGAAACTTGATGCTATTATCCACTGTGCAGCATATACCGCAGTAGATGCGGCAGAAGACAATGAGGATCTTGTTACAAAGATAAATGCAGAGGGTACAAAGAATATAGCCAAGGTAGCTAAGTCACTGGACATTTCTATGATGTATATTTCTACCGACTATGTCTTTGACGGAGAGGGAGAAAGACCATGGGAGCCGGATGATAAGAGAGCACCTCTCAATGTATATGGTATGGCAAAATACAAGGGAGAGCTCTATGTAGAGGAATTACTGGAAAAATATTTTATAGTAAGAATTTCTTGGGTATTTGGTCTTCATGGAAATAACTTCATTAAAACAATGTTAAGACTTGGCAAGGAGAGAGGTGCCGTAAGTGTAGTAAATGATCAGATAGGTTCACCTACATACACACCTGATCTTTCAAGACTTTTTGTAGATATGATTTTGACAGATAAATATGGCAGATACCATGCTACAAATGAGGGACTTTGTTCCTGGTATGATTTTGCATGTGAAATATTTAAGCAAGCAAAGCTGGATGTATCAGTTACACCTGTAGACTCAGACGCTTTTCCTGTCAAAGCTAAGAGACCGCACAATTCAAGAATGGACAAATCAAAGCTGACAAAGAATGGATTTGAACTTTTACCTGCGTGGCAGGATGCTTTAAAGAGATATTTGTCAGAACTGGAGAATAGTTAATGGGAAAATATTTGGTACAGATGGATTTAGAGGAGAAGCAAATATAGACCTGACAGTTGAGCATGCGTATAAGGTAGGTAGATTTTTGGGTAGCTTCTACTCTAAAGATGGAAAAAAATGTAGAATAGTTATAGGTAAGGATACAAGAAGATCAAGCTATATGTTTGAATATTCATTGGTTGCAGGACTTACAGCATCAGGTGCAGATACATATTTACTTCATGTTACTACAACACCAAGTGTATCCTATGTAGTAAGAAGTGATGATTTCGACTGTGGCATAATGATTTCAGCCAGCCACAATCCGTATTATGACAATGGTATAAAGGTTATTAATGGCAGAGGTGAAAAGCTGGAAGAAGAGGTTATAGAAAAGATTGAAGAGTATATAGATGGACCATCTGATGCTATTCCTTTTGCTACAAAAGAAGATATTGGAAGAACTATAGACTATGCCGCAGGTAGAAATAGATATATAGGATACCTTATTTCCATAGCTACAAGATCATTTAAGGGGAAGAAAGTTGCACTTGACCTGGCAAATGGATCTGCGTCAAGCATCGCAAAGAATGTATTTGATGCTTTGGGAGCAGACACATATGTGATCCATAACAATCCGGATGGCATAAATATCAATACCGAATGCGGTTCAACACATATAGAGAGTCTACAAAAATGTGTGCTTGACAATGGCTGTGATATAGGTTTTGCCTATGATGGAGATGCTGATAGATGTCTATGTGTTGATGAGAACGGAAATGTAGTAGACGGTGATCTTATACTTTATATTTGCGGAAAGTATATGAAGGAAAACAGCAAGCTTTTTAATGACACTGTAGTTACCACTATAATGTCAAATTTCGGACTATACAAGGCGTTTGATAGAGAGAATATCAAATATGAGAAGACTGCTGTAGGTGATAAATATGTATATGAAAATATGCAAAATAACGGTTATTGCCTAGGTGGTGAGCAGTCAGGACATATTATATTTGCAAAGCATGCAACTACAGGTGACGGAATACTTACATCACTTAAGGTTATGGAGGTAATGCTTGAGACCAAGCAGACTCTATCAAAACTTGCAAGTGAAGTAGAGATTTTCCCACAGGTTCTAAAAAATGTAAAAGTGGTAGACAAGCAAATTGCAGGAGAAACAAGGCGGTACTAGAGGCGGTAGAGGCTGTGAGCAAAGCTTTGGGTGATGATGGAAGAATACTTCTTCGTCCAAGCGGTACCGAGCCTCTTATCAGAGTAATGGTAGAAGCAAAGAGCATGGAAGAATGCGAAAAATATACAGATGAAGTAATAAAAGTTATGGAAAAAGAAGGACTTTTAATATAGGGGGACAAAAATCAGAGAATGGGACAAAGCTTAAACTTAGATTAGGAAAGAGGAGAGATTAAATGTATCATATTGAAAGATATAAGAGAAATCCTGTAGTGGATTTTAAAGAGAGAACATGGCCGAATAAGCAAATAGAGAAAGCACCTATATGGTGTTCATCAGACCTAAGAGACGGCAATCAGGCATTGGTCGAGCCAATGGTGGTAGAAGAAAAGATAGAGATGTTTAATCTGCTTGTAAAGTTGGGCTTTAAGGAAATAGAGATAGGTTTTCCGGCAGCATCCCAGATAGAATTTGACTTCCTTCGTCAGCTTGTGGACAGAAAACTTATACCGGATGATGTTGTAGTACAGATACTTTGCCAGTGTAGAGAGCATCTTATAAAAAGAAGTTTTGAAGCTATAAAGGGAATTAAAAAATGTATAATGCATATATATAATTCCACTGATACATTACAAAGAGATGTAGTATACGCTCTTGATAGAGAAGGAATAAAAAATATTGCACTTGAAGGTGTGGATCTTGTAAAGAAGTATATGAAAGACCATGAAGGTGAAATTATATTGGAATATTCACCGGAGAGCTTTATGGGAACAGAACTTGATTTTGCACTTGATGTATGTGACGCCGTTGTAGATGCATGGGGCGCTACAAAAGATAAGAAGATAATAATCAATCTTCCGAACACTGTTGAGATGACAACACCTAATGTATTTGCAGACAGAATAGAGTGGATGAGTACACACCTAAAAAACAGAGAGGCGATTATACTTTCCACACATCCTCATAATGACAGAGGTACAGGTACAGCTGTTGCGGAGCTTGCGCTTTTGGCAGGAGCTGACAGAATGGAGGGTACACTTTTTGGAAACGGTGAGAGAACAGGAAATGTGGATATACTTAATATTGCCTACAATATGTTTTCACAGGGTATTGATCCGAATCTTAATATCAGCAATATTAAAGAAATCATAGATGTATATGAGAGAACTACAAAGATGAGCATCGACCCGAGACATCCATATGCAGGTAAGCTTGTATTTACCGCTTTTTCAGGTTCTCATCAAGATGCCATAAATAAGGGCGTTCAAGCTATGAGACAGAGAAACAACCCATACTGGGAAGTTCCATATCTGCCTATAGATCCGGCTGATATCGGTCGTGAGTATGAGCCTGTAGTAAGAATAAATTCACAGTCCGGAAAGGGCGGTGTTGCATTTGTTATGGATACATTCTACGGCTTTAAATTGCCAAAGGGTATGCATAAGGAATTTGCAGATATTATCCAAAAGATTTCGGAATCACAGGGAGAAGTTTCACCTGAAGAAATCTACAAGGAATTTGAAAAGAATTATATTGAGAAGAAAGAGCCTCTACACTTCAAAAAATGTGTCATTACAGATGCTGATGAAGATGGAGATTTCTCTACATATGTTAAGGTTACATACACTCTTGAAGGAGAAAGAGAGAGTATTTGAAAGCACCGGAAATGGTCCTATTGATGCAGTTAAGAGAGGTCTTGAAAATGTGGTTGGTAAGGGTATTAAAGTTCTTGATTACAATGAGCATGCCCTTACATCAGGTTCAAATGCGAAGGCTGCTTCATACATCCATATGCTTGATGTAGAAAGTGGAAAGACCACTTATGGAGTGGGCATTTCGGGAAATATCACAAGATCATCTATTAGAGCTTTATTTTCTGCAATAAATAGATTGTTCTATTAAAGAAATATAATGGAATACTCACGTATTTTAGTGGGTATTCCTTTGTGCTAATAATAATGAGGTAAGTATGAATATAGTTTATATAGCAAATGAAAAATTTGCAGTACACCTGGGTGTCAGCTTATATTCGCTATATGAGAGAAATAGATATGAGAAAGATATTAGAGTCTTCATCATTTCCACAGGAATTGGTGAAGACTCTTTAGGCAAGTTCAAAAGTATAGCAAAAAAATTTGACAGAAGTATAGAAATAATAGAGTTAAAGGATACATCAAAGTATTTTGATACCGGTATACAGGACTCTACATTTGATATAAGTAAGATGGGAAGATTACTTGTAGGAGAGCTTTTGCCAAAAGATGTAGATAGAGTTCTTTATTTGGATTGTGATATTGTCATATTACATTCAATAAAAGGCTTATATAATACAGAGCTTGAAGAAAATATAATTGCTGCTGTAGAGGAACCTACAGTACTTGAAAGAGTCAGATATGAAATCAGGCTTGATTATGAGGCTTCTTATGTGAATGCGGGACTTTTGTTGATAGATTTGAAAAAGTGGAGAGACAATAATTTAGGTGAAAGAATTATAAGCTATAGTAAAAGTATCTGGGATAAGAGTCTATTTGGTGAGCAGGATGCTATAAATGGTGTACTAAGATGGAAAACAAAGAAACTACCTCCAAAATACAATTTCTTTTCTAATTATAAATATTTCTCATACAATACATTTGTTAGAGTATATGGAGCAAGTCTTTCATATACAAAGGAAGATTTGAAAGAGGCAAAGAGACGACCGGTAGTACTGCATTTTGCAGGAGATGAGAGACCTTGGATCATAGGCAGCTTTAATCCATATAAAAGAGCATATGATTACTTTAAGGAAAAGACTCCTTTTAGAGATGTTCCAAATGAAACAGGAAAGAGATTATATATGCTTGTATATCATGTGATGAATATAATTACAGTTATTTGTCCGAAGATCAGAAAAAAAATATCTGAGTACTATATAGATAAAGCATATAAGAAGCATTCTGAAAGAAAATAAGGAGAAAAGATGAAGTTAGCCTTAGTAGTATTAAATTATAATGATGCAGACAATACATTAAAGATTCTTGGAAATGTTGCGGATTATTCTGTATTCGATAAAGTGATAGTAGTGGACAATGCATCAAATGATGATTCAAAGATAAGACTAAAAAGCTTTTGTGAGAAAAGGGATAAGATCTTTTTTGTTGAGAATCAAGAAAACAAGGGCTATGGAGCGGGCAATAATGTTGGCATATTTGTAGCGAAGAAGCTGGGTATGGATCTAGCTTTGATAGCAAATCCTGATACTGATTTTGAAGAAAGAGTTATTAAAGTTGTAAAATCTGTAATGGTAAAGAATTACAATATTTCGATATGTGCACCACTTGTAGAAACTAATGATGTCTATGGTAGCAGAGAAAATGTGCTAAAAGGAGCATCATGCTGGCCTATGAGAGATTTTATGCATTCTTTGGTTGAGAATGGTCCAATTTGCAGAAGACTATTTACAAAAGCACTTCATTATGACAGAAATTTTTATAATGCTAAGATAAGAAAAGTAGGTGCAGTACTTGGAGCACTTTTGATGGTGAGAGTAGAAGACTTTTTAAGGGTCGGTGGCTATGATGAAAATATGTTTCTCTATGGTGAAGAGGATCTTCTTTCAAAAAAGATGGCTGATATAGGCAAAAAAACAGTAGTAGTTACGGGATATAAGTATAAGCACATACATTCTGCCAGTATCAAAAAGAGTTTGAAGAGCCTGTATTCACGCCAGAAGATTAGAGAAGAGTCAACTATGTATTTTTATAAAAATTATTTGAAGATAAATTTGCTTCAACAGATATTTGCAAAAGTTTTCTTTGCATTTGTAAGGCTAGAAGTGATTATTTTCGGGTTAATGTAGGAATGCGTATGATAGAAATTTTACTTGCGACCTTTAACGGTGAAAGATTTTTGCCTGAGCAGATAGAAAGCATAATAAGTCAAAGCTTTACGGACTACAGTATACTTGCAAGTGACGATAATTCCAGCGATTGTACTTTTGAAATATTAAGAAGTTATGAGAGTGTATTAGGCGAAAAGATAAATGTTATTCAAAGTAATACTCACAGTGCAAAGGAAAATTTTTACAATCTGCTTGATATGGCTGATGCCGAATATATTGCACTCTGCGATCAGGATGACTTTTGGCAAAGAGACAGACTCAAAAAAAGCTTGAAGGCTGTACAAAGGCTTGAAAGAAGGTATGGCAAAGAAACACCGATACTTGTGCATTCGGATTTGGAGATAGTGGATGAAAACCTGAATTCAAAAAATAAAAAAATGTCCGAGCTTACAGGTATGAGAGAAGCCATAAAGTATGCAAAAAAAGAGTCGAAATATCTTTATACAATAAGTACTAAAGAAAGTTTTTCAAGGTATTTGGTTGAAAACAATATCACAGGAAATACGGTGATTATAAATAAAGCATTGCTTGATATATATAAAAGACCTAAAGTTTCTTTTATGCATGACTGGTGGCTTGGGCTAGTCGCTTTTACATTCGGTAAGGTGGCTTTTCTGGATGAGTGCCTTGTAAAGTACCGTCAACATGAGAGCAATGAACTTGGTGCAAAGAATCCTCTTGAACTTTGCAACATAAAAAGAGAAACAAACAAAAGGTAAGAGAAAATTACGACTGTATGTTTGCACAAGTAGAGGAGTTTTTATTATTATATAAGAATGAACTTGGGAAAAGCAGGTTGGCTGATACATATTATGCACACAAATACTTAAATGCCTTTGCAAATATGAAATCTAAAAACAGGATATCAAAGATAAGAGATATCTTGAAATATTCATTTTTTAAAAGTTCAAAAATACTTACAATAGGAGAGATGCTGAATATCTAATGAATAAAAAAAATAGAAGTGAGATTACAACATCTCTTTTTTGGAAAATACTTGAAAATGGCGGTTCACAGGGAGTTCAATTTATAGTATCTATACTACTTGCAAGACTTCTTAGTCCTTCAGAGTATGGAATAGTTGCAATAGTTTTGATTTTTACGACAATAGCCAATGTGTTGGTTCAGAACGGCTTCTCATCAGCACTTATTCAAAAGCAGAATGCAGATGATTTGGACTTTTCATCTGTACTTATTTTTAATGCGTTTTTGTCTATCTTAATATATTTTTTATTGTTTTTTATATCACCGGTAATAGCCGGTATATATAATAGATCTGAACTTGTGATGATACTTAGAGTAATGGGTATTATCATAATACCGGGAAGTATTATTTCGGTACAGAATTCCTATGTTGCCAGAAACATGAAATTTAAAATACTGTTTATAGCAACATTTCTAGCATCTATCATTTCAGGTGGTATAAGTGTGTTTATGGCAATCAGTGGAATGAAGGTGTGGGCATTGGCATTTCAACAAATAGTATATTATTTTGCTTTGCTTATAATACTAGGTATAGGAATCAAATATTTTCCAAAACTGAGTTTCAGCATGGAAAGACTTAGAACTATGTTTGCATTTGGTTCAAAGCTTCTGATAGCTTCTTTGCTGGATACCATTTTTACAAATATACATGGATTGATTATTGGAAAGGCGTACAGTGAGGAAATGCTGGGTGCTTTCAACAGAGGTGAACAGTTTCCAAAGCTTGTGGTGACAAATCTGTCCTCTGCTATACAGTCAGTGCTTTTACCGGTAATGTCAAAGAAGCAAGACAGTAAGGAGGATATTAAAAAGCTTTTGCAGTCTTCCATAAAACTGTCTACATTTGTAGTAGCACCTATGATGTGCGGATTGGCAGCAGTCAGTGACAATCTTATACTGCTTTTATTAGGTGAGAAGTGGTCATTTGCTATTCCTTTTTTGCAGATGATGTGTTTTTCATATGTGTTCTGGCCTATACATATATCCAATCTACAGGCCCTAAATGCAATGGGTAGAAGTGATATTTTTTTAAAACTTGAGATAGTAAAGAAACTCCTTGGTGTGGCTGTTTTGATTATAGGCATAAGATACAATGTATTTATATTTATAGGATTAAAAGCTTTTTCAGATTTGATATGTGCATTTATAAATGCTTATCCAAATGTAGGACTGTTGGATTATAAACTTAGAGAACAGAGTATGGATGCCCTGGCAAACTTTGCACCTGCCATATGTATGGGAGTTATTATTTATATAGCCGGCAAGTATATTGGCATAGGAGCTATAAGTTTGCTTATACAGATAGTACTAGGAGTAATTATTTATATAGCCTTGGCTGTAGTTTCTAAAAATGAAAATATGAGAATGATAATAAGTAGGTTCGGATAGTTTATTATCAAAACAATTAGGGGAAAATTATGAATATACTTTTGACCAGTGTGGGTAGGAGAGCATATATAATTGATTATCTGAGAGATGTATATAAAGCTCTCGGATTAAAAGGAAGTATCATAGCGACAAATTCAGATATGAATACTACAGCTATGAGTATGGCAGATAAGGCATTTGAGTCGCCGCTTATATATGATGAAGAATACATACCTTTTTTGATGGATATATGCAAAAAAGAAAAGATAGATATATTGATTTCTCTTTTTGACATAGACCTTATGATACTTGCAAAGAATAAAGGGGGATTTGAAGCTTTGGGTGTAAAGGTAATTGTTTCAAAGGAAAAATATTATAAATATTTGTAATGATAAATTTGAAATGTTAAAATATCTTGAGAAGATAAATATGCTTAGTACCAAAGACTTGTATAGATTTAGCTGAAGCATTAGCTGAAGCTGATTTTGAGAACAATACATATATATTAAAGCCTAGATGGGGTATGGGATCTTTAAGTATCTTTGAAGCTGAAAATAAAAGAGAATTGGAAGTTCTCTATGAAAAAGCAAAAAGAAGTATTCAAAAGTCATATTTAAAATTTGAATCAAAGGCTGATATCAATAGGGCAATACTTATACAGGAAAAAATCAAGGGTGAGGAATTCGGACTGGATATATTTAATAATCTGGATGGAAAGTATATAACCACCACTGTAAAGAAAAAGCTTGCAATGAGATCAGGTGAAACTGATATTGCAAAAGTGGTTGAAAACAATGCTTTGAATGATATTGGTAGAAAAATAGGTGAAGATCTGAAACATATAGGAAACCTGGATATGGACATACTTATATCGGGAGAAAAAGCCTATATAATAGATATGAATGCCAGATTTGGGGGAGGCTATCCTTTTACTCATAGTGCCGGTGTAAATGAGCTGGAAGCTATTATAAGACTTTGTAATAATGAAAAGCTAAATGATTTATCAGTAAAAAAATATGGTCTTTTTGCAAAGGAAATAACCTTAGTAGAATTAAAGTAGATTTGGATATATTATGGATAAAAAAGAAAGAAGTGCGTATTTTTGGAATATGCTTGGCAGTTTGGTATATGCTATTACAAGCATGTTGCTGGGTGTGGCGGTAACAAAACTTGCAGGAGCATATGCGGGAGGAATATTTTTCTTCGGATTTTCCACTTTGGGTCAACAGCTTTATATAGTTTCATACTTTGGAATGCGACCTATACAGGTTACAGATATTGCAAATGAATATACATTTGGAGATTATTTAAGATTAAGGGCTATAACTTCATTTATTGCAATTTTGGCAGGATTTATATATGTACTTTTTATTGCAAAGGACAGATATGTATTTGAAGTATATATGATATTGTCACTTTATAAGATTCTTGACGGGTTCTGTGATGTATTTGAGTCAGAGATGCAAAGACAGGACAGACTGGATATAACAGGAAAAGCAACACTTTTTAGGACAATATTTTGTGTAGGCATATTTCTGGTCGCTTTGGTAGTTTCAAGGGATTTGAAGCTTAGCTCTTTGGTATTATTGCCAAGTATAGTGATTGCAGCAGTAATTTTTGATATACTGCCATTGATGAAATTAAAACCGGATATAGTTATAAAAAAGGCCTCCTATATATCACTGATACATAAGAGTAAATGGCTCTTTTTAGGAGCTTTTATAGACCTATATATTTTTGCAGCAGCAAAGTATGCTGTAAATTTTAGACTTGGCGGAGAGTTTAACAGCTATTTTAGTATTATATTTATACCTACCTCTATAATAAATCTTATGGCAGGGTTTATAATAAGACCTATACTTACAAAGCTCTCATTACTCTATAAGATGGGTAATAAAAAGAACTTTCTATCCACCATATCAAATCACAGTATTTATATTTGTAGCCACTTTATTTGGAATGTTTATGGCATATACTTTAGGTATTCCGGTACTTAAGTTTGCACTTGGCGATGTTGGAAATGTATTGGAGCCATATAAAAAGGCATTGGTTTTGGTAATACTTGGCGGAGGACTTTATGCCATAGTGAATTTGGGATACTATTGCCTTGTGATTTTTGAAATGACCGGAATTATATTTTTAATATATGTTGTAGGAGCTATATTTGCATATTTTATCAGCGATTTTATGGTAAGAAACTTTGCAATGAATGGAGCAGCTCTTGCGTATATGATAACAATGTCATTATTAACTGTATTTTTCCTTGTAGCAGTGATTTTTGGACTTAGAAAGGTTAAAAAATGAATTTAGTAGATGTTATAATACCTACATACAAGCCGGATAAAAGATTTTTGATATCGGTAAAAAGACTTCTGGCTCAGACTGTGAAGATTGGTAAAATTATTATTATAAATACCGGTAAAGATCTGTGGGATAAAAGCGGTGTTGAAGATAAGCTTAATAGACTTTTTGAAAACAGCACTACAGAGTTTTGTTTGGAGCATATAGAGAAAGAGGAGTTTGACCATGGAGCCACCAGAAATCTTGGAGTGTCAAAATCAAAGTCTGAGTATTTTATATGCATGACTCAGGATGCGGTATGTTTTGATAAGAAAACTGTTGAATATTTGCTCAGAGGTATGGATAAATCTATCAAAATGACATATGCGAGACAGGTGCCGGATAAAAGTGCAAATAAGATAGAAAAATTCACAAGAGAGTTTAACTACCCTGTAGAGTCTATGATAAAATCATTTAATGAAAAAGAAACTTTGGGAATAAAGACATATTTTGCTTCAAATGTATGTGCAGCCTATGAAAGAGAGACTTTTGATGCTTTGGGCAGATTTGATACGGGAGAAATATTGAACGAGGATATGCTTTTCGCATATAAGCTTATAGAGCATGGTTATTTTATAAAATATGAAGCATGGGCAAAGGTAATACATTCTCATAACTACAGTGGGAAGAAGCAGTTTATGAGAAACTTTGATATAGGAGTTTCACAGAGCAGCAATCCTGATATTTTTAATAATATAAAAAGCGAGAGTGAAGGTAAGAAGATGGTATTGCAGACCTTGAAATATCTACTGTCTACACACTCGTATATCAGTGCAATCAGGCTTATATACATAAGTGGTTGCAAATATGCAGGTTTTTTGATGGGAAAGAACTTTAAAAAATTGCCAAAGAGCCTAATAAAGAAATGCAGCATGAACAGAGATTTTTGGAGATAGATATGGCTGATACATTAGTGATAATACCGGCGTTCAATGAAGAAAAGAATATTGTAAATGTGATAGAGAGGCTCACAAGTACGCTTGATGATGTTGACTATGTAATAGTAAATGATGGTTCTGCCGATAATACTTCCAAGATTTGCAGAGAAAATAATTTTAATATTATTGAACTACCGGTTAATCTTGGACTTGCAGGTGCCTTTCAAACCGGTATGAAATATGCCCACAGGCATGGCTATAAGTATGCAGTACAGTTCGACGGAGACGGACAGCATAGACCTGAATACATACCTACAATGAGAAAAAAATGTGAAGAATGTGATATAGTCATTGTGTCAAGATTTGTCACTAAGAAGAAGCCATTTAGTCCAAGAATGATCGGTTCCAGACTGATCAGTTTTGCTATAAAACTTAGTACCGGTGTCACTATAAAAGACCCTACATCAGGTATGAGAATGTATAATAAAAAGCTTATTGCAGAATTTGCCCTTAGATTAAACTATGCCCCTGAGCCGGATACTATATCATATCTTATAAAGCAGGGTGTAAGGGTATGTGAGATACAGGGTGAGATGGATGAAAGAGTGGCAGGAATCAGCTACCTTACCCCTATAAATGCAGCAAAGTATATGTTTAGAATGTTATGCTCCATTATATTTATTCAAAGTTTTAGAGAGAAGAAAAAAATACTATGACGATAATACTAAGAATAGGTTTGATTTTAATATCAATAATATCATTTATTGTAATTATAAGAAAAATAAGAAAGTCAAAGATAAGGATAGAAGATGGACTCTTCTGGGTGAGCTTTTCCATCATATTGATAGTCTTTGCAATATTTCCTAGGATTATTTATTTTATATCAGATTTGCTGGGAGCAAAGTCTCCGGCAAATATAGTTTACCTTATAATAATAGGGATGCTTTTAGTAAAACTCTTTTTTATGAGTATACAGATGTCACTTTTGGAAAATAAGATGGTAAATCTTGCTCAGGAGATGTCACTTAAGGAGAAAGAAGATAGGGATAGAAGAGAATAGAATATTATTATAGTAAATAAAGGGGTATCACTGATGAGGGTGATACCTCTGTTTTTAGTTTTAGATAAGCAGGTTATCAATTTAAGTATGTTAAGGGAGGGTAATAAATAATTTTAGTTACTAAAGACTTATTATCGGTGACAATGTAAGTGAAATGCTTTACAAACAGGTGTAAATAGAATACAATAAAGTTAAAGAAAGGAGGATGATTATGGCACAAATTAGTTTGAGAATTGATGATGATGTAAAGGTAAATGCAGAGAAAGTATGCAAAGATATTGGAATGTCAATGTCTACAGCAGTAAATATCTATTTGAAAAGGCTGGGGTCAGAGAGACGAATACCATTTGAAGTGTCGGCGGATCCTTTTTACAGTAAAGAGAATATGGATGAATTGGAGAGGAGAGTTGCCAATATTCGCACAGGAAAAAGTGTGTTAAAAGAACATGACTTAATAGGAGTTGAATGATGCGAAAACTATGGGATGATAATGCATGGGAAGAATATCTGTATTGGCAAACACATGATAAGAAGATTTTAAAGAAAATCCATAGGTTATTAGTAGATATTGATAGAAATGGATATGAATGTACCGGAAAGCCTGAGCCGCTTAGTGGAAATCTTTCGGGATATTGGAGTGTTCGTATTGATGAGAAAAATCGAATCGTATTTAGACTATGTGAGAACAGTATTGAAATAATACAGTGTGGCTCTCACTACGGTAATAAATAAGAGTACGGTGGAAATATATAAAGAGACTGTTCGGAAGTGATAGCAATAAGAAAGGGGTTGTGTGACTTATTTTGAGTCATACAACCCTAAATTTCGGTTCTATGTCAAGGGTTGGGGTGGGTTGATTTTTCAACCCACTTCTTAAGTAGAAGGATAGTGGAATTAATCTTTTATACCAGGTTAATGAGGTATTGTACTAAAGTATATTGCATTAATCAACAATATTTATTATAATAGTTGAAAAATATAGATCATTATATCTAGTGATTCTATAATTATATTTCTTATATTTTCTAATTCATAAAAATAAAAAGTTCTATTTATAAAGGAGGTTTATGTCTGAGAGGTCTATACAAAAGTTCAAAGAATATATACAAAAGTTAAATCCCATTGATGATATTATATTTAGAAAGATGGCAGAGAATAAGGAGTTTTGCGAAGAAATATTAAGGGAGTTTTTGCAAGATTATCATCTAAAAGTATTAAATAATAAGTCGCAATATGCTATAACTAATATAGACAGACGATCGGTTATACTGGATGCTTATTGTGAACTAAGAGATGGAAGAAGGATAAATATTGAGGTTCAAAATGCTGATAATGTAAATCACCAAAAAAGAGTGAGATATTACAGCAGCGTACTGACTACAAGCCTGATGAAAAAAGGAGAGAACTTTGATAATGTGCCGGAAGTGTGTATGATATATATCTGCAACTTTGATATCTTTAAAGAAAATAAGAGTTTATATCTAATAAAAAGAGTGATAGATGGTAGCTACACAGAAGTTGACAATGGACTTAAGGAAATATATATCAGTGCGAATATAAATGATGGTACTACACTATCTGAGCTAATGGAAGTTTTTACAAAAGATGATTGTTACAGTGAAAATTTTCCTGTAACATCCAAGATGAAATATGATTTTAAGTATGTTAAGGAGGGTAATAAGATGACAGATGCAATGAAGGAACTATACGACATATTTAAAGAGGATATGGATCAGGAGTTATTGGAAAAATCTAAAAAGAAGTGGATAAAAGAAGGAATAAAAGAGGGCAGAAAAGAAGGTGCGATAAATACATTACTTATACTGGTAAAAGATGGGATAATATCTGTAGAAGATGCTGCAAAAAGAGCAAATATAAGCGTAAGCAAGTTTGAGAAGTACTTAAATAAAAAATGTAAAGGTACAGACAATATTATTGCGTGATATTGAAAACACCTAGGATACTGAAAGGTGTCCTCTTTCGTAAGAAATATGAATCAAATACAGCTTTATATATTGGTTGAACTTTAATATGGTATTTATCTTTAGATGAAATATTAAGATATGGGGATGTATTAAATATTATACAGGCAGATGAGAAAGATAGAGTTGTAGAAAGGAAAGATGTACCTCTGTTTGATAAAGATGCCTTTAGAGAAGCTATAATTAATGCATTCTTACATAATAAGTGGGTAGAAATGAATGAGCCCATGGTAACTATTTACTCTGATAGGATAGAGATTCTATCAAGGGGAACAATACCTCAAGGACAGACTGTTGAAGGATTCTTTTTAGATGAGTCCATTCCTGTTAATAAAAAATTATCAGAGATTTTTTTGCAGTTGCATATCAGTGAGAAGACCGGTAGAGGAGTTCCTAAAATTACAGAAAAATATGGAAAAGAAGCATTTGAATTCAGAGAAAATTCTATTATTGTAAAAATTCCGTTTAATTGGATTAATATCATGTATGATAAAGAGGGTAATAAAGAGGGTAATAAAGAGGCAGGTTATTCGGATTTAAATGAGACGGAAAAGATTATACTTAAAGAAATAAAAAGCAACCCTAATATTACCAAGAGAGAGATCCAAGAAAAAATATGTAAAGGAAAGACTGCAATAGATCGTGGAATTTCCAATTTAAAAAGAAAAAAAGGATATATAGAGCGTATAGGTTCAAATAGAAAAAGGTTATTGGAAAAATACTTATATAAAGCTATTATAATGTTCCGGAAGTTTGTATGATATATATTTGCAATTTTGATATATTCAAAGAAAATAAGAGCTTATATTTAATAAAAAGGGGTGATATCGTATGAATGTTTGAGGTGGATAATAATATTTTTGTAAGGGGATTTAGTTATATTTATTGTGATGTTTGATGAGCTTTTGATTCAGTAATATATTATTAAGGAAGTGGGAAAAGAATATGAGGAGGCTGTCAGGAAATGACAGCCCCACTGATTTTTAATAATCATCTTCATTTAAAATAATATCAAGCATTTGCCTTGGAGTTACAATAAATGTCTCAGCTGGAAAATGTTTTATATTTCCTGTCACCATCCAAGCCTGAGTTGATTCTCTCTGTTCCATAACAACCTCGTAAAAAACTACATCTTTAGGATCAGGTAAATCTATATCAATATGAGTTTCATTAATATACAGTCCTTTTTGATTAAATTCGTTTATAATATCATCTACGATATCATTAGGTAAATGAAATTTTGGACGCAATAAAACATTTCTATATTCTGATTCGATTTCTTTATTCAATACAGGTATAATTTTACCATTAAATGCAAACTCGATAATAGTTCCAGGAATAGAATTATGCTTTAATACTGCAGAAACAAGAACATTAGTATCGATGACTACAAAATACTTCATAATTACTTTCTTGCCTCTGATATTTCTGCATTTATCTCATCCAATGACATATTGGAAATATTATATTCCTCTGCAATCTTGCCGGCTTTATCTAAAGCTCTTATTCCTGGTGTATCGGTGTTGTCAAGCTTCATACTAAATGGAATACCCTGTTCCTGATTTAGTCTTGACATACACATTTTAAGGTATGACGGAAGTGTGAGCCCAAGCTTATCAAGAATTTGTATAGATTTAATTTTTTCAGTGTCTTCTGTTCTAAATTGGATAAGTGTACTTGCCATATTTAATACCTCCAAATACAAAATATTTCTATAAATCTAGCATAACACAGATGTAATCTTATGTAAACATTTGATTGCAGATTGGGGCTGTGTATTATAGAAAACCAAAATATCCTGACAAAGTCACAAAGCCAAAATGCTTTGTACTTGTCAGGATATTTCTATTTTGTTCTGAGGGAAGTAAAATTACTTATTTCCCGACAGCCCTTTTTTATTGCAATGCACTTGTATAATATATATATTTTTGCTATACCTATTTTAGAATTGCTGTGAATACAGTATTATAGATCTGAGTTGACCATATAGAGAAAAAAAGCGTAATATACAGATATATAATAAGTAAAAAGTGCTTTTTAAATGGTTATGGGGTAGATAATATGTTGGTTAATATTACAGTAGAGAATTTTAAGTCTTTTGATAAAAAAGAATAATTGTCTATGATTTCATCAAGTAAATTTATTGAAGAATGCAGTAATATATGGTGCGAATGCTTCAGGAAAATCAAACTTGGTTAAATCATCGGAGTTTATAAAAGATGTAGAGCATGACAGGATGATTATAGTTTTTGACGGGGATATTTTTGAAGAAAAAGTAGAAGGTCATGATAAACTGATAGAAGATATTGAAAAGAGGGATATAGCGGCAGTTTCTAATCCTAATTTTGAATTATTTTTGTTACTTCATAAAGAAGGAAGCTATGAAGATTATATAAAAGGTAGAATCAGTAGTAATATAGGGTCAAGTATAGATGGGATTATAAAAGAAAATCCATTGATCAGGAAGTATTAGAAAAATCTAAAATAAGTGGATAAAAGAGGGTGGAAAAGAAGTTGTGATAAATAAATTACTTACTACGTGTAAAAGATGGAATAATTTCCATATAAGATGCTGAAAAAAAGAGTAATATAAGCGTAAGTAAGTTTTAAAAAAATATTTATATGAAAAAAAGGGGTGATATCGTATGAATGTTTGAGTTGGATAATAATATTTTTTTGTAAGGGGATTTAGTTATATTTATTGTGATGTTTGATGAGCTTTTGATTCAGTAATATATTATTAAGGAAGTGGGAAAAGAATATGAAATCATTTAAAAATATGATATTTGGCTTGATTGCTATGGGTTTATTTATGTTTGGGTTTTGTTTTACATCATTTGCGGGTTCTTGGAGACAGGAGAATGGTTCCTGGAGATATATAAGAGAAGACGGTTCTTATCCTGCAAATGAGTGGATGTGGATTGATGGAGATGTGGATGGGTATGCGGAGTGCTACTACTTTGATGGTAATGGAAATTGTTATATAAATACAACCAGCCCTGACGGTTATAGCATTGACCAAAATGGTGCTTGGACAATAAACGGAGCGGTACAAAGATGTATAAGTGTTAAAGGTAATCTTGGATATTATGATAAAAGAACAGGTTTGGCACGATATTATAATCAACAATCAGGAAGAATAATACTTAGTATGTATCCTGACAATGTAAAGTTTGCGGTACTGACTTTAGATTATCCAAGGAGGATGGTAGTAACAGATGGTATTACAGGAGAGGCAACATATACTGAAAAGGTGTTCAGCATACATTTTAGTAGATTTTCAGAGAATATGCGTGATGGAAGTCAAGCTTCATGGAGAGCGTATGAGAATAGGAATGTAACAGTTGTGTTTATAGGAGGTCAACCTGAACTTTATAGTGCAGTAGGTGGCGAACCACTTGAATCAGTAGGGTTTGTGGGTGACAATGTAAAAATTTATACTAACTAATATATCTGGGGCTGTCAAGAACTGACAGCCTCATTTTATTTGTCCAAAATTTTCTATGCACAAACTCTTGATTTTATTCATAAAAAGTGTATAATTATAAAACTATAAAAGTAGTATTATTAATCGCAAGAAAGGAAATGAGGTGTTTTATGATAAAAGCAGGTATTGTAGGAGCTACAGGATATGCAGGAGCAGAGCTGGCTAGACTGTTGTTACAAAGAAATGACTGTGAAATAGTGGGCTACGGATCAAAGAGCTTTGTGGGTGAGACTTATTCAGGTGTATTTAGAAACATGTATAAATATGCAGACATATCTTGTGTAAACGACAATATAGTAGAACTGTCAAAAAAAGCAGATGTTATATTTACAGCTACACCTCAGGGTTTCCTGGCTGAAAATATAAATGATGAGGTACTTGCTAATTCAAAAGTAATAGACCTTTCAGCGGACTTCAGAATAAAGGATGTGGATGTATATGAAAAGTGGTATAAGCTTGAGCACAAGTCAAAAATCTGATAGAAAGGGCAGTATACGGATTGCCTGAGCTTTACCGTGAAGATATAAAGAATGCAAGGCTGATTGCAAATCCGGGATGTTATCCTACCTGCTCAATACTTTCATTAAATCCACTGCTAAAGCATAAATTGATAGATGAAAACAGCATCATAATAGATGCCAAGTCAGGAACTTCAGGTGCAGGAAGAAGTGCAAAGATTGATAATCTTTTTTGCGAAGTTAATGAGAATATGAAAGCATATGGTATAGCAAGTCACAGACATACTCCGGAGATAGAAGAACAACTGAGTAAAGTTGCGAATGTGCCGATAGTACTCAGTTTTACACCACATCTGGTTCCTATGATGAGAGGGATTTTGGTAACTGCATATGCCTCACTAAAGCCTTATGTAAGTAAGGAAGATGTAAAAAAAGCTTATGAGTCTGAGTATTCAAATGAGAAGTTTATAAGGCTTCTTAGAAAAAATGAAAATGCGGAGACTAGATTTGTAAAGGGAAGCAATTTTGTGGATATAGGCTATGTAATAGATAAGAGGACAAACAGGATAGTAGTGACCGGTGCTATTGACAATCTTATAAAGGGTGCTGCGGGTCAGGCTATGCAGAATATGAATTTAATGTTTGGAATTGAAGAAGAATGTGGATTAAAAAATTTACCGATATCAATATGATGAAGAAAGATATAGAAATAAGGACAATGACTATTGAGGATTACAATGAGGTAATGACTCTATGGAAAAGTATAAAGGGTTTTAAAATAAGAGCTATTGATGATGACTTTGAGCATATAAAGAAATTCCTTGATAGGAATACAGGACTTAGTGTTGTTGCCATAAAGGACGATCATATAGTTGGAAGCATACTTTCAGGACATGATGGTAGACAGGCTTCGTTCTACCATGTATGTGTAGATGCAAAGTGCAGAGGATTAAATATAGCAAGTCGGATGGTGGAGGAAGCTATAGAAAGGCTCAAAGAAGAAGGAATCAGCAAGATAACATTGATTGCATTCAAGAAAAATTTTGCCGGAAATATTTTTTGGAAAAATCAGAATTGGAAGTTAAATACTGATATAAACAGCTATGAACTTACACTAAATGAGGGAAATATATCAAGTGTAGTAGCATAATGACTTATGTATACCCAGGGCTTGGAGCTTTGTGTAAAGCATAGCCGGCATATGTAAACATAATAGCAGTATAAGGAGAAGGTATGAATATAATAAATGGCGGAATATGTGCACCAAAGGGATTTTTGGCAAGTGCAACAGCAGCGAATATAAAATATAAAAACAGAACGGATATGGCTATGATTTTTTCAAAAGTGCCTGCCATATCTGCCGGAACATATACTACAAATCTTGTGAAAGCCGCACCGGTACTTTGGGATAGGAATATTACAGATAGTGAAGTGGAAGTAAATGCAATAGTCATAAATTCAGGCATTGCTAATGCATGCACAAAGGATGAGGGCATGGATTATTGTAAGCAGAGTGCAAATAAGGCTGCTATGGAGCTTTTAGTAGATGAAAATTCTGTGCTTTTGGCTTCCACAGGAGTGATAGGTATGCAGCTGCCGATAGATAGAATCTGTAATGGTATAGAGTCACTTTCAAAGTCTTTAGAGCAGAGTGAAAAGGCTGCAAATGAAGCGGCTAAGGCTATAATGACTACAGACACTGTTTCAAAGGAAGTCGCAATAGAGTTTGAAATTTCAGGAAAAACTGTAAAGATGGGTGGAATGTGTAAGGGTTCAGGAATGATACATCCGAATATGTGTACAATGCTTGGATTTATCACAACAGATGTAAATATTTCTAAGGAACTTCTATTAAAAGCCCTTAGAGAAGATGTTGTAGATACCTTCAATATGGTGAGTGTTGACGGTGATACTTCTACAAATGATTCACTTATTATTCTTGCAAATGGATTGGCTGAAAATGTAAAAATAGTTGATGAAAATAGTGATGAGTACAAGGTATTTAAAATTAATTTGAACTTTGTCACAACTACTCTTTCAAAGATGATTGCAGGAGATGGGGAGGGTGCTACTGCACTTTTTGAGGTAGCGGTAGATGGTGCCAAGACCAAGGAAGCTGCAAGAACTTTAGCAAAATCAGTGGTTACTTCATCACTTACAAAGGCTGCTATATTCGGACATGATGCGAACTGGGGTAGAATACTTTGTGCACTGGGATATAGTGGAGAAAAATTTGATCCTGATAATATGGAGCTTCATTTTGAAAGTGAAAACGGAAAGATCTTGATATATAAGGATGGAGTATCTGTAGGTTTTGATGAAGATGTAGCTACAAAAATCCTTTCAGCAAAAGAGGTGAGAGCTTTGGTAAAGCTACATATGGGTGAGTTTAGTGCAACCGCATGGGGATGTGATCTGACATTTGACTATGTAAAGATAAATGCAGATTACAGAAGCTAGAAGCATTTAAGCTTTATTTATAAATTATAAGATTTTGCAAAACGACAGAAATATAAAGAGGTTTTTAATGGATAAATTACTTGAAAAGGCAGGTACTCTTATTGAGGCTCTGCCATATATACAAGCCTTTAATAAAAAAATAGTAGTGGTAAAGTATGGAGGTTCAGCCATGCTTGATGATGAACTGAAGAAAAAGGTAATACAGGACATAGTGCTTTTAAAGCTTGTAGGTTTGCAGCCTGTTATAGTACATGGAGGTGGTAAGGAGATTTCCAAATGGCTGGAAAAAAAGTAAATATAGAGCCACATTTTGTAAACGGCCTAAGATTCACGGATGATGCTACCATGGAAGTTGTAGAAATGGTACTCAATAAAGTAAATAAAGAACTTGTACAAATGATGGGTGAGCTTGGAATGAAGGCGGTAGGTATCAGTGGAAAGGACGGCTCACTATTACATTGCCATAAAAAAAGGAAGTGGAGGGAGAGGATATAGGTCTGGTAGGTGAAGTAAGTGAAGTAAATCCGGATATTATTTTTTTGACCTTTTAGATAGAGAGTTTGTACCTGTTATATGTCCGGTAGGCTTTGATAGGGAAATATAAAAGTTATAATGTAAATGCAGATGATGCAGATGTGCTATTGCAAAGGCACTGAAAGCTGAAAAGTTGGCATTTCTTACGGATGTAGAGGGAGTATACAGGGATTTTGATGACAAAAAGCAGCCTTATAGAAAAAAATAAGTACAAAAGAAATACAGGAAATGATTGAAAATGGGCAGATGGGTGGAGGTATGCTGCCGAAGCTTTCAAATTGTGTGGATGCTATAGAAAACGGGGTAAACAGAGTGACAATAGCTGACGGTAGAGTGCCACATTGTCTTTTGCTTGAAATGTTCACAAACAAGGGTATCGGTACTATGATAGTGGGAGATGAATAATATGATGAAGGATCAGGTAGACTTTGCAGAACATTTATTATTAAAGACATATAACAGATATCAGGTGGTATTTGACCATGGAGATGGAATAAAGCTTTATGACACTGAAGGTAATGAATATCTGGATTTTTTTGCCGGTATTGCTGTACAAGGACTTGGCTATAATTATAAGGGATTGAATAAGGCATTAAAAGAACAGGCAGATAAGCTATGGCATATATCAAACTATTTTTATAACGAACCTGTGATAGTTGCAGGACAAAAATTACTTGAAATAAGTGATATGGAAAAAGTCTTTTTTACAAATTCAGGTACGGAGGCTATTGAGGGAGCTGTAAAGATTGCGAAAAAATACGGAACTAAAATCGGGGGAAGATATGAAATAATTGCTATGGAAGGCAGCTTTCATGGAAGAAGTCTTGGAGCACTTTCGGTTACAGGAAATGAACATTATAGAGAGGATTTTTATCCATTGATTCCCGGAATAAAATTTGCAAAATATAATGATTTAGAATCTGTAAAAAATCTTGTTACAGATAAAACCTGTGCTATAATACTTGAGACAATACAAGGAGAGGGTGGAATACATCCGGCTACAAAAGAGTTCTTAGAGGGCATAAAAAAGTTGACAGATGAAAAAGACTTGATACTTATACTAGATGAGATTCAATGTGGAATGGGCAGGAGCGGAAACTTTTTTGCTTGGCAGGAATATGGGATAAAGCCGGATGTTATGACAGTGGCAAAGGCACTGGGTAATGGTGTACCTATAGGTGCATTTTTGACAGCCGGCAAGGCAAGTGATGTATTAAAACCGGGAGATCATGGATCCACATATGGAGGTAATCCTTTGGTTTGTGCAGTAGCATCTAAGGTACTTGATATTTTCAAAGAAGATTCAATAATTGAGAATGTTAGGGTAGTGGGGAAGTATCTTAGAGAAAAGCTTGATGAACTGGCGAGGTCATATCCGTCAATCAAAGAAGTCAGAGGTAAGGGTCTGCTTTTGGGAGTAGAGTTTGATAAACCGGTAGCTGATATTATAAAGAGTGCATTGACAGATGAGAGACTGGTACTGATAAATGCCGGCAGCAATGTACTTAGATTTATTCCACCACTCATTATTTCAAAATCAGATGTTGATGATGCTCTTTGCAGATTGAAAAGAGTGTTAGAAAAAATTTAAAGAAAAGGTGAAAAATGACAAAGGAAGAGATTTTTGCCATAGTTGAAGAGGAAGATGTAGGATTTATAAGATTGCAGTTTACCGATATTTTCGGAACATTAAAAAATATAGCAATAACTGTAAGTCAGCTTGAGGATGCATTGGACAATAAAATTCTTTTTGACGGTTCAAGTGTAAAGGGGTTTGCACCAATAGAAGATTCGGATCTGTATTTACATCCGGATCTTTCAACATTTTGTATTTTTCCATGGAGACCACAGCAGGGAAAGGTTGCAAGATTTATTTGTGACATATATAGATCTGATGGGAGTATATTCACAGCAGATCCCAGAGCGGCACTTTTGAATGCATATAAAGCAGCAAAAGAAGCAGGCTTGAATATATTTATTGAAGCTGAATGTGAGTTCTTTTTGTTAAATACAGATGATACGGGAGAGGTAAGTCGTACTGTAAAGGAAAAGGCGAGTTATTTTGATGTAGGTCCTCTTGACATGTCTGAGAATATACGAAGAGATATTGTGTTAAATTTGGAGGAGATGGGAATACAAATAAAGTCTTCACACCATGAAATTGCAAAGGCTCAGCATGAAATAGACTTCACAAATCAAAGTGCAGTAGTATGTGCAGATACTATACAGACATTTAGAATGGCTGTAAAGACATTGGCAAAAAGACATGGACTAAGTGCTTCATTTATGCCAAAACCTTTTGATACGGAAAATGGAAGTGGTATGCATTTTAAGGTCTCAGTTTTTGATAATGATGGTAATAATGTGTTTTTAGAAGATTCAAAACTTAGTACAGAGGCAAGCGCAGCTATTGCAGGAATATTGGCACATGCAAGTGAATTGTCTTTGATAAATAATCCTTTGGTGAACTCATATAAGAGATTAAAGCCTGGATTTGATGCACCGGCATATGTATCTTGGAGTTCAAACTCCAATAGAAGTGCACTTATTAGAATACCTACAGAAAGAGATAATCAAATCAGACTGGAATTTAGAAGTCCTGATTCTGCTGCAAATCCTTATCTTTGTATTGCAATGCTTATATATTCTATTCTAGATGGTATAGAGAACAAAATCGAATGTGATGACGCAATCAATCAAAACATGTATGCAGATAAAGTGGATAATATTAAAAAACTTCCGGATACGCTAAGTGAGGCAATAGACGAATTTGAAAAATCGGATTTTGTAAGAGAGAAATTGGGTAAGCATATATTTGATGAGTATCTAAGTGCTAAGAAGGTGGAATGGAATGAATTTAATAATGCTGTTACAGATTGGGAAATAAAGAAGTATTTGGAGAGATACTAGTTGATTTTAAGGGTTTTAGTCAAGGAGAAAGGACAGTAATGTCAGATATAATCATTGCATTTCCAAATCCCGGTGACAGCAAGGTTTTAAGATCTATTTTGATCAAAAACGGATATTCTATCGTGGGCGTGGTTACCTCAGGTGCTCAAGCTATAAACCTTTCAGATGATATTGATTATGGCATTGTAATATGTGCTTATCAGCTTAATGATATGCAGTACATGGAGCTGAGAGATAATGTCAATGAAACCTGTGAGCTTTTGCTCATTTGTTCACCAAATAAATTTAATGGAGCTTTGGATGAAAGTATAAATTTTTTGCCAATGCCTTTTAAGGTAATAGAGTTGGCAAAGAAGGTGGGCGAGATATCTGATAAACTTTATTATGAAAGAAAAAGAAAGAAAAAGCAGGAAGATAGAGGAAGTAAAAATTTTCTAACAATACAAAGAGCAAAGGCGCTTCTGATAGAACATAGGAATATGACAGAGCCACAAGCACATAAGTATTTGCAAAGCAGTAGTATGGAAAACGGAGACACTATTATAAATATGGCAAAGAAGATTTGCTTGTTATATGGCGGGAAGGAATAGATATAGATGGAGAATATTATTAAATTTGTAAAAATGCAGGGAGCAGGAAATGATTATGTATATGTGGACTGCTTCAAAGAGGAAGTAAAAAATCCAAGTGAATTTGCAATAAAGGTAAGCGATAGACATTTTGGAGTAGGCAGTGACGGATTGATACTTATATGTCCGTCAGATATAGCGGATGTAAAAATGGATATGTATAATGCGGACGGCAGTAGAGGACTTATGTGTGGCAATGGTTCAAGATGTGTGGCCAAATATGCATATGACCATGGCTATGTGAAGTCTGAAAAATTCACTATGGAAACCGGAGCAGGTATAAAATACATAGAAGTAGATGCAAAGGATGGTGTTGCAGAGTATATAAATGTAAACATGGGTAAGGCTTTGATTACATCAGAATTTCCGGAGAAGATATTGATAAATGGAGAAGAAAAAGAGTTTATAGGAATAGATGTGGGAAATCCACATGCAGTGTACTATGTAGACTCTTTGGAAGAACTAAAGAGTATGAACCTTGAAAAAGTGGGGGAATATTACGAAAAACATAAGAGATTTCCGGATAAGGTCAATTCTGAGTTTATATATATTGAAAATAGAAAAAATATACATATGAGAGTATGGGAGAGAGGTTCAGGTGAAACTCTTGCCTGTGGAACAGGAGCATGTGCCAGTGCATTTGCTACAATGAAAAAAGGACATTGTGATACAAATGTACGAGTACATCTGCTTGGTGGAGATTTGGATATAAGCCTGGTAAATGATGAGGTCTATATGAGGGGTAAGGCTGAGTATGTATTCACAGGTGAAATAAAGTTTTAAAAAATTTATATAATACTTACAATAATTGATCGAGACATTTTATCTTCTTTATTGCTATGGTAAATTTTTCAATAGATTGCACCCACACCAACTTTTGTATAGGCAAAATTATATAAACAAAAAAATAAAAAAATATATCTTTTAAGTATTGATTTACTCGTGATAATGCATTATTATTTATGTGAAAGTTGTTAATATCTGCTATCAGATATTTAGAGCAGATCGGTTTATATATTAATAGCTGTCAAAATTGAGAGTGTATTAATGACTATCTCATTCTAATTTTTGTATGAGATGGTAGGATAAAGTATAAGTAAAGGAGATAAGTATATGATCTCAAACCAAATTCTTCAAAATACCATAGACGGTTTAAAGGGTATTACAAGAACAGAACTTTGCATTTGTGATATTGAAGGCAAGGTTTTAGCAACTACTTTTGCAGAAGCGGAGACTTATGATTTACAGGTGAATACTTTTGCAAATTCATTGGCAGACTCACAAGCTATAGGTGGATTCCAATTCTTCAAGATTTTTGATGAGCATCAGCTGGAATATGTTCTTATGGTTCAGGGAACTACAGATGATACCTATATGGTAGGAAGATTAGCATCATTCCAGATAGAGAACCTCCTTATAGCATATAAAGAGAGATTTGATAAGGATAATTTTATAAAGAATCTCCTGCTGGATAATTTATTGCTTGTAGATATTTACAATAGGGCAAAGAAGTTACATATCGAGACCAGTGTAAGAAGAGTAGTTTACATTATTGAAACTAAGAATGAAAGAGATGTTTCAAGCCTTGAGGCTGTTAAGTCACTTTTTTCATCAAGAAATAAGGATTTTGTTACAGCGGTTGATGAGAGAGATATTATTCTTGTAAAAGAAATGAAGGAAGGCTCTGCATATGAGGATTTAGATAGAGTTGCAAGATCTGTTATAGATGAGTTGAACTCTATAGGTATTTTGAATGTGACAGTTGCCTATGGTACTATTGTAAATGAGATCAAGGAGGTATCAAAGTCTTATAAAGAGGCTAAGATGGCACTGGATGTAGGTAAGATATTCTATGCTGCTGAGAATATTGTGGCATATTCAAGACTTGGAATAGGAAGACTTATATATCAGTTGCCTATACCACTTTGCAAAATGTTTATTAAGGAAATCTTTGATGGAAAGAACCCGGAGGACTTAGATGAGGAGACTCTTACAACTATCAACAAGTTCTTTGAGAACAGCCTAAATGTATCAGAGACTTCCAGACAGCTATTTATTCACAGAAATACCTTGGTATATCGTTTGGATAAGCTTCAAAAGAGTACAGGACTTGATCTTAGAATGTTTGAAGATGCAATTACCTTCAAGATTGCTTTAATGGTTGTCAAATATATGTCCTATATGGATAAGCTGGGATACTAGGTAAAATAAAATAAAGTTACTATGACTGAAATATGGGGAGATTTTTATCTCCCCTTTATTTTTAATGTATGATATAGTAATAGGCAGAGAATTTGGAGGTAAGTATGTTTGAACATCGTGAAAATGACGACTTTGAAAATTATATTAGGGAAAGACAACAAGGAAGAGCAAATATAGATGGCCCACGCGTAAGAGAAGAAAGAAACCAAAAAAGAAAAGGGCGACTGAGTGGAGTTATAGGTTTTATACTTGGTATGATGACCGCCTTTATTTTGGGATATATAGGATTCTCATTTGCACTTGGGAACGGAATATTGCTTTCGGGATTTACAAGTAGAAGATCTGATAAGCTTGATTATGAAAAAATAGAAGAAAAAACCTCATATTTGCAGAGTATTATAGATGAGTATTTCCTATTTGATGAAGATATGACAAAGGTTGAGGATGGTATCTATGCAGGTATGATGAATGGCTTGGGAGATCCGTATACCGTATATTATACAAAGGAAGAGTATAAGGCATTAAACGAGGATACTGAGGGAAAATACTCAGGTATAGGTGCTGTTGTTTCACAAAATCCTAATACAAAGATTATTACCATTGTAAATGTATTTGATAACAGTCCGGCGAAGGAATCGGGTCTTCAGGTAGGTGATATCATCTACAAGATAGATGGAGAAGAGGTTGCCGGAACGGATATGGATATACTCGTAAAGACAAAGATAAGAGGAGAAGAGGGTACTAGCTTCAAAATGACAGTACTTAGAGGTGATGAGAGGAAAGAAGTTGAGCTGGAACTTACCAGAAGGTCTATAGAAGTACAGACAGTGGTCGGGAAAATGCTGGATGACAATATAGGTTATATAGCTGTGAGTCAGTTTGATGCAGTTACATCAGATCAGTTTGAGAATAGTATAGAGGAACTTAAGTCACAGGGAATGACAAAGTTGATAGTGGATCTTCGTGGAAATCCCGGTGGTCTTTGGATCAGGTGGTGAGTATGCTTGATTACATCTTGCCTGAAGGAGTGGTTTTGTATACAGAGGATAAATACGGAAATGGAGATGTGTATGAGTCTGATGGTATTAATGAACTTAAGATTCCTATGGTTTTACTGGTAAATGAAAATTCAGCATCTGCATCAGAGGTTTTTACAGCAACATTTAGAGATTTTAATTGGGGAACTATAGTAGGAAAAACTACTTTTGGAAAGGGTATAGTACAAAATGTACTGCCATTAGGTGACGGTACAGCTGTGAAGATAACAACACAGCATTACTATCCACCATCAGGCTATGATCTTCATAAAGTGGGAATAAAGCCGGATGTAGAGGTTGATTTGAATGAGGGAGCAGTCATTGGAAGTGAATCTGACAATCAGCTCAGTACAGCTATTGAGATATTAAAGAGTGAGAAATAAAAATGGATTTTAATTTTCCTGAAGGTGTAATGAGAGCCAGTGATATGAAAAAAGAAAATGAAAATATAAAAAAGATAAAGGCAGATATAATATCTGCATCAGATACGGAAGAGAAAAAGGCTATTTATAAATACTTCAACGGAGAGGCTATTATAGATAGCCTTTCTATGTCTACTGACACTGCAAAAAAAGCAAAGGAACTGATAAAAAGTGGTCAGATTCGCTTAGATAGTGTGACGGATGATATCAGGACATATAATAGAAATTATTTTTATTATGAACCTGAGGTAGATGTTTATGGAAGAGCTGTTGCAAAGGTAGATTCAAAGGATGATTGTGTGGTGAATATTGAGTTTAGCAAGAATGAGCTTAGCTTAGCATCATGCAGTTGCATGAGATGCTTTGATAAAAATAGGATGAGTAGCTATCTTAATGATAAAAAAAATTGCGAACATGTCGTTGCAGCAGTTTTTCTTTTGAATGCATATTTGGACACTCATGAGCTTGGAGATGAAACAAATTATTTTGGAGACAAGTTTATATCCTGTTTTGATGAGGGTGATAACTACGACAAAGATCCGGTAAGGATTATACCAAAACTTATACTCTCATCTGCTGGAGAATACAATTATAGTCTGTTTATTCAATTTAAAATTGGTAGAAAGAAGCTTGTACAGATAAAGAACTATAGAAACTTTGTTGAGGCTTTAAAATCCAATGAAGTGTATCCACTTGGTAAAAATGACAGCGTTAAGCTAAATTATAGTGCATTTGATGCAGAAAGTGTAAGGTATATAAGGTTTATAGAAGATCTGGTTGAAACGGAGAGTGCCATAAGCTATAGGCTTTTGGACTATGTTAAAAGTGGATTGAACACTTCGAAAATTGCAGTAGATGCCTCAAATATAGATGATATATTTGAGTTGCTGGTAGGCAAAAGAGTAGAACTTACAAAGGAAATCTATTATAAAAAGATCACTTCAGAGGTTGAGTTTAGGGATTATAACATGAAAATAAATATAAAGATTGATCCCATATATGATAAAAACCAGTTTGCAGGTGTAAGCTTGGATGTAGAAACTCCTTTGTGCCTTGATTCAAACAAGTATGTATATTTTATTGCAGACGATTATTTCAATAGATGTGATGAGAGTATTTTGAAAATATTTAAGGCTTTAAAACATTCAGATCTTGGAAACTATGAAATAAGGATTGGAAGAAAAAATATCGGAAAATTTTATTCTGATGTACTGCCGGCTATAAAAGATAATGTTAATATAATAGATAATGCACCTGAAGCAATAGAATTTATACCTGAAAATGCAGATATTACATATTATCTGGATATGGAGGACAATAATGCTATAGGCAGAGTGGAAGCAGCTTATACCGGTGGAAGGGTAGATGTAATTTCCGGGAAAATACTTGATAGAAATGAAAATGAGCTCATCAGAAATAAAGAACAAGAAGAAAAAGCTATAGATATTTTAAAAAAATATCTTTCACATGAGTCTGAGAATAAGCTGCCGTCCACCGCTACAGAAGATGAGTTGTATGATTTAAAGGTTTTGGGTATTGACGCATTAAATAAATATGGTAAAGTACTGGGCAGTGATGCATTCAATGATGTGAGAATATACAGGAAACCTTCAGCAAGTATAGGAGTGTCTGTAAAGTCTAATCTTTTGCAGTTGGATGTGCTTTCAGAGGACATGAGTGCTGAGGAACTGGCTGATATAGTGACAAGTTATAGGAAAAAGAAAAAATACTATCGCCTAAAGAGTGGTGCATTTGTAAATATTGATTCTGAATACATGAACAGTTTTAATGAATTACTTGATGTTTTGGAGATATCTTCAAAGGATTTGAGAAAAGGAGCATTGACAGTACCTCTATATCGTTCGCTATATATTGACGAAATGATGGTAGCACATGAGGAACTTATAGAAAAGAGGGATCAGAGCTTTGTAAAACTGATAGAAAAGTTTGACAATATAAAGTCTATGACCATAGAACCTCCTAAGACAGTTGAAAATATTTTAAGAGGCTATCAAAAAGAGGGATTTAAATGGCTACGTTCTGTTGAAGAACTGGGTTTTGGTGGTATACTGGCAGATGATATGGGTCTTGGAAAGACATTGCAGATAATAGCACTTCTGATAGATGCGAAAAAAAGTAATAGATTAGCTAAAGCACTTATAGTATGTCCGGCATCTTTGGTATATAATTGGAGTGAGGAGATATCAAAATTTGATACAGAAGGCATACTTAGAGTGTCTGTACTGGTCGGCAGTAAGGAAGATAGACAAAATGTTCTGGAGGATAATGAAAACTCAGACATTTATATAAGCTCCTATGATACTCTGAGAAGAGATATAAGTCTGTATCATGATATGAGATTTTCTCATCAGATAATAGATGAGGCACAGTTTATAAAAAATCAAAATACAGGCGTTGCCAAGGCTGTAAAGACAGTAAAGGCGGATGTAAAGTTTGCTCTTACAGGAACGCCTATAGAAAACAGGTTAAGTGAACTTTGGAGTATATTTGATTATATAATGCCGGGCTTTTTATATAGCTATAATTCATTTAGAACAAAGTATGAAAACGCTATAGTAAAGGAAGGCAATGAGATCAGTGCGAAGCTTTTATCAAAGATGATCAGTCCATTTGTGCTTAGAAGACTAAAATCTGAAGTTGCAATGGACTTACCTGAAAAGATTGAAGAGATCAGGATATCAAAGTTTGAAAAAGAGCAGCAGTTGGCATATGATAAGGAACTGGCAAATCTAAAAAAGGTGCTGGAAGGTGATAGTGATTATAACAGTTCCAAGATGATAATATTGTCAGAGATTACAAGGCTTAGACAGATATGCTGTGATCCGAGTTTGATTTTTGATAATTACAATGGAGAGTCAGCTAAGCTTGAAACCTGTATTGATCTGGTAAAGAGCGGTATAGAAGCAGGACATAAGATACTCTTGTTTTCACAATTCACTTCGATGTTTGATATTATCGAAAAGAGATTTAAAGAAGAAAGATAAGTAGCTATACTATAACAGGTTCTACAAGTAAAGAAGATAGAATCAGGCTTGTGAATGAGTTTAATGAAGACAATACAGACGTTTTCTTGATTTCTTTGAAGGCAGGAGGTACAGGGCTTAATCTTGTAGGAGCAGATATAGTAATTCATTATGATCCATGGTGGAATTTTGCAGCGCAAAATCAGGCTACAGATAGAGCACATAGAATCGGACAAAAAAATAATGTTACTGTTTATAGGCTTATTGCAAAGGGAACTATAGAAGAAAGGATAGTTAAACTTCAAGAGTCAAAGAAAGACTTGGCGGATAAAGTACTAAACTTTGAAGCGGGAGTATCCTTGGCAAATATTTCAAAAGAGGAGCTATTAGAGCTTTTAGGATAATTTTTTAAAGGGGGAATCATGATAGGAGGTACTATGGGAGGAGACGTAACAGTTAAGGAACTTATTAAGGAATTAAATTTGGAGAATTTTACACCGGGCATAGATACGGAGTCTATTATTCTAAAGCATCCGGAAATCAATAGACCGGCACTTCAGTTGGCAGGTTTTTTTGATCATTTTGACAATGAAAGAGTACAGATAATAGGTAATGTCGAGAATGCATATATTCAGACATTGGATGAAGAGAGGAAAAAAGTAACTTATGATAAGTTGCTTTCATATCATGTACCATGTGTACTGTATGCCAGAGGTATAAAGCCTGATGAAGATATGCTTTCATATTGTATACATTATGGAGTACCCTGCCTTGGCATTGAGCAGTCTACCACATATATTACGGGTGAGCTTGTAAGATGGCTGAATGTACAGCTTGCACCGGTTATTTCTATACATGGAGTTTTGGTGGATGTATATGGTGAAGGTGTACTTATAACTGGAGATAGTGGTATTGGAAAGAGTGAGGCTGCTCTGGAACTTGTAAAAAGAGGTCACAGACTTGTATCAGATGATGTTGTGGAGATCAGAAGGGTGTCACAACAGACTTTAGTAGGAACAGCACCTGATATAACTAAACATTTTATTGAGCTTAGGGGAATAGGTATTATAGATGTAAAGGCTTTATATGGTGTACTTAGTGTTAAGGATACTCAGTCTATTGATTTGGTGATACAACTTGAAGATTGGGTTCAAAATAAGGATTATGACAGACTGGGACTGGAGGACAATTATATAGAATACCTAGGCAATAAGGTTGTATGTCATGTATTGCCTGTAAGACCGGGTAGAAATCTTGCAATCATTGTAGAAACTGCTGCTGTAAATCATAGACAAAAGCAGATGGGATATAATGCGGCAAAGGAACTGTATAACAGAGTACAGGCAAATATAGCCGGAAAAGATTGATATTAAAATAGATTAGTGGGGATAAATGCAAATGGATTTTAAAAGCATCCTGGGTGAAAATTGTAAGAACGGAGAGTTATTAAAAGACCATACAACATTTCATGTTGGTGGAGAATGTAGATTTTTCTTAACTCCTGTCACTGAGGAACAACTTGGCCTTTGTATGGATATTATAAGAAAAGAAAATTACAAGTATTATATACTGGGAAAAGGCAGTAATATATTGGCAGATGATAGAGGCTACGATGGAGTAATCATTTCTACCTGCCTTCTAAATGATAGTATTACGCATGAAGGTGAATATATTGAAGCCGGAGCCGGAGTGGGGCTGGATAAGATAAGTGATTATGCTATGGAGCAAAGTCTTAGCGGTTTTGAATTTGCATGTGGAATACCTGGAAGCCTTGGAGGTTCAATAGTTATGAATGCAGGTGCCTATGGCGGGGAGATGTCAGAGGTACTTTATGAAGTAAAGGTTCTTTGTCCTGATGGAAGTATAAAATGGAAATTAGCTTCAGACTTGGAACTGAGCTATAGAAAAAGTAACATCTTAGCAAATAATGAGATAGTTTTAGCTGCCAAACTGAAATTGAAGCCTGGAGATAAAGAAAAAATAAGGCTACAAATAGAAGACCTCAACAGTAGAAGAAGAGAAAAGCAGCCTTTGGAATATCCGAGTGCAGGTTCGACATTCAAAAGACCTGAGGGATATTTTGCGGGAAAGCTTATAGACGATGCAGGTCTTAGAGGTTTTAGACTTGGCGGTGCGGCAGTATCACAAAAGCATTGTGGCTTTGTAATAAATTATGACAATGCTTCATCAGATGATATAAAAAAATTGATAGAGCATGTACGTGCTAAAGTTTATGAAAAATTTGGTGTTCAATTAGAATGTGAAGTAAGGATGATTTGATATGAAGATAATTATTGTAACAGGAATGTCCGGTTCAGGTAAGACTGTTGCATTAAAGATGTTTGAAGACTTTGGGTATTACTGCGTTGACAATCTGCCGCTTGAACTACTTTTAAATTTTGTGGATCTGACCATTGAATCTGAAAGAGGAATGAATGGAGTAGCACTTGGCATTGATATTAGGAGCGGACTGAACGGTCTACAGGAAGTATTTGATGAACTTGATCACAAGAAGATAAATATGGAGATACTCTTCCTTGAGGCAGATGATGATACCTTGATAAAAAGATATAAGGAAACTAGACGAAATCATCCGCTGGCGGCAGGAGGTAGATTGATAGATGGTATAAATCTTGAAAGAGAAAAGCTGGCTTTTTTAAGAAGCAGAGCGGATAGAATATTGGATACCGGAAGATTTTTGACTAAGGAATTGAAGCAGGAACTAAAAAAAATCTATGTGGACGGTAAGTCATTCAATAATCTTTTTGTTACAGTTCTCTCATTTGGATATATGTATGGTATACCTGAAGATCCAGATCTATTATTTGATGTGAGATTTTTGCCAAATCCTTTCTATGATCATAATCTTAGATTAAAGACCGGAGAAGAAAGGAAGTTGCAGACTATGTGTTCTCAAATAATGATGCTGAAATTTTCCTGGATAAGCTGGACGATATGATTGATTTTTTGATACCAAGATATATAGATGAGGGAAAGAGTGCATTGGTGATAGGTATAGGCTGTACAGGAGGTCAACATCGTTCAGTGGCGATTGCAGCTGCACTTAAGGAAAAACTTGATAAGATAGATGGAATAGGTGTCAGACTGGAACATAGAGATATGGGCAAGAATATTTCACGAATTTCGCAAAGATAGGACAAAAGATGACATTTTCTTCAGAGGTAAAAAATGAACTTATAAGGGTAAATCCTACGGTTAGGCATTGCATACTTGCAGAAATTTTGGCGATTGTTTACTTTATCGGTACTGTTTCTACATCAAAAAATAACGAAATATCTTTACAAATAAACACAGAATATTCGGGACTTGCCAGAAAGTACTTTACTTTAATTAAAAAAACATTTAATATAAATACAGATGTAGTAGTAAGCAATAGTGCATTGGTCAGGCGTAAGCGTCTATATTCGGTCAGTATTATGGATGATGCTGGCGCCAGAGAGGTGCTTAAAGCTATAAAGCTTCTTAAAAACCAAGAGTTATTAGATTGTTTGTCACTTAGGAGTAATACAGTTTTATTAAATTCCTGCTGTAAAAAAGCTTTCTTTAGAGGAGCATTTCTATCTTCAGGTTCGATCACAGATCCTGAAAAGGGCTATCATCTTGAAATTGTATGTTCCACTATAGATGATGCATTATCTTTAAAGGAATTGATGGAAGATTTATCGCTCAAGCCCAAAATTACTACAAGGAAAAAAGCTAATGTAGTATATATAAAGGACAGTGATCAGATATCATTAGCACTTGGTCTGATGGAAGCACCTACATCGCTTATGAACTTCGAAAATATTCGAATCTTAAAAGGGATGCGAAATGATGTAAACAGAAAAGTGAATTGTGAGACAGCAAATATAAACAAAACAGTGTCAGCAGCACTTTCTCAACTTGAGGATATACAACTTATTAAAGAGATTATGGGACTTGAAAAATTGACATCAAATCTGGAGGCGGTAGCCAATGCCAGACTGGAAAATCCTGATGCTTCTTTGGTGGAACTTGGAAAAATGATTAGTCCACAGCTTGGGAAAAGTGGGGTTAATCATAGGTTGCGTAAACTCTCTATCATCGCAGACCAATTAAGGGAAAAAGTAAGGAGAGAAAATGGTTAGGAAGTCAGTTAAGATTGCGATGGATGCAAAGACTGAAACTAAACCGGTAGCTATGCTAGTACAGGTGGCCAGCCAGTTTGAAAGCAGGATTTATGTTGAAAGTGGTACTAAGAAGGTAAATGCAAAGAGTATCATGGGCATGATGACATTAAAGTTTGGTGATGGCAAAGAGGTATACATATCAGCAGACGGTAATGATGAAATACATGCCGTAAATGAGATGGAGAAATATTTGACTTCAGCAGCGGTATAGCTGATGGAATATATTGCATTTATTGGGTATGATTACGCTGAATCGAGGACTCTAATTTTGTATACAATATGACAGTTGGTTTTTCTAACTTAGTATAAATACAAGATTAGGGTCTTTTCCTGTGTAATTTATAAAAAACTATTGCATTCTTATAATAAAGAGTGTATTATTATGCAATAAGATTTTTTATGTACAAATGGAGGGTTTTATGAAGAAAATAATATTAGCACTGGTTATGACAGGTTTAATGGTAACAAGTTTGGTAGCATGTGGCGGTTCGAAGGCAGCTGAGAGTAGTGAAGGAGAAGCAAAAACTATAGAGTCAGGAAAGCTCATAGTTGCTACAAATGCAGAATTTCCACCATATGAGTATCATGAAGGAGACAAGATTGTAGGTATTGATATGGAGATAGCAGATGCCATAGCAAGTAAGCTTGGAGTTCAGATAGAGATAGAAGATATAGCATTTGACTCAGTTATTTTAGAGGTAACATCAGGTAAGGCTGATTTAGGTTTGGCAGGTATTACAGCTACAGAAGAAAGAAAGAAGAGTGTGGACTTTTCTGATTCATATACTTCATCAAAACAGCTTATTATAGTAAAGGATGATTCAAGCATAGCTTCAGGTGCAGACCTTGAGGGTAAACAATTGGAGTACAGACAGGTACTACAGGTGATCTTATGGTAGGCGATATAAAGGATGCTAAGCCTGAGAGATATGCAAAGGGTATGGATGCTGTTCAGGCACTTAGTCAGGGTAAGATAGATGCTGTTGTTATAGACAGTGAAGTTGCAAAGAAGTTTGTAGAAGAGACTAGCGGTCTTAAAGTTTTGGATGAGGCATATGCAGAGGAGAACTATGCTATAGCAGTTCAAAAAGGTAATAAAGAGCTTTTAGATGCAGTAAACAAGGCACTTTCAGAGTTGAAGGCTGATGGAACAATAGACAGCATTATTGCAAAGTATATCAAGGCAGAATAACATGTTTGAAGAGTTGAAATCGCAGTTTATCTTAAATTTCATAACAGATAACAGATGGCTATCCCTGTTAAATGGTCTGTTAGTCACTTTGGAGATTACATTCTTTGCTGTAATACTTGGATTTCTACTGGGATTTGGCGTAGCTATTGTAAGAAATGTGTACGACAATACAAAGAAATTGAGATTTTTAAATTTCTTATGCAATATTTATCTTACAGTAATAAGAGGAACTCCGGTAGTTGTACAGCTGCTTATAATATATTTTGTTATATTCAGTTCAATAAAAGTGGATAAGAGTATTGTGGCTATACTGGCTTTTGGAATCAATTCAGGAGCATATCAGGCAGAGATTTTTCGTTCGGGTATTAATTCTGTACCAAGAGGTCAGATGGAAGCCGGAAGAAGTTTAGGATTTAATTATCCTCAGACAATGATATATATTATTATGCCTCAAGCTATAAAGAATATATTGCCTACTCTTGCAAATGAGTTTATTGTTTTGATGAAGGAGACTTCAGTTGCAGGCTATATTGCTTTAGAGGATTTGACAAGGGCAGGAGAGGTTATAAGGAGTAGGACATACTCTTCAATGATGCCTTTCCTTGCAGTTGCACTGCTTTACCTTATCATGGTAATGCTCTTTAGCTATTTGGTAAATTACTTGAGAGGAGTTTGGCTAGAAGTGGCAGGTGATAGACTTATAGAAGTAAAGAATTTATGTAAGGAATTTCATGGCAAGCAGGTACTAAAGAATATATCTCTGGATATTAACAAAGGAGATGTGGTATGCCTTATAGGACCTTCAGGTTCAGGTAAGTCAACCTTTCTTAGATGCCTTAACAGAATGGAGGAGGCAAATAGCGGAGAAATATTATTTGAAGGCACTGATATATGCAAAAAGGATGTAGACATTGATGTACATCGTAGAAAGATGGGTATGGTTTTTCAACAGTTTAACCTATTTCCACATATGACAGTGCTACAAAACCTTGTTTTAGCCCCTATGAAACTCCAAAAAATAAGTGCAGATGAGGCAGAGAAATATGCAATGAGTCTATTGGAGAAGGTAGGACTTGATGATAGGGCAAATGAGTACCCATCAAAGCTTTCTGGAGGCCAGCAGCAGAGAGTTGCTATAGTCAGAGCACTTTGTATGAAGCCGGATGTTATGCTTTTTGATGAGCCGACCTCAGCACTTGATCCTGAGATGGTAGAGAAGTACTGTCAGTTATGAAGGATCTGGCCAAGCAGAAGATGACCATGGTAGTTGTAACACATGAGATGGGCTTTGCAAGAGAGGTTGCAAACAGAGTGGTTTTCCTGGACTCAGGAGAGTTTGTAGAGGAGAATGTTCCGTATGAGTTCTTTACAAATCCAAAGAATGATAGATTAAGGACCTTCTTAAGTAAGGTTTTATAAGATAGAGAGGATCGAGTAGTCGGTCCTTTTTATATTTGAATAATATAAAGTTTTCTAAAGTAAATGATAGAAAGTATTAATATAATGCTATGGACTTTTATGAAATTAAGTTGTATAATGAGCAACGTTGTTTTAAGGAGGTTTAAAATCCTTTTTAATGTTTAACTACAATTTAGAGAATATTGGAGGTAATAATGAAGAAATATTTAGCAGAGTTTATAGGTACTTGCGTACTGACACTTTTCGGATGTGGTAGTGCTGTAGCGGTAAATACACTGTTGGCTCAGAGTAATGTACTTGTTCCACTTGGTTTTTCCACCTTGCTTATAGCATTTGCTTTTGGACTTTCTATAGTGGCTATGGCATACTCTATCGGAAATATTTCGGGATGCCATATCAATCCTGCCGTATCACTTGGCATGTTGGTATCAGGTAGAATGAATGTGAAAGATTTTACAGGATATGTAATATCACAGTTTTTGGGAGGCATTTTAGGTGCAATCTTGCTTTTCATTATACTTGGTTCAAATGCATCACTAGGGACAAATGGATTCGGTGAAGCAAGTGCTATGGGTATATCAGTGGGAGTTGCTTTCCTTGTAGAAGTTATACTTACATTTGTATTTGTTTTGGCAATTTTGGGTGTTACATCAAAGGCTGAGAATGGAAGAATTGCAGGACTTGTAATAGGTCTTTCACTTACTTTGATTCATATATTTGGTATTCCTTTTACAGGAACATCTGTAAATCCTGCAAGAAGCTTTGGACCTGCAATTGTAAGTGGTCTTACTTCAGTTGCATTTGCACAGGTATGGTTATTTATACTTGCTCCACTTGTAGGTGGTGCTCTGGCAGCAGTTTGTTACAACTTCCTATCAAAGGAAGATTAATAAAGACTATTATTTAAATAAAAGATAAGTATAAGAAATGTACCGTATTTCCACGAATATGGCACATTTCTTTTTTTTATGTTAGAATGATTAGCATAAAACTATTGTAAAATATTGGGAATGGAAAAATGGAAGATAATAAAAACGATAAAGATGATAATAATAAATATGAGAAAAATATGCTATATGTGCAGGAGACCGGAATCAAAAACCGGTACAATGATATCTATGCCCGGCGGGATAGATATATGTCCTGATTGTATACAAAAAACTTTTAACTCCATGCAAAGTATGGATATCAGCAAATTGTCAGGAATGTCAAAGATGAATATAGATGATATAAAAAATATAGATCTTAATAGTTTCAATATTCCGAACATGAATGTGAATCCAATACCTGAAAGAGCCAGGGTTAAAAAAAGAGATGAAAAAAGAACGGAGCCACTTTTCACAATGAAAGATGTTCCGGCACCACATGTGATAAAGTCAATGCTTGATGAATATGTGATAGGGCAGGATCAGGCAAAGAAAATTATCTCTGTTGCAGTGTACAATCATTATAAAAGAATCTTTTTAGATAAGGGTAAAGATGGCACCAAGATTGAAAAGTCAAATATTCTTATGATAGGACCGACAGGAAGTGGAAAGACCTATCTTGTAAAGACATTGGCGAAATTACTTAATGTACCACTTGCCATAGCGGACGCAACCTCACTTACAGAGGCAGGGTATATAGGAGATGACATAGAAAGTGTTATCTCAAAGTTACTACTTTCTGCGGGTAATGATGTGGAGAGGGCAGAGTGCGGCATTGTATTTATTGATGAAATAGATAAGATTGCAAAAAAGAAAAATACTAATTCAAGGGATGTAAGTGGAGAAAGTGTACAACAGGAACTTTTAAAGCTTTTGGAAGGCAGCAAGGTTGAGGTTCCGGTAGGTACCAATCAAAAAAATGTGCTGGCACCAATGGAAACTGTAAATACAGACAATATATTATTTATATGTGGAGGTGCATTTCCTGCACTTGATGATATCATAAAAGAGAGATTGAGAAAAAATACCAGCATGGGATTTAACTCAGATCTTAAGGATAAATTTGATAATGACAGTAATTTATACGCAAAGGTAACAAATGAGGATATCAAAAAGTTCGGTATGATCCCGGAGTTTATAGGAAGATTACCTGTAATATGTACACTGTCAAAGCTTGATAAAGAGGCATTCAAAAAGATATTGATCGAGCCGAAGAATGCGATATTAAAACAATATAAAAAGCTTTTGGAGCTTGATGAAGTGGAACTTATATTTGATGATGATGCAATGGATTATATTGCAGAACTGGCTATGGACAAGGACACAGGAGCCAGAGCACTTCGTTCAATTATAGAAGAGTTTATGCTTGATATCATGTATGAAACTCCAAAGGATAAAAATATCGGTAAAGTTATAATCACCAGAGACTATCTGGAACACAAAGGTAGTCCCAATATAATATTTAGAAATATATAGGAGGGGGATATGTTTGTTGTATTAATACCTGTATTAACTTGTCTTGATTTAGTTATAAAAATATGCAATAAATTCTATGGATAAAAAAAGGATTTGCCAAGAAATATTGCCTGTAAAATAGAAATAGATAAATTTCATAATAAGGGATTTCCGTTTGGTAAGCTAAAAGAAAATCAGAAAGTAGTAAAATATATTCCGGTATTTATTACTTCAGTACTAATTGGAGGACTTTCTTTCTTACTTCCACAAAAAGGAAAGAAGATAAAGAAGCTATCACTCAGCCTAATTATAGCAGGTTCACTTAGCAATATCTTTGACAGATTTACAAGGGGATATGTAGTGGATTATATTCGTATCAAAGTAAAGGGGCTTGATAAGGTGATTTTTAACCTGGGTGATATTTTTATAGTACTTGGAAGTCTTATGATGCCTTTTGGGTCAAAGAAAAAAATAAATAATATAGCAGTGGATAATATACCCACTGAGGAATAGAATATAGGAGTTATTTTGGAAACAAGTGACATATTACAGCTGGTCATATTACTAGTGCTATTATCTGCGTCAGCTTTTTTCTCGTCTGCAGAAACGGCACTGATGACTTCAAATAAATTGAAGATAAGAAATATGGCTGAAGCCGGAGATAAGAGAGCAACAAAGGTACTGGATATAACGGCAAATACAGATAAGATGCTTTCCGCAATATTAATAGGAAATAATATAGTTAATCTGTCAGCATCATCAATTTCTACAACACTTACATTAAAGCTTTTTGGCAGTAGCCTGGTGAGCGTTGCGACAGGTATTCTGACATTTCTTATATTGGTTTTTGGTGAAATTACTCCCAAAAATGTAGCATCAAAAAATGCCGAAGACATGGCATTAAAATATATTGGAATCATCTCAATTCTTGTAATTGTTTTGACGCCTTTTATTTATATAGTGAATAAGGTGTCAGGACTTGTTATTTCTATTTTTAGTAAAAATAGTGATGACAATAATATGGTAACTGAGGATGAACTTAGGGCAATGGTAGAAGTCAGTCATGAGGACGGAGTCATTGAAAACGAAGAGAAAAAGATGATAGTAAATGTGGTGGACTTTGGAGATACTGTTGCAGGTGATATTATGGTGCCGAGAGTAGATATGGTAATGGTTTCTGTAGACTCATGCTATGATGAAATTTTGAATATTTTTAGAGAAGAAAGATATACCAGAATACCGGTGTATGAAGATAGTCCTGACAATGTTATAGGTATATTGAATGTAAAAGATTTCCTTTTGATAGAAGATAAAGAAAATTTTTCTGTAAAGGAACATCTCAGAGAGCCACTTTATACATTTGAGTATAAAAAGACATCTTCACTTATGATGGATATGAGAAAGACCGGTGCAAATATAGTTATAGTGTTAGATGAGTATGGTATAACAGCAGGGCTTATAACATTGGAGGATATGCTTGAGGAAATAGTCGGAGAGATAAGGGATGAATTTGATGCAGATGATGACGAGGGTATTACAAAGATTTCTGAAAGTGAGTATATCATAGACGGTTCTACAAATTTGGATGATGTAAATGAGAGAATTGGGCTTGAATTAAGCTCTGAGGAGTATGAGTCTATTGGCGGAATCATTATGGAAAAGTTAGGACGACTTCCAATAGAAGGTGAGGTCATTACATTTGACAATATAATATTGACAGTAAAGAAAATGGACCATGCAAGAATAGAAAAGGTCGGATTAAAATTAAAACAGGCTGTAGCCAAGGAGCAGTAGGAATGAAGCAAAAGCATATTTTATTTGATTTGGATGGTACTATAGTAAGGTCGGACCTTGGGATTACAAAGGGAGTGCAAAAGTCATTAGAGCATTTTGGAATATATGAGGACCTTGAGGAATTGAAAAAGTTTGTAGGCCCTCCAATGGTTGAAAGTTATACAAAATTTTATGGTCTCAGTCTGGAACAGTATGAGGAAGCATTAGCTGTATTCCATAAGTACTACAAGTCAGTAGGTATATTTGAGTGTGAACTTTATAGCGGAATAGAAGAGATGTTAGAGGGCTTATCAAAAAAATATAATCTCTATGTAGCTACTTCAAAGCCTGAAAAGGAGGCAAGAAGAGTAATAGAACATTTTGGACTTGATAAGTATTTTACATATGTAGGTGGTGCAGATGGAGATTTTAATACCAAGAGGGCCACAAAGACTGCTGTGATTGAATATGTATTGGAAACAAACAAAATAATGGACAGAGATTATGCTATAATGATAGGTGATAAGAGCCATGATATAGTGGGTGCTACGAATATAGGGCTAAAGAGTATCGGAGTCCTCTATGGCTATGGTGGAATAGAAGAGCTTGAAGGAGCGAATTACATTATAAAGAATGTAGATGATTTAAGAGAAATGTTTATATGTTAAAAAAAGGTGACTTGTTAAATATAGGATATTATGATTATGGTCAATATTTTACAGGGAGTCTAGACGGTTTAAGATTTAGGCTGGGGAGAGATCCTCTGGAAAAGGTAAATTTTACACCGAAGGATAAGAGGGGCGAGGCAAAGCTAAAACTTACAGTATGGCCTGAGCCCTTTAGTTTTGACCGTACAGAGGATGATAAGAAGAAGGACCATTATTTTGATTATTCAAATGATGGTTTGGATAAAATAATTGAGTTTTTAAATAATGTGGCTTCAATAGTAAAGTCAGGCAAGGAGAAAATATGGAAAAAATAATTAGAGAAAAAAGAGAACTGGCATATGAAGGTACAATAGTAAAGGTGTATAAAGACCATGTACTGATTAATGACAAAAGATCTATATGGGATTATATACAGCATAATGGTGCAGCGGCAGTAGTACCGATACTTAATAATGGTAAGATACTCCTGGTGCGTCAGTACAGAAATGCATTGGACAGATATACTCTGGAGCTTCCGGCAGGTAAGGTAGACTCTAAGGATGAGCCAAGAAGAATATGTGCTTTTAGAGAACTCGAAGAAGAAACAGGTTACAAGGTAGCTTCTCCGGATGATTTGGAGTTCTTGATAAGAATTGATACTATGGTAGCTTTCGGTGATGAAGAGATAGATATCTTTGTTGCAAGAAATCTTATTAAGAGTGAGCAGCATTTGGATGAGGATGAGAGCATTGACATAGAAGAGTGGGAGCTAGAGGAACTTGTAGATTTGATTTATAAGGGAGAATTGAAAGATTCAAAAACAGTGGCTGCAATTATTGCCTATAAGAACAAGTACAATTTATAAATTCATTGATATAGGCTTTTCTTATAACCAGAGCAAGAAAACATCTTATTGACCAAGAAAATATGAGCTTGTAAAATGTTTTCTATTGTTAGTAACAGTTTTTAAGAAAAGTCAGGTGAATTTATGAATATTGAAACATTATGTGTACATAGTTTGAATGAAGATAAGATGGCCCATGCATATGGTGCAATGACAGTGCCGATATTCCAGACGGCTACCTTCTCTCACCCGGGAGTAGTGAAAGTACAGGATATGATTACTCTCGTCAATCAAATCCTACAAGAACAGAGCTGGAGGATTGCATCAGTGCATTGGAAGGGGCTTATGATACAGTGGCAACTTCTACAGGTATGGCTGCCTGCTCTTTGGTGCTTGAGCTTTTTAATGCAGGTGATCATATCATATCTCAGGAAGATATATATGGTGGAAGTACAAGACTCTTTAATACTTTGGGAGTGGAAAGAGGCAGAAAATTTAGCTATGTGAATACAACAAAGCCTGAGAATGTTTTGAATGCGATAAATGAAAATACAAAGGCTATATTTATTGAAACACCAAGCAATCCTACAATGCTTGTTACAGATATAAGAGAAATCGCAAAGATTGCAAGGGAGAATAATCTCTTATTGATCGTTGACAATACATTTTTAAGTCCGTATTTTCAAAATCCGATAAAGCTTGGTGCAGATATTGTTATTCACAGCGGTACAAAATATATTGCAGGTCACAATGATACTTTGGCAGGATTTGTATGTACTGCAAATGAGGAATTATCCGAAAAAATCAGATTTATGTATAAGACTATTGGTCCAAGTCTTTCACCATTTGACAGCTTCTTAACTCTTAGAGGACTGAAGACATTGGCAATAAGAATGGACAGAATACAGGAAAATGCATTAAAGATTGCAAATTTTCTAAAGACAAATAAAAAGATTACAAATGTGTACTATGTAGGACTGCCGGAACATCCAGGATATGATATAAACAAAGCCCAGTCAAGAGGATTTGGAGGTATGATAGCCTTTACAACTGATACTGCCAAAACTGCAAGAGATGCATTTGAAAAGCTGGAAATAATAAAGTATGCAGAGAGCCTTGGTGGTGTAGAGTCCTTGATTACCTTTCCTATGATACAGACACATGCGGATGTAGCTGTGGAGGTAAGAGAAAGACTTGGAATAACAGATACATTTCTAAGACTTTCAGTTGGAATAGAAAATGTGGATGATCTAATAAAGGATTTGGAGAGAGCATTGGCATAATAAGGAGATATATGTACGATTTTGATAAGATTATAGATAGAAAAGGTACTGATAGTTTGAAGTTTGACTGTGCAAAGCTAAGAGGTAAAAATGGTGATGAGCTTTCACTCTGGGTTGCGGATATGGATTTTCCGGTTGCACAGCCTATTACAGATGCCTTGCAAAAAAGAGTAGACCATGGAATCTATGGGTATACTGAAGTGCAGTCAGATTATTTTGAAGTAGTAAAAAACTGGTTTGTAAAAAATTTCTCTTGGGAACCGAAAAAAGGTACTTTAGTTAAGACACCGGGAGTAGTATATGCTATAGCAATGGCTGTAAAGGCATTCTCAAAAGAGGGTGAAGGTGTTATTATACAGCAGCCTGTATACTATCCTTTCAGTGAGATGATACTTAGCAATAACAGAAAGCTTATCAACTCGCCGCTTGTAATAAAAGACGGTAGATATGAGATGAACTTTGAAGAGTTTGAAAAGAAGATAGTAGAAAATCAGGTAAAACTTTTTATACTTTGCTCTCCACATAATCCTGTAGGTAGGGTTTGGAGTAAGGATGAGCTAAAAAGAATAGGTGATATATGCATCAAGCATAATGTGGTTATCTTCAGTGATGAAATACATGCCGATTTTGTACATCCCGGAAATAAGCATACAGTATTCGCTTCATTGGGAGATGAATATGCTGCAAATGCTGTAATTGCTACAGCACCAAGTAAGAGCTTTAATATAGCCGGGCTTCAAGTTTCAAATATTTTTATAGAAAATAAGAAGCTTAGAGATGCTTTTAAAAATGAGATAGTAAAATCAGGATATTCACAGATGAATACGATGGGGCTTGTAGCTGCAAGAGCAGCTTATGAGTCAGGACAGGAATGGTTGGATGCTGTAAGAGGATATATAAAGGGAAACCTTGATTTTCTTAGAGATTATTTGAAAGAGAATATTCCACAGGTAAAACTTATAGAGCCGGAAGGCACATACCTTGTATGGGTAGACCTTAGAGAGCTTGGTCTGACTGAAGAAGAGAGAGAGGATCTCATAGTAAATAAGGCAAAGCTTTGGATAGATTCAGGTGCTATGTTTGGAGTAGACGGAGAGGGATTTGAGAGATTTAATATAGCATGTCCAAGAGAATATTTGAAGATGGCACTTGATAGTTTGACAAAGGCGATTAAAAGTATGTAGTGTAGAAGTATACACTACATACCGGAAGATAATCAAGGTAAAGCAAAAATAAAACTATTATACTTATTTAATTTTATAAAATTTAATTATCACTTGACGGGTAAGAGTGCCAGTGATATACTGTAATCCATGTAGATGGGGAGGTTGAAAGCAAGCCATTGTTTCAACCTCTCTTTTACAAATAGTCTTTAGCACTCTTTTACAATAAGTGCTAACAAAGGAGGGCGTATGATTTTAATACCTACATATAATACGGTAGTTTTACCGGGGTCAAAAATATATTTTAGAAAAGAGTATTTACAGGAGGCAGGGGTAAGTAAGATCTCTATAGGTGAAAGTAACATTTCTTTATTTAAGAGAACCGAAAGATACAGATATTACAATGGAAGATATCTACCCAATAGCAGTTGCAGGGCAGGTACTGTCTGTGGATGATGAGGGCGGTGCAAATCTGGAGGCATTCAATAGAATAAATATTGAATATATAGATTTTGAAACTCAAAATGTTGTGGGAGTGCAGAGACCTGAGATAGATGATCTTGATCCACAAAGTGCAAGTGAAATGCTTGTAGGACTTAGAGACGAATTGCTAAACTATGTTACTAAGTTTCAATGGGGACTTATGGCAAGGGGATATGTACTTGCTTGGAAGAATATGAATGAGGTAATGGTAGGTCTGTCACCATTTATGAATATCACTCCGGAGGAGAAATATTCAGTACTTGCAGAGGATTCTACAAAGGCAAGGGCAGAACTTATAGAACAGTATGCCAGAGAGTTTATGGCTATAAATGAGGTAAGTGAGGAAGCAAAGAAGGCACAAAAGGAGCTTCATGAGAAGGCATATAGGGAAGATGCAATAAAAAAACAGATAAGTTTTCTACAAAAATCTTTGGATGAGATGCATCCTGAAAATATCTCTGAAGTAAGAAAGTTTGAAGAAAAAATAGAAAATTCAGGGATGAATGAGATTGCCAGAAAGGAAGCAGATAATGTACTTAACCGAATGAAACAAGAGGGTAAGGACAGCCATGAGTATGGACTACTTTACAATTATCTGGATTTTGTAACTTCACTACAGTGGAAAAAAGAAGAACCCAAGGATATAGAGCTTGATAATGCAATGGAGGTCCTCGATAGAGAGCATTATGGACTCAAAAAAGTAAAAAAGAGAATAATTGAGCAACTTGCAGTAATGTCTTTAAATAAAAAGCAAAGTGGTTCAATACTTCTTTTTATAGGTGCTCCCGGTACAGGTAAGACGAGTATAGGAAAGAGTATTGCGGAAGCACTTGGTAGAGAATATGTGCGTATATCACTGGGAGGCATCAGAGATGAAGCCGATATCAGAGGTCATAGAAGAACTTATATAGGTGCTATGCCGGGAAGAATAATGGACGGCATGAAAAAGGCAGGTACCTCAAATCCTGTAATGGTTTTGGATGAGATAGATAAGCTTGCCTCATCATATAATGGTGATCCTGCAAGTGCTTTACTTGAGGTACTTGATCCTGAGCAAAACAGTACTTTCACAGATCACTATATGAATGTACCATATGATTTGTCTGATGTACTCTTTGTATGTACAGCAAATTCACTTGATACTATACCGGGGCCACTTCTTGATAGAATGGAAGTTATAAGATTTACAGGATATACTGCACTTGAAAAGTTCTCTATTGCAAAGGATCATTTGATACCCAAAGCAAAGAAAAAGGCGGGAATTGGTGAAGATAATCTCATAATAGAAGATGAAACTATAAAAGCAATTATAAACAGTTATACAATGGAAGCCGGAGTGCGTGGACTGAAGAAACAAATAAGCTCACTTTGCAGATATGCAGCGGTAGAACTTGTAAAAAATCATAAAGAACTGATAGATGTAAAGCCGGATGATTTGTCGGAATATTTGGATCAAAGACCTATAAAACATGAGAGCATATTAGAGAAAAAACAGGCAGGAGTGGTTACGGGTCTTGCATGGACTGCTGTAGGCGGAGAGATATTATTTATAGAGACAATGCTGACAAAGGGTAAGGGTAAGATAAAAATCACAGGTCAGCTTGGAGATGTAATGAAAGAGAGTGTAGATATTGCACTCAGTCTTGTAAAGTCTATGTATCCGGAAAGCTATGAAGTGTTTGAAAATAATGATATTCATATCCATGTGCCGGCAGGAGCAGTGCCGAAGGATGGACCAAGTGCAGGTATTACTATGACTACAGCATTGTCTTCTCTTGTAAATAATATTCCTGTTTCTCCGAAGTATGCTATGACAGGAGAAGTTTCACTTCGTGGAAATGTAATGCCTATAGGTGGTTTGCCGGAAAAGCTTATGGCAGCTGCCAGAGCAGGAATAAAGAAAGTATTTATACCGGAAGATAATAAGGACGATCTGAAGGAAGTGGCAGAGGAAGTTTTGAATGAACTTGAAATAATTCCTGTGAAAAAGGTTGAAGATGTATTGGGTATTGTATTAAAATAAGGACGGCACGATAATAAATGTGAAAATAAAATCCATAGTAAAATATGGCGAAAAGTGGAGGTGCAATATGTTAAGTTTCAAACATGACATTCCTACCAAATTATACTTCGGTGAGGGGCAGATCAAAAGACTGGCAAAATCATTGGAGCCTTTTGGCAAAAATGTTTTGTTAGTCTATGGTGGCGGTTCAATCAAGAAAATAGGTCTTTATGATGAAGTGATAAAGATTTTAAAAGAAAACGACTTCAATATTACTGAATGTGACGGTATAGAGCCAAATCCTAGAATAACTTCAGTAAAACGTGGTGTAGAACTTTGTAAAGAGCATAATATTGATGTGATTTTGGCAGTAGGTGGTGGAAGTACTATTGACTGTGCAAAAGCAATAGCAGTAGGCCGCTACTATGCGGGAGATGATCTTTGGGAGATGGTAAAAACCAGCTTTAGAAGATCGAAAGCACTTCCACTTGTAGATATACTTACACTCAGTGCAACAGGTTCAGAATTTGATGCCGGTGGTGTAATATCAAACCTTGATACAAATGAAAAATTAGGTGCAGTATATACCTATCCTTCAGTAAGCATATGTGATCCGACTTATACATTCAGTGTATCTCCTTATCAAACAGCGGCAGGCAGTGCTGATATTATGAGCCATATATTTGAAGGATATTTTTCAAGAACTATGGATAGTGATTTATCAGACGGTATAGCAGAGACTATATTAAAATCGGTTATGAAAAACTGTAAGATTGCACTTAAAGATCCTACAAATTATGCGGCAAGAGCAAATCTTATGGCAGATTCTTCAGTGGCTTGCTCAGGTATACCTGAATATGGAAAGCAGGGTACAGGATGGCCATGTCATGCTATGGAACATGAGCTTTCAGCTTATTATGACATCACTCATGGTGTAGGACTTGCTATTTTGACTATTAGATGGATGCGCCATATCCTAGGTAAAGATGCAAGTGCCATGGAGAGATTTGTAAAATTTGCAAAGAATGTAATGGGACTTAGTGGAGATGATGAGAGAAAACTTGCATTTGCCGGAATAGATGCACTTGAGAATTATTTTAAAGAAACAGGTATTCCGATGACATTGACTGAGCTTGGCATTGATGATAAACATTTCGAAGCCATGGCAGCACATGCAAATGCAGACGGATACTTAAAAGATGCATTTGTAGCACTTACCAATGAGGATATAGTTGAAATCTATAAGGCATGTTTATAGTATAAAACATAATTATACTAAGAAAACACTTGATTTATTTCCTAAAATAACGTAAAGTATCTAGCGTACTTGGTGAGTTCGAAACCTTCCTCACCTAAAACAAAACTAAAGGAGAAATATGAAAAATATTACGACTAAGATGATGGCACAGGGTGCAGTTATAGCAGCAGTATATGTAGTGCTTACACTTGCATTTGCCCCTATAAGTTTTGGTGCCATTCAGTTCAGAATTTCTGAGGCACTTTGTATTTTGCCATTTTTTACAGTGGCAGCAGTACCGGGAGTAAGTATAGGTTGTCTTTTGGCAAATATACTTGGTGGAGCAGCTCTTCCTGATATAATATTTGGAACATTGGCTACACTTATAGGTGCAATACTAAGTTATAGAATTAGAAATGTTTCAAAGTGGTTGGTATGTGTACCACCGATACTTGCAAATGCAATCATAATTCCATTTGTATTAAAGTTCGCTTATGGTTTAACAGATTTGATACCATATATGATGCTTACAGTAGGAGTTGGAGAAGTGCTTGCAGTAGGTTTGCTGGGTAATTTATTGATGTTAGCACTTGAGCCTAAAAAAGCATTTATATTTGGTTCATATCAGGGAGTTTAAATGTAATAAAAGAGAGTCGATATTCGGCTCTTTTTTATTTTGATTTCACACAATCCATCTTGCCATATACCGACCGAACGCCAATTCTATCTTGCAGACTTTATATGTGGCATTTATAATTGAATTTAAGACGGAGAAAGGAGAAAGCTACAAACTACTTTTATTAAAAGTCCCCAATATAAAAGTTAAGATTCAAAAATATCTAATGTACAAGACTATGATATCTATCTGTCAATCTATAGAACAGTAAATCATAGTATTCTAAGTTATATCACACTAGAAAAAAACCCCAAAAATGATTTTTACACATATAAAAAAATATTAGAATACTGTTATAATGCAAAGCCCCACAGGTTGTAGTGAATAGATAAGTTGTATATAGTTCGGTTTTTTTAATATATTTTATAAAAACCGTCTGTGTATATGTATAAAAATCTAAATTTTATAAAAAAAGTGTCAATGAAGAAGTGTCACAGTTAAGGCTTACTAGGTAGCCGTCCATTGATACTAAACATATTGATAAATAGAAAGTCGTGTAAGTTAAACTGTCAGAATAGAAAAAAATATTTTTGACAGTTTTTTTAGCATATGTATAGAATGATTTGTAGAGTAATAAAAATTATGAGTATAAAAAAATAGAGTCTTAAATGTTTATACATATTTATAATTTATAATGATAAAGACTTTACAATAAATTATTTTTGATGTGGAGGAAAAGTGAAAAGGAAAGTTATAATAGGAATCTTAATAGTAATATGTATAATATTTGGAGCTATATTTATACCAAGAGAAATAAAAAGATATTATCGGATCGACAGAAAAAAATTTCAGAGTATGATATATACCAGGTGAAGGATGATGAAGTAGCACTTGTATATAATTATTCTTTGCAAAAAAGCTAAAAGCAATATATAAAGATGGAGTTGTATATATTCCTTTGAATTGGACTAGAGCAATACTTAATGATAAGTTTTATTACAGTGATAATGAAAAGCTTTTATCATATGCTCTACCTACAGAGATAGTATATGCAAATTTTGAAAATGTAGATAATAATGGGAAGCCTCTTTTAATAGAAAACGAAGATAAGGCGTATTTGTCTATAGAAACTATAAAGGTATATACAGATATTTGGGTGGAAACCTATACTGATGGAGATATTAAAAAAATATACATTAATGATAAATTCGGAAAATATGAGCAGGCAAGTATAAAGTCAAAGACAGGACTTAGAGTAGATGCAAGTAATTGGTCGGCAAGTATAGAAAATGTGGAACTTGATAATGATGAGAATGTAGTTGTAGTTGAGCAAAAGGATAAGTGGTGCAGAGTGCTGACACAGAATGGTGTGCTTGGATATGTAAAAAAAAATCATTTGAAGAACATATTGGAAGCCGAGAGAGTAAGCAATTTTATAAAGCCGGATTACACTTCCATTTCTATGGATGAGAAGGTAGTGCTGGGCTGGCATCAGGTTACAACAAGTGCAGCAAATAGCGGAATGGATAAGGTTGTAGCAAATACAAGCGGATTGAATGTTATATCCCCTACCTGGTTTAAGCTATCAGATAATAAGGGAAATTATACTTCTATAGCAAGTAAGGACTATGTAGATGCAGCACATAAAAAAGGCTTGAAGGTATGGCCTCTTATTGACAATTTCAGCACAGAGATAAGTACTTTAAAGATTTTATCTTCCTCAGAAAACAGGAAAAACCTTATCGCCAATTTGATGAGTGATGTAGAGAAGTATGATTTTGACGGAATAAATATAGACTTTGAATCACTGACTCAAGACAATGCACCTCATTTTATTCAGTTTATGAGAGAACTTTCAGTTTCATCGTAGAAATAGTGGAGTAGTATTAAGCGTAGACGTACCAATACCACTTCTTATAATATGTACTATGAAAGAGATGAATTGGCAGAAGTGGTGGATTATGTTATAAATATGGGATATGATGAGCATTATAGTGGGTCTGATGAGGGCAGCAGTGCATCTATAAATTTTGTAAAGAACTCTATAACAGATAGCTTAGTAGAGGTACCAAAGGAGAAACTTATAAATGCAGTACCTGTATATACAAGAGTTTGGACAAAGGAGAATAGTAAAGTATCATCAAGTGCACTTGGAATGAGTGCGGCTGCAAATTGGGTTAAAGAAAACAATATTGAACTTACTTGGGATGATGAAGTAGGACAGTACACAGGTCAAACAACTATAGGAAGTGCTAGAAAATACATATGGCTAGAAGATGAACGCTCTATGAAACTTAAGATGGATGCAATAAAGGAAGAAGATCTTGCAGGTGTAGCAGTATGGAAGTTGGGACTTGAACCTAAAGAAATATGGAATGTTATATCATATAAATAATAGATATTTATAAAAATAAGCAGTATTATATGTTTACAAAAATTCAGTCATATTTATATTGGCTGATTTTTTGTGTAATGTTGAGTAATGAAAGGGTAATGCAATGAAAAAGTTTAACGGTAAGTCTATTTTTTTAGGACTTGCAGCAGCAACTATAATCTCATCTAATGCCTATGCAGGTATTGAAGGATGGAAATTTGAGGGTAATAATTGGAAATATTATAAAGAAGATAAAGCTTTAAAGGCCTGGCAGCAATTAAATAATAAATGGTATTTTTTTAATGAGGATGGAAGTCTAAAAACAGGATGGCATTTGGATGCTACAAATAATTGGTACTTTTTAGACAGCTCTAAAAATTCTAATGAAGGTATGCTTTTGTCAGGATGGCAGTGGATAGACGGATACTGCTATTATTTTGAAAACATTGATAAATCTACTCTTGGCAGAATGTATGTAAATACTGTAGTGAATGGATATAGAATTGATGCTACAGGTAGATGGACAAATGAAAAAGGTGTTGAATATTATGAAGCAGGCAAGGGAATAATTACAGTTAATACTTTACAAGGCTCTTTAAATACAGGTAAAAATCAAGTGGAGGTAGAAGCTCCGGTAAAGGTGGTTTGGGCAAAAGCGGCGAATCCGGTAAAGGTGGATCAAGTATAGGAGGTATTGGTGGAAAAACCGGCATAAATCAAGGCGATAATAATGATACTTCAAATCAAAGCCTGATAGTAGAAGAAAATTCGACTGTGAATAATGCAGATCAGACTAAGAGTGTAGAAAAAACAAAGGGTAATCAAAAATCTGAACAAAATAATTCAAATGAAGTAAATACTACTGAAGGTGGTCAGAACAAATCCGGAACGATTAATAATAATACAAGTGAGTATCCATATAATAAACCTACTGAGAATAAAGAAAATGAAGATGAAAAAACTAATACAACACAGGATAACAAAGTATCGGATAGCACTTCAAATGATTTGAGTAAAACAAAAGATACACAGACAAATACAAATGATAGTGATATAAAGTCGGCTACTGCTTCAAATGCCGAAATCCAAAAGGAAGAAGAACATAAAAATACAGAAACTACGAATAGTTCTGAGAAGAATAAAAATACTGAACAGCAGAACAAATCTGAAGAGAATATAGCAGAGAGTGATCGGGATAAGGCCAATAGAATAAAATCCTCTTTGACTACCGTTAAAAATGATAATGTGGTACAGTACACAAATGAAGATGGAGAAATTAGAACAATTATTTGGGCAAAGGGCATCAATGGACCTACTATGGGAGAGGGTGGAGATTTTCACAAAGAAATAACAAATGCGGGTTCAGATACATATATAGATTATAAAACTTCGTTCACTACAGGTGATGGATGGTATGATGTCAATAAGACAAGAGCCGGTGGCAATGTAGACGTAGATAAAAATCTTTGCTTTGGGGCAGTTTCATCCAATATGCTACATTGGTGGTTTGAACAAAATATTGAATATATTGACAGATATATAGTAAAGAATGGAGATATAATTCATGCAAATAGGAAGATCTCAGATCTGAAATATTCTTTTAAGAGTCAGCAAAATAGTGCTATATTCGAACTCTTTAAGGTGTTATTTGGAAATAATGATAAGGGATTTTATACAGACCTTTTGATGGACCTGTTTATAAACGGATATACTCCAAAGACAGGTGGAGGTACAAATATAGAAAGAGATGATTTAACACCTGATAGTAGAGGTGGATTTTTCTATGATGTGTTTAAAGGAGAGAAGCTGACAGACCGTACTTATGGTGGAAGTTATGAAGCTTTAGGTGATAAATTAAAAGAAGTACTGGGAGAAGCCGGTTTGATAGGTATATCTCATAAGGCTTTAAAAAACAGTAATCATATAGTAACTCTATGGGGTGCTGAATATGATTTGAATGGAAAGCTTATAGCGGTATATATTAGTGATTCAGATGATCAAAATGAAACAGAAGATGAAAGAGATCTGGGCATGAAACGCTATGAGGTTAGGAATGTAGGAGGAGTGGCAAAACTTTCCACAAATCAAACGAATAAGTCGTCAGGTTCAGCTATAGGATATCTTCATATACTATACTTAGGAACCACACAGTGGGAAAATTATTTTAAATAAAGCTAAGGCTGTCGCAAGCGACAGCCTCTTTTATATTATCTTTGCTATATTTTTTGCAAGTATATCATCAAGTTTTGGTGAGAACTTTCCATTTGAAACTAAAGCGTCAATATCAGAAAAATCGGACAACTTAAAAAAGCCTACAGCCTCTTCCTTTGTATTGTCACAGAGAAGTATGGTTTTGCTTGCATTTTCTATCATACTCTTTTTAACCAAACCTTGAGAGTCGTCTCCTTCAAATATTCCCTTTGTACTTATTGCCTTACAGGAAATTATTGCAAGTTCAGCATTGAAATTTTTTATAAAACTTGAAGCAAATTCCCCAACTATGGAAAGACTCTTATGTTTTAAGACTCCGGGACAGAGGAAACATTTCAAATCCTGAGCATTTGAAAGTTCATTTGCAATATTTATACCATTGGTTATTATGGTAATATTTTGCCTCAGCTTAAGTAGTGGAGCCAATTGGCAAACAGTGGATGATGAGTCTAAGAATAAGACCATACCGTCTTTTAAAATTGGAGCAGTCTTACTGGCAATAAGTTGCTTTTTATCAAGGTTTTCTATCCTCCTCATGCCAATAGGGCTTTCATTGGCGGACTTCACAATAATAGAGACATAGCCATGTGATCTCTTTACAATACCCTCTTCCTCAAGTGCGATCAAATCTCTTCTGACAGTGGAGCGTGAAGCGAAAATTCTCTGGCACAAGCTATCTATACTGGAGATACCGTTGCACTTATTTAAAACATCTAATATCTGTTGTTTTCTTCCATTCGAATCCATAAATATCCTCTTACTTGTATTTTGCAGCAATACCAAAAGGTAAGCAGCTATTGGGTTGAACAAAAAAATTCATACATGAACATTATATCATAAAATAAAAAAATATTCAAGAATATGTCCATATATATTTTTTTATTATTAAATATGTTATATTGTATTTAGTGAAAAAAACATTTTCGGTAATATTTCGGAGATATGAAATTAAAAAAACAGAATCAATGAAAATAATTACGATTATGATAGGATTATTTATAAGAAAATTGGTGGTTTTTTTATCTATCTTATAAATAAGTTTTCATAACGGGGATTAGAAAAAGCTTTATGTTTTTATTTTGCAGGTATACATAAGATATGTCTAAAATATTATCAAATTTATTATTGAAAGTTGGTGAAGCATGAGAAAAGTATTGGCTTTCGATATGGGAGCGACTTCCATTAGAGGTATAGTTGGATATGTAGATGGAGGTAAGCTTGTAACTGAGGAAGTTATGAGGATGGCCCACAGCATAAAAGAGAAGAATGGCAGACTGTACTGGGACTTTGATTCTATTTTAGAAAAAATAGTAAGTACAATTATTGAAAACAAAGATGTTTCTTGTATAGGCATTGACACTTGGGGAGTAGACTTTGGAGTAATTGATAAGGATGGAAAACTAATAGATACTCCATTCTCATATAGAGATGAGAAGTATGCGATAGGAAGAGAAGAGGCAAGGGCGAAGATAAGTGAGCTTGAAATATTTAAAAATAGTGGAAATCAGATAATGACCATAAACACAATATTTCAACTTCTTACATTAAAGAAGCTAAATCCGGATATATATGAAAAAGCCGATAAGATGCTGATGATGCCTGATCTTATTTTCTATATGCTTACAGGTAAGAAAATAGGTGAAGAGACTATTTGGTCTACTACAGGATTATATGATATGGGTCAGAGAAAGGTTTCAGATACTATATTTGAAAAGCTTGAACTGAATAAGAATCTTGTACCTGAAATAGTTAAGGCTACAGAGGCTGTAGGAAATACAAAGGATGCAAAGATAGAGGCATTAAGAGATCTGAACATAGATGTGATACCGGTATGTACTCATGATACCGCAAGTGCACTTCTTATGACAGACAGCTTCCTAGATGAAGACAGTATGTTTAAGCTGTGGTACTTGGTCACTTATAGGTAGTGTAGTAGATAAATGCATTATAAATGAAGAAGCATATGAGAATGATCTTACAAATGAGTTGGGATTTGACTCAAAGCCAATGTTTTTTAAGAATATTACAGGACTTTACCTTTTGGAAAAGTACAAAGCGCAGCTTGAAAATAGGCTTGAAAGAAAGATTCCATTTGATGAAATTAGTGATTATGTAAACAAGCTGGATAAGAAGCTTTCACTTATAGATATGGATGCAGAAATATTTGCAAGAGAAAGTATTGATGTAAAGAGTGAGATTGATAATTTTATAAAAAATCAGGGTGGCAGTACTCCAGAAGATGATTTTGACTACTTTGCGGTTATCTATGAGAGCATGGTAGCAAAGTATATGGAAGTAAAAACAGATATTGAAAAGATCTTAAATAAGAACTTTAAGAAGATACATATGATTGGGGGCGGAGCAAAGTCAAGTGTACTTACATCTATGATAGCAAATAAGATGAGTGTGGATGTAAAGGCAGGACCTTATGAAAGTTCAGCTCTTGGTAATATACTTCTTTCACTATTGCATCTAAAAGAAGTAAGAGATTTAAAAACAGGTATTGAATTGATCTTAGGATCATGCGAGATAAAAAGAATTGATTCAAAATAATGAGGAGGTAAATATGAATCATCCAAAGATAGGAATTAGACCTACAATTGACGGCAGATGGGGTGGCGTTAGAGAGTCACTTGAAGAGCAGACAATGAATATGGCAAAAAGAGCGGCTAAGCTATAGAAGACAACTTAAGATACCCTGATGGAGAGAAGGTAGAGGTAGTAATATCACCTACAACTATTGGTGGCGGTGCTGAGGCTGCTATTTGTGAAGAGTTCTTTGCAAATCAGAACGTAGTTGGAACACTTACAGTTACACCTTGTTGGTGCTACGGAACAGAGACAATGGATCTTAACCCAAACACAATCAAGGCAGTATGGGGATTCAACGGAACAGAGAGACCGGGTGCAGTTTATCTTGCAGCTGTTATGGCAGCGTATGCACAGAGAGGACTTCCGGCGTTCTCAATCTATGGAACAGAGGTTCAGGATAAGGATGAGACAACAATTACAGCAGATGTTGCAAAGAAAATTTTGGACTTTGCAAGAGGTGCTGTAGCGGTTGGTATAATGAAGAATAAGTCGTATGTAAATATCGGCTCAGTATCTATGGGTATCGCAGGTAGTGTGGTAAACGTAGACTTCTTACAGAAGTATCTTGGAATGAGAACTGAGTGGGTTGATATGACAGAGGTTCTTAGAAGGATTACTCTTGGGATCTATGACCATGAAGAGTTTGAAAGAGCTTTTGCATGGGTTAAGGAATACTGCAAAGAGGGTATGGATATCAATGCAGGTAAGGATTTCCCTGAGATAATCAAGAAATCAAGACATATTGAAGATGACAAGCAGTGGGAATTCTGTGTAAAGCATGCAATGGTAGTAAGAGATATATTGGAAGGAAATCCAAAGCTTGCCGAAATGGGATGGCATGAGGAGTCACTTGGAAGAAACGGTATTGCAGGTGGATTCCAGGGACAGAGAATGTGGACAGACTGGCTTCCAAACGCAGACTTTACAGAGGCTATTATGGCTTCAGGCTTCAACTGGAACGGTAAGAAGATGCCAACACCATTTGCAACTGAGAATGATACATTAAATGGTATCGCTATGATGTTTGGATGGCTTTCTACATGTAAGGCTCCAATATTCTCAGATGTTAGAACATACTGGTCACCTGATGCAGTAAAGAGAGTCAGCGGAAAAGAACTCACCGGATATGCTAAGAACGGTATCATACATCTTATCAACTCAGGTGCAAGCTGTTTGGATGCAAGTGCTGCAGCTAAGGATGAGAATGGTAATGGAACAATGAAGGAGTGGTGGAATCTTACAGATGCAGATGTTAAGGCTTGCTGTGAGGCTACTGACTGGTGTAGAGCTGACTATGAGTATTTCAGAGGTGGCGGTTTCTCATCACACTTTAAGACAGCTGCAGAAATGCCTGTGACCATGATAAGAGTAAATATGGTTGAAGGTGTAGGACCTACACTTCAGGTAATAGAGGGACATACTTGTGTACTTGATGATGATGTACATAGAATACTTGATGAGAGAACAAGTAAAACCTGGCCAACAACATGGTTTGCCCCAAAGATTGGCGTAGGTGCTGCAGATTCAGTATACAATGTTATGGCTAAGTGGGGTGCAAACCACGGTGCAACAGTAGAAGGACATGTAGGAGATAGGCTTCTTACATTAGCTTCAATGCTCAGAATCCCTGTAGCATTCCACAATGTTGAGGAAGACAGAATATTCAGACCACATTCATTCAACGGATTTGGTACAGCTGATTTAGAGGGACAGGACTACAGAGCATGTGCTTACTATGGTCCGCTTTATAAATAAAAATTAAATACAGGGGGGCTTTGTCCCTCCTGATAGTAAAGGGGAAATATTATGTTGATGGAGAAGGAAAGACTGCTTTTAATAGAGTACGGAAAGAAACTTGTAAAAGCAGGACTTACCAAGGGTACAGGTGGTAACCTGAGTATATTTGACAGAAAGAACGGACATGTGGCAATCACTCCTTCAGGAATAGATTTCTTTGAGATACAGCCTGAGGATATCGTCATCATTGATGTTGACGGAAATGTGATAGAAGGTAACAGAACTCCTTCATCAGAGTGGGCAATGCATGTAATGCCATACAAGTACAGAGATGATATCGATGCGGTTATTCATGCTCATACAATGTATGCAACTGTTATGGCTTGTCTTAGACAGGAACTTCCTGCAACTCACTATATGATTGCTGTAGCCGGGGAGAATGTAAGAGTGGCAGAGTATGCTACATACGGAAGTCCTGAGCTTGCAAAGAATGCTTTTGAGGCAATGAAGGACAGAAAAGCCGTTATTTTGGCAAACCATGGAATCCTTGCAGGTGCAAATGATCTTCTTAACGCTTTCAATATTGTAGAAGAGATAGAGTATTGCTCTGAGGTTTATACAAAGGCAAAGGCTATTGGTGAGCCTGTAATATTACCTCATGAAGAGATGGTTTTGATGGCTGAGAAGTTCAAGACATATGGTCAGAGGGTTAGTAAAGAAAATAAGTAAGGGGGAGATTTTATGTCAGCATTACTCACAATGAAAAATATAAAGAAATCTTTCTCCGGAGTTGCAGCATTAAAAAATGCAGAACTTGAACTTAATAAGGGTGAAGTGGTTGCACTGATGGGTGAAAATGGTGCCGGAAAATCCACTCTTATGAAGATTTTGACAGGAATATATTCTAAAGACGAAGGTACTGTAACTTTCGAAGGAAAAGAAGTAGAGTATAAGTCGGTATCTGAATCTGAAGAGGCGGGCATAGCAATCGTTCATCAGGAATTAAATATGATGAATGATTTGACAGTAGCACAGAATCTTTTCATCGGAAAAGAGAGAAAAAAAGGAATCTTTATAGACGATGCAAAGATGGCTGGGGATGCAAAGGAACTGTTCAAAAACTGAATGTAGATATAAATCCGAATGTAAAGATAGGAAGTCTTACTGTAGGAAAGCAGCAGATGGTTGAGATTGCAAAGGCTATATCAACAAATGCAAAAGTTATCGTATTTGATGAGCCTACAGCAGCTCTTACAGACTCTGAAATAGAGGAGTTGTTCAAAGTTATAAATGACTTGAGAGCTAAGGGTACAGGAATAATTTATATCTCACATAGAATGGACGAGATCAATGTCATCTCAGATAGAGTTATTGTAATGAGAGACGGAGAGTATGTAGGTACTTTGGTAACAAAGGAATGTACCAAGGATGACATTATAAAGATGATGGTTGGAAGAACTGTATTTATGGAACCAAAAACCAAGTCAGATGTTGGTGCAGATGCAGAAGTTGTTCTAAAATGTGAAAATCTAAATAGGGGAAAGCATGTAAAGGATGTTTCATTTGAACTGAGAAAAGGTGAGATACTTGGATTCTCAGGACTGATGGGTGCAGGAAGAACAGAGGTGGCAAGACTTATATTTGGTGCTGATCCTATGGATTCCGGTAAGATATTTATTCACGGCAAGGAAGTGAGTATAAAATCTACAAAGGATGCTGTGAATGCAGGTATAGGTTATCTTTCTGAAGACAGAAAGAGATTTGGACTTTTGGTAGATAAGTCTGTAGAAGAGAACACCTGCCTGTCTTCACTTGAAAAATTCACAAAAGGACTGTTTATAGACGGTGCAAAGTCAAAAACTGTCAGTGAAAAATATGTTAAAGAATTGAAGACCAAAACCCCAAGCGTTTCACAGATTATAAAGAAACTTTCAGGTGGAAATCAGCAAAAGGTGGTTATAGCAAAATGGCTGGTTAAGGATTCTGAAATATTGATATTTGATGAACCTACAAGAGGTATTGATGTAGGTGCAAAAAGTGAAATATATGATTTGATGGAAAGATTAGTCAAGGAAGGCAAATCCATAATAATGATTTCTTCGGAGTTGCCGGAAGTACTCAGAATGAGCGACAGAGTCGTAGTAATGTGTGAAGGTAGAATAACAGGTTGCCTGGACATATCTGAGGCTAGTCAGGAGGGAATTATGACATGTGCGACTAATAGACAGGGGGCAAGATGAACTTAAAAAAGATTTTTTCAAACCAACAGGCAGTAGTTATTGCTGCACTGGTTGTAATATGTATAGTATTTTCGCTTTTAACAGATAAGTTCTTACAGGCTACAACATTTACAAATATTTCAAAGTCAGCATATTATGTAGCTTTTATGGCAATAGGAGTAACTTTCGTTATTTCTACAGGTGGTATTGACTTATCAATAGGTACGGTTGCTATATGTGCCGCACTTATAGGTGGAACATTTATGGAAAAAGGAACTCCAATGTTTATCGTTATTTTGATAATGCTATTGGTCGGAGCGATTTTTGGACTTATAAACGGTATTTTGGTATCACATTTTGAACTGCCGGCATTTATTGCCACATTGGGAACTATGATGGTATCAAGAGGTCTCGGCTCAATTGTATCAAAGACAAAGACAATTTCATTCCCACAGGGAAACAGTGCAGGTGCTTGGTTTAGGGAGATATTCATGGTAACAAAGGATGGCGGTATCATTCCAAAGAATTTCCCTACAGGCTTCATACTACTTGCAGTATGTGCAATAATAATGGCGGTAGTACTTAATAAGACAAGACTTGGAAGATATATACTTTCAATAGGTTCAAACAAGGAAGCAACTAGACTTTCAGGTATTGATGTAAAGAAATATGAGACACTTGCTTATGTATTCTCAGGTGTATTTGCAGCACTTGCAGGACTTGCATATGTAGCAGTATTCTCAACAGCACAGCCAAATACAGGTAATGGATTTGAGCTTGATGCTATAGCAGGAGTAGTTATAGGTGGTACATCACTTTCAGGTGGTGTAGGTTCAATAGTTGGAACAATTATAGGTGTGTTTATTATGACAGTACTTAAGATCGGTTTCCCATACATCGGAGTACAGTCACATTATCAGCTCTTCATCACAGGAATCATATTAGTATTCGCTGTGTATATGGATATCTTAAATAGAAAAAGAAAGGGTTAATAAGGAGGAAATTATGAAGAAGAGATTTTTAGCAATTGCAGTAGCAGGTTTGATGGCAATGTCACTTGCAGCATGTGGAGGTGGTTCAACAAGTAGTTCAGGTGAGGCTGACAAGACAACAGCAGCACAGGCAGACGGATCAAAGTCTGAGGAGACAAAGGCGGAGGCAAGCGCTGACGGAAAGAAAATCAACGTTATCGCTAAGGGATTCCAGCATCAGTTCTGGAAAGCAGTTGAGAAGGGTGCAATGCAGGCAGGAACAGATTTAGGCGTTGAAGTATCATTCCAGGGTCCTGATAATGAGTCAGCTATTGCACAGCAGATCGAGTACTTAGATGCAGCTATAGCACAAAGCCTACAGCTATCTGCTTTGCAGCACTTGATACACAGGCAAGTTTAGGTTCAATCCAGAGTGCAATGGAAAAAGGAATTCCTATGATCGGTTTTGACTCGGGTGTTCCGGATGCACCGGAAGGAGCTATCAAGGCTAATGCATCTACAAACAACTTGGAAGCAGGAAAGCTTGCAGCAAAAGAAACATATGAGCTTATCAAAGATAAGATCGACGGTGCTTCAGGTACAGTTAGAATTGGTGTAGTTGCTCAGGAGTCAAACTCACAGTCAATCGTTGAGAGAACAAAGGGCTTCGTTGAAGAGATGACAAAGCTTATAGGAGAAGATAAGGTTTCAGTTGAAGGACATGACAGCTTAAAGAAAGAGAAGAGTGGTGCTCCTGTAGTTATTGATGTAGGTATTCCTGCAGAAGTTAAGGATGCAGACGGTGCAGCAGTTGCATCAGCTATCTTAGAGAAGTCAGACCTCATTGCAATCTATGGTTCAAATGAGTTTGCAGCAAACGCTATTATCACAGCAAACGAAGGTCTTGATAAGATCGGCGAAGGAAAAGTTGTTGCAGTTGGATTTGACGCAGGTAAGAAGCAGCTTCAGGCAATCAAAGACGGTTTATTTGCAGGTAGCGTAACACAGGATCCGGTACAAATCGGATATAAGGCAGTTGAGCTTGCAGTAAAGGCAGCTAATGGCGAGAGCGTATCAGATGTTGATACAGGTGCTTTATGGTACACAAAGGACAATATGGAAGATCCAAAGATTGCTCCATGTTTATATGAATAAATAATAAGAGGCAAATATGTTAAAAGGTATACCTGAGATAATTTCACCGGAACTTTTAAAATACCTTTGTGAAATGGGTCATTCTGACAGATTGGTCATTGCAGATGGCAATTTCCCCACACATAGTGTGGGGAAAAATGCCCATATCATAAGGATGGATGGCCATGGTGTATGTGAGATATTGGATGCTATATTAAGGCTCTTCCCACTTGACACCTATGATCCACATCCTGTAAGTATAATGGAAAAAGTACCCGGAGATACAGTAGAAACTCCAATATGGGATGAATTTAAGAAAATAGTATCAAAGTATGATACCAGAGATGATGTTATAGGCAGCATCGAGAGATTTAAGTTTTACGAAGAAGCAAGAAAAGCATATTTAATCATTGCGACATCAGAAAAGGCACTCTATGGCAATATAATGCTACAAAAGGGTGTTGTATAATAGTTCGTCAGTAAGTGGCGTATAATTAGGGGGATTCATTATGGCTAACAGAATTATATTAAATGAGACATCATATCATGGACAAGGTGCTATTTTAAGCATTACAGAAGAGGCAAAGCTTAGAGGTTTTAAAAAAGCTTTTGTTTGTTCTGATCCTGATTTGATTAAGTTCAATGTAACAAAAAAGGTTACTGATTTGCTTGAAAAAGAGGGACTTGAGTATGAGATTTATTCTGATATTAAGGCAAACCCTACAATTGAAAATGTTCAAAGTGGAGTAGCAGCTTTCAAAAAATCAGGTGCAGATTATATAATAGCTATAGGCGGCGGTTCATCTATGGATACCTCTAAAGCTGTTGGAATAATCATTGCAAACCCTGAGTTTGAGGATGTGAGAAGCCTTGAGGGACTTTCACCTACAAAGAACCCATGTGTTCCTATTTTTGCAGTACCTACAACAGCGGGTACAGCAGCAGAGGTTACTATCAACTATGTTATCACAGATGTTGAGAAGAAGAGAAAGTTTGTCTGTGTAGATCCACATGATATTCCTGTGATAGCATTTGTAGATCCTGACATGATGTCAAGCATGCCAAAGGGACTTACAGCTTCAACAGGTATGGATGCACTTACACATGCTATCGAAGGATATACCACAAAGGGTGCTAATATTATTACAGATATGTTCAACTTAAAGGCTATTGAGCTTATTGCAAAAATCACTTCGTGGTGCAGTAGAAAATACTGCGGAAGGAAGGGAAGGCATGGCTATTGGACAGTATCTTACAGGAATGGGATTTTCTAACTGTGGACTTGGAATAGTTCATTCAATGGCACATGGTCTTGGTGCATTGTATGATACACCTCATGGTGTAGCAAATGCTATTATACTTCCAACAGTTATGGAATATAATGCAGATGCAGTTGGTGAGAAACTCAGAGATGTGGCTAAGGCTATGGGAGTAGAAGGCACAGAGAATATGAGTGAAGCTGAGTACAAAAAAGCAGCTGTAGATGCAGTGAAGAAGCTTTCAGAGGATGTAGGCATTCCAAAGGATTTGAAGGAAATAGTAAAACCGGAGGATGTAGACTTCTTATCACAGTCAGCAATGGATGATGCTTGTAGACCGGGCAATCCAAGAGATCCAAAGTTTGAGGAGATTAAAGAATTATTCTTAAGCTTAATGTAAATTGCTAACTTCTATATTTTTATACCAAAGGCGTATGTGCAATCGAAAGGTTGTCCATACGCCTTTTGTGCCATTATTATTGAGGTATTATATTTTCATTATATATAGTAAAATGTAATATATAATGAAAGTGAATTTATAGCTGATAGAAGTATTCAGTGGAGATATAGAATAGAAGATTATATGGAGGATTTATGGAAAAAGAGGCAATAAAATGCCCGTATTGTGGCAAGGAAATGGAAGAGGGAGGAATACCTGTAGACAGATATTCGCTTAGGTGGAAGAGTATGGAGGGAGATAGAGGAGGCTTAAAATACTTTTTGAATTTGGATAAAAAGGATGTAATATTGGCCTCTATCGTTACAGGTAAGTATTGCACAGCTTATCTTTGCAGAGATTGTGGAAAAATAATAATTGATGTATGATAATACATCAATAGAATAAGAAAAAAATATAATATCATTTAATTAAAAAAATTAATTATTATTTTAACTTTATTTGATATAATTGCATAAACTAATTTCAAATAACTTTTTTTAAATATTATGGAAATTAAAAAGGAGGTTACTAGGATGGAAATTTTAGATCAATTAGGTGATACTGCGAAAAAAATATAGGAGCAGCTGCAGGTGATTTGATAAAAGCAGGTTGTGGACAAGACCGGTGATGCTTTAGAGATTAGCAAAGTCAATTCAAAAATTTCTGCTGAGAAGGTTGAGATAGAAAAAGAAAAGAAAAAAATCAGTGATGCTCTTTTTGATAAGTTTGCAAAGGGTGAGGAAGTACCCGAAGAAGTAAAAAGAATTTTGTGAGAATATAAAGGCACACTTCTCAAATATTGACAATTTCAACGAAGAAATCGAAAAAAATAAAGGAAGCGGCAGAAAAAAAGGGCTGAGGAAATCAAGGCTGCAGCGGAACAAAGGGCTAAGGAAGCTAAAGAAGCAGCAGAAAAAAGAGCTGAAGAAGCCAAAGCCGCTGCTGAAAAAAAGGCAGAAGAAGTAAAAGAAAAGTTAGAGGATACCTTAGATGAGATCAAAGATACCTTAGAAGAAAAGGCAGAAGATACCAAGGATAAGCTTGAAGAAGTGAAGGATGATATCAAGGAAGGTATCGACAATATTTAGAATTAAATTATTGATATTTTTATAGAAATTATTTAAAATGAAAGAGTGAAGCCTTTATGGTTTTACTCTTTTTTGTGAGAGGAAAATATGTTTTAGCTCAGAGAAATATATTTGGAGGTTTGTATGAAAAAAAGAATATTGGCAATAATGGCATGTGCAATAATGGCATTGTCTGCATGTGGAAAGGCAAATGTAAATGAGAGTAGTTCAGCAAGTGCTGAGAGTACAGTAACAGAGAGCAATACAGTATCAGAAAATGAAGAGAGCCTTGGTACAATAAAGCTTGGAGGTTTAAAAGGACCTACAAGTATAGGCTTGGTAAAGCTCGTTGATGATGCAAAAAAAGGCAGTCTTCCATATAGTGTGGAATTTGATATGGAATCAGCTCCTGATGTTATGGCACCGAAGCTTCTAAATGGAGAAGTAGATATTGCGGCATTGCCTGTAAATATGGGTTCTGTGCTTTTCAATAAATCTGACGGCAAGGTAACAATGCTTGATATAGGTACTCTTGGTATTCTTTATATACTTGAAAAAGGTGACCAAAGTATAAAAACTGTAGCAGATTTGAAGGGTAGGACAATAGTAGCAAATGGACAGGGGGCTACACCAGAATATACGCTTAGCTACCTCTTATCAGCAAATGGAATGGATATAAACTCTGATGTGACTATTGATTGGAAATCATCAGCAGATGAGGTTCTTTCAACTATTGAAAATATGGATAATGCAGTGGTGATGCTACCACAGCCATTTGTAACTGTAGCACAGACAAAAGTGCAGAACTTAAATACAGTACTTGACCTTACAAAGGAGTGGGATGCTATAGGAACAGGTGGAAAGCTTATTACTTCAGGACTTTTTGTAAGAAATGATTTTCTTGAGGAAAATAAAGAACTTGTTAATGAATTTATAGCTAATTATACCGACTCGGTGAAGTGGATCAATGAGAATGTAGAAGATGCATCTAAGCTAGTAGAGGAATATGACATCATAAAAGCCCCTATTGCAGCCAAGGCAATACCATATTGTAATCTTGTTTCTATTACAGGTGATGAAATGAAGACTGCTGCAGAGGACTATCTCAAGACTTTGTTTGACTTGAATCCGAAGTCTGTAGGAGAAGCACTACCGGGAGAAGAGTTTTATTATCTTGGAAAATAGTATATGAATAAGAATAAAATACACAAAATTACAGCAGTGCTTTTCGCACTGCTGTTTTGGCAAATAGTAGCAATACTTTTAAACAGGGCATTCATATTATCTTCACCTATAGAGGTATTAGAGACATTATTTGGATTTTGTCGGAGCAATATATTTTGGCTTGGAATGTGGATAAGTATAGTAAAAATACTTTTAGGATTTATCCTAGGTTGTGGTATTGGAATTTTTCTGGCAAGTTTGTCTTATAGATTTGCTGTATTTGAAATATATATTTCGCCATATATTATGGTTGTTCGCTCAGTACCGGTGGCATCTTTTGTCATCATTATACTGATATGGTTAGGTAGTGAATGGCTTTCGGTACTTGTGTGCTTTTTTATGGTAATGCCAATATTTTATGCTAATACATTAGAAGGTCTAAAATCTGTAGATGTGAAGATGTTACAGATGGCAAGTATATTTAAAATTACTAAAAAGGCAAGAATTATATATATCTATATGCCGACTCTGGAGTCTTTTTTATTGTCGGCAAGTGTAGCATCTATAGGTATTGCATTTAAATCAGGTATTGCAGCAGAGGTTATAGGCAGACCCAAAAATACTTTAGGATTTTTCTTATTTGATGCAAAGATGTATCTGGAAACTTCAAAAGTCTTTGCAATTACTTTGATAGTTATATTATGTAGTGCTATATTTGAAAGACTGGTAGTATTTATTGTAAAAAGTCTGTTCGATTTTATAAAGAGGATTTATTGATGTTTTTAAAAAATATATGTAAAAACTTTGGAGAGACAGAGGTATTAAAAGATTTCCATTTAGATATAGCTGAGGGTGAACATATTGTAATTATGGGTAAGTCAGGTAAGGGAAAGACGACTATTCTAAATATTATAATGGGCTTTGAAGAGCCTGATAATGGAGAAATGAAAATACCGAATGAGATATCTGTAGTCTTTCAAGAAGATAGGCTCAGTGAGGATTTTTAGTGCTATTTCGAATGTATGTCTTATGAAGAGCGATGTATTACTTGCAAAAAGAAATACTTGAAAAAGCTTGGCATTGATATTAAAAAAAGTGTGTAAATACTATGAGTGGAGGACAAAAAAAGAAGAGTAGCACTTGCCAGATGCCTTACAAGAGATGCAAAACTCTATATATTTGATGAGGCTCTAAAGGGCTTAGATGAAAAGACAAAAAGCTGTGGCAATGTCAGTTATTAGAGAGTATACTTGTGGAAGAAGTGTAATATTTGTAACGATGATATAAATGAAGCAAAAAGAGTTTGCAGATAGAATAGTGGAGATTTAAATATTTATGAAAAATAAAATTGGAAAAAGCTTTCGGAGTGGCATATAGACGGTATAACGCTTTCTGAGGTCTCATATAAGTTTGCACCAATATATGCAAAGAATCACTTTGCCAGAGCTAAGGATGAATTTGTTACTTACTGTATTGACAGTGAGAATAATAGTGGGGTTTTGTGGTTAAGGAATAATGAATATAAGTTTATGCCCATAAATACAGAGAACAGAAGAAGTAATAAACTGTTGCTTAATACAGATGACTGTATTATTTTAATCAGTGAAAATAGGGCTTGGAAAATGGATGCAGATGATGAATCATTTACGCCAATAAATATAGAAAAATCTTGTATTGCTGAAAATATAACAGAGATTTCAACATTGGGAGAGAATAATAATCACCCTGTTATTTGTCGTGTAAGTGTGGATATGATGGCTGCCAACAGCTTTACATTTTTTGAATATAATAAGTACGAAAACACAATAAAATTTGAGGATATACTACAGCCTGTGTTTACAACCGAAAAGACAATGAAAAGATTTTTCACTTCACTGTCTGAGGCTGACGGGCTTTATTATAAGATGGATTTTAAATATAACTATCCTCAAATTGGAAGCATGATGATAAAGGATGATGCGATATATGTATTCTTAGAGGCAGACATTGTAAATCCAGCTGGACTTAGTACTTTTAAGTATTATTGGTATGTGGAAATTAATAAAGATGGAGTTTATAAAAAGAAAATCTGGGGAGCAGAAAAATTAGAAAAACTATCAGGTAAACATGGAGTTAGAGGAAAATTCAGTGCAGATAAAAAATATCTGATCTTATCTCCTATTTTTAAGACAGATGAATGGAAGGGTAAACAAATTACTACGGCTCTCAGATTTGGAACTTTTGGATATTACAATGCCAAGAGGCTACTCTAAGTTTAGAGTTATGGATATTTTTGATGAACATGTATTTATAAGTGATGAGATAGATAAGATTATACTTTGTAAAAATGACAGAAGGGTAATATTGTGAACGGTATAAAGAAAAAATATATTGTGTATATTATGATTTTTTTACTATTATAATTTATGCGATAGTGAGATATTTTAATATTGTGGAAGGTTATATCAGGAGTATAACAAAAGCATTAATGCCATTTGTAGCAGGTGCTATGATGGCATATATTATAAACATTCTTATGGATGCTTACGAAGATTTGCTTTTAAAAAAAGTTTAATAATAAAAAAATTATAAGAATGATAGCAATCATATTGGCAATATTTACATTCTTGTTGGTAATAGTATTACTTTTAGGCATCATTATACCACAGCTTGTAAAAATACTGTTTTCAATAATGTATACAAATCCTGACAATATCAAAAAGGTAATAGTGGATATAAGTAATAATGAATGGATAGATAAAGCATTATCAATGATAAATATAGATATTAACAAGATAGATGTTGCAGACTATATCACTAAGCTTATAAAAAGTGTAATGTTAAGTGTAGGTAATGTATTGACAGGGGTAATAAGTGGAATATCAGGCGTTTTTAATACCATAATTTCACTTTTTATGGCAGTAGTATTTGCAATATATATACTTTGCGATAAGGAAAAGTTATCTTTACAGGGTGATAAGCTTTTGAGGGCATTTTTACCATCTAAAAGAGAATGGATAATTGATACACTTAAAATATTTAATACAAGCTTTAGGAATTACTTCATAAGTCAGGTAAAAGAAGCGATAATACTTGGTGTATTGCTTTATATTGTGATGTTTATAGCAAGATTGCCCTATGCATCTTCTATTTCAATTTTGGTGGGGGTGACTGCACTGATACCGGTAATAGGTGCATATGCCGGACTTTTTATAGGTGCACTTATGATTCTTACAAAGTCTGTTCAAAGCATGATAATATTTATAATAGTACATACATTGGTTCAACAATTTGAAAACAATATTATATATCCAAGAGTTGTTGGAAGTTCAGTTGGACTTCCAGGTATGTGGGTAATAGTAGCAGTAGCTCTTGGTGGCAGTTTGGGAGGAGTATTTGGAGTGATGATATCTGTGCCTGTAGCAGCCGGATTATATTTCATATTAAAGAGGGAAACAGAAAAACGCCTATAGTAGCTGTAGCATTTATATGTATTTTGTGTTAAATCTATATTACATTTGCTTGATAAATCAACACTAAACCATTATAATCTTTTTTAGGGAGAGCGAGGTATTATGTAATATATCCTGAAAGCAGAGGGTTTTTATGCCAAATACAAAAAAAGAACATGAGTCTGATGAGAAAAATCCTTTTATAAAGCAAACTATTATAGAGGAGAACAAGGACCATAAAAAAAGGTTAGTCTCAGCAGCTTGCCTTGCCATTGTTTTTGGAATGGTTGCAGGACCGAGTATGGCATTGACATCATATATTGTAAACAAAAACATACTAAGCAAAAAGACAAAAACCACTATTCAGATTCCAAAGGAAGATGAAACAAGTACTGAGGTGATTGAAGAAACTGAGTCTTCAGATCAGGTGGAGGATATAGTGGCATCGGCTATCGAGAGCATTGATTTGAATGAGAAGAATTTAGAGCAGATGTATGAGGGTCTGAGCGAAGTTGCAGAAAAAAGGGATAGTACAATAGTAAGAATAAGCACCGTCACCACAGATATTGATTGGTTCAATAATACATTGCAAAATGAAAGCAGTTGTTCAGGAATCATAATAGCCAAGTCAGGTGACAGTCTTATTATTTTGACTGAAAATTTGGCAGGTGGTATAAGGGTGGAGTTTTTTGACAACAGTACGGCAGAAGCCACAGTACTGGGTACAGATCAACTCACAAATTTGATGATACTTGCAGTGGATATTTCTTCTATGGGAGAAAAGATCAAAGATATAGAGCCTATTGTACTTGGGAATTCATATCAGTTGAAAAGAGGAGCTTTTATATTGGCAGTAGGAAGTCCGGTGGGAGTATCTAGGAGTTTGGATATCGGAAATATAACTGCCATTGAAAAGAGTGCAAGCTTTTTTGACGGATATGGTAGGATAATCTATTGTGATAAGCATTTAGAAAATAGAGGAACTTTCCTGATGGATACATCAGGAGATTTGGTAGGTGTTGTTTCAAATCTGGGTGATGGTACATCTACAACAAAAGCATATGGTATATCAGATTTGAAGGTAATTATAGAAAATATGACAAATGGTGTGGGTTCTGCCTACCTTGGAGTGCGTGCACTTGATATTGACAATGATAAAGCACCTGAAGGTATACCAAGTGGTATATATGTTGCTGAGGTAAGAGCTGACTCACCCGCATATAATATAGGTATACAATCCGGGGATATAATTTCTATGATTGGAGATGAGGAAGTAAACTCTATAACAGGGTTTAAAAATATAATGGAGAAGCTGAAACCGAACCAAATTATAAATATCAAAGTGAATCGTTCAGGTAAAGATGGATTTACGGAACTGAATTTTGAGACAACAATTGGTGCTAGGAGCTAGAAGGGTAGAAAATGAAATTTATTGAAAGCTTAAAAGAAGGAATGCATATTTCAGAGGTTTATCTTTGTAAATCTAAGATGATAGCCATATCTAAGACCGGTAAAGAATATGCCAGCCTAAGTTTGCAAGATAAGACAGGAAGCATTGATGCAAAAATATGGGATTTACATTCTCCGGGTATATCTGATGTAGATGCTATGAGCTTTGTGGTGGTAGATGCTGAGGTTACATCATTTAATAATACATTGCAGCTAAAGGTGGCTAGAATAAGAGAAGCTGATGCAAAAGAATATACGGCATCAGACTATGTGCCTGTATCAAAAAATGACATTGAAAAAATGTTTGCTGAATTAAAAGAAAAGATAAAATCTGTAAAAAATCCTTTCTTAAATAAGCTTTTGACAGCTATTTTTATAGATGATTTTGAATTTCAAACTACCTTTAAAGCATCTTCAGCAGCAAAGACAGTGCACCATGGATTTCTTGGAGGACTTTTGGAACACACTTTGGGAGTGGTGAAGCTTTGTGAGTATTTTTGTGCGAATTATAGTTCATTAAACCATGATTTGCTTATCACATCTGCTCTTTGTCATGACATAGGAAAGACAAGGGAGCTTTCCGCATTTCCTGCAAATGATTACACTGATGAAGGTCAGCTTGTGGGCCATATAGTAATAGGAGTGGGGATTTTAAAGACTCAGATTGACAAGATTCCAGGATTTCCAAAGAAGCTTTCAAATGAGTTGATACATTGCATATTATCACATCATGGCGAGCTTGAGTACGGTTCTCCAAAAAAACCTGCACTTATAGAAGCTTTGGCACTTAATTTGGCAGATAATGCGGATGCAAAGATGGAGACATTTATTGAGCTTCTGGCTCAGGGACAGGATGGTGCTACAGGTTGGCTTGGTTATAATAAATTACTTGAGAGCAATTACAGAAAAACAAGTGTATAATATAAAGTCGATTGATATAGACTGATTATCAAAACAGTCTGCTAAATTTAGTAATGAGGATATATGAAAACAAGAAATACATTGAATTACAAAAAAGGTGAAATGATAACAGTTGATATAATAGACTTTGGAGAAAATGGTGAAGGCATCGGAAAGACCGATGCCTTCACATGGTTTATAAAAGATACTGTTATCGGGGATAAAGTCACAGCAAAGGTGATGAAAACAAAGAAAAGCTATGGATATGCAAGACTTGACAACATAGTTAAGGAAAGCCCAGACAGAATAGAGGCCAAATGTCCGGTGGCAAGAAGCTGTGGAGGATGTACATTACAAAGCCTTGATTATAAAGCGGAGCTTAAACTTAAGCAAAATAAAGTGGAAAATCATCTAAAGAGAATAGGAGGCTTTGACCTGTCAAATGTAGAAATAGAAGAAATTATCGGTATGGAAGATCCAAACAGATACAGAAATAAATCTCAATTTCCGTTTGGAAGAAAGAACGGAAAAAATATTACAGGTTATTTTGCAGGCAGAACTCACAGCATTGTAGAGTTTGATGATTGTATTATCGGTATAGAGGAAAATAAGACTGTATTAAAGACTGTTCTTGACTTTATGGAGAAGTATAGTTTGGATGCCTACAATGAGGAAGACATAAACGGCATAGTAAGACATGTACTTATAAGAAAGGGATTTGCTACAGGTGAGCTGATGGTGTGCATAGTTATAAACGAAAACAATCTGGCACATAGTGATAAGCTTGTAGAGAGCTTATGTGCATCACTTGGAAGTGATTTAAAATCTATTTCTATCAACATTAATAAAAAGAATACCAATGTTATATTAGGAGATACTACGGTAACTCTTTATGGGAATGGTTATATAGAGGATTACATAGGCGATGTGAAGTTTAGAATATCGCCACAGTCCTTTTATCAGGTAAATCCTGTTCAGACCAAGAAGTTGTACGCTAAAGCACTGGAGTATGCCAAATTGACCGGTGAAGAAACAGTTTGGGATATGTACTGTGGTATAGGTACGATTTCACTGTTTCTTGCAAAGTCCGCAAAGTTTGTCTACGGTGTGGAGATAGTAGATGCTGCCATACAAAATGCGATAGAGAATGCAAAGATAAATAATATAGATAATGTAAATTCTTTGTAGGAAAGGCTGAGGAGATAATTACAGGAGAATATGAAAGCGGTAATATAAGAGATATAGATGTAATAGTGGTGGATCCGCCAAGAAAAGGACTTGATAAGCTGGCAATAGATACCATGCTAAAGCTTCTACCAAAGAGAATCGTATATGTAAGTTGTGATTCATCAACACTGGCAAGAGATTTAAAACTACTATGTGAGAAGAAATATGAGCTAAAGAAACTGACCGTGGTGGATCAGTTTGCGAGGAGCTATCATACGGAAGTAATCACTCTGCTTTCCAAACTGGAGTCAAAAAGACACATTAATGTGGAACTTCCAATTGATGAGATGGATATTACCTGTGCGGAGAGTAAGGCTACCTATGAACAAATCAAAAATTATGTTTTGGAAAAGTATGGATTTAAGGTATCTACACTGTATATCGCACAGGTTAAGAGAAAATATGGTTTAGATGTTAGGGAACACTATAATATATCTAAAAATGAGAAACAGAAAATACCACAGTGTCCAATTGAAAAGGAAGAAGCCATTTTGGATGCTTTGAAGTATTTTAAGATGTTGTAGTATTATACTAAATATATGTTTAAGTTGAGGAGAAAATAATGAATACTAATGTATTGAATGAATTATCCTTTTACTGTTCTGAAAATGAGAATCAATTTTTTGACAGAAAAAGCGCTAGAATTAAACCTTTAGACATTTTAAAGCATCTGGTTGCATTTTCCAATGCAGAGGGTGGACAATTAGTTATAGGGATTGAAGACGATGGTATGATTACGGGATTTAATTATGAAGGTGCTCATTCGATTGATGAGTATAGAAATATATTTCTAACAGAATTAAAAGAAACACCAATAAATCCCCAATTTAATATTTTAGATGTAAAAAAATAATAAAGGTATTGATGATAAGATATTGGTCATATCTGTAGATGTTTCTACAGATAGAGTTATAAAATCTTATAATGGAAAAGTTTTTTTCTTCGACAAAAATGATAGATCTATAGAATTAAATTTTGAGCAGATTCTTCAATTACAGTATGATAGAGGACAAAGGTATTTTTGAGGATGAAGTTGTTCAATTATCAAGCATAGATGATATAGATGATGGACTAATAGATGATTATAAGAAAATTTTGAATATAGATGAACTTTCTAGCGAAGAAGTGTTGAAAGCTAGAAATTTAATGATTAATGGAAAACTGACTAATGCGGGGCTTTTGCTATTCGGGAAAAACCCTTCTAAATTTTTACCACAGGCAAGACTAAGAGTTATTAAATATAGTGGAATGTATCAAAAGGTTGGTACAGAAATAAATATAATTAAGGAAAAAACATTTGATAAAGCGATACCTAACATTATTAGAGAAGCAAGAGAATTTATTAATACGCAGCTAAGAGATTTTCAATATTTAGACAAAGATGGAAAATTTAAAATAATGCCAGAGTATCCAGAATTTGCATGGTTTGAGGGAATAGTAAATGCTTTGACTCACCGAAATTATGCAATCCGAGGGGAGCATATTAAGGTGTTAATATTTGATGATAGGCTAGAAATACTTAGTCCCGGGTTACTACCTAATATTGTAACCTTAGAAAATATTCTAAATCAAAGATATTCAAGGAATCCAAGAATTGCAAGAACTCTATGTGAATTTGGATGGGTAAAAGAAATGAATGAGGGCGTTAAGAGAATATATTCTGAAATGGAAAAGTTGTTTCTAAAGAAGCCTAAATATGCAGAACCCAACAGTAGTGTTTTACTAGTTTTAGAAAATAATATTTTAAATAGAAGTATCAGAACAATAGATAGAATTAAAGGCAAAATTTCTGAGGAGGTGTTTGATAAACTAAGTCAAGATGAAAAAACTATTATACATTTTATGTATAATAGTGGACAAAAAATAACTACAAAAATGGCAACAGAACTTATTGAAAAAGGTTCAACATTTTGTAGGAAGTTACTTAAAAATCTTGCTGATAAAGATTTATTAGAGTGGCATGGTACTTCGCAAAACGATCGTACACAATACTATACTCTAAAATTCTAATTTAAGAAGAACGCAGAAGAGTTGAGAAGAACGCAGAAGAGTTGAGAAGAACGCAGAAGAGTTGAGAAGAACGCAGAAGAGTTGAGAAGAACGCAGAAGAGTTGAGAAGAATGCAGAAGAGTTGAGAAGAACGCAGAAGAGTTGAGAAGAACGCAGAAGAGTTGAGAAGAACGCAGAAGAGTTGAGAAGAACGCAGAAGAGTTGAGAAGAACGCAGAAGAGTTGAGAAGAACGCAGAAGAGTTGAGAAGAACGCAGAAGAGTTGAGAAGAACGCAGAAGAGTTGAGAAGAACGTAGAAGAGTTGAGAAGAACGCAGAAGAGTTGAGAAGAACGCAGAAGAGTTGAGAATATAGGTTTGGACAATGGTGAGCAAGTTGAGAGTGTATGTTTACTGGAGCAATGTTAGTTGAGAAAAATCTCCGGTACAAGTATTATCTTTAAAATGTGGATATCTAAGAATATGAAAAAAGAGTTCTATTCAAGTAATGCGTATAAAAAATGTGGATTCATTTTTTATACGCATTTTTGTGGATAAAATATATTTTTCTTATAAGAGCCTTACTCCTTTTGGTTTTCTGAGAGCTTTGAGTTACTATCTTTATTAGTGGAAAAGTATTTAATGAGCTGATCAATTGCTCGGTTTGTTTTTACATACTTGAACCAGCGAAGCTCAGGTAAGACATTTGGATTTGTCTCTATAGATATAACATCTCCTTCATTTATTGACTCATAGGCTTGATGCTTAAATTTATTGTCATCCACAATTGCATAGTGGAAATGAAGACCTACCTCACTATGAATAGCAAAAGCAAAATCTAAGAAGGTTGCTCCATCTTCAATATACATAGCTGATTCATCTCTTCTATATACCTTAATTTTCTTTCCATCAACTGCTGCACCAAAATCAGTTACAGTTTCTTCATCAAATAGACGCCCCAACTTATATCTCATATATTCAGTCTCTGATTTTACGAAAAGTCGGTAAAGATTCCCCATATTGTCAGAGAGCAGGTAATATATTGAGTCTTTATAAGTGGTTTGCCCAAGGTCTATTATAGTGATATCTTTATCTGCAAGTAAATAAGAATAAATGCCAAAGAAGGCATCAGCAGGTGTATTGCCTGTACTTGAGCAGTAAGTATCACTTATGATAAGTGAAAGGTCGTACATAGCGATGTTTTTTTTACACAAAAGTTTTGGCAAATCAGTGGAAATATTGTTTGCCTGAGCATTTATCTGTCTGTAGATGCTGATAGCAGAGCGTGTATTATAATCAAATCTGGCAATAACGTTAATCTCTATACTGTTTGTATTTTCAGAAGCATAGGTTTTTTGTGAAAAAACTTCAGAAAACAACTTAAGGGTTTTTGATATTGTATAATTATTGTGAGTGCAAATGGCTGAGCGGGCAGTCACAATCTCAGTATATCGTTGTGGATGCTCAATCTCAAGGCATAAGTTCTCTAGGATATCAATAAGTTGATATGCTCTCTCTTTCATCATCATAGGTATAATGATTGCACGAGTATGCTTTGCCTTTAGAATTTTTTTCTCTTCTTTAAATGGACCAATTGTCTGTAAGTTATCGATTCTGTCAGCAACTTTAATAAAGAGAGCCTTTTCACTCATTTTTTCTTTAAGCCGTTCATCAGATAATCTATCAATTTCTTCCTTAGTCAATTCACTCTTACTATCCAGTTCTATATCAATTGCAGTGACAGCGTCCACCATATTTATGAGGTTCTTATTATTAAAAGTATCCATCAGATCAGAATAGGTGGCGTCTGTGTCTTCTAAAGTGTCGTGTAGCAATGCAGCAGAAATAGTTTCTGTATCCAATCCCCATGAAGCTACAAGGTATGCAACCCTAAGAGGATGCATAATATATGGTTCTCCGGTTTTACGCGGTTTCTGTTTTTCATGCTTTCTTTTAGCATACATATATGCCTTATAAACAAATTTTCGATTCGTTACTTTATGGTGTCTATTGATTTCAGTTATAATATCTTCAAAATATTTCTCTAATATATCCATAATCCCCCCCTAGCTAAGATATATCAACATTATCTTGGCTTTTGATAGATACATCTTTTAGAAGATCATACCAAGCTCCATCATCTCGCTCACTGATTTGCATAACGAAACATGTTATTTGTAAGACTGGTTTTTACATAACGCTCAAGATTTACCTTGATAATGATCTCTTTTTGAAGGTCTGTAAGAATCTCAGAGTATTTAATGGTTTCTTCATAGCTGTCCGGAGTTTGATATGTTTTTTTGAATAAAGAAATAAGTTCTTTTGCATTTGCATCAGCCTTATATGTAGGATGACTTAGAAGAAGTTGATGGTGGATTTCTTCTGCAGACAGACTTATAGGATATCTTGAAAGAGCTATATATTGAGCAGTGGGTGTAGGTTCGCGACCTTTTGAAACAGAGTTGATTGTACCCATACCGCCTATGTATTCTTTCTTGTTACTGTTGACACGATGCAGAATAATAAGTGCTTTATCCTTTCTGTCATGTGTAAGAGTTAAGAAGGCATGTTCAGCAGAAAACTCAAAATCTCCAAAATATGCCTTTTTTACTAAACTTTCATCATTAGAAATGTACTTCTCTATATCATAGTAACTTTTCATAGAATCAATTGTTTTTTTTAGCTGAGTTGCCATATCACGGCATTTGATTCCAAGAACGGCTATACTATTATAGGTGTGTTCATAAATATTGGTTTTATCCTCTGAAATAGTAAGAATACCGTAAAGCAAAGATTCTTCAGGAGTATTCTTGTCCCTCCCTTTATAGGAACTTGTATTAAGATAGTAAACCAGATATGTACCACAGAATTTGTCATAAGATCTTTTTTCGTCTTTTTCGGCAGCACTTAAAGGTATCTGTGCATGAATATCAACTCGATTTATCTCCTTGAAAATAAAATCATCAAGTGAAATTCTAAATAAAATCTTTAGCTTATAGAGAAAATCCAATGGTGGAAATTGCTTTCCGGTACGATACTTGGAAATAGCAGATTCACTATAATTAGTTTGCTCAGATAGCTCCTTTGCACTGATGTTTTGAATTTCCAATAGCTTGTTAAGATTTGCAACAACAGTCGAGGCAGAATCTTCAATACCGGTTGCCCCTGGTTGCTTTTTGGTATCAGATGTTAAATCTGAATGATTAATATTAGTCATACTCATAAATTAAAACCCCTCTTGTTTTATTTCATACATTATATTTCACTACAATTTATATTACAATAGAATATATGGAAAAATAATTTCCTGTAGGAAATTACTTGAAGTTTTCTTTGCGAAAAAAGAAATTAATTTCAAACTTCAAGAATAAAGATTGCTGAAGTGTAAATGTTAATTCAACTTAAAAAAGTAAAATTATGTAAGTTGCATTTAGTGTTACAAAAGCAAAGAAATATAGCATTTATACTACTATAAAGATGCAATAAGTGTTACAATATAAGTGTTATATGGAGCTATTTAGGTGAATATAAGTCATTTTTTTGAATGACAAGTAAGCGGACTTTTAGTCGAATTTTTTTGAGTGTAGGACTAATTTCCACTTGTAAGATACCATTATGAGACACCCTGACAGCTACCTATAATTAGAGTTATCTATTTTTCAGAAGATAGGGTTTTAAAATAATCCTATCTTTTTCAATTTCTCTGATACCAAATGTCATCAGCTTTTCATAGAGATCATGGTACATGAAGGATGCCACCTCTAAAGGACTCTTGCCACCAAATTTTTCAACAGGTGCAGAATTTATATGGCTTATAACAAGATTAAGAGAATGTTGATCCGTTAAACCAATAGATCTCAAATCTGTTTGTTTTGGAAGGATATAGCGTAGTTGAATGTGATTGTTTTCAAGAGAACCTTTCTGCCCTGATTGCATAGGATCACAATAGAACACCCTAGTGCGTGTGGAGCCATCCATATCTGTTTCCATATCCTTTGCTGCATAAAATTCAGAACCTCTATCAGTTAGTAAAACATTTACATATTTTCTAAATACATCTTTGCCAAGAATAGTCTCTAATGTATTTACTCCATCTTTCATAGCAGAGGATGTTTTTTCAGTTTGATAGAGTGCGAATAAGATGCCTGATGGAATAAATTTGAAAGTCTGAATAAATGGTCCAGTGGTTTCGTCGTTATAGACTGTATCCATTTGAGTTATAAGAGCATTCGGATTGTCATCAATGTATATCTTATAATCATTATATGTACGTCCAATCAGATATTTATTATCTGCTCTTTTTTTAAATTTCTTTGATTTCTTTTTTGAAGGTTTTCTTGAGACTTGTCGTCTAAGGTCAAGGACAGTTATACTCTAGCTATCTCATGAAAACACATCACCTTCTATGTAGTTGTACAGCGTTTTTCTCAGATATACCAAGTTCAGGATGTGAAGCAAGTATCTGATATGGAGATAGCCCTTGTTTAAGTAGAGGAGCTATAGTATTGGCTAGATCTTTAGCCTGCTTTGCGGTTAGATTCACACCCTGCCTAGAGTCTACTAGTGTATATCTATAATCTAACCAAGCATCTTGTGGGGAATAGTCATACTTATCGAAGCGACAATGCCTCCGATTACTACAGCCATTGCAGGCACCGGGAGAGCGGTCACGCCTCTTGCAGTAGAATGGAGAATAAAGTATACATTCAGTAATACATTTGCGTCCAAAAGGGCATTTCTTGTAGTTATTACATTCAAGAGGCATACTACATCTGTGAGTCAACTTACGATGCAACTTAATTTCCTTACAAACAGTAGACTTGTTTTTACCTATAGTTTTAGCGATAGCAGTTTTAGTGGAACCATTAGTTATGCCGGCGAGTATAATGTGTCTATCTTCGAGTGTTAAGTGATAAAAAGAATTTAAAGATTTTATATTAATACCTACCTTTCTGGTAGCTGTCTTACATAAAGTGTACTACTAAATGCAACTATTGTAAAAGTTGAAATATGTGTAAGACTAAATGCAACTTTAATATAGGGATAGTGGAAATAAACTTTTCACCCTAGGAAGAATAAAGATTGTTAAAAAAACTTATAGACTTATATACTTTCTGATTAATACGATGATATAATAAGTGTAGCCTTTATATATTCTTTATAAAAACTTCTAAAAATTTCTTATTTAAGATGAGTTTCTACTATAATGATGTGTTTTTATTCAATAAGCTTATGGTTTAAGATTTATCAGTGGGAAAGAGTGTGATTATGAAAATGAGAGAATACTCTTCAATAATCGTATTAGAATGTCTAATAGAACATATTTCTTATACTTTTCAAAATCCGAATTGGATTAGCTTCCGGTTAATAAAAAGAAAAGATGAATAGTATTATACTGGTGAATTGACAGAAAAATTATATATTTGTTTGAGGGGGTGTAAGTGAGAGATGCTATTTTAGCTGTAACTGGTGATACACATGGTGAAAAAAACAGATTCCTCAATCCTAAAGAACCGGCGAACAAGCATCTAAAAAAAGGTGACTATTTGTTTATTTGTGGAGATTTTGGATACATATTTAATAATACCTGTAAAGAGAGAGAGTTTCTAGAATTTCTTGCCAATGAAATACCATATACTATATGCTTTTGTGATGGGAACCATGAAAATTTTGAAATATTAAACTCATATGATATTTCAATATGGAATGGTGGTAAAGTACATATAATTAAAAGCGACAATTCAGGGCTGCCCAAGATAATACATTTAATGAGAGGCCAAGTATATGAGATAGAGGGTAGAAAGATATTTGTATTTGGTGGTGGCTATAGTATTGATAAGGCAATGAGAACTGAAGGGAAAAGCTGGTGGAAGCAGGAGATGCCAAACGAAATAGAAAAAAATGAGGCAATAGAGAATCTTGAAGCAGCAAATTGGAGTGTGGATTATATAATTACGCACACCGCACCTGAAGATACAATATCTATTTTTAAGTTGGGAAATACTAATGAAAAGCCATTAAATAATTTTTTGGAGTATTTAAGAGAAAGAACAACATATTTACATTGGTATATAGGGCATCTTCATAGAGATGAGAATGTATGGAGAGGACAAACGGTTCTGTGGTATTTGGTGCGTAATATGGATAATAATATGGTATTGGATTGATGTAATTATATGAAAAGATTGTAGAACTGACATGGAAGAAGTCTATAAATAATTAGAGTAGATATTTAAATTTAATAAAAAAATAAGGAGTAATAAATATGAATAGAGTAGATGTTGTTATAAAGGATAGTTTATTTAAAAAAAGTAGATTTAGAAGTTGATAGATGTGCCGCATATAGAGATGATGTAGAAGATAGAATATATATACATGGATCAATTATTTGCACAGGAAAATGGGATGATGAATATTACCTTAGGGTTAAAGCAAACTTATGTGACGAAAATGGTGATATTGTAGAGATACATTATGATTTTGATGATAAACAATTTTATAAGATCGGGTATGATACATTTGAGATTAGTAGTTATAAATTAGATGGTAAAAGAGAAATTAAATATGTTGAATTATACCCAAAAATCAAACAGAAATCTTCAGACTGATAGAGGCAATTGAAAATAATTTGTATTTCAGCCACAATTAAGCTGGAAGATGATGTCAAGCATAAATGATTATGCCCCAAAATAATTAATTTATAAGCCCCCACAAAGGGGCTTTTATTATGCACTTTTTATGTCTTCTTCAATTCTGTGTGGCTGTGAGTGTGCGAATTTATTAAAGGCATCCAATCTCCAAGGATGGTTCATTGGAGGAATATAAGGCTTTCTAGGCTTTGGCTGTTTGTAGTCAGCGTCCAAGTCCTTAGATTTATGCTCATGAGCCGGTGCTACTAAGTTAGCTTGTATCTGTGATAATTCCCTTTTTGATGTTGCAGCTTCCTTCTTGGCTTTTAGAGTTTGCTTAATGCGTCTACGCTTAGCTTTTGTAGCCTTTGGAGATAGAATGTACTCTGACTCCAAAATACTCATTACAGAGGAAGAGGAGATGCTTATGCCTTCATGCTTTTTTCATCCATTGATAAAATAACCTTTCTGATAAGTCAGTTCCTCCTAGTGTTAGAATATACAAAATATTATTCTACCATAAGTGGGACATTTTTATTTGTTGTATACTAGGACTTTATCATTTATGGCTTATAAGCTGATTTAAATATTATTAAAAAGATATTGACAAATAAAATAGATTAATATAGTATACTTGTATCTATAGCAAATACAAGTTTTGCAAAATTAAAATTATGGAGGGCTAATTAATGCCATATTTACAAACAGAAAATTCATATATAAATATAAATGGAATGAGTATTGCATACCGTGAATTATCTAAAGGGAAATCAGAACTACCTTTAGTTATGTTGGTTCACCTTGCAGCCAACATGGATAACTGGGATCCTGCACTTGTTAATGATTTAAGTAAACATCAGCACTTAATATTACTTGATTTACCCGGAATAGGATCAAGCGAAGGAAAAGTTGAAGGTACACTTATTGGTACTGCAAAGAGTGCCATTGAAATAATCAAGGCGTTTGGATATAGTAAAATCAATTTGTTGGGATTATCTATGGGAGGTATGATTGCTCAGGAGATTGTTCGTAATGCACCGGATCTTATTGAAAAACTTATACTTGTGGGAACCGGCCCAAGAGGTGGGGTAGGAGTTGATAAAGAGACTTCTGTAACATTTGCACATATGTTACACGCCTTTTTCAAGCACAAAGATATGAAACGCTACATATTTTACACTAACAATAATATTGGAGATATTGAGTCTGAAAAAGTTTTTACTCGCCTTAAAAGCAGAGAAAAAAGATTTGCTGATAAACCTGTGTCTGTTAAATCATTTATTAGACAGTTGAGGGCTATTAAAAAATGGGGAGTTGCACAAAAGGATGATTTAAAATTTATAAAGCAGAACACGTTAATTGTAAATGGTGAGCAAGATGATATGGTGCCGACAGAAAATTCATATATTATGAATAAGGAAATCAGTAATAGTGAACTTGTAATTTATCCAAGATCAGGACATGGTTCTCTTTTCCAAAATTATAAGGATTTCTCAGAAAAGATAAGAGAATTTTTGGAATAAAGACAGTAGTGAAAGGGATTGAATATGGATACTAAATTTTCAATAGCGTTACATATATTGGTATATATAGAGGAGACTGAAAATGTTGTTACCTCAGAGCTTTTGGCAAAGAGTGTGGGAACAAATCCCAGTCACATTAGGAAAATAATTACATTACTAAAGGATGCGAACATTATAGAGAGTCAGCAGGGAAAAAAGGGAATGAGCTTAAAAGTAAAATCAGATAAGCTTACATTAGACATGATATATTTAGCAGTTTATCCACAGAAAGATCTGTTGCATATTCATGATACAGCAAATAAAGAATGTCCTGTTGGAGCAAATATCAAGGAAGCTTTACTTCCGATATTTGAAGATTCAGAGAAACAGTTACTTTTAAATTTAAAGAACAAAACACTTAAGGCATTAATTGAAGATATGTATGAGAATTATAATAAGAAAAATAAGTAGAGGTGAAAAATGAGAGCGGCACAGGTAGAACAATATAATAAAAATAATATTTCAGTAAAAATGGTTAGTTTAGAAATACCGGTTATAGGAGATAGAGATGTACTTGTAAGAGTATCGGCAGCAGGTGTAAATCCACTTGATAATATGATTTCTCGTGGAGAAGTAAAAATGATAGTTCCATATAAACTACCTACAGTGGCAGGTAATGAATTTGTGGGAGTGGTTGAAAAAGTGGGAGCAAAGGTATCTAAATTCAAAGTTAATGATCGTGTTTTTGCAAGACTGCCACTTGATAAAATTGGAGCATTTGCAGAATATGTAGCTGTAAATGAGAATGCAATTGCAAAAGTACCGGAGTATCTTTCAGATGTAGAGGCGGCGGCAGTACCTCTAACAGCACTTACTATAATGCAAGCATTGGAGCTTATGAAGGCGGAAAAAGGAAAAACTATCTTTATTTCAGGAGGTACAGGAAGTGTGGGAGCGATGGCCATTCCTATCGCTAAGGCAAAGGGACTTGAGGTGATTACAAACGGAAGTGCAGAAAATAAAGACAGAGTTTTAGAACTTGGTGCAAGCAGGTTTATAGATTATAAAACAGAAGATTACAGTAAGTCTTTATCAAATATTGATTATGTACTGGATACTCTTGGTGGAAATGAAACCGAGAAACAGATGCAGATTCTTAAAAAAGGCGGAAAGTTGGTTTCTCTTAGAGCAATGCCAAACGGAGCTTTCGCTAAGAGAATGAGACTCCCAATGTGGAAGCAGATAATTCTTGGCTTTGCCGGAAGTAAGTTTGATAAATTGGCAGGAAAATACGGGATTTCCTATGACTTCATTTTTGTTGAATCAAACGGAAAACAGTTACAGGAAGTAGCTGACTTATTTGAAAAGTTAAAGATAAAACCGTCTATAGATACAGTATATACTTTGGAAGAGGCGAACTCGGCATTAGATAAGGTGGCAAATGGTCGTTCCAAGGGTAAAACAGTTATTACTATGTAAGGAGATAAGATGCAATTTAAAGAAGTGGATAAATTAAATATAGATGTAAAGGAAGCTGTGAAAAAGCGTGTAAGTACAAGAAGTTTTGAAGATAAGTCATTGAGTGAAGACGACAAGAACAGACTTTTGGAGATAAATAATGGGTTGACAAATCCTTTTGATGTCAATGTAAGAGTACAGTATATCAGCAAGGATTCAGGTGCTGACGGTGTTTGGCTTGGTACTTATGGAACTATTAAAGGCGCCAAAGATTACCTTGCTATAACGGTAAAAGATGAACCTTTTGCAATGGAGGCGGTAGGATATCAATTTGAAAATTTGGTACTGAATGCTACACAGATGGGGCTTGGAACAGTCTGGCTTGCCGCTACATTTAGTAGAAAAGACTTTGAAAAGGCAATGGAAATTTCTTCAGATGATCTGTTTCCATGCATCAGTCCGATAGGATATCCTTCCGAAAAGAAATCATTTATAGAAAAACTTACGAGAGTGGGACTTGGCTCAAAAAACAGAAAGTCTTGGGATAAAATATTTTTCTCAAATAATTTTGAACATTCTTTATCAAAGGATGATGCAGGAGCATATGAACAGTCACTTGAAATGCTAAGATTGGCACCAAGTTCCACCAATGCTCAACCTTGGGCTGTAGTTAAGGAAGGAAACAAATTCCACTTCTTTTGCGATTATAAGAGCAATATAAATGAAGATATGAGAAAGATAAAACATTTGGATCTTGGTATAGCTTTATCACATTTCCATCAAACAGCTATGGCAGACGGATTAACCGGGAAATTTGAAATAAAAAGATATTAAAATTACAACACCTGAAAAATATGCATTATGTAATATCTTATGAGGGGGAATAAAAGCTATAATATTGAAAAAATAAAAAATTTAAAAACAATGCAATAAAATGAAGTCCTCGTGCATTAATATAGTGAAAGGGTAAATTGGTAAAATTATTTTCACTGTACACGAAAAGGATGGAAAAATATGAAAAAGTTTAATAAATTAAGTAAAGGTTTTATAGGTGCGGTAACATTAACTTGCATGTTATTTGCAGCAGGAATGACAGGAGTTCCATATTATGGAAGCAGCTTTGTTGCCAAGTCAAAAGTATCCAAATCATATAAAGCAACAAAGAAAATAACAGCTGATGAGGCTAAGAGAATTGCACTTGCACACGCAAAATTGGCGGAAAAGGACGTAACTTTTGTTAAAGTGGAGCTTGAACTTGAGAACTATGTTATTCCTACACAGCCAAGTACAGCAGCTGCTAATACTCAAACTTCAGAGATTTCAGTAGAAAGAGCAAAGCAGATAGCACTTTCACATGCAGGAGTTGGATCGGCAAGATTTAAAAAGGCTAAACTTGATTATGAAAATGGTGTTAAAGTTTATGAGATCGAGTTCAAAGTCGGAAACTTGGAATATGAATATGATATCAATGTTTCAAACGGAGCTGTAATATCCAGCAGTGTAGAGGTAGATGATTAATAGAGATATATACTTACAGTCAGTCCGGGGTGAATTCCTCGGGCTGATTTTTTATGCATAACAGTAAGTCGGGCTAAGTTTAAATCACTTCAAAGTAAATTGAAGTTTGTTTGAAGTGATATTGAAGTTGACTTTGAAGTAACAGTGAAGTAGTTCAAATAACCACTTGTTATCAAAACCTAACTATGGTATAATAACTTTACCGACGATAACGTCGGTAAAAGAGGAGGTACTATATGGCTGCTGCGAAGAGGCTTAGTGAGGCTGAAAGAAAAAAAGAAATTATGGATTCAGCCACAAAGGTAATTGCCGCAAAGGGCTTAGGAAAGGCAACTATGGAAGAAATCATCGCGGGAACAACTTTATCAAAAGGAGGAGTGTATCACTACTATGGGAACGTAACAGAAATCTTTAAAGACATTATGATATCGGGGATTGATTACAGAAACAATATCATTAAAGAGCATTTGGTTGAATGTGAAAAGGGTGGTGAGAGTAAGTTTATGGCAAAACAGTTGGTTGATAAAGTCATAGACAACAATCCTTTAACGCCTCTTTATGTTGAGTTTTTGATAGAGAAAAAAAGAAATCCCGAACTGAATAATATTATGGAAGAGCTTCAAGAACAGACAAAGGAAAGATTTAAAGCAATATGGAATGATGACTCAGGATGGTTGTTTGATCCTCAAATTTTTCAGTTTGTTACCGATTTTATGAATGCTCTGATACTGGCTTCGGATGTACTGGATGCAAGAGAAAATTTCAAAAAGAACAGACAGCATTTGGAAGCAATATTTACTTACTTATTTGAACAAGTAAAGGAGAAAATGGATGGGAGTTTATAAGAAATTATTCAGATATGTGCCGAATGAAAAATATATCGGATATATGACAATCATAGTATCAAGTATTTCGGCATTCCTGGTGGTTTATGGATATTATTACATGTTTTTACTTCTAAAAGAAGCGGTAGTAAAGGGAAATTATGAAAATGCAGGATATTATTCTACAAGGATAGTTATCTGTTTGACTATAAGTGCAGTAATGTATTTGGTATCCGGCATTGTTTCACATAAGCTGGCATTTAGACTTGAAACAAATTTACGAAAAAGAGGAATTGAAGGACTTACAGATGCAAGCTTTCGATTTTTTGATCTGCATTCCTCAGGATATATAAGAAAAACTATAGATGACAATGCGGCAAAAACTCATATGGCGGTAGCTCATATGTTGCCGGATAATTCACAGGCATTTTTGGTACCGATTTTTGCCTTTATACTGGCATTTGCCATAAGTCTTAGAGTAGGAATCGTTATTATAGTTTTATCTCTTGTAAGCGGACTTATATTGATGGGAATGATGGGTAATAAAGATTTTATGAAGCTTTATCAGACTTCACTTGACAAACTGAGCTCTGAAACTGTGGAGTATATCAGAGGCATACAGGTAATAAAGATATTCGGTTCAAAAACTTAAATCCTTTAAGGCATTGCATGATTCTATTATGGAGTATTCAAAATATGCTTATGATTATTCTCTGTCTTGTAAAACACCCTATGTCATATATCAGCTGATATTTTTGGGATTGATTGCCATTATCAGCATTCCGCTCAGCTTCTTTTTGACTGATATAAAAGATCCTAAATTTATGGCTGTAGAGCTTATTATGATTTTTTTCTTAAGCGGTGTAATAATGGTCTCTTTTATGAAAATAATGTGGGCAAGTATGAATATTTATAATGCAAATTTTGCCATTGATAGTTTGGAAGAATTATATGAAAAGATGCAGGAGGATAAACTTACATATGGAAATAGAGAGCATTTTGACAATTTCAATATTGAATTTGAAAATGTAAGCTTTTCATATGGGGATAAAAAGGTTCTGGAAAATTTATCATTTTCATTAGAAGAGAAAAAAACATATGCCTTAGTAGGGCATTCAGGTTCAGGAAAGTCAACTATTGCAAAGCTTTTGTCAGGATTTTATAAGGTGGATAAGGGTGCAATAAAAATAGGTGGATATCCTCTTTCGGAATATACAAAGGAGGCAATCATAAGGAATATCTCGTTTGTATTTCAAGACAGCAAACTGTTTAAAAAATCAATATATGATAATGTTGCATTGGCTGATGAAAGTGCAGACAGAGATAAAGTAATGAAGGCTCTCAGTCTTGCAGGTTGTGATGAAATTATTGAAAAGTTTAAAGACAGGGAAAATACAATTATAGGTTCAAAGGGTGTGTATCTTTCAGGAGGTGAAAAGCAAAGGATCGCTATTGCAAGGGCTATTTTGAAAAATTCACCTATTGTAATTATGGATGAAGCGAGTGCGGCAATTGATGCAGATAATGAATATGAATTACAAAAAGCGTTTAAAAATTTAATGCAGGATAAGACTGTTATAATGATTGCCCATAGGATGACAAGTATTAGAAATGTAGATGAAATAATAGTTTTGGAAAAGGGAAATGTAGTAGAGCGAGGAGATAATGATTCATTAGTAAAAACCGGAGGGTTATACAGCAGACTCCTCAGTCTTTACGAAACTGCAAATGATTGGAGGGTGTCAAATGAAAAACTACTATAAGAAAAGATATGCTCTCTCAGAACAGGGTGCAAAAAATCTTACAAAAGCAACAATATATTGTTTTTTGACATATTGTATAAACCTTGGTCCGATGTTTATTTTAATGGGACTAATTAATCAGTTGGTCTTGGGAAATGTATCAAGCACCTTGCAGTATATTGTTATGGCAATACTTACTCTTGTTTTTATGTATATTTTATTATCAGAAGAATATGTAAGCCTTTATAATTCCACCTATAAAGAATCGGCAAATTTGAGAAAGGGAATCGCAGAGAATCTGGCACAGCTTCCGCTGGCTTATTTTTCAAAGCACGATCTCTCCGACCTTTCACAAACAATAATGTCTGATGTGGAAAGGGTAGAGCATTCTATGAGCCATTCTATACCAAAGGTTGTGGCTATGTGGTTATTCTTTCCTCTGATGGGACTTATTATGCTTATTGGAAACTGGAAGCTTGGACTTGCAGCAATTATTCCAACTCTTTTAAGCTTTATGATCAATCCTTTGGCAAAACAGAAGGAAGTTTCAGAGTACAGCAGGTACTTTAATGTGCTAAGAGATAATTCAGAGCTTTTTCAAGAAACAATAGAGTTACAACAGGAGATAAGCAGCTTTAATCAAGCTGACAAGGTGAAGAAAAACCTGTATAAAAAGATGGAAGAGAGCGAGAGGATTCATCTTAAAGTAGAGGTTCTTCCGATGTTGGCTGTGGGAATTTCTTCATCACTTTCATATATAAGCCTTGCAGTAGTATTGGCTGTCGGAATACAGTTACTTATTCACAATGAGATCAGCCTTTTATATCTGATAGGATACCTGATAGGAGCAATAAAGGTTAAAGAACTTTTTGATGTTTCAAGGGAAGGAATGACCGAAATGTCCTATATTGAACCTGCAATTGTAAGAATAAAGGAGATAAAAAATGCAGCGCTTCAAGAGGGTGAAGATACAGACCTTTCAAGCTACGATATAGAATTTAAAAATGTTTCATTTGCTTATAATAAAGATGCAAAGGTATTAAAAGATGTGAGTTTTACGGCAAAGCAGGGTGAGGTTACAGCTTTGGTAGGTATATCGGGTTCCGGTAAAACTTCCGTACTAAGACTTATATCAAGGCTGTACGACTATGATACCGGAAGTATCTTAATAGACGGAAAGGATATCAAAAATATATCTACAGAATCATTGTTTAAGAATGTCTCAATAGTATTTCAGGATGTGACCTTGTTTAATACAAGCATTATGGAAAATATTCGTTTGGGCAGGGAGAGTGCAACAGATGAGGAAGTAAAGGAAGCGGCTAGGCTTGCAAACTGTATGGATTTTATCGAAAAATTGCCGGATGGATTTAATACTCTGATTGGAGAAAACGGTGCTGAATTATCAGGTGGAGAAAGACAGAGAATTTCTATTGCAAGAGCATTTCTAAAGGATGCACCTGTTTTGATATTGGATGAGATATCGGCAAGCCTTGATGTGGACAATGAAAAGAAGATACAGGACAGTTTAAATAAGCTTATCAAGGACAAAACGGTTATTATTATCTCTCACAGATTAAAAATCAATAGAAAATGTGAATAAGATTGTGGTAATAGATGAGGGAGTTGTTGAGACATCAGGAAATCATGAGTGAGCTTATAAAAAGATTCAAAGGTATAAAAAAACTTGATTGAAAAAGACAAAAATTAGCGGAAGCATTTAATTATTAGGGGGAAGATATGAAAGAGAAAAAAAGCTGAAAAATAAAGGATCTGGTGACTATAGGTGTATTTGCAGTTATATATTTTGTAGTTACTTTTGCCGTTGGAATGATTGGAGTTATTCCGATTTTGTTCCTGATATATCCTACAATACTGGGAATTGTTAGCGGAACTGTTGTTATGTTATTTATGGCTAAAGTACAAAAACCTTGGGCATTGTTTATTTTCGGAATGCTGTCACCTCTTATTATGCTTGTGGGAGGCCATACCTATGTAATTGTACTTCATGCATTTGCAGTAATGATTATAGCCGAGTTGATAAGAAGAATCGGTCATTATAATTCATTTAAATACAATATGCTTTCATTTGCAATATTTAATACTTGGATTTGCGGTTCACTTATGCAAATGTTATGGGCAAGGGAGAAATACATTGAGTTATCTATGATGATGGGCAAGGAGTATGTAGATATTTTGATAAAACTTATTACTTATCAGCATATGGCTTTGGTTTATCTTGGTGCTATAATCGGAGGACTTGTAGGAGCAAATATTGGAAGAATATTACTAAAAAAGCATTTTATAAAGGCAGGTATAGTTTGATGTATTATTAGGAGGGAAATATGAAAGAGAAAAAGCTGAAAATAAAGGATCTTGTCACTATCGGTGTATTTGCAGTTATATATGTGGTGATTATATTTGCTTTGGGAATGATAGGATTTTTACCTGTTTTATATCTGGTATATCCTGCACTACTCGGTATTGTAAGCGGAACTGTTATTATGTTGTTTATGGCAAAGGTACAAAAACCTTGGGCGGTGCTGATACTTGGAATGCTTACATCTGTTTTTATGATGGTAGAAGGAAATACCTATTTACTTATTATACATTCATTCGTGGTGATGCTTATAGCCGAGTTAATAAGAAGAGTAGGTAATTACAATTCATTTAAATACAATATGCTTTCATTTGCAATATTTAATACCTGGATCTGCGGTTCACTTATGCAAATGTTATGGGCAAGAGAAAAATATATTGAAATAGCAATGGTTATGGGTGAGGAGTATGTGAATGCTTTGATAAAGCTGGTCACATATCCACATATGGCATTGGTTTATCTGGGTGCTATATTAGGCGGACTTATAGGAGCGAATATAGGAAGAATATTACTAAAAAAACATTTTATAAAGGCAGGTATAATTTGATGTATTACATCAATGACAAAAGACTAAATCCAAATCCTATAACCAAGTTTTTTGTTGTAGTGTTACTTGGGTTTACTGTAGTACATTCTATAAATCACTATTTGGAAATAGCTGCTGTATTAGTGATATCTATTATGTACCTTATTAATGGATTTAGAAGAGAGGCAATAAAAAATATACTGGTATTTGGTGTATTGTTCTTTGTACCGAGTTTTAGTGCTTTGGCAAAACTTCCCATATTTATAATGATGATGCTTTCATTACCGGCTATATTTCATATGTTCTATCTTCCATTTGCAGCAGGTGAATTTATGATTAAGACTTCTGATGTGGGAAGTATTATATCATCAATGGATGCTTTAAAAATACCGAAGGAAGTTTCTGTACCTATAGCCGTAATGTTCAGGTTCTTCCCTTCATTTGCCGAGGAGAAAAATAACATTATGATGGCAATGAGAATAAGGGGAATAGAAACAAAAAATCCTGTTAAATATCTTGAATATATTGCTGTACCCCTGCTTATTATTTCATCAAATATTGCAGATGATATTGCAAAGGCTGCGGAAACAAAATGTATTGCAAATCCTGTAAAGAAAACAAGGTACATAAAAGTAAAAATTCATTTGATCGATTTTATTTATGCTTTCACAATGACAATTATAGTGGTGGGAGGTCTTATATGCTTACGTTAGAGAATCTGTCACTGTTTTACGAACAGGATAAAAAAGTACTTGATGATATCAACTTAATCGTAGCGGACGGTGAATGTGTACTTATTACCGGAGAGAGCGGAAGCGGAAAATCTTCTATTATAAATTCTATAAACGGTCTTGCCTTTGAATATGAAAATGCCAAATTTAGCGGCAACATAAAGGTTGACAATAAAGATTTAAAGGGAATGGAGCTTTATGAAATATCTCTGATGATATCCAGCGTTTTCCAAAACCCAAAGACACATTTTTTCAATGTGGATACAACACTTGAACTGTTATTTTATCTTGAAAACATAGGTCTTGATAGAAAAGAAATGGAAAGTCGTATGGAAGATATGCTAAAGCTCTTTCCTATAAAGCATTTGCTCGGACGTAGCATATTTGATCTTTCAGGGGGTGAAAAACAGATACTTTGTGTGGCGGCCTGCTATATTTCAGGTTGTAAGATAATAGTACTTGATGAACCTTCATCAAATCTGGATGATAAATATATTGATATATTAAAAGAAATGCTGCAGATACTAAAGAATAAGGGAATAACACTTATCATTGCAGAGCATAGAATCTATTATTTGACGGATTTGGCAGATCGAATTATTCTTGTCAGAAAGGGAGAGCTTTTTAAGGAGCTTACAAAAGATGAACTTTTAAACTCTGAAAGACAACTTGGACTTCGCTCTGCGATAAAAACAGTATTGAAAGCTCAAAATAAGTCGGTTGGAAATGATTTAAATATTAAAAAGCTCGAGTACAACTTTAAAGACGGTTCGGGGTTAAAGATAGAAGATATTTCATTTGGTCTTGGAAATATTTACGGTATTACCGGAAAAAACGGCTGCGGTAAATCCACATTTCTAAGGGTAATGACAGGCCTTGATGATAAGGGAAAGAGTGAGATAACATTTGATGGGAAAATTCTAAACAAAAAAGACAGACTGAAATTCATCATTGGTTATGCAGGATGTAAATCATCAGCTTTTCACAGATTCTGTAGAGGAAGAAATAAAACTTGGAGTTAAGGATTTGTCACAGGATAGATTAGATCGGGTGCTATATGGTCTTGAACTTACAGAATTAAAGGATAGACATCCTATGAGTCTTTCAGGTGGACAAAAACAAAGAGTGGCCATTGCTTCAGTTCTATGTAAAAACTCAAGATTTATATTTTTTGATGAGCCCACAAGCGGTATGGATTATAAAAATATGATAAGAATTTCAAAGCTGATAAAGGAGATGAGTACTAAAGATAATATTATATTTATTGTTTCCCACGACAATGAATTTTTGAATGAAACCGCAGACAGCATACTTTGCCTTGAGGAATTTAAGGCTTAAGTATCCAAAATCAAATAATTAGAAACTTATTATTAAACAAAAAAATTTAAAAAAACTGTAGTTTAATATATGATATAATCAAAGAAAACATTGGAGGATACTTTATGGATCGCTTTAAGAAAGTTTATAGACAGGGAGTAATTGATATACTTGAAGTCTGGGTTGATACAGAGACAGGTGTAAACTATTTATTTAAAGCACAAGGATCTGCAGGAGGACTGACAGCTTTACTTGATAAAGACGGAAAGCCTGTAATCACATACAATGGTAAAGAAGAATTATAAATAAAAACTGTAGCGGAAGGGTAGCTTCTACTACAGTTTTTTGTGTTTATTCCCATATTGTATGCTGTGCTCTTACGCCATATTCTGAGGGCATATAGTATGAATCGAAATTAGCTTCTACACTGTATCTTTTCCATATGACATAGTCGGATGGCTGAATTTTAAGTTTAAATGAAATATCATTCCTTACTTCTTCGTATTTAATCGGATGTAATGAAAAAATATCAGTCAAATCTCTTTCTCTAAAGTCATCTATACTCAGATTTGAAAGATCTGTATTATTGAATTTGACTTCCGATAAAACCTCACTGTCTGCCGGTATTCTATAATATGTCACAGTACAGTTTTTTAGCATATCGCTATCTTTTAATGTAGGTGTAACACTTACAAAACCATAGGATTTATCATCACGAAATATTTCTAAAAGCTCACCATAATAAAAATGGTCGTCACGTTTATTTACGATCTCACTGTCTGCAGTTTTTTCAGGGAAGTAAAAGCCGTCTGATAGAAGTTGGGCTGCCTTTGTTTCACCGATGATTATATCGCTTTTATCAATTTGTACTACAACGGGCTTTTCGGGAAAACCTATCATAGATACAAATAGAGTAAGTGTAAAAAGTGAAATAAACAGTCCGGCTATAACAGCGTTGGAAGCAGAGTAGAGTCGAAAAATTTTATTTTTATGATTACTTATAAGTGCAGATATAAGTTGTATAAGGTGATAAAATATCAAACTCAGTACTGCAATGCCTAGCTGATATTTTAAGCAGTTATAAAGTGACAACATAAAATTATTTGTGTTGTAAAATATAATACCTATGCAGGCAATATTAGCTAAAGTATATAATAAGATAAATGACAATACCGCTTTTAGTGCCGCAGGTTCAGTAATATCATCATATTCTATATGAATCCTACCCTGAAAGCCCTGTCCGAAATTATATATCCACTTTGGAACTTCAGTGCCGGTAGATACTGCAATTACCAGTCTTAAAAACATATAAATAGTTAATAGAAAGCATAGTAAGACCAATAGTCCAAAAATTAATGCAAATATAGTAAATCCCATTTTATTTCTCCATTATTCCCAAATTGTATGTTGTGCCCTGATACCATAATGGTGTACTGAGTTATTTTCAAAAAAATCCGCCTCAATACTATAACGTTTCCATAGTGAGTATCCTACGGTTTGCATCTGTAAAGTATATAATGGACTGCGTTTATACTGATGATAATTATATGGCTTCAATGAAAAAATGTCAGCCAAATCTCTGTCTTCAAAATCTTGAATACTCAATTCTGATAGAGCTGTGTCATTAAATTTCACCTGAGATAAAACCTCGCTGTCACCCGGTATTTCATAATATGTTATGGTACAGTTTTCGAGCGTATCGGAATTTTTAAATGTAGGAGTAATACTCATAAATCCATAAGATTTTCCGTCACGAAGCAACTCTACAAGCTCGCCATAGTGAAGTTGGCTGTTTCGTTTATTTACAATTTCACTGCCTGCATCTTTACTGTAAAAGGTAAAGCCGTCTGCTAAAAGAGAAGAGGCCCTTGTTTCGCCTATTACCACAGTGCTGTTATCTATTTGTATATTTACAGGTTTTTCAGGGAGTCCTACTCTAAGCATCCATAGAGTATATACAAGTGCAGTAACAAATATCCCGGCCATTACAGCGTTTGTCGGTGAGTAGAGTGGTCTATGTCTTCCTAACATCAGTGATATAAAAAATAAAATCAGTTTCACTATAAAGTAGAATAACATTGCTATCAAAACAACCACTACCTGCAAGCCTACACATATATAAAATGCTTTATTGGAATTTTGTGTTTGATAATACATCACAAAATAGAAAAAAATATTGGCTAAAATAAAACAAAGGATAAAAAAATTGACATCCCATAATGCTGCAGGCTCTGTAAAATCTTCGTAATTGATATTGATTTTACTTTTAAATCCTTGCCCAATCTTGTACATCCAATTTGGTACTTCAGTATTTGTTTTCACAGCTATTACAAGTTTTACATACATATAAACTGTAAACATAAGAAGCATCAATATAAGAATACCGAGTGCCATTGAAATTATAAAAAAGGCCATTGTAGCTCCCCTTTTCAAATTAAAAGTTGTATACTTATATTATATCATTTTGTTGTAAAATTTACGATATTTAATACTTTTATGGGGAGGAATATGGCTGTTTCATATTTTATCTATGTGACGGATAAAGAAAATACTGATTTTAATTTAGAGAAGTTTAATAATGACATTAAACAAAGATTTCCTAAAGTCGGTATTTTAGTAAAGGATGATGAGGACTGTCGGTACAATATTTGTTGGGAAGACTACGAGGATGAGTATGAGTTTGAACTTTGGATGCTTAAGGATAGAAGTGTATTCATGATAAATTATTTCAACTCAAAGAACAGGCTCTATGATTATGCAGAGTTTATAAAATGGCTCAGAAGCTACTTCCCTTATGAAAAGGAAGTTTTATTATGTGATGAGGGATATAATAAAACCCTTGTACTAAGTGAGGGAGTAGAGATAGAGGATATTTTGGAGATACTGGAGTAGGGGGGATTATTGTTAAAACATACCGGATATATGGAATGTTACATATAGGTTTGTAGTTGAGAAATTCATATATATAAAGTATGATAGGGATGTCGATTAATATATAAATAAGATTAAATTAATAATTTTATAATGGAGGTTATGGGAATGGAAACAGGCTCTGTAAACGATTTGAAAACTTATGTGGAAATGAAATCTTGTGGTAATATTTTACCAAAAAAGGGAACAAACATCAGAAGTCCTTATGAGCATCAGAAAAAGGCTATGGAAGCACTTGATAAGATAAATAAAGAAGAATATTATAGCACTTTGGTAGTTCTGCCGACAGGAGGCGGAAAGACTTATACAGCTTCTATGTGGTTATTAAAAAATGCTATTGATAAGAAAAAGAAAATTCTTTGGATAGCACATCGTCAGATGCTGCTTGACCAGGCTGCAGAGTCCTTTCAAAATTTTGCTTATGCAGAAGTTGTACCACATATTTCTTCTTTCAGATTCAGAATTGTGTCAGGTGCATCAAGCCATGACAGAACAATAGATATCAAGGCGGATGATAATTTATTGATTATAAGTAAGGACAGCATAGGCAGAAATATTGAAAGACTTGATAAGTGGTTGGAAGGTGAGAAAGAGCTGTACTTGGTTGTAGATGAAGCACATCATTCAACTGCAAAAACCTATAGAAAAGTTATCAACTATGTAAAAGATAAGGTGCCAAATTTGAAGTTAATAGGTCTGACAGCAACACCATTTCGAACAGCTGAGGAGGAGCAGGGACTTTTAGGTAAAATCTACTCTGACGGTGTCAGTGACGGTCAGGTTGTACGTGGAGATATAGGAATAACATATCAAATAGGATTAAAAGAACTTATAAACAGACAGATTCTTTCAAAGCCTATTTTTGAAAGCTACTTTACTGAAGAAAACTATGGAGATTCTCTGGGGCTTGAGTCATGGGAAAGGATTCAATATCTTGATAATTTGCCGGATGATATTGCGAGTCAGATGGCGGAGAGTGCCGCACGTAATAAACTTATTGTGGAAACATATAAAGAAAAACAGGATGAATATGGTCAGACAATTGTATTTGCGGTCAATGTTATACATGCTATTCAGCTTAGTGCACTATTTAATAAAGCAGGAATTAAGTCTGATTTTGTTGTATCTGATATCAGAGACGGTGTTACAGGAGTGACAGTAAGCAGAGAGGACAATGAGAGAAAACTTGAAGCCTACAGAAACGGAGAATTACAGGTACTTGTTAATGTAAATATCTTGACTGAGGGTGTGGATTTACCAAAGACAAAAACAGTGTTTTTGGCAAGGCCCACAGTTTCATCTATTTTGATGACACAAATGGTGGGTAGAGCATTAAGAGGAACTGCAGCGGGAGGCACATCAAGTGCATATATAGTTTCTTTTATAGACCATTGGAATGAGCATATTGCATGGGTAAATCCGGAAAGCTTGTTTGCAGGAGAGAATGATTTTAAAGATAGTGATGATTCCGAGCGCATCAAAAGAGATATTCAAATGATTGCAATTTCAAAGATTGAGGAGTTTGCAAGAATACTTGATAATTCGGTTGATACAATAGATTTGGAAAGAGTTCCTTTTGAAAAAAGAATTCCTATAGGAATGTACGCATTTAATTATCTGGAAGAAAACGGAATGGACCATTCATATCAGGTAATGGTATATGACAGTACACAGGAAGCTTATAAGAATCTTATGGATTCACTTCCTTCATTGTTCAAGTCATTTGATGTAACAGAGGAGTATCTGACAAAAGAACAGCTTGATGAAATGGAGGAACAGTGCAGGGATTCATTCTTCTGTGGTGAAATGATACCGCCATATGAGAGCAGAGATGTTATAAATATTATAAAATACTATGCACAGTATGAGGAAGCACCAAGATTCTATACATTTGAAGAGGTTGATAGAAATAAGCTGGATATATCAAAGATTGCACAGCATATTTGGGATGAAGATATGGGTGAACGTAAAAAGTCTGCATATATTGATGGACTATGGGAGTCAGGTGATGATAATATGCTTCGTTTGTTCTTTGGAAGAAAGATATATTTCAGAAAGCAGCTTGATATTGAGTTGATAAAAATATCAGATCCTAATATATACGAAAAAGAAAATGTGGATTATGAGAAAAAATATTTAGAAAGCTTACCACTTCATGAAATTGGAAAAATCAGACCGGATTTGGAGAAGATGTTGAGAGATAGTACTTTTGAAAAGTATACAGATAGCGAAGGCAATTATCACTGTGCCTGCTGTGGATTTACAGACAGATCCAGAGTTCCTTTCCATGTAGACCATATTATTGCTATGAATAATGGCGGTAAATCTGTTGTGGAGAATTTACAGATTCTTTGCCATAGATGTAATGGGGAGAAGGGTGATAAATAATGTATGGATTGTTTTATTCGGCAATTGATATTGCATTTATCTTACAGGATTTAAAACTTGGTTGTAGAGAGGAAAGTAAAATTCTTGATTCAATATGGGAAAATGAAAATAGCTTACTTTCCGAACAGTACAGAGATAATAAGAGAAAATTTCTGTTAGATATATACCAATGGAGTCATTATATATTGGATAAGGATGCAATTGATGAAGAACTTGTTGCTATACAGAGAGATTTGAAGCATTCGGATAGAACATTGCAATTAGATCAGTTAAGCGGTTATTTTTCTGATTTTGATATTTTCTTTAAAAGTTGTCGTATAAAAATATTATATTGCAGTAGAAATTATGTAAAAAAATAAAGCTTAGAACTTTATTAGAAAGATATGGCTATAAACGTAGATCATCATTGATCATTCAGTATATAAAACATTGTTTAACATTTTATAATTTGCAAGTGGCTGTACGTGGTGGTGACATTTGCGATATAGAAACAGTAGACATTGATGAGATGTTGATGTTTAGAGTAATAAGTTAGTGTATTAAGATAATAAAACAGTCACAAGTTTAGAATAAGCAGGTGAAAACATGATTACAGGTATCGACTACATCTTATATACTAATAAAAATAGAGATGCTTTTATAGAAAAAATAAAAGAAAGTATTACATTTTGGAAAAATCCATATATTGTCATTGATAATGAAGATGAAACAACGGATATTTTTGTTTCTCGAGATGAAGAGATGTTTCAGTTGATGGACGAAAAGGGCTTTTATGTGGATGAGCTGTCTGGGGAAGGGCCGTTTTTATTGATTTTTAACAGTGGATGTTTATTAAAGGAAAATAGAGTTACTTTGGTGCTTCCTGAAGAAATTGACAAGTCAAAATTCTCCAAGCAAGTATTCAACTCGATTAAATCTATTTTATAATGTGGAAGGACGGAGAGAGGGGGTACATTATGGAGAAAAAAAGTAGAATTAAAAGAAATTATAAATAAACAAAGAGATTTCTTTAACACAAATGCAACTAAATCAGTCAAATATAGAATTAAGATATTGCAAAGGTTGAAAGAGGCAATTAGGAACAATGAGGTAGCAATCCTTTCCGCTCTATATAAGGATCTTTTAAAGTCTAAGGCTGAGGCATATATGAGTGAACTGGCAATAGTTTATGCGGAGATAAATGAGGCTTTAAAAAATGTAAGAAAGTGGAGCAGACCGGAGAAGGTAAAAGGAACTATATCTACATTTCCGGCAAAGAATTATATACACTCTGAGCCTTATGGAGTGGTGCTTATTATATCACCTTGGAATTACCCATTCAATTTGGCGATAGCACCGTTGATAGCGGCAATAGCGGCAGGAAATACCGCAATAATCAAATGCTCAAAAGAGAGTGTTTATACTTCAAAAGTCATCAAATATATTATAAATAAAGCGTTTAGTTCAAACTATATTTTCTGTGTGGATGAAGATATAGATTATGATGAGCTTCTGAATCAAAGATATGATTATATATTCTTTACAGGAAGTCAAAGAGTAGGAAAGATTGTAATGAATATAGCGAGCAATAAGCTTATACCGATTTCTTTGGAGCTTGGTGGAAAGAGCCCTTGTATTATAGATGAGACTGCAGATATAAAACTTGCTGCAAGGCGAGTACTGTGGGGGAAACTGCTTAATGCCGGACAGACCTGTGTGTCTGTTGATTATGTGTTAATACATAGCAGTGTTAAGGACAGATTTATAAAGTATTTGCAAAAAGAAATAAAGAAAAGATATCCTAATGCATTAAATAGTGATACTTATCCAAGAATAATAAATGAGCATCATTATAAAAGACTGATGAATCTAATAAAATCAGAGGAGAATATAATAGGTGGCAGAGGTGATGATGTAGTTCGTAGATTAGAGCCTACTATTTTACCTGATGTGGATTTTGACCATGAGATTATGAAAGAGGAGATATTCGGGCCACTGCTTCCAATCATAGAATATGACGATATCAATAATGTAATACGGATAATAAAAGAACATGAGAAGCCTTTGGCATGCTATGTATTTACAAGGGATGAAGATACAGCAAAGCATATTATAAATAGTATTTCATACGGTGGTGGATGCATAAATGATGTTATACTGCAAGTATCAAATCATTATATGCCATTTGGAGGAGTAGGAAGTAGTGGAGTGGGTTCGTATCATGGGAAGTTCGGATTCGATACATTCAGCCATAAAAAGAGTATTGTTTGGAGTAAAACAATGATTGATTTACCCATCAGGTATGCACCATTTAACCAACTAAAATTTAGAATATTGAAGAAAATATTAGAATCATTTAGTGATTGAAAAAATTATAAAACCGGAGATAAAATATGGCTTATACCAAGGAAAACTTTGAAGAATGGATAATTCTTATAGACTCTAAAATGGAGTGTTTTACAGATTCATTTGCAAAAGAAAACAATTTAAAACTTGACTACAGCATAGAGTCACTGGACGAGATTGAAAATTGGATTCTAGGTAATTACAGTGAGATAAAGGATTTGATAAATGATACGAAGACCTTAGACTATTTGACAGTATACATAGGTGAGACTTTCAGAAAGCATATCGGTGGAGAGTGGTTTATAGATTTGAAAAATAAAAAGAATGCATATTATTCTATGCCTGTTTTGACAAGCCCCGATTACATAGGAGAGAGCTATATAGCACCGATGACATTTGCAACTGCATGTATCAACAGAAAAAAGGGCAATTATATAAGCACTATACTGAAAAACTGTTTGGAAGATATGGGAAAGTAGGGTATAATTCTTTAGAAGATATATTACTGCCGGAGTTTTACGTGATCCACATGGATTGCGTCAGACTCCGGCAGTACTTATATCTTTATTATCTGAATATAGTGCTAAATGAACTTGTATTATTTTTCACAAAGCTCTTTACATCACTATCTATATCTTTAAGTTCTCCATTTAAATATTGTTTTAAAGTACCTGTTCCTTTAGTTTCGTCATAATCAGTTAAAAAATAAATTTTTTCTAATTTATTACGATATGAATGATATCCATTATAATCTTTTTACATTTTTTGCAATTACAGTATCCTTACCGTTTTCCCAAATATGATAAGTATCATTATCATCTTCATATGAAGTTTGTGAAAGAGTATCAGTGTATATGATATAAGCCTCAGTACCATTATTTTCCAAATGTGCCGGAGAATAATATTTGCCTACATTTTCATTGATAATGTTTTTATCCAGGAATAAAGAACAATAGTCATTCCCTTTGATTTCTGCTAAATACAACAAATCATCATTTTCCGCTTTAGAGTCTTGTGAATAAGCAAAAATCTACAAAAATAATTTATATTTTCATTTACAAGCTCAATTTCACCTTTTGTACTACCTTCTAAAGAGACTTTCCAAAGCTTCTTATTTTCTTCAGAGAAAAAATACCAATATTTTGATTTAGAAGGGTGCGCTTCTTTTAGTCTGTATATGTCATCACTATCCTCTATATCTTCATACTCTCCCAGTGTTTCACCATTCTGTACTACTTTTAGAATAATTTTGTCCTCAGAGTTTTTTTCTGTATATGCCAGAAAATTTTCTTTTATATTAAATCTTACAAATTTTACAAATGAATCACTGACTAATTCCTCATTGCCGTTAAAGTCAAATCTATAGAGGGATGTTGGTTCATCAGCTTTTGACGCATAGATGACTTTATCAGAAGAATAAGTAACTTTATTATATGGTTCGTCAATACCTTTTACTATTTCTTTTGAGTTTCCATCTTCCAACTTATATACTGTATTATCCTTAAAATAGCATATTGAATCAAGTTCAAAAGAATAATTGAAAGAATTTATATTAAAATCTGAATATACTGTGTTATTACCTGTATATATATCGATTAAATATACATTCATCAATTTTTCTTTGTCATAATTGCGCTTACCCGGAACAATTAAAAGCTTATCCTGAGCCTTAGAAATAATGTATTTTATTTCCTCTTCGCCCTCTTCTTTAAAGAGACTAACTACTTTACCACCCTTATATAAAAATAGCTCTTTATTTGAAATATAGAGTATATCACCATTTTTTAAGGCTGAATGTACTGTAACATTGTCAGCTACTTTGGTTCGCTCTGTAGGTGTTTTAGATGCTGATATATATAGAGTATAGGTTTCACCATTATAATCTGAAAAGGAACAAAATTGATCTAAGTTTTTGTTAGATCCTTTTATAGAAAATTCCTCCATAACACTACCATTAGTTGTACAAGGTCCAAGATCTATAATTTCAGAGTTATCATAGCGAGCCATATATAGATTGTCTCCCTTTATGTAAAGAGAAAAATTATTGGAATCGGATACAGTTGTATTATCACTAGTATCAGAATTAGATACATCCTGCTCCTCGCTACTATTAGAATCAGTATTCTCCCCTGATACTTCAGTAGGCTTTTTAGCAGATGAACAGGCTGATGTAAATATAGCAAAAAGACATATAGCTAAAAAAACATAAAAATACCTACAAGTTTTGATGAAAGTTTTTTTTGACATAAATTATACCTCCGTGAATTTTTGATATAATTTTACTATATATTTGTATAAAAAAATCGATTCACAATTTTGACAAAAATCATTTGAAGATTTTTAAGTTCAGAAAGTATACTTGCCTTGATATAATGTATCTATATAATAAAAGTATGTTGTAAAAGAATGGAGAAAAAATGGCTTATACGAAAGAAAACTTTGAAGAATGGATTATTCTTATAGATTTTAAGATGGAATATTTTACAGATAAATTTGCAAAAGAAAATAATTTAAAACTGGACTACAGCATAGGGTCACTTGACGAGGTTGAAAAATGGATTCTCACTAATTACAGTGAGATAAAGGACTTGACAAATGATGCTGAAAACTTAGACTACTTGACTGTATATATAGGTGAGACTTTCAGGAAGCATATAGGTGGAGAATGGTTTATAGATTTAAAAAATAAAAAGAATGCATACTATTCCATGCCTGTTTTGACAAGTCCTGATTACATAGGAGAACTATACAAAGCTCCAATGACATATGCGACTGCATGTATAAATAGGAAAAGGGGAGATTATATCAGCACTATACTAAAAAACTGTATGGAAAATATGAATCATAAGAAATCAGAACTATAACAAGGAAAGCTTTTTAAGCTTTCCCGTTTTATTCCCATATAGTATGCTGTGCCATTACAGTGTAGTTTGAGATACTGTTATCAGAGTTAAAATCAGCTTCTATACGATAGCGTTTCCAAAGAGAATAGTCATGAGTTTGCAATGTAAGTACAAAGTAATAAGGGCCTTTCATCTCATCATAAACTATCGGATGCAGTGAAAAAATATCTATCAAATCTTTATTTTCAAAGTCACTTAGCTCCAGATCCGACAGAGTTATATTGTTAAACTTCACAGCAGATAAATCTGTATCATTGGGTGTAGCCTTAAATGATGTTATAGTACAATTTTTAAGCTCATCCAAGTCCTTCCATGTCGGTGTAACACACACATGACCAAAAGATTTATCACCAAGATACAATTCCAAATATTCTCCATAGTAAAAGTGGTCACTTCGTGTATTTATAATCTCACTGTCTGCATTTTTGTCTTTAAAGGTAAAGCCGTTATCAAGAAGCACGGATGCTTTTGTTGAACCGATAATCACATTAGTTCCTGCTATCTGTACATTTACAGGCTTTGCCGGAATACCTGCTATAGATATAAAAAAAGTAAATGCAAATGAGGCGAAAAACATAAGTACATCCAGTGCATTGGTAGTGGAGTAAGAATATTTCGTACGGTATGTGGGTATCAAAAACGTATAATTGGTCTGGTAATTCCGGAAAGTATTATCGCAGCTATAATTATAGCAAACTGCATTTGTAAACAGGAAAAAATTGCTTTTCCAATATTGTGTAATTTGAAATAATTCACACCGGTAACTATTATATTAACTAAAATAATACACACCATAAAAACGCTCGCCTCTATAAGTGCGGGCCTATCTGTAATGTCGTCATATTGAACAGCCCTCCTTGTAATCTGTATATGACCTAAAGTATATATCCATTTAGGGAGCTTCTTAAAAGTATAAACAGCTATCAGCAGCCTAAAGTATATAAAAACAGCTAAAATAAAGCATAGCAGTGAAAATATACCAAAGGCTAATGTAGATATAAAAAATCCCATTACATTCATCTCCTTTGAGTATGTAAAAGTATTATAAAATCAAGTATCATTATATCACTTTATATATTGATATTGTAGATGTAAAGGAATAGTATATGGAATAGGGCGGAAATAGATAGTAATTGTGGAAAGCAGCGTAATCTATGGCTAATCACATGGTTATTTGCCAACAGAATTTAAATGGAAAGGAAATAAAGAATGAATATATTATTACAGGAAAGTGCCGATATTTTAAAAGAGTATTTTGGAGAGAGACTGGATAAAATGGTAGTTGAAAGGGCGGTGTTCGGACTGTTCTTTTCAGGAGTAAAATTAAGTACAGGTCATGGCGGTCTTTGTTTTACTCCGGTTAAGGAGATTCCGGAGGCTGTATGCTGTCCAAGTTCCGCAAAGGCTATGCCTTTATCAGGTAAACTAAGCGGTAGGAGTGTAAAGAGCTATTTGGATGATCTTTCACATGAGAATATTCTAAGAAAGACACTGGCTATTGCAACACTTAATGCACTTTCAGCTTGTTACTGGGAGGGAAATAAGAACTTGGAGTATAAAATAGAGATAGATGTAGATTCTTTTGATGTGATGGAGGTTCCAAAGGGTAAAAAAAGTGTTGTAATAGGTGCTTTGGTACCGATGCTTAAAAAGCTGCTTGCAGCAGATGCAGATTTTAAAGTTCTGGAGATGGATTCACGTACTCTAAAGGGCAAGGAGCTGGAGCATTTTGCACCTTCAAAGGATGCCAATGTGTATCTTCCGGATTCAGATCTTGATGTTATTACAGGTGTTACTATCCTTAATGATACATTACCCGATTTACTGGCTATGTGTAAGCCCGGTGCAGATATTTTGGTTACAGGTCCTACAGCCGAAGCATGATACCGGATGCATTCTTTAAAAGAGGCGTAACGATAATGGGTGGTATCTTGGTGACTAAACCTGATGAGCTTCTTGATGTTATAAGCGAGGGAGGCTCAGGTTATCATTTCTTTGGGAAGAGTGCGGAAAGAATCGTGATCAGAAATGGATGACAAATATTCCTTTGTATAATATTTATAAAATTGGAGAATACGTAGATAAATAGAAATGAGGAGAGTAAAAATATGGGCTATACTAGGGAAAACTTTGAAGAGTGGATAATTCTTATACCTTTTAAAATGGAATATTTTACAGACACATTTGCTAAAGAAAATAACTTGAAACTTGACTACAGTATGGGGTCATTGGATGAACTGGAAAAAAATGGATCTTAGCTAATTATAAAAGATGCCGAAGGGCTGATAAAAGATAAGAAAAACGCTTGATTACTTGACAGTATATATTGAGAGACTTTCAGAAAATATATAGGTGGTAAGTGGTTTATAGATTTGGAGAATAAAAAAAGAATGTATTCTATAGTATGCCTGTTTTAAAAAAAGTCCTGAATATAAAGGGAGTTACATCCAAATCGCCCTTGACATATGCGACAAGATGTCATAAGCAGGAATAAGGGGGATTATATAAGTACAATCCTAAGGAATAATATGGAACATTAGATATATAATTTAAAACATATATGTATTTTTGACATAAGAATTTCAAGCTTATAATATGTTTGATTTTTGTATGCATAAGTATTGTAGAATATATTTTGTCTATGCTATCATAAAGTCATATTGTTCTTATGGTAAAGATTAAAATTTTAGAACATATGGGGAGGAAATGTGGACTTCAGTTATATAAGACCTAAGCTTTTTGAAGCATTAAAAGGTTACACCGGAGAGCAGTTTGTAAAGGATTTGATTTCAGGTATCATAGTTGCAATTATTGCAATGCCGCTTTCAATAGCGCTTGCTATTGCATCAGGTGTAAATCCGGAACAGGGGCTGTATACAGCGGTGGTTGCAGGATTTTTTATTTCATTTCTGGGTGGAAGTATAGTGCAGATAGGTGGACCGACCGCTGCCTTCGTTATAATAATCTATGGTATAGTGGCTCAGTATGGAATAGCAGGGCTTACAGTTGCCACCATAATGGCAGGATTTATGCTGATACTTATGGGAATCTTTAGACTTGGAGATTTAATAAAGTTTATACCAAAGACTATTACGGTAGGATTCACATTCGGAATTGCTGTAAGCATAGTGGCAGGACAGATAAAAGATTTTTTCGGACTTGATATGGGAGCGGTGCCGGCGGAATTTGTGGAGAAGATGATTGTTCTTTTTAAGAATTTTCACACATTAAATATCGCAACTTTTTTAGTAGGTCTTTTGGCATTGCTTATTCAGATATTTTGGCCGAAGGTATCTAAGAAGATTCCGGGATCTTTGATTGCAATTATAGTTACAACTCTAATTGTAAAGTTTGGAAACCTTCCTGTAAAAACTATAGGGGACTTATATACTATAAGGGCAGGACTCCCAAAGTTTGGTATACCGGATATATCACCTGAGCTTATATCTTTGATGGTTTCACCGGCATTTACCATAGCGATATTGGCTGCTATAGAATCTCTCTTATCATGCGTGGTTTCAGATACAATGACAGGGAGTCATCACAGTCCGAATGCAGAGCTTATAGGACAGGGAGTTGGCAATATAATGTCGGCACTCTTTGGTGGAATACCTGCTACCGGTGCTATTGCAAGAACTGCCGCAAATGTTAAAAATGGCGGAAGAACACCTATTGCAGGTATGATTCATGCAATTACACTTATGCTTATATTGTTATTCTTGATGCCATATGCATCACTTATTCCTATGAGTTGTCTGGCGGCCATTCTTATTATAGTCGGCTACAATATGAGCGGATGGAAAAATGTGGTACACATAATAAAAATAGCACCTAAAAGTGATATTGCGGTTTTATTGATTACTTTATTTTTAACGGTACTTTTTGACCTGGTAATGGCTATAAAATTTGGTATGATTCTTGCGGCATTTCTTTTCCTAAAGCGTATGTCAGATATTGCAAATGTAAGGCAATGGGTGGATAAATCAGACTTAGATGAGTATGCACTAAATTCCGACTTTAAGGCTGTACCTAAAAATACAATAGTTTATGAGATTTTTGGAGCATTATTTTTTGGTGCTACAAAAGATTTACTTAATATAGCACATGAAGATGAAAAAAATGTACTGGTTCTTCGTATGAGAAATGTACCGGCAATGGATATTTCAGGACTTGAAGCTTTGGAAGAGTTGCTTGGAATCTGTAAAAAAAGAAATATGACTTTGATATTATCTCATGTAAATGAACAACCTATAAAGGTTATGGGAAAGGCAGGGTTTATCGAAAAGTTAGGTAAAGATAATTTTTGTGAGAATATAGATAGAGCACTTGAACGAGCTAAAACTCTGGATAAGTAAAGAAACTCTTTAGTTGGATATTTACAGATCTGACTAAAGAGTTTTTATTTTAAATATAGTAAAAACAGAATAATTGTGCACAGCAAGTGTTTAAGATTTATATAAAAAGAGTTATAATCCAGATACTATCTCAATGCTCAAAAATAATGATAGTAGTAAAGTAAGTGGAGGACAATATGAACGAGAACTTAAAAAAGAGAAATGAAATGTTGACAGATACTGTGATCAAAGGTTTGAAATCCAGAAATATGACAGGGTACTATGCAAAGGATAAGGAAGAGGCACTTAAGATTGCTCTTGAACTTATACCGGAAATAGCAATATTGCTATGGGCGGTTGTATGAGTGCAAATGAGATTGGTTTAATTTCTGCACTTGAGCAGGGTAATTATAATTATATGGACAGGGCTAAGATGGAACCTAGAGAGGCACTGCTTGCAGCTTATGATGCGGATATATTTCTTTCAAGTGCGAATGCTATGACAGATGATGGAGTCCTTGTAAATATTGACGGTAATGCTAACCGTGTATCCTGTATAGCACAGGGACCTAAAAAGGTTATATTTATAGTAGGAATCAATAAGATATGTTCGGATATAGATAGTGCTATGAAGCGTGCCAGAAATGTAGCAGCTACCGCAAATACACAGAGATTTGATATAAAGACTCCTTGCAAGATTACAGGAAAATGCTCAGACTGTAAATCATCGGATACTATCTGTTGTCAGTTTCTGATTACCAGATATTCAAGACATGGAGGAAGAATACACGTGATTTTGGTGAATGATAATCTTGGATTCTAAAAGTATACTTTTATATGCATATGGGAGCAATTCCTATATGCATATTTTATATTTATGAATAATTATAGTATATAATTGTTTATAATATGGATTGTGAAACGGTACATGTAAATGCTAAAATGAAATTGATGTAAACTGTATATGTTTAGAAAGGATCAATATGAGAAAGCATGTAAAAGGGAATGTAAGTTGGGTAGGATATTTGGATTGGGAACTTGAAAGTTTTCATGGTGATGATTACTCTATAATAAATGGATCGAGTCAGAATGCATACTTGATTGAAGAGGAGAAAACGGTCTTAATTGACACTATATGGACACCACATCGTTTTGACTTTGTGGAGAATTTAAAGCAGGAAATAGATCTTAATAAGATTGATTTTATTGTAGCAAATCATGGTGAATGTGATCACTCAGGCTCTTTGACAGCTTTGATGGATGAGATTCCAAATACACCTATTTATTGTACTGCTGCTTCTGTCAAGAGCATTGAGGGCCAGTATGGTAAGCGTGGGTGGAATTTTAATGTAGTAAAAACAGGAGATACTATAGATATAGGTAATGGGAAAAAGCTTATATTTGTAGAAATGCGTATGTTACATTGGCCTGACAGTATGGCTACATATTTAACAGGGGATAATATACTTTTCTCAAATGATGCATTTGGACAGCATTATGCAGTGGAAGAGCTTTTTAATGATAAAGCGGACCAATGTCTGCTTTGGAAAGAGTCAATGAAATATTTTGCTAATATATTGAATCCTTTTGCACCTATACTTAAAAAGAAATTGGAGGAGATTGCCGGCTTTAATTTACAGTTTGATATGATTGCACCATCTCATGGAGCTATATGGAGAGAAAATCCTTTACAGATCGTAGAGAAATATGGTCAGTGGGCTGATGCATATCAGGAAGATCAGATAAGTATTGTATTTGATACAATGTGGGAAGGTACTGCAAAGATCGCATACAAAATAGCGTATGAAATTCATTCTCAAAGCCCTGATACTGTAGTAAGGGTATTTAACATCTCAAAAGCAGATAAAAATGAAGTGATGACTGAAATCTTTAAGTCAAAGGCTATAGCCGTAGGCTCCCCAACAGTTGGAAATGGAGTATTAAGTAGTGTAGCGGGATGGCTGGAATTTTTGAGACAGTTGAAGTTCAAAAATAAGAAGGCAGCAGCTTTTGGCTGTTACGGTTGGTCAGGAGAATCTGTAAAAATATTAAAAGAACAATTAAAGAATGCCGGATTTGATGTGATAGATGAAGAAGTTCGTCTGTTGTGGAATCCAAAGGAAGAGGACAATGAAAGCATAATTAAATTGGTAGAGGGATTGTTAAAATAGTAAAGTAGCTAGCACACTTGAATATATACTCACAAAAATGTTACAATAGAAAATGATAGTATTGAGCTATTTTACAATGTTGGAGGTGTTTATGAATTTGTTCAAGAAAGTAATGTGTACTGTATCAGCCATGGTGGTTTTGGTGGCTTTGACTGTACCTGCTATGGCAGAAAATGAGGCACAGTGGAAGAGAAATGATAAGGGTTGGTGGTATGAGGAAGTCAATGGTACTTATCCTACAAATCAGTGGAAGCTTATAAAGGATAAGTGGTATTACTTTGATAACATAGGCTATATGGTAGAAAATCGTTGGGTGGATAATTATTATCTAGGTGCAGACGGTGCCATGCTTGTAAGTACAAGTACACCTGACGGATATTATGTGGATGCTACCGGTAAGTGGGTAGAAGGTATAAAGAAAAGCATGAATATCAGCAAACGTAGTAGAGGATCATCAGGTGGTAGCAGCTCATCAGGCGGAAGTAGCAAGAGTTCATCAGGCAGAAGTAGCAGGCATGTAGGTTCAGGTGCAGGAAGCTCTTCAAGTGGAGGATCATCAGGAGGAAGTTCTTCAAGTTTAAATAATAGTAGCACAGGAAATAATACAGCCGGAAATAACAATGTGCCAAACAATAGCACAGCATCTTCTCAGGATACTCCGGTGATCAATGCATTAATGGCAATGGGAGTGAGTGAGAAAGAAGCAAAACTTTACTGTTTGATCAATGCTTACAGAGAAAGTCAGGGATTGCCAAAATTGTCATTCTCAAAATCGTTGACAACAGTAGCAAGAATCCATGTGGCAGATTCAAATGCATATGCACCTGAAAATCAGGTAGATTCTAGAGGTGTGCGTGGTAACCTTCACAGCTGGTCAGGTAATGGAAGCTGGACACCGGTGGTTTATACCTCAGATCATCAATACGCAAATAAAATGTGGAGTAAGCCAAGAGAATTAACTTCATATACTGGAAATGGATATGAGATTTCCTCATCATCAAGTGGTGTGATAACCCCTGAGGGAGCACTGGAACTTTGGAAAAATTCTTCAGCACATAATGCTGTAATTACCGGTAATGATGGCTGGGGAATGTTAAAGACCATGGGTGTATCTATAGACGGAAAATATGCACATATATGGTTTGGCAGTGATGTAGATCCTGCAGGATACTATGATGTAGCAAACTATGATGTTGTTCATCCATAGTTGAAATTAAATTTTAATATCATCATAATATGAGACAGGTCTTCCGTTAATTCGGAAGACCTATTTATATATGGAGGGATTTTGTTAAATGAAAGAGCATAGAAAGATTCGGCTTATTCCTTTTTTTATACTATTGATTCTTGGATTTGGTTTTATCTTTACAAAACAGACTAAGAGTAACCAAAAAGGTTTATATCCAAGTATTGAAACCACTTTTGGTACAAAGATATCGGAAAATAATAGTTTTACCATGCATTTTATAGACGTGGGTCAAGGAGATGCCACATTAATCGGTTGTGATGGTGAGTGGATGCTTATAGATGCCGGAGATAATACTAAGGGTACCACTGTTCAACTATATCTGAAGAAGCAAAATGTTTCTAAACTAAAATATGTTATTGGAACTCATCCAGATGCAGATCACATAGGCGGACTGGATGTTATTATTACAAAGTTTGACTGTGAAAATATATTTATGCCTGATAAGGCAAGTGATAGTAAGGAATATAAAGAGCTTTTGGATGCCATAAAATATAGGAACTATAACATTACAGTACCACAAGTGGGAAATACTTTTTCTCTGGGAAGTGCAAGCTGTATAGTACTGGGGCCCATAGCTTTAAGTGAGAGTAATAATAACAATTCCATAGTTTTGAAAGTTAAGTATAAGGATACTTCATTTTTACTGTCTGGAGATGCTGAGATTGAAGAGGAACAGGATATAGTAGATTCAGGAGTTGACTTAAAGGCGGATGTATACCATGCAGGGCATCATGGAAGTAAAACTTCATCAGGACATGATTGGTTAAATAAAATATCACCAAAGTCTGTGGTTATAAGTTGTGGTAGTGAAAATGTCTATGGCCATCCACATAGGGAATCTTTGGATGCATTTAAAGAAATTGGTGCAGACGTCTATAGAACTGATGAACAGGGGAGTATTGTGGTAACTTCTGATGGAGAGAATCTTATGTGGAATATTGATTCGTCAAATACTTGGAGAGCAGGTCAGGAGGGAAACGATATAATCTTAGATAGTACAGTTGTTAGGGGTGTGATAGAGGAAACCGGGGAGAGTGAAGTTTTAATAAATAATGATTCTAATTTGACAAAATATATATTGAATAATAACTCTTTAAAATTTCATTATCCGGATTGTAAGTCAGTACCTAAGATAAAAGATAAAAACAAAGAGGAAATTTTAACTACAAGAGAGGAACTTATAAAAAGAGGTTATGAACCTTGCAAAATATGTAATCCATAGGACATAAATTTGGTATAATATAAAAAGTTTATATAAGTATTGTGGAATAGTAGTGGAGCAGTATTTGAAAATTAATATATTTTTTAAGGAAAACTTAGTCTGTATGGACTAAAAATATATTTTATAAAAGGAGATAGATATGGGTAGAGTTGATGAATTGTTAAGAGAATATTATGGAGAAGATGCAACATTTAGAGAAGGACAAAGAGAAGCCATAGAAGCAGTAATTGATGGTAAGAGGACACTCGTTGTACAAAAGACAGGCTGGGGAAAAAGTTTGGTTTATTTTATGGCAACAAAGATCTTAAGGGAGGAAAAGGAAGATGGTATCACACTGATTATCAGTCCACTATTAGCATTAATGAGTAATCAGATTGATTCAGCACAAAGGTTTGGACTAAATGTTGTAACAATTAATTCTGAAAATGCGGATAATGAAAATCTGATAATGAATGAATTATGTAATGGAAATACTGTGGATGCACTAATTATATCACCTGAAAGATTGTCAAATCAGGATTTTCTGGAAAAATGTTTACAAAAGATAGCACATAGAATCTCATTATTTGTTGTAGACGAAGCACATTGCATATCAGATTGGGGTCATGATTTTAGACCTGATTATAGAAGGATTGTAGATATAGTTCACAAGATCCCCAATAATGTTCCAATACTTGCAACTACTGCGACGGCTAATGATAGAGTAGTAAAAGATATTGCCCTACAGTTGGGAGAGGATCTGGTAATAAGCAGGGGAGAGCTTATAAGGGAGAGCTTGGCTATACAGATTATTAAACTGGAGAAAAAGGAAGATAGACTGGCATGGTTAGCTGAAAATATTGAAAAAATACCCGGTACCGGAGTAATATATTGCTTAACTTTAGCGGATTGTGATTTGGTAACTGCATGGTTAAAAAAGAATAATATCTCATGCGAATGTTATTATTCAGCAACAGATAAAGATAAGAAGCCTATAATATTGGAGCAGTTTCAAAAAAATGAGATTAAAGTTTTGGTTGCAACAATAGCCTTCGGAATGGGATATGATAAGCCTGATATTGGTTTTGTAATACATTTTCAACGTCCGGCAAATATCGTTTCCTACTATCAGCAAATTGGAAGAGCCGGTAGAGGAATAGATCTTGCATATGCCATAATGCTATGTGGGGAAGAAGATAAACATATACTTCAATATTTTATAGATTCAGCTTTTCCTACAGAGAAAAATATGAATGAAGTAGTAAAATGCATTGAAGAAAATCCGGGACTTAACTTGTCAGGCTTATTAAGAGAATTAAATATTAGAAGAAACAGGTTAATGAGCTGTTTGAAATATTTGGAAGTTAGTGGCGATATTTATAAAGATGATAGAAAATATTATAAAACTGCAAAGATATGGAAGCCGGATATGGAAAGAAGTGAAGCGATTACGGCAATCAGAGAAAAAGAGCTGCAGGATTTGAACGACTATATACACTATGATGGTTGTTATATGGATTATATTGCTGAGAAATTAGATGATGTAAACGCTAAAAAATGTGGAAAATGTGCGAATTGTTGTGGAAAGTTCTTTGACGAGAAAGTAAGTGATGAAAAGGTTAATCAAGCAAGGGAATTTATGAAAAAAGAAGTCGGAATAATAAAGCCCAGAAAGACAGTTCCGGTTGATTTACAGTGTAAAGAAGGTAAGGTTTTGAGCAATTATGCGGATGCAGTTTATGGGAAGATGGTAAAAGAGGGTAAATATTTACACAATTATTTTTCAGATGAGCTGGTGGATGCAAGTGCTGATATATTACATGATTTTGTTAGGGAACATGATATAAAGTGGGTAACACCTGTTACATCATTAAGACATCCGGATTTGGTACCGGATTTTGCAAAAAGATTGGCTGCAAAACTTGGAATAGGCTATTTTGTAGGTATAAGGAAGCTGGAAGCAGAGGAACAAAAGATGTTTGAAAATAGTGAGCGTCAGAAAGAAAATGCTGATAAATCATTTGTTGTTTTTGAAGTGAAAGAGGATAATATTTTACTTGTTGATGATATGGTAGATTCCGGATGGACACTTGCTTTATGTGGAAAGAAGATGAGAGAAAATGGTAGCGGGGATATTTACCCATTTGCATTAGCAAATACAGCCGGAAGGAGTGATAGTTAAATTTATGATTTATTCAGATAGTGCAATGGTAGCAATATTGCTATGTACAAATCTGGGAATTACAGACGGATATAAACCTTTGACATTAAAAGAGTGGAACGGGTTGGGTAAGACTGTAAATGATATGGGTTATAGAATTGCAGACTTACTGAAAAAAGGATTTATTGATAATTTGCCATTGTCAGAGAATAGCAAAGAACAGGTAAAAGCACTGATTCAAGAGGCTTGAGTATTGCACTCAAGCTTCAGGACTTGGAGAATAAAGGTATATATATAGTAACTCAATTTGACGGTGATTATCCTAAGTATTTAAGGAAAAAATTGAGAGAAAAAATGCCTCCGGTACTCTTTTATGCAGGTGATATTACATTAGCGAGTAAGGTGGGAATTGCTATTGTAGGTTCAAGAGATGTGGATGACAGTGGAATGATATTTACAAGTGAACTTGCAAAAAAGGCTACCAAAGAAAAACTTATTATCTATTCGGGTGGTGCTAAAGGTGTAGACAGTATATCAGAAAAGACAGCAATAGATGGGGGAGGATATGTAGTTTCATTCATAGGTGATTCATTAAGTAAAAAGATTAAAAAAATAAAGATGTAATACAAAATATTATAAATAAAAGAGTACTTTTATTTTCAGATGTAAATCCGGATACAGGTTTCTCTGTTGGAAGGGCTATGAATAGAAATAAGTTCATATATGCGTCAGCATATGGAGCATTTGTGATAAGCTCTGATATAGAGAAAGGCGGAACATGGAATGGTGCTATTGAAAATATAAAAAATAAATGGACAAAATTATTTGTATGGAGTGGATGTAAAAAGCAGGGAAATAAGGAGCTGATAAATAAAGGTGGAATACCATACAATATTTCAAATCAAACTATATTAGAAGTAATTGATACAGTAAATGTGGAATCTGATTGTAGTCAAATGGATATGTTTACTACTATAGTTGAAGAAAAAAAAGCTGAAGATTCAGTGAGTATTGATACAATAGACTTATATGATGTGGTGAAAGATTCTATTTTAAGAAGCATTGTAGATGAAATGGATGCAAAAGAAATAGCATTAAAATGTAATGTACAAAAAGGGCAAATGACAATATGGCTGAAAAGATTAGTTGATGAAGGAAAATTAAAAAAGCATAAACAGTTATACAGTATATAAATATATTAGATATGGAGTTTTATAGCATATGAATATTTTTGATGAGGTGGATGAAAATCTGTTTAGGCCACTGACAGGAACAAATAAAAGAAAATATGTAGATATTCTTGCCATTATTTGGGAAAAGTGCAAGCGAATGCCGATGTATGCTATAGAAAAAAGCACGATCTTTGATATGGCAGAGGAGTATCTTTTAGGGCTTGATGAGAATGTGGAACTGGATATCGAAGAGCAGGGAGAGGCAAGTGGAAATATAGCAGATATGAGAATTGTTGCGGGAACCTTTATAAGAAGGCTTAGGGATACCGGTTGGATTTTGGAAAAGTCGGGCGAATATGAAGATGAGGATAAGCTTGCAATACATTATAAGGTAGTGCCGATACTGCAATCTTTTCAGGATATCATCAGTCCAACAATTATCACTTATAAGGGTAAGCTTTTTAAAATATACTCTATGTTTGAGCATATATCTGAACAGGGTAGTCCTTATGAGGGGGTATTGAAAGAGGCTTCCGGAGATTTTGACAATCTGAATCAAGCACTTAGAACATTGGCAGCCTCTATTGAGGATCATATCAATGACCTGACCTTAGGTAAGAGTCCGCAAGAGATACTTGAATTTTTTGAGAGATATGAAGAAAAGATAGTTGTGGGATCTTATCACAGATTTAAGACGAATGATAATCTATTTTATTATAGAAGCAGCCTTTATGAGAGTCTGGATAGATGTGAAGATATTTTGTTTGATGCTCTTGTGCTTGACTATATTGATACTGAGCGTGTAGAAAGAGATGAGGCTGCTACAAAGATAAAAGAACTTATACAAAAGCTTCGTATGGATATTGAAGAGATGGAAGCGATAATGCGAACCATTGATGACAGACATATTTTATATAGAACCAGGGCAGTGCAAAGAGCACAATTTTTACTCCTATCTGATGGAAGCAGCAAGAGCAAGATTAATAATATACTGAGATTTTATGCAAGTCAGATAGTTAGTAAAGAAGATGTATATAAAGAAGATGACAGTATTGCAGCTGATATTTTTCAGATATTCGGTCAAAACTTCTTTGACAGCAATTCACTTTTTGCACCTGTTAAAAAACGAAAACCTACACCAATTGAGTTTATGGATATTATTGAAGAACTGGATCAAGAGCTTATAGATGAGAAGAATAAAAAGATGATGGAGTATATAAAAAATGCATTGACATCTGAGAATGTGAATAGTTTTGCAAGGGATATATTAAGAGAAAATCATGCGGTGCAAATAAGTTCGGTATTTGAAAAGGATCCTGATACTTTGATAAAAATTATAGGGCTGTATACTTATTCAAAGACGACTGAAAGAGAATACGATATAAAGCTTAGGGATAATGTGGTGGAATCAAGAGGTGTGAGATTCAAAGATTTTATTGTTGAGGAAAGAAGATAATGGCAATAGATATAAAAGAAGAGATAGCCAATTATTTATTGAATAATTGCTTTCTTATGGGAACTGTAGATTCCACAAGAGAGAAGTATTACTATGTTATAAATCATGAGGAAAGCTTTAGACAGATTTTTTTACCTATTGGATATACTTTGGTAATCCATAGAAATTTGAGGGTTGTTCAACTTATCAACAATCATGGAAGTGGTAGAATTTCATTAAAGAAATATGAGAGCATTATTTTGCTCATCTTCAGGCTTTTATATGTGGAAAAGAGAGAAAGTTTGTCCACAAATGAAGACAGGATCTATGCTACAGTAGAGGAAATCAAAAATGAATATGAGAAGCTGAATTTGCCAAGAAAATTTGACAGAGCTTTTTTGGAGGATTCTATTAGAAATATAAAAAGATACAATCTGGTAAAAGTAGAAAATGGTTTAGCGAATATGGATGCTAAGATACAGATATACCCTTCTGTTATGCTTGCAATGCCTGATACCAATATTTCAAAAGCATATGATGAAACTGTTAAGTTGCTTTCTCAATACGAAAATTCTGAAGAGGAGGATGAAGAATGATAAGGATGACAAGACTTCATCTGATAAATTGGCATAATTTCCAAGATGATATTATAGATTTCAAAAATATCACATATCTTTTAGGCGTAAATGCAGTAGGAAAGACAACTATAATGGATGCAATCAGGTATTGTCTCACCACTAATAAGGACTTTAATACTGCCGGAAATAAAAAGAGTAGTAGAACTCTTTTAGGTTCAGTTCACCAAAAACAGAGAGCAGAGGACAGCTATCTTCGTCCCGGTCATACAGTTTCATATATAGGTATTGAATTTTTGGATGAGGTTATTAAAAAGACTTTTGTAATAATAGCTCGTGTGGAATCGGAAACTCCAAAGCAGGATCTTAGGGGAGTATATCAGGACTGGTATATTACAAAGCCCGGATATACCCTTGATGATATTCCTTTTTTTATAAAAAGAAAAGAGGGTAAGACTCCTGCTTCAAGAGAAAGCTTTAAGCTTGATAATAAGGGAATGGACAGGGCTTCAAATCAGGCTGATGCTAGAAGAAGGATCTGTCGTATGCTTGGCATAGGTGATGCTGATTCTCCTATTGGAAAGAAGTTCAATGAAGTTTTCCATATGGGTACAAGTCTGGAGGATATAAAGGATATAAGGGAGTTCATTTATACGTACATTCTTCCTGAGCCTGAAGTGAATATTGATTTTTTACAAAAGGATATGATTGAACTTGAAAGATTGCAGGAGATATTGCAGGAGGCATCTGACAGGGAGGCTTTATTAAAAGAGATAAATGAAAAAATAAAGAATGCAAAAGAGCTTTTTATTAAGGTGAAAATAAATGAGATTTTGGTTGCCTACGCAAATCTTCAAGGAAATATAGAAGAAACAAATGAAAAGAAATATCTTATTGAAGAGTGGGAATCAAGTTTATCTGTACTTGAAGAAAAACTTGTAGATTTGGCTGCTGTAGAATCCAAGACTTTGGAACTTCTATATGAAGCACAAAGGGCTGCTGAAAAACAATGCAGAAAAATAAGGAATTGCTTTCACTTGAGAGTGAAAAATAAAAAAATAATGTAATTGAAGAAAAACAAACTTATATTAGAATCCGGAATTTTTTTGATAATTCAGCTAAAGAGTTATTTGAACTAAAGGATAAATTAAATAAGTTAGGCTTTGTTTTTGATATAGATAATTGTATAAGGGATGAAAATTGCATTACTCAAGAGAGGATTGCAGAGATAAAAAGAGTTACAAAAATTTTTGCAGATATGGAAGAACAGATAAAAAACCAAGATGCAAAAATAAGGACTGATATAGTTAAATTCAATGAGGAAAGTACAATACTTTCAAATAAAATTAAATCACTTGAATCAGGTATAATGTGTTATCCAAAGGAAGCTATATTTGTAAGGGATAAGATAAATGAAGTTTTGAGCGAGCAGAGTAAGAAGGGTGATGCCAGACTTTTGTGTGAGCTTTTATATATGACAGATAATAGCTGGCAGGACGCAGTGGAAAGCTATTTAAATACACAGAGATTTAATATAATTGTAGAGCCTGATAATTATCTTTTGGCAAAGAAAGTATTCATCTCTTTGGGGGATAAGGTCAAGGGTATCGGACTTGTAGATACAAGGAAGATAAAAGATGTAGAATATGAGAGTGAGAAAGAGTCTTATTTGAGTGATAAGATAGATTCAGAAAATACTTATGCCGGAGCATATGCAAGATTTGTTATGAAAGATGTTATCTGCTGTGAGTCTTCAGGCGATTTGGAGAAATTTTCAAAGAGTGTTACCAAGGATAGACTTAGATTTCAAAGTTTCTGCTTGCAAAGAATGGCAAAAAGAGAGCATTTTATCGGTGTAGACGCTATTGAAAAGCAATTAAAAACTGCGAAAAAAGAACTTATTGAGATACAAAAAAACTTAAATGAACTTGATATTTCCAAGAAAAATTTTGATGTTATCTATAAAGGATATACAAAATTTAGGGCAGGAGAGAGCTTTAGTAAAACTTGAAAAAGTATTGTGAATCTAAGAAAAAAAGCTAAGGAACTTGGAATAAAGATAGCTGATATAAATAAGAAGATAGAAGAGTTTAAGAAAAAAATCCAATATTGCTGGCAATGTATGATAGAGTTAAGGAATGTCAAAAGAATGTAAATGATATCAGAGATGAGATAACAGATGCCAAGGCAAAAAAACAAAATATCAGTGACAATATAATAAAATCAAAGCTTATTATAGAAGACCTTGAAAAGAATTTGACTGGGCTACAAATTGTATATGAAAACAGTGTAAATGGCTATTCAGAACTTTCACTTGATGTAGAAAAGAAATATTTGAATGAAAGAAAGTCTAAGAAGGCTTCCACTATTGCATATAATTTTTCAAATCGTATGACACAGGATAATATTGCACTAAACAGCTATTTGAATCAGGAACTGATACCACTTCAACAAAAGTATACTGCCACATATACTTGCGACTATGCTATAGGTTTGGAAGGTGCGAACAGATATATGCAAGAATTCCTTAGTTTGCAAAATATTGAACTGGAGAGGCATAGGAGTGAACTTGCACAGGCACAGATTCGTTGTAAGGACAGATTCCGTAAGGAAGTGCTTTTTAGGATGAAGGACGATATACTAAGGGCAAGACAACAGTTCAAACAAGTAAATCGTGTTATGGAAAATCTGGAATATGGTGAGGAAAGTTATAGATTTGGCATTGACAAGAGTAAAGATAAGGAACTGGGACTTTTCTATGATATTATTATGGATAAGGACAATCAGCAAATCGATAGAGATAATGATATACTTGCATATATGGCCGAGGTAAATAAGTCTGAAATATTTGAAAGTCAGATTGAGGACTTTATGAGTAGAATAATGATAGATGTGGAAGAGCATGCAAAGCAAAATCTCACAGGGCAAAAATCCAAGGCAAAGAATATGGGAATGTATGTGGATTACAGAACCTATCTGGACTATGATATTATTATAAAAAATGTAGTGACAGAGAAAGAAGTTGCACTGTCAAAGGTAAGTGGTGAGGGCAGTGGAGGAGAAAATCAAGCTCCATTTTATGTGGCAATATGTGCCTCACTTTTACAAATTTATGAGCAGAGCAAGGAGGAATCTATCAGGCTTATATTATTGGATGAAGCATTCAACAATATGACCAGTGATAGAATCGAGCCTATGATGAATATGTTCAAGAAACTGAGACTACAACTGGTACTTATAGCGACAGCTGAAAAGGCTACAGCGATTTTGCCATATTGTGATATCACATATTCAATAGTAAAATCCGGAAATAGAAATGCAATAAGATCTTTCGAGAGGTTGGAAGATGGATTATAGAAAGGATATTTTAAATACTTTAGTTGATATGTATGAAAGAAGAGAGGGCTATATAAAAGAGCCTTCTTCTTTACGTGCAATACAAATAGATATAAAAAAGAATTATCCGGCATATGTAGACAGATACAATCACAATGCGTATAAGGATATAAATGCGGCTATAGAAAAGTTGATAAGTGAAGGCGTGATAATATCAAAACTTGAATCTACCGGGGTGTATAGTAATGTCAGATTAAATATTGACAGAATATCGGATTGCTATAAGAGATTAAATAGAAAAAGTATTCCGGAGCAATGCGAATATATAAAGCAAATCTTGTCATTATTTGAGAATGATAATTATATGCTGCTAAATAATATAATATCCGATTGGATGAATCTAGCTGTAAACTATAGGAAGCTGCCATACGATTTAAAGTATGACGGTAAAAGGCTAAAAGATGTACTTACAATATTGGAAGCTGTATTTAAGATAGAGCAGGAAAGTTACATCAGAAATTTCTCAACTGCTGTATTTAAAGATTCAAAGAGATTTCAAAAGGAATTTAAGTCATGTATAGAGAGTATACTATTTGACTATACGGATGATCCTATAGAGAAGGATAAGATACTTGAATATTATAATTTATATGAGAATCCTACATATGTATATATAAAGGGAGATATGGTAATAAGTTTTGATAATTCTACAATATATGCTAATGAGTTACCGGATGGAATAGCTCTCTCAAATGCTTCACTTAAAAGGATAAAAAATATAAAAGTACTGGCAAAAGCTATTATTACAGTGGAAAATCTGACTACATACCATGATGAAAATAAGAAAGAAGCAGTATATATCTACCTTGGAGGATATCACAATAAATCAAAGAAAGAATTACTTGAAAAAATATATAAAGACAATAGGTTTTGTGAATATCTACATGAAGGGGATATAGATATCTACGGATTTTTGATACTTGAAAACTTAAAAGAGAGAACAGGTATACCGTTTAAGCCTCTCCTTATGGATGTAAATACATTGAAAAGATTTTATGAGGCAGGAATATACAAAGAACTTAATATATCAGATATCAGAATGATTGAGAAGAACAGAGAAAATCTTAAAGAGTATTCAGAGGTATTGGATTTTATGCTTTTGAATAATTGTAAGGTGGAGCAGGAGTCTTTAAGGGCAATAGAGTTATTGGAATAGTTTTTATACGAAGCACCATATTATATCCATGTCAAGTCTGAATTTTTGAAAACTACAAGAAATAGCAAAGTGCATAAAAATTATGTTTTAAAAGACTTATCCACATTATCCACATTTTTATCCACAAAAAAGGTGGGTTTTTAGGTGGCTGAAAAGCTAATAAATAGGCTGTTTCTAAGTTATAAACGGACTTATCCACATTATCCACATTTTATCCTCAATATTACAGATATGATTTAGTGGATAAATAGTGAAATTTATAAGCGAAAGTATATAAAAAGTGCAGAAATGAGGTAAAAATACAATTAAATAAGAACTTAGTTAAAATCACATTAGTTATAAAAATATGATCAAATTGACAATACAATTACAAAATTAAATTGAATTTTTGCTGAAAATGTGGTATACTACAGCTAAATAAAAAGCAAAGGAGCTTATACATATGCGTTATACAATTACTGGAAGAAATATTGAAATAACTGATGGTTTGAAGAAGGCAGTAGAGGAGAAGCTTCATAAATTAGAGAAATATTTTACAGCTGACACAGAGGCTAGAATTACATTAAGTGTACAAAAGGATGCACATAAAATCGAGGCTACTATTCCAACCAAGCAGGGACTTATCAGAGCAGAGGAAGTTAGCCAAGATATGTATGTTAGCATTGACAAGGTTCAGGATATTATAGAAAAGCAAATCAAGAAGTTTAAAAATAAGCTTATAGATAAGAAGCAGGCGGCAATGTCATTCTCAGATTTCTTTATAAATGATGAAGCTGCTGATGCAGATGATGAAGATGAGATAAAAATAGTAAAAACAAAGAGATTTAGCGTTAAGCCTATGGATCCTGAGGAGGCATGCTTACAGATGGAACTCTTGGGGCATGACTTCTATGTTTTTAGAAATGCAATAACAGATGATATATGTGTAGTTTATAAGAGAAAAGATGGCAAATATGGTATTATAGAGCCGAAAGTATAATTTTTGAGGGATCAAGCTTTTTCCATTTTGAAGCTTTCCTATAAACACTAAAAGAGGAGTCTTAGGACTCCTTTTTTGATGGATAAATAGATGATGTCGGAGAACTAAATTTATATCGCTTTAATATATAGTTTTTTCTATATATTTATTTTATGAAAAACTATCCGAAAAATTGAATATATATTATAATATAGATGGGTGTATAGGTGATTTCATGCATGAAATTGCCATGACGAAGGAAGGGCAAATATGTTTTAGATAAGGAGGAGAATGAAACATAGAGATATTATTGAAAAAATGACATTGGAAGAAAAATGTGCCTATTTGTCAGGAAAGAATGCCTGGGATACGAGATCATTTTCTGCTATAGGAATTGAGGCTCTTCATCATGCGGATGGACCTACAGGAGTTAGAAAACAGGCAGGGAAAGGAGATCATCTGGGACTTAATGCTTCAGTACCTGCGACCTGCTTTCCTACTGCAGCTACTTTGGCAAATAGCTGGGATGTAAATCTTATTGAAAGAGTTGGAGAAGGGCTTGGAAGCGAGGCAGCTGCAGAGGATGTAAATGTACTCTTAGGTCCTGGAATAAATATAAAAAGGAATCCATTATGTGGAAGAAACTTTGAATATTATTCAGAGGACCCTTACCTGAGTGGAAAACTGGCAGCAGCTATGATAAAGGGTATACAAAGCAATGGAATAGCCGCTTGTGTAAAGCATTTTGCGGTAAATTCTCAAGAACTTCGTAGAATGTCAATGGACGCTGTGCTGGATGAGAGGACTCTTAGAGAAATCTATATTACAGCTTTTGAAATTGCTATAAAAGAGGGTAATCCGAAGTCCATAATGACCAGCTATAATATGGTCAACGGAGTATATGCCAATGAGAATAAACATCTTTTGATGGAGATACTTAGAAAAGATTTGGGATTTGACGGTATGGTTGTTACGGACTGGGGAGCTTCAAATGACCATGCTATGGGAGTTAAAAACGGTTCAAGTCTTGAGATGCCGGCTCCGGGTCTTGGCAGTGCCAGAGAGCTTTTGGAAGCTTTAAAAAAGGGTAAGATAAAAGAAAGCGATATTGATGCCAGAGTAGATGAGATTATAGAAATTACTTTAACCACAAAAAACAAGAAAAAGCCAAGAGATAAGGCTAAGATGTTTGAAGATAATAATAATCTTGCAAGGGAGGCTGCCAGAAAGAGTATCGTACTTTTAAAGAATAAAGAGGATATTTTGCCACTGGATAAGAATAAAAAAATTGCTGTTATAGGAGATTTTGCATTCAATCCAAGATATCAGGGTGCCGGATCTTCTATGGTGAATGCTACGATAGTGGAAAATGTAGACAAGCTTATAAAAAAGCTTGACTTACCTTATGAAAAAGAAGTAAAGATAGAATCTAAAATAAAAAAAATTGAAGCTAAAATAGAAGATTTAGACATTGATCCTATATATGGAGGTGCAGGCATTACAAAAGTTAATGCTACATATGTAGAAGATGTACAAAAGGTCATTTCACAGTTTGACTTAAATATTATAGGTATGTCCCATGGATATTCTAGAATAGATAAAGAAGACGAAACTTTAGTAAGCGAGGCTATAGAGCTTGCAAAGAAAGCTGATATAGTATTGTATTTCTTTGGGTTGAATGAAGCGAGTGAATCCGAGGGACTTGATAGGACTCATTTAAGGATTCCGAGCAATCAGATAGCTTTACTTGAAAGTCTTGCAAAGGTTAATGAAAATATAGTCGGTATTATAAGCGCCGGATCTTGTATTGAAATGCCTTGGGAGAAAAATCTGAAGGGTATACTTCATGGATATTTATTTGGACAGGCCGGTATGGGGGCTGTATTTGAGTTGATTACCGGTAAGTACAATCCAAGTGCTAAGCTCTCAGAGAGTATTGTCAAAAAGTATGAGGATGTGCCAAATATAGGGTATTATCCATCAAGAGAGAGGACTTCAGAATATAGAGAGAGTATCTTTGTAGGTTATAGATACTTTACCACTGCAAATGTACCGGTATTGTATCCTTTTGGCTATGGTCTGTCTTATACTGAGTTTAAATACAGTGATATAGAGGTGGACAAAGAGAAAGTAAGCTTTTATATAAAAAATATTGGAAAGGTAGCAGGCGAGGAGATAGCACAGCTTTATATCGGACTTAAGACATCAAATATTTTTAGAGCAAAAATTGAATTAAAAGGTTTTGAAAAGGTTTATTTAAAACCGGATGAGAAGAAAAAAGTTACTATTCATTTTGATGATAAGTCCTTTAGATTTTACAATGTGGTTACAAATGATTTTGAAATAGAGACTGGAGATTATGATATATACATTGGCAGGAATTGTTTGGATATCTGTCTGCAATCTACACTGTATATTGAAGGTAATGCCAAGGTATTTCCTTATAGTAAGAATGAACTTCCTTCATATTTTGAGGGAAAGGTGACAAATATAAGTGATGAAGAGTACAGGAGATTACTTGGTAGAGATATACCTGATGGTAGTTGGAGTGGAAAGCTTGGTATCAATGATGCATTATGCCAGATGTATTATGCAAAGAGTTTTATTGCAAGGCATGTATATAAGGTACTTGATAATAGACTGAAAAAATCTCTTGAAGTCGGAGCACCTGATTTAAATACACTGTTCCAGTTCAACATGCCGTTTAGGGCTATTGCAAGAATGAGCAATGGTCAGGTAAGTATGGAAATGGTGGACTCAATTGTACTTCTGGTAAATGGACATTTCTTTAAGGGCCTTTTTGGAATCATACTGGGATATTTCAAAAATAGAAAAGCAAATAAGATGTATAGGAAAAGATTCCTGTTAAGAGAAGATAGAGAATAATTATGAGTGTTATGAAAAAATGGATAGATAACCATCCAAATTTATGGGAGTTTATTATGTTTAATATACTCTCAAATGTAGCAACAATAGTAAATTTTATTGTGATGTGGATTGGAACGGCTACATTTACAAAACTTGGTTGGCATCTTATGCCATTTAAGTTTTTAATATTTAATTATGTAGATAATATTGAGCAAAACTTGGGTAGAGCAGGTTTTTTGAGTTTCCTCATAGCGACTGCACTTGCACAGACTGTGAATTTTTTTGTACAAAAACAGTTTGTTTTTAAATCAAATGCAGCATTTAAGGATGCTATACCTAAATATATAATTCTTGCCATTGTTCTGGTCATTATTTCTGCGGCACTACCTGCATATTCACAGAAGTTTTTCATGGATATCGGGGTAAGTGCAAGTCTTGTACCTACACTGGCTAATGCACTGAATATTATTGTACAGGTGGTTATCAGCTATCCTACAATGAAGTACATTGTAATGCCGGAGAAGAAGTAAAAAAGGAGGAGTATTATGTTAGCTATTAATATGGCAGATGTGATAAGTGTAATAAAATCTATAGCACCACAGCTTGTAGCTATAGTGACACTTTTTGTGGCGGCACTTGTGGTTATGTTTATCACAAGAAAAGAAAAGCCTGCATTTAGAAAGATTGCAAGATCGGTTTCTTGGTTGGTCTTTGGTCTTGGAACGCTTCTGAGTATCAATTTGATGCTGAACGGCCCACTAAAGACTATGATAACACTTGCTACCGGAAGAGGCGTAATTACAGAGAGTTCTTTAAATGAGGCAAAGACTCTTGGAGAAGAGATTTCAAGTGAGGGAATTGTACTACTAAAAAATGATTCGGCATTGCCTATTCAAAAGGGATCAAAGCTAAATTTATTTGGATGGTCATCTACCAATCCACTGTATGGTGGCACAGGTTCAGGAGGATTGAATGATTCATTCCCTACAGTTTCACTTATTGAAGGTTTAAAGAATGCCGGATTTGAAGTTAATGAGGAACTTATAAAGTTCTATACAGATTTTAGACAGACAAGACCTACAGTTGGTATGTGGGGACAGGACTGGACTATACCTGAGCCTACAATAGAGCAATATAATGAGGCGAATATTCTTGAAAATGCTAGAAATTATTCTGATAAAGCAATAGTAGTTATTGCCAGATCAGGTGGAGAGGGTGCAGATCTGCCAAGAAGCCTTGATCCAAATGTAGAAGATACATTTGTAGATGGAGGAACTTTTGGCTCAAAGGGTATAAGATATAGCGATCAAAAAGATGATTTGGATGCCGATAAGAGCTATTTGGAATTGTCAAATAGAGAAATAGCAATGCTTGATGCAGTAAATAAGAAGTTCAAAAATATTGTGGTTATTATTAATGCATCAAATCCTATGGAACTGGGATTTGTCAATGAATATGAAAATATATCCGGTGTAATATGGTGTCCCGGAGCCGGACAGACAGGATTTAATGCACTTGGTAAAATACTTGATGGTGAGGTGAATCCTTCAGGTAAGACCAGTGATATATTTGTATATGATTTAAAGAATACACCAAGCTATAATAACTTTGGAAATTTCAACTATACAAATATGGATGAATTTGCAGTAGAAGATAGAGGTACATCCTACAATCCAAGCTTTGTAAATTATGTTGAAGGAATTTATGTAGGATACAGATTCTATGAGACTGCAGCAAAAGAAAACGCTATAAATTATGCCGGTTATGTGCAATATCCATTTGGTTATGGATTATCCTATACTGTATTTACTAAGGAGATGGGAGAGATAGTAGCAAATGACGGCAATATAAGTATTGATGTTTTAGTTACGAATACGGGCAATACTGCAGGAAAGGATGTAGTACAGCTTTATTATAATCCTCCATATACAAATGGAGGTATTGAAAAGGCAAGTACAAACCTTGTAGGCTTTGCTAAGACTAAGTTATTACAACCAGGAGATAGTCAGACTGTGAAGATTACCTTTGCAGTAGAGGACATGGCATCATTTGATGAAAAAATCAAAAAGGCATATGTGCTTGAGGCGGGAGTATATGAAATAAGTCTTCAGGAGGATTCACATAATATACTTGATACCAGAACATTCCCGGTAGAGGAAGATATATTATATGGCGAAACAAATAAGAGAAGTAGTGATATGGAAGTGGCTACAAACAAACTTGATGATATGAGAGGCAATTTTACTGTTCTTTCCAGAAAAGATCAGTTTGCCAATCTTGATGAAGCACTTAAGCCACCTACTGATTTTGAACTTCCGGCAGATAAAAAGGCAGCATTTTTAAATAATAGCAATTATGATGGCAAGAATTTTGATATAGAGTCAGATGAGATGCCAAAGACAAATGCAGGAAATAAGATAAAGCTGGTAGATCTTCGTGGGCTTGACTATGATGATGAGGCATGGAATAGCTTGCTTGACAATTTGAGTTTTGAGGATATGTCAAAACTTGTAGCTTTGGGAGGATATCAGACTACCACTATAGGTAAAATAGGAAAAGTACAGACTGTGGACTGTGACGGACCTTCTTCTATAAACAATAACTTTACAAAGAAGGGTTCAATAGGGTTTACCGAGCTACTATAATGCTTTGCAAATACTTTTTAATACTGATTTGGCACATTCATTTGGAGAGAATATCGGAAATATGGCGAGTCAAATGGAGGTTTCAGGCTGGTATGCCCCTGCTATGAATACACATAGAAGTGCATTTGCAGGAAGGAACTTTGAATATTTTTTTCTGAAGATCCTATACTTTCAGGAAAGATTGCCTCAGAAGCGGTAAAGGGTGCGGCAGATTATGGAGTATATGCGTATATAAAGCATTTTTGCACTAAATGATCAGGAGACAAATAGGAATTATCAGCTGATGACTTGGGCAGATGAGCAGACTGTAAGAGAAATATATTTGCGTCCTTTTTGAAATCTGTGTAAAAAAAGGGTAAAAGCAAAAAGCTGTGATGAGTGCATTCAATCACTATGGAATCACACCGAGCAAGTGCTTCCAATGAAGTGCTAAACAAGATTCTTAGAGATGAGTGGGGCTTTAGAGGAATGGTACTCACAGACTACTTCGAGTGCCGAGTGGATATGGTTATATGAATGCTGATAGAGGCATAAGAAATGGTAATGATTTCTGTCTTACAGCTATTGATGCGGGATATAATTATGTAAAGGATAAGAGTGCTACATCAATGATGGCTCTTAGAAAAGCGTCACATAATATACTGTATACTACAGTTAACTCCAGAGCTTATGCACCGGAAAACTTAGATTTGGGTATGATGAGATGGCAGGTTGCCACTATAGTAATAGACATCATATGTATAATAGCTGCTGCAATATTGGCCATGAAAGCATGGAAAAACTATGGCAAAAGAAAGGCTCTTGAAAGAAGCGAAGCACCTATTGATACAGTAGGTACTGATACTTCCGTAGCAGATGTTGATGTAATAGAAGAAAATAAAAATATAGATAATGAATAAAGAATATTTAGCATATAAATTAAAAGAATATGTTAGCTCCGGTATATTGCCTATGCATATGCCGGGGCATAAAAGAAAAGTGCCAAAAGAAATTAAAGAATCTATGGTAGATATTTTCGCTATGGACTTGACAGAGGTAGAAGGCACTGACAATTTGCATGATGCCACAGGCATTATAAAGGACTCTATGGAGTTTGCAAGTAATATATATAGAACAAAAAAAACATACTACTTAATTAATGGCTCAAGCTGTGGTATACTTGCCGGTATAAGAGCTTGTGCTTGCACAGGAAATTATAAAAAACAAAAATCATATATAATTGTAGCTGAGAATGCACACTTTAGTGTATACAATGCTATAGAATTATTAGATTTGATACCTATTTACCTAAATATAGGTTATAATAGTTTAGGTATCGCTGATGGATGCGATGTAGAGAGACTTAAAAAGCTCCTAGAAATAAATAAGAAAAAAAATATAGTGGCTGCAATGTTGACTTCACCAACTTATGAAGGAGTAGTATCAGATATACAAGAAATTGCAAATATTTTACATGACGCAAAGATTCCATTGATAGTGGATGAAGCACATGGTGCCCACCTTATGTATATAGAAAAAACAACAAAAAAATATGTGAGTTCAAATATTGATATGAATTTTCCTATATCGGCATTAAATCTTGGTGCAGATATAGTAATACAAAGTCTTCATAAAACTTTGCCTTCGCTTACTCAAACTGCACTTTGTCATATTAATTCAAATCTTGTTGATGAAAAACATTTGGAGGAGTCGCTTCATATGTTTGAAACCAGTTCTCCATCCTATATTTTTATGTCAAGTATAGATGCTTGTATCAGATATATGAATGAAAATGATGCTAAGATGAGGACATATTTGAATGACTTGTGGGAATTCATTAAGAGTATAAAGCATTTTGAGCATATTCATTTATGGAGATGCGATTCAAATCTTGGTTATGATTTTACTAAGCTTGTGATATACAGTGATATTTTGGACGGCATTACTTTGGCAAATATACTAAGAGAATCATATAATATCGAGACTGAGATGAGTAAGCTGGGATTTGTACTTGCTTATAGCACTGTTTGTGATGATAAAAATGATTTTAAGAGACTTTACGAAGCTTTAAATGATATTGATAAGAATTTCTTTATATAGAAAATGAGTCTTTGATAAATCTTGATATAAAATATCTAAATAAGGTGGCAGAAAAAAATATCTATATATATCCTCCCGGAGTACCGGTGATAAAGAAGGGAGATATTATAGATATAGACAGTTTTAAATTACTTGAGGAATATATAAAAAAAGGGAAGAGGGTCTATGGCTTAGAGCCGTAATATAAAATGGGAAAAATTTATTATGTAATGGGCAAGAGTGCTTCCGGAAAAGATACTATCTTTAAAAGGCTGTATGAGGAATGTCCTAAGACAAAGAAACTTATAACATATACTACAAGACCTATGAGGAATGGAGAAGAAAATGGTAAGAGCTATCATTTTGTAGATGAATCTGTTATAGAAGATTATAGGAAACAGGGTAAACTGATAGAAATGAGGACTTATAATACAGTTAACGGACCATGGATATATGCTACAATTGATGATGGTTCTCTACATTTGGAAAGCAGAAACTATCTGGTAATAGGAACATTGGATTCTTATAAAAAAATTAGAGAGTACTATGGAAATGAAAATGTGGTTCCTATTTTTATAGAGTTAAGTGACGGTATCAGACTTCAAAGGGCTTTGAATAGAGAGATGATGGAACCTATACCACAGTATGCGGAAATGTGTAGAAGATTTTTGGCAGATGAAGAGGACTTTTCACCAATGAGACTGGAGGCTGCCGGAATTACAAAGAAATATGTAAATGAAGATTTAAACAAATGTATAATGGAAATAAAAAAAGATATGGGAATAAAGGTATAAGATGAGTGATTTTATTCTTGGAAATGAAAAGGTAAGACATCATTTAAAAGAATCCATAATAAAGAATACCATTTCACATGCATATATTTTGGCTGGAGATAAAGGAGTAGGAAAATCGAAAATAGCAAAAGAATTTGCTATGGAACTTATATGTGAGAGAGATCATTCCGGATGTGGGCAATGCCCGACATGTAGGCAATTTTTGGCAAATGCATATCCGGATTTTTTCTATATGGATGCAGAGGGCAAGGACAGCATTGGAATCGAAAGAATTAGAGAAGATATAGTTGCAGATGTGGGCATAAGACCATATCATGGTAGAGTAAAGATATATGTGATAGATGAGGCCGATAAAATGACAACTGTGGCACAGAATGCTTTACTAAAGACTATAGAAGAACCGCCGGAGTATGTTGTAATATTGCTGTTGGTGAGAAATATAAGTTTGCTTCTTGAAACTATAAGGAGTAGATGTATTAAGCTTTTGCTTAGTGCTGTAAGCAAGGATAGAATAAAAAACTGGCTTATAGAGAATGGTACGGGAGAGGATATAGCTACAGTCTTGGCGTCATATTCAAATGGAGCACCGGGAATAGCAAAAGTTATGGCGGAGTCGGAAGACTTTGCAATAATATATGAGAAGAATGTTGAGTTTTTGAAAAAAAGATTTCAGAAGCTTCTATAAATGACATACTGGATTTCATCGAAGAGTTAAAAAAAGAACTGCCGAAGCTTTAAGGAGTTCATAAATTTTTCTTAGACTTTGGTATAGAGATATTTGTATATTAAAAGCTCACAAAGAAAATAGATAATCTGGTATTTATAAGAGAAGAAAGCATTATTTTTAAGGCTTTCAAGGGAATATACACTTAAAAAAAGATAAATAGTATAATTGATTTGATAGATGAGACGGAGATTAGGCTAAACTCCAATGTAAGTAGTGAAACAGTTATGGAATTGCTTTTTATTGGCCTTAGAAAATAGGAGAGAATGATGAGAGTAATAGGCGTTAGGTTTAGGGAAGTGGGAAATATCTGCTACTATGATCCTGATGATATTGATATAGATATAAATGATAGAGTGATAGTTGAAACTGAGAGAGGTGTTGAATGTGGTAGGGTCATACTGGGGACTAGAGAACTTAGTGAAGCTTACGATAATCCAATAAAGAAAATAATAAAAAAGGCGGACCTTGAAGATATTGTAAGATATGAGGAAAATATAAAAAAAGAAAAAGAAGCTTTTGATATATGTAAGGCAAAGATAATAGAATTGAATCTGCCTATGAAGCTTATATCCGCCGAATATACTTTTGATAATGCAAAAGTATTATTTTATTTCACAGCAGAAAGTAGAGTTGACTTTAGAGAACTTGTAAAGATACTGGCTTCAATTTTTAGAGTTAGGATCGAGCTGAGGCAGGTTGGTGTAAGAGATGAAACAAAGATGGTGGGAGGTATTGGCTCATGTGGAAGAGCACTTTGCTGCCACAGTTATCTCTCTGATTTTGTACCTGTGTCTATAAAGATGGCAAAAGAACAAAGTCTGTCTTTGAATCCTGCTAAAATAAGCGGTGTGTGCGGAAGGCTGATGTGTTGTCTGAAAAATGAAGCTGATACATATGAGTATTTGAATAAAAAAATGCCGAAAGAGGGAGTAGCTGTAAGTACGCCTGCCGGAGAAAGTGGAGTTATAGTATCTACAAGTGTACTAAGACAGACTGTAAAGGTATTGGTTACAAAATCCGAGGATTCAAAAGAAATAGAAGAATATTCTTTAAGTGAAATAAGGATAAAATCTTAAAATCATGAAAAATGAATTGTTAAAGGAAGAAGCCGGAGAAAGATTGGATGATTTACAGTGCAATAATCTTTTTATTATACAAAATCCGGATAAGTTTTGTTTTGGTATAGATGCTGTACTTTTATCAAACTTTATTAAAGTAAAGAAGAATGGTCATGCAGTAGATCTATGTACAGGAAGTGGAATAGTACCTATACTTCTTAGTGCAAAAACTATGGCAAAAAGAATAACCGGTATTGAAATACAAAAAGATATTGCAGATATGGCAAATAGAAGTGTGAAATATAATGGATTGGAAGAAAAAGTTGATATCATAAATGATGATATTTCAAATGCATTAAAGCATATAAAACATTGTAGTGTTGATGCGGTAAGCGTCAATCCTCCGTATATGAAAGATACCACAGCTATAAAAAATCCTGAGTTGCCACTTGCTATTGCAAGGCATGAGTTACTTACAGATCTGGATACCGTTGTGGAGGTTTCGGGTAAGCTTTTAAAAGAGAATGGCAGATTTTTTATGATACATAGACCAAATAGACTTTCTGAAATATTTGCTTCATTAAAGAAAAATAGAATTGAGCCAAAGAGGATAAGATTTGTACATCCATATATAGAAAACAAGGCAAATTTGGTATTGATAGAGGGTGTTAAGGGATCAGGAGTATGGCTGGATGTAGAACCACCTTTGGCAGTATATAAGGAAAAAAATGTTTATACAGATGAGGTGCTGAGAATATATGACAGGTAAGATATATTTGGTGGCTACACCTATAGGAAATCTTTCGGATATGAGTATAAGAGCAATAGATACTTTGAAAAATGCGGATATTATTGCTTGTGAAGACACAAGAAATACTATAAGACTATTGAATTATTTTGAAATAAAAGGTCATTTAACATCATACCATGAGTATAATAAAATAGATAAGGCATATGAGCTATGTGAAAAGGTAAAAGAGGGAAAGAGTATCGCCTTCGTTTCAGATGCCGGAATGCCTGCAATATCAGATCCGGGTTATGAACTGGTAGATATCGCATATAAAGAGGGCTTAGAGGTGACTATTATACCGGGTGCAAGTGCAGTGGTATCAGCCCTTGCAATAAGCGGTATCAGCTCAAGGAGATTTTCTTTTGAAGGGTTTTTGCCTGTTGATAAGAATGAAAAAAAAGAAATACTTGCCGAATTAGTTAATGAGAGCAGGACTATTATTCTTTATGAGGCACCGCATAGATTGTTAAAGACCTTAAAGGAAATATTAGAGTATATAGGTGATAGGAATATTGCCATAGTAAGAGAGCTTACAAAGTTGCATGAAGAGGTTTTAAGAGGCAGATTGACTAATATAATAGCTGATTACGAATCTGAGAAGGTTGCTATCAGAGGTGAATACGTACTGGTAATAGAGGGGAAAAGCCTTTTGGAGAAAAGATGTGAAAGGCAAAAGTCTTTTGAGGAAATCAGTATCAGAGAACATTATGAGAAATATATATATGATGGCATGGACAAAAAAGAGGCAATGAAGGCAGTGGCCAAAGATAGAGGAATACAAAAAAGAGATGTTTATAAGGAACTCTTGTAAATATAAGGAGGAAATATGAGAATTGGAATAGGAAACGATCATACAGCAGTTGAGTTAAAGGATATCGTGACAGAGCATTTAAATGCAGCAGGCTTTGAAGTTGTAGATTATGGAGCCAAGGCAGGAGAGAGATGTGATTATCCTGTGCCTGGAAGAGAGGTGGCAGAAGCTATAGTTGCAGGAAAAGTTGATAAGGGAATACTTATTTGTGGTACAGGCATTGGCATATCTTTGGCAGCTAATAAGGTACCAGGAATTAGAGCGGCAGTTTGCTCAGAGCCTTATTCTGCAAAGATGGCTGCACTTCATAACAATGCCCAAATCATTGCCTTCGGTGCTAGAGTAGTAGGCTCTGAAATGGCTAAGATGATTGTTGACAGCTTTCTTGAGACTGAGTTTGAAGGCGGAAGACATCAGAACAGAATTGATATTATAAGTGAAATAGAAGAAAAATACTCTAGGTAAAGTCATGGGAATAGAAAATTGGTTTAATTTTGAGACTGCAAAACAAAAAAAGAAAAAGATGGATAGGTATTACAAAAAGCTTTATCCTTTCGGTGAAGAACAAAAGAACTGGGAACAGGAGAGGTTGGATAAGGCTTTTGTCAACAATAAAAGGACAAAGAGCTATCATTTTGAACTTTTGATTTTGCGAGAAAGTATTGCAAATTTATCTGATCCTGATATTTATGATGAGGATGAAGAACGACCAAGTGTGGAGGATGTAATACAAAACTGGATAAAAAAGGAAACAGTTTATAAGCTAAAACCTGAAGAAAAGCAGATGTTAGCAGATATTGCACTTGAGGAAATGAAAAAATTTAAATGATTGGGAGTTTTATGGACAAAAAAGTATTAACAGTACAGGATATTTCATGTTTTGGACAGTGCTCAACTACAGTGGCATTACCTATACTTTCAGCATGTGGAGTGGAGACAGCTATAATGCCGTCTGCTATACTTTCAACACATACAGGTGGTTTTAGTGGATTTACATTCAGAGATCTTACTGAGGATTTGCCTAAAATTATGGAGCATTGGAAAAAGAAGATATAAACTTTGATGCTATATATACGGGTTATCTTGGAAGTAAGAGACAGATAGAGATTGTAATAGATTTATTTTATAATCTCTTGAAAGAAGATGGAATAAGAATAGTAGATCCGGCAATGGCAGATAATGGTAAACTATATACTGGATTTGACGATGAATTTGTGAAAGAAATGAGAAGCCTTGTTGGTGTTGCCGATATAGTACTACCGAATATGACTGAGGCAGCCCTGCTGACTGGTAGTGAGGCGATACTTGAGAATCAAAGTGATGAGTATATAAAGGACATTATATATAAACTCAGAGGATTGGGTGCAAAGAATATTATATTAAAGGGTATCAGAAATGTTGAAGGCAAGCTTGGTATAGCTGTGTTTGAAGGTGCTACTGAGAGCACAGAGATATTCTATATAGAAAGAATAAAAAAAGATGCACATGGTACAGGAGATTGCTATGCAGCAGCATTTACCGGAGGCTTGATGCATGGAAAGAGATTTATTGAGGCTGCAAAAGTCGCTGCAGAATTTGTTTCTGAAGCTATAGTAAAGACAATAGATGATGAAAATCATTGGTATGGAGTAAAATTTGAAAAGGCATTGCCGATATTGGTAAGAGAGATGAATAGATGATAAAAATAGATGCAGGAGATATACTTACATTAAAAAAGCCACATCCATGTGGTTCGCATGAGTGGGAAGTGCTTAGGATTGGACAAGATTTGAGGCTAAAATGTGTAGGCTGTGGGCATCAGATGATGATTGCAAGAAAAAATATAGAAAAGAATATTAAAGCAAAAGAAAAAGGAAAAGATATAAAATGAGTATTTTGAATGTGGAAAATTTGAGCCATGGTTTTGGTGATAGAGCTATTTTTGATAATGTTTCCTTCAGAATGCTAAAGGGTGAGCATATAGGGCTGGTAGGTGCCAACGGAGAAGGTAAGTCTACATTTATGAGTGTGGTTACCGGTAAGCTTATGCCAGATGAGGGTAAGATAGAATGGGCAAAGAATGTTCAAATAGGATATTTGGATCAGCATTCCATACTTGAAGAGGGGATAAGTATAAGAGATGCACTAAGAGGAGCATTTGATCAGCTCTTTGATATGGAAAAAAGGATGAATGAAATATGTGAACTGCTCACTACAGCTGAAGAAAGCAGGATGGATGAGCTTATGGAAGAACTTGGAACTATTCAAGAACTTTTGATGGCACATGATTTCTATACAATAGATGCTAAGGTAGAAGATGTTGCAAATGCTTTGGGGCTTAGTGATATAGGACTTGATAGAGATGTAACAGAGCTAAGTGGTGGACAAAGAACAAAGATTCTTTTGGCAAAGTTGCTTTTACAAAAACCTGATATTTTACTTTTAGACGAGCCTACAAACTATCTGGATGTAGAACATATTGATTGGCTGAAAAGATATTTACAAGATTATGAGAATGCATTTGTATTGATTTCACATGATATACCATTTCTTAATTCTGTGGTAAATATCATATATCATATGGAAAATCAAGAGTTAAATAGATATGTTGGTGATTATAATAAATTCCTTGAAGTTTATGAGGTAAAGAAAAAGCAGTTGGAAGCGGCATACAATCGTCAACAGAAGGAAAGAGAAGAGCTTGCGGATTTTGTCGCTAGAAATAAGGCTAGAGTTGCCACTAGAAATATGGCAATGAGTAGACAAAAAAAGCTTGATAAGATGGATATTATAGAACTTGCAGCAGAAAAGCCGAAGCCTGAGTTTAACTTTAATGAGGCTAGGACACCCGGTAAGAGTATTTTTGAAACTACGGATCTTGTTATAGGCTACGATTCACCGCTTTCAAAACCTATAAATGTGAGGATGGAAAGAGGCGAAAAGATTGCAATGTTTGGTGCAAATGGTATAGGAAAATCTACTCTTTTAAAGAGTATACTTGGTCTTACACCGGCACTTTCAGGAAAAACTGTTTTAGGAGATTATCTTGAAATAGGATATTTTGAACAAGAGAGTGATAATAAGTCAAAGAATACCTGTATAGAGGAAATCTGGAGTGAGTTCCCGGGATACAGTCAGTATGAGGTAAGATCTGCACTGGCAAAATGTGGACTTACAACAAAACATATAGAGAGTCTTTTTAGAGTACTATCAGGTGGAGAACAGGCTAAGGTAAGGCTTTGCAAGCTTATAAACAGACCTACAAATATTCTTTTTCTGGATGAACCTACAAACCATTTGGATGTGGATGCTAAGGAAGAGTTGCAAAGAGCATTAAAGCATATAAGGGTAGTATACTTTTGATTTGTCATGAACCCGATTTCTATGAAGACTTTGTTACAAGAACAATAGATTGTAGAGAGTGGTCATTAAGAATGTAAAATAATTCAGCCGGTTAAAACGTAGTATATCCGGCTGAGTGAAAAAATAAAATAAGCTTGACAAGAGTAAAAATAAAGAGTAGAATAGCAGCACTGTCATTTGAGGGCAGTTTAAAAAAATTCTTAAAAAAACAAATTTGAAAAAGTTGTTGACAAGGAATTAAAAATTTGATATTATATCTGGGTTGCTCCAAAAGAGTGATGAAGTTCAAAAAAACTTTTAAAAACAATTAAAAAACTGTTGACAAAGATAAATGAACTTGATATAATAGTCAAGCTGTTTCAAACAGCAAAACAATGAACCTTGATAATTTAAGATTAAACAGTACACACAACCCTGAAAATTTCACATATTTTTCTTAATGGAAATGAGCGAAGCGAAGTTTGATTTAGAAAAATAGCGCACCTCGTCGAGAGAAGCGAGACGATGGTGTTACATTTAAATATGTAATGAGATTTCAGATGCATTTTTTCACTTGATGAAAACGAGCGAAAGCGAAGTTTCATACCTTAGTGAAAAAACAGTTCTTCGTATGAGTGAAACGAGTGCGATAGAACAACCTTAAAAAAACAGTAGATCTGTGAAAACAGATGATGCAAGCTAGCGATAAGGCTAGATTAAACTTTTATATGAGAGTTTGATCCTGGCTCAGGATGAACGCTGGCGGCGTGCTTAACACATGCAAGTCGAACGAAGCTATTAAAAGGAAGTTTTCGGATGGAATTTTAATAGACTTAGTGGCGGACGGGTGAGTAACGCGTGGATAACCTGCCTTATACAGGGGGATAACGGAGAGAAATTTCCGCTAAGACCGCATAAGACCACAGCACCGCATGGTGCAGGGGTAAAATATTTATAGGTATAAGATGGATCCGCGTCCGATTAGCTAGTTGGTGAGGTAGAGGCTCACCAAGGCGACGATCGGTAGCCGGCCTGAGAGGGTGAACGGCCACATTGGGACTGAGACACGGCCCAAACTCCTACGGGAGGCAGCAGTGGGGAATATTGGACAATGGGGGGAACCCTGATCCAGCGACGCCGCGTGAGTGAAGAAGTATTTCGGTATGTAAAGCTCTATCAGCAGGGAAGAAAATGACGGTACCTGACTAAAGAAGCCCCGGCTAACTACGTGCCAGCAGCCGCGGTAATACGTAGGGGGCAAGCGTTATCCGGATTTACTGGGTGTAAAGGGAGCGCAGACGGCGATGCAAGTCTGAAGTGAAAGGCGTGGGCTCAACCCATGAACTGCTTTGGAAACTGTATAGCTTGAGTGTCGGAGGGGTAAGCGGAATTCCTAGTGTAGCGGTGAAATGCGTAGATATTAGGAGGAACACCGGAGGCGAAGGCGGCTTACTGGACGACAACTGACGTTGAGGCTCGAAGGCGTGGGGAGCAAACAGGATTAGATACCCTGGTAGTCCACGCAGTAAACGATGAATACTTGGTGTCGGGGAGGAAAACTCTTCGGTGCCGCAAGCTAACGCATTAAGTATTCCACCTGGGGAGTACGTTCGCAAGAATGAAACTCAAAGGAATTGACGGGGACCCGCACAAGCGGTGGAGCATGTGGTTTAATTCGAAGCAACGCGAAGAACCTTACCAAATCTTGACATACTCTTGAATAGCTTTGTAATGAAGCTAGCCCTTCGGGGCAAGGGATACAGGTGGTGCATGGTTGTCGTCAGCTCGTGTCGTGAGATGTTGGGTTAAGTCCCGCAACGAGCGCAACCCTTGTCGTCAGTAGCCAGCAGTAAGATGGGCACTCTGACGAGACAGCCGGAGATAATCCGGAGGAAGGTGGGGATGACGTCAAATCATCATGCCCCTTATGATTTGGGCTACACACGTGCTACAATGGCGTAAAACAAAGTGAGGCAAAGCTGCGAAGCCAAGCAAATCACAAAAATAACGTCTCAGTTCGGATTGTAGTCTGCAACTCGACTATATGAAGCTGGAATCGCTAGTAATCGCAGATCAGAATGCTGCGGTGAATACGTTCCCGGGTCTTGTACACACCGCCCGTCACACCATGGGAGTCATCAATGCCCGAAGTCAGTGACCCAACCCACACTGGTAAACATAAAGCTGTGATAATGATACGAAGTAATAAACCGCTAGGTTTATGGATGAGTATCATTATATGATATAAAGAATAGCAGTAAGTTATGTTTAGCAGTGTGGGAGGGAGCTGCCGAAGGCAGGGAGGATAACTGGGGTGAAGTCGTAACAAGGTAGCCGTATCGGAAGGTGCGGCTGGATCACCTCCTTTCTAAGGAAAAAGTAGGGGTTGTGAGTACTGTTTAGTCTTGCATTATTTTCTTAGCGAAAACGAGCGAAAGCGAAGTTTGAGGTTAGAAAATAAGTACACCTTGTCGAATGTAATGAGACAATGGTGTTACATTGTTAGGCTCGAGGCTAAAAACTTAGCGGTGTCGATGCGTCTGGGGGAAACACCCGTTCCCATTCCGAACACGATGGTTAAGACCTAGTCGGCCGATGGTACTATACTGGAGACGGTATGGGAGAGTAGGTGGATGCCGCTGCATTTTTCACTTGATGAAAGCGAGCGAAGCGAAGCTTGAATCTTAGTGAAAAAGTACACCTTGCGTAGCGTAGCGAAGCAATGGTGTTACCACAAGTGGAGATTACATCAGATATTCCTTTGGAGAGGATGAAAGGTGTTGAAGTTCGAATCTTCATATCTCACTGTTGAAGCGACAAGCTTTAACTAAATGTACCTTGAAAACTGCATACCAAACGAGAAATTATATAAATATTTTATAATTAGACATCCGAGGTATTAATTGCTTTAAGTAATTAATATTTTAATGCATTATTTACTTAATGAAAACGAGCGTAAGCTTGTTTCAGATTTTAGTAAATAAGTAGTTTTTCATACGAACGAAGTGAGTATGAAAAACACAAAAGTAATAAATTTTTAAACATAGTGTATGATACACGCTAGTGTCATACATGAACACTAAATCTAAATGATTTAAGAGGTTAAACATAAAGAGCGTAGGGTGGATGCCTAGGCACTGACAGCCGAAGAAAGACGTGACAAGCTGCGAAAAGCTGCGGGGAGAAGCACATATTCAGTGATCCGCAGATGTCTGAATGGGGAAACCCACTTGGAAGAACTCCAAGTATCTGTACGCCAATACATAACGTACAGAGGGGAACCCGGTGAACTGAAACATCTAAGTAGCCGGAGGAAAAGAAAACAAAAGTGATTGCGAAAGTAGCGGCGAGCGAAATCGTAAGAGCCCAAACCGTGGTGCGTGCACTGCGGGGTTGAGGACTGCGACATGAGTAAGATACATTACCTGAACCGTTTTGGAAAAGCGGGCCAAAGAGCGTGAGAGCCGTGTAAGGGAAAATGTATTTAATCTAGCAGTATCCAGAGTACCACGAGACACGAGAAACCTTGTGGGAAGCAGGGGGGACCACCCCCCAAGGCTAAATACTAGTCAGTGACCGATAGCGTATAGTACTGTGAAGGAAAGGTGAAAAGAACCCCGGGAGGGGAGTGAAAAAGAACCTGAAACCCTATGTTTACAAACTGTGGAACACCGAAAGGTGAACCGCGTACTTTTTGTAGAACGGTCCGGCGAGTTACATGTACAGGCGAGGTTAAGTATTAAAGATACGGAGCCGAAGGGAAACCAAGTCTTAATAGGGCGAATGTAGTCAGTATGTGTAGACCCGAAACCGGGTGATCTATCCATGTCCAGGTTGAAGTTCGCGTAAAAGTGAATGGAGGACCGAACGCACATCCGTTGAAAAAGGGTGGCGATGAGGTGTGGATAGGGGAGAAATTCCAATCGAACCCGGAGATAGCTGGTTCTCCTCGAAATAGTTTTAGGACTAGCCTCGTTATTAGTCTACCGGAGGTAGAGCACTGAATTTTTGCGGGGGCGTCAAAGCCTACCAAGAGATATCAAACTCCGAATGCCGGATAGATGATTAACGGGAGTCAGACTACACGAGATAAGTTGGGTAGTCAAAAGGGAAAGAGCCCAGACCTACGGCTAAGGTCCCAAAGTGTGTGTTAAGTGGAAAAAGGATGTGGGATTTCGAAGACAGCTAGGATGTTGGCTTAGAAGCAGCCATACATTAAAAGAGTGCGTAACAGCTCACTAGTCGAGAGGTCCTGCGCCGAAAATGTCCGGGGCTAAACACACCACCGAAGCCTAGGAATGTAATATATACATTGGTAGAGGAGCATTCTTAGAGGCGTAGAAGCCATACCGAAAGGAGTGGTGGAGTAATAAGAAGAGAATGCCGGAATGAGTAGCGAGAAAGAGGTGAGAATCCTCTTGGCCGAATATCTAAGGTTTCCTGAGTAAAGCTGATCTACTCAGGGTAAGTCAGGGGCCTAAGGCAAGGTCGAAAGACGTAGTCGATGGATAACAGGTACAGATTCCTGTACTACATATAATCAGAACTGTGGGGACACGGAGACTAAAAAAACCGAACCCGGGAGGACAAAAAACCGGGGCAAGCGAAGTACCTGTATGGGAGGAAAAATCCACCATGCAAAGGGAAGACGTGATGCGTACCGAAAAAAATAGTAGGGAAGTCGGGTAGGGAGCCGTCAAGAAAAAGCCGCTATTGTATTATATGTACCCGTACCGCAAACCGACACAGGTAGATGAGGAGAGAATCCTAAAGGTTTAGCGGGAGAAGCATTGTTAAGGAACTCGGCAAAATGACCCCGTAACTTCGGGAGAAGGGGTGCCACTAGAAATAGTGGTCGCAGAAAAAAGGCTCAAGCAACTGTTTAGCAAAAACACAGGTCTATGCGAAACCGCAAGGTGAAGTATATGGGCTGACGCCTGCCCGGTGCTGGAAGGTTAAGAGGAGAAGTCAGGAAACGAAGCTTTGAATTGAAGCCCCAGTAAACGGCGGCCGTAACTATAACGGTCCTAAGGTAGCGAAATTCCTTGTCGGGTAAGTTCCGACCCGCACGAAAGGCGTAATGATTTGAGCGCTGTCTCAACAATGCACCCGGTGAAATTGAAGTACCAGTGAAGATGCTGGTTACCTGCGCCAGGACGGAAAGACCCCATGGAGCTTTACTCCAGTTTGGTACTGGGATTCGGTAATACTCGTACAGGATAGGTGGGAGACGAAGAAGCATGGACGCAAGTTTATGCAGAGTCGCCGTTGGGATACCACCCCTGTATTGCTGGATTTCTAACCTGCACCCGTTATCCGGGTGGGGGACAATGCCAGACGGGGAGTTTGACTGGGGCGGTCGCCTCCGAAAGAGTATCGGAGGCGCTCGAAGGTTCCCTCAGAATGGTCGGAAACCATTCAAAGAGTGCAAAGGCAGAAGGGAGCTTGACTGCGACACCGACGGGTGGAGCAGGTACGAAAGTAGGACTTAGTGATCCGGTGGCATAAAGTGGGATTGCCATCGCTCAACGGATAAAAGCTACCCTGGGGATAACAGGCTTATCACTCCCAAGAGTTCACATCGACGGAGTGGTTTGGCACCTCGATGTCGGCTCATCGCATCCTGGGGCTGTAGCAGGTCCCAAGGGTTGGGCTGTTCGCCCATTAAAGCGGTACGCGAGCTGGGTTCAGAACGTCGTGAGACAGTTCGGTCCCTATCCGGCGTGGGCGTAAGATATTTGAGAGGAGCCGTCCTTAGTACGAGAGGACCGGGACGGACTGACCGCTGGTGTACCTGTTGGAGAGTAACTCCATGGCAGGGTAGCTATGTCGGGACGGGATAAACGCTGAAGGCATCTAAGCGTGAAGCCCCCCTTAAGATGGGATATCTCATGTGAAAACAGTAAGACCCCTTGAAGACTACGAGGTAGATAGGGCCAAGATGTAAGTACAGCAATGTATTAAGTTGATGGTTACTAATAGGTCGAGGGTTTAACCAAAAGGATAGAAAATTTATAACATATAATCGGATACATCATCAAATCCGAAAGCGAATTTGATATGTACTTTCTTACTAAAGCTTAAACGAAGTTTTTGCTAAGTAAGAAATGCAGTTTGGTAGGCAGTTTTGAAGGTACATATTTTTCTTAGTAAGTACAAGCGAAGTACGAACTTAGAAAAATAGCGTACTTGATTTTACGAAGTAGAATCATAGTGCTTCCTATACATATATATGCGCGAGTGGCTCAGTTGGTGGAGTACGACCTTGCCAAGGTCGGGGTCGCGGGTTCGAGTCCCGTCTCGCGCTCTGTAAGAAGTCTTAGTTTTAAGACTTCTTTTGTATTTAAAAAGTATTAAATACCAGTATATGTATAAAAAAACATACATAATGTTTAAGCAAGATATTTCCCTTGACATTATATAATTAGGTGCTATACTTAAATAGTAATGATTCTTATTTTTAGAAAGGGATATACATGAAGGATCTAAAATATAGTAGACAAAGGGAGGCTATCTTAGACAACTTGAAGTCTAGAGTCGATCATCCTACAGCTGATATGCTCTTTCAGTCACTACGAAAAGATGATCCTAAGATTAGCTTAGGCACTGTTTATCGCAATCTTGGCTTGTTGGCTGAGCTTGGTCGTATAAACAAGATTTCCGCTCAAAACGGAATCGAAAGATATGATTATAATACCGAGGAACATTATCATTTTTCATGCAAGGCTTGTTCAAAGCTCATTGACTTGCCGGCTGATATTGCTAAAGATTTAGATAGTAAGGCTATGCATGAAGATATTGGTGTGGTAGAAAATCATTCACTTATTTTTTATGGCTATTGTAAGGAATGCTATCAGAAAATGCTCTATATAGATTCAAAAAAGGCTGTTTAGCCATTGAATCTGTTGTGATGGTATTTCATACAAATATAGTAATAATTTGATATTTATAAGGAGGAAATTTTTATGTCAAAGTACGCAGGAACAAAAACAGAGAAGAACTTAATGGATGCATTTGCAGGTGAGTCACAGGCTAGAAATAAATACACATATTATGCTTCAGTAGCTAAGAAGGCTGGATATGAGCAGATGGCAGCTCTTTACCTTGAGACAGCAGAGCAGGAGAAAGAGCATGCAAAAATGTGGTTTAAGGAGTTCCACGGTATCGGAACACCTGAGGAGAACCTTGTAGATGCGGCAGCAGGTGAGAACTTTGAGTGGACAGATATGTATGCTCGTATGGCAAGAGAAGCAAGAGAAGAAGGATTTGAGGCTCTTGCAAAGAAGTTTGAGCTTGTAGCAAAGGTTGAGGCTAGCCATGAGAAGAGATATCTTCAGCTTCTTGAGCATTTAAAGAATGATGGAACTTTCAAGGGAGACGCTCCTCTTGGATGGAAGTGCCGTAACTGTGGATATATCCACGAGGGTGCTGATGCTCCTACAGTATGTCCATGTTGTGCTCATCCACAGGCATACTTTGAGAGAATGACTGTAAACTATTAATCTCATAATAATAAGATTTGTGTTATAGTTTCTCACAATATTGTGAAATAATTTAAAATATGTATAGATTTAAAAGCTCCTCAACAGAGGGGCTTTTAATATTTAACACAGCTATAGTCAAATGCAGTATATATGTGATATAATAAAATCTATTGTTTTATGATAGAGAGCAGGCAAAGTTGATTTGCTATTATTAAAAACGAAATAAAAATATTTTTGGAGGTCAGTATGGCAGAAGAGACAATGAAGGATTTTTGAAGTGGAGTTAGAAGAATCATATAAAAAAATATGGATACAAAAAGAAGATCCTGGGGCAGGAAAGTGGGAAGTATTTGAGAAGATGTTAACTGAGAAGACTGTTTCAAAAGTTAAGATCACAGAGGTTGTTAAAGGTGGCTGTATAGCATTCTTAGAAGAAGTAAGAGCATTCATACCTGCAAGTCAGCTTTCTACACAGTACGTAGAGAACCTTGATGAGTTCCTTGGAAAGAGCCTTGAAGTTGTAGTTATCACAGCTGAGCCGAGCAAAGAAGAAGCTGGTTCTTAGCCACAGAGAAATCGAGAAGGCAGAGGCAAAGAAGGAGAGACAGGCTAAGTTTGATAATGTTAAAGTTGGTGATGTTCTTGAAGGCAAGGTGGATTCAATAAAGGACTATGGTGCATTTATTGATCTTGGCGATGGAATTTCAGGACTATTACATGTATCACAGATTTCAAATCAGAGAGTAAAGAACCCTGCAGCTGTGCTCAAAGAGGGTGAGACTGTAAAGGTAAAGGTAACAGGTATAAAGGATGGTAAGATTTCACTTTCTAAGAAGGTGCTTGAGGAGAATGTAGAGTCTAAGGATCCATCAAAGGGCTTCAAGTATGTAGAAAAGGGAGTTGCATCTACATCATTAGCAGGATTATTAAAGGATATAAAGATAGACTAAAGGAGGCTTCATATGTCAGAAAGTAAAGCAAAAGATTTGCAAAAAGAACTTTCATTTGAATATCCTCATATAGCAAAAGCATCTCCTGAGCAAATTTCAAAGGCTCAGGAGTTTGCAAATGGCTACAAGAAATTTTTGGACAAGTCTAAGACTGAGAGAGAAGTAGTAAAGGAAGTTACCGGTTTGCTTGAAGCAAACGGATATACAGTCTTTGACCCTAAAAAGAGTTATAAGGCTGGGGATAAAATATATAAGATAAATAGGAAAAAAGCTATACTCGCATCTACTATTGGTAGCGAGCCTATTACAGAGGGTATAAGAATCAATGGAGCACATATAGATTCTCCACGACTTGATCTTAGACCTAATCCATTATATGAGAAAAGTGAAATATCATATTTCAAGACTCATTATTATGGAGGAATAAGAAAATATCAGTGGGCTACAATCCCACTTTCAATGCATGGTGTAATCTTTAAGAAGGATGGCAGCTATGTAGAAATAAATCTTGGAGAGAATGAGGATGATCCGGTATTTTATATAAGCGATCTACTTCCTCATCTTTCAAGCAAACAGGATCAGAGAAAACTTTCAGAAGGTATCAAGGGAGAAGAACTGAATATATTCCTTGGCACATTACCATTTGATGATAGTGATGATGTGAAGGAATCTGTTAAGTTAAAGACACTTGAAATTTTGAACAATATGTATGGGGTTACAGAAAGAGATTTTGCCAGAGCGGAAATAGAATTTGTTCCTGCGACAAAGGCAAGAGATATAGGACTTGATCGTTCTCTTGTAGGAGGTTATGGTCATGACGACAGAGTTTGTGCCTATCCGGCAATAGTAGCAGAGGTAGAAACTAAGAATCCAAAGTATACAACACTTACAATACTCGCAGATAAGGAGGAGATAGGTTCTACAGGTAATACAGGACTGCACTCACACTTTGTATATGATTTTATAGAGTATTTGTCAGAGAGTTTTGGTGCAGATGTTAAAGAGGTATGTGAAATCATCCTGTCTTTCATCAGATGTAAATGCAGCATTTGATCCTACTTTCCCAGATGTATTTGAACCTAAGAATTCTTCATATTTGAATAAAGGCTGTGTGCTTACAAAGTATACAGGTTCAAGAGGAAAGTATAGCTCATCAGATGCAAGTGCTGAGTTTATGAACAAGGTTATATCAATAATGGAAGCCAATAATGTACATTGGCAGGTTGGTGAACTTGGTGCACTTGATGTAGGCGGTGGTGGAACTATTGCACAGTATGTGGCAATGATGAATATAGATGTAGTAGATTTAGGTGTACCTGTAATCTCTATGCACTCACCATATGAGGTAATATCAAAATTAGATTTATATAATACATATCTTGCATTTAAAGCATTTTATATGTAATTATTATGCTTGTATAGGGCAAGATTAGAGGTTTTTATTTATGAAATTAAAGAAGTTAGCTTTAATAGGCATGGTAGTTATGGCTACAATGAGTGCCTGTGGAAATAAAGGTACCGGTAATGGTACCGATACAAAAACAACTGTAGAGGGAGAAACCACTGCAGAATTAAAAAAGCCAAGTGAATACGGAAGTGTTGAGCTAGGAGACTATAAGGGTATAGAAATACCAAATATAGATACAACAGCAAGTGATGAGATAGTAGAAGCACAGATAAATAATGAGCTATTACAAGACCCTGATAAAGTTGAAGTAACAGATAGACCGATTCAGGAAGGTGATACAGTAAATATTGATTATGTTGGAACAAAAGATGGAGTTGCTTTTGAAGGCGGTACTGATACAGGCTATGATTTGGTTATAGGTAGTAATAGTTTTATTGACGGATTTGAAAGTGGACTTATAGGTCATAGCATTGGAGAAGATGTAAAACTTGATCTTACATTCCCTGAGGATTATGGCAAGGAAGATTTGGCGGGTGCAGCTGTAGTATTTGATGTCAAGATAAATTCAATATCAGTATCAACCCCGGCATCATTGACTGATGAATGGGTAAGCAGACATACTAATGGTGGACAGACTACTGTAGATGAATATAAAGCATCCATAAAGGAGTTCATTGAAGAGCAAATGAAGAAGAGTGCAAAGCAACAGGACCAGTACAATGCACTTCATGCAGTAATTGAGGCTTCAACATTTAAGCTTAATGATGAGGCTATTGATTATGAATATAACAATATTTTTGAGCCTATTCAAAGTATAATAGAACAGTATAGTATGACTCTTGAACAATATGCATCAGCTTATGGGATCAGTGAAGAAGAGATGAAGAATCAAATCAAAGAGCAGGCTGAAATAAAGTCAAGCTGAAACTTGTTGTAAATGAAATTTTCAAGAAAGAGAAAATGTCTCTTAAGGATGAAGATTATCAGGCAATGATTGATATAAGTGGTGCAAATGTAAAAAAAGAAGATCTTATAGAGCAGTATGGTCAGGAAATCGTAGATGATGATGTAAAGACATATAAGGTTATTAATTTTATATTAGATAATGCAAAAAGAAGTGATGTTACATTAAATATCAACGGTGAAACGGAGGGTGCTGCTGAGGAGAGCACAGCACAGAGCGAGGAAACTACTGTAGCAGAAAGTGAGCCGGTAAGTGAAGAGAGTGAGACAACTGCTCAATAAATATATTTTATGAAATTAAAAAGATTATTTTTAGCAGGCATGTTGGTGTTGTCAATGATAACAGTAAATGCCTGCTCTAATGAGAATGCAGAAAGTCCTACCAAAACAAGTAGGTCAAGAAAGTCGGATAAGTCAAAGCATAAAAAGAAATCTGAAGAAACAGTTGAAACAACGGAAGCAGAACAGCCTTATGAGTATAAGTCAGATCAATATGGAACTGTTATTTTAGGAAAATACAAAGGTTTACAAATACCTTTGGAGGACACAAAGGTATCTGATGAAGAGGTGATGTCTTTTATAGAAGTTGAGTTGAGTAATAATCCAATAAAAGAGGAAGTTAGCAACAGACCTGTAAAAGATGGAGACATTGTAAATATTGATTATGTAGGAACAAAAGACGGTATTGCTTTTGAAGGTGGAACGGCTTACGGTTATGATTTGAAAATAGGAAGCGGAAATTTTATCGACGGATTTGAAAGTGGTCTTATAGGACATAGTGCTGGTGAAAATGTAAAGCTAAGTCTTAAATTTCCGGACAACTATTCAAATAGTGATTTATCCGGAGAGTATGTTGAATTTGATGTTAAGATAAATTCTATTTCAGAGACGAAGGACGCGGTACTGAATGATGCTTGGGTAAAAGAATATACAGGCGGTACGTATAATACAGTAGATGAATACAAGAAAGTAGTAGAGGAGAGTCTAAAAAAGGAAAAAGAATCTACTGCAAAATATGAGAACCTTAATAAGGCAATGGAAGAGGTTGTAGCGAATTCAACATTTGAGTTAAACGACGAGGCTGTTAATGCAAAGTATGAAGCTTCATATAAGACTATAGAAGACTCAGTAGCATTAAACTATATAACCATTTCTGAGTATCTGGATTACATAGGTATGGATGAAGATACTTTTAAAAGTACGCTTATGGATAGTGCAAAAGAGGAAGTGAAAAAAAACTTTGTATCAAGAGCAATCTTTGAAAAAGAAGGTATGTCACTTACAGACAGAGATTATAGTATGTTGATGGACTATTTGGATACAGATTGGACAAAGGAAGAGCTTATAGAGCAATATGGGCAACAGGAGTTTGAAGAGTCTGCTATCTTATATAAAGTGAGCAACTTTATACTGGATAATATGAAGAATGGCAAATCAGTAGACAGTATTATAAAATAGGTTTGTAATAAAACACGAATATTACTTTGGAGGTAAGATACTATGAAAGCACTATTCTTTGATATAGATGGGACTTTGATAGATAATAATACCAATCAAGTACCAAAATCAGCGCTTAAGGCAATAGAAGAAGCGAAAGCAGCAGGACATTTGACATTTATCAATACTGGAAGAGTAGAATGTATGATCGGAAATATTAAGAACAGATTCAATATGGATGGTTATATATGTGGTTGTGGAACACAGATAGTTACTGGAGATAAGACTATCTTTGAGAAGAGAGTGGATCATAACAGAGGCATTGAAGTAAAAAAATTATTAAAGAAATTTAATGTTGAAGGTATGCTTGAGGCAAGGCAGGGAATCTATTTTCCTGCCAAACCTTTTGTATATCCTGAAAGAACAGAGAGAATCTATGATTCAATATGTTCTGTAATAGATGCATCATTAGGAGAATTCGATAAAGATTATTATGACTTTGATAAATTTTGCGTTATAGATGATCCTAGATTTTCAAGGAGTGATTTAAAGTCATTTTTTGCTGAATGTGATGATTTTGATATTATTGATCGTGGTGCAGGTTTTTATGAATGTGTTCCATATCCTTGTTCAAAGGGAAATGGTGTACTTAAGGTTCTTGACTACTATGATATAGCATTGGAAGATGCTTATGTGTTTGGGGATAGTATGAATGATTTGCCGATGTTTACTTGTGGTGCCCAAAACAGGATATTACTTGGTGAGCATGATACGGCATTGGAAGAATATGCTACATACTTTGCAAAAAAAGTATCAGAAGATGGAATATATTTGTCAATGAAGGAGCTGGGGCTTATATAGGGAATTTCATTGACCTTAGTATTTGGAGAGATTATGTTTTTTAGAGATGTTTGGAATGATGTAAAAGCTGTAAAGGAGAGAGATCCGGCAGCTAGAAATGCATTTGAGGTTTTATTTTTATATCAAGGCATTCATGCTTTGATTATGCATAGGATTGCACATTGGTTTTATAAAAAGCATATGTTCTTTATAGCAAGATGGATATCACAGATATCAAGATTTTTTACATTGATAGAGATTCATCCCGGAGCTGAGATAGGTACTGGAGTGCTTATTGACCATGGTGTTGGTGTTGTAATAGGAGAAACTGCAGTTGTTGGCGATAATTGTACATTATATCAGGGAGTTACTCTGGGTGGTGTAGGAACAGCAAAAGGAAAGAGACATCCTACACTTGGGAAAAATGTAATGGTAGGTGCCGGTGCAAAAATTTTGGGTTCTTTTGAGGTTGGTGACAATGCATCTATAGGAGCAAACTCTGTTTTGTTAAAGCCTCTTGAAAGTGATTCTACAGCAGTAGGTATACCTGCAAAGCCTGTAAGACTAAATGGACAGGCTGTAGAAAAAAAACATAAGCTTGCACAGGTGAATGCCGATATTTCAAAATTGGCTGAGACCATAGATATACTTCATGAGAGAATAAATCAAATGGAGGAACTATTAAATAAGAATGGTATGGATACAAGTAGTTTGGAAGATGATATATATACCACAGAATTTACTGATTGGGTAATTTGATGGAAGTGAAAAAAAGATTAGTAAGCAGACGATTGGGAGTCGGACATTCGATTTCCGATCTGTCTGCTTTTTTGGAAGAAAATGCCTTCGTATATCTATTGCGTTGCAATGATAAAAGTTTGTACTGTGGATGGACTTGTGATATAAACAAGAGAGTGAGGACACATAATGCCGGAAAGGGTGCAAAGTATACTAGAGCTAGGCTTCCTGTGGAGTTAGCATACTTTGAAGTATATGAAGATAAAATAGTGGCAATGCAAAGAGAATGTGAAATAAAAAAAATTGACAAAACCAGAAAAGGAAAGGTTGATAAATGGTACCGCAAATATTATTTGAAGATAAGGACATTATAGTCGTGGTAAAACCTAGAGGTGTATCAAGCCAGTCAAGCAGTGGATTTGAAGAGGACATGGTAAGCTTGTTGAAAAAACATTTAGGTAAAGATGCTTATATAGGAGTTATACATAGACTTGATAAGCCTGTATATGGAATAATGGTATATGGCAAGAATAAAAAATCCACAGAAATATTAAGCAATGAACTTAGACAAAAGAATATAGAAAAAAGCTATGCGGCTTTGGTAGAGGGGTTGCCTTTAAAAAATCATGGGGAGCTGAGGGATTATATAAAAAAGTATGATAATAATACAAGCAAAGTAGTAGATAAAAATACTATTGGAGCAAAAGAAGCTGTTTTAAATTATGAGGTGATGGATTCCTTTCAGATAGAAGATATGTGCATCACCAGACTAAGGATAAATTTAGTGACCGGAAGGCATCATCAAATAAGATTGCAATGTGCCGCACATGGTTTTCCACTATTAGGAGATCATAAATATAATAAGAGACTGTCAAATAAAAAATTTGAGTATGATAAAGTGTTGGCATTGGCAGCGATAAACTTAAGCTTTATTCATCCAAAAACAAATAAAAGATTAAATTATAAAATTGATGCGGATTTTTAAAAAAAGGTGTTGACAAAGATAAGATTAAGTGATAAAGTTAGGGAGTACTAACCAAGAGGGTTAAGAAAACTTTTTATAAAACAACAGGAGGGAGATATGCCCGTTGATATAATAAAAAGGCTTGCAACTAATGATGAGAATAATGTAGAGCTTAGGCTTATCATTCAAAATGCAGCGGTATTGAAGGGAAGAAGAATTTCCGGAATGCTCTTTTTAAATGACAAGGAGCTCGCCCTTATAAGTAGAAAGTTACATAATACAAATATAAGTCTGATTATCCTGTGTACCTGCAAAAAGAGACATTTAGTAATGGTATATAGAGCAACTGAGTTGAAAGAATATCTAAAAAACACAGAAGTCAGTGAGTATTTGAGAGAGTTTGGATATAGGAGAGATGATTTTATATCAAATCTTATTAGACTACATCAGAGGATGAATAGTTTCTATAATAAGGTTAAGGAGTTTCCACACGAGGTTGGTATATTTCTTGGATATCCAATATGTGATATAAAGGGCTTCCTTGAAAACAAGGGAGAGAGATACTTGCATAGTGGATACTGGAAAATATATGGCAACTTGGAGGAAACCAAGCAAAAGTTTTTAAGCTATGATGAGGCTAGAGAGATTGCTATTGACGAGTTTTTAGCTGGTAATAGACTGGAAAATATAGCTTGTTGATAATGGTTTACAAGCCTATAAAAATTATTCTTTTGAAGGAGTAAAAAATATGGAAAAGGCATTTATTGTTTATTGGAGTTCAACAGGAAACACAGAGGCTATGGCAAATGTTATAGCAGACGGAGTAAGGCAGCAGGTGGAACACCTGAGTTATTATTCGTAGACAGTGTTAATGTAGATGAATTATTGGCACAGCCTGCATTCGCTATTGGATGTCCTGCAATGGGAGCTGAGGAGCTTGATGAGTCCGTTGATAGCTTTGTATCAGAGATTGAAGGCAAAGTATCAGGCAAGAATGTTCTTCTATTCGGTTCATATGACTGGGGCGATGGTGAATGGATGAGATTATGGGTAGAGCGTATGCAAAATGCCGGAGCAAATATAATTGGCGGAGAAGGCATTATAGCAAACCTTGAGCCTGATGATGATGCAAAAGCTGCATTGGAAGCAGCAGGAAAGCAGTTAGCTGCATTTTAATTTTTTTTTGATCTTATATTAGGGAAACCTAGTTTAAGATATGGTGGCGAAAGCTATCATAGATATATAGTGGGGTAGCAAAACTATCACACATACACAATATGGTGGTTCAAACTATCATATACTATCAAGTAAGACTTGAGCAACCTTATTTGATAATATACAGTGTTACACATATTGAAATTTCCTCTTACTTAAAAGACAGGCCTTGAGCAAGCCTGTCTTTTTCTTTAGTATATTATTATGTAAATAATTATTAGAAGGATATACTTCATCTTGTCTTCATTAAAAGTGTTTTTTACTTGACATAAATGGGTTGTCATAGTATAATCTCACGGAACTAGTTAGATTAAGTATTGAATTCGCCACATACGCCGGTATAGTGGTTTTTTTCTAATCTTAAAGTTAGATTGAAGTTAAAGTTTTGACTTCAAAATAAAAATAAAGGACAGTTTACTTTGTAGTAGTGAAATAGAAGTCAAAATGGAGGAAATATGGCAGAGAAAAAGCATATATTAACTTATGAGGGACTTAGAAACTTAGAGGAAGAGTTACAAGATCTTAAGGTAAACAAAAGAAAAGAGATTGCTGAAAAGATAAAAGAGGCTAGAGAACAGGGAGATCTCTCAGAGAATGCAGAATATGATGCTGCCAAGGATGAGCAGAGAGATATTGAAGCCAGAATAGAGCAACTTGAGAATTTGCTGAAAAATGCAGAGGTAGTTGTAGAGGATGAGGTTGACTTAGATACTATAGGTATCGGATGTATGGTGAAGATTCTTGATAAGGACTTTGATGAGGAGCTTGATTTTAAAATCGTAGGTTCAACAGAGGCAGATTCACTTGCAGGAAAGATAAGCAATGAGTCACCACTTGGTAAGTCTTTACTTGGAAAGAAAATTGGAGAGACAGCATTTGTAGAGACACAAACAGGCGTTTCAGAATATATGGTATTGGAAATACAAAGAGTATCTTAAGGAGGAAATATGGCAAATAGCAATGAACCAATGACAACAGAGGACCTGAATCATATTTTAAAGGCAAGAAGAGATAAGCTTGCAGAGTTACAGGCAGCAAACAATGATCCTTTCTTTATCACAAAGTATGATGTAGAAAAGCATAGTACAGATATAAAGGATAATTTTGAGGAATTAGACGGAAAAAGTGTCAAGATTGCAGGTCGACTTATGTCAAAGCGTGTCATGGGTAAGGCGTCATTTTGTCATGTACAGGATTTAAAGGGAAGAATACAGGCATATGTAGCAAGAGATTCTGTAGGTGAGGACGAGTACAAGGCATTCAAGAAGCTTGATATCGGTGATATAGTAGGTGTTACAGGTGAAGTTTTCAAGACACAGACGGGTGAGATAAGCTTACATGCTACAAAGGTAGAGTTACTTTCAAAGAGCTTAAAGCCACTTCCTGAGAAATTCCACGGGCTTACAGATACAGATACAAGATATCGTCAAAGGTATGTGGATCTTATAATGAATGAGGATGTAAAGGATACATTCATAAAGAGATCAAAAATTATAACAGAGATTAGAAAGTTCTTAGATGGTCAGGGCTTTATGGAAGTTGAAACACCAATGCTTGTAAGCAATGCGGGTGGTGCGGCTGCCAGACCATTTAACACACATTTCAATGCTTTAAATGAGGATGTAAAGCTTCGTATTTCACTTGAGCTTTATCTTAAGAGACTTATTGTAGGTGGATTGGAGAGAGTATATGAGATAGGTAGAGTGTTTAGAAATGAGGGTGTAGATACAAGACATAACCCTGAGTTTACACTTATGGAGCTTTATCAGGCATATACAGACTACCACGGTATGATGGACCTTACTGAAAATATGTTCAGATACCTGGCAGAGACAGTTTGCGGTACTACTACAATACCTTATGCTGAGGCAATGATTGATCTTGGAAAGCCTTTTGAGAGAATTACTATGGTTGAGGCTATAAAGAAGTACTCAGGCATTGATTTTGACCAGATAGAGACAACTGAAGAGGCAAAAGTAATTGCAAAGGAAAAAGGCATTGAGTTTGAGGAGCGTCACTTGAGAGGTGATATCATTAACCTCTTCTTTGAGGAATTTGTAGAGGATAAACTTATACAGCCTACATTTGTGATGGATCATCCTATAGAGGTATCACCTCTTACAAAGAAAAAGCCAAGCGATTCAAGATATGTAGAAAGATTTGAGCTCTTTATCTATGGTAGAGAGATGGCAAATGCATATTCAGAGCTTAATGATCCAATAGATCAAAGAGAGAGATTCCTTGCACAGGAAGAAGCATTTGCAGCAGGAGACGAGGAAGCAAATCATACTGATGAAGACTTCTTAAATGCTCTAGAGATAGGTATGCCACCTACGGGAGGTATTGGATATGGTATCGACAGACTTGTAATGTTGCTTACAAACTCACCTGCTATCAGAGATGTATTACTCTTCCCTACAATGAAGAGTCTTGACAAGCCTGCTAATGCAGGAAATGAAGAATCGTTAGATTCAAATACAGGTTTCTTTACACCAAATGAGAAGATAGATTTCTCAAATGTAAAGATTGAGCCACTCTTTGAAGAGAGTGTTGATTTTGAGACATTCTCAAAATCAGACTTTAGAGCAGTAAAGGTAAAGAACTGTGTCGCAGTTCCAAAGAGTAAGAAGCTTTTACAATTTACACTTGATGACGGAACAGGAGTGGATAGAACAATTCTTTCAGGTATCCATGATTTCTATGAGCCGGAGGAGCTTGTCGGAAAGACACTCATAGCTATTACAAACCTTCCACCAAGAGCAATGATGGGAATTGAATCATGTGGTATGCTCTTAAGTGCTGTAAATGAGTTCAAAGAGGGAGAAGGAGAAGAGCTTCATCTTATAATGGTAGACAATCATATACCGGCAGGAGCGAAGCTGTACTAATAAGTGAAAATATTCGGCATATAGTAGACTTATAAAAAGACATATCATTTTGGTAGAAATACCATTTGATAGGTCTTTTTAAATACAAAAAATAAGCTAATTTTTATTAGAAATAACATAAAAATATTTATTGAAATATTGTTATAGCTTTCAATATATATATAATATAACATATTGTTTTAATTGAAACGTAAATAATAAGATAGTATAATGTTAATGTATTATTATTTTTTTATAATTAAAAATTGAGCTATAAGATTTTTATTTGGGACATTATAGGAAAGGGTAGAAATGGATTATAAAAAAAGTCTGTATAGTATAAATATACTGACCAATATGGAGTGAGCATGTTAAATCTACAAAATATGAAGTGCAATATGAATAAACCTTTCGCATTTATCAGTTATTCACATGATGAGATTGATTCTCAGATTGTTATGAATGTGTTTAAGCAACTTATGAAGAAAGGATATAATTTATGGATTGAAGGTATCAACACAAATTAAAAAAGCTTACAAGATATTTTTAGGATATAGCGTGGTGCAATGAACATAGAACAGGTTGAGTAATTTAAATGGTCCAGCTTACCGGAAGATAAAAGAAGGTATTACAATTAAGATATTGATAGACAAACTATAGTTTTAAGGGGGTATAATGAGCGATAAGAATCAGATAGAAAACGCGCATTTTAAAAGAATTGTTGAAATTATCTTTAAGGAAACTCTTGGTATACGACTAGAACACAATGAACGTACAGGTAAATATACGGATTATTTTCCTACAAATCAGTTGGGTCGAGATATAGATATAATTACAGGGAAAAAAAAGAGGAAATATGGTACAAATAAGGAAAAAATAGATGAACCCGAAAGATATATCGGTGCACTACATGAATTTTTTAGCAAAGGTGAAGATAAATATTTTTCAAAAACTAAAAATTTAATAGGAAAAACTACAACAAGAAGAATATATTTATAACCCAAATGGTACAGATATAGTCTCAAAATGTGATAGTAATACAATAAGTATTTTCAATAAATTAATTTTAGATATTTGGAATCACTATTGTAACCAATATTTTTTGGGGGTGAAGGATTCAAAAATAAAGGCATATAAAATACAAAAAGAGACTGTTGATAGCATAGTTGAGAAGTTCATAGAGTTTAGACTGCCTGCTATTTTGGATTTTTATCGTGATCGATTGCCGGATATAGAAAAATCTCTGCAGGTTAAAGATCCAAATGATATGTATGGCGACATTAAAACAGAATATATGTGGCTTTTTAAGAATGTAATTGAAAAGGAGTCATTTTATTCCTTATCAGAGGATGAAACTCGCGTTTTTATAAATACTTTATATGCTATTTCTGATATGTTAGATACAATCCACCATGAGGATTCCTATCAAATAAATCTTGAGATTCTGGATTTTTTTAATAGAATACATGCAGACAATTTTGAAAACATCAGTATTGATGATATAAGAAAAATTCAGGGATGCATATATGCAATTGCCATAGAAACAACAGATAAATCTAAACAAGGTAATATTAAAGCTTACAGATAATAATAACCTGATTCGTATTGAATCAGGCTTTAAGCCTATATCATATAAGAAAAAGGTTGAGATATGTGTTTTGGCATTAAAAAATCTCCTCAATAATAAAAATTTAAAGGCATTAAATGATAAGATAAGGGATGAGGTGTATATAAGCTTATTTGAAAAATCGAATAAAGAAAAAAATAGAACTGTTAAAAATCAGTGAAATAAATGATTTAGAGGTTCTAAGTCTTATTTATTCAAATATTGCCGCATGTGAATTACAATACATAAAAATATAAAAGCCTTAAATGATACAGAATATAAAAAAATATATTGAAATTTGTGAAGAATATTATATCTATTCAAGATACATAAGATATCTTATTGTTCGTATTACAAAGAAATTCTATGGAACAGACTCTGATAAATACAAAGACGCATTATTACTTTTGGCAAAAAAATTACCATGCTCTTGCTACAAGATATTTTTATGAGAAAAAATATTCAGATTGTATCGCTATACGTTCAGTACTATATACATTTTATCATAGTATAGGTTTAGAAAACAAAGCCATTCGACAACTTAGGTTTTCACCAATAGATCTTTTTGAAAAGGAAGGGGGAAATGAAAAACTGTTTGAAGAAATGACAAAGGGAACATTCGAAGAGGAAAAAAATATTTTCAAATCATTCTCAATAAATATACCTACATATGAAGATTATAAAGAGATATATGAGAAGTATAAAAAGAGAAGGAAAAAAATATAAAAAAATAAATGAAAGAACCATAGGTAAATCAAAGCCTATGGTTCTTATAAGATGAGTTGTTATTTTAAATTAATTATAGATGTTTTTTTATACAATATATATTAAAAAGCCTTTTCATATTCTTTATTATTTGCTGCATACTCCGGTCAATATAATTATAAAAACCAGACTTTAATGCACACTTCTTTCTTACCATAATGACTATGATAATCATTTAAAATTGTTGTTTTGCATATTAAGCTTTATTATTCCCCCATGACTCTCCCAGAATATCGGTTTAAATGGTCTTTTACATTCTAAAGAAGTATTTAAATTTCTTATCACTTTAAACCTCGTCTTTGAATCATATATGATTTGTTCATCCCTATTACTATGAAGAACATACACATTATATGGACTGTCTTTAATAATATTATTCATATGCTACCTCCATTATTAGTTGCTGATGAAGTTTATAACATCATCAAATATTCAGTTTCAAATTATCACCTCCTTATTTTGATGGTTTTAGTATATAATTTCTGATTTATAAAAGATATCCGGAGAGCTGGTATTTTTGTCCAAATTTGTCCAAATTTTCATATCTAAAAATATAATTGTGTGTATTTGAATTTGGACATTTTTGGACAGTGCATGGAACAATATAAAAAACAAGCTTTATGTTAGAATAAAAGTGAAATAATCTATAAAAAGATAGGGTATAAATTAATAGATAGGGAGAAATAATATGACGACATTTGATGATATTATATATGAAGTTAACAAAAAGATAGAAGAGGACTCTTTTTAATGAGGAAAAGAAAAAAATATCTGCCGGAGAATGTGAATTATTGGATAAGACAGTAACTTTTTTGGATATTGACACAGATTCAAGTGGTATGGCAGTAATAAGATATGATGACGAAGGTGAGGTTAAGGTTTCTTTAACAAATAAACATCTAAAATACTTTGATTCATTGAAAAATAAGAAAGTATATTTCTCCGGTATTAAGACCTATGATTATGAGAAGATGATGGAGAAGTGGTATATTAGAACAATTGTTGATGTGACAGGTAGAGAAGAAAGTCTTGTTACAACAAATAAATTAACAGAAGATGAGAAACATAAGTTCCAGAAGAGCATAGAAAAATTCAGTCCACAAATTAGGAGAGATCTATGTGATAAGAAGATAGCTCTGGCTGATAAAAAGGCTGTTAATGAAAGTGATGGCTGTCAAATAGCATTATATAGTAGTCGGGATGAGATGGAAGCATACTATGATATTGTAAAAAAGGTTATGCCAAAAGAGTTTAGATCTGTATATGAATCCTCAAGATTAAAATCTAAAAAAATCAGTTCATCTGAAGAGAAGACGAACTATATAAGGGTAATGTCGGATATTTTAGAATTTGATTGGATAAATAATGCAGAATATAAATATATTGATGTAGAGGCATTACAAGAAAAGATTGGAAAAAAGCATATTGGATATAATCAGCAGTTAAATGAAATCTATACAGAACTTAGAGCAAGTAATATTTCAAAAGTGGTTCCCAAAACATTGTGTTTTATTGGTAATCCTGATACCGGAATAAATAAGCTTGCAAGGACAATAGCTTCTTCTATTGGAACAGGTTATTCGATAATAAACTTAGCAGGTGCTGATTTTGGTGAAAACGAACCTCTTATCGGCTCATCTAAAATATATATAAATGCAAAAGCCGGCCTTATTTATGACTGTATAAAAGAAGCCGGACTTAGGGGGGTGTTGGTTATTGAAGATTTTAATCTTTATGAATCAAACATAAGAAATTTAATGACACCTTTGCTCAATAAGACAACATATATGGATATGTTTGCTGAAGTTAAAATTGACCTTTCAAATATGTTAGTTATCGTAACTTGTAGTGATATCAAAAAAATCCCTCAGCATGTAAGGGCAAATATGACAACAATTTATTTTCAAGATTTAGAAGAGCGGGAAATTATAGAAATTATTAACAAAGTAATTGTTCCTAAATATTGTAAGGAATATGGGCTTGATTTTCCACAAAATATTCCGGTTGAATCTTGTAAAACATTGATTTATAAACATGCGAATATGAACATGGACAAGCTGGATAGCATGATACGCTCAATAGTTGTTAAGACAGTTGCAAAAGGTGATAAGTCATTTCCAGACTATTCTATTAAACCTATTAGTGATTATAAGGAGGAAGATTATGAAAAAATAAGAAATAAATATGTTAGAGAGATAACGGAAACGGAGCATAAGTTCTTTAATTGTTACTTTGAGTACCCGGAATGTATTCAAAAGAAGGCTGTTAAATTGTTTAACATTCTTAATTTTGAGAAGAATGATGGCCTAAGAGAGCATGCGATAGATGTTATTCACTATATATCAAATATATTTAAGCCTAATGATAAATCTTTGGTTATGGGCTCTGTGATTGAAGAATTGAGCAAGTCACAGTATATTCAGAATGATTTTGCGGAGAGAATAGAAGCAGCCATTCTTTCGAAAGAGCTTGGAAATAATGTAAATAGAATGACAGTGATTGGGCTGAAAGGAAAGGCAGGTACAGGTAAAAGCAGTGCGGCAATCAGTGTTGCAAAGGCTTTAAATAGGAACTTTATAAAAATAAATGTAGGAGGAGGCGGCGGAGCTGAAGTAATTAATGGTTGTAATAAAAAAAATTATAATTCAGCTCCGTCACTCATAATAAAAGAGCTTTCAAAAAGTGGACATGGATGTTATTCAGATGTGATTATACTGGATGAGATAGATAAATCTACACCTGATTTCATGAACACATTATACGAGTTTCTAGATCCAAATGAGGAATATTTTTATGACAATTATTTGGAATGTTTTATTCCTAAAAATAATTTCCTTGTAATGCTGACATTTAATGATATATCCAGTATTCCAATTCCTATAAGAGATCGTATGGAAATTATAGAGTATAGTAGCTACTCAAATTCAGATAAAAAGTCAATCATAACAGACTATGTCTTGCCTAAACTTAAGACGAATTTTAATATTAAGGATATTTCTATAGATAGTGAAGCCTTGGATCTATATCTTAAAAATTATGATATATCTCCGGGTATACGTAATGCTGAACGTGATTTTGAATATATTCTTATGAGAATAGCACGACAAAATAATTGTACATTTGAAAGTGTAGATGTACATATTGATCAGAACGATATTAAATATACATTGGGAAAAAATAGAACGGTTGGATTAGATGGTATCCCACAACTTTCTATAGGTAAATGTGGTATGGCTCAGGCACTGGCAGTCACAACATCAGGTATTGGAGTACTTATGGCAGTCGAAACAGTGGTTAACCCTTATCAGGATAAAAATATTGTGATAACAGGTTTATTAGAAGGTTCCTGCCTTGAGTCGGTATCCGTTGCTTGTTGCTTCATTAGTAAGTATTTAAAAAAAGAGTTACCAAAATTGCATATTCATATAACTGAAGGAATGAAAAAAGATGGTCCTTCAGCCGGTGTGACTATTGCAATGTCGATACTTTCATGTTTATTAGAAAAGCCAATAGCAAACATTTCATTTACAGGCAGTATCGATATATATGGACATATTAGACCGGTTGGGAGTGTATTTGAGAAGTGCATTGCAGCCGAAAGATGTGGAGTAAATACAATAATTTTGCCTTCAGAATCTTACAAGGGTCTTGTATCTGAAAAAAAAGATGAGAGATTAAGCATAAAAATGATTCCTGTAGATACAATTGAAGAGGTTATTTCATATGTGTGGGGTAAATAGGAGGTGTAAGCTATGAATTTTAGTAGGAGAGATCATCTAGGTGATGAAATGAGGGATATATATAAAAAGATTTATACCGGTGGAGATGTTATGGTGGGAATGCATATATCCAGACTTGTAGATATATTCTATATTCTCTCTAAGGCAGGAATGCTAACTAATATTACAAGAAGAAAATTAAAAGCCTTTCTAATAAAAGCAATTAACCTAAATGGATTATGTGTTGAATCAAGAAATACATTCGATGTAAAAGCGATTGACTTATTCACTAAAGAAAAAGATAGATTTAATCTCAAGGATCTTATAATATTGATTTTAGAGGAACTATATAATGATCCATTTGTAAAAAATAGGGTTTATAGTAGAGAAAAATTTAATGAAATCATTGAACTTTTCAATGACTGTACTGAAAAGAGTAGTTGTATTGAGGAAGAAGATTGGGTGGATTTTTACTTTTGTAATGATAAAGTTTTTTTTACAAAGATAGATGGGGAAGATATTTATCTATATTTAAAGCAAGAGCCCAGATTTATACACATTGGTCTGGAAACTGTTGATAATAATGATTATAAGAAAGACTATGGTAAGATTGCAGAAGAGGAATTGAGTAATGGACGAATTTTTCATCAAGGTAATGAACCAATAGTATTCGTACAGACAGATAAAGGCTATATAAAAAAAATTAAAGTGGGATTTGATAGAAGATGTGTGCATTCAAAAATAAAAGGTAAAATTATTGATCAACTAAAAGATGAAAGCCTTTTAGTGATGGAAGACAATAGACTCATTCGTTTAATGCCAAATGGCAAAGTGATAGTAGTGGTTGATAATATTTCTGGGGGATTCACCTGCATATCTACAGATGGCGAAGATGTATTTTGGAAGAGTAACAATAAAAAAAAGTATAACAATATTGTTAAGAGTCTTAAGGTCGATAGATTGAGTAATGAAATGCTTTGGAAAGGATTATTGTTTGCACTATATAATTTTGAATCTATGAAGTTTAGCTATAAACTTGGAGATAGAATTAGATTTGCTACTTTATTTGAGCGAATACCAGATCCTTTTAATATGGAGTTAATTGTAAAAAGAATATCAGAAATTGAGCGGTATTGTTATGACAAAGATATCACTAAGACAGAATGTTATGTGGAAACAATGGGCAGTATTATGAAAATTGAGGATGAGCAACTTAATGAGGTGGAAACACATATGATGTTGGAATATATTCTGGATAGTATAAGCATAGATCCATATAAACTTATCTCTATTGATAATAGATTGATAAATTATATAGAGTATTTAACTGAGGGCATATATGATTTCATTGAAGGAACAGATGATTATAATAATGGTAATTTTCCGATTGATTACATCGAAATTGAAGACACTGATGAAGCTAGTATCAATAGAATTAAATATGAGATTGCTAGAATGAATAAAGAGCTTGAATATATGAGAGGGGTGAAATCACCATCAGATTTAGAGCGTAAAGGGAAAATAGAAATTATAGAACATAATAGAGCAGAAATTGAGAAGAAAGACAAAACACCACGATGAATCATAATATATAAAAATTTTTTTAAAAAGAGAGTTTGTTGGAATTATGATAATATCTTTAAATTTATAGAAAGGAGGATATATTAGATGGATTACAGACAAATAGCTATATTTATTACATTTGGAATTATTTTTATAGGATTTTCTTTTAGGCTATATTGCATAAACTCACTTTTAAAAAGACGTAGTTTCACAGTATCATTTAGAAATTTATTTATAGAAATGGTAAATCTATTTTACGAAGATTACATAATAAAAGATAGTTTATATAAAAAATATATTCGTGAAGTGGATGCCATACAAGAGGAATTAGGTAGTGATGGAATTCTCTCAAATTATATAGATCAAGGTGTGCATTATTTAAACTACCCGGTATTTTCAAACGTAATTCCGGAACTTAGGGCTGTAGATGGAATAGGAGATAATAGAATTAAGATAAAGCAGATTTCGCATCTTGTAGGAATTTGTTGTGATTCATTAAATAGACATATAGGTAATCTTGAGCGTAGGTTAAAACGAGAAAGAAAAGCTATATTTAATCCTTTTTCCTGTTTTATATTAGGTATTAGATTTGTAATCCATATACCTGAAGATATCTTATTCCGTTGTGGATTTGTTAGCCATAATGAAATAATAAGTAGTAATAGTTTGTATAAGACTATAGGAATGTCTGTTACCATCATTGGGGTAGTAAGCTCTGTAACCACAATAATGCTTGTATGGAATGTAACTTTGGACTATTTAATAAAAAGTAATACAATATTTTATTTTTCTAAATATATTATATATCAGAGCCTATTTATATCATTACTTATTCTAATATATGGACTGAGGAGTGTGGGTTTTAAAATATATCGTATTCTTATTATAATATTTATATACCAATATTGATATAGTTGACATGTATACTGTATTGTAGTACATAATATTAAAGCAATGTGTATTATATGTAATGTATCCTTTTTAAGGGACAACATATTGTATATAATTGCATTATGGAGGGTGTTATGTCAGAAGATGAGAAAATTACAATAGATATTGACAGATTAAGAGATGATATACGAGAAGAATTTTTGGGAGCATGCTTTGGTGGAGGTTTTGGGGCAGCATTAACAGAATCATTTGATTTGGATGTTGTAACGGATGAGGAAATTGTTGAGATGGCTCAGAGTATGGGGATTGATCTACGAAGATATCAAGTGTAGGTGGTTTATAATGGACAAAGTAGATGTCCTAGCAATTAATGTTTTTAAAATTGAAATAGAGGCTATATTATGGGGATAAAATATGAGACAAACCTTTCACCCAAAGGACCGAGTGAATTTGCCAAAGTAAAAGTATTAGAAGAAGCTGTTCAAAAAGGAACACTTGAGTATCTGCAAGTTGTTATTGATAAGTATAAAAACTTTGAAATGACAGCACGTGCATTGGGATTAGCAGCAAGATACAGAGGAATGGAGTTTGTAAAAGTTTTAGCAAATAACAATGCAACCTTTAACTACAATAGAAATGGGGCTTTTCAAAGAAAATATAAAATGACGCAAAAAGCCGGTTATGGATATTATTGGACAGATTATTGCTTTATGATCGTACCGGAGAAGTTGAACTTGACTCTTGATAAGTGGGGAAACAGCTCATATAAAAATTCCGGTTTATGCGGAGTTCACAAGATGAATATTGTAAAGGGGCTGGTACCACTAAGTTTAGAAAAACGAATTGAGATTGCAAAATATTTTATTGAAAATAAAGATTTAGAGGCTTCAATGGATGGTATGCTCTACTGGGCATTGACAAATGATGAACTGGTATTTGCAGATGCACTGATAGATATGGGTGTAAATTTGAATGATATGGAAGCTAACTATTGTGAAAGGCATTCCGGGATCACATACCTTGATATAATAACATCTGCAATTAAATCAAAATATCGAAGTACTTATGTGGAAAGTATAATAGGATTAAAAGAGGAGAAACTTCTTCCTGTATTAGAAAGATTTGATAAACTTGCAAAAAATGTAGGTAAAAAACTTTTTATAAGTCAGAGGATATTTGATTACGCTAAATGGAATAGAGAGTCATTGTCATATGTTTTTAAAAATGCAGATATATCAAAAATTAATAAAAAAAAGACTTTGGAAAATGCTGTATCAAATAATGATATTGAAAAGCTTGAAATAATGGCTGAGGGTGGATGGCTAAGAATTGCAGAGAAGCGTGAAGGATTAATAGATTTTGCACGTGAGAATGGATATGAAGAGGCACTTTCATGGCTTATAGATTTTAAGAACAGAACTGTGGATCTTGCATTAGAGAAATTAAGGGTAGAAGCAAAGATGCTTAAGGAACTTATGGAAAATCCTAATTCTGTATCAGCTATGAAGAAAAAGTGGAGATATAAAAAACAAGAGAATAATACATTGCAGATTACAAGTTATAAGGGAGATGAAGAGCATGTAGAAATTCCATCAATGATTGGAAGAGTAAAAGTCACATCTATTGGAAGAGAAGCATTTTCTGCTAGGGCGAGTAGAATAAAAAATGCAGATAACAGGAGAAAGATTAAGTCGATTATTATTCCGGAAGGGGTAAAAGAAGTTGGGGAGTCAGCTTTTAGAGGATGTGAATCAATAGAAACTATTAAAGTTCCCAAAACGGTTAAAAAAATAGATGAATATGCTTTTGAAGGATGTTCGAATTTAAAAGAAATCGTATTGCCACAAAAAGTAAAAACAGAAAAGGGGATTTTTTCCGGTTGTCTTTCACTATGTAATGAAGATGGACTTATTATACTTGATGATGTATTGTATGGATGGAAGGGACTTAAGCAGGGAGAAAAAATATTGGTGATTCCGGAAGGAATTACAAAAATAGCTAAATGTGGATTATCACATTATTTTTCATATTATACTTGTAGTTTGAAAGAAATAGTTTTGCCTGATGGACTTCTTGAGATAGGTGAGGCGGCATTTAAGGGAATACTTTTAGAGAAAATTAATATTCCGGACAGTGTAAGAAAGCTTGGAAAAGAGGCATTTGCATGGACAAATATTACAGAAATAAGGATACCCAAAGGAGTAAAATCTCTACCTGCAGAATTATTTTTATCTTGTAACTTAAAAAAAATGTATATTCCCGGTACTGTGGAAAAAATCGGAAGATCAATATTTGGACAAGGCTCTATGTTTAATAAATAACAGAATTATATGTATACACTCCTTCAGGTTCGGCTGCAGAAGAATACATGAAGAATATTCCCGGTGTATATGTTTCAAATGATTATACGGAGTAGGATTAAAAATTATATCAAAAACAAGTAAAATAGAAAAAAATATGCTAGAATAAAATGGCAATTCCTTGGGGAATTGCCATTTAAAAATACAAATAGAATTTTATTGAAAATCACAATATAAAATTTCAGGGGGATATAATGAGAGAATTTAAAACAGCATCAACCCTTTTTGATGGCAACTTAACTTTATCTATAGCACCTGCACTTACCCCAAACGGTATAGAGAATGATCCTTTATTTTTCAATGGAGAAATCATCAATCCGACAATAGTTTCAGGTGGGCTTTTGGTACTTGCAGATATAGTCAGTACAAGATACTTTAAATACGTACCGGTGGACTTGAGAGACCCTATTCTCTGTGCCCAGGGTGACAGACTGAGGGCAGAGTGCTTCTCAGCTTGCAATGGTGTTTATGCAAGAATGGATGTGTTCCAAAGTGCTTTGGATGGTGACATACTTTATGGTACTACAAATGTGGATATAGGTAACAATTTACGAAAGTCTCTTCTTAATATAAGACAGGGAGACAGATTAAAGCTTAGAATAGGAGATGAAGGACTTAAGACCTTGCACAGTAAAAATCTTGATAATGGAAGTGTGCTTACAGATATAGTTACTCAAAGGCCTGTAAAGATGCCTGACAGATGGATAAGAGCACTTGGAAATTGTGCCATGCTGCACCAAAATATGGAATATAAATTCAATATTGAGGGAATGCAGGCAAAATCATTTATTGCAATGCTGCCACCTGCTACAGGTAAGGAGAGATCGGGATGGCTTACACCTACAAAGACAGGTGTAATGTTAAAATCAAGAGAAGAAAAAAATAGCGTATATATCAGCGGACTCCATAGACTCAGTGCACTTAAGAGGATAATGAGTAATGTAAATGCTGTTTATTTTTATGCACCGAATGATGGTGAGCCGGGGCAGATGATGATTGAAGTATGTATGACCGGAGCAAATATTACCCTCAGTTTAACAGCGAAAAGTTATGAAGGGTATTCAGGCGAGGGAGCATTACTTGATTCGCTTTCAACTCCTAAAATACTTGAGTGTGCGGACAAAATTGATAATATATTAAACTTTGAATCAAGACTTGATATTGATAAAATATCAAAATCAATCGGAATAGTAAAAAATGATATGAATGATGCAATGGAGTTGCTTGCCGTTTCAGGGAAGCTTGGGTTTGATGTCAGAGATAGAGCATTTTTCCATAGGGAATTGCCGGATGATCCGGATAGAGTTTTAAAGGATAATCCAAGGCTTGTGGGTGCAAAGAAGCTGGTTGAAGATACTGAATATATTGATGATAATATATGGCATGTAAAATCAGGGGATACAACTTACAGAGTTATTTTTCCTATAGATGAAAACCTTGAGAATGCAAAATGCACCTGTACATGGTATCTGAAACATCAAAACGGTAGAGGCCCATGTAAACATATCTTGGCGGTAAAACTAAAAAAAGGAGTATAGTATGGCAAGCAAACTGGAAAAAGCAGCAGAAATATATCGTTCTCTTGGCTATGAAGAGACAGATTTTGATGATATTTTAAATCTTGGAATAGGAAGCAAAGAAGAGCAAAAAGAGGCAAGGGAAGGATTAAAATCCGGAGACTGGACGGAGATAAAACAATTATCAGATAATACATATGGATTTGTTTCTGTGGTGGATGTAGATCTTGAAAAGCTTGCAATCTTTGCTATAAGAGTGGGTGTGGATGCCAAGAGAGCTGCAAATATTCTTAGAAGAAGCAGCAAAGTCGCTCTAAAGGCTATAAAGGAGAGAGGTGAGACTTTCGCAATGAACTTTATACAAGCCGCCTGCGCTTCAAACAGAAGAATATGGGAGCATTCATTGTCAGTGCTTGGAATGTTGGCATTAAAACTTGTTCATCAAATGAATCTTGAAATTCCTGAGTCTGTGGAGTATATGAAAGACTGGGCAGCTGCAGCGGCAATACTTCTGACATCAAAAAGAAAAGACTACAATTATGATGAGGAATTTGTAATTGAAAAAGAAGAGATTTTAAGAAGGTTCAAAGAGCATATAGAAGCCGGAGTGTCTTTAAATGTGCCTGCAACCGGACCTTTTTCAGATTTACTTATCTGGGGTGTACACAATAATATTCTGGACAAAGATATGGCTATGGAGCAGGTATTTTATGGACTTAATATTGCACAAAGGCCGGGAGACAGAAAAGAGCTTGTAAATGTTTAGAGCAAATCGGACTTAGTGACAGTGATATTATAGAAAGAATGGAAACAATTATTCCACTGCTTGGTCTTGGAGAAACGGCAATACTTGAGCGATTTGCACCTGTACTTATAGAGAGTGCTACTGAAGATTGGTTATATACAATACTTATTTCCTGCAGTTCTGCCAAGGTGAAAAGAATAAAAAAATTGATTTTAAATTCTGTTTTAAAAAGGGAAATACCAAAGTCTGCAAATGAGTATGAAGATTGGCTCTTACTTTATAAGCAGGATGAGGATAAAAGTATAGCAAAGCTTGCGGTAAGCATTGAAAAGGTTTGGGGACTTAAGATAGAACAGGAAGATATAAAAGAAGAGGTGCAAGGGCTTTGGAGAGAAACACCTAAACTTTGGGAATTGCCAAAGTTTGAAATAGGAGAAATTTCGCCGGAAAATCTTACAGATCTATTGGCAGTGATTTCTGACAGAAAAGAATATATTGACGATGTGGCTTTCGAGAGATTTATTGCAATGGCAAATCATATTGCACATAAAAATCCTGATGAAGCAAAAATAAGCCTGGCAGGAATTACAATAAATGATTCAAGTGGTATATGGGCACTTGGAAGATGGGCAAAAAATATTGAGAATAATATATGTCCGGATAGTAAGACGAATGAATGGAATGGTGAGAAGGAAGTTTTAAAAATCAGGTATAGCGGATTAGTTTATACAAGAAGGGTAGTATTATTTGAGTCGATAGATAAATGGCCATGTATATTAAGTACACCAAGTTATGAGGACCTAAGCATATCTTTACCTGATTTGACAGATAGACTTATCAAGTATAAGAATGAGAATTTTTTATATGTCGCTGAACCGGATTTACAGTTTGCAATTACCAGGTTGGATATTGAACGTATTACAAAAGAAGATAAAAAAAGGTTTTTGGAAAAAACAGATGGATTAAAATTAAAAATTTTACTTCCTTTGGGAGATTTTTTAAAGGATGTAAAGGGAGAAGATATTTTTGTTGAGGAAATAATAAAAGAATATTTAGACGATCCATATATTGAACCGGAATTTTTATTCGAAAAAAATACATATTGGAGAGTGGACGTTGATGTGCCGGAAAGTTTAAAAGCATTTCCTTTTAGGCTTTCATGGTGCTATGAAGATATGTATTCTATTTTCCCGACCTGGGGAGATTATTCACTTACCGCCATACGAAGAGATAGTGAAGCCTATCATAGTCAGGGCATAAATTTAAGGCAGATAGCAAAAAGGAGAAAGCCTCTTACAAAAGGTGCAATGATGAACTGGATCGCAGCGTGGAGTAACTTAAATGATGAGAATGCTGCAGATGTTATTTCGGCAACTCATGAAGCATGGGAAAGAGGACTTCTATTACCGGGAATTGCAGATGTTTCATACCTGGATTGGAGTGGCGGTACACCGTCAAACCTGGCAAGCCTGGCTTTTGCAATGGACAATATGGCTAAAGAAGGTATGCTAAGTCTTGTTTGGAAAGCCGCATGTGATATTGTGGAAGTATCTTTAATGTCGCCAAGAATGCTCTCAGGTACTGCACAGATAGTAAAGTTTATAAGAGATTATATTGATGAAGTTATTTTTGCGGTAGAAAATAAGCTTGCCACAAAAAATGCATTAGAATTGAGGGCTGTAAAGAATCTTGCCAAAAAATCCGGATCTTCAAAGGCTGTAGAATATGCCAAGGAAATAGTGAATAAGCTAAATTCTCTTGGCATGGATATAAAAGAAGAAAAGTATGAAGAAGTACAGAATCAAAATACGCCGAATGATTTTGATGAAGTATGGATGACATTACCAAAGGCTAAAAAGCTTATCTATGATAATGTTGAGTTTGATATAAATGTATTTGAAGTAAGAAAAGGTGAAAAAGCTTTTAGCTTTGATTTGAAATTACCGGATATACCCGACAGGCTGTTTCAAGTATATATTTATGGATGGTTTTACGGAATTCAAAAAGAGGCTCAAATGTCGGGAGCTGTGGCCGACAGTGACGGAAAAATTATAGATGAGAAAGCAAAAAGCGTATGGCTTCATTATGATCCGGTAAAGAAAAATGTTGTAGTAAGCAAATATAGAAACTGGAGAGGTGAAAAAGAAGGACCTCTTGAGGGCAGCTCAACACCTTACTCAAAGATATTTTTGACTATAGCAGTGAGTACTTTGGCACAGGATGGAGAGAGTATTTATGGAGCAAAAAGTCTTTTCAGACAACTGGTGGACTCAGGAGATTTATCTGTAGAGAATTTAAGAGAAATAATGAGAGAACTTTTTATTACATGAGGAGATAAGCCCTGCAAAGCTGGTAAGAATAGTTGAGAAAGAAAGCAAGCTTTTAAGCATATGCTATGTAATGCTTGTTGAGTGTATCAAATACGCCGGAGGGGTTGTTGTAAAGAATAATAAGCCACCTGTATGGATAAACAGAGTTTTGGATATCTGTACTTATTATGCTGATTATTTAAGGGAAGCGATGAAGAGAGGATATATTTTGGATGAAGATGCCAAATGGTATGGACTTTTAGAAATTGCAAACAGTAGTGCTAAGTCTGCTGCGGTGAAGAAGGCGAAGAATTTGGCAAAAATATTAGGAATATAAAGAAAATATAAAAGTATATAGAAGAAATTGGTTTAGATTTTTATAAAAAAGCGACAGCCTGTAATATACAGGCTGCTGCTTTTTAGATTGTATTAATTTTTGCAGATCTCTTTCGAGAATTCTATAGCAGCCTCTAGAGTATCTGAAATGAATTTACTTTCTAATTTAAACTTAAATGTTTCACTGGCAGCGATTGCAATATCACCCAAGCCTTTTTCTTCCAGGTATTCTTGCATTTTTGCATTCATACCTCCAACATCACCACTCACATGGTTAATATTATTTCTGAGTATTTTAACAGCATGGTAATATTTCATAGCTTGCCACAACTTTGGGTTTGATGTTTCAAGTTCCTGTAAAGAAAAGATTGGCTTTATATCCTTAGTAATCTTGTCCTTGACACATTTCACAAAAATATCTTCGTTATTCATAAAAGAAGTCATAAAGTCCTGAAAATTTGTGGCTTTTATGTAATATATCTTTTGATAACTCATCTTTTTTTTCATGTGTATATTGATTTTTTATTGTTTTAAAAGCTTTATAAACAATTATTGAACAATCTTCTATTTCGTCAACCTCAAAGCCTTTACATTTGTTCTGTACATTAGATATTTCACAATCTATATAGTCTGATATTTTTCTTTTTTTATATTTATTTCTTTTTTTCCATCAGAATCATTAAATTCGTCCCAAATTTTGCTGAGATTTTTTTATACTTCTCGTGTATATCTCTATAACTTCTATATTTTTGGAATCGGTTTTTTTGAGTTCATTCTTAAAAATCATCATAGTTATTTAAAAATATAATAGCTTAGTATTTTCTCATTATATATAGTTACTGCCTGCTGTAACATATTATTATCCAAACACCACTGAGACAGATCCAAAATAGATGGTGGTTCTTTGCCAATATACAGCTTTTCCTTTACTGTAGGTATTAGAGTCTTAAACATTTGAACAAATATATCATCACTTGTATCTTGCTCCAATTCATTAATAGATTTACTTATATTTTCTATGGCAGTTACTATGTCACCTACATTACATAGAGCAATAGCATCAGAGAAACTTTGCAAGCTGCTAACAAAGTTGTTCACATTATCATTATTTGTAGTGTTCTCCAATTTCTTTTGTAAATCTACCAACTGTCTTGCATTTCCTGTACCGACAAACTCACTTACTCCATTAATCATGTTAAACATATCGTAAATATATCTAATGTTACGAATTGCTTTTGGTTTAGAGAAAAAATCACTATATATGATATCTTTACATACGATTCCTTTAAATTCCAAATATCGTATAAGTGCTATCATAAACAAACTGCTGTCTCTAAGTCCACCTGTATAGTCAATATAAATGAGTTTTCCAATATCACTGGTTTTAATTTGGTTATATATGTAGGCAGGCTTATCTTTTGGGTCAAAATCTTCATTATTCGGATCAAAGTCATAATAAATAGGAATGATTTCTATTGAAGGTCCTACCTCATTCCTTATTAAAGCTGAAAAACGATCAAAAGCTGTTTTACCCTTTTCCAGTTCCAATTTACTACTCTCATTTTCTAATTGTGGAAGTTTAATATTGTAAACATCTTTTGATACGATACAAAAAATTTTATCTATAGGTTCTTTATTATTTTTTGCCAACTTCAGAAGAAATCTGGCAGGAGCATCGTTAGTATGGCATCCAAAAAAAGCTAATTTATTGTTATCATTGTCAATTATATAAGAATCGTAGTCCTCATTATTTTCAATTATAATATGATTCTCATCTTTTTTTAGATTTTCAGAATCCTCTTTTTTTATAGTATATTTACTCAAAAACAATAACATACTGGATCTTTTTTGATCTTCCATAGGTAGTCCCCCTTAGTCAACAGATGATTATTAGCCTGATACTATGATATTTAAATACTTGTAGTATCAGCACCTACTCAATATATTAAATTAATTATAATAGTTTTTGATAGTTTTTGAAAACTGAATTTACCTTAGTACTACAGTACCTTTATCTGATGTGCAAAATATTGTACATTCTTTTGTGATATTTTAAATATAGAAAAATAAATTGGGTTAAGAGATTCCACTAAGGACTGAAGAGGAGGAGAGGCATTGAAACAGTATGATAAAGTAATTGAAAAAAACAGTTTGGGATCATAAAAGGCGAAAAAAATATCTTGTTTTTATTAAAACCGGTAGAGGTGGAAGTATAGAAGGTTTTGAAAATAAATATTTGAATATATGCAGCTTTTTATTTGAAAAAAATATGGTTATACATTTGTTGTTTCCGCCAATCCTAAAGATTCGGCATGTGATTTGGAGGAAGAAATAAAATGTATTAGTAAGTATATAGGGGATTATAAAGAAATATTTTTTGTAGGAATTTCAAACGGAGCTTCGATAGGTGCAGCTCAGTGTAGAAAAATTGAAAAAATAAAGAATGCTATTTTGATTAATGCTCCATTGATGATCAATTTTCACAAAATAAAAGAAGGTGCCAAAAAGTTTAGAGGAAATAATATGTACTTTTTGTATGGTGAAGACGATCCGTCATTTCGCTATATTGAAATCTTAAACAGCATAAAAAATACTGCCTGTAAATATAAAATAATCAAAGGTGAAGGACATGATTTTTCAAAAGAGTCTTTAATATATGAATTAAATTATTTTTCTTGCTGAATTCATAGATGATATCCGGACATTTTGATAACATGCCATAGCGGAGATGATGTCAAAAGATAATTGATAATTTTTTAAGTAAAAATGTTCAAGAACTTTTGGAAGAGAAAACACTTACGAAAAAGCAAATTAGGAGTATACGAGACAGTGTAATGATTAGAGCTTGAAAAAGACTTGTAATGATGTAGAATAAAAATGAATTATTATTGTAATTTTAATAGAATAAGTTATTATGGGGAGGATTTATGGGATTTCCGATTGATTCTAAAGTGCTTGGACTTAGAGAGGTAATAAAGGTAAATGAAGGGGAAAGATATAGCATACCTATTTACCAGCGTCCATATTCATGGGAAGAAAAAAACATAAAAGATTTTTTTGGAATCTATATTTGATGCATTTAAAGAAGTCAATGAAGAAAAAGTGCAAAGCAAATGTAAAACCTGTGTTTTTCGGTACAATACAGCTTGATCGTAATAAAGATGACAATACACTTGATATTGTTGACGGTCAACAAAGACTTACAACATTTCTGCTATTTTTGGACTTGCTTCAAAGAAATGAAATACATCCTAAAGAGTATATAGATTGCAGTAAGGTTATAAAATCGGAGAAGCTTAAAGAAGTATTAAATGATGATAATATTAAAAAAATACTTCTTTAAAAATATTATGAAAAACAGGAAACTGCTAAAGAAAGAAGTTGAGCATTTTGAAAAGGAGTTTAAAGATAAAAAAATGAATTCTATACGGAATTGAAAAAAACTTTGTTTTTGGATAATGTATACTTCGTACAACTGACTACTGAAGAAATGGATTTATCTGAAGTGGTTTCGGTTTTTAATACTATAAACACTACCGGACTTGACTTAAATGCAACAGATATTTTTAAAGTAAGATACTATAATTATCTTAGAGGAATTGATAATACAAAAGACTGGTTAAAAGAAATAAATTCCTGTTATCAATCGATAGATGACAGCAATGAGAAACTTGGAAAAGACGGAAGAACAGATCAGACAAAATTTGATATGGGCTGGGTTTTAGATATCTACAAACATATAATTTGTGCTGAATTTGGCTGGGGATTTTCTGAAGTATCCAAAAGCAATCAAAAGTTCTTTGATGAACTTTTTAAAGGGACAAGACTTACAGAACAAAGTGACCTAAGCGTGTTGGAGTTTGACACATTCAAGCATATAGTAGATGGATTTATAGATTATTGGCGCTGGATTGAAAATGTAAGGTACAATGGCGAACATCCTGAAATAGCAAAAGAAATCTTTTCAATTTATTTGGTAGAAAAAACCAGATATAAAAGGTATTGGACCATACCTTTTGTGGTTGCATACTTTAGGGCTAAAGCTGAAGGAAAAGGCTGGAGCGATTACTATATAGATTCATTGAAAGTAAATATGTATATGTTTAGATTCTTCTTAATCTATACCGTTGTCAATGACAGAGTAATAAATCCTGTTCAAAATAAGGTTTGTGATGAATGCTTTAAGTGGTTTAAGGAATTCAACACTGACGAGATTATAGAAAATATTAAAAGTCTTTTGTGGTCATCTGTACGCAGTAATGATTATAATCCGTGTGATGATTTTTATAAAACTATTCAATACGGTTTATTTGACAATGGGAGTAGGGTTCACCTTGTTTGTACACTGACTGCACTTATTGATGAGGTGAAGAATAAAGGGGTAAAAGAACGTGATATTTATGAGAAGTTTTTTAACTATGAAATGATCAAGGATCCATATGATATTGAACATATTGAAGCAAGAAATAATTTTAAAGATGATAAGGACAATGTGGATGAGTTTAACGGAATAGGTAACTTGATGGTACTTGAGCGTAGTATTAATAGAAGCATCAAAGATAAGCCTGTAGGATGTAAGATCAAAAGGTACGAGGAATCAAAATATGCAGCAGTCAAAGCAGTCAGACAGGAAATTTTGGACAAGCACAAAGATAAATGGGATATAGAATGTGTTGTAAAAAGGAGAAAAGAAGAAAAGGAAAAGATAGAGAGCTTTATGGACGGAAAATAGGATTTTTATATCTGGGAGGGAAGCTTAGTTGTACGGTATAGGAAATAAAAAGATGTTGAATATGTTCATACTTGAGATACTTCGCAATTATACCGATGAAGATCATTCTTTAACACAACAAGAGATTATAAAGCTTTTGGAAAAGGATTATGGAACGGTATGTGACAGACGCTCTGTAAAGAATAATGTCTTGTTATTGAAAGAATTCGGTGAGAGCCATGGATTTGAAATATCAATGGAAGACGGATACAGAATGATTTTTAGAGAGTTTGATGATACAGAACTTAGAATACTTATAGACAGTGTTTTATTTTCAAAAGCTTTTTCTTCAAATCAGGCCAAGGAACTTATTAAAAAGATAAAAGGACTTTCAAGTAAATACTTTAATGCAAAAGTGTCAAATATATGTAATATACCTGAGCTTAACAAGAACATAAACAGACAAAACATCTACTCAATAGATAAGATAAATGATGCTATTTCAGAGGGACATAAGATCAGTTTTATATATAATGATATAGGAACGGATTTTAAGCTTCATCCCAGAAGAGAAGAGTGTTATATTGTAAATCCATACAGGATAGTTGCAAATAACGGGAAATTTTATCTGATAGGAAATTATGACAAATATGATAATGTAGTACACTTTCGTATAGACAAAATGACGGAGGTATGTGAACTGGAAGAAAGAGTTAAGCCAATGAAAGATGTACCGGAGTTAGCATGTGGGCTAAATCTTCCAAGACATATGGCTGAACATATTTATATGTTTAGCGGACCGGGCATTCCTGTTAAGCTGCTAACAACCAAAGATATGATGTCTGATTTGGTAGATTGGTTTGGGACGGACTTTAGTATTATTAAAAAAGATGAAGATCGTATTATAGTAAGAGTAAACTGCAATGAAAAGGCAATGAAATTTTGGGCATTGCAATATGGACCTTATGTAGAGATTTTGGAACCGGAAAGTCTTAGAAATCAAATTAAGGAAAGTATTGCCAATATGTCAAAGAAATACTCTGATGGATAATACCGGTTTCTTGAATGTAGTAGCTGTCATTTTTAACGGACAGATGCTCTGATAAACTCCAATTATAACAAAGAAGTACTTTGTAGATTGGAGGAAGAAGATGATAGCACAAATGAGTAGTAAATCAAAGATTTATCATAGACAGGGATGTAGATTTATAAATAGAATAGAAGAAAAGTCATTGGTAAGTTTTAACTTGGATGACGGTAGGATTAAATATTTAAAGCCATGTAAGTGCTGCTGTAATATCAAGTTTTTATATAATGAATATAGAGAAAATTTAAAGGATGTATTTAGAGATTTACCTATTTGGACAGAGCTTAAGGAAGACTATGTAGGAGTGCATACTGACTGGTATAATTGGAGAATAGGTCTAAGTGAATCGAGTCAGGAAATAAGACTTTATCTTGAAGAGTGGAATGAAGAACTGCAAAAAGATTTATTAGTCAGAGTGGACCAAGTTGGAAAAAGTAAGAACCTGAAAACAGCTATGAGATATATTGCAAAAGAAGAGAGGGTAGCCTTTTATCCTTGTAAGTATAGAAAGTATGCAATAGGAATAGAGTACTTAGCTAAGAAAAGGGGAGTGCAAATAGAGTTTGACGATACCGATCTTTATATTCTTACAGATATGGCGGTTTGGAAAATATCGTATGTACAATACTTTGACAGGTATAAGTTATTGCATTGTCCATTTGACGGAAAGCCTCTCACTATGGAAGAAGCAAAGACTGCACATTACCATGTGCAAAGGGATGTGGCAAAGAATCAATCACCTTATAATCATTTGGAGTATATTGTAAAGCATGATGAAGCAAAAAAATTAATGCAGATTAGTTATAAAAAATTACCGAAAGTAACAAAACAACAAAAAAAGTATTATCGTCAAGCTGAAAATAGGGAAAAAAGAAACAGTATCAGAAGAGTTTGGAATCTATTTGCAGAGCTTGAAGCAGGAAAGGTGAGATATGCCAATCGGATGGATTGATTTTTCTCAAAAAAATGAAAGGAATAAAAGCACTTAAAGTACTGGATCTACTCTCAGAGAACTCAACACTTGATGAACTTGGAATTTCAACAATCAGAGACGGGTTCTCTGATTTGTTCTTTCCCGGAACATCTACAATTCAGACAAGAGCAAAATATTTCTTTATAGTACCCTATGCTTTAAGAGATTTGGAAAGAAGTGGTGAAACAAATGTAGATAAATTTCTTAAATACTTGAATGATATAGAAGAAGCTTGTGCAAAAGTATTTATAGAAAATAACTTAGGGGATACCGGAATAATAGGTAAACGTTCAATTGCAAATGATAAATGGGTTAAACGTTCACCTGCAGATATATATTGGTCGGGTCTAAGACAGTATAAGATATTTAAGGGAGGGAATTTATCCATACAGGAATATGCAAGAGCTGTATGTGCTATAAATAATAAAAAGACAAATCTTATAAATCTTGGAAACAATAATGATAAGGGAATCGAAAATGAGTCAGATGATATGTATGCCGGAGATATTAGAAGTATACATTTTTGGGATATACCAACTTATGATGATGAATGGTTTGATAAGCTTCAAATGGACTTAACGAGGGATGAGGCGGAGTTTTTAAATTATAGAATCATAAACTCATGCGAGGAAAGTCTGTTTGCTTATGTTCTAAAAAATAATTTAGCCCAAATAATGGATTGTAAAAACTTCACAGAGCTTGGTAATATAATTAAATTATTCCCTGAGAAGATGCAAAAAGATTATAGTTTGGCTAAAGACTTTTCAGAGTTTAATTATTTACTTCGTGTTGTCTATAATATAGTTCTTTCTGATGGAAAGAATGAAGAAGCTAATGAGATTTTTGATGATTTATATGATGAGATAAATAATATTGCAAATATTGATTTGGAGGAGATTTTTGCACGCACATATGCATATAGAAACCCAATGATGTGTAAGTTCTTACGGGACTCAAAGAGAGCGATGATTGAAGATAATATTTCAGAACTAAAGAAAACCATTAGTAGTAGAGAAATATTTTTAAAAGGTAGTGGAAGGGCAAGATGTGCTCATCCGGGAGAGTTTGACAGTACAGAATGGTTTGGTGGAGGCAAGCTATATTATAGATTTGATAATGCGATAAAAATAATAAAAGATATATGTAGGGGGAAGGAAAATGTTAAATCCAAGTGATGACAGACTTGATTATGGAAATATTCTATTGCCATCGGAGTGTTATAGACTGGATTTTGCTGTGGGCACTACGTATTCTCTTGACTTGGATGCACTGGTCGGAATATGTATTTCTCTGGGGCTTTTGGAAGATACTGAAAGTGATATAATGAATGATCCAATATGCCTTTTGGAAGCAATTAGAAGGACCGGGGATAAAGTAGTTCTGTTTTGTGAGGCCGGACAGATATATTTGTCGGGGAAGGTGACGCTGCTATATTCTTTGCTTGAAAAAATGATTTTTCAGGTGGCGACAAAGGAAACAAATGGCATTAAATATCCTTCATTTCATCCAAAGTTTTGGTTGCTAAGATATATAAATGATGAGGATGATGTTTTATATAGAGTTGTAGTATTGAGCCGAAATCTTACATTTGACAGAAGTTGGGATATATCATTCTATATGGATGGTACGATAGATGAAGAAAATGATAAGAATATTCCAATAGCAGACTTCTTAAAATATCTAAACAAACAACTTCCAAAATCAGAGATTGCAAATGATAAGGCAAAGAAAATAAGGCAATTTATTAAGGAACTTGCGTATGTAAATTTTGAAACAGATATGAAGGAATTCTATGATTTTGAATTTATTCCAAGTGGCATACCATGTTCACAAGGTGGTATATATTCAATGCTTGACACTTCTGTGATAAAGAAAAAAGATGATGTAGATGAAAAATCTTTTCATGAGTTACTTGTAGTATCGCCTTTTATAAGTAAGGATATTATAAAACAATTCAATGATAGAAGCAGATGGGTTGAGCATACAGAGTATATGCTTATTACAAGAGAAGTTTCACTTGATAAATTAAGAGATGAGGACTGTGATAATTTTAGAATTTATGTTCTAAAGATGAGATTGTTGACGGTGAGATGGCTATATCAGATGGTGAAAGCGATTACTGTAAACATGATATTCATGCAAAAATATATATGATACGAAAGAATGCAGATACGGAAGTTTATTTGGGTTCTTTGAATGCTTCACATAATGCGGTTTATGGGAATATAGAATTTATGATTTTGCTAAAATCAAAAAAACAGGTATATTAATTTAGAAAAATTAAAGAAAGATATATTTGGCGGAGATGAAGATGGCCCAAATAACCCGTTTAAAGAGGTTTTTCTTTCAGATGGAGAGGCAGAAGAAGAAGAAAATTCAGACTGAATTGACATTTTAATAAAGCAAATAAATCGCTATAAAATTCATGCAATAGTGATTGAAAACGGCGATTATTATGATATTAAGGCGGTTGTAGAAAATTATGAAAAGGTGGATGCTAATATAAAATTAAGTCCTATACTTTTAAAACCTAAGGCAGTTGATTTTTCTGAAATAATGTTATTTGAAAAAATGGCAATGAGCTTTTTATCAGAATTTTATGTATTGTCCATTAGCGATAATTGTGGAAATACAGTAAATAGAGTAATAAAGATAGATACTGAAGGAATACCAAGGGAAAGAGATGGAAAGATTATTTCATCAATTATAGGGGATAATGAGCAAAACTTTTATAGATATTTGGGATTACTTCTGGGAGATGACTATATAATAAGTGCTATTGAAAGTGATGTGTTAAGTGGTCAAAATAATGTAGCCGGGGCAAATAGTTTTGCAGAGAATATGCCTGTTCTTTATGAGAAGATGCTAAAGACTGCAGTGACTGCACCTGAGCGTTTTGTAGAGATAGAAAAGCTTATTCAGGTGTTGTCAGGTGATGATATAGTTCCGGAAGCGTTTAGAAATCTATATGATACATTTAGAAAAGTGGTGAAATAGTATGGAAAAAGAGAATACATCACAGAAGATAATGGAAGGACTGAAAGACTTTCAAAGAGAGACGGTAAATAGGGTTATACAATTATACAAAAACGGTAAAAAAAGAGTTCTTATCTCAGATGAGGTAGGACTTGGTAAAACTATGGTTGCCGGAGGCACTATTGCAAAATTTGCTGATTTTGCAAGGGAGCAGGGTAAGAAGAGAATAAAAGTAGTTTATATATGCTCCAATACTGCCATTGCTGATCAGAATTTAGAAAAACTTTGTATTACAGAAGATGTACTAAGAGAAAGTGTAGCTGATTCGAGGTTGTCGGTTCAACATCTGAATATATTTTCACAAGAAGCTAAATTAAGTGGAAAAGCTCTGATACAACTGATACCGCTTACGCCGGATACATCATTTCATATGACTACCGGATGTGGGATGTTGTGGGAAAGAGCTGTGATATTTGCAATATTGAATAAAATACCGGAGCTTGAAAAATATAATAAACCATTAGAAATGATTATGCAGGCCGGAGGAACTTCAGGTTGGAATGCTTGGGCAAAAGATAGAGGCGAGGATAGAGTTTCTGAGTGTGATAGAATTACAAAAGGCAAATATCTCAACTATATGGTAAAAAAGGTTTCCAGAGGATTGAAAGTTAAGAATCCTGAAGGGAAAATATTACTTTATGATTTGATAGAAAAATGTAAAGAGGTTAAAAAAAGCGGGAAAGCAGAAAATATATATGAAATAATTGGAAGGCTGAGATATTTGTTTGCAGGAATAAGTCTGGAGAAGCTTGAACCTGACCTGGTGATTTTAGATGAATTTCAGAGGTTTAAGTATTTGTTACAAACAGAATCTGACACAGAAATGGGAATGCTTGCAAATAAGTTTTTCAACAGTAAATCTGTAAATATGCTCTTGCTTTCAGCTACACCATACAAGATGTATTCTACATTGGAAGAGATTGATGAATCACTGGTAGATGAACATTTTTCAGAGTTTTTTAATGTAATGAAATTTCTCAACAGTACAGAAAAACGACATGAGGAGTTTAAAAGTATATGGGAGGATTATTCTAAACAGCTTAAAGAATTTTCCATAGGAGATACATCAATTATTCAGGCGAAAAATAGGGCAGAGGAGGCAATGTATAACTCAGTATGTAGAACTGAGAGAATTTCAGCAAAGGAAAGTGCCGATATAGTAGATATTACTAATAGTGACAAATGGCTGGAAGTTGAGGAGTGCGATATAAAATCCTATATAAAGGTAAGTGAATTAATTGATCTTATAGAAGCTCCATATCATGTTCCTGTTGATTATATAAAATCCTGTCCGTATATTATGTCATTTATGAAGGATTATAAGTTGAAAAAGGATATTATTAAATACTTTTACAACTATCCGGAGATGCTGGAGAATATAGATAGAGAGAGTAGGGATATCCTGTGGTTAAAAAGAAATGATATAAATAATTTCAGACCTTTAAAATGCAATAATGCCAGATTGGAAGCTGTAAAGAAGCATGTTTTTTCACAAAAGTCGGAGCTCCTTTTGTGGGTACCTCCTTCAAAACCCTATTATGTTCCGGAAGGGGTGTTCAAAGATGTAGAGAATTTTACTAAGACTTTGATATTTTCATCATGGGAAATGGTGCCGAGAATGGTTTCTAGTATGCTTTCCTATGAGGAAGAACGCAAAACAATAGGAACTCTGGCAAAAAGAAATGAAGAGATTAGCGTAAATTACTTCAGCTCTGAAAGAAAACAATATCCGGTACCTAGGATGAGATTTTCGGCTTCTGAAAACAGATTGAATAGTATGAGCTTATTTTGTCTTTTATATCCATCCAAGTTTCTTGAAAGTTGCTATAATCCTATAGTTTGCATGAATAATTCCATGTCACTGAGAGATATAGAAAAGGAAATCGAAAATAAAATTGCCAAAAGACTTGATAAATATAAAACACCGGAGTCCGGTTTGATAGATCAAAGATGGTATTATATGGCTGCATTGTTATTAGATCCGCCGGGATATGTAACAGGGTGGTTAGAGGATGAAAGATATGAAGATGATGACAGCACTACATTTTTTAAACATTTAGAACAGCTTAGAATACTATACTACAATAATATAAAGGTATTGGAGCTTGGAAGGAAACCTAAAGACCTATATTCAGTATTGGCAAATATGGCTATTGCATCACCGGCTATTTGTATTAGTAGATTATATAATATATATGCCAAAGGAATAAATTATTCAAGTACGCTACCTACTCAAGTATCAAAGCGATTTATTGATATGATGAACAAGCCTGATTCTACAGCAATCGTTGAGCTTGCTTGCGGAAAAAACAATGAGGATGTACATTGGAAGAATGTTTTGAATTATTGTAAGCATGGTAATATTCAGGCAATGTTTGATGAGTATGCACATCTTTTGGTAAATGGATATGACGGGGAAGATATTGTGCTTAAATTGCATAATGATATTACTTCAAATATGAATATAAGAACTACACCATATGAGATTGATACATGGAAAAATTTTAATAAGGCAGTAAAGGATCAGAAAATAACACCGACAAGAATCAGAACACATTTTGCAGTAGCCTTTACAAAGGGAGATGGCAATGATAAGGATGCAAATAGAAAGAAGTCGGTTAGAGCGGCATTCAATTCACCATTTAGACCATTTGTATTGACTTCCACATCCATTGGGCAGGAAGGGCTTGATTTTCATAATTATTGTAGAAGGATAGTACATTGGAACCTTCCGTCAAATCCAATTGATTTGGAACAAAGAGAGGGTAGAATAAATAGATTTGAATGTCTTGCAATCAGGCAAAATGTGGCAAAGAGGTATGGAAATATTTCTTTTAAGTCAAATGTCTGGGCTGAGTTATTTGAAGAAGCAAAGCTTATGGAAAGGTCTGATAAAAGCTCTGATTTGATACCTTACTGGGGATTAAAAGAAACAGAAGATATGATTCGTATAGAAAGAATTGTACCAATGTATCCATTCAGTAGAGATCAAGAGGCATACAAAAGATTGATTAAGATTTTATCACTATATCGTTTGACTCTAGGTCAGGCAAGACAGGAAGAACTGCTTACATATTTGATTAAAAATAATAAAGGTAAAGAGGATTTGGAAGAGTTATTCATAAATCTAAGTCCATATTTTAAAAGAGCGTGAAATACCGCTCTCTTTTTGTATAATGGTAATAACTATACTTAAAAAGCATACTAAAAGAATAAGGTTCTATGTGGATGGAAAACATTTAAGTCTTAAATTCTTTGATTTCAGGTCTTTTATTATCATGGCTTTTATGATGACACTTGGTATAGTCTTACGTACCGGGGGGCTTGCACCGAAGCAATTTATAGCATTCTTCTACACCGGACTTGGGGCTTCGCTTTTAGTTGCAGGCATAAGATTTGGTTATAATTTTGTTAATGTAGTGAAAGAAGAGCTGGAATATAAGAAATAAATTGGGATAGATTTTACTATAAAATTGTGTTTAAAGGCAGCTCGTATTGATGATAGGACTGCCTTTTTATTATCATAGTATAGCAATTTATTTTATACCGCAGGTTGAATGACAAGTAAGATTCAATGTAATATACTTAACCCATCAAAGCAAATATGTCTCTTATAGTTCAATGGATAGAATGATCGGCTACGAACCGGTTGATTCTGGTTCAAATCCGGATGGGAGAATAGATATTTCATAGCATTACGGTTGAAGAGGTATCAATTTATATAAGGGCAGGTGTCCCGAGTGGCGAAGGGGGCGGACTGTAAATCCGTTACGAAAGAAACAACGCCGGTTCGAGTCCGGCTCTGCCCACTGTATATGAATATGCTTAATGACACTTTGAAAATTTTTAATGATGTCTTTTATAAGATTATTAAGGCAATCCTCTTTGGGGACTGCCTTTTTTTGCTGATATAGTATATAATATCTACTTGGTGTTAAAAGTAATAAGAAAAATAATATAGAGGAGAAAAGATGAGCGAAAAGGAAAAGATGCTAGCAGGAAAGATATACGATCCCACTGATGAAGAGCTTGTCAGATTGAGAATGAAAGCTCATAGACTTTCGCAACAGTACAATACTTTATTCGAAGATGACGGTTTGCGAGATACTATTATAGATGAACTGATACCTAATAAAGGAAAAGGTTTATATTTACAGGGTCCGATTTACTTTGACTATGGAGTCTTTACAAGTTTTGGTGCGAACTGTTATGCGAATTTTAATTTTACAGTACTTGATGTATGCCCTGTCACTATAGGTGATAATGTATTTTTGGGCCAAATTGTAGTCTTATGACACCGCTCCATCCTATCAGATGGCAGGAGAGAAATATAAAGTACAAAGCAGACTCCAGTGCATATGATGATGAATATGGAAAGCCTATTACTATAGGGTCAAACTGCTGGATTGCGGCGAATGTTGTGATAACAGGAGGGGTAACAATAGGAAAGGGCAGTGTAATAGCTGCCGGCAGTGTTGTTACAAAGGATATTCCCGCAAATTCACTTGCAGCAGGAAATCCTTGTAGAGTGATCAGGGAGATAACAGAAGAAGACTCTATAAAATATAAGAGCGAATTATACTAAAATATAGTTGAGGAAAAGATGAATAAGGAAATAATAAAAGAGTGGTCAAAAGATATCATAGTTGATATCATAGCAGGAATTTTTATGGGAATAGGAACATATTGCTTTGCAGCAGCATTTAAATTCCCAATGGTCGGATTTACCGGATTGGCACTTATCATATATCAATTAGCAGGGGTACCTGTTGGAATAGGAACAATAATACTCAATATACCATTTGCAATATTGTCATATAAGGAACTGGGAAAGAAATTTTTGCTTAAATCTATTAAGTCAATATTTATAACTTCTATAATGATAGATATTGTGGCGAAAGTCTTTCCAATTTATCAAGGTGAGTATATGCTGGCGGCAATCTGTACAGGAATCATATCTGCATCAGGATATGCAATGATATTTATGAGAGATTCCTCTACAGGAGGAGCTGATTTTATAATGGTTTTGATACACCATTTCTTTCCACATTTTTCATTGGGAAAGATAGCATTAGTTATAGATTCAATTATAATTGTACTTGGTGTAGTTTTGGTTTCAAAGAGTATTAACAGTTTGATTTATGGACTTATTATAGCGTATCTGGTTGCAGCAGTACTTGATAAGGCAATGGATGGACTTACAGCAGGTAAGCTTATTATGATTATTTGTGATAAACCAAAGGATATGGCAAAAGAGATATCAAAGCTTATTGACAGAGGATCAACATATCTTAAGGCAGAGGGAAGTTATACTGAAACAGAAAGGGATGTAGTAATGTGTGCTTGTGCAACAAAGGAAGTACATACAGTAAGACAGGCGGCAAAAAAACTGGATCCAAATTCTTTGTAATCATACTGGATTCAAATGAGGTAGCAGGAGAGGGATTCAGACATTTATAGGGAGAGGATGATGAATATATTTGAAGAGAAGAAGATAAAGGTAAGTGAAGCTGTTTTGGCACTGGATCTGGACGGTACATTGACAAATTCAAAAAAGGAGATAACTGAGAATACTAAAGCTGCCATAGATAAATTTATAAAGGGAGGAGGTACAGTAGTACTTGCTTCAGGCAGGCCAACATTTGGAGTTAGTCCGGTGGCAAAGACACTTGGACTTGAAAAGAAGGGCGGCTATATACTTGCATACAATGGAGGCTACTTCTATGATTGTAAAAATGACAAAGAGTTGTTTATGAGGGAACTTACACATGAATATCTTCCTATACTGGAAGAACAGGCAAAGCATTTTGGTGTAAATCTTATGACTTACAATTATGATAAGGCATATGCACTGGATATAGAGGAGCAATATTATATGCTGGAGATCAAGATAAATAACTTTATAAGAGTGAAAGTTGATCCACTTGCACCACAGATTACATTTCCAATTATAAAATGCCTAATGACTGCACCCGGAGATCACCTTGCCAAAGTGGAAAAGGAGATGAAAAAATTATGGGAAGGGAAGTTGAATATAGTTCGTTCAGAGCCATATTTCTTAGAGATTACAGAGGTAGGTATAGATAAAGCGAATACTCTTTTAAATATGACAAATAAGATCGGCAAGGATACAAAGAATCTTGTTTGCTGTGGTGACGGATTCAATGATTTGTCAATGATTCAGGCTGCCGGCATAGGAGTGGCAATGGCAAATGCTCAGGAGAAAGTGCGTCAGGCAGCAGACTATATTACAAGGTCTAATGATGATGATGGCATAGTAGATGTGATTGATAATCTTTTTTATTGGAATAGGTAAGATCTGAGAGGTTACTATGAACAGAGGAAAGCGTCCAAAAATAAAAATAACTATTACAGATCGTAGGGGGAAGATGGGATGTCATAGAGGGCATCATGTTGGAGAGGTGTTTGATTATGATGAGGACAGGGGGAAGATTTGTCCTATGGCAATGCACTGTGCCTTTCCATATATTGATATTTTAAGATATGGTGGCAGTTTACCGGGACAACCTGAGGGATGTGCAGAGTTTTGTTGCTCAGATGCAGATGTTATTTTGGTTTTTAAGGCTGAGATGGAAAAATAGTTGTGAAAAAGATAATAGATATAAAGGCTAATCCTATAAGTTCTCTTTTGAAAGTATTGTTACAGGATAAAACATCAAAAAAAAATATAATATGGGCAACTGATACATATGAAGAGTATGGTGAAGGATTCTTGGATTATGAGCAAATAAGTGCAGGATTTCTTGTCTATCATGCTGATATTATAAAGCCAAGAATAAAGAAGACTTTGGAAGCACAGGCAGACAGAACGAAAAAGAAAGCTGAGGTTTTTACTCCTGCTTGGCTTTGCAATAAGATGAATAATTACTGTGATGAAGAATGGTTTGGTAGAAAGAATATTTTTAATATTGAAAATGATGACAATACTTGGACGGTTATAGAAGAAAAAGTAGAGTTTGAGAATAATACCTGGCAAGAATATGTGGATTCAAAAAGACTTGAGATAACTTGTGGAGAGGCACCATATTTAGTTTCAAGGTATGATGTAGTAAGCGGAGAATTTATAGAGCCTACAAAAAGAAGGATAGGTATACTTGATAGAAAGCTTAGAGTAGTAAATGAAAATTCAGATAAACATGATACTTGGTTTAAATGGGTATTAAGAGCGTTTGAATCGGTATATGGTTACGAATATCAGGGCGATAATCTTTTAATAGCAAGAATCAATATGCTATTGACATTCACAGATTACTATGAGGAGCGTTGGAAAAAAGAACCCGATGATAAATTGCTTAATGATGTAGCAAAAAGGATAGTGTGGAATATATGGCAGATGGATGGTCTAAAAGCCACATTACCACTTGGAAAGCCATATAAAGAGTTCTATCAAATATCTTTTTTTGATAATACTGAAGATACAAAAGTGGAAGAAAAAAAAACAATTCCCTGCAAAATATATGACTGGAGAAGAGGCTGTTCAAGACTATTTAAAAAGCTGGAGGATATGAGAATGGGAAAGAAAGTATTTGATTATATAATTGGAAATCCACCGTATCAAGAACCTACGGATTCGGATAGTACACGTATGCCACCTGTGTATAATAATTTTATGGATGCCACATATAAAATTGCCGATAAGGTAGAGCTAATTCATCCAGCACGATTTTTATTTAATGCAGGTTATACTCCTCAAAAATGGAATGAAAAGATGTTAAATGACAAACATTTTAAAATATTAAAAATATGAATCAGACTGTACTAAATTTTTTTTAAAAAAATACACTTATAAAAAGGAGGAATTGTAATCTCATATAGAGATATTCAATCTGATTTTGGAGCTATTGGTACATTTACACAATTTAATGAAATGAAATTGATATTAAAAAAAGTAAAGGAAAAAGCAGTAAAGTACTTAGATGAAATTATTTCATCACCACTTAGTTTTAAAGTATCTGATGTAATGATTAGAGAAAATCCCAGACTAATACCAAGATTAAGGAGTAGCTCATTTGTAGCTCTTTCAGATATTTTTACTAATAATATTCCAAATGATGGAAAAAGAATATATTAAAAATGATAGGTCTTGAAAAATGGGAAGAGAACATCTAAATATATAAGACGAGACTATATTATTGATTTGAGTGGAACATTAGATAAATATACTTGTTTGGAAGCAAAAGCTAATGGCTCAGGAGTTTTTGGAGAAATACTTTCATCCACGATTATAGCTGAGCCAGGAGTAGGATATTTACAGACATTTATTGGGAATTGGACAATATGATAATGAGATAGAAGCACATAATACTAAAAAATATATATATACCAAATTTACGAGAGCAATGTTAGGTATATTAAAAATAACACAAGACTGCCCTGGACCTAAGTGGGCATATGTTCCACTACAAGATTTTACACCGGATTCAGATATTGACTGGGGTAAATCTATCCATGAAATAGATTTACAACTATATAAGAAATATGACCTTGATGAAGAAGAAATTGAATTTATTGAAACGCATGTAAAGGAGATGTCCTAATGGCAGCAATAAGTATAAAGACAGCTATAAGAGTAAACCCACAGTGTTATGCATATACCTTGCCTGAAGTGCCATCAAAGAATGGCTGGACAAAGATTGGATTCACTGAAAGAGATGTAAATGTTCGTATATCAGAACAACTACATACTGCAGGATTAAGCCTAATATATGCTGGCATTTACTGGCAACTTATAGGACTGAGCCATTTGGAAATTTTACAGATAAAGACTTTCATCTATATTTAAAGAAGCTGGGATTTGAAAGAGAAAGCAGTACAGAATGGTTTAAAATAGATCCTAATATTGCAAAGTTAAATTATAATGATTTTACAGAAAATCATGGAGCAGTAAATAATGCCACAGACACAGCATGTCCATACACACTTAGAGATGAGCAAAATGATGCAGTTGAGATGACTTTGAAATATTTTAATTCTCATAAAGATGGTGAATTTCTTTGGAATGCAAAGCCACGTTTTGGTAAGACTCTCGCAGCATATGATTTATGTAAGAGAATGAAAGCTAAAAATATTTTGATAGTGACGAATCGTCCGGCTATAGTTAACTCATGGTATTCAGATTATGAGACATTTCTTGGTACTGAGTCAGGACTTTATTTTGTCAGCAATGTAGATGGAATCAAGGATAAGAAGTATGTATATAGTCGCAGTGAATATGTATATAAAGTAAGTAAAGAAGATAATGATGACAGAGGATGCATACAGTTTGTCAGTTTACAAGATCTCAAAGGTTCTATATATTTTGGCGGTCAGTATGACAAGCTTATGGAAGTTAGTGATACAAGGGATGAAAAAGGAAACTATAAGGGAATACTTTGGGATATACTTATAATAGATGAAGCACATGAGGGTGTGGACACGTATAAGACAGATATAGCTTTTGATCATATTAGAAGAAGCCATACCCTACATCTTTCAGGAACACCGTTTAAGGCATTGGCAAATGATAAATTTCCGCAAGATGCTATATACAACTGGACTTATGCTGATGAACAGGCAAAGAAGAGGGATTGGGATCAGAAGGATGAGTTGGAGAATCCATATGAAAACTTGCCATGTTTGAATCTGTATACCTATCAAATGTCAGATATTATAAAAGATAAGCTGACTAAAGGTATAGAGCTTGATAATAATATGGAAGAGTACGCTTTTGATTTAAACGAGTTCTTTGCGACAAATGAATCAGGTAAGTTTGTACATGATACCGATGTGGATAAATTCTTAGATGCATTGACAAAACAAGAGAAATTTCCATTTTCAACAGAGGAATTGAGAAATGAACTGAAGCATACCTTTTGGCTCTTAAATAGAGTGGCAAGTGTTAAGGCTTTAGCTAAGAAACTCGAATTACATCCGATATTTAGAGAATATAAGGTGATTATAGCAGCAGGTAATGGAAAGCTGGATGACGAGAGTGAGAGTAGTAAGTCTTTTGATCGTGTTACAGAAGCAATAAAAGAATATGAGAAGACTATTACACTCTCAGTGGGACAGCTTACTACAGGTGTTACTATAAAGGAGTGGAGTGCAGTATTGATGCTGTCAAATATGTCATCACCTTCACTATATATGCAGGCTGCATTTCGCGCACAAAACCCATGTTTATTCAAAGGTAGCAATGGTGGATTTTACAGAAAAAAGAATGCATATGTATTTGACTTTGACCCGGCTCGTACACTTAATATTTTTGAAAAGTTTGCAAATGATTTAATTCCACAATATTCCGGTAATAATATGGATGTTGATATAAGAAAACACAATATAAAGGCATTGTTAAACTTCTTTCCGGTATATGGTGAGGACGACAGTGGTGAGATGATGCTTTTGGATGCAGAATCTGTACTTTCTATTCCAAGACATATATATGCAAAAGAGGTTGTAGAGCGTGGTTTTATGTCAAATTTCTTATTTGCGAATGTTTCAGGTATATTTGCAGCACCAAGAGAAATTATTGATATTATAAACAATATGCAGGCAATAGAAGAACCGAAGACATTGAACAGAGTGAATATAGATGAAATACAAGTGTTGAGCTATGTATCAATGATAAAGGCAATGTGGAAATATCTAAAGAACAAGTGATAGGAACTGCAAAGGATTTGTTCGGTGAAAAAGTGTACTCAACAGTAAGTACTAATTTAACAAATGTAGTGGAAGATTTTATAAAAGAGCGAGAAGCTAATCCTGATACAAAGAAGAATGAACTTGATGAGTTGAAAAAGAAATTTAGCAAGCCTTTAGCAGAAACTATTATGGAAACTGCGAAACAGGTATATGGTAGTGATTTAAAGAAATCCACACAAAATAAGCTTGAAAGAGATATTCTAAATAAGACTGCTGTTGTTATAAATCATGAATATGGTGAGTATACAATAAATGCAAATAAACTTGAGAAAGAGAGAGAAGGCAAAATAATTGAAGCACAAAATAGTGGTGCTTCAATGGTAGATATAAGCAAGCTTGATAAAGAGTATGACAATAGGAAAGAAGAAAGCTACAAGAATCTAATGCAGAATATTCAAAACAAACTTAATAGTAAAGAGGTAGTTAAAAGTGTTGTGTACAGTACAGTAGAAACTGTAGAGACTGAAAAGCTGAATAAAGAGAAGGAGTCTATTGAAGGCAGTATAAGGGATCATTTAAGAGGCTTTTCAAGAACTATTCCGGCATTTCTTATGGCATATGGTGATGAGAACACAACTCTGGAAAACTTTGATTCATTGGTTCCTGAAGATGTATTTTTTGAGGTTACAAGAAGTACACAAAGTGATGAGGGCGTTACATTAGCGCAGTTTCGCATGTTACGTGACGGAGGATTCTACTATGAAAAGGATGAATCAGGTAATGATATAAGGGATGAAGCACATAAAAAGTATTTTGAAGGACATCTTTTTGATGAGGTGGTTTTTAATGATGCAGTTGCAGAATTTATGAAGAAAAGAGCTGAACTGGCAGATTATTTTAGTGAATCAAGTGACGGTGATATATTTGATTATATACCACCTCAAAGGACAAATCAGATTTTTACACCGAAACCGGTAGTAAAAGATATGGTAAATATGCTTGAAAAAGAAAATCCGGGATGCTTTGATAATCCTGATTCTACATTTGCAGACCTCTATATGAAATCAGGTATGTATATAACAGAAATAGTAAAAAGACTTTTTCAAAGCAATAAAATGAAGGAACTCTTTCCGGATGAAACTATACGATTGAACCATATATTTTCAAATCAGGTTTATGGATGTGCACCAACAGAGATTATCTATCAAATTTGTCGAAGATATATACTTGGATTTAGCGATAGAATAAAGATTGAAAAAGATAATATTAGGCTTTGTGATACATTGGAATATGTAAAAAATGGTGAATTAGAAGATAAGATTAGGGAACTGTTTGATTAAGTACCGAAGATTGTAAAGTGATAAGCAATATTTCGGATTGGAAAAAAGAAAATCTTGAAGATGAAAATGGTGAGATAGGATTACTTGTAAATAAAATTCTTGGAGCTGGTGAGAAATAAAATGTACTATTAGAAAGGTAAATGATGCTAGGTAAGACACATTTTTCAGTAGGAATGGCGGCAGGACTTGCAGTATGTAGACCACAGAGCCTCGCAATATTGGTTGCAGGCACAGCAGTAGCAGGATTTGGAGGTATTATCAGCGATATAGATGTTGGAACATCTGATGCTCATAATAAAGTGGATCATATTATAGGTTTGGCTATGGGTGCTATTGTGGGAGTGGTGATAGCAGATGCAGTTTTTCATGTAGGTATATATAATAGACTGATGGCAGACAGCAATATTGCTAGAATCATTATAGGAACATTAGCTTTTTTAGGAATATGTATTTTTGGGATGAAACAGCCACATAGATCATTTATGCACTCAATACTGGCATTACTTGGTCTTAGCTTTTTTGTATACATGATTTTTTCGGATGTGGCACCATATTTTAGTATAGGCTTTGCATCACATATGGTTATTGATGCATTTAATGGAAAGCGTGAGAAGCTGTTTTGGCCTATAGGCAAAGGGTTCGCTTTGAGAATGTGTTCGTCTAATGGTATGATAAATAACTTGTTATTTCATTTGTCAAATATAGCTACAGTGATACTTATACTTACTTCAAGATCAGTATTTTCTATATTACTTATGGTAATGGGATTTTTAAAAAGATAAATATATCTTGGGAGGCATTCTTAGATGAATGCCTTTTTTGTATTGAAAAAGCTTAACTACCGTTGCAATATAGGCGTATTCGTTGCATTATTCCTTGATAATATTGAAGATAAAATAACAGATTATATAATAGCTATATAAAAGAAAGGAGTGGCAAATGGTAGAAAAGCAAAAAGAGATTCCTTTTTTATGCTTAAAGATGAAAGAACTTAGAGAAAAACATAAATGCAGTTTAGAGGATATGGTAAAAAAGATAAAAAAATGTGAGGGAATAATATTTGAAAAAGTCTTCTTTATCTCGTGCTGAAAATGGTGAAAGAACTGAAAAAACTTTAAAAGAGTATGCTATCAGGTATTGTAAAGCTTTTGATATGTCGGATGAGCAAATAGAACAGTTTTTAAGAGGAGAAAAGATAGTTGTAATAGATACTTCAGCACTACTTAAGAATGTTCAGCTTATAGATGAGCTGAATGAGGAATACAATAAGGTAATTATTCCTAAAGTCGTAGTAAATGAGTTAAATAGAATTAAGGATAATAAAACATCAGCATATGGAAAAAAGGCTTGGGAGATACTTAGAGGGATAAGTTATGGTGATAAGATTGTATCAATGGAATATACAGGTGCAAATAAAAATATAAAAAATGATGAGAAGATTATATTTATTGCAAATGAGGCTTCAAAAAAATACCATGCCAAAGTGGATATTATAACGAATGATATAGACTATTCGGTGTATCTAAAGAATGATAAGAACATATCAGCATTACATTTAGAAAAATATATGGCTACAAAACAGCTGATTATAAATACCGGAAGGCTGGATATGATAAATGATTTTTTTGCTGATTCTTATGAAAGTATGGGTCATCTAAGTGTAGATGAAGTAAATGCATATATGAGAGATGGATATACATTGATTATTTCTACCATAAGAGCAAAGTCAAAGCCTATAAGTCAAAGAAAAGCCAAAATAAAATGGCTGATATCATTGGGAGCGGATATAAATAAAAGAGATAATGCAAGGAGATATTTCCCACCACTCTCACATGCAATACAGGTAAAAGATTATGATATGTTCCGGTTTTTGTTGGTTGAATGTAGAGCAAATCCAAATGTAGGCAGTAGAAATCCTTATGGTTGTGAAAAGCTAAGGCAAAAGAATGAAGGCAATATGCCACTGATGATTGCTGCATGGCATGGAATGGAGAAGTTTGTAAAGGTATTATGTGAAGATGAAAGAACCAGCATAAATCAACAGGATGCCAATGGTTTTACTGCACTTATGAAAGCATGTATGAATGGTCATTTTGAAAATAAAACCAAAGATATAAGAAATATTTTGATTGAGGCGGGTGCTGATACAAAGATTGTGGATATGAATGGTAAGTCCTATATTGACTGGATAGATGAATACAAGAAAAAGGAACTATGATAAAAGACTATAGAAAGAGTAGAAAAGATAATGGAAATAGATAGGGTATGTATTTCAATAAATAATAGATGCAATTTGAACTGTAAATACTGTCATTTTCATGAGAAAAAAGATGCTATTAAGAAATCTTCAATGGATGTGATAAAGATTTTGGATAATATTATTTCATATATTGAAAGTAAGGATATTAAGCTTTTCAAGATAGGATTTGTAGGGAATGGAGAACCATTGCTTGAATACGATGATTTAAAAAAAGATATATATTATACATTTCTGATTATATAAAAAATGGGGAAATTATGGCATATTCGATTACAAATGGACTTTTACTGAATGCGGACATGATAAAGTTCTTTGAAGAAAACAGAATTAATCTAGGATTTTCAATAGATGGAATTGAGAAAATACATGATATGTATCGCTGTAATACACATAGAATGGTAATGGATAAAATAGAACTCTATAAGCAGGTTACAGGCAGGTATCCAAGTATGAACTGCACTGTAGGCAAAGAAGTGATAAAGGAGGAAGAAGCTACGATTAAATTTTTTGAAAGATTTGATAATAGAATCACTTTTTCAAGGATGATTGGAGAATATGGTATTTCCCTAGATGAGTTCAACAGTTTCTTGGGTAATGCAAAGAAGAGATTGAATATTCGTATGGGAGGCTATGATTGCACTATGTATGGGGGACTGTGTGGGGCAGGCATTAACAATTTCTTTTTTGCTAATGGAAAGGTATTTTTATGTGGAAACTGTGTGGATTTGAAGGCTATATCAGATAGTAATATTAAAATAATTGAGCTTGAAAAAATATATTTGGATTTTGATAGAACAAAATGCTATAAGGAGATGATATGCGATTAGGTTTATATGGACTGCCCGGTGCAGGTAAGACTTATATACTGGATAGGATAGAGGGTATAAAAGCCCTTAATGGAAGTGATTTACTTTTAGATATTGCTCCGAAATTTTATCAAATGGATGAAATGTATAAAAAGGCTGTAAGAACTGAATTGGCAAAGAGTTTAATAAAAAAAGATGATTTTATCATGGATGGGCATTATTCGTTTGGAGATAAGATAGTATTTACAAAGGAAGATGGAGAACTCTATGATGTCTTTTTTTATATTTATATATTGATCCTATAGTACTGAAGTCAAGAATGGAAAAAAATCTTTTAAAAAAATAGTAAGTATTTAAAAATTTGATGTTGAAAAAAATGGCAGAAGTATGAAATAGAAAAAAATTGAGGGAATATTGTCATGAGCATGATAAAGATTTTTTTATGTTATCGACAATCAGGATAAGGGATATTTTGAAAAATATAGATACAATATTCTCTTTTGTAAAGGCTGTCTTAAAGGGTTTTAGCTGTGTTGACTTTGCAAAAAAAGTAGCAAATGATATTTTATCAAGTTGTGATTTTTTTACAATATTGTTCTTACAGATGGAGATAGGACATTGATAAGGGAGGACTCAAGTACTCTGATTGGATATAAAAACAAATATATTTGATGGGAATTTTTTTATACTAGTTTTTCAGAGTTTTAACCACCTATGAAAAATATGATAAAAATATATAAAAGATCTTGGACATATTCCGAAGGTTGATATTAGATATAATAATATGGTACTTGAGTCTGCTGATTTTATATTGACATCAGGGCAGATGGATATATGGGAAAATATTTCTAAGGAAATAGGAAGGCCGGTATTTGGTGGGCATCAAATGTCTGCAGACACCAAATTTTTTATTACCAAATATCTACAAATGCATAGAAGAGTAAGGGCTTTTGGAGATAGCTTGAATGATTATTTTATGTTAAAAAGAGCTGATGAAGCATTTCTTATATCTAAACCGGACGGAACTTTGAGTAGCTCTCTTAAAAATAGAGATTTGGAGGGAATATATATTGTTTGAGATCAAAAAAGATAAGAAAATAGAAGAACTTATATCTATTACAAAATCTGATTCAGGCATTAGTGGACCTATATTGGCTAAGGCACATATGGATTTGGGTATGGCAATGGGAGAACAAATAAAGGATCAGTTTACTGATGATACCACAGTTGTAGGAATACTTAGAGGAGGTATGTTTATGGCAATAGGCCTATACTATGCTCTAGACTGCCAATTTGAACTATATGATCCAAAAGCCGGGGAGTTCATCCGTCCAAACAAAGAATGTAATATTGGTGGATTCTGTGATAAATAAGGGTAGAACTATAGAACGAATACTGGATTCTACAATGAGCGTGGTTTGTGGTGTAATCAATGAGAATGCAGTGGAAAAGTTTAAAGACAGGTTATACACTATTCGTATTTCAAAAAACTCATTTGTAGGAAGTGATACGAAAGTACAAAAGGGGAATAGAGGTCCTGATACTACATTGAGATTGTTTAATCAAATATAGGAAATAGGGGAGATATGGGAAAAGTTTTTTTAAAAACAAAATTTGAAAATGAAATGAAAATGGAAATTCCTCACAGTGCAAACATTGCAAATGCCATGTACGGATTTAGAGAACTTGGAGCGGAGATTATTCCATATCACAAGATTGATGAGATTTATGATAAAGTAACAAGAGAAGATATTGTGCTGGATTATATTGGTCAATGTAATAGTATATTTGCTAAATTTGGAATTACACCGAGGATACCGGATTATCCTGATGCTTTGAAGCCATTTCTTGGAAGGAAGATTTGGAAGGATACTATAAACAGTATTTCAAGAAGTGAAGAAAAGTGGTCAGCCGGTTATTTTGTTAAGCCGGTAAGAAATAAAGTCTTTACAGGAAAAATAATAAGCAGTATTTCCGATCTTGTTGGCTGTGGGAACTATTCTGAAGATTATGAGGTGCTTGTAAGTGAGCCTTTAGATATATGTGCAGAGTGGAGATGCTTTATACTCTATGATGAGATAGTTGATGTCAGACCATATGGTTTATTACTGGATATAGGTAGAAAAAGTTATAGATATCATTATGACTTTAAAGTTTTGGATTCTATGATGGAGGCATTTGTCAAATGGGATGAAAGACCGATGGCCTGTAGTTTGGACATATGTGTTACAAAAGATGGGCAAACATTGTTGGTAGAGATAAATGATGCCTATTCACTTGGCTGCTACGGGCTTGCAAGCGTTTTCTATGCTAAGCTTATTTCAGCAAGATGGAGCGAACTTTTAGGTGTAAAGGATGATTACCGTTTTTAAGATGGATATGTAATATATTGTTGTTATCAGGAGTAGGAGGTGAATTAATGGATAATATTTGGAAATCGGGAATATATGGATTGGTGGTTGCAGATGCAATAGGAGTTCCGGTCGAATTTACTTCAAGAGAAGATAGAAAGATTGATCCTGTAACAGATATGAGAGGGTATGGAACATACAACCAGCCTGAGGGAACATGGTCGGATGACAGCAGCATGGCACTTGCAACCCTTGCAAGTATCAGAGATAAGGGCAAAATTGATTATAAAGATATAATGGAGAGATTCCACGATTGGTGTATGTATGGAGCTTATACGCCATTTGATAATGTGTTTGATATTGGTATTACAACTTCAAGAGCCATTATGAAATACAGTAACAGAGCCGATCCTCTGCAATCCGGAGGTGAGACGGAGAGGGATAACGGTAACGGCTCACTTATGAGAATTCTACCTATATGTCTGTACATATTTGAACAGCAAAAAAACTTGAAATTACCCGATGATGAAGCGATAGATATTATACATAATTGTTCAGCTCTGACACATGCACATCTAAGAAGTAAAATAGCCTGTGGGATATATTATTTTTTAGTAAAGCTATTTTAGATAAAGATGGAGAATTAACAGAAAGGCTACAGCAAGGAGTAGACAATGCATTTAAGTATTATAGTGAAAGTACTAAGAGTGAGCTTGACAATTATAACAGACTTATTTCACTTTCAGAATTTAAAGATATATTTGAGGATCAGATAAGAAGCACAGGATATGTAGTGTACACACTGGAGGCTGCGATATGGTGTTTGATAAATACGTCATCTTATGAGGAAGTTATTTTAAAAGCTGTAAATCTGGGTGATGATACTGATACTGTAGCAGCCATAACAGGTGGGCTTGCCGGGCTTTATTATGGCTATGGTAATATACCTGAGAAATGGAAATCTAAACTACAAAAAAGAGAGTGGATTGACAGTTTGTTAAATTGATAAGTAGATATTAGAAATATAATACAGGTACAAGAAAGCTGGCATTTTTAATGTACAGCTTTTTGTTTATACTAAAGAAGATAAAAACAGGAATTCTTTAGGGGGTATTTATGAGAAAAGAAAATTTGGAAACAGCTAAAAATTTAAACTTTATTTTTTGCAGTCATCCGTTAAATAAAAAGAGCGTGGATGAGGATTATATGGAAGAATATCAAGCAGCAGGCTTGAGTCATTCCTGTGCATTATTTAGCTATGAAGACTTGGAAGTTGGGAAACTGTCGCTTTATGGTGAAGATATTAAAGGTTTGACAATATATAGGGGATGGATGATGTCACCAAATATGTATGAAAACTTTTATAATCTGCTGCTTGAAAGAGGAATACAGCTTATAAATACTCCAAAGGAGTATGCAAAATATCATCTTTTACCCGGTTGGTACAAAGATTTTGAAAGGTTTACTCCTTTTAGTAGTTGGAGTGAGTCAAAGAATATAGAAGATGCTTTAAACTAACAGATGGATTAGGGGGAGCATTTATTATCAAAGACTATGTAAAAAGTAGAAAACATGAGTGGTATGATGCCTGTTTTATAAAAGATATCTGGGACAAGGAAAATACTGAGAAAATAATCAATAATTTTATTAACCGACAAGGCAGTAATCTTGAAGGTGGAGTTGTACTTCGAAAGTTTGAAAGTCTGAAATCTATAGGAAATCATAAAGATAGCGGTATGCCTATTTCAGAGGAATACAGAATATTTGTTTTCAAGGGTGAAATATTGATTGCCGATAATTATTGGAATGATTGTGGAGAAGTAAATATAACCGAAGATGAATATACCCTGATTGAATCTATAATAAGTAAGATAGAAAGCAGCTTTATAACCATTGATTTGGCAAGAAAAACTGACGGCAATCTTATAATAATGGAAATGGGAGATGGTCAGGTATCAGGATTACAGCAAATGGATACATATGAATTTTATGGTGCTTTTCAAAATCAGGGAAAGGGAAATATTTATTATATAGATTATGTCAAGGAAGCAATCAGCACATTTGTTAAATTAGGTATGGAACCTGAAGTAACAATATGTTTTAGAGGAAACAAATCAGAGTATATGATTATTGGATATAAAGATCATGTATCATTTCAAAGATGTGGTTATTATGATGGAAGTGGCGAAATAGAATATAAGACATTGGATGAATTATTTGAAGCAGAACTTATAGATGGTATATGCCTAAACAGGGACTGGAATAAGGTGGTAGATATTTGGTGCTCACCGTCTATGATAGACTTTGAGTTCAAAAAAGATAAATATAAGAAAATGGTAGAACAAAGTAATCAAGAATGGGGAGATAGGGGACCGATTTTTAAAATTGTTAAAAACGAAATTGATAAATGGAATCCATATGGTCTTTTACCGGAGTTTCCGAAGGATGAATTTAATGGTGAGAGCACAAGGATTGCGTCAGACATGGATTGGAATTCTACAACAGATAAAATAGCTAAACTTATTTCTGATGAATTTATTTTTTCATTTGGAGATGAGGGTATGTTCTCATTAAAAGCTTGTATATCAATAGCAAAGAATATAAGAAATAATATGGATAGTTTTATTAAAACAAAACAGAAAAATAAATGAAAAGATATAAAATTAGTCAGAGAAAATATTGGTGTAGAACCTGAAGTGTTTTCATACATAAAGACTATAAACCGGTAATTAAATTGTAAGATTTAGAGTGATTTTTTATACCTCCGGTATAATGACAAAAGCACTTTACTATGTTATTCTATCGATAAAGAAATATGGGCAGATTATGCCCGGAAAGGAAAAGACATAAAGACATGAGAACAATGAATCGTTTTGACTATTTAAATATTGAACGCTTTGATAACGCACTCCTTAGTATGCCGTCTAGGAAGGGCTTTGTTTTAATGCACTCATTAGAGATAGGTCAAGTACGAGAAAATTGTTTGTATAATTATAGGCATAGGTAGATACTATGCTCATAATAGATAAATGTTTTTAAGGCCGCTTACTCTAAATGGGTAGGCGGTTTTTTTGATGTAAAGGAGAAGATATGGATAGAATTGAAATAAAGGGTAGAGTAAATACAGCTGTATGCTATGCAAAGGTTGTAGAGGATGAGGCGATAGAGCAAATCAGAAGAATGTGCGATTATGTAATAACTGAAGGATCAAAAATTCGTATAATGCCTGATGTTCATGCCGGAAAGGGATGTACTATAGGTACTACAATGACTATACAGGAAAAGGCGGTTCCAAATATAGTCGGAGTGGATATCGGATGCGGAATGTACACGGTAAAACTTGGAAAAGTGGAAATAGATTTTGAAAAAGTAGATGAGGCTGCTCATTATATTCCATCAGGAATGAATGTATGGGAGGGAAGACAGGAGCACTTTGATTTAACAAAGTTAAAATGCTTCAGATATTTGAGAGATTCAAGAAGACTTGAGCGTTCACTTGGTACATTGGGAGGTGGAAATCACTTTATAGAGGTTGATGAGGCAAGTGACGGATGCAAATACTTGATAGTACATTCAGGATCAAGAAATCTTGGAAAGCAAGTTGCACAGTATTATCAGAGATTGGCGGCAAACTTAGATAGAGGGTATGATGCTTATTTTGAAAAAAGAGATGAGATAATAAGAACTTATAAGGAGCAGGGTAGAAAAAATGAGATTCAGACTGCACTAAAAGCACTTCATTGGCATGTGTATGAGTCGGAAACAAGCATGCCTGATGATTTATGCTATGTTTCGGGAAAATATTTGGAGGAGTATTTAAATGATGTTGAGATTTGTCAAAACTTTGCGAAAAGAAATCGTGAATTGATGGCAGAAATTATACTTGAGAGAACAGGAATGAAAAATCTTGAGTCATTCCATACTATTCACAATTATATTGATGTGAGTGAAATGATCTTACGAAAAGGTGCTATTGCCGCACATACCGGTGAAAAGGTATTGATCCCTATAAATATGAGGGATGGAAGCGTTTTGGCAATTGGTAAGGGTAATCCTGACTGGAATTATTCAGCACCTCATGGAGCCGGAAGACTTATGTCAAGAACTGCTGCAAAAAACAATTTAAGTTTAGATGAGTATAGAGAAACTATGAAGGGAATCTATTCCACTTCTATAAATGAAAATACATTGGACGAGGCTCCAATGGCATATAAAAGACTTGAGGATATCATAGATGTTATAAAGATTCTGTTGATATCATTGAGGTAATGAAACCGATTTATAATTTTAAGGCTTCTGAATAGGAAAGAATAACTCTTTTCTATCCGGAAGCGGAAAGGAAGAGTTATGTTTATTTTTCCTACCATAGACTTGGTAGCTACAGGAAAAAATATTGTGAGACTTAGAGAAGAGTCAGGACTTAGTGTGAGAGAATTGCAGGACATATTCGGTTTTGCTACTCCACAGGCGATTTACAAATGGCAACATGGCAGCGCCATGCCAACTATAGATAATTTGATAGTATTATCAGCGGTATTTAAAGTTTCACTAGATGAGATCATAATATTGGAAGCAAATAAAAAAATAAGTGCCTGAAACCAGGTATATATCGATTTGAATTGACGGTACATATTTAGAGTATTAGAATAGTTTAAAAAAGAGGTATATATGGGAATAGAAAAAGTTATAGTTTCAGAAAAAACAAACTGTATTTTAGAAACGTTTGGAAATGTTCCTTATACAGATGATGAAAAAAATTAGTGAAGTGATTGTAACTCTTAACATTGAAAACATGGAATTGGATAACAATGATATAGAAATGCTAAAAAGCAATCAAGAGTGGTAAGATAAGCTTTTGATGAAGCAAGAACAGAGATAATGAAAGAAATTTAGTATGCCAGATAAAAAAATACTGTTATAAAGATTCTGATATTTTTGATAAATAAGTTTGACATAAGAGATGTTAAAAAAATTGAAGCTTGCTGAAAGAAAGCTTACTATGCTCAGACTGTTGGAATTATTTGATGATCCTATTGAGGGAAGATTTGATTTAGCACACTTACAAAATATACATAGATATATTTTTCAAGATATATATGAGTGGTCCGGAGAAATAAGAACTATAGATATTGCTAAAGAGCATATGTTTTGCAATGCGAAATTTATTAGACCTCAGGCTGATGAAATATTTTTAAAGCTTAAAAAGGAAAGTTATTTAGGAAAACTTGATAATGACGGTTTCATAAAAAGGCTGGCATATTATTTGGGTGAGATCAATGCTTTGCACCCTTTTAGAGAGGGGAATGGGAGAAGTCAAAGGGAGTTTATTCGTGCGCTTGCATTAAGAAACGGCTATGTAATACATTATGATAGAATAACTCCAAAAGAGATGATATCAGCAAGTATAAAATCGTTTATGTGCAACTATCATGAGATGGAAGAACTTATTAAAAAATGCATTGAAATAAAGCTATAGAAAGCATGTGTTTTTAATATAAATATTGGAGGAAAATTGAGCAGAAAAACAGAGATAGAATTGACCAATATGTGCCTGATTTGTGATGGGAATAAGGTATTGGTTCAGGAAAAGAAGGGGACTAAGGGTGTGGTGTTTCCAGGAGGACATGTGGAAGATGATGAGTCTTTACTTGAATCTGTTATCAGAGAGATGAGAGAAGAGACAGGTCTTATTATTGAAAATCCGATAGTATGCGGATTCAAAGACTGGATACAGGAGGATGGGACAAGATACTTAGTACTCTTATATAAGGCTGATGAATTCAGTGGTAAGTTAAAGTCATCTGAGGAAGGAAGAGTATTTTGGATAGACAGGTCAGACTTAGACAGTATAAATTTGATTTGGAATATGAAAGAGTTACTGGAGATATTTGACTCTGATAGATATAGTGAATTCTTTTTTAAAATTAAGAACGGAAAATATAAGGGCGAACTATTGGGATAGTGGAAACTGATTCATTGAATACAGTTCAGGTACTATATATCTTGAGACTTTTAATTTTAGATTGTAAAACAAAAACTCTAAAGGGATACCTGAACTGTAACATTCATGGATTTATCCGAGTCATTTTTTTTATAAAAAATTAATTGACAACAGAATTGTTTTGTGTAATACTCTGTAATTGAGTTAGGAGACACTAACAAAATGAGTATTGTAGGAAATCAAATTTATTTTATATTCATGGAGGACTTATGAAGAAAAGATATCTATCTATATTGGCACCTGCAGCATTTGCATTAATGATAACAGGTTGTGGGAAGGCAGCTGACACAACTACTACAGTAGCAGAGAGCAGTACTATGCAGAGTGAAAGCCAGACAGAGGTTAGCAAAGAGATCAAGTCTGAGATTGGCAATGAAAATTATGTTTATGCAAAGATAAATATTCCATATGCTGATTATTACTATGGTGAGATCAATGATGTGAAGCCTGAAGCTGACCCGGAGAAGCTTACAGCAAAGCTTGATGCACCGGATGCAGCGGCAGATATCAGAAGCGACGGTAATTATGATGCTGTAAGTTCAGTTACAAACAAAAAAGCTGAAAAAATTGGATCAGCAGTGTCAGAGGTAGTTGGTGACGGATCAACTATTTCAGGTGTAAAAGAGGTAAATATTGCTATTTCAAAGGCACTTTATGAGGATGCTAAAAAGGCTATAGAAGAAAAAAAGGAGTCGACCAATCCTCTTCTTAAATTTGTAGCTGAGATTACAGAGACTACAGATACAACACCGGCAGAGTATAAGGTGTTAAATTCAGATGGTACATTCTCAAAGACAGTTGGAAATACTGTTAAAAATGATTTGGAGTCAAGCATTACAACTACATCAAATTATGGAAACTATGAAATTGATATAAAGGACTTGGAACTTGAAGTAGACAATGTTCAAGGTGTTGTTTTAGAAACAAAGGAAGGCAAGAAATATGGTCTTGAGCATCTTGAGAATATCTGGATTACACCGTCAGAACTTGCACTTGCTGCAGCACCATTTAAGGAGAATCATGGAAATGCACAGGCATATTTACGTTACCAGGATCTTCCGGGACAGACAATTTCTAAGATAACATATTTACTTAAGGATGCTGATGATATTGAGATAGGTACAGATCTTTTCTGTAAACTTTTAGTACCTGAAAATTACAGTATAAAGGGTGATGAAAGCACAAATTATACTAAGGACGGTTCACAGATTAATTTTGAAATCGCATCAGATGATAGTAAGTATGCTATAGGAAGAGCAGTATCAAAAAAGAAGGATGTAGATATCACAAATGTGAAAGAAGAGAATGGTGTATTGAGTCTGCCAAAGGAGTTTGTACCTGGTAAATATCAGTTCATATTTACAAATGACAAATATGCAGATTTAAGCTTTACAGCTGTTATCAATTCAAATCTGAGTGCAGATCAATTCCACTTTGAGAACAATACTCTGACATTAGATGAGAATGAGTCAGGTCTTACTATCAAGGAGTATTTGAATGCTATTACAGGTGCTAAGGTAAATGATACAGAGTACAAGGGTGGTAAGGGTAGAAAGTTTGGAAAAGTTGCATTCAATGAAGATGGAAGTATAAATTTGGATGCAAAATACAGTTCAGACGGTAAGGATGAGCCGGTATTTGCAGAAGCAGGAACATATACAATAGTTCTTAGTGCTGATGGATATCCTGATTTAACAATTGAGGTAACAAAATAATGAGATTAGTCGCATGTCTGATTGTGGCATTGGCTTTCTTTGCCGCTTTAGAAAAGCCTATAAAAAAACATGCAACATTTTTTTACATTGCAACTATTATAATTAGCATTCTTTCTGTTATGGCACCTAAGAAAGGGTTGCCATTTGTAGTTGATTATCTTGTAAAGAATGTATTAACAAGAGGCACCTTAGCAGGTGCTCTCTTTATTCTGGTTATGGTGGCATCGGTGTGTCCACAGGTAAAAATGAGAGGCTTATTGCTACGTACAAGAGGTGAGATGGCGATCATAGCGGCATTATTTACTCTTACTCACAATATAGCCTATGGGCAGTACTATTTTGTAAAACTCTTTACAAATATATCTGAGCTGGATACGGTAAGAATATTTGCGGCAGTACTGTCACTAATAATGATAATACTTTTGATTCCATTAACTATCACATCTTTTATGGTTATCAGAAGAAAAATGAATCCAAAGAAATGGAAATCGCTACAAAAACTTTCTTATGTTTTCTATGGACTGTTGTTTGTGCATATAGCATTGATATTTAGTGTATCTATATTGAATGGACATCTGGATACACTGATTGATTTAACTGTGTATGCATTTATATATATAATTTATCTTATTTTAAGGGCTAAGAAGCATAAAAAACAAAGAGTTTAAGCATAGTCTTTGCTATAGCAGTTTGTACCATTTATACATCTCTTGCCGTATTTGGATTTAAGACGGCAAGAAATTATGAAGCAGAAGATAAAGAAGAAGAGACTACTGTTTCATCGGAGACAAGCTTGTCATCAGAAATAACATACAAAGATGGAATATATGAGGGCAGTGCTACCGGATACAGCGGAAAGATGACTGTGTCGGTGACTATATCCGATGGAGAAATTACTGAAATAAAGATATTGGATACCGGAGATGATGAGGAGTATTTGATAGATGCAAGGGATGTTATTCCTGAGATTATTGAAAAGCAATCTACAGAAGTAGATACTATAAGTGGTGCTACACATAGTTCAAAAGGAATAATTCGTGCAGTAGGAAAAGCACTTGAGAGTGCAAAAGAAGAATAGATTTAGTTTAAGCCTGAGTGAAAACTTGGGCTTTTTGTGTAAAAACATATTTAGTTGTAGCCTGATTTATAACAGGGGAAACATGTATTAAAAACCTATGATTTTATGTACTATCATGAGACAGAGATTGAATAGAGTGTAAGCATTATATGTTAAAATCAAGTTTAGATAAATAACAACTTAAATGTAAGATAAAATTAAAAATATTTACAAAATTATATACATATATTACAATGCATTGAATAAATTAAAAGAAAAGTTATTATTTATATAGTAATTTTATGTTGTGATATTTTTATACAATGTAGTATAATTTATACATGTTATTCAAATCAAGGTTTCTAAGGTATAAACAAGAACAGGAGGACATGCGATGATTAGTATACGTAAACTTAGACTACATATGGGGATGACACAGAAGGAATTCGGAGAAATTATTGGGGTAAAGCAGCAAACTGTATGCAAATATGAGCGTGTTAATACAAATGTTAGTTTGGAAGTGTTACAAAAGATCAGTGATGCATTTGGTGTAAAAGTTGAAGAAATGATAGAAGACAATTTGGAAAGATATATTCAATCGGGGAATAGAAGAAATATCAGTCTTGAAATCGAAAAAGGATATAATAAATCGAGTTAGAAAAACTTAATGGTAAAGAATTAAAAAAATTAATAAAAATTTTTTTATCTTAGTTGGATGTTGGAGCTTAGATTTCTGAAAGGTGCCTTTTTCTATATTATTTAAATTAATCTATAAATTAAATATCAAAATATATCTATAATATTTTGTATGTTTATTTCATACGGCAAAAATTAGTAAAGTACTCTATTAATGCGGTAAAAAAACATAATTATATTTATGTAGGATCTTATTTGTGTGTATATTTTTTTGTAATATGTGATAAAAACCATTATCAGAACATAGATTCCCATACTTTTTGTTTGATATAATAATATAAGACTCTCTGATGCTAATGACCTAGGTGATAAGAGATAATAGATGAGGTTAATGAAAAGGAGGTTAATTATGTGTGAGGTACTTGATATAGTTGAGGCTCGTGGAATAGAAAAGGGAATAGAAAAAGGAGCAAAAGTTATAAGTAGGTTGAATACAATATTGGCAAAAAGAAGGGAATTTGGAAAAATATAATAAGGGCTAATACAGATAAGGTATATCAAAATGAACTTTTGAAAAAAAATATGACTTGTTAAAGGATTTTGATTATGATTAATAAATACAGCTGTTACCTAAAGACAAAAACATGAGTATGTAGCAAAAAGATAATGCTATATTGGGATTTTTTTTCTTTAGTGTAACAGCCTTTTTATTTTTTTATAATGAAAATATATCTTCACACATACAATGCAACAGATGTTTATTATTATACTGTTGATGTCAAAAAAATAAAGTCTTATATTTATATAATATGCCGATAAAGAGTCTGATAGAGTGCATAAAAATTAAAAATAAATTTATCTAATATGCCGAAAATACATGAGATACTACGAATCGTAGTATCGTCACTTGCCAAGAATTTTATAGTTAGTATAATAGAGCCATCAAATATTTTTGCATGATGTTTGATTTGATATCTAAAATCTGTTTGGAAAGTGCACTTTCTACTCTGACTATTCCAGTTCATCTAAAAATTCTAAACATCATGTATGAACCGGTGCACTGGTTTGTTTTTCTCTCATATAGGTTATAGCCAAGTGGATAGGAACTTTCCTACCACTTGGCTATAGGACAAAGAAATCGATTGTTATAATTTTGATCAGAACATAGATTCCCATAAATTTATTTGATATAATAAAGGAGTAGATATGCAGGAAAAGGATATAACCCAGAAGATGCTTGAAAGATATAATGATGTATTTTCTGATATATTAAATGTGCTATTATTTAAAGGTGAACGGCTGGTGTCAGAATATACACTAAAGGATATAAAGACTGACTCTGTATTAAAGATTGATGGTAAGGTTCGTTTTCAGGATAGAGATGTAGCCAAGTATTGGAAGAACAGTCGAATTAACATAGCCTTGTTTGGACTTGAAAATCAGACAAGTCCAGATAGACTGATGCCTCTTAGGATTATTAGCTATGATGGAGCAGAGTATGCTAAACAGTCTAGACATAAATATAGATATATTAAGAAATATCCTGTAGTTACACTGGTATTATACTTAGGTTATGATGGAAAATGGACATGTCCGAAGAATCTGCTTGGACTATTGGAAATAGACGAGAAGTTAAAGCCTTATGTAAGTGACTATAAGATCAATGTATTTGAAATAGCATATCTGGATAGAGAGACTATAGATGCTTTCCGTAGTGATTTTTGGATATTGGCGGACTATTTATATCAGATGAGAACAAACAGCACCAAGAAGCCCATAAATAAAGGGTTTCGAGGTGCTTATTTTTGTTTTTGATAATAAAATGATAATGTTTTATAAATTTTCCAACTTTTGGGCAAGTTCTTTTTGCTTGTTTGGGTAAAGGTGTGCATAAGTGTTCAGTGTCATTTTAATGTCTGAATGGCCTAACCTGTTAGCGATTAGTAACGGGTTTTCTCCAATCTCAACCAATAAAGCAACATGTGAATGCCTAAAGTCGTGTATTCTCATGTGTGGCAAGCCTGCCAGCTTTAAATACTTATCTTTTTTATACTCTATGCTTTCCTTCCTGATGTTAAGAAGTGAGGCTGTGGCATCTGTATCAAGGCAATGTTCTTTATACTCTTTATTTCATCTATTAGGAAGCTGGGAAGCGTTACAACTCTATTACTTGATTTTGTCTTTGGTGTTGTTGTTACATAGCTACCTGCTGCATATCCTTTTGTTTTACTAATATGCAGCAGTTTATTATCAATGTCCACATCTCCAAATGTAAGGGCCATCAGTTCGCCACGCCTCAAACCGGCAAAGAATAATAAATCAAATATAACCTTATCCCTTATGTCTGTAATGTTAGATTTAAAGGCTTTGTACTGCTCCAGTGTTAAAAATATCTTTTCTTTTATATAATAGCTTGATAGCTTGTATTTAGCCTTGTAATCCTCTAGATATACATCTAATAGAGTCTTAAACAATATTGTTGGCTGGTTACTGTAATGCTCCAAGAAATCACGCTCCCAGCTTTGGGCTTCTTTTTTTGTTGTAAAGCCTCTTTTAACCTTTTGTTTCTTATGACCTAAGTAATCCTTATAGTAGCAGGACACAAACCAAGATCCCTTTTTGTTATTATCTTTATAAACAGGCATTTTCTTAATCCTCCAAAGTTTCCCGGCTATAGAGCTGTTAAGGAAATGCCGTATATAAGCGTATAAGGTCTATACACTTAATAGAACCGTTACAAAGAAAAAGAGTAACGGCACTATTAAATATATAGGCTATTTTTTATTCTATGGTGTCTATTTTGAGTTTTAACAGAACAAAGGTATAAAAATAGGGCAGAAACCAAAAGCCGTTACAAACGAAAATAAGGGGGTTGTGCGGCGTGGTACTTTAAGCGGACACCACATAAAAGTAGAATCTGCCCTTAAAGATAGTAACCACAGGGGCAGCCTACTAACTTTGTGAGTACCCTTTTATTCTGTAACGGCAAAATAAAACCAACATTTTCCAACATTTTTGAGGGGGTCGTTTGAAAGGGCAACCACACCATGACCATACTCTAAATATGGACGTGCTTTTTAGGCACATCCTTTTATTGTTCGTCCGGATCTGTTCCCGGTAACGATATATCTTTGAATTTTAATATCCTATCCTCTATCCATAACTTATATAGACTTTCAGGCATTGAACCATTTTCATACAGTGAATATACTTTTTGAAAATCTTCAAAAAAACCAATTATCGCAGAGTTAACGGTTTTTAAAACTCCTATGCTGTATGTATCATTTTTATTATATGGAGTACCGGCACTATTTGCCATTGTATATATCATTTCTCTTTCTTCAGGATCATTAACACAATCTACATATTCTTTAAAAGTAGCTTTATTAATACTCATATTCCATATATTTTCAAGTTCTAATATTGGCACTAATGCCGCTAACATATCAGCATATGTTTTTATCTTTTTATTTTCGGGGTTTTCAATCCCTAACAACCAATTAGCGGATACATTAAAGCAATTAACTAGCTTATTTATTATAGTAATCGGTGGAGTTCTTACTCCGTTCTCATAGTATGACAAGGACGAGGGAGTTATCTCTAAGTATTTAGCTAATTCGTTTTGAGATACGTTATTATCAACTCTTATTTTTTTTAATCTTTCGCCAAAAGTGATGTTTTCCATGTAATGCCTCCTTTTATATATGTATATTAACACTTTTACAGAAAAAGAGCAACGAAATCGAATTAATAAACAAAAATACAATAAATTAACAAAAACGATTGACACCTCATAAAATATATACTATAGTGAATATATAAACAAAAAAGAAAGGAGTTAAACAGATGAGAATTGACAGGATTAAGTTTGCTCATGCTATGGTTGACAAAGATATGAGTGTATCTGTATTGGCAGAGCTTACAGGCTTATCAAGGGGGACTATAAGCGGCATTAAGTGCGGTAAAAGTTGCCTATATGAGACAGCCGAAAAGATAGCGGAAGTGCTAGGCGTAGAAGTTAAAGACATTAGAGAAAAATAATTAACAGCATTCCCGGCTATAGAGTTGTTAAGGAAAAATAAAAAGAAAGGAGCTTACAGAATGGAAGAAAAGCAAAAGCAAGGTGACAGGGTGAGAAGCCAGGCCAATATTGACAGCATAAGAGAGCGTACGCACTTAACCGCCGAAGATATAGCGTTTTTACTAAGTCGAAGTAGTAGCGTGGCCTATAAGATATTAAATGACCTAAACGCAGATCTAAAGTGTAAGGGCTTTTATATCGTAAAGGGCAGAGTACCAAAAAAGTACTTTTGTGATAAATTCGGGATACCATACGAAAGCGTAAGTTAAGAGGGTGACAATTTGCAATTAGACGAATTTTTAAGACGCTTTAACGGTGTAAAACGCATTAGTACCGGGAATACTTATAAAGCCCTATGCCCCTGCCATAACGACAGGCAAGCAAGTTTAGGAATATCAGCCGAAGGCGACAAGATACTAATAAATTGCCTTGCAGGTTGCCATTACAAAGATATATTAGCAGAGGTTGGACTAACTGAAGCAGATCTATTTAATGACGGCAAGACAAAGCAGGAAGAGAGTTGGCGGGAAAAAATAGAGGGTTGTATAAAGATGCCTATAGAAGCTGTATACGACTATAAGGACGCTACAGGCAAATACTTATACAGCAAAATCCGTTTTGTTGGTAAGCATATAAAGTATGCAGTTGTAGACCGTAAGGCCAACAGCTTCACAATGAGGAAACCTGAAGGCATTAAATCAACTATGTATAATTTGCCTGCTGCCTTAAAAGCAATTAAAAAAGGTTTTCCGGTATATATCACAGAGGGAGAAAAAGACGTTGATACACTTAAAAAAATACATTTTACAGCTGTAATGGCTGGCGGTGTAAGTGATTGGCGTTCAGAATTTGCCCACTATTTCACAGGTGCAAGGGTTGTTATATTGCCGGATAATGATACTCCGGGGCTTGACCTTAAGGACAAAATAATAGCAGATCTAAAGCCGTTTGCACACTCTATAAAATGGGTTGTTACATCAAAGGCAGAGCATGGAGATGTAACGGACTATTTAACCAAAGAGGGACACTCTAAAGAGGACTTAAAAAAGCTTATAGAGGAAGTTAAGCCAGTTGCTGCCCCTTGGATTCAGATAACCGAAAGGAAAGACGGAAGCCAAAAACAGAGTGTTAATCCGGGATTATTAAAGGCCTGCATAAGCGAACATTTAAGTTATAAGACGGTGGACGGTAGTTATTACTGGTATGAGAACGGATATTATAAGCGAACGGACAAAAACACCGTTAAGGCTAAAATATCGGCTTATATACCGGATGGAATAGCAAACGATAATCTACTGAACAATGTTTATAATTTAATGCTTGCGGATGTTGACCATATGGCAAGAGAGGAGGACTTTAACAATGAAGAAAACTATATAAACTTTAAGAATGGTTTATATAACCTTACAACAAGGAAGCTAGAGCCACACAATGAGCATATTCTATATACAAGGCAGATAAACACCGACTATATAGAGGGTGCAAGCATGGCAGATATAACAAGCACTTTCACACGGTTTATAGGTGATTTATGTAAGGGCGTAGATGGTGCTATTGATTGGCAGAAGTACAAGGCGTTACAAGAAATAATAGGCCTTGCTATATCTAACGTACACGGCCACAGGACGAAAAAAGCGGCGATTTTATACAGTCCTATAGGTAATACGGGTAAAAGCCAGTTTTTAAGCCTTATTTCTAATTTGGTAGGTCCGGAGCATATAACCACTATACCATTACAAAATATGAATGAGGACAAGGGGCGTTTTGCTTTTGCAAATGCTGGGTTAATCCGTCTTATTATGAACGGAGATCAAGGCAAAGCCACAATAAAAGACAGCTCCATATTTAAGCAAGTAACCGGAGGCGATTATATCAAAACCGAGGGCAAGGGAAAAGATATAAAAGCCCTTGTATTTAAAGGCTTTATAATTATTGCTTGTAACGATTTACCGTATTTTGCAGACGATAAGGGCGACCATGTATATAGGCGTATGTATATAGTGCCTTGTACTCATGAAGTACCAGAAAAGGAGAGGGACGCAAGTATATTAAATAAAATGCTTGAAGAACTCCCGGCAATAGTAAATTGGGCAATCGAGGGACTGCATAGGCTCAGGGAGAATAACTATAATTTTTCCGAAGTTGCAGCAGGCCAAGAAGTAATTGCAAATTACCGTAAGAACAGCGATACCGTTTATAGTTTCCTGATGGATGAGGGCTATATAATTACCAAGAATCCAGCGGATAAGGTGAGCAAAAAAGAATTATTAACTGCATATAATGCCTATTGTCTTGATAATGGACGGCAGGTGGTAGGGGTAAGACAGTTTAGCGAAAGACTTAAAAAGCTCACAGGGTTAGAAATAACGAGGGTTCGAGTAGACAAATACAGAGATTATTATGTTCAAGGAATTAAAGAAGAAAACAATGAATTTATAGCGGCGACAGATGCAGAGAATGAAATATTTAGCAACGGTTAAGTGTCCCAAAATGCAAAACGTAAAACTGGGACAAATAGCCGTTACAAAGAAAAATAGCTTTATAAAAAATTTATGTTTTTGCATGCTGTCCCAAAAACAAGGTACATTGTCCCTAAAACGTCCCTAAAATTTTTAGCTTTTTGGGACAGAAAAAGCACGCATTTAAGCCATTTATTAAATATTGTCCCTATTGTCCCATATTTATTTAAGTTATAAAAATAAATTTAAAAAATAGGGTATAAAAACATATATAAAAAAGAAGTGCAAAAATCTTGGGACTTTTGGGACAGAGGGAAACAAGCCATATTTTTCCTTGTAACGGCAGAATAAGAGAAAAGGAGTATAAGCAATGACAAGGGAACAGGCCTATGATCTGATACATGAAAGATTATATAAACTAAGTGATTACTGGCTGTATTTTATAGCAGCCTTGATATTAGATAAAGAAAAGGAGCAAAGGAATGAATAAAATAACTGATATTTTTGAGGAGTTCGAGAAAATGAGCGGCCAAGTAGTTATAACACATGGCGAAGAGACATTAAAAATTGCTAAAAAGTTAAGCGGCTTACTAGCCAGATTACCAATATGCCTTGCAGATAATAATAGACTGGTGCATTTGATGAAAGACCAGTTAGTGACTGCAGAGCGTGAACAGTTCTTGGCGGGGTTTGATTTAGGATTGAAGATGGCGGATGTATTCAAAGAGGATAGGAGGAGTAAATAACAATATGAAAAGCGATATTAAAAAACTGGATAACATAAAGGAACTAATAAGCATAAACTTAGAGCCGTTACAAAATGATGATTATATTTTCTTAAAGGCTATAAATACTATGATCGTTGAGTATGTGAATGCAAAGTACAGAGAGGAGTGGTAATAATGAGTTTATCAGGAAGAACAAAATACTGTATGGGTAAATATGGACATGATGGGGAAGAGATTTATTCAGACATAGAACAGGAAGTTATTAGAGAAATTGACGGATACCTTATAAACCTTGAAGAGGCATACGGGCGTATTGATAGCCTGTACATAAACGGTTTTACAAGGGAATATTTTGATGGCCGACTGTACAAGGATTATCCAAAGCCCTATATGGAAGATGCAAGATTCCATTATGATATTTTAGGTAATGAAATAAGTATTTTAGGCAGGTTCTTAGCAGAAGCGAGGGAATATATAAAGGAGTTACAAAATGATAAAGATAAAGGCAAGTTGCAGTGATAGGCACGAAGTAAGCAAGATTATTAAGCTTTTAATGCCATACATGACAGATAAAAGGCCTAAAGTTGCCAAGTCTGAAGATGGAAAATATAAGAGGGTGTATATATGCATAGACAGCGAGAAAATCCCAAAAATCAAGCTGTAAATGCCTGTTTATACCCGGGTGGCTAACATACCATTAAAAGCTGTTAAACAACAATATATGACCTAGACCAGAATACGGGGGTATATCCACTATAAGGGTATGCTCCCTATTTTGTTACCTTTTTTTTCCATCGAAGCAAGGACGAAGCGAGAGAAAATCGCAAATGAACAACGGACGAACAACGAGAAAATCATTTTATAATTATACATGTCGTCCTTTTCTCCCATGCGTCACTTTTAAATTTTAACAGAGGACGAACAGAGAGAAATTGCAAAATCCCTTTGTTCTTTCCTCCAAAAGCGTTCGCTAAAATGTTTAAAAAGGTTATAAAGATTTATACATATACATCCTCTTATGTGGTATAATATAACATAGCAAACAAAATATTTGAAGTACCCCGGCAAGGCTTAATTCCTTTACCTGTTGTCGGAAGTCTGAAAAGATGTGGGAAGTATTAGGGCGAATGATTGGCGTTCGCTTTGGTGCTTCCTTTTTGTTTGCTAATTTGTAACCATTCCTTTACAACAAATTACGAAAGGAGATATAAATGCAGGTAAAAGATAGACTTGCAGAGTTAGGATTGACACAGGAGCAGTTGACAGCTGTAACGGCTTTATTTTCAGAGTTTGAAGCGGAACATGACAAAGCTATGGACGAATTAAAGCTTGATCACGCTATAAATACAGAGCTTGCAGCGTCTAAAGTTAAGAATGTTAACATTGTAAAAAAAGCGTTGGAGTTGGAGAATGTAAAGCTTAATGATGCGGGAGAGCTTGAGGGATTATCCGAGCAATTGAACGCACTTAAGGAAAGCGATCCATATTTATTTGGTACTGATACTAATAAGTCAGGTGTAGCCGGATATAATCCTGGTAATGGTGGAATGCCTACAGGATTTTCACAAAAAGACCCTATTTGGGGAATTGGTGGCGGAGAAAGAATATTCTAACGAAAGGAATTTTATTAAATGGCAAATACAATTAATTTGGCAACTAAATACCTGCCTTATGTTGATGAGCTTTTTACTAATGAGAGCAAAAGGGAACTTGTAACTAATAATGATTTTACTTGGGACGGTGCCCATACAGTGAAAGTTTATAAGGTTACTACAAGTCTTATGAATGATTATGACAGATCAGGCGAGAAGGTGGAAGCCGGGCAGATATGGAGCAGATACGGAGTTGTTAAGGGATTAGATGCAACAACCGAAGAAATGACACTAAAAAGGATCGTTCCTTTACCTTTGCAATTGATAGGCTGGATATTAACGAAACAGCGGGACAACTTGCAGCACAAGCAGCACTTGCAAGGCAGATCAGGCAGGTAGTTATACCTGAAATAGATGGATATGTTTATAAAGTAATGTGTGACAATGCCGGTATTAAAGAGACCAATGTAACACTTACCAAAGAAAACATATACGATAAGATCATAGAAGCAAACTCACAACTTGACGATGTGGGAGTTCCGGAGTTTGGCAGGGTGCTTATTATGACACCGGCTATATATGTTTTACTTAAGAAGAACAAGGACGTTACAATCAATCAGGATGTAGGGCAAGAGTTGAGAGTTAAGGGCGTTGTTGGAGTTATGGACGGTTTAGGAGTGCAAAAAATTCCTGCTAATCGTTTACCGGATAAGTTCGGGTTTATGATCGCCCATAGTGTGGCGACTGTTGCACCGGTAAAATTAACTGATTACAAAATCCATGATAACCCTCCGGGAATTAGTGGCAATTTAGTAGAGGGGCGTATTGCATATGACGCCTTTGTATTAGACAACAAAGCAAAAGCAATATACTATCTGCAGAATAAATAGCATTTAGCCCCCGTAAAAAGGGGCTTTTTTATTAATGTAATGGATAATAGTATGTTGACATTTGTTAACATTAAAGGGGTTTTATGCGGAAATTAAGTATTGAGAGGCTATCACTTTACTTGAAAGCCAAAAAAGATTATGACGACCTAAAAAAATATTATGATAGAGAATTAAAGGCAGCAGAAGAAGAATATTTATATAGCCTTAAAGCTGTACGCTATGATGGTGTAAAGGTTGACGGCGGACAACATACCGATATAGCCGATAAGATAGCACGATACGAAGAATGGCGAGAACAAACAGATAAGCATTGCGAATTTTGGCTTGATTACCGTAAGCGTTGTATAGATTCTGAAAAAGAGCTTACAGAAAAGTATATAGATACTGAAGTGCCGTGGCTTGTACGTGTGTTTAGCGATTGCGAAACATGGAAACTGTAATGTGCCTTTATTGCAAGAAGTACTAAGGCTTAAATACATAGAGTGTAAGACGGAAAGGGATATAGCCACAGCCCTTAAGATAACCGGGCAAGATGTGGCCAATATGCTATATACTTATACAGAACTTACAGATCGACCGCCAAAGAGGGGCAGAAAAAAATGATAATAAAATGATAATCAAATAATAAAAAATAGGGTTTAAAAATAAAATATAGTGGTATTAAACACCGTTTAATAGTATAAAAAACATAAAAAACAAGTGTATAAAATATATCAGATGAGGGTAAATGGAAAGTATTTTGCTGATAACAAGAGTATAGATCATATAGAGGAGCTTTTAATGCTAATGTCGGTAATGACCGGTGATAAGAGATTTGAAGAGATAATAGATGAGGTTAATGAAAAGGAGGCTAACAATATGTGTGAGGTACTTGATATAGTTGAGGCTCGTGGAATAGAAAAAGGAGCAAAAGTTATAAGCAGGTTGAATACAATATTGGCAAAAGAAGGGAATTTGGAAAATATAATAAGGGCTAATACAGATAAGGTATATCAAAATGAACTTTTGAAAAAATATGACTTGTTAAAAGGATTTTGATTAATAAATACAGCTGTTACCTAAAGATAAAACATGAGTATGTAGCAAAAGATAATGCTATATTGGAATTTTTTTTCTTTAGTATAACAGCTTTTTATTTTTTTATAATAAAAAAATATTTTTTTACATATACAATGCAACAGACGTTTATTATTATACTGTTGATGTCAAAAAAATGAAGTCTTATATTTATATAATATGCCGATAAAGAGTTGGATAGAATACATAAAAAAATTAAAAAAATAAATTTATCTAATATGCCGAAAATACATGAGATACTACGAATCGTAGTATCGTCACTTACCAAGAATTTTATAGTTAGTATAATAGAGCCATCAAATATTTTTGCATGATGTTTGATTTGATATCTAAAATCTGTTTGGAAAGTGCACTTTCTACTCTGACTATTCCAGTTCATCTAAAAATTCTAAACATCATGTATGAACCGGTGCACCGGTTTGTTTTTCTCTCATATAGGTTATAGCTAAGCGGATAGGAGTTTTTCCTACCGCTTGGCTATAGGCCGAATAAATTATTTCAGTTTTCTATTATGCATACATTTTAATTTATCTTTAAGATTATATATAGTAAGCGAGTAATTATGCACCCAAGCATGGCAGCAAGTTTGAAACAAGTTCGCTTGTAGTATGGCTTCAGATTTTTTTAAAACTAAGATGAAGGAATGGAATTAAAAGATCTGAAAGAATGAGGCCGGTACTGAGTGAAAAATCAGTTTATAAATATTTGATGTGTAATGCAAGACTATATGATGCAAGAGACTCTTTTTGGAAAGCAAAACGGGAGGATAAGCCGCTAACACATTTAGGTGGGAATATGTATGTATTATTTCTAATGGCTTTTATAATAAAAAAGTGTTATCTTAATATAAAATAAAGAAGGCGGATATAATCATGATAAAAGCGGTACTTTTTGATATGGATGGATTGATGTTTGATACAGAGAGAGTGTATGGTAAAGCATGGCAGAATGCAGCAAGATTACAAGGTTGTGAGATTAGTGATGAAGCCATATTGAAAATAAAGGGGGCTAATAGAACATTAGTATATGAAATACTTAGAGAAGATGCAGGGAAAGATTTTGATATAGATGAGGGTAGAGTTGTAAGAGAAGAGTATATTGCTAATCATATAAAAAAGAACGGATTAACAAAGAAAAAAGGCCTGGATAATTTGTTGAAATTTTTAAAAAGCAATAACATAAAAGCCTGTCTTGCTACATCTACTAAGTCAGAAACTGCACTTAGATATCTTAAGATGGCAGAGGTATACGAGTACTTTGATGACTTCACCTGTGGTGATGAAATAGAAAATGGTAAGCCGGCACCGGATATCTTCTTAAAGGCTGCAAGCAAACTTGGAGTGGATATAGGTGAAAGTTTAGTACTTGAGGATTCTATAAATGGAATAAATGGAGGTTTGGCAGCAGGTGCAAGGGTGATAATGGTGCCTGACACTATAGAGCCTACAGATGAGATAAGAAAAAGAGTAGATGCTGTGAAAAAAGATCTGGATGAAGTCGCAAATTGGATAAAAGAAGTAAATAAGAAAATATAGGTAAAATATGGAAGAGAAAAGAATAAATCTTCAATATATAGTATTACAGGGACTATATATGACATTGTACTGTGTGAGTTGTGGATTTATTTCATTTTATTTGCAAGGCAATGGCTTTGCTAATAGTGGAATTGGAATTATAACAGCTGTATTTTGTCTGTTTGCAGTAATATTTCAGCCGATAGTGGGAAATATATGTGATAGAATAGACAGATTGACATGGAAAAAGCTGATTATTATTTTGGGATTACCATATATTGTTATATGTATAGCTATGCTTATTATAAAAGAAAGATGGATCATAGCCATATTGTTTGGAATGATGTATATAATAACAAATATTTATTTACCACTTATAAATACCGCATTATTTTCCTATAAAAGAGAAGGAATAGAGATAAATTTTGGTGTTGCCAGAGGAATGGGATCTGCAATGTATGCACTTATGGCATTATTTATTGGAAATATAGCGGTGAGAGTTGGAACTAGAATAATTCCGATGTCAGGACTTATCATTATAGCTTTATTTCTAGGCGTAGTATTTTCTATGTCCGTAGCAGATAAAATCAAGTCAGATAGAAATGAAACTAAACGAACTAATATTGTAGGGTTCATCAAAAAATATCCCTATTTTTCAATAATGCTTTTGGCAGTACTGTTTATATATTTTTCTCATAATATTATAGGTACATATCTCTTGCAAATAGTACAGTCGCTAGGCGGCAATAGTGGAAATTTAGGAATAGCAATGTTTATACAGGCATTAGCAGAAATACCGGTTTTATTTACATTTTCTTATATAATGAAAAAAGTTAAGATTGGAAACTTAATGATTTTGGCAGGAATAGGATATGTAGTGAGAGGAATATTGTATTTTATTTCAGGAAGTATAATGATGATCTATACTATACAGCTTTCTCAAATATTTAGTTTTGCTATAGTCACAGCAGCGTCAGTATATTTCACAGGAATGGTAGTGGATGTAGAGGATCAAACTACAGGATTGGCATTTATGTCAGGAATGACAGCAGCAGGTACAGTGCTTGGCTCTTTGCTTGGTGGAGAGATTTTGGACCACATTGGTATGAGATCAATGCTGGCAGTCAATATTTTGATTACAATAATTGGACTTGGTATAGCAGTATGCTCTATAAAACTGCTTAGGAGTAAGAAAAAGAATAAATATGTGTAAGTGAAAGTCGGGTGTAACACAAGCAGGTGTAATACTCGGCTTATAATTTTAAAGAAACTATAAATATAGAGACAATTGTATTATATATGTAGTAGAATGGTATGGAAGATTAAAAGTATGGGAAATATTATAGGGGATTGGTTATGCAGTTTAATTCTTTTATTTTTATATTATTGTTTTTACCAGTGACGGTTGCACTATATTTTATAGCTAATAGAGTGTGTAGTAGACTTGGTAAATTAGTGTTATTGGTATCTAGTGTTATTTTTTTATAGTTATACAGATTATAAGCTACTTTTTTTTATATTGGTATTAAGTATATTTGTGAATTACATAGGCACTATTTTTTGATTGAGAGGTATAGAGATAGAAAAAAATATGCTTTTTAGTTGCTATACCTATAATAGCTAATATTATGTTATTACTATACTTTTAAGTATTTGAATTTTTACGATATCAAATATAAATTTTATCTTTTTCTCGGAATATAGCATTAAATAATATTATATTACCATTAGGAATAAGCTTTTTTTTACATTTCAACAAATAGCATATGTGGTGGCGGTATCCAAAGGAGATATTAAAGATAATAATATCATAGATTATATCATATTTATTCTTTATTTTTCCAAAAGATCTTAATGGGACCATTGATGGATCCGGTGGATTTTTATAGAACAGTTAAATGATGATGATTTAAAGAAAATAGATATTGAAAAATATAGCACTTGGTATTAAAAATATTTTTCATTAGGATTATTTAAAAAAAGTTATGTTTGCAGACGTTTTTTTGCTAAAGTAGTTAACTGGGGTTATTCAAATATAGGTGATGCATCATCGATGGATTTGATACTAGTGATACTTTTCTATAGCTTTGAGATTTATTTTGATTTTAGTGGCTATAGTGATATGGCAACAGGAGCATCTCTTATGTTAAATATAAAATTACCAATCAATTTTGATTCACCATATAAGGCCTTATCAATAAAAGATTTTTTTGGAAAAGATGGCATATTTCACTCACATCTTTTTGACAAAGTATATTTATATTCCTTTAGGCGGAAATAAGAGAGGAATTGTAAGAACTTATATAAATATTATGTTTGTGTTTATTATAAGTGGCATTTGGCATGGAGCTAACTGGACATTTATTTTGTGGGGTGTATTAAACGGTGCTTTAAGTATAATAGATAAAATACTGGATAAATATGAAAAAAAGATGTTTGAAGCTGTAAGATGGATAGGTACGTTTATTATTGTTACAATACTATGGTCATTGTTTAGAGCGGAGTCAATAAAACAGTGGTCTGAGATAATGATGAAGATCTTTATGTTCCAAGATTTAAATATTACAAATGGTCCAATTTGGCTGTTAGCATTTCCTGAAATGATATTCTTTAATGATTTATTAAAACTTAGATGGTTTGTAGATAATGTAAAAGGGTTTTGGGTTTTACTATGGACATTATTATCTTTTGCTATATGTCTATTGTTTGAGAATAATTACAGAAAGTTAAGAGTAAATTCGTTTGCTGTGACCATATTTGCTGCTCTTATATTTATTTGGAGTATAATTTGTTTGAGTAGTGAGTCTTCATTTGTTTATTTTAATTTTTAGAGGTATTTATAGATGAGAATACAAAGATACTTAATAGTTTGGTTTTTAATCATTATAGTAGGATTGGGGTCAATAATTGGAATGGTATATTATGTTGACCCACTATTTCATTATCATAAGCCACGTGAAGATAAGTTTTTCTACTCATTAGAGGGCACTCACCAAAGAGAATTAAATGATGGTATAATAAAGCATTTTGATTATGATGCAATGATTACAGGAACATCTATGACTGAAAATTTTAAAACATCAGAAGTAGATGAATTGTTCAATGTTAATTCTATTAAGGTGCCATTCGCTGGTGCAACATATTATGAAATAAATAATAATATTAGAACAGCACTTAAATATAACACTAAGTTAAAATTAGTGATTAGAGGATTAGATGTTTCTATGATTGATGAGGATGCAAATAAACTGAGAATTGACCTTGGTGAATATCCTACATATTTGTATGATAATAATCCATTTAACGATGTAAACTATATCTTTAATAAAGATATAATTTTTTTGAAAAGAGTGTATAAAATGATTAAAGGTAGGAGTGGAAAAAGATTTTTAAACCGGGTATAGTATCTTTTGATGATTATTCAAATTGGACAAAAAAATAATTATGGATACAGTTATGGGCTGAATTCAGAACACCTGTCAAAACTCGATTTTGATAAAATTGGAACGCCAATATTCTTAACAGAAGAGGAAAAAGAGGTGATTAAAGATAATATTACTAAAAAAATGTTACAGATATAGCAGATGAATATTCAGAAGTTTCATTTTATTATTTTTTTACACGCCATATAGTATATTGACATACTTAGGGTATATATCAGATGGTAGCATATAAAAAAATATTGAAAAAAATGGAGTATGCTACAGAACTGATTTTTGGAACATAAAAAAATATAAAAGCTTTTATTCATTATGTGGAGATATGAGTATTATTACGGATATTAATAACTATAGAGAAGAAATGCTAAATATTCCGAATCCTGATAATCCTAAAGTCAGTGATGAATTTTGGGATACGTCACACTATGGAGAATGGATAAATAGTTATATTTTACAGTGTATGTATAAGGATGAGTATAGACTAACGGAAGAAAATTATAAAGATGTTTTTGCCAAACAGCTTAGTGATATTTTAGAGTTTGATTTTCACAGTTTATATAATCAAGAGAATTACAAGAATGATTATTATATGGCGGCTCTGTATAATAGAAAGATATGGGGAGTCGAGCCAATAGACTTGATTGAAAACAATAATGGTATTGAATTAAAAAATGCCGAAATAGTAAGTGATCAAAAAGATGGTAAAAAGATTATAAAGTGTATAGGCAACCTACCAAGGTCATATGATAGTATAATTACTCCAGAGGACGTAATAGTTGGAGATAACTATATAGGTGCAAAAATTACATTGAATAATATTGGTAAACACAAATATATTGTGTTTTATGGTAAGAAAGTTGAAGGTTTGGGACAGCCGACAGTAATAGTGTTAGATGATAAAAAACAAAAAATAAATGAAGTTTCTGCAAGTTGTAATGATATAGGAAATGATTGGGAGCAGTATATTGTAGATATATCTCAACAAAATGGTGAAATAACAATTTATTTTAACGGTGGGTATATCGATGATGCAGGTGGTTTATATACTGAATATATATTTAGTGATATTATACTTTACTGATATAGATATTAATAATATAAAGAAATAAGTTGCTGGTTTTACTGTTAAGAGGAAAAAGTTATATTATATTATCCCATCTTCAACAGTTTGGGAATGGAAAAGTGGCTTGAAACCTTGTATTTACACAATGTCATTAACTTAACGTTTGGGGGCTGTCGGGAAATGGCATCCATAAAAGAGGGAGGTGTGACTAAAAACGAGTCACACCTCCCTAAGTTTTTACATAAAAAAAGATGGCTAACGATAACCATCTTTCTCCGTTACATGTTATAATGTAACTATGCTCACAGTTAATTATTATAACGACTTTTTTTGAAATAGGTCAACAGAAAAATCAACTTTAGCTTCTATGAATTGAGTTTACCCGATGACGATCCAGTCTATACCCTAAAAAAAGTTATGGAGGATTTAGATTTTTCCGGACTATTAGCCAATTGTTCGGACAAGGGAAGAACAGGGTACAACCCGATCATGATGTATGCAGTTATTACTTATGCAAATATGCGTGGAATACGCTCTATTGATCGTATTGTGGATTTATGTGAAATAGATATTGCTTTTATCTGGCTTACTCAAGGGAGGAAGCCTAAAAGAGATGCTTTTTATGAATTTAAAAGTAAGAAACTTACTTCAGATATTTTGGATGACTTAAACTATCAGTTTATGAGACGATTACAAAAGGAAGGATTTGTAACATTAAAAGAATTGTTTATTGATGGAACAAAAATAGAAGCTAATGCTAATCGTTATACTTTTTGTATGGCGTGGAAGCATTAATTATCATCTTGCAGGTCTGCTGGATTCTATTGATAAGCTTTTATTCAGACTATAATTCTTTTTTTACAAGATAATGGATTTGGTGAAAAAGTACGAGCTTGGAAATGCACAAATGTTTGTGATTGACGGGATTGATAGAGTTAGAGATATTATTGAAAAAGAACAGAAAAAAGAAAGATTACGAAACATAAAAAAAGCTATCTAATAACCGTATTATAGAGATTGATAACTGCTCGCCTATTGAAATACTTAAGCTTCAGAAAAAAACCTTATGACTATTGCTGACGGAGAAGGTATTGTATTTGTTAACGGAAAGGGTAAGAGAAAGCCAAAGCTTCAACAACTCTATGAAGAACTTGAACATTGTGGACAGCGATTAATGCACTATAAAGAATGTTTTGAGATTATGGGGAAAGATAGAAACAGCTATTCCAAAACTGATTTGGAAGCAACCTTTATGCGAATGAAGGAAGATCATATGTTGAACGGACAGCTAAAGCCGGCATACAATGTACAGATAGCAGTAGAGAATTATTTTATTGTACATAGTTATGTAAGTAATGATCGTACAGATTATAATACATTAATTCCGGTTCTTGAAAAGCATAAGGAAGCATTCGGAGAAGTACTTGAAGAAGTGACGGCAGACAGCGGTTATTGTAGTGAGAAAAACCTCTTATATCTAAAAGAAAATAAGATAGACAGTTATATAAAACTGCAGGATCATGAAAAACGAAAAACAAGAGCATACAGTAAAGATATAGGTAAATACTACAACATGAAGACAATGGTATTTGAAGATGAGCAAGTCTATATCTGTCATGACGGTCGTGAACTTAGACATATCAACACAGAAAAGAAAAAACAGAATGGTTATACACAAACATATGAAGTATATGGATGTTCAGACTGTAGTGGATGTGAACATAAGTCTAAATGTTTATACAAGTATAATCCTGATAAAGATATTGATAAGAATAAAGTAATGAAGATCAATGAAGTATGGGAAGAGCTCCGAGAGAAATCACATGCTAACATACAGAGTGAAAGGTATTCTGAAACGACAGACACGGTCTATTCAAACGGAAGGTCATTTTGGAGATATTAAAGAGAATGAAGATTTCCGACGCTTTAACTATCGTTCTTCAGATAAGGTATATAAAGAATTTATGCTTTTTGCGATAGGAAGAAATATAAACAAATATCATCGTTTTCTCTACGCAAAACTAAAGAAATTTGAAGGAAAACCACAGGAGAAAACCGCATAGTAAAAAATGCAAAAGCAAAATTTCAGCCAAGGGGGTTTTATGCCCAAAAATAGGCAGCATAATAGAAAAACAAAATATCCTGACAAAGTCACAAAGCCAAAACGCCTTGTACTTGTCAGGATATTTCTATTTTGTTCTGTAGGGATTAAAATTCAGTATTTCCCGACAGCTCCTTTTTCTTTCACTTTTACTATTATTAGCTTAAAAAGAGCATAGTTCACCAGTTTAAATCGAAATACTTATTCAGTTTAGAAACTTCGCTTATGTGTATTCGAGAAATTTGCTGCAAGCTGTCCTTTAGTTCTGTGATAATGTCTATCATGCCTTATCGGTACTACATTTTTGCTTATTTCATCATACAATGCCTGTAGTAGTGCTACTTTTTTATTTCTATCTTTTTCTATAAGAATGTATATTAGGTCATTTTTCAGAAGTCCGATACTTAGGTTTCGGTTTAACTGCATTGTATGTTTATAATCATTCTTTAGGTGCTCCTGGCTACTTTCTTCTATATCACAGATTATATCTTCTGCAAGATTGCTAACATAAATAGTGCTGTTAATGTCCTGCTCAATAAGCACTGATTTTATCCCTGTGAAATTTTCGATTTTTAATCTGTCTTTCAAAACTTCATAGGCCGTCTCTATACCCCAGCGCATATGATACAGTTCTGCAAAGCATTCCTCTGGAAATTTATCCCGTGGAAGATTAGTAGCGAAAATTTCTGACTTTCCATCATCTAAACACACCTTTACAAATCTCATTGAAAAGGATTCTCTGCTCATCATGATAGTTTCTTCTTTTTTGCCAATATAATTTCTCCTTCTAGCCTTTGTTAATGTTATGTCGACATCCTCATCATTTGATTTTAATTCTTTCTGTTCAGCCTTATAGTCACTTGTTTTTAGTCTTGCTACAAAATACACTCCATCATCTATAAAATTCAAAAATGCCGGTGTCGAAGGATAACCTCTATCCATAACAACAAGATAGGGATATCTGTTTCCAATTGTATCCTTTATTCCTTTTAACTGTTCCTGGGCTACTCGCATCTCATCAAACTTTACGGTATTAATACTGATTTCCAGAATAAAGCGATTAAGAACGTCGTAAATACATCCCAGCCCAATCTGAGCACATGGTTTTCCTCCTCTCACTGAGGCACTTCCGTATTTCTCGATGGTTTCATCAGTTGTAGGAATATTTATATCAGATCCATCTGCAGCTAAAATAAGGAATCCTTTATAGGTATATGGTTCTACCTCTTCATCCTGGTAAAAATTTTTATTATGTTCCTGATAAAGAAACTTAAATGTATCTGGATTTAATTTCATCCTTTGCTTTAGATAACCTGGTTTAGATATTTCTGTTCCCGGATGTGTTGTTTTCATATAATTTCGCAGCTCCATTTTGAGAGTAAGGCCTTTGCGATTAATCATAGAATACACTAAATCTTCTAGTGGCATCTTTCTAAGTCTGACAAGAGTGTTTGTTTTGCCACCACGACATACCTCAAGAAATACATCTGAAAGAATATTATTCTGATCTTTTAATAGTCTATTCTGTGATTTTCTCACTACAGCCCTCCAATTATTTAATCCTCATCATAAACAAGACGAGGTTTCTTCTTAGCATAGGCTGCCTTCAAATATGGAATCTGATCCCCAGTAACTGCACCCAGATTCGCTTTCACTGTCTGCACAACCTTGCCAATCAATACGTTTGTTTTCAACAAGGCTGGCATAATAATACTTTTCACCTTTATATTCTTTTGTAAGTATTTTTATAAACATGCTACACCTCATGATTTTTCTCACTACAAGTATAGCATAATTATCTTTTTTAATTTAAACTATTTTTTTGTAATATTTTTCTCACTACTCTTAAGTTAATGACATTGTTTATTTACAAGGCTTTAGAGGCTGTTTGTATGTTACAAACTGTTGAAGACCCGACATTACGATAATAAGGTTTTGTTATATTTTAGTAATACAATAAAAAAATATTTTAATACTTGAAATAGTCAAGGATATAAGAGATAATATAATAGGTTTTATAAATAAGTATTTACGTTTGATATGATGGGTTTGTTGTGCTATTAATATCGTGATATATGTGTAGAGCTTTAAAGGGAGTATATAGGTGAATGGAGAGATTATGAACATGAACAAGGTACTGGTAACGGGAGCTGATGGTTTTATAGGGAAAAACTTGGTGTATAATCTATTAGAGCTAGGTAAAGAAGTCTATGCCGTAGTATACCCGGGAAATAATATTTATGAGGGAATTAGCAATGATAAATTACATGTTAAGTGCATGGATTTGAATCAAGTTATGAATCATGTTAGAGAATTTCCAGAGGATATAGATGTAATGTATCATTTGGCTTGGATGGGAGTAAGACCTGAGGTTAGAAATGATTTAGATGTACAGATGATAAACTTAAATATGACTATAGATTGCATGAAGCTTGCTATAGCTATTGGAATAAAAAAAATAGTTTTCCCAGGTTCGACAAATGAGTATTTGTACTATGGTAAGCCACTCAATAAAGATGCGGTTCCATCACCAAATAATGCTTATGGTGCTACAAAGATTGCTCTTAGATATATATGTAGTGACTATGCACAGAGAAATAATATTGACTTTGTATATGCAATAGTAGCCGGAATATATGCAGCAGATAGAAGAGATAATAATGTTATATTTTATACAATAGATAAATTACTACACAAAGAGAAACCAAAGCTTACAAAACTGGAGCAACTTTGGGACTATGTATATATAGATGATGTGATAGATGCAATGGTTGCGATAGGGGAAAGAGGTAAATCAGGTGCAGTATATGGAATCGGACATGGAGACAATTGGGCTTTAAGTAATTATATAAAGATTATACATGAAATGATTGACCCAAGTCTACCACTTGGAATAGGAGAGATTCCATATAATAGTGATGTATTACCTTGTTCATGTATAGATTTGTCAGATATTGAAAGGGATACAGGATTTAAACCTAAGGTAGACTTTAGGGAAGGTATTCAAAAGGTTATAAATAAAATTAAGGAAGATTTGGTAGAAACAAATGGATAAGAAGTATTATGTGGTTGGAAGTGGTATAGTAGGTTGTGTATTAGCTAGAGAGCTTGCAGACGCGGGAGCACATGTGATTGTATTTGAGAGAAGAAATCACACCGGAGGAAATGTGTATGACTATAAAGATGAGCATGGAATCCAGGTGCATTTATATGGACCTCATATTTTCCATACCAAAATAAATAGAGTATGGGAGTATGTAACAAAATACTGTGAGTTTAAAGACTATAATCTTGTATGTGGTTCTGTAATGGATGGGAAATGTGTACCAACTTCATTTGATTTTGAGTCGGTAGATGTTTTTTTTCCGAAAGAGGCTGATACAATTAAAGAACATATAAAGATGGTGTTTGGTGACCAAAAAAGTGCATCAGTTCTAGATATGTTAGAATGTGAAGATGAGTATGTCAGAATGTTTGCACAGTATTTATATGATAAAGACTATGCCCCATATACTGCAAAGCAATGGGGGATTTCACCTGATAAAGTGGATAGACAGATTTTTAAAAGAGTTCCTGTTTTATTCTCATATGGAAGTAAATACTTTGACGATCCTTATCAAGCAATGCCTGTAAAGGGATACATGGAATTGATTGATAACTTACTTGATCATAAAAATATTGAAGTAAAAACAGGTGTTGAAGCACTTGAACACATGAATATTAAAGACAATGAAATTTACATAGATAATGAAAAAATAGATGGAACAGTAATATATACAGGTCCTATTGATGAGTTGTTCAAATGTAAGTTTGGTAAATTGCCATATAGATCACTTAGATTTGAGTGGAAGTATGAAGATATTGAAAGCTTCCAGGACATGCCGGTAGTAGCATATCCACAAGCTGAAGGTTATACAAGAATAACCGAATATAAGAAGTTACCTGTGCAGGATGTAAGAGGTACGACCTATGCAGTTGAGTATCCACTTCCTTATGTACAGGGCGAGAGTAATGAGCCATACTATCCGGTTCTAACAGATGAAAGTAAAGTACTATTTGAGCAATATGCAGATCTTGCAAAAAGTGTAAAGGGATTGATTTGCTGCGGTAGACTGGCTGACTTTAAGTATTATAATATGGATTTGGCAATTAATAGAGCTCTTGAAGTGGCTGATGAAATTAAAAAGAATTAAAGTAGGAGAAAGGTATGGGAGACACTTTATATATAGTTATGCCTACATATAATGAAGAGGCAAATATAAGAAATGTTGTTGAAGAATGGTATCCAATATTAGAAAAAGGAGACGAAAATTCAAGATTAGTAGTTTCAGACGGTGGATCTAAGGATAATACACTGGAAATATTACATGAAATGAAAAAAGAATATCCAAAGTTGGTGGTAATTCCAAAGCCGGGAACAGATCATGGTACAAAGGTTATACTGCTATATAAATATGCTATTGAGAAGGGGGCAAACTGGATATTCCAAACAGATTCAGATGGTCAGACATTACCTTCAGAGTTTGCAGAGTTCTGGAAGCTTAGAAAAAAATATGACATTGTAATGGGAAACAGAAAAAAACGTGGAGATGGTGCAGGTAGAAAGCTTGTTGAAAATGTTTTAAGAGTATATTTAAAACTGTTTTTTGGAGTAATGGTACCTGATGCAAACGCACCATTTAGACTTATGAAATCAGAAGTTGTAAATAAATACATAGACTTGATGCCAAGTAATTTTAACTTACCAAATGCCATACTTGCAGCATGTTTTTCAAGATATAAAGAAAGGGTAACATATAGAGTAGTAACTTTCCAGCCTAGGCAGGGTGGAAAGAACTACATGAATGTAAAAAGAATCTTTAAGATAGGCAGGGAGTCTATCAGTAATTTTGCAAAGATAAAGAAAAATCTAAAAGCATTTGAAGGGAGATAATAAGTGAAAGCAGTATTATTAGCTGGTGGACTTGGAACCAGAATTTCAGAGGAGAGCCATTTAAAGCCAAAGCCAATGATTGAAATTGGTAGTCAACCTATTTTATGGCACATAATGAAGTATTATTCAACATTTGGAATACATGAGTTTGTAATTTTGGCAGGATATAAACAGAATAAAATAAAAGAGTATTTTGCAAATTATTTTGTATATAATTCTGATGTAACTTTTGATATGAAAAATAATAATATGGAAGTTCATCAGAGAAATGCTGAAGATTGGAAAGTTACAGTACTTGATACGGGACTTAATACTATGACAGGTGGAAGAATTCTTAGGGCAAAAGAACATTTAGTTGATGAGCCTTTTATGCTCACGTATGGTGATGGAGTAGCGGATGTGGATATAGATGCATTGCTTAAATTCCATCAAAACCATGGAAAGACTGCCACAATAACTACTGTAAGCTTAGCGCAGCAAAAAGGTGTACTTCAAAAAGAAGAATCGGGTCTTATTACATCGTTTAGAGAAAAGAGCGAAGATGATTCAGCTATTATAAATGGTGGATTTATGGTTTTGAATCCAAATATATTTGATTATATTACAGAAGGTGATGCTACTATATTTGAGCAAAAGCCTATGTTAAAGCTTGCAGGAGACGGAGAACTTATGGGATTTGAACATGACGGATTCTGGCAATGTATGGATACTCAAAGAGAAAAAGAGAAATTGGAGAGCCTTTGGGCAAGTGGAAAGGCTCCTTGGATGAGGTGGACTGAATAGATGAATTTTGAAGAGTTAAAAAAGTTTTATGGTGGTAAGAAGGTACTTCTTACAGGACATACAGGTTTTAAAGGTTCGTGGTTGTCAAAGATACTTATAATGTGTGGTGCAAAATTGACAGGTTATGCATTGACTCCACCCACAGACACAAATATCTTTGATATATTGGGACTTGAAGATAAAATGAACTCTGTTATAGGAGATATAAGAGACTTAGAGCATTTAAAAAAGGTTTTTGATGAAGTACAGCCTGAGTATGTGATTCATATGGCGGCACAGCCTATAGTAAGAGACTCTTATGACAGACCGGTATATACGTATGAGACCAATGTTATGGGTACTGTAAATATCATGGAATGTGTAAGACTATCTAAAAGTGTGAAGAGTTTCTTAAATGTTACAACAGATAAGGTATATGATAACAAGGAACAGGATAAGGGATATGTTGAAACAGATTTCCTTGACGGGTACGATCCATATTCCAATTCAAAGTCTTGTTCAGAACTTGTAACCCATAGTTATAAGAAGAGTTTTTTAAATAGTTTGCCGGTATCTACAGCCAGAGCCGGAAATGTAATAGGTGGAGGAGATTTTGCAAAGGATAGAATAGTTCCTGACTGTGTTAGAGCTGCAATATCAAATACACCTGTTATAATTAGAAATCCAAACTCTATAAGACCGTTTCAACATGTACTTGAGCCTCTATTTATATATCTTGATATAGTTATGAGACAGGCAACAGATAGAGAAAAGTATGAAGGATACTATAATGTAGGACCTGATGACAGCGACTGCGTAAATGCACAGACTTTGGTAGAAAGCTTTAAAAGAGCATGGGGAGAAGGGTTTGATTTTAAAGTTCAATCAGACGGTGGTCCTCATGAGGCAGGATTTTTGAAGCTTAACTGTGATAAATTAAAAGCAGTATATGGTTGGAAACCGGGACTTAATGTGCACGGAGCTATTAACTTAAGTGTAGAATGGTATAAGGCTTGGAACAATGGTGAAGATATGGATGCTATTACTGAAAGGCAAATTTTATCTTATCTAGATAAATAGTGTAGATTTACTGTGAGAGGATTTAGAATGAAAAAGTTTGCACATTTGTTAATAGTGCTGTTGTCAGTTTATTTAGGATATATTTTTACAAATATTGCTGTACCAAGAGTCCAACTTTTCTTGGATCTAGCAAATTATGAGAGTACAGGTACTGTTGAGATTTTTAAATATGATACTGAATATAGATCACTCACAGCAGATAACGATGGAATATACTCTACTGGGTATACTGTATATGATGAGCCTGTAAATGTTTCTTTTTCTGTAGTTGACGGTGCACCTATTAATGTAAAAATCAATGATAAAGAGTTCATTAATGTAGATAAGATAAGTGATTATACAGTTGTTCCGGCATATTCAAATACATATGTTTTAAAAAAACAAATTATTTGGGATTTGCTTTTTTTCCCTATATTATTCTTATTTACAGCGATATTTTTTTGGCTTCATTTGAATTTGTATTAAATAGAGTTATACTTACAAGTAAAGATAGATTTTTTTAAAGTGGTATATTCAAAATTAGGGATTGAAAAATATAGGGTAAAAAAACCAATAATTATATCATTTGTTATTACAACTATTAGTATAATAATTTATCATGGGTGTGACTTGGTACCTTTGGTTGAAACGATGAAGCTATCAAGTTCAGGTACTGATATATACCAGCTTTTTGCATGCTTAAACAAATATAAAGATATAGAACTATTTTTGTGGCAGTATGATGGTATGATGTTGGCATTTTATAAGTTAGTGAGCTGTATAAGTTATTTGCCATTCAAGTTTGATGTGAATTCATATCATTGGGGATATACAATACTGTATAAATTCGTAAATATCATACTACTTAATTTAACAGCTATTAGCTTGGTAAGTTTCATGCTTGCACACAATATTATACCAAGAGAGAAAAGTAAGAATATATATCTATGGACGGTATTAAATCCTGTTACTTTCTATGTGGCTGTGGTATTTATACAATTTGATGCCTTGCCGCTATATTTGTTTACATTGGGAGTACTCCTATTGGATAATATTGAAGATAATAAAATACTACCATTTTTACTTATAGTATTTGGCATTTCCTGTAAGATTCCAATGATGATGGTTATGCCTGTAATTGGTATGATGGGATTGTATTTCCTATTAAAATCAAGAGGTGATAAACTAAAGAAACTTGCTTTATATTTTTTATTCTTCTTTGTTATGTTACTTGTAATATTCCTTACTCCAAGAATATTACATTCACCATTAGGTGTTGCCTATAGTGGAATGAGAGCTGCCCAAAGAATGTGGTGGACAACTGTGCAGTACGCTCCGGTTGTATACTTGTTTGTAACTGTGATGGTTATAGAGATAATTTGTTTATTGAATTATGTTAAGTTTAATCTGAAGGTTAGTGTAGTAGATTTAATTCAGAACAGTTTATTGATAGTAGCTGCTATTATATATGGTTTCAGCTTTTCTGTACTTAGTACTCCCGGAATATTTATCATAACTCTACCGGCATTTGCATTTATATATGCAAGAATGGAAGATAATTTACAAAGATTTATATTTGGATTTGGCGGATTATTTATGGTAGTGTATGTACTGTTTTCATCTATAGGAGATATCTCAGCTACATCAGTTTTTTTTGGTGGAAAAGCATACTTTGTAGAAATTGAACAAATGTATGCGGGAACACAAACAGGCACTCAGATAAATTCTGTTTTACATACAGTATCAAATTCGGCAATGCTTGGTTATGCTATAATCTTTTTTAAAGAGGCAGGAAAACACCTTAAAATAAAGAGAGAGGCAATAGAAAGATAAAATAGTATATTAATTATGAGTTTTATAATAGAGCCTATATCAATTTGATATGGGCTTTAATGTTGGTAAAATATGTGTATGAAGGAGAATGTTTGTGAAGGCAAATTTATCTAAAGATTTTAAAATGGAAAGTATGGTAAAATGCTTTGATTTAGACAATATATTAATAATGATGTCTATAGCATTTATAATATTTCCTATAATTATTTTTTTCTATGGGGATGGACTAATCTGATTGTGTCTTTAATTGGAACGGCTATATTAACTATTACAGGTGTTTATGTATATAAGGCTGTTGTTAAAGAGTTTACTATTTCTATAAAGAAAAATATAAGTTTCTGGGTTATTTCAATAGCGATAATAGTACTGTGGTGTTTATTTTCAGGAATAGGAAAATTTTCATATCAAACCCCGGATTTTAAGGCGAGAAACACTTTTTTTCATGATTTGTGCTATTGCAGTTGGCCCGTTAGCTTTGATATCGATAAGCAACCTGAGTTTGTTCGTAATCTATTATCAAATGTTAAATCAGCCAATCTTGTATATTATTACGCATGGTGGCTACCGGCAGCGGCTATTGTCAAAGTACTAAATTTAAATGTTATGGGTGCAAATATACTATTGCAGGTATATGCAACTGTAGAAGTGTTTTTAATATTTTACTGCTTGCTAAATGTACTAAAGAGATATTCGTATATAGCACTTTCAGCATTCATACTTTTTGGAGGATACGATTTCTGGATTTATTTTATTGAAAATTTCTCATTTCCGGTGATGGGACATGTGGAATGGTGGGCGAAGTACTTTCAATATTCATCTAATACTACACAGCTTTATTGGGTTTTTAATTCATCATTACCTATATGGCTTATTACTTGTATACTTATAATTTTACCGAAAAATAAATATAAGGCAGCCTGGGGAGCATTGTCATTTGCATACAGCCCCTTTGCAACAGTTTCTATGGTATTTATTGTATTAGCCGCAATGTTTAATACAAAATCTGAAAAGTTGTCTAACAAAGTAAAGGAGATGTTTTCTGCTGTAAACATTGTAACATCATTGTTTATGCTAATAGTATTAGGAAGTTATTATCTTCAGGTAAATATCGAAGGAACTTCGGTTGACGGGTGGATTTTTGATGTTTATCCGGAACAAAAATTGTTTACAGTATATTTGTTTTTCTTGATGGTAGAAGTAGGATTGTATTTTATAGTGATTGGATTTAAGGCTCATGAAGAACGGTTTTATTGGGTAACATTAATAGGGCTTATTTTGACTCCTTTTATAAAAATAGGGAGGTATAATGATTGGTCATTAAAGGTGCCTTTACCATTGTTATTTTTATTAATGATAATTGTGGTAAGAAGATATTATATAGAAGATATAAAGATAAAGAAATATGCTATATTAACGGTATTATTTTTAGGTTATATGACTTCGACGGTAGAGCTACAGAGAAATATAGTAGGCACCCTTACTATGTCAGAGGAAGAGTACACATGGCATGTTATAGATACTTTTGGATATATAGACAGTGGAGAAGAAGGTGTTGATAAAATATTTGCTTTACAATATTTGGCACCTAGAGTAGATAATTTTTGGAATAGATATATTTCAAAGTAAAGTTGTACGATGAATAACAAATAATTACAAATATAGTGAAGAGAAAACTGAGTTAACTAGGATTGGCACAGTTTTCTTTTTAATAAAAGTTTTATATAAATATGAGAATATTGTTATGCGTAGATGGACATTATCTGTTATAGTATTAGCAGAAAATTTAGGGAGATTGTATATGGGCAGTAAAAAAGCGTTATTGGTTACCACTGTAAGTGGATTTGTTCCACAATTTGAAATGTCAAATGTGGCTATACTTAAGGAGCTTGGATATGAAATACATTATGCATCAAACTTTCATAATCCATCATATGGAACAGATAATAAGAGACTTGAGGGTACTGGTATAATATGTCATCAGGTGGATTTTGAGAGAAGTCCATTCGATAAGAAAAATTGGTATGCTTATAAACAGCTTGTAAATATAATGAAAGAGGAAAAAATAGATTTAGTACATTGTCATACCCCGATGGGAGCGGTACTTGCGAGATTGGCTGCAAAAAAATGTGGTATAAAAGATGTGATTTATACAGCACATGGTTTTCATTTTTTCAAAGGTGCTTCTATAAAAAACTGGCTTATATACTATCCCGTTGAAAGATTTCTATCAAGATATACCGGTACACAAATTTGCATAAATATTGAAGATTTTAATAATGCAAAGAAGTTTAAAGCTGCAAATGTTGAATATATAGCCGGGGTAGGGATAGATACAAGTGATATAAAAGAACAGTCTAATATAACAGATGAAGAAAAAAATGAGTTAAGAAAAGAGCTTGGAATAAAAGATACAGATAGAGTCCTTATAACAGCTGGAGAGATGATTGAAAGAAAGAATCAGCAATTTTTACTAGAAATAATAAATAGAATAAAAGACAAAACGAATTTAAATATAAAGTTTATACTATGTGGACATGGTAGACTGGAATCCAAGTTGAAAAACAGTGCAAAATCTCTTGGTATAGAAGATAATGTTATATTTGCAGGGTATAGATCAGATATATATAAGATTCTTGGATTAGCAGAAGTGTTTTTGTTTTCTTCTTTTCAAGAGGGGCTTCCGGTAGCAGTGATGGAAGCTATGGCTGTGGGATTACCTGTGATATGCTCTAAAGTAAGAGGAAATGCGGACTTAATAGATCATGAAAAAGGAGGCTATGTAGTAGACAGGTTTGATGTCTGTGTATGGTCAGATTTAATTTATAGTTTACTTATGGATAATAATAAGCTAAAATCATTCGGAGAGTACAACATGGTGAGGATTAAGGAATATGATCGAAGCAATGTTGAAAAAGAAATGAGAAGAATATATGAGTTTTATGAAAAATAGAAAAAAGTCATGTATTGTTTTTTTGAAAAATGAAAATGATGGTTCGTCATATTATAGACTTTTTCAATATATGAAAAACTGTAGGATAATAAATATGACGCCAAGCAATATATATTGGTTTTATTATGGATCAAAAAAAGCAAATAATAAAATTAGAAAACTTGTGATGGGAGTTGTTACAGTACTAAATGTATTAAGTGCTATTATATTAGATAACTTGATATGGAAGTCAAGAACAGTTATAATCAATAGAAGGTTTTTTCCTAGAAGTTGTCCCAAAATATTGGAATTATTACTTGAAAGATATTTAAACAAAAGAAGATTGTATTGGGATTTTGATGACAACATAATTTTTGATGGTGAAATTAGCCAAAGAGAGGCCTTGCTATTGGAGAAAAAATCAGATGGTATTATAGTTACAAATGAATACTTGGCAAATACAATTTCAACGAAGCATGCGAATAAAGTAAAAATTTTGGCTACTACTGATTGTGAGTTTGAAAATATAGATATAGAAATAAGCATAGCAAAAAGAAAGTCTCAGTTTGAGAAAGAGATTGTAATTTGCTGGGTAGGAACTATGAATAACCTACAATACTTGGTAGATATATTACCTGCATTAGATGAGGTGGCAAGATATTGCAAAGATAGATTACAAAAGAAGGTCAGACTAAAAGTAGTGGCTAATAAAAAAGTTGATTTTAATTTGAAATACTTGTATATAGAGAATATTGAATGGACAAGACAAAAAGCCATAACGGTTATTGAAAATTCACATATAGGTCTTATGCCACTTATTGATGATGAGTATACCAGAGGAAAAGGTGGGTTTAAGGCGATACAATATATGTCCGCCGGAGTAGTACCAATACTTTCAGATGTGGGGTATAATGTTAAGGTTGCTATAGAGGGTGAATCAGGTATTTTTTGTAAAAACTATAGTGATTGGAAAGAAAAAATCATTTTGGTTTCAAAAGACTTAAAACTATGGGAGACACTGGCAAAAGGAGCCAGATTGAGATGGCTTGATAAATTTAATCCAAGAGAGAGTAGAGAGTTTTGGAGTCAAATAATTGAGGAGGATATATGAAAAGATTGCTTTTTTTCCTTAAAAATGAAAGAAAGATGTTCATTAAACTAACAAAGAATGATTTTAAGGCAAGATATACCGGTTCTTATTTAGGAATTGCATGGGGAGTTATTCAGCCTATAATCACTATTTTGATTTATTGGTTTGTGTTCACAGTAGGACTTAGAAGTGGACAAAGACCGGACGGTTCACCATATATTATTTGGATGGTATCAGGGATGATTCCATGGTTCTTCTTTTCAGATGCACTTGGTGCAGGAACCGGAGCATTTATGGAATATGGATATCTGGTAAAGAAGTTGAACTTTAATATAGGCTTGATTCCGGTTGTAAAAATAGGGGCCTCACTGATTATTCATATTATATTTTTGACTGTAACAACTATGATATTCAATTTTTTTGGATATCAGGCAGATTGGTTTTATTTACAATTACTATATTATATGTTTTGCAATGTATGTCTGGTATTGGGGATTGTTTTATTTACATCGTCTCTCACGGTATATATGAGAGATGTCAGCCAATTGGTGGCAATTGTAATCCAAATCGGATTCTGGGCAATACCTATTGTTTGGGGTCCTGAGGTATTGACAGGTAAGTTTAAGCTTATATTCCAGTTAAATCCTGTGTTTTATATTGTTGAGGGGTATAGAGATTCATTTATGACACATAAGCTTTTCATAGAAAAGCCTATTTATACAATATACTTTTGGATATTAACAGGTCTATTCCTTTTTGCAGGAATGTATACATTTAGAAAACTTAAACCATATTTTGCAGATGTATTATAGAGGATTGATATAGATGGAGAATGCAATTGAATTAATCGGTGTTGGAAAAAGTTATAATCTTTATGACAAACCACAGGATAGAATAAAAGAAATTTTCTCATTAACAAGGAAAAATTATCATAGAGAGTACAAGGCTCTTGATAATATTTCTTTTAGTGTAAAAAAAGGTGAGACACTGGGTATCATAGGTAGAAATGGTGCCGGTAAGTCTACATTATTAAAACTTATAACCGGTGTAATTACTCCAACAACGGGAGAAATACATACAGATGGTGAGATTTCTGCTCTTTTGGAGCTAGGAACAGGATTTAATCCGGAGTATACGGGATATGAAAACATCTTTCTAAACGGTTCTATGAGAGGTTTTTCAGATGAAGAAATGCAAGGAAAGTTAAAAGAAATCATAGATTTTGCAGATATTGGAGAATATATGGGTCAGCCGGTTAAAACATATTCAAGCGGTATGTTTGCAAGATTAGCGTTTGCAGTTATGATAAGTTTCAAGCCGGAAATACTTATAGTAGACGAAGCACTGTCTGTAGGAGATGTTTTCTTCCAACAAAAATGTAATACTTTTATGAAGGATGAGATGAAGGGGGTTACAAAACTCTTGGTAACTCATGACATGAACAGTATTGCCAATATGGCCGACAGAGTTATACTTATAGAGAGAGGAAAGATAATCAAGGAGGGAAAACCACTTGAGGTTATAGAGGATTATCTTAAACTTCTACATACAACAATCTATAAGGGAGAAGATAGCGCAGCTGAGGAACTTGAAAAAGCTGAGGTTGAAAATCAGGATACCTCTTTAAATATAGGTTCATCTGAAGATGGATGGGTAAAGTCGCCTAAAGAGAGCATAGGTGGGGCTCAAGATATTTTGATAGACAGTCAAAGAGTTTTGATAAATAAAGAGGTAGTAGATGTAGTCAAGCCAGGTGACAGGGTTAGGATAGAGTTATTAATTGATCCAAAGAAGGATGCAGACAATATTATTATAGGATATACATTTAAAGACAAGTATGGAAATAGTATTTTTGCACAGAGTACTCTTGGTGAGAATATAATGATAGAGGGAGTGAAAAATGGTGAGAGACAATATGCAAGAATTGAATTTGATTGGCCTGAAGTTAAAGAGGGGGATTATTTTTTGACACTGGGTATAGGTGAAGGATATGATCAAATGGTACATACGGTTCAGTGCTGGGTTCATAATATTATTCACTTACAAGCTATTTCTCTTAAGCCAATGCATGGAATTATAAACCATAATATTGATAAATTTGAAATAAAGAGGATAAAAAATGAGTAATAATAAATGGATAATGACTGAACCAAAGTTTGAGAGTGATTTGATAAATCCACAGCTTAAATTTGCTTATTGGGAAGGTCATAGGGATTTTGTATACGATCTGATAAATTTTGTAAGCCGGGAATGATTACAGAGCTTGGAAGCCAGTATGGTTGTTCACTATTTACTTTCTGTCAATCTGTAAAGGATAATGGATTAGATGCAAAGATTAGAGCAGTAGATATGTGGAGTGGAGATATAGGTGCTCCTGATACAGGTGAGGAAGTATTTGCTCTTGTAAATAAGATAAAAGATAAATTTTTTTCAAACCTAGATATAAAATTATATCAGATGAGATTTGATGATGCATTACCAGATTTTCAAGATGGTTCTATAGACATTTTACATATTGACGGAGGACATACATTTGAAGATGTGGATCATGATTTAAAGACATGGTTACCTAAATTGTCAGAAGATGGAATAATACTTTTCCATGATGTATATAGTGATATAGATGATGGTTCATGTGTACATTGGAGAGAAACAAAAAAGAAATATAGTAATTTCTTTGATTTTGAGCATAGCTGTGGACTTGGAGTACTTTTCCCGAAGTCAGATAAGTGGTATAATCGTATAAAAGATTCGGGTTTTTTTGAACTTTACAAGGATGTATATTTTTATAGGTCAAAGTTTAAATATGTTTTGAATAGATTTGATGAACTTAGTGGTTTATATGAAGAGAGATATAGAGCTATTGAGCATCAATCTGAAATGATAAAGGAACGAGATAATCGAATAGAGGCAACAGAGAAGCTTGCGGAGGAAAGACTTGAAGCAATCGAAACTCAGTCTGAAATGATAAAGGAACGAGATAATCGAATAGAGGCAACAGAGAAGCTTGCGGAGGAAAGACTTGAAGCAATCGAAACCCAGTCAGAAATGATAAAGGAACGAGATAATCGAATAGAGGCAACAGAGAAGCTTGCGGAGGAAAGACTTGAAGCAATCGAAACTCAGTCAGAAATGATAAAGGAACGAGATAATCGAATAGAGGCAACAGAGAAGCTTGCGATTGAAAGACTTGAAGCAATCGAAACTCAGTCAGAAATGATAAAGGAGCGAGATGAGCGAATAGAGGCAACAGAGAAGCTTGCGGAGGAAAGACTTGAAGCAATCGAAACTCAGTCAGAAATGATAAAGGAACGAGATAATCGAATAGAGGCAACAGAGAAGCTTGCGATTGAAAGACTTGAAGCAATCGAAACTCAGTCAGAAATGATAAAGGAGCGAGATGAGCGAATAGAGGTTGCAGAGAGATTGGCGGTAGAAAGATTACAAGCTATCGATAATCAATCTGCTATGATACGAGAACGAGACGAAAAAATAAATGCTTTAGAAGACATTGCAAACGAAAGATTGAATATTATTAAGGAAAAGGATGAGCATATAGCTAAAATAGAGACTAAGATGAAGGAGGTTGAAGATAGAAAAGCTGAGCTTAAGAAGATAATAGACAATCATATAATGTCTAGATGGGAATATAGAAAAAAATTTGGAGGAGATATATGAGAGCAGCGTGGGTATTACCGTCATTTATAGAGGGATCTGGAGGTCATAGAACAATATTACAGAACATTCAATATATGATTAACCAAGGTGATGAGTGTGATGTATATGTAGAGGACAAGAATGATGTAAAAGATGTTGCAGAGCTTGAGAAAATGGTAAAAAAATTCTTTGGAAACTGTGATGCAAGGTTCTTTCTTGGGTATGATATTAAAGGTGAATATGATATTATATTTGCTACAGCCTGGTATACAGCTAAAGTTGTAAGAGATTGTGGTCTAAATGCTGTGAAAGCTTATTTTATTCAAGATTTTGAGGCGTTGTTCAACCCTATGGGTGACGGTTATTTACTTGCATGTAATTCTTATTGTTATGGATTAAAACCTGTGACGATAGGAAGATGGTTATCTCATAAGATGAAAACTGAGTATAATACAGATTCTCAATTTTTTGATTTCTGTGCAGATCAAAAAGTATATAAAAAACTTAATAATGTAGAGAAGGAAAATGCTATATGTTTTATATATCAACCTGATAAACCTAGAAGATGCAGTATGGTTGGTATAGAGGCACTTGGAATTGTAAAATTTTTACGTCCGGATATAAAAATTTATTTGTATGGGTCTACTATAAAGGGTAATGTATGGTTTGAACATGAAAATCTTGGAATTATACCAATTGAGAATTGTAATGAGCTTTATAATAAGTGTAGTGTTGGGCTATGTATAAGTTCTTCAAATCCATCAAGAATTCCATTTGAGATGATGGCAGCAGGATTGCCTGTGGTTGACTTATTTATGGAAAATAACTTATATGATATGCCGGAGGTGGGAGTATCATTGGCACACTATACTCCAGAATCTATCGCAAAGGCACTTATAGACATTCTTGACGACAAAGATAAGGCAAAACAGATGTCAGAGTATGGACAAGAATATATGAAAGATAAGGATTTGGTACATGGCTATAAACAGTTCTATGAGGCTGTAAAAAGAATGGTTACTAACACAGTTCCATCAAATGATACTTTTGAAAAGCTTTATAATGGTAAGCCGGTGGTAGCTGATGTGATGATGAATCAAAAACTCGAGGATAGATATGAAGCTCCTGTTATGGTGGATAATTCACTCCTAGGCAAGCTTAAGAGGGTAAGATTTATTAGAAAGAGTAAATTGATTCGTAAAATATGGTATAAATTTAAAGGGATTTAGAAGTATGGAAAACAAGAATTATAAATTATTGTCTTTGGATATTTGGGACACCATACTTAGAAGAAAATGTCATCCAGATGCAATAAAGGTATATACCTCAAGGGAGTTTTATCTCAAGGCAAAAGATTATATAAAATCAGATAAAAGAAATCTAAGAGAGTTGACAAAACTTAGGGTAGATGTAGAAAGAGAGATTGGCACAGAAAGTAAAGATTCCGGATTTGATGACGAATATAATATAAAAGATGTATTCAGGAGATGGATAAAGTATTCTTGTGATAGAGATTATCCGGATTGTGATGCTTTAGTTGAAGAATTATATGATGTTGAGTTAAATTGTGAATTAAGAAACATTTATTTGGATCCAACTATTGATAGTACTATCGAGTCGATTAAGCATGAAAAATTGGTTTGCATCTCCGATTTTTATACGGATAAATTCTTTTTACAAAGACTGATTGATAGTGTAGGAATGAAAAATAAAATTGATGAGATTTATTGTTCATGCGACTATAAGGTAAATAAGAGATCAGGACGACTTTTTGAATTGGTAGAGAAAGAGTGTAATGTAATTCCACCTGAACATATTCATATAGGAGATAATGGTTATAGTGATGTTGAAGTTCCAAAAAGACTTGGAATAGATGCAATACACTATTTGCCGGATGAAGAACATAAGATGCGGAAAGATAGAGAAGCAGCTTTTGTGTTAGATGTAAAGAACTCTTTGAGATATAAAGGATTTCCATTATCTTCGGATAGGGATATAAGTCTTTTCTTCTATGGATTTATATCAGATATAATGGAAAAACTGTATTGAAAAAAATATAAGAAAAAAATATTTTTTTACAAGAGAGGAGAGTTTTATAAAGAAATATTTGATTCCCTTTCAGAGTTTTATGATGAAAGCATTGTACCTAAATCATATATTCTTGAAGTAAGTAGACTCTCTACATTTGTGGCTTCATTGAGAGAATTTACATTGGATGAAATGATGCGACTATGGAATCAGTATTCTATACAGTCTATGCGTGCAATGTTCAAGTCTTTAGCAATGGAAATAGAAAATGTTAAGGGATTTTTAAATAGATATTCAATAAATCCTGATGAAATACTTACATATCCTTGGACATTGGAGCCCGTACAAAAGTTGTTTGCGGATATAGAGTTTAAGGACTTTATGGAGAAGCATATAGAAAATAAAAAGCAGCAGCTATTAGACTATTGTAAAGGCAAGAGTTTAACAGAAGAAATGAATGAAGAAATAGCAATTGTAGATATAGGCTGGAGAGGTACTATTCAGGACAATTTATGTTATATATTCAAGAATGCTATGATACATGGTTATTATGTTGGACTTATACAATTCCTTAATAAACAGCCGGATAATTCAAGAAAGTGTGGATATCTGGATAAATGTAGTTTTGCAAGAGCACTTTTAACAATTTCTACTCCATTTGAGATGATTTGCAATTCTCCAAATGGAAGTACCGTAGGGTATGAAAAGAATGAAAAAGGAATTACATTAGCTATTAGAAACAATGAAAAGAGTGAGGATGATATTTTCTTTAAATACACAAAAAAATTACAGGAAAAAGTATTGAGTGAGTGTATAGAACTTGGAAAATATTGTTGTGATAATTTTATTACATCAGAAGATATTAGAAATGATGCTTATGAAGCACTTAGAAGTTTTATATATTATCCGGATAGAGAAACAGTAAATTCTTATTTTAGCCTAACACACAATGAGGAGTTTGGAGTAGGTGCTTATGTAGATAAGAGAACTGTATTTAGACCGGTTTTGATGTTTCTTGCAGTTTTTAGTAAGAAAAAGAGACAGGAGTTTAAGGATTTTTTGAGAGATACTACATGGCCTCAAGGATATCTCACAAAGTATAGGCTGTATCCATTGATAAAAATCTACAATAATATATTGGAGAAGTATTATTAGAGGGAGGGCTTAATATAATGAAAAATATAAAAAAATTAATAATTATTTTGATGGCTATACTGTCTTTTAGTACAATGACAGCCTTTGCTGAAGAATTTGGTAATGTTGGAAGCATAACAAATCAGACAATAGAAGATGGTAGTGATTGGATTATAGTAAATCCTGGGGAGAGTGGAAGAGGAATTATTATTCAGGATGAAAATAAGAATCCTGTGCTTACTGTGGATAGATATGGTGCAATATACATAAAAGGGAAGCTCTTTATAAATGATAAGGAATATACCGGTTCTTTTAAAGGTGCGTTTACACCTATAAATGGCTTCATATATTCATTATTAGCAGTTTCACTTTTGTTACATATTGTAAGTTTCATGAGAAAGAAATAATATTGTTTAGCAGGATGTGTTTGCACCCTGCTTTTTATGTATATAATCAAAGTTTGCACAGTGAGTTAGTTTATGTTAGTATGGTGCATATACATAATTAGGAGATATTAAATGATTATTCGTTCAAAGGCACCATTGCGTGTAAGTTTTGGTGGTGGTGGTACTGATGTAGCTCCATTTTGTGAAAATCAAGGTGGAGTTATTATAGGAAGTACTATAAATAAATATGCATATTGTTCTATCTTACCAAGAAATGATGAAGAGATAATAGTACATTCTTTGGATTTTGATATGACGGTAAAATATAATACAAAAGAAAATTTTGTATATGATGGTAAGTTGGATTTGGTAAAAGCAGCACTAAAGGCTATGGATATAAAAGAAGGCTGTGAAGTTTACTTGCATTGTGATGCACCTCCTGGTTCTGGATTAGGTACCAGTTCGACTGTAACTGTTGCACTGCTTAGTGCTATGGCAAAGTGGAAGAGGATAGATTTAGATAATTATCGAATGGCTGATTTGGCATTTGGAGTGGAGAGAATAGATCTTGGAATATCAGGAGGATATCAAGATCAGTATGCAACTACATTTGGTGGTTTTAATTTTATGGAGTTTCATGGCAGAAATAATGTAGTGGTAAATCCTCTTAGAATACACAAAGAGATAATACATGAATTAGAGTACAATCTTATTATGTGTTATACTGGAGGTGTACATGTTTCTGCCAATATTATTGATGACCAAGTAAAAAATTATGAAAATCAGGATTCATTTATGGCTATGTGTGAAGTAAAGGCTTTAGCATATGCTATGAAGGATGAATTATTAAAAGGAAATTTGAATGCATTTGGGAAATTGTTGGATTATAGTTGGAACAGTAAAAAAAGAATGAGTAATAAAATTTCAAATCCGGCTATAGATGCACTATATAATAGAGCAAAGCAAGATGGTGCTATAGGTGGAAAACTACTTGGTGCCGGTGGTGGAGGGTTTTTACTCATATATTGTCCTTTTAATGCTAGGCATAAAGTAGCTGCGGGACTTGAAGATATGGGTGGACAAATTTTGGATTGGAACTTCGAACTTCGGGGAGTACAAAGTTGGATTGTTGATAATGATAGATGGGATTATCAAAGTATTGACATTAGGCTACCGGAGGGAGAATTCAGATTTGATGTATGATTGAGGTTTTATGGAAGAAAATATTATAAAAATATTAGATGACTTGATTAGTAGATATCACAAACTCAATATAGTGAAGAATAATATTTGGATGTCCTATAAGATTTTAGAAAAATCCTATTTAAATGGTGGTAAACTATTAATAGCTGGAAATGGTGGAAGTGCAGCAGATTCAGAGCATATAGTTGGTGAGCTGATGAAGGGATTTATTAAACCTAGAAGTCTAAAGGAAGACTTACAAGAGAAGCTAAAGAATATCGACAAAAATATGGGGGATGTCTTAGCAGAAAGTTTGCAAGGGGCATTACCTGCTATTTCGGTCACAGGTCATGTAGGACTTTCGACGGCATATTTAAATGATTGTAATCCATTGCTTTCATTTGCACAACAAGTAAATGGCTTTGGTAAAGAGGGAGATGTATTCCTTGGAATTTCAACTTCCGGAAATTCTGAAAATATATTATATGCTTTAGTGACGGCTAAAGCAAAAGGTCTGATAACCATTGGACTTTCAGGTAGAGATGGTGGTAAAATGAGAGAGTTTTGTGATGAAATAATAATAGTTCCTGAAAAAGAGACATTTAAAATTCAGGAGTTTCATTTACCTATATATCATTCGCTATGTCTTATGCTAGAAGAGAGATTTTTCTAGGAAGTGTATATTTGTAAAAAACAATGATAAATATTAGCTTGGAGGAGAGATGTTTAAAACACAAGAAGAAGCTCGCAAAGAGATCTTGGAGTTGGTAAAGGGCTACCATGACAAGTTTCATAATATAAAAAAGGAATTTAAAGAAGGCGACAGGATAACGTATGCTTCAAGGGTTTATGATTCTGAAGAAATGGTTAACCTTGTAGATGCTTCATTGGATTTTTGGCTGACTGCCGGAAGATATTTTTATGAGTTTGAAGATAAATTTGCAAAACAATTTGGTGTGAAGTATGTATCACTTGTAAACTCGGGATCAAGTGCGAATTTGCTTGCATTTATGACTTTAACTTCTCCACTGCTGGGAGAAAGGCAGGTAAAGAGAGGAGATGAGGTCATCACTGTGGCATGTGGTTTTCCTACAACAGTAACACCTATGATTCAATATGGTGCAGTACCGGTATTTGTAGATGTAACAATACCACAGTACAATATTGATGTAACTAAACTTGAGGAGGCTTTATCACCAAAGACAAAGGCTGTTATGGTGGCGCATACTCTAGGAAATCCATTTGACCTGGAAGCAGTTTTGGCTTTTTGTAAAAAGCATAATTTATGGCTTATTGAGGACAATTGTGATGCACTTGGAAGTATGTATGTCATAGATGGCGAAAAGAAGTTTACCGGTACTATCGGAGATATAGGTACCTCAAGCTTCTATCCACCACATCATATGACTATGGGTGAAGGTGGTGCAGTATATACATCTAATCCTCTTTTGAATAGGATAATAAAGTCTATGAGGGACTGGGGAAGAGACTGTGTATGTCACTCAGGACAGGATAATATGTGTGGACATAGATTTGATCGTCAGTATGGAGAACTTCCATTTGGATATGATCACAAGTATGTATATTCACACTTTGGGTATAATCTTAAGCCTACGGATCTTCAGGCAGCAGTAGGGTTGGCACAATTAAAAAAGTTCCCGGAGTTTGTAAAAAAGAGAAGAGAAAACTATAAGAGACTCTATGATGCATTAAGAATTGTGGAGGATAAGATTATATTACCTGTTCCTGCAAATAATGCAGATCCAAGCTGGTTTGGCTTTCTCATTACATGTAAGGAGGGAGTTGACAGAGCAAAACTTGTTAATAAGTTAGAGTCAAACGGTATTCAAACCAGAATGCTGTTTGCCGGTAATTTGATTAAGCATCCTTGCTTTGATCAGATGAGAGCGACTAATGAAGGATATAGAGTAGTAGGTGAACTTAAAAATACTGATCGAATCATGAATGATACATTCTGGGTGGGGGTATATCCTGGAATGTCAGATGATAAGCTTGACTATATAGCTAAGAATATAATAGAGGGAGTAAGGGATTAAAAATACCGGGGCTGAGGTACATTGTACACAGCCTCTTTTGTTGTAAAAACTATGGTTTTGCCTATATTTGCTATGCAACCATAGATATGATATAATGATAAAAAAGTTGCAGAAAGTTTTTGATGGGTGAATATATGCTAAATGAAGAAAAGATAAAGCAGATGACTGAATTAGCATTATTGAAAAAGAGAAAGGGCGAGCAAATGTTTGAAATTGATAATTATTTCAAAGAAGACTATGTTGGTAAACAAATGCTTAGGTCTTTTTTTGTTTATACCTTTTGCTTTATTCTTATAGTTATTTGGCAATTCTTTATAATTTGGAAGATCTGATGTCAAGTGTAAATCCGATAGGATTATTTTCAATTGTTTATATTGTTATATATATACTTGGACTCATTGCATTTGAATTAATTACATATAGATTTTTTTCAAAAAAATATGACGAGGCACAGAGAAATTTAAAGGTGTACAACGATAGATTGAATTATTTTGAAAAGAAATTTGACAGCAAATCGCAAAATAACGGAGGTTAGAATGCTACAGCTATATGTGTTTAGAAACAGCTTGAAGAGTTTCTATGCAAAATACTACTCGATAATAGATAAGGGAATAAAATATATAATATTGTTTACAGCTATGATGCTTATAAATCTTAATTTGGGTTATCAAACTAAGCTGTCTATAATACATATACCTATTGTTTTGGCTATAGTAGGTGCTTTCTTGCCATATATGGCAGGAGTTGTTATAGTGGCAGTTTTTTTGATGGTGCATTTGTTTGCAGCTTCATTTGAGTTGGCATTGCTTGTAGGCATTATATTTATACTGACATTTTTCATGTATTACAGTTTTGGAAAGAAGGACAGTGTGCTTTTGCTTATTGTTCCCATACTTTTTTCTATAAAGATACCATATGTTATTCCACTGGTGGTTGGACTTATGGGAAGTACAGTGAGTATAATACCTATTATGGCAGGAATACTTATATATTTTACATGTACTTTTGCAAAGCAGAATATAGGAGTATTGACAAATACTCAATCTGTAGATATTGCCCAGAGATATTCACAGGCTATAAATGGTGTTTTTTCAAATAAAACTATGATTTTATTTCTGATTGCATTTGCTTTGACTACTTTTATAGTATATATGGTGCATAAGCAAAATATGGATTATGCTTGGCAAATAGCCATTGCAGCAGGTACTATTACTATTTTAGTAAGCATATTTGCAGGAGATTTTATTTTTGATATATCTACTCCTCTTTTTGACTTTATAATTGGACTTGCGATATCTGTGATCATTGCGTATGTGTATAATTTCTTCGTTTTTTCAGTGGATTATACAAGGTCTGAATATGCACAGTTTGAGGATGATGATTATTATTATTTTGTTAAGGCTGTGCCAAAGATTACAGTTTCAGCTGCAGATAAAAAAGTACAGTCGTTCAGCACAAAGGGAAAAAAGAAGAACAAGAATAATGGGGGTAGTGAATGAATATAATCACGAAGATGCTGCGTGATGGTCTTTCATATTTTCCACGTATAGATATACTGAATGTAATAGAAATCCTGATCATAGCATATATCGTATATGAGATAATGACATGGATTACAAAGACCAGAGCATGGACTCTACTGAAGGGGTTGATTCTTATTTTGGCCTTTACAATAATATCATATATATTACATTTTGATGTTATACTATGGATACTTGGTAGGATTGCAACCATTGCAGTAACTGCACTTGTTATAATATTTGCTCCGGAGCTAAGAAAGGCCCTTGAGCAGCTTGGAAATAAGAATATAATGAAGATATTTGCCTTTGATAACAAAATAAGTGATGACAGCATAAACAGAAGTACCATAGAAGAGCTTATAAATGCTGCCTTCACTATGTCAAAGCCTAGGACTGGAGCTTTAATGGTGATAGAGAGAAATGAAAATCTGTCGAATATAGAAAGTACCGGTATTTTGATAAACGGTATAGTATCCAGTCAGCTTCTTATCAATATATTTGAGCATAATACACCATTACATGATGGTGCTGTACTTATAAGGGGAAATACTATTGTGTCTGCAACATGTTACTTGCCTCTTTCTGAGAATATGAGAATCAGCAAGGATTTGGGAACTAGACATAGAGCAGCTATTGGTATCAGTGAGGTGTCAGATTCTATTACAATTGTAGTGTCTGAGGAGACAGGAAGGGTTTCAGTAGCGATTGGAGGTAACCTTATAAAAGTAAATGATAGTGAAGAATTACGAAAAGAACTTTCTATTCTACTTGAAGATAAGCCGGAAGAGAAGAGCAGCTCTTTACTATCAAAGTTGTTGAAAGGAAGAGGTAATGATAAAGACAAATAATCTTGTTTTGAAAATTAGCTCTTTGGCTATAGCGTTTTTTGTATGGATCGTGGTAATAAATATCTCAAATCCTATAGTTACAAGGACTCAGAATGTTGCTTTGAGTGTGGTTAATGCAAATATTATTACAGATGCAGGCAAGACATACTCATTGATGGGGGCTAATACAGTAACTGTCAGCTATGAGGTAAGGACAAGAGATGAAGGAAGAATATCGTCATCAGATTTTAAGGCATCTATAGACCTTGGAAATATGTATGATATAACCGGTGCTGTACCTATCTCAGTGGAAGTGGTGAACAATAAGAATCTTATAGTTGGAGCGGTGACAACAAAGCCCGGTATTGTAAGAGTTGGTATTGAGGACTTGCAAAGAAAAGAGTTTACACTGACAACAAAGCTTAAAGGTACTCCTTCAGACGGATATTCTGTTGGAGAGGTCAAACTTGATAAGCAGAATGTGACACTTACAGGTCCGGTTTCGGTAATAGGACAGATAAGTCAGGTAGGAGTGGAGATAGATGTTAGCGGATTTGACAGTAATGTAGTAGGTAAGGCTGAGTTGAAGTATTTTGATGCTAATGGAAATTCATTTATCATATCAGATGACAGAGTAAGTAAAAGTTTTGATACAGTGGGATACAGTTTGGTTATGCTCAATGGTAGGGCCTTGTCAGTCAATTTTGATGTTGGGGGAAATGTTGCAGATGGATACAGATTTACCGGAGCTGAAAGTAGCACAAAGTCTATACAGGTTAGAGGGCAACCGGAGGTCTTGGAGGGATTGAATGCTATCACTATACCTGCAAATGCACTTAATGTTGAGGGAGCTACAAGTGATATTATTGTAAATGTAGATGTCAAGGATTTTCTTCCGGAAGATGTGACTGCAATAGGAGATACAAATATTACGGTTACATTGAAGGTAGAGGCGCTTGATAAGAAGTCTTTTAATTTGACAGTAAGTGATTTGGATATAGATGGAGCCAGGTCGGGTGTTGCTACAAGTATTGTACCTGAGAGGATAACTGTGGTTGTTTCAGGTTTGACTGCAAATCTTGAGTCTGTGACCGGCTCGGATTTGAAAGCTACACTGGATGTCAGTGGCATGAACCTAGGCAGTAATGTGGGAAGCCTTACATTTGAATTGCCGACAGGATTAAGTGTAGATTCATATACTCCTTTTGAAGTAATAATAGGAAATCACACAAATGATAGGAGTGAAACAAATGTAGCAGAAACAACTACTGCTACAGAGCAAAGTACTACAGTAGAACAAACTACTACACAAAGTAGCTCAGCTACAGAAAACTAAGGGAGGTTTTTGAATGGTTTCAGAAGATTTAAAGGTTATAAATCCAAGTGGATTACATCTACGACCTGCAGGTAGCTTATGTAAGGAAGCATTGAAGTTTGATTCCAAAATAAAGATTATATTTGGAGACAGTACTGCAAATGCAAAAAGTGTACTTAGTGTACTTGCTACATGTGTTAAATGTGGGGATACGATCACAATCACATGTGAGGGGAAAGATGAGAATGAGGCTATGGATGCTTTAAAGAATTTGATAAATTCAGGTTTTGGTGAAGTAAAGTAAGTAGAGGTTTATCATGAAGATTTATGGTGTGGGAGCAGCCGATGGTATTGGTATCGGTGTTGCAAGAGTAGTCAAGGAACAGAGTGTAGAAGTTATAAGGAAAACTGTTTCAGATATTGAAGCTGAAGTGTCAAACTTTATGGAAGTTTTGGAACTGACTAAGGCGGAGACAGAAGAGATGTCACAGGCTCTAGAAAAAAATGCCTCAGCAAAGGAAGCAGAGATTTTATTTGGACATATTATGCTTATGTCAGATCCGATGCTTGTGGATGAGATAGTAAATCGTATAAATCTGAGAGTATTTGTGCAGAGTACACGATTGAGGAAGTATGCAATCAGTATGCAGCGGTATTTGCTTCAATGGATGATGAACTGATGCAGCAAAGGGCTACTGATATGTTGGATATTAAAACCAGACTTATAAAGAAGATTTTGGGAATGGAAAATACCGATCTCTCAAAACTTCCGTATGGTAGTGTTTTGGTGGCTAAAGATCTTACACCTTCTATGACTGCCGGCCTTAATCCGGAGAATGTGCTTGGCATTGTTACAGAACTTGGAGGAAAGACATCACACTCTGCAATACTGGCTAGAGCACTTGAGATACCGGCTGTAGTAGGCCTTTCTGATTTACCACAAGATATAACTGAAGGCACAGAAATACTTTTAGATGGTGAAAATGGAGAGGTTATCATAATGCCTACCGAAGATGAAAAATCTGATTATGATAATAAAAAGAAAGAGTATGATGCCAAGAAGGAACTTTTAAAGAAATACAAGGAGTTACCAAGTATTTCTAAAGATGGCAAGAAGGTGGAGATAGCCGGAAATATTGGTAGTCCTGAGGATGCCAAGAAGGTTATTTTAAGCGGTGGAGAAGGTATAGGTTTGTTTAGAACAGAGTTCCTCTTTATGGATAGAGATGGAATGCCTAGTGAGGATGAGCAGTTTGAAAGCTATAAAGAAGTAGCTATAGCCATGGAAGGTAAGCCTGTAATTATCAGAACATTAGATATAGGTGGTGATAAAGAGATTCCCTATATGGGAATAGAGCAGGATGAGAATCCTTTCCTAGGTTATCGTGCTATAAGACTTTGCCTTGATAGAAAGAATGATATCTATATACCTCAGTTGCGTGCATTGCTTCGTGCAAGTGCTTTTGGAAATATAAAGATCATGTTGCCACTTATAACTTCTATGGATGAGATAAAGGAAGCTAAGGCTTTGATAAATGATATAAAAATCGGAGTTTGATTTAAATGGAATTGCATACAATAAGGATATAGAAGTAGGTATAATGGTGGAGACTGCTGCTGCATCATTGCTTGCTGATATTTTTTTGCAAAAAGAGGTGGATTTCTTTAGTATAGGTACAAATGATTTGATACAGTATACTATGTCTGTGGATAGAGGCAATGTAAAGATTGCCAGGGTCTTTACTCACCATTTTCACCGTAAGCAGTACTTAGAAGTATTAATAGGATAATTACAGAGGGTAAGAAAGCCGGAATTATGGTTGGTATGTGTGGTGAGGCCGCTGCAGATCCTTTTACTTATTCCTGTACTTCTTGCTTGGGGATTAGATGAATTTTCTATGTCTGCATCAAGCATATTAAAGTCAAGGCAGATAATATCTCTATGTGACAGCAAGGCACTTTTTATCTAAGGTCGATAAGGTGCTTGAGATGGCAACAGAGAGTGAGATAAAAGATTATTTAAAGAAAAATAATAGAGGAGATTGGATGTTAATATATCTGGTTTGTAGTCTATTAGCGTATTTATTTTTCCCGGATAGAGCAATATGCCCTGTCCGGGTTTGTGCTAATTGTAGTGGCAATATATCTGTATATCAAGGAATACAGATACTCAAAGTCACTTGTGAACCTTCGTGGAATATTCTCACTGGCATTTGTGGGAGGTGAGGGTTTGGCTGCGATGAAGTTGTCATATCTTGCAAAACCCTGGAGTAATATTACTTGGATTGCTCTTTTTTTGGCTTTTGGAAGTTTTTATATAGTATTTGAGACTTTAAAAAGATATAAGGGTAATCCTTATGATAAAAAGAGAAAGAATTCTTGAAAAAAGTAATGAGAACAGATTGTATGCTTGTATAATAATACTTGCTATGGTATCTGTTATAGCATTTAATATTGAGGCTATTGTACTTGGTTTTATTCCATTATTTGAGAAGGGTGTACCTCATGCATATTCATATTTTCACATTTCAGGAGTACATTATTTTACAGTAAGTTGTATTTTAGTACCTTCGCTCAGTATGATATATCTAAATGAGGAGGGAAAAATAAATATTATAAAATTGGTATTTTTATGTGTTGCAAATATTATTGCTATGCTGATACCAATACTCTGTGTATCAAGGTTTCAGTTTATGTTTGCTGTACTTATGGCATTTGTGACATTGCTGATTTTAAAGAGGGAGAGGATAAAACCTATATATTTTATAATAGTAATTGTAGTAATAGTGCCGGTATATTTGCTATTGTCAGTGGCAAGAAGCCATGATGTTGAGTATTTGAACAGTATATTTGAGATGAAATACAACTTTCCAATTTTTGTAAGTCAACCATATATTTATATTGCAAACAATTATGATAATCTGGATATACTGATTAAGGAATTGCCAAAACATAGCTTAGGAATAAAGGGATTATTTCCGGTTTGGGCACTTACAGGACTTAAGTTTGTTTATCCGAAGATAGTGGATTTTCCTATTTTTGTAAATAAGACGGAGCTTACAACAGTTACATTATTCTATGATGCATTTTATGATTTTGGAATAGTAGGTGTTGGAGTTTTTTCGGCAATTTTGGGTGGTGTCAGCTATTTATTTGAAAGATGGATAAGGAGCACAAGGCATGCGGCCTTTTATATGATCTATGCACAGGGGTTTGTATACCTGGCCCTTTCATTCTTTACAACATGGTTTTCGAATCCCACAACATGGTTTTATTTTATAGTGACTTTAATAATATTTATTGTTTGTGAACAGAGGAATAAGTAGTTTTATGGAGAATTTTAGAATATGAGAGCTACTTTAGATAAACAATATAAGGAGATGACTGAGACTTCGATTGAGAAGCTTATTTTAAAGTTGAGTATTCCCACCATTATAAGTATGCTGGTTACAAATATCTACAATATGGCAGATACCTTTTTTGTAGGAAAGCTTGGAACCAGTGCTTCTGCAGCTATAGGTATAGTTTTCTCTATAATGACTATAAACCAGGCGGTAGGATTTATGTGTGGACATGGAAGCGGCTCTAACATATCAAGAAAACTTGGCAATAAGCAGCCTAATGAAGCGATAAAATTCGCTTCGACTGGGTTTTTCATGTCATTATTTTTAGGTGTTGTTATAATGATTTTTGGTATTATATTTATGGAACCTTTTCTTAGAATAATGGGTAGTACAGATACTATAATGCCATATGCCAGAGACTACGCAATATGCATACTGTTATCAGCACCTTTTATGACCGGAAGTTGTGTACTGAATAATGTGCTCAGATATGAGGGCAGGGCTGCTCTTGCAATGGTGGGACTTACTCTGGGAGGAGTACTCAATATTATAGGGGATCCTATTTTTATATTTGTATTTAATTTTGGAACTTTGGGTGCAGGCATATCAACTGCAATTTCTCAGATTATCAGTTTTTTTGTCTTATTGTTTATGTTTGGAGGAGATAGAACTGTATCTAAACTTAGAATTTCTGCAGTTTCAAAGGATATTAAGGATATTATAAATATACTGGAAACCGGTGTACCAAGCCTCATTAGACAGGGCATGATGAGTGTGTCAACAATGGTATTAAACTATATGTCAATGCCATATGGTGATGCAGCTATTGCTGCAATGAGTATAGTAAGTAGAGTTACAAATTTTATTTTTGCCATAGCCCTTGGTATATCACAAGGATTTCAGCCGGTTTCAGCTTTTAACTATGGTGCAAAAAAATTTAAGAGGGTAAAGAGGGCATTTGTATTTTGCTGTAGTATCAGTATGTTTATAATAGGAGTACTTAGTATACTTTCATTAGTATTTTCAGGTCATATAATAGGACAATTTAGAGATGATGCAGATGTTATAAGAATTGGAACTTTTGCTTTGAGAGCACAATGTGCAGTTTTATTTATATCACCTATTACTTTGGCGGCGAGTATGATGTTTCAGGGGGCAGGAGAGAATCTGTACGCATCCATAGCATCTTTTTTGAGAAGTGGTATTACATTTGTTCCAATAGTTATGATTTTACCTAAATTTCTTGGTATTTATGGAATACAGTTGGCACAGCCCCTAGCTGATGTAATATCATTTGTAATAGTAATACCATTGATATTTAATTTCTTTAAAAGGATAGAAAAATAAAAAAGGGGGCTGTCGGGAAATGATAGTCATAAGAAAGGGTGGTGTGGCTCAAAATGAGTCACACCACCCTAAGTTTTTACATAAAAAAAGATGGCTAACGATAACCATCTTTCTCCGTTACATGTTATAATGTAACTATGCTTACAGTTAATTATTATAACGACTTTTTTGAAATAGGTCAACAGAAAATCAACTTTAGCTTCTATGAATTGAGTTTACCCGATGACGATCCAGTCTATACCCTAAAAAAAGTTATGGAGGATTTAGATTTTTCCGGACTGTTAGCCAATTGTTCGGACAAGGGAAGAACAGGGTATAACCCTATCATGATGTATGCAGTTATTACTTATGCAAATATGCGAGGAATTCGTTCTATTGATCGTATTGTAGATTTATGCGAAAGGGATATTGCTTTTATCTGGCTTACTCAAGGGAGGAAGCCTAAAAGAGATGCTTTTTATGATTTTAAAGGTAAGAAACTTACTTCAAATATCCTAGACGACTTAAATTATCAGTTTATGAGACGATTACAAAAAGAAGGGCTTGTAACATTAAAAGAATTGTTTATTGATGGAACAAAAATAGAAGCTAATGCTAATCGTTATACTTTTGTATGGCGTGGAAGTATTAATTATCATCTAGCAGGTCTTCTGGATTCTATCGATAAGCTTTATTCAGAATATAATTCTTTTTTACAAGATAATGGTTTTGGGGAGAAGTACGAGCTTGGAAATGCACAAATGTTTGTAATTGACGGAATTGATAAAGTTAGAGATGTTATTGAAAAGAATAGAAAAAGAAAGATTACAAAACATAAAAAGCTATCTAATAACCGTATTATAGAGATTGATAACTGCTCGCCTCTTGAAATGCTTAAGCTACAGAAAAACCTTATGGCTATTGCTGACGGAGAAGGTATTGTATTTGTTAACGGAAAGGGTAAGAGAAAGCCAAAACTTCAACAACTATATGAAGAACTTGAGCATTGTGGACAGCGATTAATGAGCTATAAAGAATGCTTTGAAATTATGGGAAAAGATAGAAACAGCTATTCCAAAACTGATTTGGAAGCAACTTTTATGCGAATGAAGGAAGATCATATGCTGAATGGGCAGCTAAAGCCTGCATACAATGTACAGATAGCAGTAGAGAATTATTTTATTGTACATAGTTATGTAAGTAATGATCGTACAGACTATAACACACTGATTCCTGTCCTTGAAAAGCATAAGAAAGCATTTGGAGAAGTGCTTGAAGAAGTTACGGCAGATAGCGGCTATTGTAGTGAGAAAAAAATCTCTTATATCTAAAAAGAAAAATAAGATAGATAGTTATATAAAAACTACAGGACTCATGAAAAAACGAAAAAAACAAGAGCATACAGTAAAGATATAGGTAAATACTACAACATAGAAGACAACAGTATTTGAGGATGAGCAAGTCTATATCTGTCATGACGGCCGTGAACTGAGACATATCAACACAGAAAAGAAAGAACAGAATGGTTATACACAAACATATGAAGTATATGGATGTTCAGACTGTAGTGGATGTGAACATAAGTCTAAATGTTTATACAAGTATAATCCTGATAAAGATATTGATAAGAATAAAGTAATGAAGATCAATGAAGTATGGGAAGAGCTCCGAGAGAAGTCACATGCTAACATACAGAGTGAAAAAGGTATTCTGAAACGACAGATACGCTCTATTCAAACAGAAGGTCATTTTGGAGATATTAAAGAGAATGAAGATTTCCGACGCTTTAACTATCGTACTTCAGATAAGGTTTATAAAGAATTTATGCTTTTTGCAATAGGAAGAAATATAAATAAATATCATCGTTTTCTCTATGCCAAACTAAAGAAATTTGAAGGAAAACTACAGGAGAAAACAGCATAGTAAAAAATGCAAAAGCAAAATTTCAGCCAAGGGGGTTTTATGCCCCAAAATAGCCAGTATTATAGAAAAGTAAAATATCCTGACAAAGTCGCAAAGCCAAAACGCCTTGTATTTGTCAGGATATTTCTATTTCGTTCTGTAGGGATTAAAATTCAGTATTTCCCGACAGCCCCTTATTTTTATTCCCCAGGTCCTACAAGTATAGGCGCAACCGGACCATCAGGACCCTCAGTGGATATTGATGCTCCAGGACCTGCCGGAGATGAATTATTCTTTTGCATATTTACTCCGGGTCCGTGTAAAATATCCGAGTCTTCATCAGCTGATGTAGGTGGGGATGTTTTGATAGCGGGAGCAGTGGTTTCAGCTTGAGATGTCTCTGAAGTTTGCTTCTTAGTTTTACCGTTTTTTTGATTGGGTTTAGTTGGTGGAACACCGACACTATCTCCAGGTGCTACCCCTACAGAAACATTATTGTTTTGATTAGGGAAGACAACCGGATGGTTAGTGTTTGACTTAGGTGCTAATCCAACACCGGCATCATTATTTTCATCTAATGTAGGAGCGTCAGAATTAAATGTACCTCCACCATGTATTGTACAGGTAGCACTTGGAGCGGCATATTGTGAATCATCAGTATCGGATTGCCCACTTGGGACTATAAGTGCAACCTTTGTTGTCGTAGGACAGTTTGGTGTAGGTAATAGTCCGCTGTCTCTACAAACGGTAACTGTGGTATGGTGATCACAGACTTCTGTAGGTACCGTTCCCTTTGCAAAGTACTCGGTATATGTAGCATCACCACGAGGATCATGGTCACATACTCCGGCGATAGGAAGCTTTCCGGATTTTCTACATACTACTGCAGTTTCTACAGAATCAGGAACAGGGAAGCCTATATCTTCAGAACCTTCGGAAACTTTGGTCATTATCTTTCGCCAAATATCCTTGTGGAAACTTGTGCCTCCATTATCAGTCAGTGGTTGATTTTCATCACAGCCTGCCCAGACACCGGCAGTATAATATGGTGTAAATCCTACAAACCAGACATCTATACTTTTTGAGGTAGTACCTGACTTTCCGGCAACACTCATATTGTCAAGATGTGCTCGGGTAGATGTAGAGTTTACACTTATACCACTACTTGCAAACTTTCTATTATTCTCTGTAGATGCCGCCATAGCATCTGTAAGAAGGAATGCTGTAGAATCCTTTATAACTCTATGATTTTGCAAAGAGGTATTGTCAAGTAGTGTTTTACCATTGTGGTCTACTATCTTTGTGAAGAAAACCGGCTTTGTATATACACCCTGATTTGCAATTGTAGCAAAGGCACCTGTAAGTTCGAGGTTTGTAACTCCCTTTGTTAGACCTCCAAGTGCAAGCGAAGCATTGTAATCTTGATCTGTAAGCGTGGTTATACCAAAGTCAGTAGCATATTGTACTCCAACTCTTGGCGTTACAGTCTCCATAAGAGTTTTAAGTGCAACTATATTCATAGAGTATATAATACCATCACGAATACTTGACCATCCCAAATAACCTTGTTTTTCATACCAGTTTTGGAAAGTCTTGTCTCCTATCGAATACTCAGCATCATAATATGTTGTTGCTAAGGTATCTCCACTTGTATCAAGTGCAGGTGCAAAGGCTGATATTACCTTAAATGTGGAACCGGGCTGTCTTGTGGTATCGGTGGCTCTATTTAGTGAAAGAGAAGATGTTTTCTCACCTCTACCACCACTTATTGCCTTTACAGCCCCTGTTTTTTGATCCATAAGTACAAAGGACACCTGAGGCTCTAAAATAGTTTTTACGGTTTCACCAACTATAGTGTCACCGTCCTTTACGACACTAGCTTTATAGCTTTCAGCATCAGCTCTTGCAGCCTCTTCACTTTGATACAGTCCGTTGAATCCGTCTCTTAGTACTTCAGTATGGTATTTGTTTATATCTTTCTCAGAGTAATTATGTGTGTTCTTTTCACTATCGGTTACTGTGAGTCGATACTCTAGAGAATACTTTGTATCAGGATAGTTTTCAGGGTTGTTTACCTCACTGTCAACTATTTGTTGCAAGGATGGATCTTGAGTGGTATATATGGACAGTCCACCACTATATAATAGATTATGGGCCTGTGTTTCTGTATAGCCAAGCTCATTTATAAAGGTGGAAGTAACCTGTGAGATTAAAGCATCTGTAAAATAACTGTATGGACTGTTTTTTTCTTTTGTGAGTGTATTTACATTTTGAATTCTTGAATACACATCATCGGCAAGAGCCTCTTCCTGTTGAGCTTTTGTTATATAACCTTGTTCATACATATACTGAAGGATTATTTTTCTTCTTTCAGCATTGGCTTCTTGTCCGGTAATAGGATTATATTTGGTAGGTCCCTTTGTTATACCTGCTATTACAGTAGCTTCAGATAGGGTAAGGTCTGAAACATCTTTACCAAAATATCTTCTTGCAGCTACCTTTACACCTAGTGAATTACTTCCAAGATTGATAGTATTCAAATAATTAGTAAGGATAAGCTTTTTATCCATTTGTTTTTCAAGTTTTACTGCCAGATACATCTCCTGTATCTTTCTTTCTACTTTTTCACCAAAACTTCTTTCTCTACCACCGTTAAATACATTGTTTTTTATAAGCTGCTGTGTAATTGTAGAACCACCACCTGATGAGCTGTTTCCTGTTACTACGCCGGTAACAGCCCTAAGTATCGCTCTGGTATCTATACCATTATGCTTCCAAATCTTGAATCCTCTATTGCTACAAATGCATCAATAAGTACCTGGGGTAATTCATCATAAGTAGCTTCTTCACGATTTGAGCCTGCCATTACCAGAGTATCGGTAACCTGGCCGGAAGCGTTGTAAACAGTTGTGGCATATCCAAGTGGAATAATACTGTCTACATCCACATCAGGAGCATTGTCAATAATACCCTTTATCATGCCAATACCCATAGCAGTTCCAAGGATTGCTATAACAAAGAGTGAAAGAAAAAATGTCTTTACAGCCTTGAAAATGGCTTTATTAATATATTTCTTTTTCTTTGAACCGGAAGATTTAGCACTCTTTTCAGGAATTCTATTTTCATTCTCTTTATTCATGATTTTTCCTTTTCAAAATAAACTTAAGAGCTTAAGCCCTCAAAATTGATTATACATCACTAATATAATATAGACTATCAGCTTTAATAATCAATCCTTATTTTTTTATAAATTTTTTTATTAATAAGAGAAAAAAAGGTACCCGGTATGTGGATACCCTTTATGTATTTTATTGTTTTGACTTTATCATAGAACGCTTTCTAAGTGTAGGATCAAGTATTTTCTTTCTGATACGAAGATTTTCAGGAGTAACTTCTAAAAGCTCATCTGTATCAATAAATTCCAAAGACTCTTCAAGACTCATTACTTTTGGTGTAACCAGTCTCAGTGCCTCATCAGCACTTGATGATCTGGTGTTTGTAAGTTTCTTCGTCTTGCAGACATTGATTTCTACATCTTCTGCCTTACCGTTCTTACCGATAACCATACCGGCATAAACCTTTTCACCTGCTCCTATAAAGAGAGTGCCACGCTCCTGTGCATTGAAAAGTCCATAAGTAATGGATTCACCACTTTCAAATGCAATAAGAGAGCCTGTCTTTCTATAGAACATATCACCCTTATATGGTGCATAACCGTCAAACTCTGTATTTAGTATGCCATTTCCTTTGGTATCAGTCATAAATTCTCCTCTATAGCCTATAAGACCACGAGATGGAATAAGGAACTGAAGTCTTGTGTATCCGCCATGTGTAGGGCTCATTCCTTGAAGTTCACCTTTTCTTGAAGTAAGCTTTTGGATAACTGCTCCGGAAAATTCATCAGGAACATCTACAAATGCAAGCTCCATTGGCTCCTGCTTTTGATTTCTTTCATCATAGCGATAGATAACTTCTGCCTTACTTACAGCAAATTCAAATCCTTCTCTTCTCATATTTTCTATAAGAACTGAAAGATGTAATTCACCTCTACCGGATACTTTAAAACAGTCAGGTGAATCGGTTTCTTCTATCCTAATACTTACATCTGTATTAAGCTCTCTAAAGAGTCTTTCACGCAAATGTCTTGAAGTAATGTACTTTCCTTCTCTTCCTGCAAGAGGAGAGTCATTTACCATAAAGTTCATAGATATGGTAGGTTCTGAAATCTTTTGGAATGGAATTGCCTCAGGGTTTTCAACAGATGTCAAAGTATCTCCGATGTGGATATCCGGAATACCGGAGATAGCTACTATAGAACCTATTCTTGCTTCATTAACTTCTACTCTGTTGAGGCCTTCATATTCGTAAAGCTTTCCTATTTTCACTTTTTTCATTTTATCAGGGTCGTGGTGATTAACTAAGGCAACTTCCTGGTTTACCTTGATTACACCATTGTCCACTTTACCTACTCCGATTCTTCCAACATATTCATTGTAGTCAATAGTACTTATAAGTACTTGAGGATCGGCTTCCTCATCACCTTCAGGTGCCGGTATATGCTTAATAATGGTTTCAAATAGAGGTTTCATATCTTCATTTGTATCATTAACACTGTATCTTGCCCAACCGCTTCTTGCACTTGCAAACAGGAATGGACAATCAAGCTGACGCTCATTAGCATCCAGATCGAGTAAAAGTTCAAGAATCTCGTCTACTACTTCCTCAGGTCTAGCCTCATCTCTATCGCATTTGTTGACCAGACAGAGTACTTCCAGATCAAGTTCAAGTGCTTTTCTAAGTACAAACTTAGTCTGAGGCATGGCTCCCTCATAGGCGTCTACTACCAAAACGACACCGTTTACCATCTTTAGAACACGCTCTACTTCACCACCGAAGTCGGCATGACCCGGTGTATCTATGATATTAATCTTTGTATCACCATAATGTACAGCAGTATTTTTTGATAAAATGGTGATTCCTCTTTCTCTTTCTATATCATTAGAGTCCATTACTCTTTCTGCCACTTCCTGATTTGCTCTAAAAACACCGCTTTGTTTTAGTAGCTGGTCAACCAATGTAGTCTTACCATGGTCTACATGGGCGATAATGGCAATATTTCTTATATTTTCTCTTTTTGTTATCATATATTCTTCCTCATAAAAAATTACGAATACTTATTATAACACCATTTAATTTGATTTTCCATAGATAAAATTCGTGTTAATACTTGAAATAATTTTATAATTATGCTATATTAACTGTACTATGATAGATAATACAGTTAAAGGAGAAGCCAATGATTGTGATTGACAGTAGGGATAAGAGAGCAATCTATGAACAGGTGGTGGACAGGCTTTCAGATCTTATGCTTATCGGGGTACTGGCACCGGGAGATAAGCTTCCATCAGTAAGGAGCCTGGCTGTGGACCTCTCAATAAATCCTAATACAATACAGAAAGCATATATAGAGCTTGAGCGACAGGGCTATGTATATAGTGTTAAGGGTGTCGGCAGTTTTGTAGCGGAGTTGGATATTATAAGGAAAAATAAAAAGGATATTTTATATAAAGAATTGGAAGAACTTGTATCTAAATCTAAGAAACTGATAAGCAAAGAAGAGTTTTGTAAAAAAGTTGAAGAGTTTTATCTAAAGCAGGAGGCAAAGGTATGATAGAGGCTAAGAGTTTGAGCAAAAGCTTTGAAAATATCAGGGCACTTGATAATATCAATGCAAGTATAAGAGATGGAGATGTTTTTGGACTTATTGGAACAAATGGAGCAGGAAAAAGTACCTTCTTAAAAACACTTGCAGGAATACTAAAACCTGATAGTGGCGAGATACTTATTGATGGAGAGAAAGTTTTTGAGAACATTAATGCAAAAGAAAAGTTTTTCTATATATCCGATGATCAGTATTTTTTTGCAAATACTACTGGACGGGAGATGATAAAGTTTTATTCAGCCGGTTATAAAAACTTTGATGTAAAAAAATGTGAGGAACTTTTAAAAGCACTTGACCTGGATATAAATAGAAAAGTAAATACTTTTTCAAAGGGTATGAAAAAGCAACTTTGCATTGCAATTGGAGTGGCGTCAAACACGAGATATCTGCTCTGTGATGAAACATTTGACGGTTTAGATCCTGTTATGAGACAGGCAGTAAAAAGCCTCTTTGCAAAGGAAATGGATGAGAGAGGTCTTACACCCATTATCGCATCACATAATCTTAGAGAGCTTGAGGATATATGTGATCATGTGGGGCTTTTACATAAGGGTGGAATACTACTTTCAAAAGATGTATCAGATATGAAGTTGAATATTCATAAAGTTCAATGTGTATTTGACAATGATTTTGATATGGAGAAATTGAGAGCACTTGATATTATGCAGATGAAAAACAATGGTCGAGTATATAATATTACTATAAAGGGTAGCGAGGACGAAATAAGAGAGCAAATGGAGTCCTTTAATCCTGTATTTTATGAATTGATGGGCCTAAGCTTGGAAGAGATATTTATAAGTGAAACGGAGGTGCATGGTTATGACATCAAAAAGCTCATTTTTTAAATTGATGAAAGAGGATCTCAAGATAAGAATATGGACTCTAGCAATTAGTGTTCTTATATTTTTCTTTTCATTAATTGTAGCGACTGCTATGATGGTAAGCTTTAATCTGTATAATAGTGTATTATATGATGTTCCTTCAATGAGAGCGAAGGAGTTGGCAGCAACCTTTTTACTTTATATAGGCATCACAAATCCGCTTTTTTCATTTGTTTTTGTAGTATTAGCACTGGTTATGGCTTTGTCAGGATTTTCATATCTATATTCAAAGAAAAAGGTTGATTTGTATCACAGTCTACCTATAAAAAGAGAGATACTCTTTTTTGTGAAGATAATAAATGGAATACTTATAGCTATTGTACCTTTTATCATATGTGCAATTATTGCAGGATTGATGATTTTAGTAAATACTGCAAGTGCAAATATAATTTCAGGTGTTATTTTTGCAATTTTAGAGTGGATTGTATTATATATACTCAGCTACAGTGTTGTAGTACTTGCAATTATGCTGACCGGAAATATGCTAATAGGCTTTTTACTATGTGGATTTTTAAGCTTCTATTTTCCGGCACTCGCACTTATGATAAAGGGATATCAGAGTACATTCTTTTTAACCTATTATAGTTCAGGTCCTATAATAGATAAGTTTTTAATCAATTTTTCAAGCTTTATGATTATATTCAATATAGCCAAGCTTGATATTATTATTAAGATGATTATCTCAATAATGGCAAGCATGGTATTGATGTTTATAAATCTTTTCCTATATAAGAAAAGAGCTTCTGAAACAGCGGGTAAGAGCATAAGTTTTTGTATAATAAAATTGCCGGTGAAATTTATGATGGTAATCTTTATAAGTATGCTTATGTATTTGTTGGCTTATGGTGTAATGAATGACAGTATTGCTTGGGGCATATTCGGCTTGGCTGTAGGTGGAGTGATCACACATTGTATAATAGAAATAATATATAATCAGGACTTTAAAAAGATTTTTGCCGGTAAGATTCAAATGCTTATTTGTATAATTATTTCTCTTATCCTTGTGGCAATTTTTCAAATGGATATATTTGGATATGACTCTTATATACCGAGGGTAGGAGATATAAAGAGTGCAGCCGTAATATCTGAAGCTTTGGAGAGTAATGAATCGCAGTATTTTAATGAGATAATAATTTCTGAAAGCTATTATGATGGTAGTTTTGTGGATGTAGATTACGCAAGTGATAGAAGAATAGAAGAATTGCTGTCAAAAAAAATGGATATTACTAATAAGGAAGCAGTTCTAGAGCTGGCAAAGAAAGGTGTATCTGAAACAGTCCCTAATTATATTTCATATGGGAATCCGGTAGAGGTATTGATTTCATATAAGCTAAAGTCAGGAAGAATCGTCAAACGAATGTATTATATAGACTATGAAGATATGATTTCAGAACTTTCAAATTTATATGCAGATGAGAGTTATAAAAAAAGTTGTTATCCAATACTTTCTAACGAAAGTAAGAACATAGTCAGTGTGGATTTTAACGGTATGATGAACAATGACTCTCATATGGTATTTCATGATGACAAAATGAAGGAAAAGCTTGTAGAAACATATAAGAAAGAATTGCTTGAGTTTGATTATGAAACAAAATTAAAAAGTTATCCATTTGCATCTATAAGATTTAATGATGATTTTATGGAAGACGCTTTGAAAAAATATGCCGGATTTAATTATACAAATGACAGTACAAGTGCGACAAACTCTAAGTGGGATAATGTGTATGCAGATTCATTGGAGTCAGTAGGCTATTATCCAATATATCCGGAATTCAAAGAAACCTTGGCGGTATTAAAAGAAATGGGCGTTGAAGTTATTGAGAGATTTCCGTCATATTATGTGGAAAGCATAGATATATCCTATGTTGATTTAGAGAATGTGGAAGAAGAGGTTGTAACATACTCAAGTGAAATTATCCAAAAAGACATACTATGATGTTAAGGATATAGAAGAAATTTTAGACAAGCTTGTCATTTGTGATAGCCCATATAAGGATAGTCTGAATGAAGACTGGAGATATACGGTAACGATTAACACCAAAGATCCGGTGTTCTCAGATTACAGCCAATATAATACATATACATTTAAAAAAAGGGAATATACCTAATATAATAAAATAGATTTTTAGCTCAGAGCTTTGCTCTGAGCTAAAAATCATATGTTTTAACAAAAAACAGTTATGGAATTTGGAATGAAATTTGTTATACTTTGAGAAGATAGATTTAAAAGTATTTGATTGGAGAAAAATATGGGTGGATTATTTAACTACGACAATCCGATATGGAGGTTTGTAGGGTAGAATATGGGATTTGTTTATTTTAAATATACTTTGGATAGTATGTTCTATACCGATAGTGACTTTTGGAGCGTCAACTACGGCAATGTATTATTGTACATTGAAAATAGCAAGAGATCGTGACAGTGGAGGAATATTTTCAATGTTCTTTCATAGCTTTAAGGACAATATACTACAGTCAACTATTATATGGGTGATAATGGCGATTATAGGTGGAATATTGTTTTTTGATATAAGATTTTTTAGCGTCTATGCTCCTATTAACAATACTGTTATAAAAATGATAGTATTTACCATTACATGCTTTTTGATAATGTTGTGGATGTTTATTTTTTTATATGTATTTCCAATACAGGCAAAGTTTATAAATCCTATAAAACAGACATTTAAGCTGGCTCTTTTTATGTCTGTAAAGCATCTTGTAAGAACCGTAATTATGTTGGCAGGCAGTATAATGATACTGGTAGCGGTATATTTTTTAATAATCAGGATGCCGGGAGTGATGTCAATGTTGGTACTTATACTTGGGTCAGGTATATCATTATTTCAAGCCAGCCAATTTAATATGATATTTGATACATATATTAGTAATGATAATGAATAGAAAATATATTGTACGAATTTTTAGACATTATGTTATTTTTTTAACTTTTCTTAATGCTTGTATTGTTGCTTTTTTTTTACTATACTATTACATATATGAGCTTCTAAGAGCTTTTTATGTGTAAAGAAGCACAAAATATAAATTTTAGCGATATGCTGTATAATGGAAAGGGATATATCATATGTTAATGATCGATCAATTAAAAGAAAGAGCAAGGAAGAATAAGAAAACCATAATTTTGCCTGAGTCAATGGATAAGAGAATATTTCAGGCCGCAGAGATTATTCTAAAAGATGGTTTGGCAGACCTAATAATTATAGGTACACCACAGGAAGTGGAGGAGAATTCTAAGGGCTGTGATATCACAGGAGCAACTATAATCGATCCGAATACTTATGAGAAGACTAAAGAATACGAGGACCTCTTTGTAGAAATTAGAAAGTCAAAGGGACTTACTCATGAAGAAGCAAGAAAACAATTATTAAGTGATTATACTACTTTTGGATGTCTTATGTTAAAAGCCGGTGACGCAGACGGACTAGTTAGTGGTGCTTGTCATTCTACAGCAGACACACTTAGACCTGCACTACAGATAATTAGAACAAAGCCGGGTACAAGGCTTGTTTCAGGATTCTTTGTAGTAGAAGTACCGGGAAGTGAGTTTGGAGAGAATGGTGTATTTGTATTTGCAGACTGTTCAATTGAGCAAAATCCGGATCCTGAAAAGCTTGCACATATTGCTATTTCATCAGCAGAAAGCTTTAAGTTTATTGTAGGAGGAGTACCAAGGGTTGCAATGCTCAGCCACTCATCAAAAGGAAGTGCAAAGCACCCTGATGTAACAAAGGTAGTAGAAGCTACAAAAATAGCACAGCAATTAGCACCGAATCTTTATATAGACGGAGAGCTTCAGTTGGATGCAGCTTTAGTGCCTGAGATAGGAGCAAGTAAGGCTCCGGGTTCAGATGTAGCAGGACAGGCAAATGTGCTTGTATTCCCTGATCTGGATGCGGCAAATATTGGTTACAAGCTTGTTCAAAGACTTGCAAAGGCAAATGCATATGGACCAATGTGTCAAGGTATTGCAAAACCGGTAAATGATCTTTCAAGAGGATGTTCTTATAAAGATATAGTAGGTGTAGTGGCAATTACAGCAATTCAGGCTGCGGGAGAAGACAATTAATTTAAACATTTTGAGAGGAGTTTCTTTATGAAACGTATTGGTTATAAATTGTGGCAGTTCATCATTAAAGTATCAGCTTATTAATATGGAGAATGAAGAGGCCTTGGCAAAGGGATTATTTGAGAGAATAGCAATTCCCGGATCAAAGCTTACACATGAGCCTATCGGAAGAGAGAAGTTCAAGATTGAAAAGGATGTAAAGAATCATACAGAAGCTATTGCTTTGGTGCTGGAGGCTCTTACAGATAAGGATCATGGTGTAATAAAGGATGCAAGCGAGATCTACGCTATTGGACACAGAGTAGTGCAGGGTGGAGTAAAGTACCCTGAGTCTGTAGTTATTACAGATGAGGTAAAGAAAGAAATCGAGAAATTCTCAGACCTTGCTCCGCTTCACAATCCGGCAAACCTTATGGGTATTGAAGCTGTAGAGAAGGCAATGCCCGGTGTTCCTAATGTAGCTGCATTTGATACATCATTTGGTATTAGCATGCCGGAGAAGGCATATAAGTATGCTATTCCAAATGAGTATTATGAGAATTATCATATAAGAAGATACGGATTCCACGGTACAAGCCATATGTATGTAGCACAGGAGGCGATTAAATTTGCAGGTCTTGACAAGGATACAGCAAGAGTTATCGTATGTCACCTTGGAAACGGTGCATCAATTTCAGCATCTATAGGTGGTAAGTGCGTAGATTCATCAATGGGTCTTACACCACTTGAGGGTCTTATCATGGGTACAAGATCAGGAGATATCGATCCGGCTATAGTACAGTATATCTGTAACAAAGAGAATAGGAGTGTGGATGAGGTACTTGATATACTTAATAAGAAGTCAGGTGTTCTTGGAATGAGTGGCGGTGTATCATCAGATTTTAGAGATATCGAGAATGCTGAGGCTGACGGCAACAATCTTGCAAAAGTTGCACTTGAGGCATTTAGATACAGAATTATAAAGTATGTAGGTGCGTATGTAGCTGTTATGGGTGGAGTTGATGCTCTCTGCTTTACTGCAGGTGTTGGAGAGAATGATAAGATTACAAGACAGATAGTTGGAAATGCATTGGGATTCCTTGGTGCAAAGGTTGATGATGAAGTAAACAATGTTCGTGGTAAGAGAACTATGATTTCAACTCCTGATTCAAAGGTAAAGATTATGTTGATGCCTACAAATGAGGAGTTGGCTATAGCAAGAGATACTTATAGACTGACTAAAAAATAATATTGACAAGTAAAACCTTTGCTATTATAATTATTAAAGTTTTGTGACTCGAGATAAGGAGGTGAAAGAATGTCAATTTGTCCAAAGAATAAACATCTCGTGGTAGAAGAGATAAGAGAAGAGCTAACTGGAAGATGTCAGCTACAAGTCTTGTAAAATGTCCAAAGTGTGGAGAGTTAATGCTTCCTCATAGAGTTTGTAAGGCATGTGGTTCATATAACAAGCGTGAAATAGTAACAGTAGACTAATAGCTTTACTGATTAGAATAACAGGGTTGCCACTTGGTGGTGACCCTGTTGTTCTATTATATATATATTATATATATTACAAAAATATATATAATAGAAATTAAATTTAGTAGATGCTTTGATTTTACAATCCTTGTAGCGTTTAGCTGTGCGCAAAAGCGAGACAGGATTCAGCTGCCGAGGACTTGTTTGAGTGCAGTTCGCTGTTTTTCAAGCGAACAAACGAGTTCCGCAGGCTGCGTAAAATCCTGCGAAGCTTTTAAGCATAGCTGCGTTTAGGATTGGAAAATCAAAATTCTACTTATATTAGGGAGTAATTATATGAAGTGGGAGAAGTATACTCTTATTACAAAAACTGATGTAGTAGATATTATAAGTGCATCATTAGGCGATATAGGTGTAGAGGGTATTGAGATAGAAGATAATGTACCTTTGAGTCCTGAAGAAACAAAAGGAATGTTTATAGACTTTTTGCCGGAGTTACCGGAGGATGAGGGTATTGCAAAAGTAAGCTTTTACCTGGATTCCGAGGCTGACAATACAAAGCTTATGGAAGATATCAAGGCTACATTGGAGGAACTTAAGGAGTTTTGCGATATCGGTGACGGTGTGCTTATAAAGTCAGAGACAGAGGACAAAGACTGGATAAACAACTGGAAACAGTATTTTAAGCCTTTCTTTGTGGGTGATATCCTTATAAAACCCACTTGGGAAGAGATACCTGAAGATGTAAAATATAAGACCTTGATACAGATAGATCCAGGGACAGCATTCGGTACAGGAGCACATGAGACCACCAAGCTATGTATATTGGCATTGGAAAAGTATCTTAGGACAAAGCCTGAAGCTAAAGTACTTGATGTAGGTACGGGAAGCGGAATCTTGGGAATTGCGGCACTTAAGCTTGGAGCTGAATGTGTTTTTGGAACGGATCTGGATGAGATGGCGCTTGATGCGGTTATGGAAAATATGATCAGTAATGAAATAGGAATGACTGAGTTTGTAGCGGTATGTGGAAATATTATAGGTGATAAGGATGTAATGGACCTGGCAGGCTATGAGAAGTTTGATATAGTTACTGCAAATATTCTTGCACCGGTTATTATAGAGCTTATAAAGACCGTAGCTGTCCATATGAGAAAAGGTGGTATATTTATTACATCCGGCATCATAGATACAAAAGAAGCAGATGTAGTACTTGCCTTTAAAAAGAGTGAGGATTTTGAAATACTTGAAATAAATCACCTTGGAGAATGGGTAAGTATAGTGGCAAAAAAGAGGGAATAAATGTATCATTTTTTTGTGGGTGAAGAACAGATAAGCGGTGAAAATGCATATATAGAAGGTAGTGATGTCAAACATATAGTAAATGTCCTGAGAATGAAGACAGGTGAAAAACTGCTTATAAGTGTCAAAGGAGATTGGGATTATCTTTGTAAAATAGTTGATATAGAAACTGACAGGGTAAACCTTAAAGTGCTTGAGAGCATGGAACAAAGAGAATTGCCTGTAAATATTACTTTGCTTCAGGGGATTCCAAAATCTGACAAGCTGGAAATGATAATACAAAAGGCTGTTGAGCTTGGTGTAAGTGAGATAATACCTGTAAAGACAAAGAGAGTTGTAGTTAAGATAGAAGAAAAGAAATTATCTGCCAAGTTAAATAGATGGAATGCTATTGCGGAGAGTGCAGCAAAGCAATCAAAGAGAAGTATTATACCGAAAATATTAGAACCACAGTCAATAGATAATGCACTTGAAATTGTAAAGGATTTTGATGTAAAATTAATACCCTATGAGAATGCAGACAGTATAGAGAAGACAAGAAGAATACTTGACAATATGGATAAAACAGGAAATATATCGGTTTTTATAGGTCCTGAGGGAGGCTTTGAAGAAGATGAAGTAAAAAAAGCAATAGACTTAGGTTTTGAAGTGATCACTTTGGGAAAGAGAATCTTAAGGACGGAGACTGCAGGACTTGCATTACTCAGCAATATAATGATCAGATTGGAAGAAGAATAGATGGAAGTATATTTTGACAATTCTGCCTCTACAAAAGTAAGTGAAAAAGCTATAGATATTATGCTAAAGACTATGAGAGATGACTACGCAAACACAAGTGCAAAGCATATAAAAGGTGTGGATGCAGAGAGTTATGTAAAGGATGCAACAGATATTATAGCCAAGACTCTAAAGGTAAAAAAGGGTGAGATAATATTTACTTCAGGTGGTACGGAATCCAATAATATGGCTCTTATTGGTGGAGCTATGAGCAAGAAAAGATTTGGAAAACATATAATAATATCAGGAATTGAACATCCTGCTGTATATAGACCGGCTGAATTTTTAATGGAACAAGGCTTTGATGTTTCAGTACTCTCGGTAAATAGAGAAGGACAAGTAGATCTTGAGATATTGAAATCCACTCTGAGAGATGATACCATTTTGGTTTCAGTGATGTATGTAAACAATGAGATGGGGGCTATAGAACCTGTTGAAGAAATATCAAGGATTATAAAGTCTAAGAATAAGGATATATTGTTCCATGTAGATGCGATACAGGCTTATACCAAGCTTAGAATCACTCCAAAATCTCAAGGTATAGATATGCTTTCAGCCTCAGGACATAAGTTTCATGGACCTAAGGGAGTAGGATTTTTATACATTGACAGTAGTGTAAAAATCAATCCTATTATCTTTGGAGGAGGACATCAAAGAGGAATGAGAAGTGGCACTATAAATACTACCGGCATAGCTGGAATGGGAGTTGCCGCTAAAGAAGCTTATGAAAATTTTGATGAAAGAATAAATAAAATAAGAGATTTGAAATATTATCTGATGGATGAACTTGAAAAAATAGAAGGTACTGTTTTAAATACCGGCAGAGGTGAAATTTTGCACCTCAAATAATCAGTGTATCTTTTGAAGATATTCGTGCTGAAGTCCTATTACATGCATTGGAAGACAGGGGAGTTTATGTATCAAGTGGTTCAGCCTGTTCTTCAAATCATCCGGGAATATCAGGTACGTTGAAAGCTATAGGCGTGAGAGAGGATTTACTTGATGCAACTATAAGAGTGTCGCTATCGGAGCTTAACAGTATGGAAGAGGCTGATTATTTCTTGAAAAATTTAAAGGAACTTTTGCCGCTTCTTAGAAAGTTTGTGAGGAAATAATGAAGTATAAATCATTTTTAATTAAATATGGTGAGATTGGTGTAAAGGGCAAAAACAGATATATGTTTGAAGATGCCTTGATGAAGCAGATAAGAACTGCTCTAAAGGAGGTATACGGAAAGTTTAGTGTATCTAAGGAACTTGGAAGAATCTATGTGGATATGGATGGAGAATATGACTATGATGAGACCATAGACAGACTTAGTAAGGTCTTTGGGATAGTCGGTATTTGCCCAATGGTAAGAATAGAATCAAAGGATTATGAAAACCTTAAATTAAAGGTAGTAGAATATGTGGATGCAGTATATTCTGACAAGAATTTCACTTTCAAGGTAGATACAAGAAGAGCTGACAAGAACTTTCCGGGAACATCAGAGAGCATCAATGCAGAGCTTGGAGAGGTGATTTTAAATGCATTTCCCAAGATGAAGGTAAATGTAAGAAAGCCTGATGTACTTATAAAAGTAGAGATAAGAACATATATAAATATATATTCAGTAGAAATACCGGGACCGGGCGGAATGCCTATAGGTACAAACGGAAGTGCTATGCTCCTTCTTTCAGGCGGTATAGATTCACCTGTTGCGGGATATATGATTGCCAAAAGAGGAGTAAGAGTGGAGGCTGTATATTTCCACGCACCACCTTATACATCTGAAAGAGCTAAGAGAAAAGTTATAGAGCTTGCAGAGTTGGTTTCAAAATATACCGGTCCTGTAAATTTACATATAATCAACTTTACAGATATACAGCTTGCAATATATGAGAAATGTCCACATGATGAGCTTACAATTATCATGAGAAGATATATGATGAAGATAGCTGAAAGAATTGCAATAGAAAATGGTGATCAGGCACTTATTACAGGTGAGAGTATAGGGCAGGTGGCTTCTCAGACGATACAGTCTTTGCTTACCACAGATGCTGCAGCCTCTTTGCCTGTATTTAGGCCTCTTATAGGCTTTGATAAGCAGGAAATAGTGGAGATTTCAGAGAAAATAGGTACTTATGAGACATCTATACAGCCTTATGAAGATTGCTGTACTATATTTGTGGCAAAGCATCCTGTAACTAAGCCGATTTTGGAAAATATTGAAAGGTCTGAAGAAAATCTTGAAGGAATTATAGAAGAACTTTTAGAAAAGGCCGTGGAAACAAAAGAAAGAATTTTAGTAAAAGCATAAAATAAAAAAGTCTGGCAGGAAAATCTGTCAGACTTAAAAAATAAACTATTTGATGATATATGGAGAGAGCGCTTCAAGTATCTGCTCTACATTATCCTCAGCATGAATATTAAGATCGATAGGCTTTGATAAGTCCAAGCTGAAGATACCCATTATTGATTTTGCATCTATAACATATCTTCCTGAAACCAAGTCAAAGTCTACATCGTACTTAGCTAATTCATTTACAAATGACTTTACTTTGTCAATGGAATTAAGGGAAATTTGAACTGTTTTCATATAATCCTCCATGGTTAAAAATATTATGACAAATGGTACAAATACTTTAGAGTATCTGTGCATTTAGTTCTATGTATATCCTATATAAATTTTTTGGTAAAGTCAATAATATTTGATAAGTTAGAAAGGATTTTTATGAAAACGGTTGCTTTTCATACTTTAGGTTGTAAGGTCAATACATATGAAACAGAGGCTATGCAGCAGCTTATGGAGGCTGCAGGCTATAGTTGCGTGGAGTTTGGAGAAAGAGCGGATGTATATATAATAAATACCTGTTCGGTCACAAATATCGCGGACAGAAAGTCCAGACAGATGCTTCATAGGGCAAGAAAAATGAATGAAGATGCTATAGTGGTGGCTGTAGGATGTTATGTGGAGTCTGCAAAGGATAAGATTGATGAAGATCTCAGTATAGATATAATTGTAGGTAATAATAATAAAAATGAGATAGTGAATATAATAAATGAATATCTGCAAAACAAAAAAGAGAATAAATTCATTATTGATATAAATAAAGAGATTGAATACGAGGAGTTCAGTATAAGCAAAATAAATGACCATACAAGAGCATTTATAAAAGTTCAGGATGGATGCAATCAATTTTGTTCATATTGTATCATTCCATTTACCAGAGGAAGGGTAAGAAGCAGAAAGATGGAAAATATACTGGATGAGGTAAAGAATCTTGCTTCTTACGGATATAAGGAGATAGTACTTACAGGCATACATCTCTCTTCATATGGAGTTGATTTTTTGGATGAGTCATATAATAAGAGAATGGAAAAACTTACACAGACTGAGGAGAGTGATGAGGAATTTGTCAATAAAAACGAGCTACTTTGTTTAATAGAAAATATTGCGGATATAGCCGGAATAGAGAGGATTCGTATAGGTTCACTTGAGCCAAGAATTATAAAAGAGAACTTCATAAAAAGATTAAGTGTAATAGATAAGTTTTGTCCACATTTTCATTTGAGCTTACAGAGCGGATGTGATAAGACCTTGAAAAATATGAATAGAAAGTATACTGCTTATGAGTTTTATGAGGGAGTAGAGCTTATAAGAAAGTATTTTAATTCACCGGCTATTACCACCGATATTATTGTAGGTTTTCCGGGGGAATCTGAAAGTGATTTTGAAGAGAGCAGGAAGTTTATAGAAAAGGTGAAGTTCTATGAAACGCATATATTTCCATATTCTATTAGAGAGGGAACAAAGGCTGCAAAAATGTCACAAATAGATGGTAATGAAAAAGGTAAAGAGAGCTAATATCTTAAATGAAATAAATATAAATAATCAAAAAGAGTTTAGAGATTTGAGACTTGGTAAAGAAGATGAAATGCTTTGTGAAGAATTACTGATAAAGGATGGCATAGAATATTTCACAGGATATACAAAAGAATATATAAAAGTTGCTTTTTTAAACAGAGGCTTTAAGACCAATGATATCATAAAGGGAAAGATAGTAGATTTTCTTACAGATGATATACTCTTGATGAAATAAGATATTTTGCCGAGAATATTTATACACTTTTGAAATTGTAGCATACTATCTTTGTTAAAAAAATAATATTGCAATATATCCTAGTATCGTGATAGAATAGAGCTTATTAGAAAAGGAAGCGTGATGATATGGATGTTCAAGATACACAATTTTTTAGAGCAGTGCAAGAAAATAAAATGGATGTAAATGAAGTCTTGAAGCTGGTGTATGAAGCTTTAACAGAAAAGGGCTATAATCCATTAAATCAGATAGTCGGCTATGTGATGTCAGGGGATCCAACATATATCACAAGTCATAATAGTGCAAGAAGTCTTATCATGAAAGTAGAGCGTGATGAGATAGTAGAAGAATTATTAAAAAGCTATATTGATAAAAATCTTAGTTGAACTTTTTTAAGATGATAACTTAACAAGCCGCGTGATGGACCTTTTGGGGCTGGGTCATACAACAAAACATATTATGAAACAGTATGAGAAAAGATGTATGAGGAAGTTTGCTTGTAAGTAGACTTCTTTTATATTTTAAGGTCATATATCATGCCTATATTATGCATGACTTCCTAAATTATACAATGTAGGTAGGGATTTGAGCAGAGGTAAAATTGAAAGAAAGAATCATGGGACTTGACTATGGTTCAAAGACAATAGGTGTTGCTATAAGTGATGAACTTGGGCTTACAGCACAACCCTTTGAGACCATTGAGAGAAGTGGAGAAAACAAACTTAGAAGATCTTTAGCAAGGATTTCTGAGATAGTAAAAGAAAAGAATATAAGGAAAATAGTAGTGGGGCTTCCGGTAAATATGAGTGGTGAAAATGGAGAAAGAGTCGCTCTTACTTTAGCATTTGTAGAGAAGCTTAAATCAAGAGTGGATGTACCGATAATAATGCAGGATGAAAGACTTACTACAATGGAAGCAGATGAAATACTGGATGAATCCGGAGTTAAAAAGAAAGATCGAAAGCAGTTTATAGATCAGATTGCTGCCGGTATCATTTTAAGAGAATATATGGAGAAGGAAAATGGACAATAATAGTGTATTTTTTGTAACTGAAGATGGAGAAAATATTGAATTTAATATTATAGATGAAACTAAGTTAAATGGTATCAGCTATATATTGGTTACAGACAGCCCACAAGATGAAAGTGGAGATTGTTATATTATGAAGGATATTTCATCAGAGGATGAAGAGGAAGCAAATTATATCTTTGTAGAAGATGAGAATGAGCTGAATGCAGTATTTGAAATATTTGAAAAAATGATGGATGAGGATATAGAAATCATAAAATGATTTTTGATGTGAATATATTTAATTTAGAAAGGAATGAAATTTGAACGAGAATGAGAAAAATCCATTGCTGAATATGCAAAGAATAATGCAAGAAAGCAAGGAGCTGAGTGAAGCCAGTGCAAGTGATATGGGTGATACTGTGCAGGAGAAGAAAGTAAAAAAAGAGAAAACTGTAAATGCAAGATTAAAGCATGAACAGAATAATAAGAAATCTACAGTACAAAAGAAAACCAAAACTTTAGAGACTACAGATGAGATCAAGCCGGTGAGGAAAACTGCTACAAAAAAGACAAAGGCTGCAAATGCAAAAGAAGCGGAAGGCACAGTTGATGAGACAAAGAAGAGCAGAGCAAGGTATGTAGGACCTACAGATAAGAATGTACCGTCTTTAGCAGAGCAGGTATCAAGCATTTTGATGGAGAACACAAATAAGAAGAAAAAAGGCAGAACAAAAAAAGCAGGAAAAAAAGTTAAAATCATACCACTTGGTGGACTTGAACAAATAGGTATGAATATCACTGCTTTTGAATATGATGACAGTATCATGGTAGTGGACTGCGGTCTGGCATTCCCAAGTGATGATATGTTGGGCATAGATTTGGTAATACCTGATATAACATATTTGAAAGACAATTATCTGAAGGTAAAAGGCTTTTGTATAACACATGGACATGAGGATCATATTGGAGCGTTGCCATATATATTAAAGCAGCTGAATGTGCCTGTGTATGGTACAAGACTTACCTGTGCTTTGATAGAAAAGAAGTTAAAAGAGCATCAAATTGATGATACTGCAAAACTTAATATAGTAAAATATGGAGATACCGTAAGCCTTGGAGATTTTAAAGTGGAGTTTGTAAAAACAAATCACTCTATTGCAGATGCTGCTTCACTTGCTATATTTACTCCGGCAGGAACTATCTTCCATACAGGAGACTTTAAGGTTGACTATACTCCTGTATTTGGAGATCCGGCAGATCTTGGAAGAATGGCTGAGATTGGTAAGGCAGGTTGTCTTGCTATGCTCTCAGATTCTACCAATGCAACAAGAGCCGGTTTTACCATGTCAGAGAGAACAGTCGGAAAGACCTTTGATCTTATATTTGCAGAGCATAGAGACAGTAGAATTATAGTGGCTACATTTGCTTCAAATGTGGATAGAGTACAACAGATAATAAATACTGCATACAAGTATGACAGAAAGGTAGTGGTAGAAGGTCGAAGCATGGTAAATGTTATAGGAACTGCTGCCGAGCTTGGATATATTGATATTCCTGAGGGAACCTTAATAGATATCGACCATCTAAAGGATTATCCACAGGAGAAGACAGTTATCATTACAACGGGAAGTCAGGGAGAGTCTATGGCAGCTCTTTCAAGAATGGCTTCATCCATACATAGAAAGGTTGAAATAGTGCCGGAGGATGTAGTAATAATGAGTTCGACACCTATTCCCGGAAATGAGAAAGCAGTTTCAAAGGTTATAAATGAGCTTTCTATGAAGGGTGCAGAGGTGATTTTCCAGGATACTCATGTATCAGGGCATGCCTGTCAGGAGGAGATAAAACTTATGTATTCTCTGTTAAAGCCTAAGTTTGCACTGCCTGTGCATGGTGAATATAGGCATCTTATGGCAGGAAAAGGTCTCGCTGAGGCTGTAGGTATACCAAGCGAAAATGTGCTTATTATGTCAAGTGGAGATGTGGTAGAGCTTAGTGAAGATTCTTGTAAGATAGCAGGTCATGTTGAAGCCGGTGGTGTCTTTGTAGATGGACTGGGTGTGGGTGATGTCGGAAATATCGTGCTTCGTGATAGGCAAAGCTTGTCACAAAATGGTATAATAATAGTGGCAATGAGTCTGGAGCATGGAACAAATAGATTGCTTTCAGGTCCGGATATAGTTTCAAGAGGATTTGTGTATGTGAGAGAGTCTACTGATTTGATGAATGAGGCAAGTGCTGTGGTGAGAGAGGCTGTGGCTGATTGTCTTCATGCCAGAATCACAGATTGGTCAAAGATAAAAAATGTTGTAAGAGATTCTTTAAGCGAATTCTTATGGAAGAGGATGAAGAGAAATCCTGTAATATTGCCGATAATAATGGAGATACATTAGTAAATGAGCAAAGAAACTACATCAAAGAAGAAGACAAAAAGAAGATTGGCTTCATTCTTTGGGAAAATAGTTATCTATATCTTGATTCTTATACTGATAGCGGGTATACCCTTTGCCTATCAATTTGGGCATAGTATATTTTACGGTTCAAGTGTAGATATCCCTCCGGGCAGAAATGTGGGGGTAAGCATAGATGAAAATACAAGTTTTGGACAGCTGGCAGATATTCTATATGGTGACGGTATTATAGAGAACAAGTTTTCATTTGAGATACAAGCTAAGTTTTTTGATATCAGAATGCATACAGGTGATTATATTTTTAACTCATCACAGACTTCAAGAGAGATATTGGAAATGATTGATGAAGGGGCTTCGGAGAGCAATTACAATGATAACAAATCCTAGAATTTTGGAATATTTGGATATTATCTCTCCACTAAATTCACCTACAGTAGAAAAAATAAGGTCTGTAGCAAAGACAAATTATATTCCAATTATTAAAAGAGACACAGAAAATCTTTTAAAATTTGTTTTGCGAATGCAAAACCCACAAAAGATTCTGGAGATTGGTTGTGCAGTCGGGTATTCAGCTATAATTATGTTGGAAAACTCTAATGCTGATATAATTACTATAGAAAAAATGCCGGAGAGAGTAAAAGAAGCTAAAAATAATATAAAATATGCTAATATGGAAAAAAGAGCGAATGTAGTGGAAGGCGATGCCGGGGAAGTGCTGGAGAAACTAATAAAAGCAAATGAAAAGTTTGATTTTATTTTTATGGATGCAGCTAAAGCACAGTATATCACCTGGTTGCCAATGGTAAAGGCTCTTTTAAAAGATAATGGAATGATTTTTTCTGATAATTGTTTGCAAGAGGGAGACTTGTTAGAGTCTTCCTTTGCGATAAGAAAAAGAGATAAGACCATACATAAAAGAATGAGAGAATACATATATCTTCTTTTGCATGATAAGGATTTGGAGTCATGGATATTTTCAATAGGAGATGGAGTTTTACTTAGCAAAAATAGGAGGTAATTTGAGAAGTTTAGAACTTTTAATACCTGCAGGCAATCTTGAAAATCTAAAGGTTGCAATAGATTACGGTGCTGATGCAGTATATATAGGTGGTGAGTTTTTAGCCTTAGAGCAAAGGCAAAGAATTTCACTAAGGAGGATATGAAGGCAGGAATAGAATATGCCCATAAAAGAGGCAAAAAGATTTATGTAACAGCAAATATCCTTGGACATAATGATGATCTTGAAGATGCAAGGGGTTACTTTGAGGAGTTAAAAGAAATAGGTCCGGATGCTCTGATAATATCAGATCCGGGAATATTTACCATTGCAAAGGAAGTCTGGCCTGAGGTGGAGATTCATATATCCACACAGGCAAATAATACAAATTATGCTACATATCTCTTCTGGTGGAAGCTTGGAGCAACAAGAGTTGTTACAGCTAGGGAGCTTTCACTAGAGGAGATAAAAAAGATTAGAGACAGCATTCCTGAGCAAATGGAGATAGAGACATTTGTACATGGAGCAATGTGTATGTCATATTCAGGCAGATGTTTGTTGAGTAATTTCTTTACCGGTAAGGATGCTAATCGTGGTGAATGCACTCATTCCTGTAGATGGAAGTATTCAGTGGTTGAAGAAAAAAGACCCGGAGAATATATGCCGGTTTATGAAAATGAGAGAGGTACATATATTTTTAATTCCAAAGATCTCTGTATGATTGAATATATTCCGGATCTTATAAAGGCAGGTATAGACAGTTTTAAGATAGAAGGTAGAATGAAAACTGCACTCTATGTGGCAACGGTGGCAAGAACCTATAGGAAGGCTATAGATGATTATCTAAAATCACCTGAAATTTTTAAAGAGAATTTGGAGTGGTACAAATCTGAGATAGGAAAATGTACCTACAGAGAGTTCACTACCGGATTTTTCTTTGGAAAGCCTGACAGTGATACACAGATTTATGATAGCAATACCTATGTAAAGAATTATATTTATATAGGAACAGTGAATGAGGTGGATGAAAAAGGAAGAACAATATTCAATCAAAAGAACAGGTTTTTCGTTGGGGACAGCATAGAGGTTATGAAAAAGAGTGGTGAAAATATTGCTCTACGTGTTGAGTCAATTGAGGATGGAAAAGATGAGAAGATGGATAGTGCTCCACATCCTTTGCAACTTTTGAAAGTGACATTTGATAAACAGGCAGTTGAAGAAGGAGATATATTACGAATTTATAATCCCGAAAGAGGATAATGGAGGTATAATGATTGTATTTATACTTGGTATACTATGTGGGATATATGGAACTGTAGTTATTTTTATGACAGGCTTTTTGGAATTGCAAAATTACATATGGTATGTATTTGCATTTGTATTTTTTGCCCTTGGTAAACTTTTTAAACTTTATCTAAATAAGAGAATTCCATTGTGGTCTGTGGTATCTGTCTATACTTTGGCGACTCTTGGAATTCTTATTTTTATTATAACGGTAGTAATAATAAGATTGTCACTGCCAAAGAATGATGAGCCCGGACTTGATTTTTTGATAGTGCTGGGATCAAAGCCTGATATGGAAAAAAATGGAAGTGAAGCGAAGTACAGACTTGATAAGGCTATAGAGTACATTGAAGAAAATCCCTACACAATGCTGATAATAAGTGGTGGCATTACAAGAGACGGAAAAATAGAAGCAATTGAAATGGCGGATTATCTGATAGAAAACGGTATAGATAGAGATAATATTTTAGTAGAGATAGAGTCGCATAATACTAGAGAGAATTTGATATATTCCAAAGCACTGATTGATAAATACAACGAAGATATGAAAAGAAATACAAATCTTATAATTATAAATGATATAGGACCGGTCCTGGAGGTGGAGGACAGACCTCAAACTATAGGTGTTTTGACAAATGATTTTCATATATTCAGATCAATGCAAGCTGCAAAAAAGATAGGATATACACAAGTTTTTCCGATCAGTGCAAGATCTAACAAAGTTTTATATTTACATATGATGATGAGGGAGACATTTGCAATTTTGAAGTACAAGTTTTTAGGATATATTTAATATTTTTTTATTAAGGAGGCAGGATATTGAAAAATTATAATATTGAGGAACAATTAAATCGTATAAAAGACTTATCCACATATGAGATAAAAGATATATCAGATATAGAAGAACTCAGTGTAAAAGCTGTTGTTCTTGAACATAAAAAGACTAAGGCAAGAATATTTACATTGCTTGCAGAGGATAATAATAAGGTATTTACTATCGGATTTAGAACACCTTCAAAGGATTCAACAGGAGTTGCACATATTTTGGAGCATTCGGTACTTTGTGGTTCTAAGAAGTTCCCTGCAAAGGATCCTTTTGTAGAGCTTGTAAAGGGTTCTCTCAACACATTTTTAAATGCAATTACATATCCTGATAAGACTGTTTACCCGATTGCATCATGTAATGACAAGGATTTTGATAATTTGATGGAAGTTTACCTGGATGCGGTATTTTATCCTAATGTATACAATGAGGAGAAGATATTTAAGCAGGAGGGCTGGCATTATGAAGTAGTGGATGAGAAGGGAAATCCTGATGAAAACGGTGATATTATACTCAATGGTGTAGTATACAATGAGATGAAGGGTGCTTTTTCATCTGCGGACAGTGTGCTGGAAAGATCTATAACAAAGGTATTATTTGAGGGCCACTCCTATGGTGAGGAATCAGGTGGAGATCCTGACTTTATTCCTACTTTGACATATGAGAATTTCCTTGATATGCACTCAAAGTACTACCACCCGTCAAACTCATATATTTATCTCTATGGAGATATGGATATGGCAAAGAAACTCGAGTGGATAGACAGAGAGTATCTTGATAAGTTTGAATATAGAGAAGTAGACTCAAAGATAGAGGAAGTAAAGACATTTGACAGTGTAAAAGAAGCAAACTTTGAATATCCTATTACAGAGGCTCAGGGTGAGGAAAATGCGACGTATCTTTCATGGAATACTCTGGTAGGCGGAGAGCTGGATCCGGTTGTTTCTATGGGATTTCATGTACTTGAGTACATAATGATAGATGCACCGGGAGCATATATTACAGATGCACTGATAGATGCGGGTATCGGTGAGGATGTATTTGGAGGGTATGCAAATGGAATATCGGTACCTTATTTCACTGTAACTGCAAAGAATACAAATCTTGATAGAAAGCCTGAGTTTTTGGCCATTATAGAAGGAACTCTGAGGAAACATGCAGATGAAGGACTTGATAAGGAAACTATAAAGGCTGCCATCAATGTGTTTGAGTTCAAGGCAAGAGAAGCTGACTATGGTTCATATCCAAAGGGACTTATGTATGGACTTTCAAGTTTCGATTCTTGGCTTTATGATGCAGACCCTACAATACATTTAAGATTTGAAAATATTTTTAAGACTTTGAGAGAAGAAGTTGATAATAATTATTTTGAAAATCTAATACAGAAGTATCTTCTTGACAATAAGAATACTGCGATAGTTACTATGACACCTAAGAAGGGACTTACTACAAAGAAGGATGCGGATCTTAAGGCAAAGCTGAAAGCATTTAAAGATACATTGTCAAAAGAAGAAATAAAGAAGATATATGAGGATACTTTGGAACTTAAGAAGTATCAGTCAGAGCCTTCAAGTGAAGAAGCATTATTAAAGATTCCGCTACTAAGCAGAGATGATATAAGCAGAGAAGTAAAGATGCCTGAGTATGAAGAAAAAAGTGTAAAGGCTTCGGGAAAGATATACCTGTAATTCATTCCAAAGTATTTACATCAGGAATCAATTATCTGAAGTTCATCTTCAATATTGATTTTGCAAATGAAGAAGAGCTTATGTATTTGGCACTTTTAAAGGAAATATTGGGATATATTGACACAAATAAGCAAAGCTATGCGGCACTGTCTACGAATGTAAATTTAAATTCAGGAGGAGTTGGATATGTTATAGAGGCATTTGCTACTAATGCCAACCCGATAGACTTTACTTTTGTATTTAGTGTAAATGCTAAAATTTTGTATGGAAAAGAATCTTGGCTCTATTCTAATGTAGCAGAAGTACTCACAATGTCAAAGCTTGAGGATAAGAAGAGAGTAAAAGATATAATAGCTGAGGTGAAGGCAGGTAAAGATAGACTTGTTGCATCAGGTCATATGACTGCACTTACCAGAGCAGGCTCTTATATATCAAAGGAACTTTTATTTAACGATTTGACAAAAGGTATTGCTTATCTTAACTTCCTTGAGAATATAGATATTGAAAAAGATTTTGAAAGAGTTTATGAAAATCTCTCAAGACTTTCAAGAATTACTTTTAGTGCTGATAATCTTTTGATACATACCATATGTGATGAAAAGGGATATAAGAATGCATTTAACGGAATAGAAAGTCTTACAGACAGTCTTTTCAAAGAAGGCAAGAAGCTTAAAAAGGCCGTATTAAAAACGGAAATCAAAAATGAGGGATTTGTAACACCTTCAATGGTAAACTATGTTGCAAGATTCGGAAATTTTGTAAATCACGGATTTAAATATACAGGAGTTTTAAGAGTACTGAAGGTGCTTTTAAGTTATGACTATCTGTGGAACAATATCAGAGTAAAGGGCGGCGCATACGGATGCAGTGCAATCTTTGGAAGAAGCGGAAACTCAGGTTTTATTTCATTCAGAGACCCTAATGTTTCAAATACAAATAAGGTATATGAGGGCGTAGTGGACTATGTGAAGAACTTTACGGCAAATGACAGAGAGATGACCAAGTCTGTGATAGGTGCGATCAGTGAGATGGACACACCTTTGACACCTTCAAGAGAAGGATTAAAGGGCTTAATTGCATACTACTCAAAGGTAAGGCTTGAAGATCTGGAAAAGGAAAGAGAAGAGGTTTTAAACACAAGTGATGAAGATATTAGAGCTTTGGTACCACTGATTGAATCCATACTTTCAGATAAGCTTATCTGTGCTATTGGAAATGAGGACTTGATAGAAAAGGATAAGGATCTATTCAAAGAAGTAAAGCATCTTTATAAGGATTGATAGGAGAATATATGAAATCAGGATTTGTTGCCCTTATAGGGAGACCGAATGTAGGAAAATCAACATTGATGAATACACTTATAGGACAGAAGATAGCTATTACATCAAACAAGCCGCAGACTACGAGAAACAGAATACAGACTGTATTTACAGATGAAAGAGGTCAGATAGTATTTCTTGATACTCCGGGTATACATAAGGCTAAGAATAAGCTTGGAGAGTATATGGTCAAGGTATCTACAAGAACCCTTAGAGATGTGGATATGGTACTCTGGCTGGTAGAGCCTAGCACCTTTATAGGTGAGGGAGATGAGCATATCTTTGAGATTTTATCAAGTGTGAATATACCTGTAATACTTGCCATCAATAAGATGGATTCTCTGAAGCAAAAGGAGGATATGCTTGAGGTAATAGCCAAGTACTCATCAAGAATGCAGTTTGCCGAAGTGGTGCCTGTATCTGCACTTAAAGGTACAAATACAGATAAGCTTCTTGAGATTATCTTTAAGTACCTTTCGGAAGGTCCACTGTATTATGATGAGGATACAGTCACAGATCAGCCGATAAAGCAGATTGCGGCAGAACTTATAAGAGAAAAGGCACTTAGGTTTTTGCAGGAGGAGATACCACATGGCATAGCTGTGGAGATAGATAGCTTCAACTATAGAGACAGTGGTGACATGGTAGATATTGAGGCAGCTATTGTTTGTGAGAAGGATTCGCATAAGGGTATCATTATAGGAAAGGGAGGCAGTATGCTGAAGAGAATCGGTACTGCAGCCAGAAAAGATATAGAAGGTCTGCTTGAGAGCAGAGTGAATCTGAAAATTTGGGTAAAGGTTAGACCTAAGTGGAGAGATTCAGATGTACAGATGAAAAACTTCGGTTACAATCCAAAGGATTTATAATGTGAGAGATTTTGTTGAATTGACGGGCATTGTAATCAAATCAATGCCCATCGGTGATTTTGACAGGCGTGTGACTATCTTTACAAAAGAGAGAGGAAAAATATATGCTTTTGCAAAAGGTGCAAGGCGTATCAATAATCAGATGATGGGATTTGCCAGAATATTTGCATATGGAAAGTTTAAGCTTTATGAGGGCAGAGATTCCTACAATATAGTAAATGCGGACATTGCCAATTATTTTGAAGAGGTAAGTGCGGATATAGAAAGCACATGTTATGGTACTTATTTTCTGGAGATGCTGGATTATTATACCAGAGAGGCATTAGTGGATATAGAGAGCTTAAAGCTTATCTACTATACTTTGCTTGCTTTGACAAAGAAGTCTATACCAAATCGTTTGGTGAGAAGGATATATGAGCTAAAACTAATGTCATTAAACAGCGATTATGATGAAAAGCCTGGACTTAAAGATAAGACTGCTATATATACCTGGGAATATATAATATATTCAAAGCCTGAGAAGCTCTTTACCTTTGTAATAACAGAGGAGGCCTTGGAAGAGATCGAAAAAACTCTGGATATTATGATGAAAAAATATATAGATAAACATTTTAACTCACTGGAAATATTAGAGGATATTTTATAATAGCTATTGACATATGAAAAATTTCTGATAAAATCAGTTGTGTTCGGCAAAGACGCCTATATAGGGAGTCTTTGCCTTTTATATATTTATGATTCAACCGTTTATTTAAGAGTTGAACGTCAAGAGTATTTGAGTATTCAAAGTACCTACAAAGCCTAGGAGGTAAGAATTATGTCATACGTAGAAGAGATTTTAGAGAAGGTTGTAGCTGCAAACCCGAATGAGCCGGAGTTTCATCAGGCTGTTAAGGAAGTTTTGGAGTCATTAAAGCTTGTTGTTGATGCAAATGAGGAGCTTTACAGAAAGAACGGTATCTTAGAGAGACTTGTAGAGCCTGAGAGAATTATTTCATTCAGAGTTCCATGGGTGGATGACAAAGGAAATGTACAGGTAAACAAGGGATATCGTGTACAGTTCAACAATGCAATAGGTGCTTACAAAGGAGGACTTCGTTTCCATCCTACAGTAAACCAGTCAATACTTAAATTCCTCGGATTTGAGCAGGTACTTAAAAACTCACTTACAGGTCTTCCTATGGGTGGAGGAAAAGGCGGTTCAAACTTTGATCCTAAGGGAAAATCAGACAGAGAAGTAATGGCATTTTGCCAAAGCTTTATGAACGAGCTTTATAAGCATATCGGAAAAGACACAGATGTACCGGCAGGTGATATCGGTGTAGGAGCAAGAGAGGTTGGATATCTTTTCGGTCAGTACAAGAGACTTACAACATTGTTTGAAGGTGTTTTTACAGGAAAGGGAATTCCTTTCGGAGGTTCTTTAGCAAGAACAGAGGCTACAGGCTACGGTCTTGTATACATTCTTGATGAGATGCTTAAGGCAAACAACAAGGAACTTAAGGGAAAGACAGTTGTAGTTACAGGTTCAGGAAATGTTGCAATCTATGCAATACAAAAGGCACAGCAGCTTGGAGCAAAGGTTGTTGCACTCTGTGATTCAAACGGTTATTTATATGATGAGAACGGTATACAGGTAGATATTGTCAAGGATATCAAGGAAGTTAAGAGACAGAGAATATCAGAGTATGCAAACAGAGTATCTTCTGCCAAGTATACAGAAGGGAAGGGAATTTGGAATATCAAATGTGATATCTACCTTCCATGTGCTACTCAAAACGAGCTTGATCTTGACGGAGCGAAGGCCCTTGTAGCTAACGGCTGCTTTGCAGTGGCAGAGGGTGCAAACATGCCTACAACTCTTGAGGCAACAAAGTATCTTCAGGATAACGGAGTACTCTTTATGCCGGGTAAGGCTTCAAATGCAGGAGGTGTATCTGTTTCAGGTCTTGAGCAGAGCCAGAACGCTATGAGACTTTCATGGACATTTGAGGAAGTTGATGAGAAGCTTAAAGGTATTATGAAGGATATCTTTACAAAGGTTGACGATGCGGCTAAGAGATATGGTCAGGAAGGCAACTATGTGGCAGGTGCCAATATTGCCGGATTTGAGAAGGTTGCAAACGCAATGATCTCACAGGGAATTGTATAAAAAATTGTACAAAATTAAATACATAAGCATTTAAAAGCCCTTTTTTAAGGGCTTTTTTTTAATTCCTATTGACTTACTGGGAATTAAGCCTTAAAATTCCAATATACTAATAGAATACTGGTTTTCTATTATAGATTACCCCTAAGCTCAAGGGAGAGGTGAAAGGAAAAATCAATGTCATTATTAAATGTAAATAATTTAACAGTGTCCATAGAAGATGATGAAAATTTAAAGGAAATTCTTCATGGAGTAAATATAGAAATTAAAAAAGGTGAAACACATGTACTTATGGGACCGAACGGAGCAGGCAAGTCTACTTTAGGCTATGCTCTTATGGGTAATCCCAGATATGTTGCAAACAGCGGCGAAATTATATTTGATGGTAAGAATATAATTGATGAGTCGGCAGACAAGCGTGCAAAGGCGGGAATGTTCTTATCATTCCAGAATCCTCTTGAGGTACCGGGACTTCCACTCAGCAGCTTTATCAGAAATGCGGTAGAGTCTGTAAGCGGCAAGAGAGTAAAGATGATGCAGTTTAAAAAAGACCTTGCAAAGAATATGGAAGTCTTAAATATGGACAGCGAGTATGCCAACAGAGCTTTGAATGTAGGTTTTTCAGGCGGTGAGAAGAAAAAGGCTGAGATTTTACAGCTTCTTATGCTTTCACCGAAACTTGCAATACTTGATGAGACAGATTCAGGACTTGATGTAGATGCTGTAAGAACAGTTTCAGCCGGTATTAAGGAATATCAGAAGAAAAAAGACGGTGCTCTTCTTATAATTACTCACAGTACAAGAATACTTGAGTCATTAAAGGTTGACTATACACATATTATGGTAGATGGAAAGATCATAAAGACAGGAGATGCTTCTTTGGTTGATGAAATTAATGAGCATGGATTTGAAAAGTATATTCAGGAGAGCAAATAATGAAGGAAAGACATATGTAGAAGACATTAACAGAAGCATGTATGACTTCAGAAATGAAGATAAGGACAACTTCAAGATAGCTGCAGGTCTTACACCTGAGTTAGTGTCTCAGATTTCAAAAGAAAAGAACGATCCTGCATGGATGCAAAATTTCAGATTGCAGGCATTACAAATATATAATCAGATGGAAGTTCCGCCATGGGGTCCGTCTATAGACGGTCTTGATATCGACAATATTGTTACTTATGTAAGACCTAATACACATATGAAGACAAAGTGGTCAGAGGTTCCTGAGGATATCAAGGATACATTTGAAAAACTCGGTATTCCACAGGCTGAAAGAAAATCTTTGGCAGGTGTAGGTGCACAGTATGACTCTGAGCTTGTATACCACAATGTAAGAGATGAAGTTTCACAGATGGGTGTTGTATATACAGATCTTGAGAGTGCAATGCACGGTGAGTATGCCGAGATGATTCAAAAGCATTTCATGAAGCTTGTAAAGCCAAATGACCACAAGTTCGCGGCATTACATGGTGCGGTATGGTCAGGCGGTTCATTTGTATATGTACCGAAGGGTGTTCATCTTGATATTCCTTTGCAGTCATATTTCAGACTTAATGCAAAGGGTGCAGGACAGTTTGAGCATACACTTATTATCGTAGATGAGGGTGCTGATCTTCACTTTATCGAAGGATGTTCGGCACCAAAGTATAATGTGGCAAACCTTCACGCAGGATGTGTGGAGCTCTATGTAGGAAAGAATGCAAGACTCAGATATTCAACTATAGAGAACTGGTCAAAGAATATGTATAACCTCAACACAAAGAGAGCTGTTGTGGAAGAGGGTGGAAGAATTGAATGGGTTTCAGGCTCTTTCGGTTCACATGTATCATATCTTTATCCTATGAGTATATTAAAGGGTAGAGGTGCAAGAATGGAGTTCACAGGAATTACATTCGCAGGTGCAGGACAAAACCTTGATACAGGTTCAAAGGTAGTACATGCGGCACCTGATACATCTTCATTTATAAATACAAAGTCGATTTCAAAGGGTGGCGGTATATCTACATTTAGAAATGCTGTGGTAGTATCTGAAAGCAAAGAATGCAAAGGCTGCAGTATCCTGTGAGTCTTTGATGCTTGATGATATATCACGCTCGGATACAGTTCCTGCTATGGATATCAGATGTGCGGATGCCGATGTAGGTCATGAGGCAAGGATTGGTAGAATCAGTGATGATGCCGTATTCTATCTTATGAACAGAGGTATCAGTGAAGAGGATGCAAAGGCAATGATTGTAAGCGGATTTGCCGATAATGTATCTAAAGAGTTGCCTCTTGAGTATGCGGTAGAGATGAACAATCTCATTCAATTAGAAATGAAAGGAAGTATTGGTTAATGAGAGATATTACTTTAAACAGAATACCGGTTCTTACCTGGAGATGGCTAAAGATGAATGAGACTGCTGTTTCTATACCAAGTGAAACAGGCAGTGCAAATATAAAAGTTTTAAATGAGAATGCAAATAATGAACTTTCTAAAGAGACCATTGAAGCTATGAAGGCTCTTCCTACAGGAATGGGAGCAAATATGACAGAGCTTTGTGACTCTGAAAGTGAAGATATTATTATAAATACTCTTGCAGGTGTAAAGTCAAACAGTCATATAAATATATGCAGAGATAAGGAAAGCCTTGCAAAGGTAAGAGTATATATCTATGCGGCTGAAGGAAGTGAAGTCAATGTATGGATGGATTACTCTTCGAATGAGGAAAATAGCGGTGCTTTGGCGGTGCAGACATTTGTTTTTGCAGAGAAAGATGCAAAGGTAAAATTGTATCAGGTAGGACTTCAGTCAGACAGTGATATTTCACTCAATGATATTGGTGCAAATATTGAAAAAGATGCTTCATTTGAGCTTGTACAGCTCTTACTTGGTGGAGAGAAGATATTTGCAGGTGCAAGGGCAAGCCTTGTAGGTAAAAGAAGTGAATTTATATCAGACCTTGGCTACTATGGCAAGGCCGAAGGTCAGATAGATCTTAACTATGTGGCAGACCATATAGGAAAGTCAAGTAATTGCAAGATGATAACTTCAGGAGTTCTTAATGACAATTCAAAGAAGCTTCTAAGAGGAACTATTGACTTTAAGAGAGGCGCGAAAGACGCTACAGGAGAAGAGTCTGAGGATGTACTTCTTTTAGGTCAGAATATCCACAACCAGAGTATACCTGTAATACTCTGTGCTGAGGAAGATGTAGTTGGTACCCATGGTGCTTCTATAGGAAACCTTGATGAGGGAATGCTTTTCTACCTTACTTCAAGAGGTATGGACAAGGAAAGTGTTACAAAGATGGTGGCCAGAGCCAGAATAGATGCGATAAGCAAGAAGCTTGAAAATGCTAAACTTGAAGAAAAGGTAAATCTTTATCTTGGAGGCAGTGAAGATGAGTAAGAGTATATACAGAAATGATTTTCCGCTTTTAGCATCAGATGATGTTATATATATGGACAATGCGGCTACATCACAGAGACCACAGGCAGTACTGGATGCGATGAATGATTTTTATAAGCATCACAATGCCAACCCTTTAAGAGGAGTATATAAGCTTAGTGTTGAAGCTACGCAGGACTATGAGAATGCCAGAGCAAAAGTGGCAAAGTTTATAGGTGCAGCAGGAAGTGAAGAGATAATCTTTACCAGAAATGCATCAGAGAGCTTAAATCTTGTGGCATACAGCTACGGATTAAACAATATAAAAGGCCGGTGATGAGATAGTTGTAAGTATACTTGAACATCATTCAAATATGCTTCCATGGCAGATGGTGGCAAGAGCTACAGGGGCGAAACTTGTATTCCTTGATTGTGAAAAAAAGACGGTGAGATCACAAAGGCTGAGATAGATTCTAAAATAAATGAAAAATACAAAGTTGGTAGCTTGTACACAGATATCAAATGTACTTGGAATACCTACACCTATAGAGTATATCATTGAAAAAGCTCATAGTGTGGGAGCCGTAGTAGTGGTTGACGGTGCACAGAGCATACCTCATAAGAAAATAGATGTAAGAGAACTGGATGCGGACTTCTTTGCATTCTCAGGCCATAAGCTTTTGCGGACCTATGGGTATCGGTGTGCTCTATGGTAAGAAGGCATTACTTGATGCCATGCCTCCATTCCTCAGCGGTGGAGAAATGATAGAGTATGTTACCAGAGAAAAAAAGCCACATTTGCGCCATTACCACATAAGTTTGAGGCAGGTACTGTAAATACAGAAGGTGCGGTAGGGCTTGCGGCAGCTATCGACTATATCGAGAGCATAGGCTATGAGAAGATCGAGAGTATCGAGAAAGAACTTAGCGAGTATGCTATGGAGGTTCTTTTCAAAGAACAAGTATGTAAGGATACTTGGTTCAAAGGATCCCTCTAAGCACAGCGGTATAATTAACTTTATACTGGAGGGAGTGCATCCGCATGATGTATCGACAATACTTGATTCAAAAGGTATTGCGGTAAGAGCAGGACATCACTGTGCACAGCCGCTGTTGCAGCATCTTAAGATAAATTCAACCACAAGAGCAAGCCTTTCTTTCTATAACACAAAGGAAGAGATAGATGTACTGGCAGCCGCTCTATCAGATATAAGAAAGGAGATGGGATACGATGAGTGAGAACAGAGCCTTTTATAATGAAATTCTTACAGAGCATAATTTAAGACCATATCATAAACATGATCTTGAAGGTGCCAATCTTATACTGGACGGTGTAAATCCAAGCTGTGGTGATCATATCACTTTAAAGCTTAAGGTGAACGATGAAGGCATCATAGAAGACGGAGCTTTCGTGGGAGACGGATGTGCTATATCACAGGCTTCAGCAGATATAATGCTTGATATGGTAATAGGTCTTGAAAAGGATGAAGCTATCAGACTTTCAGATATGTTCTTTCGTATGATAAAGGGAGAGGCAACTGAAGAAGAGATAGAGGAACTTGATGAGGCCGGAGCCCTCAGAGATATTTCACATATGCCTGCAAGAGTAAAATGTGCAGTACTTGGCTGGCATACAATGGAAGAGTTGTTGAAATAAAATATAAAATACGTTACAGTTTAGGTAGCTACTTTAGAGCTTTTGTTTTACAATCAAAAACTAAATCCACTTTTAAACTACCGTTATGAGACACTCTGACAGTTACCTATAATTAGAGTTATCTATTTTTAAGAAGATAGGGTTTTAAAATAATCCTATCTTTTTCTATTATAAACAAAGTATAAATTTCTAATTATCTTTTTTTATATTTTCTTAAATGCTCGTAAAGCCTTATTCTATGTGCTTTTCGAGTATTTTTTTACTGTAGGAAGATACTTCACGTTTCTTTGCATATTTCCTCATGTCTTAGCTGTCAGAAGTGGTAAATAAGTAGTAAATTCATTTGTACTACTAAGCAACAAGACGCTCCTGTTGCTTCTCTTTATTCAAGCGTTTCATTTCTGCCATTGCAGAATCGAATGTTGACATGTGCGTAATAGTTCAGCGTCATAGGCTATATTAGCATGTCCCATAATGTACTGTAATGCCTTTGGATTCATTCCTGCATTTGCATAGTTGGTACAGAATGTATGTCGCAAACTATGTGGAGTGATGTGTGGCAATTTATCCTCGTTATACTTATTGTATTTCTTAACAAGACCTTTCATCATGCCGTTGTAATCACTTGCCACTTTTTGGATAGTTCTTTCTATTAAGAAAGAGGAAATCACTATATCCATCAATCTCAACACGCTTATCATTCTTTCGATTCGCTAACACTCGCTTAAATGCTTGATAGGCTTCTTCAACCATAGGAACTTGACGTTCGCCACTTTTTGGTCTTTTGGTGTTTCAATGTAGTACCCAATTTCAGTATCTCTCAATAGCTGATGGTCTATATTGACAAGACGATTCTCAAAAATCTAAATCTGGAAGTGTCAAACCACCAAACTCTGAAATACGAAGACCTGTTTTTTTAAGAGTATCAGAATTTCATCATAATTTTTTTGCTGTAGGTTTTATCAGCTTTTGCAAAGGCTAACAGTTTTTCTTCCTGTTCTTCTGTTAGTACGGTCTTAGGGACAGTATCATCATCAAGAACTGCTTTCAGTTGAAAGTCAAATGGATTCTTCCGAACACAATCATCTTGTATAGCAATATAGAATGAAGCCTTTAAAGAACGTTTGTAGTTATTGATGGTTTGATAAGCATAACCATTTTCACTCATTCTAATAGCCCATTCTTTAGCGTCTGATGGCTTAATACTGTCAATACTTCTTACACCTAACTTGTCTTTCTTCAAAATATCCATAAGATATTTGCGTCCAGTTTCAGTGTTTTTTCTAACCTTTGGTCTTTGAGCGTTCTGTTTTGCGTAAAGCTGGCAGAGTGTCATTTTCTTTCCTACAACATCAATACCATCATGAATGTCTTTCTGTAACTCTGCGATTTTCTCTCTAAGTGAGATACAATCACGCTTTCCTGCTGGTACTCGGTCTGTAGCCACAAGTTTCCACGAGTAAACAAATTGCGGTTCTCCAAATGAATCTATATATTTGTATAAGTATCTTCCGTCTTTTCGTTGGCTCTCTCCAGTCTTTAAGATTCGACCTTTATTGTCACGTCTTTTTTCTGACATGGCATTTGCTCCTTTCCTTTATGGAAAGAGCCTTGATACGACTTAATACTATTTTATCATATACAAGACCCTTTGGCGACGCTAGATTGCGTCCAATGTATCTATAATTTTTTCAAATTGTTTTCGTTTAATCTGAATACGATTGCCATTCATAATCAGCCAATTTGCATTTTTATTTTCCTCTGCCAAGCGTCGTAGCTTGTTTTCGCCAATACGAAAATATTTTGACGCTTCTTCAATGGTTAGGGTATAACGTTCCCAAATAGGAATGTCAGTCTGCTTCATAAAATCCTCCTTTCCAAATCACTTATTTGGATTTCATAAAAGTTGTTTTTACCAGCAATCGAACAGCTTTAGCAAAGCTCACGGGAGTTCCACCCCTGCATGGTTCTCATGTAGCCATACTCATTGCCTGCGACGGTTTTATCACGCTCGGACTATTGACTGTATGGGAGTATCATTATCACGATAAGAATGTCGTTGCAGGCAATCCTGCTAAAGATTGCTTCTCGGATCACTAACATGAATCGCTCGCTATCTTTATAAGATAGGTCATGGCGGTTAGTTCCGTTGGCTCTTTTCTTATCGAAACGTATTCGATTACTTTTATTCAGTTTTCAAAGAACAATGGCTCGTTAGCCTATCAAAACACATTGAAAGCTCAATATGCTTTGGTGGAATAACAAACCTCCCTGTTCGGGAAGCGTGGAATGGTTTAGCACGCTTCCACGAAAGGAGAGAGGATATTACTTAATTTCAAATGACAAAAATCTTTGTAATCAGTCTGGTTTCCATTCTTCCACGTAAGACTTCATCAACGACCATACTTTGATTGCCATATTCATCTTTCATAAGTCGTAGGGAACGCTTCGTTATGTACCCTCTGTAATGATGTAGAATCTGGTTAATCGCTTCGGTATCGCCATCTGTTGCCTTTACAATGAGAGGAAAGGGAATCATAGGATATTGTGTTTTCATTCTTCAAATTCCTCCATAAACTTTTTAATTAAGGCTAGTCCACTGGTTCTATGCCGATAGACAGTAGAACGGTTCAATTTCAACAGGTCTGCAATTTCTGAATCGCTCTATGTCCATAAAGTAAAAACAGCAGTAGAATTTCACGTTTCTTGTCTGGCAACTCACGTAATGCTTCACTCAACAAATCATTTTCAACGCCTACTGATAACCCATTGAGTGTAAAAAAATCTGAAAAGTCAGTTGAATAGTTATCTGTTGTCGCAAACTGGCTAACAAGATAATCGCCAACATCCGAAAAAGGACACCTCACGCTTTGCAATCCTTGAAAGATAAAGCATATAATTCTTTCGCTCGTCTTCCATAGCACGTTTACAGATATAGTCAAACTGATTTTTCTATTGTGGTCTGAAAAAGAAGATGGTTTCATGTTTCTCACCCCTTTCTGTCTAGGAAAGGAAGTGAGCCTTGCTCGTTTATCTCCTTTCACTCTTAGTCCCAATGTGAAAGGGGGATTTGTTGCATTACTGATAAATAAACTTTGTAAAAAAGTTCTGAATAGCCAAAAAAGCATATAAACAGATTTATTTCTCTGTTTACATGCTTCTGTTATTCTATCTATATGATTTATAAAACCACATTGGTGGACGTACTTATCTATTGCAGATAGACGACTTTTTTTGACAAGAACCCAATGTAAGGAAATTTATTGTATATGATGTACTTCATGGCGACGTTGACCTCCAACAAACCGCCATTTGGAAGTAATATACAATATTTTAACAGCGTAAATAGCACTACCATATAACGGTTTTTTTTATTGGCGTTTAGTAGTGCTTTTTATTAAATATAAACCTATAAACCATATAACACGTTTTTCTATACCTGTTTTTAATTCAGTAGGAACAATAAAATGTATAGAGGTGGTCTACTATGCGTAAAAAAGAAGATAAATATGATTTTAGAGCCTTTGGTTTAGCCATTAAAGAAGCTCGATTGAAACGAGGTTTAACTCGTGAACAAGTGGGAGCATTGATTGAAATTGACCCACGGTACTTAACTAATATTGAAAAATAAAGGGCAACACCCCAGCATACAAGTTCTTTATGACCTTGTATCGTTACTTCATGTTTCCGTTGATGAATTTTTTTCTTACCTGCTAATAACTTGGTAAAAAAAGCACCCGACGATTACAGATAGAGAAATACATGGATAGCTTTACAGACAAAGAACTATCCTTAATGGAATCTTTAGCCAGCGGTATCAACGAAGCAAGAAACATCGAAGACTAATTAAAAGAATCCATACATAACGGAAAGAGCCGATAAAATGAGATTGTATTAATCTCATTTTATCGGCTCTGCGTCTTTGCGTCTGGCTCTGTAATCACAGTTACTTTTGAACTGCTTTATTTCAATTAAATTTTCTTGTCTGCATTTCGGACAATAGAGGGGGAATTTTTTTAATTCAGTATCTTCCCTTATCTTTAATCGTGTTTTATTTCCACATACAGGACACAATATCCACTTGTAGTTTATAATAACTATCTCCTCCTTTACACTTTTAATTCAAATCTTTATTAAAAAAATATTTCATCTTATTTAACAAGAAACCATATTTATATAACAACATAAAAATACACTAAGTTATTTTTATTGAACATATATCGTACTTTATCTATCCGACTATTTGGACGACGGGGCTGGCAAACAGGTTCACTCAGTAGTAACTATGGTACCCTTTTTAACTCTGTTAAACAAACACTACGTCCATTTGTAAAGAAAGTTAAATCACTACGATATTCTTGAATACACCGAGCAGGGATTTCTCCACTAAGAATGACCTCATTATTTTTCAATTGAGTGTCTACGATGTTCGCACAATATTTAGGAGCATCGTTGTATGCTCGTGAAAGATATTCCTGTGGCGCATAAATTTTAAAACTAAGATATGGCTCTAACAATTCTGTTCCAGCTTTTTTTAAGACTTGTTCCAATACAATAGGAGCAAGCATCCGAAAATCTGCTGGGGTACTAACAGGGCTATAGTATAAGCCATACTTAAAACAGATTTTACAGTCCGTCACATTCCAACCATACAATCCTTGTTCACAGCCATAGCGTATCCCCTCCATAACTGCATTTTGAAACGATTGATTTAAGTATCCAAGAGAAACCGAGCTCTCATACTGTACTCCGCTCCCCTAATGGAAGCTGTGCTACAGATAGACCAATGGAAGCCCAGAAAGGATTCGGTGGAACTTCGATGTGAATGGTATACTCTGCTTTTTTTAACGGTCTTTCCATATAAATGACTGTAGGCTCTTTTATTTCTATCTCCACATGATACTTTTCTTGCAGCAGAGCACAAGTCACTTCCATTTGTACTTTCCCTAAGAAAGAAAGTATGATTTCATGTGTCGCAGAATCCACATAATATCGCAGAAGCGGGTCACTGTCGGAGATTTCTAAAAGTGCATCAAGTAACATTTCCCTTTGTTGAGGTTTGCTCGGTTCAACAGTCGTTTGCAGCAGAGGGAGGGATTTTCAATCTCTCTCTCTGTGGCAATAGCTTTGTATCTCCAAGAACACTATTTAACTTCAAAAAAACTCATTCTGCAAAATAACAATTTCCCCGGAATAAGCCTTATCGATTTTACATAATTCACCATTTATTGAAGTATACATTTCTGTAATTTTTATTTTTTCCTTTTCCGATATTCTAACCGAATCTCGCAAATGCAGTACGCCACTATAAAGACGTATATATGCAAGACGCTGTCTTTTTTCCGAATACTCAATTTTGAAAACTTTTCCGCAAAGTTCAGACTGACCTCGATGTGTTGATGAATAAAAATTTATTCGTAATCACTTCTATAAGGTTATCAATCCCTATATTGTTTTTTGCACTTCCGTGATAAACAGGGAACAGGGAACAATTATGAAATCTTATGCTTTCCTCTTGTTCGAGTTCTAATGCTTCCAATAATTTCCCAGACGTATATTTCTCCAAAAGGTAATCATTTCCTTCTATTACCATATCCCATTGTTCAGATTCGGTAAAGTTCATTACACGCATATTAGGATGCAGTTCTACCTTCTGTTTGATTACAATTTCCGCAGAAAGTTTCTCTTTAATATCCTGATAAACCGTTGATAAATCAATTCCATTTTGGTCAATCTTATTGATAAAAAAGATTGTGGGAATACCTATTTTCCTAAGTGCATGAAACAATATACGAGTTTGTGCTTGTACGCCATCTTTTGCAGAAATCAGTAGAATTGCCCCATCTAATACTGATAATGAACGATATACTTCTGCTAAAAAATCCATATGTCCTGGCGTGTCTATGATGTTTATCTTAGTATTTTTCCACTGAAAAGAGGTTATCGCCGTCTGAATTGTAATTCCTCTCTGACGTTCTAAAAGCGTATTATCCGTTTTCGTTGTACCTCTGTCCACGCTTCCTAATTCTGTAATCGCTCCACTGTTATATAATAAGCTTTCTGTTAAGGTAGTTTTTCCCGCATCAACATGAGCTAAAACTCCAATATTAATAATTTTCATGTGATTTTCCTCCATTCAAAAGCCCAAAAGGGCATAAAAATCCCAGTGATAAATACTCTTATCACTGGGATTTTTATGCATAACCATAGGCATACAAAGCATACAGATATTCTCCGGATACTTTAGAATCACATGATAAAGGTATTCTTAAACTGGGTACAAAAAACTAAGCCCTCCTAAAAAAGGACATCCAATTATTTGTTCCCACTATCAAATTGACAGTTTATTTAAGAATACCTTGCCGCATATTTATTAACTCCTTTTAAATAGATGCTTAAATAATAGCACGTAAGAGCATATTTGTAAAGGAATCTCAATTTTTTTTATCAAAGAGAGTACGTGATTACAAAAATAGCTGTAATAATGTACCAATATTTGTTATTCTATAATCTTCCAATTACTCCCGTTCTTTTTCAAGTACCAAATCAAATTGAGATACCTGCGTTGCTTTGGTCTGCTGGTCGATATACTCCACTGTCAGCGATACCGTGACTTGATTATCCTTACGATTGTGAATAGGATTTACCAGTTCTTGAAAGATGTACTCTTTTCCGATTGGTTTTAATATCCCGTCATTCACATAGTAGGAAAGTTCACTGGCTGTCGCTGTAGGATAGAACTTGAAGAACGTCGTTAAAAAAACTCATTGATTTCATTGGTTGTAATGGAATCAACCGTCCCCTCACTTTCAATGGCTTTTTGGTTTATAACTTGATTTCTTAGGTATGTTGGTAATGGTCGGATTCTTAACCAGTACCATATTTCCAGAACCATCTACATAGACACTCACTATATAAGCAGAGTGGACGGTCTTTGTATTTTCTCCCTCTGTAATGAGCTGGTCTACACTGTAGGTTACATTAAACTCATTGTCGCCAGTTGGCTCTACCGTCCATATCTGAAATCCTCTTACAGAAGACGATACAGGAATATCTTTGCGTACTGTATCAACATTGAGAGCTTGAAGTTCATCTGTCAGATAGCCTTTTTAGACTTTCCATTCGATTATCAATGGACTTATCGGATTGCTCCCATGAATAGTAGACTTTCGCAAAGTTCTCTACAAAATTTTTCTACATGATGAGTATCAACGTATTCCTTTTCTATGATAGTTGTTTCGTGAATAGTATGAGTATCTATAGCTGTAAAGTGCTTGAATATCGCAAAGCTGAAACTAAGCCCTAAAAGTACCCACAAGGCAATCACAACCTTTTTATGAGGATTGACCTTATAGTAGACACGAGGTTTCTTTTTCCTTTGGTATCTGTTTTTTTCTTTATTCTGATTTTTTTCTAAATTTCATCATTAAATCTTCCTTTCTCATTGTTTGATTCGTCCTGCTCCCACTAAATGCTGTTGCCAGTAGGGGCTTGTTAAGTCGGCATAACCGATTGGGTCGCCTGCATGAAACATACGGTTATTGCCAAGGTATATCCCAACATAGAGTAATATAAGAGCCAGCGTTATAGGTAGAATGAAAGAAAACCAAATCGCCAGCTTGTGCTTCCGATAGTGGGATATGCTGGGTCACATCATATTGCTGTTGTGCGGTTCGTGGTAAGTTAATTCCAGCTTTTCCATACGTCCATTGTGTCAGTCCGCTACAATCAAAAAGAAGTAGTCGGGGAAGCTCCACCGTAAACGTATCGCCAGCCCTCATATTTCAGTGCTTCGTCCATGATGGCTTGTACCGTATCATCATCAAACTCTGTTGTGACAAGATACTGCGTTACCAGTTGCACATAAAACATATTGCCATAGTTGTATCGCCAGCCCCCATTGATAGGTATGGCTATGGGATTGGGGTAAGACACTTTTTTTCGCCACCTGAATACTCTTTTGAGAAACTTTGAGCCAGTTCAAAGGTATATTTATTTCCACGATTAGCCACATACCCTAAGAAACCACCACCATAATTGTAGGACTGGATAACCGATTCTAAATCTACACTGAGCCTTTCGCTACTGGCTAATAATTCACTGAAATACTTCACACCTTGCTTAATGGATTCTTCTGTACTCAATGAATTAGGGTGGAAGACCGAGGGATTCCGAGGACTGCATAACATCTTCCGCAGTACCGCCCTGATTCCACCTGTATAATCGCAAGAAGTATGTTGACATATTCTTCAACGCCATATTCTTTGGCATATTTTTCTACCATAGGCTTATGAGCCAGCACTTCTGCGGAAACATTCACACCTCCATAATGAATATTGGAAATTCCGCTGTCCTGTTCATCTGAAAAATAAAATGGCAACAAACAGAAGCAGTGAGAAGACCATCAAGAATAATCCAGAACCACCAATCACTAAAGTTTTCAACTTCATGGTTTCTTACCGACTTTCTTAATGGTGGCGGTTTTGATTGGTGGTCTACTTCTTGTATTTTGTAGTGGTACTCTTTGAACAGTAGACGGACGTTCTTTTGTGATTGGACGTTGTGAAGTTCTATCTGCTGTAGTGGTTGAAGTTGCTGGCTTTTGAACGGTTTTTTTCTTGAACGGTATTGCCTTGGCGTTCCACTTTTGGACTTGAAAAAAATCGGACTTAACTGCTGGACGCTCTTGTTTGGCTTGTTGAGATTCCTTATATGAAGTCTGAATATTAGACTGTTTTTGAGGTCTGTTCATCATGATATTGTTCTTGTCTTGTAGTCGGTCTTTCATGAACAGAAGAAGCAGGCTGTTTTTTCTGTTTGACCTGTTCCATTTCAGAGCGACGCTTCGCAATGGTTTTTCGCCTTTGTTCCTGCTGTTCCTTGCGTCCACTGGCTCTGTCCGCTTTGGTTTGAGAAATACTACTGGTTAAATCACGGACATTCTCTTTTACTTTGGATTTTCCTTGATATACTGCATATCTTGCATTGGTCGGCAAATCTTTAACCTGTTCTTTCAAACCACTAGCAGTGTCTACCATTCTGTCTTTGGTATCAGCTACTGTACCGATGGTTTGACCGATACGTTTTCCAAGTGTTGATTTTTCCTTTCCGTCTGGTCGGGAGTGATCTGCTTGTGTCCTTGCAGAACTCCCCGAACCCGACTGTCCTTTTTTACCTGTAACAATGGCAGACCCAGCCCCTAGAGTAGTCATGGAACGTCCAAGTTTCCGCTGTAGACGGTGCATGTGAGCGTGCATAAGCATACGAGGTTTTCTCATCACACGACTTCCCACACTTTGAGAATCGTTACTCTGTAGAGAAAACATACTCATTAAATCGCCCAGCTTGAAGTAGATTCCTGCAAAGGTCACAATCTGTAGAAAAAGCAATCAAAAAAAGAACGGATAACCAGCCGATAAGGTATAGAGCATGGTTGAAATACTAAATGCTGTCGTAATAATCAATGTGATTCCAGCTCGTGTCAAAAATGGTATTAAAGAGCTTTGTTATGGCTCGTTTTGACATACCATCAAATGATGGAATCATGCTTAAAAATAAAAGCTCACAGGCAGAAACATAGCATAGATGATAAAAAAAGTACCTGCGAGAAAAATCATGATTCCTGTTAATAGGAATACAAATATGGAAATCCCAATATTGAAGACAAATAGGAAGAAGACTGTACCTAAACGGTTAATGGTCTTTGTAATGGTTAGATTGGTATTGCTTCTGTCTTCAATTTCTTCCGCAACAATTTTTTCTCTGTCTTCGCCATTGTTGGAATCTGGGCTGGTGGAGAGCAGGCTTTCCACACGGTCAATACCGATACTTTCAATGTCTGAACTGTTGTATTGAAGCAGTAGCCACGGTTGCTGAACCTGTATGGAAAAACAGGCTATCTCTGATTAAGTCCACGCTGTCCTTGCCTTGACTATCGGAATGGGGGCATGACAATCTTCGTGCCAAGTGATAAACTGGCATTACTGATGTCTGATGAAAAGTCATTGATTTTTTTAATGTAGTCGGGAGCGTAGGCAATAAAGGAAGCCGATAGGATAAACACCAGCACAAAATTCATAATGGCATGAATTGCCTTTGTGGTTTCTCTCTTTATCAGTCCCGTATAGGCAACATAAACCCCAAGAACCAAAATCAAGAGTAAGAGGAATCCAACATAGAAACCCTCTGTTGAAAAATCCGTTTGCACTCACACCAGCTAAGGTCTGCATATTCTTACCAATGGAATCTGCTGTAGCGGAAATGAAGTCTAAGGAATAGGCTTCCTGTACTAAAGTAACCTGTCGCATTGGAAACATACAAACTGATTGTCCAAATAAAAATTGGTAATGGCATATAGTCCATACGATGACCTGTTTTCCAATCCCGTCCGACCAGTTCCACGGAAGCCAGCCCCAGCTATTATCCACATAAAAAAATCCAGTTGATAGTTTTTCAAGTGGGTATCGGCTGTATTCATTTGCCACATTGACCGTATCATCTACCAAGCCCGCAGCTTTGAACCACCGTTCCCAACATGGCTAAAAGAAAAAAATGGCAATCACAAGTGTGAAAGCCACTGTCATTGCCACTTTACCTAGACGTTTCAGCGTCCAGTTTGATTTTTATTCTGTTTACTATTGATGGTTTCACATTTACACCTCTTTTTCGCACAGGGTGGTCTGGTATCAAAGGCATGGAGCAGTTCTTCAAATACAGGGTGGAACTGTATCACACCGACACGACCATATAAATCACTGATAAGGCATTGCCCGTTTTCCAAATCACGCAATCGCTTCTGATTGTTTTTCGTCCTCTGGGTCTACACCAAAAAAAGGCTAAGGTCTTTTTAATCTCGTTAAGGTCAGTGGAACGAAATGCAAATTTTTAAGCCGAGGTTATTTTTTTCAGTTTTTTTCATCTAAGAGGTCGTCTGTATTTTGGGTCACGAAATATACCCCAGCGTTCATAGCACGACCAGCCCGAACCAGCTTCATAGATAGTGTTTTTTTCCTTGTGCTACCTGTAAAAAAAGCTCCATGCTTCGTCTAAATCTACAATCTTGAAAAATGCTTCGGTCTGTATGGATAAAGTCTAAAAGCAAAGGTACTAATGACAATCAGCATAGCAACGGATAAAAAGCTCCATAGTGGTATATTCCTCAAAGGAAGTTTCCTTGTCGGGAAGTACCAAGTCCGCAACCTGTATAATGTTCAGTTGTTTTTTTCTAAGCTGATAGACTGCTCCACATAACCATTACTGAATAATAAATGTGCAAAGTCATAGTCTGTAAAACTTTCGATATGGTCGGCTATACTGGTACTTAGTGGCGTATTCTCAACCCGTAATTCCTCAATCACTTTCATCAACCCTCGTACTTCACTATTGGTTACTGCACGAATGGCTTTTTCTAAGGATTGGGAAGCGTTCCCCATCACGAGAGGAAATCCCCGTAAGGAATGTCAGAATATCAATAGCCAGTGATTCAGAATCTTTGGGATTTTTTTCATAATCACATAAGGGTCAAGTAAGCCTTTGTTTTTTTCTCATCAGAAGTCAGAGTGACGATATTGATTTCATGGGAAATCTCTGGCAAGGTTTCTTTCCATCTGCCACGTTCTGCTTTTTGGGTCTACAATCACTGCTTGTGCCCCATAAAGCACCGCATAATAGACAATAAGGTTATTCGCAAAAGGATTTACCACCACCCAGCGAACCAACAAAAAGCCGACGCTAACGCATTGGTTACTGAACCCTTAACCCCTTGACTGGCAAGAGCAGGTTTCAGATAGACATTGCGTCCAGTATCTAAGCTGTAGCCAACATAAATCCCCTCATTTTCCCCCAGCATTTGAGTAGCACCAAAACCCTAAACCAGCGAGGAAATCAGAGGTCACGTATTGAATATAATCATTCATATAACGCTTGCTGGCAGGTAAAAATTCTTCATGTAAGCCGAGCATATCCCCAAATGGTCGTACCAGTTTTACGCTTAAATCGTCATAAAAATCTTTCACTTCATTACAACGACGTTTGAGTTCGTCAAGATCATTTGCTGATACCCTTACCACATAAGACAGCTTGTACATAGATTCCTTGCTTTTGGTCTAAATTGGTTTCCAGCTCATTCACACTTTCCAGAGCTTCCGCCACATTGGAGCTGGTTTCATTATCACTTTGCCAAGCGTGGTTATCCAAGTCTTTCAGTTCTTTCTTTTTTTATTGCGGACAGTAGATAGGGCTTTACGATTCGCTACAATTTCCACATTCATTGACGTATCAATCGGGAATGTAAATTGCTGTTGCTGGTAGTAGAAGATTTCAGAGGACGGGAAGTCCAGTTCTCCGACAATGCTGTTAATGGTAAAGTAAGCTACATAGACGGTTTCATCTTCCTGCTGGATTTTCAAATATCGCTGTTTTTTTCTTCCACCAAACAGCGAGTAGGCTTAATCAAGTCATAGTATTTAATCAGCGTTTCATTATCCAGCTTTTTTTCTTTGATAGATGATACTCATACTCTTCATAGGCAGTGCCTGTCTGTCCGTAAAGGTGTTCAATCAGATAGCCGAAGTCGTCCTTATCTAACCTGCGGATTTTGAAACGACGAGAGATTTTATTTTCTAAGAGCTTTTCCATCTTCTGAAAACGCAGGATTTCATCATTACTCATACTAACAAAATCGCCCATCAGCTTATGGTTCACATCATAGACAAAAATCAGACAAAGCATTTTTTTGCTTCAACGGTAAGACTTTTCATAGAAAACTCCTGATCGTTGAGAAGCAACTTAAAGCCGATAAAGAAACGGTAGTTCACTTGATTTTCGCCAATCATGGATATTAAAGCGTCTGTCTGTTGGTCGATTTTGTCATAGGCAACCGCTTTGAGCTTGCCAGTGACTTCATTTTTTTGGAACGCTCTTGTGCAGAACGTATGCTGGATTCTGTACTGATTTGTAAAAGCATGAATTTTTGCCATCACGATTTTTGTGCGATAAGCTGTCTGAAAGAATCATGCACTTGTATTTTCTGTTCTGGACTTAGAAATGAGTAATTGTAAGGAACAAGCTCATAGTAAGCATAACATTCCCCGTCTTTATTCCAGACGAGATTGTTTTCAATGTATTTAATTGGATATGCCATAAAATTCACTCCTAACTGCTGTAATGGCTTCTTGTGGCTGGTTTCTGCCAAGCGTTACTTTTTTTCCTGCATAGGTCAGCTTTGGTCGCAGTGCATAAGCAATGACAGACTTCAAAAATCCATAAGGCTTTTTACCATCAAAAGTTTTTGTAGACATAAACCATGTGAAAGCCACAGGAATCCCAAAGTATTTGAGAAATGCTCCCTCTATCATGGAAAGAGGGGGCAAGTTGCCAAGTATCATCACTGCAAAGAGTGACACGACAAACCATGTCATTTGCGTAAAGGTTATGGGAAACGGAAGTCTAAAATCATTGATAGAATACAGTACCTTTTCCACAGACCAGATACTGGTATAGCTTCGTATTTTCTTCATGTAATCAATCCTTTCATAAAAAATAGGGGTAGCTGATTGAGCCACCCCGTAAAATAGAAAATCTGCCAGTAGTAATGTACCGACAGATTTAATAGACGATTTCAAAAATCCCATGATTGGTTGAGATAAACGTTCCTGAAAGGTCTAAATCCCGACCATAGGCTTGATAATCAATATAGTTTTTGAAGACTAGCTGGTACTTCGCCTAAAAGCACCCGTTTCTTCAATGTAGTAGCGTGCCACGTCATACATATCATCACAATCGGAATGAATGATAATATCCTCTTGATGTTCGCTTAGTTCTTCAATGCTTGAAAAAAATGAGTGAGCAGAGCAGATAGCTCCGATTGTAATTCTTCGGGTAATTCCGATACCATTTCCCATAGTCGATTGAGTTCGCCAATGGAAGTGTATTCGTCAACCGTAAAGGGTAACTCGTAGTCATGAATGGCGTATTCCTCATATTCATCATTCAAGCCGATTTTCTCTTTGACTTCCTCAAAGTCAATGGGAAAAGGTAAACCACGCACCGACCAATTCGCCCTCATTGTATTTGCCTAAATTCGCAATATAGACTTGCATATCGTCCATATATTCACGTCCTTTCTTTGTAGAGATTCAAAAAATCCCTACCGCACTTCGTTTGGTGTACCATTCCTTTGCGGAACATAAGAAAACCACTTATATTCCACAAAAAGAACGGTTTTATTTAAGCACCAATAATGCGATTGAATAGCTCTAGTAAAAATGTCTTTTACTCCAGCAGCGTTGAAGACTAAGCCAACCGCAATAATCGCAATAATTAAAAAAAGCCAATCAGTTTGCTAAACTCACGCTTGAAGCTAAGATACAAGCCAATCACAACGATTGCTAAAAAGCACCAGTGATTGAGCGTTTGATAGAAACCAGTTATAAAGGTTTTGTCCAAAAATTCATAAAAAAATGTTCTCCTCTCTATATTCAATGAATTTGTATTTGAGTTATTTTTTTGGGGTATACACTTTCTGGTATGGATAGAGATTCCATGCTAGATTTTTTTATACAAAAAAAGAGGACATTTGCTGTCCCCTCGTTATACAATCAATTCACCACAAAAAAATCATGAAAGAAGGTTAAACAAATGTCCCATAATGATTCTATCCTAAATATTCTTGGAATTAAAGATAAAAAAATATTAAAAATTATTTCTGTTGAAGAAGCTGAACACAACAACGATTCTGTTAAAGAGTATATAACGCTAATAACAGCTACTCTTTCTTATCCGATTAATCGTTGTCGTAACTGTGGCTTTCCCACAGTTAATAAGGATGGCTTTCGCAAAAACCTCATGTACGACTGGCAAGTTTAAATGGGAGAAGATATGAACTAGAGCTTCGTAAACAACGCTATAAATGTAAATCATGCCATACTACTTTTGGTGCTATTACTAATTTAACCAAAGAAAAATCAAACCTTATCCAGTGATCTCAAAAAAATCAAATCATGCTTTTTAGCTCGTAAAGGCTTATCTGGTCAGCTTATTGCTGAAATGTGTCACTGCTCTCCTAGCAGTGTTCGTCGAACAATCTTAGAGCGTATGGAACCACACTATCGTGTGGCTAAGTTGCCTAAGCATCTATGTTTTTGACGAGTTTCGTTCAATTAAGTCTGTGATGTCCTTTATCTGTTGTGACGCTGAAACCCACCAAATTGTCACAAAGTTACAGGATCGTCTATCACCTACCATTGTTGATTATTTTTGAAAGTCGTTATTCAAAAAGCCGAACGCGAATGCGTTCAATCAGTTGTAATTGATTTAAATGCTCAATATCAAAGTTTTATCTATCGCCTTTTCCCTAATGCCAATATCATTATTGATCGCTTCCACCTTGTACAATTAGTTGGTCGCGCTTTTGGACAATTGTCGTATCTCTATCCTAAAAGCAACTTGATAAACAGAGCCAAGAATATAAAAATTATGAAGTCACATTGGAAGCTATTCCATAAAAAAAGCTGAAGATCTTCACCCTGAAGAAGTAGTTTTTTTCTTCGCGGCGTTAAACAATATATGACTCGCCAAAAATGCTGTTGATCTCATTACTAGTAAATTTTTCCAAGTTCGCTGAAGTATACCAAACTTACCAAGATATCACGAAAGCCCTAAACGAGCGCAATAGTGAATTACTAGAGTCAACCATCTTAGACTACCAAAAAACCAATACAGAAATGGATACTGCTATTCAAACCCTTCGTCAAAACAGAAAATATGTCTTAAATAGCGCTAAATTTGAATACTCTAATGGTCCTTTAGAAGGCATCAATCGCAAAAATCAAAAACCCTAAAAACGAACTTGTTATGGTTTTGCCAATCAAAAATTTTTCTTTTTAAGAATCGATTGTATTTTTTCGTAAAAAAATACCCCCTACATTTTCGTAGGAAGTATTTTTAGTCAACCATACCAGTTGACAGATATCCCACTTAGGACATTTTTCCTACAAGGGGTCCCTGAGCGCTTAGTGGGAATTTGTACCCCTTTATCGATACAAATTCCCTCGTAGGCGCTAGGGACCTCTTTAGCTTCTTGGAAGCTGTCAGTAGTATATCTAATAATTTATCTCCATTCCCTTTAGTAACGTGTAACTTTCCAAATTTAAAAAAGCGACTCATAGAATTATTTCCTCCCGTTAAATAATAGATAACTATTAAAAAAATAGACAATACTTGCTCATAAGTAATGGTACTTAAATTGTTTACTTTTGGCGTGTTTCATTGCTTGATGAAACTGATTTTTTTAGTAAACAGTTGACGATATTCTCGATTGACCCATTTTGAAACAAAGTACGTATATAGCTTCCAATATTTATCTGGAACATCTGTGGTATGGCGGGTAAGTTTTATTAAGACACTGTTTACTTTTGGTTTAGGATAAAAGCATTCCGCTGGCAGCTTAAGCAATTGCTGAATCGAGACTTGAGTGTGCAAGAGCAACCCTAGTGTTCGGTGAATATCCAAGGTACGCTTGTAGAATCCTTCTTCAACAATCAGATAGATGTCAGACGCACGGCTTTCAAAAACCACTTTTTTAATAATTTGTGTGCTTAAATGGTAAGGAATATTCCCAACAATTTTATACCTCTGTTTGTTAGGGAATTGAAACTGTAGAATATCTTGGTGAATTAAAGTGACACGAGTATTCAGTTTTAATTTTTCTGACGATAAGTTGAATAGATGACTGTCTAATTCAATAGACGTTACCTGTTTACTTATTTTAGCCAGTTTCGTCGTTAAATGCCCTTTACCTGTTCCAATTTCGTAAACGGTATCGGTTTCTTTTAAATTCAATTGTTTTATTATTTGGTTGAGTACTTTTTCACTCGTTAAAAAGTTTTGAGAATATTTTATATTTTTGTTCATGTAATCTCTCCTGAAGTGATTACATCTATAAACAAATACAGAAGTTAAACGATTTGTTTGTAATTTTAGTTATCTGTTTAAAAAGTCATAAGATTAGTCACTGGTAGGAATTAATCTAACGTATTTATTTATCTGCGTAATCACTGTTTTTAGTCTGTTTCAAAACAGTAGATGTTTTATCTACATTACGCATTTGGAATACCAACATGACGAATCCCTCCTTCTTAATTACAAATTTTTAGCATCTAATTTAACTTCAATTCCTATTATACAAAATTTTAAGATAATGCACAATCAACACACTCTTAAGTTTGCTTCTAAGTCTTATTTCCATAACTTCTTTTACGTTTCCGCCATTCTTTGCTGTTTCGATTTTTATGATATGGTGCAAGTCAGCACGAACACGAACCGTCTTATCTCCCATTATATCTTTTTTTGGATATCTGTCAACTGGTATGGTTGACAGATATCCTTTTTTTGTTGTTATCACGTCCTGTTCTTTTACTGACTGTTGCTTCAAAATCTGCTTGTGTCGGTCTGTCAGTTTCGCATGGTCGAGAATGTCTTTTACAACCTGCGTCTGGTTGATTTCATCAAGTTTAATCGCAACCTTTAAGGTCGGGGCAACTTGATGAGATAGCCAGTTCAGCGTCCTTTGGAAGGAGTAAGGCTCTGGTTTTGTGGTTAGTTTTAATCGTTCACGATTGTTCCCAATAAACCAAGCCCATTCTTCATTCAGTTTCCAATCAGAACGAGGTTTGGAATCGTCTTTATCTACAAAACGGATATACCGATTGATAATTTTAAAGGCGGTATGCTCTGGATTGTCATAGACGAGTAAATCACGGACTGCATAATAGGCACGCTCATTTTTCAATCGAATCTCAAAACGGTTTTTTACTTCTGCGTCTTCAATGGGAATATCATTTTTTTCTTGTACTGCTCGTAGTCCTTTTCATAGATACAGAAATAAACTTCACTTTGTAATGAACCGATATAGAGGGTGTTTCCCATACATTCCTTTTTCCTCTTTGCGTACCAGTTCGCCACTGCGATAGCTTTTTAAAACTGCGGAAGACGGAGATACATTCTTCCTGTTGGCACTTTTTCAGTGAGTACAGGGATATTCAAAAATCCCTGTCTTATCGTTAATGGCAAGGTCAAGGCGTTTCATCACACCGCCAGCCACCAAAACGTCCATAAAGAACTCATACCAGCTTCTTTTGTTGTGCCAGAAGATAGCTTTCAAATTGTCTGCACCCACGACCTTTCAATTCCACCAGAACTCCTTTTGTCCAGTTCATGGGAGCAAAGGACGAATATGTCGCCTAAAGCATAATGCTCTGAATAAGAATAGAAACCATAGTCCCTCATGAAGAAAAATAGGACAGTTTCAGTTGTAAGATGTTTTTCGACCACCTGCTGTACGTCTGTTGTCGGAAAGCGAATCCTTACATAATCAAACAGCATTTCAAGGGGAGCGTCGGGATTGAAGCGTTCCAGAGCTTCCCAAAGGGACTGCTGTAAATCCTCTGATGGCTTGACTTTTCCTGTTTCAATATCGCTTAGATACTGCCTTGTAATACCAGTCGCAACAGCTAAACGGTTTTGAGATAGTCCATAAGCCAAGCGTTTTTTTCTTTTAAATGCTGTAACCAAGTTTGTTCATTCAGTAAAAAAATCCTCCAATCAAAAAAAGGCGTATGTCAACTTTTAAAGCCCATTTGACATACGCTGAAATTTTGTAAATCCCTTTGTAACCAAAGGATTTTCTAATGTTTTTTTTGACTGTTTCCTGTCGATTTGTACCCCCTGTTAGATACGGGGGTTAAGTGCTGGCGTGGCTATTGCCACACCAGCCAGCAAGATCAGTCCACACCTGCGACTTCCGCTTCGCACGTCGCCTGCGTGGACTGTCTGCTGTTGGATAACTTTTTAATTTCCTCCAAGAAATCATATCCTTTTTGGTACAAGGGGAGTATAAAACTCTGATATGACACTTGTTCCTACATCAACATAGCCACGACCTTTGATTCGCTTTTAAGAAGAAATCCTTTTTGTACGTCACTGCCAAACATCATGCTACAGCCCATTTCAGACATACGACCTAAAGCCACTCTGAAATTAAACTGATCACGGATTCCGTCGCCTAAATATTTTGCGTCTGGACGTTGACAAGCCAGTATTAGAAAGAAGCCAGCTTGACGACCTAACATGACAATCTGTTTCAGCTTATTCATAACTGCGGTGTTTTCTTTTGTTCCCAGCATTTCCATGAAAGCGACGTATTCATCAAAGATTAAGAAGTGTGCCGGGAGACCTAAGTAAGCATAATTTTTGCCAGTCTTATAGTTCTTCATCTGCTTCATTTCCTCACTACGTTTCATCATTTCTTCATAGAATGTTTCAATGCAAGAAAGCAAGTCTTCTTTTCTATAGTAGACATTTGCCATCACAGAACCTAAGTCCGCAAGGTCAGCATTTTTCGGGTCAAGAATATACAGTTTTGAATCTGTATGAAGCAAGGCTTCAATCAGTGTCAGTATAAAGTAAGTTTTACCGCCACCTGTACCACCAGCAATCAACATATGAGGGAGCTTATCATATTCCCACCATACGTTTTTTTCATTAAGCGAAGTTTACCATCTTTAGCTTCTACTTCATCAATAGAAATACGACTGGCTATGGTGTCATAGAGCAAAGTATATTCCACATAGGAATCCTTTTAACTCTTTATCCGTCAGCTCACAGTACAAGCCACTCTCTAATTTCTTTTTCCAAGTGTAAGAGTTGGTCTTGATATTTTCCCAGCGTGATTTCCACCCGTATCTGTATCAAGCCATTTTTTTAAGTCGATAATACATTTTAGGGAAGTAGGTTATCTTTTCCTTTGTACGACCAGCACTATCTTTAAAGAAACCCTCTGTTTTGACCTGTTCAGATTCATACCACTTGTTTTCAAGTATCATCTTTGCCAGTTTTTGACGGTGGTAAAGTTGTTTAACCGTATCATAGCGAACCCGTTTGAATACAAACGCTACCAGCAAGCAGATAAGAATTGCGACACTGAAACTGATAATTAAATAGGGAATGTCAATCTTATCTGCTTGTGATAGGTTAAAAATCCTGCTAGTTGATCTGCTGGATTGTCTTCACGATGAAACAGTCCGACAACCAGCAGGAAAACAGGCAGGAGTGACGCTATCGTAAAATGAAAGACTAAATCTTTACCAGATGGGCGAATCCTTTTACCACGCTGTTTCATGCGAAAAAGTCTCCTTTCTACCTAGCGACTATTTGTCTTGTGTCGGTTCTTTCTTTGCTTGTGGTTGAGCTTTGAATGAACTAGAATCCTTTGTCAGCACAATATCGTCTGCCTTGATATACCAGTCAACATCTGCTCCTTGATAGGTGGCAGTAGCAACGGTGTCCGCAATGGGATTGATAAGTTCCACCCGTGCGTTATAATCAAACTCTTTCAAAGGCACGCTGGCAGGAATACTTACTTGAACTCATGCGTCCTTGTCCTTTGGATTTTTAAGTCATAGGTACGTTCCTTGATTTCATCTGAAACCGACCCGTCTTCATTTTGGATTCTCACTTCACGACGTAGAGCAGAGAATTTCAATTCTCCAAAAGTCGTGTCTTTATCTAATACAATGCCATTTGCTAATCTCATCATTTTTTTCCTCTCTTTCTTTATTCTTTTATCATGTCGTCAGCATGTAAAAGGTAATTTGTAAAACCACGAGTGCCGATTTTGTAGCCCTCTGCGGTAATACGTGGATTGACTAACTTCACACGTTCCTCAAAGCCGAAATGTTTTTTTCGCCAGCTTCAGCAGGAAGCACCACCACAATATCATCTGCTCTTTGAACATCAGAATAGAGATTATAGCTTCTTGATAAGACAGTTAGCCGTCCGTTGATTCTTCGCTGAACGACTTTATCCTCGCCAGCAAATTCTAAATTGCCGAATGTTTTTTCCATGTTGGGAATCACAAATTTAAGTTCCATATTTTTTTACCTATCCTTTCTTTTTTATTGGCTGAATGAATGTTTGATGGTCTTAAAGAGTGGGGAACGACCTTTTGATTCTTGATTTTTTGTTTTCATAAGTTCACTTCCTTTCAAAATCGGGTAAAAAAATAGACACCTCATTTTTTGAAGTGTCTACCTATTAAATATTCAAATTTTATTGGAAGTATCTTTATATCTTCACTTTTCAAGGATAAATCGTCGTATCAAAGCTCATTCATAAGTAGTAAATTAGTAGTAAATTGAGTGGTTTTGACCTTGATAAAGTGTGATAAGTCCAGTTTTTTTATGCGGATAACTAGATTTTTTTATGCTATTTTTATAAATAAAAAAATAAAGTATTAAATTACCAGTATATTGAAATTTGATGTATTTTTTTACTATAATAGTTAATAAAAAATCTCTCTTACCTTGAAAATGAGACTTATTTGTGGCATACTTGTTTTCAGTGTCGTAGTATAAATAATAAGTGGATATTTTATATGTTTTGGCACATGTACAGTTGTTACTATGTCTTAAAAGAGACATATGAATTTATACAGAAGAGGAGTGCTCATGAAGAGGGGATATCTGATAGCGATAATAATGATGCTATTGCTTTTGTCCGGTTGTGGTATAAAATCACATTCATATAATCCTGATGAAAGTTCTATATTCCTGTCTAAAGACGGAACAATAATGTCGGCTTTGGTACAAGAAATAGACACAAAGGCAAAGAGTGAGGATCTGGAGAATTTTGCAAACACAGAGATTGAGGATTTCAATAGCTTGAATGCCCAAAATCAGGTAAAACTGGAATTTGCAGGAATAAGAAGAAATACCACAAAACTTATGTTTTCATACAGTTCTTTTGAGTGTATGAAAGAATTTGGAAAGTTTACACAGGATAACAGCTTCGATTTGAAGTCAGCAGCAGTATATAAACTCAGTGATATTGATGTATCAAGTATGGATTCTGTAAACATACCTGAAGGAGTTAATGGTAAATATATTGCTATAATAGATGGTAAGGCTAAAGTATATGTAGATGGTAAAATCACCTATGTATCCAACAATATGGAATTTAGCGGTAATACTGCCAAGGTAGATGGCTTTAATTATATTATATTTAAATAATAAAGGAGAAATTCATGGAATATAGCATGGAAAAAATCATAGCACTGGCAAAATCAAGAGGATTTGTATATCCGGGTTCAGAGATATACGGTGGTCTTGCAAATACCTGGGACTATGGTAACTTGGGTGTTGAATTAAAGAATAATGTTAAAGCTGCCTGGTGGCAGAAGTTTATAAAGGAGTCACCATACAATGTAGGTGTTGACTGTGCCATTTTGATGAATCCTCAGACATGGATAGCATCAGGACATTTGGGAAGCTTTTCAGATCCTCTTATGGACTGCAAGGAATGCCATGAGAGGTTTAGAGCGGACAAGATCATTGAGGACTATATGCAGGAAATAATGTTACTATAGAAGGTAGCGTGGATGCATGGTCAAATGATGAGATGAAAAAGTACATTGATGAGCATGAGATAGCTTGTCCAACCTGTGGTAAGCACAATTTTACAGATATCCGTCAGTTCAATCTTATGTTTAAGACTTTCCAGGGTGTAACAGAGGATGCTAAAAATGTGGTTTATCTAAGACCCGAAACAGCACAGGGTATTTGTAAACTTTAAGAATGTACAAAGAACTTCAAGAAAGAAAGTACCTTTTGGTATAGGACAGATTGGTAAGTCATTCAGAAATGAGATCACTCCGGGTAACTTCACATTTAGAACAAGAGAGTTTGAGCAGATGGAGCTTGAGTTCTTCTGTAAGCCGGGTACAGACCTTGAGTGGTTTGAGTATTGGAGAGGTTTCTGTAGAGATTGGCTTATAGCTCTTGGTATCAAAGAGGAGCAGATGAGACTTAGAGACCATGACAAAGAGGAGCTTAGTTTCTATTCAAATGCTACAACAGATATAGAATTCCTCTTCCCATTTGGTTGGGGTGAGCTTTGGGGAATCGCAGACAGAACAGATTATGATCTTGGTCGTCATCAGGAAGTTTCAGGACAGGATCTTACATATTTTGATGATGAGACAAGTGAGAGATACATTCCATATGTAGTAGAGCCTTCACTTGGTGCAGATAGAGTTACTTTAGCATTCCTTTGTGCGGCATATGATGAAGAGACTCTTGAGGGTGGTGATACAAGAACAGTTCTTCACTTCCATCCTGCACTTGCTCCTGTTAAGATCGGTATTTTACCGCTTTCAAAGAAGCTTAATGAGGGTGCTCTTAAGATATCTGAGGAATTATCAAAGTATTACAATGTAGAGTTTGATGACAGAGGAAATATCGGTAAGAGATATCGTAGACAGGATGAAATAGGTACACCGTTCTGCATTACATATGACTTTGACTCTGAGAATGACAATGCTGTAACTGTAAGAGACAGAGACAGTATGGAGCAGGTAAGAATTCCGATAGCGGAGCTTAAGGCTTATTTTGAGGACAAATTTAGATTTTAAAATTTAACTTATTTTTTGGTAGAGCTTAACTTCGCATTAGTGGAGGGAAGCTCTAATCAACTTTAAACCGGTAGCGAAAGGAAGAGATTATGGCACATTATAATCATAGTGCAATAGAGAAGAAATGGAAGAAAAACTGGGAAGCAAACCCTGTAAATGTTGATGATGGAAAAAAGCCAAAGTACTATTGCTTGGATATGTTCCCATATCCTTCAGGTTCAGGACTTCATGTAGGACACTGGAGAGGATATGTAATATCTGATGTATGGAGCAGATATCAGGTGCTAAAGGGTAATTATGTGATCCATCCTATGGGTTGGGATGCATTCGGTCTTCCTGCAGAGAACTATGCAATAAAGATGGGGGTTCATCCTGCAAAATCCACAGCGGAAAATGTAGCCAATATTAAAAGACAGATAAATGAAATCGCAGCACTTTATGATTGGGACAGAGAAGTAAATACTACAGATCCTAACTTTTATAAGTGGACACAGTGGATATTTGTTCAGATGTTCAAAAAAGGTTTGGCATATGAGAAGGAATTTCCAATAAATTGGTGTCCTTCGTGCAAGACAGGACTTGCAAACGAAGAGGTAGTAGACGGAAAATGTGAGAGATGTGGAACACCTGTTACAAAAAAGAACCTTCGTCAGTGGATGTTAAAGATAACAGCATATGCAGACAGACTTCTTAATGATCTTGACAAGCTGGACTGGCCTGAGAAGGTTAAAAAGATGCAGTCGGACTGGATCGGAAAGAGTTATGGTGCAGAGGTAAACTTCAAAGTAGACGGAAGAGATGAGAATATAGTTGTTTATACTACAAGACCTGATACTCTTTACGGTGCTACCTTTATGGTACTTTCGCCTGAGCATGAGCTTGCAAAATCTCTGGCTACAGATGAGACAAGAGATGTGGTAGAGAAATATATCTTTGACAGTTCTATGAAGTCAAATGTAGACAGAATGCAGTCAAAAGAGAAGACAGGTGTATTTACAGGTTCTTATGCAATCAATCCTTTAAACGGAGCAAAGACACCTATCTGGCTTTCAGACTATGTTTTGGCTGACTATGGTACAGGTGCTATTATGTGTGTACCTGCACATGATGACAGAGACTTTGAGTTTGCAAAGAAGTTTGATCTCCCGATAGTTCAGGTTATAGCAAAGGACGGTAAAGAAATTGAAAATATGACAGAAGCCTACACAGATGCTGTAGGAACTATGATAAATTCAGGTGACTGGAACGGTATGGAGAGTGCTAAGTTAAGCTTGAAGCACCACAGATGATTGAAGAAAAGGGTTATGGTAAGAAAACTACCAACTATAAGCTTCGTGACTGGGTGTTCTCAAGGCAGCGTTACTGGGGTGAGCCTATTCCGATAATTCATTGTCCACATTGTGGAAATGTTCCTGTGCCTGAAAAAGAGCTTCCTTTAAGACTGCCTGAGGTAGAGAGCTATCAGCCTACCGGAACCGGTGAGTCACCGCTTGCAGCTATTGATGAGTGGGTAAATACGACATGCCCTGTATGTGGTGCACCTGCAAAGCGTGAGACAAATACTATGCCGCAGTGGGCAGGTTCAAGCTGGTATTTCTTAAGATATGTGGATCCTCACAATGATAATGAGCTTGTAAGCAAGGAGATGGCAGATAAATACCTTCCTGTAGATATGTATATCGGTGGCGTTGAGCATGCGGTACTCCACCTTCTTTATTCAAGATTCTACACCAAGTTCCTAAATGATATAGGTGTGGTTGACTTTGATGAGCCTTTCACAAAGCTTTTCAATCAGGGTATGATAAACGGTAGTGACGGACAGAAGATGAGTAAGAGTAAGGGAAATGTAGTTTCACCTGACGACTTGGTTCGTGACTACGGTTGTGATGCTCTTAGAATGTATGAGCTTTGTAGGACCGCCTGAGCTTGATGCCGACTGGGATGATAGAGGTATTGAGGGTGTATCAAGATTTTTAAATAAGTTCTATAAGCTTGTAATGGACAATAAGGATAAGAATGTAGAGGCTGACAGAGAACTCTTAAGAGTTCGTGCAAATCTTATCTCTGATATAGAGCAAAGATTTAATGCATTCAGCTTAAACACTGTTATTGCAGGATTTATGGAGTACAATAATAAGCTTAATGAGCTTAGCAAAAAGAACGGTGTGGATAAGGAAACCTTAAAGGCATTTACTATATTGCTTGCCCCTTTTGCACCTCATATAGGTGAGGAGCTTTGGGAGGAGCTTGGTGGAGAAGGCTCGGTATTCCATGCTGAGTGGCCTACATTTGATGAGAGCCATAAGGAAGTGGATACAATAGAGGTTCCTGTTCAGATAAACGGAAAGACCAAGCTTGTTATTGAGCTTGATGCCAATGTAAGCAAGGAAGATGCTATAGAGGCAGGTAAGAAAGCTTTATCAGAAGCCGGAAAGCTTGAAGGAACAATAAGAAAAGAAATTTATGTTCCGAAGAAGATTATAAATATAGTGGTTGGATAAATCAAAAGAAGCTGTTTTTAGACTTTTTTAGCGTAGCAGTTTATGTGGCTGCTACGCTATTTTTGTGCAGCCAAGAGTCTAAGCCTGTATTGCACCGGACTTAGCCATCCTAGTTTTTCTGTTTCCTTGTCAAATGTTGGGGTGGGTTGATTTTTACCCCACCCTTTCTACTTATCTAATTACAATCCAGTTTCCATCACGCTTTGATCCAATTCTTTCGATTATATTTTTTTCCTGTAAGGATTTTAATGCCATTTCTATGGTTCTCTTTGTTACACTAATTTTTTCTGCAAGTTCAGCTGATGTTAAGTTTGAGCTTTCCATTAAAAAAATTGTATAACTTTCTTTTTCAGTTATATTTAAACCGACGTTCAAACCGACATTCAAACCGACATTCAAACCGACATTCAAACCGACATTCAAACCGACATTCAAACCGACATTTTTAAAATGAGTAAAATCAATTATAAAAACAAAAAATCCCGGAATTGGCAAAAACCAATTCCAAGATTTTTATATAAGTTTTTTAAAATAATTACCAATTAAACATTTCAATTGCCTTATTTATATCAGCAGATGTAGAAGGGTTTTCTTTAATCTCATTTATCAGTGTTAAAAAGTCATTATGGAATGGGCTGTTTGCATCATTGTAGCAACGATGAATCATCCATATATTATGAAATGTAGGACTTTTCCTTACAGAAGCAATCAGGGCTTCTTCATAGCCTTTTTTGTAAAACTTTTCTACAAAGTGGACCAATTCTCCGGGTGACCCGAAGTCAACACTTGGGTTTTCTGATATAATATCCAGGATGGGTTCCACAAATTCGAATGGATCAGAATATTCAAGCATTGCATTTATTATTTCACTATCAATATAATACTCTTCATCAGGTACCACAGCTTCTTTTAGTGCAGTAATTATATCTTCTTTATTCATAATTCTCATATTTATAAATTATTGTAATCCCTTTTTAAAGAAATTCTTGAACTCGGACACTTCTGCAGATGATTGAGTGATCGAAACTGAGTGTCTTGCACCGGCGGTTATACCGGGTTCGTATGTCATAGGGACAAATTGTAAAGAAACTTCAGGATTTCCTACAAAACAAAAACCTAGAGATGTTTTTGTGAAGCTCTCATTTGCTTTATTAAATACCATTGCATCTCCATATTCTGTAAGTTCGGCATTTACAGGAATAACTATAACTTCGCCTTCCTTGTATCCTACAATAAAGTTACTGTGCTTTGTTACCTTAACAATAACAGCATTGGTACAGTTTTCCATATGGCAATAAATAAGCTTGTAATCATCACCGTTTGCAACACTGTTGTTAAATATTTCTCTCATTCTGGCTTTGTTTTTTCGATTTTCCTCGTCGGTTGCTCCCATAAAAGCCTTTTTAAATAAATCCATTAACGCCATAATAATCTCCATTCTGTCATCTTAGTTGATGGCATAAATATATTAATGTCTAAACCAAGGTATTACCCTGTTGACATGTTTACAATACTCAACATACTCTGTGCCGAATTTTTCAAGTAACCATTTTTCTTCTGTTTGCTTCATCAGTACAGTTAAGAATATATATAAAACTACCGGAAATATAAGCAAGTACACATTATGTGCAGTTATCAGAATACCTGTACACACACATAAAAATGCAAGGTATATAGGGTTTCTGACAATGGAATATATTCCGATTGTTACCAAATGCCCGCTGCTTATCTCTTTACTGATTCTTTGAATGAGTACAGCATATATCCATACCGCGACTCCGATAAAAATAAGCAAACCTCCTATAACCATTGCTGATTGCTTTAAAGCCGGAAGCTCACCACTATCCAAGAATCCTTTCTTTTTTAAGTAAAGTCCAAGGACAGTTAATATAATGCAACTGACAGCATAAATAGGACCGACACCAAAAACAGGCAATGTATTCTTTTTCATATAAGCCCCCTTTATATAAATTTATACATTAAATCTAAAGAGTATTACATCTCCATCCTGTACTACATATTCTTTACCTTCTATACGTACCAAGCCTTTTTCCTTGGCAGCAGCTGTAGAACCACAGTCGAGAAGATCCTGATAGTTGATAACCTCAGCTTTGATAAATCCACGCTCAAAGTCTGAGTGGATCTTTCCGGCCGCTCCCGGAGCCTTTGTGCCTTTCTTTATAGTCCAGGCTCTACACTCATCCTCACCGGCTGTAAGATAGCTTAAAGTCCAAGTAGATCATAGCTGGCTGCAATAAGCTTATCAAGACCTGACACTGAGATACCGAGAGCATCAAGATATTCGTTTCTTTCCTCATCATCCAGCTGTGAAATTTCTTCTTCAATGGCTGCACATACAACAAATACCTTCGCATTTGACTTTGCGGCATATTCTTTTACCTTAGCTACATACTCATTTGAAGCACCGTCATCAGCAAGGTCATCCTCAGCCACATTTGCAGCGAAGATAACAGGCATATATGTGATAAGTCCAAGTGATTTTACAAATGCGACATCCTCTTCATCAGAAGATGTGTAGCTGCTTGCCATATTGTCATTTTCAAGTATATCCTTGAGTTCCAAAAGGATATCAAGCTCATGCTTTAGAGCTTTGTCATTCATTGCAGCTTTCTTAGTCTTTGCAATTCTTCGCTCCAAAATCTCAATATCGGAGAATATAAGCTCTAAGTTTATAGTTTCGATATCTCTTATCGGATCAACACTTCCCTCTACATGGATGATATTTGAGTCATCAAAGCATCTTACAACATGTATGATGGCATCACATTCACGAATATTTGATAAAAACTGGTTTCCAAGTCCTTCACCCTTGCTGGCACCCTTTACAAGACCTGCGATATCTACAAAGTCTATAAGTGCAGGTGTAACCTTCTTTGTATTATATAATTTGCCAAGTTCTTTTAATCTGTCATCCGGTACTGCTACAACACCTACATTAGGGTCAATAGTAGCAAAAGGATAGTTTGCAGCAGTAGCACCTGCCTTTGTCAATGAGTTAAATAATGTACTCTTGCCTACATTCGGTAAGCCAACGATTCCTAGTTTCATATAAAAACCTTCTTTAAAATATTTTTGTATTGAATAATTATATTCGCAATAAAACCTGAATAAATATCAGGGTTAACCTGTTATATTTTTAACATATAGGTATATAATTTAAAAAGAGTAAAGCAAGGAGCTTTTTGTGGAAAGGATGACCGGATGAAATTGCCGTATGGAGCAAATGAAGATGATTTTTGAAAAATATAAAAAAATAGTTTCAGAATTTACAAATAATGACAAGAATTTAGATGAATCTACATTAGAAATAATGAATATAGCATATTCTACCGGGGGCGATTATTCGGATGAAACATTAATTGCTTATGTAAAAGCTTATTTTGAAATGAATAGTACAAATAAGAATTCATAGGAGGTAACGATGAACAAGATTACTTGTATTTGTTTAGGTGTGAAAGATATGGAAAGGTCAATAAAGTTTTATAGAGATGGTTTAGGATATAAGACTGATTGCAGAGAAAAATAATCCGTCAGTATGCTTTTTTGATACTCCGGGAACAAAGTTTGAACTATTTCCTTTGGAACAATTAGCAAAAGATATTGATGAAAATAATCCACCAAAAGGGAATGGATTTTCAGGAATTACATTAGCCTACAATGTTGAACATAAAGAAGATGTAGAGACTGTAATTGCATTAGTAAGAAAAAGCAGGTGGAAAAAAATTGTGAAAAGAGCCACAGGAAGTTTTTTTGGGGTGGATATCACGCATATTTTTTTCTGATTTAGATGGATACTATTGGGAAGTTTCATGGGGACCGAATTTTCAATTTGATGAAAATGGATTGCTGAAATTTTGAGGATAAATAGGGAAAGAGTATGCCATAAAGTAAGGAATATTTGATTTTGAAGGAGGTAATCATAGTGAATGAATTTAATGAATTTGTTCGTGAGATTTTTTCCGCAGCAGGTGATATTGTCATAAGATCCATGATGGGCGGATACCTTATATATTTTAACGGTAAGCTGATAGGTGACATTTGCGATAATGAACTATTTTTAAAGAGAACGCCGACATCGGACAAACTTCTTGCAGACTCAGAATTGCATTATCCGTATGAGGGTTCAAAGACATTGATGTATGCATTCGACAGATTTGAGGATATGGATTTGATTACTGAACTACTGAAAGGTATGTATGCGGAACTGCCAGAAAAGAAACCCAAGAAAGCTAAATGAGACAAACAAGCTTCAGTTTAGCAAGATATGGTTAAATTGGAACTTTACAAGGAGGAATTTTATGGATGTAATACAAGCGTTTCTTGATGGTGTTGCTATAGCCGCTATTTTTAACGGGGCGGTAGCTACCTTGGTACTCATTAATCCAAGATTCTTTTTTAACTCTTATCCAAAGGCCATACAAAAGGCTGCACCCGAACAAATGACAAAACAGGATATTAACTGTTTTCATTGTTGGAATTTGTTTTGCCTATTCGACAGCAAGCGTTTTACACAAAGGGATTACCGGTTTTTGGAATGTGTTTTGGACTGGATATATTCATTGGAGCATATTAAACTTAGGTGATTTTTTCTTGTTAGACTTTCTGTTGTTTCAGGGAAAGTATAAAAACAAAATTGTCATCCCGGGAACAGAAGGGCACAAGGATTATGAATTTAATAACTGGATGAAACATTTGGCAGTTGTTGAACATTTTCTAGTGATTCCTTTCTTATTTATTCCGGTTGTATCGGCAATTCAGGCTTTGTTTATTGGTTTTTTAAGAAGATAAATTAGAATTTGTGAAAGTGTTTTATACTATGATTACATACGAAGTTGATGAAAAGAGATTAAGGTTTTGGAAAGAGTTGTATGAAAAGAATGCTAATTCTCTTAAACCAAATAGAATAAGTGGGAGAGAATTAAATATATACTTTCAGAAAAAAATATTCTGCACAAAAATTATGATAATGTAAAGTTCAAAGAAGTTGTGCATTTAAATTCAATGGAATATTTTTCATGAGAATGCAGGTAATATAAATGATATTGTATCCTATACACTTAATGGTGATATTTTTTTGTTGGTATTGACTTAAAGACAGGATTTTTTCATATTGAAAGCGATGATGTACTCAAGTCTATTCCGATTTTTGATGATTTGTTTATCACAAGAGGGTTGAGCGTGGATGAACTTCGAAATTTTTGTGATTGTAGGTCAATATTTAGAATTAAAAGGTCTATAAATCAATTATGAAAAATGTTATAATAGATAAGACAACTCCATAGTCTATAATTTTATAGATGAAAAAAATTCAGAGTTAAAAAGGCATACTTGAAGATTGTAGATTGAAAACTTAAAATAAATGAACCGCCTGCATAACACGACATACAAATAGGCAAGATCTAACCGGTTCAAAACTTTGAAACATTCATCGTCAAACCCTTATGCCTTTATAGAACAAGGTATCGCCATGCTTTCTGCTGTGCTTAAAAGTGATGTGGCAGTCGAAGTCAGTGTTAAAATTATGGATAGCTTTGTGAAGATGAGAAACTTTTTGCTTTCTAAAAGGGAAATGTTTGCTCGCTTAGATAGAGTCGAGTTAAAGTAATTGGAGGCCCAAATCAATGAATAATATATCAATAGAAAAATTATATAACCCTGAGTATGATCTACTTTCCGTTTACGATAAAAAAGAATTATTAAATAAGATTGCGAATACATATGATTTGGAAGTAATAGGCTTTAAAGAATTTTCTGTTTTTAATAAGTCCACATATACAGCAGATTTTCGCTCAAAAGAAGGTATCGAATTTGTTTTTGTTCCCGGGGAGAGTGTTAAGCTTGGAATTGACTTTAAAGGTAGAAAGCCTTCTGAAATTTTTGATGAAGAAAATTTATATGATCTTGCATACTCATTTATAGACGAGTATGAAGATGAAACTGACAACCAAGATTCTATTACAGAGAAGATAAAAGAAAAGCTTGAAGATGATGAATTTATATCAACAATAGAAGACTATATTAATAACAATTTCAGTAAGGAAGAGACTATTTTAATACATCCTATGTTAGTACAAAAAGACTATAGTGAGACCTGTTGGAAGGATATTTTGGATGATGAACTTAAAGAAAATAAAGAATGGCAAAAAATGATTGAAGATGCCGAAAAGAAGGGCATATCTGAAATAACAGTTCATAAGAGTATTTGTCTATATAAAGAAAATGGAAGTTGGCATGGTAAAGTTTATAGAGAAACTAAATTTAAGGAGCTTTTACAGGGTATAACAGATACCGGCTTCTCCATTCCCACTAAAAGAGAGTGGGAATATTTAGCCGGCAAGGGCTGTAGAAGCATATTTCCTTGGGGCAATAATATGGATTTTTCTATGAAGCTTAGACATATAGAGTTTATGGATGATGACGAAGAGTATGCCTTAGAGAAAGAAAACTTCTTTGGACTTTATATAGCGGATGATCCGTATTGCAGAGAGATTGTATATGATGATGGTATATTTTCATATAAGGGTGGCGATGGAGGCCGCAATATATGCGGAGGACTGGGGACTGTTTGGGGGTATTTTCCGGTTTCACCATACTTTGAAGAAAAAGATGAAGAGATAGGCGAGTATATAAATGGGGGCTATGACTTTTTTAGAAGAGTTATAAGGATTGTGAAAAGATAGAAGAAAAGATTACATAGAAAGGATAAGTGGAAAATGAGAACGTTTGATGATATGTTGAATGAACAGCTTGAAGATATAAATTTCAGAAAAGAATACGAAGATATACAACCGGAAATGGATGTTATAAGGGCTATCGTTGATGCCAGAACGGCACAAAACCTCACACAAAAAGAACTTTCAAAAATAACAGGAATAAATCAGGCGGGTATAAGTAAATTGGAAAACGGTACAAGGAATCCAACTGTAAGCCTTTTGAAAAGATTGGCTAAAGGAATGGGAATGGAACTTAGGATACAATTTATTCCTAAAAATAATATTTCGGGGTAGTATTAAGGTGCTGCAAAAATCTTAATATCAGAGAAGGAAATCATTCTATGAAGATAATTATAAAAAGAGTTATTGTATGTATTTGTAATTTTGGTTGTACAAATGTTGTTTTTTATGTATTTTACAAAGCAGGGATGGACTCTAAAAGAACTTGTATCTAGTGATGCCTTTATAATATTTTGGAGAGCTTATGTGGTATGCAGGATATTTGTTCATATAATAAGAATAAAATATGGTAAAAAAATAAGAAGGATAAGAAAGTATAATAGCTATTAAAAATCACATCATATAAAAGCAAACACTCTATGTAAAAACATAGGGTGTTTTTTGTAAAGCCTTAAATCGAAACTATTTAATTAACATATTTTTATACTAATTTTCGCAGTGCTATATCTTCTCCGATATGCTATACTATGAAGATATAAAAATACTTAGGAGGTTATGATGGACGTTGCTTTTCCACATTTAGGGATTTATATAAAACATTTGGTAAATCATATTGATGTATTCGGATTTAGAATTGCATTTTATGGAATAATAATAGGGCTTGGAATGCTTGCAGGAATAAATATTGCCTGTGCAGATGCAAAAAGAAGAGGACAAAATCCCGATCTTTATCTGGACTTTGCCATGTATGCAATAGTGCTTTCGATAATAGGTGCGAGAATCTACTATGTAGTATTTGAATGGGATATGTATAAAGACGACCTGCTTCAAATATTCAATCTGCGTGGTGGCGGACTTGCAATATACGGTGGTGTAATAGCCGCAGTAATTACACTTACAGTATACTGTAAAGTAAAAAAACAGTCGTTTTTTTCAATGGCTGATACCGGGGTATTGGGACTTATACTCGGACAGGCTATAGGAAGATGGGGTAATTTTTTCAATGCCGAGGCTTTTGGAGGATATACGGATTCACTCTTTGCACTAAGATATAAACTGGATATAGTAGGTGCCGGAATGTTAAATGACGATGTATTAAGCCATGCTATGGAGATTGACGGAGTAAAGTATATCCAGGTTCATCCTACATTCCTTTATGAGAGCTGTTGGAATTTGATTGTACTTGCTTTCATGCTGTGGTACAGAAAGAGAAAGAAATTTGACGGAGAGGTCTTTTTTATCTATCTTGGCGGATACGGTCTTGGAAGAATGATAATAGAAAGCCTTAGAACAGACAGCCTGCTTTTGCCAAACACAAATATCGCAGTATCACAATTATTGGCAGACTTTGTTTTGTGGTTTCTATAGTGTGTATAATAGTTGGAAGAAAGAGAGTAAGGAATGCGACTAAATAAGTTTCTGGCAAGTATAGGTGTCTGCTCCAGAAGAGAAGCGGACAAAGCTATAGAAGCCGGCAGAGTTATGATAAACGGACAGGTGGTAGAGCTTGGAGCCACAGTGGGTGATGAGGACCTTGTAAGCTTTGACGGCAGATATATAGGTATGGGCAAGGATGTAGAGAAGATAAAGCCTATAATAATAGCATTTAACAAGCCGGAGGGATTAGTATGTACTACCTCCGATAATGACGGTGCAATGAATGTAGTTGACTATATAGGAATGAAGGAGAGAATATATCCGGTAGGAAGACTTGATAAGGATTCAAGCGGATTATTGCTTTTGACAAATCAGGGAAGTCTTACAAACTCTCTTCTTAGAGCCGCAAATTATCACGAAAAAGAATATATAGTAAAAGTAAATAAGGATATAGATGATGCCTTTATCAATAAAATGGCAAACGGTATATATCTGTATGAGTTAAAGACTAAGACAAGAAAATGCAAGGTAAAAAAGCTGAATAAAAATACTTTCAGTATCGTTTTGACTCAAGGGTTAAACAGACAGATAAGACGAATGTGTCTTGCCTGCGGTATGAAGGTCCAAAAGCTGAACAGAGTAAGAATAGTAAATATAAAGCTTGACGGACTTGCCCTAGGTGATTACAGAAACCTAAGTGATGAGGAAGTAAAGAAATTATACAAGGAACTTGGGATAAGGGAAAATGGATAAGAAAAAGAGAATTAAGGAACTGGTTGAAATACTTAATAAGGCCGCAAAAAGCTACTATGTGGATGCGGTTGAGATAATGCCCAATATAGAATATGACAAACTCTATGATGAGCTTTTAGAATTAGAAAAAGAAACAAATGTGGTTTTATCTAATTCGCCCACTCAGAATGTAGGATATGAAATAGCAGGTGAACTTCCAAAGAAAGCTCATGAAAGCCCTATGCTTTCACTGGATAAGACTAAAAGTGTGGAAGATCTTAGAGAATGGCTTGGTGAAAACAAGGCATTACTCTCATGGAAGATGGACGGACTTACTATAGTATTGACCTACAGAGATGGTGAACTGGCAGAAGCCGTCACAAGAGGTAACGGAACTATAGGAGAGGTTATTACAAATAATGCCAAAAATTTCCAAATATACCTCTAAAGATAGAGTTTAAGGGTGAGTTGATACTTAGAGGTGAGGCAATTATAAAATATTCCGACTTTAAGAGAATTAATGATGCTATAGAGGATGCAACTGCCAAGTACAAGAATCCGAGAAATCTTTGCTCAGGTTCTGTAAGACAGCTTAATCCTGCCATTACAAAGTCAAGGATGGTATATTGCAATATTTTCAATGTGGTAAAGGCCGACGGTGTAGATTTTGAAAACTCAAAGGCAAAGCAGTTTGAATGGGTAAAAAATGAAGGCTTTGATGTGGTGGAATATAAATTTACAGACAGCAAAAGCATTGCAGATGATATAGCCGAGTTTGAGTCAAAGATAGAGAGCAATGATATTCCTTCAGACGGATTGGTACTTTTACTTGATGATATCGCACTTGGAGAAAGACTTGGAAGTACTTCAAAATTCCCAAGAAATGCTATGGCATTTAAATGGAGTGATGAAAGACAGGTAACAAAACTTAAATATATAGAGTGGAGTCCGTCAAGAACAGGACTTATAAATCCGGTGGCTGTATTTGAGCCTGTAGAACTTGAGGGAACTACCGTTTCAAGAGCCAGCCTTCACAATGTAAGTATTTTTGAAGATTTGATGCTTGGTGTGGGTGATGAGATATCTGTATACAAGGCAAATATGATAATTCCGCAAGTATATGAGAATCTCACAAAATCAAATACTGAAAAAGTTCCGGATACCTGTCCGGCATGTGGAAGCCATGCAAGTATAAAACAGGACAATGAGTCCAAGGTACTTTTATGTACAAACCCTGACTGTCAGATAAAGCATATAAAACAGTATGCTCTTATGGCATCCAGAGATGCATTAAATATCGACGGACTTTCAGAATCCACATTGGAGAAATTCCTCTCAAAGGGCTTTATAAAAAATGACAGTGATATTTTTAAGCTTGATAGATATAAAGATGAGATTGTAAATATGGAGGGCTTTGGAAAGAGAAGCTATGAGAAGCTTATGGCGGCACTTGAAGAAGCAAAACATACAAATGTGGCAAGATTTTTATATTCACTTGGAATAAACGGAATAGGAAGTGCCAATGCCAAGATGATTGCAAAGTATTTTGACAATGATATTGATAGAATTATCAATGCAAGCAAGGATGAGCTGCTGGAAATAGAGGGTATAGGTGAAGTACTGGCAAATTTGATTGTTGATTTTTTTAAGGATTCTAAGAATATAGAAAATGTAAAGAGCCTTAGAGAAGTCCTTATATTTGAAGTGGAAGAGTCTGCGGGAAGTGATTCATTTGCCGGAAAGTATTTGTTATCACAGGCTCGCTGGAACATTTTACAAATAGAAATGAGTTGAAAGAACTTATAGAAAAGAATGGAGGAAAGGTATCAGGAAGTGTATCAAGCAAGACAAATTTCTTGATAAATAATGATACCACATCAAATTCTTCTAAAAATAAAAAGGCTAAGGAACTTGGAGTTGAGATAATCTCGGAGGAGGATTTTTTAAAACTTTTAGAAGAATAAATAATATGTTTATTTGTAGACGTATTTGTCTACAGGAAAAGAGGTATTATGCCGATAAAAATACAAAAAGGACTACCTGCAAAAGCAATACTTGAATCTGAGAATATATTTGTGATGGATGAGGATAGGGCTATTTCCCAGGATATCAGACCATTGCAGATTTTGATATTAAACTTGATGCCTATAAAAGAAGATACAGAGACTCAGATTCTTAGGGCATTATCAAATAGCCCATTGCAGGTAGACTGTTCATTTTTGATGATGAAAAGTCATCAGTCAAAGAATACAAGCCAAAGTCATCTAAATAAATTTTATACCTTTTTTGAAGATATAAAAAATGATAAATATGATGGTATGATAATAACAGGTGCCCCTGTAGAACTTATGGATTATGAAGAGGTGAATTATTGGAGTGAGCTTTGTGAAATAATGGAATGGTCAAAGACCCATGTAACATCTACTTTACATATCTGTTGGGCTGCACAGGCAGGGCTTTATTATCATTTCGGAATACAAAAATATGAGAGAAAAGAAAAGCTGGCAGGAGTGTTCGTACACGAGATTTTAAAGAAAAAAGTGCCATTAGTCAGAAGCATGGATGATTTTGTAAACTGTCCACATTCAAGAAATACTGAGATTAAATTGGAGGATGTATTAAAGCATCGTGAGCTTCAGGTCTTAGCTAAGTCTGAAGATGCAGGTGTTCTACTGGTTTTAAATGAATATGGAAATGGTTCACAGATATTTATACAGGGTCATCCGGAATATGACAGAATGACTCTTAGCAATGAGTATCACAGAGATGTGGCAAAGGGATTACATCCTGCTTTGCCAAAGAATTATTTTATTGATAATGATCCGTTCTCAAGACCTATATTGAATTGGAGGAATTTCTCAAATACATTATATGGAAATTGGTTGAACTTCTATGTATACCAGAATACACCATATGTTCTGTCCGATAATTTTGATTGGGTGATTTAGTTATATTTTAGGGAAAATACATCATTTTGGATAAATAAGTTCAAAATTAACTGATTTTATGATAGAATTGGTGTATATATCAGTTTAAAGGAGTGTACTTATGAGTGGAAAGTTTGTTGCTTATGTAGGTTCTTATTCTTATACCGGAAAAGCAAAGGGAATAACTATATATGACGTGGATACCCAAAGGGATGTTTTGTAAAAAAAGATGAAGTGGATGTAGATAACTCTTCCTATGTTATCAAGTCAAGAAACCAGAAGACATTGTATTCGATTGCTGATGAGGGGATAGTTTCTTTTAGAATATTACCTGATGGTGGGCTGGAAAGATTGAACTCTGTAAAGATAAATGGAATGAGAGGCTGTCATCTTTCTACGGATGTAAATGATAAATTTATCTTTGTATCCGGATATCATGATGGAAAGATTACCGTATTGAGATTGAATAAAGACGGCAGTGTGGGAAAGATTGTTGATGAAGTTTATCACAAGGGGCTTGGTTCTATTGCTGAGAGAAATTTCAGACCTCATGTAAGTTGTACAAGAACAACTCCTGACGGACATTTTGTTATGGCGGCCGATCTTGGAATAGACCAGGTGAAAATATATCATTTTGACAATAAGGATGAGAGACTTGCACTTGTTGATATGATTCCATGTGATATAAACTCTGCACCAAGATTTTTCGAATTTTCTAAGGATGGGAAGTTTTTATATCTGATGTATGAGATGAAGAATGTGGTGGATGTTTTCACTTATGAGGCTAAGCCGGGATGTAGGATGCCTAGTATTGAAAAAATTCAGACAGTACCTACAACAGGACATAATAAGCTTTCAGAGCTTACGGCTGCGACCACACTTACACTAAATGCAGATGAGAAATTTCTATTTACAACAAATGCAGGGGATAATTCAGTATGTTTATATGAGAGAGATGCCGAGACAGGACTTTTGAAGGAGAAAATGTGCCTGCCTATAAGTGGAGATTATCCAAAGGATGTAGCTATTTTTCCCGACAATCAGCATATCGCTTCTATAAATCATGAGAGTGGAAGTATCACATTCTTTAAGATAGACTATTCAACAGGGTTGATCGTAATGTGTTCAAACATAATAAGAGTAAATCAACCAAATTGCTGCGTTATAGTGGAGGTATAATGGCAGGTTCAAGTTTTGGAAGAAGCTTTGTAGTTACAACTTTTGGAGAGTCACATGGAGTAGCTTTGGGTGCAGTAGTGGATGGAGTGCCGGCAGGAATAGACTTAAGTGAAGAAGATATTCAAAAGTTTTTAGACCGAAGAAAACCGGGGCAGAGTAGCGTTACTACATCAAGGAGTGAAAGCGACAAATGTTGCATTTATTCCGGGGTGTTTGGAGGCAAGACTACAGGTAGCCCCATTATGGTGATGCTTGAGAATCAGTCTCAAAGATCGCAGGACTATGATGAACTTGCTATTACATATAGGCCGGGGCATGCGGATTTTTCTTTTGACTCTAAATATGGTTTCAGAGACTACCGTGGAGGTGGAAGAAGTTCAGGCAGGGAGACTATAGGTAGGGTAATAGGAGGTGCTATAGCTATAAAGGCACTAGAGATGCTGGGTATCAAGATCAGGGCATTTACTCAAAGTATTGGTAATATATATGCCAATGAACTAAACCTTGAGGAATGCAGTGAGAATGATGTATATATGCCTGATAATAAAGCGGCAATGCAAGCCATAGAGCTTATAAAGAAAGCAAAGGAAGACAAGGATTCTCTAGGTGGTATTATAGGTTGTATAGCTACAGGAGTAATGCCCGGACTTGGTGAACCTGTATTTGACAAGTTGGATGCGAGGCTCTCAGCTGCTATTATGAGCATTGGAGCAATAAAGGGAGTGGAGTTTGGAGCCGGATTTCATGTGAGTACATTGACAGGCTCAAGAAATAATGATCCTTTCTTTATAGATGAGGATGATAACGGACTGCATATAAGGAAAAAAACAAATATGTCAGGCGGTATCTTAGGAGGAATTAGTGACGGTTCACCTATAATTATAAATGCAGCTGTAAAACCTACACCATCTATTGCAAAGGAGCAGGATACTGTGAATGCTCTTAATGAAGAGGTAAAGCTTGAAATAAAGGGTAGACATGACCCTGTTATAGTACCCAGAGCGGTGGTTGTGGTGGAGAGTATGGTTGCTATTACTTTATTTGACATGGTTTTAGAGAATATGAAATCCAAAATGGATAATATACTGAAAGTTTATAAAGATAATTTGTAATTAAGTGGCTTTTATTTCACAGCTTCGGTATGCAGAATAGGTGAATTAAAAGCCTTTAATATTGTATTTTAAAGGAGAGATTATGAAATGGTATGATGGTGCGGTGTTTTATCATATTTATCCTATAGGAATGACAGGAGCACCGAGAACAAATACATTTGAGATAGATGAACATAGATTAAATAAACTTTTGCCTTGGATTGCTCATATAAAAAAACTGGGATGTAATGCGATCTATATAGGGCCGCTTTTTGAATCTGTGGCACATGGATATGAAACCATAGATTATAAAAAGCTGGATTCCAGGTTGGGAGACAATGAGGATTTAAAAGGCTTTATAAACACATGCCATGAAAACGATATAAAAGTTATAGTGGATGGAGTTTTTAACCATGTAGGTAGAGAGTTCTTTGCCTTTAAAGATGTAAAAGAAAAAAGAGAGAACAGTGCATACAAGGGCTGGTTTAAAAATCTACATTTTGATTGGAATAATGATTATAATGACGGATTGTATTATGACAGCTGGGATGGACATGGTACATTGGCAAATTTAAATCATCAAAACCCGGAAGTCAGAGAGTACATGCTTGATGTAGTAAGATTTTGGATAAATGAATTCGATATAGATGGTATAAGACTGGATGCTGCAGATGTACTGGATTTTACTTTTATGAGTGAGCTTAGAGGGCTGACAAATACCTTGAAGCCCGATTTTTGGCTGATGGGAGAAGTAATACACGGCGACTATACCAGATGGGTAAATGAAAATATGCTCCAGTCAGTAACTAATTATTGGCTGCACAAGGCTCTTTATTCAGGACATAATGATCACAACTACTTTGAGATAGCACATACTGTAAAGCGATGTACAGATATGGGGATGCATATCGCCAATGCTTTTTATAACTTTGTTGACAATCATGATGTGGCAAGAATCTATACAAAGTTAAACAATAAAAACCATTTTGTACCTGTACATGTACTTTTATATACATTACCGGGTAAACCATCCATATACTACGGTTCTGAATTTGCCATTGAGGGTGAGAAGAAACCTTATGCAGATGAAATATTGAGGCCTGAGTTAAATTTTGAAGATTATAAAGATGCAATAGAAACAAATGAAAATACCAAGCTGATTTCTGCTCTTGGAAATATGAGGCTATCAAATCCATGGGTAGGAGAGGCAAGCTACAGAGAACTTTTACTTACAAACAGACAGTATGCATTTTTAAGAGAATATGGAGATAGGAGGCTTATTGCCATAGTGAATAATGATGACAATAATGCAGATATTCATTTAAATATTAGCGGTGAATTTACAGAAATATTTTTAGGAGAAAAAAGGAATTTCAACGGGAATATGCATATAAATATCCACGGAAATTCCGGACAGGTATGGATTGGATAAAAAATATTGATAGATACACTCTAAGCTGTAAAATTTAGTGTTCAGTATTTATAGAAAGGCGATATAAATAATCTATGAAGAAAATAATAATTGCAATTGTAATAATACTTGTATTGATTGTAATTGGATGGTATTGCAGATTTATTCTTGGACTTGCGTCTCAAATAGCCGCACCTGAGGTATCCACACTTGATAAAGAGATATCTTGGGAAAAGGAACATGGACTTTGGGGAAATTATGATTCCTATGAAAAGGAAGAGTATATAGTAAAGGGCTATAAAGACTATGAGCTCCATGTGACTTTGGTAAAAAATCCTGTAGAGACCGATAAATATGTGATTATAAGCCACGGTTTTAAGTCAAACAGATATGGTGCTGTAAAATATGTGGATACATATATGGACCTTGGATTTAACTGTATTATTTATGATTTAAGGGATCATGGTGAGAATGCAAAAACAGCCTTAAGCCTCGGACAGTTTGAGTCTGAAGATCTTGAAAAGCTTATCGAAGACAGCTATAACAGATATGGCAATATTAAGCTTGGGCTTCACGGAGAGTCTATGGGTGCAGCTACTTCATTGATGGTGCTTGCAAAAAAGCCTAGGGTGGATTTTGTGGTTGCAGACTGCGGATTTTCAAATCTGTATGATTTGCTTTATACTGGGTATGCAGTTGCTAAGGTAGGATTTGTACTTCCAAGTGTAAATACTGCAATGAAATTAAGATATGGCTATGATATGAAAAAGACCTCGCCAAAGGATGCACTTGTTGGTAATGAAATTCCTATTTGTTTCATACATGGCGAGGCGGATACCTTTATTTTGCCTGAAAATTCTGAAGTAAACAAAGCTGCTACAGCAGGTTATTCAGAGTTACACTTGGTACCTGATGCCGCACATGCAAGATCCAGAGAAGTTTTGGGTGAAGCTGAGTACAGAGGCATAATAAGTGACTTTTTGAATAACATAGACTTTAAATAAAGATTTTTGAGATTAAAAAATATCCTGACAAGTACAAGGCATTAGCTTTGTGGCTTGTCAGGATATATAAACATATCCTTCTTACGATACCAAATTAGTGGAATTCTACGTTATGACGATTCAAGATATCCACAGCTAAATCAAACTTTTCTTTTTTATAAACATAATTTTCCTTGGCATAGTGTTCGATGAATATTTCATCTTTAATAAATAGGGAGAAAAAAACGGCAACAAATTTTCTTCTTCATCTTATTCGTAGTTTGAACAAAAACTTTTTAGACTCACAATTTTATTTTTAGTTTTTTTAGAGCTTCACTTAATAAAAAAACATATTGTTGAGATAATGTTTATACTCCGGCCCTTTTTTATTAAAGTCATCTTCGTTTATTCCTCTATAAACATAAATTGCAGTTTCAAAAAAGGATGAATTAGATATAATATAATCTTTATCCGGTATATAAACTAATATAATCTTAGGAGAATCTCCGATTTTTACAAATCTCTCATAAAAATCCTTATAAAAGCGGGAAGTCGCTAAATTTTGTGGAAGTTGCCAAATATCATGAGTATGAATATTCCGGGTATTTTCAGGTTTGTTATAATTAATCAATGAGATAGCTGAGTCTGCTGTCATACTGTCAAGTTCACTATATAATACTTTATTCAGTCCATATTCTTTGCCAAGCAGTAAAAATATATCATCCTGTGTTTTTTTTGGCATAATGATATCATTTTTTTATAAAAGTTATAAACCGACGGCAAAAAACTGCTATCTGTAGTAGATATATCTCTGATAGTACGGTAATTACAAATGTATTGGTCCATAAAGTTCTCCTGTATTAATCCAAAAATCTCTGTCATAGAAGATTTAATAGGTTGTACATTATTAGTTCCATTCCAAAAAATTTTCACCCCATACAGTCTATCTACACCCGCTATATTTATAAATACATAGTCTATGAAGTTTTTGAAATTTTGTAATAATCCACAGCTATCAACAATGCATCAAGGATTGATAAAATACTTAGGATGATTTGTACCGATATATATGTTCTCATTCCCTCGAATTCACTAAAGCCTTCGGTATTTAGGGAATAAATAAAATCGGAGATTTTACTTCCGTTAAGTATACATATAACCAGTAATATCAGTATAACGACTTTTACAGACAGGCTTAAATTAAGGTTAAAATTATCAGTTTTATTCATATGATATAAATCCCTCTTTACAATGATATAAAATAAATTATGCATTACTGACTTCAATATATCATAGCAAGTATCAAAATACAATTTAAAAAATATTATGATAGTAAAAGCTGAAATAATAAATAAAAATAAAGTCCTTGACAGCAGTTTCAGATGATGTATAATGTTCTTTGTTTAATAACACTAAACTTTTTACTTAGAAATAGTGTGCAACACAAAGAAAGGCTTTTTATGGAGATCGGTTCAAAACTAAAAAGACTCAGAGTGCTTGCAGGGCTTACACAAGAAGAGCTTGCTGATAGAGCGGAATTGTCAAAGGGATTTATTTCGCAGCTGGAGAATGATATTACTTCACCGTCTATAGCAACTCTTCTTGATATTTTGCAATGCCTTGGAGTAGAAATAAAGGACTTCTTTGATGAGGAAGCTGAAACTCAGGTGGTTTTTACTGAAGAAGATTACTTTATAAAAGAGGATAAAGAACTAAATAATACTATTAAGTGGATAATACCTAATGCACAAAAAAATATGATGGAACCTATACTGCAAACTATAGAACCGGGAGGTCTGACATATCCTGACAACCCTCATGATGGTGAGGAGTTTGGATATATTCTTTCGGGGAGTGTAGAGATACATAGGGGAAGTGATGTGTATTTGGCAAAAAAAGGAGAGTCTTTTTATTTTACATCAGATAAAAAGCATTATATCAGCTCAAAGCGGGGTGCGAAACTTATTTGGGTAAGTACTCCGCCGAATTTTTAAAGAATTAAGATAAAATGGAGGAAGTATGAGTACATCCCTTATTGATTTGGAGCATATCTCAAAGAGTTTTGACGGAGAGATTGTTCTGGATGATTTAAATTTATCAATTAAAGAAAACTCATTTGTAACTTTACTCGGTCCGTCAGGTTGTGGTAAGACCACCACCCTTAGAATAATAGGTGGATTTGTACAGGCAGATACCGGAAGAGTGATTTTTGACGGTAAGGATATATCAAATCTGCCGCCAAATAAAAGAAATTTAAATACAGTATTTCAAAAGTATGCATTATTTCCTCATATGAATATTGCGGAAAATATAGCCTTCGGTTTGAAGATAAAGAATAAATCAAAGGCATATATTGATGACAAGATAAAATATGCACTTAAGCTGGTAAACCTATCCGGATATGAAAACAGAAATATAAATCTGCTCTCAGGTGGACAGCAGCAAAGAATTGCAATTGCAAGAGCTATAGTAAATGAGCCGAAGGTACTTTTACTTGATGAGCCGCTTGGAGCACTTGATTTAAAACTCCGTCAGGATATGCAATATGAGCTTATCAGACTTAAAAATGAGCTGGGTATCACCTTCGTCTATGTTACACATGATCAGGAAGAGGCGCTTACAATGTCCGATACCATTGTGGTTATGAATCAGGGATATATACAGCAGATGGGTACTCCGGAGCAGATATATAATGAGCCTGAAAATGCCTTTGTAGCTGATTTTATAGGAGAATCAAATATAATCGGCGGAACCATGGTACAGGATAAGCTCGTAGATATATTCGGAGCAAAATTTGCCTGTGTGGATGTGGGATTTGGCACCAATAAGCCTGTTGACGTTGTAATAAGACCTGAGGATATAGATCTTGTAGAGCCTGAGAAGGGAACTTTGGTAGGTAGAGTTACTCATTTGATATTTAAGGGTGTGCATTATGAGATGGAAGTCACAACTCCAAACGGATATGAGTGGCTGGTACATTCTACAGATATGTTCCCGGTAGGCAAGGAAGTCGGCATCAGTGTGGATCCTTTTGATATACAGATAATGAACAAGCCTGAGTCTGAGGATGAGGAGGCTGTGGGTGTAAATGAATAAGCGTTTAAGAAAAGTATTGGCTTTTCCATATATTCTTTGGATGATAGGTTTTACAATAATACCACTCTCACTTATTTTTATATACGGACTGACTGATAAGAGTGGAAGCTTCACACTTACAAATGTAATTTCAATATTTGCTAAAGATCATTTTAAGGCACTAATATTATCTATATTATTATCAGTTGTGAGTACTATTATATGTCTTATAATGGCATTCCCACTGGCACTGACATTAAAGAGTAAAAAGCTTAATAAAGGAAGTCTTATAGTATTTATATTTATTTTACCTATGTGGATGAACTTCTTGCTTAGAACTCTTGCATGGCTTTCACTCTTAGAGAAAAATGGAATTATAAATACGATTTTAAATTTCTTGCATCTGCCGAATTTAAATATCATCAATACACCGGCAGCTATTATACTCGGTATGGTTTACAACTATCTGCCTTTTATGGTACTGCCTATATACAATGTACTTGAAAAGATAGATGACAATACAATAAATGCCGCAAGAGATCTTGGTGCAAATACAATGCAGACACTTACAAAGGTAATAATTCCCTTGAGCATTCCTGGTATTGTCAGCGGCATAACTATGGTATTTGTGCCGGCACTGACAACATTTGTTATAAGTAATATCCTTGGTGGAAGCAAGGTGCTGTTGATAGGAAATGTAATAGAGCAGGAGTTTACAAAGGGAAGCAATTGGAATCTCGGTTCCGGACTTTCACTGGTAATGATGATCTTTATACTTATCAGTATGGCATTTATTGCCAAGTATGATAAAGACGGGGAGGGCATGAGCGTTTGATCTATTCAAAGATAAGAAAAGTACTGGGGGATTTTTACCTGGTATTTATATTAATTTTTTTATATGCCCCGATAGCAACTCTTATGATACTAAGCTTTAATGCCTCAAAGTCAAGGAACAGGTGGGGTGGATTTACTTTTGACTGGTATGGTGAGCTTTTTAAAAGTGCCACAATAATGTCTGCATTTAGAAACACATTGGTTATCGCATTTTTATCGGCACTTATTGCAACCATTATAGGAACTGTAGCAGCAATAGGTATCAACAATATGAGAAAGGTACCTAAAACTGTGGTAATGGCTGTCAACAATATACCTATGTTGAATGCGGATATTGTAACAGGTATATCTTTGATGCTTGGATTTATAGCTTTTGGAATAAGTCTTGGGTTTAAGACTATTCTTATAAGCCATATAACTTTTAATATTCCATATGTAATACTGTCGGTAATGCCAAAGCTTAAGCAGACTGAGAGAGTTACATATGAGGCGGCACTGGACCTTGGTGCTACACCGATCGTGGCATTTTTTAAGGTGGTATTTCCGGATATATTCCCGGGAGTAATATCGGGATTTTTACTTGCCTTTACAATGTCACTGGATGATTTTATAATAACACATTTTACAAAGGGTGCAGGTATAAACACTATATCAACTCTGGTATATTCAGAGGTCAGAAGAGGTATAAAGCCGAGTCTATACGCCCTTTCTACAATTATTTTTGCTACCGTTTTGATACTACTTATAGTATCAAATATTGCACAGAATAAAATAAAGAAAAAATAAATAGAAGATAAGAGGAAATAAGCGTGAAAAAGAAATTTGTAAGTATAATTACATTGATGAGCATGCTTTCCGTGGCTGTATTATCAGGATGCGGAAAAAGTGATGCAGGTGCCAAGGCAGGCAGTGCAGGCGAGCTTTATGTATATAACTGGGGTGAGTATATTGATGAGAGTGTTGTGGAGGAGTTTGAAAAAGAAACCGGTATCAAGGTCGTTTATGATATGTTTGAGACCAATGAGGAAATGTATCCGGTACTTGAGGCCGGTGGTGTGGTATATGATGTAGTATGCCCTTCAGATTATATGATTGAGAAGATGATACAAAATGATATGCTTGCAGAAATCAACTTTAATAATGTCCCTAATATCAAGAATATTGATACAAAGTATATGGATATGGCAAAATCATTTGATCCTGAGAATAAATATGCCGTGCCATATACATGGGGTACAGTAGGAATACTTTACAATACTTCAATGGTGGATGATGAAATCACAAGCTGGAGCGATCTTTGGAATCCTAAGTATCAGGGAAATATCCTTATGCAGGATTCTGTAAGAGATGCCTTTATGGTTGGTGAGAAGCTGCTTGGATATTCTATGAATACAACAGATAAGGCTGAGCTTGAGAAGGTAAAAGAAAAACTTATAGAACAAAAGCCGCTCGTGCAGGCCTATGTAATAGATCAGGTAAGAGATAAGATGATAGGTGGAGAGGCCGCTATAGGTGTTATTTACTCAGGCGAGATGCTTTATGTTCAAAATGAAGTTGCAAATTCAGGAGAAGATTTCGAACTTAAGTATGTAATACCGAAAGAGGGTACAAACCTTTGGATTGATGCATGGGTAATTCCAAAGAATGCGAAGAACAAGGAGAATGCGGAGAAGTGGATAGACTTCTTAAACAGACCTGAGATTGCAAAGAAGAACTTTGAATATATTACATATCCTACTCCAAATAAAGCCGCTTTCGAGCTTTTGGATAAGGAGCTTCAGGAAAATACAGCACTCTTCCCTACAGATGATATGTTAAAAAACAGCGAAGTGTTCAAATATCTCGGTGATGAGGGCGACAGCCTTTATAATGACCTTTGGAAAGAAGTAAAGGGGAAATAATCGTATTATTTGTGTTTTTAGCAGCTGAGATATTGAATTTTTAAGGCTAAATACATCTTATTTCTGTGAGAACTTTAAGCAAATAAGTAAAAACCGTGGGCTATAGCCTAGCTATGCCCCACGGTTTTTATATTCTATACTTCCTTGGCAAATGTTATCTTATTGCCGTCAATATCAAATACATCAAATACCAAAACAACTTCATAATCTATAATTTCACTTGTTTTAATGCCGCACTCATCTAAGGTTTTCTTTGTCTGATTTATATCTTCGACTCCTACTACAATAGAGCTTTTTTCTATGCTATCTTTTTCCTCGCAGGATAATTGCAGCCATGAATTTGAGGACAATTGATATTCCGCCACTCCATTCATCGGAATAACATCAGGCTCTCCAAGCCAACTTTTATACCAGGCAACGGATTGCTCTATATTTGATACCTTGAATACACTTACTAAACTTTTTATTTCTATTTTTCTTATTACTTTCACCTTTTATTTTATAATAAATTGCAGATGATTGTATCATAAAACGGGATTTTTGACTATGATATATTTTTAGGGTTTGTATTATAAAAATGGGGTTAATCGGTATAAATGTCCGGTAAATTTAGAGTGCTGTAGTAAGGTGATTGGTTTTATAAAAATTGAGTTAATTGGTATGTTAGTTTGTACAAGTTTAATGGATTGAGATGTAGAGGGCAAGTTCACCTGTATACATTAATTTAAAAAAAGTAATGGAGATTATTGATAAAGTGGGAGATATTTATATCTGAAGTGATTTGATGTATAATATAGGTAAAATATACAGGTAAAAAAATGACTATAGTAGGATAGGGAGGTAATATGGAGTTTGTAAAAATTATTTTACGATTGGATTTATTATAAAAATAAATAAGCTACTAAACTAATAATAGTTGATATGAGTGGAATAAAAATATTTGATGGGATATTATGTACAATAATGAAGTAATAGATATATGCTTTAAGAAGGAGGTTGCATTGCTAGTGTTTGATTTGATGGTATTTTTGCTAATTGTATTTGCTATTGCAGAGGGTGTATGTTTGATTCTTTTATATCATAGAATATTTTATAAGAAGAAGCAGAGTATAGATATTTTTTTTATTTGTGTATTTTTTATTGGGTTTTTATGTGCCTTGCAGTTTCTTTCTCTCTTGTACATTTATGAGAGTATTAAAGTCAATCCTAAACATGAACTTGCACCTTTGTTTACTACTTTTTCAGCAGTAATTTCTGCTCTGTACACATTGCCTTTTGCAATTGTTGCAAATAACTATAGAAAGAGGTGAGTCCATTAAAAGATTAAATTGATGTTGCAATCAAATTATGCATTTATTGTATGAAGAATCAAATTTTCCTTGATTGGAGTTTGGTTTTTTAATGATACTATGAAAAAAAGGAACCATATTTATATGCACATGAAAGGTCTAAAAGGCAAAAAGCAGGGAAAAAGGGAATGCCAACTGTAATAATGTATTTACCTCCAGAATACGATAATGCATTTAATTTGTTTATTGATAATAGGATAGCTAATAAAAAAATATATGGGGGGATGTATCTAATGCTTTAAGTGCATTGTCAGTTGGACTTGGAAGCAATGAGAAAATAATAGCTGATTTGTCAGCTATTATAGGAAAATTGGCAGGACCAAGTAGCTTAGCACTATCGGTAATATCATTATTTTTAGCAACTTTACCTAAACCTTTTTTAGAAAGATTGCGATTTGAACTAGATAAAAATCAGTATTCATTTATAAAAATTACATTGTTTGATGTAAATCCAAGTACAGAAGAAATTGTTGGAGGTTATAATATAGATGATTTTAAAATTGAAAAAGATTTCAGATTATGAGAACAAAGTTATGGATATATATGGAGAAAAAAATATTGGATAGGAGAGTTTGGAATGATTAGCAAGATTAAACCAAATCCTAATAGTAATAAAAAGTATTGATGAACAAATAAGAGATAATATAAAAAAATATTCAATGAGATAGAAAAAGTACTTGGATAATAAGGTGAATAGTAATGGTAAAAAAATAAAAATATTAACGAAATATGTGATTCTAACATTATTGATTTGTAGTTTGATAGTTTTATATTTAATTATTACAAACTTAGAATATAAGATAGTTGTAAGGGATAATACATTTATTGGAATAAAAAGATGGTATTTTTAAAAAAAGAAATCTGATATTGTAGATTTTGATATTCCTTATGGTGTAGTTAGTATAGGAGCATTTGCCTTTTCTAGTTGTGATAATTTGCAATCGGTTAATCTGCCAGAAACAGTTAATAGTGTAGATAATTATGCATTCTTTGAATGTAAAAAATTACAAGAAATTAAATTATCTTCAAATTTAGAAAGTATAGGGGATATGTCATTCTATAACTGTGAAACAATAAAATATATAGAACTGCCTAATACCTTAAATGAAATAGGAAGTTCAAGTTTTGCCGAGTGTAAAAATTTAAAAAAAATAATTCTGCCAGACAGTCTTGAAAGTATTGGCGAGTTTGCATTTGAAAACTGTACTAATTTGAGAGAAGTTAAGATGTCAGATAGTGTAAGTAAGGTTGGTGAAAATATATTTGAGGGGACAGAATTTATAAATAGTCTTAAACCAGATGAGTATGGTTGCATTTATTTAGGGAACTTACTCTTAAAAGCAAATGATACTAAAGAATATGTCAAGATAAAAGATTCTACAAAAGCTATTGCAGCAAAGGCATTTATTAATAATATAAGAATAAAAAATGTTGATTTACCACTTGGACTTATAGAAATAGAAGATAGTACCTTTGAAGGTTGTAGAACTTTGGAGTCAGTAATTATACCACAAGGTGTTAAATATTTAGGAGAATATGCTTTCCTAAATTCAGGGCTAAAAAGAGTAGTATTACCAGCCGGATTGGAAGAAATATCTTATGGAGCATTTAAAGATTGTTATAATTTAGTAGAAATTAATTTACCCTCTAGTATTATAGATATTAAAGGAGGGAGTTTTTTTATGGAACTAAGTATTTAGATAGTATAAAAGAGGATGAATATGGCTGTAAGTACAAAGAAAATATTTTACTTGAATATACAGGTAAAAGTGCTGAGAAAATAGAGATAAAAGCCGGAACAAGATTAATAGCAGGAAGTGCATTTAATAATGCAGAGAGTATAAAAGAGGTATATATACCTAAGAGTGTAGATCATATAGGAAGATATACATTTACTAAATGTCATAATTTAGAAAAAGTTGAGTTTGAAGAAGATGGTAAATTAACAACTGTAAAAGGACATTCATTTGATTTATGCAGCAATTTGAAGGAAATAAAATTACCAAAAAATATTAAAACAATATCAGAATATGCCTTTTTTGCTTGTGGTATTGAAACTTTAAGAATACCGGAGAAAGTGGAGGATATGGATTTATGGGCTATTGCACAATGTCTTTCATTAAAGAGAATAGAACTTCCTAAGAGTTTAAAGGGGAAATATTATTATCCTGATTATAGACCAAAAATAGATTTAGTATTTTATTGAATTTATTTTTTAGATAACAAGTATTTAATTAAGATTAGTAAGGGTGATATTGCAGATAAGTACACTATGACAACTATGGAAGCAGTCAACGCAACAGGGGTACTAGAGGCAGTTATAGATAGACCAAATCATGTTTCTGTAAGACCTGTAAATCCTTTGGAGATGATGGAATGGATTAATAGCAGGCCAACAGCAAAAGAGAATCCATACTACTTAACAAAAATATTAGCATCAATATCTATAAGAGATAATGGAGGACCATGTAATGTCAGCAGTGATTGATAATTTAATTAGTAAAGAAGAATATAATATTTATGAAAAATAGAAATATATCAGATGAAAATTTGGAAGAATTAGCCGTATTATTTCAAATGGAAGGTAATAATTTAGAAGATTATCTTTATTTAGGTAACTACAAATCTAAGTTTTGCTGGTTTAATATTCTACATATTATAGAAAAAAATGAAATATTCTATGAAGATTAGATATATACCGTTTTTGATAAGATTGTTACAAGATGCCAACTGGCCTGCATTTGAATATGCAGTTTCTTTATTATTTTCTTATAATAAAAGTGATTTGATTCCATTTATAGAAGATGCATTGTGGAAAGCATATAAAAGTGATGATGGAATGTGGATATCAGGAATTGATATACTATTGGAACATATCCCTATAAAGCCAAGTGAATTTGAAAACCCCAAAACCTATGGCTTGTTAAAATATGGAGATTTTTAGAGTTCTTATTTTTTGAAGGTGTGAGAATTATATTTTAGCTCAGCTTGTAGAAGAAAGTGGAGTATATCCTAATAGAAAATATAGTTACGATAAAAGAGGGGTAAGCACCCAATAACATGATGCCTTATATTTCATTAAACTAAATGAGATAATAAATCAAATAAAAAAGTGCTCCAATAAAGAGCACCATAGTTTATTTGTTTATTGCTTACATTCTTCCTTTACATCCGGTGACCAGGGCATTAAACCTTCTAAAAGTTCAGGTTCGGACTGCCACTGTGTATCCGGCATATACATGAGAAGATATTGCAAGGGTGAGTGATGCATCCTGTGAACTCTTAGATGGAATCGCTTCTATAAACTTATTCTAAGGTGGGCCCAGCACCCACATCTGATCATATCAGAAAGTTTATTATAACCGGAGTGTCCATCAGAGTGAAAGTATTCTTTGAAACCTTTCAGGAATTCCACTGCATGATCACCATTTCTTGAAGGCTGATAATCATAAAGAATTATGGATGGCTTGTCGTCATTTCCGGTTCTATATAGCCACATATAAGACTTTGTCTGTGGTGCCTTGTCTTTTTCTTTAAGCACCTGAACAACTGTCTCATCGCAATGCACTATATCACGCTCAAGGAGCTTTTTGTGCAGATGAGATACTAGGGGCTTTAGATAATCCTCACTGCAACGGATTATACAGTTTGCCATAGTGGAACGGCTGAGGGCGATTCCCAGTTGTTCCCAGTCTTTCTCCTGCCTATAAAGAGGCATACCGTTTACATACTTTTGATACATGACATTGGCCACTGAGCTTGGGGAAGCCAACGAATGGTTCATCAGTGATGAAGGTGTGGGTGCCTTCATTATATAAGGATAAGCTGTATGCTTACATTTGGGACACTCATATACAGTTTGAACATAGCGAACAATTCGAAGTTTTGCAGGAATGTACTCTAATTCTTCCCTGACAAATTTTGTGCCAAGGACTGTTTTAGTGCCAGGGGTGGCGAATACGGATTAGAATATGACCAGAATGGAATGTAAAGTTTGTGTGTGTTATTATTCACTCTTATCACCTTTATAATTAGAATATGACCAAAATGGAATGTAAAGTGTTTTATATAATACAATAAGTTTTTGTAGAAGAAGGGAAATATGCTATATACATTAATATTAAAAAATATGAAATCAAAGTATAAAGATTATATGTTCTATTTGGTAAGTTCGGTGATAGCAGTAGCAGGATATATCATTATATCAAGTTATTTGAATGCTATGAGAGAAGTTGTAAAAAAATAGAAAAATATTAAAATTATGAACAATGAGATTAGCACACTCAAAATGGATTTCTTATGTGTTCCTGTTTATTTCGTTATGCTTTATTATTTATACATTTTTTTAAACTACACAAAAAAAGAAAAAGCAGAGATTATGCTATTTTTTTATTATTTTAGGACAGAAAAAAATCAAATTTATTCAAATGTATAATAATTGAACTTCTTGCCACATATATTGTATCCATGATTTTTGGGGAGCATGATTGGGGCGTCTTTTTACCATGGAAGTATATACCTTTTTAAAAAAAGTGTTTTTTTATATGAATTTCCGATGGTTATATATCCAATAAAAAAAGCTATATTTTTCATTTATATGATATATTTTGCTTTTATATTTTTATATCTGCTCTTTGTATTTATATTAAGATAAGAAAAAAATGAAATTAAATGATTTGCTTATAGAGGAACAAAGAGCAGATACATTAGCTAAAAAAAGGCTGGTATAGATTTGTATTTGGAATTATTTTGTCGATACTTTCTTTTGTATGTTATTTTAATTCAACAAGGAAGTGTAATTTTTACGAACATTTTTCTTCCATATTGTTAATTTCTATAGGGCTATATTTTTATTTTTTTGTATCTATGGCATTTCCTATACTACAATTATTAAGAGGAGAAACAAAGTTATATTATAAAAAAATTTTTTTATTTATAAATAATTTTTGTCTTTAGATTCAATAAATTTAATAAGATTATATTTTTTTCATTATTAAGTGGAATAATCCTACTTGTTTTTCATAGGAGTAAATATTTATAATGCCATATATGCAAATACAGTAGAAAGCTATCAAAATGATGTACCCAAATGACTTTGTTATAGAGAGCTATTCTGTGCCAAATACCTTGATTGAAAAGCCTGAAAAAAATTCAAAAAAATTCCTATGGATATATCTGCACTGGAGGTTTCGGAAATAAAAAAATAACCAAAAATATAGGGGATATAAGATGTGTAGATATTGAACGCTATAATACCTTTCGCAATAAAAAAATTGGACTCTAAAGAGTGGAGAGATAATAGGGATTGATTTGAAATTGGAGGAAGATTTTGAGGCGTTAAATGGAGAGAGTTTTATATCGATTTACACTATAAACGGACAACAATTTGACTATAGTATTAAAAAAGCAGATATTGGGAAAAATATATTTGGAGTATTTGAAAAACTATGGAAATGAATATATGTTTTTTTGATGAATCACAGAGACTATGAGGATATCAGCAGATATGGACAGAATAAACATATTATATTTGTAAATGCAAAAAGAGCATGGAGATCAAAAATCGTATTAAACAAGTACTGAATGATTACGAACAACAAGATGAAATGAAAGTAAGAATATATGAAAAAGGATAAATATGTAGAAATAAATAGAAATGTAATACTTTTGTATGCTTATTGTCTTCGTATTGGTAGCCATTGTAATCACTATCTTTAAGAATAGTGCAATCTATATAAATACATTTAGTCAGATAGATTATTTGTCGGAAAAAAATACAAGGCGTATTATATTATGGAGCATGAACAAGAAGACTATTGCTAATACTGCCACAAGAGAACTTCAATTGCCTTTTATGATTCCTGTGATATTAGCAGGTATATTATCCATGATGTATCTTTATATACTATCTGGTGTTGGTGTCAATAGGGTAGAGGAGAGAATTCAGATTTGCACTTTTTTTGCAATATTTATAGTTGGATATTTAACATTGGAATATATTTACTATAAAATACTTAAAAAACAATTTATTTCTTATATTTTAAGGCGATTAGGATAGGTGGGATATATGAACGAAGTTATAAAGGCTGTTGATTTAACCAAAATATATAATAAGAGAGATAAGAAGAAAAAGGAAAAAATATCTGTTAATTTAAATCAAGTCTTAAATGGTGTCAGTTTAGAGGTATATCAAGGGGACTTTATTAGCATTATGGGAAAATCAGGTTGTGGAAAAACTACTTTATTAAAAATACTTGGAGGGATTGAAGAGGCAACTACCGGAAGAGCAATTGTTGGAGATATTAATTTAAGTAGTTGTTCTGATGAAATATTATCGGATGTTAGACAAAAAATAGTTGGATTTGTGTTTCAAGAATTTTATCTGGTAGATAGTCTGACTCTAAAAGAGAATATTCTATTACCTTTATACATAAGTAATAAGCCATATAGAGAGATTGAATCATTAATATTAGAAAATGCAAGAAGGTTTGAGATTGAGAAAATTTTAGACAAATATCCAACAGAAGTATCAGGTGGTGAAAAACAAAGAACTGCAATATGTAGAGCAATTATAAACGAACCTAAGATAATATTAGCAGATGAACCTACCGGGAATTTAGATAGCATTAATTCCGAAATAGTAATAAAAATATTTTGAAAGATTAAACTTAGAAGAAAAATCGTACTATTTTAATGGTAACACATGATCCGACAATAGCAAGTTATAGTAAAAAAAGTGTTATTAATGAAAGATGGGGCTATAGTAAAAACAAATTGAAAAAAAGAAAATGGAGAAGATAAAAAAATTTTATACAGAGAATTGTAGAGATAATGGACTATTGATGATGTTGTAATTTAATATTACTTTGATGCAGAATAAGCTGGGGATGTAGTTAAATTTGATGAAATAGATTTAGAGTGAAAAAAATTAGTTAAGATATCAGATTATCTAGGTTAGTTAATTATTTATACTTCGTTAGAATGTGCTTGTGTTCTGATAGGGATACTGGTATAGTTTTAATTTTTTTAAGATATCGAGATTGATTTTGTAAAATCATGATACAATAGAGTATATGAAATGTACTGGAAATTTGAATAAATAGGATAAAGAAATGGATAAAAAAGATGAAATGATGTTTGTAAGTCATGAATCCCTTGTAAAAAAGATTTATATTATTAGGGGACAAAAGGTTATGCTTGACTTTGAATTAGCCGAAATCTATGGATATGAAACAAAGCGATTTAATGAGCAGGTTAAAAGAAATATTGAGAAATTTGATGAAGACTTTATGTTTCAATTAACTGATGAGGAAGTATCTGAACTTTCAAGGTCGCAAAATGCGACCTTGAACAAGAGTGCAGGAAGAGGTAGTAATATTAAGTACAATCCTCATGCTTTTACCGAGCAGGGAATCTATATGCTAATGACAGTTCTCAAAGGAGAACTTGCGGTCAAGCAGAGTAAAGCTCTGATTCGTACTTTCAAGCAAATGAAAGACTATATCGTAGAAAACCAAGGATTGATTGGGAAAAGAGAGTTTTTGCAGCTTTCGATGCAGATTACAAGTAATGTCGTGGAAATGCAGGATTCTCGACCTTAGCAATCCACAGCTCAAATACGGATTTTTACTTTTGAACGGACAGCCCATCGAAGCCAATCTTGCTTATAAGGACATTTACAGCATAGCAAAAAAGAGTATTTATATCGTCGATAACTACATCGGAGTGAAAACTTTGGTCTTGTTAAAAGATGTCCCCTCATCGGTAGAGGTCATTATATTCAGTGATAACATCGGAAAAGGACTTCATACCCTTGAATATCAGGATTTTTGTGAGGAATATCCGTTTAGAAAGATAACATTCCAAAAATCCGGTGGAGAGTTTCATGACAGATACATTATTATCGACTGGAATACCGAACATCAGAGAATCTATCATTGTGGAGCATCTTCCAAAGATGCAGGGCAAAGAATCACAAGCATAACGGAAGTGGTCGATCAGATGATTTATACAGACCTTATCAATAACCTATTGAAAAATCCGGTGTTGAAGTTAAGATAAGAAGTGAAGCAGATTGGAAAATTTGAAAAGCATTTATAAAGTTAGTGCAAAAGAATTAATATTATGCAATTATCACTTTTTGATAAAATAGATGGATTAGCAGAAGAAAAACAACATACAAAATTTAAAGTTCATTTATCTGAACATATAAAAGCTTATATTAGAAAAACATGTAATTTAATGAGGGAGAATTTTTATGGAAAAATTTGGAGAATAAAAAAAGTATACAGATTTAAAAAAATTTTTAGGATTCTTGGGATTGTTAGGGTTTTTTTTAGGATTTTTTTAGGATTTGTATTTGATAATGTAGCATTTTTTTCATTTTTTTAGTTTTTTTATTGTTTTTTTCATATTTTTTTGTGAATGATACGCAGAGTATTAAGAATAAAGATGACAAAAGACATACTTTTATACAGAGGTATTTTTGGCAGTTATATTTACAGCCAATATAGTTATAACTAACAGTGGATATATTCATGATAAATACTCGGCCATGACTATTTTAATCAGCGTAGCTTTTGCTATAGCCGTAATAGTGGATACTATTATTGGAAGAAGTTAAATGTAGTTGAAGTTGAGTTAGTGTTTATACAATAAAACACCGGCATGTCCGGTGTTTTATTGTTTTTATCTCAGAGCCACATCCAGTGCCATCATCACTGTAAATCCGAAGGCAAATAAGATAACTCCTATATTTGAATGTTCTCCCTCACTCATTTCAGGTATTAGCTCTTCTACTACCACATACATCATAGCACCTGCTGCAAAGCTTAGAAGATAAGGCATCACAGGAATAAATATCTTTGATGCTCCAAGCATTATCAGGGCTGCAACAGGTTCTACTGCACCGGAGAGTATACCGTAGAATAATGCCTTCATTTTACTTTCTCCTTCTGCATGAAGAGGCATTGATATAATGGCACCCTCAGGGAAGTTTTGAATAGCGATACCAAGAGAGAGTATATTAGATTTATATAAATTTGATTGCGTACTATCAATATATACATATGATAACATTTATAAATACAAATGGCAATATATAAACCTAAAGAATGTATTACTGTATAAATTTTTTGTAATAGCTTATCTCACTTGAAATACAAAATCCTAGATCCGTATAAATTTTATATGCAGGCTTATTTTCTAAAAGTAGCTGCAAATGTATCTTGGTCTTTCCAAGATGTTTTATAAATGAAATTATTGCCATCATTGAAAGCTTTCCAAGTCCCTTATTTCTGTACTCATCATAAATATTGAAGCTGTGGAAATATATATCATTTATATCAAAGCTGAAGGTATAAAAGTTAAATGAACCAATCTCCTCATCTCTATAATAAATATAGTAAATGTCATCATCATCCTCAAAAATGTCAATATCTAATTTTTTTTCAATAACATATGTGGATAAGTCAAGCTCCATCATAGTTTCTGTACAATCATATATTAGAGAGAGACGGTCTGCTGTCGCAATTGCAGGTGTATAGTTTCTTTCACAAAGAAATGATACCTTTGCACCTGATTTTAAATCATTAGAAAGATGGTCTAAAAGTGATTTAAAATATCCCTTTTTTTCGATTATTTATATCTGTAAAAGCTATTACTTCATATACATTTGTATCTATTTCAAATAGTGCCAAAACTGACATCAAATTTTCGTTCTCATAGCATAAATAATATGCACATCTCTCATCACTGAAATCAAAATAAAGTGGAAGGTGTTGCTCTTTATCTTGGGCTTCAACTATGGAATTTATTTGATTTATCATATCTTCAGATAAAACTCTTCTTTTTATAATATTCATGGCAATCTCCAACCTTGCATTTATTGAAATAATGTCGGCATATGTGTTATACTTTTAAAAACAAAATTATGCCCAAAGGGCCTGTAGGAGAAGATATGATTGCAAAACTTATTGAGAAAATCAAGCAAACAAATGCCCCTATATGTGTAGGTTTAGACCCACTTATTTCACATATACCGGATTATATACTAGAAGAGAAAATAAAGAAATATGGAAAGAGCACAAAGGCAATAGGAGAGGCATTTTTTGAGTTTAACAAAGAGATAATTGATAAGACTTATGATTTGATTCCTTCTGTAAAGCCGCAGATAGCTATGTATGAAGAGTTCGGCATAGAAGGAATGATCGCTTACCAAAAAAGTGTAGAGTATGCTAAGGAAAAAGGTTTACTTGTAATTGGTGATGCAAAAAGAGGAGATATAGGATCTACTTCACTTGCTTATGCAAAGGCACATATTGGAGTAAGTGATATTTTGGGTGAAAAAATAGTAGGCTTTAATACAGATTTTGTAACTGTAAATCCATATCTTGGTACAGACGGTGTAAAGCCTTTTATAGATGTATGCAATAGCGAGGATAAGGGTATATTCGTACTTGTAAAGACTTCCAATCCTTCAAGTGGTGAATTTCAGGATCAGCTTATAGATGGAACACCTCTGTATGAGCTTGTAGCTAAGAAAACTTGTGAGTGGGGTGCTATGAGTATGAATGGAAATTATTCAAATGTAGGTGCAGTAGTTGGTGCTACATATCCTAAGATGAGTGCAATACTTAGAGAGAAGATGCCAAACACTTTCTTCCTGGTACCGGGATATGGTGCACAGGGTGGAACAGCTGAGGATTTAAAGCCATGCTTTAATAAAGACGGTCTTGGTGCTGTAGTAAACTCTTCAAGAGGAATCATTGCTGCATATAAGCAGGAAAAATATTCTGCGATGGAGTTTGGAGATGCAGCCAGAGCAGCTGTAAAGGATATGATAGTAGATATAAACAGAGTTTTATAAAGAGAGAAAAATGACTAAGATAATGGATAATGGGAAGGTACTTTCCCAGGATGAGCTGAGTAAAGATATTTATTCTATTTGGATAAAGACAAATATAGCAAAGACTACAAGGCCTGGACAGTTTGTAAATGTATATACAAAAGATCCTTCAAAGATTTTGCCAAGGCCGATAAGTATATGTGAAGTAGGCAAAGATTCTATAAGGCTTGTATATAGAGTTACAGGAGAAAGTGCCGGAACAAAGGAATTTTCAAGTTTAAAATCAGGAGATACCATAAAGGTTTTAGGACCTCTTGGCAACGGTTTTCCTATAGATTCCAAGTCTACTATCCTTATAGGAGGAGGTATAGGAATACCTCCAATGCTTGAAACTGCAAAGCAAATAGATGGAGAGAAAATAATAGTACTGGGATTTAGAGACAGTGATACTTTCCTTACAGAAGAGTTGGAAAGCTATGGAAGAGTATATATTGCTACTGAAGATGGAAGTATAGGTACAAAGGGCAATGTTTTGGATGTGATAAGAGAGAATAATTTGAGTGCAAAAAGGATACTTGCCTGCGGACCTACTCCAATGCTTAGAGCTATAAAAAAATATGCATCAGAAAGTAATATCGAATGTTTCCTGTCATTGGAAGAGAAGATGGCATGTGGAATAGGTGCATGTCTTGCTTGTACTTGTAAATCAAGTGATATTGACAGCCACTCGAAAGTAAAAAATTAAAAAGAGTTTGTACTGAAGGTCCGGTATTTATTGCTTCGGAGGTTGAACTATGACAAACATAAAAAGTAAAAAAATAGCCAGGGTGTGGAGTTTAAAAAAATCCTGTGACAGTTGCGAGTGGAACTTTCGGACATGGTGAGGAGTTTGCAGACCTTGTAGATATCAACAGACTTGGTGCGGTTACTACAAAGGGGGTTGCCAATATTCCATGGGAGGGAAATCCCACACCTAGAATTGCGGAAGTCTATGGTGGTATGCTTAATGCTATTGGACTTCAAAATCCGGGAGTTGATACATTTATTGAAAGAGATTTGAAATTCCTTAAAGAAAAGGATACAAAGATAATTGTAAATGTCTGTGGAAGAAGTATTGAAGACTATATTGAAACTGTTGAAAGACTTTCTACTGAGGATGTGGATATGTTTGAAATCAATATATCTTGTCCAAATGTATCACATGGAGGTATTGCTTTCGGTACAAATGTTGACAGTGTAAGTGAGATTACAAAACAGATAAAGACTCATTCAAAGAAACCTATTATTATGAAGCTTTCACCGAATGTTACAGATATAACTGAGATCGCAAGAGCAGCTGAAGCAGCAGGAAGTGATGCCCTTTCTCTTATAAATACCATCACCGGTATGAAGATAGATATCAATAAGAGATGCTTTGCAATAGCAAATAGGACAGGTGGAATGTCAGGTCCTGCTATAAAGCCTATTGCTCTTAGAATGGTGTATCAGGTGGCAAATGCGGTAAATATACCGATAATAGGTATGGGTGGTATATCCGGTACTGAAGATGCCATAGAATTTATACTTGCAGGTGCTACTATGGTCAGTGTGGGAACTGCAAGTTTCATAAATCCTAATGCAAGCATAGAGGTAGCAGAGGGAATTGAGAAATATCTTGAAAATAATGGATTTAATGATATAAATGAGATTATAGGTTTGGTAAAGTAAAACTTTGATTGGAGAATTTATGGAAAATTATAAAAAAGAATTTATTGACTTTATGATAGATTGTGAAGTGTTGAAGTTTGGCGACTTTGTTACAAAGAGTGGAAGAAATACTCCATTCTTTGTCAATACCGGATTTTACAGAAGTGGCGCACAGCTTAGTAAACTTGGAAAATATTATGCAGAGGCTATAAGAGGAGCTTTTGGAGATAATTTTGATATTCTTTTTGGACCTGCTTATAAGGGTATTCCACTTAGTGTTGCAACATCAATGGCACTTAGTGAAGAAGGTGTGGATGTAAAATACTGTTCAAATAGAAAAGAAGTAAAGGACCATGGAGATACAGGAATTTTGCTTGGTTCACCTATTAAGGACGGGGATAAAATAGTTATAATTGAGGATGTGACTACAGCAGGAACATCTATAGAGGAGACTTTGCCTGTTATTAAGGCACAGGGAAATGTGGATGTACTTGGCCTTGTAGTGAGTGTAGACAGATGTGAAAGAGGTCAAGGTGAGAAGTCCGCACTTGTAGAGATAAGTGAAAAGTATGGTATTAAGACTACAGCCATTGTTACAATGAATGAGGTGGTAGAATATCTCTATAATAAAGAAGTTGGAGGCAGAGTAATTATTGATGATAAATTAAAGGCTGCCATTGATGAGTATTACAAGATTTATGGTGTAAAATAATAATACCAAGTGGAGGAAAGATGGAAAAGACTTATAAACTTATGAAGTTTTGTGGCGGAGCAGGCATTGCCATAGGCATAGTAATGATTGTTGTAGGAGTTGCTACAGGTGTTATGTCCATTGTAAATGGTGCGAGGCTGCTTGCCGGAAAGAATTATATAGAGTTTTGACATGAATAAACTTGAAAATAAGTTTAGATTCATAGGAATGATTTTATTTATAATATATCTTTTGATGCTATTGTATTTCCTATTTTTTGCTGAGGCATTTGGTAGGGGAATGGCAGTGGAGGCACATGGTTGTAATACTACTCCATTTCTTGAAATCAAAAGATATATCAATAATTTTGATAAACTTGGTATGATAACGGTAATAAATCTGGGGGGCAATGTACTTGCATTCATGCCCTTTGGATTTTTCAGACCGATAATTGGCAGGAGAAAAAACAGTTTTTTTAGAACATTAATTCAAGGTTGTGTGTTTTCTTGTGTGGTAGAGATAATACAGCTTTTGACAAATGTGGGAAGTTTTGATGTAGATGATATCATATTAAATACATTTGGAGTTTTTCTGGGCTACATTGTTTTTATTCTGTGGAAATTTATCATATGGAGACGAAAATGAGTTTTTTTAAGAAAAAGAGAATAGGAATCCCTTATAGAAGAGAAGAGAATATTTTGGATTCTGACAGATTCTTATCAGAAGAGGACAAGGTAAGGCTTGCCACCGGAAGAAAAGACATGGTCGATTATATGAGGAGACCTTTTGCAAAGGATGCAAAGTTTGCACTTTTTATGGATGTAGTTGCGGTGGTCCTACTTGTCTTTGCTGTGATAAAGGTAATAGAAAACCAAGGTGCACCAAGTACTCAGGTATCAGCTTTTGCACTTTGTTCATTTCTGTTTGCTGCATCAGGATTATATTACTCACTAAAGTCTTTTAGACAGGGTGTGGCTAGAAAATCACTTTCAGTGGTTACAATGATATTTGGAGGAGTTTTATTTTTACTATGGTTTATGATATTTATTCTTGGGATAAGAGGCTGATATTAGAGAGAATAGATCTGGCGATGGACAGAATATCTCAGATAAAATTAGAAAAGGATATTAGATACAGTGAGTTCTTCTTGAAACTGGCAGGCTTCTTGGAGCAAGTAAATTATTTGAGAATAAAAAGAGACAGTGGTGAATTTGACAACCAAAGTTTTGATGAGCTTAATATTGCTCAAAATGAGCTGTATTATGACTTGAAAGAGGAAAACTATGGTGAATCTGTATATAATCCTGATGTTTTAGATAAGATATGTGATAAGGAATTCATATCACCTTTTTTAAGTCTGTCTTTTGAGGTGAGAGCTGCAATTATAACAGTTTTTGAGGGAGATCTTGAGGGATTTGTCAATATTCTTGAACTGTTTTTGCAGGTATATGGCATATGCCTTGAAGGAGGAGATGCCAAGGAAGTTTCAGATACAATATATTGGTATGCTTCAGATTACTTGGATATTACAGCAAGAAAAAAGATTATAGAAAGTTTCACCACTTCTAACAGATTCTTTTATAATATTATAATGAATGACGATCTGTTTGATCTAAGATATCTGTTCAAATTCGGAGAATATATCGCTTCAAATGAGATAAAAACTGCAGAATACTTGAATTCACTTGATAATGAAACTATCAGACTATGTGCAAAAACTTTTGTAGATGGATATAGAGATGGTTTTTTTGCAATGCAAAAGGATATCTCAAAGAGAAGTATTGTTTCATTGATATATCGTATAGGATTTGAAAGAATTGTAAAAGAAGCCATTATATTGTTTGAAGATATGGGCTTTGAGGTTGTACTTGACAGAAAACCTTACAGACTTGCGGATATGTCACATATCAGAAATAGAGGTATCTGTAGTGGTGGAGTCAATAGACAGTTTGAGTATGACCACAAGTATGATATGAATGTCTTTACAAAGAAAGCATATCTTGATAGAAAATTTGAAATCAGTAAGCAAACTTTTGAAGAGATAAAGGAAAATATGGTAAGATATGGCGGTCCGGCTTGGATGGATTCATTTGGAGACCTGGAATTTACGCCAATAAAGAAGGCTTCATCAAATGTCTTTGCTGAAAAGCAAAATAATTTGATGAACAATTACAGAAATGAAATGATGCTTTTGCAGGATGAATATATGGATACTTCAGGTACTGCATTCTGTATTATAGCTTGGCCACTTCCAAGTATTGCAGAGGATATGAAAGTTTATTCAAATATATTTGATGATATTATCAGAATAAACACTTTAGAAGCAGAAAAATATAGAAATGCACAGCAAAAAATCATAGATGCACTTGATAAGGCAGATACTGTAAGTATACTTGGAGGTGAGGGTAATAAAACAAATCTGACTATAAAGCTTCATGAGTTAAAGGATCCTTCGAAGGAAACAAATTTTGAAAACTGTGTAGCAGATGTAAATATACCTGTAGGTGAGGTATTCACATCTCCGATACTTGCGGGAACTAATGGTATACTCTTTGTTAAGGATGTGTTCCTTGCAGGATATCATTTAAAGAAATTATGCATATCCGTAAAGGATGGTATGATAGAGGATTATACTTGCGAGAACTTTGACACTGAAGAAGACAATCGAAGACTGGTTGAGGATTCTATACTAAAGGGTCATAAGTATTTGCCTATGGGAGAGTTTGCCATAGGTACAAATGTTATTGCCTATAATGTGGCGAAGAAATATGATATTTTTGAAAAGATGCCTATTTTGATTGCGGAAAAGATGGGACCACATTTTGCTTTTGGAGATACATGCTATTCACATGATGAGGAAAACATCAGCTATAATCCTGATGGTAAGGCTATCATTGCAAGAGACAATGAATGCTCTATAAAGAGAAAGACAGATATCAAAAATGCATATTTTAATTGTCATACAGATATTACAATACCTTTGGCGGAGCTTGGAGACATATATACAAATGAGCCTGACGGTACACATACCTATATAATAAAAGATGGAAAGTTTGTACTTGAGGGAAGTGAAGTTCTAAATGAATAATGGAGGCAAATATGGTAGAAGTTGCTATAGTAATGGGAAGTGATTCAGATTTGAATGTAATGAGGGCTGCCGGAGATTTCTTAACGAGATGGGAGTGGAATACGAGTACAATATAATCTCAGCACATCGTGAGCCGGATCTATTCTTTGCTTGGGCAAGAGATTTGAAAAAGAGAGGTATTAAAACAGTTATTGCAGGAGCAGGCAAGGCAGCACATCTTCCCGGAATGTGTGCTGCACTTACACCGCTACCGGTTATAGGAGTGCCGATAAAGACCTCAGATCTTGGCGGAGTAGATTCTTTGTATTCCATAGTACAAATGCCGGGTGGTATTCCGGTCGCAACTGTGGCAATAAATGGTGCAAAGAATGCAGGAATACTTGCTACAAAGATACTTGCACTAAGCAATGAAGAGCTTTTTGATAAACTGGAAAAATTCAGTGAGAGTATGGCAAAAGAGGTAGAGTCTAAGGACAAAAAATTAAAAGATATCGGAGTTGATACTTTTTTGAAAGGCTAGATCCTTTCTTCTTTGTATAGTTGTTTTTGTTTTGTATATTGGAGGTAATATGGATTACAAGAGTGCGGGTGTGGATATAGAAGCAGGCTATAAGGCAGTAGAGTTGATGAAAAAACATGTAAAGGCTACTATGAGACCTGAAGTCCTTGGAGGACTTGGGGGCTTCTCAGGTGCATTTTCATTAGGTAAAATAAAAGAAATGGAAGAGCCTGTTCTCTTATCCGGAACAGATGGAGTTGGTACTAAGCTGAAACTTGCTTTTTTGATGGATAAGCATGACAGTATAGGCATAGATTGCGTTGCTATGTGCGTTAATGATGTTGCCTGTGCAGGTGGTGAGCCATTATTTTTCCTGGACTATATAGCTTGTGGTAAGAATGATCCTGAAAGAATTGCAACTATTGTAAAGGGTGTAGCTGACGGGTGTATACAGTCCGGAGCTGCACTTATAGGTGGTGAAACTGCAGAAATGCCGGGATTTTATCCTATAGAGGAGTATGATCTGGCAGGATTCTGTGTTGGAGTAGCTGACAAATGTGATCTGATAGACGGAAAATCCTTAAAGGCAGGGGATAAATTGATAGGTATTGCCTCAAGTGGAGTACATTCAAACGGTTTTTCTTTGGTAAGAAAAGTCTTCGATATGACAGAGGAATCTTTAAAGACCTACTATGATGAGCTTGGAAAAACTTTAGGAGAGGCACTTTTGGCTCCTACAAAAATCTATGTAAAGGCATTGAAATCTATAAGAGAGAAAAATATAAAAATAAAAGCATGTTCACACATCACCGGAGGAGGTTTCTATGAAAATATTCCAAGAATGCTTAGAGAAAATACCAAAGCCGTGATAAGAAAAGACTCATATGAAATTCCTGCTATATTTAAACTTATGGCAGAGACAGGTGATATCAAAGAAGAGATGATGTACAACACCTTTAACATGGGAATAGGAATGGTGATAGCAGTTGATAAGTCAGATATCAGTGAAACACTTGAAGCACTAAAATCATCCGGAGAAGCCGCATATGAAATCGGATATATTGCTGAAGGGGAAAAAGGAATAGAGCTTATATAAAGGAGCAGCCATGTTTGATATCGTATGTTTGGTTTCAGGAGGTGGCACAAATTTGGCTGCCATAATAAAGGCAATAGAAGATAAGAAAATAAAAAATGTAAGAATAAAAGCTGTTATATCAAATAATAGCGATGCCTATGCCTTAGAAAGAGCGAGAAACGCCGGTATAGATGTAAAAATTATTTCGCCGAAGAATTTTGTATCCAGAACTGAGTTTGATAAAGCCTTGCTTGATGAGCTTAAAATACTTAATCCTGATTTGATAGTGTTGGCAGGTTTTTTAGTAAATATATCAAAGGATATAGTAGAAGCATTTGAAAATAAAATAATAAATATCCATCCCTCTTTGATACCAAGTTTTTGTGGAAAGGGATACTATGGTTTAAAAGTCCATGAGGCGGCATTGGAAAGAGGGGTAAAAATTACAGGTGCAACAGTACATTATGTAGATAGCGGAATAGATACCGGCAGAATAATAATTCAAAAGCCTGTAAAAGTGCTTGATGGTGACGATGCAAAAACATTACAAAAGAGAGTAATGGAAGAGGCTGAATGGATTATTTTGCCAAAGGCCATTGATAAAATTGCAAATGGAGAGAGCTTATGAAAATTCTAGTAGTAGGTGGTGGTGGCAGAGAGCATGCCATAGTTAGAAAACTGTCTGAAAGTAAAAGAAAACCTGAAATTTATGTAGCACCGGGTAATGCAGGTACACAGCAGATTGCAACAAATGTAGCAATACCTGTAATGGATTTTGAAGCTCTGATAGATTTTGCAAAAAAAGAAAAAATAGATTTGACCATAATAGGAATGGATGATCCACTTGTTGGAGGAATAGTTGATAGATTTGAAGCTGAGGGACTTAGAGTATTCGGACCCAGAAAGAATGCGGCAATTTTAGAAGGCTCAAAGGCTTTCTCAAAGGATTTGATGAAGAAATATGATATACCTACAGCAGGATATGAGAATTTCAATGATGCAAAGAAGGCACTAAAGTATTTGGAAAATGCAAAATATCCTATAGTACTTAAAGCTGACGGTCTAGCACTTGGAAAAGGAGTACTGATTTGTAAGGATAGGCTTGAGGCAGTATCTGGAATAGAAGAATTGATGACCAAAAAATCGTTTGGAGATGCCGGAAATACCATAGTTATAGAAGAATTCTTAGAGGGTAGAGAGGTCAGCGTATTATCATTTGTAGATGGAAGCCACTATGCCCTAATGACTTCTGCACAGGATCATAAAAGAGCAAAGGATGGAGATGAGGGACTAAACACCGGCGGCATGGGAACATTCAGTCCAAGTCCTTTCTATACTGAAGAAATAGATAAATATTGTAAGGAGCATATTTATCAAAAAACAGTGGATGCTATGAAAGCTGAGGGCAGAGAGTTTAAGGGTATTATTTTTTACGGATTGATGCTTACAAATACCGGGGTAAAGGTACTTGAGTACAATGCAAGATTTGGTGATCCGGAAACTCAGGTAGTACTTCCAAGGATGGAGAATGACATAGTAGACGTGTTTGAGGCATGTATTGATGGCACTTTGGATAAAATCGATTTGAAATTTGAAGACAATGCCGCAGTCTGTGTGGTTTTGGCAAGTGAGGGCTACCCTTTGGAGTACGAAAAGGGGAAGAAAATATCCGGCCTTGAAAATTTTGAAAGTAAGGATGATCTGTACTGTTTCCATGCCGGTACAAAAAAGGTTGGAGATGATATAGTAACAAATGGAGGTAGAGTTCTTGGTATTACCGCAAAGGCTGCTACATTAAATGAAGCAAGACAAAGAGCTTATGAAGCCACAAAACTTGTATATTTTGACAACAAATATATGAGAAATGATATTGGCAGAAGTATAATTGTGAATGATTGACACAGTAGTTGGTATTTGTTAGACTAATGAGAAAAAGTACTATAAACTGCATTGAACCATTCAATTTGGTCAATGTGTATCCAAGCAAATAAGGAGAAAAACAGTGGCAAGAATCATAGGTGAAGGCATCACATTTGATGATGTACTATTGCAACCGGCATATTCAGAAGTTATTGGAAATCAGATAGATATTTCTACATATTTAACAAAGAATATTAAATTAAATATTCCTTTGATGAGTGCAGGAATGGATACAGTTACAGAACATAGAATGGCTATAGCTATGGCAAGGCAGGGAGGAATCGGAATTATTCATAAAAACATGAGTATAGAAGAGCAGGCTGTTGAGGTAGATAAAGTAAAGCGTTCTGAAAATGGAGTTATTACAGACCCTTTCTTTTTATCACCTAATCATACACTGTCAGACGCCAATGAGCTTATGGCAAAATATAGAATATCAGGAGTTCCAATAACTGAAGGGAAAAAACTGGTAGGTATTATTACTAATAGAGATTTAAAGTTTGAAGAGGACTATACAAAGAAAATAGCAGAGTGTATGACCAAAGATAAGCTTGTTACGGCACTGGAGGGAACTACTTTGGATGAGGCTAAGAAAATTTTGGCTCATGCCAGAGTTGAGAAATTGCCTATAGTGGATAAAGACGGTAATCTTAAGGGACTTATTACTATAAAGGATATAGAAAAACAAATAAAATATCCAAACTCTGCAAAAGATTCGCAGGGAAGATTACTTTGTGGAGCTGCACTTGGAATTACAGGTAATGTACTTGAAAGATGCGAAGCTTTGGTAAAGGCAAAAGTAGATGTTGTGGTACTGGATTCAGCACATGGACATTCAAAAAATGTAATGGATTGTATAAAGGTTATAAAGGAGAAGTTCCCAAACCTACCTGTAATAGCCGGCAATGTAGCAACAGGTGAGGCGACAAAAGCTCTTATAGAAGCCGGTGCAGATTGTGTCAAAGTGGGTATAGGACCGGGATCTATCTGTACTACCAGAGTTGTAGCAGGTATAGGTGTGCCACAGATAAGTGCTATTATGAATTGTTATGCAGTGGCAAAGGAGTATAATGTACCTATAATAGCAGACGGTGGAATCAAATTCTCAGGAGATATTACAAAGGCATTGGCAGCAGGTGGCAATGTATGTATGATGGGATCACTATTTGCAGGATGTGATGAGTCGCCTGGTGATTTTGAATTATATCAAGGTAGGAAATATAAGGTTTATCGTGGTATGGGTTCTCTTGCAGCTATGGAAAAAGGCAGCAAGGACAGATATTTCCAGAGTGACGCAAAGAAGCTTGTACCTGAGGGTGTAGAAGGTAGAGTGGCATATAAGGGATTGGTAGAAGATACAGTATTCCAACTTTTAGGCGGACTTAGATCAGGTATGGGATATTGTGGTGCTAAAGATATTAAGACGCTACAAGAGACTTCAGAATTTATTAAAATAAGTGCTGCTTCACTAAAAGAGAGTCATCCACATGATATTCATATAACAAAAGAAGCACCAAACTATTCATCAGAAGATAATTAATAAATACCTTAATATTAGGTAATACACCAATAATACAATATAAATAAACATAAGGGGGGATATATTAACATGAATGCAACTTTAGTAGTTATGGCGGCAGGAATTGGCTCCAGATTTGGAGGAGGGATAAAGCAGCTTGCACCTGTAGGACCAAATGGTGAGATTATAATGGATTACTCCATATATGATGCAAAAGAAGCCGGATTTAACAAAGTCGTTTTTATAATTCGTCGTGATTTAGAGAAAGACTTCAAAGAAATAATTGGAGATAGAGTAAAAAAATATATAGATGTAGACTATGCTTATCAGGATATCAATGATCTTCCAAAAGGATTTGAATGTCCTAAGGATAGAACAAAGCCATGGGGTACAGGACAGGCACTACTTACCGTAAAAGGTATCGTAAACGAGCCTTTTGTAGTAATAAATGCAGATGATTACTACGGAAAAGAAGGCTTTAAGGTAATATACGACTACATGTTAAATAAAATGGACAAGAACAGCGAAAAACTTGATCTTTGTATGGCGGGATTTGTACTAAAAAATACACTTTCAGACAATGGTGGAGTTACCAGAGGCGTTTGTAAGGCTGATGAAAATAACAAATTAGCGGATGTTACAGAGACCTTTGAAATAGAGCTAAAAAATGGTGTGCTAAATGCTGTGGACGAGAATGGAAATAAAAGAGATATAGATATTGATGATATTGTATCTATGAATATGTGGGGACTGACTCCGGAATTTCTGGATATTTTAGAAGAAGGATTCCCAAAGTTCCTTAAAAGTATGACTAATGAGTTGAAAAATGAGTATCTGCTGCCTTCAGTTATAGATGAAGCTATTAAAGATGGAAGAATAAGTGTAGAAGTATTAAAAAGCCATGACAAATGGTTTGGAGTAACATATAAAGAAGACAAGGAATTTGTTGTAAATTCAATAAGAGCCTTGGTAGATAGAGGAGTGTATCCTGACAAAATATTTGATTAAGAGGAGATTATGTCAAAGCTTAGAACATTGATAATGGGTCATAAGAACCCTGATACAGATTCAATCTGTGCGGCAATAAGTTATGCCGATCTAAAGTCAAAAACTGAAGAAGGAGAATTTTCACCAAGGCGTGCCGGTGAGATCAATGAGGAAACCAAATTTGTATTGAATTACTTTAAGGTTAAACCACCTAAGCTTACTGAAAGTGTTAACACCCAGGTAAAGGATATTGAAATAAAACATACAAAGGGTGTGGATAAGAATATATCATTTAAAAAGGCATGGGCGCTGATGCAGGAACTGGATGTAGTAACTCTGCCAACAGTAAGTAGTGACGGTGACCTGGAGGGAATAATATCTGTAAGTGATATCGCAAACTCATATATGAATATATATGACAGTAGAATCCTTGCAAAGGCAAATACCAGATATGAAAACATATTAGAAACCCTTGAAGGAACTTTGGTAGTAGGAGATAATACAGCTTATTTTAACGAAGGTAAGGTTGTAGTGGCTGCTGCAAATCCGGATATGATGGAGTTTTACATAGAAAAGAATGATCTTGTGATACTTGGAAATAGGTATGAGATGCAACTTTGTGCGATTGAGATGGGTGCGGCCTGTATCATAATATGCGAGGGTGCAGGTGCATCAATGACTATAAAAAAACTGGCAAAGGAACATGGAACTACTATTATTACAACCGCTTATGATACATTTACTGTTGCCAGACTTATAAATCAGTCCATGCCTATTAATTACTTTATGAAGACTGAGAACCTTATCACATTTGAAAATGAAGATTATCTGGATGAGATAAAGGAAGTAATGGCAAATGTAAGACATAGAGACTTCCCTATCCTTGATAAAAATGGAAAGTATCTGGGAATGTTTTCAAGAAGAAACTTACTTGGTGCCAAAGGTAAGAGAGTCATAATGGTTGACCACAATGAAAAGAGTCAGGCTGTTGACGGCATAGAACATGCGAATGTTTTGGAGATTATAGATCATCATAGATTAGGTACAGTGGAGACTATAGGGCCTGTATATTTTAGGAATCAACCTCTAGGTTGTACATCAACCATAATATATCAGATGTACCATGAGAAGGGTGTTGAGATTCCAAAGCATATTGCAGGACTTCTATGTTCAGCTATTATCTCAGATACGCTGCTTTTTAGATCACCTACATGTACGGCTGTAGATAAGGCTGCGGGACTTGATCTTGCCAGAATCGCAGGTATTGATATAGAGAAATATGCAAATCAGATGTTTGCTTCAGCAAGTAATCTGAAGGGAAAGACAGATGAACAGATTTTCCATCAGGATTATAAGAAGTTCCTACTTGGAAAAACAAGTATAGGAATTGGACAAATCAGTTCTTTAAATGAAGAGGAGCTTGATGAGATTGAAAGTAGACTATTGCCATTCTTAGTAAAACTTCATGAAAATAGTGAAGAAGATATGATGTTCTTTATGTTGACTAATATATTAGAGCAATCAACAAAACTGATATGTGTAGGTTTTGGAGCTATGGCACTTGTAATGAAATCATTTAGAATTGAAGAAGGCCTATATGAGATCAGTGATGCCGGTGTCATTCAGCTTGATTCTGTAGTATCCAGAAAGAAGCAGCTAGTACCTAGTCTTGTAATAGGAATACAGATGTAGGAGAGATATGGGAAAAAAGACTAATATTACATTGATTGGTATGCCTGCATCCGGCAAGTCCTCGGTGGGAGTTGTTTTTAGCCAAGAGGCTTGGGAAGAAATTTGTAGATACTGATATAGTAATTCAAGAAAAAGCATGGTAAACTTCTAAAGGAACTTATAGAAGAGAATGGTGATGATGGCTTTAGAGAAATAGAAGATGAGGTAAATGCCTCGCTGGATGTCAGCAACAGTATCATATCTCCGGGTGGAAGTGTGGTATATGGACAAAAGGCTATGAAGCATCTAAAAGAAATCAGTGTTATAATATATTTGCAACTTTCATATACCGCAATAAAGTCAAGACTTGGGGATCTTAGGGAAAGAGGTATTACCTTAAAAGATGGACAGAGCTTAAAAGACTTATATCTGGAAAGAACACCTTTATATGAGAAGTATGCAGATATAACAATCAATGAGATGAAGAAGACCCTAGCAAAGACTATTGATGAGATTTGTGAAAAATTGGGTGAAAAGCCAAGAAAGAAAAGAAGTTTTAAAGAGAACAGATTTCAAAAGATAAGTAACTCTAAGGGTAAGCAAAGTAGAGAAAAAACTGATAGTACAAAGTCAAACAAAGAAAGAGCTGATAAAAAAAGACTTGACAATACAAAGTCAGTTAAGGAAAAGAGCAGCAGAACAAGGTTTGGTGGAGAAATAAATCCACAAAAGAACAATGTTCAAAGAAAAAATTTGAAGAAGTATTTTAAGAAAAATGAGAATTGATTTTAAACCTGGAAATATGTTATATCCGGTGCCGGTGGTAATGGTAAGCTGTGCAGACAGTGAAGGTAGAAGCGATATAGTAACTGTGGCATGGACAGGCACAATATGTACAAATCCTCCAATGGTATATATTTCACTTAGACCAAGTAGATATTCATATGATATAATAAAAAAGTCTGGAGAATTTGTTATAAATCTTACAAATAAAAAATTGACAAAGATAGCAGATGAGTGTGGTGTAAAATCAGGCAGAGATGTTGATAAATGGAAATTACTAAAGATAGAGCAGTTGCCATCAAAGATGGTAGCTGCTTCATCTATTAAGGAAAGCCCGGTTTGCATAGAGTGTAAGGTGGAAGATATCTTGGAACTTGGTTCACATCACATGTTTATAGCAAAGGTAGTGGCTGTAAATGTTGATGCTAAATATATGGATGACAAAAACAAATTTGACCTAACAAAAGCTGACATGGTAGTATATAATCATGGAGAGTATATAGGACTATCAGAAGTACTTGGTACTTTTGGTTATAGTGTAAAAAAGAAGAAAAGAAAGTAATCTGGGAGGCATCTTTTTGAAAGAGATGAATTTTAATGAGCTGAAGCACATATACTTTTGCGGTATAGGTGGCATAAGTATGAGCGGACTTGCAAGAGTACTTTTAGAAAAAGGCTTTAAGATAAGTGGTTCAGATGCAAAGGCAAGTAATATAACAAAAGATCTTGAAGATAGAGGAGTAAATATATTTATAGGTCAAAATGCCGGTAATATAACAGAAGATATAGATTTATTTGTATATACAGCGGCTATACATATGGATAATCCTGAGTTTGCTATGGTAGAAAAAATGAACATACCTATGATGTCCAGAGCGGAGTTGTTGGGATATGTTATGTCAAAATTTAAAGAAGGCATTGCCATAAGTGGGACACATGGAAAGACTACTACTACCTCTATGTTGTCATATATTTTATTGGATTCAGGTGTGGATCCTACGATATCAGTTGGCGGAGTATTAAAGAAAATAGAAGGTAATATTCATATAGGAGCCGGTGATATATTTGTTACAGAAGCCTGTGAATATACCAACAGTTTTTAGAGTTGAAGCCTACAATAAGTGTTATATTAAATGTTGAAGAGGATCATATGGATTTCTTTAAAGATATTGATGATATTAGAAATTCTTTTAAGGAATTTGTAAAAAACACAAGCTCTGAGGGTTGTATAATAATAAATGATCAGATTGAAAATAATGGAGAAATTATAGATGATTTCAAGGGTCATGTAATAAGATATGGAAGTGAAAAATCGGATTGTTTTGTTACCAATATAAGATATGATGATTTTGGATATCCTACATTTGATCTTTGCCATAAGGGAAGTACATATAATGATGTGAAGCTTTGTGTGGGTGGAAAGCACAATATAGACAATGCTTTGGCATCTATTTGCGTTGCGTTTGAACTTGGCGTAAGTATAGAATATATAAAAAAGGGACTTTTAGAGTTTGAAGGAGCAGATAGAAGATTTGAAATAAAGGGAAATCTTGGAAATATAACTGTAGTGGATGATTATGCACATCATCCAAGTGAGATTGCTGCTACTTTGAATATTGCAAAAAGATATCCGCATGACAGATTGGTGGTTGCTTTTCAGCCACATACATTTACAAGAACAAAGGCATTTTTTGAAGAGTTTGCTAATGCATTAAAAGATATAGATTGTTGTATTATAGCCAAGATCTATCCGGCTAGAGAAACTGATAACCTGGGTATGAGTGCCAAGCTTTTGTCAGACAGAATAAATGCTCTTGGCGGAAATTCAAAGGATTTTGATACCTTTGATGAAATTGAGAATTATCTTTTGGAGAATTTACATGACGGAGATCTGTTCATAACCATGGGCGCGGGTGATATAGTAAGAGTAGGTGAGGTTTTGCTTGGTAAATAGAAGATACCAAGCATATAATACATAAGTATTATGAAATTAAAGACAAAGGGAGAGCTATGAAGTACGAATTTTTAAAGGCAGATATAACAAACATTGTAAGTTTGCCGTCAGAATTTATAGATGAATATATGCTAAAGGCAAATGGTGATTATATAAAGGTATACCTTTTTATGCTGAGAAATGCCGGTAGACTGATAAATCCTGAAATCATAGCAGATGCCCTTGAACTTACTATAAAAGATGTAGAAAGAGCTATAGCATATTGGTGTAAGAGTGGAATATTGATTAAAAAAGAAGAAAATATTGCCAAGATTGGAAGTGATGACGATTTTCAAGAAATACTCCTTACAAAGAACCTACCAACTATAGAAGAATACGAAGAGGCGAAGCGTATTCTTATGGCTGCGAATGAAGTATATAAAAGGAGTGAAGCAGTAGAAAAAACGGATGTTGAAAATGCTGAGAGTATAGAGAATAAAGATAATACAGATGTTGAAAATACAAATGTAGAGCCGGAAGTAAATACAGATACTCCTGTAGTGGAAACACCGGATGTGATACCTGAGGTGGAAGTAAAAAAAGAAGAGCCACCTAAGCTTCCTGATAGAAGTCTGGTAGATTTGACGAAACTAAAGAGTGATGAAGACTTTCAGGAATTAGTGTTCTGTGTACAAACATATACTGAAAAGATATTCTCACCTATAGACACTGAAAAACTTGCATATTTGTATGATGTAATAGGTATGTCAAAGGATCTGCTTGAATATATTGCAGAGGTGTCGGTGCAAAAGGGGAAGAAGAGTATAAGTTATATTGAAAAAGTGGCACTTTCATTCCATGAAAAAGGCATTACGACTGTGGAGGAAGCCAAAGAGGACAATGTAAAATTCTATAATGAAAATAGAGCTGTGCTGAAAGCATTTGGAATATACGACAGGGTTTTGGCACCGGTTGAGTCCAGATATGTGAAGAAGTGGTTTGATGAATACTGCTTCAGCCCTGAAATTGTGGTTGAGGCTATTAATAGAACAGTGCTAAATACATCATCACAAAGCTTTTCTTATGCAGACGGTATACTTACAAGTTGGCATAAAGAAAATGTTCGTACACTTGCAGATGTAAAGGCACAGGATGAGAAGCATGGTGAAAAGGTTAAGAATGCACCGAAACCTTCAAATGGAGGTAATGGAGGAAATACATCAAAGTTCAATAATTTTGAACAAAGAAATGACAATATTGATTCTGATATGCAGGACAAATTTTTAAATGAGTTGAATAAGTTATAATGTGGCTTGAAGGAGATATATGGCTATAGATAATTCCTCATATAATGCAATAATGAGAGAATATGAAAATATAAGAGCAAACAACAGGGCTGCACAGGTTAGAAGAATCGAAGAAGTATATGAAAAAATACCACAGATGCAGGACTTGAACAATTCTACGGGAAGCATGGCTGTTTTAAGATATAAGGAGAGTCTTAAGTCCGGAAATATTTCAATGTCAAACTTGAAAAAAGATATTGAAGGTATAAAGAATGACAAAGAGAGGCTTTTGCTTGAAGCCGGTTTTCCAAAGGATTATATGGAAATGAGATATGACTGTGTGGATTGCAAGGATACCGGATACATTGAAGGAGGAAAATGCCATTGTTTGCAGTCTAAGATAAGAAAACTCTTATATTCACAGTCAAACTTGGAAAATATATTGGATAAAGAAAATTTTGAAAACTTTTCATTTGATTACTATGACGATAAAACCATTCTTTCAGGGCAGAATATGACAAATGCTGCATATATGGATGGTGTAAAGAAATTTTGTGAGAAATATATAGATAAATACTTTAATGTAGATAAAAGCAAAAATGCAACGGATTCAGTTGAAGGTAATTATAGAAGAAGTATTGTGTTCAGTGGAAATACAGGAGTGGGAAAGACCTATCTAAGTAACTGTATTGCAAAAGTTTTGCTGGACAGATACTACTCTGTAATATATCTCAGTGCCAAAGAGCTTTTTGAGACTATGGTAAAGGTTAATATTGAAAAGAATGAGGAGCAAAGATATTCACTTTTAGCTAAAGAGGTTTATGACTGTGATATGTTAATAATTGATGATCTAGGATCAGAACTTTTCAATCACTTTACAACAAGTGAATTTTTCCATATAATAAACCGTAGAATTAATACCGAAAAATCCACTATAATATCAACTAATCTTAGTTTGGATAAGATGAGGGATACATATAGTGAGAGGGTTACTTCTCGTATAAGAAAAAGTTTTATTTATATTAGGTTGTTTGGAAATGATATTAGATCCAGACTATGATGGAGGGAAAATGTTATACGAAGATAAGAAGATAGATTCTATTCCTGTAGGTCCACTTGGGCTGATACCCCTTAAGGGTATGGAAGAATTCACAAAGAAGGTGAATGCTTACTTAGTTGAGTGGCGTAAGGAGAGAGAGAGTGAGCATAAAGATACGCTTTTATTCTCCGAATATGAGAAGGACAACTACATTATAAAGGCTACAATTTCCAGATTCGGTTCAGGTGAGGCAAAGGGCACTATAGAAGAATCTGTAAGAGGTGATGATTTGTATTTGCTTGTGGATGTATGTAATTACTCTATGACATATTCACTGTCAGGTAAGATAAACCATATGTCTCCGGATGATCATTTTCAGGATTTGAAGAGAATCATTGCCGCTATAGCCGGAAAGGCAAGAAGGATAACTGTTATAATGCCTTTCTTGTATGAGAGTCGTCAACATAAGAAAACAGGAAGAGAGTCATTAGACTGTGCATTGGCATTGCAGGAACTTACAAATATGGGTGTGGACAATATCATTACATTTGATGCACATGATCCTAGGGTGCAAAATGCAATTCCACTAAAGGGATTTGAAACTGTACAGCCAATATATCAATATACAAAAGGGCTCTTAAAGAATTTTCCTGATTTGAAGGTGGATTCTGAACATATGATGATAATATCACCTGATGAAGGTGGTATGAGAAGAGCTATATACTTTGCAAATATGTTAAAACTTGATGTAGGCATGTTCTATAAGAGAAGAGATTATACAAAGGTTGTAGATGGTAGAAATCCTATTATAGCACATGAGTTCCTAGGCTCTGATGTGGAGGGCAAGGATTTAGTGATCATAGACGATATGATATCATCAGGAGAAAGCGTTCAGGAAGTTGCAAAGGAATTGAAAAAGAGGAAGGCAAAGAGAGTTTTTGTCTGTGCAACTTTTGGACTGTTTACAAATGGATTTGCTAAGTTTGATAAGTACTATGAAAATGGCATTATAGATGGCATCTTTACTACTAATCTGGTCTACCAGTCACCAAATCTGTTGAGCAAACCTTATTATTATAATGTTGAGATGAGTAAGTATGTAGCACTTATCATAGACAATTTAAATCATGATTCTACTATAAGTGGTCTTTTGACACCTACAAACAGAATCAATAATTTCCTGGAAAGGGTTAAGAACAAAAAATAGTATATAAGGTTTTGGGTTATGATAGTAGTAATATGTGATGATAATCCAATAGAACGAGAAAACTTATTAGAAGTTACCACACATATATCAAAATCTGAAGGCTATGATGCCGAGTTTGAGGTGTTTGAAAATGCCAAACAGATGTTATTTGAACTTGAGGATAAATTAGAACTTATAGATGTGATACTTTTAGATATAAATATGCCGGGAATTGATGGTATGGAAGCGGCATTAAAACTTCGTTCAAATGGATATATCGGTGAAATAGTATTTACAACAGTTTCAAAAAGTCATATGTTGGGAGCGTTTGATGTTAGAGCTTTTAACTATATTGTAAAAGGTGAGACTGATAGTGCCAAAACTGTAAGGATAATAAAGGGTGTACTTGGAATAGCATCTGAAAAGTCAAAAGAGTATATGCTCTTTACAGGTATTGGAGAATATCGCAATATAGCGATAAATGATATAAAGTATTTTGAAGTTAGAGGAAAAATAATAACCGTATATTATGGAAGCAAGAGTTTTGAGTTTATTTCAACTATTGGAAAGCTTGAAAATCTTCTGTTTACAAAGGGTTTTTTGAGAGTGCATAGATCATTTTTGGTATCATTGCAGTATATAAAAACATTCACTTATGAGGAAGTTACCTTAATAGATCGAACTGTGATTTCAGTAGGTAGAAAATACTATAGTGGATTAAAAGAGGCAATGAAAGAAAATGCAATAGGGTGATAAGATGAAAAAATATAACGCAATGGTGGCTGTGTCATTAGTATTGGCAACGGCCTTTATATCGATACAAGGGGTGGACGCTATTATTGCGTCGCCCCTGGAAGTAACAGGATATTCAATTGGTGAGTTTGGCTTGCATACAGATAGTAATGCCGGTGGTAGCGGTACTGTTGATAACTATGGAGAGTGGATAATTTAAGAGAACCTACAATGTATGAGGATGGTTTGAAGAAAAGAGAGTATATTTCAACTGATGGTACAAGGTATGAGGAGTATGAGGTTATTCCAAGACTCTTACCATATCCTATGCCATTGCCTTCAATTACGACACCTCCAGTTACAAAACCGGTAGAAACTACCGAAAGTAGTAGAGATGGCTCTACAAAGGATGATTCTGCAACAAAGTCAAATGTAAGGAAGCATTCAAGACATAGAATTTCAGGGAAACAAAAGGGTGTTGACAAGGCAAGTAATGCAAATGATGTAACTAAGCCATATAAGGAAAGTACTGATAGTACAAATAGAGAAAAAAGTACGGAAGCTACTACTGAAAATATAAAATCAGATGCAAGCAAAAGAGTTGAAAAATCAGATAAAAAAAATGACTCAAGTAGAGAAACTACTGAATCAAGAAGTGATGTAAACAATATTACCTCCGGTACAGACAACAATATAGAAAGTTCCGTGTCAGAGCCGGCAGAAATGTCTACTGAAATAGATGAGAAGAGTGAAGTGCAGACAGATATTACAGAGCAGACTATAGATATTGAAGATTCTATACATGTAGAACAAGAATCTGAGGGAGCTATAAATGTAGATGCAGTCGTATCAAAGGATAAGAGTTTTAATAGATATGATGGAGCTACAATCTTAGCTGCAGGTGCATATACTTGGTGGGTAGCCATTGTTTTGTTGCCAATGATAAATGCTTTGAAATGGATAAATAAAAAGAGAAGAGAAAAAAATCGAGGAGCAATGTTAATAAGAAATATAATTGAGATTGTATTAGTTATTATATTATTCATTGTAGGCATTATATTGTATTTCTATTTAAAAAGAAAAATTGATGATGCCGAATCTGATCTTGTGATCAGAAAGAAAAAAGAAATAAAGGAAGATATTGAGGGTTAAATAAAAATGTCTAAGGAAAAGAAGCTTGTAGAAGAAATTACTTCCATGGAAACAGACTTTGCGAGGTGGTATACAGACATCGTGCTTAAGGCAGAGCTTGTAGACTATACAAGTGTAAAAGGTTGCCTTGTAATAAGACCTGCCGGTTATGCAATATGGGAAAATATGAAAAATGAAATAGACAGAAGATTTAAAGAAACCGGCATTCAAAACTGCTACTTACCGATGTTCATACCTGAGAGTCTATTACAAAAAGAGGCAGACCATGTAGAAGGTTTTGCACCGGAAGTGGCATGGGTAACTCATGGAGGGCTTGAAGAATTGGATGAAAGACTATGTGTCAGACCTACATCTGAAACATTGTTTTGCGACTACTACTCAAAGGTTGTAAAGAGCTATAGAGATTTGCCACAGCTTTTAAATCAGTGGTGTTCAGTAGTAAGATGGGAGAAGACTACAAGACCTTTCCTTCGTTCAAGAGAGTTTTTGTGGCAGGAAGGACATACAGTTCATGCTAGTGCCAAGGAAGCACATGATAGAACTGTACAGATGCTTGAAGTATATGCAGACTTCTTTGAGAAAGACTTGGCAATACCGGTTATCAGGGGTATAAAGACTGATAAAGAAAAGTTTGCAGGTGCTGAGGCTACATATACAATAGAGGCACTTATGCATGACGGAAAGGCACTGCAGTCAGGTACCAGTCATTACTTTGGAGATGGCTTTGCAAAGGCATTTGATGTAACATTTACAGATAAGGACAATCAAATCAAGCCGGTTTTTGAGACCTCATTTGGTATGACTACAAGAATAATAGGTGCTGTTATAATGGTACATGGTGACAATTCAGGTCTTAAACTGCCACCACATATAGCACCAATTCAAGTAAATATTATACCGGTAGCAGCACATAAAGAGGGTGTACTGGATGCTGCGAATGCACTTAAGAACAGATTGGTTGCGGCAGGAGTAAGGGTAAAACTTGATGATAGTGAGAAGAGTCCGGGATTTAAGTTTGCAGAGTCAGAGATGAGAGGTATACCTCTAAGAATAGAGATTGGACCTAAGGATATTGAAAATAATCAATGTGTATTTGTTAGAAGAGATAATGGTGAAAAGATATTTGTTTCACTTGAAAATGTAGAGAGTGAAGCCAAGGAATGTCTGGAGAATATTCAAACAAATATGTATGAAACTGCACTTGCACATAGAGAAGCTCATACTTATGAGGCAAGAACTATGGAAGAGTTTAAGGACATTGCAGATAATAAGCCCGGATTTATCAAGGCTATGTGGTGTGGTGATAGAGCTTGTGAGGACAAGATAAAGGAAGAAGCAGGAGCTACATCAAGATGTATGCCTGAAGCACAGGAGCAGCTGAGTGATGTATGCGTTTGCTGCGGTAAGAAGGCCACAAAGATGGTCTACTGGGGAAAAGCATATTAAATTTTAAAGGAGACCGCAGTCAAAGGGCTGCGGTTTTAATGTGGTGGAGAAAATAATGATAATTGATTTACCTAAGAATGTTGAAAAAATCATAGAGCGTTTAGAAGAAAATGGTTTTGAGGGATTTGCTGTAGGAGGATGCGTAAGAGATTCACTACTGCAAAAGACTCCAACAGACTGGGATATAACGACAAATGCTCTACCAAATGAAATGAAAAAGATATTCAAAAAAACATTTGATACAGGTATTGCACATGGTACGATTACAGTGCTTATGGATGGTATAGGCTATGAACTGACTACATATAGAATAGATGGAAACTATTCTGATGGAAGACATCCGGATACAGTTTCATTTAGTAGAAATTTGTCAGAAGATCTATGTAGAAGAGATTTTACAATAAATGCAATGGCATATTCACATAAAAGAGGGATAGTAGACTTATATAATGGGAGAGAGGATCTTGATAAAGGCATTATAAGGGCAGTTGGAGATGCAAAAAAAAAGATTTGATGAAGATGCACTGAGAATGCTTCGAGCAATCAGATTTTCATCACAGCTTGGCTTTGAAATAGAGGAGTCTACATTTGATGCAATAAAAGAGAAGTCTGCTATTTTATCAAAGGTGAGTAAGGAGAGAGTGTTTGTAGAACTCAACAAGACTCTTTGTGGTGATTTTGCAGGAAATATAAAATCAATATATAAGAGTGGTCTTAACAGATATATTGGAAAAGAATTTGCTAAGTTAAAAGAAGAGTTCTATGATTTTTATCCAAGAAAATTAGGTGATGAAAAGCATATGTATTGGACTGCTTTTTTGCAGGATATAAAGGATACAGGTTCGTTAAAGAAAATATTTTTTGAGCTGAAGTCTGATAATGCTACAAGAAATAATACCTGTTTGCTTGTAGAAGAACTTCGCCTTCCATTGCCTGAGAGTGATGAGGACATCAGGTGGTCATTAAACAGATTGGGTTATAAGTTGTTTGAGGATTATCTGAAAATATGTAAAAGTGATAAGAGAAAAGAAGCAGATTTGCCAAAGATATACGCTATAGAAAAAAGTTATGAGAAAATAAAAAAGGAGAACCATCCATTTGAGATAAACATGTTGGATATCACAGGCAGGGATTTAATTGAACTTGGAATACCAAAGGGTCCGCGTATCGGAGACACTCTTGAATACTTATTGAAAATAGCAATAAAAGACCCTGATTCAAACAAAAAAGAAAAACTTATCGAAAAAATAGATAAGAATATAATTTCTTAAATACAAACAGCTTTTATTTTACAATCCTATATGGACTGAAAGTAAAAGCTGATTTTATTATTTTCTATTTCTTTTCTTTATTTCACTAAGTTCCTTAACCTGATTTATATATTTCTTATTAAGTCCTGGATTACCCTTTATCATATTTCTGATAAAGAATGCCATTACCTTACCTATCTTTGGAAAGCTTAGAGATAACTTTTCTCTTGCAACTTCATATTTTATTTTCTGTTCAAGAAAGGTAGGAGTTTTTGAAGCAACTGTATTTGACAGAGAAGAAATTATATTTTCGATTTCAGACTTTAATGATGAGAGACTCAACATGTCATTCGCCTGGCTCATACGCTCAGCTACACTGTCCTTAATACCAATGAGTTTATTCTGTGTTCCGGTGAGGAGTCCGCCTGCTATAATAGAAAGTTTTTCTTTGACCTCTGAAAACTCTGACTTTGCTTTTTCAAGTGCAGCATAAGCCTTTGCAATACTAAAGGCAGCCTTTATGGAGAGGATAAGATCTGAGAAAAATATAATATTTACTACCATTATAGCAGTCTTTAAATTCTGTTCACTTATCTTGGAGACAAATCTAGATACATTCACCTGCAAAAAATATGTAAGCAGTATAGATAAGAAGCCCCAAGCTATTGAAGATGAAAATGATATATATCCATTCAAATTCAGTTTATGATCACTATAGTCCCAGTATTTTACCTTGAAAAGTTTTTCCATCACATAACCGGTTACATACTCCAAGATAGTGGCAGCTATCATTCCGGAAAAATATACACCTAAGATATTATCTTGAAAATTATGCGTGATAATAAGTACAAATAGCACCAAATGCATATATAGGTATATAGGGGCCTCTAAGGAAGCCTCTGTTTGTAGGTTTTCGTTCCTTTATAGTGGCGTATCCGGATTCAAAACACCAACCCAAAAAGCAATATATATAAAAAAATGCAATCCATTGTATTAAAGCATACTTGTCCATAAATCCCTCCAATGAGAACAATAATACCATAGAGGAATAGTATTAACAAGTTGCTTAGCATATAAAAAGCAATTAAATCTAACTATAAATCATTTTTTTATGTTATAGTAAGGTATCAGGGCAAAATTATTTTGATCCAAACAGATATTATAGAAATTTACTATTAAAACAAAAAAGAAAGTAAGAATATGAAAGTAAGTATATGCTGCATTACCTACAACCATGGTAAATATATTAGAAAGGCGATAGACTCCTTTTTGGCACAAAAAAGAAACTTTGACATAGAGATTTTGATAAATGATGATGCCTCTACAGATGATACGGCTAACATTATAAGAGAGTATCAGGAGAAATATCCTGATATTATAAAACCGCTCTTTCATGAGGAAAATATGTACTCACAGGGTGTGACAAATCCAAGTGGAACCTACAACTTTCCAAGAGCTACAGGCAAATATATAGCTATGTGTGAGGGAGATGATTACTGGTGTGATGATAATAAGCTTCAAATTCAGGTGGACTATATGGAGGACCATAGTGAGATAAGTTTTTGTTTTCATGCGGCAAAAGTGGAAAATTTGGATGCTACATTTTCTCCTAATCTTATTAGACCGTATGAAAGCAGCGGAGTAATAAGTGCAAAAGAAGTGATAAATAAAAGAACACATTATCCTACTGCATCATTGCTGTTAAGAACAGAGTATATGAAGGATTTACCGAAATATTATTTTGAATGTAAAGTAGGTGATATACCTATGCAGATAATATCAGCAAAATATGGTGATGCCTATTATATAGACAAAGTGATGAGTGTGTACAGAATGGGAGTACCTACATCTTGGACAGCCTCACAGTTTAGTGGTGATTATAAAAGAAAACAAGAAGAATATTATCAAAATATGGAAGTCATGTATAAGGTATATGATGAGGATTCAAAATATAGATTTCATACAGAAGTGGAAAGTGCAATGAAGAGGTTACGCTTTTTGACATATGTTAATATAAGAGATTTTAGAAAAATATTATCAAGGGAATTTAAAAAAGAGTACAAGGAGCTGGACTTTAGAGAGAGATTCTTTATAAAATTTGAATACTTACTGCCGATGGTATATAAACTGGTTAGAAAAGCAGCACTATACTTTAAAAGATAATGGGGGTCTATGGAATTTAAAAATATAAATCTTATAAAAGTGGTGAAAATAGCTGTAGGTACAGGTTTGGCAATATTTATAGCCAATATACTTGGGTTAAACTATGGAGCTTCAGCAGGTATTATAACATTGCTAAGTATACAGGATACAAAAAAGTCCACAATAAAAATAGCCTTAAAAAGGATAGAGGCATTCGTTTTGGCTATGGTAATTGCATATGCAGTATTTAATATATTTGGATTTGATACATTTGCATTGGTATGCTACCTGTTGGTGTTTGTAGCAGCCTGCATGGTCTTTGATTTGAATGAAGGTTTGTCACCATGTACAGTTTTGGTTACTCATATTATGGCTGAAAAATATATGAACTATGATGTGGTAAAAAATGAAGCGGCATTAATGCTTGTAGGTACATCAGTAGGAATAATTTTGAATATGTATATGCCAAGAAATCTAAAGCATATAAGAGAGTATCAGGCTAATATAGAAAAAAGAAATAAAGAATATCCTGGATATATTAGTTAGATTTTTTTAAATGATGAAAGTGGTAGAACAAAATTAGAATATGATTTTGATGAATTGGAAAAGATTATAGATAGTGCAATTTCAAAATCATACATTGATAAGGATAATATATTGAGTTATGATTTGAAGTATTTTATAAACTATATGGAGATGAGAAAATCCCAAATCATGACACTCAGGTATATTTATGATCAGGGTAAAGGTATAAAAACCAGACCTGATCAGGCGAGAGATATTGCAGAGCTTATCCACAATTTGATTCCCAAGTTGCGTGAATCAAATAATGCTATGAATGCTTTGCTGGATTTATATTTAGTTAAAGATAAGATGAAAAATTATGAGCTTCCAAAGAGTAGAGAAGAATTTGAAGACAGGGCAACATTGCACTCTGTGGTAATAAACTTTGAACAGTTCTTGGAAATTAAAAGAGAATTTGCTGCAAATTTAAGTGAAGATGAGAAAAATACATTTTGGAATGGGTGAAAATATGGCAAAGAAATATTATGCAGTTAGAAAAGGAAGAAAAACCGGAGTTTTTGAGACTTGGGATGAGTGTAAAAACTCAGTAAGCGGCTTTTCAGGTGCAGCATACAAAAGTTTTACAAATAGAGAAGATGCTATAGCTTTTGTAAATGGAGATACAGAAAATAATATAGATGATAAAGAAGAGAAGCAGTCAGAGGCATTTGCATATGTGGATGGAAGTTATGATGACACTACAAAGGCATACTCTTATGGCATGGTGATAATGCATAATGATGATGAATTATATTTTTACAAGAAATTTGAAAAAGATGATATGAGCGATATGAGAAATGTTGCCGGAGAGATACAGGGATCTATGGCTGCAATGCAGTATTGTCTGGATAAAGGTATAAAGAGTATTAGCATTTTTTATGATTATGAGGGAATAGAAAAATGGTGTAATGGCGATTGGAAAGCAAGAAAAGACGGCACTATGAGATATGTTGAGTTTTATAAAAATGCCTCAAGGCAAGTGGATGTAGACTTTATAAAGGTAAAGGGACATTCGGGAGACAAATATAATGATATGGCAGATGAGCTGGCAAAAAAGGCCCTGGGCTTAATATAAATAAAGAGGAGTGTCAGATGACACTCCCTTTATTTGTCGGTATCAAATATACCGAGTCTTTTAAAAACCAAATCATAACCATCATTGCCATAGTTAAGTGAACGATTCACTCTGGAAATGGTAGCAGTGGATGCTCCGGTCTCCTCCGCAATCTCCAGATAAGTCTTCTTTTCACGCAACATCTTAGCTACTTCATATCTTTGAGAGAGGGAAAGCAACTCGTTCACAGTGCAAACATCCTCAAAGAAAGTATAAAATTCTTCTTTATTTTTTAATGTAAGGATGGCGTCAAATAGATGGTCTACTGCGTCTGTCCTAATCTTGTTATTCATAACTAATGCTCCAATCAAATGATATATATATTTTAGCATTTTAACTTGTAAAAGTAAAGTTTAGAGAAAATAATATTTTTGATGATTTAAATTAGAAAAGATGGTATTATATCTTATTGTATAAAGCCAAATAACCCTGGGAGGGAATTTTTAAAAATGACAGATACTATATTAAGTTTAGAAAATATTGAAAAAAGCTTTGATGGAGAAAATATTTTAAAGAATATCTCTCTGGACATAGGAAGAGGGGAGTTCATCACTCTTTTGGGTTCAAGTGGTTGTGGAAAGACAACTACAATAAGAATTATAGCAGGACTCGAGACTCCGGATAGTGGAAAAGTTATACTGAATGGAAAGGATATTACAGAGCTTGCACCTGAAAAAAGAGATGTAAATACTGTATTTCAAAATTATGCCCTGTTTCCACATATGAATGTAGAGAAGAATATAGGTTATGGACTTAGATTGAAGAAAATGCCAAATAACGAGATAAAAAAAGAGGTGGAAAAAGCACTTTCTTTGGTGCAACTGGAGGGCTACGAAAAAAGAAACCCAACACAGCTTTCAGGAGGACAGAGACAAAGGGTAGCAATAGCGAGAGCAATTGTAAACAAACCTAGCGTACTACTTTTGGATGAGCCGCTTGGTGCATTGGATCTGATGCTCAGAAGGCAGATGCAAATGGAGTTAAAGAAGCTTCAAAAAGCACTGGGAATTACATTTATATATATAACACATGACCAGGAAGAAGCTCTAAACATGTCATCAAGAATAGTTGTTATGAGAGATGGCAGGATAGAACAGATAGGTACTCCGGAAGAGATATATGATACACCTAATACAGCATTCGTAGCAGAGTTTGTAGGCGGTGCAAATCTATATAGAGATGGAGAAAAGATATATGCTATTAGATCAGAGCATGTAAGACTTGGAGCAGGAGACTATGAAGGTATAGTTGTAGAAAACAGCTTTACGGCAGGATTGTCAAAAGTAAAAGTTAGATTAAAGGACGGCCAGGAAATAACATCATCACATATGGGTATGAATATAAACCTGAATCCGGGAGATGAGATAAGTATAGGCTGGAATAAGAATGATATGGTGGAGGTTCAAGGTGAAAAATAAATATTTACTTAGAATACCTATATACCTTTTTACATTACTGTTTGTGGTCTTGCCACTGGCATATATGGTAATTATCAGTTTTTTGACAAAGGCAAAAACTTGGGGATTTGATTTTACTTTTACATTGGATAATTACAAAAAAGTATTTGAGCCATTTTATTTAAATATATTTTTGGAGTCCATAAAGCTTGCCATAGCTTCAACGATATTGGTTACAATTATAGGCTATCCTTTCGGATATTTTATGGGTAGACTTAGCACAAAATGGAAGAGAAGAATGATGATTCTTCTTATGATACCATTTTGGACAAGTGGACTTATAAGACTGAATGGTTGGATAATAATATTCAGAAGTAATGGAGTATTGGATAAGTTTGATGTTTCTTGGTATTACAAAGTCACCATTGAAATTACTTTATACATATCCGGCAGTTTTGGTAGGTATGGTATATTTTCTATTACCTTTTATGATACTGTCAGTGTATTCAAGTGTGGAAAAGATGGACTGGAGTTTGATAGAAGCTTCCAGAGATTTGGGTGCAAGTAAGCTTGAAGCTTTTCTTACAATAACACTTAGACTTACAATGCCGGGACTGCTGAGTGGAGTAGTACTTACCTTTGTACCAAGTATGGGGCTTTTCTATATCTCAGATATACTTGGAGGAAATAAGATAGTTTTGATAGGAAGTGTAATAGTGGAGCAGCTTACAAAACTTAGAAATATACCTTTTGCGGCAGCACTAAGTGTGATACTTATGTTGCTCACAACATTATTCTTGAAACTATATAAGAAGATTTCAGGTACAGGAGAATTGGAGGGACTATTTTGAAAAAAGTATCAAAAGCAGCCATTATATTTTTGGGTCTGGTAACGATTTTAAATTATCTTCCAATTATACTTACAGTAGTTTATTCCTTTAATAAATCCAAGTTGACAAGTGTATGGGAGGGCTTTTCTCTGGACTGGTATAAAATGCTTTTAAATGATGGAGATATAAAGAAAGCACTTTTAAACAGTATTATATTGGCCCTTTTAGCTTGTATGCTTTCTCTTATAATAGGTGTAAGTGCGGCACTTGCCATGAGAGGGAAAAAACTTATTTGATGACTTCATCAGTAACTTTGCATCTCTGCCTATAATGATTCCTGAAATTATTTTGGGAATGGTTTTTATGGCAATATTTTCATATATGAACTTGCCTTTTGGTTTTGTAACCATGACGATTGCACATAGTTCATTCTGTATACCATATATATTCTTAATTGTAAGAGCAAGACTTATGGGAATGGACTTGTCCTTGGAAGAGGCTGCAAGAGACCTTGGTGCAAGTGAATTTGAAACGTTTAGAGATGTGACATTGCCATATATATTGCCGGGAATTGCATCCGGAATGTTATTATCATTTGCAATGTCCTTTGATGATGTGGTAATATCTATATTTACGACCGGTCCTTCAGTAAATACTCTTGCTATCAAGATATATACAAAGATGAAGACAGGTATAACTCCTGAAATAAATGCTCTTGCTACAGTTATTCTGGTGATTACTGTACTTATAATATTTATTTCAGAAAAAACAAGGAAGGATTGATATTCAATCTTTCTATATTATTTATTTGGAGGTAGATTTAATGAAATCTAAAGTATTAGGTTTGCTTGGTTTGGGAGCAGCTATTGCACTTACAGCATGTGGAGGGAGCAATAAAGAGACAACACAACAAGGTACAGATGCTGCAAATAGCAGTCTTAAGGGTACTACACTAAATCTTTATACATGGGATGGAATGTTCCCACAGGAGGTATTGGACGGATTTACAGAAAAGACCGGAGTAAAGGTAAATTATTCAAACTTTGATCTTGATGAGACAATGCTTGCAAAGCTTGAAGAGACTAAGGGTGGTGATTATGATATAGTTGTGGCAGATGATTACATTGTGCAGCTTGCTATACAGGAGGGACTTGTTACTGAGTTGGATAAATCAAAGATTTCAACTTATGGCAATATAAATCCTCTGTATCAAAGCAAGTTCTATGACCCGGAGAATAAGTATACCCTCCCTTATGGAGCCGGTATTCCTTTGATTGCGTATAATCCTGAGACTGTGAATCTGGATATTACAGGTTATGAAGACCTTTGGAATCCTGAACTTGCAGGAAATGTGGGTATTGTGGGAAATTATCGTGTTATAGATGGTATAACATTAAAGACATTTGGGTATTCATTTAATACCAATGATTTAGCTCAGATTCAGCAGGCAGGAGATAAGTTAAAATCACTTGCACCAAATATTCGCCTTATAAATGATAACAATTTGCAGGACTATTTGTTAAGTGGTGAGGTTGGAGCTGCGTTTATGTACACTTCACAGATAAGTCAAGCCCTCAAAGCAAATCCGGATTTGAAAGTGGTTTATCCAAAGGAAGGATTGGGATTTGGTATAATGGCAAGCTTTATTCCATCAAAGGCACCAAACTCTGAGGCAGCATATGCATTTCTTGATTATATCAATGAACCTGAAGTGGCTGCAAAATGTTTTGAATATATAGGATATTTCGTTACAAATAAGGCAGCAGAAAGCTATGTTTCAGATGAATGGAAGGATTTGATAGTATTCCCTGAGGATAAGGTTTCACTTATTGAAAACGGTGAATTGATTGAAAATATCAGTGATGAGGCAAATGAACTGCACAATAAACTTTGGGAAGAGTTTAGACAGGAAACAAATTAATATTAGAATATATGGCATAGTCTTTTAATAAGGACTATGTCTTTTTTTGACTCTTTATAAAAAGTTTGGATTGGTAAGTAGCAACTTGTAATAATAAATTAAAAAATGGGGCTGTCGGGAAATGGCATCCATAAAGAGGGAGGTGTGACTCAAAACGAGTCACACCTCCCTAAGTTTTTACATAAAAAAAGATGGCTAACGATAACCATCTTTCTCCGTTACATGTTATAATGTAACTATGCTCACAGTTAATTATTATAACGACTTTTTTTGAAATAGGTCAACAGAAAAATCAACTTTAGCTTATATGAATTGAGTTTACCCGATGACGATCCAGTCTATACCCTAAAAAAAGTTATGGAGGATTTAGATTTTTTTCCGGACTATTAGCCAATTGTTCGGACAAGGGAAGAACAGGGTACAACCCGACTCATGATGTATGCAGTTATTACTTATGCAAATATGCGTGGAATACGCTCTATTGATCGTATTGTGGATTTATGTGAAAGAGATATTGCTTTTATCTGGCTTACTCAAGGGAGGAAGCCTAAAAGAGATGCTTTTTATGAATTTAAAAGTAAGAAACTTACTTCAGATATTTTGGATGACTTAAACTATCAGTTTATGAGACGATTACAAAAAAAGAAGGATTTGTTACATTAAAAAGAATTGTTTATTGATGGAACAAAAAAATAGAAGCTAATGCTAATCGTTATACTTTTTGTATGGCGTGGAAGCATTAATTATCATCTTGCAGGTCTTCTGGATTCTATTGATAAGCTTTATTCAGACTATAATTCTTTTTTACAAGATAATGGATTTGGCGAAAAGTACGAGTTTGGAAATGCACAAATGTTTGTGATTGACGGAATTGATAGAGTTAGAGATATTATTGAAAAGAACAGAAAAAGAAAGATTACGAAACATAAAAAAAGCTATCTAATAACCGTATTATAGAGATTGATAACTGCTCGCCTATTGAAATACTTAAGCTTCAGAAAAACCTTATGACTATTGCTGACGGAGAAGGTATTGTATTTGTTAACAGAAAGGGTAAGAGAAAGCCAAAGCTTCAACAACTCTATGAAGAACTTGAACATTGTGGACAGCGATTAATGCACTATAAAGAATGTTTTGAGATTATGGGGAAAGATAGAAACAGCTATTCCAAAACTGATTTGGAAGCAACCTTTATGCGAATGAAGGAAGATCATATGCTTAATGGGCAGCTAAAGCCTGCATACAATGTACAGATAGCGGTAGAGAATTATTTTATTGTACATAGTTATGTAAGTAATGATCGTACAGATTATAATACATTAATTCCGGTCCTTGAAAAGCATAAGGAAGCATTCGGAGAAGTACTTGAAGAAGTGACGGCAGACAGCGGTTATTGTAGTGAGAAAAACCTCTTATATCTAAAAGAAAATAAGATAGACAGTTATATAAAACTGCAGGATCATGAAAAACGAAAAACAAGAGCATACAGTAAAGATATAGGTAAATACTACAACATAGAAGACAATGGTATTTGAAGATGAGCAAGTCTATATCTGTCATATGACGGTCGTGAACTTAGACATATCAACACAGAAAAAGAAAAAAACAGAATGGTTATACACAAACATATGAAGTATATGGATGTTCAGACTGTAGTGGATGTGAACATAAGTCTAAATGCTTATACAAATATAATCCTGATAAAGATGTTGATAAGAACAAAGTGATGAAGATCAATGAAGTATGGGAAGAGCTTCGAGAGAAATCACATGCTAACATACAGAGTGAAAAAGGTATTCTGAAACGACAGACACGGTCTATTCAAACGGAAGGTCATTTTGGAGATATTAAAGAGAATGAAGATTTCCGACGCTTTAACTATCGTTCTTCAGATAAGGTATATAAAGAATTTATGCTTTTTGCGATAGGAAGAAATATAAACAAATATCATCGTTTTCTCTACGCAAAACTAAAGAAATTTGAAGGAAAACCACAGGAGAAAACCGCATAGTAAAAAATGCAAAAGCAAAATTTCAGCCAAGGGGGTTTTATGCCCAAAAATAGACAGCATAATAGAAAAACAAAATATCCTGACAAAGTCACAAAGCCAAAACGCCTTGTACTTGTCAGGATATTTCTATTTTGTTCTGTAGGGATTAAAATTCAGTATTTCCCGACAGCTCCATATGTCAGCCACTTTATAGTGGTATGAATTTATTACCTTCCCTGCATTATAGGATCTGTAGGATCATAGGTTTGGTTTGCAGGAATTGGTTGATCAATAGCGTCCTTTTCTACAGGACCCTTATCTGTTGGATCATTGTATACGATAACAGGTGTATTCATAGGTGTATTATAGTATACCCAAGCTGCATCACCTGCACGAAGTCTTAGACATCCGTCAGATCTTGCATCATCCATATAATTGTATGTAGCTGCCTCAAGTCTATTTGAATCAGCTTTATCACGGTAAATAAGTGAATGTATGATATAGCCGTCTTTAAATCTTGATAAGAACTGGCAGTAGATATTATCATGCATTATTTTCCATCTGTACTTCACATATGTTTTAAATGTACCTACAGGAGTACCCGGTCCATCTGTTGACATAAATGTTTTGAAAGGAATGATATAACCATTATCTCCGTCCTTAGCCATGATATACATTGTCATAGTAGCCTTGTTGTACTTTATCTGATATGAACCCTGTAAGCCCATAATAGGCTCAAGATCTCTTACCACGGCACCTGTATTCTCATCAAGGTAATATTTGTAGCCATTGATATACTGCCATCCCTTTTGCTTAGCACCGTCTACAAAGTAGTACTGGTCATTATTATAAAATGCCCATCCGGTGTATGCGTTTGCTGATGAATACTGAACTTGTCCATCTGCATCTAAATAAGTACCCTCATATACAGGAGCTTCCATAAGAACCTTTGTAGGCTCTGTAAACTCTGTCTGCTTATCCCACAATGTGAGCTTAAGTGCAACTATATATCTGTCAGTACCGATAGTACCAAGAGTTTGACCGTTCTTAGCCCAGTCAAGTACAGTTCCGTCATTTAAAACGGCCTTATAGTATAAGTCACTTCTAACTCCGGTATATCCCTTTACTCTTATTTGAACTGCTTGAACTCTGTTCTCAGGATCTGTAATAGGTGCAGTCTCTTTAGAGTTCATCCAAGTAGACCATCCTGATTTTATATTATAGGTTCTATAGTAGTACCTTCCGATACCTGAATGGTTAAGGTACAATCTTACAAAACCATCCCTTGAATAAGCATAATTGCCATTGTTTGACTCTGCTCCCGAAATTTCTTGAGCAGCTGCATTCCAAAGACCAAAGTGAACCATCTGTGTTTCACCAAGTATAGGCTCAGGATTTGTATTACCACCGCCTACATTGCCAAACCCTGCATTAGCTACAACGCTGTCAAGGTCAAGGTTCTCCGGAAAAGCAACGTCATTTACAGTGGATGGTATATAGTTATTTGTAGTAACTACATTACTTGTATCACCACCGGAAGTTGTATCAGTGTTTTCAGTGGACGCAGTAGTCTCGACAGCTGCTGGCTGTTGACTTTCACTTGAAACATTTCGCTTTACAACTCCTGCAGATGCACTTGATGCAAATACTGAAGAAATTATCAGTGCGGATGCAATTACGATTGAAAATCTTTTTAAATGCATATTTCCTCCTAAAAAAGATTACTTTAGTAAACTAAATTCACTACAGATAAAAATTATAACATATAAATTAATTTTGTTCAATGAATTTTAGTGTTCCGGATATTGTTGAGTAGTGAGTGATTAACAAAAATATACAAAAAAATAATAGTAGTTTAAATTACATAAAAAGATTTGTTTGTGTAATTATAGATAAAATGAATATTACTTGTATTAAAATATATAATGAATTGATTGCAGTAACTATCAAAAAAGGGTTATAATATCAAAATAATTTAAATATTGATTGTATAGATATATACTATGTATTTTAGGAGGCGATATGGACAAACTTTATTGTAAAGGCGGAGGTTGTACGGCAAAGTTAGGAGCCGGAATACTCAGCCATATACTAGAGAGATTGCCAAAGCAAAATTTTGACGAAAATTTGATTGTAGGCTTTGATGCAAAGGATGATGCTGCAGTATATAAGCTGAGTGAAGATTTGGCATTTGTTCAAACCTTGGACTTCTTCCCACCAATGGTTGAGGATCCATATATTTTTGGACAGATAGCTGCTGCCAATGCTTTGAGTGATATATATGCTATGGGAGGTGAGGTAAAGACGGCACTTAATATAGTATGTTTTCCACAAAGCAGTGATTTGAATCTGCTTGGAGAAATAATGCGTGGAGGTTTGGAAAAGGTTAAAGAAGCAGGTGGAGTACTTGCAGGTGGGCATTCCATAGATGATGTGGATGTGAAATATGGTTTGAGTGTTACAGGTATTGTAAATCCCGGTAAGATTTATTCTAATAATACAGGTAGAACTAAGGATAAACTAATACTGACTAAGAAGCTTGGTGTAGGAATCATTTGTACTGCTGCCAGAATAGGCGAGACAGATGAAAAAACTTTGAATGAAGCTATAGATTCTATGAAAACTCTGAATAAATATGCATGTGAGATATCAAAAAAATATGATATACATGCCTGTACAGATATTACAGGATTCGGATTTTTGGGACATTTACTTGAAATGATGGATGATAATAAATCATGTGAGATTTTTGCAAATCAAATACCTGTATTTGAAGAGGCAAAATCACTTGCAGATGAGTTTTTGATTACTGCAGGTGGACAAAGAAATAGAAATCATGTTGGCGATAATGTAGAGTTTAATGATATTTCTTTTGCTATGGAGGAGATTTTGTTTGACCCTCAGACATCAGGAGGTCTTTTGCTTGCAGTGTCTTTTGATGAGGCAGAGTCACTTTTAGAAGAACTAAGATGTGCAGGTCTTCCGGCAGCTATAGTCGGAGAAATAAAAGAAAGAGAAAAAGTAGCTATAAAAGTAGTTAATAGATAGAAAAGAGGTAAATATGATTAAGGTTAATGCAATAGGGGATGCTTGTCCAATACCGGTAGTTAAAACTAAGAATGCCATAAGAGATCTTGGCGGTAGCGGAGTGGTAGAAGTGAGTGTAGACAATGAGATAGCTGTCCAAAATCTTCTTAAGATGGCAAAGCAAAAAGAATATGAAGCAAAATTTGATAAGAAATCAAACACAGAGTATATTGTGACGATAAATGTTAACTCGGAGGTGATTTCCGATACTAAGGTGACTAATGACAGTTCGGATGAAATAAAGTTAAAACAGACTGTAGTTGTGATAGACTCTGATAAAATGGGAGACGGAGAAGAGGAGTTTAGTAAGACTCTTTTAAAGGGATTTATATATGCCTTAAGTTCACAGGATATACCTCCTGCTAAGATAATTTTCTACAATACAGGTGTAAGGATGACTACAGAGGGTTCTGCAAGTATTGAAGATTTGAAAGTTTTATTAAATGCAGGAGCGAAGATCTATTCATGTGGTGCCTGTTTAAATAACTATGGTCTTAGCGAGAAGCTTCAGGTAGGTGAGGTGACGAATATGTATGATATTGTTGGACATCTCATGGATGCAGACCTTGTGATAAGACCATAATGATTTATTTGGACAATGCTGCTACAACATTTAAAAAACCACAGAATGTAATAGATGCTATAAACTATGCTTTGGCTTCGTATAGCAATAGTGGAAGAGGAGCTTATAGAGCTGCACTTGACTCAGGTAGAATGGTATACGAAACTAGGGTTAAGATAGCTAAGTTCTTTGGTAGCAAGGATCCTTCAAGAGTTATTTTCACTTCAAATGCTACAGAAAGTCTAAATATAGTGTTATTTGGTATATTTAAAGCAGGGGACCATGTTATAAGTACGGTTACTGAGCATAATAGTGTGCTAAGACCACTGTATAAGTTGGAAAGTGGACTTGGAATAGATTTGGATTTTGTAGGCATAGATGCTTGTGGCAGGCTAAAATATGATGAATTTAAGAAGTATATAAGACCTAATACTAAGGCAATAGTGGTAAATCATATATCAAATGTGACAGGTGAAATAGCAGATTTAGAATATATCAGTAAATTTGCAAAAGCCAATAATATATATCTGATTGTAGATGCCTCACAGAGTGCCGGTAATATAGATATAGATATGTCAAAAATGAGCATAGATATACTTTGTTTTACAGGGCATAAATCTCTTTTCGGACCGGGAGGTACAGGTGGCATTGTAATAAATAGGGATATTTACATAGACAGCTTTAAAGTTGGAGGCAGCGGAGTACAGTCATTTAATAAAGAACAGCCCAAGGAATATCCTACAAGGCTGGAAGCTGGGACACTCAATATAATGGGTATAGCCGGACTGGGTGCCGGTATTGATTTTATAAATGAAGTTGGTATAAGGAATATACATAAAAAAGAAATGTATCTTTTGAAAAGACTGTATGATGGTATAAAGAGTGTCAAAGGTATAAGTTTTTATATGGACTGTAATTCTATTGAAAATGAACCTGAAAATATAAGGCATGGAGGTATTCTTTCTATAAATTTAGATTGTATTCCCTCCGGTGAGTTGGCAGATATACTGGGTTATGACTATGATATAGCTATAAGGGCAGGAGCACATTGTGCACCACTTGTACACAGAGCATTTGGGACAGTGGAAGATGGCATAGCCAGATTTTCTTTTTCATATTTTAACACTGAGGAAGAAATTGATGCAACAATCAAAGCAATAAAAGAAATAGTGGAAGATAAATGAGAGAAAAAAGTTGGAAATATATAGTTACTTTTCAAACAACTACAGCTGCAATGGCCTTTGAGAGCTTATGTGAAAAGGAAAATGTTCCGGGAAGATTGATACCGGTGCCAAAGGAGATCTCATCAGGATGTGGTCTGGCATGGTGTGTAGCATATGAATCTGCAAATCTTGTGGATGATTTGATTGAAAAGAAGAAACCGCTATATGACAAAGCCGACAAAGTTTGGCATTAGTATAAATATCTAAAAAAGAGTTTGTATAACTTAAAAAAAGAATAATATTTAGATTGATTTTATGACAAAAAAATGATAATATATAAAAAATCAAGTTTGAACGAGCAGATTTTTTTATAAGAAATTATGTAAAGAAAGTATTATATTAGACAAACAATGACATATCTGACTAAAAGATATGTTATATATATTGTTTGATATATCTTATATATACTTTCTTTATTTCATTAGAACTTTTATTTTTAGAAAGTTCCTTGTACATTTCATCTTTTAAGAGATGCAAGATAAATAAATATCTTTTTAAGGAGGATTACCGATGGATGTAAAATCAAAAAGTTCAGATGTAAGTATTGAGAATATTTACAAGCTGGACGGAAGAGTTCCGGTGGCAAAGGCAATACCATTCGGACTACAGCATGTTATGGCTATGTTTGTTGCCAATCTGGCACCTATACTTATAGTATGTGGTGCGTCAAAGTTACTTGGAAGTGATGCTGATGCGATCGGTGGAGTGGAGCTTGCAAGAATCATGCAAAGTGCCATGTTTATAGCAGGCCTTGGAACTTTGGTACAGTTATATCCTGTATGGAAAATTGGTTCAAGATTGCCGGTTGTAATGGGAGTAAGCTTTACCTTTGTACAGGCACTAGTCTATATAGGTACTAATTTTAATTATCAAACAGCGATTGGTGCGATAATAGTCGGCGGATGTGTAGAAGGCTGTCTTGGATTAACTTATAAGTATTGGAAAAAGATAGTTTCACCAATAGTTTCGGCTTGTGTAGTTACTACCATAGGTTTTTCTCTACTTGCAGTAGGTGCAAGAAGCTTCGGAGGAGGCTATGTGAAGGGTTTTGGTGCTCCAAAGTATATGATTGTAGGTCTTATAACACTTGTATCATGTATAGCATTCAGTTCGCTTGCGAAGGGGTTTTGGAAGCAGCTTAATGTAATGTTTGGTCTTATAGTTGGATATATAACTTCTCTTATGTTTGGTATTGTAGATTTTTCGCATTTTACAGGAACAATAAATACAGTGGGATTTATCGCATTGCCGAGAGTACTGCCATATAAGCCAATATTTAATCCCGGTGCAATTTTATCAGTTGTACTAATTTTCTTGGTATCTGCTGCAGAGACGATCGGTGATACAACTGCTGTAGTGGCAGGTGGACTTGACAGGGATATTACAGAAAAGGAAGTATCCGGATCGCTTGCCTGTGACGGATTTCTAAGTGCTGTATCAGGTGTGTTTGGATGTATGCCTATAACATCATTTTCACAAAATGTTGGGCTTATTGCAATGACGAAGGTAGTAAACAGATTTACTATAATGTTTGGTGCATTGATACTTATATTGGCGGGAATATTTCCACCAATAGGTGCATTTTTCTCAACATTACCGGAACCTGTACTTGGTGGATGTACAATAGTTATGTTCGGTACTATAGTGGTAAGCGGAATGGATATGATCGGAAAATGTGGATTTAATCAAAGAAATACAATAATTGCAGCTTTATCTATAGGTATCGGAATAGGCTTTACCCAGACGCCTGAGATTTTCCAATATTTACCAAATGTAATAGGAGATGTTTTTGCAGGTAATTCAGTTGCAGGTGTATTTGTACTTTCAATGCTTTTAAATTTCTTATTACCAAAGGATATGGATATAAAGAAACTGACAGGAATGTAATAATATGATAATTTCATTAGTTGGTGGTGGTGGAAAGACCACCACCATGTTTTATATAGGGAGATATTTTGCCAAAGAGGGCAAGAATGTAATAGTCACAACTACTACTCATATAGTAAAACCGGAAAATTATATGGATATATATTCTGCAAAAGAACTAAAAAATATTACTTTTGGAGAGGAACCTGTTGTTATAGGCAAAGATATAGGTGAAAAGTTATCATCACCGGATATAAAAGAGGTGGAAGCCTTTGATAAATACGCTGATATTGTACTGGTTGAGGCTGACGGTGCCAAGAGGTTACCTATAAAATTGCCAAGAGATGGAGAACCGGTGCTACCTGAAAAAACTGATATATGTATAGTATGTATGGGTATTGATGCGGTAGGGGAAAAAATAAGTGAAAAATGCTTTAGGTATGAAATAGCTAAAGAACTCTTTGGGTGGAATAAAGATCATGTACTCAGCACAGAGGATGCTGCAAGAATTTTGACAGACAAAAGAGCAGGATTTAAAGGCATAAATAATAATAAATGCGTGTTTGTTATAAATAAGGTGGACAGTGAAGAGGATATGAAAAAAGCTTTAGAAGTAGAGAATTATATAAAGTTTTTTTGTAAAGAGAACGGATTTGATAATTTCAGGGTTTCAATAACTTCATATAGAGAGAATAGGGCGTTTTGTGATTTTGATTTTTTATAAAGAGGTGTGTTATGAATAAAAAAATTTGGATAAGAGGTGCCGGAGATCTGGCAACGGGAATTGCTTTGAGATTTTTTAGGTCAGGTTTTGATGTGATAATGTCTGATATCGCCGTACCGACAACAGTTAGAAGAACGGTAGCATTCTCACCTGCGATATATGAGGGCGAGGCAATAGTTGAAGGTATATCAGGTAAATTCTGTGATAATATATCAGAGATAGACAGTATAATTGAGTCAGGTGCTATTCCAATTATAGTGGATCCAAGCGGTGATATTATGAGAGAATATAAGCCTGAAGTTATAGTGGATGCAATTATTGCAAAAACCAATATTGGTACCGGAATAGATGATGCAAAGATAGTGATCGGTGTGGGTCCGGGATTTGAGGCCGGAGTTGATTGTCATGCTGTAGTTGAGACAAAAAGAGGTCATAATCTTGGTAGGGTGATCTGGAGTGGCAGTGCTTATCCAAATACCGGAGTGCCGGGGAATATTGGCGGATATACTGTAGAAAGAATAATAAGGGCAACTGCTGACGGAATTTTTAAGGCTAATGTAAGTATTGGTGACAGTGTAAAAGCAGGGGATTTAGTAGCGTATTGTGATAAAACTCCGGTATATGCCGGTATAGATGGAATAGTAAGAGGTCTTTTACAAGATGGTGTAAAGGTAAAGACCGGTATGAAATCAGGAGATGTGGATCCTAGAGCGCAAAAGGATTATTGTTTTAGCGTGTCTGATAAGGCTCGTGCTATTGGAGGAGGTGTACTGGAAGCTGTACTTGGACTTATGAGTAGTAGGAAAATCTGATGGATCTGATCATTTTGGCAGCCGGAGAGGGTAAAAGATTTGGCGGTGACAAGTTGATGTCCGACATAAATGGAGTCAAGTTGTACCAATATATGGAAAATACATATAAAAAGGCATACGATTTTGAAAATAAGATAATTGTAGGAAAAGATATAGAAATACTTGACTACTTTAAAGAAAGAGGATTTATCTCTGTATACAATGACAGACCTGATCTTGGAAAGTCCAGATCTATAAAACTGGCGGTAAAGGCATTAAAGTGCTTGGAGCATTCTGAGGCTGTCATGTTTGGAGTATGTGATCAGCCACTTTTAAAATCTGAGACTATATCTAAAATTATAGGTCAGTTTCAAAATTTCAATAAAGCATTGGCAGTGTAAGATGTAATGGACGACTTGGCAATCCATGTATATTTTCAAGCAAATGGTTTGATGAATTACTTGATCTTGGAGAGGATCAGGGAGGAAAAAAACTTATAAAGAGGCATTTACAAGAAGTTCTGTTCGTAGATATAGAGGATGAAGATGAATTGTTGGATATTGACACCAGGGAGGCTTATACATATATTCTAAAAAAAATACAGTAAATATAAAGTTATAGTGCTTAAAGCTTTATTTATTGACAGACTCAATAAATAAAGCTTGTAATTATGCAATATGATATGATTTTAGTTTGACTAAAAGTATTTTAGATGTTATTCTATACATATATTCAAATAATAATTAAATACATACTTTTATATATGAAAATAATATAAATATTGATTTAATAAGGACTTATATAAGCTCATAATTGGATGGGCGTCTCTACCAATTACCGTAATAATTGACTATAGGCCCACTGGCATTGTGGGAGAGTGAAGTGTTTCCATGCAATGGCAGAAATACTTCACCTTTTTTGGTTTTAGGGGGAAATATGATAGTTAAGGGCAATTTGATAGATTGTGATAAGAATGGCACAATAAGGATAAGAGAGAATACTTACTTAATAGTTGAGAACGGTATTATATCAAAGATATATTCTGAAGATGAAATTCCGAATTCCTTAAAAAATGAAAAAATAGAAGACTATAAGAATGCATTGATTATTCCGGGGCTTATAGATATGCATTTGCATGCTCCACAATTTTCCTTTAGAGGTTTGGGGATGGATATGGAGCTTCTTGACTGGTTGAACACTTATACATTTCCGGAGGAAACAAAGTATAAAAATATGGACTATGCAAAGAAGGCTTACCCCAAATTTGTGAAAGCTTTGACAAATAGTTTTACTACAAGAGCGGTTATTTTTTCTACATTGCATAAGGAAGCTACTGTTTTACTAATGGATATGCTTGAGAAAACAGGGTTGAAATGCTTTGTAGGTAAGGTGAATATGGATAGAAATTCAAGTGGTGAATTGATAGAAACTACAAGTGAGTCCATAGATGCTACAAGGGAGTGGCTTAATACTTGCAAAAATAGATATAAAAATACCAAACCTATAATAACTCCCAGATTTATTCCAAGCTGTAGTGATGAACTTATGAAAGAGCTTGGAGAAATAAGAGGAGATACCTATGGCTTACAGTCACATTTATCTGAGAATCCGAAGGAAGTGGAATGGGTAAGAGATCTTTGTCCTGATTCTGACGGCTACCTGGATGCTTATGATAAAAGAGGATGCTTGAATAAAAGTGATATTGGTACAGTGATGGCACATTGTGTTTACTCTGATGAAAAGGAAATGGAACTTTTAAAGAAAAGAAATGTTTATGTCGCACATTGTCCACAGTCAAATATTTGTTTGTCATCAGGTATAGCTCCTATAAGAAAGTTTGGACAGAGGAATAAAAGTTGGTCTTGGAAGTGATATAGCTGCAGGATATTCGCTTAATATATTAAATCAGGCTGTAGAAGCAATAGGACTTTCAAAGCTCTATTGGAGATATATAGACAGTAATTCAAAGCCTTTGGAATTGGCAGAGGCATTTGCTATGGCAACAAGGAATTCAGGGTCTTATTTTGGAAATATAGGTGCTTTTGAAGAAGGGTTTGAAGCTGATATCTTGGTCATAGATGATGAGGCATTGAATGATGGTGTTGATGATATAAGAAAGAGATTTGAAAGGTTCTTATATCTTTCTGATGAATGTTCTTTGATATCAAAGTATGTAGCAGGAGAAAAAATTATTATCAGTTAATTTTTATAATTTTCTTTTGCAGTATTTCGTAGAAGAAATTATAATTAGATTATATAAAAATATTAGAATTTAGAGAGGAAACAATATGGAGGTTGGAAAAAGTATTGCCAGAGTGGATGCGTTTGACAAGGTCACAGGTAGAACAAAGTATACTGACGATTTATGTGATGCAGGAGCATACGTGGCAAAAATTGTTCATTCTACAATAGCTCATGGCAAGGTGCTTTCAGTGGATACAAGTGAAGCTGAGAAGATTGAAGGAGTTGTGAAGATCGTCACTTGCTTTGATCTTGGACAGTATAGAAATTACTTCCCTACAGCAGGACATCCATGGTCTACAGATGTAAGCCATCAGGACGTTGCAGACAGATTACTTCTCACTAATGAAGTTAAGTTTTACGGTGATGATGTTGCTGCGGTTATAGCTGAAAATGAGGTGGCTGCAAATCAGGCGCTCAGGGCTATAAAGGTGGAATACGAAGAGTATCCTGTAGTTACAGATGTTTTCGATGCTATGAAGGATGGTGCGCCACAGCTTCACAAGGATTATCCTAACAATATTTTAAAGCACACAAGTATCAGCAGAGGTAATTATGCTGAGGCAATCAAAGAAGAGGGTCTTACGGTAGTTGACAGATGGTATAATACTGAACCTGTACAGCATTGCCATATAGAGAACTTTATCTGCTACGCATATGCTGAAGGCAAAAGAATTACGATAGTAGCTTCTACACAGATTCCTCATATTGCAAGAAGAGTTGTAGGTCAGGCTCTCGGTATTCCTTGGGGAGATGTAAAAGTTATAAAGCCATATATCGGTGGTGGCTTCGGAAATAAGCAGGATATACTATATGAGCCGCTTTGTGCATTCCTTTCACTACAGGTGGGTGGACATCTTGTAAAGCTTGATTGCAGCAGAGAGGAAACTTTCTTCGCAAACAGAACAAGACATGGTATAAAGTTCCATATAATTTCACATGTAAGAAAGACGGTACATATGCTGCAAGAAAGATAGAGGCATTCTCAAACCAAGGTGCATATGCTTCACACGGACATTCTATTGCGGCAAAGGGACTTGGAGCTTTTCCACAGCTTTATCCATGTGATAATGTTGAAGGCGATGCATATACAGTATTTACAAACAGACCTGTAGCCGGAGCTATGAGAGGATACGGAATTCCACAGGCTATGTTTGCAGTAGAGTCTCACACAGAAGATGTTGCTAAGGTAATGGGTATTGCACCTATCGACTTCAGACTTAAGAACCTTATGCCACAGGGATATAAGGATAATTTTTCAAAGAATGAGAACTACTATGATACATTTAGACAGTGTATTGAAAAGGGTAAAGCCTATATGGACTATGACAATAGACTTAAAGAGCTTTCAAATCAAACAGGCAGAATTAGAACAGGTATAGGAATGGCTACATTCTGGTATAATACAGCGGTTTGGCCTATATCACTTGAGTCATCATCATCAAGAATGGTACTAAATCAGGATGGTTCAGTAACATTACAGCTTGGTGAGACTGAAATTGGTCAGGGTGCAGACACAGCATTTTCACAGATGGCCGCAGAAGTTCTCGGAATCAGTACAGATGAAGTACATGTCATGTCAAATCAGGATACTGATATTACTCCATTTGGTACAGGTGCTTATGCCTCAAGACAGACGTATGTGGGTGGTTTCTCCATTGCTAAGACAGCAGGACTTTTGAAGCAGAAGATTCTTGATTATGCCTATATTTTGACAAATATGCCACCTGCAATCACAGATGTCAAGAATTCTATGATAATAAGAACTACAGATAACAGAGAGCTTATTTCATTAAGAGATCTGGCAACAGAAGCTCTTTATTCTCTAAGTGACAGTAGACATATTACAGCAGAGTCTACAGCACAGATTAAGTCAAATGCGTATTCATTTGGATGCTGCTTTGCGGAGGTAGAAGTAGATATTGATATGTGTAAAGCAAAACTTACAAAGATCATTAATGTACATGATTGCGGTAAGCTTATCAACCCGGCACTTGCTAAGGCACAGGTAGAGGGCGGTATGAGTATGGGTATAGGCTATGCACTCTCGGAGGTACAGCTTGTAGATAAGAAGACAGGAAAGGTACTTAATGATAACTTACTGGATTATAAATTATCTACATGTATGGATCATCCACACCTTGAGACGGCGTTCGTTGAAAATCCTGAGCCTACATCACCATTCGGTACAAAATCATTGGGTGAGCCACCGGTTTGTCCTGTGGCACCGGCTATAAGAAACGCTATTATGAATGCTACAGGTGTAGGTGTTAATGAATTACCGTTGCGTCCGGAAAAACTGTATGAATATTTTGATAAAGCAGGTTTACTTAAGTAGGAGGAAGAAATGTACGATATAAAAGCTTTATATGAGGCGACAAGCGTAGATGATGCTTGCAGACTTTTAAAAGAACATCCGGGCTCACAGGTTATTGCCGGTGGAAGTGATGTTTTGGTACAGATAAGAGAAGGGAAGAGAGCGGGTAAGGAGCTTGTAAGTATTTATATGCTTGACGAACTTAGAGGTATCTGTCTTGATGCTGAAGATAATATAAGAATTGGTTCTTTGACAAGCTTCTCACATATTACAAAGAATCCTATTATACAAATACATAAATGTACTTGGTGAGGCCGTGGATCAGATAGGTGGACCACAAATCAGAAATATAGGAACTATCGGTGGAAATACATGTAATGGTGTTACATCTGCAGATTCAGCTTCTACATTGTTTGCATGGGATGCACAGGTAGAGATAGCAGGAGAGGGCTATAGAAGAGTAGTACCTATAAATGAATTCTATATTAAGGCCGGTACAGTAGCTTTAGAAGAGGGAGAGATACAGACAGCTATCATTATCCCAAAGAAAGCTTATGAAGGATACAAAGGTCATTATATAAAGTATGCTATGAGAGAGGCTATGGATATCGCAACTACAGGATGTTCAGTGAATGTAAAACTCTCAGCAGATAAGAAAACATTTGAGGATGTAAGAATAGCTTATGGTGTAGCAGGTCCTATTCCTATGAGAGTACCTACTGCAGAGAACTTTATTAGAGGAAAAGAAGTAAATGACGAGAATATGGAAGCTTTCGCAGAGAAAGTTTTGGAAGATATAAATCCTCGTGATTCATGGAGAGCAAGTAAGGCTTTCAGATGTCATATAGGTGTAGTTATGGCAAAGAGAGCTTGTGAAAAAGCAGTAAAGCAGGCAGGAGGTGATGTCGATGACAGGACAGAGTTATAAATTGGTAACTTGCACTATCAATGGCAAGAAATGTGAGAAAATGGTAGATGTAAGAAGCTCACTTACAGATATGCTTAGAAATGACTACAGACTTACTTCTGTAAAAAAAGGTTGCGAAGTAGGAGAGTGCGGAGCATGTAATGTACTTATAGATGGCGAGGCATTCAACTCTTGTATTTATCTGGCAGTGTGGGCTGAGGGCAAGGATATCCTGACATTGGAAGGTCTTATGGGACCAAATGGCGAGATTTCAGATTTGCAACAGGCATTTATAGATGAAACAGCAGTACAGTGTGGTTTCTGTACTCCGGGATTTGTAATGTCAGCTACTGAGATTCTTAACAGTGGAAAGCTTTATACAAAGGCAGAACTTAGAAAGTTGCTTTCAGGACATCTTTGCAGATGTACAGGATATGAAAACATACTTGTAGCTGTTGAAAAGACAATGAAGAAGAGACTTGGGGTTGACTAATCAATAGCAGCGAAACCTTTGGAGGGAGTATGGACAAAGACAGTTTAAAGCTACTGATTGATGTGGCAAACGGAAATGTAAAGGCAGATCTGGTAATAAAAAATGGTTTTATTGTAGATGTTTGTAGTGGCAAAGTATTTAAAGCGGATTTGGCCATTGTAGGTGGATATATTGCAGGTTTTGGAGAATATGAAGGTGGAAGAGAAATAGATGTTAAAGGTAAGTATATTTCTCCGGGACTTATGGATGCACATATTCATATTGAGTCGTCATATTGTACCCCGGAAGAATTTGGCAGAATGGTGGTGCCGCATGGTACAACTACTGTCATTGCAGATCCTCATGAGATTGTGAATGTATGTGGTATAGAGGGCTTCCATTATATGCAGGAAGCTGCAAAAAACACTTCTCTCTCAATTAAGTATATGATACCGTCCTGTGTACCGGCGACAAATATGGAAGATGCCGGATGTGTAATTTTAGCAGATGATATGAAGGCTGATATCACATCAGGGGAAGTACCGGGTCTTGGCGAATTCATGGATTATAATGCAATAATACAAAAGGACGATATTGCACTTGATAAACTGATTTTAGCAAGAAATCATGACAAGATAGTAGACGGACACAGTCCTAATCTTGTTGGTAAGGATTTGAATGCATATGTTTGTACAGGAATAGATACAGACCATGAGTGCTCCACATTGGAAGAGATGGAGAATAGGCTCAGTCGTGGAGTATATGTGCAACTTAGACAGGGGTCAGCCTGTCACAATCTTGAGGCACTTATACCGGGCATTAATGAGTATAATTTTAGAAGATGTTTGCTTTGTTCCGATGATAGACAACCGAAGACTATTTTTGAGGACGGACATTTGGAATATCATCTAAGAACTTTGGTAAAGGCCGGTATTTCACCATTTATTGCCATTGCAATGGCCACTATAAATGTAAGTGATTGTTATGGATTAAAAGACAGGGGAATGATTGCACCGGGAAAGAGGGCAGACCTGGTTATTTTTGATGATTTAAAAGATTTTAAAGTTTCTTCAGTTTATATTTTGGGGGAAGAGGTAGCTAGGGATGGAAGTTATTTAAAAGCAGTAAAGAAATATGATATATCTAAGGTATCTGATACTGTACATTTAGATAAATTTCATGAGAATATGCTACAGATGCCTCTTAAATCGGATGATGTTTATGCAATAGAAATGATTGCGGGAGGAGTATTATCTAAGAAGACAAAAATCAAGATAAAAAGAGATGAAAACGGATACTTTATCTTTGATAAATATAGATGCTTGTAAATGTGCTGTTATAGAAAGACATCATAATACCGGAAAGATTGGGCTTGGAATAATAAATGGCTATGGAATACAATGTGGTGCAATAGCTGCATCAGTAGCACATGATTCACATAATATAATCTGTGTAGGTGTAGATGATAGCGAAATGTATGTGGCTATAGAAAATGTGAAGCAAAATGGCGGAGGATTTTCATTGGTAAAAGATGGTAAGGTGATTGAGAGCTTGCCTTTGCCGGTAGCAGGTCTTATGAGTGATTTGAGTGGAGAAGAGGTTTCAAAGAAGCTTCTTAGTCTTCATAAAAAGGCTGTAGATGAGTTAGGAGTAAATGAAAGTCTTGAGCCTGTTATGTCGCTTACTTTTATGTCACTTATGGTTATTCCGGAGCTGAAGCTTACTGCCAGGGGGTTATTTGATATTTTTGAAAATAAGTTCATAGACATTGAGGCATAGTAAATTTTTTGAATATATTAAATGGCAGTGATATAGCAAAAATCTACAACTTAATATTTAAACTAAAAAAGACTCCGGGCCGAATATCACCGGAGTATAATAAAAAAAAGGAGACTATATATGGAAAAGTTTTTTAAGCTAAAAGAAAACGGAACCGATGTGAAAACTGAAATTATTGCCGGTATTACCACTTTTATGACTATGGCATACATACTGGCAGTAAACCCTAATATCCTTGCTGATGCAGGTATGGACAGAGGTGCGGTATTTACCGCAACCGCAATAGCTTCATTCCTTGGAACAGCATTGATGGCGTTATTGGCAAATTATCCTTTTGCACTTGCACCGGGTATGGGACTTAATGCATATTTTGCATATACTGTAGTTCTTGGTATGGGATATAGCTGGCAGACAGCTCTTACAGCAGTATTTGTAGAAGGTATTATATTTATTGCACTTTCAGTTACAAATGTTCGTGAGGCAATCTTTAATGCGGTTCCAAGAAACTTAAAATCAGCAGTAAGTGTGGGTATTGGACTTTTTATTGCATTTATCGGACTTCAAAATGCTAAGATTGTTATTGGTGGTGCTACACTTGTAGAGTTGTTCTCATTAAAGGGATATAATGCTGTACATGGAGCTGAAGGTGTGGTAGCTACAGCTAATGATGTAGGTATTACAGTTATTATCGCTATAATCGGTATTCTTATTACAGCATTCATGGTTGTAAAAGAAGTAAAGGGAAATATCTTACTTGGTATATTGGCAACATGGGTTCTAGGCATAATCGCTCAGGTTACAGGTTTGTATGTTCCAAACCCTGCACTAGGCTTTTACAGTGTATTGCCTGATTTTTCAAATGGACTTAGTATACCTAGTATCGGACCGGTTTTATTCAAACTTGAGTTCCATAAGATTGCAACACTTGAGTTTGTAGTGGTAATGTTCGCATTCTTATTCGTAGATATGTTTGATACTATCGGTACATTGATTGGTGTATCTACAAAGGCGGGAATGCTTGATAAAGACGGCAAGCTTCCACATATCAAGGGCGCTTTACTTGCAGACGCTGTAGCTACTACAGCAGGTGCAGTGCTTGGTACAACAACAGTTACAACATTCGTTGAGTCAGCTTCAGGTGTTTCTGAGGGTGGAAGAACAGGCCTTACAGCAATGACAACGGCAGTTCTCTTTGCAGCTTCATTGTTATTATCACCTATATTCCTTGCTATACCTGCATTTGCGACAGCACCGGCTCTTATCGTTGTTGGATTCTACATGTTCTCAAATGTAGTACACATTGATTTCTCAGATATGACAGAGGCTATTCCTTGCTATATCTGTATACTTGCAATGCCACTCTTCTACAGTATTTCAGAGGGTATTTCAATGGGAATCATATCTTATGTGTTTATAAATGCTGTTACAGGAAAGGCTAAGAAGGTTACACCTCTTATGTATATACTTTCAATAATGTTTATAGCAAAGTATTTCTTATTATAGATTTGACTAAATTTTCACTGCCTAAAAATATTTTCAAAAAGAGATATGGGGAGACTCATATCTCTTTTTTAATGGAATATACATAAAATTGTAATGCTTTATATAGTATGTACAAAAAATAGATCTATAAAATGTATAGTTCTAACAATGCCATCATGAAGTTGAGAAAATAGAAACAGAATTATACTTAACTATTGAAATTATTATTCAAAAATGGTAAGATACTTTCAGATGGAGGAAGTAAAAATGAATGACAAAATCAAAAGCCTAGAGGGTAGACTGATTGTTTCATGTCAGGCACTGGAAAATGAACCATTACATTCAGACTTCATTATGGGAAGAATGGCTCTTGCAGCAAAAGAGGGTGGAGCGTGTGGCATCAGGGCAAATACTATTGTAGACATAAAGAGATACAAAGACAAGTGGATTTGCCTATCATAGGTATTATAAAGAGGGTTTATCCTGATAGTGAGGTTTATATAACACCTACTATGGATGAAGTGGATGCATTGGTGAATGCAGGCGTGGATATAATAGCATTGGATGCAACGAATAGACCCAGACCGAATAATAGGAGTTTAAAGGATTTCTTTGGTGATGTTAGAGCAAAATATCCGGATGTATTGTTTATGGCAGACTGTTCTACTGAAGAAGAAGCGATTTTTGCAGATGAACTTGGTTTTGATTTCATTGGTACAACTATGGTTGGTTACACTAAGGAGAGTGAGGGACTGAGGATAGAGGAAAATGATTTTGAAATATTGAGAAATATCCTTGCTAAGGTAAAACATAAAGTTATAGCGGAAGGTAATATAAATACACCTGAGAAATGTAAGAGAGTAATAGAACTTGGAGCATTTAGCGTTGTAGTTGGTTCTATAATTACCAGACCTCAGCTTATAACCAGAGAATTTTCAAAAGTACTTGAAAAGGTGTAATAATATATTTGAACTTTATTTGTGACAGCTATATGTGTCACAAAAGTAAATAAAATTAGAGTCAAAGACTCAATTAGGAGGAAATATGAAGAAATTATTGTTAACAGGTTTAGCAGTTACTGCGGCAGGAATGCTTGCAGCTTGTGGAGGAGGAAAGGCAGAGCCGGCAGCTACAAAAGCGGCAGCAGAGGATTCAAAGGCAGAGACAAAGAAGGAAGCTGCTGAAACTAAGGAAGCATCAGGTGATGCAGCTGAGCTTTCACTTTGGACATATCCTGTTGGAAAATGGGGAGATGCGGCAACAGTTGATGGAATCATCAAGAAGTTCAATGAGAAATATCCTGATATTAAGGTGACTGTAGAGTATCTTGATTATCAAAATGGTGATGATCAGATAAATACCGCTATAGAGGGAAGCAGGCACCTGATATCGTACTTGAGGGACCGGAGAGACTTGTAGCAAACTGGGGTGCAAAGGGACTTATGGTAGATCTGTCAGACATGTTTGAGAAGGATGCCGCAGCAGATATTTATGATCCTGTAAAGGCAGCTTGCAAGAGTCCTACAGGTGCATACTATGAGTATCCTGCATTTAGGGTTGCACATTGTATGGCTATAAACAAGACCATGTTTGAGAAGGCAGATGCTTTACAGTATCTGGATCTGGATACACATACTTGGACAACTGAGAACTTTTTAAAGGCGGTTCAGGCTGTATATGATTCAGGACAGGAAAATGTTGGTGCTATTTACTGTGCTTCACAGGGCGGCGACCAGGGAACAAGAGCTTTGGTTAATAACCTTTATTCAGGCACATTTACAGATAAAGATCATACAAAGTATACAGCTGATTCAGCTGAGAATATAAAGCTTTACAGGCAATTGTTGATCAGTCAGGTCTTAATTTCGACCCATCTATCGCAGGTGGAGATGAGATTAAATTGTTTAGAAACGGTACTTTAGCAATGTCATTCTGCTGGAATGCTGCACAGCAGACAAATTCAGACAATGGTGAGGCAGGAAAGACAAATACCGGAGATGAGATAATACCTATGTTGTTCCCAAGTGATGATGGTGTTACAGAGCTTTGTGGCGGTATCTGGGGATATGGAATCTTTGACAATGGAGATGAAGGAAAGATTGCAGCTGCTAAGACATTTATAGATTTCGTATGTAATGATGAGGCAGCGGTTAAGGAAAGCGTAAAGGCTTCAGGAGTCTTCCCTGTAAGACCATCTGTAACAGGCGTATACGAAGGAACAGAAACAGCTGATACAATGAAACTCTTTGAAGAGAAGTTTATGCCTTCAATGGGTGACTACTATCAGGTAACAAAGGGATGGACTACAGCTCGTACAGAGTGGTGGAACATGCTTCAGAGAATCGGCACAGGTGGTGATGTGGCAACAGAAGTGGCAACATTTACAGCTAATGCAAATGCGGCAGCAGCACAATAAAAAAGTTATTATATTGACTGCTCTTTTAAAATAAGTTAGATGATCTAACATGTTATAAAAATGTTGCTAAAGATTTTTCTTTAGCAACATTTTTTAGAAAGGGGAAACATGGCAAAGGGGGTTTATACCACCAGATCAAGGAATTGGTAAGAAGAGAAACAATGTCAGCATACATGTTCTTATTACCAAGTTTAATATTCTTTATCGGTTTTGTAATAATACCAATGATTATATGTATTTATACCAGTTTCTTTGATTCTACAATGGGTAAAGATGCAAAGGATGTTTTTATCGGACTTGGAAATTATATAGAACTGTTTAAAGACGTTATTTTTATAAAGGCGTTAAAGAATACTTTTGTTATAGTAATTATTTCGGTTCCGGTGGTTTGTATATTTTCATTATGGGTATCTTCTGTAATATATAATATTAATGACAAGGTACTTTCTGTTTTCAGATGTATTTTCTATCTTCCTGTAGTTACAGGTTCAGTGGCTGTTACAGTTGTTTGGAAGTGGATGTACAATAATTATTATGGTATTTTCAACTATGTTGGAAAGAGCACAGGCTTATTAAAGACAAATATTAACTGGCTGGGTGATGAGAGATTTGCACTTATGTGTATTATTCTTATTTTGTTAACAACATCAGTAGGTCAGCCTATAGTTTTGTATGTATCAGCACTTGGAAATGTGGATAATTCTTTGGTGGAAGCGGCACAGGTGGATGGTGCTAATGAAATTCAACTGTTCTGGAAGATTAAATGGCCGCAGATAATGCCGACAACATTGTATATACTTGTTATAACTACTATCAACAGTTTCAGTGTTTTGCACTGATACAGCTTTTGACATCAGGCGGACCAAATCATTCTACAGATACTGTAATGTATTATATTTATTATATGGCATTTAAGATGTTCAGATATGGATACGGAAATGCAATGGGCGTAGTATTAGCAATATTTATAGCAGTATTGTCTGCAGTTCAGTTTAGAGTGGCAAAGGAGAGATAATATGAAAACTTCAAATTCACTAAAAAAACTGTATACGATAGTATCATTTATTGTACTGATAGCCTTAGCATTTTGCTTTGTATTTCCGCTGTATTGGATAGTTACAGGTGCATTTAAGACTCCTGTTTCTATAAACTCACCTGTTCCTGATTGGATACCTAAGGAGCTGGTACTGGATAATTTCAAAAAGCTTTTTTCAAAACAGATGGCACCTATCTTTGAGATAGGATTTATAAAAGGGCCACAGGCTCCTGCAGCTGTAAGATGGATGTTAAATACAGTTTTTATGGCACTTGCAGCAATGATTTTGACCTGTATAACAGCATCTATGGCAGGTTATGCACTGGCAAAGAAAAGGTTTCAAGGAAGAGCCTTACTTTTCACACTTATAGTATGTGCTATGGCACTTCCGAAGCAGGTTATTTTGATACCTCTTATAAGGGAAATGTCATCACTTAAATTGTACAATACTATATGGGCAGTTATTTTACCTACAGTTGGATGGCCTTTTGGTGTGTTCCTTATGAAGCAATTCTCCGAGGGTATACCTACTGAAATGCTTGAGGCAGCAAGGATTGATGGTGCAAGTGAATTTAAACATTTACAGACATTGTGTTTCAAATGGTGAAACCCGGAGTGGGAGCACTGGCAATATTCACATTTATAAATAGTTGGAATGACTATTTTATGCAACTTATTATGCTAAGTTCCACTTCTAACTTGACAATTTCACTTGGTATTGCTAAGCTTCAAGCAGAGAACTCAACAGACTTTGGACTTATAATGGCTGGAGCTACACTTGCGGCAGCACCTATATTGATCGTGTTTATAACATTACAAAAATACTTTACAAAAGGTATTACTCTAGGAGCTGTAAAAGGTTAGGCTGCAACGGAAAAGGGGTAAAATGATATACGAAAAATCAGTGATTCCAATAATAGAATCAAAATACACACTTTTTACAAACACAGAAAAGAAGATAGCAGATTATTTCTTACAATGTGACACAAATATGGATATAAATATTCAAAGTGTTGCAGAGAAATTATATGTATCACAGGCATCTATTTCGAGGTTTGCAAAGAAATGCGGCTTTGTAGGATTCAGAGAGTTTATATTTGCATATCTTGACAGTGCAAGAGTGAAAAAGCCGAATGGAAATACTACAACTCAGAATGTATTCAATACATATCAGGATTTATTGAATAAGGCATATTCACTTCTTGACAATGATCAGGTGCAAAGAATTGTAAAGATGCTTGTAAATTCCAAGAAAGTTATTGCAGTAGGTAAGGGTAGTTCAGGATATGCTGCAAGTGAGATGGAGAGCCGTTTTGTAAGAGTGGGACTTGATATAGATTCGCTTACAGACTCAGACAGAATAAGAATGCAGTCGGTATTTTTAAAAGATGGAGATACAGTTATTGCATTCAGTATAAGTGGTAAGACTGAGGATGTTATATTCCTTTTGAAGCATGCACATGACAGAGGAAAGAGAACGGTATTCTTTACGGCAGCAGACAGCCCACATTTACATGAATTTTGTGATGAAGTAGTTTTGGTAGCGTCACTTGAATATTTGGAGAATGGCAATTTGATTTCTCCACAGTTCCCAATGCTTCTTGTGCTTGATCTGATATATAGTGAATATATAAATATTGACAGTGTATATAAGAGTGCAATTTTGGAAGATACTGTTACTACATTAAATAAGAAAGAAGATGACAGAAGATTTTATTTGGCAAGACCAAGATAAATATATTTGATATAAGACCTTGCAGTTTATTTTATAAGTGAATCACAAGGTCTTTTTAATTTTATTAAGGTAATATGGCAATAATAAAATAAGTTTGATAATGCATTGTATACAAGAAACATGTATTGCATACAGTTTAAATATTATCTTGAAAAAATAAATTAAAAGCATTATAATGTCTGTGCAGATGATAAGTATAAAATATAATGGATAATTATATTCATTTGGGAATTGCTATAGCAATTCTACTATAATCATTTGTGGATAAATTTTAAAATAGCTATGTCAATATCGGCAACTATTTTTATGAAGGGATGATCTTAGTGGCTAAAGAAAACCGAAATACTACAGGAAATAAGGCATCAAAAAGTGCTGAAAATGCAAATAAGAAAAAGATGTCACCGCAAGAGTTCTTGCAAAAACTTGAAGAGCTTGTGACTAAGGGTATAGCTTCGGATATGAAGCTTAATATTGGTGAAATAAATGATTTTTTTGCCGGTACTGAGTTGAACACTGACAGTATCGAACAGATTTATTCTTATCTTGAGAATAAGGGTATTGAGATCAATGAAAATAGCTCAGATGATTTGAATATTGACATTGATAATATTGACAATATAGATAATATTGCTGATGAGGATACATTGCTCTTAGATGATGATGAGTTTGACAAGGATTCTGAGGAGGATATTGATCTTAGTGCAATAGATCTTTTGGAAGGTGTAGGTACTGAGGATCCGGTAAGAATGTATCTGAAGGAGATAGGTACTGTACCTCTTTTGACAGCGAGTGAGGAGCTTGAATTGGCAAAGAGAAAGCAGGATGGAGACGAGTATGCAAAACAGCGTCTTATAGAAGCAAATCTTCGTCTTGTTGTAAGTATTGCCAAGAGATATACAGGAAGAGGTATGAGCTTTTTGGATCTGGTACAGGAAGGCAATCTTGGACTTATAAAGGGTGTAGAGAAGTTTGATTATACCAAGGGATTCAAGCTTTCAACATATGCAACATGGTGGATCAGACAGTCTGTAACAAGAGCTCTTGCTGATCAGGCAAGAACTATAAGAGTGCCTGTACATATGGTGGAGACTATTAATAAGATGAGTAAGATGCAAAGAAAGCTTACTCTTGAACTTGGATATGAGCCAAGTGTTACAGAACTTGCAAATGCGCTTGATATGACTGAAGAAAAAGTAATGGAAATAATGCAAATAGCAAGAGAGCCTGCATCTTTAGAGACTCCGATAGGTGAAGAAGATGATTCAAATCTTGGAGATTTTGTAGCTGATTCAAATGTTTTAACACCTGAGGGTAATGTAGAATCTGTAATGCTTAGAGAGCATATAGATACATTGTTGGGTGATTTGAAAGAAAGAGAGAGACAGGTTATTGTACTTAGGTTTGGTCTTGAGGATGGACATCCTAGAACTTTGGAGGAAGTAGGAAAAGAATTCAAAGTTACAAGAGAAAGAATTAGACAGATAGAAGCTAAGGCTTTAAGAAAACTTAGAAATCCTGTCAGATCGAAGAGAATTAGGGACTTTTTGGCATGATAAAGAGAAACTTACAAAAAGAATTAGAAGATATAATGAAGAGAGAGGAAGCTTTGGGAAATCGTCCAAGGCTTCTTCTTCATGCATGTTGTGCTCCATGCTCATCATATTGTATGGAATATTTAGATAAGTATTTTGATCTTACTATATTTTTCTATAATCCCAATATAGATGATACAAGAGAATATTTACATAGAGTGGATGAGGCAAAGAGACTTATAAAGGAGATGAATTTTATTGGAGAGGTAAAATTTATCGAAGGTGATTATGATCCAAATATTTTTCATAATAAAATAAAAGGTTATGAGAATGAGAAAGAGGGCGGAAAAAGATGTGATATTTGTTTTGAACTTAGATTACATGAAGCTGCAAAGGCTGCAGCTGATTATGGATTTGACTATTTCACCACATCTCTTACAATATCACCTATGAAAAATGCTATGAAGCTTTGTGAAATAGGTGAGGAAATAGCAAAAGAATATAATGTAAAATACTTGCCGAGTGATTTTAAGAAAAAAAACGGTTATAAAAGATCAGTGGATTTATCCAAAGAACATGATCTCTATAGGCAGGACTACTGCGGATGTTCATTCTCAAAGAGAGAGTCAATAGAAAGGGCTATGGCAAGAGAGAATACTATTTGACGATTGAAATACTTTGCTTTATAATGAAGCAAAGATATTATTTCCAAGATTTAAAATCTTGAATATGAAAGGAAGAGTCTTATGTTAAGTAGAGAAATTACTATTAAAAATCCTTCAGGTTTACACTTGCGTCCGGCAGGCGTTTTGTCACAAACTGCAATGAAATTCAAATCAGATATATTAATAGAGTATGGTGAAAAGAAGATAGTTGCAAAGAGTGTGCTTAATGTTATGGCAGCCGGAATTAAGTCAGGTACACAGGTAAATCTTATAGTTGAGGGTGAAGACGAAGAAGAAGCTATGAAGACATTGGTTGAGGCTATAGAGTCCGGACTTGGTGAAAAATAATTATTATTTCTTAATTTAACATATCATGCTTGACAAATAATCTCAGTAGTGATTTAATTATGAGAACATATTTGGGATGGTCCTGAATATGAGGTTTATGAAGAGGTAATGATATGAAAGAAAGAAAAATCCGCCTTCAGTCTGTCGAAGATGCAAAGAAGTTTGTAACACTTACTACAGAGTGTGATTTTGATGTGGATTTATATGACAATAGCATAGTAGTTGACGCAAAATCTATTATAGGGGTGTTAAGCATGGATCTTAGACATGTTTTGACTGTGAAATATATTGGAGAAAATGAAAAATTAGAGGCTTTTCTTGATGAACATATGAAAGGTATCGAGAAAATAGCTTAAGTATATTATGTGGTATATATCACATATATTTTGAATATGGAACCGGCTTTACCGGTAGTTGTTTTACAAACAGGCAGGTACTTGACTTGCCTGTTTTTTAATACATCAGGTGTTGTAATAGAATTATTTCACCTTAAAATATATATGATGAAAAGTTTATTTGATATTTATGAGAGGTAATAATGAGAATAGGTCATGGATATGATGTTCATAAACTGGTGGAGGGTAGAAAGCTGATAATCGGTGGTGTTGAGATAGAGCACAGTTTAGGGCTTTTGGGTCATTCTGATGCAGATGTACTTTTACATGCTGTTATGGATAGTCTGTTGGGTGCAGCAGGCCTTGGAGATATAGGAAAACATTTTCCCGACAGTGATGACAGATATAGGGGTATAAGTAGTGTGGAGTTATTGAAAAATGTTGCTAATATACTTGACGAGAACGCATATATAATAGAAAATATAGATGCTACTATTATTGCCCAGAAACCTAAGCTTGCACCTTATATAGGAGCGATGAAAGACATAATATGTAACACACTAAATATATCATCAACACAGCTGAATATAAAGGCGACAACAGAGGAAGGACTTGGGTTTACTGGAAATGAAAGTGGTATAGCAGCGCATAGTGTTTGTCTTTTGAACTCGGTGAGAGATGCTCTTTATGTATCTTCCGGTATGAGTGAATGTACACTTTGTAATGACTGCCCAAATAAAAAATAAAAAGGAAGCTTATGAAAATTTTTAATACACTTTCTAAGAGAAAAGAAGATTTTGTACCTATTGAAGAGGGAAAGGTTAGAATGTATGTCTGTGGACCTACAGTTTATAACCTTATTCATATTGGAAATGCCAGACCGATGATATTCTTTGATACTGTAAGAAGATATTTTGAGTATAGAGGCTATGATGTAAATTATGTTTCAAACTTTACTGATGTAGATGATAAAATAATCAAGAAGGCAATAGAAGAGGGGGTAGATGCCTCTGTAATTTCTACGAGATATATAAATGAATGTAAGAAAGATATGGAAGCTATGAATGTACTTCCTGCTACCAAGAATCCATTGGCCACAGAAGAAATAGATGGCATGGAAGAGATGATAGGAAAGCTTATAGAAACCGGACATGCATATGTGGCAAAGGATGGTACTGTATATTTTAGAGTGAAGAGTTTTGAGGAGTATGGAAAACTTTCACATAAGAATATAGATGAGCTTCAGTCAGGTTTTAGAGAAATCAAAGTAACCGGTGAGGAAGATAAGGAAGACAGTAATGATTTTGTGCTTTGGAAACCCAAAAAGGATGGAGAGCCTTATTGGGATTCGCCTTGGTCAAAGGGCAGACCGGGCTGGCATATAGAATGTTCAGTTATGAGTAAAAAATATCTGGGAGAGCAGATAGATATACATGGAGGAGGCGAGGATTTAATATTCCCTCACCATGAAAATGAAATAGCACAATCAGAGTCTGCAAGTGGAAAGAGTTTTGCCAATTATTGGATGCACAACGCTTTCTTAAATATTGACAATAAGAAGATGAGTAAATCGCTTGGCAATTTCTTTACAGTAAGAGATATAAGTGAAAAATATGATCTTCAAGTACTTAGATTCTTTATGCTGTCAGCACATTATAGAAGTCCTCTTAATTTCTCTGCAGAGCTTATGGAGGCTTCAAAGAACAGCCTTGACAGAATACTTACCGGAGTTGAAAACTTAAGAGATATTCAGGCGAAGAATAATAATGCTGCAATAACAGATGCAGAACTTTCTAATCTTGAGATTGCAAAGGTGCTTAAAGACAAATTTGTAAATTCAATGGATGATGATTTCAATACTGCAGATGCTATAAGTGCTATATTTGAGTTAATAAGCTTTCAAATACATCTCTAAATGAGGAAAGCACTGTAGAGTATGCCAACGGGCTTTTGAATATTATTTTACCTTTATGTGATATACTTGGAATAATTACAGAGAGAAAGACTGAGATTCTTGACAGTGAAATAGAGGATCTTATTGAGCAGAGAACTCGGGCAAGAAAGAATAAGGATTTTGCACTTGCAGATAAAATAAGAAATGAACTTCTTGAAAAGGGTATAGTACTGGAAGATACCAGAGAGGGAGTGAAATGGAAGAGATCTTAGATTTTCTTCTAAAGTCTTTTGATATAGAGAAAAGAGAGGCGAGAGAATTTTCTCCTTTGGTATTGGCATATGTAGGAGACGCTGTATATGAGCTTATAATAAGAAGTATACTTGTATCCAGAGGTAATAGGCCTGTAAATAAGCTAAATAAGGATGCAACCTCTCTTGTGAAGGCAGGTGCACAGGCTGATATTATAAAGCTTTTAAAGCCTGAACTAAATGAGGAGGAGTTTGTTATCTTTAAAAGAGGTAGAAATTCATCACCTCATACTATGGCAAAGAATGCCAGCATGTCCGACTATAAATATGCTACGGGTTTTGAGAGCCTTATTGGCTTTTTATATCTGGACAATCAATTTGAAAGAGCACTTGAGCTTGTAAGACTTGGTCTTGACAGATACTTGGAAAATGAAGATATTGGGGTAAAAATATATGAATGAAAATGCTATTGAAGGTAGAAATGTCATTATAGAAGCCTTTAGAGGTGGTAAGACTATTGACAAGTTATATGTGCAGGATGGACTAAAGGATTATACAATTTCCACAATACTCAGAGAAGCTAAAAAGCATGGTACCTATGTGAACTTTGTAGGTAAGGATAGGCTTGACAGTATGAGTGAAACCGGAAAGCATCAAGGTGTTATAGCTATTGTTGCGGCTTATGAGTATGCAAGTGTGGGGGATATTTTGGAGAAGGCAAGACAAAATAATGAACCTCCATTTGTATTTATTTTGGACGGTATAGAGGATCCACACAATTTGGGTGCTATTATAAGGACGGCAAATCTTAGTGGTGCACATGGTGTGATCATACCTAAGCATAGAGCTGTAGGGCTTACTGCAGCAGTAGCAAGAGCATCTGCCGGTGCTATAAATTATACTCCGATAGCAAAGGTTACAAATATAAATAAGACCATGTCTGAGTTAAAGGATGCAGGAATGTGGTTTGTATGTGCCGATATGGGTGGAGACAGAATGTATGATTTGGATCTAACAGGAAGTATTGGACTTGTTATCGGAAATGAGGGAGATGGAGTAAGTGAAAGTGTTAAGAAGAATTGTGATTTTATAGCTTCTATACCTATGAAGGGTGATATAGACTCATTGAATGCATCTGTTGCCTGTGGTATATTGGCATATGAAATAGTTAGACAAAGAATTGCGAAAGGAGCAAAATATGAGAAATGATAAAAGAAAAGTCGTACTTGTAGGATGTGGAATGGTGGGAATGAGTTATGCATATGCTATGCTAAATCAAAATGCAGTTGATGAGCTGGTTCTTATAGATGTAAATAAACTAAGGGCCGAGGGTGAGGCTATGGATTTAAATCATGGTTTGGCTTTTTCAGGTTCACATATGAGAATATGGGCAGGTGATTACAGTGACTGTACAAATGCTGATATAGTTGTTATATGTGCAGGTGTGGCTCAGGCTCCGGGAGAAAACAGAAGAGATCTTTTGAAGAGAAATATGGTAGTTTTTAAATCTATCATAGATCCTATTACAGAGAGCGGATTTAATGGTATATTCCTTGTGGCTACAAATCCGGTGGATATAATGACTGAAATCACATACAAACTTTCAGGTTTTAATCCTAGAAGAGTAATAGGCTCAGGTACTGCACTTGATTCTGCCAGACTTAGATATCTTCTTGGATCATATATTCAGGCGGATCCAAGAAGTGTACATGCCTATGTTATAGGAGAACATGGAGATTCAGAGTTTGTACCATGGTCCAATGCAACGCTTGCAACTAAGCCTATTACTGATATTATTGCCGAATCAAATGGTAAATTAAGTATAGAAGAGCTTGATCGTATTGAGGAAGATGTAAGGACAGCAGCATATAAGATAATAGAGGCGAAGAGAGCTACATATTATGGAATTGGAATGAGTCTTACTAGAATTACAAAGGCAATACTTGGAGATGAGAACTCAGTGCTTACAGTATCAGCAAATTTGCGTGGCGAGTATGGACAAAATGATGTTTTCGTTGGAGTACCATGCGTGATAAACAGTGCAGGTATTCAAAGAATATTGGAATTTTCACTTACTGACGAAGAAAAGGCAAAATTTGCAAAATCATGTGACGAGCTTAGGGCAACTTATGCCGAGCTTGAAGATAAATAAAATATATTTAAAACAAAGGAAGCCTCCATTTATGGGGGCTTTTTTGTTATTATAAAGATATATTAATTATGTAATATTATGTTATGACTATTTACCAGAGGAAATAAGAAACAAATTTGAGTATAGAGACATTATGGACTCTACATCTGTTTTAGATAAGTCAAAGACATTTGAATCAGCCTTAAAAGGAGATTGAAGGTTGTATCGTCGGGTATGAGAGAGCTTGGTCAACATTGTGAAGAAGAATTCACAACAATTGAGCAGTGTACCAAGGGTGCAAGTGTACTTTTGAATGCAGTATTAAAAATGTGATAGAGAGGGAATATTGTAAGATAATTGCGAACATAAAAATATTATTTACTGATTTTATTTTTAGAATAAATGAAAATTTATTCTAAAAACATCGTATATAATTCACAATAAAAACTGATATATATTTATAAAATATAAATGATTTATAAATGCGAATTATTCATAGAATCAACTATATTGTTTGGAATGACTGTATTGTATTTGCAATATAAAAAAAGATTGACATAAAAGCTGAAATATAGTAATATTATATAGTAATACAACAAATTATTATTAATATTATTCAAAAATGATAGTGCATATTGGGTTCTACACAATTAAATATGAAAAAATGAATAATTACACTTTGATCATATGGAATAAGATGTTCAAAAGTTTTATTGTTATGTGAAAATATTTTCAAGGGCTTCTTTGAAAAGTAAATATAATTTTATGGAGGTAATATTATGGCGGGAAAAAGTATTGAAGAGATTGCTATTGGCGAAAAAGCATCTTTTTCCAAAACCATCACAGAAGGAGATGTGTATTTGTACGCAGGTATTATAGGAGATTTAAATCCTGCACACATCGATGAGGAGGCAGCAAAGAAAGGGATTTTCGGAAAGAGAATTGCTCATGGTATGCTTACAGCCGGACTTGTATCCACAGTACTTGGAATGAAACTTCCTGGAGAAGGTACTATATATATGGGACAGGAACTTAAGTTTACAAAACCTGTCTATTTCGGAGATACAATTACAGCAACTGTGGAAGCATGCGAGAAGGTAAAGGATAAATTCCTTAAGTTAAAAACAACATGCACAAATCAAAACGGAGAAGTTGTTTTAGATGGTGAGGCTATGGTACTTCCACCTAAAAAGGAGGCTAATTAATGAGAGTACAATTCCTAACTGCAAGAGAAGCAGCAGATTTAATTACAGATAATTCGACTATAGCTATAAATGGATTTGTTGGAATAGGTGCGGCAGAGGAGATACAGGAAAAATTAAAGGAAAGATATGAGGAGACAAAGTCACCTAGAGATTTGACACTTTATTATGCTGCCGGTCAAGGTGATGGAAAGGAGAGAGCGCTCAATCTTTTGGATGGAGAAGGACTCTTAAAGAGAGTTGTTGGTGGACATTGGAATTTGGCTCCGAAGTTACAGAAACTGGTTCTCGACAATAAAATTGAGGCATACAATTTTCCACAGGGCGTGATTTCACATATGTTCCGTTCTTCAGCATCAGGCGAAAAGGCTACTATTAGTAAGATAGGTCTTGAAACTTTTGTAGACCCTACTCAAGGCGGTGGAAAGCTGAATGAGGTAACAAAGGAAGATTTGGTTAAAAAGATAGAGCTTGAAGGTGAAGAATATCTTTATTATTTAGCGCCAAAGATTGATTTTACGATTATAAGAGGTACTTTTGCTGATGAACTTGGAAATATCAGTTTGGAAGATGAGGTTGCTACACTTGACGCAACAAATATGGCACTTGCCTGTAAGAACAATGGCGGAAAGGTCATTGTACAGGTAAAGGATATAGTAGGTGCAAATACTCTTGATCCAAGACTTGTAAAGATTCCAGGAGTGCTTGTAGATGTGGTTGTTAAATGTACTGATGCATATAAATATCATGAGCAGGTGTTTGGTGAAGAGTATAATCCTGCATATTGTGGAAATGCTAAGACATTGCTCAGTAGAGTTGAACCTCCAAAGCTTGATAACAGAAAAGTTATAGGCAGAAGAGGTGCTATGGAGATGAATGCATACTCTTTAGTTAACCTTGGTATAGGTATTCCTGAACTTGTAGGTGCAGTTGCCAATGAGGAAGGTCAGGGAGATAAGATTACTCTTAGTGTAGAGTCAGGAATAACCGGAGGAGTTCCTCTTGGAGGTATCAAATTCGGAGGAGTAATCAATCCACAGTCTATATTAGATCAGGATGTACAGTTTGACCTTTACAATGGTGGAGGATTAGATGCTACATTCCTTGGACTGGCACAGTGCGATGAAGAGGGTAATATAAACGTCTCTAAGTTTGGACCAAAGATTCCAGGTTGTGGAGGATTTATTAATATCTCTCAAAGTACAAAGAGAATTGTATTCTGTGGTACGTTCACAGCAGGTGGCTTAAAGGAGAAGATTGAAGATGGAAAGCTTGTTATCCTTGAAGAGGGTAGAGAAAAGAAATTCATCAAGAAAGTTGAGCAGATAACCTTCTCTGCAAAGTATGCTAATGATACAAATCAAGAAGTTTTGTATGTCACAGAAAGATGCGTTTTCAAGCTAACAAAGGATGGCCTTTTGTTAATAGAAATTGCACCGGGAGTAGATCTTGAAAAAGATATTCTTGCACATATGGATTTTAAGCCTATCATTGCTGATGACTTAAAACTTATGGATGAAAGAATTTTCAAGGATGCTTTAATGGGCTTGGAGTTATAAAAATAAATAATCATAAATAGTTAGTATTTGTGATAGAGTATGGTTTTTTATGATCATACATAAAAATAGTTTTAAAAAATAGAGGAATAAAAAATGCAGATTATTGGAATTTTAGGAATTATTCTATCTCTTGGGCTTCTTATGTACCTTGCATTTAAAGGCTTTTCAGTTGTTGCTGTTGCACCACTATTGGCTTTACTTGCAGTAGTTATTGGTACATTATCAATGGGAGAAGACCCACATTTAATGGCACATTACACCGAAGTATTTATGGTGAGTCTTGGAAAATATGTTCGTAACTATTTCCCGATCTTTTTACTAGGTGCAATTTTTGGAAAAATGCTAGAGGATTCTGGCTCGGCAGATGCTATTTCAGGTTTTATCACATCAAAACTTGGAAGTCATATGGCTATATTATCAGTTGTATTGTCTTGTTCATTGTTAACATATGGTGGTGTATCTTTGTTCGTTGTTGCTTTTGCAATTTACCCAATTGGAGCAAAGCTTTTCAAAGAAGTTGAGATTCCAAAGAGAATTCTTCCGGGTGCTATTGCATTAGGTGCATTTACATATACAATGACTGCAATCCCTGGTTCACCACAGATTCAAAATGCTATACCTATGAAGTATTTTGGAACAGACGCATTTGCTGCTCCTGTACTTGGTATTATTGCAACAGTTATAATGTTTGGACTTGGAATGGCTTGGTTATCATTCCGTGCAAAGACAGCTAAACAAAGGGTGAAGGATATGGACAGCATAATGAGCATTTTAAGACAGGTGAAGAGAAGAAGGATTTACCTCCATTTATAATAGCACTTGCTCCAATCCTTGCAGTTCTTGTTATAAACTATGTTTTATCTAGAATTGTTTATCCTAGCATTGATGGAAGCTATCTTGAGGCTAAACCATATGAAACAACTTTAAAGGCTGTAACAGGAAACTGGTCTTTGATTATAGCTTTGTTTGTGGGTATTATTATAACAGTTGTACTTAATTTTAAGAGATTTGACGATGTAGTAAAGACTATGACAGTTGGAACTAATGGTTCATTCCTTGCAATATTCAATACAGCATCAGAGACTGGTTATGGTAATGTTATTGCAGGTCTTTCAGCATTTGCAATAATAAGCTCCGGAATAGTAAGTATATCTTCTAATCCATTGGTAGGAACAGCGGTTTCAAGTTCTGTTTTGGCAGGTGTTACAGGATCAGCATCAGGTGGATTGTCTATAGCACTTGAGACTATGGGAAAACAGTTCCTTGAAATAGCAGTTTCAAGAGGAATTAATCCACAGGTACTTCATAGAGTTGCTTCTATAGCTTGTGGTGGTATGGATACATTGCCACATAATGGTGCGGTTATTACATTGCTAGGTATTACAGGAATGACACATAAAGATTCATATGCAGATATCGGTATGTGTACAGTAATCATTCCGTTAATAGCTGTAACTGTAATTATAATTTGTGCAAGCTTTGGAATAGTTTAAAAATGCTATAGTGAGCTTTATATAGCATTTCTTATATATTATTTAGGGAACTTGAAGTAAGACATTGTACTAAGAAAAGGGGGTGCCGTTTGTGAATTTTATAAATTATGAACAGGACGGAATGGTAGGTATCATTACAATTAACAGACCTGAGGCTTTGAATGCTTTGAATTCAGCTGTGTTGGATGAACTGAATGGTTGCTTGGATGGTATTGATACAAATGTTGTGAGAGCTATTGTTTTGACAGGTGCAGGAAATAAGTCATTTGTAGCAGGTGCCGATATTGGTGAGATGAGTAAGCTTAGTCCCGCAGAGGGTGAAGCTTTCGGAAAGAAGGGAAATGATGTATTCAGAAAGATTGAGACTTTCCCAATACCTGTTATAGCTGCTGTAAACGGATTTGCACTTGGGGGTGGATGCGAGATTGCAATGAGTTGTGATATTCGTATATGTTCCGATAATGCAATGTTTGGTCAGCCGGAGGTTGGACTTGGTATTACACCGGGATTTGGTGGAACACAAAGACTTGCAAGATTGGTTGGTGCCGGAATGGCAAAACAGCTGATTTATACAGCAAGAAACATAAAGGCAGATGAAGCATTGAGAATCGGACTTGTTAATGCGGTATATCCACAAGAGGAGCTTTTGGGAGTCGCTAAGAAGATGGCCGGTAATATAGCACAGAATGCACCTATTGCAGTTCGTGCATGTAAGAAGGCTATTAATGATGGACTTGACGCAAAGATGGATGACGCTATAGTTATCGAAGAGAAACTGTTTGGTAGTTGTTTTGCAACACATGACCAGGTAGAAGGTATGAGTGCTTTCCTTGAGAAGAGAAAAGAAAAGAATTTTACTAATTCATAGAATGCTGTTTGTGTTAATAGTGTTCAATTACAATAAAGCATCTTCCATTTCAAATTGAGATGAGGGATGGAAGATGCAAATATTGATAATAAATGTAAAGGTTCGTTTTACATTTGTTTGTATATAGGTGAAAGAAAACTAAGAAAGGATAACGCAAACAAAGACTTTCACTATTTATGTTTGCACTTGGATTTATTCAAGTAGGGTATGATTCATGGATTTTACTTTAGACAAGAAACATGAGATGGCAAGAGCCCTCTTTAGGGAGTTTGCCGAAAAGGAAGTAAAACCTCTTGCGGTAGAGGTAGATGAAACAGAAGTATTTCCAAGAGAAACTGTAACTAAGCTTGCAAAGTACGGTTTTCTTGGTATTCCTGTAGCAAAGGAGTATGGAGGACAGGGAGCTGATCCATTAGCTTACATTATGTGCGTAGAAGAGCTGTCAAAGGTTTGTGCTACAACAGGTGTTATCGTTTCAGCGCATACATCACTTTGTGCAGATCCTATTTTCATGTATGGAACACCTGAACAGAAGGAAAAATACCTTGTACCATTGGCAAAGGGTGAGAAGCTTGGAGCTTTTGCACTTACAGAGCCTAACGCAGGTACAGATGCACAGGGTGCAGTTACAAAGGCTGTACTTGATGGTGATGAGTATGTACTTAATGGCTCAAAGATTTTTATCACAAATGGTAAAGAAGCAGATATCTATGTTGTAATAGCATGTACAGAGATAAAGGTAGATGCAAAGGGAAGACAAAAGAAGATTTTCTCTGCATTTATAGTTGAGAAGGATACACCGGGATTTAGCTTTGGAACAAAAGAAAAGAAGATGGGTATTAGAGGTTCATCAACCTATGAACTTATATTTACTGATTGTAGAGTTCCAAAGGAGAACATGCTTGGACCTGCAGGTAAGGGGTTTGGTATAGCAATGCATACTCTTGATGGTGGTCGTATCGGTATTGCTGCACAGGCACTAGGTATAGCAGAGGGAGCACTTGAGAGAACAGTTGCATATGTAAAAGAGAGAAAGCAGTTTGGAAGATCTATCGGTGCATTCCAAAATACACAGTTTGAGTTAGCGAATATGGCAACCAAAGTAAAAGCAGCACAGATGCTTGTATATAGAGCAGCTATGGCTAAGCAACCCAGAAGAATTATTCAGAGGAAGCAGCTATGGCTAAGTTGTTTGCGGCAGAAGTAGCTATGGAAGTTACTACAAAGGCAGTACAGCTTCACGGTGGATATGGATATACAAGAGAATATGAGATTGAAAGAATGATGCGTGATGCTAAGATTACAGAAGTGTACGAGGGAACAAGCGAAGTACAAAGAATGGTAATTTCAGGCGGATTGCTTAAATAATTGTGCTATTACGAATGGAGGATGTCATGAAGATAGTTGTTTGTATTAAACAAGTGCCTGATACAAAGGGCGGAGTTGTTTTCAACCCTGACGGCACATTAAATAGAGGAGCTATGCTTACAATTATGAACCCGGATGATAAGGCGGGTCTTGAGGCAGCTCTTAGACTTAAAGATAAATATGGTGCAGAAGTTACAGTTGTTACTATGGGACTTCCAAAGGCTGATGAAGTACTTAGAGAAGCGTTGGCAATGGGAGCAGACAATGCTGTACTTATAACAGACAGAGTACTTGGTGGAGCAGATACATGGGCTACATCACAGACTATAGCAGGAGCACTTAGAAAATTAGAGTATGATCTTATTATAACAGGTCGTCAGGCTATAGATGGAGATACAGCACAGGTTGGTCCACAGATATCTGAACATTTAGATATACCTGTTATAAGCTATGCACAGAAGATAGAGATAGATGGTGACAGCGTAGTGGTAGAGCGTCAGTTTGATGACAGATATCATGTATTGAAAGCAAAGATGCCGGTACTTGTTACAGCATTATCAGAGCTGAATGAGCCAAGATATATGACTCCTGGCGGTATTTTTGATGCATATGACAAAGAAGTTACTGTACTTTCAAGAGCAGACCTTATAGATGTAGATGATTCCAATATAGGACTTAAGGGATCACCGACTCAGATAGCAAAGGCATCTGACAAGGTAAGAAAGGGTGCAGGAGAGCAGGTAAACCTTGGTGCATCAGAATCTGTTGATTACATCATAGGCAAATTAAAAGAAACACATATCATCTAAAAAGGAGTCGTTTATGAGACAAAATACAGAAGAATACAGGGGAGTGTTTACATTTGCCCAGCAGGTAGACGGCAAATTGAGCAGTATTTCTCTTGAGCTTATAGGAAAAGGTAAGGATTTAGCTGCTGACCTTAATACAGAAGTAACAGCAGTACTACTGGGATCTGATGTAAAAGGTCTGGTAGATGAGCTTGCAGAGCATGGTGCAGATAAAGTAATAGTAGTGGATGATGCTAAATTAAAAGAGTATCGTACAGAGCCATATACTCAGGCATTATCAGCAGTAATAAATGAGTTTAAGCCTGAGATATTCATTATTGGGAGCTACAGCAATAGGAAGAGATTTGGGACCTAGAGTATCAGCAAGAGTTGGAACAGGACTTACAGCAGACTGTACACAGCTTGATATAGGAGATTACCCATTGGTAGCAGTTGCAGGAAGAGAACAGAAGCATAATCAGCTTCTTATGACAAGACCGGCATTTGGTGGAAACACAATAGCTACTATTGCATGCCCTGAGAACAGACCACAGATGGCAACAGTTCGTCCGGGTGTTATGCAAAAGAAGGAAAGAGTGGCAGGAGCAAAGGCAGAGGTAATAGACTTTGATGCTAAGCTTGAAGAGAACAGCAAATATGTTGAGATCCTAGAGATAGTAAAGAATGCAAAGACAACAGAAGATATCATGGCTGCAAAGATCTTAGTATCAGGAGGTAGAGGAGTAGGTTCAGCAGAGAACTTTAAGATACTTAAGGACTTGGCTGATGCACTCAATGCAACTGTAAGCTGTTCAAGAGCGGTAGTAGATGCAGGTTGGATGCCAAAGGATATACAGGTAGGACAGACAGGAAAGACGGTTCGTCCACATTTGTATTTTGCAATAGGTATTTCAGGTGCAATACAGCATTTGGCAGGTATGGAAGAGAGTGATATCATTATCGCTATCAATAAAGATGAGACAGCACCTATCTTCAGTGTTGCTGACTATGGTATCGTAGGTGATTTGAACAAGATAGTTCCTGCACTTACAGAGAAAATTAAAGCTGAATTAGCTAAGGAAAATTAATATAGATTATCTTTTATAGTATATAATTAATTTTAGTTAGTTATTTTGGGTGGGTTGATTATTCAGCCCACCTTTTTGTTGCAATATTTATTAAAAAATACTTGCAAATGTCCTACTCTTATGCTAATATTGTCAAGTAATGAGCCGGTGTGGCGGAATGGCAGACGCGACAGACTCAAAATCTGTTATTCGAAAGGGTGTGCGAGTTCGAGTCTCGCCACCGGCAGTAAGCTGTGTGAAGTTTTCATGCAGCTTTTTTGTTTGTAAGATGACTTTAAGGAAAAGAATATTGGTTTTTTGTGAAAGCTATAGTATGATAGTGAGTAATTTTAAAAAACGAGAATTAAGGTGAAGAGACTTATTCTTTGACAAATAAAAAGGAGAGTGTAGGAATGAATATTAAAACAATAAGCTTTTTTGGTCGTATTGGCAGAATATTTGCTATCATTTTGGTGATGAGTACTTTGATAGCAACACAGGTATATGCATCGGTTACCCCTATTAAGAGAAGGGAAAATGTTCAAGCTGCTACTGTACCCATTGTACAACCAAAGGAGCTGAGGGGAGTGTGGTTTTCGTATATTGACTGGAGTGAAATGCCATCTGATGTGGAAGCTTTCAAACAGCGCACAGATCAGGTGATGTCTGATATTAAAAATCGTGGTATGAATGCTATATTTTGTCATGTACACAGCCATTCAGATAGTTATGGTTTGAAATTAAAGGCATTTCCGTTGTCAAAGTATATGGTTACAAAGAATTCGTCTTCTACATTTGATCCTCTAGAGTATATGTTAGAAAGTGCCCATAAAAATGGACTTGCCTTCCATGCATGGGTAAATCCTTACAGAGTGACAAATTCAATGGTTCAGTGGGGAGAGGTGCCGGAAGGTTCTATTGTAAAGCAGTGGGCGTCAAATCCTGACAAGCAAAGAAATGTGCTCTTGCATAATGGAAGTTATTATTTAAATCCTTCGAGTGAAGAGGTTCGTAATTATTTAGTAAATTCAATACGTGAGATATGTGAAAATTATGCTGTAGATGGTATTCAGTTTGATGATTATTTTTATCCTTCATTAAATAACAATGATCCGGCAAAAAGCTTTGATAAGCCGGAATATGATGCATCAGGTAGCAATCTTGGTATTACACAGTGGAGAAGAAATAATGTTTCAATGTTGGTAAAAGATGTATACAAGACAGTTCATCAGGTGCGTCCTCAGGCTGTATTTGGAGTCAGTCCGGTAGCTCTTTTATCATCGCTTAGAAGTAATGATTCATACTTTGTAGATATTGATACATGGATGGTTTCAAATGAATATATTGACTATATAATGCCACAGCTCTACCATGGTTTTGAGGCAAAAAATAAAAAAGGTGAGTCTGCTCCACATGCGTATGAGAATTGTTTGAATAGTTGGGTTGAACTTAAAAGAAAGAGTAATAGTAGTGTAAAGTTATGTATAGGTCTTGGGCTGTATAGAACCGGAAAGAATATAAAGGATGGGAATGAAGTCTCAGAATGGCTAAGATACAATGATATTTTATTAAGACAGGTAAAGTCTGCTAGAGAGAGTGGAGCTGTTGACGGATATGGAATATTTGCATATCAAAACTTTAGAGAGGCACCTGCAGCCATTGAGTTGGATAATTTACAGACTGTATTTAATTAAATATATTTTGGGTGGATTGATTATCAGTCCACCTTTTTCATTGTTATGGAAAAGTATATATTTTTGTGCTAGAATACATCAAAGAATTTTATAAGGTTTTATAAAGGTGGTAATATGGACTATAGTAAAGAAGCACTAAAATTGCATGAGGCAAATGGAGGTAAGGTTGCCGTTGTAAGTAAGATAAAAATAAATACTAGAGATGATTTGAGTACCGCATACACTCCCGGAGTAGCTGAACCTTGTAGGGAGATTGCAAAAGATCCTAAAAATGTTTGGAAATACACGGCCAAGAAGAATTTGGTAGCAGTGATTTCTGACGGAACAGCAGTTCTTGGTCTGGGTGATATCGGACCTAAGGCAGCTATGCCTGTAATGGAGGGAAAGGCTATACTGTTTAAAGAGTTTGGCGATGTAGATGCATTTCCTATATGCCTTGATACAAAGGATGCAGAGGGGATAATAAAAACTGTAAAGAATATTGCGCCATGCTTTGGTGGAATAAACTTAGAGGATATTGCATCACCAAAATGCTTTGAAATAGAAGAAAGACTTGAGAAAGAGCTTGAGATACCTGTATTTCATGATGATCAGCATGGTACTGCAATAGTAGTTACGGCGGCTCTCATTAATGCTCTAAAACTTGTAAAAAGGAAATGGCTGATATAAAGGTAGTTTTAAATGGACCGGGAAGTGCCGGTACAGCTATTATAAAGATGCTTTTAGAGTCTGGAGTAAAGAATATAATAGCATGTGATGAATTTGGTGTTTTATATAAGGATAGAGTAGAAGGTATCAAGGATCATAAAAAATGGCTATGTACAGTTACAAACCTTGAGGATATGAGAGGCGAATTGGCAGATGCACTGGTAGAAGCGGATGTATTTATAGGAGTTTCTGTGGCAAATGTTCTTACAAAGGATATGATAAAAACAATGGCTAAGGATCCTATAGTATTTGCTATGGCAAATCCAAATCCGGAGATTTCATATGATGAGGCTATAAAAGCAGGCGTAGCTGTAATGGGCACGGGAAGAAGTGATAGACCGAATCAGATAAATAATGTACTTGCTTTTCCCGGAATATTTAGAGGTGCCCTTAATGCAAGTGCAAGAGATATAAATTATACTATGAAAAAAGCTGCGGCAAAAGCTATTGCAGATTATATAAGACCTGAGGATCTGAGTGCCGAAAATATTATACCTTCCGCACTTGATAAGTTGGTAGCAGAAACAGTGGCCAAAGCGGTGGAAAAAGCAGCTATAGAAAGTGGTAGTGTTAGGAAGTAAATTATGGTAAGTATTAAAGATATTTTTTTGTTCTCGTATAGAGAGTTAAAGAAGGTAAGGACAATTACAACAGTTGCAATGTTCGTTGCAATTTCTATTATATTAGGAGCTTTTACAGTCCCTATAGGCAATTTTTTGAAGATTGGTTTTTCTTCATTGACGACTGTAAGTATAGGATATTTATTTGGACCTATAGTTGGAAGCATATTTGGTGCAATTACTGATATTGTAAAGTATATGATGAAACCTACAGGGCCTTTTTTTTCCCGGTTTTACATTTAACGCTATTATCGCAGGTATTATGTATGGAAGTATTTTATATAAGAAGCCTGTCTCAATAAAGAGAATTTTAGCAGCTGAAATTTTGGTAAGCTTATTATGTAATATATTGCTTGGTACACTTTGGCTAAATATACTATATGGAAAAGCTTTCCTTGCTATTTTGCCGATGAGAGCTGTTAAAAATATAATTTTACTTCCTATAAACAGTTTTATGGCATTTGTTATATTAAAGTTTATGGAACAGCATAATTTAAGAAAAAACTTTGATTAGTAAAATAAAATATAGTAGATAAAAACTGATTTTAAGTACTTGTTTACAGTTCAGGTAGCCCCTTTAGAGCTTTTGTTTTACAATCCTAATCGCAACTCTTTCTTAAAACTTCGCAGGATTTTACGCAGTCTGCAAAAACTCGTTTGTTCGCTTGGGGAGCAGCGAACTGCACTCAAACAAGTCACAAGCTGCTTAATCTGAGTCTCGTTTTCACGAAAGAGTTAAACGCTACAAGGATTGTAAAATTAAAAGTCTCAAGATATATGGTACCTGAACTGTAATAGTACTTGAAAAAACATGAGATAATATAAAAAAGTGCTTGCAATCGGTTTATATGTGCTATCCTAGTATGGCTGTGACATTGATAGCTATGAAACATAGGTTGCCGTTTAACGGGTTTTATGTGGAGCGAAGGTCATGTTGCAAAAACTGGCGACAAGTCACTGTACAAACAGCATCTCATATTGAGTAATTTCGTGGGTTTATATTTATGATACGCACGGAAGAGTGTACAGTCACCGCTTGTCAATTTCTTTTATAAGATTGAAAAGGAGGCGGCTTTTTTTATGGCAAATCAGGTAATGAGAATCACATTAAAAGCTTATGATCACCAATTAGTTGACAGCTGTGCTGCAAGAATTGTTGATACTGTAAAGAAGACAGGAGCAGCTGTTTCAGGACCTGTTCCACTACCAACAAAGAAGGAAGTGGTTACTATCCTTAGAGCTGTACATAAGTACAAAGACTCTCGTGAGCAGTTCGAGCAGAGAACACACAAGAGACTGATTGATGTCATTGCACCATCACAGAAGACTGTTGATGCACTTTCCAGATTGGAAATGCCGGCAGGTGTGAACATAGACATCAAAATGAAGAGTAGATAATCCGCTAATTGGCGTTAATCCTGCTCTAGGATGAGCACATAGTGCTCCGCTGTAGAATAAACCAGGAGGTATATTAATGAAGAAGGCAATACTTGCTAGAAAAGTTGGTATGACACAGATTTTCGATGAGAATGGCGTGTTAATACCTGTAACAGTTCTTCTTGCAGGACCATGTGTTGTCACACAGGTTAAGACAGAAGAAAATGATGGATATAATTCGGTGCAGGTTGCATATGGACAGATCCGTACAAAGCTTGTAAACAAGGCTAAGTCAGGTCACCTTGCAAAGGCAGGAGTTGAGAAGACTGTAGTTGAGAAGGGCGATAAGAAGAGAGAAGTTTTCACAGCAGGAAGATTTATCAGAGAGTTCAAGTTTGAGAACGCTGCTGAATATGAATTAAAGAGTGAAATCAAGGCTGATATATTTGCAGCAGGAGATAAGGTTGATGCAACGGCTATCTCAAAGGGTAAAGGATTCCAAGGTGCTATTAAGCGTCATGGACAGTCTAGAGGACCTATGAGTCACGGTTCTAAGTTCCACCGTCATCAGGGTTCAAATGGTTCATCTTCAGATCCAAGCCATGTATTTAAGGGCAAAGGAATGCCTGGACATATGGGTGCAAAGAAGGTAACCACACAGAATCTTGAAATTGTAAGAGTTGATGCAGATAAGAACCTTATCCTTGTAAAGGGTTCAATGCCGGGTTCAAAGAAAGCTTTAATAACATTAAAAGAGACTGTTAAGAAGAAATAACTAACAGAAAGGAGGAACACAAATGGCTAATATATCAGTATTTAATATTGAAGGAAAAGAAGTAGGTAGTATAGAATTAAATGATGCTGTGTTCGGAGTTAATGTTAACGAGCATTTAGTTCATATGGCAGTTGTTGCACAGTTGGCAAACAAGCGTCAGGGAACACAAAAGGCAAAGACTCGCTCTGAAGTTAGTGGTGGTGGAAGAAAGCCTTGGAAGCAAAAAGGTACAGGACATGCGCGTCAGGGTTCAACAAGATCACCTCAATGGAAGGGTGGCGGTGTTGTGTTTGCACCTACTCCAAGAGATTATACGATCAATTTAAATAAAAAAGAGAAGAGAATTGCTCTTAAGAGTGCTCTTACAAGTAGAGTTCTTGAGAACAAGTTCATCGTTGTTGATGATTTCGCAATGTCAGAAATCAAGACAAAGAAGATGCAGCAGACTTTGAATAACTTAAATGTTAAGAAAGCACTTGTTGTATGTGCTGAGAATGAGAAGAACACTGTACTTTCTGTAAGAAATATATATGGTGTTAAGGCTGCTTCACCTAAGAGTATCAATGTATATGATATCTTAAAGTACAATACAGTAGTTGCTTCAAAGGACGCTGTTAAGACTATAGAGGAGGTATATGCGTAATGGCAAATATTCAATATTATGATGTAATACTTAAGCCGGTTATTACAGAGAAGAGCATGCTTGGCATGACAGATAAGAAATATACTTTCCTTGTACATCCTGACTCAAACAAGACAATGATCAAAGAAGCGGTTGAGAAGATGTTTGACGGCGTTAAGGTTTCTAGAGTAAATACTATGAACCAGGATGGAAAGACAAGAAGAAGAGGAATAACAACAGGTAAGACTGCAAAAGTTAAGAAGGCTATTGTGTGGCTTACAGAGGATAGCAAAGAGATCGAGTTATTCCAGGGCTTATAAGCAACAAGAGTTTGCTTTCCCGATATGAAAATCGGGAAATATTATACGGCATCCTGCCGTGATAAAGTGCGTAGCACAAGAAGGAGAAATAAATGGGAATAAAGAAATATAGTCCATATACACCGTCTAGAAGAAATATGACAGGTTTGGACTTTAGTGTAATTACAAAGAGTACTCCTGAGAAGTCATTATTGGCACCAATTAAGAAGAACTCAGGAAGAAACAATCAGGGTAAAAATAACAGTTAGACATCGTGGTGGCGGTGCAAAGAGAAAATACAGAATTATCGACTTTAAGAGAAACTCTAAAGACGGAGTTCCTGCAAAGGTTGTTGCTATAGAGTATGATCCAAATAGAACAGCAAATATTGCACTTATTTCATATGTAGATGGTGCAAAGGCTTATATACTTGCTCCTGAAGGTCTTCAGGTTGGAACTACAATTGTGAGTGGTTCAGGTGCAGAGGCTAGAGTTGGAAACTGTTTACCACTTGCAGAGATTCCTGTAGGTGCACAGATTCATAACATTGAGCTTTATCCTGGAAAGGGCGGACAGCTTGTTCGTTCAGCAGGAAATGTAGCACAGCTTATGGCGAAAGAAGGCAAGTATGCAACTCTTCGTCTTCCATCAGGTGAGATGAGAATGGTTCCAATCATTTGTAGAGCTACTATCGGTGTAGTTGGAAATGGTGAGCATTCACTTGTTAAGCTTGGTAAGGCGGGAAGAAAGCGCCATATGGGTATAAGACCTACAGTTCGTGGTTCTGTTATGAACCCTAATGACCATCCACACGGTGGTGGTGAAGGTAAAACCGGAATCGGTCGTCCGGGTCCATCTACTCCTTGGGGCAAGCCGGCTCTTGGTCTTAAGACTAGAAACAAGAAGAAACAGTCTAATAAGTTGATCATCAGAAGAAGAGATGGTAAGGCCGCTACTAAATAAAGGAGGAAAGATAAATGTCACGTTCACTTAAAAAAAGGACCATTTGCAGATGCAAGTTTATTAAAGAAAGTTGATGCAATGAACAAGGCTGGCGATAAGAGTGTTATTAAAACATGGTCACGTCGTTCTACAATCTTCCCACAGATGGTAGGTCATACTATTGCTGTTCATGATGGAAGAAAACATGTTCCGGTATATATTACTGAGGATATGGTAGGACATAAGCTTGGTGAGTTTGTTGCTACAAGAACTTATAGAGGACATAAAGCTGACGATAAGAAAGCTTCAAGATAAGAGAGGGTTGAAAGGAGGTTTTTTAAATGGCAAAAGGACATAGATCCCAGATTAAAGAGAAAGAAATGCAGTTAAGGACACCAGACCATCAGCTAAGCTCTCATATGCCAGAGTACCTGTTCAGAAAGCATGTTTCGTGCTTGATGCGATCAGAGGAAAGAATGTTGGTGAGGCTTTGGGTATTCTTATGTATAGCCCAAGATATGCGTCAAGTGTTATCAAGAAATTAGTAGAGTCAGCAGTTGCTAATGCTGAGAACAATAATAATTTAGATCCTTCTAAATTGTATATTGCAGAATGTTATGCAAGTGATGGCCCTATAATGAAGAGAATTAAGCCTAGAGCACAGGGTAGAGCTTATCGTATCGAGAAGAGAATGAGCCATATCACAGTGGTCTTAGATGAAAGATAGGAGGAGACGCGAAAATGGGACAGAAAGTTAATCCACATGGACTTAGAGTCGGTGTTATAAAAGACTGGAGCTCCAGATGGTACGCTGATAAGGATTTTGCTGATTGTTTAGTAGAAGACTACAATATCAGAAAGTTCTTAAAGAACAAGCTTTATTCAGCTAGCGTATCAGATATTGAAATCGAGCGTGCTTCAGACAGAGTTAGAATAATACTTCATACAGCTAGACCGGGTGTTGTTATCGGTAAGCAGGGTGCTGAAGTTGAAAAGTTAAAGAAGGAAGTATCAAAGTTTACAGATAAGAAGGTATTCATTGATATCAAAGAAATCAAGAGACCGGATAGAGATGCTCAGCTTGTAGCAGAGAATATTGCAGCACAGCTTGAGAATCGTATATCATTCCGTAGAGCAATGAAGTCAACAATGTCAAGAAGTATGAAGGCAGGAGTACTTGGTATCAAGGCAAGCTGTTCAGGACGTCTTGGTGGTGCTGATATGGCTCGTACAGAGTTCTATTCAGAGGGTACAATTCCTCTTCAGACATTAAGAGCTGACATTCAGTATGGTTTTGCCGAGGCGAATACAACATACGGTAAAGTTGGTGTTAAGGTTTGGATATATACCGGTGAGGTGCTTCCTCAGAAGAAAACACAGGAAGGGAGCGTAAAATAATATGTTAATGCCTAAGAGAGTAAAGCGTAGAAAACAGTTTAGAGGTTCTATGGCTGGAAAGGCCCTAAGAGGCAATAAGATCACTTATGGTGAGTATGGTTTAGTGTCCCTTGATCCTTGTTGGATAAAGTCAAACCAGATAGAGGCTGCCAGAGTTGCTATGACTCGTTATATTAAGCGTGGTGGTAAAGTTTGGATAAAGATTTTCCCTGATAAGCCTGTTACAGCAAAACCTGCTGAGACAAGAATGGGTTCAGGAAAGGGATCTACAGAATATTGGGTAGCTGTTGTAAAGCCGGGTCGTGTACTATTTGAGATTGCAGGCGTATCTGAAGAAGTTGCTAGAGAGGCTCTTCGTCTTGCTATGCATAAGCTTCCTTGCAGATGTAAGATAGTTTCAAAGGCTGATTTGGAAGGCGGTGAAACAAGTGAAAACTAATAAATATGTAAATGAATTAAAATCTAAAAGCTTAGAACAGTTGAATGAAGAATTGGTTTCCGCAAAGAAGGAACTTTTCAACCTTAGATTCCAAAATGCAACCAGCCAGTTGGATAACACTTCAAGAATTAAGGAAGTTCGTAGAAACATTGCCAGAATTCAGACAGTTATCACTGAGAATGCAAAATTGGCATAAGATAAAGGAGATAAACCGTGGAGAGAAATCTTAGAAACCCGTATCGGCAAGGTTGTTAGCGATAAGATGGATAAGACAATCACTGTTGCAATCGAGGACCATGTAAAGCATCCACTTTATGGCAAGATTGTAAAGAAGACTGTTAAATTCAAAGCACATGATGAGAAGAATGAATGTAACATTGGCGATACTGTAAAAATTATGGAAACAAGACCTCTTTCAAAAGATAAGAGATGGAGACTTGTACAGATAATTGAGAAGGCAAAATAATTAGGTAGGAAGGAGTATCCGGCATGATTCAGCAGGAAACAAGATTGAAGGTGGCCGATAACACTGGAGCAAAAGAATTGCTTACAATTCGTGTTATGGGTGGTTCAACTAGAAGATATGCTCATATCGGCGATATAATCGTCGCTACCGTTAAAGATGCAACACCTGGCGGTGTTGTAAAGAAAGGTGATGTTGTTAAGGCTGTTGTAGTAAGAACAGTTAATAGCACACGCCGTAAAGACGGTTCATACATCAGATTCGATGAAAACGCAGCAGTTATAATCAAGGATGACAAGACTCCAAGAGGTACTCGTATCTTTGGACCGGTTGCAAGAGAACTTCGTGAGAAGCATTTCATGAAAATTGTATCTCTCGCACCTGAAGTATTATAAGGAGGTCTAGCGTGCATAAAATCAAAAGAGACGATATGGTTAAGATCATATCTGGAAAAGATAGAGGCAAGACAGGTAAAGTATTAAAGGTTGATACTAAGAAGAATAGAGTAATAGTTGAAGGCTGTAATATAATTACAAAGCATACAAAACCTAGTATGGCTAACCAGAATGGTGGTATTGTAACTACAGAGGGAACTATTGATATATCAAATGTAATGTTAGTTGTTGATGGTCAGGCTACAAGAGTTGGGTTTGAAGTAAAAGACGGCAAGAAAGTTCGTGTAGCTAAGAAGACCGGCAAGGCTATTGACTAATTGGAAAGGAGGAAAACATGACAAGATTAAGGGACACATATGAGAACGAGATCGTTGCTAAGATGATCGAAAAGTTTGGATATAAGAATCCTATGCAAGTACCAAAGCTTGATAAGATCGTTATCAATATGGCTGTTGGTGAGGCAAAAGACAATGCAAAAGTATTAGACGCTGCAGTTAGAGATCTTGAAATTATCTCCGGACAAAAGGCGGTAGTTACTAAGGCAAAGAAATCAGTTGCTAACTTTAAGCTTAGAGAGGGTATGCCTATCGGTTGTAAGGTAACTCTTCGTGGTTCAAAGATGTATGAGTTTGCTGACAGACTTATAAATCTTGCTCTTCCTAGAGTGCGTGACTTTAGAGGTGTAAATCCTAATGCATTTGATGGTAGAGGAAACTATGCTCTTGGAGTTAAGGAACAGCTTATCTTCCCTGAGATAGAGTATGATAAGATTGATAAGGTGCGTGGTATGGACGTTATATTCGTTACTACAGCAAACACCGATGAAGAAGCTAGAGAACTTTTGACATTATTCAATATGCCATTTTTCAAATAATTTAGGAGGAAGATTTCATGGCAAAGACTTCAATGAAGATTAAGCAGGCTAGACCGGCAAAATTCTCTACAAGAGAATATAGCAGATGTAAAATCTGTGGTCGTCCACATGCTTATCTTAAAAAGTATGGTATCTGTAGAATTTGCTTCCGTGAATTGGCTTATAAGGGTCAAATTCCAGGAGTTAAGAAAGCCAGCTGGTAGGCATTGAACACTTAACGAACGCAAGCAAAGCGAAGCGTGAGTTTAGTGTGAAAGCCCGTCCCGAGCCTTAGTGAAAACGAGCGAAGCGAAGTTTGAACTTAGTCGAGTGGACGCCACCCGGCACACATATGTATGCAGATGTCGAGTGGAAGCATTTATCAAAAAGCTTAATTGAAGCAAAAAAAGTAGTAATCAGATACATTTAAAATAAACAGGAGGAAAAAATTCCATGACAATGAGCGATCCAATTGCAGATATGCTTACTAGAATCAGAAATGCAAATACTGCAAAACATGACTCAGTTGATATTCCTTCCTCAAAGATGAAAATAGCAATAGCTAACATACTTGTAGAAGAAGGTTATGTAGAGAAGTACGAACTTGTTGACAATGGTAACTTCAAGGATATCAGAATATTCTTAAAGTATACAGCTAACAAGAGCGAGAGAATAATAAGTGGATTGAAGAGAATTTCAAAGCCAGGTTTGCGTATATATGCAAGCAGAGAAGAGCTTCCAAGAGTTCTTGGTGGTCTTGGAACAGCTATCATTTCAACAAATAATGGTGTTATCACAGACAAAGAAGCAAGAAAACTTAATGTAGGTGGAGAAGTATTAGCTTTCGTTTGGTAGTCACCACGCACTTAATGAGCACAAGCGAAGTGCAGTGCGAATTTAGTACGAAAGCCCATCCCGAAACATTGAACACTTAGTGTGAAAGTCGTTCACGACACTCAGCGAAAACGAAGTTTGAGTGCTAGTGGAGTAGAACCCACCCGGCAAATGTATGTTTGCCGATGTCGAGGGGATACAATAAATATAAATTAAGTTTCAACTCTAATAGCAGTAGTCATAAAGAATATTCTTTATTGGCTGCCTATTAGAAGAGATAAAACCTGAAAACATGAGTGAAAACTCACGACAAATTTAAGGAGGAAGACGGCATGTCACGAATTGGAAGAATGCCTATCGCAATTCCGGCAGGAGTAACTGTTACAATTGCAGAAAATAATCATGTGACTGTAAAAGGTCCTAAGGGTACACTTGAGAGAGCACTACCTGTAGAAATGACTATTAAGCAGGAAGGTGATGATATTGTAGTAACTAGACCAAATGACTTAAAGAAGAATAAGGCATTACACGGTCTCACAAGAACTCTTATACATAACATGGTAGTAGGTGTAACCGAAGGCTATGAGAAGGTACTTGAGGTAAATGGTGTTGGTTATAGAGCAGCAAAGCAAGGAAACAAGCTTGTGCTTTCACTTGGATATTCACATCCTGTAGAGATGGAAGATCCAGAGGGTATCACATCTGTTCTTGACGGACAGAACATAATCAAGATTCAGGGTATTGACAAGGAAAAGGTTGGTCAGTATGCTGCTGAGATAAGAGACAAGAGAAAGCCTGAGCCATATAAGGGCAAGGGTATCAAATACTCTACTGAAGTTATCAGACGTAAAGTCGGTAAGACCGGTAAGAAATAATAGGAGGGTAAGTAAATGGTTAGCAAAAAATCAAAGCGATCTTAGACTTAAGAAGCATTATAGATTACGTAATCGTCTCAGCGGAACAGCTCAGAGACCACGCCTTGCTGTATTTAGAAGCAACAACCATATGTACGCTCAGATTATTGACGACACAGTGGGAAATACAGTAGTAAGTGCATCAACTCTTGAGAAGAGTGCAAGAGAGGAACTTTCAAAGACAAATGATGTAGAGGCTGCAGCATATGTTGGAACTCTTATTGCAAAGAGAGCACTTGAGAAGGGTATAGACAAAGTTGTATTTGATAGAGGCGGATTTATCTATCAAGGTAAGGTTGCTGCATTGGCTGAAGCTGCCCGTGAAGCAGGATTACAATTCTAATAGGAGGAGAAACATACATGAAGAGACAAATCATCGATCCAAGCAAATTGGAGTTAAATGACAGAGTCGTAAATATCAAGCGTGTATCCAAAACCGTAAAGGGTGGACGTACAATGAAGTTTTCTGCTCTTGTTGTTGTAGGTGACGGTAATGGTCATGTTGGTATCGGTCTTGGAAAAGCAGGAGAGGTGCCGGAGGCTATCCGTAAGGGAAAAGAAGCTGCAACTAAGTCATTAGTTGAGGTTAGAATAGATGAGAATTTCAGTGTACCACATGATTACACTGGAAAATTTGGAAGTGCAAGTGTTCTTTTAAAGAGAGCACCTGAAGGTACAGGTATTATCGCCGGTGGTCCGGCACGTGCGGTACTGGAGCTTGCCGGATATAAGAATATCCGTTCAAAGTCTTTAGGTTCAAATAACAAGACAAATGTATGTCTTGCTACACTTGCAGGTTTAGCAGCACTTAAGACACCTGAAGAGATTGCAAAGCTTCGTGGTAAGTCAGTCGAAGAAATATTAGCATAATAGGAGGAAAATATGGCAAAGTTAAAAATTACATTGGTTAAATCCCCTATCGGTGCTATTCCAAAGCAGAAAGCAACTGTAGAGGCACTTGGTTTAAGAAAATTGAACAAGACAGTGGAAATGCCGGATAATGATGCTATAAGAGGTATGATTTGGCATGTAAGACATCTTGTAAAAGTTGAAGAAGTCTAAAGAAGGAGGTGTAGTTATGGATTTATCTAATTTACAGCCTGCATTAGGCTCAAAGCATAGCGATAATTTCAGACGTGGCCGTGGACATGGTTCAGGTAATGGTAAGACAGCCGGTAAAGGTCACAAGGGTCAGAAAGCTCGTTCAGGTGCTACAAGACCTGGATTTGAGGGTGGTCAGATGCCTTTATACAGACGTATTCCTAAGAGAGGATTTACAAATCGTAACTCTAAGGATATCGTTGCAGTAAACATTTCTGTTCTTGATCGTCTTGAGGATGGTACTTTAGTTACTCCTGATACATTAGTAGCAGCAGGAATTATCAAAAATACAAGAGATGGAGTTAAACTCTTAGGTAATGGTTCATTAACAAAGAAGTTCAATATCAAGTATATTGCTGTTAGTGAAAGTGCAAAAGCTAAGATTGAAGCCGCAGGCGGAACTTGTGAGGTGATCTAATGCTCACAACACTCCGTAATGCATTTAAGGTGAAGGATGTAAGAAAGAAACTTCTGTACACATTTATGATGCTGGTAGTTATTCGCTTTGGCAGTAATTTACCTATACCGGGTGTAAACACGACTTTTTTTAAGAATCTTTTTGCAAAGCAATCAGGCGATGCGTTTGGATTTTTTAATGCAATAACTGGTGGTTCTTTTGAAAATATGAGTGTACTTGCACTGAGTATCACTCCATATATTACAAGTTCTATTATAATTCAGCTTTTAACAATAGCGATTCCGGCACTTGAGGAATTGCAGCAGGATGGCGAAGATGGCAGAAAAAGATAGTCGAATATACAAGATATTTGACTATCGCACTAGCCCTCTTACAATCTTCAGCTATGGCAATAGGATTTGGCAAACAGGACCTTCTACTTCATTATACAATAAAGAGTGTAGTTGTAACTATATTTACAATGACAGCAGGTAGTGCATTTTTGATGTGGATTGGAGAAAGAATAACAGAGAATGGAGTAGGAAATGGTATTTCCATAGTTCTTTTGTTAAATATACTTTCATCATTACCAAATGATTTCAAGAATCTGTATGAGAGATTCTTAAAAGATCAGACAGTAGCTAGAATGGTAGTTGCTGCAGTTATTATATTGGCATTTATAATTATAATGGTAATATTTACTATTATATTACAGGATGCCGAAAGAAGAATTCCTGTACAATATTCATCCAAAACGCAGGGTAGAAGAAGTGTGGGCGGAACATCATCTCATATTCCTTTAAAGGTAAATACTGCAGGTGTTATTCCGGTAATATTTGCTTCTTCAATATTCTCTACACCTATAGTTATTGGCCAATTCTTACAAATAAATAATGGCTCAATAGTAGGTGAGATATTGACATATATGAATTCATCAATGTGGTTTAAGCCTGAGGCACCGAAGTATTCTATTGGACTGATAGTTTATATCATATTGATTGTCTTATTTGCTTACTTTTATACATCAATTACTTTTAACCCACTTGAGGTAGCTAATAATATGAAAAAATCAGGTGGTTTTGTTCCGGGTATCAGACCGGGTAAGCCAACAAGTGATTATTTCTCAAAGATTTTAAGTCACATCATAATTATAGGTGCAACAGGCCTTATAATCGTTTGTATTATACCTATAATAATTTCAGGATTGTTCAATATCAGTAGACTTTCATTTACCGGAACATCCTTGATCATCATTGTTGGTGTTGTACTTGAGACAATAAAAGCAATTGAATCACAAATGCTTGTAAGAAATTACAGAGGATTCTTATTAGACTAATCATCTTACGAAAAACCACTGGGGAAATTCTTCAGGGGTTTTTCGTGGTTACTAATGAAATTTAGGGGGTAAAACCATGAAGATTATTATGTTAGGTGCACCGGGTGCCGGAAAAGGTACACAGGCAAAGAGAATTGCAAACAAGTATAATATACCACATATATCTACAGGTGATATATTTAGAGCTAATATAAAAGAAAAAACTGAGCTTGGAAATAAAGCAAAAGAGTATATGGACAAAGGTGAGCTGGTTCCTGATGATATTACTATCGGAATGCTTTTGGATAGAATACATAAGGATGATTGTAAGAACGGATTTGTACTTGACGGTTTTCCTAGAACAATTCCACAGGCAAAATCTTTGACTAATGCTTTATCAGAGCTTGGTGAAAAAATAGATTATGCTATAAATGTAGATGTACCTGACGAATCAATTATCAGTAGAATGAGCGGTAGAAGAGCCTGTCTAAATTGTGGAAACACATATCATATAATGTATTCTGCACCAAAGACGGAAAATGTATGTGATAATTGTGGAAATGAACTTGTTATTAGAGATGATGATAAGCCTGAAACTGTTAAGAAAAGACTTGAGGTGTATCATGATCAGACACAGCCTTTGATTGATTACTATGATAATGAGAAAATACTCGCATCAGTAGACGGTACAAAGGATATGGAAGAAGTATTCCTGGATATTATTGCAGTTTTGGAATAGATTGTGAGGGGAAAATGGCAGTAACAATAAAGTCTGAGAGGGAAATACAATTAATGAGAGAGGCCGGAATAATACTGGCAAAGACTCATGAAGAATTGGAAAAAGCATTACATGCAGGTATGACTACATATCAGGTAAATAAGCTTGGAGATGAAATAATAAGATCATTTGGATGTGTTCCTTCATTTCTTAACTATAATGGATATCCCGCTTCAATATGTGTATCTGTAAATGAAGAGGTTGTACATGGTATTCCATCTAAGAAAAGAATCTTAAAAGATGGAGATGTCGTGAGCTTGGATGCAGGTGTTATTTGGAAAGGATATCATTCAGACGCTGCCAGAACCCATATAATAGGCGAAGGAAGCGATAAGGCAAAAGAACTTGTAAAGGTTACAAGAGAGTGCTTTTATGAGGGAATTAAGTATGCTATTGCAGGAAATCATTTAAATGATATATGCAAAGCCATAGGAGCGTATGCAAAGGAAAGAGGATATGGCGTAGTTAGGGATTTAGTAGGACATGGTATTGGTACACATCTTCACGAAGACCCTGAAGTTCCAAACTTTGATATGAAAAGAGGTGGAATTAAACTACAGCCCGGTATGACCCTTGCAATAGAGCCTATGATTACGGCAGGAAGAGATGAAGTGGTATGGCTTGATGATGACTGGACAGTGGTTACAGATGATAATTCATTGGCAGCACATTATGAAAATACTATTTTGATAACAGAGGGTGAGCCTGAGATTCTTTCTCTGAGAAAATTATGATAAATACAGGTGATATTGTAATATCAATAATGGGTCATGATAGAGGAGAGTATTATTTAGTAATAGAATGTGACAATAATTATATATATGTTGCAGATGGCAGACTAAAGACTCTTGATAAGCCAAAGAAAAAGAATATAAAGCATATTAGAAGACTTGGAAAAAGTGATGAATTTATTGATATAAAAAATAGTGGTGATAACTTTAACGATGTTAAGTTAAAATATCTCTTGAAAAAGTGGAGGAATAAATGTCTAAATCAGACGTTATAGAGATTGAAGGAACAGTTGTTGAGAAGTTACCTAATGCTATGTTTCAGGTAGAACTTGAGAATGGGCATCAGGTATTGGCACATATCAGTGGCAAACTTAGAATGAATTATATAAGAATTTTGCCGGGTGATAAAGTTACTATCGAATTATCTCCATATGATTTGACTAAAGGACGAATCATTTGGCGTGATAAATAAATAAGACCTTGCATATTATAGTAGTTAATGCTATAATACCATGGCGTCTTTATTAGTAGCGATGAAAGGAGAGTTACAATGAAGGTCAGATCTTCAGTGAAACCGATTTGCGAAAAATGCAAAATAATTAAGAGAAAAGGTTCCATAAGAGTAATTTGTGAGAACCCAAAGCACAAGCAGAGACAAGGTTGATCTGCATAGGAATAAGGAGGAAGTAGGTAAATGGCTCGTATAGCAGGCGTTGATTTACCAAGAGAAAAGCGTGTTGAGATTGGTTTGACATATATCTATGGTATAGGTCTTACAAGTTCAAAGCGTATCTTGAAAGCAGCTGGTGTAAATCCTGATACAAGAGTAAAGGATCTTACAGATGATGAAGTAAAAGAGTTGGCACAGGTTATTTCTGATACTCAGATGGTAGAGGGTGATCTTAGAAGAGAGATCGCTATGAACATCAAGAGATTACAGGAAATAGGATGTTATCGTGGTATTCGTCATAGAAAGAATCTTCCGGTTCGCGGACAGAAGACTAAGACAAATGCAAGAACACGTAAGGGTCCAAGAAAGACAGTAGCAAACAAGAAAAAATAATAGATAATATAGTCTATTCATTTTTTCGAAAAGTAATTTTCGCTGTATGTTTTAAAAACAGGAGCGTAGTAAAGTTTAAAAAGGTAGGTTAGTTTAATGGCAAAGAATGCGTCCACCAAGAAGGTGACAAAAAAGCGCGTAAAGAAACGTTGAACGCGGACAGGCACATATTCAGTCATCATTTAACAATACAATTGTTACATTAACTGATACCCAAGGTAATGCAATATCATGGGCAAGTGCCGGTGGTCTAGGATTTAGAGGTTCAAAGAAATCTACTCCATATGCGGCATCTATGGCTGCAGAAACTGCTGCAAAGGCAGCTTTAGTACATGGACTTAAGTATGTAGATGTTATGGTAAAAGGACCTGGTTCAGGAAGGGAAGCAGCTATTCGTGCGTTGGCTGCATGTGGAATAGAAGTAACAAGTATTAAGGATGTAACTCCGGTACCACACAATGGATGTCGTCCACCAAAACGCAGAAGAGTCTAATAGGAGGTACTAAAAGTGGCAATTAATAGAGTTCCCGTTCTTAAAAGATGCAGATCTCTTGGCCTTGAGCCGGGTTTTCTGGGAATAGATAAAAAGTCTAATAGAGATACAAAAAGAGCTAATCGTAAGCTTAGTGAGTACGGTTTGCAGCTTAGAGAAAAGCAAAAAGCAAAGTTCATCTATGGTGTATTGGAGAAACCATTTAGAAACTATTATGCTAAGGCTGAGAGAATGAAGGGTCAGGTTGGTGAGAACCTTATGATTCTCTTAGAGAGAAGACTTGATAATGTTGTTTTCCGTATGGGATTCGGTAGAACAAGAAAAGAAACAAGACAGATCGTTGATCATAAGCATGTTTTGGTAAATGGTAAATGTGTAAATATTCCATCTTATCTTGTAAAAGCAGGAGATGTTATAGAGATTAAAGAGAAGGCAAAATCATCTGCAAGATATAAGGAAGTTGTAGAGTCAACAGCCGGAAGAATTGTACCGGCTTGGATTGATGCAGATCTTGAAAATTTAAAAGGTACTGTAAAGAGCCTCCCTACAAGAGAAGAAATTGATGTTCCTGTAGACGAACTTCTTATCGTTGAGTTGTACTCTAAGTAATAGGAATCTTAACAGCTGATACTTATTTTCGTATCAGCTGATTTGCTAATAATAGAAATATTTTAGCCTTGAAGTATTAACCAAGTCTCAAATGTTAGAGACATAGATATAGTTTATCTAAAAGGAGGGACAATCGTGTTTGATTTTGAAAAACCCAATATTGAGATTGCAGAGATTTCCGAGGACAAGAAGTTCGGCAGATTCATATGTGAACCACTGGAGAGAGGTTATGGAACAACTTTAGGTAATTCCCTAAGAAGAATCATGCTCTCATCCCTCCCAGGATCAGCTGTCAGTCAAGTTAAGATTGATGGTGTGTTGCATGAATTTTCTTCCATACCTGGAGTAAAAGAAGATGTAACAGAGATCATAATGAATGTAAAAAGCTTGGCAATCAAAAACACATCAAATGATGATGAGCCGAAGGTTGCTTATATAGATTTTGACGGTGAGGGAGTTATCACTGCAGAAGATATTCAATGTGATCCAAGTATTGAAATTATTAATAAGGACCAGGTTATTGCGACTGTTTCAGAAGGCAAGTTCTATATGGAATTGACAATAACAAATGGTAGAGGTTATGTAAGTTCAGATAAAAACAAGGGAGAGGATACTCCTATAGGTGTTATAGCAATTGATTCTATCTATACTCCTGTAGAGAGAGTAAATCTTCTTGTAGAGAACACACGTGTAGGTCAGATGACAGACTTTGATAAGTTAACACTTGATGTTACTACAAATGGTACATTGGCACCTGACGAGGCGGTGAGTTTAGCTGCTAAAGTTTTGAGCGAGCATCTCAATTTATTTATAGACTTATCTGATAATGCCAAAACTGTTGATGTAATGGTAGAAAAAGCAGAGGATGACAAGGAAAAAGTTCTGGAGATGAATATAGATGAACTTGAGTTGTCAGTAAGATCTTATAATTGCTTGAAGAGAGCAGGAATCAATACAGTTGAAGAATTGTGTTCACGTACCTCAGATGATATGATGAAAGTCAGAAATCTGGGTAGAAAATCATTAGAGGAAGTCCTTCAAAAGCTTGAGGATTTAGGGCTTCACCTTCGTGAAAGCGAAGAAGCATAAAAAAGAATAAATAGACATATATAATAAGACCAATGTTTGCATATATATGTTTCCGATGGAGGAGTAAAAATGGCAAAGTATAGAAAACTTTCAAAGACATCCAGTCAGAGAAAAGCATTATTAAGAAACCAGGTTACAGCACTTTTACAGCATGGAAAGATTGTAACTACAGAAGCTAGAGCAAAAGAGATCAGAAAGATCGTTGAGCCACTTATAGCATTAGCTGTTAAGGAGAAGGATAACTTCGACCTTGTGAAGGTAAATGCAAAGGTTGCAAGAAAAGATGCTGATGGTAAGAGAGTAAAAGAAGTTGTAGATGGTAAGAAAGTTACTGTTTATGATGAGGTAGAGAAGGAAATTAAGAAAGATAGACCTTCAAGACTTCATGCGAGAAGCAAGATTAATGCTGTAGTATATGTTCCAACAGAGTTACCTTCAAAGGTAGCCGGAAAGAAGAAAAATACAAAGTCTGTTGACTTGGCAAAGAAGCTCTTTGATGAGTATGGTCCAAAGTATGCTGATCGTAAGGGTGGATACACAAGAATAGTTAAGATCGGTCTTCGTAAGGGCGATGCAGCTATGGAAGTTTTACTTGAGTTAGTATAATATATCAATAAATAGCAGTCTATGACTGCTATTTTTTTGCAAAAATTTAACAGCCTTAGTTTGAGCTTACAGAATATTTATGATATAATTCGATAACTATGACAGGAGATTCTTTTATGATTGAGAAAAAACTTAGAGGATATATTCTGCCAAATATCTTGGCAACTACCGGTACATCATGCTATGTACTTGCAGACACAATTTTTATATCAATGGCAGAGGGCGCAAATGGCATCACAGGTTTGAACTTAGCACTGCCGATATTTGCAATAACTTTTGCAATAGGAGCTATGATTGGTATAGGTTCTGCAACAAAATATGCATTGCTGAAATCACTTGGAGATAAAAAGGAAGCAGATAAATATTTTTCAAATTCATTTATTTGGAGTTTATTGTTTAGCTTACCTTTTTTAATTCTTGGTATTTTTGTTCCTGATTTAGTTTTAAGAGTTTTTGGAGCTGACGAAGTTATTGAGGCTGTTACGCATACATATGCACGTATTATTCTTTGTTTATCACCATTTTTTATGCTGAATTTTACATTTACATCATTTGTAAGAAATGATAATTCACCAAGGATAGCTATGGCGGCAACCCTCATTAGCGGTATTTTTAATATTATATTTGATTATGTACTTATGTTTCCGTTGGGTATGGGAATGGCAGGCGCAGCACTTGCAACAGGCCTTTCACCTATTGTAAGTATGTGTATTTGTATGACTCATTATTTATCAAAAAAGAACAGCATACGTTTTGACCCTATATTGCCTTCTCTTAAACGTCTACTCTTAGCCTGTAGTCTGGGAGTTGTAGCATTTGTAGGTGAGATATCAAATGGTGTGATTACTATGATTTTCAACTATATATTATTGGCACTTGTAGGTAATATAGCAGTTGCAGCATATGGAGTTATAGCAAATTCAGCATTGGTAGGTGTAGCAATGCTAAATGGTGTTTCACAAGGATTACAGCCTGTGGCAAGTGAAACTTATGGAAAAGGTGAGAAAAAAGATTTAAAGAAAATATTTTTGTATTCACTCACAGTGGGTATGATCATAGCAGGAGCTTTAGTGGTAGTGGTAATGGCTTTTGCACCAAATATTATAGCTGCATTTAACAATGAAAATTCTGATGTGTTGGCAGAGTATGCTACTATAGGTATTAGAATTTATTTTATAGGATTCTTACCTGCTGCATTTAATATTATTATAGCAGGTTTTTATAGTGCTACAGGTAGAGGAAAGGAATCCTCACTGATAGCCATATCAAGGGGTATAGTTACAATAATTGTGTTTGCATTAGTTTTATCCGGAATCTTTGGAATAATAGGAGTATGGAGTTCATTTTTTGCAGCGGAAATGTTTACTGCAATATTATGCTTAATACTGATGAGAAAAACTTTTTAAAAATTTTGCAAAGCATGCAATAAAACGATATTCTCATGCATTAATATAGTGAAAGGATGATTTTAAAATGCTTAATTTTGTGGCGATCTTAGAGGAGGGATCAAAAGCTTCGTCAACGGTGGATGATAAACTTATAAAAGATACCGCAAAGGGAAGTATGGAGGCTTTACATACTTTATATGAAAAAACTCATAAAAGTGTATATGCCTTTGCCCTTTCAATAACAAAAAATACTCATGATGCAGAGGATATTTTGCAGGATACTTTTTTGAAAATCTATCAAAAAGCAGCAGATTACACCTCATATGATAAACCTATGGCATGGATTTTTACAATAGCAAGAAATTTTGCACTAATGAAGATTCGTGACGGTAAAAAAGAGGGTAGTTTAGAAGATAATAATGATTTGCCGGAACAGGATTTTTCATTTGTAGAAGATCTTGGGGAACGTATTATTCTTAGAACCACTATAAATAAGTTGGATGATAATGAAAGAACAATACTCTTGCTACACGCAGTGGCAGGTCTGAAAAATCGTGAAATAGCAGATTTACTTGATATGTCAATAAACACAGTACTTTCAAAGTATAATAGAACAATCAAGAAGATGCAGAAATATTTGGAAGAGGAGGGCTTTTGATGAAAAGAGAAGATATTGAGAAGAAGCTCGACACTGCTGTATCGGGAATGATTCCCGAGGATATGTTTAAAAGAATTTCTGAAAATATCGTTTCTGAGGATACAGAAAGGATGAAAAAAGGAATGAAGAAATTCAGTAAGGGATTTGTAGGAGTGGCAGCAGCAGCTTGTGTACTATTAGCAGTAGGAGTTGTAGGTGTTCCGTATTACGGAAATAACTATGTTCCGGATTCACATGTAGATATTGATGTAAACCCGGGCGTTGAGATTGTAACAAATAAAAAGAACAAGGTTTTAGAAGTACAGTCTACAAATCAAGATGGAGCAAGTGTTATTGACGGAATGGATCTAAAGAATACAGAGCTTAAGGTTGCGGTTAATGCACTTATTGGTTCAATGGTTCAAAAAGGGTATATAACAAGTGATAATACAGGAATTTTGGTTACTGTAAGAAATGATAATGAGGATAAGGCTAATCAGGTTAAAGCAGAGGTGTTGGATGATATAAATGTTGCCCTGTCCACCAATGATATAAAGGCAAGAGTTATGAATCAGACTGCAAAGAACAGTATGGATGTAGATAAGTTTGCCAAAGAAAATAGTATATCCATAGGAAAGGCGGTATTTGTACTTAATCTTGCTGCCAAGGATAGTTCTCTGGATGCAAAAGAGCTTGCAAAAATGAAGGTAAGTGATATTGCAAATCTGGTTGTACAAAAGGGAATAGATATCAGAGATATCGTGGATTATGATTCTGATGACAGTATCTGGGAAAATATTGCAGATGCTATTGAAGATATAGATGAAGATGCAAGAAAAAATGCAGTTAGCACAAGTGCCGCAATAAATTCAGCAAAGAACATCAGCATTGAGGATGCGAAGCAGATAGCACTTGCACATGCAAAGATTGCACAAAGCGGCGTTACATTTATCAAAGCTAAACTTGATACAGAGGATGGAAGACAGGTTTACGATATAGAATTCTATAGTGGCAATACAGAATATGATTATGAAATAGATGCCATAAGCGGTGAAATAGTATCAAGTGATATGGATATTGAAAATTATACTATTCCGGCTCAAACAGCAGCACAGCCTGCAGCAACACAGGCAGCACCTGCAGCAACAACAGCCGCACAGTCAAATAACACTGCCGGAGATATAGGCATAGAAAAGGCTAGAGAAATAGCTATGTCTCATGCAGGAGTTTCGGCCGGAAGCGTATCATTTGTAAAAGCAAAGATTGACACAGAGGATGGTGTAAAGGTTTATGATATAGAATTCTACAGCGGTAATGTTGAGTATGATTATGAAATCAACGCCGCAACAGGTGCAATAGTGTCATTTGACCAGGATATTGAAAACTATGCGATACCTACACAGCCGGCAGCGCCTACACAGGCACAGAGTGCGGCACCAACACAACCTCAGACAGCAGCACCAACACAGACAGCTTCAGTTATCTCAGTAGACAAAGCAAAGCAGATAGCACTTTCACATGCCGGTGTTAGCGGTGCAAGTTTTAAAAAAGTAAAACTTGATACAGATGACGGCGTAAGAGTTTATGAGATTGAGTTTAAGGTTGGAAATGTAGAATACGAATACGATATCGATGCTTCGAGCGGTGCAATTATCTCAAGTAGCTCAGAGGTTGATGATTAAGTATATAACCTGAATACTAAAAGAATAGTAAAATAATAAGTTATAAAAGTAACGATAGGATATATATTGACAAACAACTAAAAAGGATTTAGAGTGTAATCAGATACTCCTAACAGGGAAGATATGGTCTGACTTGAAAGGTGGTTTGTGAATGTATTGATATGTGCTTTAGCACATTTATTTGAGTACCCAAAGCCACCGAGGCTTTGGGTTTTTTTAATACAAAAATCTATTATTTATAAAGGGGAAATATGGATAACAGAGTAGCATTGATGGCAATAATTGTGGAGGACAGGGATTCTGTAAAAGAGCTCAATGATTTATTGCATGAGTACGGAGATTATATTATCGGAAGAATGGGTATACCCTATCATAAAAGAGGTATAAGTGTGTTGTCGGTTGCTCTCGACGCACCAAATAATGTGATTTCAAGTCTGTCCGGTAAAATAGGGAAATTGTCAGGAGTAAGCATAAAAACCGCCTATTCAAATGTGGGTAATGCTAATGGCTAAAGATATATCACTGTATAGGACTGACTTTAAAAATACTGAATATGACAGACATTTAGAAATTGATAAAAGTATTGCTCTGATAGAAAGATTAGAAAAAGAAAGAAGCCTAAGTCTTGAAGAATATAGATATCTTGTAGAGAATTTGAACGAAGAGGTATTTGATTATATCAGTAAAAAGGCAAGAATTATAGGCGATGAAAATTACGGTAAAGATGTTTATCTCAGAGGCTTGATAGAGATAAGCAATATTTGCAAAAACGATTGTTATTATTGTGGAATAAGACATTCAAACAGAAATTGTGACCGCTACAGGCTCACAGAAGAAGAAATACTTGAATGTGCGGATGAAGGATACAGGCTCGGTTACAGAACCTTTGTAATGCAGGGAGGTGAAGACGGAAAATTTGAACCGGATTATATATGTAGTATTGTAAAGAAAATCAAGGAAAAGTATAAGGACGTTGCCGTTACACTTTCTTTGGGAGAATATGAGAAAGAAGACTATCAGAAAATGTTTGACGCAGGTGCGGACAGATATCTTTTGAGACATGAGACTGCGGACAAAGAACATTATGAGAAACTTCACCCGAAATCAATGTCATTTGAACATAGGATGAGTTGTTTAAAGGATTTAAAAGATATAGGTTTTCAGGTAGGATGCGGATTTATGGTGGGCTCACCATATCAAAGCTCTTTTACATTGGCTAAGGATCTGAAGTTTATAGAAGAATTTGGACCACAGATGTGTGGTATCGGACCTTTTATACCACACCATGATACAGCATTTAAGGATGAAAAAAGCGGCAGTATTCAAATGACTTTATTTTTAATAGCTATACTTAGAATAATGAGACCGAATATGCTAATACCGGCAACGACTTCCTTAAGTACATTGGACAATTTGGGGAGAGAGAAGGGAATACTTGCAGGTGCAAATGTGGTGATGCCGAATCTTTCACCGCTAAAAACAAGAAAAAAATATGAACTATATGACGGAAAGGTATGTACAGGAGATGAAGCCGCTCACTGTATCGGATGTATTACCAACAGAATCAACAATATAGGTTATGGAGTTGCAAAAGTAAGAGGAGATTATAAATGTTTAAATACGATGTAAAATCAAGGAACGCCGAAGAATTTATAAACCATGAAGAAATATTGGAGACACTAAAGTTTGCCGAGGAAAATAAAAACAATATTCCTTTGATAGAAGAATACCTTGAAAAAGCAAGACCGAAAAAAACGGAGAAAGGTATTATAGCCAAAGGACTTACCCACAGAGAGGCATCAGTACTTCTTGCCTGTGAGGACAAGGAAATCATAAAAAAGATTTATGCTCTTGCAGGAGAGATAAAGCAGACTTTCTATGGAAACAGAATAGTAATGTTTGCACCTCTCTATCTTTCAAATTACTGTGTAAACGGATGTGTATACTGTCCATATCATGCAAAGAATAAGAATATAGCAAGAAAGAAACTTACTCAGGAAGAGATAAAGAATGAGGTAATTGCACTTCAGGATATGGGACATAAGAGACTTGCCATAGAATCAGGTGAGGATCCTATAAACAGTCCTATTGAGTATATACTTGAATCTATAAAAACAATCTACAGTATAAAGCATAAAAACGGTGCTATAAGAAGAGCAAATGTAAATATTGCGGCTACTACAGTGGAAAATTATAAAAAGCTTCATGATGCAGGTATAGGAACTTATATACTTTTCCAAGAGACATACAATAAGGAGTCCTATGAGAAACTTCACCCTACAGGACCGAAGCATAACTATATATACCATACAGAGGCTATGGACAGAGCTATGGAGGGCGGTATTGATGACGTAGGTCTTGGAGTACTATTCGGACTGGAGTCATATAGATATGAGTTTGCAGGGCTTTTGATGCATGGGGAGCATTTGGAAGCTACATTTGGAGTAGGACCTCATACTATAAGTGTACCCAGAATTAAAAGGGCCGATGATATAGATCCTGATGCTTTTGACAACGGGCTTGATGATGATACTTTTGAAAAGATTATTGCATGTATAAGAATAGCGGTTCCTTATACCGGAATGATTATCTCTACAAGAGAGAGTCAGGAAGTAAGAGAAAGAGCTTTGAAGGTGGGAATTTCACAGATAAGCGGTGCTTCAAGAACCTCAGTAGGAGGATATACGGAGGAAATCAGACCTACAGATTCGGAGCAGTTTGACGTATCGGATCAAAGAACTTTGGATGAGGTTGTGGACTGGCTTATGGGAATGGGACATATACCTTCATTTTGTACCGCCTGCTACAGAGAAGGCAGAACAGGTGACAGATTTATGAGCCTTTGCAAGAGCGGACAGATCATAAACTGCTGTCATCCTAATGCTCTTATGACTCTCAGTGAATATATGACTGATTATGCATCCGATCAGACCAAAGAGCATGGAATGAAGATGATAAAATCGGAGATTGAAAAGGTAAGCAATCCAAAGGTAAAAGAAAGAGCAATTCAGTATATCAATGAAATTGAAACTACAAATGCAAGGGATTTCAGGTTCTGATATGAATAGTACACCGATGGGAGAGAGAGCGACCATTTGCCTTTTCGGTCGCTGTAATGTTGGAAAATCAAGTTTGATAAATGCTATAACTTCACAGGATATTGCAATAGTATCGGATATAAGCGGAACTACTACAGATCCTGTTAAAAAGAGTATGGAGCTTTTACCATTCGGTCCGGTGGTACTTGTGGATACTCCGGGACTTGACGATAAGAGCAGTCTTGGAAATTTAAGAGTGGAAAAGAGTCTGGAATATATAGACAGGGCCGATCTTATACTCTTTGTAGTGGATGCAGGAAGCGAGTTTAGTGATGATGAGCTTGAATTTTTAGAAAAGATAAAAGAAAAAAGATGCCTTGTTGTAGGAAATAAATGTGATTCTATAGCAGAAGAAGAAAGAACAGATGAAAAAATTGATATATATGTTTCCGCATTAAATAATATCAATATTGATAAGCTGAAAGATATGATGTCTGAGGTTCTTGGAAAAGAAAAGAAAGAAAAGACCATACTCGGTGATATGATGAAGGAAGGTGATATTATAATGCTTGTAACACCTATAGATTCATCAGCACCAAAGGGTAGACTTATTTTACCGCAGCAGCAGGTAATAAGAGAAATTCTTGACAGGCATGGTATTGCTGTTGTGGTCCAGGTAGATGAGATAGAAGCAACACTTAAAAAATTTAATGATATTGCCTTGGTGGTATGCGATTCACAGGTGTTTAAGGAAGTAGATGAATTGATACCACAAAGCATACCTCTTACCTCATTTTCAATAATATTTGCCAACTATAAGGGTGCTCTTTACAATCTTTATAATGCTACAAAAGTGATAGACACACTTAAAGAAGGAGATAAAATACTTATAAGTGAGGGCTGTACCCACCATCGTCAATGCGAAGACATAGGAAGTGTTAAAATACCGAAACTGGTCAGAAAATTCACAGGTTTGAAGGATGAAGATGCGTTGAAATTTGAACTTACAAGTGGAGGAGAGTTTCCAAAAGATCTTTCAGTATATAAGATAATAATTCATTGCGGTGCCTGTATGTTAAATGAAAATCAGATGAAGTCAAGGATGAAGTATGCAAATGACGCTGATATACCTATGACAAATTATGGTATATCAATAGCTTATATGAATGGTATACTTGAAAGAGCAATGAAGCCTCTGGAAGGAAAATTTTAGACAATAAAAATGGATGAGTTAACAGCTCATCCATTTTTATCTAAGGCTCAACAAAGATATTGAGTCTTCATCTCTAAATTGAAGTGAGATTTCAGTAAGTTCATCCGGCGTCTCTTTCATATCTCTACTCATCCAAAATACAAGATTATTGTAAATGCCTCCAATAATATAAGAAAGCTCATATTGTTTGTAAAGAGGGGCATTATGTGCAAATTCATTGAAGTGAAACCTCTTTGAAAGTACATCCAAAAGTAAGGAAGAGAGATTTGCAGAGTGAATGATTAAAAGTTCATTTTTATAATTGTAAAAAGCCATATATATTGAATGTATATATAGTGTAAAATCAATACTTGACATATCAGTAAATCCGTCAAGTGACTCCTTTAAAACCATATCAAAAAAGAATGAAATAATATCATCCTTAGATTTAAAATGCCTGTAGTATGACGAACGGTCAACTCCTGCTTTTTTGGCAATTTCTCCTATTGAAATTTTGGTATAATCTTTTTCAATCATCAGCTCTAAAAGAGCGGTGGACATATAGCCCATCATCATCTCATGTGTAGTATTTTTTCGTCTCATATACATCTCCATAGCAAAATACAAATGCATTATAATATTAGAAAAAATAAAAGGCAATATATATCCTTCATTTTAGATATATATTGCCTCAAAAGGGAAAAATGGAAAACAAGCTTTTATAAATTGGAGGGTTTATTGCTCGTCTTTTTTCTTAGTTGCACCTGCAACTAGTCCCATTGCGATAAATGAACCGAGTAACATCATTATATTTCTAGTCATATCAATATTATCAGCAGTTTTTGGAACAGAGAATTTTCCTCTTGTTTTAGTATTTGACCCTGGACCTGCAGTTGAAGGAACTTTGCTTGCATCTCCGGCAGTGTTCTGATTGCCGGTATTTGTAGCCGGAGTAGTCGGATTTTGTGCAGGACCTTGGTTTGTAGTTGTATTAACGCTTGCAGAACGTTTGTTTGAGCTGTAACTTGAACCACCACCTGAACTCTTTCTTGAGTTAGAATTTGTAGCCACAGATGGAGTAGCAGGCTTTACAGTTGCATTGGATTCAGTTGCTTTATTTGGTGTAGAAGGTGTAGCAACAGCTGGAGCTGGTGTAGCAGCCTTGACATCATTTATTATGAATATAAACTGTGCATTTGAATTTTTTGCTGTTCTCCTTACATAAATTGCATCATTTGAAGAAAGGCTCTGTATGCTCTTTCCTGAAGGGAGCTCAAGTGTAAAGTTTCCTGATGCATCAGGTGTAGCCTCACGATTTGAAAGAGGTGTGATATCAGCACTTGCATTGAAGATATTGTTTGCAACTGCAGCAGTTATAGTGGCAGATGTCTTTGGTGCAATAGTATATTCATATGTGTAGTCATTTAAACTCTCAGCAACTGAATTATTATAAAGTGAACCACCGATAACCTTTGTAGAAAGTGCAGTGTCACCTACTGTAGGGATTTCTATGCTGATTTGAGTATCATTATTGATAATTTTATTTGCTACCGCACTGAATGTAGAAGTACCAACAGTTGAGGTTACTTTAATACCCATTTGTTCTGAGTTGTGGAAAAGTGTCTGCCAATTTGCCGGAAGCTGGAAGCTAAAACCTCTCCATGCACCGGATGTTCCGCTCCATGTAAGTGTAGGTGCAGAAACTACAGTATTGCCTGTATTATTTACTATATCAATGCTTGTAGTTGCTTTAATAGCATCACTGATTCCGGAACCTTCAAGAGATACAGTAACAGTATTTCCTGATATAGTAATAGCATCAGTGTTTGGAATAGCATGTCCTTGAGCTACGGTTGGATGTGTAGCAAAGCTGCCGGCCATAACATTTAATGTAGGTAATGCTGTTGTTGATATGATTGGTGTAGCTAAAGCTAATGAAAGAGCTAAACTAAGTGCTCTTTTTGATAAATTTAATTTCATGGTTTATCTCCTGTTTTTTGAATGATTTTTAATATGCGTTTATTATACATGGTTTTTAAGACTAAAAACAAAAAAAGTATAAATTGCGTGAATTAAGGTATGAAATGCAGAATATTTACAAATATTACATTATACTTACATTTCTTATCTTTTTTTTATAACGGTATTGTTCTATAATAATATATATTATAGAAGACTATTATTTTGATAATAGGAGGAAATTATTTTGAAAAATAAGAATACACTGGGAGTTTTGATGCTACTTCTCGCAGCCTTAATTTGGGGATCAGCTTTTTCAGCCCAAAGCATAGGAGCAAGATACATAAATGCGTATACATTCCTGGCAATAAGAAGCTGGATATCATTTATTGCAATGATTCCGGTCGTTTATTTTTTTAAGAAGAAAAGAAGCTCAAAGAAAGATACAAATAATAAATCATATAAAAAGATTTTATTTATTGCAAGCTTATGTTCAGGTTTTTTCCTATTTATTGCAAGTGCAATGCAGCAGATAGGCATACAGGAATCAAATGCTTCAAAAGCAGGCTTTATTACAGCACTCTATGTGATTCTTGTTCCGCTTATTTCTATTATATTTTTGAAGATAAAAGAAGGCATCAGGCTTTGGGTAAGTGTTGTACTTAGTGTTATAGGACTTTTTTTGCTTTGTATACATAGTGACTTCACTCTTCAATATGGTGATGCAATACTGTTATTTTGTGCATTACTTTTTGCCATGCAGATATTTACAGTAGCACATTTTGTAAAAAAAGTGGATGTCTTGGATTTATCTATATTCCAATTCTTGGTTGTAGCTTGTTTTTCAAGTATTATTATGATTATATTTGAAAGACCATCTATAGAAATGATAATTAAGGCAATGCCGGCTCTTTTATTTGTAGGACTTCTAAGTGGAGCTTGTGGATATACATTACAAAATATTGGCCAGCAGTATGTTAGACCAAGTATTGCCAGTCTTTTGATGAGTCTTGAGAGTGTTTTTAGTGCTATATTTGCCTGGATAATACTGGGAGAAGTTTTGGGAAATCGTGAAATGATAGGAGCTATACTTATGTTTACCGCTATTATATTGGCACAGTTACCTATCAAAAGGACAGAATGATGGATATCTATGATTTAATAAAAAATGAAGAAAGAATATCCTTTATAGGTATGTGTAAGAATGCAGGTAAGACTACAGTACTGAATGAAGTAATAAAAAGATCGCATGAAAATAATGAAAGCGTAATACTGACCTCAATAGGTAGGGATGGAGAAGAGCTTGATCTGGTAACCAATACAAAGAAACCGGAAATATATATTTACAAAGATGATTATATTGCAACTGCAAGAGATTTGATAAAATATTGTGATATTACAAAGGAAATAGTGGAGAGCACAGGAATATATACTCCTATTGGAGAGATTATAATCATCAAGGCTATTAGTGACGGATTTGTACAAATAGCAGGACCTTCCATTGCTACTCAGATGTCAATACTATGTGAGAATTTCAAAAGATACTCTAAGAGTAGGATTTGATAGATGGTGCACTTGAGAGAAAAAGTATAGCTACAGAGAAGGTGAGTAATGTAGCAATACTTTCAAGTGGTGCTTCATACAGTTTGGATATGGAAAAGACTATAAGAGATACAATATATACCACAATGCTTTTTTCACTTCCTAAATTTCATCTTGATTTACCGAAAGATTTTAGCAGAGATACTTATAGAGATAAGTATTATATTATAGAAGAAAACACAATAAAGCAAAGTGATAAGAAAATAGACTTAAGAGAGATATGGGCAAGAGAGAGCGATATGGAGAATATTTTTGTAAACGGAGCTTTAAGCGATGCTATGATAAATTCGCTGCTGCTTTCCAATGCCAAGCTTGAAGGAAAGCAACTGGTATTTTTGGACGGTTCAAGAATTTTGATAAAGTATGATAACTTTGAAAAACTAAAAAGAAGAGGATTGATATTCTCATGTATTGATACAATAAATATTTTGGCAATAACTATAAATCCTTTTTCTGCCTATGGAAATCACTATGATAGTGAAGAGTTTTTAGAAAAGATGCAAGAAATGACAGAATTGCCGGTTATAAATATTGTAAACAAATATAGGGGGTAGTATGGATTTTTTTGGCAGAGGGAAAAATATTGGTTTTGAATTTATAAAAAAAGTAAGATGTTGCCTGCAACTCCTTTTTGGAATGGAACTTAAAAAAATATAAGACCTTTTGGAAGAGATGAAAGAGATATACTTAATGAAGAGCTGAACAATTTAAATAAAGTATATCAAAAAAATATGATTTAGTAAAAATCAGATATCAATACGATTAGAAGGATATTCATGCAGATGAAGGATGTGAGAGGTTCTATTAGATTTGGTGTAGAGAATGTATTATCAGATATAGAGCTTTTCGAGATAAAAATTCTTTTGATGCAGATAGAAAAATTAAAACCATTTATTGAAAGGGTATCCATGGAACTTTCTCTGACAGGATTTAGGATAGAATCTGTAAGTTTCGTGGTAGATATACTGGATCCTGACGGAAGGAGAATACCTACCTTTGCTATATATGATGAATATTCAGATGAACTGAGAGATATCAGAAAGAAAAAGCGTGAAATAGAAATTAAAATGCAGGAAAATGCCATTGCTTTTGAAGAATGGAAGGATAGAAGACTTTTGATGGCAGTGGAAGAAGAAAAGGAAGAAAGAAGGATAAGGGAAGAGTTATCCATTAAACTAAGACCATATTTTGATATAATAATATTGAATATAGAAGTTATATCAAGATTTGACCTGCTTTTAGAAAAATATCGTGTAGCGAAACTTTACCCGTCCTGTTTTCCTGAGATTAAAGACGACATACTTTTATTAGAAGAGACAAGAAATCCATATATATGCAATATACTTGAAGAGAAAAGCCTAAGCTTTACGCCTATCTCAATAGAGATGTCACAGGGTACAACAGTGATTACAGGTGCAAATATGGGAGGTAAGAGTGTTACATTAAAGACTGTAGCATTAAATACATATCTGGCATTATGTGGTTTCTTTGCATATGCAGATAGAGCAAGTATTCCTCTTTTTGACGAAATAATAATGATATCTGAGGAATCACAGTCTGTAACTAAGGGGCTTTCAAGCTTTGGAGCACAGATAGTTGAGTTGAAGAATCTTTTAAATGAGATTGAAAAGAAATTTGTTTTTGCCATACTGGATGAGTTTGCTAGAGGTACAAATCCTAAGGAAGGTGAGGGCATAGTAAGAGGCTTGGTGGCACTTTTAAATAAAAAAAAGGCTATGAGTTTGCTGGTAACTCATTTTGACCATGTGGCAGAACTCTCAGGAAGTCATTATCAAGTGAAAGGCTTACAAGGGACTTTAGAGGATAGAATATCAAAAGCATTACTGACTAAATCAAATGATGATGCAAAAATCGTTGCAATAGCAGAGTTTATGAATTATGGTATTTTTAAGGTGAACAAGGATGTAAAACCTCCCAAGGAGGCATTAATGATTTGTAGACTTTTAGGATTACAAGAGGAACTTTTAGATATTTTAACAGAGATAAATTAGAAAGGCAGGAGTATGCCGCTTACTATTAGGGACATCATTGAGAACAATTTTTTTCCGGGTACAGAGCTTATGACCGGAAGAGAAAATGCCGGAAATATAATCAGCTGGGTCAATGTACAGGAAATACTGGATTCTGTTGATATGGTCGGAAGTGGTGAACTTCTTATAACAACCGGATTTGATTTGGCTGATCATACAAGATATTTCAACTTAATAAAGAGACTTAAGGCAAAGGGTGTAGTGGGTCTTATGGTTCAAACCGGATATTATGTGGACAGTATACCTGTATATATCTTGGAGTCCGCTAGAAAATACAAATTTCCGGTTCTGGAATTGCCGGCAAGCTTTTCGTTTTCAGAAGTTTTAAAGACTTTGATCAGTGAGATAAATAGAGAATCGGTATTGGGAAATCAGAGCTATCTTGACTACAATTATTTCTATCCAAAGCTTAAGAAGAAACTGAAAGAAAGCCTTGAAAGAGGCATAGGAAACAAACAGGAATTGGCAGTGTTAGCTGTTTCTGCAGTGAATGTTTATAATGAAGTAGGATCTGATGTAGCTGAGGCATTTGAAAGTATAAATTCGCTGGTTGTATTTAGATGTGACACATATATATGTCATTTTGAAAAAGGTCTTCAAATGACTTTTTGTATAGGAGTAGAAACCGGAGAAAAGCTTAAAGATCTGATGGATGAGATACAGGTGGTACTTATAAGATTGTCAAATAAGGTGGGGTTAAACCTTTTTGCCACTGCAGATGTTTTAAAAGATAATAGTGGACTTGAAATTGCTATAAAACATTGTATGGAAGCCTTACAAACCTTGCACAGTATTAGAGCTATCAGAGGTATTTGTATTTATGAGCATATGGCATTCCTAAAAAAGATGTATTCAATATATAGAACAAATACTCTGTATTCAAAGGAAAATAGGGTATTAAGACTTTTACTTGACAAGGACAGGGAGTCAGACAGCGATTATATAAAGACTGTAAGATTTTTACTTGAGGAAAACGGTAATGTAACAAGGGCTGCCAAAAGACTTTTTATACATAGACATACTCTAATAAATAGAATGGATAGTATCAAGGATTTAACAGGTTTTAATTTTGATGATTACTATGAAAGACTGGATTTATCGCTGGCTTTGATACTTAATGATTTTTTCGATTGATTTTATAAGATATAGATTGCAAAAGATACTGTAATCTGTATCTTTTTTTATTTTAAATATAAGATATATCACATATTAAAGATGGGATATATCAATGTTTTTCACAATATAAATATTAGAATTATACATTTTGTCCACCAATTTGTATTTTTTTTAATATACAAATAGTCAGTGATAAAAAAATCTTAAGTTTATTGTAATATATAGATACATAAAAAGGATAAGAAGATTTATCTACGTGAGGAGGAAAATATAATATGGTTAAATCAACAATTAGACTTCGTATGAGTGCTCATGATGCACATTATGGTGGAGAATTGGTAGATGGAGCAAGGATGTTGGGACTTTTTGGAGATGTGGCGACTGAACTTTTGATCATCAATGATGGTGATGAGGGACTTTTTAAGGCTTATGACAGTGTGGAATTTTTAGCTCCTGTTCATGCCGGAGATTTTATTGAGGCAACAGGTGAGATAGTTTCATCAGGAAATACTTCCAGAAAGATGGTGTTTGAGGCAAGAAAGGTTATTACACCAAGAACAGATATAAATGATTCAGCCTGTGATGTTTTAGAAGAGCCAATAGTAGTTTGCAGAGCAAGTGGAACATGTGTGGTACTTAAGGACAGACAGAGAAAAAATAAATAGAGATAAATATGGATAAACTTATTATTACAGCATGTATATGTGGTGCAGAGGTCACAAAGGAACACAATCCTAATGTACCATATACAGTGGAAGAGATTGTAAGAGAAGCAAAGTCTGCTTATGATGCAGGAGCCGCTATTATACATTTGCATGTGAGAGAGGATGACGGAACACCTACACAGAGTGCAGAAAGATTTAGAGAATGTATAGATGCTATAAGAAAAGTAATACCTGATGTTATTATCCAGCCTTCTACCGGTGGAGCGGTAGGTATGAGCAATGAGGAAAGGCTTGCTCCTACAACACTTCGCCCTGAGATGGCGACACTTGACTGTGGTACTTGTAATTTTGGCGGTGATGATATTTTTGTAAATACAGAAAATACTATCATAGAATTTGCAAACAGAATGAATGAACTTGGTATCAAGCCTGAAGTAGAAGTTTTTGATAAGGGAATGGTGGACATGGCCATTCGACTTAATAAAAAGGGAATCATAAAATCACCTATGCATTTTGATTTTGTAATGGGAGTAAATGGCGGTATTTCAGGTACTGCAAGAGATTTGAACTTTATGGTTGAAAGTATACCTGCAGGTTCAACATGGACAGCTTCCGGAGTAGGAAAGACAGAGTTTCCCATGGTAACAATGGCGATTCTTATGGGAGGACATGCAAGGGTAGGCTTTGAAGATAATATATACCTGAGTAAAGGTGTGATGGCAAAGTCAAATGGAGAGCTGGTAGAAAAGGTCGTGAGATTAGCAAGGGAACTTGGCAGAGAAATAGCAACACCTACTGAAGCAAGGCAGATGTTGGGTTTAAAGTAGATTGGAGGACTTATGCTAAAGGGAAATAAGTACGGTATTCATAGAGTTATAGAACCACAGGGAGTATTGACACAGGCTGCAAAGAAAATAGATAATGATATGACAAAGAGGTATTCAAATGAGATTATTTGTGATGTTATTTCATTAAATATAGATTCTGCTTCATTTACTCAAATTGAAGAAGCCTGTGATAAAGATATTGAAAAAATAGGAAAAATGATTCTGGATATAGTAAACGAAAGAGGAAAAATGCAAAATCCTGTAACAGGCTCAGGTGGAATGTTTATAGGTACAGTAAGCTATATCGGAGAAGATTTGGATACAGATATTCAGGTGGGAGATAAGATAGCTTCTTTGGTATCACTTTCTATGACACCTCTAAGAATAGATAAAATAAAAGCAATTCATCCTGAGATAGATAGAGTGGACATAGAAGGTCAGGCGGTTTTGTTTGAAAGTGCATTATATGCAAAGCTTCCGGAGGATTTGCCTGAGCCACTGGCACTTGCAGCACTTGATGTAGCCGGAGCACCTGCACAGACTGCAAGCTCGTACAATCAGGACAGAGTGTACTGGTACTTGGAGGTGCCGGAAAGAGTGGTATGCTGGTTTGCTATGAAGCAATGAAGAGAGTGGGACCTACAGGTAAGGTCGTAGCAATGGATTATAGCAAAGATGGCGTAGAAGAGTTAAAGAGAATGGGACTTTGCCATGAAGCTTTTCAGGCAAGTGCAGCACTTCCGGTAGAAGTACTTGATAAAGCACTTGAGCTTAATGATGGAAAAGAATATGATGTTTCGATATGCTGTGTAAATGTAAATAATTGTGAGATGAGTGCAATACTACCGGTTCGAGATGGTGGCTGTGTCTACTTCTTCTCAATGGCTACCAGCTTTACGAAGGCTGCACTTGGTGCTGAGGGTGTGGGCAAGGATATTGATATGATCATAGGAAATGGTTATACAAAGGGACATGATAAGATAACATTACAAGAGATTCGTGAAAATCCTGCAATTAGAGAGGTATTTGAAAAAAAATACGTGTAAATTACAGGATGTAAGGGGAAAAAATGAGAAATAGCAGAGAAAATGGTTTGTTTGCAGATATTCCTGATAATGAGTGGAATGACTGGAAATGGCAGCTTAGAAATAGAATAACTAATGTAGAAAGTTTAAAAAAATACATAAATCTGACAGAAGAGGAAGAAGAGGGTGTAAAAAGATGCCTTGAGAATCTTAGAATGGCTATTACACCTTACTATCTTTCACTTATAGATTTAAATGATGAGAATGATCCGATAAGAAAGCAGGCAATACCTACAGTCTCCGAGCTTCATATAGCGAATGCAGATTTGGCTGATCCATTACATGAGGATACAGATTCACCGGTACATGGACTTACACATAGATATCCTGACAGAGTTTTATTCCTTGTAACAGATCAATGCTCAATGTATTGCAGGCATTGCACAAGAAGAAGATTTGCAGGACAAAATGATACAAGTGTACCTACATCACAGGTAGATGCTTGTATAGATTATATCAGAAGGCATCCTGAAGTAAGAGATGTACTGTTATCAGGAGGTGATGCACTTCTTATAAGTGATGAAAAACTTGAATACATCATATCTGAACTTAGAAAGATTGAGCATGTAGAGATAGTGAGAATTGGCTCAAGAACACCTGTTGTTATGCCTCAAAGAATAACACCTGAACTTGTAAATATGCTAAGAAAGTATCATCCTATATGGCTAAATACACATTTCAATCATCCAAGTGAGATTACAAAGGAGTCTGCTGAGGCTTGTGCAAGACTAGCTGATGCAGGTATACCGCTTGGAAATCAGACAGTACTTTTGGCAGGCATTAATGATTGTGTGCATATAATGACAGATCTTGTGCATGAGCTTGTAAAAATAAGAGTTAGACCTTATTATATTTATCAATGTGATCTATCTCAGGGACTTGAGCATTTTAGAACTCCGGTTTCAAAGGGTATTGAGATTATAGAAGGACTTAGAGGACATACTTCCGGATACTGTGTTCCTACATTCGTAGTGGATGCACCGGGAGGTGGAGGAAAGACTCCGGTAATGCCAAACTATGTTATTTCACAGAGCCCCGGAAAGGTAATTCTTAGAAACTATGAAGGGGTTATAACCACATATACAGAGCCGGAGCACTATGAAAATCATTGTAACTGTGATATATGCAGAGGTAAGAAAGAAAGACATTTAGGTGGAGTGGCAGCTCTTGAGCAGGGATTTGATATGACTATCGAACCTGCTGATCTGGCAAGGTATAGAAGATCACATGAAAAGAAATAGGAGATAGATAAATGAGTAAACTTGGACTTGATAAAAGTTTAATCTCTAAAGCTAGAAACAGTGCAAAAAATGTTGCACTGGATGTCCAAGCCTTTATTGACGATCATACTACAGTAGCTGTAGAAAGAACAGTATGTAGACTTTTAGGGATTGACGGAGTAAATAGTGTAGAAGTGCCACTGCCTAATGTTGTAGTAGACCATTTGGTAGAAAATAAGCTTCTTCCAATGGGAGCAGCATTTATGCTTGGAAACGCAATGCTTGAATTATCCATTTCACCAATGGAGATAGCACAGGGGATTGATAAGGGTGAAATAGACTTATCCAAATTGAAGATTCACTCATCAAAGGAAATAGAGGATATAATAGCACCGGTTGCTAAAGCTATGGTGGAAAGAATTCAGAAAAATGTGGACAAGAGAAATGAGTATTTGGGTAAATTTGGAGATAAAGAAGGACCTTATCTATATCTTATAGTTGCAACAGGAAATATATATGAGGATATAACCCAGGCAGTAGCTGCTGCAAAGCAGGGTGCAGATATAATTGCCGTTATAAGAACTACAGGACAAAGTTTACTTGACTATGTTCCATATGGTGCTACTACAGAAGGATTTGGTGGAACATATGCTACACAGGAAAACTTCAGACTGATGCGAAAAGCATTGGATGAGGTAGGTGAGAAGGAGAACAGGTATATCAGACTTTGTAACTACTGTTCCGGATTATGCATGCCTGAGATAGCAGCTATGGGTGCAATGGAAAGACTTGATGTTATGCTAAATGATGCACTCTATGGCATACTCTTTAGAGATATAAATATGCAGAGGACATTGGTAGACCAGTATTTTTCAAGAGTTATCAATGGATTTGCAGGGGTTATCATAAATACAGGAGAGGATAATTATCTTACTACAGCAGATGCTATAGAAGAAGCACATACAGTACTTGCATCACAGTTTTTGAACGAGCAGTTTGCAATAGAGGCAGGGCTTTTACCGGCACAACAGGGACTTGGGCATGCCTTTGAGATATCGCCTGATGCAGAGAATGGATTCTTATTTGAACTGGCACAGGCACAGATGGCAAGAGAGATCTTTCCAAAGGCACCCCTTAAATATATGCCACCGACAAAGTTTATGACAGGAAATATTTTTAGAGGTCATGTACAAGATGCACTTTTCAATATGGTAACTATTCTTACGAATCAAAAAATACATCTTCTTGGAATGATGACAGAGGCTATACACACTCCTTTCATGTCTGATAGAGCACTTGCAATAGAGAATGCACAGTATATATTTAGAACAATGAAGGATCTGGGAGATGAAATTGAGTTCAAAGAGGACGGTATCATTAGAAATAGGGCTAATGAAGTTTTAAATAAAGCTGCAGCACTTCTTTCAGAGATAGAGACAAATGGACTTTTTGCAACACTTGAAAAGGGAACTTTCGCAGATATAAAGAGACCTTTTAATGGAGGTAAGGGATTAGAAGGAGTTGTTGTTAAGGATAGTGTGTATTTTAATCCGTTCATTCCTCTTATGAAGAAGGAGGTGAAAGATGAGTAGTGGCTTATATAATCTAAATAAAGTCGAGTTTGATAAGACTCTGGATCTTACAAAGCTTAAAGCCTATGGCGATACTATGAATGACGGAAAGGTACAGGTCAGCTTTACACTTCCTATAAAGAATGATGAAAGGGGTGAGGAGGCTGCCAGAATTCTTGCAAAGAAGATGGGGCTTTCAGATGTAAATATCGCCCATAGAATGTCACTTGATGCAGAGTTTACATTTTATGTAGTTTATGGTAGCCTGGTACATACTGTTGATTATACAAATATTCATGTACAGACTGTAGAAGAAGAAACTATGAGTATGGAGGAAGTGAATGATTTTATTAAGGAAAATTTCCACCGAAAGATAGTTGTGGTAGGTGCTTCTACAGGTACTGATGCTCATACTGTAGGAATAGATGCTATAATGAACAGAAAAGGCTTTGCCGGACATTATGGACTTGAGAGATATGAAATGATAGAGGCTTACAATCTGGGATCACAGGTCGCAAATGAGGAGTTCATAGAGAAGGCAAGAGAGCTGAATGCAGATGTACTTTTGGTTTCACAGACAGTAACACAAAAAGATATTCATATAAAGAATCTAACAAATCTTGTGGAACTTTTGGAAGCCGAGGAACTGAGGGATAGGTATGTGCTTATCTGTGGAGGTGCAAGAATCACACATGAGTTGGCTAAAGAGCTTGGCTATGATGCAGGATTTGGAACAGGGAAGTTTGCAGATGATGTAGCTACATTTGCAGTCACAGAAATGTTAAGAAGAGGCTTAGGAAAGTAAAGGAGATGGTATGACAGGACTTATTCATGTATATGAAGGTGATGGTAAAGGAAAGACCACTGCAGCCGTAGGTTTGGCAGTAAGATGTGCAGGTAGTGGAAGAAGAGTCCTGTTTTCGCAATTTTTAAAAAGTGATACTTCAAATGAATTGAAGGTGCTAAGAAATATAGAAAATATTGAGGTATACACAAAAAAGAGTAATTTTGGATTTACATTTAATATGACTGAGGAGGAAAAAATTCTTGCAAAGGATTTTTTTACAAATCATCTAAAGGAAATTATTCATCTTGCCAAGGAAAAGGAAGTGGACTTATTGGTAATGGATGAGGTAATAGATGCTTATAACCTAAATATGGTAGAGCATGATATACTTCTAGATTTTTTGAAATCCCGCCCCAAAAATCTTGAAATTGTTATGACAGGAAGAAATCCTAAGGAGGAAATAGTAGAGCTTGCGGATTATCTGACACATTTTCAAAAGGTTAAGCATCCGTTTGACAAGGGCATAAGAGCCCGTGTCGGAATAGAAATGTAAAAGAGAGGAAAAGGTATGAATAGTGGTAATGACACTTATAATCCGGGGTTTTTTAGAAATAAAAATCATACTTGCTATGTTTAGCAATCTTAATTGTAGTTTTGTGTCCAATGATAGTCTATGGTGCAGAGGCTGAAGCACCTAAGCCTGCTCTATATGCAACATTTTGGTCACTGATACCGCCACTTATAGCTATTGTACTTGCTCTTATTAGTAAGGAAGTATATAGTTCACTTGCAATCGGACTTATTTTCGGTGGTATGTTGGCATCAGGATTCAAGTTTGAAGGAACAATGAAGGCCATATTTGAAAATGGATTTGTTTCAGTTTTATCCAGTGCTTACAATGTAGGTATTTTGATTTTCCTTGTTATTTTGGGAATGGTTGTTGCTCTTATGAATAAGACCGGCGGTTCAGATGCTTTTGGAAAATGGGCTTCAAAGAGAATTAAGACAAGAGTGGGAGCACAGCTTACATCAATACTTCTTGGTTGTCTTATATTTATAGATGACTATTTTAACTGCCTCACAGTTGGTAGTGTTATGAGGCCTGTTACAGATAAGCATCAGGTTTCAAGAGCCAAGTTGGCATATTTGATAGATGCTACAGCTGCTCCGGTATGTATTATTTCACCTATTTCATCTTGGGCTGCTGCAGTTACAGGATTCGTTGATGGAGAAGACGGATTTGCACTTTTTGTAAAGGCAATTCCTTTCAACTACTATGCACTTCTTACAATCGTAATGATGATTGTTATTACAGTATGGAAATTTGACTTTGGTCCTATGAGGCTTCATGAGGATAATGCAAAGAAGGGTGATCTCTTTACAACAGGAGAAGAGAAGTTTGAAGATCTTGATAGATGTGAGCATAAAAATGGTAAGCTTATAGATATGCTCTTCCCGATAGTTGCACTTATTATTTGTTGTGTTATTGGAATGCTTTATACAGGTGGAATATTCAGTGGTGCAGGCATTGTTGAAGCTTTCTCAAATTGTGATGCTTCCGTTGGACTTTCAATGGGTAGCTTTGTAGCACTTATCATCACATTAGCATTCTATATAGCAAGAAGATCACTTAAGTTTTCAGAATGTATGGATTGTTTACCTGCAGGATTTAAGGCAATGGTACCTGCAATTCTTATTCTTACATTTGCTTGGTCATTAAAGTCTATTACAGATGTATTGGGAGCAAAGGAGTTTGTTGCTACAATGATGGAACATTCAGCTAAAGGTATGCAATTACTGCTTCCGGCAATCATATTTGTAGTAGCAGTTTGTTTGGCTTTCTCAACAGGAACATCTTGGGGAACATTCGGTATACTTATACCTATAGTTGTTGCTGTATTTGCAGGAAAAGATTCACAGATGATGATAATTTCTATCTCAGCATGTATGGCAGGTGCTGTTTGTGGTGATCACTGTTCACCTATATCAGATACGACAATCATGGCGAGTGCAGGTGCACAGTCAAATCATATTAACCATGTAAATACACAGTTACCATATGCAATGTTGGTTGCAGCAGTATCATTTGTGAGTTATATAATAGCAGCTTTTGTAAAGAATGCAATTATATCACTTGTAATAGCGGTAGCATTGATGGTTGGTGTACTCTTTATCATAAAGAAAGTTACATATAAAGAAGGCACAGAAAGGTGGCTTAAATATATATACTCCCTCAACAAAAAGGTTGGGGGAGTTTTTTATATAATAGATATTTTATAAAATAAATATTGTGAAATAATGTTTTATTACTCAATTAAATACTGATTAAGTAATAAATTTATGCAAATAGCCCAAAACCCTTGTAAATACTGGATTCTTAGGTTGAATTAAAACTAAAAAAGTTAGTAAAAAATGTATTTAACGATAACAAACGATAACAAACTATGGAGCTTGTATTTTAGCAAGCTCCTGTTTTTGTTTTTCCAAATCCGCATGCCCATATACTCTATTTGTAACGTCACTGAATGCGTGTCCTAGCATTCTCTTCTTTTCAGTTTCGTTTACATCATACTTATCACATAGCATAGAAAATGTATGTCTACAATCGTGAGCAGTGTGTTTTATGATATTATGTTCTTTTAAAAATTTATCAAGGTGATATATGAATTTAGCATATGAAAAGGGGGGTATTTTACCATATTCTTTAATACTTGATCCTACGAGATCATATATACAAGTATGTATTGGGACAGTCCTATCCTTTCCCGCTTTCGTTTTACTACCACCTTTAAAGTACATCTCTTCCAAGTTTACTTCCATATTCTCATATTCTCTAATTCTAAACCCGGAATAAATCATAATAAGTAGGAATCTTGCAATTCTATCATCTTTGTTATCCCAAAGTGTTTGTATTTCGTCTTCAGAGAATGGTATACCGTGTTCATCATCATCTTTTTCCTTAATGCTAACATTGGTTGAGATGTCTTTATCTATGATTTCATTAATTACTGCATACTTGCAAATCTGATGAAATAGCAGTACTACAAGTTCTTTACTAGAATGTTTTAAAGGTAACTCATCTACTATTTGTTGTAAATCAATATGTTTTAAATTCTTAAAGGTTTTATCGTGTAGAGGTGCACAGTTTTTAAATGCACTTTTCGTTGCTTGTTTACTCTGGTCACTATAAACCCTTTTTGTTTGATTATATTTGTCATTATAAAATCTATCATAGACTTCACTAAAGGTTAGTCCGTCACCCTTTAGGTAACTAGGTGCAATCATTCTAGCGATATTGTTTACTATATCTTCTACCATTGACTTATTGACATTATCCGGTAATACCTCTGGGATTTCATCACCACGGTTATAGTACCGGCGTGATACATAACTAGGACTGAAAATCCCTTATTCCAGGTATCAACATACGCAATAGGTTTAGAATAGGCGGATTCGCCATTGCTGTACATATGTGTAGACGGTGCAAGTACCGCATATGGATTTCTTCGTCCTTTACCTAAGTACCTTATACTACCAAACCCATTAGGCAGTCTTGGATAGGTCTTTCTTTTCATAGTGTCACTCCTTAAACTTGTCGATTTCAACCGGTTTTTAGTTTCAATAATTCAGCCGGATATACCATAGTACACTCCGTACCGTCCGGGATAAGTAATTCGGCTGCAAAAAGGTTCGCCTCCTGTTCTATCTTAGATGTTAGTAAGAGTGTATGATTTTTAATAAACGCACAATCTTTGGTACGATGTAAAAAAGCGTGTCCAAGTTCATGTGATAACACTACATTGAACATATCCGTATCCAGTAAATCTTCGTTTATAAATATCCATTTTTTGTGCTTGATAAGTCTATAAAATCCAGAAAATTCACCTAATGAACAAATCTGTATACCAATATTAGCAAATTTAGCAATCCTCATTGGATCTCTACTACCCGTCATTTTCTCATAGTATGCAATTATAGTTTTAATTTTCTTGCGTATTTTTGTGTTCACTCTGTTCACCTTTTTTATTTTTGTAAGGATTGTATTTAACTTTGTTTTCCTTTTTGGTTTCAATCAGTGCGTACTCTAAAGCATTTCTAAGCAGTTCCATAGAGGTTTCGCTGAGTTCTTGCCCATTGTACATGAGAGGGCTATCTGTGCCATTTGCAAGCTGTTCCATCATTTCGTCCAGGCTCTTTGCAATATCTCTTTTATCGCGTTCTGTTAGGGTGTCTGCACCATCTGATATGACTGACGAGTACGGTACATCCAAGAAATCAGCAATCTTCTTTATCTTACCAACACTAGGGTCACTAGTATTATATTTACTGATACTACTTCTTGGGAATCCCAATTCCTGTTCCAGTTTAGCTATAGTGTAACCTTTTGATTTGGCTATAGTTTTTATGTTTTCATATAGTCCCATATTTATACTCCGTTATTTCATCAAAATTTCACGCTAAAAAGTATTGACAAGCGTAATATTTTATGTATAATGGAATCATACAGCGTAAAATAATACGCAAAACCAATACAGGCGTACAATATTAAATTAAAGTTGTCGTGGACTATAATGTAGAATATTTTACGCATAATGTCAATAGGTTAGTATAAAATTTTACGCTCTAATTTTAAAAATTTTACATTTAAAGAAAGGAGTTAAAATTTGGGTATTTATGACAATGTAAAGCGTTTATGTGCAGCACATGGGAAAAAGGTATTGGAGTTGGAATCCGAATTGGGATTCCCAAGAAGTAGTATATCCAAGTGGAATGATAATATCCCAAGTGTATTAAAGGTTAAGAAAGTAGCCGAATATTTTGGTGTAGCGATTGACGATTTGATAAATGAGGATAAGGGAAATGAGTGAGATTAAAAATATTAAGTCAAAAATAGTACAGAGCAAAAATGAATTTTGTGATTCAGCGAAGTCCAATGATGGTGGAGGATATTCGCAACCTTGTAAAGTTACAATCTTTGAATATGAAGGTGAGCAATATAAGTTTATATATAACAGCACATCGTGTGGGGATTTTGGAAGTAGGTTCACCAAAACATTATATAAAGAAGACGCAGTTATAGCAGAACTTGAAGTTGACCAGGTATCTAATGACGATATTTGGAAGTCAAGTTTCTACTGGAGCAATCCTTTACATGTCGCAATGTATAAGGTGGGATTGTTGAAGAAGTGGAACTTTAATGATGAAGGATAAGGGAAATTAAATGAGTAAATTGGAAATATTTGAGAACCGTGAGTTTGGTGAGATTAGGACATTAGAGATTGATAATGAACCTTGGTTTGTTGGGAGAGATGTAGCGACAGTACTTGGATACAGTAATCCAAGAAAAGCGATAGGCGACCACGTAGATGATGAGGATAAGGGGGTAACGAAATGTGACACCCTTGGTGGAAGTCAGGATTTAACTATTATCAACGAATCCGGATTATATAGTTTGATATTATCCAGTAAGCTCACAAACGCAAAATCATTTAAACGCTGGGTAACATCCGAAGTACTTCCGGCAATTCGCAAGCACAGACTGTATGCAATAGATGACATCTTAGAGAATCCCGATATCGCGATACAAGCTCTTACTAAGCTAAAGGAGGAGAGAGCCGCAAGGAAAGCGTTGGAGCTTGATAATCAAGTGAAAAGCCAACAGATTGCAGAATTGCAACCAAAAGCTACTTACTATGACTTGATACTTCAGTGCAAAGATCTATTATCAGTCACTGAGATAGCAAAGGATTACGGACTGAGTGCCAAGGCTATGAACACAATGCTACACAATTTAGGGGTGCAATTCAATCAGTCTGGAGTGTGGTTCTTGTATGCAAAGTATCAACATGAGGGATACACACAAACGAAACACAGAATTATAATCGCCCAGACGGTACTCAAGGTAGCAAAGTTCATACATATTGGACACAGAAAGGTAGACTTTTCATCTATAACCTACTGAAATCCGAGGGTATATTACCAATCATAGAGATTGAAGATGGGGTCAAAATAGAAGCATAAATGATAAAGGAGGTAATCAATCACATGGAATCAGCAGTAATATCGGTTAGAGAAGCCTGTGAGATATTAGGTGTTAGACCCGCGAGATTAAGATATCTAATGCGAACAAATATGATAGATGTAGGTAGAGTGGTTGAGCCTTCTACTGCAAATGGTAACTACAGCTATCTAATATACAGAGATAAGTTAAATGCTGAGATAGGAAGAATTGATAAAGGAGAATATAAAAGGGATGAAGCAAATATCTAACAACAGGGTGAATATACCTACATTGGGAAAGGATAACGATATTGATATCGCACAATCGGTGAGGAAATTAGTGAGAAGTGATGGTATTATGCAGCATCATATCGATGCATTGGATAGTAATTTGACTAAAACACGCATGGCAATGAAGAGTAAATTGAATACCGTTGAAATGAAAATCAAAATACTAACAATAGGATTGATATGGTCATATGTTGTAATAGTACTTATGATTACGCATGTAATCAAATAGGTGCTGTATGAGTAATAAAAAGGTAGGTAATGATTTTGAGAGGGAGTTCTGTGAAATATTAAGTGAGTATGGATTTTGGGTTCATAACTTTGCACAGAATAAAGACGGACAACCGGCTGATGTTATTGCTGTAAAGAACGATACACCATATCTCATCGATTGTAAGGTATGTGAGAAAGATATATTCAAATTATCTAGGGTAGAAGAAAACCAAATCTTAGCTATGCAACATTGGTTAGATACACGGAACCGGGAGGCGTGGTTTGCCCTAAATGTAAAGGATGATGTATTGATGATAACGTACCATCAAATGATGTATGCCAAGAAAGACAAAGCGTATTGAATATAGGCGAGATATATACACGTGGTGTACTACTGGAGGATTGGTTAAATTATGATTATTGAAGTATCGAACACATTACGAGTAATCAATCCAACTCAGCAAATTAAAGACTGGTGCAAGTTAAATCTTACAATAACTAATCCCGAATATGCTAAGAAAGCTAGAATGCATTTGTGGTTAGGTGATACACCGAAGACATTGCCACTTTATGAAATGGTAGGTAAGGATTTAATATTACCATTTGGAGTATTAAGAAGTATACCGAGAGAGGTGATACGAGGTGCAACAGTAGTATCAAAATTCGCCCCAGCTGTAAATGTTAGATATGGTGGAGTAGTGCCATTATATAACTATCAAGATGTTGCACTCAACAAAATGTACGATGCCAAGTTTGGAATATTACAAAGTCCAGCTGGTAGTGGTAAGACACAAATCGGTATCGCTTAGCAATGAAAACCGGTAGGAGAACATTGTGGTTATGTCATACACTGGACTTAATAAAACAAAGTAAGCAGAGAGCTGAGATGTACATTAAATCGGACTTGATAGGCACAATATCAAATGGGAAAGTTAATATCAGCAACGGTATTACATTTGCTACTGTACAGACAATGAGCAAGCTTGACTTAACTCAATATAAAGACTACTGGGATTGTATTATCGTTGATGAAGTACACAGGGTAAGTGGTAGTCCTACAGCGGTTACTATGTATCGAAAGGTACTCAATAATTTATCAGCGAGACACAAGTATGGGTTATCAGCCACAGTACATAGATCGGATGGACTTATAAAGGCTACATTCTCATTGATTGGGGAAGTTGTGTACGAAGTCAACCAAAGTGATGTTGCCGACAAGATATTAAAGGTTGGTATATATCCAGTTGGTACGGGTATACAGATTGGTAAGTCGGCATTAAATACGGATGGTACATTGAATTATGCAAAGCTTATATCATATTTGACTGAAAATATTGAGCGAAATGATCTAATAGTAGATTGTATTGAGGATGGGAAATCATCACTCATACTATCGGACAGACTGGAGCATCTATCAACACTAATGGACATACTCCCATTTGATATGAAATTGGATGCTGTAATGATTAGTGGAAAAATGACCACTAAAAAAGGCAAAGCTGAGAGAGACCAAGCACTGGATGATATGCGAAGTGGTGAGAAGAAATACCTATTTGCTACATATTCATTAGCTAAAGAGGGATTGGATATCCCAAGGCTGGAGAGATTGTATCTTACAACACCACAATCAGATTATGCAGTAATTACTCAAAGTATCGGAAGAGTAGCCAGGGTTTTTAATGGTAAATCTGAACCAATAGTATATGACTTTGTGGATGATATTGGATTCCTGGTTAAGAAGTACAAGAAGAGATGTTCAATTTATAAGAAGAACAAATGTTATTTCGTGGAAGGTATCGATGTTGAAAGTTAATGAATTATTTGCGGGCATAGGTGCTTTCCGTAAGGCATTGATTAACCTAGGTATCGAACATGAGATAGTAGGTATATCTGAGATAGATAAGTACGCTATTCTATCATATACAGCAATGTATGGTGATACACATAACTATGGTGACATATCTAAAGTCGAAAAGCTTGATTATGCTGACCTTTGGACATATGGATTCCCTTGTCAGGATATATCGTTAGCCGGACATAAAAGGGGTATTGTGAAAGGTGAAACGAGGAGTGGACTTCTTTACGAAGTAGAGCGATTACTACTTAAGAGTAAAGCTGATAATGAATTGCCAAGGTATCTGATAATGGAGAATGTCAAAAATCTTGTTGGTAAACAGTTCAAAGGTGATTTTGAAAGTGGTTATTGTTCTTAGAATCGCTGGGATATACGAATTATTGGCAAGTATTAAATGCTAAGGATTATGGAATCCCACAAAGCAGAGAGAGGGTATTTTGTGTAAGCATACAGGGTGATGAGCCTTATGAATTCCCAGCTAAACAGGAGTTGAAGTTAACACTTAAGGATATGCTTGAAGATGATGTGGATATTAAATTTTATCTAACTCAAGAGCAAATAGATAAGATTAAGTTTAATACATTTAATTCACATTCGACACGAATACAATATAAAGATTATGTCGATACATTGATGGCTAGGGATTATAAAGGTGCTAAGTGTATACATATTGATAAATGTAATATACCAAATGATGTTCGTATTAATTTACAAGCATTCGTTTTGTCGAATAATACATTAATTGGAAAACTAACACCTAGAGAATACTGGAGGTTGACAGGATTTACTGACAGTGATTTTGACAAAGCATCCAAAGTTTGTAGCAATTCACAGTTATACAAACAAGCTGGTAATTCGATAGTAGTACAGGTATTAGAACGAATTTTAGAGAATTTAATAGGAGGTGAGATGGCTACAGTAATCTATGACTGTGAAGTTTTTAAACATGACTGGGTTGTAGTCTTTAAAGATAGAAAAACTGGGGCGTATACAGTAATTCATAACGATAATGAGGCTTTGAAAATGGCTATTAGTAATGAGAATCTGTACATAGGCTTTAACTCAAAGCATTATGACCAGTACATTATCAAAGGAATTGCAGCAGATTTAACTCCCGAAGAGTTAAAGCAGTTAAATGACTACATAATTGCCGGTGGTCAAGGATGGGAATACCCACCATTACAGGATTTTTACTTTACTTTCAACAATGTAGATATAAGAGATGATATGCAAAATACCTTATCTCTAAAATCAATTGAGGGGCATTTAGGATTACCAATACGAGAGAGTAATGTAGATTTTAATATTGACCATCCACTTACAAAAGACGAGTTAGACGAGGTAATCGAGTATTGTAAGTACGATGTGGATAGTACAGAGAAGATAGTAAATCTTAGAGAAGATTATCTAAAGACCAAAGCAAATTTAGGTAAGAGAGCCGGTATTGACGTAGTAAAGGCAATGGCTATGACTAATGCCAAGCTTACAGCACAAATGCTGAGTGCGAAGTTTGTTAGTAGAGACGATGGGCGAGAATATGTATATCCGGATAATCTTGATAAGGGAGTTATTCCCAATGAGATACTTGAATTTTTCGATACTATTCACGATAAGAGTATTACAGATGAGGAGTTGTTCAAGACATCGTTAGACATAACATTAGGTGATATGCCTTGTACTTATGCTTGGGGTGGAGTGCATGGTAGTCAATCTAAGTATTATGAGGGGTCAACGGATACAAGGGTAATACAAAATAGAGATGTATCGAGCCTTTATCCGACAATTATCGAAGAATATCATTACTTATCGAGGAATGTTGCGGATGCTAATTTGTACTATCAAATGCGTAAAGATAGGATAACTGCAAAACATAGTGGTGATAAGCAATTATCAAAGGACTTAAAGCTACCACTTAATACGGTATCGGGGGCACAGGAGAATAAGTTTAATGAGTTATACGACCCGTTACCTACTAGGTCACTTAGAATATCCGGGCAGTTATTTTTAACAGTTTTAACAATGCGATTACTGAATGCATGTAAATCAATCAAGCTGTTAAACCTTAACACTGACGGACTTATGTATTCGGTAGATAAAGAAGAATTACCACTAGTTGATGAAATATGTACAACATGGGAAACAGAAACAAGGTTCGAGTTAGAAACCGATGAAGTATCTAAGGTATGGATTAAAGATGTGAACAATTTACTACTGATTAAAACAAGTAGTGAAATTAAAACAGTTGGTGGGTATCTTAACTATGGTATATCAGAAAAAGGTGCATGGGGTATCAATAACAATATGATTATCGTAAAAAAAGCACTGATTGAATACTTTGTGAAAGGCACGCCAATAGAGGATACAGTTAATAATTGTACTGATATTTTCGATTTCCAAATCGTAGCAAAAGCCGGTAGTAAGTATAGTAGAGCATACCAGTTGATTGATGGTGATGAAGTCCCAGTGCAAAAAGTAAATCGAGTTTACTCAACAAAAGATACTAGGTATGGCACATTAATTAAAGTAAAAGCGGTCGATGGTGCGAATGAAAAGATAGCCAGTCTACCCGATCATTGCCTTATTGATAATGAAAACAAATTGAAAATTGATGATATAGATAAGGAATTTTATATCAATCTTGCAAAGAAGAGATTGAGTGATTTTACAGGTGAAGAATTGGAGGAAGAAGAAATGCCAGCAAAGAAATCTACAGACGAAGTGAAAGGATTTGGGGATATGAATGTATATCAGAAGTTAATATTAGCAAGAGAGTTGTTTTTATCAGAGAATGTTCAAAAAACAGGTAAGAATATGCACTTATCGTTTAAGTATTTTGAATTAGATGATATTGTACCGGTTGCTACTAAGATATTCTCAAGGATAGGATTACTACCAATGGTGAATTTCATTGATGGTAATGCCGTAATGAGTATTGCAAATACAGATAAACCGGAAGAAGTTGTATCGTTTACAGCACCATTTGATAAGATAGACCCTATTGCGAATAAAGAGGGTAAAATGGCTACCAACTCAATGCAAGCTTTAGGAAGTTCAATCACATATATGAGGCGATACTTGTATATGATGGTACTTGATATATGTGAGGCTGATAGTATAGATGCAAACATTGGATCGGGAACGGATAGTGCACCAGCACCGAGTAGACCTACTGCACCGGCAAAACCGGTACAACGAGGTGAGATAAAGGAGAGTCTTACAGGTGCAAAAGAACAAGCATCCGAATTGCAGATAAAAAGCTTGAAATCAGTACTCAAGAAGCTGAAAGAAGCCGATCCAAGCAAGGAAGAAATGATAGGTAAAATTGCAATTCAGACTAAGGGATTTACTGAAATATCAAAGTCCGACTGCGAAAAGTTAATACAGAAGATTACAGGCTTGATAGGGGATGTGGCATGACAGTAGGTGAATTGAGGGATATATTAGCTAAATTAGATGAGAATGATGAATTATTGTTTAGAGTAAGTTTACCTATAGGTGATTGTGATGAGATACTGGATGCTTTATGTGAGTACAGTGGTATAGGTAAAGTGGCTGATTCAGTCACTATATATTTAGATGAAGTGAGGAATTTATAATGGAATGGCTTGATGGTAATAGGGTGAAAGTTACACCACCCAAGAAATGTAAAAAGATAACAGGTACGAGATTCGCAACCATACTGGGTTTAAATCCCTGGAGTACTGCATTTGAAATGTGGTGTGCAATCACCAAGACATATGAGAAACCATTTGAGGACACTGTATATACCGTAGCCGGTAAGGTGATTGAACCTAAACAGGCTGAGTATATGGAAAAATCATATGGTATGGATATTATTAGACCTTCAGATGTATGGGGTGAAAACTATTTCAGCAAGACATATGGTGATTTCTTCCCGGAGAACAAACACCTTGGTGGTATGTGGGATTATCTACTGAATGGTGAAGACGGTAAAGTAGAGGCTGTACTGGAGATGAAAACCACCAAAAGGGTTGAGGATTGGGCAAATGGTATACCGGATTATTACGCATTACAGGCTGCACTATATGCTTATTTGGATAGATTAGACCAGGTAATAATGGTGGCATCATTCCTTGAACCCAGTGATTATGACAACCCGGAAAACTTTATACCTAATATCAATAATACTATAACAGTGGAGTTCAAGGTGTCTGAGAGATACCCAAACTTTGCAGATATGGTGGCAAAGGTTGAGCAATGGTGGGTTGACCATGTGGATACAGGTATTTCACCACAATATGATGAGGTCAAAGATTCTGACATTCTGAAGGCTCTCAGAACAAATTCTGTAGATACCACATCTGAGGACATTAGTTCTATGATTGCGGAAGCGGAAAAACTTAGAACCGAGGTGGACGAGGTTGAAAAATCAATCAAAATCAAAACTGATAGATTGGACACTCTCAATAAATCCATCAAGGAACACGCTATTAAACAGTTCCGTGATGGTGATAAAAAGGTTGAAATCAAAGGTTCTACTTATCAGTTCTGTATCTCAAAAACAGAACCAAAGCCAAAGGCTGTCTATAACGATGGTGCCATGAAATCCGATGGCGTGTACGACAAGTATGTAACAATACAAATGGGGGAACCTAGTTACAGACTGACTATAGGTGCGATTAAGGAATAAGAGGTATTTTATGGAAAACAAACCAAAGTTTTCAACTGAAGCCGAAATGATTGCTTACAAACAAGGATTAGATAGAGGTATCTCGAAGGGTAGACGACAAGCAGCAAGCGAATCTCAACTCAAAGTTAATGAGAAAATTGAAAAAATAAAACACGATATGATGGAAAACAATTCGGCATATATAAAAGGCTATAATGATGGTTTTATAGAGGGTGAAAATCATATCAAACAACTATTTAGGGAAATATTAGGTGTAGATTAGGAGATTTAATTATGGCAAGAATACCAATGACAAATGGATTTGTAATTATACCGGAGGGGGAGCATATATTTCGTATCTATGATGCTAAGTACGATGAGGATTTCGGTAAGATAGAAATAAAGATGGTTACAGCAAATGGCTCTACTCACATGGAGAGATACGGCATACTCAATCAGAATGGTGAGTATAATGAAAAGGCACTTAATGCATTTTCATACTTTGCAAAGACAGCACTCAATAGTTTTGATATTGAGGATGTTGACCCGTCTGAATTAATAAATCACTATGTGCGAGCAGAGGTAGTTCATGTGAAAGCACCGAGTACCAAAGACCCTACCAAGACTGTTACATTTGTGAACTTAGGTGATAAGTCACCGGCAGATGGTTTTGATACAGAACCAACAGATAAGGCACTTGAATTGACATCGGAGAACAAAGCTGTAAAGGCTGAGAATAAATCAGTCGATGGTGGATTGGATATAGATGCATTGTTAGGTTGATCGGGAGGTAGGTATGTCTGAGGTTAATCATCCGGCACATTATAACATACCTGGTCGAAAAGAATGTATAGAAGAGATGCTTGATAAGTTCGGTACAGAAAAGCTACAAGCATTCTGTGAGTTAAATGCCTATAAGTACCGCTATAGGCATACTCTTAAAAATGGTGACCAGGATTTAGAAAAAGCAAAGTGGTATGAGTTAAAGAATTCAATGCTAAAAAGTAGTAGTGACACGGTTAGAATTGCTGAGTTTTTAGGTATAAAGACACAGACGAATCAGCTTATCGAGGAAATGTCAGAACTTACCCAGGCATTGTGTAAGAGAAATAGAGGGATTAAATCTAATATAGTTGAAGAGTTAGCAGATGTTAGATTAGTCCTAAATCAGATGATATATCTGATGGATTGTGAAGAGGAGGTACAGGCAATTGAAAAATCAAAAATTGACAGGACAAAAAGAGAATATGACATATAGATTTGAGGTAGATGATAAGGGAAATGTTGAATTTTTGTTGGCTACAGGTAATGATTTTGTGAAAAATAGTATGACATTAGAGCATGCTAAAAATACAGCAAATGCTGGAGAAGTTACAGAATCCGAAATGGAGGGTTATCCGATATGTGTAGATAATAAGTGGTATTTTGAGGGTACAATAAATGGCTAAATCATATATATCAGATTATGTTGAACACTGCATGAAGTTCTATGCTAGATATAGGAATCCTATATTTTGCAAGGAAGTTGATCGAGTAAACTGGGACACTTGCGATAAAGCGTTAGCTAAGTTGACAAGTAAAAAACGAGAATTAGCAATTGCCATATATAAAGATACATCAATTGGGAATATCAAACTGTTAGCAAAACAAAATGGTATGGCTGAGGATGAAATGTGGCAATTCATAAAACAATTGGAGAGACACATCGCAAAGGAGCGAGGACTAATCTAAATAGTGGAGGGGTAAATGTTTGAGAAAATCCCGGAAGAGATTAAAAGATTAAATCAGTGGGTGTGTATCAAAGCGGGCAGTAAAATACCCTTAAATCCCTATACAGGATTTGCAGCATCCTCCACAAACTCAACCACATGGTCGGATTTAATACCGCTGTTAGTCGCATAAATCAAGGATATGCCGACAATATTGGATTTGTATTTAAAGATAACAACATAGTCGGAATTGATATCGATATAGGATTTGATAATGACGGTTTTGTAAGTAAGATCGGGGCAGATATCATATGTGCGTGTCACAGCTATACCGAAAAATCACGAAGTGGTAGAGGTTTCCACATCTTGGTAAAAGGTAATTTACCATTTAAAGGTAGAAATAACCTACAGGGTGTGGAGATATATAAGGATGCTAGATACTTTATAACAACTGGAAATGTATTTATATATGATGAAATTATAGATAATCAAGAGGCTATTGATTACATTGTAGATAAATATTTCAGTGGTTACAGAGACGAAAAGAATAATAAAAGGAAAGATTTTAAACTATACATACCAATTTGGGAGAATGCATACAATAATGGTCGAATAAGATTGCGACCAACATATCCCGAGATTACGTGTGGTGGTAGAAATATGAGTCTAACTTCGGTAGCTGGAGCAATGCATACGATCGGGTATTCTAAGTTACAGATTTATAAAGAACTGTTATATGTAAATACAAATGCGTGCACCCCACCGCTAAGCGACGGTGAAATAAAATCAATATGTAATAGTATAGCGAGGTACAAAAGATGAAATTACGAATAGAAACATATGAAGGTTTACCATGTGAAACATCTATATTTGTAATTAATGGTATCCAGGCGGATACAGATGATTTTGGGGAACAAGATAGCCATAGTGATGGATACTACGGTTGTATTTCTAATACATTTGAGCCATTTAGACATCCTCCAAAAAATGTTTTAAATAAGTATAGAATATCTTTAGAAGAATTTCTTGTTATAGGAGATATCTTACAGGAAAAACTAGATATACATAACTGTGGCTGGTGTAAATAATGAGTGAATTGTACAAAACACGATATGGTCGTGTAATTGTAGATGAGAACTTATCACATAAAATGTATCAGATTTACAATTCACATCCCGAAAGTACAGACGAGAATAGTTCCGGGTACGAATGGTCGGAAATGGGTATGGCAAATCTTTTTGGGATGCTATACGCAAAGGAGGCTAGGTACTGCCCTGAACATAAAGCTGGTACACCTATCACGAGGGAGCGTGGCGAAAGGATGAGGGGGCAATTCTGATATCTGAGAAGATAAAGGATTTTGTAAGGCTGATGATTATATATTGTGGTGAGATTATAAATGATGATGTCCGTAAGTCTTATACCAGCTTTGTAAATAAGATGGGTGATAGGCGAATGAGGGATAGAATTCTAAAAGATGCTACAGGAGAGTTACATATATCGGCTGTACATTTTGATGCTAACCCATACTTGATAAACTGCCTTAACGGTACATATGACTTAACTGATTGTTCATTTCGTGAGCATAGGTGGGATGATTTTATTACAATGCAGACAGCATTTAGCCACACTATGTCACGAGATGTAAAGAGTGAGAGGTGGGAAAAATTCATATACGAAGTTACAGAGGGTGACACAGATAAAGCAGACTTCCTACAGAGAGCGTTAGGGTACTCAATGTTAGGTACGAGTAATGAGGAATGTATGTTCATACTACATGGTAAGACCACCAGGAATGGTAAGTCCACAATGCTTAATACAATAGAAACATTACTGGGTGACTATGCTAAAGTTGCCCCGGTAGGAATGATTTGTAGAGGTGACAGGCAAAAGGATGTTGAAGCAGCATCCCCAACACTTGCTGCGTTAAAAGGCAAGCGATTTGTCACAATGTCTGAGAGTAATGAGTATGGCAAGTTGGATGAAGAGAAAATCAAACAGCTGACAGGTGGTGAGGAGATATCCGCTAGAGCCTTATATCAATCCGCTATCACCTATAAGCCACAGTTCACTCTTTGGTTATCTTGTAATGACCTACCAATGGTTACAGATAAGTCCTTGTTTGCATCTGAGAGAATTAAAGTGGTTGAGTTTAACAGACACTTTGCACCAAATGAACAAGATATACACTTAAAAGATGAATTGTGTAGTCCAGGTAATATGAGTGGTATATTTATGTGGCTAGTGAGAGGGTATCTACATTATAAGAAACAAGGCTTACAAATGAGTGGTAGCCTAAAGGAAATTATCTCAAAGTATGAAAGGGATAACGATATAGTATTACAATTCCTGGAAATGAGATGTGTGAGGGATGATAATTCAAATATCAAGGCTAAAGACTTATATCAATCATTTAAGATGTGGTCAAAATCTGAGGGTAGTTTCATATTATCTGCCAGGAAGTTTAACTCAGAAATGGAGCGACACCAGGAGTGGTTTGATAAGAAGTCTACATCTTGTGGTTTCCCAATCTACTGGGGATTAAAATTAAAGGAGATTATATAAATGAGAGTATATTTATCAGGACCTATTACAACCAATAAAAATTTTCGCTTGGACTTTTCAAAGGCTGAGAATAAGATCTGTAGCGTGTTTAAAGGAGTCGATATTATCAACCCTATGTGGTTAAATAATGTATTACCGAATGGTAAGCACGATGAGTATATGGCATTGTGCATACCACTGGTTGGTATGTCGGATATGATGGTGATGCTACCGGGTTGGGAAAAATCTAAAGGTGCTACAATTGAGCGAAGTTTGGCAAAAGAAATAGGTATATCGATTGTAGAATTATCAGAACTGGAGCAAAATACAACTGAAGCTAAGTAGATTGGAGGGAGAAATTTAATGGCGATACAAAAGGATTTTGTAATAAATCGCAAACAGTACCTGGATATAAAGAAAAAAGACCACAACCAAATGAACCAGTTTTTACAAACAGTTTATAAGAGTGCTTACTCAGATGGATTTAAGGATGGTACATCTGCTGTACCAGGCATAGACCTATCCCAAATCCGTGGGATTTTACTTGAAGTAAAGGGACTGGGTGAAAAGAGAGTTGAGACTATCATTAAAGCACTGGAAAAGAGTTTCGAGAAGTCAGAGGAGGAATAATAATGGATTTTGGAAAGCTACAGGCAGATATTGTAAAGAACTTATATAAATATATCGATAATCCGGCGGCACAAGATTACAAGATATACGGAGATATTAGTGTAGATAATAATAAATATATACCGGTCGTATATAAAAACTGGGTGGTGTATCTTATCCCAATTGAAAAATGGCTGATAAAGGATGATTCACAACGAGACCCAAATCGATTGCTTCCTCTCCTTACCGACATTTATACTGCATCTAAGATGTTTGATACAGGTGTATATAAGGAGCATTGTAAAACACAGCTAAGACAGCTGGTTACAGATAAATCGTTAAATATTTGGGTAAACTCAAAGTTGTTAAAACCTTTTGGTAACGATATTACATTCTACAACTCAACCTTCGAGAAGGATGTAGTATATATCAAGGACACTGGGGATAATCTTCTAGGTTTAGTCTTAATGGTGAACCTTGCACCAGAGACAATCTAGTAATGGAGGTTGAATAATGATAATAGATAAGTATAGTGAGATATTCAAGCAGCTAACCGATAATCTACTTTCTAAAGCCGAGGATGTAAGCAGTTGTTTGTCGGAAATACAATTTCGTAAAGAGGAAACAGAGAAATTATCTGAGATTATTGAGTTTTTAAACACACAATGTTTTTATGAGATATGGTTAAAAAAGCATACCATTGACGGTGAGCCTATTGAGTACCGAATTCCATTAACAGGACAGGATAGAAGAAACACGGTTGATATGTTTAGAGAAAAACTCAAAGAAATGATAGAGCGTCACAATGATGTAATTGCAAAGATGTATGAGCAGTTGGATATGCTGTTGAAATAAAATGAGGGTGATATGCTAATACCAAACGTAGACATGAAAGAGTTTAAAAAATTTGGATTTAAGCCGTGTCGGGGAATCCCAAGAAAACTGCAATGTTATTACTTATGTGTCGCAAGAGGTAATAACTTTATTTTCATCAGTCCAGAGAGCTTTAGTATTGAAAATTGGTGGAAACATGATTCAAGGATACATGCATCACCAAATTGTAAGTATAGAGATACCCGCACAGCGATAGATATTTTATACGACTTAATAAAAAGCCGGAATGTTAAAAAGGAGAGATGAATAAACAATGGATTACCCAATCAATGGTGATGTGTATAAGAGTTTCTATGGTGCATATATAATTATATTAACGATTGATAATTATCATAAAGCTGTAATATACCTGGATAACAATAATCGAACACGGGTAATGTCAATGGATGAATTTAACAGTACTGTAACCGTTACACAAAAACGGTACTACTAGGACTTTACCGATGTATACAAAAATGTAAGGAGATGTGCCTATGATAAGGACTGTAGAAAGGATGATAAATAAATGAGAAAAAGAAGTATGGTTTATTTGCGACCACTGTGGCCATGAATATAAAGATGTCGAAGATGCTGCTATGTGTGAGATGAACCACATGGTAGACCTTAAAATTGTAAAAACTACATATTTCCCCAGCTTTACACCCAACTTTCCGACTTCTATAGAGGTTGAATCAAAAGAGGGTATTAGGGTAACGTATGTTCCAGGGAATGACGATTTAATAAATATCAAGGAGGCGTGATTACAAACGAAGTTAAAAGATATGAATGTAGTATATGTAAAACGATTTATTCTGATATGAATAAGGCTGTTAAATGCGAACAAAAGCATAAAACAGGGTTAAAACTGTTGGATGCTAAGTATGAATCCATCTACAATAGGGACATTAGTTTCCCGATCCATGTTGAATTACAGGCACCGGATGGCACTAAAATGAAATATAAAGCCTATGCGAGCCTGGATAATTAGGTTCAATATTGTAATAGATATATTTAATACAGATAATAAGTACAATATCATCTATGCAGACCCACCCTGGGAGTATAAACAGAGTGGGTGCTTATACAAGGGCGAATGCTGAGGTTTGTTTGATAGCTGTTAGTAAAAAGACTAAGGCAACTCAGATAGTCAAAAGTCATAGTGTCCATCAAATTGTACATCATAGTGTAGAAGAACACTCTAAGAAGCCCGGTGAAGTACGAGAACGAATATTAAATTTACTGGGAGACCTACCGAAAATAGAACTATTTGCAAGACAACAGGTTGATAATTGGGATTGTTGGGGTAATGAGGTAGGTTAATTATACATTATGATTTTAATCCTAAAAGAATAATTTATATAAAAGTAAAATAAATATTGACTTTTATATAAAAATATAGTATTATATATCATACAGGGGAGATATTGAACTTGCAAGATATATGGTATTTAGGAGGATTAAAACATGAAAAGTTGGTTAGAAAGAGCTATCATCAGAGTTGAAAATGGTACATCTGAGACATTTAATAATTGGCATAGTTTTACGGGTATCTCAAAGGATAGATATATAGCCGCTCTTGAATGGCTAGCAGCTGACCCTATGGTAATTGTAAATGGTAAAGAAAGATTGAGTAGAGAAGTTGGCTGTAAAAAGGATGGAACTTTAATATATGGTAAGCGAGCTTACTATGATAACGGTGACTTCAATGGGATATTCCCGGTAGATAAAAATCTCACGAGACTAAGTTTTCCCAAAGTATCAATTAACAAATTCGATAGAGTATAAGGAGAATTAAAACTATGATGAAGATAATAAAAGGTAAAAAATATGATACTAATACTGCGATAAAGGTCGCAGAATGGGATAATGGATTAGGTAGGTCAGACCACCATGCTATATTTGAGATGCTGTATAAAAAACGTACAGGTGAATTTTTCTTGTACGGTGAGGGCGGTGGTTTGACTGGGTATAGTGAGAGAGTGGGTAATTTATCCGGATGGGGTGAAAAAATAATCCCACTTACAATAGAAGCTGCAAAAGAGTGGGTTGAGTCTCATCTGGATGGTGAGGAATACGAAAAAATATTCGATAATATAGATGAAATTGATGGTAGAAAAGTCATATCTTTAAGTTTGTCTGTCATCAATATCGAAAAATTAAAAACTATATCATCGGAAAACGGATTAAGTATGAGTGCTTTAATAGATAGGCTAATTGAAGATTTATAGATTAAAAATGTATAAATATGCATTGTTTTATAAATGTAACATTTGTTACACGAAGTAGTAGAAGTAGTAAAACTTTTGTTTTTGCGTATAATTTCTTCTGTATACTGTAGAGGTATACAGTATATAAGTAAGGTTTACCGCATTTTTTGATTTTCCACTACTTTTACTACTTCAAGTAACGGTTGTTACAAATTGACAGAGAAAGGAAATATGATGAGTAAAAAAGAAAATGAGATAAAGCAGAGTACGGATGTGTCACAGGATGTGGATGAGGATGTTGTTATCAGTCCCAGAACAGGTAAACCGATTGATAAAAGACACTCCCCTAAAAAGCCTAGGAAGAATAACAGTTGGTTGTCACCGCAAAACTACTTGCAGAACTTAGAGCCGGGAGATAATACGACCTTGATACAGATAAATGCAAAGCTGTTTGCTATGCCAGAGATAGATATGAACGACCCCAGACAGGTCTCTGAAAGGCTTGGGGAATACTTTAAGCTTTATGCTGAGGCTGATTTGAAACCTACAGTTGCCGGGATGGCTATAGCACTCAATGGGATGTCGACTAATCAGTTGCGTTGTATAGTGGTTAATAGAGCGACTGGAGGTGTCGGATATAAGCCCGCAATAGCTAAGCCAGTAGCAGTTTTGATCAAAAAAGCTTACGCAACTTTAGAGAATTTATGGGAATCCTACATGAACTCCGGTAAGATAAATCCGGTATCGGGGATCTTCCTGGGCAAGAACAATTATGGCTACCAAGATAAGACTGAGTATGTCGTAACACCGAACCAAGGTGATACAAACGACTATTCGGCAGAAGATATCAAGAAACGATACTTGAGTGGTGAGGAGCAGAAACGACTATCAACCACAGATACTAAGGCTGAGCCTTTATAAAACGCTCTAGAACGCATAGAAACGACTTTAGGGTAGAAATATAGCACTGCTGCAAAAAAGCACCTTAGAATTGATTTTAAATCAACCTAGGGTGCTTTATTATTTTGCGACTTTCTTGCGACTTTTCGACTTTCGACTTTGTCTGAGTGGAATGTAAATGCGTAAGACTTGCGACAAGGCTGTTATTTTGCGTTCTAACGCATTTTAATAGCCTTAGGGTATAAATATAGCACCACAATATAAAAACGCCTTAGAAACGATTTTAGAGCCGTTCTGAGGCGTTTGTTAATTTGCGACTATCTTGTGAAAATCTTTGCGACTTTCGACTTTTCGACTATCCAGCGACTTTTGCAACTATTCCCGATCCGACTTTTGGAAAAAATCTTGCGACTTTCTAGCGACTTTCCAGCGACTATTCAAAAAATAAATTCCACTACCTAGTGGAAAATTTTGGAATTTACCCGGGTAAATTTTTGGACTTTGGATCTGGAGGTGTATAACTGACAATTTAGATAATTATCTGATAATTTATAAATATACATATAAAATACATAAATATACATATTGTGAAAAATTGTACAAAGAGACACTAACCCGGATCTAATAGAGTTTGGACACATAAAAAAGAAGCCCACACGGGGCGGGCTTTCAATAAATGGCATTTGTTTTTTGTCTACTAATTTTATATCACAGTCCAGGGCGTCCGCGATACTCTCAATACTTTAATCAATTGTTATATCAGTGCTAACCCCAGTTGGATCTATAGCAATAATCTTATAGTGCATAGCGTTTAACATCTGTATAAATGCTATTGTATCAAGCTTGGATGCTTTTAGCTTAGAGCTTATAGCTGATTGCGTGGCGTATCCTAGAGCCGCCGCAAGGTCGCTTTGTGTTGTGCCGGTTTGTTGCATTGCTTCTTTTATAAAATCATTAGGTGACATCTTATAACCCCCTTTTTTAAAATTATTTGATTATTACTATATTACAATATTATAAGCGTGTCAATGCCGATATGAGTATATGTCAATAATCGCATATAATAAGAAGAAAAAAAAATAATTTTAAAATTTTAGTATTTGAGTATTGACATATTGCAATTTTAATATTATAATATGGGCATAATCAAATAAAGCAATAACGCAATAAACAAAGTTTTAAAAATGGAGGTATTAAGATGGATAGTAAAAAAGGTTTAGAGAATGTATGGCACGAATCGAAAGTATTAAATTGTGATTTTAATGTGTGCGGTGGTTATATCGTAAGGGCTACAAATTTAGATCACACTAAAACAAAATACGCGTATGACCGTAAAGGCTACAAGGTGGACGGCGTGAAGTACTCAAATAGATATAATTATAGATGGCAATAATGGGAGGTATAGAAATGGATAAGAAGTATATAGGCACTTACGATTATGAAAATGCAGTTTATAACGATGTTTTAAATTATGTAAATGAGGAAATCGACCGCTCTCAATTTGAGAGTTCCCACGATTTGGCGGACTACTTAAAGCAAATATTAAGGGATTGCGACGACGTAACCGGGGCGGGTAGTCGGTCATATACATGTAATAGCGAATTATCAAGGCAATATGTATCAGATAATTTTGAATTATTGGCTGAGGCTCTGGATTGTGGTGGGTATGATTTGGGTAGCGTTCTAGATCTAATATACAGCGGTCCGGATGCCCTGGATGTGGCTATTAGATGTTACTTGCTGGATAATGCGATAGATAAAGTTTGTAATACAGGTTTGGAGGTTTGAGATGAAGAAGACAACAAAACAATTTATAAATAGTTTTTTCACTAATGTTATAAAAGTAAATTATGCCAGCTTGCAATATTTACTATCATACGAACAACCGTTCGGGTACAACGATGGGGTTTTTGGCTGGAATTGGGACGCTTACAATTTATACGGTGTAATAATTGTTACGGGCTATAGAAATTTGGTAGGGAAACAAGCTGACGGCGTGGCAGAGTATGAGAGTAAAGCAAAAAGCATAATTCAAAATTGCGGCATATCTGAGAGCGAACGCCGCGAACAAATAAATAAATTATTACGTGAATTTTGTAAAATAAATGGAGGTTTTTAATATGTTAAATATGGAGTATTTGGACGGTAACAGGATATATAAAAGAGTTGATAAACGAATCGCACGTAAACAATTTAATACTGGGGTGGTGGTACATCTTACCACCTCCAAGGCTTACCCCGGTAGTTGGGTGGGCTGGCGTGAAATACAGTTACCACCGGACCCGGATAGATTTGATACATTTGATAATTATGTCAATGAATTCGCATACTATTGTTGTGATCGTGAAATGGGAAAACGTGTAAATTATTTTATTGAGAAATAACGGAGGTTATAAAATGAGAGTGAACAATATTAAGGTTAATACAGCGATTGAAAAGCTGGACAAGTTAAGTGAATTTACATATGGCTATTACTTAGATACATATAACACCCGTCCGGATCTAAGTAGTAAGAAATATCATTTATATGTAAGTGTGTTAAATGGATATTCAAATTTAAATGATAGACCGGTCGAAAGTTTCGACACAATCAAAGAGTTTTTACAGTATGTGGACAAGCGAATAAATGGAGGTTGCTAATTATGTGTAGTAAGTTAAATCAATTATGTAAGGAATATAGAGAAAATAAAAGGATGTTAGAAGAGTTGGAGGCTATGAATGACACTATAAAGCTTGAAATAATTAGCTTGATGGGTGATAATGATACTATAATCGATGGAGCGGACAAGGTGACATACAGAACTGTACAGTCCTGCCGCTTTGATAGTACTAAATTTAAAAAATCCTACCCGGATTTATATAATCAATATAGCATTGTAAGCGAATATAAAAGGTTTAATATAGTTTAAATTTATAGATTTTTTGGAGGTGTAATATTATGAGGCAGCAACAAAATTGGTATATGGTGACAATATTAATATTTAAAATATTAGCATTAATTATATTTTTTCCATTTTATGTCATTTATCTATTAGCGAAAAATCAGAAATAAGAATTGAATAACGAATTATAAGCCACTGTAAAAGGTGGCTTTTTTATTTGCTAGATCGCTGGAGGTTTGGGAAGTCCTGGAGTTGGTAACAACTGGAATTAGTCCAGTATTGATATATCATTATTACCGGTGTTCCAGATCCCTCCAGTAGATGCCACCACCCGGGGGGTATTGTTGTATATGGGCAGTCGGCGGGGGAGTACTCTGAGTATCCCCAAATTTTAAAAAGTCTAAAACATCAAGAAAACACTTGACATACAATATACAACAATCTACAATCACTATAGGAGGTATCTATGACCGGAAGAGAGATAATCAAAGATATAATGACAAAGCAAGGTATGTCTAATATTGAATACGCAAGGGAGTTATCGATAACAAGTGCGGCATTGTGGGACAGACTTGATACACAGCCACGCAAGGGTAAAGCAAGGAAAGACATACCTGTATCATTATTAGCCGATATGGTGGATGTGTTAGGATACAAGCTGGTTGTTATACCAAGCAATGAGGGAGTGTCTGAGAGTTGGTATGAGGTAGACAGGAGATGAATGAATTTGAGATAATAAAGCATATCATGATATCTGAGGGTATAGGATTTGACGAGTTATCGGAAAAGCTGGGATACAAGTCAAGTTCCAGTACCTATAAGACACTTGATAACAAGCATATCTATGTAGACACCTGGAAAAAGTACCTAGATAGTTTAGGGTATGATATAGTTGTTAGAAAAAAGGGTAGTAGAGAAGAGTATGTAGTATCTGATGATAATTACCCATCTCCATTGAGGTTTCACGGTATGGATTTGGGATTAGATAAAATATTAAAGTAATGGGGGGATTGGTTATGAAATTATTTATACAAACAATAGGGTGGACTGTTGTAATATTTGCAGCACTTATGATAGTTGCTTTGATTTATGGTAGTGCTACAAGTACACCGGGTGTTCCGGTACAGCGTGTAAATCAAGCTAAAAACAATCAAGTTGAGACAAGTGTGAGTGAGACGGAGTCGGAAGGGATGGTTATAGCTGATAATAATTATTTTAAAGCAACATATCAAGGCATTAGTGAGAGTTTTGGATTTTATTATATGGATATTAAATTTGAAAACAAGACCGATAGTGAGATAACGATAGTACCTATGGACTCATCCGTCGATGATGTAATGGTAATGTTTGGTACAGGTGTTCCATCTACAATGCAGGCACATAAATCATATAATGCGGCTATAATAATAGGTTCTAACGAGCCTAGAGACAATTTGGAGTTTAAATTGGCAGCAATGGATGAAAATTGGAGTGAGTTATTCACAACAGATGTAATAAGAATTGAAAAATAAGAGGATGCGTTATCGCAAAGGAAGTAGTCCTATGTGGTAACGCATTTTTTAATTGCAGAAAGGTAGAAATGAAAGTATTACTTGAAAAAATTTTCCAAAAAATAAAAAAGACACCGAGTGATATAGTAGGGTATGAGGATTTATATTATATGTGTCTTGAGGCAATGGGTAGTGAAATGGATTTGGCTATAAAATATTTGATATTATTATCGGGATGTATTGAAGATATGATACCAAGAGTAGAAGATATGGGGTTCTTGCAGAAGATATTTGAATTACATAAAAAGGTATTACTAGCGGCTGCACCTTATCATTTTGAGAGTTATATATTATACATTGAGTGGAATAGAGAGCCAGATAAGAAGTTTTACCCACCTAGACGAAAGATATTGTCACAAGTAGTGGATGCTTTACAGGAGTTAGCGGATGATAAATTAGATTTGCTTGCAGTATCTCTACCACCGGGGGCGGGGAAAAGTACACTTGCAATATTCTTTCTGACATGGTTAGCTGGGAAGAGACCAAACGAACCTAAACTTACAGGTAGTCACTCAAATGCATTTATAAGGGGAGTGTATGACGAATGTCTAAGGATACTGGATAAAAATGGTGAATATCTATGGCAAGATGTGTTCCCAGGGATATCACTGACAAGTACCAATGCTAAGGACTGCCGAATAGATGTCGATAAGAGGCAAAGATTTGAAACATTAGAGTTTACATCTATAGGAACAGGAAATGCCGGATTATATAGAGCATCCGACCTACTTTACTGTGACGATTTAGTGTCTGGTATAGAAGTTGCCTTATCTAAGGAGAGACTGGATAAGCTTTGGGAAACATATACAACTGACTTGAGACAGAGAAATAGGTAACCATTGTAAGGAATTACATATAGCAACAAGGTGGTCGGTTCACGATGTTATAGGTAGACTTGAGAGTCAGTATGGTAATTCGGATCGGGCAAAGTTTATAGTAATTCCGGCTATGAATAATGATGATGAATCTAATTTTGATTACGATTATGGAGTAGGATTTACCACAGCGTTTTATCGTGAACAAAGAGATATTATGGATGATGCCAGCTGGAGAGCGTTGTATATGAATGAGCCTATAGAGCGTGAGGGATTAGTATATTCTGAGGATGAGTTGCGAAGATACTTTGAGTTACCGGGTGAAGCTGATGCTGTAATTGGAGTGTGTGATACTAAGGATAAGGGTAGTGATTACGCATTCTTGCCGGTTGCATATGTATATGGTAATGATTATTACATAGAGGATTGCGTTTGCGATAATGGTTTACCGAATGTAGTAGATGCCAGATTGGTTGAGGTATTGTTGACCAATTCAGTAAAGATGTGTCGCTTTGAGAGTAATTCAGCCGGTAGGAGGGTAGCAGAGAAAATACAAGGGCAAGTAAAGGAGAGAGGTGGTATTACGAATATCACAACCAAGTTTACTACTGCAAATAAAGAAACTAAGATTATAGTCAATAGTGCCTGGGTAAAGGAACATTGTCTGTTTAAGGACAGTTCCTTATATCATAAGAATTCGGATTATGGTCGAATGATAAATATGCTTTGTTCATACACGGTAGTGGGTAAAAATAAATACGATGATGTCCCGGATGGGATGGCGATGCTTGCTGAGTTCGCACAAAGCTTGTCTACAGCCAGGGTAGAAGTATTTTCACGCCCATGGTAAATGCTGTATAAATATTGATTATTATGAGTAAATATGCTAATATAATAATGTAACATCTCTAATGAATGAAAGGGTGCTAGATTGCACGGGATTTTAATTAATCTCATGTAATTTAGCACCCTTTTTGTTTTGTGTGAAAGGAGGAGTATGGGGAATGAAACGAAAAAAAATGACTGGTAGGCTAATTATTAAAACAAGTGAACCGGAGATATCCGATAATAATGTGTTAGAAGTTCTCAGAAAATCTCTTAATACACATATATTGAACCGAAGTGAGATTGATTACTTATACAAATATTATAAAGGTGACCAACCTATATTGTATAGGACAAAGGAAGTTAGACCTGAGATATGTAATAAGATAGTCGAAAACAGAGCAAATGAGATAGTGTCATTTAAGGTAGGATACCTTTGCGGTGAACCTATCCAATATGTTAGCAGAAGTGGCAATGAAGATATTGTAAGGCAAGTAAATGTACTGAATGAGTATATGTTTGCAGAGGATAAGCAAGCCAAGACCAAGAAATAGTCGAATGGCAAATGATATGTGGTACAGCCTTTAGAATGGTGCTACCTGATGGTGTAGGTGATTTGGATGATGCACCATTTGAGATGTATACACTTGACCCGAGAAACACATTCGTTGTGTATTCCAGTGAGATTGGTAGCGAACCGATGATGGCTGTTAAATATTATGTAGATGATACTAATGTACAACACTATTCGATATATACAAGGAACAAATATTATGAGGTGACAGGTGACATAATAACTCAAATCAGTCAACATGCACTTTATGATATCCCGATCATTGAATATCCGGCAAATAATGCAAGATTAGGTGCGTTTGAGATAGTTCTACCTTTACTGGATGCTATGAACAATGTAGCAAGTAACAGATTGGACGGAGTGGAACAGCTAGTACAGGCGTTTATAAAGTTTATAAATTGTGATATCTCAAAAGAAGATTACCAGGAGTTTCTGGAGTTGGGTGCGATAAAGGTTAAGTCAGCGGACGGACAGGTGGCAGATGTCGGTGTAGTTACAACAGAACTTAATCAAACACAATCACAGACACTCAAAGATGATTATTATAATGCGATGCTTACAATATGTGGAATGCCGAACAGAAACGGTAGTAAATCCACAAGTGATACAGGTGCGGCGGTTGTACTTAGAGACGGTTGGTCTGATGCTGAGGCGAGGGCAAAGGACAGTGAGAATATATTTAAGCGTTCGGAAACGAATGTTGAAGTTAGTCTTGCGAATTTGCGAAGACCTAAGGGACAGTACGCTACATCTTAGAGACATTGATATGAAGTTCACCCGTAGGAATTACGAGGCTATACAGAGTAAATCACAGGTTCTTATATCAATGTTACAAGAACCTAAAATACATCCACAGTTGGCTTTCCAACACAGCGGAATGTTTAGTGATGCTGAGTCTGCTTACTCTATGAGTATGAAATACTATGAGGAGCAGATGATTAAAGAAAAAGAAATTATGTCAGAGAAGACGAAAATCACAGATGATATCACAGAAGATATAAAAAGACAAAGGAGTAATGAATAATGAAAATAGATGTATCTAAGATTGAAGGATATGCTGATATGACACCTGAAGAGAAGATTGCAGCCCTGGAGTCATATGATGCTGAAGATAATCATGACGGATATATAAAGAAGAAGTTGTTTGATAAGACCGCATCTGAATTGGCTGAAGCAAAAAGACAGTTAAAGCGAAGATGACAGAGGATGAAATTAACAAACAGAAGGAACAGGAGGAAAGGGCAGAACTTGAAGCCAAGTATAGTGCTTTACTTAGAGAAAGTAATATATCTAAGTATAAAGCTAAGCTACTGGGACTTGGATATGACGAAGAGTTAGCAGATTCCACAGCAGAAGCTATGATTGACGGTAACTCAGAGGTTGTATTTGCCAATCAGCAAAAGCACCTAATCAGTGTTGAAAAGAAGCTAAAGGCTGATATTTTGAAGAATACCCCGAAGCCGACAGGTGATGGCGAGGCTAAGAGCATGACCCTTGAGGGATTGAAAAAGATGTCTCCTACAGAAAGGTATGAGTTTTCAAAGACCAATCCCGAAGAATATAAATCATTGTATACAGAGACAGGAGGTAATGAGTAATGGCTCATACGATTTATGAAAATTTTTATCTATCCAATGAGGTAGAAGACCAGTACAAGTCACATCTTGATTTGCAGCAGTTTTGTAAGGTAGACAATTCCCTTACCGGTACAGCAGGTATGAAGAGACAAATCAATGTGTATTCCGCTACTGACGGTACAGAGACCCTTACAATGGGTAACGGTAATACTAAGAGTATTGAAGTCAAGTATGCTAAGAGAGAGTATGAGATTTTGTTAGCACAGAACAGATTTAAGTACTTTGATGAGCAAGAAATGACAGACCCGATGTTAGTCCCTGTTGGTGTAAGACATATGGGTACCGACCTTTTTAATTATGTAAATAAGAGTATTTACACTGAGTTTAAGAAGGCAAATATGGCGGTAGCGGCTGAGAAGTTGAATTTTGCGGCATTTGCTGATGCGGTAGCAAGTTTGAACATTGAGTATACAGATAATGAGGCGGAGAAAGTGGCAAGTCTTGCGTTTGCATTTGTTAGTCCGGCTGATGTTGCTGAGCTTCGAAAGAACTTGGCTGAGGATTTAAAGTATGTTGAGGCATTTGTTCGTACAGGATATGTCGGTACTGTTGCAGGTGTGAACATCTTCACTAAGAAGGATGCTGATAAGGGTACGGTAATTGTTGCCACACACAAGGCTGTAACACTGTTTAATAAAAAGGGTGTAGAGGTCGAGCAGGATAGGAATAAAGATATACGTGAGAATACTATCTGGTCAAGGAAGTATTATCTTGCAGCTCTCACAGATGCCACTAAGGCGGTTAAGGTTATTGCAGGTAAGGCTAAGAAGAGTACCGATACCACAGTTACAGCCGGTAAGGTTTATTACAAGCCTAATGGTACAGGATACATTGTTGGTACTCCTACCACTAACCCAAGCACTGAAGGGTTCTATGAGATAGGTTAAGTATGACAAATGAGGAAAAGCTTGAAATGTTAAAAGCTATGATAGGTGATAGTACAGAGAGTAACATAGTGTTATCTACCTATTTGAAGATAGCCGGTGACAAAATAATAAATAAAGCCTATCCATATAACAATGATGTCACAGAAGTACCTAAACGCTATGAGGTTTTGCAATGTGAGATCGCTGCATATCTGATTAACAAGCGAGGGGCGGAGGGGCAGACTTCGCATTCTGAGAATGGCATAGTTCGCTCATACGAGAATGCGGACATACCATCGACAATGTTACGTAGTGTCACACCACATGTAGGAATAATCAAATGAAAACATTGATTAGAAATAAAAGTAAATTTTATTACGCATTGTTTGAGAGCAAAATACCAAAGGTTGATGAATATGGAAATAACACAGGTGAATACGAAGTGCGATGGGGTAAACCTTTAGAGTATTCTGCAAATATATCAGCCGCAAAGGGTGAAACCAGTACGAGGCAATTTGGAGAGAGTGAAAATTATGATCGGGTGATTGTAATGAGTAATGATACACCTAGGATTGATGAGTATACAGTACTTTGGATAGACACCATACCTAAATTAGATAGCAATGGTTTATTACTATTAAATGAGGATGGTAGTGTAGTGACACCTTATGACCATATTGTAAAAAAGGTAGCAAGGAGCATAAATAGTGTGTCGATTGCTATAAGTAGGGTGAATGTGAGTGGGTAAAACAAAAATATCAATCGGTTTATCTGAGTCAAGTATAGATAATGCACTTAGCGATTTGAGAGAATACAAATCCAATTTTATTAGAAAAACAAAGATATTCCGAGAGAAAATCGCAAGTGCATTAGCACATGAGGCTGAAACTGGGTTCAATGGTGCTATACTGGAGGATTTTACAGATGGTAGCCAGCTTATGGGTAATGTAGATGTTAGTGTAGATACTAGAGGTGATATAACGGTTGTAGTCGCAAATGGTGAAGATGCTGTATGGATTGAGTTTGGTGCTGGTGTATACCACAATGGTACACCGGGTACATCACCACATCCAAAGGGTACTGAGTTAGGCTTGACAATAGGTAGCTATGGTAAGGGTTATGGTAAGAAAAAAGCCTGGGGATACTTCGATGGTACTGAGTTGAAAGTAACACACGGTACACCGGCTAGTATGCCAATGGCTAAGGCTGTAACTAACATCTGTAATGATATAGTAACCATAGCAAGAGAGGTATTTGGATGATTGATATAGAGCATGAGTTATTTGAGATATTAGCTACTACTGTACGAAACAAATACCCTAAGGTATTCATAACAGGTGAATATGTCAAAGCACCATCTTCATTTCCTTGTGTATCTATCATTGAGGTAGATAACCAGGTAAATAGGAGTACTAGGGATTCCGGGAATATAGAAAACCATGTACAGGTGTTATATGAGGTAAATGTTTACTCAAACAAGACAAGTGGTAAAAAAAGTGAGTGTAAATCAATAATAGCACTCATTGATAGCAAGTTGGGTGAGTTAGGGTTCACACGAACAATGTTAAACCCGATTCCCAATGAAGAAAATGCAACAATATATAGAATGGTTGCTAGATATAGAGCAGTCATTTCTAAAGATAAAACAATCTATAGGAGGTAATTAATAATGGCTATTAGTACATATAAGATTTTCCTTATGATAAAAGGTGCTACAGCATTTGAGAAGTTAATCGACATAAAGGATTTCCCGGATTTAGGTGGGGCACCGGAAATGCTTGAGACAACAACATTGTCTGATGCAATGCAGACATATATTCCCGGTATTCAATCAATCAGTTCGCTTGAGTTCGCAACAAATTATGATTTGGATGAGTATAAGAGATTAAAGCAGATGGAAGGAACTGAGAAGGAATTCGCGGTTTGGTTTGGTGGTAACGAGACAGGTGGAACACTCACACCAACAGGTGATAAGGGCAAGTTCAAGTTCAAAGGTTCACTTTCAGTACATGCCAAGGGTGGTGGAACAAATGAAGTTGTCGGTATGACAATCACAATTGCACCGTCCACAGTAATTACAATTGACAATTAGGAGGAATTATAAATGGCTAAACAGTTAAATTTTGAATTTGATGGTAGAGATTACACACTAGAATTCACAAGAAGAACCGTAACTGAGATGGAAAGGAAAGGATTTGTTGTTTCAGACGTTGAGCGTAAACCAATGACAACCCTTCCCACTTTGTTCGAGGGTGCTTTCTAGCACATCATAGAGGCGTAAAGAAAGACACTATCGATAAGATATTCGCACAGATGACAAACAAGGAAGATTTGATCGGTAAGCTTGCTGAAATGTATAACGAACCGATTCTTACACTTGTTGAGGAGCCGGAGGAATCCGAGGGAAACTTGAAGTGGACAGCGAGCTGGTAAAGCCGCTGTCAGATTACAGAGAAAATGGGGATTCGATTCCCCACTTTTCATATGCAGATACTTTTAGTTCAAGATTTCCATACTATTTATCAATTGGAATGACTGAGGAGCAATACTGGGATAAAGATTGCATGCTTGCAAAGTATTATCGTGAGGCTGATGAATTACGAAAAGAGCGTATGAATCAAGAATTATGGTTACAAGGAATGTACTTTTATGATGCGATGTCTAGGCTATCGCCAATATTGAAAGCATTTGCGAAAGCCGGTACTAAACCGATGCCATATGTGGAAGATCCTTATCCTATTACTAAGAAGTCAGCAAAAGAAAATGAAGAGAAAAAAGAAAAAGCAATGGCGGATAAAGGTTTGAGATATATGCAAGATTATATGCTACAGGCTAATAAGCAGATAGAGGAAAGGAAGTGATAATATGGCTACTACGATTGAACAATTAGAAGTTGAAATAAGTTCCAATTCGTCTTCAGCTGTTAGTGGCATTGAGGCACTTTCTACCTCCTTATCAAAGCTAAAAACAGCATTACAAGGTGGTATTGGATTATCGGCAGTTTCAAACCAATTAAAAAATATCAATAATACTCTAACGGAAATGGATAGTAATGGTTTTGATAAAATATCAAAATTAGCTGAAAGTCTGGAGAAGTTAAAAATGTTGGTAGTATCCGTATATCATCTTCAATTAGCAGGCAATTAAGCAATATAAGTTCTGCTATGAATTCACTCAGTACTACAGATTTCACTGGGGTAGAGAGATTTAGTGCTGCAATGCAACCCTTAACAAGTTTGGCTAGACCTACAGGGTTGACTTCAATAGTGAATGCACTTGGTAAATTACCTAGAGTGGCACAGTCCCTACAAAGTATGGATATTGCTGCATTTACTAGTAGGATACGAGAATTAAGTGATGCATTAATTCCACTAGCAACACAATTGGGAATAATATCTACTGTGTTTAGTAGATTACCACTCAACCTGCAAAGGCTACTAAACATCAGTGATAGAATTACAAATTCAAATCATAGAACAACAAATAGTTATATGGATTTGTGGGCGAAGGTTACATTAGTTACGAATGCAATAAAAAAAGCGGGTAACACCATAATGGAATTTATTCAGCAATCCAATCAGTTTATTGAGGATTTCAACCTTTTCAATGCGTCTATGGGCAAGTATGCAAATGAAGCTGAGAAGTATGCAGAACAGGTTGGTGAGATAATGGGAATCGATCCAGGTCAATTTATGCGTAACCAGGGTACTTTCCAAACAATTATAGAGGGGTTTGGTGTAATAAGTGATAAAGCCTATTTGATGTCAAAAAATCTTACTCAGTTAGGTTATGATATATCATCATATTATAATATAACTTTTGAAAATGCTATGCAGAAGTTACAGTCTGGTATATCGGGTGAGTTAGAGCCATTGAGAAGATTAGGCTATGACTTATCTGTAGCTAGATTACAAGAAGAGGCATTGGCACTAGGTATTAAGAAAAAGTATCGGAAATGACACAGGCTGAAAAGTCACAGCTGAGATACTATGCCATTATGACACAGGTAACTACTGCTCAAGGTGATATGGCAAGAACACTTGATGCTCCGTCAAATCAGATAAGAGTAATGCAAGCACAGCTTACACAATGTGCTAGAGCGATAGGAAATATATTTATCCCGGCATTGAATGCGATATTGCCATATGCGATTGCTATAGTTAAAGTAATCAGATTAATTGCTGATTCTTTAGCAAACTTAGCGGGATTTAAGTTACCGGAAGTAGATTACTCAGACATAACCCATGGACTAAGCGATACTGCCGATGAAATGGATAAGTATAAAGACAACACCGATAAGGCAACGAAGGCTACAAAAAAGCTAAAGAATGCTATGCTGGGTATTGATGAGTTAAATATTCTATCTAAAAATGATGATACTGATGATGCCTTAAAGAAACTGAATGATACAAAGAGTAATGATCTGGGTATAGATTTACCTGGATATGATTTCTTGAAAGGTGCAATTAATTCTAAGGTGGATGCTATTATTAATATCTTGAAAGCGGCATTAGCTGAAATTGAGGCCGCAATCAGTGTATTCTTCTTAGTATTCGGTACTATCCTCGTTGTAAGTGGTGTGAATATTCCAGTGGGAATAGCTTTAATTGCGGCGGGTGCGATAGGGTTGGTACACTCGATTGTTACAAATTGGCATGCAATGTCGGATTCCTTAGCTAAAGTTTTAACATTTTTATTGGGAATGTTAGGGGGATTCTTTTTTGTATTGGGCGTGATTCTTGTGTTTACAGGTAATGTACCATTAGTATAGCATTGATGATAGTAGGTGCATCGATGGTTATCGCAGCTGTTGCCATTAATTGGACTAAGCTACAAGGTGATTTGACAAATGCTTTAGCGATATTAGCTGCTGTAGTCGGTGGTGCATTACTGGTGATAGGTGTAATGTTACTACTTGCTGGATTTATACCTTTGGGTATAGCTGCGATAGTAGCTGGAGTGACTATGTTAGTGGCGGCTGCCGCTATAAACTGGGGCGATGCTATATCCCAAAAAGTTAAGTCAATATTGGCTGCTATAGTAATGATTGTAGCTGGGGCATTCCTTGCACTAGGTGTAATTATGATTATGGCTGGTCACATACCATTGGGTATAGCGTTATTGGTAGTCGGTGCAGTTGCTTTAGTAACAGCAGTGGCTCTTAACTGGGGTGCTATCACTAAGTCAATATCTGGAATGTTAAATTCTATTATCTCTATGGTTAGTGGGGCTTTATTAGGTATTGGTTTGATACTTGTCGTAGCTGGTAATTTACCACTAGGTATTGGGTTGATAGCAGTTGGTGCAGTAGGGTTGGCGACCTCAGTTGCAATGAATTTCAGTACATCGAAGAATATGGTTACTAGATTTTTAAAAGATCTAGGGGCAGCAATAGGGATATCCACACTTGCGATAGGTGTTCTCCTATGTATGGCTGGTGTATTACCTTTAGGTATAGGGTTGATTGTAATTGGAGCTAGTATGCTTGGTGCGAGTATAGCATTAAACTGGGGAGCAGTTAAGTCTGCTATTACTCAGTTTTTTCAAGATTTGGGAGCAGTAATAGGGATAGCGTTACTACAATTAGGTGTAATACTATGTATGGCTGGTAATTTACCACTAGGTATCGGATTGATAGTTGCAGGTGCAGCTGCTATAGCATATAGTGTATCACTAAACTGGGGAGCTGCTAAATCGGTTATTACTAAATTTCTAAAAGATCTAGGAACAATAATAGGGGTATCAATGGTTGCAATAGGTGTATTGTTATGTTGCGTGGGATTAATACCTATAGGTGTATCGCTTATTGTAACCGGATTAGGTGTAGCTGCGACTGGTATAGCATTAAACTGGGGTGAAGCTAACAAGCAAGTTGGACGCAGTTTGGGTAAAATTAATAAACAATTTAATACATTTAGACAGAGTACGAATGCTGACTTATCGAATGTGGAGTCAAGAATTCAATCATGGTCTACCAATACAAATAAGCATCTGAATACGGTTAAGGATAAAAAGCTTAATTTAGATGTTAAGATGAAAGACAATGTACCTGAACAATGGGGTAAAACTCGTAGTTGGTGGGATAGAGAAACGAAGGATGGTTTGCACATTGATGGTAATATTAAGCTTATAAAAGAGGGTTGGACCACTGTTAAAAACTGGGTGGGTGAAATACCTACACTGGATCAACATGTAGAGTTGAGGAAGCAAGGCTGGCAAACATTAAAAGGCTGGATCGGTCCGACACCTTCAATTAATCAAAATATTGAACTAAGGAAACAAGGTTGGCACAATGTAAAAGACTGGATGGGTAATATTCCTACATTATCACAAGATCTTAGTTTAAGAAAAAATGGTTGGACTACTGTTAGAAATTGGGTAGGTGATATTCCAAACATAAACCAAGATATATCGCTAAGAAAGCAAGGTTGGCATTCCGTACGAAATTGGGTAGGTGACATTCCAACCGTCAATCAAGACATATCTTTACGAAAAAGGGGCTGGGATACTGTAAAAAACTGGGTTGGAGATGTTTCTACAATCAATCAGAATGTTGAGTTGAAAAAGCACGGTTGGCAAAGTATTAAAAGCTGGATTGGAGATATCCCTAATGTTGATCAAAATGTTGAGTTGAAGAAACATAACTGGAATACTGTGAAAAACTGGATTGGTGAGATTCCATATATTAGTCAAAATGTTGAACTACGTAAACATAGTTGGAGTACCATAAAAGATTGGATAGGTAATATACCAGATGTTATTCAAGATATAAAACTACGAAAGCAGGGTTGGGATAACTTACATAATTTTGTTAAAGGTAATACACCTGATACCGTTGATGTAAGGATAAACCTTATAAGCCAGTGGAAAGGTAAAATCAAAGAGTTCTTTGGGCTTGCCAGTGGTGGTATCGTAACAGCTGGAGGAGGTATCCAGATGCTTGCTAGTGGTGGAGCAATCACCCATAATATGTGGCAGTCAATACCTAAGTATGCAAACGGTACTAATAATATACACGGCTCTATGTTTATAGCGGGTGAAGCCGGGGCAGAGTTGGTAGGACATGTTAATGGTACAACAGAAGTACTTAACAGATTCCAGTTAGCACAGGTCATGAGACACTCAATAGTATCCGGTATGGCACAATTTGCCGGATTCTGGAAAGACATGTCGAGAGATATTATCACTTGTACAAATGGTATTATCAATGCGATTGCAGTATGTACAGGCGATATAACCGAGAGCATGTTACTCGCATCGAATACAGGTTACATATCGCATGATACATTATCACGAGATGTATATGAAGATTCTAAGCAAGCCTACTCAAATTCTAATTCAGACGATACGATGGTCTAGAAACATGAGAGAGTTCTATCATGAATATGTAGAACCTACTCTTAGAGAGATTGCAGCGGATACGAAGAGACAAGCCGATAAGAACGAAAAGACAGTGGTTCAAGTTGGTAACAGAGTGATCGACGATGCTGTAACCACGCAGAGAAGAGCCAATGGATTCAGCTTTATAAATTAAGGAGGTAGATATGGCATATTTGGCAATAAATGGATACGAACTACCTCCTTGTAAAAGAGGGGTAACTATAGTTGTATCTACGGTAGTCGATAGTGGTAGAGATGCGAATGGGGCAGTAGTTGGTCAAAGAGTTGGTCGTGACCAATATAAGATTGATAATCTTGAGTGGGCGTGGTTGACAGCTGAGGAGTGGAAGAAGATATTGTCTATATTAGATAACTTTTATGTCAGAGTTACATTCAATGATCCGGTGACAAACAATAGGCGAACTGTAAGAATGTATTGTAGTAACCGAACAGCTGAACCTTATTGGGTAACTGAAAAACGGAACACCTACTCATTACCGTAACTGCAAAGTAAATCTAATCGATACAGGTGTATAATTATGCAAAGAGTTTCAAGAGAATATAAGGAGAGTATGAAGTCTCCGCTTCGTGAGCGAGGCTACATAATGATTACATTCGGTCTTGTTAATCAAGAAGCACAAGCGAAAGCCACTATAGGTCAAGGGAGATATTCATACTTTTCCGATATATCAAACATATTCGGTAGAAAATCAAATGAGTTGGCATATGCCACACTGGAAGAGAATTTCACTAGAGTGGATGGCACAATGCTTTTCTTACCACGAGAAAATACCAATGCAATGTACTCAGATACAGGCATAATTTCCGAAAGGATGGTATCGGACGAAAGGTTTGAACTCACAATAAACTTGAATACAGGTATGACTGATTTTAAAGGTTTGACTATAAATTTTGGTGAGAATTATCCGGTAGATTTTGATATTGTAAGCAGCACAGGACAGGTAATTGAATTTAGAGATAACAGTAAATCAAAATGGAATACTGAAGAAGTACTTGCTAATACAACATCCATAAAGCTTATAGTATACCGAATGAAGAATCCAAGAACTAGGCTAAGGATTTATTCAATAATGTTTGGTTATGGTCTTATATATTATAACGATTCGGTAATGAGTTCAACGCTTGACAGTTATGTATCACCGATTGGAGCAGATGTTCCGCAATTTGATTTTTCGGTTACCCTTAAGAATTATGACCATTATTTCAATGTTGATAATCCAAAGTCGGCTATTAACTACCTTGAGACAGGTCAAGAAATGAACATAATGTATGGTTATGCAACACCGGGTAGTGATGATATTGAATGGATACAGGGTAATCATTTATTATGTGCTGAGTGGGAAAGTGATGATAGTACAGCTACAATCCGTTGTAATGATGTATTTCGTAATATGGACGGGGAATATATAAAGGGTTTATATAGTGCAGAAGGCAAGAATTACTATGTTTAGCACAGGAGATATTAAGAGAGGCTAAAGTATCGGAATACTATATTGACCCTAGACTTAAGAACCTGTATACGAACAATCCTATGCCTAGAGTTAAATACAAAGAAGCATTACAGATTATAGCAAATGCTTGTCGATGTGTTTTAACTCAATCAAGGGACGGTAAAATACAGATTAAGTCAAACTTCATGCCTGAAAGTAACGTAGGCAGTAACGGTGAAGAAAGCTATTCTAATCAACGCAATGTGATACTAAGCAGTAAAAAGGATGAATATGCCACACTAATGACTGACTATATGAAGGTTGACGGTAGTATGTTCTTCTTGCCTAGAACGGGTAATTCATTAAACACAGGATACATCTCAAAGTGGATATCAAGAGCCGATAAGACATTTGCGAATAATCCTTGTATATGGTTAAAGATGTCCGCAATTAGGTCGTATTACGGATTGCGTATAGATTTCGGTACAGCTATACCGGCTGAGTTTATCATTAAAACATATAACGGTGATGCGATAGTAAATAGATATATTATTGGAACAGATGAAATACATCAATCGTCGGTTATATTAAGGGATTTTAACGATTGCGATAAAATTGAAATCGAATTTACTAAGACAGAGAAACCTTTCAATCGTATCACAATAAATGAGATAAGCTTGAGTGATGTTGTTAATTTTACAATGACTAGACAAGATATGATGTCTTCACCTAAAGCTATAAAGCAGGAACTTATCAAAGAGGTAATAGTACCATACTATACTTATCAAACAAATGATAAGGAAGAAAACTTAGTATATACGGATATTGATGTAAGTGCAGGCGAAGTACAGACATATTATATACAAGATCCGTCTTACGGATATATTGTGAGACTTAATGAGAATGCTGATGGTACAGAAATAGTAGCATGGAGTAATTATTTTATAACTGTGAGATTTAATGTGGCAGGTCAATATAGACTCAGTATACAAGGACATAGATATAAAATAATAGAAAGGCAAGTGAAATACCACTCAATGTACGAGGTAAAACCATTAAGTGGGAAAATCCTTTAATTAACAATTATGAGATGGCAAATGACCTTGCAAAATGGTTATCTGAATACTACACAGCAGGTATTGAATATGAATATGACACCAGGGGTAATCCTGAATTAGATGCAACAGACATCATATATCAAGAAAACGAATTCAGAACAGGTATGACCGTTAATGTATATAGACACACACTCAGATTCAATCAAGCCTTTGCGGGTAAGATTACAGCAAGAAGAGTAGGAGGATAACATGGCATGGATAACACCTAAAATAGATTGGCACGGTGAAGTCACTGACGGAATATATACGGGTGATAGATTTAATGCAAGTGATTATAACCGTATAAAAAACAATATTGCATATTTATACACTTTATCTGAAAAATTATATAAAAGCTACAGCATCGAGAATGTCGGTAACGATAAAAATGTAGGTGATTACTTTTATGCTGATGAGATAAATAAGATTGAAAATAATCTTAAATTTATCAATCAAAACACATTAAACAGGTCATACGGTAATACACCTGTATTCAGTGATAACGGTAGTACATTTGATTTCAATGAGTTAAACAGATTAGAGGGTGCCACCTTGGATTTATATAACAGGCTAAATAATCAAATGATAGGGCGACGAAGTTTTAAATGGAATTTTGGAATGTTAGGAGGTGAGTTATAAATGGCATGGGAATTATTACGAGTTGATTATACGGACGCAAGCTGGGCAGGCTTAAAGAAATATAATCAGATTTCTAATCATGACGGCACCGTGTCGTTTCAAGATGTAACACAATATAGCAACCTGGATAGGTCGTTCTATGGAGCGAGAGACGCTAATAGAGTAAATGAGGCTATAAACACCATTATGTCAATGGTTGAAGGTAATACTGACTTGTATACTGCATTTCAGAACTACTTTAACACGCAAAAGACACAGTTTCAAAGTAGAGGCGATGCATCTATAGGGGAGATAGAGCGTACTTATAGAGAGCATATGGATACATATGAGAGAGAACAGTCGGTTACATTCACTACTTGGTTTAATGGTATAAAGAATCAACTAAGCAGTAATGCGGTTGGTAATCTGCAAAATCAAGTAAATGAAGTTGATGATAGATTGGCAAGATTAGAGCATATGGCACTCACCAATCAATTCAGTGCTGCTATAGCTGTAAATAACAGTGGCAACACAGTGCTGTTAGTTGATGAAACAGGTAAAGCTATTATTGCAGATTGGAAATATGAGGAGGAATAAATGAGCGTAATTAGCATTGAAACAAGAAAAGCTAATGAATTGGCGGCTACATCTGATATTGGTGATTCATCTATATTTATGGTACACGATGGTACAGGTTTAAAGAGAATCGCATTTGAGGATGTAAAGAAAGCGATGGTATATCCAAATGCCGGTTCACACAACTCAATATATAGAGGTAAGAATTTGGGTAGTACTGTGACACAGGCACAATATTCAGCAATAAGAAACGGTACATTTGAGAATCTGTTTATAGGAGATTATTGGACGATAAACAATATCAATTATAGAATTGCAGCATTTGACTATTTCTATAATACTGGTGACACTCTTTGCACTACTCATCACGTTGTAGTTGTACCCGACCAGTGTTTGTATGATGCTAAAATGAATGATACAGACACTACTCAAGGTGGATATGTTGGTTCCAGTATGTATAGAACAGGATTGGTGAATGCTAAATCCCAAATAAGGTCTATATTTGCTAATCATGTAATGAGTCACCGAATGTACTTGATAAATGCGGTATCGAGTAGTGTAAATAGTGGAGGTGCATGGTTTGATTCGGATGTTAATTTAATGAGTGAGCAAATGGTATACGGCTGTCCAGTATTCATGCCAATGGCAAATGGCACATTGATTCCGAATAACTACGTCGTAGACAAGTCACAATTACCATTGTTTAATCATAATCATTCATTGATTGGTAACGGTTCAACATGGTGGTTGCGTACCATCACATCAAATACAGCCTATTCTTCTGTATTTCAATATGGGAACTCAAGTTCCAATGGTGCAAACATTGAATTTGGAGTTAGACCATTCTTCTGTATATCATAAGTGGGGGGGGTGATTATATGTATACTATTACACTTGCTGATGGTAGGACTATATCTAACCTAGAATTGAATGGCACTAACTATGTCAGTGAGATTAAGGTAGACGAACATATATTTGAGCATAATCTATCTACTATGAGGGTATCGGATGGTGAAACTGAAAATACCTATACTGACATGATATTTGTACAACAGATGGAGATAGACGGTAAATACTACTTGGCTTTTTCGTGCTAAGACTCAAAAATGAAAAAGTTAGCGGAAATAATAAAGAAAAAAACGCCAGTAGTGTCACGGATATGCAGATGGCACTTGCTGAGGTGTATGAGATGATTGCTGGAGGTAAAGAATGATAAGAATTTATGCAGAATTAGTAAGAAAAGGGATAAAGACATTAGAAGAAGTACCCGATCGTTTCCGTGACGAAGTAAGAAAAATTACTGGAGCAAGGGTTATGATATGGCGAATTCTGATGTTTTTCATAAAAAAAGGAGGTAAAAGACATGGCAGTTATTTATGTTGCATTGATTATTAAGGGTAAGCGTACTTTCGCAAGTATCCCTGAGGCTCTAAAGGAGACAGTGAGAGCAATGTTACACGACCTTGAGTTGGATAATCTCATTGTAGAGTAAGGGAAGGTCGTGAAATGAATATAGAGTTCAATCTAGTTCTAACTATAATATCCGTTGCTACAGCTGTTTACTTTGCTTTCAAGAGCAACAGTAGAGCTAATGATGATGATGTTAGTAGGAAAGCACAAGAGGGGGCTATTCTATCACAGAAACTTGATTCAATTAGCCAGGATACACAAGAGATAAGAAAAGAAATGTCAGATGTTAGGGGTAAAATTAATGCTCTATCTGAGAGAGTAATCATTGTTGAGCATGATACCAAGGCTGCACACGATAGGATCAGCCATATCGAGGAGGATGATTTCTCAAAGAAGTATCGAAAACGATGGTTTTAAGGGAAGGGGTGATGTCATATAAGCTTATCGAACATTATCTTTATGACACAAATCAACGATATTTTTAAGTAACATTTGTTACACGAAGTAGTAAAAGTAGTGGAAAATCAGTTTTTGCGTATAATTTTACTAGTATACTGTAGAGGTATACAGTATATAAGAAAGGTTTACCGCAAAAACGAAAGTTTTACTACTTCTACTACTTTCAGTAACTAATGTTACAGAATAGGAGTAAATATGATTAACTGGAAAGTAAGAATTAGAAATAGACAATTTTGGTTTAGCTTGATACCGGCTATATTACTTTTAATACAAGTGGTTGCAGCAGTTTTTGATTATAGCATTGACTTAGGTCAGCTTAGTGGTAAGCTATTGGAGGTAGTTAATGCGATATTTGTGATATTAGCAATACTGGGTATTATCACAGACCCGACAACAGCTGGTATTGGTGATTCGGCACAGGCTCTTACATATGAGCAACCAAAGGAGTAAGTGGTGTATGGATAATGCATTCAATGCCGGTAAGAAGTTACTATGTGGTAGCTATACTCAATTTACGCTCAGTGGCAAATCTAACTTTGTTAGAGCCAGTCGCTGGGGAAAAGTACCACAAAGAGGTGCTATACCATATTTTTATAGTAATTCATTGGATAGAGTAGCACATGTAGGTGGTGTTATCGATGTTAAAGTACATGGTGATACATACACTATAAAAACGGTAGAGGGTAATACTTCGGCTGATAACAGCTTTAATCGTAATGGTGGATGTGTGGCTGTCAAAGAATATACCTTTAAGCTATCCCAGGTGGGTGGTAAAAATAGGATAAACGGATTTGGTTATCCGGTATTTGGATTCGATACTTGTACAGTAGACGAATTCATAGATGTTCTTAAATCAGAAGTGGGATATATTGAAAAAGCAACCAATGATAAGTTGGATAGTAAAGTGGCTAATCCTGGTTCTGCCAATTTTACTAAGTATGGTGATTGGTACGGTTGTAATGGAGTGTATTGGTGTCAACAGTTTATCAGCTGGTGCGTATATACCGCTTGTAATGCCCACAGAGACGCTTTAGATACAGGGTGGATAAAAGTATTAGGTAAATGGAAATATCGCAAAAATGGGCAATATATCAAAGGACAGTGGCAGTATATAGATGGTCGTTGGTATGTATTTGATAATGCTGGGTATACTATCGTGGGTTGGTTCAAACAGGGTAACGAATGGTACTATATGAACCCAGACGATGGTGCAATGTTATCTGGGCAATGGTTAAGATTAGATGGTAAAGATTACTATTTATCAAAAACAGGAATTATGGCAATAAATTGTTACATCAATTCTAATGGTAAATATTATTGGATAGATTCTAATGGTGAGTATGTACCAGAATATGATACTGATAATCCCAATTTAGATGTTTATGAGGTAGCCGAGTAAAAGTTAATATTGTCGAAATAGGTCGAATAGTGACACATTAAAATAATTCTAACGATAACAAAACGATAACAAATTTTAGCAGAAACCTAGGATTTACAAGGGTTTGTGGAAATAACAATTAAATACTGATTATTTACGCGATAGTATGGTTTTTGAAAACTATATGTATAGTAGAACTCAGAATTATTATATAAAAAAATTAATTGATATATGTAGAAATAATACATCTATAAGTTTTTCTTATAGGATGTATTATTTTTTTGAACTTTACATATTTATCAGAAAAAAATATAATGAAATTATTAAGAAAAAGTTTTTAATTTGCGGTCTTAAAGGTTGAATTGTCAACTAATTTAATATAAAGGAGATATTGGTTATTATGGAGAAGACACCGATAATTACTAAGATGCAAGTAATACCTGTAGCAGGCTATGATAGTATGCTTATGACACTAAGTGGTGCACATGCTCCTTTTTTTACCAGAAATCTAGTCATTTTAGAGGATAGCTTGGGAAATACCGGTATTGGTGAGATTCATGGGGGTGATTATACTTGTGAGTCGTTAATGTCAGTAATACCTTTGGTAGAGGGTAAAGAAATAGGTAGATATAAAGGTATACTTGATAGTATACATAAATGTGCTACCAGAGCATCTGAAGATGACGGTGAGGGTATTCAGACTTTGGATATAAGCAAATTAAAGTTTGTGATAAAAGCAGAGTGGGCAATAGAATGTGCATTATTGGACCTTTTAGGGCAGTATATGGATTTGCCTATGTGTGAATTGCTTGGAAACGGAAAACAAAGAGATAAGGTTGAGACCTTAGGTTATTTATTTTATGTAAGTAATAAAGAGAAAGCTAAGGGATATTTGGAATACTTAAATGAGAGTGACAACACAGATCCATGGTTTAAATATAGAAGAAATGAGATTTTAAATCATGATGAGATTGTGACAGAAGCTGAAATTTTACATGAGAAATATGGATTTAAAAATTTTAAATTAAAGGGGGGAGTATTTGAAGGTCAGTATGAAATGGATACAATAAGAGCATTAAAGAGATGTTTTCCAGATGGAAGGATAAATATAGATCCTAATGGGGCTTGGAGTCTTGAAGAGGCTGTAAGAATCTCAAAGCCAATGGAAGGTATACTGACATATATAGAAGATCCATGTGGGCCGGAATCAGGATATTCGAGCAGAGAGATAATGGCAGAATTCAAAAATGCAGTAAATTTGCCGGTAGCTACAAATATGATTGCTACAGATTGGAGGCAGTTTTATCACTCTGCAGCATTGAAGTCAGTAGATATAGTACTTGCTGATCCACATTTTTGGGGATTCGAGGGAAGTGTAAGAATGGCGATGCTTTTAAATGACTGGGGACTTACTTGGGGATCACATTCAAACAATCATTTTGATATTACATTAACTGCATTTGCTCATGTCGCAGCAGCAGCACCGGGAAATCCAACTGCTCTCGATACTCATTGGATTTGGCAAGATGGACAAAACCTGTTAAAGGATACACCACAGATAAAAGATGGTTATTTAGAGGTTCCAAACAAAGCAGGACTTGGTGTAACTATTGATATGGACAGAGTCATGGAGGCAAATAAGTTGTACGAAAAATTACCATCTCATGATAGAGATGATGCAATTGCAATGCAATATCTTATACCAAATTGGAAATATAATAGTAAAAAGCCGGCTTTGGTAAGATAGGAGGAGAAATGTTTTTTAAGAAGTATGGAGATATTTTTGTAAGTATTTTCTTTGGACTATTTTCGATAGTAATGATAATACTTGCAAACATGCTGCCAAAATCAAAGGTTATGGATATCGGTCCTGAATTTATGCCAATAATTATAGGTGTACTTATGTTGATACTTTCAATTATTTTATTTGTACAAAGTATCAAAAAATTCAAAGCTGTATCTGAGGAGTGTAAAGATTTTAAGGATGACAGTGAATATAAGAGAGTATTACTTTCACTATTACTATGTATAGCATATGTTTTTTTACTGGCACCACTTGGATTTATAGTTTCAACTCTTTTATACTTAGGATTCCAAATATATGTTTTGGCACCGGATAATAATAGAACTAAAAAAGATGTAATAACATATATAGTTATAGATGTAATATTTACTCTGGTAGTATTTTTGTTATTTAGATATGGATTTACAATAGTATTACCGGCAGGAATATTTACGATTTCATTATAAGGAGGAAAAATGCAAGCATTGTCACAGCTGGGAGGTGCATTAATAAATGTTGCCTCACCTATTTCGTTAGCATTCATGGTGGCAGGAGTAGCGATAGGAATAATATTTGGTTCTATTCCGGGACTTTCTGCTTCTATGGCAGTTGCACTTATGTTACCTCTTACATTTAGTATGGGACCAACACTTGGAATGAATATGTTGGTTGCGGTATATATTGGTGGAATATCCGGTGGATGTATATCAGCTATTTTGCTTAATATGCCCGGAACAGCTTCATCTATAGCGACTACATTTGATGGTCATCCTATGGCTATGAAGGGTGAGGCGATGAAAGCGCTGGGAATCGCAATATTCTTTTCATTCCTGGGTTCAGAATTTTCATTTATAATACTTAGTTTCTTTGCACCAAAACTGGCTGATATAGCATTAAAGTTTACACCTGCAGAAAACTTTGGAATTTGTTTCTTTGCACTTACAATGGTTGCAGTCTTATCATCAGGAAATATGGTGAAAGGACTGTTAGCAGGACTTTTTGGGCTAGTATTTGCATTGGTAGGTATGGCCCCTATTGATGGTACTCCAAGATTCACCTTTGGTTCGGCATCACTTATGGGTGGATTTAATACACTTACAACCCTTATAGGTATATTCGCTGTAGCAGATATACTTGGCTCAGCTGAAGAGATGAATAAGCAAGGTGGAAGGATAATTCCTATAAATAAAGTTAAAGGATTTGGATTCTCTATGAAAGAGTTCATATCATTTATACCAAATGCTATAAGATCTGCTCTTATAGGTACCGGAATAGGAATTTTGCCTGGTATAGGAGGTTCAACTTCAGGTATGCTTGCTTATGTAACAGCAAGAAATATGTCCAAAAATTCTGAAGAATTTGGAAAGGGAAATCCGGAAGGAATTGTAGCAACAGAGACTGCAAATAATGCAACGATTGGTGGAGCACTGATTCCACTTCTAGTACTAGGCATTCCCGGAGATGGAGTAACTGCAATGATGCTTGGAGGATTCCTTATACATGGACTTGCAGCAGGACCTCTATTATTCGTTAAAAATGCAGATGTAGTTTATGGTATTTTTGCAGCATGTATAGTATGTGCATTGATAATGTTAATTGTAGAGTGGACTTGTATAAAAGGATTTGTTCAAGTATTGAAGGTACCTAAGCATATCTTATTGCCACTTATTTTAGTACTTTGTGCAGTAGGTGCATATGCAGCGAATAATAGAATCTTTGATGTACAGTCAATTGTTCTTTTTGGAATAGTTGGATATCTATATAAGAAATTTAAATTACCGACAACACCATTTGTACTTTGTTTCTTAGTGGGAAATATGACTGAAACTTATTTGAGAAGAGGAATAATGACATATAAGTCATTTAGTGCATTCTTTACAAGACCTATTTTTGATATATTCTTCTTTGTAGCTATAGGAGTATTGGCATGGTCAGTATTTAAGGCTATAAGAGGTAATAAAAGCGCTGTAGCGTGATATATAAATATTTTTTGGAGGAAAAATATGAAGAAGAGAATTTTTTTAATGGCAGCAGCATGTGTATTGGCTTTAAGTGCTTGCGGTGGTGGAGCAGCAGATACTAAGAGTGCAGAAAGCACTCAAGCCGGTGATAGTGGTGCAGCAAGTGAAGGTACTTGGGAACCTAAGTCTACAGTTTCCATAATCGTTCCGGCAGGAGCAGGTGGAAATACTGATCTATCAGCAAGAGTTTTTGCACAGTATGCAAAGAAGTTGTCAGGAACAGATTTTGTTGTAGTAAATGCAAACGGAGCCGCAGGTTCTGTAGCAGCAAATCAGGTAAAATCTGCAAAAGGTGATGGCTTAACAGTATTGTATGGACATAATCTTGTAAATGTAGCAAATGTTGCAGGTATTACAGACTATAATTATTCAGCTTTTAAATTAGGACCAACTTTTGCGAAGGATCCTGCACAAGGACTTTATGTCAATGCAGAAAAGTATAAGAGTTTAGATGAGTTTATAGCAGCGGCAAAGGCTGCACCCGGACAGCTTAAAGCTTGTACTGAGGTTGGAGCATATACATATTATGAGCTTTTAGAGTTTGAGAGACTTGCCGGAATTGATTTGGACTTAGTTGATGTAGGTTCAAACTCAGATAAAATAACAGCAATGCTTTCAGGGCAAGTGGATCTTATGCCTGGAGCATACATTAATACAAAGGATTATATTGAAGCAGGACAGTTCTTATGTATAGGTGTACCTACAGCTGAAAGATATGAATTAATAAAGGATATTCCCACTCTTAAGGAACAAGGAATAGATTTAGTATATCCTGACTGTGATTTTTCGTTCTATTTCCCGGCTGATACATCTGATGATGTTATTAAATGGTATGAGAATATAGTTCAAGAAATGCAAAAGGATCCTGAGTGTTTGGAAGCTATATCAAATGTACAAATGATGCCATATTACTTGAGTGCACAAGATTCATTAAAGAATGATGAAGCATATTACACAACATTTAAGACAATAGCAGAAACTGTTGAGAAATAATTGCTACTGATATAATGGGGGTGAAAGTGTGTAAGCTTTCACCCCCATATTTTAGGTAAAACTTCAGATAGAATAAATGAAATATTACAATTATTCCTCCGATAATTAGACTTGGTGTAAATGTTTCGTGGAGCAGAGCTATGCCCATAATTGCTGCTATAACACTTTCTAAAGAAAGCAGTATTCCACTTGTGGTGGTTGAAACATGCTTCATACCATATAGTATCAAAAAGAACGGTAATGTTGTACAAAAAATAGTCAGATATACCAATTGTAAACTGTCAGTCAGTGTGAGAGTAAACTTATTGTCTTTTAGCAAAAATAATGACAAGAGTGATAGTAGAGCAGTGGTTGATACTTGGATCACATTTAAAATACCGGAATCATATACTTTGGAATATTTTGATGAGATAACAATATATAGGGCATAGACTATAGCACAGAGTATGCAGTATATATCACCTATATGAAAGCTTCCCAAGTCATTCCCAAGCAGGATAAAGACTCCAATCATACAAATAACAGAAACAATAATGTCTGATATTGATGGCTTTTTTCGCATTATGATAAGATAGGCAATTGGTAAAAGTATAATATATGAGGCAATAAGCAAAGAGGATCGAGAGGTAGTGGTATATTGTAAACCTACTGTAAAAGTAAAAAATTCACCAAATAAAAATATACCCATTATAATACCAGCTCTAAGTACAGCTACATTGATATTTAAAAGTCTTTTATTGTAAATAAATATAAGTATTATTGCAGTAAAACAAAATCTTAGAAATAGTATCATATAGGGTGATACATCATCTAAAAAGTTTCTTTTACAAAAAAATATGCTGAAGCCCAAAAAAATGTTGCAACAAATAGTGCTAAAAAGGCCTGAATCTTTTTCTTTTTTTCATTTTATTTCCACCATTTGAAATCTAATAAAAAGTTTAATTTTTACTTTGGATTATTATAAAAACAAATATTAATCCTGTTTTTTGTTAACAATTGTATATTCAGACAAGTTGCCCTGGTAGTAAGCTTTACAAAGTTCTATAAAATATTTTTCAGATTTAGTTAGATAACCTCCCTTTTGATAGGATATACACCTTGTCCAATATTTTTTTGGTGATAATGAAAAAAATTTTATGTTCTGATTTTGAGAAACATAAGATTCCGGAATAAAACCGAGGCAAATTTGCTGATTTACCATATTCAGTACAGTAGGTGTACTTGATGTTACAAACAAAACATTAGGTGTAAATGCGGCATCCTTAAAGCATAAATCTATAATATCTCTTATTAGGGTATTTGTGGACATAAGTACAAAGTTTTCATTAGCTAGTGAGTTTAGACTAATGGGAGGATATTTCTCGGTAGAGCTAATATTAATATTTTTTAAAATTGGATTTGATAAAGGTATACCGATCAATATTTGCTCAGTATTTAAATCAATAAATTCAATACTGTCTTTTATTCCAATATCCTTTGAGTATATGCTTAGTGCAATATTAGCCTCTCTGTTTAATATCAGCTGTTCCATAGTTTTTACTCTGGCTTCTGTAATTTTAAATTTAATATTGGGATATTTTGCATGAAAATAGGGATAAATATGGGCAAATAAATTTGCTCCCTGCTCAGGAGTATACGTAAGAGATATTTCACCGATATCTTCATTTGCAATATCCTTAATTATTTTGTAGGTATCTTCTTTCATTTCAATCATTTTTCTTGCAGTATTTAGATATATTTGCCCTGCTAAAGTCGGAACCATAAATGGGTGTTTTCTATCAAAGAGTTTTGTACCTAACTCATTCTCTATTTTTAGTAATTGCTGGTTTAGAGCTGATTGTGTGATAAAAAGCTTGTTTGCAGCTTTTGAAATATTTCTTTCCATATCTATAGCAATAACATACTCTAATTGTTTTAAATCCATATTTACTCCATTACTTAAGTATTTCAAGAAAGTATAACATAAAAAAATAATAAAATTAAGTAATATGATAAAAAGATATCAATTATTGAAATGCAAGATATAATAGTTATAGAATAAGCAATATATTATAGGTAAATAGGAGGATTTTGTGAATAATACAGTTAAACTGAAGAATGGTGTAGTTGTACCGGCACTTGGTCAGGGCACTTGGTATCTAGGTGATAGTAAGAGTAGAAGAATGGATGAAATAGAAGCTATACAAACCGGAATAGATTTGGGTATGACACTGATAGATACAGCAGAGATGTATGGTAGTGGAAGAAGTGAGGAATTGGTCGGTGAAGCTATATCCGGATTTGATAGGGAAAATCTTTTCCTTGTTTCTAAGGTTCTACCGGGGAATGCAAATAGGGAGGGTATGCGTCATTCATGTGAGAACAGCTTAAAGAGAATGAAGACAGATTATTTAGACTTGTATTTATATCATTGGAGAGGAGGTACTCCACTAAAGGAGACAGTGGATTGTCTGGAAAATTTGGTTAAGGAAGGTCTTATAAAGGCATGGGGCGTATCAAATTTTGATATAGATGATATGGAAGAGCTTTTCAGTATTCCAAGTGGAGAAAATTGCATGGTAAATCAGGTACTTTATCATACTGGATCAAGAGGAATTGAATATAGTCTAATTCCATGGATGAAAAAAAACAATGTGGCTCTTATGTCATATTGTCCACTGGCTCAGGCAGGTAGCTTAAAGAGAGGACTGTTTTCATCAGAAGTTCTAATTAATATAGCTAAGAAGTACAATTGTGATATCAGCCAAGTAATGTTGGCATGGAATATCAGAAATGGAAATACCATAGCAATACCAAGAACAGGGAATAAAGTACATACTATTTTAAATGCAAATGCTGATAATATTTTATTGGATAAGGACGACATTGATGCAATAGACAGTGCTTTTCTTCCTCCAAGAAAGAAGACTGCTTTAGATATACAATAATGATAGAATAAAAAAGGGGGACTCCTAGATTGAAGTCCTCTTTTAAAATATATTTATCAGTGTATAAATATGGATAATACACCAAGGGTTACAATGCCTGTATTATCTTAAGTACTGTATCTTTTTCAACTTTAGCGGCTAAACCGTAGATAGCAAGGATTGTACCAATACCTAGTGCTATAATCGGCTCACCAAATAAACTGATTATATCATCTACAATACCTGAACCGCTTCCTAAAAGGTCCCAGAATGTTTTTATAAAAATTAGTATAATAGGAACAATAATTGGAGCAATGGAAGCTCCGAATGAAGGGAGTTTCTTTGTCTTTATAAGACCCTCGACTTCTTCCATAGTTTTAATGTATTCTTTCTTGTAGTCCTTGCGAATAAATCCATCATGATTTTCATTTGGAACCTGATAAATCTTTTTGTCAACCCACTTACAGTATGGAACTATTACAATAAGCATAGGTATTGAAACTATCATACCTAAAAGAATGATTTGACCAACATCAACATTTAAGTTTGCAGCAGCAGTCAAGGGTCCGGGAGTAGGAGGAACCATTGCATGAGTCATTTGCAAGCCACAAGCTAAAGAGAGTGCAAGGCTTACTACAGAGATACCTGTAACGGAGGACATAGCCTTAACTAAAGGAGCAAAAATAACTATTGCAGAATCTGCAAAAACCGGAATTGAAACAACCCAACCTGTGAGGGCAAGTGCCCACTCTTCTTTTCTTTTGCCAGTTGCTCTGCAGCTCCGGAAGATTCCAATACACCACCCATCATTACTCCAAGACCAATAATTATACCGGTACTTTTTAGGGTGCTACCAAAACCATCCTTGATGGCAGTAATGACACCGGTTGTTGCGACTTTTCCTGCAGCATCCTTGATATCTGAAACAGGCATTCCACCTATAAGACCGGTGATAAGTGCCGCCAGAAGGAGTGCGATAAAGGTATGAACCTTTGTTTTTAGTACCAGGAATATCATTATGACTATACCGATTAGTAGTCCAAGCATCATTCTTGTTGATTCGCTCATAAAAAACCTCGCATTTTACATTCCTTATTTCAACAATACTCAATATTTTATATAAGTATTATCAATTGTTGTACGCATTTTTAATACAAAACAAATTTCTAAATCAAGAAAAAAATAATATTGTTTATAAGAAAAAAATTAATAGTCTATATGTCAAATGCAATATTTACTAGATTGCTTACATGTGAGAAAATAAATGAAAATAAAAGGAGCTATAGCAAATAATCCTCAAAATTATTTAAATTTTATGAATGGGGAGTTGCTTACTGAGATAAAATATGAGTAAAATATCACTTTTTGTACCTAGGGAGTCGATGCTTTTTCAGGCCCATAATATTTTACAGGAAGAGAAGTATCATGTTGATGATTTATATGAAGTAAAATCTGAGGATGTTGTGAAAAAGGCAAGAGAGTGTATTGCAGACGGTACTTCAATATTTATTGCAAGAGGTTTACATGCAACGCTGATAAAGCAATACACAGATGCTACAGTTATAGATATAGTGGTCACAGCCCAGGAAATGGCACTTTTGATTACCAGAGCAAAAAAAATAATAAGAAAGGATAGACCTTCTATAGCAATTATTGCACCTAAAAATATGCTATGTGATATGTCATATTTTGAAAGTATATATGAAATAGATTTGAAGATATACTATGAAGAATCAAAAAATGAATTGGAAGAAGCCACTATTGCCGCCTTTGAAAATGGAACAGATATAATAATAGGTGGTGAAACGGCAGTGAATAAGGCGAATTTGCTGGGTATGCCTTCACTTTTTTTATCTACAACAGAAGAATCTTTAAAAAACGCCATAAACATAGCCGGAAATGTAAAGTATGCAATGCAAACGGAAAGAAAGAGCAATGCACAGCTTGAAACTATACTGGACTATTCCTTTACAGGAGTGATAAAACTTGATGCTGATGGAAAAATTCTTGTGATAAATAAAATAATGGAGAGTTTTTTTGAACAAGGAAAAAGTTTTATTGGTAAGGAGATATTTGAAATTCTTACGGATATTACTATTGAAGATTTTAAACAGGTAATAGCAGGAAAATTTGAAAACAAGGCATATTTTCTTAAAGTTAATGGTAATAATCTCTATGCTATGCTTGCTCCTATACTTGTGGACTTTGTAATAGATGGAGCTATATTATCCTGTTATAAGGTTATAGAGCAAAAGAGAAATATTGAAAACGAAGAAAAAAAATACAAATCAGGGTATGTAGCTATAGGTAATTTTAAGGATATTGTATGTGAGTCAAAGAATATGCATGAAATCGTGCATTTGGCAAAACTATATGCCAATTCAGACTTTCCGGTTATGATCACAGGAGAAACGGGTACTGAGAGAAGGCTTTTGGCACAAAGTATTCACAATTATGGAATAAGGAGTAAAGAGGCATTTGTGATGATAAGTTGTGAGGGTATGGAAGAGGCTTGCAAAGAGAGCTTATCTATGGTGATAAGGGGGTAATACTTCAGGCAAGAGGCGGAACGGTGCTGATAGAGGAAGTGGATAAGATGAGTATAGCAAATCAGTACACTCTATTTCAGATAATAAAATATAAGATACTTAAGTCTAAGTACATTGATGTTAGAACCATATGTACAAGCAGAGAAAATATTTCCGAACTTATGATAAGTGGAGCTATATTAGAAGAGCTTTATTATGTTTTGGATGGATTAAATCTTTTGATACCACCTTTAAGAGAGAGAAAAGCAGATCTGAGTATAATGATTGACGACAGTATCAAAAAGATAAGTGAGAAATATTCCAGATTCCATTATTTAAGTAAAGAGGCAAAAGATATTATGATGGAATATGAGTGGAGCGGTAATATATTACAACTTGATAATTTTATAGAAAGACTGATACTGACAGCTACAAAGAGAAATATTGAGGCAAAAAGCGTAAAAGATTTATTGGAAATATTATATGTTTCAACTTTAGGCTCTCAAAACTTAGTAGGAAGAGTGGATGAGATAAAGAGTGTATTAAAGAAGAATAATGGTAATAGATTGCTTACAGCAAATGAACTGAAAATAAGTAAAGCAACTCTTTGGAGATGGATGAAAAAATACAATATTGATACATAATGAAATGATTTGAAAGCAAAATGAAACCCTGATGAAATAAAAATGGAGTTTTATAGAAGATGCATAAAAGTCAAAAGATCCTTGGTGTAATATTACTATTGAATTAACTTTTCTTGTTAACTATAATGCGATTAAAGTTAGACAATGTTTTGAAAGGATGGTCAAAAATGAAGATTGGATTTATCGGTTTAGGAATTATGGGAAAGCCAATGGCAAAGAACCTTGTTAAGGCAGGTCATGAGCTTGTTGTTTTTGATTTTAATAAAGAGGCAGTGGCAGAGCTTGTAGCTTTGGGTGCTAAAGAAGCAAATAGTGGTAAGGAAGTTGGAGAGGCTTGTGAACAGATTATTACAATGGTTCCTAACTCACCGCATGTAAGAGCTGCAGTTCTTGGTGAAGGTGGTGTAGCAGAGGGTGCTAAGGAAGGCACAGTTGTTATTGATATGAGTTCGATTGACCCTACCGAGTCAAAGGCTATAGGTGCAGAGCTTGCTAAAAAGGAATTGAGATGATGGATTGTCCTGTTTCAGGTGGAGAGCCAAAGGCGATAGATGGAACGCTTTCTGTTATGTGCGGTGGTAAGAAGGAACTCTTTGACAAATACTATGATATGCTTATGGTTATGGCAGGTTCTGTTGTTTATGTTGGTGAGCTTGGTTCAGGAAATGTGGCAAAACTTGCGAATCAGATGATAGTTGCAATCAATATAGCTGCGGTAGCTGAAGCACTTACATTTGCAAAGAAGGCAGGAACAGATCCTGAGCTGGTATATCAGGCAATCAGAGGAGGTCTTGCAGGTTCAACAGTTATGGATGCTAAGGCACCTATGATGCTTGAAGGAAATTATAAGCCCGGATTTAGAATTGAACTTCATATCAAAGATCTTACAAATGCACTTAATGCATCTCATGCAATCAATTCTCCTTCACCTCTTACAGCACAGCTTATGGAGATTATGCAGGGACTTAAAGCAGATGGTTTAGAGAAGAATGATCACAGCTCTATAGTGAAATATTATGAAAAGGTTTCAAATACAAGCATAGTAAAATAATCAAAGGTGAACAAAGTGAATACTGATTTTATAAAGGGTGTGGTGGTACCGATCATTACCCCAATAGATGCAAATGAGTTGATTGATGAAGCAAAGATGCGTGCTCAGGTGGACTATGTTATTGATGGAGGAGTGCTTGGTATTCTGGCATTTGGAAGCAATGGCGAGTTTTATATGCTTGAAGAAGATGAGATGGAACGTGGTCTAAAGATTATGCTTGATCAGACAGCAGGTAGAGTACCGGTGTATTTTGGAATCGGTGCTATCAGTACAAAGAAATGTATACGCCTTGCACAGATGGCTAAAGCAAGCGGTGCAGCAGGTATATCAGTTCTTCAGCCGATGTTTTTAAAGCCTAATGAGATCGAACTCTATAATCATTTTAAAGATATTGCAGATTCTATCAGCGATTTGCCAATGCTTCTATATAATAATCCGGGTAGGGTTGGATATACATTGTCAGCAAATTTGGTGGAAAAATTAGCGACAGACTGTAAAAATATAGTTGGTATGAAGGATACCAGCGGCGATATAACACAGACAGCAGAGTTTATTAGGAGAACAAGACATCTTGGATTTAAGGTATTTGGAGGAAAAGACACACTTCTTTATGCATCAATGTGTCATGGTGCAGTAGGTGGTGTATGCACAGCTGCAAACTTTATGCCTGAATTAATTACAGATATTTATAATAAATATGTTGCAGGAGATATTGAAGGCTCACTTGAAGCACAGTTTAAACTTAATCCTGTCAGACTTTCAATGGATGCAGGAAGCTTTCCGGTAGCATCAAAAGATATGGCAAATTTGAGAGGAAGAGATATAGGAAAGCCTTTCAAACCAAGTTTGCCTACACCTGATGGAGCGGCTTTGGAAGGATATAAGAAGACTATGAAGGAAGCCGGTCTTATATAATAAGGTAGAGATTATTTAAAACTTAGGGCCATCATGTATATTCATGGTGGTTCATTTAAGATATTGAGGGGAAAATGGCTAATTTGCTTGTAAAAATAAAAGATGAAGATAATGTGGCTATTGCAGTGGAAGAAATAAGTGCAGGTACAAAGATATATGATGATCTTATTGCCATGGATGATATTCCACAGGCTCATAAAATAGCACTGGAAGATATAAAAAAAGACCGGCCTGTAATAAGATACGGTGTAATACTGGGATATGCCCTTGAAGATATCAGAAAAGGTCATTGGATAAATGAGTTTATGTTGAGGCTTCCAAGCCCACCTTCACTTGATGATATGACATGGGGTAAGAATATAGTTCCTATGGATAAATTGCCTGATCCTCCGGTAAAACTTGGTTTGGATATAGAAATCCTAATGGTGGTTATGCAGGAACTAGAAATATTCTAGGTATACAAACCACAGTACAATGTGTTTCCGGAGTTTTGGATGTAGCAGTGGAGAGAATAAAACGTGAGCTGTTACCCAAATATCCCAATGTGGACAATGTAGTGGCAATAAATCATGCCTATGGTTGTGGAGTTGCAATAAAGGCAAGGGAGGCACATATTCCTATTCGTGCTTTAAGAAATATAGTTCACCATCCAAACTTTGGTGGTGTAGTCATGGCAGTAGCACTTGGATGTGAAAAACTTACACCTGATATGCTTTTAGATCCTGAGGACAATACTCCTGAGAATGTTATTGTATTACAGGAATGTAAGGGATTTGAAGCCATGATGGCAGCCATAATGGATATGGCAGATAAAAAGCTTGCTATTTTAAATGAAAGGGAAAGAGAAGAATTGCCACTTTCTGACTTGCTTATAGGTATGCAATGTGGAGGTTCTGATGCTTTTTCAGGAGTGAGCGCCAACCCCTCAGCCGGATATGCAGCAGATATGCTTGTAAAAGGTGGTGCTACCGTAATGTTTTCTGAAGTAACAGAGGTTAGAGACGGTGTACACCTGATAGGAGAGAGGTGTATCAGTGAGGAAGTTGTCAAAAAACTGGCTTCTGAGATGAGATGGTATGATAACTACCTTTTGGACGGAGATGTGGATAGGAGTGCTAATCCTACTCCTGGAAACAAAAAAGGTGGACTTGCTAACATAGTAGAAAAAGCTATGGGATCTATAGCAAAGTCTGGAACTTCACCTATCGTGGAGGTTCTATCACCGGCAGAAACTCCCAGTAAGCATGGCCTTATTTATGCAGCTACACCGGCATCAGATCTGGTATGTGGTCCTTGTCAAGTAGCATCAGGTATAGGTTTGCAGGTTTTTATGACCGGAAGAGGAACACCTTATAATTTGGCTATTTCTCCAGTGATCAAGGTTTGTTCAAGAGATGATATGAAAAATCAGTGGATGGATCTGATAGATGTAAATGCCGGATCTGTAGCAAAGGGTGAGGCAAGCATAGCGGATATAGGAAGAGTGCTTTTTGACTATATAATAGATGTAGCAAGTGGTAAAGCAAAGTTATGCTGAGTACTACAAATTATATAATTTTATGGCAATATTTAACCCGGCACCTATTACCTGAGAATGGTATAAAGATTCTTAATATAAGCAGAGATTTTTTGCATAGTTATTTATAAAAGTGAGGTAAAAAATGAGCGTACCTGTAATTGCAAAGATGGAAGTATATCCTGTAGCAGGAAAAGATTGTATGGAAATGAACCTTAGTGGTGCACATGCTCCTTTTTTCACAAGAAATATTGTGATTTTGACAGATTCAAATGGAGAACTTGGAGTAGGTGAAGTACCCGGAGGTAAGAAAATAACAGATGCCTTAAATGAAGTAAAATCAATAGTTGAGGGTACAAAAATAAGTGAGTATAAGAGCATGCTTTTAAAGGTTAAGGCCTATTTGGATTCAAAGGGCGAGGTGGATGTAAGAGGAAACCAGACATTTGATCTTCGTACCGGAGTTCATGTAATTACTGCAATTGAAGCACCATGCCTTGATCTTTTAGGAAAGTATCTTGGAGTACCTGTATGTGAGCTCTTAGGAGACGGACAGCAAAGAGATAAAGTGCGAATGCTTGGATATTTGTTCTTTGTAGGTGATAGAAATAAAACAGATCTCCCTTATGATTCTGAGCCGGATTCTGATTGTGAGTGGTACAGACTTCGTCATGAGGAGGCACTTACAGCAGAGAAGATTGTCGCAATGGCTAAGGCTACCAAAGAAAAATACGGATTTGAAGATTTTAAGTTAAAGGGTGGTGTTCTAGCGGGAAATGAGGAAATGGATGTTATTCGTGCATTAAAGAAAGAATTTCCTGACGCAAGAATAGATCTTGATCCAAATGGCGGTTGGCTATTAGAGGAAGCAGTTGAATATGTCAAAGGAATGCAGGGAATACTTACATACTGTGAGGACCCTTGTGGTGCTGAAGGAGTTTATTCAGGAAGAGAAATAGTTTCTGAATTTAGAAGAAGAACGGGATTCCCTACTGCAACAAATATGATTGCTACTGACTGGAGAGAGGTAGGACATTCATTAGAGTCTCAGGCTGTAGATATTATATTGGCAGATCCTCATTTTTGGACAATGGCAGGTTCTGTAAGAGTAGCGCAGATGTGTAATGACTTTGGATATACTTGGGGAAGCCATTCAAATAATCATTTTGATATTTCCCTTGCTATGTTTACACAGGTAGGTGCAGCAGTTCCCGGAAAATACAATGCACTTGATACTCACTGGATATGGCAGGAAGGTATTGAAAGGCTTACGAAAGAGCCGCTTCAAATAATAGATGGTTGTGTAGCTGTTCCTAAGAAACCGGGACTTGGTATAGATGTAGATATGGACCAAGTATTAAAGGCAAACAAGCTTTATAATGAAAATTGCCTTGGTGGAAGAGATGACTCTGTTGTAATGCAATATCTTATTCCGGGATGGAAATTTAATCCAAAGAAGCCTTGCCTTGTAAGATAAAACATATGAAAATCAGACTGAGTGTCGGGATGTTACAGACCGGCACTCTTTTTATTTTATATTTGTATACTTAAAACATATAAAATACTTCTTAATTTAACATTGGTTACAGATTTTTTTGTGTCCGGTAATTAGAATAGAAATGGTTTATAGTAAGAACCTAAACTTATGGACTAGGTTATATTTTGATAATAAAGGAGATTTTATGAATAAATATTTTGATATAAAAGATAAAGTATATGATGTTACTGAGAAGTATCCGGAGCTTATAGAGGTATTGGCTGCCGCAGGATTTGAAAATCTAAAGAACGATATGATGAGAAAGACCATGGGGAGAGCTATAAGCCTTGAAATGGCTTTAAAGAGCAAAAGTATCAATGTCGAAGTTTTCGAAATGCAGTTAGTAGAGGCTATCGAGAGAAAAAATACAATGTCTGATAATAATGGTGTTGTAAGAAACATGAATGAAAATGCCAGAACTTCTGTGAAGGGAATTTTGCCATGTCCTGTGAGAATGCAGTTTATTGAGAGTTTTGAAAAGTTTGTAGAAAGTCAGGACTATGAAATAAATTACAACTTAAATGCTGCAAGTATGGGAATGGAAGTTATTGAAAAAGAGATATTAGATGCAAAGAGCGAAGAAGATCTGTCAGATATATACATGTCTGCAGGTTTTAATCTTTTTTTTGATAAGAAATATATGGGAAGATTTAGAGATAAGGGTATTTTCGTAGATTTTAGACAGGGAAAATTAAATAAATCTCTAGACAATGGAATGATTTCCTTAAAGGATCCTAAGGGAGAATATTCTATAATAGGTGTCGTTCCTGCTATCTTTATTGTGAATAAAGATATGTTAAAAGGTAGAGAAATGCCTACATCTTGGGAAGATTTATTTAAGCCTGAATTTGAAAACTCTATAGCACTTCCTACTGCAGATTTGGATATGTTTAATGCAATAATGCTTGGAATATACTCAAAGTATGGTAGAGAAGGAGTAGAGGCACTTGGACGAGGTCTTTTAAAGTCTATGCATCCTGCACAAATGGTAAAAAGTGGAGGAAGAAAAGATTTAGACACACCGGCTGTAAGTATAATGCCATATTTCTTTTCAAAGACTATAAAAGAAAATTCAAATATGACAGTGGTTTGGCCTAAGGATGGAGCTATTATAAGTCCGGTATTCCTTTTGACAAAAAAGAAAAACTATGAAAACAGTAAAGCTTTAATAGATTTTCTCTTTTCAAATGAAGTGGCAAATATCTTGGGAGCAGATGGAAAGTTCCCACAGACAAATCCGGAGTATGATAATAAATTAGAAGATAATCAAAATTTTCTGTGGGCAGGATGGGATTTCATACATTCCAATGATATAGGTAAAATACTAAATGACACTGAAAAATGGTTTTATGAGAAGACAGAATAAGGAGGAATATATGAATTTAGTTATAGTTTCAGGGCCTCCTTCATCCGGAAAAACATCAGTTATTTTAAAAACTATAGAAGCTATGAAAGATAGAGGTATAAAGGCAGGAGTTGTAAAATTTGACTGTTTATATACGGATGATGACATTATATATGCAAAGGCAAATATTCCGGTTAAAAAAGGACTTTCAGGAGGTCTTTGTCCGGATCATTTCTTTGCCTCAAATATAGAAGATGTGGTTAAATGGGGAAATTCTATGAATTTAGATTTGCTTATTACTGAATCAGCGGGACTTTGTAATCGCTGTTCACCATATATCACAGATATTAAGGGCGTATGTGTCATTGATAATCTTTCAGGAATAAATACACCTAAGAAAATAGGACCTATGTTAAAGGCGGCAGATATTGTAGTTATTACAAAGGGAGATATAGTAAGTCAAGCTGAAAGAGAAGTGTTCAGCGGGAGGGTAAGTGCGGTAAATCCTAGAGCCATGGTAATGAATGTAAATGGACTTAGTGGACAGGGAGCTTTTGAACTTTCTACATTAATATATGATAGTGAGAAAAATACTGAATCAGTACAAGGAATGAAGCTTAGATTTGCCATGCCTTCAGCTATGTGTTCATATTGTTTAGGAGAAACAAGAATAGGTGAGGATTATCAGTTGGGTAATACAAAGAAAATGCAATGGGAGGTGAATAAATGAGTGAAATACAGTTAAAAGAATTGCTTGAAAAGTATCCCTTTGTTGCAGATTTTTTTGAGAGTACAGGCTTTGATATCAGTGAAAATTTAGATTCTACATTTACAGAGTATTTAGACAAATTTTCAGAAGAGGAATTGGAAGAAAAAGCTATAGACAAGAGTGAAATCAAAAAACAACTTGACATATTTGTCCAACAAATGCTACAATTCTTGGGCGATAATAAGGAAAATATAGAGAGTTTAACCATTTATCCCGGCCATAACAAAAGTGGTGAAAAGGAAAAATTTGAAAAATTCGACATATTTTCTTCACAAATTGTGTCTATAGTAGGACCTACAGGATCCGGTAAGAGTAGATTGCTTGCTGACATAGAATGGACAGCACAAAATGATACCCCTACCGGTCGCACCATTTATATAAATGGAAAGAAACCGGATCCAAAATGGCGATATTCTACAAATAATAAGTTGGTTGCACAACTCTCACAAAATATGAACTTTGTTATGGACCTCACAGCCCATGAGTTTATAACTATGCATGCTGAAAGCAGAATGGTTGAAGATATCGAGACAGTGGTAGAAAAGATATTACATGAAGCTAATAAGCTTGCAGGAGAGAATTTTGCACCTGATACTGCAGTTACAGCTCTAAGCGGAGGACAGTCAAGAGCTCTTATGATTGCAGATACAGCAGTGCTAAGCTCTTCACCAATAGTTTTGATAGATGAAATAGAAAATGCCGGAATAGATAGAAAAAAGGCATTGGATCTTTTAGTATCACAGGATAAGATAGTTCTGATGGCTACTCATGATCCTCTTTTGGCATTGATGGCTGATAAAAGAATAGTTATCAAAAATGGTGGAATTGATAAGATAATAGAGACTACACAAGAAGAGAAAGAAGTTTTGGTGCGACTAAATGATATTGACGGAATTATGCAAGAAGCTAGAAAGAAATTGCGTGCGGGTATGACGCTTAAAGGAGATATATGTCAGGAAGTTACACAGAGTCCCCACTCTTTAGGGGAATGACAGAAGAAGAGATAGAACTTTGCTTAAAAGAAGCAAAGGCAGATATAGTAGGATTTAGAAAGGGAGAAATGATTTTCAATCAGGGAGACAAACCAAGATATATTACCATGCTGCTTGAGGGTAGTGTATCAGTAGGTAATGACTCGGTGAATGGAAAGAGAAGCATATTAGGTATGTTTTCAAATCCCGGAGAACTTTTTGGAGAAGTTTTTTTATTTCTAAATCATGATGAATATGCAAATTATGCATATGCGAGTGCACCAAGTAAGGTTTTGGAGATACCGAAGGATTATCTTACAAAATTTGGGGATGAGCCTTCACCAATGCAAAATAAGATGCTGTCAAACCTACTCACAATTTTTGCAGAGAGAACTTACTATTTGAATAATAGATTACAAGTACTCTCATGTTCAACATTAAAACAAAAGATTGCAAGATTCATACTGCAAAATATGAATGATAGGGATAGAGTTACATTAAAGATGAGTAGAGAAGAGTTTGCAGACTTTTTAAATGCTGCAAGACCATCACTTTCAAGAGAGCTTATGAAAATGCAGGAAGACGGCTACATAAAAGTAGTAAGGAAGGATTTGATTGTTAAAAATCTGGAAGGATTAAAAAGTCTTTAAAAAAATATTGTTCGGTAACGAAAATTACAGTTTTTCTAATTTCTTTCTGATATTATACAGTCATGCACTAGATGCAAAGAATAAAATAAAATCTGTAAAACAGATTGCTCATAGACTGTAAAACGGTCATAGTAAGAGGAGGTAGAAATGGAAAACAAAATGTTTTGTTATCAGTGTCAAGAGACAGCAGGTAACACAGGTTGTACACAGGTAGGTGTATGTGGTAAGAAGCCGGAAGTTGCAAATATGCAGGACTTACTTATATATGTAAGTAAGGGTATATCAGCTATTACAACAAGACTTCGTGCAGAAGGAAAAGAAATAAGTAAGGAAGTAAATCACCTTATTACATTAAATCTTTTTATTACAATCACAAATGCAAACTTTGATAATGATGCTATTATAGCTAGAATCAAGAAGACACTTGATGTTAAGAAAGAACTTTTAAATGAACTTTCAAATAAAGACGGTTTACCGGAGGCATCACTTTGGGAGTCATATGATGAGAGCGAGTATCTTACAAAGGCGGCTACAGTAGGTGTTCTTGCAACAGAAAATGAGGATATCAGAAGTCTTAGAGAGCTTATTATATATGGACTTAAAGGACTTTCTGCATATTCAAAGCATGCAAATGCACTTTTACAGGATGATGGTGAGGTGGATGCATTCTTACAGAGAGCATTGGCAGCAACACTTGATGATAAGCTTGGAGTGGATGAGCTTGTAGCACTTACACTTGAGACAGGTAAGTATGGTGTAAATGGAATGGCTTTGCTTGATAAGGCAAACACAACAGCTTATGGTAATCCTGAGATCACAACAGTTGATATCGGTGTAGGTAAAAATCCGGGTATCCTTGTTTCAGGTCATGACTTAAGAGATCTTGAGATGCTCTTAAAGCAGACACAGGGAAGCGGAGTAGATGTTTATACTCACTCAGAGATGCTTGCAGGTCAGTATTATCCTGAGCTTAAGAAGTATTCAAACCTTAAGGGTAACTATGGTAATGCATGGTGGAAGCAGAAAGAGGAGTTTGAGAGTTTTAATGGACCGATCCTTATGACTACTAACTGTATAGTACCACCTAAGGCAAGTTATATAGATAGACTTTATACAACAGGTTCAGCAGGATATCCGGGATGTAAGCATATTGCAGGTGATATTGGTGAGGAGAAAGATTTCTCAGAGATAATTGAACAGGCTAAGAAGTGTGCACCTCCAACAGAGATTGAGAGTGGAAATATTGTAGGTGGTTTTGCACATGCACAGGTTCTTGCACTTGCAGATAAGGTAGTAGATGCTGTTAAATCAGGTGCTATTTCAAAGTTTGTTGTAATGGCAGGTTGTGATGGACGTTCAAAGGCAAGAAACTACTATACAGATTTTGCAAAGGCTCTTCCAAAGGATGCCATTATTCTTACAGCCGGATGTGCTAAGTACAAATATAATAAGCTTGACCTTGGAGATATAGGCGGTATTCCAAGAGTGCTTGATGCAGGTCAGTGTAATGACTCTTATTCATTGGCAGTTATCGCACTTAAGCTTAAGGAAGTATTTGGTCTGGATGATATCAATGATCTTCCACTTGAGTTCAATATTGCATGGTATGAGCAGAAGGCAGTTATTGTTTTACTTGCACTTTTATACTTAGGAGTAAAGAATATTCACCTTGGACCAACACTTCCTGGATTCCTTTCACCAAATGTGGCTAAGGTTTAGTTGACAACTTTGGTATTGCAGGTATTGGAACAGTTGAGGATGATATCGAGCTTTTCTTCGGAAAAGTTGAGAAAGAAGTGGTTGATGGAAAGTACAGCCCTGATATGCTTATTGGAGAGGTGCTCTCAGAGAACCCTGCAGCTGCAAATGTGCTTATGGAAATAGGTATGCACTGTCTTGGATGCCCATCATCACAGATGGAATCACTTGCAGAGGCAGCAATGGTACATGGCATTGAGGTAAATGAACTTATCAGCAGATTAAATCAGCTAGGATAATTTATATATAGATTTAAAAATCGCTCAAGTCGAAAGACTTGGGCAATTTTATTTTGAAAAATTTTACAAAAAAGATGAGAGCCACATGCAAACCTTGTGGATCACATATGGCTCTCATACGGAGATATCATACATATAGTATACAATTTATAAAAAATAAATCAAGTAAACTTTTTGTGAACGAAGCCGGCTTAAGCTTTTACTTGTCCATTCTTTTTATAAATCTGTTAAATTCTAAATCTGACATTGTATCATTTTCATGTTTTAACTTTCTATAGGTAGAAGGTGTAATACTGTAGTGATTTTTAAATGCCTTTGAAAATACTGATAAAGAGTCGTATCCGCAGGAGTAGGCAACATTTTCTACAGATAATGCTGAGTCATCAAGTAAATGGCAAGCTCTGTTCAATCTACAGTAAGTTAAATATTCAGAGGGTGAATGTCCCATACTGGTTTTAAAAATTGTAAAAAGATAGTTTCTACTTATACCAAGATGAGAAGAGACATCAGCAACTCCTATTGGATGATAAAAATTGTTCTGTATAAATTCTATAGCTCTAACCAAATAATTATTATTTCTTAGTTCAGAGGATTGACTTATAGATTCTGAGTACATAGTATCCGGGCAGAGAGAACTTAAGAAATCAAATAATAGTGATTGTCTCTTCAGCTCTTCCTTCAATCCACTTGAATCTGTATCAAGTATGGCATCTGCTATTGAAATCATATGGCTTTTCTCACCATGTAGAATAGGATTTTTATAATTAATACCCATTCTTGATAATATTTCTGAAACCTTGTTACCCTTGAATGCAACCCAAAGATAATGCCATGGATCATCAAAATCCGCTTGATAAAAAGTCATAGCATTAGGTTCTATAAGAAAAGCTTGGTTTTCACATAGATCATATTCAACATTGTCACAGAAAAATTTACCCTTACCGCTCAATATATAGTGAATAATATAGCAAGGTCTTATGGCAGGTCCAAATCTATGTCCTGGACTACATTTTTCTTGTCCGGCAAAATTTATAAAGCAATCAGAAAACATCTGATCATTGAATAGTTTGAATCTTACATTATCCATAATGCTCCACTTTCAGTATATTTATTAAATTGAAAATATATCATAAATGTATTTTATTTTTTTATAAGTTTAAATGCAATGTAAAAAAAGCTTAAGATTTAATAAAATTAGGAGTAAAAAGTTTTTGTATTTAAAGAACATTGGTTTACAAAAGAACCAATTATAGAAATAACAGTATATAAATAAGATAAGTAGTAATATAGTGATTTATAGTTATATAGATATAAAATATTTGAAACTGATTACATTTTAACAAATTTATATAACATTTTGAAATGAAGACCTAAAAAAAATATACTATCATAAAAACATAAATTTGAGGGAGGACTTAAAATGTTTAAGAAAAAAATACTTGGTTTAGCATTGTCATCATTAATGGCATTGTCTTTAGTAGCTTGTGGAGGAGCTTCATCATCAGAAAGTACATCATCAGGAGGCTCAGATACAAAAGCTGCCGCAGAAGGCTCACAGAGCAGTAGTGACGGCGGAAAGATCACAGTTGCTATATGGGATAACGGACAAAAACCGGGATTACAGGAAATCATAAATGATTTTACTGCAGAAACAGGATATCAGGTAGATCTTCAGGTAATCTCATGGGACGCATATTGGACATTACTTGAGGCAGGTGCTTCGGGTGGAAGTATGCCGGATGTATTCTGGATGCATTCCAATGAATCACAAAAATATATGGAAAATGATATACTTATGGATCTTACTGACAGAATCAAATCAAGTGATAAACTTGAGATGGATAAATTCCCTGAGGATGTTAGGAAATTATATGAAAATGATGGAAAAACTTATGCTATACCAAAGGATGTGGATACAATAGCACTTTGGTACAATAAGACAATGTTTGATGAGGCAGGTATTGCATATCCGGATGAAAACTGGACATGGGATGATTACTATGATGCAGCCGTAAAGCTTACAAAGCCTGATGGAAGTCAGTTCGGTACAGCTATGAATCCTACAAACAATCAGGATGGATGGTACAATATAGTATATTCAATGGGTGGCAAGGTGATTTCAGATGATATGAAGACATCGGGAATGGATGATCCTAATACATTAAAGGCAATGGAATTTGTAGATAAACTTAGAAAAGATGCTATGCCTGATGCTACCGTGATGTCTGAGACTGGTACAGATGTACTTTTACAATCAGGAAAGATTGCTATGTTACCACAGGGTTCATGGATGGTAGCACCATTTAAAGAGAATGAGTATCTTGTTGCAAACTGTGATGTAGCTGTACTTCCAAAGGATGCTACTACAGGCAAGAGAGTAAGTCTTTATAACGGTCTCGGATGGGCTGCAAGTGCAAATACTAAGAATCCTGAAGGTGCTTGGAAGCTTATTGAGTGGTTCTCAACAAAGGAGAATCAGGAAAAACAGGCAGAACTTGGTGTAACAATGGCGGCATATGAGGGTGTATCTGATTTGTGGAAGAATAATACAGATAAATTCAATCTTCAAGCATATTTAACAATGTTAAATGACAGTGATCTTGTAATCAGACCGCACTCAAGAGCAACAGTAGTTTGGGAAAACCAAAATTCAGCTAATCTTGTAGAGGCTTGGAGTAATAAGGTAAGCATAGACGAAGCATGTAAGAAGGCTGCAACTGATATGAATGAGCTATTGTCACAGGAATAATTGTTGTAATTTATTCGAAGCTGCTACATTTTGTAGCAGCTTTTTTATAAAGGAGAGTGTATGAGCAAACCGAGAATGTCACCGAGGCAAAAGAGTGAACTAAGATGGGGATGGGCATTTATGTTTCCGACAGTTCTAGGACTATTGGTACTTAATATATATCCTACAATAAGAACAATATATCAAAGCTTTTTCAAAACCGGAGATTTCGGAAAAGGAAATAAGTTCGTAGGTTTTGGAAATTATATAAGCTATTTAAAGGCACTGAAATATGGCAGGCAATTATAAATACATTTAAATATGCAATAGTGGAGGTTCCATTTTCTATAGCAATCGCTTTGGTACTTGCAGTATTTTTGAATGGTAAAATAAAGGGTAGAGGAATTTATCGTACTATTTTCTTCTTGCCTATGGTTGCAGCACCTGCAGCAGTGGCAATGGTTTGGAGATGGCTTTATAATTCTGAGTTTGGACTTATAAATAACATTTTTCATTCAAAAGTTAACTGGATTTCAAATCCTAATATAGCTGTATATTCTATTGCGGTTATAGGTATATGGTCAATTATTGGCTACAATATGATTTTGTTTATTTCAGGTTTACAGGAAATACCGGCTGATTATTATGAGGCATCAAGCCTTGACGGTGCTAGTGGAATACATCAATTTTTTAATATTACGATACCATTGCTTTCACCTACTATATTCTTTGTAACAATTACTAGAGTGATAGGTGGCTTCATGGTATTTGACCTTATATATATGGTAATGGATAGGAACAATCCGGCACTTCCAAAAACTCAATCATTAGTATTTTTATTCTATCAATATGCTTTTAGAAATCAGGATAAGGGTATGGGAGCAGCAGTGGTGGTAATACTTTTGATTATTGTAATTATTATTACAGTATTACAAATGTTGGCACAGAAAAAATGGGTTCATTATAACTAGGAGGAAATATGAAATTAAATAAACTTTTAATTCATGTGATACTGATCATTGTATCCATAACTATGATTGTTCCCTTTGCATGGATGGCACTCACAGCTTTTAAAACAGTAACAGAGTCTACCAGCGTGAATCCATTTACAATACTTCCATCAAAATGTATCACATCAAATTTCACTGAAGTCATCAATAATATGGACTTTATTAAATTGTATTTAAATACATTATTGCTGATAGTTGGTAGAGTATTTTTCGCTGTAATGACTTCAACCATAGCGGGTTATGCTTTGGCAAGGCTTGAATTTCCGGGCAAGACTATATGCTTCGGTCTTGTACTGTTCCAGATGATGGTTCCCGGTCAGATATTTATAATACCACAGTATCTTATGGTAAGTAAGCTTGGAATGCTGGATACTATTTTTGCTTTAATTTTTCCGGGACTTGTATCAGCATTTGGAACATTCCTACTTAGACAGACATTTATGTCTCTACCTAGAGATTTGGAAGAGGCGGCAAGAATAGACGGATGTAATATAGGACAGACATTTTTACTTATAATGATGCCACTTGTGCGTTCAGGAATGATTGCACTTGGAATTTTTACAGCTGTGTTTGCATATAAAGATTTGATGTGGCCAATGATTGTAAACAAGAATGTTATGCCTCTATCAGCAGCACTTGCTAAGATGCAGGGACAGTATACAAATAACTATCCACAGCTGATGGCAGCTTCATTACTTGCGTGTATTCCTATGATCATTCTATATCTAATATTCCAGAAGCAGTTTGTAGAAGGTATAGCAACATCGGGAGGAAAATTATAATATTAAGAGGTGTTTATGTCTATTAAATTAAACGGTAATTTAATTACTCTTTCAACAAAGAATACATCATATCAGATGAAAATTGATGATTTAGGTTATTTATTCCATACTTGGTACGGTGAGAGAATAGAGGATAGTGATGATATGTCTTATCGCATTAGCAGTATAGACAGAGGATTTAGCGGCAATCCATATGAGACAATGGATAGAAGCTATTCGCTTGATGTGTATCCTCAAGAGTATCCGACTTTTGGAAACGGAGATTACAGAGCAGACTGCATTCAGGTAATAAATCCTGACGGTACAAATATAGTGGAATTAAAATATGATTCCTATGAAATAAAAAAGGGAAAATACGACTTGCCCGGACTTCCGGCTTTTTTCTGGAATGAAGAAGAGGGTGAGAGTCTTAAAGTAAACCTTATAGATAAGGTAAGCGGAGTAAGAGTAGAGCTTTTGTATGGTGTACTTGAAAAATATGATATTATCACAAGAGCTGTAAAAATAGTAAATACATCAGATAATGTGTTGAAGATAGAAAAGGCACTTTCAGCATGTATAGATATGGTGGACGGTGATTTTGATCTTATACATTTCCATGGAAAGCATGCTATGGAAAGAGAGTTTGAGAGAAGCCCACTTTTGCATGGGAAGGTGGTACTTGAAAGTAAAAGAGGTACATCAAGCCATCAGCAAAATCCGTTTGCAATACTTGCAAAAAAGGATGCTACTGAAACATTTGGTGAATGTGTGGGTTTGCATTTGTATATAGTGGTTCATTTATAATTGAAGCTGAGATAGATCAGGTAAATCAGACAAGACTTGTAGTAGGGCTTCACCCTGAGCAGTTTGAATACATTTTGAATGCAGGTGAGGAACTTGTACTTCCTGAGGTGGCATTTACATATTCAAATGCCGGATTTGAGAAGATGACACATTCATTCCATGATGCTGTAAGACAAAACCTGCAACAGGGTAAGTTTGTACATAAGCATAGACCGATACTTATAAACAACTGGGAAGCTACTTATTTTGATTTTAATGCGGATAAGATCTTTGATATCGCATCAAAGGCAAAGAGTCTGGGCATTGAACTTCTGGTTATGGATGATGGCTGGTTTGGAGAAAGATATGATGATGTAAGGGGGCTTGGTGACTGGTATGTAAACGAAGAGAAACTTGGTTCATCATTAAAGGAGTTGGTTGATCGTATCAATGCTATAGATATGAAATTTGGTATATGGTTTGAGCCTGAGATGATAAATGAGGATACAAGACTTTATAGAGAGCATCCTGATTTTATGATCAGAGTACCGAACAGAAAGGGAGTAAAGGGCAGAGAACAGTTTATTCTTGACTTTACCAGAAAAGATGTTAGAGATTATATTAAAGATATGATGGTAAAAATTCTGGATAATGCAAATATCGAGTACATCAAATGGGATATGAACAGAAGTTTGTCTGCAGTATACTCTGCTAATCTTTCTGCAAAGAGTATGGGAGAGTTCCATTACAGATATGTTCTCGGTCTTTATGATTTACTTGGTGAACTTACAAAGAAGTATCCGAATATTATGTTTGAGGGCTGTTCAGGTGGTGGCGGAAGATATGACCTTGGTATGCTTTACTACCATCCTCAAATCTGGTTAAGTGATGATACTGATGCTATTGAAAGATTGAAAATACAGTATGGAAGTTCATTTGCATATCCAATAGGAAGTGCAGGTGCACATGTGTCAGCATCACCTAATCATCAAACTACAAGGAAAACACCTTTTGAAACCAGAGCTACTGTAGCTATGGCCGGTACTTTCGGATATGAGCTTGATTTAAATAAGGTATCAGAAAAAGAGCAGGAGCAGGTAAAGTCTCAGGTTAAGGACTATCTTAAATATGACGAGCTTATACATGAAGGCGATTACTACAGAATTACAAGTCCTTATGATAAATCGAGAGTTACCGCATGGCAGGTAGTATCAAAGGATAAGTCATTCGGTCTTTTAAGTGCTGTGGTACAAGCTGTAGAGGCAAATGAGTCAAATATTTATATTTATCCAAGAGGTCTTGAGAGCGAAGCTTATTATGAGATAGCAGGTGAAAAAAGGCGAGGAAAAGTTTGGATGAAGGGTGGAGTTTTAATTCCAAGAATTAAAGAAGAGTACGAGTCATTCAGATTTGAAATAAAAAGAGTTTAGTAATGAAAAAAACAGTAAGCAAAATCGGCTTACTGTTTTTTAGTATTAAACTTTAAGTTTTTCACTTAGCCATATGCACAGATTACTATATCTGCTTTCAAGATTTTCGTGATGCCCGTAATTGTCAAATACAGAGGTAACATCCATAATCTTTTCTTTAATTATACTGTGTAAATCTGTAGCAATCTTTGGAGCATTTTCTAAAAATATTATTATGTTTATCTCCCTCATTTTTTTCCGTTCAGCAAATAAACGGAAGCTTTTTTTTATTTTTTTAAAAATCTGTATCTTTACAGTATTTTTATAAAAAATTCGGATACCAGAATGAACCGCAAAGTGAGAACACTATACCCGGAATATCAATAGTTGAAAGAGAATATACAGCAGCCAGCCCACCAAGAGAATATCCGCCATAGACAATTCTTTCATGATCTATATTGTATTCAGACAAAACTTCAGGCAAAAAAGTTTCAAAAACCAGTCTGTGATATTTATCTGCACTTCCGCCGAAATAGGGTATACCGGGTCTTATATTTTTGGCGGGATAAGGTGTAAAAGCGTCCAATCTGTTTACAGCTTTCAGTCCGATAATTATCGCCTTATCTTTTAAAGCATTTAAGCGAAATATTTCACCGTCATTTAAAAGTATAAGCGGATAACTCTTCGTTTTATCATAATTTTTTGGCAAGTTTAGTTCAGTCTTAAACATTTTATTTATTCAGGAAGGTATTTATATCTTCCAGTGCTTTAATAGAAGATGCACCGTAGTCCATAATCTCATCATATGAAATAGTCATGATTTTGTCATTTGCTATGGCAGGTACATCACTTAAAACAGAATTATTCTTCATAAGCTCCACGGCATTTGTATCCATCTCTTTATTTCTGTCGCTTGTAACATAGATGATTACTTCAGGTGCCATTGTAACAAGATTTTCAAGTGTCAAATCTGAAGTTCCTGTTGCAACATTTGTGTATCCCAATGTATTCAGTATACTTTCCTGTAGTGCAGATTTGTAAGCACCAAAGGTTGAATCATTGTATGCACACATAATGAGAGCATTTTTTAATTCGCCGGAATTGTTATTATCTGAAGTTACTACAGCACTGACTTTTTTCTCAAGTTCATCGGCATATGCATTTGCTTTTTCCTGCACATTGAAGATTATTCCTATATTTCTTATATCTTCAATAACATTTTCAAGGCTCTGCTTCATATTGGAAACAGATGATTTTTGAGTATATACAGGTATACCGTTCTCATTCCAGGAGTCAATTGTTCCCAAAGATTTATCTGAAAACATCATATTTCTTCCTATTATGATGTCAGGGTTATTGGATAAAACAACCTCTTTTGATACACTCTTTTTATCACCGATATGGGGTATGGCGGCAATAGCGGCAGCATAATCATCTGTGATTTCATTGTCGGGGTTTAACATACCTACGATTTTATCCTGTAAGCCGAGGTCTATCAAAAGCTCAGTTGAGGAGAGATTATTTGTGATAATACGCTCAGGCGCTTTTTCAAATACCTGTGTAATCTCCTTTCCGTCTGCATCATAGGTTGTGATGCTGATAGGGTAAACAGTTTCGGAAGAGCCTTTTGAAACTGCAGTTGAACTTTCAACAGCAGTAGAAGTTTCCGCTACAGTTGTTTGTGCAAGAGTAGAATTTGCAGAGCTGTTATCTGTGGTGCTTGCACATCCTATGAGTGCAAGTGAAATAAATGTACCTATGGCTATATTAAATATTTTTTTCATTTTAATTCCTTTCATATTAAATATATTCTATCAAGGCTTGATTATCATCTGCCCATGATATTTTGCAATCGATGTCGTATACATCTTTCATGGATTTGTTTGTTATAGTTGATTTTGGACTGCCTTCGTACCTTACCTCACCCCCTTTCATAAGATAAATATGATCGGAATACTTACATGCCAATTGAATATCATGAAGTACTGCAAGCACATTAATATTTAAATCCTTTATAATTTGAAGAATTTCAATTTTATATTTTATATCCAAATGATTTGTAGGCTCATCAAGAAGAAGCAAAGAAGGGTTTTGGGCTATAGCGCGGGCAAGTGCCACACGTTGTTTTTCACCTCCTGAAAGTGAGAGATATGATCGCTCTGATTTATCGAGCATACCCACTTTTCTCAAAGCGTCTTCCACGATATCATAGTCTTTTTGTCTTTCCGTTTGCATAAATCCTATATGAGGTGTTCTTCCAAGCATGACCATATCTTTTACATTACAATCAAAATTTATTTAATTAAACTGTGCAACTACAGCCATTTCCTTTGCCGAATCTTTCAAACGAATATGCTCTATATTTTTATTATTCAATAAGATGATGCCGGAGGACGGTTTTAAAATTCTATATATAGTTTTTAATAATGTGGTTTTACCGCAACCGTTTGGTCCGAGTATCGAATAAAATTTATTTCCGCTTATCCCTATGGAAACATTGTTTAATATGATCTTATCTTTTATAGAATATGATATATCAGTGCATTTTAAGTCCATTTATCTTTGTCCCCCTCTTTGATTTTTTACGACTATATAAATAAAGAAAGGCCCACCAACTAAAGAAGTAAATATTCCTATCGGTAATTCCGCTTTGTCAATAAGACATCTGGCAAGAATATCAGACCAGAGTATAAATAAGCTACCGAGTAGGGTTGAGAGTGGGAGTATCTTTTTATGGTCTGTACCTACAAGGATTCTTGATATATGAGGTGTAATTAAACCTACAAAACCTATTATTCCACATTTCGATACCAAAATTCCTGTAATCATAGAAATAAATATCATATAAATAAATCTGTACCTATGTAAATTTATTCCAAGCGTAACAGCGACCTCATCACCCATAAGCATGGCATTTAAAACTCTGTATTGTGAGAAAAAGAAAATAAAGGATATTACAATAACAGCGATAAGCAGTTCGGTATCTTCCCATGAAGCACTTGCAAGAGATCCCATGGTCCAGAATTTTATTGTCATCATACTGTCTGAATTGGCACCTATAGATATTATGAAGTTTGAAAAAGCGCTGAATAAGGCGTTTACAACAGCTCCGGACAGTATTAGACTTGTAGTTGTTATTTTCTTACCTATCGAAGCAATAAAAAGAACCACAGCTGTTGATATAATCGAACCCGAAAATGCTCCTATTCCGGTCAGAGATTTTAAACCAAGTATAATAAAAAAAGTGGCTCCAAATGTTGCACCGGCTGAAATTCCTAATATGTATGGCTCTGATATGGGATTGTTAACAGTAGTTTGCATTATCGTTCCGCAAATAGCCAAACCCGCTCCTACAAAAATTCCCATTATTACTCTTGGTACTCTCATATTCAATACAATTGCAATAGTGGATTTGGATAAATCATCTATATTTTGAGTACCTGATACACTATTTAAAGTATATTGAATGTATCCTTTAAAGATATTCTTACCGCTCCGAGTGAAATACCTATAAGTACGGAGAGCAGTAAGGCTATAAACAGGACTGTAAGTAAGATTATAAACTTAAAGTCCTTTTTAGTTTTCGACATAGATTTATAAAACCTTTCATTTAATACAAGGTTAGTTTTACCTAACAAAGATATTATAATTGAAATTCTAAAAATTAGAATATAGAATAATATAAAGATATGGATTATTATTAAAAATATAGTCCATAAAAGGAGGAGGCATGAAGGATACAAAATTTTTATTGGATTGCCAAAGAGAGTACAGCAGCAGAAAATATTTGATTACAGGTATTTCACTGCAGGAAAAGGAAAAGGGTAAGTATATTTCATATGATACTACTCATAGCGCATTTATATATACTCTGGAAGGTGAGGCGGAGATTTATTTTAATGATAAAAGTTTTACCGCTACGCCGAATGTAGTAGTTCATGGGGCAAAAAATCAAAAGATATCATTTGATATCAGGTCGAATGAACCATTTGTACATTTGAATATATATTATGATCCGGAGATGCCATGGCACGGATACAGTGATATTATGAACTCAGTATATGAAATTTCAAACTTCAGGCAGGAAGTTTCTATTGAGTTGCTATCAAAATTGAAAGCAAGTGTGGAGAGGTCAAGCTTTGACGATCAGGTACACAATAATATGATAGCTCAACAACTTATTCTAAGTTCGTTCGGCTATTCTATGATAAATCGGGAAATATTACAGATAGAAAATGCTGTAGAATTTATGGAAAAATCCTATAATAAAAATTTGATGCTTGAAGATCTGGCCGATATTGCAGGTATGAACAAGGCTCATTTCTCGTATACATTTAATAAGATTTACCATATAAGACCTATAGATTATCTTATAAGATTACGCCTCAGAAAGGCTGTAAATCTACTGTTATCGGGCATGTCTGTAACAGAAACCGCTATAAATGTAGGATATCGTGATCCGTTGTACTTCAGTAGATTATAAAAAAATATTTTGGTATACCGCCAAGTCAAACATTGAAAAAAATAAGAGAAGATAATGCTTATTATCGAATACATAAATAAAAAAAGTTTATTTATTTAAAAAAATTATGCTATAATCTATGTAAAACATTGTTAAAAAAATATAAATAAAGCTTAATGTATATTTTCTTGAGAGAATATATATCTAAATTTTTTTGGTAAAAAATAGCATTTAAGTCTCAACTTTAAAAATCAAAAAGAAAAAAATGCTGTTGATTCCAAACAGGATTTGCTAACAATTTATATATGCCGAGATTTTATTAAATAAAATAAGCAACGTATTTAAACGGCATATAAATACATCGTGGAGGAAATTTTAATGTACAGTTTTACAGTAAATGGTAAATTAGTTGAAACTGAAAAAGAAGTGTCACTGCTTAGATTTTTGCGTGACGATTTGAAGCTCAAATCTATTAAGGACGGTTGTAGTCAGGGAGCATGCGGTACTTGTACCATTATAATTGACGGTAAGGCAACAAGAGCCTGCGTTATGACTACAAAAAGAGCTGAAGGCATGAATATCGTTTCAGTTGAGGGATTGAGCGATTTTGAAAAAGAAGCGTTTGTGTATGCATTCGGTTCAAAGGGTGCTGTACAGTGTGGATTCTGTATTCCGGGTATGGTTATGTCAGGAAAAGCTCTTATCGACAGAAATCCTAATCCTACAGAAAATGATATCAAAGAGGCTATAAAGGGAAATGTCTGCAGATGTACAGGATATAAGAAGATTATTGAGGGTATCGACCTTGCGGCTCAGATACTCAGAGGCGACAAGAAGATCGACGAAGAGCTTGAAAAGGGTGATGACTTCGGTGTAGGCTCAAATGCATTCAGAATCGATGTAAGAGATAAGGTTCTTGGTATCGGTGAGTATGTTGATGATATGGAGCTTGAAGATATGCTTCATGTTTCAGCAGTAAGAACAAAATACCCTAGAGCAAGAGTGCTTGATATCGACTTCTCAGAGGCTTTGGCACTTGAAGGTGTAGTTGCGGTATATACAGCAGAGGATGTACCTAACAATAAGGTAGGACATATTCAGCAGGACTGGGATGTAATGATTGCAAAGGGCGACGTTACAAGATGCATGGGTGATGCTATTTGTCTTGTAGTTGCTGAGAGTGAAGAAATACTAAAGAAGGCTAAGGCGCTTGTTAAGGTTGAATATGAGGTGCTTGAGCCTGTAAGAAATATAACAGAGGCTATGGCCGAGGGTGCGGGAAAAGTACATCCAAACGGTAACCTTTGTCAGTCAAGACATGTTAAAAGAGGTGATGCAAAGGAAGCGATTGCAAATTCAAAGTATACAATTACAGAGACTTTGATACACCTTTCACAGAGCATGCATTCCTTGAGCCTGAGTGTGCAATAGCTCTTCCATATAAGGACGGTGTAAAGATCTACTCTACAGACCAGAGTGTATTCGATACAAGAAAAGAAGTGGCTATAATGTTTGGTTGGGATCCAAGCAAGGTAGTTGTTGAGAATAAGCTTGTAGGTGGCGGATTCGGTGGTAAAGAGGACGTTTCGGTTCAGCATATAGCTGCGCTTTGTGCATATAAGCTTGGTAGAACAGTAAAGGCTAAGTTTAGCAGAGACGAGTCACTTGCTTTCCATCCAAAGCGTCATGCAATGCATGGAACATTTACTCTCGGTTGTGATGAAAACGGTATATTCACAGGACTTGACTGTGATATCTATTTCGATACAGGAGCATATGCATCTCTTTGCGGACCTGTACTTGAGCGTGCATGTACTCATGCGGTTGGACCATATTGCTATCAGAACCATGATATAAGAGGATTCGGATACTATACAAATAATCCTCCTGCAGGAGCGTTTAGAGGATTCGGAGTGTGCCAGAGTGAGTTTGCACTTGAGTCCATTATAGATTTGCTTGCAGAAAAGGTTGGAATATCACCTTGGGAAATCCGATACAGAAATGCTATCGAACCGGGTAAGGTATTGCCTAACGGACAGATAGCAGACTGTTCAACAGCTCTTAAAGAGACTTTGGAAGCTGTAAAAGAGGCTTATGAAGCTAACTATCCAAATGTAGGTTTGGCATGTGCTATGAAGAATGCCGGCGTAGGTGTAGGACTTCCTGATACAGGACGTGCAAAACTTGTTGTTAATGACGGTGTTATAGAGATATACTGCGGTGCTTCAGATATCGGTCAGGGTTGTGCAACAATATTTATACAGATGGCGGCGGAAACTTTGAACTTGCCTAAGTCCAAGTTTAAAAATATGGGATGTAACTCTGAACTTGATCCTGACTCAGGTACTACATCAGGATCAAGACAGACTCTTATAAGTGGTGAGGCTATAAGAAGAGTTTCACTTGAACTTAAAAAGGACCTTGATGCTGCAGGCGGGGATTTAAATAGCTTAACGGCAAGGACTACTATGCAGAATACTTTGAGCCTACAGATAAGCTTGGAGCAGACGTACCGTTCCCTAAATCTCATGTTGCATACGGATTTGCTACACATCTTGTTGTACTTGATGAGGATGGTAAGGTTAAGAAGGTTTATGCGGCTCATGACTCAGGAAAGGTAGTAAACCCGATTTCTATTCAGGGTCAGATAGAGGGTGGAGTGCTTATGTCACTTGGATATGCACTTACTGAGGACTTTAAGTTACAGGATTGTGTACCTAAGTCAAAGTACGGTACACTTGGGCTTATGAGAGCTACAGATATACCTGAGATTGAGGCAATATATGTAGAGAAGGAAGAGCTTCTTGGTGTAGCATATGGTTCAAAGGGTATCGGTGAGATTGCAACAATTCCTACAGCTCCTGCTGTACAGAATGCGTACTACAAGAGAGACGGTAAATTAAGACCGAAATTACCTATGGATGATACATATTATACAAATAAGAAGAAAAAATAAATAAAGTTGTATTGAAATCGGGAGATGGCATATGCCTCTCCTGATTTTTTATGCCCAATTTAAAAATAATAAACAGCTGTTGAAAAAAATCAAAGATGTGATATAATAGCGAAATAATAGTCATATGTCTATAAACAAACATAAGTTAAATAATATAGACTGTGATAATCATAATTTTAAAAAGCAGATTATGATTTGTATATCAACTAAGTTGGTTGTAGCAGTTACTTTACAGGATAGGAGATAGGAGAATGTTTGAGAAGATTGCTTCATTTATAGTAAATAAAAGAAAAGCTTTTCTGGTATTTTTTATTCTTGCTACAGTATTTGGAGTATTTAGTTCATCATGGGTGAAGGTAAGTGAGAAATTATCTGACTATTTACCTCAGACTTCCGAGACAAAGCAAGGACTTGATATAATGGAGGAAAAGCTTTACGACTTTTGGAACTGCAAAAGTCATGGTTTACAATGTGGATTATGACAGAGCTTTGGAAGTTTCAAAAGAAATGGAGGAGATCAAGGGGGTTTCCAGAGTTGATTTTTATGATAAGACTGATGATGATAATGAAAATAAGGATATTGAAGATTATTATAAAGATTTTTCAGCATCATATACTATAAGCTTTGATGATGTTGAAGATTCAAAATTAGTACAGGAGGCTATAGTTAAGGTGAGAGAATTGGTCTCACCTTATGACAATGTGGTTTATACAACCATTGATAAGGATGACGCTAAAAATTTGAACGAGGATATGAAGGTCATATTTGTCCTTGTAATAATCATAATAATAGCTGTATTATTGTTTACTTCACAAACTTATATGGAAATAATGATTTTCATGCTGACTTTTGGAGTGGCAATCGTTTTAAATATTGGTACCAATTTTATATTTGGAAGGATTTCCTTTGTAACAAAGGCTGTAGGAGTAGTATTGCAGCTTGCACTTGCTATTGATTATGCAATAATACTCTTTCATAGATTTATGGAGGAAAGGAAGGAACATAAACCAAAGCATGCTCTTATAAAAGCACTTGCAAAGGCTATACCTGAAATATCTTCAAGTTCACTTACAACAATGGCAGGTATGGTGGCACTGATGACTATGCAGTTTCAGATAGGTATGGATTTGGGACAGGTATTACTTAAATCTATCATATTCAGTATGTTGGCAGTATTTGCATTTATGCCCGCCCTTATAATGATGTTTGAAAAACAGATTGAAAAATCTATGCATCAAAACTTTGTCCCCAATATAGAATCGATAGGTATGGGAATAATAAAACTCAAAAGAATAATACTTCCTCTATTTGTGGTTCTTATCGCAGGTGGAATTATACTTTCAAATAAAACAGGATATATATTTGATGTAAACTCTATAGAGTCTGATAAAAAGACTGAATATTTGGATGCAAAAGAAAGAATAGAGGAGCAGTTTGGGAAAAGCAATATAATGGCAATAGTAATTCCAAAGGAGGATTACTTGCGTGAGGCTGCACTTTTAAATGAAGTATCAACTATTCAGGGAGTGAAGAGTGTTACAGGTCTTGCCAATATTGAGGTAGGCAATAATGGTGAATATGTGCTTACTGATAGTTTAAATCCAAGAGAGCTTGCAGAGGTTGCAGATGTGGATGTGGACCTTGTAAAGGCGGCATATCGTTTCTATGCATTGAAAAATGAGCAATACGGTGCATTCATGAACAGTATTGACAGCTATAAAATACCTATAATAAATATGGTGGACTTCTTATATGAACAGATTGAAGATGGAGGTTTGGATATAGATGAAGATACTATAAGTGATATAGAGGATATACATAAGAGTATAACTGATGCAAGAAAGCAGCTGGAAAGTGAGAAATACTCTAGAATCTTACTTATATGGGATAAGCCTCTTGAGGGAAAAGATACTTTTGAAAGTATAGATACAGTAAGAAATATTGCAGTAAAGTACTATGATGAAGCATATGTGGTGGGAGACAGTTCAAGCGATTATGATATAAGTAAGTCATTTGGTGGTGATAATTTAAGAATAAGTATAATAACTGCACTTTTAGTAGGTGTTATATTGTTATTTACATTCCAAAATGCCGCATTGCCTTTTATATTGGTTCTCACTATACAGGGAAGTATATGGATAAACTTCAGTTTGCCATATCTTACAGGTGAGAATATGTTCTTCCTAAGTTATTTGATAGTAAGTTCGATACAGATGGGAGCGACAATTGACTATGCTATTGTAATAACAAGTAGGTATCTGGCTTTGAGAGAAGAAATTTCAGATAGAGAGACAGTTATATCAAGAACTTTAAATGAAGCATTTCCTACAATAATTACATCAGGAAGTATTATGGCGGCTTCAGGATTTGTAATAGGGAATATAACATCAAACCCGACAATTTCATCTCTTGGAAAGACATTGGGAAAGGGTGTTGTTATATCAATGCTGATGGTAATGGTTGTTTTACCGGTATTGCTCTATACTTTTGATTTTATTATTGATAAAACATCATTTTCAAGAAAAATAAATGAGGAGGAGAATAAGAGAGAAGATGAAGAAGAAAATAGCATTATTACTGAGTCTTAGCTTAATAATTGGAAATATTTTGCCTGTATATGCAACTGTAAATACAGTACAAAGCACATCAGATATTATTAATATTGGTAGTGCTGATGAACTTCTAGACCTTGTAAAAGGTTCAACAGTTGAAAACTACACATTAAATAAGACCTATGTTTTGACAAATGATATTAATTTATCCGATAAGGATTTTAAGCCTATTTCAATATTCTCCGGTACTCTTGATGGTGGGGGCTATACAGTAAAGGGGCTTAATATAAGTGAAAAAAGTACCGGTGCCGGACTCATAAGTGTTTTGGGACCAAAGGGCAGTATTAAGAATCTTAATGTTGAAGGAAATATAAATCCTGAAGGTGGAAAAACTCTTGTAGGTGGAATTGTAGGGACAAATAAAGGTATTATAGAAAATGTCAATTTTGCAGGGTATGTAGCAGCTTATAAAAGAGTGGGAGGTATAGTAGGACTAAATGAGGAAAGTGGTTTTATAATAAATTCAAAAAACTATGCTGTAGTAAATGGAACAAAGATTGTAGGTGGAATCTGTGGATTTAATAAGGGCAGTATTATAGGTTCACAAAATCTTGGAAGGATTGCAGGAAACAATGAGAGTGTAATACCTGATGATGATAAGATGAAAAGTGTACCAAGCATAGATATTGTAAACGCTGTTACAGATGATGTAAAAACAGGAAATGATAGGTGGAATAGCCGAGCGTTTCAAGTGGAATCATAAGAGATTGTACAAATAGTGAGAAGGTTGGATACCTACATGTAGGATATAAGGTTGGAGGTATAACAGGTTTACAGTCAGGAAGTATAAATAACTGTATAAATGAAGCCTCTATTTTTTTGGAAGAAAGGATGTAGGAGGTATTGTAGGGTGTACTTAAGCCTTACATTGAGGTAGCCTATGAAGGAGATACTTTGGATAGCCTTGAAAGACAAACAGAAACTCTCTCAAAGCTTTTTAGATGCTTTTGAGGCTGAGATAGATAAGAATGCCACTATCCTTGAAAAATAATGCAGACAGTATTGATGCTAAAAAAAGAATGAACTTACAGACAGTATAAATGAACAGAGAGATTTTTTTATAGTAAAGAGGCAGATAATTTTGACAGTGGTTTAAAAAGAAAAAAATGATGATGTAAAAAAGGTAACTGATGAGATAAATTCCAATGTACTAGATATAGGAGAGAATGTAGGCGATATGAGACATGGATCAAACTATAGGGATATTATTAATGACAGGAATACCAAACTTCAAAATATTGTTGCAGGTATAAAAAATATCAATGAAATTTCAAAAAGAATGAAGAATGATATTAAAGACAAGAAGGAAAGTGCCGACAATATTGCAAGTGATTTTGAAGAACTCAGTTATCAAATAGATGAATTATATTTAAAGTCATCTGACCTGCTGGATTATCTAGATGAAGAAAAGGGAGACTTGAGGCAAAATCTTAATGAATCTTATGATACTGTAAGCGGCAAGAAGGATGAACTTGAAGCTGAAATAAATAAAGCCAGACAGGATCTAAGAAGCAGCAGACAGGATGTAAAGAGCAGTATTGATGGTGTAAGGAATGAAATTGATAATATAAGAGTTACAATACAGGATGGAGGAAACAGATTAAGAGATAAGATTGATGATGGAAAAATTTATTTTGATGTATCAGTTAATCCACCTAAGGAATATACCTATGGAAAACTGGAAAATTCTGTAAACAGAGCAATAATAAATGGTGATATAAATACTGCAGGTATTGTAGGAAGAGTAGGTATAGATCCGGAAGACAGTATTACAACAGATACAAATCTTAAGGATACGGTGAACAGTAGAGGTAGTACATCTTTGAATTTTTCCAATAATGTATATGCTCTAATACAGTCAAATATAAATGAAGGTGAAGTGAATGTAAAAAATGACTATGCCGGAGGTATAGTGGCAAAAGCTGATTATGGTGCAATCATTGCAAATAAAAATTATGCTGATGTTAATTCACAAAACGGATCATATATAGGAGGAATTGCAGGTTATAGTGAAAATCTTATAAAAGATTCTTATATGCTTGGAGATGTAATAGGAATGGACTATATAGGAGGAATTGCAGGTATTGCTTGTGATATTACAGGTAATACTGCTATGAGCACTGTAGTTAGCAACAATTTGGCAAGATTTGGAAGTATTGCCGGAGATGTTTTGGAAGACTCCTATATAAAGGATAATAGATATGTGGATGATGGTGTAGGTGCGGTAAATGACATTACTCTTAATGGTGAAGCAAGCATAGTTTCATATGAGGATCTCCTACAGGATGGAAATACACCTTAAGGATTTAAAACTATGAGAGTAAATTACTATGTAGGAGATGATGTTATAAAAACTGTGAATGTTACCTACAATTCATATGTGAGCGGTGCAGATATTCCTAAGGTTCCGGAAATAGAAGGATATAATACATTTTGGGAAAATAAAGATTTAAATAATATAAAGAGAAATATAAATATACATTTGGTGGAAGAAAGATGGAATAAAAATATATCTGCCAATGCAAATGTAGACGGAAAGGCAATTTTACTTGCAAGTGCATTATTCTATGACGGAACAAGTGTTCAAGTAGAAGAAATTGATGTTACAGGACTGGGGAAAGATGCTGTAAAAGGATATAAATACAGTATTATTCCTGAAGGGAGATATGCTGATGAGGGCATTGAACTTAGAGTTTTAAATGAAGGCAAAAAGGCTAATATAGTGGCTATAAAAACTGATAAGGGTATTGAAAAAATAGCTACAACTAAAGTGGGATCTTATCTCAGCTTTAGAGTTGATAAGCCTCAAGGAGAGTTTGTACTTATAAAAATACATACTGTAAATAAGTATATAATAGTTCTTGCTTTTATTGCAGCAGCCACAGTTATAGGTTTGGGATATACTTACTATAAGAAAAAACGAATCTGACATAGGCTATTTAAGAGAGATATATTTTATAGGCTTTTAAATTTACAATCCTGAAAAGTTTTAATAAAGAGCTGAGATCAGGATTGTAATAAAAAGCCTATGGTAAATTATATAAAAATCCACTTAGTCTGTAGAAATTACTGATATTGAAAATAATGCTCATATTTTAGTATAATAGAAGAAACTATAATATCATAACAGATAGGAAAATATATGAAAAAGAGAGTTGTTATTTTTGGAGATTCAAATACTTGGGGATATGATGCTGTAACAGGAGGTAGATTCAATGAGGAAATCAGATGGCCAATGGTGGCAGCCAAGATTCTTGGAAATGAATATAGAATACTCGAAGAGGGACTTTGTGGCAGAACTACTTGTTTAGAGGATCCTTTTAATGAGGGATTGTCAGGACTGACATATATTTTACCATGTTTACAGACGCATTCCCCTTTAGATATGCTTGTAGTAATGCTTGGTACAAATGATTGCAAACAGAGATTTTCTCTTACAGCTGCAAATATTGCACTCGGAATGAGAAGACTTGTGAAAAAGGCAATGGAAGCTGAGGTTTGGAGATATAATCCTAATATACTTGTAATTGCACCGGGACCGATACTAAAGGAATGTGAGCTTTCAGAAGTAGGTAAAAACATGGGAGTATGTTCTGATAAATCCTATGAGATTGCAAAGGAGTATGAGCTTATAGCCAAGGAACTTGGAGTAGGATTTTTTGATTCAAGTAAATGCGTTGAAATGAACGATATTGATTTTATGCATTTGACAGCTGATTCACATATAGCACTGGCAAAAGAAGTTAGTGTAATTATAAAAAATACTTTAGAAAATAAGGAGTTGAAGGCATGACTTTGACTCAGCTAAAATATGCTATAGAGGTTGCAAATGCCGGATCTATAAATAAGGCGGCAGGGAATCTTTTTATTACACAGCCAAGCCTTTCTTCAGCTATTGCAGAACTTGAATCAGAAATAGGTATAAAACTTTTTTCAAGAAATAATAGAGGAATATTCTTAACTCCGGCAGGAAATGAATTTGTAGGATATGCCAGACAGGTGGTAGAGCAATTTGATTTGATAGAAGCAAAGTATATATCAAATCAAAAGCTTAAAAAGAAGTTTAGTGTATCAATGCAGCATTACACATTTGCAGTCAGTGCTTTTGTAAACCTTGTAAAGCAGTTTGGTATGGATGAATATGAGTTTGCTGTACATGAGACCAAGACATATGATGTTATAAATGATGTAAAGACCTTTAAAAGCGAAATTGGTATACTATATTTAAATGATTTCAATAAAAATATTTTGACAAAAACTTTTTAAAGACTCAAATGTTATATTTACTCCTCTGATGAAGTGTAGCATTTATGTATATTTATATAAGAAACATCCTTTGGCAAACAAGAGCAAAATAAAAATGGAGGAGCTTATGGATTATCCCTGCCTTTCATTTGATCAAGGAGAATATAATTCTTTTTATTTTGCAGAAGAAGTATTGTCTACATATGAATACCATAAGCTTATCAAAGCAAATGACAGGGCTACATTGCTCAATCTAATGGTGGGGTTGAATGGATATACACTTTGTTCAGGTATAATATGCGAGGAATTAAACGGAGATGAGTATATGGCTGTCAAGCTTGATTCTGATGAAAAGATGACTATAGGTTATATCATTAGAAAGGACATTACTATGAGTGAGCTTGGTAAAAAGTATTTGGAAGAGATGTCAAAGTTTCAAGATAAGGTATTGGAATAGGAGAAAAGATGAGATTAGGAGTAATAGGTTTTGGAAATATGGGTTCTGCCATTGCAAAGGGATTTGTATCGAAAAATGTAATGGATATAGAGAATATAGCTATATATGATAGTTACTATAAAACAAGGGAAAAAGCAAAGTCTGGTGGATTTGCCACATGTTTTGAGGATGAAATAGAGTTAGTAAGATATGCGGATTTAGTTTTGGTTGCAGTAAAACCTGTGCATGCCAGAGATTTGTTTGAAAAGATTTCACAATATATAGATAATAAACTGATTATATCCATTGTAGCAGGACTTGAGAGCACTACTATAAAGTCATGGATTGGATGTGACAAAAGAGTGCTTAGAATTATGCCAAATACTCCGGCAATAGTAGGCGAGGGAGTGTTTGCTTTGGACAGTGATAGCAATGCAAGAGATGATGAGAAGAAAACTTTAGAAAGTATGTTTTCAGCTATAGGTTTGGTAGAATGGGTGGAGGAAAGGCTCTTTCCAGTAGTAACAGGTCTTTCCGGAGGAGGACCGGCATATGTAGCAATGTTTATAGAAGCTTTGGCAGATGCGGGAGTTCTCCACGGATTGAAGAGAGATGTGGCAATAAAGATGGCTACGAAGACTGTACTTGGAAGTGCGGCACAGATACTTGAAACCGGAATACATCCGGCAGTATTAAAGGATATGGTATGTTCACCTGCAGGTACAACTATAGAAGGTGTAAAGGCGCTTGAGGATTATAGTTTTCGAGCAGGGGTTATTGAAGCCGTAAGTGCAGCTACATTAAAATCAAAGAAATAAAAAATGTCAGCTACTTTTCGTAGCTGACTTATGTTTATTCTTATAATTAATTACCCTTTGTAGCAGCTTCTGCAGCAGATGAAGCCATATTTGCAGCATCATTAGCAAGGCTTGAAGCATCAACACCTGCAGACTCCATAACAGAAGCAGCTTCTGACATACCTGATTCAAGAGCAGAAGAAGCCTCTGAAGCAGCAGACTCTACAGCAGAAGAAGCTTCGTCCTTACCTGCTTCTACACCTGAAGAAGCCTCTGAAGCAGCAGACTCCATAGCTGAAGAAGCAGACTCTACAGCAGAAGAAGCATCAGCTTTTGGTGCACTTGAGCCACAAGCGGTGAAAGCAAGCATAGCTACAGCAGCGATTGAAAACAACTTTAATTTTAACATTATAATACCTCCCATAAATATGACATAATGATATGTCGATTAACAAAAAGAGATTTTTATAACAAATTATCACAAATGTCAAATGAAATCATATTTTATATCTAAAAAACTTAAAGGCTTTTGAGATTATTACACAAAGTTTTGAATAAAGAAATACATAAAACGGTCATAGATAAGGATGGAGAGAGATGATTAGATTTGAAAAGATAGATGAGAATACAAAAAACCTTGAGGAAATAAAACAACTGTATCAGGATGCTTTTCCATTTGAAGAGAGGGTTCCTTTTTATATTATGGTTTTAGTGGGTAATGACAGAGGAGTAGAGTTTTTATCAATTTATGATGATGATATTTGGCTTGGATTTATACATACATTAGTAGGAGATGAACTTTCATATATATTCTATTTTGCCATAGAAAACTCTTTAAGACAGAGCGGATATGGAAGTAGGATATTAAAAGAGTATAAGAAAATGCATCCAAGACTTTCTCTGGCAATAGAGCCGATAGAAGAGAGTGATAATATAAGACAAAGGAAGAGAAGATTGGAGTTTTATAAAAATAATGGCTTTGAGATACTGGATACAAAGGTTGTAGAAATGGGTGTTGAATTTGAGCTGATGGGTGCTAAGGGAATGGAGATAAAGGAAAGTGACTATAAAAAACTTGTAAAGAAGTTTTTCGATTCTTTTAGTCAAAAGAAAGTACTATCAGTAAAAGAAATGAGAGATGCAGACCGCTATACTATTGAGAATTTTATAGACAGTAAGGAGTTAATGTATAGGGCAGGTGAGGCAATTTTCTATGTGGGTGATTGGAACATAGGAGATAAGGTACTTATAGTTGCCGGTAGTGGTAACAATGCAGGAGATGGATATGTAGTAGCAGATTTATTGAATATTGAAGAAATAGATGTAGAAATTTTGCTTATAAAGGATAAATTTTCAGAAGATGGAAAATATTATTTTGATATATGTAGACAAAAGGGGATAAAGTATTCCATATTAGATGAGCATATGGATTACAAGATACTTTTAGATAAATTTAATTCGTATGATTATATTCTGGATTGTATTTATGGTACCGGATTTATTGGAGAGGTAAAAGAACCGGTATATTCTCTTATCAAGGCGATAAATGATTCACAGGCAAGTGTAGTAAGTGCAGATATAAACTCTGGTATGAATGGAGACACCGGAGAATCAAATATATGTGTGGATTCTGATCTTACAGTAAGTATAGGATTTTTGAAAAAGGGACTACTAACAAGCGAAGCATCAAAACATATAGGAGAGCTTTTAAATATGGATATTGGTATTATAATTGAAATGGATAAAAATCAGGCAGAGTGAAAGCTCTACCTGATTTTGTGTTATTTGATACATCAACCTTATATCATTCAGGTTTAGTTGATTCTATTTAATATATCTATATTTTAAAGTGTGAGGTCTATCTTATTGCAAATAATATTTATATTATGTATACTTAAGAGTAGACTTTATGGAAGTGGAGAATTGATGTGGCAAGTCGAAAACAAACAAGAAAGAGTAATAGCCGGAGTAAGGCGAATAAGAAAATAGAGAATAATGGACAGATGGATTTCCTTAACTCAGAAATCCTGATGATTGCATTATTTTGCGTATCATTGGTACTTTTTTTGAGCCATTTTGGACTTATGGGAATTTTAGGAAAGTATCTAAAAATATTTCAGTTGGGACTTTTTGGTGTACTTGGGTATGCAGTTCCGATGTTTGTATTTATAGGAGGAGCCTTCCTTTTATCTAATGCAGGCTCAAGCGTAGCAAAAATAAAATTTATAGGTGTAGTGTTGGCGATATTAACTATCGATACTCTTATATCTCTTATTGGAATACCAAGTTTAAAACAGTTTGGCATTATAAGATTTTATACTGAAGGATGGTATGGAGGATTTATCGGAGGAATACTAGGTCTTATTATATCATCAATACTTGGTAAAATTGGAGCCATTATATTCTTTATTGCATTATTTATAATATCCATTGTTATATTGACTGGAAAATCTTTTGTATCAGTGGTAAAAGTAGGTGGACAAAAGACTATATCAAGGGCAAAAAGTGATATGGCAAGGGCCATAGAACAAAGAAAGCAAAAAAAACAACAGATAGTTTATGAAGAAGAAGATGATGATGATGTATTTGAAGAGATTGATATTGATAAAAATAGTGAAGGATATATAGAAGAACTTTTAGAATATGATAAAAGATCAAATAGAGGAAGAATAGATCTTGGAGCAATAGATTTTTCAAAGAGAAAATTAAAGCATGTTGTAGATCTTCCTGAAAATAAAAAAAATGATCCAATAGGTGGACTGTTTGAGGGAAAGAATAATAAAGATTTTGGAAAGACAGTTACTGATAAAAGTGTTGTGGATACGAATTATCAGAGTGTAGAAGAAGAGGTTGCTGTTCCACAGGAATCGGTGATTATAAATAAGCGTTCAGACACATTCTATGGTAATATCAAAAGAGGAAATGATGAATCCGGATTTGAAAATGACATTGATGAGGATATGCTTAGAAGAGCTAATGAAATATTGGCAAGGAAAGATGAAATAGACATCTATGAACAGCCTATCTCGACTATAAGAATAACTGATGATGACTCACATGATGACTTTATAAAAGCTGAAGAAAAATCTGATTATTCAAGAGATTCTATTGAGTTTATAAAGGACTATGATGATGATGAGCTTGAAAATGACTATAATAGATACGACAAATCAGAACCTTATATTGAAGAACCTACATATGGTGCAGCTATACAAAGTAAAAATGAGGATATACAAGAAACCCAAGCAGTTTCAAACACTCTGGTAAGTAATGATGGGGAAAGAACCTTGGTTACTGCCGGAGGCAAGGTTATTGTTTCAGATACATCTGCACTACAAAAGAAGATGGAAGAGCAAAGAGCAAACTCTTCACAGGGTAAGATAAGAAATGAAATCGCCAAAAATGTACAAAGGCCTTATACATATCCAAGTACATATCTTTTAAAGAAAAATAATAATGACAATGAGTCTCTATCAGATAGTGAGTACAGAAACACAGCGATTACATTGCAAGAGACTTTGGCAAGTTTTGATGTAAATGTGACTGTAGAGGATATCAGTGTAGGTCCTTCAGTTACACTATACGAGTTAAAACCTGAGCAGGGCGTTAAGGTATCTAAAGTTCTATCCCTTGCAAATGATATCAAACTTGCATTGGCTGCCAGCGATATAAGGATAGAAGCACCAATACCCGGAAAATCAGCTATAGGAATAGAAGTACCAAATAAGCAAAAACAGACGGTATATTTAAGAGAACTCTTTGAGAGTAGAGCTTTTAGAAATGGTACTGAAAGTATAGGCTTTGCTGTGGGTAAGGATATTTCAGGTAAGGTAATAGTTTCAGATATTGCAAAGATGCCACATGTACTTATTGCAGGTGCTACAGGCTCAGGAAAGTCAGTATGTATAAATACTTTGATAATGAGTATTATATATAAATATTCTCCTGAGGATGTAAAGCTTATAATGGTAGATCCAAAAGTGGTAGAGCTTTCAGTATATAATGGCATACCGCATCTTTTGATACCGGTTGTAACAGAGCCGAAGAAGGCTGCATCAGCACTTAATTGGGCAGTTGCCGAGATGGGTGAAAGATATAAGAAATTTGCAGCTACAGGAGTAAGAGACCTTACAGCATATAATAAGAGAATAGATGAGGCAAGAAAAAGAGGAGATATAGAAGGATTGCCTGAGAAATTGCCAAAGATCGTCATAATCATAGATGAGTTGGCAGATCTTATGATGGTAGCTAATAATGAGGTGGAAGATGCTATAGTTAGACTTGCACAGCTGGCAAGAGCATGTGGAATTCATCTGGTTATTGCTACACAAAGACCAAGCGTAAATGTCATTACAGGTATAATAAAGGCAAATATACCTTCCAGAATTGCATTTGCAGTATCCTCAGGTATTGATTCAAGAACTATACTTGACAGCAATGGGGCTGAAAAACTGCTTGGAAAGGGTGACATGTTGTTTGCACCATATGGTGCATCAAATCCTATAAGAGTACAAGGTGCATTTGTATCTGATGAAGAAGTATCGGCTGTAGTGGATTTTTTGAAAAATCAGGGGATGCAGGCAAGATATGATGAGGATACTATCAAGCATATAGAAGAAAGTGAAAAGACCTCAAATGGTGGCAATGAGGTTTCAGACCGAGATGAGCTGTTTGAGGCGGCAGGCAGATATATAATAGAAAAAGATAGGGCATCTATAGGTAATCTTCAAAGGAATTTTAAGATTGGCTTTAATAGGGCTGCAAGAATAATGGACCAGCTTGCAAGTGCAGGAGTGGTAGGTGATGAAGCAGGGACAAAGAGAAGAGAAATACTTATGAATATGGATGAATTTTTAGATGTTTTATAAAAATTGTCCTATGGAGGTTATATGTTAACAGATATTGAAATTGCAAGAAGCATAAAAATGAAGAATATTGCTGATGTGGCAGGTGAATATGGAATATCTGCAGATGATTTGGAGATGTATGGTAAGTACAAGGCAAAGCTTAGTGAGGAATATCTGAAAGCACATGAAAATGGGAAAAAGGGTAAGCTTGTGCTGGTAACAGCTATCAATCCTACACCAGCAGGTGAAGGAAAGACTACTACACTTGTAGGTCTTGGGCAGGCTTTTAAGGAGATGGGTAAGAATGCTGTAATAGCACTAAGAGAACCTTCTCTGGGACCATGCTTTGGCGTAAAGGGAGGTGCTGCAGGAGGAGGATATGCACAGGTAGTGCCTATGGACGAGTTAAATCTGCATTTTACAGGAGATTTTCATGCTATAACCTCTGCAAATAATCTTTTGGCTGCAATGCTTGACAATCATATTCAGCAAGGCAATGTACTTGGAATAGATACAAATGCTATAATTCATAAAAGATGTATAGACATGAATGATAGGGTGCTTAGAAATATAGTAGTAGGCCTTGGAAATAAGATGGATGGAGTGGTAAGAGAAGATCATTTTGTGATTTCAGTAGCTTCAGAGATAATGGCAATACTATGCTTATCTAAGAATATGAATGATTTGAAGGAGAGACTTTCCAATATCATAGTAGCATATAATTTCAAGGGAGAGCCGGTTTTTGCAAAAGATTTGAAGGCAGTAGGTGCTATGGCTGCACTATTAAAGGATGCTATAAAGCCAAATATTGTACAGACACTAAATCATTCTCTTGCATTGGTACATGGAGGACCTTTTGCAAATATAGCACATGGTTGCAATTCTATCAGAGCTACAAATATAGCTATAGGAATGGCTGATATAGCATTGACAGAGGCAGGTTTTGGTGCTGACCTTGGTGCAGAAAAGTTTTTTGATATAAAATGCAGACAGGCAGGATTTGCTCCGGATTGTGTGGTGATAGTGGCTACAGTAAGAGCGCTTAAATACAATGGTGGAGTGGCTAAGGAAGAACTCTCAAATGAGAACATTGAAGCACTAAAGAAAGGTATAGTAAACCTTGAAAAACATATAGAAAATATAAAGCTTTTTGGTGTGCCGGTAGTTGTTACTCTCAATAACTTTATTAGTGATACAGAGGCTGAGATTGATTTTATAAGAGAGTTTTGTGAAGCTAGAAACTGTGAATTTGCTATTTCTAAAGTATGGGAAGAAGGTGGCAAGGGAGGTATAGAGCTTGCAGAGAAAATTCTATATACTTTGGAAAACAAGGAAAGCCACTTCACTCCTCTTTATCCGGATGATATGAGCCTTGAAGATAAGCTTTATACTATAGCGACAAAGATATATGGCGCAAAAAATGTAACTTATTCACCTGCTGCAAAGAAAGCACTTGACAGAGCGAAGGCACTTGGATTTGACAAATTCCCGGTATGTGTGGCAAAAAATCAATACTCACTTTCAGATGATCCTAAAAAGCTTGGAAGACCACAGGATTTTGATATAAATGTGAGAGAAGTATATGTTAATGCAGGTGCAGGATTTGTAGTTGCGATAACAGGAAATATTATGACAATGCCGGGATTGCCTAAGGTTCCGGCAGCAGAAGCAGTTGATGTTGATGAGAATGGAAATATAGTGGGACTGTTCTAGTTTGTTCTAAGACTTGGCAAGCAGCTCTCAAAGGGAGAAGAAATGAAACTTATTGGAAATGCTAAGGAACTTGATATAGAGATATTATCAGGAGAATTGATTGACGATTTTTCTGATTTGGTATTCAATACAAAGAAGATAGTTAAAGACTGCTTGTTTGTATGTATAAAGGGTGCAAGATTTGATACACATGATGTTATTGACGAGATAGTAGAGCAAGGTGCAAAAGCTGTTATAGTGGAAAAAAATATAAAAAGGGATGATATCTGTGTAATAAAGGTAGCTGATACCAGGGTAGCATTGGCAAGACTCTCTGCCGCATTTTTCTCGCACCCGGCGAATAAGATGAAAATAATAGGTATTACCGGTACCAAGGGAAAGACTACATCATCCCATATGTTAAAAAAGCTTTTAGAGCAGAATGCCAAGGTGGGACTTATTGGTACAAATGGAATAACTATTGGCAATACTCACAGAGCAACGTTAAATACAACGCCGGAGTCATATGAGTTACATAAGACTTTCAAAGAATGCCTAGACGCAGGTTGTAAGTATGTGGTTATGGAAGTATCTTCACAGGCGGTGAAGATGAAAAGGATAGATGGTATTCGTTTTGATACCGGAATCTTTACAAATATTTCTCCGGATCATATAGGCCCTGATGAACATAAGGATTTTGATGAGTATCTTATGTACAAGTCACTTTTCTTTAAACAATGTGACAGAACCATTGTAAATATGGAAGATGAGCATTCTGACTTTGTTTTGAAGCAGTCAACCTCGGTTGAAAAATATACATTTGGAAAAGGCGGAGATTTTGAAGCCAAGAATGTTGAATATATATCAAATAAGGATTTTTTGGGTACAAAGATAGATATAAACTGTTCCAATGATGTAGTAGACAAGTATTCTATAGCAAAGGAAGTGAAAGATATATATGTAGGAATTCCGGGAGAATTCAATGTTTCTAACGCAATATCTTCACTTGCTGCAGCTATTATTTGTGGTGTAAAAGCAGATAATTTAAAGTTGGCACTCAAAGATAGTAGGGTAAATGGAAGAATGGAGGTAGCATATACTTCTCATGATTTTAATGTAGTAATTGACTATGCTCATAATGCAATCAGCACAGAGAGTCTTATATATACTTTGAGACATTATAATCCTAAGAGACTTGTTATAGTATTTGGTTCAGGTGGAAACAGGTCTAAGGACAGAAGATATTCAATGGGAGAAATATGTGGCAAATTGGCAGATTTTTCAATAGTTACAGCTGACAATTCCAGATATGAAAAGACAGAGGATATTATTGCAGATATAATATCAAAACTTGAGCCTACAGGTGGAAAGTATATTACCATTCCAGACAGAAGAGAAGCTATTTACTATTCAATAGAGAATGCAAAGCAGGGTGATCTCATTGCTATAATTGGAAAGGGACATGAGGATTATCAGGAAATAAATGGGGTTAGAACTCATTTCTTAGATAGAGAAGTGGTAGATGAATGCTTGGAGAAGATGAATAGATGAAGAAAATTAGTTTAAAAGAACTTGCAGATGCCACAGGTGGAGAAATTATCAGTGGAAATGAAAAAGCCATATTTTCCAATATAGTAATTGATTCAAGGCAGGTGGATAAAAACAGCCTTTTTGTTCCTATAGTGGGTGAAAAGAATGATGCACATAAATTCTTAGATTCAGTCTATGAAATGGGATGTAGAGTGGCTATAAGCTCCAAAAGAGATATTTTTTTAAGAGAGGATTTTAATATAGTATTGGTGGATGATACTACCAAAGCTTTACAAAGTCTTGGGAAATATATAAGAAATAAACTTACATTGCCACTTGTAGGTGTGACCGGAAGTGTAGGTAAAACAACTACAAGGGAGATGGTAGCACTTGCACTCTCTGATTTAAAAGTTTTTAAAACACCAAATAATTTTAATTCACAGGTTGGTGTACCTATTACTCTAAGCAGAATAAATGATGAGGAGATAGGTGTCATAGAACTTGGAATGAGTCAATTTGGTGAGATGGAAAAAAATTGCAGAAATAGTAAAATCTGACTGTGCCTTGGTTACCAATATAGGTACGGCACATATTGAAAAACTTACATACAAGAGAGAACATAAGATCTGAGAAGTTCCATATAATGGATGGAATGAAAGAAGGCAGCGTGGTATTTTTTTAAATGCAGATAATGATTTGCTTGAAAATCCACCAAAAAGAGAAGGTATTATATATAAATATTTCAGTGCAAAGGGTAATACTGATTGTGATTTTTTTATGCTACTGATATAGTATTTGAGAATGCAATTCCTAAATTTACTGCTCATATAGGGGAGAACACAGTAAGGGTAAATTTGCATGTTTTTGGTGAGCATCAGATATCAAACGCGTTGGTGGCACTTGCTGTAGCAGACCATTATAAACTTTCAATAGAATCCGCTGCAAAGCATTTGGAAGAGTTTAGAGGATTTGCTCATAGACAGGAGCTTATAAAACTTAAGGGTTTAACAATTATAGATGACACGTATAATGCTTCACCTGATTCTATGAAGGCATCGATTTCAATATTGGAGGGATTTAAGGCAAATAGAAAGATTGCTATTCTTGCTGATATGAAGGAACTTGGAGCAGATGAGAGAAAACTTCATAGAGAAATTGGAGACTTTATCAATGAAAATGTGAAGCCGGATGCAGTATTTACAGTAGGCGAGTTGGCAAAAGAAATTTTATTAAATATTGATCCTTATGTATTTACCAAAAGCTTTGATGATAATGACAGTTTAGAAAAATTCATATCAGAATATTTTAAAGATGGTGATGTTTGCCTTTTGAAAGGGTCTAATAGTATGAAACTTTTTGATGTTGTAGAAAAAATAAAAAAATATGAAAAATTTATTTGCTGATATAATAATATCTAATACAAATGTGGACAGACCATTTACATATATTATTCCCCAAAGTCTGGGGGATAGTGTTAGTCTTGGCTGTCCTGTTTTGATTGAACTTAGAAGAAAAGTAAAAAAAGGTTATGTAATAAATATAAGAGAAAATACGGATTTAGACATTTCAAAGCTAAAGCCAATAATAGCTGTATCTGAAAGAGAACTCAGTACAGATGAGAACCTTTTGCAACTTGCTATATGGTTAAAACATAGGTATGGAGTAAGTTTTGCCAAAGCAATATCTACGGTTATGCCGGTAAAATCAAAGGCTGAAGAAAAACTGAATAATGAGATTTTTTTAAATATTGAATTAGATAGAATTGATAGCTTAAAAGAAGAACTTATAAAATTGAGGAAAACAGCCTGGGCAAGACTTTTTAGAGGAATTAAAAACAAAACAGAGCTTGCCTCAAAGCTATGTAAATAAAGAATTGAAAAATAACTTCTACTGTAATAAGAAGAATGGTTGAAGAAGGATATATTTCAGTGGGTATGAAAATAAAAAAGAATAATCCTTTACAGCCTGTACTTCGTTCTTTAGGAATAGAAAAATTTACGGAAATAGTAAAGTCAAAAGAGTATGTTTTTAAATGAAGAGCAGGAAATTGCTATAAATACCTTTAAATCCGACTTTGATAATAATAAAAGATTTTCTTACCTTTTACATGGTATTACAGGCAGCGGAAAAAAACCCTTGTATTCATAAATATGATAAAATATGTAATAGAAAAAGGGGTTTAAGGCGATAGTGCTTATACCGGAGATATCATTGACATATCAAACAGTATTTAGAATGGCGGAACATTTTGGAGATAGGGTGGCAATAATAAACTCCAAACTATCAAAAAATGAAAGATATTATCAATTTGATAGAATAAAAAATGATGATGCAGATGTTATAATAGGTCCAAGGTCTGCAATATTTGCCCCGATAAAAAAGTTAGGGCTTATAGTAATAGATGAAGAACATGACTCAGCCTACAAAAATGAGAATGTTCCTACTTTTAATGTCAGGGATGTTGCAGAGAAACTTGCAGAGATTACAAATGCATCTTTACTTCTGGCTTCTGCTACACCTACTCCTGAAACCTATAACAGAGCAGTGAATGGAGAGATAAAGCTTCTGAAGTTAAAAACAAGAGCGAAAAATACAGCTTTGCCAAAGGTGAGTATAGTAGATATGAGAGATGAATTAAAGCGAGGAAATAGAAGCATTTTCAGTGAAAAGCTTAGAACTCTTATAGAAGACAGATTAAAAAAACATGAGCAAGTGATGCTCTTTATGAATAGAAGGGGATATTCAAGCTTTGTATCATGTCGTTCCTGTGGCGAAGCAATAAAATGTAAGCACTGTGATGTTTCAATGACATTGCACAATACAAATAGACTTGTATGTCATTACTGTGGATATTCTATTGAATTGCCACATATATGTCCAAACTGTGGATCAAGATATATTGCTAACTTTGGTACAGGTACACAGAAGTTGGAGGCTATGACAAGGGAGGAGTTTCCTGATGCCAGAGTAATTCGAATGGATACGGACAGCACTTCAAAAAAAAAAATAGTGTAAATGATATGATAAGAAGTTTTGCAAAAGGTGATGCAGATATTCTGATAGGAACACAGATGATTGTAAAGGGTCATGACTTTTCTAATGTAACTTTGGTGGGAATTATGGCTGCAGATACTTCATTGTATGTAAGTAATTATAATAGTGCACAAAGAACATTTGAACTTTTGACTCAGGCAGCAGGACGAGCAGGCAGAGCAAAGGATGGGGAGGCGGTAATACAAACATATAAGCCTGAAAATTATGCAATAGTTGCAGCAGCTGCACAGGATTATAAAAAATATTTTGAGAATGAGATTGCATATAGGAAAATGGTGGGATATCCTCCGGAATGCCATATGCTTACAGTGATGTTCAGCAGTAAAAGAGATATGGAGCTGAACAAATGTGCAAATGAGATAGTAAAAAAAATCAAGGCAATTAGTGAATTCAAAAAAACTGTAGTAATAGGACCTACTGAACCGAGTATAAGCAGAGTTAAGGACTATTATAGAAAACTGGTATACATAAAAAATGTTAAGTATGATATACTTTTAGATATACAGGAAAAAATAGAAGAAAATTTAAACCTTTACAAAAATGTAGGGGCAGTATATGACTTTAATTAAGGAGTTGGATATATGGCAATAAGAGCAATAAGAGTGATGGGTGACGGTGTACTTAATAAAAAGTGCAAAGAAGTAAATCTGTGAATGATAGAACTCAGGTTTTGATAGATGATATGATTGATACTATGAGAGAGGCAAATGGCGTAGGACTTGCTGCACCTCAAGTAGGAGTTTTAAAACGTATAGTAGTAATAGAGATAGAGCCTGAGAATATATATGTTCTTATAAATCCTGTGATATTGGAGCAGGACGGTGAGCAAGAGGGATATGAAGGTTGTTTGAGTGTGCCGGGAAAGAGCGGTATAGTTAAGAGACCAAACCATGTTGTGGTAAAAGCATTTGACAGGGATATGAATGAATATACTTTAGAGGGTGAGGGCTTGATGGCAAGAGCTATATGCCACGAATGTGCACATCTGGAGGGCGAGTTATATGTGGATCTGGTAGAGGGTGAACTTATGGACAATGAGGAGCTGGAAAGAATGTATGAAGAAGATGAAGAAGAATAATTAATATATTTAGATAATATTATAAAATAATTACAAGGAAAGTGTGAAATGGCCGGGAAAGACTATAGAGAAGATAACAGTGTAAATTCGACAAGAAGTCAATACAGGAGTAGAAACAGGAATAGAAAGAATAATAATTTTAATGGTCTAATTATTCTTGTAATAATTTTGATTGGAGCAATTTTTGTGGGAAGTCGTTTTTTAATACGACATATGAAAAAAAATAATACAGTTGCTGCCACAAATAAGGGAGATGGTTCTATAAATACTGATAGCCTGGATACAAGCGTTGCTGTAGAAGAGGCAGAAAGTACATCATCAGCACTGGAAGTAGCATTGAATACAGCAAAAAAACAGGCTATGCAGTATGATTATGATGCTGCAATAGCCACTTTAAATGAGCTTAACATGCCTGATAATGACGAAGTTACAGCGGCTATAAGTGAGTATGAGGGAATCAAGGCAAATCTGGTACCTGCAAATATGGATGATATTACACATGTATTCTTTCATACTATGGTAGTTGATGTGGACAGGGCATTGAGGGATACACATCAGGGAAGACAGTGGAATTCAGTAATGACTACAATTCCTGAGTTTAAAGAAATACTACAGCAGATGTATGATAGAGGCTATGTAATGGTACATTTACATGATATAGCACAGATGCAGGATCAGGGTGATGGCACTATGAAAATGGTGAAAAATCAGATTATGCTTCCTGAGGGGAAAATACCTTTTGTAATGTCACAGGATGATGTAAATTATTATATCTATATGGAGAATCATGGTTTTCCTGATAAGATGGTACTTGATGAAAATGGTAAATTAAAAAACCAATATACAGATGCACAAGGAAATGTCACGGTAGGAGATTATGACCTCGTACCGATTTTGGATGCTTTTGTAGAGGAACATCCGGACTTTGCCTATCATGGTCATAAGGCTATTATTGCTTTAACAGGATATAATGGAGTGTTAGGATATAGAACAGATGAGACATTTGATCCAAATTCTCCTGCATTTGATCCTAATAATAAACCAAATCATAATATAGAAGAGGACAGAAGTACAGTAAGGACTTTGACATCAGCATTGAAACAGGATGGTTATGAATTTGCATCACACTCTTGGGGACATATTAACTTTAAGGGGCGTTCTTTAGGGATAATACAAAATGATACAGACAAATGGATCAGGAATGTAGGTCATCTTTTGCCGGACCCATGTGAAATATTGATTTATCCCTTTGGAGCAGATATTGGAGACTGGCATCCTTATCAAGCCGGTCATCAAGAGGGGAAGTTTGATTATTTGGAGAGTGTAGGATTCAGATATTTTTGTAATGTAGACTCAAAGAGAGCATGGCTACAATATGGTGATAATTTCTTCCGTCAAGGTAGAAGAAATTTGGATGGATATCGTCTGTATGAAGGCTATAGCGGAAAGGCGGATAGACTCTCTGATATAATAGATGTTACAAAGGTATTTGATACCAGTAGACCAACTCCTATAAACTGGGAGTAGGAAAGGAACGATTGATGAAAATAGTTTTTATGGGCACTCCGGATTTTTCCGTAGAGCCGCTTAATGCACTTGTAAAAGCCGGACATAGTGTCAGTTTGGTGTTGACAAGAGAAGATAAGAAGAGAAATAGAGGCGAGCTTTCACCTACTCCTGTAAAGGAATTGGCAACAAAGCTTAATATACCGGTGCTTACTCCAACAAAGATGAGGGATGAAGCACTCCTAGAAAGGCTAAAGTCTGAAAAGGCGGATTTCTTTGTAGTAGTGGCATATGGAAAGATTTTGCCGAAAGAAGTACTTGATATTCCAAGGCTTGGATGTATCAATATTCATGCTTCACTTTTGCCGGAATATAGGGGAGCTGCACCTATACAATGGTGTATTTTAGATGGTAAAGAGAAGACCGGTATTACCACTATGTTGATGGATGAGGGACTTGATACAGGAGATATTCTAAAACAGTATGAAATCAATATCGCAAAGAAAGAAACGGGTGGTTCTCTTTTTGACAGATTGGCAGTACTAGGTGGAGAAGCGATAGTGGATACTATTGATAAATTTGAAGAAATTACGCCTATTCGACAGGGCGAGGCTACCACGGATTACGCAAAAATGATTTCAAAACGTATGGGAGAAATTGATTTTAATAAGTCTGCTACAGAGATAGAAAGACTTATCAGGGGAATGAATCCTTGGCCAAGTGCTTATACCAAGTATCAAGGTAAGGTGCTAAAAATTTGGGAGGCGGATATAGCAGATGATATATCAGAATTACCAAATATAAACTTAAGTGAAAATTTCGGCAAAATATATAGCTTTAATGGTAAGATTTTTATAGTATGTAATCAAAGTATCCTTGAGATTATATCTTTACAATTGGAAGGTAAGAAAAGAATGAGTGCAAAAGATTTCCTTTTAGGTAGAGAGATAGAGCAGGGGTATAAGCTGGGATAACAGTAATAAGGAGGGACTTATGTACTACGGTTATGGTATTGATATAACATATGTTTTTGTAATTATTGGAATGTTGATAACATTAATTGCTTCATGGAGAATGAAAGCAACTTTTAAAAAATATGAAAGAGTGCCATCTGTATCCAACCTTACAGGTAGAGAAGTTGCAGAGAGAATACTCAGGGCAAATGGTATATATGATGTGTCTATAAGACCTATAGCAGGTAGACTTACTGACCACTATGATCCTAGAGATAAGACAGTAAGTCTTAGTGAGGCAATCTATGGTTCAACATCTGTAGCTGCTATTGCGGTAGCAGCACATGAATGTGGGCATGCTATTCAGGATAATGTCGGATATGTACCTCTGAATTTAAGGAGTGCATTTGTTCCGGTAGCAAACTGGGGCAGCAAACTGGCTTGGCCAATGATAGTTATTGGGCTTATCTTGGGATATGGTAATATGTCAAATCTTTTAATTCAAATAGGTATAGTAATGTATATGATGGCAGTTGCATTTCAGATAATAACATTGCCCGTTGAATTTGATGCTTCAAGAAGAGCAATGGTTGAGTTAAAGAGCAATAATATTTTACCGAGCGGTGAGGACAGTAGTGCAAGAAAGGTACTTTTTGCCGCGGCTATGACATATGTAGCTGCAGCAGCTGCAGGAGTATTGCAAATGATAAGACTTTTTCTTTTATTTAATGGCAGAGGTGGTAGAAGAAGAGGTTAAATATAATGGAAAAGACAAATATAAGGGCTTTAGCTTTGGAGGCTTTGATTCTTATAGATATAGAAAAAGAATATAGCCACAAAGTCATAGATATGGCCCTTGAAAAATATTCATATCTGTCAAAGTCAGATAGAGGTTTTTTTTCTAAGGTAGTTCATGGTGTAGTAGAGTACAGATTGCAGCTGGATTATATTATAAAAGAATATAATAATGCCAAAAGAATAAAGCCGGTAATAAGAGAGATACTTAGAATGTCAATCTACCAAATGCTATATATGGATAGAGTACCTGACAGGGCAATAATAAATGAGGCTGTAAATTTAGTAAAATCAAGAAAACTAATGGGATTAACAGGCTTCGTAAATGGTATTTTAAGAAAAATTGCCGGTGAGAAAGACAAGCTGAGATTTGATGATTTGAGTATAAAAATATTCCATGCTGGAGCCTATATTAAATATAATAAAAACATAATACTGATAAATATTTTGAGAAAACTCTGGAGTATTTTTTGTCTACAAAGCCAGTTTCAATAAGAGTGAACACATCAAAATCAAGTGTGGAAGATATAATAAAAGAGCTTGAATCAGAAAATATAAAGGTAGAGGTTTCAAATCTCAATGAAGAGGTATTATATATTACCGGGTTTGATAAGGTGGATGAGATATCTGTGATAAATTCCGGAAGATCCTATATTACAGATACATCATCATCTATGATATCGAAACTCATAGAAGTAGATAATATAAAGAAATGTGTTGATGTATGTGCGGCTCCCGGAGGAAAGTCATTTTTACTAGCAGATAAAGTAGACAAAGATGCCAATATTTTCTCATGTGATGTCAGCGAGAATAAGGTTGATATGATAAGAGAAAATGCTAAAGTGCAGGGGTTTTCAAATATTATTCCATTGGTTGCAGATGCCAGATACTTTGATGAAAGATTTATGGGTTCGGATTTGGTTTTAGCGGATTTGCCATGCAGTGGCATAGGTATAATTGGTAAGAAACCTGATATAAAATACAGACTGGAAGAAGATAGTATGATTTCTCTTTCAGCCTTACAAAAAGAGATACTTGATAATGTATCAAAATATGTGAAGAAAAATGGTGAATTAATATTTTCGACTTGTACTTTAAATAATGCTGAGAATGAAGAAAATATGTGCTATTTTTTGGAAAAACATAGAGATTTTAAATCAGTTGATTTGACAAGTAGGCTGGATGGTAAAATGGCTGAAAAACTTGATAAAACTGAATTGGAAAGAGGGTATTTGAAGTTGATACCCGGAAGAGATGACTGTGACGGATTTTTCATTGCAGTATTTAGGAGAGACAATGACTGATATAAAGTCAATGGATTTGGAAGAGCTGAAGACTTTTGTAAAGGAAGCAGGGGAGCCGGAGTTTAGAGCCGGTCAATTATTTGAATGGATACATAAATCATTAATAGAATCTTTTGATGAATGTACAAATATTTCCAAGGCTTTTAGAGAAAGACTAAAGAGTAGTGCAAACTTGACTATACTTAAACCTGTAGAGATTTTCAAGTCAAAACTTGATGAAACACAGAAATATCTGTTTGCACTTGAAGATGGAAATGTAATAGAAAGTGTAAGGATGAAGTATGAACATGGCAATTCTGTATGTATATCATCACAGGTAGGATGCAGAATGGGGTGTAAGTTCTGTGCCTCTACACTTGACGGTTTGGTGAGAAATCTCACTGCTGCCGAGATGCTTGATCAGGTATATAGCATTCAAAAGTTTTTGGGAGAGAGAATATCAAATATTGTAGTGATGGGTTCGGGTGAACCTATGGATAATTATGATAATATAGTTAAATTTGTAAAAATTATAAGCAGTGATAAGGGACTTAATATCAGCCAAAGGAATATTACAGTATCTACTTGTGGTATTGTTCCAAGGATAAGGGCATTGGCAGATGAGGGGCTAAGTATTACCTTGGCACTTTCACTACATGCACCTAATGACGATATAAGAAAAACAATAATGCCCGTTGCTAATAAGTATGCATTAAAAGATGTGATTTCAGCCTGTGATTATTATTTTAAAAAGACCGGAAGGAGAGTATCATATGAATATTCACTTGTGGCTGGAGTGAATGATAATATAAAAGAGGCAATGAATCTGGTAAAGCTGATAGGTGGAAGAAATGTCCATATCAACTTGATACCTGTAAATCCAATAAAGGAAAGAGATTTTAAACAATCGGATAAGCTTAAGATAAAAGCTTTTAAGGAGTTTTTGGAGAAAAACAAAATAAATGCTACGGTTAGAAGAGAGATGGGTAGAGATATAGAGGGTGCCTGTGGACAGTTAAGAAGGAGATTTATTCAATCTGAAGGGAATTCGTAAAACTTGGAGGTGTAATATGCATTCGGTTGCATTGACCGATATAGGTAGAAAAAGACTTACAAATCAGGATACAGTGTATTTAAGCGATGCCCCGATAGGAGTATTACCGAATTTATATATTGTAGCAGATGGTATGGGAGGAGAGAAAGCAGGAGACTATGCTTCAAAGTCCTTAATAGGATATATGCTTACATATATTGAAAATACAATGAAGATGCCAATAAGGGCTATAAGAGAAGCTATAGAATATGCAAATGAAAATCTCTTTGCTGAGGGAAGTAAGAACCCCAACTTGGAGGGCATGGGAACTACCGTAGTGGCAGCATGTATTATAGATAATACATTACATGTGTTTAATGTGGGGGATTCCAGATGCTATATTCTGGATGAGAGTGGTATTTCTCAGATAACAAAGGACCATTCTCTTGTAGAAATGCTTGTTTCTAAAGGAGAGATTACAAGAGAAAGCATTGAATATAAAGCAAACAAAAGTAAGATAACAAGAGCTGTGGGGGCAGAAGAGAGTGTACTGATAGACAGCTTTGAGGTAGAACTTTTAGGGAATGAGTATGTTTTATTATGTTCAGACGGACTTACAAATATGGTGGAGGATGAGAAGATATATAATATAGTGTCTTCAGGTGCCGGTGTAAGAGCGAGTGCAAAAAGACTAATAGAGGAGGCAAATCTATCAGGAGGAAGTGATAATATATCAATTCTACTTATAGATATGAATGAGAGGTAATATTATGAATCTTGAATCAGTTGTCTTGCAGGGAAGATATGTAATCATAGAAAAAATTGGCTCAGGAGGTATGTCTAATGTATTTAGAGCCAAAGATTTAAAGCTTGGCAGGTTGGTTGCCATAAAAGTTTTAAGAGAAGAATTTTGCTATGATATAAATTTTGTGGAAAAATTCAAAAAAGAGGCACAGGCAGCAGCCGGACTCTTGGGTGAGAATATAGTAAATATATATGATGTTGTAGATGAGGGTAGATATCATTTTATAGTAATGGAGCTTGTAAATGGTATAACATTAAAAGAATATATAAAAATGAAAGGAAGGCTGGATATAACTGAAGGTGTAAGCATAGCTATACAGGTGGCTAAGGCGCTTAAGATATCACATGATCAGCATATAGTTCATAGAGATATAAAGCCTCAAAACATACTTATAACAAATGATGGGAAAATAAAGGTAGCAGACTTTGGCATAGCAAGAGCAGTATCAGAACAGACTGCCAATGCAAATGCAATAGGCTCTGTTCACTATATTTCACCTGAACAGGCAAGAGGTGGAAGATGTGATGAAAGGAGCGATATATATTCGCTTGGCATCACTATGTATGAGATGTTTACCGGGAGAGTGCCTTTTGTAGGAGAATCTACAGTTGCGGTCGCATTGGCACATTTGGAACAGGCGATAATACCTCCAAATGTATACAATAATAAAATTACTGCAAGTTTGGAGAGAATTATTTTAAAGTGTACAAAGAAGGATCCGGTAAATAGATATCAGGATATATCATCATTAATTGATGATTTGGAGAATGCACTTCTAAATCCTGATGAACCTCCATACGAGGTTTCGGGATCTACAAAGGTAATAAAGGCAAAAGATACTGCTGTACTTAACAAGGTGGAACCGATAAACGACATGACAGATGAAGAACAAGATAACGACTATGAAAACAAACAAGAAAATAGCGATTATGATGATGACGACTACGACGAAGAAGATGAAAAGATGGACAAGATCATGTCTATTGTGGGAGTTATATTGGCTGCTATCATAGTTATAGTACTGGTATTCTTTGTGGGTAGATTTACAGGGGTATTTGGTGGTAAGAAGTCAGATACTTCACATAGTAAGATAGATTCGACTCAGACTGTAATGCCGGATGTAGTAGGACTTTCAGAGAAGATGGCAGATAAGAAGTTATCTGATAACAATCTTCAGATGCAAGTAAAGTCAAGTGAGTATTCAGATACTGTAGAAAAGGGAAGTGTTATCTCACAGGACCCTGAGGCAGATGAGGTAGTATCAAGTATTCCAAGGTAAGTGTAGTTATAAGTCTTGGTTCGGATTCTTTAGATATGGCTAAGATGAATCTGGTTGGAAAGACAAAGGAGGCTGCAGAGTCGCTTTTAAAGGAAAACGGTTTTTCAGTAGATACTAAAGAAGAAAACTCCGATACTTTTGCAAAGGGTACAGTTATATCATATAGTCCTACAAAACCTAAAAAAGGTGATAGAGTGACATTGATCGTAAGTGCCGGTAAAAAAATAACCAAGGTTGATGTACCCAATATTACTAATATGAGTGAGTCGGATGCAAAAGCCTTGCTAGAACATAGTGGACTTGTACTTGGAAAGAAGTCTGAACAAAATAGTCAAAGTGTGGCAGCTGGATTTATAATGGGGCAGTCAGTGTCTTCCGGTTCAAAAGTTGACAGTGGAACAAGTATAGATTACGTAGTGAGCACCGGATTGGCAGAAAGCAGTGAGGCAGAAAGTGAACAACAATCAAGCCAAGTCGGCTCTTCTACAGAGCAGTCCCAAACCACACAGAGCACACAAGGTACTAAGGCAACAGTTGCACCGGCAACTACAGCTGCAGGATATAGATATATTGCTTCCATAGATACTAATTATTCATTGGAAGGTATGATAGGTCCGGGTGCAAGCATGACTAATATAAAAGTTATGATCAGGCTTAAGCAGACCGTGAACGGAAGTGAAGTTTATTCTACATTGATGGAGGCAAGAACGGTGACCGGTGACACAATACTTCCGGTAAGATTTAGAACTATCGTAGGTACCAATGGTGTAGACCAGGGACAGGTTGAAATTGTAAATGTAGATACCGGTGAAGTGTTGAAATCATATACAGTGGAGTTCTTTAAAGTTGAGTAAAGAAGAGACAGGCAAATTTTATTTTGCAAAGATAATAAAGGGTATTGCCGGGTTTTATTATTGTATAATCCTTGACAAAGGTGAGAGAAAGAACCAGATTTTTTCATGCAAGGCAAAGGGTATTTTTAGAAAATTAGGTGTAAAGCCTTTAGTAGGTGACAATGTTGATTTTGAAATAACAGATACAAAGGATTTTGAAGGAAATATTGTAAAGATACATAAAAGAAAAAATGCCCTAATAAGACCGGCTGTGGCGAATATAGATAAAGTAGTACTTGTCTTGGCAGTTGAATCACCGGCTCCGGCGTTTTACTACCTGGATAAGTATTTGATAAATATGTCAAATGCCGGAATAAAGGTGGAGATATGTTGGAATAAGACTGATCTAAATATGGATAAGGCCTTGGAATATGCTAAGATTTATACGGCTGCAGGTTTTAAAAATATAATAGCTTCCACATTAGAAGAAGGCGGATTGGAAGATTTAAAAGAAGCCTTAAAGGGTGAGGTGAGTGTGCTTGCAGGAGCTTCAGGAGTCGGAAAGTCTTCAATAACAAATATTTGGCACCAAAGGCCAATATGGATACAAATACAGTAAGCAGAAAGATAGAAAGAGGTAGACATACTACCAGGCATTCAGAACTTTTTATGGTTGACAGTGATACATTTGTCTTTGATACTCCAGGCTTTACCAGTGTAGAATCACCTGACTTTGATAAGGAAGAACTGAGATTTCATTTTCATGAATTTGATATATATGAGGGAGAGTGCAGATTTTCAGGTTGCATGCATATAAATGAACCTGATTGTGCAGTGAAATCGGCATTGGAAGAAAATAATATAAGTGATTCCAGATATCAAAGCTATAAAAAAATGTATGAGGAATTATCTGAAAGGAGGAAATATTGAAAAAGAATATTGCACCATCACTACTTGCAGCAGATTTTTATGATTTGTCATCACAGATGAAACTTTTAAAAGAAGGAAATATAGAGGTATTGCATTTAGATGTAATGGATGGAATGTTTGTACCAAGTATTTCTTTTGGCATGCCCGTTATAAGTTCACTTAGAAAGTCGGTTGATTTTTTCTTTGATATACATATGATGGTAGAAAATCCGGAAAGATATATTGAAGATTTTTATAAAAGTGGTGCCAACGGTATAACCATACATTTTGAGGCATGTAATCATATTGATAGATGTATAGCTCAGATAAAGGCTCTTGGACTTAGAAGCGGTATATCTTTAAATCCTGCTACCCCGGTTTCATTTTTAGAAAATATTATAACTGAAGTGGATATGGTACTTATAATGAGTGTGAATCCGGGATTTGGAGGTCAAAAGTTTATTCCTTACAGTCTGGATAAGATAAAAGAGTTATCAAAGATGAGAGAGAAAAAGAATCCTAAACTTTTGATACAGGTAGATGGAGGAGTTGATGCTTGCAATATCAAAGAACTCTCAGAAGCAGGAGTAGATGAGTTTGTAGCAGGCTCTTCTGTATTTAAAGGAGATATTTTAAAGAATATAAAGGCTTTAAATACTTCATTAGGAGAGGAATAGATTTGAATGCAATAATTGTTACCGGTGGAGATATAGATCTATCATTTCTAAAGTCCTATATAATAGAAAGAGAAGATACTGTTATTATAAGTGTTGATGCTGCTATTACAAAACTTGAAAGTATAAATATAGTTCCGAATATAATGGTTGGAGATTTTGACACATTATCTGATGAGATTAGGTTGAAAAGATATGAAAGTCTGGGTGTTGAGATTATAAGACATGATCCTATTAAGGACTTTTCAGATACGGAACTTGCAATAGATAAAGCAGTACAGGACAATATAAAAGATATTGTAATAGTTGGTGCTTTAGGCAGAAGATTTGACCATGCATTTGCCAATATATTGATTCTTCAAAAGTATAAAAAGTATGGCGTGAATATTACTATATATGATAAGTACAATAAGATATATATAAAGTCAAATTCCTTTACATTAAATAAAGGGGATCTTTGGGGTAAATATATTAGCCTCTTCTCATTAAAGGGTGAGGTATTTGTCGAATCAATAAAGGGAGTCGCTTATCCGGTAGAAAAAAGAATGCTTGATAGTATCAAAGCACCAAGTCTTTATATCAGTAATGAACTGACAGATGAGAGATTGGAAGCAAAGTTTAATGGAGATTTGCTAGTCGTAGAAAGTCGAGATTAGATAATACAAAAGCAGGAAGGAAGAGTATGGAGTGGAAATTAAGGTCCGACAGATCTTTATATTTACAAATCATGGACTATATTAGAATGCAGATAATATCAGGGAAGATAGGAAGTGGGGATAAACTTCCAAGTGTCAGAGAGATGGCTAATACTCTGAATGTGAACCCGAGTACTGTTCAGAGAGCATATATAGAACTTGAAAGAAGCGGACTCGTATACATTAAGCAAAGTGTAGGAAGTATTGTCACAAGTGACTTAGATATAATAAATCAGAGTAAGGAAGAGTTGGCAAGAGATTATACAATGGAATTTTTTTCAAATATGATTACTATGGGGTTCTCAAAAGCTGATATACTGGCAGAGATAAAGAAACTGGAAGAGAGCGAAGTCTAGCTACATTGTATGAGAAAACTTAATTTAGAATAATAATCAAAAGAATATGTTAAAATATATATTCAAATAATATAAGTGGTATGATTAAATCTGTGTAAATTGGATATTTTAATCATACCACTATTTTTATATACTGGTATCAGTTGAAATGATGGAGGAAAGATCATGGAAAGATCGAAGGACAGTACAATTTTTAAGCTTGTAGCAACAGCACTTATGGCAGCACTATGTTATGTGAGCTTCACATATTTAAAAATTCCAATTCCGACTATATCGGGTGATATGACAGCTCTACATATAGGAAATGCTTTTTGTGTTTTGGCAGCTTTGCTGCTTGGAGGAGTTTATGGTGGAGTTGCAGGAAGTCTTGGAATGACTATAGCGGATGTTTTAGATCCGGTGTATATAACATCTGCACCTAAGACATTTATATTAAAGCTTTGCATCGGATTGATAGCAGGTTTTATAGCTCATAAAATTGCACATATTACAGAAAATCATGATGCTAAATATATTATGAAGTGGACAGCAATATCTTCAATCTGCGGGCTGGGATTCAATGTTATATTTGATCCTATAGTGGGATATTTGTATAAGGTATATATTCTGGGAGTTCAAGCAGATGCGGCAAAGATAATGGCTACTTGGGCAGCAGGCACAACTCTTATAAATGCAATAGTAAGTACAATTTTAATAGTAATACTTTATGCTGCACTTAGACCGGTACTTATCAAGTCGGGATTATTTTTAAAAATCAAATAACATACTTCATTTTAGAGGATATCTTTATTCGCCCTATGGTGAGTGGAGATATCCTTTTTTAGATAACGACATGCAAGTATTTTTCTTAATATATTGCCACATTCTTTAGAGTGGTATATAATACAACCGTGGTATCTGCCCGCTTTGTTTTATTAGTGGACAGAGGTATATTGTAGATTTTGAAAGCAAATGGAGGTATACAATGGAGAAATTAGAGCAGTTATATGAAGGAAAAGCAAAAAAGGTATTCAAAACTGCCGACCCGGATGTACTGATAGTTTCCTATAAGGATGATGCCACAGCATTTAATGGCGAAAAAAAAAGGAACAATAGTGGGAAAGGGTGCGATTAATAATCGTATGACAAATCATCTGTTTAAACTCTTGGAAAAGAAGGGGGTTCCTACTCATTATATCAAAGAGCTTAATGACAGAGAGACTGCTGTAAAAGCTGTAAAGATAGTACCACTTGAGGTAATAGTGAGAAATTACTCTGCAGGAAGCTTTGCTAAGAAGCTTGGTATGGAAGAGGGAATAAAGCTAAAAACTCCTACTTTGGAATTTTCCTATAAGGATGATGCTCTTGGAGATCCTTTTATAAACGGCTATTATGCACTGGCACTTGATCTTGCAACTCAAGAAGAGATAGATAAGATTGCTTCATATGCTTTCAAGGTTAATGAAACACTGATCAATTATTTTGATGGTCTTGGAATAGATCTGATAGATTTTAAAATTGAATTTGGTAGATATAAGGGAGATGTAATACTGGCGGATGAGATTTCTCCTGATACATGTAGATTATGGGATAAGGAAACCCATGAAAAACTTGATAAGGACAGATTTAGAAGAGATTTGGGCGGAGTAGAAGACGCTTACGCAGAAGTATTTAAAAGACTTGGTATTCAATAGGAGGAAATCTTGAAAGATAGATATATTAGTCCGCTTTCAGAAAGATACGCAAGTGCGAAGATGCAGTATATTTTTTCGCAGGATAAAAAGTTCAAGACATGGAGAAAACTGTGGATCGCCTTAGCAGAGACTGAAAAAGAGCTTGGTCTAAACATTACCGAGGAACAAATAGAGGAATTAAAGAAATTTCAAGATGATATAAATTTTGATGTGGCAAAGGAAAGAGAAAAAGAAGTAAGACATGATGTAATGAGTCATGTATACGCTTACGGAGTACAATGTCCAAAAGCAAAAGGTATTATTCATCTTGGAGCAACTAGCTGTTATGTAGGTGATAATACTGATATTATCATAATGAAGGAAGCTCTGGAGCTGGTAAAAGAAAAGCTTGTAAATGTAATCAATGAGCTTTCAAAGTTTGCTATTAAATATAAGGATCTGCCGACTTTGGCATTTACTCATTTTCAACCGGCACAGCCTACCACAGTAGGAAAGAGGGCTACACTTTGGATAAATGAGCTTTTGCTTGATTATGAGGATGTAAATTATACTCTTGAAAATTTGAAGCTTTTGGGCTGCAAGGGTACTACAGGTACTCAAGCCTCTTTTGTAGAGCTTTTTGATGGAGATAATGAGAAGATAGATAAAATAGATCCTATCATTGCAAATAAGATGGGATTTAAGGAATGTTATCCTGTTTCAGGGCAGACATACTCAAGAAAAGTGGATATAAAGGTATTAAATGTGCTTGCAGGTATTGCCGCCTCAGCACATAAGTTCTCAAATGATATCAGACTTTTACAGCATTTAAAAGAGATTGAAGAGCCTTTTGAAAAGTCACAGATAGGTTCATCAGCTATGGCATATAAGAGAAATCCAATGCGAAGTGAGAGGATTGCATCTTTGGCAAACTATGTAATGAGTGATGTTATGAACCCTATGATGGTAGCATCTACTCAGTGGTTTGAAAGAACATTGGATGATTCTGCAAATAAGAGACTTTCAATACCGGAAGGCTTTTTAAGCATAGACGGTATACTTGATTTATATTTGAATGTAGTGGATGGATTGGTGGTATATCCAAAAGTTATAGAAAAACATTTGATGTCAGAATTGCCTTTTATGGCTACAGAGAATATAATGATGGATGCAGTGAAAGCCGGTGGAGACAGACAGGAGCTGCATGAAAGAATAAGAGAGCTTTCAATGATTGCCGGAAGAAATGTAAAGGAACTTGGTGAAGAAAACAATCTATTGGATTTGATTGCAAAAGATCCTATGTTCAAACTTTCAAAAGAAGAATTGAAAGAGTCTATGAAGCCTGAAAAATATATTGGAAGAAGTGCTATTCAGGTGGAAGATTTTATAAAAAGAATTATCAAGCCTATCTTGGATGAAAATAAAGATATTCTGGGATTAAAGGCTGATATAAATGTGTAAGGAGAATTAAATGGTAAGAGCTATTGTAGGCGCTAACTGGGGCGATGAAGGTAAGGGCAAAATCACAGATATGCTTGCAGCGAAAGCAGATATTATTATCCGTTTTCAGGGTGGTAGCAACGCAGGTCATACAATTATAAACAATTACGGTAAATTTGCTTTGCATCTATTGCCGTCAGGAGTATTTTATGATCATACAACAAGCATTATAGGAAATGGTGTTGCACTTAATATTCCATATCTTGTTAAAGAGATAAATGAGTTGGTTGAAAAGGGTGTACAAAGACCTAAGGTTTTGGTTTCTGACAGAGCACAGCTTTTGATGCCATATCATATTTTACAGGATACCTATGAGGAAGCAAGGCTTGCCGAGCAAGGCGTATGGCTCTACCAAGTCAGGAATAGCTCCTTTTTATTCAGATAAGTTTGCAAAAAAATCGGAATACAGGTAAGCGAACTTTTTGATGATGAGATATTGGAAGAAAAGGTTGAAAAAGATTTGTACATTAAAAAAATGTTATGTTCAAGCATCTTTACAATATGCCTGAGCTTGATAAGGCTGAACTTATGAATACACTTTCATGAGTATAGAGATATGGTAGAACCCTTTGTATGTGATGTGAGTGCGTATCTTTATAAGGCTATAAAAAGAAGGAAAGAGTATTCTACTTGAGGGTCAGCTTGGTTCATTAAAGGATCCTGATCTATGGAATATACCCAATGGTTACATCTTCTTCTACATTGGCTGCATATGGAGCTATAGGTGCAGGTATTGCTCCATATGAGATTAAGGAGATTACGACAGTGGTTAAGGCATATTCATCTGCAGTAGGTGCCGGAGAATTTGTTAGTGAGATAGAAGATGAGGCTAAGGCAGATGAGCTTAGAAGAAGAGGCGGAGATGGTGGAGAGTTTGGTGCTACCACCGGAAGACCTAGAAGAATGGGATGGTTTGATGCTGTAGCATCCAGATATGGTGTAAGGATTCAGGGTACTACAGAGGTTGCACTTACAGTGCTTGATGTACTGGGATATCTTGAAGAGATTCCGGTATGTGTAGGTTATGATGTAAATGGTGAGATAACCAAGGACTTCCCTACAACAAATAAATTAAAAATTGCAAAGCCTGTATATGAATATCTTCCCGGATGGAATTGTGATATTAGAGGTATAAAGAAATATGAGGATTTACCGGAGAATTGTAGGAAGTATATTGAGTTTATAGAAAAAGAACTTGAAGTGCCTGTAAAATTGGTAAGCAATGGACCGGGTAGAGATGATATTATCTATAGATAGGATTTTGCCTTGCCCCATATTGGTGAAGACTGATATGGGGCTTGACTATTCATTAAATAAGGAGAAAATATGCTGGACATAATAGAGAAACTTCAAAAAGAAGCTTTAGAAAAGATAAATAGTGCAGAAACTAAGGAGAAATTAAACGAACTAAAAGTAGCATATCTTGGAAAGAAGGGCGAACTTACCGCACTTCTTAAGAACATGAAAAATATAGCTCCGGAGGAGAGAGCTGAATTCGGTAAAGTAGTAAATGAAGCAAGAGAAGCTATTGAAAATACATTAAATAATGTTGGAAGTGAGCTTGCAAAGCTTGCACTTGAAGAAAGATTAAAGGCAGAGACTATAGATGTTACACTGCCGGCGAATAAGAGAGAATTTGGACATAGTCATCCAAATGTAATAGCATTGCATGAAGTTGAAAAGATATTTACAAATATGGGCTATGAAGTGGTGGAAGGACCGGAGATAGAGTTTGATGAATACAACTTTACAAAGCTTAATATTCCTGAGGATCATCCGGCTAAGGATGAACAGGATACCTTCTACATAACGAAGGATATAGTACTTCGTACTCAGACATCACCGGTACAGGCAAGAGTTATGGAGACAGGAAAGCTTCCTATAAAGATGTTAAGCCCCGGAAGAGTGTACCGTTCTGATGAAGTAGATGCTACTCATTCACCTACTTTCAATCAGATAGAGGGACTTATTGTAGATAAGGATATCACATTTGCAGACCTTAAGGGAACACTTGAGGTATTCGCTAAAAATTATTTGGTGAAGATACTAAGGTTAAGTTCAGACCTCACCATTTCCCATTTACAGAGCCAAGTGCAGAGATGGATGTGACCTGTTTTAAATGTCATGGAAGTGGATGCAGATTCTGTAAGGGAAGCGGTTGGATAGAGATACTTGGATGTGGAATGGTACATCCTCATGTATTTGATATGTGTGGAGTTGATAAGAATGAATACAATGGTTTTGCATTCGGTATCGGACTTGAGAGAATTGCTCTATTAAAGTATGAAATTGACGATATGAGACTTCTATATGAGAATGATATCAGATTCTTAAAGCAATTCTAAGAAGTTTTAACAGAAAATATTAGATAACAGAGGTGAAGAATGGATACAGCATTATCATGGATAAAGGCCTATGTGCCTGATTTGGAAGTGACTCCAAGTGAATATACAGATGCAATGACTCTTACCGGAACCAAGGTAGAGGGCTATAAAGAATTAGATAAAAATCTTGAGAAAATAGTAGTAGGTGAGATACTTTCAATAGAGAAACATCCTGATGCGGATAAGCTCATTATTTGTCAGGTAGATGTAGGAAATGAGAAAATACAGATAGTTACAGGAGCACCTAATGTTTTGGTAGGTGATAAGGTGCCTGTGGTTTTGGACGGTGGAAAGGTTGCAGGTGGACATGATGGAAGTCCATTGCCTGAAAACGGTATAAAGATAAAGAAGGGTAAGCTTCGTGGAGTGGAGTCATTTGGAATGATGTGCTCTATTGATGAGCTTGGTCAGGACAATAACTATTTTCCTGACGCACCTGAAAATGGCATCTATATCTTGCCAAAGATACTAAGGTTGGAATTGATGTTATAGAGCTTCTTGGACTTAGAGATACTGTATTTGAGTACGAAATTACATCAAACAGGGTGGACTGCTACGGAGTAATAGGAATTGCAAGAGAGGCCGCAGCCACATTTAAGAAAAAGTTCGTTTTACCGCAGGTAAATACTACAGGAAATGCTGAGAATGTAAATGATTACTTAAGTGTGGAAGTAAAGGCTGAGACTCTTTGTAAGAGGTATGTTGCAAGAGTTGTTAAAAATATAAAGCTTGCACCTTCACCGACTTGGATGCAGGAGAGACTTCGTGCAGTGGGAATCAGACCGATAAATAATATAGTCGATATTACAAATTATGTTATGGCAGAGTATGGTCAGCCTATGCATGCCTTTGACTACAATCTTATCGAAGGACAAAAAATAATTGTAGACAGGGCAAAGGATGGAGATGAGTTTGAGACTCTTGATGGAGTAGTAAGAAAGCTTGATAGTGATATTTTGATGATAAATGATGCTAAAAAAGCTGTAGCTATTGCCGGAATAATGGGTGGAGAAAACTCAAAGATAACAGATGATGTAAGTACAATGATATTTGAATGTGCTACATTTGATGGGACAAATATTAGACTTTCATCAAAGAGAATAGGACTTCGTACAGATTCATCAGGAAAGTTTGAAAAGGGTCTTGATCCAAACAATGCTTATGCTGCCATGATGAGAGCCTGTTCTTTGGTGGAAGAACTTGGCGCAGGTGAGGTAGTAGGCGGAACTATAGATGTTTATCCGGTAAAGGCGGTAGAGTCAAGAGTAGCTTTTGAGCCTGAAAGAATCAATAAATTACTTGGAACTTCTATATCAAAGGAAGATATGCTTGAAATCTTTGATAGAATTGAGTTACAATATGATAAAGAGACTAACGAGATAGTAGCTCCTACATTTAGGCAGGATATTCATTTTATGGCAGATTTGGCCGAGGAAGTAGCAAGATTCTTTGGATATGATAAGATACCTACGACATTGCCAAAATCAAGTGCCACTATAGGTGGTATTAGCCATAAACTTGAAATAGAAGAGCTTGCAAGAGAAGTAGCGAAATTCTTAGGATTCTCAGAGGCTATGAACTATTCATTTGAGAGTGCGAAGGTGTTTGACAAGCTTGGATTGTCAAAAAATAGCCACTATAGAAATGCTATTGAAATATCAAATCCTCTTGGTGAAGATTTTAGAATGATGAGAACACAGGCTGTAAATGGCATATTGAACTCACTTTCAACAAATTACAATAGAAGAAATAAGGATGTACATTTATTTGAACTTGCAAATATCTATATTCCAAAGGAGCTTCCTTTAAAGGAATTGCCTGATGAGAGAATGCAGTTTGTTCTTGGCTTCTATGGTAAGGAAACTTCTTTGATATGAAGGGAGTTGTAGAGGAGTTCTTATACACTGTAGGAATTACAGGAAAGCTTTACTATGATCCAAGTTGTACGGAAGAATTTTTACATCCGGGAAGAAAGGCTGATATAGTATTTGATGGCGTTCGCATTGGATATTTGGGAGAGGTACATCCAATTGTATGTGAAAACTATAAATTGGGTGAGAAGACCTATATTGCAGTAATTGATTTACCGAATGTAATTCCATTTGTAAGCTTTGATATCAAATATACAGGTATAGCAAAGTATCCTGCAATTTCAAGAGATATTTCCTTGGTAGTACCAAGAAGCGTGTTGGTAGGTGAGATTGAGGATATAATTTTAGAAAATGGCGGAATTAATCTGGAGTCATTCAACTTGTTTGATATCTATGAGGGGGATCAAATAGAGGTAGGATTTAAGTCTGTAGCTTATTCTCTTACATTTAGAAACAAGGAGAGAACTCTTTTTGATGCAGATGTGAATGAAGTGATGGATAAGATATTAAAGAAGCTTGAGGATAAAAATATTAGAATCAGATCCTAGTCTAAATAAAGCTATGGTGAATCTCTTATTTATATGTGTTTTGTTTTAGAAAAGTGAGAAATATAGATATGGTTAGAAGTAGAGGAAGGAAAAATAAAAACAAGTCTTTTATTAGGTACTTTTGTCTTTTTGTGCTGTCTGTTATATTGCTTACTTCTTTACTGATTGGAGATGACACCAGAGCATATGGAGAAGGAAGAAATGCTATCTTTAAAAATCCTATCAATCCGGATTATGAAAGCAATGATAATGGAGTAAAGACATCATTCAGATTGAGAGCACTTAATAATCTGAGTGGAGAAACTGAATATGGTTCAAATGCAATGTCTTTGATATCCGTAAGTGAGGAAGACAATAGAAGAAGTACAATAAAGAATTTTGCTGATGTACTGGATATGGATATATACAGCAATCTGTGTTTGAATGCAAATGTAGAAAACAGTTCAGATGTAGAAAGAGATATAAGCTTTGATATTATATTGCCGCCTAAAACAGATGGCAGTGTATCAGAGCTTAGATCGATAAACTCAGGACTTGATATATTTAAGGCGATTTGAGTGGAGTAGATATAAAGTATGAGTTGGATGGAAAGTTCATTACAGAAGGTGAAAGGAAATCCGGAAAGCAATTAGATTTTAATAAGGTAAAGTCTATTAAGATAGAGGGCAAAATCGCAGCCGGTCAGAAGTTTGAAGGACTTTTACCTATGGAAATTGTAGAACATAAGCTGGTTATAGAAAAAAAGGATGATTTTGTAGATGATTTGAAGACTATTGTGGAAGTAAATACCAATAATATCTTTGATTTTAAGCTCAACTATAGATTTCCTATTAAAAAAGAGTTAAATCTCAGTATTGCGACATGCCATGGAAGTGATAGAATGGAAGATTTCTCAAATGGTAAAATTGTAGGTATAGCAAGAAGAGATGAGGAAAGCTATGATATATTGCCAAATGATATTATAGAGAGATTCCCAGGTGCTAATACTGCATTTTTCTCAATGTTTACTGTTGATGATAAAAAAGATGCTTTTGTAAATGATTATAGTTTTGTGAGTATTTATACAAAGGAATTACAGGACTTGGTAAAGGATAGAGGATATTCACTGCTTATAAGAAATGGTACATTACAGAATAAATATAGTTTTATAGTAGGCGAAAAAAAGCATATATATGAGGATGGACTTGAGCTACACTTGGGTAAAAAAGATAAATATAATCATTCGTTGTCTAAAGTATATGTAGAATTTCAAAAGGTACTTGATTGCAAAGATATCGAAATAGTGCAGGGTAGTGAGTGGAAAAAATTTGACAATCTATTATCTGCAAAGATTCAAAACGGTGATGAAATTACAGAAATCGACAGAAGCAAAATAAAGGTAGAAGGAAGTGTGGATACAAAGCAAAAGGGTGAATATAATGTGAAGTATTCATATGAGTTATTGCCAAATCTATGGATCAGTAATACTGCCAGGGTAAAAGTAGTCGAAAAAAATGAAGTATCTCAGACTCAGAGTGAGAGCAAAGGTGGAAGCAATGTAAGGATAGAATAAATCCTGCTTGCAAAATAGGTTGTTTAGTGATATCATAAAAGAAGTTTTGTATTTTAATGGAGTGTAAATATGGTTATTTTAAATAGGATTATTTCAATAATATTTGTTTTAGTATGTGTTTTCCTAACTGCAGTAGTATTATTCCAGGAAGGAAATGAGCAGGGGCTTGGCTCAATCGGTGGTATTGCTGATACATATTGGGGTAAGAATAGAGGCCGTTCAGTAGAAGGTTTGCTTGAGAAGCTGACCAAGGTTGCTGCAGCGCTGTTCTTAATTTTAGCATTAGTTTTAAATATTGTTAAATAATAAAAAAGCACTCAAAGGAGTGCTTTTTGTTGTAATTAATATTTTATTTAAAAAAGGAATATATGGATAAGGGTTTAGAAAAAAGAAAAAAAATAGTGATGGACTTTGTAGAAAGTCCTATGTATGTACCTATGAAAGCAAAGGAGTTAGCTATATTTTTCAATGTTGAAAAAGAGAGAAGAATTGAGCTTGATGAGGTATTGAAAGAATTGGTATTAGAGGGAAGGTTGGAGATAAGCAAAAGGGGTAAGTACAAGAAACCTGAGCATAGATACTTATTGGGAGAGTTTATGGCAAATCCGAAAGGCTTTGGTTTTGTAAGAGTGGATGATAGAGATTCGGATATATTTATTCCATCAGAGTGTACCGCCAATGCTATGAATGGTGATACTGTAAAAGTGGTAATAGATATTGAAAGTGGTGAAAAAAGAGCTGAAGGTCATATAATAGGCATAGAGAAGCATGCCAATGTTCAGATAGTGGGATATTATAAAAAGAATAATACATTTGGGTTTGTACTACCTGACGATGCTAAGCTTTTAAAAGATATATACATTCCTGCAGGCAGAGACAAAGGTGCGAAGACCGGAGATAAAGTAGTGGTGGAAATTACAGACTTTGGTGATCATAAGAAAAAGCCTGAGGGCAAGGTGATAGAAGTTCTAGGTAAGAATACAGATGCCGGTGTGGATATACTTTCTATAATAAGAGCATTTGGGCTACCTGAAAACTTTAATGATGAAGTGGAAAATGAGCTTAGAAAGATTCCAAGTACTGTGCTTGAAAAAGATAAAAAGGGTAGGCTGGATTTTAGAGACTTAGTGACTGTAACCATAGATGGTGAGGATGCAAAGGATCTGGATGATGCTATAACATTGGAAAGAAATGGGAATATATGGCATTTGGGAGTACATATTGCTGATGTTACACATTATGTGAGAGAGAATACAGCGCTTGATAAGGAGGCATTACACAGAGCTACAAGCATATATCTTGTAGATAGGGTTATACCTATGTTGCCAAGAAAACTAAGCAATGGTATATGTTCATTAAATCAGGGCGAAGACAGACTAGCACTTTCATGTATGATGGAGATAGATGAAAAGGGCAATATAATAGGTCATAATATCTGTGAGAGTATCATAAATGTAAATGAGAGAATGACTTATACTGCAGTAAATGAAATTATAACAGATTCAAATGAGGTGACTAAGCAAAGATATAGCGATTATATAGAGCTTTTTAATAATTTCAAGTTGGTATCGGAGCTTCTTAGAGGTGCAAGAACAAAGAGAGGATCCATAGATTTTGATTTACCTGAGAGCAAGGTAATACTTGATAAAAATGGAAAGGCTATAGATATAAAACCATATGACAGAAATGCAGCGACAAAGCTTATAGAGGATTTTATGCTTGCTGCAAATGAAACTGTGGCAGAGGACTTTTTCTGGCAAGATTTACCATTCCTTTATAGAGTACATGAAAATCCGGATCCTGAAAAGATAAAGAGTCTGGCAATATTTATAAATAACTTTGGATATACACTCAGAAGAAAAAATGATGAGGTATCACCAAAGGAACTCCAAAAACTCTTGGCAAGTATTGAGGGAAGTGACGCCGAGGGAGTTATATCAAGGATTGCACTTCGAAGCATGAAGCAGGCAAGATATGATACCTCATGTATAGGTCATTTTGGATTGGCAGCCAGATACTACACACATTTCACATCACCAATCAGAAGGTATCCCGACCTGCAAATACATAGGATAATAAAAGAAAACATAAGGAATGGGATTTCTGATAAGCGTACAGAACATTATAGAGCAATTTTGGACAGTGTGGCATTACAATCATCACAGATGGAAAGAAGAGCGGAGGAAGCTGAAAGAGAGACTGTAAAGTATAAAAAATGTGAGTATATGCTAAGTCATCTTGGAGAAGAATTTGATGGTATTATCAGCGGAGTTACAGGTTTTGGTATATTTGTAGAGCTTGAAAATACAGTTGAAGGCTTTATAAGAATCGCTGATTTGGAAGGTGATTACTTTGTTTATAATGAAGCAGGATATGAGCTTGTAGGAGAGATTACAAAAAAGAAATTTGTTTTGGGTCAAAAAGTCAGAGTAAAGGTATATGATATAGATAGACTTGCAAAAAGAATTGACTTTAAACTTGTAAAGGAGAAAGATGGCAGAAGGGATTAAAATTATAGCAAATAACAAAAAAGCATATTTTGATTATTTTATATTGGAAAACTATGAAACCGGTATTGAACTTTTTGGAACTGAGGTAAAGTCAGTAAGAATGGGACATGTTTCAATAAAAGAATCTTGGATAAGAATTGATAAGGGTGAGCTTTTCATTATGGGAATGCATATCAATCCATATGAGAAAGGTAATATATTTAATAAAGATCCTTTGAGAGTAAGAAAACTGTTGATGCATAAGAAAGAGATCTTGAAGCTGGATGCTAAGCTTAATGAAAGGTCTGACTATAGTACCTCTAAAGGTATATTTAAAGGGCAGTCTGGTAAAGATGGAAATAGGATTGGCAAAGGGAAAGAAAAACTATGATAAGAGAGAAACCCTTGCTAAGAAAACACAGCAGAGAGAGATAGAAAAGGCAATGAAGAGAAGTATGAGGTAGAAAATTCCAAAATATAAACGTATGTTCGATTTTTCTTGACAAACATATGTTCTTGTTGTAGACTTACTATATAGAACAAATGTTTGGAGGGAATATGAGAAAATTATTTTTAACTTTTATTTTTGCTTTGTTTTTAGTAAGTTTTTTATTGGGTAAGGTAGATACCACCAGAGCAAGTATGGATAGAGAAAATATAAGGTATACCTCTGTGAAAGTAAAATACGGAGACAGCTTGGACAGTATATCAAAAGAATATAATAATACAGGTATGTCACATGAGGAATATATAGATAGTATAATGGAGATGAATAGAATGGACAGTAATAAGGTTCATCCGGGTTGCTTTATACTTGTAAGCTATAAGGTGGAAAGATAGGGAGAAAATTATTTCTCCCTAAGCTTTACCATATTTCTTGCACTTCTTCGCCTATCATCTTCTATAGCTGCATAGTGTTTCTTAGTAGTATTTACATCACTATGTCCAAGTACATCTGCAACCAGGTAGATATCACCGGTTTCCTTGTATAGATTGGTGCCATAAGTAGAACGAAGCTTATGCGGAGTGATTTTCTTTAAAGGAGTAATTATTCGTGCATATTTTCTGACAAGATTTTCTACACTTCTTACAGAGAGTCTTTTGTTTTGCATTGAAAGAAATAGAGCACCCTCATGTCCGCTTTCTTCCAAAATTAAAACTCTTTCATCAAAATAATTTTGCATTGCCTCTTTTACCTCATCAGAAAAATATATAGTAACTTCTTTGCCACCTTTTCTGTGAATCAATATACCATTGTTTTTAAAATCCACATCGGATATATTAAGTCCTACACATTCAGAAACTCTTATACCGGTACCGAGTAGCAGTGATAGTATTGCCACATCTCTAATCTTTGTCTTTTCATGATATGCTTTTTGTCTTTCGCTTAACCCCTCACCTTTTTCAGCTTCATCAATAATCATTGAAACTTCATCAATATCTAATCTGATGATTTCTTTTGAATGTAATTTTGGTAGTTGCACTCTTTCCATTATATTTTCACTGATTTTTTCCACTCTATAAAAGTATTTGAAAACACTTTTCAAAGTAGATATCTTCCTCTTTATTGCATTTTCCTTATTAGATATCTTCCTACCATCAGTGTCACGATATTTTAAGTATTCCATATACTCTTCAATATCAGTTACACTTAGACTCTCAAGTACAGAAATAGGAATGTCAGATATTTTGGAATATTTCTTTTTTTAGATTTGGATTTTCACTTAACAAAAAAACTGTAGAAAGATCTTTATATCATAGGCATAGGCTATTTGAGTTCTTGACTGTGTGCGAGGTTCTATACCACGAAAAAAGTCTTTGAAAAATGGAGGTAGCCCAGAGAGCATTTCTCTGAGTTTTTGTATATTTTCTATATCAACTTGTTCACTATATTTATAATCAGGCATATATTCTCCCTTGTTTAAATTGTGTATATGAGTTCGTATTATTGTAAAATGTTTTAAATATTAAATAGTATAACAAAAATATGTAATTTTATATAGAGTTATGTTGAGTTTTATGTTATTATACTATCGTCGCAGTGAGTTATAATTTTATCATATAGGTTAAGCGATATATGAGACCAAAAGGAGGTTTTACCAATGAACTATTTAGAAATTGAGAAGGTAATCGGAAGAGAAATACTTGACTCAAGAGGAAATCCAACAGTTGAGGCTGAGGTTTATCTTGTAGATGGAACAATCGGAAGAGGAACAGCTCCATCAGGTGCATCTACAGGTGAGTTTGAGGCACTTGAGCTTAGAGATGGTGACAAGTCACGTTACCTTGGAAAGGGTGTTTCAAAGGCTGTTGAGAATATAAATACAACTATTAATGATGTACTTGAGGGTATGGATGCATCAGATATCTATGCTGTAGATAAGGCAATGATCGAGGCTGACGGTACAAAGGATAAGTCAAATCTTGGTGCTAATGCAATCCTTGCAGTATCAATAGCTTGTGCAAGAGCAGCAGCTATTTCACTTGATATCCCACTTTACAGATTCCTTGGTGGTGTAAATGCAAACAGACTTCCTGTACCAATGATGAATATCTTAAATGGTGGTGCTCATGCATCAAATAACGTAGACGTTCAGGAATTTATGGTTATGCCTGTAGGAGCTCCAAGCTTTAAGGAAGCTCTTAGATGGTGTGCAGAAGTATTCCACAACTTAGCAGCACTTTTGAAGGCAGAAGGGCTTGCTACAAGTGTAGGTGATGAGGGTGGTTTTGCTCCTAACCTTACAGGTGGTGATGAGGAAGCTATCGAGTTTATTCTTAAGGCTGTTGAGAAGGCTGGATATAAGCCTGGTGTTGATTTTATGATCGCTATGGATGCAGCTGCAAGTGAGTGGAAGACAGGTACAGTTGGAAAGTATAAGCTTCCAAAGGCAGGAACAGAGTTTACATCTGCTGAGCTTGTTGAGCATTGGAAGAAGCTTGTTGAGAAGTATCCAATCATTTCTATTGAGGATGGTCTTGATGAGGAAGATTGGGAAGGATGGAAACTTCTTACAAATGAACTTGGCGGAAAAGTTCAGCTTGTAGGAGATGATTTGTTCGTTACAAATACAGAGAGACTTAAGAAGGGTATTGACAGTGATTGTGCAAACTCAATCCTTATAAAGCTCAATCAGATTGGTTCAGTTTCTGAGACACTTGAGGCTATCAAGATGGCTCATAAGGCAGGATATACATCAATATCTTCACACAGATCAGGAGAGACAGAGGATACAACTATAGCTGACCTTGCTGTAGCTCTTAACACATGTCAGATCAAGACAGGTGCACCTTCAAGATCAGAGAGAGTTGCTAAGTACAATCAGTTACTTAGAATCGAAGAAGAGCTTGGTGAGAGTGCTTGCTATCCGGGAATGGCAGCATTCAATGTAAAGAGATAATAAAAAGTTGTTTGTCAAATTATTGGGGTGGGTTGATTTTTCAACCCACCTTTTATTAGCAACAAATACTTAATGCAGTATATAGATCGGTAGGATGTGGTAATCGTCATTATATAAAACTATAGTCATATTTGTATTGAAAAGGAGAATTATGGAGTTTAAGCTTTACTTTCAGAGTAATGGACCACTTGTGCTGCCACTGGCATACCATCATATTTTACAGGGATTTATCTATAAGAGATTGTCGGAAGATCCGGAGTTTTCTGATTTTTTGCATAATGAGGGATATAAAAGAGAAGGACAGAGCTTTAGACTATTTGTTTTCAGCTTATTAAAAGGTCATTTTAAAATAGTTGGTTCAAATATTGTTTTTGATAATGTCATAGAATGGGAGATTAGAAGTCCTATAATGCTGTTTTGTCAAACATTATTTAAGGCATTGGAAAAAGAAGAGGTTTTTGATCTGGCAGGTCAGAAAATATTCTTACTTAGATATGAGGTATTAAATACTGAAGTAGTAGAAGATGAGATAGATATAAGAATGCTTTCTCCTGTATGTGTAGATTTGAGTATTTGGGAAGACGGAAAAAGCAAGACGAAGAATTTGGATCCTATGGATCCTAGATTTAATTATTACTTAACCAAAAATTTCCAGAGAAAATTTGAGGCTGTGACAGGTGAGGATACAGACAGCGGAATATTCCTACTTCCACCGGAAAACTTTGAACCATCAAAAAATAAATATGTTACACGTTTTGTGGACGGTATTTATGTTACAGGATGGAAAGGTCAATATAAGCTGAAAGGTAGTCCAAATAATTTAAAGTTTTTATATGATACAGGATTAGGGGCAAGGAATTCTCAAGGCTTTGGAATGTTTCAAATAGTATAAAGTTTTATGACAAATCTTTAACTTTATAAAGTTATAGTATATAATGTGTTGGTAAAATTTTAAGAGGTTCAAGGAGGTTTTGAATGAGTAAGCAACCAACAAAGCAAAATAAGGGCAATATGACAGGACTCTTGTTGATGGTTTTGGCTGCTATTATTACTATTGTAATAGCTTTTCCGGTTACTGATAGCATTAGAAAGATGATAAAAGACAATATAAAATATATTGCCGGTACATATTCTGCTACAGAACAGGGTTTTGGTGGTAAGGTAAAAGCCACAGTAGTTGTAGGTGACAATGGAATAGAAAGTGTTTTATTTGACGGTCCAAAGGAGACTCCGGATATAGGCGGGGCTGCTATTTTAAAAATTAATGAGCAGATGAAAGCTGCACCTGATACCGAGTTTGATGCTGTCAGCGGTGCGACAGTTACATCCGGTGGATTAAAGGGTGCATTAAAGAAGGCTTTGCTTAAGGCACGAGGCAAAGAGGTAGAAGAGGATATAGAAGTAAAATCTGCAGATATTGTGGTAATAGGTGCAGGTGGTGCCGGAATGAGTGCTGCAATACAGGCTGCACAGGACGGTGCTACAAATGTTGTGATCCTTGAGAAGATGCCTATCACAGGTGGTAATACAGTAAGGGCAACAGGTGGTTTGAATGCATCACAAACACCTTATCAAAAAAGAGATGGTATAGAAGACAGTAATGATTTATTCTATGAAGACACTATGAAGGGTGGAAAGAATTTAAATGACCCTGAGCTTGTAAGAACTTTGGTAGAGAATTCTGCAGCAGCTGTAGATTGGGTAAATGATATAGGTGGAGACCTTTCAGTAGTAGGACAATTTGGTGGTGCCAGTGTAAAGAGAATACATAGACCAAGTGATACATCTGCTGTGGGGCCAATGCTTGTAAAAACTTTGAATGCTAAACTTGATGAGCTTGGAATTCCGGTTTTACTGGAAACCAAGGCTACAAAGATTATAGCAGATGCAGAAGGTAAGATAACAGGAGTAGAAGCTGAGGATGAAGATGGAAGCTTTATTATAAATACTAAGGCAGTTATACTGGCTACCGGAGGCTTTGGTTCAAATCCTGATATGGTGGTAAAGTATGCCCCACAGCTTTCCGGATTTATAACAACCAATCATATTGGTGCTACAGGTGATGGAATAGAGATGGCACTTGAGCTTGGTGCAGGACTTACGGATATAGAACAAATCCAGACTCATCCGACTGTAAATCCTGATACTGCTACTATGTATACAGAGGGTGTTCGTGGTAATGGTGCTATATTGGTAAATAATGACGGAAATCGTTTTGTAAATGAACTCGAGACCAGAGATGTGGTTTCTGCAGCAATACTTGAACAACCGAATGAAGAAAGTTGGCTTGTATTTGATACAGCAGTTAGAGAATCATTAAGTGCAATAGAGAAGTATATCAATGAAGGTATTATTGTAGAAGCAAATACTATTGAGGAGTTAGCACAAAAGACCGGTATCAATAAGGAAATCTGGTAGCTACTATGAACAAGTATGCTACAATGCAATCAGCAGGTGAGGATAGTGATTTCGGTAGAAAAAGTATGGAGGTGCCTCTTACTAAAGCACCTTATTTTGCAGGACTTGCAAAACCGGCTATTCACCATACAATGGGTGGTGTAAAGATAAATACACAAACTCAAGTTTTGAAAGAAGATGGTAGTGCAATTCCCGGACTTTTTGCTGCCGGAGAGGTAGTAGGTGGAGTGCATGGAGGAAATAGACTTGGTGGAAATGCTGTAGCAGATATAGTAGTATTCGGTCGCATTTCAGGTGATAATGCAAATGAGTATGTACTTGCAAATGGAGGAAACACTGAGAGAACTATTACAGCAAATGATGAAGATGCAAACTTTGTTCCACAGGATATAAAGACTGACTTGACAGATGGCTCATATAAGGGCATTGCAAAGGGATTTGGTGGCGATGTGGATGTTTCATTCACCGTAAAGAATGGCATCGTAAATGATTTATCTATAAATGGCGGCAAGGAAACTGCTGAGATAGGTGGAAAGGCTATAACAAAGATTAAAAGAAATATACAGTCAACCGGAGAGTTTAAGGTTGACAGTGTAGCCGGAGCTTCTATTACATCTAAGGCAGTTAGTGATGCTATAAATAATGCAACATTGCAATAATGTTTGAAATAAAAGCCAATATCATTGTGATATTGGTTTTTTATTACAATTAATATCTAAATAGTAAGCTAAAATAGATTTTTCTATAAGTATTCAAAAAATTTATATTTTTAGATAGAAAAATACAGTGCTTTATGCTAATATCTAAATGTTGAAATAGGTATAGCCTATTCAATATGAGAGAGTAAATATTTAGGGGGACAAGATTGCTAATAACTAGAGAAATGGATTATGCTGTAAGAATTGTTAGAGCATTAAAGGATGGTACAAAAGTTTCGGCAACCGAAGTGGCAAGAAAGGAACATTTGCCACAAGCTATTACATATAAGGTTTTAAACAGTCTGTTAAAATCTAAACTTATTGGAAGCATGAGAGGTGTTAATGGAGGTTATTATTTAAAATGTGACCTTTCAAAGACTACATTATATGATATATGTTCAGCCTTGGGTGAAGATATGAGCATTACGGAATGTGTCAGAGATGGTTACGACTGTATAAACAATAGATGTGGAGAATGTATTTTAAATAAGGAATTTAGTAGAATACAAAGTTCATTGAATAGAGAATTACAAAAAACAACTTTGGATAAACTTTTATAGGTTTATCCTTTTTTAGTGAAATACATTTGAAGTATAATTGTATTACTTATAATACAGAAAAAAATGATGATAAAATTGCTAAATGCTTGACAATATATTAATATAAATTTAAACTGTTTTAAAGAAAAAAGACATGCAGTATTGCTTAAAAAGCTGAAGGGAATAGTTGATATAAAAATATATTATTAAATTGATGGAGTAGATATGAAGGAAATAAAAATAGTTGCTATACTTGCTATGGTGGGAATGTTATTGTCAGCTTGCAATAGTAATATCACAAAATTACAGGAACAGTTTGATTTGGAATCTAAGTATACTAATGAGTTTGACTATGAAAGTACTATAGAGAGTCTCAATAAGGCTATAAAGATTGATCCTCAAAATATAGGAGCATACAAAAAGCTGGCTGAGATATATGGGAAGTCAGGAAGAGTAGATGAAGCAAGGGATACTTTGGAAAGTGCTTTGGATATAGCCGGATTATCGACTAAGAATGAAAATGAACTAAATATGAGATTAAAAAATCTGGAGTTTCTTGTTATGGTCTCTGAAATCCCCGGAGAGTATGATGAGATTATGGAGGTAGAACTTGGCAATAAATATGGCTATGATATCTACTATACAATAGAAAGCAAGGATAATAGGCTAATAGCCAAAGATTTAAAATATACAGAACCCATACTATTGGATGAAGATGGCAAATATATATTAAAAGCATATACTATTGATAAGTATGGCGAAACTCATGATGAAGTAGTAGTGAATTATATTATAAAACTTCCTAAAGGAGGTGTAGGAAAAGATATTTGGGAAAAAGTTGGAGATACCTACAGATACCGTGGTAAGAATGGAAAGATAGTAAGAGGCTGGCAGGATATAGACGGTAAATGGTACTACTTTGGAGAAGATGGAGCTATGCTTACAAGCTGGCAAGATATAAATAGTAAGTGGTACTGCTTTGGAGAAGATGGAGCTATGCTTACAAGCTGGCAAGATATAAATAGTAAGTGGTACCACTTTGGTGAAGATGGTGCTATGGAAACAGGATGGAAGCAAATAGGAGATAAGTGGTATTATCTTTTAAATACCGGAGAACTATCTATAGGCTGGCAGGATATAGATGGTAAATGGTATTACTTTGCTGATAACGGAGAGATGAAGACTGATAAGTATATAGATGGTTACTATATAGGGGCTGATGGGGTGATGACTACTGAAGGTACTAATACCACTATAGAGTCTAGTGAAAATACTGACTATAAGAAATTATATAGAGATGTGCTGACAAAATTATATACAAAACATGAGTTAGAAGGAGTATATGGTTATGAAGCAGATGCTGTAAAGGGAGTAAGTGAATTTCATGAAGCTAAATATACTTTAATGGATATAACTGGAGATGGAAAAGAAGAACTTATAATATATGTCGGAATGGGAATGACTGGCATATATGGAATTAAGAATGGAAAGATTTCTGTATTACTTAATACTTATATTGATGATGGTTGCTACATATTGGATAACAATAGCATAGTTGTTACATATAGAATACATAATACTGCACCACATACAGGTCCTACTAATTCAGGAACTGGGTTTGTACATTATATATACAATCAACAGAACAGTAAGTTTGAAAAATATAGAGATGGTGAAGCAATAAATACGGAGTCTGAAGAATATAATCCTGAGGATTCAAGATATTTTAATGATTTGATGAGCAAAGTTTTAATGGAAACTTGGGAAGGTGCTAATATCCCGGTTACACCTGAGAATATTGAGTCTTTAAAAATAAAGATTTAAAAATTTATGTAGTAGATTTATACAAACAGTAGATTATTATGATTATCAAGATTTGAATTTATTCTTAGGTGGGGAGTCTTTCCCCACCTTTTTATTTGCAATAAGTCATTGATAAAAGTGAATTGCTAAAGATACTTAAACTGTTATAATATTATTAAAATAATTTAAGAACAATATTAGCTATTAGATTTTTGTATAAGGAGTAAGACTATGATAGATAGAATATATTTGGCAGGTGGCTGCTTTTGGGGAGTAGAAGGTTACTTTAAAAAAATAGAAGGAGTAGTAGATACAGCTTGTGGTTATGCAAATGGTAATAGTGAAAATCCAAGTTATGAAGATGTATGCTTACGTAATACCGGTCATGCAGAAACTGTAAAAATTGATTTTGATGATGATATAATTAGTCTAGAGGATTTACTTATATATTATTTTAGAATCATTGATCCTATCAGTGTAAATAAACAGGGAAATGATGTTGGTACTCAGTATAGAACAGGAATATATTATACAAATGAGGCACAGATATCTGTAATAGAATCAGCAATTATAAGAGAGCAGAGTAAGCATACTGAGAAAATAGCAGTGGAAGTTTTGCCACTAAAAAATTTCTATAATGCAGAAGAATACCATCAAGATTATTTAGATAAAAATCCAAACGGATATTGCCATATAAACTTGAACCTGGCGGATGAGCCGATAGTAAGGTCGGAAGATTACAAAAAAGATGATGATGAGGTTCTAAAAAATAGACTTACAGCTCTACAATATGATGTCACTATTAATGCATCTACAGAGAGACCTTTTGACAATGAATTCAACTCAAATTTTGAAAAAGGTATATATGTGGATATAACCTCAGGTGAACCGCTTTTCTTTTCTACAGATAAGTTTGAGTCGGGATGTGGTTGGCCAAGCTTTTCAAAGCCTATACAAAAGGATCTTGTAAAATATGAAGAAGATTTAAGCTTTGGCAGAAGAAGGATAGAGGTAAGAAGTAATAGTGCCGATATTCATTTAGGACATGTGTTTAATGACGGACCAATGGAGCTTGGAGGCCTTAGATACTGTATCAACTCGGCTGCACTTAGATTTATTCCTTTCCATAAGATGGAAGAGGAAGGATATGGATACTTGATAAAATATTTACCATAAATTTTAATGTAAAATACAGTGTTTAAGGATGATAAAATTGGATAAATCTAATGAATATAAAATAATATGAATACATTACAATTTGTATTGTATATTTATATGGTTTTTCCTTAAATTATCCTTGTAAAAAAGTGTTTAAAATGTTAGGCTTAACAAAGAAAAATAAAGGGGTGAGATATGTCTGACAATTTTAAATACGGTGAAGACACTAAACTTGATAAGTCGTCTGAAAAGAGGGCGAATTTCTCAGGAGGACTGGGATACATATTGGCGGTAGCAGGTTCTGCAGTAGGACTTGGTAATATTTGGAGATTTCCATATTTGGCTGCAAAGTATGGCGGAGGAATGTTTTTATTAACATATCTTATACTGACGCTTACATTTGGATATGCCATGATAATGTCGGAGACTACTATAGGTAGAATGACGAAGCGAAGTGCAATAGGAGCATTCAATAATTTTGGAAATGGTAAGATACTTAAGATCGGCGGATTTATAAATGCCATAGTTCCTGTTCTTATCGTACCATACTATAGCGTAATAGGTGGTTGGGTAGTAAAATACCTTGTAGAATATATTAAGGGCAATGTAGTTGAATTGGCAGGGGACAAGTATTTTGAAAGTTTTATAATTGATACAAAGGTAGTTTTCTTTTGGTTTGTAATATTTGCGATTGCCACCTTTGTAGTAATACTTGGTGGAGTAGAACAGGGCATAGAGAGAGTGTCAAAGATAATGATGCCTTTACTTATCATACTGGCAATCATTGTAGCAACTTATTCTGTTACAAGACCGGGAGCTATGGAAGGAGTAAAATATCTCTTTATTCCAAATCTTAAGAATTTTTCACTGATGACTGTGGTGGCTGCTCTTGGGCAAATGTTTTATTCGCTGTCCATTGCTATGGGAATTTTATATACCTATGGTTCATACCTTACAAGAGATGTGGATGTAGAGATATCTACTTCAAGAGTTGAAATGGTGGACACAGGTGTAGCAATTTTGGCAGGCCTTATGGTTATACCGGCTGTATTTGCATTTTCAGGTGGAGATCCTGAAAAGTTAAAGGCAGGACCTTCACTTATGTTCATTACATTGCCGAAGGTTTTTGAGAGCATGGGAGCAGGTAGAATTGCAGGTATAGGATTTTTCTTACTTGTGCTGTTAGCAGCACTTACAAGTGCAATATCACTTGTTGAAACCAGTATATCAACTTTCTGTGATGAGCTTAATTTGAGCAGAAATAAGTCCATTATCTTGATGGCTTTTATTATGATATTTGTAGGAGGTTCATCTGCAGCAGGCTATGGTATACTTGATTTTGTATTAATATTTAAGATGCCTATTTTGGATTTCTTAGATTTTCTTACAAATTCTATAATGATGCCAATAGCGGCTTTGGCTACTTGCTATCTTGTAGTAAAGGTTATAACATTAAAGAAAATTGATGATGAAATTTCATATTCATCTTCATTTAAGAGAAAAAGCTTTATAATATAGTTATGAGAGTGTTTGCACCGATATTTTTGATTATTATATTGGTGAGTGCTATATTGAACACTCTAGGAGTTATCAGCTTTTAATTTATTTATACTCATAGTTGATTATACTAAGAATGGAGTAATTAATGAAAAGATTTGATGTAGTTGCGTTAGGTGAATTATTGATTGACTTTACACCTGCAGGACTTTCACCAACAGGAATGAGACTTTTTGAACAAAATCCGGGAGGAGCACCTGCAAATATGTTGACAGCTGTGTCAAGATCCGGACTAAAAACCGCATTTATAGGAAAAATAGGCTCGGATATGCATGGTGATTTTTTAAGAAGTGTACTAGAAAGTGTGCCTATAGATACAAGCGGATTGATTTCAGATCCTTCAGTTTTTACTACTCTGGCATTTGTTAGCCTGTCTATAACAGGAGATAGAGATTTTTCATTTGCAAGAAAGCCTGGAGCTGATACAAAACTTAGTATGGATGAGATAAATAAAGATATATTAACGGAAACTAAGATATTTCATGTAGGATCTCTATCTCTTACAGATGAACCGTCAAGGGGTACGACTTTTGAGGCGGTAAGGATTGCAAAGGAAGCAGGTGCTATTATATCCTATGATCCAAACTACCGTGAACCACTTTGGGATAATGTGGATAAGGCAATGGAAATGATGAGATTGATGGCTCAGTTTGCAGATATTATGAAGATATCTGATGAGGAGACATCACTTCTTACACCATATAAGGAACCGCTTGAAGCAGGGAAGTACTTGATAGAAAATGGTAGAAAGCTTGTGGTGGTTACTCTTGGAGAAAAGGGAGCTTTGGCTGTATCAAAAACAGGCTATGTAGAAATACCTGGATTTAAGAGTAATGTTGTTGATACTACGGGTGCCGGAGATTCTTTTTGGGGAGGACTTTTGGCAAGATTCATTAATGAGAATGTTGATCTGGATAATATCAGTACAAAGCAAATGTATGATATTGCAAGATTTGGGAATGCAGTTGCAAGCCTTTGTGTAGAAAAAAGAGGTGGTATAGTGAGTATTCCTACACTTGATGAAACATTAGAGAGGTTAAAGCAATGAAAAATATAGATGTAGCTGTTATTATGGCAGGAGGTAAGGGAAGCAGACTTCGCAGCATAACAAATGATGAGATACCAAAGCCTATGGTACCTGTTAACGGTAAGCCATTACTTGAATATCAAGTGGATAAGTTAAAAGCCTACGGCATAAAAAAGATAGTAATGATTGTAGGACATTTGGGAGAGAAAATAGAGGATCATTTTAAAGATGGGAAAGACTTTGGAGTGGATATTGACTACATTTTTGAAAAGGAACCACTTGGTACAGCCGGAGCTTTTTACTATCTGAAAGATAAAATAGATACTAAGGACTTTTTGCTTATCTTTGGAGATGTTTTCTTTGATTTGGATTTTGATAGAATGGAAGCTTTTCACTTCAAAAATTCTGCATTAACAACACTTCTGGCACATCCAAACGGACATCCATATGATTCAGATCTTATTCAAATGGATGATAACGGAAAAGTTGTTGGATTTGACTCAAAGCATAATGTGAGAGATTATTGGTATGACAATATGGTTAATGCCGGTATGTATGTAATAAATAGAGAATTAATGGATCTGGTAAAGGAACCAATAAAAACTGATTTTGAAAAGGATATACTTGCAAATCAGGTAAAGCTTGGAGCAAATATATATGCATATCCTTCACCTGAGTATGTGAAGGATGTGGGTACTGTGGATAGAATAAATGCTACAGTAGAGGAGTTAAAGAGTGGACTTATTCAATCAAAGAATTTGAAGAATAAGCAAAGAGCTATATTCCTGGATAGAGACGGCACTATGAATGTTTCAAAGGGATTTATATCCAAGGCTGATGATCTGGAACTGATTCCAGGTACTATCGAAGCTATAAAGGATATAAATAAGAGTGGGGCACTTGCTATAGTTATTACAAATCAGCCTGTTATTGCAAGAGGTGAATGTTCTTTTGAGGAGCTTCACAATATCCACAACAAATTAAAGACCCTCCTAGGTGAGAAGGGGGCTTTTGTAGATGATATTTTCTATTGTCCACATCATCCTGATAAGGGATTTGAAGGTGAAGTGCCTGAGTTAAAATTTGACTGTGAATGTAGAAAACCAAAGACAGGTATGATAGAGGAGGCTGTAGAAAAGTATAATATAGACCTTTCAAAATCATATATGGTAGGAGATTCTACTATGGATCTTGAGATGGCAAGAAATGCCGGAATAAAATCTGTTTTAGTAAATACCGGTTTTGCCGGAAATGATGGAAAATACGATAGAAGCTGCGATATAGAGGCGGAAGATCTTCTAGATGCAGTAGAAAAGATAATAAAAGATTTTACAGAGTGAAATTAGATAAAAATTAGAGGCTATTAATTTTACAATCCTAAAATATAGCCTCTAAGTATTAGCTTACCATATACATCTTGCACTGGCACCACAAGGCAGTATAAAATCTGACTTGTTTACAGGCAAGCCTATTTCCATAGCTTCTATGCTTGCAGCAGGAAGTCTGTTTTCTTCCAGAGATTTCTTGATCATATAGGTTAGCACTCCGGGAGCCAAACCTGTAGTATATGAGTTTATAAGGAAGAAGAGAGGCTCTGTACTAAGTAGCTTGTGGTCAAATTTATAAATTCATAGATAGAGTCTTCAATTTTCCATATTTCACCCTTTGGACCTCTACCATATGAAGGAGGATCCATTATTATGGCATCATAGGTATTACCACGCCTTATTTCCCTTTGTACAAATTTGATACAGTCATCCACTAGCCATCTGATATGAGCCGAAGAAAGTCCCGAGCTTATCATATTTTCTTTTGCCCAGCCAACCATACCCTTACTTGCATCTACATGAGTGACATTTGCACCGGCAGCAGCCGCAGCTAAGGTGGCACCACCTGTGTATGCAAACAGATTCAATACTTTGATCTCACGATTCCTATCTGTGGCTTCTTTGATTTTAGTATAGCTAAAATCCCAGTTGGTAGCCTGTTCAGGGAATACTCCGGTATGTTTGAATGTAAAAGGTTTTAGATTAAATGTTATTTTTGATGAGGGCAATTCATAGTCAATACTCCAGGTATTTGGAAGATTAAAAAACTCCCAATGCCCACCACCGGCTTTGCTTCTGTGATAGTGCCCATTCTTTTTCTTCCATGCCGGATGGGAATGTCCTGTATTCCAGAGCACCTGAGGATCGGGTCTGACAAGAATATACTCTCCCCATCTTTCAAGTTTTTCGCCATTTGAGGTATCTAATATTTCATAGTCCTTCCAATTATTTGCAATCCACATATTTTTTCTTTCTCTATTCATATTAAGACAAACTGTCTTATTATCATTATACCATAAAAAATGCCGCTTGGTTGTATTTACAACCTAATACGGCATTGCTCATGTCGGAAAATACCGACCTTTTTACTAAAGATATTTAAATAATTCCTGTGCCTCGTCCTTTTTGGTCGTTTCTTTTAAAGAAAGAACCTCTACTTTTACAGATTTGCCACCGAATAATACTTCTACAATATCTCCAACTTTTACTTCAGCAGAAGCTTTGATTACTTTATCATTTATAAGAACTCTGCCTGCATCACATGCTTCATTGGCTATTGTGCGTCTTTTTATTATTCTTGAAACCTTTAAAAATTTGTCAATACGCATTAGTTATTAACAGCATCCTTTAGTGCCTTACCTGGCTTGAACTTTGGAACTACACTCTCAGCAATCTTCATTGTCTCACCGGTTCTTGGGTTTCTACCCTCTCTCTCAGGTCTTACAGATGTTTCAAATGTTCCAAATCCTACAAGCTGAATCTTTCCTTTGTTTGTAAGCTCCTCTGTAACAACATCTACAAATGCCTTAAGAACTGCCTCAGCATCTTTCTTTGTGATGGAGTTATCCATCTTATTAGCCATAGCATCGATCAACTCTGTTCTATTCATTTTGTTCCTCCTAAAAATAATGTTAAAAACATTATACTAAAATATTACTGTCGAATTTAGCGACAATATAGAATTATTATGAGACGTGATACCACTCATAACATATTTTTTATAGTCTGTTTAAGCTGATTTGTCAAGAAGAATCAAGTAAAAAAGCCGTTTTGTAAGGGTTTTTTCTATATAAAGTTATTTTACTTAAGAAAATATATATATTTATTTGACAAAGTGAGAGTGGAAGGTGTATTATACTTATACCCGGTAGGGGTATAGAGTAAGATTGTAATTAAATTTGTAGTATGTATTGTATGCCTAAATATAATTTGATGTATACGAACTATTGAGTATTTTTAGAAAGGAATATATGTTAAAAGAAAAATATAATATTACCGGAATGAGCTGTGCCGCCTGTTCTGCCAAAGTAGAGAGAGTGGTAGGTAAGATTGAAGGTGTGGAAAAAGTATCTGTAAATCTTTTGACTAATTCCATGCAGGTGGAATATAAGGAAGATAAGCTGAGTTCAAATGATATAATAAAAAATATAGCTGATGCCGGATATGGAGCATCTTTGGCTACAGCTACAAAACAGAAAAAAGAAGAGAAGAGTATAAAAAAGACCAATGATGATGCAATAGCTTCTATGAAGTTCAGGCTGAAGGTGTCCATAGTATTTTTGGTTATTTTAATGTATTTCAGTATGGGAAGTATGATAGGTTTGCCGCTTCCGAAATTCTTATCAGGTGAGGGCAATCCGGTAGGCTTTGCTCTGACACAGCTTTTACTGGTACTGCCTGTAATGTATGTAAACAGAAAGTATTATATAAGCGGATTTAAATCTCTTTTCAATCTTTCACCGAATATGGATACACTTATTGCGGTGGGTTCAGGTGCTGCATTTACATATGGAGTAATTGCAATCTATGTAATGGGTTATGCACTTAATAATGCCGATATGCATATAGTGATGGAATACAGAATGAATCTCTATTTTGAATCTGTGTCCATGATTTTGACTCTTATAACTTTAGGAAAATTTTTTGAAACAGGTTCAAAAGCAAGAACAACGGATGCAATATCAAAGCTTATAGATTTATCACCGAAGAGGGCAAATGTACTTCGTGACGGTGTAGAGGAGAACATACTTACAGAAGATGTGGTAGTGGGAGATATTGTAATAGTACGTCCGGGTGAGAGTATTCCGGTAGACGGAATGATAATTGAGGGAAGTACGAGTGTGGATGAGAGTGCCATTACAGGTGAGAGTATACCTGTACAAAAGGAGAAAGGCGATAAGCTTATAGCTGCCACTATAAATAAAAACGGTAGTGTAAGGATAAAGGCCACAGAGGTAGGTGAGGACACCGCCATTTCAAGAATCATTGCTTTGGTGGAAGAGGCTTCATCATCAAAAGCACCTATTGCCAAGATGGCTGATAAAGTCGCGGGAGTATTTGTACCTGTGGTAATGGGAATTGCTCTTCTAACATTTATAGTATGGCTGGCAATTGGATATGATTTCTCATTTGCTCTAAATTGTGCCATAGCGGTACTTGTTATATCCTGTCCATGTTCTCTTGGACTTGCAACTCCTGTAGCTATAATGGTAGGTACAGGTAAGGGTGCTGAAAACGGAATACTTATTAAATCTGCCGATGCACTGGAGACAACTCACAGTATTGATACTGTAGTACTTGATAAGACAGGTACTGTAACAGAGGGTAAGCCTGTAGTTACAGATATTTTAGCATTTGATATAGATGAGAATGAATTTTTAAAACTGGCTGCCGGAGTTGAGAGTGCTTCGGAGCATCCTTTAGCTGAGGCTATTGTAGAAAAGGCTAAGGAAAAGAATTTAGAGATTGTTTCACCTACAGAGTTTCAAGCAATATCCGGAAGAGGTATTGTTGCAAGTGTAGATGATTCAAAAATTATTGCCGGAAATGAGCAGGCCATAAAAGATCAGTATGGAAACAGTGAAAACTTTACGGAAGCATTTAAAAAGGGAAATGAACTTGCCGCTCAGGGTAAGACACCGATGTACTTTGGTAAAGACGGCAAACTGCTTGGAATTATTGCAGTTGCGGATACAATAAAAAAAGACAGTAAGGAAGCTATACAGGCTCTTAAAAACAGAAATATTGATGTTGTATTGCTTACAGGTGATCATAAACACTGCAATGGCTATTGCAAAGGAAGCAGGCATTAAAAAGGTTATTGCCGAGGTTTTGCCTACCGACAAGGAAGAGCATATCAGAGAGCTTATTGAAGCAGGACATAAGGTGGCAATGGTAGGTGACGGTATCAATGATTCGCCTGCACTTGCAAGAGCGGATGTGGGTATTGCAATAGGTGCAGGTACGGATATCGCTATAGAGAGTGCGGATATAGTATTGATGCACAGCTCATTAAAGGATGTTGCCACAGCGATTGATTTAAGTAAGGCGGTAATCAGAAATATAAAGCAGAATCTTTTCTGGGCGTTCTTTTATAATTCAATAGGAATTCCACTCGCTGCAGGTGTATTTTATCTAAGCCTGGGATGGAAGCTCAGTCCTATGTTTGGTGCTGCGGCAATGGGAATGAGCAGTGTATGTGTGGTAAGCAATGCACTTAGACTAAGAGCCTTTAAGCCTAAGGAAATAAAGAAAAACAATATAGAAAATGATGAGATAGAGCTCATTGAAAATAAAAGAAAAGAGGATAAAAATATGACAACAGTAATTAATGTAAACGGAATGATGTGTGAGCACTGCAAGGCAACTGTGGAGAAGGTTACAAGAGGTGTAGAAGGCGTGAGCAATTCACTGGTGAATTTGGATGCAAAAAATGTTACAATAGAGCACAGTGCCGATACAGATTTGGAGAAGGTGAAAAAAGCTATCACAGATGCAGGCTATGAGGTAGTATAATGAGAGCCGATTCCAAGACTGTTTTAAGGCAGTTAAAGACAGCCAAAGGACAGCTTGAGGGCATCATAAAGATGGTGGAAGAAAACAGATACTGTATTGATATATCAAATCAGATTCTTGCCACCAGAGCTCTTCTTGAAAGGACAAATCGTATTATCTTGGAAGCACATATAGAGGGCTGTATTTTGGATGCGGCAGCTACAGGGAGTGAGGAAGAGAGAAAAGAGAAGATATTTGAGCTGTCAAATATGATAAAGAAGATGATGAAATAATGGAAAGAGAAATTCTTTATATAATAGACGGGGAGTATAAGGATATTCAAGACTATTTAAAAGCGAAGGGATATTCAGCCTCAAATATTACAGCCTTGAAAAAATATGAAAACGGTATAATGCTCAATGGAGTTTGGGCTTATATGAATCAGAAGCCGGCGGTAAATGACCGGCTTCTTGTGCGTGTATGTGAAAATAAAAAGAGTGAAAATATAGTACCTGTTGATATCAAGCTGGATATAAGATATGAGGATGAGGATATTATAGTAATAAATAAGGGCAGTGATATGCCGATTCATCCAAGTCTTAACAATTATGAGAACTCACTTGCAAATGCTCTGATGCATTATTATAATGGTGAAAACTTTGTTTTCAGATGCATTAACAGACTTGATAAGGATACTACGGGTCTTACAATAGTGGCAAAGCATTTCTTAAGTGCAGGTATTTTAAATATAGCTATGCAAAACAGGCAGATAAAAAGAGTATATAATGCTATAGTAAAAGATGACGGCAGATTGCCTGATGCAGATACAATTGACTTGCCGATAGCCAGAGAAGATGATACCTTGATAAAAAGAAAGGTAAGCCCTGACGGTCAAAAGGCGGTGACACATTTTAAAGTATTGCAAAGATTTGAAAAATATTCTTTAATAGAGCTTAGACTGGAAACAGGCAGAACACATCAGATACGTGTACATATGAGTCATATAGGTGCACCTCTTGTAGGAGATTATTTGTATAATGAAGATGATTACGGTAAAATTTCGGTAAGACCGCTCTTACATTCAAAAAGTCTTGAATTTATACATCCTATAAAAGGTGAGAGAATGTATTTGGAATGTGATTTGCCGGTAGATTTTAAAGAAAAGATAGGAAAGAATTATGTTTAGAATAGAATACCCACATCTTGATATGAGAAAGATTGCAGACAGCGGACAGATATTCAGATTTAATATCTATGAGGATGAATTTAGTATTGTGGCAGGTGAAAGGCTACTCTTTATAAAAGAGGACGGAGACGGATATATACTCTCTTGCAGTGAAGAGGAATTTAATGATTTTTGGCTGGATTATTTTGACCTTAGACTTGATTATAAAGAGTATGAGAAGAATATTCCAAAGCGATCTGTTTTTAATAAATGCGGCCGAATATTCATATGGAATTCGTATATTAAATCAGGATAAATGGGAAATGCTTATATCATTTATAATTTCACAAAGAAAGAGCATACCTGCTATTAAATCATCGGTTGAAAAACTTTCAAGGGTGTACGGAAAAAAAATAGATATGAAAGTTCCTAGATTTATAAAAAATATCAATCCGGATACAGAGTTTTATAGTTTCCCCACTCCGGAGGCTTTAGCAAATGCAAGTGTTGATGAGTTAAATGCCTGCTCACTTGGATACAGAAGCCCATATATAGAGGCTACTGCAAAGGCGGTATTTAGAAAAGATATAGACCTGGAAGCACTATCAAAGCTAAACGATACCGAACTTTTAGCCGCTTTAATGAGCCTTAAGGGGGTCGGTATAAAGGTGGCAAACTGTGTGGCATTATTCGGTTATCATAGAATCGCCGCCTTCCCTATAGATGTCTGGATAAAGAGAATGATTGATGAACACTATGACGGAAAATTTCCACTGGAGTTGTACGAAGGTTATGCAGGTGTTATTCAACAATATATTTTCTATTATGGTAGAGAAAGTGTGAAACACAGTAGTAATTAGTTAGAGAATTTGGTATTATATTACCATACCAAAACGGTGAAAAGATATATATTTCCTATGAAAGGAGCATTATGAACGAACTTACAAAAAAGGCTTATGAGACTTGGAAATGCTGATTTAGCGGATGAGGCACTGGTAAAAGAGATGGCATCCATTGCAAATGATGATGAGGCTATTAATGACAGATTCTACAAGGAATTAGCATTTGGTACTGGAGGTCTTAGAGGCGTACTTGGTGTGGGAAGCAACAGAATGAATATTTACACTGTTGGAAAGGCGAGTAGAGGTCTTGCAAACTATATAAATTCAACTGCAGAAAATCCAAAACTTGCGATATCTTATGACAGTAGAAATAACTCTGATGTATTTGCAAGGAGAGCGGCAAGTATATTTGCAGGAGCAGGAATCAAGGTATATATCTGGAAAGAGCTTATGCCTACACCGGCACTTTCTTTCGCAGTAAGAGAGTTAGGATGTGACGGCGGTATTATGGTAACAGCCAGCCATAATCCGGCAAAGTATAATGGATATAAGGTATATGGTGCTGACGGATGTCAGATAGCCAATGAGGCTGCAGACAGAATACTTGATGAGATCAACAGTGTAGATACATTCTCAGACTATGAGCTTATCGATTTTGAGGAAGGACTTAAGTCAGGTATTATTGAATATATAAGTGAAGATACATTTAACGCATTTATGGATGCTGTTTCAACACAGACTTTTATAGGTGATGATATTGATAAGAATGTAAAGATTGCTTATACACCGCTTTACGGAACAGGGCTCAGATCTGTTACAACATGTCTTAAGAAAAATGGATTTACAAATATTGAGATCGTAAAAGAGCAGGCTACTCCAAATGGAGATTTCCCAACCTGTCCATACCCAAATCCGGAGATAAGAGAAGCACTTGAAGTTGGTCTTAATGTAGCTAAGGAAGTGGGTGCGGATATTCTTATCGCTACCGATCCGGACTGTGACAGAGTAGGTATTGCCATAAAGCAGGGTGATGATTTCAGACTGTTCTCAGGTAATGAAGTAGGTGTTTTACTTACAGACTTTATCGCAAAGAGAAAAGTTGCTATGGGTGTAATGCCGGAAAAACCCGTAGTTGTAAAGACAATAGTTACTACAGATCTTGTAAATAGAGTTGCAGATGACTATGGTATTGAGACCAGAGATGTACTTACAGGATTTAAGTATATCGGTGATCAGATAGCAAATCTTGAAAAAGATGGCGAAGTAGACAGATATCTCCTGGGCTTTGAGGAGAGTTACGGATATCTTTCAGGAAGCTATGTAAGAGATAAGGATGCTGTAAATGGAGCATATTTGATTGCACAGATGTTTGCATACTATAAATCCGAGAATAAGTCATTACTTGATGTACTTAACGGATTATATGAGAAATACGGATATTATCTGAATACACTTTATTCATTTGAGTTTGAAGGTGAGAGTGGAATGAAGAAGATGGACGAGATAATGAATAAGTTCAGAAATAATACTCCTAAGGATATAGCAGGTATTAAGATCTTAGAAGTAAGAGACTATGAGACTTCTACACAGACCATACTTGGTACAGGTGAGAAAAAGGAAATTGACTTGCCAAAGTCAAATGTTATCAAGTATATGCTGGATGGCAACTCCTGTGCAGTACTTAGACCTTCAGGAACGGAGCCGAAGTTAAACTCTACCTTGCTATAAGCAGTGAGAATGAAGCAAGTGCAAGAGAACTTGAGAGTAAAATCGCAAATGATATTAAGAAAAGCTTAGCTTAATTTTTAGAGGCTGTTTTTACAGCCTCTTTTTTGAGCCTAATATACAATATTTTTGCTTGCAATTTAAAATCTACTGTGTTATCATTATGCGGTAGACGAACAGATGTATTTTAGGGGCGAACATGGAGCGGAATATCAAATATTATGTGGTAAAAGATAAGGCAGTACCGGAGGTGCTCATTAAGGTGGTTGAGGCAAAAAGGCTATTGACCGCAGACAAAATGATGACTGTAAAGGAAGCCACAGATAAGTGTGGCATAAGCAGAAGTTCATTTTACAAATACAAAGATGATATATTTCCATTTGATGATTCTTCAAGGGGAAGGAATATCACCCTTTCTATTCAAATATCGGACGAATTAGGACTGTTATCAGAACTTTTGGCAGTAGTTGCAAAGTACCATGCCAATATCTTGACAATACATCAAACGATACCTGTAAGCGGTGTGGCAACCATTTCTTTGTCTATAGAGATTTTAAAGGATACCGGAGATTTATCTAAGATGGTAGATGAAATCAGAAATTTAGAAGGTATCTTTGATATAAAAATATTAGCTAGGGAGTAAATTATGTTTAATATTGCAATATTAGGGCTTGGAACTGTAGGCTCAGGCGTATATGAAGTTATAAAAGAAAACAATGCACTTTTAAAGGAAAAGACAGGTGAGGATATCATAGTAAAAAGAATCCTAGACTTGCGTGAGTTTCCGGGAACTGAGTGGGAAAGCTTATTAGTACATGATATTAAAGAAATCATAGAGGATAAGGATATAGATGTAGTAGTAGAGACAATGGGTGGAACATCTCCGGCATTTGAGTTTGTAAGAGATGCTTTGCTTGCAGGTAAGCATGTAACTACTTCAAACAAGGCTTTGGTAGCGGCACATGGTACAGAGCTTTTAAAGATTGCAAGAGAAAGAAATGTAAACTTCTTTTTTGAAGCAAGTGTAGGTGGAGGTATTCCTATTATTAGAACTTTAACTGAGAGCTATGCCGGAGAGCATTTCAAAGAGATCACAGGTATATTAAATGGTACTACAAATTATATACTTACAAAGATGGACGCTGAGGGTGAAAGCTTTGAAAAGGCACTTGCTACAGCACAGGATCTGGGATATGCAGAGAGAAATCCTGAGGCAGATGTGGAAGGACATGATACTTGTAGAAAGATAGCAATACTTTCATCTCTTGCAACAGGTAAGAAAGTAAACTTTGAGGAGATTCACACAGAGGGTATTACCAAAATAGATACCGTTGACTTTGAATATGCAAAGCATCTGAATACATCAATAAAACTTTTTGGAGATGCAAAGTTTGAAAATGACAAGGTATTTGCTTTTGTAGCACCGGTTATGGTTGAGAGTGATCATCCATTGTTTATGGTAAATGATGTATTCAATGGTATTATGGTGGAAGGAAATATGCTTGGAAAGAGCATGTTATATGGAAGCGGTGCAGGAAAATTGCCTACCGCAAGTGCTGTAGTAGCTGATATTGTTGCTATTGCTAAGAACAAGGATGGAAATGTTTCTTTTGGCTGGGGTGATAAAAAGCAGGAAGTTGTAGACATGAAGGAAACAAGCCACAGATACTTTGTAAGATTTATGGGCAGAGATGGAGATTTTATAGAGAAATGTAAGACATCATTCTGTGATGCAAAAGAAGTGTATTTGGATGGAAAAGATGAGTTCGCTTTGATAACAGGAGTAATGAAGGAAAAAGATTTCCTTGCTACTTTGAATAATCTAAGCGGTGTGATAAAATATATAAGAACAAAGATAGTTTAATTTTTATTGGCACTACCATTGGTGGTGCCAAAATTATATTTGAGGAAAATATGGTAAATATATTTAATAGTCTTATAAGATTTGGGTTTCCATGTGTATTTCATGAGATGACAGGCTTTTATTGTCCGGGGTGTGGAAGCACCAGATCTGCGAGGTTTTTGATAAGAGGTGATTTGGGTAGAAGTTTTATTTATAATCCTATAGTACCTTATACTGTTATTGCAACTTTTATTTTTTTCATTTTTGTAGTAAAGTATAAAATTAGTGGCAAGAATCTTAACAAAGAAAAGATTGGATTGCCAATGTTATACATCGGAGTCATTATATTGCTTTTAAACTGGATAATAAAGGACTGGTTATTGATTTTTAGAGGCATAGACTTACTTAAATAGACGAGGATTATAAATGAAGGGTACTGAAGATATTAAAAAGAAAAGATGGGAAAATAGGGCCTTGGTATTAGGAATAGCGTCAATACTGTCAAACTTATGCTCTTTTCCTATATCAGGAGTTCCTATGGGTGTTCCAATTGGAATATTTGCGATTGCCTTTGCTTTCATTTCTGCAAAGGATGGAATGAGGGGAAAAGCTGTTGCCGGAATGATCACAGGAATATTTGGGGTGATGATGGGTTTGGCCATATATTTTATGATACTTTTTCTTGTGGCCAGTTTAAAGGACCCAAGGTTTTCAAGTCAGTTCAAACCTGAGCAGATTAAACTTTTACAAGATTATATTCAACTGTATATAGCACATTGATTGTAGGTAATGGAGGATAAAAAATTGACTGATATAATAAAAATACTTGCAGAAGAACTTGGAATAAAGACCACACAGGTAGAAGCTACTATAAAGCTTATAGATGAGGGCAACACAATCCCCTTTATTTCAAGATATAGAAAAGAGGTAACAGGCTCTCTAAATGATGAAATACTCAGACAATTTGATGAGAGATTAAAGTACCTCAGAAATCTTGAGGAGAAGAAGGAACAGGTATTATCGGCAATTGAGGAGCAGGGTAAGCTTACAGAGGAATTAAGAAAAGATATTGAAGCTGCACTTACTCTGGTGGCAGTGGATGATCTATATAGACCTTTTAGACCAAAGAGACGTACAAGAGCTATGATTGCCATTGAAAAAGGCCTTGAAAATTTCGCGAATGATATTTATGAGGAAAAGCTTGGAACACCTGCACTAGAGGAAGCAAAAAAATATCTTTCAGATAAAGAAGGTCTTGAGGTGGAAACACCTGAAGATGCTATAGCAGGTGCTATGGATATTATTGCCGAAAAGATTTCGGATGATGCGGCTTTTAGAAATAAGATAAGAGATTTATCGTTTAAGCAGGGTATACTGACTTCTGTGGCAAAGGATGAAACTGTAGAATCTGTATATGAAAACTATTACAATTTTGCAGAGAGTGTTTCAAAAACAGCAGGATATAAGATACTTGCCATCAACAGAGGAGAAGAAGAAAAAATACTTACAGTAAAACTTGACCCTCCGGTTGAGGAGATTATCAGATATCTGGAAAAATGCATTATAAAAAAGCATAATGTACATACTGAGCAGATACTTAAGGATACTATTGATGATGCATATAAGAGGCTTATTGCACCTTCAATAGAAAGAGATATCAGATCAAGTCTTACAGAAAAGGCAGAGGATGAGGCCATAAAGGTATTTGGAAAGAATCTTACTCAGCTTTTGATGCAGCCTCCTGTAGCCGGTAGAGTGGTACTTGGTTGGGATCCTGCTTTCAGAACAGGATGTAAGCTTGCAGTAGTTGATGAGACCGGAAAGGTGCTTGATACAAAAGTTATCTTCCCTACAGCACCGCAAAATAAAGTTGCAGAGTCAAAGAAAATATTAAAAGATCTTATAAAGAAATATAATATAAGTCTTATTTCACTTGGAAACGGTACTGCTTCCAGAGAATCTGAGGCTGTTATTGTAGAGCTTATAAAAGAAGTTGATACAAAACTTGAGTATATTATTGTAAACGAGGCGGGAGCCAGTGTATATTCTGCAAGTAAGCTGGCGACAGAGGAGTTCCCAAACTTTGATGTAGGTCAAAGATCTGCGGCTTCTATTGCCAGAAGACTTGAAGATCCGCTGGCAGAGCTTGTAAAAATAGACCCTAAGTCTATAGGTGTCGGTCAGTATCAGCATGATATGAATCAGAAAAAACTCTCAGAAGCACTTTCAGGAGTTGTAGAGGACTGTGTAAACAAGGTGGGTGTGGATCTCAATACCGCTTCAGCACCTCTTTTAGAGTATATCTCAGGTATTTCAAAGGCTGTTGCCAAAAATATAGTTGTATACAGAGAGGAAAACGGAAGCTTTAAAACGAGAAAAGAGCTTTTAAAGGTTTCTAAGCTTGGACCTAAGGCATTTGAGCAATGTGCAGGTTTCCTTCGAATAAATGACGGTAAAGAGCCACTTGATATGACAAGTGTGCATCCTGAAAGCTATGAAGCTACAAAAAAGCTTCTAGAGAGTATAGGTTACAGTTCCAAGGATATCACTGTTGCCGGACTTAACGGTATTTCAAAGAAAATCACTGATTTTAAAAAGGTATCCGATGAAATAGGAATAGGTGAGATAACTTTAAAGGACATAGTAAAAGAGCTGGAAAAGCCGGGAAGAGACCCAAGAGATGAGATGCAAAAGCCTATACTACGCACTGATGTTATGGAGATGGAAGATTTAAAAGAGGGCATGGTATTAAAGGGCACAGTCAGAAATGTTATTGACTTCGGCGCATTTGTGGATATCGGAGTACATCAGGACGGACTTGTACATATATCAAAGCTTAGCAAGAAGTTTATAAAGCATCCTCTTGAAGCAGTGAGTGTAGGAGATATTGTTGAAGTAAGGGTAGACAGCGTAGATCTGAAAAAGAAGAGAATAGCACTGTCTATGGTATTGGATTGATATGAATAAAATAAAGATAGATATGCAGCTTAATGCAAAGGATATATGGCTTTTTTCCATGTATCACAGTAATAGAGGTTTCCTACTGATATTTAATGTGCTTTTTACAATAGTAATGTATTATTATATGATCACTTCTTGGAATACGCTTGATGTTCCAAGGAAAATTATGTTTGTTTTATTGGCAAATATGTTTTTGATAATACAGCCGGCAATGCTCTATCTAAAATCTGCAAAACAGGCAAGAAGCGAGGCTATAAGAGCAGGGCTTTCACTTGAGATGAATGATGAGGGAATTGTTGTTTCATCAAAGGGAGAGAGTATTGATTTTAAATGGGAGAGCGGATTTCGTTCAAGGATAGTACCGGGTATTATAATAATATACGTAGATGCTGTCAGAGGTTATTTGCTACCTGACAGATATACAAAGGAAAAGAAAGAAAAAATAGTTGCTGTTTTAAAAGAAAAGACAAGGGTAAGTTTTTTATAGTTATGAATACAAGGGTATTTGAGAGTTTTTCCGATAAGGAAACATTTGATATTGCCTTTAGGATTGCAAATAATCTGAAGGCAAAAACCGGTTCTGTGGTGGTATGCCTTGACGGGGATCTTGGAGTCGGTAAAACCGTTTTTGCAAAGGGATTCGGTGCGGGACTTGGAATAAAGAGAGATATTGTAAGTCCTACCTTCAATATAGTAAAAAGCTATGAAGGTGATAAAAGGCTGCATCATTTTGACGTGTACAGAATTTCCGATATCTCTGAGCTTGATGAAATAGGATTTGATGAATTTATATATGATGATGCTATAGTCCTTATAGAGTGGTCAAAGCTTATAGAAGAAGCATTGCCGACAAATATTATAAGGGTTTTTATATCAAAGGATCTTGAAAAGGGATTTGATTACAGAAAAATAGCAGTGGAAGGCATAGATGATGAAGATTTTGGGAATTGAAAGTGCTGCATTAGTGGCTTCAGTTGCAATAATAGATGAAAATGTGACAATAGCGGAATATACCACAAATTTTAAAAAGACTCATTCAGAGACATTATTGCCTATGTTGGATGAAATAGTAAAAATGACCGGAGTGGATATAAAAGAGCTTTCAGCTATTGCAATTTCAGGAGGTCCGGGATCATTTACCGGACTTAGAATAGGTGCTGCGAGTGCAAAGGGACTTGGGCTTGCACTTGATTTGCCACTTATTCATGTGCCTACACTTGATGCTATGGCATTAAATATATATTCAAGTGATGCTCTGATTGTACCTATAATGGATGCCAGAAGAAATCAGGTATATACAGGTATATATAAAAATGACCATCAATTGGAAGTAGTAAGAGAGTCTATGGCAGTGTCTATAGATGAATTACTTGATATACTAAGAGAAATAGATAAAGAAGAAAAAATAGTTTTCTTGGGTGACGGAGTTCCGGTATTTAGGGAATATATTGATGAAAACTTTGAAATCACACATGATTTTGCTCCGGCAAATTTGAACAGACAGAGGGCGTCAAATATTGCAATGCTTGGTATGGAGATGTTTAAAGAAGGGAAATCCATGGTTTCTGATGATATGAGACCGGAATATCTTAGAAAGAGCCAGGCTGAAAGGGAGAGAAATGTGGATTAGACCCATGCTTCTTTCTGATGTGGAAGTAATAAGAAGCTTAGAAAGTGATATTTTCAGTGATGCCTGGAGCGAAATAACATAAAAGACTCTATAGAATCTAAATTCGATTACTGCATAGTGATTGAAGAAGACTATAGAGTCTTGGCATATATTATTTTCAGAGTAAATGAAGATGAAGCGGAGTTGTTTAGAATAGCTACCGATATGCAGTACAGAGGATTGGGCTGTGGACATAAGCTAATGAACTTTATGATTTCAAATCTTAGAGATATGAAAGTAAAAAAGGTTTTTCTTGAGGTCAGATGCCAAAATAAAGATGCCATAAGTCTATATGAGCATTATGGCTTTAAGAAGATAGGTATCAGAAAAGAATATTACTCTGATCCCACAGATGATGCTCTGTTAATGGAAGGATATATAAAATGTTAGATATTTGTTTATTAGGTACCGGAGGTATGATGCCGCTACCTTACAGATGGCTGACTTCAATGATGGCCAGATGTGAGGGCGTAAATCTTTTGATAGATTGCGGCGAGGGTACTCAGGTTGCCATAAAAGAGAAGGGATGGAGTCCGAAGCCTATAGATGTGATCTGTTTTACACATTTTCATGCGGATCATATAAGCGGTTTACCGGGGCTTTTACTTACAATCGGAAATTGTGAAAAGACCACCCCACTTCTTATCATAGGTCCTAAGGGACTTGAAAGAGTTGTAAATGCTATGAGAGTTATAGCACCGGAGCTTCCTTTGAAATTCAATTCCATGAACTTAGAGAGAATGAGGAAGTGATAGATTTTGCACCTTATAAGATAGAAGCATATAAGGTAAGCCATAGAGTAACATGCTACGGTTACAGAATTTCTATTGACAGAAAGGGCAGGTTTGATGCTGCAAGAGCGAAGGAGCTTGATATACCGTTAAAATACTGGAATAAATTGCAGCATGGTGAAACTATCACTGACGGAGATATCACATATACTCCTGATATGGTAATGGGAGAGGCAAGAAGAGGTATAAAGGTAAATTATTGTACAGATACAAGACCTGTTCCGATTATTGCAGATTATGCCACAGATTGTGATCTCTTTATATGTGAGGGTATGTATGGTGAAGATGAAAAAGAAGAAAATGCCAAAGAACATAAGCATATGACTATGATGGAGGCGGCAAATCTCGGAAAGGTTGCTAATCCTAAGAGAATGTGGCTGACACATTATTCACCGTCAATGAATAAACCGGATGAGTATATCGATAAGCTTAAAAAAATCTGTCCGGTTATAGAAACCGCAAGAGATGGATGGAGTGTAGAGCTTGGTTATGAAGAAGAGTAATGTAAAAATACTTGCAATAGAAAGTTCATGTGATGAGACTGCGGCAGCAGTTGTGGAAGACGGAAGAAAGGTGCTTTCAAATGTTATCTCATCACAGATAGACTTGCATACAATATACGGAGGCGTAGTCCCTGAGATTGCCTCCAGAAAGCATATAGAAAATATAAATTTTGTCATAAAAGACGCACTGAAAGAGGCGAATGTTACCTTTGATGATATAGATGCAATAGCAGTTACATACGGGCCGGGGCTTGTAGGTGCACTGCTTGTAGGCGTAGGCGAAGCAAAGGCACTGGCCTACGGACTTAATAAACCTCTTATAGGTGTACATCATATAAAGGGGCATGTGCTGGCAAACCTTATAGAACATGAGGAGCTTAAACCTCCTTTTGTATGTCTTATCGTTTCAGGCGGTCATACTGAAATAGCAATTGTAAAAGATTATAATGATTTTGAGATAGTTGCGACTACCAGAGATGATGCGGCAGGTGAGGCATTTGACAAGGTGGCAAGAAGTGTGGGACTTGGATATCCCGGAGGTCCAAAAATTGATAAGGCGGCAAAGCTTGGAGATTCTCATGCGATAGAGTTTCCAAAGGCAAGAGTAAATGATTCCAAATATGATTTCAGCTTTTCAGGTGTAAAGTCTGCCGTTTTAAATTATCAAAACAAGGCAAATATGACCGGTGAAAAGATAAATGTAAATGATTTGGTAGCTTCATTTCAAAGAGCAGTTGTAGAGGTTTTGGTGGAGCATACCGTTGAAGTTGCAAAGGATTACAATATAAAAAATGTTGCTATGGCAGGAGGTGTGGCTTCAAATACCGCACTTAGAAGTCTGATGGAAGAAAAATGCAGTGAAGAGGGATTAAAGCTTCACTTCCCTTCACCGATATATTGCACTGATAATGCAGCAATGATAGGTGTAGCCGCATACTTTGAGTATTTAGATGAAAACTTTAAAGATTTGACACTTAATGCAGTGCCTAATCTGGAATTATAATATGAAGAGTATAGCAATAATACTTGCGGCAGGCAGCGGCAAGAGATTTAGTAGTGATAAAAAGAAACAGTTTGTAGAGCTTTTTGACAAGCCATTATTATACTATTCACTAAAAGCCTTCAGTGAAAGTAAGGCGGATGAAATCATTGTAGTCACTTCCAAAGATGATATTGATTTTGTAAGAGAAGATATTGTAAAAAAATATGGATTTAGTAAGGTGATCAGTATCGTAGCCGGCGGTGCTGAAAGGTATGACTCCGTATATAATGGGTTAGAAAAAGCTACAGGCGATATCTGTATGATACATGATTCTGCCAGAGCCATGATAAGTGTGGAGCTTATAAACAGATGTATAGAAGAGACCTTTAAATATGGGGCTGTTGTACCTGTGGTAGCTCCAAAGGACACTATAAGAGTCAGAGACGGAGGATTTGGTGGTGAGACAATTGATCGAAATACACTTTGTATCATCCAGACTCCACAGTGCTTTGATGTAGCTTTGATAAAGTCTGCCTTTGAAAAGCTGTATAAAACAGATTATAAAACTCTTGGCATCACAGATGATGCAATGGTGGTGGAAAAGTTTACCGATACCAAAGTAAGGCTGATAGAGGGTGATTATAAAAATATTAAGGTAACAACACCTGAAGATATAGTGATAGCTAAGGCGTTTTTGGACGCCGGGAATTGCTGATAGAAAAGCCGATGCAGCCTGTGGTTGCGTTGGCTTTTTGCAACTTCACAGCTGAAATTCGAGGAAAATATGAAAGTCAATATGAATATTATTGTTGGCGGAACGGATGATATATTGGATAATATATTATCTGCCGCAAGAACGGTAAGAAAAGAAATGAAAAATATTTTTGAAAGCGTTGAGATAGAGGCATTGCAGAAGATGGATCTTTGTGTTTGTTTTAGCGGAAATGTATCAAAGTATTATCCTAAAACGGGAATTTATCAGGCAAGATATTATTCTAAAGCGGGGAAATTTATGGTATATGTTCATTTCAGCTCTAATGAGTGGAATTCCAATAAGACAGAAAGTGTAAGTAAGTTTCTTAAAATGTATAAGGACTATCTTATGGAGCTTTCGGATATCATTAAGACGAAAACGACGAAGTATAAGTTGGATTTTGATAGTAGGTGTTATGAAGATGGGATTAAAAGCGTGTTTGAGAATTTGAATCTAGGAGGTTATTTAAATGCAAATAATAAAAATAGTGTTACCTGTGATATTAGTAAGTTTAGTTGCAATTTTTTTGCAATTATCATTACAAAGAAAAAATCAAAAAGAAATGAACAAAAAGAGGATCATAAAGAAGATAACTATATGTCCGAAGGTATGTCTATTGGCATGTGTTTAGGTACTGCGATTGGAATATCACTGGGCAAAGAAAATTTAGCTATCGGAATGTCTATTGGGATGCTTTTAGGCATAGTAATCGGAATGAATTGTAAGAAGTAGATAAATTAGAATTTTAGGAGAAGTTGATATGAATTTTAATAATTTGATTCCTGAATTATCAGTTTTTGATATTCTTCAAACTAAAAAATTTTACAAAGAACTAGGGTTTAAAATAGAGTACGAACGACAGAAAGAGAAATTTATTTTTATGTCTTTTCAAGATAGTCAGTTTATGTTTGAACAAATTCATGATGATGGGTGGAACACGGGAGAATTAAGTTATCCATTGGGAAGAGGTATAAATTTTTTTCAATAGCAGTCGAAGATGTTGAAGAACTTTATAAATTAGTGAAAAACTCTAAATTTTTGAAATATATAAAGAACTAACAAGAAATAAATATCAAGTTAATGGGACAGAAGAAACACAAATTGAGTTCTTAATACAAGATCCCAATGGATATTTATTAAGATTTACAAACTGATAAATTCCGGTTTGCAAGTATAGGTAAATTCGCTATATTAGGAGATGATAGAAGATGAAATTTAAAAAAAATATCATATTAAAGAATGATAAAAATATGTTTAATTCGTAATGCTTTCAGAGACGATGCACAGGAAGTTCTAAATATTTTTCTTTCAACTCACGGGCAAACAGATTTTTTATCATCGTACAAAGATGAAATAACATTTGATGTAACGCTTGAAGAGCAATTTTTGACTGAAAAAGAAAACTCAGATAAGGAAGTGTATCTCTGTGCTGTTGTTGATGGATGTATTATTGGAATTGCCGGCTTAAATCAGAAAGGTCAGAACAAAATCAGACATCGTGCAGAATTTGGAATGGCAATTGAAGAAAACTTTTGGGGGATTGGAATAGGTAGGGCTCTGGCGATGTCTTGCATAGAATGTGCAAAAAATGCAGGATATTCTCAACTGGAATTAGAAGTTGCAAGTGAGAATAGTAAAGCTATTGCCCTATATGAAAGTATAGGATTTGTTGAATTCGGACGCAATCCCAGAGGCTTTATTTCACGGTACAATGGTTGGCAAGAACTTGTTTCAATGAGATTGGAATTAAATTGATATCCTCCGGTTTGACAAGGACAATAAATTTGAATTTGCTGAACGTGGCAAGCTATAAGTTTCTATGAGATAAAACCTATAAAACTTGTACGGATGTTGTAGGGTAGGAAAAGAAATCTTCCTCTATACTAAAATAAACCGAAAAAAGGGGGATTTGAAATGAATATTATCAAGTCGTTTAACAATACGATTGATTATCTTGAAACAGTTCTCGATGATGAAATTGACGAAAAGAAAGTAACCCGGTTATCAGGATACTCTTATTCAATGTTCAGTCGCTTGTTTTCTATTCTGACCGAAACAACGCTCTCAGAATATTTAAGAAGCAGAAGATTAACGGAAGCAGCCGTTATATTAAGAGATACGGATGATAAGATTATTGATGTTGCTTTCAAATTCGGATACGAGTCATCAGATTCATTTGGAACAGCATTTAAGAATTTTCATGGATTTACTCCCTCTGAGGTAAGAAATGGGAAACCGTTCAAATTAGTATCACGAGTGCAATTAGCACTCAGTGTAAGAGGAGGAAGAAGCATGAATATTACAATTCAAAAGAAACAAGCCTTTGCAGTCGCAGGAGTAAATGAACAAAGCATCAATTCATCATTATGTCCAAGTGTCTGGGATAAGCTGTATGAAAAATATAGCCACGATGAACTTGCAAGTTTGGGAAACGGTCAAAGTGTTGGTGTTTGCCATGATGTGGAAAACCCAAGCACAATAAACTATATGGCAGGCTATATTGTTAATGATGTAGACAAAGCAAGAAGCATGGGCTTAGATGTTTTAGAAGTTGATGAAGCAGAGTATGCCGTTGTAGAGTTAACAGGAAGTGTTCCGGATTGCATTCATACCGGATGGAAATATGCGATGGAAGTATTTTTCCCCGAGCATGGCTATGTTCACTCAGGAAAGTCTGACTTTGAATATTACTATGAAGGTGATATGCATAGTCCTGATTACAAAATGGAGTTATGGATTCCAATAACTAAAGCTTAAAAAACGGTATGTATAAACCATCGAATAGTGTAAAAACAAAGCACATAACTTTGAGATTATAGAATCTTTCAGATATGTGCTTTTTCTGTATTCAGTAATTTTGTTGGAAAAGTTGTAGTAAAGCTTGAAGAATCTGCGAGTACCATAGTAGTGGAGTAGATACAGAAAAGTTCTTCTACAGGTCGGGACTAAAATATGGACTGAATATGAAAAGTACAGTAAAATCTATATTAGAAATGTTTTTTTGGTAAGCTTAATTAAAAAAATGAGTAATTAAGAAATCCCTGTTTATCAGTCAGTATAAATTTAGTGAGGTTCATTTTTATGATAGAAAAAAATAAAAGAAATAGTGGTAATAGATGAAACTACAATTAAAAGTAAGATTTATTATTTAAGAAATCAAAAGGTTATGCTTGATTTTTGAACTTGCTGAAATTTATGGGTATACAACGACAAGATTTAACGAACAAGTAAAAAAATAATGCTGAGAAATTTGATGATGATTTTTATGTTTCAGTTGACGAAGTCGGAGTTTGAAAAACTTGATATCGAAAAAAATCGACATCAAGTTGGGGCGGTCGTAGAAAACCACCTTATGCTTTTACAGAGCAGGGTATTTATATGCTTATGACTGTATTAAGAGGAGAACTTGCTGTTAAGCAAAGCAAGGCTTTAATACGAATGTTTAAGCAGATGAAAGATTTTATAATTGAAAATCAAGATTTTATCAGTCCAAAAGATTTGGTGCAAATTGCAGTACAGACAAACCAAAAATACAAAAGATATTGCAGAAATAAAATCTCAAATGGCTACTAAAGAAGATTTAAAAAAAGTGATGGAAAATTTCATAGATCCGGACACCTATAAGCATTTTCTTTTGATGAATGGAGATAAGATTTAAGCGGATGTTGCCTACACAAAAATATATAAGTCTGCAAAGAAAAGTATTTTTGTTATAGATAACTACATAGGCTTAAAAACGTTAGAGCTGCTAAGAACTGCAAAAGATAATGTGGAAGTCATCATATTTAGCGATAATGTCAGAAATAAAGATATGCTTACAAAAAGTATTTTAAATGATTTTGTAAGAGATTACCCTAACATTAACTTAAAAATGAAGATTGCAGGTAAAAAGTATCACGATAGGTATATTTCAATAGACTATGGAACAGAAAATGAAGCCTTTTATCTTTGTGGAGCATCATCGAAGGATGCAGGAAATAAAATATCAAGTATTACCAAGATAGAAGAATCAGCAAAGGATTTGTATCATACATTGTTTGGTGAAATGTTAAACAATAAGAATTTGAGAATTTAGAATGACTTACAATATTTTTAAAACTACATACCGAAAAGGTCAACATGAGTACTAGGTTTCTGTTGCAATGATAATAAGCCTATCATTTTCAACACGATATATTAGTAACCAATCCGGTTCTATATGACATTCTCTAAAGTCTTACATATTACCGGATAGTTAGTGGTCTCTGTATTTGGACTCAAGCGGTTTTCCTGTACTAAGTGAATCAAGTACATCTACTAATTTTGCGATATTTTTACCACGCTTCTTGATTCGCTTTACATCACGCTTCATTTTATTTGTAAATAGAATTTGATACATTTAATCCTCCAACATAGCTAAAACAGCTTCTTTAGCAGAATTATATGGTCCATTTAAGTTTCTATGTAATCTTGCATCTTGAATTGCACTAAGGCTTTCATCATATTGCTTTTTATGTACAACAGGAAATGGTAATCCATTGTGTTCAAGTGAAGCATTTAAGAAAATCCTTATTGCTGTTGATGTATCCAAACCTAGACTTGAAAATAGTGAGTCGGCATCTTTCTTTAGCTGATCATCTATACGAATTTGTAGTGTCGACATATTGCACCTCCAATACTTAAGTAATTATTTGTAGTATAATTATAGTATAAGTGATGCATATATGCAATGCTGATAACCGAATTAGATAAAATTACAGTTTGCCGGTCCGGGTAAATTTGCAGTTGACGAGATGATTGGTCTAATGGAGAATTAGAAGTAGTAGAATCAACTCAAAAAGTATGTAGGTATAGTATGTGTGGAATTTCTACCGATTTATATAATAATAAATTTACAGAATATAGATAGGAGGCAACAATGGATTATGTAATTAGAGGATTAAAGCAGAATGAAATAAATTTATTGGATACTTTTCTATATGAGGCTATTTTTATTCCTGAAGGAGTACAAGCTCCGTCTAAAGATATTATAGAACATCCCGATTTAGAAATATATGTTGCTGATTTTGGCAAGAAAGATGATGTATGTTATGTGGCGGATTTTGATGGAAAGGTAGTAGGAGCTGTATGGACTCGTATCATCAATGATTATGGTCATGTTGATGATACCACACCCTCTCTTTCCATTTCTCTTCTTAAGGAATATAGGAATTTGGGAATTGGAACCGAACTTATGAAACAAATTCTTTTGACCTTGAAAGAGAAAAAATATAAGCAAGTTTCATTATCGGTTCAAAAGATAAACTATGCAGTGAATATGTATAAAAAAGTAGGTTTTGAAATTGTTCGTGAAAATAAAGAGGACTATGTCATGATTTGTAAACTTTAGTTTCTGGCAAATTCCGTTTTGTCGAGCTAATACCTTTTAACGATAACCTTAAGCTATCGTTAAAAGTTCATGGATATGTTCCCACATACGAACACAACTACTTGACATACTTAGTGTTCACTCGTTTCATATGGAATGCGTAACATTGCTTGTACGAGCAACGAAGTAGCGTAGTAGATGTAACCTCTCTTGTAAAGATTTCCTAAAGTCAGAGAGTGGGGTGAAATAGTCTACTGAAAGCATAGAACATAGACAAAAAGCGAAATAGTAAAAATCATTAATTTAAGCAGTGTAGAAATTTTATTTTTTGTAGAAGAAGGAGAAGTTGAGACAGTATGGGTAAAAAAGTAGTAATTATTGGAGCAGGTGTTTCGGGTGTGAGTGCTGGAATATATGCATTGCAGGCGGGATATTCAGTAGAAATATATGAAAAAAACAAAATGCCTGGAGGTGAGTGTACAGGGTGGAACAGGCAAGGATATCATATAGATAATTGTATAAATTTTCTTGTTGGATGCAATAAGGATGAACAACTATATAAAATGTGGAAAAATCTAGGAGTTATTTCTGATAGTTTGAAGATCTATCGTGAGCCATATTTTTATTGTATGAATATGGATGGAATAACACTACATTTGTGGAGCGATTTAGAGAAGGCAAGAAAAGAGTTTTTAGAGCTTGCTCCAGAAGATTACAAAGAATTAAATTTGTTTTTTGACTGTGCCAAAACCTTAGAGTGTGTAAAGCCACTGTGCGATTATTCGATTGCTCATATGAATCCTTTGCAATTTATAAAACTAGGAATGAGCATGAAAGATGCAAGTAAAGCAATTAAGGAATATGGAAAGCAGTCGATTGAGGAGTTTGTCAATCGCTTTAAGAATCATTACATTAGAGCAATGTTTAAAAATTACTTTAATAGCAATTTTAACGCTCTTTCCCTTGTTGCATCATATGCTTTTTTTACAGCAACACAGCAGCTATACCAGAAGGAGGTTCTGTTGGATTGGTTGGTAGAATGCTTGCTAAATTTGAATCCTTAGGTGGGAAGTTGCATCTAGGTATTAATATTGTAAAAATAAATATTGTAGATAGTCAAGTTGTTAGTATTCTGGGTAATAATGGAGAGGTAATCAAATCAGATAACTATATTTGGTGTGCAGACCCACATTATCTTTTCTATAACTTAATTGATGAAAAATATTTAGATAAAAATCTTAGGTACATGTATGATAATCCACAGGGCTATGTTTCTAATACATGTTATCAGGTTGCATTTGGAATAGCTACTGAGGAAGATTTGAAATTACCTAAAGGAAGCATTATTTTCCCTTGTGATGAATATGATGTTGCAGGGGAAACACACAATTTTTGTGGAATGCGAGTTTTTGATTATGATGAGACACTATTTCCAATGGAAAAGAGAGTCATTCAATGTAATATTTTACAAAATGATGAAAATTATGCCTATTGGTTTAGACTAAAAAATAAGATTAGCTTATACAATCAAGAAAAACAGCGTCTTGCAGATGACTTGAGATTAAGAATTGAAAAAAAGTATCCACAGCTTGAAGGGAAACTCATCGTACTTGGAACATATTCTCCAGTTACATTTACAACTTGGTGTAATGCATATAAAGGGGGTTACATGAGTTTTAATCCACAGAAAGGATATAAAAACAAGTATGTTAAGAGCACTATTAAAGGTTTAAATAATTTATACCTTGCAAGTCAATGGATTCAAACTAGTGGAGGACTTCCTATTGCTGCAGCAAGTGGAAAGTTTGCTATAGATATTATGAAATCTAGTAGATAAAGCTCGGTTTGTCTAAATAATCGAATAGTGTAAAAACAAAGCACATAACTTTAAGATTATAAAATCTATATTAGAAATATTCGAGTGGGGGAACTAAAGGATGAAAAATAAAATTGTATTATTTACATATGGTAATGTATTCTTGCTTCAAGATAACTGAATGAGAATTCTGTCGGTTTTGCCGACAAAATTACAGGGGGAAGAAAACTTACTGTTTTACAAAGTTTTAAGGAGATAACTGTGAATATAGATATTGGTAAAACGAAAGAGTACTACAATTCATTGTCCTCAGATATGCTATGTGACTGTGATTATTGTAAGCTGTACTATGTTAAGTCAAGAAAAGAATTTCCCGAATTGGCATTATGGCTGGATAAATATGGTGTCGATATCGAAAAACCTTTTGAGGTTATGAGTCTTGAACCTGATGATAACGGGATGCTTGATTATATTGGAGTACAGTATATTGTTTTTTTGGTAATTTTAAAAAAATGATAATTCATATTATGTTGGAGATTTTTAACATAAAGATTGCAGATTCACACCCCGATACCGGAATTAGTGATGAGCATTTTGTGCTGGAAGTAATACCTATGAATTCTATGAAATTATTTATTAAGGGATAATTCGGGTTTGTAGAAATAAAGTATGTGAATCTACAGAGGTAAAGAAAATGAAAAAAATAAGAGAAATGTCTGTTTACTTAATAGTGATAATTCTAGCTTTTCTATGTGTTACCTGTTTTAATTAATGATACAGGAAGCGGTATATTCTTCTTACTAATTTTTAATTCCGATTATTTGTTTTTTTAACTTCTCTAATTTATGGAATTAGACATTCTTTTAACTTGATATTTTTTTATTGCTAATTATGGCCCTCTTTATTCCGACCATATTTATATTTTATAATGAAAGTGCAGCTGTTTATGTATTGATATATGGTATAATTGCAACAACAGGAAATCTTTTGGGAAGCTTAATTAAAAAAATGAGTAATTAAGAAATCCCTGTTTGATAAGCAGGGTAATTAGAATTTAGTGTGGTTCAATAAGAGAGAATAAAAAACTATAGATATGGAGGAATATTATGCTTAGAGTGTGGTTTGGTGATAGAGATAATGTAATATATAATACATCGGTATATTTTAGAAACAGATATAAAGACAGTTGGATTACAGATGAATTTGCAAAAGCTGCTATTAAAGATATTGACAGATCTGAAGTATTGGATGCAAATACTATTCAAAGCCCTGTTTTGGGACAAATTCCGCCGGATAAGCTATCAGGTGGTGTAAAGGCTTTGATTCTTATGAAAAATGAACCGGGTAAGACGTTTAATGCATCCAACTGTGGAGATAATTGCTCAAAATGGATACTGAAGCTTGCTAAAGAACAGGATTTCACGATAGCCCTATATCATATAATGGATTTTGGAAAGGAAGATTTTGAAATCCGTATTTTAAATGATAGAAAACTAATAGTGCATAATATGAGAGAGTTTTTAGATGCAGCGGATAAATATCTTAAGGAGAATATGCAGTAATGATTGGTAGGGTAAGTATTAAGATAAGCAATCAAAGAAACTCTTATAAATTCACACTAAATAGGAATATTACTATTCTTCGTGGAGATAGCGGCACAGGAAAGACCACATTGTATGATATGATTAGAGACTACAATAATCTGGGAAGAGAAAGCGGAGTAAAGATTAGCGGTGGTAATATAGTAACGCTGGAAGGGAAAAATTGGGAAGACGAGCTTGATAAGTTGAATAACGCCGTTATAGTGATTGATGAAGGAAGTAAGTTTGTTTTTCGAAGGAATTTGCAAGCAAGGTAAAGGGTTGCGATAATTACTTCCTAATAATAACAAGAAGTTATCTTTCACAGTTGCCATACAGTGTTGATGAAATATATCGTATTAAGGGTACCGGAAAGAACAAAGAATTTGAGAGAGTTTATACTGATATTGATAAATTTTATGATAATCCTGATCCAAATAGATTTCCATTCAGGCCGGATATTATTATTACAGAAGACAGCAAGTCCGGATATGAGTTTTTCTTAGAAACTATAAAAAATACAAATATAATATGTGAAGCAGCAGGAGGAAAGTCTAAAATTAAAGGACTTTTGAAAAAATATAAGAATTTTAATATCATTATTGTAGCAGATGGTGCTACTATTGGGTGTGAGATGGAGAGCCTTGTAAAAGAACAAGAACTCAGTTATGGTAAGTTGGCATTATTTTTGCCGGAGTCCTTTGAATGGCTGATTTTAAAATCCGGTATATTTGGAAATAGCACAGGAATGACAGAGACCTATATTTATGCTGACAGTAAAAAATATGAGAGTTGGGAACAGTATTTTACAGATTTATTGATGAAATTAAGTGAAAAGGATTCTTATAAGAAATATAGTAAAGTAAAATTACCTTTATACTACATACAGCCGGACATAAAAGAGAAAATAATGATGCAGATTCCACATATTAAGTTAGACAAGTAAAGTGTAATATGAAAAGAAATAAATTATATTTACTACTGATTATGATATTTTTTATTCTCAGGTTGTATGAGAAAAGATGAAAACATCATCTTAAATGAGGAGGCAGAAAGTACAATTACTGAAGATAATACTTCTGCTGAAGCTAATGATAATGAGAGCACAGAAGAGAGTTTTAAGGATGCTTGGTGTAATGTTAAACAATAAAGATTTGAAAATTTAGTATGTAAATAACAGGACACCTTTTAGTAAGCTTATTAAAAAAAGTAATTAGGAAAATCCGGTTTACTAGTCTTGGTAAATTTGAATTTGGTGGTTTGAAGCATGAATTATATAAGACAAGCAACGATTAATGATTTAGTGAGAATAGCTGAAATATTTGTATTTAACTATAGGCTGAATTTTTATCCGATATTTCAAGAAGATACTTTCTATTTTGAAGAGTTAACAGTTTTTAATATGGTAGAAAGTTTTGCAAAAGAATTAGATAGCATATGGGTATATGATGATGGTGTAGTAAAAGGATTTATTCAAATCGAAAAACTAGAAGTGAAGAGATTATTTGTTGAACCTGTTCTTCAAGGGAAAGCAATCGGAACTGAATTGTTAGAATATGGAATAGCAGAAAGGGATGCAAATCATTTATGGGCATTAGAAAAAAATATAAAAAGCAATAGCATTTTATAAAAGACATGGTTTTGACACGACAAATGAAAAGAAATATGAAGAAGGCACAACAGAGTTTCTTGTTCGTATGGAGAAATAAATCTCAGTTTGCTAAGCTCGGTAATTAGAATTTAAAAAATTGAAGTACAAAATAGTGAAGGACTTATACAGTATGAAATTGAAATTAGAAAATATTGAATCGAAAAGAACTCAAGAACTGGCAAATTTAATCAGAGCATACAATAGATCCAATAGAGAACCATCTAAAAGCGAACCACTTAATATTTATTTGGAAGATGAACAGAGCAATTTAAAGGCAGGAATGGTAGCGGAAACTTTTGGAAATTGGCTTGAGATTGAATATTTATATGTCAGTGATGATTTACGGGGACAAGGGATCGGTTCAAAAATTTTGAAAATGGCGGAAAGAGAGTCAAAAGAAAGAGGATGTAAGTATTCATTTGTGGATACTTTTAATTTTCAAGCACCGAAATTTTATGAAAAGCATGGTTATAAAGAAGTGTTTGCATTGGAAAAATACCCTTATACAGGTGAGAGGTACTATTATACAAAAGAGTTGTGATTTGAAATGTAGTTTTGAATTGGATTATTTACTATGATAAATATTATAGATAAATCAGTATTTATAGAGGAGGGATGATGAAAGATATTAGACCGGATTTTAAAGATATAAAATCATTTGAAGAATTTAACAGATACTATTGGTATCAAGAAGAACTTTCACAAATTTGTAAATCTCTTGGGCTGGAATATAGATGCACAAAGCAAGAACTGAACTTAATTATAGAACAATTTTTTAAGGGAAATAGAGTGGAAAAATCTGTAAGGAAAGTAAACAAAAATCAAACTGAATCGATAAATTTAAATACGCCATTGCTTGAATGTGGCTTTTCCTTTAACAAAAAATTTAGAGATTATTTTTCTGCTGTAACAGGAGTTAATCCGTTTAAATCTAATGCTGATATGGCAACAGCTTGGAGGAAAGTAAAAGCCGAAAATGATTTAAGCTTTACGATACAAGATATGCTGAAAGTATATTATGGTGAATCAGATTACGCTAAGTATGATAATTCAGCTTGTCAATGGAATCAGTTCCTAAAAAGATTTTTTTGTTTAGATGAATGTAGCAATAATTATTCTGATAAGTTAAAAGCTGCAGCTACCCTTTGGAAAGAAGTTAGAGACTCAAAAAATGAAAAAGTTTATTCAAGTGAACTTTTAAAAAATATAGAAACAAAATAGATAAGTACTTAAAGTAAATAAATCTGATTTTTAAGAGTTTGAAAGGATTTATATAGATATTGATGAATTTTATGAAGAGAAATAAATTTTATTTACTTCTTACTATGATGATTTGCATATGCTGGGGTTGTAAGAGTAAAAATATGAATTCCATCACAAGTGAGGAAGTAGAAAGTACAATTACTGGAGATAATATTGTTGTAGAAGCTAATAATAATGAGAGCAAGGAAGAAAGCACTGAGGAAAGTGTTGTGAAACTTTCAGATTTTATAAATCCGGAAGGAAATACACTTTTTACCCGTTTTATTACTCCAAAGGGATATAAAAGAATGGGAGCAGCCGAGGGAAGCTTTGCGGAGTTTATAGGAAATTATTTGCTTGAGCCTAACGGTACTCATGTACATTACTTTGATAAAAGAGAAAAAGGCGGAGACGGTCACGCCGCAGTATTTTCTATGGAAGTGGCAGAAGAAGATTTGCAGCAGTGTGCAGACAGTATCATGCGAATATATGCCGAATATCTCTATAAAAGTGGTAAATATGATAAGATCAGTTTTCATTTTGTAGACGGCTTTGTATGCGACTTTAACCACTGGAAACAAGGATATAGAGTAAAGTTTGCGGATGATAAGCCTTATTGGGATCAGGTTGCTTCAGCTGATGACAGTGAAGAAACTTTCAAAAAATATCTACGAATTGTATTTGCATATTCATCTACTCTGTCTATGGAAAATGAGGCAAGACCTATAGATATATCAGAACTTAAGGTAGGGGATATTTTTATAAAGGGCGGAAGCCCAGGACATGTGGTGATGGTGGCAGATATATGTAAAAATGAATCCGGAAAAAAGGCATTTTTGCTGGCACAGGGATTTATGCCTGCTCAAAGCTTTCATATAATAAAAAACCCGGCTCATAGTGATGACCCATGGTATTATGAAAGTGAGGTAAAATATCCCTTCAGAACACAGAATTACACATTTGATGAGGGGAGTTTAAAAAGGCTTGATTATTTAGATTAGCATTAAGTGAGGGTAAAAGCATTACATACTAATTATATAGTATATGTCTATTTCAATGTGAAATAAGTATTTTCAAATAGCAAATTTAAAGGTCGAAGTAGTCCATAGACTATATCGGCCTTTTTGAATATATAAGAGTTTGTATACAAGTGTAATATACTCTATTTTAATACTTAAGAATATGATAAGATAGATTAATTGAATGTTTAAATAATATTATAGAATTTAAATAGGATGGAGAATAAATAATGGCTGGAAAAAATAATACAAATATAGGTTTTGAAAAGCAAATTTGGGATGCTGCTTGTGTTCTGTGGGGACATATCCCTGCAGCAGAATATAGGAAGGTTATTGTAGGTCTTATTTTTCTTCGCTATATATCAAGTGCGTTTGAAAGACGTTATGATGAATTGGTAAAAGAAGGTGACGGCTTTGAAAATGATAGAGATGCATATGCAGAAGAAAATATTTTCTTTGTGCCTGAGGAAGCTCGTTGGAGTAAAATTGCATCTGAAGCTCATACACCTGAAATTGGTACAGTAATTGATGATGCTATGAGAGCCATTGAAAAAGAGAATACGACACTTAAGAATGTTTTACCTAAAAACTATGCTAATCCTGATTTAGATAAAAGAGTACTTGGAGAAGTTGTAGATTTATTTACGAATGAAGTGAAAATGGACGGTACAGAAGCAGGTAAAGATTTATTGGGTAGGACATATGAATATTGTATTGCTCAGTTTGCAGCATATGAGGGAACAAAGGGAGGAGAGTTTTATACACCTTCAAGTATTGTAAAAACAATTGTAGCTATACTGAAGCCATTTGATAATTGCCGAGTATATGATCCCTGTATGGGAAGTGGTGGCATGTTTGTGCAGAGTGAAAAGTTTGTACAGGCTCACAGTGATAACAGGGGAAATATTTCTGTTTATGGTCAGGAATCAAATGCAGATACATGGAAGATGGCAAAAATGAACATGGCGATAAGAGGAATTGATGCAAACTTCGGTGCTTACCACGCAGATACATTTTTCAACGATCTTCATAAGACTTTAAAGTCGGATTTTATTATGGCAAATCCACCGTTTAATCTTTCAAATTGGGGTGCAGAAAAATTAAAAGATGATGTCAGATGGAAATATGGAATGCCACCGGCAGGAAATGCAAACTATGCTTGGATACAGCATATGATTCATCATTTAGCACCTAATGGCAAAATAGGATTAGTACTTGCCAATGGTGCATTATCATCTCAAACTTCAGGAGAGGGAGAAATAAGAAAGAGAATCATAGAAGATGATTTAGTTGAAGGTATTGTAGCTTTACCTACACAGCTTTTTTATAGCGTAACTATTCCTGTAACATTGTGGTTTATTACTAAGAATAAAAAGCAAAAAGGAAAGACTCTATTTATTGATGCCAGAAAAATGGGTTATATGGTTGATAGAAAACATAGAGATTTCACAGAAGGAATACAGGAAGACGGAAGTCTGGGAGATATTGATTTATTAGCAAAAACATTTGAGGATTTTCAAAATGGAGTATTGGAGGAAAAGAAAGGATTTTGTGCAATAGCTTCAATAGAAGATATAGCAAGCAAGATTATATATTAACACCGGGTCGCTATGTAGGAATTGAAGAACAGGAAGATGATGGAGAGCCCTTTGAGGAAAAAATGGCAAGATTAACATCAGAACTTTCTGATATGTTTAAAAAGTCCCATGAATTGGAAAAAGAGATAAGAAAGAAATTGGGGGCGATTGGGTATGAAGTGTAAGCTTGAAAAAATCTGCATGTTTCGAAAAAAGAAAATACATGTAGCTGATTTAACGACAGAAACATATATTTCAACTGAAAATATGTTGCCCAATAAAGGAGGGATTGTAGATGCTCCATCACTTCCATTAGCCGATTTAACACAAGCATATGAAGTGGGAGATGTTCTTGTATCAAATATTCGTCCGTATTTCAAAAAAATATGGAAAGCAAAGTTTAGTGGTGGATGTTCTAATGATGTATTAGTGCTTACAGCAAAGGAAAATATAGACAGTGATTTTCTTTACTATGCTCTTGCAAACAATACATTCTTCGAATATGCAATGGCTACATCAAAAGGAACAAAGATGCCAAGAGGTGATAAAAAATCAATTATGCAATACGAAGTGCCTTGTTATAATATTGAAACGCAACAAAAAATAGCAAGCATTTTGAAGTCAATAGACGAAAAAATAGAATTGAACGATACAATAAACAATAATTTAGAGCAACAAGCCAAGGTAATATTCAAAAAATGCTTTATAGACAATCTTGAAAACAGTAAATGGTCAACAGGAACATTCTCTGAACTCATCAAGTCAACCTTAAATGGTGACTGGGGAAAAGAAGCACCAACAGGTAAAAACACTGAAAAAGTGTACTGCATTAGAGGTGCTGATATTCCCGAAGTCAAATCAGGCAATAATGGCAAAATGCCTACGAGATATATTCTGCCGAAAAACTTTGCCACAAAACAGCTTACAGCAGGTGACATTGTTGTTGAAATCTCAGGAGGTAGTCCTACTCAATCAACTGGAAGATGTACTGCTATAACTCAATCATTACTTGACCGTTATGATAGCGGCATGGTTTGTACAAATTTCTGTAAGGCAATGAAGCCCAAAGATGGATACAGTCTGTTCATTTACTATTATTGGCAATACCTTTATGATAGAGGTGTCTTTTTCTCTTACGAAAATGGCACAACAGGAATTAAAAATCTTGATTTTTCAGGCTTTATTGAAACAGAACCTATTTTAATTCCGCCCTTAGATAAGATTGTTGCATTTGATTGTTATTGTAAATCAATTTTCAGTCAAATTTTCACAAATGGTAAGCAGAATGAATATCTGGATATGCTTAGAGACACGCTTCTACCAAAATTAATGTCTGGTGAACTTGATGTATCAGACATTGACCTTTAAGCCACTAAATTATTGTTTGTAATATAAAATCTATAACTCTTGTGGGTGGAAAGAGCTAATATAAGGGGACTTCCGCCCCGCAGTCGTTCTCTAAGAAAAACAAAGGAGGATAGACTGTGAAACAAGATTTAATCAAAAATGTTGTTCAAGAAATGTTGCCATATTTGAACAATGCACAAAATGAAAAGTTGAGAGAAGTTTTACAATATACCTTGGCAAACTATGATGTAATAGAAAGGCAACAAAAAGTACAAACTTCTGAAAAGGACTTTGTAGAATTGTTTTTATCAGCAAAACGTATAGAGGGTTGCTCCGAGAAATCTCTGAAATATTACAGGGCTACTATTGAAGCTATGCTTGAAAAAGTAGAAAAAGAAGTCAAACACATAGTTACAGATGATATAAGGGAGTACTTAACTGATTATCAGAAAAATAAAAATACAAGTAAGGTTACAATAGACAATATCCGACGTATTCTTTCAAGTTTCTTTTCTTGGCTTGAAGATGAGGATTATATACTGAAGAGTCCTGTAAGACGAATACATAAAGTAAAAGCAGGGACAAATATTAAAGAGACTTATTCAGATGAATCATTGGAGCTTATGAGGGATAATTGTAAGGAAATCAGAGATTTAGCGATTATAGATATGCTTGCTTCAACAGGTATGCGTGTTGGTGAAATGGTGTTACTTAACAGGAGTGATATTGATTTTAATGAGAGAGAATGTATAGTATTTGGTAAAGGTAGTAAGGAAAGAGTTGTCTATTTTGATGCTCGTACAAAGATACATTTAAAAAATTACTTGGAAAGTAGGGTAGATGATAATCCGGCACTATTTGTATCATTAAAAGTACCATACGAAAGATTGAAAATTGGTGGAGTTGAAGTGCGTCTAAGAGAATTTGGAAAACGGTTAGGAGTACAAAAGGTACATCCACATAAGTTTAGACGTACACTTGCTACTATGGCTATAGATAAGGGAATGCCAATTGAGCAGTTACAACAACTTTTGGGACATAGTAAAATAGATACAACCTTGCAATATGCAATGGTAAAGCAGAGTAATGTGAAAATTGCTCATAAGAAATATATTAGTTAGGGAGGTGAATTGGATGGTAGGATGGAAAGAAAAAACTTTAGGAGAAGTAACATCTTTTATAACAAAAGGAATACCACCAAAATACTCAGACTATGAAAGTGAAAGTACTATCTGGGTACTAAATCAAAAATGTAATCGTAACTTTGAAATATCATACGTGTATGCAAGACTACATGACTATAAGTTAAAGAAAGTGCCGGAAAATAAACTGCTTGTGAATGGAGATGTCCTTATAAATTCGACAGGAATAGGAACGGCAGGTCGTGTGGCACAGATACAAAACATTCAAAAGCCAACGACAATTGATGGACACATGATTTTATTGAGACCTACAGATGAGATAGATGTAATTTATTATGGTTATGCGATAAAGGCATGTCAGAGTCAAATAGAAGGTATTGCTGAAGGTTCAACGGGACAAACTGAGATTAATCGTAAAAGATTACAAGATGAAATTATTGTTAGATACCCAGTAAATAAGCAAAAACAGATGGCAATAGCATATTTACTTTTTTTGATATAGATAAAAAAATCAAGATAAATACTGAAATAAACAATAATTTAGCGGCTTAGATATCAAGGTTTGAAACATCAAGTTCTCCAGACATAAGTTTAGGTAAAATAGTATCTCGCAAGGCTTCAAGTTTTACAATTTCCTCAATGTTAGCAGAAATCTGCTGATATAAAGCCGTTATAAGTTCGTCCAAAGGCTTTAATTCAGAAAGGTCATCAGGCAGATATAGCTGATATTCGGGCAATGCTTTTTTTACTTAAATGTAATACAGTTGTTCCATTAACATAACTAAGGCAATGTGCCTTAAACTTTTTATCTTGTAGAATAGCTGCAATGAAGAATTTAGATATATGATTGTTCTTTGGAACAACTTTAACTAAATCCATAGAAAAAACAATATCGCTATAACTCGATTTACTCATTACGGGTTCGGCATTACCGATAACCTCTGCATTCTGTGTCAAGTCAGTATGTGCAACAAGTGTATCAAACAATTCAACGTGCTGAGTATCTTTTAGCTTATTTGATGGTACTATCTCCTTATAACCATCAAGTTTGAAACTGCCTTTGCGGTCAAAGTTTTTTATCGTTGCCATAGCAATATTTGATTTTGTAAGTTCAGTTCCTTTATAGGAATAGCCACTAACAAAGTCTGCAATGGAAGATAAGGGCGTTTTCGACCAATCATCAGGTAAAATGCTATCAAATTGAGCATAATCAGAAAGCCAAGCAGTACATATTGTTTTGATTTGCTCAGTCAAATTATTGTTTTGCCTATAAAAAAATTCAAACCATCTTATTGACCTGCGGTCAATAAGCATCGCAAGTCTGTGACTTGCTCAATTATTGTTTTAAATATTATGAAATAAAGGAGAGTTTTATGTCCGGAGTATACACCGAAGCTGACTATGAAAACTCAATAATTGAATTATTTCAAAACAATCTGGAATATGAGTATATATATGGTCCGGATATTGAAAGAGATTTCTACAGTCCGTTATATGAGGATGTTTTGATGGATTCACTGCGCCATTTGAACAGTGATTTACCTGAAGATGCTATTTTGGAAGCAATATATAAACTAAAAAATATCGAAAACGGTGAGTTGGTTCAAAAAAATGCTACTTTTATGGATTACCTGCAAAACGGTATACCGGTAAGATATTTTTTAGATGGGGAAGATCGCTCTGCAATTGTATACCTTGTTGATTATAAAAATGTAGAAAACAACTCATTTATAATCGCTAATCAGTGGACTTTTATTGAAAACAGCAATAAACGCCCGGATATCATTCTGTTTTTGAATGGTCTGCCGGTCGTATTAGTTGAACTTAAGTCTCCGTCACGTGAAGAAACTGATGCTTCCGAAGCGTATAGACAGCTACGCAACTACATGAAAGAGATTCCTTCCATGTTTGTTTATAACGCTATATGTGTTATGAGTGATCAGCTGACTTCCAAAGCGGGTACAATCACCTCAGGTGAAGACCGTTTTATGGAATGGAAAACCAAAGATGGAGACTATGAAAACACACAGTATGCACAATTTGATACTTTCCTTGAGGGGATATTTCAAAAAGAAAGATTACTTGATATTATAAAGAACTTTATATGTTTTTCGAATGAGGGTATAAATAGTTTTAAAATTCTGGCAGGATACCATCAATATTTTGCGGTAAGAAAAGCTGTTGAGTCAACAAAGAAGGCTACTATAACTGACGGAAAAGGTGGTGTTTTTTGGCATACGCAAGGAAGTGGTAAATCTCTCTCAATGGTATTCTATGCTCATTTGTTGCAGGAAGCATTGGATAGTCCTACTATTGTTGTGCTTACAGACAGAAATGACTTAGATGATCAACTCTATGGACAGTTTGCAAAGTGTAAAGACTTTTTGAGACAAGATCCTATGCAGGCAGAAAGTAGGGAAAATTTAAAAACTTTGCTTGCCGGAAGACAGGCAAATGGTATTATCTTTACTACCATGCAGAAATTTGAGGAGTCTGATGAGCCACTTTCTGAACGTAATAATATTATAGTTATGGCAGATGAGGCACATAGGGGTCAGTATGGACTTGCAGAGAAAATTAAGATTGTAAAGAACGATGCCGGTAAGGAAGAGGCAAAGCGAGTTATCGGTACAGCAAGAATTATTCGTAATTCGCTGCCTAATGCTACGTATATAGGATTTACAGGTACACCTATTTCTTCTAAAGACAGAAGTACTCGTGAGGTTTTTGGTGATTATATAGATATATATGATATGACACAGGCTGTTGAAGACGGTGCAACAAGACCGGTGTATTATGAGAGCCGTGTTATAAAGTTAAATCTGGATCAAGAGATATTGGATAAGATTGACGCTGAATATGATTTGATGGCGCTTAATGCCGACAATGAAGTTATTGAAAAAAGCAAGCGAGAACTTGGTCAGATGGAAGCGGTGCTTGGAAATGACAATACAATAAATTCACTTGTCTGTGATATCCTTGAACATTATGGAAATAATCGAGAGAATCTGCTTACAGGAAAGGCTATGATTGTAGCATATTCACGTCCTATTGCTATGAAGATTTATAAGCGGATTCTGGAACTATACCCTGACTGGACTGAGAAGGTAGGAGTTGTTATGACTTCCGGAAATAATGATCCGGAGGAATGGAGACAGATTATCGGAAACAAGCATCATAGGGATGAACTTGCAAAGAAGTTCAAAGATAACAACAGCCCTATGAAGATTGCCATTGTTGTTGATATGTGGCTGACAGGATTTGATGTACCTTCTCTTGCTACTATGTATGTATATAAGCCTATGGCAGGACACAATTTGATGCAGGCGATTGCACGTGTAAACCGTGTTTTCCGTGATAAAGAAGGCGGATTGGTTGTTGACTATGTAGGTATTGCTACCGCATTGAAACGGGCGATGAATGACTATACATCCAGAGATAAAAAGAATTACGGAGATACGGATGTAGCAAAGGTAGCATATCCTAAGTTTATGGAGAAGCTAGCAGTGTGCCGCGATAAATTTCATGGATATGATTATTCTAAATTTCGAAACGGTACAGATCTTGAAAGAGCAAAGGCTATCAGCGGAGCTGTAAATTTTATTATCGGTAGAGAAAAGGTTGACGATAAGGACTCCTTTGTGAAGGAAGCTCTTATGCTTCATCAAGCACTGTCACTTTGTTCATCCTTGGTTGATGAAGAAAGTAGATTTGAAGCGGCTTTCTTTGAGGCGGTCAGAGTGCTTGTTATCAGGCTTACTGTTACAGGTGTAGGAAAAAAGATTTCATTGCCTGAAATGAATGCGAGAATAAATGAACTTCTTAAGCAAAGTATTAAAAGTGATGGTGTGATAAATCTGTTCTCAGATATTAAAGAGGAGTTTTCTTTGTTTGATCCGAAGTTTCTTCAGGAAGTAGCTAATATGAAAGAGAAAAATCTTGCGGTAGAGCTGCTGAAGAAGTTGATTGCAGAGCAGGTCTCTGTTTATCGTAGAACGAATGTGGTTAAGTCGGAGAAATTCAGCGATATTATGCAAAGGGCTATCAATTCTTATCTTAACGGCATGCTGACAAATGAAGAGGTCATAGAGGAGATGCTCAAACTTGCAAAGCAAATAGCGTCTGAACAAAAAGAAGGTAATAAACTTGGTCTTAATTCTGACGAACTTGCATTTTACGATGCATTGACAAAGCCACAGGCAATTAAAGATTTTTATGAAAATGAAGAGTTGATTGCAATAACAAAAGAGTTGACGGAAACGCTTAGAAAAAATAAGACGATTGACTGGCAGAAGCGAGAATCTGCAAGAGCAAAAATGCGTATGCTTATCAAAAAGCTTTTGAAAAAACACAAATATCCACCTGAGGGAATGGAAGATGCTGTTCAAACCGTTATGACACAGTGTGAGCTTTGGACCGACAATAACAGCTTTGAAGAAAAACAAAATATCTATAGATATAATGCTAATACAGAAGAAGCTCTGCCAATGGTTGCTGAAGAAGGTGTGAAATATAATACATAAATTGTAGTATCAAAATTAAATATTTACATAACTATACGAAAATGCTATACTATGTTTGCAACAAAATAAATTTACCCTTATGGGTATTATATACACTTATTAAGAGTGACGGAGAGTTAAGGATCTGTGATGTCACGGCAACCCCTTTTAGGAAGGTGCCAACCTGAGCGAGAAATCGAGCAATGAGTGGAAACCTTAGTCCACCATTTGGTGGGCTTTTTTAGATATTAGCTTTTACAATATGGTTTATATTCTAAGGTTCATATATAAGTGTAAAAGAATAGGAGAAATGAAAGAAAGAAGACTTTTTACTTCAGAATCAGTTACTGAAGGACATCCTGATAAGATGTGTGATCAAATTTCAGATGCAATATTGGATGCATATTTAAGTGTAGACCCGGATTCAAGAGTGGCTTGTGAGACAGCTACAACTACCGGAATGGTACTTGTTATGGGAGAGATTTCATCTAAGGCGACAGTGGATATTCAAAAGATAGTTAGAGAAACTGTAAGAGAGATAGGTTATGACAGAGCAAAGTTTGGATTTGACTGTGATACCTGTAGTGTGCTTGTAGCACTTGATGAGCAGTCAAGTGATATAGCAATGGGAGTTGATAAGGCACTTGAGTCAAGAGAGCATATTGATAAAGAGGATGAGGACAATGGTGCAGGTGACCAGGGACTTATGTTTGGATATGCAACAGATGAAACAAAAGAGTTTATGCCATATCCAATATATCTTGCACATAATCTTGCAAAAAGACTTACACAGATAAGAAAGGACGGGACTTTAGGCTATTTAAGACCTGATGGAAAGACACAGGTTACAGTAGAGTATGACGAGGATGGAAAGCCTGTAAGAATAGACACTGTAGTACTTTCAACACAGCATGATGATGATGTTACACAGGAACAAATACATAAAGATATAAAGAAATATGTATTTGATGAAATAATACCACATGATATGGTGGATGAGCATACAAAGTATTTTATAAATCCTACCGGAAGATTTGTTATAGGTGGACCACATGGAGATTCCGGACTTACAGGTAGAAAGATAATAGTAGATACATATGGCGGTTATGCAAGACATGGCGGCGGTGCTTTCTCAGGTAAGGACAGTACAAAGGTAGACAGATCTGCAGCTTATGCGGCAAGATATGTGGCAAGAATATTGTAGCAGCAGGACTTGCAAAAAAATGTGAGATACAATTATCTTATGCTATAGGTGTGGCACATCCAACATCTATTGCAGTAGATACATTTGGAACAGGTGTAATAAGCGACAATGATATAGTTGAACTTATAAGAAAGCATTTTGACCTTAGACCTACTGCAATTATAAAGATGCTGGATCTTAAAAAACCTATATTCAAGCAAACAGCAGCATATGGACATTTTGGAAGAGATGATTTGGATCTACCATGGGAGAGACTTGATAAGGTGGAAGAGCTGAAGAAGGCAATTTAATGAAAGTCAGCTCCGGTTTATTTTCTGTATTTTGCCTTATAATAATTATACCGTCTATACTTCTTATATACAGTATGAATTATGATACTACAGGTAATATAGGCATTTGGTTTATAATCCTTGTAACTGTAATAGATATAGTAGCGGTTGTGATGTGGATTTGGATTTATAAAAGAATACTTATTCCACTTGATAAATTACAGATTGCTACTAAGAAGATAGCAGACGGAGACCTGGAATATAAATTAGACGAAAAAGATTTTTCTAAAATTCCTTTTTTATACCATGATTTTTGAAAGAATGAGAATCAAGCTAAAGGAAGATGAAGAAGAAAAAAAGCTTTCTGAAGATACTGCAAGAGAGTTGGTAAGTAATATATCCCATGATTTAAAGACACCACTTACTGCTATAAGAGGTTATGTGGAGGGAATACTTGATGGTGTTGCTTCATCACCTCAAAAGACAAAAGATTATCTGAATACAATATATAATAAGACAAACGATATGACATTATTGATTGATGAATTACTTTACTATTCACAGGTTGCAGAAACACATGTATCTTACAACTTTGCAAAAAAATAAATGTAAAAAGAATTTTTTTCAAGAATATGTAAAGGATTTGTACCTGGAATTAGAAACAATAAAAAAATAAAGTTTGTATATATAGAAAATATAGGTTCCGAAACTTATATATATATGAATAAGGAGCAAATAAAGCGGGCTTTGAACAATATAGTATCCAATGCTGTGAAATATATGGATAAGGAAAACCCTAAAATTCATTTTAGAGTAAGAGAAAGCATTGATGCTATATATATTGAAATCTCTGATAATGGCAGAGGTATAGATGAAAAAGATCTACCACATATATTTGATAGATTCTATAGAAGCGATGTATCAAGGAATACAAAGCTTGGAGGTAGTGGAATAGGTCTGTCTATTGTAAAAAAGGTAATAGAAAATCATGATGGTAGGGTTGTAGCTAAGTCAAAGTCTGGCATTGGAACACAGATAAGCATAGAGCTAAAGAAGTAGGAGATATAAAATGGGCAAAGTTCTTATAATAGAAGATGAAGTCAGCATAGCTGAGCTGGAAAGGGATTATTTAGAAATATCCGGCTTTGAGGTTGATATTTCAACTGATGGAAAAGAAGGACTTGAAAAAGCATTGAGTGAAGATTATGAGCTGGTATTGCTGGATTTGATGTTGCCCGGAGTGGACGGATATGAAATATGTAAGCAGATAAGGGCGATGAGAGAGATACCTATTATTATAGTCAGTGCAAAAAAGAATGATATTGACAAGATAAGAGGCCTTGGACTGGGAGCAGATGATTATATGACAAGCCATTTTCTCCAAGTGAGCTTGTGGCAAGAGTAAAAGCACATATTGGAAGATATGACAGGCTTGTTGGAGTGTCATCTTCAGATAAGGATATTATTGAAATTAGAGATTTGAGGATTGATGCAAGCTCCAGAAGGGTTTGGGGATATGGCAATGAAAAGACATTGACTGCCAAAGAATTTGATATATTATATTTTCTTGCTAAACACCCAAACAAGGTGTATTCAAAAGAAGATCTTTTTAAGGAAGTCTGGGGACTTGAGTCAATGGGAGATATATCGACAGTTACCGTTCATATCAAAAATATCAGAGAAAAAATAGAACTGAATAGCTCCAAACCTCAATTTATAGAAACTATCTGGGGAGTGGGATATAGATTTAAAGGATAAGAATAAAGGGGCCGGCACAAATGTCAGTCCCTATTTTATACTATAAAATATTCTATAAAAAATACCAAGGTACAGCATAGCAGTGCCACTTTGAAGAGATTTGCTCCAAACCATGCTGCTATAATTCCAATAATAAAGCTAATCATTGCTGATGTTTTGGACATAGTAGCATTCAATATGGCAGGAAATGTCATTACAGAGAGAGTCACATATGGGACATAGTATAAAAATGATCTTATGAATGTGTTTTTTAATTTTTTTCTTTTTTCGTATAAGTGTAAGGGGTAAAAGCCTTATCATATAGGTAACTGTAAACATAATAAAAATATAGGTCCATTTATTCATTGGTGGCTCCGTTCTTTAAGGGGAAGAATATTGCTCCAAAGGCAGATATTATAATTGTTAAAATGATGGTCTTTATCCCCTCAGATATATGGAAAAATTCAAAAGAAAAAATATAACTGAGAGTAAAGCTTGTAATAACAAGCGAAAGTATTATCCTATCGGTTTTGGCAGCGGGTATGATTATTGCAATAAACATTCCATAAAGTGCAACACTGAAAGCAGAAACTAAACGTAGAGGTAATATATTTCCGGCTATAGCGCCAAAGAATGTACCAAAAGTCCAGGCAGGTGAGGCAGAAAGCATTACACCGAAGGTATAGTACGGATTTATATCTCCCGGTCTTGCAATAGACACAGCAAAAACTTCATCTGTAAGCATATGTGCCATTATAAAGATGTGGTGAAGTGGGGTATCCTTTCGTATTCTTTGACTCATTGCAATGCTCATCAAAGATATCTAGCATTAGCTATAAGAGTAATGATGGCTATTTCCATATATGATGAAGAAATGGCTATCATTGAAAATCCTGCATATTCTCCAGCTGAGGCATTATTTAGAAAACTTGCGATAAGTCCCTGGAATGGAGATAATCCTGATTTGGTAGCCATAATACCAAGTGAAAAGGATACTGCAAAGTATCCTAAAGCTATGGGTATACCATCTCTAACACCAAGAAAGAAAATATCTTTATTTTTGTTAAATCTATATTCCATAAATGTCCTTTCAAGAAAAAGATAATGGTATTATTGTACTACAAAAGTTAAAATTCAACCAGATGTCTACAATAGAATTGTCTTTATTATAAAAAAATGGTATGATTAAGTATCTTAGATATGTTGTGAACAAAAAATGACAGATTTAGGACATAGTAAAATATATTTATAAACTACGAAAAGTATTTATTATTTCATAGTTAAGTATAAAGTCTTTGGACGATAAATGATTGGAGGGTTATATGAACAAAGGTCAAATCAATACAAATCTTGGTCAGATAAGCATAAATCCGGATGTTATTGCATTCTATGTAGGAATGCAGGCAGTTGAATGCTTTGGTATAGTGGGTATGGCAGCAGTTTCTGTTACAGATGGTATCGCAAGACTTTTAAAGAGAGACAGTCTAACAAAGGGTATAAATGTAAAGATAGAGGATAATAAGTTGATCTTAGATTTTCATATCATAGTTGCATATGGTCTAAGTATCAGTGCGATAACTCAAAATCTGATAGAAACTATTGAATATAAGGCAGAAAAATTCACTGGAATGGAAGTAAAGAAAATAAATATATTCGTAGAAGGTGTACGAATCATAGACTAAGGAGGATTTTTTGTGAATCTAGAGCAGATTGATGCACAATCACTAAGAAGTGCTTTTATAACCGGAGCAAAAAGCTTAGAGGCTAAAAAGGAGTGGATAAACGAACTGAATGTATTCCCGGTTCCTGATGGTGATACCGGTACAAATATGACAATGACCATAATGTCAGCGGCAAAGAGTTTGGCAGCGGAAGAGAGCAATGATATTGCTACTATGTGTAAGGCTATAGCACAAGGTTCATTACGTGGTGCGAGGGGAAACTCAGGTGTTATATTGTCACAGCTTTTTAGAGGTGCTGCAAAAATTTTAAAAGAAGCTCCGGCTATAGATGTATTTGAGTTGGCACTCGCTTTTGATAAAGCAAGTGAGACTGCATATAAGGCAGTAATGAAGCCTAAAGAAGGTACAATACTTACAGTAGCAAGGGCTATGGGAGAAAAAGCACTTGAGATACATGATCAACATGATGATGTTATAAGTTTTTTGGAAGCAGTATTGGCATATGGTGATGATACTTTGCAAAAAACCCCTGAAATGCTACCGGTACTAAAGAAAGCCGGAGTAGTCGACTCAGGTGGTCAGGGGCTTATGGTTATACTTCATGGTATACTTGAAGGACTTAAGGGAAATGTTATAGAACTTGGTGATGTGGTGCTCTCAAGTAAGTCTGAAAGTGTAAGCACTGCTGCAAGAGAGGATATTGACACTGCAGATATTAAGTTTGGATATTGCACAGAATTCATAATAAATTTAAACAAGGAATTTACAAATAAGGATGAAGAAGAGTTCAAGGGATTTTTGACATCAATAGGGGATTCTTTGGTATGTGTATCTGATGATGAAGTTGTGAAGGTGCATGTTCATACAAATGATCCGGGTCTTGCTATACAAAAAGGTTTGACCTTTGGTGAGCTGACAAATCTAAAGATTGACAATATGCGTGAAGAGCATAGAGAAAGAGTTATCAAGGGAGTTGATAAAATACTTGAGACTCAGAACGAGAAAAAAAGAAGATGGGAGTTATAAGCGTAAGTGCAGGAAGTGGACTCACATCTATTTTTAAGGATATAGGTGTGGATGTAGTGGTAGAAGGCGGTCAGACCATGAATCCAAGTACAGAGGATATCTTAAATGCTATTGACAATTTGAATGCAGAAACTATATATATATTGCCAAATAATAAGAATATTATATTGGCGGCTGAACAGGCGTCAAAGATAGTAGAAAACAAAAAGGTGGTAGTAATACCTACAAAGACTATACCGCAGGGTATTACTGCAATGATAAGTCTGTCTGAGGAAAGAAGTGTTGATGAAAACACAGAAAGTGCTAAGGAAGAGATTGCAAATGTAAAATCAGCACAGATTACATATGCTGTAAGAAATACTACTATAGATGATGTTGAAATACATGAAAATGATGTCATGGCATTGGGGGATGATGGAATAATAGGAGTAGATAAGAGCATAGATGGAGCAGTAGATAAGGCATTATCAAATATGGTTGATGAAACAAGCGAATTGGTAAGTCTTTATTATGGTGCTGATGTAAGCGAAGAAGATGCAAACAAGTTATGTGATGAATTGGTTAGTAAGTATCAGAATGTAGAGTTTGAACTACATAATGGTGGACAGCCGGTTTACTATTATTTCATATCTGTAGAGTAAGTGAGTGTAACTAGCTTGTCAAATCGTAGATTTGATTAGCTAGTTAAAACTTTGTAAGGAGGTCACTTGATAGATATATCTGTAAAAAATATGAAGGGTGTGGGAGCAAAAACAGCAGAATATTTGGATAAATTAGGTATAGGTACTATCAGGCAACTTCTAAAACACTATCCGATAAGATACTTAGAGTACAAGCCACCCACAAAAATTGCAGAGGTAAATAGGGACGAAGAGATAGTCATAAAGGCTACAATAAGCAAGAATATATCTCTTACCGGAAGCAATAAGAAAATAGCAACAACGAAGTTAACCGACTATATAGATGTAATAGATGTGATATGGTACAATTCACCTTATTTGAGGGCTACCTTAAAGCAGGGCGAAAGCTATGTCTTTGTAGGAAGATTTTCAAAAAGGAGTAAAAACACATTAGAGCATCCGATTGTATATACAATAGAGGAATATGAAAAGAAAATAGGCGGCTTTAAGCCGGTATATGCTCTAACAGCCGGTATAAATAACAACGCAATGGAAAAGCTTATAAAACTAAGCTTTGATTATATTGATGATAAGGATTTTGAAGAATACTTACCACAGAGTATTTTGGAAAAGTTTCTGCTTGAGAGTAGAATATTGGCTATAAGAAATATTCACAGTCCAAAGAACAAGTCAAAACTTTTTGAGGCAAAAAAGAGATTGGCTTTTGATGATTTTTTTAGATTTTTATATGGTATGAATCTTCTTAAAAATAAAAGACTAAGAATAAAATCAAAAAATATAATATCTAATGAAGTCAGATATGTGGAAGAAATAAAAGCTGTCCTGCCATTTAATTTGACAAAATCACAGGAAAATGTGATAGAGGAAATTTTAAATGATATGTCAAGTGGGATAGTTACCAATAGATTAGTACAAGGAGATGTAGGCTCGGGAAAAACAATAGTTGCACTGATTTGCTTATATCTGGCTGTAAAATCAGGATTTCAAGGTGTTGTAATGGTGCCTACTGAAGTTTTGGCAAAACAGCACTTTAAATCAATGTCTGAGATTTTAAATAAACTTGAAAATCCACCCCAAATAGGAGTATTAACAGGTTCTATGACAAAGAAAGAACATCTGATTGTCTATGAAAAAATAGAAAGAGGAGAAATAGATATTGTTATAGGTACACATGCTCTGTTAGTGGAAAATGTAAAGTTTAAAAAACTTGGATTAGTTGTGACAGATGAACAGCATAGATTTGGAGTAAGGCAAAGAAGCACTCTTTCAGATAAGGGAGAGGATGTGCATGTACTTGTAATGTCTGCGACTCCAATACCCAGAACACTTGCAATCATACTTTACGGTGATTTGGATATCTCTACAATTGAAACTAAGCCGGTGGGAAGACTTCCTATAAAAAATGCTGTAATTACAGAAGAAGACAGGGAAAAAGCCTACAAACATATATTATTAGAGATAAAAAAAGGACATCAGTCATATATAATATGTCCAATGGTTGAGGAAAGTGAAAATATAGAAGCAGAAAATGTCTTAGACTATGGTAAGAAAATTGCAGATAAATTTTCACAAAATTGTAAGGTTGAAGTGTTGCATGGGCGAATGCATCAAAAAGAAAAAGATGATATAATGTCTCGGTATTTAAATAAGGAGATAGATATCTTAGTATCTACAACAGTTATTGAAGTAGGTGTGGATGTACCAAATGCTACGGTTATTATGATTGAAAATGCTGAACGGTTTGGACTTGCAACTTTACACCAGCTTCGAGGTAGAGTCGGCAGAAGTGAATTACAATCATATGCTATCTTTGTTAGGACTTCTAATTCCAATATTGCAAAAAAGAGATTGGAAATAATAGGAAATTCAAATGATGGATTCTATATTGCATCCAGAGATTTGGTTTTACGAGGTCCGGGAGAGCTTTTCGGTTTGGCACAAAGCGGTGAACTGGATTTTGGCATTGCAGATATATACAATGATAATGATATATTTGATATGGCAAAAAAAGCTGTAGATATGATACAGTGTGGGAACATGGGAGATGAGGAAATGGAAAAGCTCGAGATAAAAATAAATAACTACATGGATTTGCATTATAAAAAGTTAGCACTTTGATAGGAGTAGTATGTCTGAGAATAAACAACAACCTAAAAAAAGAGGTAAGAAAGAGAAAAAAGGAAATAAGTTTGCCCTTGGTTTTGTATTGGTCGGTATTGTAGTAATTGTAGGCGCATATACAGTTAAGGCTAATACATATAGAACAAAGTTTTTTCCAAATACAGTAATTAACGGTATAGATGCTTCTGAGAAAACTGTAGAAGAAGTAAGACAGGTTATGTCAGATCAAATAGACAATTTTGAAAGTACAATAAAGTCAAGGGATAACAATGCTGAAATAATAAAGGGTAGTGATGTAGGTCTGGCCTTTGTAGAGGATTCCTCACTGGAGGAATTGCTAAAAGAACAAAATAGCATGGCATGGATTACCAATATGAATGATAAAGGATCTGAAGATAAATTCTTCATTTAAAGTGGATCCTGAAAAGTTTGAAACCACGGTATCAAAACTTAGAGCATTGGATGAAACTAAGTTTATTCAACCTGAAGATGCAAAGATTTCAGAGTTTGTTCAAGGCTCAGGATATTCTATAATTCCTGAGGTAGAGGGTAATGCACTTGATATTGATAAGGCTAAGGAATATATAAAGAGTCAGCTCTTGGTTTTGAACAACGATATAAATCTTGACTTTGAGGATAATGATATATATATCAGACCGGCAAAAAGGTCAGATGATCCGACTCTTAATCTTACACTCAATAATTTGAATAAGTATATATCTGCAAGGATTTCATATGAGAAGCTTAATGTATTAAATGGTGACACTATACATAAGTGGTTGACTGTGAATAATGATGGCTCTGTTAGTATATCAGATGAGGGAATATCATCATTTGTAAAGACTATAGCAAGTGCCTATAATACTTCAGGAAAGTCAAAAACTTTAAAGACTTCATATGGTCCTACAGTTACTATTACCGGAGGCACATATGGCTGGAAGGTAGATGAAGAAAAAGAAAAGGCTACTATCAGATCTCTTATAGAAGCCGGAGAAACTACAACAAGGGAACCTGAGTTTTCAAGGAAAGCGGCATCACATGGAAGTAATGACTATGGTAATTCATATGTGGAGTTAAACTTGACAGCCCAGCACTTGTTTGTAATAAAAAATGGAACTAAAGTTCTTGAAAGTGATTTCGTATCCGGAAATGTTTCAAGAAACTGGACTACACCTCCGGGTGCATTTCCACTTACATATAAAACAAGAAACGCAACTTTAAAGGGTGAGGGATATTCAACACCTGTAAGCTATTGGATGCCTTTTAACGGAGGTATAGGTTTCCATGATGCTCCATGGAGAAGTGCATTTGGTGGACAAATATATAGGACCTCAGGTTCACATGGTTGTATAAATTTACCTCCTGCCATAGCAAAACAATTATATGAATATGTGGATATAGGCTTCCCGGTATTATGTTATAATTTAGAAGCAGCACCTGCTACACCGGCTCCGGAAGAGACAACAGCTGCAGGTGAAAGCACCAGTGCCGGTACCGAAAGTACTGTAGAGGAAACTGTAGAACCTATTACAGTTGTAGGAGATGATAATAAACCTACTGTTGAAATAGGGCAGTAATAGGTGAGCAATGAGAGTTATTTCAGGAACTGCCGGAAGTTTAATATTGAAGACACCAAAGGGAGACTCTACAAGACCAACTACAGACAAGATTAAAGAAACTTTATTCAATATAATTTCAAATGAATTGTATGATGCCACTTTCCTGGATTTATTTGCAGGAAGTGGCGGAATAGGTATAGAGGCTTTAAGTAGGGGTGCAAAAGAAGCTTACTTTTGTGATATTGATAGAGAAGCTATAGAATGCATAAGACAAAATCTTATACATACTAAGTTGATAGATAGAGCTACGATTCTAAAGGGAAGCTATGAAGCAAATTTGGAAAAGCTGAAGAATCTTGACAAAAGATTCGATATTGTTTTTATTGATCCACCATATCAAAAGGGCTTTGAGGATAAATGTCTGGAGATTTTGATAAATTCCACATTGATTGATGAGCATACATTAGTTATAATTGAAGAAGATTTTAAGACTGATACAACACATTTATCAAAGGATTGGTATATAGATAAGGTCAAAGAGTATAAGTCTAATAAACACATTTTTATACATAAGCGAGGGTGACTATGGCTAAAGCTATTTATCCGGGGAGTTTTGATCCTATTACTAACGGACACATTGATATTATTGAGAGATCTGCAAAAATGTTTGACAAGGTCATTGTGGGAGTTTTGATCAACTATACTAAAGATCCGCTTTTTACACCATCTGAGAGAGTAGATATGATAAGAGGGGTAATAGGACATTTACCAAATGTTGAGGTTTTAGAATTTGACGGACTATTGGTGGATTTTGCTAAAGAACAAAATTGTAATATTTTGGTCAGAGGGCTTAGAGTTATAACTGATTTTGAATATGAATTACAGTTAGCTCAGACAAATAAAATAATTGCACCTAATTTAGAGACTGTTTTTCTTAGTACAAACTTGAAGTATTCATATCTAAGTTCAAGTATTGTAAAAGAAATAGCGGTATATAATGGTGATATCAGTCATTTTGTAAGAGAAGAGATAAGAGAAAAGATTATGGAAAGACTGACTGAAAAAGGTTTGAGGAGAGACCATGAGTAGAATTGAACAGGTAATAACAGAGATAGAGGAGTTTGTAGATAATTGTAAAACTGCTACACTATCCAATTCTATAATAAAAGTAAATAAAGAAGAACTTAAGGCGTTATTGGACGAATTGAGGCAGGAAATACCTGAAGAAGTTGCGGCATCACAAAAGATAATCAGCAATCAAGAAGATATAATGATGGCAGCTAAAAACAAGGCAGAAAAGAATTTAATGGATGCTAAGCTTGAGGCTGACAGGATAAATGAAGAAGCAAAAAGAAGAGCTGATGCTATTATACTAAGTGCAAAAAAAGAGTCTGATGTCATAATGGCGGAGGCAAATAAGCTGAAATCTCAACTTGTAAATGAGAATCAAATCATGCAAACAGCATATGAAGAATCTGATAAGATAAAACAGTATGCAAGTATGGAAGCTAATAGAATTGTATATGAGGCAGTAAATGAGGCGAACAACATAAGAAAGTCGTCTATTGCTTATGCGGATGATCTGCTTCAAAGTATTAGGGAAATAATTTCAGGTACTATGCGTGACAGCCAAAATAAATTCAACCAGTATGTGAATTCATTGCAATCATATACAGATGAAATAGATAAAAACAGAAGGGAACTTGAAGTTAGTATTGTTCCGGTAAATCCAAACACAGGGGAATAATTTCGGGGCTGTTGCTTGCAACAAGCCCTTTTTTGCGTAATAACTAATTTAATATTGAGGTATATATGATACAGGAAAAGGATTTACCAATAGTCTATAAAACTGCTATGAAAGATCTTCTAAAGGAAGATTATGATGCATATATCCGGTCTTTAGATGAAAAGCCATATGTGGGTATAAGAACAAATTTGCTGAAATTGACTCCGGAGAGACTTAAAGAAATTTTGGATAGAGATTTTATAAGTATACCATGGGTGGAGGAAGGTTTTTATTTTGAAGAAGAAAAGGGTGTACTGACAACATCAACATTAAGCGAAGATGATAAGATAAAAAGTATTTCTAAGAATCCATACTATTTTGCAGGACTTTATTATATACAGGAACCTTCGGCTATGACACCTGCAATGATGGCAGGAATAAAACCTGGAGATAAGGTTTTAGATCTTTGTGCTGCACCGGGAGGAAAATCCACACAGGCGGCATCATACCTAAAGGGTGAAGGTCTATTAGTTTCAAATGATTTTTCTGCATCCAGAGTAAAGGCATTACAAAAAAATATTGAGGTAAGTGGAATTGACAATGTTCTTATAACCAATGAAGACCCTAAGAATTTATCCAAGATATATATTGAGTATTTTGATAAAATAATAGTAGATGCCCCATGCTCAGGTGAAGGAATGTTTAGAAGAGATAGTGCAGTTTTTAAGGCGTATCTTAGCAGAGGACCAGAATTTTTTACCGGATTACAGGTCAGTATACTAAATGAGGCTGCAAAAATGTTAAAACCCGGTGGTACACTTGTTTATTCTACATGCACTTATTCTAAGATAGAGGATGAAGGAAGTTTATTGGAATTTTTAGAAATCCATAAAGAATTTTATATAGATAAAATAAAAGCTGATTATGGATTTGAAGAGTCAAGAGATCTGCCCGGCACAATAAGACTTTTTCCACATAAGATAAAAGGTGAGGGGCATTTTGTTGCAAGACTGAAAAAAGAAAACAGGGTTGTAGAGGAAAATAAAGAAAAACCAAAAAAGAAAAAAAAATCACCAAAACCGGCAGAGGAATTGGTAGAGTTTCTAAGTAAAATAAAACGAGATTGGGATTATGAAAGAATCTTTATAAATAAGAACTACGCATATTATCTTCCAAAAGATGCATTGATTGATAAAAGTCTGCACTATATAAGAACAGGACTACTTCTAGGAGAAATCAAAAAGAATAGATTTGAGCCATTTCAGGCACTTGCAATGAATATAAAGTTTGAAGAATGGGACAATCCACTTAATCTGACTGCCACAGATGAAAGAGTAATCAGATATCTAAAAGGTGAAACTATAGAGGCTGATGATGAGTACAATGGTATCAGACTTGTATGTGTGGATGGCTTTTCGCTTGGCTTTGTAAAACAAAATAAAAGAAGTTGCAAAAATAAATATTATCAAGGCTGGAGATGGATGTAATGATTGTTAGAGTTGATAAAATTCTCTCAGAATTGGGGTTTGGAAGCCGTCAGGATATAAAAAAATATGTCAAGGCCGGAAGAATAATGATAAATGAAAGTATAGTAAAAAAATCAGAAGAAAAGCTTAATAGTGAAAAAGATATACTGTATTTTGATAAAAAAGTTGTGGAGATTGAAGAATTTGAGACATATGTTTTATATAAACCTTCAGGCTTTGTTTGTGCTACAAATGACAATGTACACAGAACTGTTATGGAACTTATAGACTCAAAAAGAAAGAATATAGTACCGGTTGGAAGGCTTGATTTGGATACAGAGGGCATATTAATACTGACAAATGATGGAAATCTAAACCATAGATTGGTTTCACCAGCTTCACATGTGGATAAAACTTATTATGCAATCTTTGATGGAAAAATTGTAGACAATGCTATAGAAAAGACAAATATTGGCCTGGATATAGGTGAGGGCGAAGTATCTAAACCTGCAAAGCTTGAGATTATATCAGAAAATGAGTTAATACTTACAATACATGAGGGTAAATTTCACCAGGTAAAGAGAATGGTAAAAGCATTGGGAGCTGAGGTGACATATCTAAAAAGAATTGCTTTTGGTGGATTGAGATTGGATGATTTAAAGCTTGAAAAGGGACAGAGTAGAAAATTAACAGAAAACGAATTGGAAATATTAAAGTAATAAAAAGATATAGGTAGGATATGATAAAAAATATAGAGGCATGTATATTCGATCTGGATGGCACATTAGTAGACTCTATGTGGATGTGGCCTGAAATTGACAGAGAATATTTAGGAAGATTTGGAATAGAATATGATGACAATTTAAAAAATGAAATAGATGGAATAAGTTTTCATGAAACTGCGGTCTATTTCAAAAATAAATTTGATATAGATGACAGTATAGAAGAAATCTGTAAGGATTGGGAGAATATGGCACTTGATAAGTATAAGTATGAAGTGAAGGAAAAGCCCGGTTGTGTAAGATTTTTAGAACATCTAAAGTCAAAAGGTATTACAATGGGTATTGCCACAAGTAATAATAGAACTATGGTGGAAGCAGTTCTCGGATCTTTAAATATGAGACATTATTTTGATGCTATTATTACATCTGATGAAGTAAAAAAAGGTAAGCCGGCACCGGATATTTATCTACAAGCTGCAAAAGAACTTGGAGTTATGCCACATAAATGTCTTGTATTTGAGGATGTAGTGGCAGGTATAAAAGCCGGAAAGTCGGCAGGAATGAAGGTATGTGCCATTGAAGATGATTTTTCAAGAGAAGTTAGGCAAAAGAAAAAGGAGTTGTCAGACTATTATATAGACGACTATAGGGAATTGCTATGATAAAGAGAAAAGGGGAGTATGGGTATAGAAAATATTTTAAAATAAAGAATGGAATAATGATAGGATTCTTTATTTTTATTATTCTTTTACTCTTTATAGCTTCAAAGAACACTAAGGTAGAGGTTTCAAGGATTCTATTGGTGTCTTCAATACTTATGGTACTGCCCATGGCAAATCTTTTAGCACCATTTTTGGTAGTATTTAAGTATAACTCTATTGAGTACGACAGAGTAAAAGACTTTTTGGGAGATAAACATTTTCTGTTTGATATAATTCTTACTATGAAGGAGCAGGTAATGCCCTTAGATATTATATATATCGAAGATGAAAAAATATTTGCACTGCTTTCAAATAAGGCAAATAAAAAGAAGACAGAAGATTTTATTAAAGAGAGAATGAAAATAGGTGGCATAAATGTTACAGCAAAGGTCTGTGATAATTTCAATGAGTTGAGTAAATTTATTCAAGCTACCAAACAGGATGATAAAAATTTGGAAGAGATTAGGGCAATCTTAAAAAGCCTTTCAGTATAATGATTGAAATAATTGTTGGTAAAAATGAAGCAGGTCAAAGACTTGATAGAGTTTTGGAGAAGATATTTGTAAATGCAAATACCGGATTTATATTCAAAATGCTTAGAAAAAAGAATATAACACTGAATGATAAAAAAAGGCTGACGGTAAGGAAAGACTAGTAATCGACTCAAGTATCAAGCTTTGGTTTTCTGATGAGAGTTTTAAGAAGCTCTCGGGGAAGATAATATATGATTCTAAAAAAGATAAATCTGAAAAAAATAAAAAAGACATAGATACTTTTAAGTCCTATATAGTATATGAGGATGAAAATACTATTATCTTGAATAAGCCGTCAGGGGTTTTGTCTCAAAAATCAAGTTTTAAAGATGTATCTATAAATGATCTTTTACTGGAGTATTTGGACTTTGATGAAGGGAAATTAAATACATTCAAGCCGTCAATTTGTAACAGACTGGATAGAAATACTTCAGGCTTGATGGTATGTGGAAAAACTTTAGAGGGGTTAAGAGTAAATAATGAACTTATAAAAACAAAGGCTGTCAGTAAGTTTTATTTGGCTTTGGTAAGTGGAAGAGTAAAGACAGCAGGAAGTATATCGGGTTGGCTTTATAAGGATGAAAATAGTAATCAAGTTACTATAAAAGATAAGGACTTTGATGGTGCTGATTTTATACAGACTGAATATGAAGTTTTGGAGTATTTTGAGGATTGTACATTGTTATTGGTCAAGCTGATTACAGGAAAGACACATCAGATAAGGGCACATTTATCTTCTATAGACCATCCTATAATAGGAGACTTCAAATATGGAGATACAAAAATAAATGAAAAATTTAAAAGAAAATATGGTATAAAATCTCAACTTTTACATTCATACAGACTGGTATATCCGGATAATAATTCCTCAGAAACAGATACATTTAAGGCGTTAAGGGGAAAAATGTTTTGAGGCGGAATATAATAACGATTTTAGAAGGGTGATAGGTGATGGGTACTTGGAAAACAAGAGGTCTTAGAGGTTCCACATTGGAAGAGTACATAAACTATTCCAATGAAAAGTACAGAGAAGCTGGACTTGCACTTATTCAAAAGATACCGACACCTATAACTCCTATTGAGATTGATAAGAGTACAAGACATATTACATTGGCATATTTTGATAAGAAGTCAACAGTTGACTATATTGGTGTCATACAGGGTATACCTGTATGCTTTGACGCTAAGGAATGTGCGAGTACAAGTTTTTCTTTGGCAAATGTGCATGAACATCAGTTTACATTCATGCAAGAATTTGAAAATCAGGGTGGAATTGCTTTTCTGATTATATTTTTTAAATCTTTAGATAAGATAATATATGTACCGCTAAAGGATCTGAAGTTGTTCTTTGACAGAATGAATAGTGGTGGTAAAAAAAGTTTTAAATTTGATGAGCTTAATGAAGAATATATAATACCCAAAAAGGGAGATATCATAGTACATTATTTAGAGAGCCTTAGCTTATATCTTAGTAAGGATTCGTGATTATAAATTGATATGAAAGGAGACATAAATGAAACATACTGATGCAAGAATTTACAGTGGAAAGACAAATTTTGGATGGAGCGATTTGAATTTGAACAGCGATGGATTGCTACCTATCATAGTGCAGGATTTTATTGATCATACAGTTTTGATGTATGGTTATATGAATAAGGATGCATGGGAGAAAACCTTATCTACAGGGCTTTTGACCTATTTTTCAAAGTCTCATAACAGGTCACTTGTAAAAGGGAAAAAGGCCGGAAATTTTCAATATATCAGAGAATTATTTTTAAATTTTGATAGAAATGCACTTTTAGCAAAGGTCTATCAGATTGGTAGAGTGTGTGATAATGATTTAAAGAGCTGCTTTCACAATGCAATAGAGGAAGTATAATGATGAATTATGCATTACTGATTGTTTCAAGTATTATTTTACTTTGTATAGCATTAAACTTCATATCAAGCAAAATAGGAGTACCAATGCTTCTGGCTTTTATTCTTCTTGGTATGGTATTTGGCTCAGATGGAATATTTAAAATTAGATTTGATGATTTTAGACTGGCAGAAACATTATGTTCGTTTGCACTTATTTTTATAATGTTTTATGGTGGATTCGGAACGAATATAAAGGAAGCCAGACCGGTACTGTTAAAGGCAGGTCTACTATCAAGTGTGGGAGTTGTACTTACTTCTATGTTTGTGGCTGTATTTGCATATTTTGTAATGAAATTTTCTTGGATCAACAGTGTACTTATCGGTGCAGTTATCTCATCTACAGATGCTGCAAGTGTATTCTCAATACTTAGAGATAGACATTTGAATTTAAAATATAATACTGCTTCCATCCTTGAAGTGGAGAGTGGAAGTAATGATCCATTTGCATATATGCTAACTATGATAGCTGTAAGTATGATTACTGGAAGTGTAACAGCATTAAGTATTATAAAAATGCTTTTTTTACAGCTTTTTTTGGGAGTAACACTGGGTATAATAATTGCAATATTTTTTAGATATATAATAAATCATTTTATTATACATACTCCGGGATTTACTATGGTACTGGTGATAGCAGTTGCATTGCTGTCGTATTCGTTACCGAATGTACTTGGAGGTAACGGATATTTGAGTGTATATATAACCGGTATTATACTTGGAAATTCCGATATCAGGGGAAAAAAGGAACTGGTACCTTTTTTTGATGGAATAACAGGAATAATGCAGATTTTGATTTTCTTTTTGCTTGGACTTTTATCAAATCCGTCAAGTCTTTTATTTGTAGTAGGAACCGGTTTTGTCTTAGCATGTTTTATTACTTTTATTGTAAGACCTTTGGCTATAATATTGATTATGAAGCCGTTTAAGGCGACTTGGAATCAGATATTTCTGGTTTCCTGGGCAGGATTTAGAGGAGCTTCATCAATAGTTTTTGCTATAACTGCATTATTAAATACAAATGCGAATTATGATATATTCAATAATGTATTTTTCATAGTTTTGTTCTCAATACTATTACAGGGGAGTTTGCTTCCTTTTATAGCTAAAAAAATAGATATGATTGACGCAAGCTATGATGTTATGAAGACCTTCTCAGATTATAGTGGAGATGAGATACCGATAGAGTTTATACAATTAATTGTAAGTGAAAATCAGGATTGGTGTGGCAAGAGTATTAGTGATTTGAATCTACCACCAAATACATTGATCGTATTGGTAAAAAGAGAAGGTGAAGATATAGTTCCAAATGGACAAACTGTTTTGGAATGTGGTGATACTATAGTACTTGCTGCAAAATCTATAGACTTTGAAGAGTATTATCATATGACTGAGTTGGTCCTAACTAAGAAGATGCTCTCAAAGGGTTCGACTCTATCAAAGCTTTCAGGGGAGCTGGATGCATTGGTAATGCTTATAATAAGAGGTGATGAATTTATTATACCAAATGGTGAAACAGAATTGCTTGAGGGAGATACTTTGGTTTTAAACAACGGACCGATATAAAAAAACGACTATAATCCACAAGGGTTATAGTCGCTTTGTTTTATACAATACTTTTTATCAAACCGAATGAAATAATCATCATTATAATACTTGCCATTAACATTCCAAGTAATATAGCAAAGAATGCCTTCTTTCTATCCATCTCAAGAAATGCAGCTATGATAGAACCGGTCCATGCACCGGTGCCGGGAAGAGGTATGCCTACAAACAGGACAAGACCCCAAAAGCCGTACTTTTCTATAGAGTCTTTGTTTTTCATTATTTTCTTATGCAAAAATGAATGAATTTTGTTAAAAATTTTGAATCTTGATTTTTCCATAGCTTTTAATATCTTGTTCATCAAAAGCAATATAAATGGAACCGGTATAATATTTCCTATGATCGCTATGAGATAGCTTTCAATAGGTGTAAGACCAAGTAGAGATGCTGCTATAAGTCCGCCTCTAAGTTCCAAAATAGGAAGCATTGATATTATAAATACGATCAGTTGCTTTCCAAAACTTAATGAGAGAAGTCCCCCCATCATGTTAATAAGTGATTTTGCTAATTTTTCAGCCATAAAATACCTTTCATTATTTAAACAATATGTTTATAATCAAATATTAAAATTTACTAATTTTATAGTAATTTAGATTGTAACAGATTGAGGAATTACAATCAAGGTGATAATATATTAGGATATGGAGGTATATTATGGAAACATTAAAAGGGGCATTATGTTTGGAAGGCGGTTCTCTTAGAGGACTTTTTACTGCCGGAGTTTTAGATGCGTTTTTGGATAATGATTTGTATATAGAGTATGTAAACGGAGTCTCCGCAGGATCTATGAATGGAATGAACTATATTTCAAGACAGTCAGGCAGGTCAAAAAGGATAAATATTAAATACTTGCATGACAAAAGATATATCAGCTATAAAACTATGTTTAAGTCCAGACAGATATTCAATTTTGATTTTTTATTTGAAGAAATATCCAATAATCTTGATCCCTTTGACTGGGATACTTTCAAAGAAGTAAATCAAAAATATGAGGTTGTCGCAACTGATGTAAAGAGTGGAGAGAGCAAATATTTTGATAGGGATACTTGTAGTGATATTATATCAGCTGTAAAAGCTTCAGCATCTATACCGATAATGTCAAAAATGATAGATGTTGAAGGAAGAAAGTATTTGGATGGCGGTATTTCAACATCTATTGCATATAAAAGAGCGTTTGAACTTGGCTATGATAGGGCGATAGTAGTACTGACAAGAGAGGACGGCTATAGAAAAAAAACTGTAAGTAAGATAAATGAAAGACTCTACAAAAGGTACTTTGAGCCATTGCCAAATCTTATAGAAAGCTGATGACTGTGCCTCAAAGATATAATATGATGCAAGAAGAGATGGATGAATTAGAAAAAGAGGGAAGGCTCTTAATAATCAGACCGCAAAAGAAGGTTACTGTACAAAGACTTGAAAAAAGCATTGCAAAGTTGGAAAGTCTATATAATGAGGGTTATGAAGAGGGAGTGAAAAATATTGAAAAGATAAAAGACTTTATTGCTTTAAAGTTTTAAGGTTTAAAGTCTTGACGTGATAATTCACTTATAGTATAATCCATTGCATAATAATTTGTTTGGGAAGGAAAATATTATGAAAAGAAGAATTTTGGGAATAGTAATGGCTATGTTGCTTGGTACAAGTCTTATGGCATGTGGTTCAAAGGCTGATAATGCGAATAGTAGTGAAAGTAAAACAGAGGCTTCATCAGAGGCAAGTGCAAATGCAAAGAAGGTAGGTATACTACAGTATGTACAGCATCCGGCACTTGACAAGGCAAACGAGGGATTTGTAGCAGCACTCAATGGGGCAGGCGTTGATGTAGCTATAGAGCAGCAGAATGCAGGAGGAGAGCAGTCAGCTGCACAAACGATAGCAAATAAGCTTGTAAATGACAAGAAAGATTTGATTTTGGCAATAGCTACACCGGCTGCACAGGCTGTGGCAGGTGTTACATCAGATATTCCTGTAGTTATAACCGCAGTTACAGATCCGGCAGCTTCCGGTCTTGTTGAGAGCAATGATGCACCGGGTGGAAATGTTACAGGAAGTTCAGATCTTACTCCGGTAGCAGACCAGATTGAACTTTTGACAAAACTTTTACCCAAAGCAAAGACTGTAGGTATTCTATATTGTACAGCTGAGGCTAATTCAAAGTTGCAGGCAGATATGGCTACGGCAGCACTTAAGGAAAAGGGCTTAAATGGTGTAGAGTACACAGTGTCAAGTTCAAATGAGATACAAACAGTGGTAGAGTCAATGGTTGGAAAAGTAGATGCTATATATGTACCTACCGACAATGTTATTGCAGCCGGTATGACAACTGTTGCAATGATTGCAACTACTGAACATAAGATTCCTATAATAGGAGCTGAGGCAGCCCATGTAGAGAATGGTGCTTTAGCAACTTATGGTATTGACTACTTTGAGGTTGGAAAACTTGCAGGAGAGCAGGCGGTTGAGATATTAAATGGTAAGTCTCCGGCAGATATTCCGATAGCTTATTTACCAAAGGACAGATGCAAGCTTACAATAAACGAAGAGGTAGCAAGTGAACTTGGAATAGATACATCAAATATTTCAATGGATTAGTTTTGTCATAAACCTTTTTAAATAAAGATTAATAAGGCCGGTATATGCCGGTTTTATTAGTCTGTTTCTATTTATAGGTAATATATTTCACATTGCAGATATTTTAGATATATTATAAAATAGTGACAACTTAATAGATAAAATAATAGAATACATATGGAGGTATGAATGTTTACAGCACTATTAGGTGCCATCTCTCAAGGTATACTTTGGGGAGTAATGGTTCTTGGGGTATATATTACCTATAAATTACTGGATATAGCAGATTTGACAGCAGACGGAAGCTTTGCTTTTGGTGGTTGTGTATGTGCAGTAATGATTGTAAATTTTGGTATGAATCCTTTACTTGCACTTGTTTTTGCAACTTTTGCAGGAATGCTTGCCGGTTTTGTTACAGGAGCATTACATACTATATTTGAAATACCTGCAATACTTGCAGGTATATTGACACAGATTTCTCTTTGGTCTATCAATCTTAGAGTAATGGGAAAGAGTAATATACCGCTTTTAAAGACAGGTACTATTTTTTCATGGCTTACATCTGCCACAGGTATCAGTAATGCAATAGCCGGAGTTATTCTGGGTGGAATCATTATAGTATTAATCATTCTTATTTTATATTGGTTCTTTGGTACAGAGCTTGGATCAGCACTTAGAGCTACAGGAAATAATGAAGCTATGATAAGAGCATTAGGCGTAAATACCGGACATGCTAAGCTTTTGGCTTTGGTAATAAGCAATGGTCTTATCGGACTTTCAGGAGGTCTTATAGTACAGAGCCAAAGTATGCAGATATCAATGCCGGAACCGGTGCTATAGTAATAGGGCTTGCTGCAATAGTTATAGGTGAGGTGATACTTGGCAGAGTAATATCATTTTGGATGAAGTTACTTGCCGCAGTAGTAGGATCGGTAGTATATTTTGTTATAAGAGGTATTGTATTGCAGCTTGGTATGGATGCAAATGATATGAAGATGCTTTCAGCTATAATAGTGGCTCTGGCATTGGCAGTACCTGTAATGAGTGCAAAAATAAGGGCAAGAAGAGCCTATTCACCGAAGGGAGAATAAGATGTTAGAGATTATAAATGTCAGTAAAACCTTCAATGCAGGTACAATAAATGAAAAAAAAGCTTTGAACAAGCTGTCACTTAACTTAAATTCGGGAGATTTTGTAACAATAATCGGAGGAAATGGTGCAGGTAAGTCTACAATGCTAAATATGATTGCCGGTGTATATCCTATTGACGGAGGGAGAATTCTAATAGACGGAATAGATATATCCGGAATGCCTGAGCATAAGAGGGCAAAGTATATCGGAAGGGTTTTCCAAGATCCTATGATGGGAACCAGTGCAGGAATGCAAATAGATGAGAATTTGGCACTTGCTTTTAGAAGAGGAGACAAAAGAGGATTGTCCTGGGGAATAAAAAGATCTGAGAAAGAGCTTTATAAAGAAATACTTGCAAAGCTCGGACTTGGACTTCAGACCAGAATGACTTCTAAGGTAGGACTTTTATCAGGAGGACAAAGACAGGCACTTACTCTTTTGATGGCAACACTTAAAAAGCCGAAGCTCTTACTCTTAGATGAGCATACAGCAGCACTTGATCCACAAACTGCAAAAACAGTTTTGGATCTTACAAAACAAATAGTTGATGAGCAAAAGCTTACTGCAATGATGGTTACTCATAATATGAAGGATGCACTAAATATAGGTAACAGACTTATAATGATGCATTCAGGTAGAGTGATATATGATGTAAGCGGAGAAGAAAAGAAAAAACTTAATGTGGAAGATCTTTTAAGAAAATTTGAAGAGGCAAGTGGTGGAGAATTTGCCAATGACAGAATGATGCTGGCTAACTAGGATATAAAGGAGGGGACTATGGATAAGAAACTTATTATTACCATAAACAGGGAATATGGAAGCGGTGGAAGAATAATAGGACAGAAATTGTCTGAGAGACTTGATATACCATATTATGATGATGAAATAATAAAAATGGCATCTGAACATTCAGCTGTAGGAGAGCAATATTTCAGAATGAATGATGAGAGACCCGGGAATAATATATTACAAGAATAATTGGTGGGTTGAAAAATGCAACTAATAAGCCATCTATAGGAGATGATATAGTTTCACCGGACAATCTTTTTAGATTTGAAAGCGAAGTTATCAGAGAATTAGCAGCAACTGAATCCTGTATATTGATTGGAAGATGCTCTGATTTTGTATTAAGTTCAGCAGGAGAAGAGGATTTTATATCACTTTTTGTGTATGCTGACCTTTCAAAGAAAGTTGACAGAGTTATGGAAGTGGACGGTGTGGATGCCAAAGAGGCACTTAGACGAGTACAGAGAAATAACAGAATTAGGAAAGAGTATTATAAATATTATACCGGTGAGGAGTGGGATGATATGACACATTATGATTTGCCACTCAATACATCAAAGCTTTCACTTGAACAGGGTGTAGATTTGATAATGGAATATTTAAGAATTAGAGGTAATTTATAACATGAGAGATAGTCATAGTGATAACTTTTTGGCACAGGAATTTGGTAAGAGTCAAAATTATAATGAAATAAAGAATGGACTCTTTAGTGAATTTAATGTTAAAAAGGGACTTAGAAATGAAGATGGTACAGGAGTAAGGGTAGGACTTACAAAGGTATCTGATGTAGTAGGCTATGATATAATAGACGGTGTAAAAACCAATGTTGACGGTAAGCTTTACTATAGAGGCTACAGCTTGAACGATTTGGTAAATGGTAGTGCGAAATCTACCAGAGGATACGAGGAGGCTATGTTCTTACTCTTATTTGGATTTTTGCCAAATAAGATGGAGCTTGACAGCTTCTCAAAGGTATTTAGAAGTATGTATGTTTTGCCAAATAATTTCTTTGAAAGCGTACTTCTTAGAAATCCGGGAAAGAATCTGATGAATGTACTTCAAAATGCTGTATTAACTTTATACAATTATGATGATGAACCTGACAATGTGGATGTTTACTCAACTTTGGTAAAGGGGCTTAGAATATCAGCATTTTTGCCGGTAATTATGTGCTATGCATATCAGGCAAAGAGACATTATTTCTATAATGACAGCCTTATAATACATTATCCGGATGAGAAGCTTTCTATGGCGGAAAATATATTACAGATGCTTAGAGTAGACAAAAAGTTTTCAAAAAATGAGGCTGCACTGCTAGATACAATACTTGTCTTGCATGCAGACCATGGTGGCGGTAATAACTCAACATTTACAAATGTAGTAGTTTCATCTACAGGTACGGATATCTATTCTACAATAGCAGCTTCAATAGGTTCACTAAAGGGACCTAAGCATGGAGGTGCAAATATATCAGTTGTACAGATGATGAAGGCAATAAAGGATGAAATCGGCATAACTACTGATGAGAAGAAGATAAGAAATGTTGTAAACAGATTGTTGGATAAAGATTTCTTTGATTGTAGCGGACTCATATATGGATTTGGACATGCGGTTTATACTATAACTGATCCTAGAGCAGAGCTTTTAAGAGAGTATTGTGAGACAGTTGCAAAGGATAAGGATAGAATGGATGAATACCATTTCTATGAAGAGTTTGAAAAGACTGTAAAGAAAGTGGTTTTTGAAAGGAAGGGAACTACTATTTCTTCAAATGTAGATTTGTATTCTGGTTTTGCCTACAATATGCTTGGTATACCTGAGGATCTATATACACCGCTATTTGTTATTGCAAGAAATATAGGCTGGGTTGCACATAATGTGGAGAACAAGCTTTATGACGGTAGAATAATGAGACCTGCAACAAAGTATGTAGGTGAATTAAGAGATTACACACCATTTAAAGACAGGTAAAAGGTTTATTACTAATTCAATAATTAAATAAAAATATATGGATAAAACAAATCGTAGCCAATACAGCGAGAGACTGGCTAAAGAAAAAGAAACCAATGCTTTTTACAGATTTAAATGATGGCGAGGACATAGCATTCGAGGAGCAAATTGAGGAGAATATACCTGGAATAGAGGACTTTAGCACTATAAATGACCTGACAATATAATAGGCGTGAAAAATGATTCATCATTTTTCACGCCTATTTAGTTATTTCTTATCTGTATTACTCTCTAAGATATCCTCTATTTTTTGTGCCAAATCTTTTTTATCCTCATCTGAGTCCATCTCATAGAATTCTACTTCTATATCTGAACCTTCATCAGCTTCTTTTTTGGATTTTTTATCAAACTTTTCTTTAGCTTTTTCTATAATAGGACCGGCAGCTTTCTTAGCCTTGTCCACTACAGGGTCAACACTTGACTTAGCCTTATCAAATAAAGGTTTGGCATTATCCTTTGCCACATCACCTGCCGCAGATACATTATCAGTTATAATACTTGCAACATCCTTTATCATTTCCTTAGCTGCACTGGCCATACCCTTGGCACTGTTAGCTGTATCCTTGGCAGCTGTAACAAACTCATCAGTGGTAGATCTTAATTCGGTATATTTTCTGTCTGAAGCTGTTTCACCAAGTTCAGCATCAAATTCACCAAAATCTCCCTCCAATTCTCTTTGATATTCTTTATACTTGAGTATATATGACACTCCTGCTACTGCGGCACCTGCAACAGTTGCTAAAAACATTAATTTTTTTAATCCTGCCATAATAACCTCCTTTACAATTATAGTAATTACAGTGTAATATCTATTTATAAAAAGTACAAGCATTATTTGGAGTGTTTATGAAAAAAATAATATATTTATGGTGCTATATAATAGGATTTATTATAATTGCATATATTCAGGGACTATATGTAAATCTTGGGGTGGTAAATACAAAGGACTTTTTTTTGAATAAGTCATATTTTGTTTTGGTTACATTTGTTCTTGGAATAATCATTATTTCAGGAATATATTTGAGTATGACAGGATTTAGCATAATAAAGATATATCCTATAGTGATGATCATTTTGGGATGTGCATATATGTATGTATTTCCTGCTATGTCAGCCTATGATGAGATAGCACATTTTATTTCAGCTTATAAAATATCAAATAATCTTTTGGGAGAGCAGGCAACTGTTAAAGATGGACATGTGATAATAAGAGCAAGAGATTTATGGCTTGAGGATGTAAATGGTGATTATACTTTTGATGAAATTAAAAGTATGGAAGAGGGAGTTTTAATACCGGAGGAAGGAAGTTATGGTAAAATTATTTCAAGTAAACTTGAAGAAACATCTTATAAAGTTTTTTACGGAGAGGGGAATATTCGCAGCAGTAATAATTATATTAGTTTTAATGGAAAAGATTACGAAAAAGCCCAGTCGTTACATTCACCTGTAAATACAATACCGACTGTATATCTCGTGCCTGCAATAGGTATAACATTGGCAAGGACATTGAATCTTGGCAGTACAGGATTGGTACTTTTTGGTAGAATGGCAAATCTGATTTTATTTATTGTGTTTTGTACATTGGGAATGTATTTTTTACCAAAATGTAAAGAGTTTATATTTCTTATCAGCCTTCTACCTACGACATTGGAATTGGCGGCATCATATTCATATGATGCAATTATGATTTCAAGCCTGATTTTTTTTGTAGCATATGTATTTTACCTCGCACATAAAAAAAGTACCTTTGATATAAAGGATCTAATTATAGTATCTCTTATTTCAGGATTGATTTTGCCATGCAAGATAGTGTATTTTCCATTGCTATTATTACTTTTTGCAATACCAATATATAAGTTTAAATTTAAGGGAAGAAGCAATACAAAAATAGAAAAAGAGAATATAATATTTTTCCTTATTAGTGCAGTAGTGGTACTCTTGTCATGGGTATTTGCAATGTATCTTGTAAATCGTACTGCAGTAGTAGGATATTCTACAAGTAATACCGCAAGTCTTGAGTGGGCAGGAGAGGAAAGTTATACAATAAGTTATTTATTACAAAATAAATTTAAGGCAATAAAAATATTTTATAATACAATGATTTTGCAGCTTGAGTATTATCATCAGACGATGTTTGGACTTTACTTAGGACATGCAGATATAGTAGTAGGAATACCTTATATCGGATTTTTGATGCTAAATATTGCAATGGTTTTTGCTATTTTTGGGAATGGTAAAGAAACAATGCTTACTAAAAAAGAAAAGATACTATCAGCTGTAAGTATTGCATTTGTAGTCTTTCTTGTGCTTTTATCAATGCTGATAGCATGGACACCTATAAGTTCAGAATTTATTGAGGGAGTAAATGGAAGATATTTTATACCGATATTGTTGCCAATACTTTTGATATTGAAAAAAATAATCATATAATAATAAGGGAAGGTACAAAGAGAAATATAATATTTTTGTTCATATTTATAAGTGGAATATCATTATTAAAAATATTTAGTACCGTATGTATAAGACTCTAAATTTGTATTTACTCAGTAAATAAAAAAACTGTAAAAAAAAATTAACAAAAGTTTTTGTCAGATAGGTTATAATATCAAAAGAAGGAGGCGACATGAAGAGAAAAAATTTAATAAAACTTGCATCTGCATTTGCTATAGTGACGATGCTTGGCTTTGGCATACATGGAAAGGCATATGCCCTTGGTGCAACATCAAGCATTGATTCAGTTGTAATCAGTGAGAATAAATCAACAGTTGATATTACTATGAATAATTCAGGTGATATGTCAGGTACTGACGGAAATTTCTATCTGTTTGAATTACAGCCATATGAGGATGGAATAGGAAATAGAACAGATTATCTTGAAAAGGTAAGTTCAGGAAATGTAACTAAGTCTTATCAGTTGAATAAGGGTAGTGAAAACAGCAGACTATACAATAGCTATGTTGTAGCAGTGTTTGATGGAAGTAAGTATGTTGAAGTAAGTTCTTTAAAGTACATTACAAATCCGGAGGCTGTAGCTGCTAATAAAGATGCATATAAGACACAGGCATCAAAGAAGGGTTTACAAATAGAGCTAAATATGCTTGATGATGCATTCAATCTGGGAGTAAAGCATGCATCTACCAATATTGCTTTTAATCAAATCCTGGGTGAGGGTATTGACTACAACTATAATGGAAAAACATATCATTTCAATAAAGCTGTTATTGAAGGGTATGATAAGACAATAAGTGCATTTTCAGGAAAGGATATGACTGTTACAGCTATTATTTTAAATGGCTATAATGAGGCACATCCTGAACTTATGTACCACAATATGCCAAGAAGAGATAGTATTTTTTACTATATGTTCAATGCATCTTCAAAAGAGGGTGCGGAGACTACAGAAGCCATAGCTTCTTTCCTTGCAGAACGATACAATGGAAAAAATACAAGCTATGGTAAGGTATCTAACTGGATAATTGGAAATGAGATTAATAACCAGCAGTGGAATTATGTTGGTGATATGGATGTAAGAAGTTATACCAGAAGATATGAGAAAGCATTTAGAATTTTCTACAATGCAATCAAATCAACATCTTCTACAGATAGAGTGTTCTATTCACTTGATTATAACTGGAATAATGAGATAAATAATAAGAACAAGTATGGTGGAAAGCAGATTGTGGATCATTTCAATTCTTTAGTACTTGAGCATGGTGATATTGACTGGGGGCTTGCATATCATCCATATCCGGCACCTATGACAGATCCTGAGTTCTGGGATGATGCAGCTAAGACAGGATGGATAAATGACAGCTTTGAATCACCTGTAATTAACTTTGCAAATTTGAATAAGCTTACAGACTATTTTGCACAGGATGCACTCAAAAAGCATGACGGTTCGGTAAGACATATAATGCTTACTGAGGAAGGTTTTACTGCTACGAATCCTACCAGAGGAAATCTGGAGAATGAGCAGGCAGCAGCATTTGCATATTCATATTATCTTGTAGATTCAAATCCTTATATAGAGGCATATATACTCAGCCGTCAGGTGGATGCACCACTTGAAGTAAGACAGGGATTATCTTTTGGCCTTTGGACTTGCAGTATGAATGTGGGTGATCATATTCAGGCTATATCAAAGAGAAAGCTATGGACAGTATTTAGATATATTGATAAATCTAAGCATACTCTTGACAATACCGACTTTGCAAAGAGCATCTTAGGCATAAGCAAGTGGCAGGAGCTGATACCTAACTTTAGATGGACTGCACAGGAGAACAGAAGATAGTTTTTAATTAAATCTATGAAAAAGAGAAATCTTTTTCATAGATTTTTTTAATATTTCGGTGTTAATGCAATAATGCTGGTTTCGTGTTATAATAAAAGGCATTGTTATAGAATAAAATAAAATATCAAATATGGAGCCACTATGAAACATACATTTGTTATTTGTGCATATAAGGAATCACAATTCTTAGAGGACTGTATAAGATCTTTGAGAGCACAGATTGTAAAATCTGATATAAAAATTGCAACCTCTACACCAAATGAGTATATATATAATATTGCAAAAAAGTATAATATTGAGGTTTTTGTAAATAATCTTGAGAAATCGGAAGAAATATCAAATATTGGAAATGACTGGCAGTTTGCCTATAATATTGCAGAAACGGAACTGGTGACTATTGCTCACCAGGATGATATTTATTTGAAAAATTATACAAGAGATTTATTAAAGTATAAGAAAAAGTATCCTGATATGATATTGTTCACAACATCTTCAATTACATTAAAAAATGGTAAGATAAAGATGCTTGGTAAGGTTGAAATTATAAAGAAAATACTTAGACTACCAATTAGATGCAATGAACTGAATAGTTTAAGCATCGTAAAAAGGCTGGCAATTACATTTGGGAATCCTATAATAGCACCAAGTTGTGCATATGATAAGAGATTATGTCCAAAGGATCTTTTCCTCTCAAAGTTTCAGTTTGCACTGGATTGGGAATGTATTCTTAGACTGGCACAAATGGAGGGGAGATTTGTTATGTCAGAAACGCCGGGTATTTGCTATAGAATACATGATGAGGCAACAACTAAAAAAAGTATAATGGATAATTCAAGGCAGAGAGAGGAAAGTATAATGTTTGATAAGCTATTGCCAAAACCGATTGCAAGCATTTATAAGAAGCTTTATCAAAATTCATACAAGGCTTATTTTTAGGGGGAAATATGGCACTGATTAAAATTGAAGAAAAGTATGAATATCTGAAAGATGTGCTGTTCTCAATACTTATATTATGCATTTCAATAGTTGTGAATGCAGGAATAAGTATCAAAGGATTGTATCAGGACGATATTCTTATGTGGTCTACAAGAAGAGGTGTTGGATTTATTAAATATGTCTTTCCTGATGAAATGAGAAAGTTCAGACCTGTATACTGGATTGTAGCCTGGATATATCAGGGGATTTTAAATAATAATCTTATTTTGATTGTACCTATAAATATACTTATAGGTGCCGGTATTGCAATAGCTGTGTATTTTTTTGCAAAACGCCTTGCCAAATCAAAGGAAATAGCCTTTGTTTTGGCAGCAATGTTTGCAGTATCAAGATTTTCGTACTATAATATCGGACAATTTCTTGGTGTAATGGAGGCTATGGCATTAATATTTGCATTGGCAATGCTATATTTTTTGTATGGATATATCAATGGCAAAAATGATATGAATTTCTATTATGCCTGTATAGTATATTTTATAAACTGTTTTACGCATGAAAGATTTATAGTATTGTTTCCAATGCTATTGTTTGCAGTAATAGTAAAAGAAGGAAGAAGAATTTTTGAATGCGGCTATATCAATAGCTACATTTATTTTAATAATCTATATAAGATTTATGGCTTTAAAAATCATTTGTTCCGGAAGGTACAGGCGGTTCAAAGGTAAGTGAGACCTTCAAAAATATCTAATTTGATTTTTTTCGTTAAAAAAACTGAGATATTATATATTTTAGGAATAAATACAGGTCCGGAGTACTTATGTGGTATAAAAATTTTTAGATGCTAATATTATTGTAAGAGTTATTATTGTAATCAGCATAATTGCACTTATAGGATTTTTTTAGCTAAATTTACATATTCATTGATTATGAATAGTGAAAAAAATTGAACCTTATTTGGATAAAAAAATACTTTATTATTTTTTTAGGATTTATTATAGGGAGCATAGTATGTTCAGCAGTTACTATAAGAGTGGAGATGAGATGGATATATGCTCCATATCTATTTGTACTCTTATTGATAGCATATATTTATGGTATTGATAATAAGTTAACTGTAAAGAGATTTAAAAAAATAAAAAAATCGGTACTTCACTTAGCAGAATATTTCATGTATCAATACCTTCAGTGTTGTTTTTGGCAACATGGGCATTTTGTATGATAGCGGCAGATATATATTACAGAGGATATTATGGAAAAAAATTCATATATTCTTTGGCCAGCACAGAGCTAACTCATTAGCAAATGAAACTTATTATAAATATAATAAAGATTTGAGTGGCAAAAAAATATATAATAAAAAAATTATTTCAAATTGAGTAAATTTGATGCACTGGAATTTTTTTAGAGCATATAATCAGGATATTAGAGAAGATATAGTTACATTTATTGATAACTATAAAGATATAGGACAAGTAAATGATGATATGATAATTTTTATCAGAGGATCTAAATAATAATGAGTATGTGAATGTTACTGATTTTTTAAGAAGCATAAAGCTTGAAAATATATATGGACATTATGCTGACGGTTGGACTGATGAAGAGGCAAGGTTTAATGTGATGTCAGGTGAAAAGGGACAGATACATTTTGAGATAATGTATCCGGGAGAACTTGACGGAAATGAACATATAGAGATAGATGTTAACGGAAAAAAGCAAATGCTGAATCTGATTTCAAATATAACATATTATGATATAGAAACCACACCGAATTCAGTAGCTCAGATATATATGAAAAGTGATTTCTATTTAAAGGATGCACAAGAACAAAGAGGTGAAACGAGAATGAGCTTTATTCTAAATATAAAAACAGAGTAATGGGAGAGTAAATGAAGAAATTTTTGGCGTTATTTTTGCCGGTTTTAGGAGCATTATACCTTAGTGCATACCTAAGAAATGCTGTACTTGATGTAGTTTATACAGACTATATAAGGATAATAAATACTTATTTGAAGCAGCCTTTTTCGCCTGTACCATATTTTGGAAAGGATGTACTTACCAGACTGCCTATAACATACTTTGAAAGAATGATCAATGTAGCGTTCTTTAAATACTCCACTATGTTTGATATGAGTTTGGGTATTATATTTCTTGCAATGATGGGTATTGTCATAGGAATATTCATGGCAATAAAAAATTTAAAACTTGGATATTTCATTTTGGTTATGATGGTAGTATTTTCACTTTCACAGTGGGAGATGCTTACAAATGGAACTGGATGGGTACATTTTTTTGCCTTTTTTCTTTTTGCTTTACATTTTTATATACTTGACTCATATATGCAAAGGAAAACAAAGGAAAAAAAATTTATAAATATTTTATTGCCTGTATTTACAATAATATTTGTAGCAGGTTCATATTCACTTGCCTATGCGTTTACCTTGATATTTATCATTACTTTTTATACATTCTATAAAAAAAATACAAAGGAAATAGCATTGACCATACCGGTTATACTTTCATTGTTGGCATTTATGTACTCATACGCAAATTCATATACAGAGCATGCAGGTGCTACTACAGAGAGTATTATCAAGGTATTTAGTAGAGATCCTATATATTTTATTCTATTTGGACTTAATACCTTTGCCTCTGATATTATAAGTATAGAAATAGTAAATAAATTTAGTATAAGTATATTTATAACAAGTATTATCGGTATCATAGTTATAATTGTGTATTTATATGCCATATATCTAAATTTCAGGTTGAAGATATATGAGAATACTGTATTTCCATTGCTATTATTGGTATCAGGATTTTTTAGCCACAGTATGGTTATCTTGACACGATGGATATTCTTAGATCCTATGTATGCTATGAGCTCAAGATATGCACTTCAGTTTGGAGCAGGGCTTATTGGCATCATATTGACATTTGCTATGGTGAAACAGGGGGATAGGGAGATTACAGCCTTTTCAAAAGTATTTATACCGGTTTTTATTTTAATGTTTTTTTGTTGGAAATATTACAACAGCAAATAATGAACTAAGGATGGCAAAAGTATCGCATGGAGAGCTTTGAGGTAAAGATGGAAGTTGCAAAAAAACTTTGAAAATGAGAGTGATGAAACATTGAAAAAAGTTTTACAATACCATAATCCTAAGAAAATCGCAGAAGCTCTTAGTATTTTAAAATCTAAGAAATTGAATATTTTTTCTGAGTAGATAATAATTATGTTGATTTATATAGTACAAAGAGTGTAGAATGGTGTAGTTAATAATATTTTTGAAAGAGGCTTATCAATGGATAATTCTTATGGAATGTTTGCTTTACAAAAGGGAAATCTCTATATTTTACAGGAGATAGATAGAATATGTACTAAATATAAAATAAATTACACATTAGACTCAGGTACTCTTCTGGGTGCTATAAGACATGGTGGATTTATACCTTGGGATGATGATGCTGACATTGCGATGACCAGATCAAACTTTGAAGCATTTAGAAAGATTGCAAAAAGAGAATTGTCTGATAAACTTGAATTTATAATGCCAAATGAGTTTCAGAATGGAAAAGTATTTTATGATTTTACTCCAAGAGTAATATATAAGCCTAGTGCCAGATATAAAAAAGAAGATAAAAAGGACCCGTATGAGGGAAAGCTGAACCATCTTTGGGTAGATATATTTATTATAGATAAGCTACCGAATATAAAACCACTGAAAAAGTTCACATTGTTTAGTCAAAAGCTTGTGTATCTGCTATCAATGGGTCATAGAAAGAAGTTAGATTTAAAAAAATATAAGGGAATAATGAAAATTGTCATATTCTTCTTTTCTATATTTGGAAATCTAATATCAATGAAATTTTTATTTGGAGTTCAAGACAGGCTCTCAAAATTGTTTTATAGGGGTAAGAAAAACAACGCTTGGTATTATAGTAATTATCAACCTGATTATATTGATATAGAAGTTAGTAGCAAGTGGTACGAGAAATATATAAGGATTCAATTTGAGGATATTACATTATCTATCATAGATGAATATGAAAGTGTATTACAGCTGGTTTATGGGGACTATATGACATTGCCGCCAAAGTCAGAACGAGTACCTAAGCATGGTAGTACGGAGATAGAAGTATATGAATAAGAAGATTTCGATTATTGTATCGGTATACAATGAGGAAGAAGTTTTATTTGAGTTTTATAGAGAGACAATTAAGGTTTTGCTCTTGATAGACCATTCATATGAAATCGTATTTGTAAATGATGGAAGTATGGATGGTTCAAGAGGTTTGCTATTTAAGATAGCCAAAGATGATCCGAATGTAAAAGTAGTGCATTTTTCAAAGAACTTTGGACATGAAGCGGCTATGATTGCAGGCATAGATCATGCAAGTGGAGACTATCTTGTGTGTATGGATGCAGATTTGCAACATCCTCCAACATTATTACCTGAGATTATGAAAAAATTTGAAGCCGGTTATGATATAATAAATATGGTTAGAACAGTAAATAAATCAGCCGGTATTGTAAAAAATATAACTTCGTCAGCATTTTATAAGGTTATAAACCGACTAAGTGATAATAAGCTTGTAAATAATGCTTCGGATTTTTTTGGAATATCAAAACGAGTGGCAGATATTTTGAGGAATAATTATAGGGATAAATCAGATTTTTGCGAGGTTATGTACAGAATGTTGGATTCAATACTATAAATATTGAGTATGAGGCAAAGCGAAGGTTTGCCGGAGAGAGTAAGTATTCTATCAGAAATTTGTTTAAATTTTCTATGAATACTATAATGACATTTTCAAATTTACCACTTAAGCTGGGAATTTATGCAGGTATAATGGCGATAGTGCTTGCAATTATACTAGCTATATATACCGTATGGTCCTTTATAAAAGTAGGCACCCCAAGTGGATATGCTACTACTATTTGCCTTATATGCTTTATGTTCTCAGTACTTTTCTTTATAGTTGGAATTATAGGAGAATATCTGGGAATGATTTTGTCAGAGCTTAGAGATCATCCGATATATATAGTTGAAGAAAAAATAAACTTTGATAAAGCAAAAAAAGAGCTGTAAATACGGCTCTTTTTTTGATAAAAATAATAGTAAATTTCTAAATATATAGCACATTTCTAAATATGGAGCAAATATGAATATATCACAAGCAATTTCTAAAAAGAGTTATTTTATTATGTTATGAAAAAGGTATGACCGTTTATGAGTTATCTAAAAAGTCAGGAATTCCAAGAACAACTATAAAAGATATAATATCGGGTCGAAGTAAAAATCCGGGAGTTTTGAGCATAGAAAAACTCGCCACGGGATTTTCTATATCCGTAAGCGAGTTTTGGAATCATGAAATATTTACTTTCCACTGAGGTACAAGTTAGCGTCCTTGATAAAGGATATGATAAGAAGGAGCATTATAATACCTATTGGAAAGGCTGCAATTATTGATACTGTTTGGAGATTTGACATAGAGTTATCTGAAAAGATAAGCCCTATTGGCAACAGTATCAAAAGAATTGACCAGTATAGTTTTATCTTTTTAGACGGCTCGCGATTTTCAAGGTCCTTATATGAATAAGCTGCAGCTACAAGAGTGATGGAGTCAAAGGTTGTAGCGTAAAAAGTAATCATTGTGAGTATAAGTAGTATCATTGCTATGAAAGGAAGTGGTAGAGAAGATATGACTTCACCTATGGTTTGGTAAAGATTTTGATTTTCTGTATATAGTTTAAGTAAGTCCACTTGCCCGAATACATTAAGTGCAATACCGTAGTTTCCAAGTATTATAAAAGACATAAATGTTCCTGAAAGTCCGAATATATAACCACCAAGTATTACTTCTTTGATAGTTCTTCCCTTTGATATGCTTCCTATAAAAAACGGAGTGGCAACACACCATACCATCCAATATGCCCAGTAAAAGACTGTCCAATCCTGTGCAAAACTTGACTGACCGGTAGAATCGATATAAGTGGAGAGTGAAAAGAAATTGTTCACAAGATTTCCTACTGAACTAAAGCCTAGTTCGAGTATAAACTTACCATGTCCTCCACCAAATAAAACATATATTAAAAGTGCAAAAAACAGGTATGTGCAACATGATGCAAGCTTTGATACTCCGTCAATACCAAGATAGGCACATACAGAGTATACAATGCATACTACAAGTAAAATAGCTATGGTCAATATATTATTATTTGTTACGCCAAAAAGTTTGGCAACAGTCTGTGACAAAAGAGGAGTAGCCAGTGAGAATGTAGTAGCTGTACCGGCTATAAGTGCAAATACTGCGACTAAATCCACTGTCTTACCTAATGCACCGTCTACATGTGATCCTAATAGAACTCTAAGGCCTTCTGAATATTTTGCTCTGCTTCTTTTTCTTACATGTAGCATAAAGCCAAAGCAGGATGCGAGAACTACATAGAAAGCCCAAGGTATAGGACCCCAATGGAATAGAGGATAAGTGGCAGACCAAAGAGTTGTATCTCCAAGTGAACTTATTCTGTCTTCATTTGCATAAAGCATCCATTCACATAGTGAATAAAATAATATATCTGCTGCAAGTCCTGCAGTGAACATCATAGTACCCCAGGCAAAATTGGAATGTTCTTTTTTACCACTTCCAAGTTTTATATTGCCATATTTTGAAAATGCAATATAAATGGATAGTAAGAATATAAATAGTCCAAATATAAGATAGAATATTCCAAGACTATTGTTTAATAAACCTCTAATTTCAGTTAATATATGTCCTGCCTGAGCCGGAAATATAAAAAACAGAATTACCAGTAACATTACCAGTAAAAAAGGAACTATGGTAACAAAAATAATCAATACCTAGTTTTTTTCATAACATCCTCCGTATGTTCAAAAATTATAAAAAAATATTAATATTGAACATAATAGCATTTTTATTTATATTTTTTTCAAGATATAAAAAAATCTTAAAAAAATATGGAATAATCGAAAAAAGGGCTACACAAAAAAAATCCCTTTGATATAATAAGGAAGTTAGTAAATGTCTAAGGGAAGGTATCGTATATGATTAAAATAAAGAGACATATTGTAGGACTTATTTCTATAGTATTTGCCTTATCTACAGGAGCCTGCGCAAATTCGGATATAGTTGGTAAAGACACAGATTTAAAAAAAGAAGCCAACGAACCCGTATTTGAAACTCAGAAGAATATAACATTGGATTGGACGCAGATAAGAGATGATGCTGAGGAACAGTTCAATGATAAGACACTTTATCCTATGAGTGATTATATCGATATGGCTTTTAAGACTGATGAGAATAAGGTATTGCTTATATGGTCACTTTCAAATGATATAAGTGATGATGAGGCTCTAGCATATGGTAATGAATATATCAGAGGAATAAATGACTATGCGGCTACTCAGGATTTTTCTATAAAGAAGTCAAGCGAGGATTCTTATGGTGGATTTTTTGATAAGTACGATTTAGAGATACAGTTGTTTAGAGCTGATGATATAATGGAACCATCAAAATACATTGTAAATCAGATTATCAAGGCCGGGACAAATGCTAACTTAGAATTACAAAAATAAAGAGGGGGAATAATGAAACTTCTAAAGAAAATTCTAATGTCGTCTCTATGTGCAATGATGATAATAGGCACAAGTATGACAGTACATGCAGGTGTTATAGGTAAAAGCTCATCAGCATATCCAAAGGTAGTTATGGGATCTACTACAGATGCCAATACATATCTGAATGGAGCAGAAATACATATGCTGACTTCAGCTACAAAAAGTCAGATGATGAGCTTTGTTATAAAGACAAAGAACGGCAAGATCATAGTAGTAGACGGTGGTCTTCCAGAAGATGAGCCACATTTGGTAGAAACTATAAAAAGCTTCGGAAATGAAGTAAGTGCATGGATTTTGTCTCACCCTCATAGTGATCATGGCGGTGCCTTTACAAAGCTTGCAGAGAATGGTTTTGAAGGACTACAGATAGATGCATTCTACTACAATATAAGAGAACAGGCTTGGTATGACAAGTATGAAAGCTATAGAGCAGAGATGGTAAATACTATTAGAAACTCAATAGCAAAATTACCGGCGGGTGTATCTCATATGACAAGTAAGGGTGAAGTTTATTATGTAGACGGAGTTGCTATACATGTACTTAATGATCCTTATTGGATAGAATCAAATTCTATCAACAATTCATCCGTAGTGTTCAGATTAGACTTTGACAATGGTACCAGAGTATTATTCTTAGGAGATATGGGACCTGCAGCAGGTGAGAGACTGAAGGCTGAAGTACCTGCTTCAGAGCTAAAGGCTGATATCGTACAGATGGCTCACCATGGTCAGTATGGTGTAAACAAAGATGTTTATGAGCTTATTGCACCAAAGGTAGCTATGTGGAATGCTCCTGAGTGGCTTTGGGACAATGACGGAGGCTCAGGTTACAATACCGGAAACTTTAAGACTCTTGAGGTAAGAGCATGGATGGATGAAATCGGTATTAAACAAAACTTTGTTATAAAAGACGGAGATCAGACTATTAAATAAACTAAAATTGATTAGACCGGTACAGGTATTGAAGATTCGATACTTGTACCGGTTTTTATTTTAAAGATGAATAATATGGTGAATTTATAAAAATAGATAGTATAATAAAGATGTTGAAATAGATAGAAGAATAGAGAGGTATTTATGGTAAAGAAAATAGGAATAGTAAGTTTATCAAGTGGTGTTTTAGGAGAAAATTTTATTAAGCATGAACTTAAAATAGGTGTGGAAAGATTAAATAAATACGGTATAGAGGTTGGATTTTTGCCTAATTCACTGAAAGGTATGGACTTTATAAAGGAACATCCTGAGAGTAGAGCTAAAGATTTGATAGAAGCTTTTAAGGATGATTCTATTGATATGATTTTATGTGCAATAGGAGGAGTAGATACCTATAAGCTTTTGCCATATCTGTTTGAAAATAATGAGCTGGAAAAGTCCGTTAAACAAAAAATATTCTTAGGCTTTTCAGATACCACCAAAAATCATTTTATGCTGAATAAAGTGGGAATCAAAACATTCTATGGTCAAGCATTTTTACCGGATATATGTGAGCTCTCAAATGAAATGTTACCATATACCAAAAAATACTTTGAGGAGCTTATCACAATGGGGAAAATTAAAGAAATACGCCCAAGTGAGTTTTGGTATAAGGAAAGAGAGGATTTCAGTGAGAACGCCGTAGGAGTCGATATGGAAAAGTATGAGAATACCGGATTTGAGTTACTTAGTGGTAAGCCGATATTTAAAGGTGAGATTTTAGGAGGTTGTATTGATTCGATCTATGATATATTTGATAATTCAAGATTTGAAGATACAGTATCTCTTTGTGAAAAATACGATCTATTCCCTAGTCTTGATGATTGGAATAATAAAATTTTATTATTAGAGACAAGTGAGAATAAACCTGAACCGAAACTCTATAAAAAAATGATAGGAGCCTTAAAGAACTTTGGAATATTTGATGTACTCTCAGGTGTTTTGGTGGGAAAGCCTCAAGATGAGATATATTATGAAGAGTATAAGCAAATTTTACTTGAGGAAACCGCCGGTAAAGACTTATCCATTGTTTATAATATAAATGTGGGACATGCAACACCAAGATGTATTATTCCTTTTGGAGTTGAAGCCATGGTAAATGTAGATAAGCAGGTGATTGTTTTTGATAATTGATGATTTTCTCAAAGCCGTCAAAATAGAAATGATTTTTAGTGTATAGAGGTAAGTCAGTTGAGATATATACTTTTATTGCGTGGTATAAATGTTGGTGGAAAGAATAAAGTCTCTATGAGTGACTTGAAAGCTTTGTTAATAGAATTGGGATTTGAGGATGTTGATTCTTATATTAATAGCGGGAATTTATTCTTTAGCAGTGGGGAAAACTATGAAAGTTGTATCTCTAAGATAAAACATTTATTGGAAACGAACTTTGACTTTTCAATCCCTTTTTACTTTAATAAATAAAGATGATTATTTAAAAGAAAAGGAAAAATCTTCCAGAATGGTGGTATCAAGACATAGCAAGAAGAGACGTTTTATTCTTTTCCTGTGATTTAAATAGCAGTAAAGTAATTGACTTTATAGACAAATCTACGTTTCATAATGAAATAGTGCATATTGGAATAAATGCTGTTTTTTGGGGAAAATATGATGAATCGGAATATATGAAAACTACCTACCACAAAAAGCTTATAAAACAGGATTTTTACAAGCAGGTAACAATAAGGAATGGAAATACATTTGAAAAGATAGCAGAGATCCTTGAGAGGGAAGATAAATGGACAATATAATTATAAAAGAGGCATCTCCTGAGGATGCTTTAGCAAGAATAGAATATTCAAAAAAGATAGGATCGGAAACAGATAATTTATCATTTGGAGCGGAAGGTTTTCCGATTTCTGTTGAAGGAGAGGCGGAATATATTGAATCTCTTTTGAAAGATGAGAGGTCTTGCTCATTTTTTGCATGGAGAGATGGTGAAATTATTGGAGATGTAAGCTTAAGTGGATTGACAAGACGAATGAATCACAGAGCTGAACTTGGTATTACAGTTTTGAAATCGGAATGGAATAAAGGTCTTGGAAGCAGGCTGCTTGAAATGGCGATAGAATATGCCAAGTCACATGGCATTGAGATAATAAATCTTGAAGTAAGAAGCGATAATTTTAGGGCAATTCATGTCTATGAAAAGTTCGGATTCAGAAAAATCGGTACATCTTTCGCATATTTTAAAATAGGAGATTCATATATAGATTTTGATATAATGTATCTGGATCTGAGATAGAAAAATCATAATTAGAAGTTGTGGAGATGATTGGTAAATGAGAACAAAAAGTGTCGTAGTAGAAAAATGGAATTCAAAATGGAAGGATGAATTTGAAAAGATAGTAGCTTCATTGGGTGAAGATATCATTTACAATTCAATCAAAATTGAACATGTTGGAAGTACATCAGTTGAAGGACTATCAGCAAAACCCGTCATTGATCTTGATATTGTTATTGAAAAGAACAAATTTGCAATTATTAAGGAATTACTTAATAAAAAAGGATATGAACACGAGGGAGATTTGGGTATTGAAGGTAGAGAAGCCTTTTCATATTCCGGGAAAAAAGAATTAATGACTCATCATTTATATGTATGTCCTCAAGATTCCAAAGAACTCTTCAAACATATTACATTTAGAAATTTCTTGAAAAAAATAATCCTGATTTAGCAGCTGAGTACTCAAAGGTGAAGGAACAGGCTGCAATACTTTATCCGGATGATATAGATAAGTATATGGAATTCAAATCGGAAATTATTGAAAATATTTATAAAAAAAGTGTAGGTTATTAGAATGAAAAATAGCGGTAAGTGCTTGTTTACTTGGAAAAATATGCATACATGGGATTGACAAAGAATTTCAAGTATTATATATAACAAAAATGTAAGCTCTTACATTTTTTTAAAAAGAATGAAAAATAAGGATAATTGTATATAAGATTTTAACAACAGAAAAATATTTGCAAGGAGAAATATGGTCAATAAAGATTTGAAATATTTCAAAGAAAGACTTGATTTAATAGATTGGAATGGGGACTTTGAAAAGGCGGACAAAGAAAATTATGAGATCTTAGATAGCTTATGTAAGTATATAGAGACGGAAGCCAGGTTAAATACAAAAAGCAGAAATAATATCTAAAGCACTGATACTTCTTGCCCAAAATGTAGGCTGTGCAGAGGATTTTGATAGATATGAAGAAAACTTTATAAATAGACTTGTGGAAGATGACTTACTTACAAAAGAGCAGTCAGATTTATTTTATAATAACACAAACAGAAGACAGGGGTAGGAGCTATAGAAGAATGTGAAAACAGAATATAAATGGAATTTGTATTGAAAGAAAAATCTTTTATATATTAGTAGATTTTTTAAGTGTATTTAAGCTGATTTATGTGTTAAACTATCCTAAATATAGATGAGAGGAGAGCAGCAAGAGATATGAAAGTTGTTGTTGCCATTGATTCATTTAAAGGAAGTATGTCATCTTTGGAGGCTGGAGAATCTATAGCAAAAGGTGTGAAAAAAGCCCATAAGGATGCAATTGTTGAAATAAGACCTCTTGCAGATGGAGGAGAAGGAACTGTTGAGGCACTTTCCATTGGAATGGGAGGCAAACTTGTAAATGTAGAAGTTACAGGTCCGGCAGGAAAAAGCGTAAATGCTGTTTATGGAATAGTGGAGTCAAGTAAAACTGCAATTATTGAAATGTCACAGGCAGCAGGAATCACGCTGGTAAGTGGCGATGAAAAAAATCCTTTGTATACTACAACATTTGGTGTAGGTGAAATGATAAAGGATGCCATAAGAAAAGGATGTAGACATTTTATAGTAGGGATTGGAGGATCTGCAACCAATGATTGTGGCATAGGTATGCTACAGGCACTGGGTTATGAATTTCTTGACAAGGATGGAAAGCAGGTAGGATTCGGTGCAAGCGGTGTAAGGGATATCGTAAGCATAAAAGATGAGAATGTAATAAAAGAACTTGCAGAATGCAATTTTAGAGTAGCATGTGATGTAAACAATCCTCTATGTGGTGATTTAGGTTGTTCAGCAATCTATGGACCTCAAAAGGGAGCTACAAAGGAAATGGTTGCAGATATGGATGCTTGGCTTTTAAGATATTCAAAGCTTGTAAAAGAAAAATATCCGAATGCAGACAGTGAGAATCCGGGGACAGGGGCGGCCGGTGGTCTTGGATATGCCTTCCAAAACTTTACAAAATCAAAGATGGAGTCAGGAATACAAATAGTATTGGATGAGACAAGACTTGAAGAATATGTAAAGGATGCTGATGTAGTGGTTACAGGAGAAGGTAGGCTTGATCGTCAGACTGCAATGGGCAAAGCACCTATAGGTGTAGCAAATATTGCAAAGAAGTATAATAAAAAAGTTATAGCATTCTCAGGAAGTGTAACAGAGGATGCATTTGTATGTAATGAGCATGGAATAGATGCGTTTCCCAATCCTTAGAAGAATAGTTACATTGGAAGAGGCAATGAAAAGTGATATTGCAAAGCGGAATTTGATGGATACTACAGAGCAGGTATTTAGATTGTTATAATAAAAGGCTCAGATTTGGCGAATGTCGTTAAGTCTGAGCCTTACATTTTATAATTTTAAATCACCGGTCTTTACCAGTCCCATTTTCTTTACAAATATATGAATAACAGGTGTGATTATGGCAGGAAGGATAAAGGATATCATAATAAGTCCTATCCAGTCAAACGGTGTAATAGATGATTTGCTTCCATTTGCAATATCACTTACCCAACCGGTATATACCCCTATCTGTCCAACAAGACCACAAGTTCCCATACCGGATGAAACAGCAGCACCATTCATCTGGAGTTTGAACACACATGTAGCAATAGGTCCTGTAATCATAGATGCTATACATGGAGCTATCCAGATTCTTGGATTTCTTACAATATTTCCCATTTGAAGCATAGATGTTCCTATACCTTGTGATATAAGCCCTGACCATTTGTTTTCAGGAAATGATATAATGGCAAATCCGACCATCTGAGCACAGCAACCTGCAAGGGCAGCACCACCGGCAAGTCCTGTAAGTCCAAGGGCAGCACATATAGCAGCAGATGAAATAGGAAGTGTAAGAGCTACACCAACTAAGAGTGAAACCAGTATACCCATAAGGAATGGCTGTAGACTTGTAGCCCACATGATAACAGTACCAAGTTTCATAGCAGCTTTTCCAAGGCTTGGAGCAAGTATTGCAGATAGGAATATACCTACTGATATAGTAACCAGAGGAGTAATAAGTATATCTATCTTAGTTTCTTTGGATACCATTTTGCCCGCTTCAGAAGCTATAATAGCTACAAAAAGCACTGCGAGTGGTCCGCCTGCTCCTCCTAGGGCATTTGATGCAAAGCCCACTGTAATGAGTGAAAACAGTACAAGTGGCGGTGTCTCAAGTGCATATCCTATAGCAACAGCCATTGCCGGTCCACTCATAGCACTTGCAAGAGAGCCAACTGTGTATTCAACTCCTGCAATAGTAGCAACTGTACTTGTAAGGAATGCAATATTAAACTGCTTACCTATAGTATTGATAATAGTGCCAATCAATAAGGAACAAAAAAGTCCCTGTGCCATAGCACCTAATGCATCAATACCATAACGCTTAGCAGAAATAACAATATTCTTCCTTTTAAAGAATGATTCTATTCTTTCCATAAAGTCCTCCATAGAACTTATTTTTAATTTGAATACAATTTTAGAATTAAAATAAAATTTGTCAAGGTAAAATATAAAATTTGTCAAGGGCTGAAGTGTAAATGTTAATTCAACTTAAAAAAGTAAAATTATGTAAGTTGCATTTAGTGTTACAAAAGCAAAGAAATATAGCATTTATACTACTATAAAGATGCAATAAGTGTTACAATATAAGTGTTATATGGAGCTATTTAGGTGCATATAAGTCATTTTTTGAATGACAAGTAAGCGGACTTTAGTCGATTTTTTTTGAGTGTAGGACTAAATTCCACTTGTAAGATACCATTATGAGACACCCTGACAGCTACCTATAATTAGAGTTATCTATTTTTCAGAAGATAGGGTTTTAAAATAATCCTATCTTTTTCAATTTCTCTGATACCAAATGTCATCAGTTTTTCATAGAGATCATGGTACATGAAGGATGCCACCTCTAAAGGACTCTTGCCACCAAATTTTTCAACAGGTGCAGAATTTATATGGCTTATAACAAGATTAAGAGAATGTTGATCCGTTAAACCAATAGATCTCAAATCTGTTTGTTTTGGAAGGATATAGCGTAGTTGAATGTGATTGTTTTCAAGAGAACCTTTCTGCCCTGATTGCATAGGATCACAATAGAATACCCTAGTGCGTGTGGAGCCATCAATATCTGTTTCCATATCCTTTGCTGCATAAAATTCACAACCTCTATCAGTTAGTAAAACATTTACATATTTTCTAAATACATCTTTGCCAAGAATAGTCTCTAATGTATTTACTCCATCTTTCATAGCAGAGGATGTTTTTTCAGTTTGATAGAGTGCAAATAAGATGCCTGATGGAATAAATTTGAAAGTCTGAATAAATGGTCCAGTGGTTTCGTCGTTATAGACTGTATCCATTTGAGTTATAAGAGCATTCGGATTGTCATCAATGTATATCTTATAATCATTATATGTACGTCCAATCAGATGTTTATTATCTGCTCTTTTTTTAAATTTCTTTGATTTCTTTTTTGAAGGTTTTCTTGAGACTTGTCGTCTAAGGTCAAGGACAGTTATACCGGCTATCTCATGAAACACCTCACCTTCTATGTAGTTGTACAGTGTTTTCTCAGATATACCAAGTTCAGGATGTGAAGCAAGTATCTGATATGGAGATAGCCCTTGTTTAAGTAGAGGAGCTATAGTATTGGCTAGATCTTTAGCCTGCTTTGCGGTTAGATTCACACCCTGCCTAGAGTCTACTAGTGTATATCTATAATCTAACCAAGCATCTTGTGGGGAATAGTCATACTTATCGAAGCGACAATGCCTCCGATTACTACAGCCATTGCAGGCACCGGGAGAGCGGTCACGCCTCTTGCAGTAGAATGGAGAAAAAAGTATACATTCAGTAGTACATTTACGTCCAAAAGGGCATTTCTTGTAGTTATTACATTCAAGAGGCATACTACATCTGTGAGTCAACTTACGATGCAACTTAATTTCCTTACAAACAGTAGACTTGTTTTTACCTATAGTTTTAGCGATAGCAGTTTTAGTGGAACCATTAGTTATGCCGGCGAGTATAATGTGTCTATCTTCGAGTGTTAAGTGATAAAAAGAATTTAAAGATTTTATATTAATACCTACCTTTCTGGTAGCTGTCTTACATAAAGTGTACTACTAAATGCAACTATTGTAAAAGTTGAAATATGTGTAAGACTAAATGCAACTTTAATATAGGGATAGTGGAAATAAACTTTTCACCCTAGGAAATTTGTCAAGGTAAAATATAAACTTGACGACTATAGTTGTATGTGGTAGAATACTAAAGATTAAAGGATGCAAAGTCCTTTTTTTTTGGATTTTCAAGTCTAATTCGAACAATGGAGGTGGAGATTGTGCGTACAAAGATAACACTTGCTTGTACAGAGTGCAAGCAGAGAAACTATAATACGACCAAGGATAAGAAAAATCATCCTGACCGTATGGAAATTAAAAAGTATTGTAGGTTCTGTAGAACTCATACAGTGCATAAGGAAACAAAATAGGAGTAATTATGGCTGAAAGAAAAAGCGGAAAGATATCTGACTTTTTGAAAGGTGTAAAGGCAGAGTTTAAAAAGATAGTATGGCCAACAAAGGATGATATAGCAAAGCAAACTATTGCAGTTATTACATCATCTGTAGTGCTTGGCATTATAATATCAATACTTGACTTTATATTCAAAGTATTACTAAACTTTGTGATCAAATAGGTGATAATATGGCAGAGGCACAATGGTTCGTAGCCCATACTTATTCAGGCTATGAGAATAAAGTAAAAGTAGATATTGAAAAGACAATTGAGAATCGTGGGCTTCAGGATCAGATACTCGAGGTTACGGTTCCTATGGAAACTATACTTGAAGTAAAAAATGGTGTCGAAAAATCGTCAGATAAAAAACTTTTCCCCGGATATGTTCTTATACATATGTATATGAATGATGAAACCTGGTATGTCGTTAGAAATACTAGAGGTGTTACAGGTTTTGTAGGTCCGGGAAGCAAGCTGGTACCACTCACCAATGATGAACTTGCAGCACTTGGGTATAGTGGCGATGCTACAAAACCGGAGGCTAGAGTACTTGTTGACCTCAAAGAGGGAGACATGGTCACAGTCATCAGTGGAGCATGGAAGGATACCGTGGGAGTGATTACCGCTGTCAACGAAAAAAGAAAGACTGTTTCTATTAATGTAGAAATGTTTGGACGAGAGACAAAAGTAGAGCTTGAGTTCACAGAAGTTAAGAAGATGTAATATTATTACATAGTTGCATTTATTTAAATGCGTGGGAGGGAGATTCCCGAAATTACCACAAGGAGGTGCCACATGGCAAAGAAAGTTACAGGATATATTAAATTGCAGATACCTGCAGGTAAAGCAACACCGGCTCCACCTGTTGGTCCAGCACTTGGACAGCATGGTGTAAATATAGTTGAGTTTACAAAGCAGTTTAATGCAAGAACAGCAGATCAGGGAGATTTGATCATCCCTGTTGTTATCACAGTTTATGCAGATAGAAGCTTTAGTTTCATAACTAAGACTCCACCGGCTGCAGTTTTACTTAAGAAGGCTTGTAAGATAGCTTCAGGATCAGGTGTACCAAACAAGACAAAGGTAGCAAAGATCACAAGAGCACAGCTTGAGGAAATCGCTACTCTTAAGATGCCTGATCTTAATGCAGCAAGTATTGACGCAGCTATCTCTATGATAGCAGGTACAGCCCGTTCAATGGGTATCACAGTAGAAGACTAATTTAGGAGGGAATATACATGAAACACGGAAAAAGATATGTTGAAGCTGCTAAATTAGTTGATCGTAGCGTACAATATGATGCAAGCGAGGCAGTAGCTTTAGTTAAGAAAACAGCAGTAGCTAAGTTCGATGAAACAATAGAATTACATATAAGAACAGGTCTTGACGGACGTCATGCGGACCAGCAGATTCGTGGTGCGGTAGTTCTGCCACACGGAACAGGTAAGACTGTAAAAATCTTAGTATTCGCAAAGGGACCAAAGGCTGATGAGGCTTTGGCTGCCGGAGCTGACTATGTTGGAGCAGAGGAGCTTATTCCAAGAATCCAGAACGAAGGTTGGTTAGATTTTGATGTTATCGTTGCAACACCTGATATGATGGGTGTTGTAGGACGCCTTGGTAAGGTACTTGGACCTAAGGGACTTATGCCAAATCCGAAGGCAGGTACAGTTACAATGGATGTTACAAAGGCTATTGCAGACATCAAAGCAGGTAAGGTAGAGTATCGTCTTGATAAGACAAATCTCGTTCACGTACCTGTAGGAAAGGCTTCATTTAGTGAGCAACAGCTTTTAGAGAACTTCCAGAGCATTATGGATGCTATCAATAAGGCTAAGCCAAGCACAGTTAAGGGTGCTTACCTCAAGAGCATTGTTTTAACTTCAACAATGGGACCTGGTGTAAGACTTAATGTTGCTAAGATTACAGGCTAATAGCTAATATAATAAAGACGCATAGGCTGCCACATACTTATAAAGAGTATGTGGCAGCTTTTTGTCATATTAAAATATATTTTATGCTTTTATTTAATTTATTTGAATAGTTCAGAACAAAGTTAATATATATAGATAATTTGATGATAAAACTTGAAAAGAGTATTTATATGTATTAGAATGTACATGAAAGAGTAAAATAAAAAGTTACATTATAGTTGTATTTATTAGTAAATAGTACCATATATGCTATTTATACTGACTGTGCCAAGTTATCAGATGTATTAACTTATTTCGTATGTGTTTTATATTGTCTTATGGGGGTATGATTATGACCTATGATACAAGGATGATAGAAATAAAGAAGCATATAGGATATGATGGCTTAGAATTTGATGGAAAAAAATAATATGTAGGAAGAGATGGGGAAGAAAATACTGTATTCGAGAATAGAACTATGAGATTAATAGATTTGTTTAACGATAGAGCTTATCTAGGTGAATTTGAAAAAAATATAAATAAAGTATTTAAAAGATAATAGTATTAAGTAATTTTCATAAAAATACAGGAGATATAATTGTGAGCAAAGGAAGAAAAATTAGGCTGATTATTTTAATAGTATTTATTGTACTTATTGCACAATATGTATTAACTCATGCAAAAAGAAAACTGATTATAAGGGATAATATATTATATGGTATTAAAGAGGGCATATTTGAGAGCAAGTACAGTATGAAAGAGTTGACTGTTCCTACAGGAGTTAAAGAAATAGATAAATATGCCTTTGTAGGTTGTGAGAATTTGGAAGTCGTGGAATTGCCGGATACACTTGAAAGTATTGGTGAGCTTTCATTTTTAAGCTGCAGAAAACTGGAACATATTAAAATACCGGGAAATGTGAAAGTTATCGAATCGTCAGTATTTTTGGGATGTTCACAATTAAAAAATGTAGAATTACCGGATAGTTTGGAAAAACTGGGGATGGGAGCATTTAGTGATTGTACGGCTTTGGAAAAAATAAATATTCCTGCCGGCGTAGAGGAGATTGGTGAATCCACCTTTTTAAACTGTAAAAATTTGGAGTCAGTAGAACTGAATGAGGGTCTAAAAAATATAGGCAGTGAGGCTTTTTTGGGTTGTGAGAAAATCAGAAGTATAAAAATCCCTGATTCTGTTGAGAAGATAGGAAGTGCTGCCTTTAAAGACAGCAAAAAACTTTCTGATATAGAGATGTCTAAGGGAATAGAGTATATTGGAGAAGGTGCATTTGAAGGTACAAAGTATTATGAGAGAGGTCTGTGGGAAGATGAGGAGGGCATATATATAGGCGAGGCTCTGATAAAATATGAGAATAAAGGCAGTGAGATAAGGGTAAGAGAGGGCACAAGAGTAATTGCAAGTAAAGCCTGTGTCGATTTGCCTGATTTACATACAGTTGAATTGCCTGAAAGCCTTATAGCTATAGGGAATGAAGCTTTTGCAAATTGTAAAAACCTTAAAAATATAAATATACCTGTGAATCTGAAAGATATTGATGGCAGAGCTTTTTTTGAATGTAATATAGAAAGTTTGAATATACCTGCAAATGTAAAGAGTATAGGAAGAGAAGCATTTGCTAATTGTAGAAATTTATCAGAGGTAGAGATGACGGAAACGCCGAATATAGTAGGTGTGCGAGCCTTTGAAAACACATATTGGCTTGAACATTTAGAAAAAGATGAATATGGCTGTAAATATTTTCAAAATATACTCTTTGAATATGTAGGTGGAGAAAGCTATGTTAAAGTCATGGAAGGAACAAAAAGCATAAGCGGTGAGGCGTTTTTAAATTCTGATAGATTGGAAAAGATAGATATCCCAAAAAGCGTGGAAATGATAGGTATGGAAGCTTTTAGCGGATGCAAAAATTTAAAGAAATGTATATTTGAAGAAGAAAGCAATATCAAGATAATTTATATAGGAGCTTTTAAAGAATGTACAAGTCTTAAAGAAATAGAGATTCCTGAAAGTACAAAATATTTGGGGGCTCAAGCCTTTAAAGACTGTAGCTCTTTGGAAAAGATTGTATTTAGAGAAGGATGTAATATTAAAGCATTAAATATGGAAGCATTTTCAGGTTGTTCTAATTTAAGAGAGATAAGTTTACCGTCAAAGTTGGAAGAGATAAATTATATGGCTTTTTCATATTGTGAAAGCCTGGAAGAAATAAGATTTCCTGAAAGTACAAAGTATATAGACAGCTCATCCCTTTTTATATGTAAGAATCTAAAGAGAATAGAAGTACCTTTAAGTATAAAAAGTGATTTTTAGAATAGTTGAAAAAAAGCTTAATTTTGAGAAGGTATACCCTGAAGTTATATATTATTAGGATTTTTTTAGATAAAGACGAATCGGAGGGAGGATAAATGTGGATCGAAAAAAATAAAAACACTAAAATATATGCAATTACTATAACAGGTATAGTAATCATCATATTTTTTTATGTTTCTTTCTAAGTAAATTAAAATGTAAGCAGATTATAGAAGATGATGTTTTTCTGGGTATAAAAAGTGGCCTTTTAGAAAAAAGAGACAGCATTACAAAAGTGGAAATACCAAAAGGAGTTACAGTTATAGGTGATAGGGCATTTTATAATTGTACCCTAGTCTGGAAAGTATTGTTATACCGGAAGGAGTCACAGCCATAGGGTGAAAGCGCATTTTATAATTGTATCAATCTGGAAAAATATTATTATACCGGAAACTGTTAAAAAAATAGATATTAATGCTTTTGATAATTGTGTAAAAATAGAGTATATAAAATTACCTGATAATTTGGAAATAATACAGACAGGGGCTTTTTATAATTGCAGTTCATTAAGGAGTGTAGAAATTCCCAAGGCTGTGGATGCCATTTATCCCGACGTATTTTTAGATTGTAATTCTTTAGAGGAGGTTTCCTTTTTAGGAAATATAATTGAAATAAATAATAGTGCTTTTGAGGGTTGTGAGAAACTTAAAACAATAAAACTGCCGGAGAGTCTTGAAAGAATAGATGAACGTGCCTTTAATAATTGCAGCAGTTTATCAGATATAAATATACCGGATGGGATAAAAGCTGTGGGGGAAGATGCTTTTTCGGGAACTTATATTCTTAAAAAAACAGATATTGATGAATATGGTTGTGCATATATGGGAAAGGTATTGATATACAGTAAGGAAGAAAAAGAGTATATTAAGATTAAAGATTCTACCAAAGTAATTGCAGACGGCGTATTTGACAATTATGAAAATTTAAAGCATGTTGAATTTCCTGACGGCTTGGAGAGAATAGGAAATAACAGCTTTAGATCTTGTAAATCTTTGGAAGAAATAAGTATCCCTGAGGGAGTAAAGAGCATAGGTGGATTTGCCTTTGCATATGCAGGATTAAAAAAGGTGGATTTACCTGAGACTGTGGTGAATATAGGTGATTATGCGTTTATGGAATGTATACATTTATCTGAAATAAATTTGCCAAAGAATATAGAAAATATCGGTTATAGGTGTTTTAAGAATACAGATTATCTGCTGGATATGGAATCTGATGAGTATGGCTGTAAATATGTTGGGGATATACTTCTTGGATACACAGGTAAAGGTGCTAAAAGAATAAAAATTAGAGACGGAACAAGACTGATAGCGGAAGGGGCTTTTGAAGACAGGGAGTTTATAGAAGGGGTATATATACCTAACAGTGTTGAGATAATGGGAGAGTATGTATTTTATAATTGTTTCGCCTTAAAAGAGGTGTATTTTCAGGAAGATAGTAGACTTAGCGAATTAAAGCGGATGACATTCGGAGAATGTATATCTTTGGAAGAAATAGAATTGCCTGAGGGCTTAAAGAAAATACAAGATAATGTCTTTGTAAATTGTGCTTTTAAAAGTCTGACGGCACCTGAAAGCATAGAATATATACATCCCTATGCTATTATGGAATGTGATATGCTTGAAGAGATAAGAGTACCGAAAAAACTTGAGAGTGAATATTTTTTGGGCGAAATATATTTTTTAGAAGATGAATATCATTCAAAATATGAAATAAATGAGAGATATAAAAAACCGGATATTGTATTCTATTAAAACACGGATGGATGGATATTAAGTTTAATATAATAACTGTAACTAATAACTCATATCCACCGTATCAACTCTTAATAATATACTTGTTTGAAGATTGCAAATGTTGTATACTATTTATACAAAAACATAGCTTGGTAGGAGGTTTATATGCCTGTAGTAGAGAGTCTTATTTGTAAAGAGGCAGATGGTAAACTTAGTTTTGGGAATTATATTCTTAGCACAAAATCTAAAGTGGAGGACTTTGGACATGAGGGAGATGTATACAAAGTAAAGACTTTTAAAGAGATAACAAAGCTTGAAAGAAATTCAGCATTTGTGTATGAATCCGTTCCGGGTAGTACAGTAATGGAATTTGAGACCACCCCGGATTTAACTACCTTTGACATATATGGTTTTGGGGATACCCAAATAACTATTGGGCTGGAGGAAGATACAGAATATGAGGTTTATGTCGATGATATTAGTATCGGTGGCATGAAGACTAATCTATCAGGTAAGCTTATATTTAGTGCTGAGCTAAGCGAGAATGGTTCAAAGGTTTTAATCAAAAAAAGATAATTGTATGGGCATACCGGTAAACCGGATATGCCCTTTTTAAATAGAAAGGTTTATATGGCAAAAGCAAAATCCAGTGCATTCTTTTGTAAAGAATGTGGATATGAGTCACCTAAGTGGCTTGGACAATGTCCTATGTGTAAAGCATGGAACAGTCTAATAGAAGAGCCGGTAGTGAAAACAAAGACTGTCAGTAGAGGGATATCATCAAATACATATAAAAAACCGTCCAGATTATCAGAAATACAGCTGGAAGATGAAGACAGATTTAAGACAGGCTTTGAAGAGCTGGATAGAGTACTAGGAGGTGGTGTAGTAAGAGGTTCACTTGTATTGGTAGGTGGAGATCCCGGTATAGGAAAATCTACATTATTGCTTCAAGTATGTAAGAATATATCAAATGATGAAAGATCCGTGCTATATATATCCGGTGAGGAAAGCTTAAAACAGATAAAGATGAGAGCAAAAAGAGTTGGAGAAATCAAGGGAGATTTGAGCTTTCTATGTGAAACCAATCTGAATATAATAAAAGAAACAGTACTTAGTGAAAAACCGGATGTTGTGGTGATAGACTCTATACAGACTATGTTTAATGAGGAAGTGGCTTCAGCACCCGGAAGTGTAAGCCAAGTAAGGGAGTCTACAAATCTTCTTATGCAGACAGCAAAAGAAAATAATATTGCAATATTTATAGTGGGACATGTAACTAAAGAGGGACAGGTAGCAGGACCTAGAGTACTTGAACATATGGTAGATACAGTGCTGTATTTTGAGGGAGATAGATTTGCTTCATACAGAGTAGTTCGTGCAGTTAAGAATAGATTCGGTTCTACAAATGAAATAGGTGTGTTTGAGATGCAGGAGGTAGGTCTTATAGAAGTCAAAAACCCTTCTGAGTTTATGCTATCAGGTAGACCACAAAATGCTACAGGTGCAGCTGTAGCCTGCCTTATGGAGGGGAGTCGACCTATTTTGGTAGAAGTACAGGCTTTGGTAGTACCTACTGCCTTTGGACTTCCAAGAAGGACTTCTACAGGAACAGATGTAAATAGAATCAATCTTTTGATGGCTGTTATAGAAAAAAGATGTACTTTGGCTATGAGTAGATATGATGCCTATATAAATATTGCAGGTGGACTTAGGATAAATGAGCCGGCATTAGATCTTTCTATAATAATGTCGCTTATTTCAAGTATGAAGAATAGGGCTATAGATGAAAAGACTGTAATATTTGGAGAGGTAGGACTTTCAGGAGAGGTCAGAGCTGTAAGTATGCCGGAAATCAGAATTAGAGAGGCTATGAAGCTTGGATTTGAGGTATGTATACTTCCGATGGTATGTTTTGAGAAGCTTTCATTTAAGAGCAATATAAAGTTAATAGGTGTAAGAAATATAAATGAAGCTGTTTCATTATTGAGTTAAAAAGTATAATTTATTATAAGAGTGTATTATTTAATAAAAATACATATCTAAAATATTTATATGCAAAGCGGTTTCATAGAAAGAGAGAAAAATGGACGAGAAAACAAATGTAATGAGACTTTTAGATCAAAAGAAGATAAAGTATAATCATTATTCATATATAGATACTCCGGCTACAAATGGAGTGGAAGTGGCAAAACTCCTGGGTCAGGACGAGAAAAAAGTTTTTAAAACCTTGGTAACAGTCGGTAAGAGTAAGGCAAACTATGTATTTGTAATACCTGTAGCAGAGGAACTCAATTTAAAGTCGGCAGCAAAGGCAGTAGGTGAAAAGTCAATAGAAATGTTAAAATCTAAGGATTTATTGCCACTTACAGGATATATACATGGAGGATGTTCTCCTATAGGGATGAAAAAGAGATTTACTACTGTAATTGATAGTACAGCATTGGACTATGAAAATATTATATTCAGTGCGGGAAAGATTGGATATCAGGTAGAGATGTCGCCGGATGATCTTAAAAAGCTGATACCTGTAAGCTTTGAAGCTTTGACATAGGACAAAACTATGATAAATATTGGGGTACTGGCACATGTAGATGCCGGAAAAACTACATTGATAGAGGCAATTCTTTATAAAACCGGAAAGCTTAGAAAAACAGGAAGAGTGGATTTTGGAGACAGCTTTTTAGACAATGATGAATATGAGAGAAAAAGGGGTATTACTATATTTTCTAAAATTGCCAGAACCAAGATAGAAGATATGGATATAAACATCATTGATACTCCGGGACATGTCGATTTCAGTGCAGAGATGGAAAGAACTATATCTATAATGGATATTGCAATATTGGTAATAAGTGGAAGTGAAGGTGTACAATCACATTCACATACACTTTTTAGACTGCTCAGAGAGGCAAATATACCTACCATAATATTTGTAAATAAGATTGACAGTGATAAGTTCGATAAGGAAAAGATATTATCAGGTTTGAGAAATTCTCTTTCAAACAATATAGTTGATTTTTCGAGTGAAAATAGAGTACTCTTGGAAGAGGTGGCAGCTTGTGATGAGAAACTTATAGAAAAGTTTATAGGAGAAGAAGAAATATCAAAATCAGATGTAAGCTTTTGTATAGAGTCATCAAAAGTATTTCCTGTTATCTTTGGATCCGGGCTGAAGCTGATAAACATCGAGGGAATACTTGAACTTATAAAAGAATATATACATGAGAAAATTTATCCGGATAGCTTGGAGGGGATAATTTATAAGATAAAATATGATGAGAATGGAAATAGACTTTCATTTATAAAGCTCCTTGGTGGAAGCTTGCGTGTAAAAGATACTCTCTGTGATGAAAAAATAAATCAAATTAGAAGCTATGATGGTGAGAAATATACTGCTATAGATATAGCAAATGCCGGAGATATTATAGCAGTTACCGGATTGTCAAAATCTCATGCAGGTGATACATTTGGCAATATAAAAAGACCAAGTCAAAAACTTCTACCCGTACTCAGCTACAATATGATTTTTCAGGATGGTATAAGTATAAATCAAATATATCCTAAACTGGTTCAGATATTTGATGAGATACCGGAAATCAGAATGGAGTATGATGAGGAGCTTGCTAAAATAAAAGTCAATCTGATGGGTGAAGTGCAGATAGATCTTATTAAAAATCTTATAAGTGAAAGAATTGGATTGGAATGTGATTTGATAGATGGTGGTATTATCTATAAGGAGAGTATAGTTGGATATGTAGAAGGAGTGGGACATTTTGAACCTTTGAAGCATTATGCAGAGGTACATATACTTATCTCAGAGGGGAAGCGAGGAAGTGGTATAGTATTTGCAAATGAGGTATCTGATGACGAATTTCCAAAGAACTTCCAGAGTCAGGTAAGAAATATTGTAGAAAATGCAAAATTTAGAGGTGTACTTACAGGAAGTGAACTTACTGATGTTGTTCTTACTTTAGTGGCAGGTAGGGCACATGAGAAGCATACAGAGGGTGGAGATTTTCTTGAGGCTGTACATAGGGCTGTTAGACATGGACTTATGTATGCCAAATCCATACTTTTAGAGCCTTATTATGATTTCAAAATAAATATACCTATGAATTCCTTGGGCAGACTTCTAAATGATCTAGGTAATATGAATGCTGAGGATATAAGTTATGATGGAGGAGAAACTATAAGAGTTAGAGGTTTTGCACCTACTATAAATATACAAAACTATGGAAGCACGCTTTTGTCATATACCAAAGGACTTGGTCAGATAAGTTTTAGTCTCAGGGGTTTTTTACCATGTCATAACTCAGATGAAGTTATAGAAAATAGTTCATATTTGGCAGAGTTTGATACAAAGAATACTCCGGATTCAGTATTTTGTTCTCATGGTGAGAGTTTTATAGTACCTTGGAGTGAAGTATTTAACTACATGCATTTACCGCTAAAGAAGTTTGAACTGATAAAGGAAGAGGAAAAGATAGAAACTATTCGTTCCACCTATGATGCCACAAAGGCTGATAGCGAAGAGCTTATGGCGATATTTGAAAGGACTTATGGAAAGATTATACCAAGGATAGGAGATTGGGATGCACCTATAAAGAGAACTCCTGAAAAAGAGTATGTATATAAGGAGAGAGAAAAAAAGAAGCATTACTTACTTGTGGACGGCTACAATATTATATTTGCATCAAAGTCTTTGAATGAACTCGCACAGATAAATATAGACGCTGCCAGAGATAGACTAATAGAACTTCTGATAGATTATAAGGCATATAAGGACTATGAAATAATCTTGGTATTTGATGCTTATAGACTTGTAAATCATCCTACAGAGGTACAAAATTTCTCCGGATTATATGTTGTATATACAAAAACTGCTGAAACAGCCGATCAATATATAGAAAAGACTACACATGAAATGATAAAGAGGTATGATGTCACTGTGGCTACATCAGATGGTATAGAGCAAATTATTATAAGAGGTAAGGGAGCTATACTGATTTCAGCGAGAGAATTTTTAAAAGACTTGGAAGACACTAAAGAGGCTTTTAGAAAAGAACATATAGAAAAGACAACAGTCACAAACAGGCTTTTTGATTCTTTAAATGGAGAGTTAAAAGAAAAAATAGAAAATATCAGACTTGGTAAAAAAGAAGAGCCCTAGCAAATGCCGGGGCTCTTTCTTTTTATTGGATTCTAATATTTGAATAAAGAATCAGGTATGACAGCTGCCTGAGCAACCGCCACATCCTCCACCACATGAGGACTTCCCGTTTTTCTTATCTTTATAAATCGATCTTACAATAAGACCTACTACACCGACCAATGCAGCTGAAATAATAACTGTTGCTGCCATAAAGATCTCCTTTCTTTAATAAAACCACTTATACTTTAGCTTTTACAGTAGAAGCTTTTTCTTCATAAGGCTTGCGTATAAGACCGTAAATAATAGCTGCGATTCCGATAAATCCAAAGACTGTACCGATACCGAACTTTCCTTCAGTAACAAGTCTACCTATCTGATATACGATCATTGCTACAATATAAGCAAATGCACACTGATATCCTATAGCAGTCCAGAACCATTTTGTACTGCTCATCTCTCTTTTGATAGCACCCATAGCTGCAACGCAAGGAGCACAAAGAAGGTTGAATACAAGGAATGAGTATGCTGAAATAGGGGTGTAATCAGCTCTTAAAAGATCCCAGATACCCTCTCCTGTATCTTCATTAAACTCTGCAACCTTATATAGAATACCGAATGTACCTACTACATTCTCTTTTGCTATAAGACCTGTAATAGCTGCAACTGCAGGTTTCCATGTTCCCCATCCCAGAGGAGCGAATATCCAAGCAAAGCTGTTTCCGATATTTGCAAGAAGAGAAATATCCATCTGATCTTCAGCAAGATATGTAAATGAACCTTCTACAAATCCGAAATAGCTAAGGAACCATATAAGTATAGTAGCAAGAGTGATAACAGTACCTGCCTTCTTTACAAAACTCCAACCTCTTTCTGCCATAGATCTCAAAATAGAACCGGCAGTAGGAAGGTGATATGCAGGAAGCTCAATAACGAATGGTGAAGGATCACCTGAGAAGAGTCTTGTCTTCTTGAGCATGATACCTGAAACTATAATAGCTGCAATACCTACAAAGTAAGCAGATGAAGCACCCATGCTGCATTACCAAATAGTGCACCTGATATAAGTGCTATAATAGGAAGTTTTGCAGAACATGGAATGAAAGTTGTTGTCATAACAGTCATTCTTCTGTCATGCTCACTTTCGATAGTTCTAGAAGCCATAACTCCGGGAACACCACAACCTGTACCTATAAGAATAGGAATAAAGCTCTTTCCTGAAAGACCGAATTTTCTGAAAACTCTATCCATAACGAATGCAATTCTTGCCATATATCCGCAGCCCTCTAAGAAAGCCAGGAAGAAGAAGAGTGTCAGCATCTGTGGAAGGAATCCGAGCACAGCACCTACACCTGCGATAATACCGTTTACAATAAGACCTACAAGCCACTCAGCTGCACCTACAGACTCAAGGTAGCCCTGAACACCCGGCTGAATAATTTTCGCAACAAGTACATCATTTACCCAGTCAGTCATTGCTGTACCCACAGTAGTGATTGAAATATAGTAAACCACAAACATAATAGCTGCAAATATTGGAAGTCCCAAAATTCTGTTTGTAACGATTTTATCGATCTTATCTGAAAGGCTTACATAGTCTTTATTTTTAACTTTATAAAAACTTGCAATTACATCAGATATATAGTTGTATCGCTCTGATGTGATAATACTTTCAGCTTCATCATCCATAGCATCTTCACATCTTGTAATGATTGCCTCTATATTGGAGAGAGTACTGTCGGAGATATTCAACTGCTCAATAGCTTTGTCATCTCTTTGGAATAACTTAACTCCGTACCATCTCTTTTGATTATCAGGTACACTGCTTGGAAGAAGCTGTATGATTTCCTTTACAGCATCCTCTACATGCTTATCAAACTGGTGCTGTACCTTTGGAAGAGCATGATTTTTTGCAATTTCGATTGCCTTTTCGGCTGCATCCATAACACCTGTACCCTTAAGTGCAGAAATTTCTACAACAGGACATCCAAGCTTTTCGCTCATCTTATCCAAATCAAGTTTGTTTCCGCTCTTCTCAAGTACATCAAGCATGTTTACTGCGATTACAACAGGTACACCTAACTCTGTAACCTGTGAAGTAAGATATAAGTTTCTCTCAAGGTTTGTACCGTCGATGATATTAAGTATCGCATCAGGCTTTTCATTGAGAACATAGTTTCTTGCTACAACTTCCTCCAATGTATATGGAGATAGAGAATAAACACCGGGAAGGTCTGTAATAATAACATCAGTATGTCCTTTAAGCTTTCCTTCCTTTTTCTCAACAGTAACACCGGGCCAGTTTCCTACAGTTTGGTTTGAACCTGTCAAGGCATTAAATAAAGTAGTTTTACCGGTATTTGGGTTTCCGGTAAGTGCAATTCTAATTGCCATATTAGCTCCTTATCTGGTAATTTCAATTTTTTCTGCATCTTCTTTTCTAATAGAAAGCTCATATCCTCTTACAGTAACCTCAATAGGGTCGCCAAGAGGTGCTACCTTGCGTACATGGATAGATGTACCCTTTGTAACACCCATATCCATGATCCTTCTTTTTACAGGGCCTTCGCCATGAACTTTAGCAACAGTGACAGTCTCACCGATTTTTACATCTCTTAAAGTATCCATTCTGTGCTCCTTTCTGTATTTTGAGTAAAACTGAACATATACAATGGATTTCCCATTGACAAATGTAAATACTAAATATCCTCTTTAATCAATAAAATTTGCGGATGATTTAGACCATGATTTTTGCGGCTAACTCCTTGCTTACTGCCACTCTGGAATCCTTGACATTAACGATCAAATTTCCGGACATAGCATTTACAACTGAAATCTTGCCGTCTACAACAAAGCCTAGGGTCGCCAAAAAAGTTTTATCCTTCTCACGACCACCAATTTGCTTATGGTGTATTCTTCTCCTAAATTAGCCATAAGTAAAGGTATCATAATCCCTCCTTTTCTTTAAACATATCAAATACATTCTATAGGTTAGCATACACTAACGTTAAAAGCAATATATTTTTAAAAAAAGTTAGATTTAGCTTACTGAATTTGTTGTATATTAGCGAAAACTAACTAAAAAGTACTAAAAAAAAAACAATATTTGCCGTTAAAAGATGTGAAATCCGTAAATTTTCTATTTACAATGGTTTGACTTTATGATATATTCTTACTGTAATAAATTTTTACAAAAATATAATTGTCATTATTAGTTTACACTAACTTTAGGAGGTTAATATGTTTTTACTTAATGGTTTTGGATGGAAGAAGTTTGGTTTATTTGCAGCAGGTACACTTTTTGGAACAGCAGGTATTAAGTTACTTTCAAGCAAGGATGCAAAGAAAGCTTATGCACAGGGAACAGCAGCTGTACTTCGTATGAAGGAGTGCGTAATGGATACAGTTTCATGTGTTCAGGAGAATGCTAGCGATATTTTAGCAGAAGCTAAGGACATCAATGAAGAGCGTGCAGCAAGGGAAGCTGAAGGAAATATTGAAGAGTAATTTCTCTTTTCAGTAATATAGTTTTTTTGTAATAAGGAAGAGTTTATCTCTTCCTTAAATTTTATAGAAAGATTAGAGGGTTAAAGTGAATTGTAAAATTTTGCATGAGTCAAAGAACAGAATGCGTGTACGCATGGCTCAAAAGAGAATGTCTATAAAAGAAGCTGATATGCTTCAATACTATTTGGAAGGCTTTGAATTTATAAGAAAAGCTGTCGTATATGAAAGAACCTGTGATGTTGCTATATATTATAAGAATGATAATAGGAACGCAGTTATAAATAAATTAAAAAAGTTTGACTACAATAATACTGCATTGATTGAAAGTATGCCAAATACTTCAGGAAGACAGATTACAAGAGATTTCCAAGAGAAAATGGTGGGAATGCTCATGTTTACAGGCGTGAGAAATATGTTCTTTCCAAATTTGATCAAGAATATTTATACTATTGTCAAGGCCGCTCCATATATTTATAAAGGCCTTAAATGTCTGTTCAAGTTAAAATTTGAGGTTGATTTGCTTGATGCATTGTCAATAGGTATATCTATTGCACAGGGTAATTTCTCAACAGCCGGTTCACTTATGCTTTTACTTGGTGTAGGTAATGAGCTTGAAGATTGGACACATAAGAAGTCTGTTGACGACCTTGCAAGAAGTATGTCATTAAATGTAGATAAGGTATGGCTTGTAACAGATGACGGTGAGGTTTCAGTACCTATTTCACAGATTCAGTCAGGAGATATTATCAGAGTACATACAGGAAATATAGTACCGCTTGACGGAGAAATGGTAAGCGGAGAGGCTATGCTAAATCAGGCTTCTCTTACCGGAGAGTCAGTTCCTGTAGAAAAGAGAGCAGGATCAAGAGTATATGCGGGAACAGTTGTAGAAGAGGGAGAATGTCTTTTAAGGGCAACTGTAAGCAATGGTCAAAGCAGATACGATAAGATTGTATCTATGATAGAAGACAGTGAAAAGCTGAAATCAAATACAGAAAATATGGCAAATAGACTTGCAGACAGATTGGTACCATATTCATTACTCACAACCGGTCTGACATATTTATTTACAAGAAATATTACTAGAGCACTTTCTGTGTTGATGGTAGATTTTTCATGTGCATTGAAATTGTCTATGCCGCTTGCAGTATTGTCAGCTATGAGAGAAGCCGGAAATGATAAGATCACTGTAAAGGGTGGAAAGTTTATGGAGGCTATAGCTAAGGCAGATACTATAGTATTTGATAAGACAGGTACATTGACCTATGCCTGCCCAAGAGTAAATAATATAATTACATTTGATGGCGATGATGAGAATCAGATGCTTAAGATAGCTGCTTGTCTTGAGGAGCATTATCCTCATTCAATAGCAAATGCAGTGGTTAAGGAAGCTAAAAAGAGAAAGATTCGCCATAAAGAGATGCACTCTGAGGTGCAGTACATAGTTGCACATGGTATAGCAAGTACAATTGAGGGTGAAAAAGTTGTAATAGGAAGCTCACATTTTGTATTTGATGATGAGAAGGTTGAAGTAAGTGAAGAGGCAAGAGAGATAGTAGATAATATTGACCACAGATATTCTCATCTGTATATGGCTATTGGTGGAAAACTATCTGCTATTATTGAAATTTCAGATCCTCTAAGGGCTGAAGCTAAGGATGTTTTAAAGAAGCTTAAGGCTCTTGGAATAAAGAAGACAGTTATGATGACAGGAGATAATCATTATACTGCAGAAGCTATTGCTAAAGAGGTAGGAGTGGACAAGTTCTATGCAGAGGTTTTGCCTGAGGATAAGGCAAGCTATGTGGAGAAGGAAAAGGCAAAAGGAAGAACTGTAATAATGATAGGTGACGGTATAAATGATTCACCGGCATTATCAGCTGCTGACTGTGGTATAGCTATAAGTGAGGGTGCTGCTATTGCCAGAGAGATAGCTGATGTATGTATATCAGCTGATGATTTGCATGAACTGGTTAAGCTAAAAGAACTCTCAAATAAGCTTACAAAGCGTGTGGATGCTAACTTCAGACGTATTATGGGATTTAATGGTTCTTTGATTGTACTTGGTATTTTGGGAATACTCTCACCCGGTACTTCATCACTTTTACATAATTTATCAACAGTTGGAATATCGCTTACAAGTATGACCAATCTGTTGCCGGAAAACTAATATAAGTGGTCGGACATCCTTGGGTGTCCGACTTTTGTAAAACTGTGAGAAAAGATTGTAAAAAATTGATTTTTACTTTGATGTTGGTTATAATATTTACTAACATAGTATGACTACATAGTACAATTTAAGAAGGAGGATATATGGTTATACAAGAAGCTGCAGAAATGTATTTGGAGACAATTCTTAGACTGAAGAATAAGACAGGCGTAGTAAGAGCTGTAGATATAGCAAGAGAAATGGGATATTCAAAGCCTACTATCAGTGAGCAGATGAAAAAATTCAGAGAGAACGGATATGTTGAAGTAAACAATGAAGGGCATATATCATTGACTTTAAAGGGAATGGAGATTGCAGAATCTACACTTGAGAGACATAATGTTTTGGGAGTTATATTACAAAAGATCGGAGTAAGTAGGGATACAGCTATAGAGGATGCATGTAGAATAGAGCATTATATAAGCGAAGAGACATTCCAATGTTTGAAGGACTATTTTAGAGATAAATAGATTCTATAATAATTGATAAAAAAATATCCGGATGTATTTTATCAAATACTTTGTTGAAAAATTTAATTTTACGCTGTAAACTTATCACGTCTTATAATAGATTTATGAAATAAGAGGTGAAAAATGGGATTACATATAGTAAATGAAGCAAATAAATGTTTGCAGTGTAAGAAGCCGCTGTGTAGTAGTCACTGTCCTATAACAACATCAATACCACAGGTGATAGCACTTTTTAAAGAGGGCAAGATAATGGAAGCAGGAGAGATTCTTTTTGAGAACAATCCGCTATCACTTGTTTGCTCAATAGTTTGTGATCATGAGGCACAATGCCTTGGAAATTGCATAATGAACAGAAAGAACAATCCTGTAAGATTTTGTGATATAGAAAAGTTTATATCAGATTTTTATCTGGATAGAATGGAGTTTGTAAAAAAGCCAAGAAAGAATGTGATGGTCGCTATCATAGGCGGTGGGCCGGCAGGCATGACGGTAGCGTTTAAGATGATAAAAGAAGGTTATGATGTAACTATATTTGATGAAAGAAATACTATAGGTGGAGTGCTTCAGTATGGTATTCCGGACTTCAGATTGCCAAAGTCATTGATGAAAAGATACTATGACAAGATGGAAGAGATCGGTATAAAGATAAGAAATAATACCGCAGTAGGTGGTGCCTTAGAGATAAAGGATCTTTTTAGAGACGGTTATAAGGCTGTATTTGTAGGTACAGGAGTGTGGAGAGCCAAACTTTAGGTATTGCCGGAGAGAGTATGCCTAATGTACATTTCAGTGTGGATTATCTGGCAAATCCTGATGGACATAAGCTTGGTGACAGTGTTGCAATAATTGGTATGGGAAATGCCGCAATGGATGTGGCAAGAACAGCTCTTAGGAGGGGATCAAGAACAGTAAAGCTATATGCTAGAAGCAAGAGAGTAGCTGCAAATTCAGTAGAGGTGGAGGCTGCTAAATATGAAGGTGCAGAGTTTATATTTGGGAAGGCTATTGAGGCCATTACCTATGATGGTCCGGTTTTTAAGACAGCTATATTTGATGAGGAAGATAATGTAGTAGGTTATGAGGATGAACTTGATTATGTGGATGCAGATTCTACAATCATTTCTGTAAGTAATGGACCAAAGAATAAACTGGTACTTACTACAGAAGGTTTGAAAGCATCAGACAAGGGACTTCTTATAGTTGATGAAAACAATATGACAACTGTTGAAGGCGTGTTTGCAGCAGGTGATGTGGTGCATGGATCAAAAACTGTAGTTGATGCTGTAGCACAGGCTAAGATCGCTGTAGAAGGCATGCTTAGATATTTAGAATCAAAAAATATTTAATGAGACTTGACAAAGCTAAAATCAAGTAATATTATATTGTGCATAAACGAAGAAGAGAAAAGTAGCATATATAGAAATCACAGAGAGAGTTGTATGGCTGAGAACAATTTATGGAAGTATATGTGAAGACCATCTCAGAGTGGCTTTAATAGAGCACGTTGATTACGTTATAATCAAATGAGGGATATTTTATATATCTGAATTAAGGTGGAACCGCGTCAATCGCCCTTAAACGAAAGTTTATGGGCGATTTTTATTTTAATATAAAATGGAGGAAATATGAAGATAACATTAAAAGATGGCTCAGTAAAAGAGTATGAAAGTAAAAAAAGTATTATTGATATTGCTAAAGATATCAGTGAGGGATTGGCAAGAAATGTAGTAGCAGGTGAAGTAAATGGAGTTATGCATGACCTTAGAGATGAAATTGATGCTGACTGTGAACTCAACCTTATTACAGTTAAAGATAAGGAGGCACTCTCTGTTATAAGACATTCGGCATCACATGTACTTGCAGAAGCTGTAAAGAGAGTTTTTCCGGAGGCTAAGCTTGCTATTGGACCAAGCATTGCAGAAGGTTTTTACTATGATTTTGATCATGAGCCATTCTCAAGAGAGGACCTTGACAAGCTTGAAGCTGAGATGAAAAAAATCATAAAAGAAGGTGCACATATTGAAAAATTTGAGCTTCCAAGAGAAGAAGCCATTAAGTTTATGGAAGAAAGAAATGAGCCTTATAAGGTAGAACTTATACAGGATTTACCTGATGGAGAGATAATATCATTCTATAAGCAAGGTGATTTTACAGACCTTTGTGCGGGACCTCATCTTCAAAGAACAAAGGATATCAAAGCTTTTAAGCTTATATCATCATCAATGGCATATTGGAGAGGTGATTCAAACAAGGCAAAGCTTCAAAGAATATATGGTACAGCCTATAATTCAAAAGAAGAGCTGGAGGCACATTTAAAGCATCTTGAAGAGATAAAGCTTAGAGACCACAATAAGCTTGGAAGAGAGATGGAGCTATTTACAACAGTAGATGTAATAGGTCAGGGACTTCCTCTTATGTTACCAAAGGGTACAAAGATGATACAGAAGCTTCAAAGGTGGATCGAGGACTTAGAGGACAATGAGTGGGGCTATGTAAGAACAAAGACACCTCTTATGGCAAAGTCTGATCTTTATAAGATTTCAGGTCACTGGGATCACTATCAGGACGGTATGTTTATACTCGGGGATCCACAAAATGATGGAGAAATTCTTGCACTCAGGCCTATGACATGTCCATTCCAGTACTATGTATATAAGAATACACAAAAGTCATATAGAGATCTGCCATATCGTATGGGTGAGACTTCTACACTTTTTAGAAATGAAGATTCAGGAGAGATGCATGGACTTACAAGAGTGAGACAGTTTACTATTTCAGAGGGTCACAATGTAATTAGACCTGATCAGGCTGAAGAAGAGTTGCAAAACTGCTTAAATCTTGCAATATATGTACTTGATACTTTAGGTCTTAGAGATGATGTTACATTCAGACTTTCAAAATGGGATAAGAATAATAAGGAGAAATACCTTGGAGATGAGGCATATTGGGAAGGTACACAGGGTGCACTCAGAAATATCCTCATAGAGAAGGGGCTTCCATTTACAGAGGCTGATGGTGAGGCTGCATTCTATGGTCCAAAGATAGATATCCAGGCAAAGAATGTATATGGCAAAGAAGATACAATGATCACAATCCAGCTTGATGCCGCTATTGCAGAGAACTTTGATCTTTACTATATCGATCAAAACGGAGCTAAGGTAAGACCTTATATAGTTCATAGAACATCTCTCGGTTGCTATGAGAGAACTCTTGCATGGCTTATTGAAAAGTATGCAGGTAAGTTCCCTACATGGTTATGTGCCGAGCAGGTAAGAATTCTTCCTATATCAGATAAGTATGCAGACTATGCAAACTCTGTTTTGAAAGAACTTAAGAAAAACGGTGTGGATGCTACACTTGATACAAGAACAGAGAAGATTGGATTTAAGATAAGAGATGCAAGACTTTCAAGACTTCCATATATGCTTGTGGTAGGTGAGAAGGAAGAGGCAGAAGGAACTGTATCAGTAAGAAGTAGATTTGCCGGAGATGAGGGCAGCAAAAAGCTTTCAGACTTTGTAGATATGATTTGTAAAGAGATAAGAACTAAGGAAATAAGAAAAGAAGAGGTTGTAGAATAAATATTAACAGGGGCTGATGGCTGATATAGTTATCAGCTTCTTCCGGATTGAGATAAAAACAGTACTTTTGGGTACTGTTTTTTTATTTGGAAAATGTTAAACTAATCTTAATTATTTACTATGGTTGTAATAAAAAATAAGGTTTAAGGGGGGTAAGCACTAATTTTATAAGCAAATATAAGAAAGAAGACAGTTTGGAGATTTATAGTTTGTATGGCTATAAAAAATGATTGAAAATTATATTAAAGGAATGGTGTTTTATGAGAAAGATGATGACAAAGGCGTTGGCAGTTATGCTTACAGTTTGCATGTTGCCTTTGCCTAATGCGACAATACTTGCATATGGAGATATCGGTGCAAGAGGGTATGAAATGGATGGGGACATCATACCCAGTGGATATGTAAGTGAAGATTTTAATGAAGATGATTTTGAAATAGCAACCTTGTCAGATGCTATCAGTACTCCGGGTTATCAGGGAAATCGTTATCAAAGTAAGAAACTGACATCTATCTATGATACAGATATGGTACTTACAGAAGATGAAATTGAAAATGGTGTAGATATGCCTTCAAATGGTGAAGAATTACTTAATAAATTACTAGAGGGTGACGTTGTAGTAGAAAAAGGTGAAGAATTAAGCTTTGATGATGACATGTCATATTTGGATTATCTTTTTGAAAACCATATAGATGGAATGGAGTATCCAGAGATAGATCCGGATCTTATAAGAACACAGGCAGTAAACACAACTAGTGTTGAAGATATTATCAATGAAGCATATGAGGCAGTTGTAGTCAAAGGTGAGAAGAGAATTTCTTCGGTATATGATCATAAGACTAAGAGAAGACTGAGAAAGCTTATTATGGGAGGCAGTCCACTGGTAAGATATTTGGCAGATCAAATGACTTTTGGTATTACTCCTATATATGTTACGGGAAATTATAGTGAAGAGGAATTGAAATCGGCATTTAGTGAAGCAAATTGGCAAAATCAGATGATCTTAGAAGAAGATTTTCCGGAATATAACTATACTTATTGGAATACTAATAATTGGGGAGAAAAAATATATAGAATAAATGTCAATTATGAATTTCCTAATCCTGAGGAAAGAAAGAATTTGCAGATAGAGATGCTGGATAAGGCAGAGTCAATAATAGATCATATAGGTTTATATACAAATGGCCAATATATACAAGAACTTTATGCTATAAATGATTATTTAATTGACAATGGAAGTTATGCTACTGAAGTAGCGTCCAGGAAAATTGAAAATACTATGCAAAGAAAGGCTTATGGTATTTTGGTGGAAGAAAGTGGTGTTTGTACATCGTATGCAAGAGCATTCCAGTTGGTATCTAGAATGGCAGGTTTTATATGCGTAGTTGATGGTGGCATTGTTGTTGATTCCAACAGAGAGGAAGGAAGGCATGCTTGGAATTTAGTATGTACAGAAGTGAATAATAATGTTTATCGTAATTGGCTGTTGGTAGATCCAACATGGAATGATGATGAAAATGAATTCGGTCAACCAAGAAATACTTACCTTATGATTCCAAAGGTTGCAAGTAGAAGAAACAGAGTAAGTAATAATGCTAAATTTTCAACAAGAGGAGATTTCTCAAATATATATCAATCTTTTATGAGTTTTGATTTTGACTATATGAAATATTCAGGTCATTCTGCAACTAGGTCAAGTGAGTTTATTGACGATTTGTGTGAATATATTCGTAGAGGCTATGTACCATTATATTACAGATGTGAATGGGAGCTGTCATCAATAAATATGAATTATGTGTGTGATGAGGTGTATAGAAGAACTAATGTTAGTTTATCTATGAGAACAACCGGTGTTGATGCATATATAGTTAACATTGAATGCCTAAGTAATGGCAGTTCACATGACTTAACATATACTGCAAAGGGCCTTAATGAACTAAAAGAGGTTAACGGAAGATATGTTGAATCTCCACTTGAGTATCCTGCATATATGCATGGTACCAAGCCTGATCCGGAGCCTGAGATAACTGAAGATGAAAGAAGAGCTGACGAGGAAGAGGCAAGAAGAATACAGGAAGAGGAAGCAGAAAGAAGGAGACAGGAAGAGGAAGCAGAAAGAAGGAGGCAGGAAGCAGCAGAAAAGAAGAGGCAGGAAGCAGAAAAGAAGAGACAGGAAGCAGAAAAGAAGAGACAAGAAGAAGAAAAGAAGAGACAGGAAGAGGAAGAAAGAAAGAAACAGGAAGAAGAAAGAAGAAAGCAAAACCAGAATAACTCAAAGAGTGGCGGTTCCGGTGGTGGAGGCGGCTCAAAGAGTGGCGGTTCCGGCGGCGGAGGCGGCTCAAAGAGTGGTGGCTCCGGCGGCGGAGGCGGCTCAAAGAGTGGCGGTTCCGGCGGCGGAGGTGGCTCAAAGTCACAGAATAACAATGGTAAGTCAAGTTCAGCATCAGGATGGAAGCAGGATGCACATGGCTGGTGGTATCAGAATGCTAACGGTTCATATCCAAGAAATGCTTGGAGTCAAATCGGCGGTGCATGGTATTTGTTTAATGCATCAGGTTATATGACTACAGGATGGCAACATTCAAATGGTGCGTGGTACTATCTTGGATCAAATGGAGCAATGCTTACAAACTGGGTAAATCATGGTGGTAGATGGTATTTTATGAACGGCAGCGGAATAATGATGGCAAACTCTTGGGTACAGAGTGGTGGTAAATGGTACTATATGGGTGCAGACGGTGCAATGCTTGTAAATACCAGGACACCTGACGGCTATATGGTAAAGGCAGACGGATCTTTATAAATATTGTATGTTTTGATAAATACCAAAATAATGAGATAAAAGCCTTGGCTATAAATAGAAAGTAAGTAAAATTGCAAGAGCTGATAACTGAATATCAGCTCTTGTTCTAGTAAGTAAATAATAAAACAGTACTTTTGGGCACTGTTTTTGTATTAAAAAATATTAAACTAAATTAAGTATTGCACAAAAAAGAACTTGAAAAGTGATATCATATTTTATATAAATTGTTGTTTTGTAAGGTATAACAGCAATGATTAAAAAAATTAAAGGAGGAATGAAATGAAAAAAATTCAAAGAATAGTAGCAGGTTTGGTAGTATTTACAATGATATTCGGTTTGGCTGCATGTTCAGGAAAGAAAGACAGTGAGGATAAGGCACCGGATAAAAAGATAGAAAAGAAGGCGGACAAGAAAGATAGAGATGATAAGACATCAGACAAAAAGAAAGAAAAGAAGGTAGGCAAGAAAGACAAAAAGGATAAGACATCAGATAAAAAGAAGGATGATTCTGAGTTTAAAGGTGAGGGAGAGGTAATATTTACTAAGCCACAAAAAGATGATGATGACAGACCAATAAGGAGGGTAAAGATATATAAATATAAAGATAATAAAATCATATCTTTGGAAGATAAGGCATCTATAAGGCTTCAGCCGGAAGGAACTGAAGTAACACCAGAAAATAGGGAGATTGCTCAGGAGGTATATATTGATGAACGTGCAGATGTAATAAAGCAAGTTAACGGTATTGATATTGAAACATATTTAGGAGATGAAAGATATGAACAGACTACAATATATGATTATACAGTGCTTGATTTTGATGAATATGATAAAATAAGAAAAGAACTTGGTATGGAACCGGTTGATGATAAAGAAAAATCACTTCAAATGGATATAGAAGCTAAGGCCTTACTGGAAAATGGCTATACTAAAATAAGCGAGAGTGATTTTAAAGGAAAAGGAGAAAAGACTTATATGGATAAAGAAGGTGGTAAATTCTTCAGTTTTTCATATGATGATAATAGAATTACAAAGATTACTCTCAGCGTTGAAATTGCATATTCAGATACAGAATATTCTTCTAAAGAAGAGGCAAAAGAAGGAATAGAAAATACAATAGCAGAATTGCCACAGATAAAGGGAGTAGAGTATAGTGCAGAGTATGAAGACAGCTATTTCGTATTTACAAAGAGCTGGGATTTTGTAAAGGGCAGTTTTGAAGAATTTGAGGAAGAAGATCCTGACTTTGCATTTATCGAAGAAGATATGTATATGACACGTATGGCAGGCAGAGCTATTTATAGAGGTTGGATCGAAAAAAATAATATAAAAAAAGTACTGATTTATATACTGTAATTATAAAAATAAGTGATTTGACAACTAATTTAAAGATTTCTTAAAAATAAGTTTACAAAATCGACTATTCTATGTAATATGGTGATTAATAAAACTATAAATTTTGATAAGTGGAGTGATATTATGAAGCCGTATTATAAACAACTGTTTTATATCGGTATAGCCTTTATAACATTAGTGATTGCATCTTTTTTTCTCTTTCAAATAGAGAATCAGAGTGCCAGATTCAAGATTTATCCTGAATTCTTAGGTGGTAGAGCCGGAGTAATGAAGGATATGGCAATGGCTATAATTGTTTTCGTACTATATTTGTTTTGCTTAAGTATATGGTGGAACTCTATAAGGATTAGGGTTATACAAATAGGAGTTCGCATGTATCTATTTATGATACATGCGACAATGCTTTTTATATAATTCATTTTTTTCTAATAATAAGTATATATGATACAAATATATTATTGCTTAGAATAAGTGGTTATTTCGTGAGTATACCATTTTTCTTTATTCCTATTTTTGGATACTATGCTTCACTTTATTTAGGTAAAGATAGTGTAAAATTCACTTGGAAAGAGTATATACTACTTATTCCTGCAATAATATTTACAATACTGTTTCTAAGTAGTGAGGCTCATGAGTTGTTATTTATAAAAATACCCGGCGAAAAGCAGCCTAATTTGCAGTTCCATACCACGATTTTGACAGGATTTGTATTTGTTTGGATATTCATTATGGAAACAATGAAATCATGGCATATATACAAAATCAGTGGAGGTGCAAAGAGACTAAAATTTTTTAGAATGCTCCCTTTTTTCATTGTATTGATGGATGGATTATACATACTTCCCATGTATATAAACTCATTGGTGGTACAATATGAAGTTATAGAGGGAATGTGTAGCTTTTTTCTTATGGAAATACTGGTTTGGGAAAGTTGTATTGCAATGGGAATGGTGCAGGTGAACAGCTATCACAAAGAAGTGTTTGATATTTCAACAGTATCGATGCAGATAACAGATGATAATGGTGATTTATTTAGAGTATCAAGAGGTGCCAAGCCTATTTCAAAGGAAGATTTTGTTGATCTGAAAAAGTATGATGTTATATACGAGAACAATGTAATTGAAAAACATATAAGCAAATTGAGTAAAGGTTATCTGATATGGCAAAAGGATGTAAGAGAACTCAATTACTACATTCATGAACTTGAGGAAATTCAAAAGAAATTGCACAATGAGTATGAAATAAAAAGGCTTGAAAACGATGTAACCATAGAGCAGGCTAAGATCAAGGAAAGAGAAAGAATCTATAATGTTTTGAGAATGAGACTTTCTAGCCAAAGCGAATTTGTAAGAGAAAAACTTAAGGAACTTTATGGGAAAAAGCAATCAGACTTAAAGGATAATCTGGGTAAAATTATATTGGCAGTAACATATATAAAAAGATATGGTAATTTGTACTTGTTAACAGAAAATAGTGAGTATATATATGTTGCAGAACTTAAGCTGTGTTTTGCAGAGATAAAACAGGCTTTGGATGAGCTTAATATAACAACTGATTTAGTCTTTAATATTCCTGAAAATGAAAATATCCTCAGTAGTTTTTGTTTGGAATGTTGTAATATTTGGCAGCATGCAATCGAGTATCTGGATTTTAAAATGTCTGAGGTTTTGTTTTTGATAAATCCGAACAGAATGGGAAATAATAGAGGTCTATATTTTTATTATAAGTATTATAAAGGGTATGGACATATGTGGCAAAAGCTTTGTAGAGTATATAAATAACAAAATTGGAAGAAATAATTATTTGGTTTATGAAACGAGTGAAGGTCTGGTGATTGAACTGGAGTATATTTATTCGTAGCAGTTAGAAAGCTTATTAGAATGTGGTGAGAAATGCATGAGAATTTAATATATGCATATGAAATAGTGCTTTTTATAGTACCAACATTTATTTTGGTATGGGGAAGCTATAATATTTCAATATTAAAGTCATATAATGAATCATTGAGTAAATACCGGTCATATTTTGTGCTTTCAATACTTTGTATAGTAGATATGTATGTATATGGATGCTTTTTTTAGATTGAAAAACATATATGGAGATAGCTATGATTTGATTTCAAAGCAAATGATATTTGTAGTATTAATTTTAGCCTGCGTATATTATGTTCAAAGCAATAATAAAAATAAGAGAGATCTTAGTTATGCAAGTATTGTTGAAGCAGTAGATGAATTTCCCGGTGGTCTTGGTTTTGCAGATAATAATGGTGTACCCATATTGATCAATAAAAAAATGCATGAACTTATTTATGAAATTTTGAATATTCCATGCATTGATGTAAATCATATATGGGATTTATTGACTGAAAAAGCTAAAAAAGATAGTTATAGACCGAGGTTTTTTGGTGTTGTAGACAGCACGAATGGGATATATTATAAGCTAAAAGATGAAAGTATATGGTGTTTCAGAAAGAGTATATTGAAAGATGAAAGTGATAGCTTTGTCCAGATAGAAGCAGTGGATGTAAGTGATCTTGCCGGTATTGCAAATGAAATAAGTTGGGATAATGAGGAACTAAAAAATCAAAATAAAAGAATACAGCAAGCTAGCATTGAACTTGAAAATGTAAATATAGAAAAGGAAAGGTATTCTGCAAAAGTAGCTGTACATGGTGAATTTGGAGAATATATACTTTGGCTAAAACAATTTTTGAGAGAAGACTTTGACAATGGAATCAGTGAATCTAACATAAAAGGTTTGGAAGAGAGATGGAATAGAGCTTTTGATATGGTCAAGGGTATAGGTACATTTTCTGAGAATACCGATATTGAAAAGGAGCTTTTGAAGGTAGGAGAGCTGATAGGATGTAAGATTTTCTTCCCTAAAAGAAAACCATATAAAAAATACGGGAAATTGTATTACAGTGCAGTAAGAGAAGCCATGACAAATGCTGTAAGACATGGTAAAGCTAATGAACTATATGTTGAAATAGAAGAAGAGTGGAGTCAACAAAAAGTAACTATATGGGATAATGGTACTGAAGAGATAAAATTTAAAGGAGAAGGTAATGGACTTACATCTCTTAGAAAACTTATGAAAAAAGAAGATGCTATAATGGAGATTATAACGGAAGAAGTATTTAAAATGGTAATTACATTTCCATATAAATAGGGGGAGTTTATGATAAATGTACTTATTGTGGATGATTCAAGAATTGCTAGAAATGATGGAATACGAGCTTGAAGGTATGAGTGGGTATAATATATTAACATTTATAGAAGATGCTCAAAATGCTATGCCTATATGTATGAAGTGTCAGGTGGATCTGATATTGATGGACGTATGTACTGCCGGAGACTCATCGGGTTTAGTGGCAGCGGACGAGATTAAAAAAAGATTTCCACAAATAAAGATTATTATTACAACATCAATGCCTGAATATACATTTATAGAGAAAGCAAAGCAAGCAGGTTGTGAAAGCTTTTGGTATAAGGATTATGGGAATGTAAGTTTGAGGGATGTCATAGAAAAAACTATGGCCGGAGAGAATGTATACCCTGATAAGACTCCAGATGTAGATATTTATGGGGTGCCAATAAGTAAATTCACACCGGCACAGCTTAGAGTACTTAGGGAGCTGGCAATGGGACTTTCACAGGAGGAGGTTGCAAAGAAACTCTGTTTGTCAAGAAGTGTGATAAAGGGACATATAAGCCATATGTGTGATAAGACAAACACAAGTAAGACATTACAGCTTGTGACTGAAGCTATTGAAAAAAGAGTGATATTGCCCAAATATTAGGTGAAAAACTTTGTTAGATATGGAGTTTAAACTGTCGCATAAAGTGATATTTATGCGACAGTAATTTTTTATTTTTTTATAAAACTTTCTAATAGATGTAGAGGAAATGGTGGTGAAGCTAAAGGTCTTACAGCCATTGACATCAAAAGTAGAGGATTGTCATCGGCAGCAATTCTGTTCGTACCAAGCTTTCCGCATTTTTTGCATCTGTGAATAATGGCCCATTCTCCTTTATCCTTTACCCAAATAGATATAGCTTCCATAATGCCTTTGCAATCACTCTTTCTATCGCCGGGCTCAATATCAACATGGATAGAGGAGAGACAGTGGGGACAATGATTCCTATGATGAGTACCGGCTCCCTCAGGTAAGATCATTTTTCCACAGTTAGCACATGGAAAAGAATCATTACATGCTTCATATCGGTAGTCAGGTTCTATTTTTACAGGATTTTTCTTCTTTATAGTACCATTTCTTTTTTGCACTGTAGGATTATCATTCAGTTTTTTTAGAGCCTCCTCTAAATCAAATTTTTCTTGACTCATATTTTCCTTTCCATTGTGTATTTCTAACAATTTGCTTGGTTTAAACTTAATAAACAGATGCTTTAAAAAGTGTAAAATATCTAGTATAATTATATTGTACAAAAAGACATATAAGTATTTGTTGTTTGTATTATACATAAGAAAATGACAACTGTAAAATATTTTTATGACTAAGACTGTATCTGTTTTAACGTTTTTAAATGAGTTATAGGAGGAAAAATGAAAAAGGGAATATTTGTTTTAGCTACAGTTCTATCAATGAGTATGGGATTATCTATGGCTTCATACGCAGGAAGCTGGGAGCATGACTCAAAGGGCTGGTGGTATTTGACAGATAATTACAAGTACCCTGTTTCACAGTGGAGAAATATTAAGGATAATTGGTATTATTTTAATTCTAGAGGTTATACATTGATAGGATGGCAGTGGCTGGATGGTAAGGCATATTTTTTTAATGATGGAAGCAATAAAAGTTTTCCATATGCTGCAATGTTAAAGAATACCAAGTCACCTGACGGATATGATCTAAATGGTGAGGGTGCCTGGACACAGAATGGAGTTGTGATGACAAAGTCAGGTCAGGCAGGTCTTGCGGTTGCTCAAGTTATTGGTGGAGAGAATCCGGGTGAAAGAGCAGACTTATTTCTTAGATTGAATGAGTACAGGAGAAGTAAGGGATTGCCGGAGATGGTAGTAAGCAATGAGCTTATGGCAGCAGCACAACTAAGAGCAAAAGAAACAGCAGTATCATTTTCACATACCAGACCGGATGGACAGGATTTTTATACAGTATCCAACATTACAGATCATTATGTAGGTGTTTCAGAGATATTGACAATGGATAATACATCTTCTACTGAGATGAAGATTACATCATTCAAGAATTCACCTAAACACAATGAACTTATGCTACAGAGTGAAAACTTTATCGAAAATCTTCCGGCTTCTACAATATATGCAGGAGTAGGATATTATTACAGCAATGGATATTATTATGTGGCAATGTTGTTTGGACATCAAAAATAGGTGATATACTAAGGCTGTTACAACAAACGAATATATTTGTTTATTGTAACAGCCTGTTTTAATTATATATTTATATTTTTTAAATCACAGAAAAATCCCGGATAGGAGATTTCCACACATTTACTATTATTAAGCTTTATCTCTCCATCAGATATTAAATTAAGTATAGCAAAAGTCATGGCAATCCTATGGTCATCATGTGTATCTATAGTGACATTTCCGGATAGCCTGTCAGTACCAATAATTTCCATACCATCATCAGTTTCCAATACCTTTACACCAAGTTTACTTAGTTCTTCACACATTACTTTGATTCGATTGGACTCCTTTACCTTAAGCTCTTGTGCATCTTTTATAATAGTTTTACCTTCAGCCATAGTAGCCACAGCTGCAATTAGTGGTAGTTCATCTATTAGAGTGGGAATCAGCTCTCCTTCAATAGTAGTTGAGTGTAGTTTTGAATAACATACTTTTATGTCAGCTACAGGTTCAAATGTATTTGAGGAACTTATAATCTCAATATCAGCACCCATAGATTTTAATACCTTTATTATGCCATCTCTAGTAGGATTGATACCGACATTTTCAAGTATTAGCTCTGAACCGGGTACAAGTAGAGCGGCAACCATAAAAAATGCAGCAGAAGATATATCAGAAGGCACCTCTATATCACTTGCAAAAAGCTCAGTGGTAGGACTTATGGTTACAGTATTTATCTGTAATTAAATTTGCCCCAAATTTTCTAAGCATTAGTTCTGTGTGATCTCTTGATTTGGCAGGTTCTATTACAGTTGTATTAGAGTCTGCATAAAGCCCTGCAAGAAGTATTGCTGATTTGACTTGAGCACTTGCTACAGGAGAATTGTACTCTATGCCATGCAAAGAGCTGCCTGTAATAGTAAGTGGTGCAAAACCCACATTGCTCTCTATATTGGCACCCATCAATGAAAGCGGATTTATTATTCTGTTCATAGGTCTTTTTTGTATAGACTTATCACCTGTAAGTATAGATGTAAAGTTTTGTGCAGACAATATACCACTTACAAGCCTGGTTGTAGTACCACTATTACCACAATCCAGTATACTGTCAGGTCTTTTCAATCCATGTAGTCCGTTACCTTTTACTATAACTGAAGTTCCATTCATTTCTATATCTATTCCCATTTTTTTAAAAATTGAAACAGTGGAAATACAGTCGGCACCGTTTAAAAATCCTGTTATTCTTGTAATTCCCTTTGATATAGATCCAAACATCACAGCTCTATGGGAGATGGATTTATCTCCGGGAACTCTTAATCTACCCTTTATCATTTTTCCTCCAATATTAGATTACTCTATAATTATATTCTTTCAACAATTTGGATGCCATTTCACATGAGTCGGCATCATAGAATGATATATTAAGTGCACCCTCACCCTTTTCTCTATTATGATTGATACCTATATTCTTGATACTGATAGAGTTTGCAGCCAGTATTGCAGAGATTATAGATATTGCTCCGGGTTTATCCTGTATATGTACACTTATATCATGCTTTGAAATAAGAACTCCTCTACTGTTTGAATCAAAAGAATTTCTGTATTCTCCTGATTTCAAACATATTATTTATATAAATACCTGATCTGCTTGTAAGTTGTGAATGCACCTCTTTTAGCATATCTATATATTTGAGAAGCATTGCATCTATAGGTTCGGCATTAACTATGCAAATCTGCTCCCACATAATTGGAGAAGCTGAGGCGATTCTTGTTATATCCTTAAAGCCGCCGGCAGCAACTCTTTTCATTACCTCATCTTCATAGTCATTGTCCTTTACAAGGTTTACCAAAGTGGCTGCAAGTATATGTGGCAGATGACTTACTGTTGCTACAACCTTATCATGTTTTTGATAATCTATTATAAATGGAATGGATTTTATCATTTCAATAATACTCTTTAATGCTTCCAGCTTCTTATTACAAGTTTTAGATGATGGAGTAATCATATAATAGGCATTTTCTAAAAGTAGAGCATCAGAAGCCTCATAGCCGGTTTTTTCTGAGCCTGCCATAGGATGCCCGCCTATAAATATATCATCAAGATCAAGCTCTTTTGCTAAATTATGTATGGATGATTTGGTAGAGCCTACATCGGTGATTATGGAGTCTTTTCTTATAAAAGGCTTTATTTTTGCAAGATATTCCTCGTTAAATTCCACAGGTGCACATAAAAATATGATATCACATTCGGTAAGACTATCATCAATTTCTTTTAAGATAATATCAATAACTCCATCACTTTTCCCTTTTAGCAGCTGAGAAGTATTATTTGCATATGCATATATTTTTGATTCCGGTTTATATTTTCTGATTGCTCTGGCAATAGAACCACCTATTAGTCCAAAACCTATAAAAGCTATATTATTATAATGCATGCTCCTCCATTCCGACATAAGCCCTGATTAAATATAAAAAGTCTAGTACATTTATTTGTATTAGTCAAATACTTTTGCTTTAATGGTTTAAAGCGGCATAGAAAGCAATATTGAAACATACTATTTATCTTTACTAAAACTGTCTATTTATACAAAAAAATATTATAAAAAAATACTAACGATTTAATCATAAAAAAAGATGTAAATTACATTGTATAAATTGAATATAAAACTTGAAATTTTAGCTTATGTTTAGTAAAATATCTTTATTAGAAAGTCTATTGACTAAAAAGGAGGGATTCTCTTATGAAAGTTTATGAAACTAAACAGATTCGTAATGTTGCATTACTTGGCCATGGAGGCTCGGGTAAGACTACGGTGGCAGAGGCTATGAGCTTTGTTGCAGGAAATATTTCCAAGATGGGAAGCATTTCAAGCGGAAATACCATCAGCGACTATGACAAGGAAGAGATAAAAAGAGGCTTTTCCATAAGTACTTCTTTAGTTCCGGTAGAATATGAAGGTGAAACCGGAAGTGTAAAGATAAATCTTTTGGATACTCCGGGATATTTCGATTTTGTTGGTGAGGTAGAGGAAGCTATATCTGCAGCAGATGCTGCCATTATAGTAGTCAACTGCAAGGCGGGAATCGAAGTAGGTACAGTCAAGGCATGGGAGTTGTGTGAAGAGTATGGATTGCCTAGACTGTTCTTTGTAACAAATATGGATGATGATAAGGCGAGCTATCGTGAACTGCTTTTGAAGCTTGAAACACGCTTTGGAAGAAAAGTGGCTCCATTCCATCTTCCAATAAGAGAGAATGAAAAATTCGTAGGATTTGTAAATGTTGTAAAGATGAAGGGTAGAAGATTTACAAATCTTTCAGACTATGTAGAGTGTGAAATACCTGACTATGTTGAAGCTAACCTTAAAATTGCAAGGGAAGCTCTTATGGAAGCAGTAGCCGAGACAAGTGAAGAGTATATGGAGAGATATCTCTCAGGAGAAGAGTTCACTGATGAAGAGGTAGCAACAGCACTCAAGGAGAATATTTGTAATGGAGATATTGTGCCGGTAATGATGGGTTCAGGTGTAGATGCACAGGGATTTAAGGCACTTATGATGGCTATTGAAAAGTATTTCCCATCTCCGGATTACAAAGAGTGTGTTGGTGTTGATGTAAGCAACGGAGAGCATTTTACAGCAAAATATAATAAAGAAGTATCACTTTCTGCAAGAGTATTTAAGACAATCGTAGATCCGTTTATAGGCAAGTATTCACTTGTTAAGGTTTGTACAGGTACTTTAAAGCCTGATAGTGCAATCTATAATGTTGGTAAGGAAACAGACGAAAAGTCCGGGAAAATATATGTACTTAGAGGAAAGAGTGCTATAGAAGTGCCGGAGCTTGTAGCAGGTGATATAGGTGCTATGGCAAAACTTAGTGTAACAACTACAGGAGATACTATTGCGCTTAAGAATGCACCTATACTCTATCATGGACCTAAGATCTCATCACCATATACATGTATGAGATATAAGATAGTAAACAAGGGCGAGGAGGATAAACTCTCATCAGGTTTATCAAGACTTATGGAAGAGGATCTAACTCTAAAACATGTGAATGATACATCAAACAGACAGACTCTTCTATACGGAATAGGCGATCAACAGCTTGAAGTTGTAGTAAGCAAGCTTTTAGATAGATATAAAGTAAAGATAGAACTTTCAAGACTAAAGTAGCTTTCAAAGAGACTATCAGACAGAAAGTAGAGGCTGCAGGAAGATATAAGAAGCAATCAGGTGGACATGGTCAATTTGGTGATGTTAAGATGAGCTTTGAGCCTTCAGGAGATCTTGAGAAAGCATATGTATTTGAGGAGACTGTATTTGGTGGTTCAGTACCGAAGAACTATTTCCCGGCAGTAGAAAAGGGAGTGGCAGAGTGCTGTATTAAGGGGCCTTTAGCTGCATATCCTGTAGTAGGTGTTAAGGCTGTGCTTCTTGACGGTTCATACCACCCGGTTGACTCATCTGAGATGGCATTTAAGATGGCAGCTACTATTGCATTCAAAGACGGATTTATGAAGGCTGCTCCTGTACTATTAGAGCCTATTTACACAGTAAGTGTTATAGTACCTGATAAGTTTACAGGTGATGTTATGGGAGATCTTAATAAGAGACGCGGTAGAGTTCTGGGAATGGAGTCTATCAATCATGGTAAGCAAATCATAAAGGCAGATGTGCCTATGTTGGAACTTTTCGGATATAATACAGAGCTTCGTTCTATGACAGGAGGTATGGGAGTATTCAGCTATGAATTTGCCAGATATGAGCAGACTCCGGGTGATATTCAGAAGAAGGAAGTTGAAGCCAGAGCAAGCAAATTGGATGGTGATATTGATTAACAAAAGTATTAAATAAATATGTAGTATTATTGTAAGGAATCTTACTATAATGTTACATATTGAATAAAGTACTTGAAAAAAATTTCATGTAGGGATATATTAGGGACAACTTAAAAAACTTATATGAAAAGGAGATATCATATCATGCATTTATCATCACTCAAAAAAGCAATATTAACATTAGGTTTAACTCTAGGGGTAGTTTCAGGAAGCATCGTTGCTTTTGGCGCTCCATCACAGATAGTAATACTGGGAAAGGCTGCTGCTGTAGAATCTGTTAAAAATGATATAAATATTGAAACCCCATCAAAGATAGTAGTAGAGGAAAAGACTGATGCTGTGGAGAATAATACATATTTTAAAACTCCATCACAGGTAGTAATACCGGGAAAGACTGTTATTGTAGAGCCTGTTAAAAAGGCTACAGCTTCTACTGCAACACCATCTGCTGCAACACCATCTATTGCAACTCGTTCAACTGCATCAAAAAGTTCAAGCGGATCAGGTTCATCATACAGAAGTGGAAGTGCAAGACCGGTTACAACATCTAACACAAATACTACACCACAGGGACCTGGAAGCAATGTAACAAATGCAAATCCTTCTAATACTAACAATGTAGCACCGGCAAATACAAACAACAATGGTGCAACAAAGGCGGATGTAACAGGTGCTAACCGTGGTAAGTTAAATGTTCCAAAGACAGCTGATGCTTCAGCAATGGGACTTTATACAGCATTACTTGGACTTTCAACTATAGGTGGTGCATTTGTAGTAGCTACAAAGAAAAAAGAGAACTAATTGATTGGTAAATCTTAAAATGATATTGAGGCAGACTGTACAGTCTGCCTTTTTTTGTACTTATTTGCAGACATTTTTGACTGTTCCTTATAAAAAACAACAAATTGCCAAAAAAATAACATACTCATCTTTATTTTATTTTTTAAATATAGTAGAATATTATTGCTCAGTATAGAATTATTCTATAAAGGTTTGTTTTTTAGTGGAGGAATATTGTGAGAGGTGTTGAAACAAGAATTCAGGAAATAAGACACAGAATTTAGAGAAGTTGCCAGAATGGCATACCACACAGAGTGGCCTGTGGATAAGAGAATAGAGGAGTTACCTTATAAGATTATTCCGGGAGAGGTAGGAAACTTTAGAAATAATGTGTTCCTTGAAAGAGCTATAGTAGGAGAAAGATTAAGACTTGCTATGGGATTGCCTTATAGAAGTGCTGCAAATCATGCACCTTTGTCAGAGGGCATAGAAATGGCTGATAAGGCTGAAACATATTATACACCACCATTGATTAATATAATAAAGTTTGCCTGTCATGGTTGTGTTGAAAAAAGAGTATTTGTAACTAATGGTTGCCAAGGATGTTTGGCTCATCCATGTGCGGAGGTTTGTCCTACAGGCGCTGTAAGTATTGATAAAGAGAGCGGATTTTCAAGTATAAATCAGGAAAAATGTATTAAATGTGGAAGATGTGCAAATGTTTGTGAGTACAATGCCATTATAGTACAGACAAGACCTTGTGCTGCTTCATGTGGTATGGATGCAATATCTTCAGATGAAAATGGTAAGGCTGACATAGACTACGATAAATGTGTATCCTGTGGACAATGCCTTGTAAATTGTCCATTTGGTGCTATTTCAGATAAGTCACAGATATTTCAGACTATCAGAGCAATTCAGTCAGGTGATAGAGTTTATGCTGCTATTGCACCTGCGTTTGTAGGACAGTTTGGACCTAAGGTTACACCTGGAAAACTTCGTGCCGCTATGAAAGCCCTTGGATTTGCCGACGTATTTGAGGTAGCTATAGGTGCAGATTTATGTGCTACTCAAGAGGCTTTTGACTTCCTTGATGAGGTACCTGAGAAATTGCCTTTCATGGGTACATCATGTTGTCCGTCATGGTCGTTGATGGCAAAGAAGCTATTCCCTGATCAGGCAGAATGTATATCAATGGCACTTACACCTATGACACTTACTGCAAGACTTATAAAGAAACAGCATCCGGAAGGAAAGGTGGTATTTATAGGGCCATGTTCTGCAAAGAAGCTTGAGGCTATGTGGACCGATGTAAGAAGTGAGGTAGACTTTGTATTGACATTTGAAGAGATGGCAGGAATATTTGATGCAAAGCATATTGATATTGAAAATATTCAAGAAGATCCAAATGGTGTCAATGATGCATCGACAGACGGAAGAAATTTTGCAGTATCAGGAGGAGTTGCAAAGGCAGTTGTAGGAGTTATTAAATCAATATCCTGATAAGGAAGTAAAGATAATGAATGCGGAAGGCCTTTCAGAGTGTAGAAAGATGATGACTATGGCAAAGGCAGGAAAGTATCCGGGTTATCTGCTTGAGGGTATGGCATGTCCGGGAGGTTGTGTAGCAGGACCGGGAACAATGCAAAATATCAAAAAATCTCAAGGTGCTGTAAATCAGTATGCAGCTAAGGCAACACATAGCATTGCTATTGATACAGAGTCTGTAAAAGAGTTGGATAAGTTAGTTGAATAAGGATATTTGTAATAAATTTATGGATTAATTTATATATTATGTTACAGTTCAGGTACCATATATCTTGAGATTTTTAATTTTACAATCCTTGTAGCGTTTAACTCTTTCGTGAAAACAAGACAGGATTAAGCAGCCTGTGACTTGTTTGAGTGCAGTTCGCTGCTCCCCAAGCGAACAAACGAGTTTTTGCAGACTGCGTAAAATCCTGCGAAGTTTTAAGAAAGAGTTGCGATTAGGATTGTAAAACAAAAGCTCTAAAGGGGCTACCTGAACTGTAACTATATTATTGGCACTCAAGTTACTTGAGTGCCAATTTTTGTTGACATTTATTTTTTGATGGTTATAATAGTTATATCAATGCAAATAAGAAACATTTGTAAATTTATTTAAGAGGTGATGAAATGAAAAAGGGGAATTTATCAATAAATAGTGAAAATATATTTCCAATAATAAAAAAATGGCTGTATTCAGACCATGATATATTTGTGAGAGAGTTGATTTCAAATGCAACTGATGCTATAACCAAATTAAAGAAGCTTAGTCTTGCCGGAGAGTTTACAAAGCCGGAGGGAGAAGAATATAAGATAAATGTCGAAGTCAGTCCTAAGCAAAAACTTATACGTTTTATAGACAATGGTATCGGTATGACTGAAGAAGAGGTAGAAAAGTATATAAATCAAATAGCATTCTCAGGTGCTGTAGATTTTATAGAAAAATATAAGGATAAGACTAATGATGAGCAGATAATAGGCCATTTCGGTCTTGGATTTTACTCTGCATTTATGGTAGCTGATAAAGTAAGTATTGATACTCTATCATATAAAGAAGGTGCAAAGCCTATACACTGGGTAAGTGACGGTGGTCTTGAGTTTGAGATGGGAGAAGGCAATAGAGCTTCAAGAGGAACTGCTATTACATTATATCTTAATGACAACTGTCATGAGTTCGCAAATGAATTCAGAGTGAGAGAGATACTTAATAAATACTGTTCATTTATGCCGGTAGAAATCTTTTTAAAGGATATAGATGCGGAGGAAGCGACTGAAATCATAGAAAAAGATGAGCTTTTAGAAAGTGATACAGTAATAGAGACTATAATAGAGCCTGCAAAGACAGAGGAAAAAGAAAAAGAAGACGGGACTAAGGAAGAGGTTGAGGTAGAGCCTGCAAAGGAAAAGATAAAGATCAAAAAGCGTCCTGTAGCTTTAAATGATATACATCCTCTTTGGACTAAGCATCCAAATGAGTGCAGTGATGAGGAATATATAGAGTTTTATAGAAAAGTATTTATGGATTATAAGGAGCCGCTCTTCTGGATTCATTTAAACATGGATTATCCTTTTAATCTAAAAGGAATTTTATACTTCCCAAAGATAAATACAGAATATGATTCTATAGAGGGAACGATAAAGCTTTATAACAATCAAGTATTTATTGCAGATAATATAAAAGAGGTTATTCCGGAGTTTTTATTACTTTTAAAGGGTGTAATAGACAGTGCAGATATTCCTCTTAATGTTTCAAGATCTGCATTGCAAAATGACGGTTCTGTAAGAAAAATCTCAGAGTATATTGCTAAGAAGGTTGCAGATAAGCTTTCAGGTATGTGTAAGACAGAGAGAGATAAGTATGAGAAATATTGGGATGATATTGCACCATTTATAAAATACGGTTATCTTAAAGACGAGAAGTTTGGTAAGAAGGTGGAAGATTATATATTATTTAAAAAAATATAAATGATAAGTACCTTACATTAAACGAGCTTGTCGATGAAAGTAAAAATTCCGAGGATAAGTTAGAAAATTCTTCTGATGAAACCCAGGAAAACTCCGGAGAGAAAAAAGAGGTTGAAAAAACTCAGATATTCTATGTAAATGATGTAAAAGAGCAGAGCCAATATGTAAATATATTCAAATCTGCGGGTAAGGATGCTGTAGTTCTTCCTCATAGTATTGACGTACCTTTTATCTCAACTCTTGAGATGAAAAGAGACAATGTAAAATTCCTTAGAATAGATTCTGATATGACAGATGATATGAGAAGTGAGGAGGTAGCTGAAGACAGCAAGGCTTCATATGATGCATTATCTGAAAAAGTAAAGACCGCACTTCACAATGATAGATTAAAAGTTTCTGTACAGCCTTTAAAGAGTGATGAGATTTCATCAGTGATCACAATATCTGAAGAGAGCAGAAGAATGCAGGAGATGATGAAGCAGTATGGAATGATGGGAATGGATCCTTCAATGTTTGGAGGTGAGGGTGAGACTTTGGTTCTCAATGCAAATCATCCACTTGTAAAGGAGCTTTTGGAAAACAGTCATGAAGAATGCTTTGATATGATCTGTGAACATCTATATGATATGGCTTCAATATCACATAGCCCACTTTCACCTGAGAGAATGAGTGCGTTTATAAAGAGAAGCAATGAGCTTATGTTGAAATTAAAATAATAAAGTAAAAAAGAACTGCCACTTAAAGATTAAAAAATCTTAAGGGCAGTCTTTTTGATTAAAGTATATTATTCGATGCCTACCATTACTGAAGTAGCCTTGATAATAGCATAAGCCTCTTTTCCCACAGAGAGTTCAAGCTCTTTTACAGCATTCTTTGAAATTGTAGCGGAAACTACACCAAGCTTTGTCTCAATAGCTACAATATCGTTAACAGCACCTTCATCAATGCTCTTTATAACACCTTGGAACTTGTTTCTTGCAGAAATCTTTGGAAGCTCTGTAGCAACCATAACTTCCGTAGCCTTGATAATGGCGATTGCAGAAGCTCCGTCCTTTAATCCCAATTCTTTGATTGCGTTGAGTGAAATAGTTGCTGAAACAGCTTCACCATTTACTTCAATGGTAACAATGCCGTTTACAGTACCTTCATTAACATTCTTTACAATTCCTTTGAATTGATTTCTTGCACTTAATTTCATTGTGTAAAAACCCCTGGTCAAAAATATTTTGCCTAAAAACTTAAGCAATACTACAGATTCTATCATAAAATAAAAATATAGCAAGCGGTATTTATTGAAAAAAAGAAGATTTAAAAAACAGTGGAAGTACTGGATGGAGTAATGGATAAGTTGCATTAGGAGAATAAGTGTTTGTTAAACTCACGTGTATACTTGACTTATATTGTGTATATACTTTATAATGAATGTAGTTTTAAAAAAACTACATTAAACGGAGTTAGAAAAATATGACATATAGATTGATTGGAGACAGTTGTACAGATTTAGATGAGAATCTAAAGAGAGATGATAATGTTCGCATTGTCCCACTTACCCTTGAAATTGGAGATTATCAGGTAATAGATGATAATAAATTTAATCAAAAAGATTTTATAAAGAGAATGGCAGAATCAAAAATAGGTGCAAAGAGTGCATGTCCGTCACCTGAGGCTTTTAAGGAAGCTATGGAATGTGATGTGGATATGGTATTTGTGGTAACTCTTTCTGAACATTTGAGTGGAAGCTATCAGAGTGCTGAGATTGGCAAAAAGCTTTATGAAGAAGAGCATGATAGTAAAAATATTTTGGTACTTTCTTCAAAATCTGCTTCTGCAGGTCAATACAGATTGATGTTAGAACTTGATGCCTTATGCAAGCAGGGACTTAAGTTTGAAGAGATATCAAAGCGAATAATTGAGTTAAGAGATAATATGAAGACATATTTCGTTTTGGAATCATTAGATACCTTAAGGAAAAACGGAAGACTTTCAGCAGTTAAGGCACTTATAGCATCTGCTTTGAATATTAAGCCTATAATGGGTGCAATAAATGGCGTGATAGTGAAAAAGGATCAACAAAGAGGTATTCAAAAAGCATTGTCAAGGATGGTGGAGCTGGCTATCAATGAAGCCGGAGAGAACTCAAAAGATAAAATTGTTTGTATAACTCATATAAATAATGAAGAACGAGGGGAGTCTGTTGCTAAACTTTTCCGTAAAAGCAATAGATTCAAAGATGTAAAACTTGTAAATGGTGCAGGAGTTGCTACAATGTATGCCGGAGATGGCGGTATCGTATTGGCAATAGGATAATAAATATATCAGAGTACACAATAATAAATTGTGTACTTTTTTTGGATTTATGATAAACTAATTTTAGAAAGCATAGATTGGTTTTATAAGATTTATGTCTGTTTTATTAAATATAAGCGAGGGTTATATGAATTTACTTGAGACAAAGAATCTATTGGAAAATAATGGACAAAAATTATTGGAAGAGCTTTATGGCAAAGCTGGAATAAGTGATAATCTAAAAAGATATAAAGGTATTCTGGATGGTTTTGAAACAGTTTGGACAAAGGGATGTTAGCCTGTTTTCATCTCCGGGAAGAACAGAAATTTCCGGAAACCATACAGACCATAACAATGGCAAGGTACTTGGAGGAAGTATAAATCTGGATTGTATAGCTGTAGCAGCTGTGAATGATTCGGATCAAGTAAATATTGTAAGTGAGTCATTTTCACAAAAATTCAAGGTTAATATAAATGATATTGAACCCGGAGTTGATAAGATAGGCACTGTTGAACTTTTAAAAGGTATATTGGCAGGATTTAGAGAAAGAGGAGCAAATATAGGAGGTTTTGATGCATATATTACCAGCAATGTAATATCGAGTGCCGGTGTAAGTTCATCAGCTGCATTTGAAACTTTGATATGTCAGATTATAAATACTTTATTTAATGAGGGTAAGCTATCAAAAACTGATTATGCATATATAGGAAAGTATGCAGAGAACAATTATTGGGATAAGGCAAGTGGATTGCTTGACCAGATGTGCTGTGCCTATGGCGGACTTATTAGTATAGATTTTAAGAATCCCGATGTACCAAAAGTGGAGGGGATAGATTTTGATTTTGCAGCTGCTGCACATGATCTGATTATAGTGCAGACTGGAAGAGGGCATGCAGATCTTTCGGCAGATTATTCATCAATACCCAATGAAATGAAAAAAGTAGCAAAATACTTTGATAAGGCTACATTGTCTGAGGTAGATGAGGAAGAGTTTTATAAAAATTTATCTAAAATAAGAAAGTTTGCCGGTGACAGGGCAATACTTAGGAGTATACATTTTTTTGATGAAAACAGGAGAGTTGAGAATGAAGTAAGTGCATTGGCAAGCAATGACTTTGACACATTCTTAAAAAATATAACAGATAGCGGTAACTCATCATGGAAATATCTTCAAAATGTATATACAAATGCTGCACCAAACGAACAGGGAATTACAGTAGCACTGGCATTGTCAGAGAGATTTCTTAAAGAAAAGCAGGTGGGTGCTACCAGAGTCCATGGTGGAGGATTTGCAGGGGTTATTATGGCAATGATTCCTGAAAGTTATAGTGATGAATATATTACATATATGGATAAGTTCCTAGGTAAGGGCTCATGCTATAAGATGAAAATAAGACCATATGGATCTATATGCCTGAATGATTTAATATAAGGGGGATAGATGAAAGAGGAACAATTCTCATTAGCTTGTTTGATTGTAGGAATAATGAGCTGTGTACTGTGCTGTATATGCCTTGGACTTCCACTTGGAATAGTTGGTGTAGTGCTGTTTATTCTTTCAACCGGAGGTGGAAATGGTGTAAACTCAACGGCAGCTTTAGGATTGGCACTTTCGATAGTCGGATTTATACTTTCCATCATATCCATAATACTTTTTATAATATTTATTGGCAATGTAAACAATTCGATTTTTTATAGGCCTTATTTTGATTATAATTCACATGAATATAATGATGATAAGCAAGAGCATTATAATTTGCCATATTATTTTGAAAATAAAGATATTGACGAACTTTAAAAAAGGATGAACTTATGAAATGCCCGTTTTGCCAAGCACAGGATACAAAAGTTATAGACTCTCGTCCTGCAGAGGATAATTCTTCTATAAGACGAAGAAGACAATGTGAGAGTTGTAATAAAAGATTTACCACATATGAAAAACTTGAGACTATACCTCTTATGGTGATAAAAAAGGATGATACTAGAGAAAATTATGATAGATCAAAGATAGAGGCTGGTATCATTCAGAGTTGTCATAAGAGGCCGGTTTCTACTGTAGTTATAAGAAAGACTGTAGACGATATAGAGAATCAGATCTATGCCATGGAAATAAGTGAGATACCTACCAGAAAGATAGGTGAACTTGTTATGGAAAAACTGAAGGATTTAGATGAGGTTGCCTATGTCAGATTTGCATCTGTATATAGAGAATTCAAGGATGTGAATACCTTTATGGATGAAATTGCAAAGTTATTAAAGAAATGATTTTATGAATAAACTTTTTCCGAAATTATACAAGAAAGATATTTATGATATAGACTATAAGGATCTATATAGTAGAGGTTTTAGAGCAATACTTTTTGATATAGATAATACTCTGACCACACATGGAAGTAAGGCGGATCGTTCAAATATAAATTTTTTTAAATCACTGAGAGATATAGGATTTAAAACTTGTTTGATCTCAAATAATAAAGAGAAGAGAGTATCACCATTTGCAAAAATGGTATCATCACCATATATATATAAGGCAAATAAGCCATCAAAAAAAGGCTATCTGAAAGCCATTAATATTTTGAATGTAACAAAGGAACAAACATTGTTTGTAGGTGATCAGATTTTTACAGATATATGGGGAGCAAACAATGCAGGTATTTATTCGATATTGGTGGATCCGATAAGTCCGAAAGAAGAAATTCAGATTGTTTTGAAGAGATACCTTGAAAGAATTGTACTGTTCTTTTATAAAATTAAAGAAGAAAAAAGGAAGAAAAGATGATAAGTGCAAACACAAAGGTATATGGTATTGTAGGAAATCCTATATCTCACAGTCTTTCTCCACTATTACAAAATGCTCTAGCAAAGGAAATGAACATAGACATGAAGTATGTAGCATTTCATGTAAATGAAAATATTAAAGAGGCAATAAAAGGAGCATTTTTCCTAGGTATACAGGGCTTTAATGTGACTATCCCTTTTAAAAAGGATATGTTGGAGATTGTGAGTGAGATTGATGACAGAGCCAAAAACATTGGTGCAATAAATACACTAATAAGAGTTGCAAATGGGTATAAGGGTTATAATACCGATATTCTGGGACTTGGAATGAGCCTTGAAAATAATAGATTTAATATAAAAGATAAGAATATAATTCTTTTAGGAGCAGGAGGTGCTGCAAAAGCAGCTCTATATCTTGCAATAGAAAAGAGTGCCAAGTCTATCACTATTATCAATAGAAATAAGAAAAAAGCAGATGAATTGAGAGCAGAAGTTGACTTTAGTAATATATCTACCATTTCTTTGGAGGAGCTAAAGGCTGATATAAATTTGTTGGAGTATGATAATTATTTTGTATTTCAAACTACAAATGTCGGAATGCATCCAAATATAGAGGATTGTATAATAGATAATGAGAATTTCTATAAAAAATGTGAAGCAGGTATTGATCTTATATATACTCCTTTTGAAACAGAGTTTATAAAGAATATGAAGAAAAATAATAAAGACTGTATCAATGGACTGGATATGCTTATATTACAGGGGGTAGCAAGTTTTGAAATATGGAATGGAGTAAAGGTTGATAAAGATATAATTGATAAAGTGAAATTGTTATTGGTAGAAGAGCTAAGAGAGAGAATGCAATGAAAATTTTAGTAATAAATGGTGTGAATATGAATTTCCTTGGAATAAGAAATAAGGAAGTCTATGGAAACAAGGGCTATAATTATCTTTTGGAAATGATTGAGAATAAAGCAAAAGAGCTTGGAGTAGAGGTGGAATGCTTTCAAAGTAATCATGAAGGATATATAGTTGATAAGTTGCAGGAAGCATACTTTGAAAAGCCGGTTGGAATAGTGATAAATCCGGCAGCTTTTACTCATACAAGTGTGGCTATAAGAGATGCTCTGGAGAGCCTTGAATGTATAAAGGTAGAGGTGCATATATCAAATATTTCAGATAGAGAAGAGTTTAGACACAAATCACTTACACAGCCGGTATGCACAGGTCAAATTGCAGGACTTGGATTACATGGATATACTTTGGCAATGGAGTATATAATAGAACAAACAAAGTCTTGATTTGATATCAAAATTGTTATAAAATAGTTCAAGTATCGCATGAAAGTTTTAGGAGGAAATATTAATGATTTCAGCAGGTGATTTTAAAAATGGTTTGACATTAGAGATTGAGGAAGGTCAGGTTTTTCAGATTCTTGAGTTCCAGCATGTTAAGCCAGGAAAGGGAGCTGCATTCGTTCGTACAAAAATCAAGAATGTAATTACAGGTAGCGTTGTTGAAAGAACTTTCCGACCTACTGAGAAATTCCCACAGGCAAGAATAGATAGAGCAGATATGCAGTATTTATATTCAGACGGAGATATGTTCAACTTTATGAATGTTGAGACATATGATCAGATCGCACTCAATGCAGAAAAGGTTGGAGATGCATTGAAGTTTGTAAAAGAGAATGAGATGGTTAAGATATGTTCATTTAATGGCAATGTATTCTCTGTAGAGCCACCTTTATTTGTAGAGTTGGAAATCACAGATACAGAGCCGGGATTTGCAGGAAATACAGCACAGGGTGCTACAAAGCCGGCAACAGTGGAAACAGGGGCAGTTGTATATGTTCCACTATTTGTAAATCTTGGTGATAAGATCAAGATTGATACAAGATCAGGAGAGTATTTATCTAGAGTTTAAAAATTCGAATGTTTGGCGGTCATCCTGACCGTCATTTTTTGTAACAGACTTTAAATTTATTCGATAAAATATAGAATGGAGATATATGAAAACAATTATAGAATTGATTTCTGATGAATTAAAATTCGCTTTTGTAAAATTGTCATATGATGAAAAATATGGCAAAGCCAATTTGTCTAATAGACCGGATTTATGTGAATATCAATGCAATGGAGCAATGGCAGCAGCAAAGGAATATAAGAAAAAACCTATCGATATTGCAAATGAAGTTGTAGATCTTCTAAAGGCGAGTGAGAGCTTTGAAAAAATAGAAGCTATTATGCCGGGATTTATAAATATAAATATAAGCAATGCTTTTATTGAAAAATATATCAGAGATATGTCAAATTCACAGAAGTATGGTATAGAGCTTGATAATCCGACTAAGAAAATAATAATTGATTATGGTGGTGCGAATGTTGCAAAGCCGCTTCATATAGGACATTTGCGTTCAGCAATCATAGGTGAGAGCCTGAAAAGAATGGGAAGATTCTTTGGAAATGAAGTAATATCGGATGTACACCTGGGAGACTGGGGCTTACAGATGGGACTTATAATAGAAGAACTTAGAGAGAGAAAGCCTGAGCTGGCATATTTTAAGAAAGACTATGACGGAGAGTTTCCAAATGAGGCTCCATTTAGCTTAAATGATCTTGAAGAAATATATCCTGCGGCTTCTCAAAAATCAAAGACAGATGAAACTTTTAAACAGAGAGCACAGGAAGCTACTTTGGAACTTCAAAGAGGATATAGACCATATAGAGAGATATGGAAACATATAATAGATGTATCTGTAGAGGATCTAAAGAAGAACTACTCTAAATTACTTGTAGACTTTGACCTCTGGAAGGGAGAATCTGATGCAGATCCTTATATACCGGATTTAATAAAGGATCTGGAGGAGAGGAAAATTGCGAGAGTATCAGAGGGTGCATTAGTGGTAGATATAGCTATGGAGGGTGATAAAAAGGAATTACCTCCATGCATTATAAGAAAATCAGATGGTGCTGCACTCTATGCAACCTCAGATCTTGGTACTTTGGTAGAAAGAGAGAAACTATATTCACCTGATGAATATATTTATATTGCAGATAAGAGACAGGAACTTCACTATACACAGTTCTTTAGGGTTGCAAGAATAGCTGATATTGTTCCGGCTTCACATGAACTTAAGTATATAGGTTTTGGCACAATAAACGGGAAAGATGGTAAGCCGTTAAAGACTAGAGACGGTGGTGTTGTTCGTCTGGAGACTGTAATTAAAGATATTGAGGATGCGGTATTTTCAAAGATAAAGGAATCTAGAGATGTATCTGATGAAGAAGCAAGAAGTACTGCAAAGATTGTAGGAATTGCCGCTATTAAATATGCAGATCTAAGCAATCAGGCAGCTAAGGACTATATATTTGATATAGATAGATTCACCTCATTTGAAGGAAATACAGGACCATATATTCTTTATACAATAGTAAGAATAAAGTCTATTTTGGAAAAGTATTATGAGAGCAGCTCACAAAAGCTTGACTTTGATGATTTGACAGTACCAAAAGAAGATATACATAAAAAAACTTTATATGGAATTATCTCAATATAATGAAGTTATGAAATCTGCCTGGAGTGAGTTGGCACCACATAAAAATATGTCAGTTCATTTATTCGGTTTCAAATACATTTAATTCATTCTATCATGAGATAAAAAAATTCTATCAGAAAGTGATGAAACAAAAAAAGAAGAGGTTACTTGGCAACCATACTTCTCACAAAAAAATATATTGGAATCTGCGATAAGCTTACTTGGAATAGAAGCACCGGATAAAATGTAAAATTTTGCTCCTACTAAATCATGTATTTAGTAGGAGTTTTTTTATAAAAAAATAATTTTTTTAAGATATTATTTTTTTATTTAGATTGAAATTATGTATAAAAGATTATAGACTTAATATAGCATATTAAAAGCAGATATAAAGATTTATATTACATATTATTCTGTAAAAGATACATTTTATCCTGGTCGTAAGAGAATGTATTCAAAAAAATGCAATATAAATTTTGAAAATCTTCTTTAAGTTTGTACAAATATGGTATAATAGAAAGAAATGTAGGTGAAAAGATGCTTTAAATAGCAGTATACCAAATGACTAAGAATTTTTCTTGTTTCTTGGTTTATTTGTGTTTTTCCGGATTATGTAGTGCTTAAAGAATAGTCCGACATTTGACAATATTATTGACATTATTAAACACAATAGCTGCACTATTTTTACGTTTATTTGCCTAGACAGAAGAGGAGAAAAATATGGGATTAGCTACATTTATTGGTGGTGTACATCCTTTTGAGGGCAAAGAGCTTTCAATGGAACACCCTATAACAGTGCTACAACCAAAGGGTGTTGAAATGGTATTTCCACTAAGCCAGCATATTGGAGCACCTGCAAAGCCTTTGGTAGCTGTTGGAGATGAAGTGCTAGTCGGACAAATCATTGCAGAGGCAGGTGGATTTATATCAGCCAATGTAGTAAGCTCAGTGTCCGGAAAAGTAAAAAAAATCGAACCACGAAGAGTTGCAAATGGTTCAATGGTGAATTCTATTATTATTGATGATGATAAGGAATATCGTGCCATAGAGGGGTTCGGAGAAAAAAGAGACTATACTAAGCTTTCAAAAGATGAGATTAGAAGTATTGTAAAAGCTGCAGGTATAGTAGGACTTGGTGGAGCCGGATTCCCTACACATGTAAAACTTTCGCCAAAGAATGAAAATGAGATTGACTACATTATTGTAAACGGTGCGGAGTGTGAGCCATACCTTACAAGCGACTATAGACTTATGTTGGAAGAGCCTGAGAAGATAGTCGGAGGGCTGAAGGTTATTTTACAACTTTTCCCAAATGCTAAAGGTATCATTGGTATTGAGAACAATAAGCCAAAGGCAATAGAAAAATTAAAAGAACTTGTAAAAAATGAGCCAAAGATAGATGTTGTGGAATTGTATACCAAATATCCACAAGGTGGTGAGCGCTCACTCATTTTTGCATGTACAGGAAGAAAGTTAAACTCAAGTCTTTTGCCTGCAGATGTTGGTTGTATCGTTGACAACACAGATACCGTTATTTCTATTTATAATGCAGTAGTAGAGTCTACACCTCTTATAAGAAGGATCGTAACCATTACAGGTGATGCAATCACCAATCCACAGAACTTTAAGATTAGAACCGGAGCTAATTACCAGGAACTTATTGAAGCTGCCGGTGGTTTTAAAAAGGAACCTAAGAAAGTACTTTCAGGTGGTCCTATGATGGGACAGGCATTGTTTACATTAGACATTCCTGTAACCAAGGCTTCATCTTCAATAACAACATTTACAGATGATGAAGTTGAGAATAATCCTGAAACACCATGTATCAAATGCGGAAGATGTGTTGATGTATGTCCAAGTTATCTCGTGCCGGTGCTTATGATGGATAAGGCATTGAATGATGATACAGAAGGATTTGAAACTTAACGGTATGGAATGCGTAGAATGTGGTTCTTGTGCCTTTGTATGTCCGGCAAAGAGACCGCTTACTCAAGGATTTAAATATATGCGACAGGCTGTAGCGGCAAAGAGAAGAGCTGAAGCAGCAAAGAAGGAGGGGAAATAATGGCAGGCAAATTTAATGTTTCATCATCTCCTCATGTAAGGGATAACTCATCCACATCGGATATAATGAAGGATGTTTGTATTGCAATGATTCCAACATTGGCTTTTGGATGTTTTCAATTTGGTCTATCTGCACTTATAGTTGTTATAGGTACAGTTCTTGCATGTGTACTTGCTGAATATTTATACGAAAAGATTATGAAAAAGCCTATAACTATAGGAGATTTCTCTGCAGTAGTTACAGGACTTATATTAGCCTTGAATATGCCACCGGAAATTCCGGTATGGATGCCTATACTTGGTGGAGTTTTTGCAATAATTGTTGTAAAGCAGCTTTATGGTGGTCTGGGACAAAACTTTATGAACCCGGCACTTGCTGCAAGATGTTTCTTGCTTATCTCATTTGCAGGAAGTATGACAAGATTTAGTTCGGTAGCAATGAAGTATGATTCATCATCAACACCTACACCACTTGCTTTTTTAAAGGCAAAGGGTATAACAGATGCACTTGGACAGTATGATCTTATGAATATGTTCCTTGGTAGAATACCGGGAACAATAGGTGAGGTTTCAACTATTGCGTTACTTATAGGTGCTGTTTATCTAGTTGTAAGAAAGGTTATATCACTTAGAATACCTCTCATATATATTGCAACAGTAGCTATATTTGTATTTGTATTTGGCGATCACAACCCTACGACTGTTTTATACCATATTTTTGGTGGTGGCCTTATTTTTGGTGCATTTTTTATGGCGACAGATTATGTTAGTAGTCCGGTAACAAAGATGGGACAAGTATATTTGCAATATTTATAGGTATACTCACAGGTTTGTTTAGATTGTTTGGTGGTAATGCAGAGGGAGTTTCATATGCTATTATTATTGGTAATATAGTAGCTCCTCTATTAGAGAAGGCAACACTACCAAAGGCATTTGGAAGGGAGGCAAAGAAGGCATGAAAAAACAATCAGGATTTGTAAAAGATGCGATTATTTTATTTGCTATAACCCTTATTTCAGGTCTTGTACTGGGCTTTGTATATGATGTAACTAAGGCACCTATAGAGGCTGCAGCAAAAGCGGCAAAGAATGAAGCATATGCAGTGGTTTTCCCGGAGGCTAAGGATTTTGCAGAAAACGAGTCGGAAACTGCAAAGATAGTAGAGACTGCAGAAGAAATTGCAGGCAAAGGCTTTGGGCATGTAAGTATTAATGAGGTTGTAGATGCAAAGGATGAAACCGGAAATGATGTTGGAAGAGTTATAACATCTACATCTAAGGATGGATACAATGGTACTGTACAGATTTCAGTAGGTATCAAATCAGATGGTACAGTAGTAGGAATAACTTTCCTTACTCTTGAAGAGACACCGGGTCTTGGTATGAGAGCAGGAGAAGAAAGCTTCTATGGTCAATATGCAAACAAAAACACAAAAGAATTTAAGCTTGTAAAGGGTGCAGCAGGTGCTGATGATGAGATAGCTGCAATAAGCGGTTCTACTATCACAAGTAATGCTGTTACAAATGCTGTAAATGCAGCACTTTACTTTAATTCAATATTGGAATAAGGAGGAAATATGAACAAGAATTTTGAGCGTTTATATAACGGTATAATCAAAGAAAATCCTACCTTTGTTCTGATGCTTGGTATGTGTCCTACACTTGCTGTTACAACATCTGTAGTGAATGCTATAGGTATGGGACTTTCTACAACAGCCGTTTTGATGTTTTCAAATTTAATTATTTCTGCAATGAGAAATATAATACCGGACAGAGTAAGAATTCCGGCATTTATAGTAATAGTTGCTTCACTGGTTACAGTGGTACAGCTTTTGATGGAGGGTTATACACCTGCACTTTATAAGTCACTGGGTATCTATATTCCTTTGATAGTTGTTAACTGTATTATTCTTGGTAGAGCTGAGAGCTATGCATCAAAGAATTCAGCAATCCTTTCATTCTTTGATGGTATAGGAATGGGACTTGGATTTACTATTGCTCTATCATGTATAGGTTTTGTAAGAGAGCTTCTTGGTAGCGGTACTATCTTAAAAGGTGTATTGCCCGCAGCATCTTTCCCAAATGGTATAGTAGCTATCCCTGAGGGATTTAGAATATCTATTTTTGTACTTGCACCCGGTGCGTTCTTTGTGCTTGCATTTCTGTCAGCATTACAGAATTATTTTAAGGCACCAAGTGCTACAAATACGGGTAAAACCTCTGAAATAGCATGTGGTGGCAACTGTGCGGCATGCTTTGGAGAAAGTAAAGTGGAAAATCATAATGCTATAGATAAGGATATAGCAGAAAAAGAACTTGAAGCAAAGAGAAAGAAAGAAGAGGCTGTTGCAAAGGCAAAGGCCGCAAAAGAGAATGCAGCTAATGCAGGGGAGGGTAAATAATGACTCAACTGATTTTACTTTTAATTAGTGCAGCACTGGTAAACAATGTAGTGCTAAGTAGATTTTTGGGACTATGTCCTTTCCTCGGTGTATCAAAAAAGACTGAAACCTCTGTAGGTATGGGTGCAGCGGTTATATTCGTTATCACTCTGTCGAGTATGGCAGCCAGTCTTATTTATACAAATATTTTGATACCACTAAAGTTGGAATATTTACAGACAATAGTATTTATATTGGTTATAGCAGCTTTGGTACAGTTCGTTGAGATGGTTTTAAAGAAGAACATGCCATCACTCTATGAGGCACTTGGTGTATACCTTCCTCTTATTACAACTAACTGTGCAGTTCTTGGTGTAGCACTTGATAATGTTGCAAAAGAATATAACTTTGCACAGAGTTTGGTATATGGTGTTGGTACTGCCAGCGGTTTTGCTTTGGCAATAGTATTGCTTTCAGGTGTGAGAGAGAAGATCGAAAATAATGATATACCTCATACTGTAGAAGGTATGCCTATTGTTTTGATTACAGCAGGTCTTATGGCAATAGCATTTACAGGTTTCTCAGGACTTATTTAGGAGGATAGAATATGAGTGGAGTAATTATTGCAGCAGCAGTAGTTGGTATAGTCGGTATTCTTATTGGTCTCCTACTTGGAGTTGCCAGTGAGAAGTTTAAAGTAGAAGTAGATGAAAAAGAAATAGCAGTTAGAGAAGCGTTGCCCGGAAATAACTGTGGTGGTTGTGGATATCCCGGTTGTGACGGTCTAGCAAAGGCTATTGCAGCAGGAGAAGCTCCTGTAAATAAATGTCCTGTAGGTGGACCTCCGGTAGCAGCTATAATCGGTGAGATTATGGGTGTGAGTGCAGGTGAGTCTGTTAAGCAGGTTGCATTTGTGAAGTGTAAGGGAACTTGTGATAAGGCAAAGCAGAACTTTACATATTTTGGAATTACAGATTGTAATTCTGCTATGAATGTTCCGGGTCAGGGCGGTAAAGCCTGCGGCTATGGTTGTATGGGATTTGGTTCATGTGTGAAGGCATGTGAGTTTGATGCTATTCATATAGTAGACGGTATAGCACTGGTAGATAGTGATAAATGTGTGGCTTGTGGTAAATGTGTGGAAGCTTGCCCTAAGAAACTTATTGATCTGGTACCTTATGAGACTTATACTTTTGTACAATGTAATTCTCAGGATAAGGGTAAGGCTGTTAAAGAAGTATGTGAGGTAGGCTGCATTGCATGTACTATGTGTGTAAAGGCATGTGAGAGCGATGCAATACATATGAATGGGAATGTAGCACTTATTGACTATTCTAAATGTATAAATTGTGGAAAGTGTGCTGCAAAGTGCCCAACTAAGGTTATTAAAGTTGTTGATGGAAAGATGGCAATGACAGCATAATATATCTTTAAAAGGGGAGCTTACGAGTGTAAGCTCCTCTTTTTTATTATACTCTTGAGAATTCTGAAAACAATTTCAATATTTATGGTTATATCTTATGATAAAACAGCTATCTTTAGTGTTTCAAGTACAAAAAAACCACCCGGGAAAAGGTGGTTTAATATTTTTAGGGGGGCCGGACAGTTAAACTGTCCGGTATGAGTATGAAAAAGCTTTGTAGTTCCAGTAATTCTGAAACCTGCACTAGCTATTGCTAATGCTCTTATAATATAAAAAAATAATTATGTCTATAATATGGAAAAAAATATAAAAAAATATAAAGAAAGAAAAATAAAAAAATAAAAAAAGAAAAATATATATGTTTATAAAAAAATTTAGGTTACAAAAAAACACGGATTTTTATACAAAAAAATTTCTGTTTAAAAATTCAGAAAAAAATGGAATGAAGTCTATAACAAAAAAATGCATAGGATAATATAAACAGTTGCATTAGACATATTTATTAATTTACATTAACATCATAGAATATAATTCTTTAGATTTTAAAATGATAAATACTGTTATACCATTTATGGCTTATATAAAAACTGAATTATTGTTTCCATAGCATTGACATAATATATACTAGTGTTTATAATATCCATTAGTCATAAAATAAAGACAGAGATGGAGAGAGTAGTCCTTGACAGAAGTTTTAGCGAGTCGGTGGTGGTGTGAGACCGGTATGGAGCTATGGATGAAGATCACTCCTGAGTCGCAATCTGAAATAATAGTAGGATTTGCCGGTTTCCCCGTTACAGGAGCACATATGATGGTATGTTGTAAAGGTGGTATATAAGTTTTGGCTTGTCCTGTTACAGGGCAGGCTTTTTTTATAGCCATCTTACAAAGAAAGGATTTTTATGTATAAGAAAGTGCCTACAGATCTGAAATTTGTAGAGAGAGAAAGAGAAGTTGAAAAGTTTTGGCGTGAAAACCATATTTTTGAGAAGAGTATTGAGGAGAGAAAAGATGCTCCAACATATATGTTCTATGATGGACCGCCTACAGCCAATGGAAAGCCACATATCGGACATGCCTTGACCAGAGTTATCAAGGATATGATTCCAAGATACAGAACCATGAAGGGATACAAAGTTCCAAGAAAAGCCGGATGGGATACACATGGACTTCCGGTAGAGATAGAAGTGGAAAAAGAGCTTGGAATCAACGGAAAAGAGCAGATAGAAAGTATGGATTGGCACCATTTATTGAGAAATGTAAAGAATCAGTATGGAAATATAAGGGCATGTGGGAGGAGTTTTCAGATGTTATAGGTTTCTGGGCTGATATGAATGATCCGTATGTTACATATCATGATTCATATATAGAGTCAGAGTGGTGGGCTCTAAAGCAGATCTGGGATAAAGGACTTCTTTATAAGGGATTTAAGGTAGTACCATATTGTCCTAGATGTGGGACACCTCTTTCAAGCCATGAGGTAGCTCAGGGATATAAGGATGTAAAAGAAAGATCAGCTATTGTAAGATTTAAGAAAAAGGATGAGGATGTTTACTTCCTGGCTTGGACAACAACACCTTGGACTTTACCAAGTAATGTGGCTCTTTGTGTAAATCCTGACGAAGATTATGTTAAGGTAAAGCAGGGAGATTATATATATATTCTTGCAAGTGCATTGGTTGAAACTGTTTTAAAAGAGGACTATACTGTACTAGAAACCTATAAGGGTAAGGATCTTGAAGGTATTGAATATGAGCCACTTTGGGGTGGGCTGAATATAAAAAGTAAAGCATGGTTTGTAGTATGTGACAACTATGTTACCTTGACAGATGGTACAGGTATAGTACATATCGCACCGGCATTTGGTGAGGATGACTCTAGGATAGGTAGAAACTACGATCTTCCATTTCTACAGTTTGTAGATGCACAGGGTAATCTCACAAAGGAAACAAAGTGGGAAGGTGTATTTGTAAAGGATGCTGACAAGCTTGTACTAAGAGATCTTGATGAAAACGGAAAGCTATTTGATGCACCCGTATTTGAGCATAGTTACCCACATTGCTGGAGATGTAATACACCGCTTATCTACTATGCAAGAGAATCTTGGTATATTAAGATGACTGCGGTTAAAGAAGATATAATAAGAAATAATAATACTATAAACTGGATTCCTGAGAGTATCGGAAAGGCAGATTTGGTGACTGGCTTGAGAATATTCAGGACTGGGCAGTATCAAGAAATAGATATTGGGGAACACCTCTTAATGTATGGGTATGTGACTGCGGACATATGCATAGCATAGGAAGTGTTGAAGAGTTAAAGTCTATGTCAAATAACTGTCCTGACAATATAGAACTTCACAGACCATACATTGATGAAGTTACTATTCCATGTCCTGAGTGTGGTAAGGAGATGAGAAGGACTCCTGAAGTACTTGATGCATGGTTTGATTCAGGTTCTATGCCATTTGCACAGCACCACTATCCATTTGAAAATCAGGAGAAGTTTGAAGCACAGTTTCCGGCTGACTTTATTTCAGAGGCGGTAGATCAGACAAGAGGCTGGTTCTATTCACTTCTTGCTATATCTACTCTGATATTTAATAAAGCACCATACAAGAATGTTATTGTAATGGGACATGTGCAAGATGAAGATGGTCAAAAGATGAGTAAGTCAAAGGGAAATGCCGTAGATCCTATGGATGCACTCAACAAGTTCGGTGCAGATGCTATCAGATGGTATTTCTATGTAAACTCAGCGCCATGGCTTCCAAACAGATTCCATGATAAGGCTGTTGAGGAAGGACAGAGAAAGTTCCTAGGTACACTTTGGAATACATATGCATTCTACGTACTTTACGCTGATATAGACAGTTTCGATCCTACAAAGTATAGCTTAGAGTACGATAAACTTAGTGTAATGGATAAGTGGCTTTTATCAAAGCTTAATACATTGGTAAAGACAGTTGACGACTATTTGAACAATTATAAGATAACAGAGACTGCAAGAGCACTTCAGAGCTTCACAGATGATATGAGTAACTGGTATGTAAGAAGATGCAGAGAGAGATTCTGGGCAAAGGGAATGGAACAGGATAAGATAAATGCTTACATGACTTTGTATACAGCTCTTATTACTCTTTCAAAGATAGCTGCACCTATGATACCTTTTATGACAGAAGAAATTTATCAAAATCTTGTAAGAAGTGTAGATAAGAATGCTCCTGAAAGTATCCACTTAACAGACTTCCCGGCTGTTAATGAAGAGTTTATAGATAAGGACCTTGAGGTAAGTATGGACGAGGTACTTGACATAGTAGTACTTGGTAGAGCAGCAAGAAATTCAGCTAATATAAAGAACCGTCAGCCGATAGGAAATATGTATGTTAAGGCTGAGACTGTACTTGATCCATTCTATGTGGAGATCATAGAGGATGAGCTAAATGTCAAGGCTGTAGAGTTTAAGGATGATGTGGAAGAGTTTGTAAGCTACTCATTCAAGCCACAGCTAAAAACAGTTGGACCGAAGTATGGCAAACTTTTAGGTAAGATAAGAGAGGCACTTGCTTCACTTGATGGCCATACAGCTATGAATTCATTGAATGAAACAGGAAGTCTCGAATTTGATTTTGATGGTGAGAAAGTAAGTCTGGGAAGAGAAGACTTGCTTATAGAAACTGCAAAGAATGAAGACTTTGTAACAGAAACTGATAATAAGACTACAGTTGTACTTGATATAAGACTTGATGAAGCACTTATTGAAGAGGGTTTTGTGAGAGAACTGATTTCTAAAGTACAGACTATGAGAAAGGAAGCAGGATTTGAGGTAGTTGATCATATTTTGCTTTCACAAACAGGAAATGAGAGAATTGCTGAAATAATCAAGAAAAATGAAGCAGTAATCAAGAACGACACATTGGCAGATGAGATAGTATATAACAATGTAGAGGGATACACAAAAGATTGGAACTTGAACGGAGAGAACACATCCCTTGGAGTTAGTAAGAAAGGTTAGATGTACTTACAATGATGAACGCTAAGGAATTAAAAAAAGCTATAGAAGATAATGTAAAGGTATTATACAGAAAGACTATAGATGAGGCTAGTAAAGAGCAGGTTTTTTATGCTCTTTCCTATGCCATCAAAGACACCATCATAGATGAGTGGATTGCAACACATAAGGCATATGATGCTCAGGATGCAAAGATCTTGTATTATTTATCAATGGAGTTTTTGATAGGTAGAGCACTTGGCAACAATATCATAAACCTTGGTGCAAGAAAAGAAGTGGCAGAGGTTATGGAGGAGCTTGGATTTGATCTTACAGATATAGAGGATCATGAGAGTGATCCGGCACTTGGAAACGGAGGTCTTGGTAGGCTTGCAGCATGTTTCCTTGATTCACTTGCTACATTAAATTATCCTGCATATGGTTGCGGCATTAGATACCGCTACGGTATGTTTAAGCAAAAAATAGAGAACGGATATCAAAAGGAAGTGCCGGATAACTGGATCAAAAACGGATATCCATTTGAAATTAAGAGAAGTGAATATTCCTATATAGTAAAATTTGGCGGAAATGTCAGAGTAGAAAATGTAAATGGTAAAGAAAAGTTTATACATGAAAACTACGGTTCTGTAAGAGCAATTCCTTATGATATGCCTGTACTCGGATATGAGAATGGAATGGTAAACACACTTCGTATCTGGGATGCCGAGGCTATTACAAACTTCAGTCTTGAGCAGTTTGACAAGGGAGATTATCAAAAGGCTCTTGAGCAGGAGAATCTTGCAAAGACATTGGTAGAGGTACTTTATCCAAACGATAATCACTATGCAGGTAAAGAACTTAGATTAAAGCAGCAGTATTTCTTTATTTCAGCCAGCCTTCAAAGAGCGCTTGACAAGTTTAAAGAAAATCACAGCGATATACATGATTTACCGAAGAAGGTGGTATTCCAGTTAAACGATACTCATCCTACAGTAGCAATACCTGAGCTTATGAGACTCCTCTTAGATGAGGAAGGGTTAAGCTGGGATGATGCCTGGAAGATAACTACAGAGTGTGTGGCATATACCAATCATACTATAATGGCGGAGGCACTTGAGAAGTGGCCTATCGATCTGTTTAAATCACTTCTTCCAAGAGTTTATCAAATCGTAGATGAGATAAACAGAAGATTTGTTGAGCAGATAAGAGCAAGATACCCACATAATTTTGCAGAAAAAGAAAAGAACATGGCAATACTTTACAACGGCCAGGTAAGAATGGCTTATATGGCTATTGTAGCAGGATTTTCCGTAAACGGTGTTGCAAGACTTCATACCGAGATTTTAAAAAATCAGGAGTTGAAAGATTTCTATGAGATGATGCCTGATAAGTTCAACAACAAGACAAACGGTATTACTCAAAGAAGATTCCTTGTTCATGCAAATCCTCTCTTAACCGATTGGATTACTAAGAAGCTTGGAACAGATAAGTTTATTACTGATTTACCGCTTTTGGCAGGTCTTAAGGATTATTTGGATGATGAGACAGCTCTGGCTGAGTTCATGGAGATAAAGTGTCAAAATAAATTAAGGCTTGTAAAGTATATCAAGGAACATAACGGTATAGATGTAGACCCCGATTCTATCTTTGATGTACAGGTAAAGAGATTACATGAGTACAAGCGTCAGCTTTTGAACATTTTACATGTAATGTATCTTTACAATAAGCTTAAAAATGATGAGAACTTTGATATGTATCCAAGAACCTTTATATTTGGAGCTAAGGCAGCAGCCGGATATAGAAGAGCAAAGCAGACCATAAAGCTTATCAACTCTGTGGCAGATGTTATCAACAATGACAAGAGCATTGATGGTAAGATAAAAGTAGTTTTCATAGAGGATTATAAGGTTTCAAGTGCAGAAATTATCTTTGCGGCAGCAGATGTAAGTGAGCAGATATCTACTGCAAGTAAAGAGGCTTCAGGTACAGGAAATATGAAGTTTATGTTAAATGGTGCACCTACTATAGGTACTATGGATGGTGCAAATGTAGAGATAGTAGAGGAAGTTGGAAAAGATAATGCATTTATCTTTGGACTGTCTTCTGATGAGGTAATAGCTTTTGAGAAGAATCACAACTATGATCCTGTATCTATCTTCAACAATGACAGTGAAATCAGGACAGTACTTATGCAGCTTGTAAACGGATTCTATTCTCCTGAAAACACAGAGGAATTTAGAGAGATTTATGATTCACTATTAAAGAGCCATGGACATGACAGAGCAGATACATACTTTATCTTAAAGGACTTTAGAAGCTATGCACAGGCACATGAAGATGTAGATAAAGCTTATAGAGATAAGAAGAGATGGGCAAAGATGGCTCTTACACAGACAGCAAATGTGGGTAAGTTCTCATCAGACAGAACCATTGAAGAATATGTAAAAGATATTTGGCATTTAAGTAAATTAAGGTTGGATAATGCAAAATAAAAAAATTTTTAGTTTTGATATAGATATGACATTGCTTGACCACAAGGATTACAAATTACACCTTCTGCTCTTTTGGCTATAGAAAGCTTAAGAGAACAGGGGCATATCATAGTAATTGCTACAGGTAGAAATCCTGAAAACAATGATAGTAAGCAATTTGTAGATATAGTAAATCCTGATGCAGTGATTGGATTAAACGGAACTTTGGTAAAAGTAGGAGAAGAAAAGATATTCGAACATTTCTTTGACAAAGAAGTTCTAAGAGGCTTAGCAAAGTATGTGGAAGGAAAAGAATGTTCTATTGGTTTGACATTGGAAGACAAAGATTATTTTTTTAATCCACATATAATAGATGCATATGATTTTAAAAGATGGGGACAACACTTTAGAAATTTCTGTCCTCCTGAGGAATTATTTAATCTTCCGATAAGAACATTGACCTATGTAGGTCCAAAGGAATGGGTTAAAGATATAGAAGAAAGGTTTCCTACTTTGAAGCTTCCTCTTTTTGCCGGTATGTTTGGTGCTGATGTTATAGAAAAAGTTGCAAGCAAGGCTGAAGGCTTAAAGTTATTATGCAAATACTTTAGTATTGATATTAAGGATACTGTTGCCTTTGGAGATTCTATGAATGATAAAGAAATCTTATATGAGTCCGGATTTGGCATAGCCATGGGTAATTCAATAGAGGAACTAAAACAATATGCAGACTTTGTTACTGATGATATAGCTGATGATGGAGTTTTTAATGCATTAGAAAAATTTGGCTTTATATATACTTAATAAATATAGGTAATAGCTCTGTAAATAAGGTTATAGGTTGGTATGATACTTACCGGATAAACTTAGCTTTTACAGAGCTTTTACAAAAGGAGCATTATTATGAAACAGACGATTGTTGATTTAAGAAGAGTAATGCAAAGAGAGGGGATAGACGCATGGATATCCCCTTCTTCTGATGCACATCAAAGTGAATATCCTACAGAATATGATAAATGTAGGAGGTTTCTTAGCGGTTTTACAGGTAGTGCAGGTACACTTTTGGTAATGATGGAAGAGGCCTATCTTTGGACTGATGGAAGATATTTTTTGCAGGCAGAGAGTGAGCTTAAAGATTCCGGTATTACACTTATGAAAATGGGAGAGCCCGGAGTACCAAGTCTGGATGAGCTTTTGGAAGAAAAGATGAAAAAGGATGAGGTACTTGGATTTAACGGATCACTCCTAAGTTTTTCAGAAGGAAAGGTTATTGCAAACAGGGTTGTAAAAAAAGGTGTGAAACTGGCAATTGGAAAAGAAATTACTAATGAGGTATGGACTGATAGACCTAAAAGGCCGCATACAAAGGTATTTATTTTAGAAGACAAATATGCCGGAAAGTCAGCAAGTAAAAAGATAAGTGAAGTAAGAGAGAGAATGAATGGTAAGGATTTATTAATAGTATCATCATTGTCAGATATTGCTTGGCTGACAAACTTGAGAGCTTTTGATATACAGTGTAATCCTTTATTTCTGTCTTATTTTATACTTGAAATGGATAAGGCAATATTATTTATTCAAGAAGAGTCTCTAAGTGATGATGTTAGAGAATATCTGAGTAATAACGGTATAGGGATAAAGCCTTATGATGATTTTGATAAAAGTGTTGCAGCTATTAAGAGTAGGCAAATAATGTTTGATGAGGCGGATGTCAGCTATAAGACATTTATTTCCATAAGTAAAAAAGATAATGCAAACAAGCTTTATAATGTACTTAGTCCGGTAACATATTTAAAAAACATCAAAAACGATATAGAAGTTTCAAATATGAAAAAATCTCATATCAGAGATGGTGTTTATATGGCTAAGTATATGTATTGGTTAAAGCAGCAGATTAAAAATGGTGCTAAGCTTACAGAAAAGACAGCTTCAGATTATCTTGACGATTTAAGAAGAGGTGATGAACTATTTCTTGACTTAAGCTTCCCTACCATATCAGGGTATGCAGAAAATGGTGCAATAGTACATTATGAAGCAGAGTATGATACAGCAAAAGAACTTGAAGCAAAGGGTCTATATCTTTTTGACTCAGGTGCTACATATATGGATGGTACTACTGATGTTACAAGGACTATTTCTCTTGGAGAAAACACCTATGAAGAGAGACTCCACTATACTTTAGTAACTATTGGAATGCTGCGACTTTTAAACACTACATTTAAGAGAGGAGCTATAGGTGCCTGCCTTGATATAAAGGCAAGAGAGGCACTTTGGGAGTATGGACTTGACTACAACCATGGTACAGGTCATGGAGTAGGATTCGTAAATACAGTACATGAGGCACCTACATCTATAAGGAATAAGATTAACAAAGATTTATATAGAAATCTTGAGTTTGAGCCCGGTATGATAATGAGTGACGAGCCGGGAGTATATATAAGTGGTAAACATGGTATAAGAATGGAAATTTTGATGACCGTAGTAGAAAAACAGGATGGCTTCCTTGGATTTGAAAGTCTTACCATGGCACCTATCGACAATGAGCCGCTCTTAGTGGAAGTAATGACAAAGAGAGATATAGAGCTTTATAATAAATATCAAAAACAGGTCTATGAGGCTATATCCTATGGACTTAGTGAAGAAGAGAAATTATGGATGAAAGAATTAACAAAAGAAATATAAAAGTTTCTAAGGAGCAAAAATGTGCAGTTGCCAAAAAATGTGGCGGATGTGATTATATAAACAGTTCATATAATAAGCATGTCAAGGAGAAACTTGATATTGCAAATTCTTTGATAAAAAAATATGGTAAATTTGATGGGATTGTCTCAATGAGCAATCCCTATCATTATAGGAATAAGGTAAGTGCAGTTTTTGGCTTTGAAAATAAGAAAATTATTGCCGGTACTTATCAGAAGAACTCCCATAGAGTGGTTGATACAAAAAACTGTCTTATTGAAGATGAGAAAGCAAGCAGTATTATACAGACCATCAAGAAAATGTGTGTATCATTTAAAATCAAGGCATATGATGAAGACAGTGGTTTTGGATTCTTGCGCCATGTTCTAATTCGTGTAGGCAAGAAAAGCGGTCAGATCATGGTTGTTTTGGTGACCTCAAATGTAATCTTTCCAAATAAGAATGCTTTTATCAAGGTACTTAGAGGAGAACATCCGGAAATAACTACCATAGTGCAAAATATAAATAATAAAAACACAAGTATAGTACTTGGCGACAGGGAAATAGTGATGTATGGTAAGGGTTATATCATAGATGAGCTATGTGGCCTTAATTTTAAGATTTCACCAAAGTCATTCTATCAGGTAAATAGAGAGCAGACAGAAAAACTTTATTCTCAGGCAATAGAGTATGCAGACTTAAAAGATGATGAAGTGCTATTGGATGCTTACTCCGGAATAGGAACAATAGGACTGATTGCTTCAAAGTCGGTAAAGGAAGTTATATCTGTAGAATTAAATAAGGATGCCCACAAAGATGCCATCACTAATGCCAAGATAAATGATATAAAGAATGTGAAATTTTATAATGCAGATGCAACCGCATTTATAAATGATTTGGCAGCAGCCAAGGAAAAAATAGATGTAGTTATACTGGATCCCCCTAGAACAGGCTCTACAGAGGAGTTTATATCTGCGATAGGCAGACTAAAGCCAAAGAAGGTAGTGTATGTTTCCTGCAATCCGGAGACACTTGCAAGAGATCTGGAAATCTTTAAGAAACAGAGGTATAGATTTGAAAAGGGGAAGTTGTTTGATTGCTTTTGCCATACGGGGCATGTGGAGGGGGTAGCGCTTTTGTCCAAACTCGATGTTGATAAGCATATAGATGAGTCAAGCATAAATGATTATGTCCCAAAATAATTAATTTATAAGTCCCAACAAAAGGGCTTTTATCATGCACTTTTTAAGTCTTCTTCAATTCTGTGTGGCTGTGGCTGTTCGAATTTATTAAAGGCATCCAATCTCCAAGGATGGTTCATTGGAGGTATATAAGGCTTTCTAGGCTTTGGCTGTTTGTAGTCAGCGTCCAAGTCCTTAGATTTATGCTCATGAGCCGGTATTTCTTCCAGTGCATAAATATCTTTGTCATTTACGCACGCAAACATAGACCTATCAAATGCCTTGATAAGCATAACCTTGGTACCTTTTCGATAATGGGTCTGCAATCCTTTGTGATCTATCATCTTATAAAATTTCTTCTCGAATTGAATCGCATGTCCGGCATCAACAGTTCTCTCAGTTAAAACCGCCAAAGTAAGATTTATTTTTTCTTTAGATGGTTGCGTTTCAAAGACAGATTTGATACCATAAAGTGGAAGTGCGAACTTCTCATTGAATTCTTTTATGTAGTGGTAAATGAATTCATTGGCTTTATGGATATCGGTTACGCCTGCGAGTCTAAACTCAATAGGCAGGCGTGACTGTAAAGTCTGATTCAATCGTTCTATACGTCCTTTAGCCTGTGGTACGCTGCTTGATTCAAGCTGTGTGCCAAGTTGCTTACAGGCGTATGCAAACTGTGTATAGGTGTCTTTGTCGTCAGATAAGGCACCTTTTTCTTGTAAGTAAATACAGTTCGTTTATCAGTAAGAAACTTATAAGGAATACCATAATCAGTAAGAATCTGCTCAAATACATGGTAGTATCCATTAAGAGTCTCCTGAGTATCAAACCAGGCACCTGTGACAACACCTGAGGCATCATCAATAGCCAAATGTAGATGCCATATCTGTCCCGGCACCCATTCATAAGGGGTAGCATCCATCTGAAGCAATTCACCAAAATAAGCACATCTTGGACGACGACTGTGAGCATCTTCAACTGCTACTAAGTTAGCTTGTATCTGTGATAATTCCTTTTTTGATGTTGTAGCTTCCTTCTTAGCTCTGAGAGCTTGCTTAATGCGTCTACGCTTAGCTTTTGTAGCCTTTGGAGATAGAATGTACTCTGACTCTAAAATACTCATTACAGAGGAAGAGGATATGCTTATGCCTTCATGCTTTTTTAGAAGCTCTGTAAAGTGTTCAAAGTTAGCTTCGTAGTATTTAGTTCTATATAGATCAAGAACTTGACTTCTGATATCAGTGCGAATAGTGGTAGCCGGCTTTTTGCCTCTGTTACCATGAATAAAGAATGCCTTACCATCTTTAATATAACCCTGTATCATACGGTTTATATGCCTTTTGGTGCATCCTAGGATAAGAGCAGCTCTATCCTTATTAGCTGTATCGGGGTGATCTACCAGACCTTTGATAACTTCATACTTTCTTTGTTCATCCATTGATAAAATAACCTTTCTGATAAGTCAGTTCCTCCTAGTGTTAGAATATACAAAATAGTATTCTACCATAAGTGGGACATTTTTATTTGTGGTATACTAGGACTTTATCATTTATGGCTTATAATTATACGCTGCCCGATCCAAAAAGTTCTTGACATTCAAATGGGTTATGATATTGTTAAGAAGTATATTTAGATATAGCCATGCATCTATAACTTGATCTTTACCGTTAGTGGTATGATTCTAATGTCGTGTTATGTGCTTGGGTGTGGGCTTATAATTATACTACATATGTATTAAGGAGGATGGACATGGAGGATATCAAAGTTTTTTCTGAAAAGTTAGAGAAAGATGTTAGCGTTTCATCGGTTCTTTCAGAGGAAGAGGCAAAGATTATTATGGAAGATTGTGATTCATCTTTGGTTGGGTGGTCGCATGGCGGATGGAACAATGACAATGGTGGAGGAAGCAGCTGGTAAAAATTATTTTTTCGGTTGTGTCGGTTTTTGTTTTGGGATATTTAATAACTGACATTTTCGAACTGAAGGGCCTTGTTTTGGCGTTTTGATTTGGCTGAATGAATAACAAATGTCAGTTTGTGTTGTCGCCTATTCGTGAAGGCTTTTGTAAGTTTAACATGATACCATTAGATGCCATGTCAGTGTTTATTGCGCTGACATGGCATTTTCTATGTGTGGGGCAAGTGATGTATGATTAGTTCAATTATAGATTATCAACGTGCAAACATGATGTATGAAGCATTGTGCGATACTACAAAGTATCGTTTAGAAACTATCGATCAGGGAAAAACTGGTTACTGTTGGTTGATTTCTGCTGTGGATAAGATTTTGAATGACTGTGGAAAAGGAAACGTTATATTCAATGTAAATTTTCAGAGATTAATATATTGGGATAAATATGAAAGATGTCATAAATTATTAAGGGAAGTTTCTTCTTGCTTGATGTTTGGGCAGTATTCCGAAGCAAGAGAGATTATTCGAAATTTTAAGCTTTCAGATGAAGGGCAATGGTCAATGGCTGTCAATATAGTTGACAAGCATGGCATCTTTATCGGACAAGATTATTTTCGAATAATTAATCTTAATACTAAGGAAATAAATGCTGTATTAAACTATGTTATCAAAGGAACAGCAATAGAATGGTTAGATATGTGCCGAAACAATAAGATGACACCGAGGGAATTAGATGAAAATGTACATTATTTTCTGGAGGGTGTCAATGATATATTAAAGCAGTATTTTCCGAATGCTTTTTGTGATGACCAAAGAATTAATGATTTGTTGCTAGATCCTTACATCAGTGTTATTTCATCTGATTTGGCTTTTTTTAGTGAAGAATATGCATATAGAGTCGTTTCTGAGAATAATATGATGGGCGGATTGCCAAGTATCCATTATAATTTACCAGACTCAGATTTTTATTATGTTATTAAAGAACAAATTGGTCGTAACAAAACGGTATGGATTACCTGCGATGCTGGTAAATTTCTACTTTGGGACAAAGGAGTATACGATGATAGAATATTTGATATTAGTCATCTACCTAGAGTGATGTTAAGTAGAAGAGGATTGAATAGATTTGAAGTAAAAGATGCAGCAATTGCCAGTATGTGTCACGCTATGCTTATTGTTGGGCAGTTTGATGATTTCTTTATAATAAAGAATACTCGTGGTCCTGAATTTGGTAGTAAGGGGTATGGAATCATGAGTCAATCATGGTTCGAAAAATTTGTATTTCAGGCAGTTGTTTCTTCAACGACTAGCCTGGAAATGATGAAAGAAAGGAAAGTGTGTGATATAACTGCAGAACAGTTTTATCGCAATGTCTAAAAAATGATCAGTGAAAGAAACTATAATAAACATATTTATAATACTATCACAGGCTTGATCTTCAACTTTAATGACAATTATCAGGTCAGGCAGCAAAGTGATAATGAATGTGTATTGCCAGAACACATCAGAAAAACTTTATCAGAAATTGCTGATAAATATGATTACGATATGAAAAAAAAGTATCTGATTAACATGGAGTTTATATCGGAATGGCAAAAATCTGTAATCGGATATACGGATGTTGAGTCTGCATTAATTGCTTCAGAGTATATAGTTTTTTGTTGCGTTGTTGATAAAATATTGGATTCAAGACGCTTTTCGTATGATTTTAAAATAAGCTTACTAAAATACATTATTATTGACAGCTTTATATCTGACATACCGTTGACAAATGATGAGAAAGAACTCGAATGTGTTTTTAACCTTGTTACGGACATTAGACACTTTTTGAATCAGTACTCAGGAGGTAAGAAAAACGACTTGATGTGTGAAATTGAAAAGGCGTTGGCTTCAGAATGTTTTATGAGTACTCACGATTTGAAATATGACATTTCGAAAAATGATGTTCATTTTCTTATAGACAAATCAGTATGCTTTGAATCGTCTGCCCTTAAGATGAGTCTGTTGCCCTTTGATACACATTCCGATTCGCAGGCACATTCAATGGGAGAAATATTCTGGCTGATTGATGATATTTGTGATTTGTTAGATGATTATAAGAACGGTAGGATTAATTCATTATTATACTATAACAACAATGCAGATCATATTGATGACAGATTGGTATATGCTGTAGAACATATCGATTTTATTATTATTCAGCTAAAGGAAAAGGTCGATTTATTTAAACTGCAATCGAATGTCACTATGCATGAATTCATAAAAGAACAAATTTGGTGGTGGTTATCCGATGCAAGGAGATTATCTGGTTTATAGAAAACGAATTATATTTAATAACGCAATTAATAGAGCTGATCGTTTCATTTACAATCATTTATCAGGTGGTAATTCATTGCGGAACAGATTTTTTATGCAATCGCTACCATCTTTGGAAAGAACGCAAAAATATTTTATCGAGAAGATGGAAAGCAATAGACCATTCTCTAGTATACGATTCGGACTATATGAATATCAGCTTTGCTATCAGTTTCTTGAAAAAAAAGCAGGTATAAGAAAGAATTATTCGAAATATATTAAAGAGCATATTTCAATTGATGCTGGGATGGATGATGATGACAGTAATATGGACTGGTATGCCGAGAAGATTATTCTTGAACTGAAAAATGTGGATGCAGTTGGATGCTGGAGAAATTACCCTGAAAGGCTTGTCTTTTCAGATTACTTGAACGATCCATATTATTTTGATGTTAATGATTTATATCCGTTTCCATTTTTTCATTTAGATGGTCGTATTCCGTATTGGCAGCAATGTTTGAGTCAAAAAAAAGTGCTTATTGTCACTTCATTTGCCTCAACAATAGAAAAGCAATACTCGAGAAGAGAGCATTTGTGGGATGATCGGAAAATCTTACCAGATTTTTTCCTTAGCACATATCAGGCACCTGTTACGAATGGTATTTGCACAATAAGAAACTGGAAGTCCCATTATGAAGAATTGCTCTCAGATATATTGGCATTTGATTTTGACATTGTTTTGATCAGTGCTGGTAGTTACGGACTTCCGCTTTCAATAGATTTAAAACTGGCAGGTAAAAAGGCAATACAATGGGGTGGATGTTATCAACTTTGGTTTGGAATTCTTGGAAAACGATGGGATTCCAATATAGATGTCAATAAATATAAAAATCATTATTGGACATATCCGGATATAAAAGAAACTCCGATAGGAGCTTTTTTGGTGGACGGCGGGAGCTATTGGAAGGAGTAAAAAAGTGAAGAACGCATATTTGGCTATTTGTTATATTTGTAATGAATTCTGTACATACTGCCCATGTGGCAAAGATAAACAGAACAAAGATTCGATTACCCCGTTTAATGTTCTTAAAGAGAAGATAGATTTTATGAAGCAGGATGGAGTGAATCATATTACTATTTCGGGTGGTGAACCTACAATACATCCCAATTTTACAGATATCGTAAAATATATTTGTTCAGCGGGAATAAATGTTACGGTTCTTTCAAACGGCGAAAATTTCGCCGATGATGATCTATATCAAAAGATAACAGATGAATGGGACCATAAAAAAGTGCGAGTTATCACAACTATTCATAGTCAAAATAGTAAAGGACATGAGGAAGCAAACAGAAAGAGAGGTAGCTTCGACAGGACAATAGCCGGACTCAAGAGAATAGAAGGGTTGGGTATAAAAGTCATTATTAAACATTGTATCACAAGGGAAAACTTTAGAGATCTTGTTCCATTCTATAAATTTATTTGTGATGAGTTCTCTGAAGAAACTGATATTCAATTATGTTCAATTGATTATGTGGGTATTCCTTCGGAACGATTGAAAGATGAGCGAGTTACATTTCCTGAATTAAGACCGTATTTGGAGGCAGTTTTTGATTGTGATATCGCTTCAATGAGTAATAGAAAGTTATATTGTATCAATATTCCGTTATGTTCTAGCGATCCATATTACTGGAAATATATTCCGATTCGCAAATCAAAGATGTATGATGCTTATTCTGATCCTACAAGAAGTGCTGTTGTTAATGTTGAAGATAATGTTGCAATAGATGAAAGGTATTGCGGTGATTGTGCTGTGAAATCTATATGTAATGGAACATATAAAACTGCGTTCGTTAACTATGGGGCACCTATAGTAAAACCGTATAAAAGGAGAGTCTAATTAAGTGAAAAGAATTGAACAGAAAATATTTGACGATGATAACAGTCGGTTGATGTTTTTATCTCCGTATAGCAAATTTTTTTCTGCAGGGGAAAGAAAACATATTTTGTTTCGTGAGGATTTACATTTTTACATACAACTGAATGTTGATATGAAAACTCTAGATTCATTTGTGTGTTTGTTAACGCAAGGTATAGATTATTTAAATTTGGTCGAAATGATGAATACAATTGGAATCAAAGACGCAGATTCATTAATATCACAATTGTTGGATGGGGGAATAATAGAATGAGTTTCGGACTGAAATATGAAATCATTAATTCTTACAATTCTTTTTCGCTCATATATGTATTTAGCATTGGTGAGAGGTATTTGATAATGAATTCCCTTGGATACATGATTATGCTGGATGAGGAAGCTTTTAAGCAATTATCTGATGGAAAAATATCGGATGGTGTTCGCCGAAAACTGGAAAATAGAGGTTTTCTGAACGAAAATAGAGAGATGGAAGATGTAGAATTGCGTCCAGAGTTTTTCATGATCGATTTGACTAATAAATGCAATATGAGATGCAGATATTGTTTTAGAAATGTTGAAACAAGCACTTCATCAGTATCTGAAGATGTTCTTGATGATATTTGTGAATATATTACTAAGTACTGCAATCGTTATAAATTAAAAGATGTAAGTATCCAGGCATGGGGAGGAGAACCTTTACTGGACAAAAATCTTCTATTTCGTATCAGAGAACACATTCATCCTGAAAAAACAAAAGTCCACTATTCTATAGAAACAAATGGTACCTTGCTATCAAAAGTAATGGTAGATGATCTATATAATAATCGAATAGGTATAGGGATTAGTATTGACGGCCGAAAGACAGAACACGATGTGCAGAGAGTATATCTCAACGGAGAGGGATCTTTTTGTGATGTTAACAAAGGGGTTATGAGAGCTGTTGAAAAGTATGGAAATACCGTGGGAACCATTACAACCATTACTCGCAACAACTATAATAATATTGAACATATATTGGATTACTATGCAGAAGAATTGCGTTTAAAAAATTTGAAATTTAATTTCGTTCATAAAAGTGAGTTTGTTGATAATGACGAGTTATGTCTTTCGACAGAAGAAATAAAAGAAACTGAAGGGCGTCTATTTGACAAGTTAATTGATCTGGTTTCTAGAGGTTATCAAATATTCGATCTGAATATTAAAACAAAAATTCGAAATGTACTATGCCGTGAGTATTCTGATGTTTGCCTGTCTAGAGGGTGTTGTGGTGGGAGAAAAATGATTGTGTTTGATAAGAATGGAAGAATCTACCCCTGCGAATTGACGGACTATAAAGAGATGAGCCTTGGGACAATATATGAAGATCAGGATTTAATTTCGCTTCTTAAACACAAAAGTGATGATGGAGGATTTTTTGAGAAAAAGCATAAATCGGAGTGTAAGGAATGCCCCTGGTACTATTATTGTAGAGGTGGATGTACAGTGAGAATGATGAATAGCTGGGAAAATACACCGGAAGTCGATGAAATCGAATGTGCAGTTAATTGCGTGTTATACCCCAAAATCATTGAATTAATTCTTACGGATACGGAGTTGGCATATAGTATTCTCGAAATTTGAGATTAATATGATTAGTTCTTCAAGGTGATGAAAGATGAATGTATGTTTATTGGGTGATGCATTAGTTTCAACTGAAAAAAAGGTTACTGGGTATGGAATGGCAGTTGATTTGATTGCGTCAAATATTATTAAATCCTCTGATTTTGCTCAATTGTATTTATTGTGTGAGAAAGATACATATCATTATCAACGAGTGGCAGAGTTTAAAAACAATCTGCCATCTGATAAACAAAAACGAATCCATATAGTAGATGAATATGATTTATTTCTACACGGAACTGGAAAACTCAATGAGATAGATGTGATTCATAGTCTGCAGGCAGATGCGTTAAAAGCCATGTATTTAAGAAATGAATTAAACAAAAATGTGCCGATTGTTCTTACAATGCATGGGCTGTCTGAGCAACGATTATATATGTATCTTTATATCCCACTATTGATAGGTTCTTTTAGATCCTATGATGCGATTATATGTACATCTGAATCGGTTAGGGATGTTATTACTCGTATTTTTGATAGATTAAAGAATCAGTTCCCGAATTATATAAAAAATGTACCGAAGATTTTTCTGAAAAAAATCCCATTAGGAGTTGATACGGATTATTTTAAACCAATTGACAGAACCATGCTACGTAAACGCTGGAATGTAGATGCGGATGCTTTTATTATTTTATGGTTTGGACGTCTGTCTAAGAATCATAAAGCAGATTTGTTCCCGCTATTAAAAGTTTTTTCAAATTTAGTTGTTGGAAACAAAAGTAAAGACCTTCTCTTGATTATTGCGGGTTCAAGTAGTGACGGTTCATATGAAAGGGAGATACTGGAAGTAGCAGAATTATTGGGAATTTTAGATTTTGTTAGATTGATAAGTGCAAATGAAGTCCATAACCGCAATGAACTTTATAATGTTTGTGATGTGTTTACCTCTCCTATAGATAATATACAGGAGACATTTGGTATTACACCAATTGAAGCAATGTCTGCAGGAACAGCACAGGTTGTAAGCGATTGGGATGGGTATCGAGATACTGTTCAAGATGGTCTTACAGGGTACCTAATTCCGACTTATTGGATGCACAATTGTCTGGAAGATATGGTAAACAGAGATTTTCTTCCGTTAAATGATATGCACAGAAGCGAATTTTTTTCTTCTCTTGAAACAGAAAGTGTAGCTGTTGATATAACTGTTTATCAAGATAGGCTTCAGCGATTAATTGATTCACCGGCCCTTCTGCAATCTTTTAGGATAATGTCTCGGGAACGTGCGTTGGAGGTTTATGAAATCTCTCATGTGATAAAGCAAATAGAATCATTATGGTATGAACTGGTATCTGATGCGAGAAATGATACAACGCATACATATAAAAAACTGCATTTGACAGATTATTGTCACGATTTTGAAGGGTATCCGTCAAGAATGCTTAATGATGATACTATATTTGTTGTATCAGAGTACTATCACACTTGGAAAGATAGGATTAAACCAACGATTGATATCAGTGAAACGAAAATAAATGAAATAAAAGAAATGTTATCGGAAAGAGATGTTTTATCCGTGAATAATATATTGCTTTCTTGTGATAACGGTAATAGGGCTATGGTAAGAAGAATACTTATGTATTTTTTGAAAAATGGCTTAATAAAAATCAAAGAGGGAAATGTTAATGAATAGAGATGTAATTCTTGTTGATGATTCAGATTCGATTGTTGGTTACGATTCGAAATTGCGTGCGCACAATAATGGAAAGAAGCATCGCGCGTTATCTATATTTGTTCTTGATGAAAATGGAGAAAGCGTTCTGCTACAAAAGAGAAATGAATCAAAATATCACTCCAGAGGATTATGGAGTAATTCATGCTGTACACATCAATATAGAGGCGAGACTGTTCTCGAATCAGCAGATAGATGCTTGAAAGATGAATTAGGAATCTCGCAAGATGATTACTTTGATTTAAAAGAAATTGGATCATTTTCTTACTATTCTAATTATGGAGAAATGAAAGAAAATGAATATGACCATGTGTATGTTTGCCGAATACGCAAGAAAGATGCTTCAAAGATTCGGTTGAATCCCGATGAAGTAGAAGAAACTAAGTGGGTTGAAATTTCAGAGGTAAGAACAATATATTGTGAAAAGGTGTTTACGTCTTGGTTTTTAAGTGCATTTTGCGTTTTAGAAGAATTCCTTGCTTATGATGGAGTGATAATTGTAGAAAAGAAGCAATTCTTTTATGCTTACGAGGGAAAAGGACAAGATATATACAAAATAGACATAATTAATAAATATGAAACACCAGAAAATGTTGATTGTTTTCAGAATTATATATCAAACATAGAACTTATGGCTTTGGATATTCGGGATGTCTTGAAAGATTATTTAGTTGACGTTTCAGGTGATGTTGTTATGACTGGCGGTCAAAATGACATGCAGTATAGTGTGAAAGAAAGTAGAGGTAAGCCATAAACCGGCGCACTTAAATAAGCTGTCTTAAGTAGGCAACTTATTTGAGGATATAGATTTAGTAGATTGATCAAGAAGCTAAAGGTTCATCAGGAGGAAGTAAGCCTTCCTTTTGTAAAAGTTTTTTGGCTTGCTTGATAGCCTTAGCCTTCTGTTTTTCAACTAAAGGTGCAGGCATATCGATTTTGTAAAGAACGCTTGGATTCCATACCTCTCCGGTAGACAGCATCCGGTAGATGGCTGTAAGAATCATACGGGCGATGGCAATAACAGCTCTTTTCTTGCCACGGCGTTTAAAAAGGGATTCATATTTCTTTTTGTAGTAAGGAGACTTGTCAGATTTCACGGCTGCATGAGCACACTGTACTAATGCAGGTTTGAGGTAGATACCGGCACGTGTAATACGGACAGATTTCTTCTTACCGGCGGATTCATTGTTGCCGGGGGTAAGACCTGCCCAACAACATAAGCGTTTAGAATTACAAAACTGAGACATATCAATACCAATTTCGGAGATGATAGTAATTGCACTATCATGTTTGACACCCGGAATGGTAGTTAGGAACTGGATAGCTTTAACATAATCAGGAACAGAAGAAATCAAAGATTCAATCTGTTTATCCACATCATTGATTTCAGCTGTGATATAATCTATATGTGCGCGTACTAGGCGCATACGATATTTCTGGGCATCAGTCATCTGATATCCTTCGATAGATTCAATCACAGCGTCTTCTTTGGATTTGAGTCTCTTAAGAAGTTTGGAAGCGATTTCTTCATGGTTAATCGTAGTACCTGATTGTTCAAGCAGATAATCAATAATGAATGAGGATGACTTCCCAAAGATATCGGATACAACAGAATCTAATGCGACATTACAAACAGTAAGAGCATTCTGATATCTATTCTTTTCACTTGAACGGCAAGAAACAAGCTTATAGCGATATCTTGTGTATTCTCTAAGAATACGAATCGACTTACAAGGAATAAAACTGCCTTTTACAAGTCCAAGTCGAAATAAGTTTCCAATCCATTTAGAATCTTTGGTATCATCCTTGTTACCCTTAACAGCTTTAACCCATTTGGGATTAGCAATGGTAACATTGATTTGGTCTTCGAGAAGATTAAAGACAGGAACCCAGTATTTACCTGTAGATTCCATACAGACATCATGGCATTCATTTTCAAGAAGCCATGATTTAAAGTCTAAAATAGAATTGTTGAATGTAGAGAATCTCTTCTTTTGATAAGAAGGTTCAATACCACCGGTAGTTTTGATGATTGTGGCAACGAGAAAAGATTTGTGAACATCGATACCACAACAGGTTGGATAAGTAACTTTCATAGTGTAACTCCTTTCGTAAAAGATAAGAAGCCATTGACTGAACTGCCACACAATAAAACGAAGAGCTTTAACAATTCTTAGTGTACGGATTCATGATAACACTTATTTGTGCTTGAAAAGGCAGAACTTACACTGATTTTTATGCTGTCTAAAACAGAGAAAGTTTTTACAACTTCTCCTCACGTACTTTGTAGTATAGCTTCTTGTTATCTATTTTAAATCACAAAGTTGAGATGTAAAACACTTTCATTACTATTTGTGCCGCGGCTTGCCTGCGGAATGGAGATTTTTATGATGAATACATATAGGGATTTCCGTGGATTGATTGGTGGCTATGGAAATGAAAGATTTGCCTTGTTGCGTAGTCACTGCCACCTTTCGGAAGAACTTGACTGTAATTGAATGGGAGAATTCCAAAGAGTGCTTAAAGCAGGTGATAAAATAAATGAAGTAACTCTTGTGATACATAATTATAATAACGATAGATTGTCCAATACGGATAAACGTATAACGCTTGAAATAATTAATCGCTTTGAAGAAAGTATAGGATATTCGTAAGCGTCAATATAAACACGCCTATCTATAAAAATACTTCCAATGTAAAATAGCTTCATACTAAATATATGGAGGTGCCTATGGCTAAATATTCTAAAGAAGAAAAAGAGCAATTTATTGAGGAGTTTAAAAATAGTGGATTAAGTATTACAAGTTGGTCTAGGAAGAATGGGTTACCTATTTCAACAGTCACAGGATGGGTGAGTAGACATGATAAAAAAACGAAAAATTCTAAATATGTTAAATTTATAGAGCTCAAGACATCGCCACCTAGCCATAACCTAAAGGTGGAGATAGGTGCTGTCAACATATTAATTGATGGTTCTACAGATCTTGAATTATTAGCAAGACTAATTAAGTTGGTAAATACGGCAAATGTTTAACTATGACAACTATCGTGTAATTCTTTCTTGCGGTGCTACAGATATGAGGAAAAGCATAAATGGATTGGCTGAAATAGTTTATAGCAATTTCAAGCTTGATCCAAGGGATAAGATTATATTTGCTTTTTGTAACAATTCAAGAGATAGGATAAAGCTTCTTGTATGGGAAGATAATGGATTTTGGATTCATTTTAAAAGAATAGAAAAAGGACATGTAGTTTGGCCGTCACAAAGTGATACAGAAATCACTATGGATTTAGTAATAGATGACTTGAAAAATATAATAATGGCACCGGGAATAAAACAAAAAATCAAGCGTAGTGAAGTCTTTAAAAAAGGCTGAAGTGTAAATGTTAATTCAACTTAAAAAAGTAAAATTATGTAAGTTGCATTTAGTGTTACAAAAGCAAAGAAATATAGCATTTATACTACTATAAAGATGCAATAAGTGTTACAATATAAGTGTTATATGGAGCTATTTAGGTGCATATAAGTCATTTTTTGAATGACAAGTAAGCGGACTTTAGTCGATTTTTTTTGAGTGTAGGACTAAATTCCACTTGTAAGATACCATTATGAGACACCCTGACAGCTACCTATAATTAGAGTTATCTATTTTTCAGAAGATAGGGTTTTAAAATAATCCTATCTTTTCAATTTCTCTGATACCAAATGTCATCAGCTTTTCATAGAAATCATGGTACATGAAGGATGCCACCTCTAAAGGACTCTTGCCACCAAATTTTTCAACAGGTGCAGAATTTATATGGCTTGTAACAAGATTAAGAGAATGTTGATCCGTTAAAACAATAGATCTCAAATCTGTTTGTTTTGGAAGGATATAGCGTAGTTGAATGTGATTGTTTTCAAGAGAACATTTCTGCCCTGATTGCATAGGATCACAATAGAATACCCTAGTGTGTGTGGAGCCATCCATATCTGTTTCCATATCCTTTGCTGCATAAAATTCACAACCTCTATCAGTTAGTAAAACATTTACATATTTTCTAAATACATCTTTGCCAAGAATAGTCTCTAATGTATTTACTCCATCTTTCATAGCAGAGGATGTTTTTTCAGTTTGATAGAGTGCAAATAAGATGCCTGATGGAATAAATTTGAAAGTCTGAATAAATGGTCCAGTGGTTTCGTCGTTATAGACTGTATCCATTTGAGTTATAAGAGCATTCGGATTGTCATCAATGTATATCTTATAATCATTATATGTACGTCCAATCAGATGTTTATTATCTGCTCTTTTTTTAAATTTCTTTGATTTCTTTTTTGAAGGTTTTCTTGAGACTTGTCGTCTAAGGTCAAGGACAGTTATACCGGCTATCTCATGAAACACATCACCTTCTATGTAGTTGTACAGTGTTTTCTTAGATATACCAAGTTCAGGATGTGAAGCAAGTATCTGATATGGAGATAGCCCTTGTTTAAGTAGAGGAGCTATAGTATTGGCTAGATCTTTAGCCTGCATTGCGGTTAGATTCACACCCTGCCTAGAGTCTACTAGTGTATATCTATAATCTAACCAAGCATCTTGTGGGGAATAGTCATACTTATCGAAGCGACAATGCCTCCGATTACTACAGCCATTGCAGGCACCGGGAGAGCGGTCACGCCTCTTGCAGTAGAATGGAGAATAAAGTATACATTCAGTAATACATTTGCGTCCAAAAGGGCATTTCTTGTAGTTATTACATTCAAGAGGCATACTACATCTGTGAGTCAACTTACGATGCAACTTAATTTCCTTACAAACAGTAGACTTGTTTTTACCTATAGTTTTAGCGATAGCAGTTTTAGTGGAACCATTAGTTATGCCGGCGAGTATAATGTGTCTATCTTCGAGTGTTAAGTGATAAAAAGAATTTAAAGATTTTATATTAATACCTACCTTTCTGGTAGCTGTCTTACATAAAGTGTACTACTAAATGCAACTATTGTAAAAGTTGAAATATGTGTAAGACTAAATGCAACTTTAATATAGGGATAGTGGAAATAAACTTTTCACCCTAGGGTTTAAAAAGCATTATACTTTTGAACGAATAAAAACCATTGACTTTATTCGCTCAAAGGTATAAAAATATAGGGTAAGCTATAATTGGATTCTTTGAGAGGTATCGATTGTGGAATATATCACTATACAGAAAGCATCGTCCAAATGGGGAATAACACCTCGTCGTATTCAAGTCTTATGTGCTGAAGGCAGACTTGAAGGTGCTGTAAAGTTTGGAAGACAGTGGGCAATTCCGGCAGACTTGGAAAAGCCTGATGATGCTCGAATTAAAAGCGGAAGATACAGGAAAGCAGGTAATCATGATGATGAAACGTAAACTGAAAATATTTTCTTTCTTTTCCGGCACAGGTTTTTTAGACTTAGGCTTTGAAATGAATGGGTTTGAGATAGAGTTCGTCAATGAGTTTCATCTTGCTTTTATGAACGCCTATAAGTATTCAAGAGAAAAGATGAACCTTCGAAAGCCCACTTATGGTTATTTCAACGGGGATATAAACGATTTTCTGACGGATAGGAAAGATGAATTAAATAGTTGGATTGTGGACGCTCGTAGAGACGGAAGTTTAGTCGGATTTATTGGCGGCCCTCCCTGCCCGGATTTTTCTATTGCAGGAAAGCAAAAGGGAAAAGACGGTGAGAACGGCAAACTATCCTTAAGCTACATTAATTTGATTCTTTCTATGAAGCCGGATTTTTTCTTGTTTGAGAATGTCAAAGGGCTGTGGAGAACAAAAAAGCATCGTGAGTTTTTTGATGAATTGAAGGCAAAGCTCAACAATGCAGGATATATAACAACAGAAAGACTTACAAACGCATTAGAGTACGGCGCACCTCAGGATCGAGACCGCATTCTGATGTTTGGAATTCATAAAGATGTTTTGGCCAATAACTACCCTGGAAAAACCATAGATACTTTTCCTTGGGGGAAATACCAAACGCATAAATTGTCGGAAATAAAGGAATTGTCCTGGCCTAAAACTACTCCCTATAAAGAGGGTAGCAAGACTAAATGTCCGGACGGCATCCCGGAGAATACGACGGTTGAATATTGGTTCCGAAAAAATGATGTTGAACATCATCCAAATTCAGATGACTATTTCACTCCGAAAGCCGGAAAAGCTAAGATGGAAGTTATCGATGAGGGTGACGATAGCAAAAAATCCTATAAGAGATTACACCGCTGGAGATATTCTCCTACAGTAGCCTATGGAAATAATGAAGTGCATCTGCATCCATATAAAACAAGACGATTGTCGGCAGCGGAGGCACTTTCATTGCAGACGCTACCGAAAGAATTCGTGCTACCACCGGAAATGACACTCACGGATAAGTTCAAAACCATAGGAAACGGTGTGCCGTTTATCCTTTCAAGCGGAATAGCCAAAACGATATACGATTTTTTGGAGGTTGACGAATGAAAAAGACATTCCAGGATGTTCTAAGGGACATAGAAGAAAATTTAATGGGTAAGGAACTGAGAAGCATTTCAAGGAATGCCGCATTATTCTCAATCTCCGAGGTAGATTATACTAATTCAAATTTGGTGTTGACTGTACAGGGAAAGCGTAAAACCTGGACCTTTAAACGGTTAGAAGAAGTCTGGAATGAGATGTACTATCGTCCCGCTGCAAATGTAGAGATTGTTTTCGGTGGCTCAGGATCAAGCCGTAATCAAGTTGAGACCATCTATGCAAGCATGGCGTATGTTGAATGGTTATATGTGAACAGCAAAAAGTGTGTTGCGTATGTTGGTGAAGAAACGCATGAATACGGAACTCTCAAACATATGGAGGAAGAGAAAGAAAAACATTATCAGGAACTGATGGCATCAGCCGATTCGTGCAATCCATTGCTTGATCCTGATGAAATGCCTGATGGCTCTTCTGCTGAGAACTTCGATGAGTATGAATTAGCCGCGGAGTCGTTAAAAGATTACGTTCTTGAAGAGGGCTTTGATATTCCAACAACACCAGAGGAAATAGAGGCGACTTTGTCAGAATTCAAGCAAGCGTACGCACCGGAAGTATTGGAGGCATTGGACGATGATTCAATTCTTCCTGCCATTTTTTATACGGCTGGAGATAATACAAATGCACTATGCTGTTGGTTGGAGATGAATAAGGAATGCTGCACATATTTCGGCAGTATTGCAGGTGGATCAGCATATAAGTTCGGGCTTTTCCAGAGAAAAGAGACAGGGGTCTGGACAACGGGAAGTCAACAGAAACCGCAGGAACTAACCGAAGAAGAGGCTCTTGTTCTTGGTAAGAATATCAGAGACGCCTTAGTTAAGGGCGCAAAAATCATAAGGGAAGCAACGCTTGATTCATTGGAAGCGTATGAAAAGCTGGACGATACCCTCAAGGAAGAAGTCGGCAGCCAGTATTATAATTGGGACTGGTTTCACAAGTATTATTCAATTGTCTGTAACGATAAGCTTTGTGGGTTCCATTCAACTGACTGGCAGGTTCATGTTCTCCGTGCACTAAGAATCAGACCGAGTGAGAAGTACTATGCTCAAAGCGGTCAGATTGCTATGGTTCAGAACTATGCCGGATGGTATTATAGACAGTTTTTTGACGTATTTGCAGAACGCTTCGGCGAGCCAAAACAATTTATAAGATTGGGTTCCTCTGATAGTGATAGAAACTATGCTGCTGAATGGGCGAAATGCGGCGTTGTTGGCATAGGTTGGGCAAAACTCGGAGAGTTATCCGAATATGTTAAGGGCGAAAGTATTGAGCGGAAGGAAGTTCAGGATAAGCTGAGTGAATTATACTATCCTTCTGATGAACGATCGGCTTCCAGAAAAGCCGGGGAAATTGTACTGTTTTATAAGTGCGATAAGAATACCGTTTTTTTGTCGTTATGGACGGACAACGGCTTATTGCTGTTGCGGATAATGTAGGAGATTATTTCTTCGATAAATCTTCTCCTATGGCACATCAGCGAACGGCTACATGGAAATTTGTCTTTGAGACGGATTCAAAAAAATGCCGAAACAGTCAGAGGGAAAACTGACATCTTGCTATCAGCTTAGCAATGAGGACAATCTTCTTTTTTTCTGTACGACAGATATTACTATGGTGAGGATCTTGGAAATAATCTAACAGTAGATCCGGCAGCTGTTGAAGATCCGACGAAGGAACTTCAGCCTGTTGTATTCCACACAGGGTATTATTCTGACTTTGAAAGAAATCGGATCCTGTTTGGTGCTCCTGGAACTGGTAAAAGCTACGCTATAAATCAAGAAGCAAAGCTTTTGCTTGGGGCGGATAATGAAACAGATTATGAGCGTGTCACCTTCCATCCCGATTACTCCTATGCAAATTTTGTGGGAACTTATAAGCCTGTGCCCATTAAGGACAGTCACGGCAATGATGCAATAACGTATGCGTATGTACCGGGACCGTTTATGCGAGTATATGTTCAGGCACTGAAAAAAACAGTCGCACTGATGATATCAGACCATTTCTTCTTATCATTGAAGAAATCAACCGCGCTAATGTTGCCGCAGTTTTTTTGGTGATATTTTCCAACTACTTGATCGCGGGAACGATGAAACAAGTGAATATCCTATTCAAGCATCTGAGGACATTAGGGCGTATCTGGTTAAAAGAACTGGGTGGGAAGCCGGAAGATTATGCGAAGATCCGCATCCCAGACAATATGTTCATTTGGGCTACGATGAATAGTGCTGATCAGGGCGTCTTCCAGATGGATACTGCCTTTAAGAGAAGGTGGGATTTCACATACCTTGGAATTGATGACAGTGATGAGCTGATTCGCGGCAAATATGTATATCTTGCGGATGATAAGTCTCAGAAGGTGGAATGGAACAAGCTGCGTAAGGCTATAAACCATTTCCTTGCTAAAGAGAAAATCAACGAGGATAAACAGCTGGGACCGTATTTTATTTCGAGAAGCATCGTGGTTCCTACAGAGGGTGATGAAATCGACAGATATAGATTTATCCGTGTCTTTAAGAACAAGGTTATCATGTATCTGTTCGAGGATGCCGCTAAGCAGAAAAGGGCTAAACTGTTTGAGGGCTGTTTCCAGGACAGCACTCGTTACTCAGAAATCTGCAGGGAATTTGATGCCAAGGGCATTGGTATCTTTAATCACGAAATCCAGCTTGAAACCGAGCCGAAGGAGCCACAGAGGGCACCGACTGAAGACGAAAACTAAGGAGGTCGTAGCTTATGATCTCTGAGTTCGTAAGAGAGCAAAATAGATATACACAGAAAGATTTGTGTAAAATACTCAGATGCTCTGAAGAAAAAGTAATCCCGCTGATACGGAAATTTAAAGAGTTCGGGGTTCTAAAAGCTGTCAAATCATCTGATCTCCAACGGGATATGTCTGACCTTATGGATGAGGACATCGAAGTCGCAGATGTTGAGATCGGCGAAGATGAATATCTGTATGTTTTTACCTTTGTGGGTGTTATTGTCGTTGCCGGCCGCGTTCTGAAGTGCTATCCGAAGTATATTCTTACTGCTGATCAGCCAAAGAATGAACTGCGGCAGGTGCTAAAAGTTCTGGAGAAATACAATACTAAGGAACAGATCGTTCGGATGTTCAACGACAGCAGCGAGAGCAGCACCTTTAATCTGCTTGCTGTGCTTCTGTTCCTCATGCAGGATTATTATGAAAACGGTGTGTATAGCAACACGGAAGACATCATCGAGAGCAATGGTTCTGGCGAGATTCTTTGGGATAAGACAATTAACGAGACCTTCACTCTCCTATCGAATAACAGACCGTACTATATAGACCTCCAAACAAAGAAGCGTGTGACGGACGATTGTGATTATTTTAAGAGACTGCATGAATGCATCCTGACAAAGGCGTCAGAAGAACTGAAAGAGGCAGAACTGCTCGATATCTTTGAAATCACGGGAGTGGATCTGACCGATGAAGTCCTCGATGATTTCGGTGAAGAGGAGTACATCCTCTATTGTATAGAGAAAGAACTGAATACTCAGTTCAATACCAGGAAACAGCTTCTGCTGAAAACCATCTATTCCTATATTGCACACAGCGGCAGCCTCTATGATACCGATTGCCTGTCACTCTTCGGTACAAACAGCTTCAATCTTGTATGGGAGGGCATATGTGCTGATATCATGGACAATCAGCTTGATGTCAGACTGGGTGCTTTGCAGTTACCGACACCGCTTAAGCCGGAATATGACCGAAAGCAAAAACTGATTGATCTGATAGAAAAGCCTCTGTGGTCGGTGACCGGGAAAATAGCGTCGGACACACTGATTCCTGACCTGGTTAGTATATCAGATAACAAGTTCATTATATTTGATGCGAAATATTATAATGCAGTGCTTGAGCCTGGGCAGCCACCAAAAGCACAGCCGGGTATCGAGTCAGTTACAAAGCAGTACTTGTACCAGTTGGCGTATCAGAAGTTTATTGATGACCACGGCTTTGTCGGAGTTGAGAATTGTTTTCTGATGCCGACAGAAGAAAAAACTATTATAAATAAGGGCGAGGCATCTATGCAGATGCTTTCTGCTCTGGGATTGCAGAACATCAAGGTGCGGCTCCTCCCTGCTGAAACTGTATATGAGCATTACCTGTCTGGCAGGAAGATGGAAATCAGTATGCTTGAGTTATAGGAGGGAATGCGTATGGCAACAGGCCGTTCGTTCGCTGAGTTTGTAAAAGATAAATGCTATAACGGCTTGTACAAGACGGTTGAAGACTACGTCAACGAAAACTGGGAGTCGATGGATCTTTATACCCTGAACGTTCATCGTGTTGGACATGCGGAGATGATCGATGCCACCATCGAAAGAGTGTATGTCCGGGACCTTCCGGAAATGCGTGTCGCCTTTGAGGTCGATATGCAGCTGGAGATCGATGTCAAAGAGGGCGATTACCACTATGACAAAAGTGATCAGTGCTATCCCTGGATTCGTATTTATTGGTAAGCGTCAAGCTAAGTACACATAGAGCAAAAAAGTCATAGAACTAGAACTTATCATTCTAATCCTATGACTTTTTATTTTTACAACTCTCAGGAATCTCATCTGACCAAGGTACTAGGCTTGAAGCGTCTCTACCTGACTGTATGGTATCAAAAACAAATGTAAGATATTTTTGTGGTATCAGGTTATTAAGTATTGCACTTTGAATTATACTATATATCATTGTTGAGGCATTAGCTCCGTTAGGTGTATTCGCAAATAGTCAATTATACATACTTATAACAAATGGCTTCACACTTTGCGTGACAAGATTATTACTTAATTGTATTCTTCCATCCTTTAAAAAGTTCTCCAAGTACTCTTTTTGGTTTATGGCATAAGTAATAGCCTTCCCTATTAAACTTTTAGGAAGGATTTTTGATTCTATTTGTGAAATCCAGCTATAAAACTCATCTAATACTTGCTTAGATTTGGTTTGTCGCATCTCTAAGCGTTCTCTCAATGAAAGCTCAGCTTCATCAGCTTTAGTTTCCAGTTGAAATAACTTTCTAAGATAAGGCTCTCCTTGTTTTGCATATTCATTACTCTTATTAATCTCATATGCCTCATGGAACTTTCTCTTCGCATGTACAAGGCAGCCACATATCGTCTTTCCTACCAACTTTTTATATCCCACATAACCATCACAATGAAGGTATGTTCCGTTTCAATCAGCAAGAAATTCCTTGGCATAATCCCCACTTCGTCCAAGTGTATATTCATATACTACTGCAGGATGTGTGTTATAGTGACTTGTCCTATATACCCACACATAAGATTTACTGCCCGCCTCTTTCCCCGGCTCGTGTAGTACCTCCAATACCGTTTCATCTGCATGTAGTAGTGGCTAATTTAGTAGACTAAGCTTTATCATATATAGACTTTAGAAGATTAGCTCCCTTTATGATCCGGTTGGAAAGGTTTTGTCTTGAGATCTTAAATCCCAACCTTTTAAACTCTTGCTCCATTCTGTATAGTGGTAGTGCAAGGGTGTACTTTTGATTCATTATATAAGACATAAAGCTTGGTGATACTACACTCTTTTTAATAAGAGCTTTAGGATGAGGTGCTATCTTTATAAGCCACTCTCTCCATTCTTATCACAGTTTTTGCAACTATAAACATAAGTCACATGCTCTATAACCCTAACCTCTGCAGGGACTACCACCAGTTCTTTTCTTATCTCTTTCTTCATAACTGTAAGAGGGCTGTGGTAGTTATCACATACCTGTTCACTGTCATCTAATTTATATTCAACTACCTCAACAGGAATGTCATTAAACTTGCTTCCCTTTTTAGCTTTTCTTCTTTTATGCTCAGGTATAATACTTTCCTGTGGTGGCTCACTTTGAATTGGCTCTCTAAATGTTTCCGCCTCATTAAAGACATCAAAAAGAGAAAGTTGTCCATCAATAGCTTTTTCGCTTGATTTGCCAAATTTCTCTCTTGCTTTTAATTTCAGTTGCTCCATATACCAATCATTTAATTTCTTTAGCTTAGCAATCTGTTCACTCTTTTCTTTTTTTACTTTTTCTAAAGTCTCAATCTCTTGGTCTTTTTTCTGTAAGATAGCCTTAAGTCCGGCAATTTCTGCTTGCAATTCATCTATAGTTTTCATTTTACCGGACCTCCAAATCTCAAATATTTATGTAGAGGTTATACTATAAAATCTATGATGAATCCAGCTAAATCAACACTTTTTAAAGACTTCACTACGCTTTATTTTTTGTTTTATTCCCGGTGCCATTATTATACTTTTCAAGTCATCTATTAATAAATTCATAGTGATTTCTGTATCACTTTGTGACGGCTAAACTACATGTCCTTTTTCTATTCTTTTAAAATGAATCCAAAATCCATTATCTTCTCATACAAGAAGCTTTATCCTATCTCTTGAATTATTACAAAAAGCAAATATAATCTTATCTCTTGGATCAAGCTTAAAATTGCTATAAACAATTTTAGCCAATCCATTTATGCTTTTCCTCATATCTGTAGCACCACAAGAAAGAATTACACGATAATTATCATAGTTAAACATTTATTGCATTCACCACCTTAATTAGTCTTGCTAATAATTCAATATCTGTAGAACCATCAATTAAGATGTTGACAGCACCTATCTCTATCTTTAGTGTATTGCTAGGTTGTGGTGTTTTGATCTCAATAAATTTAACATCCTTAGAGTGCTTTGATTTCTTATCATGTTTACTCACCCACCCTGTGAATGTTGAAATAGGTAATCCATTCTTCCTAGCCCAGCTTGCGATACTTAATCCACTATTTAAATTCCTCAATCCATCGCTCTTTTTCTTCTTTAGGATATTTAGCCATAGGCACCTCCATATATTTAGTATGAAGCTATTTTACAGTGGAAGTATTTTTATAGATAGGCGTGTTTATATTGACGCTTACTTTGATAGCAAAGGTAAACAGACAAAAAGCAGAAATGAAAAGGGAGAAAACAAATGAAAACCAGTTTGAAAAAGAATAATAAGTTTTGTACAGTAGCACTTGTGGTAATTGTAAGTATTAGTTGTATTTTAGGTCTTTGGACGGTTGTTTATGCACAGGAGCAAAAATCTGAAGCTCCAACAAAAAACGAAGCTGTTCAAACGGAAGTTGAAGTAAATTTAAGGTATATCTTTGAAGATGAAAAGGTCTTTAAGGAAGAAAAGATAAAGGCTGAGAAAGGACAACTTATTGATAGCGGAGATTTTCCAATGCTCCCAGATGATATGGGGCTGTCGGGAAATGGCATCCATAAAAGAGGGAGGTGTGACTCAAAACGAGTCACACCTCCCTAAGTTTTCTACATAAAAAAAGATGGCTAACGATAACCATCTTTCTCCGTTACATGTTATAATGTAACTATGCTCACAGTTAATTATTATAACGACTTTTTTGAAATAGGTCAACAGAAAATCAACTTTAGCTTCTATGAATTGAGTTTACCCGATGACGATCCAGTCTATACCCTAAAAAAAGTTATGGAGGATTTAGATTTTTCCGGACTATTAGCCAATTGTTCGGACAAGGGAAGAACAGGGTACAACCCGATCATGATGTATGCAGTTATTACTTATGCAAATATGCGTGGAATACGCTCTATTGATCGTATTGTGGATTTATGTGAAAGAGATATTGCTTTTATCTGGCTTACTCAAAGGAGGAAGCCTAAAAGAGATGCTTTTTATGAATTTAAAAGTAAAAAACTTACTTCAGATATTTTGGATGACTTAAACTATCAGTTTATGAGACGATTACAAAAGGAAGGATTTGTAACATTAAAAGAATTGTTTATTGATGGAACAAAAATAGAAGCTAATGCTAATCGTTATACTTTTGTATGGCGTGGAAGTATTAATTATCATCTTGCAGGTCTGCTGGATTCTATTGATAAGCTTTATTCAGACTATAATTCTTTTTTACAAGATAATGGATTTGGTGAAAAGTACGAGCTTGGAAATGCACAAATGTTTGTGATTGACGGGATTGATAGAGTTAGAGATATTATTGAAAAAAACAGAAAAAAAGAAAGATTACGAAACATAAAAAAAGCTATCTAATAACCGTATTATAGAGATTGATAACTGCTCGCCTATTGAAATACTTAAGCTTCAGAAAAACCTTATGACTATTGCTGACGGAGAAGGTATTGTATTTGTTAACGGAAAGGGTAAGAGAAAGCCAAAGCTTCAACAACTCTATGAAGAACTTGAACATTGTGGACAGCGATTAATGCACTATAAAGAATGTTTTTGAGATTATGGGGAAAGATAGAAACAGCTATTCCAAAACTGATTTGGAAGCAACCTTTATGCGAATGAAGGAAGATCATATGCTTAATGGGCAGCTAAAGCCTGCATACAATGTACAGATAGCGGTAGAGAATTATTTTATTGTACATAGTTATGTAAGTAATGATCGTACAGATTATAATACATTAATTCCGATCCTTGAAAAAGCATAAGGAAGCATTCGGAGAAGTACTTGAAGAAGTGACGGCAGACAGCGGTTATTGTAGTGAGAAAAAAATCTCTTATATCTAAAAAGAAAAATAAGATAGATAGTTATATAAAAACTACAGGATCATGAAAAAAACGAAAAAAACAAGAGCATACAGTAAAGATATAGGTAAATACTACAACATAGAAGACAATGGTATTTGAAGATGAGCAAGTCTATATCTGTCATGACGGTCGTGAACTTAGACATATCAACACAGAAAAAGAAAAAAACAGAATGGTTATACACAAACATATGAAGTATATGGATGTTCAGACTGTAGTGGATGTGAACATAAGTCTAAATGCTTATACAAATATAATCCTGATAAAGATGTTGATAAGAACAAAGTGATGAAGATCAATGAAGTATGGGAAGAGCTTCGAGAGAAATCACATGCTAACATACAGAGTGAAAAAAAGGTATTCTGAAACGACAGACACGGTCTATTCAAACGGAAGGTCATTTTGGAGATATTAAAGAGAATGAAGATTTCCGACGCTTTAACTATCGTTCTTCAGATAAGGTATATAAAGAATTTATGCTTTTTGCGATAGGAAGAAATATAAACAAATATCATCGTTTTCTCTACGCAAAACTAAAGAAATTTGAAGGAAAACCACAGGAGAAAACCGCATAGTAAAAAATGCAAAAGCAAAATTTCAGCCAAGGGGGTTTTTATGCCCAAAAAAATAGACAGTATTATAGAAAAGTAAAATATCCTGACAAAGTCGCAAAGCCAAAACGCCTTGTATTTGTCAGGATATTTCTATTTCGTTCTGTAGGGATTAAAATTCAGTATTTCCCGACAGCTCCTTCTTTATGAGGTAAAGGGAGATGGAAAAGATGAGATTATCCGTAAGGTAGCAAAGATGGAGGTTAAGGATAAGGAAACGCAGACGGAAGAAGAAAAGCCAAAGCAGGATGAATGCACTCAGACAGAAGATAAGGGAACGCAGACAGAGCTTTCTAAAGACGATATTTCAAAAATAGAAAAAGAGGCAAAAGAGCTTCAGGATAAACTTGATAAGTTAAATTGTGAACTTAAGGACAAAGACAAATTAAGTGATAAGCAAAAGAATAAAATTAAAGACCTTGAAGATGAAATTGATAGCCTGAAAGAAAAAATGAAGAAAGATAAGGGAAATAAGGACTTATCAGAAGATATGAAAAAGGAAATAGATAAGCTGACGGAAAAGGTGAAAGATCTTGAGAAAAAGGCAACTGAAACAAATAAAGATCCTGTAACATCACAATCAGTTACACCGATTAGTCCTATTTCTGGAATTAAGACAAGTTCAGGTATTTCTCCTCAAACACCACAGACTTCTGTAAGTAGTACAGGTAAAGGCTCATCGGATTCGGTAAGCTCAGGTAATACTACAAAGGATACCGGTAAAGGCAAAACGGAAGTAAAGGAGAAAGAAAAGGAAGTTCGCTATCCCAATAAGTTGACGGCAAAAGCTCCTGCGAATAACAGTCAGGATTCATCAATGGAGTCTGCAAGTAAGAGTGTAAACACAAACAAGGGAGTAGCTTCATCTCCGTCAAAAGCGAGAGCATCCGTTACGGAGAATAAAGATAATGCAAATAAGGAGTATCCGATTCATCATGGAGATAGCAGCGATAACAAAGAAACGGATCAGTATTCGGCAGATGCAAGGCAGTTTATTATCTTTCAAACGAAAAACGGTAAGACTTTTCATTTAATCATCAATCATGATGAAGATAGTGAGAATGTAATGCTTCTTACGGAAGTATCTGAAGATGATTTGCTTAACATGGTGGAGAAAAAAGAAGCACCAAAGCAGGAAGTAGTAAAAGAAGAACCTGTTAAGGAAGAAGTAAAGCCTGAGAAGAAGGACGAAAAGAGTAATTTAGGAACCTATATTATTTTGCTTCTTGTAGTAGGTGGTGCATTAGGAGCAGGCTACTATTTTAAGGTTGTGAAAAAGAAAGAAGATAAAGAACTTGAAGCCTTAGAGGAGGAAGATGATGATTTCTTTTCTGAATCTGAAAGCGAGGAAGAAATAAATGATGCAGATGAAGTAGAAGATGAAGAATAAATGCACTTGAAAACATATTATTTTGGGTGCAAAGTTAGGGCGGGAGAGTAACATCTTTCGCCCTTTTATATTGAAAAACAGGAGGACAAATATATATGAAACTTGTAATTGCTGAAAAGCCAAGTGTTGCAATTTCTATTGCAAAAGTAATTGGAGCAACAAAGAAGAAAGACGGATATTATGAAGGAAACGGATATAGGGTTTCTTGGTGCGTAGGACATCTAATTCAAATGGCAAATCCGGAAAGCTATGATGAAAAGTATGCTAAGTGGAATATGGCGGATTTACCAATTATCCCAAAAGAATATAAGTATGAGATTGCAAAGTCTACAAAGAAACAATTTACGATTCTTAAAAAGCTCATGAACGATAAGGACATAGACATCGTGATAAATGCTTGCGACGCAGGGCGTGAAGGAGAAGCAATCTTTAGGCTTGTATATAATCAGGCAAATTGTAAAAAGAAGATGAAACGCCTTTGGATTTCATCAATGGAAGATAGTGCAATTAAAGATGGATTTGCTAACCTGAAAGACGGAAACGCCTATGGTAATCTCTTTGAATCAGCACAGGCAAGAGCAATCGCTGACTGGATTGTTGGAATGAATTTAAGCAGACTGTATTCGTGTCTATACAAGCAAAATTACAGTGTGGGCAGAGTGCAGACACCTACCCTTGCAATGATTGTAAAAAGAGATGATGAGATAGCAAATTTCAAGAAAGAAATATTTTACAGTCGAACTTTCTATGAATGGTTTTACACTATCAACAGATAGAATTGATGATGAGGTTGCTGCTGAACAGCTAATCAATTTAGTTGGCGATAAGATAGGAATTACCGATGTTATTCAAAAGGAAAAGATAACAAAACCTGATTTACCTTTTGACCTTACAACACTTCAAAGAGAGTGCAATAAGTATTTTGGATATAGTGCCAAGCAAACACTTGATTATGCTCAAAGTCTGTATGAGAAAAAATTGATTACCTATCCAAGAACAGACAGCAGATGCTTAACGGAAGATATGATTGTAAGTACGGTTAATAACATTTTAGGAAAGAATGATTTTGACACAGGGTGTATCAAGACGGTATTTAACTCTGAAAAGGTTACAGATCATCATGCTATTATCCCGACAATCAGTTCCTTAAAAGAAGATGTTTCAGAACTTCCTTTAAGTGAAGCTAAAGTTTACTTCCTTATATCCGATAAATTCCACGCAAGTGTGGGCTATCCTTTAGTGGAAAGCACAACGAAGATTGTAGCTGAATTTGACGGCTTTGAATTTACAAGCTCCGGCAAGGTAATTAAGGATGAAGGCTTTACAAAATATCTTAAAGAATACAAGTCTAAGAAAAATGAAGATATGACACTTCCTGATGTGAACATTGGTGATGTATTAAGCATTGAAAACAAGGAAATAAAAGAAAAGTACACTCAACCAGCTAAGCATTTTACGGAAGATCTTCTCCTAAAGGCGATGGAGCTTGCGGGAAATGATGACTTAGAAAAAGGCGTAGAGGTGGAAAGAAAAGGACTTGGTACGCCCGCAACAAGAGCGGGGATTATTGAAAATCTGATTTTCAAGGGATTTGTAGAAAGAGATAAAAAGAACCTTATTGCTACACATAAGGGAATCAGCCTTGTAACGATTGTAGCAGATACCTTTAAGTCGGCAGAAACGACAGCAAAGTGGGAAATGGAATTATCTGATATTGCTCAGGGAAAATCTTCAAAGAAAAATTTTTTAGAGGCAATTGAAACTGAGATAAAAGAAGTGGTTTTAACTTATATCAAGTAAGATGGCACTAATTTCAGCGTGGAAAAAATGCTCTAAAAATGCTAAAATGTAAAGTAATCAATTTAATGATTGAGAGGTGATTATATGTCTAAAATAAATGTTGAAGGTTCAGAAATCAGCATTATTGCCATAGACAATAGAGATTATATTTCTTTAACGGATATGGTTAGAAATATTGAGAACAGTTCTGCTTTGATTGAAAAAGTGGCTCAGAAACAAGAATACAATAGAGTTTTTTTAGGTATTTGGGAAGAAATGTATAACACGAATTTTAATTCCCCCGAATTCGAGGGAATTAAAAATGAAGCAGGATTTAACCGTTTTATATTATCGGTCAAGCAATGGGTGGAAAAAACTAATTCTATCGGTATCGTTGCGAGAGCAGGAAGATATGGTGGAACTTATGCTCATAAAGATATAGCGTTTGAGTTTGCGTCTTGGGTATCGCCATACTTTAAATTATATTTAATCAAGGAATTTGAACGCCTAAAGGAAGAAGAACAAAAAGAAGTTAGGATGGGATATTAAGAGAAATTTGGCAAAAAAATCAATTATAGAATTCACACAGATGCCATTAAAAAAACAAACTTGTACCGGATAAACTTTCAAAAAGAAAAAAATCAATTTTATTTATGCAAGTGAAGCGGATATTCTTAATGTTTCTCTATTTGGAATAACAGCTAAGGAGTGGCGTGATGAAAAATCCGGATTTAAAAAGGCAATATTAGAGATTATGCGGATATATCACAGCTTGTCTGCCTTTCTAATCTTGAGAATCTTAATGCGGTATTTATAAATGAAGGCATGAGCCAATCTGAAAGACTGGAAAAAAACTAAATTCAATAGCAATTGAACAGATGAAAAATATTATCCGAGAGTGAATCAATTAAAAAAAGTTGAAATAAAAGGATAATATCAATATGTAGTACAAAGGTGATTAGAGTAAAATCTAACCGCCTTTTTTGTTTGAAAAAAGAAGGAGGTATAAAGTTATAATTATTTATGTACAAATAGTATTAAATAAAAAAATGTACAAAATGTTATTATAGATGAGCTAAATAGGAGGAGCTCATATGATTATAAAAATCAGATAACATTACTGACTTGAAGATAGATTCACTAAAAAGATCTATATAAACTAAGACCACTACTAGAAGGAGGTATGTTGAAAATAAATAAAAGTCAAATTGGTAGGGAACTAGGTGTAGATAGGCGTACTGTTGACAAATATATAAAGGGGTTTAGTAAGTCTAAATCTAAGGATCGGGATAATTGTATTACACCATACTATGAAATAATAAATGAACTATTGGAGCTGTCTAACTCTCGTATTTTTTATTATAAATCTATTTTATGGCAGTACCTTGTAGATAACTATTCCTACACAGGCAGCTATGTGAATTTTTGTGCTTATATTAAAAAATACAGTGAATTTGAGAATTACTTTAAGCGAAGAAGGCCATCAAATGTAAATCAAGTTACATTAAGATATGAAACTGATGGAGGACAGCAGGCACAACTAGACTGGAAAGAATCCATTAAATTTGTGCTTACAAATGGGGAAACTATAGTTGTTAATGTTTTTGTACTCTTACTTTCATACTCAAGATTTCGAGTATATAGACTATCAATTTCTAAAAGCCAGGATGTACTATTTAACTTTCTAGATGATGCTTTTGAAGTATTTGGTGGTGTACCAAAAGAGATACTAACGGATAACATGAGTACTGTTATGAGCGAGGCAAGGACGGAAAATTCTGCCGGCAAAGTAAATACTAAATTTAAACAGTTTGCAGATGATTATGGATTTATAGTTAAGCCATGTATTGCAGGAAGACCAAGGACAAAAGCAAAGGTAGAGGCACCTATGAAAATTCTTGATGAAATACGAGCATATAGTGGAACATTAGACTACGATGGTTTACACAAACTTGTAGTTAAAATAAATAATAGAGTAAATACTAATGTAATAAAGGATACAGGTATTATTCCGGTAATGTATTTTAATAAAGAAAAAGCTTCCTTACTGCCACTACCAATGAAATCAATAAGAAAGCCCTATCAAATAGCCACAAAGCCATTGAAAGTTAATGCATCAAGTATGATTAACTATGGTGGCAATCAGTATTCTGTACCAATGGATTATATTGGAAAATCCCTCATAGTACAGGCGTATGATGGCTATATACACGCCTATTATAACACAACCCTTGTAACTGTACACCAAATTTCTAATAATAAACTAAACCCTAGGGTGAAAAGTTTATTTCCACTATCCATATATTAAAGTTGTATTTAGTCTTACACATAATTCCACTTTTACAATAGTTGCATTTAGTAGTACACTTTATGTAAGACAGCTACCAGGAAGGTAGGTACTAATATAAAATCTTTAAATTCTTTTTATCACTTAACACTTGAAGATAGACATATTATACTCTCCGGCATAACTAATGGTTCCACTAAAACTGCTATTGCTAAAACTATAGGCAAAAATAAGTCCACTGTTTGTAAAGAAATTAAATTGCATCGTAAGTTAACTCACAGATGTAGTATGCCACTTGAATGTAATAACTACAAGAAATGTCCTTTTGGACGTAAATGTACTACTGAATGTGTACTTTACTCTCCATTCTACTGTAAGAGGCGTGACCGCTCTCCGGGTGCCTGTAATGGCTGTAGTAATTGGAAACATTGTCGCTTCGACAAGTATGACTATTCACCACAAGATGCTTGGTTAGATTATAGATACACACTAGTAGACTCCAGGCAGGGTGTTAATCTAACTATTAAGCAGGCTAAGGATCTGGCTACTACAATAGCTCCTCTACTTAAACAGGGGCTATCTCCATATCAGATACTTGCTTCTCACCCTGAACTTGGTATATCTGAGAAGACCTTATACAACTATATAGAAGGTGATGTGTTTCATGAGATAGCCGGTATAACTGTCCTTGACCTTAGACGACAAGTTTCAAGAAAACTTTCAAAAAAGAAATCCAAGAAATTTAAAAAAAGAGCAGATAATAAACATCTGGTTGGACGCACATATAATGATTATAAGATATACATTGATGACAATCCGAATGCTCTTATAACTCAAATGGATACAGTCTATAACGATGAAACCACAGGACCATTTATTCAAACTTTCAAATTTATTCCATCAGGCATCTTATTCGCACTCTATCAAACCGAAAAAACATCCTCTGCTATGAAGGATGGCGTCGATATATTAGAGACCATCCTTGGCAAAGATATATTTAGAAAATATGTAAATGTTTTACTAACTGATAGAGGTTCTGAATTTTATGCAGCAAAGGATATGGAAACAGATATAGATGGCTCCACACGCACCAGGGTATTCTACTGTGACCCGATGCAATCAGGGCAGAAAGGTTCTCTTGAAAACAATCACATACAACTACGTTACATACTCCCAAAACAAACAGACTTGACGTCTATTGGCTTAATCAATCAAAACTCCCTTAACCTTGTTATAAGCCATATAAATTCTGCACCTGTTGAAAAATTTGGTGGCAAGAGTCCTTTAGAGGTTGCTTCCTTTATGTATCCTGACCTCTATGAAAAACTTATAGCATATGGTATCAAGGAAATAGAAAAAGGAGCTGTCGGGAAATACTGAATTTTAATCCCTACAGAACGAAATAGAAATATCCTGACAAATACAAGGCGTTTTGGCTTTGCGACTTTGTCAGGATATTTTACTTTTCTATAATACTGTCTATTTTTGGGCATAAAACCCCCTTGGCTGAAATTTTGCTTTTGCATTTTTTACTATGCGGTTTTCTCCTGTGGTTTTCCTTCAAATTTCTTTAGTTTTGCGTAGAGAAAACGATGATATTTGTTTATATTTCTTCCTATCGCAAAAAGCATAAATTCTTTATATACCTTATCTGAAGAACGATAGTTAAAGCGTCGGAAATCTTCATTCTCTTTAATATCTCCAAAATGACCTTCCGTTTGAATAGACCGTGTCTGTCGTTTCAGAATACCTTTTTCACTCTGTATGTTAGCATGTGATTTCTCTCGAAGCTCTTCCCATACTTCATTGATCTTCATCACTTTGTTCTTATCAACATCTTTATCAGGATTATATTTGTATAAGCATTTAGACTTATGTTCACATCCACTACAGTCTGAACATCCATATACTTCATATGTTTGTGTATAACCATTCTGTTTTTTCTTTTCTGTGTTGATATGTCTAAGTTCACGACCGTCATGACAGATATAGACTTGCTCATCTTCAAATACCATTGTCTTCATGTTGTAGTATTTACCTATATCTTTACTGTATGCTCTTGTTTTTCGTTTTTCATGATCCTGTAGTTTTATATAACTATCTATCTTATTTTCTTTTAGATATAAGAGATTTTTCTCACTACAATAACCGCTGTCTGCCGTCACTTCTTCAAGTACTTCTCCGAATGCTTCCTTATGCTTTTCAAGGATCGGAATTAATGTATTATAATCTGTACGATCATTACTTACATAACTATGTACAATAAAATAATTCTCTACCGCTATCTGTACATTGTATGCAGGCTTTAGCTGCCCATTAAGCATATGATCTTCCTTCATTCGCATAAAGGTTGCTTCCAAATCAGTTTTGGAATAGCTGTTTCTATCTTTCCCCATAATCTCAAAACATTCTTTATAGTGCATTAATCGCTGTCCACAATGTTCAAGTTCTTCATAGAGTTGTTGAAGCTTTGGCTTTCTCTTACCCTTTCCGTTAACAAATACAATACCTTCTCCGTCAGCAATAGTCATAAGGTTTTTCTGAAGCTTAAGTATTTCAATAGGCGAGCAGTTATCAATCTCTATAATACGGTTATTAGATAGCTTTTTATGTTTCGTAATCTTTCTTTTTCTGTTTTTTTCAATAATATCTCTAACTCTATCAATCCCGTCAATCACAAACATTTGTGCATTTCCAAGCTCGTACTTTTCACCAAATCCATTATCTTGTAAAAAAGAATTATAGTCTGAATAAAGCTTATCAATAGAATCCAGCAGACCTGCAAGATGATAATTAATACTTCCACGCCATACAAAAGTATAACGATTAGCATTAGCTTCTATTTTTGTTCCATCAATAAACAATTCTTTTAATGTTACAAATCCTTCCTTTTGTAATCGTCTCATAAACTGATAGTTTAAGTCATCCAAAATATCTGAAGTAAGTTTTTTACTTTTAAATTCATAAAAAGCATCTCTTTTAGGCTTCCTCCTTTGAGTAAGCCAGATAAAAGCAATATCTCTTTCACATAAATCCACAATACGATCAATAGAGCGTATTCCACGCATATTTGCATAAGTAATAACTGCATACATCATGATCGGGTTGTACCCTGTTCTTCCCTTGTCCGAACAATTGGCTAATAGTCCGGAAAAAAATCTAAATCCTCCATAACTTTTTTTAGGGTATAGACTGGATCGTCATCGGGTAAACTCAATTCATAGAAGCTAAAGTTGATTTTCTGTTGACCTATTTCAAAAAAAGTCGTTATAATAATTAACTGTGAGCATAGTTACATTATAACATGTAACGGAGAAAGATGGTTATCGTTAGCCATCTTTTTTTATGTAAAAACTTAGGGAGGTGTGACTCGTTTTGAGTCACACCTCCCTCTTTATGGATGCCATTTCCCGACAGCCCCTTCTAAAAAAATAGATAACTCTAATTATGGGTAGCTGTCAGGGTGTCTCATAATGGTATTTTACAAGTGGAAATTAGTCCTACACTTAAAAAATTTCGATTAAAGTCCACTTATTTGTGATGCAAAAAAATGGCATCTATACATCCAAACTGCCTTCCATAACACTTATATTGTAACACTTATTGCACCATTTTAGTACTATAAATGTTAAATTTCCTTGCTTCTGTAGTACTAAATGCAACTTATATAATCGCACTTTTTTAAGTTTAATTAAACTTTACACTTCAGCTAATAAACTAAACTATCATATGGAACATTATGAAGAGATAGCAAGGGTATCGAAATCATTCAAAGAGGAAAATATACGGGAGCGAGCAAAAGAAAATCTAAGATTGTTAGGAGGATCTATAAACGATGAGTAGTACCTTTGAACAGCTTAACAACAGTCTGGAGAAACTAAAGCTATTACAAATGAAAAAATACCTGAGTGAAGTAACAGATTTTGTTTCAAGCAATAAACTATCATTTTCTGATGGTCTATTAAAGTTGTGTAATTATGAACTTGATCATAAAGTGGAAGTAGCGTCAAAATCAATGATTAAGGCGGCGGCATTTCCGTTTATAAAAACAATAGAGGACTATGATTTTGACTTTCAACCAAAGCTAAATAAGCAAGAGATATTAGAATTAACATCATTGAAGTTCATAGAAGAATTAAAAAACATAGTGTTTTTAGGTAGCAGTGGTGTGGGGAAAACACACCTCGCTACATCATTAGGGATAGTGGCTGCAAAAAAGAGGTATAGTACATATTTTATTAAGTGCCACGATTTACTACAACAACTAAAACGTGCAAAAGTAGAAAATAGATTAGATAGTAGGTTGAAATATCTTAATAGATACAAACTACTTATTATTGATGAACTGGGGTATTTACCAATAGATAAAGAGGATTCTAATCTATTCTTTCAACTAATTGATATGAGATACGAAAAGAAGAGCACTATATTGACTACAAATATAAACTTTTCTAATTGGGATAGCGTATTTTATGATGCTGTGGTAGCTAATGCCATACTGGATAGAGTCCTTCACCATTCACATGTAATTAGTATTAATGGTCGCTCATATAGGGTAAAGGACTATATCACTAAGTCAGAATAATTGTACATTTTTATATAAGATTTTTTGTACATAAGTACTTGACACTTTATACCTGGTAAAAAGGATTGAATGAGGTGTCTTGCAAGAACAGTTCCGTTTGTGCAGGCATCATTTCGTGTTCTTAAAAACTGGGTATGAGCAGTTTCCTGATGGCATTTATGAGTGCTTACTAAAATTTGCTTGTCTGTTTTTTCTCCATTAACAATATATGAAATGGCAAGATTAAGGGTTGATTTTATAGGATGTATTTTTGTAATAGCCATAAGATTTAATCACCTCCGGAAGTTCAGTTAAGAAGCAGAGAATGTATTTGCCACAACTCTTTTGAGAAATATTCAATCTGCTTTTTCATATCGTTTATATAATCTTTGTAAATTATGCCGGTAAAATTTACACGCTTTGCAATCTGATTTATGTTGTTTGTAGCGTTGGAAAGCAAGCCCTGTAAATCTCTAAAGGGTTCTAAATCCACTTGATATATTTCCTTTTCTAAAACGCACTTGCGGATGAAATGACTCATGTTTCTACATTTCGCAAGTTTTCTTTTCTCCTCAAAAAGAGCTTTTTCTTCTTCGGTTAATTTAATTTCAAGTCTTTCATTTCGTATTCTATTTGCCATAGGTAAATCCTCCTTTGAATGTATTTCGGGGTCTTAGGGTACACCCTAACAAGTTAAAAATTGATAAAAAAAGAAGCAGATCCCAGAGGGCTGCTTCATCAATTTTTTCGTAAGTGTCCGTACACTTACTGTGCTTGCTACAAAAGAATGATTAGGGTAGCAAGCATTAAGCGAGTTTTTAATCTATATCTATATTATACCGAAAATAAAGTGCTATTTAAAGTGCTATATTGACTAAAATATAAAAAAGTGATAATGTAATTATTAAAGATAATATGATTATCAAAAAAAGAAACTGAGAGGGGAAAAGTGGGATGTCTTATTGCTCAAATATAACGAAAAAAATAGAATTTTTAGAATGCGCGAAAGAGGAGTTTTTAGATAAGGGCTTTGAGAAAGCACAGGTGGCTGGAATTGCTAAATTTGCAAATGTAACTACAGGAGCAATTTATCGTCACTTTAAAAATAAGGAAGCCTTATTTTTTGCTCTAATCGAAGAGGAATATAATTACACTCTAAATGTTGTTGCTGATGTTGAAAAAAGGAGTGAACATAAAACTATTCAAATAGATTCTCATTCAGTCGATGATGAAGCGATCATAGAAAATTTATTTCTGGAAACAATGCTATTTGTTGATTATATGTATGCACATTTTGATAACTTTAAGCTGATCTTTGCATGTAGCAAAGGGTCTAAAGTGGAAAACTTTATTGAGGATATTACTGAAAGATATACAGCTAAAAACATGAAGCTCATTCATTTTAATGCTAAAAAAGAGCAAATCAACACAGAAATTAAAGAGTTTGAGGTTCACATTATTACAAAAGGCTATATAACATCTTTGTGCGAGTGTGTTCTTCATAGCATTCCATACCAAGATGTTAGCGAATATATCAGAAGCATAGTTACTTTTCAGCATTATGGTTGGCAAGGATTGATGAATAAAAAAGAAAAATAATTTTTTTCAGTAAGTTAGCTAAAACTAACTTAATTGTTAAATGAAAGGAGGCTTTATTCTTGGAAAATAAAAATAAAAGTGCTATTTCAGAGTTATTTAAATACGCTGGTAGCGAGAAAACACAATTATACAAATCAATTTTGTTAGCGATCATAGGGGAAGTATTTGGAATGATTCCCTTTTTAGCCATAGCTAAATTGATAGAAAAAATTTATCAGTCAGAACTGTCATTTCAAACAGTGCTTTCTATAACTCTTGCAGCTTTAGGTGGACAAATTTTAAAAGGCATTTTCACTTTGTATTCAACAATGACTTCACATAAAGCAACATTTCACATTTTGAAAAATATAAGAAGCTTAGTTGCAGAAAAAATGTTAAGAGTACCTATGGGGGTAATGATAGATACACCTATAGGTAAATTTAAAAATTTGATTGTAGATACAATATCGAAACTTGAAGATTCTATGGCTCACTTTATGCCAGAAATAACATCAAGTTTGATATCTCCTGTTTTATTTTTTTAATTCTGATTTTTTTGCTTTAGATTATAGAATGGGTTTGGCTTCGCTACTTACAATTCCTTTGGGAATGCTTGGATATATAGGGATGATGAAAGATTATGAGTTTAGAAGCAAAAACTTATACGACTGCTCAAAAATAATATGAATAGTACTTTGGTTGAATATGTTAATGGTATTGAGGTCATAAAAGCTTTTTAATCATAGTACATCTTCATATGAAAAAAATTTACGAGTGCAATTCAATTTTTTTCCATGATAGTACCCTTGCTTGGTGGAAACAAAAGCTGGTTATGGTCAGCATTTGTTCAAAGCAGTTATGCCGTCAACACTTTTTGGGGACTTTGCCAGTTGGTGCATATCTATATATGAATTCTCAAATATCTCTATCAAATTTTATTGTGTGTATTATCTTACCTATCGGCTTTATTGCACATTTAATGAAAATCGGAAAGTATTCGGAGCAATTCAGTATGGTTAAGGCGAGTTTAGATGTAATAGATGAATTTTTATCGACAGAGGAACTTAAAAAGACCAAAAGAGAGAGCAGTTCTTGATAATACTCTGTATCGTTTTGTAAATGTTTCGTTTGCTTATGATAAAGAACTTGTTTTAAAGAATATCAGGTTTGAATTAAAACCAAATACAGTAACGGCACTGGTTGGCAACTCAGGATCTGGAAAATCAACTATAGCAAAGTTAATGGCTGGCTTTTGGGATCCAACAGCAGGTAACATAATTTATGGAGGTAAAAAAATTTCTGAAATTCCATTTGAACAGCTAACAAGTGAGATAAGCTATGTTGCTCAAGATAATTTTTTATTTAATACAAGTATAAAAGAAAATATAAAAATGGGAAACCCAACTGCAAGTGATGAGGAGGTTATTGAGGTGGCTAAAGCTGCATCTTGCCATGACTTTATTATGGAACTTGAAGATGGATATAACACAAAGGTTGGTGATGCAGGAGGTTCTTTGTCGGGTGGAGAAAGGCAAAGAATTACCATTGCAAGAGCAATGTTAAAACAATCTAAGGTAATAATTTTAGATGAGGCAACTGCATTTGCGGATCCAGAAAATGAATATCTCATTCAAAGTGCAATTAACAATCTTATTAAAGGAAAGACGCTTATAGTGGTTGCTCACAGACTTTCTACTATTACAAATGCTGATACAATCCTTGTTATGAAAGATGGAGAAATTGTAGAGAATGGAACTCATGAAAATCTTGTGAAAAAAGATGGAGTATATACTTCCTTGTGGAAAAATTATGTGGGCAGACTAGATGACGGAAAGGAGGCGATTTAAGTGATTGCGATTGTAAAACGAATATTAAAAATATCAGGGAAATATCGAAAAAATGTAATCCTTGGTCTTATATTTAGTGGATTAAAATCATTTTTCGTTTCTTTGATGTTGTTGGCGGTTTTATTGATTATGATTAATCTTGAACAATTGAACATGACTATTATTATGCAGGCAACAGCGATTATAGTTGTGAGTATATTCGGCAGATTCATATTTCAGTATCTTTGCGATAGAAAAACTTAGTGCTTCAGGCTACGAGATTTTTTTAAGGATAAAAAGAATTGAAATAGGCGAAAAAAATTAAAGAAAGCTCCGATGGGATATTTTTTTCAGAAAAAAACTTAGGGACAATTCAAGCTGTTTTAACGACAACTATTTCCGACTTAGAAGCTATGGCAATGCTTGCGATGAACTTTATTGTTGGTGGATTTTTCCAAGCTCTAACTATGACAATCATGTTATTAATCTTTTGTTTCCCGGTAGGGATGGTGTCTTTAATTGCGATAATCCTTGGAATAGTTGTTCTTAAATTAATCACAAAGAAAACTGAAAAATATTCTCCTATTATGCAAGATTCGCAGGAAATATTAGTTACAGAAGCAATTGAATATATCAGAGGAATTTCAGTACTTCGTTCTTTTGAAAAAGGAACGGATGGAAAAAATAAAGTTGAAAAAGCGTTTATGAGGAAATGTAAAGTTGATATTGAGGTTACTGAGGGTTCAGCTTATTTAATGAAATTATATGAAATGATTTTCAAGGTAGCAAGTTGTGCCTTAGTGTTTGTTGCTACGGTTTTATATATGAATTCACAAATTCCACTTTCATATGCACTGATGTTTATAGTATCTGCATTTCTAATTTTTTTGGAATTGGAGTTGGTCAGCGATGGAGCTTTTTTAAGTAGGATGCTTGCAACACAACTTAATAGACTGGAATATATTTCGGATATAACTTCACTTGATGAGGGCGGAAAAGAAATTTCTTTGAACTCCTATGACATTGAATTGAAAGATGTTTGTTTTGGATATGGCAAAAAAGAGATTTTGAAGAATATAAATCTGCGTATAAAGTCGAATAGCAGTTTGGCTATTGTCGGTGCTTCAGGTTCTGGGAAGACAACTCTTTGTAATATTATAGCAAGATTTTGGGATGTTAATAAAGGTGAAGTCTTTATTGGAGGACATAATGTTAAGGACTTTACATCTGAAAGCCTATTACAAAATATCAGTATGGTATTTCAGAAAGTTTATTTATTCAATGACACGATTGAAAATAATATAAAATTTGGAAATCCAAACGCAACACATGATGAGGTGGTTGAGGCGTGTAAGAAAGCTTGTTGTCACGATTTTATTACAAGTCTTAGTGATGGGTATGACACTGTTGTTGGTGAGGGCGGTTCAACGCTATCAGGAGGAGAAAAGCAAAGAATATCTATTGCAAGAGCAATTCTTAAAGATGCTCCAATTATTATTCTTGATGAAGCAACTTCAAGTGTAGATCCTGAAAACGAGCATATGTTAATTAGTGCAATTAATGAGTTAACAAAAAATAAAACTCTCATTAGCATTGCACATAGATTATCTACGGTAAGAGAAGCAGATCAAATTATTGTTATTGATAAAGGGGAAATTGTACAACAAGGGAATCATAAGGAACTAATTAGTCAAGATGGAGTATATAAACATTTCATCGAAATTAGAAAAAAATCTATTGGTTGGCAAATATAGGTGATGAAATGGGAGATGCAGTTATTGATTTTGATAATGTAAGTTTCAGTTATGGAACACAAACAGAAGGGAGTCTCAGAAATATAAATTTCAAAGTTAAAGAAGGAGAATTTATTTTGCTTACTGGTCAGTCTGGTTTAGGGAAAACAACTGTTACAAGAGCCGATGAGAATAGAATATCTTTTACAAAGTTTGTGAGAGATTCAGTGAGCCATGTGGTATCTTCAAGGTTTCAGCTTGATTATCCTATGGATAGTGAACTTTTAAGAGAAAATTTTGAAAGACTTGATAATATATCTCTTATGAGTCTTGGTGAAACCGTATCAGATATTAGCGGAAATATCATTGATGCGACCATTCAGAAAAGTAAAGAGCTTGATAAAGAGGTTTTAAGAGGTAAATAAGCAGGATATAATAAGATTAGAGAAGAATTTGCCATAGGTAAATCCTACTTTGAATGTATTTCGGGGTCTTAGGGTACATCCTAACAAGTTAAAAATTGATAAAAAAAGAAGCAGATCCCAGAGGGCTGCTTCATCAATTTTTTCGTAAGTGTCCGTACACTTACTGTGCTTGCTACAAAAGAATGATTATGGTAGCAAGCATTAAGCAAGTTATAAATGTATATCTTATATTATACCAAATGAGGTAAGTAATGTCATCAGAATTGAAAAAATGCTTTTAATATGACAACATATGTCAAGTTAATATGGTATAATAAACATAGGAGATGTTAAGACAATGAAAGATAATAGGTTATTTAGGATACTATATTATATTTTAGAAAAGGGAAAAGTTACAGCAAGCGAACTTGCAGATAAATTTGAGGTATCAGTCAGAACAATTTACAGAGATATTGACTCTATCAGTAGTGCAGGTATTCCCATTTATGCGTTGCAAGGAAAGTGTGGTGGGATAGAAATTGCTGAGGATTTTGTTCTTAGAAAATCACTACTATCTGAAAACGAGAAACAACAAATTATGTCAGCTCTACAAGGATTGGATAATACAAGAGTACAGCATGAGAATGAGCTTCTAACAAAACTTTCCGCACTCTTTAAAATGAAAAATACCAGTTGGATAGAGGTTGATTTTAATAATTGGCAAAACAATAAGCTGTATGAACAAAAGTTTAATGATATTAAATCTGCAATTTTAAGTAAAAACATTATTTCATTCACATATTTTTAGCAGCAATGAAAAAGAAACAAGTAGAAGAGTTAAATCCGTTAGACTACTTTTCAAGAGTCAGGACTGGTATCTATATGCTTTCTGTTTACTTAGAAATGATTTTAGATATTTCAAATTGTCTCGGATAAAGAATTTAGAAATCCATACTGAAAAGTTTGATGACAACTTTGAAGATGCAATACTCAAGAAAGAAATGCCACACGAGAACACAGTGCATATAAAAGTTAAGTTTGATCGTAAAGTTGCTTTTCGAGTATATGATGAAATAAACGGAGAAATCACAGAAGACGATGAAGGAAATTTATATACCGAGATAGAAATCCCAAATGATTACAACTTATACAACTATATTTTTTCTTTCGGAGATGGAGCAGAAGTATTAGAGCCAAAGGAGATACGAATGCAGATTAAAGAAATGATAAATAAAATGGTGGGGAAATATATAATATGACAAATGGTGTCAAGTATCCTCCTGTATAATAAAATTAACCAAATGTAAAGGGAGGACTGGATAATGAAATATGAGTGGAGAAAAACAAGAAAAAAATCTTTATGGTGCAAAGCAAACACCTGCCATTGTAGAAGTGCCAAAGCAAAAATTTATTTTTGGTAAAAAGGCAAAGGAAATCCGAATGAAGTAGATTTTTTTCAGATAGAATATCCGCTTTATATTCTCTTGCTTATGCCATTAAAAATGTTGTTTAAAAAAATGCAATGAAAAATAAAACTGATAACGAGATTGCAGATTTTATGGTATATCCACTAGAGGGATTTTGGAAAAAAGTAAATGGAGAAGAGCTTGATAAAAATAAACTGGAATACACATTGATGATTAAACAACCTGATTTTATTACACAAGAGATATTCACAAAGGCGCTTGAGAATATAAAAAAGAAAAAGCCTAACGCATTGTATGATGAGATGAGTTTTAGAGAAATAGAAGAGGGTAAATCTATTCAGATTTTACATGTTGGAAGTTATGATGAGGAGCCAAAATCATTTGAGCAGATGGATGAATTTGCAAGAAAAACTTGATCTTACAAGAATAGGTGATTTTCATAAAGAAATATACCTAAGTAATAAAAACAGGACATCAGAAGAAAAACAAAAAACTATATTAAGATATTCAGTGAAATAGGAGGAATTTGTTATGTCAAGACCGACGACAAAAAATGATTTAATGATTGCTGCTAAGGAAAACTATGAAAAGTTAGATTTACTTATTTCAAAGATGACTGAGGAAGAGTTAAATACACCATTTGATTTTTCAAAAGAGGAAAAGAAAAAAGAAGCCCATTGGAAAAGAGATAAAAATCTAAGAGATGTTTTAATCCATCTCTATGAATGGCATCAGCTTATTTTGAATTGGGTACATTCCAATCAAAAGGGCGAAGAAAAACCATTTTTGCTTGAACCATATAACTGGAAAACTTATGGTGATATGAATGTGGAGTTTTGGAAAAAACATCAAAATACTTCTCTTGAAAATGCAACTAAAATGTTTCATAAATCCCATAGTGATGTTTTACAGTTGGCTGAAACCCTTACAAATGAAGAACTTTTTTCAAAAGGTGTATATAAATGGGTTGGAGGGAGTACGCTGGGTTCCTATTTTGTGAGTGCGACTGCAAGCCATTATGATTGGGCTATGAAAAAGCTAAAGGCTCATCAGAAAAACTGTAAGTCAAAATAATTGGGGTAGTAAAGTGTATTTTACAAAAGTAAAAGGAATACTATCTTCAAAGAATTGAATGAATTTGTTCAGAGGCTGTACTCATGGCTACATTTATTGCGACTCAAGAAGTAAATGTTATCAAATGAACCATAAATTTGAAGATGTATAAGTAAAGGAAAATGGAATCAGTCTTTTGGAAGAGAGCCTAAAACGAAAGCGAAAAAATGTATGATTGGTTTAGGCTCTATGACTGATCCATACATTAAAGAGGAACTTGGACTAAATTATACAAGACAGGCACTTGAGATAATAAATTTGGCTTTGGTGTAACTCTTATAACAAAGTCAGCTAATGTTTTAAGAGATTTATACTTGTTGAAAGAAATAAATTCAAAAGCAAAATGCGTAATTCAAATGACACTAACGACTCATTATGAAGAACTTTGTAAAAAGATAGAGCCTAATGTTTCAAGAACAAAAGAAAGAGTTAAGCATTAAAAATATTGCGTGATGAGGGAATACCAACAGTAGTTTGGTTAACTCCGATACTGCCATTTATCAATGATATGGAGGAAAACATAATTGGCATTTTAAATTATTGCAAGGAAGCAAAAGTGTTTGGAATAATATGCTTTGGTATAATCCACAATCATCTGCAAACTGTTTAAATTTAGTATTTACTTTGCCGGCAGAATTTTCCGTCCTTGCCTCGCTCATAACAGTACCCATGTTATCCGTTAGTATCTATTGTTGTGATATAACTGACTTGATACATTTAAAAATGGGTAGACTTCCCCCTAGGTAGGTTTCTGAGTGTTTATTAAGCTGTCAAGGTTCGTTATTAGTTGCTATTGAAGTTGTACACATAGCTTGCTTATACTTGATAGATTTTCATAGAACTTATCCTTATATGGGCAACTGCTACATAGCTTGAATGTTATATACCATGCTGAACGAATTACTTTTGAGCAATCTTAATCAGTTTTAGAAGGACAGTATCAATGCATTGTTTTCGTATATTTGCAGATAATGCGGGTCGTCTAAACCAATTAAAGATATTATAAGCAAGTGAATGTATTTGGAGTCTGTTGGCATTTACAATTCTTGTATGACTGCTCATAGAAGCAAAATCAAAACCTGTTTTGCTCTCCTTGATGAAGTTTGCCATAAGACCTCTTTTACGTTCCATCACGAAGCTGAATTTTAATTAAATCTTCTGTGATTCCATCATAACAAACAAGTGGATGATATCAGTTACTTTGATAGTGGAAGTTAAATGCTCTACCTTCATGTTTGCCATAGGCATATGGAAGGAAGGGTTCGCTTTCAAGATAGAGATGTTGCAAAATATTGGAATAACAATCAGATCAACATAGCTTTGTTTGGTCTTGAAAATCAAACGAAGCCAGATAAGTTAATGCCACTTAGAGTTATTGGCTATGATGAGGCAGAGTATGTAAAACAATCTAGAAAAGAGAATAGGCATAATGAGAAATATCCTGTGATAACCTTGGTATTATATTTGGGATATGATAGTAGGTGGATATATCCCAAGAATCTAGTTGAAGTATTAAATATAGATAAGAGATTAAGTCCATATATAAATGACTATAAGATTAACATTTTTGAGATAGTATACCTGGATAGGGAAGTAATAGACCGATTTAGTAGTGATTTTTGGATATTGGCAGACTATTTGTATCAGATGCGAGTGAATAAGAGCTATACTGCTGATAAAAAAACGATATCTCATATAGATGAGCTACTAATGCTGATGTCTGTGATGACAGGAGATAAGAGATTTGAAGAAATAATGGATGATGTTAATGGAAAGGAGGCTAGGAATATGTGTGAAGTGCTGGATATTGTTGAAGCTAGAGGGATAGAGAAAGGTGTGGATGTTATAAGCAGGTTAAATGCAATCTTGGCTAAGGAAGGGAATCTTGACAACATAATAAGAGCTAACACAGATGAAATATATCAAATTGAGCTTTTGAAAAAAATATAATTTACTAAAAGAACTTGAATTATAAAATAATAAACTTAATCTAAGGTGACTGTAGCTTTAATGATACAATACTGTAATATAGATATAGATTATTATATCGCAGGATTTGTCATTTAAGATACAGTCTTTTTATTATGAATCATAGATATAAAGTTTATATAGAAATACAGAGTATAGGACTGATGTTCATTAATATACTTTTTGATATCAAAAAAACTTAGTGTTATATTTGTAAAATATGACGATAAGATATTAGAAGAAATTTACATATTTTAAAAATAAAAATTTAGAACATATGCTGAAAAATGATCGAGATACAACGAATCGTAGTATCAGGCCTTGCCACTGATTTTTATAGTTAGTATAATAGGGCTATCAAATATTTTTGCATGACGTTTTATTTGATATCTGTTTTTTCCATAGAAAGTGCACTTTCTAATCTGGCTAATCTTAAATTTCTAGGAACTTCTAAACATCATGCACGGCCGGTGCACAGGTATTTTTCTCTCATAGGGTATGCACAGGTGGATGGAATATATGTTCCTCCACCTGATGTGTATGAGGTAGAAGATATATTATCTAAATAAAAGGTAAAGTTAGTTTGTGAAATAAAATTCTAAAGGTTGATGTTACAAGTTTTATCAGAACATAAATTCCCATAAATATATTTGGTATAATAAAGGAGTACTATATAATTGTGTATAGCAATTAGAAAGAAAGAGTCTGATTCATTTGATGCTTACATAAAGGGAAAATATAAGCATCAAATTGTCATCGATTTACAGAGATAAATTATGCCCTTGGAACTTCTATATCCTTTATTTTATTCGTAGTTGATACGAATAAGAACAATGTGTATTATCAATGTGTGCAGCAGTATTTTATTGAGCATAAAGAACTATTTGACAAACTTGATTAGAAAACCATTAATATCCATATACCCTTATCACAAAACTTATCTTTGGATGATACGCTACTGCAGAATTGGGCACAGGCAACATTTGTGGATGGCCCTGGAAAGGACTTGAAGCTACATGTTAATCAAAGCAGAGTAGGCAATAATTAAGGTGAGGAGTTTTGTTGATTTGTTTGGTAGTAATTCTAGTACCTTGGTCAGATAAGATTCCGGAGGGATGTAAAAATAAAAAGTCACAGAATTAGGAGGACAGATTCTAGTTCTATGACTTTTTTGCTCTATGTGTACTTAGCTTGACGATTACTTTTAGGGATTACTATAATCAAGGTAAACCTGTCCTTCTACAATCAAAAATGTCATTTTTTCATTGCTGTTTTTTACGGCAATATCACTAAACTTCTTTTCAAGCTCTTTTTTATCCATTTTTATCATTCTATGTATTTCAGTATCATCCCAAAACTTTTGTATTTCAGACAAAACACTAGCAAGGTAATAATCTCTTTCACCAATGCTGAGAACATCTTTATTTTCAATGTGGTAAGAAAGTTGATAGGAACCGCTACACCATGTGGATGCACTATTTTCAGAGTAATCTCCTTTTCTTGGAAGTTCTACATTCAGTATTGGATTTTGCACAGGTTCAGATGTGTGCAAATTTCTTACAAAATTAGCATTTTCTATACCGGATGCCCATACCGTAAGCATAATAAAGTTTTTTTCCTCTTCGGATAGAGAAATCATATAATTCTCACGAGTGTAATCTATGGAAATCCGTTCGGAACGATCATAATCTTCATCAGACCATTCCATCAGATTTCTATTAAAATCTGAAACTGACATTGCTTTATAATTCGATGTTTTCAGAGCAAGTAAAGATTGGTAGTCTGCTTTTGTAGCGTTTGGATATTGTCTTTCTTCTTGTTCTTTAACCAGAGTTTCTATCGTACTATCTGCTTTTATACTGGACAGTGGATGATAAGTGTAGTTCAAATCAACCTTCAATATATCACTATTATATTGATTTTTAATACTTTCAATTTTTGAACGGATATAGGTATTCATAGAAACTTTATCTTGAAGTTGTTCAAAAGTTTTTATCTTGTATCACAACATCTAATTCCTTTTTAATATTCAAGCGAGTTTTGTTGTATTTTCCAACGGTAAGCAACTTAGGATTTTTAATTGTCATAATAAAAGAATACTCTAATAAAGCATTATCTGAGGCGTCTTTATAATTTGTTTGTACATACCCTCCAAATTCTTTTTCTTGCCATCTTTCAGCAGTAAGAGGTTCCAGTATATTGAACAAGTAAGAAGCAATAACATCGCTGTCTTTTTGTTCATACAAAGCATTGTCATTGAAAATACGCTCCAACAAATTTCGGTATTCCTCAGTATCTGTAACCTTCCAAACCATATCTTGATAATCTGAAATACTCATTTTTTCATATCCATCAAATTTTAAAGCCATTATTTGTTCAAATTCTTCTGCGGATAGGTCGGAGATTATAAGTTGAGTTTTTTCTTTCTCGGATACACCTGATGTGGCAAATGCCATAGTTACGCCTACAACAAGAAGTATTGCAAGTACCAACGAGAAAATGGTCATCTTTTTCATTTTCATAATTGCACATATCCTTTCTTCAATCGAATTTCTGCTAAAACTATTACAAAGAGGCATAAGCCCCGACTTTTGTATTTCCATATCTATCAAAATATGTGCATACGATTTTTTGTTTTTTTCTCCCAATAGCTTAACCACTGTTTCATCACATACTAACTCAATATCTCTGTTAATAAGTAAATACATAACCCAAACCATCGGATTGAACCAATGAATACTTAATGCGAGTATCATTAGCATTTTGGTTAAAATATCAAAATATTTAATATGAACATACTCATGAGTCATAATATAATTCAAAACTTCTGTATTCTCAAAATCTAAAGTGCTCGGAAGTAGGATAACGGGTTTGAATATTCCATAACTTAGTGGAGAAAAAACTTGATCGGAGCTCTGAATAAGAAGAGTTCTTTTCAAATGGTGTTTTTCTTTCCACTCCTGGATAAATGTCGTTTCCAATGGCAGAGCATTTTTGAATTTCTTGATTCCTCTGTGATATGCAATTAGAAAATATAAAACGCATAACGAGAAACCTATTATCCATAAGACTGTCCACAATGAAATAGATACATTGTAAATTCCTTGAGTGTCCATATTGTTTGTAATGTTCTCACTAACCATATCCGAAGTAACAAAAAATCTTGGCAAGTCATTTATTGGCTCAGGAACATATGATGTATTGTTTTGCGGTATTAGGGAGTAGACACTGAAAACAGATGGAATGGAAATCGGAATAAGCAGTCGAAATAAAGCAAGTCCCCATAAACATTAAAGTCTTTTTGGGTAATTTGTGTATAAATACTGTACGCAGTACGGTAATGATGATGATTAAGATTGTGGCAGAGATACTCATTTGTAGCAGGGTCATTCTACTCACCTCACTCTAAGTTTTTTATAAGATTTTTTAATTTTTCAATTTGCTTTTCTGAAAGCTGCTTATTTCCAATTAGTGCGGCAAACATTTTGTCAATGGAACCATCAAACATTTTGTCAATAAACTCATTGGTTTCTGCTATCTGTACTTTTTCTCTCGGAATAAGAGCATGACACATAAAGTTTGGTTCGGAGCGTTCAATCGCACCCTTGTTGATACACCTCTTTATTAAAGTATAGGTTGTATTCATATTCCAGCCGATTTCTTCTTTCAATACATTTGAGATATGCTTGGCAGTACAATCTCCTTCATTCCAAAGAACATTCATCACTTTAAGCTCTGAATCAAATAGTTTTACAATCATTTTTATAATCCTCCTCACAAAAGACTGGTGTAGTTTTGACTATATACTACCACAGTCTTTTGTGAAAGTCAATACTACTATGGTAGTTTTTGAAATATTTTACAGCTTTTCCATTCCTTTACATATTCCTGGATAGTTTTTCAATCATCATATTCATGTCTGAAATGATTTGCAATTTGTTATCGTATAGATATATTCTTGATTTGGAGAATCGGTTGAGATCTGTAATATCTTTTTGTTACCGGCATATGGGTTTAGTTTTCTTGCTTTTTTTCCCTGTTTATACCGTTCATATTTTTGTAAGTGTTAATTTAAGTACGGCTACTTATAAATATACTTCCACTATAAAATAGTTTAATATAAAATATATGGAGATGCTTATGAAGGGGTATGTGCTAACTGTAACAGTCATATTACTGTTATGAAGAAAGAGATAAGAAAGAAATGGTGGTAGTCCCTGCAGAGGTTAAGGTTATGGAGAATGTGAATTATGTTTATAGTTGCAGAAACTGTGTCTTGCTGAGAAAAGTGTGAAGCATTTTAATATAGGTAGGCATAACTGGCTATTTGCGAATACAATTAATGGGTCTACTGTATTTGCATTGATATATAGTATAATTCAAAGTGATGTGACCGTTTTGCTCTAAATGTACTTATTTTGGTGCTTACAGAAATATAATCATGACATTAATGTTATAGTTAACTATGATGTTATTGTAGAAGTGTATTTTTCTAGATAATGAAATTGGCTTAATTAAGCTGATATATAAGGAAGGAGCTGAAATATGGTCTTGGTATTATAGATGTATTTAGAGAAAAATAATTTACACAAATTTATTAAGGGAGAGAAGAGATGGCTGAATATATTATAACAAGAGCATCTATTATAAATAGATGTAATAGCGATGGGAAAAGAGCATTTTTTATTTACAGAAAAAGAAAGGCCTTGTAGAGAAGCTTTTCTTAAAGATGTGAAAGATAATGAAGGAAAAACTTGTAGTCGATATTTTATAGAACTTGATTCAATAGAGGCTGTTGATAAATTGGGAAATCAATATGATGTTGATGTTCTTGTGACAAGAAATTTAGATTTTAATAATATAATTTCGTTAGTACTATATGATGAAGAAATAGATCAGGAATTATATTAGATATATTTACTTGTGGGCAGAGTCTAATATACCTTATAAAAAAATTAAAAAAATTCACTAACTAATCTGTCACATGAAGACATAGCATGATATAATAGTGCTAAAAATACAAGTGTTGTATTACATCATGTGACAGTAATGGCTAAATATATAAGATGATGAGTTATACCAAGCAATAAGTATTCACTTAGAATGATCATAGTATATAATTTTACATTAAAACTTTATATAACAATATTCAATTTGAAAGGAGAATAATTAATATGGCATTAAATTTGAGGAAGGGTCAAAAAATTGATTTAACAAAAGGCAACCCTGGGTTGAGTAAGCTTCTTATTGGTTTGGGATGGGATACTAATAAGTATAGAGGAGGATATGACTTTGATCTTGATGTAACAGCTTTCCTTTTGAAAGGTGACAACAAGGTCAGCTCAAATCAGGATTTTGTATATTATGGTAATCTTCAGCACCTCTCCGGTAGCGTTGAACATATGGGAGATAATCTGATTGGTGGTACCGGTGGGGATGATGAGCAGATTAAAGTGGATTTGAGTCGTGTACCTGATGATATCGAAAGAATTGCTATTGCAGTAACCATTTATGATGCTGATAATAGAAATCAAAATTTCGGTCAAGTTAGTAATGCTTATATACATATAGGGGACACTACAACAAATACTGAATTGTTAAGATATGATCTAGAAGAGGAATTTTCTTATGAAACCACTATGGTTGTTGGTGAGATTTATCGTTATAAGGGTGAGTGGAAATTCAATGCTGTAGGAAGTGGGTTTAAGGGAGGCCTTAAATCTCTTTGCTTGAACTATGGAGTGAATCTTGATATTAAGGATAGAAACAGTGGAGCTGTTATTCTGCAAAAGGGACAGAAGGTTAATCTTTCAAAGGGAAATGGTGAAATCCTTATAAACTTAAATTGGAGCCAGCCTGAGAGAAGTGGTTGGGGTAGGCAGAATGGAATAGATTTAGATTTGGGATGTTTATATGAACTTTGGGACGGACGAAAAGGTACAGTACAAGCCCTTGGAAATGCATTTGGAAGTTTAATCAATCCACCTTATATTTCTTTGGATGGTGATGATCGTACGGGGACTTCAACTGATGGTGAGAACCTAAGAGTCAACAGTGCTATGATACCTCAAATAAAGAGAATACTTGTATATACATTTATATATGAAGGGGCTGTCAACTGGAGAGAAGCTAAAGGAATCGTTACTGTAAAATGTCCGGGAAGCAAGGATATAATAGTAAAGATGGATGAATATGGCTCTAATTTAGCTATGTGTGGAATAGCACTTCTTGAAAACAGAGACGGACATTCGCTTTCTATGGAAAAAGTAGTCAGATTTTTTGACGGGCATAGGGATTTAGATGCCGCATTTGGCTGGGGCCTTCGTTGGGTTGTTGGATCAAAAGATTGATAATGTAAAAATGGAAAAATAAAAATAATTAATGTTGTGGCAGCAGTTATATGTTATTCACTGCAAGAGAAGAGTTTTGTCTTTGCTACAGCAAGGGGATATGGTGAATTTAAGGGAATCTTGGCGTTCCCGGGTGGTAAGATTGAAGATGGAGAGAAAAAGAATATTAACAGAAAACTCATTACATCAGATGCAGGAGTTTGTAATAGATAAATATGATGACCATATCAAAATGATGAGATTTTTATCAAGTGATATAGAGAATGTGGAAATTCCGGACATAATTGAAGGAAAGCCGGTTACAATAATTGGTGGGGATTGTTTTTTTTGTTGTAAAAATATTAAAACTATAAGCTTTCCTCAAACAATAGTATCAATAGAAGCAGAGACATTTGCGTTATGTAAGGGATTGACTGAGGTAATACTGCCGGATTCTATTATTGAGATAGGTCCACATGCATTTCGTGATTGCAGTGGTATTAAAAGATTCGTATTTCCAAGGTATTTAAACGTATTGAAACAGGGATTTTTGCATTTTGTGATTTGTTTGATGTGGAAATAATATTGCCGGAGAAGTTAGAGATTATTGAAAGAAATGCGTTCTTTCGTGCCGGGAGATTTGATTTGGTGATACCTGATAGCGTTAAGGAGATTGGAGTAGGGGCATTTCATTGGGGACCGCATCCTATAACCAGCCTTCAGGAAGACAATGGCTGGTATAGTGAATGGCCTTATGGGGAAAAAGTTATTTACAATGGGCTACAAGGGAGAATTACAGATCTTTATTATTTGGAACGTGAATGTATGCTACATGATGTAACTGTGGGAACCGATATTAAGCAATTTGTCTATCCTTGTGATTATATTGATGGAAATATTTCATTTTTAGAGGAAGATAATCAGCAAATATTTCAAGATAATATAAGGCATTACTGGGACGTAGAAGATAGACTTAAAAATGCATATAAAATTATGAATGCATGGAAAAGAGGATTTATAAGTCCAAGATAGAATAATGACTGCAAACTGTTAAGTTGTATTCGTTAATCTAAGTTATACAATTATAAACAAGCTGTGGATCTAGTCTAGTGGTTAAAAAAACTCTGGACTTGGAGATTTTTTTATTTATAGCTTACTTACATCAAAAACTACCTTTATAAAAATACTAGACAAAAATGAGACAAGGATAGGAATTATAAATAAAGAGATATATGTTAATCTAAACATACAAATATGAAACTTTTTAGATTTGTATTGGATGAAGCGGGGATTATAAATGAGGTATTAAGATGGAATAAGAAAGGGTGATGTGACTCAAAAATGAGTTGTATCACCCCAAGTTTTTATAAAAAAACAAATAACGATAACCATCTTTCTTCGCTACATGTTGTAAGGTTTTGATTATTCTGTATTGTTTTGTGGAAGTAAATTTTATATTATAGAATATAACTAATGAGGTAGTAGAAGTAATCATTATACATACGAATTTAATACAAAAGGTGAAAAATATGGTTATATTGGATTATTTAAAACAGAGAAAAGATGTAAGCCTATCAGCAGCGGCATTTAACGATATAGACAATGTTGCAATGTCTTATCTGTCATATATTGATTTTGGAGAACTGTTTGATTGCGAAAGTTCAACATATAGCATTGATGAGGCATTTGAACTTTTTTGTAAAAAGCACTCCTTAGAAGAAATAAGAGAGAATGGTGAATTTACAAAAAGAGCACCACTATTACTTGAGCAGATGGTAAAAGGAACACGTTTTAAAGGAACTAGGGTTGGATATTATACAGAGGATTTCGACAAAGAAGAGATAAAACAATTTGCGGCTGTCACATTTATACTTCCTGATGGAACAAATTATATAGCATTTCGTGGAACAGACAGCACCATAACAGGATGGAAAGAAGACTTTCTTATGAGCTGTAAGTCTGAAACTGAAGGTGCAAAGGAAGCTGTAAATTATTTAAACAAGGTATCAGATAGTGTTAAGGGTAAATTGATACTTGGAGGACATTCAAAGGGTGGAAATTTTGCAATGTATGCATCTGCATTTTGTAATGAGACAATAAAAGAGCGTATTTCTATAGTATATAACAATGATGGTCCCGGGTTTAGAGATGAAATTATAGATACTAAAGAGTATAAGCAAATTTATCAAAAAATATACAGTATTGTTCCACAAACATCAATAATAGGACAATTACTTTCAAATGAAGGTGAGCAAAAAGTCGTGCAGAGTAATGTAAAGGGCATATTTCAGCATGATGCCATGACATGGGAAATATTGAATGATAATTTTGTTGAATCAGAATTGGACTCATTTAGTAATTTTGTAAAAGTGGCACTGGGATCCTGGCTTGAAAAAACTGATGATAAAACAAGGCAATCTCTAGTCACAACAGTATTTTCAATGATTGAAGAGACGGATGTGAAAAACTTCAAAGAATTTGGAGGTAGCTTATTGAAAAATGGCGGAATCATCATGATGGAATTATTTAAGCTGGAAAAAACAAAAAGGGATGAATTGATTGCGGCATTTATTGGAATGATTCAAGCCGGTGGTGAGGCGGCTTTGGATAATATTAATAAGCCTTAGATGGCTAGTACATAATTCTAGACATAAAAAGCCTAACATCTTATAATTAATATAACATAGTATAAGCTAATTGAGTGAAAGGGGATCTTATGAGTAAGGAAATCGGTGCTATATTTAAAAAGTGTTTTTTAAATAAAATTTTACCAATATTTTCAAAGAAAAAGGAATTGATACAGGAACAGAGTGTAGTGGATGTAGTAAAAAGATGAAGTCAATGCACTGTGGGATATTGTAAATAAAATGAATGAGGATGGGCAGGAAAGTTTTGATGTTGACTTTGAAAAAGAGCTGATGAAATCTTTTAATTATATAAAGGAAAGATTTACAAATGAAGAACTTGAAAAATCCTATGCATGGATCAGATATGTGAATGTAATGATTCACTCTAAAAATCCTACAAATGAATATTTGATAAAATATATTTCAGCGGACAATTATATATTTTTAACAAATAGACTCTATAATCTTACAAAATCTATTCATAAGGAAAATGATAGAGTAATAGTAAAGAATATAGAGAAATTCAATGAGGATGTCTGGCATTACATTCTTAATAATATAAATTCTAATGATATTCCTTCATGCCTTGCACTAGGAAAAGCGGCACAGAAAAGAAAGAACTACGAAGAGGCAAGAAAATGGTATACAAGAGTAATGGAGATGGATGAGCCTTTTAATGGTGTAACTTCAATACTTGCTTGTTATGAAGAAGAAACAAAAGAAATGCTTGCAAATATTAGAAAAAGCAAAGAGACGAAAACAGCTTCATTTGAAAAAGTACATGAACTAAACTTACAGCAAGAGGCTATATATAAAAAATGGAGTGATATTATGGAAAAGTACCTTAATAGTGGTGATGATATCACAGAACAATACAAAAGAGAGTATATATCTCTTATAGCCGGATATGCGAGATTTGAGAGAAATAAAGGGAATTATAAAGGAGCAAAGGAATTATTAGAAAAAGTTCCTGATACATTTCCTGATATTCATAGGATATATGCAGAAGAGGCTATGCTCTATCAACATAAAACATATAAGAACAGCTATTACAGTTTGGATAAATCTATTGATACATTTAAAAAGGCATATGATGCTATTTCAAAGCATAAAAGGCTCTAAAGCCTTATATCATAAAAAGCATAAAAAAAGTATTTTTGATACCATTGGCAAATTCATATTTCTACGCTAAAAGATATGATGAAGCCGAGGAAATATGTGATCGTGTATTAAAAATGGATAGCAAGGAGAAAAGTGCAATCAAACTAAAGAATAAAATAGCAAGTATTAATGTTTAATCAAATTTGATTAACATTAGGGTAATATAGGAGAGCAAATCATGGGGATTATTTTGAATAAATCTAAGCCTGCATTTGATGAATTGAAAAGCACCAATTCATTTGGAGAATTTTTTATGAATGGTCTTAGAGATTACTACACATATGGATTTAAGTCATATGATCAGTATTTGAAAGGTCAAAGGATAATAAATGAACGATGGAAGATTTTTTCAAAGATACTGGGTTCGGAATGGGTTTTAGAAGAGGGAAGTGGTGGCAGAAATTTTATCATTTTGAAAGCAAAGCCTGTCGGAACTCAAAATCCTTTTAGTATTTTTTACTTCTTACATAATATTAGTATAATAGGTGATTATCTCAACTACTTACTAGATCTGGATGAAAGATCCTCATTGAGAGGAGGACTGGTAAATATTCCGGTAGATTTGAAAAGATTGGATTTTGTAGAAGGTAAGAATGGAGTACAGAATCTAGAAGATGTAAATAATGTCGAGTATTCAATTATTGAGAATTGGAAGCATTCACTTGCTGTAGAAACATATAAGCAGATATGCAATGGAATATTACCTCTAGGTTACTTAATTGTGATTGATAAAGAAAAAAATACAAGAAGGCAATTCTACAAACAATAAATCAATTACTGTAAATAAGAAAGACAATATAATTGATATGGTTTTTGTAGTAAATGGATACAAATATTATACGACTATTGATAGCGGTAAGGAGATAGATAATGAGAATTTTCGAATCAGAATTAATAGGCAAATGAATATTTGGTCCTATCGTACAATGGAGCCGCCAAAAAGCTATAAGGACATATATGCCAATTTGAGTACAAGAACAGATTATCTGTATGGTTTAGGGGTTCTGGGCGATTTAAGAGATTTTACTGAAAAGAGGAATACCTGGATAATAGATCAATGCAAAAATGCTGACAGTACCTTTAAAAAATATATCTACAATAAGAAATCAGGGAATAATTACTGGTTTAAGTCAAAGCTGACAATGCAAGAAATTTTTAAAGACTTACTTTGCAATAGTGCTGATAGTGAGAATAATAATTTAGTAAACAGCTTTGTATCATTATGTAATTTTTTCTCTCATTACTATCCTATGGGAACAATAGGAAGTCTATTGTCCACAAGATGTAAAAATATAAGCAATGATACATATTATGATATGTTCAAATTTAAACATAATTATTTACAACAGACATTGTATGATTTTTAATTTGATTGATTTATTGTATGCTATAGAACATTTATCTGTATTATGTGTAATACAATATTCTCATGGCATTAAATTAAATACATATGAGGATATAGCTATTCCGATAGAGATACGAATAAGTGCTGTAGATGGTAGGGAATATGTATTGTATTATCATATTATTGAAAAGAAAATAAAGGCTATGAGGCTTGAATTTATTAACAGCATAAAAATGTATTCTGAAGTTAAAAGTATTAAAAAAATACGTAGGTTGATAAAGAGGGATGGAAATAAAAAAAGGGCAGAAGAGGAAATATTAGAGAATGTAACAATTGATGCAAAAGATATTGCGCATCAAATTATTACCGCCAGAGAAATGCTGCCATATATATGGGGAACAGGAGTAGAAAACTGTGCAGTTAGTGATGATTGGGAAAATCTACTTGCTTCTTATGAAATGGAGATTCAGTATAATCCTGAAGAGGAATTATATATTAGCAATAGAATAAAAAAGGAAAATAGAAATAGGGAATTATCAAATATAAGAATATTTCCAACAAAGGAATTGAGAAGATGGGTTAGAAGCTATTATAAACGTATAGGTAAGTACATATCTCCCGGAGATTTGGATTTCAATATTGATGATGATGTTGAATCTATTTGTGATGTGTATTTTTCTAAGAAAGCACCTTATGGAGAAGTGGATACTGACTATATACAAAATAAAGAAAAAGAATATAAGGAAGAAGGATATATAGTTAAGGGTAAAAATAGTTAAAGAGTATGTAGGTCATGCTGCATTATTTAATACACTCTTTAGCAATTATACAGTTGTTTTGGCTAACTCAATACTTGAGTGTTCTAAAAAAGACAATAAGTTATTGGGGGATGTACTTGAAAAAAATGTAATACAGACTTTTAACTACTTTAACGAGTGTGAAATTAAAAAAATTGTAGATGAATTATCCAATATTATAAAAGATTCAGAATTGATAAATTTTAATGGTGAATCTAGATTTTTATTTCCTGAGTCTGATTATCTTTTTGATGTTTTGCCACTGACAAAGATTGAAGCAAGATGGTTACTTACAATTCTAAATAATCCTTTAGCATCACTTTTTTTATGACTGAAAGTGATATAAAAAAAGAGTAAAGGAGAAGATAAAAATTAGCTCCTTATAAAGTGAAACCGCTAGACTTTAATTGTATTAATTATTTTGATAGATATAATTTTTGAACACAAGGATCTTAAAGGAAAAAAGACTGTTAACCAAGATGGGAGAATTAGCAATAAAGATCTTAAAGTGTTGAAGATAATTAAAAAAGGAATATCTGAAGGCTTTAAACTAAAGATCAAATATAGGAATTGGAGAAAACAGCCAATATGGATAACTTGTGCCCCTTGTTGGATTGAATATTCAATACGTGACGATTTATTTAGACTGTGGTATGTGCGTAATGGAAAATCCGGCATATGTATTATTAATATTCCTCGTATTGAAAAAGTTATAGAGCTTACCAATATGAAATATGATATAAAGGAACAAAGTATGCTCTTAGAGAGTATTTATAAAGAATCAATGCAGGAAATACAGGTTGAATTTTTTCAGGGAGATAGAAATATTTTTAGATAGAATACTGACAGAATTCTCTTTATGGGAGAAAAAAATGTGTTTTTGATTCTGTATCAAAAATATTATAGGATGACTTTATATTATTCTAAAATGGATGAAAGCGAAATAATGATGAGATTATTAAGCTATGGACCTTTTATAAGAGTAGTGGCTGATGATGATAATTATGTTCTTTCGGAAGTCAGGAATAGAATAGTAAAAGCAATATAAGCTGAATCAGATAAGAAAACTTGAAAGTGAGAAAAATGACAAATCAATAATAAGTAGATAGAAAGTAGCAGTTCTTTTCTTTTTTAAGAAAGGAGCTGCTACTTTTTTTTCGGATACGATAAAATATGCTATCTTTTTTTACGGATACAAAGAAGAAAAAAATAAGAAAAATAGATATACTGAGTGTACAAAAATGAGTTAAAGAGTTGAAGAAATAGGGGGTGTATGAATGATTAAGGCAAGTGCATTAAGCGTAGTTAAAGATGTTAATATTGAGAACAGTATGTATCCAAGCTTATCTTGTTTGCTTAGAAATAATCAAAATATGATTATTGAGTCTGCAAAAGAATGTGAGGAGCTTCCGGAAGTCATTGTCAATCTTGCATTGAGATTGCTTGACCATGATGAACTCATAAAGAATATCATAAATGATATCAGAGTACTTTACACATCAAAGAAAGATGAGTTTCACATTGATTTATCAGGCAGGCAAAAGAGAGATAAAGATTTAATAATAAATCTGTTTCAGGATATGTATGGAATAATTTCTTTTCTACATTATACTCAGGAAAATGAAATGCTTAATGGAAAGATTGCTTTCACACCAAAAGCACAGGCTTTTATTACAGGACAATACCTGGAGATAGCTGTATATAGACGTACTTTTGAGATCATAAAAAGATTATCAAATAAGTACAACAAGAAATTCAAGGTATATAAAAATGTGCGTGTTGCCACCAGAGAAGGGCAGATGAAGAATGAATTTGATCTAGTGATTGAATTTAATGGAACTTTCTATGTACTGGAGATTAAATCAGGTAAGAATTTCAGAGAATTTGACAAGTATATGAACATAGGTCAAGAGTATAAGATAGTGCCAAATAGATTTTTACTGGTTGATAATTATCTTACAGATGAGCAAGCAGTATCAGTGGAATATTTTTGCGATTACTATGTGTCAAATTTAATAGGAGATTCACTGGAAAAGAAAGTAACTCTAATGATTGAAAATGATTTGAACGGAGGATATCAGAAATGAACACATATTCTGTTTTTAACGATTCTAAAATGTATAGATCAGATATTGATGAGCAGCAAGAAGTTAGTATTCCGTCTTATCCCATATTTGCTCTTAAGAAAAATGAAGAGATACATCGTACGCTCGTAATATATAAAAGAGAATCTATAGAGCAAATTCAGGAAAAGATAGATTCAACAGATAGAGCTATTATAGAGGAAATTGCAAGATCTAAGTATTTGACAACTAATCATATATATAAATTTGTCAGTCTTAGAGGTGTTAATTTATCTAGACGCAATCTGCATAAGAGAATGCTTAAATTAATGAAATATCGTCTGGTTAAGGAGAGTGAGATACTTCTTCCGGGTGTGGTTAATGGTATTAAATATTACGAAGTTGATATCAACGGCTATAGGATTGCATTGAGTAGGGGAGTTATATTCAATTATGGAAATAGATACTTATCATTTAATAAGAAGATGGAAATGGGAATAGTTGATACACCACAGGATGTGAAACGAATTCTGGTAGGTAATCAGATCATAATAGGTCTTCTACAAAGTAAGGCAAAGATGGAACGCTTTGGAGTAATGGAGACATTCAGATATGATGGAATTAATCTTGATAATTGCATTATTCGCACTGCGGCAAATGTTAAAATTGACAACACATCTGTTTTGGCATATGAGGTTGTTAGAGACTGTTCGGAGGCGTATCAAAAACTTGCCGAAAAGGTACAAAGGTATTACAAAATACTGCAAAGTAAGAAGTACTTGGAAAGTAATTACCATGGCGATTTGACTTTTCCACAATTAATAATTTGTGGTGAGTCTTTGGAACACAATCGTAAAATAGTTGAATATTTAAAAAGTCAAAATCTATGGAATTCGGAGGATGTAATTCTTTTCACAGAGGATCTTTTGAATATTAAAGATACACTACAATCTATTTATGAGATTACAGGTGAAGAAGGGATAAGGTGGTATAGATTACCTGAGAGTAAAGCAGGATGATTATATTGACATTGTCAATGGTTTATTAAATTTTGAGGAGGAAGATTTATGACTTATGTACCATACAGAACTGCTACAGGAAACAGCTGGATATCTGTAGATTCACATCTGCTTTCGGATGGAAGAATGTTTATTATTGGTGAAATAAATTCAGAGCTTGCCTGTGAGTTTGTGCAGGAGCTTATGTATTTACAAAAAGAAAAACCTGAATCAGATTTGAAGATTTATATTTATTCTCCAGGTGGAGAGGTCACAGCCGGTTTAATGATATATGATGCTTTAAAAGGCTTAGATATAGATTTTGAAATCTACTGCATGGGTATGGCTGCCTCAATGGCTGCAATTATTCTGGCAGGAGGGCAAAAGGGAAGAAGGTATATTATGCCACATTCAAAAGTAATGATACATGAACCTTTAATTGCTGGAGGTGTTGGTGGCAGTGCAACATCTATACAAAGAACAGCTGAATCAATCTTGGAAACAAAGCGTATTTCAGTTGAATTACTTGCCAAAGATACAGGAAAGTATTGAAGAGGTTGAGAAAGCTATCTCTTTTGATAACTATATGAATGCACAAGAGGCTATAGACTTTGGAATTTGTGACAGTATAGTTACTAAGATAATTTGAGGAGGAGATATATGGATAGAGTAATACTTGGAGATGGATGCTTTGTAGATGATGCTATTGGTACATTCAGACCAAATAATAATCAAATAGTAGTAGGATGTTCAGGAACAGGCAAGTCTATGTCAGTAATGCTTCCAACGATACTGGATATGAATGAAAGCAGTATGATAGGAACTTACTCAAAAGCCGGAGAGGCAAGGAGAATTGCAGAATACAAAAGAATAAGAGGATATAGGTCATATATTTGTGATTTAACAGCTCCGGAAAAAAGTACCGTAGGATTTGATCCGTTGAGATTTGTAACAAGTTATCTGGATGTAGAAGACTTATCAAAAAATATAGTTCTGGCAGATCCGGATTCTAAGAACGCAAGAGATATTTACTGGAATGACAGTGCAGTATCTCTTCTAAACTCTTTGATACTTGCTATATTGATGACAAAAGATAATGCGAATATGGCAGATGTAGTAGAATTATTTGATAACCTTACACTTAGTGAGAGTGGAAAAGGAATACTTACTTCTTTAGATGACTACTACAAAAAAATAAGAGCGAAAGCAGGTAACTGTCAGGCGGTTACATTGTTTTCTGATTATCAGCAACTACCATATAATACAGCCGGTTGTGTTAGAGATACATTAGCAAAAGCTCTAAGAAGATTGTTTCCGGAACCTATCAAGAAATTGATGCGTAAGAGGGAACAAATTGACTTTGAGAAGATTGCAACAGAAAAAACATCTCTTATTATCATTACTTCTCCGGTTAATGTGTCACTGTATCTATTTGCAAATCTTTTGTTTAGTTCGGCAATTAAACAACTTTTAGAGTATGCAGAAGAATGCTATAATCAAAGACTTCCTATACCGGTAAGGTTAATGTTTGATGATTTTGCATGTGCTGCAAAGATAAATGATTATTCAAAACATATTGCAATATTTAGAGCGGCCGGTTTAAGTGCAATGATGCTTTGCAGAGTGAAGATCAGCTTAGAGAATTATATTCAGACGCAGAAGCTACAAATATACTCAATAATTGTTCGTGTTATGTATATTTTCCCGGAGGTATGGATCTCACGACCTGTAGGAATGTTTCTCAGAGATTGGATGTACCGGTTACAGATATAATGTATGCTCCGACAGGAAAAGTTATAGTAATGCAGTCCGGAAAAAAACCGGTAACAGTTCCAAGATATGATATTTTGAAAAGTAAGGAATATAATAAATTTATTACAATGACAGGCAGAAATAATAGAGAAATAAACTAAATTATAAGAGGTCGATAAATTAGAATGAAGCATGAAATATTTGTAAATGAACTTCGTAAAAAAATGAAAACAAGTGAAATTAATGTAAATAAACAATATAACACCAGTCAAAATAGACCTAGTTTGGAAGAAATACTTAGGGCAAAGTTTAATGAATTATTTTATGATACAGATGATGATAATAATGATTGAATAATATAAAAATAAGTTTAGCCATCTTGTACGTAACTTGACAATTTGAAAAATAAAAAAATATACTATATACTAACTAGAATAAAGGAGATATATTAATGTCAAATTACAATATAAATACAATATGTGTACAAGGCGGTTATGAGCCTAAAAATGGAGAGCCAAGAGTGCTTCCAATAGTACAGTCTACAACTTTTAAATATGAGTCATCACAGCAGATGGGAAATCTATTCGATTTAAAGGAAGCAGGATACTTCTATACAAGACTTGCAAATCCTACAAATGATGCTGTAGCAAATAAGATATGTCAGCTTGAAGGCGGTGCGGCTGCTATATTGACATCATCCGGACAAGCTGCCAACTTCTATGCCATATTAAATATAGCAGGTGCAGGTGATCATGTTATCGCATCTTCAGCTATCTATGGAGGAACTTACAATTTGATAGCTAATACAATGAAGAATATGGGTATAGAAGCTACATTTGTGGATCCGGATATTTTGCCAGAAGAGCTTGAAAGTAAGTTCAAACCAAATACAAAGCTGGTTTTTGGTGAAATTTTATCTAATCCTTCACTTAAAGTTCTAGATATAGAAAAGTTTGCAAATGCAGCACATAAGGCAGGTGTGCCTTTAATAGTTGATAATACATTCCCTACTCCTATCTTTTGCAGACCTTTTGAGTGGGGAGTTGATATAGTTACACATTCAACTTCAAAATATATGAATGGTTCAGCAAATGCTGTAGGTGGAGCAGTTGTAGACTCAGGAAATTTCGACTGGGAAAAATACAGTGAAAAATTCCCCGGGCTTACAACTCCGGATGAAACATATCATGGAGTAGTATATACAAAAAGCTTTGGTAAGGCTGCATATATTACAAAGATGACTACTAATTTAATGCGTGATTTGGGGGCAATACCTTCACCACAGAATTCATTCTATCTTGGATTTGGTATGGAAACATTACATTTGAGAATGGAAAGACATTATGAAAATGCTTTAGCTATTGCTAAATATTTAGAAAAGCATCCTAAGATATCTTGGGTTTCATTCCCGGGACTTGAAAATGATAGTCAGTATGCTTTGGCACAAAAATATCTTCCAAAGGAACTTGTGGAGTTGTATCATTTGGTATTGCAGGTGGCAGAGAAGCAGCAGTTAAATTCATGGATTCGTTAAGACTGGCAGCTATAGTTACTCATGTGGCAGATGCAAGAACCTGTGTACTACATCCTGCATCAACTACACATAGACAGATGAATGATGAAGAACTTGTGGCAGCAGGAGTATCACCTGATCTTATAAGAATTTCTGTGGGTATAGAAGATGTTCGTGACTTAATAGCTGATATTGAACAGGCATTGGAAAAGTAAATTTAAAGAAAGTGAAAATATGAATACAAAAGAAAAATTTAAAAAGTATCAGGACTGGTTATTTAAATGTTCTGCATACCAGATGGCGTTAAATATTATTGGAATTGATAAGCAGACGGTTGCACCAAGTGCAGGAGCTGCTTATAGAGATGAGAGATCTGCCTATTTGGCAGGAGAACTCTTTAGCTTAGAAACAGATAAAGAAATAGTTGATTTATTGAAAGATTTAAAAGATGATCCTGAGGTAAATGATGAGGAAAGACGTGCTATAGAACTTTATTATAAAAGAGCTTTGGATACTGTTTGCATACCTAAGGAAGAGTTTGTGGCTTTTAAAAAGCTTTGTGATGAGTCATTCGATGCATGGATGCTAGCAAAATCAAAGGCTGACTATTCTATATTTGAGCCATATTTAAAGAGAGTAATAGAGAGTCAAAAAAAGTTATACGGTTATAGAAGCAGTGATAAGAGCATATATAATCAGATGCTTGATGATTTTGAGCCGGGTATGGATGAGGAAAAATATGATGCATTCTTTAATGCATTAAAGGAGAGGCTAGTTCCGCTTATAAAGAAGGTAACAAAGGCAAAACAGATTAAAGAGGATTTCCTACATCAAAGCTTCCCTATAGAAGATCAAAAGAAATTTATGGATGGTTTACTCAAGTACTTACATTTTGATTCTTCATGGGGGTATCAAAATGAGTCTGAGCATCCATTCACTTCCTGGACATGTCAAAATGACTGCCGTACAACTACAAAGTATCTGGATTCAAATGTGGCATCAGCTATTTTATCCACTGTACATGAAGTAGGACATGCATATTATGAGCATAATACCAATCCCAAATATGATGGAATGATCCTATCAGAAGGTATATCTTCAGGAATGCATGAATCACAGTCACGTTTATGTGAGAACTATCTTGGACGTACTATGGCTTTTTGGAAATATAATTATCCGAAGTTACAGGCATACTTCCCTAAGCAGTTAGGTGAAGTAAGTTTGGAAGATTTTTATAAGGCAATCAATGTCTCTAAGCCTTCATTTGTCCGTACTGAAGCAGATGAGCTCACATATCCATTGCATGTTATGATTCGCTATGAAATAGAAAAAGGGATTGTTTAATGGTACTATTTCTACAGAAGGACTTGATAAAACCTGGAATGCCAAATATAAGGAATATTTGGGAATAGATGTACCTAATGATAAACTTGGTATCTTACAGGATGTGCACTGGTCAGATGGAAGCTTCGGATATTTCCCAACATATGCACTTGGAACAGCATTTGCAGCACAGTATGTACATGCAATGAAAAAGGATCTGGATGTAGATAAATTACTTGAAAACAATAAATTTGATGAAGTGATGAATTGGTTAAAAGAAAATATTCATACCTATGGCTTTCGCTATGAGGCACCTGAGCTTATGAAGATGGTAACAGGAGAAGAATTTAATGTAAATTATTTCCTTGATTATATAGAAGAGAAGTATACAAGGCTATATCAGCTATAGAACTAAGGCTCTCATTCCCTTAAAAAACACTATTATTTAAGGGAATGAGAGATTTTAATTATTTCACTCAGTCTAGGTTCAGTTGAAGGTGCACTTAGAAAATTGGTATTATCGGATGAACTTAAGAGAGAAGGATCAGGTAGAAATACTTATTATAGACGGAACTAAATTAATAGAACATTTATAGACATATCGTTTTGAACAGGTATGTCTTTTTTATTTTCTTTGTAGTAGAGTGAGAGTTGCGATTAGGATTGTAAAACAAAGGTTATAAAGTGGCTACCTGAACTGTAACGAGTGAGAAAATATTAAAAAGAAATAGAGTAGTAGGATGTAGGATTTTCTAATCAAAAATGTTATTATTGTAATAGTGTGGTGTTTTGTGCAAATAGATAAAAATATAAAATTTTGTACAGTAAATAACATAAGAACTGAGTCCGTACAATGGGACAGAATAAGTATTATAATAAAATGGAGAGTGGAATATATGGATAGAAAAGAGTACAGTGCAAGTGCTGTTAAATTATCCTTCTGGTTCATGGAATTTCGTAAAGTTGTAAGTTTACTTGCAGCAGGGAAGACTTTAGAAGAAATAAAAGAAATCAATAAAAAAGAAAATATATTTGGTGCACCAACTATACTTCGTTCTGAACAAATATTCAATACTGTTTTAGGAAGGATAAAAGCGATGGATAAAAGTTTCATAGAGATATTTCAAAACAGTGATGTTACAACACAGAAACTATTTGCACTTATTGCAACACTCAGCCTTGATACACTATTCTTTGATTTTGTTTATGAAGTTATTAGAGAAAAGATGATTATTGGCAGTAATACATTTGCTGATAGCGATATTCGAATATTCTTTAAAGATAAACAGTTACAGAGTGAAAAAGTGGCAAAATGGACTGATGCGACGCTTAGAAGACTTGGAATGTCCTATAAAACAATGCTTTTTGAAGCCGGGCTTACAGATAAAGGAAAAAAACAAAGAAAGATAATAAGACCGATACTTGATCCGGCTATAGAAAATTGGTTAAAAGATCATGGTATGGAAGCATATATTATGGCATTGACAGGAGTTAGATAATGGCAGATTTAGCAGCTAGACTTGACGAAATGGAAAATGAAATCAAAAAACCTAAATTTCGTCAAAGTAGTGGAAGAGCAAATGAGGTAAATTATTGGGTATTTGATTATCCACCTGAAAAAGAAATGGAAGTTCGTGATCGTATAGAATATCTAAAAAATAAAAACAAAAGTGGCACAGATGATTTTGAACTGGTTGTTTTTGATTTATATGATATCATTATTGACTTTCTTGAAGATAAAAAAATTTTATGGAAAAATGTTTTGATTTTGAGAAGAAAAAAGGTCTTGAAAGAATAACAAAAGCAGTAAGCAATTCTATGAAGTTTAATGATGATGACAGTATTATAGTTCAGTATATAAGGGAAAATACACCTGATAATGCAGTAGTATTTTTGACCGGAATAGGAAAATGTTATCCAATACTTCGCTCACATAAAGTACTAAACAATTTGCATCAGGCATTTGTGAAATCACCTGTTGTTATGTTTTTTCCGGGTACATATAATGAGCAGGAATTGATACTTTTTAATGAGATAAAAGATGATAATTACTACAGAGCATTCAAGCTTGTAAAATAGGAGGCATAAAATGCAAATAAAAGATATGTTTGCAAAGAAGATTGACCGTGAAATTCAGGGAGTCATCATTGTTGGACAGGGGGAAGAAACAAATGTATCACAGGAACTTGAAGAATATGTTGTTACCAGAGAATTGCAAAAGCACTTTGCAGACTTTTTTTCAGCATATAAAAAGAGCATTGATGGAACAACACCAAAGATGGGAGTCTGGATTTCAGGTTTCTTTGGAAGTGGTAAATCACATTTTTTAAAAATACTATCATATATTTTAGACAACAAATTGGTTGGAGATAAGCATGCCATAGACTATTTTTTAGATGATAAAAAAATAACAGACAATAAAGTACTCTCAGATATGCAATTGGCAGCAAATGTACCTGCTGATGTAGTACTTTTCAATATTGATTCCAAGAGCGAATCAAATGGCAAGCAAAATAAAGATGCTATTGTAAATGTATTCCTGAAAGTTTTTAATGAAATGCAGGGATTTTGCAGCTCCATGCCACATATTGCAGATCTTGAGAGAAGACTGGTTGAGGTAGGAAGATTTGATGAGTTCAAAGAGGCATTTGAAGATGAGTATGGAGACTCATGGGAGGAATCCAGAAAGGACTTTGATTTCATTCAAGACAGTGTAGTAGATGCTCTTGTAAGCATGGACTATATGAGTGAAGCAGCTGCAAGGAACTGGTGTGAGAAGGCAATCGAAGCTTATACTATAAGTATAGAGGATTTTGCAAAGCGTGTAAAAGCATATATAGACAGTAAGGGAGAAAATCACCATGTAGTATTTCTTGTAGATGAGATAGGACAGTATATAGGTGATGATTCAAAGCTTATGCTAAACCTTCAGACTGTTACAGAAGAACTTGGAAAGAGTGCTTGGGTAGAGCATGGGTGATAGTGACATCACAGCAGGATATAGACTCTATAACAAAGGTAAAGGGAAATGATTTTTCAAAGATTCAAGGACGCTTTGATACAAGGCTGTCATTATCCAGTGCCAATGTAGATGCTGTAATCAAAAAAAGGATTCTGGATAAAACTGATACGGCGGCACAGACACTTAGACTATTATATGAACAAAAAGCGACTATCATAAAGAACTTGATAGTATTCAATGATAGTGTGGAGAAAAAGCTGTATGCAAATGAAAATGACTTTACTGAAAGCTATCCTTTTGTTCCATATCAGTTTAACTTACTTGCAAATGTATTGACATCTATTCGTACACATGGTGCATCAGGTAAGCATTTGTCAGAGGGTGAGCGTTCTATGCTTGCCTTGTTTAAGGAGTCCGCATCTACATTAAAAGACAGAGAAATGGGAGTTATAATACCATTTCACCGTTTTTATGATGCTCTGGAAAACTTTCTTGATCATAGCCATAAGGGGGTTATCAGTAAAGCCTATAGCAATAGCTATATAAATCCTGATCAAAAAGATAGTGATGTGTTTGCTATCAATGTTTTGAAAACATTGTTCATGATAAAATATGTAATGGAAATAGAATCAAATATTGACAATATTACAAGTTTGATGATTGAAAATATTGATGATGATCGCATTGAACTAAAAGGCAAAGTAGAAGAAGCGATTAAGATACTAATGCGTCAGATGTTAGTACAAAAGAACGGGAATATCTATGTGTTCTTGACTGATGAAGAGCAGGAAATCAACAATGAAATAGAAAAAGAAAATGTTGAAATGTCGGAAGTCATTACAAAGATCTCAGAAATGATATTTGAAGATATCTTTACAGAAAAGAAATATCGTTATCCGGAGTTTGGTGGAAGGTATTCATTCTCATTCAATCAAATAGTAGATGATCGTCCATATAAATCAAATCAGACTTGTGATATTGGACTTCGCATACTTACACCTTGGTATGATGGAGGTATGGATGATGCGACACTTCGTATGATGTCAGGACAGGGCAGGGAAGTATTGGTAGTGCTGCCAAATGATGATGAGTTTTTGACAGAAATGAGAGTATATCTAAAGATAGAAAGATTCATTAGAAAAAACACCTCATTAAAACTTGCTAAATATGAAAGTATAAAAGAAACAAAGAATGTGGAGATGAGAGAGCGTAATGCAAATGCAAAGCTTTATCTTATTGAAGGACTCAAAGAAGCAACAGTATATGTAAATGGTGATATAGTTCGCTTATCAGCTAAAGAAGTAAATTCAAAGGTGAATGAGGCTCTAGGTCGTCTGGTACAGACAGTTTTCCATAAGCTTTCCTATATTGATACTGCAATGGGAGAGGCTGATATCAGAAAGTTATTACATTCTACAAACCAATTACAGATTTTGCCGGAAGGTGGAACTATAGCAAATACACATGCATTGGATGATGTACAGGGGTATATTGCTATGAATTCCAGAAATCATATGAAGACATCTATGAAATCTGTAAAGGATCGCTTTATGAAAGCACCATATGGATTTGTAGAAGATGATATCAACTGGTTGGTAGCATGCTTGTTCAAGAGAGGAGATCTTGCATTTAATGTAAATGGTATATCTGTAAATCTGAATAACAAATCAGAAGATGACATCATTAGCTATATTACCAAAAAGGCCTTTGTAGAAAAGCTTTTGATGGAAGAGAGAGTGCGTGTTAGCGAAAAGGATAAAAAGGCAGTTCGTGATGTAATGAAAGAAGTATTTAATACTACCGTATCCACAGAAGATGAAGATAGTATCATGAGGGATTTTAAGAGATTGTCATCAAATATGTTAAATGAGATGGATAAACTGGAGGTATATTACAGACAGTACAATTATCCGGGAAAGAATGTACTTGATAGTGGCAAACGCCTGTTACAGTCAGTAATACAGATTAACGGAGCATTGGAATTTTTCTCACATATCTCAAAATATAGGGATACTTTCTTTGATATGGCAGAGGACTATGAACCTGTAAAGCATTCTTTGGAGGCGAGCAGCAGAATATATTTATGCGATCATTGGATATGCTTGCAATATATGAAGACAGTAAGACCTATATTGTGGATAGCGAATTGGAAGAGGTTGTTGAGAAGATGAGAGCTATTCTAAAACAGGATAAGCCGTATAAGAATATACCTAAACTCCCGGAACTTAGAGAGAAGTTCACAAGTTGCTATACAAATATTTTGGATGACCAGCTAAAGCCTGTAAAGGATTCTATACGTCAGGATAGAGATCGTGTATTTGAAGTTTTGAATACAAAATCATATAGAGACGAGAAATCTTCACGGTATGCGAAAGCTTTTGATGAGCTTATGGATGGAGTAAGTGAGTGCAATAATGTTTCGACTCTTCGTAGTTTTGCAGACAAGGCAGAGGCGTTGAAACTTCGTCTGCTAAATGAGATGACAGCAGAGGACAATAGAATAGCACTGGAAGTTGCGAAAAGACTGAGATTGGAGCAAGAAAAGAGAAAGGAAGAAGCAAAACAGCGTGGTGATGAAGTAAAGGCTGAGACTTTTATTGAAGATGACAAGACAGCGTTTAAGGTTCGTACTACAAAGAATATTTCTATAAAAACAGTGGCTAAAACTGCTTCTTGGAGACTTGAAAGTAGGGAAGACGTTGATAAATATCTGGCTTCACTTCGTGAGAATCTTTTAAAAGAGATAAATGAGGATATTATTGTAAATATTGAGTTGTAAATAATATTCATATATAAAACATATAAAAAATAACAGGAGAGTTGTATGAATAAGGCAGCCATCAAAAACTTTGCTATTTGGGCAAGAAATAAACTTATTGCAGATATTAGCTACCGTGCAGGACTTATGGGAATAAAATCGGATGGAATAGAAAATGCCCTGCCGCAGTCTACACCGAGCACGGAGTTTTATAATATTGGAACTGAAAATCCCTATTCTATAAGTGGAGATGCTATAAAGCAGAGAAGAAGACTGGTAGAAGTTATTCGCCGGAAAGAAAATGAAAGTGATTATGCTACAGCCTATAAATATATCATTGAAGAAGTAGCTTATACTTGGTTTAACCGTTTGATTGCTATACGCTTTATGGAGGTAAATGATTATTTACCTTCTCATATGCGTGTGCTTTCTTCTGATACCGGAAAGCTTGAACCTGATATAGTGACAAATATATGTGATGCAGAGTTGGAACTTACAGCTGAAGAAAGAGAAAAAGTAATACAGCTAAAGACAGAAAATCTGCTGGATGAACTTTTTTGTATGCTCTTTATTAAGCAATGCAATGCATTAAATGAATATTTGCCTGAACTTTTTGAAAAAACGAATGATTATACCGAGCTGCTTTTAAATATTTCTGTTATTGATAAGGATGGAGTGGTATATAAGCTGGTTCATGATATATCAGAGGATGACTTCAATATAGAAAAAGGCGGACAGGTTGAGATCATAGGATGGCTGTATCAGTATTATAATACAGAGCCAAAGGCAGAGGTATTTGGCAGACCTTCAGGCACAAAGATAAGAAAAGAGGATGTTCCTGCGGCAACACAGCTTTTTACACCCGACTGGATCGTAAGATATATGGTAGAAAACAGCCTTGGTCGATTATGGGTGGAAGGACATCCAAATGATGAGCTGAAGTCAAATTGGAAGTACTATCTGGAAGAGGCAAAGCAGGAGCCTGAGGTAGAGGAAAAACTGGCGGAAATCCGAAGAGAGTATGCCGGACTAAATCCAGAGGATATCAAGATAATTGATCCATGTATGGGAAGCGGTCATATTTTGGTATATGCATTTGATGTATTGATGCAGATATATGAAAGTACAGGATATGGTCAGAGAGATGCGGCTAGAAGTATATTAGAAAACAATATCTATGGTCTGGATATAGATGATAGAGCATTCCAGCTGGCATATTTTGCTGTAATGATGAAGTCAAGACAGTATAACCGTAGGATTCTAACCGGTGAGTATAAGCCAAATCTATATTCTATAAAAGGGAGCAATGCAGTCAATAGAGCTCATATAAAATACTTTGGTATGGGCCTAAGTGAAGTTGATAAAGAAAAAGCTATAACTCAGATAAATGGTCTACTTGATACATTTATAGATGCCAAGGAATATGGCTCTATACTAACAGTGGAAGAATATGACTGGGAGCTTTTGGAAAGGTTCATAGAAGATAGTGATTCCTCCGGCCAAATCAGTATGGAAACAGTGGGTATAGAGGACACAAAGGAAAGACTATTGCAACTGATAGCACAGGGTAAGGTGCTGGGGGAGAAGTACTGGGTAGCGGTTACGAATCCACCGTATATGGGTAATATGCCATTTAAAACAACAGAATATATTAAAGAGTATTATATAGATGAAAAATATGACTTATATTCAGTATTTATAAAGAGATGTTCTGATTTTATTGTTAGAAATGGTATAACTTCTATAATAACACAACATACATGGATGTTTATTTCTAGTTTTGAAAAGTTTCGAGAAAAACTTATGATGAAAAACTATATTTCAATACTACACTTAGGGACTAGAGCATTTGAAGAGATAGGTGGAGAAGTAGTTCAAACAGTAGTGACTATATGTAGGAATACATTTATTCATAATATTAAAGTAACTGTAAATAGACTTGTAGATTATTTGTACGCAAAGGAGAAGGAAAAAAAGCATATTTAGAGAATAAAAATGTATATACAATAAAAGCAAGATAACTTTAATTTATTGCCAGGTAAACCAATAGTATATTGGCTCCAAGATTCATATTTTTTTCAGCACTTGAAAAAAATCATTTATTCGTCTATTTGTTGAAAAAGAAAGCTGGAGTTGTTACAGGAAATGATAATTATTTTGTAAAAGTGTGGTACGAACCGGCTTTTTATGACATATCATTTACAGGAGCAAAAACATCTAGAATATTCAAAGTATCACATAATGTCAAAAGGTGGAAGTGCTTGTAGATTTTATGGTAATTATGAGTATGTAATAAGAATAAAGGATTTATGGGATGAAAGAAAAACTAATACTTCTGTCAGGCGTGGAGATTCATCTTTTTATTTTTAAAAAAAGCTATTGGATGGTCACAAGTAGGAAATGCACAGAAAAACATTTAGATATATAGAAAAACTCTATTTGTGGTACAGCAACTCCCACAATATATTTAAAGGATGAGAGATTTTTTAATTATATACTGGGTTTCTTAAATACTAAAATAGCATTTGAGTATTTGAATGCATATAATCCAACCATTAATTTACTTACCACTGATATTTGCAATCTTCCTTTAATTATGGATGATTCAGCCCTTATAATAGTGGATAGATTAATAAATTTATCTATTTATATTTCCAAATCCGACTGGGATTCCTACGAAACCTCATGGGATTTTAAATATCACCCACTTATAAAAAATTTCATCTGTGATACTACAATAGCCACTGAGCCAAGAACCATTTTTGACACCTATCACTCATGGGTATCTGAATGCGAACAGCGATTCTTGGAACTCAAAGCCAATGAAGAAGAACTGAACCGCATCTTTATAGACATCTACGGTTTAAAGGACGAACTTACTTCTGAAGTATTAGATAAGGATATAACTGTTCATAGAATATTTGACAGTAAGGAAGATGTGCCGGAGTCTATGAAGGGTTCGGCTTATATTAGAACCAAGTGTGATGAGATAGTTTCCCTTCTTTCCTACGCCATCGGCTGTATGTTTGGTCGCTACTCTTTGGACAGCGAAGGTCTTGCCTATGCAGGTGGAGAATGGGATGAGTCTAAGTATGACACATTCAAACCTGATGCCGACAATATTATTCCGCTTACTGATGAGGAGTATTTGGAAGATGATATAATTGTCCGCCTTTGCACTTGGTTAAAGGTGGTTTATGGTGAAGATACTCTGGAAGAAAATCTTGATTTTATAGCAAAGGCACTTGGAAATAAGGGAAATACCTCTCGTGAGATTATAAGAAATTACTTTTTGAATGATTTCTTCAAGGATCATTGTCAGACATATTCAGTTACAGGTTCAGGTAAGAGACCTATCTACTGGCTTTTTGACAGCGGAAAGCAAAACGGATTTAAAGCACTTATCTATCTACATAGATATAATGCAGATACTATTGGCAATCTTCGTATCGACTATTTACACCATATGCAGCGAATCTATGAAAGTGAAAGTAGCCGCATGCAGGATACTATAGACCATAGTACCAATGCCAGAGAGGTAGCGACTGCGACTAAACGCAGAGAAAAACTTCAAAAGCAGCTGAAAGAATGTAGAGAATATGATGAGAAGATAGCCCATTTGGCACTAAGTCGTATAGAACTTGATCTGGATGACGGTGTAAAGGTAAACTATAGAAAGCTTCAGACCGCAGCAGATGGCAAGTTTTATGAGGTACTGGCAGACTCAAAGAATATAATGAGTAAAAAATAGAATGTATTTGTTAGAAATAACAGGCATCTCAATAAGTACAAATATAAAATCTCAAGTGAAGTAAAGTTTATTGCTGACAGGAGCGAAGAATGATTAAGCGAAAATTAAATAATATATTTAAAATACGTTATAATAAATAAAGTAAAAACAATAGTCAAAAATCGTTACAAGGTGGTGATTATATGTTATATGAATATTTGCTAAAAAATTATAAACCGAATGAGCCTATATTTACATCAGATATTGAATTGGGCTTGAGTGGAAATACTCTTAGACCTTTACTAAAGCAACTTTGTGATCAGGGATTATTGAATCGCTTTGATAAGGGAGTATTTTATATTCCATCACAGTCTAGATTAAAAGGTGGGATACCTATAGTAGCCGGAACAGTGGCTAAATATAGATATATAAATCGTCGAGGAAAAGTTGAGGGATATTATAGCGGTTATACATTTGCTAACCAAGTGGGAGTAACTTCACAGGTTCCTGTCACAGTTGAAATAGTATCAAATGAGGCAAGTGCTAGAGTAAGGGATATAAAAATCAAAGATCAGACAATACGTCTTAGAAAACCTAAAACAACTGTAACAAAGGATAATGCTAAAGTATTACAATTCTTGGATTTTATTTGTGAGGTGGATAGATTATCAGATGAAAGTGAAGATGTAATTTCTGATCGTATAAGAGATATCATAAAAAAGCAGAACATACAGAAGCAAGATATTGACGCTTATATTTCATTGTATCCACTTAAAGTATATAAGAATTTCTATGAAAGGGAGCTATATGATGTATTTGCATAATGACAAAGAGTTGTATAAGAAAATACCTAAAGCATTGTTTAACAGTAAAGCCTTATTTAATCCTTATCAATATTTGCCATTTAATAAGATGATGAGTTGGGATAATGAGAATGAAAGATACATAGAAAATGGTAAAAATGTACTAGTAACCGATGAGGTTGGGGTTGGTAAAACATTTGAAATAGGAATAATTTTAAGAGAATTGTTGCATTTGAATCCGGAGCTAACTGCTTTGATCTTATGCCCTGTAAAGCTATGTGAGAATTGGAAGAAAGAATTATATGATAATTTTTATATAGGAGCAATCAATTACTATAAGGAAAAAACTTTTGGTCAAATAACAATAGTACCTTATTCATATTTTTTTCTTCCGCAAGTTCAAAAATCATTATCAGAAGATATAAAGAATGAATATGAGTTAAGAAATGGGGGCTGTGAAAGAGAGCAGGAAACACTATATTTGACTGAAGAATTATCGAGTATTTTACCTTATGATATTTTAATTTTAGATGAAGCTCATTATATTCGAAATAAAGGTAAATTGTGGAGATATGTTGATAGACTCATAGAAGAAAGTGAGGAAAATGAATCCAAAACAAAGATATTTATGACAGGTACCCCCGTTTTCAATAATGAAGAAGACTATAATAATATTACTGAACTATTAACGAAGGATCTACCAAAAGGAAATATTCAAGAATTTGGCATTACAAAGACTTTACAATCTGAAGCAAATTGTTATGACAAATTATTGGAGATTGAGGTGTGGAATTATCCTAAAGCAACCACTGGTAGTGGTTTAGAGAATAAACAAAGTGGAGTAACACCGAATAACATAGAAAAAGATATTATTGATGAATTATATGCTACAAAAGATGAGGATGATGGAAACACTAGGGAGAAGTCAAAATATGGTCGTTTAACCGGATTTAAAGAGGATAGCCTCTAGCTCTATATATTCATTGAAGAAATTCATTGAGAATAGATATGAATTTTCTACAGAAATTTTAGAATACCATGAAAGTACTGAGAAAGATTTTGATACGGAAGATTTTGAAGCTGATGATTTAAAAGATATTCTGAAAGATTGGCAGCCTAATGATGATACGAAGCTTCAGGCATTGCGGGAGTTGATTAAATCGGAGTTTGATAATAACAGTAATGAAAATAAAAAGGCTATTATTTTTTCTTGTTTTATTACTACCTGTGAGTATTTAGAAGAACATTTAGGGACTGATTATCATGTCTACTTGATTACAGGACGAACAAGTGCAGAGCAGGTTGAAAACATGAAAGCAATGTTTGAAAAAGATGAAAAACCATCAATATTAATATGCTCTGATGCAGCGAAAGAGGGTCATAATTTGCAGTTTTGTCAGCTTTTGATTCATTATGATTTGCCATATACTCCAGCAGCTATAGGTCAGCGTAATGGTAGAATATATAGAAGAGGCCAAGAAGGAATTCCAAAGGCATTTTATATGTTATTTAACCAAGGGTATGATTTGCGACTGTTTGGGGAAATAATTTTAGGAAAATGTCAGGTGATAAAAAATATGGAGGAGGAAGGTAAACTTTCCTGGATTAATATTTTACCAAATGATGCAAGGGATTATGTAAATGCTTGTATAGAACAATATATTGAAGAAAGATTAAATGAGAGTAATAAAGAAAAAAATCATAGCTGCAAAAGAGTTATTAGAAAAAAAGTTTTTCAGAAATAAGAATCAACGACGAGGGAAAGAAAAATTAGAGATGAAAATGGAAATGTAAGTAAAGACTGGAATTATAAAAAGAGCAGAGGAACTTTATAACCAAATAAATGAGAATTTTACCTAAACAATATTACAGAGGCATTGACTAATTTATTTACAGATGGAAATGAGATAAATGGAAATACCTTGCAAGATTATTATAAGCAAAAAAATATGATGATGAATTAAAGAAGTTTTGCGAAGATTACCTGGAGGCAGATTTTAGGGAAAGTTCAGAGTCTGCGAAATATATATTTAAGGAATGTTGTAGAGAAATTCTGGGAGGAAAATATACTAAATTCTGTCATGATATGATTGATAGTGACATCACCATAGGAGAATATAAAGAACAGTTTGAACCACTGAAAGAATGGGAGCAGAATGAGAATGGGAAATGAAATTCAAATTAATAGTCTGTTAGAAAAAAGAGACAAATATCCAGCACTTTGTACAAAGCTTGATTGGTTGCGCTTGCGTTGTCTTTTGGAAACAGAAGCAATGTTGCAGAGTGATGTATCTGCTATGTACAGTAATGCAGATAGACTTATGAACAGATTTCTGTCTAAGTATTTAAATGACTCGGTAAAAGATACAGATGGTGATGGAGTATTTTATTTAAAGCAGAAATACGAGACTAAAGAACTTGAGAAAGATTTTTATGAATTTCTTTCAACAGTTGAAGCTGATGAGAATATTATTGGAAAATCATGGCAAAATAATGCTAAGGTTTTTTTATTGAAAAAAATTAAAAGAATATAGAGAAATCGGTACAATAGATGGAAACCTTAGTGAGCAGTTGATGGATTATGCAAAAAAAATCAATAATGATCCTCTTAGATATATTTATGAACTTATTCAAAATGCAGATGATTGTGAATATAATAGCATAAAAAATTGTGATGACAATGAATCCCAAGTAGAAGTAAAGATTGAGATTAAGGATGATAGTCTGATAATTACATACCCGGAAGAAGGTATGACATATTCTGATATTATTGCTATCACAACAATAGGACAGTCAAATAAAAGGCTAAAAAAGAGAAAAAGAATTATTGGAGAGAAGGGAAGAGGTTTTAAAACTATTTTTTCTGTTTGCGACTATGCGGAAATACATAGTGGTAAATTCCATTTTAAACTTTCGCAGAATTCATTTGCACCGGAATGGATTGATTCTGAACAGTCAAATCATGGAACCAAAATGATGTTGCATTTTAAGAACAATTCTGGAGAAGCAAATGACAACGAAAATAAATTTAGTGCTGGTGCAGACCTATTTGGAAAAATTAAAGAGCGCTATGGCTTTAATGAAAATAAGAAAGAGAACATATTGAAAAACTGTCCGATTATTTTTCACAAATAATATAGAAGAATTGGATATTCAATATAAAAATGAAACCCTTATGATGGCTATAAAAAAGGATATCAAGACTGATAAAGACAAAAAAATGGGTATAGCAAAAATAAGATATGAAATTAAAACAGAAGGAAATCTGGAATCGCCTATTTTAGAGTGCGAGTGCTATTGGTATGAAAAGGATGTTGTGTTTTCTTATGAAGAATATAGAAGCCACTATAAGGAAATATTTGAGAACGAGAAAGAGTTTAATGAAACAGAAAAAGAGGTAAAAACATATCCCGTTGTGTTGTTAGCTCCAAAATGGGAAAATGGTATAAAAGCATGGAAAGGCAATCTGTTTACATATCTTCCCACATTTACTAATATTAATGCTCCTATATCTATTCAGGCACCATTCGAACTAAATGAAGACAGAAGTTGTATGTGGATAAATGGGCTGAAAGGAGATGAACATTCAGATACTGATGATTTTGATGAATATTTTAAAAATAAAAAGGAACTCTATACTACAAAATGGAATAGAAGGTTGTTTTTAGAATTGTTTAAAGATCAGGAAAATAATACTAGTTTGGTGAAATATGCATTTGAGAAGTTAGTAGATGAAATGAAGCAAAATAATGCTAATTTATATGATTATTTACCTAAGCATATAAAAAAATAACAATCATCAGTTTTTTTGTCTCAAGACGCAAAAGTATGAGGAATGTATAAAAAAATAAATTCTTTATGCGAGGAAGATAATAAAAAAATATTATATTTGAGCACTTTAAAACATTGAAATTTTTAAAATGCTTATATAACGATAATTTTTTTTGTTGTAATGATAACCCTAGGTATTTTGATGATGTGATTGATAATATATTTTTGTCAGAAACTGATGATGAAGAGACTGGATGGCTTGGAGAGTTTATAGATAAATTGCTAAACAGTGAAAATGTCAACGATGTGAATAGTAGCAGGGAACCTATACAAATTATTAAAACACTTACGGATTGCACTAATATAGAGGCATTAGGAGCTGGGAAGATAGAATTAGAAGATGAAGGAAAATTAGAATTTACCAATCTATTATTAGAAAAAAGATATGATGCGACTATAAAGGAGCTTAATAAAGAAAAACACAGTGATTATTTGCCGTTAATTGATAATAGAACAGGAATGAAAGCAATTCGAGTCGACGGTAAATATATGAAGCCAGAAGATAGTGAGCTTTGGATATTACATGAAGAAAATCAAGCGAGTAATGGCTATTTGAAAATTATACGAGATAGTACTGGCGTAAAAGATGATGAAGATAACTATATATTGCTTAGTAAAATTTATGGGAGCTCTTTTAAAAATAAGATTGAAAGCGATGACTGGGGTTCTGTTTGGAAATATATATATAAAAAAGAAGGAAATACAGAATCTATAAATTGCTCATTTGATTTATATAAAGCATTGATGCGTTACTATAGCAAAAACTGATGATTGTGACTGGTACGAATATTCAAATAAATGCTTAAATAAGAACGAAGAGGAATATAATAACAGTGAAAAATAAGAAATGTACCGTACAGGCAGAAAATTTGAAAACAATTTGGAAACTGAAGTATCAAGAATATAGGGGAGATTAAAATGGAGTGTGATAATCGATGAATAATGTAGAAGATAGGATTTATGCAGAATGTTTGGGTATTAGATGTTTTTAATGAAAGTAATGAAAGCAATGAGTATATTTTGATTCCAATTAGTGAATGGACAGAAGAAATATGTAATGAGTTAAATAAGACTGATTTTTTTCAAAAAAATTATAAGCTAAGTATGGATGATAACTTGATATTGGCCGACAGGATTTATAAAGAAAAAAATTTTTCAAATCTAAAGAAATTAGATAAGTCGGTGAAAGAAGTATTTATATATACAAAAATTACCAGCACAATTTGTTAGATTTCATAATACAGTGATTATAAAAAAATGAAGATGAGATTGATAATATTGTGCGTGAAATAGAGTCTTCAATTATAGAAAATTTAGGCATTGTTGCTGATTTTGATCTCATAAAATCTGAGTTGCTACAGCAAACTAAACCAATAACTAATGATAATTATGCAGATTCTGAAGGTAAATTAAAAAACCTAACAGATATATGTGCTCTATCAGCTAATTTTTCGATTAGTAAGAGATCGTCGAGTGGAGCTGATAATCAAATATGGTATGAACTTTTGCAGAATGCGAATGACCATATTCCTAATAGTTCTGAAAGAAAAGAATTAAAAATAACCTTTGATGATTCTAAGAAAACCTTTACTTTAGAGTACCCAGATGAGGGATTTTCAGTACGGGATTTTCTTGCCATATGTACGGAAGGCAATTCAGGAAATGTTTTATCAGATGAGAATAGAGAGGGACGTAAAGGGACAGGATTTAAAAAGTGTATATAATTTATTTGATAAGGTCACAATTTTTAGTGGCCCGGTTGAGTGTGTCTTGGAAGATGTAAAAAAAAATATAACGATTTTTGGAGGGAAAATCAAAGTTGAGAGCATTGAAAATGCAGAACAAAGTGACAGTTATTATCCGATTCCTGAATTCTCTATGCTCGATCCTAATCAAGGAAAGACAACTAAAATTGTTTTTCATAGTAAAGATAATCTTGAATCTATAAAAAAACTCATATTTGGTGAGAGTACAAGAGAACAATGGGAAGAAAATTTTAAAGCTAAGAAGGATTATTTATTCTTAGATAATATTGAGAAGATAACGTTTTTGAGTTCTTCAGAGACTTTGATAGAATTTGAACGCAAGAAGTATATTCAGGATAATTACTTCAAGATGGAATATGTCATAGATAATTCTGATGACAATAGTTTTAAAAAAGGTGAAAATCCAGGTTGGAAAAAAATCGTTCTAATGAGTTATTTGAAAAAAAGAAAAAATTGAGTTTTTTATTCCCTAAGAAGCTTGATTTTCCAAGAGAAAAAGACGAATCAAGGGTTTATTGTTCCTTGCCAATCAATGATTTTAAATTAAGAACTACATTTTATGTTAATATTCCTTTATTAGAGTTAAAAGATGATAGAAAAAGTCTTGCTGATCACGAGATAGATGGATTTAGTTTCGAAACATGGAATAAAGAAGTGCTAAAAAGTGGGCTGATGAATGGTTTCAAAAGTGTTGTGGAAAGTGAAACATCTTCTGAATCTAAGAAAGAGGAAATAGGGTTATCAAATTGGTATAAGTATTTTCCATATGAATATTTAAATCAACGCAATAAGATTTTTAGCGATAGTTGGGAAGATTTGCAAGATGTAAGATTCTTACGAACTACTACTAGTACTAAAAAAAGGGAGGAGAAAATGTAAAGGCGGTAGCGATTTCTGATTTGGTTCAAAAGGAAAGTGACATACAAGAAGAAGAGAAATCTATTTTTTTACCGTGTAATATGTATTGGTGGTTGCATCAAAATGAAGGTGATATTTTTACAAGCAGGGAATTGGATGATTATAGTGGTAAAAGACCATCAATTTCGTTTATATATTATGAGGATGATAAATTAGATGATGTTATGGAATTGTCTATTGAGGATAAAGTCAAGGATAAGATTGTGAAAAAGCACAAATATTGATATTAAATATTTTAAATCTTATTTATGTGAAGAAGAAGGATGCGTAGGTAAAAATCCTTTTTAGAAATAAAAGATTATTTGCTGAATGATTATAAGGAAAAATTGCCAAATAAGGAATTATTCTATTCTTGGATTAAAAAACTCTTGCAAGAAAGTAGTGACTTTGATTTTTTATATAAAAATACTTTTATTTATCAGGCGTATTTTAAATCTAATGCGGTGAATTATAAAGAAGGAAAATATCATTGGCTGAAAACTTGTTGCGAAAGCGGAGAAGACTGTTGTTACGCTGGTGAATATGATCAGTATTCTTCAATTGAAAACATAGTTCAAGATTTAAAAAGAGATTTACATGGTGTGAGCCATATTCTTCAACCAGAAGAGATTAATTCAATAAAACATTGTTTCGATGATTTGGTTTTATCTCCATATCTGAAATATACTTATGAAAAGAAGAATAATAACTGGAATATTTCCAGTGAATTGAGAACTAGTGATGATTCGGTATTACCTCAACTTACTACAGTAGTTAATGATGAACTTAAAAATTTATATTATTATCACTCGGAAAAATTACTGGAAAATAAAGAGGTAAATATTGGCACAGTGAGTAATGAACAAGGTTGGTTTAAGAAAAAATAATGTGGCATTATATGTAAAAAAATTCAAAAAAATCATATAATACAAGCATCAGAATCGATTTATTATACTGAAAAAGAAATAAACAACGATGTGATTGTAAAAATATGGAGAGAGTTTTTTTAATAAGCTTGATTATTCGTTGGGAGAAGATGGTGATTTTTTTGAAAAAAACAAAGAAAAATGAAAAAAATTTATCAGACAAATTTTAGAAAAGTATGATTTAGAGGTTTGGAAAGAACAAGCTATTAAATTTGTGATATCTTCTGCTGCTACAATAAGAGGAACAATCTTTCGCTGTATAATAGAAAAGGGAGAAAAGCCTATTGAATGGAATGATAAATTTTATGATTTAATTAAAGGATTTTCTGCTACTGAATTGTGGAAAAAGTGGTCAGGTTATTTTTGAATTATCTAAAGACAAGGTGAAAAAAATTATCACAAGAAGTAAAAAGATATATTTGAAACTAAGGTAAGCATTCAAGAGAAAAAAAAGAAACAAATTGGTTCACTTAACTTAGGCAAAGAATTACAAGAGATAGTAATGAATGATATATTTGTATTATCACTCAAAACTGGAAATAAATCATTATATTGCAAAGGTAAAATTTTAGATGAGCCTGATAAACAAGGAGAAATCTATCTATTATTTGGTGAGAATGCATTTGGAACCCTGCTTAGAAAAAAGTATTCCAATGTTATGATTTTTCTGAAAAATAAAATATATGATGAAATGCAATGCATTGATTTGGATGAATTGAGCGGATTTAAAGAACAGGAATCAGCAGATTTTGTCGATTCAATAAACATAAAGGTAGACCAATTTATAAAAAAATGGAAAGAGGGAGGTAAAGAAGATTTAAAGCGAGTTTTAGTTACTAGATTTGATGTGCGAAATAATAAAAATGAATTGGTTCCATGCTAGAGGATATGGTAGTAAAGAATATACAAACAGAATTTGTCCTGTGTGCAAAGGGATTCTATTATCAGAAATGAGTGCTTTTAGCAATTAGAAATATTATATGTACAATAAATGACCAGAAGTATTATTTTCCTATGCTTATGTGTAAAAAAATTGTGGTGATGCAATTAATTACACTGAAACAGTTGAATTAGAAGTTTCTAATGATGTAGAAAATAATGAGAGTCTTTTTAAAGTGGATAAGAATTCATTTGAGAAATACGAAGTTGTTTTTTCTATGAATGGAAGAGAACAGAAAAAGATGAATTGTGAAGTTTCTTTTTTTAAATAGATATATATGGAAACGTATAAAAAGAAAAAGGAGTATGAGAATAGGTAAGGCAAAATATAAGATTTAAGGTAAAAATATTGCTAGGCTAGGTATAGGTGAGGTTGGGAGATAAGTGGATTCTGTATTTTAAGATCCAAGATCGCGGTTTTTTACAGAGAATAGTCGTATAGAGATTAATCTGGATGATGGTGTAAAAGTAAACTATAGAAAAACTTTAGACCGCAGTGGATGGCAAGTTCTATGAGGTACTGGCAGATTCAAAGAATATAATGAGTAAAAAAATAAGTGAGATTATATATTGATACCGGAATATTATATGTTATGTTAGAGAAATAATAATTAATGTTACCATGATTTATAATTAAAAAAATATTTGCAGTTGTAATAATGACAATATGTTGATAAATGACGAATATATTATTATAATTTAGCTATAAGGAGGTATGTATGATGACAACAAATTTGAATATTAGGATAGATAAGGATATAAAAGACCAGGCAGAAGGTATTTTTAATGAACTTGGTATAAATATGACAACAGCGGTTAATATATTCCTGCGAACAGCTATTCGTGAACATGGTATACCTTTTGAGTTAAAACTTGATGTGCCTAATGAAATAACAGTAGCTGCAATCGAAGAAGGAAAAAGAATGATGTCGGATCCTTTAGCACCGAGGTATTCCAGCATGGATGATCTTAAGGCGGCACTGGAAGTATGAAATATGATGTACAATTTACAAATCAATTTAAAAAGGATTTAAAACTTGCAAAAAAGCAAAGAAAGAATCTAGACAAACTGTTTGAGGTAATTGATATTTTGGCTAATGGTGGTACTTTGGATGCAAAATACAGAGATCATGATTTGACAGGAAACTATAAGGGAACTCGAGAGTGTCATATAGAGCCAAACTGGTTGCTTATTTATGAAATATATGATGATATACTTGTTTTAATACTTTATCGCTTGGGCACACACTCTGAATTATTTAAGAAGTAAATTATAAAAGAGTTAAGTCATAGGTCAGGATAGTGGAAGGTAGTAGAGTAAATGTCAGAATTAAACCTAAAACAAATAATAGATCGTCTGAATGAGGAATTCATGGGTGATACCAGAAAACTGGTATTTTGGTATGACGATAAAGGAGAGTTTGCTGAGGATGTGCAAGGTATAGAATTCATAAATGCAAAAAGTATATTTTTTAAAACCGTATAATCAGTTTTATACAAAATACTTTTTTGAGAGAAAAGATACAAAGAACAATTATCTTGTATATGCTCAATTTCCAAAACCTGATGTGAAGGACAATCATCTTGAAGATACATTACTGTATTCAAGATGAACAGTGTTTTATACAGTGAAAAGTATGATGAACTTTCAGAGTTTATTTTTAGTATTGCTTTAAAATTGCAGAAGATGTGGATGTTATTTTGGATAAGAACAGTAAATTTAATATAAAGAATTAAACTATATATTATAGAAAACATCATAGGAGGCGGATATGAGCTTAATTACAGATTTAACAAGAATGTATCTTACGCACTCAACCAAACCATTTATTTTTACAAATGATTTCGACAAAGTATTGCCATATGATGAGGGGACTGAGTTCGGCTTATATGTTCATATACCATTCTGCAAAAGTATATGTAATTTTTGTCCCTATTGTAAGGTTATATATGATGAAGGAACAGCAAATGGCTATATAGATGCTTTGATAAAAGAAATTCATTTGGTGGGGAAACAGTGGAACGGCAGGAGAAAGGCTACAAGCCTTTATTTCGGAGGCGGTACTCCCGCACTTCTTGCAGATAGAATAATAGATATTATAGCGGCATTAACAGAGCATTTTATCATAACGGACGGTATAGGAATAGAACTTCATCCGGATAATGTTAATGTCTCTGTTTTAAAGACTTTAAAGAGGGCGGGAGTTGATAAGATAAGTATAGGTATACAATCATTTCAGGATAAGTACCAAAAGGTTTTGCAAAGAAGGAAGTTTGATATTAAAGATATGTCAAATGCACTAAATGAAGTTGAATTTGAGACGGTTTCTATGGATTTTATATTTGCACTGCCCACACAGACTTTTGAAGATTTAAAAAATGATATTGATATGGCATTTGCTAATGGAGCCAATCATATAGCAATCTACCCTTTAATTGATTTTACATTTACCAAAAATAAAGTTCCTGTTATGCCAAAAAAAGAAAAGAGAAAACTTTTGGATGATATTACCAACTATTGTATAGGTAAGGGATATGTGAGGAAGTCTATCTGGACTTTTGCAAGTGAAGAGTCGGCATCATATTCTTCAATGACTAGAGATAATTTTTTCGGATTCGGATGTTCCGCCACAAGCCTTTTTAAGGATCAGTTTAAAATAAACACATTTTCTGTATTGGAATATTGTAAAAGAATTGATGCAAATATAATGCCCACTGCACTTACAAACAGATTTGTTAAAAGGCAAAGGATGATTTATTATCTTTTTTGGAAATTATACAGTACAAGACTTAAAGTGGAGGAATTTGAAGAGTTTTTTGATATACCTCTTAATAAGGTGTACGGTCTGGAATTTTGGCTTTTACAAGTGCTTGGATTTTTAAAAAGAGATGAAGAAGGATATAAGATGACACTTAAAGGGGCTTTCTATTATCATTATTATGAAAATTTTTATACATTAAGCTATATAGATAAAATGTGGGGAATTATGCGAAAGGAAGCTTTTCCTAAGGATATTAAATTGTAATAAGTTTATTAAAGTCAATGGTATAATTTAGGAAACTATTAATTATTTTAGAAAGGAAGGTTGGTATGAGGTTAAAAGGAATCGTGGGAATATTTTTGGCAGCAATAACTATGCTTACTGCCTGTGGAAAAAGCGGTACACAGTTAAGAACTAAAAACATTAATGAATCTGATAAATCCATAAAATCTGTTGAAGCTGTTATTCCAAGTCCTATTTCTGAGGGAACAGATGTTAATAAGTTTGCAAATGGAGATGCTCACAGTGAATGGAGAGAGGATTATACAGAAAAAGTTCACAAATCACAAAATGTTCAGGCAGGAATGGAACAGTACTATGAACTGATACAGAAGGAACTTTTATCAGATGCCACAGATCATAATGCGGTATGTTCGCCATTGAATATTTATATAGCACTTTCAATGCTGGCTGAAGTGACAGATGGAAATACACGTAAGCAAATCCTTGATGTGCTTAATGTAAAGGATATGGATGTCTTAAATAAGCGAATAGAAGCAATATGGGATGCCAATTATGTGGATACACCTGCACTAAAGAGTATATTGGCAAACTCTATCTGGTTAAGAAATGATATAGGGTATAATGAAGATACTTTAAAAAGGCTGTCAGAGGAGTATCATGCTTCATCTTACAGCGGTGAGATGGGTTCCGAGTCTATGAATCAGAAACTTCAAAAATGGACTGATGAGCATACAGGAGAATTGCTTACAGAGTATACAAAAGAATTGAAACTTAAACAGGAATCAGTGTTGGCACTTATTTCAACCGTTTATTACAAGGCATCATGGGATAAAGATTTCCCAAAGGAACAAACAAATAAAGGAATATTTCATGGGGTTTCAGGGGATCAGTCGGTTCCTATGATGCACAATGATATTATAACAAATTTGTATCAAACAGAGCATTTTCAGGCTGTAGGATTGAGTCTTGTTGACAGTGGAACAATGTATTTTTTCATGCCGAAAGAAGGTTATAAAGCACAGGATATTGCAGCAAATTCTGAAATGATAAAAATCTGTATGGAACCTGTAAGTGTGGAAAGTAATTCAGCACTGGTGCATCTGACAGTTCCAAAATTCAATGATTCGGCTAAAACAGATCTGTTGGAGTGTCTAAAGGATATCGGAATTACAGATGTGCTTTCAGACAAACAGGCAGATTTCACTCCACTTACAAAGGAAATTGAAAATATTTATTTGAGCAGAGCAGAGCATGCCGCCATGGTAAAGATAGATGAGGAAGGTGTTACAGGTGCAGCATATACAGCACTTATAACGGAGTGTGGAGGAATAATACAGAATCAGGTGGATTTTATTATTGACAGACCTTTTGTCTATGCAGTGGCGGCTCCTGACGGTTCAATTCTTTTTACGGGAGTTATTCAGAATATAGAGTAGTATGTTTGAAGTTTTGAAAAACAGTGGAAATATCAAATGAGGTCAGCCACTTTGCCGACAGTAGAGAAGCAGATGCTAATAAGAGGATCTTTCGCATGAAATTCCAATTTAAAGACAGAAGATAGGATAAAGACAAGAGATATTATCTTGTGGTATTAGATGAAAATACTGGAGAAGAAAGCTTCAGACATAGGGTGATTATGAATTTGTTTTTTGTGGATGAATTTTGATATTGTTTTTTTAAATTTGTTACATAGGTTTTATAATAGGTACTTCGATTTAAAATTAAAAATATTTGCAGTCGAAATAATGACAATGTGTTGATAAATGACGAATATATTATTATAATTTAGCTATAAGGAGGTATATATGATGACAACAAATTTGAATATTAGGATAGATAAGGATATAAAAGACCAGGCAGAAGGTATTTTTAATGAACTTGGTATAAATATGACAACAGCTGTTAATATATTCCTGCGAACAGCTATTCGTGAACATGGTATACCTTTTGAGTTAAAACTTGATGTGCCTAATGAAATAACAGTGGCTGCAATCGAAGAAGGAAAAAGAATGATGTCGGATCCTTTAGCACCGAGGTATTCCAGCATGGATGATCTTAAGGCGGCACTGGAAGTATGAAATATGATGTACAATTTACAAATCAATTTAAAAAGGATTTAAAACTTGCAAAAAAGCAAAGAAAGAATTTAGACAAACTATTTGAGGTAATTGATATTTTGGCTAATGGTGGTACTTTGGATGCAAAATACAGAGATCATGATTTGACAGGAAACTATAAGGGAACTCGAGAGTGCCATATAGAGCCAAACTGGTTGCTTATTTATGAAATATATGATGATATACTTGTTTTAATGCTTTATCGCTTGGGTACACACTCTGAATTATTTAAGAAGTAAATTATAAAAGAGTTAAGTCATAGATCCGGACAGTGGAAGGTAGTAGAGTAAATGTCAGAATTAAACCTAAAACAAATAATAGATCGTCTGAATGAAGAATTCATGGGTGATACCAGAAAACTGGTATTTTGGTATGACGATAAAGGAGAGTTTGCTGAGGATGTGCAGAGCATAGAGCTGGCAAATGCTAAAGTGTATTTTTTGGAAGCTGATAATCAGTTCTATACAAAATACTTTTTTGAGAGAAAAGATACAAAGAACAATTATCTTGTATATGCTCCATTTCCAAAACCTGATGTGAAGAACAATCATCTTGAAGATACATTGCTGTATTCCAAGAGATTTTTTGCAGATCGTGCTTCATTGCTCTCACTGGATTTGGGGATTGATGAGAAGTATAAGGCAGTGATAGAGAAGCATATAAAGTTCTTTGCCAATAAGGAGAGAAGTAGAAGATTTTATGATCTGGAGATAGAGAACTTCAATGAGGAAAATATTCTTATAGGTCTTTTAAGCAGTATTTGTCGTACCAGAACTTGCTCTTTTGAAGAGGTGGTTCGTGTGATTTTGACAGATGGAGAACTTGAAGACAATAAATTTATTGCTGAAATCAAAAAATATGATCTTTTAGATGATTTTTGGAAGTTAAGTGAAAAGTATTTTGGATATACAGATATGGATCAGACTTTGGAAAGCTTTGTGACCACACTTTTTGTGACATATACGGCAAAGCATATTTCATCAGATATACCAAAGAATTGGGAACCATATATTTCGTATAAATCCGGTAATATCATTGCTTTTATGGACAGTATTATGAACAGTGTATTGTACTGTGATAAATATGACCAGCTTTCTAATTTTGTAGATATTAAATTGGGTGTTGAAAAAACTTTTGCAAAATATTCACCTGAGATATTCTTAAACTGTGATACTTTCGAATGCATTGATCAGCTTTTGATTAATTGGATAGTAGAACGCTTACTTGCAGAGGACATAGGAGCAAAGTTGGGTGGTTTTTCTATTGTAGAGATTATAGAAAAAAGAGAGAAAATGCATTTTGGGGTCAGAACAGGATGCATTTACCGTATGCTAAAGAGTGCATACTATATTGTGACAACAATAAATTATAGTTGTAATGATGATTTTTCATCCATTCTGGAACAATATATAAGCTGTGATTATAAGATTGATCAAGAATATAGAAATTTCTATTATGAATTTGATAATTTGGATGATACATATATTTTTGAAGGGCTGCGTGAGCTTGTAGAAAATATATATACCAATGAGTATTTAAACAAGCTTATACCTAAGTGGAATACAGCATTACAGGAAGAGGATGCTTTTACAAAGCTACCATTGCAGATAGATTTTTATGATAGCAATGTACAAAATGCAAAGGAGCGTACAGTTGTTATTATATCAGATGCAATGCGTTATGAAGTTGGTCAGGAACTATATAGTAATTTAGCTGATGATCCCAAATGTAGGGCAAAGCTTGATAAGCAACTCAGCGTTTTACCTTCCTATACCAGACTTGGAATGGCGGCATTGTTGCCACATGATGATATTACAATTACAGACAATTATCAGGTCTTAGTGGATGATGTACTTTGTGACAATCTTTTGGGTAGGCAGACTGTATTACAAAAGCATTCACAAAATAGTGCATGTATACAGTTTGATGATATAAAGAGTTTAAAAAAGGCTGAGCTTAGAGATATTTTCACAGGTAAGCAGACAATATACATCTATCACAATCAGATTGATGCCAGAGGGGATAAGGCAAATACAGAGGATGAGGTATTTGTAGCTTGTAAGGAAGCAGTGGATGAGATAATAGATCTGATTCGCCGTATTTCTACCAATGCAAACACTTATCACTTTATAATTACAGCTGATCATGGATTTATTTATAAAAGAGATAAGGTCACAGAAAGTGATAAAATCAGTGGTGTTAATGATAAGAATGCATTCGTAAATCGCAGATTTATTGTGGCAAATAATGCTGTGAATGAAGATGGTATCACAAGTATTTCTATCGGAAGGGTTTTGAGAAACCAGGACACAAAGGTAGTTTCCTTCCCTATTAGCAGCAATGTATTTAAGGTTCCAGGTGGTGGGCAAAACTTTGTGCATGGTGGCTCTTCTCCACAGGAAATGTTGATACCGGTGCTGGATGTGAAGATGGAGCGTGGACATATGGATACAAAGAATGCATCTATCGCTCTTATCAGTATGGTACAAAAGATTACAAATAAGGTTACAATGCTTGATTTCCTACAATCCGAACCGGTAAGTGATACAATAAAGACAACAAAATATAAGATTTTCTTCATCTCGGAAGATAATGAGAAGATTTCCAATGAGATCAGCTTCTTTGCAGATAGCAGAGAGACAGATACGCAAAAGAGAATATCCCGTATGAAATTCCAATTTAAAGACAAAAGATATGCTAAGGATAAGAAATATTATCTGGTAGTCTTAGATGAAAGTACAGGAGAAGAAAGCTTTAGACATATGGTGATTATGGATTTGGTGTTTGATGATGTATTTTAAATGAGGCTAAAGAGAAAATCCTAAAGGAGAATACATATGCCAGAAAATAACAAAATAGTAGAGCTTGGCAAGGCTGAGTTGCTGAACATTTTTACAGAAGAAGAAGACAAAAAAGGAACAGACCTTCTCGCTATGTCTGATTTTTTTAAGGTGTTTATTGGCAAAATTGAGGTTGAGATTGGTTCACGCACAGCTTGGGAGGTGTTCCATAATATTGAAGGGCTAATTGGAGAGATAGCCACAGCAATCAAATGTGGTTTTGATATATCCAAAATGGGTACGCTTGTTGCGGATTACTCACATTTCAGTCAGGATATTATCGATGGGTTGAAAAAAGGAATCTATCATGTCGGACAGTCCAGAGAGGTGGCAGGTAATCTGCGCCCGGCTATCTTAGATGAGAATGAGCATATTGTGAAATTCTTCACCTTGAAGAAGGTGGTTAATCCTTCGAGTGTTTTTTCGGATATCTCGACATTGTCAATGCAAGCTTTACTTAAATGTATATCATCTCAGATTGAGGATATAGGTAGAGATGTTAAAGGAATGATTGATTTTATACGCCGTGAGGCTCTAAGTAATAAGTTTATTTATGCACGGGATAAAATTATGCTTGCCACCACCGCATCTGAAGTAGAGCGGGAACTTTATTTGAAAGAAGCAGACACATATTTGATGGAAGGTCTCACGGACCTATATTCTGATGTGAATGCTCAGGTTAAGACTTTGGCTGATATCAAAGGACCATTTGTAAGTACAAACTATAGATTCAATTCTTTCGTATATCAATGAGGACATGCAGATGATTCCACGATATGTTGGATTGCGGGTATATTTGTTTAATTATCGTGACAAAATTGATGATGCAAACCGAATTCTTGGAGAATATCGCTATCAGCTTCAAACACTGTCAGAGCGAAAACTTTCTGATGGAAAATACACGGCTTTGGAACTGATTCATAAAAATTATCGTTATGATGAGAAAAATGTTGATTTTTGGCTTGAAAAGCCCAAACAGATGCTTGGTATAATCGATTCCTATGAAACAATGTTGGCACAGAATAAGAAAGATGTATTTTATATAGATGTGGATGGTTATAAATATGAGTAATGAAAAAAAAGAACGACGTTGTAAATCATGTGGGAAACTACTTATTGATGAAACTCCCTTTTTGCAGTAGGTGTGTGCTAGAAGGTCGTGATACAGTAGGAAAGGTTGGTGGAATAGTTGTTGTCCTTGCTATAACGGCACTTATAAACAACGACTCTGATAGGAAATAATAAAACAACAAAATAAAAAATATTTATTGTTTGAAGTGGCACTTTGTTCTTTTTATGACTGGCTTGCTGAGAAGAAAAAATATATTTGTATGCTTCAAAGTGGTGTGAGATATCCTGTATGGGCATAGTATCAATGGTAAGGTATGAGTAAACATCTTGATATGAGGACTCATAGATATGAGGGTGAAAAAGGAACACCTATAGTTTTGTTATCCATATATGTACCGAATAATATGGTTTTACTGTCAGACTCTGATATGTGGAATAATATATTAAATGACGGTTATTTGGAATTATATGAAAAGGATGAGTATTTGAGATTACTTATAGATGACATTTTGCCAAAGGCAAAGGAGATGATAGAGGGAGAATCAGGATTTACAGGAATAACAGGATATTCACTTGCGGGTCTTTTTGCTGTTTATGCTATGTATAAAACAGAAGTCAATGAAAAACCTATACCCTAATAATAGTTAGGGTATAGGAAAAAAATTATATAAATTCAGACACTTCTTTTATAAAAGATTCTATTCTACTAATGATATTTTTTTCTCTTAGCTTTACTTCATCATAGTCCCATTTATCAAGTTTTAGTAAATCTTGGATATCTGCAAACTTTGATTCTTCGTAGGCTTTCTTTTTCTTTTTGAAAAATTCATTACTTGCACTTATATTTAGTTTTTTTTCAAATGGTGCAAGGTTACCTAAAGTTTCCATCACTTCATTTGCTTTCTGTTCATCCCAGTCATTATTATCAGACCACTTTCTTGGTAAGATATGCTCTATTTCTATATTAGAATTTAAAATCAAGTCATAAAAAAATCCTCAACACTTTGTGATTTATTCAAAAAAATCCACTTAGTAAGATAATTCCTCTTTTACATCTACCCAAATCTGCACTTTCAAGCTTATTATAGAATATTTTTTTAAATCATTACGCATATTCTCTATATATTCAGATAGGTAATTATCATTATTTTCTATTTTTTTGCACATACCTTAAATGTTGTATCTTTTTACATTATTAACAGAATTATACACAACACCTTTTATAAAAATAATATGCTGTTGTTAACATTACCAGCTTCTTATATTCTTCATAATATTCTTCAGGTAAGAATAACTCACCGTCTTCTTTCCATATTAGATATTTATGCAAGAATACATATAAAGGATATCTCCAATATTGATTAGGGTAACTTTCCAAAATATTCCATAATGAATCATTATAGATACCTACTTTTGTATCTATTATTGCATTTAATTTTTTTAGAGAAGCCATTACATTGCCTGTATTCTGTAGTCTACCTGTTTTAGACGAAAAATAAGACCTTAGTCCCTTTTCCCTAGAAATATCATTTTCTTGAGCCCTACAGATGTACATTAAAATACGAAATAGGTCTTCTTGATCATATAAGTCATTCCATTCGTCAATAAACTCCCCACGTTTAGAACTATCAATTCCGGCATAAAGCTTTGACTTAAATATATCCGCATCGCTTAATGATAGGCCTCTGTTATTTATAGTCTCAAAAATATTTAAAGCATCATCTTCGGTTTCACATAATATCGGTAATAATACTACATTATCTAAAAAAGTCAAAATAAGTTTATTTAATTCATCAGAAGTTTTTCCTTGCTTCCAATCAGAAATTTTCATCTTGAACATATCATAATTTATATAAAGTCTTGAATTTTTATTATCGCAATGGCCTTGCAAGATAATTTGTTCAAGATTCTTCTTATCATTTTCAATAACATTTGAATTTAATCTTATATTATTTGTAAGTTCTGAACTTAGCTTGTCTTTTGTCTTTAAACATTCCTCCAATGCCTTTACTGTACCCGCATTATCAAAAAGTGCTCTGATAAGTAAAAGAAGAGTTGTCAGTCTTTGCTGCCCATCTATAACTGAAAACTTCTCATTTTCATCAATTGGATGTACTACAATATTTCCTAAAAAAATATTTATCTTTTTTATCATTTTCATTATGAAAATCAATTAAATCATCCCAAAGAGTTTCGCATTGTTCCTGTTCCCATGAATATTCTCTTTGGAACATTGGAATCTGATATTCCCTCGAAAATATTGTTCTGATATCTTCAGGCTTTGCTGTTATAGTTTTCATTACCGTTTCTCCTTATATTTCATACAATAAAAACACTTATTATTTATGTTCAGATTATAAACATTAATATTTGGAACTGTATGTAAAAATTTTTATATTATATATTACAATAAAAAAATTTTTTTAAATTAAGGTTCAAATCACAAAAACAGTAGTATATAAAGTGTCTATATGAACTGTATAAATATGATTCTATGTATTTATGATATAAAAAGTCAATATTAAATAACATACTATAATACCGTTCATTTGGATGAAGCATGGAATTTTTAAATAGAGATTTAATTATATGTGAGAAAATGCTATTATTATGTACAGTTAAGTGAAAGTATAAATTGGAAGACAGATAATGTATAATTAGTAATAGTATTAATTGATTTTATGGAGTTAAGATGCTTTTATGGACTATCCAACATAAGGCTGCTTATAATATTTTACTTGAAACAGGTAGACTTATAGCAAATGAAAAATATTTATTGTTTGATGGGGAATTTCGTTCTTCGTATGACTGGCTTACTGAGCAGATGAAAAAACGTATTGGTATGCCGCCAGATGATGTAATATATCCTGTATGGGCATGGTACCAATGGGAAGGTGTAAGAAAACGTCCTGATATGAGGATTCATAGATATGGAGGTAAGAAGGGAACACCTGTAGTTTTGCTAACTATAGATATACCTGATAATATGGTTTTATTGTCAGACTTTGATATGTGGCATGTTATATTAAATGACGGATATTTACCGTTATATGAAAAAGATGATATTGAAGATCCAAGTGAAGATGAAAAATTGAAAAGCTGGGAAAATGTTTTTTGTATAGATGAAGTAACCGACTGTTGGTATGTACCGAAATCTACTCAAGCAACATTTTGGGAGTTAAAAAAAGAATGGGTTTTGAAGGCGGAGCATTTTGTTTTAGCAGGATAAATATAATTTAAGGCCTGCAGTAGGAGGTATAGATGATAACAAATAATAATAAAGTAAAGTTTAATATGAAAGATAAAGAAATCAACCTATACAAGTCACCTGACATAAATGCTCCTTTTATTGTTTTTAATACTTTTGAAGGTGATGGCGAAGATGTATATCAGGCATTGAAAAATATGGGTTGCACTTCCATAAATCTACTTATAGTTGGAAATATTGATTGGAAACATGATATGTCACCATGGTATATGCCTTCAATCTATTCTAAAGAAAAATCTTTTAGCGGCGGTGCAGATGAGTATCTTAGATTGCTTATAGATGACATTTTGCCAAAGGCAAAGGAGATGATAGATGGAGAACCTGAATTTACAGGAATAACAGGATATTCACTTGCAGGTCTTTTTGCTGTTTATGCTATGTATAAAACTGATGCATTTGACAGAGTGGCAAGTATGTCAGGCTCACTTTGGTTTCATGACTTTATGGAATATTGTAAAAGTAATGATTGTATGAAGTTACCAGATAAAATCTATTTTTCTCTGGGGGATAAAGAGGCAAATACACGCAATCCTATATTAAAAACTGTAGAGGATAATACGAGAGAACTTTCAGAGTATTTAAGAACCTTGGGAGTGAGGTGATATTTGAATTAAATCCGGGTAATCATTTCACAGATACAATTCTTCGCAGTGCAAAGGGAATAAAGGCAATTTTATAGTTTTTTAAAAATTAAAGAGATTTTAATTATTCAAAAATGAAAGAGAAAAAGTGGGATTTGGAAGTCTAAACAAAACAATGGATTTTCCAAACGAATGTAACTGATAATGTTTGAGTAGGCGATAGGAAGTTTAATCGGTCATGGGAAAAGTCCGGTATAATACAGTATGTTCTCTGACGGATATGATTAATAAGAAAGGAATTTGAACTATGAATGATCTTAGAGAAGATATTGATGATTTAATAAAGAAAATACCGGTGCTTATCCTTCAGTTTGGTTCGGATACATGTGGACCCTGCCATGCCATTCGGTATAAGCTGGAACAGTGGATGAGTGAGCATAAAGAAGTAGAAGCCCGATATGTAGATATAGAAAAAAACATGGAAATCAGTTCACAGATGGGCATTTTCTCCGCACCGACTGTACTGGTATATATGGACGGTCAACTTGTTGCACGAGAGAGCGGTTATTTCAGTCTGGATGCACTACTTGGAGATATTGAGCATTATCTTGAATTGAGGAAATAAGGATTCAGAATTTGAGTTTATTCATCTTTTTGCGGATGGAAATGGGAGTATTGGAAGGATGTGTCATAGCTTATTACTTGGTAAATGGAATGAACTGTTTTATTGGCGGCCAATTGAAGAGTTGATGCGAAGCAGACAACAAGATTATTATGATTCACTTGGAAAGTCGGACAAAGAAGCTGACAGTTATGCTTTTGTAGAATTAATACTTGAGATTATACTTACAACTCTTGAAGAGACAGTTGTGGTTGGAGAAATGTAAGGTGGATTATGGGATTATTCGATTCATTTAAAAAGAACAAAAAATCAGTTTGGGATAAGTTTATAGAAAAATATAAGCCGGATAAGGATCTTACAAAGCCGTCAGATCATATAATAGGTGCTTGCAGCAGTGCCGGAGTAAATGAGAAGATCCTTGATTTTATTAAGGAATATGGCTTCGGTAATTATGGAGACGGTATTATAAAGCTTATAGATCCGGAAAAATACATGGACGGCTTTTATAGATGGCTTGGAAAAGAAGACTATTCAAGAATTCCTTTTATGATGACAGGCTTTGGTGATTTGTTTTACTTTAGAAATCTTGGTGACGGTGAATATGATATATCTTTTTTGGATATACATTACAGAAAGATTTTTGTAGTGGCATATACCGTGGAGGAGTTTGTAGAATATCTTGTTGACAGTGAGGTTGAAGAAGATATATTAAGGCGGAATCTTTTTGATGAGGCAAAAAAGAAGCTTGGAGTTCTGCCTTTAAATGAGATATATTACTTTGCACCTGCTTTGGTAACAGGCGGTGCGGAAGAAATAAAATGTGTAAATAAAGGTGATGCAGCCACTCATCAGTGGTTATTGTTTGAATGGTAAATTAAAATGACTTTCACATTCTTCAAGTTTAGTCTTGAAAATGAGAAAGTCATTTATATTTTCACTTGAACTGTATAGGAGTGTGGTTTTTCGGTCTTAAAGAAATTGCAGCTCCTATTGCTCCGGCATATCTACCAAGAGGATGTATATGGATTTTTTTGCCAAGCTTTTGCGACATAAGTTCTATAAAATATGGAGTATAACTTAAACCACCCGTCAGCATGACTTCTCCTCTAAGGCCATGCTTTTTGGCAAGATTGACTACTTTATTTGCTACTGAATCAATAACTCCGGCGGCGATATTTTCTCTCTTTTCTCCTGAACCTATATAGCTTATAACCTCAGACTCTGCAAATACAGTACACATAGAGCTTATAGAAAGTGCATCGCCTTTGTATGCAAGAGCATAGAGTTCTTCAAAGTCGGTACCAAGTCTGTTTGCCATAACTTCTATGAACTTTCCTGTACCGGCGGCACATTTATCGTTCATAAGGAAGTCCTTTACCATGCCATCTTCTAAGCTGATAATTTTAGTATCCTGTCCACCTATATCTATTACAGTTCCATCCACACCAAACAATGCATAAGCTCCTTTGGCATGGCAGGTTATTTCTGTAATTACTTTATCGGCATACTCCACACAGATTCGTCCATAACCTGTAGCGGCACAGCTCATATTCTCAGAAAAACCAGCTTCTGTCAGTTTTTGCATGATGTTCTTTGAGGTTTCCTTACTGTTCCAACCTGTAGGTATACAAAAAGAACTTATAAGTTTCATCATCAAGTACTACAACCTTTGATGCTGTAGAACCTATGTCTACGCCGACATAATATTGTTTATCCATTGCTTAAGTTATTCCTCTCATTATACAGCGACAGTTTCAAGGAATGCCTCAAGTCTGGTATTGATCTGTCCGGCATCAGCCTTTGAATAATCTGTTTCTATCTTTATATAAGGCACGCCCTTGGCAACTACAGCTTTTTTAACATTGTAGGATTCTATAGAGAAGGTGTGGCAGGCCTGAAGAATTATTTCAACAACGCCATCTACCTGATATTCGTCTACCATATCTGTTATAAATTTAAGTCTGTTTTCATTAGGGCTCATAACAGAACAGTTGATATTGAGGTATTTCTTAGCAAGAGCCTGTGCTACAGGTAAAGTTGTATCTACCTTTTCAATTTTTTCTCTGTTACTGTTGCAAGTATCAAATGCAACTACATCTGCACCAAGTTCTTCAAATGCTTTAATAGTCTTATCTCTTACACCGCCATTTGGACATCCGGTTATCAAAATCCTTGGTCTTCTGGCCACTTTTCCTTGATAGTTTTGCTCCCAATCAGCCTTTACTTCATCAATCCTTTGTCTTATTTGTCTGCAGCGTTCTTCCATATTAGGAATAAAGCTTAGAGCATCAAGTTTTGTTCCAAGTTCATATCCTGAGATAGGAGATGGATTGAGCTTACTAAGTTCAAGGTATTCAAGTATAAGATCTCTTTCAGCATTTTTTTCTACTATTGCTTTTTTAACATCTTCCTCAGTTATAGTGACACCATAGAAATCTTCAAGCTTTTTCCAGAACTTGTACATTTCCTGTTCCCACATATTGAGAGCTACTTCATCTCTGGAAGATGGTAGCTGCATAACATAAGTCTCTTTTAAATCATTCATAAGCTCAAACATTTTTTTCTTACCGTCACATGTAGTCTCGCCTACTATGAAGTCTGAGAAATAAAAGTATGGACAGGTATCGGTAAGCCCAAAGCCATAACTTGCCTTGATCAAAGGGCAAAGATTAGATGGCAGATGTTTCTCTGCAGCACTTATAGGTTCTTCACTGGTGGCACAAAGTGATACAGCCACAGCACCTGCTGCCATAATAAGTTCTGTAGGAACAAATGAGCAATAAATTCCTACAATCTTTCCGCCATTATCCTTGTGTTCCTTCATCTTCAGGAAACCTGCTTTTCTTGCTTCTGGAAATGATTCGAAATTCTTCGGAAGTCGTAACATAATGAAATCCTCCTAATTATAAAAATATATTGATTTTGTATGATAATAGAATATAAAAAGTGTAATTTACTTCTTCAAAAACATCACTGTACATCAATAAATATAATACTTAGATAAATTATATATAAAAATTAGTCAAATTCTCAATAATAATACTGATTTGATTTTTTTCCCGTCTTCCGTCGAAGTACTATGAAATTTCCGACGTTTCAAATTTTTTTAGCAAACTATTTAATTTTATACAATTCTTTTTAAACCCTTTATTTTAAAGGCTTTTCTTACATAAAAAAATAATTTGAAAAAAATTGAAAAAAATTTTTTTACAGCATAGTTATAATCATAGTACTTCATAGTACTTTAAATTTAGAGGTGTTTATGGCTTATTTTTTGAGAAAAGAAAAGAAGAAAAAAGGTACTTATCTTCAGATGTATGAATCATTTTGGGATAAGGATAAAAAGCAACCAAGAACAAGAAATGTAAAATCTTTTGGTTACGTTGAAGATCTGACTTCAGATGAGATTCCTGATCCGATTAAATTTTACAGCGACTATGTAAAAGAGCAAAACGAGAATAGAACAAAATCTCTTTCTGAAGAATCACGTCCTCGTGCATTTTCAAACCCTGTTGAACTTAATATAGGACACTTCTTGCTTTACTCGCTAATTGATGAACTTGAGGTTAAGGAAACTATTGATATACTTGCTTCTCAAATGCGTTTTCAGTTCTCTGTATTTGACTTAATTACACAACTTATTTATGCAAGGGTTATATCACCATGTTCTAAGTCAAAGACAGCATCTCATGTATTTCCATACCTTTACTGCAGCTCAACCATCTCTGAAGACCAAGTATATGACGGGTGTTCTTTCATAGGAGAGTCATATAAAAAATATATTGATTTATTTAATCACTCTTATGAAAGGTATTATAAAAAGAGACTTAAGCAATGTATTTTTCGATTGCACTAATTATTACTTTGAAATTGATCTTCCTAGCGATGACAAGCAAAAGGGACCTTCAAAAGAGAATAGGCACTCTCCGATAATAGGGCAGGCTTTACTTTTAGATGCTGATCTAGTACCTGTCTCCATGCAAATGTATCCCGGAAATGAATCGGAAAAGCCATATATTAGAAAAGTTATTGAAGAAATGAAGCAACGACACAGCGTATCAGGCAAGACAATTCAGGTGGCTGATAAAGGCCTTAATTGTGCAAGAAATATTTATGCTGCAGTTAAAGAAGCTAGTGACGGCTATATATTTTCAAAATCAATACATGGTAAGAATCTAAGTGAAAAAGAAAAGAAATGGGTTCTACTTGAGAATGATACAAATGTCTTTTCTAATTACACTGATGAAAGAGGTAATATATCTTTTCGTCTTAAATCCTGTATTGACAGCTTTGATTACAGTTTTAAAGAGATTGATCCGGAAACAGGAAAAGAGTGTGTTACAAGGTTTTCTGTAAAAGAAAAGCGTATCGTCTCTTATAATCCTAACCTTGCAAAGAAACAAAGGCTTGAAATAATGAAAATGGTTGATAAAGCTTCAAAGTTTTCTACATACAAAAATATCGCTAAAGATGAACTTGGAGATTGTGCTAAATATGTAGACATTATAACTAAAGATAGTACAGGCAAGACAATAAAGCCTATAATAGATTTAAATAAATCTAAGATTGATGAAGATCTTAAATATGCAGGATATAATCTTTTAGTGACATCCGAAATAGATATGGAGCCATTACAGGTATATAAAACATACCATAGCCTATGGAAGATCGAAGAATCTTTTAGACTTACAAAATCATACCTGGATGCAAGACCTGTTTATTTACAGAAAAAAGAAACAATCTATGGGCATTTTTTGATATGCTACCTTAGCTTGTTTCTTTTAAGAGTATTAGAAATCAAGTGTTTCAAGAATAAAATAAACTCTTATGACTTGATCAACTTTATGCGTGATTTTAGGGTGGTAAATAAAGGTGATGATACATATATCAATATATCAAGAAACCAGGCCGTTAACGAAAAGGTTAAAAAACTGGTTGGTTTTAGTAACCTTGATGCCCTCTATTTAACCAAAGCTGAAGTCGACAATTTCTTTCAAAACTGCATGCTCTTGTATACCTAGAGTACTAGGTTTTGAGAGAAACGACGGAAGTCAGGTTATATATAAAACAAGCTGAATTCTCAATAATAATACTGATTTGATTTTTCAATACTGTAACGGCTCATTTTCGAAATAATAAATAAATTGGAACAGAATAGACATTGGTAAATTATTTAAAAACAAGCTAGGAATCTTCCATAGCTTGTTTATATGAAAAGTATTTTATAATGATATGAATTTTAATTCTATCTGTTGTTTATGATATTTTCAACCCAATCAGATAAGTTTTTCTCTTGCTCGGGTGTATCAGTAGTTATAACAAACTCCTGCCCACGAGATGCTGTCTTTAGAATTGAATATTCGCCTTTTATTATGGGATGATTATGACCTTGCCAGGAAATAGATATGCCTTTTTCAGCAAAAAATGAAGGTAGTTGCCACATACTTCGACTGCTCTGTCCGGCTTGTGTAAGTACAAGTGAATCATCATAATTGAAAGTACCACATTTCTTTGATAGATATATACGGTTATTTGTATAGAAGGGTGCTATACTATGAGGATGCCAATTATATTTTTCAGCAATTTTTTGGTCATCTTTTATAACTTCACCTATTTCCATATATCCATAAATGATATGACGAATGGGAGCTCCTTTTACATAAGAAAGCTTGCCACTTTTAACTTCTGTTTGTCTGAACATACCATAGAAAAGGAAGATGTCGCCGACATCAACATTAGATTTATCAAGATGTGTGGCCGGAACACCCCATTGTCCGAATGCAGGTTTCCAGTCACTTGGTCGGTTGTCGATACCCTCATATATATCAGGGTCTAAGTGGCAGGTAGGATTTTTTTCAAAATCAAATTCAGGATATAGCTGAGTTATGATATCTCTATAATTTTGTCCCCTAAATTGTATATCTTCATATGTTTTATTGCTTTTTCTGTCAGGTATAGGAAGAGATAGTAAAGTACCATCCGGTAGTATAGGGCTTGCCATTCTTCCGGATTCACTGTCCATTCCCTTTCTGCTTAATATTACTTTCATCATGTCCCTCCTTTTGTCACGATTTTAACACATTTTATAGATAAAGACAATAAATAGCTTACGGGTATATAAATAATAATTTGTTTATATACATAATTTTATTTGAATTTTTTTATCACAGTAGTTTACAATTTCTTATGTGTATATATAATATAGAAAAAGATAGAGATAATGTGAAATAACACTAAATGAATCGAGGTTATAAGAATTTGAAGAAGTATTACTTACCTATGTTGATACTGTTTGTATTTGAAACAGTAGCTATTATACTGTGTTTGGCATTGAATAATCTGTTTTATCTTTTTAATTTTTAGCTATATAGGAATATCAATATCATTTTGGTATATTTTTTTGTTTATAAAAAGAATATAAGTATGCTAGAAGAGTTGTACAATTACTTGTAGGACTTTATATACTTATATATCTGGGAATTATAAAGAATGAAAATATGCAAATAGAAGGCTTTTGGTACTATCTTTTTACCGGAGTGTTTGAGGCTGCAACTATTCACTATGTAGTGGCAAAGATATTTGGGCCAATCATATTTGGAAGAGGATGGTGTGGATATGCCTGTTGGACCGCAATGGTATTGGATTTTTTTACCATTTAAGATTCACAGGCATGAAAGAAAAAACATTGAATGGATAAGGTATATAGTATTTATGCTTTCATTATGCTTTGTTGCAACACTGTTTATTGCAAAGGTAAAGCATCTTGAAAGAGTTATGTTCATATCATTTATAATAGGTAATATAGTTTACTATGTAGTAGGTATTGCGTTTGCCTATATATTTGAAGATAATAGAGCATTTTGTAAATATATCTGTCCAATAACTGTTTTTCTAAAGCCTATGAGTTATTTCTCTTTGGTCAGAATAAAATGTGATACAGATAAATGCATTTCCTGTAATAAATGTAAAAAGGTATGTCCTATGGATGTTGATATGACGGACAATTCAAGAAAAAGAAAAAATGGCACAGAGTGTATTCTATGTATGGAATGTGTCAAAAGTTGCCCTAAGGATGCTCTATAAATCAATTTTAACCGATCAAATGACCGGTTTTTGATATTTTTGTAAATTTATGAGATAATACAAACACTTATTAATAAAAGGCGGATCATATGAAAAAGGGTATAAGATTTCACAGTATATATTATAGATGGATATTGTTTATATTCATCTTTGCCACTATGGTAATTTATTTCATAGGTGGAGGCAAAGATATGTATTTTGAAGGGCATTTATTTAATTCAAAAAAACTTTGTACGATACTTAATATTATATGGCTTGTTATGTTTGTTATTTTTTCATTTGTAGTGACAAAATGTGTTATATCAAAGGATGGAATTTATCTAAAAAAGATAGATTTGGAGGTCCCATGGGAGGATATATCAAATATTACATATACATGGATAAATGAACTTAGCCTCTATCAACATGAATGCTCATTTTATAATGTAAAGACTATGGTAATATATAGACATGATTATAAGCCCATATGTATTAGGAATATTTCAGTACTGTCATTATTTGCAGTTAAATGCTTTTCACCTGGCACAAAAGTAGATATAGGATTTCCTGTACTTACTACATTATTTAATGTAGTCTTGAATGCAGGTGTATTGTATATAGGGTATACTACAAAAATACTTACTATTAGAGTGAAACCTGAGTTGTTTCTTACTCTTTTAGTATTGTACTGTATAAAGTCCATTATATTTCCTATCGTGATATTAAAAATAACAAACATGAAATATGGAAATTACTTAAGGCATGGAAACTTGAGTAAGGGTAGAAATCCTAATGTAATACATGTATAAAAATATAAAAAACTCTCAAACCGGTATTGGCGGAATGAGAGTTTTTGGTATTCAATATACAGTATGGTGTGTAGATACTGCATATTATCATTTACCATATATAAAGAAATACCTTTATATTATTTTTTAGGGTAGAATCCACTTGGATTCTCATCAAGTTTTATAAGTATATTCTTCATCTGTGTATAGTGATCGAGAATTACCTTATGAGTTTCTCTGCCGATACCGGAAGTCTTATAGCCTCCAAATGGAGCACCTGCAGGGATTGCATTATAAGTATTTACCCAAACTCTACCTGTTTCGATACTTCTTGATACACGGAATGCACGGTTTAGATCCTTTGTCCAAACACCACCGCCAAGACCATATACGCTTTCATTTGCATACTTGATTACTTCTTCTTCAGTCTTAAACTTTATGATAACAGCTACAGGTCCAAATATCTCTTCCTGTGCGGCATAAGAATCATTGGTTACATTTGTGATAAGTGTTGGTTTATAGAATGATCCATTTGCAAGCTCACCCTCTGTATAGCGTGAACCACCACATGCTATAGTAGCACCTTCAGCCACAGCCCTGTCTACACAGGCTTGAATCTTTGCTATCTGACCTTCATTTATCTGTGAACCCATCTGAGTATTGATATCAAGAGGATTTCCTACCACAATTTGTTAAACTGATCTACAGCTCTCTTTACAAATTCATCATATATGCCTTCCTGTACAAATACTCTTGATCCTGCACAGCAAACCTGGCCTTGGTTAAAGAGGATACCAAGCTGAACACCGTCAATAGCAAGGTCAAGGTCACAGTCATCAAAGAATATATTTGCTGATTTTCCACCAAGCTCAAGAGTAGCAGGTATAAGTTTCGGCTGCCGCCTTTGCTACTGAATATCCAACTTCTGTAGAACCTGTGAAGGCAAGCTTTCTGAAACCATTGTGATCGAGTATATATTGCCCTGATTTGCTACCTGCACCTGATATAACATTGAATACACCCTTAGGAATAATATCCTTTACAAGTTTTGCAAGCTCAAGTATTGAAAGAGGAGTAGAAGAACTGCTCTTTAATACTGTACAACATCCTGAAGCAAGTACAGGTGCCAACTTCCATGCTGCCATAAGGAACGGGAAGTTCCATGGAACTATCTGTCCGACTACACCGATAGGTTCTCTGAATACAAGAGAGAGTGTATTTGGATCGAGGAAGTTTGAAGTGTCTTCCTCAGTACGAATAGCGGATGCGAAATATCTGAAATGATCTGCCGCAAATGGAATATCTACATTTAATGTCTCACGAAGAGGCTTACCGTTATCAAGGCTCTCAATATAAGCGAGATCTTCTTTGTTTGCATCTATAACATCAGCGATCTTTAAGAGAATTTCAGCTCTTTTTATCTTATCAAGGTTTTTCCATGAATCAAAAGCTGCCCAAGCAGCGTTTACTGCATCATCAACATCCTCTTTGGTAGCTTCTGCTACACTTGCAATTTTTTCTTTAGTTGCCGGAGAATATGTATCAAAAAACTTTCCGTCTTTTGAATCTCTAAACTCTCCATTTATAAAAAGTCCATACTTTTCGTCCGGTTTCTTTGCCATATTTTAATTACTCCTTTCGAGTTGTTAATCTATAGTAAAATACTATAGATTGATTCTAGCATAAAAAGAAAAATAAATTACTATATTTTTTTCTAAAAAAAGTAGATAATTTAACAATAAAAAAATACAGGTTTTAATTGTTTCGGTTTGCAATTATTACATCTAAATTTATTATAATACAGATTTATTCGTCTTGTTTTTATTTAGAAACATAGTGGTTTGATAAATTTTATTCACAAGACATTGTATAAAAATAATTATAGTATGGTACTTATTAATGGATATTCTTCAAAAAGTACGACAAATTTTCTATATCTGTTTAATGTTTTGTAACTAGTAATTTTTTTCAAAGTATCGTATAGTTGTGAAAGAGTTTTTCAATGGAGGAAGATATGCAAAAGAAATATATTTTGGGAGTAATTACACTGTCAGCATGTATTACACTGACACAGGTAATGCCTGCCTTTGCAGGAATAATAGGACATAGTTCAGCAAGCTATTATAGTGCTCAACAAGAGGTACAGGCAGTGCAGCCACAAAGTAATGAGTTTAAATTTTTAAGAACAGATATGTATACATATCAGGATATGGAAAATGATATAAACCTTTTAAAAAATCAATATGAGGGTGTTACTTCAGATTCTATTGGAACTACACCGGATGGAAGAAGTATTTATAGAATAACTGTAGGCAATAGAGAGGCTTCAAAGAAGATATTGGTGGTTGGAGCTATTCATGCGAGAGAATATATTACAGCTTCTGTAGTAATGCGTCAAGTTAAGGAGATGCTTGATTACAGAAGAAATGGTGATACAACTCTGGATAGAGTTTGTATACAGTATATTCCTATGATAAATCCGGATGGAGTAGCAATATCTCAAAGTGGAATAGACGGACTTATTAAGGAAGAATCTAAGCAGAAACTTCAGGCAATCATAGACAGTTGGTCTGACTGGGGGCTTAAGGAAAATCAGGACAAATACAATTGGTTTTTAAACAAGTGGAAAAATAACTTAAATGGTGTAGATCTCAATCACAACTTCCCTACACAGGGCTGGGAGCAAAGAGGAGACAGTAGAAAGAAACCATCCAATGAATTTTATAAGGGACCTAGTGGAGGTTCTGAGAGTGAAACTCAGGATTTGATGAATTTAGTAAATAATGAGAAATTTGATGCAGTACTAAATTATCACACACAGGGACAAATTATTTATTGGTCAAATCAGCATGCTTCGGCAGAGGTTTTGGCAAAAGACAAGGCAATGGCTGATATTGTGGCAGCTCATACAGGATATAGCTTGTAGCACCTGAGGCTGATGGCTCTAAGTTTGGTGTAGGATTTAAAGACTGGCTTGATTGGGAGAAGGGTATTCCAAGTGTTACAGTTGAGGTTGGAATAGGAACTTCACCTGTACCTGAAACCCAGATAGAGACAATTTGGCAACAGAATGCAGGAGTATTACCTGACATAGCAAAATATGTTCTTGGAGAATAAAAAATCCCTTTGGCATTTGCCAAAGGGATTTTTTTAATAGTTCCAAGATATAAGTAGATATATTAGTGATGAACCAAACATATCAGCAAGTGCATGCATAAGGAAGAAAGGTAACAAATTCTTTATTACTTTCTTGTACATGAAATAATAGAAGAGCCCATATACCACACCTATTACCAATGACCAGAGAAGACCTTGATATGTGTGGAATGATACTCTGATCAATGTTGAAAAAGCCAGAGCGTACCATTTATGTTCATCTTTTACAGATGTCATAAGACCAAGAAAGAAAAATTCTTCATAAAATCCGTTCAGTAGGGCATATCCGATTGCAAGTGGTGACAGTGCTAAAAACTTATTCAATATTTCTATAGGATTCATATACTGTATAAGTGAAGGATCAAAGTAATTGTACTCGCCACTCACTGTAGTAACCAGGTCACCAAAGAGTCCCATGATAGCAAAGAGTACCGGAACCCAGATGATTATTGACCAGTGTAATCTTATTTTTAATTGTTTAAAATCAAAGTTTCTGATAAGTAAGTACAGTAACGCAATAATTAAAAGAATAGACTGTAATGTAAAATTTCCGGTATAGGCCGCACCGTCTGAGGCAATATCCATAGATTCTGCTGAATCTTGTATAGCCTGTGGATTTGACTGAAGTAATCCAATAAATATTTGTGTCGATGTTATGATAAATATACCGAATAAAATAGCGGTAACAATAAGTATATCAAACCATCTTAAATACTTAAGTTTTTTTCTTTTGGTCTGATTTTTTTCCAATAAATTCATTTTTATATCTCTCTTTCTTTTTTTATTATATATTAACCCTGAATGATAATATTAACCGGGAGAATTTGTTTCTACATTAATATATACTATAATTGTGAAAAAAATGATGTATTTTATTGAAAAAGATGAAAGGTGATAGAATATAGGTATTATCCGGAGAGGAGATAAGTAATGGATAGAGTTACTTTTTTAAGTATGGTATTTATGGCTATATCCTGTGTGGTCGGGTTTGCAATTCCAGTTATACTTTTTATTTATTTCAGGAAGAAAAAACATGCGGATATATCACCATTTTTTGTTGGCTTTACTATATTTATGGGTATGGTGATGACATGGGAAGCCTCGATTCATAGAGCGGTATTTGGATCAACTTTTGGAGTGAATTTAAAGAATAATATAATGCTTTATGCATTATATGGCGGTCTGATGGCAGCAGCATTTGAAGAAATTGGAAGACTTATTGCATTTGGGTTTATCCTTAGAAAAAAATACAGAGATAAAAATATAAATGCATGCATGTATGGTGCCGGACATGGAGGTCTTGAGGCGACAGTGATTTTGGGCTTTACTATGATAAGCAATTTGCTTCTTTCATTTACTATAAACAGCGGTAATATATCCGATGTTTTAGGTAGATTATCAGGAGATAATCTAGTACAGTTTGAAGCAAGTATAAAAACATTGATAATGTCACCGTCATATATATTTCTACTTGGTATATTTGAGAGAGTGTTTACAGTAATTATACAAATTTCATTATCAGTTTTGGTATGGTTTGCTGTGAAAAGAAAAAAGTCTTTATTTGTTATAGCTTTTTTACTTCATTTTGCAGTGGATGCAATGAGTATCATTATGGCGGGTATCCATATGCCGGCTATTTTGATAGAACTTATTTTGGGCATAGAGGCAGCTTTAATTGCAGTATTTGTAAGAAAGATATATGTATTAGAAAGTTAAGATGTAAATATTGCGATACTATGATATAATTCTATAGTTACATAAATAATAGCGGTCGAAAGGAGAACAATTATGAGGAATACAATGAATAATAAAATAAGTGGAACTATAAACTACAGAGGCATAGTTGTTCGCTGTCTATTATTCTAAAATTTTAATTATTAGAGAATGAACGATAAAGCCTTTGGAATAACAGAAAAACAGAGGTTTTTATTTTGATAAAATTAAATGGAAAATACGCACAGGCGTATATTATGTGTGATGATGCTATGGAGAATTGCCAGGTGGATGAAGTGGCAAAGTCTCAAGTGAAAATGATTTGTGATAATGAAGTATCGTATGGTGCTAAGATAAGAGTGATGCCGGATGTTCACCCGGGTAAGGTAGGTCCTATAGGCCTTACGATGAGTGTGGGAGATAAAATACTGCCTGCTCTAGTTGGCGTTGATATCGGATGTGGCATGCTAGCTACTAAGTTAGGAAAGATAAGAAATGATTTTAAAAAACTGGATACTGTTATCAGAGATAATATTCCGGTTGGATTTGGACTAAGGAAAGATGTACATACACATGCAGATAGGGTTGAATTAAAATATCTTAAATGTTTTTCTCATATCAGACTGGAAAAGGCATTACTTAGTCTTGGAACTTTAGGTGGTGGGAATCATTTCATTGAGCTTGATATAGCAGAAAATGGAGAAGTCTATATTATAGTACATACAGGTAGCAGACATCTTGGGAAAGAAGTGGCTGAGTATTATATGAAATTGGGACAGGAGTCACTGAAAGAAAAGGGAATAAGTGATGTACCTTTTGAAATGACCTATCTTTGTGGCAGCTTGATGGAAGACTATTTGCATGATTTGAAAATAGTTGAAGAATATGCTATTTTAAACAGAAAAATAATCGCAGCTGAGATAATAAAGAAAATGAAATGGAAAGTCATAGAAGAAATTTCATGTTCTCACAATTATGTAGATTTTTTAGGAAATCAGCTTATATTAAGGAAAGGTGCTATTTCAGCTAAGATAGATGAAAAGGTGATTATTCCTATAAATATGAAAGAGGGTGTCTTGCTTGGAAGAGGTCTTGGAAATGAGGAATGGAATAGTTCGGCACCACATGGAAGTGGAAGAGTGCTTTCAAGGGAAGCAGTGAATTCTTCTCATACAGTTTCTGAATTTAAAAAAGAAATGAAGGGTATATACACTACCTGTATAAGTAGGGATACTTTAGATGAAGCCCCCTTTGCATATAGAGGAATTGACTATATAAAAGCGGCTATAAAAGATACGGTAGAGGTGGAAAATGTTCTTACTCCAATATATAACTATAAGGGAGGGGACAGAAAATGATCTTACAATTAAGTGCAGGAATGGGACCGGTAGAATGTCAAAGAGCTACATTTGGTATATGTAAAGCACTAATGAAGGAAATACCTTCTTTAGAGATTTTAAGTTCTGTAAAAGGGGAGGAAAAAGAAACTTTTTATTCTGTAATGATTGAATCTAGGGAGGATTTATCATATCTGGAAGGAACTATGCTTTGGATATGTAAGAGTAAGTATAGACCGGAGCATAAGAGAAAAAACTGGTTTATAGATGTAAGTATTATTCCTGAAACGGAGTTGATAGATGAGGATTTTGCAGATAGTGATATAGTAATAGAAAAATTTCATGCAAATGGACCTGGAGGTCAAAATGTGAATAAGGTTGAGACCGGAGTGAGAGTTATACATATTCCAACAGGTATAAGAATAAGTTCAACAAGAGAGCGTAGTCAGCTTATGAATAAGAAGGACGCACTTAGAAAGCTTGCCATTGTTTTAAAAAATAGAAATAATCTTGAAAAGGGGAATGGAAGGAGTAATGCATGGAGTAAACATAGTGAGATTGTTAGGGGCAATCCTGTAAGAGTATATGAGGGCGAAAAGTTTATATTGAAAAAATAATAAGGTGGAATAGTGTAGATATGGATGAAAGATATGATTTATATGAGAACAATATAGAAGATATTGGTATTTCATATGATTTGAATAAAAATACTGATGTGAAGAGCTTCTCATGGGCTTTGGGTATATTTTTATATCTTAGTACTATATGGCTGTATAACTTATACTATTATGGGAATAAGTAAAACAGAGAAAGGTACTTTGATATATATACTTGTAAATATGGCTTTATTTGTAATATTGATGATATTTCTAGTAATACAAATTGTAGAGGCATTTAGGGAAGCTAAAAGGAGTAATATAGATTATTTTATAAATGGATATCTTTTTTATAAGTATACATTGCTTCCATCTACACTGTTTTTTGTTTTGGTATCACTGACAATATTTATTGGTGGGCTTGGGATTTCATTAGCGGCATTTGTAGTTCCTCCAATGCTTTTTGCAGTACCGGCTTTTTTAGTGTTAGCTTTTATTCTGCCGATTGTTTTACTCACGGTATCTTTTGTAGTATCATTGCCGGGATTGGTATTTGCTATTTTTATTATAAGTATGAGTAAGAAGCAAAAGGGTATGAGTATAGGTGGAGTGGTCTGGCACATTATATGCCAAATGATAATTATAGTGGATATTATAGATGGACTATATATTTTAGGACATTATTGGAAGAGAGGTAAGATAGCGTCTATAGTTACAGGTATATGTGCCAGTATGATTATATTAGCCACAGTAATATGGGCTAATGCTGTCTAAGAATAGGTAGAAGATAGGGGAAGTGAGATTGTAGAGCATTAAAGAGTGAGAGATAAAATTCTTTTTATAGAATAAAATATGGTATTATTAAAAAGGCATTGATTATCAATGTCTTTTAATTTTATATGGATTTTAAAGGTAATATTATGGATTATAAATATGATACAGCAACAGGATTGACTCAGAGTGAGGTTGAAAAAAGGGTGGCTCTGGGTCAAGTAAATAGATCGAATATAAGCACAGACAAAACTACCGGAGAAATAATATTGTCAAATATATTTACCTACTTTAATTTGATATTTTTGATTATTTCCATATTGCTAATAGCAGTAGGTTCATTTAGAAACCTTACATTTTTACCGGTTATTATTGGAAATACTGTTATAGGTATTGTTCAAGAATTGCGTGCAAAAAACACGCTGGAAAAGATGAATTTACTTAATGCTCCACATGCAGATGTGTTAAGAGACGGTAAATTGAAAAATATATTGTCAGAAGAACTGGTAAAGGATGATATAATCCTTTTGACTGCCGGAAAGCAAATTTGTGCAGATGCTATAGTTATAAGTGGAAGTGTACAGGTCAATGAATCCTTACTCACAGGTGAATCCGACGAAGTAGAAAAGAATGTTGGAAGCAATTTGATGTCCGGAAGTTTTGTAGTATCCGGAGAGTGTTATGCCAGTCTTGAGAAAGTAGGAGATGAGTCCTATATTTCAAAGCTAAGTATTGAAGCTAAAACAATGAAAAATAAGGAACAGTCTGAGATGATAAGACATATTAACTTGATTGTAAAGACTGTTGGTATTGTTATTATTCCTATTGGTGTAATTTTATTTTGGCAAAGTTATTATATAAATGGTGATACATTAAGAAAAAGTGTAACTTCTATGGTAGCGGCAGTGCTTGGTATGATACCTGAGGGACTATATCTACTGACTACAGTTGCATTGGCTATCAGCACTATGAAGCTAGCAAGTAAAAAAGTGCTTCTTCATGATATGAAAAGTATAGAGACTCTGGCAAGAGTGGATATGCTTTGTGTGGACAAAACGGGAACTATTACAAAGCCTGATATGAAGGTGGAGGATTTATTCTTATGTAAAAATGCAATAGAACTTATTAGTGAAGAGAAGTTTAGAGAAATATTGTTTTCGTATGCCCATGCTTCTAAAGATAATAATGCAACCATGCAGGCGTTAAAAGAATATGTAAATAAGACTGGAGGAGTAGAAAAAACTCCTATTAAAGTATTACCTTTTTCATCCACGCTCAAATATGGAAGTGTTACATTTGAAGATGGCTGTTACTTGCTTGGTGCTCCGGAGTTTATTTTAAAAAATAATTTTTATACTTTGGAGAATGAGATTTTATCACAGACAGAAAAAGGAAACAGAGTTTTACTTTTTGCAAAATATGATGGTAGTGACATTGAATATGGTATTAATGGAAATGTAATACCAATAGGCTTTGTTGTTTTTGCAAATCCAATTCGTGACAATGCGATAGAAACATTTAGTTATTTTAAAGCTCAAGGCGTAAATATAAAAGTTATATCAGGTGACAATCCCAAAACAGTTTCACAGATAGCTATTCGGGCAGGAATTGAAGATGCACAAAACTATATTGATGCAAGTATACTGGACACTGATAAAAAGATTTGTGAAGCAACTTCAAATTATACAGTTTTTGGTCGTGTGACTCCAAAGCAAAAACAAAAGCTTGTCAAAGCCTTGCAAGCCAAGGGACATACAGTTGCTATGACAGGTGATGGAGTAAATGATATTTTAGCTATGAAGGATGCAGACTGTAGTGTAGCAATGGCTTCCGGAAGTGAGGCTGCAACTTGGGCTGCTCAAGTTGTGCTTTTGGATTCAGACTTTGCACATATGCCTGATTTAGTATATGAGGGTAGAAGAGTGGTTAACAATATAGAGCGTTCAGCCAGTTTGTTTTTAGTTAAAAATATTTTTTCATTACTTTTAGCATTGCTGTCAGCTATTTTTATGTTTACGTATCCACTTGAACCGGCACAAATTTCTTTTGTAAGTATGTTTACCATAGGTGTTCCTGGGTTTCTTTTAGCACTTGAGCCAAATAAGAATAGAATAAAGGGACATTTTATGAAAAATGTATTAATTAAGGCGTTACCTGGAGGATTGACAGATGTAATTGCAGTATTTGCTATAGTGATATGTGGAAATGTGTTTACAATATCAGAGGAGAGTATTGGAACTATTGCAACTATGGTGATGTCTGTTATTGGGTTTATGATTTTTAATTAAAAATAAGTTATCCACTTGATAAAAAGAAAGTATATCATTATAGCTATAAATATTTTTTTGGACTTGTATTTACCGGAATATTTCTTAGGAAATTGTTTTGCACTAACGAATTTATACGAAGTTAGTATTTTTGCTTATGGTTATTTTTTTGGATTTGCTGCAGAGTCATTATTTAGAAATTTAACAGTATTAGTAGAAAAAAAGTGCAAATGTTGTATAATGATAAAAAAAGGTAAAACGTGGAAGTAGTTTGTAGATAATAATAGTGATAATATATTGATAAAATGAGTAAATTATAGGTAATTGCGAAACTCGCTGAGCTCGTTCACAATACTTATTGCATACAAGGATAAATTTATGCAAAGCACAAATTTTAAGCTAAAAAGTTGATAACTGGAAGATTTAGGCGCACTTTAATAAGCATAGTGCTTATATAAAGTTGATAAGCCCTAAGCAATTAAAGATTTTAAACTTCTGATATGTTGTCGTTGGTTGATTTTATCAGCAATAACTGCAGTTAATAACTGTGATATACCGGCCAGCAGTAAATCGGAATGTAGTGTTTTTTCATTTGTTGTTTTCCGTTTGGCAATGCAGAAACTGTCCTTAATTTGAGCTGCCTGATAATGCGGTTTGCGTATTTAGGATTATTTTCGGTTACATAAGCTTCAATACCTGAAGTGTCAAATAAAAGCATAGAAGCAAGGTTGTTATCAATATCCCTACATATCGGTTCAGTTATATCAACAAGCTTATCAAAAACAGATTGTAAGTCCAATAAAAAATCTTGTTTAAAACGAGTGATTTTAGAGGCATCAGGAACCTTGGTAAAACCGCAGAATTCTCTAAGATGTTTGGAATAATGAAGGAAGACCAGTAAAAGAGAATCTGTAGGAATAGAAAACAGGAGTTGAATAATCAAAGCCCAAAGCATAGCAGTAAAAGGATATTTGCGATTTCTGCCTGTAGCTGCATAATAATGATTGTAAAAAGAAATCGAAATAAATTCATCAAGGTCAATGTGATTTTCGAGCAAAGTAAGAAACTGAGGTTTGTCAGATTCAAAAATATCTTTACAATCTTCAAAAATATCTGCCAAAGAGAGTTGTTTTTGTGATATCATAGTAATGTCTCCTTTAGGGATGTGGTTTATGTTTTTTGCAACTCAATTATATCACAAACCTAGAGGAGATTTTTATATTCAGTAACAAAAAAGCGTATTTATACGGCTTTTGGCGTTTCGCAAACGCCTATGATTACAAAAAGACAAAAGGAGATGAGTCTTGGAAAATGTGCATTACATGTGCTATTGCAATTGATACCTGTAATAGACATTATCGATCTGGTATATGTTACAAATAAATACTGGAAGAGAGGAAAAGTACTTGCTATACTTACAGCAGTTTTTGCTTGTATATTAGTTATTTTAGGTTTGGTAAATAAAGTAATTATGTAATTAGCCATACCTAAGGAGCGATTATGAAGTTTTGGATTTTTATGTTGTTTTTAAACTTGATTTCCCTTATTACAATGATTGCTATGGAACTGTATTTGTTAAAAAGAAAGAAAAAAGGAAATGAGGAGTTGTTCGGATTTAAGACAGATATGCAGACAAAAAATATGGAGGAATTATGGAATTTTTTGATGTGATAAAAAGACGAGGAAGTTATCGTGGAGAATTTGAAAGTTCTTCTATTTCGCCGGAAGACTTGAAAATAATTTTAGATGCGGGAATATGTGCACCGTCAGGTTATAATTTGCAAACGACAACTTTTTATGTCGTAAAAGATGGAGAGACTCGTAAGAAGCTTGCTGAAATTTTTCCTACTGAAGCTACGCAATCCGCACCGGCTATTATTGTTGTTACATCTAAATGTATTCATGCGGGAGATTATAATCTGGAGTTTGAAATAGAAGATTATGCGGCTTCAACAGAAAATATTATGCTTGCAATTACTGCAATGGGATATGCCGGGGTTTGGATGGATGGAATGATGAAGTTTGAGGGAAATATAGATAAGGTCAGAAAACTATTGAATATCAATTGTGAAGAAACACCCAGGACAATTATTCCATTCGGAAAGCCAAAGAGTATGGTAATACAGAAAGAAAAAAAAGCATTTTCTGAAAGAGTTCATATTATTTAGCGGCAGCTAGGCAGGTGTTTTATATGAGTGAAAATTTATTAAACTTTATAATTTGGTCAATATCAGGGATGTTTAATAATCGCTATTGGAATCAGTTGTTTCTTTTTCTAAAAAAAGCAGGCAGGATTTTTGGGCAAATGTTAATTTGCCTCCGGTAAAGGATGTAAAGGGATATAATCATGCTACAGGGGAAGCTGTTTGTTTTATTCGGAGTGCTTTTGATTGCTTTGGGATTGCCTATATTATTTGATAAAAGTTCAGTATTTATATTTTTATCAATAATAGGAGTACTGATTTTAACAATAGCTATGATGGTGGTATATATTTTTTATATTGATGATAAATATAGGGAAAAATGAAACAAAAAAGAATTTTTAAAATAATTGCTGCTGGTATAGTGCTTGCGGCAATAGCAGTACTTATATATAACAGATTTTCTTATAAAGAAACATCTACAAAGCGTCCAAGGTATGCTTATAAAAATAAGATAGAGCAGATTAAGAGCAGCATCGACAAGGATGGCGATGGTGTTGATGACCAGAGCGACATATTGGAAAGTGCATTGGAATATATACAGACAAAGCCGAAGTATGAGAGCAGATACTATATTGGCGGAACACCAAATGACGGTTATGGTGTTTGTACAGATGTTGTAGCTGCGGCACTTTTCGGCGCAGGATATGATTTACAAAGACTTGTGTCTGAGGATATAAACGAGCATCCGGATAATTATGATATACAATCCCCCGATGAAAATATTGACTATCGCAGAGTAAGAAATCTGCAGGTGTATTTTAAAAATAATACAAAAAGTCTTACTACAGATCTTTCTGAAATAGAAGAGTGGCAGGGTGGAGATATTGTTATTTTTAAAAAGCATATTGGAATAGTATCAGATAGAAGAGATAAAAATGGAGTCCCATATATTATTCATCATGGAAGTAAATATCAAAGAGCATATGAGCAAAATTATTTAAAGGGTAAGGCTGATGAAATAGTCGGGCATTACAGATGGGAGCCTGGGGATAGAAGATAGAACATATTTTTATATGGCTCATATAATATTGCAATAATAAAAGACATTGATTTAGATGTCTTTTATTTATATGTTTAAAAAGGTAAAAAAAGATGGATAATATAAAAAAATACCGACAGTCTGATAACAGGCTTGACACAAATGGAGGTAGATAAAAAAATAGCCTTAGGATTGGTTAATAAATCTTATTCGGGTACGGATAGAATGGTAACGGAGATAGTTTTATCAAATGTATGTACATATTTTAATTTGATATTTTTTTGATTGTTTCAATCTTACTGATATTGGTAGGATCATTTAGAAATCTTACATTTCTTCCAATCATTATTGGAAATACTGTTATTGGAATAGTGCAGGAGCTGCGTGCAAAAAACACGCTGGAAAAGATGAATTTACTTAATGCTCCACATGCAGATGTGTTAAGAGACGGTAAATTGAAAAATATATTGTCAGAAGAACTGGTAAAGGATGATATAATCATTTTGACTGCCGGAAAGCAAATTTGTGCGGATGCTATAGTTATAAGTGGAAGTATACAGGTCAATGAATCCTTACTTACAGGTGAATCCGACGAAGTAGAAAAGAATGTTGGAAACAATTTGATGTCCGGAAGTTTTGTAGTATCCGGAGAGTGTTATGCCAGGCTTGAGAGAGTGGGAGATGAGTCTTATATTTCAAAGCTAAGTATTGAAGCAAAAACAATGAAAAATAAGGAACAGTCTGAGATGATAAGACATATTAACTTGATTGTAAAGGCTGTTGGTATTGTTATTATTCCTATTGGTGTAATTTTATTTTGGCAAAGTTATTATATAAATGGTGATACTTTAAAAAAAGTGTAACTTCTATGGTAGCGGCAGTGCTTGGTATGATACCTGAGGGACTATATCTACTGACTACAGTTGCATTGGCTATCAGCACTATGAAGCTTGCAAGTAAAAAAGTGCTTCTTCATGATATGAAAAGTATAGAGACTCTGGCAAGAGTGGATATGCTTTGTGTGGACAAAACGGGAACTATTACAAAGCCTGATATGAAGGTGGAGGATTTATTCTTATGTAAATGCAATAGAACTTATTAGTGAAGAGAAGTTTAGAGAAATATTGTTTTCGTATGCCCATGCTTCTAAAGATAATAATACAACTATGCAGGCTCTAAAAGAGTATGTAAATGAGAATGGAAAAGCAGGGGAATTTAAGTCCCCCATTAAAGTATTACCTTTTTCCTCCACGCTCAAATATGGAAGTATTACATTTGAAGATGGCTGTTACTTGCTTGGTGCTCCGGAGATTATTTTAAAAGATAATTTTATTACTTTTGAAAATGAGATTTTATCACAGACAGAAAAAGGAAACAGAGTTTTACTTTTTGCAAGATATGATGGTAGTGACATTGAATATGGTATTAATAGAAATGTAATACCAATAGGCTTTGTTGTTTTTGCAAATCCAATTCGTGACAATGCGATAGAAACATTTAGTTATTTTAAAGCTCAAGGCGTAAATATAAAAGTTATATCAGGTGACAATCCCAAAACAGTTTCACAGATAGCTATTCGGGCAGGAATTGAAGATGCAGAAAAATATATTGATGCAAGTATACTTGACAGTGACGAAAAGATTTGTAAGGCTGTTTCAAATTATACAGTTTTTGGACGTGTAACACCAAAGCAAAAACAAAAACTTGTCAAAGCCTTGCAAGCCAAGGGACATACAGTTGCTATGACAGGTGATGGAGTAAATGATATTTTAGCTATGAAGGATGCAGACTGTAGTGTAGCAATGGCTTCCGGAAGTGAGGCTGCTCAAGTTGTGCTTTTGGATTCAGACTTTGCACATATGCCTGATTTGGTATATGAGGGTAGAAGAGTGGTTAACAATATAGAGCGTTCAGCCAGTTTGTTTTTAGTTAAAAATATTTTTTCATTACTTTTAGCATTGCTGTCAGCTGTTTTTATGTTTACGTATCCACTTGAACCGGCACAAATTTCTTTTGTAAGTATGTTTACCATAGGTGTTCCTGGGTTTCTTTTAGCACTTGAGCCAAATAAGAATAGAATAAAGGGACATTTTATGAAAAATGTATTAATTAAGGCGTTACCTGGAGGATTGACAGATGTAATTGCAGTATTTGCTATAGTGATATGTGGAAATGTGTTTACAATATCAGAGGAGAGTATTGGAACTATTGCAACTATGGTGATGTCTGTTATTGGGTTTATGATTTTAATTAAAATAAGTTATCCACTTGATAAAAAGAAAGTATACCATTATAGCTATAAATATTTTTTTGGACTTATATTTACCGGAATATTTCTTAGGAAATTGTTTGCACTAACGAATTTATACGAAGTTAGTATTTTGCTTATGATTATTTTTGGATTTGCTGCAGAGTCATTATTTAGAAATTTGACAGTATTAGTAGAAAAAGTGCAAATGTTGTATAATGATAAAAAAAGGTAAAGAGTGGAAGTAGTTTGTAGATAATAATAGTGATAATATATTGATAAAAATGAGTAAATTAACTGGAAAGGAGTATGCAGCTATGTGTAAGGTACTTTACAGAATAGAGGCTAGAGGTGTAGAGATATGAGAGAATACAGACCGATTTTTAATTTGAGTGATAAAATGATAAAACTTTTAACAGAGATAAGTGAAGAGGTGGGGAGGGTAGGAGTACTTTTTTCGCCAAAAGTGAGTGAGAAGTTTTATAAGGAAAATATGATTAAAAGAATATATTTTACACTTGCTATAGAAGATAGTAAGATTTCACTTGAACAGGTAAGAGATATTATCACCGGAGAATGCTTTGATCATAGTGATTTGAGAATAGTAAAGAATCTATATGATGTGTATGATATGTTGTTTAGATTAAATCCTTATTCTATAAGTGATTTACTTTTTGTACATAAGATATTGCTGGTTGGATTTAGTACAGAAACTGCAGAATTTAGAGAGGATAGAATAGAGAGTGATAATAGCAGAAGTTTTGAAAATGATATGGTGCCTGCAAGATTTGTGCCGGGTGCAATGAGAGATGTATTTGATTGGTATAAGACATCAGAATTACACCCGCTTATAAAGAGCATAATAGTATATTCTGAACTTGAAATTATTCAGCCTTTTGCTGAGGGTAGTGGACTCATTTCAAGGATTTGGCTTGATCTATTACTATGTAATTGGAAAGATACTTTTTCATTTCTTGTAGTGGAAGAGGAAATTTATAAAAGAATACATGAATATAAAGGTTTAATGTATAGTTTTAGCAGAAGGAAAGATATTAATGGATTTGTAGAGTTTGTACTTGAAATCATACTGAATATACTGAGGAAGATTAAAGTTGATGAAAAATTATTAGAGGATAAACTGAATAACGTTATGAAACCAAAGGCTTCTATAAGTAATACACAGAAGGAACACAGTATAAATGAAAATATATTTGCAAAAAGACTTGTAGATGTGCTTGGTGATGAAATACTTTCAACCAATGAAATAATGCTTAGATTGGGTATGAATCATAAACCTACATTTAGAAAGAATTATTTAAATCCGGCAATAGAAATGGGGATGGTGGAGATGACTGTACCGGGTAAACCAAGAAGTAAAAATCAAAGATACAGGAAAATATCATAGTCGCAAAATAAAAACGACTATAAAAATAATGAAAAGATGTGCGGCGATTAAGTAAAAAAATATGCGACTATGTTTTTGCTGATGAAGACATATACGGCGACTATGATTTAAATAAAACAACGGATTTTGTGTAGCAGAAAAGTGTGGTAGTTATCCATAGATAATTCTATAAAAGTCCTATACCGGTTGAGAATTTGAATAAAAAATCAATAAAAAACTTCATAAATATACGCAAATGTAATTCCATTTCTCCATTGTCTATGTTATTATAGTAAAAGTATTTTGTAGTGAAAGTAAATAAGTAAGACAGGAGATTACACATGCAGGGCTTAAGAAGCAATGAAAGTGAGGATTTTGAAAGGTTTTTTGGTATTGTCGAAGAAGAGGCAAGGAAACTTGGTAGTGTCTTTTTTTGTGACACTTTCGAGGGACGTGACTGTTCTTTAGATAATCTGAAGGTTTGTGACCTTGGAGGTTGGCTTGTACCAATAGAAGAGGCAGAAAACTTTGAGTCTATTTATCTGGCCGGAAAAGATGATGAACTATGGGAAAACGACAAATGGTATGATATGTATGTTTTTGTAAAGTATTCTTTAAACGGCGAAAATAATTTGAGCTTAAAATTCGATAAAGATGAGTAGCTTATAAATTCGTTCAAAATACTTTTAAAAGATGTTGACGAATCTGTACTTTATGGTATAATGATATAGATTTTGAATTTCACAACCGGAGGGAGGTTAGATCTTAGATGTCAAACGTGATTGTGAAAGAAAACGAGAGTCTTGACAGTGCACTTAGAAGATTTAAAAGAAATTGTGCTAAGGCAGGCATTCAACAAGAAATTCGTAAGAGAGAGCATTACGAGAAGCCAAGCGTAAGACGTAAGAAAAAGTCTGAAGCAGCTAGAAAGCGTAAGTTTAATTAATTGCGTGTTTTCACAACCTCGGTCATTTGACCGGGGTTTTCTTTTTAAAGAAAAAAATTTTAAGGAGAATAATTTGAGTATAATTGAAAATATTATAGATATACCTATGGAACACGAAAGGAATGTCTGTGGTGAGTTTGATGTATATTTGAAGAAAATAGAGAGAACGCTGAAGGTGAGTATGATTGCAAGAGATGGCAGTATAAAAATAATTGGACCTAAGGCGTATGTGGACAAGGCTAAATCTGTTTTCAATAATCTTATAGAACTCTCTAAAAGAGGGAATCAAATTACCGAGCAAAATATAGACTATGCACTTTCGTTGTCTTTTACCTTAGAGGATGACAAGATTCTTGAAATAGATCAGGATGTGATAGCAAGAACTATCCTGGGTAGGCCGATAAAGCCAAAGACTTTGGGGCAAAAGCAGTATGTGGATCTTATAAGAGAGAAAATGATAGTTTTTGGTGTAGGCCCTGCCGGAACCGGAAAGACTTATCTTGCGATGGCAATGGCTATACAGGCTTTTAAAGAAGGAAGTGTAAATAGAATTATACTTACTAGACCTGCTATAGAAGCCGGAGAAAAGCTGGGATTTTTGCCGGGAGACTTGCAAAGTAAGATTGATCCTTATCTAAGACCTCTATATGATGCACTGTATCAGATAATGGGAGCTGACAGTTTCTTACACAATCAGGAGAAAGGGTTGATTGAGGTTGCACCTCTTGCATATATGAGAGGTAGAACTCTTGATAATGCCTATATAATTCTTGATGAGGCACAGAATACCACACCGGCACAGATGAAGATGTTTTTGACTAGAATCGGTTTTGGTTCAAAGGTGATAGTGACCGGAGATCAAAGTCAAAAAGATTTACCGCAGGGACAGACATCTGGACTTGACAGTGCACTTAAATCTTGAAAAATATAGATGATATAGGAATATGCATGCTTACAAATAAGGATGTGGTGCGTCATCCATTGGTTCAAAAGATAGTGGAAGCTTACGATATGTATGAAAAGAAAAATATATCAAGAGAAGATAGGAAAAAATTCAGGAAATAAAAACATTTACATAGATTGGTTTTATAATGGCGAGGGAATATGACTATAGAGATAAGCTATGAGTCTAAAATGAGGCTGGATATACCCTATGAAGATATAATTAATAGAATGGTATTGGCATCACTTGATTTTGAGAATTGTCCATATGAAGCGGAAGTTTCTGTGACTGTTGTGGATGATGAGGAAATAAGAAGTATAAATAGTGAGTACAGAGGAATAGACAAATCTACAGATGTATTGTCATTTCCTTTTAACGAATTTACTATTTCGGGGCATTTTGATGATATTGAAGAAAATATTGATGCATTTAACCCTGAAACTGGAGAGTTGCTTTTGGGAGACATAATACTTTCTACAGAACACATCGTGGAACAGGCCAAGGAGTATGGACATAGTGAAACTAGAGAGCTGGCTTTTTTGGTGGTTCATTCAATGCTTCATCTTATGGGGTATGACCATATGAATGAAGAAGATAGAATTATTATGGAAGAAAAACAAAGAAAAATTTTAGAGCTTGAGGGGATTAGCAGATAATGCCGGTAAAAACAAAAAAGAGAGAGTCTAATAATTTTTTGGTGCAGGGAGCCATATTGGCTGTCGCAGGAATTTTGGTTAGACTTATAGGTCTTGCCTACAGGGTACCGCTTCTTAGAATAATAGGAAGTAAAGGTATGGGATATTATTCAACTGCATATAATTTATATGCAATTATTCTTCTTTTGTCCTCATATTCATTACCTTTGGCTGTAAGCAAAATGGTTTCGGTAAGAATTGCAAAAAATGAATATAGAAATGCAAATAAAATACTGAGAGCTGCATTGATTTATGCTACCATTGTGGGTGGTATTGGTTTTGTTGTGGTGTTTTTTGGGGCTGATTTTTTTGCAAGTAGTTTATATCAGATGCCACTTGCAAAATATGCGCTTCAAAGTTTGGCACCGACGATATGGATCATGGCTTATCTTGGAGTGCTTCGAGGATATTTTCAAGGGCATTCAACTATGGTGCCGACTGCACTTTCTCAGATCTTTGAGCAGATAGTAAATGCAGCTGTATCTGTAGGAGCAGCTTACTATTTGTGTGAGATGGCAGTAAGACAGGCTAAAAATGGAAATATTAAGGCTGCATATGGAGCAGCTGGAGGCACAATAGGTACAGGTGCAGGTACAGTTATAGCACTCTTGATAATGATTGTGTTCTTTTTTATGACTGCAAATAAAAGAGCAAAGAATATAAAAGAGGATAAAACATCAAAAAAAGAGAGGTTTTCTACAATTACCAGAATACTTATAATTACAGTAATACCAGTGATAGCATCTACAGCTATTTATAATATAAATTCAGTTCTTGACGGAATGGTATTTGGGCAGAGTATGAAAGCTCTGGGACTTGAAGAAGAGACCTCAAGACTTTACGGCATATATACAGGTGGATATTTAGTACTTGTAAATGTTCCTGTAGCCATAGCGAATGCTATGTCTTCATCTCTTATTCCAACTATTTCAAGAAGTTTTAGCAAGGGTGAAAAAGCTGATGTAAATTCAAAGATTTCGATGGTAATCAGATTTGCCTCTATTGTTAGCTTTCCTTGTGCAATAGGACTGGCAGTTATTTCAGTACCTGTAATGAGAATATTGTTTGACGTAGCAGAGGATGCTATGATGGCATCATTTTTGATGATTATAGGTTCAGGTGTAGTAGTATTATATTCTGTTTCGACAGTTACAAATGCTATATTACAAGGAACAAGTCTTATAAATAAGCCGGTTAAGAATGCACTGATATCATTGATAATTCACTTTATTATACTGTATATATTATTATTTACTTTTAAGTTAAATGTGATTGGACTTGTATTTGGAAATATAGTATTTGCATTGTCTATGTGTCTTTTGAATGCAAGAAGTATAAGAAGGAATTTGTATTACAGGCAAGAGATGATAAGAACATTTCTTATGCCTTTTATATGTGCAGGTATAATGGGTATAGTGGTGTATTTTGTATATGATATCACTGCTAAATTCAGTAGCAGCAATGTTATTCTTACAATGGTACCGATTTTTGTTGGAGCACCTGTTTATGCAATACTTTTGATCGGCACAAGAACTATATCAAAGAATGAGATATTGCAGATGCCAAAGGGCGGAAAAATAGTAAATATTTTACAGAAAGTCAGGCTTTTGAAATGAAAGTTGGGATTGTAGGCGGTGGAGCAGCAGGTATTATGTCTGCTCTATTTGCGTGTAAGGGAAAGGATGAAGTTACTGTCATTGAGCACAATGATAAGCTTCTAAAGAAGATACTTTCTACCGGAAATGGAAAATGTAATTTTACAAATACAAAATTAGAGCCTTCAAATTATCACTATAATGAAATGGCAATAAAGTTTATAGAGAGATTTAACCAATTTGATACTATAAAGTTTTTTAACAGTATAGGGGTAATAGAGTATATAAGAGATGGGTATGCTTATCCAAACTCGGAGCAGGCTGCTTCTATCAGAAATTCACTTTTAATGGAGCTTGAAAGATATGATGTGAATATACTTTTAAATACCTATGTAACAGATATATATAAGAATGGGGATGTATTTACGCTTTGTATCTGCAATGCAAATGATAAAAGCAAATCAAAACTTTATTTTGATAAGATTATTATAGCTACAGGTTTAAAAGCCGCACCAAAGCTTGGAAGTGACGGATCCTTTTTCCCTATTTTAAAAAAGCTTAATATAAAATATAAGCCTGTTTTACCTGCACTTTGCGGTATCAGTTTGGATGGTAAAAACTTCTTTAAAATAACATCAGGCGTCAGAGCAAAGGGGAAAATATCGGTATCTGTTAGGGATGAGGAAGTTGCAAGTGACTTTGGAGAATTGCAGTTTAGTGATACAGGTATATCCGGGATACCTACATTTCAAGTAAGCAGATATGTAAGTATTGCTCTTGATAAAAAAGAAGAAGCCGGAGTTTCTCTTGATATGTTTTCACATCTTGGGAGTATAGAAAATATATTAAATGTGAGAAGGAAAATACCTTCATTTATTACTATGGAGGATATTGGAAACGGGCTCATAAACTCCAAGCTTTGGATTGGAATACTTGGTTTGGCAGATATCAGGGCTGATATGAAAATAAAAAAATGTGATAATAAGAGTTTTGAAAGATTAATTTCTATTTGTAAAGAGATTAATTTTAATGTTAAAGGTACCGGAGATTTTGACAAGGCTCAAGTTTGTACAGGTGGTATTGACTTAGATGATGTGGATGATAATCTGATGTATAGGGATATCAAAAACTTGTACTTTGCAGGTGAAATACTTGATGTTGACGGAATTTGTGGGGGCTACAATTTGCAGTGGGCATGGACATCCGGATATATAGCCGGTGTCACAAGATAAGGAAGATAAAATGTTACATATAAATTCTTTGCAGCTGAATGTACATCATGATGAAAATGATTTAAAGAAAAAACTTGCCAAGACTATTGGCTGTAATATAGATGAGATAGAAGAATATGAAATAAGGAAAAGATCAATAGATGCCAGAAAAAAGCCTGAGATCTCATATTCTTATTCCATAGATGTCAGCCTTTTAAATGAGGCTAAATATTTAAAGAAAAATAAAGCTTTGAGCATTGCAAAGTCGGTAGTTTATGCTTATGAAGATGCCGGAAAGCTTGAAATTTTGGAAGAGAGTAAAAGACCTGTGGTAGTGGGATTTGGTCCTGCCGGTATATTTGCTGCACTTTTACTTGCAAGATATGGCTTAAAGCCTATAGTAATAGAGAGAGGTGGCTGTGTTGAAGACAGAACCTTGAGCGTAAATAAATTCTGGAGTGAAGGAAAGCTTGACACCGAGTCCAATGTTTCTTTTGGAGAAGGAGGAGCAGGTACATTCTCAGACGGAAAGTTAAATACTTTGGTAAAAGATACTTTCGGTAGAAACAAATTTGTACTAAAGACCTTGGTGGAATATGGAGCACCAAAGGAAATTTTGTATGATAATAAGCCGCATATAGGTACAGACCTTTTAACAGGCATAGTAAGAAAGATAAGAGAAGAAATAAAGGAGCTTGGCGGTGAGGTAAGATTTGATACCAAGTTTATAAAAATAGAAAATATAAAAGATAATAAAAAGAAGATAGAAGTAGTAAACAAAAGAGACTGTGTACATGAAATAATAGAATGTGAAAATATAATACTCGCACTTGGACATAGTGCCAGAGATACCTTTAAAGCTTTAAAGGAAATGGGAGTTTATATGGAGCCAAAGTCCTTTGCACTTGGTATAAGAGTTTCTCATTCACAGCATTTGATAGATGTCTCACAGTATGGCAATAAAGAAGCAAAGTTTTTATCGCCTGCACCTTATAAACTTACATTTAAGTCAAGCTTTGACAGGGGTGTGTATTCATTTTGTATGTGTCCGGGTGGATTTATAGTAAATGCTTCTACAGAAGATGATAAAATTGCGATAAACGGTATGAGCTATCATAAAAGAGATTCGGGAGAGGCAAATTCCGCTATTATTGTAAGTGTATCTGAAGAAGATTTTGATAAATACTCCGATTCTAAAGATCCGCTAAAAGGTATAGAGTTTCAAAGAAGACTCGAAGAAGAGACCTTTAACATGGGTAAGGGAAGAGTGCCTGTACAAAGACTGGTTGATTTCCTTGAAGGAAGAGAAAGTAGCGGATTTGACAATACAAATCTGAAGACAAAGGGAAGTACTACTCTTGCCAGAGTGGACAAGCTCTTTCCAAAAGAAATATATGAGAGTATGAAAGAGGCATTTTTAGACTTTAATCGTAAGATAAAAGGATTTATAAATGAAGATGCCTATGTAGCGGCTATAGAGTCCAGAACTTCATCACCTATAAGAATAAGCAGAGATGAGTCTTTACAAGCGAATATTTCCGGCATATATCCATGTGGTGAGGGTGCAGGATATGCTGGCGGTATAATGAGTGCTGCGATGGACGGATTAAAGGTTGCCGAAAGGATTATTGAAAAGTATAAGGAGTAGTATGGATATAAGACAAAAGGTAAAAGATGCCAAAAGAATTGTAATAAAAATCGGTTCTTCAAGTATCACTCACGCTGAAACGGGTGAGCTTCACCTTTCAAAAATAGAAAAACTGATAAGACAGATAGCAGATCTTAGAGGAGCAGGAAAGGAAGTTGTATTGGTTTCATCAGGTGCTATTGCAACAGGAAGACATTCTCTTGGAATAAATGAAAAACCTTCTACACTGTCACAAAAGCAGGCTCTTGCAGCAGTAGGACAGGCCAGACTTATTATGGAGTACAGAAAGCTTTTTTCTGAATATAATCTTAGAATAGCACAGATTCTGATGACAAAATCAACTATAACCAATGAGATTTACCGTGAAAATGCAAAGGCTACTTTTACACAGCTTTTGGCATATGGTGCAGTGCCTATAGTAAATGAAAATGATACCATATCTACCTATGAGATTCAATTTGGTGATAATGACAGATTGTCGGCGCTTGTAAGTGCACTTGTGGAGGCGGATCTTCTTATACTTTTATCGGATATTGACGGACTTTATACTGATGATCCGAATACAAATAAGAATGCAGAGTTTATAAGTTTTGTAGAAGATGTGGATAAATATATGGATATGGGAAAAGCTACATCAAAGTCCGGACTTGGTACCGGTGGAATGTATACAAAGCTTTTGGCGGCACAGATTGCAACTAATTCAGGCTGTGATCTGATAATTGCAAGTGCAGAGGATATGAGTATAATAGAAAATATTGCAAATGGTGAGGAGATAGGAACCTATTTTCCGGCCAAGAGCAATAAGGATTTTGACTGGTTAAATTGTTTGGAAGAGTAGGTGAAAAATGGATAGTACAAAAATAGATAGAATAAATACATTGGCTAATAAGCAAAAGAGTGTAGGACTTACAGAGGAAGAAAAGATAGAGCAGGCGGCACTTAGAAAAGAGTATATTGAATCAATAAGAGAAAGCTTAAGAGCAAACCTTAATAATATTTCAATACAAGAGGCTGACGGTAGTATAACAGACCTTGGGGAGAAGTTTGGAAAGAAGAATGGATAAGGCTGAGCTTAGAAAGCACTTATTGGAAAAGAGAAATTCACTCTCAAGAGATGAGGTTTTATCTGCAAGTGAGAGTATAATAAAAGAAATAGATGCTTTAATAAAACAAAATAAAAGTATTGTACTTTTAGGGTTTATGCCGCTTGGAAATGAGATAGATCTAAGACCTTTATATGAAAAGATACTTGCCGGATATTATAAGAATGAGTTTAATATTGATATTATATTGGGACTTCCAAGAGTATGCGGTAAGGAAATGAGATTTTTCAAGGTGGACTCACTTGATAATCTGGAAAAGTCGAAGTTCGGTATAATGGAACCAAGACTTTGTAGTGAAGAGATCATTGCAAAAAATGCTCATGTAATGGTTCCTCTTATAGGAGTTGATAAAGATAAGAGAAGGCTTGGCTTTGGCGGCGGATTTTATGATAAATATTTTGGAAAACATAGAGATAATACATTGTATGGCTTGGTTTATGATTTTCAGATGAATATTGATTTTGAAGTAAATGAATATGATATTGCAATGGATCATATATTTATGGCAAAAGTTGGATAAGTTATCGGGAGATTGTGTGACTTATTCTAACTCAAAGATATTAGAAAGAGGATTATGGAGAATTTAATACCTAATGAAGAACCGTTAAGACAGGAATATTTCATGTCTGAGGTCAATGATATAATACATGCAAAGGCAATGGATAGGGGAGTATATCCAACTTATAAGGTGGTGACCTTCGGTTGTCAGATGAATGCGAGAGATTCGGAGAAGCTTTCAGGAATACTTACAGGAATCGGGTATATGGAAGCTGAGAATGAGGAGGATGCAGACCTTGTACTTTTTAATACATGTACTGTAAGAGAGAATGCAAATGACAGACTCTATGGTAGAGTGGGACAGCTCAAAAAAAGCAAGGAAAAAAATCCTGATATGATAATCGGTATTTGCGGATGTATGATGCAGGAAGCGGAAGAGGTTGAAAAGATCAAAAAATCTTACAGACATGTAGATCTTGTTTTTGGAACACACAATATATATAAACTTGCAGAGATACTTTTTGAGCATCTTACAACTAAAAAGCAGGTTGTAAATGTTATGGAAAGCGCTGAGATGATTGTGGAGAAGCTTCCGAATAAGAGAGAGTTTGCCTTTAAATCAGGTGTAAATATCACATTTGGTTGTAATAACTTTTGCAGTTATTGCATAGTGCCATATGTAAGAGGCAGAGAAAGATCAAGAAAGCCTGAGGAGATAATAGATGAGATCAAGAGCCTTGTAGCTGATGGTGTAAAGGAAATCATGCTTCTTGGACAAAATGTAAACTCATATGGCAGAGGACTGGAAGAAGAGATAAGCTTTGCGACATTATTAGATAGAATTGCACAGATAGACGGTTTGGAGCGACTAAGATTTATGACACCTCATCCTAAGGATCTTTCAGATGAAGTCATAGAGGTGATGAAGAATAATAAAAAGATTTGCAAACATTTACATCTGCCGCTGCAGTCGGGAAGCTCCGATATTCTTAAAAAAATGAATCGAGTATATACTAAAGAGGGTTATCTTGACTTGGTAAGAAGAATAAAGGCGGCTATTCCGGATATTTCACTTACAACAGATATTATAGTGGGATTCCCTGGAGAAACTGAGGAAGATTTCCTTGATACTTTAGATGTGGTAAAAGAGGTTAGATATGACTCTGCATTTACATTTATTTATTCAAAGCGTTCAGGAACACCTGCTGCAAAGATGGAGGATCAGATAGATCCTAAGGTTATCAAGGACAGATTTGACAGACTTTTAAAAACCGTACAGGATATTGCGGCGGAAAATACAAAGAAAAATGAAGGAAAATGTATGCCTGTTTTGGTAGAGGGCAAGAATGATCATCTGGAGGGTTATCTTAGCGGAAAGCTTGAGAATAACTTAACAGTACATTTCAAAGGTCAAGAAAGACTTATAGGTGAAATAGTGGATGTTATCTTGGATGAAGCAAAGGGATTCTACTATATGGGACATATAAAGACAAGTGAGGCATAAATGGCACTATCTCCTATGATGTCAAAATATCTGGAGACTAAGAAAGAGTATCCGGATTGTATACTTTTTTATCGTCTGGGCGATTTTTATGAAATGTTTTTTGAGGATGCTACAGAGGTGGCAAGGGAGCTTGAACTTACCCTTACAGGTAAGGATTGTGGACTTGAAGAGAGAGCACCTATGTGTGGTGTGCCATATCATGCTGCTGAAACTTATATAAACAGACTTGTACAAAACGGTCATAAGGTTGCTATTGCGGAGCAGATGGAAGATCCTAAGCTTGCAAAGGGACTTGTAAAAAGGGAAGTTGTTAGAATTGTTACTCCTGGTACTATCACAAGTACCGGAGTATTAGCTGATGATAAAAATAATTATATTATTTCTATATTCTACATTGATGAGAGATTTGGACTGGCAATATGTGATATTTCAACCGGTGATTTCTTTGTTACAGAGCTGGTTTCTATAAGAGAACTCTTTGATGAGATACAAAAATACCAACCCACAGAAATCATATGCAATCATGCATTTGAGATCAGCGGTATTTCACTTGAGGAACTAAAGAAAAAAATATAATATTACAATAACATCACTTGATAATACATATTTCAGTGAGAAAAACAGTATAGATATATTAAAAAGGCATTTTGCGGTTTCAAGTATTGAAGCATTGGGACTTTCAGAGTTTTTGGATGCGACCATCTCATCAGGAGCAATGCTCAGATATCTCTATGAGATGCAAAAGAGCTCCTGTGCACAGATAGTTGGAATAAGTGCATATAAAAATGGGGATTATATGATAGTGGATACAAGCTCAAGAAGAAATCTTGAGTTGGTGGAAACTATGAGAGAGAAAAAGAAAAACGGCTCACTTTTGGGTGTACTTGATAAGACAAATACAGCTATGGGTGCCAGAATGTTAAGAGGCTTTTTGGAGCAGCCGCTTGTAAATAAAGAAAGAATAATAAACAGGCAGGAAGCCGTGGCGGAACTCTTTGACAGATATATTGACAGGGAAGAGCTTAGAGAATATTTAAATCCGATTTATGATTTGGAAAGACTGATGTCAAGAGTTGTAACAAAGAATGCCAATACCAGAGATCTTCTATCACTATCTGCTTCTATGAAGATGATAAGTCCGATAAAAGAGGTTTTAAAAACTTTCGAGTCTGAAGAGATCAAAAAGACAAATGATAATCTCGACAGGCTTGAAGACATAATCGATATAATAGATAGGGCTATAAATGAGGACAGTCCACTTTCACTAAAAGAAGGCAATATTATAAATACCGGATATAATAGTGAGATAGATAAGCTTAGGCAGGCAAAAACCGAGGGTAAGAATTGGCTGGCTTCTTTGGAATCTGAAGAAAAAGAAAAAACCGGAATAAAAAATTTGAAGGTGAAGTTTAACAAGGTATTCGGATATTATTTTGAGGTGACCAATTCGTTCAAAGATATGGTGCCGGATTATTTTATAAGAAAGCAGACTCTTACCAATGCAGAAAGATATACCACAGATAAGCTTAAAGATTTGGAAATATAATACTTGGGGCTGAGGATAAGCTAAATAGCTTGGAGTATGAAGTCTTTGTTGAAATCAGAGATGAGATTGCAAAGAATGTAAATAGAATACAATCAAGTGCCAAGGCGGTTGCTTATATAGATGCCATATGTTCATTGGCCACAGTGGCTTATAACAATAACTATGTAAAACCTGAAATAAATACTACAGGCATTATTGACATAAGGGATGGCAGGCATCCGGTAGTTGAGACAATGCTAAATGATGATTCGTTTATTGCAAATGATACATATCTTGATCAGAATAAGAAAAGAATGTCTATTATTACCGGACCGAATATGGCGGGTAAATCAACTTATATGAGACAGACAGCTCTTATTTGTATGATGGCTCAAATAGGAAGTTTTGTACCGGCAAAACAGGCAAACCTTTGCGTTTGTGACAGAATTTTTACCAGAGTGGGTGCTTCGGATGACCTTGCAAGCGGTCAGTCAACCTTTATGGTGGAAATGACTGAGGTTGCAAATATTCTTAGAAATGCTACAAGAAATTCTTTGGTTATTTTAGATGAGATAGGAAGAGGTACATCTACTTTTGACGGTCTTGCTATTGCCTGGGCAGTGGTAGAGCATATTTCAAATATAAAGCTGATAGGTGCAAAAACTCTTTTTGCAACACATTATCATGAGCTTTCAGAACTTGAGGGTACACTTCCGGGTGTAAATAATTACTGTATTTCAGTAAAGGAAAACGGTGATAATATAGTATTTCTTAGAAAGATAATCACAGGTGGTGCTGATAAGAGCTATGGTATACAGGTAGCAAAACTTGCCGGAGTGCCTGACAGTGTAACAAACAGAGCAAAGGAGCTTATAGAGGAGCTTTCAAGCGCTGATATTGCGACCAGAGCCAGAGAGATTGCAGAAGCCACACCGGCGGTTTCAAAGAGAAAACCTGTAAAGAAGATGAGTGAAGTGGAGGCGGGACAGCTTTCACTATTTGATGCGATAAATAATGATACGATTATTAAGGAAATTTCAGAAATTGATATTACTTCAATGACTCCTATGGATGCCTTGAACACATTGTATGCTTTGCAGAATAAGATAAAGAACAGGATATAAGTATATGATTAACATACTGGATAAGGAGACTATTGATAAGATTGCGGCAGGTGAGGTAGTTGAGAGACCTGCATCAATAGTAAAGGAACTTTTGGAAAACTCAATAGATGCGGGAAGTTCTTCCATTACAGTAGAGATAAAAAATGGTGGAATTGACCTGATAAGAATAACGGATAATGGCTGTGGAATTGATTCAAAAGAAGTAAAAACGGCCTTTTTAAGGCATGCCACCTCAAAAATAGTCAGTGATAAAGATCTTATCTCTATAAAGAGTCTGGGATTTCGTGGTGAAGCACTTTCAAGTATTGCTGCGGTTTCAAGATGTGAGATAATCACAAAGACAAGAGATGAGCTTACAGGTGTTCGCTACTATATGGAAGGTGGTGTTGAGGTTGAATTTGAGGAAATCGGAGCACCGGATGGCACCAGTATAATTATCAGAGATATTTTTTATAATACTCCTGCCAGAAGAAAATTCTTGAAAACCTCATCTACGGAAGGAGCACATATAAGTGAGCTTGTAGAAAAGATGGCTATGTCAAATACAGACATTGCCTTAAGTTTATATCAAATAATCAGGTGAAACTACAGACAAATGGAAACGGAAATCTGAAGGATATTATATATCAGCTCTATGGAAAGGAGATTTCCAAGGCATTATGTGCGGTTGATTACGAAAAAGATGGAGTAAAAATAAAAGGTGTTATTGCAAGACCTGAAGTTACAAGAAGTACCAGAAGCCTTGAAAATATTTTTGTAAACGGAAGATATATAAAGGATAATATTATATCAAAGGCTATTGAAGACGGTTTTGGTGACAGGCTTATGCAACATCAGTATCCTTTCTGCGCACTAAGCTTTGATTTGGAGGGTGTGGATGTAAATGTCCATCCAAGAAAAATGGAAGTAAGATTCTCTGACGGAAATCATATCTACAATTGTACAAAAGAGGCTGTGGAGGAGATTTTTAAATTACAGAGCAGTATAAGAGAGGTGTCTGTGGGTAAAACCTCTGCCAATGAAAAGAAGGTGTTTACAAATACACCTGAGCCTTTTGAAAACAGAAGAAGGGATATTGAGTTACAAAAGCCTACAGATACTTCAAGTGATGAAATACAGTGGACTATTCCAAAGGAGAGTAATTACAATCCACAAAATGATTATGCACTTTTAAAGGATGATATTTCAAGAGATTCATCTGATGAATCAAAATATTATAAGTGTTCTAATGCTTTGTACAGTTTAAATAATAATATTGCAAGCTTGGTAGATGGCGAAAAAACTCCTGCAATGGACCGGGAACAGAAATTTTTGGATAATTCAAATGCTGTTAATAATATAGATATTGAAGAAGATCTCGTAGGTCAAAAAAATAAGGCATCACAGATTTCATTTTTTGATACCGAAGCAAAAAAGTACATAAAGGTAATCGGACAAGTTTTTGATACTTACTGGATAGTTCAGCTGGAAAATGAGATGTATATAATTGACCAGCATGCGGCACATGAAAAGGTGATGTATGAGAGACTTTTAAAGGAAAGTAAGGATAATAAGATATCTGCACAGATGATAAATCCTCCTATTATAGTTACTTTGACTGATTTGGAGCAGGATGTTTTAATTAAGCATATGGACGAGTTTAAGGCTGCAGGATTTGATATAGAGGAGTTTGGAGGAAAAGAATATAAGATAAATTCGATTCCTAATATTTTTCCTTCAATACCAAAGGCTGAGCTTTTTAATGAAATGCTTGCAGACAGCACAGATTATGATATTATATCCCCGTCAGAGCTTATTTTGGCAAAGACGGCATCTATGGCTTGCAAGGCGGCTATAAAGGGAAATATGAGAATCTCTCTTGTTGAGGCAAATGATCTTTTTGATGAATTGCTGTCACTGGATAATCCTTATAATTGCCCACATGGTAGACCAACTATAATAAAAATGAGTAAGCAGGAAATTGAAAAGAAGTTTAAAAGGATAGTATGACAAAGAATAAATTGATCATACTTGCAGGACCCACTGCATCAGGTAAAACCTCAGTATCTATTGAGTTGGCTAAAAGGCTTGGGGGAGAGATAATAAGCGCGGACTCCATGCAAGTATATAAAAATATGGATGTTGGAACTGCAAAAATATCAGTAGAAGAGATGCAGGGTGTAAAACATCATTTAATAGATGTGCTAGATCCAAAGGAAGATTTCAATATCGTAAAGTTTCAAAACATGGTAAAATGTTCTATAGAGGAAATAGTAAAGAATGGACATATACCTATATTGGTTGGAGGAACAGGTTTCTATATACAATCTATTATTTATGATATTGATTTTAATAATGAGGATGATAACAGTTCTGTAAGAAAAAAGCTTGAAGAAGAATATGATACATTCGGTGCGGATTTTATGTATGAGAAACTAAAAAAAATTGACAGTGTTTCAGCACAAACCATACATAAAAATAACAAGAAGAGAATAATTCGTGCCATAGAGTACTTTTTGATAAATAATGAGCCTATCTCATCACATAATGAAGTTCAAAGAAAGAAAAAATCGCCATATGATTACAGATTCTTTGTACTAAATCCTGCAAGAGATATTCTGTATGAAAGAATAAATAAAAGAGTAGATATTATGGTGGAAAACGGACTTGTTGATGAAGTTAAAAAGCTTAGAGAAATGGGACTGTCAATGGCAAATATTTCCATGCAGGGCATAGGGTATAAAGAGATAATTGAGTATCTGGACGGGGAGGTTTCTCTGGAAACTGCTATAGAGAATATCAAGCAAAATACAAGGCATATGGCAAAAAGGCAGGTGACTTGGTTTAAGAGAGAAAAGGATGTAATTTATGTGGATCCTTTCTCATTTGAGAGCAATGAAAAAATAGTTGATTATATGAGTGAGAAGATTAATACGGAAAGAATAGATAATGAGTGATTTAAATAATATTTATGAGGAATTTGGTATTTCAAAAAAAGTTATAGAATTGTCTGAAAAAGTATTAGACTCTTTGGAGGAAAGATTTCTTGAGATAGATAAGAATGCTGAGTTTAATCAGATGAAAGTACTTGCAGCAATGCAAAAACATAAGGTAAGCGATATACATTTTGCTGCTACTACCGGATATGGGTACAATGATTTGGGAAGAGATGTATTGGAAGATGTATATGCTACAGCGTTTAAAGCTGAGGCCGCACTTGTAAGACCGCAATTGGTAAGCGGTACACATGCACTTCATATAGCACTTTCAGGGAATTTAAGACCAGGTGATGAACTTTTATCACCTGTAGGAAAGCCTTATGATACTTTGGAAGAGGTTATCGGTATAAGAGATTCAAGAGGATCTTTAAAAGAGTATGGTGTTAAGTATTCACAGGTTGACTTACTTTCAGACGGTTCTTTTGACTTTGAAGGAATAAGAAAAGCTATAAATAAAAAAACAAAGCTTGTTACAATACAAAGATCAAAGGGTTATGCTACAAGAAAAACATTATCTGTGGAGCAGATAGGTGAACTTATAAAGTTTGTAAAATCAATAGATTCTAATATCATATGTATGGTGGATAACTGCTATGGTGAGTTTGTAGAGAGAATAGAGCCCATTGAAGTAGGTGCTGATATGATAGTAGGTTCTCTTATAAAAAATCCGGGAGGCGGACTGGCTCCTATAGGTGGATATATTGTTGGAACTAAGGAATGTGTGGACAATGCTTCGTTCAGGCTTTCGGCACCGGGACTTGGCAAAGAAATAGGAGCAAGTCTTGGAATGAATACAAGCATGTTTCAAGGTTTTTTCCTTTCTCCTACTGTAGTTGCGGGGGCATTAAAGGGTGCTATATTTGCGGCAAATCTTTATGAGAGTCTTGGATTTGATTGCCATCCAAATGCTACTGAGCCAAGATTTGATATTATTCAGGAAATAACTTTAAGAGATCCGAAGGCCTTATGTGCTTTCTGTGAAGGCATACAGGCGGCAGCTCCTGTAGATTCATATGTAAAGCCTGAACCTTGGGCAATGCCGGGTTATGACAGTGATGTGATAATGGCAGCCGGAGCTTTTGTGGGTGGTTCTTCAATAGAGCTTAGTGCAGATGGACCAATGAAAGAGCCATATTCAGTATTTTTCCAGGGAGGCCTTACATGGTACCACGCAAAACTTGGAATAATGCTGTCACTACAGAAGATATATGATGTAGGACTATTGCACTAAACGCTACATGGATTGTAAAATTAAAAGCCTATACTAAATTAGTTTAAGTGCAATATTTTGTAAGCTTTACAAAATATTAATTAATTACTTTTATATTTTGTGATAAAATAAAAATGCCTTTCATGCTTGGAGAGTGGAAAGGGATTTATGGGAAAAATAAAGGAATTACCAATTGAACAAAGACCATATGACAGAGCGCTGGAGTATGGAGTGGAATCGCTTACAGATGTGGAACTTTTGGCAGTGCTTCTTAGAACCGGCACAAAGGATGTCAATGTAGTAAATCTTGCATACAATATTCTGGAGGGTAATGGTGAAGGCTTTGGAATACATAGTATTTTTCACCATAATATCGACAAATTGATGGCAATCAAGGGAGTGGGTAGGGTAAAAGCTGTACAGATACTTGCACTTGGAGAATTTTGCAAAAGAGCTTGGGAGAGAGAAAAAATACAAGAAACAGAATTTCTTTTTCTTCACCTGACGTGGTTGCAAATTACTATAAGGAGAGTATTAGACACTTGGAAGTTGAGGAACTTAGAATTATATTCCTTGACACAAGGCAGAGACCTATTTCAGATATGGTAATTTCTGTTGGAACAGTTAATGCATCTTTGGTTTCTGTTAGAGAGATTTTAATAGAAAGTTTAAAGCATTTAGCGGTAAACGTTATTTTGCTGCACAATCATCCAAGTGGTGATCCGTCACCAAGTAAAGCAGATATAGATATAACAAAGGATATTAATAAAGCGTTAGATAGTATAGGAATAATGCTTGTTGACCATATAGTCATAGGTGATAATTGCTATTACAGCTTTAAGGAACAGGGGATTATTTGATGGAATCTAGAAACCGACTTGTACTGATAATTTTAAGTATAATTAGTATCATTCTTATTGGAATAACTTCATTTAATGATTCTATTATCTCGCCTTTGCGGCAGGCAGTGGGAATCGTTTTATTACCGGTACAATCAGGGGTAAATACGGCCGGCAGGGCAATATATAATGGTATAGAAGAACAAAGAAAAATACATAGTGCAATAAGTGAGAACATTGAGCTAAATAAAAAAATAGATGAGCTTACACAGGAAAACACAAAACTTATGGCAGACAATGGAGAACTTGCAAGACTTAGAGAACTATATAAACTTGATGAAAGTTATTCAGACTATGAGAAGGTAGGAGCCAGAGTAGTGGCAAAGGACAGTACGAAATGGTTTTCGACATTTACAATAGACAAAGGCAGTGAAGATGGTATAGCTGTAGATATGAATGTTATAGGATATGGTGGACTAATAGGAATAGTGACTGATGTTGGCAAAAATTATGCAAACGTTCGTTCTATTATAGATGATATTTCCAGAGTAAGTGCCATGTCACTTAGAACAGGTTCTCTTTGTAGAGTTGATGGTAATCTTGAATTATATAATGATGGAAGACTTATTTTAAAGGATGTAAAGTCTGATGCGGATATTTCAGAGGGTGATATGATAGTTACATCAAATGTTTCTACAAAGTATTTGCCGAATATCTTGATAGGCTATGCCAGAGATTTAAAGGATGATTCTTCAAGACTTACAAAGAGCGGATATATCATACCTATAGTGAATTTTGATACTATATCAGAGGTATTAGTAATAACCAAGCTAAAGGAAGTGAGCGATTAAATGAGAAGAATAATAGTGAATATAGCTTTTATTATATTTGCATTTGCACTTCAAATATGCATTTTTCCATTCATACCTTTTTATATGCATCACCAAATCTTCTTATAATACTTACATTCACATATGGCTTTAGTCTTGGGGTAGAAGAGGGTATGCTATATGGAATAATATGTGGAGTACTGATGGATTTATATTTTGCAGGTCCGTTTGGCTTCTTTACACTGCTATTCTTATGGATAGGATATTTGAATGGTAAGTTGACAGCATACTTCTATGAGGAGTACATAGTGCTACCATTTATAGTATGTACGATAAGTGAAGTTATGTATAATTTGTTTATTTATATTTTTTTAGATTTTTTTTATTAGAGAAAAAAATATGAATTCTTATTTTATCTAAAAAAATATTGTAATACCTGAGGTAATAATTACTCTTATATTTACATTATTATTATATAGGTTTTTTTGCTTTGGTATAATAAGAAACTTAGAGTATTAGACAGTAGAGGAATGGATTAGTGATAAGGGATTTTAAAGATTTTCTAGGGGACTTTTTTGAAAAGATAAAATCCTCCAGACTATTTATACTTGGTGTAATATATTTTTTTATGGTATTTATCCTGGGATCAAAGCTATTCAACATGCAAATAGTAAATGGTGAAGAAGCACAGGAGAAGTATGTACAAAAGATAAAGAAAACAGTAGCTACTACAGGTGCCAGAGGTAATATCTATGATAGAAACGGTAATTTATTGGCTTATAATAAGCTTTCTTATACAGTGACTATCACAGATGGTGGATACTATAAAAAAGTAAATGATAAAAACAATATGTACTACCGTCTTATACAGATTCTAAGAAAACATAATGAAAAAATAGACGGTGATTTTTTGGTGGGAGTAGATGATAATGGAGATTTTTATTACACTACCAAAACAGATACATCTAGACTCAGATTTATTGCCGATATGTATGGTTTAAAATCAACAGATGAGTTGGATGATAAGGCAGGTAAGTATCCTTCCAATATCAGTGCACAGGAGATGGTTGAAAAAAAACTTAAGACCTATGGACTGGATAAACTGACAGATATTGATGGAAATACCTATGATTTATCAGGTCAGGATAAGATAGATCTGATAAATGTAAGATATGAGATGGGTAAAAAATTGTATAGAAGATTTGAACCTACTATAATAGCAACCAATATATCTGAAGAGGCAAAGATTGATATAATGGAAAATTCAGCATCACTTATTGGTGTGGATGTAGAAAATGACACATTGAGAGTTTATAATGATGCAGTTTATTTCTCAGATATCATAGGATATACCGGTAAGGTTCCGGATGAGAAGCTGGAGGAACTTTTAAAGGAAAGGCCTGATTATACATTGAATGATATTGTAGGAAGAACCGGTATTGAAGAAAGTATGGAGACTACATTGCAAGGATCTAAGGGATCTAAGACTATGATCGTAGATAATGTAGGAAGAATAATACAGACTATAAGTGAAGTGGAGTCGGGTGCCGGTAATGATGTTTATCTAACTATAGATAAGAACTTGCAAATAGCTACATACCATTTGATCGAGCAACAGCTGGCAGGAGTCCTTGCAAGTAAGATTGTAAATGAAGACAATCCAAATACAGAGAATACGGATTCGACTCATAGACTTATACCTGTAAAAGATGCTTATTATCAGCTTATTGGAAATAATGTACTGGATACAACACATTTTGGTAAGGAAGGTGCATCAGCTACTGAGCAAGGATTGAATGCAAAGGTTAATGCTCAAAAAGAAAGTATACTTTTATCGATAAATAACGAACTCACATCAGGTGCTCCTACAGTTATGGTAGATTTGCCTGAGGACACCAAGGCATATCTGAATTATATTAATACTGCACTTACAAAAAAGAATATAATAAAAAAGGACAGTATAGATACAAAATCAGAGGTATATCAGGCGTGGAAGAATGAAACTACCTCTCTTAGAGACTATCTATTTATTGGAATATCAAGTGGATATATTGATACAACTATATTCTTTAATGATACAAACTATTCCAGTGCAGAGGATATATATAGCAAACTGGTGGAATACATATTGAATATGTTAAGGGATGATCCTGATTTTGATAAGCTTATTTATAAATATTTGATAAGAAATAATGTTGTTACAGGAAGAGAACTTTGTTTGGCGCTATTTGATCAAGGTATTTTAGAGATGGATGAAGCAGCATATGCACAACTTGCTGCCGGAAATGAGGGATATGCTTTCCCATTTTTTATCGATAAAGTATCAAAGATAGAAATAACACCGGCACAGCTGGCACTTGACCCTTGTTCTGCAGGAGCGGTAGTTACAGATGTAAATACAGGCGAAGTAAGGGCGTTGGTATCATATCCGGGCTATGACAATAATAGACTTGCAAATTCTATGGATGTAGCTTATTTTAATAGATTATTGGAAGACCAGAGCTTGCCATTATACAATAATGCTACCCAGACAAAGAAGGCACCAGGTTCTACATTTAAGCCTATTACAGCTATTGCAGGATTGGAAGAGAATGTTATCAATACATCAGATGCAATAGTATGTACAGGTATATATGACACTATTAATCCGGCAATAAAGTGTTGGATTTACCCGGGAAGCCATGGTGCTGAAACAGTAGTAAAAGCTATACAGGATTCATGTAATGTATATTTTGCTGAAACAGGGCATAGGCTTGCTACTGATCAAAATGGAGAATATTCTTCTGAACTTGGTATAGACAGGCTTAGAAAATATGCTTCAATGTTTGGTCTTGATCACAAGTCGGGAGTTGAGATAGTGGAGAATGATCCACAGATTTCAGATATAAACCCTGAACAATCAGCTATTGGACAGGGCAATCACTCATTTGCAAATATCCAGCTTTCAAGATATGTGGCAACTATTGCAAATCAGGGAACAGTTTTTGAGCTTAGTCTTTTAGATAAAGTGTGTGATCAATATGGAAATGTTGTGAAGGATTATACTCCTGAATCAAATACACATGTGGATATAAGTCCTGAAACTTGGGCCAATGTTAAAGAAGGTATGAATAGAGTTATAAAAGATGGCTCTGCCAGAAAGATATTTACAGACCTAACTATAAATATTGCTGGTAAGACAGGTACTGCACAGGAATCAAAAACCAGAGGAAACCATGCTTTTTCATATCATTTGCACCATATGAAAACCCTGAAATTGCAGTTACAGTAAATATTCCTTATGGTTACTCATCTACAAATGCTGCAGTTATTGCTAAGAATATATACAAATACTATTATAATCAAATTAGTTTAGATTATATATTGAATAATAGTGCACTTGATGTAAGTGATGTCAGAATTGGAGACTGATTTTATTAATTAAGATATTAATTTTCAAAAAACACTGGATTTTTTTGCTAAATTCGTGTAGAATTTGGGAGTAGAGGATGTTAGACGGTTATAAAGTTAAATATTATCCATTTAGGCTTTTATTTTTATATTTTAGTCTTAAATGTTATGGGAGTATTGGTGATTTCCAGTGCCACTGACGGTGACAGAGGGATGGTTGCCAAGCAGATATTTGGTATTGTACTAGGGCTTGTGCTTGTAGTCTTTATCTCCTTTATACATTATAGAAAGATAATGGAGCTAATGTGGGTTGTATACGGAATATGTATCATTTTGTTGCTGGCGGTGCTGGTTTTTGGATATTCACCTGAAGGTGCCGGAGCAATAAGATGGATTAAAGTACCGATTATTGGACAGCTACAACCTTCTGAAATTGTAAAAATAGGAATGATATTGTTTATTGCTTCATTTTTGGGAAAACATCAGGAGGATGTTGACAGGATTTCTTTCTTGATTGTATTTGCTGCAGTTGCTGCTATACCATGTTTTTTAATACTGAAAGAACCTGATTTATCAACTACTATTGTGGTATTTATTATGATACTTAGTATGTTATTTGTATCAGGTATCAGTTACAGATGGGTACTTGGCAGTCTTGCATTTATAATACCATCAGCAGCAATATTTATATTTTTATTGCGAAGCAACGTTGTTCCATTTTTGAGAGGCTATCAGGCAAACAGAATACTTGGATGGATATATCCTGATAAGTATGCGGACATAAATGTACAGCAGGACAACTCTATTATGGCTATATCATCAGGACAACTGATGGGTAAGGGACTAAACAATAATACTTTTGCTTCAGTTAAGAATGGCAACTTCGTGTCTCAAGATCAGACAGACTTTATATTTGCCGTTATTGGAGAGGAACTTGGATTTATAGGCAGTATGGTTGTGATTGTGCTTTTTGCACTTATAGTTATTGAATGTTTTCGCCTTGCTTCTAAGGCTAAAGATTTAGAGGGGAAATTGGTTTGTGTTGGCTTTGCAGTTTTAGTAGGCTTTCAAAGTTTCACTAATATATCAGTTGCGACAGGACTTTTTCCTAATACAGGTCTGCCACTTCCGTTTATAAGTTATGGAGTGAGCTCTCTTTTAAGTCTGTATTTAGGAGTAGGACTGGTTGCAAGTGTGGCTGTAAGACAGGGTAAGAACTAGAATTTGGAGGTAAAGATGAATATAGGTTTGATCGCACATGATGCTAAGAAAAAGCTCATGCAGAATTTTTGTATTGCATACAGAGGTATTTTATCAAAACATAATTTATCAGCAACGGGAACAACAGGTAGATTGGTGGAAGAGGTTACAAATTTAAATATACATAGATATCTGGCAGGACATCTGGGTGGTGAACAACAGTTGGGTGCACAGATAGAAAATAATGATATAGACTTGGTTATCTTCTTAAGGGATCCGCTTACTAAAAAAAGTCATGAACCGGATGCAGATAAAGTTATGAGACTGTGTGATATGCATAATATACCATTAGCGACAAATCTTGCTACCGCAGAACTTTTGATTATGGCACTTGACAGGGGTGACTTTGAGTTTAGAGAGGCTTATAGATAGCCTCATGTCAAATTATATAAAGAGAGGAAAAAAACAGGTAAATAAGTTATACCTGATAATTCCTATTGTGTTAGTGATAGCATTGGCTTTTGGAGGAGCATATTATTATCAGTTTATGATTACAGAGTATGACTTCTCCAATAGACTGTCTATCCTAGATGTGGATACAAGAATAACACCTATTGCAAAGAATCTGGCATTACCTACGGAGGATGATATAAATGTGGATGATATATCTTCTGAAAGCATAATATTGGTAGGTGGTGATGGAAGTTTGATAGCGTCAAAAGTAGCTACTAAGAGAATGTATCCGGCAAGTACGACTAAGGTTATGACAGCACTGGTTGCATTAAAGTATGGGAATCTGACAGATGAGGTGACCGTTACTGAGGACAGCATAATAAATGAAGCAGGAGCAAGCTTAGCAGGTATTCATCCGGGAGATGTACTTACACTAGACCAGCTTTTATATGGGCTTATGTTACCATCCGGAAATGATGCAGCAAATGCTATAGCCATACATGTAGGTGGAAGTGTAGAAAATTTTGTAAAGATGATGAATGAAGAGGCTAAAAGGATTGGTGCGGTAGATACAAACTTTGTTAATTCAAATGGCCTTTCAGATGAAAATCATTACACAACAGCATATGACCTGTATCTTATATTTAATGAAGCTCTAAAAGATCCAAGATTTGCAAACTATGCTGGATGTGCTTCTTACAATGTTACATATACAGCGGCAGATGGCAGTCAGGTTACAAAAAATTGGAGAAATGGAAATAGATATATAACAGGTCAGGTGGCGGCACCTTATGGAGTAGCTGTGGAAGCCGGAAAAACCGGTACTACATTGGCTGCAGGAAGCTGCCTTGTTATTAGCAGTGCAAACGATAAGGGTAATAGATATATTTCTGTTGTTTTAAAATCAAAAAACAGAGCAGATTTATATGACAATATGTCTAAACTTCTTATGAAAATTGATAAATAGCATTGCACTATTCCTATTAATATTTTATAATATTATTATATTTGATAACAGTAATTTAAGGAGGGCATTACCATGGTTTCTATCATTGCAGGAGAGAAGGGTAAGGGAAAAACAAAAATTTTACTTGAGAAGGCTAATGAGGCTGTTTCAAAGGCAAACGGTTCAGTTATCTATCTTGATAAGAGTTCAAAGCATATGTATGAGCTTAATAACAAGATAAGACTTATTAACGTCAGTGAATTTCCTATTATGTCAGCAGACGGATTTATAGGATTTTTATCAGGTCTCATTTCATCTGACCATGATATTGAGGCTATATTCTTAGACAGCTTTTTGAAGTTGTCAGTTCTTGAAGGTTTAGATATTACTTCAACAATAGATCGTATAGAAACATTGGGTGAAAAGTATGGCATTGAATTTGTTTTGAGTGTTTCAATGGATGTTAATGCTTTGCCTGAGAATGCAAAAAAGAATGTTACTGTAACATTATAAAAAATGAAAATAACATATGATTTCAGACTTAGTACTTACAGAGATTATTTGATTTAATAAATGATGGCAGGTTTCATTTTATTGAGCCTGCCGTTTTAAAAATTATTTGAAAAAAATATATTCTTGAAGTATAATTAATGAACTTGTATTTATGCAAGATAGAAGATCTGCTTTTTATTTTAAGGAGAATAAAATTGGCTGAATCAAAAAAAGGTTATTCCCTATAAAAAAAGAATAACTTTAAATGTAGCTATAATACTCTTTCTGATTATTTCATTATATTTGTCTTTCTATGTTATAAAAATTTCTCACAAGAAAACAGATAAGATACAGTGAAGTAGTAGAAGGTAGTATGTCTGAAGATAAGACTCACACAGGACTTATACTGAGAGATGAAAGCGTTGAGAAAGCACCATCCGGTGGATATATAAATATCTATATGAAGGATGGGAAAAGGGTTGCTGTTGGAGGTAGGGTATATTCATTAGATGCAACCGGAGATTTGAAAAAATTAAAGGAAGCATCAGCTGGAAAAGAGGATAGTATATCGGATTCAAATGTTGTTGAGATAAAAAAGAAATTATCAAATTTTGTATCAAATTATTTAGACTCAAATTTTGAATATGTGTATGATACAAAATATTTATTGGATAATGCTGCCAGTGAATATTCAAATATCATAAATATAGAAAAATATTGATAATATTTCAAATGAGAACGAGTTGAGCCTTGATATAGTAACATCTCTAACATCAGGTGAGATATCCTATGCAATAGATGATATAGTTGAGAAAAAAAGAAGAAGACTTGACAAAGAGTGATTTTTGATACTTCAAAAGCATCCAATTAGCTATATAAAAAAACGAGCAGTTAATAGAAGAAAAATACAGCTGTATATAGGGTGGTTAATAGTGAAACTTGGAGCATATATTTTGAATTCGATAAAGGAGAAGAAGAATTATATGCTGAGAAAAAAAGACTTACTGTAAAGTTTAAATCAAATGGATTGGAGCTTACAGGAAATTATTCGGTTGTTGAGACAAAGGATGGATACAGACTGGGTAAATTGACATTTGATAAATATATGATTCAATTTATATCAAACAGATATGTAGATTTTGATATACAATCATCTGATGTAAATGGTCTTAAGATACCGGTTAGATCTGTTCTTGAAAAAGATTTTTATACTATACCTATTGATTTCTTGACAAAAGGTGGAGATGGTGTAGAAGATGGATTTTATAAAGAAGTCGATAATGACGGGGTTAGTTCGACTGTATTCGTTCCGGCTGATATAACAAAGGTAACTGATAAGAACTGCTATATTGATAAGAATAATGAGGACATAAAATCAGGAACTAAAATTATAAAACCTGATTCAAATGAAATTTATGAAGTCTCAAATACTGAAAAATTATTAGGAGTATATAATATAGACAAGGGCTATACTGCATTTAAAATTATTGATATAATAGGTTCGAATAAGGAATTTTATATTATAGATAAGGGAACCAGAAATGGTTTGAAAGTATATGATCATATTTTGTTAAACCCGGATAGTTTTATGGAAGGAGATTCTATTTATTAATAGGAGAAGAGATGGTTAAAGAAAACTTACAAGAGGTTATACACAACATGGAAATTGCCTGCAAAAACAGTGGTAGGGATATGAAGGATGTTACACTTATTGCTGTAAGTAAGACAAAGCCAAATGATTTGATTATGGAAGTTTATGAGAGTGGTATAAGGGATTTTGGTGAAAATAAGGTGCAGGATTTGGTCAAGAAAAGTGAAGAACTGCCAAAAGATATAAGATGGCATATGATTGGACATTTGCAAACTAACAAGGTTAGACAACTACTTGGAAATACTGTTTTAATACATTCTATTGACAGTATAAGGTTAGCTGATACAATAGATACAGAGGCGAAAAAAAAGAATATACATGTTGATGGGTTGCTTGAAATAAATGTTGCAAAAGAAGCTTCAAAGTATGGCTTTATAGAGGATGAATTGGAGGAAGTTTTACCAATATTTGCCAGATATAAAAACTTACATATAAAGGGATTTATGACAATAGCACCAAATGTTGATGATGCAGAAGAAAATAGAGAAATTTTCAAGAAATTAAAAAAAATGTCTGTTGACATAAATCAGAAAAACTATGATAATATAGAAGTGAGATTTTTATCAATGGGAATGACTGGCGATTATGTTGTGGCACTTGAAGAGGGTGCGGATTTTGTAAGAGTTGGTACAGGAATATTTGGGAAAAGGTAAGGAAGGATTGGAGAGCTTATGGTTAAGGATTTGTTTGAGAGAATCAGGGAGTATTTAAGTGTTAGAGGCGGCGAGGATGATTATCAAGGTGAAGATGATTTTGAAGAAGGCATCGATGATACAGAAGAAGTTGATACAGAAGATGAGGTGGAAGAGGAGTCCAAATTAAAGACTACTCATAAAATTACAAAGGTTGATAACGATAATATTGTTCCTATCAAAAAAGAAGTTGAGGTTACTATGTATAGACCTACATCTGTGGAAGAGTCAAGACTTGTTGTAGATAGTCTGAAGAAGGGGAAGACTGTTGTCCTTAATCTTGAAGATGTTAGAACAGCCATTGCACAGAGAATAGTGGACTTTGTATGTGGTGCAGCATATGAGATGCAAGGAAACCTTCAAAGTATATCTGAGAGTATATTTATTGTAACACCTGCAAACGTAGTATTGTCAGGAGATTTTACAGATTTACTTGGCATTGAGCATAACAGTTCGGACGCTTCAGGATTTGGGGGATGAGGTTATAGCTTTGGAAAAAGATGATCTAATTCTAAGAAATAAGCTTTTAGATTTAGCAAGAAATGCATATTTTAAGAACATAGTGGCGTATTCTGTGTTCTTAAATTTATATGAGCAGACAATATTCGAGATGACTCGGAATGAATTGCCAAATGTAAATTATACTATGTTTGGGGGGTATTCTGAAGCAGAAAGAAAAGTTGTCTGCTTTTATTGTGATAAGACACCTGAATTTGATATATTGGAATACATAAATATTTCACCGGCAAATAAAAAGTTTGCACAGGATCTCACACATAGAGATTTCCTTGGGGCACTGATGAATCTTGGAATTGAAAGGCATATGATTGGTGATATATGTATTGTAGACAATATTGCACATCTTATTACATTCAAGAGTATGTCAGAAACCATAATCAATGAATTGGATATGGTAAAGCATACAAAGGTTGTTTTGCAAAAAGAAAGTGCTGATGATCTAAAAACTGTAAATAGAGTAGAATACAAAAAGATAAATATCCCTTCAGAAAGATTAGACTCTATTATTGGATCTATATATAATATTTCCAGAAGCAAAAGTAAATTTATATATTGATTCAGGTAAGGTATTTATCAATTCTAAACAGTGTTTTTTACATTCATCTAAGGTAAAGCAAGGGGATATAATTACAGTAAGAGGACTTGGTAGAGCAAGATTTTTTTAGGTATAAGTTCCCTGTCAAAAAAAGGTAGATTGTTTGCTGAAACAGAGATTTTTTTAAATAGGTATTAATAATGTATTTAGATAGATTGGAAGTAAATTTTGAAAAATAAGCCATCTTTATGATATAGTAATTTCAGATGATTTTTCCGGTTTGAAAAAAAGAATTAAACAAACTGGATATAGATAATAAAAGAATATGTATTGTTACAGATTCTAATGTGGCTGAGATATATTTGGATAATATAAAAGAAGAACTTAGCGGCTTGAATGTATTTGTACATACTTTTGAAGCCGGTGAGAAGAATAAGCACCTTGGTACAGTATCAGATATATATGATACTCTTATTTTGAATAAGTTTGACAGGAAGGATATCTTACTTGCACTTGGTGGCGGAGTTGTGGGAGATGTATGTGGTTTTGTTGCTGCAACATATTTGAGGGGTATTGATTTTGTACAGATTCCTACAACTTTAGTTTCTCAAGTTGATTCGAGTATTGGCGGAAAAACCGGAGTTGATTTTAAACATTATAAAAATATGGTTGGAGCATTCTATATGCCAAGGCTTGTGTATGTGAATATCGATACATTAAGTACACTTCCGATGGTAGAGTTTTCATCAGGTATGGGTGAAGTTATAAAGCATGGCTTGATATTTGACAGAGAATATTACTATTGGCTTTTTGAAAACAGTAAGAATATATTGGCCGGAGATTTAAAAACTTTGGCAAATATGGTTCTTGTAAGTCAAAAAATCAAAAAGCAGGTTGTTGAAAATGATCCTTATGAAAAGGGACAAAGGGCTATATTAAATTTTGGACATACTTTGGGACATGCTATAGAAAAAGAAAAAAATTTCACACTGTCACATGGTGACTGTGTAGGTCTTGGTATGCTGGCAGCATTTTATATATGTATAAAAAAGAGTAAGCTGAGAAAAGAAGACAGGAGTTTTCTTACAGATTTGATGAAAATATATTCTTTAGATACAGAGACAGATATGGATGTGGAAAAAGTATTTGGGGCTACATTTAATGATAAGAAAATGGAATCAGGGAAAATAAAATTTATCTTGTTGAACAGTATTGGAGAAGCCTATATTGATAGAGAAGTATCAAAAAATGATATGATGGAGGCATTGGATAGTATATGCAGAAGAATATAGTATATAAATTTGGCTTGTTCTTGATCATGGTAGCGGCACTTGTGGGAGTAGACCAATGGAGTAAGTATGAAGCCCTAGTGAAATTAAAAAATGGAGCTGCTTACCCATTAATTAATAATATACTTTATTTTTGGTATTCAGAGAATGCAGGTGCTGCATTTGGAATACTTCAGGGTAAGCATATTTTTTTCTATATAATTACATTAGTGGTTTTGATAGGTATATTATACTTACTTTTTAAGTTGCCAAATGATAGTCATTATTTTTTGCTACTATGTTGTGGCGGTCTGATTTTTGCAGGTGCACTTGGCAATTTTATTGATAGAGTTATTAGAAATTATGTTGTAGATTTTATTTATTTTAAGCCGATAAATTTTCCTATATTTAATTTTGCAGATATTTGTGTAACAGTAGGAACTTTTTTTATTGTTTATATGCTTGGTATTTGTATATAAAGAAAGTGAATTAGAATTTTATAAAAAAATAGTTTTTAGTTTGGAGATAAATGAACAGCTTTTGAAATAATAGTAGAAGAATCGGATATTAATAAGAGGATAGATGTTTTTTTGGCAAAGAATTTAGAAAGCTTTTCTAGATCTTACATTCAAGACTTGATAAAAAAAGGGAAAGCTACTATTGGTGGTAAGTCTATAAAGGCAAATTACAGATTGAGGAATGGAGATAATGTAGTACTTAACATACCAAAGCCTGAGCCACTTGAGATTCTTCCGGAAAATATACCTTTGGATATTCTATATGAAGATAATGATGTAATACTTGTAAATAAACCAAAGGGAATGGTGGTGCATCCGGCAGCCGGGCACTATAGCGGTACTTTGGTAAATGCACTTTTATACCATTGCAAAGATAATCTTTCAGGTATTAATGGAGTATTAAGACCTGGAATAGTTCATAGAATAGATATGGATACAACCGGTGTTATTATTGCTTGCAAAAATGATAATGCTCATCAAAACATTGCAAAACAGCTGGCAGAACATAGTATTACAAGAAGATATGTTGCTATAGTAAATGGCAATCTAAAGGAAGATGAAGGAGTTGTAGATGCACCTATTGCCAGAGCCAAAAATGACAGAAAAAAGATGGCGGTAGATAAAGATGGAAAGACTGCGGTGACTCATTATAAAGTTTTAGAAAGGCTTAAAAATTATACATATATAGAGTGTGTACTTGAGACAGGTAGAACGCATCAAATAAGAGTTCATATGTCTTATATAAATCATCCTTTACTTGGTGATGAGATATATTCCGGTAAAAAGGAAAGTATGAAATTACAAGGGCAATGTTTACATGCTATGGTACTGGGGTTCATTCATCCTACTACAAATGAATATATGGAATTTAAAGCACCCATACCTGAATATTTTAATGAAATATTAAAAAAATTCAAAAAAATTAACTTATATTCTATTTATATTAGCATAAACACTAACTAAGAAGCTGTAATCGAATGGCGAATATATACATTTTGCTTTTTTTGTTATATAATAATATATGTAATTGTCTGCATTTGTATTTTTATAAAAGAAAATACATAAAAGAAATTATTTTTAGGAGGTCGGTATGGACAAAAGATTGGTTATTACCATTGGTAGACAGTGCGGAAGCGGTGGAAGAAGGATTGGACAGATGCTGGCTGAACAGCTGGGCATCAAGTGCTATGATAAGGAAATACTTAATAGAGCTGCAAAAGAGAGCGGACTGGCTGCAGAGTTGTTTGAAACTCATGATGAGAAGCCAACAAGTTCATTTTTATATTCTCTTGTTATGGATACTTATTCTTTGGGTTATACATCCTCATCTTATATGGATATGCCTATAAATCATAAGATATTTTTAGCACAGTTTGATACAATAAAAAAGCTTGCGTCAGAAGAGTCATGCATTATTGTAGGTAGATGTGCTGATTATGCCTTGTCAGATGATCCTAATGCTTTCTCAGTATTTATCACAGGAGATGATGAGGATAAGATTAAAAGAATTATGGAAACAAACAATATTGAAGCTAATAAGGCAAAAGATATTATGATAAAAACAGATAAGAAAAGATCAAGCTACTATAACTATTATTCAAGTAAGAGATGGGCTGATTCAAGAAGCTATGATTTGACTATCAACAGTACAACTCTTGGACTTGAAGGCAGTGTGGAACTTATAAAAACATTTGCGAAAATAAAGGGTCTATTATGAGAAAGAGATTTATTTACCAGGTTATACTTATTTCAGGAATATTGATGGCATGCACAAGTAATACTACAAATGCAAAAAGTGTGACTAAAGTTCAAGGAAGATTTGCAGAAAGCAGTACACAGGCTGAAACTAAAGAGGAGAAAAAAGATTTAGAGAGTAGTAAGGAAGCAGAAAGCAGTGCTGTTCAAAGTAGTGAAGAAACTACAAAGGCAACAGAAGCAACGACTACAGCGGCACCAACAACACAGGAAGAGACAACTACAGCTAAAGAGACAGAGGTAAAGAAGGAAGCTGTATCTGAAGTTAAAGAAGCCGGAGAAATAGGTTTAAATCCTGATTGGAAATATGCTTCATTTTCAAAGATAAATTCAGGAAAGAGTATGTTGTATACGCCAAGTGGAAATAGCAATGGCATTACAATAGCAGTTAATGCCGGACATGGTACAAAGGGAGGATCATCACAAAAAACTCAATGTCATCCGGATGGTACGCCAAAGGTAACAGGAGGTACTACTAATGCCGGAGCTACCACAGCTATTGCAGTTTCAGAAGGTATGACATTTTTAGATGGTACACCTGAAAGCACGGTAACCTACGAGATGGCAAAAATATTTAAAGATGAACTTTTATCAAGAGGATACAATGTATTAATGATCCGAAACGATACAGATGTTCAATTAGACAATATTGCGAGAACTGTTATTGCAAATAATAATGCAAATGCACATATTGCACTGCATTGGGATTCCACAACCTCAGATAAGGGAGCATTCTATATGGGAGTACCGGATGTAGGCTCATATAGGAGCATGGAGCCGGTAGCTTCAAACTGGAAAAAACATGAAGCTTTGGGAAAAGCACTTGTAAATGGTTTATCTGCCAATGGTACAAATATTTAGTGATGGAAGAATGGATATGGATTTAACACAGACTTCCTATTCAACTATTCCATCTATAGATATTGAATTGGGTGATAAGAAATCTGATTATGATAAGGATACTTTAAGAAAGCTGTCAAAAGGACTTGCTGATGGTATAGACGGTTATTTTGGGAGATAAATCAAAGATAATCAATTCATAAGGGAGTATTATGAAAAGCAAATTGAAATATTTGATATGTCTTTTCGCATTTTTATTTTTGACAGCTTGTGGTGGTGTTGTAAACACTGATATGAGTTTTGATGATTCATTTTCCGGAAGCAGGGTAATGACGTATACTATATCAAATTCGGATTACACATCATATGTACAAAAGGATTTGACCACTGTAGAAAGTACATTGAGAGGGTTGTGTCCACAGGATATAGAAATCACATCATTTAATCAGGATGATGAAAATATAGTTGTTGTCTTCACTATAAGTTTTATTTCTGAGGAAGATTATAAAACTAAAGTTAATAATATACTTAGTGCAGAAGGAATAGATATAGTACCAAATGTTACATTTTTAAAATCTGATGCGGTCTTTGCAAAGGGGCTTGCATATCAGGAAAACTTTAGTAGCGATGATTTACTAAAGTGGATGAGAGACGGTATTATGGGCAATGGATTTGTTACATCCTCATATGAGTCATATATATTTTCATCAAGCTATATAAGTCTGATTATAAATGGTGAAGAGTATGAAAAAGATGCGAGTATGAGCATAATTGATGTAAATACAGCAAAATACTTACCTATTGACAGCGTAGAATTTGATACTGTTCTAAATAAGGATGGTACTATTGATAGAACTATTGATGTAAATATTCCGGATTCAACTTTTGTAAAGGCTAAGGATGAAATAGAGCAGTTTATGGCTTCAAGAGTTGGCGATATTGGAAGTGGTACTTGGACGGAAGATGCTTCTATACACATTTTTACTATTGAAGGAAAGGGCCTTGGTATTGATGAATGTAAGAAAATGACAGAGAACTTTACAGGTAAGAGTGTGGGAGATATAGTTTTAATGACGGCTTCTGAATTAAAAGCTTCTTATGCAGAAGAAAATTCTACAGACGATGATGAAAGTGAAGATTCTGATTCAAAATATTATACATTAGCTAAACAGCATATATTTTACAAGAATTATTTTTTTGGTCTGAAAAATATTGATCTGGAGGATTATATCAGCAATAGAGATAACTGTGTTAGATTCAACTATTTTGTTAATCCACAAAATGGCTATGAAGGTATTGTGGCATTTGACGATAATGTTAGTGAAAGCACGGATATTTCGTTAAATGGATCAGATGGAGATTCAAATGTACTTTTGTTTAGCGGATATTGTAAGTCGGCTGATTTAAATGTTGAAGTCAATGTTATGCCTAGTGTGAGCAAATATAAACATATTGTTGATATTACTCCGACAGGAAATATAAAGAGAAATATTACTGTTGTTTTTAAGGAGTCTTTCAATGAAAACGATGTAAAAAAGCTTGAAGAAAAACTGAAAATAGTTTTTGAAAAAACTAAAATAAAGCTTGATAAAATAGAATTGAATGGCAGTGATCTGGAGGTTAAAATATCTTCTAATTTGAGTGTTGATAACGATACTAAAATGTGGGAAGATGCAACCGGATATAGCAGAGACAGCACAAATCTTGACATTGATAAAAAGGGATATTTTGTTTCAAAACAGAATATAAAGTTTACAGATGATTTTCACCATGAACTATTTACCGCAGGAGATGTTGAATCTTATGAATATAGAGTGAAGAATGCAGGGAAACCAATTAGAAAGAGTGGCTATATAAGTGGAGGTTTTGACAGTGCAGAGGCAAAGTTTAGTGGTAATGACTTTGTAATAAAGGGAGAAAATGTGGTGATGTCACATTATAAAGCTCCTAGCATTGTAAGTGTGCGTACTAACTATATAAAATATATTATTCTTACTATTGTTGCTGTGACAGCTATTTTTATCATAGCTGTGTTGCTGGTGATACAAATAAAAAAATCAAAGAAAAAGGTAGCACAAAGTGGCAATAGTGTTTATAATAATACACAAGCTGATGCAGTATTTTGTCCTCATTGTGGAACTAAGAATAAATCTGATGATAAATTCTGCTCATCATGTGGTAAAGAAATTTCATAAAGTTAAGGAGAGTATATGTTAAAAGGTATAAAAAGAACAAAGAACAATGATTTGGTTATTAATGATAAGGGACTTAGTGTATTGAATATCTTATGTGTGATATCAGTTTTGTCAGTACTATTTTTCTTTATTCCTACAATAAAGATATATGACGGTGAGTCAATGTCAATATTTGGTATGGTAACTTATAGAGATTATGGTTATATGTTAACCGATGTAAGTGCATTAACATCTTGGTTATGGTTTCTTCTTATATATCCTATTGTAAATATAGTGATGTGGGTGTTAAATAAGAAGTCTACAGATAGCAAGAGCTATATATATGTACATATTATTTATATGTTAAATATTTCTTTGGGATTTTTACATTTCACTACATATCATTTTATAGTTCGTTTTAGTGGAAATTTTTTTGCGTTTTTATGCTGGTTTATGTTACTTGCCAATTTGGTGATTTCAATATATGCCATCCTTAAAACTGGTAGAACAGCAGTGGATGAGAATGCAACAGCACTGGATTTGAATGTGGACTATGCTAAGGGTATATTGAATAAGGCAGGTAACATGGCTACAAATGTGGCAAACAATGTATCAGCTGCAGCAAGTAAGGCAGCAGCAGGTAAGACTGTAAATTGTGATAAATGTGGTGCAGCATGTCCTGAAACATCAGCATTTTGTAATAACTGTGGAAACAGCCTTGATAATGTAAAGAAGATGATGTCTGAAAGTAAGGCTACAGCATCAAATACATTGGTTTGCGAGAAATGTGGCAATGTGTGTTCAGAAGGTGCAACTTTCTGTACTAAATGTGGCAATAATCTTGCTGATGCAAGAAGAGTTCAGGCAGAAGCACGGAACCGTATAGACGAGGCAGCAAAACTTGCCAGAGAGATGGCAACAGATAATACAGCTAATGAATCTACAATTGAAAACGGCAAAGATGATACAAACTCAAATGGAGTATCACTTTTAAAATAAAATGTTAAAATTTTTATGTGGGCTAATGCCCACTTTTTTTATAGAAATATCAGTTTAAATTCTGTTTTTCTTAGTGTATATTATTTTTATCTATGATAGAATATAGGATAGTACTTCTTGAAAGGAGCATTACTCCCAAAATGAGAGATGAGGATTTTTTTATAATAACCTTAGCGATATTGACAGTGAAGAAATTGAAAGATATTTGAGAGATTTAGCTAGGTTAAACAAAAATAAGAGAAGAAGAAAAAAACTAAAAAGAAGAAAAATAAAAAAACTACGCAAGACCATAAATGAAAAATAATAAGAAGCTGGAAGAGATGGGACAGAATATAAGAAAGGTACAGAAAAAAAGCTGATAAGATAAATATTATCGGTGGAGACAGGTCTTCAAAAAGCAAAGAGTAGTAGGAATGTAAAGAGCGATGTGAAGGAAGATGTAGAAACTAATGGTATAAAAATTCCTTTACCAAACAGCCATCAAAAAAAAATCATTAGAAAAAATGATACATTAATTGTACAAGAGACACAGAATAGGGAATCCGTAAAAAAAGTTGTAAAAAAGAAAGTATCAAAACCTGTAAATAAAAAGGTGGTAAAAACAAAAAAAAATCTAAAGAAGGTAGATCCAAAGGTAGCAAAGAAGGTAGAAAAAGAGGTTAAGGTTAAAAAAACTAAAAAGAAAAGAAGCTTCTTGACTAGACTGATACTTTTAATTTTGCTGTTTACAATAGTGGGAGGTGGAACATATTTTGCATTCCACTATGTGAAAAATCAAAAAGGCTACTATACAGTTGCAGTTTTTGGTGTAGATTCAAGAGATGGAAATGTTGAAGAAGGTGCCTTAAGTGATGTGAATATGATTATTAATGTAAATAGAGAAACTGGAGATATACAGCTTATATCTATTTATAGAGATATGTATTCAATGATAGATGAAGATGGTAAATTCCACAAGTTCAATCAAGCCTATATAGAAGGTGGACATGAACAGGCTTTGGAAGCACTTAATAGGAATCTGGACTTGGATATAAAGAATTATATAACTGTAAACTGGAAGGCGGTTATAGATGCTATAAATATTTTGGGGGGTGTGGACTTAGAGGTAACAGATGCTGAATTTAAATATTTGAATTCATTTATTTCATATACAGTTGAGGCTACAGGAGTCGGATCACATGAACTTGAACATGCGGGAATGAATCATCTGGATGGAGTACAGGCGGTAGCATATGCCAGACTAAGACTAATGGATACTGATTTTAACAGAACTGAAAGACAGAGGAAAGTTGTAAGTTTAGCTTTTGATAAGGCTAGGAATGCAAATTTCTCCACTTTATACAGTATCTTGGTTGCAGTTTTGCCACAGACTTCAACAAATGTGAAAATTGAGGATCTTATTCCATTTGCAAAGGATATATCAAAGTATCATTTAAGTGAGACTGCCGGATTCCCATTTGATAAGGATACAAAGAAGATGCATAAGAGAGATTATGTAATACCTATTACATTAAAATCAAATGTAATAGCACTTCATCAAATGCTTTTTGGTAATATACCGGGTTATACTTATACACCAAGCGAAATGCTAAATAAGATAAGTAATAAAATAATAAAGGATACAGGACTTGGTGCTAACAAAGAGGATACAGATATAAATGTAGATACAGATTTGGACAGTGCAATAGGAATAACGCCACATAAGTCAGATTCTGATGAGACTCATGAAAAAGTTGAAACTGAACATGTTGAGGACAATCAAGTTGAAGAGTCTCATGAAAATCCTGTACAGGAAGATGGTATAAATGAAGAAACTATTGATGAAAACACCACTGAGGCAGAAATAGATGCTGAAAGTGAGATAAGTAGTGAATAAAAAGGAGAATATAATGTCAGACACAAATATTTTGGTAGTAGATGATGAGAAGGAAATTGCAGATCTTGTAGAAATTTATCTTGTAAGTGATGGCTATAAAGTTTTTAAGGCAAACAGTGCTGAAGATGGATTAAATATAATAGAAAATGAAGATATTCATCTTGCAATATTGGATATTATGATGCCGGGAATGGATGGCCTTGAAATGTGTAAGAAGATAAGGGAGGAACATAATTTTCCTATAATTCTACTAAGTGCAAAAAGTGCTGATTTGGATAAAATATTGGGACTTGGAACAGGTGCAGATGATTATGTGACAAAACCTTTTAATACTTTAGAGCTTACCGCAAGAGTCAAGTCACAACTTCGTAGATACACTCAGCTAAATCCGAACAGCTCAGTTATGGATAAGGACGATCCGAATGAGATTAGATTAAAAGGTATGTCTATAAATAAGGACAATCATAAGGTTGTAATTGAGGGAAAAGAAGTTAAACTTACACCTATAGAGTTTGATATTTTATATCTGTTGGCAAGCAATGCCGGAAAAGTATTTTCTACAGATGAGATATTTGAAAAAGTATGGAATGAAAAAGTTTATGAAGCTAATAATACAGTAATGGTGCATATAAGAAGGCTTCGTGGCAAGATGAATGAGGATGAAAGAGAAAACAAAATTATAACTACTGTATGGGGTGTTGGATATAAAATTGAGAGATGATTTAGAAAAAAAATTTCAGACTAAAGTGATCATAAATATTCTCTTTAGTCTGGTTATTTCTATTTTGATAGAAACATTAGTAGTAAGTAATATTCCTATGTTTTCAAGTTTACATATAGTAAATAATAATAGCGATGCTCTTTTAGTGAGTGGAAATGGTAGTAGCCTGGTAATAGTACTGATTTTGGTGGTATTTGGAATCGGTATATTTACGTTGTCATTCTGGTTACTTCAGAGAAAATCATTTGTTTATATTGATGATATACTATACGCTATTAAGAAAAAATTTCATCAGGTGACTTGAATACAAGTATTGAAGTAAAGGACGATAACGAATTTTCAGAGATAGCAGCAAGTATCAATAAGATGTCTGAGGAAATCAGAATATTAATGGAGAATGAAAGGCATAGTGAGAAATCTAAAAATGAGATGATTACAAATATCGCACATGACCTTAGGACACCTTTTAACATCAATACTGGGATATCTTGATTTAATAAATAAAAGAGAATTATCAGAAGATACTAAGAAGGAATATTTAAATATAGTATATGAGAAGGCTAAGAAGCTTCAAGATCTTATTGAGAGTCTTTTTAGTTTTACTAAGACAAGTTCATCAAAGCTTGTATTAAAAGTAGATAAAATAGATATAATAAAACTTTTATGTCAACTTATGGAGGAGTTTTACCCTAATTTTGAGAATAAAGGTATTACTTGTAGCGTAAACACTAATATGGATTCATATATAATAGATGGAGATGGTACTTTATTGGCAAGATTGTTTGATAATTTGGTAAATAATGCGATAAAGTATGGTGCCGACGGAAAGAGAATAGATATAAAAATTACAGCTGAAAAGAAGTTGGTAAAAATTGCTGTAATAAACTATGGCAAGGTTATTCCACCGAGTGAATTACCTTTTATTTTTGATAAATTCTATAGAGTGGATCAGGCTAGAAATTCAAATACAGGTGGAACAGGACTTGGATTGGCAATAGCCAAAAATATAACTGAGCTGCACCATGGAGCAATTGAAGTAACCAGCGACTTAGGTGGAACTATATTCAATGTAATATTGCCAAAGGAGTTAGACGTTGAAAAAGAAAATTTTAAAGGGGTTAAATAAAGTACTCTTAGTTTCGCTGATAGTATATTTATTATTGTCCGGCAGTATACCTATCAATACTTTTTCTGCAACAAAAGAAGATAAGCACATAACTATAGATATAAGCTATGGCTATGGAAACATTGCAAAGGGAGGGAGATACCTCCCTATTCATGTGTTTTATAAGAATTTTGAAGATGAAAACTTTAGTGGAAAAGTATCTATTGAATTCAATGAGGCTGACAACAGAAAATATGCTTATGAGTACGATGTGAATATTGAAGGAAAAGATAGTGTATTGTCTGATTACTATATTAAAATCAGTAATAAGGTCGACAATATTGTTGTAGTATTAAAGGATGAACAACAAGGGGAAATTATAAAAAAGGTTGTATCCCTAAATATGGCTGCAAATCAATCGAAGATAATGTTAGGATTGCTCAGTGACAGCCAAGGTAGGTTAAATTATTTTAATAATGTAGCAATAAATTTTGGACTGCTAAGCTTAAATACTGTAAATCTGTCAGCAGGATCATTTCCAAAGTCAAGTTCAGGACTTGAACAGTTGGATATAATTATTATAAGTGATTTTAGAATTCGTGATTTATCTAATGAACAATCCAGAGCGTTGATGGATTGGGTAAAGCAGGGGGGTGTACTTATGATAGGAACCGGTACAAGGGCGGATGACACTATAGGAAGGTATGCACCTGAGCTGTTGGAGGATATATATGAGACACCGAGTATAAGAACTGTAAATTTCCTGCTTAATAATGAGATAAAGTCTGTTGATTTAGACAGTACATATATAAATTTACATGGTGGAAATGTAATAGTTTCAGACGATGAATTCCCACTGATAACCTCAGTTAACAAGCAAAAGGGAATTATAGCAGTAGCCGGATTTGATTTTTGTGATTTAAACCAATTTGCTATAGAAAACACACAATTTGCAAGGTATATAATATCAAATATTTTGGGGAATGAGAGAATAGAAGCGTTTTCAAATCAAAGTGAAACCCTAGATGACACCTTTCAGAATATAGAACCAATATTAAATTCATCTGAGATAAAAAAATTGCCTCCTATGACTATATATACATTAGTTTTTATTGCGTATATATTGCTTATCGGACCGATTTTATTTATATATTTAAGAGATTGTGGTTTGGCAATATACTATAGAAAAAAATTGTAGTACTTATATCATTATTATTATTGGCAATGATTATAATATATAATGGTAGAACAAGGTTCTCTACAACATTTTATAACTATGTTACAGTATATGAAGCAGGTGATTCTGATGTATCAGAAACTACATATGTGAATCTTAGAAATCCATATAACAAGCCATATAATGTAGTAATAGATTCCAACTATTCAATAGTTCCTATTATAAGGAATAAGACAAATATTGATGAAAGAAGAGCGTTGGAAAAAAATACATCTGTAAATATTGATAATGCAGAATTAATAAAAGATATTTCTATAAAAAAATGTTGGTGCATTCTCTTCAAATATTTGGAAGATGGATAAAAACTATAGAAAAATTTAAATAATGAAGGCTTTAGTGGGGATATAAATTTCTTTGATGGAAATTTGAGTGTAGAAATTACAAATAACTATAAGCATAAAGTAAAAAATACTACATTGCTTCTTTATGGTAAAATTGCAATGCTTGGAGATTTTGATGCAGGAGAAACTAAAACTATAGAGAGTTGTGAGTTTTTGAATATTCCATTGACAAATTTTGATATTACTGCGAAGTTGATTACAGGTATGGAAGAAGTGAGTACTATAAATCAAAATGGAAGTGTAAATGGAATGGACACAGAACAATATATGCAAAGGCTAAATGTGTCGAACTTTCTATCATTTTATATGATGGAGAATTCAAATGGATATACAGCCGATGCCAGAATTATTGCTTTTTCAGATACAGCATTATCAAGTCCAATCTTTTATAGTGATACTATGGAAGGAAGCGGATTGACATTGTTGACATCAGTAATTCCGGTAAACTCTATTGCCGATGGTGTAGTATATAGACAGTCACTTTTGAAGATGCCTTTGATTTTGAGTGGAGATTATTCGTATATAGATAATGCTCTTAAAAGCAATCAGGCAACTGTACTGGAGTATTTTTTGGGAGATGATATAAATATTGGAGAAGTAAAATTTGAGCAAATATCAGAAGTATTTTCTAATCCCCAATACAGCGATAGATTGAAGACATTTAATGGGAATATTGCTCTATATAATTTTAAGACAGGAAACTTTGACTATGTTTCTAAAAATGAATTTTCTCTATTGGAACTTCTTACATATTTGTCAGATAATAATACTATGAGAGTAAGATATTCAAATATAGAAAATGGAGATTTGGAAACAGCATTACCAATGATAAGTGTTTTAGGTGTGGAAAAATAGATGTTAGAAATAAAAAATATAGTTAAATCATATGGAAGACATAAAGCCTTGTCCAATCTTTGTTTGAAGATACCGACTGGTGCACTCTATGGTCTGGTAGGTCCAAACGGTGCCGGAAAAACAACGGCAATGAAGATTATTTCAGGTATTATATACCCTGATAGTGGAAATATATTTTTTAATAATATAAATATTTTTGAGGATAGAAAGGCACTAAAAGAAATAGTTGGATATGTTCCGGATGTATTGGGAATATATGATGATATGACAGTCTTTGAGTATATGCTTTTCTTTGCTGCGGCATATGGATTTACAGGATATGTAGCAAGAAAAAAGTCCGAAATACTTTTAGAGCAGGTAGGAATGACTGAAAAGAAAGACTTTTATCTAAATGAGCTTTCAAGGGGAATGCAACAAAAACTCTGCGTTGCAAGAGCATTGATACATGATCCCGAACTTATTATTATGGATGAGCCTGCAAGTGGACTTGACCCCAGAGCAAGGTATGAACTAAAAGAACTCTTACAGGAACTTAATGCCGGTGGTAAGACAGTAATTCTTAGTTCACATATTTTATCAGAGGTGTCTGAAATATGTACTGATATAGGCATTATAGATGGTGGTAAGATGGTTATATCAGGAAGTGTTGAAGATATATTAGAAAAGGTCGAGGGAGCTAATCCGATCAAGGTAAAAGTTTTAAACAATGAAAGTCTAGCGCTTGAAATATTGAAAAATAATGAAAATGTTAGAATTTTATCTGTAGATAATGGCTATTTTATGGTATACTTTGAAGGTAAGAAGATAGATGAAGCTAAACTATTGGAAGAACTTGTAAAAAACAATATACTTGTTAGTGAATTTATAAGAGAACCGGGAAGTTTAGAATCATTCTTTATTAAAGTTACAAATCATTCCAATGAAAGCGTGATTTTTAGTAATGAATATTAATCCGATTTATGAAAGGGAACATAGGGTAAGTACAAGAAGCCTAAAACTCTCCATGGCTATTTTGGTATTTAACTTTATTGTGGCTGCAGTTACACTTATAGAAATGAATGAAGTTGTGGATTATGCTAGAAAAACATCAAGCATTGATTACGCTTCTTTTTTGCAAATATTTAAGATTGTGATATTCTTACCTGTGATTTTAATTATATTTGTAGCACCAAGTTTCATATCCGGTGTTATAAGTGATGAGAGGCAAAGAGGTACACTTGAAATACTTCTCACTACTAAGATGACTACAAAGAGTATTGTTTTTGGGAAATTTTTGAGTCTTTTTGCTTCAATAATGCTTATATTGGTATCACAATTACCTATAATTGCTATTCTATTTCTATACGGTGGAATAACTGTTTTGGATATTATAAAGCTTGTGATAAATTTTTTTGTATTTGTTGTTCTGATTATTTCAATGGGCATATTTTGTTCAAGTATAGCCAGAAAAACAAGTGTGGCAACGGTAATACTATATTCTGCGGTGCTGGGACTGTTTATAGGTACTTTAGTATTATATTTTTTGGCAGCAAATTCATTCATAGCAGATGATAAAAATATTTTTGGTATTATTTTTATTAAATTTAGCAAGTTTATTTTATTATTTAATCCTTTGGTTAGTATGGATTTTTTACTATCAAAGATTATGGGTGAAGACAGCTCAGACATATTGGTAAGCCTTTTTTGGTACGATAATTGGTTTTATATAAATATGTTTCTGGACTTAGTTCTATCAGGTATTTGTATGGCATTATCTGTACTAAAAATAAAACCACATGGTAAGACTAGGAGGAAGTATGGCAACAGTAATTTATAAATGTGAAAACTGTGGTGGTCCGGTAAAATATTCTGCTACATTAGGTAAGTTTAATTGTGAATATTGTAATACCGTGTATTCAGAAGAGGAAGTAAAGAGGCTGAGTCTCTTATCGCAGAGAGAAGACGTAATAGCAGACGGTGATGGAGAGTATCTCGAATATCACTGTCCAAGTTGCGGTGCTAATATTGTAACAGATGAGACTACAGTGGCTACAACTTGCTATTACTGTAATAATCCTATAGTAATGTCCGGAAAACTGGAAAGCTCACAGATGCCTACAAGAGTTATTCCATTTAAGGTGGATAAAGCTAGGGCATTGGAATCTTTTGATAATTGGATGAAGAAAAAGAAGTTTGTTCCAAAGAGCTTTTATAATGACAAGAAAGAGATTGAAGAGATCAATGGAGTATATTTTCCATATTGGCTATATAATACCAATGTATTTGTTGATTTAGATAGAGAGGGAAGTAGAACCTACACAAGAACTGAGGGTGACTATAGGGTAACCTATGAGAAACACTTTAGAATTATAAGAAAGGGCGATGTGGAGGTAAAGAATCTTCCAAAGTTGGCACTTGCAAAGTCAAATAAGGTATTGGTAGAATCTGTATATCCTTTTGATTTTAATAACGCTATAAATTTTGATTCCTCGTATCTGAGTGGATTTGTAGCTGAAAAGAAGGATATAGAGAAGGAAGCACTTATGTCTTCAATAGAGGAAGATGTATACAAGTACTCTAAAAAAGTTGTCAGAGATTCTATGACTAATGAAAGTGTAAATATAATAAACAGTGATTTCAGCATTAAACCGGGAAAATTTGATTATGCTATGTTGCCGGTCTGGGCGATTTCTTATAATGATAAAGAAAGTAATCAAAATTTTTTCTTTAGTGTAAATGGACAAACGGGTAAGGTGGTGGGTAAACTGCCTATAGATAAAAACAAATTGTATTTATCAGGTCTTTTAGCTATAGTACCTATATTTGCAATAATTATTGCAATACTTAATTTCACCGGGAATTTACAAACAAGCAGTTTTCTTGTTACTTTGGTAGGAAGTATCGTAGCTTATATAATTTATATAACAAGAGTTATTTCTGAGTATAATATGACAAATTCAAGTGTTGTAAATAGAGGTGTAAAACCAGATAGACTTTAATAATAACTATGCTGAGAAGATAGAGTATTGTAAAGATATTGACCTGGGCACAAGAACAATCAGCAGAACAAGAATAAATAGAAAGTAAATTCAGTATTTAGTCACTTTGATAGACTATATTTTAAATATAAACTTTATTATTTTTAATATATATGTTATAGTTTAGACAATCTAGAAATAGGAGTTTAGAATGGAATTCATAAAGTATAAAAGTACCAGAGGCAAAGAGACCGGAGTCAATGCGTCAGAGGCTATTCTTAAAGGATTGGCAGATGATGGTGGTCTATTTATGCCTGAGAAATTTCCAAAGTTTGATTTTTCTTTGGAGGATTTAAAGGGGAAAAGATATCAGGAAGTTGCCTATGAGGTAATGAAACTTCTTTTAAGTGATTATACAAAAGAAGAACTGATGGATTGTATAGAGAAAGCATATGATGAGAAATTTGATACAGAGGAAATAGCTCCACTGGTAAAGGCGGAGGGGGCATATTTCTTGGAACTTTTCCACGGTGATACTATAGCATTTAAGGATATGGCACTTTCGATTTTGCCGCATCTACTGACAACCGCTGCTAAGAAGAATGGTATAAAAAATAAGATAGTTATTCTTACAGCTACAAGTGGAGATACAGGTAAGGCTGCAATGTCAGGATTTTGTGATGTAGAGGGTACAGGTATTATAGTATTTTATCCTAAGGACGGTGTCAGCAATGTACAGAGATTACAGATGGTGACACAAAAGGGTGATAATACAGATGTGGTTGCTATACATGGGAATTTTGATGATGCACAAAGTGGAGTAAAGAAAATATTTTCTGATAAAGAGTTCGCAAATAAACTTTCTGAAAATGGAATCCAACTCTCCAGTGCAAACTCTATAAATATAGGACGTCTGGTACCACAGATAGCTTATTATGTATATGCTTACGTTAAGTTATTAGAAAGTGGCAATATAGCTACAGGTGAAAAGATAAATGTATGTGTTCCTACAGGAAATTTTGGTAATATACTTGCAGCATATATTGGAAAACAGATGGGGTTACCTGTAGATAAGCTTATATGTGCATCAAATGAAAATAAAGTTTTGTTTGATTTCTTTGAAAATGGAGTTTATGATAGAAACCGTAAGTTTGTTTTAACATCATCACCGTCTATGGATATACTTATTTCAAGCAATCTGGAAAGATTGATCTATTTAAGTTGTGGAAGTGACGGAGAGTATGTTTCAAAGCTTATGAAGGATTTATCAGTAGGTGGAAAGTATGAAGTTACTGAAGCTATGAAGGAATTTATGAAAGACTTCATAGGCGGATTTGCTGATGAAAAGAAGAATTTTGAGGGTATAAAATCTCTGTATGACAGTACAGGTTATATTATAGATACACATACCGGAGTGGCATTTTCTGTATATGAGGATTATAAAAATGCTACAAAGGATATGACAAAGACAGTCATAGCATCCACAGCAAGTCCATATAAGTTTGCGGATAGTGTTCTTGAAGCAATATTTGGACAGAAGCAGGATATGGGAGATTTTGAAGTCATTGACAAATTGCATGAGATTGGAGCACCTGATATTCCTAGAGCTATCTTAGAGATAAAGGATGCAAAGATTCGACATACAAGAGAATGTGACAGTGCAGATATGCAAAAAGAAGTAGAAGATATTCTATTCAACAACAGGAGGTAGATATGTTAGTATCAGCAAAAGAAATGCTTGATAAGGCAAAAAGCCGGACATTACGCAGTAGGACATTTTAATATCAACAACTTAGAGTGGACAAAGTCTATATTGTCAGTAGCTCAGGAGATGAACTCTCCGGTTATCCTTGGAGTTTCTGAGGGTGCAGGAAAGTATATGACAGGTTACAAGACAGTAGCAGCGATGGTAAAGGCAATGATAGAGGAGATGGGAATTACAGTTCCTGTAGCACTCCACCTTGACCATGGTTCATATGAGGGATGTAAGAAATGTATTGAAGCAGGATTTTCTTCAATAATGTTTGATGGTTCTCATTTCTCAATCGAAGAGAATATTGAAAAGACAAAGGAGCTTGTAGATTTGGCACATGCAAATGGCATGTCTCTTGAAGCTGAGGTAGGCTCAATTGGTGGCGAGGAAGACGGTGTTGTAGGTGCAGGTGAGTTTGCAGATCCAAATGAGTGCAAGATGATTGCAGACCTTGGAGTAGATTTCCTTGCAGCAGGTATCGGTAATATCCATGGTAAGTATCCTGCAAATTGGCCGGGTCTTAACTTTGACGTTTTGGCAAAGGTACAGGAGCAGACAGGAAATCTTCCATTAGTTCTTCACGGTGGTACAGGCATTCCTGCAGATATGATTCAGGAAGCTATAAACCTTGGAGTATCAAAGATAAATGTTAATACAGAATGTCAGCTCTCATTTGCAGAGGCTACAAGAAAGTATATTGAAGCAGGAAAGGACCTTGAAGGTAAGGGATTTGACCCGAGAAAGCTTTTAGCACCGGGTGCTGAGGCTATCAAGGCTACTGTAAGAGAGAAGATAGAACTTTTCGGTTCAGCAAATAAGGCTTGATTGATGTAATTTAATGAGCAGTCACTAAGGTGGCTGCTTTTTTGTACAATAAAACCTTGATAAAAAATGCTATATTATATAAATTAATAATTCAATATTTGACATTTAAAAAAAATGTGGTAAAGTAATGATAACAACCTATATGGAGTAAAAATGGACTTATTTGATTATATGAAAGAAGTTAATGAAAAGAGTGATGCCCCGTTAGCTTCAAGGTTAAGGCCCGATTCTTTAGATTCAATAGTAGGGCAGGAACATATTTTGGGGAAAGATAAATTCTTATATAGAGCGATAAAGGCTGACAAACTGAGTTCAATTATATTCTTTGGACCTCCGGGATGCGGAAAGACAACTATAGCAAAAGTCATTGCAAATACCACCAAATCAAATTTTAAACAAATAAATGCCACTACGGCCGGAAAAAAAGAGATGGAAGAGGCGGTATCTGAGGCAAAAATAGCCTTTTCAATGTATAAGAGAAAAACTATTTTATTTATTGATGAAATTCATAGATTTAATAAATCACAGCAAGATTATTTGCTGCCCTTTGTGGAAGAAGGTACAGTAATACTTATTGGTGCAACTACAGAAAATCCTTTCTTTGAGGTAAATAAGGCCTTGATTTCAAGATCCAGAGTATTAGAATTAAAATCACTTTCACATAAAGATATAGAATCCATTTTATATAAGGCAATAAATGATAAAGAAAGAGGGATGGGAAGATATGATGTAGATATTTCTAATGATGCAGTAGAGTTTATTTCTAAAAGTGTAGATGGTGATGCAAGAAATGCATTGAATGCGTTAGAATTAGCTATTCTAACAACAGATATTTCAGAAGATGGTAAAATTCATATAGATATAAATATTATTAGCGAATGTATTCAAAAAAAGATTTTAAAATATGATAAGGACGGAACAACTCACTATGACACTATTTCTGCCTTTATAAAGAGTATGAGGGGCTCAGATCCTGATGCAACTATGTACTATTTGGCTAAAATGCTTTATGCAGGTGAAGATATAAAATTTATTGCAAGGCGAATAGTGATATGTGCAGCGGAAGATGTGGGTCTGGCAGATCCCATTGCTTTAAACATTGCTACAAATGCTTTTTTGGCAGTAGAAAGGGTGGGAATGCCTGAGGCAAGAATAATTTTGGCAGAGGCAGCAAATTATATAGCCTGTGCACCAAAGTCAAATGCATCATACCTGGCAATAAATGCGGCATTAAAATTTGTAAAAGAAAATAGTGATTTTGATATTCCAAAACATATAAGAAATGCAAATTATGATGGGGAAAAAGATATAGGAATAGGAGTGGGTTATAAGTATGCCCATGACTTTGAAAAATCATTTTGTAGAACAACAGTATTTACCTGATGAGATGAAAGATACGGTATTTTTTTAAATCTAACAGATATGGGATTTGAAAAATCAATCAAAACACATTTAAATAAAAATAAAAAAAGAAAGATAGATAACATATTATGAGAGATAAATTACAAACTTTATCATTAGTACAGTTAAAAAGAAATTGCAAAAAGAGCAGGGATTTAAGGGAGTCAGTAACCTAAATAAAGCAAATATAATAGAATTATTAGTAGAGTTTTCTGAAAATCAGAATAAAGGAGCAGAAAAAAATGAAGGAGGTTCGTCTGAAATGACGACAAGAGATAATTCATATCAAAGGGATAATTATTCAAATCAAAAATAATTACTCAAATCAAAAATAATTATTCAAACCAAAAACAGAAATAATTATGGTAGTACACAGAGAAATAATGTAAATCAGAACAGAACAATGGGATATAATAATTCATATCAGAATGGACAAAGATACAATAATCAGGGGAATATGTCTAATCATTATCAAAACCAAAACCAGTACAATAATCAAAATCAGTACAATGGTACAAATCAATACCAAAACCAGTATAATGGTTCAAATCAATATCAAAATCAATATAGCCAGCAAAATCAGTCCGGCTATAGAAATGAATATTATGATAATCAGTTTGTTTCAAGATTTCCAAGGGATTATGGAACAGATATAAGAGATTTGGATTCAGGAGAGGTTGCAGAGGGCATTCTTGAGGTAATGCCTGACGGATTTGGATTTATTAGATGTGAGAACTTTTTGCCGGGAGATAATGATGTATATGTTTCGCCTGCACAGATAAAGAAGTTTAAGTTAAAAACCGGTGATGTTGTATCGGGGATGAAGAAGATAAAGACAGCTTCAGAAAAGTTTGCAGCTCTCTTATATATAAATACAGTAAATTCATTCTCACCGGATACATTAGAGACAAGACCTAATTTTGAGGACTTGACACCAATATTCCCTAATAGTAGGATACACCTTGCCAAAGATGATTCAGCATCAAAGGCAATGAGAATAGTGGACCTGCTTTCACCGATAGGTAGAGGACAAAGAGGTATGATAGTTTCACAGCCAAAGGCAGGAAAGACAACTCTTTTGAAGGAGATTGCAAAGTCCATTACAGCAAATCAAGAGGATATGCATCTTATCATATTGCTTATAGATGAGAGACCTGAAGAGGTTACAGATATTAAAGAAGCAATAGTGGGGGATAATGTGGAAGTTATATATTCTACATTTGATGAAGTACCTGAGAGACATAAGAGAGTATCTGAAATGGTTATAGAGAGAGCAAAGAGACTTGTGGAGCATGGAAAAGATGTAGTTATATTACTAGATTCTATCACAAGACTTGCCAGAGCTTACAATCTTACAGTAGCACCAAGTGGTAGAACATTATCCGGAGGTCTTGATCCTACTGCACTTCATATGCCAAAGCGTTTCTTTGGAGCTGCAAGAAATATAAGAGAGGGTGGAAGCCTTACAATACTTGCTACAGCTTTAGTGGATACAGGTAGCAGAATGGATGATGTTGTGTTTGAGGAGTTTAAGGGTACCGGAAATATGGAGTTGGTGCTTAACAGAAAACTTTCTGAAAAGAGAATATTCCCTGCAATAGATGTTTTGAAGAGTTCTACAAGAAGAGATGATTTACTTTTAAGCCCTGATGAGGCGGAAGTAGTTAGCTTGATGAGAAAAGCAACTGATATGGCAAAGCCTGAAGAGGTAGCTGAAGAATTATTGAAGAATTTAATTTGACAAATAATAATGAAGAGCTTGTTGCATCTATTTTAGGAAGAGGACGTTTTATTTAATTTATAAGTTTGAATGTAACAGTTTAGCATTTTGCTGGACTGTTACATTTTTGTAAAAGAGAGGTTTTAATGCAGGACTATAATGCAGGCAGTATTACAGTACTTGAAGGGCTTGAAGCAGTCAGAGTAAGACCCGGTATGTATATTGGTGGAGTAGGTGTTAAGGGGTTAAATCACCTTATCTATGAAATAATGGATAACTCTATAGATGAACATCTTGCAGGATTTTGCAAGAATATATGGGTAACTTTGAATGCAGATGGTTCTTGCACTGTAAAGGATGATGGTAGGGGAATACCTGTTGAAATGCATCAAAAGGGAATTTCTGCAGAAAGAGTGGTATTGTCCACTCTACATGCAGGTGGAAAATTTGACAATGAATCATATAAAACCAGTGGTGGCTTACATGGAGTGGGTTCATCAGTGGTTAATGCTTTGTCAAATTTTTTGGATATTAAGATATCAAGAGATGGATATATCCATCATGATAGATATGAAAAGGGTGTACCAAAGATAGAATTAAAAAAAGGACTTTTGCCTACTATTGGAAAGACAAGGGAAACAGGTACAGAGATTACTTTTTTACCGGATGATACTATCTTTGAAGTTACTAAGTTTAGAGCAGACTGGTTAAAGTCAAGAATGCATGAAAGTGCATACTTAAATCCCGGACTTATATTGCATTTCATAAACATGAGGGAAAATGAAAAAGAAGAGAAAACTTTTCATGAGCCTGAAGGAATAGTTGCCTATGTGAAGGAACTGAATAAAGGAAAAGATGTAATGCATGCTCCGATATCTTATAAGGGAGTATGTGACAATATAGAGGTTGAAATAGCTATACAATTTGTAGATGCTTTTGAGGAGAATATATTAGGATTTTGTAATAATATATTCACACAGGAGGGCGGTACTCATATAGCCGGATTCAAGACAAAGTTTACCGGATTAATAAATACATATGCTAGGGATTTGGGAATATTAAAGGATAAGGACAGTAATTTTACCGGTGCAGATACCAGAAATGGAATGACTGCCATTATCAGTGTAAAGCATCCTAATCCTATGTTTGAAGGTCAGACTAAGACAAAACTGGCATCAGCAGATGCCACAAGGGCTGTACTTACAGTTACTGGAGATGAGCTTACAAGATTTTTTGACAGAAATGTAGATGTGGTAAAATCTATAATTTCTTGTGCGGAAAAGTCTGCCAAGATAAGAAAGGCTGAGGAGAGATCCAAGACAAATATGCTTACAAAGTCAAAGTTTTCATTTGAATCAAATGGTAAATTGGCAAATTGTGAGTCAAAAGATCCAAGTAAATGTGAGATATTTATTGTAGAGGGAGATTCTGCAGGAGGTTCAGCTAAAACTGCGAGAAATAGAAATTTTCAGGCTATTTTGCCTATTAGGGGTAAGATTTTGAATGTTGAAAAGGCTTCTATTGACAAGGTTCTTGCAAATGCAGAAATAAAAACCATGATAAATACCTTTGGATGTGGATTTTCTGAGGGCTATGGTAATGATTTTGATATATCAAAGCTTCGATACGATAAGATAATACTTATGACTGATGCGGATGTAGACGGCAGTCACATAGATACTTTACTTTTGACATTTTTATACAGATTTATGCCGGAACTTATATATGACGGACATGTGTATATTGCAATGCCACCACTTTTTAAGGTAGTACCGAAAAGGGGTGAGGGGGTTTATCTTTATGATGAGAAAGCACTGGAGGATTATAAAAAGAAACATAAAGATAATTTTACACTACAAAGATATAAGGGACTTGGAGAGATGGATGCCGAACAGCTTTGGGAAACAACCCTTGACCCTGAAAGAAGAGTATTAAAAAGAGTTGAAATAGAAGATGCAAGGCTTGCAAGTGAAGTTACAGAGCTTTTGATGGGTTCAGATGTGGCACCAAGAAGAAACTTCATACATGAACATGCAAGAGAAGCAGTAATTGATGCATAGGAGGGTATATGGCTGAGAAAATATTGCGAACGGAATATTCAGAGGAAATGCAAAAATCCTACTTGGATTATTCCATGAGTGTTATAACCGCAAGGGCTATACCTGATGCGAGAGATGGCTTAAAGCCTGTACAAAGAAGAGTTTTGTATGATATGAGTGAGCTGAGGATTTTCAGTGACAGACCTCATCGTAAATCAGCAAGAATAGTGGGTGATACTATGGGTAAGTATCACCCACATGGTGACAGCTCAATATATGAAACTTTGGTGGTTTTGAGTCAGGACTTTAAAAAGGGAATGCCACTGATAGACGGACATGGAAATTTCGGATCTATAGAGGGTGACGGAGCTGCTGCTATGAGATATACAGAGGCAAAGCTTGCAAAATTTGCTGAGGAAGTATATCTGAAGGATCTTGAAAGAACAGTTGAATTTATTTCAAACTATGATGAAACTGAGAAAGAACCGGAAGTACTTCCGGTAAGAGTGCCAAACCTATTGATAAATGGTGCTGAAGGTATTGCAGTAGGTATGTCAACATCAATACCTACGCACAATTTACTGGAGGTATGTAATACCTGTATTGCCTATATAAAGAACAGAAATATTGATACAAAGGGGCTTTTGGAAGTATTACATGGTCCGGATTTTCCAACCGGTGGAATAATAGCCAATAAAAGAGACTTGCTTGATATTTATAGTACAGGAAATGGTAAGATAAAACTTAGAGGTAAGATAGAAGTAGAGCTTGGAAGAAAAAAAAAGTGACAAGGATAAACTGATTATTTCTGAGATTCCTTATACTATGGTTGGTGCAGGTATAAATAAATTTCTTATAGATGTAGCAAATCTTGTTGAGACTAAGAAGCTTTCTGATGTTGTAGATATCAGTAATCAATCAGATAAGAATGGAACCAGAATAGTGCTGGAGCTTAGGAAAGATGCCGATATTGAAAAAATAAAAAATATTCTTTATAAAAAGACTAAACTTGAAGATACTTTTGGTGTAAATATGCTTGCCATTGTAGATGGTAGACCGGAGATACTCTCATTAAAGGATATTTTAAAGAATTATATTGAGTTTCAATATGAGATAACTACAAAAAAGTACAATATTCTTTTAAATAAAGAGCTTGAGAAGAAAGAAATACAGGAAGGTCTTATAAAGGCAGTAGATGTTATAGATCTTATTATTGCAATACTTCGTGGTTCAAAAAATCTTGCTCAAGCTAAGAAATGTCTTACATCAGGTGATACCACAGGAATTAACTTTAAAGTGAAATCACTTGAAAAGGATGCAAAAAAACTTTCGTTTACAGATAAACAGGCACAGGCAATTTTGGACATGAGACTTTATAAGCTTATAGGTCTTGAGATAGAAGCACTTTTAAAGGATAATGCGACAACTCTCAAAAATATAGAGGAATATGAAAACATTCTAAAAAACCATAAAAATATGGATAAGCTTTTTATAAAGGACTTGGAAAAGATAAAAAAGGATTTTGCAACTCCTAGAAAAACTTTAATTGAGGATGCCAAGGAAGCGGTGTATGTAGAGGAACCTATAGCCAGTGAGGAAGTAATCTTTGTCATGGATAAGTTTGGTTATTGTAGGCTTCTAGACAGAAGCACCTTTGATAAAAATGCAGAAACTGTAGAAAGCGAAAATACCTATGTATTCCCGATAATGAATACTGATAGAGTATGCATTTTTTCAAACACCGGTGTTTTGTATAAAATTAAGGTAATGGATTTGCCGATGTCAAAATTAAGAGATAAAGGAACACCAATTGATAATCTAACTAAATTTGATAGTAGTGTAGAAGAGATAATGCTGGCAGTAAGTGAAGACAGTATGCGTGGTAACTTTATACTTATGATTACAAAAAACGGATATATCAAGAAAGTATCCAGTGAGGAGTATAAAACCAATAATAAGCAAGTAGCTTCTACAAAGCTTATGGACGAAGATATTCTTATAGCTGTGAAGATACTATTACCGAGAGCTAATACAGATATATGTATTGTAAGTGATGCCGGATATATTCTAAAGTTCAATGTTTCAGAGGTGAATGAATTTAAGAAAAGTACAAGGGGAGAAAAGGCAATAACTTTAGGATATAATGAGTTTGTAGATAGCTTATATTTAACAGCAGATAGCCGACTTGCTAATGTAAATGGAAAGAAGTTACTCTTAGTAAAGTAAGATTAAGCCATAGAGGATACAAGGGCCAGAAGATGAAATAATATAATTATATATTCATATTTATACATATATACAATGGTATTTACTGATTATAATTTTTAATAAAATAAACATTTTGCACTAAGTGTACTTGTGCGGCGTACAAATGTGCGTGTATTGCGAAAAAACACTTGAAAAATTATTCATAATATAATATGATTGCTTCCAGTTAAAAAATGCAATCCAAAATATATTTTGGATTTGCTATTATACTAAAGAATGGATATGGAGAAATGTTATGGATAGAAAATTAAAAGTTGGCGTTTTGGGTGCAACAGGTATGGTAGGACAGAGATTCCTTTCATTACTTGAAAATCACCCTTGGTATGAAGTAGTAGTAGTAGCAGCAAGTCCAAGCAGTGCAGGCAAAAGATATGAGGATGCCGTAGGAAGTCGTTGGAAAATGACAACACCTATGCCACAGGCTTATAAAGATCTTATTGTAATGAATGTAAATGATGTGGAAGAGGTTGCTTCAAAGGTTGACTTTGTATTCTCAGCTGTAGATATGACAAAGGATGAGATAAAGGCTATTGAGGAGGCTTATGCAAAGACAGAAACTCCTGTAGTCTCAAATAATTCAGCACATCGTTGGACAAAGGATGTACCTATGGTTGTACCTGAGATAAATCCTGAGCATTTTGCAATTATTGAATCACAGAAGAAGAGACTTGGAACTAAAAGAGGTTTTATAGCTGTAAAGCCAAATTGTTCTATACAGAGCTATGCTCCTGTGCTTAATGCATGGAAAGAGTATGAACCATATGAAGTAGTTGTTACAACCTATCAGGCTATATCAGGTGCCGGAAAGACTTTTAAGGATTGGCCTGAGATGGAGGGAAATATTATTCCTTTTATCGGCGGTGAGGAAGAAAAGAGTGAGAAAGAGCCACTTAGAATTTGGGGACATATTGAAGGTGATGAGATCGTACCTGCAACTTCACCAAAGATTACTTGCCAGTGTGTAAGAGTACCGGTACTAAATGGACATACAGCAGCAGTATTTGTAAAGTTTAAGAACAAGGTTTCAAAGGAAGAACTTATAAAGAAGATAGTAGAGTATAAGGGTGAGCCACAAGAACTTAATCTTCCATCTGCACCAAAGCAGTTTATCCAGTATCTTACAGAGGATAATAGACCTCAAGTAGCACTTGATGTTGACTATGAGAATGGTATGGGAGTTTCTGTAGGCAGAATTAGAGAAGACTCAGTTTATGATTATAAGTTTATCGGACTTTCACATAATACTCTAAGAGGAGCAGCAGGTGGTGCACTTCTTTGTGCAGAGTATCTGACAGCAAAGAATTTTATAACAGCAAAATAAATTAGTGTATTAAGGTAATAAAAGCGGCTAGAATCCTTGTATTAACATGGGGTTGCCGCTTTTTTAATAAAGAGATATATGTTGTAAAGGTTTGTAAATGAAAATAGCAATATTTACACTAAGTATTGCAAGAGAATAGAAAAATTTGTATAATGTATAGTAATGGCTATCACGTAAAGCTGTGATGGCTTTTTCTTTGTAGAGAGAGGAAAAATATGAGTATTAATACAACTGAATTTGGAAAAACAAAAGATGGTAAGACGGTAAAACTATATACTCTTACAAATAAATGGTGTAAGTGCGTCTTTTACCAATCTTGGAGGTACTTGGGTAAGTATGATGGTACCGGATAAGGATGGTAATTTCAAAGATGTATGCCTTGGTTTTGATAATGTAGAAGGATATGAGAACAATTCATATTATCTAGGGGCTATCATAGGTAGATATGCCAATCGTATAAAGGGAGGAAAGTTCAGTCTTGACGGGAAGGACTTTCAATTAGCCGTAAATAATGATACAAATTCTTTACATTCAGGACCTGATTATTGGTACAACAGGATATGGGATGTAGGTGTATTTGAAGATGAAGATAGAGATATGATTACATTTATGTTACACAGCCCTGATAAGGATCAAGGTTTTGACGGTGAGGCGAGAGTAAGTGTAAGCTATGTTTTATCTGATGATAATGCTCTTACAATAGGTTACAGCTTCGTATGTGATAAGAAGACTGCGGTTAATCTTACAAACCACAATTATTTCAATCTTGCAGGATACGATAATATCGATATATATGATCAGGAAGTTATGATAGATGCGGACAGTTTTTTGCCATGTGATGAGCATTCTATACCTACAGGTGAGATAAGAAAAGTTGATGGGACACCTATGGATTTTAGAAAGTATAGAAAGATAGGTGCTGATATAGATTCTGATTATGATGCTATAATACAAGGGGGTGGATATGACCACAACTGGATAATAAATGGTTATGATGGGAATCTAAGACTTGTAGCAAAAGTAAGGGATAATAAGAGTAAGAGGGTGATGGAGGTTTATACGGATTTACCGGGAATACAGTTCTATACTGGTAATTTCCTTGCAGGGGATGCTGTCGGAAAAAATGGTGTTGCTTATCCAAAGAGAAGCGGATATTGCTTTGAAACTCAGTTTTTCCCAAATTCTATAAATATGTCGGAGTTTATACAGCCGGTGGTTAATGAATTGGAAGAGTTCATTAGTGAGACTGTATATAAGTTTAGTGTAGAAAAAGATTGATGAAAAAACTTTTTATTGCAGAAAAGCCAAGTGTAGCAGCTGAGTTTGCAAAGGCATTGAAGATACCAACAGGAAGAAAAAATGGATATCTTGAAGGAAATGATATTATAGTTACATGGTGTGTTGGACATTTGATAACTATGAGTTATCCGGAGAAATATGATGAAAAATTCAAACGCTGGTCACTGGATACATTGCCATTTTTGCCGAAGGAATTCAAATATGAAATAATAGATGGAGTCAAAAACCAGTTTGCTATAGTATCAGGTCTTCTAAACAGAGAAGATGTGGACACCATATATATTTGTACCGACTCAGGAAGAGAAGGAGAATATATATACAGACTTGTGGATATGATGGCAAATGTGCAAGGTAAGACAAGAAAAAGAGTTTGGATAGATTCTCAAACTGAAGATGAGATACTTAGAGGCATTAGAGATGCAAAGGATTGGTCATATTATAACAATCTTTCTAATGCGGCATTCCTCAGGGCGAAAGAAGACTATCTTATGGGAATAAATTTTTCGAGAATTCTTACGCTGAAATACAGTAGAAATGTAGCTAATTTTTTAAAGCTGGATAGAGCTGTACTTAGTGTGGGAAGAGTGATGACCTGTGTTGTCGGTATGGTGGTAAACAGAGAAAGGGAGATAAGGAATTTTGTAAAGACTCCTTTCTTTAAGGTTTTAGGCAAATTTGAAAACCAGGGTATGTTTATAGACGGTGAGTGGAAGGTAAATGAAAAGTCAAAATATTTCAATTCAACAATGCTATATAAAGATAATGGCTTTAGAGAAAAAATATATGCAGAAGAGTTGATAGAACATATAGAATCATATGCAAATGAAAATGATAGAGAAGTAATCGTTTTAGCTAATGAAAAAAAGAAGGAAATAAAAAAATCCACCTTTACTATTTAATTTAGCAGAAATACAAAATGAATGCTCAAAGAGATTTAAGATAAGTCCTGATGAGACATTGAAAATCATACAAGAGATGTATGAAAAAAAGCTGGTTACTTATCCAAGAACTGATGCCAGGGTATTGTCAAGTGCTGTAGCAAAGGAAATAGATAAGAATATAAGAGGTCTCTGCAAGTTTAGTATACTTTCCAATTTTGCAAATGATATATTGGAAAAGGGTACATATAAAAATATTTCTAAAACTAAGTATGTTAATGATAGTCAAATTACTGACCATTATGCTATAATACCTACCGGGTTTGGAAATATGAATTCTTTGAATAAATTGTCATTGGCAGTATATGAACTTATATGTAGAAGATTTCTTAGTATATTTTACCCTCCTGCACAATATCAAAAGTTCACTATAAGATTTGGTATAGGAGATGAGATATTTGTAGCAAATACAAAGATTTGTATTGAGAGAGGATTCCTGGATATATTAAATCCAATAAAGAACGAGAGTGATGAGGAGGAGAGTAGTGATAGTCAAAGCCCTGAATATATAAAGATGGTTTCAGCACTGAGAAAGGGTTCAAAACTTAGTCTGGATTCATTGAGTATAAAAGAGGGTGAGACTGTACCTCCAAAGAGATATACTTCAGGTTCTATGATACTTGCAATGGAAAATGCAGGGCAGCTGATAGAAGATGAAGAACTTAGAAGCCAGATAAAAGGAAGCGGTATAGGGACTTCTGCCACCAGAGCTGATATTTTAAAGAAGTTGTTTTCAATAAAATACCTGGCACTCAACAAAAAAACACAGATAATTACACCCACACTCTTTGGTGAAATTGTCTATGAGGTAGTAAATTGTTCTATTTCACAGCTTTTGAATCCGGAGCTTACAGCAAGCTGGGAAAAAGGGCTTACAATGGTATCTAATGGAGATATTACATCTGAGGAGTATATGACAAAGCTGGAAAGGTTTGTAGGTATTAGATGCCTCAATGTGAAGCAACTTAATAATCAATATAGTTTAAATGCCTTATTTGAGAAAGTTTCAAAAGAATATAAGGGCATGAAAGGATAAAGAATGAAAAAAATTGATGTGAAAACAAAAAAACTTTTTGAACTTGAGGAAACTATAGCTAAAGAACTCTTTGAAAGATATACATATCCTTGGGAAGTGTTTAAAGATCTTGGAAGCTTCATAGAAGAGCTAGGTGCTACATTACCTGATACAGAGTATTTAAAGATTGGAAAGAATATCTGGGTACATCGTTCAGTAAAGATAATGCCAACTATTGCACTTGCAGGTCCACTTATAATTTGTAAGGATGCAAGTGTTCGTCATGTGCATTCTTTAGAGGCAATGTAATCATAGGTGAGGGTGCAGTGGCGGGAAATTCTTGCGAATTCAAGAATGCCATACTATTTAACAAAGCACAGGTGCCACATTTTAGTTATGTTGGAGATTCTATTATTGGATACAAGGCCCATCTTGGTGCATCTGCTATCACATCAAATCTTAAGAGTGATAAATCAGATGTTGTACTTCATTTAGAGGATGCAGAACTTGAGACAGGACTTAGAAAGTTTGGAGCAATGGTAGGAGATGAAGCTGAAATAGGATGCGGTTCTATTTTAAATCCCGGAACAGTTATAGGAAAGAATACTACAGTTTATCCGCTTTCAAGTGTAAGAGGCTGTGTGAGCAAGTCATCTATATATAAGAGTGAGGATAATATAGTAACAAAGTCAAAGAAGAAACCTTCAATAAGTAGATTGTAAAATAAAGCGTATGGATTTATCCATACGCTCTTCTATTTAATATGTTTTGAATAAGTTCAAATGGTATTTGTAAATCGCCATAACCTTTTCCAATATATAGTCCGGGTTTATTTCCACCATGAAAATCACTGCCACCTGTAGGTAATAAATTATATTTTTCAGCCAATGAATATAATTTATTTATATCAGTATTTGAATGAGTGGAATGATATACTTCGACACCCTTTAGTCCAAGGTCTATTAAATGTGTTAATAGTTCTTCCAATTCATAATCAGAAAATTTATACTGAAAAGGATGTGCAAGAGAAATAAAGAAATTATGCTTTGTTAAAAATTCCATGCACCTAACAGTAGTTATTTTCTTTACAGGAATATATTTGCCTCCATATTCAAGATATTTATCAAAGGCTTCAGCTTTATCTTTAACAAGTCCAAGTTTGATTAATGCATTAGAAAAATGAGCTCTTGTTATTTGAGCATTAGGATTGCCATTGTTCAAATCATTTTTAGATATAAAAATGCCGTCATTTTTAAATCTCTCTATTATTTCAGCATTTCTATTTGATCTCTCTTGTGCAAAAAAGTTCAAATCTTCAAATATTTCATCAGAAACTTCCAAGTATTTTGGCGGAAATGAGTCAGGAAGTAAATATCCTAAAATATGTATTTCCTTGGATCTGTAAACACAGCTCATCTCAACACCTGCGATTACAGGAAGATCAAGTTCAAGTCCCTTGTTAAAACATTCTTCTACACCTACCATAGTATCATGATCTGTAAGGGCAATTATATTAAGTCCTGCTTCTTTTGCTAATATTGCTACTTCTGTGGGGGAGCAAGTTCCATCTGAAGCTGTAGAATGTGTATGTAAATCAATATATTTTATATTTTTGTTCATAAATCACCTTTTTTTAAATTATAGTCTGTTTATATGCAACATATATTACTGACAAACTACAATAAGTCTAGCATAATAAATTAAGCAAAGCAATCTTGATATGGATTGTGTTAAGGTGAGATTATTGGTATAATCTACCTTTAAAGTATTGTTTTTAAAATACTGGTAATAGATATTACATAAGGAATGGAAATGTTGAAAAATCAAAAAGATAAAAAGATATCCGGATCTGAAAGAGTAAGAGCGGCCAGAAAAAAAGAGCAAAAAAGGGCAATATGCCTCTGATATAAATTATAAAAAAATGTATTTATATTGGTAGCTGCTTTAATTGTGCTACTTATATTTATAGTATTCGGAATAAATAAGGCAATCAAATTTGTTGGTAGTTTAAGTACAGAGAGTGTAGAGCCGACTACTGAACTTGCCATAGAAAAATTGAAAAAGCAGATAACTATCGATGAAATAGACATTACAGGAATGACAATGTCAGAAGCAAAATCAGCTATAGAAAAAGTATACCCCTGGAAGTTAAAGCTCCATATAGGTGAGGATGAAAGTGATAGTCTTATTTTGGATAATGCATTGGATGAAAAGCTGGATAAGCTTTTAAATGAGATATATTCTGATGTATCTAATGCAGCAACACATTATGATATCAGTTTTGATGATAATGATATAGATGCTATGGTAAAAAAGGCAAAAGAAAAATGGGATATTAAGCCTAAAAATGGGTCCATATCAGGTTTTAATAAAGAAACAAAAAATTTTACATATGAAGGTGAAAGCAATGGATATCTGATAGATGATAAGAGACTTAAAGAAGATTTAAAGTCTTTTGTGAGTAGGAAGAACTTTCAAGCAGATATTTCAGTGGTAAGGAATGAAGTAAAGCCAAGTATTACAGCAGCTGAGGCCAAAGAAAAATATAAGGTTATAGGTACATTTACAACAAAGACTACTGATAATAAGGATAGAAATACCAATATTTCACTTGCAGCACAGGCTCTAGACGGTCTTATAGTAAAGCCCGGAGAGGAGTTTTCGTTTAATAATACTACAGGAAACAGAACTCTAGAAAAGGGATATAAGCCTGCGGGTGCTTATGTAAATGGTGTTTTATCAGAGGAACCGGGTGGCGGAGTGTGCCAAGTTTCATCTACATTATATAATGCAGTTATATTTGCAGGTTTGACAACTACAGAAAGACATGCACATTCATTTGAGCCGAGCTATGTTACACCGGGAGAGGACGCCATGGTAAGTTATGACGGTTATGCAGGTCCTGATATGAAGTTTGTAAATACTTCAGATACAGCTATTGCTATTCGTGCAGTACTTACAGGACAGACTCTTACCTGCTCTATTATAGGTATTCCTATATTGGAGGATGGAACAACTATAGAAATGTCATCAAAAAAGACTGGAGATTTGAATCCACCTGCTCCTGAATATATCGAAGATAAAAATCTGGATAAAGGAAAGCAAGTTGTTATCAGTGAGGCAAAGAACGGGTCAAGATGGTCTACCAATTATATTGTAAAAAAAGATGGAGTTATTATAAAGGAAGAGCCTTTCCATAGTTCCAGCTACAAGGGTAAGGCTGCAAAGATAAAGGTGAATTCCGGAAGTGTTGAAACTACTGCTGCAACAAATCCTACAGAGAGTAGCTCTGTAAGTACTGAAACAAGCACTGATATACATTCAAGTACAGTAGACAGTGTGGAAACAAATCACAGTAAGGTAATTGAAACCTCTGCTAAAAAAAGAAGGAAACTGCAAATACTGTAGAGAGTACTGTAGAAAAACTACCTACAGAAGAGAAAGACAGTAAGTCTAGCGAAGGTACAGAGGTAACAAAGCCTAAGCCTAAAGAGAGTGTAAGGCCAAAAGAAACTACTATAGAGGAGACTGTTGAGAAGCTGAGTACAACAGAAGCAACAACTAAAGCTGAAGAAACAGTATCAAAGTTGGGAAATTAAAGCAAAATAATATTTTTGAGAGCCAAGTGGATATCTGCTTGGTTTTTTTGTATAAAAATCATAAAAAAAGCATATAGACTGAAATATTTAAAAAAATATAGTTAAATTATATTGACTTAACACAAATTTTAATGATAAACTTGAATTAGATCACAGTAGTGCAGAAATTTATACAGAAATGATAAATTTTTTTGGGGGAGAAATTTATGAATAAAGATAGTGGGAATATAAAGTATTTAAAAACTTTTTGAAACAAAAATTATTCAACAAGTCAATCAGTAATAAGAGAGTTATCAATCTGTCAGCAATAATAAATTTACCAAAAAGGTACAGAATTCTTTTTAAGTGACATACATGGTGAATATGAGGCTTTTTTTACATATAATGAATAACTGTTCAGGTGTAATAAAGGAAAAAGTTGATTTAATTTTTAAGGATGTATTGTCAGAATTTGATAGACAGGAGCTATGTACACTTATATATTATCCAAGAGAAAAAATGACAATATTGAGTGAAACAGGTAGGATAGATGATGACTGGTATACAATGACATTGAATTATTTGATACAGCTTGCAAAATTGCTGTCATCAAAGTATACAAGATCAAAGGTAAGAAAAGCATTGCCGGAAGACTATGCATATATTATTGATGAGCTTTTACATGCACAGAAAAATGAGGATACTAATAAAGTAAGTTATCATAGACATATTTTGCAGACAATCATTGATTTGGATGATGCAGATGAGTTTATAATTGCACTTTCTGCACTGATAAAAAGATTGGCAGTGGATCATTTGCATATAGTTGGAGATATTTTTGACAGAGGTGGCAGTGCAGATAAAATTATTGATTTGTTGATGAACTACCATTCTCTAGATATTGAATGGGGAAATCATGATATTTTGTGGATGGGAGCTGCCTGTGGAAATGATGCCTGCATTTGTAATGTCATTCGTAATAATTTAAAGTATGGAAATGTAGAGATTTTGGAAAATGCATATGGTATTAGCTTAAGGCCTCTTATGCTTTTTGGTATGTCAAAGTATGGTATAAAGGACGGGATACAGGCTGCATTGGCTGCAATAAAGGTTATACTGTTTAAATTAGAAGGTCAGTTGATTAAGAGTCATCCGGAGTATGGTATGGATGATAGATTGCTTTTAGAGCATATTAATCCAACGGATGGTACAGTAACTATTGAGGGTAAAGAAATACCTTTAAAGACAAATGTATTTCCGACACTGGATGTAAACAATCCTTACGAACTTAGCGATGAAGAAAATGAGATTGTTTTAAAATTACATAGAAGTTTCGTTTCCGGTCAGAGACTAAATAAACATATAAAATTCCTATATGATAAGGGAAGTATGTATAATGTTTACAACAGGAATCTGATTTTCCATGGCTGTGTTCCTGTAGATGACAATGGTATATTTGATATGCTATTCATAAATGGTAAATATTACCATGGAAAGGCTTTGCTTGATATATGTGAGGAAAAGGCTAGAGCTGCTTATATAGATAACCCTAATACGGATGATGTTGATTTTATGTGGTTTTTGTGGGGAGGAGAAAAATCTCCACTATGTGGAAGAGTTGTAAAAACTTTTGAGCGTGACTATATTGAAAATAAAAATTTTTGGAAGGAAAAATCAAATCCATACTATAGTAAATATTATGACGAGAGCTTCTGCAGTCAGATTTTACATGAGTTTGGACTATATGATGTTCACTCTCATATTATAAATGGACATACACCTGTTCATGCAGTGGATGGTGAGAATCCTGTAAGGGCAAATGAGAAATTATTTGTTATTGATGGTGGATTTTGTCGTTCTATGAATAAAACTACAGGAATAGCAGGCTATACTCTAATATTTAACTCACATGGACTGAGGCTAAAAGCACATACACCTTTTACATCAGTAGAAGATGCCTTGATGAATAATACTGATATCGAATCTGAATCTGAGATAATAGAAAAAGATGTATATCGTATGTTTGTAAGAGATACAGATATCGGTAAAAAATTGCAGGAGGATATAGCTGATTTGAAGAAGCTTTTGGATAATTATCGCAAGTTATAAGATTTATAATTATTGATATAAAAATATTAATAATAGTTAAGAAATAGCATTGCTTTTTTTATAAGATTTTTATTGACTATATAGAAAAAAATTATATATAATTTTTTTCTGATATTTGAGTACAAAAGACTAATTTAGTATGTGATATTGTTTAGGAGTGTATATTTAATAATATTAGATTGAAGGGTAGCATAAAGCATGAATTTAAGTAAAAAAATAATAATAGCATTAAGTCTATTGTGTACAAGTGCATTATTTACCGGCTGTATATCAAGTTCGGTTATGAGTGATTATTATAATGAGTCAAAGAGAGCAAAAGGTTATTCTAATCAGACAGAAGATGGATATGATACAGAGAAAAGTGAAGAAGAGTATCAAGAGTCTACCTCACAAACCGGAAATGAATATAGTTATATTAAGTACGATATTGATATTCTTGATGATTATGATGAGTATGATAATGATTATATTGATGATGTTTATTACATTGTTGGACAAGATATAACCCAAAGCGAGATGGACTACTATTCAATGATAATGGCACTTTTGGATCGATATTGGAGCGAAGATTATGATAATGCTCGTGATAATACAGGAGGATATGACTATTTAAACCTATTTTAGTAGTATATAAGGATGAAATCAATCTTTTATTAGAAGGAGAAGAAGCTGTAAGAAGTGGCTGCTTTTATACTTCCGGTATTCTCTTTGTAGATTCAGCTCAAATGGAAGAGGTTAGTATGGATAGTGTAGCACCCATAGACTATGTAATGGCCCATGAATATGGACATCATATACAGAATCTATTGGGAGATATGGATATGGTTAGTAAAAGACAATATAAGATGATAGCTAAAAGAGATAATGTCGGAGCTAACAGATTGAATATTCGTTTGGAGCTGCAAGCTGATTATTATGCAGGAAGATTTTGTGATTACTTAGAAGATTTGGGAGATGCTAATGATACAGAGATTTTATCTGTAGATAATATAGTAGAGATAATAGCGGCTGCCGATAGTATTGGTGATGATGTAATTATGGGATCATATTATAGTGCAGAGCTATCTGACCATGGTACTGCTGACCAAAGAAAAAGGTGGTTTATGAATGGATATAAGGATGATGATTTTAAGAAGAGAAATATTTTTGATCTAAATGATGAACAATTATAATAGTTAAAAGAGTTTAAACAAAGTGTGTAGGATAGTTCTTACACACTTTGTTATTATGTTTTATAAAAGGAAGTATTGTATGAATACAGATATCGGAAATCAGGAAAATAGAATAGATAGTCTGGATATTTTTAAAGGTGTTTTAATTTTTTTAGTAGTACTTGGACATTTTCTTTTGCCTATCAAGGATGGAGAATATATGTTTATTACAAAATTGTTTTTCTTCATTTACAGCTTTCATATGCCGGCTTTTATTTTTGTCTCAGGTTATGTTTACTATGATTCCTGGAGACGAAAGGGTACCGGAGTTAGGTCTATAATATCATTGGTATTGCTTTTTCTTTTTTTATGAAAAATATTGTTGCATATAAGTGATATGCTATTTTATGGTGATAAAAAAATATTTCCGGATTTTTTTCATGAGTCCTCTACTCCCTGGTATGTTTCTACTCTGATAATTTTTTTAGACTATCACTATTGCTTAGTAGAAATATTTTTTTAAAGAATTCAAAAAAATTGAAAAATAATGAGAGAAGATTTATAGATGGCATAACAATATATATTTCCGTATTGATGCTTGTAACTCTTTTTTTATTTCAATGACAAATGGTGGTTGGCAAACAAAAAAATAGAAGATTTTCTTTCTTTAGACAGGGTTATATCATTTGCACCTTTTTTTTATATAGGATTATTGTATAAGAAATATTCATCCATAACTAAGACTTCAATATTTGAAAAAACAAATATACTTTTCTTTTCACTTGGAATTCTGAGTGTTGGGAGTCTTGTTGTTTTATTTCAGTATACAAGATTTTATACTATAGCTTTTTACGGTCCATGGGGATATCGTATAGCTGAAAATAATATTTTGCCTATTTTTAAGGGGGCATTAAATCCACTTCGTATAATATTTATTCCATATGCCTTGAGTATTGCTTATTTTGTGTTTGTGATATGCTCTAAGAGAAGTTTTTTGGGAGATTCTCTCTTGAAAAAAATTGGAGTATACACTTTACCTATATTTGTATTTCACAGACCTGTGAGAGATGCCTTCACTTATTTTGTGCTTAATAATATAAACTTAGTGAAATTTGGTGGCATAAAGATGTTAGTTATAATGACTATAATTTCATTTTTTATTTGTCTTATATTTGGCAATAGCAAAGCAGATAGGATTTGCAGATTTAGGTAGTATAATAATAGTGATGATTATAAAATAAATTACTAATGATATATTTTACAAATTAAAAATATTAAAAAAAGCTTTTAAAAATATGAAAAATAAAAGTTTGGTTTCAAGGATGTTTTTTTGTTTTAAAAGCAGATACATGCCATTTTGTACTAAGAATAGTACACAAAACATAGGTATAATTATTTGCAAATTTTTTTAAAATTGGTATAATGAGAGACGAAAACTAATATTTTTATTTTTATAAATATTATAAAGATTTACTTAGTAGGAGGAATTAAATGGCTAAGAGACAAATGAAGACCATGGATGGTAATCAGGCAGCTGCTCATGCATCATATGCGTATACTGATGTTGCTGCAATTTATCCGATAACACCATCATCTGTCATGGCAGAGCACACTGATGAGTGGGCAACAGAGGGTAGAAAGAATATTTTCGGCCAGACTGTACAAGTAACAGAAATGCAATCAGAGGCAGGTGCTGCAGGTGCAGTTCATGGTTCTCTTTCAGCTGGAGCTTTAACAACAACATATACAGCTTCACAGGGCCTTCTTCTTATGATCCCCAATATCTATAAGATAGCAGGTGAGCAGCTTCCGGCTGTTATCAATGTTTCAGCACGTGCTATTGCAACACATGCACTTAGTATCTTTGGTGATCATTCAGATGTTTATGCTTGTCGTCAGACAGGTGCTGCAATGCTTTGTTCATCATCAGTTCAGGAAGTTATGGACTTAACACCTGTTTCACATTTATCAGCATTAAAGGGTAAAGTTCCATTTATCAATTTCTTTGATGGATTTAGAACATCACATGAGATTCAGAAGATTGAAGCTTGGGACTATGAGGATCTTAAGGATATGGCAGATATGGATGCTATAGCAGCTTTCAGAAAGAATGCACTTAATCCAAACCGTCCTGTAGAGAGAGGTTCAGCACAGAACCCTGATATCTTCTTCCAGGCAAGAGAAGCAAGCAATCCTTATTATGATGCATTACCTGCAATTGTTCAGGAATATATGGACAAGGTTAATGCTAAGATTGGTACAGACTACAAATTATTTAACTACTATGGTGATGCTAATGCTGAGACAATCATTATCGCTATGGGTTCAGTTAATGATACAATAGAAGAGACAATTGATTATCTTTTAAAGCAGGGAGAGAAGGTTGGTGTTGTTAAGGTTAGACTTTACAGACCATTCAGTGCACAGGCACTTATTGATGCTATCCCTGACAGTGTTAAGAGAATTCAGGTTCTTGATAGAACAAAGAGCCGGGTTCACTTGGTGAGCCACTTTGGCTTGATGTTGTTGCAGCACTTAGAGGAACAAAGTTTGACGGTGTTCCTGTATTTAGTGGTCGTTATGGTCTTGGTTCAAAGGACACAACACCTGCTCAGATAGTTGCAACATTCCACAATACAGAGAAGGCTAGATTTACTATCGGTATCAATGATGATGTTACACATCTTTCACTTGATCCGGGTCCGGCACTCGTTACAACACCTGAAGGAACTACAAACTGTAAGTTCTGGGGTCTTGGTGCTGACGGTACTGTAGGTGCTAATAAGAACTCTATCAAGATCATTGGTGATAACACAGACATGTATGCACAGGCATACTTTGACTATGACTCAAAGAAGTCAGGTGGTGTTACAATGAGCCACTTGCGTTTCGGTAAGAAGCCAATTAAGTCAACATATCTTATTCGTAAGGCTAACTTTGTAGCATGTCACAATCCTGCATATATCAGAAAGTATAACATGGTACAGGAGCTTGTTGATGGCGGTACATTCCTACTTAACTGTACATGGTCAGATGCAGAGCTTGAAGAGCACATCCCAGGGCAGGTTAAGAAGTACATAGCTGATCACAATATTAACTTCTACACAATTGACGGTGTAAAGATTGGTGTTGCAACAGGTATGGGACCAACAAGAATTAACACAATTCTTCAGTCAGCATTCTTTAAGCTTTCAGCAATTATTCCTGAGGAGCAGGCTATTGATCTTATGAAGAAGGCGGCTGAGAAGACTTACGGAAGAAAAGGTGAGGATGTAGTTAAGAAGAACTGGGCAGCTATTGAAGAAGGTGCTAAGAATGTTCACAAGGTTGAGGTTCCTGCAAGTTGGGCTAATGCTGAGGATGAGGGACTTGACTATGCGGTACATACAGAGGGTAGAGAGGATGCAATTAAGTTTGCTAATACTATCCAGACAGCTGTAAGTGCACAAGAGGGTAATAACCTTCCGGTATCTGCATTCGTTGACTATGTTGATGGTACAACACCTGTTGGTACATCAGCATATGAGAAGCGTGGTATTGCTGTAAATATGCCTATCTGGAACAGTGATAACTGTATTCAGTGCGGTTTCTGTTCATATGTATGTCCTCATGCAGTTATTAGAACAATTGCTCTTACAGAGGATGAGGCAAATAACGCTCCTGAGGGAATGAGCGTACTCCCAATGACAGGTATGCCAAATTACAAGTTTACAGTAGCTGTATCAGCTCTTGACTGTACAGGTTGTGGTTCTTGTGCTAATGTATGTCCTGGAAAGAAGGGTGAGAAGGCTCTTACAATGCAGAGCATGCCGGAGAATGTTGAGAGACAGAAGTGGTTTGATTATGCAAACGCTACTCCTGAGAAGCCTGAGGTTATTGCTAAGTTTAGGAGACAACAGTTAAGGGATCACAGTACAAGAAGCCATTACTTGAGTTCTCAGGTGCATGTGCAGGTTGTGGAGAGACACCTTATGCAAGACTTATTACACAGTTGTTTGGTGAGAGGATGTATATTTCAAACGCTACAGGTTGTTCATCAATCTGGGGTAACTCTTCACCTTCAACACCATATACAGTAAACGCTAAGGGACAGGGTCCTGCTTGGTCTAACTCATTGTTCGAGGATAATGCTGAGTTCGGTTATGGTATGTTCCTTGCAAATGAGGCTCTTAGAAAAGGACTTAAGTCAAAGGTTGAGGCTATTGCACAGAACGGTTCAGATGATCTTAAGGCAGCAGCTAAGGAATATCTTGACACATTTACTGTAGGTGCACTCAATGGTACAGCAACAGACAAACTTGTGGCTGAACTTGAGAAGTTAAATACAGCTGAGGCTAAGGAAATCCTTGATAATAAGGAGTTCTTGTCAAAGAAGAGTCAGTGGATCTTCGGTGGTGACGGTTGGGCTTACGATATCGGTTTCGGTGGTCTTGACCATGTAATCGCAAGTGGCAAGGATGTAAATATTATGGTATTTGATACAGAGGTTTATTCAAATACAGGTGGACAGAGCTCAAAGGCAACAAAGACAGGTGCTGTAGCACAGTTTGCTGCAGGTGGTAAGGATACAAAGAAGAAGGATCTTGCAAGTATTGCTATGAGCTATGGTTATGTATATGTAGCACAGATAGCTATGGGTGCTGATTACAACCAGACTGTTAAGGCATTAGCTGAGGCAGAGGCTTATCCGGGTCCATCACTTATCATCGCATATGCTCCATGTATCAACCATGGTATCAAGCTTGGTATGAGTAAGGCTATGACAGAGGAGAAGCTTGCTGTTGAGGCAGGTTACTGGAATAACTTCAGATTCAATCCTGATGCTGAGAATAAGTTCACACTTGATTCTAAGACTCCTAAAGGAGATTACCAAGAGTTCCTTAAGGGTGAGGTTCGTTACTCATCTCTTGCACTCAAGGATCCTGAGAGAGCAGCTAAACTCTTTGCTAAGAATGAGGAAGATGCTAAGGAAAGATTCTCATATCTTGAGAAGCTTGTAACATTATATTCAAAAATAATATAATTTTTAGATTTAATAGACAAAAAGTTTATTTAGTGTACAAACGGAAGCCACTTTTTGTGGTCAAAGGGAGTCAGTACTTAAGTACTGGCTCTTTTTGTATTAAAAAATAGTTTATCTGCTTGTTATAATGTGAAACTTGGGATAAAATAGAATTATAAATTGAGTACTTAGGAGATAATATGTATAAAGATAATGAAATATGGGTGGCAAGTGATGGAGATGCCAGATTATGTATAAAGTCAAAGTATGCAAACAGGCATGGTCTTATTGCGGGAGCCACAGGAACAGGTAAGACAGTCACTCTTAAAGTGATGGCGGAGTCGTTTTCAGATGCCGGTGTACCGGTATTTTTATCTGATATAAAGGGTGATTTATCAGGTATGTGTAGACCTGGTGAAGAAAAAGAGAGTATAAGCAAAAGAGTGTTGGAGCTAGGTATGGGAGAAGATTTTTCATTTAAAGCATATCCTACTATTTTTTGGGATATATTTGGAAAAAAGGGGCTTCCACTTAGAACAACAATATCAGAGTTTGGTCCAATGCTGTTAGCAAAATTACTGGAATTAAATCAAATTCAAAGTGATATTTTAAATATTGTATTTAAGATAGCAGATGATGAGGGATTATTACTTATTGATCTAAAGGATCTAAAGAGTATGTTAAACTATGTCAGTGAGAATGCAGCTGAATATAAATCTGAATATGGAAATATAGCACCTCAAAGTGTTAATGCGATAATGAGAGGACTGGTTTCTCTTGGAGATAAGGGCGGAGATATATTTTTTGGAGAACCGGCAATAGATATAAATGACTGGTTTGTAACTAAGGATGGTAAGGGCATGATAAATGTATTGGATGCCACTACCATAATAAATGATCCGAGTATATATGCAACATTCATGCTTTGGATGCTTGCAGAATTGTTTGAAATAATGCCGGAAGTAGGAGATCTTGACAAACCTAAGATGGTATTTTTCTTTGATGAGGCACATCTTTTGTTTAAGGATACTCCAAAGGCATTGCTTCAAAAAATAGAGCAGGTAGTAAAACTTATAAGATCAAAAGGTATCGGAGTGTATTTTATAACACAAAATCCAAATGATATTCCTGATGAAGTATTGGCACAGCTTGGAAATAAGGTTCAGCATGCATTAAGGGCGTATACACCTGCAGAGCAAAAGGGCATAAAGGCTGCAGCACAGAGTTATAGAGTAAATCCTGATTTTGATACAGCTGAAATAATAACTAATCTTGGTATAGGAGAGGCGGTTGTATCCTTTATTGGTGATGATGGAGCACCGGCTATGGTAAGAAAGGCAAAAGTGCTCCCGCCACAGTCATATCTTGGAACTATAGATGATATGATGAGGGCTACAGTTATTTCTATGTCAGATTTGGCAGGCAAATACAAGGATATGGTGGATAGAGATTCTGCATATGAGTTTTTGCAAAGATTACAAATAGAAATGGTCCGTAAGCAGGAAGAAGAAAGGCAGGCTGAATTAGAACAAAAGGAGGCCCAAAAGCAAGAAAAATTGGCACAAAAAGAGGCTGAAAGACAGGCAAAGGAAGCTGAAAAAGAAGAAAAGAAGAAAAAGGATGCTATAAAGAAAGGTGTAGCTTCAGTTGCAGGAACTGCTGCAGGTACTATAGGCAGACAGATTGGAAAGGCTATAGGAAAGACAGGAGGAAAGTTTGGATCAAGTCTAGGTGGCAATCTGGGTGCAAGTGTCGGTAGAGGTATTCTTTCAACATTGTTTAAATTAAAGTAAATATGAATATACGAGAAGATATAGAACTTAGAGAAGAATTGACTCTTAGTAAGTACGCTGCTTTAAGTAAAAATTCTTTAGGAAGAGATAGATATGAGGAAGCTTGTGATATAAGGACAGTCTATCAGAGAGATAGAGACAGAATACTTCATTCAAAAGCGTTTAGAAGACTGAAACATAAGACTCAGGTATTTTTGGCACCTGAAGGAGACCATTACCGCACCAGACTTACTCATACGCTTGAAGTGGCACAAATTGCAAGAACTATAGCCAAGGCGCTGAGATTAAATGAAGATTTGGCAGAAGCTATAGCATTAGGTCATGATCTTGGCCATACTCCATTTGGTCATTCCGGAGAGGATGTGCTAAATGAAGTATGTTCATATGGCTTTGCTCATTATGAACAGAGTGTTAGGATTGTAGAGTTTATAGAAAAGTCTGGAAAAGGACTTAATCTCACAAAGGAAGTAAGAGACGGCATATTAAATCATAGAACATCAGGAAATCCGGCTACACTTGAGGGACATGTGGTTAGACTTTCAGATAAAATTGCCTATATAAATCATGATATTGATGATTCTATCAGAGCACATATTCTGGTAGAGGATGATATACCTACAGAATATACAGATATACTTGGACATTCGGTAAGAGAAAGATTGAATAATCTCATACATGGTGTTATAGAGGAAAGTATTGATAAACCGGAAATATCAATGAATAAAGAGAAATACAAGGCAATGATGGGACTTAGAACTTGGATGTTTAAAAAGGTTTATCACAATGAAGTTCCCAAGTCACAGGAGGGCAAGGCTAAGGCAATGATTGAGTCTCTTTTTGACTATTATATGTGCCATAATGACAAACTTCCTAAAGAATATATATTTTTTATTGAAGAATTGAAGCAGGATAGTGAACTGGTAGTTTGTGACTATATAGCCGGTATGACAGATTTGTACGCTATAGAAAAATTCAAAGACTTATTTGTTCCAAAATCCTGGGATGTATATTAAGGAGAAATAATTGTATTATTCAAATGATTTAATAGATGAGGTAAGATCTGCCAATGATATAGTAGATGTTATTTCAAGCTATGTGAAGATACAAAAAAAAGGTGCGAATTATATGGGGCTTTGCCCGTTTCATTCAGAAAAGTCTCCTTCGTTTTCAGTATCACCAAGTAAACAGTTATTTCATTGCTTCGGTTGCGGTGTAGGAGGAGATGTAATTACATTTATAAGGCAATATGAGAATTACTCTTTTACAGAAGCGTTAAACTTGTTGGCTAAGAGGGCAAATATAGAATTGCCACAGGTAAGTGAAAACGATCGTGCAAAAAATGATGAAAAAAATATTATATTAGAAATAAATAAAATGGCAGCTAAGTACTTTTATGACAATTTATTTTCATTAGATGGAGAAATTGGGTTAAAGTACTTCAGTGAGAGAGGGCTTAGTGCAAGAGATATAACACATTTTGGATTGGGATTTGCAAGAAAGACACCAAATGATTTGTATCAGTATCTAAGATCATCAGGATATAATGATGATATATTGAAAAAAAGCGGACTTATAAATATTGACGAAAAGGGTGTCAGAGACAGGTTTTGGAATAGAGTTATGTTTCCGATAATAGATGCCAATGCCAGAGTAATAGGATTTGGTGGAAGAGTATTGGGAGACGGTTTGCCTAAGTATGTTAATTCGCCTGAAACACTTGCATTTGACAAGAGTAGAAATCTTTATGGACTTAATTTTGCAAAACGGACAAGAAGAGATTTCTTTTTGATATGTGAGGGATATATGGATGTAATCGCTCTACATAAGGCAGGCTTTGAAAACTCTGTAGCAAGTCTTGGTACGGCGTTGACAGCATTGCATGTGAAGCTTATTGGAAGATACACTAAAAAGGTAATATTGACATATGACTCTGATAATGCCGGTATTAATGCTGCTAAGAGAGCTATTCCTCTTTTGAAAGAGGAAAATATAAATGTAAAAGTTTTATCTATGGCTCCATACAAGGATCCGGATGAATTTATAAAAAATCTAGGCAGTGAGGAATTTCAAAAGAGAATAGATAATGCTGATAATGCTTTTCTTTGGGAAGTGGAGACACTAAAAAGAAATTATAATTTAAATGAACCGGATGAGCGAACAAACTTTTATAGAGAAGTTGCAAGAATGCTAAGTCAGTTTGGAGAAAAGCTGGAGAGAGAAAATTATACTCATGCTGTGGCAAAGAGACTTATGATTGAATATAAGGCACTTTTTGATATGGTAAATTCTTTTGGAAATTTTACAAATTCAACTAAGATTGTGCAGAGTAAGGATAAACCAAAAGTTGACAGTGGATATACTAAAGCACAAGGGCTTTTACTTACATGGATGGTAGAAGAAATAGAACTCTTCAAAAAGATAAGTGAGTATATTTCACCACAGAATTTTAGTGAAGGATTCTATCGTGATGTAGCAATAAAAATATTTGATAAGTTAAACAGGGGAGATTTAACATTTTCAAATATTTGTGACGACTATACGGAAGATATGGAAAAGCAGAAACTGCTTTCAAAAATACTTAATACAACCTTGGGGACTAACCTTAGTGATGACGAAAAGAAAAAAGCCATCACTGAAAGTATACTTAAAATTAGACAGGCAAGTTTAGACGAGAAGAGTAAAAATGCAAAAGGAATTGAAGAATTCCAAAAAGTTATAGAGGAGCAGGCTATTTTACGAAAGCTTTGTATTGATTTAGGTTAGTGGAGGTAGTATGAGGGGGACTAATTTAAAAAAATGAGTTTGAAAAAATATTTAAAAAAGATAAGGATGGAAAGTTTACAGCCTTAAGTATAAAAAAAATCTTCAATGAAAATGATATTCCAAAGGAGTACTTATCTGATTTTATAGAATTTCTTGAAAAAGAAAGATATTTTTTTGTAGATGAAGAGTTGGCAGAGTTTGATGCAGATACAGATCCTGAGGAGTATATCCTGTTAAATGATACAGAATTTGAAGATGAGTTTAATGAGGAAGATATCAAGGACTTGAAAGATATAAACTTAAATATCTTGGACGATTTAGACGACTATGTAACAATAGAGGATTCCATAAAGATGTATCTAAAAGAAATAGGAAAGATACCCCTTTTGAGCGTAGATGAAGAACTTGATCTGGCTAAGAAATTATCTGATATTGATTATAGTATAAGAAAAGAAGCTGAAAAAAAGATGGCTGAGTCTAACTTAAGACTGGTGGTTAGCATTGCTAAGAGATATATGGGTAGGGGGATGCAGCTTTTGGATCTTATACAAGAAGGAAATCTTGGTCTGTTACGTGCTGTTGAAAAATTTGACTATAAAAAAGGGTTTAAGTTCTCAACATATGCTACATGGTGGATAAGACAAGCTATTACAAGGTCTATTGCAGATCAAGCAAGAACTATAAGAATTCCGGTACACATGGTCGAAACCATCAATAGACTTATAAAGACGCAAAGAAAACTTGTTCAAGAACTTGGACGAGAGCCAAATGCTGAAGAGGTGGCAAAGATTATGAATTTACCGGTAGCTAAAGTCAGGGAGATAATGAACTTTGCAATGGAACCGGTGTCTATGGAAACTCCCATAGGTGATGAAGAAGATTCGCATCTTGGGGATTTCTTACAGGATTCCAATGCCAAGGTACCTCTAAACTTTGCTATGGACGTACTATTACATGATCAACTTATGGAAGTTATAAAGTCACTTACTGAAAGGGAACAAAAGGTAATATTACTGCGTTTTGGATTAGAGGACGGTAAGCCAAGAACACTTGAGGAAGTTGGAAAAGTTTTTGGGATTACAAGAGAGCGAATCAGGCAGATAGAAGCAAAATCGCTTAGGAAGCTTAGAAATCCGTCAAAATCAAAAAGACTTAAAGATTTTTTGGAATAGAGAAAAAGATGAGATTATCAAAAAGATTGCAAACTATCGCAGATTTTATAAAGAAGGATGCAATAGTAGCGGATATAGGAACTGACCATGCACATATACCGATCTATCTTATAGAAAATAAGATAATTGCCAAGGCATATGCTTGTGATATAAATATTGGACCATTAGAAAAAGCTAAGGAAAACATTAAGTTTTTCGGTGTGGAAGAAAACATTGTTCTAAGACTTTCAAATGGTCTTGAAAAAGTATCAAATGATGAGGTAGATACTATAATTATAGCAGGTATGGGTGGTGAACTTATTATTGATATTTTGGAGAGAGGTAGAAAATTTTTTGATAAGAAAAATACATTTATTCTTTCACCTCATACTAAGATAGATGAAGTACGGAGCTACCTTTTAAAAAACGGATTTGAAATATTTAGAGAAGCTATGTGTATTGATGAGGGGAAGTTCTATACAGTAATGGAAGTTGTGTATATAGGTATTGAGAGCTTCTATTCAGATAGAGAACTTTTATATGGCAGATATCTTATTGGGAATAAAAAAATACTATATTGATAAAATTTCTTGAAAAAGAAAGGAACAAGTATTTGAATATTATTTCAAATGAGGGATTGAATACTGAAAGAAAAGAAGAACTTTTAAAAAAAGACTGAATATAATTGAGGAGACCGTAGATGAAATGCAATGATATTTTTAGAATATTTAAATAATCTGTACCCACTGGAGCTGGCTATGGACTGGGACAACTCAGGATTTTTACTTGGCAAAAGAGATGCAGATATAAAAAATGTTTTAGTGGTACTTGATATCACAAATGATGTTCTTGACTTTGCAATAGAAAATAAAATTGATTTGATAGTGTCACACCATCCGATTATATTCTCATCTATAAAGAGAGTTACAGATGAAAATCTTTTGGGAAGTTATATTTTAAAAATACTTGAGAACAATATTTCAGTGATAGCAATGCATACAAATTTTGATATTGCAAAGGGCGGTATGGCTGATATAGCTATGGAGAAGCTTTATCTTAGTAATACAAAACCTCTTGAGGTAACGGATATTATAGATGGAGAAGCAGTAGGCATTGGGAAAATAGGAGATCTGAAAGAGCCGTTAAGCATAGATGAACTTATTGATCTTGTTAAGAAAAGCTTTGGTTTAAAGAGTGTTGTAGTATTTGGTAGAGAAAATGTAAGGGGAAGTATCTCAAAAATTGCAATAAGTCCGGGTTCAGGCAAGGGGATGTATAAGTATGCTCTTGGAGAGGCAGATGTATTGATTACAGGAGATATTACACATCATGATGGTCTGGATGCAATTAATGACGGAATATGTATTATAGATGCCACTCATTATGGACTGGAGCATGTATTTATAGAAAAAATTGCAAATGATCTGAATAAATATGATGGAATAAAAGTTTTTGAATTCAAAAGTACAAATCCTGTGGAGATAGTATAGGGGATGGTAAAAATTTTTTTAGTAGAGGATGAAAAGTTTGTTAGAGAAGGTATAAAGAATGAAATAGACTGGAAATCATATGGATTTGATTTTGTAGGGGAAGCTGCGGATGGAGAATTGGCACTTCCCCTAATTGAGATGTCAAGGCCCGATATTCTGATTACCGATATAAAAATGCCCTTTATGGACGGTTTGGAACTTGGAAGGATAGTAAAGGAGAAATTTCCGGAAACAGTAATTATATTTCTAAGTGGCTATGATGATTTCGATTATGCACAAAAAGCAATACATATAGGTGCATCTGAATATCTTTTAAAACCTATTTCAAAGGAAAAACTCTTATCTGTGCTAAAGAAAATAAAGACAGTTATTATTTCAAAGTCAAATAATACTGTTGAAAAATATAAAAAAATAGAAGATATTGAAATTGATATAAAGAAATTTGATACATCAGGATTTAATAAAGGTAAATTAAAAAGAGTTTGTAATAAGTGGAAACAGTTTTAGATATTGAGAGCTTTGTAGATGTATATATGAATACATTGGGTAGTCAATTAAAAATCTCTGATATTTAGGCAGTATATTATTATGGATGCATTCATAGAATTAAACAGTATTTTTTTGATAATAATGTGACTGAAAAAAAGAAATTTTTGGAAATAAATTTGGAAGTATGGAAGCATCTCGATTTGGCAGTGACAGATATCTATACAGTGAAAGATTATTTATTAAAAAAATTTTTACTATATACAGTTGATAAAAGGGAACAGCTTGCAGGAAAGAATTACAGTTTTTTATTAAACAAGGCAAAGGACTTTGTTGAGAAGAATTATATGAATTGTGATATATCATTGAATACTGTAGCAGAATATATAGGACTGAGTCCTACATACTTTAGTACAATATTTAAGCAGGAGTTGGGAATTAATTTTATAGATTATTTGACAAAGACCAGAATAAATGAAGCTAAAATACTTTTAAGAAGTACTGATAAGAGAATATCAGATATTGCAATGGAAGTGGGATACAGAGATCAGCATTATTTCAGTTCGTCATTTAAAAAATATCAAGGTGATACCCCCAAGGCATACAGAGAAAAATAAAAAAATGAAAAAAATAGTATACAAAATTATGTTATGAAGAGGTTGCTTATAACCTTTATTCCTATAGTATTTATTATTATTTATCTTTTATCTGTGCTAAAAATGGCAAAATGATAAGTACATAAATATAGTCAAGAATCTTAGCATTGCTACAGAATTTAATTTTAAATTTAAAGAGAATATTGACCATAAGATGTATAGGGTAGTAATAGGTGCTGATAACATAGAAAATCAAAATCCATACGAAGATCTGGAGTATGCAAAGAAGATATTTGAAAAGCTTTTGGAATACAGTGATTCAAATGATGATAAGAACAGGCCGAAAGGACTTATAATTCTTACAGATATACTGAAAAAAACAGATAGACAATATTGCAAAAAGTGATACTTACAAAGACTACAATAAAAATATGGATAGTCTGGAGTATGATATAAGAGTAACAACCGAGCTTATAGAAGATACTGTAAATGACTACATTTATGAGGAAACAAAGGAGCTTAATGTATTAAGTATCAGGTTGAGAGATCAAATGACAGCTATATTTGTTGCCAGTATTATAAGTATATTTTGTATCTTATATTTTACTGTTTTTTTATGTACAAAAAAAGGTATCTAGGGCATATAGCAATACCTATTGAAAAAGCTTTGTAATTATACAAAGAGGAGTGAAAATGATTTATTAGAAAAATAATCTGGAAAGTAATATTTTTGGAGATTGATGAGCTTTCTGAAAAATTTCAATGATAAAAATTATTAGAATAAAAAGAACTCATAGAAAATATAAAGATAGAGCAAAAGAATAAGAAAAAATACAGAGCTGTGGCTGTTACAGTCACAGATAAATCCACATTTTTTTATAATACTTTGGATACGGTAGTTTGGATGGCTGAAGCCGGTGATTCGAAAAAGGTTGTAGAGATGATTACAGCATTATCAAGTTTTCTAAGAATAGGACTTAATAATGGAAGAAGGTTTATACAGATAAGGGAGGAAATAAGGCATATTGAAAGCTATTTAAAGATACAGAAATTTAGATATGAAGATATTTTTAGAGTACAGTATAGAAATAGAAGATAGCTTATATGATATGAGAATTTTTGAAGCTTTTTATTACAGCCAATAGTAGAAAATGCACTATACCATGGTATAAAATATAAGAGATCAGGTGGTAAAATCTGTATAAAGGGCTATATTAAAAATGATAGAATAATTTTAAGTATAGTGGACAATGGTATAGGTATGGATAGTATAAAACTTGCAATTCTAAGAAGTATTATCGGAAGGAAAAAAATATAGAGGAAAAATGACAAATTAAGAACTTCAAGCGAGGGTTTTGGTATATATAATGTAGCAGAGAGAATCAGACTTTATTATGGCAATGAATATGGGATTATAATTGAAAGTGAAGAGGGATTAGGTACAAATGTTATGATAGAATTACCTGTAGAATAGAATTTTCATTTTAATACCACATACTGTACATATTATTCATAATATATTGAACATCTATCTTAAAAATAACATACAAAAAAATATAAAGTTAAAAAAAGATAATATAAAAAAATACGCAAAAAAATCTATGTTTTCATAGGTTTTTTTATATTATAATATGAAAAAAACAAAAAGTTTCGTAAATAAATTCAAAGGAGGAGTTTATGAGTAAAAGAGGTTTAAGTTTGTTTGTATCAGCAATTATGTTGACAATGTTTGCACTTACAGGCTGTGGTGGAGGAACCAAGGCAACTGAAGAGACCAAAGCAGTTGAAGCAACTGAGGCTACAAAGGAAGAGGCAAAGAGTGAAGAATCTAAAGAAGCCGGAAAAATCATAGTAGTAGGTTATGCACAGGTGGGTGCTGAGTCTGATTGGAGAACAGCAAATACAGAGTCATTCAAAACTACATTTGTTCCTGAGAATGGATATGAGCTGATATTTAATGATGCACAGCAAAAACAGGAAAATCAAATAAAGGCTATCAGAGATTTTATACAGCAGGAAGTTGATTATATAGTACTTGCACCTGTTGTAGAGACCGGATGGGATACTGTTTTACAAGAAGCAAAGGATGCAGGGATACCTGTAATACTTTCAGATCGTATGATAAAGACCTCAGATGATTCACTTTATACTGCACTTGTATGTGGTGATTTCATAAAAGAGGGTGAAACTGCCGGACATTGGCTTGAGGATTACATTAAATTTAAAGGAAAAAATCATGATGAAAGTATAAATATAGTTACACTTCAAGGTACAATAGGAGCATCAGCTCAAGTAGGTAGAACAGACGGATTTGCAAATGTTTTAGCAAATAATGCAAACTGGAATATGTTGGCAAAGCAGACAGGTGAGTTTACACAGTCAAAGGGTCAGGAAGTTATGGAGTCATTCCTAAAGCAGTTTGATGATATTGATGTTGTAGTTGCAGAAAACGACAATATGGCTTTTGGTGCTATAGATGCAATAAAGGCTGCAGGAAAGACATGCGGACCGGATGGCGATATAACAGTTATATCATTTGATGCTGTAAAGGCAGCTTTTGATGCAATGATTGCAGGTGATTTGAATGCAAGTATTGAGTGTAGCCCACTTCATGGGCCAAGAGTAGCAGAGATTATTCAAAAACTTGAGAAGGGTGAAACAGTGGATAAGATTCAATATGTGGATGAATCATATTTTGATACAAGTATGGATCTTGAGAAGATAAAGTCTGAGAGAGCTTATTAATTTATTTTGTATAAAGGTAATAGTGGGAGTGAGGAGTGGATTGCCCCTCACTCCTTTTGAGGTGATTATGGATAATCTATTGGAGATGAGAGGTATTTGTAAAAATTTTCCGGGAGTAAAGGCACTTGAAAATGTAGATTTTAGTTTAAAGAAGGGTGAAATCCATGCTTTGATGGGAGAAAATGGTGCAGGAAAATCCACTCTTATAAAGGTACTTACCGGAGTTGAGGAGTTCGAAACCGGAAAGATTATTCTAGAGGATAAAAGCATTGTAAATAAAAGCCCAAAGGAAGCACAAAGAAATGGAATCAGTACAGTTTATCAGGAAGTGAATCTTTGTCCTAATATATCTGTAGCAGAAAATCTTTTTTTAGACAGAGAACCAAGAAAGTTTGGACTTATTGACTGGCAAAAGATGAATAGAATGTCCAAAGAACTTTTAGATAAACTGAATATTAATATAGATGTGACAAAGCCGACTGAGAATTATTCCATTGCAATACAGCAGATGATAGCTATAGCCAGAGCAGTAGATATGTCAGCTAAGGTACTTATACTTGATGAGCCGACATCATCCTTGGATGATGGAGAAGTTGAAAAACTCTTTACACTGATGAGGAAACTAAAAAAAGATGGCATCGGTATAATATTTGTTACACATTTTTTGGAGCAGGTATATGCTGTATGTGATAAGATCACTGTACTAAGGAATGGATGCTTTGTTGGTGAATTTGAGGTGGAAAATCTTCCAAGGGTACAGCTGGTTGCAAAAATGATGGGTAAGGATTTCAATGATCTTGAAAACATTAAGGGAGAGGGCAAGGAGTCTGATAATAAAGAAGTTCTTTTAAAGGCTGAGTCTATTGGTTCAAAGGGTAATATAAGGCCTTTTGACTTGGAATTAAATAAGGGAGAGGTAGTAGGAATAACAGGCCTACTGGGCTCAGGGCGTTCTGAGATGGTAAGGTCTATATATGGAGCGGATAGAGTTGATAGTGGAAAGCTTGTTTTTAAAAATAATGAAGTAAAAATAAATGCACCTATAGATGCTATGAAGCTTGGTATGGCATATCTTCCTGAAAATAGGAAGGATGAAGGAATTATAGCGGATTTGTCAGTTAGAGAGAATCTGATAATAGCATTGCAGGCAAAGCAGGGTATTTTTAAGCTTATTCCAAACAAAAAGCAGGAGGAATTTGTAGATAAATATATTGAAATATTACAGATTAAAACTGCAAGTAGAGAAACACCTATAAAACAACTTTCAGGTGGTAATCAGCAAAAGGTAATACTGGGTAGATGGCTGCTTACAAATCCGGATTTGCTAATATTAGATGAGCCAACCAGAGGTATTGATGTAGGAACAAAAACAGAAATACAAAAACTAGTACTAAGCTTGGCAAATGATGGTATGAGTGTAATATTTATTTCATCAGAGATAGAGGAGATGATTAGAACTTGTTCAAGAATGGTGGTAATGAGAGATAAGAAAAAAGTTGGTGAGTTGAAATCTGATGAGATTTCTCAAAATAATATAATGAGTGCTATAGCAGGAGGTGCAGATAAATGAGTAAATTTAATTTAAAAAAAATATCATCTGCCAGATTATTTCTGCCCATACTGAGTTTGATTTTGGTTTTAATTATAAATATGATAAAGACTCCCAATTTTTTCAATATCACAGTACAAAATGGGGTTCTTTACGGATATATAATAGATGTTATCAATCGTGCAAGTGAGCTTGTTATATTGGCAGTTGGTATGACTTTAGTTGTAGCTTCATCAGGAGGTACAGATATATCGGTAGGTGCGGTTTGTGCATTGGCCGGTGCGGTTGCCTGCTTTGTTTTATCAGGAGGAGAAGTTTCTACAGATATATACCATGCACCATATATATTAGCATTTTTTGCTGCAATATTAGTTGGACTGGCCTGTGGTTCATTTAATGCATTTCTTGTGGCGAAGATGAATATACAGCCTATGGTTGCAACCCTTATATTGTTTACAGCAGGAAGAGGAATGGCACAGCTTGTAACAAATGGTCAGATAACCTATATCAGAGTGGAATCATTTAAAATGCTGGGCAATTCAATTCAAGGCATTCCGCTTCCTACTCCTGTATTTGTTGCAATAGCAGTAGTTATATTGACTTTAATGGTGTTAAAAAAGACTGCATTAGGACTTTATATAGAAACTGTCGGTATAAATAATAAAGCTGCAAAGCTTGTGGGATTAAATCCGGTTCTTATACAATTTATAGCATATGCATTTTGTGGGCTTTTAGCAGGTCTTGCAGGAATTATTGTATCATCTAGAGTTTATTCGGCAGATGCGAATAATGCCGGTCTTAATATAGAGCTTGATGCCATACTTGCAGTGGCACTGGGTGGAAACAGCCTGGGTGGAGGCAAATTTTCATTACTCGGAAGTGTTATAGGAGCTTATACTATTCAGGCACTTACGACAACATTGTATGCTATGAGCGTTTCTGCAGATCAGCTTCCGGTATATAAGGCTATAGTTGTAGTGATAATAGTTTCTTTGCAGTCTAAAGAATTTCAAAGGATTATAAGAGAACTTAAGCTTAAAAAGAAAGTGGAGATGGCATATGAAAGATAAGATAAAAAATATAGATAACAAGACATTTTTACTTTATATGACGATAGTTCTTTTTATTATAATGTATGCTATTGGAATTATAATGTTTGGAAGTAAGGGATTTCAAAAGCCACAGGTATTCCTCAATCTTTTTATATCAAATGCAGGTCTTATAGTTATAGCTACAGGTATGACTATGGTAATAATATCAGGTGGTATTGATATTTCTGTCGGATCATTTGTCGCACTTACCTGTATGGTACTGGCCTTTATGATGGAAAAGGGTAAGATGAGTGCAATAAGTTCTATTTTTGTAGTAATTATAATGGGACTAGTATTTGGATTTGTCCAAGGAGTGCTCATATCATATCTGAATATACAGCCATTTATAGTAACTCTTGCAGGTATGTTTTTTGCAAGAGGTATGACTGCAATTATATCTCAAGAGATGATAAGTATAACTAATGAGACATTTCTTTCCTGGGCAAATAAAAAGATTACCATTCCTTTATTTGGAATAGTGAATAAAAAAGGTGTAGTAGTATATCCATATATTTATCCAACTGTAATAATCGCATTAATTATACTGGTACTTATGTTTGTTTTATTAAAATACACAAAGTTTGGAAGAAGTGTATATGCAGTAGGTGGAAATGAGCAGTCTGCACTGTTACTGGGGCTAAATGTAAAAAAGATAAAATTACAGGTATATATACTTAATGGCTTGCTCTGTTCTATAGGTGGATTTTTATTCTGCCTAAATACCTGTGCAGGTTTTGTGGAACAGGCAAAGGGATTTGAGATGGAAGCAATAGCCGGTTCTGTTATAGGAGGTACATTGCTGACAGGTGGAGTTGGGAATGTATTTGGAAGTCTATTCGGTGTACTTATAAAGGGAACAATAGAGGCATTTGTAAGCTTCCAGGGAACATTATCTTCTTGGTGGACAAAGATAATAATAGCAACAATATTGGCATTCTTTATAATATTGCAGAGTATATTGGCAATGTCAAAGAAGAGCCAGAAGTAAAATTATATGTAGAAATAATATTTTGTTATAAGTGAATAATTTTTAAATGCTGTCATTTATATATGGCAGTATTTTTTTATTTTTAGGTTGAAATTTTATGAACATATGTTATGATAAGTCCATATTATTTTTGATGGAGGAGGTGCATAATAATTTTAAATTTTATATACAAACATTTTAGAAAAATATTGTTTGTTTTTTTTATATGCTTAATTGTGTATTTGTTTAAAGATACACTTGCAGATATAGCGACTCCTTCAAATGCTGAATTTAGTGATATAGTTATCTCTCCTGATGTGGCTACGGATTCAAATGCAAAGCGGTATGAAGTAAATCTGGACGGTATTAGTGTAATAGTTAGTGCTCCGGCAGATGCATTTGATAGAGAGGTTACACTCAAGGCCAGAAGGTTAAGTAAAGATGAGATTGATAATAATATAACTCCTGAAGATAGAGATGATTATATAGGAAATACAGCAAGCTCTAATATGATTGAGACTGTAGCGGCTTTTGATGAGAGTATCGAAGAAACAAAAGAAGTTATAGAAGAGATTGGAGAAAGCGTAGCGGATAGTGAACAGATAAGTGAGAATATAAATTATTTAGATGATGCAGTAATAGGAAATGATGAATCTGAAAGCGAAACTTATCCGGAAGATTCGATATCTTTAGATATTCATTTTGAGGATGAAAATCAGTTAGAGATAGAACCTTTGACAACTGTATATGTAAATATAAAGATTGATAATGATATGTTGCCGCCGGGGGCAAAACCTGAAGATACAGAAGTTTATCATATAAAGGATGATAACAGCATAACGAAGATAGAAGATATTGCTCTTACAGAAGATAGGGATGATAACAGTATCACTACTAACTTCAGTACAGACGGTTTTTCAACCTTTACTTTGATATGGGGTGGAAACTTTAAGGTCAATATAAAGTACGTGGATACAAACGGTAATGAGATAGCTTCCGATTTGAATCAACTAAGTATATATAGAGACCATAACGGATATTTTAATAATTCCAATGATAAAATAACTCCAAAGCAGCTGGATACCGGCATACCGGGAATGAAGTATAAGTATGCCAGAGTAAGGATGTCAAATGGAACGGTTGTTGACAATGTAATTCAAATCGAGAGAGAAACCAGCCTTATAAAGGGTATGAGATATACTGTAGACGGTACAAACTGGGTGGTTTTCGGACCTAATGAAATGCAGTTCCTCGAATTGGTATATGAACCTGAAAACGCCACCAATACAAGGCGAGGAAAGGTAAGGATATCTAAAGTAAGACTGTAGAAGATCCGGATAAAGACGGTATATATGATTTGACTCTTGAGATCAATAATCTTACCGGAAGTACTACAGATAAAGCAAATCTTGATGTGCTCTTCTTAGTAGATACTTCAAGCTCAATGAACAGAAGAATAAGAGTTGGTGATGATCCAAAGATGAATGTAGTTCATAACAGCTTGAGAAGATTCCTAAATCAAAATTATTTGGACAGTAATATGTATAATGTGAATTATGCTTTAGTGGGAATTGATGCAGATCCTACTGTTTATCAGAACTGGACTAATAATAAAAGTTCAATTATAAGTAATTATCCATGGGCTGCAAGCGGGCAGAGTCGAATCAATTATGAAAAAGGATTTGTAAAGGCAAATGAACTGTTTAGAAACGGCAGAAGTGATGCTTTGAAAATGCTTATATTTTTAACTGATGGAGACCCTACATATTATACAAATCATAATACAGGGCATAATGAAGGCTTTTTAATTGACAGATACAGTCCTATGGCTATGCTACATGGTCAGTTTGCATTGTATGCTATTGATCTGGACTATTTTTTCAGCATAGGTTTGGGGGATACAAATGATTATAAGCATCTAAAGGTTTTGACAAACTCAAATGATAATGACAGTCCTATAAAGGGCTACAGAGGTATTACATTGCCTGCAAATGGTGTGGAGGTAGGTTCAAGTCCGTACTCGGCTGATAGTTTGGAAAATCTAATGGATCAATATAGATATATTATTTCAGTTATGAACAGTATTACAGTAAGTAATGTATCTATTGAGGATAAGCTTAGTCAGTATGCAATGATTGCAAAGAATAGCTCCGGACAACCATATCCACTGGAAATAGAGGTTATAGGTGGTACAGGTTTAGTTACAGGACAGCATATCTCAGCAAATACATATAGATTACTTGGTACATTAAAAAATCCTCAGTCAGATTTGGTGGCTAGTTATAATGAGGCTACAAAGACTATAAGTCTTAAATTCCCGGCAAATTATGTCTTGGAAAAAGGATATAAGTACAGAATAAAAGCTAAGATAAAGACTACACCTTTGGCAGATGCGACATATGCAGGTACAGGGCAATTTCAAAAACATAGCAATGGAAGTAATGTAGTCGGAGATTCTGGTACAGGTTCAAAATCCTCAAATCAGAAAGGTTTTTACTCAAATGATACGGCAAAAGTTAGTTATTCGTATAAGGGTAATGATGTAATAGATTATTTTAAAAAACCTGTTATCCAACCATATATAAAACCAGTACCTACAGGTGTGGCATTTGATATATCTTATGCCTTAATATTTATAATAATGTCGATTCTTTCGATTGGAATATTCGGCTTCAATAGGAGGAAAAGATGTTAATATATTTTATAACTATTCATAAACATGGTGATATGAGAGCATGAAAAAGCAATAGTTAATACATATATAGGAGGATGGATTTATAGAGGAAAAGGAGAAAATTAAAAAAAAGAGTATAGCAGAAGTCAAGTCATTTATAATAAGATTATTGACATTAGCTGCAATGCTTTATGTTTTGGTATTCATAGTATTTGGAATTAGGATTTCGCCAAATAATGAGATGTTGCCAAGAGTTAGAGCAGGTGATTTATTATTCTTTTACAGACTTGAGAACAAGTTAAAGTCAGGTGATGCCATTTGTTATAAAGTGGACGGTGAAAAATATGTAGGAAGAATAATGGCAGCGTCCGGAGACAGCATCGATATTGATGATAACGGCAATGTTATACTAAATGGTGCTATTTTGGTAGAGGATGATATCAAGGGAAGTACCGGTAAATATGATACTAATATTGCATATCCGATAGTACTTGGAGAAAATGAATATTTCATACTTGCAGATAATAGAACACTTGCAAAAGACAGTAGGTACTTTGGAGTAGTAAACAAAAAAAGTATTGAAGGAAAAATAATTATTGTTATAAGAAAGGATAATATATGATGTTAAAAAAGATAATGACTTTGGTGGCGACAGCTACCATGACAGTTGCTATGGCGGGGAGTGTTTTTGCAGTAGAAACAACAAAGCAGTTAAAGCCGGCAACAGGTACACCAAACAAGATTAAGTTTACTAAAGAAATGAAGATATATAATGTAGATGATACAACCGGTGGCAATGCAAAGGCACCTGATGTAAAGTATACATATACTATAACAGGAAGCAATGGTGGTGGCGGAAAGACACCTATCAGTGGTACTGATGGTGGAATCACTGTAATTGCAGGTACAGCTTTGCCTACAATTTCAGCAGCAGAGTTCAGCCATAATGATACAATTACAAGCCACCTTGTAAAAAGGAAGTTACAGTAGACTTTACAGAGCAGTTTAATGAAGATGGTATTGATGATATAACAGTTCCCGGTATCTATAGATATGAGATTACAGAGACCGGTAATTTTAACCTTACTACAAGCCAGCATGACTATACAGGAGATGTAAGCCAGTTAACAGGTGGCAAGGAGAAGAGGTATCTTGATGTATATGTAGGATACAATGCGGCAGGAAAGCTTGAATTGAAGACAGCCGTCATGATGAAGAAAGACGCTACAGTTACAGATAACTCAAAGACTACAGGTTATATTGATGATTTAAACGGTGCAATTACAACGGACAATAAGGATGATGTAAGTACATTTAAGACAAGAGATATTATCCTTCAAAAGGATGTAGCAGGTAACATGGGTTCTACAACTGAAGAGTTTAAGTTTACTATTGATCTTAGCAATATCGGTGTAGGTATGGACTATGTAGTATCTTCCACAAATACTGCAAACCCTAATTCTATTACAGGCGTTACAGGAAATACATATTCTTTGACAAACGTTAAACTAAAGAGTGGTCAGACTATAAAGATATCAGGTCTTCCATCTACAGCTAAGTATAAAGTTACTGAGGATGTAACTGCGGTAGGACCGGCAGGATATAAGACAACTCATGGTATTAATGTTGCTAGAATTACAGCACCTACATCTACAACCAGTATACAAATGTAGCCGCTGTAACAGCAGTTACCACAGTGAAGTCAGATGATACAGTTGCAGATACAATATTCTTCTTGAACTATCGTGATACACCTACACCTACAGGTGTTGCAATGAGCGTAGCTCCTTTTGCAATCATGGCAGGATTTGGTATCTTACTCATCTTAGTATTTTTCAAGAGAAGAAAAAAAGAAGAAGCTGAGAACTAAAGATGAATTTTATAGGAAAATGTGCATACATAGGAAATAGGATTATAGATATAATCGTTATTCTTATGGCGGTGATAATGTTTTTGTTTGGAGCATATTCACTATATGATATTTTTCATGTATACAAAGGGGCATCTCTTTCAAGTGAAATCTTAAAGAGTGCCCCCGGTACTGCCGGAAATGCGAATGACACTGTAAATGTAGAGGCATTATTTAACAAATATCCTGATATGAGAGCATGGCTCAATATTTTTGATACTAATATTAATTATCCGGTAGTTCAAGGGGTGGATGATGCAGAGTATCTCAATAAGGATATAGATGGTGAGTTTTCTTTGGCAGGATCGATCTTTTTAAGCAGCCTATGTAATGGTGATATAAGTGAGCATTATTCACTTGTATACGGACATCATATGGACAATGGTGCTATGTTTGGTGATGTGGAAAAATTCCTTGATAAGAGCTTTTTTGACAGTCATGAAAATGGCATTTTATATACAAGAACAGAAATATATGATGTGAAAATATTTGCTGTACTTCAGACAGATGCATATAATGAAAAAATTTATTTTCCATATTTTGCAAATACTCAAAAAGATGATTTCTATAATTATCTACAGGAAAATGCGGTAAATATCAGGGAGGTAAATAGGAATAATAAAGTTATCACAATGTCTACATGTACAGAGTCCTATACAAATGGAAGAATTGTACTTTTTGGTGAACTTATAAGGAGATGATATGAAACAAATTTATAAAAAAATCATATTTTTCCTTTTGATGTCATGTTTTATATTTGTGCCGGAGAATGCTCTGGCAGCAAATGTTAAACTGCCAATAAATATAAATGTATCAGGAAGCAATCCTATTTACTATAGATATGACTTAAGTGTAAGTAAACTGGATTCGCATGATAATATTGTTTCAAATACGATAGTTCCGCTTTTTTTACAGCGGAATGGAACGCTGATATATGATTTTGGTGATTTTGATGATGTAGGCGAATATAAATATAATATAAGTCTTTCAAATACAGACAATGAAAAATTTGAGTTTGATAAAAGAAATTATATAGTCCATATCCAGGCTTTGACTAATGGATATGATATATATACTAATACTTATCTAGAGGATCCACTTGAAGCTGCAAAGCCGGCAGCGCTGGATTTTAATGTAAAATATCTTGTAGAGATTAAATATCCTAATGGTAAAAACAATAAAAATGACGGCTCTGATTCAAGAGGTGAAAAAAAAGATAGTAGTAAAAAAGATAATAAAGAAAGTAGTAGTAAAAAAGATAATAAGGATTCTAAAAAGATAGATAAAAATTACGGGGACACAAATAGTGAAAGTGAACCTGAGAGCAATGGAGATATTGTGCCGGTAATTGAGATTGATGATCCTTCAAATGTATCGTCTATAAACGAGGAAGATAAGGGCACAATGATAGATATTGCAAAGAAAATAAAGAAAGCAATAGTAAGAACAGGTGATGAGAGTACACTTGAATTTTATATAATATTGTTCTTTATTTCAATATGTACTTTTATCTTGTTGTTCTTTAGAAGAAAGAAAAACCACCGGTAAGCAAATTGTTGTTGTAAGGTGGTTTTTTTGTATTTACGGAAATGGTATTTAGGAATATAATAGCCTTAATAGAATTGAATTAAGGAGTTACTATGATTTTAGAGGCCTGTATTGAAAATATTACTTGTTTAAAGGAAGTAGTTAATGCTGGAGCAAATAGGATTGAACTCTGTGATAATCTGGCAGTGGGTGGAACTACTGTAAGCTTAGGCGTAAGGGACTACGCCAAGTATTTTTGTGATTCAAATAATGTAGAGCTTGCAGTGATGATAAGAGTAAGAGGAGGAAATTTCGTATACAATAATATAGAAAAAGCTGTTATGTACAATGACTTGAAGGAGATGGCAAGGCAGGGGATAAAAAGAGCGGTTATAGGTGCATTGACAGAAGATGGTGATATTGACAAGGATTTTATAAAGGAACTTGTATCAGCACCAAAGTTTTTTAGAAAAGAAATGAATTTTACTTTCCATATGGCATTTGATCATATTGGTGTTGGACTTGAGCCTAAGGAGACACTTGAAAAAAGGATTGAGGCAATAAAGACACTTTCAAAACTTGGAATTGACACAATACTTACACATGGAAGTCATGAAAGCAATGATATATTTGAAAATATAGAAACTCTGAAGGCTTATATTGAATGTGGAATTAAAAATCATGTAGATATAATGCCGGGTGGTGGAGTGAATTTTGAAAACTTGGATAAATTAATAAAAAAACTCCCCAATATGGTTGCAGCCCATGGAACAAAAATAGTGGAGATATAGAACGAAAGCTACTGTACAGTCGGATATACTACAAAGATTATCATCTTGTAAATCGAAAGTACAGTAGTTTTTTGTTGCTAAAAAATATCTCCTGCTATAAAAAATATCTCGCACCATCATATTACAAAAATGCTGTTTTTCTTAAATTATTGCTATAGCTTTATTGACTTGTAAAAGAGAAAAAAGTATAATTAAGTGCATATGTCATAAACCTGAATGGAGATGAAACATTGATAAAGAGTATGACAGGCTTTGGTAGAGCCGAAGAAATAACAGGTGATTACAAATTATCTATAGAGATTAAATCTGTAAACCACAGATATCTGGATTTGAATATAAAGATGCCCAGAAGATTTTTTTCCCATTTGAAGCTGAGATAAGAAATGTTGTAAAAAAATATGTTTCAAGGGGTAAGGTGGACTTATTTATAAATTATCTGGACTTTAAAGATAAGGCAAGTGGAGTATATCTGAATAAAAAAATATAGTTAAAAAAATATTTGGATATAGGATTGGAACTTTGTAAAGATTATAAGATAACGGATGATTTGAAGGTATCACATATTTTGAATCTTCCGGATGTGATAAGTATTGATGAACCTAAACTTGATGAAGAAGAGATTAAGGCACTTTTATTCAAAGTACTGGATGAGGCTTGTAAATCTTTCTATTATACGAGAGAGACTGAGGGAGAAAAGCTTTTAGAAGATGTAAGTTCAAAACTTGAACTTTTGACATCTACTACAGATGATATAAGAGAAAGATATCCTATAGTTTTGGAAGAGTATAAGAATAAGCTGCTTTTAAAAGTAAATGAACTTTTGAATGGAGCAGGTATTGAAGAGAACAGGATCGCTACAGAAGTGACTCTATTTGCAGATAAGATATGTGTAGATGAAGAGGTTGTAAGACTTATAAGTCATATAAATGCTATGTCTGATGAGATGAAGCTTGATATAGGTATAGGAAGAAAGTTGGACTTTATAGCACAGGAGATGAATAGAGAGGCTAATACAATTCTTTCAAAATCTACAGACTTAAATATATCAAATTATGCCATAATATTGAAAACTGAAATAGAGAAAATAAGGGAACAAATTCAAAATATAGAATAGAGGAAATATGGCTGACGGAATTTTGGTTGTTGTATCAGGTTTTTCAGGTTCGGGTAAGGGCACTCTGATGAAAAAGCTGCTGTCAGAATATGATGATTATGCATTATCTGTTTCTGCTACAACAAGAGCCCCGAGAATGGGTGAGGTAGAAGGAAGAGAATATTTTTTTAAAAGTAAAGAAGAGTTTGAAAAACTGATACAAAATGATGAATTAATAGAATATGCATCATTTTGTAATAATTACTACGGTACACCAAGAGATTATGTACTGGAGCAAAGAAAAAGCGGAAAGAATGTAATTCTAGAAATAGAAGTACAGGGTGCTTTAAAGGTAAAGGAAAAATATCCGGATACAATGCTTATCTTTATCACACCACCGGATGCACATATACTTAGAGAGAGGCTTGTTGGTAGAGGTACTGAGTGTGAAAGGGATATAAAAGCAAGATTGCATCAGGCTGCATGGGAAGCAGGCTGCATGAGCAAGTATGATTATGTACTTGTAAATGATGATTTGGAAAGGGCTGTAAAGGAGCTTAATCAAATTATTTCAAATCGTGGAAAAATGAAAGCAGATAACAGAGATTTTATTGAGAAGATAAAAGAAGATTTAAACAGGATTTTTATGGAGGAAGAATAAATGTTACACCCATCATACAGCGAACTTATCAATGTTGCAAATGCGGATGTAGATCCGGGAGAAGCACCTGTAGTACAGAGTAGATATTCGATCGTAATTGCAAGTGCAAAGAGAGCAAGGCAGATTATTGATGGTGAGATACCTGAGGTAAAGGCTGATGGAAAAAAGCCGCTTTCTATTGCAGTTGAGGAATTGTTTGAGCAGAAGGTTAGAATAACAAATGATGATCCTAATAACGAAGCTTAAGAATCATTTTGATTTGCCATCATTTATATGATGGCTTTTTGTTAATATTAGGATTTATATTGAAAGGTTTATATGAAGATGTCAATGGTGTCACTTGGATGTGACAAGAATACAGTAGATTCAGAGATGATGCTGGGTCTAATGAATGAAAAAGGATTTGAATACACAGATGTGGATGAAGAAGCTGAGGTAATGATAATTAATACCTGCGGCTTTATACAGTCTGCAAAAGAAGAAAGTATTAATGCCATTTTGGAGGCAGCAAAACTAAAAGAAGAAGGTGTCCTTAAAGCATTAATAGTTACAGGTTGTCTTGCTCAAAGATATAAAGATGAAATAATAAAGGAAATACCGGAGGTAGATGCTCTTCTTGGTACATCAAGCTTTGATAAAATAGTTGAAACTGTAGAAGATGTACTTGGTGGAGAAGTGAAAAATGAATTTCTTGATCTTGATAGATTGCCATCTGTTTCAAATAAGAGAAAGAATTCAACAGGTGGATATTATGCGTATCTAAAGATTGCAGAAGGTTGCAATAAAAATTGTACATACTGTATTATTCCATCGCTACGTGGCAATTACAGAAGTTACCCACTTGATGATTTAATAAATCAGGCAAAGGATTTGACAGCTCAGGGAATCAAAGAACTTATTTTGGTAGCCCAGGAGACTACTCTCTATGGTGTAGACTTATATGGAGAGAAGAGATTACCCAAGCTTTTAAAGGAACTTGCAAAGATTGAGGGCATAGAGTGGATCAGAATACTTTATTGCTACCCGGAAGAAATCACAGATGAGCTCATTGAAGTGATAGCCAATGAGGATAAGGTATGTAAATATTTGGATATACCTATACAGCATGCTTCAGACAAAATACTTAGAAAAATGGCAAGAAGAACTTCATATAATGATTTGGTAAATATTATAGATAAGCTTAGAAAGAATATACCGGGTATTACACTTAGAACTACCATAATCTCGGGATTCCCCGGGGAGACAGAAGAAGATCTTGAAACAGTTATTGATTTTATCAAGAATATGAAATTTGAGAGACTGGGAGTTTTCACATATAGTGAAGAAGAGGGTACAGTTGCAGCAGGCTTTGATAATCAAATCGAAGAAGAAGAAAAAGAGGCTAGAAGAGATAGGATAATGAGAGTTCAGCAGGAGATATCAGAACAGAATCTTGAGAAAATGGTAGGAAAGAAATTCAAGGTGCTTATAGAAGGTAGGCTTCCTGAGGAAAATGTATATATTGGAAGAACCTATATGGATGTTCCCGGCGTGGACGGATATGTGTTTGTAAATACTAACAGAGATTTTATGTCAGGAGATTTTTGTGATGTCATCATAACAGGTTCGTCTGAGTATGATTTGATAGGAGATGCACTATGAATTTGCCAAACAAATTGACAGTTTTGAGAGTACTGTTGATACCTTTTTTTGTGGCAAGCCTTTTATACAAAGGTGGGGAAGATTATAAGTTTAGAATAATTGCACTTGTAATATTTGCGATTGCTGCACTAACAGATACCCTGGATGGAATGATTGCAAGAAAATATAATCTTATCACAGATTTGGAAAGTTTATGGATCCACTTGCGGATAAGGTTTTGGTATGTTCCGGACTTATTTGTTTTGTTGAACTTAGGCAGCTTAGTTCAATTGTTGTACTTGTGGTTATAGCAAGAGAGTTTATAATAAGTGGTATAAGGCTTGTAGCCTCTGATAATGGTGTAGTTATTGCTGCGGCTATGTCAGGTAAGTTAAAGACAGTTGTACAGATGATTACAGTCATTTTGCTTATAGTTAATTTACCACAGCTGAGCATGGTGACAAATATTTTTATTGCTATTATGCTTTTACTTACATTGTTTTCACTAGGTGAGTATATTATAAAAAATAAGAATGTTATAATGAGTAGTAAATAATTGATTGATATCTAGTATCAAAATAGAATTATATAAAGGAGCAAAAATGGATAATATTACAAGAAATAAGACTATAAAACTTATCGGAATAAGTGAAGTGGAGATAAAAAAATCTCTTCAGGATATAATAGAAGATTCTGATATAGATATTGATATAAAGCCTTTTGATTCTAAAAATTATATAATACTTACAGCCAGTGCTGATACTGAAGAGAGGGCTAAGGATATAATAAAGCCGGTAGCAAAGGAAATAAAGAAAAGATTTGGAAATTATATCTATTCTACAAAGGAAAAAGTATCTTTGGAAATGAGTGTGGTAAATCTTTTAGAGAAATATGATCTCACAATTTCTACAGCTGAATCATGTACAGGTGGTCTTTTAGCCGGAAGATTAATAAATGTTCCCGGAGTTTCTGATGTATATAAAGAGGGGTTTATTACATATACAAATAAAGCAAAGAGAAAGACTTTGGGAGTAAGCAAGGCCACACTGAAAAATATGGAGCAGTAAGCACACAAACTGCTAAGGAGATGGCATTTGGTGCAGTGCTTGAAGCAGATACAGATGTAAGCATCTCAGTAACAGGTATTGCAGGTCCAGATGGCGGTACTGATGAAAAACCTGTTGGACTGGTATATATAGGTGTTTGTATAAGAGATAGTGTAGTTGTAGAGGAGTTTAGATTTACAGGTGACAGGGCAAATGTTAGGGAACAGACTGTGATTTCAGCCCTTGGATTACTAAGAAAATGTATTTTAGATCATTTCTCTTAAGAGAGGTAGATTATGGTATTTTCAAAAAAATTATATCTTTCATCAGATATAAAAAACGACTATAGAAAATATATAAGATCACTTAAGTTCAATAAATCGAGCTTTTTTTATTATATGTTGTGGTATTTCTTGAAGGAGAAGATAAGCTTTCACTTGTGCATAATTCTATATTTCTTAATAATTATAGAAAGACTGATGCACTGGTAGTGGGACTTGCTTTTGGGAAAAAGGCTGGAATAGAGTTGATTGCAAAAATAGTCGAAGATACCTATAGATCAAGAAATGATTTTGAATACCACAAGTTTTTGGCATTGGAGGAAAGATGATTGGAGTAATGCTTTCAGCAATAAAAATCCTGGGTATTGTCTTACTTGTGATTATTGGTCTGGCATTGCTGATTATACTGATGGTGCTTTTCATTCCGATAAGATATAAAGGAAAGATATATTTTAAAAAAAGTTCCGGATATAAATTTAAATGTAAGTTGGTTTTTTTAAATTTTTAAATGTCAATATTATATATAAGGATAGGCTTGATATTATAGGTAAGATTGGATGGTTTTTTAAGGTATATTCAAATAAAGATGAGGAAGATAAGGATACAAAGAAAGAAGAACATTTGGTATCCGAGATCATCCAAGAGCCAATAGCAGGTAAAGAGACTATCACTGTAGAAAAAACAGATAATAATACAATTATTATTGATAACCATAATAAGGCGGAAGATAATAAGCAAATAGAAGAACTTGATAGTCAGGAGAAGAGAAAGTCAAAACAAAAGAAGACTAAAGAAAAGAAAATGCCTAATGAGCAGAGTAAGATTAATAAAATTGTTGAGAAAATAAAGGATATTCACTACTTACTTACTTATGAGGAAAATAAAAAAGTATTATTGATGATGCTTGAAAAGCTTAGAAAGCTTTTAGTCCACATTCTGCCAAAGAAAATTGTGGGTTATTTCAAGTTTGGTTTTGAAGATCCGGCTACTACCGGTCAGGTATTAGAGGGGTTGGCAATATTCTATCCCTTATACAAGGATAATTTTTAAGATAGTACCTATGTTCTATGATGAAATAATAGAGGTGGATATATCTTTTAAGGGCAAACTAAGAGTTTTCTATGCAGCTTATGTAGCATTGATTTTGTGGTTAAATAAGAAAAAGATAAAAACAAGGCCCCGATAAGGGGCTTTGTTTTAGAATAACAAGTTTTGGAGATAGTATGAATATACAGATATTTGGTACCAACAAGTCTTCAGACACAAAGAAGGCTATACGGTTTTTTAAAGAGAGAAATATAAAGTTTCAACTTGTGGATATGAAGGAAAAGGGATTGTCAAAGGGAGAGTTTTCCTCTGTTATGCAGGCAGTTGGAGGCTTTGAAAATATGCTTGATGAAAAATGCAAAGATAGTGAAACTCTGACTTTGATAAAGTACCTCTCACCGGAGGATAAGATACCAAAGATTTTGGAAAATCAGCAGGTTTTAAGAATGCCGATAGTAAGAAATGGTAGGGAAGCAACTATCGGATATGCTCCTGAAGTATGGAAAGGATGGTCATAGTGAATACAGCCGGATATAATATAGATGCATATATAAAGGAATTGGCTTCAAAAACTCCTGTACCCGGAGGTGGAGGTGCAAGTGCTATTTCAGGTGCACTTGCAGCAGCTCTTGCAAGTATGGTTTGCAATCTTACAGTGGGTAAAAAAAGCTATTTAACAGTAGAAGATGATGTTAATAATATATTATTTGATATGAATAAGCATATGGATAACTTCTTAAAACTTTCTGATAAGGATGCAGAAGTTTTTTATCCCCTGTCTCAGGCATATGGGTTTAAACCACAAAATGAAGAAGAAAAGGCAATGCATGAAGCAAATATGGAAAAATTACTTTTTAATGCAGCTATAGTTCCTCTTGATATTATGAAAGAGGCATATGAGATGCTTAAGGACATTGATTTCCTAGCAAAGAATGGATCAAAACTTGCAGTATCAGATGCAGGAGTGGCAGTAAGCTTACTTAGAAGTGCAGTTTGTGGTGCTATGATGAATGTAGTAATCAATGTCAAGTATATGAAGGATAGAACTAAAGCACAAAATCTAATGGATGAAGCCGGTGATATATTGGAAGATGCTATGAAGAAATCGGATATTATATATAGAGAAGTATTGGAGGTGCTTTTGTGATTTTATTATATGGTGCAGATACGGCCCAAAAGTTAAAAGAAGAGATTTCTGAAATGCTTTCAGAACTTAATGGATATATACCTACTCTTGGAATAGTTAGAATAGGATCAAATCCTGCTGATATTTCATATGAAAAAGGAGCTATTAAAAAGTTTGAGTCACTTTCATTAAAGACCAAGGTGTTTGAGTTTGAAGAGAATATTACATCGGAAGATTTTGTGGCAGAATTTAAGAAGATAAACGAAGATGATAATATTGACGGAATACTACTTTTTAGGCCATTACCTGAGCATATAGATGAGAAGAAAGTCATTGATGTTTTGAATGAAAAAAAGGATTTGGACGGTATTTCATATAAAAATATAGCTAAAGTTTTTGCGGGAGATATAACAGGATTTGCTCCATGTACTGCAAAGGCTGTAATAAAGATACTGGAAAGTAATGATATTGATCTGGAAGGCAAAAATGTAGTTGTGCTTGGAAGAAGCATGGTAATAGGTAGGCCTGTAGCTATGCTTGCAATTCAAAAAAATGCGACAGTTACTATTTGTCATTCAAAAACTGAAAATTTGAAGGAGGTATGCAAAAGAGCCGATATTCTTATAGTAGCGATAGGCAGGGCAAAGATGATAAATGACGAGTATATAGGAAAAGATGCCATAGTAATTGATGTTGGTATCAACTTTGCCGATGGTAAGCTTTGTGGTGATGTGGACCTTGAAAATGTAAAAAATGCTACTATGGCCACACCGGTTCCAAAGGGAGTTGGTGCCGTGACCACATCAGTTTTGGCAGGACATCTTGTAATAGCTGCTTTACAAAGGAGAATGTATTAAATACTTAATAGTTTAGATACTTGTTTTTTTAACATTTTATTTGTTAAAATATAAGTATACTTAGATGGCTTCTTAGGAGAAAGCTATGAAAAAGGTTTTTTTAATAACATTTTTAATGATTTTATTGACATCCTGTAATGAAAAAAAAGATATAGAGTTTGGTGAATCATATATTGAAACTGCTATAGAAAATACAATAGTGAGTTCTATAGAGCAAAGTACTGATATTGAAGAATATATCAATGTGTTTGTTTCAGGTGCTGTAAATAATCCGGATGTATACACATTGAAAAAGGGTTCTATTATAAAGGATGCTGTTGATTTGGCAGGTGGATTTAGCGAAGAAGCTTGCAGAGATTATGTAAATTTGGCAAAAAAACTTGAAGGCGGTGAGCATATTATGATTCCGACTATGGAGCAGATGTCAGGTTTAAGTGTTCAACATATATTGGAAGAGAGTCAAAAGAGTACACTTGTAAATATCAACACTGCCACAAAGGAAGAACTTATGAGTTTACCGGGTATAGGAGAGAGAAAAGCAGATTCTATAATAGAGTATAGGAATAGTAAGTCTTTTTCAGCCATTGAAGATATAATGAATATATCAGGAATAAAAGAGGCAGCATTTAATAAAATCAGAGATAAGATTTGTATAAATTAGGAGTTTGTAATGAATAAAGCACTTGTTGTAGATGATGAAAAATTGATAGTCAAAGGAATTAAGTTCAGTTTGGAGCAGGACGGTTATGAGGTAGATGTTGCCTATGATGGTAGTGAAGCTCTAAAAATGGCTAGGGAAAAGGAATATGATATAGTGCTTTAGATGTGATGTTGCCTGAAATGGATGGTATGGAAGTATGCCAGGCGATCAGAGAGTTTTCTGAGATGCCAATTATTATGCTTACTGCCAAGGGTACAGATATGGACAAGATTCTTGGGCTTGAATACGGTGCAGATGACTACATAACCAAGCCTTTTAATATACTTGAAGTAAAGGCAAGAATTAAGGCTATAATAAGGAGAAATTCGAAGAAGGCCAAGGCAGCACAAAAGAATGATAGAATTATTGAAGTCTCAGATTTGAAGCTTGATTTGGACAGTAGAAGGGTTTTTGAAAAGGATAAGGAGCTAAATCTTACTGCAAAAGAATTTGATATATTGGAGCTTCTTACACAAAATCCAAACAAGGTATATTCAAGAGAGCAGCTTTTAAGCATTGTCTGGGGAAGTAAATTGCATGAAGCAGGTGATGTTAGAACAGTAGATGTGCATGTGCGAAGGCTTAGAGAGAAAATAGAGCCAAATCCAAGCGAGCCAAAGTATATTCATACCAAATGGGGTGTTGGATATTACTTTAAGGAATAGTAATATGAATATAAATATTGTGGTTGTAGGAAGTATTAAAGAAAATTTCTTTAAAGATGCTATTGTAGAATATACGAAAAGACTTTCCAGATATGTAAAGCTAAATATAATAGAGTTAAAGGATGAGAAAACTCCAGCAAATGCAAGTGAATTAGAGGAAGAAAAGATTAAGGAAGTTGAGGCTGAGAGGATATTAACGAAGCTTTCAAATAGCTATGTTGTAGCTCTTGCAATAGACGGAAAGAGGTATTCATCTGAGGACTTTGCAAAGAGAATGGAAAAGTATGATATTTTATCAAAGGGGAATTTAGCTTTTGTCATAGGAGGATCTTTGGGGCTTCATAAGGCTGTACTGGATAGAGCAGATGAAAAGCTTAGCTTTTCTGAAATGACGTTTCCACATCAGTTGATGAGAGTTATTTTATTAGAGCAAATTTATAGAGCATATAGAATTAGAAATAATGAACCATATCATAAATGAGGGCAATGCCCTCATTTTGGTTTTTATTATAAAATTATCATCCTTGAAAATAGTTTTTTGATAGGATATACTATTGTAGAAAACTAGGAGGGAATATGGTTAAATTGTACAATAGTGGTGCGTACCTTATTAATGGTAACACTCTTATAGAAGAAAATGATATAGAAAAATTAAGGTCAATTACTGGAAAAGATATAGATAAGGAAGAGGCTAGAAAGGGAAGTATAGCCTATAATATACTTGAAAGTCACAATATTTCAGGAAATATGAATAAGCTTAGATTGAAATTTGACGCAATGGCTTCACATGATATTACATTTGTAGGAATAATACAGACTGCAAAGGCAAGTGGTATGGAGAAATTTCCGATACCATATGTTTTGACTAATTGTCACAACTCACTTTGTGCAGTTGGTGGAACTATAAATGAAGATGACCATATGTTCGGACTTTCAGCTGCGAAAAAATATGGCGGAATATATGTACCACCCCATATTGCAGTAATACATCAGTATATGCGAGAGGCATTTGCAGGTTGTGGTAAAATGATACTCGGTTCTGACTCACATACTAGATATGGAGCACTTGGAACAATGGCTATAGGTGAAGGTGGTGGAGAGCTTGTAAAACAGCTTTTACAGGACACCTATGATGTAAACAGACCTGAAATAATTGCAATCTATCTTGAGGGAACGCCAAAGGCAGGTGTTGGACCACAGGATATTGCACTTGCAATAGTAGGTAAAGTATTCAAAAATGGATATGTAAAGAATAAGATAATGGAGTTTGTAGGACCTGGAATTACATCTATGACCACAGATTATAGAAATGGCGTAGATGTTATGACTACTGAGACTACTTGCCTTTCATCTGTTTGGGAGACAGATGAGGATACAAAGAAATTCCTAACTGTTCATGGTAGACCTGAGGATTATAAGGAGTTAAAGCCTGCTGATATTACATATTATGATGGAGTTGTACATGTGGATTTATCTACGATTAAGCCAATGATTGCACTACCTTTCCATCCAAGCAATGTATATGAAATAGATACACTCAATGAAAATTTAGAAGACTTGCTTCATGAAGTAGAACTTGAGGCAATAAAGATAGGTGGAGAGGCAGGAAAGGGGCTAAGACTTTTAGATAAGATAGAAAACGGCAAGCTTAGGGTATCGCAGGGTATTATCGCAGGATGTGCAGGTGGAACTTATTCAAATGTAATGGAAGCAGCTCATATACTTAAAGGACATAGTACAGGATTTGATGAGTTTAATTTGAATGTATATCCTTCATCTCAGCCTGTATTTATAGAAACCACAAGAAATGGTGCTGTGGCAGATCTTATGGCAAGTGGTGCAGTAGTAAAGACTGCATTCTGCGGTCCATGTTTTGGTGCAGGAGATACACCTTCGAATAATGGACTATCTATAAGACATACCACAAGAAACTTCCCGAATAGAGAGGGATCAAAGCCCGGTTCAGGTCAGATGTCTGCTGTAGCACTTATGGATGCAAGATCTGTAGCTGCTACCGCAAGAAACAAAGGATTTTTAACACCGGCTACAGAGTTTGCAGATGACTATGTGGTGCCTGAGTACAATTATGATGACACAATATATAGAAATAGAGTATATCAAGGCTTTGGAGAGGCAAGGGAAGACAGTGCTTTGGTTTATGGACCGAATATTAAGGATTGGCCTGAGATGACAGCTCTTACCGAGAATATACTTTTAAAAGTATGTTCAAAGATACTTGATGAAGTAACCACTACAGATGAACTGATACCTTCAGGAGAAACTTCATCATATAGATCAAATCCACTTGGACTTGCAGAGTTTACTCTTTCAAGGAGAGATCCTGAGTATGTAGGTAGAAGTAAGGCGGTAGATGTGCTTGAAAAGTTAAGAAGAAATGGTGAGGATATACTAAAAGAAAATGTAGAATTATCAAAATATTTGATAAGATAAAGACTATACCGGGATTTGCAGATATTATTGCAAATGACACAGAAATAGGTAGCATGATTTATGCTAAGAAACCCGGTGACGGTTCTGCCAGAGAGCAGGCTGCAAGTTGCCAGAGAGTTATCGGTGGCCTTGCAAATATTGCTAATGAGTATGCAACAAAGAGATATCGCTCAAATGTGATGAATTGGGGCATGCTGCCATTCCTCTTAGACTCGGAACCTGATTTTGAGGTTGGAGACTATATTTTCGTACCGAATATTAAGAAGCATCTAAGAGGTGATATGTCAAAAATTCCTGCCTATATTATAGGTGAAAATATAAAAGAAATCAGCTTAAGCATTGCAGAGATGACTGACGCAGAAAAATCCATAGTGGAGGCAGGTTCTCTTATAAATTATAATAAGAGTAAAATGATATCAGATCAAAGCGTCTGATATCATAAGTGTCATTTTTTGACACATAAAATATAAGTAGAAAGGAAGTGTATGGATAAAAAAAATAATAATGAATCCGGTGGGCTAAATAATAGGACTATTTTCATACTTATTATTGCAGCAGCCATTGCTTTTTTTGCAGTAAGTGTACTTTCAAGCAGATTAAAAAATGCTACAACAAAGGAAGTTCCCTATACTGAGTTTATGCAAATGGTAAGTGACGGTAAGGTGGAGGCTGTTAAGGTTATGGCGGCTACTATTGAAATAAAGGTAAAGCCGAATCTTTCAGATTACTCATCTATGACAGTTTATAAAACTGTAAGAATAGAGGATGATGCATTGGTAGATAGACTATATGCAGCCAATGTGCCGGCAACTATGGAAAGGTTTGAGACAACATCCACTATATTGTCATTTCTTAGCTTTATATTGCCATTTATTTTCTTCATATTCATGATGAATTTCTTGTTAAAGAGAATGGGTGGCGGTGGATTCATGGGAGTTGGCAAGAGCAATGCCAAGGTATATGTTCAAAAAGAGACCGGTATTACATTTAGAGATGTAGCCGGTGAGGATGAGGCAAAAGAGTCATTGACTGAGATAGTTGATTTTTTGCATAATCCTGAAAAGTATACCAAGATTGGTGCCAAGCTCCCCAAAGGTGCTCTTTTGGTAGGACCTCCGGGAACAGGAAAAACACTTCTGGCAAAGGCGGTAGCCGGAGAAGCGGATGTACCGTTCTTTTCTCTTTCAGGCTCTGACTTTGTAGAGATGTTTGTAGGTGTAGGTGCTTCAAGGGTAAGAGATTTATTCAAACAGGCACAGGAAGCAGCACCAGCTATCATATTTATAGATGAGATAGACGCAATAGGTAAGAGTAGAGACTCTAGAATGGGAGGAGGAAATGATGAAAGAGAACAGACTCTAAATCAGCTTCTTTCTGAAATGGATGGATTTGACTCATCAAAGGTCTTATAGTACTTGGTGCCACAAATAGGCCGGAGATACTTGACCCTGCATTACTTCGTCCGGGTAGATTTGATAGAAGGGTGATCGTTGAAAGACCTGATCTTAAGGGAAGAGTTGCTATACTGAGGGTACATTCAAAGGATGTGCTGATGGATGACAGCGTTGACCTTGAGGCAATAGGACTTGCAACATCAGGTGCTGTAGGTTCAGACCTTGCAAACATGATAAATGAGGCTGCTATATTAGCTGTAAAGAAGGGAAGAAAAGCTGTAAAGCAAAAAGATCTTTTTGAAGCTGTTGAAGTGGTACTTGTTGGCAAGGAGAAAAAGGATAGAGTAATGAATCAGGAGGAGAGAAGAATTGTATCTTACCATGAGGTAGGACATGCTCTTATCTCAGCTCTACAAAAGAACTCTGAGCCGGTACAAAAAATCACCATTGTACCAAGAACCATGGGTGCTTTGGGATATGTAATGTATGTACCTGAAGAAGAGACATATCTAAAATCAAAAAAAGAGCTTGAGGATATGCTTGTAAGCACCCTGGGTGGTAGAGCGGCTGAAGAGATAGTATTTGACTCTGTAACAACAGGAGCGTCAAATGATATTGAAAAAGCTACATCTATTGCCAGAGCAATGGTTACCCAATATGGTATGAGTGAGAGATTTGGACTGATGGGACTTGCAAAGGTCGAGAATCAGTATCTTACAGGTAGAGCTATATTGGAATGTGGTGATAATACAGCCACAGAGATAGACAATGAGGTCATGAGGATTCTCAAAAACAGCTATGAAGAGGCACTTAGAATACTCAGAGAAAACAGAGAGGTGATGGATAAGCTTGCTGAATTCCTTATAGAAAAGGAAACCATTACCGGAAAAGAATTTATGAAGATTCTAAGAGAAATCAAAGGACTGCCGGAAAAAGTAGAGATAAAGAAAGCTATATTGGTATAAATAAAGATGCCGGATTGGAAAGCCAATCCGGTATTTTTTATACTGTTTTTAGGTAGTAAGGAGTATAGAAAATAAAATCTGGCAATAGTATAATATTAAGCAAGTAAAATCTTTAAAGGGGGTGATTGTATGTCGGTAATTAAAATTGAAAATCTAACTTTTTCGTATTATGGATATGTAAATCCGATATTTGAGGAAGTCACATTTTATTTTGATACAAACTGGAAAACCGGTTTAATAGGCAGGAACGGGATTGGAAAATCAACTCTGTTTAGATTACTTTTGGGAGAGGAGGAGTATCAAGGGGAAATAAGTAAAAGTGTGGAATTTATCAAATTTCCGCCGGATATATCAGATACATCAAAAACCGTCATAGAATTGTTTAAGGAGCTGACAAAAGATGTGGGAGAGTGGAGATTATTAAGGGAGCTTAATTTATTAGATATAGATGAATCTCTTATATACAGAGAGTTTGAAACCTTGTCTAAAGGGGAGCAGACAAAAATTCTACTGGCTGTTTTATTTACAAATGAAAAAGATTTCTTGCTTATTGATGAGCCTACAAATCATTTGGACATTGAAGGCAGAAAAATTGTCAGTGAATATTTAAAGAGTAAAAAAGGTTTTTTACTTATATCGCATGATAGAGATTTTTTGGATGGATGTATCAATCATGTTATTTCTATCAATAGAAGTTCTATTGATGTTCAAGCCGGAAATTTTACATCATGGTATGAAAATAAAATGATGAAAGACAGTTTTGAAATCACCAAAAATGAGAGGCTAAAAAAAGATATCAAGAGATTAAGGGAAGCGTCAAGGCAGAGCAAGAGTTGGTCGGACAAAATTGAAAAAACAAAAAAGGGTGTAAAGATATCAGGTGTAAAGCCTGATAAGGGATATATCGGGCATCAGTCGGCAAAGATGATGAAGAAATCTAAAAATCTGGAAAACAGGCAAAATAAGGCAATAGAAGCAAAACAAAAATTATTAAAAGATATTGATACAAAGGAAAGCTTATTGATTAATTGCTTAGAGCATCATAAAGATACTCTAATCTCAGTCAGCAACTTATCGGCATATTATGGAGAAAAGCAGATATTAAGCAATCTAAGCTTTGAAATAAATCAGGGAGATATACTGGATATATATGGTAAAAACGGTAGTGGAAAATCCACATTGATTAAAATTTTATCGGGTTTAAATAATAACTACAGCGGGGAAATAAAACCGGCAAGTAATCTTAAGATATCCTATATTCCTCAAAATACTTCTGATTTAGATGGCAGTCTTGTTAAATATATTAAAAAAATATGGAGGCTGATGAGACATTATGTAAAACCATTCTGAGAAAATTGGATTTTTCAAGAGAATTATTTGAGATGGATATGCAAAATTACAGCGATGGACAAAAAAAGAAGGTTTTGTTATCTATAAGCCTGTCAAAACCTGCTCATTTATTTATATGGGATGAACCGCTTAATTATATAGATGTAATTTCAAGAATACAAATTGAGGAAATTATAAAAGAGTCAAAACCTACATTGGTGTTTGTAGAACATGACAGAAGATTTGTAGAAGATGTAGCCAATAAGATAATATATCTGTAGTATAATAGAAATCAGGGTGGGTTATTGTACCCCACCCTGATAGCAGATTATTTTTTCTTTTCCCTTTTCTCTTCACAATAGATACAGCGATATATTTCCTTTTCTTTATCTGAAAGATAGAAGATATGTGGGAGCTCCTGCTCTATAGATGTGATACATCTTGGATTCTTACATTTGATAATATTGGTAATCTTCTCAGGCAATGAAACAGTTCTTTTCTCAACTATTGCATTGTCTTTTATAACATTTATAGTTATATTGTGATCTATATATCCAATCACATCAAAATCTATCAAATTAAGTACATCACCTTCGATTTTGATAATGTCTTTCTTACCCATTTTTTTAGATTTAGCATTCTTTATAATAGCAACAGGTATATCCAGCTTATCAAGCCCTAAGTGAAAATATATATCTAAGCTCTTTCCGGCCTGTATATGGTCAAGTACTACACCTTCATTTAATCCACTGATATTTAACATTATTTTACCTCCAAAAGAGTGAGAATTAAAGCCATTCTTACATATACACCAAACTCTGCCTGCTTGAAATATGCAGCTCTAGGATCATTATCCACCTCAACACTGATTTCATTTACTCTTGGAAGCGGATGGAGTATATACATCTCCTTCTTGGCATGCTTTAATTTCTCCTTATCCAAAATATATGTATCCTTCAAACGTATATAATCCTCTTCATTAAAGAAACGCTCTCTTTGAACTCTTGTCATATAAAGTATATCAAGATCAGGCATAGCCTCGTCAAGACTTGTAACCTCACTAAACTCAATATTGTTTGCCTTAAGGACATCATCTCTAATATAGTCAGGGACCTTAAGCTCTTCAGGGGATATAAGAACAAATTTGATATTTGGATATCTGATGAGAGCATTGATAAGTGAGTGAACTGTTCTACCAAACTTCAAATCACCACAAAGTCCAACTGTAAGATCTGAAATGTTTCCCTTCATTCTCTTTATTGTCAAAAGATCTGTAAGAGTCTGTGTTGGGTGCTGATGTCCACCATCACCGGCATTAATTACCGGAATAGAAGAGAACTTGCTTGCAACAAGTGGTGCACCCTCTTTTGGATGACGCATTGCTGCTATATCTGCATATGAAGAAATTACTCTGATAGTATCTGCAACGCTTTCGCCCTTTGTTGCAGATGATGAGTCGGCAGAATGAAAGCCAAGTACGCTACCTCCCAAATTAAGCATTGCTGCTTCAAATGAGAGTCTGGTTCGTGTGCTTGGCTCATAAAATAAAGTTGCTAATTTTTTTCCTTCACAAATTTTAGAATACTTTCCCCTATTGTTTTCAATATCAATAGCAAGCTCTAAAAGTTCATTAGTTTCTTCAACAGAAAAGTCCAATGGGTTTAAAAGATGTCTCATACGTCTCCTTTACAAAAATCATTTTTCGTATTATAGTTCAAATTTTACACTTTTACAAGTCCTAAAATGTAAAAAAAGAAATTAATTGACAGTAGCATATAAATATTGCAAAAGAAAATATTAATAATGTGTCTGTTAGCATTTAGATATACAATGAAAGAAATAGGTATTTTTTTTATAAAAAAACAGCAAGATGTACTTAATGATACTAAAATGAAGTCAAATTCGGAGAAGCTATTTCAAGTTTTGAAATTACTGTAATTGATGCAATAAATATTTTTTTATAAAGCTAATTTAAAAATAATTTTTTTAAATTATGCTTGACACAATAAAAACAAGTTTGTTATAGTACGTATATAACAAAGATAACAAAGGTGGTGATATAATGAACATTAGCAAATTTACGCAAAAGTCCATAGAGGCTGTTCAAAATATGGAAAAGATTGCAGCTACTTATGGCAATCAGCAAATTGAGCAGATACATCTATTGGCATCACTATTAGATATAGATGGCTCGCTGATAGCAAATCTTATAAAAAAGATGGGTATTAATGAGAATGAATTTAGAAATGAAGTAGAATCAGCTATAGAAAGACTTCCAAAGGTCAGTGGTGGAAAGACATATATCAGTAATGATCTGAATAAAGTGCTTATTACAGCTGAGGATGTGTCAAGAAGTATGGGAGATGAGTATGTTTCTGTAGAGCATCTTTTCCTAAATATCTTGGAGAATCCTTCATCTGATGTGGCACAGATTTTTAGAATATATGGTATTGATAAAAACAAATTTTTACAAGTGCTCTCAGAAGTCCGAGGAAATCAAAGAGTAGTATCAGACAATCCTGAAGCTACTTATGATACATTGAATAAATATGGTTATGACTTAGTGGAGCGTGCCAGAGCTCAAAAGCTGGATCCCGTTATCGGAAGAGATAGTGAGATAAGGAATGTCATAAGGATTCTTAGCCGTAAGACAAAGAATAACCCTGTACTTATAGGAGAACCTGGAGTTGGTAAGACTGCTGTAGTTGAGGGCCTTGCAGGTAGAATAGTGGCAGGAGATGTACCTAATAATCTAAAGAACAAGAAACTTTTTGCCTTGGATATGGGAGCACTTATAGCAGGAGCAAAGTATAGGGGTGAGTTTGAAGAAAGACTTAAGGCAGTCTTAGATGAGGTAAGGAAATCTAATGGAGAGATTATTCTTTTCATAGATGAGCTTCACACAATAGTAGGTGCAGGCAAAACAGAAGGTAGTATGGATGCCGGAAATATGCTAAAACCTATGCTTGCAAGAGGTGAGTTACACTGTATCGGTGCTACCACACTTGATGAGTATAGAAAGTATATTGAAAAAGATCCTGCACTTGAGAGAAGATTCCAGCCTGTGCTTGTAGAAGAGCCTTCAATCGAAGATACAATATCAATACTTCGTGGTTTGAAGGACAGATATGAGGCATATCATGGAGTCAAGATAACGGATGGTGCATTGGTAAGTGCTGCTATGCTATCAGACAGATATATCAGTGACAGATTTTTGCCGGATAAAGCTATAGATCTTGTAGATGAGGCTTGTGCTCTTATAAAAACTGAGCTGAATTCTGTACCTACTGAAATAGATGAACTATCAAGACGTCAGATGCAGCTACAGATAGAGGAAACTGCATTAAAGAAAGAAAATGATAATCTTTCAAAGGAAAGGCTTGAGGCTTTACAAAAAGAATTGGCTGAGGTCAATGATGAGCTAAATGAGGCCAAATCAAAATGGGAAAATGAGAAAAAGAGCGTTGAAGGTCTTGCTAAGCTTAGAGGCGAGATAGATGAAGTAAATAGGCAGATAAACTCTGCAAAGCAAAGCTATGATCTTAATAGGGCTGCTGAACTTCAATATGGTAAGTTGCCAGAGCTGCAAAAACAGCTTCAAATTGAAGAGGAGAAGGTAAAAAAAGAAAATCTTAGGCTTCTTAGAGAATCTGTTACAGATGAAGAGATTGCAAGGATTATTTCCAGATGGACAAATATACCGGTATCTAAATTAAGTGAGAGCGAAAGAGAAAAGACATTGCATCTTGGAGATACTCTACATGAAAGAGTAATAGGACAGGATGAAGCTGTTGAAAAAGTAACAGATGCCATTATTCGTTCTAGAGCAGGTATCAAAGATCCTTCAAAACCTATTGGTTCATTCCTGTTCCTTGGACCTACAGGTGTAGGTAAGACTGAGCTTGCAAAGTCACTCGCAAAGGCACTATTTGATGATGAAAATAATATGATAAGAATCGATATGAGTGAATACATGGAGAAGTTCTCTGTGAGTAGACTTATAGGAGCTCCTCCGGGATATGTAGGCTATGATGAGGGTGGACAGCTTACTGAAGCGGTAAGAAGAAAACCTTATTCTGTAGTACTTTTTGATGAAGTGGAGAAGGCACATCCGGATGTATTTAATGTATTATTGCAGGTACTTGATGATGGTAGAGTTACAGACTCACTTGGAAAGACCGTAGACTTTAAAAATACTATTATTATAATGACATCAAACCTAGGTTCAGGATATTTGCTTGACGGTATCAATATGTATGGTGATATCAGTGAAGAAGCCAGAAAAAAAGTAAATGATGAGCTTAGAAACAACTTTAGACCTGAGTTTTTAAACAGACTTGATGAAATCATTATGTTCAAGCCGCTTACAAAGGATAATATAGGAAATATTATTAATATATTAATGGATGAACTTAATGAAAGACTTGAAGGCAGGGAACTTAAGGTGGAACTAAGTGATTCAGCAAAGAACTATATCATTGATAATGGTTATGATCCTGCATATGGAGCCAGACCTCTAAAGAGATATCTACAAAAGAATGTAGAGACTATGGTAGCAAAGCTTATTCTTTCAGATAATGAACTGAAAGCAAAGGATATTATATATATTGATTTGGATCCGTATAATGAGCTTACTGCTGTTGTTCAAAAAAATAAATATTTATATAGGAGTCGGATTTTTCCGACTCTTTTTATTTAATGGAAAAAAAAATTATTAGTGGTATAATAGGTAAGATTACGAGTATTTTAAGAGTTGCAATACAATATAATTAATGTATCAGGAGTTGTATGTTTGAATTTTTTTAAAGACAGGACATATAGGATTTGTTCATTTATTTTATTTAAATTTAATATTATCTATAGTTATTGTGTTTTTTTCAAAGAAGAGAACCCAGAACTGTTTGGACATAGCTATTGGCATTGAATTTTTTTACCTAGTAGTAGGAGTTATACTATATCTTTTGATAGGGCAGGACTATAGAAAAATCTAAGATGTTTAAATTAAAAAAACTGTTGATGACAGTATAAGAAAGGCTGCATTAAAACAGGAACAGTTTTTTAGTAATAATGTAGAGGCGTTGAATGATTTCTATGCAAAGGAATATCAAAAACTGATGCAGTATAATCTAATGTCAGGCGGTTCTCTAATGACTATGAAAAACTCATTGGATATATTTACTGACGGTAATGCTAAATTTGATACATTAATTGAAGATATAAAAAATGCTAAGGAATATATTCATTTGCAGTACTATATCATAAAGCAGGATTATCTTTTTTTAAGTATCTCAAAGGAGCTGATTAAGAAGGCTGACGAGGGAGTCGAAGTAAGAGTTCTCTTTGACGGAATGGGTGGAAGATTCATGTCAAAGAAGATTTTACAAAGAATGAAAGAACATGGCATTAAGCTTGGAATATTTTTTCCGGCAGCCTTGGGAAAGATAAACTTCCGTATTAATTATAGAAATCATAGAAAAATAGCTGTGATTGATGGTAAAATAGGTTATGTAGGTGGCTTCAATATAGGGAAAGAATATGTAGATGGTTCAAGAAAATTTGGACATTGGAGAGATACACATTTAAGAATTGTCGGAGAGGCTGTAAATGGACTTGAATTAAGATTTGGACTTGACTGGAAGTATGCGACTAAGGAAGACTTGTTTGTAAATAACAGATACTTTAAGCAACTAATTGAGATGGATTATGTACCAAGTGAAGGTGATAATATTCTCAGAATGCAGATAATATCCAGTGGACCGGATTCAGAGACTAAGCTTATACGAGATAATTACATAGAAATCATAAATCATGCAAGAAATCATATCTACATTCATACGCCTTATTTTATACCGGATGAGGCATTTATGAGTGCACTCAATATAGCGGCAAGATCGGGTGTAGATGTACGACTTATGATACCATGTATGCCTGATCATCCATTTGTATATTCTGCAACACTTAGTTGGGCAGGCACACTCCTTGAGGCAGGTGGTAAAGTATATACATATGAGAAAGGCTTTTTACATGCAAAATCTGTTATGGCGGATGGAAAGGTGGCCTGCGTTGGAACAGCTAATATGGATATCAGGAGCTTTGAACTCAATTTTGAAGTAAATGCTATGATTTATGATGAGGAAATTGCAGGTGAGCTTGAAGATAATTTTATGAGAGATATTTATGATTCAAAGGAGTATACATTGGCAATGTATAAAAATCGATCGCTTATTCAAAGAATAAAAGAGCAGATAAGTAGACTTCTAAGTCCATTATTATAAAATGAGAGGAAATTTTAAATGATAAGGTTTATTTTAGTAGCATTATGCCTACTTCTATATTTGATACTTTTTATACCTACAATGTTTTTTTTATTAATAGTAAAAAGATTTAAACCTGAAATGGCATCTACTATTGCACAGGCAATGGTTAGAAACACATTCAGAATACTTTTGTTTTTGGCAGGAGCAAAGGTGGAAGTTAGAGGACAAAATAACATACCAAAGGATGGAGGAGTACTTTTTGTAAGTAATCACAGAAGCTATTTTGATATTCTTGCAGGATATGGATATACCTATAAACCGCTTGGATTTGTAGCAAAATATGAAATGATTCGTATACCACTACTTAGACAATGGATGAAGATATTAAACTGTCTTTTTCTAAACAGAAAAGATATAAAACAAGGACTAAAGACTATCTTATTGGGTATTGAAAAAGTAAAATCAGGCATTTCAATCTGGATATGTCCTGAGGGTACTAGAAACTTAAATGATGATGTAACAGATGTAAAGGACTTTAAAGAAGGCTCATTAAAGATAGCAGAAAAGGGCAAAGTACCTATTATACCTGTTGCAATTTACGGAACTTATGAGATATGGGAGCAGCATTTACCATATATGAAAAAGAACAAAGTAATAATAGAATATGGAGAGCCTATTATAATAGATGAGCTTTCTGATGCAGATAAGAAAAAGCTTGGTGCATATACAAGAGGAAAAATTGTAAATATGCTTGAAAACATGGTAAAAGAAATAGGATAACAAGTATGGAAAGACTTGAGGAAATCAAAGCACAGCTTGATAAATTGGATGAGGATATAATAGGAATTATTGACAGAAAGAGAGAACTCTCAAATCTTATTTCAAAATCAGAATATGATGAAATACCAAGCGGTTTCATTTGTAAGGAATATATGGGAGTTGATATCAAAAAGGTGGTGTATCAGGGGGTAGAGGGAGCATACTCACATATAGTGACAAAAAAGCTTTTTCCGGATGTTAAAATGGAGAATGTGAACACCTTTGAAGATGCAATAAATGAGGTATATAATGAAAAGGCCTCATATTGTGTGATACCAATTGAAAATTCATCGGCAGGTATAGTAACAGACGTTTTTGACCTGCTCTTAAAAAAAGATGTTGTAATCGTATCTGAGTATGATTTGCATATAAGTCACTGTCTTCTAGGTATTAGAGGAGCAAAACTTACAGATATAAAGACTGTATATTCACATCCCCAGGCCCTTATGCAATGTGCTTCTTATCTGAAAGAACATCCGGATTGGAGTCAGATAAGTTTTTTAAACACTGCCATTTCCGCAAAAAAAGTAAAAGATGAAGAAAAAAAAGAGCAAGCTGCCATTGCTTCAGAGCTGTCGGCAAATCTTTATGACTTGAATATTCTTGACAGGGGTATAAACAGAAATTCAAATAATACAACAAGATTTGTAGTACTTAGTAAGGAAAAGATTTTTTCTAAGGATTCAAATAAATTAAGTCTAATATTAGAATTACCACATGAAAAGGGTATGCTTTATAATATACTTGGTATCTTTGTACTTAATGGATTGAACCTTGTAAAAATTGAGTCAAGACCGATTCCCGAAAAGACTTTTGAATATAGATTTTTTATTGATATTGAAGGAAATTTAAATTCAGCGAATGTTTCAAATGTTTTGGAGATACTAAAAAAGAAGGTTACATTTTTAAAAATCTTGGGAAACTATTGTTCAAACAGATAATTTTAAGGAGAGAATATGTACAGTATGAAATCATATAAAGGTTCTAAGATTGATGACTTAATCTTATATAGAGGTTTGAAGTTTGAAGATACAATAAGAGCGTTTTGTTCTTTGGAAAAGAATAGCAGTAATAGGGGTAAGACCATCTCTGATTTATTAGAGGTGGCAGGTGAATATGGGCTGAACGGCAATCTATGGGAGAATATATTGGCACTTAGTTTAGCATATCATGAAAATGTGTATTCAAAAGCTACAGAGATCATAGGAGAAACTTTAGGAAGTATAAATACCTTTGCAATTCATGATTTTAAAATTTTTAGAGATATGTTTCATTTTGTCCCCAATATAGATGATGCCCTGTTAAAAGAAATATACAATTATAAGGGAAACGGCAGAGATTCAAAGCTTGTAAATACCAGAGTAAGAGATAGAATTTTAAGATTATCAAAGCAACTTTCAATCACGAAAACTGATGAGGAATTCAAAGATATCATTACTGAATTTTACAAAGAATATGGAGTAGGAAAGTTTGGACTTAATAAGGCCTTTCGTATAGAGGAGGGTAGTGATTTAAAGTCTGCAAATATTATACCTATTACAAGAGTGGAACATGTGTATTTAAATGATATAATAGGTTATGATATTCAAAAGAAGAAGCTTATCGATAATACAGAAAGCTTTATAAATGGAAAGCCTGCTAATAACTGCCTTTTATATGGAGATGCGGGAACCGGGAAATCATCAAGTGTAAAGGCAATTGTAAATGAATATTATGAAAAGGGACTTAGAATAATAGAGATTTACAAGCATCAATTCAGATATTTATCAGACATATTGGAGCAGCTTAAAGATAGAAATTATAAATTTATAATATATATGGACGACTTAAGTTTTGAAGAGTCGGAACTGGAGTATAAATATTTGAAGGCAATTCTTGAGGGAGGATTTGGAAGAAGACCGGAAAATGTCCTTATATATGCTACAAGCAATAGAAGACATCTTATCAGAGAAAGTTTTAGAGATAAGACTGAAACGGATGAAGAACTGCATACAAGAGATACTGTTGAGGAAAAACTTTCACTATCAGCAAGATTTGGAGAGAAAATTTACTACGGTTCACCTGATAAGAAAGAGTTTAACAATATAGTGCTTGCTTTGGCAAAAAAGCATAACATAAATATGGATGAGAAGGAGATACTGGTAAAGGCGAATATGTGGGAATTATCACATGGCGGAATGTCAGGAAGAAGTGCAACACAATTTGTAACATATTTACAGAGTCAGGAATAGACTTGGAGAGCGTATGGGAAAGAGTGACATAAAATATTTTGCAGCTATTGATGTGGGTTCATTTGAACTGGAACTTGGTATTTATGAAATATCTACTAAATCAGGCATAAAGAATTGATTATGTAAAGCATACTATTGCACTTGGTAGTGATACTTATAAATATGGTAAGATAAGTTATGAAATGATTGATGAGCTATGTGATGTGTTGTCTGATTTTAGAAACATAATGGAATCCTATAAGGTGGAGGCATATAGAGCATATGCGACAAGTGCAATGAGAGAAGCTTCCAACAATATGCAGGTTTTGGATCAGATAAAGGTAAGGTCCGGAATAGATATAAGTATTATATCAAATTCTGAGCAAAGATTTATTAGTTATATGTCCATTGATTCTAAAGGGGAACTTTTTGAAAAATATATAAAAAATGGTACAGCTATTGCAGATGTGGGCTTTGGAAGTATGCAGCTTACACTATATGATAATGGAGGAATACAAAGTACACAGAACCTTTCTCTTGGGGTACTCAGATTGAGAGAGATGGTAGATGAAATAGATAATGTAACTGAAAAAAAGCACAATGTTTTAACAGAACTTATAGATAATGAACTTAATACATTCAAAAAAATATATTTAAAAAATAAAAAAGTAAGGACAATTATAGGAATTGGAGAGCCTCTGATGTATGTATTCAAATATATGGATAATACCTCAGGTGATATGATAATAGACTATGATAGATTTATAGCTTTATTTGATAAGATAAGGGGAAAGAGTGTGGAGGAAATAGAAAATATACTTGGAGTAAGTAAAAATCATGCAAAGATGATTTTGCCAAGTGTATTGATTTTCCAAAGAATCTTTGATCTCTTCAATGCTAATGAGGTATGGATGCCGGGGACATTATTGATAGATGGTATTGCAGCAGAGTTTGCAAAGAAAACCGGAATAATAAATACAGGGCATAATTTCGAAGAAGATATAATAGCTTCATCAAAGAGTCTTGCAAAAAGATATAGAGGAAACAGTAAGCATACCACTATGGTAGAAAAAAATGCACTATGTATATTCGATGCAATAAGAGAGGTAAGTGGCTTAAAAGATAGGGATAGGCTGCTGGTCCAAATAGCTGCAATTTTACATAATATAGGCAAGTTTATAAATATGAAAAACAGTGATATAGCTACTTATAATATTATATCAACAGGAGAAATTATAGGTATATCACATGATGAGAGAATGCTTGTAGCAGAGATGTCAAATATAGATACCGAGGAAAATATTTATAATAAAAGAGATATAAGATTGGCTAAGCTAAGTGCCATACTTCAGATAGCAAATGCATTAGATAGGTCTCACAAGCAAAAGATAAAGGACTTTTCATTGGAATTAGTAGACAATCAACTTATACTTGAAATAAAATGCATGGGTGACTTAAGCCTTGAAATACTTAGCTTCAATTCCCACAGAAATTTTTTTAGAGAGATTTTTGGAATAGAATTTATCTTGAAACAAATTAGAACTTTTTGATAGGAAGGAGTAGTTTTTATGGAAAAGTTTGACAATGTAGAATACTTTACCAACAGGGAACTTTCCTGGCTAAAATTCAATATAAGAGTATTGAATGAGGCGGAGGATGATGATGTAAAACTTTTTGAGAGATTGAAATTTCTTAGTATTACATCATCAAATTTGGATGAATTTTTTATGGTAAGAATTGCTTCTCTAAAGGATATGGTGGAGGCAGACTATAAGAAAAAAAGATATTTCCGGAATGAGTGCCGATAAGCAGTTAAATTTATTAGCAAAAGAGACACACAATTTTGTAAAAAAACAGTATGAAATTTATAATAAATCTCTGCTTCCTTTGTTAAAAAAAGGAAAAATTTATATATAATAAGTCTATGATGATTTATTGGAAGCACATGAAAAGAAATTTATAAGTGAATACTTTGATGAGTTTGTATATCCGGTACTTACTCCGATGGCAGTGGATGCATCCAGACCTTTTCCATTAGTACGAAACAAGACATTAAATATAGCAGCACTTATAAGGAAAAGGAAAGACGAGAGTTCAAAGAAAAAGAAAAAAGATGTATATCTTGGAAATGTTGATGGAGATATGGATTTTGCAATGGTACAGGTGCCGTCAGTACTTCCAAGAATAGTAGAGATTCCAAGTGAGTCAGATGAAAGAAAGATAATATATCTCGAAGATATTATAGAAAAAAATATTGATAAGCTATTCTTAAACTATGAAGTGATTTCTGCTGCAACCTTTAGAGTAATGAGAAATGCTGAATTTAAGCTAGACGAAGATGAAGCACTGGATCTTTTAGAGGAAATAAAGAAAAAAACTTAAGAAAAGGCAGTGGGGTGAGGCCATCAGACTTGAGGTTGAGGAGAGAATGGACACCAGCCTTTTACAATTCTTAAAAAGTGAGCTTAATATTGAAGAAGAGGATATTTTTAGAATAAATGGTCCCCTTGATCTTACAGCGATGATGAAAATATATTCTCTGGATGGTTTTGACAGATTAAAGGATAAAAAGCATATTCCTGTAATGAATTCAAGACTTGTAGATTGTGAGGATATTTTTGATGAAATAAAAAAGAAGGATATATTACTTTCACATCCATATGAAAGTTTTGATCCGGTAATAGAATTTGTGTCAAAAGCAGCTGCTGACAAAAATGTACTAGCTATTAAGCAGACTTTGTATAGAGTAAGTGGAAATTCTCCGATAATAAGAGCACTTGCAAATGCTGCCGATAATGGTAAGCAAGTTACAGTTTTAGTGGAACTTAAGGCAAGATTTGATGAGGAGAATAATATTAACTGGGCTAGAATGCTTGAAAAGGCAGGTTGTCATGTAATCTATGGATTGGTTGGATTAAAGACTCACTCAAAAATAACTTTGGTAGTAAGGAGAGAAGAGGACGGTATTAGAAGATATGTACATCTTGGTACAGGAAACTATAATGATTCTACAGCAAAACTTTATACCGATTTGGGTATGTTCACAGCCAGAGAAAGCTATGGTGAAGATGCTACAGCAGTCTTTAATATGTTAAGTGGATATTCTGAACCTCCATTTTGGAAGAGATTTGTAGTAGCACCTCTTTGGATGAAGGATATATTCTTAAGAAAGATAAGCAAATGTGAGGAGGCAGCAAAGGCCGGATCAGATGTTAGAATAATTGCAAAAATGAATTCACTTTCGGATAAGGATATTATATGTGCCCTATATGCTGCAAGTTGTGCAGGTGTAAAGATAGACTTGATAGTTAGAGGCATCTGTTGTTTGAAAGTTGGAATAAAGGGAGTATCTGAGAATATTACAGTTAGATCTATAGTTGGAACATTCTTAGAGCATGCCAGAATATTTGATTTTCGTATAGATAATGATGAGGAGATCTTCCTTGGCAGTGCTGATTGGATGAACAGAAATCTTGAAAAGAGAGTGGAGATAGTTTTCCCGGTAGTGGATGAGGATATAATAAAGAGCATAAAGCATTATCTGGATGTTGAGCTTGAAGATAATGTAAAGGCGTCTATACTCTTACCTGACAATAGTTATGAGAAAATAAAGAGAGCCGGAAATGCAAAGAAAAACTCGCAAGCAATCTTTATTAAAGAGGCAAATCAGATATATGATGCCGCTATAAAAGTAAATAAAATAGAAGATCATAGGACCTTTGTACCATTACAAGGGGAATAGAGATAAATTAATAAATAATTTATAGTTAATCATATGGTAAGTGGACAATACTTGGGGAAAATATAAAGTCATCTTGGGTAAATGATGGAAATTATTGGTTCTATATGGATGATAATAGTGAACTGGTGGAAAATCAATGGCTATACATTGAAGGAAAGTGGTATTATGCAAAAGCAGGTGGGTATATCGCAGAAAATGAGTGGATATCATACAATAACAAATGGTATTATGCTAAATCTGGTGGAGCTATAGTTCAGTCTGCATGGGAAAATATAGGAGAGAAATTCTATCATTTTGGTATTGATGGAGATCTGTCAGTAAATACTTATGTAGATGGATATCAAGTAGATTACAATGGTGTAAGAAAATAGTATATAGAACTTAAAATGGGGCTGTCGGGAAATGATAGTCATAAGAAAGGGTGGTGTGGCTCAAAATGAGTCACACCACCCTAAGTTTTTACATAAAAAAAGATGGCTAACGATAACCATCTTTCTCCGTTACATGTTATAATGTAACTATGCTTACAGTTAATTATTATAACGACTTTTTTTGAAATAGGTCAACAGAAAATCAACTTTAGCTTCTATGAATTGAGTTTACCCGATGACGATCCAGTCTATACCCTAAAAAAAGTTATGGAGGATTTAGATTTTTCCGGACTGTTAGCCAATTGTTCGGACAAGGGAAGAACAGGGTATAACCCTATCATGATGTATGCAGTTATTACTTATGCAAATATGCGAGGAATTCGTTCTATTGATCGTATTGTAGATTTATGCGAAAGGGATATTGCTTTTATCTGGCTTACTCAAGGGAGGAAGCCTAAAAGAGATGCTTTTTATGATTTTAAAGGTAAGAAACTTACTTCAAATATCCTAGACGACTTAAATTATCAGTTTATGAGACGATTACAAAAAGAAGGGCTTGTAACATTAAAAGAATTGTTTATTGATGGAACAAAAATAGAAGCTAATGCTAATCGTTATACTTTTGTATGGCGTGGAAGTATTAATTATCATCTAGCAGGTCTTCTGGATTCTATCGATAAGCTTTATTCAGAATATAATTCTTTTTTACAAGATAATGGTTTTGGGGAGAAGTACGAGCTTGGAAATGCACAAATGTTTGTAATTGACGGAATTGATAAAGTTAGAGATGTTATTGAAAAAGAATAGAAAAAGAAAGATTACAAAAACATAAAAAAAGCTATCTAATAACCGTATTATAGAGATTGATAACTGCTCGCCTCTTGAAATGCTTAAGCTACAGAAAAAAACCTTATGGCTATTGCTGACGGAGAAGGTATTGTATTTGTTAACGGAAAGGGTAAGAGAAAGCCAAAAACTTCAACAACTATATGAAGAACTTGAGCATTGTGGACAGCGATTAATGAGCTATAAAGAATGCTTTGAAATTATGGGAAAAAGATAGAAACAGCTATTCCAAAAACTGATTTGGAAGCAACTTTTATGCGAATGAAGGAAGATCATATGCTGAATGGGCAGCTAAAGCCTGCATACAATGTACAGATAGCAGTAGAGAATTATTTTTATTGTACATAGTTATGTAAGTAATGATCGTACAGACTATAACACACTGATTCCTGTCCTTGAAAAGCATAAGAAAGCATTTGGAGAAGTGCTTGAAGAAGTTACGGCAGATAGCGGCTATTGTAGTGAGAAAAAAATCTCTTATATCTAAAAAGAAAAATAAGATAGATAGTTATATAAAACTACAGGATCATGAAAAAAACGAAAAAAACAAGAGCATACAGTAAAGATATAGGTAAATACTACAACATAGAAGACAACAGTATTTGAGGATGAGCAAGTCTATATCTGTCATGACGGCCGTGAACTGAGACATATCAACACAGAAAAAGAAAGAACAGAATGGTTATACACAAACATATGAAGTATATGGATGTTCAGACTGTAGTGGATGTGAACATAAGTCTAAATGTTTATACAAGTATAATCCTGATAAAGATATTGATAAGAATAAAGTAATGAAGATCAATGAAGTATGGGAAGAGCTCCGAGAGAAGTCACATGTTAACATACAGAGTGAAAAAAAGGTATTCTGAAACGACAGATACGCTCTATTCAAACAGAAGGTCATTTTGGAGATATTAAAGAGAATGAAGATTTCCGACGCTTTAACTATCGTACTTCAGATAAGGTTTATAAAGAATTTATGCTTTTTGCAATAGGAAGAAATATAAATAAATATCATCGTTTTCTCTATGCCAAACTAAAGAAATTTGAAGGAAAACTACAGGAGAAAACAGCATAGTAAAAAATGCAAAAGCAAAATTTCAGCCAAGGGGGTTTTATGCCCCAAAATAGCCAGTATTATAGAAAAGTAAAATATCCTGACAAAGTCGCAAAGCCAAAACGCCTTGTATTTGTCAGGATATTTCTATTTCGTTCTGTAGGGATTAAAATTCAGTATTTCCCGACAGCCCCAAAAAATTTAATATTAGTTGTTGATAAGCTTCTCGGCATCATTGTTCCAGCTATAGAGCTTTCTGATCTCTGCACCAACCTTCTCAGATGGATGCTCAGCTGCAAGTTTTCTCATAGCTTTAAATGAACCTGACGACCTGCATTAGACATATCAAGTAAGAAGTCCTTAGCAAAAGTACCATCCTGGATGTCTGTAAGGATCTTCTTCATGGCCTTCTTTGTATCCTCAGTAATGATCTTTGGTCCTGTTATATAGTCACCATACTCAGCTGTATTTGAAATAGAATATCTCATTCCTTCAAATCCTGACTGATAGATAAGATCTACAATAAGCTTCATCTCATGAATACACTCAAAGTATGCATTTCTTGGGTCATATCCTGCTTCACAAAGAGTCTCAAAACCTGCCTGCATAAGTGCACAAACACCACCGCAAAGTACTGCTTGCTCACCGAAAAGGTCAGTCTCAGTCTCTGTACGGAATGTAGTCTCAAGAAGCCCGGCTCTGGCACCACCGATACCTGCACCATAAGCAAGTGCAATCTCAAGAGCTTTACCTGTAGCATCCTGCTCTATAGCAACAAGACAAGGTGTTCCCTTACCCTCAAGATACTCTGAACGAACTGTATGTCCTGGAGCTTTTGGAGCTATCATTGCAACATCAACATCCTTAGGTGCTTTGATACAGCCAAAATGCACATTGAAACCATGAGCAAACATAAGCATATTTCCTGCCTCAAGGTTTGGTTCGATATCATTCTTATATAAATCAGCCTGGAGCTCATCATTGATAAGAATCATAATAATATCAGCTTTCTTTGTTGCTTCTGCAGCTGTATAAACTGTAAGTCCCTGAGACTCAGCCTTAGCCCATGACTTGCTGCCTTCATACAGACCAACGATTACATTACATCCACTTTCCTTTAAATTCAATGCCATGTGCATGACCCTGGCTACCATAACCTATGATAGCGATAGTCTTACCCTCAAGCATTGAAAGATTACAGTCTTCTTGATAATAAATTTTAGACATATAAATACCTCCTAAAAACTTTTATGATTAACCATGTTAGTTGAATCGTTAAATTAAATCTTCGTTGAAAACAACGACATCCTCACTACCTCTTGAAAGAGCAGTAAGTCCGGTTCTGGCTAATTCCAATATCTCATAATCAGAGAGAAGATTTGAAAGTGCCTGAAGTTTTGAATTATCACCTGTAAGCATAACAGTCAAACAATCTTTTGCTACATCAACGATAGTGGCTCTAAAAATATCACAAAGGGCAGCTATATCCTGTCTTTGTGAGGCATTAGCCTTTACTTTTATCATTACAATTTCACGGAAAACACTCTTGCCTTCCTCTAAAACCTTGATATCTCTTACATCTTCAAGTTTTCTAAGCTGTTTTACTATCTGATCAAGTGTGTCTTCATCACCAATAGAAACAACAGTCATTCTTGAAAAACGTGGGTCAGCAGTTTGTCCAACAGTGAGAGAGTCAATATTATAACCTCTCCTTGAAAAAAGACCTGACACACGACTTAAAACACCTACAGAATTGTCTACAATAAGTGAAAATACTCGTCTCATGTTACCTCCCAATATTAAAGTATTAGTATATAGTTTTGAATAAAGACAAAACAATAAAATTATATTGGTTCGCCATTTACTATAGCACCATTATAATAAATGTCAATTTGTTATATTATATATATGATATAACTAAATGTTATACCATTAAACTATAGCCATAAGTTTATCTGTGATCCTCACCAAAATCAATAGTAGAAATATCATATCTTTGTGGTTCGTCATCATCATTTAATTCATACGCATATAGTATCGTTCTTGTGTTATCTCCCTCGTAAGAGCAGGTAATAAATGACCATATTTTATCTATACCTGTAGTAGGTATATCTCTATAGCTACATTCCTTAGTCATTCTATCAACATAGTCATGAAAATAATTCATATCATCAAAATAAGTCTGCCTTCTTTCAGGTGCAGCATCAGAGTAAAGTGCCGCAAAAGTTTTCAACCTGTATGTCTTTTGAGGTGTATAAATATATATCATTCTATGTTCTTTAAAGAAATTTTCATCTTTAAATTTTGTGATATCGGTAAACATAGTACCATCTTTCATATGATGTCCATAGATAATATTATTAAGTGTTGAAAAATCTGTATTACTATATCCATCCATATAGACAGAGTAATAAGATTCTTTATGGTTAATATCACGATGTAGATAATAGTCTATATCATATTCTTTCCATAATACAGGATAATCAATGACAGTACCTGGTATATATAACCAGGCAATTACGTCCGAATTGATAGCCTTAAGGGATTCAAAATCTATTTTTCTTTTGTAATTTTCATCTACTTCATATGCTTTTGTGGGTGCCTGAGTTGTGGTTTCTACTTGTGTAGTAGTAGTAACTTCCATACTGATTTCAGGTTTATATGATTTCTTTCCAACTTTTGAAAGCCCCATAGAAATCAATATAAGAAGCACTGCGAAAACAAAAATTGGCAATAAAATTTTCTTATTCATATATCTCCTAACAACTTTTAGGTAGAAGTATAACATTTTTTTTTGTGGTTGTATATAAATCTTATGAATTAGATTGATAAAAAAAATAACCTCTACTATAATAAGTAGAGTAATGACACTAGGAGGACATAGGTAGAGGATGGAAGATTTTAATTTAGAAATAGATGAAGATAGTATATTAAGTAGAAGAATGGTACTAATACTATCTTTTGCAATACCGGTTTTTATAATGCTCCTCATATTTGTTCAAAGAGGAATATTTCCATTTGGAGATGAGAGTTTTTTAAGAACTGATATGTATCATCAGTATGCACCGTTTTTTTCAGAGTTTAAGTATAAACTTAGTCATGGAGGATCGATTCTTTACAGCTGGAATTTGGGAATGGGAATAAACTTCTCGGCATTATATGCATATTATTTATCAAGCCCAATGAACTGGCTGATTATTTTATGCCCACAGTCACTTATAATTGAGTTTATGACATATATGATTGTTATAAAGATAGGGCTTTGTGGACTTGCCTTTACATATTATTTATCAAAACATGTGACCAATAAAAAATCAGGAATACTGTTTTTTGGAATATTTTATGCACTTTCAGGATATATGGCAGCATACAGCTGGAATATTATGTGGTTAGACTGTATTGCAATATTCCCTATAGTATGTTTGGGCATTGAGAAACTTGTAAAAAAGGGAAATGGTCTTTTATATGCCTTTAGCCTTGGAGTTTGTATATTGTCAAATTATTACATTTCAATAATGATTTGCCTATTTATGGTTATATACTTTATTGTATTACATGTTATTGAAAGAAATAATACATTTAAAAATTTTTTGATATCATCAGTGCAGTTTGGAGTATATTCATTGCTTGCAGGAGGACTTAGTGCAATAGTGCTTCTACCCGAAATATATGCCTTAAAACTTACAGCATCAAGTGATTTTGATTTTCCTACTACATTTAATTCATATTTTTCTATTTATGATATGATTGCCAGACATATGGCAAATGTACAGGTAGAAACAGGACTTGACCATTGGCCAAACATATATTGTGGAGTAGGAGTATTTGTATTTTTTATTCTTTATTTATTGAATAAAAAAATATCCAATAAGGAAAAGGCATCATATGTATCATTACTTGTATTCTTCCTTGCAGGTTTCTCAATTAATGTATTGAACTATATATGGCATGGGCTTCATTATCCAAACTCATTGCCGGCAAGACAGAGCTTTATATATATATTCTTGGTATTATTTATATGTGCAAGAGCTTATGATAATATAAAATCAAATACTACAAAAGATTTAGGAACAGCTTTTGGAATTAGTATGATGTATATTTTACTGGCACAAAAGATAGTTAATAATGAAGATTTCCATTTTGCAGTATTCTATGTTGCAATGTTCTTTACTGGTGTATATTCATTGATTCTATATTTGCATATGAAAAAAAGACTATCTAATGTGAGTCTGTTTTTGATTGCACTTGCTTTTGTAGTTGTAGAGTCAAGTGTAAATACTTCATTAACAAGTGTTACAACTATAAATAGAAGTGATTATATAAAGGACAATAAGGATGTAAGAACATTGTTGTCAAAACTTCCCATGGATGATTTCTATCGTATAGATAAGGTAAATAGAAAAACGAAGGATGACGGAGCATGGATGAACTTTAGAACAGTATCGGTATTCTCATCTACTGCAAATGCTTCAGTTACAGACTTGTTTGAAAAAATAGGAAATGAATCGTCTATGAATGCATATTCTATTACCGGAGAAACACCACTTATAGATATGTTATTTGCTGTAAAATATGGCATTTATACAGGAGAAAGCAATAATAAAAATATTTCCTTAATAGATGTATCCGGTAACAGCTATTTATATGAAAATCCTTATACATTACCACTTGGATATATGGTTGATGAAAGATTTACAGATCAGTGGAACTTAGAGCTTGGAGATCCTATAGATGTTCAAAATGATTTGGCTGCAGTTTATGGATTACCTGATATATTTGAACAGATTGAAACAATACAAGACTATTCAGCTGTAAACTTTGAGACTGATATTGATGGAGAGTACTATGCATATGTGGGAAATCCAAAAGTTGACGAGGTTGAATTCACTTATGATGATGGGAATAATACTAAATCATTCAAAAATGTGAAGAGACATTATATATTAGAGCTTGGATACCTGGAAGGTGAAAAGAGTGGTAGGATTGCAAATACAGATGGTGATGATTCAATAGATACAAGAGTTTATAGAATAAATTATGATTCATTAAAGAAGCTTTACTATATATTAAATAAGAATCCTTTATATCTTACATATATATCAGATACAAAGCTTGTAGGAAATGTACATACAGTGGAGGGCACCACATTATTTACAACAATTCCATATGAAGAAGGATGGAGTGTATATGTTGACGGTCAAAAAGAAGAGAAGATAAAGCTTTTGGGTGCATTTATAGGAGTTGAACTTGAAAAAGGACAGCATGAGATAGAGTTTAAATATTTGAGTTCGGGTACTTTTTCAGGTATTTTTAATAAGTGTATTTTCATTGGCAATATTATTATTGATATACTTATTCATAAAAGTGAAAAATAATGACTTTAAATTGTTTAAACTTAAGAAAGAGCAGGGACTTAGAGAGGATGAAATCGAAGAAATAGATTTGGACAGTGTTAATACTACAAATGATGGAGATGAAGCCAAAGAAATAGATAATAGCAATGTTGAAACTACTGAAGAAGCAAATGATACTAATTCACAGAATGAAACTGTTGATAATAAAAATGTAGATTAGAAAGATGGTTGAAATATGAAACTTTGGGGTGGAAGATTTACAAAGGAAACAAATAAGCTGGTTGAAAATTTTAATGAATCACTTTCATTTGACAATCGATTTTACAAACAGGATATAAGAGGCAGTATTGCTCATGTAAAAATGCTGGCAAAGCAAAGCATACTTACAGATGAGGAAAGAGACAGAATTATTAATGGGCTTTTATCTATTGAGAAAGATATTGACAATGGTGTATTAAAATTTGATGACGGCTCTGAGGATATACATTCATATATAGAAGCTCATCTGATTGAAAGAATAGGTGATACAGGAAAGAAGCTTCATACCGGAAGAAGCAGAAATGACCAAGTTGCACTCGATATGAAGCTGTATGTAAGAGATGAGATAGATGTATTAAAAGACTTATTATATGAATTACTTGGTGAGGTACTTCGTATAATGGAAGAAAATAAGTCTACATATATGCCGGGATTTACACATCTACAAAAGGCACAGCCTACTACATTGGCACATCACTTCGGTGCATATTTTGAAATGTTTATCAGAGATTATGACAGGCTTTGTTCAACAAGAAAGAGGATGAATCTTTCACCATTGGGTTCAGGAGCTTTTGCCGGTACTACTTATGATCTGGACAGAGATTATGTTGCCAGACTTTTGGATTTTGATATGGCTACCAGAAATAGTATGGATTCGGTAAGTGACAGAGATTATCTACTTGAGCTTTTAGCTGATCTTTCCATACTTTCAATGCACCTTAGTAGGCTTTCAGAGGAAATTATCATATGGAATACTGATGAGTACAGATTTGTAGAAATGGATGATACTTATTCGACAGGTTCATCTATAATGCCACAGAAGAAAAATCCTGATATTGCAGAACTTATAAGAGGAAAGTGGAAGAGTATATGGAAGCCTTATATCACTTCTTACTACGATGAAAGGATTGCCTCTTGCCTATAATAAGGATATGCAAGAGGACAAGGAAATGTCATTTGATACTATAGATACAGTAAAGAGTCTGATAAAATTGATGAGTGGAATGCTATCAAGTATGAAATTTAACAATGAGAAAATGGCAGGCAGTGCAAAAGGTGGATTTACAAATGCTACAGATGCAGCGGATTACCTTGTAAAGAAGAATGTAGCCTTTAGGGATGCCCATGAAATAGTAGGTAGACTGGTACTTTATGGCATAGAGAATAAAAAAGCGTTGGATGATTTTTCTATAGAGGAGTTTAAAAAAATTTCAGAATATTTTGATCAAGATATTTATGAGGCTATTTCTTTAAAGAATTGCGTAGAAAAGAGAAATACAAAGGGAGCTCCAGGGCTTAAAGCAATCACAGAAGAGATAGAGGCATCAAAGAGGATTTTGGAGTCACTAAGATAATGAAGTTAAAACGAAATGATATATATCTGATAATGACCGTTATTATTATAGGTGTTGTTGCCAGCTTGTACATTTATATGAATAAGAAGCTAAGTGGTATGGCAGTATTAAAATATGGTAATAATCAAAGCATGGATATAGAATTGTCAAAGGATAGAAGAATAGATTTGGAAAGTAATGGTATAGAGATACACTTGGATATAAAAGATGGTGCTATTGCTTTTATTCATAGTGAATGCCCGGATCATATTTGTGAGAGATTCGGTTATATAAAAAATATAGGGGAATCAGCAATATGTCTTCCGGCACAGGCTTCAGTCACAATTATCAGTGAATAGGAGAAAATATGGTTTCAAAAAAGATGTTAGACCTTGGGAATATAAGGTCAGGTATAAGGGATATATATGAGTATGGAACTAAACTTGCAGAAAAAATAGGTGTGGAGAATGTACTTGATTTCAGTCTTGGAAATCCTAGTACTCCGGCACCGAGGGAAGTTGAAAATACTATAAGGCATATAGTTACAGAGCTTTCTCCAAAGGATTATAATAGTTATACTTCAGCACCCGGAGATAAAAATAGCAGACTTGCAGTTGCAAAAAATTTAAACGCTCGTTTCGGTACAGACTATGACGAAAATAATATCTTCTTAACTTGTGGTGCGGCAGCTTCTTTGAATATTATATTTAAAGCTATTATCGAGTCAGAGGAAGATGAGATAATAGTGAACACACCATATTTTCCGGATTATAAGGTGTTTATAGAAGGGCAGGGAGCAAAGTTTGTATTAGCAAAATGCAGTGATGATCTGACTCTTGATATAGCTGAACTTGAAAAAAGAATAAATGTAAATACAAAGGCTGTACTCATAAATTCTCCAAATAACCCGTCAGGGATAATATATCCTAAAGAGAATATAGAAGATTTGGTAAAGATGTTAAATAGAAAGCAGAAGGAGTATGCTCACCCGATTTTCCTTATAAGTGATGAACCGTATAGAGAAGTTGTTTTTGAAGAAGAAAGTCCGGAGTTTTTGCCAAATTTATATAATAATACTTTGGTGGCATATTCTTGGTCAAAATCACTTTCACTTCCGGGAGAGAGAATAGGATATATACTCGTGCCGAAAAAAGCGATAGATTATACAGATATATTTGCAGCTATAAGCGGATCTGCAAGAGTACTTGGATATGTATGTGCACCGTCACTATTTCAAAAGGTTATAAAGGAGTGTGTGGACGTTAAGCCAAATATTGATGTATATAGAACTAATAGAAATATTTTATATAGTGCATTGATAGAGATGGGGTATGTTGTACCAAATCCAAGCGGAGCATTCTATATGTTTATCAAATCACCAAATAGTGATGGGAGAGATTTTTGCGAGAGAGCAAAAAATTACAATATGCTCCTTGTACCTGGAGAGGGCTTTGGAATGAAGGAATATGCCAGACTATCATTTTGTGTAGATACTCAAAAGGTGGAAAAATCAATAAATATATTTAGAATACTTATGGATGAGTACAATAAAAACAATTGATTTTTATATAAAATGACAGGGGTATATTTTTATTATTTATACTAAAAACCATATAATACAATACTTTAAGGACATTTTGCAGATTTTATAAAAAAATCACATATTTATAAGAAACTAACAAGAAAATTTTTTTTAGAGCTATAGAACTAGTAACTGTTACTAGTTTTATAGCTTTTTATTATGCATTGTCACGAATCTATACTTTTTTTAAGTAATATATATTGACTATTTTTAAATAATGTTCTATACTTTACTCTATAAGTATAGTTTTTAATAAAGCTATATAATATTATCCGTATTAATTACATTATAGTAAGTATTCTATAATGATTTTGGATTGTCATAGACAATTTGATATTATTAGTGTCAAAATTATTTGCACTAAGAATAATATAAGTGGAGGGAATATATGTCTTATCAAACAACAAAAGAACATGAGTTGCTTAGAGAGAAGGTTCGCGAGTTTGCAGAGAGGGAAGTAAAGCCTATAGCTTTCAGCCTGGATGTAAAGAGTGAATTTCCAACTCAGGTTGTAAAGAACATGGGTAAACTTGGAATTATGGGACTTCCATATGAGAAGAAGTATGGTGGTGCCGGAGCTGATGTAATCAGTTATGCTATTGCTGTTGAGGAGCTTTCAAGAGTTGACGGTGGTGTGGGTGTTATCCTTTCAGCTCATACTTCATTGGGTACTTATCCGATAGCTGCTTTTGGTAATGAGGAGCAAAAGAAGAAGTATTTGCCGGGACTTTGCAGTGGTGAACTTATTGGAGCTTTTGGTCTTACAGAGCCAAACGCAGGATCTGATGCAGGTGGTACAGAGACTACAGCTGAGGATATGGGAGATTACTATCTTTTAAATGGAAACAAGATATTCATAACAAATGGTGGAGAAGCGGATGTTTATATAGTATTTGCACTTACAACTCCTAATATAGGTACAAGAGGTATCTCAGCTCTGATCGTGGAAAAGGGATGGGAAGGATTTAGCTTTGGTGATCATTATGATAAGCTTGGAATCAGATCAAGTGCAACATGTGAACTTATTTTCAACAATGTAAAAGTTCCAAAGGAGAACTTGCTTGGTAAAGAAGGTCAGGGATTTAAGATTGCGATGGCTACACTTGATGGAGGTAGAATCGGTATTGCTGCACAGGCACTTGGTATTGCACAGGGAGCTTTTGAGGAAGCTGTGGAATACAGCAAGGAAAGAGAGCAGTTTGGAAAGCCTATAGCTGCACAGCAAGCAATAGCATTTAAGATTGCGGATATGGCAACAAAGCTTAGATGTGCAAGAATGCTTGTATATTCTGCTGCGGAGCTTAAGGAAGAGCATGCTCCATATGGTATGGAATCAGCTATGGCAAAGCAGTATGCATCTGATGTAGCACTTGAGATAACTTCAGAAGCACTTCAGATATTTGGTGGAAACGGATATCTAAAGGGTATGCCTGTAGAGAGAATGTACAGAGATGCAAGAATTACACCTATATATGAGGGAACCAACGAAATTCAGAGAGTTGTTATAGCAGCTCATATTTTAGGTAAGATCTCAAGAGGTGAGGCCGCAGCTGTGAAGAAGACAAAGGGGCCTGAGACAGGTGAGAGAAAGAAAATGATTATAGGAGAAGGCTCACTAAAAGAAAAAATAGATGTACTTGTATCAAGCCTTCAAAAAGACGGATATGATTTTAGCGTAGGTATTCCAATGGATACACCGATAGTATCTGCAGAGAGAGTTGTCAGTGCAGGACAGGGTATTGGCTCAAAAGAAAATATGAAGCTTATTGAGGACTTGGCTAGAGCTGCCGGAGCTGCAGTAGGTTCTTCAAGACCTGTAGCAGAGACTTTGGGATATGTACCACTTGATAGATATGTAGGTATGTCAGGTCAGAAGTTTAAAGGAAATCTCTACATTGCCTGTGGTATTTCAGGTGCAATACAACATCTAAAGGGTATCAAGAATGCTTCTACAATAGTTGCGATAAATAAGGATCCTAATGCCAGAATATTCAAAAACTGTGACTATGGTATAGTAGGAGACGTAAATGAGGTATTACCTGCACTTGCTAAGGCACTTGATACAGGTGAGAAGAAACCTGCACCACCAATGAAGAAGATTAAGAGAGCTGTACCTAAGAAGCATACACCATCCAGAAAACTTTATCTATGTAATGGTTGTGGCTATGAATATGATGTACTCCTTGGAGATGAAGAAGGCGATATAAGACCCGGAACAGAGTTTAAGGACATTCCAAAGGAATGGGTATGTCCACACTGTGGTGAAACAGCAGATAATTTTATAGAGATTGAAGTATAATAGGGGGAAAATATGTATAATTACCGTAAAGTTACAGATGATTTGTATTGGGTAGGTGGAGATGACCACAGATTAAGCCTTTTTGAGAATATTCATCCTATATATCATGGAGTATCCTATAATGCATATCTTTTGATGGATGAAAAGACAGTTTTGGTAGATACAGCTGATTGGTCAGTTGGTAGACAGTTCCTTGACAATGTTGAGGGAGTTTTGGGAGATCGCAGTTTAGATTTTCTACTTATAAACCATGTAGAGCCTGATCATGCAGCTTCTATTCCGGAGATTTTGCTTCGTTGGCCAAATGTAAAGATTATTACAACAGAGAAGGCTGCTATGATACTTCGACAGTTCGGATTTAATATCAGACCGGATCAAGTGGATGAGGTTACAGAGGGTGACAGTAGATGTTTTGGAAAACATACTCTTGCATTTGTAAATGCTCCAATGGTACATTGGCCTGAGGCTATGGTTACATTTGATACTACAAACGGCGTACTTTTCTCAGCAGATGCATTCGGTTCATTCAGAGCATTGGATGGTAAGTTGTTTGCTGATGAGGTTGAATTTGATAAAGAGTGGCTTGATGATGCCAGAAGATACTATACAAACATAGTTGGAAAGTATGGCCCACAGGTTTTACAGGTATTAAAGAAGGCTTCAACACTGCCAATCAAGTATATATGCCCACTTCATGGTCCGGTTTGGAGAAAAGATATTCCTTATATCTTGGATAAATATATGCATTGGGCAAGTTATGAGCCTGAGGAGAAGGGTATAATGATAGTGTATGCTTCAATGTATGGTAATACTGAGGCTGCAGCAGAAATTTTGGCAAGAAAGCTATGTGAAAAGGGAATTACAAAGACAAGACTCTATGATGTTTCAAGCACACATGTGAGCTATCTTATCTCAGATTTATTCAAATATAGCCATCTTGTACTTGCTTCAGTTACATACAACCTTGGAATATTCCCTCCAATGCACAATTTCCTTATGGATCTGAAGGCTCTTAACTTGCAAAACAGAACATGTGCTATAGTTGAGAACGGTTCTTGGGCACCTAATTCAGGAAATTTGATGAAGGCAGAGCTTGAAAACTTAAAGCATATAGATATTATGGATGATGAAGTAAGTGTAACTTCTTCATACAGAGAAAACAATGAAAGCGATATGGATGCTTTAGTAGATGCACTTGTTGCTTCATTTAATAAAAAGTAATTTAATAGTTTAATAAATTCAGGGGCTGTCGGGAAATGGCATCCATAAAAGAGGGAGGTGTGACTCAAAACGAGTCACACCTCCCTAAGACTTTTACATAAAAAAAGATGGCTAACGATAACCATCTTTCTCCGTTACATGTTATAATGTAACTATGCTCACAGTTAATTATTATAATGACTTTTTTTGAAATAGGTCAACAGAAAAATCAACTTTAGCTTATATGAATTGAGTTTGCCCAATGACGATCCAGTCTATACCCTAAAAAAAGTTATGGAGGATTTAGATTTTTTTCCGGACTGTTAGCCAATTGTTCGGACAAGGGAAGAACAGGGTACAACCCGATCATGATGTATGCAGTTATTACTTATGCAAATATGCGTGGAATACGCTCTATTGATCGTATTGTGGATTTATGTGAAAGAGATATTGCTTTTATCTGGCTTACTCAAGGAAGGAAGCCTAAAAGAGATGCTTTTTATGAATTTAAAAGTAAGAAACTTACTTCAGATATTTTGGATGACTTAAACTATCAGTTTATGAGACGATTACAAAAAGAAGGATTTGTTACATTAAAAGAATTGTTTATTGATGTAACAAAAATAGAAGCTAATGCTAATCGTTATACTTTTGTATGGCGTGGAAGCATTAATTATCATCTTGCAGGTCTTCTGGATTCTATTGATAAGCTTTATTCAGACTATAATTCTTTTTTACAAGATAATGGATTTGGCGAAAAGTACGAGTTTGGAAATGCACAAATGTTTGTGATTGACGGAATTGATAGAGTTAGAGATATTATTGAAAAAGAACAGAAAAAAAGAAAGATTACGAAACATAAAAAAAGCTATCTAATAACCGTATTATAGAGATTGATAACTGCTCGCCTCTTGAAATACTTAAGCTTCAGAAAAACCTTATGACTATTGCTGACGGAGAAGGTATTGTATTTGTTAACGGAAAGGGTAAGAGAAAGCCAAAGCTTCAACAACTCTATGAAGAACTTGAACATTGTGGACAGCGATTAATGCACTATAAAGAATGTTTTTGAGATTATGGGGAAAGATAGAAACAGCTATTCCAAAAACTGATTTGGAAGCAACCTTTATGCGAATGAAGGAAGATCATATGCTTAATGGGCAGCTAAAAGCCTGCATACAATGTACAGATAGCGGTAGAGAATTATTTTATTGTACATAGTTATGTAAGTAATGATCGTACAGATTATAATACATTAATTCCGGTCCTTGAAAAGCATAAGGAAGCATTCGGAGAAGTACTTGAAGAAGTGACGGCAGACAGCGGTTATTGTAGTGAGAAAAAAACCTCTTATATCTAAAAAGAAAAATAAGATGAGACAGTTATATAAAAACTGCAGGATCATGAAAAAAACGAAAAAAACAAGAGCATACAGTAAAGATATAGGTAAATACTACAACATAGAAGACAATGGTATTTGAAGATGAGCAAGTCTATATCTGTCATGACGGTCGTGAACTTAGACATATCAACACAGAAAAGAAAAAACAGAATGGTTATACACAAACATATGAAGTATATGGATGTTCAGACTGTAGTGGATGTGAACATAAGTCTAAATGCTTATACAAATATAATCCTGATAAAGATGTTGATAAGAACAAAGTGATGAAGATCAATGAAGTATGGGAAGAGCTTCGAGAGAAATCACATGCTAACATACAGAGTGAAAAAAAGGTATTCTGAAACGACAGACACGGTCTATTCAAACGGAAGGTCATTTTGGAGATATTAAAGAGAATGAAGATTTCCGACGCTTTAACTATCGTTCTTCAGATAAGGTATATAAAGAATTTATGCTTTTTGCGATAGGAAGAAATATAAACAAATATCATCGTTTTCTCTACGCAAAACTAAAAGAAATTTGAAGGAAAACCACAGGAGAAAACCGCATAGTAAAAAAATGCAAAAGCAAAATTTCAGCCAAGGGGGTTTTATGCCCAAAAATAGACAGCATAATAGAAAAACAAAATATCCTGACAAAGTCACAAAGCCAAAACGCCTTGTACTTGTCAGGATATTTCTATTTTGTCCTGTAGGGATTAAAATTCAGTATTTCCCGACAGCTCCTTTTTAATATTGACAAAAAGTACTTTTGGTTTAAGAATATGACTAGGTAATAAAAGATTATTTGAGGAGTATTATGAACCCATTTAACAACTTTGATGATAATAAAGATAATGTTACAAATGTGCATAACAATGAGAAGGAACTTGATAAAGGTAGAGCCGGAAAAACCTATGCAAAAATAACAGTAGAAGATATTGAAAATATAGAAGAATTTTGGGATATATTAGATCCTGTATACTGGACTATAGATATTTACAGTTCATATGAGGAGTACTTAAATTCTGCCAAGGATTTTACATTGGAGCAGAGATATTTAAATGCAATATCCTGGTATTTTATGGAAGTAAATAATGGTGGGCATTTTCAGTTTTTTGACAACTCCACAGGCATAGTATGGGAAGATGCACTAAACGGACTTAAGGAGTTCGGCATGGAAGAACTGGCTGATAATTTCAAAAAGATTGTAGAACTGTTTGGAGGAAAGATTCCATTTGACAGAGAGCTGCGATGGGAAGCTATGGATAAAATGAGTGAAGATTTTGAGGAACTTTTGGATAAGGCTGATGATGTAGTATATGATTTGTATGACTATGACTATGCATTTGAAATAAAATATATAAAATCTCATCCTGAGAAGTTTGTATTTGAGGGATACTATAATAAGATAGTGTGAAATACAAAAGGAGTCTGATATGATTTTGGATGAGATAAAAAATGAATTGTTTAAAATGCAGGATACGGATTACAGAGATTTTAACAGTAAGTTGATACCTACAGTTGATAAGGAAAGTATGATAGGCATAAGGACACCTGATCTTAGAAAATATGCAAAACAACTCGGTAAAAGTAGTGATGTTATAGAATTTTTACAAACCTTGCCTCATAAATATTTTGATGAAAATCAGTTGCATGCATTTATTATTTCTGAAATAAATGACTTTAAAAACTGTATTGATGAGATAAACAGATTTCTCCCATATATAGACAACTGGGCGACCTGCGATCAGCTCTCACCAAAGGTATTTAAGAAACATCATAATGAATTATTTGAATATATAAAAAATTGGCTGAAATCTGATAAGGTCTACACTCTAAGATTTGGAATAGGTATGCTTATGGAGCATTTCCTGGATGAGGATTTTGATATATTATATCCTGAGATGGTTTCAAAGATAAGGCCAGGTGAATACTATATAAATATGATGATTGCCTGGTACTTTGCAACAGCTTTAGCAAAGCAGTATGAGAGTGTAATTCCATTTATTGAAAACAATAGTCTTGATATATGGACTCATAATAAGGCAATACAAAAGTCAATTGAGAGTTATCGCATCACTGATGAGCAAAAAGCTTATCTGAGAGAATTAAAGATAAAGAAGGTATGAGGTGTTTAAGTGAGAACAAAAGAAGAGGCCTGTAGTTTCGGCTTAGAATTTGAAAATACATATTTGGACAAACCTTTTAGAAAAGCTGACTGGCAACTCATAAGGATAAAGGATACCAAGAAAGCTTTTCTTTGTATATATGAAAGAGACGGTTTTGTAAATTTAAATGTGAAAGTTGATCCTGCTTGGAGAGACTTTTGGAGAAATACCTACCTTTCTGTTATTCCGGGATATCATCAAAATAAGGAACACTGGAATACTATCATACTTGATGGTAGTATAAGGGAAGATGATATAAGGAGAATGATTGCCGAAAGCTATGACTTGGTAACTGACTCGCCTACAAAAAGAATCTACGAGGCGGTTAAGAGAATACCGAAAGGTAAGGTAGCAACCTATGGCAAGGTAGCGGAGATGGCAGGAAATAAAAAGATGTCCAGAGCGGTAGGAAATGCTCTTCATAAAAACCCCGATCCTGAAAATATTCCTTGCTTTCGTGTAGTAAATTCAAAAGGGGAGCTTGCACCGGAATTTGCCTTTGGAGGAATGGGAGAACAGCGAAAGCTTCTTGAGGCAGAGGGAATAGAAGTTAAAGATAATAAAGTAGATCTATCAAAGTATGGTTTAGAATAGGAGTTTTATGAAGTTATTTAGTGGTGCAGATCTAATTATATATTTCTTTATATACGGGATTTTGGCTTGGGTACTGAATACAGTTATATACAGTTTAAGAGAACAAAAGTATATTAACACAGGTGTATTGAATATTCCAATAATTGGATGTCCTGCTTTTATTATGATTTTGATGATTATAGTATCATCAGGAAAAAATGTCAGCTATTACGGAATGCTTATGATGGCTTTTATAGATTATTTTATACTGGATAGGATGGGATTGTTTTTTTCACAAAGGCTTCTTTTAAAAAAAGGAAATAAACTCTTTGAGAGATGACTATGGTAAGAGTTTGAAGCTTAGTTGTATAAATGCAATTATAGTGGTAGGTATATGTTTTGTACTTTTTAAAACTCTACATCCGATAGTATTTTCCTTTGTATCGCTGATACCGGGTATTATAGTAAATATAATTGCACTTGTGCTGGCCGTACTTTTAATAGCGGATATTGTGACCATTTATATTTTTGTCAGAAAATATCCTATGAAAAATATGGATACTAATATTGCTAACAGAAAAAATACTTTTGGAGAATGGATTTCAAAAAATATCTGGGAGAGGATTTATAAGATTTACCCAAGTCTTTTATCAGACGACTTTGAAGACAGCAATAAAGGCATCTCAGATGCGGATAAGCTGCTTGAAGAACAGGGAATTATATTTGCAAAGGGAATAAATGCGGCAAAGCTTATATGGGTACTTTTTATATCTTCACTTATCGGAGATATTGTAGAAACAATATATGTACTTATTGTAGGGCATGAACTTATGAGACGTTCAAGCTTTGTACTAGGTCCTTTCAGTCTGGTGTGGGGACTTGGTGCGGTAATACTTACCTTAGCACTTTCAAAAGTAAAAAGGCAGAATAATCTGTCTATATTTATATCAGGTTTCTTATTTGGAGGAGTATTTGAATATCTATGCTCCGTGTTTACTGAAGTATTCTTCGGTATGAAGTTTTGGGACTATTCATATATGCCTTTTAATATTGATGGTAGAACAAATCTTTTGTTTATGTTCTTTTGGGGCATAGTGGCTTTGGTATGGTTTAAATTTATATATCCACCTTTTTCAAAGTTTATAGAAAAGATTCCACCGGTAACAGGCTCAGTCCTTGCAGTGTTTATAGCACTGTTTTTTATCTGTAACGGGATAGTTACATCAATGGTGATGATAAGAACTACAGACAGAAAAAAATACCCTGAAGCAAGGAATGTAATAGAGCAGTTTATAGACAATGAGTATCCGAATGAAGTGGTAAGAAAACTTTGGCCGAATATGAACTTTTTGGAGGAGTAAATATATGAAAAAGAGCGGAAAAAGTATAGCGGTCATTATGGCATTACTTGCGGCAACATTCTATGCAATAAATACTCCCTTTTCAAAAATTCTGTTGGAAAAAGTTACACCTACATTTATGGCTTCTTTTTTGTATCTTGGAGCAGGAATAGGTGTAGGTATAATGTATCTGCTTAATTCAAAAAAAGAGAAGAAAATTGAAAAGCTGTCAAAAACAGATTTACCATATACTGTCGGAATGATTGTGCTTGATATTTTGGCACCTATATTTTTAATGATTGGAATAAATATAGGCTCGGCTTCAAATGCTTCGCTACTTGGTAACTTTGAAATTGTAGCAACTACGCTCATTGCTATTTTTAATATTCAAAGAGGTTGTAACATCAAGATTGTGGATTGCCATAGGATTTATTACATTTTCAAGTATAGTTCTCTCATTTGAAGGAAGCGGAAGTTTTAAATTCTCTTTAGGTTCATTTTTTGTAATACTTGCAACATGTTGTTGGGGACTTGAAAACAACTGTACAAGAATGATTTCGGATAAGAGTACATATGAGATAGTGATATTAAAAGGAATCTTTTCCGGTACAGGTTCATTTATAATAGCAATTATACTTGGAGAAAATATACCCGGAATAAAATATATTTTTATTTCAATGTTGCTTGGATTTGTGGCATATGGTCTCAGTATATTTTTATATATAAGAGCACAGAGAGAGTTGGGTGCCGCCAAAACCAGTGCATACTATGCAATAGCTCCTTTTATAGGTACTTTTTTATCATTTGCGGTAGACGGTGACAGATTGTCAGAAGTTTATTTTATCGGACTTATCTTTATGATAATCGGAAGTGTGATTGTAGTATGTGATACAATGTTAAAAAATCATATTCATTATCATATACATACTATTGTTCATACACATAACGGCTCAACACATAAGCATATAATTAAACATGAGCATACTCACTCTCATTCGGGTTCACAAGAAAAGCATTGTCATAATCATGATGATTATATAAACAGTGATGAGCATAAAAGAATGCATAACAGCATCTGATATTTTAATATGGGAACATAAAGGTACACTTAAAAAATACAATGATTTTGTATGCATTAGTATATAAAGGAGAAATCGATGGATATTATAATAAAAGAAGCAAGACCTGAAGATGCAGCTAAGCTGATTGAATACACAAAGATAGTAGGTGCGCAAACCGATAATCTAAGCTTTGGTAAAGAAGGAGCGGGAGATACACCTGAGGTAGAAGAGTTTATCAAAAGAATTAGTTTAGATTCAAAGTCTGTGATGTATTTTGCATGGAAAAATGATGATATAGTCGGATGTGCAAATATAAGCGGTATGAAGCGAAGAATGAGTCATAGAGCAAACTTTGCTATCAGTGTTTCCAAATCGGAATGGGGAAGCGGAATTGGAAGTGCACTTTTAGAAAAATGTATCTCTTTTGCAAAAGACAACGGAATAGAAATAATAAACCTTGATACAAGGAGTGATAATTTTCGAGCAATCAGCCTCTATAAAAAGTTCGGATTTGTAAAAATCGGCCGGATGCCTGCTTTTTCAAAAATAAACGGTGAATATATAGATGCGGATTTGATGTATCTGGACTTGAGAGAAAAAAGTAATAATAGAAGAAAAATAGAAGCATTTGAAAGATTAGAGGCAATAAGAAGAGAAAAATAAAAAAAGAAATTGATTTTTAATAAAGAAAGAGAGGAGGTAATGAATAAAAAACATAAAAATACAGCCTTAATTTCAATAAGTATCAAGACTGTATTTTTGTTAAATATCCCTCTACCTCCCCGTTTTTATATCGGTTCTGTTCAGATAAAGTAATCCTATAGCAAAAAGAAATAAAAAAATATAAAGTAAACAAGTTATTATTACAACAGGTAGATTTATTTCACCGGTTATATTTGTGCTGCCCATAGAGTATATAAGCATTGAAAACGGTGTTGCATAGAAAAATCCTTTTACTGTGAGGAGAAGTCCTAAAATATTTCCAAGGAAGGCAAGGCCGACAGGTATTGCAAATGAAGGTATTATCAGTGAAAGTAAACACTGAAAGCTTGAAACGGCAATTATACAAAGTATACTTGCAAAGATTCTTAAATAGAATTCTTTCGGTATGCTTCCTGTAATCCCGATAAGCTTTCCTGAAACAATATAGATAAATGCGATCCATAACATACAAATAGTTGAAATGACAGCTACGGTAAGCCATTTATCCTTTAATACTTTGAAGCGTGAGCTTGATGTAAGTATTATATTCCAGTTGGTTCCAAGATGTTCCATACGAAAATCAAGGCTTGAAAGTATGGCAATTAAAGGTGACAGGAAAAACATACCTAAAAATAATGACTCCTGTGTCCAAAGATCCGCCCAGTCAAATGATAATACTCCTTGATTTGAAAGGAAATTTATAATACCGATACCTGCAGAAATTAACGGAATCAATGCAAATGGAATCCATACTGGGTTTCGCTTCATCTTGATAAGCTCTACAGGCAATATGGTATGAGAATTTTTGCTTATTCTATGTACATGGGCAATCTTAAAATTACCTGTTTCAGGATTATTAAATGCCGACAGACTAAGCTTAAATGTAACAAAGAAATATAAAAAGCTTATAAATATCGCTTTTATATCTATTGCATTCCATGAAAGCAGCATATCTCTTGTAGCAGAGTCATAATCCATAGTAACGGTACTTAAAGAAAAAAGTACGGACCATGGAGTAAGTGCCGCTTTACTTACAAAAGCAATGAATACACCTGCAAGTGTGCCTCCAAAGGCAATTGAAAGCGCTGCAAATTGATTCCTGAACTTCAAAGACAGCAGACATTGAAGCTGAAATATAATCATTCCGAAAATAATCTCTGCAAATTCAGTCTGAAGTAATGCAAAAATTGGGAATCCTCCCCCAATCATAAATTTAATACCTAAATACAAAATCATTATTGTCTGTATAAAACAAAATAAAGCTATATGTATAAAGCCGAATAAAAGTTTGGAAGAAAAGAGTTTTTTCCTGCTTTCAAGTGTGGGAAGAGTATTCCACATATTTCCTTTATTTTCTATATCTATACACCTGCTTGCAAGTACCGACATCATAATGGAAATTAACATTGTATTCAAAAACGGAATTGAACTGAAAATCATTTGCCATTCCTGTCCTTTAGGTAAATCTCCATATGAGATGTAGAAATAGTTTAGTCCTGTTACAATAAATAATAATGATATGGAAATCAGAAATTTATTTTTTGTAAATTCAATGGATATTGATTTATTTAAACTTATTTGTTTCATAATGACTCCCTTTCCCCTGTAAGCTTAAGGAAAATCTGCTCCAAACTCTGACCTGATGATTCAAGATTTGATAGCTTTCCCTGGTAAAGCATTTGACCATGATTTATAATACCTACATAGTCAGCCATTTGTTCTATCTCATTTAGTAGATGGCTTGAGATAATTACAGTTATATCTCTTTCTTTCGGTAGGGAAGTTATAAGTTTTCTAATCTCCATTATTCCGGCAGGGTCAAGGCCGTTGGTAGGCTCATCCAATATAAGTAATTTCGGATCTCCGAGAAGTGCCATAGCGATACCGAGCCTTTGCTTCATACCGAGTGAATAAGCGGCAAGCTTTTTATCTCTTTGTTCGTAAAGTCTTACTGTTTTCAGAGCTTTTTCTATTTCAGCTTCTTTAACACCTTTTAACTTTGCTATGATTTGCATATTTTCAAGTCCTGTTAAATGAGGATATCCTCCGGGATTTTCTATAAGGCTACCTGTTTGATGAAGCAGATTTAACAGATTCTTGTTTGAAACTTTTTTACCAAAGAGTTTAATCTCTCCCGAGTCTTTTTTTATAAGTCCTAAAATCATTTTTAATGTTGTACTTTTTCCCGCTCCGTTGGGTCCGAGAAATCCGTATACACAGGATTTAGGTACACTCATTGATAAGTCATGTACACGATTTTTTTTAGATAAATTTTTTGTTTCAAGTATTGTATCAGCCATTGTTTTTCTCCTTTTGCTTGATATGTGAGTATGATAATAACTGAAGATTAACTGAAGATTATCTCTACATTATGATTACATTAAGAAAAAGTACTTTTATATAGCGACTTTACTTAAATACGATATAATAAGAAAACAAAAATAATTTAGGAGTATATATGGAAAAAGAAAGATTGTAAAAATCCTGATAATTGATGATGAAGTAGAATTATCAAAGATTTTTAGGAGATATATTAAAAAAATGACGGATATACTGATATAGAATATGCCGATAATTTAAAGGAAGGAAGAGAGAAAATAGACAGCACTCAGATTCATCTTATTTTACTTGACGTAATGCTTGGGGACGGCAATGGATTTGATTTTTATGAGGAATTAAAAAGAGTCGGAATATTTCCAAAACTTCCTGTTATATTTCTGTCGGCAAGAGATGAGGATGAAGACAAACTTCACGGTCTTGGACTGGGGGCGGATGACTATATAACAAAGCCCTTCCTACCGAAAGAATTGTTGCTCCGTATCGGTGCGGTACTTAGAAGATGTTATTCGCTTGATGAAAATACATCAGATATTGTTTTAGGTGAAAGTAGAGTTTCTATAGAGGGAGGTATTGTAAAAAAGAATGGAGATGTCATAACTTTGACAGCCAAAGAACTTACATTATTTTCAATTCTTTATAGAAATAGAGGTAGGATAGTAACTACAGATATGCTTTGTGAAGAGCTTTGGCCGGACGGCAGTTTCGGACTTGAAAATTCCTTGATTGTACATATGCGCCATTTAAGAGAAAAGATAGAAAAAGATCCTTCAAAACCGATTTTTTTAAAGACGGTAAGAGGTTTGGGATATAAGATGGAGAAGATATGAGAAAAAGCTTGGAGAGAAGATTGCAATTTATACTGTGGGTACTTGTTTTTGCCATAGCCATATTGTTTGTGGATTTCATAATCTGTATAGCTGTGATGTACAAAAGCTCAGATATAAACTATACGGATGCAAGCGAAATAATGGACAGCTTATCATATAATACCGGTGAGTATGTTTTAAGTGATGAAGAAAGTACACAGTTACAAAAGAATAACGAATTTGCTTTTTTACTTGATAATAATGGGAATATTATATGGTATGAAAATATGCCCAAATCTTTGAAAAAATCAAAGTATACTTACAGGATGTGGCGAAGTTTACAAGGTATTATCTGGATGACTATCCTGTACGTACTTATACAGTCAGTGAAGACCGATTGCTGATAGTCGGAAAGTTGAATTCGGATATATGGAAATATACTCTGGAATATGATGCGAATAATGTTTTGACTTTATTAGAAATGACTCCTTTATTATTTATTTTTAATATGATTTTATTTATTTTTGTTTCGATAAGGATGTATAAATCAAGGCAAAGAAGAATAGAGGAAGAAAGGGTAGAGTGGATTGCCGGAGTTTCTCATGATATCAGGACACCGCTTGCTGTTATTTTAGGCAATGCACAAATGATTCCTAAAGAAAGCAATATGGATGAAATAAAAAGAAAATCTGAGATTATTGAAAGTCAGGGACTTCGTATAAGAGCATTGGTTGAGAATTTAAATATTACAAGTAAGCTGGATTTCGGTACAAAAAGATTTGAAAAAAGCAAGGTTTGTTTAAGTACACTTATCAGAAAGATTGTAAGTAATATGATAAATTCACTTGATATTGATGCACAGTCTAAGTATGATTTTGAACTGAAAATAGATAATGAGCTGCAAAAATATGAAATTTCATTAAACGAAGAACTTTTTGAAAGAGCCGTTATAAATCTTTTAAACAATGCTTTTCGCCACAATCCTGACGGATGCCAAGTATATATAAATCTATATAAAGAAAATAAGAAGGTTGTTTTGGAGATAGGAGACAGCGGAAGCGGAGTGTCGGCTGAAATTTTACAAAGACTGAATCAAAGTTCATATGCCGAGAGCAAAAGCGTCGGAAAACATGGACTTGGACTTAAGATAGTTAAGAAAGTAGTGGAGTTTCATAGATGGAAGGTGAGGTTTACTAACGGCAAGAATGCAGGATTTGTTTGTAGGATGGAAATAAAATAGGTAGTAGGGAAGATTGACAGGGATTTATTATAATGTTATGCTATAGATACAGGTGGGAATTCCCACAATTTAAGCGTTTATTTTAGAGGAACTTATGAATACAAGTGTAAGAGAATATGATGCAAAGTTAGATTCAAAGAAAAGGATCACTTTAAGAGGATGTATATTTGAGTACTACCATGTGAAAGAGAAAGAAGACGGAACGATACTGCTTGAGCCTCGTGAACTTAGAGAGCCTTTCAGGATTTCTGAAAATACATTACATATGATGGATACAGCAGTTGAAAATATTAAAGCCGGGATTACATCAGATGAAATTGACCTGTCTGAGTTCTAGGGTGAGATATGTATAAAATTAAATTAGGTGTACCTGAGATGAAAAAATTTTGGGATACCCTTTCATTAAAGATAAAGAATAAAACTGCAAATAAGGATGAAGAAAAGCAATATAAAAAAATAGGTAAAGCACTGAAATTATTGTCGGAAAATCCAAGATATCCGGGACTGCAAACACATGAGATAGACTCTTTATCAAAGAGATACGGATTAAAGGTGTGGGAGTCATATTTAGAAAATAATACTCCGAGAGCAGGTAGGATTTTTTGGGTGTACGGACCGGAAAAAAATGATATTACTGTTATCGGCTTGGAACCGCACCCTGATGATAAATCTAATGCATACAAAAAGATTACATTATCTAAGTTTGGTGAGGAAGTCGGTTAAAAAATAAGAGGGCAAGCACCCTCTTATTCTTCTTCCCAGAATAATTCATCCAAAGTCTTATCAAGTGCACGGCAGATAGATAGACATAGGCGAATTGTGGGATTGTAGTCTCCCTTTTCTATAGCATTTATTGTTTGGCGGCTGACACCTACCAGATCCGCAAGCTGCTGTTGGGAGAGGTCTTTGGCAGCTCTGGCAGATTTTAATTTAAGGTTTTTCATAGTTCTCCCTTATTCCTCATCTTTTTTACACCTGTCTATAATCAATTTTATTACCAAGTTTAAAGCTAAAATAATAATGGCAACAGCTGCAATAAGATTTATGCCTTCTCTAAACTGTAATACTCCATCTTTAAACAATGTGTGATTTGATACAGACCTTATTAAGTAGTAGGCATTTAATAAAGATATAATGATATAGGTGATAAATTGCTTTATATAATTATTCTTTTTATAACTGCCGCAGGCGTCATTAAAAATAATATAAGTATTCAGTACAATACCTGATATAAAAAGTATTATAACACTTATGAGATCATTTGAAATAGGTAATGATACAGTATCTTTTGTGAATACATGTAAAATTGAAAGTATCATTACGGTAAAGTATGCATAAGTATAACCGCGTCCTCTGACAGCCAACTGTCTTTCATCATATTCTTCTTTCGACTTTTTTGAATTAAAAGCCAAAACTCCAAATACACCTACAAAAAATAAACCAATCATAATATATTCCATAAAAACTCCTTTCAGACAAAATGTCATATATGTTTTACATCATCAATATAACTCTACAATTACATTATGTCAAGTATATTTTACTTTATGTAAGATTATATACTTGATTAAAACATTTATAATTGATATAAATAGGATGTATCAACTATAGAAAGGAGTTTTCCTATGAAGAAATTCGGGGTAATCGTCTTGGCTGTTGTCTGCGGTCTTGTTCTTTTTGCTTATTTTATGGCAGATAAATATTACGGTGTATTTATAGGAATCAGCAAAGAAGATGGAATAAAGCTTAATAATTACAAAGTTCTTGTACTTGAACCAACAGACTATGATAAAGATGATATTAAGAAATTACATGAGAAAAATAAAAAGATATATGCCTATCTTAATATAGGATCTTTGGAAAACTATCGTCCATATTATGAGAAGTTTAAAGGCAAAGTCTTGGGGAATTATGAGAACTGGGAAGATGAATACTGGATGGATGTGTCTGATAAGGAATGGCAAAATCTTGTTGTAGATGAACTTGGAAAAAATATCTTTGATATAGGTTTTGACGGATTTTTTATAGATAACTGTGATGTATATTATCAGTTTCAAGATGAAAAGATATTTGAAGGACTTTGTTTCATATTAAAAGGTCTTAGAAAGTATAATCTTGATATTATAATCAATGGTGGTGATACATTTGTGAGTAAATGCATTGATGAAAAGATTGCAAATGAACTATTTGATGGAATAAATCAGGAGTGTGTATTTACGGATATAGATTTCGAACATAAAAAAATATAATACAAAAAAAGTTTGGAAGAAAGAGAATATTTTACAGAATATTTGCAAAGAGTGAAGTCATATGGACTACAAATATTCATCTTAGAATATGGAGCCGACAACAAGACATTAAAACAGATTGAAAATTACTGCAATGAAAATGGCTTTTATTGGTACAATGCAAAAAGCTTGGAGTTAAGATGAGAGGAAAAGCTGATAGATATAAGAGTTTAAAGATTAAAAATGGCACTAATTCTATTATCATTCCTGTGTTTTTGCGTAAAAATATATTGTAGACAATATACAAGGATAAGTTTAATAGAATTTTTATGAAAAATACATTCAAATGATACTTTAGGTAGTTCCCCAAAAATAAAAATAGAGTAGAATAGTTAAGATTTGAGAATATATAGGGCGTTACTAAGTATAACTATAAGATTTTATGAAAATTGCTAACATTTCCCGATTTCTTGGTGTGTTATATATTAGTAGTAAGGAGTGAAAATGAAAAAGATTTTAGTAATCGGTACAGGTGGAACTATTGCATCAAAACAAATGGGTGAGGGATTGTCTCCGGCACTTTCAGCACCTGAAATTTTAACTTTTGTACCTGAGGTAAAAAAGTATTGTGAAATAGATGTACTTCAAATTTGCAATATTGATTCTACTAATGTCTCTCCGGCAATCTGGCAGGATATAGCCGGAGCTATTGAAAAAAATTATGATGGATATGACGGATTTGTCATATTACATGGTACAGACACTATGGCATATACTTCAGCGGCACTCAGCTATATGATACAAAACTCCAGAAAGCCTATAGTTATAACAGGAGCACAAAAACCTATAAATATAGACGGAACAGATGCCAAAGTTAATCTAAGAGATAGTATACTCTATGCATGTGATGACTATTCACAAAATATAGTTCTAGTATTTGATGGTAATGTAATAGCAGGTACAAGAGCAAAAAAGATGATGGCAAGATCATTTAATGCATTCCACAGTGTAAACTTCCCTATATTGGCAAGAATACAGGAGGAGCATATCATTAGATATATTCCATATATACCTATGAGAGAAAGAGTAAGATTCTTCACAGAACTTAGCGATTCTGTATGTGTTTTGAAGATGATTCCGGGAATGAAAGAAGGTATGTTGGCATATTTATTTGAAAACTATGACTGTATAATAATAGAGAGTTTTGGTGTGGGAGGTATTCCCGACAATATGCTTGATAAGTTCTATGAAGAGATGGAGAAATGGCAGGAGATGGGAAAATTTATTGTTATGGCAACACAAGTTGTAAATGAAGGCTCTAACATGGAAATTTATCAGGTTGGTCAAAAAATAAAGAAAGACTTTAATCTTATAGAAGCATATGATATGACATTGGAAGCAACTATTACAAAGCTGATGGTTTTATTAAAAAGATATACATCATATCCTGATTTGAGAAGAGCTTTTTATGAAGAAATAAATTATGATATATTATGTGCCTTTGAAAGGGTATAATCTTTCTATAATAAATTGAAAAAAATAAAATCTTACTATTGTATTAAGATGTAAGTTTATGTTAATATTTTTTTAAATGTTATGAAATGTTTGGAGATAAATATGGGTTGGAAAAAGAAAGCCTTGAGCTTTGTTTTTATATGTATTATGAGTTGCCTTTTTTCAATGGTAGCTTTGGCGTCACCGCCTGCTTTGGAAGGGTGGAAACTAAATGACACTGGTTGGTGGTATAGAAAATTGGATGGAACATACCCCATCGGATCTTGGAAAAATATAAATAATAAATGGTATTATTTTGACGATAACGGCTATATGGTGAAAGATTCCTGGGTAAGTAACTACTACGTTGGTTCTGATGGAGCCATGCTTGTAAGTACAGTAACACCGGATGGATATAATGTGCTTGAAAATGGCGAATGGGTAGAAGAAAGTCAAGCAGAAGTTCAAAATAATACTATGGAGAATATTCAAAGTCAGAATTCAGATCAGAATGAACCGGGACCTGAAGTAGAGGATTCTAATATTAATAAGAGCGAAGAGCAGAACTTGAGTGGTGATTTAGATGCAAACAATGATTCTATTAAAGAAAAAAATGTAGGACCGGTTGCTACTGAATCTGAAAAGGATGAGATAGGGCCCGGAGCTGATAAAGGTAATGAAACAGAAGAAAACGATAGTGAATCAGAATCGAAGTCAGATTATGGTAGTGGTAAAGTAGAAACAGATAGTAATGAAAGTGGAGTAGGGCACAATACAGATAGTAATAATAACAGTGTGAGTCCTGATGCTGATACAAATAGTAATTCTGTTAAACATCCTACTACAGTTATTCAGAATGATGACAATAATGATAGATCAAGTATAGTAGATGAACTTTTATGTTGTGGTTTGAGCGAGGAAGAAGCGAATCTGTATTATTTAATAAATGAATACAGAGAGAGCCTTGGACTTAGTAGATTGTCATTCTCAAAATCTTTAACTAAGGTAGCAAGGGCACATGTTAAGGATTCACATGACTATACTCCAAGGTTACAGCTTGATAACAGAGGTATTCAAGGTAATTTACACAGCTGGTCAAAGAATGGAAAGTGGAGTGGTGGTGCATATACACCTGATCACGCTTATGCTGAACTGATGTGGGATAAACCAAGGGAGCTTACTGCTTATCAGGGAAGTGGTTATGAAATATCTGTATATCATAGTATAGGCATAGATCCTCAGTTGGCACTTGACTTGTGGAAGGGTTCAAGTGGGCATAATGATGTAATAATAGGAGCAGGTGATTGGTCATTTATAACAACTATGGGCGTAGCTATGGATAAGAACTATTCTCATGTATGGTTTGGAGGAGATGAAGATCCGGAAGGATATTATGATATAGAAGGATATGAAGTAGTGCATTAATAAAAAATATTATAAATTTAAAAAAAGAATTGACAAACATATATAAAACTGATAGTATAGGCAATGTTGAAAGAAAGCAGGTTCGCCTCACCTTAGCACAGTAGTGACTTTGGTTCATATAAGCATTTTTTGAATGATTATTTGGCGGATAGTTTTCTATCTGCCTTTTTATATTGGTAAAGAGAATGGAGGTATAAAGGTATTAGCGAACAATTGATTAACGAACAGATTAAAGTTAAAGAAGTTCGTCTTATTTCATCAGAGGGTGAACAGTTAGGTATAGTTTCAATAAATGAGGCAAGGGAAAAAGCAGAGGAAGCAGGCTTGGATTTGGTTCTTATTGCTCCAACAGCAAAACCCCCTGTTTGTAAAATTATTGATTATGGTAAATTTAGATATGAACTTGCCAGAAAAGATAAGGAAGCAAAGAAAAAACAAAAGACAATAGAAGTAAAAGAGGTTCGTTTATCTCCAAATATTGACACTAATGATCTTAATACTAAAGTCAGTTCTGCTAGAAAATTTTTAGAAAAGGGCAATAAGGTTAAGGTTACACTAAGATTTAGAGGTAGGGAAATGGCAAGAATGTTTAAGTCCAAGTATATACTGGATGATTTTGCCGAAGCTCTTTCAGAAGTGGCAACAATTGACAAACCTTCTAAGGCGGAAGGTAGAAGTTTGGTGATGTTTTTATCAGCAAAGAAGGCTTAAAGATATTGTTATAAAAGGAGGATTCATTATGCCAAAGCTAAAGACAAACAAAGCAGCAGCGAAGCGTTTTAAGAAAACAGGAACAGGTAAGCTTGTAAGAAACAAAGCTTATAAGTCACATATCTTAACTAAGAAGTCAACAAAGAGAAAAAGAAATCTTAGAAAAGATATCGTAACAGATGCTACAAACGCAAAAGTTATGAAGAAAATTTTACCATATCTATAAGTTGACGAAGGGTTAGGAGGTTTTTAAATGGCAAGAGTTAAAGGTGCTTTAAATGCAAAGAAAAGACATAATAGAGTTTTAAAACTTGCAAAGGGATATAGAGGAGCTCGTTCAAAGCAGTACAGAATTGCAAGCAGTCTGTAATGAGAGCTTTAGCAAGTGCTTATGCAGGTAGAAAAGAGAGAAAGAGACAGTTCAGACAGCTTTGGATCGCAAGAATCAATGCAGCTGCAAGAATTAATGGTCTTTCATACTCAAAGCTTATGCATGGACTTAAGGTTGCAGGTGTTGATATGAACAGAAAGATCCTTGCAGATTTAGCTGTAAATGATGCACAGGGATTTGCTAAATTAGCAGAAGTTGCAAAATCTAAGCTTGCATAATATTAAACTTTGTATTATACTATGCCACATGAGTATTTATTATGTGGCAATATAGGCAGAAATGGCGGAATTGGCAGACGCGCACGGTTCAGGTCCGTGTGATAGTAATATCATGAGGGTTCAAGTCCCTTTTTCTGCATCAATCTATCTAAATATTATAAGGTATTTCACTTTAAAAAGATTGTACATTATGTGCAATTTTTTTTATTAAAGAGAGAGAGAAATATGTTAAAAAGTATTGGCAAAATATATAAAAGAATATAAAGTTGCTTCCTTACTCACAATTGTATTCATAATAGGTGAAGTGGTATTTGAATTGCTGATTCCATATATGATGACCTATATAATTGATAAAGGCGTAGCAATTAATGACTTTAATGCAGTAATAAAATACGGTTCGATAATGATACTTCTTGCCATTCTAGGGCTTATATGCGGAATAGCTGCAGGAATTTATGGTGCAAATGCTTCAGTAGTTTTTGCCAAAAAAATTTACGAGAGGGAATGTTTAGAAATATTCAAAAATTTCTCTTTCTCAAATATTGATAAATTTTTCCAGTGCAAGTTTAGTCACAAGACTTACAACAGATATAACAAATGTTCAAAATTCATATCAAATGATACTAAGAATGTTGATGAGAGCTCCGGCTACACTTATTTTTGCTTTGGTTATGACGGTAACTATTTCAAGAGATATGTCAGTTGTATTCTTTGTAGCTATTTTCTTTTTAGCTACAGCCCTTGCTATTATAATAGCAATAGCTTTTAAACTCTTCAACCTTGTTTTTGAAAAGTATGATGCTCTTAATGCAAATGTTCAGGAAAATATATCCGGTATCAGAGTTGTAAAATCATATGTTCAGGAGGAAAGAGAAATATCCAAGTTTGATACAGCAATATCAAATTTATATAAGCTGTTTGTAAAGGCAGAATCACTTGTTGTAATAAACAATCCTTTGATGATGCTTACAGTATACGGATGTATAATAGCTCTTTCATGGTTTGGTGCACAAAGAATAGTTTCAGGTACACTGACTACAGGAGAACTTACATCTCTTTTTTCATATATAATGAGCATACTTATAGCTCTAATGATGCTTTCATTTGCATTTGTAATGATCACCATATCAGAGGCAAGTGCCAAGAGAATAGCGGAGGTTTTGGTAGAAGAAAGTGATATCAAGTCAAAGGATAATGCTTGTAATGAAGTAAAAGATGGAAGTGTAGACTTTGATAATGTAAGCTTTTCATACAAAGCCGGTATAGGAAAACCTGTACTTTCAAATATAGATATTCATATTGAATCAGGTCAGACAATAGGAATACTAGGTGGAACAGGTAGTGCAAAGACTTCACTTGTAAATTTGATACCAAGACTATATGATGCAACTCAGGGAAGTGTCTATGTAGGTGGAAAGAATGTAAAAGATTATGATTTAAAGGTCTTGAGAGATTCAGTAAGTGTGGTTTTACAAAAGAATGTACTTTTCTCAGGTACTATAATTGACAATCTTCGTTGGGGTAATGAAAATGCCACATTGGATGAAATAAAGAAGGCCTGTGAGCTTGCATGTGCAGATGAGTTTATTGAGAGGATGCCGGAAAAATATGATACTTGGATAGAGCGAGGTGGTAATAATGTTTCAGGAGGTCAAAAGCAAAGACTTTGTATTGCCAGAGCCCTTTTGAAAAATCCTAAGATTCTTATACTTGATGATTCTACATCAGCTGTAGATACTGCCACAGATGCGAAGATTAGAAAAGCTTTTAGAGATGAAATACCAAATACTACAAAGATTATTATTTCTCAAAGAATATCATCTATAAAAGATGCAGACAAGATAATAGTACTCGATAAAGGTAAAATAGTAGGATTTGATACACATGAAAGATTGTTAGAAACCAATGAAATATACAAAACTACAGCAAATGCACAGTCAGAGGGTAATGCTGATTTTGATAAGGCAGGTGTATAATGGCAGATATAAATAGAGAAAAAGGTGGAATAAATCAAACTATACAGGTTGTTGCAAGTGATAGCATGAAAAGAGTTATAGCACTTTTATTAAAAAACTACAAGAAAAGTATATTCATTGTATTTATATGTATATTAATATCGGCAATAGTTAATTCTATTAGTGCTTCAGTAATGCAGGATATTATAGATAATTATATTATTCCTCTTACAAAAGAAAGTGTTCCAAACTTTACACCACTTGCATTGGAGATAACAAAACTTATAGCTATATTTATTATAGGTGTACTGGCATCATTTGCATACAATAGGATCATGGTTAATGTAGGACAGGGTACTATGCGTGAGATTAGAAGAAATCTTTTTGCACATATGGAAAAACTTCCCATAAAATACTTTGATACACATGCCCATGGCGATATAATGTCTGTATATACGAATGATACAGATACTCTGAGACAGTTTATAGGAATATCATTTCCACAGCTAATAGAGGCGATATTTTCTTTAGTTGCAGTATTCGTCACAATGATTCTTTTAAGCCCTATAATGACTGTGGTTTCAGTTATTATGATCTTTATTTCAGTACAGGCTTCAGGTAAGGCAGCCAGTCTTTCCGGTAAGTATTTTGGAATACAACAAAGCACTTTGGGGCGTGTAAACGGATATATAGAGGAGATGATAAGCGGCCAAAAGGTAGTTAAGGTTTTTAACTATGAAGATAAATATCGACGGATTTGTAGGTATCAATAACGAACTATGTGATGCTGCTTCAAAGGCAAATGGTTATGCAAATATACTTATGCCTATTGTGGCTCAGATCGGAAACTTAAGCTATGTTGTTATTGCTGTAGTAGGAGGTTATCTTGCTATCGGTGGACATTTTGGAGTGTCAATAGGAACAATTGCAGCATTCCTTTCACTTGTGAAGGCATTTAATCGTCCGTTTATGACTGTTTCACAGCAGCTCAATGCAGTAGTTATGGCTGCGGCAGGAAGCCAAAGAGTATTTGATCTTATGGATGAGCAAGTAGAAGATGATGAAGGATATGTAACATTGGTAAATGTAAAGATAGATACTAATGGCAATATTTTAGAATCTGAAAAGAGAACCGGTATATGGGCATGGAAGCATAAACATTCAGATGGAAGCATTACATATACAAAGCTTGAGGGAGACATTGTATTTGAAAATGTTGACTTTGGATACAATCCGGAAAAGATAGTGTTGCATGATATAAATCTTTTTGCTAACAAAGGACAAAAGATTGCCTTTGTGGGATCTACCGGTGCAGGAAAGACAACTATAACAAATCTTATAAATAGATTTTATGATATTCAAAAAGGAAAGATAAGATATGATGGCATCAATATAGAGAAGATAAAGAAAGATGATCTTAGAAGATCACTTGGTGTGGTATTACAGGAAACTAACCTTTTTTCTGATACAGTTATGGAAAATATAAGATATGGTCGTCCGGATGCAACTGATGAGGAGTGTAGGGCAGCTGCAAGGCTTGCAAATGCAGATGGCTTTATAGAGAGACTTCCAAATGGATATGATACCTTCTTACATGAGGGAGGTTCAAATCTTTCCCAAGGTCAAAAACAGCTTCTTTCTATTGCAAGAGCTGCTTTGGCAGATCCTCCTGTACTTATTCTAGATGAAGCTACATCATCCATTGATACAAGGACAGAGCAGCTTGTTCAAGCAGGTATGGATTCTTTGATGCTTGGCAGAACCACATTTGTTATTGCCCACAGACTCTCAACCATTAAAAACTCAGATGTAATAATGGTACTTGAACAAGGTAGGATAATAGAGCGTGGCTCGCATGAAAGCTTGTTGGAACAAAAGGGAAGATATTATCAGTTGTATACCGGGAGGGCGGTATAACCCCAGAAAATGCCGGGTAGTTTTTACCCGACATTTTATTATTTATTGTCATCAAATGTACAATCAGTAAATTCTATACCATCACTATTTTTTTCCTTGTAGGTATTATCTTTGAAACTGCAATTTTCAAATACTATGCCATGTGAATCGGTATTGCTTATGAATATATCACCATAATCCACTTTATTTCCTGTAATTTTACAGTCCTCAAATTTTATATTATTACAATAGTTCATAATAAACTGTTCAAATCCTTGACTGTCACGTAGTACACAGTTTTTGAATAACATATTGTCAGTACTTTCCAGTTCAAGTAGACCATAGGTACATTCGTATATTTGTGTATTGATTACATTTATATTTGATGTTAGATAGGAGCTTATGCCATAGGTGCCACAACCAAAAAGATTACAATCTTCTATATTAACTCCATCAACAGCTGAAAAATAAAGTACATTTCCTGTACAACTTCCCTTTTCAACATTATGTCCTATAGTCAGTCCCTTTAGGCTTATATTGCTACCACCATAAAATTCAAGTACATTGTCAGATGCAGAATTTATAAGAATACTTACATTTGCACCGGGTTCTGCTTCCAGTCGTAAGTGATCAGTATACATTAAAATATTTTCCTTTTGGATATCTTCATATTCTGATGTTTCATCTTCATTCAAATCAGAAAAATTGTATGTTCCTTCCTTAAGTATAATCTTTGTATTACTTTTTAGGCTTTCTGCAAGCTCATCAATATTTGATACTGTAATAATGTTGTGATAAAAATAATTTTCCCTATCATCATATTCTTTTGAACCTTTTCTTAAATATACGAGTGGTGTCGGATCTGTATATTCATCTTCCGGATTCTCCTCTATAAGGATAAGTTTATTATCATCCACAAGAGTAAGTTTTATATTCAGCTTTTTCTTAGTGCTTGCACCCTCAGGTATTACCGGTTCATCAAAATTTGCACTCCAAAACTCATTAGCAATTCCGGTATATAATTCCTCATTGTTTAATGTAAGACCTATTTGTTCCAAATCATTTCTACCATTATCAGTCTGTCTTATGATATGGTAATCGGCATATAATTTATCCTTTATTTCATATATATTTATACTAGATTCAAAAGTTTTTCCATCGTCTGCATTTATAGTATTAGGTATATGACCTCCTACAGAGACTACTTCCCATTCTCCTACAAGTTTAGGTGAATCTTCTTCTATAGAGGTAATCTTAGGCATTTTATCCTGTTTTACAAATACAATATTGTCATCAGTGACTTCGAACATGTCAGGACATCTCATTTTATCACCCTTATTCAAAATTTGTGCATAAAATACTTCTTTCTTATGGGGATTTACTTTATGGAATTCCAGTTCTACCATATCTGCATTTTGATTCCATGTACAAGATTCAGCATCTATATGTACATAATAATCTTCATAACCATCAGCTTCAGGTACTATTGATCTGCAATGGAAGCTTCCATCATCATTAAAAAATAACTCAACAGTTCTTTCCCATCCTACAGAATCATCCTTACACAACCAGTATGTATTTTTTATTGATTCCACAGTAGTTCCAGTAGTATTTTCTTGAACTGTAGAAGAACTTTTTTCTGCATCACTTTGCTTGGATTTATCAGTACATGCAGTACTAAGAAGCAGCACACATAAAAATATTGATACAAGCTTTAATTTTTTTAACATCTCCATACCTCCTATAATTTATAATTTGTTTTTATCATGTATAAATTTAAAAGTATAGTATCACATAGATAATCTTTTAGAGAAACCTACATGGTATTCATTGAATACCATTGATAATTGGGTCATTTAATATAAAAAAATAGCAAGATAAATATATTGACATTTTTCCTAACTAAACCTTACGATAGTATTTAGATATAATTAATATAAAACAAATGATCATATAATATAGAATATGTATATTGGTGTGAGTTAAAGAGGTGTAGGATATGTCAAAACGAAAGATTTGTCAGAGTGATATAATAAAATATATAAACGAAGAACTTCATATTCCACATTCAAAAATTGTGTACAGTGATAGATAGTATTAGACATGGAAATATTACAGAAACAAGAATTAGTGAAGTAAAAACGTGGAAAGAGAAAAAGGATATAGAGAACTTGAAAATAGTGAATCTAAATTTTACGAAGAATGTTTTACAACTAAAAAAACCGGATATTGGATTTCAAAGTATAAAGGATTTTATCAAACGTGAAAACTTAATTTTCCCAAATTGTAATGGACTGATTGACGATGATTATAAATCATATTCTTTACGTATGTTAAAGTATGGTCTGGCAAATTGTAATTTACCCTCTGATCCAAAGAATACAGTATTAGATGAAGAAGATTATGTATCTATAGAAGAACCTGTAGTAGAAATTAAAGAGGATATGGTTGTAGAAGAGAATGTAGAGACTTCAAATGAAATTAGTCCGGCGGCAAATAATCTATATATGTATAAATATATAAAGAATATACGAGAGAATTGGACTTATGTATTTTTTTATGTTTTGTTTGTATAACCTTTGTTTCTATAATATTCAGTATATATAATATTTCTGCAATAGATATTTTTTTCTGTGGATGAATAATTTATCTCCGGCGGTATTTTTTTCAGTCTGGCATTATTTATTGCAATATCTACTATTATTTTTTTGGTATTGTTGACAGCAGTATTGCAGTTTTAATTTACAATCAAAAAAATAAAAAAATAGTGAAAAAAATTAAATTATAAAGAGATATATATGATTGCCAAGTATGGTGACATAGATAAAATAATACAGGGCAGTGGGAGATATGATCTGGGAACGAGTCATATATTATATTCATTATTTTGTAATATTACAGGTGCATTATGTGCCTTGGCATTATATAGTTTTCTAAAAACATTAAATGACTTTGATAGCTTTGTGAGGTCAAGTCATTTTGCTACAGTGGCCAATATAGCTCTATTGTTTGTATTGATATTGGTATTTGTAAACAGTTTTCTATTATTTACAAGAGAACCAATGGAGGAGTTTCATGATATAGTAGAAAATCCGGATACATTGAGAATGAGTAGGCTAAGCGTTATTGCAAATAATATTCATATTATAGTAAATGTATTCTTTTCATCTATGGGAATATTGTTTGCATTTATATATGGGTTTTCCGGCTATAATGAAAAGATTAGTATGTCTCCTATGTTTGGTCTTGTACTGATAGGGTTGTATTCATATTTGTGGTTTTCATCCACATCACCATATGCAGTGGAATTTAATGCACAATGTGCAGGTTCTTTTTTACTGCTTGTGCCATTTGTTTCATCTGTTACATCACTATATACAATGATGTGTTTTTATACTTCGGCTTCATATATAATTAGTATTGGTATAAATGTAGTAGCGGTAATGGTATGGCTTGTTTGCTTACTTTACAGAGGTGACAGACAATTGGATTTAATAATTAAAAATAATAAGATATATTTTTCTGTTTATGCGACACTTTTAGTCTTATTTTTTGTTATATTAAATTGTATTTAAATTATGTAAGGGAATTATTATGTTAAGTAGAGAAAATTTGGAAGTGCTATATAATGAACTGGCAGAGCATGAGTTTCCTGATGGTGAAAGGATAAAATTTATTGATGAACTAGGTGCTTCTAATGAGTTGGCATATCATTATGAGCTTATTTGTAAGGAATGGGAAGAAGATAAGGATTTATATCTAGATAGAAGCTTTGAAAGGCATGGAAGAGATGGGCTTGAGTTTTTGTTTGACCGACTTAATGGAATTGAAGATGAAAGATTAAAGGTATTTACAGTATATCTTATAGCAGGTATCCTTTCCAAACTAAGGCATATGGATTTTTATTTGGAGTTTTGCAAAAAGCTTAATCCGATTTTAGCTTCTTTACTTGAAATTAATGATAATACTCTTCGTCATAAGATTATAATAGCTTTTGGCTGGATAGGTTCAGTAAATGATATTGATATTTTAACAAATAAAATACTTACAGATGAAGATTCACTTTGTAGGGCATGGGCTGCATCAAGCCTTATGCAAATGTCATTTTTTGGGTTGAATCAAGATATACTTAGAGAAAAGACAAAGTCAGTATTTGCTCAAGCTATAAATGTAGAAAAAAAGACTTATATACTTGTGGTATTATGATAGAGTCAGCTCAAACTTTGTTTGGTAAGAAATGGATATCTGCATCTGCTGTAGAAAATATCGATATTAAAAAAATAGAAAAAGGCAAGAAAAATCTGCCATAAGATTTTTTTGAGCAAGGGGTAAAAGGTAAATATTGAATTAAGAAGATATTTTAGCCTGATATCTTTTTTTATTTTATAAATATCATTTTAGCTTAAAAATTATGTGAATAAAAAGGGCTTATAAGAATTACACTAAAATTAGATATTCTTGTTTAATAAAATACCCGACAGAGCGAAAACACTTTGTCAGGTATTTTATTATAATTCTATAGATTTTCCTAGTGACATAAAAGAGAAGATTCCAACTGCAAGTTCTACACCATCCTGATCGGTGATGGACAGATTGTAGACCAGAATCTTTTTTCCTCTTTTAAGTTCTGTGGCTGTTGCATAGAGTTTTTTCGTATTAATACCTGCACGAAGATAGTGAATACTACCATCCACAGTGGTAACATATTCACCATGTGAGCAAGCTGCAGAACCTCCTGCAATATCGGCTATAGTAAACAGGCATCCGCCATGTAATGAACCTATGGGATTGAGCAGTTCAGGGCTTGTGCTCATTTCTGCCTGTGCATATCCTTCAGAAATCTTTGTAATACGTATACCCAGTAAATTAGCAAAGCTATTTTTTTGATTGCGATACATTATAAGCTTTTCAAAATCCATGAATAAATCTCCTAATTTGTATAATTGCTAAATTATACAATAAGAGTAGAGATAAAGAAAGAGCAAATCATATTAATTTACTTCTGTATGGTCAGATTATACTAAAATAATGTATAATGATCTTTAGAAGTACTGCTTTAAAATTAGTTTGTCCAAGAATATAAGGTTTAGGAGGGTTCTATGGCATATAAATATGAAAAGGTAGATCAGAAGTTATTAGTGCCACAGATAGAAGACCAGCTGATGATTTATATACAACAAGAGCAGATTGATATAGGCTCCAGACTGCCCAGTGAACATAAATTATCAGAAAAGTTTGGAGTAGGAAGAAGCACAATAAGAGAAGCGATCAAAAGTCTTGTTACAAGAGGAGTATTGGAGGTAAAAAGAGGTTCGGGAACATTTGTTAAGAATACGGAACTGGATAAACAAGATCCACTTGGACTCTCGAAATTTGAAGATAAATATAGACTGGCAATGGATTTGTTTGATGTGAGAATACTTTTAGAACCGGAGGTAGCAGCCACAGCCTGTAAAAATGCTACTAAAGAGCAGAAGGATAAAATCAAAGAATTATGTGATGAGATAGAAGAACTATATATGGAAGGAAAGAATCATATTCAAAAGGATATGGAGTTTCATGAGACTATAGCAAAATGTAGTGGTAATAAGGTAGTTGAGACGCTTATTCCGGTAATACTTACTGCAATCACTACATTTGCAAATCTGACATACAGAAAATTACAAAAAGAGACTATAGAAACTCACAGAGAGATTACAAATGCTATACTTCGTGGTGATTCTATGGGTGCAAAATGTGCTATGATTATGCACTTGACATACAATCGCCAGACCTTGATAAAGCTCTCAGAATAACTTGTCAGACATGTTATTTAGGTAAATTTTAAAACTATATATGTTTAACAAAAAATCAGCCTCATTATATGTGTAAAGCTGATTTTTTTGTATAAGATATAGAAAAAGTAGCAGATTTGAAACAACTTGATATAGCTAAAGTAGAATATTATACTTAAATCAATATACATAAGACGTCAGATGTATGAGAGATTTGTAAAATTAAAGTTATTGGAGAATTAGGAATGAAAGAAGCAATTACATTAGATCCAACCAGATTGGTGATAGCTGCATTAGTTGGATTGGCTTTATTACTTGTGTTGATAATAAAGTTTAAGATTCATGCAATGATATCTATTTTTGATAGGAGCTATAACCATAGGTATTGTGGCAGGTATGCCATTTGCTGATATAGTTTTAGCAGTTAATGATGGTATAGGTAATACTTTAAAAGGTATAGCTTTATTGGTTGGCCTTGGCTCAATGTTTGGTGAGATACTTGAGGCATCCGGTGGTGCACAGACCTTGGCAATAAGTATGGTAAAGAAATTTGGTGATAAAAAGGCTGCTTGGGCTCTTGGAATAACAGGACTTATTGTGGCAATGCCTGTGTTTTTTGATGCAGGATTGATTATTTTGATACCACTTGCTTTTTCTCTTGCAAAGAGAACTAAAAGATAAACTTTATTTTATGCAATTCCACTTTTAGCAGGTCTTGCAGTTGGACATGCATTTATTCCACCTACCCCCGGTCCTGTACTTGTTGCAAATATGCTTGGAGTAGATCTTGGATGGGTTATTTTGGTAGGCTTGATATGTGGAAGCGTGGCAATGGTTGTTGCAGGTCCTATATGGGGTTCGATTTGTGGAAAGAAGTATATGATTCCTGTTCCTGAGCATATTGCAAATCAGGAAGATATTGACGAATCAAAGCTCCCTAAGTTTAGCACAATAGTACTTATTATTATGATTCCACTTGTACTTATTATTTTAAAATCTCTTGCAGGTGTTGTTCCGGCACTTAAGCCAATGGCTCCGGTATTGACATTCTTGGGAGAGCCTTTCTTAGCCCTACTTATATCAACTGTGATTGCAATGTTTGTGCTTGGTACAAGACATGGATATAGTTTAGAGCAGCTTGAAAAGCTTATGACAAAGTCACTTGAACCAACAGGACTTATCTTATTGGTAACTGCATGTGGTGGTGTACTTAGATATATGTTGCAGTATTCCGGACTTGGAGATTTGATAGGTAATACAGTGTCATCAGTAAATATGCCAATAGTTGTAGTTGCATTTATAGTTGCAGCACTTGTAAGAGTATGTGTAGGATCTGCGACAGTGGCTATGACCATGGCTGCAGGTATTATATCAGCTATGCCTGGAATCGCTGATTTGTCACCTCTTTATCTAGCTTGTACAGTTGCAGCAGTTGCAGGAGGCTCAACAGTGTGTTCCCACTTTAATGATTCAGGATTCTGGCTTGTAAAATCATTGGTTGGTGTGGATGAAAAGACAAATTTAAAGACATGGACTATTATGGAGACCTTGGTCGGTATTACAGGATTTGTTGTAGCATTTATTATTTCATTATTTGTATAGATTAGTTTGTAGGAGGAGATAGATATGCTTAGAAGTGAAGAGGCAAGAAAACTTGCACCTGAGATGGACCCACTTCGTATGGGAATGGGATGGAAGGTAAATGATTTATCAAAGCCACAGATAATAATAGAAAGCTCATATGGTGACAGTCACCCCGGATCAGCACATCTAAATATTTTTGTAGAGGAAGCACTAAAGGCTGTCAATGATAATGGTGGCAAGGCTTCAAGATATTTTACTACAGATATGTGTGATGGAATTGCACAAGGACATGATGGAATCAATTATTCTCTTCCACATCGTGATGCTATGGTAAATCTTATAGAAGCACAAACAAATGCTACAGTATTTGACGGCGGTGTATTTATTGCCAGCTGTGATAAATCAATGCCTGCAATGCTTATGAGTATAGGTAGACTGAAGGATATGAGTGCTATAGTTGTAGCCGGTGGAGTTATGGAAGCTTTTGAGCTGCCCAAAAAATATATAGTTGAAGATCCTTCCTGTAAGATAAATGAATTATTGACTTTGGAACAGATTGGGAAGTTTGATGCTTGGGAAAAAACAGGTGTTATACCTGATGAACAGCTGGATTATTATAAGCATCATGCCTGTCCAAGCTGTGGTGCCTGCTCATTTATGGGTACAGCATCAACTATGCAGGTTATGGCAGAGGCACTAGGTCTTATGCTTCCCGGAACAGCAGTGATGCCTTCTACAGCTCCTGAGTTAAAAGAGGCTGCCTATAAAGCCGGAGTACAACTGATGGAATTGGTAAAAAAAGGCATTAAGGCATCAGATATAGTTACAAAGGAAAGCTTTGAAAATGCTATTATGGTTCATGCCGCTATATCAGGTTCAACAAATGCTACAATGCATGTTCCTGCTATTGCACATGAGTTTGGATTTGAAATAGATGCGGATACTTTTGATAGACTACATAGAGGTGCTCACTATTTGCTAAATATTCGTCCATCAGGTGATTGGCCGGCTCAATACTTCTACTATGCCGGTGGTGTACCAAGAGTTATGGAAGAGATAAAGAGCATGCTTCATCTAGATGTAATGACTGTTACAGGTAAGACTTTAGGAGAAAACCTGGAAGAGTTAAAAAAGAATGGTTTCTATGAGCACTGTGATGAAATCCTTCGTGAGAAGTCAAAGATATTTGGAAGAGAAATAGATAGAGAGGATATAATCCACTCATTTTATACTGCAAAGGGAACAGATGGAAGCATAGCCATACTCAAAGGAAACCTTGCTCCAGAAGGCTGTGTTATCAAACATACGGCTTGCCCAAAAAATATGTTTAAAGCAGTACTAAATGCAAAGCCTTACGACAGTGAAGAAGAGTGTATAAAGGCAGTGCTTAATGGTGATGTAAAGCCCGGAGATGCTATATTCATTCGTTATGAGGGTCCAAGGGGAAGTGGTATGCCTGAAATGTTTTATACCGGAGAGGCTATTTGTGCAGATCCAAAGCTCGCATCAAGTGTTGCACTTATAACAGATGGAAGATTTTCAGGAGCATCCAGAGGACCTGTTATAGGGCATGTATCACCTGAGGCTGCTATGGGAGGATCTATTGCCTTTGTAGAAGAAGGTGATTTGATAGAAATTGATGTAGAGGCAAGGAAAATAGCTATTATTGGTATAAAAGGTGAAAAGAAAACACCGGAAGAAATAGATGCTGTTTTAAAAGAGAGAAAAGCAAACTGGAAGGGCTTTGAAAGTAAGTACAAGAAAGGTTTGCTAAAGCTATATGCACAACATGCTGTAAGTGCTATAAAGGGTGCTTATATGGAATAGTCATCTATTTTACAACTTAATATAAGCTAATATAAAGATTTTGTAGAAATAATTTTGCCACCGGCTTTTGCCGGTGGTTTTTTGATTACCTAATTTAACAAGGACATTTTACATATATATTATAAAAAAATATTAATAAAAAAACAATAATTATAACAATTACACCTAAATTACACATTAAATGTAATTTGTAGGGATGGTATTATTAAGAAAAAAATACTAAAAATATATATAATTCAAAGAAAAAAATACTATTAATTATATAGTGAATAAAACTTATAAAAACATTAAAAGGGGGATTGTGTATGTTTTGAGAAGGTAGAATGTTTTTTTGTAGAAATAGAAATAATATTTAGGTATGAAAGGATTGAGATATGAATATTGAAATGCGATTTAAAAAATATATTGCACTTTGTTGCTCTCTTTTTCTTGTATTATTTAATTTAAATTCGTATATTGTTGTAAGTGCGAATACATTAAATGATATAGAAAAGTAGGTAAATGGTATTATCTAAGCACTGCAACAGATGGAAATGGTGGTAAAATGCTTTCAAACACTAAAATAGATGGATATATTTTGGGTACTGATGGAGCCCGGGTAAATTAATAAGCTTTTGCTTTTAGAAATTAAACTTATATGTGTATTTAAACTATAAGCAAAGCTACTCAAACCTATTACCTGACTTCCGTCGTTTCTCTCAAAACCTAGTACTCTAGGTGTCTAAGAGCATGCAGTTTTGAAAGAAATTGTCGACTTCAGTTCTTGTTAAATAGAGGGCATCAAGGTTACTAAAACCAACCAGTTTTTTAACCTTTTCGTTAACAGATTGGTTTCTTGATATATTGATATATGTATCATCACCTCTACTTACTACCCTAAAATCACGCATAAAGTTAATCAAGTCATAAGAGTTTATTTTATTCTTGAAGCACTTGATTTCTAATACTCTTAAAAGAAACAAGCTAAGGTAGCATATTAAAAAATGCCCATAGATTGTTTCTTTTCTCTGCAAATAAACAGGTCTTGCATCAAGGTATGATTTTGTAAGCCTAAAAAGATTCTTCTATTTTCCATAGGCTATGGTATGTCTTATATACCTGTAACGGTTCCATATCTATCTCAGATGTTACTAAAAGATTATATCCGGCATATTTAAGATCTTCATCAATCTTAGATTTATTTAAGCTTATTATAGGCTTTATTGTCTTGCCTACATTATCTTTAGTTATGATGTCTACATATTTAGCACAATCTCCAAGTTCATCTTTTGCTATATTTTTTTTATATGTAGAAAACTTTGAAGCTTTATCAACCATTTTCATTATTTCAAGCCTTTGTTTCTTTGCAAGGTTAGGATTATAAGAGACGATACGCTTTTCTTTTACAGAGAACCTTGTAACACTTTCTTTTCCTGTTTCCGGATCAATCTCTTTAAAACTGTAATCAAAGCTGTCAATACATGATTTAAGACGAAATGATATATTGCCTCTTTCATCAGTGTAATTAAAAAAGACATTTGTATCATTCTCAAGTAGAACCCATTTCTTTTCCTTTTCACTTAGATTCTTACCATGTATTGATTTTGAGAATATATACCCATCATTAGCTTCTTTAACGGCAGCATAAATATTTCTTGCACAATTAAGGCCTTTATCAGCCACCTGAATCGTCTTGCCTGATACGTTATGTCGTTGCTTCATTTCTTCAATAACTTTTCTAATATATGGTTTTTCCGATTCATTTCCGGGATACATTTGCATGGAGACAGGTACTAGATCAGCATCTAAAAGTAAAGCTTGCCCTATTATCGGAGAGTGCCTATTCTCTTTTGAAGGTCCCTTTTGCTTGTCATCGCTAGGAAGATCAATTTCAAAGTAATAATTAGTGCAATCGAAAAATACATTGCTTAAGTCTCTTTTATAATACCTTTCATAAGAGTGATTAAATAAATCAATATATTTTTTATATGACTCTCCTATGAAAGAACACCCGTCATATACTTGGTCTTCAGAGATGGTTGAGCTGCAGTAAAGGTATGGAAATACATGAGATGCTGTCTTTGACTTAGAACATGGTGATATAACCCTTGCATAAATAAGTTGTGTAATTAAGTCAAATACAGAGAACTGAAAACGCATTTGAGAAGCAAGTATATCAATAGTTTCCTTAACCTCAAGTTCATCAATTAGCGAGTAAAGCAAGAAGTGTCCTATATTAAGTTCAACAGGGTTTGAAAATGCACGAGGACGTGATTCTTCAGAAAGAGATTTTGTTCTATTCTCGTTTTGCTCTTTTACATAGTCGCTGTAAAATTTAATCGGATCAGGAATCTCACCTGAGGTCAAATCCTCAACATAACCAAAAGATTTTACATTTTTTGTTCTTGGTTGCTTTCTATCCTTATCCCAAAAATGATTCATACATCTGAAGATAAGTACCTTTTTTTCTTCTTTTCTTTTCTCAAAAAAATAAGCCATAAACACCTCTAAAAAGTAAAGTACTATGAAGTACTATGATTATAACTATGCTGTAAAAATTTTTTCAATTTTTTTAAATTATTTTTATGTAAGAAAAAGCCTTTAAAAATAAAGGGGTTAAAAAGAATTGTATAAAAATTAAATAGTTGACTCGAAATTTAAAACGTCGGAACTTTCATAGTACTTCGACGGAAGACGGGTGCGAATACATTAAATGATATAGAAAAGTAGGTAAATGGTATTATCTAAGCACTGCAACAGATGGAAATGGTGGTAAAATGCTTTCAAACACTAAAAATAGATGGATATATTTTTGGGTACTGATGGAGCCAGGGTAAATTAATAAGCTTTTGCTTTTAGAAATTAAACTTATATGTGTATTTAAACTATAAGCAAAAGCTACTCAAACCTAGTAAAAAAATATTATTGCAAACTACAGCTACATGTGGTAGTATGTAGCTGTAGTTTGATAAATTAATGAATTTAATAAATTTAAATTAAATCAATGGATTATATAGAGCCATTGCTTGTGAGAATTGTAAATAGCACTACTAAGGGGGTAGTGCGTCAATTTTCATAAAAGCAATGGCTTTTTGCTATGCTTTTACTTGTACCTTGAAAATAAAATCCGCAGATACATTAATGGCCGACCGGAGAAGTATGCGATGACAATGAGCATGCCAAGGAATAGTTAATGTAGACTGCGACTTTAATAAAACTAAAATAATAAAAGTGAGGTATAGCAATGAGTAAAAGAAATAAAATCCGTAAGGAATATTTATCAGCAACATCAATAGTGTATACAGGTGCATTTAATGGAGAGGTTTATAATGTTTGTGACAGATTTATGTCTTATGCGATGTATTTAAAAGCAGACGAAACTCTTGGTCTGGAAGTTACAATGGAAGATGAAGAATCCTGTAAGAACTATATATATTTAGATTCAGACAAAGAGACGCCTATAGAAGAATTCGATTGGATCTTTAGTGATTATGCAAAGGTTGTTCCTGAAAAACATATTATATCAGATCAGTCACAATATGATAATAGAGTTAATTATAAGCTGGAGACTCTAAAGTATTCAAATGATGCTGAGAGAAGAAAGCAAGCAATATATGAAATCTGTAAGAACGAATATTTTCAAACAATGTGTGAGGAAATAAGAGATGCCCAAGGGAATATAAGAATAATGATGAAAGCATGTGATGGAAATAATCAGAATGTAGGATCTATTATTTTCAGTTTTCCACAAAAAAATATCAAAGAAATTAAAAAAACTGTTATAACTATGGTTTTTCAAGATTCAATTTTAAAGGAAATAGATGAAGATACAATAACAAGTGGTATCGGAAAAGAGGAGATGAGAGATTACATTATTGTTCTATTAAAAGTACTTGAAAGTGAACAAAACAAGGATAGTGACTCTATAGATAATCTGAATCTTGGTGTTCGTTCCTATAATGTATTGAAAAAGGCAAAAAAATAAATACTATATCTACCTTAATGGGAATGAGAGATGAAGAATTGCTTAGTATTAAAAAAATTTGGGAAGGAAACAGCTTGAAGAGATTAAAGAAAAGCTATCAGATAAGTTCTGTATACAACTAGATGATGATTTTAAGAAGGAATATGAGTTATATCTTGAATCTGAAAATATTGTAGAAGATATTCCACAAATTCAAAAAAACCCAACTATATGGAGCAACTACAGAATTTGATAGGTATAAAATCAGCTAAAGAGCAGGCAAGAAGAATTTTAGCATTTGCAAAAATGAGGAAAATAATGCAGGAAAAAGGAGAACAATTAGATCCTATAACATTAAACATGGAATTTATTGGAAACCCGGGTACTGCAAAAACCACAGTAGCAAGAATTATGGCTGGCGTATTGAGTGAAATGGGTATTATCAAAAACGAAAATCTAATTGAAGTTGGAAGAGCAGATCTTATAGCACAATATGTAGGGCAGACAGGACCAAAAGTTAAAACTGCATTTAATAAGGCCAAAGGCGGGGTGCTATTTATTGATGAGGCATACTCCCTCCTAGAATATGGAAGAGGTGGGTATGGTGATGAAGCAATCAATGTTATAGTACAAGAAATGGAAAATAACAGACAGGATACTATAGTGATTTTTGCCGGGTATCCAAATGAAATGGAAAAATTCTTTTCTAGAAATCCAGGACTAAGATCACGAGTACCATTTACATTAAAATTTGATGATTTTTCTGTAGATGAGTTGATGGATATTTGTGAGCTTGAAGCAAGTAAAAGGAAATTTTCAATAGATACAAAAGCAAATGACAAACTTAGAGAAATGTGTGAGTACTCTAAAAGGAATATAGACAATGGTAATGGAAGATTTTGTAGGAATATTATAGAAAAGGCTATTCTTAATTTTGCACTTAGAAATTATGGTTGTGATGAAGTAAATGAAAAATATTGAATATATACTCAAAAAGGAAGACTTTCTTGATATAACTGTTTTGGATTGTAATGACAAAGATAGAACATTGCCAATAGGTTTTCAAGTTTCAGCTTCCTAAGTTTGGACTATTTTATATTAAAAGGTAGTTTTACATAGAAATATATTTTTTTCTTTATAAATTATTTCTAAATATTGATATTGGCTAAATTGATTATTTGTTGTAGAATATAAAAATAGTGCGTTACATTAAAATTTTTATTAAGTAGTTTGGAGGAGAATATGTTTGGGTTTAAATCCAATGATATTGGAATAGATCTTGGAACAGCAAGCATCTTGGTTTATATAAAGGGTAAAGGAGTCGTTTTAAAAGAGCCAAGTGTTGTGGCTATAGATAGAGAAGATGGAAAAATAAAGGCAATCGGTGAAGAAGCAAGACTTATGATTGGAAGAACACCCGGTAATATAGTAGCGGTAAGACCACTTCGCCAGGGTGTTATATCAGATTATACAATAACGGAAAAAATGCTGAAGTATTTTATAGATAAGGCTGTAGGCAAGAGAACTTTTAGAAAGCCAAGAATTGCAGTATGTATTCCATCAGGTGCTACTGAGGTAGAGAAAAAGGCAGTAGAGGATGCAACATATTCAGCCGGTGCTAGAGAAGTGAAGATTATTGAAGAGCCTGTAGCTGCGGCAATAGGTGCAGGAATCACCATTGAGAAGGCTGTAGGAAATATGATTGTTGATATCGGTGGAGGTACAGCAGATATTGCGGTTATTTCACTTGGTGGTACTGTAGTAAGTACATCAATAAAGGTAGCCGGCGATGATTTTGATGAGGCTATTGTCAGATATATGAGAAAGAAGCATAATCTTTTGATTGGTGAGAGAACAGCTGAAGAAATCAAAATAAATATTGGTGCTGCATATAGAAGACCTGAGATACTTACTATGGAAGTAAAGGGTAGAAACCTTGTAACAGGTTTGCCAAAGACAATAGAAGTAAACTCAGATGAAACGCTAGAAGCTCTAAGAGAGCCGGCAATGCAGATTGTAGATTCAGTTCATAATGTTTTGGAGAGAACTCCACCTGAGCTTGCAGCTGATGTATATGATAGAGGTATTGTACTTACCGGAGGTGGTGCATTGCTTTCAGGACTTGATGCACTTATCGAAGAGAAAACAGGTATAAACACTGTTATAGCAGATGATCCTTTGACTGCTGTTGCCATAGGTACAGGTAGGTTTATAGAAGGAGTTAGAGGGGAAATAAAAAAATAGTATGTCAACAGTATCGGGCTATATAGAAAAAATCATTTATAGAAATGAAAGTAATGGCTATACTGTACTTAGCATAGAGGCCGATGATGATGAATATGTTCTTGTCGGTACCTTCAACTATATTGCTGAAGGCGAATTTATAAAAGCAAATGGAAATATGAAGCTGCATCCAACTTATGGAGAGCAGCTTTTTGTTGATGAATATGAAATTATTGAACCAAGAGAACTTGACAGTATTCAAAAGTATCTGGCTTCTTCCGCAATAAAAGGTGTAGGCGAAGCACTGGCAAAAAGAATTATAAAAAAATTCAAGATGGATACACTTAGAGTAATGGAAGAAGAGCCGGAAAGACTTGCTGAGGTCAAAGGAGTTAGTGCAAAACTGGCTAAATCTATAAGTGAACAGATTCGAGAAAAAAAATCTATGCGAGATGCAATGATTTTTTTACAAAAATTTGGTATTAGTATGAAATTGTCTGCAAAGATATATATGGAGTATGGAAGTAAAATATATAGTATTATAGAGACTAATCCGTATAAATTGGCAGATGATATTGACGGTATAGGTTTTAAAATAGCAGATGATATCGCAAAAAAAGTTGGAATTACTGCTGATTCAAAATTTCGTGCTATTGCCGGTGTTGAATATATTCTTTCAAATGCAATGTTATCCGGACATCTATATTTGCCTGATAAGGTACTAAAATCAGAGTTTTTGGAACTGTTTGGAGAAAACATATTTGACTTTGATTCTCTATTGTCTGAAATGCAGATGGAAAGAAGAATAGTTGTAAAGAAAAGTGAAGATATGAATATATATCTTGTACAGTCCTATTATACAGAACTTGCTGTTGCAAAGATGCTTATAGATATTAATATAAAAGCTAAGTATGATATAGGCAAAATAGAAGAAAAAATACTCAAAATAGAAGAAAAAGAAGGAATAGTTCTTGACAATCTGCAAAGGCAGGCAGTTATAGAATCTATTAGCAGCGGTCTTATAATCATTACCGGAGGTCCGGGAACCGGAAAGACTACAACTATAAATACTATTATAAAATACTTTAAGAGTGAAGGTGAGAGTATTGCACTGGCAGCACCTACAGGTAGAGCTGCAAAGAGAATGTCAGAAGCGACATCCTATGAGGCGAAGACTATTCACAGACTTTTAGAAATCACTCCAAATGTCAGTGAAAATTCAAATAATATAGGCAATCATTTTGAGAGAAATGAAGACAACCCTATAGAAGCTGATGTACTTATTATAGATGAGGTCAGCATGGTGGATATTTTTCTTATGAATGCACTTTTAAAAGCTGTAGCCATAGGAACCAGACTAATTTTGGTAGGAGATATCAATCAGCTTCCTAGTGTAGGTCCAGGTACAGTATTAAAGGATTTAATAGAATCTGAATGCTTTAATATAGTTCGATTAAATAAGATATATAGACAGTCTGTTAGAAGTGATATTGTTGTAAATGCACATAAGATAATGACCGATGAAGAGGTTGATTTATCCCAAAAGAGTAATGATTTTATTTTTATCAAACAAAGTAACCCTGATGATGTATTGAATTCAGTGATATCTCTTATTAGAGATAAATTGCCAAATTATGTAAATGCAACCACTAATGAGCTACAAGTAATGACACCTATGAGAAAGGGTCCACTGGGAGTAGAGAGTCTGAATTCATTTTTACAAAGCAGATTAAACCCTGAAAGTAGTCAAAAAAAAGAAAAAGAATATGACTCCACCATCTTTAGAGAAGGTGATAAGGTAATGCAGATAAAAAATAATTATCAAAAGGAGTGGTTTATATATAATGAAAAACATCTTCCTATAGATAAAGGACTTGGAGTATACAATGGGGATATAGGTATAATAAAAGAAATTGATACATTTTCAGAAAGTTTTACAATTTGTTTTGATGATGGAAGAGTATCCAACTATGAATTTTCAGAGTTCAATGAAATAGAACTTGCATATGCTATTACAGTACATAAGTCACAAGGAAGTGAGTATCCGGCTGTTATTATACCTATATATAAGGGACCGTCTATGCTTATGAATAGAAACCTTATATATACTGCTATTACAAGAGCAAAGAGATGCGTTGTATTAGTTGGCATACCTGAGGTTTTCTTTAACATGGTACAAAACACAAGTGAAATGGCAAGGTATACGGGATTAAAGTCAAGAATACTTGAACTCGTGATGCTTTCTAAGGAGGACTAAAATATATTTGATAAATTAATTGATATTATATATCCCAGAAAATGTCCGGTATGCGAAGAAATTGTAAGAGAAAAGGGGCATTTAATTTGTAAGTCTTGCATAAAGAAGCTTCCTTTTGTCAAGAATCCATACTGTATTAAATGTGGTAAAGAGATAATATCTGAAGATGATGCTTATTGTTACGATTGTAACTTGGATAGGGAGTTTATAGCAGGTAGGGGACTTTGTAATTATACTGATGAAATGAGGCATATCATTTTAAATATAAAGTATAACAATAAGAGAGAGTATATAGAGGGATTTGCAAAACTTTTAGCTATAAGATATAAAAAGCTAATTGAAAATGCTAATATTGACTGTATTATACCTGTACCACTTCATAAAGTAAGGATGAGAAGGCGAGGATTTAATCAATCTGAGATTTTGGCAAAGCATTTATCAAAGTATTTGGATATTCCACAGACTTCAGATTATCTTTTTAGAATAAAAAATACAAGAGACCAAAAAGGGTTAAATAGAGATGAGAGACTTCATAATCTGGATAATGCATTTTTAGCAAAATCTTTGCCTCAAAATATAAAAAATATATTAGTTGTAGATGATGTATATACTACAGGTATTACAATTGAAAAATGTGCTATTGCCTTGAAAAAGGCAGGTGCAAAGGATATTTATTTCCTCACCATATGTATAGGTGAATCAAATTCATAGATTTTAAGGAGGAACTATAATGAAAAAAATATTTTTGATTCCAATCATAATATTAGCATTGAGTGCTTGTGGAGGTAGTCGAACAGGCACCATGGAAGATTCTAAAAAGGTAGAAAGCCATAAAAATGAGAAATCAAAAGACACCAAAGAAGAAGGTGGAGAGAGAATAGAAAAGAAATTTGGTTCTTTCATCTTATCAGATGGATGGGTAGAGGCAAAGGAGCAATCAGGTCATGGTAAGTATTTTTATGTAGTAAAAGGTCATGAGAATGATGTGAGACCAAATAATATATCTATAAATAAGGGACATCAAAATTATAATCTGGATGAAAGTGAAAAATTTGCAGAGTCTACTACCTGGCAGCTAAATATGCAGTTGAAGCAATCAGGTATAGATGCAGTTGTATATGGGTCATCAGGAACAACAGATGCCGGAGATATAATGTATATCTTTGATATTAAATTCAATGATTCAAATGAGATAGATCGTCAATATTATATTTTAAGAGATAAGAAGTTTGTTATGATATATATGTCAAACTTTGATAATGATGAATCAGTAAATGAGACTGCCAAGCTTATGGCAAAAAGCTTTGAGTGGAAATAATACAAAATGAAGCACAAATTTTAACATTGTATAAGCATTTCCCCTATGGTATACTTAACGAAGATATTTCAGTAAAGGGATAGAAGAATCTATGCAAAATAAAAGAGTAATGTTAAAACTAAGTGGTGAAGCTTTGGCAAGTCCAAAGGGTGGCTACAATGAAGATAAGGTAAGAGATATTGCAAATCAGATAAAACCTGCCATTACCAATGGAGCAAATATAGGTATAGTTATCGGTGGAGGTAACTACTGGAGAGGCAGAACATCTGAGGCTATTGATAGAACAAAGGCTGATCAGATTGGAATGCTTGCAACTATCATGAATTGTATATATGTATCTGAGATATTTCGCTCTGAGGGAATAGATACTGCAATATTCTCAGCATTTGCATGTGGAGATATAGCGGAATTCTTTTCAAAAGATAGAGTTAATGAAAGATTTGCTGAAGGTAAGGTTGTATTCTTTGGTGGAGGTACCGGACATCCATATTTCTCTACTGATACAGGTATTGTTTTGAGAGCTATTGAGATGGATGCGGATATGATACTTTTGGCAAAGTCTATTGACGGTGTCTACAATGCAGATCCAAAGATTGATCCGGATGCAAAGAAATACGCTACACTTACTATGCAGGAGGTAATTGATAAGAGACTTGCAGTAGTGGATTTGACAGCTTCTGTAATGTGTCTCGAACATAAGATGCCACTTGCGGTATTTGACTTAAACGAAGAAGATTCAATAAAGAATGCCCTGGATGGCAAATCAATGGAACTATTGTGACAGTGTAAGCTGTAATACATTTAATAAACATAATTTTAAGGAGATTTTATGCAAGAGAGTATCAAAAAGTTTGAAGAGAAGATGAATAAATCTATCGAAGTTTTGCTTGAAGAATATGCTTCTATTAGAGCAGGTAGAGCAAACCCTCATGTACTTGATAGAATCAAAGTAGAATACTATGGAACACCTACACCTATTCAGCAGGTTGGAAATATTTCAGTTCCTGAACCAAGAATTATACAGATTTCACCTTGGGAGAAGTCACTATTAAAGGAAATAGAAAAGGCAATCAATATGTCTGACCTAGGTATTAACCCTACAAATGACGGTTCATGTATTAGACTTGTATTCCCTGAGCTTACAGAGGAGAGAAGAAAAGAGCTTGTAAAGGATGTAAAGAAAAAAGGTGAGGCGTGTAAGGTAGCTATCAGAAATATCAGAAGAGATGCTGTAGATGCTGTTAAAAAGCTTGAAAAGGCCGGTGAATTTACAGAAGATGATTTAAAAGATGGCGAAAATAAAATACAAAAGATAACAGATAAGGCTATTGAAAGAGTAGATAAGGCTATTGAAGACAAGTCAAAGGAAATATTAACAGTTTAATTAGCCTACTTCATATTAGTAGAAACAATATAGTTTCTAGAGTTTAAGAAGGTGGGCCTCCACCTTCTTTGTTTTATAGTTTAAAGTGAATGGAGTACAAATTGGAAAACTTAGTTATACCAAAGAGCATTGCCATAATACTGGATGGCAATGGAAGATGGGCTGAAAAAAGAAACTTACCAAGAGCAATGGGACATAAGGCAGGCTGTGAGGCACTTGAAAGAACGGTAGAGGATTGTGTGCGTTTGGGTGTGGAGTCTCTAACAGTGTATGCTTTTTCTACTGAGAATTGGAAAAGATCAGCCCTTGAAGTAGGGGCTTTAATGAAATTACTGAGATTTTATATGGTAAAGCTTATTGACATCGCCAATAAAAATAATGTAAGAGCTGTAATGATTGGTGATGAAGACAGGTTTGAACCTGATATAAGAAAAGGAATAAAAAAGCTGGTAGATGAGACTTCAAAGAATACAGGAATGACATTTGCCTTTGCAATAAACTATGGTGGCAGAGATGAGATAAGAAGGGCTATAGACCATATTGTGGATGATGTAGCTTCAGGAGTTGTTTCAAAAGAAGATATAAGTGAGGAGCTTATTTCTTCATATTTGGATACTAGAGGATTACCTGATCCGGATCTACTTATTCGCACAAGTGGAGAGCTTAGAGTTTCAAACTTTTTGCTTTGGCAGATAGCTTATAGTGAGTTTTATATTACAGATACTCTGTGGCCGGATTTTGATAAAGAGGAACTTTTAAAGGCGATTGAAAGTTATAGCAAAAGACAGAGGAGATTTGGAGGTCGTTAATGTTTTTTACAAGACTAATAAGTGGAATAGCACTGTTGATAATAGCTATTTTAGCTTTTTATATAGGTGATTTACCACTTATATTATTATCTACACTGATCTCTGCCATAGGATTATTTGAATTTTACAGAGTGTTGGACTTGGAAAAGAAGACTATTGTATACTTAGGATATGTATATTCATTGATATATTATAGTTTGATTTATTTCAAATTAAACCATTATATATTCTTTTCTGTAATAGCTTTCTTGATGCTTATTTTTGCAATATATGTGTTTACATTCCCCAAATATAAGACTGAAGAGATTTCTTCAATATTTATGGGAGTTATTTATATTCCTATACTTTTCTCATATGTTTATAATACAAGAACATATGAAGATGGGAAGTATCTAGTATGGCTGATATTGATTTCAAGTTGGGGTTCTGATACTTGTGCTTATGCTGTGGGTTCTCTTTTTGGAAAGCACAAGATTGCACCTGTATTAAGTCCAAAGAAATCAGTTGAAGGAAGTATTGGTGGAGTGTTGGGCGCGGCCATTATCGGTGGAATAATGGGATATATTTTGTCAGGACATTTTAAAAGTACATTTTCACCTGTATTTACCTGTGCAGCTTCCTGTGCTATCGGATCAGTAATATCACAGATAGGAGATGCACTTGCTTCAGCTATTAAGAGAAATCATAATATAAAGGACTATGGCAAATTGATTCCGGGGCATGGAGGCATACTTGATAGATTTGATAGTATGATCTTTACAGCACCTGCTATATTTTTTGCAATATATTTTTTAGGATAAACGAATGAAAAAAATATCTATTTTGGGATCTACAGGATCCATTGGAACACAGACACTTGATATAGCAAGGTTAAATCATGATGTGGATGTGGTAGCACTTTCTGCACATAAAAATATTGATCTATTGGAAAAACAGATACGAGAGTTCAAGCCACAAGTAGCTGCCGTATGGGAAGAAACTGATGCAAATAGTCTTTCAGATAGAGTAAAAGACTTGGATGTGAAAGTGTGCTTTGGAATGGAAGGACTGATAGAGGTTGCTTCTATATCTGATGCAGATATAGTTGTAACAGCTGTTGTTGGTATGATAGGAATAGGGCCTACTATTGCTGCAATAAAGGCAAAGAAGGATATTGCATTGGCAAATAAGGAAACTCTTGTATGTGCCGGCCATATTATAATGCCACTTGCAAAGGATATGGGAATAAATATATATCCTGTAGATTCAGAGCACAGTGCTATTTTCCAGTGCCTTGATAAGAATAATACTATAAAGAAAATTTTGCTGACTGCTTCCGGAGGTCCTTTTAGAGGATTTAGTAAGGAAGAGTTACAAAAGGTTACTTTGGAAGATGCACTAAAACATCCTAACTGGAGTATGGGCAAAAAAATCACCATCGACTCTGCTACAATGATAAACAAGGGGTTAGAAATAATAGAGGCATCACATTTATTTGATGTGAATATTGATGATATAGAAGTTGTAATTCAAAAAGAGTCTATAATTCATTCTATGGTAGAATTCAAGGACAATGGTATTATTGCACAGCTTGGTACTCCGGATATGAGACTTCCTATTTCGTATGCTCTTTTTTACCCCGAAAGAAGATATATTTCAGATGATAGGGTGGACTTTAACGTACTCTCTACATTAAATTTTTCAAAACCGGATTTGGATGTATTTGAGGGACTAAAAATGGCTATACTGGCAGGAAAGAAAGGAGGGAGTGCACCTACTGTTTTGAATGCAGCCAATGAATGGGCCGTTGATAAATTCTTAAACAAAAAGATCAGATTTGTGGACATACCATATCTTATCGGTTTGGCGGTAGAAAATCATAAGTTCACAGAAAATCCATCTCTTGAGGATATTCTATATCTGAAACAATGGACCGAAGATTATCTAGAAAGGATAAAGATTTGAATATAGTTATTGCGCTTATTATTTTTGGAATAATAGTATTAATACATGAGTTTGGACATTTTATTTGCCAAGCTATCAGGAGTGAAAGTAGTAGAGTTTTCAATAGGCATGGGCCCCAGACTATTCTCTATAAAGGGAAAGGAAACTAAGTACTCTTTAAAACTTCTACCGCTTGGTGGTTCCTGTGCCATGTATGGAGAAGATGAGGATGAAGATGCTCCAGGTAGTTTTAACAGTGCACCACTTTTAGGAAGAATTGCAACTATTGCTGCAGGACCCATCTTTAACTTTATTTTGGCTTTTTTGGTTGCCATATTTATAGTTGCAAATGTAGGAGTAGATAAACCGGTAATAACCGGATTTGTTTCAGGTCTTCCGGCTGAAACCTCAGGTCTTATGGTAGGTGATGAAATAGAAAAGATAAATGGTAAAGGCATTGATTTTTATAGAAATGTATCCACATATCTTTATCTAAATCAGGGAAAGGACATAACACTTACTATAAAAAGAAATGGAAATGAAAAAGAACAAATAACCATATCACCTGTATATAATGAAGAATATTCACAGTATATGATAGGTATACAGAGTTCAGGTTATGAAAAGCTTAAGAATCCGTTAGAGATCTTAAAGTACTCTGTTTTAGAGGTGAAATATACGATTTCTATGACTATAGATTCACTTGTATATCTAATAAGTGGAAGAGCACATGCAAGTGAAATTAGTGGACCTGTAGGTATTGTATCTATGATAGGGAATACTGTAAATGAGTCAAAGCCATATGGAATCTTTGTTGTGTTGCTGTCATTATCACAGATGGTACTTCTTTTAAGTGCCAACTTGGGAGTAATGAACTTGCTTCCATTACCGGCTCTTGATGGTGGTAGACTGATATTTTTATTCCTGGAAGCTATTTTTAGGAGACCTCTAAATAGAAGGATAGAGGGTTATATTCATTTTGCAGGTTTTGCACTTTTGATGCTTCTGATGATTTTTGTAATGTTTAATGATATAAGAAGAATACTGTGATTTGTTTCATGGGAGTAAAAATGAGAAAGAAAACAAGATTAGTACAAATTGGAGATAAACAAATAGGTGGAGATATGCCTATACTTATACAGTCTATGTGTAATACAAAGACTGAGGACGTGAATACCACAGTTGATCAGATACTTAGATTGGAAGAAGCAGGTTGCGATATAATAAGGGTAGCGGTACCAAATTTTGAGGCGGCATTGGCAATATCACAGATAAAAAAGCAAATTCATATACCGCTTGTAGCTGATATACATTTTGACTACAGACTGGCGCTTGAGGCTATAAAATCAGGTTGTGATAAGATAAGGATTAATCCCGGAAATATAGGAAGCAGTGAGAGAATAAAGGCTGTAGTAGATGCTTGCAAAGAGAGAAATCTTCCTATAAGAGTTGGAGTAAATTCAGGGTCTTTGGAGAAAAATCTTATAGAAAAATATGGAGGTGTGACTGCGGAGGGTATTGTAGAGTCAGCACTTGATAAAGTAAAAATAATAGAGGATATGGACTATAACAATCTTGTCATAAGTATAAAATCCTCTGATGTAATGATGTGTGTAAAGGCACATGAGCTGATTTCGCAAAAATGTGATTATCCACTTCATATAGGTATAACAGAGTCAGGAACAGTAAAAAGAGGAATGATAAAATCATCTCTTGGACTTGGTATTATATTGTATCAAGGTATAGGTGATACTATAAGAGTATCATTAACAGGAGATCCTATAGAAGAAATATTTGCTGCAAAACTTATTTTAAGTAATTTGGGATTGAGGAAAGGTGGTATAGAAGTAGTGTCCTGTCCTACCTGTGGCAGAACAAATATAGATCTTATAGGGCTTGCTACAAAAGTAGAAAAATTAGTTGAAAACTATGATTTAAATATTAAAGTAGCAGTTATGGGCTGTGTTGTAAATGGGCCGGGAGAGGCTAAGGAAGCTGATATAGGTATTGCCGGCGGAATAGGTGAAGGACTTTTGATAAAAAAAGGTAAGGTGGTGAAAGTTGCCGGAAAATGAACTTTTGTCTGCCTTGAAAGAGGAATTGGATATATTATCAAAAGAGGCATAGAATGTTAAAAAAATTCAAAGATGTTTTTCAAAGTTTAGAATGTTTGGGCCATATGGATGAACTTTTAAACTTTGTTTTTGTGGAAAAAGTAAGTGCCAGCAATGATATGAGCCTGATAAGAATAAATATTATTGCAGAAAGAATAATAGAGAAGAAAACAATATTTGAACTGGAAGCACTTATAAAAGATAAGATGTTTCCAAGGAAGAATGTTAAGATAAAGATTTTTGAAAAATTTAAATTATCAAGTCAGTATACTGCCAAGAATCTTTTTGAAGTCTATAAGGAGAGCATATTTCTTGAGATAAAAAATTATAAGATACAACAATATGTCATATTGAATAATGCAAATATAAGTTTTGACGGACCATATATGGATATGACTGTGGAAAAGAATATTTTAAATGAAAGCATTATAGATGATTTGGTAAGAGTGCTTGAAAAAATCTTTAATGAAAGATGTGGAATACTTTGTACAGTAAGGCATAAGTTTATTGCAAGAAAAGAGAAGGTGCAAGAAATAGAATATGCCGAAAGAATGGTTACAAAGAAAAGGGATAACAGTGATTTTGTTATGGGAAATTCTAATGTAGCTTGGGAAAGTGGTGAAAATAATGAGGTTGTAAAATCAACCGAGGATTTAACTAAGTCTGACTCCAAAAAAGATGATGGTAAGAAGAAATTTGGAAATAAAGGCTATGATAAAAAAGTATATACTCCAAAATATACAAAGCAAAAACCAACTAATCCGGATGTTTTTTATGGAAGAGACTTTGATGACAATTTTATAAAACTTTCAGATTTAATTGGAGAGATAGGAGAGGTATCTGTAAGAGGTAAGATAATAGAGGTTGACAGCAGATATCTTGAAAAAAGTAAATCAACACTTTATATTTTTGCAATCACAGACTTTAGCGATTCTATCTATGTAAAGATGTTTGTGCGTGATGAAAATCTGGATATAATTAAGGAAAATATTGTAAAAGGCAATTATGTTAAGATAAATGGTATGGCATTGATTGATAAATTTGATAGTGAGCTTACTATATCTTCAATAAAGGGTATTAAAAAATGTGAGAAGTTTGAAGAAAATATCAGAACAGACAATGAACCGGTAAAGAGAGTTGAACTGCACTGTCATACTAAGATGAGTGATTTTGATGGAGTATCTTCAGCTTCAGATATAATAAATCAAGCTAAAAATTGGGGCATGGATGCGATTGCCATTACAGACCATGGAAATATACAGGCCTTTACTGAAGCAAGCCATGTAAAAAATCCACCGAAGATAATATATGGTGTTGAAGGTTACCTGGTAGATGATTTAAAAGAACTTGTAACAAATCCTATGGATAAGACTTTAGATGACGGTTTTATAGTATTTGATATAGAGACCACAGGTTTCTCTGCAAAAAATGATGCAATTACAGAAATTGGTGCTGTAAAAGTGGTAAAAGGAGAGATTGTAGACAGATTTTCTACATTTGTTAATCCACAGAGACCTATCCCTTTTAAGATAGAGGAACTTACACATATAAGTGATGCAATGGTCATGAATGCTCCTGTTATAGAAGAGATACTGCCAAAGTTTTTGGATTTTTGTGAAGACTATATTATAGTTGCTCATAATGCCGGATTTGATACAGGATTCATTCGAGAGAATGCCGGAAGGATAAATAGAGAATATAATCCGTCCATAATAGACACTGTAGCAATGGCTAGATTACTTCTTCCTGATTTGAATAGGTTTAAGCTTGATACAGTATGCAAGGCATTGAATATATCTCTGGAAGGTCATCATAGAGCAGTAAATGATGCTGAGGCGACAGCACAAATATGGATTGAATTCATAAAAAGACTTAAGGATAGGGGATTAAGTAATTTATCTGATGTTGCAAGACTTGGAGAGACAAATGCTGATATTGTGAAGAAGACAAAGTACAACCATGTCATTATTCTTGCCAAAAATGATATAGGCAGAATAAATCTGTATAAGTTGATTTCTCTCTCTCATATAGATTTCTTTAATAAAAGACCTAGAATACCTAAGTCTATTCTTGCTAAGATGAGAGAAGGACTCATTATAGGAAGTGCCTGTGAACAGGGAGAGGTTTATAAGGCTATTTTAGATGATGCTACAGATGATGAAATTGATAGAATTGTATCATTTTATGATTATCTTGAAATTCAGCCTATAGGTAACAATATGTTCCTTTTAGAAGAAGAGCAAAACGATATCAATTCAATTGAGGACCTTCAAGACATCAACAAAAGGATTGTAGAGCTTGGAAATGTCTATGAGAAGCCGGTAGTTGCTACCTGTGATGTGCATTTTTTAAATCCTGAAGATGAGATATATAGAAGAATTATATTTTATGGAAAAGGATATAAAGATGCAGATACACAGCCACCACTATATCTTCGTACAACAAGAGAAATGCTTGATGAGTTTGATTATCTTGGTAGTGAAAAAGCTTATGAAGTGGTTGTGACAAATACCAGAATGATTGCAGATATGGTGGAGGTAATATCACCGGTAAGACCGGATAAATGCCCACCTGTGATAGAAAATTCAGATGAGGACCTCACAAATGCCTGCTATAAAAAAGCACATGAGCAATATGGAGAAGTGTTGCCGAAAATAGTCGAAGACAGATTGAAAAAAGAACTTAACTCGATTATTTCAAATGGTTTTGCGGTTATGTATATCATAGCGAAAAAGCTGGTGGAAAAGAGCAATGAAGATGGTTACCTTGTAGGTTCAAGAGGTTCTGTAGGTTCTTCATTTGCCGCATATACATCTGGTATAACAGAGGTAAATCCATTACCTGCACATTATTATTGTGATTGTAAATATGTGGACTTTGATTCAACGGAGGTCAAAGCTTTTGCCGGAATGGCAGGCTGCGATATGCCGGATAAGATTTGTCCAAAATGTGGAAGGAAGTTAAAAAAGGACGGTTTTGATATACCATTTGAGACCTTCCTGGGCTTTAAGGGTGATAAGGAACCTGATATTGACTTGAATTTCTCTGGAGAATATCAGCCGAATGCACATGAGTATACAGAGGTCATATTTGGTAAGGGATATACTTATAGAGCAGGTACAGTAGGTACTTTAGCTAATAAGACCGCCTATGGTTATGTAAAGCATTATTTTGATGATAAAAATGAGGATAAGAGAAAATGTGAGATAAACAGACTGGCTGTAGGTTGTGAAGGTGTAAGAAGAACCACAGGACAACATCCCGGAGGTATCATAGTATTACCACATGGTGAGGAGATCTATACCTTTACACCTGTGCAAAGACCGGCAAATGATATGACTACAAAGACTATTACAACACATTTTGATTATCACGCTATTGATCATAATCTTTTGAAGCTTGATATTCTGGGACATCAGGATCCAACTATGATTAGAATGCTTCAAGATCTTACAGGCATTGACCCGGTAAAGGATATACCTTTGGATTCTAAGGAAACTATGAGTTTATTCCAAAATACATCTGCACTTGGTGTTGAACCAAAAGATATACTTGACTGTCCATTAGGTGCTTTAGGTGTACCGGAGTTTGGTACTGACTTTGCTATGCAAATGTTAATTGATACTAAACCACAAGGACTCTCAGATTTAGTGAGAATAGCAGGACTGGCACATGGTACTGATGTTTGGCTTGGAAATGCTCAAACATTGATACTTGAAGGCACAGCCACCATCAGAACAGCCATTTGTACAAGAGATGATATCATGATTTATCTTATAGAAAAGGGGCTTGATGAGGGTGAATCATTTAAGATAATGGAGAGTGTTAGAAAAGGAAAAGGGCTTACTGACGAATGGGAAAAACATATGGAGGAGAATGGTGTACCGGATTGGTATATATGGTCTTGTAAAAAGATTAAGTATATGTTCCCCAAAGCACATGCTGCGGCCTATGTTATGATGGCATGGAGAATTGCTTATTGTAAGATATTTTATCCTTTGGCATATTATACAGCGTATTTTACTATAAGAGCGACAGGTTTTAACTATTCTTTGATGTGCATGGGTAAGGATAAACTTGAGTTTAATATTGCACAGTACAAGAAAAATCCGGATACTACAGCTAAATATGCGGATACTTTGCGTGATATGAGAATAGTTCAGGAGATGTATGCCAGAGGCTTTGAATTTGCAAAAATTGATCTCTTTAAAGTTCATCCCACAAAATTTCGGATAATGGATGACGGTAAGATAATGCCTTCACTTTCAAGCATTGAAGGTCTGGGAGAAACGGCTGCAACATCTATAGTCAATGCAACAAAGGCAGGACCTTTTATTTCAAAAGATGATTTTATGTCAAGAGCCAAGGTAGGAAAGAGTACATGTGAATTGCTTGATAATTTGAATCTACTTGGCGATTTGCCTGAGAGCAATCAGATATCGTTTTTTGATTTGATGGGGTAGGATATAGAAGAACTAATTACTTTAAAGTATAATTTGTTCTAGAGTTATTTCTAAAGTTAGTTTAATTAAGAAGAAATAGAAAGTGGAATGTTTAACATGTGGAAAGATAACAGATAATAAAAAGGAATTTTATGAGGTTACCGGTAGAGTGGGTTTGAAGTATATTTGTAAGGAATGTGCATCCGAGCTTGGATATAATGATTTTTTTTTCTGTTGGAATACATACAAATACTGATTTATTAAAAAAATATGTAAAGATTCATCCTGAAGCACAAGAAAGACTTGATTTACATATACAAGGAAAACTTGAGTCAAATTCGGGTATAGTAGAACAGATTAATGGATATATTGGCAGGAATTAAAATCTACGGAAACTATTGAAAATACGAATATTGATAAACAAACAAGTTCTGTTTCAGAGAGTGCTGCAGAAAATAAGCTTACCGATACGGAAATGAATGAAATAAGGGATTTAATAAGCATAATGGAGGAGGAAACTCCTGAAATCAAATATAATGATATGGATGATTCTCTTTTAGAGTTTTATACAAAACCTATAAAAGATGACTATAAGTTTTTGGGGCGGTTTTCTGATAACGGATATGCATATATTATCGGGATATCTAAAGCTGAAAAACCACCTTTGATGGATTTAGATTTGATGGTTGAAAAAAACGGATATGTTCAGCTGGGGAAATTGATTGATGATCAGATGGGTAGTGAGGATAGTTTTGATAAAATATATGATTTTTCGGGGATTTTGTCCTTTTATCAAAGTAAAGACGGGAAATATATATATTTGGGTATTAAACAATATTCAGATTTTGAGGATATATCAGATGATACAAAATACTCAGGTATGAACTTAGGTGAGGTATTTAATGAAGCAGTGAATAAAAACAGGAAGGAATATATCAGTCAATTACATGAAAAACAATTAAGAGCCCTTAAGCCTTTTAAGACACCATATATATCGTTGTATAAATGGGAACATGGGGAGGATTTTTATGCATACAAACCGATTTCATATGATGAACTTACTGCAATTACAGAAGATAAGAGCAAAGTTGATTCTTCAAAAATAAACAGTGAATGTGTAAGCTTATATGACTATGATGGTGAAGCTATGCCATTTATGGACTATATTAATGAATCTCTTTATGATAAAATCAAATATTTTTATGAAATCCGTTCTTTAGATGAGATTACAGATATTTCTTCCGTAAAATTGATTCGAAAAAATGCACAAGAAGGGCAAAGCAAGATTATAAACATAGAGGATCCTGATGCAGTTAATGAAATAGTTGAAGTTTTAAAAAGCTCTGAAGTATCTTATATGGGCAGACCGTCTTATGAGGATTTATTGATTCTTACAAAAAAAGACGGAAGCGAGATAGAACTACAGATTACGCCATATTGCTTAGGAATAGTTGCGGGAGAAGGATTTATTTTGGGAAGCTCTGTTTGCTACAGCCCCGGAAGTGAAGAGTGGATCAGTTTAATGGAAAAATATTTTAAATAATACATATTTGACAAAAGATGAATAAAGTAATACAATCGTATTACACAAGAAAGGAGGATATTATGTCTGTAATTAGTTTGAGGGTTCCTGAAAATGAATTGAATATTTTTAAATCATATGCAAAACATAATGATAAGTCCTTGTCTGAAATAATCAGAATTACTATGCTGGAGCGTATTGAGGATGAATATGACCTTAAGGCATTTGAAGAATACGAGGCTGAGAAGCAATCAGGTACATTAAAAACTCGTCCAGTCAGTGAGCTATGGAAAGAACTTGATTTATGATTTATGAGATAAGTACAACAGATAAATTTGACAAATCATTTAAAAAATTAGATAGACAAGCTCAAAGAATACTTAAAACTTGGATTGATAAAAATCTAATGAACTGTGATAATCCCAGAGCACATGGCAAGGCACTGTCCGCAAACAGGAGCGGACAATGGAGATATCGTGTTGGTGATTACCGAATTTTAGCTGAAATACAAGACAATAGACTTGTATTAATTCTTATTGATGTTGGACATAGAAAAGATATTTATTTATTTTAAAATTATGTATAGCGAATTTTTTCAAGCTGTCAAGTAAAAACACTGTCAAGTATAAATGATTATGTCCCAAAATAATTAATTTATAAGCCCCCACAAAGGGGCTTTTATTATGCACTTTTTATGTCTTCTTCAATTCTGTGTGGCTGTGAGTGTGCGAATTTATTAAAGGCATCCAATCTCCAAGGATGGTTAATAGGCGATATATAAGGCTTTCTAGGCTTTGGCTGTTTGTAGTCAGCGTCCAAGTCCTTAGATTTATGCTCATGAGCCGGTATTTCTTCCAGTGCATAAATATCTTTGTCATTTACGCACGCAAACATAGACCTATCAAATGCCTTGATAAGCATAACCTTGGTACCTTTTCGATAATGTATCTGCACTCCTTTGTGATCTATCATCTTATAAAATTTTTTCTCAAATTGAATTGCATGTCCGGCATCAACAGTTCTCTCAATCAAAACCGCCAAAGTAAGATTTATTTTTTCTTTAGATGGTTGCGTTTCAAAGACAGATTTGATACCATAAAGTGGAAGTGAGAACTTCTCATTGAATTCTTTTATGTAGTGGTAAATGAATTCATTGGTTTTATGGATATCGGTTACGCCTGCGAGCCTTAGCTCAATAGGCAGGCGTGACTGTAAGGTTTGATTCAATCGTTCTATACGTCCTTTAACCTGTGGTACGCTGCTTGATTCAAGCTGTATGCCAAGTTGCTTACAGGCGTATGCAAACTGTGTATAGGTGTCTTTATCGTCAGATAAGGCACCTTTTTTCTTGTAAGTAAATACAGTTCGTTTATCGGTAAGAAACTTATAAGGAATACCATAATTGGTAAGGATCTGTTCAAACAAAATGTTAAATCCATGATTTTTAGGAAGCTACTTTTATATTTAAAGCTATAAGATTTACTCTTAATAAAAAAATTGCTTATTTATAAACAATATGCTAAAATTATACTGGTTTTATCGTGTAAAAAAATATTAAAACACGCAAAAATTAAACCAAATAATTTTGTTGGAGAGGTATTATGATAAATTTAGGTTTGTTAAAAAAACAAATATTGTTGACAATGGGAGTATTTGCTACATTGATAGGGATTTCCGGATGTGTGGATTACAAAAAATATATTGACGAAAGAACCCTAGAGGAAACTACCGCAGTTGTAGATAATGAGACAGAGGAAACTACTCAAATAGAGGAAACCACTGTGATTGAAGAAACAGAAACTGTGGACCCAAAAGATGACAACTATTATATGGAAAAGTATGCACCGGTAATAGAGGAATATAAAAGTTGGATATATAATGGAACAGGTGATTACGGTTATGTAGATCCTAATATACCACCGAATAAAGATTCTAGATATGGTTTCATTGACATTAACGGTAACGGCAGTAAAGAGATGATAGTGTCTTCCGATGAATTTATTGATATGATATATACTTTAGATAATGAGGCTCCTACTACCGTTGCAGTAAGTGGAGTAAGAATATGGATAGAAATCCTTGATGGCGGATATATATTCCAAGGTTCACACTCATATAAATCATATTACTATGACATATATCAATTGGATAATAATGATAAGCTTGTAAATGTATCTTCCGCCATAAAGGAATATAATGGTAATGATAAAAACGGAGTGGATATATTTGAATATAAAGTTAATAATACCGATGTGTCAGAGAGTGAATTTGATATGTTCTGTCAAGAATATGCCATTGATGAAAATGGAGTTTCAGCTAGAGGCACAGATCCTATGTATTTAGGAACAAATGAATTTTAATGGACTTATATAGTAAAATAAGACTATTTGTAAAATATTTGGTGAGTTTACTTTTAACTCACCTTTTATTAGTTTATTATAGTCAATATATAGAAGAATCTTGGAAAGAAATTAATAACCGGAAATAAGTATTATGACTAAACTTTTTTTAAGCTGTCAAGTAAAAAAACACTTGACAGCTCACTTTTTATGCTGTTATACTCTCACAGTATGGAAAAATAATGATATAGAAAAATATATCAATCAAGGGATTCTTTATGATTTCTATGGTAAGCTTTTGACAGGGCATCAGCAAAGAATTTATGAAGATGTAGTTTTCAATGATTTGTCACTAAGTGAGATTGCTGAAAATGAGGGAATAAGCAGACAGGGTGTGAGCGATCTTATAAAAAGATGCAATAAATCTCTGGTTTCTTATGAGGAAAAGCTTGGTTTGATAAAAAAGTTTGATGAAACAAAATCTTATGTAAAAGAGATACAAAAGATTGTTAAGATATATCAGGACACAAAGAATGAAGAACTTATATCAAAGATAGAAGAGCTTTCATTCAAGATACTGGATGTATAGGAGGTTTGAATGGCTTTTGAAAGCTTATCCGAAAAACTTCAAAATGTTTTCAAGAATCTTCGTGGTAAGGGGAGACTGACAGAGGATGATGTAAGAGCCGGTTTAAAAGAAGTAAGACTGGCACTTCTGGAAGCTGATGTAAGCTTTAAGGTTGTTAAGGATTTTATAAAGAGTATTCAGGAAAAAGCTATAGGCTCTGATGTACTCAATTCTCTTACACCGGCTCAGCAGGTTATTAAAATAGTTAACGAAGAGATGATTTCTTTGATGGGTAGTGCAACTACCGAACTAAAGATAAAACCATCAGGAGAAATGACTATTATAATGATGGCAGGCCTTCAGGGTGCCGGTAAGACAACTACTACTGCAAAACTTGCTGCAAAGTTAAAGAAAAAAGGCAATTCTCCATTACTTGTGGGTTGCGATATATATCGACCTGCTGCTATAGAGCAGTTGAAGAGAAATGGTGAAAAAGTGGATGTGCCGGTCTTTGATATGGGTACAAACCATAAACCGGCAGAAATTGCAAAAAGAGCGATTGAGTTTGCTAAAGAAAATCATCATAATATCATATTCCTTGATACTGCAGGTCGTCTGCATATTGACGAAGATATGATGAATGAGCTGATAGAAATCAAAGACAATGTAAATGTTGATGATATTATATTGGTGGTAGATGCTATGACAGGTCAGGATGCTGTAAATGTAGCCGAAACTTTCAATGAAAAGCTGGATATTACAGGAGTAATACTTACGAAGCTTGATGGTGATACCAGAGGTGGTGCAGCTCTTTCAGTTCGTGCTGTTACAGGTAAACCAATACTCTATGTCGGTATGGGTGAGAAACTTTCTGATTTGGAGCAGTTTTATCCTGATAGAATGGCAAGCAGAATTCTTGGTATGGGAGATATCCTTTCGCTTATTGAAAAGGCTGAAATGGATATGGACAGTGAGAAGGCTAAAAAACTTTCTCAAAAAATTGCGAAGGCAGATTTTGATTTTAATGATTTCCTTGAGCAGCTTGAACAGGTTGAGAAAATGGGAGGAATGGCAAGTATTCTTACCATGTTACCTGGAATAGGTGGAAAGGTTGGCTTACCTGATGTTGATGACAGACAGATGGTAAAGATAAAGGCTATCATTCAGAGTATGTCTGAAAAGGAAAGGCTTGATCCAAGTCTTTTAAACCCTTCAAGAAAAAATAGGATTGCAAAGGGTTCAGGTGTCAATATTGCTGAAGTCAATAGACTTGTAAAACAATTTGAACAGATGAAAAAGATGATGAAGCAATTCCCCGGAATGATGAAGAACAATAAAAAGCGTGGTGCTTTTGGTGGTCTGTTTGGTGGAAAATTAGGATTTTAATGGATTTTATTCTAAATAATTAGAATTGATCATATATAAGTATATATCTTAAAAAGAAAGTATACATAATTTTTATAGCTATTAGGAGGATAATAAAATGGCAGTTAAGATGAGATTAAAGAGAATGGGACAGAAGAAGGCACCTTTCTATAGAGTAGTAGTGGCTGATGCTCGTTCACCAAGAGATGGTAGATTTATTGACGAGGTTGGTTACTATGATCCTACAGCAGAGCCAAGCGTAATTAAGTTTGATGAGGAGAACACAAAGAAGTGGCTTGCAAATGGTGCACAGCCAACAGATAGAGTTGCTAAACTTTTAAAGAGCGCAGGATTAGTATAATAAGGACTGATTATGAAAGAAGTCATTGAGGTTATAGCAAAAGCTTTGGTAGATGACCCTGCTCAAGTAAAAGTTGAAGAAACAGTTGACGGTGATACTACTATTTTTACACTGTCCGTAGCTGAATCTGATATGGGTAAGGTTATTGGTAAGTCGGGAAAGATAGCAAAAGCTATTCGTTCCATTATAAAATCAGCATCTATAAGAGCTGAAAAAAAAGTGGTTTTAGAAATAAAATAACAAAACAAGCTGCTACATTTGTAGTGGCTTTATTGTTATTTAAAGGCTGTATTAAATAATTTTTGAAAGTGAACAAAATGATAGATAGATTTAGAGTGGGAGTCATCACAAGCTCTCATGGAATAAAGGGTGAGGCAAAGGTATATCCTACATCTGATGACCAAAACAGATTGAAAAAGATAAAGAAAGTATATGCAAATATTAAGGGAGTTGAGACTGAACTTGATATTGAAACTGTCAGATTTCAAAAAAATATGGCACTTGTAAAGTTTAAGCAGTTTAACACACCTGAAGAGATACAGGTAATAAGAAATACAGATCTATTTGTAGATAGAAATAATGCCACACCTTTAAAGAAGAATGAAAACTATATTGCAGATCTTATAGGTCTTGATGTAATTGATGAAGAATGTATTTTACTTGGCAAGGTTACAGATGTATTCCCTACCGGAGCGAATCATGTAATGGAAGTGGATATGGGTGAAAAGAAAGTATTATTCCCATATATCAGCCAATGTATACTGGATGTGAATCTTGAAGAGAAGAAAATTAAAGTCCATGTTTTAGACGGACTTTTGGATTTATAGATATGAAGTTTTTTTGTTTAACATTATTTCCTGAAATGATAGAAATGTGTATGAACACAAGTATAGTAGGCAGAGCCATAAAAAATGATCTGATATCAATGGAAGCCATAAATATCCGTGATTATACACTTGATAAACATAGAAGGGTAGATGACTATCCGTATGGTGGCGGTGCCGGTATGGTAATGCAGGCTGAACCTATTTACAAAGCTTATGAGAGTGTTTGCGAAAGGCTTGATAAAAGAGCTAAGCTTATATATCTTTCACCACAGGGCAAGGCATTTGATCAAAATGATGCTAAAGAACTTGCAAAGCTTGATGAAATAGTTTTTCTCTGTGGACATTATGAGGGTGTTGATGAGAGAGCATTGGAATTGACAAACGCAGAATGTTACTCAATAGGTGATTATGTACTTACAGGGGGTGAGCTTCCGGCACTTGTAATGATGGATGCAATAGCAAGGATGGTAGATGGAGTACTTACCAATAATGAAAGTGCGGATTTTGAGTCATTTGAAGACAATTTGCTTGAGTATCCGCAATATACAAGACCTGTAGAATATGAGGGACTTAGAGTACCTGATATGCTTCTTTCAGGACATCACAAAAATATAGAAGAGTGGCGTAGAAAAGAGTCTATAAAGAGGACTTATCTTAACAGACCGGATCTACTTGAGAATGCCAATCTTTCAAAAAAAGATTTAATTTATCTTGAGCAGTTAAAGCAGGAAAGTAGTGAATTAGATGATTAGAGAAGAAATAAACGAGATCAAAAAGCAATTTAACAAGGACACAAATGTTATAACAAAGTATGCCGGTTGCTATGTTGATGCTGAAAAGAATATAAAATTTATGAATAAGGATGCCTTCTACTCATTACCTGAGGAAGATGCTTTCAAATATGAGGAAATATTTAGAAAGACATTATCAGGGGCTATTGGAAAATCATTACTTACTTTGGATTTTTCTTTAGACGATGAAAATGAAGATTCTCCACATGCATTTTTGATGAAACTTAGAGAGAGTAGGCTTGATGATGAATTGCTTTTGGATGAGTTTTTTAGAAAAGTAATAGAATCATATGAGCATGCTGAAAACTATTACATTATACTTATAGACTTGATGTATGATATTCCAGGTAAGGCAAGCGATAAGATAGCAATGGATGATGCTTCAACAGAAGTTTATCATGCACTACTTTGCAGTATTTGCCCTGTAAGTCTTTCAAAACCTGCACTCAGCTATTTTGCAAATGAAGGTGTGATTACAAATAGAATTAGAGATTGGATTGTAGGCATGCCTATGCATGGATTTTTGTTTCCTGCATTTACAGATAGAACTACTGATATACATGCTGCTTTATATTTCAGTAAGAAAAATGATGCACTAAATGAGAATTTTATAAATGAAATAATAGGTGTTGAGCCTCCTATGTCTTCAGTTATGCAAAGGGAAACTTTTGAAGCTATTTTATATGATATCTTAAGAGATGAACTTACAATGCCAGTTATGTCGTCTTTAAGTTCAAATATGATCGATATGATTGAGGAAAATTCTAATAATCCGGAGCCTTTGGTACTTACGAAGAATGATATGGTGAAGCTTATATCAAAGAGCGGAGTATCTGATGAAGCTATAGAGTCTTATGAAAAAAGTGTAGATGCCGATATAGAAGTATTAGCGGATAATGTAATAGATACCAGAAAATTTGAAGTGAAAACACCGGGTATTACTGTAAAAACAGACACAGATTCTATAGAAAAACTTGAAACAAGAGTAATAGATGGTAGAAAATATCTGCTGGTACCGATAGAAGATGATGTGGAAGTCAATGGAATGCCGGTAAAGAGTATCTAGGATATCTTTACAAATGATAAATATGCACATTAAAATTGGATTTTTAAGAAACTACCTATTGACATTTAGCCCAAAAAGTTTTAATATTTAGTTAATAAAATTAATAATTCTTCGGGGCGGGGTGTAATTCCCCACCGGCAGTATAGTCTGCGACCTGCATTTGCAGTTGATTTGGTGAAATTCCAAAACCGACAGTATAGTCTGGATGAGAGAAGAGTGTTTTCAGATTCGTTTATCAGCCCCCTATGATATATAGGGGGTTTTGTATTGAAGAAAACACACTCCGAAGCATAAGCTATGGAGGTACTTATGTTAAAAACAGTTTTGGAAAATTTGGTTTTCGTGGCAGAATTTCTAGGTATAGTATTTGCCACATTCGTAGTTGCTTATCTATTTGAAAAGGTAGCTAATAAAAAGGCCGGTTACACAGGTCCTATTATTACCACCCAAAAGATTGCTATGATAGGTTTATTTGGTGCTATAAGTACAATTCTTATGATGTTTGAGTTTCCTGTACCGTTTGCACCTACATTTTACAAGCTTGACTTTTCAGAGCTACCTGTAATGATAGTGACTTTCGCTTTTGGACCTGTTGCCGGTATTCTCACAGAGTTCATAAAGATACTTTTAAAGGTAATGTTCAGGTCCACATCTACAGCATTTGTAGGTGAACTTGCAAACTTCTGTGTAGGAGCTGCACTTATACTCCCTTCAAGTATTATTTATATTTTTAACAAGACAAGAAAGGGTGCCTTGATAGGAAGTGTTGCCGGTACAATTACAATGGCGATTTTTGGTTCACTATTTAATGCAGTATACCTTTTACCTAAGTTTGCACAGATGTATGGAATGGATCTTAGTGTACTGGTAGGGATGGGTAGTGCTATAAACCCGGCTGTAACCAATGTTCAAACATTTGCCCTTATGATAGTAGTTCCATTGAATCTTTTAAAAGGTGCAATGGTATCTACACTTACTATTGTTTTATATAAGAAATTTTCACCTATATTAAAACAAAGTAATACATTTAGAGAAGTTAATACAGCAAAAATAGTTTTTAAATTAACTGGCTTATACTCCGATTTTAAGGAGTATAAGCCAGTTTTTATAATTTATTAAGTATTATTAAAATTTTAAATATGGATATTTTTATGAATATGATAATTAGAAATTTGAAATAATTAAAAAAATATATTATGATATTAAAAAAATAACAATAAATAAAATTATAAACAATAAAAAAATATATTATAACAATAATATAATTATTACACAAATTATAGAATTATATAAATATAATAAAAAAATGTAACAAAAAGAGCTATCAACTTGATTGACAAAATTGTTATAAAAATAATATTATAATATTGATACAATATAATCGTGAAATTCCAATAAAGTTAGAGAATAGAGTGTGATATAAGGAGTTGTGGAATGCATATAAATTATTATATTAGATGTCCGTGTGTATTTATAAGATACGAAAAAAACAGATTTTTGACAATAACTGTAAGAGCTGTTTATAAATGAGCATATCATCCGTATAAAAGTAGACGGTGGTGTGGGCTTTTACAGTTTACAAATATGGTATAGATTTTTTATGCAGATAAAGTTGCTTGCGAAGTTTTTTGCGGGCTGTTTTGTTTGTGTAAAGAAATAAATATATACAATATAAAATACATTCAAATGTAAAAAATAAAGTACTAATTTGATGTAATACATTAAATAGATATATAGGAATTATATTTGGTGTGTTTACAATAAAGGAGGTAATTTGATGAAGAAGAAGAGCATAGTCGGCTATGCCGGCTTACTTGCGGTTTCCGCTCTGTGTTTTTTTGCTTTTCCGGCAACTACACATGCTGCAGAGGGATGGAATAACTCAACAGGAGAGTGGAGATACCTAGATGATACTGACAACGCAGTGTCCGATGTTTGGCGTAAGTCAGGGGATGCATGGTATTATTTGGGTGAAGATGGGAATATGGTAAGAGATACTTTACTTACCATAGGTGATAGTACTTTTTATCTTAAGGCTGATGGAGCTATGGCAGCTAATAGCTGGATACTCACAAAGGATGAAGATGACGAAGAAGGATGGTATTACTTTGGAGCTGACGGAAAGCCTACAAAGGTAAAGAGGGAAGAGTATATACTCGTGAGGTCAATGGAAAGAGATATCTTTTTGATGAGAATGGAGTAATGCTTACAGGATTCTTTGATGCAGAAGGTAATGCAGTAGAAGATGACAATCCATTCAAAGCGGCAGTATACTACTTTGGTGATGATGGAGCAATGTTTACAGAACATTGGCTTTTATATTCACAGGTAGGAGAGAATCCGGGATATTCGGAGCTTGGACAAAGAAACTATAGTGAATATGACGAGATGTGGCTATACTTTGGAGCTAATGGTAGAAAGTATGTTGCAAAGACTACAGATCAATCAAAGCAAAGAGAAATAAATGGTAAAGCTTATTTGTTTGATGAGAATGGTGTAATGATACCACAACTCTCACTGACAAATGCAAATATAAGAGCAACAGCAAGTAATGCTAAGGTAAAATATGGTTCACTTGATACAGATGGCGAGCTAAAAGATGATTATTGGACATTTACGGTGCCAAACGAGGTGATGAGTCAGGAGGACTACGATACAGGGGAGCGTAGCTGGTTCAGAACCAGAAAAGATGGCAGTGTAATAAAGGATAGAATAGCTACAGTACTTGGAAGAAGGTATGCTTTTGATGAAATAGGTCGTATGCAGACAGGCTTTGTAGTCATGCTTGAAGATGGTACTTTCGGTATTAGATATGATGTAGATGAGTGGAGTAAGGAAGATTTCCTTGATGATGCTGCTACTACACCTATAGCTGCTATAGATAGAGGTAGCCTATATCTCTTTGGAACAGATGAGTTAAATGATGGTTCAATGATTACAGGAGAGGTTACAGTATCACTTAGAGATACAAACGCTGTATTTGGATTTAGAGATAATGGTAAGGCTATTGGAGCAAAGTGCACACTTGTAAAGAGTGATGGCAAGTTCTACTTCAACGGTTTAAGACTTGATGCAGATGCAGACCTTAAATATGGTATCCTGAAAGATACAAGAACAGGTCATGGCGAATATGTAGTAGTCGGAACTGATGGAAAAGTAGTAAAAGGTACAAAGATTTAAGGGACGGAGAGGGCAACTGGATAATAGTTTCAAACTCAAAGTTCGTAGCAAGAGTAAGTGATGGTGATAGACCAAGAAAGAAGAATGGAAGATTCTATCACTATGATTCAACAGCTGCAAGGAATGAGAGATGGGGAGCGGAAATCACATATGCTACAGATGGAGCATACAACTTAGATAGTGATTTCGTACTCTTTGACAGATAGTTAGAGGAGAGATATGAAGAAAAACAATTTAATAAGGAAGGTTAAACAATTAACAGCCGGTTTGTTGACAGCCGGTATGGTGCTGACAGGGGCTCCGTTCGGGAACTTTGTGGCAAGGGCAACGGTGTTACAAGAAAATGCCAGTTTACAAACGGCATCTGATACAGTTGGTGTAGATGGTGGATATACATATGGTTCATCAGATACTACGGCGTATTCTTTTGGAGATTCCACAGGTAGAACAGGATATTATACTGATAATCCACCTTTTGGAGGAACAAATCCATCAGGCCCACTGTCTTCTTTTGATTTATCCGGTGTTGTAAAGGAGTCAGATAGAAGCACTACTCATAAAGGATATAATACCACGCTTAAAACAGGTTTTGGTAATTCATGGTGGCAAGGATTTTATGCATTTGGAAAACCTAAATATATAGCAAATGAGCATGGTCTTGGAGATAAAAATTTTGAATTATATGATGCTAACAGTACTATAGATATAACAGGTTCTTATGATAATGTTACAGGAAAACCTGACAGTCTAAATGGAAATTTTTCGTATAGTAATATTAAAAACTTGTGGACTACAAATAATGTTAAAAATGGTAGTGTAAAGGAAATTACAGATACTGCTAGTGGAAATAAAAATTGAATTGCGTCAGGAAATAAAGCCGTCTGATGACGGTCAATATATACTTGTACAATATACTGCGTATAATACTTCAAATAATGAAGTGGATTTCATGGTCGGAAATGCAACTGATACTAAGCTTGGAAATTTGGACGCAGTACCTATATTTATAACAACACATGGTAAGGCTGATGCAAATTTAGAAGGATTACACTTCCATTCAAATGGTTGGACAGGCGAAGGTAGTGGTAGTCCTTCTGGAAAAAACCATGAGTCATTTGCAGTATTTGACGTGTATTCGACATTAAAAGATGATAAGGGTCAGCTTATTGCTGGACTTGAAAAAAGAGATAGTAATGATAAAAGTGAGACAAGGGTCAGAGCAGGCATGTGGAGAGATGAGCCAGCAGGTGGAAATCACCGAGAATGGATGTTTTCACAGAGTGTGCCTGGATATATAAATCCGGGAGATTCAGCAGCTGCTTTTTCAGTATATTTTAATTTAAAAGCACATGAAAAAAAGACAGCAACATTTGCTATAGCTATAAAGCCGATGGTAATGTATGTGAATAAGGATAGTACACTTAAAGACACAGATTATACAGCAGGATTTATGGGCTCACCTATAAATTCTATAGAGGAAGCAGTAAAAAGAATTAAGAGTTTATTAGGTAATGGAGCTGATATTTCAAAAGCGTATATATATTTACAAAGTGATGTTACTATTGATAAAGCTATAGAGATACCAGCAGGACTAGATATTACCATACAGTCTGCAGATTTTGGAGTTTCTCAAGGTGGTAATGCAGAAACTTGGACATTAAATGTTCCAACTATAAATAATGAAACTTTTACTATAAAACGTGCAGCTAACTATACTGGACCTTTATTTAAAGTAAGCACAGATAATACTACATATGCTTCAAATGCAAACTCAAGACTTACATTCCTGAATGTAAATGTAAGTGGAGAAAATATTGCAAATGCTGAGGCGGCGTTAATAGAAGCTAATATTGGAAAGATAACAATGAGGCAGGGCGTTACATTATCAAACAATAATGTAAAAGAAGGTGCTTCAGCAGTTGATCTTAAAGGAACAGCTGTACTTGACTTGAACGCAAAAGTAGGAGAAGTAAGTATAACCGGAAATAATACAGCAAAAGATGGGGCTGCTATAGTAATTAATTCTTCTGCTGATCATCCTGTAACTTTAAATGGTAATATAAAAGTAGAAGGCAATAAAGTAGGCGTAGGTACAGCTTTAAAGGATGCAAATATTGATATCGGTAAAAAAATGCTTTGGGTAGAGAAGAACAACACTTTTACAGGAAAGGTTGGTATAACCACATCTAATACACCAAATGCAGATAATCAAGGTACCCCTATTGTGGACTTTGAATCTAGAACCAGTGGGGCATTGACACCTTATTTGGTAGATAACTTTGCCAGTGATATTAAAGGTCAGATTATTGAAGAAGCAGTTACAAGTAATGTAGAGACTTATGATACTTCTATAACACCTGCTCCTCCAACAACAAATCAGATTGATGGACGTCTTTATTTAACAGCACCTTTTAAAACGATTACCATATCTTATGTTGATAAAGATGGCAATAATATTGGAGTAAATCTTGCAGGTAGTACTTTTGATCCGGGAATGTTTGCAGTTGGTACTCAGAACCCGGTTATAATTAATAAAGCTGTTGGTAGTGTTATTGGTACAGAGTATTCATATAATGATACTTCAGTATCACCAAGTGTTAATAAATCCGCTTGGTATGTAAAAGCACCTGAACTTAGTGGATATATGATAAATAAAGTTACATATAGTGATGAGTATGCTGAGTCTGGGAAGATAAAAAATATTACAGGTCCACCGGCTAGAACAGTAATTGGAACAATAAATAAAGAATCTACAACTTCTGAACCATCCGACAATGGAAATGTAAAACTTGGATATATAAGTGGTACAGTATATGAAGAAGATGTAGATATCCAAGTACAGTATGTAAAAGCAGGAAAATCATATAAGTTTGATACAAAGGGTGGTAATGTTATATCAGATAAGTATGAAGCTCTAAATTCTTCTGCAACAGCATCAACTCTTGGTACATTACCAACTCCTGTAAAAAATGGATATCAGTTTGATGGTTGGGTTAGATATGACGATCTAAATGAAGACGGAACATATAATGATGATACCACACCGGCAGAACCTAACAGTGGAACAATAGCAACAGGTAGACCAAGTGCAGGGGCTACATTAGGTGATTTCAACGCATATCTGGTACCATCTACAGATCCTGAGACTATTACATTATATGCAAAATGGAGTCCGGGGCCTACATTGTATGATGTTACAAGAAAGTATACAAATTCAAATCCTACACTACAATTAAACTTTGGTTCGGATTTGAATTCATATCAGATAACAAATACTGTAGACCATGATCCTGCAGTTGTACCAGGATATATATACTCATCAGGATTTAGAGTACCTTCAACAGTAGGTACACTTGATGATCCTACTCCAGGTCACTATCATATATATAGGATGCCGATGCAAAATGTAACGGTAAACTATAGATATGTTGTAGATCCTGCAAGGACATTTACATACACTGTAAAATATGTAGATCAAACAGGAGCTGACATAGCTTTAGCACAGGCACCTGTACAAAAGAGAGCAGAACAAATTATAACTGCTCAAAAACAAGATATAGTAGGTTATACTTATGACAGTATGACAGTAGACGTAACTCCAGATCCAAGTGATTTAGCCCTAGGAACTCCGGCAGATCGCTTTGTAGGTCTTACTGGTGCAATGGTTAGAGACAATGATAGTACACTTGGAAAATTTTCAGGATTTATGCCAAATCAGAATGTTACTATTACATTTAAGTATACTGTTGATGCAAAGCATAGAATGTTGTAAGAAGATACTTAGATCATGAGAGGAATGATAGCTTCATTCATAGCAAAGTAGATGGACCTATGGTACCGGGAGATCCAGTAAGCTTTCCATTTGCTATAACAGATGAAATTTATGGATATATATATGGAACTTCACTAGTAGAGAATCTTGATCCGGCAAGTTCGGGAACAGTTGCTGTAGATGGAAGTGGAAATATAACAGGAAATATGCCTACAGCAGGAAATGGTGTTGTAGTACAATATTTACTAAATCATGATGCTTCTAAGTGGAGAGATATCAACTTTGCAGTAGCAAATACACCAAACAATAATGGTAGTGTAGATGCCCTACCTGCAGGAGCACCTACCAGCTTCTTAGCAAATGATGGAAGCACTGCCGGAAATACAAATGCATATACATTTGATAAGTTAAAGAATGATGGATATGTCCCAAGTGTTACACCAAGTAGATATTATAAGTTTGATGGATGGTATCTTGATGCGGCAGCAACACAGCCGGTAAATGCAACAGATACATTCCCAACAGATACAGCACCGCTTACACTTTATGCGAAGTTTGTAGAGGATCCAAATCAGTGGATTGATATTAACTTCGTAGCAGGAAGCAATGGTTCAATATCAGCTCCTGCAACACTTCATATTCCATATGATTATACATGGAGTCAGATAACAGGACAGTTGCCAACAGCCACACCTGTAGCAAACTACTTGTTTAACGGCTGGAAGGATTCAAACGGAGCTTTCATGCAGGGAACAAGCACACTTACAAACCATGCAACATATACAGCATTCTTTAGTCAGGATCCAAATGTATTTGGAGGTATAGGTTCTATCACTCCAACAGGACATATAGGAAATGACGGAAGTGGCGAGATAGTAATAGACGGTACAACACCCGGTAATGTATATGTTATCAGTGATCCGGATGGAAATATCGTAGCAGTAGTACCTGGGGATTCAGTAGGAAACAGAACAGTAGTTCCAAATCTTATCCCCGGAGCACATTACAATGTACAGGAAGGAAGTCCTGATACTCAGGCTACAGTAGGACAGCCCGTTTCAAATGTTACAGGTACATCTGTATCAACACCACAGGATGTATATATTCCAACAGTAGATAATAACTACAATATAGGATACGATCCAGATAATGACGGTATGGCACAGATCGTTATCAATCCTGCAGATCCTGATGCAGACTATGCACTCATAGATGAGAATGGAAATGTAGTACAGTATCCGGGAAGTGACAATGGATGGATGACTCCGGTAGGAAGGAATCCTTCAACAGTTACTTTCAACAACTTAAATCCAAATGAAACTTACACAGTGGTGGCAAGAAAGAAGGGCGATAGCACTATTCCAAACCCACTTACAAAGCTTCCTGATGGAAATCAGATAATTGCAAATCCTGGTGATATGGCAGACGCACCTAAGTATGTCGTAGAAACCAAGGAAGGAAGCATAGTATCAGTAGGAACTACAAGTGTAGGAAATGATACTTATGATGAAGCAAAAGCAGGAGAGGTAGTGGCAATTCATGCTGATCCTATAAATGCAAATGGCAAGAACTTCCTATATTGGCAGATACTTGCAGGAAGAGCAGTAGGAATTAGCGGAAAGATAACACAGGCTGACTATACATTTACTCTTTCAAATTCAAATATTGTTTTAAAGGCTGTATACGAGCCAACTAAGGTGGCAGGAGATGATGCAGATCTTACAGAGACAATAAGAGGTGGAGGTGTTGGAGAGTTTGGACTTACTCCGGATCAGATTCCGGGACTTGCACATGAACTGACAACACCACTTGACAGATCACTTATCGGTACAAATGGTGCAACAGTAGAATATAAGGTAGTATTCAATAAGAGAGACGCAAAGACAAATGAGAAAACAGCTGTAAAACCGGTATCAGTTTCAGGTGTAGATCATCCGGATGCACATACCGCTGCATATGGACTTGATATCGAACTTGAGAGATATGTAAATGGAAGACTTGTAAACAATGGCATAATAGCAACAGCATCAAATGCAATGGTAGATGTGATAGCACAGTTACCGGGCAGAGGATGTAGACCAGCTTGACTATCAGTTATTTGATGTGACACCTGACAGCTTAGGTAATATCACACCAATAGAAGTAACAATGACAACTGATGTAGCAAACAATGCCGGACTTATAAAGTTCACAGGTAACTTACAGCATTCATATGTACTTGTTTACTCAAAGACATTTAAGGTAACATTTGTAGATAATAAGCCTGTACTTGATCACTTATACTTGAATGATACAAGTAGAAACTTCTACAAGAAATTCAAGGTAAGAAGAAAAGAAAATGTTGAGGACAGCTATTATTCAACAGACTATGATGTAGTTACAGCATATGCACAAAATGATGTAGCAAATGGACTTGTAACACCATTTGAAGATATCTATGGTGTACAGTATGACTATGTTAACTGGTCAAAGAAGGAAGATAAGCTTTCAGTATATGATACAACAAGCCCTGTAACAAAGAAGACAGTAGTCTATGCGTTCTATACTGATAACAGAAAAGAAGTGGTACAGGCAAGAGTAGATCTTGGTGATACTATAGAAGAGGCAAAGCTTCTTACAGGTGACCCATATCTTAAGGTGGCTGAGGTAGCTGAAATCAATGAAGCTATAGCACATGCACTTGAGACACTTAGACAGGCAAGAGATCTTGTATCTCCTGATGGAACTACATATCTCAGACAGGCAAACTATGCAGAGCTTCAGCAGGCTATAGATGCACTTAGAAGACTTATTGACAAGTATTCAAATACATCTACAGGTAGAGCAGGTGAAAGAAATAGAAGAACCGGTGGTGCCAGTGGTGGTGGTAATTCTTCAAGTGGTAGAGGAAGTAAACTTCTGACACCGGGAGAGAAGTCAACACAGAGTACAGCTATCAATGAGAACAGCAACACAAGATCATTCGTACTTGGTATGGATGGTAACTGGGAAAGAAACAGTGTTACAGGTGGATGGTCATTCGTACTTAACGGAGGAACACCTATCAATGATATGTGGGGTATGATAGTTTTCAATGATGAAGCCGGAAACAAAATATACCGTTGGTATTACTTTGATGCTCGCTCAACTATGGCAACAGGTTGGGTATACGACTCAAAGAATGGTAACTGGTATTATATGAATACTACAGAAGGTCCTGAGCTTGGACAGATGGTAAAGGGCTGGGTAAAAGATACAAATACAAATAAATGGTATTACATGAATGATAATACAGGTATTCTTGATACAGGATGGCATTTAGATAAGCAAGATGGTAGATGGTACTACCTCAACCAAAATGGTGAAATGCTTATCGGATGGCAAAACATAGGTGGAAAGTGGTATTACTTCAATACCAATACTCCACAAGATACCTATACCTGGGATGCCAATGCTTTCAAGTGGAACTATTTGAACAATAGTGCCAGACCATATGGTTCTATGTATGCAGGAGAGAAGACTCCGGACGGTTATAGCGTAGATGCAAATGGTATTTGGAACTAAGTGACATAGGAGAAGAAATGAAAAGAAAGACAATAAAAGCAAAATTAGCTATGGTATTGTCTGCTTAAGCATGGCATTTGCTATGCTGGCATAAGCAATCTTAAGCTTTATCTGGCGAATTCAAAAGCTTATTTTCGATTTTAAATCACGAAATGCCGCAGTAAGTGGTATAGTTGATAATATAGAACTTAGTGGTTCTACGAGTGAGAAAATAAGTGTAAAGGCTCAGTCAACGCTTGCAAGCTGGGTGGTAAATACTGATGGAACTATAGGATTGCCATACTGGTCTAATGGGTTTAATAAAAATGTAAACAAACCAAAAGATTGGGAAAGCGATATGGATCTCAAGGGATATAAGATTTCTGATTGGAGAGATACTGCACTTAATGGTAGAAACAACAGAGATAGGGTAGATTCTATATATTTCCAAGAACATAATATTATTTATCAGGCTCTATTAACAGATAATGGTAGTAATATAGCAAGCTATTGGATTACACGTAAGGGAAAAGATGACATTTATGTACCGGGAATAGCTGATGATAATGCTATAGCATTTAAAGCCGGAAAGTTCATAACTGCTAAAGCTGATCTACCTTTAGGATATAAGCTTCTTAATCAGTCTGAAGCAGTTAATGGTAATAATGGACGTACAGTAGAAGTCTTTGATAGTATGACTCCTAGTCCTACTGATCCAAGTACATTACCTACTGGTGCTCATTATGCTAAAGAGAATAATGTGGCAATGAAGTTTGACCCTGACAGAAAATTTGTTAGTGGAAATGCCCATAATAGGGATATGGTAATAAACTTTGTATATGGCGTAGATGAAAATAAAAATTTTAATCTGAATGTTTGGGATGTATTTCTTGATAAAGACGGTAAAGAAGTTTCAAGAAAGAAAAGAACTACTGTAACAAAGAATGTATTAGGAGAATTACCTATAGGAACAAATGCTATAGGTTTTGATACAACTAAGATAAAATCAAGCAATTCCAATCCTCCAAGATATATGATAGCTACTACAGTTACACCTTATGGAGGAACCCCTACAGCTGCAGATGGTGCAATTAAGTATATTTATAATAATATAAATCCGACATTTACAAGCTTAGCAGATGCACATCCTGTAACAGTTGTATTCACGAAAGCAAAGAATACAGGAGCAGGAGTTGCAGAGGGAGATTTTAGTGATAAAGGTCTGGTGGATGCAAACATAAATCCAACAAATTCAACAAGTCCTACAGAAAGTGATAAGACATTTAATGTTAGTTCAGAATTGGATCTTACCAATTATAATGATGCCGGTGGTCAGTTGAGAGGAAGAAATTCCAACTATAATGTTAATGGTAAGATGATAAATCAGAGTGTGTCTATATATTATGCATACTTACCAAATCCTGAGTACTATACCAATGTTTCTGTAGAGTATGTGGATGAGAATGGTACAAATATTACAGATAAGGTTATAGCAGCAACTAAGGAAACAGGTTATACAGGTGCCACTATAGAAGATAGTTATGATTCAACTACTCATATTCCTACTAAATTTTACAAGGATGGAAATAGTATTGTATTAAAGGTGGATGCTGCTTTAGGAAATACGAATGCAGAACTACCTATACCAAAGCTCACAGGATATAAGTTTGGAACTACAGATATAAGCGTAGATCCTACAGATTCCCAGCTTTGGAGAGATAACTATTTATCAGGTAATTTACCAAGTGTAACATTTGTAAGTGCCGACTATGCTAAATCTGAAATCGGACAGACAAGTACTGCAGGTGAATCAGCAGTTATTAAGGTAATGTACCAAAGAGACTTAGGGCAGCTTGTAGCTATTAAGCCAACAACTGATATGGGTGGAACAATTAAAGTGATGGATGGTGGAAGCCAACGCGAGTATGACACTGCTCAACACCCAACAGATGAAAAGTATGTGGAACGAAAAGCAAGTGCAACAGCCGGAGCAGTTGATGTAGAGATTACAGAAGATGATTTGCCAATACCTGTAGCAGATCCGGGTTATATTTAAGAATTGGGTATATGAAGATGGAAGTGCAGCTGGACAAGAGTTCACAAATACAGATTTACCTAAGACATTTACTATAGCAGGTGCAAGTGGAGCTTCTAATGTACAAATGGATATTAAGGCTGTATTTGAAAAAGATAACAGTAAGTATAATAAGTATAAAATTATATCAGGAGATAATTATACAAATATAAATGTAAACGATCTAGAAGTTTTAAATTTAACTGCTGTGCATTTTTCCGATTTAGCAACATATACAGATGTGGGCTCAAATGTAGCATTAAATGCTCACCCGTTTGGAACTAATTACAATATAGTATGGTATGATAGTTCAAATAGGGAGATGTTAAGGATAGATAGTACAGGAACAATACTTCCAAATACAGATCCTAGTAGTGATCCGACAAGAGTAATAACTGATGGTGAAGAATTTAGAGTATACGTTGAATCAGATATAATTCCAGCAGCATATGATCCTCAGGCTGTAGTAGGTGGAAGTGGACAACCTGAGTATTTGAATACTATTACAGGAGAACCACAGATATTAATTGATCAGATGAATCCATCACCAATAATAGGGGCTCTGGATTATATTGTGACTGATGATGCAGGAAATGTTGTGAAGATAATATCTGGTACTAGTTTGATTAGTAGTGGAGGTGTTATCAAGAATACTACTACAAGTAATTTCCTTACTCCAGGAAATAACTATAGAGTATATACAGCACTTAGAGGTTCAGGTGCAACTGTAGGCTCACCTATACCTGCTGCGAATGTTTCAGCAAATCCATTAGAGTTGCAGATACCGGTAGCACCAACACCATTAGTAACAGCAGATCCTACAAATACAGGAATGGCTAGTATTAGAATAAATCCTACAGCAGATAATACAGAGTATGCTCTTGTAGATGGTGCCGGAAATATAGTATATCCATTTACAACACCTGATAGTGCAGACAATGGAACTATTACATTTAATAATCTTGATCCTGACACCATATATCATGTGGTAACAAGAGCAACAGGATCACCTGATACTATAGCTGATAGAATAGCAGCTGGTGCAGATTTGCCAGTTGATACATCGAACTTAGGCCTTGGAATAAGTGAGTTTAAAGTGGATGTTTTTGCTATTAATCCTGCAACACCTCTTATTCAAAGTGTTAAAATAGCTGGAGTTGCAGCTACAGAAGCAGATCTTAATAGTGTAAAAAAGGGTAAAACGGTTGAAATAGTGGCACCAATAGGTGATGCTTTCGGTAATAGCTTCTATACTTGGAAGATTATATCACCTGCATCAGGAGTAACTGTGGTACAGGGAACAAATGGAAGCCCGACTTCTCCGGCAAGTAATAAAATAGTATTTACAATGCCAAATGGTCCCGTAAAATTACAAATACTTTATAATAATGGAACTATATGGGACACTGAAAACTGGACAGGAAATAATTCATCAGATCATAATATTGGTGTAACTATACCTAGTATAAATCCTCCTGCAGGTAGTAGAATGAGAATTTCTATAAAGAAAGATTCAGTTCCTGCAAATATTAAACAAATAGTAGCGGATACATTGTCAGAGACTTATAAGCCTGAGTATATGTTTAGAATAGTTGTAGAACAAATGGATCCTACAGGCAGCTGGGTTGAATACACTGATCCTTCAGGAGATATACACCTTGATGATGTAAGGATAAATACCGGTGCTTTGGATTTTACTAAGAATTATATGCTACATGAGTTAGCTACATCTTCAAACGCAGCTTCTCTTGAAAGAGAATATAGGAAGGGTAAGCAGTACAACAGCAGATCCTTTATATACAGGTGAGTTTGGACAGGATATGTATGCAGGATTGACATATGTATTTGGATATACAAAGCCGGTTTACTATAAAGTAAAGGTAGTAGATTTAAGAGCTAATACTCTTGTAGCAACTCTTAGAATACCTGAGACAGATGTAGTAGAGGACTATGCTGCATCATATAATTCATATATTCAAGGTGATACTGTAGATAATAATGGTATTACATGGCATTATGAGGGTCTGAGTACAGATAGGGATAATTATAATGCATATGATCCAACCACAAGATTAACAGAAGATTTGACATTATATCTGTTCTATTCTAATGATAGAAATGAACGTAGACAGGCAGAGGCTGATCTAAAGGCTGCTATACAGAATGCAAAAACTCAGCTAAGTAAAATTACTGATCCTGCAAAGAGAGCCGCTCTTCAGACAGCAATAGATGCTGCACAAGCTGTTGTTGATAGAACAAATAGAAAGTCATCCACACCTGAATTAATAGCAGAACTTGATGCACTTAATGCTGCAATTAGAGCTTCACAAGGAAGTACATCCGGTGGCGGTAGTTCATCAGGCGGCGGTCGTGGCCGTGGAGGTTCAGGCGGTGGCTCAGGCAGTGCCGGCAAAAAGTCAACCGGACAGAACTCCGGTATAAGAGTTGGTCTTGACGGTAATTGGGAGCTTACAAATCCTGCTGAGGCTCAGGCTAACCCTGATGGTAGCAAATGGAAATTCAACCTTACAAATGGTGGAAGTGTTACAGGTTGGGCTTACTTGACCTACACGTATGAAGGAAGAACAAAGTCTGAGTGGTATCACTTTGGAAATGACAGCATCATGGATTCAGGATGGTTC